>Ga0310839_100001_pt1:0-1817500 | contig 3157761 bp, 2900 predicted proteins | sample SM_ome_7_FD_201305 | JGI IMG/M metagenome (GOLD analysis project Ga0310839, IMG submission 201305) | Sorghum-adapted microbial communities enriched on stacked mutant (SM) sorghum from Joint BioEnergy Institute, Emeryville, California... ...
CCGTTGTCACGGATCGTGACACTGTCGGAACGATAGGCATCTGCCTCGTCGCTGTCGTGCCAAAACAACGCCTGGTTCACCTGACCATAAACCGTCAGCGAAACCTTCCGATTCCCCTTCCGGGCCGCCGTCGCCTCAAGCTCCGCAACGCGCTCCTCAAGATCAGCACAGCAGTTGCCGCCTAGGTCAGCGGCCTGGGCAGCAACGCCGCCCGCGAGAACGCCAGCCGCAGCAAAAAGCGCTACACGACTAGCCGACTTGAACAGTCCCCCGATCATACTTGTACTCCGTCGGACTAACGCTACCGGTACTCAATCACCACGACTGAACACCGCCTGCTGCCCGGTCGATCACGCTACTGGACGCCGCAGGCACCCCAACTACTCTCGACCGTGCTGGCTTAGGCTTAGCTGTGGTGTGCAAATTCGTAAACAACGAACAGCTCAGTGAACCACATTGAACGTGGCAGCGTGGCGAAATGGCAACGCATGTGTGATTCGCGAATCAATTGCACAAACTCTACTCACTGAACTTAAAGGCGAATTGCCCGAAGTCGTCATTTGATATGGCTCACCGTCAACGTGTGCATAAAGGTTAAGATGAGGCGCATTTTTGCCGTAATCTCTGGGGACTGGCTGGGGACTACAGGTGAAAGGCATGACGAAAACTGCAACTTATACGTGCATGGTCGTGGGCACCGGACCAGCCGGGTTGGCAGCGGCGCTGTCCCTCGCAAAGGTTGGGGCCGAGGTGGCGCTCGTTGGACCGCCAACGCCGGTCGCTGCGGCCACGGATACGCGCACAGCTGCTCTCTTCAATGGCAGCATCACGCTCCTCGAAAACCTCGGCGTGTGGCGTGAACTCGAGCCCGTCAGTGCTGCGCTCAAGGGCATCCGCATCATCGATGACACGGGCGGGCTCTTGAGGGCGCCGGAAGTGCTGTTCGAGGCGCGCGAGGTCGGCGAGCGGCTGTTCGGGTGGAACGTGCCCAACGCGCCGCTGGCAATGGCGCTCTGGGAAGCTGCGAAGCGTGACAAGCGGATAACGATCGTCGAAACGGCTCGGGTCGAGCACGTGGAGATCCGGCCGGATGTCGCTGTGGCGCGCACGGCGGAGGGCGAGGAGCTCCGTGCCAAGCTTGTTGCTGCCGCTGACGGGCGCCGCTCCATCTGCCGTGCGGCTGCCGGGATCGCGACGACAACGTGGGACTACGACCAGGCGGCCATCGCCACGCGGTTCGAGCACAGCCGGCCGCATGATGGCATATCGACAGAGTTCCACCGGAAATCCGGTCCCTTCACCGTGGTGCCGCTGCCCGGGCTCGAGTCCGGTCTGGTCTGGGTCGAACGCCCGGCAATTGCGAAGCGACTGGTGGAGCTCGACGAGGACGGCTTCCGCGTTGTTCTCGAAACGCGGCTGCAGGGGCTCCTGGGCCGGGTGGGGGCGATCGGCGAAAGGCGCCTTTTTCCGCTCATGGGCCTGACGGCGGAAGCCTACGGACGTTCGCGTGTTGTCCTCATTGGGGAGGCTGGCCACGTCATACCGCCCATTGGCGCGCAAGGGCTGAATCTTGGCTTGCGAGACGCCGCTACGGTTGCGGACTGCGTGGCGGAGGCCATGGCGCGCGGCGAGGATGTCGGAGGGCCTGAGGTAACGCGCCACTATCACGAGCGGCGCAAGGTGGATGTCGAAAGCCGGATCATGGCCGTCGATATCCTGAACCGCACACTGTTGAGCACGCTGCTGCCGGTGAGCCTGCTGCGCGGCTTTGGCATGCACCTCATTCGGTCCTTCGGGCCTTTGAAGAAGGCGCTGATCCGCCAGGGCCTGGAGCCGTCAGGACCACGGCCAACACTGATGGAGAGCGGCGGCGCCGCAATGCATATGGCCACCGAACAAATGCAGGCTTCGGCTTAGAAGAGGCGCAGAACCGGCGATCTGCGCCCTCCCTTTACGATTCGTTGGAAGGTGCCGGGGCGCCTAGAGTAGGCCGCGGCGCGCCAAATTCCGCATCAAGTCGGCTGTGCCGAAGGTCCAGCGCGCTGCGCGGTCCGAGGTCGTCATGCGGTTGACGAGACTGCCGAGCTCCGGCGCGCGGATCGTAACGATGTCGCCGACCTTGTGCGTGAAGCCCATGCCCTTGGCATCCCGATCCTCCGTCGGCGCGAACATCGTGCCGAGGAAGAGCACTGCTCCATCCGGATACTGATGGATCTCGCCGATCAGCTCCTTGACGAGATCGGCCGGGTCGCGCGCGATCTCGGACATGCTCGACGTGCCCGTGAGACGGAAGCCATCGGGCCCATCGACCGTCAGATGCACCTTCATACGGCGCACGGCGTCGAGATCGAACGTACTGTCGAAGAAGCGGATAAACGGTCCGATGGCTGCACTCGCGTTGTTGTCCTTCGCTTTGGACAACAGGAGCGCCGAGCGGCCTTCGAAGTCACGCAGATTGACGTCGTTGCCGAGGGTAGCACCGACGATGCGCCCCGCGGATGAGACAACCAGCACAACCTCCGGCTCCGGATTGTTCCAGGTTGACCGCGGGTGCAGACCAGCTTCCATGCCGTGACCAACAGCCGACATCGGCTGGGCCTTGGTGAAGATCTCGGCATCCTCGCCGATGCCGACCTCCAGGTATTGCGACCAGGCGCCCTGCGCGATCAGCACCTCCTTCAATGCCAACGCCTCGCGCGATCCAGGCTTCAGCCGGCGGAGGTCTCCGCCAAGCGATTTTTCCACCTGGGCGCGGATTGCTTCGGCCTTCTCCGGCGCGCCCTTGCACTGCTCCTCAATCACGCGCTCCAAAAGAGAGCGTGCAAATGTGACGCCGGCAGCCTTGATGGCCTGCAGGTCGATGGGCGCAAGCAGCCAGGGTTTGCTGGCGTCGCGTGTTTCAGGCGGCGTGTTGGCAAGAATATCGGCCAGCGCGCCGATGCACTCGCCCTCGCCCGAGCGCACGATGGCGACCGGATCGTCGGCCTCGCACAAATCGCGCATGGTCGGCGCCAGACGGCTGATGTCGTAAACGCCGTCGCTGCGGATCGCCACGACCGACGGACCGCTGACATCCGGGCGCCATACGCGGCCCGCGAGCGCCCCTTTCGTTCGATCGCTCGGCAACGTCAGCTCTTCCGTCATGTGTGCGCGCATCGGCGTATTCCTCTCCTTGTATCCTGTGCCTTGCCAGGCACCCCATCGCTGCGCCTACCTTTACACCGTCGGCAGCAACAGCCAAGGTGGGTGCCCGCATTCCCCGGCGGTTTTGTCCACGCCGCCGACCGCTTACGAAACCATACGAGGAGTCCTCCATGCCGTCTGAAGCCTTGCGAATTGCCGTTTTCCCCGGTGACGGCATTGGTCCCGAGGTGATCGCGCCGGCGATCGAGATCCTGCGGCTTCTGGAGGCACGGCTCGGCGGTTTCCGTATGGTCTTCGAGGAATATCCGGCCGGCGCCGCCTATTACCGGGAGACGGGCAAGGACATCTCGGACGAGGCTTTCGAGGCAGCGCGCGCTGCCGACGCGATACTGCTCGGCGCCATGGGGCTGCCTGATGTGCGGCTGCCGGACGGAACGGAGATTCGGCCCCACCTTCGCATGCGTGACGAGTTCGGCCTTTATGCCGGCGTGCGCCCGGTCAAGGCTTTTCCCAACACGCCGCGGCGGCTGATTGATGAGCGTGCGGCCAACATCGATTTCGTCATTCTGCGGGAGTCCACGGAAGGGCTGTTCTTCTCGCAGGGACGTGGTGAGGTAAACGAACAGGAAGCCCGCGAAACGCTGCGTATCACGCGAGCCACAACGGAAAAGCTCAGCGACTTCGCGTTCAAGCTCGCGCGGCGGCGCAAGGCCCGCGGTGGAAAGGGGCGCGCCACCTGTGTCGACAAGTCGAACGTCTTCCGCGCCTACGCCTTCTTCCGGCAGATCTTCCTTGAGCGCGCGAAGCTCCACCCGGACGTCACGGCGGATTGCGCCTACGTTGACGCTATGGCGCTCGATCTCGTGCGCAAGCCGTGGGAGTACGACGTGCTCGTGATGGAGAATATGTTCGGGGACATCCTGTCGGATCTCGGCGGAGGGTTGGTCGGCGGCATGGGCATGGCGCCTTGCGCGGAGGTCGGCGACGAGCACGCGCTGTTCCAGCCGGCCCACGGCTCGGCGCCGGACATTGCCGGACAGGGCAAGGCCAATCCGACGGCAACGCTGCTCTCCGCAGCCATGATGCTCGACTGGCTGGGTGACCGTCACGGAATCGATCGCCTCGGCGAAGCGGCCGCTCTGCTCGAAGCAGCCGTCGAGCGTGGCTTTGCGGAACGCCGGCTCCGCCCGATGGAGTTTGGCGGCGATCAGGGCTCCCGAGAGATAACCCAACAGCTGTTTGGGGTTCTAAAGGAGAAACTCGCCAGCGTCTGAGACCCCCCAACTGCCTTCCCACGGCCTGTCATGGTGCAGGGGCGAAGTCTCCGGGTTTACCGGCAGCTCTGCATCGGTCAGTATGTTGGAATTGCGCCCAATCGAGCAGACTGCGAGATAGCTATGCAGCGTTACAGGCTCGCTTACGCCAAAGAGCCTGACCGGAACGACGATTGCGCCGACGGCGGCCTGCACCGCCTGTCCCAGACCCAGCGCGCCTATCGCGAGCTGCGCCGGCGCATTCTCGATAATGAGATGCCGCCCAACGCGCACTATCTCGAGCAGGAACTGGCAGATGCGCTCGGCATGAGCCGCACGCCGGTCCGTGAAGCGCTCATTCGGCTTGCCGACGAACGGCTCGTCGAAATCCGCCCCCGCCATGGCGCGCGCATTCTCCCCGTGTCCGTCGATGACATGCGGGAGATCTACGAGATGATGACGGAGCTCGAGGCGATGGCCGTGCGCAAGCTTGCCGAGCGCGGCCTTTCCCGCAGCGAGTTGCGCCTCCTCGAGCAGGCCGTCGAGGAAATGGACGCTGCGTTGGCGCGGGACGACCTCAAGGCGTGGGCCCGTAGCGACGAGACTTTCCACGCCCTGCTGGTTGATCTCACCGGGAATTCACGGCTGAGCCAGGTGGTCGCCACGTTCCGTGACCAGGCGCACCGGGCCCGCATGCAGACGCTCAGACTACGGCCCAAGCCCGTCCATTCGAACCGTGATCACGCGGCGGTAGTAGAAGCCATCCGGCAACGCGATCCGGAAAAGGCCGCAGCCACGCATCGTCAGCACCGGGAGCGGGCGGGCGCCATGCTTCTGGCGTTGCTCGCGCGATGTGGCAGCGAAGGGTTGTAGGACGGAAACGTCTAGCCCCTTCCCTCGGACCCAGATACAGCGGAGCGCACCTCGCCTTCGTCTACAGCGTACGCCCTTCCGTTGGCCTCCAGGAACCGCGCCCGAAGATCGACCGTCGAGTGCCGGCCGATTGCTGCGCGGTGAGCTTGCAGCCATTTCTTCGCCTCCGCCCTTCCCGCACCGTGGAGGTAGGTCAATAGCCCCTTGTCCGGCCGAAGTTTCGTATCGGCTGAAAGTCCGGCGGTGTAAGGGCCCGCCTCGATGAGATGAAACCGGTGCCGTTTCAGACGGCCAGTGCGATTATTGCGGCTCGAAAACCAGCCTAGATCCTCCTCCTGCGCAGTGACGATGGCCTGAACGTCCCGCAACAAGGGCTGATTGAAGGTGATGGTGTTGACCCGATCGGCGATTTCGCCGGCCGAACGGGGCACTGCTGCGTGATACAAAGGATTGAGTTGCACCAGCAGCGTATCCTCTACGGGACTTTCGGCCGCTAGCGTTAGCAGATCCGGATTGGCCGAGAATCCGCCATCCCAATAAGCGCGACCGTCGATGATCACGGCGTGGTGCAGGTTGGGCAGGCAGGCAGATGCAAGCACAGCGTCTACCGTCAATTCGTGACGTCGGAAGAGCCGCGCCCGGCCTGTTGCCACATCGGTTGCGGCAATGAGGAGCTCGACGGGCGAGGACGTGCGGATCCGCTCGAAATCGATGTTCTCTGTCAGAATTCTCCGTAACGGATCAAAGCCCAGGGGATTGAAGTCGTAAGGAGAGAGAAAATTCGCCACACCCGCAATCGGCGCAGCACGGGCAAAACCAAACAAAAGCGGGTTGAAGCGGAGAAGATCGGGAACGCCCGCCGTCTCGACAGCTTCCCAGACGGCGCGCAGGGTCGCCTGCGCTTCCTCGCGCCCGCTTCCGGCAAGGCCCGACGCCAGAGCCACGGCATTCACGGCGCCGGCGCTGGTACCACTCACCCAGCCGAACGACAGCTCCTCGTCCCTCAGCAGCTCGTCCAACACGCCCCAGGTGAAGGCGCCGTGTGCGCCCCCACCCTGCAGCGCCAGATTGATCCGCCGCCGGCCTCGCATTGCCACGATCTGATTGCCCCGCCTGCTGCCCTCGACTGTTTTGCGGCGCAAGATGGCAGCTCGAAGGTCGGAACCACAAGGGCAATCCACTCTGGTCTCACGGATTGCCCCAGTTCCTCATTTCATGCTGAGTCCGTTTCCAGGCCGCTCGTAGTCGAACGTCCAACGTAGGCCGGCGTAGGCGGCAATGCCGGCTGTTTGGTAGCCGAAAATCTCCTCGTAATCTTCATTGAAGAGGTTTTCGACCCGGCCATAGATCTCAAGCGTAGGGTTCAGCTTGTAGGATGCTGCGGCGGTAACGAGCCAGTATTCGTCGAGTGTTGTCACCCCGTTCGCAAAGTCTGGAGCCCAGCCAAAGACAACGTCGTCCATTCTGCCGTTGTAAATTGCCGCCAAACTGAGTTCGCCACGACCGTCATCGAACTGGTAGACGATATCTCCACGTGCAGCATGCCGAGGCCTACGTAGCTCCGGCGCACCACTGCTGTCTGTGGCGTCGAGATAAGTATAGGCGAGACCCAAACTCACATTCGGCAGGAGCTGAAATCGAGCGTCGACTTCAATGCCCTGTCGCTTCGACTCGCCAGCAAGATTGATTGGGTGTGAACAAAAATTGCTGCCGCAAGGAATAAATTGGGTTTGAATCTGATCCGTTAGATCCATGCGGAAATACGTTACATCGACAATGGCCTTTCCCTTTAGAAACGTGAATTCCACACCCGCATCCCAGCCTTCCGATTTTTCCGCCTTGAGGTTGGGATTGGGAGTGAACGTGGGAAAGAAGCCAAACTGCTCGATCATTGTGGGCAACCTCACGCCGGTGCCTGCACTGGCGTGAGGTCGAACGCCCATCTCGGGAATTGGGACTGAAATTCCCGTGCGCCAAGTCGTGAAATTCTCGAACGTGTCATTTTCATCATAGCGGACTCCTGCGGACAGGTAAATCCGCTCGAACAGTTCTCCGCGCCATTCGGTGGCGAAGCCTGTTTGACTGCGTCTCGCCTCCACCAAACCCTGATCCGTCTCATTCTCGAGAGACTCCTGTCCGTAATCGACGAGACCCGTGATCGCGTGGCGCATTCCGATCGCCGGCGTCGAAAAGCGGTAGCTTGTTCGATATGCCAATCGATAGGCGTCATCGTTGGTGTCGGTCACTGACGGCGGCCCGAACCCGGCACCGAAGTAAAAATCATTCCAGTTCGACGAATTGCGCGATGCCGTGAACAAGTGTGTCAGGTCGCCCCCAAGCATATCCCAGCGCAGATTTACTCCCATTAGAAGGACACTGGCCTTGGTGTGACTCAACGAGTCACTTGCAATAACCCAGCCGTTACGGAGGTTGGCTCCGGTTTGATCGTCATTTTGGACGCGCTTATCAGAATGACGGATATTCAGATCGAGCCGAACGTTTTCTGCGAGCATTGCACCGGCATTCGCCGATAATGATGTAATGCGATACCCGTCCTCCTCTCCCCATGCGCCCTCCGGCGCAATATTGAAGCCATTGCTGCGCTGATGCTGTACTGTCGCCGCACCCCAGAAGCGTTCGTTACCGCCGGAAATACGCGCGGCGCCGCCCTTCGTGCCAAATGAACCTCCCTCCGAGCGGGCTGTCACGGACAATGGCCCTCCACCACGTTTCGTGACGATGTTGATGACACCGCCGATGGCATTCGAGCCGTAAAGCGCGCTCTGTGGCCCGCGGATAACTTCGATCCTCTCGATATCTTCGGTCATCAGGTCCGAAAAATCGAAGGCGCCATTCGAGCCGGTATTCGCTTCAATACCATCGATCAGCACCAAGGTGTGATTATGTTCTGCACCGCGAATGCGCACTGCCGTCAGATGCGCCGGCGAACCAGATCGATTCACCGACACCCCCGGCAAACTCCTCAAGGCATCCGCCGCATGGCGAATTTGCTGACGTTGCAAATCCTCGCCGGTCACGACGGTAACGGCCGTTCCCAGATGAGCGGCGGGAATGCCTCCCGCTTGATTTGAAGCAGCTTCGGATTTGGCAGCACCTTCTTCCGCAACTTCCGCCGGCCCTTCCTGCTGAGAAACTCCATTCGATGCCGGTGATGTGGTGGCGGCGGACTTTCTTTTCGGCGCGGACCGAGGCGCTTCCAACGTAGCGCCCTCTACGACGATCCCCGGCAATTCGAGCGTCGTTTGCGCCTTGGCCGGCGCGCTCATGCCGGCGGCGAGAAGCGGGATAATTGAAACCGGGGAAAGAAGATGAGCTAGAGACGCACTGCGAACTGAATGTGTAGGCATGTTTGCTCCGCACGGCTTAATCGTGGGAGCACCGCAGCGCAAATGGACATCGGGCCAGCTCTGAAAGAAGACCAGCGCACCAGCCAATCAGTAGCGGCGGAACGCTAGTCAGAGCCAAGTCCTGACGACCACGCAAATCTGACGTGCCCCCACAGGGTTACACATCAGTCGCCGCTACGGCTGATCCGTTCCGGCGCTCACCCCGCGCGTCGGATGGGCGACTCGTGCCGGCAGGTCTCCTGGCTCGCGGCTCGGACGCTTCGTCCGGCCTTCCCGGCCCGAATAGCTAGGCCAGTGGCATATGTGGACGAAACTCGCCGCCTACAGTTGCGGGGGCAGCCACGGATTGAGGCTCTTGCAGCCTTTCACCGTGTTCCCTTTTCACCCGTCCGTGTCATTGCACTGGTACGGGAACCGGCACGCGAAAAAAACAATCAGACCTCCGCCGGCTGGTCAAGCAACCTCTGGGTTAACAATTTCGTCAGTTTACGTGCGAGGCCGGCGTGCAACGGACCTTACGCGCAATCGCTCTTCGCGACGCGAGATCGAATTTCTCTAATCGGGGTGAAGAAAAATAACAGCTACGTTTACAGGCAGAGGAGCGCGCTGCCCATCGCGCCCAAATCCATCAGGATGGCCTCACCGCGCACTGCATAGAGATAAACGGCGCCCAGCATCAGCGCCGAAATCGCTGCACCGGCGATGAGCTTCTTCGAGACCTGATCCATGCTCCTCACCATCTGCAGTAAAGACTAGCACAACCGGCTCCGTTGCACGAGTCGTCAACCCAAGACCGGAGACGATCCCGCCAGACGCGGTACTGGGCGTTCCTGAATCGGCCAATGGACAGCCGCAGCGAACAGTCCGAAGCCGATCGAAATCCACCACATCGCATCGTACGAGTTGGTCATGTCGTAAAGCCGGCCGGCAAGCCACAGTCCGGCGAACGATCCGACCTGATGGGACAGGAACACGAATCCAAACAGCATCGACATCCACGTCGTTCCAAAGAACGTGGCGACGAGGCCGCTGGTGAGAGGTACGGTGGACAGCCAGAACAAGCCGAGCATCGCGCTAAGCGTAATCACCACCGGGCCATTGATCGGGAGAAAGAGAAGACCGAGGAACACGAAGCAGCGCATGAAATAGATGACGCTGAGCCCGATGCGCTTTTGGACGAATCGCGCCGACTGCCCAGCGAGATACGTGCCGATGATGTTGGCAATGCCGACGGCCATCAACGCCCAGACACCAACGCTCGGATCCAGACCCTTGTCGGCGACAAACGCCGGCAGGTGCACGGAATAAAAAGCCACATGGAATCCGCAGACGAAAAAGCCGGCGGTGAGCAACCAGAAGCTCGGATAGGCAAAGGCCTCGTCGAACGCCTCCCTGAGTGATTGCGGCTTCGCGCTCGACTGCTGCGTGACTGGCTTTCCGCTCAGCGGCCAGGCCAAGGGAATCATCAGTGCGGCAGTCATCGCCAGAACCAGCAGGCTCGTCTGCCAACCGAGCCATTCGATCAGCACATGCGCATAAGGAAATGCAACGAAGCCGCCGATCCCTCCAGCCATGCCGAGCGATGCGATGGCCGCCGTGCGCTTTTCGGGAACCACCAGCCGTCCGACAGCGCCAACCAGCGCGGTTACGCCGGTTCCGCAAACGCCAATGCCGAGCAGGACACCGCTGAGGTAAAGCTCCATCGGCGACTGGGCCGTGTACATCAGATAGAGCCCCACCGACGTCGCAAGCGCGCAGCTCACAATCACACGCCCGGCGCCGTACTTGTCGGCAATAGCGCCCGCCACCACAGCCCCAATGCCCCAGACGAGGTTCGCGATCGCCATCGCGTTGGAAAATGGCTCGCGGCCGATATCGAGCTCCGTCGTCATCGGCTTGAGATAAAGGCCCATCACCTGCCGGAGGCCCATGGCCATGCCGACGATCAGCCCGGCCGTCAGGATAATAGCCCAGGTGGGCAAACGGGCCTTTGAAGGTTGAGTGGTCATCTGAGGCTCGCGTGAAGTTCCGACCGGTAGTGTTATGGCACAACTCGGGCCAGAGGTATGTTGAGGAATTTACATGGCCCTAATCAGAAAAATTTATCTCGGTGCGAGCGAGGCTGCAGACAAATTTGCCTCGGCAGATTTTCCTGGCTCCAGCCAGCGGTGCTCGACTTGCACGACCGGTCCATCCGGTTCTCGGATACCTCGGCCGATCAACTCGATCTGCCAGCCATGCTCCCCCTTGGGCGGATGCAGCCGGTAAATGTTGTATCGGGCCAGGGGTTCGTGGCGGCTTAAACGCCCGATCGATGCCGAAGCGATACCCACCACCGGCATAAGCCCCGTGGACGTTCGGTGCCAGCTCACCATGTCGCGATGGTTATGGCCGTGGATGACCAGCTCTGCCCCGGTCTCCAGCAGCACGCGCTCCAACTCGGCCGCATCCTTCAGATCACGGCCCGGCTTGATCTGGGAAACCAACGGCGGGTGATGGATCATGACAAGGCGGAACATGCCCCGTTCCCGGAGGGCGTGCAGGATCTCGCGACACTGCCGGATTTGCTCAGCCCCCACCTCGCCTGAGGCAACCCCGGGCGGTGTCGGCACGGCCGAATTGAGGCCCACCAGCGCCACCGAAGGGCCGATCCGGCGCACGTAAGGAAAGCGCGGGCCTGGGCCTGGCGCCAGCTCCGCCCCCCACTCGTCCGATTCCATGTAGCGCGCCCAGCGCCCGACGCCCGTATGGCGGCGTAGCCGCGTGTAGATGTCATGGTTGCCGGGTACGACAGAGACGCGTTCAGGCGGCCCAAGCGTGTGCAGCCACAGCAGCGCCCTTTCGTATTCCTGCGGCAGGCCCAGGTTGATCAGATCCCCGGAAACGGCGATGTGGTCCACATGCTGGTGTCGCAAATCCTCCACCAGCTGATCCACCACGGCGCGCAGATGCGACCGGCGGCGGCGAACGACCCAGTTCGCGTAACCCAGAAAGCGTTTCGCGTTCCAATAATTCGGCCAGAAGATCGCCAGCGGAGCCAGGTGGACATCGGACAAGTGTGCCACCGTAAGCTGGGGATTCATATTTGCTGTCACCGGATCTTGCGCCTCATCCAAACCGTTCGCATGCTTGCGTCTTCAGCCGTTCCACTGGGTCGATCTTAGGACCGCTCGATCGACAAGGATTTGGAGCCGAGCGTGCATTTCGAGAAAGCCATCCGCGCTGTTCTGCAAAGGTATTGGCGCATTAAGCGCAGTCTCACAATGGGCGCTCAAGGAATCGTGCTCGACGCAAATGGCCGCGTGCTGCTCATTCGTCATACCTATCGATCCGGCTGGCACTTTCCGGGTGGCGGCGTGGAGAAGAATGAAACGGTGCGGACAGCATTGCGACGCGAGCTCAAGGAGGAAGCAGGCATCATCTTGACAGGCGAGCCCGAGCTTTTCGGCGTGTACGCAAATTTCCGCGTGTTTCCGTCCGATCACATCACCGTTTTTCTGGTGCGCGAGTGGGAGCAACCCACCGTGCCCCGCGCCAATCACGAGATCGCCGAGCAGGGCTTCTTCCATCCGGATACCTTGCCCGACGGCACCGTTGGTCCGGTGCGCCGTCGCCTTGAGGAGCTGCTGCATAACGCCCCGCGCTCGGAGTGGTGGTAGCTTGACGCGCTCCGCGCCCAGGTACAAAAGGCCCTTTACTTCCAGAAAAAATGATCTACAGCATGCGCCTATGACTCAGCGGATGCCAGTTTCGAACAGAGCTCAGCGACGAGGCCGTTCCTGAAACGGGCCGTACGCCTGCGCCCGCATTGCAGGCAATCACCATCACAAGCCAGTCGCTAAGCACATTCGAAACAAATGGCTTCCAATGTCGTAGTCCGGCCAGTTGTGCCGGAGGATTTGCCGCAGATTTCCTCCCTTCATGCCCGGGTTTTCGGGCCAGGCTGCTATGCACGCACCGCCTACCGCATCCGCGAGGGCACGCCGCCCATTTCGCGCTTCTGCCGTAAGGTTCTCATGGATGGCCGCCTCATCGCAGCGATCCGCATGACGGAGGTGCGCATCGGCGGAAAGCCGGGAGTTCTGCTGCTTGGTCCTCTCGCCGTCGAGCCCGAGTGGGCCGGCCAAGGCTATGGCCGCCGGCTCGTGGCGGAAGTTATGGCTGCGGCCAAGGCCGAGGGGCTTCAGCTCATCGTCCTTGTCGGAGATGAGCCGTATTACGGCCGCTTCGGGTTCGTGCGCGTGAAGCCGGGCCAGATCACGCTTCCCGGCCCCGTCGATCCAGCCCGCGTTCTCGCTGCTGAGCTTGTTCCTGGTGCGCTGGAAGAGTATCGCGGCCTGATTACTGCTGACGAGGACGCAATCCACGCCTACCAGGCGCAACAAACGAGCCCGCGCCTTCGGCAGGCGGCGGGCTGAGCCGCCCGCTTTAGTCGAGAAACGGGTCTCTCACCAAAATCGTGTCCTCGCGCTCCGGGCTCGTGGACAGCAGCGAAATCGGGCACTCGATCAGTTCTTCGATGGCCCGCACATATTTCACGGCCTGAGCCGGAAGATCGGTCCAGGAACGCGCACCTCGCGTGGACTGCGACCAGCCTTCGAAGGTCTCGTAAATAGGCTGCACACGCGCCTGCGCGTTGTGTCCCGCCGGCAGCCGGTCGATCCGCTCGCCGTCCAGCATGTAGCCGACGCAAACCTTTATTTCCGAGAAACCGTCCAGCACGTCGAGTTTGGTTAGGGCAATTCCGTCGATACCCGACACCTTGGTGACCTGCCGCACGAGGCAGGCATCGAACCAGCCGCAACGGCGTTTCCGGCCAGTGACGGTGCCAAACTCGTTGCCACGCCGGCCGATCTCCTCGCCGAGCTCATCATTAAGCTCTGTCGGGAACGGCCCTGACCCCACGCGTGTCGTGTAGGCCTTGGCGATGCCTAGTACGTAGCCAATCGCGCCTGGCCCCATTCCAGATCCTGTCGCAGCCTGCGCCGCCACGGTGTTCGAGGATGTAACAAACGGATAGGTGCCGTGATCGACGTCGAGCAGGATCCCCTGCGCGCCTTCGAACAGAATGCGGGCGCCTGCCTTCCGCTTGGCGTCGAGCAGGTCCCAGGTCACGTCCATGTAGGGCAGGATCTTCGGGGCGATCTCGGTCAGCTCCCGCATCAGCTCGTCCTTCGAGATCAGCGGCTGGCCGAGTCCGCGGCGCAATGCATTGTGGTGAACGAGGATACGGTCGACCTTGGGGCCGAGCGTGTTGAGGTTCTTGAGGTCCTGAACGCGAATCGCCCGCCGCCCGACCTTGTCCTCGTAAGCCGGGCCGATTCCGCGCCCGGTCGTGCCGATGCGGCCGTCGCCTGCCGCCTGCTCCCGGATCACATCCAGCTCGCGATGGAGCGGCAGAATAAGCGTGGCATTCTCCGCGATACGCAGGTTGTCGCGCGTGATCGAAACGCCCTGGCTCTTCAGCCGTTCGATCTCTTCGGCCAGCGCCCAGGGATCGATGACAACGCCGTTACCAATGACTGCGAGCTTGCCTGGACGCACCACGCCCGACGGCAGCAGGGATAGCTTGTAGGTCTGACCGTTGATGACAAGCGTATGACCCGCGTTATGGCCACCCTGGAAGCGCACCACTACGTCGGCGCGCTCGGAAAGCCAATCCACGATCTTGCCTTTTCCTTCGTCGCCCCACTGGGCGCCGACCACAACGACGTTTGCCATAAGCGGTCCCTTGTCATGAAATGACCCCGGTCTGCGCCCCGGGGTCCCAAGCGGACTCTATAGCCCAACAGGCAGTGTCCGCACTAGGCGGCCACTTGGCCAATCATCGGCTGAAGATGATGTTTTTCGCCGCGGGCCAGCTGATTCGGTAACCAAACTCGATCACCTTTTCCTCGTCCGGAGCGAGCTTGTCCTCCCACGCCAGAACGCCCCGCTTTCCGTCGACGTCACGCACAGTCGGCGGCTGGCGACCGATCAACTCTACCTTGATGTCCTGATTCAGTGAGGCCGGGATCTGGTCGAGAACGGTGAAGGCAATGGGGCGCTCATGCAGGTTCTTTACCGTGATGCGATAGTTGCGCTGATCGGTCCGCGACGTCGAAATCAGGCCGCTCTCGCCGCGCTTCTCGTCAGCCACCGAATAGCGAATCCGCACGGCATCGTCGGGACCAAAGCCGAGCTCGTGCTCGTCGCCGCCGGAAAGCTGCGGCAGTTTCCCGATCCCAACGAATGTCTGGTCGCGGAACAGAGAAACCTGCCCGGGCAAGTATACGCCACCCTTTGGCAACGTGATTTTCGCGTAGAGATACGCCCGCTCCTGGCGCTTCGGCACAGCCCGCACCAGCAACGTCGGCTCGAGCTGCGCTTCATCGATGACGACTCGTTTTACCTCCCCCGTGTTGTCGACGGTCACGCGGCCTGGAACAGCAAACGTGGCAGCGAACTCCGAAATCGTCGCCTCTGCCATCCGCTCCTTCGCGGCCTCCCGCTCAGCCGCATCTCTGGCGACCCGCTTTGCGGCACCGGCTGCTGGCGCCGCAAACCTCTCCCGCGGCGCGGCTTCCATGGCCACGGCAGGAGGCGCTGGCGGTGGCTGCTCGGGCTCGAAGTCAACAGTGATCGGCCGGAGGTCCGGTGCTGCGACGTTGCTCGCCGGCCGCGTCGTCGACAGGGTGACGGCCACGTCCTGCCAGACTTCACCAGTTCGTTGTTGGATGATCGCCCGGCGCGTCAGCGCCAGTTTGGGCTCTGCATTTTTCGAACCGGTCGACAGGCGAGCGTCGTAAACCGGCGTCCACGAAGCATCCAGCACCTGGTACCGCACGACGAGGTCCGCTTCGAGCGGCATTGCGGTCGCGAGGTGCACCCTGACCTCGGTGCGCTCTTCGATGGGCGGTGCTTCCTCGGAAAGCTCTTTGTCGAGCTCCTCGATCCGTCGATCGATTTCGCGGATCCGGATGCGCGCGTCCTGGATCGCGCGCTGCACATCCGCCATGCTCGTCCCGATCAAAGTCAGTATCTGCCCCCAGTCCTCGCGCGGCGCCACTTGGCCTGCTGCGGGCGGTGGCAGAGGTCGCGTCGGCAGCTCGGCCAGCTTTCCGATGAAAGCCTTCTGCGTCTCGGCCGTTTCGATGCGAGCTTCGTAGCCCGCGCGCTCGTCCTGCAGTCGCTCGATCTCGTCCTCGATTCTGCGCCGCCGCGACTGCCTCGCTTCTTCGTCGGCGCGCGGTAAGACGATCCGCCGGCTATCGACCGCCCCGATCTCAAGCCGCCCCGTTGCCTGACCCTCAACGCGGATTGAGTTCGCAACGGCCTGCTGCGGCAGATCGCTGAGCACGACAGTGTGTTCGCCCGCATCGAGTTGGACGCGCACCACCCGGCGGACCTCAGCTCCCGATGGGAACACCGTCACGGCATCGACTTTCGACGACGCGCGGATTTCGGCAGCTTCGAGCGGAGCCGCGAAAACCAGCAGCATCACGAAGCCGGAAGCAAGACGCATGATTTCCTCCCCAAAACGCGCTTGTCGTGCGCCAAGTGGAGACATGAGCCAAGGTTCATGTCTCCACTGTGACCAAAGCCCGGTATCCCCGAGACCGCAATGACCTTGATCAGAACTCCAGCCGATGCGCGCGCGTCACCATTGGCAGCGCTCTGACTTTGGCGAGAATTTCGTCCGTCACCGGCTCGTCGACGGCAACAAGGCAAATAGCATCGCCACCCGGCCGATCGCGGCCAAGGCTGAGAGTGGCGATGTTGACACCGGCCTCCCCCATGAGCGAACCGAACTTGCCGATAAAACCAGGCTTGTCCTGGTTCGTGATGTAGAGCATGTACCGGCTGAGCTCGGCTTCCATGTTGATGCCCTTGATCTGAATGATCCTCGGGCGTCCATCGGAAAACACGGTGCCAGCCACCGATCGCTCGCCCCGCTCGGTTTCGACGGTGAGGCGCATATACGTTTGGTAAGCACCCTCTTCGCCGCGCTTCACTTCTTCCACGACCAGCCCACGCTCCCGCGCCATCGCGGGCGCCGAAACCATGTTCACGTCGGTGATGTGCGGCCGGAGCAATCCTGCGAGCAGTGCTGCCGTCAGCGCCTTCGTATTCATCTCGGCAATTTCGCCGGTGTACTCGATCTTGACGTGCTTTAGACGGGTCTCGGTGAGCTGACCGGCGAACGAACCCAATTGCTCCGCCAGCTTGATGAACGGGCTGAGCTTCGGCGCCTCTTCCGCCGTAATGCTCGGGAAATTGATCGCGTTGGAGATAGCGCCGGAAAGCAGAAAATCGGACATCTGCTCGGCAATCTGCAAAGCGACTTTCTCCTGAGCTTCAGTCGTCGATGCGCCGAGGTGCGGTGTACAGATGACGTTGTCGAGCGTGAACAGCGGATTTTCGCGCGCCGGCTCTTCTTCGAAAACGTCGAGTGCGGCGCCAGCAATCCGGCCCTCCTTCAAGGCCTCGTAAAGCGCGGCTTCATCGATCAGGCCGCCCCGCGCACAGTTGATGATGCGCGCTGTCGGCTTCATCTGCGCAAGCGCCTTTACGTCGATAATTCCCCGCGTGCGCTCCGTCAGTGGCGTATGCAGCGTGATGAAATCAGCGCGGCGGAATAGCTGATCCAGCTCCACTTTCTCGACGCCGAGTTCAATTGCGCGCTCGGGAGACAAAAATGGATCGTATGCGATAACACGCATTTTCAGGCCAATGGCACGATCCGCAACAATCGAGCCGATATTTCCGCAGCCGATGATGCCGAGCGTTTTTCCGAACAGCTCGACGCCCATGAACTTCGACTTTTCCCATTTGCCGGCTTTTGTCGAACGATCGGCCTGCGGAATTTGGCGAGCGAGCGCGAGCATTAGCGAAATGGCGTGCTCAGCGGTAGTGATGGAATTGCCATAGGGCGTATTCATCACGATGATGCCGCGCGCCGTGGCCGCGCGTACGTCGATATTGTCGACGCCAATGCCCGCTCGACCGACGACTTTCAGCCGCTTGGCCGCGGCGATGACTTTCTCCGTTACTTTCGTCGCAGAGCGAACTGCGAGGCCGTCGTAATTGCCGATGACTTTTTCGAGCTCTTCCTTGCTGAGGCCGACCTTCACATCGACTTCGATGCCGCGTTCCTTGAAAATGTCGACAGCCGCTGGCGAAAGTTCATCGGAAATGAGGACTTTGGGAGCCATGGGGATAATTCCTTCTGCAACGGGGCAGCGCTCGCCGGCGAAAACGCCGAACGAGCGAGGCTAGATTTTGCGATGTGTTTTCCGGGTCCTGCCGGTCAGGCAGCCTTCGGCAGGCTGGTGCGGGCAGTTTCAAACGCCCAATCGAGCCAAGGCGTCAGCGCCTCGAGATCCGAACGCTCGACAGTTGAGCCCGTCCAGATCCTGAGGCCTGGCGGTGCCTCGCGATAAGCGGCGATGTCGTAGGCAACGCCTTCCTTATCGAGCAAACCGGCAATCTGTTTCGCGAACGCCCATTGCTGCTCGACACTGAGTTGCGCGACAGCTGGGTCTACAATGCTCAAGCACACGGACGTATTTGAACGCGTGGCCGGATCACGCGCAAGATTGGCAACCCATGGCGTCCGTTCGACCCAATCGAAAATCACCTGCGCATTGGCATCCGCGCGTGCCTGCAATGCCCTGAGGCCACCGATGCTTTCCGCCCAGGCGAGCGTATCGAGCCAATCCTCGACGCAGAGCATGGAGGGTGTGTTGATCGTCTCACCCTCGAACACCCCGCTCATGACCTTGCCGCCCTTTGTGAGACGGAACAGCTTCGGCATCGGCCAGGGCGGCGTATAGCTCTCAAGACGCGCAATAGCCCGCGGGCTCAGCACCAGCATGCCGTGCGCCGCCTCGCCGCCGAGCACCTTCTGCCAGGAGAATGTCGCGACATCGATCTTGCTCCAATCGACGTCCTGCGCGAAAGCCGCCGATGTGGCGTCTACCAGCGTCAGCCCCTCGCGATCCGCAGGAATCCAATCGCCATTGGGAACACGCACGCCGGACGTGGTGCCGTTCCAAGTGAAAACGACATCACGGCTGAAGTCGACTTTGCTCAGATCCGGAAGGGCGCCGTAGTCGGCCTCGTGCACACGAACATCCTGCAGCTTGAGCTGCTTGAGAATATCGGTGACCCACCCTTTGCCGAAGCTCTCCCAGGCCAATGCCTCGACGCCACGCGCACCCAGCAGGGACCACATGGCCATCTCGAATGCACCCGTGTCCGATCCGGGAACGATGCCGCAGACGTAATCTTCAGGCAAACCAAGGAGCTGGCGCGTTTTGTCAATCGCGAGCCTGAGGCGTGCCTTGCCTTCTTTCGCTCTGTGGGAGCGGCCCAGAAATGCGTTTTTGAGGACTTCGGGGGACCAGCCGGGGCGCTTGGCGCAGGGGCCGGAGGAGAAATGCGGTCTGGCCGGCCGCACAGCCGGTTTCGTCGAGTGGGTCATGTGCCTACCCTTCCAGATAGATGCTCCTCGTTGGGGAGGAGTGGCCCGCCGCTGTGGTGAATGATGCGGCGCAAAAAGTCAATCTGGAAAGCAGGCTGATTATGTCGCGGGGATAACGATGACGCTGGCGCATCACCCTGGATGAGCAGCATGTCGGCCGCTCATCCGGGCAATTGATGTGGATCAAATTCCTTTATTGAATATTCCAGCGCAGTCCGACGCGGACCTGATGCTCGTGAATGTCGCCAGTCGAGAAATTGCTCTTCACGCCGTTGATATTGAGATCGATATCGCTTCCGCTGATGTAAAGGTAACGATAATTCAGGTCGAGCATCGTAACGGGCGTAATGCTGTAACTTACGCCGGCCATTAGAGCGGCTGCGAAGGTGACATCATGTGTACTGCCTTTCGCGCGTGCTGAACCTTGTAAAGAGCAACTTAGGCCTGCTGTGCAGAGGATCTCGTCATTGGAAAAACCGCGTTCGAGCTTGTTCACTGCAAGCCCAACACCAGCTCCAATGTATGGCCTGAGCGCCCCCGCGTGGTTCAAGTCAAAATAGGCGTTAAACAGCAGGAGCCCAGAACTAAGCTTGGCCGCATCTTGAGTTTCACCCGCGACTATACCACCGGTCTTTTGCCAATTGGAACCGTTTAATTCCTCTTCCGGGTACGCATAGCTTCCCCTAATTTTCAGCTTTTGGTGCGAGCGCCCCTCAAGGGTGAGATCCGTTCGAAAATTGGGAGTCCAATAATAGCCAATTCCTCCGCCATAATTCAGAATAGAAACAGTGTCGTCATCCAGCCATGATCCCGGCGTGCTAAATGGCTTAGATGAATCCCAATAATAAAGATTGTACCCGTAACGCAATCCGTCTTCGGAAGCATCCGGCACGGAAAACCCAACTCCAAAATCCCCGCGCAAATACCAGCGAGCGGCATAATCGGGAATTGGCGCCGGTGCCGGCACGGGAACTGCCGCGCGACGATCCTTGACGCTTCCCCTGCCCCACCAGCCGTCAGCAGTTGCCGGAGCGGATGCAATCAATCCCGTCGCCAATACGCCAATTGTCAGCGCCACGCTGAATGATTTTTTGAACATATGCGATGCTCCCCCAAGTCAGGCAGCACTCTGGGTCGAGCGCCACCGCCCCCATCAATACGCATACGCATACGGATACTCGGCAGGCCCGCAGGCAATTGCACGGGCCCAGCGCCGCTCAGGCAGATCAGGCGAAATGCCGCCATAACGGCGGCTTCCTGAACACGCGCTGTTTCAAATCGGGACTATCGGCAGAAATACTTTAAGGGAGCATTAAAGCGGTCGGCTGGTGCCGGTGAAATCATTCCGCCGCATCCACCAGCGCCGCCTCCCGCACCGCTTCGGCGATATCGTTCACCACAGTGGAGACGAGCTTCTCGTCGTCGCCTTCGGCCATGATGCGGATAACAGGTTCAGTGCCCGACGGCCGAATGACGAGCCGGCCGGCCGCGCCGAGCCGTGACTTGCCGTCCTCGATGGCTTTGCGGACGTTCTCCCTCTCCAGCGGGCTGCCGTTCGCATACCTGACGTTACGGAGCACCTGTGGCACAGGCTCGAACCTGCGGCAGACTTCGCTCACCGGCTTGCCCGCCGAAACCACAGCGGCAAGGATCTGCAGGGCCGCAATGAGACCGTCTCCGGTCGTCGCAAAATCGGAAAGCACGATGTGGCCTGACTGCTCGCCACCAACGTTATAGCCATGGCGCCGCATGTGCTCCACCACGTAACGGTCGCCCACCGGAGTTCGTGCGAGCGTCAGCCCCAGGCCGTTCAGATACCGCTCTAGGCCCAGATTAGACATAACCGTCCCGACGATCCCGCCGCCCACCAGGCGGCCGGACTTCAGCCAGCTTTCGGCAATGACCGCCACGATCTGGTCGCCGTCCACCAGCCGGCCTTTCTCGTCCACGATGACGACCCGGTCCGCGTCGCCATCAAGTGCGATGCCGATGTCGGCGCGCAGCTCCCGCACCTTCTCCATGAGGGCTTCGGGCGCAGTCGAACCGCACTTGTCGTTGATGTTCGTTCCGTTCGGCGAAACGCCGATCTTGATGACCTCGCCGCCCAGCTCCCACAGTGCCTCCGGCGCCACCTTGTACCCGGCACCGTTGGCGCAATCGATCACAATGCGCAGGCCATCGAGGCGCAAATCCCGCGCCAACGTGCGCTTCGCAAACTCGATATACCGCTCCTGGGCGCTCTCGACACGCGTTGCCCGTCCGATAGCATCGGGGCTGGCCAGCAGCTCCTGGATGTTCGAATCGATCAGCCGCTCGATCTCTGCCTCGACCTCATCTGAAAGCTTGTAGCCGTCGGCGTTGAACAGCTTGATGCCATTATCTGAATACGGATTGTGAGAAGCCGAGATCATCACGCCGATATCGGCGCGCAGCGACCGCGTGAGCATGGCGACGGCCGGTGTCGGCAGCGGACCGAGCAGGAACACATCGCATCCCACAGCGGTGAAGCCGGACATCAGCGCGGACTCGATCATGTAGCCAGACAGCCGGGTGTCCTTGCCGATCACGACGCGCACACGGCTTTGTCCATTCGCCAGCACCCGCCCAGCCGCCATGCCGACCTTGAGCGCAATCTCCGAGGTCATGGGACTGCGGTTCGCAAGACCACGAATGCCGTCTGTGCCGAAGTAACGACGTGACATTGGACTACCCAGCTCCTGCATTCCGTACTTGCATTGCGCTAAACTGTGGCGGACGTGTGCTGCACCCTCACGCCCAGGGCTCTAGGATTCGCTTATACCAGCTACCGGACGGTTACCGGATCAACGCCGGATGACTTCAACAAGATGCGCCGGCCCGCGGGGGCGGACCGGCGCCGGGGGAGAGTGCCTCAGGTGCGGCTTAGAGCTTTTCGAGATGCGGTATGGGGTCGACCGCCGTTGCACCCTTGCGCACCTCGAAGTGGAGCTGCGGTGTTTCCGCCTTCCCGGAGTTGCCGGCTTTGGCGATGATCTGGCCACGCTGCACGCGGTCGCCGCGCGCCACTTTCAGCTCGCTGTTGTGGGCGTAAGCAGTGGTCCAACCGCCATCGTGCCGGATTAGAATGAGATTGCCGTAGTCCTTGAGCTCGTCGCCGGCATAGACGACCACGCCGCTTTCGGCTGCGCGCACCTCTGCACCGTACGGCACCGCGAACTTGATGCCGTCGTTGAAGCTGCCATCGGGCTGCTTGCCGAACCCGGCGATAACCCGCCCCTTAACGGGCCAGCGGAACTTGCCGACACCGTCAGCCTGCTGCTCGGCACTGGTGTTGTCGGACTCAGACGCGGCCGCGTCCACATTCATCTCCGGGTTGGACAGCGGAGCTCCTGGCGGAACATCCGTCATGACCTGCTCGGTGGCCCGGGCTACGCGCTCTTCCTTCCGCGCGTTGATGATGACCGGCGCCGCCGGATCCGATGATCGGGCTTGCGGGGCTGGAGCTTCGGCAACCGTAGTGGCAGGGGCCGGCTCCTCATGGGCGTTCGCAGCCGGCTCTGGCGACTGGGCCACGACGGGCTTGGACTTGGACCGCGGGATCTTCAGCACCGTACCGGCGCGGATCCGGCGAACATCCGTGATGTTGTTGATCCGCTGAAGCTCGGCAAGCGGTACGCGATACCTGACGGAGATGCCGTAAAGGTTATCCCCGGGTCGCATGGTGTAAGTCTCGTAGTCGCCCTCGTCCTCGCCTGCGCCGGAAGCTGCTTCGACAACGGGTTCCTCGTCGTAAGCAACGTCGGAGCTCGGAGATCTCGTCAACGGTTGGCTCGGAGTGCTTTCGCTATACGAGTCGGTGCCCAGCGAAGCCACCTGCTTTTGCTCATTCGCCGGAATGGACCGGCGGCGGGCCGCGGCAATGTTTGCGTTCTTCGGCAGCCGCAGCTTCTTGCCTGGCTTCAGCACCGGGCTGTTGAGCGCATTGATGGTCATCAGCTCGCTGATGGAAACGTTGTAGCGGTCCGCGATGCCGATGAGCGTGTCGCCCGGCTGGACTTCGATCAGATAAGGATCATCGTTCGACGCGCCCGCCGGCTCACTCTGCACGTGGGTCGACGAAGGTCGGACGGGCGGCACATAGCTCGAGCTCGACCCGGCGGGTGAAGAAGGTCTGTAGGCGTCGTCGGTGGTGTTCGGCGTCAAGGCAGCGTATTGCCGCCGCTCGTCACGCTGAGGCTGCTGATAATTGTCATCCCACGGCAACTTGGAGCGCGCCGGGGGGACGTAGGAATTGCCTGCATGCTGCGAGGACGACGGTACAGTCGTGTTGTATCCATTCGACGTGTTATAGTTGCCGTGGGAAGAGCCAGCGTACCCACCGACGTGGCTTTGGCTCGGCGTCGAACGGGAATCGTAGCCGCGACCGTAGTCGTAAGCCGATGATCCGCCTGCGTAGCGATCATAGGATGATCCACCGTAACCGCCGCCGCCATAGGGCTCGGAATCGGCGAGGCGCGATCCACCGTTTCCGTAGACGCTTGCGGGAGGGATGGGAGCTGAGGAAAGCCGATTGGTGCTCCCCGTCAGGCTATAGGTCGGCCCACTAAAGCGGGTCACATCGGCGCTGCAAGCGGCCAGGACAATACCGAGTCCGACAGCAACCAATTTCGGTGGCAACGCCTGGGAAGCTTCGGCCCATGAGGACCGGCATACGCTACGCAACATGAATACACACCTCATTTACCTCCTGCCGTTTAACCATGAGAGGGTTAAAGGGGTGTTAACGAGGTGCCGGTTCACGCGGCCCAACGTTCTGAAACGGAGCAGCTTCTTACCGCTCTTTTGTTAGTCCGCCCCCATTGCATCAACTGTTCGGCTGATGCGTGTCTCGAAATTGAACGCGTGCGCGGAAAGCAGCGCTCAATCACAAGAATAACGGCCACACTATTTACCAGATGAGCGGTTCTTCGTAGACGAGCTCGCCATTCATCACGAGCCCCTTGATGGCCGCGTGCCCCTTGCCGTCCACGGCCAGAACCACCGCAAGCTTCTGGTCCCGTGCCAGCTTTTCAAGCTCCGGGCCCTTGCCTTCGGGCACAAAGTAGCTCTCAATGCCGTAACGCACGAATACATTGCCCGATCCGGAGTTATTTCGCGCGTCATACTGCACCCGGCCGAGCAAAACGACGTGATCCGATGCAGTCACATTCGGATACGTCCGAGTCGCAGCGACAGGTTGGTAATTTCCGTCCTCCTCCTTTTTCAGGGTGACGTAGATTTTCTGCCCCTTGTCGAGCTTCCCTTCGATAAGGTGCCCGGGAAGACGCGTCACCTCATAGGTGAGGTTGACATAATCGCCCCGAAAAAGACTGCGCGGATCAACTGGCACAACAGGCAAAACCACCTCACGGCCATGCGCCAAAAGGGTGACGCGCTCCGCGATCATCCAGCCTAGGACCACCGTTTGGGCTGCCGCCGCGACAACGATAGGGAGCGAGATCTTCCGCCGAGACTTCATGGCAGGCTCTCCCTCGGTTGAGCTTGCTGCGCGTGCAGGCGATACGCGAGCCACGCCAGGCGCGGCATGTCCTGCCAGTTCGCCGCCACGAAGCTCATCGCCCAAGAACCGTCAGCGCCCCAACGTGATCCGCGGTTGGGATATGAAGGACTGGGGCCAGGAGATCCCGGTCGACAAAGATCTCGAGGATATCGACCCAGAGCAATATCACGCCCTGGTCATTCCCGGTGGACAGATCAATCCTGATCTCCTGCGGACAAATGAGAAAGCGGTTCAGCTGGTCAGGAAGTTCTATGAAACGGGCAAGCCGCTCGCCGCTATCTGCCATGGGCCATGGCTGCTGATTGAGGCCGGCGTTGTGAAAGGCGCGAACGCAACGTCTTACAAGTCGATCAAAACGGACATGATCAACGCTGGCGCGAACTGGCGCGATGAGCCAGTTGTGGTGGATAACGGATTGATCACAAGCCGAAATCCGGGAGACCTCGAGCCCTTTGTCGCGAAGATCATCGAGGAAATAAAGGAAGGCCGGCATCACGACCGACGTAAGGCCGCGTGAAAAAACGTGAACGCATGAGGAACCATTGGAACGTTCACGAGTTGTAAACCTCGCTGACAAGTGCGCGTCGTATGCGCATTTTGGCGGACAGAGTGCCCGGTTTGATGATCCCTTCTTCCGGGCACTTTTTTCACAGCGACGCGCATAAGGGGAATCGCAGGCGTGATGAAATCGAACCAGCCACTGCGGCAAATCTCATTTCGTCCTTGCTTTTACCCCGCCGACACGTCATATGAGCTTTGCCGGTGCCCGCTGCTGTGGCGTGCGCCCTCAAGATATCGGATAGCTGCGCGACCCTCACCGGCCGTTTCTTTCCCGACAATCTGAGATCTCTGGGTCTGTAGCGTGGGACCCAATGACTGGCTTGCTGCACGCGTTTGAACGGGAAGAAGGTACTACCCTATGCGACTGACAGGCACCGTGAAATTTTTCAACACGGCCAAAGGCTACGGCTTCATTACACCAGAGCAAGGCGGAAACGACGTATTCGTACATGCGACCGCTCTGGAGCGCGCGGGCATTCGTTCGTTGAACGAAGGCGATCGCGTCAGCTTCGTCCTCGAGGAGGATCGCCGCGGCCGCGGCAAGCAGGCCGGCCAAATCGCGCTCGCCTAAGGCGCACGCAAGATCTGCGAACTATTTGGACGCCGCTGGATAACCAGCGGCGTTTTTGTTTTGCCGAAATTCTTGTTCCGAGTTGTCGGAGTTGCGCTTACAGTTTTTCAAGCTTCTGTTGCTAGATTGGGACAGTCACGACTTGCTCCGGCGCAATCCGGCCTCCAAAATAGATTCGAATTATTCGCAACGTCAGCAGCAGGAGGATCCCGCTGTGATGCCGCGTCCGCTTTTCTCCCGTCTTGCCATGGCCATCGGCTTCGTGGCTCTCATTGCGGTGGGGGGAGCCCACGCTCAATCGGCCGGTAGCCTGTTCTCTGAGCTCGACGGGAGCTGGAGCGGTCGAGGGAGCGTGCGTTTTTCGGATGGCAAATCCGAAAAGATTACCTGCCGCGCCTATTACAATCCTAAGAGCGCGGGTGCAGAGCTCGGTCTTGCTATCCGTTGCGCCTCTGCAAGCTACAAGATCGAGATCCGTGCCAGTCTGCTCAATCAGAACGGTCGCCTGACTGGCCGTTGGGAAGAGCGGACCTTCAACGCCTCCGGGGAAGTGACCGGCAGGGCCTCTGCTGGCAAGATCAACATGGATATCGTCGGCGGCGGCCTGACGGCATCCATGTCCGTCTCCACGGAAGGCTCGCGTCAAGCCGTTTCGATTTCGACGGAGGGATCCAACCTGAAAGGCGTGACGATCGCCTTGTCGCGTAGCTGAGCTGAACGCTTTCGTTTGGATGGAACGGCCGGATGGGTTCGAGCTCGGCGCTGGATTTCTTCCCTCAGACGTCGGAGTGGATGCGCGCCCCGTGCGCGCATCCGTTTGCTTCTTTTACCTGCTTCAGCCACGACCCACGAAGGGCATCTTCGTCGCCATAATGGTCATGAACTGCACGTTCGCATCGAGCGGCAGGTTGGCGATGAAGACGATGGCATCCGCGACATGCTCGACGTCCATCACCGGCTCGGGCGCGACGGTGCCATTCGCCTGCGGCACACCGAACTTCATCCGGCCACCCATCGGCGTATCGGCATTGCCAATGTCGATCTGCGAGCACGCGATGTCGTGCGCACGACCATCCAGCGAAATCGATTTCGTCAGACCAGTGATCGCATGCTTCGTGGCCGTATAGGCAACGGAGTTGGGACGCGGCGCGTGCGCCGAGATCGAGCCATTGTTGATGATCCGGCCGCCCTTGGGCGTCTGAGACTTCATGATCCGGATCGCTTCCTGCGCACACAGGAACGAGCCGGTCAGGTTGACGTCCACGACCTTCTGCCAGGTTTCCAGCGGCAGGTCCTCCATGGGTACGGCTGGCGCTCCCATGCCGGCGTTATTGAAGAGGACGTCTAGCCGCCCGAACGTTTCGACCGTCTTTGCGAACAGCGCCTTCACCGAATTTGCGTCGCTGACGTCCGTAGGCACGACGAGCATACGCCCCCCGCCCTCCTTCGCCATGCTCGCGGTATTTTCGAGCTCCTCTTTCCGCCGCCCCGCCAGAACCACGTGATAGCCGTTACGCTGCAACGCAAGCGCTGAAGCGCGCCCAATACCGCTGCCGGCGCCAGTCACGAGGGCTACTTTTCCTGTACCTGTCATGCCTTATGTGTCCTCCTTGGCAGACCCAGAATCCGGGTGCCATCGTAGCGACTCTCATTGAATTGCATAGGGTCAACCTTTCAGTTCAGGCGACCCACGGACCGAACTTTGACGGCGGGAAGCGTGATGCCCCTCCGAACGAGCACTGAGCCCCGAATGGATCGCTTCGTCCTGGTGGTGTTGAGCGCCGCCTCCGACACGTCAACGATTATGGGGATGAGGGACGCCCCCCACAGGCTTACGGGCAAGCCAAGCGGCTGCGGGTTCCATCCAAGCGCCAGGTACTGAGGTAGCTGGGACGTGCGGATGAGCAATGTAAGCTGCTCGATGTCCTCGGCCAGGCAATACTCCTGCGCTGCACATAGAAGGGCCGAGGCTACGAGGTTGAGGCCCGGGTATTCACGCCGTTCCGGCACCACGACGATACGAGAAAGGTGATAGATGAACGGCGAGCGGGGCACCGAGAAGGTCGTCAGCCCTCTTAGCCCGCTCAAGGTCGGCCCCTCAATGGTAGGCACCAGGCGCGCGCCACCAATCAATCGCCCGGTCCCCTCCTCCAATGCCAGAAGATAGATGGCTTCGGAGCAATCGTACCGGTCGGTTTCGCGACCATCAGGTCGACGGAACGCCCCCCAGCCATATTCCATCGCATAGACGCGATGGCGCAGCCGGAAACTCTCTTCGAGTTCGCGTTCGTAGAAGTGACGGTTTTCCGCGGTGACGACGTGCACGAGAAAATCCGGCTGCGTCACCGCAAGTGGCGATCCGCTACTGCATCCCTTGGGATACGATATGCCACGTGCAACGCGTATACGTTGATTGGATCCCGCCTGGCTCGGCCAAGCCGGGATGGCCTTCCTGAGCGCACGACGCTTCAAGGGTTGATCGCTCCCAACACCGCGGCCTTGACTGCCGCCCCCATAGGATCTCTTACGCCCAGATCATCTTGAGCCCTTTTCCAGGCTGTGCGCACTTCGCCGGCCGACAACGATGTGCGCTCGGCTATCGCGTTGGCATCCAATCCGACAAAAGCGTAGGCGAGGCAGTCTTGAAGGGCACCTTTTTGGATGCGATGCTTGGAAGGCTTTCTAACTGCTTTAATGGCATGATGCGCATAGAGGCACACCAGGTGTAGCGCTCGTCGCTCCTGATCCAACAACTTTGCGCGATCGCCGGCGAGACCAATCAAGCTTTGCTCGCCATCAAGACCGACTACTGGCACAACGAAACCATCCTTGAGGCCGTAAGAGGCCGCCAGGTCCATCACGCGCTGTTCAGGAGATCCCCTGCTGCGATCCCATTCGACCTCTGACCACGAGAATGGCTCGGTGGTTTGCGCAGCATGCCTTAGCAGCGGATCGTAGCGAAAAAGATCGCGTGCACACTCCTCCAGGAAGTCTTCCGGCCAGTTGCAAACGTCAACTTTGAAGGACTGGCCGGGCGTTGGGAGATCGCAAACAACGAGGTATTCAAAACCCCAGCTACGTGCAAAGGCCAAGAGCAGGTCCTGAACCTCGGTCCCGCTACGGGCTTCAAGCACTTTGTAACTAAAGTCTAACGCCGAACTCCAAATCGGGGTTGGAGACATTTCAGGCACCCCCTCCCACAAAACGTCTTCTAAAGAACACATCCCAACCGAAAACGACAGCCGGCAAACTGAATAACTTGGCCAGATCGGAACGATCCGCTAACCCGAAAATGGTATAACGGCCATGACAGATGTCATGGTTTTGACCAAAGGGGAAGCCGGTATGGCGTTACCAAAGTCGTTTTTCTTGGCCGCGATTGGCGTCACATGCCTGTCAATAGGCTCGGCCTTCGCCGGCGGGCCAGCAAAATGGAAGCGGCACGCTGGCGCTTACGGCCCGATAGAAGGCTATGTCGTGGCCGAAAGTCGTTTCGGGCACGGAACGGTTTCCGGGCCGGTACGCCGGACACCGACGGGTTACGAAGTGCGCATGCCGGGCGGCACGTGGATTCAATGTCGGCGGAGCTGCTCCGAGACGCTCCGTGTGGAAACGGTCGACTTCTGGGAAAATCGCGGAGCTGGCCGCGACGCCATCGACACCGAATGCGGACTACTGGGCTGCCTGCGCTGGGAGCGGAGCTTCTGACCCTCTCCCTTCTCGCCTAGACTATGAACGGGTTCGTGCGCCGCTCGACGCCGATGCTGCTCGTGGGCCCGTGACCGCAGATGAACACGATATCGTCGCCGAGCGGCAGCAGCTTCGTCTTGATCGCGGAAATCAACGCATCGTGATCGCCGTAGGGAAAATCCGTGCGACCGATCGAGCCACGGAACAACACGTCACCAACCAGCGCGAAACGCTGTTTCGAGTTGTAGAGAACAATGGAACCTGGTGAATGGCCGGGGCAATGGAAGACGTCGAAATGGTGGCCAGCCACCTCGACGGGGTCCCCTTCGTTCAACCAGCGATCGGGCGTAACCGCCCTCGCCGGAATGCCGTAGACACGGCCCTGCTCCTCCAAACCTTCTAGAAGAAACCGATCCGCCTCATGGGGCCCCTCGATCGGAACGCCAAGTACCTCGCGCAACTCCGCCGCGCCGCCCGCATGATCGATATGGCCATGCGTCAGCAGGATCTTCTCGACCGTCATTCCGACCTCGGCAATGGCGCGCCGGACCCTTTCGAGATCGCCGCCGGGGTCAACGACGGCGCCAGCTTTGGTCGTCTCGTCCCAAATGAGCGTGCAGTTCTGCTGAAAAGGCGTAACGGGAACAATGGCCGCCTTTAGGGCGCTGGAAGAGGTTGGCTGAGTTTGCGGCTCTGCTGCCATGGCTCGCTCGCGGTTTGTCGCTCGGGTTCACCGCATGCATAGACGACCGCGAGGCAATGTCTACCCTGGAAAACAGCTTAGGGGGCCCAAGCCCCCTCAACTGCCAAGCAAATCGCTCAAATCAATCAAGCAGCCGCATGCTTGTCGGCAGGCTTCTCATCGGGATCGCGAAGCACGTATCCCCGCCCCCAAACCGTCTCGATGTAATGACGGCCGCCGGTCGCTGCCTGAAGCTTCTTACGCAGCTTGCAGATGAAGACGTCGATGATCTTGAGCTCGGGCTCGTCCATCCCGCCGTAGAGATGGTTTAGGAACATCTCCTTGGTGAGTGTCGTGCCTTTGCGGAGTGAAAGCAGCTCGAGCATCTGATATTCCTTGCCGGTCAGATGCACGCGCTGGCCGTTGACCTCGACCGTCTTTGTATCGAGATTGACCGTGAGCTCGCCGGTCTGGATGATCGATTGCGCGTGGCCCTTCGACCGGCGCACGATCGCATGGATGCGGGCAATCAACTCATCCTTGTGGAAGGGCTTGGTCATATAATCGTCGGCCCCGAACCCGAGACCACGAACCTTGTCGTCGATGCCCGCCAAGCCTGAGAGGATAAGGATCGGCGTCGAAACCTTGCTGACCCGAAGGGTTTTCAAGACTTCGTAGCCGCTCATGTCCGGGAGGTTCAGGTCAAGCAATATGATATCATAATCATAAAGCTTGCCAAGATCTACGCCCTCTTCGCCCAAATCAGTCGTGTAGACGTTGAAGCCTTCCGACTGGAGCATCAACTCTATGCTCTGCGCGGTTGCGCTGTCGTCTTCGATCAGAAGGACTCTCATGCCAATCCTCTCTTCAAGAGCCAGGATTACTCCCAGCCCGCTGCCCCCGTCTGAAGAGCACGCAGTCGAAATCTGCCTTTTAATCGCCTAGATTTTACTCTTGAGAGGTTAACAAAGGCTAATCGTCTCAAGATTACTGCTACAGAACTTGCGGAACAACTTGGGCGTCGCTCGTCTCCTCGGGTCAGGACTGACACTGACAGCAACTCTCCCGTAACGGAAACCGGGTTGGTCTCCGCACATGCAGGTCTCGGATGTTGACAATTTACGAGGAGGGAACAGTGCGCCGGCTAACCACGCGCCCTTACCCGGGCCCCCACTCAGGTGCGGTTCGCATGGCCAGTGCCGAATCAACAATTAACAGAATTCGTTCGCTTGCCCTAGAGTCTGGCGACCGATTGATGGCCTTCGTTGGCTTTTTGGACTCATCCGTGAACTGTCGTGACTTTACCGCAACTTAAGCGGTGGTCTGTACGTTAATGCTATATCCCCTCTGCCGCTCGTGGGGACGGGAACGGGTCGGAGCCGGCACGACAGGGACAGAACGGCGATAGCCGCAGGTGTCGTTTGGCATGCTTCTTGTACAGAGGCTGCCAGAGAGTTTGTTCGAATATGTCAGGGGTATCGAACATGAAATCTCGTGAAACCAGCCTCCGCCTGAAACGCTTTCTCGCAGAGGAAAAGCGCCGCAAGGTTGCGGACATCGAACACATGATCCGCGAGTTCGAGCACATGGCGCAGGAACTGGACCGTCAAATCCAGGCGGAGGAGGAGCGGACCGGAATTCGCGACAAGTCCCACTTCGCTTACTCCACTTTCGCGAAGGCGGCCGCACAACGGCGGGACAACCTGCGTGCGTCCATCGCCAATCTGCACACAAAACTTGAGGAAGCGGTGCGCGAGCGCGACGAGGCATGCGCCGAGCTCGAACGGCTTGTTCCCGATGCTCAGCTCGAGACAGGTCCCTTCCCCCGGCATCTGGGGCGCAGGGTCGAGCAACCGGCTACGCTTCGCCGCTGAATTGCGGCGCGGCCGTTTCGATAACCGCGTTTTGGTCAGTTGACCCGAGATCGAACATTCGATCTTGGGTCGCTTTTAATTTGAGACATGCGGTCGAGCGACAGTCCAGCCACTCCCCGACCGTCGCAGGTCTAAGCCGAAAGCTGCTGGTGCTCTAGCCAGGCTGGCTGTTTGCTGACACTTGCATCACCAACCAGTATTAGGGACAGGACCCAAGTCACTGCCACATAAAAAGGAATTGCCGGGAGGACTTGCACCTGTATACCCGACACCGGGTTTGGCGCCCCCAGATGCAGAAGTTTGTCTGGAATAGAGAGGGCCTCGGCGCGGTCACAATCCGAGGGACCGCCCGCACGGATCGTCAGACGGTTGACTGCTCTTGTAGTCACCCAACCTAATTCGTCACCTGATTGTCGGTGGAACTTGCCTTGCACACTGAGCTCGCAGGCTCCCGCTGGATCACGGCTTAGTCGCGATAATCCTGAATACGCGTCGCACGGAGGCCCGGCAGCCCGTGCTTGTCAATCGAACGCTGCCAACTCAGGAATTCGTCTACGGTGAGAGCGTACCGCTCGCAGGCTTCTTCCAGGCTCAGCAGCCCGCCGCGGACAGCGGCGACCACCTCCGCCTTCCGGCGAATAACCCAGCGCTTGGTGTCTTTTGGGGGAAGATCCGCAATCGTCAAAGGACTGCCGTCCGGTCCAATGACATAACGCACCCGAGATCTGAACTGTTGCTCGGCCATGGCACTCTACGCAATACTTGTCACACCACGCGAGATTTATGCACCTACGGACCTTAATTAGGCTCTAAGCCGATGGGTAAATAAACTCTCTAACAGTATACCACGCAGATGGGCGCGGGCATTTATCTTTATGTTGCAGCGACCTAAGAGGTGCAAGCTTACGTAGAATCTACAGTTGAAAAAGGTTAACGGACCGTTCGAGCAGTCTCTCCGTATGGCTGGATTGCGCCACATTCACCATACAGCTTGCCTCGGCAGGCTAACGGCGCCATATGTTGCCGCGGCGAGCTGCCCGACATCCATGATCGCTACCCGCGCGTGTGTTGCAGGCAGCAGATAGAGTTTGGAAACGATTTTCAGCATGACAGCGGGCCACGCTTCAGCAGCCTCGAAGGTAAACAACGGAAGCAGCGCGCGCCGCAAAGTTGTCGTTGCCATGTCGGGCGGCGTCGACTCTTCGGTCGTTGCCGCTTTGCTGAAGCGCGAGGGCCATGAGGTCATCGGCATCACCCTGCAGCTCTATGACCACGGCGCCGCCACTGGCCGGCGGGGAAGCTGCTGCGCCGGCCAGGATATCTATGACGCCCGCCGGGTGGCCGAAGCGATCGGTATCCCGCACTACGTCCTGGATTATGAAGAGCGGTTCAAGGAGTCCGTAATCTCGTCGTTCGCCGAGAGCTATCTCGCCGGCGAGACCCCTATTCCCTGCGTGACCTGCAATCAGAAGATCAAGTTCCGCGATCTTCTCGACACCGCGACGGAGCTTGGTGCCGATGTTCTGGCGACCGGACACTACATCCAGCGCTGCGACGGGCCTTACGGACCAGAGCTGCGTCGTGCCGCGGACCCGGACAGAGACCAGAGCTATTTCCTCTTCGCAACAACACGCGAGCAGCTAAACCGCCTGTGGTTCCCGCTTGGGGGTATGCGCAAGTCGGAGGTGCGAGAGCTGGCCCGCAGCTTCTCTCTGCCCGTCGCCTCCAAGCCGGATAGTCAGGACATCTGCTTCGTACCTTCGGGGCGGTACGCCGACGTCATCCAGCGGCTGCGCCCCGGTGCCGCCGAACCGGGAGACATCGTCCACGTTGACGGCCGCGTGTTGGGGCGCCACGAAGGCGTGATGCACTACACGATTGGCCAGCGTCGTGGCCTGAAGCTGGCCGGGCAAGGCCCCCTTTATGTCGTCAAGATTGATCCGGAGCGCCGACAGGTGATCGTCGGGCCCCGTGAGTGCCTGCGGATCAGCGTGATCGAGCTTCGGGATGTGAACTGGCTCGGCCGCCCTGATGAGGCTGAAGCCGCGAAGTCCGGGCTCAATATTCGTGCCAGGATCCGCTCGACCCATTCTCCAGTCGAAGCCGTGCTCGAGTTGAACGAGGCGGATCGAACCGCCTACGTTTATCTCCCTGGTGGTGAACACGGCGTTGCGCCGGGCCAGGCTTGCGTTTTTTATTCCGATGATGCTCCGAACGCGCGCATTCTTGGCGGCGGATGGATCGTAAGAACACGTGCCTCCATGGGTGAGGACGTATCGCGCTGGTCGACAGCATCCCCCGTAGCCAGTATGGCCGGTTGACGGGGACTGAGGGCAATTGACGAGCAAGTGGGAGAGGACAGTGTTTGGCGGTCGAGTTCGGAAACAAAGCCGCGGTCCGTTGGGGGGAACGTTGGCGGCCAAGTCCATGCCGGACATGGACGAGACGTCCGTCCTCACTGCTTATCGCCGATGGGCCCCGATTTACGATCATACCTTTGGGCGGATCGCCGCTGAGGGTCGCAGGCAGGCCGTCGAGCTGATCAACACGTTCACGGGCCGCGTCCTCGAGGTGGGCGTTGGAACGGGCCTGTCTCTCCCGCTGTACAAGCGGCACCTGGAGATTGTCGGCATCGACCTCTCCCCCGACATGCTCGAAAAGGCGCGCGCCCGCGTGGCCAACGAAGGTCTGGACCACGTGACCGGCCTGTACGAGATGGATGCCGGGCACCTCACGTTCAGCGATGCATCCTTCGACACGGTCGTCGCGATGTACGTCATGACCGTCGTGCCGGAGCCGGTGCGCGTGATGAAGGAGCTGGCGCGCGTCTGCAAACCCGGCGGTGAAGTGATCCTCGTCAATCACTTTAGCCAGGATCAGGGCATTCGGGGCTGGGTCGAACGCCGTATGGCACCCTTTGCTGATCAGCTCGGGTGGCGACCTGTTTTTGACGTCAGTCAGGTCCTTGTGTGCGACGACCTCAAGGTCATCGAGCGGCGGGCTCTTAAGCCCATGGGCATCTTCACGATGCTTCGGCTGAAGAAGCGCGACGCGGCCTGAGAGCTTTGAGGCACTTGGTTTAAGGCACTTGGGATCCGGCGCGACGGCTCCCAAATTCTGGGACATGATTTCGGACGCTTGGTCACGTCCAATTTCGGCTTGGGCTTGCTTGACAGAAGCCGATCGCCCTTCTTATATCGCGCCCGGACGGCGGGGTAGCTCAGGTGGTTAGAGCGAGGGTCTCATAATCCCTAGGTCGGCGGTTCAAGTCCGCCCCCCGCTACCAGGTCGCAGTTAAGCGATTGATCTCCAAGCAATTTTCCCGATAGCAACGGAAGTGCATTGAACCGCCGCGCGGGGCCTGCCCACTTGGGCGGCCACAGCGCGGAACCCCGCTTAAGACACCTTATCTCCTCGCCTCATTTGTGAGAGCGCGGACGATTACCTGCCTCACCAGCTCCGCACCTGATCCTACCAGCAATCCCCAAAATGGATCTGCCCAAACAGTAACGGCAGCTGTTGTGGCAATCACAGGCCAGCAGGACGGTTTGCAGTCGAAGAGCCGTTTCGTCAGCGCCAGCTCACCGGAAGCGATCAGGAGAAGTGCACCCAAACCCGCTGCCGGAATTGCTGCAAGGGTCATCAGGCCAGCGTTTCCGGGCCAAAGAGCCAAGGCGATGAGAAGAAGACCAAGAAAAAGCGGTGCCGCTCCGCTGCGCGCACCAAATCGGTAGTGCGCCGCCAATCCGCCAGCTCCGTGACACATCGGCAAGGCCCCGAACGGTGTCAGCACGAGGTTCGCCAGGCCGCTCGTGATGGACAGGCGGGCCGGCGTCACGTGGGCCGCGCGCTCACCGAAATAGTCCGACGCTATCAGGGCGGTGAGCAGCACGGCGTTCGTTAACGTCAACGACAGCTGGGGCACCACCAGCACGGATACAGCCTGCTCGAAATTCTGGAGACTGGGCCACGGTGGGATGGAGATCGTGGCTGATACGGCCGCAAGCTCGAGCCTGGGTGCGCCCATCGCCCACCCCAGCACCACGGCAACGAGAAGCGCGGTGAGTGCCGACGGATAGCGCGGGAAGAACAACAGCACGATCAGCAGGCCAGCAGTGATCGCTCCGACCAATGGCTCGGTTGCCATCAGTTCCAGGCTGACAATCGCGAGGGCAATTCCTAAACCCAGCTGCAGCCCGGCAAGAACCGACTGTGGCACCAGCCGCGCCAGTCGGCTGATCCACCCGGTTACCCCGAGCAAGAGCAGCATTAAGCCGATGATGACGCCGCTTGCAGCCAGTCCGGAGGCTGTAACTTCCGTCGTCAGCATCACGGCGGCAACAGCCTTCATCGGCTGCACCGGAATCGGTAGGCGGTAATAGAGAGCCGTCGCCACATAGAAGATGCCGAACCCAAGAAAAATCGGCGTTGGCGCCAATCCAGCAACGGCAATCACGCCGAGAGTCAGCGGCAACGAGGTACCAAGGTCACCAAGCGCGCCGCTCAGCTCCCGAAGGCTTATCTGGAATTTTTCGCCCTTGGCGCTCATCCGCGTTCCGCCCAATGACGTCCGCGAACATGACGCGGCACCTCACGCGGGCGTCTCAGATTCCCCGCATGGCATGACACTATATCGGCCATTGTAGGTGACAGCCAGCCGTCCGCATCGGCGGGCGCAGCGCTCAAGGGCGCGGCATGGAGAGTTGTAGAAGCTCGCGAAAGTTTAGCGGGCCGTCAGTCGCCTGAGGCGGGCTTCTGCTTCCGGGGCACCAAGCTCGCGGGCGCGCTCATACCATTCGCGAGCCAGATCGATATTCCCCTCCAGCCCCCTCACCGGCCAACGCCGGAGCTCGTTGGGGTCGTAGGTTTCGGCAAGGGCGATGGCACCTTCGGCCAATCCAATGTCCGCAGCCCGCTTGTAGAACAGGCGCGCGCCAGCAACGTCCCCATCTTCCATCATCTGGTTGCCACGCTCGACGAACCTGCGCGCACGCTCGCCATCCTTGGGCGAAAGGGGCGTGAGCGTGCGCGGTCCGGGCACCGTCTGCACTCCTGCGCTAGGAACCTCGAGCCCTGGAGGCGGCGCGCCTGCTGGACCCGTGGCGGCCACATTTGTTTGTGCGGGCGGTGACTGAGATTCGACAGGTAACGCGGCTGCGGAAATGATGGCCAAAGACGCCTTTGTTTCGGCCCACACCTTTCCGTCGATCCCTACGAGGGCGATGGTGAGCTCGGACCGCCCTGTTTCGGTGATGGGTGCGGCCAGCTTTAGCGACGGAAGCGCCGACAAAGGCACGGCCCAGGAGCCCGGCGCCACGACATGCCCCTCCGAAAGCGTTGCGGACGCCGGCAATCCCCGTATGCGGATGAAGCTGTTTTTGGGTAAGACACCGGCGGTCGCGATCTGAATGGGGAAAGGCGTTTCCACCCCCGGCTCAGCCAAGATGACAGCAGCGACGTTGATCGCAATGCCCTCACCCTGCGCCTGGGCAGCCGTGATGTTGCCAAGGCCCAATGATGCCGCGATGCCAGCCAGGATCACGATCGCCACCTGCCGGTAGTGTTGCATAACCCATCCAAATGCTTGTACCGGCATTGCTCTACCCCTCCGAAAGAGCCCAACAGGGCGAGACGAGCAGCACTACTGCCGTTGGCGCTCTACCCATTCCAGGAACTGGCGGAAGAGGCGCTCTTGTTCGGCGACATCACCCGGCGCAACGCGCGCAGCCTGCTGCCGCGCATACTCCATGTTGATGGCGGGCGACCGGTTCTCCGCGGCCGCACGGTCCAGCCAATCCTGCGCCGCGGGAAAGCGCTGCCAGCCACGGAGATTCGCGGCAAGATTGACCTCCCGCCACTTCGGATGGCGCGGCGGCTTCTGGAACTCCTCGAATTTGCTGAACAACGCGTTGATGAAGTTCTCGACGCGGCGATAACGATCCGTGTTCGGAGGCCAGTTATAGACGGCGAGAACCGCGCCCACCGCAATGGTCTCGACGGTCTGCCCCTCGGGAATCAGGTTCGGATAGTCCTCACTGGTCAGCGTAGCCGGGAGATAGCTTGCCTCCTCCAGCTCCGGCGTGAAGGGGATCTCAAGGATGCGATAGTCCGGATCTTTCGGCAGCTTGGAGATCGCCGAAGCAGGCCGACCGGCAATGAACACGGTCGCCGCGATCTCGCCCGACTTGACCTTCACCAGGGCATCCGCCTGCCCCATGTTCACCTTATTGGCCTTGATGCCCAAAAGATTGAAGACGATCTGGGTCGAAAGCTCCGTGCCGCTCCCCGCATCGCTGAAATTGACTGTCTTGCCGTTCAGGTCTTCCAGGCTGTTGATGCCAGGACCAGCAACGATGTGCATCTCCTCATTATAGAGCTTGGTGATGTAGACCAGCCGTTGGCCGATGTTACGCCCCAGCTCGCCCGTCTGCTTGAGGTGCGTGAGTGTGTCAGACTGGACGATGCCCATGTCCACGCCGCGCAGGTACAGAATATCCCGAACGTTCTGGAGGCTGCCTTTTCCGGCTATCGCCAGCACACGGAGCTCGTCGTCCTTGTCGAGAACGGCGGCCATGTCATAGGCGACCGTAAGGTATGTGCCGGCCGGCGTCCCCGAGACGATTGTCACCGTGTTGGCGTTGAGCCGCTCGGCAAGGTCGGAGGGGGCGGCCGCCGCCGCTGCCGTCGCCGCCGCGCGCCCCTTGGTGGCGGATTGGCCTTGCTGCGCCCCGGCCGGAATAATCATCGCCACAAGGCACGAGATGAGAATGGTCCAGCGCAAACACAAGGCTGACACGGTAGCTTCCCCCTTACTGCCCCAAACTCCGACAACAAATTGCTTCAGCGGTGATCTTGCACCGCAGCACACTGCCGCAGCATGACCATGCTTGGCAACAGCCCCCACGGACGATCGTCTGTCGACCCACCAGTTGAAGGGGTTGCAACTGCCACAATGTACAAGAGATGGCGGAAAGTTTAGGGCTAGACTAGGGCGAACGACGCAGCCGATCCAGGCGGAGAAGGCATAGTCTCAAAGATTTGAAAAGGCCTGGAGTATGGTCGGGCTTCCTCCGACCACTGGCGTTTGAAGATCGCCTACGACGCCCGGTGGAATTTACGACGATAGCTGACGAACCAAACGGCAGCATAAAAGTACGTGGACGGCCATTCGTCGCCTGTATGCGCCGATGCGCAGCGCACGTCCATTTGCGCCGCGAACTTCAGAAGCGGAGGCCTAGGTCGAATTTGGTTAAGCAAGCAAGCGACTGGTCAGCAATAAGCCCTCTGGCAGCTTCCATTGAATATCGGATCTCATCGATTCAATCACATATGGCATGGACTTTGCTAAACATTATGCGATCTCGCCTATGTACCTGGAAAATTAAGCGACACGATCGGTTTGACATCGGCAATTCATTGCAACCACCATTTGCGAGCGATAGAATTCCCGGCGACTTTCCGGTGCGCGCTGCTTCGATATCGGACGCATCAGGCGGGCACTCGCTCGCTTTTCGGTCCGCAAGTGGATCGAACCGTGCAAACAAAATGGGCGTTCCGTATTTCTTACGGCCGGCCAAGAGTTTTGATGTGGAGGAGTTTGGTCAGTGAATTCAATGATGAATGCCGGCCGTGGCGTGATCCTCATCCTGGCCGTCAGCGCAGTGTTTTTTTCATTCGCAGCCGCGACCTCGGTTCCAGGCCAAACCCAAAACGACGAACAGGCCGAAATGAAATTGGCTCTGGATCTGGCCAAGCTCCTCCAGTCCGCGCGAACCGTCATTTCGAACCATCAGAACCTCATCAATGACCCTGAAGTCGGCGACAAGGGACTGACCGGTGAACGCGTGCTGGCAGAAACCATTGAGCAGTACAGAAAGGCAACCGGCCACGACCCGCGAGATTTCGACCCTCAGTCCCGCGAAGGCCGCCTGATGCGTGCCGAGCTCGACGCCATCAGGGAAGTCGTCGACGAAAGCCAAACCCTCATCAATGAAAAGGGCCTTGGTTTCAAAGGATTCATACCAGCCGTTTTCGGTCGCCTCGTCACGGAGCGGCTAAGGGACAAGGTCGCGACGGAGCTGCAGATCAAGATCACCGCTCCTCCTCCCCTCGTGCGGAACCGAAAAGCGCGGCCCGACGAATGGGAGCAACAAATCATCGAAACCAAGTTTCTTTCGCCGGACTGGACGCGCGGACAGGTTTATTCGGAAGCGCAGAAGAATGGCGTTCAAAGCGTCTTCCGCGTGATGGTGCCGGAATACTATGCCGCCTCCTGCCTTACATGCCACGGAGGCCCAAAAGGCGAGATCGACATCACCGGCTATCCCAAAGAAGGAGCCAGCGAAGGCGATCTTGGGGGCGTAATCAGCATCACCTTGTTCCGTAACAACCAATGACGCCCCGGCAACGATCTTCAAATTCTGGCTGGCCGGGTCTGTCCGGCCTTCCGATCAGATATCGCCTCATCCTGCTGTCGGCCGCGCTCATCGCAGCTCTTGTCGGCACAAACATGTATATGAACCAACAGCTGCGGCTTGGAGCCGAGGCGCTCGTGGCCGAGGCCCAGTACGTCGAAGATCTGCGCAACGCCAGCGATGCCGAAAAGGCTTTTGGCGATTTGAAATATTGGCTGACCGATGCGGCCGTTAGCCTGCTCAACCTCTCAGAACAGCGCGCACGTGAAGCCAAGGCTCGGCTGGATGCCGAATTGACCAACCTCGAGCCTCACGATCCCGACGCGGTCCGTACGATCCGCCGGGAAATCGAGCTGGTCATGAGCCGCTCGCTCGACGCCGTCAACGCCTATGCGGATGATCGGCGTGTCATCGGCAACATGCTTTCATCACAAGCCCGCGTTCACATTGCTGCTGTCGATGAAGCCCTGGCGCGGCTCGTTGCCAAGTTGCGGCAGGAGGCAGCAGCTGCGAGCGAGATAGCGCGACACCGCGCGGCAGGAGCCGTCGCGGTATCGTGGACCATTGTGCTCGCTGCCGGCGCGCTGGCTCTTGCGCTGACGTTTCTCATTCTTCGTTCGATCGTCACCCCGCTTTCAGGGCTCACCGAGGCGATGCGCGCTCTGACGAGCGGCAGGACAGATATCGACATTCCGCGTGGTGGCGACGATGAGCTCGGCCAGATGGCGCACACGCTCGCCATGTTCCGTGACGGACTTATCGAGCGCAACCGCCTTTCGGAAGAGCGCGAGCAAGCTTTAAGGCGCCTGGAAATCGCCCGGGACGAGGTCACCGCGGCAAACCACATTCTCACAATCACGTTCGATCACATGGCGCAGGGCGTCTCCATGTTCGATGGCAATGGCCGGCTTCTTGCGTGGAACCGGCAATTCCGCGAGCTACTCGATTTGCCCGAGGACGTCATCAACGAAAACACCACGACAGAAAGCTTCATTCGCTTCCTCACCCAACGGGGCGACCTTGGTCCAGGCGATCCGGACGAAATGCTGCGTGATCGCATGAAGACCCTGGATCAGCCGTTCGTGGGACATCGTACGTTGCCGGATGGCCGGGTGCTCGAAATCCAAAGAAACCCGGTTCCGGGCGGCGGCTTCGTGACGATGTACACGGACGTCACGCGCTATGTGGAAGCAAAGAAGGAAATCGACATCGCGCGCAATCGTTTGAGCGACGCCATTCAGAGCATTTCAGACGGTTTCGCACTTTGGGATCCGGAAGATCGGCTGATTGCCTTCAATGATCGTTGCCAGGAGTTTCTGAAGCTCGCAACGCCGCTTGTTCACGGACTCGGCTTCGAGGCACTGGTCCGTGACTTGGCCCAGCGGCGCGCTCGGGATCACCAATCGAGCGATGATTCAGAAGCGTGGATCGCGCGCCAGATCGCGTTGCACCGGGCCGGCGAAAGCGATGAGGAGATCCAGCTAGAAGATGGAACTTGGCTGAGGGTCGGCACGCGCCGGACGCAGGAAGGCGGTCGCGTGACCACCTGGGCCGATATTAGCACCCTGAAAAATCGCGAGCTCGAACTCGCGGATCTCGTGGCGCGGCTGGAGGTCGCCCGCGATCAGGCGAACGAAGCCAGCCGCACCAAGAGTGCCTTCCTCGCAAACATGAGCCATGAACTCAGAACGCCACTCAATGCCATCATCGGATATAGCGAAATTCTGAAAGAGGATGCAGCCGACAACGGCCTCGACGATCTCTTGCCCGACATTGAACGTATTGAAGCGGCAGGCCGCCATCTGCTTGGCATCATCAACGACATCCTCGATCTGTCCAAAATCGAGGCGGGTCGTATGGACATTTATGTCGAGGACATCGACATCTCGGCTCTCGTTTGCGAGCTTCAGTCGATCATCCGTCCCTTGGTGGCCAAGAACAACAACAAGCTGCAGGTCGTTTGCCCGCCCAATATCGGCCACATGCGGACGGACCTTACAAAGCTCAAGCAGAGCCTGCTGAACCTGTTGAGCAACAGCGCGAAATTTACGAGCGACGGGAAAATTACTTTGACCATCTGGCGGGAGGAAACGCCATCCGGCTCCAATGTGCTTTTCGAGGTTCGTGATACAGGAATTGGTATGACTCCGGAACAGCAGAAGAAGCTGTTCCAGACGTTTACCCAAGCCGATACGACGACCACAAAGCGCTTTGGTGGCACCGGCCTTGGACTCGCCATCACCAAGCATTTCTGCCTCATGCTGGGTGGCGATGTGACCGTCCGGAGCGAAGCCGGAAAAGGTTCGACATTCACGATCTCGCTGCCGGATCAGGCCACCACCGCAAGCGAGGCCGCGACTGAACAGTCCGTGCGCGAGGAGCATAAGGACGGCCCTGCCAAAATTCTCGTCGTCGACGACGATCCGGCAGCATTGCGCTTGCTGAGCAAAACGCTAACCTCGGAAGGGTACGACGTCATCAAAGCGCAAACCGGCAGGGAGGCTCTCGAAGAGGCGCGAGCGCATCGCCCTGCGGCGATCACACTCGATGTGCTGATGCCGCATATGGACGGCTGGTCTGTGCTTTCAGCCCTCAAAGCCGATCCGGAATTGCGGGATATTCCCGTCATCATGGTGACCGTGCTCAAGGAACGCGGAATGGCCTTTTCGCTCGGCGCTTCCGACTTCATGACAAAACCGGTCGATCGCGCCGCATTGAAGACCCTGTTGCGGCGCTATGTTTCCTCCGGTGCGACGTCGACCGTTCTGCTGGTGGAAGACGATCCGGCCAGCCGGGATTCAACACGTCGGGTTCTGCAGCAACTCGGCCTGAACGTTGTGGAAGCCGCCCATGGAGTTGATGGCCTCCACTGGTTGGCGAGTAATCCGCATCCCGACCTCATTTTGCTGGATCTCATGATGCCCGTAATGGATGGTTTCGAGTTTCTCAAAGAGGTCCAGGAGCGCGCTGAATTGCGCAACATTCCAATTGTCGTGCTCACGGCGAAGGAGTTGAGCCCGGAGGAAATCGAAACTCTGACCGGATCAACAGAGAAAATCCTGAAAAAGCATTCCGGTACCAACGACGAGCTTGTTGCTGCCATCCGCAAGTGCCTTGGCAATGCCATCAAAAAAGTAGAACGGGAAACGAGCTCGGCTGAACCAGCAGAACCTTGAGAGGGATGAGAAACGCAATGCCCAAAATCCTTCTGGTCGAAGACAACGAAGCAAATCGGGACATGCTTTCACGGCGGCTCGTCCGGAAAGGATTCGAAGTGATCATGGCGGAGGACGGGGAGCAGGCCATCCGTATGGCGACTTCGGAGAACCCGGACCTCATTCTTATGGACATGAGCCTGCCCGTCATCGACGGCTGGGAAGCAACCCGGCGGGTGAAAGCTAGCCAATCGACCCGCTCAATTCCGGTAATAGCACTGACCGCCCATGCGATGGCTGGAGATCGCGAAAAGGCCCTCGAAGCGGGCTGCGATGATTACGATACCAAGCCGATCGAGTTGCCCAGGCTCCTCGAAAAAATCCAAACTCTCTTAGCCGCCAGACAAACCTGAATGCGGCAATACCTGGGGTTATCCAAATGGCGCCAGCACATCCCCAGTCCCCAGATAGTCAATCGGAAGCCATACTACTTGCCCACATCCGTCAGGACTTCGAGGCGCCAGTGGCCGCCATCGTCGGCTACGTCGAGCTCCTGGCGGAAGATGCTCCGAAATACGGCCTCGACGCATTCGTTTCAGATATCGCGCGGATGCAGCGCGCGGCCTCGTCTCTCCAGCAATTGGTGGCGCGTGTTCTCAAGGGCGATAACCTCACCTTTCTTGGCGATGGCGCCTCGCAAGATTCCCAAGCGACAGGCAGCGGGCTGCGGCACGACCTCCGCACACCGCTTAACGCCATCAAAGGCTATGGGGAGATGCTGCTCGAGGAAACTCTGCCGGAGCCGTTTGCACGCGACCTCCAGAAACTGCTCCACGAGGCGGAAAGGCTGCTCGGACGAATTGACGATTTGGCTGCTCTGGCGGTGGAGCCCCGCGATAGACCGCAAGCGCTCCGCCCGGATTTTCTGGCCGCAAGTAATGCCATCGATCTTATCACCAAGCCGGCGCAACAGGACACCGGCGAGGCCACTCGCTCGTGCCGAATTCTAGTCGTCGACGACCATGAATCGAACCGCGATTTGCTCTCGCGACGGCTGACGCGGGATGGCCACGTCGTCACCGTGGCCGCCGATGGCGCTGAAGCGTTGCGGTTGGCCGAAACCCATCCGTTCGATCTCATCCTGCTCGATCTGATCATGCCCGGCATCAGCGGCTATGAGGTGCTCGGGCGGCTCAAACGCGATCCAAGGCTTCGCGACATTCCCGTCATCATGATCTCGGCGTTGGATCAGATCGACAGCGTCGTGCGCTGCATTGAAGCCGGCGCGGAAGATTATATGCCGAAGCCCTTCAACCCGGTTCTGCTCCGTGCCCGCATCAATGCGAGCATCGAGAAAAAGCGTTTGCGTGAGCGGGAGCAAATTTTCATCAAGCAATTGCAGGCGGAAAAGGAAAAGTCCGAGGCACTCCTGCTCAATATCTTGCCGATGCCCATCGTGGCACGGCTCAATCTCGGCGAAACGATCATTGCCGATCATATTCCGGATGCCACCATTCTGTTCGCAGATCTCGTCGGCTTCACCGGTCTTTCGGCTCAGCTATCGGCGACGCGGCTCATCAAGCTGCTGAATATGCTTTTTTCTGATTTCGACCGTCTTTCGCTCAATTTCGGTCTGGAGAAAATAAAAACGATCGGCGATGCCTACATGGTCGCTGGCGGATTGACCGACCGCTCGGCGGATCATGTAGGAAATGTCGCTCGGATGGCGCTCGAGATGCTGGAAGTTTCCAGTAACACGAGCGAGCTCCTGGGCCTTCCGCTTCAGCTGCGCATCGGCATCCACACCGGCCCCGTCATCGCCGGTATTATCGGAACCCACAGGTTCATTTACGACGTCTGGGGCGACACGGTGAATACCGCCAGCCGGATGGAATCCCACGGTCTTCCCGGCGAAATCAACGTGACAGAGGCCGTTTACGAGCGGCTCCGCGACCGGTACGTCTTTGAATCTCGCGGCACCGTCCAGCTGACCGGAAAGGGCCCCATGCGCGCCTATCTGCTGCGCAGGCCGGCAGCCTAAGCATCAAGAAACGATCATCAGCTTAATCCGACGAGCCGCCTGTGCCTCCAACACACTGGCAAGTTGCGCTGCATCAGGCTCCGCAGGAAGATGGCTAACGCGGATTGGCAAGCTGCGGAAAACTTTCATGTCCTTGTAGCCGTGGCCCGTGACCATGCACACGACGATCGCATCCCGAGAAATTCGGTCCGTTTCGATGAGTTTTCGAGCCGCAGCGAAAGAGCTTGCACCAGTCGGCTCTGCGAGAAGCCCCTCCATTCTCGCGAGGTCCGACATAGCTGCACGAATCTCATCATCCGAGACCGCCGCAGCGAGCCCGCCGGATTGCCGAACAAGCCGAAGCGTATAGCTCCCGTCACGCTCGTAGCCGATCAATGGATCGGAAATACCTGACGCAATCGTCTGCGGCTCACCCCAAGCGGTCACCGTCTCTTCGCCCCTTTCGAAAGCGCGTACAATCGGGGCGCAGCCGGCTGCCTGAACAGCTACCGTTTTAGGTAATCGCCCTCCCGGTCGTTCGGCGAAACCTTGAACAACGCCCTTAACCAGCGGACCTGCTCCGGTTGGCACCAGCACATAGTCCGGCACGCGACCTCCAAGCTGCTCCGCGAGTTCTTCGCCGACAACTTTGAGGGCATCAACACCATAAGGATTTAGGAAGGTCGTCGTGACGTTGAACAGCCCCTGTTCCTCTGCCAGCCGTATCGCAACGTCATAGGAATGGCTATAGTGGCCGTCCACCTTTACGAGAAGCGCGCCATAGGACGCGATTTGGGTCAGCTTTTCTTCAGGCGTGCGGGTCGGAACAACGATAATGGCGTCCATGCCGGCACGAGCGGCATAAGCAGCTGTCGATGCGCCAGCGTTTCCGCTGGACGCACAAATGATGCCCCTGCATTCAAGCTCCCGCGCCCGGCTGACAGCTGCACTGATCAGGCGATCCTTGAACGAGCCAGTTGGATTGATCGTCTCATCCTTGATCCAAATCTCACCTTTGAAACCCGGAATGCTTGCTTCCAGTCGCTTTGCCCTGTGCAGCGGCGTGCAGCCTTCCCCTAACGAGACGATGGCCCCAGCGTCTGCCACAGATAGACGGTCGGCATAGCGCCACATGGTTCGCCGCAAATAGGCATGGTCGCCAATACTCGTTCCGATGGGCTCTTCGACCTCCAGAATGCCGCCACATTTTTCGCAGGCGTAACGCACGTCTGCCGGCATTGCGTGGCCGCAGTCAACGCACCTCAGTTGCACGACTGTCTCCTTTGCGCCGCCTCATTTCAGCAGGTTGGGCAGCCAAAGAACAAACCCTGGCCACAACGAGACGATGATGATCACGACCAGGTGGCACACATAAAATGGCACTGAAGCCTTGATCGCTCGCTCATAGGAAACGCCCGCAATTTGCGTAGCTGTCATCAACGTCATCCCAACAGGCGGCGTGATGTTGGCGAGGTTCAAAGTCAGGATCATCACAATGGCGAAATGGAGCGGATCGAATCCCAGCTGCACCATCGCCGGCACCAGCACTGGCGCCACAACGACAAGAGCCGGCAGCACATCGATGACCATGCCAATCGCGATCAGCAGTGCGTTCACCAGCATGATCTGAACGATCGGATCCTTGCTGATGGACGCAATCATGCTGGCGGCCTCGCGCGCGATGCCGGACCGGGTCACAAACCAGCCGAGGACCGTTGAGGCTGCAAGAAGGAAGAAGACGACACCGCTGAACTGAACCGTTGCGACAAGCGCTTCCCACAGGTCGCGCGGCTTCAGCGTCCGATAGGCAAATACGCCCAAGGCAATCGTATAGACCGCGGCAAAGGCCGAGGCCTCGGTCACAGTCGTCAATCCAGCCAGAATGCCGCCCAAAATGATGATCGGCACGAGCAATGCGGGAATGGTTGGCACAAAGGCCCGCGCCGCTGCTCGAAGGTTCGTGTTTCCGTGGCGGGGAAATTTGTAAAGCCACGCCAGAATGCCGCTCGTTACGAGCAAAGCAGCTGTCATCAAAAGCCCAGGGAGAATGCCAGCTGCAAAAAGCTGCAGAACCGATACGTTATGCAGGATGGAGGCGTAAACCACCATCACGATACTGGGCGGAATGATCGGCCCGATAATGGATGAGCATGCGGTGACGGCGGCCGCATACTCAGCCGTGTATCCTTCCCGCTTCATCGCGGGGATCAGAATTTTTCCGAGCGCTACGGTGTCGGTTATTGCCGCACCAGTGAGGCCGGAGAAAAAGAGACTCACCGCTACGTTGACATGGCTGAGCGCTCCACGAATGCGCCCCAAAAGAGCATTGTTGAAAGCGATCAATCGTTCTGTCAGGCCGGCACGGTTCATCAATTCGGCCGTGAAGATGAAATACGGGATTGCCATCAGCAGGTAACTGCCGACGCCGGAAAACATGCGTTCCGCAATAATCCCGAGAAATCTCGTTCCACCAAGCTCCATCGCGCCGGCAAGGCCAGACATGACCATGACAACGGCGATCGGAGTGCCGATGAGAAGAAGAACGATGAAGACCGAGATTGCTGAGGTCATGCCGAGCCCCTCTTGCTGTCCTCAGCCCGGGGCTCCAGACCAGCTTCAATCAATTGCTCGCGGGTAACATTCAGATCGACGTCGTCAAGCACGCCCGGTGGATCAAAAAGATTAACCCCGCATAGAACATGAATGAGCAGAATGACCCCAGTGACCGGGATGGCGCTCGCAACCCAACGGGCGTGAATTTGGATCTGATCGGAAACCATGTAGAGATCACGCGATCTTATCGCATACTCGGTTCCGTACCAGATCAGCAGAACGGCAAAGACACCCACGATTACATAGTTTGCCGCCTTGAGCGCGCGAACGACGGGCATAGGGAAAATATCCCTGAGCGACGTCATCGCGATGTGCTCGCCACGCCGGAATGCGACCGTGATACTGAGCAGACCGAGCCAAGGTATGAACAGCCGCGCGAGCGAATAAGTCCAGCTCAGCGCGTCCCCTGTGATGAACATGTAAAAGGAACCAACGAAGGAAATCCCCAGCATGGCAAGGACACAGCCGACACAGAATATCGTTACGGCCATGTCCAAGACATCGCTGATCCGCGAAAGACGAGGCATCACGGTCAATCAACTTCCCAGATCATAGGATAGGTTCACAGGTCGGGCGTCAGATCAGCCGGATCGCCCGGTAGCGTTGGAGCCGGCACGATTGCCGGCTCCCTCCTTTCGCAAACTTACTTCGCGTAAGTCTGATTATACTTTTCGACCTCCGCTGCGACGCGCGCAACCTCAGCGAATAGCTCGTCGATGAGCTTTTCCTCGAGGCCGAAATCCTTGACGATCCATTCTTTCCAGGCTGGACGGGCAATCGCTGCCATCTTTTCCCGCTCTTCCGCCGGCAGAATGTAGCATTCCTTGAATTTCTTACAGGACTCGTTCCAACCGTCGATTGCCTGCAGGGCTGACATGCCGTGGGCAAGGGCAATTGACTCACGAGCGGCCTGGATAATGACCTTGCGATATTCCTCCGGAAGCGTTTGGAACCAATCTTCACTCACCAGCCAGGATTGCGTGTTGTATACGTGGCGGCTCAGCGTGGTGTAGTCATTAACCTCCCATAGCTTGAAAAACTTGCTGACACCTGGGGCGTTGAATTGCCCATCGGCAAGGCCAGTCGACAGCGCCGTGATAACCTCACCCCACGGCAGCGGCGTCGCAGATGCCCCGAGAGCACGCATAACGGCCACGTGCGATGGATTTTCCTCAACGCGGATTTTCAGGCCCTTGATGTCGTCCGCGGTTTTAATCAGCCGCTTGTTCGTGGTGAAGGCAACGAAACCACCTCCGTCGTCAAATGTCCCGAGATAGCGTAATCTTGCTTCATCGATGGTTCCCTTCATGAAGTTTGCGAACCATTCGCCGTCGAGAAAGGCGTGCGCGACCTGAAAATTGGGAAAGAGAAAAGGCGCCGTAATTGCCTGGTATTTCTTATAGAATGAGGACATTGCTCCCGACGAAATGACGGTCGACTGCAGGAGCTTGCCATCCTGAGCCTGCTTGCCAGTTTCGACCTCGGATCCTAGCTGGCCGCCGCCGAAAATTTGGACCTCAACAGCTCCGTTCGTCCCGGATTCGACAAGAGACTTGAAGTGAATGAGCGCAGGCTGCACCTCGTTGTTCATGTCCTCGGGCAAGAGGTGAGCGATCGCCATGGTGTATTCGGCTGCAACGGCGGGAGCGGCAGCATGGCCGGTAGCGAACACAAAACCTGCCGCAATTGCAATCGCACCTAATGAGCGGCGGATCCTCCCGCTCGATGCCGATTTGAATTCGATCTTCATGTCACACCTCTGATCGCAGACTAAACGAGAATAACAGCGAATTTTTTATTGGGATTGCGCTATGAAGCCTTGCATGAATAACGCCGTTGAAGCGGACGTTGCGGCACCTCCTTTTCGCGCAAGATCTGCGCACTCCACCAGCCACGCCGGTAGAGAATTTGACAACCATGTCAGACAGTATCACGGGCAGGTGGCGCGTCAACGTCCTGCGACGCTCAACTTTGATGCGGGATGGGCAAAAATTCCCCGTTGCGTCACCTCGTTTCCCGTGCGAGCTGCCGCGCGGCATCCTCAAACGCCGCTATGGCTTTGGCCACGGCCTCATCATCATGCGCGAGGGAAACATAGATTTTCGTTTCGGGCTTGAGCACGCCGCGCTCCAGAAGCAGGCGGTTGAACCGCCGCAGCTTGTTCATGTCAGAGCGCAACGTTGCGCGATAGTTCGATAAGTCACCATCTGCGAAAAAGACCTCGAACAGTGGTGGCTCACCAAGCACCGTCGCCGTGATGCCTGCGTTGCGGAACGCGTTTTGAAGGCCGTCCATGAGCTGGCGGCCGGTGGCGAAAAGTTTCTCGTAAGTCCCCGGTTGGCGGAGCACCGCAAGCGTGGCAAGCCCGGCTGTAGCGGCCACGGGATTTCCGCTGAGGGTTCCGGTCTGCTGGACGAAGTTTTCTTCACCGACCGCGGATTTATCGAGCAGGCGCATGATTTCCTCGCGCCCTGCAACGGCTGCCAGCGGGTAGCCACCACCCAGGATTTTTCCGAGGGCCGCCAGATCGGGCACAACCCCGTAATACTCCTGCGCCCCGCCGTATGCGAAGCGGAACCCCGTTACGATCTCATCGAAAATCAGCGGAATGCCGTGGGCTGAGGTCGCCTCGCGAAGAGCCTGCAGAAATCCCGGCTTTGGCCGGATCAGGCGTTGGAACGGCTCGAGAATGACTCCCGCCAATTCGTCCGCATGCTCCTCGATCAGCGCAACGGCCGTTTCGGCATCGTTGAAAGGCGCGATCAACATCTCCTGCGTAAGTGAGCGTGGAATTCCAGGAGAGTCGGGAATGGCTTGCGGAAAATTGCCGGGTTGCCTGGGCGCCATGCTCATGAGGGCCCAATCGCCCATGCCATGGAAGCCGCCCTCGAATTTCATGAGCTTGTCGCGCTTGCGATAGGCACGGGCGAGACGCATTGCGTAGTGCGTCGCCTCGGTACCCGTCGAAACGAACCGTACCTTTTCGGCGCAAGGCACCGCCTCAACGATGGCCTCGGCCAGCTCAATGCCCGCTCTGTTGTTGGCGAAGAATGTCGAGCCGCGAGCGACCTGTTCCTGTACTGCTGCCACGACCTCCGGATGGGCATGACCAAGCACCATGGGGCCCGAGCCCAGGACGAAGTCGATGTATTCTTTTCCGTTCTCGTCCCACACCCGGCAACCTCGCCCCTCGCGAATAATGATCTCCGCAGGCAGGTTGCCGAACGTGCCACCCGGCAGCACACGCTTGCTGCGCGCGACGAGTTCTTCCGAACCGCTTTCATTTTTGCCGGCCATTGGGCGCTCCTCCTTGAGCTATCTTTGAATGCAGTATTGCCCGTCAGTCGACGTACTTCACACGATCGGACTTCAGCAGCTCTGCGATGCGTGGCATAGCGCTCAGGCGGTTTTCTGTGATGTTGGCGATTACCTTGGCCTCAGCCTCTCGGATCGCCTGGACCCGCGCGATGACGCCGTCCAGCATCCGCTGCGGAACGATGACAACACCATCTTGATCGCCGATCACAACGTCACCGGGTTCGATGGCGACACCTCCGGCAACGATCGGGAAGCCGACCCGTCCGGGTCCGGTCTTGACGCACGAGTTTGGCGTGATGCCCCGCGAGAAAACAGGCAATCCAACCTCAACGATGCCCTTGGAGTCCCGCGCCATGCCATCGATCACGATCGCCTGCACGCCGGCATTCTTTGCCATCTGGGAGACGATGTCGCCGACAACCGCGGTCGAGGTGAATCCATCGGACGCGGCCACTATGACGTCGCCCTCCTGAGCCAGTGCAACCGCCGCCAGAATGGCGAGGTTATCGGACGGCCCCGTTTCGCAGGTCAGCGCTGTGCCGATGAACTGTGACTGCTGTGGATCAACAGGCTTGATCGTTGGATCGAGAGCCCCGCGCCCATCCATAGCATCGGCGACATGGCTGGTCTGAGCGCCCCGGAGCTGCGCGAGCTTGGCGGCGGGCGGCCGATGAAATGATTTGCGGATTACGAGCAATGGAGGATCTTCGAGCATAGCTTTCTCCCAAGCAAGGTTCGCTCTGGACAGTCGCCCTGAAAAAGTCCAGTTGCAAGCACTTAGGAGGTGCCGAGCATGGGGCTCTCCTTTACCCCGTTGGAATAGCCTGAGCTTATCAACGCTGTTGACGGCCTGTTGATGTTGCTACCGATCTACCTTCCCGTCGCTGGAATGGCGCTCGACGCCCTCATGCTGCTGGGAATGGGGCTGTCGGTCGGCGTGCTTTCGGGGATGTTCGGAATTGGCGGCGGTTTCATCATTACGCCTTTCCTGATCCTTTTGGGCGTACCGCCTCTCGTGGCTGTGGGAACCGGCGTGAGCCAGGTGGTCGCCGTCTCCGTCTCCAGCGCCATCAACCATTGGCGCAGCAACAACATCGATTTTCAGATGGGCCTGTTGCTGCTCGGCGGCGGCATCATCGGCGCAACGACGGGCGTTGCCCTGCAGCGCCTGCTCAAAGCGCTAGGCCAGCTCGATGTCTTCATTTCGCTGAGCTACGTGCTGGTGCTGGGGGTGATCGGAACGCTGATGTTTCTCGAAAGCTTTCGAGCTCTGCGCAAGCACCAGATCCAGCCACACGTTTCGGCCCGTCGGGGCGGCCAACACACCTGGATCCAGGGACTTCCCTTCAAGATGCGATTTCGCACGTCGAAGCTTTACGTGAGCGCCATCCCGCCAGTGGCTATAGGCATCTTCGTCGGTTGGCTCACTGCAATTATCGGCGTGGGCGGCGGCTTCGTGATCATTCCTGCCTTGATTTACCTGATGCGCGTGCCGACGCGGGTGGCCATCGGAACGTCGGTATTCCAAGTCATCTTCGTTGCAGCCTATTCGACGTTGCTCCATTCCACGCAGAATTTCAGCGTAGATTTGCTACTGGCCATTCCGCTGATGGTCGGGGGCGTTGTCGGTGCTCAATACGGCGTGCGGATCGGGCAGCTGCTCAATGCGGAGCAGCTTCGGATTCTGCTGGCGCTGCTTGTTCTCGCCGTTTGCTTCCGTATGGCCTACGACCTGACGATACCGCCGGACGAGCTGTTCGTGCTCGATACACGGCCGTAACGCCGAGAACAGAAGGAAGGCTCTCGCAGCCCGCGCGGAGCCCTCCATCAAAGTCGTCTTAGACTACGTGAGCTTTCCGCGCGCGGCCACGGGAATGACGTCGACAATCTCGTCCCCGCGCACGGCGATCATCTCATCAACCATGTTGACGACCACGCAGACGTGGTTGGGAATGATGCGGACGATGTCGCCAACCTTCGGACGCTCATTGCAGGCCGAGAGATCCAGGAACCCGTGCTCCTCGGAGAACGCGTGAATACGGGCCTGCGGATGCTCCAGGATGAGACCGAACCCGTCGAGGCCTCCTCCGGTATCGGCGGTCAGTGTTTTTGATCCTGAGTCGAGAATGCCTCGCTCAGGCGCCGCGCGGCTCACTACGGTTGCATAAACCATCAACGCGCAGTCATCGAGCGTCGCCGCTCCGTATTCGAGCATCATGCGGTCATTGAAAATGTAGGTGCCCGGTCGATGCTCCGTGGCGCCCTGGAGCTTGCCCAGGTTGGCGAGGTTGGGCGTACCGCCGGTCGAAACGATCTTCGGCTCGAGCCCCGCCTCCTTGATCCCCTCGCAAGCCGTGTCGAAAAACCGCTGTGTCTCCGGCCACGACTGTTCGGTCGGGTAGAACATGAAGCCGGCGAACTCGAGCCCCGGCAGCCGCGCAATAAGTTTGGCCAGCTCGACCGCTTCACCTGGCGTCTCCACGCCGGCCCGCTTTCGTCCGGTATCACACTCAACGACAACCGGCAGCGGCCGCTCGGCGATGCGCGCGGCTTCCGTCAGTCCCTCGACGACGGTCGGGTTATCAGCTGCAACTGTGACGTTGACCCGGCGCAGCAGTGCGCCCAGCCGGCCCATCTTCTGGGAGCCGAGAAGGTTGTAGCTAATAAGGATATCGTCCAACCCACCGTCCGCCATCACCTCGGCCTCCCCGAGCTTCTGGCAGGTTATGCCCCGCGCGCCCGCATCGCACTGCATGCGGGCCAGCAGCGGACTCTTGTGCGTCTTGATGTGCGGCCGGTTCGCGACCCCCGCCGCGTCGCACATCGCCTGGGCGCGCGCGATATTGCGTTCGACCCGATCAAGGTCGATAACGACGGCTGGCGTACCAAACTCTTTGGCGATCCGCGCCTTCAAGGTTTCGATGCTCATTCAAAAAGGCTCCAGAACAATGCGGCTAGGCCGCCCCAAACGCGGGAATTTCTCGTGAGGCACTAGAAGAGCCGAGGCAAAGCTGCCTCAGCTCACGATGCGCATGATCGCCTCGATCTCCACCGTCATGTTGTTCGGTAGCGATCCCATGCCGATCGCAGAGCGGGCGTGGCGGCCACGCTCGCCGAGTACTTCAACAAAGAGATCAGAACAGCCGTTGATCACCTTCGGATGATCGGCAAACTCGGGCACGGCGTTCACCATGCCAAACACCTTGACCACTTCGACACGCGAAAGATCGCCGGCCGCTTTCTTGGCCACCGCCAGCAGGCCCAGACCAGTGATGCGCGTATGCTGATAGGCTTCCTCGATGGTCACATCGCGGCCAACCTTGCCGGTGTGGTAGCCGCCCGGCTTCCGCGGACCTTGGCCCGAGAGATAGATCATGTCGCCGACCAGCCGGAACGGAACGTAATTGGCGACAGGTGTCGGCACGTCGGGGAGAGAAAGGCCCAGCGATTGCAGCTTTTCTTCGGGTGTCATGCGCAAGCTCCTCGTTCATTCGTGGCAAGTTTGGCGCGGTCGGCGCTGTTTGGTCAACGCGTTGCCCTCTGCTCAAACTTGCGACGCGAGTAAATCAGTTACGCGGCTCCAGCGCACGACCGGATGATGGGCCGTTTCGGCAAAAAGCTCTTGCAGAAATGTCCAAGCTCGTTCGTCGTGGACTAGATGATGCGTGAGAATGCCTATGGGTGACTGATCGTTCTCGCGCGCCCATGCTAGGTGAGCCGCCAGTTCGTCGACGAGCTCCTTGTGATCACGACCCCCACGCGAACCACGCCAATCAATAATGTCGAGGTGGACGTTGATTTGCCCGAGTTCGCCGTAAAGTCCTGCGATTCTATTTCGTCCGATAACGGACAGCGTTTCGAACCCGGCAACGGGAAGCAGGTTTGCGACCTCCGCTGCCATGCGGTTCCATGGGGGAACATAGATCGGCAAGGCCCCGCTTCCGAACAAAGCCTCCATACGATCTCGTGCGCGGCGCAAATCACGCACGATTTCCACCCTGGACCGCTGCTCTGGAAATTCGGCCTTACACCCAAGACCACCGTGGTTTCTATGCGTCCATCCGTGCGCTGCGATTTCGGCCAATGGCTGTTGCGAAAGATAGTTCGCCAAATCCGTATCAGCTTGGCTCGGAATGACTGCGATGAGGTAAGGAACGTCGTGCTCAGCGCAACGCTCGGTCAACCGCACAAGTGCCGGAGTAACGCTTACCGCGTCATCATCACGGAGCCACAAGCGAGCAGCCACGTGGTTTTGCTCCCAAGCCGCGAGCTCGCGACGAAGGGGTTCCCACTTCGACGCGTAACCCCTGCTCCGCGTCATCCATCACCCCGCCCGACGGGCACGATGGCAAAAAGCGCATTGCGCAGCACATCAGCTGCCATAGCCACGTTCCGTTGCTCGCGAACGAACCGTGTTGCGGCATGCCCCATTTGATTGCGCATGCCGGGTTCGAGAAGAAGCTGCTTCACAGCCGCTGCAAAGGCTGCGAGATCGCCTGCCGGCGTGAGCCGGCCGGTAACTCCAGACTGCACGACGGCAGATACGCCGGCCGTATCCTGGGCCACCACCGGCAGCCCCATGGCCTGGGCTTCGAGATAAGCCATGCCATAAGCCTCGCCGATTCCCGGCCACACATAGATGTCACACGCGCTCAGCACGTCGAGGACAGCCTCGGGCTCCAGTTGGCCGAGCCAATCGATACGATCCGGTGGGATAGCCGAAAACGCCGTCAAAACATCCGCGCGGGCTTCACCGTCGCCAATAACGGCTAATCGCCAAGGTAGTTCGAGCAGCGTTTGCAAGGCTTGAGCGAGAACCACGTAGCTCGTCAGCTTGTCGCCTGGCCGCATCATCGCTGCGACGGCAAGCCGTGGCGCTGCTCGAGAAGAACGCGCAAGCCTCGGCGGAATGGGCGGTGGATCCACAAAAGGGGGCAAATCAATCAACCGACCAGGCAAGTCGCGCAATTGCTCAAGCCCTTGCCTGTCGCGGACGGTAAAACAGAAATTCGCCGAGGAAACACGAAGAGCCGACACCACATCGGCCTGCCAGATTGCCCAGGCATCCAAATCGCGTTTGGGAGCATAAGACGCTTCGGCAGTTACATACGGAATACCAAGTTTCGTACAGATTTCCGGACCGATCCAATCGGGGGACTTGTAGTAAGGGTGATAGGTAAACCAGCAATCAGGCTGCCAATCCCCCTTTTGGGACCAAGCTTCAAGCAGTTTTGACGCCTCGCTCAGCGCGGCAAATTTCAAATCTTGGTAAATGCCTAGATCCGGGTCGCGGGAATAGGTGCGTAAATTGCTCACAATTCGAACATCGCAACCCGCTGATTGCAACGCTTTCAGCAAAAGCCGCGCCATCAATCGTTCACCGGATGGCGTTGGGTGATCGCAGGGTGTTAACGGCGCATAAAATGCAACTCTCATGTTCCCTCCCCCCATCGCATCCACCCTGTAGTGGGCGTGCAATCGGTCGCGCGTAAGCGCCGCTTCTTGTTGCCTTCGCTTAGCGTTACTACCTTCGATAGTCCCAACCCACAGGATGCGCGCATTGGACCCAAACCTATTCAGGTTCGTCTGGCGCCATAGCCGCCGCGAGCAGATCGGGATACTACTGCTGATCCTCGCGTCGTTGCCATTCTATTTCGCCTCGCTCGACGTGCCGCGGATCATCGTCAGCGATGCACTTCAGGGGCATGCTTTTCCAGACGGACGCACGACTGCAAATGTTTTTGCTTGGGCTATTACGCTGCCGGAATTTCTCGGCGGCAGCAAGGTTGTCTTGAGCGAAGGTATCGAGCTCGACCGGCTCTCCTACCTTATGGCCCTGAGCTTTCTCTTCCTTGCACTGGTCCTGATCAACGGCGCCTTCAAATACGTCATCAACATCCGCAAGGGCATTATGGGCGAGCGCATTTTGCGACGAATGCGCTACGAGCTGTTCGCTACGCTATTGCGCTTCCGTCCGGAGGACATCAGGTCGGTAAAGCCTTCGGAAGCGGCCAGCATGATCAAAGACGAAGTGGAGCCAATCGGTGGCTTTGTCGGCGATGCTTTCGTGCAGCCCGTTTTCCTGGGCACACAAGCGCTCACCGCCCTGTTCTTCATCATGCTGCAAAACTTCTGGCTTGGCTTCATTGCGCTGGCCGTCGTGATGGTCCAAGCTGTCGTCATTCCTCGGCTCAGGCGGGAGCAAATTCGGCTTGGCCGTGAACGACAGATTGCAGCTCGCCGCCTTGCTGGCCGCATCGGAGAAGTCGTTCAGGTGGCTCCTGCGGTCCACATCCATGGAACCGCTGCCTTCGATAAGGCCGAAATCAGCAAACGCCTTGCGCAGCTGTTTGATATTCGGGTTGCGCTTTTCAAGCGGAAATTCGCTGTCAAATACCTAAACAATTTGCTGGCGCAGATCACACCGTTCTTCTTCTACGCTGTTGGCGGCTATTTCGCGCTCAAGGGCAGTCTCAACCTTGGCCAGCTCGTCGCGGTCATTGCCGCTTACAGAGATCTGCCGCCGCCCATCAAGGAGTTGATCGACTGGGACCAGCAGCGCATCGATGTCGCGGTGAAATACCAGCAAGTGATCTCGCAATTCACCGTCGACAAGCTGTTGCCAGAGGCCGAGGAAGAGAAGCCGGAAAATCTCGAGGGGCCTCTTCGTATCGAAAGCCTCCGCGTGGTTGACCGGCGTGGATCGCCGCTGCTCGACGGGCTTTCGATCACCATTGACCGGCCATCACACATCGCCCTGGTTGGGTCGGGCAGCAGCGGTCGCGAGACGTTGGTCAAGGTTCTCGGCCGTCAAATTACCGAATACCAGGGATCGGTCCGGCTCGGAAAACGTGAACTTCGGGACATTTCCGATGAAACTGCCGGCCGCTTGATTGCTTACGCAGGGCCAGATCCGCTCCTTTTTGGCGGATCGATCCGAGATAATGTCACCTATTCCTTGCGCCGAAGAGCGCCTTTGCCAAATCTGGAAAACGTCAATCTTCCCATTCACCGGCTATTGGATGAGTCGCTTGTCAACGGCACCACGGAAATTCGCCTCGACGACAGTTGGCTCGACTACGAAGCTGCCGGGGTCGAAACTCCTGAGCAACTGGACGCCGCGATTCTTCGTGCCCTTTCGGTTGTGGGACTGGATGAAGAAATCTATTGGTTTGGCCTCAACGGTAAGCTTGAACCCGGAACCCAACCGGAGCTTCTGGATCGCTTCATCGCGGCGCGATGGGCTGTGCAGGAGGTCCTCCGAGAACAAAATCTAAGCGATCTAGTCGAGGCATTCGATCCCGCCCGCTACAATCTGCACGCTACCATAGCCGAGAATTTGCTGTTCGGCGTACCCGTCGGCGAAGGACCAACCCGCACTGAGCTCGCCGCCAAGCCCTATGTGCGCTCAATTCTCGAAGCTGAAGGTCTCGAGGAACCTTTGACCGAGCTAGGCCTTCGGATTGCCGAGCTAACAGCCGAAATGTTTGCCGGCCTACCCCCCGGCCATCCGCTGTTCGAGCGATATTCGCTCATTCAAGCCGACGAAATGGAGCATTACCATCGACTGTTGGATGTCGTGCAACAGCCTGGTGGGCGAGCCCATTTATCTCCTAGCGCGCGGACACGGCTCATTGCGCTCGCATTTGGCTATATCGAACCTCGCCACCGTTTGAATTTGCTGGACGAGGCCTTCCAAAATCGAATTTTGCGCGCCCGATGCAGTTTCATGCGCCACATGCCGAGCGAGCTGGCTGGCAAGATCGAGTTTTACGGTCTCGACAAGTTTATGATGGCCGCACCCATCCGCGATAATATCCTTTTCGGCCGGATGGCGTTCGTAGGCTCACGGGCCGAAAAGCGCGTCTGGAAAGTCGTTCGGCAGGTCATAGCTGATTATGACCTGGAGCGCGTCGTTTACCGGATCGGCCTCGAAACTGACGTTGGACACGGCGGGCGTCTTCTATACGAGCCGCAACGCGTGGCGATCAACATCGCCCGCTCTCTGGTGAAACGCCCAGATATCCTTGTTCTCGACAACGCACTGTCCGTTTTCGGATCTGACGATGAACGCGCGATTCTAGGGCGTATGCGGGAAGTGATGACCGGGCGAACCTTGATAGCAACCGTCAGCGATCCCGCTGCCGCTGAGGAGTTCGACATGGCCCTAAACTTCGACGGGGCGAGGCTCAAAATGGATCCGGAACTGGCGGCCGCCGTTGCTTAAGGAGATGCGCCGAGTAGCGACGCCAATCTCCCCAATACAAGAGTTTCGTGAGCCGAGGCGCTGATGCCCCTGCTTAGTTCCATGTTGGCAGCCCTCTCCCGATACCGCGCGGCATTGCGCAATGTGCATTGGGAACGTGAAATTCGCCTGTGGTCCGGTCTCGTTCTCTTCGCCTTCGTGACAATGCACCTCTTGAACCACGCCATCGGGGTGTTGGGCGTACCCACAATGGAAGCCGTTCAGCACTGGCGCGTCTTCATCTGGCGCAGCTGGCCAGGAACGGTGGCGCTTTATGGCGCTGCGGCCCTGCACGTCGGATTGACCTTGAAGCGGATCGCGCTACGCACGCCCTGCCGAATGCCGATTGAAGAAGGCTTGCAAATTGTGCTTGGTCTCGCAATTCCGGCGCTCGTTCTCGAACACGCGCTTAACACGAGGTACGGCAGCTCCATATTGAGCACGGACGATTCTTACACGGCTGTCTTGACCCGCATTTACCCGAACCAAATCGCCTGGCAGACGATCCTCGTCCTTGTTGCCTGGTTCCATGGCATCATCGGAATTCACTATGTCGTCCGACATAAACCGTGGTTTGAACGCGTGCGCGAAATTGGTTTTGCGCTGGCCTTCTCCATTCCCTTGCTTGCAATTGCCGGCTTTCTCGCCGCAGGCCGCGAGGCAGCCTCGACTGTGCATTCCGAAATCGCGCTCGCACCTGAGCAGGTAACCGGACTTCAACAGGTGGTCGAAATCTCGTACCAGCTACTGATCGCGGGCGGTCTCCTCATTGTCGGCGCGCTCGTTGCAACGGAAGTTGCCCGGAGCTGGAGAGGGACAGTGCCCGTCCGCTACGTCGGGCATGGTGAAACCGCTCTTCGGCCCGGCGCCTCGCTTCTCGATGCAAGCCGCCAAAACCGCATTCCACACCCGTCCTTATGTGGTGGCCGCGGCCGTTGTGCCACCTGCCGAGTCCTCGTGCTCTCGGGGCTCGAAACACTGCCCGAACCAACATACTCAGAAAGAATGGTATTGAGCCGAATTTCGGCGCCAAAGAACGTGCGCCTTGCGTGTCAAATTCGTCCGAAACAACCCATTGCGGTGCAAATTCTCCTTCCTACCATTGCGCGTGATGCCGGACTGGATTGGGAGGAAGAAGCCTACAAGTGGGGTGTCGATCGGAATGTCTCGATATTGTTCGTCGACATTCGTGCGTTCACCTCGCTTTCCAAAAAACAGCTCCCACACGACACCGTGCTCCTTATCAATCGGTTTCTGGGCGAAATCGCGCAGGCCGTCGAAGCCCACGGTGGCCGTATCGGCATGTTTCTCAGCGACGGCGTCATGGCGATCTTTGGCCTTGGCGGGCAGCGCGGCATGGGTGCTCGAAACGCTCTGGCAGCCGGACACGCAATTCTTCGCGCCGCCCGAATGCTGGACGACGAACTTGGCTCTGCGTTGCCGCTACCATTCCGAGTCGGCATTGGCATTCACTGCGGATCTGCCGTCATAGCCCGCGTCGGTGACGATGAACGTGGCTATGTCATCACTGCCCTGGGCGAGACGATCAGCATTGCGAGCAGGCTTGAGCAGGCCACGAAAGAACTGCTCGCGGATATGCTCGTCTCCGAAGCTGTCGTGCAGGCAGCGGGGACAAAGCCCCCTGGCTCGGTCCTTCGCGAAGTACCGATGCGCGGCCACGACCAACCAATCCGGGCCTATGCCTATTCCGAGGCCTTTTCAGAGGTGAGACCGGCCGCTCAAGCTGAAACTCAGCCGGAAGCCATACCGTGAGGCGACTCATTTCCCGTTTATTGCCGTCTCCAGTCCAAGCGGCCTCGTCGTAATGTCGACAACGCTTGACCATCCGCACGTGCAACTTCACCCTTTGATGTCATGCGTCCCACGCGTCGCGGCCGGGCGTGACTACGCTATCGCAAGTTGTAGCAGTTCCGGGATTTTGACGGCCCTCCGTCGCATTTGTCCGAGCCGCGCAATCAGTCTAGGTTCGAAGAAAATCAGCAATCGAGGCGCGCCAGACGCCAGTCCGTTCAGAGGGAGACCACCGAACCATGCCGATCGTGAACCGAGTCGCGGCGATGCAGCAGGAGCTTACGGAGCTGCGACGCGACTTCCATGCACACCCTGAGCTTCTTTACGAGGTGCATCGGACAGCCGGCATCGTGGCGGAAAAGCTCAAGGCTTGGGGCTGCGATGAGGTGGTGCCGGGCATCGGTCGCACGGGTGTGGTCGGCGTCATTCGTGGCCGGACGAACACCTCCGGCAAGGTGATTGGTCTGCGCGCGGATATGGACGCGCTCCCCATTCAGGAGGCGACAGGCGCGCCGTATGCTTCGACCGTTCCCGGCCGCATGCATGCCTGCGGGCACGATGGTCACACGACAATGCTGCTCGGCGCGGCGCGCTATCTCTGCGAAACGCGCAATTTCGATGGCACCGTTGTCTTGATCTTTCAGCCTGCAGAGGAAGGCGGCGCCGGCGCGAAAGCGATGATCGAGGACGGCCTTCTCGATCGGTTCGGTATTCAGGAAGTCTACGGGATTCACAATCAACCCGGCCTGCCGGTGGGCCAGTTCGCGCTGCGGCCCGGCCCTCTGATGGCTTCTTCCGATCGGGTCTACATCACGATCGACGGCGTCGGCGGCCACGCCGCAAAGCCGCATCAATGTGTCGACACGGTGCTTGTGGGCTCCCACGTCATCACGGCGCTGCAGTCCATTGTTTCGCGCAACGTGGATCCGCTGGAGTCAGGCGTCGTGTCGATTTGCATGTTCCACGCCGGCGACGCGCAGAATGTCATCCCGGCACAGGCGAAGCTTACCGGAACGGCCCGCTCGCTGAAGCCTGAAGTGCGGGATTTGTTGGAAAAGCGTATCAAAGAGGTCGTTCAATCGACGGCCACGGCTTTTGGCGCGACGGCAGAAGTCATCTATCGCCGGGATTATCCAGTCACACGCAATCACGAGAAGCAGGCAAAGTTCGCGGCGGCCGTTGCGGCCCAGGTCGTGGGCGAAGAAAACGTCGACTTCAGCGTACCTCCAGTGATGGGAGGCGAGGATTTCTCGTTCCTGCTGGAAGCGCGGCCCGGCGCCTTCATCTTCCTCGGCAATGGTGACAGCGCAGGCCTGCATCACCCCGCCTATGACTTCAACGACGAGGCCATTCCCGTCGGTGTCTCCTATTGGGTCAGGCTGGTGGAGACCGCCATGCCTGTGTGACCAAAGAGGCGGTGACCCAAGAACCATGTTACCTCGGATGCCCTAGGTAAGTACCCGGGGTGTTGTCAGTACGGACTTTCGCAAACCTGATTGTCATGATTTCCCTGGCCGTGAAGACGGTACGCCGCGTCATCGGCGCGGTTGCCGGTGTTCTTCTTACTCTTGGGGCCTCGGCGACAGCCGAAGCGGCGACACTTGATGACGTAAGGAGCCGCGGACATCTTCTCTGCGGTGTCGCCGATGGTCCGCTCGGTTTCTCTCACGTCGACGAGCAAGGCCGGTGGTCAGGTCTTGAGGTAGATTTCTGCGCGGCTGTGGCCGCGGCGATCTTTGGAGATAAGTCTGCGGTGAAATTCCGCTCTCTGCCAGCGGCAGAACGATTTGCTGCCCTGAGATCCGGTGATGTCGATCTGCTGGCACGCAGCGCGACGTGGACGCTGAGCCGCGACATGGATCTCGGCATCAAGTTCGTCGACACACTGTTCTACGATGGCCAGGCCATGATGGTCCGGCGCTCGCAAGGGATCACGAGCGTTCTCGAACTCAGCGGCGCGAGCATCTGCCTGCTCGCCAACGGCCCCGCGCAACAAAACGTACGGGAATTCTTTGGCCATCGCGGCATGCGCTTTACGCTGGTTGCCTCCGACAGCTGGGATCAGGCTGTGCAGGGCTATGCCAACAAGCGCTGCATGGCGCTGAGCGCTGACATGTCGACGTTGGCTCTAACACGCACCACCCTTCCAGACCCTGATGAGCACCAGTTTCTTCCGGAGGTTCTGTCGAAAGAGCCGCGTGGGCCAGCGGTGCGCCAAGACGATCCGCAATGGTTCGGCATCATCCGGTGGGTTCTTTTTGCCCTGTTAACCGCCGAGGAGTACGGCATCACCAGCTCAAATGTCGAATCTGCCAAGGCCTCGAACTTCGTTGAGGTCCGGAGGCTTTTGGGTACGGAAGGTGACCTCGGAGCGTCGCTGGGCCTCTCGCGGACCTGGGCCTACGACGCCATCCAGCAGGTCGGCAATTACGGCGAGATCTTCGAGCGAAACCTCGGGAAAAACTCGGCGCTCAAGCTCGAACGGCAGATCAACAATCTGTGGTCCCAAGGCGGACTGATGCAGGCGCCGCCCTTCCGCTAGCGGATGTCACTGCATCACCACCTCCACCTCGGCGATTTCGCCGCGTTCAACCGAGAAGTCCCGGCGAAAGACTTGTCCGGCGGATCGTGCGGTCACGGTGTATTTGCCGGGCGCCAGCGTATGGACCGGCAAGGCACCGACGCTTTCTTTTACGACCCCGCCACCCTCGTCGAGGATGCTCCACTGCGTATCGGCTAACGCCTCGCCACCCGCCTGGCGTACCAGCTTGAAGGTAACCTTGGCCGCGGAGTGCTTGAGCGTCGCCTCCGTAAGCTTCCCGGCCTCCACCGTCACATCCGTGCTCACCCGCGAGTTGGCGTCGCCATAGGTCGACTCAATATGGTAGATGCCTGAGTTAAGGCGGATGATCACTCCGGGCCGGGCATCCTCCATGATGAGCGTGCGATTACCGAACTGGTCGCGCTCATCCGAGTAGACGTCGAAGGTCACGGTATTGGGTGGTGCCGTTTCTCCATCGTTCACCAACGCGGTAACCCGCAGACCGCCAGCGTTGAGAACGAACTGCTCGACCGTCTGCTCGCCTGGCTTCACGGTGATGCGGCGCGTGAGGTGGGCCCGGCCGAACGCGGCGTTCACGAAGTAATCGCCGGGGTCCAACTTTAAAACGGGGCTCGCTTCGCGACGCGTCAGGATGAGCCGGTTGCTCCCTGGTCCGCTGGCGTTTTCATCCTTCTTATAGACGCGCCAGACGAGGCCGGATTCGATGCGCTGCCCATCCTGCGTGAGGAGCGCGACGAGGGTTACCTGGGACTCGCCCGATGCGTTGCCCGACTTTCTGTCCGGCGTGGTGGATGGTGTCCAGGGAATGACCGTCGTGTTCGGCGCCGGCAGCAACAGGTCCTGGGGAATCCCCATGGGCTGGGTGTTGACATCCCAGCTTGACGTGGCCGGCGGCTGAGGCTGAGCGCCAGCAGCAGGCGGCAATGCCAGCACGGCCGCAATCGCCAACAACCACGCTAGGATCGCGTGCATTCACCACCCCCGTGATCGCGAGACGTGAGATTTCAGCCCGCTGATATAGCTGCTGATTGTGGTCATTCGAGCGTCAGATCCACAACTCGCTTGTCACCTGAATTGAGGTCTACTGCCTGTTCGAGCTGACGCTCTCGCAGCTCTGCGCGAACGATATACCTGCCCGGTGCAAGGAAAGCCCGCGGCTCCGACTCCATCGTCCGCCAGACGACCTGCCCTGCCCTATCGCGGATTTCCCAGAACACGTCGCCCCCGCTGAGCGGAAGGCCGCCGTGCGCCAAACGCAGGTGAAGCTCCGCCGCATCGGGCCGCAAAGTGAGATGTTCAGTGCTGCCCTCGGTCAGGGTAACCTCCCGGCTGGCCACAGCATTGAGCCGACCCAGTCGGGCTTCAACACGGTATTTCCCCGCGGGAAGCTGCAGCTCTGGATTCGCCTCGACGGAGCGCGCGACCTCACCTCTCTCATCGTCCTCCAGGCGGACGACCCGCCACGTAATGTCCGTGGCCGAGAGATCGGTTGCGCCCGCGAGCTGAGCAGAGAGGGAAAGGCGCGCAAGCTTAAGATCAAGCGTGCGGGCCACATCATCGCCGGCTCTCAGCGCCACCACCTCGCGCACTTCGGCAGGGCCTTTCCGCGCAACGAGGTGATAGGTACCCGCAGGCAAAGCGAACTGCGCCTGGGCCGCTGCCGAACGCGCCACCTCCCGCCGGCCGTCTGGTGCCGACGGATCATCCTCCTGCACGAAGAACAGCACGCCTTCGGCCGGATCTTCCGCCCCGAGATGGTCCTTTGCCTCGGCCCGGATCTGCCCTACGCCCGTCGCCAGCGGGGGCGCGCCACGACTGCCGCTCGGGACGACAATGCTGCGCTCGGCGCGGTAGGCCCCGTCCTGAAGAATGACACGATAAGTGCCCGGCGGGACCAACAGCTCCTGCGCTTCAGCAGGGCCCACCCATACGACGCGGCTCGCTTCCCCTGCACCCTCGCCCTCTGCCACAAGGCTGACGACGGAAGCAGATGGACCTTCTTCACTCTCGCCGGCGGAAGGTTTTCCCGGAAGCTGGATGATCCCGGCCTCGAGTTGCACATTCACCGGCGTCGCGCGCCTTTCCGCAACCTCCACTGTCTGCCGTGCGGTGACGAGATCACGGGATGCTTCGACCACGTACTTACCCGGCTCCAGTGGCACATGTGGAGACACGTCCGTTATCTCCGCGATCGGACCCGAAGCCTCCTGTCCTTCCCGAAAAATGCGCCAGGTTAGCGGCTCGGCAAGTGGCTCGTTGCCTTCTCCCAGAACAGCCGACAGCCGTAGCCCCGGCGGGCCCAGCATATCGCGCGTGGCCGCCCGCGGCGCCGGCACGTTGAGCACCGGGGGCTGCGCAAGTGTCGCCAGCCGCAGCGCCTCGGCGATGGCAGGCCCGACTTCGGACGCGTCGGTTACGACAAAGTGCCGGCCCCCCGTGATGCGTGGCACGCAGGCCATGCGCTCCGCGTCCTCCGGTTTCGCGCCGATGCTCACCACGTGCACAGCCAGGTTCGGCCGCGCGCGGTGCAGCTCGCCCGCGATCTGGCACGGATCAGCCTGGCAATTATCGAAGTCATCGTGGATGAGGATCAGGCTCGCCCTGCCCTCATCGTTGGGCAGGACGTCCGCCGCCGCTACCATCGCCAGCGTGAGCGGTCCGCGTCCTTTCGGATTGAGAGCGTCCAGAGGCGCCAACAACCGCGCCGGATCGAGCGGCCGGACCGAAACGGCCTGCTCCACATCTGAGCAGTCGCCGCGCCGACGATGGCCGAAAAGCACGAGCCCCACCTCCGCCGTGCGATCGAGCGCCGGCAGGATCTGCCGCAACGCCTCGCGCGCCAGAACGAACTTGGCGGCAGAGTCGCCCGGAATCTTCCCCCACATGGAGCCGGAGCCGTCGACAATGATCTGCGTGCGCGGTGGCGGCGTCTGGGCTAGAGCGTGCTGCGAAACAGCCGCCGTCATCGCCGCCACAGCCACGGCGAAAGCCGTCAGCACCGCATTCCCCGCGCGCCGATGCCCCCACCGCAGCATGCCTGAAACTCCGCGCAACATTTCCCGGTTGACCTCCGCGCTCTCTGCCCGCCGATTGTACCGCAATACGAATTGCGATAGCGAGGACCCAACCGACACTGGCTACACGAGGTCACGCACAGTGCCATCTCTCATCGACTTCCTGCTGACGCGCCGCTCATCCAAGCCGGCGCTGCTGCGCGAGCCAGGCCCCAGCCCGGAGGAGCTGGAGAAGATTCTGACCGCCGCCGCCCGCGTGCCCGATCACAAGAAGCTCGTGCCCTGGCGCTTCATCGTGTTCGAGGGCGAGGCGCGCGCGAAGTTCGGCGAAGTGCTCGCTGAGGTTTGCGCAGCCGAGGAGAAAGAACCCTCGCCGGTGCGCCTGGAAACGGAGCGGGGCCGGTTCATGCGCGCGCCCGTCGTGGTGGCGGTGATCTCGCGCATCGTACCGAACCCTGCGGTGCCAGAGCTGGAGCAGATCCTGTCCACTGGCGCCGCCTGCTTCAATCTCTGCCTTGCAGCGAACGCGCTCGGCTACGGCACCTCGTGGATCACGGAGTGGTACGCCTTCAGCCCTGGCGTGCGGAAAGCGCTTGGCCTCGGCGACAACGAGCGAATCGCCGGCTTCATCTACATTGGTACGGAGAGCGAGAAGCAGCAGGACCGCGAGCGCCCAGCCCTGTCCGACATCGTCACCCGTTGGCAGGGATGAGTTGCGCTGGCACCAAATCAACTTGCCTTCGGCAGAAGGAGAAGCGCGGCCTATATAGCGGGCAGGCAACCCTTCAGACCTCCAGGTCGCTGACGTGTTGGAGAAGTAGCTGAGGCAGAGCGAAAGCCCACGCTCAGCACAGCCCAAAAGAAGCGAGGAGATTTCACGTGTTCTACGAGCCCAAGCTGAACAACCATGGCCTCAAGCGCGACCCGTGGAAGGCGCTGGTGGTGCCGCGGCCCATCGGCTGGATCTCCTCGATCAGCAAGGACGGCGTGTGCAATCTCGCACCCTACAGCTTCTTCAACGCGATGAGCAGCCATCCGCACTACGTGCTGTTCGGCTCCGGCGGCAAGAAAGACAGCGTGCGCAACATCGAGGAAACGGGCGAGTTCGTCTGTTCACTGGCGACCTGGGACCTGCGCTATCACATGAACACGACCTCCGCCGACGTGCCGCCTGGCGTCGACGAGTTTTCGCTGTCCGGGCTTACGACCGCGCCGTCGTGCCTTGTTCGTCCGCCGCGCGTGAAGGAGAGCCCGGTCGCCCTCGAGTGCAAATACTGGAAGACGATCGAGCTGCCCGATGAAGACGGCAACGGCTCCGGCCATTTCGTGGTTTTTGGCCGTGTGGTCGGCATCTACATCGACGACCGCTTCATCAAGGACGGCCTCGTCGACACCACCTCCATGCGCCCCATCGCGCGGCTTGGCTATATGGATTATTCGGTGGTGACCCCCGAAACTCAGTTCACGATCTTCCGTCCGAAGGTGGATGAGGAAGGCAACCTCATCGACGTGCCGAAGGCGGCGGAGTGATTTGACAATTGAAGGGTGCTCGGAAACACGAAGTCCTCTTGCACCCTTCCCTGAACGTCACTCCTTGTTCGCCAGCCCTGCCCTCGCCAGCACACGCTCGGCGCGGGTCAGATGCGGCCGGTCATACATGCGGCCGTTGAGCGAGATGACGCCCGCGTCCGGGGATGCGGCGAACATGGCGATGATGTCGCGTGCGTGATCGATCTCACGCTGGCTCGGCGTGAAGGCCTCGTTGATGATCGCCACTTGATCCGGATGAATGGCGAGCTTGCCGGTGAAGCCGTCGCGCGCCGCGGCAGCCGCCTCTGCCCTGAGGCCATCCTGGTCGCGGAAGTCGATGAACACGGTGTCGATGGGCTGTACGCCCGCCGAAACAGCCGTGAACAGGCAGAGATCGCGAGCCAAACGATAAGGCGACGTCAGAGCGCCGTTCGGCTCGCGGGTAGCCGTGGAGCCAATTTCCGCCGACAGATCTTCCGCACCCCAGGTCAGGCCCTCGAGCCGCGTGCTCGAGCCAATGAAGCTCGGCATGTTGAGCACGCAGATCGGAACTTCCGTGGTGATCGCAATGATGCGGGTCGAGCCGAGCTTCAGGCCCGCGGCTTCCTCCGCATGATCGAGCGCCAGGGATAGCCGATGCACGTCCTCCCCCGAACGCGGCTTCGGCAGGATGATGCCGTCCGGCCCTGCCGGCATGACACCTTCAAGGTCGGCGCTCCAAAAATCCGTATTGAGACTGTTGATGCGAACGTAAAGCCACGGCCGCTTTTCCTGCCCTTTTGCCGACGCGATGAAATCTCGGATCATCGCGCGGGCCTCGGCCTTCCGGTCAAGAGCGACCGAGTCTTCGAGATCGAGGATCAAGGCATCTGCGCCCGATGACAGCGCCTTGGCGAGCTTGCGATCGCTGTCGCCGGGTACGAAGAGAAGTGAGCGCATGTGTCAGTTGTCCTTCGGTTTTTTGCGCATGAAAGCCTGACGGCGGCACTCGGCCACCAGTTCCCCATGCTGGTTATAGGCGCGGTGGTGGAATTCGACGATACCGGCATCGGGCCGGGAACGGCTCTCGCGCTTGGACACGACCTCGGTCTTCACCCTAATCGTGTCGCCATGGAACACCGGCTTTCCGAACTTTACGTCCGTCATGCCGAGGTTGGCGATCGTCGTGCCCAGCGTCGTGTCGGATACGGAAATTCCGATCATCAGGCCCAGCGTGAACAAGCTATTCACCAGCGGCTTCCCCCACTCCGTCTGCGCCGCGAAAGCGTGATCGATATGGAGAGGCTGCGGGTTGAGGGTGAGACACGAGAAAAGCATGTTGTCCATCTCGGTCACGGTCCGCCCGACGGCATGCTCGAACACGTGGCCGACCTCGAACTCCTCGTAGTACAGGCCCCGCACGGTCTTTCCTCCTTGCACCGACGTGATTGGACTAGGGATTCAGTAGCCGAACTGTTCTGACAGGATACGCTCGTCGAGATTGTGGCCAGGGTCGAACATCATGAAGAGATCGATGGAGCGCTCCTCCTCGACCTCGACGCTGACGACAGAGCGTGTCTCGAAGTGGTCGGCGACCGCGCTCACGGGGCGCTTGTCCGGCTCCAGCACGTCGATCCGGATCTTGGCCACATTGGGGAGCAGCGCGCCGCGCCAGCGCCTGGGGCGAAACGGGCTGATGGGCGTCAGTGCGAGGAGCGGGGCATTGATGGGCAGGATCGGGCCGTGGGCGGAAAGATTGTAGGCCGTCGAGCCCGCCGGCGTGGCCACAAGCACGCCATCGCAGATGAGCTCCTCCATCCGCACCTTGCCGTCGATGAGGATGCGGAGCTTGGCTGCCTGGTAGGTCTGCCGGAAGAGCGAGACCTCGTTGATCGCCAGCTCCTCGTGGACCACGCCTTGGATGTCGCGCGCCCGCATCTTGAGGGGGTGTATGCAGGTGATCTCGGCTCCCTCCAACCGCTCGATGAGACCGTCCTCCCGGTACTCGTTCATGAGGAACCCAACCGAACCACGGTTCATTCCGTAGATGGGAATGCGGTCGTTCATGAACCTGTGCAGCGTCTGCAGCATCAGCCCGTCGCCGCCCAGCGCTACGATCGCGTCCGCCGTTTCCGGGGGCACGTTGCCGTATAGCTCCGTCAGCCGCGCCAAAGCCTGCTGTGCTTCCGGGTTGTCGCTTGCAACGAAAGCGATCTTCTCGAATTTCGTTTTCGACTTTGGCATGCTGATCGAGGTCGTTAGGTAAGCCGGCGGATGGCCGGCTCGAGGAGGCTCGCTCAAGTGCAGGAAAACGACAAGGCCGTTCTCATCTACGCGACATTCCCGACCTTTGAATCCGCCGAGGAGGTCGGGACGCGGCTCGTAGATCAGGGCTTGGCTGCCTGTGTCAATATCTGGCCGGGCATGACCTCGATTTACATCTGGGAAGGTAAACGCCAGCGGGACAGCGAGGTGGTAATGATCATCAAGACCCGCGCGGCCATCGCGGATGCGGCCATCGCGGAGGCGAAGCGGCAACATCCGTATACGAACCCGGCGTTTCTGACGCTGCCCGTTGTGTCCGGCTCGCCGGAATTCCTGAAATGGATTGCAGAACAAACCCGACAGCCGGCCACGAATAGCTGACGAAATCGGCAGCGTCCCATTTTTCGCGAAGGCAGTAAGCATGCAGCACAAGCTTAACCCGCGACTGGCCGAAGAGCTTCGCACCGTTCCTGTCGTTCCGGTGCTCACCATCGACTCCGTCGAAAGCGCGGTTCCGCTGGCGAAGGCCCTTGTGGCCGGCGGACTGCGCATCCTGGAGGTGACGCTGCGGACAGAGGCCAGTCTCGAAGCCCTCCGCCGTATCTCGCAAGAAGTCCGTGGAGTCCTGGTAGGGGCTGGCACAGTGCGCACGCCCGATCAGGGTCACAGCGCCATTGCTGCGGGCGCGCGCTTCTTGGTTTCGCCGGGAATGACGCCGCGGCTCGTGCAGACAGCCGACGGATGGTCGGTGCCGTTTCTGCCTGGCGCCGCAACGCCTTCGGAAGCCATGGCGCTCGCCGATCTCGGCTATCACGTGCTCAAGTTTTTTCCGGCGGAACCGCTTGGTGGCGTGGCCACGCTGAAAGCCCTGGCTGCGCCGCTATCCGACATCAAGTTCTGTCCGACGGGCGGAATCGATCTCGAAAAGGCACGGAAATATCTAGAGCTGCCCAATGTCGTGTCGGTCGGCGGCTCGTGGGTGGCACCGGCCAACGCCATCAAGGCGGGGGACTGGGACAGGATCACCCAACTCGCGCGCGAAGCCGCGGCCCTGCGGTTTTGACTAAGATCACGTCGCTCCCAACACCGGCGCCGTGGCTGCTTTCGGCACGATGGCGCCGCGATGCTGAATGACGACAGCCGCGAGCCTGTTTCCGAGCCGGGCTGCGTCCGCTAGCCCGGCGCCAGACCGCCGTGCCACCAAATATCCGGCGTTGAATGAATCGCCCGCCGCGGTCGTGTCGACCGGCTTCACGCCGCTCTCGGCTGGCACAATTCGCCCGGATCCGTTTTCGGTGACGTACGCGCCCTGCGCTCCGAGCTTGATCACGATCTCCGTCACGCCGAGAGCCTGCAAACGACGGACCGTCGCTTGAACGTCGGCATCGCCCCACAACGCCTGCTCGTCGTCAAAAGTCGGCAGCGCGATATCCGCAATACGCCAAAAGCGCTCGAAGGAGCGCTGTGCCCTGGCCGTGTCCCCGCCCCAACCGCGCGGGCGGTAGTTGCTGTCCATGGCGACAAGGGCGCCCGATTGCTTGGCGGCTTTGAGCGCGGCTTCAAACAGATCCAATCCGCCGGCGCTGTAGAGCGATAACGTAATGCCCGAGAAGTAGATCAACGCGGCCTGCTTCAGGGCGTCGACAACGCGGCCCGCATCCGGCAGCTCGAACAGCTCTCGCGCGGGCGCCCGGTCGCGCCAGTAATAAAAGGTCCGCTCTCCTTCCGGCGATGTCTCGATGAGATAAAGCCCGGGAAGACGGCCGGGAACCGTGAGGACAAGATCGGTGCCGACGCCCTCCTCCACCGCCAGGTTCCGGATGCCAGCACTGTAGGGATCATCTCCGAGTGCCGTGGCATAAGCAACTTGCATTCCCGCTCGCGCAAGGTAGGCGGCCGTATTGAAGGTGTCCCCACCGTACTTGAGGCCAAATCGGCCGTCAGGCTCCCGAGCCAGCTCCACCATGCACTCGCCAACCGAAACTACGCGGCCATCTTTCCAGGAAAGGGTCATCCGATGCCTTCGTGCCTTATGCCCGGCGGACTGCCTGCGCCGTTAGAGTGGACGTTCAGTTTCGTGTTTGCCCGATTTCAACAAATCGCGAAAGACCAACTTGAAGCCGCCAGAAATTTCTTCTAGCCCGGCAGACCACGCTTCCGTTGAAGCTACGGTCCAACCACCCGCTCGCGAGGGACAGCCTTGAACATTTGCATGATCGGCGCCGGTTACGTGGGCCTTGTTTCCGCCGCCTGTTTTTCCGAGTTCGGCTGGACCGTCACGTGCATAGACAAGGACCGCGCGAGGATCGAGAAGCTCCAGCGCGGCGAAGTTCCCATTTATGAGCCCGGCCTCGATGATCTGCTCGAGCGCAATCTGGCGGCCAAGCGCCTGACCTTCTCGTGTGATCTTGGACCGGCCATTCAATCAGCCGATCTGATCTTTCTAGCCGTTGGTACGCCGATGAGACGGGGCGATGGCCACGCCGACCTGTCCTACGTATATGCGGCGGTCGCCGAACTTGCCCCTCATCTCACGCGGTTTACCGTCATCACCACCAAGTCGACCGTCCCCGTTGGCACCAGCCGGGAGATTGCGCGCCGGCTGAGAGAGCTGCGGCCCGACGCCGATTTTGCCGTCTGTTCAAATCCGGAGTTCTTGCGCGAAGGCTCGGCGATCCACGACTTTACGCACCCTGATCGCGTGCTCGTCGGCTGCGATGATCCCCGCGCGCGGGAGATTATGGAGCGGGTCTACAAGCCTCTCGCGCTGCGCAACGCGCCGATCATGTTTGTGAGCCCGGAGTCGGCGGAACTTGCAAAGTACGCAGCTAACGCCTTCCTCGCGATGAAGATCAGCTTCATCAACGAGATCGCCGACCTTTGCGAGGAAGTGGGCGCCAACGTCCAGGAGGTTGCCAGCGCCATCGGCAAGGACCAGCGCATCGGCGAGAAGTTCCTCCACCCTGGCCCGGGTTACGGCGGCTCATGCTTCCCGAAGGACGTATCCGCCCTCATCCGCACCGCCCGCGAGGCGCGCTCGCCACTGTCGCTCGTCGAGCAGGTGCAGCGGATCAACGATGAGCGCAAAATCTCGATGGCGAGCCGCATCGAGCGCGCGGCCGGCGGCTCTGTTCGCAACAAGACGGTCGCTGTCCTCGGCGTCACGTTCAAGCCGAATACGGACGACATGCGGGAGGCCCCCAGCCTTGTGGTCATTCCGATGCTGCAAGAACGGGGCGCGACCGTTCGGGTCTATGACCCGCAGGGACGCAAGTACGGCGAAGAGCTTTTGCCGGGCGTCATCTGGTGCGGCAGCTCACTGGAAGCCGCAACCGGCGCCGACATTCTCGTGGTTATGACGGAGTGGAACGAGTTCCGCGCACTCAATTTGAAGGCTGCAAAACGCGTCATGCGGGGGGATGTGCTGGTTGACCTCAGAAACATCTACCAGCCGCGCGATGCCATCGCTGCCGGCTTCAACTACAGCAGCATCGGGCGCCCTCTCTAACTTCCGCCCAGCCGTGCGGCTCTATCGATTGGCGATATTGTCGAAGATCGTCTCGGTCCAGTGTCTCCGGCCGGACGAACCGGACGAACGCGAGCCGCCCGACGAACGCTCGACGACACGTCGACTCTCACTTCGTCTATAAGTCCGCACGCGGGGCTCGCTTTCGCTTCCACCGACATGCGCGCCAACCGACATACGGCCAGGCAAGGGCGCGGGCCTCGGCCGGAAGTCCTCGCTCTCGCCGGTCAAAGGCTGGTAGGCCAACATATCGCTCGGGATGCAGCGGCCGTTTCTGTACGTTTGGCCAACAGGACACGTCCCGCAGGCTCGTCCCTCGAAGGTCCGCAACAAACGCAGATGGGCATAATCCGGCTTTTCTGCCGGAAGCATCGCGTTGGCACGCTCGAGGAAGCTGCTAATGGCCGCGCGCGACCTGGGTCCCCACCGGCCATCGATGGCTCCGCTGTAGCAGCCGACCCGCCGCAATTCTTCCTGTACGGCACGAACAAGGCCGGGACCGCTCAATCGATCGACGACCCGATCTCCGTCGTTTAACGTCTGGCCGCCCAGGCTGCTGACGACAATGGCGCTGCCGTCCAAGCGCCCATCCGCTGTCCTTGAGGCAGATACAGTCCGACGCGTCGAAGATTTCTCGTGACCAGCGAGAAGCGCCGTCTCGATATTCGTGGGTCGTGTCGGAGGCTGCAGGTTAACGTAGGCGAACGCGGCACCGGAAAGCAGGAAGATCAACCCCACCCACAGACGAACCACAGCGACCCTCAACGCGACCTTGACTCGCAACTGGACCTTCTTCGGGGCCCAGCTGAAACCGTTCGACATGCTCCGGACGTGCTCGATTAGTTAGGTTGCGGACGACGGAAAACCAAGCGTTGATCGTCTTGGTTCCACGCTTCTCACGTCGTTTTGACCGCACGCCCCAATTGCCGCGCCCGAGCAGCCTCTCTGGGGACCGATGACGATCACGTGCGCCATCATCTGGCACCACCTGTGGATATCTCGTGCATGCTGCTCGCAGCGAAAGTGGATAACTTCCGAAGACCGTTGGGGATAACGTCTGGGTAGAGATCACCACGCTTCCGCAAGGAACTGGCACGCCGAATGAGAAAGCGGCCGCGGAAAGTTTAACAAACCCTTTCGAATCGCTTAGGTTTCCGCGCGAGGGGGATTCTGTCCGTATTGCGTCGCTCGTTTTGCTTCTGCCGCTTCGAGATATGCACAGTCGAGAATTGAGCGGCGATGATCGACTGTTGAAAACTCGGCGGCATCCGCGTTCCAGAACGTTCCATGCGTGCGATCCAGGCCTTGCCGGGACTCCCTGCTCAGGAGTCAGTGCTCAACGGCGAGATAGCGGGGTCGTTCTCATGTGCCGGTTAGCGGCTCCGGCTTTTGAACGCTGAACTGGGTCGCAAGCACTCCTCACAGCAGCGGAGCCACGCCCTGAGGTGCGCGTACGGGGCTCCAGACGACTTCGAAGAGGGCAATGCAATGAGACATGCTCTGGGCGTGATAGGCGTTCTAGCGGCCGGCGTACTACTCGCCGTGTCGGCTGCTATGAACTGGAGATTTGGCTACTCGCTCGGCAAGACCGAGTTCGATGGCCTGATCTATGGAGCGGCGAGCGCGGCGGCGGACTGCCTTAAGGCGCTTGTGCCGTTCTTCTTCTTCGCCGCAGTCAGAAACAGGATGTGGTCGCAAGCGGCCGCTTCCGCCATGGTGTGGGTGGTCGTCACCGCCTACTCCCTTACCTCTGCTCTTGGCCATGCGGCGCTGAACAGGATGGATACCGCTGGTCAGCGCGCTGTCGAGGCGCAGTCCTACAAGGACCTGCGTGCCGACTTGGAGCGCGCCAAGGAGCAGCTGAGCTGGGTGCCGCAGCATCGTCCCGCGGCCGCGGTTCAGAGTGAAATCGATACTTTGAAGAACAGTCGCGAGTGGCAGTGGACCGAAGGCTGCACGAAGGTCACCGGGCCGAAAGGCCGGACGTTCTGCGGTCAGTACAACGGTCTCGTTGCTGAGTTGGCTTCCGCCGAGCAAGCCCAGAAGCTTGAGGCGCGCATCGCCGAAATTCAGGCCGAGCTCGCCAAGATCGACTCTGGCAGTGTGATGGCCGAGGCTGATCCGCAGGCTGCTGTTCTCACGAAGTTGGCTGGCATCTTCATGCCGTCCACCACCGTGGAGGACATGCAGACCGCACTGACCATCTTCATCGCTCTGCTGCTCGAGGTTGGCTCCGGCTTCGGCATGTATATCGCGTTCAGCCAGTGGCGCATTGATGATCGGTACGCTCCGAAAGCGCCGGCCATCGCGACGGTCGCTCGCACCCAAAACGAGCCCACCGAGCTGGCCGTGCCGGTTGCAAGCGTGGAGGTCGTCAACACGGCTCAGGTCAGTGCCAACGACAACAAGACTGTTACGAAGCTCATGCCGCCAGAGTCGGATGTGCAGCGGTATTTCAAGGAGAGGGTTGTCAGGAAACCAAACTCAAGCGTTACGCCACCTGAACTGTACGAGGACTACCTCGATTGGTGCGCACAACTCGGTAAGGAGCCGCTGGCACAACCCATCTTCTACCGAGATTGTCTCGAAGAAATGGGCATAGAACGACAAAAGGCCGGAAATAAGACGCGATATATGGGTATAGCGTTGCGAACAATTCCTGAAAGTTGGGAGGATAAGAAATTGCCGGCCTTAGCACCACAGGCCGCTTGAGATTGGCGCCACAAGCCCAGAGCGCCAAAGTGGAGCGGAGCATCGCGGGAGCGGTGCCCGCTCCCGGCTCCCGGGTAGAGGCAAATCTCAAGTGAAAAGGGCCGCGGTAGCGGCCCTTCGCATTTCTGGAGACATCACAACGCGGGCCTAACGCCTGCGTTTTTTCATTTTGGGAAAGCCTTGCGTTGTCTAGGTATCTGCCGCCGGTAAAGCTTGCGGAACACCAGAACATGATACAATCCTAGTGGTCGGCAAGCAGCGCCTGTCACGCTGAGCAGCTGCGGTGTGACATGCCTATAGCGCTTGAGTTTTTTCGGCTGCGTCGAGCTTTTGGTCTCGCTGATCGAGACTCAGCGAGGCATGTGGGAGGAAATGCATGACCCAAGTCACGATGATCGTGAACGGCAAAAGTGTGACGGCTGAGGTTGAGCCGCGCACTCTCCTCGTCCAGTTCCTGCGAGAGCATCTGCGTTTGACGGGCACGCACGTCGGCTGCGACACGAGCCAGTGCGGGGCTTGCGTCGTGCATGTCGACGGCCGCGCGGTGAAGTCCTGCACCACGCTTGCCGTCTCCTGCGACGGGTCCGAAGTCCTCACGATCGAAGGGCTTGCGAAGGACGGGCAGCTCCATCCGATGCAGGAAGCCTTCCGGGAGTATCACGCCCTGCAGTGCGGCTACTGCACGCCCGGCATGATCATGGCCGCGATCGACATCGTGAACCGCAAGGGCACGCAACTCGACGAGGCGACCATCCGCGAAGAGCTCGAAGGCAACATCTGCCGCTGCACGGGCTACCACAACATCGTCAAAGCCATTGCTGCAGGCGCCGCGGCCATGGGCGCGGGCGAGTTCCGGCAGGCAGCGGAATAAGGCGCACGGGAGGAGAACGACACCATGACCAGCACGGGCATCGGCGTTCCAGTACGGCGCCGCGAGGACTTTCGCTTCATCACGGGCAGCGGGCAGTACGTCGACGACATCAGCCGGCCGGGCCAAGTCTATGCCTATTTCGTCCGCTCGCCCCACGCGCACGCGATCATCAAGAACATTGATACCAGCGCAGCTCTGAACGCGCCCGGCGTGCTCGCCGTCTTCACCGGCAAGGATCTCGCAGCCGACAAGATCGGTGGGCTGATCTGCGGGTGGATGATCCACTCGAAGGATGGCACGCCGATGAGGGTGGGGCCGCATCCGGCGCTCGCCCTGGAGAAGGTGCGTTATGTCGGTGATCACGTCGCCGTTGTGATCGCTGAAACTCTGAATCAGGCGAAGGACGCCGCGGAGCTCGTCGAGGTCGACTATGAGGTTTTGCCAGCGGTCGTTGATCTCGCCCGGGCCCAGGATCCCGGCCAGCCGCAGATCCATGCCGAGGCGCCCAACAATACGGTGTTCGAGTGGCACCTTGGCGACAAGGAGGCTGTAGATGCCGCCTTTGCCAAGGCAGCGCACGTCACGAAGCTCGAGCTCGTCAACAACCGTCTGATCCCGAACGCCATGGAGCCGCGGGCGGCCATTGGCGAGTATGATCGCGGCCAGGACTCTTACACGCTCTATACCACCAGCCAGAACCCGCACGTTGCGCGCCTAGTGCTGTCGGCGTTCATCGGCATCGCGCCTGAGCACAAACTGCGTGTGATCGCACCGGATGTGGGCGGCGGTTTCGGCTCGAAGATCTTCATCTATGCCGAGGAGACGGTCTGCGTCTGGGCGGCGAGGAAAGTCGGCCGTCCGGTGAAATGGACGGCAGAACGTACGGAAGCGTTCCTCGCCGATGCGCACGGTCGCGATCATCTCACCACGGCAGAGCTAGCAGTCGACAGCTCAGGCAAAATCCTGGCACTGCGCGTGAAGACAAAGGCCAACCTCGGCGCCTATCTCTCCACCTTCGCGTCGTCGGTCCCGACGTACCTCTACGCCCCCTTGCTTTCGGGGCAGTACGACATTCCGGCGATCTATTGCGAGGTAGACGGCGTCTACACCAACACAGCACCGGTGGACGCCTACCGCGGCGCCGGCCGCCCGGAGGCCACCTTCGTCGTCGAGCGGCTGGTGGAGGTTGCAGCCCGCGAGCTCGGCCGCGATCCGGCAGAGTTCCGGATGCAAAACTTCGTCAAGAGCTTCCCGCATCAGACCCCGGTTATCATGACGTACGATGCGGGTGATTACGCGGCGTGCATGAAGAAGGCGCTGGAGCTCGCCGACTATGCCAACTTCCCGCAGCGGAAGGCCGAAAGCGAGCGCAAGGGGCTGCTGCGGGGAATCGGCTTCTCGGCCTACATCGAGGCTTGCGGCATCGCTCCCAGCCGGGCGATCGGAGCGCTCGGTGCGGGCGTTGGTCTGTGGGAGTCGGCAGAAGTCCGCGTCAACCCGATCGGCACGGTCGAAGTGCTGACCGGTTCGCACAGCCACGGCCAGGGTCATGAAACCACCTTCGCGCAGCTCGTTTCGCACCGCCTCGGCATCCCGATCGATCAAATTTCGATCATTCACGGCGATACCGAGAAGGTGCAAATGGGCATGGGCACCTACGGCTCTCGGTCAGGCGCCGTGGGCATGTCGGCCATCTCCAAGGCGCTCGACAAGGTCGTTGCCAAGGCCACCAAGATCGCTGCGCGCTGCATGGAGGTGCCGGAGGATACGGTCGACTTCAACGACGGGGTCTTCTCGGCTCGCGGCACTAACAAGTCGATGACCTTCGGCGAGGTCGCCCTGCAGGCTTACGTCGCCCACAAGTTCGACAGCTCGGAGATCGAGCCGGGTCTGAAGGAGAGTTGCTTCTACGATCCGACGAACTTCACCTTCCCGTCGGGCGTGCACATCGCCGAGGTGGAGATCGATCCTGAGACCGGCGTGACGCGTATCGACCGGTGGACGGCGGTGGACGACTTCGGCGTCATTATCAATCCGATGATCGTCGAGGGGCAGGTCCACGGCGGCATCGCCCAAGGCGTCGGCCAGGCACTGCTCGAGCGCGCGGTCTACGACTCGTCCGGCCAGCTGCTGACGGCGAGCTTCATGGACTACTGCATGCCGCGGGCGGATGACCTGCCTTCGTTCAACGTCGCGATGACGAACACGCCGTGCCCGTCCAACCCGCTGGGGATCAAGGGATGCGGTGAGGCCGGCGCGATCGCAGCGCCCGCTGCACTCATCAACGCGATCACCAATGCACTCGGCCACGAGAACATCTCCATGCCGGCAACGCCACAAGCCGTCTGGCGCGCGGCGCAGGCTTCAGTGCGGAAGATGGCGGCGGAATAAGGGAGGCGCGAGATGTACGCTTTTGACTATCAGCGGCCCAGCACTGTGAACGACGCGGCCGCGCTTCTGGCTAATGGCTCTGGCGCCAAGCTTCTCGCAGGTGGCCAGACGCTGATCCCCACCATGAAGCAACGGCTCGCTAGCCCACCTCTGGTCGTGGACCTGCGTGACGTTGCCGAGCTCAGAGGCATCGACCGTACGAACGACCGGCTGGTGATCGGCGCGATGACCACGCACGCGCAAGTGGCCGAGAGTGCCGTCGTCGCTTCCACCATCCCGGGCCTGTGCAACGTGGCGGAAGGCATCGGCGATCCGCACGTCCGCCATCGCGGCACCATCGGTGGCTCGCTGGCCAACAACGATCCGGCGGCGGACTATCCGGCGGCGGTTCTGGCGCTCGCTGCAACGATCTATACAAACAAACGCGAGATCGCGGCGGATGACTTCTTCCAGGGGCTGTTCACGACAGCACTCGAGGAGGATGAGATCATCACCCGCGTCTCCTTCCCGATCCCGGAGCGGTTCGCCTACGCCAAGTTCCCAAACCCGGCCTCGCGTTACGCCATGGTGGGCGTTGCGGTCGCGAAGGGCCCGCTAGGCGTGCGTGTCGCCGTGACGGGTGCGGGCCAGAACGGCGTCTTCCGCGCGACGGACATGGAAGCGGCACTGACGAATGCGTTCACGCCGGATGCTCTCAAGGGCATTAGTGTTGATCCTTCGCTCATGAACTCCGACATCCATGGCGATGCCAACTACCGCGCCCATCTGGTGACGGTGATGGCCCGGCGTGCGGTTCAGGCCGCAGCAGCCTGAGGTTCGACAGTCCAGGGAACTGCAGATCGGAACACTTCATCATGGCCGTCAATATGAGTGGCGAGGTCATCCTCGCAGCCGATCGGGAACGCGTTTGGGCGATGCTCAATGATCCCGAGGTGCTGAAGGTCTGCATTCCCGGCTGTGAAACGTTCGAGCTGGATGGTGAAAACACCTTCCAGGCCGTAGCGCGGGTCAAGATCGGCCCTGTCAATGCGCGCTTCAAAGGCAAGGTCACTTTGAGCGACATCGACGCGCCGAACAGCTACAAGATCAGCGGTGAAGGCGAAGGCGGCATTGCCGGCTTCGCCAAGGGCGGGGCCACCGTTCGCCTGGAACCGGCCGAGGATGGCGGCACGCGCCTCATCTACGACGTCGAGGCCAACGTTGGCGGCAAGATCGCCCAGCTTGGCTCGCGCCTCATCAACAGCGTCGCCAAGAAAAACGCAGACACCTTTTTCGCGAAATTCGCAGAAGCCGTCGGCGGCGGAACAGTCGTAGCGACGAATGTCGATGAGGCTGGCACAGCTGCTGGCGAGGGTTCCTAACCCCTGCGTTGCCTTGCCGGTGGGCTGCACGTTCTGCCTGCTCATTTTTCAACTCAGTTGGCCAATCTTTCCCGGTTGTTTTCGATCATCTCCCCGGTTAGCTCGAGACTGGTCCCGGAGAGCAGCAGCGGCAGGAGCTGCGCGTGATCAACGAGCAGTATTGGGTTCGACCGAAAGACTGGCCGACCTTTGGCATCGGCCACAACGGCGGTCCGCCGCTCGATGACGATGAGGAGCCACCGGGCAAGCGGCTCTTCGTTCGTTACGCCTGGAAGGCGGCTCACGCCGAGGTCTGGAAAACGCCGCCGCGTGATATCGCGCTGTTTCGCCTGCGCCGCGCCGCTGCGGCGGGTCTGACTTATGAGGAGTACACATCGCGGCTGCTCGATTCGGGTCGCTATCCGCAGGCTGGCGACACGCCGCGAAAATCAGAGGACGACGCGAAGTGACTATGCCGCCGCCCGCCCTGCCGGGCATGCCATTCTCCGAGATCGACACGCCAGCGCTCATCATCGACCTTGATGCATTCGAGCGCAATCTCAAGCGCATGCAGGATTTGGCCCTGAAATATGGTGTCCGCGTCCGAGCCCATGCGAAAACACACAAATCGCCGATGATCGCGCACAGGCAGATCGCGCACGGGGCAGTCGGCGTCTGCTGTCAGAAAGTCTCTGAGGCGGAGGTCATGGTCCGCGGCGGTGTGCGCGACGTGCTAATTACCAACGAAATTGCGGGCGCGCGGAAACTCGAACGTTTGGCGTTTCTGGCACGAGAAGCGCACGTCGCCCTGTGCACGGATAGCCTGCAGAATGTTCAGGATCTGGCAGCCGCTGCCGCGCGTGCCAGCGTTCGTCTCAATGTGCTGGTGGAGATCGACTGCGGAGGGCGGCGTTGCGGCGTAGAACCGGGACGCCCGGCGGCCGAGCTTGCCAAGGTTATCGCCGGTTCCCCGCATCTCACGTTCGCCGGCCTGCAGGCCTACTATGGCTCTGCCCAGCATTTCCGTACGGATGCAGAACGTCGGAGCGCCATTGCCAGCGCAGGCGAGCGCGTCAAGGAAACGCTTGCCGAGCTCGACCGCGCAGGCCTCGCCTGCCCGCTCATCACCGGCGCAGGCACCGGCACCTGCGAGATCGAAGCCTCAAGCGGCATCTGGAACGAGCTTCAACCGGGCTCCTACATCTTCATGGACGCGGATTACGCCCGCAATCAGAAGGCGGACGGCAGCCGCTTTGACACGTTCGAGCATGCCCTCTTCCTGCTCGCCACAGTCATGAGTACTCCGACGTCTGAGCGTGCAGTGATCGACGCCGGGCACAAAGCTCTGAGCAATGATTCCGGTTTTCCGGAAGTGCCGTTTTTGCCCGGTGCCAAATATCATCGGCCCTCGGACGAGCATGGCGTACTCGATCTCACCGAGTGCGAGCACCGGCCGCAGCTGGGAGATAAGCTGCTCCTCATCCCCGGCCACTGTGACCCGACCGTGAACCTCCACGATTGGTACGTCTGCGTCCGTGGATTCAACACGCCGGATGCGCACGTCGAGGCGGTCTGGCCAGTGGCTGCGCGCGGCGCGATTTTCTGATCGCCAAAGTCCCTTCAAATTTCCTTCCGCACCCCTTGTAGGGCGGTTCAATCGCCTTACATGTCCGCTCGTGTGCAATCGCCAGGAGACCGTGATGACACCAGAGGAACGACAGCTCATTTCCGGTCTGTTCGACCGCATGCGCTCGTTTGAGAGCCCGCAGAAGGACCCGGAGGCAGAGGCCTTGATCCGGGAGTCCGTGCAGCAAATTCCAGACGCGGCCTACATGCTGGTGCAGTCGGTCCTCGTCCAGGAGCACGCCCTTCAGCAAGCCGATCAGCGCATTCGTGAGCTTGAGGCGCGCGTCAACGAGCTGGAGCGGCAGGCGGCGAAGGCTCCTGCGCAATCCGGCGGCTTCCTGAGCGGATTGTTCGGCGGCGGCGCCCGTCCCGCTGCGCCCGCCGCGCGACCGAGCTCGGGCAGTGTTCCCTCGGCCGGGAGCAAGCTAGGATCGGGCCTTTCAAATGGCAGCGGACCAATCGGCGCGCCGCGCGGTCCCCTCGGCCAGCAACAGCAGGCCCCGCAGCCGGCAGGCGGCAGCTTCCTGCAGTCGGCTATGGCCACAGCCGCAGGCGTTGCCGGCGGCATGCTGCTCGCCAACACCATCACAAGCCTGCTGGGTGGCGGTTCAACCGCTCACGCAGCGGCCACACCAACAACCGAACCGCAGCAACAGGATCAGCCGCAGACCCAGCAAACGGCTGACGAACAGACAGATTACGATACCGACGCTCACCTGCAGGACGCCGATTATGAAGCGGACGCAGGCGACTGGGGTGACTGGGGCGGCGGTGACTTCGACATCTGATTAACCAGCACTCTCAAGTTGAGATGATCGAGCGAGCATGGGGCTCCCCTTGTGGGAGCCCTTTTCTTTTCAGTTCGCAGGCCAGCTAACGACTGGCCAGACGTTGGCGTCGCGCCCTAGGATGCGGCGGGGCAAACACAAATCGGGAGATCAATGATGCGGCGCCTGGAAGGCAAGGTCGCGCTGGTCGTGGGGTCAGGTTCCGTGGGGCCCGGCTGGGGCAATGGACGCGCCATCTCGGTGCTGTTTGCGCGGGAAGGCGCGAAGGTCTTCGGCGCGGACAGGAATCTCGAAGCTGCCGCCGATACCCAGCGCCTCATCGCGGAAGAAGGCGGCACGTCCGCCATCGGGGAGGTCGATGTCACCGATCCGCGCTCCATCGAAGCGATGGTTGAAGCCTGCATAAAAACCTACGGGCGGATCGACGTGCTGGTGAACAATGTCGGCGGCTCGGCGCCTGGTGACGTCGTCAGCATGCCGCTCGAGGTGTGGGACCGCCAGTTCGACACGAACATTCGCTACGTCTTCCTCACCTGCAAGCACGTCATCCCCATCATGGTCCAGCAGGGCGGCGGCGCGATCGTCAATCTCGCCTCTATCGCGGCGCTGGCCCACTTCGGCCCTGATGTCGTCGCCTATTCGGCGGCAAAAGCCGGCCTCATCCACTTCACGCGCGTCACCGCGGTGCGCTACGCGCGCGACAACGTCCGCTGCAACATCGTCGTGCCGGGTCTGATGGATACACCGCTCGTCGAGATGCGGCTGGCAAACGAGCGGGCCGGAGGGGATGTGGAGGCCCTGCGCCGCCGCCGCAATTCCCAGCCGCCGATGGGGCGCATGGGCACAGCTTGGGATGTTGCACATGCGGCCCTCTTCCTGGCCTCAGACGAGGCGCGCTACATCACCGGCGCTGAATTGGTCGTCGATGGCGGGCTCGCCGCTACGGTGCGCCTTGCCGGCGACGCGAACTGAGATCGAGAAAGGCAGACGAGAAAATGAGCCATACGGACATTCCGCCCGAGATGAAGATCATGCCGCAGGTCGGCACCTCGCCGGACGATCGCATGCCCCCTATTCCTCCGGAGCGGATGACAGAGGCGCAGCGGGCGGTTGCGGAAGAATTCAAGGAAAAGCGCGGGTTCGAGATCAGCGGTCCGTTCCTGACGCTGATCCGCAGCCCGGAAATCTTCAAGGCTGCCGACCATCTCGGTCGCTACTTGCGTTTCGACAGCCCCATCCCCTCCAAGCTGAAGGAGCTCGCCATCCTCATCACCGCGCGGCGCTGGACGCAACAGTACGAGTGGTACACGCACCGCCAGGTCGCCATGCACGCAGGCCTCGCGGCCGAAATTGCCGATGCCATTGCCGAGGGGCGCCGTCCCGAAACGCTCGCTGAGGATGAGGCGGCCGTCTACGATTTCTGCACGGAGCTTCACCGGAACGGCACTGTCTGTGATCGGACTTATTCGCGCGTGGTAGAACTGTTTGGCGAGCAAGGCGTGATCGATCTCTGCGCCATTTGCGGCCACTACACGACGCTGGCGATGGTGCTCAACGTAGCGCGCACGCCGTTGCCGGACGGTGTGGAGCCGCCCCTCAAGCCGTTTCCGGGGTAAGTCAGCAGTCCGGCAGCGCGGACCGTCAGGCCACTTCGCCTCTGAGCCGCGCTGCCGCCCGCTCGGGACCGATCAGCGGCAGAAGAGCTTTCAGCTCCGGCCCCTGCTCGCGCGCGGTCAGCGCCAGGCGCAGGGGATGGAACAGCGCGCGGCCCTTGCGGCCCGTGTCCGCCTTGATGGCGTCTGTCCACTTGGACCACGTGCTCTCGTCCCACGGTGGCGGTGGCAGCAGCTCGGCGGCTCGCCGGCAATAGGCCTCATCCTCGATTGTCGGCGTGAGCGGTTGGGAGACGACCTCCCACCATTCCCTTGTATCAGCGAGGAACGTGATGTTGCCGCGGATCGCAAACCAGAAAGCCTCGCCGCCCGTGATCCCCATGCTCTCGAGGCGATCCTTTACCGTCTCGTACGGCGTCTGATGTAGCAGGCGCGCGTTCACGGAGCGAAGCTCGGCTTCATCAAAGCGGGCGGGTGCGCGCGAGATGTGATCGAAGTCGATCAGCTTTGCGAGCTCATCGAGGCTCTGATGCGGTTCGACCGCCTCTGAGGTGCCCAGAAGTGCCGCGAGGCTCAGCACCGCCATCGGCTCGAACCCGGCTTCCCGCAGGGCCAAAACTGAAAGGTGGCCCAGCCGCTTCGACAACGCCTGCCCATCTGCGCCCACCAGCAGGGAGTGATGGCCAAAGATCGGTGGTTCGGCGCCCAAAGCTCTGAAAAGTTGAATCTGCACCCCTGTGTTGGTGACGTGGTCCTCACCTCGGATCACGTGCGTGACGCCGAAGTCGATGTCATCGACCACGCTCGTGAAGGTGTAGAGGTACGTCCCATCGGTCCGGATCATCACCGGGTCGGAAAGCGATCCGACATCGACCGACTGGTCCCGTCGAATGAGGTCGACCCAGTCCACCAGCGTAGGCACGGGCTTGAGGGGATTGGACGGCTCGGAATTGTCGAGCCGGAAGCGCCAGTAAGGGCGCCGTCCTTCAGCCTCGAGCTTGCTGCGGTCCTCGTCCGTCAACCGCAAGGCCGACCGGTCATAGATGGGCGGCTCACCGCGCGCGAGCTGGCGCTTGCGGCGACGTTCGAGCTCTTCCTCCGTTTCGTAGCACGGATAAAGTCGGCCCGCCTTTTTCAGCTTTTCGGCCATTTCGTCGTAGCGCGCAGTGCGGCTCGACTGCCGCTCCTCGCGGCCCCAGACAAGACCGAGCCAGCGCAGGTCCTCACGGATGCCTTCCGCGAACTCCTCGGTCGAGCGTTGGCGATCCGTATCGTCCAGCCGCAGGATGAAAGTGCCACCGTGCTTCCGCGCGAACAGCCAGTTGAGCACGGCCGTGCGCACATTGCCAATGTGCAATCTGCCTGTGGGGCTCGGGGCGAAACGGGCGGTAACGGTCATGAATGCGCTCGATGGGTTAGGTTTGCCGGGCACCCTACACGGCGTTCGCGCGGGCGCCAACGCGCCCAAGTGCGGTGTTCGTCATGAAAAGAAGCGGTCGTAGAGGCCCAACAGGATCTCCACCAGAATCAGGAGGATGATGTACCACTCCAGCCGGTGACTCGTCCGGGTGGAGAGAAGGTCAGCCATGGTATCGGCCGTTTCGCGGATCACTTCCAGCTTCTGGCCGATGGCCCGCGCTCGCAAGGCGAGGTCGTATTCGTCGGCGAGCTTGACCCAGAGGCGTTCGAGCTCCGGATGGTCCCACAGGACATCCGGTCGGTCGACCTCGAGACGGCCGGCAAGCCGCTGCTGAATGTGCAGCGCCTCGCCAATCTGTTCGAGGAGGTCGCCCCGGCTGCCGCGGAGCAGTTTTCGGCGCTTCAGGCTGCTTGCCACTGGCTCGATGCGATCGAAGGCCTGCCCGATCCGCTGCTCGTCGTGAGCGAGCGCCACGCTGACAGCCAACGCCTCGGCAATCAGCAGAAGGCGCTCAGGAGCGGTGTTTTTCAGCTCCACATTCCCGGCAACGATGGAGTCGTCGGCCTCAGGCTTCACCAGGATGGTCACCGACTCTTCCTCGCGCACCGGCAGCGGCTCAATCAGCCGACCCTTGAGGCTGGCGATGATCTCCTCTTCCTGAAGCGGGTTGAGCCCGATGAAGACGACCGCGCCGAAGCGGAAGAGCACCACCATCCCGTGCGGGCCGAGGCCGAACGCCAGCGGGTTGCTGGAAAGCTGATCCTCGCGCTCCAGTCCCTTGAGATCGATGCGTTCAGCGAGCTGCAGTGCGCGTGCCTGGAGGGTCAGCTCGGGCATTCGTGCCTCGGATGGTTGTAAGCGCCTTCAAGAGATCTCGCCGCCATCGGCGCGCGGCGCAACCAGCCGAGGTCCCCTTTCCTCGAACCGAGGGGCTGACGCGTTCACGTCCTCGCGAAATTTGTTCGTGATCGGATAGCGGCGATCGCGACCAAAGCTGCGCGACGTGATCTTGACGCCGGGTGCCGCCTGTCGGCGCTTATACTCGGCGAGATAGAGCATGCGCTCTACGCGCTTCACCGTCTCGCGGTCATGCCCGCGAGCGACGATGTCGGGCAGCGGCATCTCATGCTCGACCAGACATTCCAGAATGTCGTCCAGAATGTCGTAGGGTGGCAACGAATCCTGGTCGGTTTGGTTTTCGCGCAGTTCCGCGGATGGCGCGCGGGTCAGGATGCTCTCGGGAATGACGATCCCGGCCGGCCCCTTACCGCCCTTGGGAACGTTCGCGTTGCGCCAGCGCGCGATCCGGTAAACCTGCGTCTTGTAGAGATCCTTGATGGGGTTGAAGCCCCCGTTCATATCTCCGTAGAGGGTCGCGTAGCCCACCGACATCTCGGACTTGTTGCCGGTGGTCACCAGCATGCTGCCGAACTTGTTGGAGATGGCCATCAGCATGGAGCCCCGCACACGGCTCTGGATGTTCTCCTCAGTAGTCCCCGGCTCGCTGCCGGCGAACAGCCGCTCCAGCGCGCTCATGAAGCCGGCGACCGGCGCCTCGATAGGCAGGATTTCGTAGCGAACGCCGAGCGCCTGCGCGCACGCCGCCGCATCGGAAAGACTTTGGTTGGACGTGTAGCGATACGGCAGCATGTAGCAGGAGACGCGGTCCGGCCCGAGCGCATCGACGGCCATGGCAGCAACGAGCGCGGAGTCGACGCCTCCCGAGAGGCCGAGAACAACGCCGGGGAAGCCGTTCTTCTCGACATAATCCCGCAAGCCCAAGACGCAGGCGTGGTAGGCCGCCGCCTCATTCTCTTCGAGCACGGCCTTGGGGCCCGGCTTGCAGTACCAGCCGCCATCCCGCTGCTCCCACTCGGTGACAACGACTGTCTCCTCCCAGGCCGGCAGCTGCACGGCGAGGCTGCAGTCGGAGTTCAGCACGAAGGAGGCCCCGTCGAACACCAGCTCATCCTGGCCGCCAACCTGATTGAGGTAGGCGAGCGGCAGCCCGCTCTCCGTCACCCTGGCGACGACGACGTTCAACCGAAAGTCAGGCTTCGTCCTTTCAAAAGGCGAGCCGTTGGGAGCCAGAAGGATCTCAGCCCCGGACTCCTGCAGGCACTCGACGACCTCTTCCTTCCAGATGTCTTCGCAGATCGGAACGCCGATGCGCACGCCGCGGACGTTGATTGGCCCAGGCAGGGGTCCAGCGTGGAACACGCGCTTTTCGTCGAATACGCCGTAATTCGGCAGGTCGACCTTAAACCGGATCGCCTGGATGGCACCTTCGTCCAGATAGGCGACCGCGTTGTAGGTCTTCCCCTCTTCGGCCCACACGGTGCCGACCAGCAGCGCTGGACCGCCGTTCGTGTCACCCGCCAGTCCCTCAAGGGCCCGACGAGCTGCCGCTGCAAACGCCGGTTTGAGGACGAGGTCTTCCGGCGGATAGCCGGTGATGAACAGCTCGGGAAACGCCACCACGTCCGCCCCGAGCCGGGCTGCTTCCGCATGGGCCTTCTTGGCCTTCTCGACGTTGCCGGCAATGTCGCCGACCGTCGGGTTAAGCTGGGCCAGCGCGATCTTGAGGGTTTTCGTCATGCGTTTGTATTTAGGGGAAGATTGGCGAATAGCGAATTGCGAAGAGGGATAACGGAAAGAGCGAAAGACCGTCTCCTCTACACACAAAACGCCTCGCTATCCGCCTTCCCCTCACCCCCACGCTGTCGCTGCGACAGGCTGCACCGACGCGGCACGCTCCTGCTTCAGGCGCTCGGCCATCAGGAAAGCCAGCTCAAGGGACTGGTCAGCATTGAGCCGGGGATCGCAGTGCGTGTGGTAACGATCCGACAGGTCCGCTTCGGAGATGGCCGTCGCGCCACCCGTGCACTCGGTGACGTTCTGCCCCGTCATTTCGACGTGAATGCCGCCCGCGTGCGTGCCCTCGCCGCGATGGATGTCGAAAAACAGCTCGACCTCCTTGAGAATCCGCTCGAACGGACGCGTCTTGAAGCCCGAAGCCGCCGTGATGGTGTTTCCGTGCATGGGATCGCAGGACCACACCACCGTCCGGCCTTCGCGCCGCACCGCCCGGATGAGCTTCGGCAGGTGTGACTCGATCTTGTCGGCGCCAAACCGGCAGATCAGCGTCAGACGCCCCGGCTCGTCCTTCGGGTTCAGAATGTCGATGAGGCGCAACAGGCCATCGGGATCGAGGCTTGGGCCACACTTGAGGCCGATCGGGTTGCGGATACCGCGGCAGAACTCGACGTGCGCGTGGTCGGGCTGCCGCGTCCGGTCGCCGATCCAGAGCATGTGGCCGGACGTGGCGTACCACTCGCCGCTCGTGGAATCGAGCCGCGTCAATGCCTGCTCATACCCGAGCAGCAGGGCCTCGTGGCTGGTGTAGACCGTCGTGGTCCTCAGCTGCGGCGTGGTTTCGGAGGTGATCCCGCAGGCTCGCATGAACACGAGCGTCTCGGTGATGCGGTCAGCGAGCTCCTGGTAGCGGTGGCTCTGTGGTGAGTCCTTGACGAAGCCGAGCGTCCACTGGTGGACGCGCTCGAGGTCCGCATAACCACCCATCGCGAAAGCACGGATCAGGTTCAGCGTAGCGGCCGCCTGCCGGTACGCCTGCAGCTGGCGCTGCGGATCGGGTACGCGCGCCTCGGACGTAAACTCGACGCCATTGATGATATCGCCCCGGTAGCTCGGCAGCTCGACATCACCCCTCCGCTCGACGGGCGACGACCTGGGCTTGGCGAACTGCCCCGCAAGCCGCCCCACCTTCACGACCGGCGAGCCGCCAGCATAGGTGAGAACGACCGCCATCTGCAGGAAAACGCGGAAGAAGTCGCGAATGTTGTCCGCCCGATGCTCAGCGAAGCTCTCGGCACAATCGCCACCCTGCAGCAGAAAAGCTCTGCCTGCCGCGACTTCCGCCAGCTCCTTCTTGAGCTGGCGCGCCTCGCCTGCAAAAACCAGTGGTGGGAACGTCGCGAGCTTGGCCTCTACCTCCGCGAGCGCCTCTTTGTCGGGATAATCGGGAACCTGGACGATCGGCTTCGATCTCCAGCTGTCAGGGGTCCAGGTTGCCCGCATAACTTGTCTCCTGCATTTCTCTCAAAGCGTAACACTACCCCCTCCGCCCCCTCGGCCGGTGGGGTCGCAAACCATTTCTAGTTCAACCTTAAAGGCTTTCCAGATCTCAGCCGCTTATACGCCAAACCGTCCGGACAGACCAGCGGCGCGTCGCCATCGGGCTCCCATGCACCCGCCCCGAATAGCGGCAAGTTTGCAACGCCTGTCAGCCAGCAGATCATTGTGCGCCTGAGCATCATCCTTCGCCTTGGATTCGACGCGCTGCCATGGCAAGGGTAGGACCCGGGGACCGCGGGTCCTACTGGCAGATGGGAAAGTCAATAGTACGGGGGATGGCGTCCATGCTGCGCTCGGGCCGTTTTTTTGTGGGATTTCTGCTGCTCGGAGCAGTCTGGCTAACTGAACCCGGCCATGCGAGAGAGTTGCGCATCTCCCACCAATGGGCCCCGGAGATCGACGCCCGTGATCGCGCCGCCCGGGTCTTCGCGAAGGAGGTGGAGAAGCGGGTCCCCGGCATCAAGTTCACCATCCATCCGAAGTCCGAGCTGGGCATCAAGCCGGCCGAGCAGTTCGATGCGCTCGTCGACGGGCGGCTGGACCTTGCCATCTATCCCCTCTTCTACGGCACCAAGAAGGTGCCTGAGTTTTCGATCGGCTTGCTGCCCGGCGTGCCGGCCAACACGGAGCTTGCAGGGCTCCTCAAGGGTTCGGAATTCGAGGAGAAGCTCCAGGCCCTCGCGATGGAAAAGGGCGTTCGGATTCTCACGTGGTGGTGGTTGGGTGGTGGCATCGCCAGCCGGAGCCAGTTCATCGGAGGACCGGAGACGGCGAAAGGCCTGCCCATCCGCACGGGTGACAAGGCATTCGACCTGATGATCCAGGCGGCAGGCGGTCACACGCCATCCATGCCGTCAACAGAAATCGCAAGCCGGATGGCCTCGGGCGAGCTGGAAGCCGCTCTGACCTCGTACGAGTCCTTTGTTTCCTTCCGTATTTACGAGCACGCGAAATACGCAACCTTTGGCGGCTACGGCATCTGGACCTCTTTCCAACCACTCCTCATGTCGCGGGCGGTGTGGGAGTCGCTCACGCCCGAGGAGCAACAGGCTTTCGAGGAGGCGGCCGCCATTTCTGATGCCTACTTCGTCGAAACGCAGCTCGATGCCCTGAAAACGGCGGTCGATACCTTCCGCAAGGCTGGCGCGCAGGTGCGCGAGCTGACATACGACGAGTATGAGAACTGGCTGCGCGTGGCGAAGGAAAGCTCGTGGGAGGAGTATCAAAAGATCAGCCCGGTGGCCGAGGAGCTCTTCGCATCGATGCTGCGCAGCTTCATCGCGAGCGACAGGCGTGAAGCGGGCACGCTGGACAGCGACGAGGATTCGCAGCCGGTAAACGCACCACGGCCTCAGCCCGCCAGCAAGGCTGCCGGCCAGGCCAGGTCCGTCGCGCAGCCGCAAACAATTTTGCCGCTCAAGCCGAGTGAATAACCGCCCCTTGCGGGGTTAAGCGATCTCGCAGGTGGTAGAGGAGGCCAACTGCATTCTGTCATGTGTTGCTCGGGTGGTCCCCGAACAATCACTCTCGGCCAAAGTCCGATAGAAGCTTCCGCTTGAGCACTTGTGGCTGGGGAACCAATTTTTCGTATATACGTTTATTCATGGACGCGAATGAGGATCTTGGTTTCGACTTCGATCCAGAGAAGGACGCTGTCAACCTGCGCAAACACGGCATGTCTCTCGCGGAAGCAGCGCACATGGAAATTGAGGTTGCACTGCCTGATTACCGGCGAGACTACGGCGAACCTCGGTGGCGAGCTTTCGGATACATCAACGGCCTAGCCTGCTGCATGGCCTTTACGGTTCGCAACGGAAGGGTCCGCGTCATCAGCCTTCGTCGGGCACATGCTAAGGAATTGAAGCGCTATGTCAAAACTCGCACGTGACGCCAAATCCGGCCGCTTTCTCGCGAAAACGTCCCCAAAACGTCATCGCTGGGAACAAGATCCGGACCTGACGGATGAAGACAATCCGGAATGGACTGAGGAAGACTTCGCTCGCGCGACACCGGTGAGCGAGCTGCCTCCGGAAATTCGTAACGCTTTCCCGCGAAGCCGCGGCCGGCCAAAGAAAGCCGACCCCAAGGTTGTTGTCTCAATCCGGCTTGATCCGGACATTGTAGACGCCTTTAAGGCCGAGGGGCCCGGCTGGCAAACGCGGATCAATGCTGAACTTCGAAAAGTCGTTCAGCGGAAGAAAAAAGTGGGATGATCCCTATTGTCCGGAGTTCGGCCGGCCCAGTGTCAGCCCCTGAATTCAGTTTTTCGATGCAGGAGGCAGAACCTCCGGCGGCGGAGCATTTCTGCGAAGGCGTGGTTGTGGCGTGTCGGAAAAGCTGTTGAGCACGAGATCGGGTGAGCTCGTGTTGTGCCGTGACGGCGTCAGCCGGCCCAGCCAGATGTCCGTGGCGCGGCCGCGATCGAACTTCATGATCGGCTCTTCAAGCCAGCCGTTTGCGCCGGGTTCACGCAGCGCGATACGCGCCACGTCGTTGTTGAACTCCGTGATGTACATGGATCGCACCATCGCGAACGGGCGGTCCTCGATCGGCTTGTCGAATACAACGTGTACGGCGTTCTTGTTCTGGTCTGTTTCGACGACCTGAACCGACGCCGAGCCGCCACGCTCGAAGCTCAGGGTGAATGTCTTCGTCGTTGGCTCGAACGCCACCTCCTTGATGCGCACCAGCGGCCGCCCATCCTCCTCCACTGGCCCTACGAGAAATGAGGAGCCGAACGCCGTGTTCTCCATGCCGGTCGGCGTTCTCGGGCGCAGGCGCCAGTAACCGTCCTGCGGGTAGAGGACGAGCACCTCCTCTCCCCCCATCGGCCGGATCATCCAAAGCTGCAGCATATGGATGGCTTCCTCGACCCGGTCGCCGACGCGCACCGTAGTCGTCGCCGGACGCCAGAAGGTCGGAAACGTGTAGCCGACGAGCCAGAATTCGACCTCCTCGTAAATCGTTACGCGCCGCGGGGGCCTTGGCGCGGTGTAGACGGGGTCGCCAGACATATCGCAGTTCGTCCAATCCGGCTCGAAGCTGTCGCGCTGAAGCGTGGCGATGTAGACCGGATGCGCGGCCTCGATGCGAAAGCTGCGCACGCGCGGCGAGCTCAGGGCAACGCTGACGTTATCCTTTTCGGCGCAAAGCACCGGCTCGCTGCCGTTCACGACTTCAACGGGAATAGGCTCTGTGATTTGGGAACCGGTCGTTTGTGACATGGCAGGAGCCGTTGCCGTTGCGATGGAACCGAGAATGGCGAGCCCTGCCCGCCGAACCTTAGTCCAGTACTGCATAAATATCGCCCGAATTGGCCTCGTGAGGGAGAGTTCGTACGAACTCCTTGATGCGGGGACCATCAACCCAGCGCGCTAAGCTGAGCCGCTGACTTTCGCCGAGCGCCGCGTTGAACCGATAGGACCCAAGCTCCATGAGCCGGTCGACACAACGCAGCGCCACATCGCGCTGGATCGTGGTGAACTCGAATGAGAGGGACGAGATGGCTTTCGTAAGGCCGGCCAGAACGTCGGCTTCGAATCCTTCCACGTCGATTTTCGCAAACTTCGGTTCACCGAAGCGTTCGATGAGGTGATCGAGAGTTGTCACCTCGACGGTGATAGCGCGATCCCAAACCTGCTCTTCCCAGCCGGGGGCTCCCGCCGCAGCGGAGATGAATTCGCCAGACGCTGTGGAGACGGTCGGATTGGCCGAGTTAATGTGCAAGGTCAGCTGTCCACGCTCCCGGCCGCAGGCTGCCTCGACGACAGTGACATCGGCATCATCGCCATAAAGAACGCGAATGGCCGCCAGGCATTCCGGTTGCGGTTCGACAGCGACCACCCGGGCACCAAGCCTGCGAAATGCTCCGATCCGATCGCCCACATGGCTGCCAATGTCGAAGGCAAGCTCGCCTGGCCGAACGAACGTGCCGTAAAGCGCGTCCATGGCGGCATCGCGCTCCGGGTTACCGTAGTAGATTTCGAACGATCGGCGCAAAACCGCGTACTGCGGGTCGGCCATGACGGCTTGGAGCTGGTCTTGCACGGAACGGTTCATGGCCGATTGAGCTGAACAGCCTCGATCTCCGGCACGGCCTCGAAGTCCTCCGGGATCCCGCACAGCCCCCAGGATCTCAGCAACCGGCCAAGACCAGGGTGAGCTGTAATTACAGCGAACGGTATGGCGAGCAGATAGCCGGCTGTCAGCGGCAGGCTCCACGCGAGAACCGTCGGCGAGATGGCGGCCAGCACGCTGCAGAGTACAAGACCAAATACGGTCTGCGGCCAGAGGTTAACCAATGCTGCCCTCCAGGAGATTCCGTGGGCATCGCGCGCCTGCCCTCCCCACGTCACGGATTTTCCAAACAGCAGGCCGATCATGAAGATCGTTGTGCGGATGGTCGATACCGCCCCGAGCAGAAACGAAAAGACGAGCTCAATAAGGGCGCTGATCGCGAACCGAACGCGACCACCATACCTGCGCACACCGCCGCGCGTCAGCACCACGTCGAGAAGCCCGGCAATCTTGGGGCTCAGATACATCAGAAAAAAGCCGACATAGAGCGCAACGGCCAGCGCCGTCGGGTACTGCGTAATGCTTTGTGCTTCGTAAGCCAGCACCGGAAGCAGCGCGATCATCAGCGTCCAGGCCGGAATGCCGAGAAACATCAGAATGGCCCAGATGAGCTGGAAGCGGCTCATCGGATGAAGTCCCGGCATATCCAGCAGCTTGAGGTACTGCATGTTGCCCTGGCACCAGCGCACGTCACGCCGAATGAACTCCAGCAATGTCGGCGGGTTCTCTTCCCAGGAGCCACACTCGAACGGTAGCACGCGCACCTCATATCCAGCGCGCCGCATCAACGTAGCTTCGACCTGATCATGGGAGAGCACATGTCCACCCAGGGGCGGCTTACCGGGGAGAACCGGCAACTGGCAGCGTTCAAGAAATGGTCTGATCCGCACCACCGCGTTGTGGCCCCAAAACGGTCCGCAATCGCCCGTCCACCAGGCCTGCCCCATCGTGTAGGAGCGCATGCCGTGGCGCATGCCGAACTGAAAAATCCGCGCGAAAGCACTCGAAGACGGCATGCCCACCACGAGGCTCTGCAGAATGCCGAGTTGCCGATGCGCCTGCATGATGCGCACCAGGCGGATGACTGTGTCGCCGGACATCAGGCTGTCCGCATCAAGCGGCAGCATCAGCTCATACTCGCGCCCCCAGCGCTCGCAGAAATCCCGCAGGTTTCCCGCCTTGAACCCGGTGTTATCGGCGCGCCGCCGGTAAATGACCTGCTGCGGATCAGGCAAGGTCCGCTGCCATGCGGCGACAGCCTTTTCCTCCGCCTCCGCGATGGAGGGATCGTCCGTATCGCTCAGGACGAAATAGCCGAATTGTCCGCCGAACCCGGTGGCGTCGATGCTTTCCTTAACCGTCTTCAGACGAAGGATCGCCCGCTCAGGATCCTCGTTACGCAGTGTCATGAGAATGGCGGTGCGGACCGTGATGGGCGTCGGCAGATCGCCGGCCCTCGCATAGGGCGCCACCTTCGTGATCGGATCACGTACGCCGTGGAGCAGCCATAGTCCTATGACGGAATTCCAGAAACCAAGAACAGTCCACGGCGAGCCTACGGCGAAAGCGATGAGCAGCGCCGTGTCGACCAATGACCATCCGCCCGCCTTGAGGACGTTGATCGCAGCCCAGATCAGCAATCCGAAGGTGCTGACGTTCAGAGCCAGGACGATGAGGCGCCGCCGACGCAGGTCCTCCATGGACTGTGTGCCGGTAGGCGTAGTAAGCACGCCTCGATTCCCGACAGCCTGCAGCGGCGACGTCAGCACCTGGTGCTCGGACATGGCGCATTTCCTCGGAAACAGCTTCAACCGGCCGTCGGACGCGGAGTTCTTGCAATGAAAGGGGCAAAGGGAGGATTACGCTCCGCCCACGCCCTTTGGTATGTCGCAAAGGGTCAAGTGGAGCTTCGCGCCGAGCCTCTTCCTGAGCTGGCTGGCGACGAGGTGCTTGTTCGCACGCTGTTCAGCGCAGTCAGTCGCGGCACGGAACGTCTGATCATATCGGGCTCCATCGCCGAGAGCGAGTGGGATCGCATGCGGGCGCCTCTTCAAGCCGGAGAGTTTCCATTCCCGGTTAAATATGGCTATTGCACGACCGGCGTCGTCGAACGGGGTGGGCCTGAGGAACTCCGTGGTCGGACCGTATTCGTGTTGCATCCGCATCAAAATTTCTTCGTTGTGCCCAGCTGCTGCGTCGTTCCGGTGCCGGAAGGCGTGCCGCCGAGACGCGCGACCCTCGCGGCGAATATGGAGACGGCCCTCAACGCCATCTGGGACGCGGGCTGCGGTCCGGCGGATCGGATTGTCGTGGTGGGCGGCGGGCTCGTCGGGTTGCTTGTGGCCTTCCTTACGGCGCAAATGCCGGGCACCGAGGTGACGCTGGTCGATCTGCGACCGGAGCGTCGCGCTTTGGCCGAAAGCTTCGGCGCCCGTTTCGCCCATCCGAATGAGACGCCCAGCAATGCCGATTGCGTCTTCCATGCAAGCACCACGGAGCAAGGGCTCATCACCGCCATCAATGCGGCAGGCGTTGAAGGCACCGTCGTCGAATTGAGCTGGTACGGGAGCAGTCGGGTATCCCTGCCCTTGGGCGGAGCTTTTCATAGCCGGCGGCTCAAGCTTGTTTCCTCGCAAGTCGGGCAGGTTTCGCAAAGCCGGCGCTCGCGGTGGTCCTGCCGGAGACGGCTGGAAGCAGCCCTCGCGCTGTTGCAAGACCCGCGCCTGGATGCACTCATTACCAGCGAAACGGACTTCGTCGACGCGCCGAACCGGCTGCCGACACTGCTGGACCCCGCCGTTCCTGAAATCGCGCCAATCATCCGTTACTCCGAACCCGTGACGTGAAAGGACCGCCATGTACGCCGTCGAGGTGCGCGACCGCATAATGATCGCCCACAGCCTGCCCGACCCCTTCTTCGGGCCGGCTCAGAAGCTGCATGGCGCTACCTACGTTGTCGACGTCGCCTTCTTCCGCGAAGAGCTGACGAAGCAAAACGTCGTGGTGGACATCGGAGCGGCCCTGTCCGTGCTGCACGATGTCCTGAAACCGCTGGCCTATCAAAACCTCGACGAACTGCCCCAGTTCCAGGGCAAGCTCACGACAACGGAGTTTCTGTGCCGGTATATTTTCGATCAGATGGTCAAGGCCGCGCGTGAAGGGGCACTTGGCGACGACGGCAAGGATCTGGCGCGCATCCGCGTAACCCTTCAAGAAACCGACGTTGCGCGCGCCTCCTACGAGGGACCGGTCCGTGGTTGAGGTGGCTTTCGCCATACCCGGTGATCTTCGGGCGCCAACGGGCGGTTACGCCTACGACCGCGAGGTGTTGGCCCGCCTTCCGCAGCTTGGTGTTCGCGCACGGCATTTCCCCCTGCCGGGCAGCTTCCCGGATCCGACTCCAGGGGATCTGGCAGAAACGCAACGGCTGCTTGCGGCCTTGCCGAGCGACACAGTCATTTTCATCGATGGGCTCGCATTCGGCGCGATGCCTGCCGATGTCATCTCCACAGTCCGTGCGCCGATTGTCGCCCTCGTTCACCATCCGCTCGGCTATGAGCCGGGGTTATCTGAACAGCGCGCCCGAGAGCTGAACGAGCTGGAGAAACGAGCGCTGGCGTTTGCAAGACGCGTTGTTGTATCCAGTGACTTCACCAAGCGCCTGCTTGCGTCTGAATTTGACGTGCCGGTGGACATTATCACCGTTGCCGAGCCGGGAACGGACCCTGCAGAGCGTGCGCGTGGGACGGGAAACCCGCTGCAAATCCTCAGCATTGGCTCGATCACACCGCGGAAGGGCTTTGTTTTTCTCGTGGAGGCTTTGGCCGGCATTCAGGATCTCGACTGGCGACTGACGATCGCCGGTCCGCATGATCGCGATCCGGCAGAGGTGAGCAGGCTAAAGGTCGTCATTGCGCGCCATGGTCTTGAGGGGCGCATCGAGTTGGCTGGCGCGCTCGACCGACGGCAAGTGGCAGAGGCTTACGCAGCAGCCGATGTTTTCGTGCTGCCATCGCTGTTCGAAGGCTTCGGGATGGTGCTGACCGAAGCCATGGCGCGCGGCCTGCCCATTGTCTGCACCACCGGAGGCGCGGCGGCAGAAACGGTTCCTGACGAAGCCGCCATCAAGGTACCGCCCGGAGAAGTGGTGCGGCTGAGGAAGGCCCTGCGCAGGATCATTTCGGACGAGGACCTCCGCCGGCAGCTCGCCGATGCAGCTTGGGCGGCAGCCCAGCACCTGACGCGTTGGGAGACCACAGCTCAGCGGATCGCAAACGTCCTCCGCGAGGTGGCCTCATGAGCGGTTTCACGCCCGACTGGCTGGCCCTGCGCGAACGGGTCGATCATGTCGCGATAAATCATGCCGTTCGGACGGCTTGCGTCCGGGCTTTTGCGGGCCGGGAGAGCATCCGGGTCGTAGACCTTGGCTGCGGCACCGGCTCCAATCTGCGTAGCCTGGCGCCGGATCTTCCGCCTAACCAGCATTGGACGCTTGTCGACAACGATCCGCGCTTACTCGGCATTGCACGACAGCGTTGCAGAGAGACCAAATTCGGCAGGGCTATCGAAACAGAATTTCAGCTGGCGGATTTGGCGAAGGCCGATTGGACGTCGCTTCTCAGTGGCGCGGATCTCGTCACAGCGTCGGCGCTGTTCGATCTCGTTTCAGCGGAGTTCATCGAGCAATTCGCAGCGGCTGTCGCGAGGCAGGGCGCAGCCCTCTACACCGTGCTGAGCTACGACGGCATCGCAGCCTTTTTGCCTGAGCATTCCGCCGATGCGGCGATGCGCAAGGCGTTTAACCACCATCAGCGGAGGGACAAAGGGCTTGGACCCGCCTTGGGGCCTTACGCACCAGACGCGCTGGCCGCCACCTTTGAACGCTACGGCTACGTTATCCGGCGCGGCAGAAGCCCGTGGGTTCTCGATAATGCCCAAACCGCGCTCAAGAACGAACTGGTCCGCGGATGGGCGAAGGCTGTTCGTGAAACCGGACATGTTCCCGAAGCGGTCGTTGACAACTGGCTGAGCGACCGGCTGTCGCCCGCCACCGTAGCCATCATAGGTCACGAAGACCTGCTGGCACTGCCGCCCGGCAAGTGAAAACGGCCGCTCCTTGCGGCCGCATCAGCCAAAAGGTTACTTTTTCTTGGAACCACCGCCAGGCTCGCGCTGAACGTCCGGTCCCCTCTCGAGCTGCACCGACAGAGTCTCTGCGATATTGCGCGCGGTCAGATTGATCGTGAGCGGCGTAATCGAAACGCGGCGGGAGTAAATGGCCCACAGATCGGTACCACCGCGCGGGTTCGATCTCTTCCGCTCGTAACCCAGCCAGTAATACGGGTTGCCCCAGGTATCGAAGCGCTGGTCGATGCGCATGAGATCATGGTCGCGCCGGCCCTGTTCCGTGACCGCAATCCCGACGACCTCATCAGGTGCGCAGTCCGGATAATTGACGTTCATCAGCACGCCTTCCGGCCAATCGACGGCCAGAAGGCGGCGGACGATTTCCGGACCGTGGGCAATCGCCGTGTCCCATCGGATTTCGCTGTCCTTGCCGCAAGCAAGGCTCATGGCGATCGACCGGACACCGAGCAACGTGCCCTCGATGGCTCCGGCCACTGTGCCCGAATACGTCACGTCATCTGCGATGTTCGCACCACGGTTCACGCCGGAAAGTACGAGCGTCGGCAGCTCGTCCCGCAGCAGATGCCGAATGGCCATGATCACGCAATCGGCCGGCGTGCCACGCACGGCGAAGGTCTTGTCGTCGATCCGCCGCATGCGGATCGGCTCACGCAGCGTCAGCGAGTGCGAAGCGCCGCTCTGGTCAATTTCCGGAGCGACAATCCACACATCGTCGGACAGTGCGAGCGCGATCTCTTTCAGGGCCTGAAGGCCGGGCGCGTTGATACCGTCGTCGTTGGTCAGAAGGATACGCATTTATCTCCTCTCCCCATCGCCCCAACGGAAGTGGGGAAAGGGGATCAAACGTTTCAGCTGGCCTTGGTGATCCGCTCCATGCCCCGCATGTACGGACGCAAGACCTCTGGAATGATGACACTGCCGTCGGCCTGCTGATAGTTCTCCAGGATAGCAATCAGCGTCCGGCCAACCGCCAGCCCGGAGCCGTTCAGGGTGTGCACGTACTCCGGCTTGCCGTCCTTTGGACGGTAGCGCGCGTTCATGCGCCGGGCCTGGAAATCGCCGCAGACGGAGCAGCTCGAAATCTCGCGATAGGTGTTCTGCCCTGGCAGCCAGACCTCGATGTCATAGGTCTTTTGCGAGGCAAAGCCCATGTCGCCGGTGCAGAGGAGCACGGTTCGATAGGGAAGGCCGAGCCGTTTCAGCACCTCCTCGGCGCAGGCCGTCATGCGCTCGTGCTCGGCGAGGCTCTGCTCCGGAGTCGTAATCGAGACAAGCTCGACCTTGGTGAACTGGTGCTGGCGGATCATGCCGCGCGTGTCCTTACCGGCGGCACCCGCTTCCGACCGGAAGCACGGCGTCCAGGCCGTGAGGCGCATAGGCAGAGCAGCTTCATCTATGATCTGCTCGCGGACGAAGTTGGTCAGCGAGACCTCGGCCGTTGGGATCAGCCAGTAACCGTTGGTCGTGTGAAAAAGATCCTCGGCAAACTTCGGCAGGTTGCCCGTGCCGAAGGCGGCATCATCACGCACGAGCAGCGGCGGGTTGGCTTCCGTGTAGCCGAACTCGGTCGTGTGAAGGTCGAGCATGAACGACGCAATTGCCCGCTCGAGCCGCGCCAGAGCGCCCTTCAGCACCACAAACCGCGCGCCCGAGAGTTTCGCCGCCGTCTCGAAATCCATGAGGCCCAGCGCCTCGCCGATCTCGAAATGCTGCTTCGGCTCGAAGTCGAATTTCCGCGGCTCGCCAACCCGGCGGACCTCCACGTTGCCGGTCTCATCGGGCCCCACTGGAACATCGGGGAGCGGAAGGTTCGGAATCTGAGCCAGCTCGGAATTGAGCTTCGCCTCGATCTCGCGGGCCTTCGTCTCGCCTTCCTGAATGGCATTCTTCAGGTCGGCGACCTCCTTCATCAGGGCTTGGGCCCGCTCCTCGTCCTTGGCCGCCTTCGCCTTGCCGATCTCCTTGGAGGCCGCGTTCCGGCGCGATTGGGCTTCCTGCAGAGCTGTCAGGGTCTTCCGGCGCTCTTCGTCGAGCTCCAAAAGCCGTGCCGAGAGCGGCTCGAGACCGCGCTTCTTCAGCCCTTCGTCAAAGGCTTCAGGGTTTTCGCGAATCCACTTGATGTCGAACACGGGCGCTGCCCCTCGATCTTGCTTAATCGGCCTCTGGAGTCGCCGCCGACCTATAGGCGGTTGCGGCAGGCTGGTCCAGCCGTCCTGCCGCCGCAAGGCACGGAAAAGGGAAACAACGCCGACGATCAGGTGGTCGAAGCGCTTGCCGCGGCGGCCTCGCGCGCCTGACGGGCTTTGACGACACGGTCCACGGCGAAGATCGAGCCCTCGTAAAGCAGGATCGTCGGCAAGGCCATCGAGATCTGGCTGATGGGATCGGGCGGGGTCAGGATCGCGGCCACCACGAAAATGCCGAGGATCGCCCAGCGCCGCTTCTCCCGCAGTACGTCGGCGTCGATCATCCCGGCGCGCGCCAAAAGCGTAAGGATGACGGGCAACTGGAAGATCGCCCCGAAGCCCAGGATCAAGGCCATGATGAGTGACAGATACTCGCTGACCTTCGCCTGCAGGTGGATCTGCACGTCACCCGTGCGCCACTCCATCGACAGGAAGAACGTCATCGCTAGCGGCATGACGATGAAGTAGACGACACACGCGCCGATCACGAAAAGGATCGGAGTGGCGATGAGATACGGCCGGAACGCTGCCCGCTCGTTGAGGTAAAGGCCCGGCGCCACGAACTTGTAGACCTGAACGGCAATAACCGGAAACGCCAGGAAAACTGCCCCGAAAAGCGCGAGCTTGACCTGGGTGAAGAAGAATTCGTGCGGCGCCGTGTAGATCATGTCGATCTTGGTGTCCGCGCCGGCCGCCCAGCGATAAGGCTGAACCAGAATGTTGTAGATCTGCTCGGCGAAGGCGAAGCAGATCACAAAGCCGATGAAGACCGCCAACAAACAGTAGATGAGCCGCTGGCGCAGCTCCATCAGGTGATCCATCAGCGGTGCTTTGGAGGCGTCGATTTCGTCCTGGCCCGGCCTCTTGGCTTCATCCGAGTTCGTCATAGGCCGCTTCAGATCCCGCTTTTCACTTCTTGGCTGGAAGCAACCGGTTTGGGCTCAGCTGACCCATTGAGGCCATCCGCATGGACACCATTCGCCGCGCCGGAAGGGGTGGCGGAGGCGGCCGGCGTCGCAGCCGTATCGGATTTGGGGCTTTCCACAGCCACCTTGTCCAACTCGCTCTTGGCTGAGCTGATCTCGCTTTGCAGGGACTGTTCCGCTGATCGGATGCTCGACTCGGCTTCGGTCTTGAGCGCCGCCACCTCCCTGCGGAGCTGTTCCAGCTCCGTCTCGCGCATGGCCTCGTCAAACTGAGCGCGAAATTCGTTCGCCTGCCGCCGGATCATCCCGACGTAGCGGCCAACAGTGCGCAAAAGCGCGGGCAGCTCCTTCGGTCCGACGACCAGAAGTGCGACCACGCCGATAACCAGTAGTTCGGTCCAGCCGATGTCGAACATTTGCTACGCCCGCGCCCTCACTACCAGACAGCCCCAGGCCGCCCGGCACACATCTCCGGCGGGCTCGGCCTTCAGGCCGTCTGGCGGCTGTTCAGCTTGCCTTGCTGCTCTCGGCCTCGGCACGCTCGACAGGCTTCACGGGCGACTGCTCGATAACCTTCGGACTCTCGGAGGGAGCCGGAGCCTCGTCCTCGGCCATGCCCTTCTTGAAGCTTTTGATGCCCTTGGCAACGTCACCCATGATTTCGGAGATTTTGCCGCGGCCAAACAGCAGCACGACGATCAACAGAACAATGATCCAGTGCCAAATGCTGGTTGCGCCCATCGTTTTGGAACTCCTTCGCAGCCTCCGGCCGCGCCTCAGATAATTGCTGCACTATTGCAGAAACAAGCCCCAGCAGCAAGCCACGCGGCCCCCTGCAACATCGGATCATGAAGCAGGCGTTTCAAGCTGCTTCCAAGTTGTCTGCGGGAAATACGAGGACGCGGCTCGGATCGACCTCGATAGAGACTTCGTCGCCCCTTTTCCAACCTTCGCTTTCTTGCACGCGTGCTTTGAGTGGTAGCTCAAACCCTTCCGCGGCGATCTCCAGGAGACCGACATCGCCAAGAAAGCGTGTCTGCACGATGCGCCCCGGAAGCCCGCACCCCGGCGGCATCACGCGTATTGCCCTCTGGCGCAGGCACAGAATGGCGGGTTCACCCTCCGAAAGCCCTGGTGTTGGGAAATTGCCAAGTGGCGTGCGCAACACTCCGCCTTCGACCCGGCACGGCACCTCGTTGATCTCGGAGAAGAGCCGCGCCACGAACAGTTCAGCCGGGTTGTGGTAAAGCTCCTCCGCCTTGCCGACTTGGATGATCTTGCCCCGGCGCATCACCGCAATTCGGTCGCCGAGCCGCATAGCCTCTTCCGGATGGTGCGTCACGATCATGCAGGTGGCGCGCGTCTCGCGCAGCAGCGCCAGTGTCTCCTCCTGCATCGTCTCGCGGAGCTGCACGTCCAGACCGGAAAACGGCTCGTCCATAAGCATGACCGACGGTCGTGGGACGATGGCGCGGGCCAGCGCCACGCGCTGCTGCTCGCCACCAGAGAGGATGTGTGGATAGGCGTCGGCGTAGTGCTCGAGCCCCACGCGGGCGAGCACGGAACGCGCCTCACGCGCGGCTTCCGCGGCAGGCAGCGCCTTCAGGCCAAACGCGACGTTCTCCAAAATCGTAAGATGCGGGAAAAGGGCGAAGTCCTGAAACATCAGGCCGACGTTGCGCTGCTCTGGCAGCACGAAACGTTCGGGCCCGGCAACTTCCCAGTCGTTAATGAGAATACGGCCGGCGGTCGGCTTTTCGATGCCAGACGCAATGCGCAGCAACGTCGTCTTTCCGCAGCCGGACGGCCCAAGGAGACAGACAATCTCGCCGGGTTCGATGTCGAGGCTGACGCCTCGCAGCGCGTAAACGTCGCCGAACCGGCGCTCCACATTCTCGAAAGTCAGCCGCGCCGCAATCGTCGCGGCGGCTCGCCCGCGCGGCTGTTGCAAACCGGTGCTCAAGGCTGGGGTACGTCCTCTTTCATCACGCCGCCGAAGCCAGCCTACCAAACTCTGCCCAACACCACTCAAGTGCAATCCTGACCAGAATCCGTTCTGTCCGTGTCGCGCTACATCTAGTCGCGATTCTCGCCGTCGTCCTCTTCAGGCTCTCCCTCGGCGTCAGAGAGATCCAGCTCCCCCTGTTCCTCTTCTTCGTCGGCGCTGTCGAGCGGCAACTCGTCGGGCATAAGGGCGGCGATGTCCTGCGGCTCAGGAACCTTGAAATCCGGCGGCAGATTGGAATCGAGCAGACCTGCGCCTTTGAGCTCGGCCAGCCCCGGCAGATCCTTGATGCTGTCGAGTCCGAAATGGATGAGGAAGGCTTCCGTCGTGCCGTAGGTGATGGGCTTGCCCGGCGCCCGCCGGCGGCCGCGTGGCCTGATCCAGCCCGTCTCGAGCAGCACGTCGAGCGTACCCTTCGACGTCGTGACCCCGCGAATTTCCTCGATCTCGGCGCGGGTCACGGGCTGGTGGTAGGCAATAATGGCCAGTGTCTCGAGCGCCGCTTTCGAGAGCTTCTTTTCCTCGGTCGCATGCTGCTCGAGCAGATGCTTGAGGTCAGGCGCCGTTCGGAACGCCCATTTGCCAGCGACGCGCACAAGGTTGATGCCGCGGCTTGCGTAAAAGCCCTTCAGCTCTTCAAGCAAGGCAGGCAGCTCATCCCCCAGCCCAAGGCGCTCGCGCAGCCGCGCCTCGTCGAGCGGCTCAGAGGCGGCGAACAACAAGGCTTCCAACATACGCAGCTTCTCGCGCCGGTCCGCCGAAGGAAGCGCGGCGACGTTTCCGGGCAAGCCCATCGGGCTGCCTCTCACGTCCTGCGGCGCGGCCATGGGTTGATTACTGTCGTGAGCTGCTGCGCCTGCATCTTCAGCGCGGGGCTCCTCGTCATAACCCTTGTTGTCCTTGGAACCCTGAACCACTGAGAGCCTCGGCGGTACCATGGTCTCGCTTCCTTCGCTCGCGGGCTGCTGCCGTTACGCAAGGAACTTGCTCACTCCACTTACGCAATCTGTTGCCACTCGGACTGACCGTCCTTCTTCCGCATGTAGATCGGGGCGAACGGGGCCTCCTGCCGGATTTCAACATAGCCCTCACGCGCCAATTCGAGCGTGGCCCCGAACGAACTCGCCAAAACTGTGCGCGTCGCCTCCGGGGATGGCAGGTACCGCTCGAGGAACAGATCGAGCTGTACCCAATTGCCTGTACTCTCGCCGATCAGGGCCTCCAACCGCCGCCGCGCGTCCTTGATCGACCAGACGGTTCGCGCCTTGACCACGTGAACACGTTTGATCGCCCGCGTGCGCTGCTCCGCATAAGCCTTGAGAAGATCGTAGATTTGCGCGGTGTATTTGGTCTCCCGAACCGTACGCGTGCCCTCCGGCATCCCTCGGGCAAAGACGTCACGGCCGAGACGCAGCCGGCTCATCAGTTTCTCAGCCGCCTTCCGCATGGCCTCGAGCCGCATGAGCCGGAACGTCAGCCGCTGGGCCAGCTCCTCGCCGCTGGGCTCGTTATCGTTCTTGTTTTCCCGAGGCAACAGCAAACGCGACTTGAGGTAGGCGAGCCAAGCCGCCATCACGAGGTAGTCGGCCGCCAGCTCAAGCCTCAGCCGCTCCGCGGTGGAGATAAAGTTCAGGTACTGCTCCGCCAGGGCCAGGACAGAGATGTTGGAGAGATCCACCTTCTGCAAGCGCGCCAAGGCAAGCAGCAGGTCGAGCGGTCCCTCAAAACCACCGACGTCGACAATGAAGGCTTCTTCGGCACGCGGAGTCTCATCGGGTCCTGGCATTTCCCAGGCCCCGGCGCTGGTCGCCAATTGCTCGTTCCGCTCGATCTCCATCCAGCGCTCTTGCTTGGCCCCCATCAGGCCGTGCTGTGAATTAAGCTGTCGAAGACTACACCGATTCACGCGGCGGCTTCACACGGTGGCCGCAAGCACCGTCGCGAGCGCGGCCTCCGCTTCCGCTTTATCGAAGGTGTCGTTGCGGCTGAGCACCGAAAGGCAACGCTCGAAACGCTTCAGCGGTTGCCCGGTGAGCGGCGGCACGCCAGCCGCTACTTGTTCCATTTCCTCGAGGTTGCCGTTGCAGTGCAAGACAACATCGCTGCCGGCCCGGATGACAGCCTCCGCCCGCTGGCGCATGTCGCCCGTGAGTGCCTTCATCGACAGGTCGTCGCTCATCAGCAGCCCGCTGAAGCCGATCTCGCCCCGCATGACCTCCCGCGTGACGACCTCGGAAATGCTGGCCGGAGCGGCCGGGTCGATGGACGTGTAAACGACGTGCGCTGTCATCGCCGCGGGCATGTCGTTGAGAGCTCGGAACGGCTTGAAATCGAAGGCGGACAACTCCTCACGCGGCGCGTCCACTATTGGCAGCTCCAGATGGCTATCAGCGCGTGCCCTGCCGTGACCGGGCATATGCTTGATGACAGGCAGCACGCCGCCTGCCAGGTGGCCCTCCGCCACAGCCCTGCCCAGCCGCGCGACTTCTCCTGGCGTCCGGCCGTATGCGCGGTCACCAATGATCTCGTGGGAGTCGGGCGCCGGCACGTCGAGGACGGGCACGCAATTGGTGTTGATGCCCAATTCTCGCAGGTCACTGGCGGTGAGCCGCGCCACCAGCCTGGCCGCCTTTTCGGCGCCGTCGGGATCCTCTTCAGCCAGGGCCGCAAACGACGCCGCAGGCGGCAGCTCGCGCCAATGGGGCGGCATCAGCCGCCTGACGCGCCCGCCTTCCTGGTCGATGAGCACTAGGACGTCATCGGTGCCGATGGCCGACTTGGCGTCTTCAATGAGGCCGCGAAGCTGATAGGGGTTCACGCAGTTGCGGGTAAACAGGATGATCCCGCACGGCCGTGCCTCGGCAAGAAACCGGGCCTCGTCGGGCGAAAGGTGAGCGCCAGCAAGTCCTGTGATGAGCGAAGCACGCATTGCCACAGGCTATACCGGCATGCAGCTAGAATTTGGGCAGGACAAGGTGACGCTGCGCAGGTGAAGAGACAGCAAAATCTGGAAATTTCCAAGTTGTCCGCGGTGAAATCATGGGCGAAAGCTGCTGGATGACTTCACGAACGCCCCAGCTCCCGCCTTTCAAACGTCAGTATGCCGTCACCCAGCAACCTTCAAACCCGGCAGACTTCAACTGGCCGCATAAGTCCGCAGCTGCCTCCCGGGAACTCGGCGGACCTACGACGACCCGGTACATAGTGCCGAGCCCGCGCGCGCTGAGATCAGCCTCCTGGACGTCAGGAATCTTGTTCTGCAGCACTGAGCTGTACTTCTGCTGCAGGTCAGCGAAGGTCTTGAGGGCGTCGATCCGACTCTTCTGCGAAGCCAGAACAGCCACATAGCCGACCGGCGCCTTCTTCGCCGGAGCAGCCGCAACCTGCTGTTTCGGCGCAGGATTGGACGATCGTGTCGCCGTGGTCGTCGGAGTGGGCGCGCTCGGAACCCTGACCACTGGGCTACGCGTTGGGGGCGCCGGCTGGACAGGGGGTGGTTCTGCGCGAGGTGTTGCGGCGGCCGTTACAGCAGGGGCCGGGGTCTCCGGTTCGGCCTTCGCAATAATGCGCGGCGCCGCAGGAACCTGCTGCGCCGGCGGCACTTGCGCCGTCTCCTGCGGAGTCTCGGTCGGCATGATCGTCGAACGCCCAGCGAACCCGTTAACGATGGTCATGCCAGGCACGGGCGGCAGCCGAGGCTCCGTGGACGGCGGAGCAATCGAACCATCCCGACCAACGACGATCGTGGGAACTCGGCGAACGCCGGAGTCCGTCTCATCCAAGGTGCTGGCGCGTGCGCTTCCCGAAGTGCTGGAGCCTCCGTCGAGGCGCCCCATCAGCTTGCTGTCGGAGTGGGCAAACTGCCGGCCACCAGGGTCGTCAGGCTGGGACTTCACCGGCCCTGTGTCAGCCTTGATGACCGGCGGCGTATCCTTGCCGGTTGGCCCCACGATGGCCTTGTAGCCATACGCCAACCCGCCACCGACGACGATAGCGCCCGCCAGGGCGGCGGCGATCATCAGGCCACGGCGGCTACGCGCTGGCTCCTCGTATTCGTATTCGTCGGCCTCGTCGTCGAGATCGGCGTCGTATTGCTGCCCTGACTCCGGAACCGGAAGCTGGCCGCTGCCAAGTTGCTCATAGTATTCGGCAGCGCCCGTTCTCTGACCAGCTGCCTCGAAGGCGCTCAAATCGAAGCCGCGCGGATCGTGCCAGTCGCCCTGCTGGTTCGGCTGCCCGCCACGGGCTGGCGCGCCGTATGGCATTTCCTGATTGTCAGCCGCCGGCATATAGCTGCCGAGATCGTACTCGTGCGGCGACGGCTGTGTATCGCTACGCCCATGATGATCGTGGCCGTACCAATAGCTGGGATCATCGGCCTGCGGCTGCTCTCTCAACGAATGCCCGCGGCGGCCCGTCTGAAGCTGAGAAAGCCCGTCGTTCTCGTAGCCCCGCTGCCCGTGAGCGGCGGCCGACGCAAGATAATCCTCGAAGCGGGGCCCATAGGGATCGGGTTGCTGTTCGGCAGGATTGGTATACGGCTGATAGTCCCCACCTTCCGCAGGATAGCCCGGATACGCGTACTGATCGGGCCCGTAATGCCCATGATCGTAATGATCCTGCGGGTAGTGATAACCGCCGGCCTGCGGCTGCTGACCATACGCGCCGTAATCAGGCTCCGACGTCTGATGATGGCTGGTAGCCCGTTGCTGCCGCTCCGGGAACAAGTCAGGCCATTCGAGCGGCCGGTGTGCGTGGACCGAAGGCTGCTCAGGCAGATCTCCGTCACCGGATTTCTGCCAATCCTGATGGTAGCTGCCCCGTCGAGTCACCGGACCGTTCGACCGTGACATCCTTGTGTTCCCTTCGCACCAACGCGCCCCGACGAATCACGTAATTATCGCATTTCGTCAGGAGCCTGCACACCGAGGACTGACAACCCTGACGCGATAACCCGCTGCGTTGCTGCAACGAGAGCGAGCCTCGCGGCAGTTACTCCGCCGTCCTCCGGTTGTATGAAGCGCAAATGTGGCGATTCATTGCCGCGCGCCCATTGCTGGTGAAAGGCGGAAGCCAAATCAAAGAGATAGAACGGGAGCCTGTGAGGTTCTCTTTCGCGCGCCGCTCCTTCGATGATGCGCGGATAACGGGCGAGCCGTTTGATGATGTCAATTTCTCCGGGGTCGGACAAACGTGACAGGTCCGCAGACCGGATCGCCGCCTCGTCCAGCTCCGGGAAAGTTTCGTGCACATTTCGGAACACGGACGATGCGCGCGCGTGGGCGTACTGGACGTAGAAAACGGGATTGTCCTTGGACTGCTCGACAACCTTCGCGAGATCGAAATCGAGCGGAGAGTCGTTCTTCCGCATCAGCATCATGAAACGGACGGGGTCGCGCCCAACTTCATCGACCACATCGCGCAAGGCCACGAACGTGCCGGCGCGCTTTGACATGCGCACGGGTTCCCCGGCCCTTAGCACCTTCACCAGCTGGCACACCGGCGTCGCAAAGTTGGCCTTGCCATCCGAAAGCGCCGCCACCGCCGCCTTGAGGCGCGGAATGTAGCCGATGTGGTCGGCGCCCAGCACATTGAGGTAATAGTCGTAGCCGCGCTGCAGCTTGTTGTAGTGATAGGCGACGTCGTAGGCGAAATACGTGTAGCTGCCGTCCGATTTCATCAGCGCCCGGTCGATATCGTCGCCGAACGCTGTCGAGCGAAACAACGTCTGTTCGCGATCTTCCCACTCCTCGTCATCGTGCCCCTTAGGCCGCGGCAGCCGGCCTTCGAAGATGTAGCCCTTTTGGCGCAGTAACTCGATCGCTTCCTTCACCTGATCGCGGCCATTGGCCGTCAACGAGCGCTCGGAGAAGAAGATATCGTGGTGAACTCCAAGCGAGTGGAGATCATCCTTGATCTGATCGAGGAGCTCAGCAACGGCGGCATCCCGAACAATGGGCAGCCACTCGAATTCCGGCGCATCGAGCAGCGCGCGGCCATGCTTTTCGGCCAGCTTCTGACCAATCGGCTTGAGGTACTCGCCCGGATAAAGGCCCGGCGGGATCTCGCCGATATCCTCGCCCAGCGCCTCGCGGTAGCGCAGATAGGTCGAGCGCGCGAGCTTCTCGACCTGCCCGCCGGCGTCGTTGACATAGTATTCGCGCGTTACGTCGTAGCCGGCGAACGCCAGAAGGTTGCAGAGCGTATCGCCAAAGACAGCACCCCGGCAGTGGCCGACATGCATGGGGCCGGTAGGATTGGCCGACACGTACTCGACGTGCACCCGCTGCCCCTGGCCGATATTGGAGCGGCCGTATTCGGTGCCCTGGTCGAGGATGCTCTTCACGAGGCCATGCCAGACGTGAGGGGCCATCGTGAGGTTCAGGAAGCCTGGGCCAGCCACCTCGATCCGCGCAAACGCCGCATCGCCCTGCAGCTTGCCCGCTACGAGATCCGCGATGTCCCGCGGCTTCATACGGGCTGCCTTGGCAAGCACCATCGCGACGTTACAGGCGATGTCCCCGTGCGCAGGGTCGCGTGGCTCCTGCAGCTCCACCTGGCCGATGGGAAGATCGGCCGGAAGCTTACCGTCAGCCTGCAGAGCCTCGAGCGCGCTGCGGATGCGCTGCTCCACTTCGGCGAATATGTTCATGTGGCTACCTCAGGAAACACGAAATCGGCCGCGGGCGGCTGGCCTCGCCCCGGACATCGACCGCTCGCGCACGGGCTAACGCAATTCGGGGGTAGCGTCAAACAGCCGGCGATGCTCCGAGATGGCGTAGCGGTCAGTCATGCCGGCGACGAAGTCACCGATCAGACGCATTCGCCGTCGGGCATCCAGCGCCCCGGCGTCCGCCGCCCATTGGGGTGGCATGGCACTTAGATCCTCGCGGTACTTTGCGACAAGGTCGCGGACGATGCTCTCCGCCTTGTCCATCACCGCCATGACCCGCGCATGCCGGTACAGCCGCTTGAACAGGAAGGCCTTGAGGCCCCTGGCTGCCGCTTCGGTCTGGGCAGAAAATGACACGATGGGGCCGTTAGCCTTCCGAATATCTTCGGCGGTCTGCGGCGCCAGCTTCGCGAGCCTCAACCGCGACTCCCCCACGACGTCAGCAATGAGCACGGTGATAAGCTGCCGCGTGACCCCGTAGATCCGGCGGGAGCTGTCAATCGCCGGCATCCGTTCCACCTGCTCGACAATAGGGATCAGCAGGTCGAGATCGCGAAGGTCATCGAAGGCGATCAGCCCGGCGCGCAGACCATCGTCAATGTCATGCGTCATCCACGCGATCTCGTCCGACAGCGCGGCGGCCTGAGCCTCCGCCGACGGCCAGGCATCGAGCGCCAGATCCATCTGCTTCTGGAAGTTGCGGACCGCGTGGACGAGAATCCTGTCGCCGGGTTTATCGCTCCCGAGCGGCGGCCCGTTGTGCTTGATGAGTCCTTCCAAGGTCTCCCAGGTCAGGTTGAGGCCGTCAAACGAGGCATACTTCCGCTCCAGCCGCGTGACGATGCGGAAGCTCTGGACGTTGTGGTCGAACCCGCCGACCTCCCGCAAAGCCTCATCCAGCGCTCTTTCGCCCGCGTGGCCGAACGGCGGATGGCCGAGGTCATGAGCCAGCGCGATGGCTTCAGCCAGATCCTCGTCGAGGCAGAGCTGCCGCGCGATAGTTCGCGCGATCTGGGCTACTTCCAGGCTATGCGTCAGCCGGTTCCGGTAATGATCGCCTTCGTGGAAAACGAACATCTGCGTCTTGTAATTGAGCCGGCGGAACGCCGTGGAGTGCAGGATGCGATCGCGATCGCGCTGCAACGGGCTGCGCGTGGGACAGTCCGGCTCGGGATAAAGGCGGCCGCGGCTAGGGATCCGGCTGGCCGCATAGGGCGCCAGGGCGCGCGCGCCTGGAGGTAGCTTCCCGCCATATCCCCAGTGCCTCATATTCTGGTCCATTGATGCCGCCACTTGGACGATTGGGCCATTGCGCTTATCTTCAGCTCGATTACGTGATAGGCGCGATTCTTGCGGGGGTGCAAATCCGGCTCACCCGAGGCTATCGGTCGCGCCAACGGCTTGAGATCGATCCTGAGCAACGCCATGACCGAAGCACCCGTCACTCTCAGTGAACGCGCGGCCCGTCGTATCGTGGAGATCGTGGCTGACGAGCCCGAGAACAAGCTGCTGCGCGTGAGCGTCGAAGGCGGCGGCTGTTCAGGCTTTCAGTACAAGTTCGATCTGGTGGCGCAAAGCGAGCCCGATGACATCGTGATCGAGCGCGATGGCGCGACGGTACTCATCGACCCCGTCTCCATCATGTACATGGGCGGGTCGGAAATCGACTTCGTCGAGGATCTGATCGGATCGTCGTTCCGGGTCAACAATCCAAACGCGACCGCCTCATGCGGATGCGGAACGAGCTTTTCGATCTGAGCGCGCGCACGCGCGAAACAGTGAGATCGTGAAACCGGCGATTGCGGCATCACGATCCCACCAATTCGCGATTTCTGAGGCGAAGCTAGTCTTTGGCCCTCTCGATGTAGCTCCCGTCTTCGGTCGAGACGACCACGCGCGTGCCAGCAGTGATGTGGGGCGGCACCATGATGCGCAGGCCGTTAGACAGCACGGCAGGCTTATACGATGAAGCTGCCGTCTGACCCTTCACCACCGGATCAGCCTCCACTACCTCCAGCGTCACACGCGAAGGAAGTTCCACGGCAACCGGATTGCCCTCGTAAAGGCTGATCGTGCAGGTCATGCCCTCCTGCAGGTAGATAGCCTGTTCGCCGATGACATCCTTCGGCACGGTGATCTGGTCGTAGGTCTCCGGGTGCATGAACGTGTAGCCGGTATCGTCCTCGTACAGGTAATTCAGCTCACGCTCATCGAGATAGGCCCGCTCGACTTGCTCGGTCGTGCGGTAGCGTTCTGTTACCTTGACGCCATCGGAAAGGCGGCGCATTTCCAAGTGCGTCACGGGCGTGCCCTTGCCGGGGTGAATGTTTTCCGCCTTGAGCACGACGCACAGCTTGCCGTCGATCTCAAGCACGTTGCCCTTGCGGACCGAGCTTGCAATGACCTTTGCCACGTGTTTCTCCGTTCGGTTGAGCGGGGTCCGCAGCCGGCGCAAGCGCGCGGCTATGCGGCACTGCGATGTGCTCGGGTTCATAACCTGATCGGCGCACGAGGCCAAGGCCACGCATGCCACAGTGTGGAGTTGCAGCGGAAACGGTGTCTCTGAATGGGAGGTTCAATCCACAACAGGCCGTCCCCATGTTGGGATGCGGGCCGTCATGCCGATCGGCGTCCGTTTCTGCTTGCGCGCAATCGCATCAAGGCGGCAATGCGCCGGTGGTTCGAGGATCGCGGCTTTATCGAGGTGGACACCGCCATTCTCCAGGTTTCCCCCGGAAATGAAGCGCATCTCCATGCGTTCGAGACCGCTCTGAACACGCCGGATGGCAGCCGGCACACACTTTACCTCCACACCTCCCCAGAATTCGCCTGCAAGAAGCTACTGGCCGCAGGCGAGAAGCGCATTTTCACATTCGCGCCCGTTTTCCGTAACCGCGAGCGGGGCGCTCTGCACCACCCGGAGTTTACCATGTTGGAATGGTATAGGGTGGGCGAGGACTATCAGGTGCTCATGGACGATTGCGTCGCTCTGCTCCGCGTGGCGGCTGAGGTCGCTGGAGCCGAGAGGTTCGTTTATCGCGGACTGGCCGTATCCTGTTCGGCGGAGACGGAGCGCATAACTGTATCGCAGGCCTTCGCCCAGTTTGCGGGCATCGACCTCCTCGCCACCACGCCCGGCGGTGTGCCCGACCGCGACGCGCTGGCGCAAGCCGCTACCGCAGCCGGCATTCGCGTGGCACCTGATGACACTTGGGCCGACATCTTCAGCCGCGTCCTCGTCGAACGCATCGAGCCGCAGCTTGGTCGCACGCGACCGACAATTTTGGCTGAATATCCGGTGAGCGAGGCAGCGCTGGCGCGCCCCAAGGCCGGAGATCCACGTGTCGCTGAGCGTTTCGAGCTCTATCTCTGCGGCGTGGAGCTTGCAAACGGCTTCGGCGAGCTGACGGACCCGGAAGAGCAACGCCGGCGTTTCGAAGCGGAAATGGCCGAAAAGGCGCGGGTTTATGGCGAGCGCTATCCAATTGATGAAGACTTCCTGGCGGCGCTGCATCATATGCCGCCAGCTTCTGGCATTGCGCTTGGGTTCGAGCGGCTGGTGATGCTTGCCACCGGAGCCAACCGCATCGAGCAGGTGCTGTGGACTCCCTTGCCGGACTTTGCCAACCCTTGACACCGAGCGCCATTTGCGCCCCAAGGCTTCATGACGAAATTCGAAAAACCCATTACAACGCCTGCCGGCCTGATTTCGGCGGGCCTTGCTGCGCCGGAATTGCGCGAAAAACTTGAGGCTGTCGCGGCGCGCTACGCGATTTCCATCACGCCGGCGATGGCGGAGCTGATCGATCCAACCGATCCGAATGATCCTATTGCGCGGCAGTTCGTGCCCGATCCGAGGGAGCTGGAGACGGCTCCCGGCGAGCTGACGGACCCTATTGGCGACAACGCCCACTCGCCTGTTCCGGGCCTCGTGCACCGCTATCCAGACCGCGTGCTGCTGAAGGTCGTCGGCGTATGCCCGATTTATTGCCGGTTCTGTTTTCGCCGGGAAATGGTCGGCCCTGAAAGCGGCGCCCCGCTTTCGGCCGAGGCTTTTTCAGCCGCGATGGACTATATCCGCGCACGGCCTGAGATTTGGGAGGTCGTTTTTACCGGCGGCGATCCCTTCATACTCTCGTCGCGGCGTGTGAGCGAAATGACAGCCGCGTTGGGTGCAATTCCGCATATCGCGGTCTTGCGGTGGCACACGCGGGTGCCTGTCGTAGACCCCGCGCGCGTGACAGATGAATTAGTGGCAGCCCTTCGCAATTCGACGAAAACCGTGTGGGTTGCTATCCATGCTAATCATCCGCGGGAATTCACGCCGGCCGCAAAAGCGGCGTGCGCGCGATTGGCCGATGCCGGCATTCCGCTCGTCAGCCAAACTGTCTTGCTGAAAGGCGTCAACGACGATCCCGAGACGTTGGCCGAGCTGATGCGCACGTTCGTCGCGAACCGCATCAAGCCCTATTACTTGCACCACGGCGATCTTGCGCCGGGCACCTCGCATTTGCGCACCACCATTGCCGATGGGCAGCAAATCGTCAGACAGCTTCGCGGCCGAATTTCCGGACTGTGCCAGCCGACTTACGTCCTCGACATTCCAGGTGGTGCAGGAAAAGTGCCGATTGGGCCCAATTACGTCAGGCCGGCCGAACCATCTGGCAGGTACACTGTGGAAGATCCACGCGGCGGCAAACACAGCTACGCCGACTCTCGCGAACCGACAACCGTAGCATCAGGCACAGAGAAGTGAGAGACGCGCGGTTACCCAGTTTAAGGCAGGCGAATTTCGCATCTCTTATTTCTCGAGAACGCCGCTGAAATTTTCAGGCCGCCTCACGGCCGTAATAGAGCATGGAAACATGCTCGGCCTCGGCGAAAAAAAGCCAGCGTTCCACGAGCACGCCGATGGCTGCTGAAATGACGGCCAAAATCGCGAGAAGCAGTCCGAAGATTTGACCGGCCAACAGCATCAGCAAGGATAACAGCCCGGGCACCAGGAAGGCGCAGAGCAGCGCGATCCGACGCAGTTTCTGCGCATGTTTGCGCCCGATTTGATAACCCATCTCGCGCATCACGTAGTTGGGCTGCGTGTGCGGCGGCTCGAGTGGGCGCACCTTGCCAAATCTGCCAAGGCCGGTAGCCTTTTCGATCGTATAAGTGCGCTCGGCCGTGTCCACGTGCGCCCACGATGCAGTTTTCAGCCCCCATGCTGTCGCGACGGTGATGATCGAAAGGCATGGCGCCCACGTCGTCACGACGCCGAATAGCAGAAGAAGGAACGTCAGCAGGAGCGCTCCTGTGGCGAGCGCCAGCGCGATGTAAACGGGTACCACGAACGGCTGGTGCCACGCGCGGATGGTTGGTAGCGAGGCATAGATCATCCCCGTACAGATGAGCGTGACGATCGCCAACGCAGCTGCAAGCACGCCCATCAACGCGAACAAGCCATCCGTCCGCTCCAGAAATACCCATCCAATTCCGAACAACCCCGCCGGCACGTAGGTCGCGATCGCCGCCACGCCTTCGCGCGACAACCACGATGTCCGCCATTGCGTCAGCGCCCGCCACGCCCGCTCAGGGTGACCAAGGTGGGCGGTCGAGGAGAGCAGGCCGACCGTAATCAGCAACAGCGCCAGCCCAAGCCCGACAAAGCCAAACGCTGACGTCTGCGGGACCCAGCCGAGCGGCCCAAGCAATCCGAGCCAGATCAACAGGCCATAACCCGCACCGGAAGCTGTTGTGAAAATAATGACAGAATAGGCGGGATGCATGGGCTTTTGTCGCTCAGTTGCCGGCCGATCCATCGGACACGATAGTCCAGTTTCGGCGGCGTGGTTGTATCGTCGGAAAACCGCGCATAACAGCCTTACCGCGACAGCATCTTGTCGGCCCAGGCGAAAAAGCGGGAGGCGAGAGAGCCATTGTCGCCAGCATCCGCTTTTGCACCGCTCATTTGTGCGGAGGCCTCGGCCCCAGTCGAGCGGGGTCGCGGAGGCAAGTACTTGTTCACCGGTTTGAAGCCCGTCTCCGGCAGAAGATCGAAGCCACCGCGCTCCGCCACAAGCCGTGATACCGCACTCGTCGGATCACCAAGGTCACCGAAATGCCGTGCGCCGGTAGGGCATGCGCGAACACAGGCAGGAATGCGGTCCTCGGGCGAGAGCGTCTCGTTGTAAATTCGGTCAACGCACAGCGTGCATTTCTTCATTACGCCATCGGCGTAGTCGTATTCCCGCGCCCCATAGGGGCAGGCCCAGGAGCACAGCTTGCAGCCGATGCACGTGTCCGGATTGACGAGAACAATGCCATCCTCGGCGCGCTTGTATGAGGCGCCAGTCGGGCAGACGGTCACGCACGCGGGCGTCTCGCAATGCAGGCACGAGCGGGGGAAATGCACCGTTCGGCTCGAAGTGCCATCGCCCACTTCGTAGCTGTGAACGCGGTTGAGCCACGCACCGTGGGGATCGGCGCCGTAGGGATCCTGATCCGTGAGCGGAGCAGAGTATCCGCCAGTATTCCATTCCTTGCAGCTCGTTGCGCAGGCCTGACAGCCGACGCAAGTATCGAGATCAATAACAAGGCCGAGCTTTTTGGCCGTGGTTTCGGGGAGCGCCGTCATTCTGCCGCCTCCCGAAATTCGCGACCGAATGTCGAGACAGCGACGCGCGTCTCGCCTGCCGGATGGACCAGACGTTCAAACCGCGGCCAGCTTTCGCCGGCTTCCTCGGGCTTGGCTTTTTCGATACGCACCCGCAGATCGTACCAGGCGGCCTGGCCGGTGATCGGATCACTGTTGGAAAAATGATAACCGCCCTCGCGCTCCGGCAGCAGCTCCGAGATCAGATGATTGAGGAGGAAGCCGCGCGTTGCTTCAGGCGCATCCGGTGCGAGGTTCCACGCCCCTGCCCGCTTGCCGATGGCATTCCACGTCCACACCGTATCCGGGTTGACCCCGTCCATCAGCTTCACCTGGCACTTCACGCGGCCGATGGCGCTCGTGACCCAAACCCAGTCATCATCAGCAATACCAAGCGCGCGCGCACGCTCGCGATGCATGAATAGCCGGTTTTGCGCCGTAATCTGGCGCAGCCACGCGTTTTGCGAGCCCCACGAGTGGTACATGTGCATGGGCCGCTGCGTGATCGCGTGCATCGGATATTCGGCCTCGTCGAGCACCGCGCCTTCGAACGGCGCGTACCAGAATGGGATCGGATCAAAGAACGCCTCAATGCGGCGGCGGTGGCTATCGGGAGGCTGCACCGGCCCATAACCTCGTGCGGCAAGGCGGAATTTCTGCAATGGCTCCAGATAAAGCTGGAAGATGATGGGTTCCGCAGCACCGATAAATCCCACCTCCTTCGCCCATTCCAGATAAGCCTTGTTGGCGTGCTTGTAGAATTGCTGCTCTGGCGCAAGCTGATGGTGATAGAAACAGCCGTTGGCAATGTATTGCTCGAGCTGCTTTGGATTAGGCGCGCCCTTTCCGTAGCTCTTGCCATCTTCGCCGCGGAAACCGGCGAGTGAGCCGATGCCGGGCGCGCGTTCGTGATAAATGATGTAATCAGGATAACCGCCAGGAAACTTGGGCGCGCCGTTTTCATCGACAAAACCCGGAAGCTTCAGGCGCGCGCCGAGCTCGATCAGAACCGTCTGGAATGGGCGCACATCGCGATCCGGCTCGACCACGGGCTGGCGAATGGCGTCGGCGGGACCGTCGGCATCCGAAATGGGCCGATCAAGCAACGAAATGCAGTCCCAGCGCTCGAGATAGGTCGTATCCGGAAGGATCAGGTCCGCGTAGGGGACCATTTCGGAGAAATAGGCATCCGAATAAATAATCTTCGGAATGCGATATTCGCCGGTCGTTTCGTCCTTTTCCGTCAGATAGCGCAACACGGCCGGAATATTCATGGACGAATTCCAGCTCATATTGGCCATGTACATAAAAAGAACGTCGACCGGATAGGGATCGCCGTTTGCCGCGTTGGTGATGACCATGTGCATCAGGCCGTGCGCAGCAACGGGCGCGTCCCATGAATAGGCCTTGTCGATGCGCAGCGCCCTGCCCTGCTCGTCGACGAGCAAATCCTCCGGCCCCTGCGGAAAGCCGAGCGGCGGAGCATTGAGTGGTTTTCCGGGTGCGACGGTACCCAGCTTGCCCCCTGGGCGATTGGGTGGAGGGGTTGGCCGCGGGAACGGCGGCTTGAAACGGAAACCGCCCGGGCAATCGATCGAGCCGAGCAGCATCTGCAAAACGTGCAGTAAGCGGCACGTCTGGAAGCCATTCGAATGGGCCGAAATCCCGCGCATGGCGTGCATCGAAACCGGCCGGCCTACCATTTTCTCGTGGCGCCGCCCTGCCCAATCCGTCCAGGGAATATCAAGCGTGATCTGCTGCTCGAACGCGGCGTGTGCGAGCTCACGCGCAAGGCGCCGTATCGTTTCCGCAGGTACCCCGGTGATCGCAGGCGCTTTTTCAGGACTGTATTCGGCCGAAAGAAAACGTTCAGCCAACAGCGTGAACGACGGCACTGCGGTGCGCCCATCGGGCAGCTTGAACTCTCCCACCAGCGCAGGCGCGATATCGGAAAGCGTTGCGTCGACGAGAACGCCGCTCCGTTTATCGAAAGCGAGCGGCTTTCCATTCTCCCCGCGCGCAAACAGGCCGTCATCGGCAGCGCCGGGATCGCGGATCACCAGCCACGGCGCGTTGGTGTAACGCACGAGATATTCGAGATCGATCTTCTGCGTCCGTAGCAGCTCGTGGATGAGCGCGCCGACCAGCATGCCATCCGTGCCCGGCTTGATGCCGATCCATTCATCCGCAATGGCGTTGTAGCCCGTTTGTACCGGATTGATGGCGACGAACTTGACCCCGCGCGCCTTGAGCTTGCCGAGCGCCATCTTGATGGGGTTGGAGGCGTGGTCCTCGGCCACGCCGAACAGCATGAAATATTTGGTGCGCTCCCAATCGGGCTCACCGAATTCCCAGAACGAGCCGCCGATCGTGTAAAGGCCCGCCGCAGCCATGTTCACCGAGCAGAACCCTCCGTGGGCGGCGAAATTCGGCGTGCCGTACTGCTGCGCAAACCAACCCGTCAACGCCTGGGACTGATCTCGGCCAGTAAAGAAGGCTAGACGGCTGGGATCTTTCTCACGAACCTCGGCCAACCACCTGGTGGCCAGCTCCATTGCCTCGTCCCAGCTGATCTCCTGAAATTCGCCGGAGCCGCGCGGACCCACGCGCTTCAAGGGCGCTCTTAGCCGGGCCGGCGAGTAGTGCTGCATGATGCCGGCGGAGCCCTTCCCGCACAGCACGCCCTTATTCACTGGGTGATCGCGATTGCCCTCGATGTACCGAACCTTGCCATTCTTCAGGTACACCTTGATGCCGCAACGGCAGGCGCACATGTAGCAGGTAGTCGTCTTGACCGTGTCGCCGATGGGCTGCGAGAGCGCGATCTTCGGTTCCCCGATCGGCATGACGGCGTTTCTCCCTCTCGTTCGGCGCTAACGTGTCATATACTGACACCGTCTGTTTCGGCCTGCGAGACTGCCATCGCCCGTCCTGGGGCTCAACAGGAATTGTTTGTCGGCTCACCCCCAATCATTAGGAGCTAAAGCATCTGCCTTCACTATATCACACCGCTGCATTCTACGCCCGGGCGCGCGCATCGAAAGAATCGGCGATCTCAGCATATTCGAGCGGCAGCGCAGTCGTGTACTTGATCTGCTCCATGGCGAAGGCTGACGACACGTTCGTGAGCTCAATCTTCGAGATCAGTTTCTTGTAAAATTTGTCATAGGCCTCAATGTCGGGCACCACGACGCGCAGCAGATAGTCGACCTCGCCGCTCATCCGGTAGAACTCCACAACCTCCGGGAACTCGACGATGACGGCGTGGAAACGTTCCAACCACTCGATCGAGTGCTGAGCAGCAGTGATCGATACGAATACAGTGACGCCGGCGCGAACCTTCTTTGGATCGAGCAAGGCAACACGCCGCTTTATGACTCCGGCCTCCTCGAGCTTCTGAATGCGCCGCCAGCACGGCGTGGTTGACAAGCCAACCGCCTTGCCAATCTCGGCGACGGGCAGCGTGCAGTCTTCCTGGAGGATACGCAGGATCTTGATATCCATCGCGTCGAGCATGCGAAACCCCAAATCGTGGTAAGATGTTCCTTTCTCAGCCCGTATAAGCAATTGTATTTTTGTTGACTAGCCTCTTTCTGCAGAACTGCAGTATTTTTTTCTAATCCAGCCTCGTGTCCCTATTGCCGGGCGGTCAGCCTCGCGTCATATTCTTCTGCAAAGGAAGCAACCAGCGGACGTGAATCGTCCAAGGGATGAACTGTCCGAAGGATCATGAGCCAATGAAGCAGATCACCTACATCACCCCGAACTTCGCGGTTACAGGTGCACTGGAACCGCAAGACTTCAGCCGGCTTGCCGAGTTCGGCTTCAAATCCATCATCAGCAATCGCCCGGATGACGAACAGTCGGGCCAGCTCTCGGCCCGGCAGGAGGCCGTGCTGGCGTGGCGTGCCGGACTGCGCTTTCGTCACGTGCCTGTAACGGTGGACGATCTGTTCAGCGACGAGCCGGTCGAGGCAATGGCCGATTCATTGCGGGAGCTCGACGGCCCGATCATTGCGCACTGCAAGACAGGCTTGCGCTCCGCCATTCTCTGGGCCGCTGCAAGCGCCCGCATGGAGGACGTCGACTGCGTGCTGGCGGCTCTGAACAAAACTGGCTTCCGGCTCGGCCACCTGCGGGAGGAGCTGGAAGCGCAGGCGGACCGCAAGCGGTGGCTGGGCTCAAGCCGGGCACTCGATTGCCGAGAGGCTGCCTTGGTTGCCGGAGCTACGGCCACTATCTGATATCGGCGAAGTCCCAGCGTAATTGACGATCCTGAGCTCTCTGTCGTCTCCAGCGACAGGGGGCTCTTCATATGACACCGCTGGCCGAAGGCGACGGCCGGTCACACTTCACGAGGGCCACACCCTCCCGCATCTCACAGATAATGCGGCGCCGTCGATTGCTGCGTAAGCCTCGTTCGGCTACACCCAAATCCCATGTCCCAAGACCGCAAGATCATCATTCGCGGCGCGCGCGAGCATAACCTCAAGAACATCGACCTTGAGCTGCCGCGCGATTCCCTCATCGTGTTCACGGGCCTTTCCGGCTCGGGAAAGTCGTCGCTCGCCTTCGACACGATTTATGCTGAAGGTCAGCGCCGCTACGTGGAGAGCCTGTCGGCGTACGCCCGGCAGTTCCTGGAGATGATGCAGAAGCCCGATGTGGACCACATCGAGGGCCTCTCGCCAGCCATCTCCATTGAGCAAAAGACGACCTCCAAGAACCCGCGCTCGACCGTCGGCACCGTCACGGAGATCTACGACTACTTGCGGCTGCTCTTCGCGCGCGTCGGCGTCCCCTACTCGCCGGTGACGGGCCTGCCGATTGAGAGCCAGACGGTCAGCCAGATGGTCGACCGCGTGCTGGCGCTGCCCGAGGGGACGCGGCTTTACCTGCTCGCCCCCATCGTCCGCGGCCGCAAGGGCGAGTACCGCAAGGAGCTGGCGGAGCTGCAGAAGAAGGGCTTCCAACGCGTCAAGATCGACGGCACCTTCTACGAAATCCCTGACGCGCCGAAGCTCGACAAGAAGTACAAGCACGACATCGACGTTGTCGTGGACCGCATCGTCGTCCGCCCGGATATCGCGACGCGGCTCGCGGACAGCTTCGAGACGGCGCTCAACCTCGCGGACGGCATTGCCATCGTCGAGTTCGCCGACCGACCGCTCCGTCCGTCCGGCCAGGAAGCGTCCCAGGACAAGAAGCGCAACGGCCGTTCGCGCAAGGCGGATGATGACGAGCCCAGCGACATCCTCCGCAACAAGAACGAAACGCACGAGCGCATCACCTTCTCGGCGCGCTTCGCCTGCCCGGTCTCCGGGTTCACCATCGAGGAGATCGAGCCGCGGCTGTTCTCGTTCAACGCACCGGCCGGTGCCTGCCCGAAATGCGACGGCCTTGGCACGGAGCTGAAGTTCGAGCCCGATCTCGTCGTGCCCGACCGCTCACTCTCCCTGCGGGACGGCGCGATCTATCCGTGGGCGCGCACCGGCAACGCCACGCCCTACTACGAGCAGACGCTCGAAGCCATTGCGCGCCACTACAAGGTCAGCACGTCGACGCCGTGGGAGGAGCTACCCCGGCGCGTACAGGACGTGATCCTCTACGGCTCAGGCGACGAGGAAATCACGTTCACCTACGAAGACGGCGTGCGCCGCTACAGCACCACCAAGCCGTTCGAAGGTGTCATCCGGAACATCGAGCGGCGCTGGCGCGAGACGGACAGCGAGTGGGTGCGTGAGGAGCTGTCGCGCTACCAGGGCAACCACCCGTGCGAAGCCTGCCACGGCTATCGGCTCAAGCCCCAGGCCCTTTGCGTGAAGATCGGCGGCAAGCACATCGGCGAGGTGTGCGATATGTCGATCCGCGAGGCGGCCAAGTGGTTCGAGGAAATCCCGAAGACCTTCACGCCGCAGCAGAAGGAAATCGCCAGCCGCATCCTGAAGGAGATCAAGGACCGGCTGCAGTTCCTCATCGACGTGGGCCTCGATTATCTCACGCTGTCGCGCTCCTCGGACACGCTGTCCGGCGGCGAAAGTCAGCGCATCCGCCTCGCCTCGCAGATCGGCTCGGGGCTGACCGGCGTGCTCTACGTGCTTGATGAGCCGTCCATCGGGTTGCATCAGCGCGACAACGCGCGGCTGCTCGAAACGCTGAAACACCTGCGCGACCTCGGCAACACCGTCATCGTCGTCGAGCACGACGAGGATGCGATCCTCGCGGCCGACCACGTGGTCGACATCGGTCCCGGCGCCGGCATTCACGGCGGCCGCGTGGTCGCCCAGGGCACGCCGCTCGACATCATGGCGAACCCGGAGTCGCTGACGGGCCAATATCTCGTCGGCACGCGCTCCATCCCCGTGCCGAAGCAGCGGCGGGTACCCACGCCGGGCAAGGTGCTGAGGGTCGTCGGCGCGCGGGCCAATAATCTGAAGAACATCACCGCCGAGATCCCGCTCGGCCTCTTCACCTGCGTGACCGGCGTCTCGGGCGGCGGCAAGTCCACGTTCCTGATCGACACGGTCTACAAGGCGGTCGCGCGCAAGCTCAACGGCTTGCGCGAGCATCCCGGAGAGCACGACCGCATCGAGGGGCTGGAGCACCTGGACAAGGTCATCGACATCGACCAATCGCCCATCGGCCGCACGCCGCGCTCGAACCCGGCCACCTACACGGGCGCTTTCACGCCGATCCGTGAGTGGTTCGCGAGCCTGCCCGAAGCCAAGGCGCGCGGCTATCAGGCGGGCCGCTTCTCGTTCAACGTCAAGGGCGGTCGCTGTGAAGCCTGCCAGGGCGACGGCGTCATCAAGATTGAGATGCACTTCCTGCCCGACGTGTACGTCACCTGCGACGTCTGCAAGGGCAAGCGCTACAATCGCGAGACGCTGGAGGTCACCTACCGCGACAAGTCCATCGCCGACGTGCTCGACATGACGGTGGAGGAAGGCGCGGCGTTCTTCCAGGCGGTGCCGGCGATCCGCGACAAGCTCGAGACCTTGGCGCGCGTCGGCCTCGGCTACATCAAGATTGGCCAGCAGGCGACGACGCTCTCGGGCGGCGAGGCGCAACGCGTCAAGCTCGCCAAGGAGCTGTCGCGCCGCGCGACGGGCCGCACGCTCTACATCCTCGACGAGCCGACCACGGGCCTGCACTTCCACGACGTCGCCAAGCTGCTCGAGGTGCTGCATGAGCTGGTGGATGCCGGCAATACGGTGGTGGTGATCGAGCACAACCTGGAGGTCATCAAGACCGCCGACTGGATCATCGACCTCGGCCCCGAAGGCGGCGACGCCGGCGGCCGTGTGGTTGCGGTCGGGACACCGGAGGACGTTGCCGCGAACCCGGAGAGCTACACGGGCCAATATCTCAAGGAGCTGCTGGGACGGCGCGCGAAAACAAGCAGCAGAAATGGAAGGAAAAGAGAGGCGGCGGAATAACTTGCGCTTTTCCCTTTCTGACCCGCGCCGTTTGCCGCTCGACTATTGGTAATTGGGATCACGTCTGATCCTGCACGAAACTGAAACGCGCTTATTGCCTTTCGGCCGGACGGCTTCCGGGCCAGGCGGGGGAACCAATGGACTGTCCGCCTGTTTCTCCAAGGAACATGCGAGGTCCGGGCCCATCCCGCAGGCGTAAATTCTCTCATCACGTTGGGCATCTCGATGGGACCCGGCGAATAGCAGCCGGCTCCGCGCGGGAGGAGTCGGCCTTGCACACTCAAAACAGTGGAGTACGAGCCCAATGGCCAATGGTCCCAATCGATACGGCGAAGAAACAGTCGAACAAGTAAGGCAAAGACTGGAGCGCGAAGCACAAGCTGCGCGGGAGGCCGCCGGCAATATCGCTGAAAACGTCAAGCAACAGGCCCAGGACGTCGCTTCAGGCGTGCAGGCTCAGGCGCAGGAAATTCTTTCGGAGCAAAAAGAAAAGGCCAAATCCAGCATCACGGATCTTTGCTCCGCAATCCGCAGGGCAGCTGATGATCTCGAAAGCCGCGATCAGCCACAAATCGCGAATCTTGCGCGCAGCCTGGCAAGTGGCATCGAGGATTTTTCCCAGGCGCTCGGGCGGCGGAATCTCCAGGACATGGTAGGCGACGTTCAGAAGTTCGTCCGTGAACACCCGACGGCCGTCTTTGGCGGCGCGGTTCTCGCGGGCCTCGCCATCGCGCGATTTGCGAAAAGCTCCAGTCACCATAGCGCTTCCCACCGTGCCTCTGAGCGGATGGGAGCTCATCAGACAGGCCACGGCCATCATCCCGGACAGGAAACGCACTTCGGGCAATACCCTCGCGAGGAGTGGGAGCAGAAGCGCCCCGGTGTCGAGGGCAGCGTAACCAGGTGAGCACAATGGCGGAGGTCCGACACACGGAAATGCACGCAGACCGGCCGGCGAAAGCGGCACTCTCCGTGCCTGAGCTGGTCGCCGATCTGGGGCGCCAGGTCTCGAATCTGGTCGGCAAGGAAGCTGGCCTTCTTCGGGCAGAAATCGACGAGAAATTCGCGAACCTGCAGATGGCTGGCGGGATGCTCGCGGCCGCGGGCATGTGTCTGCTCGCAGCCCTGCTGATCCTGCTCCAGGCGCTCATCGTTGCCTTGACAAATATGGGTCTCGGACCCGGTTGGGCCTCTCTGCTCGTCGGCGTCGTGGTCGGTGTGATCGGGTTGATCCTTCTGATGCGAGGTCGTTCCGCAATGTCTGGCGGCCTCTTGCCAAAACGTGTGCAGCGGCAGGTCCAACGCGATGCCGAAATGTTGAAGGAGCAGGTGAAGTGACCGAGAACCCCACACAAGCAGAGCGAGAGGTTCAGCGGGCTCGCGCAGATCTGAGCGAAACGCTGGAAGCTTTGAAGGGAAAGCTATCGTTCGGCGAGCTGTTCGAGGAAGTCAGCGGACGGTTCATGGCTGGCGATGCCGGTGAGTTCGTCAGGAACCTTGCGCGTCAGGCACGCGAAAATCCAATGCCAGCGGTGCTGGCCGGCGCAAGCCTCCTCTGGATGATGCTCGGCAAACAGCGGGACCATCGACCAGCGCACGAACACCAACCCACCTCCGGGCACCAACCCACCTACGCCATGGGCAACGGGTCGGGCATGCGCACGGCCATGGAATCCGCGCAGGAAACGGGAGAAGGCGTGCTGGAGCGTGCCCGGTCTGCGGTTTCGAGCGCGAGGAGCACAGTACGCTCAGTTGCCGAAACCGTAGGCGAAGTGGCGGAAACGGTGGGCCACACGGTTGGCCAGACGGTCTCATCTGCGAAAGAAGCAGCGCACTCGGCCGGCGGGTCCGCTGCAGGCCTCATGCATACTGTGAAGGAAACAGCGCACAGCGCGGCAGAAGGAGCCCGGCATATGCAGCAGCGCACCACCCGCTCATTTAGCGAAATCATCGAACAACAGCCGCTCGTTCTTGGCGCGATAGGCCTTGCAGTCGGAGCTTTGGTCGGCGCCATGCTGCCGAGGACGCGCATGGAAGACGAGTATCTGGGTGAAGCTCGCGACCAGATCCGGGAAACGATCTCGGAGCAATCGGCTCAACTCTATGAGCGCGGCAGGGTGACCGCCACCGAAGTCTACCGAGCGGCGGCAGAAGAAGCGCGTGCCCAAGGACTGTTGCCTGAAGGCGGCAGCGGCCAGACCCTGGTGGAAAAAGCTGAGGAAGTGATTGCCAAAGCTGGGGAAAAGGCTCGCGAAGTGGCGGAACGGGAGATGGGCGTCGAGGAATCGAAGCACATGGCCTCGCCGCAAACCGGCCCTCAAAATCCAGGAACGATGGGGCCGGGCCAGCCGATCATACCCGAGCGCGGACGATAATTTTCGAATTACTGCGAAAAAAGAAATGGCTGCCCGAAGCGGGTAGCCATTTTGCTTTTGGAGCGGCGAATGTCAGAGCGATTCCAGGTGGCTGAAATTGATGGCATTGGCGTAAGCCATCTTTTCTTCCATCGAGGCGGAGCCATCGACCGTCACGAGGAAGCGGTTGTTGACAACGACGATGATCTGACCGTCCTTCGTCTGCAGGGCGCGCTGCTTCCCGATCTTCGTTATTTTGCCCATGGCTGCTGCGACGGCGGAATTGCTGATCATCGGCATCCAGGTGGCCAACAATGGCGAATCTGCCATGATCTGGATCCGGACGTTGATATCACCCTTTTCGTAAGTCCGCGCGGCTCGAATACCGCCGAATATGACTGACGTCGCGTCTTGCGCTTCTGCATCCTGGGCCGTCCAGCCAGCCAACGGCGCCGGCAACACCGAAGTCAGGCCCTCGGCATTTTTCTGGGCAACCAATTGTGAAGCGTAATCCAGCGCCTGTTTGGCCGCGGAATAATCCTTGTTCCGATAGGCGCTCAGCGCTTCACTGATGGAATCCTCAACTTCGTCCGCAACTGCGGAGCCAGCGAGAGCCAATGTAGCCGCCGTGACAACGGCGATCACCGCTCGCCTCATTCCCAGTCCTCCTCCCGGAATCACTGCAACGGGGCGACGGTAGGAGTCGGCCTTCGTGTTCTCCAACGGACGCCAGTAGAGGATTGTGGAAATGGGGCGTCGACGACCTGCGGCCCTGTCTTTACTGGACGCTGAGACGCGATTTGCCTAAGTCTCAGGTATGCCACAGGATCGCGCGGGCGAGGCGCGGGAGCGGGTCTCGGAAACGTCGGAGCAAACTCCGCGCAAGACCGGCCCCGAGGTCATCGCGTCATATCTCAAGCATCTGCCGAATTCTCCTGGCGTCTATCGCATGATCGACGCCCGAGGGGACGTGATCTATGTCGGCAAGGCGCGGAATCTCAGGGCGCGCGTCTCGAATTACACCCGCCTCGCCGGGCACAGCACCCGCATCCAGCGCATGATCTCGCAGACGGCGGCGATGGAGATCGTCACCGTCGGCACCGAGGCAGAGGCGCTGCTGCTGGAAGCCAACCTCATCAAGCGCTTTCGCCCGCGGTACAACGTGCTGATGCGGGACGACAAGTCGTTCCCCTACATCCTTATCGCCCGGGATCACCGCGCGCCGCAGATCCTCAAGCACCGCGGCGCCCGGACGCGCAAAGGGGAATATTTCGGGCCGTTTGCGTCGGCTGGAGCGGTCAACCGCACCATCAACATGCTGCAGCGGGCGTTCTTGCTGCGCTCGTGCTCGGATGCAGTGTTCGAGACGAGGACGCGCCCGTGCCTGCTCTATCAGATCAAGCGTTGCTCCGCGCCCTGCACCGGTGAGATCAGTCTTGAGGACTACAATCGGCTCGTCGATGAGGCGACACGCTTCCTCCGAGGTGAGAGCCAGAGCGTCCGCCGCCATTACCAGAAGCTGATGGAGGAAGCCGCGGAACGGCTCGAATTCGAGCGCGCGGCCGAGCTGCGTAACCGGCTCTGGGCGCTGGCGCACGTGACGGCGGACCAGGCGATCAATCCCGAGGGGGTTGAGGAAGCGGACGTGTTCGCCGCCGCGCAGGAGGCCGGCCAGACCTGCATCCAGGTGTTCTTCATCCGCAGCGGCCAGAACTGGGGCAATCGTGCCTATTTCCCGAAGGCCGATCGGTCGCTGAGCACAGCCGAGGTGCTCGAAAGCTTCATCGCGCAGTTCTACGACGACAAGCCGGTACCGCGCCTTCTGCTTCTGTCAGAGCCGTTGCCGTCGCAGGACCTCCTCGAGGAGGCCTTGTCGAGCAAATCTGAGCGGCGGGTCGAAATCCGCGTTCCCCAGCGCGGCAGCAAGCTGGGTGTGGTGGAGCATGCCCTGCGCAATGCGCGCGAAGCCTTGGCGCGTCAGTTGGCGGAGAGTTCATCGCAGCGGATTTTGCTCGAGGGTGTTGCTGAACGGTTTGGTCTGCCGCGACCGCCGCGGCGCATCGAGGTCTTCGACAACAGCCACATCATGGGCACCAACGCCGTCGGCGCGATGATCGTGGCCGGACCGGAAGGGTTCGTGAAAAGCCAGTATCGGAAGTTCAACATCAAGTCGACCGAGCTCACGCCGGGCGACGACTATGCGATGATGCGGGAGGTACTGACGCGCCGGTTCCGGCGGCTGGTTGAGAAGAAGAACGGGGGCAAGAACGGTACGAAGACTGAACCCGAGCCAAAGGTGGAGCGGCAGGTCGCTACCGAGGAGATTGAGGCGACAGAAGAGCTCTCCAGCCGCATCACCCCACCCGAGCCGCCTCCTCTCGATGAGCGTGGCTCCTCCGGCATCCCATTCGGCGTACTGCGCGCTGAAGCCGTATCTGAGCCCGGCATCGAGGACGATGAGACCGATCTTCCGGACGACGACTACTCACCGGCGCTGTTCGACGAAGCCACCGAGGATGGGGAGCGTCGTCAGGAGCAGGAGGAAGAGGAGTTTCCTGATCGTCCGGACTTGGTGCTCATCGACGGCGGCGCGGGCCAGCTTGCCGTCGCCTGCCAAGTGTTGTCCGAGTTGGGGATCACCGGTATTCCCGTAGTCGGCGTGGCCAAGGGCCCCGATCGCGATGCTGGTCGCGAGCACTTCTACATCCCCGGGCGCGACAAGCCCTTCATGCTGGAGCCGCGCGATCCGGTGCTCTACTTCGTCCAGCGTCTGAGGGACGAAGCCCATCGCTTCGCCATCGGCACCCATCGGGCAAAGCGCGCGAAAGCCATTTCGGCCAACCCGCTCGACGAAATTCCTGGCATCGGACCAGCGCGCAAACGCGCTCTGCTGCAACATTTCGGTTCAGCCAAGGCAGTCTCGCGGGCCGGCGTCGCAGACCTCAAGGAAGTGCCTGGTATCTCGGAACAGATGGCACAAACCATCTACGACTTCTTCCACGAGCGCAGGAGCTAACTCCATCGCTTCTAGAAGTGCTGAGTTTCATCGTCGCGCCGCAGCCCGAACGATCCCGCAGCCCACGATTCTTTGTTGAAACCGCGGTCCGTTTTATTGCAGGGTGACCGCGCCCGCCCGTTCGCTGCCTCCGCAAAGCCTTCGAGCACCGCCAGCAGCAGTTGATCGCGCGTGGGGGGAGGATGACCAGGGATTTGAGGGGTCGAGACGACGAATGGCTGAACTGATCATTCCGCGCTCTACCGAAATCATGGCTGCCGTCATTTTCGCGCTGGCGGTGATACACACGTTCTCGACGGCCTATTTCGAGCATCTGGCCCGGATACAGCCTGCTCACGCAGGCCTGTGGCATCTGCTCGGCGAAGTGGAAGCAGTCTTCGGCTTTTGGGCCATGGTGCTCCTGGTGTTCATGGCATTCCAGCTTGGCTCGAACACCTCGATGCACTACCTCGAAAGCCGCAACTTCACTGAGCCGGCTTTCGTCTTCGTTATCATGGTCATCGCCGCAAGCCGGCCGATCATCGACTTTGCCGGCGCGCTGCTGGTGGGCATCTCGCGCGTTCTGCCCCTGCCCGCGCCGACAGCCTACTACCTGACGGTGCTCTCGCTTGGGCCTCTGCTCGGCTCCTTTATTACCGAGCCGGCGGCCATGACGCTTTCCGCGCTTCTCCTGCGGGAGCGGTTCGTCAACAAGAACGCACCGAACGCCTTCAAGTACGCCACGCTGGGCGTGCTCTTCGTGAACGTTTCCATTGGCGGCGTGCTCACGCCCTTCGCGGCGCCTCCCGTCCTAATGGTGGCCGGCACGTGGGGCTGGGACATGGCGTTCATGCTGACGCACTTCGGCTGGAAGGCGGCAATCGCGGTTTTCATCAACGCTGCTGTGGTAACGTTCCTGTTCCGAGACTACCTCAAGGGCGTGAAAACCATGTCGGACGCACTCGCGCGTCTCGACGTGCCAGCCTGGGTCGTCGCGGTGCATCTGGTCTTTCTGACTGGCGTGGTCGTGTTCAACCATCACCCGATCGTCTTCGCCGCCTTCTTTCTTTTCTTCATGGGTTTCACCGAGGCCTACCACAAGTACCAGTCGCGTCTCCTTATCCGCGAAGGGCTTATGGTGGCCTTCTTCCTCGCCGGCCTGGTGGTGCTCGGCGGCCTGCAGAAGTGGTGGCTTCAGCCGACGCTGGAGGGCATGTCACCTGCCGTACTCTATTGGGGTGCGACATTCCTGACCGCCATAACGGATAACGCCGCACTGACCTATCTTGGCTCGCTGGTGGATGGCGTCACCGACGAGTTCAAGTACGCGCTTGTCGCCGGTGCTGTGACCGGAGGCGGCCTCACGGTCATCGCGAACGCACCGAACCCGGCGGGCTTCGCGATCCTCAAGGGCAGCTTCGATGACGGTGCCATCAATCCGCTCGGGTTGCTCACGGCGGCCTTAGGTCCGACGCTGGTGGCGGCCGCAGCCTTCCTCCTGCTTCCGGGCTAGTCCGCGGGCTGCAGCAAAACGCAAAGCCCGTGCAGTAGACTGCACGGGCTAACCAGAAAAGCGTCAGGACGGACGTCGAGCTACTTATACTCGACGTTCACGATCTCGTAGGACCGCGTGCCCTTCGGCGTCGTCACCTCGACCGAATCGCCCTTCGTACGGCCGATCAACGCGCGCGCAATCGGCGAGCCGATTGAAATCTTGCCCTCACGCACGTTGGCCTCGAACTCACCGACGATCTGATACTTGACTTCTTCCTCGGTGTCCTCGTCCATGAGCGTGACCGTCGCGCCAAACTTCACCGTATCGCCCGAGAGCTTGCTCGGATCGATGACCTCGGCGCGAGAAAGCTTGTCCTCCAGCTCCGCGACCTTCGCCTCGTTCAGGCCCTGGGCCTCCTTGGCCGCGTGATACTCGGCGTTCTCGCTCAGGTCGCCGTGGGCGCGAGCTTCCGCGATGGCCTGTATGATGCGCGGCCGCTCCACCGATTTCAGGCGATGCAACTCCGCTTCGAGTTGCTTGTAACCTTGGATGGTCATTGGCACGCGTTCGGTCGCCATAATCAGAGTCTCCTCACCGGCACGGCAAGCGCCGGAGCTTCACCTGTCGATTTTCACTCACACCGGGAAAATCGGCCTGCCCCCTAACGTGAAAAAAGCTATTGAGGGAAGTCCGCTATTTCAAGCCGTACTTCCCGCATAGCTTTGCAGGGGCGCGACCTTCAACGTATCAGACTTTAAGGCCCTGATAGCCCTCGTAACAGCGATCGCACCGGCCAAAGTTGTATAATACGGAATATGATTCAGCAAGGCTGTCCGGCGGATATCCTTGGAATCCGCCAGGGCCCTTGCCCCTTCCGTCGTGTTGATGACGAGGTGGATCTCGCCATTTTTCATGGCATCCACCACATGCGGCCGGCCCTCGAGCACCTTGTTGACCTGATCGCACGGGATGCCGTGCTGCTCCAGGTGCCGTTTAGTGCCCCGCGTCGCCACAATGCGGAAGCCCATCTCGACGAGATCGCGCGCCGGCGCGACCACCCGATCCTTGTCTGAATCCTTCACCGAAATGAACACCGTTCCCGACATGGGCAGTGCGTGACCTGCCGCGATCTGGCTCTTGCCAAACGCCAGCGCGAAATCGCGATCGAGGCCCATTACCTCGCCGGTCGAGCGCATCTCCGGCCCCAGGATGGGATCGACGCCCACGAAGCGCGCGAACGGGAAGACCGCCTCCTTGACGCCAATGTGGTTGAGCTTCGGCGGTTTCAGGTTGAACGAAGCCAGCGGCCGGCCCGCCATCACCTGCGCCGCGATGCTCGCGATCGGCAGGCCGATGACCTTGGCCACGAACGGCACCGTGCGGCTCGCGCGCGGATTGACTTCGAGGATGTAGACCTCACCGTTCTTGATAGCGAACTGGACGTTCATCAGCCCGACCACGCCGAGCGCCAGGGCCAGCTCCCGCGTCTGCCGCTCCAGTTCGGCGACGATCTCGGGCGGAAGCGAGTGCGGCGGCAGCGAGCAGGCGGAGTCACCCGAGTGAATGCCGGCCTCCTCGATGTGCTCCATGACACCGGCAATGAACGTATCCCTGCCGTCTGCAATGCAGTCGACGTCCACCTCGATGGCATCGGACAGATAGCGGTCGATGAGCAGCGGCCGGCGCTCGGACACGACAAGCTCCGATGGCCGATTGAGCGTTGCTGACAAGCGGGCGACGTACCGGTCCAGCTCCGCCGAGTCGTGGACGATCTCCATGGCGCGGCCGCCGAGCACGTAGGACGGCCGGATCATGACCGGGTAGCCAACGCTTTCGGCCACGGAGCGGGCTTCTTCCGGCGAGCGCGCGATTCCGCTTTCCGCCTGCTTCAAACCGAGCTTGTCGATTAGGGCCTTGAAGCGGTCCCTGTCCTCTGCAAGGTCGATGGCATCGGGCGAGGTGCCGAGGATCGGAACGCCCGCTTCCTCCAAGGCGCCCGCGAGCTTCAAAGGCGTTTGCCCGCCGAACTGGACGATGACGCCTTCCAGCTTACCCTTCGCCTGCTCCACGCGGATGATCTCGAGCACGTCCTCGGCGGTCAGCGGCTCGAAGTAGAGGCGATCAGAAGTGTCGTAGTCGGTCGAAACCGTCTCCGGGTTGCAGTTGACCATGATGGTCTCGAACCCGGCCTTTGTGAGCGCGAAGCAGGCGTGGCAGCAGCAATAGTCGAACTCGATGCCCTGCCCGATCCGGTTCGGCCCGCCACCAAGGATGATGACCTTCCTGCGATCTGAAGGTTCGGCCTCGCACTCCGGCGCGCCTTCGAAGCCGCGCTCATAGGTCGAGTACATGTAGGCCGTGGGCGAGGCAAACTCCGCGGCGCAGGTGTCAATGCGCTTGTAGACCGGCTCCACGCCCAGCGCCTTCCGGCGCTGCCGCACCTCCGCCTCGGTAAGCCCGGCGAGCTTCGCAAGCCGGGCGTCGGAGAAGCCCATGGCCTTGAGGGCGCGGAACTGCTCAGCCGTTGGCGGAAGCCCGTGCGCGATAACCCGGGCCTCCATGTCCACGATTTCCTGGATGCGCTCGATGAACCACGGGTCGATCTTGCAGGCGGCGTGCACCATCTCATGATCGAAGCCGAGGCGCAGCGCCTGCGCGACCTTGAGGATCCGGTCGGGAGATGGCGTTCCCAGCGCAGCCCGGATCACGTTCTTGTCGTCGCCCTGCCCAAGTCCCTCGAACGTCACGTCGTCGAGGCCCGTCAGGCCGGTTTCAAGCGAACGCAGCGCCTTCTGCAGGCTTTCGGCGAACGTGCGCCCGATGGCCATGACCTCGCCCACCGACTTCATGGACGTGGTCAGCGTGGGGTCGGCGCCAGGGAACTTCTCGAAGGCAAAGCGCGGGATTTTGGTGACGACGTAGTCGATCGTCGGCTCGAACGAAGCGGGCGTGGCGCCGCCCGTGATGTCATTCTCGAGCTCGTCGAGCGTGTATCCCACCGCCAGCTTCGCCGCGACCTTGGCAATGGGGAATCCCGTGGCCTTGGACGCCAGCGCGGATGACCGCGACACGCGCGGGTTCATCTCGATAACGACGAGCCGACCGTCTGCCGGATTGACGGCGAACTGCACGTTCGACCCGCCCGTCTCCACGCCGATCTCGCGCAATACCTTGATCGAGGCATCGCGCATGATCTGGTATTCCTTGTCCGTCAGCGTGAGCGCGGGCGCAACCGTGATCGAGTCGCCCGTATGCACGCCCATCGGGTCGACGTTCTCGATGGAGCACACGATGATGCAGTTGTCCGCCTTATCGCGGACCACCTCCATCTCGTACTCCTTCCAGCCGAGGACGCTTTCCTCGATCAGAACCTGATGCGTCGGAGAAGCATCGAGCCCGCGCTCGACGATCTCGAAAAACTCTTCGCGGTTGTAGGCGACGCCGCCACCGGTGCCGCCGAGGGTAAACGACGGCCTGATGATCGCCGGCAGCCGCACGTATTCGAGGGCGGCCGCGGCCTCCTGCATGGAGTGGGCCAGCATCGAGCGCGGGGTTTCGAGCCCGATCCGGTTCATCGCTTCGCGGAAAAGCTGCCGGTCCTCGGCCTTGTCGATGGCCTCCGCCCGGGCGCCGATCATTTCAACGCCGTAGGCCGACAGGACACCCTGCTTGTGTAGCGCGAGAGCCGTATTCAGCGCCGTCTGGCCGCCCATGGTAGGCAGCAGCGCGTCTGGGCGCTCCTTGGCGATGATCTTGGCGACGACCTCAGGCGTGATCGGCTCGATGTAGGTAGCATCGGCCAACTCAGGGTCCGTCATGATGGTGGCGGGGTTCGAGTTGACCAGAATGATGCGATATCCCTCGGCCTTGAGCGCCTTGCAGGCCTGGGTGCCCGAGTAGTCGAATTCGCACGCCTGCCCGATGACAATGGGACCCGCGCCTATGATCAGGATGGATTGGATGTCGGTACGTTTCGGCATGGAAGATCCGTTCCTGGCTCAGGCGCGCGCATTCGGCCCGCCGTTCGCCGGCGAAGGCTCGCGTAAGAAATGCTATTTGAGGCTAGGCGGGCCTTATAGGCGAGGAATCCGGATGACGGAACCCGAAAAGTGAGAACCGCTTCGCGCCGATCGCCGCGGGTGGAGACCAAGATCGTCCGGCTCGCCTCATTTGTGCCTGTGTCCGCCCCTCAATGTGATCCTGCGATCTCTGATCGATAGCTTCGGGAGGAGCCTGTGAGCCCTGAATTCCTTCTGACGACGCTCATCGTGGTCGCCTCGCCCGGGACCGGCGTGCTTTACACTTTGGCTGCCGGGCTTTCCCGCGGCGCGAAAGCCGGCATTCTGGCCGCGTTCGCGTGCACCCTTGGCACTCTTCCGCATATGGCTGCAGCGATCACAGGCCTTGCGGCGCTGCTACACACGAGTGCCATCGCCTTTCAGGTGCTGAAATATCTTGGGGTCATTTACCTCCTCTACATGGCCTGGAGCACGCTGAAGGAGCATGGGGCCCTGAGTATTGAGGAAGACGCCCGACCGCGATCTGCGAGACAGGTCATCGTGACGGGCATCCTGATCAACATTCTCAACCCGAAGCTGTCGATCTTCTTTTTCGCTTTCCTGCCTCAATTCGTGAGCGCCGATGAACCGGATTCGCTCGCGCGCATGCTAGAGCTGAGCGCCGTCTTCATGGCGATCACATTCCTCGTCTTCACGGTGTACGGCGTTAGTGCTGCTGCAGTTCGAACCCACGTGATCTCTCGACCGCCCGTACTTGTCTGGATGCGACGGGCTTTTGCGGCCGCGTTCGTGGGACTGGGCGCGAAACTGGCTCTGGCCGAGCGGTGACTTCGGGCAAGTTGCTGCAGCGCAGCACGTTTCCGAACCCGTTTTGTCCATCGTCTACTCGCGGAGCACTTGTGGAAATCGAATTTTTCGCGCAGTTTGCTATTCAACATATTGGCCCGGTAGCTGGGCAGTGATCTCAGTGCCGAGCGGGCTTGGGTTATTTTAGGGTGCTTTCGGGCTCGAAGAACGTTCCTCCTTCGCCGGAGCAAACCCGCGAGGCAAGGCGATGTCTATCGAGGACGAAATCAGGACCTTGCAACAGATCCCGATGTTTCGGGATCTGGATGTCAGCAAGCTCAAGCTCATGGCCTTCGCCGGGTCAAGGATCAAGTTCCGTGCCGGCGACGTCCTGTTCGAGGAAGGCGATCCCCCCGACGCGGTCTATGTGATACTGGACGGCGAAGTCGACGTGACGCGATCAGGACCTGCGGGAGACGTTCTGCTCGCGCGGCTCGGCAAGACCGAGCTGATTGGCGAAATTGGCGTGCTCTGCAACAAATGCCGTAATGCCCGGATAATCGCCCATACCGATGTTCAGGCCCTGCAAATCGACAAGATGACTTTCATGGACATTATCCAACAGGTGCCGCGCCTCGCCATGGCCGTTATCCGGGAGCTGAGCGAGCGGCTCGAGAAGGCGAACGAGCGGCTCGTCGCGCGGGAATGAACGGGAAGCCGCCAGCCCAAAAAAGAATGGGTGCCTCATCGGGGGGAGACCTCGAGGCACCCTGGACCACCGATCGTTTCTAAGGGGGCATGACCAGCGGTCGCACGCAAAACGCAGGGCTCGGAAATTGGTTCCTTGTCGGAGCGTATTGGGACCGCGAAAGTTGCCTGCTGTTGTCCCTGCGCAACAATGCCTCTGGATAGTCGGCTTGAACCGCCTCGACATCACAGTCTCAACGGCCAGAATCCCGACCGGACGGACGACTATGGCTGACCTCACTTGAGGGATCTCAACGTGCGCCTTACGCGAATTCCACACACCGCAATCGCATCTTGTCTGTTTCTCATCGGAACGTGTGTGGCTTCAAGTGCGGACGAGGCTGTGGAGCGTGGCCGCGAGTTGGCTGAACGGCTCTGCGCCAATTGCCACCTCAATCCCGGACAGGGCGAGAAGATCGGTGCTAATGGCATCCCCGGCTTCAAGGCTGTCGCCAATCGCCCATCACAAACGGTAGAGGGCATTGAGGCCTGGCTACGATCCATCCCTCCGATGATGCCGAACCATCATCTCACACACGAAGAAATCTCTGTGCTAGCGGCCTTTGTCATGTCCCTGCGCGACAGGCCCTGAGGGTTCGCAGCCGTTTGTTCAACAAGCTGAAAAGCTCTAAGACGCAAAGGCAAATCATTCGACAAGGAGACGACATGGCTGAGCTGCGAACGAACTCAAAAATCGAAGCGGAGTATCGCACCCGGACAAAGCACTCCGCGGAACTCTACGAGCGCGCTCGCCGTGTCCTCCCCGCGGGGCTGACGCACGATTCCCGCACGCTGCTGCCCTATCCTATCTATGCCACCCGCGCATCAGGCCCGCGGAAATGGGATGCCGATGGGAATGAGTACGTCGACTACGTCGGCGGCCATGGCGCCCTACTCCTCGGCCACAGTCATCCGGCCGTCGTGAGGGCCGTCACCGAGCAGATCGCTCTGGGCACCCACTGGGGGGCATCGCACGAGCTCGAGGTGCGCTGGGCTGAGCTGATCAACCGGCTCGTTCCCTGCGCCGAGCGGGTTCGCTTCACTGCTTCCGGCACCGAGGCCTCGCACTTGGCGCTGAGGCTTGCCCGCGCCTTCACTGGCAAGCCCAAGGTGATCCGGTTCGTCGGCCACTTTCACGGCTGGCACGATCAGGTGGCGGCGGGGGCCAACTCACACTACGACGGCAGCGTGCCCGCGGGTGTCCTGCCACAGATCGTTGAGCACACGATCCTGCTGCCGGCCGACGATCCGGTCCGAGTAGCAGAGACGCTTAATCAGCGGGCTGACGTTGCGGCGGTGATCCTCGAGCCCTCGGGTGCGTCCTGGGGCCAGGTTCCGCTGCCGCCCGGCTTCCTTGCGAAGCTGCGCGAGATCACCCGCGAGGCCGGCGTGCTCCTGATCTTCGACGAGGTCATAACGGGATTCCGCTGGTCGCGCGGCGGGGCGCAGGCGCGGGTGGGCGTCACGCCGGATTTGTGCGTGCTAGCGAAGATCGTTGCGGGCGGTCTTCCCGGCGGTGCCGTAGCAGGCCGCGCCGACGTCCTGGACCAGCTCGATGCGGATGTCGCCAAGCGCAACGCGCGCGAGAAGATCGCCCATCAGGGCACCTTCAACGCCAACCCGCTGAGTGCTGCGGCAGCTATCGCCACGCTCTCGATTGTGGAGCAGGAAGACGTGTGCGAGCGCGCCGAACGCGCGGCGGAAGCCATCCGCGCCGGCATGCGCCAGATCCTCGTCGAGGAGCAAGTGCCCTGGGGCATCTACGGCGATGCGTCAGCGTTCATTATCTTCCAGAACCCGAAGAATTTGCCGCTGGACCCGGCGAGCTTCAATCCGCTGCAGTTCGGCTTTGCCGAGCTGAAGGCCACCCGGAACGCCAATCTCACCTACCGGCTCCGGGTCGCGCTTCTTGCGAATGGCGTGGACCTCATGGGCGCCCCCGGCGGGCTCGTCTCCGCGACCCACGGTGAGCGTGAGGTGGCCCAGACGCTCGACGCGTTCCGGACGGCGGTGCGGTGGATGAAGGCGGAGGGGGATATTCCGGCTTTCTAAAACTCAGATACGACTTGGCGTCATGGTTTCGCGCCGGACGTTGCCGCTTCCCATACGGTCAGCGCCTGTCGGGTTGCGGCAACATCGTGCACGCGAATAATCTGAGCGCCCTGCCCCACCGCGGCCAAGGCCGCGCCGACTGAGCCGGCAACGCGCTCGGCCGGCGCTTCCACGCCCGTCAGCGCTCCGATGAACCGCTTGCGCGAGGCGCCGACCAGGATAGGCAGGCCGAGGGCGTGGAAAAGCGCCGTATGCGCCAGCAGCGAAAGGTTGTGCTCCAGCGTTTTGCCGAAGCCGATGCCGTAATCGATGATGAGCCGCGACCGATCAATGCCAGCGGCCTCGGCGCGGTGCACCCGTTCCTCCAGATAGTCGAAGATGTCGAGGGGGGCGTCGTCGTAGCGGGGATCGATCTGCATCGTCTTGGGATCGCCCAGCGTGTGCATGAGGACGACCGGCAGCCCGCTTTCCGCCGCAACCTCCAGGGCATCGGGATCGTGCGACAGCGCAGAGATGTCGTTGATGATGTCGGCCCCGGCGTCCGCGGCACGGCGCATGACCTCAGCGTTCCTCGTGTCGACGGAAATTAGAGCGCGCGTCCGGCCGACCAGCCCCTCTAGGACCGGCATAAGGCGGCGCAACTCCTCATCTACTGGCACCGGGTCTGATCCAGGGCGCGTCGACTCCGCGCCAAGGTCGAGGATGTCCGCACCCTCCTCCTCCAGCCGCAGGGCATGGTCGATGGCGGCTTGAGCCGTCGTCAGCCGGCCGCCGTCGGAGAAACTGTCCGGGGTGATGTTGACGATCCCCATGATCCGAGGGCGGTCGAGCGAGAGCCCGGCAATCCGCGGGCGCGGCTGGCGCAGCGCCTCCAGAGCCTCGGCCGCTGCGGCGCCCTGCCGGCCCCAGTCGCGCTCGCAGTATTCGCCGATCTCGAATACGCGCGTCCGCCGGCGGTCTCGCCCGACGCGCTCGATGACTTCAAGCCCCATAAAGGTGAGCCAACCGCCGGCAAGCTGAAGGCCCGGAGCTTCGATTTCCTCCCCGCTCGCAGGGCGCACGGGCGTGAGGCCGACAGGTCTGACGTAGAGTTCGCGGGTCATGGGATCTGTGATCGATTGAGCTGCCAATCGCCGGAAACCTCATCGCACGATTTCACAGCTTGGCAACTCACGTCGTCACGCGACAAAAAAAGCGGCCGCAGATTCCTCCGCAGCCGCTTCGCTTTGACAACTTCGATCCGCCTTACACCTGGGGCTGGGGCTCCATGCCGCCCGGCGCATCCGGTTCCTCGCGCGGACGGATGCGGCCGGCTGCCGGCACGGCGGAGCCGACCGGCCCCTTCTTGTCCTCGTCGTCGTCGCGGCGAACGATTTTCTCACCCCGCATGACGGCCAGGCACTCCTCGCCGGTGATGGTCTCGAACTCCATCAGCGCCTGCGTGATGGCCTCAAGCTCCTTGCGGTGAGAAGACAGGATCTCCCAGGCCTTCTTCTCGCCCTCGGTGACGATGCGGCGGATCTCCTGATCGATGAGCCGCGCCGTCTCCTCGGACATGTTCTGGCGCTGCGTGATGGCGTGGCCGAGGAAGACCTCCTGCTGGTTCTCGTTGTACCGCAGCGGTCCCAGCACCTCGCTCATGCCCCACTCGGTCACCATGCGGCGGGCCAGGTCGGTGGCCTGCATGATGTCGCTCGCGGCGCCCGTGTTGAGGTGGTCCTTGCCGTAGACGAGCTGCTCGGCGACGCGACCGCCGAAGCACATGGCGATCTTCGCCTCGCACCACTGCTTCGAGTAGCTGAGCCTGTCGCGCTCGGGCAGGCTCATGGTGACGCCCAGCGCGCGGCCGCGCGGGATGATCGTTACCTTGTGCAGCGGATCGCCGCCCGGCATCAGGAGGTTGACCAGCGCGTGGCCTGCCTCGTGGTAAGCCGTAGCCAGCTTCTCCTCCTCGGTCATGGCCATGGACCGCCGCTCGGCGCCCATCATGACCTTGTCCTTGGCGTCCTCGAACTCCTGCTGGGTCACGAGGCGCTTGTTCCGACGGGCTGCCAGCAGCGCGGCCTCGTTGACGAGGTTTGCGAGATCCGCGCCGGAGAAGCCGGGCGTGCCGCGTGCAATGACCTTCGGGTCGACGTCGGGCGCCAGCGGCACCTTGCGCATATGCACGCGCAGGATCTTCTCACGGCCCGTGACGTCCGGATTGGGCACGACGATCTGCCGGTCGAACCGGCCCGGACGCAGCAGCGCGGGGTCGAGGACGTCCGGCCTGTTGGTGGCCGCGATGAGGATGATGCCCTCATTGGCCTCGAAGCCATCCATCTCCACGAGCAGCTGGTTCAGCGTCTGCTCGCGCTCATCGTTGCCGCCACCGAGGCCCGCGCCACGGTGCCGGCCGACGGCGTCGATCTCGTCGATGAAGATGATGCAGGGCGCGTTCTTCTTGGCCTGCTCGAACATGTCGCGGACGCGGCTGGCACCGACGCCAACGAACATCTCGACGAAGTCCGAACCGGAGATGGTGAAGAACGGCACGTTCGCCTCGCCAGCAATCGCGCGGGCGAGCAGCGTCTTACCGGTGCCCGGAGGGCCAACCAGGAGCGCGCCACGCGGAATGCGGCCGCCAAGGCGTTGGAACTTTTGCGGGTCGCGCAGGAACTCGACGATCTCCTGGAGGTCGGCCTTGGCCTCGTCGACGCCGGCGACGTCATCGAACGTCACGCGGCCGTGGCGCTCGGTCAGCAGCTTGGCCTTCGACTTGCCGAAACCCATGGCGCGCCCGGAGCCCGACTGCATCTGGCGCATGAAGAACACCCAGACCGCAATCAGGAGCAGCATCGGGAACCAGGAGACGAGGACGCTCAGGAACGACGGCACATCCTCATCGGAGGGGCGCGCGGCGATCTTCACGTCCTGCCGGCGCAGCCGCTCGACCAGACCGGGGTCCTCCGGCGCGTAGGTGCTGAAAGACAGGCCGGTGTCGCTGAACTTGCCGGAAATCCGATTGCCCTGGATGACGACCTCGGAGACCGACCGCGAGTCGACGGCGTTCAGGAAGTCCGAATAAGGAATTTCGTTGCCGCGGCGGCTCTGGGCCGGGTTCTGGAAGAGGTTGAAGAGCGCGATCAGCAGCAGGCCGATAATGACCCAGATAGCGAAATTCCGGAAATGAGGATTCATCGTTGTCCCTTCTGGAGGAGGCTCGCGGGAGCCACCGCCGCGCGCCGCCCGGACTGCGCAGCGCCCATGTCACCCGATGCGCTAGAAATAGGTACCCACAGAATGCTTGCCAAGTTGCTGCCGAGCAACCCGCAAAACGCGGACACCCACCCAAGCGAGTTCAAGTTTCTATCATGAAATATGGCAGAAAGCCTAACGGGGTGGGTTCATATGTCTCCCCGCCTGCCCGGCGCTTGCTCACCTGTCACGCGCCGTAAATCGCGTGCACGTGGCGGGTGGCGAAGCGGATCGAGATGAGCGGCTCGTTTCCCGCTCCGATGGGGCCTCTCAAGGCTGTCTCGGCGTAGGACAGGTAGGGTACGGCGAGCAACCGATCTTCCGACCAGACGGATGGCAGGCCCACCGCCGCACCGGCAGGAATGGAAATTTTGCGGAGGGCTGGATACTCGCGCTTCAGTTGAGCAAACCCTCCCTGACCGAGAGGCGCCACCCGTACTGAGCTACGCAATTCCGGAGACGCACTGACGTAGAACCGTCTATCCCAGAAGACACCTTCCCCAGGCGAAAGCTGGCACATCGGCAGGGGTCGGCGCCCCGGCTCGCGGTAGACTGCAACGGCCGGGCGGGCTTTATCCTTCAACCCAGGATCCTTCGACCCAGGACGAATGACAGCTCCGCCAAGCGTCACGGCTTTTTGATTGCCGACAGTCAGTTGTTCCAGCAACGTCTCCACTTGCGAGCGATCAGGCCCCGTCGGTTGGCCCCCGAATGCTCCGATGACGGCCTGTAGCAACCGCATGGCAACCTCGGGCGGGGCCGCAACCAGTTTCTCCGCGTCAATGCTTGCCCAAGCGCCCTCGTGCAAATCGACGGCCTCATGCGCCAACTCACGCTGGACCCGTTCCAACGCATCGCGGGCAGACGCCAGGCGGCGGGCTGCGAGTGCCAATTTGTCAGACGTGAGCCCTAAAGCTGCTCTTGCATCCCCGGCAGCGCGCAAACGAACGCGCTCGAACCGAACATCCCTGTTGCTCGGGTCCTGCAGGTACTCCGCGCCTAAGGCCTCCAGGGTGGCGATCAGACGGCTCTTGGGAATGGAAAGGAGCGGGCGCAGTAACTCGACCTTCCGCTCTTGAACAGGATGCCCAAGGTGCAACGACAGCCGTACCTCCCGCTCGCGCATTCCAGAGAGGCCATCAACGCCGCTGCCGCGTGCAAGCCGCATGAGCACCGTTTCGGCCTGGTCATCCAGATGATGAGCGAGCAGCACTTGCCTGGGCTGAGGCAACGGCTCACTGCCGACATGCTCCAGGATGAGCCGATAGCGGGCCTCGCGGGCCGCTTCCTGAATGCCTGTACGCGGTTTCGGGTCCGTCCAGCGCAAGGTCACATGCTTGAAGCCCAGGCGCACAGCCTGGCCCGAAACCCACTCTGCTTCGGCAGCCGCCTCCGATCTCAAGCCGTGATCGACGGTGATGACAAGAACTGGAGCAGCGTCTGCCGGCACACCGCCGCGCCGTTCACCCGCCTTGGCCCAGATGGCGATAAGTTGCATCAGCGCCGTGCTGTCGGGACCGCCGGAAACGGCTAACGCTACAGGAAGACGGACGTCCTTGAATAAGACCTCGCACTCCGCAGCGGTGATCGGCTGGTCGTCCGCAGGCACGGCACCCTAGCAGCCCACACGCTGCCGCTCAGTCGCGGCGCGGGTCTTCACATGGGAAGGCGCATTCGGGAACTTGGCGCTGAGCTCGTTGAAGGACGAGCACGCGGCCTCCTTCTGCCCCAGCCGGTCGAGCGACATGGCGAGCTTCAACAGGCTGTCCGGAGCCTTGGCGCTATTCCCGTAGTTCTGATAGCCCTTCAGGAAGGCGCTGGCGGCCGCTTTGTATTGCCCGCGCACGTAGAACGCCTCGCCTAGCCAATACTGCGCGTTACCCGCAAGCGGATGGTCCGGGTAACGGGTCAGGAAATCCTCGAACGCCTTCTCCGCAGCTGCATAGTTCTGCTGCAGCAGATAGCCGTAAGCGGTCTCGTACTCCTGCTTCGGATCGCCGCCAGCCAAGCCGGGTGCGGCTAGAGCGATCGTCGAGCCGCCCGATTGCGGCAGATCTTCCCGAAGGATCTGGCCGATGGGATCAGAGGAGCTCTCACCCGATGGAATAACGGTCGCGCTAAAATCCAGATTGGGCTCGTTGTTCGCACCGGGAGCACCCGAAAGGCTTGATGACGATCGCGCTTGAGGCTCCACGGAACGCGTTACCGGCGCCGCGCCAAGGGCGCGAATCTGCTCGGAAAGCTGCTCAATCTGGGCCGTCAGCGCCCGAACCTGCGTTTCGAGCGCATCGATACGCGCCGTATCCGCGCCTGATCCCACTGGCGCGGAGCGCATGGACGGCGACGCGCCACCCGCGTTCCGTGCGAGGGACTCCAGCGTCCCGAGTTGAACCTGAATATCGAGGAACTGCTCTTCCAGCTGGCGGACACGCTGGCCAAGGTCCGAGCTCGCCGAAGCGGCTTTGGATTCCCCTCCAGACTTCGACGTTCCCTTCGCCTGGGCGATCTGCCAGCCTGATGCTCTCGATGAGCCAAGCTGCTGAGACGACGCCTCTACGGCCGAGAAGAATACTGCGCCAGCCGCGATTCCCAGCAGAAGTGGTTCCCAACGCCTCATCGAATGCATTCCTGCCCCTTGAACTGGCCTCTAACGCACCGCCCCGAATGACATCTTCTGAGGCTATTACGCTAGCCGGCAGTATCAACTGCCAATTTTCTGCCGCAGCCTGCCATTTGGCGCGACGGTTCTAGTCCAAACATGGAAGCGAACAAAGATGGCAGAAGTCGTTGCGGACTTCTGCCATCACTAAGGCAAAACTTTGAAGCCGCCGCGATGTGGCCCTCAGGTCCCCACGCGGTTGTTCAGCACCGTTTGGGCACGACGATTCTGCGACCAGCAGGAAATGTCATTGCATACCGCGACAGGCCGCTCCTTCCCGTAGGAAATCGTCCGGATTCGGTGCGGGCTCACGCCATGCTCGACCAAGAAGTTCCGAACCGCCGTCGCGCGCCGGGCGCCGAGCGCAATGTTGTATTCACGGGTACCGCGCTCGTCGGCGTGTCCCTCGATTGTCACCGTGTACTGAGGATACTGCTGCAGCCAGCGGGCCTGCCCCCTGAGCGTCTGTTGCGCTTCCGGCGTCAGCTCCGAACTGTCGGTTGAGAAGTACACGAGGTCGCCGACGTTCTGGACGAAGTCGCGCTGCGAGCCAGGCGTTGCAGGTCCGCGCCCATAACCCAAGGTTTCGTCCTGGAATTCTTTGTTGGCACAGGCTGCAGCCGACAGCGCGAGCAGCAACACAGCTCCCACGCGTGCGAACCGCATCAAAATCTGCATTTGCCTGGTCCCTTCCGTTGTTCCGCCAGCGGAGATCATTCGGCGGCGAAGACTAGCGCCCCTTCCAAGGCGCAGGGTTAGCGCCGTCATCGTGCAAAAATATGGCTGGCCTAGGCGTTTTTGGATCAAACTCGTGCTGCTTTGCAACACAGCTTCATCCGTTCGCCCACAACTATCGGGTTCTATGAGTTATGTCGGCAACGCATGTCACAAATCGGCGACAGTTATTCGTTGAGAGCACACAACTGAAGGCAACTCTAAGCTCGCGCTGCCGAACCTTGATTCGCCGGTAAAGGAGTCAGCTCGTTCTGGCGATCGCGGAAAGCGCCGGCAATCGTTTGATGGCGGAAATTTGGGTGCCATTCTTTGCGATGCGGCGGGCAGCGTCCGCCAACGGCTCCACCGCAACCGCCATGTGATACGCATTGGCGTGCACCATCATGTACGCGTCGCACATGATGCCGACGTGGCCCGGCCAGAATACCAGATCGCCACGCTGCAGCCCCTCCAGATCCGGCGTGATGGGCACCGGTACGCCGAGGTGGGCCTGTTGCATGTCCGTGTCCCGCGGGGCACGTATACCCGCCGCCTCCAGCGAGACTTGTACGAGACCGGAGCAATCAATACCGACCCGCGTCCGTCCACCCCAAAGGTAAGGAGTGCCGATCAGCCGTTCAGCAATCTCGACGAAGTCGCGGGCGTGGCGGTTCAATTCGGTCACATGGCGGACGACCACGAATCCGCCGCCGGCTAGCCGATAGAACCCGTCGACGCGCTCAGCCACCGACAGCATTGATGTAATGCTGAGGTGCATCATCGGCGTCGTCTTGATGTCCGGGGCCGGATAAAGAAACGTGCCCAGCGCAGCCACCTTGTGCGTTGGCTGGCGCACCTCGGCGGCGAGCGCATTGGCCGGCACATAGCCGACATAACCATCGCGGTCGAGCTGGCCCCAGGCCCAGCCATTGGCCTCCTCGTAAACCGTGATGACCTCGCCGAACAGCGCTTCCGTCTCGAGGCCCGCCGTGGAAACCGGCTTCCGGCGCAAAGCCACCGCGGCGCGGATGACCTGCTTCTTGACGCCCGCCACGAAGCGGGGCGCCTCCACCTTGCCGCGCAGGAAGTCGGCCGCCAGGTCCTCCCTGTAGGGGTTCACGCGAGGATCAAGCCGCGCTGTCTGCACGTCCGTTTTCACGACGCCTGCCCTGTACCGTAAGCGCGCCTTAGCACTTCGAATACGGCGCGTGCCCCTTGCGGCTCGCCGCCCTTGGGTCCGAGTGCCCGGGCCGCAGGGCGCCAACCATAAATGTCGAGGTGGGCGTAGGTGCCAGCATTGCTGACAAACCGGCGAAGGAACAACGCCGCCGTGACGGAGCCGGCGAAAGGTCCGTCGGAGACATTGTTCATGTCCGCCACCTCGCTGTCGAGGTTCCGCTCATACCCTTTCCAGAACGGCATTCGCCAAAGCGGATCGCCGATGGCCGAACCTACCGACATGAGTTCGGCAGCGAGCGCGTCGTCATCCGTATAAAGCGGTGGCACATCGGGCCCGAGCGCCACGCGCGCAGCACCCGTAAGCGTGGCGAATGAGAACAACCGATCCGGCTTTTCCTCATCAGCCAGCGTGAGTGCATCAGCCAGAACAAGGCGGCCTTCGGCATCCGTATTGCCGATCTCGATGGTCTTACCCGAACGGCTTTTCAACACGTCGCCAGGGCGGAAGGCATTACCCGATACACTGTTCTCCGCCGCCGGAATAAGCACCCGCAGCCGCACGGTCATCTTCAGGCCCATGATCATGTGCGCCAGCGCGAGCGCTGCAGCAGCACCGCCCATGTCCTTCTTCATGAGCAGCATCGCGTTCGCCGGCTTGATATCGAGGCCGCCGGTATCGAAGCAGATACCCTTTCCGACGAGGGTCACCTTGGGCGCGTTGGCAGGCCCCCAGATGAAGTCGATGAGGCGGGGCGGCCGAGCACTTCCCCGCCCTACGGCGTGGATGAGCGGGAAACCCTCACGCAGCTCGTCGCCCTCGACAACTTTCACGGTCGCGCCATGCCGTTCAGCCAAGCTGCGCGCGGCGGCTTCCAGATCCTGAGGCCCAAGATCATTCGCCGGCGTGTTGATCAGATCGCGCCCAAACCAGACACCTTCGACGATACGCTCGACGACCGCGCGGTTTACCCCTTCCGGCAGAACAAGGCCGGGCGGCCCGGTATCGTGGTTCCCATTCGACTTGTATCGCCGAAACTTGTACGCTCCCAGTCCCCAAGCAACAGCCGCTGCCTCTGGCGCCTCGATCTGGCCAACAAAGGCGTAGCACCCTGTCGGCAAGCTGGCCGCCAGCTGACCGACAAGCAGACTGGAGGGGCCACACGGCTCTCCCGACACGCCGTTACCGATTCCCAGCACCACTCCAACCAGCGCGCCGTTCGGTCCCGGGATGGCCAGGTGCCGCTTCGCAGTGGCCTTGAAACCCATGGACGTGATCCACGCGCGCTGTGCGTCGCTCAACCCTTCGATGGTCTCAATTGGCTGACCTTCGCGGACGAGCCAGATCCGACGCGTCTCCAGTGCCGGATCGGAATCGAGGAACAGGCCCTTTGGGATGAGAACTTCAGTCATTCGCTCGTCCATCGTCGCGTCACTGGCAACCCAATCGATGTGTGCTGAAGCCGCAACATCGGCCGCGGAAGCGGTGAATGTCACCTGCGACATAGCACATCACATTCGTCGTTGCCTGCAGGGAACGGAAGCCTCTTTTGGCGGGATTAGACGTTGCCCACAGGAGCTAAAGGGGCCATCCGCCATGTTTCATGCAAGAGGCCGTGCTTCATTGCTCACCAACAAGGTCGTTGAAATTCACAAGAACTGGGGGGAAGCCATGATTTTTCAGGTTGCGCTTGCGTCCGCCTTCAGAGCCGCTGCCGTTGCCCTACTTCTGCTGGCCATCTCACCAACGGCCTTGTTCGCAGAAAGCGCGGGGTCCACGCAAAGCTCGAACCGCCTCCCCCCGGACTCTGTCACCGAGCATGTCCTCGAGCTTCCCGGCCGGACTCTTCAGTTCAAAGCAACCGCCGGCTCGATCCCGATCACGAACTCCAAGGGCAAGGTCCTCGCCGAAATGGGCTACCTCGCCTACACGCTCGACGGCATTCCGGCGGAGGATCGGCCCGTCACCTTTGCGCTCAATGGTGGGCCGGGGGCAGCCTCGGCCTGGTTGCAGATCGGCGCGCTCGGCCCCTGGCGCATCAACATGGAAGAAGCCGCTGGTGCGCCGTCCGCCCCGGTGCGCTTGATCCCCAACGCCGAGACCTGGCTCGACTTCACCGATCTCGTTTTTATCGATCCGGTTGGCACCGGCTACAGCCGCTTTGTGTCGGACGAGCCGAGTGACAGCGACCAGGACAGGAACCGGCGGCGCTCAGCCCGCGCCGGCTCTCGCGAAGAAGGCGGGCCGGCCTATTTTTGGTCCCTCGAAGGCGACATCGAATCCATCGCCGAGCTGATCCAAGCCTGGGTTTACAAGAACAATCGCGTGGCTTCTCCAAAACTGCTTGTCGGTGAAAGCTACGGCGGCTTTAGGGGGCCCAAAATTGCGCGTGAGCTGCAAGAGAAGCACGGCATTGCCCTCAACGCGCTTGTACTTGTCTCGCCCGTGCTCGACTTCGGCATTCGGCGTCAGAGTAATCCCCCAATCGCTTACGCTGCTTTGCTGCCCTCGCTGGCCGCCGCCGAAATGGAGCGGCATGGCGAGGAAGTCACCCGCGAGGCGCTGAAAGACATCGAGGAGTATGCACGCACAAGTTACCTCGAAGATCTTATGCGCGGCCCTCGTGACACCGCCGCGTTGGATCGCGTGGTGAAAAAAGTTGCTGAGATTACCGGTCTCGATCAGCAGACGGTACGCCGCCACGGCGGCCGCATCACTGGCCGGATCTATACGGAACACGTGCATGGCCCGGCGGGCCGAGTCGCCAGCATGTACGATGCAAGTATCACAGGATTCGATCCCGACCCGACGTCAGACCGCTCGCCTTATCGCGACCCATTCACGGCGGCGCTCGGGGCTCCGTTGACGAGCGCGATGCAGGAAATCTACGCCTCACGGCTCAATTACCGAACCGAGCGCTCCTACGAAAAGCTGAGCCGCGAGGTGAACCGCAACTGGATCTGGGGCAACTCCCCAACGCCACCGGAATCCGTCAGCGACTTACAGGAATCTCTCGCGCTCGACCCGCGTTTCCGTGTGCTCGTCGTCCATGGATTTACAGATCTCGTGACGCCCTATTTCGCGAGCGAGCTCGTGCTCGACCAGATCCCATCGTATGGCGACCGTCAGCGAGTTAATAGCATCGTCTATCCCGGCGGGCACATGTTCTACAGCCGCGATGCCTCGCGAAAGGCCTTCCGCGAGGACGTCTTCAATCTCGTGGAACGGATCATTGTCGAGGCAAATACGATCAAGCTGGAAAACGCTGACCAGCCCCAACGCGACGAAACGAGGTCGCCTGAACCAACCCCGGATCTAATCCCGACCCCAAACCCGAGCCAGCCGGAATCGCCAGCGAAGCTGGATCAGTTAGGGACAAACAAATCTTGAAAAGAAGCTTGTATTGTGGGCGGACCAAAACTGCGAGCATACCGCAGAACCCGCCCCGTTACGTCGCGATTCATCACGTAGCTGGATCGGGCGCACTTTATTGAAAGCTCGCGGTTCGGAGTTGGGCCGTTCTATTGACTTAGCACATTTAGCCTCTCTTGAGCGCAATCCTTGTGCGCACCGCAAATCACCCCCGGTTCTTGTTAATTATGAATACTGATGCTCAGGTTGCATCTTGACTTCGATGCAACCATACGTTCACTTATCAAATCGTCAGCATCGCAACATTCAGTCAGGGTTTGGCCTTCCGCGTATCTTCAACATCAGGTGACATGGATGATTCTCACTCAAGAAATCGAATGTCCGGGGTGCGGTAGCCAATATGATCGCGCTCAGCTTATTTACCCTTCCCCGGCTATCGGAGAGCAGCGTTGCGAAATCTGCGGGGCTCATCTTGAGACGTGGGCCGGGCACCGTCAGCCAACGTACACCCTTGTAGCTCCGGGACGCAGGCCTGTAAAAATTCGTGCCGGGGTCATTTAGCTCTCAAAGTCTGTCGGCGAGCCAAGCGAATAACCAAGCGACAAATCAATACTTTCTCGACCCACATAGATCCAAAATGTTTAGTTTCGAAAATAAAAGCCCCCATACTATTCTCGATGTTTAGATTCTTTTCATCCGAATTTCGCCGACCGGCCTTTAATATCTTCAACAATTCGAAAATAGGAAATGTTCTTACGCTTTCACTGTTTCGATAAGCTGTTTGCTTGCGTTACCGAGGCACGACATATTTTTGATTGCTTATGAAATCCTCTTGTGAGGAACTGGCAATTTCTCACCAGGCCGGCTCGTCAATTTAACCGATACGGAAGCACCGATGACGTGGCCATATTCCGTCGATAGGAGCGCAAAGAAGGCTAGTCACCCCTGAAAAGCCCGCGCTTCCGCTCCACAAAAAGCACAGTGCCGAGCGCAGCACACCCCAGCACAGCGAAACCCGTAGCGAGAGGCAGCACTGTGCCATCGAAATGCGCACCGATCGCCCAACCAAGAATTGCTCCCGCGGCGGTGGTATAAAAACCGATGAAGGATGAGGCGGTCCCCGCAACCGGCCCGACAGGCTGCATGGCGATGGCATTAAAGTTCGGCATGAGAAGTCCGAACGCGAAAAAGACGACCGCAAGCAAGCCGGCAAAAATCACCAAGGGCGGTTCAAAAAATGCTGCGGCGACTAGCCCCAATGAACCCGCACAGAACACCAACAATGCCGCATGCGAGACGCGACGCATCCCATGCTTCTCGACCAGCCTGGAATTGGTGAACGCCGCGAGCGCCTGCACACTGGCAAGAAGAGCGAATACGAGCGAGAAAGCGGCGCCGAGCCCGTAGACCTCAACGAAAATCTGTTGTGCACTGTTGATGTAGGCCATCAGGCAACCGAAGACAAAGCCGGTTGCGATGGCATAGCCGACGGTCTCAGGCGATGTGAGCGTCCACGTTAAGGCCCTCGAAAACTTAATTCGCCCGCCGCCCTGCTCCGCCGGACGCGTCTCAGGCAGCCGCAATCCAGACCAGATGATAGCCGCGATCCCGACAACTAATAGAAATTCGAAGATAAGCGACCAGTCGCCGATATAGAGCAGCCCCTGCCCCAAGCTGGGCGCTATCATCGGAACTGTGATGAAAACGATCATCACAAGGGACGTCACGCGTGCCATGCGCCACCCGCTGAACAAATCACGGACGACGGCAACCGAAATCACGCGCGATGATGCGGCTCCGAAGCCCTGGATGGTGCGGGCTAGAAACAGGTGGTCGAAATCCTCGACAATAATGGCGCCCAGCGATCCGACAACATAGATGCCAAGCCCCAGCATCAGCATGGATTTTCGGCCGAAACGGTCTGATAGCGGCCCGAAGATGAGCTGCCCCACAGCAAAGCCAATCATGTAGCTCGTCACGACGAGCTGGCGATCGTTCGGCTCAGTCAACCGAAAGAACTCGCCAATCTGGGGCAGCGCGGGCAGCATGATGTCAATCGACAGCGCGGTGAGCGCCATCAACAGCGCCATCAGGCCCACGAATTCAACGAAAGACGTCGGTATCGCTGGGTCTTCCGATCTCCGCGGGGACGAATCGGAATTGCGGCCGGAGTTGTCCATGTTTTCTTTGTAGCTTCTTGAGCGTCAGCCCGCTCACAACCACCCCAGTGTCTCAAATCACGGAGCAGCTAACCGAATCGCGTTTACGAGCGGCCGAAACGTTGAGAACGTGTCGTTCGAAGTTTGACGGCGAGGATGACCCCTGCCTGACCATTTGTGAAGCTCCCCCGGTCAGCCTGCCGCGCCCCGCGATGCCCCTCTGGCAGGCAACCACTAGTGCAAGAAGTACACACCCTCGCCGAAAACGCGAGCGTCGCTTGTCGCAATAGAGAAACAGTTAGTAGACTCCCGATTCAGTCGGAAAGGTCCAGTTAACCATTCGGCGTCAAAAGCTCTGAACCAGTAGCATTCTTTCGGAGGATCTCAGTTGTTCCGGACAATTCGAAACCACATCCTGGGATGTGGGGTGTTGGTCGTTGCGGCTTCAGGTGCTGCTCACGCCGCCGATCTGAATAGGTCCTATGAGGCCGATGCGTCCTCCTCCTCGGCGAAGTCAATCGTGACGTTTTCTGGCGCCGACTGGGCGAAAGACGCTTCGTACTTCTACTCGGGCGCAATCCTTGCACTTAATCGCGATATCTCACGCGACGGCTTTCGTCTGAGAGGCTTCGCCGGGGTGCCGCTTTATGAGTACCGTGGCGATGATTGGACCAAGTTCGATGGCGATGGCGTCCAGGCCGACGTGATGATCGGCTACTCATGGATCCGGCCATTCGTGACCTTTAGCGCCTACATCGGCGTTGATTATCAGGATTACGATATAACCCCGCACGATCCGCATAGCAAAGTGACGGGGAGCGAAACGGGGTTCAAGGTTTCTGCGGATCTTACGTCGGCTTACGACTCGCCGTTCTACTTCAATTTCATCGGCAGTTACTCAACGGCGTTCGACTCCTACTGGACTCGCGGCCGTATCGGCTACAACAGCGGACGATTCGTCATTGGCCCTGAAGCCATCGCCATGGGCAACGACGGTTTCCGCGCACACCGGTTCGGTGGCTTCGCCAGCATTCGGATGGAGCTCACGTCCGGCGTGCACAGCGAGATTTCCGCGCACGTCGGCCATCAGTGGGTCGATGAAGACAAGGGCGGCGGGAACTACCAAGGCGGCGAAGGTACCTACGGGGGCGTAGGCTTCAGCTTGGTGTTCTAAGCTTCGGCACGGTGTTGATGAATGTGATTGCAGCTAGCCGGAGGGCTAGCTGCAATTTTTTATGAACGCTCAACCCGGACCGGAGATGGAGCCGGCAATCGCAGCTGAATCGGGAGCTGTGGTGGAGAGCGGTTGGCGTCAAGATGCTTCAAGCCACGCCGCTGCAGCTTGCCCCAGCCCATAATGCCGCCGCGAATGGCAGCTGCCGCGGCCTTCAACGCAACCCAGTAGAGCAGCTGACGATAGCAGAACCGTTGCAGCACGATCAATGGCAGCAACAACCATGGAGCCCCTCGCCGGTCGAGGCTGAAAGCCAGCACACCGACCAGCACCTCTACAGTCTGCAAGATGAGCCAGTAGGTCAGGACGCTCCATGTCCGATCAGATAGCTCCAGCGTGAATCGCGTGTAGTAGTCCCACAGGTCGGCTGCGATGCTCAGCACCAGAACAAGATCGACCACAGGGGCAATGAGCGCGAACAGGAACTGGAAGATGAGCACGTTGGGCAGCGTGACGTATTTCAGTCCTGCCGGCTGCCTGCGGAACATCATCAGGTTTTTGAAAGCGACCTGAAGGGTGCCGTACATCCACCGGAAGCGCTGCTTGAGGAACGGTCCGATACCATCAGGCGCCTCGGTGAGAGCGAAGGCCCGCGACTCATGTATGACTCGCCAGCCCACCCGCTCGATCTTCAATGTGAGATCAGCATCCTCGGCGAGCGTATCGGTGTCGTAGCCGTCAACAGCAAGGACTGCCTCACGCCGCCACGCACCAATGGCCCCAGGGACAACCGTGATGCCGTTCACGATCTCCAGTGCCCGCCTGTCGAGATTCTGGCTGCTGATGTACTCGATCGCCTGGAACCGTGTAAGAAGCCGGTTCGCATTTCCGACGTAGACCGCGCCTGCCACCGCGCCCACCTTCGGATCTTCGAAGTGGCGGACCAGTTCGGAAATGGCATTCGGATCGAGCCGTGTGTCGGCATCGATGGCCACGATGATTTCGGCTTGCGTGCGAGCGATACCCCAATTGAGTGCGCTCGCCTTACCGCCGTTTGGCTTGCGACAAAGCTTCACGCGCGGGTTATCGCGGAAGGCTTCGCGGACCGCTTTCGCAGTGCCGTCCGTCGAGCCGTCGTCGACAACGATGATGTCGAAGTCCGGATACCGACTTTGCAGCAGCGAAGAGACGCAATCGCAAATGACATTCTCTTCATTGTAGGCGGGAACGATCACCGCCACTGATTGCGGTCTCCAGGATCGGCCTCTGCGCCGCTTTTCGTGTCTTGTCTGAACGCATGCAGCGACCGCCACGAGGCAAAGACGAGACAAGCCAAGCACGAGACCCAGGATGAAGACAACGCCAAGCGCGTTGGTGAAATGCCGGGCCAGCGAGAAGCCAAGGTCGTTGACCCAGCTCATCATCCGCCCCTCTTGCGGCAGCGGTGGCATCACCTCGGCCCGTGACAACCCTAGCAGCTCGCTCACGGTGACGAAGCGGAAGCCGCGAGCCCGCAGCTCATCGATGATCATGGGCAGAGCTTCGACGGTCTGCGATCGGTCGCCCCCAGCATCGTGAAGGAGCACAATGTTTCCGCGCTGTGCCATCGCATAGTTGATGGTGCGGTTGACGATCTCGAGCGCCCCCGGCCGCTCCCAATCGAGCGGGTCGATTTTAAGACCGATCGTGATGTACCCCATGGCTGCGGATGACACGAGCGTCCGGGCCTGATCGCGCGTTTCCGGCTCGATGTCCTTCACGAAAGGTGGGCGGAACAGCGTCGTACGCACGCCGAGCTTTGATTCGAGTACGCGCTGGGTGGCGTTGAGCTCCAGGTCAAGTTGCGCCGCCGGGATTTCCGACAAGTTCGGATGTGTGAAAGTATGGTTCCCAATGTCATGCCCGTCGGCGTAGATTGCCCGCAGAATTCCGGGCTCTAGAGCAGCGTTCGCACCGACGACGAAAAAGGTGGCCTTCACGTCCTTTTCACGCAGGATCCTGAGGATCTGGGGCGTGAACTCGCGAGACGGGCCGTCGTCAAACGTCAAGGCGATGAGCTTCTCGTCTGTATGTCCCAGGCGCGTGATGGTCAGAGAGCGCGGGAGCTCCGCCATCCTCTGGTCCGTGATCAGGTTGTACCGATCATCGTAAGAGATGATCCGGCGACCAGCGCTGACACGGTCGGTCGCCTTCAGGACCTCACCCTCGCCTTTGTAGACGACGCTTCGGCTCGGCTCGACGTTCTCCAGGAGCTTGGCCGTGTTCGCATCCGGCTTTTTCCCGCGTGCAAACACCTGCCAGACGCTGGGATCTTCTGTACCGAGCCTTGCCAGCGCGATGCCGGCAGGCGACATGACGAATGCAGCATCGATCTGGTTGAACATGGTCGTGCCGTCGAGCATCCAGACCACGTGCCGGGCGCCAGTTTCGTCGTGATAGGCAAAGGTCGGATTGAGGGCCGTGCTATGGAAGCGGACCTCGATACCGGCATCGGCCGCCAGATCCCAGGCCGCCGACACGGGAAGGCGTTTGGCGCGACCTCCCTCTTGCCAGTCCACGGCATACGATCCGATGGCTACAACGATCTTCGAGCCAGCGACGAGCTTGAAGCGCTCTTCGAGCTGCTTTTCAAACCAGGCTTGGGCCGCCAGCGGGCCAGCCGCGCCCCCTTCCCAGTGCTCATCATAGGCCAACAGGATGATACGGTCGGTCACCGCAGCGAGCTCGACCGTTTCGAACCGCGTCTCGTAAGCGGGAAGAACGACGTAAACCTCTAACCCCTCGGCCGAGAAAGCGCTTTTCAGCTCCTTGATGAAGTGGAGATAGGGCCCTGTCGCCTCATCGGGGATGGACTTGAAGTCGATGGTGATCCCCGCAAACCCACCTTCCTGCGCATAGCCGAGAAGATTGCGCGTGAGTGTGGCCTTTGCCTCCGCAGAGGCCAGCAATGCTCCGACGCTCGCTCCATCCCAGAGCCTTCGTGTCGGATCGTAATTGTTGATGAGGGGCAGAACCTTCAGGTTCGGCGCAGACTTCTTGAGCCACAGCCGCACATGGTTTTCCCGGCGGCTGTCGTCGTGAGTAATCTCTCCTGCAGCGCCAGCGAGGTGAAGCCACTCCGGGACGAGAACGTCGATATCGCCAGCATGCTCCCGCAGAGAGGCAAAGCTGTTCTCGTCCCAGTGGTTGAAGAAGGCGTATCGATCAACAGATTGCGCATTGCCCGACTGCGACGTGCGCCTCTGTTTCAGATCGAGAACGGCGCCTGTCGACAACGGTCCGGCAAGAATAGCAGCCGGGCGCAACTTGGTCTCGTGAGAGATTCGCAGCTCAGGCAGGCTCGGCGTTTCAAGAATACTAAGAAAAAAGCACGACGCGATGACTGCGGCCAGAACCCCGGAAGAGCCAGTAATAATCCTGAAGATGGTCCATCTACGGCCCTTCGGATCGTAGAAGATCGGAGTTTTGCCTCCGTTTGTCATTGCCCCCTCACTCCAGCCAAGAAGCGCCCAGCTCCGGTCGCAGCCGGCAGCAACATGCCGGCTAACAGACGCGTCGGGTTTTAGGATTCCCCCCGGAGCGAGCGCTATTTATCTGTTTTGGACTACTGCGGCGTGATGAAGGCAAATATTGGGCCAATGAAAAAGGGCCTTAACCGACCTTCTTATCTTGGTTAATACTCGCTTGTCGGATCAAACTACGCAATTTTTCTGAGATTTTATATATCAGTGGACGGACAAAATAGTCTTACTACTGATTATGAGGTTCAAGAATGCCAGGATGCAGGTAGCCGCGGGGGCCAAAAAGGCGCTCGGCAAGGCTGCAACCGCCAGCCTCGCTGGTCTGCTGCAGCCGATGAAATTCCGCAAAGCCAGCCTTCAGCTCTTCAGGCACGACACCTTGGCCATTGCGCTCTATGAGAGCCGAAAACTCATCCAGTGAGCGGCCTGCCTTGAATCGGCAGCCGGAGAGGGCCGCATGAATGAAGCCGAAGTGGTAAGCTTTGCTCCGGCTAGCGAGGCTAGCTTGGCTTGAGTACGCGCGATGAATCGCCGCGCCGGACTTGTGGTTGACAAAATAATAGCCCACTCCGCCCGCTACGGTCGCAGCGATGATGCCGCCAATAATGAGATACCCCTGTCTCATTTTGAAACTGAGGTACGAGTCGAACTCGCGTGTTTGCAGTTGAACCCCCTTGGTCTCTGCCCTGCTCACCTAGAACTAACGCGCGCCGTTAGGGATAGTTCACAGTTGAGCTGGAACAAATCCGAAAGTTTGAGCCAGAGGTATTGCAGCCACGGTCAATCTCCCGAATCGAGACACGCACAAAAAATACATGCATTTCTTCAGAACTCCTAAACGAAGATGCGTGAGCCCGGCATCGCCGGAACAATGCTTGCATTGAGCTTCAGCCCGAGTGTTGGGACCCGATCAAAGTAAAGGACAGTCGAATGCGTCTCACCCGTCGTGAGTTATTGAAGTATGGGTTGGTTTTGCCACCAGCTGTTATGACTTGGGCGAAAGCGGGCGGCCCCGCCCACGCCGCAAATTTGACGGATCAACAGCGTGAGCAGCTGCTCGAGGATGCCCGCACCGCCTGGCAGTTCTTCGAGCAACCGGGACGACAGCACACGGGACTGGTTCCAGCGAACATCTGGCAGGAGGGGCCCAATCAGTTCGGTAGCTACCGAATTGTCACAATGTGGGACGTGGGGTCCATTCTCCTCGCGACCATCTCCGCTCACGCCCTGGGCATCATCAATGACGGTGAGTTCTCGAAGAGGATCGCGGGCATCAACTCCTTCCTCCGCAAGGCGATCTACACCTACCGCGGGGCGCGCTTGCCGAACTTCCGAACCGACATCGACACGCTCAAGTCGGTCGAGTCCGGTTACGACGCAACGGATACGGCGCGCCTGTTCGTGGCCATGTACGTTGCCAGCCAGCGCAAGGTGCCGGGGCTGAATGCCCGCCAGATCGTTGCCTCGTGGAACCTCGACAAGACAATCCGAAAGGGCGAGATCTGCAGCATCAAGCAGGGCAAGCTGTCCCCGGCTGAGTTCTACGTCTATCGCTACTATGTCTCGCGCGCCTACGATCTTTGGGGTCTGAAGCACAACCCCGTCACAAAGGTCCAATCCCCGAAGGCAGGCGAAGGGCCTCGCCAGGCGTTCATCGAGGAGCTGAAGCAGATCGGGCCGATCTCGTCTGAGCCTAGCCTCTCGCAAGTGGTCGAGCTTGGCTCTTCACCTCATGCCGAAGTCATCCTCGATATTCTCGATAAGGCCCAGCAACGGCGTTACGAAGAGACAGGCCGCCTAACGTGCGTCTCAGAGTCTCCCGTCGACGCCGAGCCCTGGTTCACCTACCAAGGTTACGATCTGGCCCGGGATGGCGAGACCGCCTGGACCGTCTACTCGTGGAAGACGGATAAGCGGTGGGACACGCCGGAGTTCGCGAAGAAATTCCGCATGGTCAGCACCAAGGCCGCCTTCCTGTGGTTCGCGGCCTATCCCAGCCCGTATACCGAGAAGCTGTGGCAGCACGTCCGCGAGCATGCCCGTGCGTGGCGTTACGGCTTCCATCCGGGGGTCTATGAAAGTTCAGGCAAGCCGGCGCAGAACGTCGACGTGAACACCAACGCGACTATTCTCGAGGCGGTGGCCTACGCCCTTAATGGGAGAAAGCCCTTGCTCTCCTGACGGCAGGCGCCAGAATCTCGGCGCAACTGCCAAGGAGATTTCCGAGAATGCCGGTCACCTACGATTTTTCGGGACGTGTGGCTGTCGTCACTGGCGGCGCCAACGGCATTGGACGTGAGGTGGCCCGGCGTCTGAGCCACGCGAATTGCCGCGTGGCGGTCTGGGACCTCGTGGCCCCAGACCTACCGGATGTGACCGGGTATCGAGTCGACGTCACCAGGCCGGAGACAATTTCTACGGCGCTCGAAGCGACGCTCGCTACGTATGGCGGGGTCGACATTCTGGTCCAGAGCGCCGGCTACGCGGGGCCGACTGTCCCGGTCGAAGCCTACGACCCGGCGGAATGGCGCCGCCTGGTCGAGGTGAACCTAATTGGCGTGTACGAAGTCGCGCGCCTCGTCGTCCCCCATATGCGGAAGCGGCCGTTCGCCCGGATCATCAACATCGCCTCGCTGGCCGGCAAGGAAGGTACGCCGAACTCATCTGCCTACAGCGCCGCCAAGGCTGGCGTCATCGCCTTCACCAAAGCGCTCGGTAAAGAGCTTGCCGACACCAACATCCGCGTGAATTGCATCGCTCCGGCTGCAATCGAGACCGATCTTCTCAAGCAGATGGCGCCGGAACACGTGGAGATCATGATTGCCAAGAGCCCCATGAAGCGGCTGGGCACAGTTGCGGAATGCGCCGAGCTGGTCCTGTGGCTCGCTTCTGAAGCCTGCACGTTCAACACAGGCGCCGTATTTGACTTGTCGGGTGGTCGCGCGACCTACTAAGGCCGCAGTCATCACCGTTTTCGGGTGGTTAGCCGTTCGATTTTGAGTCATGGACCGGCAGCCCTCCGCCGGGAGGGTGCGGTTCACCAAACGCTGACGCGATCCATCCTCACCGCAGGCCGAGCATGTCGCTTTCCCAGTGGGGTCTCCTTGTCTTTCTGTCCCTCCTTTGGGGCGGATCGTTTCTGTTCGTTGGCATGGCAGTCCACGATCTACCGCCACTTACGCTCGTTCTCGCACGCGTAGGCTTGGCAGCGCTCGCCTTGCTGCCCGTCGTATACGCGATCAAATTGCGCCTCCCAACCGAACTGCGCGCGTGGCAGCCCTTCCTGGTAATGTCCCTTCTCAACAACATCATCCCATTCCTGCTCATCGTGCGGGGCCAGCGGGAAATCGCGAGCGGCCTGGCCTCGGTGCTCAATGCAACCACTCCCCTCTTCGCGGTTATTATCGCCCACGTCTTCACGACGGACGAGAAACTGACCGCCCCCAAACTCGCGGGTGTGCTTACAGGCATCGCTGGCGTGTCCATTCTCGTCGGCCCGGAGGCGATGTTTGGCCAACCTGCAAATTTGTTTGGGATGGTGCTTATCCTGGGTGCGGCCTGCTCTTATGGCTTCTCGGCTCTATGGGGGCGGCGCTTCAAGGAAACACCGCCGCTTGTCACCGCCACCAGCCAGCTAATCTGCTCGACGGCTATTCTGCTTCCGCTCGCACTCGTTATCGACAGGCCTTGGGCGCTCCTCGCGCTTCCGAAAACCTCGGCCATACTTGCGGTGATTGGCCTGGCGTTCCTGTCGACGGCGCTGGCCTACATCGTCTTTTTCCGCATCATGGCTATCTCCGGGCCCACCAACACCATGCTCGTCACGCTCCTCATCCCGGTGAGCGCCATTGCGTTCGGAACGGTCTTTCTTGGTGAAGTTCTATTGCCACGGCACATCGCGGGCGCGCTCGTGATCGCAACAGCGCTCGTCATTCTCGACGGTCGCGTCTTTAACCTGCTGGCGCGCCGCTCAGCACCGCCAGCGTAGTTCATGCGCTGGCGGCTGCGCGAATATCCGCAAGGAATTGATCGACAGTTTCGGGGGCGGTGTCCCAGGCACACATGAGCCGGCAGCCCGTTTCGCCGAAGAAGGTATAGAATTGCCAGCCCTTGGCCCTGAGCGCGCTCTGGATCTCTTGAGGGATGTCAGCGAACACGCCATTGGCCTCGACAGGCGCGATCAGCTTGACGCCGGGAATTCCTACGAGGCCCGCCGCCAGCCGGTCCGCCATGGTGTTGGCGTGGCGTGCATTGGAAAGCCAGACATCATTCTCCAGCAATCCCAGCCAGGCAGCCGAAACCAGGCGCATCTTGGAATTGAGCTGTCCGCCCTGTTTCACGCGCCACCCGAATTCGTGCGCAAGCGCGCGGTCAAAGAACACGATGGCATCGCCGACGGCCAGGCCGTTCTTCACCCCACCGAAACACAGCACATCGACACCGCTGCGCCACGTGAGATCAGCCGGTGAGCATCCGAGTCGCGCAATCGCGTTCGCAAACCGCGCGCCATCCATGTGCACCTTCAGGCCATGGCGGCGCGCCACTTCCGTGAGCGGGCGCAGTTCAGAAGTTGCATAGACAGTGCCGAGCTCCGTCGCCTGCGTGAGCGACAAGACTGCCGGTTTGACATGATGAGTCCCGGAATAACGCGTCGCCAGCTCCTCGACGGCCTTGGGCGTCAATTTGGCGAGCGGCGTATCCGCCGTCATGATCTTGCCGCCGCCCATGAAGAACTCGGGCGCCCCGGCCTCGTCCGTATCGATATGGGACAGCGCGTGTGCAATGACGGCATTGTACGGTCGACAAAGCTGGGCAAGCGACAGTGCATTGGCGGCCGTCCCGTTGAAGACGAAGAACACCTCGCAGTCGGTTTCGAACAACTCGGCGATGCGCGCCTTGGCCTCAGCCGTCCACGGATCCCCGCCGTAGCCGAGCGCATGACCGGCCTTGTTCGCTTCAAGAAATCGCTCGAGTGCCTGCGGGCACATGCCCGCGTTGTTGTCGGAGGCGAATTGCTGGCGCATGTTCAGTATAGAACCTTCTTGAACCGTTCGACCATCTCGTGCTGAGGCTCAACCGGCCCCGCGCCGCCAATCTGATCGCGGATCATCTCATTCATGCTGGGCAGCACGCTCCGTTCGACGCGGGAGGCGGGGTCCCAAAGTCGTGAGCGCATCAGAGCCTTCGCGCAGTGAAGATAGGCCTCCTTCACCCGAACCAGGATCGCAAGCCGCGGAAACTTGCCCGACCGTTCGAACGCACGACGAAGCTCTTCGTCGTCGCGCAGCTCGGCAAGGCCGTTCACACGCAACACCTCGTCGACCCCAGGCACCAGGAAGAGAAGCCCGACGGCAGGGTTGGCAAGGATGTTGGTGAGCGTGTCGAGCCGGTTATTGCCCGGCCAGTCCGGAATGGCGATGGTCGTGTCGTCCAACACTTTCACGAAGCCGGGCAGATCTCCGCGCGGAGACGCATCGGCAAGTCCGTCCGACCCCACCGAGGAGATGACGAGAAACGGCGAGAGCGCGATAAAGCTCCGGCAGTGCTTGTCGAGTCGGTCAAGCTGCTTCTTCAGGGCCCGCTCAGTCGGCGGCGGATAGACGGCGCGGAGCGCTTCAAGCGAGGTGATGGCTGCCATGTAAGCTTCGCTCTTGCCTTTTTCTCGGCGAGAAGGTTGGTCGGACGCGGGAACACTAGGCGAGCGCAGATGAGGAATCCAGCGCTCCAAGAAAAATCATTGAGACCGCGGCAGGCCCAAGGAAATGAACGATGGTCGTGACATGCTTGCGAGGCCGCGCGGAGGAGAAAGGGTTGTGGCGTGACTGATGCCGCAATGATCAGAGTGCAGCCTCATGTGCTGCGAGCTTTGGGGTGGATGCTGGTGGCCCTCGCCTCGTTCTCGGGCGTTGCGATCGCCGGACGCGAAGCTGCCCGGGGCGCCACCGTGCTCGAGATGATGTTTTACCGCTGCCTGATCTCGCTCGCGGTGGTAGCGATCGTCGTGCACTTTGGACCGGGGCTCAGGGACATGCGCACGACCCGCCTTCCGCTGCATCTCGTGCGCGGCAGTGTGCACTTCATTGCCCAGTACGCCTGGCTCAGCGCGCTGACGATGATCCCGCTGGCGCAGCTTTTTGCGCTCGAATTTACAGCACCCATCTGGGTTGCAGTCCTTGCACCACTTTTGCTTCGGGAAAAACTGACAAAGCTTCGCCTGGCGGCCGCAGTCCTCGGCTTCACCGGAACGATCATTGTCGCGCAGCCCGGAAGCATGTCGATCGGACCGGGAGTCGGCCTGGCCCTCATCAGCGCGATTGGTTTCGCGCTTTCCATGTTGGCGACGAAAACCCTCACCAAGAGCGAAAGCCCGCTTCGCATTCTGTTCTACATGTTCGTCGTTCAGGCGGTGATGTGCACGGTGTTGCTCTTTGGCGGCGTCCGGTGGCCAGATGCGGTGACGATGTTTTGGATCACCATGATCGCACTGGCCGGGCTTTCCGCTCACTACAGCCTCGTGCGCGCGTTTTCGTTGGCAGACGCCATTCTCGTCGCGCCGATGGATTTCCTGCGCTTGCCCTTAATCGCCGTGGTGGGCGCGCTCATCTATGCGGAGCCACTTGACCCCATCGTATTGATCGGTGGCGCAGTGGTGATCGCCGGCAACGTGCTTAATCTCTGGGGTGAACGGCGCGCGAAAGCTGCCCAGGCCGATTAGTTCTTGCGTGGGATGCCGATCCGCCGGCCTGCCCGCTCGGGCATTCCGAGATGGGCGCCTGCATTGCGGATGGCGTCGAGCCGCTCGAAAATTTCGCGCGGCCACGGCGCTGCACGGCGCGCGTTGGCATCGACGTGAAGGAACATCCACTCGGACGTCGCGGCTAGCCAATCGTCGTCCGCGTGGCGCATCTCGCAATAGAGATGCATGCGCTTGGCGTCGACATCGAGCACACGCAAGCTAACTCGCACGACGTCTGAACGGAAAACTTCGCGCAGGTAGCAGATGTGCGCCTCGACGGCCATGTACGTGCAGCCGGTTTCCTGAAGGTAATCCGGCCCCAGCCCTACCGGCTGCAACATCTCATCGAGCGCGCGATCGAAGATGACGTTATAATAGGCCATGTTGAGATGGCCGTTATAGTCGATCCACGCGGGATCGATCGCCATCGGCGAAGACCTGAGCAGCCCTGGCACCGGCATCGTCATGGAGCGGACTACGCCGCCTTAAGCGGGAAATAACGCCGGTAGATCGCGACCGACGCCGGCAGGATGAAAAGCTGCGCGAGGAGCGACGCGAACAGGCATACCGCAGCCAGCCGTCCGAACAGCCTGAGCGACGGCAGATGCGAGAGGACCGTTACCCCAAGCCCCATCGCCAGCACGATGGTGGTGAGCACAATCACCGGACCAATATGGCGCATGGTGGCGATGAGCGCCTGCGTTGCGTTCGTGGGGCCAGGCGGCAGACGCGTTTCCTCAAGGCGGAAGCGGTTGAGGAAGTGGATCGTCGAGTCGATGGCCAGGGAGAACGCCACCGTGATGGCAATGATCGACGCGAATTGCAGCCCCTCGCTCGTGAGCCAAAGCAAGGCCCCTGTGGCGAAGATCGGAAAAAGCGACGGAAGAATACTTGTTACACTGGCCAACACGGTTCGAAGCGCAATCCCCAGAAAGATGAATATCACGAACATGTCGCCGACAAGCCCGATATTCAGCTCCCAGATGAGCTTCGCGGAGTTGCGCGCCGCAATGGCAGGCAGACCGGTGACGGAAATCTCGTAGCCTTTGAATTCCTGGCGAACCGGCTCCAGCGCCTTGTCAATTTTCTCGACCACCGGCAGGATTTCGCTGGCATCGACATCAGGCAGGCGCCCCGTCACAAGCACGGCCTGCTCGTCCTTGTCGATGAACCGGCGCACGAGATGCTCCGGCAGCAGATTGACGTACGTCTTGACGGTTTCGATGCGATCGTCACCCGCCTCTGCAAGCCAGCGGCGCAGGCTGTCCACGGACCACACGTTGCCGAGGCCGGCGACCTCCTCCAACACCTTGTGCGCCCGCGCGATGACGTCAAAAGTTGCCGGATCGTACAGCGATTGGCCTTCCTTCATCTCGATCATCACGTGGACGGGGTTGGCGCCCGTCAGCTTCTGATCGAGGCGGCTGGTAGCGGCGAGAGCGTGCTCCTGATCCGGCACCTGATCCGCCAGCCGATAATGCGGCTCGAGTTGAATGTAGGCGAGTCCGCAGAGCACGACGGCAATCAGCCCCGCCAGGAAATAGGGCGCAGGGTAACGAACCACCTGCCGCACGAGCCAGCCAGTGAGGCGAGTGAGGAAACCGACGCCGTCGTCCCGCGCCTCGGCAGGGAGAGGTGTGGGCGCCTTCTCGCGGCGGATCAGCAATGCAGCCAGCGTCGGCACAACCACGGCGACGGCGATGTAAGACGTTCCGACAGCCAGCAGCGCCGCCTTACCGAACGTGCGGATGAGAGCCGACTCCGCCCATTGAAACGAGATCAGTGCCAGGGCTGCGTTCATTGCCGTCAGTAAGCAGGCCGGCGCAACATCGCGCACGGCATTTCGCGCCGCCGTGACCCGGTCCACGCCCGCCATGATGTCCCGGCGGATCGAGAACACCAGATGCATGGAGTCCGAGAACCCTGACACCAGAATGAGCGGCGTCAGCACGTTGATGAAAAGGTTGAGGCGGTAATCCAGGCCCCCGACAATACCGAGGGTCCAGAGAATGGCGATCGTCGGCCCAAGAACTGCGATCAAGGTCAACGAAAGCCGCCGGAAGAAGAAGTAGGCGATGCCGGCGCCGACCAGAAATCCGAGCCCGTTGTAGACAAGCCGGTCGCGTTCAACAGCGTTGCGGATCTCAAGCTGCATGACCGGCGCGCCGGTCAGCTTCACCGTGAGACCGGAGCCTTCCAGCGCCTCCTCGGCGGTCCTGAGGATATTGCCGATGACAGCCTTTGCACCCTGCTCCTCGACCACCTCCCGGTCGAGAGACATGACGATGAGCGCAAGCTGACCATCGTTCGACAGAAACTTGCCGGCGACGATGTCATTGGTCCGCAGCGCCTCAATGATCGCGTCGTATTCGGGGCCGTCCGGCAGCTCGTCCGGCACGATGGGCGGCGCATATCCGCTGGCATCGGGCTTTCCGCGGGCCGAAAGCATGGACACAAGTCCATTGACGCCATCGACGAGTTGCAGGTCAATGACCGCGTTCGAGAAAGCCTCGAGCTGCGGCTTCTCCAGCAGATTTGGCCCTTCGACAACGGCCAGGACGTCGTACTCGCTGGAGGGGAAGCGGCGATCGATCTCCTCGTACTGGCGGAACTCCTTCGTGTCCGTGCGGAACAGCTCGGAGAGCGAATCATCGACCTTGAGCCGCATGACGCCGAGAACGGCCAGCGCGCTCAAAATCACTATGATGATCGCCGAAACGACCGGCGCTTTCAGGGCGAGGAGGCCCAGACGCTCGAGGCCGAAGCTCAGCGCAAACGACCGATGCGGCGTGCCATGGTCGGGTGGCATCGCAGACGTACCCGCTTCCCCGGGGTCTAGCTGGGATCTCTGATCGTTCATCGAGCTGTTAAGGCCCCGACTCGCATTGGCGCCGGAGGGATGCTTGCCATTCGCGTCCCCCGAGGGCAAGCCTGCCCGTCCCCGCCCTTACGAAAAGGCAAGACAAGCCGAGCGGCCTATTCCGTCTCTGTTGCCAAACTGTGACATTTGCCTGGATCCATCGCCGCATTCGGGCGAAGCTGCCGGTGTTCCCGGCGCCTCCGCCATAACTCGACGCGCCCCGCCCCCTCGCGTATACGAACAGTGAAATGTTCCTAATCGCCCGGAAATCTTCGGAGAAAGCGATGGCTGACAAGACTCTTGATACCAGAGGCTTGAACTGCCCCTTTCCAATCCTGAAGACCAGAAAGGCGATTTCCGAGCTGCCCAAGGGCGCCACGCTCGAAGTGCTCGCAACAGACCCAGGTTCGGCTGAAGACTTCCAGGCCTTCTGCGCGACCACCGGCAACGAGCTTGTCGAGCAATCCGAAGAGAATGGCGTCTTTCGCTTCGTTCTCAGGCGCAGGTGAGTGGCGGGCGAATTTCGTTCGCACTAGGCTGGATCGACTGCAGGCCGCGTTCGGCAGGACCACACACGGGAGGAAATGAATGGCGGAGATGCGTTACCGGGTTCTGGGCCGGTCAGGGATCAGCGTCAGCGAGCTGTGCCTTGGAACGATGAACTTCGGTGGGCCCACGGATGAGGCCGAGGCGCGGCGGATTATCGATCATGCGCTGGAAAACGGCGTCAACTTCATTGACACCGCCAATGTCTACACGGAAGGCCGGTCTGAGGAGATCGTGGGGCGCGCGCTCGAGGGCCGCCGGGATCGCGTCATCCTTGCGACGAAGGTGGCAAACCCCGTCGGGCACAAGGGACTGAACGACCGCGGATTGTCGCGCGTTCACGTCATGCAGGCGGTTGAGGGAAGCCTCAGACGACTGAAGACCGACTACATCGATCTCTACTACGTCCATCGCCCGGACCCCAAAACGCCGTGGGAGGACGTCGTCCGCACGTTCGGCAATCTCGTTCGCCAGGGCAAAATCCGGCACTGGGCACTGTCAAACGTGCGCGGCTGGCAAATCGCGCACATCTGCCACCTTTGCCGCCAGCTCAACGAACCCGAGCCGGTGGCGCTGCAGCCCTACTACAACCTCATGAACCGGCAGCCTGAAGTGGAAGTGCTGCCCGCTGCGCGCGCATACGGCCTTGGCGTCGTGCCGTATAGCCCCGTCGCGCGCGGCGTGCTGACGGGCAAATACCGCCTCAACGAGGCGCCGGAGCCAGGCAGCCGCGTGGCCCGCCAGGACAAGCGCATCATGGAGACGGAGTGGCGACCGGAATCGCTGCAAATTGCCGAAGAGCTCAAGGCACACGCCGAGGCCCGCGGAATGACCCTGATCGCGTTCGCCGTGGCGTGGGTGCTCAATAACAGCGCCGTTTCCTCCGTCATCGCCGGCCCGCGGACCCTCGAGCAGTGGAAGCCCTATCTCGGCGCACTCGAAGTTACCTGGACGCCCGAGGACGAGGCGATTGTCGATCGCTTCGTCGTGACTGGACACCCATCCACACCGGGTTACAACGATCCGAACTATCCCATTGAAGGACGTTTCCCGACGGTCAAGGCTTAGGCCTCGCGCTGGGAACCACTGCCCAACCGCTTGCATCGGCCTTTGAGATAAAGGCCACGCAGGCCATTGCGGATGGAGGGCCGGATGAGGGACTGGACACGGGGCGCAATGCAAAGGCTCGTCTCTCCGGTGGTAAGCCTCTTTGTGACCTCGGCCATCCTCCTCTGCACCGCTGGGGCCAGCACCAGCGCCGCAGACCCTGCCCAGGCCCCTGGGAGCCGGGTCGTCCTCGACCTGCCGGAAGGGTTTGCGGCCTCGCCGAACTTCTCCGGTTTCATGCACGTTTCGAACGGCACGACCATCGTTCTCTTGGAAGTGCCTGCCGCTGCCTTTCGTGAGATGGCGCTAGGACTCGAGCCTGAAGTGCTTTCCAAGAAGGGAATCCAGAACGCCAAGGCGGGTACGCTGAATCGCCAGGGCGAGTATCGCTATGTCACGGGGGAGCAGCCTTCTAGCGTCGGCCCCTATGCCAAGCATATTCTGCTGTTCCAGCAGGATCCGGTAACGGCGCTGGTCAGCATCAATGTGCCCAAGGCCGTGATCGAGAGCGGCAGTGCTGATCACCAGACGTTCGAGCGCATCCTTGAGTCGGCGCGCATCGATTCCAACGCCAGCGAAAAGCCCTTCACGCTCGGCTACATCGGCCCCTTCCGCGATACGGGCTCGTTCATCGGCCAGTCCCACTTTTACGCGTACGGGGACGACCCGGCGACGCCGGACCCCAACCAGCGGCCGACTCTCACCATCGCGGCTTCGCTCGACTCGCCCCGTATCGAAAACCTCGATGCGACCGGCCGCGATGGCCTCGCGGCGCTTGCCGGCGGCAAGGCTCCCGAGACGATCGAAAGTCTGCCGATTGAAATCGCGGGCCTGGAAGGCGTGGAGCAGGTGGCTCCGCCCTCGGAGAACGGACGCCCCGGGTTGTATCAGGTCATCCTGCAAGGGAAGGACAACGGCTACTACCGGATCGTCGGCAGCGCCCCGGCCATCTACTGGTCCGCGTTGCTGCCAGAGTTCCGCAAGATCAGCGCGAGCTTTGCGCCGCGGCGTTGAGAGCTTGACAGGTCAGGCGGCCTCTCCCATAAGTCCGCTTCACTTCCTCTGACTTCGGGCGGTTAGCTCAGCGGGAGAGCACACGCTTCACACGCGTGGGGTCGCTGGTTCGATCCCAGCACCGCCCACCATCGATCTCCCGATCTCGTAGTGAATTTGCGCGGACTCGACCTCGCTCGCTCTTGGTCAGCAGCCCCGCGCGCAGCTTACGGCCCTAGCTATCAAGCCGCCGCTTTTTCGGTCCAAGCTGACTCAGAAACAACCCAAAGCGCATGAGACCCTCCGGCCAAGGGCCGTGGCCAGAATCGGCGTCGATGTGGCCGGCGTCGCCGGCGGGCACAAACGCCGCGCCCCAGGCCTCCGCAAAGGCACGCGCCCGCTCCAGAGAGCAGAACGGGTCTGACGAGGAAGCGACCACGACCGCGGGAAACGGCAGGCGCTCGAGTGGCAGCGGAAGGAAGCCGAAATGCTTCTCCGGCAGAGCGTTCGGATCCTCAAGGTCCGCCGGAGCGACAAGGTAGGCGCCGATCACATTGAGCCCTGCGAGCGCCGGCGCAGCGTGCACGGCGGCTGCCACGCCCGAGCCGTGCGCAACGAGCACCACCGGCCGCGTCGCCCGCCGAGCGGCCTCCACGATCCGGCTCACCCACGAGTCCTTTTCCGGACGATACCAGTCCTCCTGAACGACGATTCGCGCGGTCTTCAGACTTCGCTCCCAACGCGATTGCCAGTGGTCCGGGCCTGAGCCGGCCCAGCCAGGAAGCAAAAGGATATCGACATCGGAGGTGCGCATGGCGCTCACCTCAGCATTCGCCAAACACTCGCTTGAAAATGGTGTCGACGTGCTTGGTGTGGTAGCCGAGGTCGAACAGGTTTTCGAGTTCTTCCCGCGACAGCTTGGCGCTGACCTCCGGATCGGCGGCAAGCAGACTCAGGAAATCCCCCTCCCCGCGCCAAACCGGCATGGCATTCCGCTGGACGAGCCGATAGGCGTCCTCGCGCGACACACCCTTTTGCGTCAGCGCCAGCAGAACGCGCTGCGAGTGGATGAGGCCGCCCAGCCGGTCCAGGTTTTTCTGCATGTTCTCGGGATAGACGACGAGGTTCTCGATCACCCCCGCCAGCCGATTGAGAGCGAAGTCGAGCGTTACCGTCGCGTCTGGCCCGATCATGCGCTCGACGGACGAGTGCGAGATGTCCCGCTCGTGCCAGAGCGCCACATTCTCCATAGCGGGCAGCGCGTAGGCGCGAACCATGCGCGCAAGGCCAGTCAGGTTTTCCGTCAGAACAGGGTTGCGCTTGTGCGGCATGGCGGAGGAGCCCTTCTGGCCCTCCGAGAAGTACTCCTCGGCCTCCAGCACCTCGGTGCGCTGCAGGTGGCGGATTTCGATGGCTAGCCGCTCAATGGAGGATGCGATCACCGCGAGCGTCGCGAAATACATGGCATGGCGGTCGCGCGGAATGACCTGCGTCGACACCGGCTCCGGCCGCAGTCCAAGTTGCTTGGCCACGTATTCCTCGACCCTCGGGTCCACGTTGGCGAACGTGCCAACGGCACCGGAAATAGCGCACGTGGCCACTTCATTCCGCGCATTTTCCATCCGCTGGCGCGCGCGTGAAAACTCCGCGTAGGCGTAGGCTAGCTTCACACCAAAGGTCGTCGGCTCGGCATGGATGCCATGGCTGCGTCCGATCGTCATCGTATTCTTATGCTCGAAGGCCCGCTTCTTTAGCGCCGCGAGCACGCGGTCGATATCGGCGAGCAGTATGTCCGCCGCGCGCACCAGCTGAACGTTGAAGCAGGTGTCCAGCACGTCGGAGGATGTCATGCCCTGGTGGACGAAGCGTGCCTCCGGCCCCACATGTTCGGCGAGATGAGTGAGAAACGCGATCACATCGTGTTTCGTGACCCGCTCAATCTCGTCGATGCGGGCAACGTCGAATTCGGCGGCTGAGCCCTTCTCCCAGATGACGTCGGCGGCCTCCTTGGGAATGATCCCCAGGTCGGCCATGGCGCGCGCAGCATGGGCCTCGATCTCGAACCAGATGCGGAAGCGCGTCTGAGGATCCCAGATGCGCGTCATCTCCGGGCGGCTATAGCGGGGAATCATGCGGCTCAACCTCCTATTGACAGGCGCTGCCCTAGCAGACGACACCGTGGGCATCAATGCAGCCCAATGCGCACAGTACTTGCCAACTCAACCGGTTACTTAGCTCCATGACCTCCGATGTACTCGTCCTAGGCGCCGGCATGGTCGGCGTATCGGCGGCTTTGCACTTGCAAAAGCGCGGTCGCTCTGTCGTGCTCGTCGACCGCCGGGGTGCGGCCGAGGAAACCTCTTATGGCAACGCCGGCCTGATCCAACGCGAAGCGATCGTACCCTACGGCTTCCCCCGCGAGTTCAAGAAGCTGTGGAAGTACGCCTTCAACATGTTGCCAGAGGCCCACCACCAGTGGAGCTCCTTCTTCGGTAACGCCGTCTGGCTGTTCAAGTACTGGCGCAACTCCTCGCCTGAGCGCATCGCGGCCTCAGCCCGCGCAGCGCGTCCCCTCGTGGAGCGTTGCATCATCGAGCATCGTGCTTTGATGGAGGAAGCCGGGATCGTGGATATGATCCGCGAGACGGGCTACCTGAAGATTTTCCGCACCCGGGAGCGCTACGACCAATATCTCCGGCAACAGGAGGAGATACGGCGCGAATTCGGCGTTGGCTTCGAAGAGCTCGATCAGGCGGCCCTGCGCAAGCGCGAGCCTCACCTTTCTGCCGGCCAGTTTGTTGGCGGGCTGCTGATGCCTGACCCGGTCAGTGTGACTGATCCCAGCGCTGTCGGTAAGGCATATGCCGACCTCTTCGTGCGGCGCGGCGGCAAGTTTATCACGGCTGATGCGCGGACCCTGGAAGCCACCACGGATGGCTGGCAGGTGCACACGGTCGATGGCCCCGTGAAGGCGCGCGAGGTGGTCGTCGCGCTTGGCCCGTGGTCCGATGAAGTACTGAAGCGGCTTGGCGTGCGCGTTCCCCTTTGGGTGAAGCGCGGCTATCACGTCCACTTCCGCCCGCGCGGCGATGCAGTGCTCAACGGGCCGATCTTCGACATTGAAAGCGGTTTCGTGCTGGCGCCGATGACTCGCGGCATCCGCCTGACGACAGGCGCGGAGTTTGCGCACCGCGACGCACCGAAAACCCCCGTCCAGCTCGACAGGCTCGAGCCGGTCGCGCGTTCCATGTTCCCTCTTGGCGATCGCGTGGAAGACAAGCCGTGGATGGGCGCCCGCCCCTGCTTGCCCGACATGCTGCCGATGATCGGCCAGGTCCCAGGTCATCGCGGTCTGTGGGCAGACTTTGGTCACCACCATCTCGGCTTTACGCTTGGCCCCGCAACGGGCCGCCTGCTGGCCGAAATGATGACCGGCGAGCCTCCGTACACCGATCCGTACCCTTATCGCGTCGACCGCTTCCGGTAAGCCTCGCGGTGCTGAAAACCGCTTGACGAATTGATAACTAAAAAGTTATGAACGACCCATAACCGAAAAGTTATGGGTCATTCATGCACGTTGAGCCGGATCGCCTTTTCGCCGCCCTCGCCGATCCCACCAGACGCAGATTGTTCGAGCGATTGAGTCGCGAGGGCGAGCAATCGGTTCACGCCCTTACTGCCGGCACCACGATTTCGCAGCCGGCTGTCTCCAAACATCTGAACGTGCTGAAGCAGTCTGGCCTCGTACGCGATCGACGCGTCGGCCGGGAAACGCGCTACAGCGCCAATCCGAAAGCCTTGCGGCCGATCGTGGACTGGCTCGGTGTTTACGCCGCGTTCTGGAGCCAGAAGCTCGACAAGCTCGAAGACCTGCTCGACCGCATGGATCAATAAGGGGAGGCCCCATGAGCAACGGCGAAGCCACGCGGTCGCTCATCTTCGAGCGGCAGATGAAGCACCCACCCGAGAAAGTCTGGCGTGCACTGACCGAGAGCCATTTGATCGCGGAATGGCTGATGGAAAATGACTTCGTTCCCAAAGTCGGCCACCGCTTCACTATGCGTGCCGTTCCCCTTCCCGGTTGGTCCGGCATTGTCAATTGCGAGGTTCTGGCGGTCGAGCCGCCGCATCGTCTGAGCTACCGCTGGGGCGATGGCACGGAATCCGACAGCGGCCTCGTCACGGTTGTGACGTGGACACTTACGCCGCGAAATGGCGGCACCCTTGTGCGCATGGAGCAGTCAGGTTTCCGCGCGCCAGATGAACTCGCATCCAAGCGCATGGGTAAAGGTTGGCCACGTGTGCTCGAAATGCTTGATGACGTCGCTGGCCGCACGAATTGACCAGTAATCGGAGGCTCGCATGCCATTCGCCCGTATCGCCATCGTGTTTCACAGCGGCTGGGGTCACACGGCTCGACTGGCCGAAGCTGTAGGCACCGGTGTTGGCGAAGTTGAAGGCGCGGAAGCCCTGCTTATGACAGTCGAAGAAGCGCAAACTCGATGGGATGATCTGGCTTCTGCGGATGCAATCATCTTCGGCTCGCCAACCTACATGGGCAATGTCTCTGCGGCGTTCAAAGCTTTTCAGGAAGCAAGTTCGAAAGCCGTTATGGCAAAAGGATTTGCCTGGAAAAACAAAATTGCTGCCGGTTTCACAAATTCAGGCGCTCGGGCCGGAGACAAGCTGGCCACGCTGGTGCAAATCGCGCTTTTCGCAGCCCAACACGGCATGCACTGGGTCAATCTCGATTTGCCGCCGGCCAACAATTCCACAAAAGGATCTGAGGACGACTTAAATCGGCTGGGATTTTGGCTGGGCGCGGCAGCCCAGTCGAACACCGATCAAGGCCCGGACCTTACGCCACCGGAATCCGATCTCCTGACGGCTCGGCATCTCGGGCGACGTGTGGCTCAAGTGACATTGCAGTTCGTCCGTGGACGGCTTTCGGATGAAAGCGCACCAATCGCCGTAGCGCGCTGAAGTCAGACACGCTGGAGATCTCTTTGCAGGATCGGGCGCCCCGGATCAGGAATGCAGCGGGAATTGGGCCCGTCCCACATTCCGCCGGCATCGAGGCAGCGTTGAACCTCACGTTGGCGCAGCTGCTGCCAAGCCAGTAACGCAACAAGAAGCGCCGTCACGGCGATCACAATGGCCCAACGGGCGCGTGTCACGGATAAAGATCCCTGTAAGCCGGAGGGCCAACCCAAGCCTCGCTCGGCACTGCCGCTTCGTACACGCCCCGGGCAATGGCGCGGGCCAGGCAATCGGCTGCGGTGTGGCCAATTTCGGTGAGATCGATCGTCCGATTTTTGAGAGGCTTGTCCTGAATTGAAACTGCGATCACCGTGTCGCCATCCATCGGTGCGTGCGCTGGCCGTATCGCGCGCGCCAACCCGTCGTTGGCCATGATCGAAAGCCGCTTCGTCTCAGCCTTTGTCAGCTGTGCATTGGTCGCTACGAGCGCGATTGTCGTAGACGGCGCCGCTCGCTTGATTTTGAATTTCTGCGCCTCTAGCGGCACTTGAGGCGGTAAGCCGTGGCCTCCGAATTCGCGGCCGATTTCGTAGGCGCCGGCCCAGAAATGTGGCCCGTCACCGATCGTTACGGAGCCGACGGCATTCACGACAGCGATGGCACCGACGATGAACCCGGAGGACGTCACCGCGCTCGCCGAACCAAGCCCGCCTTTGAAGTTGACCGTGCTTGTCCCGTACCCACCGCCGACGGTGCCGAGCGGGAAATCTCCGCCCATTGCCTTTTCGGCCGCCTTCCAGCCGAGCTCCCAGTATGGCGGCATGCGCCCCCAGTTCTTGTCCCCACCATTAAGAAGATCGAAGACGATGGCCTGAGCCACGATGGGGACGTTTATCGGGCCGATATGGACGCCCCGCCCTTGCTGGCGCAGATAGGAGACCACGCCTCCTGCCGCATCGAGGCCGAACAGCGAGCCACCGGAAAGGACGACGGCGTCGAGGCTTTGGACCGTCATTTCCGGCTCAAGCAGCGCAGTGTCCCGGCTGCCCGGCGCGCCGCCCAGGGTTACACCGGACGCAACATTCGGCTTGTCAAAGACAATGACCGTGACGCCGCTCAGCACGCGGTCGTCATGGGCGTTGCCAACTCTCACGCCCGGAACATCAGTGATCAGGTTATGTGCCAAGCGGAAAGCCCTCACGAGTCGAGTATGGCTGCAAGGACCGTCCCCTCGGTTACCTGCTGGCCTTCTCGCGCAGTCAAACGGCCCACGGTGCCGCCGCGCGGTGCCACGAGAACGTGCTCCATCTTCATCGCCTCGATAACGACGATACGCTGACCTTTATCCACGACAGCGCCTTCCTCGACGAAAACCTTCGCGACCCGTCCGTTGATTGGCGCACGCAGCTGGCCTTCGCCATCGGTCTCGTCCGCCGCTGCGGCGTCGTAAGTTGGCCAGCAAACTTCTGTCTGCCGAAGATTATGCAGCACGAAGACGCGATCGCCATCATCAACGGTTGTAACACGATCGCGCTGGAGTTGTATGACCTGCCCCTCCACCTCGACCGTTGGCTCGCCCCCTACCCAGCTGACCTCGACCGTCGTCTTGTTGCCCTCAACCAGAATGTCCAGGGAATGCTTGCGCGATGGGCCAAGCTGAAAGCCATCGAGTGCCGCCCACGGCGAGCGTGCCTCGTCCGAAATCCGGCGCCGCTGCTCTTCGAGCTTCCGCTGCTGCTGTCTGATCAGAGCGATGACTCCATGCGCAACCGCGACGGGATCGCTCCCCTTCGCATTCAGCCGGTCGAGCTCTCGGGCAATCAAACCGGTGTCCATCTCGCCGCTTTCAAACGCGGGCAGCGACAGCAGCCCATGAAGAAATGCGGCGTTCGTCTTCACGCCTGCGACGACTGTTTCCTGGAGCGCGTGCTTCAGTCGTTCGAGCGCGACGGCGCGATTTGGCCCCTTCGCGATCAGCTTGGCGATCATGGAGTCATAGAAGGGCGAGACAGTCGAGCCCGCTTCGACGCCCGCATCGACGCGCAGCCCTTCCGCCGTAGGCGTTCTAAAGGCCACGATCCGGCCAATCGACGGCAAGAACTCGCGCGCAGCATCCTCCGCGCAGAGCCGTGCTTCGATGGCGTGACCGTTACAAGTGATCTGGTGTTGCTCCAATGGCAGCGGCTCGCCCGCCGCAACCCGAAATTGCCATTCGACAAGGTCGAGCCCGGTGATTTCCTCCGTCACCGGATGCTCGACCTGAAGGCGCGTGTTCATCTCGATCAAGTACCAGGGAGCCTTGGCGCCAAGAGCGCCGCCCTCGACCAGGAACTCCACCGTTCCAGCCCCTCGGTAGCCCACGGCCTTCGCCAGCTTTACGGCAGCCGAGGTCATCTTTTCCCGAAGCTCCGGTGACATTCCCGGAGCGGGCGCCTCCTCGATCACCTTCTGATTGCGCCGCTGTAGTGAGCAATCACGCTCGAACAGATGGACGACGTTGCCGTGGCTGTCGCCAAACACCTGCACTTCGACGTGCCGCGGTGCCGTCACCACCTTCTCGATAAGCACCCGCGGATCGCCGAATGCCGCCTCCGCCTCACGCTGTGCGCTGGCGAGCAGTGCAGCGAAATCTTCCTCCCGCTCCACAAGGCGCATGCCGCGGCCGCCCCCACCGGCGACGGCTTTGATCATGACAGGAAATCCGATCCCACGAGCCGCCTCGGCCAGGATCTCGGGCCGCTGATCCTCGCCTTGATATCCAGGCACGACGGGTACACCCGCTGCAATGGCGATCGCCTTGGCCTCGGCCTTGCCACCAAGCTTACGCATGGAGTCTGCTGTCGGGCCTATAAAGATGAGGCCGGCGTCAGTGACCGCTTGGGCAAAGTCGGCATTCTCGGCGAGGAAGCCGTAGCCTGGGTGGATGGCATCGACTCCGGTCCGCTTGGCCGCGCTGATAATCTTGTCGAAGACGAGATAGCTTTCGTTGGCCGGCCCGGGACCGATCGGCACGACCGCATCGGCCGCGCGCGTGTAAGGCATTCCCAGATCAGGCTCCGACGCCACCGCAACGGTTTCGATGCCGAGCTTGCGCGCTGTTCTGATGATCCGGAGCGCGATCTCACCGCGGTTGGCGATCAGAACCCGTTTCAACATGGCCAATGCAGTTCTCCCTCGGGCGCGACTGGGCGAGCGCTTCTGGCGTCGTGAACTACCACCAGATCCTGGCACTTCATGGCCTCGCTCCAGCCCAGTCTACTTCTCCGTGCAGAAGCCGTAATACTGCGCGATGATCGGTTCGCCCAGCAGGCCCAGATGGCGGGAATGAACCGCGGGATGCGCCTTCCGGTCCGCGTCGTAGTCGTAGACCGTCGTCATATTGAGGAAGCCCTCGTTGACGACCTCGAGGAAGTGATTGGCGTTGACCGCCCGCACGATCTTGACCTCGCCCTTGCCGCCCTTCTCCGTGTGTAACTCCGCCCGCTGCCCATCCAGGTCAATGGCCTCGATGCGGAACGTGAGCCGGTGCGCCGGAGAAGCCTTGTACTCACCCCCCGCGTAGGCGACGTTGTTTCCCACTTCGAATACGCAATCGAGCGCCTTGGGCTGTTCCTGCGCGGCCGCTTGCCCAGCGAAACCCAGAGCCACAGCGAGGATCGACGCAGCACGGGCGTTGGTAGACCGAACTTTCATAAGCGAGCCTTCCCCTTCTCTAAGAGCGCTGCATTCAAGCCGCAGGGGAAGGCGGGGGCAATGGGCTATTGAGGCGCGCCAGGCCTCGAAGCTCATCTGCTATCAAGTCACTATGCCTAATAGTGATTATCATTGTGCAGATTTGATACAACTGTCCCGACTGACGAGACATCGCCAGATTGGAACCGTGGCGCGTTTGCCACACTTTTCACCGCCTGCAGCATTTTTTCACATCCGCCTCGATACAGACCTTCCGTTGACGTCGCAAATCATCTAGCTAAATGAATCGCTAACGGATGGATTTTGGCCACTCATCCTTCAATGGGGGCTGGCAAGAAGTTTGGGTGCGCTCTTATGAGATTCGGATTACCAGCGCGGGCATTGTGTTTTATCGCATTCCCTTCATTGATGATTTGCGGGACTGCCTCAGCTCAGGAAAGCTATTCCGCTGGTCAGATGTGGGGAACGCAGCCGGCGGGTGTCGCAGTCCCCGGCGCCGTGGAGTCTTCTGCGGCTCACTTTAATCAAGGTGTGATTGCCGGTCAGGTCAATGCAGCCCGCAAAGGGCTACTCGTCGCGACAGGTACCGGCGATTCGATCACAATTCAGTCGATCGGAAGTCAATCGGTCATCAATCAGACGATCAGCGGCAATAATATCAACAGCAATATAAATGCAGATCAGAACACAAAGAACTCCGGGGATGTAAGCAACGACGGCACTATAAAATTTAATTGAGGATTATTCGTTTCGGCGTCTGAGACGCCGCTGCATTCCAGACTCGCTTTCCAACTCCATAACAGACGTGAGGGGGGCATGCGTCTGCTTGATCGTGCTTGCGGAAGTATTATGTCCGCTATGCTGATTGCCGGACTTGGGGGATGTCAGACCGTCGACCACGCCCGGCTCTCCGAGCCAGAAGTTTCAACGGCTGCGCTACCGACTTCCGTTCGTCCATATCCGCAAATCGAGCAGACGCTCGCCTGCATTCGTTCGACTGGCGTATTGCGGGGTAAAGTTTTCGAAGTGGGCAGCTTCGCGGACAGCACCGGGAAAATAAATAACGTCGCTCCGGGCGCGACGGGCGCCTTCATTCCGCAGGGCGGTAGCGCCTCGTACATTACCGACGCTCTCTCGAAAGCCGGTGCAAAAGTCGTCTCGACTTACTTCGGCCCACCTCCGGTCCGTCTCCCGGCTGACTACGCAATCAATGGCATTTTCAACAGCCTCGATTTTGGCACGCCATTTGCTGCTGATATGCGCATAGCGGGAATTGGACCGACCGCCGGCTACGGCTGGGCCCAGCTCACGCTGTCAATTCAATTGGACCAGGCATCCACGCGCCTCAATCGGCAAATGAGCATGATCCAGAGACCAGTTCGGTACCGGCAGATTGGAGTTGGCTCCGGCCGTGTTTTCGGGAGCACGCTATTCACTGGAAATATTGCTGCACAAGATCAGGAGAGATTGCAATTCGAAGCGCTCAACGGGCCGATCGCGCTGGGCGTGGCTGACGTAATCATGAAGGAATTCCCCGCGGCGGCCAAAGCTTGCCGGGGAATCGTCGCCGACCTTTTGGATACGTCTGTTTAGGCGGATTAGGCGACGCATTTGTAGACCCGTTTGATCGGGGAGTGCAACTCCGCGTAATGGGAGAGAAGATAGTTATGAGTGGGAACGTGAAGCTGTTCGCAAGTGTAGCGATTGCCGCTTTAATTGCGGGTACTCCGGTTGCTTTTGCGGGAGGCAAAGGCCATGGCGGCAATCATAAAGGTGGCGGCTCAACTCCATCGCAGCACGATATCAAGGTGGGTGACATCCGCGAGAGTGCCGTAAACTTCAAACCCGTTCTGAACGGCGGCCTCATCAAGACTTATTCTCTGAAAGGAGATGGTGCCTCGGGATTCGTAAGCGCCTCGGGCGCGGACTCTTTTGTAGGTGTGACTAGCATCAATGCTAGAGCTCCATCCGTCGATGCTGGCGCGATCAAACAGGATACCTCCAATTCTGGCATCGTCGTAAATCTTGGCGCAATCACCACAAAGAAGAACGAGGTCAAGGGACGCGGAGCCTCCGTAAGCGTGAGTGCTTCAGGCGCGAGATCTGCTGTCGGCTACACGAGCATCAACAACAATAATGACAAATCGCCATCCATCAACACCAAGAACATCACGCAAAAAGCCTTCAATCATTCGGGCGGTGCGGTGATTAATTTAGGTGCGATTGGCGTCAGCAATGTAAATGGGAACGGCGCCTCAATATCCCTGAGCGCTTCTGGGGCCTCCACCGCGGTGGGGATGACAAGCATAAACGATAACAAGGCACCAACCGTAAGTACGGGTAATATCACTCAAGTCGCCTTTAACAATGCGCTAGTAGTTAACGCGGGCGTGATTCGTGCTGGACAGATTCAGGGGACGGGCGCTTCGGTCGGAATCAGCGCCACTGGCGCCGCGGCTGTGGCTTCGGTCTCCATCATGAAGTAAGCTGAAAAAAGCGTTAGACAGCGCTTCTCTGGGGCACCGCACCACGGTGCCCCTTTTTGTTTAGCGCCGCATCATTTTGCGTCATTTGTTCACATATGAGATAAGGCCTAGCGAACCCCCTACCGACCTTGAGCCGCCACACGCAACGCGCCATATTGCGGCTCATGTCACGCCCCCCGAAGAAGCCTTCGATGCCCCGGCCGCGGCCGTCGCGCGGGCGGCGTCGAAACCGCCTCACCCCGCCAGCAAATACGTCCGCAGGGCGCTGGCCTCCATCTCCACCTCCGCGATGTGGTGCTTGACCACGTCACCGATTGATACGATGCCGACCAGGGCACCGTCCTCGACCACGGGAATGTGGCGGAAGCGGCCGGCGGTCATGGTGGCCATCAGCTCGTCGAGCGTATCTGCCTCGCTGCAGATCACCACCTCGCGGGTCATGAAATCCGACACCGGGCGGTCAAGGCAGGAGGCGCCGTGTTCCGCAAGGGCACGGATGATGTCTCGTTCCGAGATGATGCCCGCAACAGTGCCACTCGCGCCAACGATGACGAGTGCACCAATGCGCTTGGCCGCCAGCTTCTCGATGACAGCCTGCAATGGCGTGTCCGGTTTCGTCGTTGCGACTGCCCGACCTTTCGCTTTCAGAATGGCAGCAACATTCATGGACGTGACCTCCGTCCAAGGGGCCCGCGGGCCCGCGATGTGACAACTCGAGGGCTCTGTCAGGGTGCTCCAAAACGTTTCGATGGCCGGGCCGTTCCTGCCACGGCACGTAGCCCTCATCCCAAAAGCTGGAGATCAACCCCTGATTGTTCGATCCTGAGGCAACTCGCCCAAGGGTGCAAGCCTGTGGCTTCGCTACTGCAGCGGAGGAGAATTCGGATCTTGCGGAGCTGCGTGGGCCACCGGATCGAAGAAGCCAAACGTCAGCAGCCCCGCGAAAAAGCCGCCCAAATGGGCTTCCCAGGCGATTGCTGCCGGCTCGCCGTACGACGCGAAGCCGAGCGACAGGGCAAAGTTCAGCAATATCCAGACACCAATTGTGAGAACGACGCGCCGATCCCGTAGCATTTGCCCAAAGCCCATGCGGGCGGCATCGCCGTTGGACTCATCGCCGTTCAAGCCGTTGCCGTTGTCCATGGCGTTGAACAGGAACCGCAGGAGTCCACCCATCATCCCCGAGATCGCTCCCGAAGCCCCCACCATCGGGGCCAGCAGGCCGGGATTGAGCGCCCAAAAGACTAGTGCACCGGCAATGCCGCAGACAGCGCTGAAAACGATAAAGCGGATGCTGCCCATGCGACGGACGAGCGGCGTCCCAAACGCCAGAAGCCATGCGCTGTTGACAATCAGATGCAAGACATCGCCGTGCACGAACATGTACGTGATGAATGAAGTAACAGCGGCAATATCGCCACCGGGTAACGGGTACGGGGTATCGCCGTACCGCGCCGGAATGAAACCCAGCGCGAGCACCACGTACGCGTCGTCCTCGGCCGGCAGCAGCGCGCGGATGCCGTGGACCAGCACGAACGCCGCAACCAGACCTAGGATCGCTGTCGGAGCGTTGAAAACTGGCTCTCGGCGCACCTACCGGTCCTTCTCTTCGGAATTCCTTCATCTATAGACGCTTCACCATAGCGGCAAATGTCGAGGAGCCAAGCGCCGCAGCGGGCTAAGTTGGCACGAAAGCTGCTGGCCGCATCAGCGCCGATCAGTAACCGGGGGAGTATGTAGATGGGGGTGAGGGAAGTCGGCACGGGTTACAAGCCTGGCGATCGTTTTGCGCCGGCAGACCAGATGGATGTCATGAAGAATACCACGAGCCGGATTCTCTACACTTACTGGAACGAGGTGCGCGGACGGCGACCGGCCCCTCACCGCTTCGAAATCGAGCCTGCGCGCATCGCCGCGATCCTGCCTGACGCCTTCATTCTCGAACGCGTCGACAACCAGACCTACCGGTTCCGCATCGCGGGCACGCGTTTGTGCGAGCAATTCGGCAAGGAGCTGCGCGGCACAAACTTCCTCGACCAGTGGGACTCCGAGGACCGTTTCATTCTGAAACAGCGGCTCCTGTCCATTTCGGAACAGGCCTCTGTCGGATTGTTCGAATATGAAGCATTCGGCTGCGGATCGGATACGACCGTTCAGTTCGAGATGCTCGTTGTCCCTCTCATGCAGAAGGACTCGGTTATCAACCGGTTTCTCGGCGCGGTGAGCTCTTGCGCGGGAGACTGGTGCCTCGGGCTGGAGGACCTCACGCGCCGCCAGCTGCTCCGGCATGAGACGTTCTGGCCGGAGGGCGTCCTGCCCCTTATGAGCAACTTCAACCGCAGGCCGCTGCCAGACATGCGCAGCGCCCGGCTGGTTCGCATCAATCAGCGCAGCTTCCGGGTGTACGAAGGCGGTCTTTCCCGCCGATCCTCCGAAAAAGGATAATTTCCACCCTTCCTGCCGGAGATTTGTGCCCCGGAGATCGGCTCTCCGGGCAATTTCGTGCGCCGGAATTACGGTTCCTTAACGGCTCGCTCCGATAGTCGACCCCATACGGGAAGGAAATCGGGTCATCGGTGCGCCTTCACCGGACAGCAACTGTGTAGCTGGACGGCGTGAGGCATGACTGCGAGCTGTTCATGTTGAGGACGCAGATCAGCGCAACGGCTTTCGACGGTTCGAGCAGTCGTATTGCGACTGGATCGCAGCTGGGGGCCGGGCGTGAGCAGCGGCAGTACAAGCGCTACAGGATCGTCCTGGCCGGCCGCTTCATGCGGCAGAATAAGGAAGAGCACCCCTGCAGGCTAAAGGACATCTCCTGTGGTGGTGCCGCGATCGTAACTCCGGTTCCGGTCGAGGTGGGCGAACGGATCGTTGCCTACTTTGAGCAAATCGGCGGGCTCGAAGGCAATGTCGTCCGGACGTTCGACGGCGGTTTTGCCATCGAATTCACCATCACCCAGCACAAGCGAGAGAAGCTGGCCACCCAGCTCGAAGCTCTCAGCGGCCGCCATGGCGCGAGCGCGGCCCACCAGCGCCGGCATCCAAGATTTGCGACCAACAACACGACCACACTTCGCCTCGACGACGACATCTCGATCCCCGTGCGCGTGATCGATGTCTCGGTTTCCGGGGCCTCCGTCGAAACGGATGCGCGCCCGATGATCGGCAGCGAGGTGGTCCTCGGCAAGCTGCGAGCCAAAGTCGTCCGTCATCATGCGGAAGGGCTCGGTCTTCAATTTATCAACATGCAGAATCCCGATGCGTTGCGGCGTACCTTTCGATGATCCACAGCTTGTTCAGTGGAATGGCGCCGACCGCTCTCAGGCGGCCGGGCAACACGATTTCGTCGCAAACGCTCGTAAGGTTAAAGGCAAGCGTGCTGTAACTGCTCCGGGTGTTGTACAAGCTTTCGCGGAGCGCGTTGCGAGTTTGTGGGTGGGGTTGCGTGGCATGCGCGTAAAGGCTCTCGTGCTCATAGTAGTGTCCGGGCTGCTACACGCTGGGAGTGCGGCGGCCGATAACTCGAGAATAAGAGCCGCGGAGCATGCTTCGCTTTACATGCGAGTTTTCGGCCAGGCGATACCACCCTTCGGTTTCGTTCAGTTCTGCCAAGCATACCCCCAGGAATGCCGGCCGACACCAACGTCGGGCCGCGAGCAACGCTTCAACGCGACCCCCGAGCGCCTGAGCGAGCTGGATGAGGTCAATCGCTACGTAAACCGACTCATCCGTCCCGCGACGGACCAGGAGCTCTTCGGTGTGACCGAACGCTGGGTCATCCCCACAGACAAGGGCGATTGCGAAGATTACGCCCTTCTTAAGCGGAAAATTCTCATCGAGCGTGGCTGGCCATCCAGCGCACTGCTCATGACGGTGGTCCGCGACGAGCTGGGTGAAGGGCACGCTGTTCTCACGGCGCGCACGCTTCAGGGAGACTTCATCCTCGACAACAAGGTCGACGAGGTGATGCTCTGGTACATGAAGCCTTACGAATACATCATGCGCCAGTCGTTCCTCGACCCGAATGTTTGGGTCTCGCTCAACCCGCAAGCCTACTCGCCGGCTGCGATCGCTGTGGTGCGGAACCGCCAGTGAGCTGATAGCTTGGGTCTCGGTTTCGAAGCGAAAGCGGCGCAGCTCGAAGCTGCGCCGTAGTTTTTTAAGAGGTCAGAAGGCAACCTCAGGTCTGCGGTGCCAAACCTGCCGCGAAGCGCCGCCAATTCTGCCGGTAGTGCGCCGCGCCAGCCTGCAGCCTTGCGAGGTCAGCATCTGTCACTTGCCGCACGATCTTGCCCGGCGAGCCCATCACCACGGAACGTGGCGGAATTTCCTTGCCTTCAGGTATGAGCGTGTTGGCTCCGATCAAGCATTCCTCACCGATGACAGCCCCGTTGAGGATGATGGAGCCAATGCCAATGAGGCTGCCGCGCCCGATCTTGCAACCATGCAGCATGACCATATGGCCGATAGTGCAGTCCGGCCCAATGATCATCGGAAAGCCCGGGTCGGTGTGCAGCACGCAACCGTCCTGGATGTTCGATCCGTTTCCGATCTCGATCGGCTCGTTATCGCCGCGAATGACGGTATTGAACCAGATGCTCACATCCTCGCCGATGTGAACATTGCCGATCACGGTGGCGTTCTCGGCCACCCAGTACCGCCCTTCCCCCGGCGTTCTGACGCGAACGTCATCCAGCCTGAACAGAGCCATGGCCCCTCCCCGCTTCACTCCTCGTCCTCAAGGTCGACATCCAGGATGACGACCTGGAGCTGATAGGAAACCTCTCCGTCTTCCTCTTCCCGATAGAGGGGCGCAATGAACTCATCGCCGATGAAAACCTCGGCCATGTCCTTTTTCTTGGCATGAGGCACGACGCGAAGCTCATCGGTACGGAAGAGCTTGCGCAAATAATTCTGCACGCGAGGCAGATCCCTCTTCATAGACTACGCTTTCTTTTCAGGTTTCAGATGTGATAGCTGTCGTCAGCCGCAGCCGCAATCGTCGGGGTTGAGCCGCTGATCCATGGTGCGGGCTGGCTCCGGACAACCGGCTGGTCCTACCACTTTCGCAGGCACGCCGGCGACTGTCGTATTCGGCGGGACGTCCTTCAAGACAACGCTGCCGGCTGCAACGCGCGAGCAGTCCCCCACCTTGATGTTGCCCAGCACCTTGGCGCCGGCCCCGATCATGACATTGGCGCCTATCTTGGGGTGACGGTCACCGCTTTCCTTGCCGCTGCCGCCCAGCGTCACGCCGTGCAGCAACGAGGTGTTATCGCCCACCGTCGCCGTCTCGCCAATCACAACACCGGTTGCATGATCGATCATGATGCCGATGCCAATGCGCGCCGCCGGGTGAATATCGACAGCGAAAATTCGCGAGGACTGGCTCTGCAGATAAAGCGCGAAGTCGCGCCGGCCCTTCTTCCACAGCTCGTGCGCGAAACGATGGGTGACGAGGGCGTGGAAGCCTTTGAAGTAAAGAAGCGGCTCGATGTAGCGATTGCACGCGGGATCGCGGTCGTACACTGCAGCCAGGTCCGCGCGGAAAGCGCGGCCCAGATCCGGTGTCCGTGAAAGGACGTCCAGGAACGTCTGATTGATCAAGCCGGCATCCACGTCCGAGTGGTTGAGCCTTTGCGCCAGCCGGTGGCAAACAGCGTCCTCCAGCCGATCGTGACTCAGCACCGTCGCGAAGATGAAACCGCCAAGCGCAGGCTCGCTACGAATGGCCTCTTCGGCTTCCCGACGAATTTCAGCCCAGATGGGATCCACCTGCGCAACCCTGCCGTGAGCGATATACGGGGACGGTGTCATGATCCATCTCCTGCCGTAGCAACCTTGGCCAGCCGGCTCGGTTCACCCAGCCCTAACGAGGGCCACCGCCCTAGTCAACGCCAGCATCTGCCCAAATGCGCCGAACACCAGCTCGCTCAGAACCGTCCAAACATTTGCGCCCGAACCTTTCGGGCGACTAAAACAGCTGGGAACAAGACCGGCGCGAGGCAAGGATGATACACGACAAAAATAATCTACCCCAGCTCAGAGTTGAGGATCGGGGCAACATTCGCTGGCTGATCGTGGATAATCCTTCCCGTCTCAATGCCTTCACGATGGCGATGTGGGCAGCCCTGCCCCGGCTTATTCGGGAGGCCGAGGAAGATCCCGAGGTCCGCGTGATCGTGCTGACCGGCGCCGGCGAGAAGGCTTTCTCCACAGGTGCAGACATCTCCGAGTTCGAAACGGGGCGAACCGCCGAAAAGGCCGCTGAGTATGACGCCCTGAATAATACCGCCTTCGAGGCCGTGGCCCGTTGCTCAAAACCAACAATCGCGGCCATTCGCGGTTACTGCATGGGCGGTGGGCTGGAGCTCGCCATTTGCTGCGATTTGCGCGTGGCTTCCAACACCGCCCAGTTCAGCGTTCCGGCGGCGAAACTTGGCATCGGCTACAATCCGCGCTGGATCAGGCCGTTGCTGGCGGTCGTGAGCCCCGCACGCGCACGCGAGCTGCTCTACACGGGCCGGCGCTACAACGCCGATGAGGCGTTCGCTATGGGGTTGGTGAATAGCGTGCACCCCTCCGAAAAGCTGACGGAGGCGGCGACCGTCCTAGCTAACGAGATCGCGGCCAACGCGCCTCTTTCCATTCTTGCAGCGAAAAGAGCCATCGACGAGTTCACGCTCAGGCCCGAGAACCCCGACATTTCCGCGCTCGACCGTTACGTCGATGCGTGCTTCCAAAGCGAGGACTACATCGAAGGGCGCCGCGCCTTCATGGAGAAACGCAAGCCGGTGTTTCGCGGCCGCTGAAAAGGCGCTGACGCCGCAGCGCCTTAGCCAACCTCCAGGATGATACGTCCCCGCACCTTGCCGGCAAGAATTTCCGGAGCCAGGGAGAGCACGTCAGTTATTGGCCGTGCTATGCTCAGCGCATCGAGCTTGCCGCGGTCGAGATCCCGCGCGAGGCGCTGCCAGGCCGCTTCCCGGCGCGGCCTCGGACACATGACGCTGTCGATACCGGCAAGCGTCACACCGCGCAGAATGAAGGGGGCTACGGTGCCGGGTAGATCTATGCCTTGAGCCAGGCCGCAAGCGGCGACAGTGCCGCCATAGCGGGTCATGCTCAGGACGTTGGCCAGCGTATGGCTGCCCGCGACGTCAACCGCACCTGCCCAGCGCTCCTTGCCAAGCGGCTTTGCCGGGCCGCTAAGCTCCGCCCGGTCGATGATTTCCGCCGCGCCGAGGCTCTTGAGGAAGTCTGCTTCCTGTTGACGGCCCGTCGATGCGATGACGTGAAAGCCCAGGCTGGCCAGGAGCGTGACCGCGATGCTGCCGACCCCACCGGCTGCGCCGGTAACCAGCACTGGTCCGCGATCAGGCGTAACCCCATGATCCTCAAGCGCCATGACCGCGAGCATGGCCGTATATCCGGCTGTTCCAATGGCCATGGCCTGGGCGGCTGAGAAGACATCCGGTCGCTTGACGAGCCAGTCGCCGTTCACACGCGCGTACTCGGCATAGCCGCCGTAGTGTGTCTCGCCCAAGCCCCAGCCGTTCAAGATCACCTCGTCGCCGGTATCGAAATCGGGATGGCTCGAATCTGTAACGACCCCGGCGAAGTCGATGCCAGGGATCATCGGCCATCGGCGAACGACCGGCGCCTTGCCTGTCAGGGCCAGTCCGTCCTTGTAGTTGATGGTTGAGTGGGTAATACGAACCGTTACGTCGCCGGGCATCAGGTCCGCGTCACTCAGCTCCGTCCAATCTGCGCGCTGCCCCTCGGGGCCTTTGGTCAGCAGCAGGGCCTTGAACTGCATCCTTGTCCCTCCAAATCTGGCGCGAATCATTCAACCACGAACGGGCTCAACAATGCACCCCCTGCCACGCTGTTGACACATTTCGGCACGCAGCAACCTGTTGCACATTTGCCGCGCCGAGCCTCGGCAGCAGGCATCCGATTTATTCAAAAGAATTTCGATGTCTTCCGAGTATTATTTGGCTCAGTTGCCGCAGACTACCCAAGGAACTTTAGGCTAACTTGGTGGTTATTGGCGCTGAATCTGAGCATCCAACCTCGTGATTGCTCAGCATCACTGTTGCGCCCATGCAGTAGTAAGGGAGACAAGCGGTCGGAAACTGCCAGAGATTACAGAACTATAGCACTGCGGCGGCGTTTTTCGCTTGTGCCGGATTGAGACGCTCTCTTAGAATCCGGCTGTTCGCGCAGGCCTGCCTGCACTGCCAACCGCTGGGGTCACCCAGCAAAGGAGGCAACGATGGAACTGAAGATGAGACTGAACGTGCTTGCCGCGATCATGTCGTTCGGCTTCCTCGCTGCAATCGTGTTCGGCTTTATCTGAAGCGAGTCCGTGGCAGTTCGGTCCTTGAGGAACAGAACTCGATCCTTCCCAGCGAAGTGAGATCAGTCCACGGCCCTCAGAAGGCGCACTAATCAATCAGCGCACAAAACGAGTTACCGGAGAGGAGGCGCGGTCCAACTCCGCGCCTCTTCCGATTCTGTGCACTTACGAGCGCTACTTCTTGATTGCGTAACCGAGCACTGCGAGACCAAGCGGCTAAAGATACGGCGGCGCACTGATCGGGATCATCTGGTTCAGCTTGAACGCAACGATGGCTGCGCCAATCAGACCTCCGATGAGCGCGGCGGCAAGGGTGCCTGCGGAGGGCATCGGGACGTCCTTCAGGATCTGTGCGCCGATCACGCCGACCAGCCAAATGATAATCGCCGCAGCTACGGCATATACGAAGACCTGCGCATCACCGCCCACCGGAACGTAGCGCAGCACTTGAGGAGTGCCGAACCAGCCGATGGCGAGCTGCAGCAGGATCAGCACCAGACGTCCAAGCATGAGACCCTCCCCTTCGCGGTCGGCGCGTCGGGCTGTCCGACCGCACGACTCATCAGACCAATGAAGGGGGCATATCACGCCGCTTCGTCTGTCGCGACATTCGGGACGTAATTGAGCACAGGAGAAAGCCACCGCTCGGCCTCCTCCACGGACCAACCCTTGCGCCGGGCATAATCCTCCACCTGGTCCCGCTCGACCTTGCCGACGCCGAAGTAGTGGCTTTCAGGATGCGAGAAATAGAGCCCGCAAACTGCCGCGCCAGGCCACATGGCGTAGCTCTCAGTCAACCGAATGCCTGTGACCTCGGTGGCATTGAGCAACTTGAACAGCGTGCCCTTCTCCGTGTGATCGGGCTGAGCCGGATAGCCCGGTGCTGGGCGAATGCCGCGATATTTCTCAGCAATCAGCTCTTCATTCGTCAGCCGCTCATCTGGCGCGTAGCCCCACAGCTCATGGCGAACCCGTTCGTGCATCCGCTCGGCGAACGCTTCGGCCAAACGATCCGCGAGCGCCTTGAGCATAATGCGCGTGTAGTCGTCGTGCGGCTTAACGTACTTCCCGATCGCCTCCTCCTCGCCGATGCCAGCTGTCACGGCAAAAGCGCCAATGTAATCGGCGAGCCCCGTCTCACGCGGGGCAATGAAATCGGCGAGCGCCGTATGCGGTCGATTGCGTGTCGGATCGCGCGCGATCTGCTGACGCAGGGTGTGGAGCACCGTGAGTCGCTGCGTGCGTGTTTCGTCCGTATAAAGCTCGATATCGTCGCCAAGGGCGTTTGCCGGCCAAAAGCCCACGACAGCGTTCGCGGTCAGCCAGCGCTCTTCGACGATACGCTCCAATAACTGCTGGGCGTCCGCATAAAGCCGCCGTGCTTCGGGACCAACCTTGTTGTCGTCGAGAATTGCCGGAAAGCGTCCGTTCAATTCCCACGTCGCGAAGAATGGCGACCAGTCGATGTACTGAGTGAGTTCCTTCAGGTCGTAATTCTTAAATGCCCGCGTTCCAAGGAACGTTGGCACGGGCGGCTTGTAGCTCGACCAATCGCACCGAAAGCGGTTCGCGCGAGCATCTTCGAGCGAAACGCGCGATTTGCGGGCTTCGTTGCGAAGATGGCTTTCGCGAACCTTCGCGTATTCCGCCTGTATCTCGGCAATAAACTTGTCCCGCTCGGTGTCGGAAAGCAGAGCTGACACGACACCCACCGCTCGGCTTGCATCCGTCACGTAAATAGCCGCGCCGCGTTTGTAGTTCGGGTTGATTTTCACCGCGGTGTGCACACGGCTTGTCGTGGCGCCGCCGATGAGCAGCGGGCAATCGAAGCCTTCCCGCTCCATCTCCGCCGCGACGTGGCACATTTCGTCGAGCGATGGCGTGATAAGGCCGGACAGCCCGATAATGTCCGCCTTATGCTGCCGCGCCGCTTCGAGGATTTTATTGGCCGGCACCATGACGCCGAGGTCGATGACCTCGTAGTTGTTGCACTGAAGAACGACGCCAACAATGTTCTTGCCGATATCGTGCACGTCGCCCTTCACGGTGGCCATTACGACTTTGCCAGCCGCCGGGCGCTGATCAAGCCCAAGCCGCTTTTTCTCCTCTTCAAGAAACGGCTGCAGGTAGGCGACGGCCTGTTTCATCACGCGGGCTGATTTCACCACCTGCGGCAGGAACATTTTGCCGGCGCCAAACAGATCGCCGACCACGTTCATGCCGGCCATCAACGGACCTTCGATCACATCGAGAGGCCGGGCCGCCTTTTGGCGCGCTTCCTCAACATCCGCCTCGATGAATTCGGTAATGCCGTGGACGAGCGCGTATTTGAGCCGTTCCTCTACCGGCGCGTTGCGCCAGGACAGATCTTGCTCAACCTTCTTGACGCTGCCGCCTTTGAACCGCGGTGCCGCCTCCAGCAAACGCTCGGTCGCATCGGGCCGGCGATTGAGAATGACGTCCTCGCACAGCTCGCGCAGATCCGCCGGAATGTCGTCATAGAGCGTGAGCTGGCCGGCATTAACGATGCCCATGTCCATGCCCGCCTGGATGGCGTGATACAGGAACACGGAGTGCATCGCTTGCCGAACGGGCTCGTTGCCGCGGAAAGCGAACGAAAGGTTTGAGACGCCGCCCGAAACATGCACCAATGGGAATTTCTGCTTGATCTGCCGCGTCGCCTCGATGAACGCGACGGCGTAATTGTTGTGCTCCTCGATGCCGGTGGCGACGGCGAAAATATTCGGATCGAAAATTATGTCTTCGGGCGGGAAGCCCACTTTTTCCGTCAGCAGCTTGTAGGCGCGCTCGCAAATCTCGACCTTGCGCTCGACGGTTTCCGCCTGGCCCTGCTCGTCAAAGGCCATGACAACGACAGCCGCGCCGTAACGCAAAATCTTGCGCGCCTGCTCGAGAAACGGCCCCTCACCTTCCTTGAGGCTGATGGAATTGACGATGGCCTTGCCCTGCACGCATTTCAGCCCGGCCTCGATGACCGACCACTTGGACGAGTCGATCATGATCGGCACGCGCGCGATCGCCGGCTCGGAAGCAATCAGGTTTAGGAATGTGCGCATGGCCTGCTCGGAATCGAGCAAGCCTTCATCCATATTCACATCGAGGATCTGCGCGCCGTTCTCGACCTGATTCAGCGCAATTGCGAGCGCGGCCTGATAATCGCCCGCCTCGATCAGCTTGCGGAATTTCGCCGACCCGGTGACGTTGGTGCGCTCGCCGATGTTGATGAACGTGGCGGCTGCGTTGGTGGATGTGGTCACTGATCGCCCTTCCTACCCATGTACGAACGGCTCGAGACCCGAAAGTCTCATGCGGGGCTCGAGCTTCGGTATTTTGCGCGGCGGATACTTCTCGACGTGCTCACGGATATGCTTGATGTGCTCAGGTGTCGAGCCACAGCATCCGCCGACAATGTTGACGAGACCATCCCTGGCCCAGCTCTCGATATGGCAGGCCATTTCATGCGGAGTTTCGTCGTACTCGCCCATCGCGTTCGGCAAGCCTGCGTTCGGATAAGCCGAAACCAGCGTGTCCGCGACGGCGGCAAGATCTGCAAGAAATGGCCGCATGGCCTCGGCACCGAGCGCGCAATTGAGGCCAACGGAAAACGGCTTCAAATGACGCAACGAATACCAGAATGCTTCAACCGTCTGGCCTGAGAGCGTGCGGCCGGAGCGATCTGTGATCGTGCCCGAAATCATAATCGGCAGCGTGAAGCCGACCTCATCGAACACCTCGAGCGTGGCGAAACCGGCCGCCTTGGCATTCAGCGTGTCGAAAATCGTTTCAATCAAAATGATGTCGACACCGCCTTCGATCAAACCACGGACCTGCTCGGCATAAGCCTCCCGCAACTCGTCGAAAGTGACATTGCGATATCCGGGATTATTCACGTCCGGTGAAATGGAGGCGGTGCGGTTCGTCGGCCCGACAGCCCCAGCCACGAAGCGCGGATGATCCGGTGTTTTCTCGGTCCATTTGTCGGCTGCTTCACGCGCAATCTGGGCTGCCGCGACGTTTATCTCGTACGACAGCTCCTCCATGCCGTAATCGGCCTGCGAAATGCGCTGCGCGTTAAACGTGTTTGTTTCAATGATATCGGCGCCCGCAGCGAGATATTGCTCGTGGATATCGGCGATGATCTGCGGCTGCGTGAGCACCAACAGATCGTTGTTGCCCTTCACGTCCTTGTGGTGATTGGCAAACCGATTGCCCCGATAGTCCGCCTCGCCCAGCTTGTGCCGCTGGATCATGGTGCCCATCGCACCGTCGATGATGAGGATGCGCTGCGCGGCCTGCGCATGCAGCGCCGCAATTCTCTCTTGCCGATTATTCATGCGCTGACAGCCTGCTGCATGACCGCCGGGCGCGGCCGCAGTCCCAAGAGATGACAGATGGCGAACACCAGGTCCGCGCGGTTCAACGTGTAGAAGTGGAACTGGCGAATGCCCTCATCGACCAGATCCATGACCTGCTCGGCGGCGACAACGGCCGCGACCAGATGCGTCGTCGCCGGATCATCGTCCAACCCCTCGAAACGCCGTGCGAGCCAGGCCGGGATGCTCGCGCCCGTTTTCGTGGCGAAGCCCGCGACCTGCTTGAAATTGTGGATCGGCACAATGCCGGGCACGATGGGGCACCAGATACCGCGGGCGCGCGCCTTCTCGACGAAGCGCAGGAAGCGCTCGTTGTCGAAGAAGAATTGCGTGATGACGCGCGAGGCGCCAGCATCGACCTTGGCTTTCAAGTTGTCGAGATCATCCTCGACCGTTGGGCTCTCGGGATGCTTCTCCGGATATCCCGCGACCGAAATCTCGAATGGCGCGATCTTGGCGATCCCCGCCACTAGAGCAGCGGCATTTGCATAGCCGCCGGGATGAGGCTCGTATCGTGTGCCGACGCCACCCGGCGGATCGCCTCTCAAAGCCACGATGTGGCGGACGCCGGCTTCCCAATAGCTCCGCACGATGGAGTCGATTTCTTCGCATGTGGCGCCCACGCACGTCAGGTGCGCCGCGGGCGACAGCGTCGTTTCACGGACGAGGCGGGAAACCGTCGCGTGCGTGCGCTCACGCGTGGAGCCACCAGCCCCGTATGTCACCGAAACAAACGCAGGATTGAGTGGCTCGAGACGCCGCACGGCAGCCCATAACGCTTCCTCCATCTTTTCGTTCTTCGGCGGAAAGAACTCGAAGGAGACGGTAATCTCCCCGTTGCCAAGGAGCCGGCTTTTCCGCTCGGAATTCATAGAGAGGACTCCATTGACTGACGGGCCACCGACCTTCTTGCCAAACTCCGTTGCCGGACGACCGGACGGGTGGCAAGCCAAAGTGACACAGTGAGTTTGCCGCTTTCCGAGCCCGCGGGCGGGGGGAGATCGCGGCTCGAAACCAACGACAGCCCCGCATCCGCCAGCCACTGGCTGACTTGGGCCGATGAGAAGCCCAGCCGCTCATGGGCAAACTCATCACGCAGAAATTCGAGCTGGTGCGGGGCGAAGTCTACGATGAGCAGACGTCCGCCGGGCGCCAGCACACGACCTGCTTCCTTGATGGCGCGGCTAGGATCGCGCAGGAAATGCAGCACCTGATGCATCACGATGGCATCGGCGACGCCATCGGGGAATGACAAGTTGTAGATGTCGCCATGTCGGACCTGCACATGGTCCAGCCCTGTGCGCCGCAGCTTGGCCCGCGCATAGGCAAGCATCGACTGGTTGAGGTCGATGCCGATGCCGCGATCATAGATGTCCGAGAACAGTTCGAGCGTCCTGCCCGTACCCGTGCCGAGATCCAGCAGCAGCTCGACCCGCTCCGTGCCCAGCGCTTCCCGCATGGCCGCTTCGACCTCGGCCTCCGATACATGCAAGGCACGGATTCGATCCCAGTCCGCTGCGTGGGCGCGGAAATAGGCCTGCGCCGCCATTTCGCGCTCGGCTTTGACCTCCTCAGCGCGCTGGCGGTCGCGGACATAAACAGGGTCGTTTGCGTTCACCGACTGCACCAGGGCGCGGGCGAGAGCGCCTCCCGGCCCATCAGCAAGCCGACAAAACACCCAGCTCCCTTCGCGCACCCGTTCGATGAGGCCAGCTTCTCCCAGGAGCTTTACATGCCGGCTAATACGCGGCTGGCTCTGGCCAAGAATGTTAGTGAGATCTTTGACGTTGAGCTCACCTTCTGAGAGCAGCAGAAGAATGCGCAAGCGAGTGGAATCCGCGGCCGCCTTCAGGCCTGCCACCGCCTTCTCGATCTCCAGCTCGCCCGCAAGCGCCATCCGATGCCTCCATACCGGAGGTAGCATATAAAGATATCTTTATATGCGTCAAGAACAGCTATTCCCGGATTTCTGTTCCGTCGGTAACAGGTGAGCAACCGCTCGCCTGCTATGAGTCCCGCCCGGCGCCGTCGAGCGCTTCTTCAAAACCCCCATCCCAGCCGTTCTTTAGTCGATACTGTCGCCCATGAAAGCTGCTCTGCCTCATGCCGATCCTTCAAATCAGGCACAATCGCCGCGGACCAGCCGTCTTCTGACGACGCTTCTCGTCCTGCCTGCGGCAACGGTGTTGCTGTCGCCATTCGGGATGGTGGCGGTTGCTGCCGCCGCGCAGCCGGAAATGCTCAACGTGCTTGCCGACAAGCCCCTTGCAGCCGCGCAGCTTACTGGCGGCCTCTTTATCTCGCTCCTCTTCTGCCTCCTGCCTTTCAGCAAGTGGGCTACCGTTCCGGTCCGTGCGTCCGGAAACACGGCGAGGGACGAAGGTTAAGGCCAGTCAACTGTCGAGCGAGTTGCGAGGGGGCCCAAGCGCCCCCTCATTACGTCAGCGGTCTACCTTTCCCGCCAGAGCCGCGGCGAAGGCCCTGCTGAGCTCGGGAGCGGCCCGCGGATCTCGCGGCTGCCAGGTGCCGCGGTCCACACTGGTCAGGAAACGCTCCACGAGCCAGGAGAATAGAGCCGGCTCCTCATGGTTGATTGGGTGCCCGCAGCCCGGCAGCATGGCGAGCTGAGCCGTCGGCATGATCCGCTTCATGAAAAGGTTGACGTCGAGGCAAGGCTCGTCCTCGTCGCCAACGATGAGCAGCACCGGCACCTTCACGGCCGCCAGCTCCGCCTCAAGGTCGTAAAGGGACGGACGTTTGCCCTGAACGTTCCGTAGCACCTTCGCTGAACCCTTCGGCGGATGGCTGGCCAGGTGCTCCACCATCATCCGCCAGCCGAGCTCATCCTTGTTCTGCAGCTGCACGCGGACGGCGCTCACACAGATTTGCTCGGCATCGATCCGCGTTGCCTTTTCCATGACGTCAGCCGAGGCAGCGGCATCGCGCAGGAACTGATCGCGGGTCGCCCGCTCAGAGCCGGTCCCCGCCCCAGCGGCAACGGCGGAAAGCAGACGATTGGGGAAGTAGATGGCAAGTTGCAGAGCCGTATAGGCGCCCATGCTGAGGCCGACCACGTGAGCCTTCTCCACGCCCACGGCATCGAGCACGGCAATGACGTCGCGGTTGGCGATCTCCTGGCCGTAGGCCGTATCGTTGTCCGGCACGTCAGAGGGCGGATAGCCGCGGGCGGCCATGGTGATGCAGGTGAAATTGCGGCTTAGTGCCCGCACCTGCTCGCGCCAGCTCCGGTGGTCGCCTGCAAACTCGTGCAGAAAGATAATCGGCGTCCCTCGCCCGGTAACCTCATAGTAAATACGAATTCCTCCGGCGTCCGCGTAAGGCATTTTTTCATTCCTTTTGGCAAAGTCGGTAACGGTTTGTACACTGTGACCGTGGAGACATGAAGGGTGCCCGGACTCCACCGGTTCACACCGGCGAGAGTTGACGGGGAAAGCAACGACTGCAAATTGATGCTGATGCCTGGCTGCTCGAGGCCCGGAACATGTTGATGTCGGTCCGCTTCTTGTTCGGGAGATTTGGTATGGCCACTCAAGTCGCCACGCGAAAAACGATGTCTCGCGGCCGGCATAGCTTGATTGCCCTCTTCTCGGTGCTGTGGCTTCTGATCATCGGCGCGCCCGCCAAGGCATCGTCCGATGCCGCCGCGATCCAGTTCATGAAGGATACAGCGCGGGAGCTCATTGCAGCTGCCCGCAGTGGCTCACAGCGCGATTTCATGGAGGTGATCCAGAAGCGCGGGCACGTCCCAGCCATCGGGCTTTATGCGCTGGGCAATTACAAAGCCCAGCTTCCGGCATCCCATCGGGATACCTATTACGGCGGCATGGTCCGGTTCATCGCCCGGTATGCCTCAACCGAGGCGCCCAAGTATCCGGTCAGCCACGCCGAGATCCTCTCACCGGTCGTCCGCGAGGGTGATGCCATTTACGTCGACAGCCGTGTGCATCTGCAGAACGGCTCCGTCTACGACGTGCGCTGGTTGCTCATCCCACAAGGCAACTCCTTCCGCATCCGTGACGCGCAGGTCATGGGCTTCTGGATGAGCCCATTCCTCAAGAAACTGTTCGAGGACTACATTGGCGAGAACGGAGGAGATCCGCAGGCGCTCGTCATCGCGCTCAGCCGTTAGGCGAAGATAAGCTCTTTATCGGGAATTCAGGTCGGGCGCTGGCGTGATCGTCAGCGCCCTGCTTGTTTTGAGTGTCAGATCAGCCGATCAATGGTGATGGCCGATCTGGTGGCCGATCGATTTCGCGTTCCCGAACTCGTGGCACTCCGACGCGCGCTCGATTTCAAGCGTGGTATGGGTCACGCCGAAACGCTCGCGGACCAAAGCCCTAATCCGGTCTTTCACCGCCCTCGCGTCCGGCGCGATATCGTCCGGCACGACGATATGTGCCTCGAGGGAATTGCGGTTCTCGTCGATGGCCCAGACGTGAAGGTGATGGATGTCCTCGACACCATCGACTTTCCTAATGGCATCCATAAGCTCCTCGACATCGATACCCGGAGGCACGCCGAGCATGAGAATGCGCACAACATCGCCAACCTCGTTGAACGCCATCCACAGAATGTAGGCGGCGATGATCAGCGTCACGATCGGGTCGACGATGTGCCATCCAAACAGCAGAATGAGCGCGCCCGCGACGATTACGGCGATCGACCCCAGGGCATCGGCGACGTTGTGAAGAAACGCCGCACGAATGTTCGCACTCGTCTTGGAGAGGGAATACGTCAGCAGCGCGGTCACGGCGTCGATCACCAGCGCGATGGTGGCGACGATCACCACCGTCCAACCCTCCACCTCCTCCGGCGAGAAGAACCGAAGGATGGCCTCGTAAGCCAGATAGACGCCAATCGCGATGAGGGTTGTATAGTTGATCAGTGCGGCGACAAGCTCCGCCCGCACATAGCCGAAGGTCATGCGCTCATCGCTTTGGCGGCGGGCAATCTTGCGGGCGAAGAATGCGATGCCGAGAGAGACCGCATCGGAAAAGTTGTGCACGGCATCGGCGATCAGCGCGAGGCTGCCCGCGAGAATCCCGCCGACGAGCTGCGCGATGGTGAGGCCCACATTGACCACCACGGCGATAAAGACGCGGCGATCTCCGGCCTCCGCGTCTATGTGCACGTGCCTGTGGCTATGGGCGTGGGTATGCGAATGTCCTGCCATCTCGCCTCCCCGGCCAACTCCAGCCGGAACAGGCTTTGACCGAGCAGGTTCCGGCGCCCCGCCGGGACCAAGCCCGGCGGGGAGTGATCTTAATTATTCCGCTCGAACCGTTTGAACTTGATCCGATGCGGCTCGACGGCAGCGTCGCCGAGGCGGCGCCGCTTGTCCTCAAGATAAGCCTGGAAGTTGCCCTCGAACCACTCGACGTGGCTGTCGCCCTCGAAAGCCAGAATATGCGTGGCGATACGATCGAGGAAGAAGCGATCGTGGCTGATGACGACCGCGCAGCCCGGGAAGTCCTCGAGCGCCGACTCGAGCGCCGACAGCGTCTCGGTGTCGAGGTCGTTGGTCGGCTCGTCGAGGAGCAGCAGATTGCTGCCTTCCTTCAGCATCTTGGCGAGATGCACACGATTGCGCTCACCGCCGGATAGAAGCCCGACCTTCTTCTGCTGGTCCGGCCCGCGGAAATTGAACCAGCCGACATAGGCACGCGACGGCACCTCGCGCTTGCCGAGCTGGATGACGTCCTTGCCGTCCGAGATCTCCTCCCAGACCGTCTTGTTCGGGTCGAGAGCGTGGCGAGACTGATCCACGTAGCCGAGCTTCACCGTATCGCCGAGGCGGATCGTGCCGGCATCCGGCTTCTCCTGGCCCGTGATCATGCGGAACAGGGTCGTCTTACCGGCGCCGTTGGGGCCGATCACGCCGACGATGCCGCCGGGCGGCAGCTTGAACGAGAGATTCTCGATGAGAAGCTTGTCGCCGAAGCCTTTCGTCAGGTTCTCGACCTCAAGCACGACATTGCCGAGACGCGGACCGGGCGGAATCTGGATCTGAGCGTGGTTGATCTGCTCACGGCCCGCCTCCTCGGCCAGCCGCTCATAGGCCTGGATACGTGCTTTCGACTTGGCCTGCCGGGCCTTGGGGCTGGACCTGATCCACTCCAGCTCGCGCTTGAGAGTGCGCTGCTTGGCCTCTTCCTGGTTCTTCTCGATTTCGAGGCGCTTGGCTTTCTGCTCGAGCCAGCTCGAGTAGTTGCCCTTGTAGGGCACGCCCTGCCCGCGATCGAGCTCGAGCGTCCATTCCGTAATGTTGTCGAGGAAGTAGCGATCGTGCGTCACGAGGATAACGCAGCCGGGATACTCCTTCAGATACCGCTCGAGCCAGGCCACCGTCTCGGCATCGAGATGGTTGGTCGGCTCGTCGAGCAGCAGGATGTCGGGCTTCGACAAGAGAAGCCGGCACAGCGCAACACGGCGCTTTTCCCCGCCGGAAAGGGTCGTGACATCGGCATCGCCCGGCGGGCAGCGCAGGGCATCGAGCGCCTGCTCCACCTGCTGATCGAGATCCCACAGGTTCTGCGCGTCGATCTCGTCCTGCAGGCGCGCCATCTCTTCGGCCGTCTCGTCCGAGTAGTTGGCGGCGAGCTCATTGTAGCGGTCGATGAGCGCCTTTTTCTCGGCGACGCCCTCCATGGCATTGCCGAGCACGTCCTTGGTGGGATCCAGCTCCGGTTCCTGCGGCAGGTAACCGACGCGCACACCTTCGGCGGCCCAGGCCTCGCCCTGGTAGTCGTCGATCACTCCGGCCATGATCTTGAGCAGCGTGGACTTGCCCGCACCGTTGACGCCCACGACGCCAATCTTGGCGCCAGGCAGGAAGGACAAGGAAATGTCCTTCAGGACTTGCTTGCCCCCCGGGTAGGTCTTGGAGAGCCGGTGCATGTGATAGACGTATTGCGGCGTTGCCATGTCGTTTGGCGCCTTCTCAAACCTGACTGATGGGAAGTTGCGTGCGGTTCTAGACGAAACCTCTACCGGTCTCAACTGACGACCGTTGCCGGCGCTGTGCACATGCAGCCGGATCACCTGAAGATAGGTAGGCCCTCCTGACCGTCCAAGCCGCTCTTCCGCAAGCCTTCCGCGGGTATGACGTCGCGGACCATCGGCGGTCCGCCACCGGCGTTCCCGAATGTGAGCGGAAGCGAAGCTAGGGCTCTAAATCGAAATCCCGGTGAAAAAGAATTGTCCCAATCCCACCGTGAAAACGAGGCAACCATAGAGACTGTGCTCAAGCCAGACGGCCCAAAGCGATCGCGTCACATCATAGCGGTAGGCAAAAAGCAGTCCCGAGAAAAACGTGCCCACCACCGCGATCCAGTTCTCAAAAATGATATGCCCGAAAGAAAACAGGGCTGCGTTTGTGAAAATGGCGAGCCAGCGGCGATCTCCGAATAGCGGGCCGTAGCGGTGAAAAAAGAAAGTTCGGTAAACGAATTCCTGCGCCAGGACCGACAGCAGCGGATAAAGCACCATAATTGTGAGCCAGAGCCGTGGCGCACGGCGGGGAAATGAAAGAAACGACCACGGAAAGAGCGCATAGGCTGCATAGGCGATTGCGCTGCCAATGACGGCAAACGTTCCAAGAATTGCAAGAAGTTGACCGAGCGAGAAACCCTGCGCCAACTCCCGGCGAAGAAAAAACGTCGGGTCCCACGTCAGGTAGAGGAAAAAGCCCAGAAGAATGGGCTGGAGCACCACAAAAAGGGGCAAGCGGAATGTTTGGAGGACGTAACTGACGAGGAGCGGCGCCCCGACAAAAAAGATGAGTATTTCGAAAACCAGCCTTACGCGCCGGGCGAACCCCGGCAGAACAATGGCCTCATCGCGCGGCAGTGTCCCTGCCGCGCACAGGCCAAGCATGGCCTTCATCCACTCGCTACTCCGCCGCGACGAGCTTCTTCAGGGTGGCGGATAAGGTGTGCCGCACCTTGTGAAAACCCTTCGAGCTCTCGCTGGTCATCCAGTTCATCTGCAAGGACCGGCGCGGCCCCTCGTAGGGAGGGTGTCCGTGCCAGGACCTCTCCGAACGTTTGAATACTAGCAGAGTTCCGTTGTCGGGCGATACTTCGGTGACATAATCGTTGAGATCGTTACCGCTGCGGAGAATGCGCAGCCGTCCTCCGGCATGCGGCCACGACTCGTTCAAATAGAGCAGGACGGTGATGATCTTATCGCGCGAATCCGTGTGAATTTGACCATCCTTGGTCCGCGTATATCCGCGCAGTGAATACATCTTCGGCCGGCCGCCCAGGTCGACCCCAAATTTCTCTTCGATGATCGCCTGGAATTCCGGGCCATCAAGCTCGTCAATAACTTCCTTAATGGTCATCCCTGCATCGAGGGCCTCGACGGGATAAGACCCACCGCGATCAATCCGCGGAAAGGTTTCGTTGATCCGCCGCAGGCTCTCGGCCGACAAAAATCCAGGAACAATCAGGAATTCAAAGGGATCGGTCTCGAGCTTCGCGGCGCGCAGCCGATCCAAATTGAGATGTGGCAAGGCCTCATCACCTTTCTCTCCCCCCGAAGATGCCGAACCGCGGTGATCTGCCTGTTTGTTCTTGTTCTTCTTCAGCGCTGCGAATTGCGAAAAAGCAGATACCGCCGCTCCACCTCCTTCGCGATCACGGACGCGGAGTCGATGGGAGCGTAGCTCCAATCTTCAAGCCGCTCGGGATTGGAAGGCAAGAGACGTGTAGCGCCTATCCCCTGCAATCTTTGGTGGAACTTTCGGAACTTGGTGCTGCCCCGTGAGGGCTCGAATACGTAGACCGGCCGCCCGGTGGCGCAGGCTTCTCCCGTCATGTTGACCGAGTCTGCGGTCACGACGAGGTAGTCGGCTCCCGCAAGGAAATTGGGATAAGGATTTGGGCCGGTTCCATCCCAGAGGATGCGCGGCCGATCGCGCGTCGCCTCGTCGGCCACGCGCAGCAGGCGGTCATGAGTGCGCCGGGACGGTGTAATCATGAAGCTCGCGCCGAGCCGGCCCAGCGCAGCCAGGGCCTTGGCGAAACGCTCGTCGTCGGCGTCCGTGAATTTGTAGCTGCCGTTCTTGCCTCCCAGCACCACGGTGATGCGCGGCTGAGGCAAGGCGAGGATCTCGGGCGGCAGCGCGCGCCGCAACCGTTCGAGCCGCTCCGGCGAATAACTGTGGGGCGAGGTCACGGTCACCACGACGTTGTCGCCGCGCAAAGGGTCGTGCTCAGGAACCCAGATGAGATCCGCAACACCGTTTCCAATGCGCGGATCTTGCAAGACAATAGTGAACGTTTCACCACGCGAATAATGTTTGATCGCGCGGATGTAAGGGATGCTCGCCCGCCCGCAAGCGATAGCAATATCTGGCCAAGGTGGCGTAAGCAGCGCACCTGGGCGTCCCGGACGATCAGATGGCTGCACCGGCCCGTAAGGTGCAATTAGGCGCCAGAACCCTCGGGTCTCCACCTGCTTCAGCTCGTAATCCAACCCCAGCGCGTCGGCCACGCCCTTGCACGGCACAACCATGCCGGCCTTGCCGTCAGTGATGATCCATGCGCGCAACCCTTTGAGCGCGCCGGCCGGTTGAGATGCTGAGGATGGATCTCGCTGCTGCATGCACGCCTTCTCGTCGTTTGGCGCACATCTGTCGATGCTGCCAGCCGCCGCACGGGATCGGCTCCACGACTTTAGCAGAGACCGCGGTTGCCATCTGCCGGCAACGGTCCTATCCACCATAAGTGCGCCCCTGCCAAACCCACTTCGTCACACGAGCTTCCCATGCGTGCCCGCCTCGACGTCATTGATTGGCGCATTCTCAAAGAACTGCAGGCTGATGGCCGCATCACAAACGTGGCGCTCGCACAGCGTGTTGGCATCAGCGCACCGCCCTGCTTGCGCCGGGTGCGTGCCCTGGAGGAAGCGGGCGTCATCACCGGCTATCATGCTCAATTGGATGAGCAGATGCTCGGGTTCGAGTTGACGGCCTTTGCCATGGTCGGATTGCATAGCCAGGCCGAAGCCGATCTCCGCGCTTTCGAGAACCGCGTGCTCGGCTGGCCCCTGGTACGCGAAGCCTACATGATGTCCGGTGAGATGGACTACGTGCTGAAGTGCGTGGCGCCGGACCTCACCACTTTTCAGAACTTTGTGCTCCGCGAGCTCACGGCGGCGCCAAACGTCGCCAGCGTCAAGACGGCCCTCGCGATCCGCCGCGCAAAACGCGAGCCTGGCGTGCCGATCGGATACGTGCGCTCCTGAGGCGAACCGCGCGTTGCTTTCCTACAACATTGGGCCTCACCATCGGCCTGAAGGTGCACGCCCTGAAGATCATCCGTTGTGAAGGTCACAATGCTGGCCAACAGATTGGGCACGCATTTTGTGTTCGCCGGATGAATCGCTGCATCTGCAGGGCTCGAACGGCCTGCCGGTTGCCCTATATTGTGCCTTGGGCGACAGAACCTGGAGACGAGACATGGTCAAGGGTCGCAGAGTGAGTGCAAGCATGCCGCTGATGGCGTTGGCTGGCACCTGCACGGCCATCGGCGTGCTGGCAGCGACCGCGTTTCGGCCGGAAGTGATCATCGACCGCGGGGTTGAGGCGGCTTTGGCCCGTTTCAACGAAACCACCGAGCAACGTGTCATTGAGACGGCAGAGCAGCGGCGCGAGCAACCGGCCCGCCGTCAAGCGCTCGCTGACAGCCCCGCTTTCTGGCTCAGCAGCCTCGAAGACGGTGACTCGACGGAACTGTCACAGCCGCTTCAGGTCGGCGATCGCATCGACATCACAGGTCGAAGCGGGCGCAAGACCCTCGAGGTGGTGGATATCCACCAGATCAGCCCGGATCTGACCAGGGTGGAACATGCTTCCGGCCCGCGGTATCTGCTCGTCACCTTCCGGGAGGTTGGCCCCGTCAAGCCTCGCCTCATGAGGATCATCATCGAATCTGACGAGCCGGTGTCAGTGGGCATTGGCGAGGCGCCGCGCACGCTGTAAAGAGGTGTGCTGACGGTTCCAACAGGGGCTTGCCATGCGGCTCAACCCGCCAAGCATCGGAGTGTTTTTGATCTCGCTCGTTCTGGCGGGGCTCGCCGTTGCCACCAAACTCGGTTTCTTGCACGTTCCGCGCTATCTACCCCACCAAGAATATTGGCTGGCCATCGTTGCCTATATACCTGATGGTCGGCAACCTCGTTCGTGGGCTGTAAATTCGGACTTACTCGCGTTCGTCAGCCCCGCCCGGAAAAGATCAGACCTGCTCCCGCGGCGATCAGCGCGAAGCCGAAGGCGTGTCGCCACGTCAACGGCTCACCGAGGTAGAGCACCGAAAAACCCGCGAAAACACAAAGCGTTATGACTTCCTGCATCGTTTTCAACTCGGCCGCCGAGTAAACCGAGTGGCCGATGCGGTTTGCCGGCACGGCAAGGCAATATTCGATGAAGGCGATCCCCCACGACACCAGGATCACCACCAGGATTGGTGCTGACTTGAACTTGAGGTGCCAGTACCACGCCAGCGTCATGAACACGTTCGAGGCGACAAGCAGCACAAGCGGCGCGACGTGAGGCCACGACACGGAAGGAGCGGCGGGCATGTAAAAGTCCTGAGCAAAACGGCCGCATGCGATTAGGGCTTCGCCTGCGTCTTGTCCAGAGGCTTGCTGTCGCTCCTGTCCGCCCGCAATTTCCGTTGCATCGGCTCAGCCGCTTCACTATCACCTCGCCTTCATGCGCCGCCTCCAAGCCGATCTTCTGCTCCTTCTTGCCGCCGCCATCTGGGGCGTCGCTTTCTATTTTCAGAAGACGGCGATGGCCCACATCGGGCCCTTTCTCTTTATCGCTGCGCGTGGGCTGATAGCGGCGACGTGCTTGCTTCCGCTCGCGTTCGTCGAGCACCGGCGCGTCCGAATTCCCTGGTCAATGGGGCTGGTCAAAATCGGACTGGCTGGGGGCGTGGCGTTCCTTGCTGGCGCAGCACTACAGCAGACTGGAATGGTGACGGCGACGGTCACCAACGCCGGCTTTCTCACCGGCCTCTACGTCGTTGCGACCCCCATCGTCAGCTGGCTTTTGTTCAAGCGGCGGCCGGAGAACTACGTCTGGCCAGCTGTGGCGCTTGCGTTCGTTGGAATCTGGCTGTTGGGCGGCGGTACGCTGAGTGGGTTCTCCTTCGGGGATATGTTGATTGCCTTATCCTCCCTCGTCTGGGCTGTGCATATGCTCATTACGAGTCTCGCCACGCCCTACGGGCGGCCCGTTGCCTACACTGCGATGCAGTTCGCCAGCGTTGGTACTGGCGCGGTTGTTCTGACGATCCTTTTCGAGCAGAACACCTTCGAAGGTTTTCTGAATGCGCTGCCGTCGATCGCCTACGTCGGCGTTCTTTCGAGTGCCGTGACCTTTACCCTGCTCGCCATCGCGCTCAAAGCCACGCCACCGACCGAAGCCTCTATTCTCATGAGCATGGAAATGCTGTTCGCAGCGGCAGCCGGCGTTGTTTTGTTGGGTGAATGGCTGCCTCCCATCGGGTGGCTCGGCGCAGCGCTCATGTTTTCGGCGACGCTCCTCGTACAGATCGGCCCGATGTTGAAAAAGCACCGTACCGAGACGCTTTGATCACGGCCTGATGCCTGCTAACCTGCGGGCATGGGGTAACCACGCAAATCTCGCATTGCGCTTCCATCGCAGTCGCTGCGGTGACGGTGTTTGTTGCGCCGGGCGAAGCCCGAAGCCAGCCGGTCCAATCGGCCCCCACGGACCCGCGCATTACGCCGGGGCAAGTCATCGATGGCTGGACCGGCGGGCCGATCCCGTGTCGTTGCCGCTACCAGGGCCGGTTTTACAATCTCGGAGACGTGGTCTGCATGCACACGCCGCGTGGAACGGTATTCACCCGCTGCGAGCTGTTCCTCAACAACACCTCCTGGATGCCGACGGACGAGCCTTGCACCATTTCGCAGCTAATGATGGATGACCGGCCACGCGAGTGATCGAAGGCCTCCTCTAGCCGTGTAGCACGCCCCGCTTCTTTCCTCCCGGTTCGGTGATGAGCACCAAACCGGACACGAGCGCGCCGAGTGCCGCCGCCACAAACGCGCTCTCATAGCCGAACGCAACGATGAGGCTGCCGAAAACGGGTGGTGTCAGGGTGTAGGTCAGGAAGACGAAGAAAGTCGTGCCCGCAGTCGCTTCGCTGACCGAATCCGGCGGAGAAAGGCTCGCCGCCTCTGCAAGGTAAAGGCCGTTCCACGTTGCAACCGAGAGACCGGCCAGCATCGCGGCACCAAACAATGTCACCGAGCCGAGACCCGGCTCCAGCGCAGCTGTCATAAGCGACGATGCGCACGAGCAGGCAGCGAGCAGCATCAGCACCAGACGCCGCGACCCGACCCGGTCGGCCAACAATCCGAAAAGGATCCTTCCAACAACGCTGGCAAACTGGAGGGTGGCGAAGAGTGTGCCGGCCAGAGTCAGGCTGTAGCCGAGGCCATCGTGCAAATAGATGACGAAAAACGAGAAAAATGCGCTTTGGACGACCGCAAAACCCACGCACGCCATGGCGAGGCGAACCAACCCCGGCGCCAGCCCCAAGGCCCGGAATGGCCGCAGCAAGTTCGAGGGCGAAAACAGCGCGCCCAAGCGGAAGGGCTGGAGCGGCCGGCTCGTGTTGTAGGAGATCGGCGCCAAAAGGAGGGGCGACGCCAGGATCAGGCAGGTCAGGCAGATCAGCAGGTAAGCTGGATGCCAGCCGAGGGCAGCAATCAGCCAGCCTCCAAATCCACCAGCGACAACGCCTCCAATGGGAACACCCGCCTGCCTTAGGGAGAAAACGGTCGCCCATTTTCCTTTCGGCGTGTGGTCTGCGAGGATCTGACTGCCTGCAGGGGTGGACGTCGAGTAGCCGAATCCGAGTAGGACCGCCCCGACGATCATCGTCGGCAACCAGGCTGTGCCTAGAAGCAGCGAACCCGCGACTGCAATCAAAATACCGATGCGCAGCGTCCACAGCGGACCGAGGGTCGGTGTGACCCCATGATTTGCCATGTAGAGCCAGATGGAGCCAACTCCGGTCGCTCCGGCAATCCAGCCGTACGTGGTGGGCTCCAGCCCCGCTGCAGCCATAAGCAGCGGCGCAACAACCGGGAGAAACAGGTGCAGCGAAGAATTTCCGATAAGCGGAAATAAAACCACCAGGAGAGGTCTGAGTGGAAACTTCATTGCAGGGAAAATGGCTCCGGGCAGGTTCGGCGCAGTGTTTCAGCTCAGGCTCGTGAGAGCAAGTGCTAAGATCTGATTTTCATTCTTGGCGTCTGTTCCCTGTGAGACACTTTCCGCCATCGGAACCCCGGCATGACCGGCGTGTTGCCTGTCGACAGGTGTGCCGATCCCGCTTGCCGGCCCGTGCAAGTGACCCTATAGAACCGGCCTTGATGACCAGCGCCGAACCTATTGCTGAAAGCATTTCGTTCCCCCACCGCCATCTCTTGACCTGTGAGAATTTGACGGCAGGGGAAATCACCGCCCTCCTCGACCTCGCTGACAAGGCCGCCGAGATCAATCGGCAGGTCAACAAGAAGCGCGATGTGCTGAGGGGGCGCACACTCATCAACCTTTTTTTCGAAGCCTCCACGCGCACACAAAGCTCGTTCGAGCTGGCCGGCAAACGGCTGGGCGCCGACGTCATGAACATGAACGTGTCGACTTCGTCCGTGCAGAAGGGCGAGACGCTGATCGACACGGCGATGACGCTCAACGCCATGCGGCCGGACATTATCGTCGTCCGTCACTACGCGGCCGGCGCCGTGGAGCTGCTGGCGCAGAAGGTCGATTGCTCCGTCATCAACGCGGGCGACGGTGCCCACCAGCATCCGACGCAGGCGCTGCTCGACGCGCTCACCATTCGTCGCGCAAAGGGACGGATTGAAGGCCTCACCGTGGCGATCTGTGGCGATATTCTCCACAGCCGTGTCGCCCGCTCGAACATCCATGTTCTCAACACCTTGGGTGCCCGCGTTCGTCTGGTTGCGCCATCTACGCTGCTGCCTGCCGAGCCGGAGCGGTTCGGTGTCGAGGTCTACACGGACATGTGGAAGGGGCTCGAAGGGGCAGACATCATTATGATGTTGCGCCTTCAGCGAGAGCGGATGCAGGGTTCGCTTGTGCCCTCGGTCCGCGAATACTTTCACTTCTTCGGACTCGATCACGAAAAGCTGGCCCGGGCGAAGCCGGACGCGCTCGTCATGCACCCGGGTCCCATGAACCGGGGCGTCGAGATCGCATCAACGATCGCCGATCACTCGCGCAGCCTTATCCGTGAGCAGGTCGAAATGGGCGTCGCCGTGCGGATGGCCGTACTCGAAGCCCTCGCCCGCAACCTTCCGAACTCATGAGCCCGCTGATGCGCGCCACCGATAAGAAAAAGGCAGGAACGGCCACGCGGACGGCATTCATCAACGCGCGGCTCGTTGACCCGGCAACAGATCGCGACGAGCCGGGCGGCCTGCTGGTCGTCGAAGGCGAAATCGCCGACCTTGGCCCCCATCTGCGGCGGAACGCGCCGGAGGATGCCGAAGTCATCGACTGCAAGGGACATGTGCTGGCTCCCGGCCTCATCGACATGCAGGTGTTCACCGGTGAGCCAGGTGCCGAGCATCGCGAGACGCTGAAGACGGCGAGCCTCGCCGCCGCTGCGGGTGGCGTGACGACCATCGTGGTGATGCCGGACACGAACCCGGTGATCGATCAGGTGGCCCTCGTTGATTTCATCCAGCGCCGCGCCCGCGACAATGCCGTGGTGCGCGTGCACACGATGGCCGCGCTCACCAAGGGGCTTGAAGGGAAAGAGATTACGGAAATCGGGCTGCTGAAGCGCGCCGGCGCAATCGCGTTCACGAACGGCAAGAACAGCGTCGCTGACACCAAGGTCATGTACAACGCGCTGCTCTACGCCAAGGACTTCGGCGCGCTCATCGTGCACCACACGGAGGATCCGTACCTCAGCCAAGGCGCGTGCATGAACGCGGGGCATGTGGCGGCGCGGCTTGGTCTTCCGGGGGTGCCGAAGGCTGCCGAGACCATCATTCTTGACCGCGACATCCGCCTGGTCGAAATCACTGGCGGCCGCTACCACGCAGCCGCGATTTCCTGCCGCGAGAGCCTGGACATCATCCGGACAGCCAAGGCCGCCAAGCTGCCGGTCACATGCGGCGTATCCATCAACCACGTCACGCTGAACGAGAACGACATCGGCCCTTACCGCACCTTCTTCAAGCTGCGCCCACCGCTGCGCGCCGAAGAGGATCGGGCCGCGCTGGTGCAAGGGATTGCCTCGGGCGACATCGACGTCATCGTCTCGAGCCATGATCCGCAGGACGCCGATGTGAAGCGCCGCCCGTTCGCCGAGGCCGCCGATGGAGCTATCGGTCTCGAAACGCTGCTCTCGGCCGCGCTGCGATTGCACCACACGGAAGGCGTCAGCCTCACCGTCCTGCTGCGGGCGATGACCAGCAATCCGGCGAAGCTGCTGGGTCTGCCTACGGGTCGACTGGAGAAAGGTGCGCCGGCGGACCTTGTGCTGTTTGATCTCAATCAGCCGTGGGTCGTTGACCGCGAGGCGCTGCGGTCGCGGTCCAAGAACTCGCCGTTTGACGAGAGCAAAATGCAGGGGCGCATTCTCTTGACGATGGTTGCCGGGGATATCGTCTATCAGTACCCTGAGCCGCCGCGGGTTTGAGGCGCATCGCCCGCTGACCTCGCCGAAGAGCGTCCCATGACGGAAATCGATACCATCCCGGTCCTTCTCTCTCTCGCCATTGGCTATTTGCTGGGCTCGATTCCCTTCGGGCTTCTGCTGACCCGCTTGGCGGGGTTGGGCGACATCCGCAACATCGGCTCGGGCAACATCGGCGCCACGAACGTGCTGCGGACGGGGCGCAAAGGGCTTGCTGCGGCCACGCTACTGCTCGACGCGCTCAAGGGCACGGCCGGCGTCCTGATCGGCAGCGCCATCGCCGGGCCTGTCGGGGGAATGGCAGGCGGGCTTGGTGCCTTCTTCGGCCACATCCTTCCCGTGTGGCTGGGCTTCAAGGGTGGCAAAGGGGTGGCCACCTACATTGGAATTCTGGTGGGCCTGAATTGGCCGGCGGCCCTGGCCTTTTGCGCGGTGTGGCTCTGTGTTGCCGTGCTAACGCGCTACTCATCACTTTCGGCCCTGACGGCCAGCGTGACTACACCGCTGCTTCTCTGGTTCTTGGGCGAGAGCCAGCTTGCGATGCTCGTCTCGGTGCTCACCGTTCTCCTTTTCATAAAGCACCAGTCGAATATCCAGCGCCTCATCGCCGGCACGGAAAGGAAGATCGGTGCACGGGCATAATGACTTCGGGAGGCGTCGGCCGCCGCTACCCACCGCCCGTCTTGACGATCACCAGCGCCTCGCCTGCCTTCGTCTAATTCGTTCGGAAAACGTCGGACCCGCCACATTCCGCGCGCTCATCAATCACTTCGGCGGAGCTCGCGCAGCCCTGGAGGCTTTGCCAGAGTTATCGAGGCGCGGGGGCCGAAGAACGGCTATTCGTGTCTGCAGCGAGGCCGAAGCTGAAGCCGAGCTCAAAGCCGCCCGACGCATCGGGGCGCGGCCGGTGTTCACCATCGAACCCGGTTATCCCGCCGCCCTGGCTGTGGTCGAGCAGGCGCCGCCGCTCCTTTACGTCAAAGGCGACGACCGGCTGCTCAATCGCCCTTCCATAGCGATCGTCGGATCGCGGTCGGCTTCGGCAGCCGGCCAGCAATTCGCTCGCCAGCTCGCCGCCGGCCTTGGGCGCGCAGGATATATCATCGCCTCCGGACTGGCGCTCGGCATCGACACTGCAGCCCACCACGCCGCCCTTGAGACCGGCACCATCGCCGTGCTGGCCGGTGGCCTAGACGTGATCTACCCTCCCCAGAATGCGGATCTCCACCGCGCCATCGGCGAGCGCGGCTGCCTCGTCAGCGAGATGCCGCCTGGCTTCAAGCCGCGCGGAACGGATTTCCCGAGACGCAACAGGATCATCTCGGGCTTGTCTCTAGGCGTTTTGGTCGTGGAGGCGGCGCGCCGCTCCGGATCACTCATTACCGCCCGCAGGGCAGCCGATCAGGGGCGCGAGGTCTTTGCCGTGCCCGGTCATCCGCTCGACCCGCGGGCCGAAGGAACCAACCAGCTCATCAAGGAGGGGGCCACGCTCGTCACCTGCGTCGAGGACATCCTGCAGGCGCTGGAGCCATTCGGTCGGGCGCCGAGGATCGACCGGGATGATGGCACAGCAAGCTTCAGTGAATCCTCCGACGGGCTCGAAACCCCACCCGAGCCGCTGCCGCTCGTCGAACAGGATGACCGCAGCCTGATCCTCACGGCGCTTGGCCCTGCCCCGGTGCACATCGATGAACTCGCTCGCGCGACGGGGCTTCCGATCCGGGTTGTGCAGACGGTTCTTCTCGAGCTGGCCCTCGCCGGCCGGATCGAGCACCACGGCAACCAGCTCGTTTCGCTGGCTGCCAACGCCCAGAGCTGATTACACTGGTTCCAGCCAGCTCAGCCGCTTGGGCCGCGCTCGCCGTTCGCGGTCGACCTCTCGGTAGGCGTCTTCCAGCAGGTCCGCCACCCGAGTGCACCCCATCTGCCAGGCCAGGACTTGCATATGCCGGATGGTATTCGCGAGGTACTCCAGTTGCGCCCGAATCGAAGTCGCTCGTTCTGGTTGCTGCTTCACCAAACCGTCGGTATCGTTCCTTGCGTAAGCCAGTGTCAGCTTTGGCTTTTTTTCCGGACCCGGTTCCTTGTCCATGCTCTTGGAGAATCTCAAGTTTGCCGCTCTTCACACAGTCTCAGGCATACACTATGCGCATTAAGTAGACAATCTTCATTTTTTGCATATTCAGGTGATTTGACTTCGCCTCGACCATCACCCATCTTCCCCCACCTGAGCGACGACGGACCTGACGTGGCCACGCAGAGGCGCCTGAACCCGGAAGGGACACGCGGCCGCGACGGGGGGATCCCGGGAAGCACATGAACATCGTCATTGTGGAATCGGCTGCGAAGGCCAAGACAATCAACAAGTATCTCGGTTCGGGATACAAGGTGATCGCGTCCTACGGGCACGTGCGCGACCTGCCCGCGAAGGATGGCTCTGTCGAGCCGGACCGCGATTTCGAAATGCATTGGGACGTCGATCCCAAGGCCACAAAGATCATTCGCGAAATCGCCGATGCGGTGAAAAAGGCCGACAAGGTCATCCTCGCCACCGACCCTGACCGCGAAGGCGAAGCGATCTCCTGGCACATCCTCCAGCTGCTCGACCAGAAGCGCGCGCTGAAGAAGGGCGTCCCTGTCGAGCGCGTGACATTCAACGCCGTCACCAAGGACGCCGTGCTGGCGGCCATGAAGAACCCGCGGTCGATCGATGCGCCGCTGGTCGAGGCCTACCTCGCCCGCCGTGCGCTCGACTATCTCGTGGGCTTCACGCTGTCCCCGGTCCTCTGGCGAAAGCTGCCGGGTGCCCGGTCAGCCGGGCGCGTGCAGTCGGTCGCATTGCGGCTCGTCTGCGACCGCGAAGCCGAAATCGAGGCCTTCAAGTCCGAAGAATACTGGACCATCGAAGCCCTGCTTGAGACCAGCAAGGGCGAAGAGGTCCGCTCGCGGCTGGTGGCGATCGGCGGGCAGCAGCTCAAGAAGCTCGATATCAAGGACGCGGCCAGCGCCCATGCCATCAAGGCAGCAATTGAGGGCGGCCGGTTCACAGTAACGTCAGTGGAGAAGAAGGCAGTCCGCCGCAATCCGGCGCCACCCTTCACCACGTCGACGCTGCAGCAGGAGGCCTCCCGCAAGCTTGGCTTCTCGGCCAAGCAGACCATGCAGCTCGCCCAGCGCCTTTACGAAGGCGTTGATGTCGGCGGCGAGACGGTGGGCCTCATCACCTACATGCGTACTGACGGCGTGCAGATCGTCCCGGAGGCCATTTCCGAGATCCGCCGCGTAATCGAGAAGGAATACGGGAAACGGTACACGCCGTTCGCGCGCGAGTACAAAAGCAAGGCGAAGAACGCGCAGGAAGCCCACGAGGCCATTCGGCCGACCGACCCACGCCGGCATCCGAAGGACGTCGCGAAGTATCTCGATAAGGAGATGGCGGATCTTTATGAGCTGATCTGGCTGCGGACGATGGCCAGCCAGATGGCTTCCGCTGAGCTCGAGCAAACGACGGCCGAAATCGAGGTGCATGGCAAGGACGGCAAGACGTACGGCCTGCGCGCTACCGGCTCTGTCGTCGTGTTCGACGGGTTCATGCGCCTCTACTCCGAAGGCCGTGACGATCCGGAGGACGATGAAGACAGCCGCCGGCTGCCGGCGCTAACTCGCGGCGATGTCCTCAAGGACAAGTCCGTCGAGGCCAGCCAGCATTTCACCGAGCCGCCTCCTCGCTACACCGAGGCCACGCTTGTGAAGCGCATGGAAGAGCTGGGCATCGGACGCCCCTCGACCTACGCCACCACCCTCGCCCTGCTGCGCGAGCGCGGCTACGTGCGCCTCGAAAAGAAGCGCCTCATCCCTGAGGACAAGGGGCGGCTGGTGACAGCCTTCCTCGAAAGTTTCTTCCGCCGGTATGTGGAATACGACTTCACGGCCGACCTCGAGGAGAAGCTAGACCTCATCTCCGACGGCAAGCTGCAGTGGAAAGACGTTCTGCGGGATTTCTGGCGCGACTTCACGAAGGCCGTCGACGAGATCAAGGACCTTCGCGTCAGCGAGGTGCTGGAGGCGCTTAACGAGATCCTTGGGCCGCACATCTTCCCATCTCGCGCTGACGGCGGAGACCCACGGACCTGTCCGGTTTGCAGCTCCGGCCGATTGAGCCTCAAGGTCGGACGGTTTGGAGCGTTTATCGGCTGCTCCAACTATCCGGAGTGCCGCTACACGCGGCAGCTCGTCGAGCCACAAAGCATGGACGCGGAAGTGACGCCTCCGGAGGGTAAGCTGCTGGGCTACGACCCGGACACGGGCCTTCCCGTCACAGTGCGTACGGGCCGTTTTGGTCCATACGTCCAGCTGGGAGATGCGGAGGACGGCGAAAAGCCGAAGCGCGCCTCCATCCCGCGTGGCCTTGATGCGGCGACCATCGACCTGGAGCGCGCCTTGCAGCTCCTCTCTCTGCCCCGGGAGGTCGGGCTTCATCCCGAGACCGGAAAGCCGATCACAGCGGGCATTGGCCGCTACGGGCCCTTCGTTCACCACGAGGGCACTTACGTTAACCTTGAGAGCGTCGAAGACGTCTTCACCATCGGCATCAACCGGGCGGTGGCGCTCATCGCCGAGAAGGAAGCTGGTGGCAAGGGCAAGTGGTCCCGCCCCAAGGCACAGGTTCTGAAGGAGCTCGGCGAACACCCTGACGGCGGCAAGATCGAGGTTCTGTCCGGCCGATACGGCCCCTATGTGAAGTACGGCTCAGTCAACGCGACCCTGCCGAAGGACAAGGATCCAGCGTCGCTCACGCGGGAGGAAGCGATTGAGTTGCTGGCTGCCCGCGCTGCCAAGAACGGCACGCCCTCGAAGCGCAGCAAAGCCACTTCCAAGAAATCTTCGGCTAAGAAGGCTGAGGCCCCTGAGGAAGAGACCGAAGGCGAGGCAAGGAAAAAGGAGACAGCAGCGAAAAGGAAGGTCTCCGCCGCAGCCAAGAGCTCAGCCGCAACGAAGAAGGCGAGCAAAACAACCGCTTCTGCCAAGAAGCCGGCGACAAAGAAGTCCGCTGCCAAGTCGCGCGCCAAGACACGCGTGCCTGAACCGGCTGCGGAATAAAGTAGGCGTGAAGGTGATGACACCGGGTCGTGGAATCGTGATTTGGTGCGAAGCACAGCGGAACTTCACACCTCTTACGAATTTACGATTCCACGACGCCTGGATCGCATCACTTCACGCACGAAGGACCTGAACGACCGTGGCCCGCAAACGAGCAGCCCAGACCAGAGCAGAAGCCGTCCGCGGGCTGCCTACAAAACAGGAGATCCTAGAGTTCATCAAAGGATCTCCTGAAAAGGTCGGCAAGCGCGAGATCGCGCGGGCATTTGGCGTTAAGGGTAGCGATCGCATCGAGCTGAAGCGGCTTCTGGCAGAGCTCAACCGAGAAGGCGCTCTCGTCGGACGGCGGAAGGAGCTTCGGCCGACGGGATCGCTACCTCCCGTCTCTGTGCTCGAGATCATCGGTCGCGACGACGACGGAGACCTGATTGCTGAGCCTGTAATCTGGGACAATAAGGAGGGTCCACGGCCGCGGGTATTGCTCGTGAAGAGCCGCCGCTTCAACGGCGCTGAATCCGTCCTCGGCATCGGCGACCGCGTGCTGACCCGTGTCCGACAGCTCGAAGATCCGGACGTTGAAGGCTTCCGGTTCGAGGGCGAACCGCTGAAGAAGCTCCCCCGCGAAAAACGTCGGCTGCTTGGCATTTTCCGCGCGGACAAGAAGCGCGGCGGCGGAATGATCGCCCCGGTTGATCGCAAGGAGCTGCGTAGCTGGCCGGTGCTGCCCGGCAACGAGGGGGACGCCGAGGACGGCGATCTCGTTCGCTTCGATTTGCCCCGCGCCCACCGCTATGGCGTGCCACAGGCGCGCGTTATCGAGTCCCTGGGCAACCCAGAGGATCAGCGGCGCATCAGCCTCATTGCGGTGCATGCGCACGGCATACCGGACGACTTTCCCGAAGGCGTGCTTGTGGAGCTCGACCAGCTGGAGCAACCCTCTCTCGCGCATCGCGTGGATTTGCGGCACCTGCCGCTCGTGACGATTGATCCCAAGGACGCGCGTGACCATGACGACGCCGTCCACGCGGAGCCCGATCCGGATCCGAGGAACCGCGGCGGCTTCATTGTCACGGTCGCTATTGCCGACGTCGCTCACTATGTGCGCCCCGGCACGCGCCTCGACCGCGAGGCCCAGCTCCGCGGCAACTCCGTGTACTTCCCGGATCGGGTGGTTCCGATGCTCCCGGAGCGCATCTCCAACGATCTTTGCTCGTTGCGGGAGCATGAGGACCGGCCGTGCCTCGCCGTGCGCATGGTCTTCGACAAACACGGCGAAAAACGCCGGCACACCTTCGTGCGAGGCATCATGCGCTCCGCCGCGAAGCTCAGCTATGAAGAAGCGCAGGCGGCCTTCGACGGCAAACCTTCGCGCAAATGCCGGGACCTGATGGAACCCGTGCTCGAACCGCTTTGGGCCGCCTACAGCATCCTCGCGGAAGCGCGCAATCGCCGACAACCGCTCGACCTCGACCTGCCCGAGCGCAAGATCATCCTGGACAAGGAAGGCCGCGTGGAGCGCGTGGTGATCCCTGAACGGCTCGAAGCGCACCGGCTCATCGAAGAGTTCATGATCCAGGCCAACGTGGCCGCAGCAGAGACACTTGAGGAGCACCGCACGCCCCTCGTCTACCGGGTCCACGCGCCGCCTTCGAAAGAGAAGCTGTCGGCGCTCCGTGAATTTCTCGACAGCCTCAAGCTCCGGCTGCCTCCCGGCGAGCTGAGGCCGGCCCACTTCAATCGCGTGCTGGCGCAGGCGAAGTCGCTGCCCACGACGGATCTCGTTAACGAAGTGGTTCTGCGGGCTCAGGCGCAAGCCGAATACAGCACCGATAATCAAGGGCACTTTGGCCTCAACTTGCGGCGCTATGCGCATTTCACCTCGCCAATCCGCCGATACGCGGATCTCATCGTGCACCGCGCCTTGATCCGCGCGCTGAAGCTCGGCCCGGATGGCCTGACCGATGAGGAAACAGAACGCCTGGATGAGGTGGCCAAGTCCATCTCGGAGGCGGAGCGGCGCGCCATGGCGGCCGAGCGCGAGACCATCGACCGGCTGGTCGCCGCGTTCCTTGCCGACAGGGTTGGCGCGGAGTTCGAAGGGCGCATCTCCGGCGTCACGCGATCGGGTCTTTTCGTCCGGCTCAAGGATACAGGAGCGGATGGCTTCGTGCCTGCCTCCTCCATGATCGGCGACTTCTACCACTTCGTGGAGGAGCAGCACGCTCTCGTGGGCAGCCGCAGCGGCGAAGCCTATCGCCTGGGGGATGAAGTGCGCGTGCGGCTTGTGGAAGCCATTCCCACGGCAGGCGCATTGCGTTTCGAGATGCTATCAAAAGGCAAACGGGGCCACGTCGTCCTCTCGAAAGGCTGGCGTAACCGGAACTCGAAGCGGGGAAAACGGCGGGCAGGCCAAAGGGCGTGAATGCGTCGCTTCGGCAGGTTGACGGACAGCCCCGGGAGGGCGACCTATTGCTCGATATCCCTCACCGGGAGGCCGTAGATCGGCAGGAACATGTCTGTAACCACCAACAAGCAGAAGCGGAATCTCTACGACGCCATGATGCGCGGCGCCCGGCTCAAATGCCCGGCGTGCGGACATGGCCAGCTCTTCAGGGCGTATCTCAAGGTTGCCGACACCTGCCCGAGCTGCCGCGAAGAGCTTTTCCACCACCGCGCGGATGACGCTCCGCCTTACCTCACGATCGTCATCGTAGGTCACCTGATCGTTGCCGGCGTCCTTGCTCTCGAGCAGGCGATCGCACCGCCGCAGTGGGTCCACCTGGTGCTGTGGCTGCCGCTCACGGTGATCCTGTCGCTCGCGCTCCTGCCAAGCATCAAAGGGTCGATCGTAGGCTTGCAATGGGCTAATCAGATGCATGGGTTCGGATCTCGACCCGATCCCGACGACCCGGTGCCGGAGCACTCTTCGGTGCCCAACCAATACTGACGCGAAAAGCAACGCGAGATCTGCCAGACGATGACCGGAAGCGCCCCGCCCGGAGGAGCTGATACTAGCAGCGCACCAATCCTTCAGCCGCGGGATGCGGCGACCCTCGTAATTGTGGACCGCGTGAAAGGCATCCCCCGCGTCCTCATGGGCCGTCGGCGGATGGACGTCGTGTTCATGCCGGGCAAGTACGTCTTCCCCGGCGGCCGTGTCGATGACAGCGATCACAAAGTGGAGAGCGCTGACGAGCTTCGCCCCCTCGAGGTCGCGAAGCTTCTCATCGACATGAAGGAGCAGCCCGGTCCCGAGCGCGCCCGGGCTCTCGCCCTCGCCGCCGTCCGGGAAACATTTGAAGAGGCCGGCCTCGTCATTGGTGCGGCCACACAGACTCCGACAACCGTCGAGGCACCTGGCTGGAGCGAGTTTTTCGGCTGCGGCTTTAGACCCAGAATCGGCCCGCTGACGCTATTTGCCCGGGCCATCACGCCACCCGGCCGCCCGCGGCGCTACGACACTCGGTTCTTCTGCATCTCGGCCGACGAGATCAGCCATGAGGTCGAGACTTCAGACGGGGAGCTCTCCGGCCTGCATTGGCTCACGATCGAAGAGGCGCGCAGCCTCGACATTCCCGCCATCACCCGCATCATCCTCGAGGATCTGACGGACTTCCTCAAGGCTGCAGGCACGGACTCTTCGCACGCACCGATTCCTTACTACCACTTCAAGGATGGAAGCTTTTGCCGCGAGCTTCTAGCGGTCGACGAGGCAAGTCTACAACTTGACAGCGCGCTCCACCCGGGTATGGTGCGCGCAAATTCCAATGAACATGCGCCGAAGCGCTGAAATCCGCAGGGCAACATGGCCAAGCCGGTAACACAGAAGATCAAATTGGTTTCGACCGCGGGCACTGGTTACTACTACGTGACCAAGAAGAACCCGCGCACGAGCACTGAGAAGCTTAGCTTCAAGAAGTACGATCCCGTCGTGCGCAAGCACGTCGAGTTCAAGGAAGCCAAGATCAAGTGATCTGCTGGTTGCCGCTCTCGTCTCGGGCGGCACCCTAACTTTCCCTTTCGATCTTTTTCCCGAGAAAGTCGATTTGCTCCAGGCCTCAATTAAGAGGTCGCGGGGTTTGTTTTGGCTTTGCGGAAGGGAGAGGCCTCGGTCAGGGCCCGCAACGGATCTCGGCAGCGGGGTAGAAGTCCGAGGCGTCGCAGTCCCTGACCTGATAACCAAGCAGCCTGCCAAAGAGGGCGTTGGCGTGCGGCTTGGTGTGATCGGCCGATTGCAGCCAAACGAGGAGGCCAACTCCAGCTGCAGGCCGATCTATGTCCGAGCGTACCAGGAGATGCGGCGGACCTGAGACGCTACGGACAATCCCACCGGCGGAGACCTCACGAGAAAGATTGTATCGAGATCTGCCGCCAATCCCAGTCTGGTAGATATCTCAAATATGATCTTGACAGATCATCTGAGCGTTTGCAAGGCACGATTCGTTAAATTGCAAGGATCGTCAACACGCTGCGCCAACGAGTGAAAGTTTTCTGCAACCGAAGCGCGAATTGTTGCGGCGGTTCCTCGATCTCGTGGGCTTCATTCCTCCGACATAAGTCATTCATTTCACTTAACATTATGGTTTGTTTACGCTGCGTCGACAACGACCCGGTTCCGACCCGATCGTTTCGCAGCGTAGAGGGCGCCGTCCGCGCGCCTGAACAACATTGCCGGCGTGTCCTGCGGCGACTCGACCGAGGCAACCCCAACGCTGGCGGTGATCGGCAAATGCTGGCCGTCCGGCAACCTGAACGGCTCGGCCGCGATACAGGCCCTCAGTCGCTCGCCAACCTGAAATGCCCGCGGAGCATCCGCGTTCGGCATGACCACGACGAACTCCTCGCCCCCTAATCGGCAAACGAGATCGACGCCGCGCGTGTTGCGACGGAAGCGGCTGGCAAATTCCTTCAGCACTGCATCGCCGGCATCGTGGCCATAAGTGTCGTTGATGCGCTTGAAGTGATCGATATCGGCAATGAGGATCGACAGCGGTCGTCCCGAATTGACCGCCTGATCCACCAGCGACTTCAGGTGGCTCTCCATGTAGCGCCGGTTGAACAAGCCGGTGAGCGCGTCCTTGATCGACAGCTCAACGCTTTCGGCAAGGCGCGTCCGCAGATGGTCTGAATGGCGTTTGCGCCGAATCTGCGTGCGCACCCGGGCCATGAGCTCATTCTGGTCAATCGGCCGAATGAGGTAGTCGTTGGCCCCCAAATCGAGCCCGCGCAGCAATCGTCCCTCATCGGACGGATCCACGAGCATGATGATCGGCAGATGGCGCGTGCGGTCGAGCGATCGGATTTGGCTGCACAGCCGAAGCCCGTCCGCATTGGCGAGGCTGAGACTGACGATCAGAAGATCGAAGCTGCCCTCCGCCGCAGCGATCAGCGCTGTTTGCAGGTCGCGCTGAACCACGGTCTCGTGCATGCGCGACAGGATCTCGACGATGCGTTGCGCCGACCGCGGACTATCGTCCACGAGCAGAATGCGCCCGTGCTCATTTCGGTGAAGCTCGATAACGCCGCTGGAAAGCCCCATGCGCTCGCGCGTCTGCGCGCGCATGAGGATCTCGTCGTTGAGCATTTTGAGCCGGCCGAGATTGCGAACGCGCGTGATAAGCGCGATGTCGTCGACCGGCTTCGTTAGGAAATCATCAGCGCCGGCCTCGAGCCCCTGAATTTTGTCGGATGGCTGATCGAGCGCCGTGACCATCACGACGGGGATATGCTGCGTGACGGGATCCGCCTTGAGTTTCCTGCAAACCTCAAAGCCATCCATCCCCGGCATCATGACGTCGAGCAGCACTACGTCGATCTGCTGGCGCGAGCAGATCTTCAGTGCCTCCAGCCCGGAATAGGCGGTGAGAACATCGAAATACTCAGCCGACAGACGTGCTTCGAGCAGCTTTACGTTGGCCGGAATATCGTCGACCACCAGGACGCGAGCAGTCATTGCAAACCTACGCTCAACTCTTGGGCAGACCCGACTCCCCGATGAATCGGCGAACTGTCTCGAGAAAACCGTTCACGGAAATGGGTTTGGAGATGTACGCCTCGCATCCGCCCTGTCGGATGCGCTCCTCGTCGCCCTTCATGGCGAAGGCTGTGACGGCGATAATCGGAATGCTTCTCAGCTCATCGTCATCCTTGAGCCACTTGGTCACCTCCAGCCCCGAGACCTCGGGAAGCTGGATGTCCATGACGATGAGGTCCGGCCGATGCTTTCGCGCCAGATGCAGCGCCTCGATGCCGTGCCGCGTTTGTAAAGTGGCGTATCCATACGCATCCAGCAGATCGCGGAAGAGCTTCATGTTGAGCTCGTTGTCTTCCACGATCAGAATAAGCTTCGCCGGCCGGTCCACGAGCTGCAGACCGTTGATGGCCCCATTCAGATCCTGGTAACTCATGGATTGGCCAGCCTGCCCCTTACCCCACTCACTTTTAGACTCGTATTTTATGATCCCCCTTCAGGCTCAATGTGCCCCGAAAGCTGTAACCAACAGTTTAAGGTGTACAGTCACGGTTTCTTAACGCTGATGTTGCCGGGTACACACGTTCATGCGCCTCAAGACCAAGCTGACTGTTGAAGATGCGGAAATTATCGGCCTTAAAGCGCTGACATTCCTGGCCGAGGATGAGGGGCGGTTAGCCAAATTTCTCGCGTTCACGGGACTTGATCCGGCCGACCTGCGTTCCCGCGCGGGCGAACCCTCTACACTTCAGGCGGTGCTCGAGTATCTGGCGAGCGACGAGTCCCTGCTTCTCGTTTTTGCTGCAGGTGCGAACCTGCCACCGGAACATATCGGTACCGCCGTAACATTGCTTGAAACCGCCGGCAGCCGAGCCTGAATTGGGAGATACGATACCGATGACCAACCTGGAGCAGGAGCCGATCCGAATTGGCATCGATCTCGGCGGGACGAAGATCGCAGCCGTGGCTCTCCTGCCGGACGGGAGCGTGACCGAAGAAATTCGCGTTCCCACGCCACGCGAGGATTACCAGGGAACGCTCGAAGCCATTCGGCAGCTCGTGCTCCAGCTGGAGTCCATCGCCGGCTCGCGCGGGACTGTTGGCGTTGGCATGCCGGGATCGATCTCTCCTTATACAGGGCTGGTGCAGAACGCGAACTCCACCTGGCTCATTGGCCGGCCGTTCGACCGGGATCTCGCCGATCACCTTGGCCGCAAGGTGCGCGTCGCCAATGACGCGAATTGCTTCGCGTTGTCCGAGGCGACAGACGGCGCCGCTGCAGGGGCGCGCTCCGTATTTGGTGTCATCCTGGGGACGGGCTGCGGCGGCGGTATCGTCTTCAATGGTCAAGTGGTGGAAGGGCCTCGCGGGATTGCTGGTGAATGGGGCCACAATCCCCTCCCCTGGCCCGAGCCCGACGAGTATCCCGGCCGGCGCTGCTGGTGCGGCCGCATGAATTGCATCGAAACATGGGTGAGCGGCCCAGCGCTCGAGTCCGATTACACCCAAATCACCGGCGAGCGACTGCCGGCAACCGACATCGGGGCACGCGCATCCGCTGGCGACAAGGCAGCGCAGGACACGCTGGCCCGCCACGCTGGCCGTCTCGCGCGCGGGCTTTCGCACGTGATCAACATCCTTGATCCAGAGGTGATCGTGCTGGGCGGCGGCCTGTCCCGCCTCAGCCATCTCTACGACGTGCTGCCAAGTCTCATGGCCCCTTACGTCCTGGCAGACCGCGCGCAAATTGACATCAGGCCACCGAAATGGGGCGATGCCAGCGGGGTTCGTGGAGCAGCCTGGCTCTGGGGACGAGCTGGCTAGGACACGGTATTGCCCAGCGCTATTGCTTCTTGGTCGTCTTGCACTGCTCCGGTTCGAGCATTGTGAGGTTCTTCAGCTCACCGCGTATCGAGAAATTTCCGTAATCGATGTACAAGCGGCGAGACACGCCGTTCTCGAAGAAAATGAACGAGATTTCGTAGACTGGAAGGGCGTCTTCCTTTTCACTCCCCTGCTCGTAGTAGCTGAGAGCAACTGGCCACGAGACCAGTTCGTCGAGAACTTCCCCGTTCTCGGCGGGTGGTAGGGACTTGTTGAAGCCAGGCTCGCGCCGCGGCGCAATGTAAGCGCTTGTCGAGTAGACCTTTTCGCCTCTCTCCGAGGCGTCGTACAGGTCGACCGAGAAGACCGTCTCCCCTTTCCGCGCGAGCTCCAACATGTGCCGGGAGTGCTGGACGGGAAACATGACGTGCGCAGGGATCTTGAGCACCCGCTTTTTCGGCTTGGTCAGCTCCACCCTGACGCCGCCCGGGTTCTTGCCGCGAACGGCCTCGCCGACTGTCTGTTCGACGCGGCGTTGATCCCGATATTGGCTGTTGTCGAAACGAAAGCGGTCTCCGGTGCTGTTTTCCCAGGTCGACGTCCTGAGATCGGTGATGCTGACGTCGCCTTCCTGGTTCGTCGAGCTGGTGACAAAGCGCATCTTCTGTGTGTAGCCGGCGCATTCGGAGCCGGTCAGCTCGTACACCATCCGGCCTGTCAGCTCCGAGATCCCTGCGCCGGGCAAAGCCTCGACAAGCGAAATGTCGTAGACAGCACGGTGGGGAGCGAGCCCGGCCACCTGTTCAGCAGGCGCGGCCACCACCTCTGGTGCCACTACGGCGAACACCAAACATGCTGCGACCCGGCTCGGTCCGTTTCCCATCAAATCTCTCCAGCGTGCGCGCACTCCCCGTCGCCGTCGAGGCAAAAAGCCTGACGCGGCAGGTCCTGGCTTGCAAACCCGGTCCTCCCACGTCTACCAGATTGTAGCTTCCTGCTCCGTAAACGACTTCTGGCGAGACAATGTTCGATCACGGATGCGAACGCGTGAGGGCAGAGTTCCTGCGGCCGATTGCCCATCGCGGCCTGCATGATGCAGCAAAGGGGCGGATCGAGAATACGGCCCCGGCCTTCGAGGCCGCCATTGCAGAAGGCTTTGGTATCGAGTGCGATCTGCGACCGGCCAAGGACGGCACGCCTTTCGTCTTCCACGATGCCACGCTCTCGCGGCTCATTGATGCCGAGGGCGCAATCGCGTCCTACGGGCCGGAGGAACTCTCCGCCCTGCGCTACCGTGGTCAGTCGACGCGCCTGCTCACCTACGCGGCGTTTCTTGAGCTGGTCTCCGGAAAAGTTCCGCTTCTTGTCGAGATCAAGAGCGACTGGGATGCGCCGGATCAGCGTTTCCTGTCCGCAATCGCCCAGCTTACGCTCGCCTATCAGGGCCCCATTGCCTTGATGTCATTCGATCCGGCCGTGATGGTCGCCATGCGAAGCCTCGCGCCGCAAATTCCGCGCGGCATCGTTTCCGGTATGTACGAGGGCCGAGACTGGTTACCTCCGGCCATCGATCGCGAGCGCGCCTTTCGGCTTAGCCATTGCCTTGAAGCGGGCGACGCTGCGCCGAGCTTCATCGCGTATCACGTGAACGACCTGCCCACACCCGTCATGCGCTTCGCACGCGAAGTCGTGAGGTTGCCCCTTTTCGCATGGACGGTCCGCACGCCTGAACAGCTCCGCCTCGCGCGGCAGTGGGCGGACGCTCCCATATTCGAAAATTGCGATCCGCGCCTTCCCGACGGGAGCTCGACTTGATCCTTGATATGAGCCCCCTAACTTGTCGACTTGGACAGCCCGTGGGGACGACCTCACAGCCAAGGGGCATTGGCAGGGACGACCTTGCCTTTCGCAGGAGATCTCCATGGCTTGGGTAATGCTGCTTGTCGCCGCCCTGCTGGAGGTCGCATGGGCCATTGGCATGAAGTTCACGGAAGGCTTCACGCGATTGTGGCCATCGGTCTTCACGGTGCTGGCGATGGTCGCGAGCATGTATCTGTTGGCGTTGGCCGCACGAACACTGCCCATTGGCACGGCCTACGCCGTGTGGGTCGGGATTGGGGCGACGGGAACCGCCATACTCGGCATAATCCTTTTCAACGAGCCCGCGACCGCCGGGCGGATTGCTTGCCTTGGGCTCATCATTGCCGGAGTGCTTGGCCTTCGCCTGCTCGAAACCCATTAGAGACGTGCCGCATTTCGGTGGCGCCACGGCCAACCTTGAGAAGAAGCACTCCGCAACGCGGAGCGTGAGCTTCGGGAGCGATGATGAAACCGAATGAGACCGCAGTCGTGCGCGTCGCCAGTTCGATCTCGGAGGTCGATGCGGCGGCGTGGGACGCGTGCGCCAATCCGGATCCTTCCCGCCACAATCCGTTCGTCAGCCACGCATTCTTGAAGGCTCTAGAAGATGCAGGCACCGTGGGCGCCCGACCGGGGTGGCTTCCTCAACATTTATTGCTCGACGGCCCCGACGGCCGGCTTGCGGGCGCCATGCCCTGCTATCTCAAGAGCCACAGCCGCGGCGAGTACATATTCGACTGGGCCTGGGCCGATGCCTATGAGCGAGCGGGCGGCAACTATTACCCGAAACTCCAATGCGCTGTCCCCTTTACGCCTGTTCCGGGCCCCCGGCTGCTCGTGCGACCGGCACCAAACCGGGACGAGGTTGAGCGAACGCTTGCGATTGCTGCCGTCACGCTGGCCCAGAAACTCGGTGTTTCCTCCCTGCACATCACGTTCCTGACTGAAGGCGAATGGCAGCGGCTCGCAGAGCTGGGATTTCTGCAGCGTACGGACCAACAGTTCCACTGGCATAATGCCGGATACGGATCATTCGACGACTTCCTCGCCAGCCTCGCTTCGCGCAAGCGCAAGACCATCCGCAAGGAGCGGGCCCAGGCCATCGCCCCGGGCATTGAAATCGAGCACCTCACGGGCTCCGACATCCGCGAGGAGCACTGGGACGCGTTCTTCGCGTTCTACATGGACACCGGCTCACGCAAGTGGGGCACGCCGTATCTCAACCGACGCTTCTTCTCACTCTTGGGCGAGTCCATGGCCGATCGCTGCCTGCTCATCATGGCGAAGCGGAACAGTCGCTATATCGCTGGCGCGCTCAATCTGATCGGTGGCGATTGTCTCTACGGCCGCTACTGGGGCGCCATGGAGCACCACCCGTTCCTGCATTTCGAGATTTGCTATTACCAGGCCATTGAATATGCCATCGCTCACAAGCTGCTTCGTGTCGAAGCGGGCGCGCAGGGAGAACACAAGCTGGCACGGGGGTACATGCCGGTGCCCACCTACTCGCTCCATTGGATCGCCGACCGCAATTTCCGCCGCGCCGTCGCACGTTATCTCGAGGAAGAGCGGCGCGAGATGGCCGAGCACCGGGAAATCCTGGCCGCTTATGGGCCGTACCGGAAAACAGCAGCCGCCGAGCCGGAAGATGCGTTCTGATGCTGTATCCTAATTCGCGATCATTATGCTTGCCTGCTCGGGGCCAAGCCTGAAGATAAAGCCAAGACGAGAGGACAACGCATGAGCTACGACAACAACAACGTTTTTGCGAAAATCCTTCGGGGCGAGCTGCCAGCCCACAAGGTCTACGAGGATGACCAGACGCTCGCCTTCATGGACATCATGCCCCGGGCAAAGGGACATACGCTCGTCATTCCCAAGACCCCGGCGCGAAACGTGCTCGACGCCACGCCCGAGCAGCTTTCCGCGTGCATCCAGACGGTCCAGAAGATCGCGCGCGCCGTGATGAAGGCCTTCGATGCGCCCGGAGTGACAATCCAGCAGTTCAACGAATCGGCCGGCGGCCAGGTCGTCTTCCACCTGCACTTCCATGTGATTCCGCGCTGGGAAGGCGTTCCGCTCGGCCCGCACACGGGCAAGATGGAGGACAAAGAAGTCCTCGAGGCCAACGCGGAGAAAATACGGCAAGCCCTCGCGAGCTGAGCAACGAAATTTGCCGGGCGCGTAGGGCGCCCGGCAATTTCATTGAATTCGGAAATCTGAGGTCGCCCAAAGTTTCTAGCGGTCGACAGAGGGTCTCGATTGGACAATTGCCGCCCTACCGCCCAGCAATCCCGCCAAGAGAAATTACCGCGCTTTACTCGATCCAGCTAATGAGCGCGCTTCAGCATCCGAGCGGCGCGGACGTGGTGCATTTCTAGTAGGAGGTCAGAATTGGAAATTGCGCCGCAAAAAACGTCGATGCTGATTCAGTCTTTAGGATCGAAAACCGGTTCAAAAAGCGAGGTCGCTATCGCTCAAAGCAAAACAAGCGCCTTATTGTTCAGGCCAAAAGAGAAAGGCCGAGCCACCGGTCAGTGACACGGCCTTGCAGTAGCTGCTTGCAGCTCTGCCCCGATTAGCGAGCAACCTCAGTCGTCGCCGGAACAGAAGCGCCAAGCTTCATCGGCTCGTAAGGAACTTCCTTACGGCACGCCCCCAAAGCAACCGCAGCAACAAGAGCCGCGACAACGATAGCGCCCTTCATGTCCATTCTCCTGATGAAGTTATAGGCCCCCACCGAACTTCTAGCGAGCGACCTTCTCGGCCACAGGCACCTCCGCACCGAGCTTCATGGGCTCGTACGGAACCTCGCGACGGCACGCGCCTAGCGCGACAGCCGCGATGATCGCTGAAATAACGATCGCGCCCCTTACACCCTGCATGGTCATCTCCTAATGGCTTCGGCGGTCGCCGAATACTGGGGTACCGGTGTGGACAACGCAGATCAAGAACCGAGGGGATCTGACGACTGTTTTCCCTGGTTGTTGATGCGATTTTGCCACTCCGTGTGACTTGCTCGATAGCTTCCGCACGCAACGAGAACTTGCGGAAAAACTGAGTACTTCTTTGAACCTCCCCCGAAAAACGCCGCGGGGAGTCCGAGCAAGCAGAACACGATTTCACTTACCGATTCGTAAATCCGTGTTCCACTGGTAGATTAGCTGAGAAGCGGCGACCACGCAGGGTCCGATGCAAACGACGGCGTGGGAATCAATCTCTCGTTGTAGCCGGTGAGATCGATCGAATAGATTCGCGGCCCCCCTCTCGGCCCAGGGTGCTCGCGGAAGAACATCAGCACCCGGCCATTGGGTGCCCAGGTTGGCCCTTCGTTATGGAAACCTTCCGTGAGGATCCTTTCACCCGAGCCGTCCGGCTTCAGCACACCGATCAGGAACTGGCCGGCATACTGCTTGGTAAAGGCGATGTAGTCGCCGCGCGGCGACCAGACGGGGGTGGAATAGCGCCCCTCCCCGTAGCTGATCCGGTGAATGTTCGAGCCGTCCGCGTTCATGATGTAGAGCTGCTGGGTGCCGTCCCGGTCCGATTCGAAGACGATGTAGCGGCCGGTCGGGTCGTAGCACGGCCCTGTGTCGATGGCGTCGGTGCGGGTGAGCTGACGCGACCGGCGCGAACGCAGATCCATCTCGACGATGCTGGAGGCGCCTCCGGTCTGGAAGCTCATGATGATTCGCTGCCCGTCGGGCGAGAACCGGGGTGCGAACGTCATGCCCGGGAAATCGCCGACCACTTCCGTTTCGCCAGTATCGAGGCGCATCAGCATCACCCGCGGCTGATCGCGGGTGTACACCATGTAGGTGATCTCCTGGCTCGTTGGGCTGAAGCGTGGCGTCAGAACGAGCTCCCGGCCCTGGCTCAGCAGGCGGACGTTGGCGCCGTCCTGGTCCATGATGGCAAGGCGCTTCAGTCGCTTGTCTTTCGGGCCAGTCTCGTCGATGAAAACGATCCGGGTGTCGAAGTAGCCTTTCTCAAGCGTCAGCTTTTCGTAGACTTGGTCGGCGATGATGTGGCCGATTCGCCGCCAGTTGGCCGGGATGGTCGAGAATTGCTGCCCGGTCAGCGGTTTGCCCAGAACCACGTCCCAAAGCCGGAATTCGGCCCGCAGCCGGCCGTCAGACAACCGACCGACACGCCCGACGACGAGCGCTTCGGCACCTACGGAGCGCCAATCCGCAAAGCGCGGAGCTATGTTCAAATCGCGGATTTGCTCGATGAAGGCAGCGCGATCGAGCGGACGGAACAGGCCCGAGGATTCGAGATCGTTGCTGATAACGGCAGCAATGTCGACCCCGAGCTTCGGATCCTCACTCAGGAAATCCGGAATAGCGATCGGGCGCGGACGGAGGTTGGCCTCGTCGACCGTCACCCGGGTCTGGCTGAAGGCATGCGGCGCAACGGCCATGCCCGCGCCGAGCAGCCCCATCTGCAGGGCTGCGCGGCGTGTAACGCCGCTTCTCTCCTTGGTTCCGGTCATCGTCCTATCTCTGCCATGTCTCAGCCCACGAGCCGCGCATCGGCCGAGGGATTGTGTTTCCTTTCAGAACATTCGCTGCGGGTCGAATGTGACCACCATATGGTCCCATCCGCCCTCGTAGAATTCCGGAGGCAAATCGTACGGCTCACACTGGATGAGCGCGCGGATGGCGCTGTTGGCCGCGTCGGTGAACAGCGGTCCGTAACCGGAGTTCACCACCCGCGGCGGCTGCATCAGCCGGCCATCCGGTGAAAGGCGTACCTCGACCTCCACGATCACCTTGTCGATCCCATCGAGCCCGCTGTTGATGTTCCAGCAGCGGCTGACGGCGCGTTTCATCATCAAGCCAAGCAGCGACCGCTGACTGGCGGTGAGCTGCGTATCGCGGCCCTCGGGAGCGCCGGCAACAGGTCCGCGCGCCTTCGTTTGGGTCAAAGGTGGCTCGGGCGCACCCGCCGGCGCGCTGCGGTCGGGCACCTTATTGAGCAAGGCCGCGATGCGATCGGCATCGAACTGCTTTTTCTTCGCTTCCTCAGCCTTGCGCTTTGCTTCCGCCAGACGCTTCTGCTCGGCGCGCTTCTTGGCCTCTTCTTCCTTTTTCTTCTGCTCCGCGCGCCGTCTTTCTTCGGCGCGCTTCTTCTCTTCGGCCGCTTTGCGCTCCTCCTCCGCTTTTTTTCTTGCCTCCTCGGCTTTCCTGGCCTCCTCAGCCTTTCTCGCCGCCTCTTCGGCTTCCTTCTGCTTGATCTCTTCCGGTGACGGCCCCTTCGGCTCGGGCAACGCCGCGAGCTTCTCCGCTATCGGATCACGACGCGGTTCTTCCTTGGGTGGAGGCGGCGGCTCTGTCTTGGCCGTCTCTTCGGGAGGCGGTGGCGGTGGAGCAGATGATGGCGGCGGTGGCGCAGCAGCCTCGAACTTCGGCTTCGGCTGCTCCCTCTTCTCCGTTTCCTTCTTCTGGTTCTCCGCCTGCTGCGCTTCCAGCTGCTTGGCGTCGCGATTGCCCTTCTTGAGGCGGACGATGTCCTCGTCCGTCACCAACGCGACCTCGACAGGCTCAGGCTCAGGCATTCTGAACGGTTCCGGCGACTGAAGCGAGAGAAACGCCCAGGCCAGAATCGCAAGATGCATCAGGATCGAGACTGTGAGCCCCAGTTGCACAGCTCGTTCATCCTCCGCTTTCCACCTCGGTGACGAGCGAGAGTTTCCTGAAACCGGCTTCCTTGATGCGTGCCATCACCCGCGCAACGGTACCGTATTCGACAGAACGGTCGCCGCGCACGAAAATGGGTTCGTCCATACCCCCGCGCGACTCGGCGATGACCTTGAGCTTTGGGCCAAGCTCATCGAGCGGAATCGGCGTCTTGTCCTCCTGGCCGAGGAACAGCTTGCCGTCACTCGTGACCGAGACGACGACTGGCTCCTTATCCTGAGCCTCGAGCTGATTGCCCTTTGCCTGCGGCAGCTCCAGCGGCACGCCGGAGGTGAGAAGCGGCGCGGCCACCATGAAAATGATCAGCAGAACGAGCATCACGTCGACGAACGGCGTGACGTTGATCTCGCTCATGGGCACATGCGAGCGCGTCCTGCGCCTGCGTCCGCCCCCGCCGCCATTGATGTTCAGGCTGGCACCCATTGTTCCGCTCAGCTCCGTACGTCGATCTGGCGCGAAACGATGGCCGAAAATTCGTCAGCGAACGCCTCGAGCCGCTGACCCAGACGCGTCGAATCAGCGGAAAACTTATTATAGAAGACTACGGCAGGAATCGCGGCGAGAAGACCCAGCGCCGTCGCGAAGAGCGCCTCCGCGATACCCGGCGCAACCACGGCGAGGCTTGTGTTCTTGGAAGCCGCGATGGCCTGAAAGCTCGTCATGATTCCCCAGACGGTGCCGAAGAGACCGACGAATGGGGCGGTCGAGCCCACGGTCGCCAGGAAAAGAAGCCTGCGATCAAGCCGCTCCATCTCCCGCGTGATCGTGACATCCATCACCTTCTCGACGCGCATCTGAATTCCGCCGAGGGCGCGAATATTTCCTTCCACGGAGCGCTTCCATTCCCGCATGGCCGCCACGAACAGGGCCGCCATCGAGATTGTCGGTCCGCGGGAGAGGCCGAGATAAAGCTCCTCAAGAGACTGGCCGGACCAGAACATCTGCTCGAAGCGATCCGCCTCGATGCGTGCCCGGCGAAAAGCGAACAGCTTTTCAATGATGATGGCCCAGGACCAAACAGACGCGAGCACCAGCCCGATCATTACGATCTTGACGACGATATGCGCCTGAAGGAACAGCTCCAAAAACGAGACACCGCCAGCATTTGGCGCCATGGTGCCTTCCAACATATCCGTTATGCCTCGCATCTCCAGAAAATGAGCCGTTCCGTGCAGCCAACAGCAAACGGGCCGGCACATGCCCGCGCCCGCCTGTCAGCGACGGTGAAATTCGAGGTGCACACCCCGGCTCTAAGCCGCATGTGCTTTGCCAATTTGACCAAACTACGGCTCGGCTCTGCGACTCAGCGGTAGCCACTCCCCGAGGGAGGAATCGTATGCGAGCAAATCGCCGGTTTCCATAACGTAAAGCCAGCCGTGCACGCCTAATTTTCCGGCTTCGACCCCTTCTCTCACGCGCTTGTAGGTGAGCAGGTTATCGACTTGAAACTGGATGTGGGCCTTGATCGCCTTAAGGAGCCTTTCAGGTTCGGGCACGCGCGCCGCAGCGACGAGCCGATGGGCTGGAAGGGTGAAGCTGAGCCAGCGTCCCAGATGATCGTCTGGCGCTGCGCGTGCGCCGTCCATCAGCGCTTGTATGCCGCCACAGTTGGTGTGACCGCAAACGACGATGTCATCCACGCCGAGATGCCCGATAGCATATTCAATCGCCGCACCGACCGAATCGTCGGCGGCTTCCGCCGGTGGTACGACGTTGGCGATGTTGCGGATCTCGAACAGTTCTCCCGGGTCAGCCGAGGTGATCTGCGCCGGCACGACGCGGCTGTCGGAGCAGCCGATCCAGAGGAGTCGCGGTTTCTGCTTGCGGGTCGCCAGGCTGCGATAAAAGGCTTTGGAAATGGATTTGCCGGTCCGAAGGGCCTCAGCCAAGGGCCCCTGCTCCTTGGGCAACAAGACGCCTGCCTCGGTGAAGAGGCGTGTAGCGCCGCCGTATCGCTCGCGTTGGACCTCGGGTCGCCGCCCCCAAAGCTCTATCGCGCGGCGATTGAACCCGAGAAGATAGCCTTCCGTATCGCAACAACAAACGCCGACTGGCAGATTGTCCCAAAGATCGGTCGAGCAAAAACGTTCGCGCAATCGATCATGAGCCGCATTTCGGCTCACCGACGCGATCTGGGGCATAAAAACTCACTTTCAAACAGAGGTACTCAACAAGGAGAGCCTATCAGGCTTTCGCAATAGCAGCAGCTAAAATGTCATGTGTGGCTGATAACTGTGCCGCTCATGAATGGGGAGACCAGGCAGAAAAAACAAGGGTAACAGGTGCTTGTGCGGGGTTCTTTTTTCCCCTGGGACCTTTTCTCCTTTTCGAACAACTGATCAAAACTCAGCATAATCACCGATATAATTGGATCGTCGTCGCTGTGGATTTGGCAGAGAGCGTCTTGTCAAACGGAAATATATCGACAGTCAGCTCGACCAATTAACCCAATCGCACGAAGGCTGAGCGCGAAGAAGGAGCAGCTAACCGGATCCTATCGTCGCCGACCTGAGTGACAGTTGCATCTCCCTCCCAGGTCAGTTCGGCTCGAATGGGAGGACAAGACCGACAGAACCGTCGTGCCCTGTGGAGCCGAGTTGCACCTGAAGCTCAAAATTAAGGGAAGCAATCGTTCGGGGAGCTGGCTGGCTGGGGCGGGAGGATTCGAACCTCCGCATGGCGGAACCAAAATCCGCTGCCTTACCACTTGGCTACGCCCCAAAGCCACGGAGCCTATATCCCGGATCGTGCGGTGCTTGCAAGGTCTGAAGGCGCGTCCCTGTGTCGGTGCTGCTTGGGTCACCCGCCGGTGCGGGCACGCACCCCAGCGGCTAGTGGCCCCGAACTCTACCGAACTCTTGCGTCGTCCGGCTCACCTCAGCGCGGCTTCTCGAGCAGCCAAGTGAGGTGTGAGCGCACGGTGGGCCACTCGGGTGCAATGATGCTGTAGACGCAGGTGTCGCGGATGGTGCCGTCCTTCATGCGCTGATGGTGGCGGAGGATTCCGTCAAGTTTGGCGCCGAGGCGTTCGATCGCACGCCGGCTCTGGTGGTTCATGAAGTGCGTGCGGAACTCGACAGCGAGGCAGCCAAGCCGCTCGAAAGCGTGCTGCAACAGCAGGAGCTTGGCTTCAGTATTGAGCGGCGTGCGCTGGACGCTCGCGGCGTACCAAGTCGAGCCGATTTCCACACGCGGTCCGGCGAGGTCGATGTTCATGTAGGTCGTCATGCCCACGGGCCGGCCGCCCGGACCATCCAGGACCGTGAACGGAAGCATCGAGCCGGCCGCCTGAAGGCTGAGACGCCGTTCAATCTCGGCGGCCATACCCTCTAGCGAAGGGATGCTTGTGTACCACAGGCGCCAGAGTTCGCCGTCCCGCACGGCCTCGGCGAGAGTATCGCAGTGCTGCCGCGATAACGGAACAAGCTCAACATACCGCCCGGTAAGGGTGACGGGCTCCAACGCCATTGATCCACCTCGCAAACGTCAAAAGGTGGCTCTACCTAACACACGAAAGAATGAGCACCAGCTCGCTTGTAGCCGGGCACCTATGTCACGAAGGCGGTTCCGAAGTACCGCCTTACGGGGTGAGGCTGCCAGCGACTATTGCCAGCTTTCCCTGCCCTCGCCTTCGGAATGCCAGCATCGGACGTCGGAATAGCGTGCAATGTGCAACCTCTACTCGATGACCCGAGCACCAGATGCCGTCCGACGCCTGTTTAGGGTGGCGCATAACCGATGCGCTGCGTTCGAGCCGGTGCGAGCCATCTTCCCTGGCCATCTGGCACCCGTCGTGCGCAAGGCTCCTGACGGCGAGCGCGAGATCACCATGCTTTCGTGGGGCTTCGTGCTGCCTCAAGACGGGCGTGCAGCCAAGCGCGTGACCAATGTGCGGGACGACAAGGCGCTCTCGAGTCCCTTCTGGTGGGAGTCGTTCCAGTTACGGCGCTGCCTGGTGCCGGCCTCCTCATTTTGCGAGCCAAAGGGCGCGCGGCCCGCGGTCTGGCACTGGTTCGCGCTGCGAGGCGAGGAGACACGGCCTCTCTTCGCGTTCCCCGGCGTCTGGAGCCACTGGAAAGGGCAGCTCAAACCGGGCGCGCCAACTGTAGAGCTCGAAGTTTTTGCGATCCTGACCACCAATCCAAACGACTTAGTGGCCACCATCAATCACGAGCGCATGCCCGTGCTGCTGGACAGGCAAGAGCAGTTTGAAATCTGGCTGAACGGTTCCCCCTCTGAGGCCCTCGCGCTCATTCGCAGCTACGACGCCAACGGAATGCGCATCGTGCAGGCTGGATCTGATCGGGAAGACTTGCTGGCCGACTAGCTCACTAAAGCTGTTGAAATCTCATTTTACACAACCACAAGTGACCAGCGGATCACTGCAGATTTCGCGCAACACCCGCGAAAACTCGGCGAATCAATCTCTTCCCGCCACACGTCGGGCGTGTGCCTAACGAAAGCTTAAGAATTGCCCCCTATTCTCGCATCAGTTGTGTTGCTCATGTAATTCGCGTCGCGGTAGGGATTCGTCACACGGCCGAGGGATCGGTCGGGGGACCAGCTCAATGCATCAGCAGCTCGCGCGAGCTCTGCGGAATGGAGGGACTTTCAGTGCTCAAACCAGTCGTATCGACGGTTGCCGGCATCGCGTTCGCCGGAGCGTTTTCCGTATCGTCTGCGTTCGCCGATGGGGGATATCCGCTCTACGGCGGCGCGCCCAGCATGAAGGATGAGGTCGTCTATGCACCGCCCCCAATCGTCTGGAGCGGGTTTTACCTCGGCTTGCATGCTGGCTATGGATGGGGAAATTCCGATTGGAAAGCGCTGACTGATATCTTCGACCCCATCATCCTTGCAGGTGACCGGTTGAGCCATGACCCTGATGGCGGGCTCGTCGGCGGGCACATCGGTTACAACTTTCAGGCTGGCCGGTTTGTCTTCGGCATTGAAGGAACGCTTTCCGGCACGAATATCGAAGAAAAAACCGTCACCGATTTCGGGTTTGCGATCGACCCTGTGCAGCTGAGGACGGAAATCAACACCATGTGGACCGTCACCGGCCGCCTTGGGTATGACTGGGGTCGTCTGCTCACCTATGTCAAAGCCGGCTATGCCGGTGCTGACGTCGAGACGTCAGCGCGCGATTTCCTGAATTTCCGGGTGACGGATAGCCAGACACACCACGGTTGGACAGTTGGCGGTGGCATTGAGTATCTCGCGAGCGAGAACCTTATCCTCGGCGTCGAGTACAATTACTACGATTTCGGGTCGGAAGATTACGGCCGGTGGCTTCCCTGGCTCGAGACCGATCGCCTCGTTAGAAACGACGTCGACCTCCACACCGTGACGGCGCGTGTCAGCTACAAGATCGGCCCACGGCGGGTGGCGGCCGAGCCTCTGCCGCCGCTCAAATAAAGACGTCACAACGTGCGCCGAGCTGCTTGATCCCGGCCCTTGTCACCGGGATCATCGCTCCAGGACATCAGCCATTCTCCCCCGCGCCCGGCCTCGGCTTCCCGGCGAAGCCAAATGCGGGAAAACTAAGGGCCCCGGAACTCTCCGAGGCCCTGTTTTCGTTCAGTTGCGGCTCTTGTCGACGAGAGCCTTCTCCTTAATCCAGGGCATCATGGCGCGCAGCTTGGCGCCGACCTCCTCGATCGGATGGCTGTCGTTGAGGCGGCGGATGGCCTTGAACTTGGGCTGGCCGGCCTTGCACTCGCGGATCCACTCGCTGGTGAACGCGCCGGTCTGGATGTCCCGCAGGATGCGCTTCATCTCCTCGCGGGTCTCCTTGGTGATGATCCGCGGACCGGACATGTACTCACCGAACTCGGCCGTGTTCGAGATCGAGTAGTTCATGTTGGCGATGCCGCCCTCGTAGATGAGGTCGACGATCAACTTCACCTCGTGGAGGCACTCGAAGTAGGCCATCTCCGGTGCATAGCCCGCCTCGACCAGCGTCTCGTAGCCGGCGCGGATCAGCTCGACGAGACCACCGCAGAGCACCACCTGCTCACCGAAGAGGTCGGTCTCGCACTCCTCCTTGAAGGTCGTCTCGATGATGCCGGCGCGGCCGCCGCCGATCGCCGCCGCATAGGAGAGGAACAGATCGTGCGCGTTGCCGCTCTTGTCCTGCGCCACAGCGAGCAGGCAGGGCACGCCGCCGCCACGCAGATACTCGGAACGGACCGTGTGGCCGGGACCCTTCGGCGCCACCATTCCGACGTCAAGATCCTCGCGCGGCTCGATGAGGTTGAAATGGACATTGAGACCGTGCGCAAACATGAGGGCCGCGCCCTGCTTCATGTTGGCGTGCAGGTGATCCTTGTAGATATCGGCCTGCAGCTCGTCGGGCGTCAGCATCATCACCACGTCGGCCCACTTGGCGGCGTCCGCGACCTCCATCACCGGCAGGTTCTCTTTCTGGGCCTTCGCAGCAGAGGGCGAGCCTTTCCGCAGAGCGATGGCCACTTCCTTCACGCCGGAGTCGCGCAGGTTCAGCGCATGCGCGTGCCCCTGACTGCCGTAGCCGACGATGGCGACCTTCTTGGTCTTGATCAGATTGATGTCCGCATCACGATCGTAATAGACGCGCATGACTGCTCCTCAATGCTCCTTTCAATACATCTCGTCTGTTCGGGGGCGACTTGCTGGCCGCGAACCGAATTCTGCGCCCGGGACCCTAGCGGGGGACCATAGAAATTCCAACCAATTCCGCAATAAGGGCGCGAACTTCCTCAAGCACGTGATCCGGAACCCTGCCGGCTGGCCGAAACCCGCGCGCCTGGTGGTCAAGCGTCCGTAGCTGGTCGACCAGAATGGCGCCCTTGATACCAACGCCTTCGGGAAGGATCACCTTCGTCGGCCAAGGCTTGAGGTTGGAGGTAATGGGGCAGACGATTGCCCTTCGCGAATGCTGGTGGAAGAGGCGTGAGGTCAACACGAGCGCCGGACGCTGGCCGGCCTGTTCCGTACCCCGGACCGGATCGAGATCAACCCAAACGATATCTCCGGCATCCGGAAGCTCACCTGTGCCAGCTGTAGTCGTCATCGATGATTTCCGCGCCTACCTCTGGCCCCCACTCCTCGGTTGCCGGCTCGTTTTCCGGCCCTAGCCGCTCCATCTCGGCCACCATCTCGGCGAGCGTAGGATACTTGCGCCGGGCCACAGGCCGCATCCGGACGGAGCCGTTTTCGATCTCGAGATCGACGGCCTGCCCCTCTTCAAGGCGTAGATCGTCGGCGATGGCTTTGGGTAGCCGCACCGCCAGACTATTTCCCCATCGGGATACACGTACCTGCATGGCATGACTCCTTTCCCCGGATATACACCGTATATCCAGACTTGCAAGGAGCGGCTGCCAGCTTCAGCTCAGTGGGTTGCCTTCGGGAGCTCGTTGATCGAAGCGACGTACCACTCGTCGGCCTTTACGATGGCGGGGTTCTCGCCGTTCTCGTAAATCCAGCTGTCGACTGCCCAGCGCACCCCGGAGTCCTTCTCGTAAATGGTGGCCGTCCAGTGGGTCCAGCCCGCGACGCCGCGCAGGTAGTTCTCCTTGGCGAACGGCTGGCCGACGGTATGATGCTTCAGCAGGCCCTCGTTCTGCAGGACGGTGAGATAACTGGTGGTGTTAGTAGCCTCGTCCACACAGTCCTGCTGGGTCGGATCGCCTGAACCGGAAAAATCCATTCCCGGGCGATCATGCTTGGTGCCGATCACCTCGCCGGTACGCCGCTCCATCCAGCCGATGGCGTAGGCGATGGCACGGCGCTCCTCATGCGGCGTGTCCGCCTTCTTCGTTTTCTCCATCAGCTTCTTGATTTCGGCGATGTCGGACTGGGTGAAGGTGAACTTGGTCTTCTCCCGGCAACCGTAAGCATGGCAAACGGTAACGGTCCGGTTGCGCGGCGGGTCGACCTTGAAAACTGTATAGTGATCGACGCCTATGGCGTGCTCGTACGAGCAGCCCCCGGCCAACAATCCAAGCAGGGCTGCCAGGCTAGCCCCCCACCCCCGTGCAACCATTTCCCTCCAACCCCACCAGCAGCAATCCGTCGCGGCCGCATATGCTCACGCTGACAATCTTTTACTATCTCACAGATTCCACCGAAGGTACCCCAGCGCGTTGAGGGGGAGAGGCTTTTTCGTTACGTTGGAGCACCATGGCCACAGCAAAGCCCATTCACGTGATCGGCGGCGGGCTTGCCGGCTCAGAGGCAGCCTGGCAGATCGCGCGCGCCGGCGTTCCCGTCGTTTTGCACGAGATGCGGCCGATCCGCGGGACCGAGGCCCATAAGACCGATGGGCTGGCGGAGCTCGTCTGCTCCAACTCGTTCCGCTCCGACGACTGGGAGACGAACGCGGTCGGGCTGCTGCATGAGGAGATGCGGCGCGCCGACTCCCTCATTATGGCCGCTGGCGATAAGCACAAGCTGCCGGCCGGCGGCGCGCTCGCCGTGGACCGCGAGGCTTTCTCCGCCGAGGTGACCGCGCGGCTTTCGGCCTTACCCAACGTGACGATCGAGCGGGGCGAAGTCGCCGGCCTGCCACCCGAGGATTGGGACAGCGTCATCATTGCGACGGGACCGTTGACGTCGCCCGCCTTGAGCCAGGCCATTCTCGAGCTGACGGGCGAGGACGCCCTCGCCTTCTTCGATGCCATCGCGCCGATCGTGCATTACGACACGATCGACATGTCCGTCGCCTGGCGGCAGTCGCGCTATGACAAGGCGGGCCCCGGCGGCACGGGGGCGGACTACATCAACTGCCCGCTCGACAAGGAGCAGTACGAGCGCTTCGTCGACGCGCTGCTTGCTGGCGAGAAGACCGAGTTCCGCGAGTGGGAGAAGAACACGCCCTACTTCGACGGCTGCTTGCCCATCGAGGTCATGGCCGAGCGCGGCCGGGATACGTTGCGCTTCGGACCGATGAAGCCGGTCGGCCTTTCCAATCCACACAAGGGCGGCGAGCGGCCCTACGCGGTAGTCCAGCTGCGTCAGGACAATGCGCTCGGCACGCTCTGGAACATGGTCGGCTTCCAGACGAAGCTGAAATACGGCGAGCAGGTGCGCATTTTCCGGATGATTCCGGGGCTCGAGAATGCCGAGTTCGCCCGGCTTGGCGGCCTGCATCGCAACACGTTCATCAACAGTCCCAAGCTGCTCGACGGGCTATTGCGGCTCAAGGTCCAGCCACGCCTGCGCTTCGCCGGCCAGGTGACGGGTGTTGAGGGCTACGTCGAAAGCGCGGCTATCGGACTCTTGGCGGGGCGTTTCGCTGCGGCCGAGCGGCTGGGCCGCAAGCCTGTGCCGCCTCCTCCGACAACCGCCTTCGGCGCCTTGCTCAACCACATCACCGGCGGTCACTTGTCGGAGGATCGCATCGAATCCGGGCCGCGCTCGTTCCAGCCGATGAACATCAACTTCGGCCTCTTCCCGCCGCTGGAGCCCGGTGAGGAAGGCTCCGGCCTCAGAGGCAAGGAGCGCGGCCGCGCCAAGAAGCGGGCCATTGCCGAGCGTGCGCTGCGCGACCTGGATGCGTGGCTCGCGCAGGTCGAGTTGCGAGCTGCCGCAGAGTAGCCGTCGATCCTCCTGGAACCATCGTCAGAGCGATGCGGCTCGATCCGCTTCAGGGATTGAGCCGCACGTCCTCGAACGACATAAGCGGATCGCGGCGATCCGGATCATACTTGGCCAGCACTGCGCGCGCCTTCTCCACCACCGCGTCCGCCATCGCGGCATGCCCCTCGGCCGTCGGATGGAACGAGCCGGAGTACGTGGAGGCCAGCACGAGCTGGAACCACGAAGTGTGCATCTGCAGTACCTTCTGCATCAGTGTTGCAGGCACATGGAAATTGCCGGTCATGAAGGCATCGTTGGGCGTGCGGAACCAACGCTGGCGGGACGCATAAGGCCGATAGTCTGCCGGGTTGTAGGGCTGCCAGACGCCATTGATCTTGCGCGGTAGCCTGAGATCGTCCGCCATTGAGAATGCGACATCGCTCCAACCCGCGCAAATCCCGCGCCCCAGAAATTTCTTCCGGTGGCTCTCGACGAACGACCAACCGTGCTCGCGGGCCGCCTTGCGCATCAGCTCGTTTAGCTGCTCGGCCAACACGTGGCCTTCGCGAACCTTGCGCTCGTCCAGCCGGAAATCCTTGACGACATCCATGCCCGCCCGGCCGCTCGGACAGACCGCCGCGCCGTCATCAAGCAGTGCGAGACCCGGATAGGCGGTCAGGATGATCCGGTCGCTCTCGTCAGGGGGAATGTGCAGGATGTTCCGCAGCGCCCGTGCAAGAGCGGCGTAGCGCATCCACAGCGTGCCCAGATGGTCCTTCGCTGCTGCCGCCTCCTCGATCTGGCCGAGCCAGCCGCCGAGCCATTTCAGCATCGACTTGTCGTGCAGCACCGCATTGGCGACAAGGCGCGAGAAGCCCACGTCGTTGCCGCCGATCGAAACCATCAGAAGATCGATCTTGCGGGCGTACTCCTCGTCACACTTGAGCAGCTCGAGGCCACGCAGCTCCGGCACACGCCCGTTCATGTGGTAGGCCTCCGGCACCTGGACGCGCCTCGGCCGGTTTCGTCCGCACTGCGCTTCCGCCGCCGCAGAAATCTGCGAGAGCCGCGGCGGATTGGGAACCCATTCGTTACCCTTGTACCGGAGGAACAGGCCCGACGTGATCTCGGCGCCGGAGCAGGCAAACCCGACGAACGTCACGGCCCGGTGTGGGTCCTCCAGTGAAAGCTGCAGCGCGGCACGCAACTGATGCGAGTAGAGAGAGCGGTGGCAGGCCTGATCGAGCCAGCGGGCATTTTCCTGGACGAATCGCTCGTCCCCAATCTCACGCCACTGGCCGATCCGCGCGGGATAGCCGACGAGATCGGTGCCAAACCCCACACCGTAGTTCACCGACCTTTCGCGGGAGAACCGCACCGGCAGGTCCGGATTGCCTTCGCCGGACGCGAAGCTGTCGCCCATCCCGACGATGAACAGGTCTTTCACACGGGCATCCGTTGCCGCGACCTCGCGCCCGCCGATCTCCACCGTAATGCGTGCGCCGTCCGGATAGGGTATTTCAAGCTCCACGGGTTCATTGCACGGCCGCAGCAGCGCCTGCCCACGCGGCGCATTACGGCCCTTCGGCGCCGTCAGCCACTCACAATTGACGAAGGCAGCATCGGGGATGCCCTTGAGCTCGGCGATGATCGTGTGGGACTTGGGATTGATGTAGTCGACGCCGCCTGGACAGATGTGAAGGTTTCTCTTGTTATCCCAGCACGTCCGTCCAAGGATGATTGATGCCCATCCATCCTGATGCTGACGGGACAACTCTCGCTCAGCTGACAGAACAGGCTCGTCATGCTCCTCGTCGGATAGCGACAGGAAGGTGTTGCGGTGCATTTCCGTGTCCGTCGGATCGACGAAGAAGCGGAACGGATTCTGCACCCGCCATTCGATTTCCGGGTGGATAACTGTTGTCGTCTCGAACGTCTGGGCGTGCGCGCTGCCGGCGAAGATCGACAGAACCAGCAGTCCCGCCCTCGCACCCATGCGCAGCATGCCGTCCCCCATTACCGCAACTTGGTACCACCGGATGAGCTGCCGTTCGCAGCTAGGAAGCCTAGAAGCGTCCACGCAAATGCGTCAGCCACAAGGCCCAGACCCGGCGCAGCGGTGCGATTTCGAGTGGCTCACGGAGCGGATCGCGCCGCACTCTTTCAAAAGCGCGCAAATAGGGCTCCACGACGGCAAGGGGTAGAAGTGCGTCACGCTGTGCACGGCTCAATTGTGTCATGACGCGGCGCGCTGCCAGCAAATGCCGGCGTGCTTCAGCGACCAAAGCGTTGAGCACGGGCAAAATGCGATCCCGGTCCACACCGGCCCGAACCTGAGCAACTGTTAGTTTGGCGGCGGCCAGACGATTGGCCGGAATGAGTATATGGCCCTGCGCCCAGAGCGCGGGAAGCTCGATCAGAAGACGGGCGATTCCATAGGCTTGCCCAGCAGAAAGGGCGACCGTGTGAGCGATTTCGTCCGTGCACCCCACGACCCGGAGAGCGAGCTCGAACAGAGCGCTTTCGGTTTTGGCAAAATGAGACCCGAGGGCCTGATCGTCCGCCAGTGTTTCATCGTGCAACTTTGTCGTCTGCGCATCGATGAAGCCCATCAAAAGGCCGAGGGGCAGGACATGGCGGGCCGCGGTGTCCCGTATGGCATCGGCAATCGGGTGGCCGCTTCGTAGGGAAAGATCGGTATTTTCAAGCGCATCGCGCCACCACTGCAGGCGGATCTCGCCCATCATCGGTTCGGTGACGATTGTGGGGATGCGCTCGATCTCTCCGGCAAAAGCCGCGAGATTGATCAGGTCCTGCCGCACATCTCGGGGGGAAAGGAGCGCGGACAAATAGCGGTCAAACTCCCACGCGCGAGCGGATGCACGAATGACATCCTCATTCGGCGCAACGGTCGCGCTTGTATCCGTCTCGCTCACGTCAATTCAGCCGCGAAGGCGCAGCTGCTCGGATTGGTGGGGCGCATGGCGCTTCCTCAACAGTTGATTGCCGCTTGCGAGGACGCCGGCACGACGACCACGCTCCTTCGAGCGCCCGCGACGCTCTCAGAACTCAACGCAACGCGGCAGGCTCAATCGACTGCGATCAATGCCGCCGCAACCCGCCTCTGCTCCGCTAGCAGGACATTGTATGTGCGGCAAGCTGCGCCCGTGTCCATCGGCTCAAGGCCAAGCCCAGCTTCGGCAAATGCGTTGCGAAGCTCAGGCGAGGGAAAAATCTGCCTGCGTCCGGTGCCAAGCAGCAGGAACTCGATGCGATCCTTGTCGGCAAACACCTGCGTGAAAGCCGAAACGTCAAGCTGGTCCGGACTGCTGATGTGCCATGCATAGATGCCGCTGGGCAGGCACAGGATCGAGCCCCGATGGCTCATATCAGCAAACCGGAAGCCCCCATCGCCATAGGCGTCGATGGGGGCCTGATAAGGATAGTATGCTGGTCGTTCAGCCATCTTTGCCTCCCTTGAAGGCAAGCGGCCCTGACGGCTTCAAGCCTTGCTCGCGACAGCGGACGGCTTCTTGGCTTTCTCCGCGCCCCAATCGCGCTTGATGCCTGTGTACCCAAGCACCGGAGCTGAGATGAAGATCGACGAGTACGTGCCGATGATGACTCCGAGCAGCATCGCCAGCGAGAAGTAGCGGATCACCTCGCCACCAATCAGGAATAGCACCACGAGCACGACCAGCGTGGTCAAACCCGTGAGGATCGTCCGCGAAAGCGTCTCGTTGATGGACAGATTGAGAAGCTCGTCGAGGTCCATGCGCTTGTATTTGCGCAGGTTCTCGCGGATGCGGTCGGACACGACCACGGTGTCGTTGACCGAGTAGCCGAGAATGGTCAGCAGAGCCGCCACGATCGACAGATCGAAATCCCACTGGAAGAGTGCGAAAAGTCCGGCGACCAACAACACGTCATGCGCCAGGGCCAGCACTGCGCCAATGGCAAACTGCCATTCGAAACGGAACCAGATATAGACGCAAATTCCGACCAGCGACACGAGAACCGCGATCATGCCGGTTGTCCGCAGCTCGCTTGAAACGGCCGGGCCAACGACCTCGACACGACGCTGGACATAATCGTCGCCTAAAGCTTCGAGGACTTTCTTGACAGCCTCTTGCTGTGCCTCTTCGCCGCCAGGCTGCTGCTCCACGCGGATCAAAACATCATCCGGCGATCCAAATTCCTGGATCTGGACTTCACCAAGCCCAAGCGAACCCAGCTTCTGGCGCAGGCTCGCCAGATCGACCGGTCCCGACTTGTGCTGGACCTCGATCATCGAGCCGCCCTTGAAATCCACGCCGAAATTGAAGCCGACGGTCGCAATCAGGATAACCGACAGCACCATGGCGATGAGCGACGCCACGAGACAGATCCCCTTGTAACGCATGAAGGGGAACCGCGTGTCGTACGGAAAAATGGTGATGCCTTTGAAGTCCGGAACCAGAAACATCCGCGTGTCCTATCTCAAACCGGCACGGTGACCGAGCGGCTCTTGTGCCGGACCGATCTCGCCCACATCGCGATCAGGAGCCGAGTGACAGTAACGGCAGTAAAGACCGACGTGAAAATGCCGATGCTCAGCGTCACCGCAAAGCCGCGCACTGGTCCCGACCCCAGCCAGAACATGATCAGCGCCGCCACCAGCGTCGTGAGCTGCGAGTCCGCGATGGTGACGATAGCGCGGCTGAAGCCGGCGTCTATGGCAGCAATTGGCGACCTGCCCGCCCTCAGCTCTTCACGAATGCGCTCGTAAATGAGCACGTTCGCGTCGACGGCCATGCCGAGAGTCAGCACGAGACCCGCGATGCCCGGCAGGGTCAAGGCCGCCCCCAGGACGGTCATCGCCGCGACAATCAGGATGGCGTTAATGATGAGGGCAATGCCAGCGTAAAACCCGAAGGTACCGTAGACGACGACCATCATGATGAAGGTCGCGATAGCGCCAACTACGAAGGCGCGCGTACCGGACTCAATCGAGTCGGCGCCAAGCGACGGACCAACCGTGCGCTCCTCGACAACGGTCAGCTTGGCCGGCAGGGCGCCCGAGCGAAGCTGAATGGCCAGGTTGTTGGCGCTCTCGACAGTGAAATTGCCGGAGATCTGGCCGGAGCCGCCGAGGATGGGCTCGCGGATCACAGGTGCCGACAGCACCTTGTCGTCAAGCACGATGGCGAATGGCCGGCCTACGTTTTCTTGCGTGAAGCGTCCGAATGCGCGGGCGCCAGACTGATTGAAGCGGAATGTGATGATCGGCTCGTTGGTCCGCTGATCGAAGCCAGGCTGGGCATCGACAAGCTGATCGCCGCGAACCACAGGTGTTTCGCGCAGCAAATAGACGAAGCCGTCGTCCTCGGCGGACGGATAGATACGATAACCGGGCGGCGGCCGGGAAATCTGCGCTTCCTGCCCGCTGATGCTCGGATGAACCTCGTGGAAACTCAGGCGCGCCGTCTCACCAATGAGAGCCTTGAGCTGTGACGTATCTTGCAATCCTGGGAACTGTACCAGGATGCGGTCGGAACCTTGCCGGACGACCGACGCCTCGGAGGTACCCAGCGTGTCGATACGACGACGGACTGTTTCGATGGAGGCGCCTACAGCGTTGGAGATCCGCTGCTGCATGCCGGCTTCCGTGGGCTGCAGGACGATGAGCCCCGGCTCGTTACCGCGCTGAACGGTAATGTCGTCGCCAACGCTGCCAAGAAGCGGGTTGCCAATCGGCTGCACCAGCCCGCGCAGCTCCTTCAGTGCAGCATCCATCTGATCAGGCTGCGCAATCCGTACAACGACGGAGTTGCCCTGGATGCCAAGACCCATGAAGCCAATGCGCGCATCGCGCAAGCGCCGGCGGGCGTCCTCGCGGATGCTTTCCAGCCAATCCTTGCGGACGTCGTTGACGTCCATCGCAAGCAGCAGATGCGCGCCACCGCGGAGATCGAGGCCGAGGCTCAGCTGCCGCTTCGGCATCCAATCCGGCCAGGATTCGACGGTCTCTTTGGAGAAAAGGTTGGGTAGCGCGAAAATGACGCCCAAGAGGCAGGTCAGGATGACCCCGACGACTTTCCAAGTCTGGAAATGGAGCATCTAGCTTTGTTTCTCCTCGGCACGCGATCGTTGCTGCCGCCTCATTCGGGAACCTGAATTCCCACGAAACCTGGACGGGGCGAAGCCGATCCTCAGGTGTTCTCCTTCACGGGCTCGCCCTTCGACCGAACATCAGCAACGGTCGCTTTTACCACCCGCACACGGGTATTCTCAGCGATCTCGACCTCGATTTCGTTGTCGTCCTTCACGCGGGTGACCTTGCCAATGATCCCACCCGAGGTCACGACGGTATCGCCGCGGCGGATGTTGTTCACCATCTCACGGTGCTGCTTCGCGCGCTGCTGCTGAGGCCGGATCAACAGAAAGTAGAAAATGACGAACATCAAAAGAATGGGGATGAGCTGCAGCATGAAGTCGCTGCCGCCGCCTGGAGCACCTTGCGCGTAAGCTGGTGTAATGAACATTTGCTATCGTCCCTCGGGCCGGCTCAGGTTAAACGGAAGCGTCCCGCAGTCGCGTTCTGCGCGCAGGCCTATCCGCATGATTGCGGCGCGACTATAGTGGCCCGCTCCCGCTTGGCAAGTGATCTAGGCGGCACTGTGCCACCCGATTGGTGACGAGGCCAACCGTCTCGACTATAGAACCGGCGGCCTGCATCGCACGGTACGGTTTTCCCCCAAAGCTGAACATCATGACAATCACATCAGAAATCGCTTTACTCGAACGCATCGCCGCCGCCTTGGAGCGCCTTGCACCGCCGCCTGCCCAGAAGCCTGATTTCAGTGCAGCCGAGGCCTTCGTCTGGCAAGCGGATCCGCCGCAATTTCAGCCGGTGCGGAACGTCAATCGCGTGCCGTTGCAGCTGCTGAAGGGCCTCGAGTATCGGGCCGATCTGCTCCTGGACAACACGGAGCGATTCGCTCGCGGTCTGCCGGCGAACAATGCCTTGCTGTGGGGCGCGCGCGGCATGGGCAAGTCGTCCCTCGTGAAAGCGGCCCATGCGGAGGTGCGCCGCAGACTCGGTCTCGGCAAGGACCCTTCGCAGCCCGACCTGAAGATTGTCGAGATTCACCGCGAGGACATCAGCTCCCTGCCGGTCTGTCTCGGCTTCCTGCGCGAGAGCCAACACAGGTTCATCGTCTTCTGCGACGACCTTTCGTTCGACCGCGACGACACGAGCTACAAGTCGTTGAAGGCCGTTCTCGAAGGTGGCATCGAAGGGCGCCCGGAGAACGTCATTTTCTACGCCACGTCCAACCGGCGGCACCTCATGCCACGGGATATGGTCGAGAATGAACGGTCCACGGCCATCAATCCTTCCGAAGCGGTTGAGGAGAAGGTGTCGCTCTCGGACCGTTTCGGCCTCTGGCTCGGCTTCCACCAGGGTTCGCAGGACCAGTACCTCGACATGGTGCGGGGCTATGCGGCCTACCACGACCTCAAGATTTCGGACGAGGAGCTGGTGCGGGAGGCGCTCGAGTGGTCGATGTCGCGCGGTGGCCGGTCCGGCCGTGTGGCCTGGCAGTTCATCCAGCACCTTGCCGGTCGCCTCGGGCAGAAGCTCAGAACTGAATAACCCAGCGATGTTCCGGGCCGTTCGTCCCCTTTAAGCGCATCGCCGTAGACACAATGGGCCTCCTGCAGCTCTCAGCGCAGGGGGCCCTTTGCTTCTGCACGCGAGCGTGGCTCCGGAGCCGAAGCGTCCTTGGCCTTGGATTGCTCCGACGTTGACTTCGCGATGTCGGAAAGCGAGACGCCAGCCAGCTTGGATAAACTTTCCGCGATTGCCGGCGGCAGCGACGGGTATTGCGGCTTCGGCGGGTCCAACGGTGGGAGCGACCCGTTCGACGGAGCTGGTCGGCCGGCGGGTGGTGGTGCCGCCGACGGCCTCGCGGCCTGAGGCGGCGGGCCCGGTGGAACCGCACCGGGACGTCCCGACCCTGGAGCCGGGTGAAGCGGCGGAGGCTGGGTTGCCGTCGCTCCCGGAGAAGTGCCAGGCAGCGGTGGCGGTGGCGGCGAAGCCGTGCGAGCCTGGGACTGAGTACGCGCAGTAGACCGCAACGGCGGTTCCGTCTTGACAGAAACAGCCGGCTGCGGTGGTGCCGGCGGTGCTGGCTGCCGGGCTGGCTTTGGACCGTTCGCTGACGCCGCAGGAATGGGCGGCGGCAGTGTCTTCGGCGCGTCCTGCTGCGGCATCGGGACGGCCTGTGGGGCCCTCGCGGTCAACCGCGCAGGCCGCCGTGGCGGACCGCCTTGCGTCGCTGGAGATTTGGCGCCGGAAACAGCGTCACTGCCCCCACGCACCGGGGGCGGTGCGGTCCGCGGACCTGCCTGCGTTGGTGGCGGAGCGGGCCGTGGTTCCGGTTGTGGTGGCGGAGGCGGTGCACGTCTGACATCGCCCGCCGCGGCAGGAGGTGACTTGCCATCCGGCTGCGGATTGGATGCCCGTGGTGCCTCAGTCTTGAGCGGTAAGGGCGGCAGCGAAATGGCCGGCGCCGCCGGCTTCTGTTGTGAAGGTGCTGCCTGATCCGGCTTTTCGAGTGCCGATTTCGACAGGCGCTTTCCGGCGAGCCTGGCGAGAATTTGCGGTGCTGAAGCCCGCACCGGAGGTTTCTCGGACGCGGCCTTGGTTTCTCCCAACTTCCCGGCGCCATTCGTTTTTGCTGCCAGATCGGGCGCCTCGCCACTGAGCGCGGGCTCCTTCGGCGCCCCAGCCTGCACCACCTCGGCTGCTTTTTCCGTCGCCGGAGCCTCCTTCACCGTCGCCTTGTCACTCTTCCTCTTGCGGCTGACGGACTTGGTCCGGAAAAGCCGGCGTTGCACCCTCCGCTCGGTCTTCCGGATCGTGCGGAGCAACTGCAACGCCTCGCGATCGGACATCGGCTCGCCGTAATAGACGCCCTGTCCAAAGTCGCAGCCCAAGCCACGCAAGAAGCTGGCGTCCTCCGCGATCTCGATGCCCTCGCCTATGACCTTCTTCCCAAACTCGTGCGAAATAGCGACGATGGAGCGGACGATCGGCGCGCCTGGCCCATCTCCGGCGCTCGACTGCACGAGGCCACTGTCGATCTTGATCGTGTCGAACGCGAAGCGCTGCAGATACGGCAGGGATGAGTAACCCGTGCCGAACTCATCGATCGACAGCGACGCCCCTGCCCCGCGGAGAACCTCGAGAGCATGCACCGCCTGCTCGGGGTTCGACATGGCAACCGACTCGGAGATCTCGAGCCGGAGCACGCCTGCGGGCACCAGCGCGCGACCAAGGATGTGCCGGACCTCCTGAATGAAATCAGGATGGAAGAAGTGCTCGTTGGAGAGATTGATGCTGACGAACAGCGGATTGTCACCGCGCGGCAATTCCCTCTGCCACTTGGCCGCCTCCTCTGCCGCGTGAAAAAGCACGTAGGAGCCAAGCTTTACCACGTGCTCGACGCTGTCCTTCGCGAGATCCGCGATGTCGGAGAACGTCAGTGGTCCGCGTTTTGGATGCTGCCAACGAACAATCGCTTCGAAGCCAGCCAGCTCCTCCGTCGGCAGATAAATGATCGGCTGGAAGCTGATCTTGATCTGGCCTTTCTCCAACGCGCGTTCCAGATCGGTCTTGAAGTGCGCCCGATCATCCGGCTCGTTGCGCATGTCGGGGACGAAGATCTCGACGCGGTCCGGACCGGCCCGCTTGGCCCGGTACATGGCAATCTCCGCTTCCCGCAGGAGATCCTGAGGCCCGTCCTCGGAGCCGGTCATCGTGGCGATGCCGGTAGAGGTCGTCAGTGAAATCTCCTGCCCCGCAATCTTGATGGGCGAATGCAGCGATCGCCTTACGCGCTCAGCGAGAAGCGCGAGCTCACGCGGATCCTGATGCCCGATCAGCAGCATGGCGAACTGATCGCCACCAACGCGAGCGAGCGTGTCTTGCGGACCGATGTGGCGCATCAACCTGCGGGCGACGGTGAGCAGCACGCTGTCCGCGACCATCAAGCCCAGCGAGGCGTTGACGTTCTTGAACTTGTCGATGTCGATGAAGAAGACGGTTGGCCGGAGATGCGGCTCAGACTTGGCACGCGTCAGCGCCACGCCTAGGCGATCGAGGAACAGCTCGCGGTTCGGGAGGCCCGTTAGGCTGCAGTACACGGCGTTTTGCATCAGCCGTTCCTGCACCCGCTTGGACTCCGTGATGTCCCGCATCAGGCCGACACATCTCAACGCGCGGCGATCCGTGTGGGGAATGCTGGCGGCTTCAATGGAGAACCAGCGGTAGGAATTATCGGCGTGCCGCAGGCGCAACTCGATGTGGATGGTGCCGCCGTTCCGCTCCTGTACACCCCAGAGAACCAGTCGGAACCGCTCGCGATCCGCAGGATGAAGGTGTTTGGCGAAGTCGTCGACCTTGGCCGAGAGCTCACCCGGACCCAGTCCTAGCGCCGCCTCGATAACGGGGCTCACCTTGATCTCGTCGCGCCGGGCCAACCATTGCCACACGCCTGCGCTGGCGCCGTCGATCGCAAGGGAGCGCAGCTCCATCTCACTGGGCGCCGCGCCGTAGAACGGCTCGAACGAGCGGAAGGCGAACTGCGTGACCGTGAAGCCCAGCAGCACGACGATGAGCACGAGGCCGGCGACAAGACCCGACACCACGACATCACCGACGAGCTGCCCCGTCAGCGTGACGCCTGCCGCGAAAATCCAGACGAGGAACAGAAGCCAGGTCGGGATGAGCGCCAGCGCGCGGTCCTGCCCGCGGAGCGCCAGATAGAGCGTTACAAGCGCGCCGACCCCACCTATGGCCACGAACGAGGCCCGGGCGAAGGTGGCCGCAAGCCGCGGATCGATGACGGCCACGAACACCAGCGCCAGCTGCGCCACGATCCAGATGGTTGCCAGCAGACGGATGAAACCGTGCCACAGGCCAATGCGCAGGAAAATGGTAACGAAAATGACGAGGCTCGCCGCAATCGCGGATTCAGTTGCAGCGCGGTAGACGGCATTGTCTTCCGAGCGCAGCTGCAGCAGCTTGTGCCAGAAGCCAAAGTCAACGCACAGGTAAGCGAGAACACACCAAGCCACCAACGCGGCCGCGGGGAAAATAGCCTTGTGATTGGCGGCGAAAACAGCCGTCAGGAAGATTGCAAGCAGGCCCGTGATCCCCAGCATGATGCCGTTGAACAGCTGGCGATCGCGCGCCTTGAGCTCGTATTCGAGCGGCTTCCAGAGATAAACACGTGGAATGCGGTCCGAGGCCAGCTCGGCCGCGTAAGTGATCGTCTGCCCCGGCTCCAACGTGATGCGGAAAATGTCCGCGCGATCGCTTTTCACGCGATCGGGAAGAAAGCCGAGCGATGGAGTTACGGCTTCAATGCGGCGCGCATCAAGGTCGGGCCAAATGACGGACGATCCGATGACGGTGTATTTCTCTGCCGTCAACCAGCGCTCAATAGGCTTGTCGGTCGGATTGTGAAGAGCGAATACGAGCCAATTCGGGCTTGTGCCAGGCGTCGTCGCTCTGACAGACATGCGCCCCACGACGCCATCAGGTCCGGAAGCCGTCTCGACTTGTAGGGTGTCCCCCGCCCCGCCGTGGAGTTCCCCTTGCCCCGTGATCTCGATCCAGTCCTGGTCGGGTTTGACCTCAATGGGCTCCAGAGCCAACGCCGGCTGCACGGACAGCGCAGCGAACAGGCCAAGCACCACCGCAACGATGAAGATCGAGAGGCGTGCTGCAGTCCGCCGCGTTTTGCCCGCGACGCGTCTTGATTGCGTTTCCCTCATCCGGTTTAACCGGCCCCCCGGTTTACCTCCCGCGGATCATCGGACAACGTGGCATAAAGCAGGTGGTCCTGCCAAACACCATTGATCTTCAGATAGCGCCTGGCCAGTCCCTCTTGCCGGAACCCGTTGGACTCCAGCACCCTGATTGAAGCGCGATTCGTTGGCATGCATGCGGCTTCGAGCCGATGCAGCTTGAGCTCATCAAATGCGAATCGGACGACGGCGGATAGCGCTTTTTTCATGTATCCACGGCCGGCGTAGGGTTTGCCGATCCAATAGCCAACGGAAGCAGCTTGCGTAACCCCGCGACGAACGTTGCTGAGCGTGATGCCCCCCAGCAGTGTTTCGTCCGGTTCCCGAAAAATGAAGAAGGCGTAGCCGAGATCTTCACGCAGCTCACGCTGATAATGCCGAACGCGCCGACGGAAGGCCTCGCGGGAAAGCTCATCGCGCGTCCATTGCGGTTCCCAGGGCGTGAGGTGGTCGCGGCTCAGCGACCGCAACTCAGCCCACTCCACATAGTCGCCCATGTGTGGCGGGCGGAGGTGGAGACCATTAGTGCGCACATGGGGGATCCAATCGCTGCCGAGGCCCGATCTCAGGAATACCATGGCGCTCCTCCTCTGACTAACTCGCGAGGCGGCGTTCTGCTCGCATCGCGAAATCTGCGGAACGCCTGCCGGCCCCTACGACCGCCACTGACGGCGGGGCCGACCTTGCAACGCGCTCGGCCACAGACCGGATCCGTTCCGGTGTCACGTCGTCGATCAGCTGAATAAGCTCAGCAGCCGGAATCAGCCGGTCGAAGAACAGAAGCTGGCGAGCCATCTGCTCGGCACGCGACGAGGAGCTTTCCAGACTCATGAGCAGCCCGGCTTTAAGCTGCGCTTTCGCGCGAGCCACCTCCTGCTCGGTGGGTGGGCTGGACGCGATCTTGAAAAGTTCCTGTCCCACCAAATCGATCAGCTCCTCCATTTGCTCCGGACCCGTCGCGGCATGGATGTCAAACATGCCGGAGTCCGCCATCCCCCAGGCGCTCGAATAGATGGCGTAGCAGAGCCCTCTGTTCTCGCGCGCGGCCTGGAAGAGCCGGGATGACATGCCTCCGCCGAACAGTCCGGAGAAGACTTGCGCGGCGTAGAACTCCCTATCGCGGTAGGACGGAGCTTCGAATCCTAGGAGCAAATGACTTTGCTCGAACACCTTCTTGGACGCGCGCCGGCCTCCCACGTACTTTGCCGCGGAACCCTCTTCGGCTTCGCCGCCATTGAGGCCGCCAAATAGGGCTTCAGCGTGGCGGACGAGCGTTTCGTGCTTGATTGCTCCGGCGGCGGAGATGACCATTCGCGACGCGAGATAACGCGTGCGTAGGAAATTCCGCAAATCGTCAGACGTCAGCCGAGAGACACTTTCCGGCGTGCCGATGATCGGTCGACCGACGGACTGGCCGGGATAGGCGGCGTCCTGAACAAGATCGTAGGCAATTTCGTCCGGGCTGTCCTGAATGCCTGCGATTTCCTGAAGAACCACCTCCCGCTCGCGCTCGAGCTCAGCCTCGGCGTAGGTGGAGTTCTGCAGAATGTCCGCCAGGATATCGAGCGCGATCGCCTCATCACCCTTGAGAACGCGGGCGTAATAAGCCGTCATTTCGAGACTGGTTGCGGCGTTCAGTTCGCCGCCGACCTGCTCGATCTCCTCGGCGATGTCGCGGGCCGTCCGGCGCCGCGTGCCCTTGAAGGCCATGTGTTCAAGAAGATGCGATACGCCGTGTTCGTTTTCGCTTTCATGGCGAGCGCCGGCCGCGACCCAAACTCCAAGCGAAATCGTCTCGAGGTGGGGCATGTGATGCGACACCACCCTGAGGCCATTCCGGAGTCTGGTGACTTCCGTGCTCATCCCAGCTGCTCCGCAGCAGCACCCGCATGCTGTTCGATGAAGCTTTCGACTGCGCGCAAGTCATTGGGCAGCAGCGTGGTGCGCTCCTCATCGGTCATCAAAGAGGCCAAACGTGGCGGCAGCTGAGGCCGCTCACCGAGAATTCTCTCGATGGTATCCGGGAATTTCGCCGGATGGGCGGTCGACAGGACCACTTGCGGCGTCGCCCCCGGCTTCAGGCACCGCTCCGCAGCAACGAGACCGCAGGCGGTGTGCGGCTCGGTCATGTAGCCGCTGACCTGCCGCGTGCGCCGGATGATCTCCGCGACGTCCTCCTCGGAGGCGGAAGCGGCGGAAAAATCGCGGGCGAGAAGCTCCGGCCCACCCTTCACTTCAAAGCGGCCAGACTGGGCCAAAGCTGCCATTTGGCCGCGAATCAGGGCGGAATCCCGTCCCTGCGCCTCGAACAGGTAACGCTCGAAGTTGGACGACACCTCGATGTCCATGGATGGCGATGTCGTCGCCGTAACGCCCCGCTTCTCGTAGACGCCGGTGGCAACGGTACGAGGCAGGATATCGTTGACGTTCGAGGCGATGACCAGCCGCTCGATCGGCAACCCCATCTGCCGGGCCACGTAGCCTGCGAAGATGTCGCCAAAATTCCCAGTCGGGACGACAAAGGACACCGGCCGGTGCGGGGCGCCGAGCGCGACAGCCGCCACGAAGTAGTAGGTCACCTGGGCCACAATCCGGGCCCAGTTGATGGAGTTGACGCCCGCCAACTGCATCCGGTCGCGGAAGGCGTGATCGTTGAACATCCCCTTCACGAGAGCCTGGCAGTCATCGAACGTGCCGTCGATGGCAATCGCATGGACATTCCGCTCACGCGGCGTGGTCATCATGCGCCGCTGCACGTCGGAAACCCGCCCAGCCGGATAGAGGATCACCACGTCGACTGCCTTTGACCCACGAAACGCCTCGATCGCTGCGCCGCCGGTATCGCCCGAAGTAGCGCCAACGATGGTCGCCCGCCGTCCGCGCCGCTTGAGGACATGATCCATGAGGCGGGCAAGGAGCTGCATTGCGACGTCCTTGAACGCCAATGTAGGCCCGTGAAACAGCTCCAGAACCCAAAGGTTGCTGTTAAGCTGAACGAGCGGCGTCACCGCCGGGTGGCCGAAGGTTGCGTAGGCATCCCTTGCCATTGCCAGCAGCTCTTCGCGAGAAAACGCGCCGCCGGCAAACGGCTGGATGACCTCGACCGCCACCTCTGCAAACGGTCGGCCTGCCAGGGAAGCGATTGCCTGCTTTTCGAGCCGCGGCCAGGTTTCAGGGACATAGAGCCCGCCGTCGCGGGCGAGGCCTGCCAGCAAAACGTCTTCGAAGCCCAGCGATGGGGCCAAGCCTCTGGTCGAAATGTAGTTCACGGGACGTCAGCCTTCTTGCGAGGAGCCGGAGTATGCGGCGCCGTACCCTAGTGCGCGGAGGGTACGGGGACAAGCCGACCTAGTGGGGCGACCGGGAGCCGGGGTGCGGATCGGGCAGATCCTCATCCTTGCCCCGCAGGCGCGCGAAGACCATTGCGGCATACACACAGATCAACGTGGCGGCGAGTCCCCACCAGGTCAAGGCGTACTCCAGGTGCCGATTGGGCAGCTCGATCCGACTAGCCCGCGGCGCCGGCAGCCCGCCGGGGGGTATTGGAGAGATCTGATCCACGTAGAACTCGAGCCCGCTCGGGCCAGGCCCCTGCCATTGCGCAAGAGTTGCCGCATCAACCGTAGCGGCGTTCAGGAACTCGCGAGGATTGCGCAAAAACCAGATGTTGGCCGGTGGATCGTTCTCGCCCGAGAACATGCCGCGCTGTTCTGCGGAGCGAATCTGGCCGACGATCTCGACCTCCCCCGTCATCTGCCCTTCTGGGCGCGTCTGCGGGCTCTTTCGAGCCTCGGGAACGAAGCCGCGGTTCACATAGATCCGACCGCCTGTGGAGAGGTCAAACGGTGTAAAGACCGCGTATCCTGGCCCGCCTCTACCGCCGGGCTCCCGTGGAATGCTCGTAAAGACGTGCCGCTCGCCGCTGTGGTCGAACTGCCCCCGGAGGCGTATGGGGGTAAATTCACACGAAGCTGTGACACCGACCTCGTTCAGGGGGCGGCAGCTTAACGAGGCCCAGCTTTCGGGTGGTAGCGGGTCGGCCGCCGCGCGGTCCTCGATGGTCCCGATCAGCTCTTCCTTCCAGGCCTTGCGCTGCCACTGCCAGTTTCCAAGGCTTATGAGGATGCCAACGCCGACCAAGGTCGCGATCGAAAGCGCAACGAGCCCCCTGCCCTTCCTTTTGCCTGCCATGCTCAGTGCCTGTGCTGCTCCAGGCGCCCTTCCTCTGCCTTGTTCCGGTACTGCAGGGCGATGAGCGTTGCCTTCATGGGGCGGAGCAAGCCGAAGCCGATGATGAGCGCCAACGGGATCCAGAGCACGATGTGCACCCACAGCGCCGGCGAGAACTTGAATTCGACAAACAGCGCAGCGCCCATCAGCAGGAAGCCGAGAAGGATGATGACGAATACTGCCGGCCCGTCGCCGCTGTCGGCGAAGGCGTAGTCGAGCCCGCAACGATCACATCGGTCCGCCAGCCTGAGCGTGAAGGGGCCTCGGAACAAATGGCCCTCGCCGCATTTCGGGCACCGGCCGATCAACCCCGCCCGTAGGACTTGGGCACTGCCAACGTCTTCAGACATGCGCGAGATGTGCTCTCTCTACGGCGCCGAAACAAGATGGGCTTTCGCCACAGCAACGGCCCTCGGAAAAGTAAAAAGGCGAGGCTGCCAGCCGGCAGCCTCGCCCAAAATTTGGATGGCACTGCGTTCAGTGCCCGGCCGGTGTCCCGGCGCCCCAGACGTAGATGCAGGCGAAAAGGAACAGCCACACAACGTCGACGAAATGCCAGTACCAGGCTGCCGCCTCGAACCCGAAGTGCTGCTTCGGCGTGAAGTGGCCCTTGAGCGCCCGCAGCAGGCACACGAGCAGGAAGATGGTGCCGATGATGACGTGCGCACCGTGGAAGCCGGTCGCCATGAAGAAGGTCGCGCCGTAGATGTGGCCCGCGTAGTTGAACGCCGCGTGGCCGTATTCATAGGCCTGAAGCATCGTGAAAATGGCACCCAGGGCGACAGTCAGCGTCAGGCCCCAGACGAGGCCCTTGCGATCGTTCTGAAGGAGAGAATGGTGCGCCCAAGTCACCGTGGTGCCCGACAACAGCAGGATGAGGGTGTTGACAAGCGGCAGGCCCCACGGGTCGAAGGTGCTCTGGAATGCGTCGGAGGGCACCGGCGGCCACTGACCACCCGTCAGCTCATTGCGCTGAACCATGCCGATCACCTGATCCGAGGCTTCAACCGTTCCATCGGGCAATGTGATCGGCAGAGGATGGACATCGCCCGGGAACAGCGCTGCATCGAAATAGGCCCAGAACCAGGCGACGAAGAACATCACCTCGGTGGTGATGAACAAGATCATGCCGTAGCGGAGATGCAGTTGAACCACCGGAGTGTGGTGGCCGCTGTGGGCCTCCCGAACGACGTCCCGCCACCAGAAAAAGGCCATAGCGACCAGCGCGATGGCACCAATGAAGAAAACGGACGACCCGCGAATGCCGAAAACGCCCGGCCCGCCGTTCATGGAGTGCATCCAGATCACGAAGCCAATGGCCATGACCAGGGCCGACAGCGAGGCCAACAGCGGCCATGGGCTCGGATCAACCAGATGGTAATCGTGATGCTTGGCGTGGCTATCGGCCATTTTCAGCTCCGTCGTCCTTATGCGTACCGTCCCCGCGTGTGGCGCAGGAGGGTCCGCGCCCCCGGTATTCCAAGAATCCTCGATTGCTCAAACTGAGCGAATTTCATGTCATGACCCGCTTTCGCTCGCACTTGGCCTTTCCGCCGCAGGTGTGCTTGCCTGCAACGCTGCAGCCTTCTGCTTTTCAGCGGGATGGAAGGTGTAGGAGAGTGTGATCTGGGTGAGATGCCCCGCGATCTCATCCTCGACGATTGCCGGATCTACGAAGAAGCTCACGGGCATATCAATCGACTCACCCGGCTCCAGCCGCTGCTCCTGGAAACAGAAGCACTCGATCTTGTTGAAGTACGCACCGGCCGCTTCCGGCGCGACGTTGAACGTGGCTGTGCCGACGATCGGACGATCAGAGATATTCTCCGCCTTGTAGAAGGCGAGCGCGTTCTCGCCGATCTTCACGTCCATTGTCCGCTGCACGGGCTGGAATTTCCAGCCGAGACCGGGTGCGACGTTTGCATCGAATCGGATCGTAACCACGCGGTCAAGCACGGTGTCCGCCGGCCGCTCCGCACGCTGCGTTGTGCCGGCGAAACCGGTCACCTGGCAGAAGAGCGTGTAAAGCGGCACTGCTGCATACGCGAGCCCGAGCATGCCGGCCGCAGTGACAGCGCAGATCAGCGCAACGCGGTAGTGCCGCCGCTCTGTCCCTGTACTCTTCGCCGTTTCCCTCATTCCCTACGCTTTCTGTCCGCAGCGTCATGCATCACAGCGGACGGTTAAACACATTTCCGCCGAGCCGAACGATCGTGGCAATGTAAAACAGGATAACGAGGGCACCGAGCACGAGCGCAATGGCAATGGAACGGGCGCGCTGACGACGCCGCCGCTCCAATTCACGCTCCAGCTCCTCATCGCGTTCGTCCGCCACAAGATGCCCCTCAGCCCGCAATCAGCATTCTGATCAGGTGCTCCGCCAACAGAGCGCCAAATAGCAGGAACAGGTAGAGCACCGAGAATTTGAACAACCCTCGCGCCGCATAATCTGCCTCGCGCCCTTCGCGAGTGCGATAAACCTTCACCGCGAGTGCCAGAAGAATGCCGCCCAGAATGAGCGACACCGCGAGGTAGGCGATCCCACCCAGCCCAATGAAGCCTGGCGCAGCGCCGAGCGGCACCAGCAAGACGCTGTAGATCAGGATCTGACGGCGCGTCTCATCAGGCCCAGCAACTACGGGCAGCATCGGCACGCCAACTCGCTCGTAGTCGCGCGAACGATAAAGCGCCAGCGCCCAGAAATGCGGCGGTGTCCAGAAGAAGATGATCAGGAATAGCAGGATGCTCTCGAGGCTGACCGTTCCCGTGACAGCCGCCCACCCGATCATTGGAGGGAAGGCCCCGGCCGCACCGCCGATGACGATGTTCTGCGGCGTCCGCCGCTTGAGCCACATCGTGTAGATGAAGATGTAGTAGGCGATTGTGATCGCCAGCAGCAGACCGGCCACCCAGTTAACCAGTAGGCCGAGTGTCATCACGGAGAAAATCGAGAGCACGATGCCGAAAGCGAGCGCCTCTTCCCTCGTCACATTCCCGCGAGGAATGGGACGAGCTGCCGTGCGGGCCATGCGTGCGTCAATGTCGGCGTCGTACCACATGTTGAGGGCGCCTGAGGCCCCCGCACCGACGGTAATGGCAAGCAGAGCTATCGCTGCGAGTACCGGGTGAATGTGGCCCGGCGCCACCATCATCCCGACGAACGCCGTGAATACCACCAGCGACATCACCCCGGGCTTCATCAGCGCGATGAAGTCACCGACCGTCGCTCCTGCTGAAGGACCGAGGTCTCGCGCCTCAGCTTTGATGGTTGTTTCCGCCATGGGCACCGGCCTGTTTGGCCAACTCGCTTCCGTTTCAGTTGATAGAAGCAGAGGCAGGAATGCCTCTGCTTCCAGGCTCATCCGCGCTGCGGTTCAATCGCAGCGATTTCTTAAGAGTGGCAGGGACGGCTCCCTGCCACTCGTGCATCAATGATGCTCGCTGGCCTTGATGCGGGGCAGCGTCTCGAACGAGTGGAATGGAGGCGGCGAAGAGAGCGTCCACTCCAGCGTCGTGGCACCGACACCCCACGGATTGTCGACAGCACGCTCCTTCTTCAGCAGCGCCAGAACCATGCCTACGAAGAAGACCAGCGTACCAACCGCTGTGATGTACGAGCCCATCGAGGACACATAGTTCCAGTAAGCGAAGGCGTCCGGATAGTCGGCATAGCGCCGCGGCATGCCGGCCAGACCCAAGAAGTGCTGCGGGAAGAACAGAATGTTGGCGCCAATGAAGGTCAGCCAGAAGTGCAGCTTGGCCCAGAACTCCGAGTACATGTAGCCGGTCATCTTCGGGAACCAGTAGTACCAGCCCGCGAAGATGGCGAACACGGCGCCGAGCGACAGGACGTAATGGAAGTGCGCGACGACGTAATAGGTATCGTGCAGCGCCCGATCCACACCCGCGTTGGCGATCATCACACCCGTGAGGCCGCCGATCGTGAACAGGATGATGAAGCCGATCGACCACAGCATCGGCGTGCGGAAGGTGATCGAGCCGCCCCACATCGTGGCGATCCAAGAGAACACCTTCACGCCCGTCGGCACGGCGATGACCATCGTCGCGAAGACGAAGTACGCCTGAGCATTGACGCTGATGCCCGACGTGTACATGTGGTGAGCCCAAACGATGAACCCGACGAGGCCGATCGCGACCATGGCATAGGCCATGCCGAGATAGCCGAACACAGGCTTACGGGAGAACGTCGCAACGATGTGGCTGACGATGCCGAAGCCCGGCAGGATCATGATGTACACTTCGGGGTGACCGAAGAACCAGAACAGATGCTGGTAGAGCACCGGATCTCCACCACCGCTCGCGTCAAAGAACGTGGTGCCGAAGTTGCGGTCCGTCAGCAGCATCGTGATGGCGCCGGCCAGCACGGGCAGCGACAACAGCAGCAGGAAAGCCGTCACCAGAATGGCCCAGGCGAACAACGGCATCTTGTGCAGCGTCATCCCCGGCGCACGCATGTTGAAGATGGTGGTGATGAAGTTGATCGCACCGAGGATCGACGACGCACCAGCGATGTGGAACGACAAGATGCCGAAGTCGACGGATGGCCCGGGGTGCCCAAGAGTCGACAGCGGCGCATAGAGCGTCCAGCCCGTGCCCGCACCAATGTCACCCGGAGGCCCTTCGACAAACAGCGAGATGATGAACAACACGAAGGCTACGACGAGCAGCCAGAACGAAATGTTGTTCATCCGCGGGAACGCCATGTCCGGCGCCCCGATGTGCAGCGGGACGAACCAGTTTCCGAAGCCGCCGATCATCGCTGGCATCACCACGAAGAACACCATGATGATGCCGTGCGCCGTCACGAACGCATTGAAAGTGTGAGGATTGGCGAAATACTGCAGCCCCGGCTCCTGCAGCTCCAGGCGCATGCCGATCGACAAAGCGCCCCCGATCACGCCCGCCATCATGGCGAACAGCAGGTACAGCGTACCGATGTCCTTGTGGTTGGTCGAAAACAGCCAACGCTTGAGGCCGTGAGGCCTGTGATCGTCGTGAGCGTGCGCTGCCGAAGTCGTGCTAGCCATTTGCAGTCACCTTTTCCCTCGGTATCCAGATCCTTCATCGAGCCGGGGCCGACGCTCACCATCGGCCCGCACGGCTCAGTTCTGCGCAATGCTGCGTTCGCCGGCGGATGCCACCTTGGACGCGTCCGAATTTTCGGTGGCAGCCTGCAGAATGTTCCGGGCGCGCTCCCAGTCCCTTGCCTTCGCGGCCTCAACCCACTGATTGAAGGCGTCCTCGTTCACGACGCGAACGGCGATCGGCATGAAGGCGTGATCCTTGCCGCAAAGCTCCGAGCACTGCCCGTAGTACACGCCCTCGCGCTCAGCCTTGAACCAAGTTGCCGTGATGCGGCCCGGCACAGCGTCAACCTTCGACCCGAATGACGGGACCGTCCAGTTGTGAATGACGTCATTCGCCGTAACGAGCACGTGGACGACCTTGTTGACCGGCACTGCGATCTCATTGTCGACAGCGAGAAGGCGAGGCTGACCGGACTTCGCCCACAGCGGCGCAGCATCAGCGTAGAGCCGGCGGCTCCGCTCCACGCCGGTCAGGTTGCCGTACCGCTTGTTGAACTCCTCCTCACCGAGCTCTTTGCGCAGAAGATCCTCATCCCGAAGCACGTTCGACGTCACGGTGAAGCCATCGTGATCGGGATACTCGTACTCCCAGAACCACGTGTTACCGATAGCCTTGATCGTCAGGTCAGGCTTCGGGAAGCTGTATTGCAGGTAGAGGAGCTTAAAGGACGGGATCGCGATAACGACCAGAATCAAAATGGGAACGACGGTCCACGCGACCTCCAGCGCCGTATTGTGCGTAATGCGCGAAGGATTCGGATTGGCCTTCTCGTTGAACCTGAAAAGCACGATCAGCAGCAAAATGCCGACGAAGCCGGCAATGCCGAAGATGATCGTATTGACCAAGTCGTGGAAGCTGTGAATGCCCCGCGCGACCTCGGTCACCGCACCCTGCATGCCGATCTGGCCCGGAGAAGGCTGACCGATGCCAGCCCAAGCTGTCGTCGCCAAACCAAGAACGGCGAACGCCACCAGTGAAAAGAGCGCCCTCGTTCCCCAGCTAGAATTGCCCATTCCTTAGCTCCCACCGTCGCGCGATGCCCGTAAGCAGGCACTCGGCCGCATTATCGGCCGTCAACGTACCGAGCCCCTGACAGAACACAATGGTCCCAAATGTCTCAAGCGGTCGCTTATGCGGCAAATTGTAGGGGGGCACGAACTTTCCAATTTGCCTCGCTCATAGCTTCACCTTCTGAGATTGAGGGGCTTCAATCCCCGCTGCCTCCGCGCCTGATTGATTTGAGGCTCGCACTCTCTAATCATGGCCTTGGTCAGCACAATAAACGGCGGTTGATTCCGCTCGTCGGCCCGGTCCTGGTAGTAGGTATCCACCGCCCTGATGAGCGTATCCGCATTAAGCCCGATGACCAACGCGCACATCTTGAAGCCCTCGTGGAGCGCTTCGTCGTATGGGCCTGCATCAACCGGCGAGAGATTGGCGCCTCGATCCCAGACACCGACCACGTAAAACGCCTTCATCTCCCGCGACATCTGCTGCCAGTCGGCATAGTTCTCGATGAAAACGTAGGCGCCGGCCGGCGTAGACAGCATCAGCAGGGCGCAGGCCAAGAAGTTCCGCATAGATCTTTCCTTTTTGAATCTTGCGCCGTTTTAGCCTTTTCTTCAGTCGCTGTTGAAGCAGCGAAGATTAGTTGTATGCGCGGATGTTGCACCTCATGGCGCGTGTGTGAGAGGGCCCTCTGACGAGTCCCACTTTGGCCCAAATCTTCGGCAACAGCCATTTCTAGTGCCTGAGCATCCCAGGCAATTTTCGTTGCATCCGTCTCGAGACTTTGGAGAGAAGCGGTGATCACGGCCGTCGCTAAACGTGCGCTGCAACAGGCCGGCAAGTCAGCCGCGACTTTCCTCACTTTGCTGACGCTGATCAGCTCCTCAACGTCGGCTGCGCCGGCCCAGGCTCCCGAAGGCACCGTCAAAGCGCAGCATGGCGACTGGCAGGTCGTGTGCAAGCCGCCACCGCCGGGTGCGAAGTCAGAAACCTGTGCCCTTGTGCAGAGCGTGACAGCCGAAGATCGGGATAACGTCGGGCTGACCGTCTACTTTCAGAAGTTCTCTAACGGCACGCGCGTGTTGCGCGTGTTCGCGCCCGTGGGCGTTTTGCTGCCACCCGGCCTAGGCTTGAAGATCGACGGGAAGGACGTCGGCCACGCGCCGTTCCTGCGTTGCCACGCCTTTGCCTGCTACGCCCAGGTTGTTGCTGAAGACACGCTCGTTGAGCAGCTCAAGAACGGCAAGACCGCGATTTTCATCATCTTCCAGACTGAAGAAGCGGGAATCGGCATTCCCATTTCGCTGTCCGGATTCTCGCAAGCTCTCGCGGAGTTGCAGTAAGCGGCCTCGCTTGACATTGCCGCGCTGCGGCGTTGCCGATCTCGCCACTTAGACGAGTTGCAGATCCTGCCATTTAATTGCCGCAACGTCCCGGTTTAGGACGCAAAGCCGCCACCGAGCAGCACGGTTTCTCCCGCCTTCCGCCATCTTGCGCGGCTACGAAAGCCGTGCAGGAGGAGGACAAAATTACATGCATAACAGGCGCCCAGCAGCACGTCTTACTACCCGGCAAACCGCGCCGATCGTTCTCGCCGACGGCACCTCCCGCCGGTCGCAATTCCTGCAAGCATTTCACTATTCCTTTCGTCGGAAGGTGGACGAACTCGCTCAGCAAAAACACTGCTTTGCAGAGCTGGCGGAGACATTCCCCGCGTTGCTGTTCGCGCTGGCAACCGACTTTGGTACGGCGGAGGCCCGCAAGCGCGCGATAGCGCACCTGGAAGCTGGCTCTCGACTGCGTGAAGCCGCAAAGGCGCTTGGAGTGCCATGGTGGATGCGCAAGCTGCCGCCGCAGGCGTTCAAAAAGCGCCTTGAGCAAGTCCCCGATGATCCGCTCTTCGCCAAGCGCATCGTGGACCTACTTCCAGCAAACCCTGGAATGGCAGCCAAATGGCTCGACCGGGTTTTCCAGGCGTATCGGCTCTGCGGGCCTGAATTCGCGCTTTGGGTGGCCCGCCATGAGCGTTTCCACGCGCCACTTCTCACCGATCCACCGCTTCCCTATGTGGCCGCGTGGGCCTGGTTCGCCGGGCAGAAGGACACCCTGGGCCATCAGCTGCTGCGCCGCCCATGGACACCGAGCATGAGTCCGCGGCGCGCGTTCGACGAACTCACCGCCTGGCGCAAGCGAATCCGACTGGCGCTGACGCTCAGCGCGCTTAATCGGCAACCCTGGCTCCAGGACGGCACGGCACTCGGCTACGAGTTCGTTGAGCTGAAGGAAATTCGCGACTTCATCGCGGAGAGCGAGGCCATGGACAACTGCCTCGACAGCTTCTCGGAGAAGCTCGAACAGGGCACCTGCTACGTCTTCAGCATACGCAAAAACGGCACGCCGGTCGCCGACGTCGAGATTGGCGCACACGCGATCGACCCGAACGTGCCGACCATCGTCCAGCTTCGCGCCCCGCGCAACGCGCGCGCCCACCCGCAAATCTGGCGGGCCACGTTTGCGTGGCTCGGCAGCCAGGAGCTGTGCCCTGCTCCATCTCATTCCATCAGCCGGACGGCTCGCCGGCAGGCATGGCGGCGTCTGTGGCGGCCCTATCTCGCGACGCTCGATCCGGCGGACCGCGCCGAGGTGGAACACTTGGTGCTCGAGCTGGAGAAACTGCAGCCGAGACGACGCCGCCCTCGCCAATCCACGAACTGTGGTCGGGGACGTCAGCAGCCCCCGCTGGTCGACGTCGAGCTGTTCAGCGACGCCGCCGAGTAAGAGAGTCCCCTAGAGGTCGAGGAAAATGAAAAGGGCCAGCACCGCGCTGGCCCTTCGTTTGGTTGGTCTTACATTGTGCAGGTCACTCCGCAGCGGCGCGCATGGTCGGGGCAGCCGCTTTCACATCAGCGTCGACGTGCGCCTCGAACTTGCTGAAGTTTTTGTTGAACATCTCGACCAGAGCCTTCGCCTGCGCATCGTAGGCGGCCGGGTCAGACCAGGTCTCGCGCGGATTGAGGATCTTGGAATCGACACCCGGCAGCTCGGTGGGCACCTCAAAGCCGAAAACAGGGTCGATCCGCATCTTCTGCGTCTTGAGCGTGCCGGAAAGCGCCGCATTAAGCAGCGCGCGGGTGACCTTGATTGGCATGCGATGGCCGACGCCGTACTTGCCGCCCGTCCAGCCGGTGTTCACAAGCCAGCAGTCCACCTTGTGCTTGGCGATCAGCTCGCGCAGCAGGTTGCCGTAGACGCTCGGATGGCGCGGCATGAACGGTGCGCCGAAGCACGTGGAGAATGTGGCCTGTGGCTCTGAGCCCATACCCTTCTCGGTGCCGGCGACCTTCGCCGTGTAACCGGACAGGAAGTGATATTCGGCCTGGCTCGGTGTCAGCTTAGCGATGGGCGGCAACACGCCGAAGGCATCGGCGGCCAGCATGATGATATTCTTCGGGTGCCCAGCGCGCCCGGTCGGGCTGGAGTTACGAATGAACTCGAGCGGATAGGCTGACCGTGTGTTCTCGGTAAGCGAGCCGTCGTCGAAATCCGGGTCGCGATTGGGCTTCAGGACGACATTCTCGAGCAGCGAACCGAACCGATTGGACGCGGCCCAGATCTCCGGCTCGGCCTCGGCTGAAAGCCGGATGGTCTTCGCGTAGCAGCCACCTTCGAAATTGAAGATGCCTTCGCCCGACCAGCCGTGCTCGTCATCACCCAGTAGCGTCCGGTTGGGATCGGCGGAAAGCGTCGTCTTGCCCGTCCCCGAAAGGCCAAAGAAGACGGCTGAGTCGCCCGCGCTGCCCACATTCGCGGAGCAATGCATCGGCATGATGCCGCGCTCCGGCAGCAGGTAGTTCAGATACGTGAACACCGACTTCTTCATCTCGCCGGCGTAAGAGGTGCCGCCGATCAGGACAAGCCGACGAGTGAAATCGCACGCGATGATCGTCTCGGTGCGGCACCCATGGCGCTGCGGATCGGCCTTGAAGCCGGGCAGGTCCACGACCGTGAACTGCGGCGCGAAATTTGCGAGCTCGCTAAATTCTGGGCGGCGGAGCAAATATCTGATGAACAGCGCGTGCCAGGCGTACTCGCAGATCACGCGCACGTTGAGGCGGCTTGCCGGCTCGGCGCCCGCATAGAGATCTTGGACGAAAAGCTCGCGACCTTTCGCGTACTCAAGGAAGTCGCGGTGCAGAACGTCGAAATGCTCCCGCGAGAGGGCCTTGTTGTTGTCCCACCAGACGGCGCCGTCCGTGTTCTCGTCTCGTACGGTGAACTTGTCCTGCGCTGAGCGGCCGGTGTGGGCGCCTGTTTCCACTACAAGGGCACCTGTCGAGGCGAACCGTCCTTCGTTCCGGCTGATGGAAAGCTCGATCAGCTCAATGCTGGAATTGTTGTGATAGACTTTTTTCGCGTCCGACAACGGAAACAGGTCGTTCATCGTCTTCCTTCACATCCCTCGGGTCGCCATCCCGGCGCCGCCATCCGCACTTTCCGCACATCTTGACTTAAAGCACGTAGCAACCGGCGGGAGCCTCGTCTCCGGCACTCCCAGCACCGCAATCGCTGCCTGCCTCAAGCCGTCATTTGCACCCGTCAAATTGGACAGAAACCCGTAAGCAGTGAAGGGCTGGCGTATACATTGACGGCTTGAGGTTAAGCGCCGGCCTGCTGCTCCCTACTAACGGGGCGTGGCCAAAGCCGTTCGCAGTGCCTCCTTGGCTGAGGCCAGGTCTCTCACCTCGCCTTCAAAATCCCGGCGAACACGCTTAAGCCCCAGTGCAAGGTCCATGCCGCCTGGGTCGAGGTCTGAAACGCGCCACGGCCCTTCCTTGCCCGAAAGGCGCGCACCGAGCCGAGCCACATTCTCCGCGTGATTGTGGTTCAGCGCTGCGATGATTTCGGGCTCTGCAGCGATGAGCTCACCTGCTGCGCTCACATCAATCAGCACATCTTCTGGCTTCAGCGAGCATATGCGGCCGAAGCCACCGACATAGTGCGCATGCTCCAGTTTTAGAGTAAAGAATCGGAAATCGCCAAAATCGGCATACTTCGCAGCACTTGGGTGGACTGCCAGAAACCTTCGCCGCGCGGCTTGGCTCTCGGTGGGCTCAACCCTGCCAATCAGCGTGACCCGGCCGCCTGCCAGTGGATCCTCAATGTTGTTAGAGCCTTCAATGAGCAGGCTGGCGCGCGAATCAGCCTCCAAGTTTCTGGTGTGAACGGCCAATCGGGAGAGAAGTAGCACAGGTGCGCCACTGGGCTCGGTTGCCAAGGCAACGAGAGAGGCGTATGGGTGGTGCGTGCAGGAGTCCAGAGTAGCTAGAGACGCCTTTCGTGCGCACCGAATGATTCGGCGGACTTCAATAGCCGGCGTGGTGTTCTGGGTAGGGGGCATCGCAACATTCTCCGCCTATGCACAACCCAAAATTGATTCGCGCTGTCAGCTTGCCTCTGCTGGCGGGCCGCCCTATTCACGAAGAATAATGCCTGAAAAGAAGTGTCGATTGCTGTCCGCGACCTGACGCACGCCACATTTATCACAAGAACGGCACATAGAGCGCGGTCCACGACGACCGTCCAGGGCAACAGACCATGAAAGAGAAAAGTACGATTGCTCTCGTAGACGACGAGCGGAACATTCTGACCTCGCTCAGAATGGCCCTTGAAGCGGAGGGCTTTAAGGTGCGGACCTACAGCGATGGGGCATCGGCGCTGGAGGGGCTGACCGCGGAGCCGGCAGATCTCGGTATCTTCGATATCAAGATGCCGCGGATGGACGGAATGGAGCTCCTGCGCCGAATCCGCCAGCAGTCGGACATGCCGGTGATCTTCCTCACCTCCAAGGATGAGGAGATCGACGAGCTCTTCGGCCTCAAGATGGGTGCCGACGACTACATCGCGAAGCCGTTTTCGCAGCGGCTCGTCGTGGAGCGCGTCAAGGCCGTGCTGCGCCGTTCGCAGCCGCGGGACGGCTCCGGCAATCAACCGGAAACATCACGGGTCATCGAGCGCGGCAAGCTGCGCCTCGACCCCGAGCGTCATACGTGCCACTGGGATGGCAAGCCGGTGACGCTGACTGTTACCGAGTTCCTGATTTTGCAGGCGCTGGCCGCTCGCCCCGGTGTCGTGAAGACGCGCGACGCGCTTATGGACGCGGCCTACGATGACCAGGTTTACGTCGACGACCGGACGATCGACAGCCACATCAAGCGATTGCGTAAGAAGTTCAAACAGGTCGACGAGAATTTCGACGTGATCGAGACGCTTTATGGTGTAGGCTATCGGTTCAAGGAAGTCTGAGCCCCGGGGGGTTCATGGCAATCGAGCTGGAGCGGCCTGAACCGGCTGTCGGTTCATGGCGAGCGACGAGGGAAGGCATCCAGCGCTGGCAGCGCGCTGCGATCCCTGCTCGACAGTTCCTTACGTCAGTTGGGGGCTGGTTACTGCGCGGCCCGCTCATCCGCTTCATTTCCGGCAGCCTGCTCCGGCGGATCATCGTCTCAAACCTTGTCGGCCTCGTCATCCTCGTCGTCGGCATCCTGTATCTCAGCCAGCACAACGTCTGGCTGATCGACGCAAAGCGCGAGAGCCTCCGCAGCCAGAGCGAGATTATCGCTGCAGCCATTGCTGCGAACGCGACGGTAGAGACCGAGCGAATCGTTCTCGACCCGGACAAGCTGCCGGAAGCCGAAAACGCGCTTATTCCGTACAGGGACGATGGCTTTGCTGCCTTACAGCTCTCGATTCGGCCTGAGCGTGTGGCGCCAATCCTGCGCCGGCTCGTCCAACCGACGAACAATCGCGCGCGAGTCTACAGCCGCGATGGCACGCTGATTGCGGACTCAGCACAACTGTTGTCGCGCGGCTCAATCGCCAATCCGCCGGAGACCAAGTCGCCTGAGAAGCCGAAGAACTTCTGGACACGGCTTACCAAGTGGCTGCTCAACGCCGACCTGCCTGTCTACAAGGAGATCGGCAACGCCAACGGCAACTCTTACCCCGAAGTCCGGATGGCGATGCAGGGTACGACGACGCCGATGCTTCTGCTCAATGAGAACGGCGAGCAGATCGTGTCGGTGGCGGCGCCCATCCAGCGCGCCCGCACCGTGCAAGGCGTGCTGCTGCTCTCAAGCAAGCCTGGCGAGATCGACGAGGCCTTGAACCAGGAGCGCTGGACGATCTTGAAGATCGCCCTCCTCGCCATGGTCGCAACGATCATCGCATCGATGCTCCTGGCGCGGACGGTTGCTGAGCCGATGCGCCGGCTTTCGGAAGCCGCAGAGCACGTCAGCCGCAACATCGCAGCGCGTCACGATTTGCCGAGCTTCGATCATCGCACTGACGAAGTCGGGCAGATGGCGACCGCCTTCCGCAATATGACGACGGCGCTATTCCGGCGCATCGAGGCGAGCGAAAAGTTTGCGGCGGACGTGGCGCACGAGCTTAAGAATCCTCTGACGGCTGCGCGTTCGACCGCCGAGGCGCTGACCTATGCCCAGACGGAAGAGCAGCGCCAACAGCTCATCGCGCAAATCCAGGGCGAGCTGAAGCGCCTCAACCGTCTCATCACGGACGTTTCCAATGCCTCGCGGCTCGATGCCGAGTTGGCGCTGCAGCAGACGGAGCCCGTGTCGCTGGCCAATCTGCTCAGGGGCATCGTCTGCACGTTCTCGGACCTGATGAGCGGCAGCGGCAAGCATATCGCCTTTGAGATCGACGCGTCGTGCTCGGAGGACGATCTGATCGTCAACGGCCACGAAGGCAGGCTCTCCCAGGTCGTTACCAACCTCGTCGACAACGCGATCTCCTTCTCGCCGGAAGGCGGAACGGTCCTCGTTCGTGCGCGGCGCGATGGCAGGTTCGTCGAGTTCACCGTCGAGGATGAGGGACCGGGCATTCCGCCTGAAAACCTCGAGAAGATCTTCCGCCGCTTCTACACCTATAGGCCGACGGCGGAGAGCAGCCGCGGCAACAACTCGGGCCTTGGCCTCTCGATCTCCAAAGAGATCGTTCTGGCGCATGGCGGCGAGATCTGGGCCGAAAACCGGATGCCTGAGAGCGCCCGCCCGGATGACAAGCCGCTCGGTGCGCGGTTCGTGGTGCGCATTCCGGCAAGGTCTGACTGTGGGCCGTTAGCGAGGAGCTTCAACAACCGTGGCAGCCGCCGGGCCTAGTCTCCTTCATGGCACTGCCATCGCGCTCGCAGGTTGTGCGGCACTGATCCGGGGTGCGCCCGGTTCCGGAAAATCCGACCTCGCCCTGCGCTGCCTGGCCCAGCCCTCTTCGGAGCTCATTTCCGGCGAGGCCATGCTGGTAGCGGACGACCAGGTGCTTGTCACGCCTACCAACGGTCGTCTGGTTTTGGGCTGTCCCGAGACGATCAAGGGCCTGCTCGAGGTCCGCGGCCTTGGAATCATCGCCGTCCCGGCAACGGACACGGCTGAGCTCGAGTTGCTGGTCGATCTTGTCACGCCCGACAAGGTTGAACGCCTTCCCGATCCGGATTCTTACGAAGAGCTGATGGGCGTCCGCGTGCGCCGATTAGCCCTTTATCCTTTTGAAGCATCTGCGCCCCTAAAACTCTTGCTGGCGTTGCAAGGATTTCCTAAGTCCCGGCTCACTCCGCGGTAGGCAATTCCGGGGAAAGTGCTTGCGCGTGTTAACAACAGTGGCCAAACATGTCGCGGCTCGAAACCACTCGGTGACTGCTAGTGACATGCGTGGGTCAACCGGTCGACAGGCGATCGCGGCCCGCACGGAACCTGCAAGGCAATGATTGGACTCTTGATCGTCACCCATGGGGGCCTGGCCGGTGAATTCCGGGCCGCCCTGGAGCATGTGGTCGGGCCCCAAGAGCAGATCGAAACCATCTCGATCGGCCCCGATGACAACATGGAGACCCGCCGCCAGGAGATCCTGGAAGCTGCGCGGCGGCTCGATACCGGAGACGGGGTTATCCTGCTCACCGACATGTTCGGCGGGACGCCATCGAACCTCTCCATTTCCATCCTGGACGAGGCTAACGTCGAGGTCATCGCCGGCGTGAACCTGCCTATGCTGGTGCGGCTTGCCAGCGTGCGCAATGACACGCCGCTCGCCAAGGCTGTCGATCTCGCCAAGGAGGCGGGGCGCAAGTACATCAGCGTGGCCCGGCAGGTGCTCTCCGGTGAGCCGTAAAGGGGGTAGCGTCCGTGCTGGACAGCCACAAACCATCCGCGCTCGTGACCATTCGTAACGTCAAGGGACTGCACGCACGCGCTTCGGCCAAGTTCGTCAGGTGTGCTGAATCGTTCAATGCCACTGTCACGGTCTCGCGCGACGGCCATAGCGTCGGCGGCACCTCAATCATGGGCCTGTTGATGCTTGCGGCTGGTCCAGGCACGTCGCTGCAGCTGACTGCGGAAGGCCCTGAAGCTGCAGAGGCTATCGCCGCGCTCGTCGAACTCGTTGAAAGCGGCTTCGGCGAGGACTGTATCGACGAGGGCAATCCTGCGGCCTCCTGACCCCCGCGCGCAACAAGACATAACAATGTCTTTATATCCGGTTGCACCGAATGTGCTGGGCCGGTATAGACGGCTGGCCAATGTGCGGACCGGTCTGCACGACCACGGTTCGCCCTGACCTCCCGAGACACACAATTCCCAACTGCAAGTTCGAGGAGCCCCAGACATGACTGTTGCCGCCGAGTACGCCGTCAAGGACATCGGCCTTGCCGATTGGGGGCGCAAGGAGATCGACATCGCCGAAAGCGAAATGCCGGGCCTGATGGCGGTTCGCGCGGAGTACGGCCCGTCCCAGCCGCTCAAGGGTGCGCGCATCGCCGGCTCGCTGCACATGACGATCCAGACGGCAGTGCTCATCAAGACGCTGATCGCGCTTGGCGCCGAGGTCCGCTGGGCGTCCTGCAACATCTTCTCGACGCAGGATCATGCCGCCGCTGCGATTGCGGCAGATGGCGTGCCGGTGTTCGCCATCAAGGGTGAATCGCTCGAGGATTACTGGAATTTCACCCGCAAGATCATGGAGTGGGGCGACGGCGGCACCCCTAACATGATTTTGGATGATGGCGGGGACGCTACCCTGTTCGTCCACCTCGGCTATCGGGCTGAAAAGGAGGATGCCTCCTTCCTCGACAAGCCGGGCTCAGAGGAAGAAGAAATCCTGTTCAAGCTCATCAAGCGGACGCTGCAGGAGAAGAAGGGCTGGTTCACGGAACTTGCCCGCAACATCCGGGGCGTCACCGAAGAGACCACGACGGGCGTGCACCGTCTCTACGAAATGCAGAAGAAGGGCACGCTGCTGTTCCCGGCCATCAACGTCAACGACTCGGTCACCAAGTCGAAGTTCGACAACCTCTATGGTTGTCGCGAAAGCCTCGTCGACGGCATCCGCCGCGCCACGGACGTGATGATGGCCGGCAAGGTGGCGATGGTCTGCGGCTTCGGCGACGTCGGCAAGGGTTCGGCGGCGAGCCTCAGGAGTGCCGGCTGTCGGGTGATGGTGTCGGAAGTCGACCCGATCTGCGCGCTACAGGCCGCCATGGAGGGCTACGAGGTCACGACCATGGAGGATGCCGCTCCGAGGGCGGACATCTTCGTGACCGCAACCGGCAACAAGGACGTCATCACCCTGGAGCACATGCGGGCGATGAAGGACCGCGCCATCGTCTGCAACATCGGGCACTTCGACAACGAGATCCAGGTCTCCGCCCTGCGGAACTTCAAGTGGACCAACATCAAGCCGCAGGTCGACGAGATCGAATTCCCGGACGGCAAGCGCATCATCCTTCTCTCGGAAGGCCGTCTCGTGAACCTCGGCAACGCCACGGGACACCCGTCATTCGTCATGTCCGCGTCGTTCACGAACCAGACACTGGCCCAGATCGAGCTGTTCACCAATCCGGGCAAGTACGAGCGGAAGGTCTACACGCTGCCCAAGCACCTCGACGAGAAGGTCGCCATGCTGCACCTGGAGAAGGTGGGCGCGAAGCTGACGAAGCTGACGCCAGAGCAGGCGGCATACATCGGCGTGTCGCCCGAGGGGCCATTTAAGCCCGACCATTACCGCTACTGACGAAGCGTGAGGGAGCGGGGCGATCAGCCCCCGCTCCTCTATGCCGCCTAAAGCTCTTGGCGGCTTTATAGAAGGCGTTCCACCCGCTTCATTTTTGTGGTCGGGCGTGCCGCCCGGACTCTGGCCAGGGCCAGCCTTCCTCCGCATAATCGAAAGTGATTCGTTTTCAGGGGCTATCCATCCGTGCGCCGAGTTTCGCGTTCCGATTGGCGCGCACCCATCAGATTCGCGGAACGCGATGCAAGTGGCAGATCCCCAGAGCCGGACCGACGCCACCCGACGGGAGATGCTCGCGCTTCTCCTGGCGAGCCTCGCTTGCATCGTCGTTCTGACGCTCGGCCTTGTCGATTCGAAGGGCGCGTCGCTTGCTGGTCTCAGCCTGCGCCACCTCTTCTTCGTCGCGTTGGCAGCCGGGGCTGCAGTGCTGGCCATCGCCCTCGTGTACTACCTGCTCAGGCGTGCGAGACAGGCAGTCCGACGCGCGGAATCGGAAGCGGCCGCCCTGCGCCGCCATCTCGCAACGGCGGAAGCCATCGTGAAGGCCGAGCCGCAGGTGCTCGTGTTCTGGGAGCAGGGTCAGCCCCTCAAGGTCGTGGTCCATACGCTGACGTCCGTGGCCGGGCTGCCGGAGAATCACCAGGATCTCCTTCGGTTCGGAACGTGGCTCGATACGGAGTCTGCCGAAGCTCTCAAAGTCGGGCTTGATGCTCTTTTCTCTGACGGTCGACCGTTCAACCTTCTGCTGAAGACGACTGCCGGTGGCCATCTGGAGGCGGATGGGCGTGCGGCAGGCCCGCGCGCCGTTCTTAGGCTGCGTGATGTAGCCGGCTACAAGCGTGATCTCATCAAGATCCTCGACCAGCACCGTCAGCTGGCTCGCGACATTCGGGCGAGCCGCGCCCTGCTCAACGCCCTGCCGATGCCCGTGTGGCTGCGCAGCCCCGATGGGCGGATCGAGTGGGTCAACAAGGCCTACGTAGCGGCCGTTGAGGCGGCGGACGAGGCTGAGGTTCGCGAACGGCAGATCGAGCTGCTGGAATCCCGTCAGCGGGCTGCCCTCGAACCGCAGCTCAAGAAGCGCGAGCTTGCGATCAAGCGTATGCCGCTCATCATCGGCGGCGAGCGCAAGCCTCATGATATTGTCATTGTTCCGCTTGAGGATACCATCGCAGCTGCCGCCATCGACGTGACGGACCTCGAGTCGGCGCAGGACGAGCTTCAGCGGCAGATCGCTGCCTACGACCGCACGCTCGATCGCGTGTCCACGGCCGTGGCGATTTTCGGCCCTGACCAACGCCTCAGCTTCTACAACGCTGCCTACCAGCAGCTCTGGAATTTCGATGCCGAGTGGCTCGCGACGAAGCCGACCCACAGCGAAATTCTGGATCGGCTGCGGGAGACCTCTCGCCTTCCCGCCATCGTCGATTATCGCGGCTGGAAGACGAAGCTGCTCACCTTCTATCAATCGGAGCCCGAGCTGCAGGACTGGTGGGATCTGCCGGACGGGCGGATGCTGCGCGTCGTGGCCGAGCACCGGCCGGATGGGGGCATCACCTATCTCTTCGACGACGTCACCGAGCGCTATCAGCTCGAAAGCCGCTATAACGCCCTGATCAGCGTCCAGAGGGAAACCCTGGACAACCTAAAAGAAGGCGTTGCCGTTTTTGCCCCCAATGGACGGCTCAAGCTGTTCAACTCGGCCTTTGCCACCATCTGGAAGCTGCCGGCGCCGCTTCTCGATGCCCAGCCACACATCGACGAGATCATCCATCACGCGACGGAGCAATTCGAGAACCGGCGCACCTGGAAGCGCATCAGCCGCGCTGTCACTTCCATTTCCGACCATCGCGAGCAGGTAGAAGGCCAGATGGTGCGGCCGGACGGCAGTGTGATCGAATTTACTGCCGCGCCCCTGCCCGACGGCGCCACGCTGATCACATTCGCCGACGTGACCGCCTCGAAGCGCATCGAGCGGGCGCTTGCCGAGCGCAACGAGGCGCTCGTGGCCGCCGACCGGCTCAAGAGCCAGTTCATCAGCCACGTCTCGTACGAGCTGCGCACGCCGCTGACGAACATCATCGGATTCAGCGAATTGCTCAGCAGTCCGCGCACCGGCGAGCTGAACGAGAAGCAGCGCGAGTATGTGAACGACATCGCCAGCTCATCCAAGACGCTGCTCGCGATCATCGACGACATCCTCGACCTCGCCACCATCGAGGCTGGCGCGGTCGAGCTCAAGCTCTCGCGGGTCAAGGTCCGCGATGTCATCGACGCCTCGATCCAGGGCATTCGCGAGCGCGCGAGCCGGGCCCGGCTGACGCTCGATATCGCCATTGCTGACGACGCGGTCGGCTTCATTGCAGACGAAAGCCGCGTTCGTCAGATCATTTACAATTTGCTTTCCAACGCCGTGGGCTTTTCCAAGCCTGGAGATACCATCAAGGTCTCGTGCTGGCGCGAGAACGGCATGATGGTGTTCTCCGTGGAGGACCAGGGCGTCGGCATCCCCAAGGAGCTGCAACACCGCATCTTCGAGCGTTTCGAAAGCCGCAGCTTCGGCTCGAAGCACCGGGGTGTCGGCCTCGGCCTGTCGATCTCGAAGAGCCTTGTGGAGCTACACGGCGGCGAGCTGAAGCTTGAGTCCGAGCAAGGGCGTGGCACGCGGGTAACGGTCCGCTTCCCCGAGGTTTCGAAAAAGCTGACCGTGGCAGAGGCGATGGCAGCTCGGGCTTGACGTTCCACCTGCGCGCGGCTTTTCCTCTCGCCGCATGACGGCATCCTGGACACACCCTCGCGGCGTGCGCGAGATCGATCTTCGCCATCTGGCAGAGCTGCTCGCGTTTGCGCTCAGGCCGGGAGATGCTGTGGCCTTGAGAGGCGACCTTGGGGCCGGCAAGTCGACGCTGGCGCGCGCAATTATCCGCGCGATTGTCGGTGACGACGCGCTAGAGGTGCCGAGCCCGACCTTCAGTCTTGTGCAGATCTACGACTCGCCGCGGTTCCCCATCGCCCACTTCGACCTCTATCGGCTCGGCAGCGCCGAAGAAGCGCGCGAGCTGGGGCTGGATGAGCAGATTGCCCACGGCGTGGCCCTGATCGAATGGCCGGAGCGTGCCGAAGAACTTCTGCCGTCAGACCGTATTGAGGTGACGCTGGAGGAAGCGCCAGACCTCGATCCTTCGGAGCGCCGCATTGTGATCGAGGGACTTGGCGCAGCGGACCCTAGGGTCGCTCGCCTCAAGGCGATCTCCGAGTTTCTGAATCGGTCAGGCTGGTCGGATGCGCGTCTCATCTACCTCCAGGGGGATGCTTCGGCGCGCCGCTTCGCCCGCCTCAAGCGTGATGGCAACAGCGCAATTCTCATGGATGCGCCGCGTCAACCCGATGGTCCGCCGATCCGGGATGGCAAGCCGTACAGCCGGATCGCCCATCTCGCTGAGGACATCCGACCCTGGGTAGCCGTCACGAGAGCGCTGCGGCAGGCAGGACTTTCAGCGCCCGAGATATACACGCACGATTTCGCGGCCGGCTTGCTTCTCGTCGAGGACCTTGGCGACGATGTTTTTGGACCGGCAGTCCATCAGGGTGCGGATCAAGCGGAACTCTGGCGGGCCGCCGTCGACGTCCTGCTTCACCTCCGCGAACAGGGTGTTCCGAACTTTCCGCCGCTCGAAGACGGTTTCACTCACACACTTCCCCGCTACGACCAGCAGGCGCTCCAAATCGAAGTCGAGCTGCTGCTAGACTGGTATTGGCCGGCCCTTAAAGGCAGCCCAGCACCCGATACAACGCGCGCGGAATATCTCGCTTTGTGGGACGCGATCTTCGATGAGTTGCTGAAGCTACCAACCGGCTGGATTCTGCGAGATTACCACTCCCCCAACCTCCTCTGGATGCCTCATCGCAAAGGGCTGCAGCGCGTCGGCATCCTCGACTGCCAGGACGCCCTGGAAGGTCCGGTCGCCTACGATCTCGTCTCGCTCCTGCAAGATGCCCGCATCGAAGTGCCGGAATCGCTGGAGCGGCAGCTTTACCGGCACTACTGCCAAACCGTGGCTGCGCGCGAGCCCGATTTCGATCAGGCCACGTTCGATTTCGCCTATGCCGCCCTCGGCGCCCAGCGCAACACCAAGATCCTCGGCATTTTCGCACGCCTTTCCCGGCGGGACGGCAAGAACGGGTACTTGCGCCACATTCCCCGCATCTGGCGATACCTGGAGCGCGATCTGGCGCACCCAAAGCTTCTCCCACTGAAAAAGTGGTTCGAAGCGAACTTTCCTATTGATAACCGCGCGCTACCCGGTTCCGGTTAAGGCGTGACAGCAGCAAGCTCGGCAGCGAGACGAATATGACGTGGGTACCGAAAACGGCAATGGTGCTGGCCGCTGGCCTGGGCGTGCGCATGCGTCCTCTCACCGATGCCGTCCCGAAGCCGTTGGTCCGGTTACAGCAACGTCCACTGATCGACCACGTCCTAGATAAGCTCACCGAAGCTGGCGTCGACAAGGCTGTCGTCAATGTGCATTACCGCGCCGATCAGATGATCTCGCACCTCAAGGGCCGCGAGCGGCCACAGATCGAAATTTCTGATGAGCGTGATACCCTGCTCGACACCGGCGGCGGGGTGAAAAAAGCGCTGCCCCTGCTCGGCTCCGAGCCTTTCCTCATCCACAACTCGGACAGCGTCTGGGTAGAGGGGGTGCAGCCCAATATCCTGCGCCTCGCACGCGCTTTCGACCCCGAGCGCATGGATTGCCTGATGCTGCTTGCGCTGGCCTCGGGTAGTGTCGGTTATGAAGGGCGCGGAGATTTTGTGATGTCTCCGGACGGCCTTCTACGGCGGCGGCCGGAAAGGGAGCTGGCTCCCTTCGTCTTTACCGGCGTTTCGATTGCCCACCCTCGCCTATTTGCCAACGCGCCGGACGGCGCATTTTCCCTCAACAAACTCTGGGATGAGGCCATCGCAAAGGGCCGGCTTTACGGCATCCGCCTTGATGGCATCTGGATGCACATCGGCACACCAGCCGCACTGAGCGAGGCCCAACAGCTGCTGGGTGGAAGCCATGCCGCCTAAGGGCGGAACAAAGAGCAGTTCTACGGCGGCGGCCACGCCGCAACCAGCAGCGCGCGTTTTCACAATCCCGCCAGGGGAGCCGTTCCTGCCGGCACTGGCCAGAGCCGTCCTGACGGGCCAGCTGCCGAAGCCAGGTGGCCAGCCACCCGATCCGCTTGATTTGCCTGAGATCACTCTTCTCCTGCCTACACGCCGGGCGGCGCGGGCCCTGCAGGAGGCCTTCCGGGAGGCCTCGGGTAAATCGGCCGTTCTGCTCCCGAAAATCCGGCCGATTGCGACCGCCGACGAGGACCTGATGCTGCTGTCAGGCTTCGTCGATGCCGCCGAAATGCCGGCGGCCATCCCACCTGCCATCAGCGAGCTTGAGCGCAGGCTCGTGCTGACGCAGCTCGTGCTCAAATGGGCCCAAACCATCGCGGTGTACGACGATGATCCGCTAGCGCCGCCCCCCTACGTCGGAGCAAGCATGAGTACCCCGGCCCAGGCCGCCAGCCTCGCGAAGGAGCTGGGCCGGTTCATCGACATGGTCGAGACAGAGGGAGCCGAGCTTTCAAAGCTGCACGAGCTGGTGCCCGACACCTTCTCCGAGCACTGGCAGAAAACACTGCGCTTCCTGGAGATCATCGTCGACTGGTGGCCGGAATATCTCAGGGAACGCGGCCTTCTCTCACCCATGGAGAGGCGCAATCGCCTCATTCGCGCAGAAGCCCAACGGCTCATTGCGAACCCGCCATCTGGCCCTGTCATCGTTGCGGGCGTGACAGGCAGCATTCCGGCCACGGCCGAGCTCATGCAGGTGGTGCTCGGTCTCGAGAACGGAGCGATCGTGCTGCCCGGGCTCGATCAGATGCTTGATGATGCGGGCTGGGCGGCGGTTCATGCTCACCCGGAGCATCCTCAGCATGGCCTCGCCAAGCTGCTTTCCCGGCTCAATGTTCCGCGTGAGGCGGTACGGCCCCTGCCGAATTTGGCGACCCATAAAGCCAAGTCTGCGCGCGCCAGGCTGATCAGCGAGGCCCTGCGGCCGGCGAGCACGACCGATGCCTGGAGCGCATTCGTTGCGAAGGCGGACCGTGACACCATCCGAAGTGCCCTTGATGGGGTATCGCTCATTGAGGCGCCGACGGCTCAGGACGAAGCCGAGGTCATCGCGCTGATCTTGCGGGAAGCGCTGGAGACGCCAGATCGCACCGCCGCGCTCATCACCCCGGACCGTACACTCGCGCGCCGGGTCGCCCATCGGCTCGAACATTGGCACATCCTCGTCGACGACTCCGCAGGCAAGCCGCTGCGGAAGACCCCGCCGGGGGCGCTTCTTGACCTTGTTGTCGAAGCCTTCGCGCGCGACTTCGAGCCGGCGGCTGTCATGGCGCTGCTCAAGCATCCTCTGACGCAGCTGGGTCTGCCAGCCGGCGACGCGCGTAAAGCCGCTCGGGCGTTGGAGCTGATCGCTTTCCGCACGGACTATCTTGGGCGAGGCCTCGACGGCATCGAGCTGGCCATCGAAAGGGCTTCCGCCCAGATCGCCGCCCGGATGCGCCGGCACCAGGCTATTACCCGCCTGCGGGATGCCGACTGGAACGCTGCCCGCGATCTCCTCAACCGCCTGAAGTCGGCCTATCAGCCGCTCCTCGACCTGGCGGCGCGCCCGGGCGACCAGCCGCTCGCCGATTTCGTCCGTGCCCACGTGGAGGTGGCGGAAGAGCTTGCGCGCCTTTCCGAGGAGGATGCAGCGCCACGCTCCCCCTTGTGGCAGGGCGACGCCGGAGAAGCCGCGGCCGCCCTTTTCACCGGTCTCCTCGATCCGACCCTCAGTGCACCGGCAGTCTCGGCGCGCGACTACCCGGATTTCTACCGCAGCCTCGCGTCTGACGTGAATGTTCGTCAGGCTCACCCCACGCATCCGCGCCTCTTTATCTGGGGACCGTTCGAAGCGCGGCTGCAGTGTCCGGACGTGGTTGTCATCGGTGGTCTGAACGAGGGAACGTGGCCTGAAACGTCCGACACCGGCCCGTGGGTGAACCGGCCGATGCGCACGCAAATAGGCCTACCGCAGCCTGAAGAGCATATCGGCTACGCAGCCCACGACTTCTCCCAGCTTCTCGGTGTCCCCACCGTCTATTTGACCCGTGCGGAAAAGGTGGACGGCGCGCCGACCGTGCCCTCGCGCTGGCTGCTGCGGATCAAGGCTCTGCTCGACGGCCTAGGGCTGCGGGATGCTCTCGCGCCGGATCGGCCATGGCTTGGCTGGGCTCGCGCGAAGGAGCTGACGGAGCCTGTGCCGCGAATCGCCGCGCCATCGCCCTGCCCTGCCGTGGAGCTACGGCCGCGGCGCCTGTCGGTGAGCGACATCGAGCGGTGGATCACGAACCCTTACGCGATTTTCGCCCGTCATATCCTGCGGCTGGAGCCGCTTCCTTTGCTGGGCGCCGAACCGGGTGCTGCGCTCCGTGGCGCGATCGTGCACGAGGCGCTGCGCCGCTTCGCGAAGGACCATCCCGAGCAGGTGCCGGAAAATGCAGCTGCCGCACTTCTCGCGCTGGCCGACCAGATCCTGACCGAGTACACCGGCAACCCGCGCATTGCGGCGTTCTGGGTGCCGCGGCTTGAACGTTTCGCCCGCTGGTTCGCCAGCACGGAGCCGGGCCGCCGCGAAGGCGTTGCGCGCGTCCTCGCCGAAGTTTCGGGCTCATACGTGCTGAGCGGCCCCGCTGGCCCGTTCACGCTGACAGCGCGGGCTGACCGCGTCGACGTTTGTCCCGACGGCCTTGTCATCACTGACTACAAGACTGGCAGCAAGAACAGCATCGAGCGCCTCGCCAAACGCGCCCGCGAGGGATTGGCACCGCAGCTTCCCTTGGAGGCCCTGATTGCCGCGAACGGCGGATTTGCCGGCGTCCAGGACACGCGCATCGCCAAGCTGCGCTACATCTCGGCGTCAGGCGGCGAACCGCCGGGAAGCGAGGTCACAATCGACCAGGAGGTCGAAGCTATCATCGAAGCCACGCGGAAAGGTCTGGAGCGGCTGATCGCGACCTTCGACAATCCGTCAACGCCATATCGCGCCGTGCGCCGCCCGTCCTACGACTACCGGTACGACGACTACAAGCACCTTGCGCGCGTGAGCGAGTGGATCGGCGCCGAAGCCGAGGGAGGCGGCGATGAGTAACGTCGTGGACCTCGCCCTGACGACGACCAAGCGAGCCCAGCATCTCGCCTCGGAGCCGGACACTTCGGCCTGGGTGAGCGCCAACGCCGGCGCCGGCAAGACGCACGTGCTGAAGATGCGCGTGCTGAAACTGCTGCTCGCCGGAACAGCGCCCGACCGCATTCTCTGCCTCACATTCACGAAGACAGCCGCGGCCGAGATGGCCCAGCGCGTCTTCGACGAGCTGTCGAAATGGGCGACGTGCTCCGATGAAGATTTGGTTAGAAAGCTGACGGAGCTTCTGGATCGCGAGCCCGCGGCGCAAGAGCTGCGCCGCGCCCGTCAGCTTTTCGCCCGCGCCGTGGAAACGCCGGGAGGGCTCAAGGTTCAGACGATTCACGCCTTCTGCGAACTCATCTTGCAGCGTTTTCCGCTGGAAGCCGGCGTTCCGCCCGGATTCACCGTCCTTGATGAGGAAGCTGCGAGCGAGCTGCTGCGTCAGTCCATCGACGACGTGCTGGTCGCTGCGACAGCCCCGGATGCAGGCGTCCTCGGCGAAGCGCTTCGCACCGTCATCGCCTACGCGGCAGACGACGGTTTCGACAAGGCGCTGCAGGATGCCCTTGGGAAGCGCGAGTGGCTGATGGCTCTTTCGCGGCTCGGCGCACGCGATGGCGATGCCTTTCAGGATGCCGTCGAATTTTATCGCGTTGCGATCGGTGTCACCACCCCGGACCTCACCACAGTCGAGGCCCGTCTGGCCTCCGTACTGTCGGATGACGAACTGAGGCGGGCCGTCGATATCCTTTCGGGCGGCAGCAAATCCGATGCGAGCTGTGCGGACCTTCTCCGCCCGGCGTTGACGAAGACCGATCCCAAGCTGCGGATCGAGGATCTGAAGGCTTACTTTCTCACCACCGGCGGCACGCCGCGCACGCGGCTCATGACCAAGGCGTTGCAGGACCGCGACCCCGGTCTCTATGCCACCCTCACGAACGCACAGTCTGAATTCGTGAGGCTCTGCGAAGAACGCGTCGCCCACACGCTCATCAACGCAACGCTCGCCTTGTGGCGGCTCGCCGATGCCGTGAGCCAGCGCTACGCCGATTCGAAAGCGCGCGGCGCCGCACTCGATTTCGACGACCTCATCGCGCGAACGGAGAGTCTGCTCAAGAAGTCCGACTGGACCCAGTGGGTGCTCTACAAGCTCGATAACGGCCTCGAGCACATCCTCGTCGATGAAGCACAGGACACGAGCCCATCCCAATGGGCCATCGTCAAAAGCCTGGCGGAGGAATTCTTTGCCGGCAGGGGCGCCCACGAGGTCCAGCGCACGGTGTTTGCCGTCGGCGACGAGAAGCAGTCCATCTACAGCTTCCAGGGCGCCGCCCCGAAGCTCTTCGCCGAAACGGGACAGTTGTTCGCCGAGCGCGCCCGCGCCGCCCGTCTGAAATGGGAAACGGTGCCGCTCACGCTTTCCTTCCGCTCGACGGCGGCGGTGCTGGAAAGTGTCGATCGCGTGTTCGCCGATCCGACACGCACGCCGGGGCTTTCCGCGGCCGCCGCAACGGTCCGACATCAGGCACGACGCATCGGACACGCCGGGCTTGTCGAAATCTGGCCGACAGAGGTTCCACTGGACAATCCTCCAGCGGAAGCCTGGTCGCCGCTTGAGGATCAGCTGACGCAATCGCCCGTCGCGCGGCTCGCAAACCGGATCGCGGACACCATCAAGGCCTGGCTCGACACGGGTGAACGGCTGGAATCCGAGAATCGACCGATCCGGCCGGGTGACATCCTCATCCTGGTGCGCCGGCGCAAGCCATTCGCCGCGCCAATGGTGGCGGCGCTCAAGGCGCGCGGCATTCCGGTTGCCGGTAGCGACCGCATGCAGCTGACGGAACAGCTAGCGGTCGAGGACATGATTGCCCTCGGCGAGTTCGTCATCCTGCCGGAGGACGATCTGGCGCTGGCCGCGGTGCTGAAGTCTCCCCTCTTCGGTCTGACGGACGAGGACTTGTTGAGCTTTGCGCCCAACAGGAACGGCTCGCTCTGGAGCGCCCTCCTCGCCGCCGCAAAAGAGAACCCACGCCTTGAGCCGGCCGCTTCGACGCTGCGCCGCTGGCGGGCTGAAGCCGACTATCGTCCGCCTTATGAGTTTTTTGCGAACATTCTCGAAAACGAAGGGATGCGGGCGCGCATGCTGGCGCGGCTGGGGCCGGAAGCCGCGGAGCCATTGGATGAGTTCCTGAACCTCGCCCTCCAGTACGACGAGCGCCATCCGCCGTCGCTGGAAGGCTTCCTTGTCTGGCTGCGCAAATTGAGGCTCGAAATCAAGCGGGATCAGGAGCACGGCCGCGACGAGGTGCGGGTCATGACCGTGCACGGCGCGAAGGGCCTCGAAGCCCCGATCGTGTTCCTGCCCGACACATGCTCCGTGCACTCAGGGCGGCAGCCCAACGCGCTCCTTCCGCTCGTCGGCGCTCCAACATTTGTGGGGTTCGGCGATTTCTACATCTGGCCAGTGAAGGAGACGAGCAGTCACCCCATCGTCAGAGCTGGCAGGCAGGCCGTCGACGCCGAGGAAACGGAAGAGCGCAACCGGCTTCTGTACGTGGCCATGACACGGGCCCGTGATCGCCTCTACGTGGCCGGATTCGAGACGAAAGGCGGCAGGAAGGACGGCTGCTGGTACAATCTGATCTCCCAAGCGCTTGAGGGTGTGTGCGAGAAGGTTGACGCGGCGGACGGCCGGCAGATCTTGCGCTACGCGTGCCCACAAACCGTCGAACCTAGCGAGCCGCGGAGCGCCACGACCGGTCTCGTCACGCCCGAGCCCCTGCCGGATTGGGCACAGCGCCCGCCGCCTCGCGAGCCGGCTATCACAATCCCGCTCGCGCCCTCACGGCTGGCCCCTCTCGACACGGATGGCATAGGCGATCCTGTCGAGCAGCCGCAGAAGCGCGTCAGTCTGCACGAATCGAGCCCCTCGCCGCTCGTGCTGGCCGATGACTATCGCTTCCTGCGCGGCACCATTACGCACGCCCTGCTGGAGCACCTGCCCGGCTTCCCGCCGGAGCGCTGGGAAGAAGCCGCCCGGCAGTACGTCGCTCTCTCCGGGCAAGACCTACCTGAAGCGACACGCGCCGAAATTGTCACTGAGGTGCTGGCGGTCCTGCGCGATCCGCAGTTTGGCGCACTCTTTGGGCCGGCGAGCCGCGCTGAGGTGCCTGTTGCCGCAGAGATCCGCGATCCCTCGGGCAAGCGGCCCAACCTGCGCCTCACCGGCCAGATCGACCGCCTCGTGCGCCTTCCGAACGAGGTGCTGGTGCTGGACTATAAAACCAACCGGCCCCCGCCACAAACACCGGCCGAGGTCCCCTTGGCCTACCTTCTGCAGCTCGCGGCCTACCGCCTCGCACTTGGGCAGGTGTTTCCGGACCTGCCAGTCCGCGCCGCAATCCTGTGGACGGATGGCGCTCGCCTGATGCCTATCCCCTCGGAATTGCTGGATTCCTGCGTCGACCAGCTCTGGAGCCGCGAGCACGCGGCTTGACGCTTCCCGCACCCCTCCTTACGTTCCGGGCGACCGAATAAGCCTAGCCCCCGAGTCGGGGCGCTACAGGGAGATGCACCGTGACCCAGCTGGTGTCCGACAACGACTTCGAGGCCGAGGTGCTGAAGGCGCCTACGCCTGTTGTCGTCGACTTCTTCGCCGAGTGGTGTGGGCCGTGCAAGGCCATGGCACCGGCGCTCGATCAGGTCGCCGAGGAAATGAAGGGCAAGGTGAAAGTGGTGAAGGTCGACGTGGACCGCAGCCCCGCTGTCACCCAACAATACCACATCCAGGCGATGCCCACGCTGATGCTTTTCAAGGACGGTAAGGTCGCCAACCAGCACGTGGGTGCTCTTGTCCAGAAGAAGAGACTTGAGGACTGGATCAATCAGTCCCTGGCTGGCTGATTTGCACTGGCAATGTGCTTTTCGAGGGCCTTCGCTCGCGGAGGCCCTTTTCTTTAGCGCCGCTCCCCTTCAGATAGCGACACGTTGCGCAAACAGCCGCGGGATCGACAATGGTAACGGCCATTTTCTTCAGGCCGGAAACCACTTAGCCTGCGGTGCGCAACAAGTGGGAGATGGATCATGCAGGTCGTATGTCTTGGAGCTGGCGGGATCGGCGGGTACTTCGGCGGGCGTTTGGTGGAGGCGAATGCCGCCGATGTCACATTCATCGTCCGGCCAGCCCGTAAGGCTCAGCTCGAAAAAGACGGCCTGCGTGTCGAAAGCGTGCATGGCGACTTCACGGTGCGCGTGGACGCCAAGCTTTCCGAGGAAATTCGCGAGCCCGCGGACTATGTGCTGCTGACCTGCAAGGCCTACGACCTCGACAGCGCCATCGATGCCATCAATCCCGCGGTTGGCCCCAACACCGCGATCGTTCCGCTGCTGAATGGCCTGTCTCACATCGATCGGCTCAATCAAATCTTCGGGAACGAGCGTGTCCTGGGCGGCATCGCCCAGATCGGCATCACGCTGCAACCCGACGGCCTCGTCAAACACCTCAACGATTGGCACACGATCACCTTCGGCGAGCAGGACGGGACGATGAGCCCGCGCGTCGAGGCCCTCAAGGCCGCCTTCGACAAGACGAAGGTGAATGCTGTTGCTGTGCCCGACATCATCCAGAAGATGTGGGAAAAGCTCGTGATGCTCTCCACGCTCGCCAGCATCACGTGCCTGATGCGGGCCAACATCGGCGAGATCTCACGCACATCCGACGGCCCGGCCCTCGTTTCCGCACTGCTCGAGCAGAATGCAAAGATTGCCGCCGCCTGCGGTTATCCCATGCCGGACGGTTTTGTCGAGCAGTGGCGGAAAACGTTCACCGACCCGAACGCCCAGATCGCCGCGTCGATGCTGCGCGACATCGAGCGAAAAGGGCCGGTCGAAGCCGACCACATCGTCGGCTTCATGCTGGAAAAGGCGCGCGCCCACGGCATCGACGACACGCTCCACCGCATTTGCTTCGCGCACCTGAAGGCTTACGAGCAGCGCCGGGCAGCAGGCCGTCTCTGAGCGGCTGATGCTGCCTAGCGCATTTGATCACTGGTCAGAGCTGCGGCGCGGGCGGCGGTGCTTCTCGCGCCATTCGATGAAGCCGCGGCGCTCTTCCGCCGTCATGTTCTCGGCGAGATCGGTCATGAACTGCGCATAGCCCTGACGAATGCGCATCTCGGCGTCCATCAGGCGTGCATGCGTCGCGGCGAGAGCCTCCTTGTCGAGCTGATCGGCAGCGAACAGGTCAGCGGCTTCACGCCGGATCTGGCGGATTTCCTGGCGGATCGGGCGCAGGTTCGGCTGGTGACGCTCGACTACGGCTTTCAGCGCGGTCGTACGCTCCGGCGGCAGAGTTTCAAGATAGGCGGCGAGAATGCCTTGGAACCCTGTAGCCTGGTTACGGAAATGCCAAGCCGCCGATGCCACGGCCCCGATCACGAGTAGATTGAGCGCGAGGGACAGGATGAGCGCGACCCACATCCAGCGCGGCGCTCGCCGTTCGACAACATTCGTAGAGCGCTGAGGCTCGCTCATAAGAAATCCTCTTCGTCAGCAGCCGGATCGTAGATGACCGCCAAATCCGTAAGGTCCGAGTCGGTCTGCACGCCAACAGCACCCGCAATGGCCTCGATGGCCGTAGCGACTGGCGGTGACGCGCCGAGATAGATGCCCACCAGCAGGGAGGCCGCGAGAGCCGAAGCAACACGCCAGATCGCGGGCCTCGTTACAGTTCGCGCCTGCCTGCGGGCTGCAAGGTCGATGACGTGCGCAGACGCCACTTGTTCACGGCCTTCGGCAGTCGCCACACTGACGATCCGGTCGGCCAGCGCGACCATCCGGTCCTTTGCGGGCAGCGGCGCGCGATCGAGCAAGTTTTCGAGCGCACGCGCTTCCGCCAGCAGCTCACGCGCCCGCGCGTTCCCCGCAATTAGCGGTTCGAAGCGTCGTCGCGCCGCTTCCGGCCAGATCTCGACGCGGGAGCCATAAGCATCGAGATGCTCCTCGAAAGCCGCCAGCTCAGCCGTGTGTTTATCGACTGCCATTTCCCGTCCTCCGCAGCAGCTCTCAATCGCTTTGAAGAAGCTGCCGCCATTCATTCTTCAGAGCCGCTTTAAGTGCCCGGCGCGCCCGCCCCAGGAGCGACTCCACGGCCTCGTTCGAAACGCCCATGATCTCCCCAATCTCGAGGTGGCTCAGGCCCTCGTAGTGGAAAAGCGTCAGTGCTAGCCGCTGCCGCTCCGGGAGGTTCTTCAGGGCCTGGTCCACCCGCTCAGACAGCTCCTGGTCGGAGAGCTCCTGAAGCTGCCCGCCGTCCACCTCGCTGTCCGGAACATCGTCTGTTACCTCCACGCGCTGGTTGGCGCGGATCCGGTCGATGCAGAGGTTGGACACGACACGCCGCAACCACGGCCGGGCGCCCGTGTCGCCCACGTCGAGCGCCCCTGCTGACCGCCAGAGGCGGAGAAAGGCTTCCTGTGCCACGTCCTCCGCTTCCACATCACCGTTCAACATGCGCCGCGCTATGGCGAGCACGGCCGGGAGGTGCCGGTCGACCAGCAGGCGAAAGGCAGCGGCATCGCCGCGTCCAGCCCGCTTGAGCAGCAAGCCATCGGTGACGGTGGGGTCATCGGCCAGACCAGCAGCAGGCCTGGCCGAAGTCCCCCCTTGTTCACCCCATGTCGCCGGCACCGTCCCTCCCCGTGCATCGCACTGCTGCGCTCGCTCAGCGCAGGATACCCCGGCCGCGCATCATCGGCGGCAGATCGTCCTCGGTGATCTTACCGTCCTTGTTGATGTCGCGCATCGCGAAGCGATCCCGCGTCGGCTTCTCGAACTCCTCGCGCGTGATGCGCCCGTCGTTATCCAGATCGAACCGCTTCATCATGCGGCTGACTTTGCGCGTGATTTGCGGCTTGATTCCGGTTTCGATCTCGCTCGCTTCCAGCACGCCGTCGGAGTTAAGGTCGAACTTCTCGAAGCTCCGCATCAGGTGGTGCTCACCTTTGCGGCCGTGCCAGCCCTTGCCGCCATGGTGGCGATGCGGGCCATGCATGGCGTGACCGTGGTGATGCCGGTGCCACCAGCCGCCGCGACGACCGCGGTCCTTGTCATCGTCATCGGCGCGCTCACCTGGGGCCGCCTTGCGATCCTTCAGCCCAAACTCTTCCTTGGTGATCTTACCGTCGCTGTCCCGATCGAGCCGGTGCATCATCGCCTGCGTCCAATACTGGACGTTGAGGTTTGTCTCGGCCTCGATCTCAGCTGAGTCGATCACGCCGTCGCCGTTCGTATCAATCCGGGTGAAGAGCGGCGCGCGCTTCGCCAGCGCCTCCTCGATCGTTACAGCGCCGTCGCCGTCCGCATCAAGGCCTTTCAACCCCATACCCCGGCCGAACCCCGGCCCACCCATACGCGCGAACATGGCGCTCACGCTCGGCTCATGACCAAAACGGCCGCGCTTCTCACCAACACCAGCCACGGCAGCAGCCCCGCCCGCAGCTATCAGCACGCCCGTGATCAGCACCATTGCTTTCTTGTTCATATCGACATCTCCAACAGGTGGGGTTCTCGTCCCCGGCATTTCAGGAACGGAGCGACCTGCGGAAACCCGTCGCGAAATTTTCTAGGCGATGACCTTGTCGAACAGGCTGGAGGTTTCCTCGAGCATCTGCCGGAGATCGGCCTCAAGACGATCGAAGCTCGGTGCATCCGCAGCGCGCGCCAGGAGATCCTTAAGGCCCTGGGAAGCCTGCTCCGGCCGGAACGGGCCGTCGACGCACAGCCTGACAATCTGGGTCAGATCGTTGAGGAGCCGGGACGCCCGGATCAGCGTTGGTCCGGCCCCGGCAGGGATCAGGCCCTTGCTATCCAGCTTTTGCAGTGCCCGCAGCGTGTTCTGGTCGAGAACCTCCGGGTGCTCGGCAGCATGGACGAGTTGCAGGTACTGCGCCATGAACTCCACGTCCACAAGCCCGCCGCGCACCTGCTTCAAATCCCAGATCTCGTCCGTTCCCTTCTCGGCCTCGATCCTCCGCCGCATGTCGAGCACATCAGCGGCGATTTTCGCCCGGTCCCGCGGCCGAACGAGTGCATTGCGGATCGCCGCTTCCACTTTCGCCCTGAGCTCCGGAGGACCGCTGATGACGCGGGCACGCGTGAGCGCCATGTGCTCCCAGGTCCACGCCTCATGGGCTTGATACTCGACGAAGCTGGAAAGCTGCGTCGCAACCGGCCCCTTCTGACCGGATGGCCTGAGCCGCATATCCACCTGATACAGCGAGCCCTCGGCAGTCGGCGCCGAAAGCGCGCTGATGAGCCGCTGCGTCAGCCGGGCGTAGTACTGGCTGGGGGCCAGCGGACGCGAGCCATCCGATTGCTCGGCATCTGGCGCGAAATCGTAGACGAGGATGAGGTCGAGGTCGGAGGCTGCCGTCATTTCGCGGCCGCCAAGCTTGCCCATCGCAATGACGGACGCCTGCCCGCCGGGAACATGGCCATGTACCCGCGCGAAATCGCGCTCGACAGCTTCCTGAAGCGCGCGAATAAGATGATCAGCGAGCAGCGCGTAGGCGCCTCCGGCCTGCCCAGCAACGATGATACCGCTCAGGATCCGCACGCCGATGAGAAACATCTGCTCGTTGCCGATGACGCGCGCGCGGTCGAGAATTTCCTGAAAATCGCTGGCACTCTCGAATTCCTGGCGAATCAGTGCGTCTAGTTCCTCCGCCGTCGGAAGAGTGCCGATCACGCGCGGATCAAGCACTGCGTCGAGAACGCGTCGGCGCCGGCTCAGAATGCCCGCGAGCCGTGGTGCCGAGCCCATGATGTCAGCAACAAGACGCAGCAGGCTCGGGTTCGCCCTCAATAGCGAAAAGAGCTGAACGCCGGTCGGCAATTGCGCGAGAAATCGGTCGAAAGCGGCGAACGCGCCGTCCGGATTGGCTGTCTGCGCGAGCGCCTCGATGAGCACCGCCTGCACTTCCGTCAGCCGCTCGCGCGCCCGCGCACTGCGGACGGCGGGATAGCGCCCGTGGTGCCAGCCACGCACGGTCTCGATCACCTGATGAGGCTGCGAATAACCCATCTTGGCCAGGGCTTCGACGGTCTGAGGATCATCAGCCTCGCCCGCGAAGACCATGTTGACGCCGCCCCGAGTCAGCTCCGGCATGTCCTCGAACAGTGCCGCGTAGTGCCGCTGCACCATCGCGAGGTGCTGCACGAGCTCGGCGGAAAGTTCAGCGGTCGACGGATAGCCGGCAAAGCGCGCGAACGCGGTGAGTGCCTCAGGCGATTCCGGTAGTGCGTGAGTCTGCTCGTCCGCTACCATCTGCAGCCGGTGCTCGATGCCGCGCAGATAAACGTAAGCACGGCTGAGATCGTCTCTCACTTGAGGCTTGATCCATCCGCGCGCAGCAAGGCGATCCAGAGCCTCCAACGTAACTGGCGTGCGGAGATCGGGCTGCCGGCCGCCGGCGATAAGCTGTTGCGTCTGGACGAAAAACTCGATCTCCCGGATGCCTCCGCGGCCGAGCTTGATGTTGTGCCCCGCCACGCCGATCTCGCCAAACCCGCGATGGGCGTGGATCTGGCGCTTCATGGCGTGAATATCAGCAATAGCCGCGAAGTCGAGATACTTGCGCCAGATGAATGGCGACAGCTCGCGAAGGAAGGCTTCACCCGCGGAAATATCGCCAGCCACCGGGCGCGCCTTGATCATGGCCGCGCGCTCCCAGTTCTGGCCGAAGCTCTCGTAGTAGGTGAATGCAGCGTCCGTTGTCAGCGCGACCTGCGTAGCCCCCGGATCGGGTCGTAGTCGCAGATCGGTGCGGAACACGTAGCCGTCGCCCGTCCGCTCCAGCAGAATGCGGACGAGCTCGCGCGTCATGCGGACGAAGAACGGCTGCGGTTCAAGGTCGGGGCGGAGCTTGAGCCGCGACTTGTCGTAGAAGACGATCAAGTCGATATCGCTCGAATAATTGAGCTCTCCGGCGCCGTACTTCCCCATGCCGAGGACGATGTAACCGGAGCTGCGATCCGGCGTCGGATCATCGGGAGCGAGCCAGCTCCCGTTCGCGACGGCCTGGCGGAACAGGAAGCGCACGGCCTGTTCGACCGCGGCATCGGCGGCGCGTGTGAGGGTGCTGGTGACCTCGGACAATTCCCAAACGCCGCCAAGGTCGGCGAGCGCCGTCAGCAGCGCGATCTCGTTCTTGAAAACGCGCAGAGCGCTCATCAGCTCGGCAACAGATGAGGCTTCGGCGGAGCGCTGCGCAACGGCCTCAAGCAGCTGGTCGCGGCTTTCTTCCGGCGGCTGCACAAGCAGGCGCACGAGGCGTGTGGGATCGCGACGAATCAGGCCGGCGAGATAGGGTGAGCCAGCGAGGATGCCGGCAAGCAGCTCCCTCACCTGTTCCGTAGGAGAAAAACTGGCCGCGCGGGCTGCGGCGTCCATCTCTGTCTCAAGCTCGCGGAGAGCGTCGGCGACGCGCGGATCATCGGAGCCGAGCGGCGTGCGGCAAATCCGGGCATAAAGCGGCGCGCGCACGCTCGGCTTGTCAGACATCAGCAATTCCTCGCTTCTCCAGCCGGCATTCGGCTGTTGCTCGCCTCGAGCCCCGCCAGACCCGGCCAACTGAGCACCACGCGCAAGCCGGGTTCATTGTCCTCAAGACGTACCTGACCGTCATGCAGCCGGGCAACTGCCGCAACGAGACTGAGCCCCAGCCCGCTTCCCGGCCGCGTCCGGCTGGCCTCGAGACGAACGAACCGTTTGAGCGCCCGTTCTCGATCCCCCTGTGGAATGCCGGGGCCGTGATCCGCAACGATGACCTCCACGCCGGATCCGGTGCGCCGGAGCGCGACTTCGATATCGCGCACCCCACTGCCGTTCGCGGAACCTGGGGCCGGCTCGCCGTACTTGAGGGCGTTGTCGATGAGATTGGCGATCGCCTGCCCGATAAGTTGCCGATTGGCGAGCACGAGAATTTCCCCGGGGGCATCAAACGTCAGCTGGCGGTCGCTTTCCTCGGCATGCGGCCCGTAAAGCTCGACGAGATCGCCGACAAGCGCTGTGAGGTCGAACACCTCCTTGCTTTCGTCCACAGCACCAGCTTCGAGGCGAGCAATCAGCAACAAGGCGTTGAACGTCCTGATGATTTCGTCGGCTTGCTCGATCGTCCGTTCCAGGCCTTCCTGGTAATCCTCGATCGTCCGCGCCTCCCTTAGAACTGCCTCGGCCCTGTTCCGCAGGCGGTTGAGCGGAGTCTTCAGGTCGTGGGCGATGTTGTCCGATACCTCCCGCAGGCCGGCCATCAGATGCTCGATGCGGTCCAGCATGGCGTTGAGATTGCGCGCCAGTTCATCCAGTTCGTCACCGGACCCCGTGGTGCTGATCCGCTGCGAAAGATCGCCCGACATGATGGACTCGCTCGTTGCGGTCATCTGGGTGATCCTCCTGAGGATCGCCCGGCTCGCGAGCAAACCGCCCGCCAGCCCAATCACGACGAGCAAACCGAAACCGCCAATGAACAGCAGACGTACCCGCTCGATGAACTGGCGGGTCTCTTCGACATCCCGCGCCACCAACAGGCGCTGACCGCCAGGAAGAGCGACAGGCAGCCCAATCGCCAGATGCTCCACGGTACCCGCGTCAGAAGCAACTGCGTAATGAAACAGACCGCCCTTCCCTTCGCGCAGCTCAGGCGGCCAGCGATTGAGATTGCCGGCGATCCGGCGCCCCTGAGCATCGGTCAGGAAATAGAGGTTGGTCTTGGAGTCATTGCTGCGCTCAGCGACCGTACGCGCAGCGGCTTCCGGCCCGCGCTGTAACGCCAGCTCGCGTAAACCTTCGGCTTCTGCAGACAAAGTCGCGAAAACTTGGCGGATGAGAAGCTCGTTGGTTTGCCACAGGATCACGCCCGCAATCACGGCCGCCACGGTCACGAACACGGCGACGTAGGTCGCCATGAGGCGGAAAGCCGTCGTCCGGGTGAACGCCGGGAGCAGCGAGTTAGCTTTTGCCAGCACGGATCATGTATCCCGCGCCACGAACCGTGTGCAGCAGGGATTCCTCGAAGTTCTTGTCGATCTTCGATCTAAGCCTGGAGATATGGACGTCGATGACGTTCGTCTGCGGGTCGAAGTGATAGTCCCACACGTTCTCGAGCAGCATGGTGCGCGTCACCACCTGACCGGCGTGGCGCATCAGGTACTCGAGCAGGCGAAACTCGCGGGGCTGCAGATTGATCGGCTCGCCGGCGCGTGTAACCCGATGGGAAAGCCGGTCGAGCACCAGGTCGCCCACGACGTATTTCGTCGGCTCCTCTTGTGGCTCGGCGCGGCGGGCGAGCGCCTCGATCCGCGCCAACAATTCCGAAAAGGCGTAGGGCTTGGTCAGATAATCGTCCCCACCGGCGCGCAGCCCCTTAACCTTGTCATCAACTTCCCCGAGGGCCGAAAGGATCAGCACCGGCGTTCGGTTGCCTTCGGACCGGAGCTGGCGGACGAGCGAGAGCCCGTCGATCTTGGGGAGCATCCGGTCGATGATCAGCACGTCGAAGCTGCCTTCGCGCGCAGCGGCAAGACCGTCCTCTCCATCATGCGCAACAACGGAAGAATGCCCGCTCTCCTTGAGCGCCTTCTGGAGGAAGTGCGCCGTTTCCCGATCATCTTCGACAACGAGCACGCGCATGGGTTGCCCGATCGCTATGCGGTGATCACTCACAGAAAACGAAACGGGGCAGCCTTGTCCAGCATGCCGGATCGGCCGCCCCGTGGCTTTTCACCTTTGAGCTGTTGGCCTCAGCCCTTCATCTGAACGGCCACGACCCGCTTTTGGTCGCCCGAACGCACGGTGAGCAGAACCGCCTTGCGCCCGAGCTTCTTGGCCTCCTTGACCGCCGCCTCGACATCGGCGGGCGATGTCACGGTCCGGCTGTTCACCTCGAGAATGATGTCGCCGGACTTCAGGCCCTTGGCCGCGGCATCCGACTTCGAGTCGACGGCGGTAATCCTCACACCTTCGACCTTGCCATCCTTGTCGGCAGGGGCCGAGCCCAGCGTGAGACCGAGCGATCCCATTTGCGAAGGCGCAGGAGCACCCCGCTCAAGACGCGCGATCTCTTCCTGCGAACCCGGGAAGGTGCCGAGCTTCACCTTGATCGTCATCTCCTGGTTGTTCCGCAGGATTTTGACGTCGACCTCGGTGTCCGGATTGTACTCGGCGATCTTCCGCGCAAGCTCGCGGCTGTCATTGATGGGCTCGCCGTTGACAGCAAGAATCGCATCCTGGCTCTTGATGCCCGCCTTGGCTGCCGGACCATCGGGCGTCACGTCGTTGACAAGGGCACCCTTGGGCTCCTTGAGACCGAGGCTCGCGGCCACATCCTCGTCAATGCTCTGGATGCGCACGCCAAGCCAGCCGCGGCGAACGGTACCGTGCTCCTTAAGCTCTTTCACCACCTGGCTCGCGACATCCGCCGGCACGGCGAAGGCGATACCGACGTTACCGCCCGACGGGCTGTAGATCGCCGTGTTGACGCCGACGACCTCGCCATTGAGGTTGAACGTCGGACCGCCGGAGTTGCCGCGGTTCACGGCGGCGTCGATCTGCATGAAGTCGTACGGACCCGAGCCGATGTCACGGGCGAGCGCCGAGACGATGCCTGCCGTCACCGTACCGCCAAGGCCGAACGGGTTGCCAACGGCAAGCACCCAGTCGCCCACGCGCGGCGACGTGGTGGCAAACTTCACGTAGGGGAATTTCTTGCCATCGGCCTTGATCTTTAGGAGCGCGAGGTCCGTGCGCGGATCGGTGCCGACGACCTCAGCCTCGTATTTCTCCTGCTCCTCGAAGGACACGGTGACCTTCGTGGCCCCGTCGATCACGTGGTTGTTGGTCACCACGTAACCATCCTCCGAAATCACGAAGCCGGAACCCGTCGCCTGGCGCGGACGCGGAACCATGCGAGGCCCCTGCCCTGGAGGCATGCGGAACTCCCGAGGCAGGTTCTTGAAGAACTCATACAGCGGATGGTCCTCGGGCAGATTCGGGATGCCATCGGGAAGCCGGCGCTTGTCGTCATCGTCATCATCGCTGGCCGATTGCGGCTCGCCGTTGAAGACGTTGATGCTGACCACGGCCGGCTTCACCCGCTCGACAATGTCAGCGAAGGAAAGCGGTGCTCTTCCTAGCGTCTCCGCAGCTGATCCGGCGAACTGCGCCTGGACAGGGACCGTTGGGGAGACCGTAATGAGTGCGAGCGCGCTGACGCCGGCGAGGGCCGCGACGAGCGGCTTCGTCGCCCGGCGAGGCAGCCGAACGAGCTTCAGAAGGCCGTTGTTTCTATTGTCGATCGGCATACGAGGCTCCTCTGTTCTCCAAAAGCCGAATTCCGAAATTCGTAGGAGTATTTAGGGGTTTCAGCCTTACGACGTTGTTTCTGGCGGATTAAACTTTTGTAATGTGGGCGGCTTCGGCACTCTGACCGTGCAGGACGGCGCTCCCGGATCGGAGGAAAGCAAGTCGACTGCTTTTTCGTCGACCTCAGTTTTCCGCGGGCTTCTGCGACGTCTCTTCGGCCAGTAGCGCCCGCAGCTTTTCCTCTTCCTCTTTCGTCAGACCTTGGGTCGTATCCACGGAAACCCTGCGGATTGAACGGAGATAACGGAAAAGAAACAAAGCAGCACCGAGGAAAACCATCAGCGGCGCAAGCCACAGTAAGATGGTGCGCGTATTCACAGGCGGCTTGAGAAGTACGAACGCGCCATAACGCTCGACGAGAAACCGCTTGACCTCTTCGTCGGTGTCGCCGGCGGCGATCCGTTCCCGGACCAAAATCCGCAAATCCCGCGCAAGCGGCGCATTCGAATCGTCAATCGACTGGTTCTGGCAGACGAGACAGCGCAGTTCTGCCGAAAGCGCGCGCGCTCTGGCTTCCAGGGCAGGGTCTGGCAACATCTCATCCGGCTCGACAGCCAGAGCGACCGCCGAGGTGAAAATGAGGACCGGAAGCAAAAACCAACGCAGAACGAGCTTCATCAGCGACCTCATTCTGCAGGCATGGGGCTTGTCCGCACCTGTGCTTTTCTCGGTACGCCGACCCGCAGCCTACGGTCGGAGAGGGACAGAAGCCCGCCGAGAAACATGACGACCGCTCCCAGCCAGATCAGCCGCACAAGCGGATTGAAATAGAGCCACACCGCAAACCCGCCCGGTGTGTTGGGCTGCGCATCGCCCAGAACGGCGTAGAGGTCGCCGCGCCAGGAAACGTAGATGCCGGCTTCCGAGGTCGGCTGCGGCGGTGCATCGTAGAGCCGCTTCGACGGCGTGAGCGTGGTCACCGGCTCGCCATTCCGCGCGACCTCGAACACGCCGACCTCCTCGCGATAGTTTGGTCCACGTTGCGGGGCCGCGCCCTTGAACGTCAGCGTATAGCCCGCGATTTCCGCCTGATCGCCCGGCTTCATCACGAGGATGCGTTCGCTCTGGTAAGCACTCGTCCCGATGACGCCCACAACCATCATGCCGACGCCAAAATGGGCAACCGCCGTCCCGAATGCCGAACGTGGCAAGCCTTTGAAACGCCGCCAGCTCTCCAGCAAAGGCGCCTGCCCCAGCTTGATGCGTGAGGCAAGCTCTGCGAGCGAGCCCGCCATCACCCATACGCCCAGCGCGATTCCCAGCGGCGCGAGCCAAGGGCCACGATAGACGGCTGCGTAGACGGCGACAGTGGCAACGAGAGTGATGAGAGCGGCGAGCCACAGCCGTTGCGCCGCTGCAAGGAGGTCGCCGCGCTTCCACGCGAGCAATGGACCAAACGGTAGGGCGATGAGCAGCGGCATCACCAGCGGCCCGAACGTCATGTTGAAGTACGGTGGGCCGACGGAAATCTTGTCGCCAGTGATGGCCTCGAGCGCGAGCGGGTAGAGCGTACCAACGAACACGGTCGCGCATGCTGTGGTCAGCAGCAGATTGTTGAGCACGAGGCTGCCTTCGCGGCTGATGGGCGCGAACAGACCGCCCTGCCGTAGCTCGCCCACGCGCAGCGCAAACAGCGCCAGCGCCCCGCCGATGAACAGCACCAGGATCCCCAGGATGAACACGCCCCGCGCCGGATCTACAGCAAAGGCGTGCACGGAGGTCAGCACGCCCGAGCGCACGAGGAAGGTGCCCATCAGGCTCAGCGAGAAGGTGAGGATCGCGAGCAGTATGGTCCAGATCTTGAGCGCCTCGCGCTTCTCCATGACCACCGCCGAATGCAGCAGTGCCGTGCCGGCGAGCCATGGCATGAACGAGGCATTCTCAACGGGATCCCAGAACCACCAGCCGCCCCAGCCAAGCTCGTAGTAAGCCCACCAAGAGCCCATTGAGATGCCCAGCGTTAGCATCATCCAGGCAGCGAGCGTCCACGGCCGCACCCAGCGCGCCCACGCGGCATCCACCCGGCCCTCGATCAGCGCAGCGACGGCGAAGGCAAACGCGATCGAAAATCCGACGTAGCCCGCGTAGAGGAACGGCGGATGAAACGCCAAAGCCGGGTCCTGCAGGATCGGGTTCAGGCCAAGCCCCTCAGCCGGCGCCGGCGCGAGTCGGGTGAATGGGTTCGACGTCAGCAGGATGAAGAGCATAAAGGCGACGGCCACCGAGCCCTGAACGGCGAGCACATTCGCTCGCAGCGTCTGCGGCAACCGTTGACCGAACACCGCTACCGCCGCCCCGAAGGCCGTCAGCATCAGCACCCACAAAAGCATTGAGCCTTCGTGGTTTCCCCACACGCCTGAAATCCGGTAGAGCAGCGGCTTTGCTGAATGGGAATTGAGATAGACGTTCGCGACCGAGAAATCCGAGACGACGTAGGCATAGGTCAGTGCCGCGAATGCTCCGGCCACGAGCACCACTTGCATGACCGCCGCCGGCGAGCCAACCGCCATCAGCCGCGAATCGCGCACATGCGCGCCCCATGCCGGCAGGACGGTCTGCAACACCGCCACAGCCAGAGCGAGCACGAGGGCGAAATGTCCGATTTCAATGATCAAGAGTTCGTTCTGCCCTCAGTTCGTAGCCGGCTGTGATTTCCCCATGTGCTGCCAGACGCCCTTGTCCTTGAGCGCGTCCGCGACCTCGGGAGGCATATAGTTCTCGTCGTGCTTGGCAAGCACGGTATCGGCTTGGAACTTCCCCGTCTCATCAAGACGGCCTTCCGTCACCACGCCCTGACCTTCACGAAAGAGATCCGGGAGCACACCTTCGTAGACGACCTGAATGGTCTTCACCGTATCGGTCACTCCGAATTCAACCAGGGAACCCTCCCCACGCTTCACAGAACCTTCGGCCACCAGCCCGCCCAGCCGGAACCGCTGCCCTGCCTGAATTCCCTTCTCGACCACTTCGCTTGGCGTGTGGAAGAAGACGATCGAATCGCGCAGGGCGAAAAGGACCAGCAGACTCGCAACCGCGAGCAACCCGACGCAAGTCAGGATCAATACGGCGCGTCTCTGCTTTCGTGACATCGACGTCCTCGCCAGTCTTACGAATCGAGCCCCAGTTCCCGCGCGAGGTCATTGAGCGCGGCAAGCGATGTTTCGTCCCCCGCGAAAGTCGTGCGCGCCTTGCCAAGCGCGTCGCTGGCTTTGTCTTTCTGGCCCAGCACAACGTACGCTCTGATCAAGCGCTGCCAGCCGGCCAGATCGCGGCTTTCCTTCTCTAGCCGCTGAGCAAGCCCGGCGACCATGCTCTCGATCAACTCGGCACGCTGCTCAGGCGAGAGCTTTTCTGCCCCAGCGATGTCTTCAGCGGTTGGGCCGCGGGCATCTGGCTCCGCGGTCTCGCTCATGCGCTGCGTGAGCGCCGCGATCCGCTGTTCGACGGACGACCGCCAATCCGTATCGGCGGGCGCGTCTGCCAGGAGCTTGCGGTAGCCCTCCAAGGCTCCGGCCAAATCTCCATCCTGCTCTTTCGCGAGCGCCAGCCAGAAGCGCGGCTGCGGGCGATCTGGCTCAAGCTCAGCCCAGCGCTCGAATGCGCGCCGTGCCTCCTCCGTCACGATGCCGTTGTTGGCAAAGACGGTTGCCTCACCGTAGCCGGCCAGCCGCCGCGGTGACTCGCCCAGCAACCGACTCGCGCGCTGGAAGGCCTGTGCGGCTTCCGCAAAGCGGCCCTGCCTCAGATAGACGGGAGCAATGACGTCCCAGCCCTGTCCGTCCTCCGGATGCGCTCTTAGCCGCTCCTCGACCTTCACGACGAGATCGTCGATGGTCGCCTTTTCGAGGGGCGCCGAAACACGCTCTGCATGCGGCTGACCCGGCAGCCCCGGAGAACCCAGCGCGAGATAGAGCCCCAGCGAAAAAGCCGGAACCAAGATTGCCGCTGAGGTGAAGGCTATGCGAGCGCTTCGCAGGCTCCGTTCCTGATCTCGCGTGGCGCTGGCTTTGGCTTCCTCGGCGCGGGCCAGCAGCCGGCGCGAAATCTCGACGCGGGCAGCCTCCGCTTCAGCATCGGAGAGCAATCCGCGAACGCGATCGGCCTCAATTTCCTTCAGCTGATCCCGGTAAACCGCGATGTCGGAGGCGGCATCCGAGGCGTCTGCGGGCGCTGTAACCGGCGCGGACAGCGGTCGCGTCACGGCGTAGAGCACCGCGGCCGTCAGAACAGCGCAGAGCACCCAAAATAACATCAGCGCGCCCAATTTTTCCTATGAGCAGGGAATAGGCCCCCACCCCCAGGCTGACAAGGGCTACGCGCCTGTCCCGATGTCGCGGAGTAGAAGAAGTTGCGCGCCAAAAAGGGGAGCGGCGGCCTCAGGCGGACGATGCCGCCCAACCCCGCCGCTCGCTGCGATCAACTTTCAACCGCCCGCAGGCGGTCACTTTGAAACCGCTGCGGCCGTGACAAAATGAGCGGGTGGCGTATGCCCCCGCTCGTCACGCGAGATTACCCGACGTTGTGCCAGGTTCCGTCAGGATTGCGGCAAGCCGTGCCACGCATGCTCTGCGGCCGGCCGTCGATGTAGATCGTGTGGGTGTAGTCGCGGCACTCCATGCTACCGCGGCGGTAACGCTCGCCCGGGACCACCTCGCCGTAACGGCCGGATTCTGGATTGCGCCAGCGCCGACGCTCGCCGGGTCCGCCGCGCTCGAAGGCCTCATATTCCGCCTCTTGCGCCAGCATCTGATCCTGCCTGTCGAGCGCGCGGCCGATTTCGCTGCCCACAATACCGCCGACCACAGCACCAGCCACCGTTGCCAGTACGCGGCCTGAGCCCTTGCCGACCTGGTTACCAAGAATGCCACCGGCGATCGCGCCGACAGCCAGACCAGTATCTGCCTTCGATGGACCGTCGGGCCCACAGCCCATCAGAAGTGCAGGGCCGAGAAGTACCGCTGCGGCTGCCTTGAACCTCATGTGATCGCCCCCAATCGCCTCTCTCTGTTCATCGAATGCTTATGCCGTCCGTGGTCGGCTCGTCGGAGTTGCAAGAGCGATTCCGGCGAAAGTGCGACTTCCGTCAGTGTGTGGACAAACCGCAGAGCTACGAGTTGCAGAACGGACACGGAGAAGTTCCTACCCCAAGCTGACGGCGCGCTGGAGGTTCCCCGCGCGCCAGATGTGCATCCTCAGCTTGCGATGGTCGGCCCACCAACTTTGGGCCTCAGGCGGTCTTCTCGAACAGCTGGCGCCCGATCAGCATGCGGCGGATCTCACTCGTGCCCGCCCCGATTTCGTAGAGCTTGGCGTCGCGCAGCAAACGGCCCGTCGGATAATCATTGATGTAGCCGTTGCCGCCGAGAAGCTGGATCGCGTCGAGAGCCACCTGGGTCGCCTTCTCTGCCGCAAGCAAAATGGCGCCGGCTGCATCCTCACGGGTCGTCTCGCCCCGGTCGCAAGCGCGCGCAACCGCGTACACGTAGGCCCGGCACGAGTTCAGGGCCACGTACATGTCCGCGACCTTGCCCTGAACAAGCTGGAACGTGCCGATGGGCTGACCGAACTGCTTGCGCTCGTGAATGTACGGGATCACCACGTCCATGCACGCCTGCATGATGCCGAGCGGCCCCGCGGCCAGCACCACGCGTTCATAGTCGAGGCCGCTCATCAAAACGTGAACGCCCTTGTTGACCTCCCCGAGCACGTTTTCTTCCGGCACCTCGCAGTCCTCGAACACGAGCTCGCCGGTGTTGGAGCCGCGCATACCGAGCTTGTCGAGCTTCTGGGCAACGCGGAAGCCTTTGAAGCCCTTCTCGACGATGAAGGCGGTAATTCCGCGGGGGCCCACGTCCGGGTCCGTCTTGGCGTAGACGATGAGGACATCGCCGCCCGGACCATTTGTGATCCACATCTTGGTGCCGTTCAGGATGTAGCGATCACCCTTCTTCTCGGCCCGCAGCTTCATGGAAACCACGTCCGAGCCCGCTCCCGGCTCCGACATCGCAAGCCCGCCGACGTGCTCGCCCGAAAGCAGCTTCGGCAGGTACCGGCGTTTCTGCTCCGGCGTGCCGTTCCGGCGGATCTGGTTCACACAGAGGTTGGAGTGCGCCCCATACGACAGGCCCACCGAGGCTGACGCGCGGCTCACCTCCTCCATGGCGACCACGTGCTCGAGGTACCCCAGCCCCGCGCCGCCGTACTCCTCCTCCACGGTGATGCCGTGCAGGCCCAGTTCGCCCATCTTTGGCCAGAGATGGCGCGGGAACTCATCCGTCCGGTCGATTTCAGCCGCGATGGGCGCGATTTCGTTGGCGGCGAAGGTGCGTACCGTCTCGCGAAGCTGGTCAGCCGTTTCGCCGAGGTCGAAGTTGAAGGACGGCAGGGCGTTCCGGATCATTGTCTATTCACTCGACTTGTCTTGCGTCTGCTGTGTCCTCTTATAGGAGGTTCCCGACGCCCTGTCAGGGTAAAGACGATGACCGATACACGACCCGATACACCCGCAAATCGTCCCAGCTCCTTTCCGTGGCCGCCAGCTCTGCTCGTGGCGAGCGTAGTTGCTGCTTGGGTGCTGCAGCGCGTGTTCCCCCTGACCTGGCCGGGCATGGACGATCTCGCGGCCCGCATCGTCGGGCTCGGGCTGGGGGTGGCCGGCATCCTGCTGATGGCCTGGTCGATCATCACGCTCCGGCGGGCCCGCACCACAGTCATGCCGACCGAGGCCGCCACCGTTCTCGTTACCGACGGGCCGTTCCGCTATCGGCGCAACCCGATTTACCTCGCCGACATGCTCATTCTGCTCGGCATCGCCGAACTGATGCGAAACGCCTGGCTGGTGCTGCTCACGCCGGTGTTCGGCCTCCTCGTCACCTGGCTGGCCATTATCCCTGAGGAACGGCACCTCGAGGCCCGCTTCGGCGATGAGTATCGGGCCTATAAAGCGCGCACGCGGCGCCTGATTTAATCCTGAAGCCCTTCGAGACAGATCATCGAAAGCAACAGCGTGGCGACGTGAGACTCGCGCCCGCCTGCCTCGGCATAGACATCCGACTGGCAGATGGTGAGTGTCCGCCCCGGCTTGATGACCTTTCCGCGCGCAATCAACCGCTCGCCTTGAGCCGGACGTAACAGATTGATTTTGAACTCCGTCGTCAGCACGCCCGTACCCTTCGGATAAAGCGAGAGCGCCGCATAGCCCGCAGCCGAGTCTGCTATCGACGCGGTGACCCCCGCGTGAAAATAGCCGTGCTGCTGCGTGAGGTCCGCGCGAAATGGAACGCTCAGGTCCACTTCGCCGGGTGCCAGATGGACGAGCTCGACGCCCAGCGTGCGCATGAACGCCTGCCGGGCAAAGCTTTCCCGCACCCGCGTTTCATAGTCTGGATCGGCCGGTTCATAGTTACGCATTATTTACTCCGGACACTTCTGGTTGCGAGAAAGATGGCACGATTTTTTGGGCTTCGACCAGCCATGAATTTCCTTGGTCGCCCATTGCAATCGGAGCCTTCCGTGACACGTAATCCTCGCAAGGATGAGCGTTTCTTCATTGTTTCGTCGGATTTTCAGGCCAGTCTGCAACGGGGAGTTGGAGGTGCGATCATGCGGACCACGTACCAGGCTGCCGTTCTTGTGCTGGCACTGACGACAGGGGCAGTCTCTCTGGCGCCGCAGGACGCCCTTGCCCAGGCAAGCCGCCGCGACAACATCGGCGATCTCATTGCCCGGGAAGGACAGCGCTCTGACAATACCAACCCCGCACAGCAGCAAGTCCTCCCTCCGGACGCACGGGAAGGTACCGCCGAGTATGAGCAGGCCAGGCGCCTGATGAAGGCGGTTGATGCCATTCTCGAAGACGCCGCCAAACACCGCGCCGAAGCCCGAAAGCTGCCCTCACGGAAGGATTTCGTCGTAACGCCGATCTGGACGGAGACGCGCGAAGATCGAGAACGGAAGATCCGCGATCTGCTCGACGCAGCGCTTGGGATCGTTACTGACGTGCCCGTCGTTGCCGTGCAGCGCCGCATCGAAACGCTGCGCAAGAACATCCGCGATCTTGAAGACCGCATCGTCAAGCTCAAGGAGAAGCAGCTCGTCGCGCCGCAAGACGCCATTCTGCCTGGTGTTCTGACCGATACCGTCGAAAGTCTGGAAAAGGACATCCAGGAATCGCAGCGTCGAATTGAGGAAAACCGGAAGGCCATCGAGGCTGCGAAGGCCGAAGTTCATCAGGCGCTCAAGGCATCCGGCCTTGAGCTATCGGCCGAGCAGGTCGACCTCCTGCTCGACAGCGTCCTTTCCGGCGACCTCGTGCGATTGGCCGCCGTCTTCAACTCGGCAAAGCTGGTCGATCGTCAGCTCGCGAAGATGCTCAACGCGTCCGGCAACAACATGAACGCCGCGCGCAAGTACTTCGCCATGCACGCGGCGCTCTTTGCGATGTTGGTCCATGCGCAGGACACGCTGATCGACAAGATCGACAACAACTACCTGCCCAAGCTCGACGCGATCACCAAGGACATCGAGGCGGCCCGGCGCAAGACGAACGAGCTGCTAAAGGCTGAGAACCGGCCCGATCAGCGTCGGGCGCTGGAGGCCAACCGCGAGAGCCAGAAGCTCGCGGAAGAGGCAGCAAAAGGCTACCGGCGATACCTCTTGCAGCAGCGCGAGCAGATTGCGGAGGCTCGCAAGCGTACGGCCCACGATCTCCGCATCGCCGACAACACCTATGAGACGGTCGAGGCGAGCTTCCAGCTCCGCAATCTGATGCGGGACAGCTCGGCGTCCTTCGAGGCCATCCAGAAGCTCGAAGCTCCGACATTCGAGCAGATCTTCCGCAACGAGGAGCTGCGCAAGGAGTTCGAGAGTCTCACCCGCAAGCTCGACTCGCCGACATCCTGATTGAGCGAGCCCTCACCGCCTGTACTGGACGAACGGTGATTTCGTCGCAAGCTGGTCGTAAAGCATGCGGGCCCGATAGTTGAACTCCTGCGTCGCCCAGTAGGTGCGCGTGCACTTGCGGGCGTTGGCTTCTTTGTAGACGGCTTCAATCAGTGCACGGCCGATTCCATTCCCACGCTCCGTCGGCCGGACGAACAGGTCTTCCAGATAGCAATACCACGTGGGCGACCAAGTGGAGCGATGAAACAGGACATGCGCCAGGCCGACCGGCACATCGTCTTCTTTCGTCGCGACGAGGCAGATGTGAAAATCTGGCTCCTGGTTCATGAGCCGCTGCCACGTCAGCTCCATCACGTCTTCGGGTACGCTGGCCTTGTAAAATTCGATGTAACCCTTGAACAACTCCAGCCAGTACGGCTTGTCACGGGCTTCAAGTCGTCTCACGCGAACCGGTGTTTTGCCCGTGCTCTCCATGTTGCTCTCCCTTTCTCGTAAGTCGCTCAGCGTTCACTCAGACGTAGTCTCAAAGTACGCGACGCTTTCTCATCCTAAGTCCTCTCCTCTGAAAGATGAAATTAAGCAACAGTTAGTGTTGCCCGACTAACCTTCCTGGGTGTTTGTCTCGCCGATGGGTTGCAGCCGCATGGCTCTTGCCCGTATATTCCGACCAACGAGCAAAACGGGGGCATCCTGGAGAGACTGCGAATGCGTTTAACCGCCACTTTCGGCTTGGCGGGCGTGATTTTATGCGCCTTGTTCAGCTCCGGTGCCCATTCCCAAACAGGAAAGTGCGCCGCGGGCCCCGATGCCATTGGAGTCTCCCGGGTTGTGGAGATCGATACATCCGACGGCCCCCGGTTCGGTCATCTCCAATTCAAGGACATCGATTTTCTGCGCGATGGCGAGGTCGTGCTGACGTTCGACGACGGACCATTGCGCAAGAACACGCGCGCCGTGCTCGACGCCCTGGATGCCCACTGCACGAAGGCTACGTTCTTCACCGTGGGCAGGATGGCCGTCTCCGATCCAGCAACGCTGCATGAGGTTGCCCTGCGCGGGCACACCATCGGCGTGCATACGTGGTCGCACAAGAATTTGCAGGCCATTTCGGAGGCTCAGGCGAAGACGGAAATCGAGCTCGGCCTAAGCGCCGTCCGGGCAGCGCTTGGCGCCCCAGTAGCCCCATTCTTCCGCTTCCCCTACCTGGCGTCGCCGCAGAAAGTTCAAGCCTACCTGCAGCAGCGCGGCTTCGCGATCTTCTCGATTGACGTGGATTCGTACGACTACCGCACGCCGAGCGCGGCGACGATGCAGCGGAACGTGCTGACGCAGCTTGCCCATCGGAAGAAGGGCATCATTCTCTTCCACGATATTCAGGCTTCCACGGCGCAGGGCCTCAAGGATCTGCTGACTGAGCTCAAAGCGCGCGGCTTCCAGGTGGTGCATCTCGTTGCCAAAGAGCCGGCAACGACGCTTGCCGACTATGACGAAATGGCCGAGCAGGCGCTGAGCGGAAAACGCGTTGCCGCTTCGACCGAACCGGCCAAGCGTCCAGCGACGCCCCAACTGTCCGCGGCTCCGGCAAGCGTAAGCACAACGGTTAGCGCACCTGTCAATGTTGTGTCTCCACAGACCAAGCCGTCGCGGCCTCGGTACGGCGAGGAGCCGCCCTGGCAGGTGCGGGTATTCCAGAATTAAAGGTCGGGCTGCCGTCAGACCATTGGCCCTTGACGGCTCCACGCAATGATTGTCGGGCGACCGCGCGTGGCGGTCACCTTTCTGAAAATGCTTCTAAGCCGCCCGGCTCACATCATCGACCCGCCCGCGGCTCTTTCCAGATCGTGCCGCGGCGCAACGCTCGCGGAAAGCCTCTGATGACGGATCGACGCGACCGAAACGGTCCGGCCGATAAAGCGTGACATCGATGGACGGTTCTATGCCGGCGATCAGTTCCGCGATCGTCAAGCCAAAGCCGCCAGAGGCCGCAACGCCCGATCCACAGCATCCGCCCGCCAGCAGGAATCCTTCAATTTCGGGAACTCGCCCGATGACGAATTTGCCATCAGGAGTATAGTTTGAGAGCCCCGCAATATGATGCGCAAAACCCCATTCGTCGATCTTGGGGATGACCTTTCTCAATTCACTGGCTTGCGTCAAGAGGAGTTCCGTGTCGCGCTCCTCATCAATGAGCGGCATGTCAGCCATGTCGGCCGTCAGCGCCAGCGGGTCATATGTCAGTGATTTCGGCTCCTGCAGTCCAATGACCAGCCCGCCGACTTCGGAGCGCAAATAGGCGCGCATGTCCGGCAAATGGACGTTGGGCTGATGACCGGTACCACTGCCGTCAGGTGCGGTAATCCAATAATGGCTGCGCGTTGGTGCAGCGGCCAAACCCCAACCGAGCCAGGAGGCGATCACGGCACCCCAGACACCAGCCGCATCGACCACCCAATTTGCCCTTATCAAACCCTCGTTCGTTTCGACGCCCGTGACGCGCGGACCGTCTGTCAGAAGCCCCGTAACCTCGATCCCGCTCCGGATGCGGACCCCGAGTTTGCGCGCGGCTCTGGCGTATGCGGACCCGAGATGAGCGCCGTCGATGTATCCGTCCGCCGGAACAAACACGATCCGCCGCGCATCTCCGAGCTCTAGCCATGGGCAGAGGCGCTTCGCTTCGGCAGGAGTAATCGTCGAAAATTCGACGCCCGCTGCCGTGAGGCACGCTTCCATTTTTTCCAGTTCACCGAGCCGCGCCTCGGAGAAAATGGCGCGAACGCTCCCCACTGGATGGAAGTCGATCTTTTCCTCGAGCAGCGCCTCCATTTCGTCGATCGCGGCCAGCGTGCGCTTTACCATATGGATCGTCGAAGTATCGGAGCGGGCATGGCAAACAAGACCGGCTGCACGCGCGGTCGCGCCGCTGGCAAGCTGATTGCGGTCGAGAACGAGAACGTCAGTGATGCCACGTTTGGCCAGGTGATAGGCGATCGAGCAGCCGATTATCCCGCCGCCGATGATGACAACGGCAACCTCGTCGATTGTGGCCGACGGCGCAGCGCGCATGGATTTTTCTCCTGTCAATTTAGAACCGGTCTGGACGGTAAGGGGCGATGTCGATGAAAGGCTTGCGCCCTGCGATGAGATCCGCGATCAGGCGGCCAGTCGTCGGCGCACTGGTCATTCCGTTATGGCCGTGGCCAAAAGCGAGCAGAATGCGATTATCGCTCGGAAGCGGGCCGATGACCGGCAGGGAGTCTGGCAGGCAAGGCCGCCGCCCCATCCACTCCGTCGCGCCGGTTAGCTGCAGTTCCGGCAACCAGTTCGATGCTAGCGTGCCGAGCTGCCGCGCGCGGGCATAGTCCGGCTCCGCGGAAGGCCGCGCGAACTCCACTGTCCCGGCAAGCCGGATCCCGTGCTCCATGGGCGTTGCGTAGAATTTTGCGTCCACGAAGGAGACGGGCAATGGCAGCTCGATGCCGGGCGACGGCAAATGAAGGTGGTAACCGCGCTGCGTTTCCAGCGGAACGGAAAGACCGAGCGCTTTGACCAACGGCTTTGACCAGGCGCCCGCCGCGACGATGACGCGATCCGCTTCGAGACGCTCACCATTTTCCAGGCGAACAGATACGGCGCGATCGTGCTGCTCGATCCCAACAACGCGCCCGTTACGAAGTGTCCCGCCGCTTCCTGTGACGTACTCGACAATTCGCAGCACAAGGCTGTGTGGATTGGTGACATAACCATGTTCGGGCTGCAGAACGGCGCATTCGAATTTGTCCGCTAGCGCCGGCACCAGATCACGAATGCCAGACCGATCGAGGATTTCGAATGTTATCCCGCGGTCCTGGCGCATCTTCCAGCCGCCCATGGAGGAATCCAGCCCTTTGCGGCTCCGATAAACCACGATGCAACCTGACTGGCGGACGAGTGATTGTGCTCCGGCAGCCTCCAAAATTGGCTTGTAGGAATCGAAAACCGGGCTATGGAGCGCGTGCAAGGCATCGACAATGGCCGGTATGCGCTCGGGCTGACCAGCCGCGAGAAAACGGAGAAGCCAGGGAAGCGACTGCAGGAAATATGAGGGCCGAATGACCAGTGGCCCATTACGATCCATGAGCCAGCGCGGCACATCTTTGAGCATACCGGGCATGGACAGCGGAATGCAGCTCCCTGGGCTCAACGCCCCCGCGTTGCCCCGGGACGCGCCCGCCGCAGGTTCTTCTGCTTCCAGCATCGTTACGGAATAGCCTTCGCGGACAAGGTAGGCTGCACAGCACGCGCCCACGATGCCGGCACCGACCACCACGATACGTGGTGTGCCCTTATTGTTCTGAGACATGCTTTTTATCTTCCAATCATCACATCAGCGGGCTTTCCACGCCTGCGATCGACGTGTGACTCCCCGCGTTGCCAGGAGGTGAAGACATCTGGCGGCGATGCACGTTCCTACGATCACCATCGCCATTGCCGCTGCCGCGGCATACTCGCCGGCATCGTCCATGTTGATGACAGCGATGGAGGCCAATGCGGTGTTATGGGAATAGAGGAACACCGCCGCAGAAACCGTCGTCATGCCGCTCAGGAACAAGTAGATCCAGATATCGAGAATGGCTGGGGTGCAGAGCGGCAGCGTCACCACGAAGAAGGTGCGCAAGCGTGAAACCTTGAGCGAGTCGGAAACCAGCTCGAATTCATTGTCGAGCTGGCGCAACGCTGTAACCGCGGTCAGATGGCTGACCGTGAAATAGTGCACGATGGTGGAAATCACCAGGACCGTCATCGTGCCGTAAAAGACCTCCAGCGGATTGGCCGGGTCGTTGAGGAAGAAAACATAGGACAGTCCAAGCACCAGTCCCGGAACGGCCAACGGGAAAATGGCCAGCATGTGATAGGCGCTTCTTAGCCATGCCGGCGCTGGCGATTTCTCGCTGAGATAGGCCCCCACAAAGATGACTGTCGTTCCTATCGTCGCCGTGAGGAATGCGAGCTTCAGGCTGTTGAAGTAGCTCTGCCAGCCGCCGCCAGCAAAGCGATGGAACTCATAATTGCGGAGGGTGAGTTCCATATTGTACGGCCAAAACTTGATGAAGGATGCGTAGCCGGGCACGCAGATCATCGCCAGCATGACGACGGCCACGAGGATGCACAACACGAGCGCCGCGCCGTCGCGCAGCCTGTTTGGCCTTGGCATAAACGGAACGGCCTTGCTGGTGAGCGCCGCAGCCTGGAAGCGCCGCACGCGCCGATCAATGATGAAAGCAAAGGCCGCAGGGATCAGCATGAGAATGCTGATGACCGATCCGAGCTGGAAATTCTGCTGGCCGACGACCTGCTTATAAATCTCCGTCGCCAGCATGCTGTACTGACCGCCGATGACTTTCGGAATTCCGAAATCGGTGACGCACAGCGTGAATGAGGCAATCGCCGCGCTCACCAACCCGTATTTCATCGACGACAGCGTGACCGTGAAAAAAATCCGTAACGGACTTGCTCTCAAAGCGCGTGCCGCCTCGAAAAGGCGAGCGTCGGAAAGTGCCAATGCGGCACTCAGAATGATGAAAACATGCGGGAAGTGGGCAATGGACATGCCCGTGACGATTCCGATGGGCCCATAAATGGACTGCCCCATCATCAAGTCGTTGAGATAGCCCTGGTTCCCGAAAAGCTGGGTTAGCGCCATTGCGGAAAGCAGTGATGGCGTCAGCAGCGGCAGCAGTGCGATGCTGCGGAAGAAATTCTTGAAAGGAACGCACGTGTGGGCGATCGCGAGAGCAAAAAACAGCGCGACGCCCACCGTAATTATGGTGCTTACGACCGCAACAAAAATCGTATTCCAAATGACTTCCGCTGCGATGGGCTGAGAGAAGAACGAAGCGTAGTTAGCCAGGCCGACGAAGATGCCGTCTCTGTCTTGCAGACTGCGCCACAGAAGCAGCAGCAGCGGCATCACGGCAAACAGCACCAGGAACATCGCCAGCCCTGTCAGGATCAAGGCTGGCGATGACGGGATAGAGAACAGCACCCCGCGTGCATGCGATGGGCCAGTGCGCCCAACATATGCTCCGTTCGCCGCGGCCACGTCGCTTCGTCTCCTCAGCACCACTTAGATTGTGCTCAGTTCTTCTTCGGCTCGGACTTGCTGCCGTAGCGCTTCTCCCACTCGGCGAGGATGCGCTCGCGATTTTCAGCCGACCAGGAGAAATCCTGCTTCATGATCCGGTCGCCGATATCCTTGGGCACATAGGGAATTTCCTTCGCGAGCCCCGGCATGGCGACCACCGAGCGCGTGGCGCCGTAAAGCTTCATCGCCTCTTCCGAAGCTGCCCAGTCGGCGAGCTTCTTGGCGGCCTCGAGCTTCTTGGTGCCGTTGACGATCGCGAACGCGTTCATGTCCCACCCCAAGGCCTCGTCAGGTAGGATCAGCTCGATGGGAGCCCCATCCTGCTTCAGCCGCGAGCCCCTGAGCTCGAACGCGAGCCCAATCACCTGCTCACCCCGCGCGGCGATGACTGCTGGAGCGCTGCCCGAGTGCGTGTAGCGGCTGACGTTCTCGTGCAAGCCATCCATCAGCTTCCACGCGGCCTCCTCGCCGTAGGTCTGGATCCACGCGGAGACGAACATGTACCCCGTTCCGGAGGATGCCGGATGCGGCATGACGATCTGCCCCTTGTAGACGGGGTTCGTCAGGTCGCTCCAGGTCTTGGGAGGTGGAATATTGCGCTTCTTGCCTTCGATCTCGTTGTAAATGATGGCGCAAATCCAGGCCGAGTTACCAAACCAGTAGGGCGGATCGGCCGGATCGCGGAATTTCTCAGGAATCTTCTCAAAGCCGGCCGGGCGATAAGGCTGCAGAACGCCCCTCGATCTCAAAACGTCGATATTGGTGACGGCCAGACCCCAAACGGCGTCGGCGCGGGGGTTATCCTTTTCCGCCAGCAGCTTTGCGGCAACAACACCAGTCGAGTCACGAACCCAGTTGATGACGATGTCAGGATGCTTCGCTTCGAAAGCTTCCTTGTATGCCGCCAGGTCGTCGTTCTCGTAGGCCGTGTAGACTGTCAATTCCGTTTTGGCCCAGGCACCCGCCGTCATGCCGACAGCCGCGGCGATCGTCGCCGCCAGAGCCATACATTTTCTAAAACCCCTCATGACGCCTCTTCCTCCTTCCCTCCGCTTGAGAGCCTATGAAAAATCGGAGTTGAGATCGAATACGAAACCCGCTCTGCCCGCCTGGCGGCGTCGGCGATGTCCGACGCGTGCCAACAATTTCGCGCCCTACTGAGGGGCTAAGCCAAGCCGTCAGCTGCACGCTCCCTGGAAAGGGCAGCAGTTGCTCTCCGCGATGCCACTGCCCTGCAGCGCGGAAAAGCTGCCATTCAGCAGTCGCGCACTGAAAGGTCGAGCCTTACCGATTCAGCAGCGCCCCCAAATTCATGCCTGTGAAGAGCTGTCTCAAATGATGATTGCGACTTGGCCGCTATCTGTCCATTCTTTACTTTCAATGCGTGTTATTGAAGACAGCGATAGCATTTGGTAGCAAGCGCTCCAGGGCAAGAGGCAATCATTAGTTGCAATGAATTTTTTGTACCTTCGGGCCTTCCACGCCGTTGCGAGCGAGGGCAGTTTCACACGGGCTGCGCAGGTCTTGCGCGTCAGTCAGTCGACGCTTTCCTGGCAGGTCAAAGCATTGGAGGAGCAGTACGGCGTCCGGCTGCTGGATCGGCGAAGCAAGCATGTCGTTCCGACGGAGGTAGGAAAGCGGGTGCTCCAACTCTGCCGCGAGATCTTCCGCCTTCAGGACGAAATCGAGCTTACGCTCGATGAAACACAGCGACTGCAGAGCGGCCGTTTGAAGGTTGGGGCTGACGGTCCGCGACACGTCCTGCCCGTGCTGGCCGAGTTCATCCGCCGGCATCCTAGCGTCCAGGTATCCCTCACGACTGGCAGCGCCAAGAAAGTGATGAGCGATTTGCTCAACCATGAAGTGGACGTGGCCATCGTGGCGGCGGAAAGGCCTCGGGCCTCGCAGCTCCATATGGTCCATTTCCGCACCTACCCTCTCGTCGCCTACGTCCCCCGCGACCATGAATGGAGCCGGCGCAAGACGGTGCGCCCGATCGATTTTCATGGACAGCCCATCATTGTGCGCGAGCCAAGCTCCCTTACCCGCACCAAATTCATGCGTGCACTCAAGAAGGCGGGCGCCGTCCCATCGATCGTCATTGAAATCGACAATAGAGAGGCCACCCGCGAGGCCGTGGCCCTAGGAATGGGGATCGGGGTGATGGGTTCACCCGAATTTTATGGCGCCGATAATCGCTGTGTCTGTTTGGAATTCGAAGATGCCGATTTGCATTTCACCGAATACGTGGCCTGCATGAAAACTCGGCGCCACTTGAGGACTGTGCGGGAATTCTTCCGGGTAGCGGAGATGTTTGCAAGTCCGAGGCCGGAGAATTGATCGATTTGCTTTCACGGCTCTCGTTCATCAACATCAATTTCACCGCTTGATTATGCCTCCGCATCGACAAAGGCGTCGTCGTTAAGCCCCTCCGCATCTTCGTCTTGCTTGAACCCCCTCTCGATCGTCTTCCCCATTGCTTCTTCGACAAGCTTCAGCAACGCCTCGCGCCGTTTCTCGAAAAAGCCGGAGAAATCATCGGACCTCAAAGCCTCCGGATCAATAAAGTGGCTTCTGAGGATTGCATTCATGCTTTCCTCGCTCAGACGAACCTGCTGGTGGGATTGGATTGCCGCGAGATATTGGGAAGGCGCTTTACCCCCGATCATTCGGTTGGCTCTGTATGAAATCGGCGTTTTGTTGACTATAGAATTGAAAACTGCTGGTTTGATACCCTTTTGTTCGCACCAGGCGCGTGGGAATATGTGGTGAATATCAAGCGCGACTTCTTCGTGATCCAGTTCTCGAATAGTTGCTTTCCAGAAGAAATCCCGGGAACCTTGCCGAAGAATGAGAGTATTCAAGCCCTTGTAAGCAGCACTCAATCTGGACCGTAACGTCAAGAGGCGCACGGGTCGGAAGGCTGCTTCGATAACTGTCTTGGGCTCTGAGCTATCGTCGTTAATCCACACAAGTATTTCTTCCAAATCGTTTGCAATCCGCGTCTCGACAGCACCCCCGTAAAGTTCGCCCAGCACACCGCACCAGTACCACCGGCTCAGTTTGTCAAAAATCCGCGGCTCGAGCCACCGTTCTTTGAGCATCGCAAGGACCGCCGCCAATGGCACGAGCTGCGTCCGATACGGCAGATCACGGGAAGAGAAGAAGCACTGCTTGCGCAGAAACCGGGCAGTGAGCAGGAAACCTCGTTCCACCTCATTGGCCCATTTCAGATAATCGTGCAAGCCCAAAGAAAGGATAGACGCGCGCTTTGCGCTGACCGCTGCAGCCGCCTTGCCCGTCTCGCCTGCAGCGAGATCTTTCCGCCTCTTTTCGTATGTGTGGAGCAATGAAATAGCCTGCAGGAAGTCGGTCGGCTCCACAGTTTCGAGGACCGCTTCCTTTCTTAGCCGCTCAACGCGCCCTTCCACCTTCCTAAGCTTGCTGCCATACCAGTCGTCTCGAAGATTGAAATTCTCGGCAGCAAAACTCGCCGTGACCAGCTCGAACACCGACAATGGCACACCGCCGGTATTCACCTTTTCGAAGACAAGACAAACGGCTTCCTTGCTCGTGTTCTTGCCGAGGGAGATTACGGGAAGCTGATATGTCCGGAATGCATTAAGGACCTTTCGGCGAAATTGCATGTATTGGCCAAATTTCTCTGGCGCATACTCCTGCAGGCTCTCCTCCCATGCATCCGAATTAAGAACTTGATTACAAGGGAAGTAGAAGGCCACGCATTCTTTTTGTGGAGTGGAAAGATCAAGCACGATGTCGCGGCCGAAGTTCGTCTTGATCTTCCGATCCTCTTCAACGGCGATGAACGCATCCTCGAGACCGTCATCTTCCAAAGCCCGCTCGATATCGATGTAGTAGTAGCGCGAAATCGGCTTGCCTTTCTCATCAAAGGTTTTCACAGGCTGATTAAGGGCCAATACCTGGGTAAGTGACGTTAAACGTTGCTGGCCATCCAGAATTAGCTTTTCCGGCTCAGGAACCGGTCCATTGAAGGTCAAGTTCTCGATAGGACGAACTTGGAAACGCACGTTGCCACCGGTCTCGAGCAACATGACTGCGCCAACCGGGAAAGATCGGGCAACGCTTACGAGCAGAGACCGGACATGCAGATCGTCCCAAACCCAGCCCCGCTGGAAATCCGGGAGCTGGACTTTACCTTCGGTGATCTCGCGAATGATGTCCGGCAAAGGCGTCTTTGTGCTGTCGAACGTGCTCATAAGCGTGCCCCTTCGTCCCCCTCGAAACGCTGCTTGGCTCTTGGCTCAACGCTCGAACCAAGCAAAAGCTGGCTTCTCGCAGCGGCGCACTTTGCACAGTTCCTGTAAAAACTTTCCTGAAGGGGCCGTCGGCAACGTCAGCTGTCGCAAAAATCGCGCAGGCGCAATAGCAACCTTGCTGCGTCCGACTCATGCTTCGGACAGATCGCTCGCGAAACGGTGTTTCAGATGGGGATTGAGCGAGAGCAACCACCCTCGCAGCCGTTCTCGGCGGGAAGCATACTAGGCGTTAAGTTGTGAATTTCAGACTGGTGCGGTCGAGAGGACTCGAACCTCCACGGGTTGCCCCGCTACCACCTCAAGGTAGTGCGTCTACCAGTTCCGCCACGACCGCATTCCAGAAGGACGCCAAGCGTCCCATATCCAATTCGGCGGCATTTCACAAGCTGTCCGCCGAGGCCGGCATCACGTACCAAACCCTGATCTCCAACGCAAGCGGTACGAGCGACATCCCGGGCGCCGGCGACGGGTTGCGGTGCCGCAGGCGCTGGACTATTCGCAGGTAAGACTGAGCTGCCCGGGAAACAAGGAGTCGCAGTGCTTCCCGACGAAGCCATGAATGCAGGAACGGACGCGGCCGTCGAATGGGCGGTCAGCGACGAACTTGTGGATTACGCCGAAGCCGTCGCCATCATGGAGGAGCGGGCTGCGGCGATTGCGGCTCGAAAAGCGACAGAGCTCGTCTGGCTGCTCGAGCACCCGCCCCTTTATACCGCAGGCACCAGCACACGCTGGGAAGACCTCATCGACCCTCAGCGCTTCCCCGTGTATCGCGCGGGGCGGGGCGGCCAACTCACCTACCACGGCCCCGGGCAGCGCGTCGTCTATGTCATGCTCGACATCCGCCGCCGGGTCGGTGATGTGCGCGCGTTCGTGCACGCCCTCGAGGATTGGGTTATCGGGACGCTGCGGTTGTTCGGCGTACACGGCGAGACCCGGCACGATCGCGTCGGGGTCTGGGTGCCGCGTCCAGAACGTGGGCCGGGGGTTGAGGACAAGATCGCGGCAATCGGTATCCGAATCAGGCGGTGGGTGAGCTTCCACGGGCTGAGCTTGAACGTTTCCCCGGACCTCACTCATTTCGGCGGAATCGTGCCCTGCGGAATCCGGCAGCACGGAGTGACCAGCCTCGCAGACCTCGGCAAGGGCGTGTCGATGGCCGAGGTCGATGGGGCACTCGCTGAAGTTTTCCAAAGGAAATTTGGGATGATCCGCCGCGTTTCACCGCCAGCGGCAGATCCAGAGGCAATCGCCCGGACACGCGCATCTATTCAGGTCACACCCGACCCAAAAGAAAAAGAGCCCAGACCCGCCATCGCGTCCTGAGCTCCAAAACCAACGCGCCCGCTGTTTTCCTATTTCACGGCCCCTTCGCCGTTTCCGCCGGGTGAAGGCTGCTCCGGCACTTCAGGGCCATCGTAGTAGACGAAGCCGCCCTCAATGGATACCGACTCGTTGCCATCGAGCGTGTACTCATCGTCATCGCTATCATTGAGGCGAATTACGCACCCTTTCGGGCAGATCCCTTCCAAAACTGCTGACGGAGCCAGGATATGATCCTCGCTCTGCCCATCCTCGACGATGGTGACCTTATGCTGACGGTCGTCGCGGTTGGTCAGGGATACCGATGCGGCAGCCTCCGCACCCAAAACGACTGCCGCTACGCCCATCATTATCACGGCGATGCGCGACACGGCGAACCCCGTCACAGCGGGCTCAAGCAAGCGAGATTACTTCTTCTTCTTCGCGGAAGCCGCTGCCTTCTTCGCCGGAGCGTTCCCGGCGGCTTTCTTGGCAGCAGGTTTGGCCGTTTTCGCCTTCATGTCTACCTTCCTTCTTTCTCCAATGATGCCCTGCACTGAGGGCCCTTGACTCGAGGTTGAGTCGAGTCGCGATAAAATGTGGGTAGATTCAAATGAGTCCACAAACGGATTTTTCCGGTGACTTCTATCGAAGATTTCGATAGCTCATTCTAAGGAGGAACGCACAGGATCGGGCAGACGTCGCGAACGCGGCATCAAGATCATGGACATCAATCTCGCTCGGACCTTCCTGACCGTAGCCGAGACCGGCAGCTTCATCGAGGCCGCCCGGAAGATGCACGTGACCCAGTCGACCGTCAGTGCCCGTGTGAAGGTGCTTGAAGATCTGCTTGGGCGGCCGCTCTTCCAGCGATCCAAGTATGGCGCGACCCTCACGGCAGCGGGCGAACAGTTCCGGAAGCACGCTGTCGCCCTGGTGCGAGTGTGGCAACACGCCCAGCTCGAGGTTGGACTGTCCGATCAGCATCGGGATCATCTTTCCGTCGGTGGACCGCTGAGCCTGTGGGAAGGCTTCCTGCTGCGATGGATCGCCTGGCTGCGTACCAATATTCCGGACATCGCCATATCGACGACGGCGGGCATTTCCTCCGTTTTGACGCAACGGCTGCTGGAGGGCACGCTCGACCTCGCCGTCGTCTATCGGCCTGTCCAGCCGCCGGGCCTCGTTGTCGAACACCTGTTCGATGAGGAATTCGTTCTAGTCTCAAGCCGCAAATCGGGTCGGCGGCGAACCGAATCGGACTACGTGTTCATCAATTGGGGGCCGGATTTCCAGGCAGATCACGCTTCCGCGCATCCGGAGCTGGCCACGCCGGCGCTGAACATGGATCTGGGCCCTCTCGCCTTGTCCTACGTGCTCGGCACGCCTGCCTCAGGTTATTTCCCCTTGCGGCTGGTGAAGTCGCACATTGCAAGCGGACGGCTCCACCTGCCGAAGCGCATGAGGAAGTTCGTGTATCCGGTCTATATGGTCTATCCGGAATCGCGTGATGAAGAGGCCTATGAGCCGATTCTCACGTCGCTACGACGCGAGGCGAAGAAGCTCGGCTGAGCTAACACTCCCAGCTTCGGTAGCTGAGACAGCATCGCGATCGCAAGTGGCAAATTCGCACCCGAGCTCTAGCCGCCTCACTCGCCGTTTGGCTCGAGATTGGCGAGCCGGTCGCGATATTCGGCGGCGAACTCCGCGAAACGCCCCTCCGCTATTGCCCTACGTATGGCCGCCATCAGTTCCTGATAGAACCAGACGTTATTCCAGGTCAGCAGCATGGCGCCGAGGAATTCTCCCGCCTTCACGAGGTGATGAAGATAGGCGCGGGAATACTCGCGCGCGGCAGGGCACGAGCTCTTTTCGTCCAGCGGACGCGGATCCTCAGCGTGGCGCGCGTTCCGCAAATTCACCCGGCCTGACCAGGTGAAGGCAAGGCCGTGCCGGCCGGCACGTGTCGGCATCACGCAATCGAACATGTCGATGCCGCGAGCAACGGACTCAATCAGATCGGACGGCGTGCCCACGCCCATAAGGTAACGGGGCTTGTTCTTCGGCAGGTACGGAACCGTACGCTCCAGCGTCTCCAGCATGGCCGCCTGCCCTTCGCCCACCGCAAGGCCGCCTACGGCGTAGCCTGGAAAATCCATCGCCGCGAGCTCCTCGGCGGACTGGCGGCGCAGCTCAGGATATGTGCCGCCCTGTACGATGCCGAACAGCGCCTGCCCCGGCTTCGCCATATCGGCAAAAGCGCGCTGGCAGCGACGCGCCCACCGCAGCGACAGCTCCATCGCCCGGCGCGCCTCGTCGATTTTTGCCGGCAGCGCGATGCACTCGTCGAGCTGCATCTGGATATCGCTACCGAGCAGGCACTGAATTTCGATGGCGCGTTCGGGCGTCAGCATGTGTTTCGATCCATCCACGTGGGAGCGGAATGAAACACCCTCCTCCGTAATGTTCCGCAGCCCTGCGAGGGACATGACCTGAAAACCGCCCGAGTCTGTAAGGATCGGTCCGTCCCAACGCATGAACTTGTGCAGCCCACCTAGCCGCGCCACGCGTTCTGCCCCGGGGCGCAGCATGAGGTGATAGGTGTTGGCGAGAATGATGTCCGCGCCCGCTTGCTTTACCTGCTCAGGGTAAAGCGCCTTCACGGTTGCCGCGGTACCGACGGGCATGAAAGCTGGCGTTCGGATAATTCCGCGCGGAGTGGTGATTTCGCCAAGCCGCGCGCCGGAATCTTGCGCAATAAGCCGGTAGCCGAAGCTGCTCATGAGGACGCTTCGACCTCTGGATAGAGCATGCACGCGTCGCCGTAGGAGTAGAAGCGATAGCCGGACGCAATTGCGTGAGCGTAGGCGCGCTTCATGCGGTCGAGCCCCGAGAAGGCCGAAACGAGCATGAAAAGCGTCGACCGCGGCAAATGGAAGTTCGTCATCATGATGTCGATGGCGCGGAACTTGTAGCCCGGCGTGATGAACAGATCCGTCTCGCCGGCATAGGGTTGTATCTGACCTTGTTCGTTGGACGCCGTTTCAAGCAGTCGCGTCGCGGTGCTTCCGACGGCAACGATACGGCCGCCGTTCCGACGCACCTCGTTGAGCGCAGCGGCAGTCTCGGCGGTTACCTCCCCCCATTCGCCGTGCATGCGATGTTCGCTTGTATCCTCGGCCTTGACGGGCAGAAACGTGCCGGCGCCAACATGGAGCGTCACAAATTGGTGGGTGATACCGCGCTCACCCAGTCGCGCCAGCAGCCTGTCCGTAAAATGGAGGCCGGCTGTCGGCGCGGCCACGGCTCCTTCTTTTCGTGCGAAGATGGTCTGGTAGGCCGTCCGATCTTCGTCCGTTGTCTCGCGTCGGCCCGCGATATAGGGCGGCAACGGCGGATTGCCGAGCAATTCGATGGCCTCATCGAGATAGGCGCCGTGCAGGCTGAACGCCAATTCAACCTCGCCGCCCTGGCCTTTGGCTGTGACGGTCGCATTGAGGGTGCCCATCAGGCAGACGCGGCCCTCGTCGCCAAACTGGATCTGATCGCCGACTTCGAGGCGCTTAGCGGGGCGAGCAAAGGCGCGCCAGCGGCTCTCATCCACCCGCTTGTGCAGATTGAACTCCACGTGAGCGACGGCCGTGCCGCGTGTGCGCGTGCCTTTCAAAGCGGCGGGAATGACGCGGGTATCGTTGAAAACGAGCACGTCTCCCGGCTGCAAAAGGTCCGGCAAATCGAAGACTTTCCGATCCTCGAGTTCCAGCTCTGCACCTGGGCGCACAACGAGCAGGCGCGCCTGATCCCGCTCGGGGAGCGGATACAGCGCGATGCGGTCTTCCGGAAGCTCGAAATCGAAAAGATCGGTTCGCAATGAAGCACCTCGTGTCCGTCAAGCTACCTCAGGCGAGCACTCGAAGGGAGTAGGCCTTTCGGCGCGGTGGAAGACGGGATGCATCCTTTCGCATGCCTCCGCGTCTACCTTGCGGAGGCATCATGGATCGGAGACCCATTATCGTCTGGTTCCGGCAGGTCATGCGTCTTGCTGATCATCCGGCTCTGGTGACTGCAGTCGCCACCGGACAGCCGGTCGTCCCTGTCTACGTGCTCGATGACGAAGCCGCCGGCAAATGGCGGCTGGGAGGCGCACGGCGCTGGTGGCTGCACCACAGCATCGCCGTGCTCGATCGGGATCTGCGAGAGAAAGGCGCGCCACTCATCCTCCGGCGCGGTTCGACAGTGCGGCAGCTGCTAGAGTTGGCCGAGCAAACGAGCGCCACGACCGTTTACGCTACCCGAAGCCTTGAGCCATGGGCTCGCACGCTTGAAGTGGAATTGCAAAGGCGGCTCACGGAGCGCGGGATAGAGCTGAAGCTGTTTCCCGGCTCAACGTTGTTGGCGCCCGAGGAGATTCACTCCAAGTCTGGTCATCCGCTCACGATCTATGCAGCTTTCCGGCGCGCTATCAGCTCTCGCGACGTGCCAACGCCGCAACCGGCTCCAGCAAAGATGCCCTCCCCGGCCGATCTACCCATCAGTGACAGGCTCGACGATTGGCAACTTCTGCCGCGATCTCCTGATTGGGCGCATGGCCTGCGAGAAACGTGGGTTCCCGGCGAGCACGCCGCGCTGGTACGGCTCGACGCATTCCTGGAGGAAGGTCTGGCGAGCTATCATCAGCTACGCGACCGGCCCGATCTCCCAGGCACGTCAAACTTGTCGCCGCACCTCTCAAACGGTGAAATCAGTCTTAGGACCTGCTGGTATGCGGCCTTGATGCGTGAGCCAGACGCAGGTCAGGAAGCCTTCCTTCGCGAACTTGCCTGGCGCGAGTATTCGCAGCACCTGCTCTACCACCGGCCCAATCTCGCAGAGGCGCCCTGCCGCGCAGACTTCCGTCGGCTGAAATGGCGTCGCGACGAAACGGCGCTGCAAGCCTGGCGAAAGGGTGGAACCGGCTACCCCATGGTCGACGCCGGCATGCGCCAGCTTTGGTCCATCGGCTGGATGCACAATCGCGTACGCATGGTTACCGCCTCATTCCTCACGAAGCACCTGCTGCTGCCGTGGCAGGTGGGTGAGGAATGGTTCTGGGACACACTGGTCGATGCCGACCTCGCCAGCAACGCCGTGAACTGGCAGTGGGTGGCAGGCTCCGGCGCAGACGCCGCGCCATTCTTCCGGATCTTCAATCCGGTGAAGCAGGGAGAAACTTTTGATCCGGAAGGCGCCTACGTTCGCCGCTGGGTGCCGGAGCTCGCAGAACTGCCAGCGAGGTACATCCACGCTCCCTGGCAGGCTCCTGACGTCGAGCGCGAACAGGCTGGCGTTATACTCGGCAAAGATTACCCGCCGCCAATTGTCGATCACGCGGCTGCTCGAGCCCGCGCCCTCGCCGCCTTCGATGCCATGCGCTGATTTCAACAGTGCGCCGTGATGCGACAGTCAGGCCCCCGCGTCGATTGACCATGATCAAGACCGCAGAGAACTCCTGCTAATAGGGTCCGTCGTGTATAAGGCGCCAGTGACAGGCTTGGCTGAGGGCACATGAATCCCGAAATCCTGCAACGTTATGCGGCTCCGGTGCCGCGCTACACCAGCTATCCGACGGCTCCGCATTTCACCAATGCGGTCGATGCGGCGACCTACGGCCAGTGGCTGCGTGCCTTGCCCTCCGGCTCGGCCCTGTCGCTTTATGTGCACATCCCTTTTTGCAATCAGCTCTGCTGGTATTGCGGCTGCACAACGAAGGCCACACGGCAATATCATCCCGTCGCGGACTATATGACGGCGCTGCTCGAGGAGATCTCGACCGTCGCCGATCTCATGCCGCGAGACTGCCGCACGGTTCACATGCACTGGGGCGGCGGCTCGCCAAGCATTCTTTCGCCGGATGACATCCGGCGCCTCGCCGATGCCATCCATAGCCGTTTCCAGCGCGATCCCGCGGCGGAGTTCGCCGTCGAGGTCGACCCGCGTTTCTTCGATGCCGAGCGCATCGCGGCGTTTTCGGATGCGGGCGTCAACCGCGTAAGCGTCGGCGTTCAGGACTTCGACCCCGCCGTCCAGAAGGCTATCAACCGAACGCAGACGGTCGAGATGACCCGGTCGGTTGTCGAGATGTTCCGCGCGGCCGGCGTGCGCAGCGTCAATATCGACCTCGTCTACGGCCTGCCCTATCAGACCCGGCAAAGCATTGACCGCACGCTCGATGAAGTTCTCGCGCTGGCGCCGGATCGCATCGCGCTGTTCGGCTATGCCCATTTACCGTCCAGGTTGAAGCACCAGCGCCTCATCCCGGACGAAGCTCTCCCGAACATCACGGAACGGTTCGCCCAGGCCAATCGCGCAGCCAATCGGCTCGTCGCAGCGGGTTACGTACGCATTGGGCTCGATCACTTCGCCCGGCCGGAGGACGCGCTGGCCCGTGGCCCTGTCCATCGCAACTTCCAAGGCTACACCACGGACGCCGCGGATGCCCTGATCGGTTTTGGCGCGTCTGCCATCGGCAAGCTGCCGCAGGGTTACGTGCAGAACACGCCGGTCACGCCCGATTATGAGCGGCGTGTGCTTGCCGGCGATCTCGCGACCGTAAGAGGCCGGGCGCTCACCGACGAGGATCGCGCCCGCGGCCTCATCATCGAGCGGCTGATGTGCGATCTCCGTTTCCCGGCCGCCGAGCTCAAGGCGCAGTTCCCCGAGCAAGCCGGCTCACTGATCGAGGAAGCCGAGGCGCTGCTGGAGTCCGACACAGACGGTCTGGTCGTCCCGCATAGCGAAGACGTGTTCCGCGTTACCGAAAAAGGCCGCGCATTTCTCCGTTCCATTTGCGCGTGCTTCGATGCGTATCTCGGCCAAGGTGAGGTAAGGCATTCTGTGGGAGTGTAGCCGTACCTTCGGGATTTTTCCCGCTTACCTCGTCCCCGAAGCCTCTATCCGCTCGAAGGAAATGCGCAAGCGGTGCCCGGTAGCTGCTGCAAAGCGCTCGAGCGTTCGCGTTGACGGTTTTGCGCGTCCACTTTCGAGACGGGCGATTACCGTCTGCGTGGTATTCATGCGGCGTGCAAGTTCCTCTTGTGTGAGACCTGCTGCGCTGCGGGCACCGATCAGCGCACTCGCAAGCGAAAACTCTTCTTCCAGATCCTTGTAGGCTTTTCGATAGTTGGGATCTTCCGTCAACCACTTATTGTGGAGGTCGCGTGCTGAAATTCGTTTACGTTTAGTCATGTCACACCCTTTGCCCGTTTCAGAGCTAGCTCGATCTCACTGCGTGGTGTCTTCTGGGATTTCTTGGTAAACACGCGGACGACGACCACGCGCTGACCGCTTTTTGTCACGTAAATGGCGCGAGCAATCCCATCCTTGCCCATCATGCGCATTTCCCAGAGCTTGCCCTCCAGGTGTTTTACATAGGGCTCGCGTACTCTGGTTAATCCGTGCTTTTCGATGAGCTCTACGATACGAGTAAATCTGGCGCGGATATCGGCAGGTTGAGCAGCAAGCTCCTGAACCACCCTCCTCATTGAGCAATTCCACCACCCACGCCATAGAGGAAACATAGCAAATTTGCGATGAGGCGCAAAGGGCAGAAAATCTCAACTAGCCCGTCAGCTCTTGGAAGCGCGCCAGGTACCTCTTCTGCGCCTCCTCCGTCGGCCAGCCTGAAATCCGCGTCAAGCGTTCGACGAGGGCCAAGGGCAAGCCGGAAGGACGGCCAAAATAACGTTCGCCCTCTTCCTCGGTGAAACCGGCGAGTCGGGTGGCCTCGTAGTAGGCTGCAATACTGTCAGCCGCCTTGATTGCTGTGTGAATGTCAGGCGGTGTTTCCGGCGGCAGGCCGAAGCGAATGTGAACGGCCCTGAGCAGCCGATTCTCGAATTCCTTGTAGTCCAGCCCGAGCGCTGCCTTGAACGGGCTGATGAGGTCGCCAATGACGTACTCCGGCGCGTCGTGCAGCAGCGCCATCAGCCGCTGCCTTTTCGAGCGGGGCTTGTTGAGCGCACTGAAGATTTCCTCGACCAACACGCAGTGCTGAGCCACGGAAAAGGCGTGCTTGCCGAGTGTCTGTCCATTCCAGCGCGCGACACGGGCGAGCCCGTGGGCAATATCCTCGATTTCGATGTCGAGAGGCGATGGATCGAGCAGATCGAGCCGGCGGCCTGAGAGCATCCGCTGCCACGCTCGCGGCTGCTCGTTGGCGTCAACCGCCGATTTCGATTGTTTCCGCGGTTTCGTCATGAGCGTGGTGGACTGAATTTGCGTTGCAGCTCGGCGCAAGCGCCGTGGCGATGGCAACTCACGAGATGATCGTTCACCATGCCCACCGACTGCATGAAGGCGTACACGGTCGTCGGGCCAACGAAGCGAAAGCCCTCCTTCTTGAGCGCCTTGGAGATGCGCACCGAAAGCTCCGTCGAAGCCGGCACCTGGTCCAGCCCGTTGCGGTAATTGACGATCGGCCCGTCCGGCAGAAAGCTCCATAGAAACGACGCGAAGGACTGCTTTTCGGAAAACTTCACAAAGGCCCGTGCGTTTTCGATCGTCGCTTCGACCTTGAGCCGGTTACGGACGATTCCGGGATCGGCCATCAGCCGCGCAACATCCTTCTCGCCATAGCGCGCGATTTTCTCGGCGTCGAAACCATCGAACGCCCGGCGAAAATTCTCCCGTTTTCGCAGGATGGTGATCCAGGAAAGGCCGGACTGAAATCCCTCGAGGACCAGCTTTTCAAAAAGCGCGCGACTGTTCGCTTTGGGCACGCCCCATTCCTCGTCGTGATAGGCGACGTAAAGCGGGTCGGTCCCCGCCCAGGGACAGCGCACGATTGCTGTTGCCGCTTCGCTGGTTTGCGACATGTCACACCTGCGCGGCGTCTTTTGTCGGAATGGTGAACCGCACCCAGCTTGGGAGCTCGACGGAAACAGGCACGCCGCCGGCCGTGATTGGCTGCCCCTTGCTCATAGCCTCGCCCACCCTGTCGAGGCGCAACAACGCGAGCCCCCTGTTACCTGCCGTCGAACCGACAGTGCCAACCACCGCTTCACCGGCCTTGACGTCGGCTCCGGGTTGCAGCGGCTCCTGACCGACGATTGGAACGACACGTTTCCGCGCCGTCGAGCGGTGCTCCATGCGCGAAACGACCTCCTGACCCACGAAGCAACCCTTCGTGAAGCTGACGCCACCCGTCTGATCGAACAGCGCCTCGTGGGGAAACGTATCGCCCAGCAGGTAATCCTGACCGCCTTCGGGAGCACCCACCGAAATACGGTGCTCGTGATAAGCCTGTTCGGTTACGACCTCGGCGCCGCTCACAGACGCCCAGTCAAAGCCGGCCGGAGCGATAGCGCGCCACCCGAGCTCCTCACGCCGCGGATCGGGATAAACGACAACCGCACCCTTAATCGACGGCTCGGGGCCACCCCAAAGCACTGCTACAGAATGCGCGTCGGAGATGTCGGCAATGTCCGCCTTGGCCCGCAGCTTGTAGAACGTCAGCCGCTTGGCGAGATCAGCCGCCTTTTCGCGCAGCGTCTCGAGCAGGAACTCCTCGCCGCTCTTCACCACGAAGAAGTCGAACAGGATCTTGCCCTGCGGCGTCAGCAACCCGGAAAAAATGGCCGGCTGTTTGTCCAGCAAATCCAGGTCAGCAGTAATCAGGCCCTGCAGCAGCTTGGCGGCGTCGGCACCCGACACGCGCACCACGCCGCGGCCGGCAAGAGGCGCAACTTTGAAGCTTGTCATGTGCTACCCCGCAGTCATGCACCGGGCGCGTTAACAAGGCACTGGCGGTCACGGTGCAGAGATAGGTAGGTAAGCGGCAGACTGCGGCGAGGCAAGCGGACGGAGGCTCAAGCCATGGCTGAAACATTCGACCTGGTGCTGAAGGGCGGCACCGTCGTCAACCACGACGGCATTGCGCCGCGCGACATCGGCCTCCGCAACGGCCGCATCGCCGCTGTGGGCAGCCTCGGCGCAAGCGCAGCCGGCGAGGTCATCGACTGCACCGGGTTGCACATCCTGCCCGGCGTCATCGACACCCAGGTCCACTTCCGCGAGCCCGGTCTCGAGCACAAGGAGGACCTGGAAACCGGCAGCCGCGCCGCGGTGCTCGGCGGGGTGACGGCCGTGTTCGAGATGCCCAACACGAACCCGCCAACCACCAATCCTGACGCCCTTGCCGACAAGGTCCGCCGTGCGCGTCACCGCATGTTCTGCGATTTCGCTTTCTATGTGGGAGCAACGCGCGAAAACGTCGACGACATTCCGGAGCTCGAGCGGCTCGAGGGCTCGGCCGGGATTAAGGTTTTCGTCGGGTCCTCCACCGGCACTTTGCTTGTCGATGACGATCCGACCCTCGAGCGCATTTTCGCGAAGCTCCGCCGCCGTGCCGCTTTCCACTCCGAGGATGAAGCGCGGTTGCGCGAGCGCGCTGGCATCAGGCGACCGGGCGATCCTTCCTCGCATCCCGAATGGCGCGATGAGATCGCAGCGCTAACTTCGACCCAGCGCCTCGTGCGCCTTGCCGAAAAACATGGCCGGCGCATTCACATTCTCCATGTCTCAACGGCTGAGGAGATGGCCTTCCTCGCGGAGCATAAAGAATGGGCGAGCGTAGAGGTCACCCCGCATCACCTCACCCTTGTGGCGCCTGAGTGCTATCAGCGCCTCGGCACGTACGCACAGATGAATCCACCGGTCCGCGAAGACCGCCATCGGCAGGCGCTCTGGGCTGGACTTTCCGCCGGTATTGTTGACGTCCTAGGATCCGACCACGCGCCGCATACGCGCGAGGAAAAGGACCATGCCTATCCGCAGAGCCATTCGGGCATGACGGGTGTGCAGACGCTGCTTCCCATCATGCTCGACCACGTCAACGCAGGCCGCCTGTCGCTCGAACGGCTGGTGGATCTGACAAGCCACGGGCCCCAACGGCTGTTCGGTATTCGCAACAAGGGGCGCATAGCCGTCGGTTATGACGGCGACCTGACCGTCGTCGACCTCAAGCGGCAGCAGACGATCGACAACTCCATGATCGCGAGCCGCTGCGGCTGGACGCCTTATCACGGCGTGACCGTGACCGGCTGGCCGGTCGGCACTTTCGTGCGCGGCCGCCGCGTGATGTGGGAAGGCGAAGTGCTTGGTCCTGCCGCGGGCGAGCCGGTGCGCTTCTACGAAGGTGTCTAACCTCCGCGGCTTGACCTGCCGTCGCTCCTGCAGGATGACTTCGCTCCTGTCTGCCTGAGGAGGAGCATCTGACATGAGCGTTGCCGCGGGCCGCGAGTTCCTGAGCATTCCAGGCCCAACCACGGTCCCCGATGAGGTGCTGCGGGCCATGCACCGGCCGGCAGTCGACATCTATTCCGGCGGGCTGATCGACGTCACGATGGGCCTGCTCGCCGACCTCAAGCGCGTCTTCCGCACCAACGGGCACACCTACATCTACGCTGCCAACGGCCACGGGGCCTGGGAAGCGGCGCTGTGCAATGTGCTCTCCCGCGGCGACAAGGTGCTCGTGCTGGAAAGCGGCCGGTTCGCGGTCGGCTGGGGCGAGATGGCAACCGCCCTCGGTTGCGACGTCGAAGTGCTTCAGGGTGACTGGCGGCGCGCCGTTCAGCCTGATGCGGTCGAGGAGCGACTTCGCGCGGACAAATCCCACAGCATCAAGGCCATTCTCGTCGTGCAGGTCGACACGGCATCAGGCGTCGTCAACGATATTCCGGCCATTTCGAAGGCGATCCGCGCGGCAGGCCACCCCGCCCTGTTCATGGTCGACACGGTCGCCTCGCTCGGCACCATGCCTTTCGAGATGGACGCGTGGGGCGTCGATGTAGCCGTCTCCGGCTCGCAAAAAGGTCTGATGACTCCACCCGGCCTCGGATTCGTGGCGGCGAACGAACGGGCGTTTGAGCGGCACAAGACGGCTGATCTCAACACACCGTACTGGGACTGGGGCTTCCGCGAGGGTGAAGAGCATTACCAGAAGTACTGCGGAACGCCGCCCGAGCACCTGATCTTCGCTCTTCGTCAGGCGCTCGACATGCTTTTTGCGGAAGGCTTCGAGGCCGCTTTCGAACGCCATCGCCTGCTCGCGGAAGCGGTGCGACGCGCAGTTGCGGTGTGGTCAGAGGGCCAGGCCCTGACATTCAACATTACGGCTCCGGAGGAGCGGGCGAATTCCGTGACGACGGTGCGGTGGCAGTACGAAAGCAGCCCCCAGCCCCTTCTCGATTATGCGCGCGAAAAATGCGGCGTGGTGCTAGGCGTCGGTATTGGCGCGCTTTCCGGTCGGGCGTTCCGGATCGCCCATATGGGCCACGTCAACGCGCCGATGGTGCTTGGAACACTGAGCGTCGTCGAGACGGCGCTTGCTGCGCTCAAAATCCCCCACGGTCGCGGCGGCGTGCAGGCTGCAATAGATTGGTTGAGCGAGAACGTGCGGCCCTGAGAGGCCGCGCGCTCCGTTGGCAATTTCAGTTTAGCACCTGAATTTCCGCTGCCATGTCAGGATGCAGGACGATGCGGTAGCGCGCATTGCTGCATTCAAGAACCCAGACGGTGGCGAGTGGGCGGGTTTCGGCCGCGTCTTTTTCTGCCCTTATCGGACGCTCGCAGGCATAGCCCTGCTCGCGCACGCGGACAGCGAGAATTTCCTTTGGCGTTTCCTCCTGGGCCAGGACTGCTGGCACAATCCCGCCGTCGAATGACAGACATACGCACGCAAACAAAACTGAGGTAACGTGGGCTCGCTGCCGCCGCTTTTCGCCAGGCGCCATCTTGTTCTCCGTCTACGGGTAGCAGACGACCCGCGAACGCCAACGGCGAAAGCCGGTTCCGGCCAAGCCCCGCTTCTTGCAGATACCCTAAATGCGCGCTTCAGCGACGCCGTGGCAGGCCACGAGACGACCGTTCTCGTCCGAAAGGATCGGCGTTTCCCGGCGGCAGCGCTCGTTCTGATAGGGACAGCGCGGGTGGAAGCCACAGCCCTTGGGCGGGTTGATAGGATTGGGAATTTCCCCCTCCACCGGCCGGCGCACGCGTCCCGTCATCTCGAGATCCGGCACAGCGTCAAGAAGCATGCGCGTGTAAGGATGGCGCGGATTGCTAAAAAGCTCCCGCGACGGCGCGACTTCAACAAGACGCCCGAGATAAAGAACGCCGATGCGTGTTGCCATGTGTCGCACGACAGCCAAGTTATGGCTGATGAAAAGGTACGTCAGCCCCAGCTGATCTTGCAGGTCGCGCATCAGGTTCAGGATTTGCGCCTGCACGGAAACATCGAGTGCTGACGTGGGCTCGTCGCAAACAATGAACTCCGGATTGGCCGCAAGTGCGCGGGCGATGGCAATGCGCTGACGCTGACCGCCGGAGAATTCGTGCGGATATTTGTGGCCGTCAGAAGGATCGAGACCAACGAGCTCTAACAGCTCCGCAACGCGGCCCTCGATGTCCTTCCGGTCGCGCATTAGTCCGAAAGCGCGCAGCGGCTCGGCAATGATGCGATCGACGCGCCAGCGTGGATTGAGGCTGGCATAGGGGTCCTGGAAGATCATCTGTATCCGCCGGCGCAGATCAGCCCGCTTCTTCCGCGCTTCGGGGCTGCTCATGGAAATGCCGTCGATGCGAACATCACCTTCACTCGGCGGCAAAAGGCCGACGATAATTTTCGCAATGGTCGATTTGCCGGAGCCCGATTCACCGACGAGCGCGAACGTCTCCCGTCGCCCTATTGCGAAAGACACATCGGCAACGGCCGTCAGGAACAGGCGTGGCCTGCGCTCCAGTACACGATTGAGCCACGGCCCCGAAACGTCGAACACCCGCCACAGCCGATCGACTTCGACGAGAGGCGCCGGGCTCATGATAGCACCTCCCCGCGTTGTTCCGCGCCCTCCTCCGCTTCAACCAGCCAGCAGGCCACCTTGGCGCGGTCATCCCCCACGAGCGGCGGGCGCTCGCAGAGGCATCGGTCGATGGCCAGCGCGCAGCGCGGATTGAAGGCGCATCCGGGCGGGCGCGCATTGAGGCGCGGCATGGAGCCCGGAATTTGCACGAGGCGTTCGGCGTCGCTCGTGAGTGTCGGGATGGAGCCCATGAGCCCCTGCGTGTAGGGGTGACGCGGGTTCTTCAGCACCTCCCGCACCGGGCCGATCTCGACGATACGGCCTGCGTACATCACCGCGACCCGGTCCGCCGTTTCAGCAATCACGCCCATATCGTGCGTGATCAGCATCACTGAGGTGCCGTGACTCTTCGCCAGCCGCTTCAGCAACGCGATGATCTGGGCCTGCACCGAAACATCGAGCGCCGTCGTGGGCTCGTCGGCAATGATGAGCTCGGGGTTCGTGCAGAGCACCATGGCGAGCACCACGCGCTGGCGCATGCCGCCAGAAAGCTCATGCGGAAAAGCATCGATACGCTGTTCCGGCGCCGGAATACCGACTTCTCCGAGGAGCTCGATCGCCCGGCGGCGCGCTTCTGCCGCTGAGAGGTCGAGGTGGACCATCATCGTCTCGACGATCTGGTCGCCGATGCGAAAAAGCGGATTGAGGCTCGTCAGCGGGTCCTGAAACACCATGCCGATCCGCTTGCCGCGGATCTTACGCATGGCAGAGAGCGGCAAGTTGTCGATACGCTCTCCCTTGAGGCGGATTTCGCCTCCCGTGATCCGTCCCGGCGGCTCGATGAGCCCGATGACCGCTGCGCCCGTCACCGACTTGCCGGCGCCGGACTCCCCGACAACGCCCAAAATCTCGCCCTCCGCGATGTCGAAGGACACGTCCTCCAGCGCAACGAGATCCGCGCGCCGGGTGGCGAAGGCTACGTACAGGTTGCGAACGGAAAGGACGGGGATTCTCATCAACGTTGCACCCCGCGCGCCGATTTCATGAGGCCTGAACGTTCGGCCGTCCGGGCAGGCGACCACGTTTTCCGAGAAGGACTCGGGGCTGGAAAGATGTTGGTAAACAACCTGCCCGCGATCATTTCAGCCTCGGATTGAGTGCGTCGCGCAGCCAGTCACCGAAAAGGTTCACGGCGAGCGCGAGAATGATGAGAGCAAGGGATGGGAACAGCAAAATCCACCATTCGCCTGAGAACAGGAACTGCTGACCGACGCGGATCAGCGTGCCGAGTGACGGCTGTGTTGGCGGCACGCCGACGCCCAGGAACGACAGCGTCGCCTCCTCGATGATGGCGAGTGCGAGGTTAATGGTGGCGATGACGAGAACGGGTCCGATCACGTTAGGCAGCACATGCTCACGCATGATGGCGAGTGAGGAGCGGCCCATCACGCGCGCTGCCTGCACATATTCCTTGCCCTTCTCCACCATAGTGGAGCCGCGCACCGTCCGGGCATACTGCGCCCAGTGTGACAGGCCGATGGCGATGATGAGCACGATGATCGCCATTTGCTCGTGCTGAGACGGCGGGATCAGACCTCGGCCGATCCCGAAGACAAGCAACGCAATGAGAATGGCGGGAAACGACAGCTGAATGTCGGCGATGCGCATGATCAGAGCATCCGTCCGACCGCCGACGAACCCAGCGATCAGCCCCAACGTCACGCCGAGCACCATCGAGAAGCCGACGGATGCGAAACCTACGAGCAGCGAAATGCGGCTGCCATAGAGGATCGCCGAAAGGATATCGCGCCCCTGGCTGTCGGTGCCGAGGACGTAAAGCATGCCCGTCGAGGAGCTGCGCTCCATTGGTTCGAGGAAACCATCCTCGAGCCGGATGGCGCCGGGATCGAAGGCATTTTGCGGCGCGATCCACGGAGCAAAAAGCGCCAGTAGGAAGAAGACCAGCGTCGTGAAACTCGCCAGGATCGCCATTGGCGAGTGGCGGAAGCTCCACGCGAGATCGGAATCCCACGCCCGGCGCAGGGTGGACCCGAGCGCTTCTCGTCGGCTTGTCGGCTGGGAATAGGTCTTTTGCATGCGCACCTACCCGGTCGCCAGCGTCCGGCCCGTCCGCAGGCGCGGATCGAGCACGAAATACAGCAGGTCGACGATGAAATTGACGACCACGAAAACGACGGCCACGAACAGCAGGTACGTCGCCATCACCGGGATGTCGACGAACTGCACGGCCTGAACGAACAGCGCACCGAGCCCCGGCCATTGGAACACGCTTTCGGTCACGATAGCGAAGGCGATCACAGAACCGAGCTGTAGGCCGGCGATCGTCACCACCGGGATCAGCGTGTTACGCAGGGCGTGCTTGAAGTGAATGCGCCGCTCAGGCAAGCCGCGTGCGCGGGCGAACTTGATGTAATCGGTCCTCAGGGTTTCGAGCATCTGCGCGCGCACGAGACGCATGATCAGCGTAAGCTGGTAGAACGCCAGCGTGACCACCGGCATGATGAGCGACTTGCGGCCTGACTCGGTCAATAGCCCGGTGGTCCACCATCCGATCTTCACCGTCTGCCCGCGCCCAAACGACGGCAGCCAACGCAGCTCCACTGCGAATAGGTAAATGAGGCCGATGCCGATGAGGAACGTCGGCAGGCTGACACCCACCAGAGAGGTCGTCATGATCAGATGCGACAGCCATCCGTCCCGCCGAATGGCGGTATAGACGCCCAGTATTGTGCCAGCCACCACCGCGAGAAGCGCTGAGAGGACGGCCAGCTCGACCGTTGCCGGCAACCGTTCCATCAGCAAATCGGAAACCTTCCGGCCGTGGCGGTAAGAGACGCCGAACTCGCCCTGCGCGACGTCTCGGACGAAGCGTCCGAACTGCACGAGCACCGGATCGTTGAGGCCAAGCCGTTCCGCCAGCTCGCGCCGGTCTGCCTGACTCGCCTCCTGGCCGACCATGTTAGCGATGGGGTCGCCAACGAAACGGAACATGGAAAAGGCAATGAGACCGACAGCCAGCAGCACCAGGATAGCCTGAGCGGTGCTTCTGAGAATGTAAGCGACCATTGCGGCCCGACTTTAGTAAGAGAGCCGGCGAACCGGCTCTCCATCAATCTTATTGTTGCTGGTTCTTGAACCTCACGAACTTCAGTTTCGGCTGGTTCGAGATGTCGACCGGAATGTCGAGATCAGGCTTCATCGCGTAGGCCAGCGTCTGGATGTGGATCGGGATGTAGATCGTCTCATCCTGCAGGATCTTCCACATCTCGGCGATGATCTGGTTGCGCTTGGCAAGATCGGTCTCCTGCGTAAGGCTAGCCGTCATCTCGTCGATCTTCGGATTGGAGTACCGCGTGCTGTTCCAGCCGCCCTCTTTGTCAGTCTTCGTGTGATAGAGGTACGCAAAGATGTAGTGGCTATCGAATGTCGGCACGCCCCAGCCAAGCAGATAAAAGTCCACTTCATTCTTCTGCAGCGCGGGGAAGTGCAACGACTTTGATTGCGAGACCAGATTCACCTGAATCCCGATCTGCGCCAGCTGACCGACGATGGCCTGGCAAATCGCCTCGTCGTTGACGTAGCGATCGTTCGGGCAATGGAGCGAAACTGAGAAGCCGTCCGGATAGCCGGCCTCTGCCAACAGCGCCTTGGCCTTCTCGATGTCGTGCGGCGGGATGACATCGAGCTCCTTGGTGTAACCATTGACGCCGGGCGGGGCGATGATGCCAGTCGGGATCGATTGACCGCGCATGACGACCTTCTGGATCGCCTGCCGGTTGACCGCCATGTTGATGGCGTGCCGCACCCGTTTGTCGGCGAACGGGTTCCGGCCCTTGATGTTGGAGGACTTGAGCTCAGGATCCCCGACATTCATGCCAAGGAAAATCGCGCGGTTCTCAGGACCGATGACCACGCGCAAGTTCTCATCCTGCTGCAGGCGCTGAATGTCCTGCACGGGAACGTCCTGGACGAAGTCTACCTCACCGGAAAGAAGAGCCGCAATGCGTGTCGCGTCGGACTTGATCGGCACATAGACGAGCTCGGTGATTTCGAGCGGCACCTGGCCCTTGCCCCAGTAGTTCTCGTTCCGCTTCATCACCGTCTTCACGTCCGGCTCGCGGCTGACGAGAACGAATGGCCCTGTACCGTTCGCATGGCGAACGGCGTAGTTCTCTTCCTTGTTCTTGAAATCCTGAACCTTGGTCGCGCCGTGCTCCTCGGCCCACGACTTGCTCATGATGAAGAGGTCCGTGAGATTGGCCGGAAGCAGCGGATTGGGCCCTTTGGTCTTGATCTGGAGCGTGTAGTCATCCACCCGGATGAGTTGATCGATGGATGACAGCAGCGACTTCATGTCCGAAGTCGGCTGCATGGCCCGCTCGAAGGAGAAAATGACGTCGTCGACGGTGAACGGCCTGCCATCATGAAATTTCACGCCCCGACGGAGCTTGAACTCCCACACAGTCGGGTCGGACGTGATCTCCCAAGATTCTGCAAGCGCCGGTAGTGGTTTACCCTGAGGATCACGGATAATCAGTGGCTCGTAGATATGGTGATTGAGGGCGTGCGTCGGACCTTCGTTCTGCGCGTGGGGGTCCAAGGTGAGCGCGTCACCGGATCGTGCCCATACCACCGTTCGGGCCTCCGCGGCCCCTGCCAGTAGCGCACCTGCAAGAAGTGTGGCAAAGAAGAGCCTGGCTCCCGTCAACATACGCTTCCCTCCTCATCTGTGACGGCACGGTGGGCAGTCTTGATCTCGATCATAGACTTGACATTCGCACCTGTCACTGTCGGAGGTCTTCACGTTGGTGACACAGACGCAGTGTGTTGAAGAGGCGCTGCAGTTTTCCCATCTGAGGGGGCATTGTGCAATCCATCGGGCCTGACGCTCCCGTTAAGCGGAACATGGTCCGGTGCCAGAGCGAGAGTTGACATTCCACGTGCCCCTCCAGTATCAAGCACCGCTGTTAGCACTCAACCCAAGTGAGTGCTAACAGGCTTCCCTTAAGAACAATCCTCCTCATCCCATCATCGGGAGCGCTAAAGTCATGAAGTTTCGTCCCCTCCACGACCGCGTGGTCGTGCGCCGCGTCGAGACCGAGACCAAGTCCGCTGGCGGCATCATCATCCCCGACACGGCTGCTGAGAAGCCCCAGCAGGGCGAGGTTTTGGCGGTCGGCCCAGGTGCTCGCGACGAGTCCGGCAAGATCGTGCCGCTCGATGTGAAGGTCGGCGACAAGGTGCTGTTCGGCAAGTGGTCCGGCACCGAGGTCAAGATCGACGGGCAGGAGCTGCTCATCATGAAGGAAAGCGACATCATGGGTGTGCTGGAGAAGTAATCCGGCAAGCTCCCCTGTCGTGAATTGCTGAATTCGTAAATCGTAATTCGTGAATGGGAACGTCGGTCGGCCTCGTGCAGCAGCACGACTTCAAGACTTGGCGCCCTCACCATTTCACGAACAAATCCAACCAGGAGTAGCCAACCATGGCAGCCAAAGAGGTCAAGTTCGCTGCAGATGCGCGTGAGCGCATGATGCGCGGCGTAGACATCCTCGCGAACGCTGTGAAAGTGACGCTCGGCCCGAAGGGTCGCAACGTCGTCATCGAGAAGTCCTTTGGTGCCCCTCGCACCACGAAGGACGGTGTCACGGTCGCCAAGGAGATCGAGCTTGAGGACAAGTTCGAGAACATGGGCGCCCAGATGGTCCGCGAGGTCGCGTCGAAGACGAACGATATCGCGGGTGATGGCACCACCACGGCGACTGTTCTCGCTCAGGCGATCGTCCGCGAGGGCCTGAAGGCGGTTGCGGCCGGCATGAACCCGATGGATCTGAAGCGCGGCATCGACAAGGCGGTCGCTCAGGCGGTCGAGGAGATCCAGAAGCGTGCCAAGAAGGTCAAGAGCTCGGACGAGGTCGCGCAGGTCGGCACCATCTCGGCCAACGGCGAGAAAGAGATTGGCAAGATGATCGCCGAGGCCATGCAGAAGGTCGGCAACGAGGGCGTGATCACGGTTGAGGAGGCGAAGAGCCTAGAGACCGAGCTCGAGGTTGTCGAGGGTATGCAGTTCGACCGCGGCTACCTTTCGCCGTACTTCATCACCAACCCCGACAAGATGGTCGCCGAGCTCGAGGATCCGTACATCCTGATCCACGAGAAGAAGCTGTCCGGCCTGCAGGCCATGCTGCCGGTGCTCGAGGCAGTTGTTCAGACCGGCCGGCCGCTTCTCATCATCGCCGAGGATGTCGAGGGTGAAGCTCTGGCCACGCTCGTCGTCAACAAGCTGCGTGGCGGCCTGAAGGTTTGCGCCGTCAAGGCTCCGGGCTTCGGTGATCGTCGCAAGGCCATGCTGGAGGACATCGCAGTCCTTACGGGCGGCACGGTCATCTCCGAGGACCTCGGCATCAAGCTCGAGAATGTCACGCTCGACATGCTCGGCCGCGCCAAGCGCGTCTCCATCGACAAGGACAACACCACGATCGTCGACGGCGCCGGCAAGAAGAAGGACATCGAGGCCCGCGTCGCCCAGATCAAGGTGCAGATCGAAGAGACCACCTCCGACTACGACCGTGAGAAGCTGCAGGAGCGTCTGGCGAAGCTCGCTGGCGGCGTTGCGGTGATCAAAGTCGGCGGCGCCACCGAGGTCGAGGTCAAGGAGCGCAAGGACCGCGTCGACGACGCGCTCAACGCTACCCGCGCCGCTGTCGAGGCCGGCGTTGTTCCGGGTGGTGGCGTTGCGCTGCTCCGCGCCTCCGCTGCGCTCAACGTCAAGGGCGACAACGATGATCAGGATGCTGGTATCCAGATCATCAAGCGGGCTCTGCAGGCTCCGATCCGCCAGATCGCCGAGAACGCCGGCGTCGAGGGCTCAATCGTGGTCGGCAAGGTGCTCGAGTCGAAGTCCTACAACTTTGGCTATGACGCCCAGAACGACGAGTACGGCGACCTCATTGAGAAGGGCATCATCGACCCGGCCAAGGTCGTGATCACGGCCCTGCAGGACGCTGCGTCGATCGCTGGCCTGCTCATCACCACGGAAGCCGGCATCGCCGAGGCTCCGAAGAAGAAGGAAGCTCCGGCTGCTCCCGGCATGGGCGGCATGGACATGATGTAAGTTGAGGTCTCCCCAGACCTTGGCAACGAGGGCCGCCCCGGGCAACCGGGGCGGCCTTCAAGTTATGAGCGGATAACAATTCGCGGCCTACGGCGAGATCCTCCGAATTTTCCCGATGGCTTCTCAAATTGAGGCATGAACGCTTGTGGCCGCGGAACCTCCAACCTCGCCAATTGATTGAACTAGCTTCCTTATGCGAGCCCGCCTGCCCTAGCGAGCTCATCCGCCTGACGAGCCTCAATTATTGAAAGCGGCGGAACCAATCGTTTTTCGATTCAATTTGGTCTTGGAGGGTTGTTTCGAAAGGGCTGCTTAAGCAGAAAAGCGCTCGCTGAATTTTCAGTACTTGTGCATCCCCTGGATAGCCCCATCAAACCTTCACTGCCGCGAGGAGATATCCGATGAGGCTATCCAAATTATCCTCCTTCCTGTCGATAACATCGGCGTTAGGCGTCCTCGGGGGAATGGCCGATCTATCGTTCGCACAAGAACTCCGAAAAAACGCGACTGAACCCACCAAGGAAGAAAATCAAAGGCTCGTCAATCAGCTGCCATTCTCGGACAGAACAGATTTCGAGAACGCGCATCGCGGTTTTGTGGCGCCCCTGCCGACGGCGACAATAACTGGTGAAGGCGGGAAGGCGCTTTGGAAACCGGGGCAATTTGGTTTCATCGGAGAAAACGCTCCAGCACCAGACAGCGTCAACCCAAGCCTCTGGCGACAATCACAGCTGATCAACATCAGCGGTCTCTTCGAAGTCACCGACGGCATTTATCAGGTCCGAAATCAGGACTTGTCGAACATGACCATCATTGAAGGGAACGAAGGCATCGTCGTCGTTGACCCTCTGGTTTCAGTCGAAACGGCCAGGGCCGCAATAGACCTCTATTATGCGAACCGCGGTCGCAGGCCCCTCAAAGCAGTGATCTACACCCATAGCCACGTCGACCACTATGGTGGCGTTCGCGGCATAGTGGATGAGGCCGACGTTACATCGGGCAACGTCAGGATCTATGCTCCGACCGGCTTTATGGAAGCTGCTGTTGCGGAGAATATTTTCGCTGGCAACGCCATGAGCCGTCGCGCCAGTTACATGTACGGCAACGTGCTTCCCCCTGACGCCAAGGGCCAGGTCGGTGCCGGGCTCGGCACCACCACTTCAGCCGGTACCGTTACGCTGATCCCCCCAACCGATCTCGTAAAGGAAACAGGCGAAAAGCAGATCATCGATGGTCTGACCTATGAATTCCTTCTGGCTCCGGGGTCTGAAGCACCGGCTGAGATGCTGTGGTTCATACAGGAAAAGAAAGCCATTTCTGCCGCCGAAGACGTCACCCACACCTTGCACAATACTTACTCGCTTCGCGGCGCCAAAATTCGCGATCCTCTCTCCTGGTCGAAATACATCAATCAGGCGCTTTCGATGTGGGGTGATAAAGCCGAGGTCATTTTCGCCCAGCATCATTGGCCGACCTGGGGCAATGAAAATGTCGTCGAGCTCATGCAAAAACAGCGTGATCTCTATCGCTTCATCAACGATCAAACGCTGCGCATGGCCAATCAAGGCCTCACGATGGTTGAAATCGCCGAGCAGTTTAAATTGCCGGAGAGTCTCGCCAACTTCTGGGCCAGTCGGGGCTATTACGGATCAATAAACCACAATGTGAAGGCGACCTACGTCCTCTATCTCGGTTGGTTCAACGGCAATCCGGCAACGCTGCATGAGCTTCCACCGGTCGAAGCGAGCAGGAATTACGTCGAGTTTATGGGCGGAGCCGATGCCGTCTTAGGGAAGGCGAAGAAATCGTTTGAAGAGGGCAAATACCGCTGGGTGGCCCAGGTTGTAAATCACGTTGTATTTGCTGATCCCAATAATCAAGAAGCGAAAAATTTGCAGGCCGACGCGCTCGAGCAACTTGGTTATCAGGCCGAGTCGGGTCCGTGGCGCAACTTCTACCTATCAGGCGCCAAGGAACTGCGAGAAGGGATCACGCCACAACCGACGCCTGATACGGCAAGCCCTGATACAGTACGGGCAATGACGCCAGAAATGTTCTTCGACTATCTTGGTATTCGTCTGAACGGTTCGCGAGCTGCGGACGCCAAGCTGGCGCTCAATATCGATTTCGGCAATTCGGATGGCCAATATCTGGTCGAGCTTGAAAACGGCGTACTTAATCACACTGCTCACCGCCAGTCCGACGACGCTGACGCAACGGTGAGATTGACGCGAGAGACGCTGAACCGAATTGCCCTTCACGAGATGACGGTGGCAGACGCCATCAACTCTGGTGACATCACAGTTACGGGTGAGCGCGGCAAGCTGGAGGAGTTGATTTCCTACCTCGATACCTTCGAGTTTTGGTTCAACATCGTCACGCCTTAGGCACCACCGCGCAGCCAGTAGTCTGGTCACGAGCACTGATTCAGCTGCGGGAAACTGCTGATAGGAGCTAGCTTAGTATCTGGGTCGCAGGCGAACCGCAGTTTTCCCAAACCTGCCAGGACGTGATGCTAACCTGTTGAAATTATTAGGAGTGGCGCTCCCTACGGGAGTCGAACCCGTCTTTCCAGATTGAAAATCTGGCGTCCTAACCGATAGACGAAGGGAGCGCTGGCCCGGCTGTATAAGAAGGTTCGGCGGCCGTGGCAAGGGCTGAAGCCGTTCTGCCGCGGTCGCGTCTCTGAATGAGCTTGCTCAGCTGCACTTTCGCTCGAGCAGCCGACAGAACCTGGCGTGAACGAAGCGCACTCGCAGAAGGGCCACCCCTATTCAGACTTGCGTGGCCTCGCGCTACCGCTTGCTCGAGATCCCATCTGGGTTGGCCGCTTGAATCGTCGCCCAAAAGCATCTGCAGGGAGCAGATGGTGCCGGCAGAGGGACTTGAACCCCCGACCTACCGCTTACAAGGCGGTTGCTCTACCAACTGAGCTATGCCGGCGAATTGCAGTGCAACGCGGCGCTTATAGCCCGAGACGATCCATCTGGCCAGATGTCCACGAGTCGCCCCTTGGTGCCCTGCCCTCCTTTACACAATGTATACTCTAGTCTCCATTTCGCCAGGACAGGGTTCGCCCTGCGCCGTAAAGTAGTCAGATGTCGCACAATACGCGTTGCGAGTGCCACGCGAGGAGATTTCGTTATGCGTTCACGCTCCCTATGGGCAGCTTTGATGGCATGCCTGGCCCTGAGCCTTGCCGGATCTCAGCCAGCCTCCGCAGGCGGCGAGTACACGGTCTGGAAAGGCAGGGATTACCGCCCGGCCTACTATCCCGTGAGACCGCGGCCCGTCAGCGTCTACTTCATCACGGATCCTTACGCCTATCGCTACGAGCCCCGCGGTTACTACCCCTACTACGACGCCGGATACTGGCGCCCGCTCTGCGGCAGGAACATCAACTGCGTCCCGGCAGTCTTCCAGTCGCCTTACTGGAAAGCCTGGGGCTACCCCAAACCCTGGCTGAACCGCCATTACCACCGCGTCTACCACGGCCGGATTCGGCCCTGGCATTGGTGAGCGGCCACTCCCCATTGGCCGATAACGCCTGACAGGCGTCCCGCTCTCCTGCCAGGCCGAGGGACCGGGCTAGAGCCACCTCGCCCGGTCCCAATTTGCTGCGTGGAACGTGCTCCTCCGATTCCCGTTGACCTTAATTCTAAGGGAGTCGGAGGTGGAACGCTCATGGAGAAAACAAGAAGCACTTCGGCCGAGCTCCGGAGTGCGATCGATCATGGTCTCACCGGAGATAAGATCGCAGCACTGGATCCTGCAGCTGCTCCACTCGGTACAGACGATGAGGCAGGCGGTGTGCCCGTCGACCCTGCCCTCATGGCCGAAGTGAAAGAGCAGGAACTCCGGGCCGGAAGCCAGATCCGCCAGTCCGCATCGCAACCGACCTCGAGCGACGGCATGCTCCCCTGGCTGTTGGTCGCTGCGTTTCTTCTGGCCGCCTTTGCGATTGTCTGGGTCGCAATGGACTATGTCTAGGCAGATCAGCAGGACGCACCGGGCTCAGGTCGCATCGAGCAGTTCTCGCGTGACGTAGTAAACGCCGCTGTCACCCCCCTCGAGCCGTGCGGAAACACCGCGGTAGAAGTATTGCGGATTGAAACCCCAACGCTTGTTGAGCCGCATGGAGGCCGCAATTTCTATAGCCGGCCCAATCATCTCAAATCCGTGATCCAAGAATAGATCGAGCAGCGGTTCGTAGGCGAAGACCTCTACCAGCGCCCTGAACCGCATAAGCACCGCAAGTTCGAGCGACGGATCTCTTCCAAGACGCTGCCGCAAGCAGCTTTCGACGATTCGAGCATCCTCCGGCGTAAGGCCTCGCAGGAAGATCAGGCCGCACTCTTTTGCGACAAGCTCCCGCATCGGAGCTGCAAGGTCTTCAGCGGCGATGGTGGGAACGTCAGTGGGGTCCCATGTGATGGCCATGGTACTTCCTCATAACAAGCACGCTAGTGGTGAGCCGTCTTGCGCCTCGAAGAGGCAGCCCCCGAACCTGGTGATTTCTCCGTACGGGTACATGATCGAGTCCGTCTTCATCGGCAGGGTCGTCCCAGTCGACCCCTTTCTCACGCTTGAGACGAGATTGCCGGGGACGCGCTGTTCCCGACGTGACAAGCCTCGGTGTGGTTGTGATCGGTCAGATGAGACGGAGCCGAACTAACGGCGGCCGAACCAACCGCGCAGGTCGTGGAGAATTTCGCGCGCGGCGTTGTGGCCAGGAACACCGGTAACACCGCCGCCGGGATGGGCGCCGGAGCCGCAAAGATAAAGGTCGGGCACCGGCATGCGATAATCGGCATGGCCGAATACCGGACGCATCGAGAAAAGCTGATCCAGCGACAGCTGGCCGTGGAAGATGTCGCCGTCCACCATGCCGAAACGGCGTTCCAAATCAAGCGGCGACAAAACCTGGCGCGCGACGATGCTCGCCCTGAAGTTCGGCGCGTGGCGCGTCACCGTTTCGATCACCACGTCGGCGAACTCATCCTTTGCTTCGTCCCAACTGCGCCCGTCCGGAAGATGTGGCGCCACGTGCTGCACGAACAAGCTCGCCACGTGCTTGCCCGGCGGCGCAAGGGTGGGGTCGAGCGTCGTTGGGATGAGCATCTCCACGACGGGCTCGCGCGACCATCCGTAGAGCCGCGCATCAAGGTAAGCGCGTTCAAGATAAGAGATGGTCGGTCCAATGATGATTCCGGAGCCATGATGTGGCTGCGGATGCTTCCCAGGCCGGCAGAGAAAATCGGGCAACTCCGACAGCGCCACATTCATCCGGAATGTGCCGGAGCCTGTTTTCATGCCTGTAAAGCGGCTTCGCAGCTCGGGAGCTATCGCGTTTTCCGGCACCAGGTCACGGAAAAGCAGTTTCGGCGGCACGTTAGCAGCCACCACACGCGCCCGAATTTCCTCACCCGATTGCAGAACAACGCCGATCGCGCGGCCATCCTTTACAGCGACCTGCGCGACAGCCGCACCCGTGAGAACTTCGGCACCGCGAGCCCGGGCCGAGGCGCACATGGCCTGGGTAATGGCGCCCATTCCGCCAATGGCATGGCCCCACACGCCAGACTTGCCGTTCACCTCGCCGAAGCAATGATGCAGGAGAACATAGGCCGTGCCCGGAGTGTACGGAGACGCGTACGCTCCGACGATGCCATCGAACGCAAATGCGCCCTGCACGAATTCGCTCTCAAACCAACAGGCAAGGAAGTCGGCAGCGCTCTTCGTGAACAGATCCAGGAGTAGCCGCTGATCCTCGATGGAGAGCCCCCAAAAGCGTCGGCCCAACCCTGCGGCCTTTATCAGTTCGATGATCCCTCCACCCGCATTGGGCGGCGTGCGCAGAACAAGATCGCGCAATATCCTGGCGGCTCGCTCCAACGCGGCGTCATAGGCTGGCAACCGCTCCGCATCGCGCGGCGAGAACTCCGCAATGGCGCGCTGACGATTGGCAAGCCCGTAGGGCATGAGAAGGCCGCGCTTTGCGTCAATGGGCCAGAAGTTGGCCGCCGGACGTTCGAGAATTTTGAGGCCGAATTTATCGAGCTCGAGATCCGCGATGACCTTCGGATTGAGCAGGCTCACCGTGTAGGACGCGACGGAATTGCGAAAGCCCGGGTGAAACTCCTCCGTCATCGCCGCGCCGCCGACGACGTCATTCTTCTCAAGCACGATGACGCGCAGCCCCGCACCGGCCAGATAAGCTGCGCAGGTGAGCCCGTTGTGCCCACCGCCGATAATCGCCACGTCGTATTGCGGATCGCTCATGGTATGGTTGTCCCGCGCTCGCCACATTTTGGCAATGTGGCGGAAGCGTTGAAGCACGCGCCGGCAAATGATACGACCCGTCTCGGGAAACAGAACATCCGCTGGAGAAACGTCCGATGGCAAAGCCCGCCCTGCTCATGACCGGTCGCATGATGCCGCTGATCGAGGAACAGCTTGATCAGATCTTCGACGTGCATCGGCTGAAGCAGCCGGCGGATTTAGAGTCGGCGCTCGCCGCCAAAGGCGACGTGTTCGAGGCGATCTGCACGGGTGCGTTCACCGGTGTGAAAGTCGACGACGCATTGATGGCGCGTCTGCCGAAGCTGCGGATCATCGGCAATTTCGGCGTCGGTTACGACAGCGTGGATGCCGCGGCAGCCGGAAAGCGCGGAATCATCGTCACCAACACGCCCGACGTGCTGACGGAAGAAGTAGCGGACACCACGTTGGGATTGCTCCTCATGACAGTGCGTGAGCTGTCCCAGGCCGAGCGCTGGCTCCGCGAAGGCAAGTGGGCGAAGCAAGGCGAGTATCGACTGACACCGGCCAGCTTGCGCGACCGCAGCGTCGGCCTTCTCGGGATGGGTCGCATCGGAATGGCTATTGCGCGGCGCCTTGAGGCGTTTGGCCTGCCCGTCTCCTACCATACGCGCCGCCAGCGTCCGGAGCTGCACTACACATACTATCCGACCCCCGTGGAGCTGGCGAAAGCCGTCGATACGCTGATCGTCATCACGCCAGGTGGTCCGGAAACGAAAAACATCGTGAACGCGGTTGTGCTGGAAGCGCTCGGTCCGCGCGGTGTGCTCATCAACATGGCTCGCGGCACCTGCGTCGACGAAGCTGCGCTCATCCAGGCACTGCGGAACGGCACCATTCATGCGGCCGGCCTCGACGTGTTCCTGAACGAGCCCAACATCAATCCCGAGCTGCTCACGCTGCCTAATGCCGTGCTGCTTCCGCACGTCGGATCGGCGTCGGTCTACACGCGCAACAAGATGGGCCAGCTCGTCGTCGATAATCTCAAGGCGTACGCCGAGCGCAAGCCGCCGCTGACGCCTGTGCCCGAGACGCCCTTCAACGGCTGGTAGAAACTCGCCACGCGACACTTAGGGCCTGCCTGAAATACGCGAAACGCGCTTGCCCCCGCGGGCAAGCGCGCATAGTACTCTGCGCGCACCGCTGGCGCGCTTCTTCCGCGTCATCTTTGTCTGCAGGAACTGATCGTGAGGCAAACCATGGGCTTTTTCGCTGACAGCCTGAACCGCATACAGCCGTCTGCAACCATCGCGGTCTCGACCAAGGCGCGCCAGCTGAAAGCCCAGGGTCGAGACATCATCTCGCTTTCGGCCGGAGAACCCGACTTCGATACGCCCGAGAACATCAAGGAAGCCGCCATTCGGGCGATGAAAGAGGGGAAGACGAAGTACACGGACGTCGACGGCATTCCCGAGTTGAAGGCGGCGATCGTCGAGAAGTTCAAGCGCGAGAACGGGCTGGAGTACAAGACCTCGCAGGTCACCGTCGGCACCGGCGGCAAGCAGGTGCTTTACAATGCCTTGATGGCGACCATCAATCCGGGGGACGAGGTGGTCATCCCGGCCCCTTGCTGGGTGTCCTACGCCGACATCGTGCTGCTCGGCGGCGGCAAACCCGTGTTCGTACCCTGCCGTCTGGAGGACGGCTACAAGCTGAAGCCGGAAGCGCTCGACCGGGCCATCACCCCGCGGACCAAGTGGTTCATCTTCAACTCGCCTTGCAATCCCACCGGTGCGGCCTACTCGCGGGATGAGGTGAAGGCGCTTACGGACGTCCTACTGCGGCACCCGCACGTCTGGGTTCTGAGCGACGACATGTACGAGCACCTGCTCTACGACGGCCACGAGTTCTGGACGCCGGCGCAGGTGGAGCCGAACCTCTACGACCGTACGCTAACGATGAACGGCCTCTCCAAGGCCTACTGCATGACCGGCTGGCGTCTCGGTTACGGCGCGGGCCCCGAGCCGCTCATCAAGGCAATGTGCAAGCTGCAGTCGCAGTCCACATCGAACCCGAGCTCGATCACCCAGTGGGCAGCCGTCGAGGCGCTGACGGGTCCGCAGGACTTCATTGAGCGGAACAATAAGGTGTTCGTGCAGCGGCGCGACCTCGTCGTTTCGATGCTCAACCAGGCGCGCGGCATCAAGTGCCCGAAGCCCGAAGGCGCGTTCTACGTCTATCCGTCGTGCGAAGAGCTGATCGGCAAGACCACGCCGAAGGGCGTCAAGATCAACAACGACGAAGACTTCGTCACCGCCCTGCTCGACGAGGAAGGCGTGGCCTGCGTCCACGGCGCCGCGTTCGCCATGTCGCCGTTCTTCCGCATCTCCTACGCCACGTCGACGGAATTGCTGGAGGAGGCGTGCAAGCGCATCCAGCGCTTCTGCGCCAGCCTCACCTGAAGCCTTGCACTATGGGGCTTGTGCCACAGGCCCTCGACAAAATGCTGCCGCCGGTCAACTGCACGTTGGTCGGCGGCACTCAGGCGGCTAGAGTTCATGCGCCGGGATCGCCATGACCTGTTGCGGCTCGTGTGGTGCTAGGCGCGGGCCAGAACTTGGGCAGGGGGAAATGAGCAGAGCTTTGGTGCTGAGCATTCTGGTGGCAACAGCCCTTGCTGTGGCCGGTTGTGGTGTGCGCGGCTCTCTCGAACCGCCGCCCAGCGCCAAGGCGGATACCACGGCCCAGGCCGACTCAGGTCAAGGCAAGCCCGCCGGCGCCGCTCCCAAGCCGCATCGCGAATTCATTCTGGATGGGCTGCTGCGGTAGCTCCCGAGGCGTAGCCAACCGAGGCTCCAAACCTATCCGAAAGACTTCGCCGCTTGAAAAGCGCGGCTCTTCAACGGGCGCAGCTCGTGTTCAGCTTGAGCATGAGGCGCAACGCCCCCCTTGTCAGAGCGCAGTGAAGCCTTCAGGCCCGCCGGTCATCCCCGACGGGCGACTTGACGTCCGCTGCTTACCGGTCGATCTCGCCGAACACGATGTCCAGCGATCCGAGGATCGCCGACACGTCCGCCAGCATGTGGCCCCGGTTCATGAAGTCCATGGCCTGCAGGTGGGCGAAACCGGGCGCGCGAATCTTGCAGCGATAGGGCTTGTTGCTGCCATCAGAGACCAGATACACGCCGAACTCGCCCTTCGGCGCCTCCACCGCGGCGTAGACTTCGCCCGGCGGAACGTGGATGCCCTCAGTGTACAGCTTGAAGTGGTGGATCAGCGCCTCCATCGAGCGCTTCATCTCCGCGCGCCTGGGCGGCACGACCTTCGGGTCCTGGGCGATGTGCGGCCCTTGCCCCTCGGCGGAGAGCAGCTTCTCGCAGCACTGTTTCATGATCCGCACGGACTGGCGCATCTCCTCCATGCGGATGAGCTGCCGGTCGTAGTTGTCGCCGTTCTTGCCGACGGGAATGTCGAATTCGAGGTCAGCGTAGCACTCGTAGGGCTGGGCCTTGCGCAGGTCCCAGGCAGCGCCGGAACCGCGCAGCATCACGCCAGTGAAGCCCCATTTCATGCAGTCTTCCAGCGAGACGACGCCGATGTCGACGTTTCGCTGCTTGAAGATGCGGTTCTCCATGACGAGGTCGTGGATGTCATCGAGAACCTTGGGATGCGTCTCGCAGAACTTGGCGATATCCTCGATCAGGTCCGGCGGAAGGTCCGCCTTGACCCCGCCAAACCGGAAATACTTGGCGTGCATGCGCGCGCCCGAGGCGCGCTCGTAGAAGATCATGAGCTTCTCGCGCTCCTCGAAGCCCCACAGCGGCGGCGTCAACGCGCCTACGTCCATCGCCTGCGTGGTGACGTTGAGGAGGTGCGAAAGCAGCCGGCCGATCTCACAGTAGAGGACGCGAATCAGCTGAGCGCGGTAGGGCACCTCGATCCCGAGCAACCGCTCGACCGCGAGACAGAACGCGTGCTCCTGGTTCATCGGCGCCACGTAGTCGAGCCGGTCGAAGTAGCCGATATTCTGCAGGTAGGTGCGCGACTCGATCAGCTTCTCGGTGCCGCGGTGCAGAAGGCCGATGTGCGGGTCGACCCGCGTGACGACCTCACCATCCAGCTCCAGCACAAGCCGCAACACGCCGTGCGCGGCCGGGTGCTGCGGACCGAAATTGATGGTGAATGGGCGGATGTCGGTTTGAGCCATTGGTGTCTCGGCCGATAGCGAATTGCGAACTGGTGGATCTGCTAGCCTGGTTCCCTGCAGTCAGAGCGAAGACCGGAGCCCTCGCGGTTAACTCGCTTTTTCGTCTCCCGGCAGGAACCGCCCAGTCATTTCCCACGGGCTCTCGAAATCGAAGTTGCGGAACTCCTGCGTCAGCCGCACAGGCTCGTAGACGACGCGCTTTTGCTCGTCGTCATAGCGCACCTCGACGTAGCCGCTGAGTGGGAAGTCCTTGCGCAGGGGGAAGCCCTGGAAGCCGTAGTCGGTGAGGATCCGGCGCAGATCGGGGTGGCCCGAGAACAGGATCCCGTACATGTCGTAGGCTTCCCGCTCGTACCAGTTGGCAGCCGGGAAGACGTCGACGACGCTCGGAACGGGATTGATCTCGTCGGCCTGGATCTTGACCCGGATGCGCTGATTGAGCCGCGGTGAAAGCAGATGGTAGACGACGTCGAAACGCTTCTCCCGGCCCGGCCAGTCGACGCCGCAGATGTCGATGAGGATCTCGAAGCGGCAGCGGCCGTCGTCTCGCAAGAGCTTCAGCACTGGCACGATCTGCGCGGCGTCGACGAACAGGGTCAGCTCGCCCCAGCGCACGTGCCAGTTCTGCAGCGCCGCATCGAGCTTGCCGCTCAGGTATTCCCCCAGCTCCTGCAGCGATTCGTTGTCAGCCGCCATGTCGCTTCTTCTCCCTCACCCCACGCCGGCTCAGCGCTCGATCGTGCCCGTGCGGCGAATCTTGCGTTGTAGCAGCAGCACGCCGTAGAGCAGCGCCTCTGCGGTCGGCGGGCAGCCAGGCACATAGACATCCACGGGAATGATGCGGTCGCAGCCACGCACCACCGAGTAGGAGTAGTGGTAGTAACCGCCGCCGTTCGCGCAGCTGCCCATGGAGATGACGTAGCGCGGCTCGGGCATCTGGTCGTAGATCTTGCGCAGCGCCGGCGCCATCTTGTTGGTCAGCGTGCCGGCGACGATGATGACGTCGGACTGGCGGGGCGAGGCACGCGGCGCGAAGCCGAACCGCTCCGCATCCCAGCGCGGCATCGACATCTGCATCATCTCGACCGCGCAGCAGGCGAGGCCGAAGGTCATCCACATGAGCGAGCCGGTGCGCGCCCAGTTGATCAGCTCGTCAGTCGCGGTGACCAGGAAGCCCTTGTCCGCAAGCTCGCTGGAAATCTGCTCGAAATAGGGGTCCGTTGGCGTGGGAGCTGTCCCACCGCCTTCACGCGGCTTCTCGAAGACGGGCTTCGGGGGCAGGATCAATCCCATTCGAGTGCTCCCTTCTTCCACTCGTAGATGAAGCCGACCGTCAGCACGGCCAGGAATGCCAGCATCGACCAGAAGCCAAACGCCCCGACATCCCCGAACGCGACCGCCCACGGGAACAGGAACACGATTTCGAGGTCGAAGATGATGAAGAGAATCGAGACCAGGTAGAAGCGCACATCGAACTTCATGCGCGCGTCGTCGAATGCGTTGAAGCCGCATTCGTAGGCGGAAACCTTCTCCGGATCGGGGTTCCGTACCGCAATGAGGAATGGAGCGATCATCAACGCCGCGCCGATCAGGAGCGCAACGCCGATGAACACCGCGAGCGGTAGATAGTCCAGAAGAAGCGGGCTCATGGGTCGGATCTTCCTGGTAGCGGTGCCGGCGAACAGAGGCACCGGTGCACGCTCGTAACCCACGAGCGGCGAGCGCGCAACAGTCTGCCTTGCATCTGGGACCAGCTTTCGCGCCAGCCGAGGGGGCCTAAGGTCGCACCGAGCGTTTTCCGGGGCGAGCTGCGGTCCGGTCGCCCGGACGAAGCTACGATCGCCTAACCATGAGCGACCTTCCGGCAGGCCGTCAGGAACCTAGGGGATACCCCCCGCGTTCCGCTAAGCGGATCACGGCCTATTGGGCCTGCGCCGCGCCTTTCCCATATAGCAAAAACGTCTGCAACCCGGGTGGGGAGGGACTGGAGCCAATGATGAGTACAGGCGTCCTCTACACAAGGCCGACGTCGCTCGCGGCCCGGTGGAAAAAGCGCACCCCATACATCCCCCGCCGCGTGGAGCCGCTTGCTCCGACGACGGTGGTTTTTGTCAGGCCCGGCCACTATGAGTTCATGGACAAGGTGCTTGTGGGCCGGATGCCGGATATTCCGCTGAGCCCCGAGGGGCTCGACCAGGCGCACACAATCGCCCAACGCTTGTCGTCTCATGGCATCTCGCGTGTCCACTCGAGCCCGCGCCAGCGCGCCCTGGAGACGGCGACCATTGTCGCGCGAACGGCGCAGGTGCCGCTCGAAATCTCCTTTTCCCTCGACGAGGTCGACTTCGGTGCCTGGACGGGGATGAGCTTCGAGGACCTCGCAGCGGACGGGACGTGGAACTTCTGGACCATGCTCCGCAGCGTTGCCCGGCCGCCCGAGGGCGAGACCATGCGCGAGGTGCAAGACCGCGTCCTCCGTTATCTCGCCAGAGCGCACAAGAACCACCCCGGTGAGCGTATCGTTGTGGTGACTCACCTGGAGGTGATTCGCGCCGCCGTTCTCGCCTGCCAGGGCCGTTCGCTGGATGCTTACGCGGAGGTCTCTGTTGCCCCGGCGGGAGTTGTTGAGATCACCCTTAGCGACGAGGGTGCGCAGCTCGTGGTAGAGGCGGCCGTCTGAACGCGCCCCACTCGAGAGCAAACGCGATACGAGGTACAAACATCGATGCCGTCTGTTAGGCGAGATCGGGCGGCGTTTCTGACCCGTTGCGGATCAGGTCAGATCGATCGCCTACCGCAACAGTTATTAATCAGAGGGATCGAGATCTCCGCCCATTCCTCCGAACTGCTTATTTCTCCAACTTCAGTGAGCCAGTTTGATGTCCGCGCACGGGCGCATTCTATTGCGTCTTGAAGCCGCGCGGCTCGCCTATCATCTTCAACTATGCCAGAACACCTCGCAGGAAGCTGACCTGAAGTCCACGACCGGGCGACTGGTATCGTGAGACGGTCTCATCCATCTGATCCCGCCGCGTGGCCTGAGAGGTCACGCATCTCCTAGGTTTTAAATCATATCGCAGGGGGTGACACGCACATGCCACGCGCTGCTGTCCTCGTTCTCGATTCCGTCGGCATTGGCGGCGCACCAGACGCTTCGCGCTACGGTGACGAGGGCGCGGATACGGTCGGCCATATCGCCGAATGGTGCGCGCGTGGCGATGGCGACAGACCCGGGTTGCGTTCCGGCCCTCTTCGCGTTCCCAACCTTGTCAGTCTTGGATTGGGGCACGCGTGCGCGTGCGCCACGGGCCGCATCCCGCCCGGATTGGAGGGCGAGGTGAAGCGCGCATGTTATGGCTCGGCGATTGAAACCTCGCGGGGTAAGGACACGCCCTCCGGCCATTGGGAGCTCGCAGGCGCCCCGGTCACCTTCGAGTGGGGCTATTTCCCCAACACCAAGCCTTGCTTTCCGCGCGATCTGGTCGAAGCGCTTTGTGCCGAAGCCGGCCTGCCCGGCATTCTTGGCGATTGCTACGCATCCGGCACAGCCATCATCGATGAGCTCGGCGAAGAGCACCTGAAGACCGGCAAGCCGATTTGCTACACTTCCGTGGACAGCGTTTTTCAGATCGCAGCACACGAGGAAGCTTTTGGCCTGGAGCGGCTCTATGAGGTCTGCAAAATTGCGCGCCGCCTCCTTGATCCCTTGCGCATTGGCCGGGTCATTGCGCGTCCGTTTGTCGGCACACCTGAAACCGGCTTTCGGCGCACGCCAAACCGGCGCGATTTTGCAGTGCCGCCGCCCTCACCTACCATTCTCGAACGAGCGGCATCGGCTGGACGCGATGTCGTCAGCATCGGAAAAATTGCCGATATTTTCGCTCACTCTGGTACAGGCCGTGTGCTGAAAGGTGCCGGCAACATGGCTATGTTCGACCGTACGCTGGAGGGATTTTCGTCGCTTGCCGACGGCGGCCTGCTCTTCGCCAATTTCGTCGATTTCGACACCGAATTTGGCCATCGGCGCGATGTTCCTGGCTATGCGGCCGCGCTTGAAGCCTTTGATGCACGACTGCCCGAACTGTTCAACCTGATGCGGCCGGGCGATCTTCTCATCATCACGGCGGACCACGGGTGCGATCCGACCTGGAAAGGCACCGATCATACGCGCGAGCAGGTGCCGATCCTGGCGTTGGGGCTCAACCGGGAACCGGGCTCGATCGGGCGTCGCGCCACCTACGCCGATGTCGGCGCGACTGTTGCGAAACATCTCGGCCTCGAACCGCCGATCGCGGGGACTTCGTTCGCTTAATCGCAAACGAACGTTAATCCGAAATCGCTTCGCCTAACACCTACAGAGCAAAATTAAAGGGCGCCTTGGTGGTCGAAAAAAGCACTTTCACCGCCGAGCGCCCTTGTTTTATGCCCAATTCAAAAACCGATCCAAAGCCGTCCAACACGCGCATCATGTCTTCACACGGCACTTGAATTCTGCCGGAGGAACTAAATCTTTTGCCATGCGTTTTTATAGTCAGGCAACGTATCGGTGCGCGGCGCGTGAGACGGGTCAACAAGCGCCTGACCACGATGACGCGCACTTGGCGAGCTGATCTTCGTAAATGAAGACCGATGTTTCGCGTTTTCTTTCACGACTTTTCAGCAAACGCTTTGATCACCGCTCCCTGCTCAGGGCCCCAGCACAAATGACATGACTAGGACATCATCAATTACTGGGGCGGCGGATACAGAAGACATTGTTTATTCCCATTCCGTGAGGCTTACGCCCATGCGCTCGATAGCTGCAGTAAGCGTGAGCGTGGGAATGGCAAGGCACGCGATATCCGGACCATTTCTCGTCCGATGTCTCTGTTTATCACCAGCCTTCGGATCAGCTTCGTAATTAACACCGGGAGCAGGCATGCGCGCTTATTTCCCCCAGTTTGCTCCGAGTAGCGACGTTATTGGTGCGCCTGCCTGCTTTTCTTCGAATTGGAGGCGACATGCTGCCAGAATTGACGCAAGCGGGCACACTTCGCGTTTTCATGACGACGGACGCCGTTGGTGGTGTCTGGCAATACTCACTCGATCTCGCACAGGGCCTTAGAGCCTACGATACGCAAACAACACTTTGCGTTATCGGCCCTCGCCCTGAACCCGAACAGCTCGCAGCAGCGCAACGCATTCCGGGTTTGAAGCTCATCCATCTCGATTTGCCCCTGGACTGGACAGCCGCAAATCCTGAAGACGTTCTCGATACTGCAACAGCGGTCGTCGCTTCTGTCGAAGAACACGACTGCGATATCGTGCATCTCAACAGTCCAATTCTTGCCGCCGGCCGTCCTTTCCCTGTGCCTGTGGTGGCCGTCTGTCATTCCTGCATGGCCACGTGGTGGCAGGCCATGCGCACGCGGCCTCTTTCTCGCCAATTCCGATGGCATCGCGACCTGCTTGCCCGGGCGCTTACCAAAGTCGATGCTGTCGTGACTCCGACCAAAGCGTTCGCAACAGCTGTCGCGCAAACCTACAACCTGCCATCGCTTCCGACCGTGATTTATAATGGGCGGCGTCCCTGCATTCGAGAACCGTTACCTGAGGGTACAATTCCGGAAGGGCCCTTTGCTTTTACCGCAGGGCGCTTATGGGACGAAGGCAAGAACGTTCGCACGCTCGATGAGGCCGCAAGTCGTCTTTCCATTCCCGTTTTTGCTGCCGGTCCGGTTAAAGGGCCGAATAAAGCGAGCATCAAATTCAATCATCTGCAGACGCTCGGAAACCTGACCGATGGTCAGATCGCGGAATGGCTGGCGGCCAAGCCGATATTTGTCTCCACCGCTCGTTATGAGCCTTTCGGGCTAGCAGTGCTCGAGGCCGCAGAAGCCGCTTGTCCGCTTGTGCTTTCCGACATTCCCACGTTCCGCGAGCTTTGGGATGGCGCTGCCATTTTCGTGCCGCCAACCGAAGACGCGGCTGTCGCCGAAGCCGTCGAAATGCTGGCCTCGGACATTCGCCAGCGGACATTAATAGCGTCGGCAGCGCGCAGACGGGCGCGGCGCTATACGGCCGAAGTCATGGCTGCGAAAGTGCGCGCCCTCTACGGCACCCTCCTCGCGAGAAACAGGCCGCGCGTCCACAGCGCGGCTTTGGCATGAGGCGCCTTCCGGCCTCATGCCCGATCACAGAATCGTTTGGAAAAGTGGGCACGCACCAGGGGCTCAAGTTGAGCGCAGTGCCCTCTGAAAAACTGCGCGAAAGGAAATCGATGTGAGGAGTGGTCTGCTGCGGATCGTCATCCTCGGGCCGAGCTTGGCATCCACCTCGGATAACGATTACGCAACGATCTTTCGGCCTCTCTTAAGAGCACTGGCAGCTCGCGGCCACCATATTCTGTTCCTTGAACGCACCGGTGAATTCGCTACGACAGCCTTCAATAAGCCGGATTATTGCCGCCTGGAATTCTATGACGACCTAAAGAGGCTCGAACGTTTTCGAGATAAAATCATCACCGCCGATGTCGTCATCGTGAGCTCACATCTCTCGGAAGGAAGTGCTGTCGCACAATTCGTCCAGAAAATCGCGCGAGGCGTCGTTGCGTTCTACGACCTCGATACGCCGACTACGTTGGAACAGCTCGAAGCCGGGACATGTACGTATCTCACCTATCCAGTTGTCAGGGGATACGATCTTTACTTGTCCGCCACCGATGGCCCAATTCTAAGGCAGATCAAATCAAAATATGAAGTGCCATTCGTCCGACCGCTCCATTGTTCGGTCGAGCCAGAAGCTTTTGTTGCTTCGCAGCGCCCGTTCCGTTGGGATCTGAGTTTCTTCGGAGACTACAGCGCGGATCGACACTCGGTTTTGCAACGTCTTATCATCGAACCGGCGCGACGAGCACCGCACCTACGGTTCGCTGTTGCTGGTGCTCACTACCCCAGCGACATCGATTGGCCGGGAAATGTCGAGCGTTTTGCCCATGTCACCTCGGATAACACCCCGGAGATTTATGCTGCGAGCCGCTTTGCGCTGAACATCTCGGGAGAAACGAACCGAACGGCCTTCGTCGCCACCGCAAGCATTTTCGCTGCAGCAGCTGCGGGGACGGCCGTCATTGCGGATCCATGCCCAAGCCTCGCTTCCCTCTTCAAGCCCGACCGCGAGATTTTGATCGCAACGCGCCCTGAAGACGTGCTCGCATTCCTTCTGAGCATTCCGGAGTCTCGTCGACGACGTCTTGCGCAGGCCGTACGGCGGAGCGTACTTGCCCATCACACTGCCGATCGCCGGGCGCACGAGTTCCAAAACTACATCGCCGAGGCCATGCAATTTCGTCAGCAGCGAGAAGTCGCTGGCCTCAGTGCTACGCGATGAGCGAAACCGGGGTCGGTGCGACCTCAACCGCCTGCTCTCCCCGCTACCACTTCAGGATTGGACGCTCGCGGCAACTCGGCTAAACCGTGACCAACCAGAGGCGGCATCTCGCACGACAAGTGCTCGCCTCGTGTTAGCGCAATTTGGGAGCAGCGGGCATGGCCACCACGAATACAGAGCCAAAGAAGCGCATGAAGATCGCCGTCATCCCGGGCGACGGCATCGGCAACGAGGTCGTCCCTGAAGGAATCCGTGTGCTGGAGGCTGCCGGCAGCCACTTCGGGCTCGAATTCCAGTGGGACCATTTCGATTGGAGCTGCGAGCGCTTCCACAAGGTCGGCAGCATGATGCCTGCCGATGGCCTCGATCAGCTCCGGCCCTATGACGCCATCTACCTCGGTGCCGTGGGCTACCCTGGCGTACCGGACCACGTTTCGCTCTGGGGCTTGCTGATTCCGATTCGGCGCGGCTTCCAGCAGTACATCAACCTGAGGCCCGTGCGCATGTTCGAGGGCCTGAAGTCACCCCTCGCCGACCGCAAGCCAGGCGACATCGACTACTGGATCGTCCGCGAGAACAATGAGGGCGAGTATTCATCGATCGGTGGCCGGCTTTACGAAGGCACGGAACTCGAGGCGGCCTTCCAGCAGGCGGTTTTCACCAGGAAGGGTTGCGACCGGGTGATGCGCTATGCCTTCGAGCTTGCCAAGACGCGAGAGCGCAAGCAGGTGACCTCGGCGACCAAGTCCAACGGCATTTCCATCTCGATGCCCTACTGGGACGAGCGCTTTGCAGCAATCGCCAAGGAGTACCCGGAGATCAAGACGAACCAGTTCCACATCGACATTCTGTGCGCGCACCTTGTGCGCAACCCGCACTGGTTCGATGTCATTGTCGCTTCCAACCTGTTTGGGGACATCCTGTCTGACCTCGGCCCCGCCACGACCGGAACCATCGCCATCGCGCCGGGCGCCAATATCAACCCCGAGCGCGAGTATCCCTCCATGTTCGAGCCAGTGCACGGCTCCGCGCCAGACATCGCCGGCAAGAACATCGCCAACCCCATCGGTCAGATCTGGTCTGGCGCGATGATGCTCGAGCACCTCGGGCACAAGGAGGCGGCCGACGCCATTGTTGCCGCGATCGAGGAGGTCATCCGCACCGGGGAGACGCTCACTCCCGACATGGGCGGCAAGGCCTCCACACAGGACCTCGGCAAGGCCATCGCCGACATCGTGCGCGGCTAAACCCTGCGCAGGGTGGGGTTCTTTGCTTCTGGCTAACCTCCGCGTTAGTCCGCTATCGGCAACAACCACGCCCTGCATTATATTGTTCGCTCGGATCATGAGCCGGCGAAGGAGCGTCTGGACCCGACATGCTCAAGGCAATCACTGCCCGGAATGTTGTTCTGACCTTCGCCGCGCTCGGCGTATTGCTCCAGGCGCCGGCCAACGCCGCCAGCGTGAATGCCGCTGCCAAAACGCAGGAGGCCGCCTCCGCCCTCCTGCGCGGCAACGTCGAACAGGCGATCAAAGCCTATTCGGAAGCGCTTCGCGATGAGGACCTCCCAAACGACCGGCGCGCAGCCATTCTGAACGACCGCGGCGTCGCGAACAGCCGGCTTGGCAACCACAGGGCCGCGGTCGAGGACTTCAACCGGGCCGTACAGCTCTTTCCCGAGTACGCGCCGGTTTACAACAATCGGGGCAATACCCTGCTCGCCCTGGGCTTCACCGAGGAGGCCCTTCGGGATTTCGAACGCGCGATCGCCCTCGCCCCCGGCTTTGCGGCGGCCTACAACAACCGGGCGAGCGCACTGCTGAAACTTGGCCGGACAGCGGAAGCTATCGAGGATTACACGCGCGCCATCCGGCTCGCCCCGCAGAGCCCGGCGTCACTCATCGGCCGCGGACAAGCATACCTTCTGCAGAACCGTCCCTTTTCTGCCCTTCGTGAATTCGGTCGAGCCATCGTCGTCGACAGCCGCTCCTCGGCTGCGCTCAGGGCAAAGGCTGCTGCGGCCATGCACGTGGGGCGTTTCGACGAGGCAATCGAGGATCTGGGCCGCGCCATCGCCTTCGAGCCTGAGAACGTCGAGTTGCATATCGAGCGCGCTCACGCCTACCGGTTCGCCGACAACCCGAATGCCGCGTTGCGGGACTTCACACGTGCGGTCGAGCTCGACCCGCGGAACGCACGCGCTCTGGCTGGGCGTGGGCTTGCACTGACCAAGCTTGCCTCATTCGAGGAAGCCGAAGCAGATCTGGCGAGTGCCATCGAGATCGACGCCCGCTCCGCCGAAGCTTTTGCCTATAGGGCTTGGCTCTATAAGCAGCTCGAACAGCCGGAGCTTGGCTTGCAGGAAGTCGAGAAGGCCCTCGCGATCAACCCTGATCTTGCCGATGTTCACTGGGCGAAGGGTGAAGTCGAGCATGCCTTGGGGCGGACGGATGCCGCGATTGCCAGCCTCCGCAAGGCCTTGGCGATCATGCCCTCGCACCGGGACGCAAGCACGGCCCTTCAGGAATTGGGCGTTGACGTCAACACCGAGCGGGACATTCCAGCCGCTGCCATAGATGGCTGGCGCGTGGTGCTGGAAGAGGATCAGCGGTATACGGCCTATCTTGAAGGCCGGGCGAAGGTTCGCGTGCCTCTCGAAGTCGTCGGAAAAGGCCCGCCACGACTGCTCGAATGGGACGTCAAGGACGGCGTGCTGCGGGGTATCGGCCTGCTCCGGTACCACGCAGGCACGGTCGAGACGTCCAGTGGCTCAGAACCGGTTGAGCTGATCGCAATTGTCGATACGACCGCAGGCAAAATGGTGAGCCTGCAGCTTCACCGGCAGGGTGACCGGCAGTCTGTCTGGACCTGGAACGAGGGAACGGTGACCATCGAGAGTATCGATGGGGTTACGGACGTCATCGTGCTTCGGGACAACAAACCACCGGCCGCCGTCGCCCAGCGCCGGCCCGAACCATCGGACAGAGGTTTCTTCGGAGGGCCGTTCTGGGCGCCCTGGTATCAAGAGCCGAGCTACCGTCGCCCGTCACGCCAGCAGCAGCGCAGGCCGCCAAAGACCATATTCGACTTCCTGTTCGGCAACTGAGCCGCAGGGCAAGTGCTGCGGCCCCATTGGCCTCAACTCCGTTCTCTGATGTGACTAACGGGCCACTTCTGCCTCAGAGAAGGCTTGGCGCGAGCGCGCAGTGGCTGCTAAGGTCTCCTAAAAAGACAATAAGATTCTAGGGAGTGAAATCTGCATGCGCGCACTCGCGGGCTTCGTGCGTTTCGCCGAAGCCGTGAACGACGTGGTAGGCCGCACTGTCGCCTACTTCACGCTCGCGACGGTGCTCATCTGCGCCACCGTCGTGATCATCCGCTACGTTTTCGAAACGGGCTTCATCTGGCTTCAGGAACTCTACGTCTGGACGCACGCTGCAGCGTTCATGCTTGGCGCGGGCTTCACCCTCATGGTGAATCGCCACGTCCGCGTCGATATCCTCTATGCCACGCGATCTGAACGAACACGGGCCTGGCTCGATCTTCTGTCCACGATCGTCTTTCTGTTCCCGTGGCTCATCGTGCTTTGGTACTACGCCTGGCCGTACGTCGCCTCCTCGTGGGCATTGGGGGAAGAGTCGCCCCAAGTCGGCGGAATGCCGGCGCTGTACCTCTTGAAATCCGTCATTCTCGCCTTCTGTGTTCTGATGGGCCTGCAGGGATTGGCCATCTGCGCGCGCAGCCTGCTCGTGATCGGTGGCCGGCCGGATCTTCTGCCTCCGCTCAGATCCGCAGAATGATTCAATCAACGACATCATCCCCAGCAACATAAGCACCGAGCCCATCGCCCATGCTTTCAGCTTTCAGTGTCGGCGACCTGCTTTCGATCCTCCTGTTCCTGTCGATCATGGGTACGCTGCTGATCGGATATCCGATCGCCATCACACTTGCCGGCACGTCGCTGATATTTGCCTTCATCGGAAATCAGCTCGGCGCATTCGACTACGCTATTTTGAACGGATTACCGCTCCGATACCTCGGCTCCATGACGAACGAGGTGCTGGTGGCGGTTCCGCTGTTCATATTCATGGGGCTTGTGCTCGAAAAATCGGGCTTGGCCGAGGCGCTGCTGACGACGATGGGGCAGTTGTTCGGCCCGCTGCGAGGTGGGCTCGCATTCTCCGTCATCGTGGTCGGCGCGCTGCTCGCGGCCTCGACGGGCGTGGTGGGCGCAACGGTCATCACCATGGGGTTGATCAGTCTGCCAGCAATGCTGCGGGCAGGATATTCGCCCAGTTTGGCGACCGGGACCATTGGCGCCTCGTCCACGCTCGCGCAGATCATTCCGCCGTCCACCGTCTTGATTTTCGTCGGAGATCTGCTTGCGGGCGTGAACCAGACGGCGCAGCTGAAGCTTGGCAACTTCGCGCCCATGCCGATCTCGGTTGGCGATCTCTTCGCCGGCGCGCTCATCCCAGGCTTCATTCTGGTCGGGCTCTTCTTGCTGTGGATCGTTTACAAGGCCGTTTTTCAGCCCGAGACGGTGCCGGCACTCGTCATGACGCCGGAGGAGCGCAAGGGGCTTCCCCTGCGTGTCATCGCAGTCCTGATACCGCCGTTGCTTTTGATCGTGGCGGTCTTGGGGAGCATTCTGTTCGGATTTGCGACGCCGACCGAGTCTGCTTCTGTCGGGGCCATTGGCGCCATGTTGCTCGCAGCGATCAACCGCAGGCTTTCGTTTGCGACTATTCGCTATGCCGCCCTCAATACGATGATCACGACGTCGATCATCTTCACGATCGTGCTCGCGGCATCGCTCTTTTCGCTGGTTTTCCGCGGCCTCGGCGGTGAGCACATGGTCGAGGAGGCACTGAGAAACCTCCCGGGCGGCGCGTTTGGCGCGATGCTCGCCGTCATGGCGATCATGTTCATCCTGGGGTTCTTCCTCGATACGTTCGAGATCATCCTCATCATGCTGCCGATCTGCGGCCCGCCGTTGATCCTGCTGGGCCTTGATCCGCTGTGGATCGGCGTCATGATCGCCATGAACCTGCAGACCAGCTTTATGACGCCGCCTTTCGGCTTCACGCTGTTCTATCTCCGTGGGGTCGCGCCGCAGACCGTCAGAACAGGACAGATCTGGAGCGGCGCCCTGCCCTTTGTTGCGCTCCAGCTCTTTGCGCTCAGTCTGCTGTGGGCGTTCCCGCAGGCTGCAACCTGGTTGCCAAAGCAGCTGTTCGCACCGGCAGCGATCGAGCGTTCGGCTCCGGCTGGTGAAGGCAGCAGCTCCGGCATCGGCTCCTTTATTGATGACAGCTTCACAATCGACGACGAAGGAATTCCCCTCGAAGAGGATGATCCTTTCTCGAAAAATCGCTGACGGAGCGGGATCGTCATGGATAACCTGACGACGATTGAAATTGGCGCGGGCTTGGTCGTTTTCTGGTTCGTAACCCTGTTCGTTCTTTGGAAGCTAATCGACCGAAAGGATCGCCCGGGCCCCATTACCAGCAACTTCGCGAAAGAGTGCCTGATGCTGGTGCACATGGGCGTGCTCGTCGTCGGAATTGCAATGCTTGTCAGCGGCCTGCAATTATTTGGGTGAAATAAGAAAGCGGGGGCTTCGAAAGCCCCCGCCCATTTCTCTCGACCTTGGATATTCTCAGGTCGGGAATTTGATGTCCAGGAGACGCGCGTTCATGAAGCCCTGGTCCGCAATGCGCGCCCAGTTCATCAGATCGCGCCGCGCCTTCAGGAAGGACTCGACGACCTTCTTTGTCAGTGGATCGCCGCTGTCACGCATTTCCTGAATCACCTCGCCAGCAGCGTTGCCATAAGCCTGCAGGAAGTCGTTCGGGAAACGCTTGAGCTGCACGTTGTGCTGCCGGATCAGCGTTTCAAGCGCGGCGCCATTGCGTGCATTGAACTCCGATGTCAGCAGGTTGTTTTCATTCCGGCAGCAGGCTTCAAAGATCCGCTGCACGTCTTTCGGAAGCGCGGTAAACTTCTTCTTGTCCACCGTCACCTCGATCTGCGTGCCGGGCTCATGCATGCCGGGCCAGTAATAGTATTTCGCGACCTTGTAGAATCCGAGCGCCAGATCGTTGTACGGACCGACCCACTCAGTGGCATCGATGGCGCCGGACTGGAGGGCTGCGAAAATTTCGCCCGCCGGCAGGTTGATGATGGTCATGCCGAGCTTTGCCAGCGCTTCGCCGCCAATACCCGGAATGCGCATCTTCATGCCCTTCACGGAATCGACGCTGGTGATTTCCTTGTTGAACCAGCCGCCCATTTGCACGCCCGTGGAACCGGCGTGGAAAGCCTTCAGGCCGAACTGGTCATAAATTTCATCCCATAACTCCTGGCCGCCGAGATGATTCATCCAGGCATCGAGTTCCGGAGTCGTCATGCCGAATGGCACGGATGAATAGAAGTTCAGCGCCTTGCTCTTGTTCGGCCAGTAATAGGGCGTCGCGTGCATGAGGTCCGCGGCACCGCGAATGACAGCGTCGATGCTTTCAAATGCCGGAACGATTTCGCCCGCAGCGTAGACCTTGATGACCAGGCGACCCTCGGTCGCTTCCGTCACGGTTTTGGCGAAGCGTTCCGCGCCCGTTCCCTGCCCTGGAAAGTTTTTCGGCCACGTCGTGACCATTCGCCATTCGACCCTGCTTTGCGCAATTGCCGGCTTGGGGAATGTCGAAGCGCTGGCGGCTAAGCCTGCCGTTGCGGCTCCTGCAAGGAACTGGCGGCGCTTGATGGTCATAGATATCTCCTTGGGCTGCCCTAGACTTTTCTTGACACATTAGTGATGTGCCGTAGGCCGAGTATGTGTGGAGTGAGGAATTTTCGCAACTCGGAGAATGCATTAGCTCGAGAGCATTCAGCCAGCATTCCGCCTGCTGCTTGTCCGTTTGCTCGTTCATGCTGGTGCCGGGATTCTTGCTGGACCTTGATCTCCAGGTCCGTTTAACTATCTGCAGGGGAAGGCGGCAAATCGCGAGATTTGTTGCACTGCAGAAACGAAGACTGACGAAAATCAAGAATGAGCTGCCGCCGTTATGCAATTCTCACGTTGCATGGTGACCCAGGTGAAGGGGCGGAGGAAGCAGTAACAAGGATGAGGAGAAGTCGATGGGCAAGCGTAGCGAAGGCCTGCCAGCCGACTGCGTCGAGCTGTTATCGGAGCTCGACAATTTCGATGACTTGCGCGATGCCTATGCCCGCGTGAAAGACCGAATTCGCGAATACTCGGCCGCCGGGCGGCCGGTACCCGAAGCACTGCTTCGTTGCGAACGCCAGTTGATGACAGAACTTATGGCGGAGTCGCAGGGCCGCTGATCAGTGACGCGAAGGATTTGCGGCTCAGGTCACAGAAATAAACCAATCCCAATTGGATGGCTGCGGATTAAAATTCGCAGCCTTTTTTAGTTCCGCACGTTGAAAACAAAGCTTTCACAAAAAAGAAGGCGCCTTTCGGCGCCTTCCGATGACCCGTTGGCAGCGGATTACATCTGCTCGTAGGTAATCTTGCCATCTGGCATCTTCTTCCAGACGTACATGGTGTAGTCGGCGTCCGTACGGTCGCCCTTCTGGTCGAAGCTGATGTCGCCGAGCACCGTCTTGAACACGACGCCGGAGCGCGCGACCTCACCGACCTTCTGCGGATCAAGCGTGCCGGCCTTCTCGGCAGCCTGCGCAATGATCTGCAGCGCTGCGTAGGCGTAGAGCGTGTAAGCCTCCGGCTTGAAGTTCTGCGCGAGGAACTTCTTCACCACTTCGGCCGCCTCAGGCTTCTTCTGAGGATCGGGCGCGAAGGTCATCAGCGTGCCCTCGGCGCCGGGACCGGCGATGGCAGCGAACTCGTCGGTCACGATGCCGTCACCCGACATCATGGTGGCGTTGACGCCCTGGTCGCGCATCTGGCGGAGGATCAGACCACCCTCAGTGTGCAGACCGCCCCAGTAGACGATCTCGGCTCCGGACTGCTTGATTTTGGAAACGAGCGCCGAGAAGTCCTTCTCGTTGATGTTGATGCCCTCGTAGAGGACTTCCTTGATGCCGCCTTCGTTGATCTTCTTCTTGGTCTCGTCCGCAAGACCCTTGCCGTAGGTCGTCTTGTCGTGAATGACGGCGACCTTCTTGTCCTTGAAGTTGTCGAGGATGTACTGGCCGGCGACGATGCCCTGCTGATCGTCGCGGCCGCAGACGCGAAGCAGGTTCAGCCCACGCTCGGTAACCTGCGGGTTCGTGGCACCCGGCGTGACCATGAACATGTTGTTTTCGGCGTAGACTTCCGAAGCCGGGATCGTGACGCCCGAGTTGAAGTGGCCGATCACGAATTGCACGCCGTCACCAACGAACTTGTTGGCAACAGACACACCCTGCTTCGGGTCGCCCTGATCGTCACCGATAAACAGCTCGATCTTCTGACCCAGGATGCCGCCGGCCTCGTTGATGTCAGCGACCGCCTGCTCAGCTCCTCGCTTCAGCTGTGCACCGAACGCTGCGTAACCACCGGTCAGCGGACCCGCGACGCCGACCTTTACTTGGGCGTTTGCACTGGCAGCCAGGGCGATACTCGCCACCAGCGTCAGTCCTGATAACCATACTTTCCGCATGGAATTCTCCCTATTGACGGACACGCTTCAACTATACCCGGGGCCCCTTTGACCCCCTCGGGCGTGGTATCCTGACACGCCCGATCATCCAACGAAACCTCGCCGAAGTCATCCGGAATTCGGATGCTTCAGCACGTATTATCCGCCCTTTCTCCGCCAGCCCAATAGACCGACAGTTGAATAAAGCCACGGATATTGTGTCGAAACCTGAACGGCGCGCATACGGCGGTGACCGATAATGGCAAACACGAGAAGAACAGCATAATCCACAATCCAATTTTGGATGGGAAACAGCGGCTCCCACCACAGCGCGTAATGGAGAAAGCGCACGCCGCCCGTCAGCAGAAGCGTGTACCAGGGCAACTGCCAGAATGGCCGCCACGTCTGAGCAATCGCCTTGCCCGTCACCCAAGCGGCTGAACCGCCAATGATGACCGTGAGCAAGATGAACACCCAGACGGGATGTTGATCATCGCCGGTAACATAAAGCCACTCGGGCATTAGCCTCCCCTCCTAATGGCGTCCCCCTTCGAGATAAGCGGCCTTCACTTCCGGCCGCGCCAGCAACTCGCGGCCTGTGCCTGTCATTGTGATGAGGCCGTTCACCATCACATAGCCGCGATGGGCCAGCCGAAGCGCGTGATAAGCGTTCTGCTCCACCAGAAAGATGGTCACCCCATCCTTCCGGTTGAGCTCGCGGATCGCCTCGAAGATCTGCTTGACGATTAGCGGCGCGAGACCAAGCGAAGGCTCATCGAGCAGCAACAGTTTCGGCCGGGTCATGAGCGCGCGGGCGATGGCAAGCATCTGCTGCTCGCCTCCCGAAAGCGTTCCGCCGCGCTGATCGAGACGTTCCTTCAGCCTGGGAAAAATCGTGCAGACGCGCTCCAAATCCTCCTGGAAATGGATACCCCCGTTTATTTCCGCGCCCATTTGTAGATTTTCGAGCACGGTCATGCGCGGAAAAATGCGGCGCCCTTCAGGGGATTGGGAAATGCCCATCCGCGCGATTTCGTGCGTGGGCTTCCGCGTAATGTCGACGCCGTCGTAAATGATCTGGCCATCCCGCGCCCGGGGATTGCCAAAAATGGTCATCATCAGGGTCGACTTGCCGGCGCCGTTGGCACCGATGAGCGTCACGATCTCGCCGCGATGCACATCGAGATCGACGCCGCGGAGCGCCATGATGTTTCCGTAGTAGGCAGTGACGCCTCTTACCGAAAGAAGCGGCTCGCTCAAATTCCTACCTCCGCTTCCGCCTGCTCCACCTCTTCATCCTCGACACCCAGGTAGGCCGCAATCACCTTCGGGTCGTCGCGGATCTGAGCGGGGGTCCCATCGGCGATCTTCATGCCGTACTCGAGCACGACGATGTGGTCCGAAATCTCCATCACCACGCTCATGTCATGCTCGATGAGCAGGATGGATGTTTTCTCCACGTCGCGAATGTAGCGCAGTAGCTCATTGAGCTCCGCCGATTCGCGTGGATTGAGGCCGGCTGCCGGCTCATCGAGGCAAAGGAGAACCGGCTCGGTGCACATGGCGCGCGCAATTTCGAGCCGGCGCTGATCGCCGTAGGGTAAGTCGCCCGCCGGATCATCGGCGCGGTGGATCAAATTGATTTTCTCGAGCCAATGGCACGCCCGCTCGACAGCCGCGCGTTCCGCGGCCTTGTAGTGGCCGGATCCAAGCAATCCGAGGATCGAATAGCCGGACGCGCGCATCAGCGGGTTGTGCTGCGCAACGACCAGGTTCTCGAGAACCGTCATGCCCGAGAACAGCCGGATATTCTGGAACGTGCGCGCCACGCGCGCCTTCGCCGCGATCTCAAAATCAGGCATCCGCTCCAGGAGAAAGAGCCCGCCCCCGTCGTGCGCGGAATGGCGATGACCGCTGTCGGTGAGTCGCTGGATCTCCTCCTCCGTTGCCGGTGTCGGAAATGCCAGCGACATACGCCCGCTGGTCGGCTTGTAGAAACCTGTGATGCAGTTGAAGACCGTCGTCTTGCCGGCGCCGTTCGGTCCAATGATAGCGGTGATGTCACCACGCTGAGCCACGAACGACAGGTTATTGACGGCGAGCAGACCGCCAAAACGCATCGTGAGGTTTTCGACGATCAGCAGCGGGTCGGCCTGTTTTGCCATTATCCGTGCCCCTCGCTTACATGCTCGACCGACACACCTTTACGGCTCTTGAGATAGACCGATGGTTCGCGCGTGGAAATTAGCCCGCGCGGTTTCCAGACCATCATGACGACCATCGCCAATCCGAACAGCAGCATGCGGTATTGGGTCGGGTCGAAGTCGGAGCCGAACACCATCTTGAGCCAATCGAGCTCACGCAGAATCTCGGTACCGCCGATCATCACGGTGGCCGCAATGGCCACGCCAAGCGGACTGCCCATGCCGCCGAGGACCACGATGGCGACGATCACCGCGCTCTCCATGAAGACGAAGGACTCAGGAGAGATGAACCCCTGTCGGGCGGCGAAGAACGCGCCGGCGAAACCGCCGAACATCGCACCGATGGCGAAGGCCGTAAGCTTCGTCGACACCGTGTTGATGCCGAGCGCGCGGCACGCAATTTCGTCCTCTCGCAGCGCCTCCCATGCGCGCCCCACCGGCAGGCGACGCAGCCGGATCGTGACCCAATAGGTCAACAGGGCGAGGATGAGGATGAGGTAATAGAGAAAGATCGTTCGGTGTAACGGGCTGAACGGGATTCCGAAGAATGCAGCAAATCCCTGATTGCTCGCGTTAAACGGCAATCCGAAGAAAGTGGGACGGGGTATCCCGGAAATCCCCGCATATCCGCCGGTGACTTCCACCCAGTTAATCAGGATGAGACGGATAATCTCGCCGAATGCCAGCGTGACAATGGCGAGATAGTCACCGCGCAGGCGAAGAACCGGAAATCCGAGCAAAATTCCCCAAAATGCCGCGAGGATGCCTGCGAGCGGCAACACCGTCCAGAACGACAGGCCGAACGTTTTTGTCAGCAGCGCCGTGGAATAGGCACCAACGGCGTAGAAAGCGACGTATCCGAGATCCAGCAATCCGGCGAGGCCCACCACGATATTCAGGCCCCAGCCAAGCATGATGTAGATAAGAATTTGGATGCCGAAGTTGTCGATCCACTTTACGGATCCAGATGCTCCCGAAAGCCCAATGGCAAGGAACGGGTAGGCGACAAGCAGCACCAGGCCAAACGCCTTGGCGATTATACTCGCCCGATCCGAAATGGCGATTGGCTGCCGTTTCGCCTTGACGATGCCAGCCCGCCGCTGCGCGATGATCGAAAGAACCAGTTGCCCGAAAAAGGCGGCCGCAACGAAGACAAGTACGAGGCCCCAGCGCGGCAGAAGAATCAGCCTGTTGCTGATGTCGACCTCGGTCCGGAAGGCCACGACAGGGAAGCAAAGGCCCAGCGTGATGAGTGCAGCGAAGGCCGATTTTTTCAGGGCTTCGGACCAGGAAATGGCCGGCACTGCAACGGTTTTGACTTCAGCGATCGTGGCCATACGTTAGACCTTCTCCACTTCTGGACGTCCTAGGATGCCGGAGGGGAGAAAGATCAACGTGATAGCGAGGATCGAGAACGCCGCCACATCCTTGTAGTCGATCGAGAAATAGGCGGACCAAAGAACCTCGATCAATCCGATCAGCAGCCCGCCAAGCACCGCTCCGGGCAGCGAGCCGATTCCGCCAAGAACGGCCGCCGTGAAGGCCTTGATTCCGGGTACGAACCCGTCGGCGAAGTTCACCACGCCGTAATAGAGCATGTACATGACGCCCGCGACAGCCGCGAGAGCAGCGCCCATCACGAAGGTAATGGAAATTGTGCGGTCAACGTCGACGCCAAGCAGGGCGGCCATCTTGCGATCCTGCTCGCAAGCCCGCTGCGCCCGCCCCAGCGGCGTGTATTTCACAACGTACCAGAATGCCGTGAGCAAAATGGCCGTGGCGACGACAATCAGAATTTGCCGATAGGAAAGAACGATCGTTCCGCCGCCCGTCTGGAAAACAATCACTTCGCTCAGCATCGGCGGCAGCGGCTTGTTCCGCGGGCCCTGCGTGACCTGCACGAAGTTCATGAGGAAAATGGACATGCCGATGGCCGAAATCAGCGGCGCCAATCGGAAAGAGCCTCGCAACGGCCGGTATGCCATTCGCTCAATGGTCCAGCTCCAAAGCGAGGTCAAAAACATACCGGCGAACATTACCAGTAAAAGGGAAAATAGAAGAGAGCCGAGGCCAAGTATTTGCGTCAGGATCAGATAAAAAATCAGTGCGATGAATGTCGACACCATGAATACATCGCCATGGGCGAAGTTCACCATGCCGATGATGCCGAACACCATCGTGTAACCGATCGCGATCAGCCCGTAGATCGAGCCGAGCGTCAGGCCATTGATTATCTGCTGGACGAAATACTCCACCGGCTGTCTCCTCCTCTAGCGCGCTACGTTGTATTCGCGCTTCCGCCTTAGTTAAAGCCTGTTTTTCGTGCTGCAATGCAGCATTATTCGGCGAAATGCAAGCCCCCGGAAACTTATGCTCATTTCCTTGTACCACCAGGAGCAACGTAGGCGGAAGCTCTCCCTCGTGACGCTCGCCGAAGCCGCGCCATTACGACGTTTTGATGGCAATGAGCATTCTGATCCAGTAGCCGCCGTTTACAGCGAGCTGTGGTGTGATTTCGGGCAACAATTGGTGGGAAGCGCGTTGGCCAAAACATGCACGCGCATACGACCATCGTCTAATTCGATGTTGGTCGATGCGCGACCGTCAAAATCGAGACTTGTCTAAGACGCGGCCCCTTCTTCAAGGGCTTCGCGAATCACGCGCGCAAGATCAGCCTGCTGATAGGGCTTTCTCAGAATTTTGAGGCCGAGCCTGTCCACTCGCTCGCGACCGATAAGGTCCGGCGAGTAGCCCGAGGTCAGAACAACGCGGATTTTCGGATATTTTTCGCGGATGACCTCCGCCAGATCCAGGCCCGAAAGGCCGCCCGGCATGACCTGGTCGGAAAAAACCAGCTTAATTTCCGGCGACTTCTCGAGAATGGCGAGCGCCGCGGGGCCGTTTGGCGCTTCCTTTGTTCCGTAGCCCAATTCCTTGAGGCGTGTGCAGGTGAGCCGCCGGACGCGGTCATCGTCCTCCACAACGAGTACGGTTTCACCCTTGCTGGGCTGCACGGTGGTCGTTTTCGCTGTACCCTCCCCGCTGGGCTTCTCCTCGCGTGCGCGCGGGAGATAGATGTTCACCGTCGTGCCGCGGCCAGGTTCGCTGTAGATGGTGAGATTACCCCCTGACTGGCGAGCGAAGCCGTAAATTGTCGAAAGGCCAAGCCCGCTTCCCTTCGACGGGCCTTTGGTGGTGAAGAATGGCTCGATACAACGCGCCTTGACCTCCGGTGTCATTCCCACACCCGTGTCCGCCACGGAGAGGACGACGTAGTCACCCGGGGCAAGCCCGGGGATCAAGGCCACGGCTTCATCATCGAGCGACGCGTTCCGCGTTTCGATGATAAGCCGGCCGCCATTGGGCATGGCATCGCGCGCGTTGATGGCGAGATTGAGCAAGGCATTCTCGACCTGCCCCGGGTCAGCCTCTGTCAACCAGAGGTCGGACGCGAGTGAGGTCGACAGATCGATGTCCGTCCCGATCGTACGGCGGAGCAGCTCCGTGAGGTTGAGGACGAACTCGTTGAGATCGATGCGGCGCGTCTCAAGGCGCTGACGGCGAGCGAATGTCAGCAAGCGATCTGTCAGCCTGGCGCCCATTTCCGCCGCCTCCCGGGCTTCGCGGGCAAGGCTTGCGGCGAACTCATCCTCCAGCTTCGGTTCGAGCAGCTCAAGGTTGCCGAGGATGACCGTCAGCAGGTTGTTGAAGTCATGCGCCACGCCGCCGGTGAGCTGTCCAACAGCTTCCATCCGCTGCGCCTGTTGGAGGGCCATCGCCTGCTCGCGCTCTTTCGTGACGTCCTGAATGAGCGCGAAGGTGCCAACCTCGTTGCCATTCCGGTCGACGATGGGGCGGTGTACTGCGCGGGCAGGAAACGTTCTGCCGTCGCGCCGCCGGAATTCGAGGATGCGCGGTTCGCTATTTCCGCCTTCCCGCGTGGGCTTGAAGTACTCGACGTCCTCGGCATTGGCGCATAGGCTTGCGCAGCTTTCCCCGGCGACCTCTTCCTGCGTGAGGCCGAAAGTCTTGATGAAGGCCGGATTGACGAGCTTCACGTGGCCTTCGGTATCGGAAATGGCAACGGCATCGGGAAGATTTTCGAAAATCGACCGAAGAAGCGCTTCTTCGCGGTCGAGCCGCTCCTCGATCGCCCTCTGGGCGCTTAGATCGTAAACGATACCGGTGAAGTAGCGCTCGGAGCCAATCGAGTATTCGCCAATCGACAGGTGCATCGGAAACTGGCTGCCGTCCCGGCGCAGTCCCACAACCTCGCGGCCGATGCCAATGACCTTTCGCTCCCCGGTTTGGAGATAGCGGCGGATATAGTAATCGTGCTTGCTTGCGTACGGCTCAGGCATCAGGGCCGACACGTTGCGGCCAATGAGCTCGGTCGCGCTGTAGCCGAACAGGCGCTCGGCTGCCTGGTTGACTGTCTGGATCAGCCCGTTGCTGTCGATCGTGAGGATGCCCGCGACGGCCGAATCCAGAATGGCCTTCAGCCTCAGCGATTCCCCATCGGTGCTGCGTAGCGCTGAATCAGTCATGAGCCTGCCGGAAATTCCCCAACCCGTATTTGGGGTGTTGGCCATCGCGTGTCGAGGAAACGAATGCTGCAGTGACAACGGGCCTCATACGTCTACGCCGACAAGGTTGCGAAGCAGATAACCGACGGCATAGGCGAGCCCGGCTGCGCTCATTCCAATGATAAGCGTCTCGAGCCCGGACCGCCACCAGGGGGCCAGGGACCAGCGGCTCTTTATCGAGCCTATGGCGAAGAAGACGACCCCTGTGGCGAGCACCGACCATCGGAATGCGTTCGAAACCCCGAGAACGAATGGGATAAGCGGCACAATTCCGCAGGTCACGAACGCCCAGAACGTGTAAAGCGCGGCAACCAGGGGATTCGGCACAGACGGAGACAGGCCGTACTCCTCCGTCAGCATGGTATCGATCCAGACCTTCTCGTTCGAGGTTATGGCGGCGACGGCTTCCTCAAGTGCCGAACCGGTGAGCCCCTTGTTTGCGAGGATCTGACGAATTTCCTCGCGCTCGCCCTCCGGCACGAGAGCGATGTGTTTCTTCTCCACTTCGGCGAGGCGGAGCATGTCGTCATATTCCGTCTTGGTGCCGCTGTAGTTGGCGGCAGCCATGGAGAATCCATCGGCGATCAGATTGGCTAAGCCCAGGATCAACACGATGGTGGGAGAGAGCGAAGCGCCGGCGACACCAGCTGTGACGGCAAACGTCGTCACAGCCCCGTCGATGCCGCCGTAAATCCAGTCGCGGAGGTAGTTGGGTCGATGCCCCTCCTGCAGCCGCTCGCGGATGGCCTTCGACGTGTGCTCGTGCTCGAGTTCCATGCCCTCCTCCTTGCCGAGCCAACAGAGAAGCCAATGTGCAGTTCCCTGCGGCCTCTCTCCGCAGCAGCGATCATCCTTTTAGGAACCGACGTCCGCAAACTGCCGTTGATGCGGGTCAAAGCCTGACGCCTGGGGCGAAGCTAACGTCGGAGCCAGCGAAGAGTCGGGCGCTCCTTGCAATTAACCTTCGGCCTGGGCCAGGATCTTCCGAGCGAAGCACCTTATCAGAGGGAGAAACTGCGTGTTCAAACATATCCTCCTTCCGACCGACGGATCGGAATTTTCGGAGCGCGCCGCGCTCTACGGAGTGAAGCTCGCGCAATCCCTCAACGCGCGCATCACCGCGATCACGGTAACGGCGCCCTGGCAGGCCATCGCGATCGGCGAGGTAGCGGTCGTGGTTCCGGAGGCGGACTATGAAATGCGCGCCGAAACAAACGCGTGGAACTTCCTCAACAAGATCACCGACGCCGCGAAAGCGGCCGGCGTTCCCCGGAATGCAGTGCACATCCGCCACGCGAGTCCTTACGAGGCCATCATCGAGGCTGCCAATTCGCACGGCTGTGACCTGATCGTCATGGGTTCGCACGGCCGGCGCGGTATTGCAGGGCTGCTGTTGGGCAGCGAAACGGTCCGCGTGCTCACGCACAGCAAGATCCCGGTGCTTGTCTACCGCGAATAGCGCAGGAGGCGTGAACAGAAAGCGGAGTTCGCGGCCTGGCCCCGCGCCAGGCCGCAATTCTTTTGTTCGAAGTAATATTTGTGCGCGTTTACCCTATTGCTCCAAGTAAACCTTCTGCCCCCGATCAACCGTACTTTCAGCTGCTGCGTGTTTTCACCAAAAACTACACCTGAATACCTTGCGGATGGTGGAACTCGGGTGTTAGATGACGCCTGAGAGGCGTTGGTGGATGTTTCGTCGCGGCGTCATAGTCCCTTTGTTTTTTGCGGCACTGCCCGTAGCAGCGGCGGCGTGGGTTTTCTCGCCCACGATTCTCGAGCACCTGCAGCCGCCGCCCGAAACAACGACACCCATTCCTCAAAAATCAGCCATTGAGGTTCCCGACCTCGAGGCGCTTACGCCCCGGAGCGGGAACGCTGAGCAGGCTTTGGGCTTTGACGTCGCCCGCATTAGCCCGAACGGGCCATCCGTTTTCGCGGGTCAAGCTCCACCCAATTCTCTGGTCACGGTTACTGTCGACGGAAAGCCGGTTGGGTCCACCAAGGTTGACGAACGCGGCGAGTGGACCCTGGTTACGGAGCAGCCCATCACAAGCCCCGATCCGGTCCTCGGCCTTACCTCGAAGCCAGCCGACGATCCGCGGGTTGCCGGGAATGCCTCGCAGATGGCGGGGTACGACAGGCGCAGCGAAACCAAGTCAGCTGCCTCAAGCAGCGCTTCAACCCGCATAATGCGGGAATTCGAAGATCTGGTTTCGGAAGCCCGCAAGGCCGATCAGCCGGTCAGGTCGCAAGCTGCGGCGCGCGCACCGGTTCCGATCCCCATTCAATTCGTCTACCGCGAAGCGTCGTTTACGGAGCAAGGCCGGAAGGCCGCTGAGCTTCTCGTCGAGTATCTGAAGCTGACCAAGCCCGAAAGCATCGTGTTAACCGGCCACGCCGACGAGCGGGGCAGCGACGAATTCAATATGGAGCTTTCGCGTCGACGGCTTGAGACCGTTGCGAATTTCCTCCGCGAACACGGCTATGAGGGCCGCCTCACGCTGGTCCCGAAGGGCCGCTCGGAGCCTTATCGCGGTGTTGACCGGTCGAAGCTCGATCGCGAGACGCTGTGGCAGCTCGATCGGCGAGTCGAGCTCGTTCTCGGCGATGTGCCGCCGCCGCAAAGATCCGTACAAGTACGGAATTAACCAAAAGCGACCATCGCCAATCTGACTTTTCTTCCTCCGTAGGCTTCGCGTTGCACGGGGAACCTCCTCCGCGCTCGTGACGTTTGACGCCAGTCATCTGCAACCTGGCTTTGGACTCATGACGCGTAACAGGATCTTTTCGCGCCGCGCGCCCAAGCACGAGCAACGAGTAAAATTTCCGCGCTTTCGCTCAGTGTTGTTGATACCTCTTTTAACATCCCTCCTCGCAAATCCGGCCTGCGGTAACGATACGGACGCGACCTCTAAGCAGAACCGCGACGTAGCCGAAATGTCCGAAGAATTGCGGGAACTTCCCGTCCAGCGCTTCCTGGATCTCCTGATGGTGGCGGAATCAGGGGGGCGGCTGGACGCAAAAAATCCACGGTCGACGGCACTTGGCCCGTTCCAGTTCATCGAGTCGACTTTTTTGGCCGTGGCCCGCCGGCATTTCCCTGACGAGGTCCAAGGCCTCTCTGATGAAGCCATCCTCGCCAAACGGACGGATCCGGATTTTGCTCGCCGCGCAGCTTTGGCCTACACCCAGGAGAATGCTGCCTATCTCGCTGCACAGGGCATCGAGGTAACCTCGGTCAACCTCCGGCTGGCCTTTCTGGTCGGGCCTGTCGGGGCCGTGCGCCTTCTAACGGCGGAGGATGAAACTCCTGTCTCAACAATTCTCACTCGTGCCGCCCTGGTAGCCAATCCCTTCATGGCAAACATGACGGTCCGCGACCTTGTTCTAAAGGCAGCCTTTGACTTGAGTGGCAATGGGCGCGTGACCGGCCTTGGCGAGCTGAAAAAGCCGCGCACGATAAAAATCCCCTGCAAGATCACACTGGCAAGCTGCCGCCGCTGGGTCGCCTTGCGCAAAAAGAAGTTGGGCCTTGAGCCGGAGACACCTCTGCCGCCGACACCTGTCCAGAAGGAGGCCGCTACGATTCGCTACTGAGTGGGGCCTGCGCTGATCGTCTTCACGACACTCGAGGTCGGACGGCCCGAGCCAACAGGCCCTTTGACCTCGGCCTGTGCCAGCTGGTCGTATTCCGGCATCGTTGTTGCCGGCGCCTTCGGCACCATGTGGACGACCTTGTAACCCTTCGCCGCCAGCTCGTTGAGCAGCATCGGCATGGCCTTGGCGGTGACCTTCTGGAAGTCGTGCATCAGAATGATGCCCTTCCCCTTCTTCTCCAGCTTGGCCATCAGCGCCTTCACCATCACCTCCGGCTTCCGGTGCTTGAAGTCGAAGCTGTCGACATCGTGGGAGAAGATGGCGATGTTGCGCGAGCCCAAATAGGTCACCAGCTCATTCGGATCCTGCAGATAGGGGAAACGGAAGAACGGCGCGGGATTTCCGCCAAGAGCGACCTTCACCGCGCTCAGCCCCTTCTCGATCTCCTCCTTGGCCTTCTCCGGCTTCATTTTGCGGAGATTGGCGTGCGACCACGTATGCGTACCGATGGTATGCCCACGGGCCGCAACGTCCTTGAGAATATCAGGGTGCCAGATCGCGTGCTTGCCGATGATGAAGAAGGTGGCCTTCACGCAGTGCTCATCGAGGGCGTTCAGCACCGCGCGCGTATTCTCCGGCCACGGTCCGTCGTCAAATGTGAGCACGACCTCCTTGTTCATGAGGAAATCGTGCATCCTGTACTGCTCGAAGCCGAAACCCGGTCCGCCGGTCGTGTCGATCTCAACGGTTCTTGACAGTCCGACGGCATTTGGATTGCCTGGGCACTCGGCAAAAGCAGAAGTCGCCGCCAGCAGGCCCGCCACGGCCAGCGCGATTGTTACAGGGCGCATTGTTTCCCCCGTTTCTGGAGCTTTTCGCTCCCGCCTCAAATCCTCACCGGTCGGACAATATAGGCCGAGATTCTCGCGGCTGGCGAGGGCGGTTCGATCAGCTCTTGTGCGTGACGTGTCACAATGAGAATTGTCCGCTATTTTGCGGCTGACGATTCATTGGAGTGAGGGAGGAGAGCCATGGCAAATCCGGTCGTCGGATTCATCGGACTTGGATTGATGGGTACGGGTTTCACGCGCCGACTGATCGCGACCGGGCACCGCGTCATCGGCTACGATATCGACCCTGCAAAGACAGAAGCTGCCGCGCAGTATGGTGTCGAGCGCGCCGCATCACCCGCCGCGGTTGCCGATGCGGCTGATGTGATCCTCGCCTGCGTGATCTCAACCGCCGCCGTTGTGGACGTGGTGGAAGGCCCCCAGGGATTGCTCACCGCATCGAACGTACGCGGCAAGGTCTTCGTCGATCATTCAACGACCGAGATCGAGACAACACGGCGGCTGGCCAAACTCCTTGCTGAAAAGGCTGGTGTGAGCATGGTGGATGCCCCGGTCTCAGGCGGTCCTGCCGCCGCGGAGGCAGGAACTCTCGCCATCATGGCCGGCGGATCGGATGAGGCGATCGCCAAGGTCACCCCTCTCATGGCCAACCTCGGAACCTTCACCCACATGGGCGGCCCGGGAGCCGGCCAGGCGACCAAGCTGGTCAATCAGACGCTGGTGTTGACGAACTACTGCGTGATCGCCGAGGCGCTGAGGCTCGCCGAAACCTATGGCATCGACGCCGGCAAGATCCCGCAGGCGCTCGGAAGCGGGTACGCGGGCTCGAACCTTCTGCCTGTGCTGCTGGAACGGATGATCGCGCGCGACTGGACGCCCAAAGGTTACGCCAGGCAAGTCCTCAAGGATCTGGAGATGCTGAACGACGCGGCCCGCAGCAAGCATCTCGCCATGCCGATGGCCGCTCAGGCGCTGACCCTGTTCCGAATGCTCGTGGCTCAAGGAAAGAGCGAGCTGGACGGCGCGGCGGTGCTGGAAGTGTTGCCGCCGGGCGACAAGGACTGAGCCCGGCGGCCACTCACAAGTTGTAAAACCTTCCTAAAGATCAGGTGCGGCTGGCTTCGACCTGCTTCACGGCCTCGGCGAGGAACTCCTGCATCTTGCTGCGCAGTTCTTCGTCGCTGATCTGGACGCCCTTGGCGTCGAAGTCGCCGCGAACCTTACGGAAGACATCCTGGTCGCCAGCCTCGGCGAGGTCGGCCCGGACAACAGCTCTGATGTAGTCTTCGACCTCGGCTCCAGATAATCCGAGCTTCTCCGCAGCCCATTCTGCGAGCAATTTATTGCGTCTGGCCTCGGCCTTAAACTTCAGTTCCTGGTCGTGGGCGAATTTTTTCTCGAAAGCTTTTTCGCGTTCGTCGAAGGTCGTCATCAGTTTTTCTCCACCTCTCGGTCGCTTTACTTCCAGGAACTTGCGGCAAGCTTGCTGCCTGCCGCTTGCCAGCTTGATGGGGCGAGGCATAGACGCAGGTTGCCTAGATATCAATTGCTCGCTGCGTCCGTTTAGACACGCGTCAACTGGCCCCGCCGTTAAGATTGTTTCTGCCCCCGCGTTCGGCTAGTGTCCCGGCGAGAATACATCGGGCTCGGTCATTGCCCCGCCGCGCCGGGGGCGGTGCGCTGCAGTTGCTCACAAGCAGCCCGGGCCTGGTAGGGAAAAGGCCGTTCGTCAAAGGTTCCGGTCCCCTATATAAAAGAAAGAACATAATGTCTCACTTTAGAGGTCTCATACCCATGAACAGGCGCCGTCGCATCTATGAGGGCAAGGCCAAGGTGCTTTATGAGGGGCCGGAGCCCGGGACCCTCATTCAGCACTTCAAGGACGATGCCACGGCCTTCAACAACAAGAAGCACGCGCTGATTGAAGGCAAGGGTGTGCTGAACAACCGGATCTCCGAGTACATCTTCCAGAGGCTCGGAGAGATCGGCGTACCGACGCACTTCATCCGCCGCCTCAACATGCGTGAGCAGCTCATCCGCGAGGTGGAGATCATTCCGCTCGAGGTGGTCGTGCGGAACGTGGCCGCCGGCTCCCTCGCCCAGCGGCTGGGTCTTGAAGAGGGTATGCAGCTCCCCCGCTCGATCATCGAGTTCTACTACAAGGCGGACAACCTCGGTGACCCGATGGTCTCCGAGGAGCACATCACCGCCTTCGGCTGGGCGACGCCGCACGAGATCGACGAAATCATGCAGCTCGCGCTGCGGATCAACGACTTTCTCGTCGGTCTCTTCCTTGGCATCGGCATCCGCCTTGTAGACTTCAAGGTCGAGTTCGGCCGGCTGTGGGACAATGACCAGATGCGGATCGTCCTGGCTGACGAAATCAGCCCGGATTGCTGCCGCCTGTGGGACATCCAGACTTCCGACAAGCTCGACAAGGACCGCTTCCGCCGCGACATGGGCGGCCTGCTCGAGGCCTACCAGGAGGTTGCCCGCCGGCTCGGCGTTTTCACTGACGTCCGGCCAGTGAAAGGTGCGGCACCCGTGCTGGTGGCTTCGAATCCTGGGGGCAAGCCAAACTGAGCGAATGGAATAGTGGCGAGTAGCGCAGAGTTGTGGGAAACAGCAGCTCGCGCTGCTCGCGTTCGCTTTCATCCGCAGATGTCAGCGCTCAGTATCCGCAGTCAGCGCCCTTGACCGTTTTCGTACCTGACCATTCGCTCGTGACATGAAAGCTCGCATCATCATCACTCTGAAAAACGGCGTTCTCGACCCGCAAGGCAAGGCCATCGAGAACGCAGTGGGCGCACTGGGCATCGGCGGAGTGCAATCCGTCCGGCAGGGCAAATTCTTCGAAGTCGAGCTCGCGGCCAGCAGCCAGGCGGACGCACGTGAGACGGTCGAGCGCATGTGCCGCGAACTTCTCGCGAACACCGTTATCGAGAACTATACTTACGAGATCGAGGGCTAAAACGCAGCGCCGGCGATCCGCCACGAGCGATCACCGGCCCTACTCCAGCGGGGCACCATGAAGGCTTCCGTCATCATCTTCCCTGGAACCAATCGCGAACAGGATGTCGCGGACGTCCTGGAATCCGTCTCAGGTCGCGCCCCGCAGCTTGTCTGGCATAGCGAAACCGAAGTCCCGCCCTCCGATCTTATCGTATTGCCCGGGGGCTTTTCCTACGGGGATTATCTCCGTTGCGGCGCCATGGCGGCGCGTTCACCCATCATGCGCGACGTCATTGCCAAGGCGAAGCAGGGCACCCCGGTGCTCGGCATTTGCAACGGCTTCCAGATCCTGTGTGAGTCCGGCCTGCTCCCAGGCGTGCTGATGCGCAACGCCTCGCTCCGGTTCGTGTGCAAGGACGTGTGGCTTCGGGTCGAGCAGCCCGACACCGTGTTCACGCGCCGCTTCAAGAAGGGCGAGGTTATGCGCGCCATCGCGGCGCATGCGGAAGGCAATTACTTCACGGATCCCGAGACGCTCGCGCGGCTCGAGGGCGAAGGCCGCGTCGTGTTCCGCTACGCCGACAAGAACGGTAACGTGACGCCCGAGGCCAACCCCAACGGCGCGCTCAATAATATTGCCGGCATTTGTGATGAGCGCCGGCGTGTGCTGGGCCTCATGCCCCATCCCGAGAACACGGCGGACCCGATGCTGGGCGCCACGGAAGGCCGCAAGCTGTTCGAAAGCCTCGTCGAAAGCCTCGTCGCGTAGGGCCGTAGGCCTGTGAGATCGTCAAATCGCAGGCGAACCGGCGCCTGCGGCTTCACGATCTCACAGCCTCACGGAGCGATCCTATGCGTTCCTCCCGCGTCATTACCGTCGTTGGCTGCCACGCCGAGGGTGAGGTGGGCGATGTCATTATCGGTGGCGTGCTGCCGCCTGCAGGCGCCACGATGCTCGAGAAGAAGCTCACGATGGAGCGCGAGCACGACCACATCCGCCGCATGCTCATTCAGGAGCCGCGCGGCTCGGTCGCCCGCCATGTCAACCTAATCGTCCCGCCGACCCGACCTGATGCGCACGCCGGCGCCATCATCATGGAGCCGACCGAGTATCCGCCAATGTCGGGCTCCAACACAATGTGCATCACCACCGTGCTGCTCGAGACCGGCATGGTGCCGATGCAGGAGCCGGAGACGCGCTTGCGTCTCGACATGCCGGGCGGCCCGGTCGACGTGGTGGCCGAGTGCCGAGATGGCAAATGCGTCTCAGTGACCATCTCCAATGTCCCCTCCTTCGCCGCGAAGCTCGACGCGCCGCTGGAGGTCCCGGGGCACGGCACCATCCACGTCGATATCGCGTACGGCGGCATGTTCTACGCGATCGTCGACGCTCATGCCCTCGGCTTCGCTGTGGAGCCGCATGAGGCGCGCGATCTCGCCATTCTCGGCGAAAAGATCCGCATTGCTGCCCGCGAGCAGCACGAGGTGGTGCATCCCGAGTTTCCCGAGATCCGCGGCGTCTCAATCGTGCAGTTCGCCTGCCCGTTCACGGAGCCGAATGCCGTCATCCGCAACACCTGCATCGTCTCGCCCGGCCGCTCCGATCGCAGCCCCACGGGCACCGGCACGTCCGCCCGCATGGCCGCTCTCTACGCGCGCGGGCTGCTGAAGGTCGGGGAAGGCATCACGCACGAATCTATTATCGGATCGCGCTTCGAAGGCCGAATCGTCGGCACGACGACCACCAACGGCGTCGAGGCCGTGCTGACCACCATTAAGGGCCGCGCCTGGATCACCGGCCTTCACCAGTACTTCGTGGACCCGAGTGACCCGTGGCAGCAGGGTTACCTGGTCTCGGATACTTGGGGCGTGACCAACACCGTCCTGCAAAGTTGAGGAGCTTGGGAAGCAGCGACGCCATAAAGCGGCGACAGCTGCCTCCCCCACCGCTATAAGCCACCTGTCTGCAATCTAGCCCTGAGCCAGCCCTGACATGGATTCCAGCGCCGACGCCTCACAAGTTCGCATCACGCCGGAGCTTGTCGCCGAGCACGGACTGAAGCCGGATGAATACGAGCGCCTAATCGAAATCCTGGGCCGCGAGCCGACGCTGACCGAGCTTGGCATCTTCTCGGTAATGTGGTCGGAGCACTGCTCCTATAAGTCCTCGCGGGTGTGGCTGCGGCAGCTGCCCACCTCTGGACCCCAAGTCATTCAAGGGCCGGGTGAAAACGCGGGCGTGGTCGACCTCGGTGACGGCTGGTGTGCCGTCTTCAAGATGGAGAGCCACAACCACCCGAGCTACATCGAGCCTTACCAGGGCGCGGCTACCGGCGTCGGCGGCATCATGCGCGACGTGTTCACCATGGGCGCGCGGCCAATTGCGAACCTCAACGCGCTGCGCTTCGGCGATCCCACACACCCCAAGACCCGCCATCTCGTCTCCGGCGTGGTGGCGGGCATCGGCGGCTACGGCAACTGCGTCGGCGTGCCCACGGTTGGCGGCGAGACCAACTTCGACCCCGGCTACAACAACAACATCCTCGTCAACGCCATGTGCGTTGGCCTCGCCCGCAAGGACCGCATCTTCTACTCGGCGGCGAAGGGCGTCGGCCTGCCCGTCGTCTACGTCGGCTCGAAGACGGGGCGCGACGGCATCCACGGCGCAACCATGGCCTCTGCCGAGTTCGACGAGAACTCGGAGGAAAAGCGGCCCACCGTTCAGGTCGGCGACCCGTTCACTGAAAAGTTGCTGATCGAAGCCTGCCTTGAACTAATGGCCGAAGACGCCATCATTGCCATCCAGGACATGGGCGCCGCCGGCCTTACCTCATCGACGTCTGAGATGGCCGACAAGGGCGGCGTCGGCATCGAGCTCAACCTCGACAACGTCCCCCAGCGCGAAGAGGGCATGACGGCCTACGAGATGATGCTCTCGGAAAGCCAAGAGCGCATGCTCATGGTGCTGAAGCCGGGGGCCGAGGCCAAGGCGGAGGCCATTTTCCGCAAGTGGGGGCTCGACTTCGCGGTCATCGGCCAGACCACCGACACGGGCCGTATGGTCGTCAAGCACAAGGGCCGGGTCGAGGCGGATATTCCGGTTTCCAAGCTCGCCCACTCGGCGCCGGTTTATGAACGGCCATGGGTGCCGACCGTCCCGCCCCCGGTCATCCGACCCGAGGATGTCATCGCCCCCAACACCAACCTGGGTGCGCTCAAGACCATGATGGGCCACCCGCAGCTCTGCTCCCGCCGCTGGATCTGGGAGCAGTACGATTACATGGTCCGGGGCCACACGGTGCAACGGCCCGGCGGAGATGCCGCAATCGTACGCATCCCCGGCACCACCAAGGGCATCGCCATGGCCTGCGATGTTACCCCGCGGTACGTAGCTGCCGATCCCGACATGGGCACGCGGCAGGCAGTAGTCGAAAACTGGCGCAATTTGACAGCCGTTGGCGCCGATCCGCTCGCCATCACGGACAACATGAACTTCGGCAACCCTGAGCGACCGGAGATCATGGGCCAGTTCGTGCAGGCGGTGAAAGGCATGGCCGAGGCGTGCCGGGCGCTGGACTATCCCGTCGTGTCGGGCAACGTCTCACTCTACAACGAGACCAACGGTGTGGGCATTCCGCCGACGCCAGCGATCGGTGGCGCGGGGCTTGTGCCCGATCTCACGAAGATTGCCGACCTCGCGCTCAAGACTGAAGGCAACGTTCTAGTGCTCATCGGTCGCGAGGCTGGGCACCTCGGGCAGTCGCTTTATCAGCAGATCATCGCCGGCAAGCTCGAAGGCGCGCCGCCGCCGGTCGATTTTGCAGACGAGCTCAAGGCGGGCAAGCTGATCCGCTCGCTTATCCGTGAGATGGGCGTGCGCACCGTCCATGATGTCAGCGATGGCGGGCTGCTCGTTGCGGTTGCCGAGATGGCGCTGGCCGGCAACCTGGGCGTCGAGCTGGTCGGCTATGATGGCCCGCTACCTGCTCATGCAATCTGGTTCGGCGAAGATCAGGGCCGGTATGTGGTCGAAGTGCCTTCCGATCAGGCAGAGACCGTCATCGAGCGCGCCCGCCTGCTCGCCCTCCCGGCCCGCATCATTGGACGTGTCGGCGGAGACGAGCTACGCCTGCCAGGCGAGGCGCCGCTCAAGCTGGCTGAGCTGCGCGACATTCACGAAAGCTGGCTCCCCCGCTACATGAGCGGCGCCTAAAGCCGTTAAGCCGGCGCGTTCTTGCAATGTTCGCTGGCGTGCTCTAATTGTCGGAATAGGCAAGCGGCAGGCATTGTGGCCGCCCCTTCCCGCGCATATGTTGCGGATGGGATTCACGAAGCGCACGGGTGGACGCGCTCGAACTTCATGGCCACCTGGGGAGACGTTCACATGCCGATGGACGCGAAAGAAATCGAGCGGCTGATCAAAGAGAGCATCCCGGATGCCGAGGTCACCATTCGCGACCTTGCCGGCGATGGCGATCACTACGCGGCTCACGTCGTGTCATCTGCATTCGTAGGCAAAACGCGGGTTCAGCAGCACCAGATGGTTTACCAGGCACTTGGCGGCCGCATGGGGGATGCTCTTCATGCGCTGGCGCTGACCACTTCGCCGCGCAAGGAATGACTTAGGGAGCATTGACTCTCGCTATTTCGCGCCCCCATGTTCAGCTGAATAAGGCCAGGGCGCCTTTGACCCGCCTCATCGAGCCAAGGGGAATTCCATGACAGACCAACAGGCCGTTCACGACTGGATCGCAAAGACAATTGCGGCCAACGACGTCGTGCTCTTCATGAAGGGCACATCACGGTTTCCGCAGTGCGGTTTCTCTGCCCAAGTGGCGCAAATCCTCAACCACCTCGGCGTCGAGTACAAGGACGTGAACGTGCTTGAGGACATGAGCATTCGTGAGGGCATCAAGACCTTCAGCAACTGGCCGACGATCCCGCAGCTTTACGTGAAGGGTGAGTTCATCGGCGGCTGCGACATCGTCCGCGAGATGTTCCAGCAAGGTGAGTTGCAGCAGCTCTTCGACGAGAAGGGCATCGCCTACGACAAGCGGTCGGCGGTGGTCTGAGCCCTCGTTTTCGCGCTCGACCGTCGGCGTCGTTGGCAGAACGATGAGTCATGATGCGCGGTGCAGAGCGATAGCTTGCACCGCGTTTTGCTTTGGTCGGCAGGTGGACTCTTCGGCCGACGGGTTCTACGCCAAACACAACCTCCCAGACGTTGCAAACAGGCTGTGTTCAACACTTGGGCGAGGCTTGCTCGCGCCAGGAACGCGGGCCTAGTCTGTTTGCGTGCGGCATAACACGCGCCTCAAGCGGCGCCGCACAGCCAACCAACGGGAGGAAACCAGCATGACAAACAAACCGTGGTTTACCGCGGTAATCTTTGCTGCCCTGGTGGCAGGACAAGGCGCTCTCGCGCAAACTTCTTCGCCATCCCCCCTGCCCCTCGGCCCGACGGTATCGTCGGAGGACGACATCATCGAGGGCTTCTCGAAAGAGCGTCTGGCACGCATCGCCCCGGTCATGCGCGAGCAGATCGACAAGGAGATGTTCCCGGGTGCCGTCACGCTCGTGGCCCGCAACGGGAAGATCGTCCATTTCCAGGCGACGGGCTATCTCGACGCCGCCAGGACCAAACCCATTCAGAAAGACTCGATCTTCCGGCTCGCCTCGATGACCAAGCCGATCGTCACCGTTGCCGCGATGATGCTGGTCGAGCAGGGTCGGATGAAGCTCAACGATCCGATCACGAACTGGCTTCCTGAGCTGAAGGATCTCAAGGTCGAAACGCCGGAAGGCGACGTCCCCCTTCAACGGCCGATCCAGGTGCATGACCTGATGCGCCATACTGCCGGCTTCGTCTATGCCGACAGCACCAAGTCCGAGCGCATCCGGAAGATGTACATCGAGGGCAACATCGAGTCGCGCGAGGTCGACATCACCGGCGACGAGATGCTGAAGAACCTCGGCAAGATCCCGCTCGCTCATCAGCCGGGGACCTACTTTGAGTACTCGATCTCCGTGGACGTGCTGGGCCTGCTCCTCGAACGCCTGACGGGCAAGACGCTCGACGTCCTCTTGAAGGAGATGCTCTTCGACCCGCTCGGCATGAAGGACACTGCCTTCTGGGTGCCGCCTGAGAAGGTCGACCGGCTGGCGGATGCGTTGGATTCCGACCCGCAGAAAGAGAAGATGATGAAGTCCTACCGGATCCTCGAGAACCCGGTGGGCAAGACGTACCTCAAAGGCGGGGCTGGTCTGGTCGGTACGGCTGAGGACTACCTCCGCTTCGCCCAGATGATCCTCAACGGCGGTGAGCTCGACGGCAAACGGTACCTGTCCAAGAAGACCGTCGAGTTCATGCTTTCGCAGCACACGGTCGGAATGGGCGGCAGCACCATCGGCACCACGGGACCGGGCTATGGCTTCGGCCTGGGCTTCGGCGTTCGGCTTGATGACGGCATGGGTTGGGTTCCCGGCTCGAAGGGCGATGCCATGTGGGCCGGCGCTTGGGGGACGAGTTTCTGGATCGATCCGGAGGAGCAGCTGGTGGGTATCCTCATGGCGCAAGGGCCGTCCAACCGCATCCACACGCGTATGCTGTTCAAGAACCTCGTCTACGGGGCGCTGGTGGATTAGCGGACCACCCGCTCACATCCGCAATCCAAAAACCCCAAAATGCGAAGAGCCGCCATCACTGGCGGCTCTTCTTTGTGACTGCAGTTCTCCCAAGTATCAGCGCGAGTAGAACTCGACCACCAGGTTCGGCTCCATAATGACCGGGTAAGGCACGTCGGCCAGAGCCGGCACGCGCAGGAGCTTCGCCGTCATCTTGTTGTGGTCGACCTCGATGTAGTCGGGCACATCGCGCTCAGGGCTCTTGATGGCCTCGAGCACCATCGGGATCTGCCGGGCCCGCTCGCGAACCTCGATCACATCGCCAACCTTGCAGCGATAGCTCGGGATGTTCACGCGGCGGCCATTGACCAGTACGTGACCGTGATTGACGAACTGGCGGGCAGCAAACACCGTCGGCACGAACTTCGCGCGATAGACGATGGCGTCGAGACGACGCTCCAGAAGGCCGATCATCGCCTCGGAGGTCGAGCCCTTGGAGCGAGCTGCCTCCTGGTAAATCCGGCGGAATTGCCGCTCGGTGAGGTTACCGTAGTAGCCCTTCAGCTTCTGCTTGGCGCGCAGCTGCTGACCATAGTCGGAGAGCTTGCCCACACGCCGGTCACCGTGCTGGCCGGGGCGGCTGTCGCGCTTGTTGATGGGGCTCTTAGGACGGCCCCAGATGTTTTCACCAAGACGGCGATCAATCTTGTACTTCGCGCTAATGCGCTTCGTCATTTTCGTGGCACTCCAGAATTTAGCTCAATCGCTGTTGGAGCGCCCCCTCCTCTGCCCGGGTCGCCGGGCCGACAGGCAACGACCGCTTCGGACCGATTGCCACGGGTGCGCAAATCAAATGCGGGCCACCGAGGCCCGCGGAGGTTTCCATAAACAGAACAGAGCAAGCCGTCAACGCTTCCGGCGCGCTGGAGGCAAGGCCTTCTTGCCTCACTTCTTGACAGGCGCCGGCGCTTGAGCCGCCTTTGGCTGATCCGGTTTCGGCTCTGTGGCGATATACGCGGCGATCAGCTCCTTCACCTTCTTGCGCTGCTCATCCGTGCACGTCTTTGCGTCGTTCTTGTCCGGCTCCTCGATAACGACGTCCTTCTCGCCGTCCCGCTTCTCGACCAGCCGGATCTTGCCGGTGAGCAGCATCACCGTCGTCAGGTGAAGCTGGTTAATGTAGATAAGCTGCTGCTCCGTCCACTTGTTCTTGGCAGTCTCCCGGCGCATGAGGGAGCGGTAGTTCTCAACCTGATCTTCCGGGAGCTCGCAAATTTGCGCATGCGCGGTGAGGCGACCGACCTTGATGACCTCCCGCGCCACGTCCATTGGGATCTCGACCTTGCCCCGATCCTTCTTGTCGATCTCGACCGACGTGCCATCCGGCTTGGTAAACTTGGCAGGCGTCAGGGCCCAGGCGTAATCCATGAAGGCCTTTACCGCGCGCTCACTCAGATCCTGCGCGCCGGCGGATGAAACCATCAGCATCAGAGCCCCGAGCCCCAGCCCTGCTGCCCGCATCCCCGCAATCCAAACTTTGCCCATCGAATCAGCCCTTAAACCCGCTCGCCGTTCGCGACACTAGCAAACACGTCCGTCGTCGCACAGCATTGTGGGGTGGTTCGGCCCCAAAGTGGGCATAATCAAGGCACCTCATGTGGGTGACTTGCGGCCCGCGCCTTTGCCATGAGCAAGCGTGGCCACGATGCCACGCAATGTTCTGACCTCCTGCTCGCTGGCATTCATCCTTGTGAACATCGTCTTCACGTTCCGCATCACCGTGTGGCGCCGGTGCGGGGGATTGAAAAAGCCGAGCCGGTCGAGCTCGCGCTCCAGATGGTCAAAGAAACCAATCAGCTCTTCCTTCGTCGCAGGCCGTGATCCGCGGATGTTAAGGCCCGGCTGAATTGGAGCCTCGTACGGAGTTACACGCCCCAGCGTGCCGCGCTGAGTCTCTTTCAGCCACTCGTAGCTGACCAGCAGCACTGCCTGGGCGAGATTGAGAGAAGCGAATCGCGGATTGACCGGCGCCATAACGACAGCGTCCGCGACGGCCACCTCATCCGTCTCGAGCCCTGAACGCTCCGGCCCGAACAGGACGCCGCAGCGCTGCCCCGCTTCCGTACGACGACGAATTTCCTGCGCCGCCTGCTCTGGCGTGAGCACCGGCTTGGCGAGATCGCGCTGACGGGCTGTCGTTGCGCAGATGTAGCTGAGGTCGAAAATGGCCTCGTTGAGCGTGGGGTAAGCCTTCGTCGCGTCGATGATGAAGTTGGCGCCGGATGCCGCCGCCCGCGCCTTCTCATTCGGCCAACCGTCGCGCGGCTCGACGAGCCGCAGATCGTCGAGACCGAAGTTGGCCATCGCGCGGGCAACCATGCCGATGTTGTCAGCAAGCTGCGGCCGGACGAGAATGAGTGTGGGGCTCGGCAGCACGTCCTCATCGATGCCGGCCAGACGCTTCGGGCGCGGATCTTCGAGCTTCTTCAACCGACGGATAACGCGCCGGGCCAAATACCAATACTCCTCGCCAGCCCAGGTCTTGGCGAGAACCTCAAGCGAAGGGAACGTGACCGGCGGCAGCGGACCATTCGGCTTCAACTCCAAACCGGTGTCCGCAAAGGTGATCGACGAAAAACGCGCGCAGTATTGGTCGAGAGTGGCAAGACCAGCGTGCTCCGTCCATTTGCGACAGCCGGGACAATAGGCTTCCGCGTCGACACAGGCTTCGTCCGCGCAGAAATTGATGACAGCGCGAACCTCCTCGGTGGTTAGGGGCGGATCGGCCAGCGTCCCCGCCGCTTCGACAGAGTCGTGATAGGCGGCGCGAACAACGTCGGCCACTGTAAGCCGCGTTGTTTCTATGGTCGGAGCCTGGGTATCAGGGTGCTTTGGGTTGACGGCGCGCATCTGCCGCTGTCCTCACGTTCCGCGCGGCGCGTCCCGCCGCACGGCTGCCCTAGCCAATGCTGGCCAGCGCCGCAACAGGCGGGCGGTCACACCAATGTTCTGATCGCCATCAGCAGATGAGAAGATCGACCTGAGATGCGCGCCACGAAAGCTCCGGCAACGGGATCGGTGCGCTGAAACCCTCCGCTTCATCGGCGAGATCGAGCACGTGCTCGTAATAGGGGGCGAGCAGCGCCTTGAACCGCTGGAGGCGATCGGAACCGTCGCGGTCGACCGTGAGCTCGACCATGATGGGTACGCGCGCCTCCCGCACCTCGCGCATGCCCTCGAGAACGGCCAACTCGTGACCTTCGACGTCGATCTTGACCAGTCCAACCTCGTCGACGCTGATACCCTGCTGGGCGAGAATTTCGTCCAAGGAAAGCGCCGCGACAGTCACAGCATCGGTGGCACACTTCGCGAATGTCCGCTCCACAGAGTGCGCGCCGAAATTCCGGCGATGCCGCATCAATTGCAGCTCTCCGCCGCGTGCGCTCGCTGCAGCCTTGATTGCCGCAATTCGTTTCTCGAGGCCATTGAGGCGGATGTTTCGTTCGAGCAAGGAGAAATTGTTCGGCTCGGGCTCGATGGCGATTGCCCGGCTGAATGCGCCCGAATTCATCGCATAAATGGAATGGACACCGATATTGGCACCGACATCGATGAAGACGCAATTCCGTTTGAGCGACCGAGTGCGTTGGAGCGAAAATATTGCGGCTTCCAGCTCGCGCCGCTGCCAGCACCGCCCTGCCATCAGCTTCAACGACATCTTGTCGTCACGCGGATTGACGTAGAGCGCGTGATCACCGAACGGAACGAGACAGAGAGTGCCCGGTGCAAGATGCCGGTCCAACAAAGCCCGCAGGGCCAAGCCGCGTAATCGCGGATTGGCTCCAATCAGGCCTGTCGCGCGATCAATGGCGCGCGCCATAAACCGGCGACGTCGTTTCCGCCAGAACTCACGATCAAGAGCGAAACGACCCGTAGTCACGAAAACTCTCGCAATTAGTTTTGTGGGCCAGTGAAACTGCGGCAAAGGCCGCTGGTTCAAATTCGCCCCATATAAACGCCGCACATCCTTTATGGATCACACGCGAAGCGCGTTATCGCATCGCGCATTCTGTGATACATTGGCGATATGAACGTGTACGCACCGTCGCGAATGGCCGTTGAGCCGGGGCTGAAAATGCCGCTTCAAGATTTTTTTCCAGCGGAGTGAGGCGGCGCAGACGTGTCGTGGTGGGATCAGGTTTTCCGTTACTGCGAACGTGGATCGGACCCGTCATTTTGGGCCGAGCCGTTGAATGCCGTATCAAACGCCGCGTTCATCCTCGCCGCGATTGCCGCCGGTATCTCCTACACCCGCAGGCCGCGCAATGAGCCGGCGCCCGGCGTCATTGCGCTCATCCTTCTCGTCTTCATTATCGGGATCGGGAGTTTCCTTTTTCACACCTTCGCGACCCGCTGGGCCGCGATGGCGGATGTGATCCCCATCGGCATTTTCATGCTGAGCTATCTTGGATACGCGCTGCGCACGTACTTTAAGCTGAACTGGCTCTGGGTCGCGATCGGGCTTGTGATTTTCATTGCGGGCTTGCAGGTCGCCGGCTCCGTCGACTGTCGGCCCGGATTCTTCAGCTCGGAGGCGACACGCGGCGCCTGCATCAATGGCACCGGCGGATACGTGCCGGCCTTCATCGCGATGCTCGGGATTGGCGCGGTGCTTGCCTGCAAACGACATAAGGCCGGCACTTATCTCATTTGGGCCGGCCTCACATTCTTCGCGTCGATGGTGTTCCGGATCGTCGATCTGGAGCTCTGTTCTGAGACGCGCATCGCAGGCGGCGTTATAGGCACACACTTTATGTGGCACCTGCTCAACGCCGCGACGCTCTACCTGCTCTTGATGGCAGCAGTCCACCACGGCCAGCGCATCCGGCCGTGATGGAAGCTTCCGCGCGGCCAGATGCGCAGCCTGGAATTCACCGCCCCTTCAGCTTCTCCCGCAGCCGCTGCTCCTTCGCAGCCAGCTCCGGAGTGACCGCCTCGCCGAAGTCGGCCATTTCGTAGAACGGGCGGATCCGAAACTTTTTTGCGTGAGATGAAGTCCGTGTCAGGACCAGGCTGGCCACAGGCGAACTGGGCCTCGCATCTTGCAGGCTGCGGTCAGAGCTTCCTGAAATAGTGCATCGAGGGGATAGCCCTATCGAATCCAACCGCTTCGTATGCGGCCCGGGCCGGTGCGTGTGCGGAATCCGCACCGGTGCTGACGTAAGCGGCTTCGGCACCGCGCTTCTTCAGGTCGGTCAGCGCGAACTCATACATCGTCCGGCCGATACCCTTGTGCTGATGGTCGGGAGCCACGGCATTCAGACCGATCTCTCCGATTTTGGTCTTGTCGTTCATGATCGTGACGACGAACCCAACGACCTCGCCGTCGAGCTCGGCGACGTAAGTCTTCACGGCCGGATCGGAGCTCGGCAGCTTGCCAAGGTAATCTGCGTACTGCTCCCGCCAGTCATGGTATTGAAGGAGGAAAATTTCGCTGCCGAGCGTCTGTTCGAAAAGGCGATGATGCGGCGTAAACGCGTCAATGCAGATTTGCAGGACGCGCTCGTAGTCCTGCTTTTCGAAAGGACGCATCTGGCAGATCATTGCCCCATCCCTCTCATCTCGCGACACTGAAGCGGCGCAGCCCACCGCTTCAGTGTGCTGGCCGCCCTAGACGCAGCGTCCGCCATCCACCTCGAGCGCCACGCCGGTGATGAACTCGGAAGCCGGATCGGCAAGGAACAGAGCCGCATTGGCAATGTCCGACGGCTTCGACATGCGGCCGAGCGGAATGGTGGCCAGGAACTTCGCGCGGTTCTCCGGCGTGTCCGGCATGCCCATGAAGAGCTCGAGCATGCCCGTCTCGCCGATCACCGGATTGATGGCGCACACGCGGATCTTCTTCGGCGCCAGCTCGACCGCCATGGACTTGGTGAGCACGATCGCGGCGCCCTTCGAGCCATTGTACCAAGTAAGGCCCGGACGCGGACGTACGCCTGCCGTCGACGCGGTGTTGATGATGACGCCACCACCGCGCTTCTCCATCTCAGGCACGCAGAAAAGCGCCGACAAATAGATCGCCTTCACGTTCACGGCGAAGATGCGGTCGAACTCTTCCTCCGTGACGTTAAGCATCCACTGGTTCTTGTGCGTGTAGCCCGCATTGTTGACCATGATATCGAGCCCGCCGAACTTCTTCACGGTCTCGGACACCATGGCTTCCACATCGGCCTTCTTCGACACGTCGCAAGCGATATAGGCCGCGGAAGCGCCGATGCCTTCGGCAACCTCCCGCGCGCCCTGGCCATTGAGGTCGGCGACCATCACCTTGGCGCCTTCTTTCGCATAAAGCTCGGCAATCGCCTTGCCGAACCCCGATGCGCCGCCGGTCACGATCGCAACCTTGTCCTTAAGCCTCATTTCATCCTCCAAAGTTCAATCTGGAATTATCGGGCTACCGGTAGTTTTGCTTTTCCACGAGAGCCCGATAGGGGCTCGCGCGATAGGTGCCCAGAATCTTGAGTTCCGTTGAGAAGAACGACAGCTCCTCGAGGGCCAGCCGCACAGGCCGATCGGCCGGGTGGCCTTCGATGTCCGCGTAGAACATCGTCGCCGTGAATGCCCCGTTGAGCTGGTAGGACTCCAGCTTCGTCATGTTCACGCCGTTGGTCGCGAAACCGCCCAGGGCCTTGTAAAGCGCCGCGGGAACGTTCCGAACCCGGAAGAGGAATGTCGTAATGAACGGCCCCTCGCCCGGATCTGCATCGTCCGGCTCGGCGGCGAGGATGACGAAACGCGTCGTATTGTGGGCCTCATCCTCGATATCGCTCTTGAGGATCTTCAGGCCGTAGATCTCGGCTGCCAGCGTCGAGGCAATAGCTGCCAGCGTCGGATCATTCCGCTCGGCGACGATTCTCGCCGAACCAGCCGTGTCTGCCTCGGGCACCGGCTTGAGCCCCAGCCGGCGGAGCGTATTGCGGCACTGCCCCAGCGCCTGCGTATGGCTCATCACCATCTTGATCGTGTCGAGTGATGCGCCTGGCACAGACATCAGCTGATGGCGCACGCGAAGGAAGTGCTCGCCGACGATGAACAGCCCGGCATTCGGCAGCAGATGGTGAATGTCGGCGACTCGGCCCGCCACGGAGTTCTCGATCGGGATCATGGCGTAGCGCGCCTCGCCCGATTTCACGGCAGCGAGCGCATCCTCGAATGTCGGGCACGCCATCGGCTCGAGATCGGGAAACACTTCCGTGCAGGCCAAATGCGAATTGGCGCCCGGCTCTCCCTGATAGGAGATGCGGTTCGATACGGCTGAGCGGGAAGCGGAGCGGCTTTCCCCGGCCGCCGTTCTCTTCTTGGATTGCGGCATGATCTCTACGACAGAGGATGGCTCGGAGAAGACAAACTGATGCCGGCGTCTACATTATTTCGGCGCAAGCAGCTTGCGAGCCCTCTCCAGATCGGCGGGAGTATCGACACCGAGCGGAACCGTGTCAACGAGCGCCACGTCGATGCGCAGTCCGTTCTCAAGCGCCCGCAACTGCTCCAGCTTTTCGCGCAGCTCCAATGGCGATGGCGGCAGCGCCACGAACCGTTCCAGCGCCGCCCGCCGGAACGCATAGATGCCAATGTGGTGGTATAACGGCCCCTCTCCGTAAGGCGCCGTCGCCCGCGTGAAATAGAGCGCCCTCAGCCGATTCTTCGCGCACCCGATCGGCGTTCCGACAACCTTGACCACGCTCGGTGCCGTTTTCTCCTCGGGATCGGTGATTTCGGCGGCGAGCGTCGCAATGTCGGGCCCCTCCTCCGTGATTGGCGCAAGGCAGCCCCGCACCAGATGAGGCTCGAGCGTCGGCAGATCCCCCTGAAGATTGATGACGTGACCGACTGCCCCATCCGGGTCGATCTGACGGACCGCCTCGAAGACTCGATCTGACCCGGAAACATGATCCGCACGGGTCATCACGGCTTCACCACCTGCTGCGCGAACGGCCGCGGCAATTTCCTCCGTATCGGTGGCGACGACGACTCGGCCGAGGTCCGCCGCCCGCGCCCGCTCCCAGACGTGTACGATCATGGGCTTGCCGTGGATGTCCGCGAGCGGTTTGCCGGGAAGGCGGGTCGCCTGCATACGGGCCGGGATGACGATGAGCGTGCGGGTCATGCGACGTGTCTTTCGTAGCGAACTGAGTGAGTGACAATTGGTCTCGGGGAGAGCAGCTAGACCTGACTGCTCGCCTGGTTGCATGAAGATCGAGACTTTCTATAGTCGGCCGCCGATCACGACGCGAGTGATAGCGGAAACGAACAGGCTTCGGGCAAGAGGGCTGGGGAGTCGATGGATACCTGGGAGTTTAACAAGATCGCCGGGGCTGTGCTCTCGGCACTTCTGCTCATCTTCGGGACGGCCACGTTCATCGACATCCAGATGAGCCACAAGCCGGAGAAGGCCGGCTACACGCTGCCAGTTGATGTTTCCGCGACCCAGGAGGCTGGGCAAGCCGCTGCTCCCGCTGGCTTGGACTTCGAAGAGATCAAGGGTCTGCTCCACAATGCCAGCGCCGAGAATGGCCAAGCTGCGTTCAAGCGCTGCACGACCTGCCACACGCCGGACAAGGGCGGCCGCAATGGCACCGGCCCGAACCTCTGGGGTATCGTAGGCCGGCCGAAGGCTTCTCACGAAGGTTTCAACTACTCGGCTGCGCTGAAGGAAAAGGGCGGCGAGTGGACGTATGAGGAGCTCGCCAAGTTCATCAACAATCCGAAGGCGGCTGTCCCGGGCAACAAGATGGCCTTCGCCGGTATCAAGGACAAAGCCGAACTGGCGGATCTGCTAGCTTACCTGCGGACACTCAACGACAATCCGCCGCCGCTGCCCGAATAATTCGGAATCTCTCGGTGGGTGTAGGGAACGGGCGGAAGCCTCAGGGCTTCCGCCCGAATCGTTTGAAGAGGCCCTCACCCTCGATTGAATGACCTTTGCCGCGATGGTCCTGCTGCGGCGTTTGCAAGGCCACTTTTGCTGCTATAACGGCTCCAGTCGCCCTAGGACGTCGTGCCCCCTATCTAAGATGCATAGCAGCCTTGAATATGGGCATGGGCGATCGCAGGCATCCAAACCGGGAGCAGCGAGTGCAGGCACGGATCAAGGGTCGTATAGGCAAGGGTTTTTTGGCGCTGGCGGCGGTTGTCGTGGCGCTCGGCGCAACGGTGGACGTCCCACGGGCTGGGGAGGAGCAGAAGCGGCATCATGCCCTTTCTCTCATCGGCGACCCGGCCTACGGACCAGATTTCAAGCACTTTGACTGGGTCAATCCGGACGCGCCCAAAGGCGGCACAGTGCGCCAGTGGGCTATGGGCTCGTTCGACAGTCTCAACCCCTTCTCTATCCAAGGCAGCGCGGCGGCGGGCCTCGGCCTCATCTACGACTCTCTGATGGCTTCGAGCCCGGACGAGCCCTCGACCGAGTACGGCCTGATCGCCGAATGGGTTTCCTTCCCGGATGACTTTTCCAGCGCCACCTTCGGCTTGCGCCCTGAGGCTCGGTTCCACGATGGTGAGCCGATCAAGCCGGAAGACGTCATCTTCTCGCTCGAGGCGCTCAAGAAGTCGCACCCGCACTACAACGCCTATTACCGCAACGTCGTCCGGGCCGAGAAAACCGGCGACCATGAGGTGACCTTCATCTTCGACCAGAAGGGCAATCGCGAGCTGCCGCAGATCGTCGGCCAGTTGCCCGTGTTGCCGAAGCACTTCTGGGAGGCGAAGGGCGCCAACGGCCAGCCGCGCGACCTCACCCGAAGCACACTGGAAATCCCGTTGGGCTCCGGACCGTACAAGATCAAGTCGGTCGATCCGGGCCGCAGCATCGTCTACGAGCGGGTGAAAGACTGGTGGGCGAAGGACCTGCCCGTCACAAAGGGCCAGTGGAACTTCGACGAGCTCGTCTTCACCTACTATCGGGACCGCGTGCCCGCATTCGAGGCCTTCAAGATCGGCGAGATCGATTACTGGCAAGAGACGAGCGCCAAGGCCTGGGCCACCTCCTACGACTTCGAAGCGGTCCGCCGCGGGCTTGTGAAAAAGGAAGAGATCCCGATCCGCCGCGTGACGCCGATGCAGGCATTCGTCATGAATCTGCGCCGGCCGCAGTTCCAGGACATCCGCGTGCGTAAGGCCTTCAATCTGGCTTTCGATTTCGAGTGGATGAACAAGAACCTGTTCTTCGACCAGTACAAGCGGACAGAGAGCTTCTTCGGCAATTCGGAGCTGCAGGCGACAGGGCTGCCAACAGGCCGCGAACTCGAAATCCTGAACGAGATCAAGGATGAAGTTCCGCCGGAGGTCTTCACGACCGAATGGAAGAATCCGGTGAACGCCACGCCGCAGGACCAGCGCAACCATCTGCGTCAGGCGGCGCAACTTCTCGCGGAGGCCGGCTGGAAGCCGAAGAACGGCGTGCTGACCAACGACAAAGGCGAGCAGCTGGCCGTCGAGTTCCTGCTCGTTCAGCCGGATTTCGAGCGCGTCGTCCTGCCGTTCAAGACGAACCTTGAGCGCCTCGGCGTTCGCGTGACCATCCGCATCGTCGACACCTCGCAATACCAGCGCCGTGTCGACACCTTCGATTACGACATCATCGTCGACTCATTCCCGCAATCGAACTCGCCGGGCAACGAGCAACGCAATTTCTGGGGCTCTGCCGCTGCCGACATGCACGGCAGCCAGAACTCCATCGGCATCAAGAACCCGGCCATCGACAAGCTGATCGACAAAATCATCTACGCGCCAAACCGAGAGGAGCTGGTGGCGGCCACCCGGGCGCTCGATCGGGTGCTGCTGTGGAACTACTACGTCATCCCGCAGTGGCACTCGCCCTACGACCGCATCGCCGTATGGGACATGTTCGGCCGGCCCGATAAGCTGCCAAGCCAAAGCCCGTCGTTCCTGCAGGTCTGGTGGCTTGATGCCGAGAAGCAGAAAGAGCTCAACGCGAAGCGGGGGCGGGGATGAGACACGACCGCAAAGCCCTCTTTGGTCACGGCTCTGGCCAGATCATCCGTGTCGCGACGAGTGTTCTTTTCGGCCTTCTTGCTGCTGCTTCCGGCGTCGCAGCGGATGAAGCGCGCCATGGATTATCCGCGTTCGGCGAGCTGAAGTACGGCCCGGACTTTCAGCACTTTGACTACGTCAACCCGAACGCGCCAAAGGGCGGTCGCCTGGCGCACATCGGTCCGGCCGCAACCATCACTTTCGACAGCTTCAACCCATTCATCCTGCGCGGGGATGCAGCCCAGGGACTCGAGCTTCTCTTCGACAGTCTCATGGTCCGCGCCATGGACGAGCCGGACGCCGTCTACGGCCTCGTCGCGAAAACGGCGAAGCTTGCACCCGATCGCCGCTCTGTGACGTTCCAGATGCGCCCCGAGGCCAAGTTCTCGGATGGCTCGCCGCTGACGGCGGAGGACGTCGTCTTCACCTTCGAGACCCTGAAGACCAAGGGCCACCCCCATTACCGCATCCTGCTGCGTGACGTCGTCCGGGCCGAGGCCCTTGGGCCCCATGAGGTGCGCTTCGTCTTTCAGGGCGAAAACCTGCGCGACCTGCCGCTGACCGTCGCCACACTGCCGATCCTGTCGAAGGCCTACTACGCGACGCGCGAGTTCGATCAGACCACGCTCGAACCGCCGCTCGGGTCCGGCCCGTACCGAATTTCCGACTTCAAACAAGGCAGCTACACCACCTTCAAGCGCCGCGAGGATTATTGGGCCAAGGATCTGCCCGTGAACCGCGGGCGCTATAACTTCGATGAAATTCGCTACGAATATTTCCGCGACCGCACGGCAGCGCTCGAAAGCCTGAAGGCTGGCGCCTACGACCTTCGCGAGGAGTTCACCGCCAAGGATTGGGCGACGAGCTACGACATCCCGCAGGTCAAGGATGGGCGCATCGTCCTGCTGACCCTACCTGACGAAAGTCCATCCGGTGCGCAGGGCTTCTTCCTCAACAATCGGAGGGCCAAGTTCTCCGATCGGCGTGTGCGAAAGGCGCTCGACTACGCCTTCGATTTCGAGTGGACGAACGCCAACCTGTTCTACTCGCTCTACACGCGCACGGCGAGCTACTTCGAAAACTCCGAAATGAAGGCCACCGGCAAGCCTTCGCCGGAAGAGCTGGCGCTGCTCGAGCCCTATCGCGACCAGCTACCGCCCGAGGTCTTCGATGAGCCGTACGTGCCACCTGTCTCCGACGGCTCCGGCTCGGATCGCCGCCTGCTGCGGACAGCGGCCAAGCTTCTCGAAGAGGCCGGCTGGGAGCTCAAGGGCAACCAGCGGGTCAACAAGAATGGCGAGGTGCTCTCGATCGAGTTCCTGGTTTACGAGCCAACGTTTGAGCGTGTCATCGCGCCTTACATCAAGAACCTGAAGTCCCTCGGCATCGACGCCTATATTCGCCGCGTGGACCCGGCGCAGTTCGAGCGGCGCGTGAAGGCGTTCGATTTCGACATCATCACCCAGCGCTTCTCGATGCGGCTGACGCCGGGAGCCGAGCTTCTCAACTTCTTCGGCAGCGAAGCCGCCGATACGGAGGGCAGCTTCAACCGGGCAGGGATCAAGAACCCGGTCGTCGATGCCCTGGCGCAGAAGGCGCTGGAAGCCCGCACGCGTGAGGAGCTGGTCACGGCCATCCGGGCGCTGGACCGGGTGCTCCGCGCAGGCCACTATTGGGTGCCGCAGTGGTATAAAGCGTCCCACCACATTGCGTATTGGAACAAGTTTGGCCGGCCGGAAACCAAGCCGAAATACGACCGCGGCATAGTAGACACGTGGTGGTACGACGCGGAGAAAGCATCAAAACTTTAGGTTTTACTACGCTCCAGGGCGGGAAGGGAGCAATAGACGCCGAATGGGCGCTTATCTTCTCAAGAGATTACTTCTCATCTTCCCGACGTTGTTCGGGATCATGGTCATCAGCTTCGCCATCGTGCAGTTCGCCCCGGGCGGGCCGGTGGAGCGGGTGATCGCGCAAATCTCAGGCACCGATGTCTCGGCCACCTCGCGCATCGGCGGTGGCCAGGGCGACGGCCTTGCGAGCCAGGCCGCTGCGCAGGCCGGACAGGACGCCGTCACCTCCAAATATCGCGGCGCCCAGGGGCTCGACCCGGAGTTCATCAAGCAGCTCGAGAAGCAGTTCGGCTTCGACAAGCCGGCTTACGAACGGTTCTTCATCATGATGAAGAACTACCTGATGTTCGACTTCGGCCGGAGCTACTTCCGTGATGTCAGCGTCATCGACCTCATCATCGAGAAGCTGCCAGTTTCCATCTCGCTCGGCCTCTGGATGACGCTGCTGACCTACCTCATCTCGATCCCGCTCGGCATCCGCAAGGCCGTGCATGACGGCGAGCGGTTCGACGTCTGGACCAGCGGCGTTCTCGTGGTGGGCTACGCGGTTCCCGGCTTCCTCGTCGCGGTGCTGCTGCTTGTGCTGTTCGCCGGCGGCTCGTTCTTCCAGTGGTTCCCGTCGCGCGGCCTCACCTCCGACTACTGGAACGAGCTCTCCCTGTGGGGAAAGATCATCGACTACTTCTGGCACCTGGTGTTGCCGATCACCGCGATGGCGCTCGGCGCCTTCACGACGATGACGTTCCTCACCAAGAACTGCTTCCTCGATGAGATCCGGAAGCAGTACGTCGTCACCGCGCGGGCCAAGGGCCTGAACGAGAGCCAGGTGCTCTACGGGCACGTGTTCCGTAATGCGATGCTGCTCATCATCGCCGGCTTCCCCGGTGCTTTCATCAGCGCCTTCTTTACCGGCTCGCTGCTGATCGAAACCATCTTCTCACTCGATGGCCTCGGGCTCCTCGGCTTCGAGAGTATCATCAACCGCGACTATCCGGTCGTGTTCGCGACCCTCTACATCTTCTCGCTCGTCGGTCTGGTGGTGAATCTGATCTCGGACTTCGTCTATACGCTGATCGATCCACGGATCGACTTCGAGAGCCGGGAGGTCTGAGCACATGGACATGCGCACAGACGACAAGTTGAAGACGCCCTCTCCCGGCGAGAATGCAGAGAGCATCGAGGTCCAGGAGAAGATCGCGACCACGCCCCCCTTCCAGCGGCAGCCGACGTCCTGGATTGGCCGCAAACGCGGGACGATCGGCCGATTCCAGCTGTCGCCCATCAACCGCCGGCGTTGGGAGAACTTCAAGGCCAACCGGCGCGGCTATTGGAGCTTCTGGATCTTTCTCGTGCTCTTCGTGTTGAGCCTCGGCGCGGAGTTCATCGCCAACGACAAGCCGCTGGTCGTCTCCTACAAGGGCGAGCTGCTTTTCCCGGTGTTCGTCGACTATCCGGAGTCCAAATTCGGCGGCTTCCTGGCGACGACGGACTATAAGGACCCGTTCATCATCGACGAGATCGAGAGCAACGGCTGGATGATCTGGCCGCCGATCCGCTACTCCTACACCTCGATCAACAAGGACTATCCGCGGATCAAGGGGCCTGAAGACCGTTGCCTCGGCTTCCCGGCGCCGCCGTTCTGGGCCACGAGCGCGGAACTGTGCGAGGCGCCGGCTGATCAGCTCGCGCGCTTCCAGGAACTGGGCAATCGCAACTGGCTGGGCACCGACGATCAGGGCCGCGACGTGCTGGCCCGCGTGATCTACGGCTTCCGCATCTCGGTGCTGTTCGGGCTTCTGCTGACGTTCTTCTCGTCGGTGATCGGCATCGCGGCGGGTGCGGTACAAGGTTACTTCGGCGGCCGTGTCGACCTCTTCTTCCAGCGTGTGCTGGAAATCTGGTCGTCGATCCCGTCGCTCTACGTGCTGATCATCATCTCGTCGGTGCTGGTCCCGGGGTTCTGGACGCTGCTTGGCGTGCTGCTCCTGTTCCAGTGGGTGTCGCTGGTGGGCGTGGTGCGGGCAGAGTTCCTGCGCGCCCGAAATTTCGAGTACGTCACGGCAGCCCGCGCGCTCGGCCTTTCCGACCGCAAGATCATGTTCAAGCACCTGCTGCCGAACGCGATGGTGGCAACGCTGACGTTTCTGCCGTTCAACCTTTCCGGCAGCATCACGGCGCTCACCGCGCTCGACTTCCTCGGGCTCGGCCTGCCGCCCGGCTCGCCGTCGCTCGGTGAGCTACTGGCCCAGGGCAAGGCGAACCTGCAGGCCCCGTGGCTCGGCCTCACGGCCTTCTTCACCCTCGCCACGCTGCTGAGCCTGCTCATCTTCATTGGCGAGGCCGTGCGCGACGCGCTCGATCCGCGCAAGACATTCCGGTGAGGTTTGTATGAAGACTGGCCAACCCCTCGTCCAGGTTCGCAACCTCTCGGTGGAATTCCGATCGGGCGACACTACGAACCTCGCCGTCAAAGGCGTTTCGTTCGAGATCAACAAGGGTGAGACGGTCGCCCTCGTGGGCGAATCCGGCTCCGGCAAGACCGTTTCGGCCCTGTCGATCCTGCGCCTTCTCCCCTATCCTGCCGCCTCACACCCGACGGGCGAGATCCTCTACGACGGCAAAGACCTGCTGAAGGTCTCCGAAGCGGAGATGCGGGATATCCGTGGTGCACGGATCTCGATCATCTTCCAGGAGCCGATGACCTCGCTCAACCCGTTGCACACCATCGAGAAGCAGGTTGGCGAGGTGCTGAAGGTGCACCGCGGCCTGGACGACAAGGCCATCCGCGCGCGCGTGCTGGAGCTCTTACGCCGCGTCGGCCTCCGCGATCCCGAGAAGCGCCTTTCCGCCTTCCCTCACCAGCTCTCGGGCGGCCAGCGCCAACGCGTCATGATCGCCATGGCGCTCGCCAACGAACCAGACCTGCTGATCGCCGACGAACCGACGACCGCGCTCGACGTCACCATCCAGGCGCAAATCCTGGAGCTCTTGAAGGAGCTGCAGTCCGAGCTCGGCATGGCCATGCTGCTCATCACGCACGACCTCGGCATCGTGCGGAAGATGGCCGATCGCGTGTACGTGATGAACAACGGCAAGGTGGTGGAGGAAAGCAAGACAGCGGACGTTTTCGCCAACCCGCAGCACCCCTACACGCGCCACCTCATCAGTGCCGAGCCAAAGGGCAGCCCACCGCCGTTGGACCCCTCGGCGCCGATCGTGCTGCAGACGGAGGATCTCAAGGTCTGGTTCCCCATCCGCAAGGGCCTTCTGCGGCGCACTGTTGATTACGTGAAGGCGGTGGACGGACTGTCGCTCAAGCTGCGCGCCGGCCAAACACTGGGCGTTGTGGGCGAGTCCGGCTCGGGCAAAACGTCGCTCGGCCTCGCCATCATGCGCCTCATCTCCTCTCAGGGGCAGGTGGCCTACCTCGGCAAGCGCATCGACGGCCTCAACTCGAAGGCCATGCGGCCGCTGCGCAAGGAGATGCAGATCGTCTTCCAGGACCCGTACGGCTCGCTGTCCCCGCGCCTCTCAGTCGGCCAGATCATCGAGGAAGGGCTGCTCATCCAGCAACCGCACCTGAGCTACGAGGAGCGCCGCGCCCGCGTAGCCCAGGCGCTGAGCGAGGTCGGCCTCGATCCGCAGGCGCAAGACCGCTACCCGCACGAGTTCTCCGGCGGCCAGCGCCAGCGCATCGCCATCGCGCGCGCCATGGTGCTGCAGCCCAAGTTCGTGATGCTCGATGAGCCGACCAGCGCCCTCGACATGTCCGTGCAGGCGCAAATCGTTGATCTGCTTAGGGACTTGCAGCGCCGGCACAATCTGGCCTACCTGTTCATCAGTCACGACCTGAAGGTCGTGCGGGCGCTGTCGAGCTACATCATCGTGATGCGCAACGGCAAGGTGGTGGAGGAAGGCCCGGCCGAGGAAATCTTCCGCGCACCGAAGTCCGACTACACGAAGGCTCTGTTCGCAGCTGCATTCGACCTCAAGGTCGAGCACCGCGGAGCGCTCGCCGTCTGAAGGAAACAAAGCGGGGGATTTTCAGAATGGCGCTGCTCATCATTGGCAGTAAGCGGGCGGATGCGTTTGCGGACGCAGTGAGGGCCGAAGCTCCGGACCTTGACGTGCGGATATGGCCCGAGGCCGGGCGGATCGAGGACATTCGCTATGCACTCGCCTGGCATCCGCCGACGGGGGTGCTCAAGACTCTACCGAACCTTGAGGTAATCGTATCGGTCGGCGCAGGCGTCGATCATTTGCTCAAAGATCCTGACCTCCCGGACCTCCCCATCGTTCGCTACGTTGATCCCGACCTGACGAACCGTATGGTGGGCTACCTCGTGCTCCATGTCCTGTTCCACCAGCGTCGGATGTGCGAGTTCCTCGAACTGCAACGGCAGCGGAAGTGGGAATTCCGCGGTGAGCCCGCGATGCACGAGGTGCGCGTCGGCCTGATGGGGCTTGGCGTCATGGGTGAAGCGACCGCGAAGGCGCTGAAGCCCTTCGGGTTCCAGCTGCTGGGCTGGAGCCGCACCCAGAAAACCATCGAGGGCGTTCGGTGCTTCGCCGGCCAGGAAGGCCTCGACGAGTTTCTTGCCGGAACTGACATCCTCGCTTGCACGCTCCCGCTCACTCCTGAAACCCGCGGAATGATCAACCGCGACCTGCTCCGCAAGCTGTCGCGGCACGGGCGGCATCCGCGCTTGCCCGGCCCGGTCTTCATCAACGCCGGTCGCGGAGGGTTGCAGGTCGAAGCCGATATTCTCGCTGCGCTGGACGCCGGTGAGTTGTATGCAGCCTCCCTCGATGTGTTCGAGACGGAGCCGCTGCCGGAAACGAGCCCGCTGTGGACCCACCCGCGCGTGATCGTCACGCCGCACAACGCTGCCGAAAGCACGCCTGAGTCGATCGGCCGCTATACCGTGCGGCAGATCCGGCGACATGAGGCCGGTGAGCCGCTGGAGAACCTGGTCGACAGAACGCGCGGCTACTGATCGTCGCCATACAACGTTCACCGTTTTTCACGGCTCTGTAGGTAATCGTCCGGACGAAGTGCCGGAGCGTGCGTTATTCCATTGTCGCTTCTGTCGCCAGCGGATAACCATGCCCCACGATGATTCCTTTCGGAAACACCTTCACCACATCATCACAGCCCTCGAAGCCTGGGCCAAAGAAATGCGGCCGTGGGCGGACATCGAGATCGATCGAATCGATGGCGCCTGGCGGCTGAGCGCGACCCCACGCGTCTCGACCGCCTGCCCCTTCGAGATCGTCCTGCGGTCGGATCGGAGGTATGACATCCGGATCGGAAACGAAGTCTACGTAGACCGGTCGCTCGATGCCCTGACGGACATTCCGCAGCTCGTGCGCAGCATTGCCAACGGGCGCGTGATAACGCGGCGTTGGGAGAGCTGGAAAACGGGCCTTCTCTACCGGGTCGAAACGATCGTTGACATGCCGGGCTCGGAAGGCCGCTTCGTCCGCGAAAACCCCGACGCCCCCGCCGTTGACGATGTTGAGCTCGAAGCGGCGATTGAGGCCTACGCGCCGTATCGGCGATGAAGGGAACTGGCCGAACCGCACCTACATCGGAGATTGCTTGACTGATCCGGGCGCCCCCCTGGCACTAAGGGCACCGCCTGTGCTGGGGGCGTTGCCCGAGCAATTGTGTTCCTCCTTAGCGCTCGCTAATAATCAGGCCTCTGCAATGAGGGGGACTTGGGGTGTCTGCTATACCCTATCGCGCTGATATCGATGGCCTGCGGGCTGTCGCCGTGTCTGCTGTGATGTTGTTTCACGCCGGGGCAACTTTTGCCCCGGGCGGCTTCATTGGAGTTGATGTTTTTTTGTCATTTCTGGTTATCTGATTACCTCGATAATTCTTGCTGAGTTGAAACAAGGCACCTTTTCGATCTGGAATTTTTATGAGCGCCGGATCCGGCGTCTCGTGCCAGCTCTTACACTGGTCATAGTTACATCAGCTATTCTAGGCTGGTTTATACTGACGCCGGATGACTACAACAATTTTGGATCATCCGTCATTGCGGCGGCCGCATTCTACTCAAATTTCCATTTTCATTCGCAATCGGGTTACTTCGCGCCCGAAGCAGAAACGCTGCCGTTACTTCACACCTGGTCACTGGGGGTCGAAGAGCAATTTTATCTGCTCGCACCAGCCTTCATTCTCTTGCTCAACCTTCCGCGTCTAGAACGGTTGAGAGCGCCCATTTTTTTAGTCTCCTAGTGGCATCGTTTACAGTATCCGTCTATGGTGCTGCTGGGGAACACAAATCAGCGTTCTATCTTCTGCCCTCGCGAGCTTTTGAGCTGATGATTGGTATGGCTCTCGCGATCGGCCTCGTCCCACCGCTCAAGAGCGACAATCTACGGCAGCTCACGGGTATTGTGGGGCTCGCGATGATCTGTCTCGGAACGCTGTTTTATACTGCCGAAACACCGTTCCCCGGCTTCGCAGCTCTAACTCCGTGTTTGGGAGCCGCTTTGTTAATTCACAGTGGTTGCCAGGGAGACACTATCTCATCAAAATTGCTTGGAGCGCGGCCGGTCGTCTTCATCGGCAAACTGTCCTACGCACTCTATTTGTGGCACTGGCCCCTATTGGCTTTTGCTACCTATGAGTTGGGAGAAGGGCTGAGCTTCTTCCAAAAGGTAACGTTGCTAATAGCAGCGTTTGTGCTTTCAATTTTAACGTATTACTTCGTTGAACAACCAATCAGAAGAAAGGCAATCCTTACGACACGCTTTTCGGCCTATGCAGCCGGAATGACATCATTCTCTTTTTGCGTAATCTTCGCTGCGATCGTCCTTGTTACCCATGGGGTGCCGCAAAGGCTATCGCCGGAAGCAAGCAAGGTCGCCCGCCTTCTCCCGGAGATTTCGGACAAGAACACTCCATGTGCGGCAAAATCTTCGCATGGCGAATGTCTGATTGGTGACGGGACTACTGCATCGGCGTCATTTGCGTTTTGGGGAGACTCTCATGCGAGGGCGCTCTCCCGGGCTGCTTCTCAGGTTGCCCAGAAGCACGGTCTCGTCGGATATGCGATCTTTGCCCCGGGATGCCCTCCGGTGCTGGAGCCAAGTCGGCTCGTCAGTTCTCGAAAGAAATGCCCCAGATTGCCACGAGTTCTTAACCCTGGCGCTTCAGCTCAGCCTCTTCGAAACGTGATCATTGCTGCTCGGTGGGGAGGGTATTCACGATCGTCCCCAGAGGAATTGGACACGGCGCTCCAGGACACTGTCAGACACATTCGTCGATTAGGCAGCACTGTAACTATAATTGGGCCGGTCCCAGAACTTCCATTTGACCTGCCGAGAGCAGTGATGAAGACCCTGATGAGGGGTGAGGAGCGGGATTTGTCGGTGCCATTCGACGAGTTTAGAGCCCAGCAAGCTGCAACATTCCACATTCTAGCGAAGCTTGAGAAGCTAGACGGGGTGCGGGTGCTCTACCCACATCTTCTGCTTTGCGATACCAAGCGGTGTCTTACAGTCAAAGACGGCGTTCCTCTTTACCGCGATGACAACCATCTTAACTTAAGAGGCGCTGAGCTCCTGTCAGGACTACTGGACAGCGCTCTCAGCGTGTCTTCGCCTCAACAAGGCCTGCCAGAGCATCAAGCATATCCGTGAGCCTGATCGCCCGGACAGAGTGCCGGGCGTCTACCCACCGTGCCCTCGGGCCCATTGCCCAACCTTGGGCTGCTGTGCTTTTGTGCAGGCTCTCTGGGAGGAATGCAGGATGTTTAAACCAACACTCGGAGCCTCGACGCTACTCGACCGGCAAAGCCACAAGCGGTCTGATGCGGCGTATCTGGAGGCGCTGCTCAAGGCGCCGGAGGCCCGGTTCCTCGTGCTGGCCGACCAGAAGCCGGTGATCCAGTCCAATCCGGAGCGGACCAAGGGCAATATCCGCTGGTTTACCCTGGATGAGATGCAGCGCGTTGGGCTGCCGGTATCAGACTCCCTCTTCCTCGGCGTCGATCGGACCACCGGTGGCGGCCGGTTCGCTGTTGCCGTCACCGAGCATCGGGCGCGGAACGCCCCGGGCGGGCTTGAGCTGATGCGGCCAATTGTGGACCTGCGCTCGCTGGCCATGAATGGCGTCCTGCCCCCCGAGGAGTTGTCCCTGCTCAGTCTCGCCAAGGCGCTCGCAGCCTGGCACGAGAACACGCGCTGCTGCGGTCATTGTGGCGGCACCACGCTGATCAAGGACGGCGGCTGGAGGCGGAAATGCTGGGCCTGCGGTCAGGATCACTTCCCCCGGACCGATCCGGTCGTGATCATGCTGATCGTCGACCCGCCCAACGACCGCTGCCTGTTGGGTCACGAGGCGCGCTTCGCGGAAAACATGTGGTCCACTCTGGCCGGCTTCATTGAGCCCGGAGAAGACATCGAGACCGCCGTTCGCCGCGAGACAATGGAGGAGACGAGCATCAAGGTTGGCGAGGTCCGCTTCATCTCGACCCAGCCATGGCCGTTCCCCCACTCCCTTATGATCGGTTGCATTGGCATTGCGGAATCATCGGAGATCAGGATCGATCCGAACGAGATCGTGGACGCACGCTGGTTCCCGCGGGAGGAAGTGCGTCAGATGCTCGAGGGCACGCACCCGAAGGGGCTGTGGGTGCCCGGCCAGCATGCCATCGCCCGCACCCTGATCACAGCGTTCGTCGAGGGAGAGTATTGACGGCCCCGGCCTTTTCTTTCTCGCCCGGACTGTCTAAAGGGATCAGTTCCTGGTGCGCCTCACAGCATTCGCTCAGGCTAAGGTCGCAGGATCGGCTATCGCCGAGCCACGAGAAGTGCGGGCGTGGCGGAAATGGTAGACGCAAGGGACTTAAAATCCCTCGTCCCAAAAGGACGTACCGGTTCGATCCCGGTCGCCCGCACCAAATCTCCAATTTCCATTTCCTACTCACTGGTCTCGGCTCACCGCATCGTCGACGATGGCGAGCGTCAATATCGCCAGTCTAGAGGCAGTTTGTCAGCGGCCCAGTTCAAGTCTTGGAAAGCATAACAAGTAGAACAACTTCAGGTTGGTTGCTGACGAAGCCCCTAAATTTCACCATCCCAATTGTCCGTAGCCGTCATGTACCCTGACAATGCGGCTGCAGGCAGGTGGTGGCGACTGGGGGGGGTAGGCTCCAGGCCCAAAAAAGGGTCGCCGCTGCTTCTCAAACTGGAAGTAGCAGCCGCTTCCGTGTGGACGCCAACCATCCAGCGGAAGCGGCCTTTTTCATGCCAACTCACCGTAAGTCGCTGACCGCGAACTGTTCGAGAGCCGCCCGATTCACCTCGATGCCCAGGCCGGGCCCATCCGGTATGCGGACAAATCCATCCTCGTGCTCGATGGGCTTTGTCAGCACCGCCTGCCGGAACGGATGCTCAGACCGATCGAACTCGAGGAGCGGCTCTCGCGGCGTATGTCGCGGCGGGTTGTGTGGCAGCACGGCTAGGAGCTGAAGCGCGGCTGCAAGCCCGATGCCCGTGCCCCAGACATGTGGCAGATATCGGACACCGAAGGCATTGGCCATATCGGCGATCTTCTTGCATTCGGAAAGGCCGCCCGCCGCGCACGTATCCGGCTGAATAATGTCCATCGCGCGCCGGGTGAGCACCTCGCGAAAGCCCCACCGCGTGAACTCGCATTCGCCGCCGGCAACAGGAATGGGCTGGCCGCGACGAACCTCCTCGTATGAGCCGACGTCGTCCGGCACGACAGGCTCCTCGAACCAGCCGATATTGAGCGGCGCGACGGCACGGCCCAGCGCGATAGCGTCGATGGCGTCATAGCCGTGGTTCGCGTCGAGCATCAGTCCTGTCTTCGGGCCAATGGTCTCGCGAACGGCACGAATGAGCGCGATGTCTTCCTCGAGCCCGAAACCAATCTTGAGCTTCACCGCGCCAAAGCCTTCGCGCACATACCCTGCCACTTCCTCCGTGATGTACGTCAGCGGATCGCCCGTATCGCGGCGGTAGGTGCCGGTCGCGTAGGCTGCAACGGACGTGCGCAAAGGGCCGCCCATGAGTTGATGAATTGGGGCCCCGAACCGTTTGCCCTTGATGTCCCAGAGCGCAATGTCCACGCCGCTGAGTGCGGTCACCACGAGCCCTTTTTGCCCCTGGTCGCGGAAGTGATTGTAGAGGAATTGCCAGATCTCTTCAGTCGCCAGAGCATTGCGCCCTAACAATAACGGATGAAATGCCTGCACCACGGCCGCATTGAGGCGCGCTGGACCAAAGCACTCCCCCCATCCCGTCGTGCCATCCTCGCATACGATCTCGACGATACAGCTCGCACGCGTATCCGCGCGATTGAAAGACCATGAAAACGGGGTCGTCAGCTTTGCCTCGAGGACATGCGTCCTCACCTCGGCAATCTTCATGAAATTCTCCATAGGGCTAGTACTGCCTGCTCACGTCAGTTATCGTGCTGAAACTCGGTACACGACAGGCCGGGCCGGGAATTCATCCCGGGATGAACAAAAATACATTTTGGAGGAAACGCAAATGGTTCGACGCAGGACGGTGCTCAAAGGCTTAGGGGCTGCCGCTGCCGGCGTGATTGGCATGCCGGCAATCGTCAAGGCTCAGGAGCCGATCACCCTCAACGGCGCCTCGCAGTTCAACGACGATCACCCCTATACCAAAACCATGGCGAAATTCGCCGAATTGGTCACCGAGGCCTGGGGCAAGCCGATCAATTTCATCCTGCACAAGAATTCCTCGCTCGGTTTGGAAAAACAGTATTTCGAATACATGGCCCAGGGCCGAGCAGTGGACTATGCCGTCGTTTCACCGGCTCATATGTCCACGTTTTCCAAGGCGGCCCCTTTTATTGACGCGCCATTCCTGTTCCGGGATCTCGACCACTGGAACAAGGTGCTGGAAGCGGACGTCTTCAAACCGATCGCGGACGAAATCGCAAAAAAAGCGGATGTCATGTTGATCGGCTACGGCGGCGGTGGCATCCGCAACATCTTCATCAACACACCTATGAGTTCGCTCCAGCAGATCCAGGGCCTGAAAGTCCGTGTTCAGGGCGCACCGATTTGGTCGAGGACCTTTGCAGCCGCCGGCATGTCGCCGACAGTGATCGCCTACAGCGAAATCTACAACGCCATCCAGAATAATGTGATCCAGGCCGGCGAAAATGAAGCTGCCGGAGTGGATTCGATGAAGTTCTACGAGGTCGCGCCCAATCTGGTGCTTACTCAGCACGCAATTACGATCCGACCGCTGTGCTTTTCCGGAAAGACATTCCGGGCGTTGCCAAAAGAGCTGCAGGACATCGTTCTGAAAGCGGGCAAGGAAGCCAGCGCTTATGGCCGTCAGATTGAGTCGTCCGAGGACGAACAAAAGCTTGAGGCTCTGGAGAAGGCCGGAAAGCTGAAGCGGATCCCGTTCGAGGGCCGCGAAGAGATGAAAAAGCGCGTCGAGCCTGTCCTGGAAGCGTACGCCAAGGAAATCGGCGCGGAGGAGATCTACAAGAAGATCCTCGCCATGTAGGCCGGTGCGCGACGCTCAGACTCGCGCACAACTCGCGTTCGACCGGGCCATCTCCCCCGGTCGTTCACCTCCTTCATCGATGGATTGAATATCCATGGCCATGTCGACGACACAGCCGCACGAATCGCTTTGGCGACGCTTCACGCGCTGGTACGCCCAACTCTTGAATTGGCTGCTGGCTCTTTCGGTTGGGATCCTCGTGATCCCCATCAGCCTGCAGATCTTCTCACGTTATACGGCGCTTATCCCCTCGTACATTTGGACCGAAGAAATGGCCCGTTTCCTGTTCATTTGGACGATCATGATCGGGGCCATGATCGGGGTGCGTGAATCGACCCATTTCGAGGTGGACGTCTGGCCGCGCATGGGACCGCGAGGAGAGGCCCTTGCCCGACTTTTTGGCCGTCTTGGCATTCTCGCGACGGCCCTGGTGTTCGTCACCGCAGGCATTCAATTCACCGAATTCGCGATGAACCGAATTTCCGAGCTGGCGGAATTGCCGCTTTGGCTCATTCACATCGCGTGGCCCATCACCGGCGCGACGTGGATCATTTTCCTTGGAGAGCAGATCGTGGACGATGTGAAGATCATCCTCGGGAGGCCGGCATGATTGGCGCCAGTCTGTCACCACTCGAAGCGGCGCTGATTCTGTTCGGGCTCTTCTTCCTGCTGATGTTCCTGCGCGTGCCCGTTGCTTTCGCCCTGGGGCTCGCTTGTTTGCCGATCCTCGCGATCGAGCCGCGGCTGGATACCGTGACGCTGATGCAGGAGACGTTCAACGCGTATAATTCCTTCATTCTCCTCGCCGTCCCGCTCTACCTCCTCACGGCCAACATCATGAACATCGGCGGCACGACCGACCGGCTGATGCGTCTGTCTCGCGCGATCGTGGGACATTTTCCGGGAAGCCTCGCGCAGATCAACGTCGTGCTCTCCATGTTTTTCGCAGGCATCTCAGGCTCGGCAACGGCCGATGCAGCAAGCCAATCAAAGCTCTTTATCGAAGCGCAGACCAGGGAGGGTTACGACAAATCGTTTTCTGTCGCGATCACAGCCGTTTCCGCCGTTCTCGCCGTTATCATTCCGCCGTCCATCGTCATGATCGTCTGGGGTGGAATCCTTACCGTTTCCATTGGCGCACTATTCTTGGCCGGAATTCTGCCGGGACTGCTCGTCGGTCTTGCGCAGATGGCCACGGTGCATGCTTACGCGACCAGAAGAGGCTACAAAACCTACGCGCGCTCAACTTGGGGCGAATTTTTCAACGCCCTTTGGATTTCAATTCCAGCGCTCATGACGCCTGCCATCATTATTGGCGGAAAGATTTTCGGTCTGTTCACGGCAACCGAGGCAGCGTGTATTGCAGTGCTCTATGCCGGTGTCCTGTCGATCATCGTCTATCGGGAGATGAACGCGAAGGGCCTCTACGAGGCGCTGCTCGACACGGGCAAACTGACCGGCATCACACTCTTCTGCGTCGGGACAGCGAGCACCTTCGGTTGGCTGCTGGCCTATTACAAAATTCCTGAAGCCATTCTGGCCGGCGTTACCTCGTGGGGAATGGGCTTCATTGCGACAGGCTTCTTCATCGCCGCGGTATTCCTGGTGGTCGGCTGTTTCCTCGACGCCATTCCGGCCATCATCATTTGCGCCCCCATTCTCGAGCCGCTGACGAAGACTGTGGGCATGGACCCCGTCCACTTCGCCATCATCAGCATCGTGTCCCTGGCGTTCGGACTGGTCACGCCGCCTTACGGCCTGTGTCTTCTCATCGCCTGTTTGGTTGCCGGGATACGCATGCGCGAGGCCTTGCGAGATACCTTCATCATGCTGATGCCCATGGTGCTGGTGCTTGCACTTGTCATCATCTTCCCGGAAGTATCCCTGACAATCCCACGGCTGATCGCGCCGGACTTCCTGCGATAGTGCTAACCTCTCGACAGCCCCTGATCGTCTCCCCGCGGTTTCAATACGCGCGGGGAGACGCTAATCTTCCGGCAGCAGATGACGAGGCTGTAGAATGCATTTCGCGCTGACCGAGGAACAGGCTGCCATTCAGGAAACCGCGCTCTCGTTCGCCAAGGAGCGCATCGCGCCTTACGCCGATGAGTGGGATGAAAGGAAGCATTTCCCTGTCGACGTCATCCGGGAAACAGCCCAGCTCGGCATGGGCGCCATCTATGTGCCGGCGGAGAAAGGCGGCTCAGGCCTCACGCGGCTCGACGGGGCGCTGATATTCGAGGCGCTGGCGTACGGCTGCCCGGCTATTTCCGCCTACATCTCCATCCACAACATGGTCGCCTGGATGGTCGGCCGTTACGGCACCGAGGAGCAGATCGCGGCCTGGATGCCAAAGCTCGCCTCCATGGAATGGCTTTCGAGCTACTGCCTGACCGAGCCGGGCGCTGGCTCGGACGCCGCCAATATCTCGACCCGCGCAGAACGGCAGGGCGACTACTACATCCTCAACGGCACCAAGCAGTTCATTTCCGGCGCCGGAGTCTCCGATTTCTACTTTGTCTTCGCCCGTACCGGCGGCGAAGGCGCCCACGGCATTTCCGCCTTCGTCGTTTTCAAGGACACACCGGGCCTCTCCTTCGGCGCCAACGAGCGCAAGATGGGCTGGAATGCGCAGCCAACAGCCCAAGTCATCATGGAGAACGTGAAGGTTCCGGCGTTCCACCTGGTTGGCGGCGTGGAGGGGCAGGGCTTCAAGTTTGCCATGAGCGGGCTAGACGGCGGCCGCATCAACATCGGCGCCTGCTCGCTGGGGCCGGCCTGGGCCGCACTCGACAAGGCGCGCGAGTACATGTTCCAGCGCAAGGCGTTTGGCCGGAATATCGCTGACTTTCAGGCGCTGCAGTTCAAGATTGCTGACATGGCGACGGACCTGGAGGCGGCGCGCCTCATGATCTATCGCGCTGCCGACGCGCTCGATCGCGCAGATCCGCAGGCGTCCATGTACTCCGCCATGGCGAAACGCTATGCCACCGACCTCGGCTTCGAGATCGTGAACCAGGCCCTGCAGATCCACGGCGGCTACGGCTATCTCAGGGATTATGGGCTCGAGAAGCTCGTCCGGGATCTTCGCGTGCACCAGATCCTGGAGGGCACCAACGAGATCATGCGCGTCGTCATCTCGCGGAAAGTGCTGGGCGGTAACAGGGGATGAGGACCTGGTGAGCAAACGAGATAGCTGAGAGGCGCGGATCGGCAGCTCAGATTTCGCTTTAACTTGCCCGCGTCAACCTCCTGCCTTGCTTTCGCCAGTTAAATCATCGAGAAAACTTTCACGGCACCGCTACCGGAGCGTGTCGACCTGAAATCATCCAGTTCGGAGTACGATGACTGTGTGGAGCACAGTTCTCGAGGCTTGCACGCTGCTGGGTGCGGCCTTCCTCACCGTCTACGCCATCGATGTCGTTGTCCTGGAGAGACTGGCGAACGGCGCGGATCGCCCTCTCCCCCGCGGTGCCGAGTGGACCGCCATTTGCCGCCGTATCCACCACCGCTTTATCTGGCCTGCAGCGATTTCAGTCGCTGCTGCGCTCCTCGCCTCTTATTACCTGCAGGATGACCGCTGGCAAGTTGGCGCTGGCCTAATGATCGGCGCGATCTGCTATACGTGGGACAAGATTCTGCCGGCCGGTACCGTCCTGTACACGATCGACCCGTCGCGCCCAGCCACGCTGCACCTCACGCGCGCACGGTTCCGGGATTACGCAATCCGCCATATCCCGCTGATCGTGCTCGGGCTCGGGGCGCTGGCAGCCTACGCTTGGGCTCATTACTGAGGATGGGGTATGACAGGGGACGCTTCCGAAGAGGTCATTATCCGGCGAGAGGGGCACGCCGGGCGCATCACCATGAACCGACCGAAGGCGCTCAACGCGCTGACCTATCCGATGGTCGTGGCCATCCACGATGCGCTGAAACGCTGGGAGCAGGATCCTGAAGTCACCGTCGTCATCCTCGATGGTGCGGGTGATAAGGGGCTCTGCGCCGGCGGCGACGTCCGCGCCATTTATCACAGTGCTTCGGAAGGCTCCGGCTTTGCCCGCAAGTTCTGGGCCGACGAGTATCGTCTCAACGCCTACATCAGGCGCTATCTCAAGCCCTACGTAGCCTTCATGGACGGCATCGTCATGGGCGGCGGCATCGGCCTTTCTGGGCATGGCAGCCACCGCATCGTCACCGAGCGCAGTCAGCTCGCGATGCCGGAGACTGCAATCGGCCTCATCCCGGACGTCGGCGGCACCTGGCTTCTCGCCCACGCGCCGGGCGAGACGGGCGTGTACCTTGGCCTCACGGGCGAGCGGATGCGCGGCGCCGGCACGATGTTCGCGCAGTTCGCCGACACTTACGTCCCCTCCTCGCGCCTGCCGGAGCTTGCGGCGGCTTTGAGCGAGGCCACTGAGCCTTCGGCCGTCGGTGGCATCATTGCCCGGTTCAGCGAGCCTCCCCCGCCCTCCGAGCTCGCGTCCCATGCGGAGGAAATCAACGCCGCGTTCAAGTTCGACACAGTCGAGGCGATCCGCGATGCGTTGAAGGCCATGGACACCGAGTGGGCCCGCAAGACGCTCGCAGACCTGGATCAGCGCTCCCCCTTGGCCCTCAAATTGACGCTCGCGGCCATTCGTAACGCGCGCACACTGCCGTCCCTGGAAGAGGCGCTGAACGTCGAGTTCCGCCTTACCGTGCGGCTGCTGGAGCACGGCGAGTTCCTGGAGGGCGTGCGCGCGCTGCTCGTCGACAAGGACAGGTCGCCCAAGTGGAATCCGCCCACTCTCGCGGGCGTGACGGACGAGATGGTAGCGCAGTTCTTCAGTCCACTGCCTGAGGCTGAGGCTTTGGCACTCAAGGCACCCACCTAGATCAATAAGCACGAACTGGCTAAAAGGCTTCGCATCTCAAGACCTTCCATAACCGCTTTCGGGGAGCGAACAATCGTGACGACCGCAGAACGTACAGGGCCACTCAAGGGAATGCGGGTTCTTGACCTCAGCCATGTCATGGCAGGGCCGGTCTGCGGTCTCATGCTCGCGGACATGGGCGCCGAGGTCATCAAGATCGAGAAGCTGGACGGCGGCGATGATACGCGCCGCATGCTGCCGCCCGACATCAACGGCGAGCCCGCGGCATTCATGATGATGAACCGCAATAAGCGCGGCCTTGCCCTCGACCTCAAGCATCCGCAAGGCAAGGAAGTGCTGAAGCGGCTGGTGGCTAAGGCTGATGTCCTCATCGAGAACTATCGCCGCGGCACCATGGAGAAGCTGGGCCTCGGCTACGAGACCCTCAAGGCCATCAATCCTGGCCTGATCTACTGCGAGATCTCCGGGTTCGGGCGTACTGGCCCCTTCGCTGATCAGGGTGGCTTCGATCTCGTCGCACAGGGAATGTCAGGCCTGATGTCGATAACTGGCGAAGGGCCGGGCCGCGCGCCGGTGAAGGTGGGCGCACCGGTGACGGACATCACCGCCGGCATCTTAGCCGCAATGGGCGTCTGCGCCGCTTACGCGCACAAGCTCAAGACGGGTGAAGGCCAGAAGGTCGACACCTCGCTCTTCGAGGCCGGCATCACGCACACCTACTGGCAGTCGGCCATCGCTTTCGCGACCGGCGTCTCGCCGGGCCCATTGGGTTCCGCGCATCCACTCTCGGCCCCCTACCAGGCCTTCGAGACGAAGGATGGATGGCTCAACCTGGGTGCCTCGAACCAGAGGACCTGGCTCAAGCTCCTGGATCTGCTTGATGATCCGGAGCTCGCCGCCGATCCGCGGTTCAAGGACAATGCCGGCCGCATGGCCAATCTCCCGGCTCTGGTTGAAATTCTGACACGTCACTTCAAGAAACGTACGACGGCAGAGTGGCTTGCCTTGCTCGAGAAGGCGGGTGTGCCGGCGGGGCCAGTGCTGTCCATCCGCGAGATGCACGCCCATCCGCAGACGATTGCGCGGGAAATGGTGCCCGAGGTGGAGCATCCGGTCGCTGGCAAGGTGCAGACCATCGGCTTGCCGGTGAAGTTCTCCAAGACGCCGGGTAAGGTCGCCGCGCCCGCACCGCTGTTCGGTCAGCATACGCGCGAGATCCTGGCCGAGATCGGCTACAGCGAAGCGGAAATCGAGCAGCTGATCGCGGATCGCGCCGTCAGCACTCCGGATCAGCGCGCGGCGTAACAAGCGGGAGGCGGTCGCTCGGTGCTGAACCAATCCGCTCCGGCAGCCGTTGACGCTGGAGATGGTTCAGAAGCCGAGCGCCGCTGTGACCACGCTGACAAGCAACGCCGAAACCGCGCTGCGCGAAGTCGCGAAGGAGGCGGCCCATTGCCGGCGCTGCCCGCTCTACAAGCTCGGCACGCAAACGGTCTTCGGCGCTGGCCCTGCTGACGCGTCGGTAATGATCGTCGGAGAGCAGCCGGGAGACGTGGAGGATCGGCAGGGGCTACCCTTCGTTGGCCCTGCCGGGCGGATGCTCGATCATGCACTCGAAAGCGCCGGGCTCCGCCGCGACTGCTTGTACGTGACCAATGCGGTGAAGCACTTCAAGCACGTCGTGACCGGCAAGCGGCGCCTCCATCAAAAGCCCAACGCCTACGAGATCGACCGCTGCAAGTGGTGGCTCGATCAGGAGCTGGACATCATCGACCCGGAGCTGGCCGTTGCCATGGGCGCCACGGCGGCGCGCTCACTGATCGGCAAACCGATCAAGATCGGTACGGCCCGCGGGAATGTGCTGCACCTTCCGTCAGGCCGCCCGGTGCTGGTGACAATCCACCCGTCAGCACTACTTAGATTGAGGGATTCGGAAAGCCGGGCTGTGGAGTTCGCCCGCTTCGTGGCCGACTTGCGCAGGGTCGGCGAGATCGTTCCGTCCGTACGCACCTAATCGGGGTTCGACATGGACATGGCGCGCATGCTGATCCTGATCGGCGTCATTTTCATCGCCCTTGGCCTCGTCTGGCTCGTCGCCGAGCGCTTTGGCCTCGGGCGACTACCCGGCGACATTGTTATCGAACGCGAGGGCTTGCGGATCTACTTCCCCATTATGACGATGATCATCGTCAGTATCGTGCTGAGCCTGGTGATGTGGCTCATCAATCGGTGAGCGACTTGACGAAATGCCACCTGCGTCAGCCTGAAGATGCAATGGGACGAAAAATAAAGGCGGTGCAGCGCGAATGCGCTGCACCGCCTTCGGAATAAACTGAAATGGCTTAGCCAGCCTCGACCAGCCGCCGCTCAATGGCTTCCAGCGCAAGCTGGGCCTTGCTGCCATCCGGACCGCCGGCCTGGGCCATGTCCGGGCGACCTCCGCCGCCTTTGCCGCCCAGCACCTCGGCGCCGATGCGTACCAGATCGACGGCATTGTAGGTGCTCGTCAAATCGTCGGTTACCCCGACGGCAATGCCGGCCTTGCCTTCCTCGGTCACGCCCACGATGGCGACGATACCCGAACCGACCTTCTTCTTCCCGTCATCAACGAGCCCACGGAGATCCTTCGGATTGAGGCCCTCAACCTTGCGGGCAAGCAGCTTGATGTTGCCAACGGTCCGGATGCCGTCCGCCGCAGCAACGCCGTTTCCGCCACCGCCCAGCGCGAGCTGCCGCTTGGCCTCAGCGAGCTGACGTTCCAGCGACCGCCGCTCCTCCATCAGCGCTTTGAGCCGATCGATCAGCTCATCCGGACGCGCACGGAGCGCACTGGCAGCCTCGCGCACGCGCTCATCCTGCTGGTTGAGGTAGGCTCGCGCGCCTTCGCCTGTCAGCGCCTCGATACGGCGCACGCCAGCAGCAGATGCACCTTCCGAGACGATGCGAATGATACGGATGTCACCCGTGCGCTGCACGTGCGTGCCGCCGCAGAGCTCCATGGACCATGGCCGGTTGGAGCCCGCAGGCGCGAGGCCCATGGACACGACGCGCACCTCGTCCCCGTACTTCTCGCCGAAGAGCGCCATGGCACCGGTTTCCAGCGCTTCCTCGAGCGACATGAGGCGAGTCTCAACCGGCACGTTCTGCGCGACAATCGCGTTCGCCAGATCCTCGACCTTCTTCACCTCCTCGGCCGTCATCGGCTTGGGATGCGAGAAGTCGAAGCGCAAACGATCCGGTGCCACGAGCGAGCCTTTCTGGGCGACGTGCGAGCCAAGCACCTGCCGCAGCGCTTCGTGGATGAGGTGCGTCGCCGAGTGGTTGGCACGGATCGCCGAACGGCGCGCGTGATCGACCTCGAGCTCCACCGCGTTGTCGAGGGCAAACTCGCCCTTCTCCACGACGCCGAAGTGGACGAACAGATCGCCGAGCTTCTTTTGCGTGTCCGTGACGCGGAAGAGCGCACCGTGGGGCCCACGGATTTCGCCGGTGTCGCCCACCTGGCCACCCGACTCGCCGTAGAACGGCGTCTGGTTTAGAACGAGCGCAGCTTCCTCGCCGGCCTTCAGGCGTTCGACGCGGTTGCCGTCCTTCACGATGCCACGGATGACGCCTTCCGCAGTCTCCGTCTCATAGCCGAGGAACTCGGTGGCACCCACCTCCTCGCGCAGCTCAAACCACACGGCCTCGGTCGCGGCCTCGCCGGAGCCCTTCCAGGCCTTCCGCGCCTCTTCTTTCTGCCGCTCCATGGCCTCGTTAAAGGCGTCGATGTCGACGGCAATGCCGCGCGGCTTGAGGGCATCCTGCGTCAGATCAAGCGGGAAGCCGTAGGTATCGTACAGCTTGAAGGCCACTTCGCCCGACAGCACGTCGCCCCGCTTCAGGCCCTCGGTCGCCTCGTTGAGCAGGCTTAGCCCCTTGTCGAGCGTGCGGCGGAACCGCGTCTCCTCGAGCTTCAGCGTCTCGGTAATGAGCGCCTGCGCGCGGATCAGCTCGGGATAAGTGTCGCCCATCTGGCGGATCAGCGCCGGCACGAGCTTGTACATCAGCGGCTCGCGCGCACCGAGCAGATGCGCATGACGCATGGCGCGGCGCATGATCCGGCGCAGCACGTAGCCGCGGCCCTCATTGGACGGCAGCACGCCATCGGCGATGAGGAAGCTCGTGGCCCTCAGGTGATCCGCGATGACGCGGTGGCTCGCCTTGAACTCGCCCTTGGCCTCGACTCCGGTGGCATCCACGGACGCGGCAATCAGCGCCTTGAAGAGGTCCGTCTCGTAGTTGTCGTGCGTGCCCTGCAGCACGGCCGCGATGCGCTCCAGGCCCATGCCCGTGTCGATCGACGGCTTCGGCAGGTTCACCCGCTCTCCGGAGGGGAGCTGCTCATACTGCATGAACACGAGGTTCCAGATTTCGATGAACCGGTCGCCGTCGGCGTCCTTCGAGCCGGGAGGGCCGCCGGGAATATGCGGGCCGTGATCGAAGAAGATCTCGGAGCACGGGCCACAGGGCCCCGTGTCGCCCATGGCCCAGAAATTGTCCGACGTCGGAATGCGGATGATCTTATCGTCCGGGAAGCCGCTGACCTTCTTCCAGATACCGAACGCCTCGTCGTCCTCATGGTAGACGGTGACGAGGAGCCGCTTCGGATCGAGACCGAACTCCTTGGTGACGAGCCGCCAAGCCAGCTCGATGGCGAGCTCCTTGAAGTAGTCGCCGAAGGAGAAGTTGCCCAGCATCTCGAAGAAGGTGTGATGCCGGGCCGTGTAGCCGACATTGTCGAGGTCGTTGTGCTTGCCACCCGCGCGCACGCACTTCTGCGCCGTCACGGCCCGCTTGTAGGGCCGCACCTCCTGGCCGGTGAAGACGTTCTTGAACTGCACCATGCCGGCGTTGGTGAACATCAACGTGGGGTCGTTGCGCGGCACCAGCGGCGAGGACGGCACGACCTCGTGCCCCTCCTTGCGGAAGAATTCCAAGAAGGCGCTGCGGATCTCGTTGACGCCGGTCATGTGTACGGTCTCGTCAAAAATGCTTCAGTTGTCGTGGCTTTGGCGCGAGGAGCCCCGCTTGATGGCAGGTTACCCGGAGCACCGGATGGAAACAGCCGCCGAAGTGGCCGTTCAGGTCAGGGATCGGCATGGCAAGGGCGGCTGCGCACGCCAAGTCCCCCGCGCACCCGCGCCGGCAGCTTCGAACGCCCGTGTTTTAGCGGTGCCTGTGCTTACTGTCCAGAAAAGGGGCGCATTCTCGATCATGTACGGGTGTCACTAGATTTGGTGCCCTCGCAGGCTAACGACAAGCTCGATGTGCGAGCCTGACCCTCGCCCCGAAGATAGCTCCTCAATCCAATGACCAGCGCATCGAAAACCGCTCGGCATCGGAGATTGGACTTGAGGTCCTCGTGCATGACGATCCAAGTGTCCAGACCGAGATCAAAATGGTTTGGGAGAACCCGGACGAGATCTCCACTCCGCTCAGCAAGCGGAACCTGACAGACCCCGATGCCAAATCCGGCCCGGATCGCTGCCAGTTGCACCAGGTCGCTGTCCGCGCGGAGAGCAAAAGCGCGTCGGCTCACACCGCGAACTCCGCTGAGCATGCGCCGGATAGCTGGAGTCTCGCGATCGAAGCCGATGAGGTCGTGCTGAGCAAGCTCCTCCCAGGAGGACGGTGCCGGGCGGCGGTCGAGATAGCGCCGGTGCGCGTGCAGACCAAGCTTCACGGTTCCGACACGCTGCGCGATAAGCGCTTCTTGTTCAGGCTCGACCATTCTCACCGCGATATCCGCATCGCGTCTCAGCAGGTTCTCAACCGTGTTCGTCAATGCGAGCTCAATGACGAGCTCGGGATGCTGCTGCCGTAATCCAGTGAGGATGGGCGGCAGGATCTCCACGCCGACGACCTCACTGGCACTGATCCGCACCGTTCCCTTTACGGCATTCCGGTGACCCGAAGCGGCACGCAGGAGCGCCGCCGAAGTGGCAGCGAGGCTTTCCGCGTAGGGTTTCAGCTCGAGTGCCGCTTCGGTCGGAATAAGTCCACGCTGCGTACGGACGAACAGCTCGTAGCCGATCGCAGCTTCGAGCGCGTCCACGTGCCGGGATACGGTTGGTTGGGTCAGCCCCAACGCTCGAGCCGCACCGGAGAGGGACTCCTCCTCGAGAACGGCAAGAAAGGTGCGATAGAGGTCCCAGCTTGGGCCGATGCTGTTCATACGTTTTCGTATAGCAACGCCACGCATTTCCTCAATTTCTTTGAACCGCTCCTGATGCCATCCTCCGGGCCTATCGCTGGACAGGAGCCATGAGATGCGGAACAGGACGGCATTGGTGTTGGGCGCGACCGGGGGAATAGGGGGCACCGTCGCACGCTGCCTCGAGCAGCGTGGCTGGAGCATTCGCGCGCTCCACCGCTCACCCGAGCAGATGGTTCAGCGAGACGCTTTCGAATGGATTCGGGGCGATGCCATGTCGGAGGCGGATGTCACTGCGGCAGCCGCAGGAACGTCCCTCATCGTCCACGCCGTCAATCCGCCCGGGTACCGGCATTGGGGTAAGCTGGTCTTGCCCATGCTGGAGAACACAATTGCAGCGGCGAGCCAGCACGGCGCCTGCGTTCTTCTGCCCGGCACGATCTATAATTACGGTCCCGATGCCTTTCCTGTGCTGCACGAGGAGTCGCCGCAGCACCCCGTTACTGTCAAAGGCCGCATACGGGTCGAGATGGAGAACCGGCTCCGCGCGGCCGCCGAAGCTGGAGCAATCAAGGCATTGATCGTCCGCACCGGAGATTTCTTCGGTCCCCGCGCGGGCGGCAACTGGTTCTCGCAGGTGCTCGTGAAAGCTGGCCGGCGGCCCACTTCGGTTTGCTACCCTGGCAGACCCGGCGTCGGGCATGCCTGGGCCTATCTGCCGGACGTTGCAGAAACGATGGTTCGGCTCGTGGAGCGTGAGGACCTGGACCCCTTCGCCAGATTCCATGTGGAAGGCCATTGGGATGATGATGGAACCAGGATGATCAGCGCGATCAGGCGCCTTCTTGGATCACCTGATCTTCCTGTTCGCCGCTTCCCCTGGAAGTTGCTCGGCTTGGCCTCACCATTCGTGCCGTTCTTCCGCGAGCTGCGGGAGATGAGATACCTTTGGGAGCAGTCCATTCGGCTCGACAACGGCGCTCTGCTGGCCGCTATTGGGGAAGAGCCCCGCACCCCACTCGACGAAGCCGTTCGCGCAACGCTGCTCGATATGGGCTGCCTCTCGGAAGCGGCGTAGCGATGGCTCAGCCGCGCTTTGCCGCCAGTTGCCGGATGGCGCCGATGACCTCGCTGAGCGAGTCGACGACAATGTCTGCGCCGAGCTCGTGTGCTGGCGTGCGCGTGTAGCCGAAACTCACCGCTACGACCGGCACGCCCGCCGCACGCGCCGTCCCCACATCATTGGAACTGTCGCCAATCATGACCGCCTCGCTCGGCTCCGCGCCCAATGCGGCAAGCGCGGCTAACAGCATGTCCGGATTTGGCTTCCTCGGCAGTGCGTCGGTTGCACCTACGACCGCCTGGAAGAACTGCCGCAGCTCAAGCTTGGCCAGAACGTCTTCCGTAATGCCCTGGGGCTTGTTGGTGCAGATCGCGAGCTTCGCCCCATCCCGGCGCAGCTCTGACAACAGTTCCCGGCCATGGGGATAGACCGTCGTGCGCGCCACCGACGCCGACTTGTATATGTCCATGAAACTGGCATGGAGGCGCTGCGCGAGCCCAGCGTCCTCCGACAATCCGCGCGCCTTGAGCGCGCGCTCGATAAGCACGCGGGCACCGCCGCCGACCATCAGGCGAAGCTCGGCCTCGCTGAAGGTCTCCAGCCCCTCCTTCGCGAGCGCGCCGTTCAGCGCGTCCGTGATATCGCCGACGCTATCGATCAGCGTGCCGTCCAGGTCGAAGACGACGGCCTCCGGCCAGCGCTCAGTCACGGGCGAGCGCTGCCACGCCCGGCAGCTCCCGGCCTTCCAGCCATTCGAGGAATGCGCCGCCCGCCGTCGACACATAGGACATGTCCTGGGCCACGCCCGCCTCATTGAGCGCCGCAACCGTATCGCCGCCGCCAGCGATGGAGACGAGCTTGCGCGCCTTCGTCAGGCGAGCCACCTCGCGGGCCAACGCGAACGTCCCCTCGCCGAACGGCGGAATCTCGAATGCACCGAGCGGGCCATTCCACAGCAGCGTGCGGCAGCGGGTAAGCACGTCAGTGAAGTGCTCCACAGACTTCGGGCCGACATCGAGGATCATGCAATCGGAAGGCACCTCGAGGATCGGCACCGTCTTCGTCACTACGCCGGCCTTGAGCTCGGTGGCGACAACAGCATCCGGCGGCAGGATTACCTCGCAGCTCTTCGCTTTCGCCGCTTTCATCACCTCCAGCGCCGTCTCCTTGAAGTCGGGCTCGGCCAGCGACTTGCCGACATCCACTCCCTGCGCGAGATAGAACGTGTTCGCCATGCCGCCGGCGATGATGAGCTTGTCGACCTTGCTGACGAGATTCATCAGCACAGGGATCTTGGTCGAAATCTTCGCACCGCCGACGATCGCCGCCGTGGGCCGATCCGGCCGGTCGAGAGCCGAGCGCAGCGCCTCGATCTCCTCCATCATCAGCGGGCCGGCGTACGAGGGTAGATAGTGCGTCACGCCCTCGGTGGACGCATGGGCGCGATGGGCGCTCGAGAAGGCATCTCCGACGTAGATGTCGCCCAGCGCAGCCAACGCTTTGGCGAACTCAGGATCGTTCTTCTCCTCACCCTTGTGGAAGCGCAGATTTTCGAGAACGACGATCTGGCCCGGAGAAAGGGCATTCACGGCGGCTTCGGCCGCCGGCCCGATGCAGTCCTCTGCGAAAGCGACGGGGCGCTTGAGGATTTCGGCGAGCTTCGCGGCGATGGGCTTCAGCGAAAACTCCGGCGCAGGTCCACCCTTCGGACGGCCGAAATGCGAGATCACCACGACGCGCGCGCCGCGATCAGCCAGGTCGAGCAGTCCTGGCGCCAAGCGCTCGAGGCGCGTGGCATCGGTCACTTCGCCGTTCTGGACAGGCACGTTGAGGTCTGCGCGCACCAGCACGCGCTTTCCATGAACATCGAGACCTTGGGTGGTTTTGAGCTTGTCGAGGTTCATGGACGTCTCTCCCTTCGATGAGGTGGATCACCTGCGCTTGGCAAGGAGCGCCTTCGCTGCGTTCACCACCCGCGCCGGTGTCAGACCGAAATGCTCGAACAGTTGAGCCGCCGGCGCGGAGGCGCCGAAGTCCGAAAGACCGATGAACACGTCGTCCCTGTCCAGCCACTCGCACCAGCCCTGCGCGACAGCCGCCTCGATGCCAATGCGCGGCGCGTCACCGAGGACCGCCTTGCGGTAGCTCTCCGGCTGCTGCCGGAAGAGCTCGAAACACGGCATCGAGACGACGGCGGCGGCAACGCCCTCGCCCGCCAGCGCCTCGGCGGCGGCCACGGCAAGCCCCACTTCGGAGCCGGTCGCCAGCAGCGTAACGTCCCGCTTGCCGTCCGGCTCCCGCAGTACGTACGCGCCTTTGGCCGAAAGGTTCTCGTCCGTGTGCGTCGTGCGGAGGTTCGGCACGGCCTGGCGGGTGAGCGCGAGAATGCTCGGCGTATCACCCGGCCGGACGGCGATCTCCCAGCACTCCGCCGTCTCGACGCCGTCGGCGGGACGCATCACGTAGAGGTTCGGTATCGCCCTGAGGCTCGCCAAGTGCTCGATCGGCTGGTGGGTGGGGCCATCTTCGCCGAGGCCGATCGAATCGTGAGTCATCACGTAGACGACCCGCTGGCGCATGAGCGCGGAAAGGCGGATGGCAGGCCGGCAATAATCCGAGAACACGAGGAACGTGCCGCCGTAGGGGATGAGCCCTCCGTAAAGGGCCAATCCGTTCATGGCCGCGGCCATCCCATGCTCGCGGATGCCATAGTGAATGTAGTTACCGCTGAAACTGCCCTTCGAGATGACGGCCTGTGACTTTGTCTTGGTATTGTTCGAGCCCGTCAAATCCGCCGAGCCGCCGATGAGCCCGGGCAGCACCGGCACCAGGTGATCCAGCGCAAACTCTGACCACTGACGGGTGGCCTTCTTTGCCGTCTCTGCCGCGGCCTTGCGCTTGGCCTCGTTGATGGCGCTCCGGACTGCTTCCCCTGCCGCGCCCGCAGGATGCTCAAAGCTCTCGCGCACGGCAGCATCGACAGCCTCCCAGCGCTTCAGCCATTCGGCACGCTCTGCCGCGCCCCGCTGGCCCGTGCTACGCCATGCGGCCAAAATCGGCTCGGGGACCTCGAAAGGCGGATGCGCCCAGCCGAGCCGCTCACGGGCTCCTGCGATTTCTTCCGCGCCAAGGGGCGAGCCGTGCGTCGCCGCCGTGCCCTGCTTCTTCGGCGCACCGTAGCCGATCACCGTCTTGCAGGCGATGAGCCAAGGCTTGCTGTCGTCCGCGCGGGCGCGGGAAATGGCAGCCGCGATCGCAAGCGGATCGTGACCATCGACGGATGCGGTGTTCCATCCGGCCGCCTCGAAGCGGCGGATCTGATCCTCCGACGTCGAAAGCGTAGTCGGCCCGTCGATTGAAATTCCGTTGTCGTCGAACAGAACGATCAGGCGGCCGAGCCCGAGGTGGCCTGCCAGCGTGATCGCCTCCTGGCTCACGCCTTCCATCAGGCACCCGTCGCCAGCGATGACATAGGTGTGGTGGTTGATGATCTCGGAGCCGAGGCGCGCGTTCCAGATGCGCTCGGCCAATGCCATGCCGACAGCGGTCGCGATGCCCTGCCCTAGCGGCCCCGTGGTCGTTTCGATGCCCGGTGCATGTCCGAACTCGGGATGCCCTGCCGTCTTCGACCCGAGCTGGCGGAACTGTTTGATCTGTTCAATGTCCATCCCCGGATAGCCGGTTAGATAGAGCAGCGCGTAGAGCAGCATCGAGCCGTGACCGGCCGACAGCACGAATCGGTCGCGATTGGGCCACTTGGGATCGGCCGGATCGAAACGCAGGAATTGGGTGAAGAGCACCGTCGCGACGTCCGCCATGCCCATCGGCATGCCGGGATGGCCCGACTTGGCCTTCTCGACGGCATCCATGGCAAGCGCCCGAATGGCGTTGGCCATGTCTTTATGGCTCACGTCTGCGCCGCCGGCAGCCGTGGGGTGCGCAAGGGACATCCGGATATCCTCTCTCGTGTCGGCGCCGACGCGCCGGAGCCGGGCCATCGTTGCGCGACCCATTTAGCGGCGGCGCTCCGTGCCGTCTACAAGAAGCACCGTCGCATAGAGAAGTTGGAAACAGGAAGTTTCAGCCGAAACCTTTGACTCTTTAGCCGCGATCTCGGAGCCGGCAGGCTTTAGCCTTGGGCCGCCAGGAAGCCTTCGACTTGGGCGCGTGTTGGCAGGCCAGCGCGTGAGCCGAGTCGTGTGCACTTCATGGCCGCGACCGCGCAGGCAAAACGCGCGCATTCGGGAATTGGCTTGCCTTCGACAAGGGCGAGCGTGAATGCACCGTGGAAAGCATCCCCCGCCCCAGTCGTGTCCACCACATCGACAGCAAAGCCGGGCTGATAACCGGTACCAGCCTGCCTATCAAGCCACTGATAGCCCTTGGCCCCCAGCGTAACGCCCGCATGGCGCGGCCCAAACTCAAGGACGCGCTGCAGCTTTTCCTCGATCGTCCCTTGCGGAAGAAAATCTTCAAGGGCCGGCTGGGAGAAGATCGCGTAATCTGTGATGGCAAGCAGCTCGGGCATCGCCTCGCGCGCACCGAGGTCGCCGTCGAGCACCGTCGGCACGCCTTCGCGCCGTGCGCGGGTAAACGCGACGCGCACAGCTTCGAGCCACCGCACATCGCCAAGAACAGCATCGGCATCCCGGATGCGCTCGAGCGGTAGCCAGCTCGTGCCCGAGGGCATGTTGATGTCTCGCGAGCCGACGATAAGCCGCTCGCCGGCGTTGTCGACTATGATGGCCGATGTGGAGGTGCGCCCTTCCTCGAAGGACTGCAGTGAGCGCACATCAACCCCTAAAGCCCGTAAGCCAGCGCGGACTTTCGCGCCCGCATCGTCGTCTCCGACGCGGCTCCACAGCTCGGCTTTGCCGCCCAGACGCGCGATCGTCGCTGCTGCGTTCGCGGCCATGCCACCGCCGGTTTCCACGTGCTCCAGCGCGCGGACTTTCGAGGGGCCGCGCGGAAAGGATTCGACCCGGAAGATATGGTCGAGCGCGGAATGACCGATGCAGATGATTCGTTTCACAGCTTCCATCCCACCAGCCATCCCATCCGCCAAATGACTTTCATCGCCAAACAATTCGGGGCCAAGCGTTACCGCCCCACCTCATGCTCAGAGATGCGTTCGAACGATCAACTAAAAATTGCAAAAAGCCTTTCGGAGCAATGTTACTGCGATGACAGCCGGCGTTTAACGACCCTGTCGAGCTCGATGAGCTCGGAGAGCAAGCTCTCCAAATGCGCAAGCGGCACCATGTTCGGACCGTCTGACGGCGCCCTGTCGGGATTCTCGTGGGTTTCGATGAATAACCCGGCGACCCCCACCGCAACGGCAGCACGCGCCAAAATCGGCACGAACCGCCGGTCTCCGCCGGATGCTGTCCCCTGCCCGCCCGGCTGCTGCACAGAATGCGTTGCGTCGAAAATTACGGGGGCGCCTGTCTCTGCCATGATTGGCAACGCGCGCATGTCGACGACGAGCGTGTTGTAGCCAAAGCTGACGCCACGCTCCGTTACCAGCACGTTGCGATTGCCGCTGCCCGTCACCTTAGCGACGGCATTTTTCATGTCCCACGGTGCCAGGAATTGGCCTTTTTTGATTTTCACCACGCGACCCGTCTTGGCCGCTGCGACCAGCAGGTCCGTCTGGCGGCAGAGAAACGCCGGGATCTGCAGAACGTCGACGACCTCGGCAACAGGCGCGCATTGCGCCGGCTCATGCACATCGGTGACGCACGGCAAGCCGAGGCTTTCGCGAATCTCTGCGAACACCGGCAACGCCGCCGCGAGCCCGATGCCCCGCTTGCCGGAGAGGCTCGTCCGATTGGCCTTGTCGAAGGACGTCTTGTACACGAGCCCGATGCCAAGCCGCCCGCAAATTTCTTTCAGCGCAGCCGCCATTTCCAGCGCATGCGTGCGGCTTTCCATCTGACAAGGGCCGGCGAACAGGGCGATCGGCCGGTCGTTCGCAAAGGTCACGGAGCCAACCGTCACGACTGGCTCGGGTGTGAGCAGATTTGAATCAGTCATGCTTGCCTTGTAGCGGCTTACGACAATGGCCGCGACTGCCGACTCCGCCGCGGCGGCGGCAGCTTACACCAGACGACCGCGCGGAATAGGGTGCGGTTGTGGATCAAAGGCCTCGCAACTATCTCGGAACGCGAGATAGCCACCCCTTGTTGAATTTGCACAACGCACGACCGGGGTTCCGGCATGACACCGCGAGCAGCCACTACGCAGACGCCGCGCTCACGGCGCGGCCGCGGCAGCAAAGCGCGGCAAAGCCAACGATACTGGTCGCAGGAGGTAACGCGCACCAGCAATGCGCTCGACCTCGAAACCGGAGTGTTCACCTGGGACGATCCCGTCCGGATCGCGCAGTCTCTGAAGCGGTCGGCCGAAACAAGCACGCGGCGCAAAGGCACCCCGTTGCAGTCCGCAATGTCGATGCTGAACTTCTACATCAACCGCGCCGGCCGCGGCCTGCCTGAGAAACGCCGCCAAATCCTGGAACGAGCAAAAGTCGAGCTGCGCCGCGCGTTCGAAGGCGCCTGACGCCAGCGCCGTGCCACCCGCTGACGACCATTCTCAAGGTCAAAAAAGATCCAAGAGCCCCGCTCAGGCGGGGTTCTCGTAACTTACAGATCGGGAAGAAACGTCCTCCGCTAAAGGGCCAATCCCTGAAATGCGATCATTTGGCAGGAGCTGCTTACACCAACCGCGACTGCTCGACCGCCGCAGCGATGAAGCTCTTGAAAAGGGGGTGTGGATCGAAGGGCCGCGATTTCAGCTCGGGATGGAACTGAACGCCGATGAACCAGGGATGATCTGGATATTCGATCGTTTCCGGCAACAGGCCGTCCGGTGACATGCCGGAAAAGACCAGCCCCGCCTTTTCCAATCTTTCGCGATAGGCCGGGTTGACCTCGTAGCGGTGGCGGTGCCGCTCCGAAATCGCGGTCGTCCCGTAAATTCCAGCGATTTTGCTGTTGGGATTGAGCCTGGCCTCGTAGGCACCCAGTCGCATTGTGCCGCCGAGATCGCCCCCTGCCCTGCGCCGCTCCAGCTGATCTCCGCGCATCCATTCGGTGAGCAAACCGACAACTGGCTCAGACGTGGGTCCAAATTCCGTGGAGCTCGCCTCGGGAATTCCGGCGAGATTGCGCGCTGCTTCGATGCAGGCCATCTGCATCCCGAAGCAAATGCCGAAATACGGCACCTTGTGTTCACGTGCAAAACGGGCGGCGAGGATTTTGCCTTCCGATCCGCGTTCGCCAAAACCGCCGGGCACCAGAATGCCGTCGACATGTTCAAGGAAAGGCGCCGGATCCTCGCGCTCGAAGGTTTCGCTTTCGATCCAGTCGATTTTCACCCGCACCTTGTTGGCGATGCCGCCGTGCACCAACGCTTCGATGAGGGATTTGTAAGCGTCCTTGAGCTCCGTGTACTTGCCTACGACGGCAATCGTGACCTCGCCCTCCGGATTGGCGATGGCATGGCTGATCGCCTCCCAACGGCTGAGATCGGGCGCAGGGGCATTCTCGATGCCGAAGGCCGCGAGCACCTGGCGATCAAGCCCCTCGCGGTGGTAGGCCAGCGGCACGTCGTAGATCGAGGAAACGTCCAGCGCCTGGATGACCGCCTCCTCCCGCACGTTACAAAACAGTGCGATTTTCTTGCGTTCTGAGCGTGGGATCGGCCGGTCCGACCGGCACAACAGAATGTCGGGCTGAATGCCGATCGAGCGCAGCTCCTTGACCGAGTGCTGGGTCGGCTTGGTTTTCAGTTCGCCTGCACTCGGGATGTAAGGCAGCAACGTCAGGTGGATGTAGACGGCAGAGCCGCGCGGCAGCTCGTTGCCTAGCTGACGGATCGCCTCGAAGAACGGTAGGCCCTCGATGTCACCAACCGTGCCGCCGATCTCAACCAGCACGAAATCGATGCCCTCGTTGCCGGAGGTGATGAACTCCTTGATGGCGTCGGTGACGTGCGGAATGACCTGCACCGTCGCACCGAGGTAATCACCCCGGCGCTCCTTGGCGAGGATCTCCTGATAGATCCGCCCCGTGGTGATGTTATCCGAACGTTTGGCGGGGACGCCGGTGAAACGCTCGTAATGCCCGAGGTCGAGGTCCGTCTCGGCGCCGTCGTCTGTGACGAACACCTCGCCGTGCTGGTAGGGGCTCATCGTCCCCGGGTCGACGTTGAGGTAGGGATCGAGCTTCCGCAGGCGCACAGAATAACCGCGAGCCTGGAGAAGCGCACCCAGAGCCGCTGACGCGAGGCCCTTGCCGAGGGAAGAAACCACGCCGCCGGTAATGAAGATGTACCGCTGCATGGGCCTGCAGATTACACCGAGCAGTCCCGATTCGTAGCGGCCATCTCGTCTCATCCACGAGTGGAAGTGAAGCGCCGCATATCAGGTGGGTGGAGACACAATCAGTGCCACTGCGCAGGGGTGAGGTGATACCAGCCAAACACCAAGCCCAAGTAGAGAAGCGGATAGAACGCCGCAAAGTAGGCGAGCTTCGTCCATCCAACCTTGCCGGCGATCCAGGCGACACACGCGCACGCGATGGGAAGAAACCAGATCAGGACGAAGGGATAATCCAGGAGCTCCGGCGACATGCCGATCCCCTGCCCCGTGGCCCACAAAATGGGCTCGGCAATCAGGACGGACATCGGCTCCCAGAAAAGCACCGCGCACAGGCCAAGGACGACGTTGGCCGTGACCAACATCTTCAATGGCGTCAAGTCACGCCGCTTCCCCTCGTAGAGGGACAGGCTCATGAATAGCGCCCCCCGGAGCACTCATTGCAGGTTAGTGTTGTAAGCCGAAAGCTGCTAATCGGCGGTGAAGATGTATCGTAAATGCAGGGATCGCACCGTTGCTTCGCCTTGAGCAGAAGCAAGGCACGCTGGGACGAGGCATGAAAATCGCAACTTGGAACATCAACGGAATCAAGGCTCGGCTGGATACGGCGCTGACGTGGGTCGCCGATGCGAAGCCTGACGTCTTGTGCCTGCAGGAAATCAAGTGCATCGACGAGGCTTTCCCGGCGGCGCCCTTCGAAAGCCTCGGCTACAACATCGCCGTACACGGACAGAAGGGGTTCAACGGGGTCGCGATCCTCTCCAAGTTGCGCTTTGATGATGTGCGGCCGGGGTTGCCCGGCGCGCCGGAGGATGCCCAGGCGCGCTATATCGAGGCGACCCTTACGGTGCCCTCGGGAGTGGTAACGGTTGCGTCGATCTATCTGCCGAACGGCAATCCGATCGGCACTGAAAAGTTTGCCTACAAGCTCGCGTGGATGGACCGGTTCCAAGATCGCGCCCGCGCCCTGTTGGCGGAGGAGCAGCCGCTGGTCCTCGCGGGTGACTACAACGTCATTCCCGAGCCTCTCGATGCGAAGAACCCTGAGAATTGGGTGAATGATGCGCTTTATCAATCCGAGACACGGACGCGTTTTCGCACGCTGCTGAATTGCGGGTTCACAGACGCCATTCGCACCTGCCACCCGGGCCCAAACGTCTTCTCGTTCTGGGATTACCAGGCTGGAGCCTGGCAGAAAAACGACGGCATCAGGATCGATCACATGCTGCTGTCGCCGCAGGCCGCGGATCGGCTCATCGCGTCAGGAATTGATCGCCATACCCGAGGATGGGAAAAGCCTTCGGACCATGTGCCGGTGTGGATCGAGCTTGACCTCGGGTAATTCGGCGCAGCGCTGAACTCATCGTTACTGCGTGGGCGTCGTATCCCCGACCTCCCGCAGCGCGACCCCTGCCATATTTCCCTGGACAACGGCCGGCGCGTTCCCGGAGGCAAGATTGGGTTGCGCAGGCGGCGCGCCGACCTCGGGCTCGGTCCGGCCGAAGGATGACGTCGTTACGGAGTCCACGGTCGCGCTCGCGTGAGTCCTCGTGGTCTGCGTGGGCTGTCCCGGGGCCTGCACCAGCTCGCCATTGCTGCAGGTGCGGATGGGCCCAATCTGCAAGCGCGACAGGCCGATGGTGTCGATCTCCGGCGCGCGACCGTATTGCTTCCGCCAGAACTGGATCAGCCCCTTCGCGCTCTCGCGCTCGTCATCCGGCAAACCACAGTAGATGTTCTGGTAGATGTCCTCGATCCAGATCCGCTCGTGGGCAGGCGCGTTCTCGACCGCAACCGTCACCAGCGCAAAGGCCCGCAGCGGGCTTTTCTCGACGTACTCGCCGCGCCAGTAGAGGTCGGCGAGGAAGGCCTGCGCGCTCGCGTGACCCTGCTCCGTCAGCACCGCGAGCCAGTGCAGCGCCTGCCGAATGTCGACTGGAACTCCTTCACCCTTCAGGTAGAGCTTCGCCAGCTCATATTGTGCGTCCTTGTCGTTGAAGAACGTCGCCGCGTGATGGAGGTACTCAGCCGCGCGGGCAGGATTTGGCGCAACGTTGAGCTCCGGTACGCCGCGCGTCAGATAACGCGCCAGAGCGGTAAACGCCTTTGCCACAAACGGAGCCCGTTGATCGTCATCCGGATCGATGTCGGCATGGGCATCAGCGAGGCGCTGGTAAAGGATGTAGGCCTTCGCGTGGTCGGTGAACGGGCCTGTCGGATCCGCGAACAGCCGCGCCAGATAGAACTCGCCGAAGAAGAGACCTTGGCTCGCCGCGTGCTCAAGGGCTGGCAGAGCGATATCCGGCCGACCGGCACGTAATGCGTTGATGCCCTGCTCAAACGCCGCCTGCGGAGACGCGTACTGAGCGTTCTTTGCCGCCTGGGTCGAGGTGGTAGCCAGTGCCGAGACCAGCGCCACACCTACTAAAGACCTGAGTATTCGCCGAACAGACAACTTTCGCCTTTCCGCCAGGACGAGCAGCAACGTCCGCACCTATGCCGCCCTGACCTGATCCGCACACATCCCTAGCACGCCGCTCTGACAAGGTTCCGCGGTTCGAGCCGACGCTCTACAGGCAGATTCGAGCCGAGATTCGTCGAGAACGCGGCGAAAATTGCTTTTTCGCCTTGTATGGCATTCCTGCCACCCTGGCGTTGCAATGCTTCACGCACAGCATTGCTGCGATCCGCACTGCGCTGCCGCACGGCGGCGAACGTCCGAATATCGTTCGCGCCAAGCCTGGTTCGCGTGAAAGACTCCTGAAGCCGTTGGCGCGGCCGCGGAGATCTGTCGAACGCCCTGGCGTACATCGAGCCGAACCCCGCATTAAAGTATTCCGCGTACGCACGAACCCATGCGCACGACTGCCAGATAATTGCCCTCAGCTGCTCAACCTGCCGGTCGAAACACCCATCTCACGAGTTTAGCGACTTTCGAGCGATCGGTTGCCGCATGCTTTTGATGTAGAAGCATCGTGGTCGGCCATTGTGGCTCAAAAGAGGCGATGACCCCGATTTTCGTTGCCTCGCTGCCACAGTGGTGAACGGGTGGTTACCGGACTAATGCAATTGTTAGAGGACGGTTGCAGAGAGCAGACAGACAGAACGCAAAAGGGGCAGCCGCCATGAAGCGCGACTGCCCCTTTTTTCACCGTCCGTCGTAGTGGTGACGATCAGCCTTCCAGCCGCTTGAGTGCCACTGTGAGCCTCTCGGAAAGCGCCACAAGCTCGGCCTTCCGCTCCCGCTGCTCCTCGACGACCTCTTCCGGCGCCTTCGCGATGAACTGCGGATTGGCGAGCTTTGCATCGATCTTGCTGATGTCAGCGGCTGCCTTCTCGATTTCGCGTTTCAGTCGCGCGCGCTCAGCGGCCATGTCGATGATGCCGGCCAACGGGAGCGCTGCAGTCGTGTCGGCAAATGCGATGACGGCTGCGCCCTTCGGCGGCGCATCCTCGAACTCCATCGAGCTCAGACGCGCCAACCGCCCGATAGTTTCGCGGTGACGCTCCGCACGCTCGCGAATGGCGTCCGTGGGGGCAACGATCGCCAAAGGCACCTTGGCACCCGGCGGCACGTTCATCTCCGACCGGACGGAACGCACTTCGCTGATGAGCTTGACGACCCAGCCCAGCTCTTCATCCGCCTTCTCATCCGCCAAGCCATTGAGCTGCGGCCATGGAGTGAGCGCGAGGTAGTCGTCACGCTTGGCGCCGGGACCAGCCATATGCTGCCAAAGCTCCTCGGTGACGAAAGGCATGAATGGATGGAGAAGCTTCAGCACCTGGTCCAAGGTCCAGGCCACCATGGCCCGCGTCTCGGCCTTCGCCTCGGCATCGCTGCCGTTGAGGACGGGCTTCACGAACTCGAGATACCAGTCGCAGAAGATGCCCCAGGTGAACTCGTAGATCGCGCTCGCAGCTTCGTTGAACTTGTATTCGACGAGCGCGGTCGTCACGGCCTTGGCGGTCCGCTCCGTCTCGCCCGCAATCCAGCGATTGAGCGTCAACCGCACGGACGAAGGATCGAAGCCCGCGACCGGGAAGCACTCGTTCATCTCGGCAAAGCGGGCCGCGTTCCAGAGCTTGGTCGCGAAATTCCGGTAGCCCTCGACCCGCGAGCGGGCCAGCTTGATGTCGCGGCCCTGTGCCGCCATCGCCGCAAGCGTGAAGCGCAGCGCGTCGGCGCCGTATGTGTCGATGAGCTCCAAGGGGTCGATCACGTTCCCCTTCGACTTCGACATCTTCTGCCCTCTCTCGTCGCGGACGAGGGCGTGGATGTAGACGTCGTGGAACGGCACCTCCTTCATGAAATAGAGGCCCATCATCATCATCCGGGCGACCCAGAAGAAGATGATGTCGAAGCCGGTCACGAGGGTGTTCGTCGGATAGTACCGCTTGAGCTCCGGCGTCTCGTCGGGCCAGCCGAGGGTGGAGAACGGCCACAAAGCCGACGAGAACCAGGTGTCGAGAACGTCCGGATCGCGAACGAGATTGACCCGCGTGCCGTAGTGTCGCTGCGCGGCTGCGAGCGCCAGGTTCTCCGTCTCCTCGACAAAGATCTCCCCATCCGGGCCGTACCAGGCCGGAATCTGATGCCCCCACCACAGCTGGCGCGAGATGCACCACGGCTGGATGTTCCGCATCCACTCGAAGTAGGTCTTCTCCCAGTTCTTGGGAACGAACTTCGTGCGGCCATCCTCGACGGCCTTGATGGCCTCTTTCGCAAGCTCGGCCGCGTTCACGTACCACTGGTCCGTCAGCCACGGCTCGATCGGCACGCCGGAGCGGTCGCCGTGCGGGACCATGTGCGTGTGCGGCTCGATCTTCTCGAGCAGCCCTTGCGCCTCGAGGTCGGCAATGACGCGCTTTCTCGCCTCGAAACGGTCGAGCCCGCGATAGGCCTCCGGCGCATTCTCGTTGATGCGCGCCTCGGCGTCTAAGATGTTGATCATCGGCAGGTTGTGCCGGCGGCCGACCTCGAAGTCGTTGAAGTCGTGGGCCGGCGTGATCTTGACAGCGCCGGACCCCTTCTCCGGATCCGAATACTCGTCCGCAACAATCGGAATCTCGCGGCCAACCAGCGGCAGCACAACCGTCTTGCCGACGAGATCCTTGTAGCGCTCGTCGTTCGGGTGGACGGCGACGGCGGTGTCGCCGAGCATCGTTTCCGGACGGGTTGTAGCAACGACGATGTAGCGGGAGGGATCGTCCTTGAGCGGATAGCGCAGATGCCAGAGGTTGCCCTTCACCTCGACCTGGATCACCTCGAGGTCGGAGATGGCTGACTGGAACCGCGGGTCCCAATTGACGAGCCGCTTATCCTTGTAGATGAGGCCGCGCTTGTAGAGCTCCACGAAGACCTTGAGGACCGCCCGGCTCAGCCCCTCGTCCATCGTAAACCGCTCGCGCGACCAGTCGCACGACGCGCCCAGCCGCTTGAGTTGGTTGATGATCATTCCGCCGGACTGTTCTTTCCACTCCCAGACCTTCTCGATGAACTTCTCGCGCCCAAGGTCTCGCCGCTGGATCTGACGCTCGGCGAGCTGGCGTTCGACGACCATCTGCGTAGCAATTCCCGCATGGTCCGTGCCTGGCTGCCAAAGCACGTCCTTGCCGCGCATGCGCTCGAAACGGCACAGGATGTCCTGCAACGTGTTGTTGAGCGCATGCCCCATATGGAGCGACCCGGTGACGTTGGGTGGCGGAATGACGATGCAGTAGGGCTCGGCGTTTACCCGCTCCGGTCGGCCGCAGCGGAACACCCCCGCCTGTTCCCATTCCTGATAGATCCGCTTCTCGATGTCGGCTGGCTGATATGTCTTCTGGAGCATGGGTGAGCCTGACCCGGTTCGCAATTCGTGAAAATTCGCACGGGTCCTACGCCCCGCATTCGTTGCCTGTCAACACGGGGGCTGAGTTCAAACGTTTTTCAAGAGGCTTCGCGGCCCTCCCGCAAGAAGGGGCCGCAGCAAGCAACGCAAGCGCGGGGGTGATCTGGGCGCAAGCCCGACTGGAACTCAAGACCTCGTGTTCCCGCCCGAGTTCTGAGCCTTCGCCCGCTCAGCCATCTCCGCCCGGAGCGCCCTTTCTACGATGCGCGGCAGATTGGAGTCGAGCCACTCGCGCAGCATCGGCCGAAGGAGGTCCGCCACGGCGTCTTCTAGCGTGCGCGGCTGAGAAGTGGACGCCGCAGGTGATTGAACCGGCGTTGTAGCCGCGGATCCAGAGGCGCGAGCAGGCTCGGGAGACGGTTCGCCCGGGGCAACTTCCTTGACCCGCGGAGCCTCACTCGCGCGCACAACCTTTTCGGATCTGTCACTCTCCGGAGATGGCGCTGGTCGAGAGGTGCCCAAGCCTAAAGCTCCCATCGTGTCAGGCCGCTGCCCAGCCGGCAACGCAGTACCGAGCGGTGAAGCGGCAGGACGGTGCACGTCGGCAGGCGCCCCAGGCCGTGGTGTCGCTACCGACGAGGGAGCCTGTCCTGCCGGATTGGCTGCGTTTGCCTCGCTCTCCGGCGCGGGGAAGCGGGGCGCGGAAGGTTTTGGGATCTCGTTCGCCTGCCCAAACGGACGCGAGAGGAAGTCAGCCAAGCCGGAGCGGCCGGCATCCCGCGACCTTTCGGCTGATGGGTGTGTGCCCGCGGGCTGCGATGCCGGAGCCGAAGGACTTTCGGCACGCGGGCTGTCCGCGCCGCGTTCGCTGGCATTTCGTTCCGGTGCCTGGCGCCCACCTCCCAGTTGGCCGAGGAGACCACCTCCCAGAAGACCGGAGCCGCCAGACGACGACTGCTGCTGTGTGCCCGATGGCGGGCTGGGTTGCCGCCCGAACAGCCAGCTGCCACGCTTTTCCTCTTCGGCTGGCGGCTTCACCGCCGGCTCCTCTCGGCCTGCAGCTGCCCGGCGCTGAGGTGTACCATCCATCAGCTCGGAAAGGGCTTCCTCGACGCTGTAGGCGCGATCATCGGATGGATCATCGTTACGGGAAGGAAGCGGAAGGACAGGATCGCTACCTCGACCCAAGCCCTTGGACTCGCTAACCGCTGTTTCCGATCCGTCACCACTGCTCGGAGATGGTCCGGGGCGCGACCCTATGGGCTCCTCGGCAATGATCTTGCGGATCGACGCCAAGATTTCTTCCATAGTCGGCTCCGGAGCCTTGTCCGATTTATGCATCCCCACCCTCACTGCTCGATGGGCGACCCAGGTTGCCCCTGCTGAGTGCCTCGCGCGCCTAACCCCAAGCGGAACTCTTTTCTCGTACAATGTGCACCCGATGGCATCAATGGATTAGCATCAGAGCGATTGTGCGTTTTCTGGGGCTTGCGCCATGCAGAGTGTCGCATGGGAGCGCGCGCCATAGCGGCGTATACGGATAATTCGGCTAAATACGATTGCCTCCCGGGGCCGCGGCATTGCGGAAATGCCCAAATGTTCGTAGCGCCCATGGGGCGCTACCTCCAAAACCTAGTCTGTATCGGCGCGAAAATATGGAGTTACTTGGAGGGTTGAACCTGGGTGTTCCAGAGATCCAGGTGCTCCCGACGGCCGTCAGCATGGGTGATATCGATACCCCACCACTTCCGGCGGACCTCGTGATAGTGCGCTTCAGGATCATACACGGCCGAACCCAGCCCAAGATGCTCAGCGTCCAACCGGCCGATAGCGGCCAGAAGCGTATAGGCGCTCACCACGATGTCACGCTTGGTGGTGACGAGGTTGACCTCGGAGTTCAGGAGCTCCTGCTCGGCGTTGAGAACGTCGAGGAGCGTTCTCTGGCCCACCCGCTCTTCTTCGCGAACACCCGCCAAGGCTATGCGGTTGGCCTGGACTTGAGCCTGATCCGAAACCAGCTGTGCCCGCGCGGCCTGAAGCCGCGACCAGGCCGAAACGACATCGGCGAGAGCCTCGGTGCGGAACTGCTCGACCTCCTGCAGCCGGCTGACGTGGGTGTGCTTGGCCTGCCGGACCCGTGCGGAGACCTCGCCACCCTGATAGATCGGCACGACGACACGGCCTGTTACGCTCGTCGTCTCTGTTGAATCGATATTCTCGTTGGCGAGACCCCAACGGCGATCGTAGCTGGCATCAACGGACACTTCCGGCAACAGCTCGCCCCAGATCCGGTCGACGACGTGCCGCGCCGCTTGTTCTCGGTAGAGCGCGGCAACGATGCTCGGATTTTCCTGCTGGGCGATAGCCAGCGCTTCCTCTTGGGACTTGGGCAGCAAATGCTCAGGCACCGTAAGCTCGACGAGATTGCTCGGCGGATGCCCGATAACCCGTTCGTAAGCTGCCCGGCTCGCGCGCAGATTCGCCCGGGCGAAATCAAGGGCCGACACGGCACCAGCCCGGCGCGCTTCGGCTTGCGCAACGTCCGTGCGGGTCACTTCGCCGACCGCAAATCGGTCCTGGGTGGCCCGCCACTCGCGGGTAAGCACATTGACGTTGTTCTCGCGCAACCGAACCACTGCCTGATCGCGAACCACGTCCGCATAAGCGATGACGGCTTCAAGCAGCACGTCCTGCTCAACGATCTTCAGATTGGCGCGCGCCGCCCGCACCGTCGCCTCGGCCTCGCGCACCGAATTCAGGGTGCGGAAACCGCGAAAAATCGGCTGCGAAATGTCGACCCCGTAGCCTCGCGGGTTCGTCACTCTTGTGTCGCTGCCGGCACCGGCGTGCGTCTTTGTCTTCTGATAGCCGACGTCCCCCGAACCAAAGATTTGTGGGCGATAACCGGAGAGGGCGCGCGGCACCTCTTCGTCTGTTGCACGCAACCGAGCGCGCTCTGCGTCTAGCCGAGGATTGTACCTGTACGCTGCTGTTAGAGCCTGCTGCAGTGTTTCAGCCGAAACCTCGGAGCCAGGATGCAACGCCAGCAGCGCAGCCAATGCAGCGACCGCGGCGCCTCTCGGTACACCTCGCTTATTGCGCTCGTACATGCGGGTTCCTCGGAATTCGCAAGCCGGCCCTGACGCAACAAAGGGTGGACCGCATTGACTATGGAACTCAGAGTTAACTGATTCCGTCGTGGTCTGCACCCGAACCTAGTCTGTGGCCGGACTTAGTCTGTACCGGACGTTCCAACGTTCGGCCTTAGGTACCCTATTCGAGTGGCGATGGCGTAATGGGAATCCGCCGCAGCCCGCGCAAAAGGAAGCCGGTCGTGGCCTGATGACCACACCGGCCTGAGAGCCAATTTCGAAGTGAATTTATGAATTAGAAGACAAACTCCGGCTTGCGCTCGAAGCCAGGCAGAATCGGCGCACCCGCCTCGAACAGCGCCCGCGATGATACGGTGGTGCCGGAGCGCTGCCACAGCATGGCTCTGCTGATCTCTCCCTCATCCAGTACAGCGGCAAGCCGGCCGCCATCCTTCAGTTGGTCCAGCAGCGCCTTGGGCGGCTCCGTGATCGCGCCACTGACGAGAATCACATCATACGGCCCCTCGCTTGGCCAGCCTGCGGTCAGCGGGCCGACGACCACAGCGACATTATCGATAGAAAGCTCGCCGAGGATCGTGGTGGCTCGGTTGGCAAGCTCTTGATCGACCTCCAGGGCCACGACGGTCTGGGCCAAACGGGCGAGGATCGCGCTGCCATACCCGGTGCCGCAGCCGACCTCCAGCGCCAGCTCGCCCTCCAGAACCTCGAGCGCCTGAATGAGCCGCGCATGGACACTCGGGGCCAGCAGCCGGCGAGCGTTCCGCCCGCCCTCGGCGTTCATCGGGACCTCCCGGTCGATATAGGCCAGCGCCTTCAGATCCTCCCGGACGAACATCTCCCTGGGGACCTCGAGCATAGCGCGAATGATTCGCCGGTCGACGACGTCGGTCGGCCGAACCTGGCTCTCGACCATGTTCTTGCGCTGATCAGCGAAGTTCACCATCTCCTACCCCGAGATCCGAGAATGCTTCTGCCCGCCAGGATCAGCGGCAGGGCGCCGCGACCTTAGCGAAGCTGCGCTTGCTCTGCCAGAGCCCTTGTTGCAGCTATTGCGCAACCGGACGCAAAGCCGCAACCGCAGCGACCTCATTGCGGCCTCGGTCGCGACATGTTAGGAGGAGCGGGCGTCAGGGGACGTATCCCCGGGACGGGAGTGCCCCTTGCACTCCATATATTGGTCTGGGGCCACGTGGCGGAGTGGTTACGCAGCGGACTGCAAATCCGTATACGCCGGTTCGATTCCGGCCGTGGCCTCCAAAGATTTCAGCGAAAGTTTGGTGGATTGGGCTCCGAGTGGTGACAGCATCACGCGCCCCATGGAAGCCACGCGACTCCGGGCAAAGTTGGAGCAATAGATGGAGCTCTTTCGCGCGATCGAAGGCGAAAGAAAAGGAACATTGGCTAGCGTTCTCAAAGCCACTCACCTCACCCCCCGACCGATCGCCGGAAAAGAGAGCCCAAGATCCCGACTGATGACGCGAGCCGCATTGTAGCCCGATCCCATCGAAACTCCCGGACCGGGATGCGTGCCGGAATCGCAGATGTACACGTTTGGGATCGGTGTTCGGTATTCGCCCAGGCCCGGCACAGGCCGTTGCGATCCCATTTGATACGGCTTCATTGCTCCGTGGAGAATCGTGCCGCGCACGGCGCTGCTGAGCGTCCGTTCGAGGTCGCGCGGGGAATGCATGACGCGCCGGATCAGGCGGCGGCGAAGGTCCGGCAGATACCGCGCAATGACGTGGTCGATGAGATAGTCGGCGTACGCATCTTTCTCAGCGTCCCAGTCCCGGCCCGAAATCTGGCCGGTGGCGTCGCCGGCAATATGATACGGCACACCAAGGATGACGAATTTTTTCAGATGCTTGCCGGCGGGAGCGCGGGACGGGTCGATCGCGGTGTCGTTCCAGGCCACGATAACGGGCGCGGCCGGCAGCAAACCGCTGCGGGTTTCGGTAAATGCCTGACTGATGGCCTCAAGGCTTGGATGCGTCAGGTGGACGTGACTGGCGGCGCCAGCTTCCGGCCCGGCGGCGTAATCGACCGGCCCATCCAGAGCGGTGAAGAGAACGCAGACCGCGTCGCCCCACTCGTAGTTCCTGATGCGTGCGGTCAGCTCGGGGCCGGCGACCGTCGGACCAAGGAATCGCTCAACCAACTGGCGGGGATCGGCGGCCGACACGATCAGCCCAGCACTCATAATCTCCCCACTCTCCAGCTCGACGCCCGTGGCGCGCTTGTTCTCGACGAGAATTCGGGCGACTGGTGCCCTCGTCCGCACCTCTCCCCCATGGTTTGCAAGATAAGCGGCCAACGCGCGCGTGACGTTGTTCATGCCGCCACGCACAAGGTTATTACCCTCAGCCTGCAGAACCGGGGCGAAAAGCCGAGCGATCTCGGCGCCACCGGCATCATCGGGAGCGGCATCAACAAAGGCGGCGAAGCTGGCGAAGAGGCAGCTCACCTCAGGTGATGTGAACGTTTCAGCCGCCCAATCCCGGATACTCTGCAAGCTGAAGCGATACGCCTCCATGCCGTTCGACATTGTAGCGAAGGACTTGGCCTGATCGGCAAACGAAGGCGGTGGTGAGAAAAAGCTATCTATGATTTTTTCTCGCTCCGACCCGTAGCGCTGAAACAGCTTGCGGCATGTCTCGGCATCCACAGGCGAGATGCGGCTGATGTTTTCGACCGTGCGCTCGAGATCGCGGTAAACAGCGATGGCACGGCCGTCTGGGAAGGCATGGGCAAAAGGAATTTCCGGCTCAATGAGCTCGACACCAAGCTCGTGCAGCTTGAGGTCTTTTGGTACCGGTGAGAAGTTGGCGAGCTGGTAGCCGCTGGCGTGCAGATCCGACCAGTAGCCGGGGCCGATCACTTCTTCCGTCAGCGTCATGCCGCCGATCGCGTGATAACGCTCGAGCACCAGCACGCGCAGCCCAGCCGCTGCCAAATAGCAGGCGCAGGTGAGCCCGTTTTGCCCCGCGCCGATGACGATTGCGTCGTAACTTTTCGACATGGGCGTTCAATTCCGTGCTGTACGGACAATCCCAGTCTCGATATCAAGTGACCGATGCTCGCGAATATTCGCGTGCAATCCGCCTCGGTACCCGTGCTATCGCCTACCGGTGACTTCCGGCCAATAACAAGACTTCGGCGGATTGCGTTCCCGCCAGCGGCACCTCTTCAAGTAACGAAGAAGGTCGGAATGCAAAACGGGCGGGCTAGAAGACAGCCCGCTATTAACTGGTGGCACAATGAACAAGTAACTCCGAGTTTCTCGGCTCTTGCTGATGAAACTCGCAGAACCACGCGGGTCCTAGGCGCGCACCTTTCGCCAAGCCCAGCGTGCGGCAGGAAAGAGCCATACCGCGAGCGTGATTGCTCCGAGAACTCCTGCCATCGGTCGTTCGAATAGCCCGATGACGCTCCCCTGGGTGCTGATCAGCGATTGCATCAGATGCTGCTCGACAAGCCTTCCGAGCACAATGCCAAGCACCATTGGTGCGAGCGGAAACTGGTTCTCCTCAAGAATGTAGGCGAGAACCCCGAGCACCAGCATGACCAGGATGCCGAACACCGTATTGTCAATCGCAAATGCGCCAATAGCCGCCAGCACAAGCAGTGGTGGCATTAAAAACTCGCGCCGCATACTCAGGATGAAACCGGAAAAGCGGATAGCGATCAGCCCAATTGGCAGCAGCAGCAGGTTCGCCAAGAAGAAGCAGATAAAGACGGCATAGAGAAGATCGGCGTTTTCGACGAAGATCGTCGGGCCAGGGTTCATCCCTTTGAGATAAAGGACACCAATTGCAATCGCCGTAATAGTGTCACCCGGGATCGCAAAGACCAGGGCCGGAACCCATGCTCCGCTGAGCGCAGCGTTGTTGGCCGAACTTCCTGCGACGATACCCTCCAGATTACCTTTGCCCCACGTATCCGGATGACGAGAGAAACGCCGCGCGACGCCGGAAGAAATCCAGGAAGCGATATCGGCACCTGCGCCCGGAAGAATGCCGATGCTCGTCCCAAGAGCGCTGCCCCTGAGCACATGCCGCCAGTGCTCTTTACAAGCCTGCAGCACTGCGCTGAACCCCACCCGCTTCCGCGTGGCTTGATCGACCGTCTGGCTATTACTCCCGAGCATCGTCCTAATGATCTCGCTCAGGGCGAACATGCCAATCAAAGCCGGAATGAAACTGATCCCCTCATAAAGGTTGGGATTTTCGAAGGTGAATCGTGGGTAACCTGTTGTGTAATCCATCCCGACTGTCGCGATAAAAATGCCGAGCAGCAGGGAGATCGTACCCTTCAGCGGATCTTCGGTGCTGATGAACACAGAGCAGGTAAGGCCAAGGCAGGCCAGCCAAAAAAACTCGAATGTGCTGAACTTCAGGGCGAAATTGGCCAGAACTGGCGCGAACAAGACCAGCACCACCGTGCCAATGACACCACCGATGGCGGAACACAGCGCATTCAGCCCCAGTACCAAGCCGACCTTTCCTTGACGCGTGAGAGCGAATGCATCGTCCACGTAAGCGGCGGATGCAGGCGTTCCGGGCATACGCAAAAGCGCGCCCGGCACGTCGCCTGCAAAAATCGCCGTAGCAGCCGCGGCAACAATGGAGGCAATCGCGGCTATCGGGCTCAAAAAGAACGTAATCGGAACCAGCAGCGCCACGGCCATCGTAGCCGTAAGGCCGGGCAATGCCCCCAAAATGAATCCGAACAGACAAGCCAGAGTGAGCGATATCAGGGTCGCGGGGTCGCAAACCAGACCTACCGCCGCCAGTAGAGCATCCATTCAATTCACCATAAGGCGGGAACGAGCCCTTCCGGAAGGGGAACCCTTAATAGGCCACGAAAAAGCCCCTCGATCAGAAGGGTGAGCGATATCGAAAGTCCAATGGACCAGACGATGCCGCGACCAAGCCAGAGGTACAGGATCAAAAGGGATCCAAACGTGAGGGGCACAAACCCGATCCAATCGCCCGCAAGATAGAACAGGAGAGCGAAGACAACTACCATCGCGGCGCCGATGGACTTGCGCCCTGCCCCACTCCAGGCTGGTGCGGAAACAGCGAAACTGCCCTCGGGGGATTGTCGAACGCTCCGGGCGATCAAGGCCAATCCGCAGAGAAGGAGGGCAACAAGAACGATCGCCGGGAAAAAGCCTGGCCCATAGAATTGTCCAGGCAGCGTCGGAAAACTGCGGACGTGCAATAGCACGCCCGCAGCGAAAATACAGAACAGGAGGCCAATAAGCCCGTCGCCGATGCGCATGGTCGGGAAACTGCCGCCTACTTATTCAGCGCTGAAAGCACGCTTTCCATTGCCTTCAGGTCGGACGCCATGAACTCCCGGAACGCGGTGGGATCTCGCCACACGAGTGTAAAGCCGCGCTCTTGGAGCGGTTTCCGAAACTCGTCCTTCTTAACGACCTTTTCCATCGCAGGCACGATGACGTCGAGCACTTCCTTAGGCAGATTAGCCGGGCCAACGAGCCCATGCCAAAGGCTGAAAGTCCAGTCGACGTTGAGCGCCTCTTTGACTGTCGGAACATCCGGATACATCTCGAGACGCTTGTTCGCCATCACCGCCAGCGGACGAAGCTTGCCCGAGTCGATCAGAGCGCGCGCTTCGGCGAGGGAGGCTGTCGAAAAGGTCGAGTTGCCTGCCGCAACGTCCAGATGGCCAGCCGTACCGCCCTGAGTAGGCACCCAGATCACCGAATTTGGATCAATTCCGAGCCGCAACATCAACCCGGCATAAGCGACATGCCAGTTGAGGTTCGGCGGCGCGCCCGTACCTTTCAGTGTGTTCGGCTTCGCCTTTATGTCGGCAATTAGCTCGGCTGCTGTTTTATAGGGTGAAGAAACGTTGACTGTTATCCCGGAAGGAAGCTCGTTTGTTTGCCCGATGGGCGTAAGCTTCTCGTAGGTTAGATCGGACAGTTTTTGCGGCTTGTAGAGGCTGACGTCACTGGCAATCACGCCGAGCGTATATCCATCGGGCTTGGCGTCAGCGATAGCCTGCGTCCCAATGAGCCCGCCGCCGCCACCCCGGTTCACAACGTTCAAGGGAACGCCGAGCTCTTGCTCCAGAAGCGCTGTCAGCGTCCTTGCCACAATATCCGTTCCACCGCCGGCCGGATACGGAACTATGACGGTGATTGGTCTGTCCGGATAAGCCTCAGCTGGCCGGAACTTGCCGGAAAACGCCAGCGCAGCAGCCGCGATGACAACGGTGGTGGCCGCTGCAAAAATCCTTGAGCTTCCTCTCATTTGTGCCCCCGAAGTGAGATCGAGGCCGCGCATCCTACAACCATCCCGACGCTAGTCAACGAAAGTAGGATGCTGCCCCCAATCGCCTCCATTCCCCTTCCTGGCGGCAGAAATTCCATCAGGCTACCCCGCCCCTCGTGCATGGCCCTATCGGAGGGCCGCACAAAATGAGAAATGACGCGTACGTTGAGCTGACACGAGCTTCGACGAGAGCAAGAGTACGCTCGATGTTTCACCCGACTATGCTGAACTGTTCTCCGTGGTCTTGATTGGACTTGTCATCAAGGCTGATTAGCCGAAATCTGAAAATCGCAACTGTTATCAAATGGAGAATGTAGAGTTGATGAAATTCAACCCGGCAATTTCCCGGGAGCGTCAGCGGCGAGTTTCCAAATCGTCGGGCGAGGCAAGGTGATGATGGCCCTGCCGGCTTTCCTGCGCTAGGAACGGTGGTCCACCATATGAAAGTAAGCCATCGCTCAAAGCCGGGTCACCCTACTACATGCAAACTCAGCGCGCTTGGCAGACCGCCTTCTCTGAACTGGCCGGAAGCCGGTTGACCTCCTTCGACTGCTTCAAGGTCAACAACGAGAACATTTTTAGCCTCAAGGCAAAGCTACCTTCCGGCGAACCAGTGTTCGTGAAATACTTTTCAGGCCAGAATGGAGCGGAGGAAGCTGAGAAGGGCTTTGGTGCCATCTCAAAGTACTACAGCGCAATGCCCCGGTCGCTAGGGTACACTTGCGCTCGTCCGATCGACTGCTGGACAGATACCCGCCTAGGAGGGGCGTACCTCTTGGAGTGGATCGAAGGTCGTCGCGGCGACGATTACTTCAAATCGTTCTCCCCATTCGAGAGCCTTAGAACTGAAGGTATCCGGCGCTCGGCCGAGTGGTTGGGCATTTTCCACTCTATTGGAAGCATAGGTTCAGCTACACTTCAAGATTTTCTTGATCTCGACAGCGTTGCAATAGAAATCACAAGATCGACTTTCGATAACGGGTCAAAATCTAAGACCAGCTCCATTTTATCAGTATTGCTTTTGCAAGAAAGGATTACGGGCCTCAAAGAAGCCAAGGTCAGTATCACGCGCGTTCACGGCGATTTCACGCCAGCAAATCTCTTTATAAATCGAGACAAACTTGTTGGCTTCGACTTCACAGCCGACGTCGTAGCTCCCGCGATGACCGACGTGGCGAGCTTTCTGCTTCCATTGCTCTGGTACGGCAGTCTTAAGGATCTGGGCGGTAAGGGAAAGCGCTTTCGCTCGGACCTGGAGCTGTTCTTGAACTCCTACACCAAGTATAGCCCCGCTCCCAGCTTGGACGTCTCAATCTTGTTCTGCCTCATCGAACTGATGCGCCGACAGCAAATCTTGAAAAAGCAGATCGCCGAAGTCGGATTAAGAAAACGCTGGTCCAAGCTCGCCCATCTCAAAGCAACACAACGTGTGTTCCTTCACATGACGCGAGAATTCGCGTGACAGTCACGAGATTTCCACAGGCCAAATGCTCAGACTACGTATTTTTCATCTGGATAACAGGCAATCGGTTGCTTGTCGGCACGCCCTCGCGTAACATTTGCATGAGGCAATTTGTCACGAGTGGAATTAGATGATATCTTTGGCGAACCGCGGAACCTCGCGCTGGCGTGTGGTGGTGATCACTCAAGGCATGCCAGCTCGACCGTCACAACCGGAAGTTAACCTTGATTCGCAAAGAAAAACCCTTGATTGAAATGAATCAATTCAGCTTAATACTTTAGCAAGCTAACAACCCGTAGACCTTTGGTCTTGGATAGCCGAGGTGATGTAGGGGGAGCAGACACATCGGTCTGCAGTTTTCGATGGCCGTCGTTTCGTATCTTGTCGACGATGCTGGGAGGATCTGGGATACCGGATCGAGTCAACTAAGATCAGAGCTTGACGCTTTCGGCATTCAAAACTTCCCCGACTACGTCATTAAGAACCTCGGTTTCATCCGTCTGGAAGGGCGAGGAAAATCTGCAACGATCTGGCTTCGACCTGAAACGGTATCGCCGGCAGCCTTGGATTGTGTCATCAACTGGCTCTCGGCGGAACAGATCGACCGCGTGTTGGTGAACGCCTACGAGAACAAGAGCTGGCACCACCAAATTCTGGCGCCAGCCCATGCCGGCTCATACTCGGCACTCCTATATCTTCGCAAGGATTGGCCAGCAAACAGCGAGCCAAGAAGCCGGGTGCTGGCGCGGTCGATCGATGCCATGCGGCTGCCGTCTGACTCTCCCCTTGTACACGCCCTTACTATGTGGCGTGCAGCAGGCGGAGACTGGCGCAACCTCGCGCGCGTTTCAGGCTTTGGCGCCGCTGTGCAGCACAGATATACCCTATTCGAGATCAGTGGCGATCGCAGCTTCGTCCTTCGGGGCTTTGGCGGTGGGCTGCCCAGCTATGCCAAGACGTGGGCAGAGAAAACGCTCAACTCCTGCATCTATGACCATCCTGACCTTGGCTACATTTGGTCGGTTGTCAGCAGCTATCGGGAGGTCGTCAAAAATGGACAGCCCGAACTCGAGGAGGTCGATGCAGTTGTGAGCTGGCCGGGAGCTGAACGGCAGCGGCGGCGCTATCTGCGGCTGCTGCTGCCGTTGTCCGAGGAAGGTCGTTTTATCTATCTGCTAAGCGTAACCGCCGAGGACTCCAACATCAACTTGCGGGCTGTCAGCTAAGTAGTCGGCGATCAGCTTGAGTGTCTCCTCGCGCTTGACGGAAAGGAACGCTAAGCGGCCAGATCCGACGACAGAGTTCGTCAGATAAACAGCCCAGTCCACGTTGGTGTAGCCAAATCGTGGGGCAAACCCACGCTTATGCGTGTCCTCGACCATCAGGCTCACGATTGTGTCCGCGGGCCAGCGCGTCAGCGCATAGGCTTTGGCGATGTGGGGCAAAATTCGCGATAGACCGCGCCCCCTGTAATCGGGATGATACCAAGCAGCCCCCGAGTATACGGTGAGGCCGCTGACGGTCTTCGCACTCGGTGCCGTTACCTCGCATTTCTCACCTGGACGACGCATCCGCTCAGGGTCCTCATAGAAGAGCCTGAGACTGGTGGCCGCCTCATGAAAGTTCGTACCCGTCCAATCGAAGAGGCGGCAAGCATGCGTGCCAACAATCCGACCGCTGGGATCGCGCGCAACGATGCAGAAGAAGTTGTCTTCTGTTGCCTTAAAGGAGTTGGGATCGAAGACCGAGACCAGAGGAAGCCAATTGTCCCGGTTCGCCCTATTGGTTTCGGCGAGCTCCTCAATCCGGGCAAAGTGCAACGTGAGGCCGCGGGCTCGCATTACTGAGCTTGCGCGCAGGAAATAACGTCCGAGTAAGCCTACGGGGCCGTAGCGGACTTCGAGCTGACTAAGGAAATCGTTTTCCTGATTGACTACTGAATCGTACTTGGACTGACCCTTTGGCAATTGCATGATACTGCTCCAATGGCTGCTCGCATCACGACACGGAACGCTGCGCCTTCGTCCCCCGACAGGACATCAGCGTTCGATCGAGCGGGTTTTAGATGCGGTACTGCCCCCTGAACCCAGGTTTTAATGAGCGTATGGCAAGATCATGCGGCCAGCGGCGGGAAATAAACAATTTCTTGTAAATTGTATCTTTTCTGCATCCGTCCAGTAGTTTTCTTTTGCGCCACGAAAACAAGCCGAGCTTTTCCCAGCTTATTCACAAATACTGTCAATCCGGCAGTCCAATGACAGCTTGGAGGTTTTTCGTTGGCGATTTAATGGATCACGAAGATGAGATAATGACGTCGCGAAACTCACGCCGTTAAGCCACGGCTATTGCGAATCATTTACTCACAATCAGGAGCAGGCTGGCGATGCGCCGTAACCCCAAAGCTTCCTGCGGTTCGGAGCGCGGCTAAACTTCGATTCCGCAAAAGCAAAAGGGCTCGAGCGCTCCTTGGGCTGAGAGAATCTGTTTCATCTCGCAACTGCAATTACAAGCGGGAATTACAAAAAGCGAGTTTTTGATATTTGTCAGCCCGCCCTTCGGCTTAACCGCGTGCCGCCTTCAACGCGCGCGGAAGCTCTTCGGCTAGAATGTCGAGGTCGGCGTCCGTGCCCGCGCTGATGCGGATGCAGCGGTCGAGTGGTGCAACGCCAGGCATCCGCACGAAAACATCGCGAGCGATAAGCTCTTCGAGGACGCGCCTTGCGAAAGCCCCGTCACCACCACAATCCACCGCAACGAAGTTGGTCGCGGAGGGCAGCGCCTCGAGGCCATTGTCCCGGCTGATGGCGCCGATTCGTTCACGCGCCGCGGCGATCTTCGCCACGACCTCGCTGAGATAAGGCTGATCGGAAAGAGCTGCCAGGGCAGCGACGTGAGCCATCCGATTCACGCCGAAATGATTGCGGATCTTGTCGAAGGCACGCACGACTGAGGCCTCGCCAATGGCGTAGCCAACGCGGAGACCTGCGAGGCCATAAGCCTTGGAAAACGTGCGCAGCCGCAGGACCTGCGGATTGCCGACGTCGATCGGCGGTATGGCGTCCGGCGGCGCTGTGTCCGAATAGGCTTCGTCAAGCAGCAGCAACGCCCCCGACGGCACATTGTCGATGAGCCGCTGAACCTCTTGCGCATTCCACCATGAGCCCATCGGGTTGTCGGGATTAGCAAAGTAGATGAGCTTCGCATTCTCACGGCGCGCGGCATGCAGCAATGCCTCAGGGTCTTCGCGATCCCCAACGTACGGCACCCGGACAAGTCGCCCACCATATCCCGCAACGTGAAAGTTGAACGTCGGGTAGGCCCCGAGCGACGTGACGACCACATTCCCCGGTTCGATAAGCATTCGCACCGTGTAGCCGAGCAGCGCATCGATCCCCTCGCCCACCACGATGTTCTCGAAGCTGACGCCATGATGCTTAGCGACAGCTGTCTTGAGGTCGTGATTCTCGGGATCGGCGTACATCCAACATTCTGCAGCGGCCTGCTGCATCGCCGCGATCGCGCGCGGAGATGGACCGAAAACGCTCTCATTCGCCCCGATTCGCGCACGGAACTTGCGTCCGCGCGCGCGTTCCTGAGCTTCCGGCCCGACGAACGGCACAGTCGCCGGCAGCTCTGCCACAAGTTTGGTGTAGCGAGGTCCGCGCAGATGCTCAGACAATTCCGTCTCCTTGCGTATTCACAAAATCAAAGCAGCCCCAGCTCGGCCAAATCCTTGCGCATCTGCGGCGGAAGTTGAGCCAGCTGTTGTGACGCACGGGCGTCGAGATCGGGTGGCGCGTCGGCGGGCTCGAGATAACGCCAGCCCTGAAAGGCGCGCCGGGGCACCGGATGCGTCGGAACAAGCTCAGGGTCAAGGAAAATGAGGCAACAGGGAGCGCCGTCAGGCTTTTGTCCTTCGCCGAAGCCGGTGATGCGTTGGCGCACCTGAATGACGCCCTTGATGACCCAGTAGAGCGATCCACCATCCAGCAATTCGGCCTGCCGCTTCGGCACCATGCGCGTGCGGTGAAAGAGGCGCGGCTGCTGCCCCGCAGCCTTTTGCGCCGCGAGCCGACCCTTCTGCCACTGGGCCAGCTCCTCGATGCTGTCGACACCGACGCACAGCTTGATGATGTGCACGGTCATTGGGCTGCGCCCCTCTTCTTGAATCAGGGAAGAAAGCCTTAACGCACGCTCTCCTGAGGTGCAGCAGACGGCCTGCCATGGCAAGTGTCACGTTGCGCCTCCCCAACGACTTCGTGGATTTCCTTGACCCGCAGGCCTCGAACTCCAACGATGCGGCAGAACCAACATTTCAGCTCACGCCTGCCCTTTGGGATCCCTTTTCAAGGAAACTGCCCCATGGCCCCGGTGCGTATAGCCCTTATCGGCTCCGGCATAATCGGCCGGCGGCATATCGAGGCGCTGAAAACCAATCCGGAAAAGCACGTGCTCGCCGCAATCGCCGACCCGGCATCCGCGGCTGAAAGATTGGCATCCGAGCTCAGCGTTCCCCACTACGCCAGCCACGAACCCCTGCTGGACCGAGAAAACCCGGACGGCGTCATCATCGCCACGCCGAACCAGCTTCACTGCAGCGTTGGGATCGCCTGCATCGAGCGTGGTATTCCCGTTCTCGTCGAAAAACCCATCGCCGATACGATTGCAGCCGCGCTTGATCTCGTCGAAGCCGGAGAGCGCGCGAACGTGCCGATCCTCGTCGGGCATCACCGCCGCCATAACCCGATCATGCGGAAAGCGGTCGAATTGGTCCGTTCGGGCGGCATTGGACAGGTCATCGCAGCGGCTACCCTGTGGCTCTGCCACAAGCCGAAGGACTACTTCGACATCACGTGGCGGCGCGAGCCAGGCGGCGGGCCGCTCCTCATCAATGCCATCCACGACATCGACTGCCTGCGCATGCTCTGCGGCGAAATCGAAACCGTGCAGGCGAAAACAGCGAACATGGCTCGCGGCTTCCCGGTGGAAGATACTGCAGCCGCGATCCTCACTTTCGCGAATGGTGCACTCGGCACGCTACTCGTCTCGGACAGTGTTTCGGCGCCGTGGAGCTGGGAGTGCACCTCGCGTGAAAACCCGTTCTATCCGCACGAACCGGAGAACTGCTATTTGATCTCGGGAACGCGCGGTTCGCTCAGCGTCCCCTCGCTCGAACACCGTTGGCACGATGAAGGACAGGAGAGCTGGGGCGTGCCACTGACGCAAAAGCGCATTCCCTTCATGCCCGCAGATCCTTACATCGAGCAGCTAAGTCATTTCGTAGATGTCATCCGCGGTAAGGCCGAGCCCGCCCCGAGCGGCGCCGACGCAACGCGTACGCTCGCAGCGACGCTTGCCATCGCGGAGTCCGCGAAGACAGGTTTGCCCGTGCGCGTAGCCGATCTGCTGCGGCGCGAGAGGAGCTGAGGGAATGAGCACTGAGAACAGGGCCGCATGTGTAATCGGCTGGCCGGTCAAGCATTCTCGTTCGCCGAAAATGCACGGCTGGTGGCTGAAGCATTACGGCATCGACGGCGAATACCGGATGGAAGAGGTGTCGCCGGAAGAATTCCCCGCCTTCATCGCGAACCTCCGCAGCCACGGTTACGTCGGGGCGAATATCACGATTCCGCACAAGGAGGCCGCCTTCCACCTGACCCAGCCCGATGAGCGCGCGCGGGCTGTCGGCGCCTCAAATACGCTTTGGTACGAGAACGGCGAGCTGCGCTCCACGAATACGGACGTGGAAGGTTTCCTTGGCGCTCTGGATGCCGGAGCACCGGGATGGGAGCAGAACAAGGATCGTCCCGCCGTCGTATTCGGCGCCGGCGGAGCCTCACGAGCCGTCGTCTGGGGGCTACTCGAGCGCGGCGTTGCGCGGATCCACGTCGTCAACCGCACGTTCGAGCGCGCGGCCGAAATGGCGAAGCTCTACGGAGACCGCATCGTCCCTGCCCCTTGGGAGGATCGGAACAAAGTGCTCGAAGGCGCGGGCCTTGCGGCGAATGCCACATCTCTCGGGCTCAAGGGCAATCCCGATCTCGACGTTGACCTCTTGCGCATGGCGCCGGGTGGGGTGGTTGCAGATATTAATTACGTGCCGCTTGAAACGAAGCTGCTGGCGCAGGCGCGGCGGCTCGGGCTCAAGACCGCCGACGGCCTGGACATGCTGCTTTATCAAGGCGTGAGAGGCTTTGAGCTATGGTTCGGCGTACGCCCGGAAGTGACGCCCGAACTACGGGAGCTGCTCGCCCAGGACATTCCGAAGTCCTGAGCGCCTAAAAATCCGCCCGCTCCTTCTCAAACGGAATCGTTCGCACAACTTCGTGCTGATCGGCCTAGACCGTCCGCTCCACGCGGAAGCCCGGTTCAACCGGCAAACCTTCGTCTACGATCTCAACGCCGGTCACACGCGCAGCCGGCGGCCCTTTCTCACACCGCCGGAGCATTTCCGCGACGGCTTCGACGTCTCCGCCGAACAAGGCTTCGACGGTGCCGTCGCGGCGGTTGCGCACCCAGCCGCTGAGACCGAGTGCGTGGGCTTCATCAGCCACCCATGCGCGAAAGCCCACGCCCTGAACGCGGCCTTCGATGCGAACATGCACGGTGCGGAGCGATGAAGCAGACATCGTCGTGAGGTCGATCTTAGTACCCTAAGGCACAACCATCCTTTCGCGGATCGGAGGCGCCGATCAACACGCCGTTCTCGCGGTCGAAGCACACGGCCTGACCGCCGCCCCATGGCTCGCTGCGCACCGAAACGCGGTGGCCCATTACGGCGAGCTTCTCCACCGTCGCGCTCGGAACAGATTCCTCGACCTGCAGTTCCTCGCCCTCGAAGAATACGCGGGCGCAGTCGATGGCCTCCTGCGGGTCCATGCCGAAGTCGAGGATGTTGGTGAGCACATAGGCATGGCCCATGGGCTGGAAGGCGGCGCCCATGACGCCGAACGACAGGAACGGCTTGCCGTCGCGCATGGCCATTGCTGGCACGAGCGTATGCATGGGCCGCTTGCGGGGCGCGATGCAGTTCGGGTGCTTCGGATCGAGCACGAAGCCCTGCCCGCGGTTGTGCAGCATCACGCCCGTCTTGCGCGTCATGATGCCGGAGCCGAACGGGCTGTAGATGGAGTTGATGAAGGAAACCGCCATCCCCTGCTCGTCCACGACGCTGAGATAGATCGTGTCGGAGCCTGACGGCTGCGGCACAGGTCCAAGATCCGGTGTGCGCCGCTTGGGATCGATGCGCCGCGCCAGGTCGCTGATGACGGCATCGGACAGCATGTGCTCCACAGGCACGCTGGCCATCTCCGGGTCCGCCACGAACGCGTCGCGCATGGCGTAGGCGAGCCGGCCCGCCTCCATCATCATGTGATAGCGCTCGGCGCTGGTCGCGTCCTCCGTGCCGAAGCCGGTTTTCTCCAGGATCTTGAGAATGATCAGGGCGATAATGCCCTGGTTGTTCGGCGGCAGCTCCCAAAGCTCGACGCCGCGGTATGTGACCGAGATCGGATCGATGTACGAGCACCGCTGGGCCGCAAAATCCTCGAGCGTATGGAGGCCGCCCAGCTCCCTCAGCTCGGCGACGATGTCCTCGGCCACCTCGCCGTGATAGAAGCCATCACGGCCCTGCTCAGCAATGATCTTCAGTGTGCGGGCAAGCGCTGGAAAGCGCATCACCTCGCCGACACGCGGCGGCCGCCCATTCGGCAAGAGATGCTGCCGCGATCCGGAGTGACCCTGCAGCTTCTCGGCGACGTTGGCCCAATCGTACGCGACGCGCGGCGCAACCGGAAATCCGCCTTCGGCATACTCGATGGCCGGGGCCAGAATGCGGGACAGCGGCTTGGAGCCATGATCGGCAAGGAGCGTCGTCCACCCATCGATGGCGCCGGGGACCGTCACCGCGTGCGGCGACTGCATCTCGATCGCCGTGATGCCCTTGGACGCGTACCATTCGGCTGTCGCCGCCGCCGGCGCGCGACCGGAGGCATTGAGCCCGATCAGCTTCTGCCCGGGTTTCGCAATGATGGCGAAGCAATCGCCCCCGATGCCCGTCATCGGATGCTCGACGACCGCGAGCACGGCCGCAGCCGTCAATGCCGCATCCACCGCGTTGCCGCCCTCCCGCATGATCTCGATGGCCGCCTGCGTCGCGAGCGGATGTGACGTGGCGCACATGGCGCGCCGGGCATAGACAGGCGAGCGGCCGGGCATATGGAAGCTGCGCATGGAAACTCCCCCAATTGATGGATTGATTTTTGGCGCCGAGATCGCGCGCGCGTCGCGTGGCAGCAGAGGCCGTGGCGATGTTGCCCACGCGCAGCTCAGGGTGCAAGCCCCGTCACCTGAGCCATTCGCGATAAGTCGGATGTTGGTCCTTCATGTCCTCGTAAAGCCAGACCATACGGTCGACGAACCACAGCTTGCAAATCATGACGAGGACAAGCCCCAACAGCGCGGGCCAGATTTCGAGCCACACCAACCCCCAAACGAAGAAAACCGCACCTACGGCTGAGAATGCGGACAAGATGTTCGGCACCAGCCGATGATGCTCAGGCACCGGCACCTCGCGGCGGTTCAGCCAAACGCGTTCGCCCAGCACGCCCTTGGAAGCCCAATTGTTGGTTGACCGGGGCGGCGGGAAAGCACGCGGATTGATCCACAGCCAGAGGATCATGCCAGCAATCGGCAGAAGCGACCACCAGCCGATCCACACACGGCTCCACACCGCCAGCATCAAGAGAGGCAGCGAGATGACTCGGGTCCAGACGCTCCAGGGGTTGGCGTGCCGCGCCCACGTGTCGTCATCCATACGGAAAAGACCCGCGAGGCGGCGCTCGAACGTCATTGGTCCTCCTTCAGCCGAGAACCAGGGCGCGACTCAGGCGAACTCCATGATGACAGCGTCGACCGCAAGGCTGTCACCTGGCTTGGCATTGACGGCCTTCACAATGCCGTCCCGCTCCGCCCGCAGGGTATTCTCCATCTTCATGGCTTCGACAACGGCGAGCGGATCGCCAGCCTTCACCTCCTGGCCAGCCTCAACATGGATGGCCTTCACGAGACCTGGCATTGGGCACAAAAGCACCTTGGACGTATCGGCGGCGGCCTTGACCGGCATCAGCGCCGCAAGCTCGGCCTCCCGCTCCGTGTAGACGCGCGCCGGCACGCGTACGCCGCGGTAAGACAGCTCGAAACCATTAAGTATTGGGCGAACCTGCACTGATACATCGCGGTCGCGGACCATGCCGGACCATACAGGCTCACCCGGCCACCATTTCGATGCGATTTCGAGCGTGTCGGACGGGTTTCCGTCGTCGTCGAGCAACGTCACCGTGATTGGCCCATCCAGCTCGCCGTCCACGATCACGCGACGACGGACACCATTCCCGACATCGACGACGCGGCGCTTCGCGAAGGAAACAGCCCGACCCGGCATCTGACCTGAGATCTTCCGCCGTCGGCAGTTGTGGAGGTGATCAATGGCAGCGGCGACGGCTGCCAGAATCTGCAGCTCTTCCCCTCCGGGGGCCCGGGCCTCGAAGCCGTTGGGATACTCCTCCTGAATGAAGGTCGTCGACAGATCGCCCTCACGCCAGCGCGGGTGCTGCATCAGCGCGGTCAGGAACGGAATGTTGTGCTTGATGCCCTCGATATAGAAGGCATCAAGCGCCTGCGCCTGAAGCTCGATGGCCGCTTCGCGCGTTGGTGCATGCGTAATAAGCTTGGCGATCATCGGGTCGTAGTACATGGAGATCTCGCCACCCTCGGCCACGCCGGTGTCGATGCGCACGGCCATGCCTTCGGCCGAGCCCTCGACAGGAGGGCGGTACTTCACGAGACGACCGGTGGACGGCAGGAAGTTGCGGAATGGGTCTTCGGCGTAGATGCGGCTCTCGATCGCCCAGCCGGTGAAGGTGACGTCATCCTGACGGAGTTTCAGCTCCTCACCGGCGGCGATGCGGATCATCTGCTCCACGAGGTCGATGCCGGTGATCATCTCGGTGACCGGATGCTCAACCTGCAGGCGCGTGTTCATCTCCAGGAAGTAGAAGCTCTTGTCCTGTCCTGCGACGAACTCCACCGTGCCAGCGGAGTCGTAGCCGACCGCCTTAGCCAGAGCGACCGCCTGCTCGCCCATGGCCTTGCGGGTCTTCTCGTCAAGCAGTGGTGATGGCGCTTCCTCGATGACCTTCTGATTGCGGCGCTGGATAGAGCATTCGCGCTCGCCGAGATGAATCACGTTGCCGTACTTATCCCCCAGCACCTGAATTTCTATGTGCCGCGGATTGACAATGAATTTCTCGATGAAAACCCGATCGTCCCCGAAGCTCGCTTTCGCCTCCGAGCGTGCGGCGTCGAACTCTTCCTCCAGTTCCCTGCGGGTGTGGGCGATGCGCATGCCTTTGCCGCCGCCGCCAGCCGACGCCTTGATCATCACGGGATAGCCGATCTCCTCGGCGAGGCGGGCCGCCTCGGCTGCATCCGCGATTTCCCCGAGGTAGCCTGGCACCGTGGAGACCTTCGCCTTGGCGGCCATGCGCTTCGACTCGATCTTGTCGCCCATGGCCGCAATCGCCTTGGGATTTGGGCCGATGAACACGATGCCCGCTTCCGCTAGCGCGAGCGGGAACGCCTCGCGCTCTGAGAGGAAGCCGTAGCCCGGGTGCACCGCCTCCGCGCCCGTCTGCTTGCACGCCTCGACGATCTTCTCGATCACCAGGTAGGACTGCGCGGCAGGCGGTGGCCCGATGTGCACAGCCTCGTCCGCCATCTCCACATGCAGCGCATCCCGGTCCGCATCCGAGTAAACGGCAACCGTCTTGATCCCCATCCGCCGCGCCGTCTTGATGATCCGGCAGGCGATTTCCCCACGGTTGGCGATGAGAATTTTCTTGAACATTGCTGGGATTGTTTTGGGCGATGGCCTACAGCGGAATGTTGTCGTGCTTCTTCCAGGGGTTCTCGACCGTCTTATTGCGCAGCATATTGAGCGCGCGGCAGATGCGGCGGCGGGTGTTGCGCGGTTGAATGACCTCGTCGATGTAGCCGCGTTCGGCCGCCACGAACGGGTTGGCGAAACGGTCCTCATACTCCTTGATGCGCTTCGCGATCTTTTCGGCATCGTTGAGCTCTGAGCGGAAGAGGATTTCGGCCGCGCCCTTGGGGCCCATCACGGCAATTTCCGCCGTCGGCCAGGCGTAGTTGACGTCGCCGCGGATGTGCTTGGAGCTCATCACATCATAGGCGCCGCCATACGCCTTGCGCGTGATCACCGTCACCTTCGGCACCGTCGCTTCGGCATAGGCGAAGAGCAGCTTGGCGCCGTGCTTGATGAGCCCGCCGTACTCCTGCGCCGTTCCCGGCAGGAAGCCCGGAACGTCGACGAACGTCACGATCGGGATATCGAAGCAGTCGCAGAAGCGCACGAAACGCGCCGCTTTCCGCGAGGCGTCACAGTCGAGCACACCCGCCAGCACCAGCGGCTGGTTCGCGACGATGCCGACCGTGCGGCCCTCCATCCGCGCGAATCCGACGACGATGTTCTTCGCGAACGCCTCCTGGATCTCGAAGAAATCGCCCTCGTCCACGACCTTAAGGATCAGCTCCTTGATGTCGTAGGGCTTGTTCGGGTTGTCCGGGATCAGCGTATCGAGCGACGGCTCCACGCGATCCGGGCTGTCCTTCGTCGGCAGCACGGGCACGCCGGAGCGATTGTTCGACGGCAGGAAATCCATCAGCCGCCGGACCTGCAGCAGCGCCTCGACGTCGTTCTCGTAGGCGTGGTCGGCGATGGACGAACGAGTTGTATGGATCTTCGCGCCGCCCAGCTCCTCGGCCGTGACGGTCTCGTTCGTGACCGTCTTCACCACGTCCGGGCCGGTGACGAACATGTAGCTCGTATCCTTCACCATGAAGATGAAGTCCGTCATGGCCGGCGAGTACACGTCGCCGCCCGCACACGGCCCCATGATCACCGAGATCTGCGGGATGACGCCCGAGGCCAGCACGTTGCGCAGGAACACCTCGCCGTAGCCCCCCAGCGCCGCCACGCCCTCCTGGATGCGCGCGCCGCCGGCATCGAACAGGCCGATGATCGGCGCGCGGTTCCGCAGCGCCATGTCCTGGATTTTGATGATCTTGTTCGCGTGCGTCTCCGACAGCGAGCCGCCGAACACCGTGAAATCCTTGGCGAACACGTAGACGATGCGGCCGTTGATGGTGCCCCAGCCGGTGACGACGCCATCGCCCGGGATCTTCGTCTTCTCCATCCCGAAGTCGGTGCACCGGTGCTCGACGTACATGTCGAACTCCTCGAAGGAGCCCTCGTCGAGCAAGAGGTCGATGCGCTCGCGCGCCGTCAGCTTGCCGCGCTTGTGCTGGGCTGCAATTCGCGCCTCACCACCGCCGAGCCGGGCCACCGCCCGACGCCGCTCAAGCTCCTCGAGAATATCCTTCATGGCAGACTGCACCCCTTTGGGCACGATGGGACGTTCCGCGGGTGAATAGCACGCGCCGAACGGGGTGCAAATTCTTTGGGCGGCGCACCCCGGGCTGGCAGCCCATGCCGGGAGACCAACTTAGCGCTGAACCCAGGCCGCGAGCCTCAAGTTTTGCGGCTCAGGAGGTTTCGGCATGTTGGACGAGGGCGCGCCGCTTATTGCCGTTGTGGGGCAGCTGCTCGAGGCTGCCGCCGTCGTGGTCATCGTGATCGGATTTCTGTTCGCAGCTATGCGATATCTCGGGCACCTATGGGGTGGTGAACCGGATGCGTTCCGCACCTTCCGGCGCGGCCTTGGCCGCACGCTGCTGCTCGGCATCGAGGTGCTGATCGCCGGCGATCTCGTGCGCACCGTCGCCGTCCATCCTTCGCTGGAGAATGTCCTGGCGCTGGCCGTCATCGTGCTGATCCGCACGTTCCTCAGCATCAGCATCCAGGTGGAGCTTGATGGCCGCTGGCCGTGGCAGCGGCCCGACCAGCTGTCGTGATCGACAACGGATCAGGCGATTGCTGCCGTTTCAGCGGACGTCGCCGCATCGAGACGGCGATGCGCCCAGGCGAGCGCCGGGATCAGCGGCCCGAACCACAGCACGACGGCCGCCTTATAGGCCCAGCTGCCCAACACACCGAAAGCCGCCAGCAGAACGAGCCCCATCAGCACCGCGGCGTAAGCTCCACCCCAGCTCAGAACCCGCTTAAGCACCATCCGCTGTGCCGCGTTCTTCGCCGCATCCAGAACCGATTTCGCGCCGGCAACTCCGGCCACGAGGCAGATCGCTGCCCCGGCCAACGCACCCCACACAGCAAGTGAAAACTCCATGGCGCACCCCACTCGATCAGTTCAGCGAGCATACCCCGTCTAGCGTCACTGCCCCGTTAACGGCTGTTCCGTGCGGAACCCGTCGGTGCGCGGTCAAAAAAACTGGATGTCGTCACGCGTCGGCTAGCCGATGAGCTCCAGCAGCCGGCTTGCCGCCTGCATCTCGCTCCAGCGGTACTGGCGGCGCTGGGCGGCCTCGTAGTCCTCGCCCCACTGCTCGATCTGCCAGTCCTCGTCGATGTGCGCCGCCGCCCACGCCTCGTCGACGGTCAGCGCCCCGTGGCTATGCGCCAGCGCCAGCAGCGCCGAACCGGTCAGCGTCGTCATCACGTGAATGCTGGTGAGCCGGTAGGCGTCGAGCTCCTCGAGCGCCGCGGCGATGCCCACCAGCGCGTGCTCCGGCTGCGCGACCGGCATGACGCCCGCCGTCAGCACAAGCCGCGCGTTGAATGCCTCCCGCGCCCAGGCGAGCACGCGATCCCACGCCGCAGCCTGCCGCTGCACCAGCGAAGCCGGCCCTTCCGCGCGGTAGCACAGCAGATCACTCCCCGCGTACTTGAGGATGTCGGCCCGCACCTCCGGCTCGCGGCCGATCACGCCGTCGAGGATGCTGTTGGCGAACCGCGTCAGCGGCATGGTGGCCGGATCGATCACCTCGCCCTGCGCCCCCCACTCCTCCGCGATGGCCTCGGCCAGCGCGCGATAGGGCATAGCGAGCGCGGCCTTCCTCGGCGTCCGCACCGGGCGGCCATCGAGAACCACCTGATAGAGGGTCGCGCCGCCCTCCGCGTCCGGCGGCACCTCGCGCACGCCCGCCTGCTTGTAGAAGCGCCGCGGCTTGGGCCGGTCCAGCGCCTCCTTGGAGATGCGGATCTTTGGCTTGTCAGTCTCGTTCACGCGAAGGCTCCGTTGCGCCGAGGCGCCCGTCGAGTGCGCCGACCAGGTCCTGGCAGCGCTCGACGATCAAATGGGCCCCGGCGGCTTCCAGTGCAACGACGGGATGATACCCCCAGCTCACGCCGATGGCACCCACGCGCGCCGCCCGCGCCATTTCGATGTCGTAGGTCGTGTCGCCGATCATCACCGTGTTCTCGGCCTCAGCGCCGGCCTCGGCCATCGCCTGCAGGATCATGGAGGGGTGCGGCTTCGAGGGGTGCGTGTCCGCCGTCTGGATGGTGAAGAAGTGGTCGCTGATGCCGAACCGCTCGAACAGCGCCGCCACCCCGCGGCGCGACTTTCCGGTCGCCACGCCGAGCACGACGTTGGGGCGGCTCGAGAGCTCGCGGATGGTCTCGAGCGCGCCCGGGAACATGGGCTCATGATGGCATGGGTCCTGGCGCAGCTCGAAAAAGGCCTGCCGATAGGCCTCGCTCACCCGCGCCACGAGGCTAGCGTCGGCGTCCTCAGGCAGCAGGCGCGCGACGGCGAGCGGCAACGAGAGCCCGACGATGGAGAGGATTTCGTCCCGCATCGGCAGCTCGAGGCCGTTCGCGTGGAAGGCGCGCGTCATCGCCGCCACGATGATGTGCTGACTGTCGACCAGCGTGCCGTCGCAGTCGAAGATGATGAGGTGCATGTAATGGGTTATAGTGTCGGCTACCAGGCGCGACTAGGGGTAGCGACAATGTTCTGCCGATGTGAGCACTGTTTCCCGGTCATCTACCGGCGTTAATCGTTTTTTCAACAATCAGCATCCGTCTTACTGCTGTACGAATCAATTTTAAATCAGGGGGGCGGTAAAGGTGCTGACGCAGAACCATTCTCAAGAATGCTTGAGCTTGGCCTACGTCCATGCCGTATCCGGATTAGCTGGCGTGAATCTTCAAGTTGGAAACCGGCATGACTACGGAGTAGACGGCACCTTTCGCCCTGTCGTGCGTCTCAATGGGCGCCGAGTAGAATCGGGATACCCGGTAGACTTCCAACTCAAGGCATCTACCAAGTGGAGTTACCAAGGAAAGTACGTCGTCTATGATCTAGAGGCGAAGACATACAATGACATGGTGGCTCGGGAGGACAGTGCAGTAGCTCTAATACTTCTCCTACTGTGCCTGCCGCAGAACTCCGATGATTGGCTAGCCAGCACAGAGGAAGAACTCATTTTGCGCCATGCCTGTTACTGGTACCAAATCCGAGGGGATCGGACAGACAACAGCGCAAGCAAGCGCATCTTCATACCGCGTGCCAATCTGCTTACGCCAGCCGCTGTAAACTCGATCCTTGACCGCGCAAGATGGAACAGCAAATGACTAACGCTGAACTAGATCACGCGCGGAACGTACCATTAGCATCGCTACGCCGGTACTTGCTGTTGAATGGCTGGCAGCGCCTGCAAAACATCAAGCGCGGTTTTGATCTATACAGACTTCCCGCGGACGACGGCCAGGAGTTGGAACTAGTTGTACCGCACAGCCTAGCAGAGCAGGATGCAATTCGGTGGATAAGAGATGCGTTGCGCTCACTGTCTCAGTTGTGCGACCAAGACATTGCCTCTACAGCCGCCATGATACGATCCGTGACCGTCGACATAATACGGTCAAGGGTTCCGGATTCATTAGTACTTAACGAGTCGATTCATCTCGATGTGGCTTCCGAATTTATCAAGAATGTAAAGCGGCTTCTGTCAGCAGCTGCAACAACGGAATTAGCTCCTGCCCCCTTTTTTGGTCGGGTCCGAAAAGAAGCTCAACTTTATGCAGAGGGATGCCGATTCGGCCATACCTTTCGCGGAAGTTTCGGCTTCACTATAGAGTCGCCGATCCCGCAAAACGACTCCCCGACAATCGAGGTAGTCGACCAAATACCTCCTTTCGAACGACGGGTTATTGAGAGGATAGCGAGAGGTCTCAAAACTCTCGAGCTCGCCGCTAACGAGCAGGACACTGAGCCGGCCGTGAAAAACTACCGCAACGGTTTTTCGGCAAATATGTTCGATGAGCTGATTGACATTGCCGAGTCAATCAAAGGTGAGCGATTAAAATTTGAGTTTGCATTTTCTCCCGAATGGCGTGTTTCATCCGACATTACCCCCAAAGTTCGCTTTGAGTTAATGCCCGTCCACGTTGAGGTTGCGAAATATGCCGCCAAAACATTGCGACTGCGAGAGTTTGATAGAAAGAAAACTATAATAGGAAGAGTTATCGGCTTGAAATCAAAAGACAATCCATCCGAACTTGTCGAGTCGACTGGTGACCGGGAAGTGACAATATTATGGATTAGCAGTGAATTTGGAGAGATAAGCGTAAGAGTGCAGTTGCCTCCAGAAGAATACTTGCAGGCCGTTGAGGCTCATAAGGTTGGACGCATGATCCGCATTTCGGGGTCTATAGAAAGAATAGGCAGAAGCTGGTTGCTCTTAGAGCCCCATGATTTCTCCTTGGAACTCTAATAACATTGGTAATTCCATGCGGCCGCGGCTCAAAATGCGAGCCGGATACGAATTGCTTTAGATGATCCGGAAAAGCGGGAACGAGGTGCCATTCTTCATCTTTGCGGGCCAGGACAGGCCCGAGTTCCGCCGCGAAGCCGCCGCCCGCGGCGCCCAGCTCTCCACCAACGACATGCTGGAGCTGGTCGACAACGTCGTGAAATACCTTGGGGAAAAGGGGGTGATGCGCACCCCGTCGAGCTGCAACGAGGGCCGCTCTCTTGTCCGCGCCCAAAACTTATCCCCGCCTCCCGGCCCTGAGTCATAATCCCCTCGTCCGCCCGCGAGGGGACGTTTCCGGAGGCGTCTTGAAACGGGGGCGGATGCGGTCTCACAGGTGCTAGCGGCAGGCGGCAACGTCTGTCGTGATGCAGGCAGCGGGAGGACTCCCGTTACGCCCACCGGCGGACGCGGCCGGTACCTGGTGGTCCAACGCCGACCGGCGGTTCAACTCCGCCCCTCGAGTACGGAAAAGTCACAATAGGCGGCGCTAGGGGACAGAGGACCGCGGCGGGGCGGTGAGGAGCCGCCAGAAAATAAGGATGCGGCGCCTCATCGCCCCGCGCCCCTCACCTTTTCCTTCCCCGCGTGCGCAGATGCGCCCGCGGATCTTCGGCGTGCCCGTTTGCCCACGCGCGTGTCAGGCACAAGTGCGAGCCCGCCTCCCCTCCTCCAGCTCCAGCGACTCCGCGCGCCTTTGCGTCGGCGCGGGGCATCTTGAGACGCCCTGTTGCCGCACGTCCCTTAAAATTGTTAAAAATCAAATGGGCGAGAGCGGCCACGTGCATACTGCGCGCCAGGGATCTTCCCTGCGTTCCGTCATTACGGTCCACGAAAGTTTCGGCGGCCAACACCGCGGTATCTCTGCCCCTGGCACGGAAAGATCGATGAAACCCATCCGAGTGGCCTTCGCCGCGTTCTTCCTCCTGCTCACGGCCCTTTGGCTGTTGGCCGACACCATCGCACCCTCGCCGTTCACGTACTTCTCGTTCCGCTCCGTGTTCGTGCAGCTGACCGGCGTGCTCGCCATCGGCGCCATGAGCTTCGCGATGGTGCTCGCCGCGCGGCCGAAGTGGATGGAGCCCTGGCTCGACGGGCTCGACAAGATGTACCGGCTCCACAAATGGCTGGGGATCAGCGCGCTGGTCGTCGGCCTCGTCCACTGGTGGTGGGCGAAGGGCACGAAGTGGATGGTCGGCTGGGGCTGGCTCGCGCGGCCGGAGCGTCAACCGCGCGGGCAAATGCCGGACCTCGGCGCCATCGAGGCGTGGCTCAGGACACAGCGGGGATTGGCCGAGGGGCTCGGCGAATGGGCGTTCTATGCGGCCGTGGTGCTGATCGTGCTGGCGCTGTGGAAGCGGTTCCCCTACCGCTGGTTCGCCAAGACGCACTGGTGGATCAGCGTGGTGTACCTGGTGCTCGTGTTCCACACGATCGTGCTGACCAACTTCGAATATTGGGCTCAGCCGGTCGGATGGGTGGTCGCGGCTCTCCTGGCGGCAGGCACGGGTGCGGCGCTGCTCTCGCTCTTCGGCCTGATCGGGGCCACGCGCAAGGCACGCGGTGAGATCGAGGAGATCATCCGCTACCCGGCGCTGAAGGTCATCGAGGTCGCCATCCGCCTGAAGGATGCGGTCTGGCGCGGCCATAAGCCGGGGCAGTTCGCCTTCGTCACGTCCCACAAGAACGAGGGCGCGCACCCCTTCACCATCGCGTGCGCCTGGAATGAGCAGAAGCGCCTCGTGTTCATCGCCAAGGCGCTCGGCGATTTCACCGAGAAGCTGCACGAGCAGCTGCAGGTGGGCATGCCCGTGACCGTGGAGGGCCCCTACGGCTGCTTCACCTTCGACGGCGACCACCCTGTGCAGATCTGGATCGGCGCCGGCATCGGGGTTACGCCTTTCATCGCCCGGATGAAGCATCTGGCCAATGCGCCGGAGCAGCGGGAAATCGTGCTGTTCCATCCGACGGCCGTGTATGACCAGACGGCGATCGACAAGCTCTCCGCCGATGCCAAGGCTGCGAACGTGCGGCTTATCGTTCTGGTCGATGAGCGGGACGGCTATCTGACCGGCGACCGCATCCGCGAAGCTGTTCCCAACTGGCGCGAGGCCAGCATCTGGTTCTGCGGCCCAGCGAAATTCGGCCAAATCCTCCGCGCCGATTTCCTCGCCCACGGCTTCCCCGCGGAGGATTTCCACCAGGAGCTGTTCGAGATGCGGTGAGATGGGGGTCTAGCGCCGTCCTCACTCCGCAGCCTTCTGCCACGCCACGCCTGGAACCGCATCGAGAAGTGCGCGGGTATAGGCCGCCTGCGGACGAGCGAAGATATCTGCCGTGGCTCCCCGCTCCACGATCTGTCCGTTCTGCATCACGGCGATCTCTTCGCACACCGTTGCGGCTACGCGGAGATCATGCGTGATGAACAGCATGGAGAGGTTGAGGGTGCGCCGCAGCTCATCGAGAAGTTCGAGCACCTGCTTCTGCACAGAGACGTCCAGAGCTGAAACGGGCTCATCGGCAATGATGAGTTTCGGCTTTACGGCAAGTGCGCGGGCGATACCGATGCGTTGGCGTTGTCCTCCGGAGAACTCGTGCGGATAGCGGTCAGCGGCTTCCGGCTTCAGTCCCACGAGCTTCAGGAGCTCGCGCGCTTCTTCCCAGGCCTGCTCCTCGGGCACGCCCTGGATCATCGGCCCCAGTGCGATTATATGGCCGACGCGGTGACGTGGGTTGAGCGAGGCGAATGGGTCCTGAAAAACCATCTGCAAATGGCGTCGCAGTGGTCTCATCTCCCGCCGGCTCAATCCTGAGACACGTTCACCGTCGAGCAGGATTTCTCCGGAGTCAGGGGTTTCGAGGCCGATGATGCAACGGGCCAGCGTCGACTTTCCGGAACCTGACTCACCGACGAGCGCGAGCGATCGTCCACGCCCGATCTCAAGACTGACGTTCTGTACCGCCTTGACCTTCGGACCACTGCCGAATCCGAGAAAGCTGCTAGCCCCGTAGGTCTTCACGAGATCGCGTACGACGAGCAGCGGTGGTGGCGGCGGGCCCGGTTCACGCACCCGCGGCGTGAGGGTCGGGACGGCAGCGATGAGGTCCTTCGTGTACTGCGCCCGCGGCCGGTTGAGAACCTCGGCGGCCGTTCCGAGCTCCACGAGCTCGCCGTGGCGCATGACGGCCACGCGATCCGCGATTTCCGCCACGACGCCGAAGTCGTGCGTGATGAACATCACCGCGGTACCGTGGGCCTGCTGCAGCTCCTTGATTAGGCGCAGGATCTGGGCCTGCGTGGTCACGTCGAGCGCCGTCGTCGGCTCGTCAGCGATGATGAGCGCGGGTTCCACAGCCAGTGCCATGGCGATCATGACCCGCTGACGCTGGCCGCCGGAAAGCTCGTGCGGATAGCTGCGGATAATCCGTTCGGGATCGGGCAGTCGCACGTCCCGCATCAGCTCGAGGATGCGTTGACGCCGCTCAGATGGTTTGAGCTTGGTGTGGACTTCCAGCACCTCGTCGATTTGCCGCCCGACTTTCATCACCGGGTTGAGAGCGACCATCGGTTCCTGAAACACCATCGCGATCCGGCCGCCGCGTATGGCGCGAACCTCGTCATCCGGTAAGGCGAGCAGATTCTTGCCTTCGAAAAGAATACGGCCATCTGTGACGCGCACATGAGGCTCCGGCAGCAGGCGCAAGACCGACTTCGCCATGACCGATTTGCCGGAGCCGGATTCGCCCACGATGCACAGGATTTCGTTGCGCCGGATTTCCAGGGATACGCCGGACACGGCGTGCTTACGGTCCGACCAGGAGGGCAGCTCAACCGTCAGGTTTTCGATATTGAGAACGACGCCGCTCATAAGTCGGCGAACCTTGGATTGAGCGCGTCGTTGAGGCCTTCGCCGACCAGATTGATCGACAACACTGTAAGCAGGATCATGCATCCCGGGATGGTCACGAGCCACCATGCCTCGCGCATGAAGGAGCGTGCTGCACCGATCATAAAGCCCCAGCTCATCTGATTTGGTGCGCCGAGACCGAGAAACGACAGCGCGCTTTCAACGAGAATGGCCGTCGCGACCATCAGCGAGCCAGTAACGATCAGAGGCGAGAGTGCGTTTGGCAGGATTTGCGAAACGAGGATGGCACTGTCCCTCTGGCCGGCAATGACGGCTGCTTGAACAAATTCGCGCGCTTTCAGGGAAAGCACCTCGCCCCGCACAATGCGCGCGATGGGTGGCCAGCTGACGACGGCGATGGCGATCACCAGATTGGTGGCCGACGGCGACAGAATGGCGATGAGCACGATGGCGAACAAGAACGACGGAATGGTCTGGAAGAACTCGGTCATGCGCATCAGCGCATCATCGATGATGCCGCCGTAGTAGCCAGCAACAGCTCCAACGAGGGTGCCGAATGCAACTGCCGCCAAGGTGGAGAGGACAGCAACCAGCAGCGTTGTCCGCGCCCCGTGAATAAGCCCGGCGAGGACATCACGGCCCAAGCTGTCGGTGCCAAGAACAAAATTCCCACCCGGGGGCTGAAATGGTTGGCCAACGATGGCGAACGGATCGGTTGGCGCAAGGATATTGGCCAGGAGGGCAAGAATCAGCACGAACACCAACCATGCCAACCCTACGAGGACACGGGGATTACCGAGGAAGCGCTCGCGAAAGCTCTTCATGAGTACCCCTCAACCGATCCTGATGCGGGGATCGAGCAGCACATAAATCACGTCGACGATCAGGTTCACCACCACAACCAAACAGGCTGACATGAAGAAAATTCCAAGCAGCAGATTGAAGTCTCGGGCGAACAATGATTGATAGGCAAGCTGTCCCAACCCCGGCCATGCAAAGACAGTCTCAACGACGACCGAACCTCCGAGGAGACTTCCGACCTGCACGCCTGCCATCGTAATCACCGGCAACAGTGCGTTGCGCAGTACGTGCCGAAGGGTGATTTGACGCTCAGTCAATCCTTTGGCGCGCGCCGTCGTCACGTACTCCATTCCGCGCTGCTCCAACATGGAAGCACGCATTAGACGCGCGTAGAGGGCGAGATAAAAAAGTGACAGAGTGATTGACGGCAGCACCAGGTGGTGCGCGATGTCGACGAGACGATCCCAACCTTCATAAAACGCCACCACATCTTCCATTCCCGAAGTTGGAAACCAGTCGAGGTGAATGGAGAAGACCAGGATTAGCATCAGGCCCACCCAGAATAGCGGCGTCGCGTAAAAGATGACCGCTGCAATCGAAATGGCGTGATCCTTCCACGTGCGCACCCAGAGCGCTGCAAGAAGCCCCATCAAAATGCCGATGCCGAGAGACAAAACGAGCGTCGTCCCCATCAGCAGCAGTGTCGGCCACAATCTGTCGAGCAATAGATCGAGCACCGGCGCGCTCTGGCGGAAGGAATAACCCAGATCGAGCGTCAAGAGGTTGCGCAGGTAGTGGAAAAGCTGAACCACCACCGGCTGATCGTGGCCAAAGCGCTGTCTGAGCTGTTCAATGTATTCCTGCGGCGCTCCTCCTGCTTCGCCGGCAAGCACAGTCGCCAAATCGCCGGGCGCAAGCTGTAGCAGCAAAAAATTGAGAATGACGACCCCGATTACAACGGGAACGACCTGCAGCAACCTGCGGAGAATGTATTTGAGGAGAGGAGCTCCGCGCATAAAGCCTAAAGCTGCGACCTACATAACCCGGGTGGGTCAGCCGAGGAGCAGGCTCCACGGCTGACAAAAGTGGTGCAAGCTATTCCTTGTACGCCGTCGCGTAATTCCCGTAGATGCCCAGCGGCGTCGTGATGACGTTCTTGAACTGCTTATTGACCACTGTGGGGAAATTGAGCTCGAGCAGGTAAATCTCGGGACTTGCTTCCGTGACCTTCGCTACGAGCTCTTTGTAAAGCGCACCGCGCTTTGCCGGATCGTTTTCAATAGCAGCCTGGTCGAGGAGCTTATCCGTCTCCGGAGTCGACCAGCGCGCAGCGTTCACGAACACGGTCCCCGGCTTGATGCGATCGGAATGGAAGAACCGATGAACACCCAGCACGGGGTCTGCCAAGTTGTAGACGAAGTTCGACGTCAGCGCGAAATCATAGTCCGTATAAATACGCTTCAGCCACTTGGCCACGTCCTCGTACCGTAGCGTCACCTTGATACCGACCTGGGCCAGCTGTTGCTGCACCGCTTCTCCGGCCCGTTGCCATTCCTCACCATAAGGCAAGATGTCGTGGACAATTTCAAAACGAAAACCATCTTCCTTTCGCGGCAACCCGGCTCCGTCGAGCAGCTTGTTGGCCCGTTCAACTCGGTCGGCTACGGTGTAATCAACACCAGGGGCGAACAGTCCTGCCGGGGCAAAATTGGAGCTTATGGGCCCCATGCCCGGTTTGCCGAATCCAAAGAATACATTGTCAATGATGAATTGCCGATCGATAGCGTAGGCGATTGCCTGCCGAACCTTTTCGTTATCAAGTGGCGGATGCTTTGTATTCACAATCAGCTCGACGATAGGCGAGATCATCTCGTAACCTTTCGTCGTAACTTCAAGGTTAGGCAGCTGAGCAAGCTTCTTTACGTCGTTATAGGGAATTGCACCGAAACCGGCGACATGCGCTTCGCCCTTTTCGATAGCTGCCGTCCGGGTAGAGCTGTCGCCGATAAATCGCACGACGATGCGATCGAGATACGGTAGCCCTTCGCGCCAGTATTCTTTATTCTTATCCAGGCGGATGAACTCGCCACGACGCCATTCAACGAATTTGAACGGCCCAGTTCCGATCGGCTTGTTGGCGTTCGGATGTGTCTTGATATCGCCTTCGCCATAGATGTGCTTCGGCAGCATTGGACTTTCATAGCCCGATAGCGACATCAACAGATACGGCGCCGGCTGTTCTAGCTTAAAGACGGCGGTGTGGGCATCAGGCGTCTCGATGGCCGTCACATCCGCGAACGTAGATATTCCGCGGGGATGGTGCTTTTTCAAAATTTCTAGCACCGAAAACTGAACGTCGGCTGATGTGAAAGGCTTGCCGTCGTGGAATTTGACGTTCTTACGCAGCTTGAAGGTGATCGTCTTGCCATCGGGCGAGACCTCGAAACTCTCGGCAAGTGATGGCTGTGGCTTCAGGTTGAAATCGTACTCAAGCAATCCGTCGAAAATCTTCGCGGTCACTTGGCCGATAGGGCCCGACGTCGAAATGTAAGACGCCAAATTGGGAGGCTCTGGTTGCGTGATCTGGACAAGCGTTCCTCCCGCCTTTTGCGCCGCAACGGGACCGCTTGCTATCAGCGCTGCAAGCATGACCGCCAGCGCGCTGCCCATTGATCGCCCAAATGGCAGCATGTGTCTCGAACCTCCCAACCTGTTATCGTTCGTATCTGAGCGCACCCAGACCCGTCAGCATCATGCTAGTCAGGATTGCATCTTCCGACAACGCCGAATCGTAGGCATCGCCTGCCTTCTCAGAGGGCAAATTCCACAGGCTTGTTTGAGGGTATGCTGACGAGTTCAAGTCTTGTTTCAGCCGACACTGAAATCTCGAGACGCGATCCGTTTCCGCCTGGGCCCCAATCGGCTACTGCCAACAGACGAACTCCAACCCAGGAAAAGCTTTGCCTACCGAGTGCGTTTATCACGCCCAGACGTAAGCACGATAAAATGGTTCTCCCGCAGCGTGTTGGGCCGCGGTAGTTCAAGTTGCACGCCAAGCGAGCTAGCGTGAGATATTTTTTTTTAAACCCGCTATTTTTGCGATCAAAAGGAGCGCCACCGAGCCTCGAAACGAGCTGTAATCGGACATTTTCAGCCGGCTAGATAGGATTGTACGGCGTTTGTCACTTGTCCCACTTCCCCTCATCAAGGCCCAGCAGCTCCCAGGTACGGCGCATGTGATCGGGCAGCGGCGCGGTGACGTCGATTTTGCCGCCGCTGGGGTGCGGGATGACGAGCCGGCGGGCGTGGAGGTGGAGCTTGGGCTCGATGTCCTCAGCCGGCAGATCGAGGCCACCTTCGTACTTGTTATCGCCCACAATGGGGTGACCGATGATCGACATGTGCGCGCGCAGCTGGTGCTGGCGGCCAGTCACGGGTTTCAGTGAAACCCAGGCAGCCTTTGTGCCGACACGGTCGATCACCGCGTAATGGGTGGTCGCATGCATGGCCTTGTCCTGCTCGCCGGGGAGCGCCTTACGCACGCGGTCGCCATCGGGACCAGTGGCCTTGACGAGCGCCGCTTCCACCTTGCCCTGCGGCGGCTTTGGCACGCCCTTCACCAGCGCCCAGTAGGTCTTGGCGGCGGAGCGGGTCTGGAACACGCGGCCGAGCTTGGCGGCAATATCGCGACGCTTGGCGACCAGCAAAACGCCCGTCGTGTCCCGGTCCAGACGGTGAACAAGTCGCGGCCTATCACCGAAGCGGTCGACCATACCAGCTAACAAACCGTCGATGTGCCGTTTCGTGCCGGTGCCGCCCTGGACGGCGATTCCGAAAGGCTTGTTGAGCACGAGCACTTCGTCATCCTCGTAGAGGATCATGCGCTCGATGAAATCGCGATCGGCCTTGGAGAGCCCTGGCGGCGGCACGACAGAGGGGCCACGTTTTGCAGGTATACGCACCACCTTGGGCACGCGAATCTGGTCCCCGGGCTCGAGCCGATCGTTGGCCTGAACGCGGCGACTGTTCACCCGTACCTGCCCCGTTCGCAGCAGCTTCTGCAAGAACGTGTAGGTGACCTCAGGGAAATGGGTGCGGAACCAGCGGTCGACCCGCATCCCCGCTTCATCGCGCTTCACGGTTATCGTCTCGACGCGATCGGACGCGGATTTTTCGGACATTTCTGTCATGACCTTGGAATTCATGTCAGCAACGCACGCGCGCCGGCGAGGCCTGCCCAGCAAGCGGCGATGGAGAGGAGGATGGAGCTGGTGGCGTAGAAAAGCGCGCCTTGAACTGCTCCTCGCTCCATCAGCGAAACGAAGTCAAGCGAGTAGGCGGAAAACGTCGTGAAGCCACCCAGTATCCCGGTGATGAGAAATGCGCGAAGCCCGACGGTGTCAGGCAGACGTTCAATGAGCAGCGCGGCGAGCACGCCGATGAGCAGCGACCCACCAACGTTAACCGCCAGCGTTGCCCACGGAAAGGCAGCGCCAAGACGGCGGGTGAATTCCGCGTAGACGAGATAGCGTGCGCCAGCGCCCAGGGCGCCCCCTGCGCAGGCGAGCAGAAACAGCTTCATGAAGTCAGTCCTGATTGCTCAGGCGAGATATAAGCGGCCCAGCTCTGGAGAGCAAAGGCGGGGTAAGAAAGATCAGGTTTTGCCCTGCGGCTTCTCGAAGTCGCCGAGCCACCAGCCGATGGTCCAGCCGATGGCGAGGCTCAGGATGTTGACCGCCATGAACACGATCGCGTGCAGGTCGCCAACCTCATCAGGGCTCTCGAACACGAACTGGTCGACGACCCAGGTTGCTATGGGCGAGCTGATGAACACCGTAGCTCCGGCGGCGGCGATAATCGCGAAGATCATGGCGATGAGATAGCGCATCAGGCATGCTCCTTATGACGCGGGTCCCGCTGCGGGATGGACGGGGCTCACTTCACCTCCCAGAACCAGATCTCGCGCGCCTCGGCGTAGTTGGAGTAGTAGCCGAGCCAGGAGAACCACTCCATCAGCCACTTCGCGGATGAACGGTACCCGTTCCAGACATCGATATGATCGCCGGAGGGGTGGCCAGGCGGATCGGAGCTGCGGCGCCAGTAGTCCTGGATGAAGATGATGCCAGTGCGGCCGAATATCTTCGGATAGAACTTCTCTGCATCAGGGCCGCTGATGACCTCGCGGGGGCCGACGCCGGGAAGATTGGCTCGATTGATTGCGTTGGCTAGCTGAGTGGCATTGATGAAATGCATCTCATCCCGCGGGTGCACGGCGCAATGCGCGCATCCCGGTAGCTGGTTCGCGGTCACGCCAGCACGCTTCAGCGCCACTCCCATCCGGATAGCGCACTGGTTCGAGAATACGGGGAAACCACGGGCAATGCTGGTGCCTTCCAGGTTCGTCAGGTCACGTGGCGCAATGCACGGTGACTGAACGGACTCGTTGATCGGATGCCCCAGCCAGAGGTCCCGAAACGTGACCATGGTGCCTCCCATTTGTCAGTGACGCGAACACTACACCATCTGCGCGCAGCGTGAACAGTCGTGTTTGCTGGCCTGGCGGGATCTGCGGCCGCGATCGAGGGCCAAATGAGTTGAGTGAGAAACGCCGACTTATCCACGCACGGAAGGCTTCTCCAGCAATGCGCAAGCATGCGCCAGTAGCAGTTCGAGCCATCGATCAAATCACCAGCTCGGAAGAATTGCGCGACGAAATAAAGTCTCCGCTCATTGCAGGTAGTGCGGTGGACATCGTTCATGCAAAGCGGGCCTTAATTGGGGGAAAAGAGACATGCCGGTTACCGCCCAAGATGTTATTGCGTGCTACCGTTATATTCTGGGGCGCGAGCCCGAAAGCGAGGCGGTCATCGAGCAGGCCTTGCAGGTGAAAAATGTCGATGATCTCCGCCTGGCGTTTCTGCGCAGCGATGAATTCCAGAAGAAATATGCCGACTGCACCGGTGCCACCGTCACTATCCCTGTAGGCCTGCATCTTGGGGTTCCCGAATGTGATGTCGAGGTCTCTGCACGCCCCGATCAACTCGAGAAAATGCTCTCAAGAACGGCCGAGACATGGCGCGAGCTTGGTCAAACCGAGCCACATTGGTCCGTGCTCACATCAGACAGATACAAGGCCGCCTCGATAGATCAGACACGAGACGAATTTTATCGTACCGGCCACGATCAGGTTGCCTTCCTCGAAGCATTATTTGGCCGAAGCGGCTACGCATTCCCCAAGGACGGCGTGTGCCTCGACTTCGGTTGCGGCGTCGGGCGCATTACGCTGGCACTAGCTCCACACTTTGCGAAAGTGATTGGAGTTGACGTTTCAGCAAGTCATTTGAAGATTGCCATTGAGCGGCAGCAGCAACAAAACATCTCAAATGTCATTTTCAAATCGATCGGGCAGTTGGACGATATCAGTCAGCTCGATCGTTTTGATATGCTCGTTACGTTCATCGTACTCCAGCACAATCCGCCACCCATCATTGCTGCCATTCTTGATCGGCTGCTATCACATCTGAACCCGGGCGGCTTCGCCGTTTTTCAGCTACCGACGTTCATCGCGAACTATCGTTTTTCAATTTCCGATTACTTGGCCGCGCCGCGTTCTCCAAATATGGAAATGCATCCCCTTCCGCAGCGGCACGTCTATAAGATCCTTGAACGCAATTCTTGCCGCTTGATCGAAGTACGAGAGGATTGTTGCACGGGATCGACGGCAATGGTTTCCCAGACCTTTTTTGTTCGAAAAGCGGCAGACTGATCGGCCCTGCGGGTCGTGAGCCGATTGCGGCGACCCGCGTGGGATCACCCGGCTAAAATCTTATTTTTCCTTCTCCTGCCGACGGCGGCGCAGCTCAGCGAAATAGGCAAGCCGCTTGCGAACCTCCCGCTCGAAGCCTCGCTCGGGCGGGTCGTAAAACTGCTGGCGGGGCATATCGTCGGGGAAATAGTCCTGCCCGGAGAATCCTTCCGGCGTGTCGTGGTCGTATTCGTAGCCGGCGCCGTAACCTTCCTCAGCCATGAGCCGGGTCGGCGCGTTGAGAATGTGTTTCGGCGGCATGAGGCTGCCGCTCTCCTTGGCAGCGCGCATGGCGCGCTTGTAGGCGACATAGGCTCCGTTCGATTTCGGCGCAACGGCAAGATAGATGGTCGCCTGGGCCAACGCCAATTCGCCTTCGGGGCTACCAAGGAAATCGTACACGTCCTTGGCAGCCAAGGCCTGCACCACCGCCTGGGGGTCGGCAAGTCCAACGTCCTCAACGGCCATGCGCACCAGCCGGCGGGCCAAATAAAGCGGGTCTTCGCCGGCATCGAGCATGCGCGCGAGCCAGTAGAGCGCTGCGTCCGGATCGGAACCGCGGACGGACTTATGCAGCGCGCTGATCAGGTTGTAGTGGCCATCGCGAGACTTGTCGTAGATTGGGGCCCGGCGTTGAACGAGGCTGGCAAGCTCATCTCGCGTCAGTGGCTTCGCCCCGACCGGGACCGCGGCGAGAACCTCCTCCGCAAGGTTGAGCACGGCCCGACCATCGCCATCGGCCATGGCAATCAGGGCGGAACGCGCTTCTTCATCGAGAGGCAGCGGCCGCCGCTCCTCAGCTTCGGCGCGGCGTACCAGCTCCGACAGTGCCGCCTCGTCAAGCCGATGGAACACCAGCACAGTTGCCCGCGACAGCAGAGCAGCGTTGAGTTCAAAAGATGGGTTCTCCGTGGTCGCACCAACCAACGTGATCGTCCCATCCTCCATGTACGGCAGGAAGCTGTCTTGCTGCGAGCGGTTGAAGCGATGGATCTCGTCGATGAAGAGTAGCGTGCCCTTGCCGGCAGCGCGGCGCGCCCGAGCGCGCTCAAAAGCCTTTCGGAGATCCTGGACACCAGAGAAAATCGCCGAGAGCTGCTCGAACTCGAGCGACGTTTCGTTCGCGAGCAACCGGGCGACAGTCGTCTTGCCTGAGCCGGGCGGGCCCCACAGGATCATGCTCTGCAAGCGGCCAGAGCGCACCATTCGGGTCAGCGTACCGTCTGGGCCGACGAGGTGATCCTGGCCCACGACTTCACTCAGGTTCTTGGGCCGCAACCTGTCTGCCAGCGGGCGAGGTGCGCGCTTTTCCAATCCTGCGGCCTGGAAAAGATTTTCCAAGACTTGTTACCCCATGAACTGGAATTGCAGGACACGCCCCTCTCGTTTGAGGGTGATCCGCCAGACCCTCGGACGCGTCCGCAGAATACGATCGAAATCTTTCACGTTGTCGATTTCCTCATCTCCGACGCGGAGGATTATGTCGCCAGGTCGGAAGATGTTGGCTGCCGTGGAACCGCTTCTCACGGAGAGCACGACCACCACCCCCTCCTGATCGTCGAGGCCCATCTCCTCGGCCATGGAGGGCAGAAGATTGGCAACTCGCGCTCCATCGAACGGATGCGGCCCCGAAAGGTTGCGCACGTCGTCCTGCGTCGGTTTGGGCGGAGCCATGAGTGGCAGCGTAAGAGAAATACGGCGGCCTTTTCGGATTACGTCGAGACGCGCCGTATTGCCGATCCCGGCCGTGATAAGCCTGTAGTAGATCGCGCGGGCGTCTGTGACTTCGAAGCCGTCCACCGCCACGATCACATCACCCGGCTCCAGGCCGGCCTGTTCCGCAGGGCCGCCCGGATAAACTCGGAGGACCAGCGCACCAGCCACCCGGCTCAGGCCCAGGCTTTCCGCGATGTCCCGCGTGACTGCCTCCAGGCGCGCACCAAGCCAAGGTTTTTCGACCTTTTGACCCGTGAGAGCGCTGTTCACATACAAGCGAACGAGGTTGGCCGGAATGGCAAAGCCGATGCCATGCGAGGCTCCTGTGCGCGAATAAATGGCCGTGTTGATACCGACCAGTCTGCCATGCATATCGACCAGCGCGCCGCCGGAGTTGCCAGGGTTGATGGCAGCATCAGTCTGAATGAAAACCTGTACGTCCGAACGCCCGATCTCCGTCCGCGCTAGTGCCGAGATAATCCCGCTGGTCACGGTCTGGCCAACGCCAAACGGATTGCCGATAGCCAGCACAAGGTCGCCCACCTCAACGGCATCCGAATCGGCGAATTCGAGCGTGGGGAAGACGGCACCGTTGCCGTCGATCTGAAGAACCGCAATATCCGTTTTCTCGTCCTGCAGAATGACCTTCGCGTCGAATTCGCGCCGATCAGCCAGCGCAACCCGAATCTCAGCGTTTTCACCGCCGCGGATGACGTGATTGTTAGTAACGACGATGCCGTCCGGGCTGACAATCACACCCGAGCCGAGGGAATTCTGGATTCGCTCGCGCGGCATGCCGAAACCCTCGCCGAAGAAGCGGCGGAAAAAGGGATCGTCGAAAAGCGGGGGAATTTCCGTCCGTACGCGGGCGCGCACATAAACGTTCACAACCGCAGGAGCCGCGCGTTTGACGATCGGCGCGTACGAATACTGAATGGCTTCCCGAGAGGTCGGCGGCACGCGCAGTTGCGCGAGGGAAGCAGTTGCCGATGTCAAGGCAAGCAGCGCCGCAAGTATCGGAAAGGCAAAACGCGGCCTTAGTGCGTACGGATATTGCGGCATTGGGTTCCCTATCCCGAAACGATGCTTCTTCCAGCCTCGCCACAGGATATACGTGCGGGCCCTGAGTCTTGAAGCGGGGTGCGACGGACGGCTTGTGCCCCAACAGGGCACCATAACCACTTAAGGCGACCGGTTCGCTGCCTTTGGCTAGTCAAGTTCGTCCGGGAGGACTCGGCGGCTACCGTTCTCGGTTACTTCCCTTTCTTAACTTCACGCGTCACCCGCCAGACCTCTTCCTGCACCCGTACATCCGCGAGAATGCGATCGATAAGCAAACAGGTGCGGCGGAACAGATCCGAGCCCCGGCGATAATCGGCAGCCGCAAAGAAGTCGATCCGGCCTGCCTTGAAAAGCTCGACGCAATTCGCCTTTGACTTCCCCGGCGGATACACGGCGATGGCGTGGCCTCCATTCTTGCGCGTCACGGCCATCGAGGGCACATCCGTTTCGCCATCGCCGAAGTAAATCATGTTCGAGAACGGAATGGGCCGCTTCTCTTCGGGCATGTGCTGGTTGATGCTTTCTCGCAGATCCTCCACGCCTTTGTTGATGCGAAAGAGGTACTGCGTCTTGCCGGTGTCAGTGATGACCCGCTTTGGATACGGCAGATCGTAGGCATCGAACCAATACTCCGACGCGAACACATTATGAAAGTGCCGGTAAATGGGCGTGCCTTCGATGATTTCCGTAAGCCCTGAAGAAATCAGGTAATGCCGGAGCGTCACACCGTTCGTTTCCGATCGGATCTTCACGTATTCGCCGATGGTGTCGAACCATTCGGTGACGCCGGGAAACAGCTCGACTCTGCGCCCGAGGGCAACAAGATCCTCACGGTCGATGCGTACGCCCCTGGCCTTTGCCTTCTTGTACATGAGATGCATGTAGGTGATGAGCGGATCGGCCGCGTGTTCGCGCGCCAGCCTGTTGGCCTCCGCCCAGAAGGCCTTGGGGTCCTCGCCGATCTTCGGCAGGAACGTGTATTCCTGCATCGGCCGTGGAGAGAGAGTGCCGTCGAAATCGTAGACGAGCGCGATGGTCTTCTTGTCGAAAACCGCCCGTGCGCCAGCGGCTCGCTTCATCCGCCCGGGATGCGCGAGCGGCAGGTCGTCATTCGCGGCCCGGCGTTTTCCTCTTTCGAGAATGCGATTCGACATGATCGCGCGTCCTCTACGCCCTTCACCTGCCGCCAGCTTCAGGCGATTCGGGGGCCCGAATGAAGTCAGTCTCCGTACCATTCGGTCAGGAACTCGCAAAATGATAAAGGGCGCGAGACAGAAGAGCCTCGCGCCCTTTTTCTGTGAGCAAAAAATTAGTAATCAGCCCGCGACAGCAGGGGCGTGATCCGCCGCACCGCAACGCGCCGGTTGGCGCGCTCCGGCCCATCGGTCGGAATCTTCAAGAATTGCTCGCCGTAACCCTGCGTCACGAGGTTTTCCGGCGGCACACCGAACTCTTCCGAGAGGATCATGGCGACCGTCTCGGCACGGCGATCCGACAAGGTCAGGTTGTCCTCCTCCGAGCCGACCGCGTCGGTGTGACCTTCGATCAGGAAGATCTCATCCGGATTTCGCTCCAGGATGCGGTTGATGGCACGCGCGATCCGTTCGAGCTTCGGATACTGTTCCGGTGCCACCTCCCAGGAACCGAAATCGAAGGTGATCGTGTCGAGGTCGATCCTCCGCATCCGCTCCCGCAGAGAATGGTTGTAGAGGATCTCGTCGAGGGTGTACCTGTCCTCCAACTCCTCGACCGGCGGTGCCGTGAGCGCCTCGTACACGTCCTCGTAGGAGGCCCTGTCATACTCCACGATGTACTTCTCCCGCGGAATATGAATCTTCGGCGGCGGCAGGTTGAGCAGGGTACCGATGATCAGACCAGTCATGAAGCCTGGTCCGCTGTGGTGGTGATGGCGGGGGCGGCGATTGTCGATGAGCACGACAATGCGCCCATCGCGATACCGCCGATAACGGCGCACCAGCCGGTCGTGTTCATCGTACTCAGAGATAATGTGAACGCCATCAGGCCCAACGAACGTCGCGATTCTCAGGCCGTTCCGCCGCTCCTCACGAACATCCCGGAACTTCCGCCGGAAGCGCTCGGACTCATCGTGGCGGATGATGGTGCGGCCCTGCTCCTTCACGATAATGCGCCGGTCGGGCTCCTCGATGACTTTACGGCCACCTTGCTCGACCCGCTCCTTCCGGAGGCCCTTCAGGTCATCAAGCCGCCGGAATGGGTTGCCCCGACCGTCGCGGCGCTCATCGCGTGCTTCCTTACGGCCATGATCTCCGCCCTTGTGCGGATCTTGAACGATCGTTTTGGGCGGTACGGACGGCCGCACCTCTTCTTTACGAGGTGGCTGCTTGTGCGGTGGCGGCTCCTGCTTGCGCCGCGGGTCTTCCACGATGACCTTGGGCGGAACAAGTGGCTTCACCGCAGGGCGATCCTTGCCCCCTTTGTCATCTTCCTGCTTCCGGCGAAGCTGGTCGCCGGTCACCTTGGGCATGACTGGCGGGCGCGCCGGATCGAACCCTGGAGGCTTCTTTGACGTCTCCTCCTGGCGCCGCTGCGAATCCTGCCGAACCGCGTTCGGAGGCGTTGGCGGCCGAGCCTCTATGCGCGGTGGCTCCTTCCGGCGGGAATCATCTCCCTTGCCATGTGCCCCCTGGCCGCCTTGCGCCGGCGTGACTTTCACCGGTGGCTTGACGTTCCTCTGCGCCTCGGGGTGCTTCGGGCCGTCCCGACGATCCTCCTGCCGCTGCTCCTTGCCGGGGCGGCGCTTCCGCTCGTCTTCCTCTGCAGCATCGCCCCTGCGCCCGGCCTGGGCCAGCTGCCACGCCCCTTCCAATGCAGGCCCCTTCCGCTCCTGCGCCTTGACGCTGGAGCCGGGCCAGTTCCCAGTTGCTGCCGCTGTGAATGCAGCGGCCAAAAGCACTGATCGAAAAATGGTCATGCCGACATCTTCCTAATCTCTTGAGCCAAAGCTCAATGCAAAGTGGCACCACAAATTGTGACGCTTGTTTGTTGTCCGCCTGTCCGTTCGCTACTCTTCCGCGCGTGCTGCCAGTTACCTGCGCGGTTTCGCCATACCCGCTGAACCGCGCACTGGTGTGGCGCTTTCTTGACACCCCCAAGGCCCCTCACTAAGGTGCCCGCCGACGAATACCCCGCCGTGCATCGGCCCAACCCTTCAGAGTTCGGGCGAGTGTTGCCATGTCCAACAACGGCACAGACCACGGTTCGGGGCGCGGAGAGATCAGCCCGGAAGATCGAGAGGCGCTGAAAAGGCGCGCCGCGGGGCTGGGTCAGCGCCTCGAGCAGGTCAAGGCCAGACGGGCGCCTCAGCTCGACAATGCTGCTCGTGGGGCTGCTCTCGGGCAGGCCTTCAAGATCGCCATCGAATTGGTGGTTGGGGTGCTGTTCGGCGGTGTGGTCGGCTGGTTCCTCGACAGTTATTTCGGTTCGAGGCCCTGGCTGTTGGTGCTGTTTCTGGTGCTTGGCTTTGCGGCTGGCCTGAACAATGTGGTTCGGAGCGCTCGGCGAATGCAGGAGGCATCCGAACCGCTGCAACGGTCGGCATCGCCTGTGACAGAGCCGGACGAAGAGGACGATAGGTAGGGGGCTAGAGAGTGGCGACTGGCGCGGCAGAAGGGGCCCATGGCCCCATGCATCAGTTCGAGATCAATCGGCTCGCTGAGTTCGAGATCTTCGGCATCGATGCCTCTTTCACCAACTCTTCGCTTTTCATGGTTATCGGCGTAGCGCTGATCGTCGGTTTCCTTGCGCTGGCGACCAACGGCCGTTCGCTTGTACCGACCCGCCTGCAGTCCGTTGCCGAGCTCGCCTACGAGTTCATTGCCAACATGGTCCGCGAGAACGTGGGCACGGCCGGGATGAAATACTTCCCGTTCGTCTTCACCCTGTTCTCGTTCATCCTGGCCATGAACATGCTCGGGATGATCCCCTACTCCTTCACCGTCACCAGCCACATTATTGTCACCTTCGCGCTGGCGGCCCTGGTTTTCGTCGTTGTCACGGCGATCGGTTTCGCCCGTCACGGCCTCGGCTATCTGAAGCTGTTCGTGCCTGAGGGTGTTCCCTTCTGGCTCATGCCGCTTATCGTGCCCATCGAGCTCATCTCGTATCTCATTCGGCCGATCAGCCTCTCGGTTCGTCTTTTCGCGAATATGATGGCGGGCCACACGATGCTGAAGGTTTTCGCCGGCTTCGTGGTCAGCCTCGGCATCTTCGGCTTCGCGCCCCTGCTGTTCACTATCGCCTTCACGGGTCTGGAGTTCGTTGTGGCCTTCCTGCAGGCGTTCATCTTCACAGTGCTCACCTGCATCTACCTGAACGACGCCGTGAACATGCACCACTGATCCACGGGAGTGCCTGCATTCCCGGGTACTTTTCTGCAACTCAAGCGACCTCTGAAGGGAGACTGTAAATGGATCCGACGGCTGCCAAATTTATCGGTGCGGGCCTCGCCTGCTTCGCCCTCATCGGTGCCGGCATCGGCATTGGCAACATCTTCGGCAACTATCTCTCGGGTGCTCTGCGCAACCCGTCCGCGGCGCCTGGTCAGTTCACCAACCTGCTGATCGGCTTCGCTCTCGCGGAAGCCACCGGCCTCTTCGGCCTGCTTATCGCGCTCATCATTCTGTTCGGTTGATCGAGGGAGTCGATCACGGGCGCCATCCTCGCCTAGAGGATACGCAATGCTCGCGATCGACATCCGCTCCGCCCGGAGACTGTCATGCTAGCTAGCCTCGTCGTGCTCGCCGCGGCAGCCGCGGAGGCGGCAAATCAGAGTGGAGGGCTCCCGCAGCTCAATCCTTCTGATTTCTCGCCTCAGCTTGTTTGGCTCGCCATAACTTTCGGGGCGCTCTACTTCATCCTGTCGCGCTGGTCACTGCCGCGCATCGCGGAAGTGATTGAGGAGCGGCGCAACCGCATTCAGCGGGATCTGGATGAAGCGGAACGCCTGAAAGCGGAAACCGAGAAGGCGTTGGCGGCCTACGAGCAGGAACTGGCCGCTGCCAGGGCACGGGCCAGTGCCATTGCCCGCGAGACCCGCGAGAAGCTCGCCGCCGAAGTCGAGGAGGAGCGGGCTCGGGTCGAAGCGCAGGTTAACGCCAAGATCGCAGAGGCCGAGAAGCGCATCAGCGAGATGAAGGCGCGCGCTCTGGCTCAGGTCAACGACATCGCGACGGAGACCGCCGGCTCCATCGTCGAGAAGCTGATCGGAGCCCAGGTCAGTGCGGACGAAGCTCGGCGCGCTCTTGAGCCGGTTCCAGGGGAGTAAGGCACCATGCTTGTGATGCTCGCCAACACCGGCTCAATTTTCAGCACTGCCGAGTTCTGGGTTGCGGCCGCGTTCGTTTTGTTCATCGGCCTGCTCGTCTACTACAAGGTTCCCGGCCTGATCACGAAGGCGCTCGATGAGCGCGCCGATGCGATCCGCCGTGAGCTGGACGAAGCTCGGCGCCTGCGCGAGGAAGCCCAACAGCTCCTCAACGACTATCAACGCAAGCGTCGCGAGGCTGAGGACGAGGCCAACGCCATCATCGAGCAGGCGAAGCGTGAAGCGGAGGCCCTCGCCGCCGAGACGCGTCAGAGCCTGAAAGAAAGCCTCGCGCGGCGCACCAAGCTGGCTGAGGAGAAGATCGCTCGGGCCGAGGCCCAGGCGCTCAACGAGGTCCGAGCCGCGGCTGTCGATGCCGCTATTGCTGCAGCCGAGCGGATCATTCGCCAGAAGGTGACGCCGGAGGTGAACGCGCAGCTGGTCGACCAAGGCATTGTCGACGTCAAACGGCGCCTGAATTGAGCCTTCGGCTCGCTGTCCCAGAAAGGCAAAGCCCCATTCCGGCAACGGAGTGGGGCTTCTTCTTTTCCTAAGGTCGAATTTCGCGACTGCGGATCGCATCACAGCTCGGCAATCAGCCAACCAAACCGAGCGATGCCTTCACGGATCGTAGCTTCATCCGGCAGCGAAGAGCTGAGCCGTAGCGTGCTGCGCCCGCGGCCGTCAGGCAAAAAAAGGCGGCATCCGGAATAAAACGCGACGCTGGCCCATTCACTGCCCTTTCCAACGGAGCAGCGGCATCGATCCCATTCTTGATCGTTAGCCGAACGAAAAGGCCCCCTTTTGGGCTCGTTCCAACTCACGCCCGAGGCATATGGTCGGTGAGCGCCTCAAGCATTGCATCCCGCCGCGCCGCTTTCATCGGGAAAAGCGCCGGGTCCGGATGCCACCGGCAAAGGAGATGATGTCAGGTCGATTGAGCAGCTTCAGCAGCTCGCGGATTTTCGGATGCCTTCACGCGAGCCGCACGATCGGCATATCGGGGGCTCCCACCCCGTAGACTCGTTCATGAAATTTCTCCGCTGTCGGGCAAGTATGTCAGCAATGCTGACCTAATTGCAATCAGACAGAAGGTCCGCCGGTCAGTTGGAAACGTTCCTTGATGCGGTTGAAAAGGCTGTCGCGAACGGAGCGATAGGCCTCCAGAATCTGCGCGCGATTGCCCACCTCTGCCACGAGCGACACGTCGAGCGTCGGCCAGTACTCTACGTCCACGGCCATCGTGCGGGTCAGCTCCAATGCCTGGTGGTGCGCCTCCGGCGACAGTGTGATGATCAGATCGAACGTCGTATCGTCGAGCTCACGGAGCGTTCGAGGGCGATGGCGACTGAGGTCGATGCCGATTTCGTTCATCACCTCCTGGACGAACGGGTCAGGCTCCCCGGCCCGAACACCGGCCGACTCCACATAAATTCTCGACCCCGCCAGGTGCCTCAGGATTGCCGCCGCCATGGGGGAGCGGATGACGTTCATGGTGCAGGCGAACAGTACAGCCTTGGGCTCTACCCCGGCCCCCCCGACCATTTCAGCCCTTCCAGTGCAGCGCACAGATCAGCGTGAACAGGCGCCGCGCCGTGTCGTGGTCTACCCTGATTTTCCCCTTTAGCCGTTCCATGAGGATTCGGCTGCCCTCATCGTGGAGCGCGCGCCGCCCCATGTCGATGGACTGAATGCGCGAGGGCGGCGCGGAGCGGATCGCATCGTAGTAGCTATCGCAGACGATGAAGTAGTCCTTGATCAGACGCCGGAGCGGTGAGAGGGACAGCACATGGGTGACGATGGGATCCACATGCTCGTTGCCCACGCTGAGAGCCAGCCGATCCTCGATCAGCCCTAGCGTCAGCTTGTATGGGCCGTCATCGCGACCTTCGAGCGCGAACGTATTGCAATCGAGGATGTCGTAGATCGCAACTTCCCGCTCGTGCTCGATATTCGGGTTGCAGCGCCGGATCGACTTCTCGTCAAGCTTGATAGCGATCAGCCGGGCAGTATCCGCTTTCGGTTGCTGCTGGAAGTCGTTCATCCCGAAAACTTCAGTCTTTCCCGGATTGCCTGATCTCGACAGACCGCCGATGCGCTTCGAGCCCCTCCGCTCGCGCCAGCGTCATGGCGGCGGGAGAGAGTTGCGCCAAAGCGGTGGCGTTGAGGCGGAGGATCGACGTGCGCTTCATGAAGTCGAGCACGCCGAGCCCCGAGGAGAAGCGAGCGCTGCGCGCCGTCGGCAGGACGTGGTTCGAACCGGCGACGTAGTCGCCGATGACCTCAGGCGTGAGCGCTCCGAGGAAGATGGCGCCCGCGTTGCGGATGCGAGACGCCAGTGCGTCGGGATCTTGCGTGGCTATTTCCAGATGTTCGGCAGCGATGCGATCTGCAAGGGCTGGAGCTTCGTCCAGGGAGCGCAGCAGGATAACAGCCCCGAAGGTGTTCCAACTCTCCCCGGCGATGTTGCCCCGGGGCAACTCCCGCAGCTGGCGATCGACAGCGGCGCAAACGGCATCGGCGAATGCTGCGTCATCGGTCATCAGGATGGCCTGGGCGGCAGCGTCGTGCTCGGCCTGGGCCAGCAGATCAGCCGCAATCCACTCCGGATTGTTGTGGCGATCTGCGATGACGAGCACCTCCGACGGGCCAGCGATCGAGTCGATTCCGACTGTGCCGAAGACCTGGCGCTTTGCCGCCGCAACATACGCGTTCCCAGGCCCAACGATCTTGGCCACAGGTGCGATGGTCTGCGTGCCGTAGGCGAGTGCTGCGATGGCCTGAGCACCACCTACCCGATAGATCTCGCGAATTCCGGCAATGCGCGCGGCCGCGAGCACCAGCGGATTGAGCTCACCCCTGGGTGAAGGCACGACCATCACGATACGCGGGACGCCGGCAACCTGCGCCGGAACCGCGTTCATCAGCACGGAGCTGGGGTAAGAGGCGAGGCCGCCCGGAACGTAAAGGCCAACAGATTCAACAGCCGTCCACCGGTGGCCTAGCTCCGCGCCGATGGCATCCGTGTAACGCGCATCCTCAGGCCGCTGGCGCTCGTGATAGGCGCGAATGCGTTCGTGGGCGAGCTGCAGCGCCGCGATGACTTCTGGATCGGCCTGCTTCCAGGCCTGCTCGACCTCCTCGTCGCTGACGCGCAGGGTTTCGGGCGCAAGCTCCAGCTGGTCGAACTTGCGGGTCAGCTCTATGAGCGCCTCGTCGCCCCGAGCAATGACCTGATTGATGATGTCCCGGACTGCTGCCTCGACGTCGGGGGCGCTCTCACGCTTGGTGGCGAGAAAAGCCGAGAATTGCTCTTCGAATTTCGCGTCGGCGGTGTTCAGCCTGTGCGGCATTCGGCTTACCGCCCGACGGCGGTCCTCCTGAATTGACGAGGCAAAGAATCAAACGGTTTCGACGTCCGGATGCTCGGGCTTGCGGCGCGCGGTCCAGGCGGCACCCAAATCGCGCATCTCGGCCTCGATACACTCTACTTTGAGCCGGACCGCCGGACCGCCGGCAAAGAAAAGCGTCACATACCCGCCAGGCGGGTCGACCTCGTCGAATTTGATGGCGAGCAGCTCCAAGCACTGCTTCTTGGCTTTGAGGTCGAGCCCTTGACACTTGGCCTCAAGCACCCGCTCAAACCGAACCGCGGTTCGGCGTCGTTCCAGACCAACCTCTCCGTAACACCCCGTCGCCTTCGCCCAGTCGAATCTGTTCACGATCGCTGCAAACCGGTGAGCGGACGGCAAATACGCCATGTCACCAACCTGCAGCACCGCGTCCTGAACGTGCGCCGAGATCACGTTGAGATCTTCGGCGTCGAACGCCACGAGCTTGAGATCAGTCATAAAACTGCGTGTCCTACGCTCCGGGCAGCTCAGACAGCCCGCGACTTCCCCTAGCTGAGAGATAGCCGCGCCGATGCCGAGGTGCAACGGGTGCGACGCAGCTGACCAGCAGGCAAGCCTTCACGCCCGAGATGCGCTGATCTGCTCTCGGCGTCACCCTAAGCGGTTATGCGCTCGATGATTGCTCCGCAGGCCGACAACTTGTGCTCCAGCCGCTCGAAGCCCCGGTCGAGGTGATAAACGCGGTTGATCATCGTTTCCCCGTCCGCGATCAAGCCGGCAATGACCAGCGACACTGAGGCCCGAAGATCCGTGGCCATCACCTGCGCCCCGCGCAGACCCTGAACCCCACTGATGGTCGCCGTATCGCCATGGAGCTTAATGTCGGCACCGAGACGAACCAGCTCCTGCACGTGCATGAAGCGGTTCTCGAAAATGGTTTCGCGGATGACGCTGGTCCCACGAGCGGTCGTGGTCAGCGCCATGAGTTGTGCCTGCAGGTCGGTCGGGAACCCGGGATACGGCTGGGTCTCGATCGAGACGGGCTCAAGATGTCCACCATCCCGCGATACCCGGATGCCGCCCTCCTCAATCGTAACTGTGGCCCCAATGCGCCGGAGGACATCCAGGGGTGTCTCCAGCAATTCGGGCCGCGCCCCTTCCAGGAACAGCTCGCCCCTGGTCGCCGCTACGGCGAATGCGTAGGTTCCGGTTTCGATTCGATCAGGGAGCACCGTGTGGACCGCGCCTTCCAGCCGATCCCTGCCCTGGATTCTCACCGTCGAGGTGCCGATGCCCTCGATCTTGGCACCCATCTTCACCAGGCAGTTTGCGACGTCGGCCACCTCGGGCTCGCGCGCGGCGTTCTCGATGACTGTCTCACCTTTGGCCAGCGTCGCCGCCATCATGACGTTGTGCGTCGCGCCAACCGACACCTTCGGGAAAATAATCCGGTTACCCCGAAGCCCCTTCGGCGCGCGGGCCACGACGTAGCCGCCATCAATGTCGATTTCCGCGCCGAGCGCCTTCATGCCCATGAGGTGCAGATCCACCGGCCGCGTGCCGATGGCACAGCCACCGGGCATGGACACCCGCGCCTCACCCATGCGCGCAAGCAGCGGCCCCAGTACCCAGAAGCTTGCCCGCATCCGGCTCACCATCTCGTAGGGCGCCGTCGTATCGACGATGTCTCGTGCCGTGAGGTGGAAGGTTTCGCCGATATGCTGATTGTTCCCCGCCCGCTTGCCGTCGACCGAATGATCCACGCCGTGGTTGCGAAGTATGCGCGCCAGCAGGTTCACGTCGGCGAGGTTGGGGACGTTTTTCAAGGTCAGGCGATCCTGCGTCAGCAGGCTCGCGATCATCAGCGGCAGGGCGGCGTTCTTGGCGCCCGAAATGGGGATTTTTCCCTTGAGGCGCTGGCCACCAACGATCTTGATACGGTCCATTAGGCTTCCCGTGAGTGAGGCGTGAGCCGAATCCTAGTGCAGGCGAAATGCGCCCGAATCAGGATCGCGTCAAATCAAGATAGCTCCCGGCGGTTTCTGAAACGTGCAGCTCCACAATTGCCCGCAAGGCGATTCGCTCGCGCGGCGTGATTAACTTAGGAAGCCTTTTCCTCGACGTCTGCCTCAGTCGTCTGCCGCACCCGGGCGCGGCGCGCACGTGCAAGCGCCTTTCGCTTCAGCAAGTTGGCGCGCAGCTCCTGCGCCAGGCGCTCCCGTCTTTCGGCCCGAGGATCCTTCCGGGTTTGATGCTGATGCGTTTCGTTCGACATCGAAGCTGTTCGCTTACATTGCCGCTACGCTTGCCTACCATTCACCTAGCTGCGTCGGAGCCAAGCGGCAACCCTTACACAATAGGCCAACAAGGGCCCTCTGTGCGCTTGACGGGCCGCGCGAGGAGCGGCACGCTGACGCGGGAGGATGATCCGGAGCGCCCGGCGTCTCAGCGGGCGGCTTGGAGATCGCAGGGCCAGCCTCCTCGGTGGTGGCCCGGAACGAAGGTGGCGCCATGATCATCAAGATCCTGGGCTCGGCTGCCGGTGGCGGCTTCCCGCAGTGGAACTGCAACTGCCGCAACTGTGCCGATGTGCGCCGGGGCGTCACTGGACTGGAGCCGCGCACACAATCCTCTCTGGCTGTCAGCATCGATGGGCGCAACTGGACGCTGCTCAATGCTTCACCCGACCTGCGCCAGCAAATCGCCGCTACGCCCGAGCTCAACCCGGCAAGCCTGGATCCACCACGCAGTAGCCCCATCAAGAGCGTGGTCTTGACGAATGCCGACGTGGATCATGTCGCCGGGCTACTGAATCTTCGAGAAAACCAGCCTCTCTTCCTTTATGCAGACCGGCGCGTGCTCTCAGCGCTCGCCCAGAACGTCATCTTCAACGTGCTGGATGAGGAATACGTAGCCCGCGTGCCCATTCAACGGGATCGTATGTTCGAGCCGGCGGGCTGTCCGGGCCTCGGCATCGAGGCGTTTGCCGTCCCTGGCAAGGTGGCGCTTTACCTCGAAGACGAAAAAGCCGGCTCGGATTTCGGCACCGCCGAAGGCGACACTATCGGGCTCAAGCTCATCGACCTGCGGACCGGGCGTTTTGCCTGCTACGTGCCTGGCTGCGCTGCCGTGGACGATGCCCTCATACGCCGCATGACAGGGGCAGCTGTCATCCTGTTCGACGGCACGCTTTACTCGGACGACGAGATGATCCTGCTCGGCCTCTCGCAGAAAACCGGCCGTCGCATGGGCCACATCAGCATGTCGGGCCCCGATGGTTCCGTGGCCGCATTAGCGCGACTCCAGGCCGACCGGCGCATCTTTACGCACATCAACAATTCCAACCCGGTGCTGCGGAAGAGTTCACCCGAGCGGGAGTGGGTCGAAAGCGCAGGCTGGGAAGTTGCATGTGATGGAATGGAGGTCATCGTCTGATGGACCCGATGTCACCCGAAGAGCTGGAGCAGCAAATCCGCGCCGTCGGCGCCGAGCGCTATCACGACAAGCACCCTTTCCACCGCCTCCTCCACTCGGGAAAGCTCACAAAGGGCCAGGTGCAGGCCTGGGCCCTTAACCGCTACTGCTACCAGGCGGCCGTTCCGCGCAAGGACGCGGCCCTCATGAGTCGGACCACCGATCGCGAGCTGCGGCGCGAGTGGGTGCACCGCATCCTGGACCACGACGGCTATGGTGATGAGGAAGGTGGAATAGAGCGCTGGCTCGCGCTGACGGATGGTCTGGGGCTCGACCGCGAATACGTCACCTCGATGCGCGGCGCCCTGCCGGCCACAAAATTTGCCGTCGAGGCCTACGTCAACTTCGTGCGCGAGCGTTCGCTGGTGGAGGCCGTCGCATCATCGCTGACTGAGCTTTTCGCCCCGGCCATTCATCGCGAGCGCATCGCCGGAATGCTCGAGAACTACGATTTCATCGACGAAAGGGTCATGGCCTACTTCCGGCGCCGCCTGTCCCAGGCGCCGCGCGACGCGCAGTTTGCCCTCGAGTACGTCAAGCGGCACGCAACGACGCGTGAGTTGCAGGAGCTTTGCATCGAAGCCGTGCGTTTCAAATGCAACGTCCTGTGGGCCCAGCTCGACGCCCTGCACCATGCCTACGTGTCACCAGGCCTCATCCCCCCGGGCGCCTTCCGGCCAGAGGACGTCGCCTGAGACAACGAGCGGCTTGATGGACCATCGGCCATGCTTGCGAACCGGGAAGCAATGCGTTAGACCGGGGCCCACGCAAGGAGACGCTGCCGTAGCTCAGTGGTAGAGCACTCCCTTGGTAAACTTGCCCACCTGCCCGGAAACGGGCAGGCACGCACCGCCCAAAGTCGGGGAAACCGTCCGGTCCGGCCGACGGCAATCCCGAGCCAAGCCCGGTTCTCCGGGAAGGTGTAGAGGCCAGACGGGCGGCATCTAAGGGCCCCATGGGCCTATGATGAAGGGATGGTCCAGCGCACAAACGCCGCGAGGCGGGCGCGAAAGCGCCGGTGTGATGAAGGGAGAGGTCGACAGTTCAATCCTGTCCGGCAGCACCATTTCGAATTCGATCCCTGTTATCCCAAATAATTCGTTTGGCCTCCGATTCCACGAAATCGGTTCCGCTCGCGATTTCGTGATCTTTTGTTGCGGCTGCAAATTGCTCCCGTAATAGATTTTTTGCGAAATTTGCGGTTGCCGGTGCCGGGCTGTTCCTTGACAACCTCCGCTTTCCACGCGACCATTTCCCCAACCAAAAAACATAACGTGGAAACTGAGGACAGCACTCCCCCGCAGAGCTGTCGCCCAAGGGAGACCACGAATGAAAGGCAGGCGAATTGCGGGCTTGCCGCACCGCATCAAGAATTGCCTCGCTTTGCTTCTCAGTTCAGCAGCTTTCCTGATTGTGCCTTGCGCTGCCACAATATCGGCAATCGCCCAAACGCCTGATACAAAGACTGACACGAGAGAATCTCAGCCGGCGGAAATCCAGCGCATCGATATTGTGCTGGCGCGTGAACTGCAAAATTTGCCGCCTCCCCTTTCGCTTCTCGACTTTCCGCCAAAAGACAGAGGAATTGCCGGCGCCGAACTCGCGATCAGAGACAACAACACCACGGGCCGTTTTCTGAAACAGGAATTTTCGCTCGAAGTTGTCGAGGCACCTTCGACGGAAGAATTGGTTTCAAAGGTTATAGAACGCGTAAAGGCCGGAGCCCGTTTCGTCGTGACAGATGCGCGGGCAGAAACAGTCCTTGCCCTCTCCGATGCTCTGCGAGATGAGACAGCCCTCATTTTCAACGCAGGTGCGAGCGACGATAACTTGCGCGAGGAAAATTGTCGAAGGAATGTCCTCCACACAGCGCCCTCGCGCGCGATGCTGACCGATGCATTGGCGCAATATCTTGTCTGGAAACGCTGGCGGAACTGGTTTCTGGTCCACGGTACCCGGCCAGAAGATCTCGCGTACGCGGAAGCGCTCAAGCGCTCGGCGAAACGGTTCGGCGCGAAAATCGTCGAGGAGCGGCCTTTCAATGTAGATCTCGGTAATCGCCGTGCGGATGGCGGTCACGAGCAGATCCAACAGCAAATTCCAACGTTCACCCAGAACGCTCCTGACTACGATGTACTAATCGTTGCCGATGAGCTGGATCAGTTTGGAAGCTATCTCCCGTTCCGCACATGGGAAGCCCGGCCAGTCGCCGGAACGCAGGGCCTGGTGCCCGAAAGTTGGCACCCCTCGCTTGAGCAATGGGGCGCAACGCAGCTGCAAAGCCGGTTCCAGAAACTGGCCAACCGGCCGATGACGCCGCGCGATTACGATATTTGGGTTGCCGTCCGATCGATTGGCGAAGCTGCAACAAGAACGCGCGCGAACGATCCTGAAAAGCTTATCGCCTACATCAAATCACCCGGCTTCGACGTTGCGGGCTTCAAGGGGCGTAAGCTGTCTTTCCGGGCCTGGAATGGGCAGCTTCGTCAACCAATTCTCGTATCTACCGCCAAGCTGCCTGTAACGGTCTCACCGCAACCCGGTTTTCTTCATCAGTTTACCGATCTCGACACGCTCGGTGTCGACCAGCCAGAAACGAAATGCCGCAATTATGCGGGCTAAGAAACACGGATCAAAAGGGGGGAGGGCGAGGAAATGTTGACCAAGGGAGGAGCATTTGTTCCGCAAGCAACGTTTCGCCGTATCGGCCTTGGCTGCCGGGGTTCTTCTCTTCGCGCCCCAGGCCTTTGCCCAAACTGTCTTTGTGACGAATGAAAAAGATAATTCTGTCACGGTCATAGACGGCAAGACGCTCGAGGTCATCAAGACCGTCCCCGTTGGTCAGAGGCCGCGCGGCGTTACGCTTTCCAAAGACGAGAAATGGCTGCTGATCTGCGCGAGCGATGACAATAACGTGCAGGTGTTCGACGCGCGGACGATGGAGTTCGTCAAAACGCTGCCCTCGGGACCCGATCCAGAGCTGTTCATCCTCCATCCGTCTGGCAACCCGCTCTATATCGCCAACGAGGACGACAACCTCGTCACCGTCGTCGACATCGAGAAAGGTACTGTCCTTGCCGAGATTCCAGTGGGCGTGGAGCCGGAGGGCATGGGCATCAGCCCTGACGGCAAACTGTTGGTGAATACCTCCGAAACCACCAACATGGCCCATTTCATCGACACGGAAACGTTCGAGGTCATCGATAACGTCCTCGTCGACAGCCGGCCGCGTTTTGCGGAGTTCACCTCCGACGGCTCGCAAGTTTGGGTGAGTGCAGAGATTGGAGGCACCGTCACGGTCATCGATCCCAAGTCCCGTGAAATTCTCACGAAGATTACGTTCGACATTCCAGGGGTCAGCAAGGACGCGATTCAGCCGGTTGGTGTCCGCGTGACGAAGGATCGCTCGAAGGCTTTCGTTGCCCTGGGTCCGGCCAATCGCGTTGCCGTGGTCAACGCCCAAACTTTCGAAGTCGAGAAGTACCTGCTGGTCGGTCAACGTGTCTGGCAGCTCGCCTTCTCGCCTGACGAGCGGTTTCTCTACACCACCAATGGCACGTCAAACGATATCTCCGTCATCGATGTCGAAAAATTGCGGGTGATCCGCTCGATCAAGACCGGCCGCTATCCCTGGGGCGTCGTTGTGGCGTCGTTTTAACCTTTTTAGGAGGAAACTCGCGATGCGTCTGTTGCCAATTCTCGCCGCCCTTGCCGCACTTACCATCGCAACACCTGACATGGCTCGCGCTGCAGGCGATCTTGCCGTAAAGCCCGTAAAACTACCCGTTCTGGAAATTGGCCTTGGTGACGCCGGTTATGGCGTTTCTCAAAAGGATTTTGAACTTGAAACCGGCAAGGCCTACCAGCTCAAGATCAAATCTACCGGCGCAAAGGAATGCGCATGGCGAGCGCCACAGCTCGCCAACAACATGTGGCTGCGCAAGGTCGAAGTGAACAAGGTGGAGATCAAAGCTAGCCACCTGCAGGAAATCGAGATGGAAGAGGAAGGCGAAGCCGAATTATTCTTCGTGCCAATTCGCCCAGGTACCTTTCAATGGAGCTGTGCTGGTCTGGAAGAAAAAGGCATGGCGGGCAAATTCATCGTGAAGTGAGGTGATGCAGGAGGCAACGGCACAGCAGGTCTCTGAAGCCGAACCCAGCGCATTGGAAGTGCGCGGTGTCAGCCACAGGTTTGGCGCCAAGGTGGCGCTGGAGAATGTTTCCCTTACGGTCCCGAGAGGCCGCTTTGTTGTGCTTCTCGGGCCAAATGGTGCTGGCAAGTCGACCCTTTTCGCACTCATCACCCGTCTTTACGACAACGTCACTGGCGAAATTCGCATTATGGGCTTTGATGTGCGGCGGAATTCAACCGCTGCCTTGCAGCAGCTCGGCGTCGTCTTTCAGAGCCGCAGCCTCGATCTTGACATCACGGCACTGCAGAACCTCATCTATCACGCTGCCCTCCACGGAATTGGCCGACGGGAAGGTCGACGGCTGGCACAGAATGCTCTGGAAGGCGTCGGATTGGCCGACCGTGCGCGAGACAAGGTGCGCACCCTTTCGGGCGGTCAGGCACGAAGGCTCGAGATCGCGCGTGCTTTGCTTCACGGCCCCGCTTGTCTGCTGCTCGACGAACCCACCGTCGGTCTCGATATCGCGTCGCGCGAGCGCGTGATCGAAATTGTGCGAGGGCTGGTAAAGAACAGAAGCGTTGGTGTTCTTTGGGCCACTCATCTCGTCGACGAAGTCAATCCGGACGATGATCTCGTTCTCCTGCACAAGGGACGCATCCAATACTCCGGGCCGGCAAGAGAACTTATCAAGATGGCTCAGGCCGACAGCCTGAGAGCTGCGTTTATGCAAATGACCGAAGCGGAGGCCGTTGAGCCCTTATGAGCTCGGCATCTACCCCGCGTCGCCTTGGTGTCGCTGCCTATTGGGCTTGCTTTTGCGGCATCATCTGGCGTGAAGTCCTGCGCTTCTTGCACCAGCGCGAGCGATTTCTTGCAGCGCTTGTCCGTCCGCTCGTCTGGCTTTTCATTTTTGCAGCCGGTTTTCGACAGGTCCTCGGCGTTTCGATCATCCCCCCTTACGAGACGTACGTGCTTTACGAGGTTTTCGTCACGCCGGGCCTCATCGGGATGATCCTGCTCTTCAATGCCATGCAGTCGTCGTTGACGATGGTTTACGATCGCGAAACGGGCGCCATGCGCACGTTGCTGGTCAGCCCTTTCCCTCGCTCATTTCTCCTGGTTTCGAAGCTGCTGGGCGGTGTCGCTGTCGCCGTGTTGCAGGCTTACACCTTTTTGCTCATCGCCTATTTCTGGGAAATCGAGCCCCCGCTCATCGGATATCTCACGCTACTCCCGGCCCTGGTCCTTGCAGGATTGATGCTTGGTTCTCTCGCCCTCTTCATATCCTCGGTCATCCGTCAGCTCGAGAATTTCGCTGGCGTGATGAACTTCGTTATCTTCCCGATGTTCTTTGCATCCTCGGCCCTCTATCCGCTCTGGCGCATTCGGGAATCGAGCCCCCTGCTCTACGAAATTTGCCGGCTCAACCCGTTTACCCACGCGGTAGAGCTCATTCGCTTTTCGCTTTATGCGAAATTGGCCCCTATACCACTGATGCTGGTCGCCGGTTTCACCCTATTCTTTCTGGCTGCTGCGATTTTCGCCTATAATCCTTCCAAGGGGCTTATGGCCCGGCGAAAAGCGCCCGCCGATGGAGGATCGTGAAATGCCAGCACCCCGTTGGCTTCTGCCGTTTGTCGGTATACTCGCATTGGCGACCTGCTCGAGTACGGTTCTGGCCGCCGAGGCATCGAGGGATCAATCCGAATGGCCCTGCGTTCAACACAAGGTCGACAGGCTCTCATCCGCCCAGATGTGGGATGGTCCGCCAGTCGAGGATCTGACTGGATGGCGAGAGGACAAGACGATCCAAAAGCTCGTGCCGGTTCTGACAAGCCGCAGGGTTCCCATCGACGACGCTCGCAAAGCCATCGATGACTTCGCCCAGTCCCTGCCAGAGGAGCAACGAGACAAAAAACTTAAGCTCCTGTTCGCCGCTGTCCTGGATGCCACCAATCGCGACCGCGCTGTCGTTATGGCAGGCATCGAGCGTTTTCAGCGGCGCCAGCGCGAGCGCGCGGTTGCAATCGAAAAGCAGGGCGCCGAACTTCGTGACCTGCGCGCCTCTAAAGACGTGTCCCCCGCCAAAGTCGCTGAAGCGCAGCAGGCCTACGATTGGGCTGTGCGCGTATTCTCAGAAAGGCAACAAGCGATTCCGCTGGCCTGCGAAGTGCCCGTTCTTATTGAACAGCGGCTCTTCGCCATAGCGCAGGAAATTCGTGCGCGCATGACGGAATAGCGTGAGTTTCAGTGCCGCGGCTTGGTGATAGGATTTGAGTGCTCGTCCAGTAGAGGCACGCCATAGTCTAGCAACACGGCATCAATATCGCCTTGCCGCTTGGCGATGATCCTGTTGAGCTCCCGCTTCCACTCATCCTCGAGATTGCGAACGCCAAAGGTGATCCGATAAACCATGCGAGGCCCAACAGTCTCCTTGAGAAGCGGAACGACCTCGAGCTTTTCTCCATTCCGACTCGCGAAATAACCCGCGATCGGCCCCCATAAAACCCCCGCATCGATTTCACCGGAGCGGATGTCCGCAATCATTCTCTCTGCAGGCGAGTCGTAGCGCCGATCCACCATCAGGGGGTAAGGGCGGGCGTGGGTCATGAGGCCTAGCCTTGCCATCGTCGCACTGGGCGGCGTACCGGCAATGATACCGATGCGACGATCCTTGAGACGCGGATCGCTGAGCGTATCCACGCCGTCAAGACCATTGTTTTTCCGGTAAACGAGGGCGTAGGCCGTGCGATAATAATGATTGGTATTCAGAACAAGCTCATCGCCTTGCGCATACCCGATGATGACATCGCAGCGCTTCGCAAAAAGCGTGTTGCGTACAAAACCGATGGCTTGCGGAAACCAGGTGTAGGTAACCGGCACGCCCAGTTCATCGGCTACGATTTCGGCGATCTTGTTTTCAAAGCCCTCCCCCTTGTCGCTTGAGAAGGGCATATTGGCCGGATCGGCGCACACGCGCAGGCTTGTTCGATCCACCAGATCTACTCGTTGGCCTTCAGCGGCCAACGTACCACCACAGACGAAGCTTAGGAGAACAGCTCCGATAACAACGGAAAATCGCCTAGTTTTCGCCAAGGCAGGTCTTCTCGTAATCTCTTGCAGCCTGGGGCTTGTCGGCGCGTTTCGCTGGACGACCTCGAGGAATTGCACCATCGGCACGCGCCTTGAGGTACACGTAGATATCGTCGATAAAGCACATGACATTGTGATTGGTGCCGAACGCCGGCATGACGCTCTGCTTGTCGGCCCGCACGACTTCACGGCCACTCGCCACGACCAGCATGAAGTCATCGTAACTCATCGTTTTGAGCGATTGCACGAGAGCCGGGGCATAGGTCGATCCCTCGCCGTCTGGTCCGTGGCATACATGGCATTCCGCGTGATACCTGCGAAAACCGGAATATGTGTACCAGTCTACCGTACCATCCTCAGCAACGTGGTATGTTGGGGTTCCGTCTTCCGTTTCCCATTTTCCGTCGACGTTTTTCTTTTTCTCTTCCGCGCCCGACGTAAGGCTACTGAAAGACAATAAGAGCGCTGCGAGAATGAGTGCGAATCCAGCTCTTTGCACGATGGATCCCAGCTTCTTTCTTTGTTCAATTTTTTCAGCGCTTGTAGCGAACCGGTGCGAGAAAATCTCGCGCCGGTTCGACATTTCTCTTTACGCCTACGGCAACGTAAACACCGTCAGCGTGCCACCAAGAGCCGTGTAGTCACGCAGCCCGGCATATCCACCGACGGCACCAAGGCCTTCCGTCGGGTTCGTCAGGCCGGCCGCGAGACCGATGCCAGCCCAGCCGCCAACACCCGACAGAACGGCGACGTACTGCTTGCCGTTGTGGCTATAGGTCATGACGTTGCCGATAATTCCGGAAGGCGTCTTGAACTTGAACAGCTCCGTGCCGTCCTTTTCGTCGACAGCCTTCAGGTAGCCTTCGAGCGTGCCGTAGAACACGATGCCGCCCGCGGTCGCCAAAGCGCCGGACCAGACGGAGAACCGCTCCGGCTTCGACCACACGATCTTCCCTTCACCGGCGTCCCAGGCGATGAAATTACCCATGCCGCCGTGACTGCCCGGCGCTGGGAACATCGACACGGTCGCGCCGACGTACGGCTGGCCTGCCGTGTACGACACCCTGTACGGCTCGTAATTCATGCAGACGTGGTTCGTCGGCACGTAAAACAGACCCGTGCGGGGCGAGAAAGCGGCAGGTTGCTGGTCCTTCGTACCTAGCGCTGCCGGACAAATGTTCTTCGTATCGACGTCTTCGCCATTCAGGAATGTCGACTTTTCAGGCACGACCACCGGCCGACCATACCGCGGGTCGTTCTTGTCCATGACAACACCGGTCGTCCAATTGACTACCGGGTCATATTTCTCGGCAACCAGCAATTCGCCAGTCACCCGGTCGAGCGTGTACGCGATGCCATTCCGGTCGAAATGGACCAACGCTTTCCGCATCTGCCCGTTCACCGGAATGTCGACCAGGATCATCTCGTTGACGCCGTCATAATCCCACTCGTCGAACGGCGTCATTTGATAGGCCCATTTCGCTACGCCAGTGTCCGCATCTCGCGCGATAATGGACATGGTCCACTTGTGGTCGATCGGCTTGCCATCCGGACCAGCGCGCTGGACGGGGTTCCACGTGCCTGGATTTCCGGTCCCGTAGTAAATCAGGTTTGTTTCGGGATCGTAGGAGAACCAGCCCCAGGTCGTGCCGCCGCCGAGCTTCCACTGGTCACCGTTCCAGGTTTTCAAGGAAGAATCCTTGCCGACGGGTTTCCCGAGAGACATCGTCTTCTCAGGATCGAACAGGATCTCCTCATCTGGACCAACCGAGTAAGCGCGCCAGACAAGCTCACCGGTCTTCGCGTTGTAAGCCGTGATGTGGCCACGAACGCCATACTCGGCACCCGAAATACCGACAATCACCTTATCCTTGACGGGCAAAACAGTGGCCGTGTTGGTTTCGCCCTTTTTGGGGTCACCATTGACGACCTGCCATTTCACCTCGCCTGTCTTGGCGTCGAGGGCGACAAGCGTGGTATCTGCCTGATGCAAGAAGAGCATGCCATCAGCGTAGGCAAGGCCACGATACACCGTATCGCAGCACATCACCCCAATGACGGAGGGATCCTGCTTCGGCTCGTATTTCCAAAGGATCCGCCCCTCGTTGTTCAAGTCCAGGGCGTAGACGATGTTGGGGAAAGGTGTGTGGACATACATGATATCGCCGATAACCAGCGGCGATCCCTCATGTCCGCGCAGTACGCCCGTTGAAAACGTCCACGCGACCTTCAAGTCCTTAACGTTGTCGCGGTTTATTTGGTCGAGTTTTGAATATCGCGTATTGGCGTAGTCGCCGGTTTGCAGCACCCATTGCTCGGGTTTGGCAGACTCTTTGAGAACGCTCTCATTCGCTGCCGTCGGTGGGGCTAATGCGGCCACCGCCAGCATTGCACCCGCAAGTGCAATTTTCTGCATGGCGCCACTCCTTGCACAGTGCGTTTCCCAGGTGGAATGGTAGCGTTCGCCTCGTTATTGCAGCCAAGCCCCGGTGCCCCAATCCTAGGCCGGCGAAAGGAATGCGGCATTTGTTCGCCATCCAACCATTCCTTTGAGCGAAGGCTACCAATAATTCATCCTAGGCCCGGTTCGCCCAACATTCAAGCTGAACCTGCTCGTTCCGAACACTAATGAGAAATTTTCGGACATTTGATCGTTGCCGAAACACCCGAAAAATCGGTCGCCTGCATTTTCAGAAGCAGCGGAGCTCCGCTTCAACCTGCGCGCGCCTCAGTTCGTCGATTTTGGCTCGCATTTGCGGAGTGAAGAAAATCGCCGCCTGCTCGCCGCCTTTTTGGCGAACGCTCAATATGGTTTCGACTTCCTCGTATTGCTCATAGGGCAACAAAGAGGCGATGACGTCGATGGAACAAGAGCATTTTCGGAGCGTTTCTCTTGTTTGACCGTTCACCTGCATACAGGCGAAGACGTAGTCTGCGCGCGCCTCGGTGGGATAGTCGTTTGTCGGCAATTCGACGGCGATAGCACCTGCCGCTGTCGCTGGAAGCACCAATGCGGCGAGCATCGCTCTTAGTTTGCCCATGGCACTTCTCCTCTCCGGTCCGAAACTCGACGAAACGCGTAGTTGGAATTCCGGTCTCGACTTTTGACTTCTCGATCCGAGACAGGATAAATCGGAAAGGGCGCATGAACAATTCTTGCGGGAAACAACGGGTCTTCCGCAGTGAATATGACATCACGAATTTGTGAAATTTGGGCTTGACGAGCTATTCGAATAATTGGTCTGGGCGGCGATGCGCAAGGTTCGCCGTTCGGACGCAGTGCGTTTCCTGGAGCGAGCTTGCGCCCCCGCCGTAGGCTAGAGGTATCGACAGGCAGAATTAGATATGATCACCCTCATCATTTCGGCTTGCCTTCTGAGCAACGTTAACATTTGCCGCGACCACCGCATTCCCCTCACGGCGGAAGTCTCGACAGTCCAGTGTCTCTTTTCTGCCCAGCTGCAAATCGCGCGCTGGTCGGAAGAGCATCCCCAATGGAAAGTCGTCCGCTGGCGTTGCCGGCCTGCCAACGAGGACGATATTTGAAGCACTGCATCGTTCCGACTCAGTGACGTCCTCGCGTTCTGCGAGCGCCCAATCCGGTACCCAGTCATCCAGCGGCGCGGCAACCCTCCGCGAGGCCTACTGCTGTTCCCTGCAATTTCGCATGTGCGCACAGCAGTGCACCTTGTGTGCAGCGCACAGTTGACAAGCCCCCTCAAAACCATCGAAAGCTTCGACCCCGGTTCGGGGATCAGTCTCGAAATCACAATCCACGAAAAAACTTGGATGAACGAGGATGGACGAAGCGGCAGCACGAAACGCTTTCGAAAAAGCGGTTGAGACACAGCGTCCCGATTTTGAGACGTTCTTTCTCTCGCGGCTTTTTGGTTTGACTTTTTCCTACACCGACGAAACCTGCCGGATCGAGTTTCCAATTCATGACTTCATGTTCAATCCGCAGGGTACGCTGCACGGCGGCGTAATTGCCTTCGCATTGGACGTGGCCATGGGCCACCTGCTGAAGCATGTGACCGGCGTTCCCGGCACGACACTCGAAATGAAGGTGCAGTATCTTTCACCATTACGGCCGCCGCACGCCGTCTGCGAGTCGCGTTTCTTGCGGAAGGGTCAAACGATTTCTTTTTTAGAAGCCCGGATGTGGGATCATGAGGGCACGCTCGCCGCGGTTGCTAACGCCACCTGGCGGATGGGAAAATCTCTAGCTGAACGCTAGCGGCGGGCCCGCCGTCGAATCTCCCGGCAACCCAAGCGCATTTCGGAAATTGTTCTCACAATAAGCACGCCAGAAATTCGACCTTGGTATGCCACAGGTTGTCAGTGGCTGAAGAGCGTGCAAGATGCAAGAGCTCTACTCAGCAAAGTTCGCCTGAGGGATTTGTCATAATTCACTATCCTTAAGGGTGACCATCATGAAACTGAAATTCCGAAATCTCGCCATTGCCGCAGCAACCGTTTTAGGCGCGGCAATGGCTAACCCAGCGATTCACGCAGCTAACTATCCCACGAAACCAATCACGATGCTGGTGCCGTTTTCGGCCGGCGGTCCCACCGACACAGTCGCGCGGCTTCTGGCGCAAGCCATGGGCGCGGATCTCGGCCAGCAGGTCATCGTCGAAAACGTCGCCGGGGCCGGCGGCACTCTCGCGCCCGAACGTTTGAGCCGCAGCGCGCCCGACGGCTACACCATCCTTATCCATCACATCGGCATGTCGACAGCGCCGACGCTGTACCGCAAGCTCCGCTACAATCCGCTGGAGGACTTCGAGCACATCGGCCTCATCAACGAGGTGCCGATGACCATCGTCGCCCGTAAGGACTTCCCGCCGAACACCCTCACCGAGCTGGTCGAGTACGTCAAAGCGAACAAGGACAAGGTCACCTACGCCAACGCCGGCATCGGTGCCGCCTCGCACCTGTGCGGTCTCCTCTTCATGTCGACGGTAGGGGTGCAGGTGACCACGGTTCCCTATAAGGGCACCGGCCCGGCCATGAATGATCTTCTCGGCGGTCAGGTCGACTTCATGTGCGACCAGACGACGAACACCACTAGCCAGATCAAGGGCGGCAAGATCAAGGTTTACGCGATCACCACGGGCAACCGCGTGTCATCCCTCCCGGATGTGCCAACCACCAAGGAGGCAGGGCTGCCCGAACTCGAGGTATCCGTGTGGCACGGGCTTTATGCGCCCAAGGGCACCCCAAAGGAGATCGTTGAGCGGCTGAGCAAGTCCTTGCAGGTCGCGCTGAAGGATCCGACGGTGATTGAGCGCTTCGGCGACCTTGGCACCGAGCCGATAGCCCAGGAGCGGGCAACGCCGCAGGCCCACCGCGATTTTCTCAAGGCCGAGATCGACAAGTGGGCCCCGATCATCAAGGCTGCGGGGACCTATGCCGACTGACAAGAACTGCGCCGTCGATGCCTCCGGATCTTCGACGGCGTGGTCTCATCTCTGAAAACTTCTGGGCTTGCGTCCAGGCCGCTTGCTCTGGGTGCAAGTGTTGGTCGTTCGCCATAGCTGATGCCGCCTTTCAGCGGCGAGAACCAAGGTAATGTCGATCCGTAATCCCAAGGACTTCTGGGCCGGCCTGATCTACGTCGTGCTAGGTCTCGCCGCCGTCTACATCGCTCAGGACTACGAAATGGGTACCGCGACCCGAATGGGCCCCGGCTACTTCCCGACGCTGCTCGGCGGATTTCTGGCGCTGATTGGCGTCGTGTCGCTCGTTCGGTCTTTCTATGTCCCCGGAGAGCCGGTGGGCACCCTGGCGCTCAAGGCAACGCTCCTGATCTGCGGCGCAACCTTGCTTTTCGGGCTCATGCTTCGCGGCGCCGGCATGATCGTCTCCATGATCGTGATGCTGCTGATCAGCTCCTACGCCAGCGTTCGCTTTCGTCCGGTGCCGGCTGTTCTCCTGGCGGTAGGAATAACAGCCTTTTGCGCCCTGGTGTTCGTCCGAGGACTTGGGGTCCCCATGCCACTGGTAGGCTCCTGGTTCGGGGGGTAACGGTCGATGGAGCTGCTCAACAATCTCGCCGTCGGCTTTGAAGCCGCTCTCACTTGGACCAATCTGGTCTACTGCTTCATCGGCGTTTTCCTGGGCACGTTGATAGGCGTGTTGCCGGGCCTCGGGCCGACGGCGACCATTGCCATGCTGCTGCCGATTACATTCACCCTGCCCCCGGTGTCGGCCCTCATCATGCTGGCCGGCATTTATTATGGATCGCAGTACGGGGGCTCGACGACTGCCATTCTTGTAAATCTGCCGGGTGAGGCGGCTTCCGTCGTCACAACACTCGACGGTTACCAAATGGCGCGTCAGGGCCGTGCCGGTGTCGCCCTGGCGACCGCGGCAATCGGCTCGTTCTTCGCGGGCACCGTCGCGACGGTCATCATTGCGTTCTTTGCGCCGCCACTTGCCGAGATCGGCCTGATGTTCGGCGCCGCCGAGTATTTCTCGCTGATGGTGCTTGGCCTCGTGGCCGCAATCGTACTCGCGCGCGGCTCGCTGCTTCATGCCCTTGGGATGGTCGTCCTCGGGCTCTTGCTGGGGCTGATCGGCACCGACGTCAATTCGGGCGCATTGCGATTTACGTTCGACAATCCGCGGCTGGCGGACGGGATCAGCTTCGTCGTCGTGGCCATGGGAATGTTCGGCCTCGGGGAAATTATTCGAAACCTCGAGCACGAAGCCACCCGCACGATGGTCACGAGCAAGATTGAAAGCCTGATCCCCACGCGGGAGGACGTCAGGCGCATGATCGCGCCAATTCTGCGCGGAACGGCGATCGGATCGGTATTGGGAATCCTCCCCGGGAGCGGCTCGATCCTGGGCGCGTTCGCCGCCTACTCGGTTGAAAAGAAAGTCTCCAAGTATTCAGCCGAGTTCGGCAAAGGGGCGATCGAGGGGGTGGCGGCGCCCGAGTCCGCCAACAATGCCGGCGCCCAGACCTCGTTCATCCCGATGCTCACGCTGGGAATTCCCTCAAACCCGGTCATGGCGCTCATGATTGGCGCAATGATCATTCAGGGTATTCAGCCCGGCCCCGCGGTCATTGACGAGCAGCCCGATCTCTTCTGGGGCGTCATCGTCTCGATGTGGATCGGCAATCTCTTCCTCGTCATCCTCAACCTGCCGCTCATCGGTTTGTGGGTCCGCATAGTGACGGTGCCGTATCACCTGCTCTACCCCGCAATACTGGCATTTGCGGCGGTCGGCGTGTTCAGCCTGAACAATACCGAGTTTGACGTCCTACTCCTCGCGCTCTTCGGTGTACTCGGCTACGTGTTCGCCAAGCTCGATTGCGAGCCGGCGCCGATGCTGCTTGGCTTCATTCTCGGGCCAATGATGGAGGAGTACCTGCGTCGCGCGCTGCTCCTTTCGCGCGGAGATCCGATGACGTTTATCGAACGGCCGATAAGCGCGGGGCTGCTGGCCTGTGCGGTTGTGGCGATCATCATCGCTTTCCTGCCGGCCATCAGTCGGAAGCGTGAAGAGGTATTCCAGGAAGATTGAGTGGAGACTTCCGATCAAAATTGCGTGACGATCGGCAGCAATCGAAAAGACGAATGCGCCAGCCGCCGATGTGGCTGGCGCCTCGTTGTGGGCGTTTCCTCAACGAATCTGCCGCTGCTCTCCTGAGAAGAAGCTCAGGATGAACAGGAAGACCACAGCGCCGACGGTTGCCACCAAAATCGAGGCAAGATTGAAACCTTGACGGTATTCGAAGCCGAGCAACGTGCTGAAAAGGAAGCCTCCGACGAATGCGCCGATAATTCCGACGATCAAATTCGTCAGCAGTCCATGGCTTCTTCCTGCAATCTGCTCAGCCAACCAGCCGGCGATAAGGCCGACAATAATCCAGGCCAGGATGCTCACTGCTGTTTCTCCATCTAGATGTACAGAGTGAAACGCTCCAGCCGCCATTGGGTTCATTCAGTCGCTTGCCAGCCTAGAGCTGCGAGGGGCGTGCAGGCACAAAATCGGTTGGCTGCGTAATTCAAACAAGCTTACGCCGAACGACTGCAAACCATGCCATTGTCGCGGTGACGGCGGGCTGCCAGGCCGCGTAAAGCAGAAGACCAGCGCTTTGCCGGGTGGATGACCAAGGCAGAAGAAGGCCAAAAACCGCGCCAACGATTAACGTGGCAATCAGTGCCAGAAACGTCCCTTTCATCGGCACGCCGAGTCGCACGCCAACGAAGGAAATGAAGGCCCCTACGAGACCTCCGGCAGCGCCAGCGACAGTGAGCCTAGTCGTCTCGTCCGGTGTGACCGCCGCAAATCGGTCGAACGCCACGATCCCCGCCTGAACCGCAAGCTGCCAGCCCACCCAGGTCATGACGAGCGCAGCTATGGCGCCAAGGATGCCGCGAGCCCCCAGGATCCAGGCCAGTCCCGCCAAGACGAGCCCATACCAGACCCCGGGAAGGAGAAGCTGCGGATTGATGAAATATGATGTGAGCTGCGCCTGCAGCTCATGAGAGAGCCGGGGCATACCCTCCGTCGCGTAGCTCAAGATGCCGGAAACAAGTGCTGCGATGACAAACGGAATGATCTTGCGAAGCGGTGTCGCCATGGCCCCCTCACCCGCGGGCTGAAACGGCAGCCTTCTTGCCACGATCTGCGGCGAAGTTGTGGTCACAGTCCGAGCGAGTCTGGACAGCGAGTTTGAGTGTCCTTACCCTCACCGCTCTCCCTTAATCTCCATTCTCACATCCGAGCCGAGGGAGACAATCGCTCAACATGCCTGTTCCGGACCTTCCACAAGTCGAGATCGCCATCGTCGAAATGACGAACGCAGCTCGGCAGCAGCACAATTTGTCGGCTGTCCGACGTAACCCAGCGCTCGACAAAGCAGCGCGGGGATACGCGCGTTATCTCGCGACGTCGAAGACCTTCTCCCACAGCGCCGACGGCCGCCAGCCGTCGGACCGTGCGGAAGCCGCCGGATATGAGGCGTGTTTTGTTTCCGAAAATCTTTCGGCCAATCTCGACACGCGGGGGTTCGAAACTCGCCAACTCGCTCGGGAAGCAGTCGACGGCTGGCTCAAATCACCAGGCCACCGCAAGAACTTGCTGGCGGAACATGTGGTCGACATTGGCGTGGCGGTGGCTCAAACGCCGGGCGTCCAACGCTATGTGTCGGTCCAGATGTTTGGCCGGCCGCAAACGCTGGCCTATACCTTCCGCGTGAAAAACACGTCACGTCAAACAATCGCGTACGAGTTTCTCGGGGACACGTACAACGCGGAGCCTCGCACCTCGATCGAGCACTCGGCGTGCATCCCGGGACAAATCACCTTCCGAAACTCCCGCGAGAACGTGGTGCTGGGCCGCTATAAGGCGCGAAACGGCGACGTCTTCGTCCTGCAGCAATCGGACAACGGCATCGAGATCGAAGTGACCCGAACCGAGGCAGCGGCGCTGCAGCGGTAGTGGGGCCGGGGCGTCTCCGTTGTCCCCGATCAGGACTTCGGGAACTGAAGCACGTTATCGTCCGCGGAGCGTGACAGAGCCGCAACGAGCCGTTGACGGGCTTCCGGCATGTCCAGATTTTGCGGGATCAGAATACGTTTGGAGATGAATGCGCCCGTCAAGGCAAGGCCATTGAGAACATCGCGACGGGTCGCTGGAACGCCCTCGCTTTTGATGAGAAATTGCGGAAGAGGTAGCAGGCGATCGCGATAGGGCTCCCCGGCGGTCGCCGAAACGGCCCGCCCAGATTTCGGCGACACCCACACCAGATTTTCGGTGGTCCCCGTCGCCGCGCATGAGCTGAGATCGAGCCCGAAACCCATCTCCGCCAACAAGTTCAACTCCCAGCGCACATAAAGCGCCGGCCATATGCTGTCGTCATCAAGATAGCTGAGGACGAACAAGGAAATCTCGAATAGATCCGGATGTGGATCACGTTCGGGTAGAAGACGGGCCAGTGCGCAAAGCGACGTCAGTCCCGTGAGTGCCAGCGGACGTTCCAACGCTTCGGCCGCGTAACCCTTGCGCAGCTCGATTGTGAAGAATCCAAGCTGTTCTGAAAGGCGCCCCTTCCAGGTTGCTTCGACGTGATTGCCGATTTGCAGCACCGGCCGCAGCCGCCGCCCCTGCCCGCCATGCACCAGTCCGAGATACCGGCCATGAGCGCGCGTCAGCAGCTCCACGACCGCAGCCGTTTCTCCATGCGGCCGGACTGACAGGACAATTCCTTCATCGAACCAGTTCATAGTCTAGCCGCGGACGCGCGGGAGCCTCACTCCTTAGGGAAGTCCAGCCCCATCTCGCGATAGCGCTCCGGATCGTCGGCCCAATTCTCGCGAACTTTCACATAAAGGAACAGGTGAACCTCGTGGCCGAAGAGCTTGGCCAGCTCCTTTCGAGCCTCCATCGAGATCTGCTTGATGGCAGCGCCATTCTTGCCGAGGACGATCTTACGCTGGCTTTCCCGCTCCACGAAGATGACCTGCTCGATCCTCACCGAACCATCGCGTCGGTTCTTCCAACCCGTCGTCTCGACGGTGATCGCGTAAGGTAGTTCCTCGTGCAGGCGATCGTAGATCTTTTCGCGCGTGATCTCGGCAGCAAGTATGCGTTCCGAGAGATCCGAGATCTCGTCCGGCGGGAAGTGCCAAGGACCGACCGGCACGGCTTCGACCAGATAGGACCTCAGGTCGTGCAGCCCGCTTTCCGTCAGCGCGGAGATCATGAATACCCGCTCGAACGGGACGCGTTTGGTCAGCTCGTCGGCAAGAATGAGAAGCTTTTCTTTCTGTTTCAGGCGGTCGACCTTGTTCAGTGCCAGGATCTTTGGCCGGTCAGTTTCCTTGAGACGTTCAAGGATCCGCTCGACGTCCTCGTCGATGCCCTTGGCGGCATCCACCAGCAATATGACGATGTCGGCATCTAGCGCGCCTCTCCAGGCCGCTTCGACCATCGCCCGGTCAAGCCGACGGCGGGGTTTGAAAATCCCAGGGGTGTCGAGGAAAACCAGCTGGCTTTGCCCTTCGACCACGATTCCGCGAACCGGGATGCGCGTCGTCTGGACCTTGCGCGAGACAATCGTCACCTTGGCCCCGACGAGCGCATTGACGAGGGTCGACTTGCCCGCGTTGGGTGCACCGATGACAGCGATGAACCCGCAGCGCGTCTCACCCTGCGGTTCCGCTACATGCTTGGCCTCTGGCTCAGCCATGTGACGACTTTTTCAGACTGCCGTCCGAATGGCGGCTTGGATCGACCCAGACGCCTTCTCGCGCCAACAGAACGCTCGCTGCAGCTTGCTCGGCCTGCCGCTTCGTCGCGCCTTCGCCACGGGCGGGCGGCCGGCCGGCAATATGGACCTCAGTGACGAAGCGGGGCGCGTGGTCCGGCCCAGTGCGCGCAATCTCGATGTACTCAGGCAATGCCAATCCCTGTCCCTGGGCCCACTCTTGCAGCGCCGATTTTGGATCAGCCACGTGCTGCGGCAATGAGTCGATCTGATCGGCCCAGAGAGACCGCACGACGTTTCGCGCCGCGTCAAAGCCGGCCTCCAGGAAGATGGCTCCGAGCAGCGCCTCGAGAGCGTCCGCGAGAATCGTCTCCTTTTCGCGTCCGCCGTTTTCCGCCTCACTTTCACTGAGGATAAGGTGAGGACCAAGCCCGATTTTGCGGGCGACAGTCGCACACGCCTGACCGCGAACGAGACGGTTGTAGCGGCGGGCAAGATCGCCTTCCGTGGCCTCGGGGTGCGTCTCGTGCAACATCTCAGCAATCGCTAGGCCGAGCACGCGATCGCCGATGAACTCCAGCCGCTCGTTGTCATGGCGCATCCCCCGTTGCGACCGGACGCTGGCATGGGTGAGCGCGCGCTTGAAGAGCTCGCGGTCCTTGAACGTGTAGCCGAGGCGTTTTTCCAGGTCGGTCGTCTGCTTCCGTCGCACGTTCGTTCAGCGCACCAGAGTGAAGAAGCGCTCCCAGCGAATGTCCTGCGGCCAGCGCCACGGCGTTGTGAGCCGGAACGCGTTGGGATCATCGAACGCCGCCGAGAAGAAAATGATCTCCGCACGTCCGACGAAATTCTCGAACGGAACATAGCCGACCCCCCACTGCGCGCGGCTGTCCGTCGAGTTATCCCGGTTGTCGCCCATGACGAAGTAGTGATTCTCCGGAACCTTGAAGACGCCCGTGTTGTCGAAGGGCCCGTTTTCCTCGGAATCCAGAACTGTGTACTTCACCCCGTTGGGCAGTGTCTCCTCGTACATTGGTATGCGGCGCAATACGCCGTCATCCTCCCGGGTGATGAAGTCACCGATCCGGCGCTTGGGAACCGGCTCGCCATTGATATAGACGACGCCGTTGCGGATCTGGATCTCGTCGCCCGGCAACCCGATGACCCGTTTGATATAGTCGGTTGAGTTGTCTCGCGGCAGCTTGAAGACGGCTACGTCCCCACGCTGGGGAGGGCTCGCGAAAATGCGGCCATCGAAAAGATTAAGGCCGAAGGGGAAGGAATAGCGGCTGTAGCCGTAAGACAGCTTGGACACAAAGAGATAGTCGCCGACGAGAAGTGTGGGCTTCATTGAGCCGGACGGGATATTGAACGGCTGATAGAAAAACACGCGCACGACCATGGCCAGCGCGAGTGCCTGGATGATGATCTTAACCGTCTCCCACCAGCTGCTCTCGCGCTTCTTGCCAGTCTCTGTGTTCAAGGTCATCTACTGCTCCTCGGCGGCGGACATCCCGTCCGACCGGAAACTGCCGCTGTCGATGTCGAGCCCGCTATAACCGTTCCGGAGGGAGCGTGCAAACGAGGGGTCGTCTTCGCTCTCATCTTGAATTGTTGGCGAGCGGTACGCCTGAAATAATTACAATGGCCTGAGCCAGCGGATAGTCGTCCGTCAAACTCAGATCGATGCGCGCGGAATAGCCTGGCGGCGTGATGCGTTCGAGCTGCTTGGCTGCACCGCCCGTAAGAACCAGCGTCGGCCGGCCTGACGGCAGATTGATGACGCCCATATCCCGCCAATACACCCCGTGCCGGAGACCGGTCCCGAGCGCCTTGGCACACGCTTCCTTAGCCGCGAAACGCTTCGCGTAGGACGCGGCGCGGTCCTTGCGCCGGTCCGATCTGGCTCGCTCGGCGTCCGTGAACACGCGGGCGAGAAAACGATCACCGAATCGCGCAATCGTCCGCTCGATACGCTCAATGTCGATGATGTCGTTTCCGAGGCCCAGGATCATAGGGCTCAAGCAATCTTCCGGCCTGTGACGCTTGCGCGCGCCTCGTCCATCAACGCCCGCATGCGCCGAACGGCTGAGTGAAGCCCACCGAAGATCGCTTCCCCGATCAGGAAGTGCCCGATGTTGAGCTCCACGATTTGGGGAATTCGGGCCACGGGTGAGACAGTGTTGTAGGTCAGCCCGTGCCCGGCGTGCACTTCAAGACCGGCCTCGGCCGCAATCCGCGCTGCATTCCGCAACCGCTCCATCTCGAGTGCCAACCCCTTCGCGTCTTCCTCCAGGGCCCGCTCGCAGTAAGCGCCCGTATGCAGCTCGATGACATCGGTCCCAATGGCGGCCGCTGCTTCGATCTGCTTTTCCTCCGGCTCGATAAAGAGCGACACGCGGATGCCGCTGTCCTTCAGCGCCGCCACGAACCGCTCCAGGTGCTGACGGCCGCCCGCGACGTCGAGGCCGCCTTCAGTCGTGCGCTCCTCGCGGCGCTCCGGCACGAGGCAGCAGGCATATGGCAGATGGCGAAGCGCAATCGAAAGCATTTCGTCGGTCGCCGCCATCTCCAAGTTGAGCGGTCGCGTCAGTTCCGCCTTGAGGCGAGCGATATCGTTGTCAGAGATGTGCCTGCGATCTTCCCGGAGGTGCGCGGTGATGCCATCGGCTCCGGCCTCCACCGCCAGGTGCGCCGCGCGCAGAGGATCAGGGTGGCGCCCGCCACGTGCATTGCGAATAGTGGCAACGTGGTCGATGTTGACGCCCAAGCGGAGGTAGGGAACTTCAAAATTCGGGGTCATGGATCGGGTCTCTGTCTCCTGGTGATCACCTCAGGCGCACTGGCGCAACACCTGGCTCGCCGGCTTTCTAAAGAAGATAGGTTTTATACCCCCTATTCTCAATGAAGCCGGGGCTCAATCGAACGAGCGCTCAACATTGCTCACGACCGGCTTCGCTCGCAAGCCGGCAATGATGCGATTCAGGTGTTCGAGATCGAAAACCTCCACTTCGAGCGACATCTCGGTGAAGTCCGACGCCCTGCGCATCATGCGAACGTTGTCGATATTTCCGTCGGCATCCCCGATCACCTGGGCAATTTGCGCAAGGGTTCCCGGCTCGTTGAGAGCGGTTACCTTGATTCGCGCGGGGAAACGCTCAGGCTTCTCGGGATCAATGTCCCAAGTGACGTCTATCCAGCTCTCCGCCTCGTAATCCTTGAGCCGAGGCGAGTGGATCTGGAAGATGCGGATGCCTTCGCCGGGGATGAGCACACCCACAACGCGGTCGCCGGGCACCGCACCACCCTCTTCAAAGGTGACAGGGATGTCGTTTCGCAGGCCGCGGATAGGCAGACCGCCCGGCCGAACGCCAACGTCGTCCGAGTTGCTGGTGAAGCGAAACTTGAGCCCGATCACCTTGCTCAGATTGAACCAGCCTTCCTGACTACTGGTGTGGCTGTGCCGGTTCTTCGGGCGGTAACTCGGGCTGCTGCGGTTCGGGTCGGCAACCTCGGGCGCGACGGCCCGCAACACGTCGCCAATGGGCAGTTCGCTGCGGCCCACGGAAGCTAGAGCATCCTCGACCGTCTTGTGGCCGAGTCGGTGCAGCACTTTCTTGAGCTTCTCGTCCGAATACTCGACCCCCGCCCTGCCGAACCGCGCGATCAACAGCCGACGACCCAGCTCCGAGTATTGCTTACGCAGAGCATCCCTCGCCGCTCGACGAATGGCCGAGCGCGCTCGCCCCGTCACGGCGATGCGCTCCCAGGCGGCCGGAGGACTTTGCCCTTCGGCGGTCAGGATCTGCACCTCGTCGCCGTTGCGCAGCATGGTCGAGAGCGGCATCTGCCGACCGTTGATCAGCGCACCGACGGCCGAGTTGCCGATATCCGTATGGACCGCGTAGGCAAAGTCGATCGGCGTCGCTCCCCTCGGCAACGCGATGAGGCGCCCCTTGGGCGTGAAGCAGAACACCTGATCCTGGAACAGCTCGAGCTTCGTATGCTCCAGGAACTCTTCCGGGTTGTTGCCGTCAAGCAGCGTCTCTACCAAACGGCGCAGCCACATGTAAGGACCGCTGTCCTTCTCGTACGTGGCTTTCGAGCCGTTGCCGTGATCCTTGTAGAGCGAGTGCGCCGCAACGCCGTATTCGGCGATGTGGTGCATCTCGCGGGTGCGAATCTGAAGTTCGACGCGCTGGTGCCGCGGCCCGACGATCGTCGTGTGGATCGACTGGTAACCGTTCTGCTTGGGCGTTGAGATGTAGTCCTTGAAGCGGCCCGGCACAGAGTTCCACGTTGTGTGGACGACACCGAGCACGCGATAGCAGTCCTCCACGTTATCGACGATCACGCGGAAGCCGTAGATGTCAGAGAGTTGCTCCAGCGAAATCTGCTTGTTCTGCATCTTTCGCCAGATCGCATATGGCTTCTTCTCTCGCCCCGACACCTCGGCCTTGATGTTCACCTCGGCGAGCTTGTTGCGGAGAGCCTCCTGAATTTCCTCCACAATGCCGCGATTGCGCTCGCGCAGCTGCGCCAGCCGGGTCGTGACGGTCTGATACGCATCAGGGTGCAGCCAGCGGAAGGCGTGGTCCTCCAGCTCCTCGCGGAGCTGTTGCATGCCCATACGCCCCGCCAGCGGCGCGTAGATATCCAGCGTCTCCTGGGAGATGCGCGCCCGGCTCTCCGGCTTCATGTGCTCGAGCGTGCGCATGTTGTGCAGCCGGTCCGCCAGCTTCACGAGGAGCACCCGGATGTCGCTCGAGATGGCGATCAGAAGCTTGCGGAAGTTTTCAGCCTGCTCGGCGCGCTTGGAGACGAGGTCAAGGCGGCGGATCTTGGTGAGGCCATCGACCAGGGCACCGATCTCCGGGCCGAAAAGCTGGTCGATCTCGGCCCGTGTAGCCTCCGTATCCTCGATGACGTCATGCAACAGGGCCGTTGCGATGGTGGCGTCATCCAGCTTGAGCTCGGTGAGGATCGCGGCGACTTCGAGCGGATGGGAAAAGTAGGGATCGCCTGAGGCACGCTTCTGGTTGCTGTGCGCCTTCATGGCGTAGACGTAGGCGCGGTTCAGCAGCGCCTCGTCTGCGTTGGGATCATATGAAAGGACGCGCTCGACGAGCTCATACTGGCGCATCATGGCCGGCGGCCCTCCGCGAACGCGCACACGTTAGCGGCGACCGTTTGAGGCCGCCGCATACCGCACCGTCCGGTCGGTGGCGAGACGTTAGCGTCCGCTGCGGCCCCCGCCATTTCCGCCAATCGCTGCGGAAGGCTCCGTCGGCGTCAGGCTCTCCAGGCCGCGCAGGAGCTGCTCCTCGGTGAGGACATCGACGACGTTGTCGCTCGACTGATCGTCCCGACCAAGCAGCGGGCTGCGCCGATCCGAAGGCAGCACGGGGGCGCTGAGGGCCTCCGGCTCGTCGACCTCGACGTTCTTCTGGAGCGAATGGATCAGCGATTCGCGCATGTCATCGGCCGGGACCGTCTGCTCGGCGATCTCGCGAAGGGCGATGACCGGGTTCTTGTCGTTCTCCGGCTCGACGGTGATCGGGCTGCCGCTCGCAATGGCACGCGCACGATGCGCGGCAAGCAGAACCAGCTCGAACCGGTTAGGAACTTTGTCGACGCAATCTTCGACGGTAACACGAGCCATGATCTGCCCTCTTGTTGAGCAACCCGAGGTCAAGCGCAATTCGCCCGACCCGACCTGCTGGTCTCAGGAAATTGCCTGATCGCACATAATCCAACGCGAATCAAGGACCCTACGCACGCCGCGACGCTGTGGCCCGGCGCGCGCCAGCAAGATCCGCGCAGACGTGCCAAGCACCGGATGCCGCCAGTGAGGAGCAACATCCAGCAGCGGCACGAGTACGAAGGCCCTACGATGGGCTTCCGGATGCGGCAGAACAAGACGTCCGCGCTGCCGCCGGCCCTGGGGCCAACCGTATCTTGTCCCCGCGAAATCAATAATGTCGAGGTCCAGTGGTCGCGGGCCCCACCTTACCCCCAGCCGTCGGCCAGCTCGCCTTTCAACCTGCTTCAATCTGCGCAGCAGCGTTGCAGGTGAAATGCTTGCCTTCGCTACAATAACGGCGTTCAGATATCGAGGTTGTGAGAGGCCGCCGACCGGCTCCGTTTCATATAGTGCAGATACATTGTCAACGGTAAGTGAAAGGCGTCGCAGTTCGGAAATTGCTTGCCGCAGCGTTTCAAGCGGAACTCCCCAGGCGCCAGGCATGTTGGCACCGAGAGATATCAGCACTGAGCTCATTACAACCTCGAAGGTCACTGTCGAATAAAATTTATGAGGTTTTGGCGATTGTTCTATGAAAAAGCCCCAATTCAGTTCGAAACTGCCTTCAGCTAACAGCTGGGGGGCGTGGCGGATTTAGAGGCGTGCTTTTTGAAGCCGCCGTTTCGGAAAACAGTAGAGTTTAAGTCGAGCGGGGAGACATCCAAGAACTTCTCCCGAGGTGGCAAATGCATTTTTACAACGACGAACGAATCGCTCTGTTCATCGATGGCGCAAACCTGTATGCGACAGCGAAAGCATTGGGTTTCGACATTGATTACAAGCGTCTGCTCTCGCTTTTTCGCAAACAGGGCCGGCTTGTAAGGGCGTTATATTACACGGCACTGGCGGACGAGCAGGAGTACTCGTCGATTCGGCCGCTCATCGACTGGCTGGATTACAACGGCTACAGCATGGTGACCAAGCCGACCAAGGAGTACACGGACTCAATGGGTCGGCGAAAAATCAAAGGGAACATGGACATCGAGCTCACCGTGGATGCCATGCGGTTAGCCCGGGTGGTCGATCACATCGTTCTCTTTTCCGGAGATGGAGATTTCAAGTGCCTCGTCGGAGCGCTGCAGCAGGAAGGACGCCGTGTGAGCGTGGTGTCCACGCTGCAAACGCAACCGCCGATGATCGCCGATGAGTTGAGGCGGCAAGCCGACCAGTTCATCGACCTGGCAGATCTGGAACAGTTCATTTGCCGCGATCCGGCGACGAGGCCGATCCGGAGCGACCGCAGCAACTTCTCGCGCCGCGAAGGCTACCACCGCTCGCCCACCGAGCCTGTCCCGTTCCAGGAACAGGACGACCTCTCCGAAGAGGTTTAGGCAGGAGCAGGTGCATGCACGGCCTGCCCGAAACGGTACCGGTTGGCGCCGCAGAGCCGGGTTATGACTGCCCGCTCTGCCCGCGTCTGGTTGAGTTTCGCATGGCCAACCGGGCGGCGGAGCCTTCGTGGTATAACGCTCCCGTACACTCATTCGGCGATCCGGCAGCTCGCCTCCTCATAGTGGGGCTGGCGCCGGGTTTGCGAGGGGCAAACAGGACGGGCCGGCCGTTCACCGGCGACTATGCCGGCGAGCTCCTTTACGAGACGCTTCTTGAATTTGGGTTCGCGCGGGGAACGTATCGTGCGGCGCCAGATGACGGGCTTGAGCTCGTTGATTGCATGATCACCAATGCCGTGAGGTGCGTGCCTCCGGAGAACAAGCCGACTCCCGCGGAGATCGCCACCTGCCGGCGCTATCTTGAAGGCCGCATCGCAGCCTTGCCGCGTCTGACAGCCGTCATTGCACTTGGACGCATCGCACACGACAGCGTGCTCGCAGCATTTGGCGCCCGTCGCGCCGCTTATCCCTTTAGCCACGGCGCCCGGCACGACTTCCGGCCGAGTCTGACGCTTTTCGACAGCTACCACTGCTCTCGCTACAACACGAGCACCGGCAAGCTCACACCGGAGATGTTCAAATCGGTCGTTGCAGCCGCTGCTGACTATTTGAAATCGAAATAGCTGCCGAACCACTCCTTAGATAGCCTTTCGCTCGGCGCCTGCGGAACCCCGGGCTCAGATCGTCACTTAGTGATTCGCCTGCGGCGTCCAGCTCGGTTGAGTTGCGTCAATGGCGAGGGCTCGCGGCGCAGGTAGGTTCTCGGCGGATAGGATCCCATAGGTGCGGTAATGCTCGAAATTTCGCCGGAGAAAGTGGCTCACATCATCATCAAGGCTCGCGAGTACGACGCCAAGGTCGAAACCGTCATTCCAAACGAAGGCAGCGGGTCGGATGGTGAACCTGACGACATCCTCGAATCTTTCACCGACGCCACGACCCGGCCGGAGCTTGAGAGCTTCATCAACAGCCTGAATGAGGACGAGCAGGCCCACCTCGTTGCCTTAACCTGGGTTGGCCGTGGCACGTTCGAACCCGAAGAGTTCGACGAAGCGGTGCAAATCGCCCGGGAGGAGAAGGTTGTTTCGACCGCCGATTACCTCCTCGGCATCCCCCTCCTCGCCGACTATCTAGAGGAAGGCCTCGAGAAGATGGGATATTCGGTTGAGGATATCGAAAGCGAGATTCTCTAGGGTTACCCTCACCCGCCTGGCTTCGGCGCCGGGCGCAGACGCGACTCCTCCTCATAAGTCGCCGTTGCCGTGACATACGCCAGCACCTCGCGAGCATGCGTGTTTGGCGGGTGCACGGGGTAGTAGACATGCTCGAGGTGGCCGTCACGCAGGATCATAGTCAGTCGTTTAAGGTATTGCCGGCCACCCGTTTCGAACACGGGAAGGCGAAGGGCATCGCGCAATCGGCCCTCAGCATCGCTTAACAGCTCGAACGGCAGACGGAGTCGCGTTGCGAACTCCTGTTGTTCCTCCGTGGGCTGCATGGAAAGGCCGAACACAGCCGTCGGCATCTCTTCGAAGCCAAGATAGAGATCGCGGAAGCCTTCGGCTTCTGGCGTCGAGCCGTGCGCCCCCGGGATTTCATCCCAGTTCGGCGGATTAGGCACTCCCGGGCGCCCTGTCCATGGATAGCAGAAGACAACGGCCCGCCCTGACACGCGGGCGAGTGAAACCGTGCGACCGCTCGTTGAGGGCAGAGCGATGTCGGGCATGGCCAGCCCCGGCACGAGATGCCGGGCCGCGCCGTCGTCGACGGGTGCAGGCCAAGGCCAACTCATGACCAGCCCTGTGGCCGACTGGAGAGTTGTAGATCAGAAAAAGCGGTGGCCACCGATTAACACCTCAGCGCTCGCGCACACGGTAATGCAGCCCGCCTATCTTCGTATATCCCAGCGCGGCATACAATTGCTGGGCGGGGAAATTCGTGGTGACGGCCTGAAGAGCAACGATGGACGCGCCCTGCGCCTTCGCCCAGGCTTCCAGGGCAGTCATGACGCGGCTGGCTCCCCCAGTGCGCCGCGCCTCCTGGCGCGTACCAATGCACTCGGCGATCACGACATTTCCGCACCGAACGCCCAAGCCCGTGCTGATAACCTGCCCATCAACCTCTACGGTAAAGTAGGTTCGAGGCTGTGGCACCAGCGCCAACAGACTTGGTGCTGCCGGACGCCGGTCGGCGGCGATATTGGAAAGGTAGACCTCCATCCAGCCGTCAGACGGCTGATCGAGGAAGCGAACATCCAGCGGAGAAGAACAGGCACCGACACGCTTGGCCAACGTCAACACTGACTCGGTGATCTTGTAGCCGCGCGCCTCCAGTCTCTGATCGAGATCCGCCGGTTGCGACAGGGTATCAAATACTCGGAAGCGGCTGGCCGCGGATTGGCTGAAGTAGAGCCGCTCGGCTTCGTCGATCGCCTCTTCTACGTCCGTGCCGTGGAAAGCGATCGGAGAGACAGAGTTTGCGCGCTGCGAGCCGCCTCCCGAATAGCGCCAAAGCCATCCGTCGATGTCTCTGTTCTTTAGCGCCGGCCAGGCGTGAATAGCCGCCCATTCGATGGCGATCAGCTCTTCGTGTGAAAATTCGCTTTGGGCATCACGCATCTTGCCCCCGCCGAACCGCGATTACCCAACCCTGGCAGTTACGAGCTCATCCCCGCTCGCGCAGGAGCCGCGCCTTCTGGCGCTGCCAATCGCGCTTGGCCTCGGATTCCCGCTTGTCGTGCAGCTTCTTGCCTTGCGCCAGCGCCAGCTTGAGCTTCGCAAGTCCGCGCTCGTTGAAATAGAGCTCCAGCGGCACGATCGTCATGCCTTCGCGGGCAACGGCATTTGCAAGCCTGTGAAGCTCCCGCTTGTGCATGAGCAACCGACGAGGCCGTCGCGGCTCATGATTGTAGAAGGCGCCGGCGTGCTTGTATTCGGGAATGTATGCGTTGATGAGGGTAAGCCCCCCATCCTCTATGGCGGCGTAGCTCTCCGAGATATTGGCCTGGCCCTGCCGCAGCGACTTCACCTCCGTACCGGTGAGCACGATGCCCGCCTCGTACGTGTCCTTGATGAAGTAGTCGTGGCGGGCCCTCCGGTTCTCGGCAACGAGCCGGCGGCCGCCATTGCTTTTGGCCGCCATCTGGTAGAGCCCCCGACTTAGTTCATTCGGCTGCTTTGGCCTGTAGCAGGCCGACGCTGATCATAGCCTCCTCGACCGCACGCTTGCTCGCCTCGGAAAGCGGTGCGAGCGGAAGCCGTGCCTCCGGAGAGCAAAGGCCAAGAAGCGAGGCAGCGTATTTCACCGGCCCAGGATTCGTCTCGATAAACAGCGCATCGTGCAACGGCATAAGCTGCTCATGGATGCTGCGCGCCTTGACGAAGTCACCCGCCAGGCATGCGTTCTGGAACTCTGCGCAAAGCGCCGGCGCCACGTTCGCGGTCACCGAAATGCAGCCCTGCCCCCCATGGGCGTTAAAGCCCAACGCAGTTGCATCTTCACCAGAGAGCAGGACGAAGTCCGGTCCGCAGGCGAGCCGCTGCTGTGAGGCGCGCGCGAGATTGGCGGTCGCGTCCTTCACGCCGATGACGTTCTTGAGCTTCGCGCAGCGCGCCATCGTTGCCACCGACATGTCCACCACCGTGCGGCTTGGCACGTTGTAGAGAACAATCGGAATATCGACGGCGTCGTTGATCGCCTTTACGTGGAGGTAAAGCCCCTCCTGCGTTGGCTTGTTGTAGTACGGCATGACGATCAGCACCGCGTCGGCGCCAACGTCCTTGGCATGACGGCTGAACTCGATGGCCTCTAATGTAGAGTTCGAACCGGCGCCAGCAATCACCGGCACGCGTTTGCGGGCAGTCTCGACGCAAATCTCAACGGCGCGTTTGTGCTCCTCGTACGAGAGTGTGGGGCTTTCGCCAGTAGTTCCCACCGGCACGAGGCCATGGGTGCCCTGGGCGATCTGCCACTCAATCAGCCGCTCATAAGCCGTCTCGTCGAAAGCGCCGTCCTTGAATGGGGAAATCAGCGCCGTGAAGGATCCCTTGAACATCTTATCTGCCCTTCGAGCAGTGACCGCCCGCACCGAACACAGGCAACAACGTTAGTATTCGGAGAGGCATTCTTCCTTGAATGCAACACGTGCCCTTGGTACCGTGATTCGCACCAGAGCCTCGTACCGCCTTTGCTGTCATAAGGCTAGGCAGATTAGGCGGTTCAAGGGGTGTTCGCAAGCCGATGCTCCCGAAATGTTAAGCGAGGGAGCCTTCCGCGGCCGGAGGGACGATCTTGGTTCCGGTCATCGTCGATTTACCACCAATTTCGAGACGAGAGACGAGAAGCCGTGCAGATTCGCACTCCCGGACTCCAACATATCCTGGCAGTGTCGGCCTGCATCGCCGCAGCTTGCAGTTTGTGTGCCACCGCAGGCGCGACCCAACTGGTTCCGGCCCCGGCCCCGAAGCCGATCGTGAAGGCGAATATTTCGGGCACTCCTCCCAAGCCAGTGCTCACGCAGGATCAGGCTGCGCAGGAATCAGAACATATCGCCCGTTTTGACGCCGCTATCGCGCAAGTCCGCAAGTACGAAGTGAGCGCGGACGACGCGCAGCGCATTCGCGAAGCGATTGCAGCTCTCAGCAAGGACGTAGAAAAAGCGCGCGAGATCGCAAAGGAAATTCGCGACCCCGCCGGGCGCAAGCTCGTCGAGTGGTATCGACTTCGCTCAGGACTGGCCGACCCGTTCGAGATCGAGGCCTTCCTCGCCAACAACCCCGCGTGGCCTGACCGGGCGCTGTTGACCCGGCGGTTCGAAGAGCTGTTGTTCGCGCGCGGCGGAAGCGCGCAAGCGATCAAGCAGGCTTTCTCAAAAAGCGCTCCGACGACAGGACTGGGCTGGGCAGCCCTCGCTTCCGCACACCTCGTCGAAGGCGATCATGCGCGGGCGAAAGAGTTCGCCGTCCGCGCCTGGCGAGAGCACGCCATCCCCGCCGACTATGAAGCTGCATTCCTCCAGCGGTTCGGCGGCATGCTGAGCGAAGCCGATCACAAATGGCGCCTCGATCGCATCCTCATCGACGATCCGCGGTGGTCGAGTGATCGCAAGGCGAAAGCTGCGGCGGCGAAGCGGGTCATCCGCCTGTTGAGCGCGCCTGAGCAGAAAAAGGCGGAAGCGCGCCTTGCGGTTTTCGAGCGATCCAAATCCGCAAGCAAACTTTTGGCCGCGATTGGCCACGAGGCAACCGTCGACTGGGGCCTGGCGTTCCAACGGGTTGTTCATCTCCGTCGGCACGGAAAGGATGAGGAGGCCTGGAAGATTCTGCTTTCGGCCCCGACAGATCCCGCAGAAATCGTCAACCCGGATGGTTGGTGGGAGCAGCGGCGCGGAGCGGCCTACGATGCCCTCAAGGCAGGCAAAGCGAAGCTCGCCTTCGAGCTCGTGCGTGACGCTGGTCCGCTGGGCGCCAATCCGCGGAACGAGCAGACGTTCCTTGCAGGCTGGTTGGCGCTGCGGCACTTGAAAAAGCCGTCTGTCGCGCTGCCATTTTTCGAAGAAAACGTGAAGGGCGCTGATGGTCCGCTCAGCCGCTCACGCGGACTGTATTGGCTCGCCAGGACCCACAAGGCGCTCGGCAACCGCAAGAAGGCGCAGGAATACTTTAAGGCTGCGGCTGAGTATCAGGACACGTTCCACAGCCACCTCGCTCGCGAAGAGCTAGGCAAGACGGGGCCAAAGCTTGTCATCAGGCCTCCGAAAGTTCCGTCCGCCGAGCAAATTGCGGCCTTCAACCGTCTGGATGCGGTGCAGGCGGCTGTAATCGCCGGAAAAGTGGGCCTCGATCGGCACATCCAAAGAGCCTTCATCAACGGCCTGCAACAGTACTTCCAGACCGAAGGCGAAGTCGCCCTGGTGGCGCACCTCGCCCAGGCCTTGGGAGATACGCAGCTAGCGTTGCGCGTGGGCAAGGCGGGCGTCGCGCGCGGCATGAACCTCATCTATTACTCGTACCCGATTCACGCCCTCCCCGCGTACAAGCCCCTGCGCACGCCGCCCGAGACGGCGTTGCTGCTTGGGCTTGCGCGCCAGGAAAGCGAATTCGGCACGCACGTGGTTTCAGGCGCGGGCGCGCGTGGCATTTTGCAGGTGATGCCTGGAACAGCGCGGCACATCTGCCGCCAATACAAGATCAAGTGCAGCACGAGCCAACTCACGAGCGATCCCTCCCATAACCTCATGCTGGCCAGCGCCTATGTTGCCGACCGGCTGGATTACGTGGACGGGAGCTACATTCTGGCGCTCACGAGCTACAACGCTGGACCGGGCCGTACGCGTCAGTGGCTGCGCGAGCTCGGCGACCCGCGTGATCCCAGCGTCGACCCGATCGATTGGATCTATCAGATCCCGTTCGACGAGACGCGAGACTACGTTCAAAAGGTGCTTTCGAACGTCCAGGTTTACCGCGCTCGCCTTGGCCAGAAGAGCGGCTCGATCATGGCCGACCTCGTGCGGGCACGCCGCAAGCCGACACAGGCACCTTAGATTTCAATAATTGCGAGCGAGGGGATCGCATGGTTGCTCAGGCCAGGAGCTGGAAAGACATCTACTTCACGGTTCGGGACGGCCTGAGGCTTTATGCACGGCATTATCCCCCTCCGACAGTCTCCCGACGAAAACCGGTGCTGTGCCTGGCCGGGCTCACGCGTAACTCGCGTGACTTCCATGATCTCGCCGTCGCGCTCTCGAGCGGAGATGCGCCTCGCGATGTCTATGCGCTCGACTATCGGGGCCGCGGCCTTTCCCAACACGATCCTGACTGGCGCAACTACACTGTCCAGATCGAAATGCTGGACGTGCAGGATTTCATCGCGCTGGCCGCTCTTGAAAAGCCGGCCATCATTGGCACCTCGCGGGGTGGACTGATTACCATGGCGCTGGCCGCCGTCCAGCCGGGTGCAGTGGGCGCTGCGGTGCTCAACGACATCGGCCCGGTGATCGAGCAGGAAGGGCTGATCCGCATTGCGGGTTACGTCGGCAAGACGCCGTTGCCTTCAAGTTGGGAGGATGCCGCCCGCATGGTCGCCGACCTCAATCGAGCAGCCTTCCCTGCCGTGCCAGACGAACAATGGGCCGAAGTCGCACGGCAATGGTACAACGACAACAAGGGCTATCCGGCCCCGGGATATGATCCCGCGCTTGCCAAGACCTTCACGATCACTGATGGCCCGATACCGGATCTGTGGCCCCAATTCACCGCGCTCAACCGCGTGCCCCTGCTCGTCTTGCGCGGCGAGAATTCGGACATCCTTAGCGCGGCGACGGTTGAGCAGATGTGCGCACGTCATCCGAACTGCACTGCCTACACCGTCCGTGGCCAAGGCCATGCGCCGCTCCTCAAGGATGCCGAAACGATCGGTGTGATCGTGAAATTCTTGGCCGAGGTGGATGCCAAGGCAGAGGCAGCGGCGATCGAGCAGATACCCACGACGGTCGCCTAGCTCTCCTGGCTTTGGTGCTCTCCGGACGTTTGTTAAACAGACGCTCGCGCCAATGAGGCGAGTCCGCCTCAGAAACGCCACCGAATCAGCCAATTCGGAACCAAAGAGCGCTTCCTACGGGCAAATCGCGCTCCGGGTGATTTCGCGTGCGAGGGACGTGGACAGGAGAGGTGGCGATGTCCGACAAGACCGTTCTGGCGGTGCCCGGCAAGAAACTGTCAGTGCCGCGCCTCTTCAAGAGAACGTTGCAGGTCTCGACAGCCGTCCTGCTCACATTGGCCGTGGCGCTAACCTTCATCGTCGCCAACAGCATGCTGCTTGGCCGCGGCAGCCTCTCGCAAGCCTTTTCGGCGTGGCTTACCTTTGTTCAGCGCTCAGACATCCAGGCGACGATCGTTTTGACAGCAATCGTCACGGTGGCCTTCGTCTACTGGCAACGCGACCGGGAACGCAGATAAGCCGCTTACGAAGGCTCACGGGACCGGTGGTGCGCCTCCGTATTTTGACATTCCAGGTCTACCGGATCATACCAAACTCGCGTCCATTCGGATCAGCGCCAATCCGGAGTTGGGATCATGGACCCGACGGAGGAAGGCCGGCGATTCGGTAATCACGACCTCCAATGTCGGCCTTACGTGCGCTCCCATGAGGTGCCCGCCAATGGTTGAGCCGTCGCGGCGGCCGAGAACGGTATGCAGATGGAGCTTCGGTCTGTCATACTCATCGAGCGCGATGTCGCCATTGAGTGAGAGCACCTCAACCTGCTCGTCGACCGGGATTTCCTCATAGGCCTTCGACTCCCAATCGAAGAACGCCAGCGTCGCGTCGCGGAACGCCCCTATGGCCGTGACCTGGGCCGCCGTGAGGCTCTCTTCCTCGGCGAGCCGCTGCAGACACTCGCTCACCTCATCCCCGGACTCGAGCACCGCAACATAGACGCGCTGTCCTGCTGCCTCATGGACGAGCTTCCTTTGCATGGGACCTCCAAGTGCCGTTCGTGGCTCAGACGCAAGAGCGGCCCTGCGCGTGCCACTCCCGGAAGCCAACGAGAGCCCTCAAGCATTCGTTCCGGCAGGACAGATGAGGCCCGACGCCTTTTTGGGGCGTGCTACGAAGAAACAAGCTGCCCCGAAACCCTTCGCTCGGGCATTTGGTGTCGAGAATACCTAGGAGATGCGGAGCGGAAGTTGCTGACTGCAAATGGTCGGAGCGGGGAGATTCGAACTCCCGACCCCTTGCTCCCGAAGCAAGTGCGCTACCAGGCTGCGCTACGCTCCGCCCGACCGGGATGGCTTGGTTTCTGGTGCTTTTTCGTCCGGAGGTCAAGCCCCTCGTGCCGTCCGAACGGCACTTTGGCTAGGAAGAAGTTCACCAAAAGTGGTGCCACTGGAGAAACGTGACGGACTGCCGCAACCGTAGGTAGAAGTCGTATAGTTAGGCGCTTCTCAATCGCAGCGCACGGTTCACGTAAACGGCCTCAGTCGCCAAACGCTCGCTGCAAGTAACCTTCCCTGCACTCTTGAGACGCCACTCACCCTGCATGCGCGTTAGCTGTGTCAGCCACAGCTGCCGCGCCGGTGCCCCATGGAGATCTTCCTCTTCTTCCTCGCTGCGATCGTGGGCGGGACCATGAACGCGCTCGCGGGAGGGGGAGGCCTGATCACGTTCACTCTGCTGCTGCTGGTCGCTTCGCCGGTCGTTGCTGACGCTACCAGCGCGGTCGCTCTCGCAGCCGGTTATCCGGCTGCCGTCTGGCGCACCCGCGAAGAGTTGAAAGACGCAGTGAGGACTCCCTGGCTCTGGGTGCTTGTTGTTCCAGCCGTTCTCGGGGGCTTGAGCGGAGCGCTGCTGCTGAGCTGGTCCGGCAATCGCGGCTTCGTCGCAGCGGTGCCCTGGCTGGTGCTGGGCGCGACCTTGCTTATTCTTTTGCGGCCCTATCTGACGTCGAAGACACGCAGTGAGGGGTTGCAGCCAGATCTCGCCCCTTGGACCTGGCCAATAGCCCTGGTCGCCATGTTCGTCGTGTCCGTTTACGGCGGATATTTCGGAGCCGGCATCGGCATCCTTGTCATCAGTGCGCTCGGGCTTATGGGCCTCGGAGACATGCGCCGGGCCGTCGCCGTGAAGAACTTGGTCACCGGCTGCATGCGCGGTGTCGCAGTGCTCATGCTGATCTGGGAAGGCTCGGTCAATTGGACCTACGGCCTGCCGATGGCGCTTGGCGGCCTCATCGGAGGGTATTTCGGGGGCTTCATCTCACACCGCGCCAATCGCGAGCTGGTGCGAACGCTGATCGTCATCATCGGCTTCGCGGTGGCGGGATACTACTTCTGGAGACTCTACGGCCCGCCTGAAATGCTCATCGGCGCCGAATAAGGGTTCGAGGCAAGAGCAGACGAAGCTCTTACCTCGCCTCTAGGAAATTGGCTCATCAATAGCCGACGCCGATCGCTACGCCGGAGCCCCAACCCGCATAACCCCACCCGGAATAAAATCCGATCGGCCGCCGATAGCGATAATAGGGCGCAGGACCATAGCCGACGATCCGCGGGCCATAATAAACCCGCTCTGTGTAGCGATAGTAGTAAGTAGGTGCAGGTGCGTAGGAATAGCGGTAAACGCGCACCGGTGCCGCATAGTATGCGGGCCGATCGCACCAACCGCCAGCTTTTGCTTCATTTCCAGTGCCGGCCAGCAGGGGAACTGCCAGCAAAAGTGCGGCAAACGCGGAAACACGCATTTTCAGTCCTCCACGCTTAACATTAGGTTACGCGTTTGAACCGTTCAGGAACGCGGAGCTTCACGCCGTGTTCCGTTGCCGGCGCAATTCGGTACCTGGGGGCGAATCGAAACCTCCGGACATGGTGAACGCGCAAACGCTCTGGTTGAAATTAAGGATGCGTTGGCGGCCATGAGCTAATCTGCGCGCGGTCCGAATTCCCGGAGTTCGCCTCGATGGCTTTCGACCTTTCATCGATTTTCTGGATCGTCTTTGCGCTCATGGTGCTGCAGCCGCTCATGGTCAGCCGATGGCTGACGTTCAAGCGGGCGCAGGCGATCCGGGCCATGGAAAAGGCGCACGGGACGCGCGTGATCACCATGATCCACCGACAAGAGCGGAAAAGCTTCTTCGGGCTATCCGTCTCCCGCCACATCGACCTCGAGGACGCGCAGACGATCATCGCGGCGATAAAGGAAACACCACCCGACGTTCCCATCGATCTCGTGCTTCACACGCCCGGCGGGCTCGTCCTTGCCGCAATGCAGATCGCGCGAGCGGTAGAGGCGCATCCCGCAAAGGTGACCGTATATGTTCCGGTCTACGCCATGTCCGGTGGCACGCTGATCGCGCTCGCCGCCGATGAAATCGTCATGGGTGAGTTCTCCGTCCTCGGACCCATCGATCCGCAGATTGCGGGTCTTCCCGCGGCCAGCATCGTCAAGGCGCGCGATTCGAAACCGCGGGAGTCGACCTTCGATCTCACGCTGGTGCTTGCCGATGTCAGCGAAAAGGCGCTCGCGCAGGTCAAGCGCGGCGCCGTGGAATTGCTCACGCCCCGGCTCGATCAAGCATCAGCCGAAGCGCTTGCCGAAAAGCTGGCCGGCGGGCATTGGACGCACGATTACGCGCTGACCGCAACGGAAGCGAAGGAGCTTGGCCTGCCGGTGAGGGTGGGCATGCCGCAGGAGGTCCTCGACCTCATGAAACTGTATCCGCAGCCCATACAGCAGTCCGCGGTCGAATTCCTGCCCATTGACGTGCCCGCCAAGCGCCGAGTCTGATCGCTCCCGGGCGCAGGTCTGGTTTAGCCGGCCGCCCTAGCAATTAATTCGGACACGGGAAGGAAAGGCTGACCCAAGGCGTATTGAGCGTGCACTCCCGCGGGCCGGCTGTCTTGCGCCTTGTCGTCTGCGGCTCTGTCTTGCCGGACGGCTTGTCGGCCTCGGCGGTCCGATTACCGTCATTTTGTCCGGAGGCAACCGAGCTGTCCGCGGAAGGTGATTTTGCACCGTCCTCCTGGGCGACAGACGGGGGTTCCTGCTCGGCTGGCGGAGTGGCCGCTGCAGACGTCTCCTCGGTGGAACACCGCTCTAGATTTTCCGGGGCGCGCGTCCAAACCATGGTCTCACTGAGCAGCTTCGTCCCGAGATAGCCCATGACCTGGAGCTTGTCCTCGCCAAGCGGCTTCAGCTCGACGCTGTACTTGGCGTCCTGCTCCGGATCGTAAATCCACCCCTTGTCCCAAACGCCGTTCTTGACTGGCTTCACCTCGCCCAAAATCTGTATCCCGCAAGCCTGTGTATTCTCCGCGTCCTTTAGCCAGACGAGCTTTCCGCAAAGCCCGTCTCCGCAGTCGGTGATCTCTACGGCGCCACGGCCCGTGTGATCGATCCAGACACCCCTCGGGTCGGAGCTTGCCGCTGCTGTCCCGGCGGATATCAGAACGGCCACGAGGAAGGCTGAAAACGAAAACGCGTTACGAATGTGCATGGCGCACCTCTCATGATCATCGGCTGCACTTGCCGCAAAAAACACGGCGGGCTCGTAATGAATTGCTCCCTGGGTTCAATCGAACACCGTTTCAGAAGGAACACTTGGGAGGAAAGTGTGGCCGATAAGTGCTATTTCGACCCCCTGCGACCGAGACGCGCGGCACGAAACCTATGTTTTTCTTGCGTTCCGTCCCCATCTATGTCAGCAGGAGCATGTGCCGGGCGCAGGGGACTGCATTCAATTAGTCCCTTTTATCGCACACCCGATTTCCGGTTTGGCCATTTGGTACTTCCGAATTCCCCCTGCGCTCTGTCGGCTGTGGCTCTCGGTAACAAAGAGAGTGGACGGCCCATATGAACGCAGATGAGAGGTAATTTGCAGACAAAGTCTTTTGCTGAGCTTGGACTCAGCCCTAAAGTTCTGGCCGCCGTTGAGGCTGCCGGTTACACCACCCCAACTCCGATCCAGGCTGAAGCTATTCCTGTTGCGCTTACCGGGCGCGATGTGCTCGGCATCGCGCAGACGGGTACCGGCAAGACCGCGTCGTTCGTCTTGCCGATGATCACGCGACTCGAATCAGGCCGCGCACGAGCGCGGATGCCGCGCTCGCTGATCCTGGCGCCAACTCGCGAGCTGGCCGCCCAGGTAGCGCAGAGCTTTGAAAAGTACGGCGTCAATCACAAGCTGAACGTTGCCCTGCTGATCGGCGGCGTCTCGATGGACGATCAGACGCGCACGCTGGATCGTGGTGCTGACGTTCTGATCGCCACACCGGGCCGCCTTTTGGACCACTTCCAGCGTGGCCGCGTCATGCTGATGGGTGTCGAGATCCTGGTCATCGACGAAGCGGACCGGATGCTCGACATGGGCTTCATCCCGGACATCGAAAAGATCTGCAAACTGCTGCCGCCGAAACGGCAGACGCTGTTCTTTTCAGCAACCATGCCACCGGAGATCCAGCGGCTGGTGGACAACTTCCTCGTCAACCCCGCGCGAATCGAAGTGGCAAAGCCTGCAACGACAGCGCAGGCCATCACCAAGCGCTTCATCTACTGCCGCAATGGCGAGGCCTGGGCCAAGCGCGAGCAGCTTCGCCAGCTCATCCGCAGCCAGGACGTCAAGAACGCCATCATCTTCTGCAACCGTAAGCGCGACGTCGCAATCCTTCATCGCTCACTGTTGAAACACGGCTTCAACGCCGGCGCCCTCCACGGTGACATGGACCAGAAGAGCCGGATGGAGACGCTGGACGCTTTTCGCGCCGGAGAGATCACTTTCCTTGCTGCCAGTGACGTGGCCGCACGTGGTCTCGATATTCCGGAGGTAAGCCACGTCTTCAACTTCGACGTGCCGTGGTCGGCTGATGATTACGTGCACCGCATCGGCCGAACGGGCCGCGCGGGCCGGGAAGGCTTTGCGGCGACGCTCGTGACGAAGGAAGAGCTGAAGCTCGTCAAGCAGATCGAGCAGGTCACGAACGAAGCACCGGTCTGGATCGGCGATCCTCCGACTGAGGAGGACTTCGCGGAAGCCTCTTCACGCAACAAGCGTCGGCGTGGCGGCAAGGGGCAGAAGCAGGAAGCAAGCGCTCAGGCCCAGCCCCAACGCAAGGCGAAGCGGGAGCGGTCACGGCGCGACAAGGCGCCAGAAAAGCAGGTGGATGCGTCGCCGCAGGAGGCCCAAGCCGAAACAAAACCTGCGGCCACGCCCCAGAATGCTTCGCGAAATGGGAAGCCGCGCGCGAAACCTCGCGCCGTTGAGACATCCCGACCTGCTCCGCAACCGGCGCAATCGCAAGAGCGCGAGCGCAAGCCTGAGCCGGTTGGTGTTGGCTTTGCCGACAAGATTCCCGCCTTCTTGCAACGACCGGTTCGTATCGCAAAGGCGGCGAACGAGTAAGGCCAGCGTCGGAATTGTTCAGAGGTTGGCCGAAGCGCGCCCATGCTTCGGCTTTTTGTTTTGCGTACTCCGGGCTGCGGCCAGTGCAGCGCGAGCCCAGGCCACTCATTCGTCCGGATCATCGAGCAGCTCTTCTGGCGCCCGACAATAGGACGTAGGGACGGTGCGCCCGCTTCTTGTGTGGTGGAAAAAGGGTCAAGCGAACGCACCGTGAAATCGCCGCGGGTCTCCTCGTCAGCCTTCAGGTAGAGTGTATCGTCCGATACGAACGCGAAGCATCACACCATCGCAATAAATTCCGGTACCGCTGAACATGCGGCCTGTCCGGATGGTGCCCAATGGGCTGAGGTGATCTCGTAACAGCTCCAGAAACTCCGCGCTGTTGGCCACCCTCGCCTCCCTTCAGAATGAGCTCCCCGGCTGCTTCAGAAACTCTTCTTCCTCTGGAGTCGAGGGGCGGCCGAGAATAACGTTCCTGTGCGGGAAGCGGCCGAAGCGGGCGATAATGTCCCGGTGGGCAATGGCATAACGGGTGTATTCTTCATCGCCGAGAAGCGTGAACAGCTCCACGGCGCGCTCCTGGTTGGCCAGTTCCTCGCTGTGCTCGAACGGCAGGTACATGAACGCCCGGCCGTCCTTGTCAAAGGTCTTGTCAAAACCGCGCTCAACGGCTCCGCGCGTGACCTCCACAGCCTTGGGATCAGTCGCGAACGCCTGTGGAGTCCCGCGGAACATATTTCGTGGGAACTGGTCGAGGACAATGATGGTGGCGAGTGCCCGTCGCGGGCTCGTCCAAGCGGCTTCCGCGGGCAATGCCGCGATGCGCTCGAAAATGCCGAGAAAGCGGCGGCGGATCAGCTCGTCAGTCTCTTCGTTGTTGCGGAACCAGGCCGCGTGATCCAGCTCCTCGAACCAGAAACGCAAGACTTCGTCCACCCAAGGCTCGTCGCCTGCGGCGACGGCCTCGGCTTCACTGACGGAGTTGGTCATGGTGTGAGTTTCCCCGAAGAGCCGCAACCGTCGCGGCGAGAGAGGTTAGCTCTTGATCGCCTCGAGGCGTTCCTTGGGTGCGGGCGCAAGGGTCACAGACTCACCGCAACCGCAGGCGCTCACCTGATTCGGGTTGTTGAAGACGAACTGGGCAGAGAACTTGTCGACCTTGTAGTCCATCTCCGTGCCGAGCAGGAACAGCACGGCTTTCGGATCGATCAGAATGCGGACCCCCTTGTCCTCGACCACCTCGTCGAGCTCGTTCTGCTCGGTGGCCCAGGTCATCGTGTATTCCATGCCGGCGCAGCCGCCGTTCTTCACGCCGACGCGCAGCCCTATCACATCCGGGCGAGAGGCCATGATCTGACGTACGCGCTCGGCGGCGGCGTCCGTCAGCGTCATCACCTTCGGCCTAGGTCTCGCAGTTGCCATTCTTGCACCATCCAACGGTTCAAGGTCGTGGATGTTCGATATATAGCCCGTTTCGCGATCATTGCGAGCCGGGCGCGCCGTAACCCGCTCAGAACATGTTGAGCGCCATGCGCGCCTCGTCACTCATCCGGCTCATGTCCCACGGCGGATCGAACGTGAGGTTCACGGTACAGCCGCTGACACCAGGCACCGAGCTCACGGCATTCTCAACCCAGGTGGGCATCTCGCCGGCCACGGGGCAACCGGGCGCGGTGAGCGTCATCTCGATCGTCACGTGGCGGTTGTCGTCCACGTCGATCTTGTAGATGAGCCCCAGCTCGTAAATGTCGGCCGGAATTTCCGGGTCATAGACGGTCTTCAGGGCAGCCACGATGTCCGCCGTGAGCTGCTCAAGCTCTTCTGCAGAAAGAGTCGTGCCCTCGACCGGCGTGCCACCCTCGGCAACGCTCGGCGGCCTGGGCCGCTCGCTGATCGTCTCCTCCGGTTGCTCCGGCGCTTTCTCCGGTACGAGCTCGAGAATGTCCCGTTCGCGCTGCTTCTCGTCCATGCCGTAACTCACTTCCCAGGCGCTCAGGCGAAGAACTCGTGAGCGCGAATCAGCGCCGCCGCGAGCGCGTCCACATCGGCCTTCGTGTTGTAGAGCCCGAACGAGGCCCGGCACATGGCCGGCACCCCGAAACGATCCATCAATGGCTGTGCGCAGTGATGCCCAGCGCGGATGGCAATTCCCGACCGGTCGACGATGGTCGAAACGTCATGGGGATGCAGGCCCTCCACGCTGAACGAGACGATGGCGCTCTTGTCCGGCGCAGTGCCATAGATCCGCAGCCAATTGAACTCACTCAGCCGCTCCTGAGCGTAGGCGACGAGCTCATGTTCGTGAGCGGCGATCTCGTCGCGACCGATCTGCATCATGTAATTGAGCGCTGCACCAAGACCAATCGCCTCAACGATGGGCGGCGTGCCAGCCTCGAACTTATTGGGCAGCTGCCCGTATGTGATGCGATCAACCGTGACGCTTTCGATCATCGAGCCGCCGCCCAAGAACGGCGGCAGCGCTTCAAGCAGCTCCTTCCGCCCCCACAGTACGCCGATGCCCGAGGGCCCATAAACCTTGTGCCCGGTAAACACGTAGAAATCGCAGCCAAGGTCCTGCACATCGACGGGCATGTGCACGGCGCCCTGCGAGCCGTCGATAAGCACAGGGATGCCGCGCTCTCGGGCAATGCGGCAGACTTCCTTTACCGGCACCACAGTGCCGAGCACGTTTGACACGTGCGTCAGCGCGATAATCTTCGTGCGCGAGGTCAACAGCTGCTCGAATTCATCGAGCAGGAACTCGCCGGTATCCGAGATCGGCGCCCACTTCAGCACCGCCCCTTTGCGCTCGCGGAGGAAGTTCCAGGGAACGATGTTCGAGTGGTGCTCCATGATGGAGAGCACGATCTCGTCGCCTTCCTGGATGTTTGCGAGGCCGAACGAGTACGCGACGAGGTTGATCGACTCCGTCGCGTTCTTCGTGAAAACAATCTCCTCGGCGGAAGGCGCATTGAGGAAGCGCCGCACTGTCTCGCGCGCATCCTCATACTTTTGCGTGGCCGTGTTCGAGAGCAGATGGATCCCGCGATGCACGTTCGCGTATTCGAACCGCAGCACGTGATCCATCGCTTCGATGACCGACAGCGGCTTCTGCGCCGATGCCGCACTGTCCAGGTATACGAGCGGTTTGCCGTAAACCTCGCGGAACAGGATGGGGAAGTCGGCGCGATAGCGCTCGACTTCGAACCGCCTGCCGGTTCCGGTAGCCGCTGCCTGTGTCACGTGTCTGTCGGCCCTTAGTGGGCCGTCCTCTGGTTCAGCCAAACCCGAGCCGTTTCCATCAGCGCCTCGCGCACCGGCTCATCTTCGACCTTCTCCATCACTTCGCCGATGAAGGCTTCGATGAGAAGCCTCCGCGCCTCGGCTTCCGGAATGCCGCGGGCCCGGCAGTAGAAGATGTGTTCGGGGTCGATATCGGCTGCCGTCGAACCGTGGCCGCAAATGACGTCGTCGGCGTAGATCTCGAGCTCCGGCTTGCTGTCGAACTCGGCATCGGGCGACAGCATCAATGCCTGCGCCATCTGCTTGCCGTCCGTCTTCTGCGCACCCGGCCTGACGATCACCTTGCCCTGGAAGATGCCGCGGCCATGACCATCGAGCACGCCCTTGTAGAGCTCCCGGCTCTGGCAATGCGGTACCGCATGGTCAACGACCAGCGTCGTGTCGATGTGCTCGTTGTTCGTTGCGAGGAACGAGCCCGAGCAGTCGAGCTTGCCGCCTTCGCCAGCAAATGTGACGAAGATCTGGTTGCGCGCGAGCCTCGGCCCTGCCGTGAGCTGGAAGGTCCGGTAGGTTGCATTGGCGCCGATTTCCGTTGTGGCGCTGCCGAGGTGCATGGCCTTGCCGTTCTCGATAATCGCCTTGACGTGAGTAACGGCAGCCCCCTCGCCGACCACGACCTCCGTCGCGGCGTTGTGCTGATCCTCGTCAGCCGCTCCCGCAAGTGGCACGTAAGCCTCAACCAGCGTGACCTTCGCGTCCTTACCGATGTTGACCACGTTGCGCGTCGTGATCGTCTTGCGATCAGCGCCGGCGCGGGCGAACACTAGCAGCAACGGCTTGTCGAGCTGCGTGCGGTCCGCGATGCGCACCACGGCGCCGTCCGTTGCGAAAGCGCTGTTCAGGGCTTCGATCGCGTCCTGCTCGCGCTTCATGCGCACGATATCTGGCGCCTCGGCCAACGTCTCGCTCAGTGCCTTTACTGTCAGCCCATCAGGGAGCTGAGCGGTGGAAAGGCCAGCGTTGAATGCCCCGTCGACGATCACGACACGATAGGTGTCGAGGGTGCCGAGCGGCCCAAGCGCTGCATTAAGATCCGCCTCGCTTGGCGCCGCGGCCTTGCCGACGGCAGGTGCGAAAGCCTCCTTCAGCAAGTTGCGAAGGTCGGTGTACTTCCATTCCTCGATCCGCCGATGCGGCAAGCCCAGCGCCGCGAACGTCCCAATGGCCTTCCGGCGCAACTCGCGCACGGCCTCGCTCCCGGGAAGCCTGGAGGCAATCGCCTCGAAGCTCTCGGTGAAGGCCTGCTCGGCCTTCGTCTTCGTCAAGCCCACATTCATCTCGAAATCACCCGCTCGTTTCAGGCCGCCTTCGTGAACTCGGCGTAGCCCGAACGTTCGAGTTCGAGCGCCAGCTCCTTATCGCCCGTCCGCTGGATGCGGCCATGGGCGAGGACATGCACCTTATCGGGGACGATGTAGTTCAAGAGGCGCTGATAGTGCGTGATGACCAGCATCGCACGATCGGGGCTGCGCAGCGCATTCACGCCGTCCGCCACAATCCGCAGCGCGTCGATGTCGAGGCCGGAGTCGGTCTCGTCCAGCACGCAGAGCGTCGGCTCGAGGAGCGCCATCTGCAGGATCTCGGACCGCTTCTTCTCACCGCCCGAGAAGCCGACGTTCACCGGACGCTTCAGCATTTCGACGTCGATGTTGAGCTTGGCCGCGCGCTCGCGCACCAGCTTCATGAACTCCGGGGTGGTGAGCTCAGGCTGCTCGCGCCGCTTCCGCAGCGCGTTGAGTGCCGTGCGCAGGAAGGTGAGACCGGCCACACCGGGGATCTCGATCGGGTACTGGAAGGCGAGAAATACGCCCTTCACCGCCCGCTCGTCGGGCTCCATTTCCAGCAGGTTCTCACCATTCCAAAGGATCTCACCCTCGGTCACCTCGTAATCCTCGCGGCCGGCGAGAACGTAGGCGAGCGTGGATTTGCCCGATCCATTGGGCCCCATGATCGCGTGCACCTCCCCCTTCGGTACGACGAGGTTCACGCCCTTGAGGATCATGGTGTCCTCATCAGCGATCTTTACGTGCAAATTCCGGATCTCAAGCATCTCCACGTCTCTCCTTCAGGCGCCTTCTGGCGCCCATTTCCAACACCTGCCCGGCTCACGCGTATGCGGAGCCGGAATCCTTTCCATTCCCTTGCGCCGTCCAGTAGCGGTCGAACGCGGCGCTGGCCGCTCGCTCCGCCTCCGCGTGACGCGCCTTGAGCTGCTCGACCATCGCGACGAGCGCGCTCAAATCCGTTTCTGCTCCCGCGGTCTGCCGCATGTGCGCCAGCTCCGCGCTTGCTTTCGAGGCTTCGAGCTTCAGGGCATCGGCTGCTGTTTCGGCCTCAAGCCAAGCCCGCTCAAGCAGGGCAATTTCGGTCGACATTTCTTCATTTCCTCCGCTCACAACGAGGCCTGGCTCTCGTCCTTATGGCCCCGACGCTGCCCTCTTTGCCCGTGCCCCACGCCTCAGAGCCGGCCCGAGATTAGGCCGGCGCAGTCCTCTTGGCCGATTAGCCGACAGAGCCTTCAAGACTGATGCCGATCAGCTTCTGCGTCTCGGCCATGAACTCCATCGGTAGCTGCTGAATGACGTCGCGGACGAAGCCGTTAACGATGAGCGCCACGGCCTCTTCCTCCGACAGACCACGCTGCATGCAATAGAAGAGCTGATTGTCGGAGATCTTCGACGTTGTCGCCTCGTGCTCGAAGTGCGCCGTCGAATTCTTGGCCTCGATGTACGGCACAGTGTGCGCGCCGCACTTGTCGCCGATCAGCAAGCTGTCGCAGTTGGTGAAGTTCCGCGCGTTGGTTGCCTTGCGATGCGCCGAGACGAGCCCGCGGTAGGTGTTCTGCGAGTAGCCCGCCGCGATGCCCTTCGAGATGATCCGGCTCGACGTGTTCTTGCCGAGGTGGATCATCTTGGTGCCGCTGTCGACCTGCTGGTAGCCGTTCGAAATCGCGATCGAGTAGAACTCGCCGCGCGAGCCGTCGCCGCGCAGGATGCAGCTCGGATACTTCCAGGTGATGGCCGAGCCCGTCTCCACCTGCGTCCAGGAGATCTTGGAGTTGCGGCCGCGGCAGTCGCCACGCTTCGTAACGAAGTTGTAGACGCCGCCCTTACCCTCCTTGTCCCCCGGGTACCAGTTCTGAACGGTCGAGTACTTGATCTCCGCGTCGTCGAGAGCAATGAGCTCGACCACAGCCGCGTGCAGCTGGTGCTCGTCACGCATGGGCGCCGTGCAGCCTTCGAGGTAGGAGACGTACGCGCCCTTGTCGGCGATTATGAGCGTCCGCTCGAACTGACCCGTGTTCCGCTCATTGATGCGGAAGTACGTCGACAGCTCCATCGGACAGCGTACACCCTCGGGCACGTAGACGAACGAACCGTCCGAGAACACAGCCGAGTTGAGCGCCGCGTAGAAGTTGTCTGACGGCGGAACGACCGAGCCCAGATACTTTTTCACCAGCTCTGGATAATCGCGGATGGCCTCGGAGATCGGGCAGAAAATAACGCCCGCCTTCTTCAGCTCCTCCTTGAAGGTCGTGACCACGGACACGCTGTCAAACACGGCGTCGACGGCCACAGGCTTCGCGCCTTGCACGCCCGCCAGGATCTCCTGCTCCTTGAGCGGAATGCCGAGCTTCTCGTAGGTGCGCAGCAGCTCAGGATCGACTTCGTCGAGGCTCTTCGGCCCTTCCACACCCTTGGGCGCGGCGTAGTAGTAGAGCTCCTGGAAATCGATCTTCGGATACTTGACCTTCGCCCAGGTCGGCTCGGTCATGGTGAGCCAGCGCCGGTAGGCATCCAGCCGCCATTGCAGCATCCACTCAGGCTCGCCCTTCCGCTCCGAGATGAAGCGGATGACGTCCTCGTTGAGGCCCTTCGGCGCCTTGATGGTCTCGATCTTGGTTTCGAAGCCGTACTTGTACTGGTCGACGTCGATCCTGCGGACCTGCTCGATGGTTTCCTGTACTGCCATGATCTTCTTCTTTCTCTCCGTACGAACCGTACAAACTCTGCTGCTGACTTAGGCGACCGCTCGATGCTGTTGGCCGCCGGCTATGGCGCTCCATGCTGCGAGGAACGCATCGATATCCCGTTCGGTCGTCGTCCAGCCGAGGCTCACGCGAATGGCGGAGCGGGCCAGATCGTCCGGCAGTCCCATGGCCGCGAGCACTGTGCTTGCGCCAACTTTCCCTGACGAGCACGCCGCCCCGGCACTAACAGCAACTCCTGCCAGATCAAACCGGATGACCAGTGTTTCTGCCGAAGCTCCCGCCAAGGCGAGGCAAGTCGTATTCGGAAGCCGCGTCGCCTCGCGACCGATGACCTGAGCTTCCGGTGCGATCTCAATAGCCTCGCGCTCAAGCCTGTCACGAAGCAAGGCAATACGCTGCTGCTCGTTCAGATCCCGCCGCGCAGCCGCTGCCGCCGCACCAAATCCTGCGATTCCGGCCACGTTCTCCGTGCCCGAGCGACGGCGCCGCTCCTGACCGCCGCCAACGATCAGCGGCGCAATCTCCAGACCATCGCGCAGGATGAGCGCGCCTACGCCCTTCGGCCCGCCGAGCTTGTGGGCGGAAAGGCTCAGGAAATCGACACCCAGAGCCTCGAAGTCGACCGGCACTCGTCCAACGGCCTGCACGGCATCCGAGTGAACAAGTACGCCCAATTCGCGCGCCAGAGCGGCGGCCTCCGCGACCGGCTGGATGACGCCGGTCTCATTGTTGGCGAGCTGAAGCGAAAGAAGCACGCGCTCCGACCGCCCCGCCCGCTGCGCCAATGCGGCCTGGACGTGGTCGACGCGGACCACACCGCTGCGTTCGGCTGGAAGATCGATGACCTCGCGGCAGAACGTCCTTGCCGGTGCCAGCACGGAGTCATGCTCGATGCCCGAGACAAGGATGGCATCCCACCCGGCATGCAATACCCAATTGTTGGCTTCCGTGGCCCCGCTCGTGAAAACCACCTGGGATGGCCGAACGCCAACCAGAGCGGCCACCTGCTCCCGCGCCTCCTCCAGAATGGCGCGTGCCCCCCGGCCCTCCGCGTGCACGGATGACGGATTGCCGACCGCATCGAGGGCCTGAAGCATGGCCTCTCGAGCCTCCGGCCGCAGGGGAGCCGTCGCGTTATGGTCCAAGTATGTACGCACGCTTGTCACTCCAACGCGACAACTTCCTCAGCTGGCGCAACCGCCCGCTTATGCGGCGGCACGCCTTCGATCACCTCGTGCAAACTCACGTTCGAGAGGAAGACGCGAATGTGATCGCCCAGCGCATGCCAGAGGTTGTGAGCAATACACTTGCCCTCGCCCAGGCAGCCGACGCTGGACTCCCCCAGGCAGCGAGTCATGCGCGTCTCTTCCTCAACTGCCGTCAAAATTTCGGCCACCGTGATCTCAGAAGCGGGCCGACCGAGCCGATAACCGCCAGCCCGACCGCGCACGCTCTCCACCAGCCCGGCGCGGCGCAATCTCAGGAAGATTTGCTCCAGGTACGCGACGGACAGTCGCTGCCGATCGGCAATGGCCGAAAGCGGCACCGCGCCATCTGGTCCCTGGTGTTTGGCGAGATCGGCCATCGCCATCACGGCGTACCGGCCTCGCGTGTTGAGCTCCACTGATTTGCTCCGCTCGGTAGAAGTGCCGACCCGAAAACCCGAAGACGCTCGCGGCTATTGCAAATTTCCACGGCAAGCGTGATAGAAGGGCACTGCTGCAGGACCGCTGCAGTGCACCACGGGTCTTTCGAACCGTTCTAATCTCGACGCCACTATGGTAATTCCGAGCCCGGAAGTCAAGATTTCCTGACGTGTTCGCAATTTGTGCTCACTACACCATCTAATGGGTGCGAAAGCAGAGCCTTAACCCGAGCTTCAACGAAAAGGTTTTGACCGAAAACTTGAGGACCGATGCCTGAGCTGATCATCAACGGCCCTGCCGGGCGACTGGAAGCGAGATATCACCACGAGCCGGCGCGCGATAGCCCGATCGCGCTGATTCTCCACCCGCATCCGCAGTTCGGCGGCACGATGAACAATCAGGTCGTGTACCACCTCTATTACACGTTCGCCGAACGCGGCTTCTCGGTGCTGCGGTTCAACTTCCGTGGCGTGGGGCGCAGCCAAGGCTTCTTCGACAACGGCCCGGGTGAGCTCGCCGACGCCGCCTCGGCTCTCGACTGGTTACAGCTTGCCAAGCCGGAAGCCAAGAGCTGCTGGATCTGCGGTGTTTCCTTCGGCACCTGGATCGCCATGCAGCTGCTGATGCGCCGGCCGGAGATCGACGCCTTCGTGTGCGTTGCTCCGCCGGCAAACCTTTATGACTTCTCGTTCCTGGCGCCGTGCCCGGCATCCGGCCTGCTGGTCAACGGCGAGAAGGATCGGGTGGTGCCTTCCGCGTCTGTCGCCGAGCTCGCGGCGAAAACAAAGACGCAGAAGGGCATCAAGATAGAGCATGAGATCGTTCCGGGCGCCAACCACTTCTTCGAAGGCGAGGACAGGATTGAGGCGCTGAAGGAGGTCGTCGGCAAGTACATCGACCGCCGGTTGCCGGAGATCCTGAAGGCCAAAGCCGAAGAGAAATAAGTGGCTTTTTGGGGCGGCGAGCTCTCGGACCAGGAGCATCCTTGCGGATCGATGATCTTGCCGCCCTTATCGTGCCCGCGGTGCTGGGGCCAGCACCCCGCCCGTCGCGGGGCCAGGCACTCCCGTCGTGCCCGGAAAGGTAATGGGCAGCCGCTTGAGGGAGCGGACGGCCAGATAAGCCCACGCCTCCGCCTCCATGCTGTCCCCATCCAAATCGACAGCTTCGACAGGGGCGATCGGCGCCTCGAGATGCCAGGCCAGCAACTCCATCAGGTGCTTGTTGCGCCGGCCTCCACCCGTGACAAGCCAGAGAACGGGCGAAGCAGGCAGCCAGCTCAAGCTGCGAGCAACCGCAGCCGCCGTCAGCTCTGCCAGCGTCGCGGCGCCATCCTCTGGTGAAAGCCCTTCTACGTAGCTCAGGGTGAAGTCGTTTCGATCGAGGGACTTTGGCACGGGCCGCTCGAAGTGCGGATGCATCAGGTACTGCCGCAAGACCTCCTTATCGGCAGTCCCCGAGCGAGCCAACGCGCCATCCACATCGCACGCCTTGCCCGTATGGCGGAGTGCCCAGTCGTCAAGCAGCGCGTTGCCGGGCCCGGTATCGAACGCGATGAGCCGCCCGTCCTCCCCGATCCAGGTGACGTTGGCGACTCCGCCGATGTTGAGAAAGGCGAGCGGACGCTGCGGCAGTCTCGCTGCCAAGGCTCTGTGGTAGGCTGGAACAAGCGGGGCGCCCTGCCCCCCGGCCTCGACATCGGCGGCGCGAAGGTCGTACACGACGTCAATGCCTGTCAGTGAGGCAAGCAATGCCCCGTCGCCAAGCTGAACTGTAAAGGCGGGCTCCATGACGCCCGATTCAGAATGTTGCGCCGGGCGGTGAAAGACGGTCTGCCCGTGGAACCCGATGACGTCGACATTTGCGGGTTCGAGATTCCTGTCGGAGAGAAACGCCCGGACAGCCTCGGCATGTCTTTCCGTGAGCTCGCGTTCGACCTCGGCAAGGCAGCCCGGCCGGGCACGCCGATCGGTCAGGCCTCGAGCATCCTCTAGGGCCTGACGCAAGCGGTCTCGAAAGTCTGCAGGGTATTCAACCGAATCGCGCTCGCCGCGGATGACCCGATGCTCCCCGTCCGTCTCAATGAGCGCAATGTCGATTCCGTCCATCGACGTGCCGCTCATGAGACCCAATGCCCGTAGCAGCTTGCCCATCGGCACCATCCTGTGCATTTTCCCGCGTCACTGCCATCGTAGTCCAATAGCCGAGGGGCCGATACCCGGCTCGCAGACCATGTCCGCACTGAAGTCCGACTTCCTGAGAACGCTTTCCGAGCGTGGTTACATCCACCAGTGCTCAAATCTGGAAGAGCTCGACGCTCTGGCTGCTAAGGGCGAAATCGTGGCTTACGTGGGCTACGACTGCACGGCCCCCTCGCTGCACGTCGGCCACCTGTTGTCGATCATGATGCTTTACTGGCTGCAGCACACGGGCGCCGGCAAACCGATTACGCTCATGGGCGGCGGCACGACGCGGGTAGGTGACCCGTCTGGCCGGGATGAGACACGCCGCTTGCTCTCGATCGAGCAGATCGACGCCAACAAGGAGAGCATCAAGACGGTCTTTTCGCGCTTCCTGAAATTCGGCGACGGGCCGCGCGATGCCATCATGCTCGACAATGCCGAGTGGCTCGTGCCGCTCAAGTACATCGACTTCCTGCGAGATGTCGGCCGGCACTTCTCGGTGAACCGCATGCTGACGATGGACTCCGTGCGTCTTCGCCTGGAGCGCGAGCAGGAGCTATCGTTCATCGAGTTCAACTACATGATCCTGCAGGCCTACGACTTCGTCGAATTGGCGCGTCGGTATGGCTGCAACCTGCAGATGGGCGGCTCGGATCAGTGGGGCAACATCGTCACCGGCATCGACCTGGGCCGGCGGATGGGCACGCATCAGCTCTATGCCCTGACGACACCGCTCCTTACCACGTCATCCGGTGCCAAGATGGGCAAGACCGCTGCCGGGGCTGTCTGGCTCAATGAGGACCAGCTGAGCGCGTACGAGTACTGGCAGTTCTGGCGGAACACGGAGGACGGCGACGTCGAGCGTTTCCTGAAGCTGTTCACAACGCTTCCGCTCGACGAAATCACGCGTCTTGCCAGCCTGCAAGGCGCGGAGATCAACGAGGCGAAAAAAATTCTGGCGACTGAAGCCACGGCATTGGTGCATGGCCGGGAAAAGGCTGAGGCGGCAGCCGAGACGGCGCGAGCCACCTTCGAGCAGGGTGGCCTGGCGGCTGGCCTTCCGACTGTCGAGATTTCCAAAACCGAGCTGGCGGCGGGCGTAGGCGTGCTGGCTGCTTTCGTGCGCGCTGGTCTCGCGAAGAGCAACGGCGAAGCCCGTCGTCACGTTCAGGGTGGCGGCCTGCGGATCAACGACGAGGTCGTGAAGGACGAACGGGCGGTCATCACCGAGAAGGACCTGACGTCCGAGGGCGTCGTCAAGCTCTCGCTCGGCAAGAAGCGCCACGTACTTCTGCGACCCATCTAAGGGATGTCTGTCACGAACGATGGTGTCCTGGCACTACTGCTTGGACACACTCGTTCCGGACGACCAGCCAGAGACGACTCCTGAAGTTCCTGAATTGTTGCGCTTTGCCGCGGGCTTTTGCGTCGGCGCTGCTGATGATCGCGACTTGGGCCTGCTTGGCGCTTGCTCCGTCTCGCTCCTTGGTGGCGTGACCCGCTGGTTGGGCGTCATCTGGAACATTTCGCGGAAAATGCCTGGCGCGACCAACGACAGCGGGTTCACCAACACCTCCGGGTTTTCCATCGGCCCCCGAATTGCGAAGGTCATGCCCAAGACGCCTTCACCTTGTGGACCGGTCAAGAGCTGGCCAAGACCGGGAATAAAGCCAAGCGCCGAATTCAGACCCTGCAGCGGCACATAAGTGCCGCCGATGTTGACCTGCCGTGTGCGGAAATCGGCCTTTCCGCGCAACGTGGCGCCGACGAGCGGTCCTCTGATCTCTGAGTCGTTGATGACCAGCTGGCCGTGACCGATGGAAAACGGCAGGCGCATCCAGTCGAAATCGAACGCCTGTCGGATAACCCTCCGCTGGCGTTGCGCGACGTACGGACGAGTGTCGTCGGGAACCTGTAGCACCTCGCTGACAACAGGGTCTCCGAGAATTCGGAAACGCTCGACACGCAAAAGGCCAGTTTTCTCTGCGGCTCCGCGTCCATCGAGGTTGATATCGAGCCTCATCCGCCCGCCAACGACGTTGGGATAAAAATCGACGAGCCGAAACGCCTGCCCGGCATCATCCGTGAGAACCACAATCTGCCGTGGCTGATTGCGGCCCGTATAGAGTTCCGCAGTGAGCGGCTTACCCCCGTCGAGAACGCCTTCAGCTTTGAACGCCGTCAGCTTGCCGTCCCGCCTTGACAGCTTGAGCGACAAGTTTCGAAGCGAAACATCCGAAAAACCGATAACGTTCGAAATAGTGGCCTCGAAATCCGTGCCGGGAGCGTCCTTCCGCCTAGGTTTCTCGTCCTCATTTTCCCCAAAGGAGAATAATGCCCGGAAAACCTCACGCCCGTCGTATGTCTGGCCATTGGCGCGAATGTGCCAGACGTTGTCATTTCGCAGAATTCCGCGAACATCGAGCCGCGAAACGATATTCACCGAATAATCGGGGAAATGAAATTCCCGGATCTTGTCATTGGCATCCAATCCGATCCAACCGCCAATCGCGATGTCGTCGCCGACGACCTTGAAATCGCGCAGCTCAGTTTCATAGTGTTCGCCGCGGCGCAGATCGAATTGCATAATGGCGTGGCGCCCGGCAGGTTTCCGCCATACCACGCGATCCAGAATAATGTCCGCACTTGTGAGATCCGCCCAGACATGCACGCGGCTCTCGCCCCTCTGATCCTGAGTGATCGTGACCTCAACTGGGACTTCGCCGTGCACATGGTGATCCGGATCGATCCGGAGCTGATCACGATCCGCGCGATCCAGCGTCGCCTTCAGGCGGAGCGGCGGCTGCTTGCCCGGCGGTGCATCGAAAATGCGCTGCCATTCGAATTTCACCGGAACGCTTGAAACGAGCAGGTCACCTTTGGCGTCGATGGCGCGATCGGAGATATCAAAGGTGATTGTGGCTGCCTGAGCATCATGCTTGCCAATCAGATTGCGGGCGCGCCCCTCCAGCAGCTTGCCGCGACCTTCCACCTGCACATCCGCTAGCGCCAAGTGCTTTTTGAGTGGGAATTTGAATGTCAGCGCAGCCTCGACCTTGCCTTCAAAACTTTCAGTGCGCTCATTCAGCAAATGGCCAAGTTCGAAGGGTTTTTGCGCTAGAAGCGCCAGGACCGAGGACACGGACGCATTGGCCTGAAGGGCAAGCTCTCCAATCGGCGGATCCGCCATGACGTCAGGAGCTGTGAAGCGTGCCGCGGCCAACGTGAGTTTTCGACCACCTTCTAGCGGCAGATGCGCTTCCGGGACGGTCACTTCCAGCATCGGCCCTTCAAGACGAATAAGCCCGCGCGGAATATGCAGCGTCGGAAGCTGTGCTCCCGGTTGCATCACGACGTCCGCTGCCTGTATGGCGACAGACAGCCGCCCTTGTTCCGTGCCCCCCCCAATTGCGGATCCACGGAGATAACGGAAGCTGCCGCCCAGCACGCTCCCCTGCTTGATGCTGTCCCGAACCCAGGTGCGCGCATTGCTGCCAAGCGCGCTCGGCCAGATCCCCAACATGGTCGCAACCGGAACGGTCGACATATGTCCTTCGACCCTGACCTCTGGCGCACTTCCCCCCGTGGCCTCGCCTTCGAGGTATAGTTCGCCGGAACCTGCGAACAGGGTCTTCGTGATCGTGAAAGCACCCGTTTCAGGTTTGAACGTTCCCCGCGCGCTGAGCGATTCCAGGGCCACGGGGGCCATGTCCGTTTCCTCGGGCGCGAGCTGCCCTCCCAACCCCTCGATGTGGTACGTCCAGACCTCGAGACCGTCCACGCCCACGGAGCTGGCAACCCGCCCCTGTATAGTGACCCGGCTCTGCCCCCAATGGAGCGTCGAAGGCTCGATACGTAGGGCATGGGCGCCGGGATCATATTTCAGATCGAAATTACCGCCGGCAATCCTGAGCGGCAGACTGCCCAGCCACGGGAGTGTCACCTCTCCTCCGCCAACGTCCAAAGAGAAGCTGCCGCCCAGCACTTCACCTCTCGACGTCAATCGCAGATGCACGTCGCCATTGGTAGGGAGGTTGAAGGCCGATAGCGGCGCAAGGGCCGGAAGGGTGTCCGCAATCGTCCGCGGGATGAGGTTCCGTACGGAGGCCTTCAGGCTCACCTCCTGCTGGTCACCCGAGGCCTCGGTCCAGAATTCGAGCTCCCACGGCCCTTGCCCGGAATCAATCATCAGAGACCCGCCGATCTGGCTTCGGGCCCGTTTGTGCCGAAGGGCCATTTCGGCCTGAGGAACGCGCCACACGGTCGGCTGCCCCTCATGGTCGAGGATGACCGTGGCGTCCCGTATGCCGATCTGGCGGAGATAGAACGAAGCGTCTTCGCGCTCTCGTGCCTTGGCGGTGGCTTCTGCGATGACCCGCGCGAGGTCAACCTGGCGAAGGGCGATGGGAAGGCCGGATGCGGCGACTGAGCTGTTCGGATCGCCAGTCTCCTCTCCAGCCCCTATCGTTACGCTCTTGGCCGCAAGTCCAGCATCCGATGCCTGGAGGCGCGCAAAGCTGAAGGTCAACCCCCGTTCCCGCGAGTACGTGAGCAGGAGCTGCGGCTCGATCAAAACGACCTTTCGCGGAGAGAATCGGGCCGACCACAGCGCATCCCTGCTGAGTTCGAGCGCCGCCAGAGGCGCTACCACAACCGGACTGCCCTGGGCATCGGTCAAACGAACATTCCGTAGACGGAATTCTATCTGTCCCTGTTCATTGAGACGAACAAGCGCGCCTTCCACATCCACGCCGAGCTCGGGCATCTCAGCCGCGATACTGCGAGCAATGGGGTCGGCCAGGGCGTTGAGAGAGATCGGTCCGTAAAGAAGTCGTATGTAGAAGCCAATCCCGGCCAGCACGGCAAGCGCAATCAGAGGTAGCGCGCATTTCATGCCGAACCAGCACGGTCTGGCGACTGACCGCGCAAACGCCGGCAGGCGGACGGCGCTCAGGGTTGAGCTTACGGCCTGGCTCGCGCGCCGCAACGGCCCAGCATCTTCGCCTGGCCTTCTGATCACGCCCGTCCCTCTCGTCAGACCCCGCTTACGCTTTGCAGCAGCAACAGCTCATCCATCGGTAAGCAATGAGAGTCCGGAGCAATCCCAACGATTGAAACGCCAACAATCTCCGAGTGCCGACCTGAGAAATCACTTTGATCGAGAATCACTGCTTGCGGTACCGCGTTCTTCAAGTTACGTCCACGCACGATTTGCGAGGGCAAAGCGTCGAAACCAAGGCAGGTCAGATGGTTGTTGAAGGTGTCGAGGCTCCCGACTTCGAGCTGCCGACAGAGACGGGAACCGTTCAGCTGAAGAAGCTCCGGGGAAAGCTCGTCGTTGTGTATTTCTACCCCAAGGATGACACCTCTGGTTGCACGGCAGAAGCACGTGACTTCAATGCCCTCAGAGAAGAATTCGAGTCGGCTGGAGCCGAGCTGATTGGGATTTCGCCCGACAGCGTCGAGAGCCATGCCAAATTTCGTAAGAAGCACGGATTGAGCATTACCCTCGCCTCGGATCAGCAAAAGACGGCGGCCGAGGCCTACGGCGTTTGGGTGGAAAAGTCCATGTATGGTCGCAAGTACATGGGGGTCGAGCGCTCAACGTTTCTCATCGACCGGGATGGGAAGGTGGCGAAGGTGTGGCGCAAGGTCAAAGTGCCGGGGCACGCGCAGGCTGTCTTAAAGGCGGTCCGCGAACTCTCAGCCTAAAATTCCTCCACGGACGGCAGTGATTCTCGCTCGGAGGCGTGTTAGGCTGCGCCACTGCCATAAGCCAGATGGTTAGAGACGCGGAAGAGCTGTCGTCGCATGTCTCTACATGCGCGGGCTCACCGGTCAGTACGAGTGGAGGTATGCTTTCATGTTACCCAGCTTTTCCGGCAAAAGGAATGAGAAGGACGGCTCTTCCATCCCGACACCATCGGCGTCTCGGCGCCTGAATGGCGAAGGCGCCGGCATCTCCATCATCGGCCCCGACCTCATCATCATCGGCAACCTCGTTTCGAACGGTCAGGTGCAGGTCGACGGCGAGGTTCAGGGCGACATTCACGGCAGCCAGGTGGTGATCGGCGAGGCTGCCCGGGTCACAGGAAGCATCATTTCGGATGAGGTGGTCATCCGCGGAACCGTCACTGGCTCAATCCGTAGCCGGAAAATCATTCTGCAGTCGGAGAGCAAGGTCGAAGGCGACCTCTACCACAAGTCTCTCGCTATCGAGCAAGGCGCCTACTTCGAGGGCAAGTCGCGTCGGGTTGAAGATCCCCTTGCCGGCATTCAGCGCCCCGAGTTCCCGTCGGCCTCAGCCAGCGCCAACTAACTGAGCCAAGCCAAGCATCTTTCGTCTTACGCGGCCCACGGCACCAGTTGCAGCCGTGTTCCGCCAAGCTGCTCGAACGTTCGTGAGCGGCACGTAAAGACGATGACCTGATGCGCTTGAGAGGCGTGGCGCAAGGCCTGGAACAACGCCTCGATCCGCTCGTCGTCGGAATAGACAAGTGCGTCGTCGAGGATGAGCGGCGTTGGCCGACCAGCGTCGGCCAACAACCGCGCAAAAGCCAGCCGGACGAGAACGGCAATTTGCTCCTGCGTACCATCGCTCAAAGCCCTCAGCTGCTCACGAGCAGCTCCGCGGGCAATGGCCTCCACGCTGAGATCCTGACCGAAGCTAATCGCGGCATTTGGAAATAGCAGGTGCAGGTACGGCTCAAGTCGCTTCACAACCGGACTGAAGTAGCGCTCGCGGGAGTGGCGCTCCACCTCATCAAGCGTGGCCAGAAGGAGGTCCAGGGCAGCTACCTCTCGTTCGTAGTGCCGTACCTGCTCCCTATAGGTTGCTACGCGCTCCTCAAGTTCGTTGATCCGCGCGGTAAGACCATCCTGCCCGTCGCGCTCGATCTCGCGTTCGAGCACTGCGAGATCGCGTTCTAGCTCGATCAGCTGTTCGGCGCGATTATGTTGCTGGCGCTGAGCTTCGGATAGCTCGGCTTGCAATGCCCCAAAACTGGCCTCATCCGGAGCCTTCTCCTGCCAAGCCGTTCGCTCGCGGATGGCTTCGTTCAGCGCCTCCGTGGCTGCAGCAAGCTGAGCCTCAGCAGCAGCGAGCGCTTCAGCCCGCTGCTCGGAGGGTGGCAACTCCGCATTGAGAATTGCCAAGCGCTCTGCGCGCGCATGGCTTTCCGCGATGTGTCGGGCAAGCGCCTCGCGGACTTTCGCGTGCTCGGCGGCAATCTGCTCAACGACCTCCTCTGCGGCCTGAAGTTCCTGACCGAGGCGATCCAAGGCTGCTTCGATGACCGCGCGCTCCGGAAGATCGGCGTCAAAGGCGACATTCGGCTGACGCGCAACTAATGCGGTCAGGCGATCCACCTCCTTGGTTAGCTGTTCCAGGCCGTGAGGCGCGCGCGTGGCAAGTCGGTCGGCCGCCTGCGCCTGCTCCCGCTCGAGCTGCTGCCGTTCCTCCAGTCGCTGACGTGCCTCTTCAAGTTCGGCAACGCCCATTTCGGCCAAAAGCTCTTCTAGGACCGCGCGGTGCGCCTCGAGGTCCGCTTTGTCCTCCTCGACGCTCTCGGAAACGGCCGGGTCGATCGCGATTGTGCCGATTCCCGCAATGCGGATTGTCAGCGGCCGCGAGGGCGTGAGAACTGCACCGTCAGCCAACGGTCGACCATCGACGACGAGTTTTCCGACGCCCCCGGGCTCGTAAGCGATCCGAACTTTCGGCAACTGCGCCGAGATCCGCGCTTCCAACGTTTCTATGGAGCGCGCCTCGCGCATGGCAGCTCCCACGCGCTGTTCAGTGACGGTGTTTAAAGCCAGCAGATTGCCAATCTCCTCAATCCGCTGAGCAGCCCTACGGGCTTCCGCCAGCCGCTGTGACGCCTCAGTCAGTTGCCGCTCAGCTTCCCGTCGCCGATCCAGCTCCAAGCGTGCTTGGAGACGCCGCTGTTCATTCGTCAGGTCACTGCGCGCTCGATCTCGACGCGCACGTGCTGCTGTCACTCGGCTGTCAAGCGAAGCAAGATCTTCCTCAAGGCCGCGCCGCTTATCCTGCGCAGCCGCGATCGCTGCTTCAAGCTCGCCCGCATCCTTAAGCTTGCCGGCTAAAAGATCACGCGCTCGCTCTGCGTCCGTTTGTCGGCTGACACAAGCTTCTACTTTGGCTTCGGCAACTTTCAAACGGTTGCGAGCTTCGGCTGCTTCATCACACCGCTTTTTCAGGCCCGTGATACGCTGATCAAGCTCGGCATTAGCAACCGGATCTTTCAACGATGCCCGGCGTGCTCGCAGTTCTTCCGCCCTGCTCAGCCGGTCGGCGGCCTTCTGTGCCTCGGCCCGTGCCGCCTCCAGTTCTCGCTGCGTCTCATCGAGCTTTGAAATGGCGGCCGCATAAGCTCCCGTAGGACGGGATCTAAGATCAGTGACGAGCCCCCGCCGTTGCTGCAGGATCTTCTCGCGGATGGCTCTCAAGTCGTGGCCACCCGAACTCGCCACCGCAATTTCGCGCTCGATCACACGGCTAAGCAGGCTGCGTTCATCTTCATCCGGTTCCACCGGCTCAAGCGATGCACGCTGTTTCACCCACAAGAGGCCCAGCCCGTTCTCCTTTCCATTGCACTGAAGGAGCTCCAGAGCGCGCTGGTGTGCCTCGTCGCCCCGCGCAACAACTTTGCCGGAGCCGAGATCCATGAGGAGCGCCTGCCGATCACTGACGTATTGCTTGCGCAGCCGCCATAACTTGCCGTCCACCTCAAAATCCGCCTCGATGAGGGGGGCTCCGCCGCTATACGGGCGCAAGCTTTCGATGCTTCGCGACTGCGTTGAGTGGCGAACGGTGAATAGCGTGTGCAGCGCCTTCAGGATCGTTGATTTGCCGAGTTCATTGGGGCCCGTGAGCACATCGAGGCCGCCCGAAAGTCCTTCCAACGCGACCGGTTCGGTGAAGCAGCCAAGCTCGCGCAGTCTGATCGCGCGGATCTTCATGCCCGCTCTCCCCTGCGGAGGTCCTGCCAAAACAAATAAAGTTTCTGGAGGGCCAACGATGCGACGGCAGCCTGATCGCCTTCTCCATCGTGCGCTTTGGCGCTCAGCAGTTCTGCGACGCTCCTTAAATCTCCCGCCCCGAATTCTTCGAGCTCAATCGCCTCGGGCAAGACCTGCAAAGCTGTTTTGTCAACGGACAAATGAAACAAGCGCCGATCTAGAGCGGCCAGTCTCTCCTCTGCGTCTGCCCACGCGGAGAGCGTCGCCGTTCCCCTCAGGGCCAGCTTCACCAGCAACCTCTCGGGGTGGGAGACGGTCTCGACGATGCTGCGCTCGAAATGCGCCATCGTCTCTTGGCCGGTAACGGTGACGTCCCTTTTCCACCAGGTGAAGTGCGCCGTCGCGCGGCGCTCCACCACGGGCGGCGCGCCTGGTCCCTCCAGCGTTACGACCAGAACGAAACCAGGCTCGTTGTCGGGAAAGCGGTCCGGTTCCGGTGTCCCGGAATACCATGCCCGGCTTGAAATCTGTGTGGCTCCGTGCCAGTCGCCCAACGCAAGATAATCCAGCCCCGCGAGCTCCGGCCGCTTCGGCGCTATCGGAACCGATGCATCACCATCCCCGCTGCCAAATCCCTGAATGGAGCCGTGGGCGAGACCGATGCGATATTGGGCGCCCGGTGTTGCAGCCTGGTCCATCCACGCCGTGGGATCGTCTGATGATGTACGTCCGTTGAGCGGCGCGGGGAGCAGAGCGACACCATCGGCAATGGTCACCGAGCCAGGTTGCAGATGCAGAGTCACATTCCCCGGAAGACCAATTCGAGCTAATCGCTCCCACACGCCGCCGGCCTGCTGGGGATCATGATTGCCGGGAAGCAGATGCCAGATCAGCCCCTCCTCCCGGCGCATCTTGTCGAGGGACTGGTGGAGATCGCGCTCAGGCACGTCAGGCGAGTCGTAAACATCGCCTGCAACGAGGATGTGGCCGGCCCCAACCGACCTCGCCGTTTCAGCAATTCGCCCAATGACATCGAGGCGCGCTTGGCGAAGCAACGGAGCCTTCTCGGGGGGAAAACCTGCAAAGGGCTTGCCGATCTGCCAATCGGCGGTGTGGACGAACGTGAACCTCATAGCCACATAATGTTCCCATTATGTTCTCATGGCAAGCGCTTATGTCCCCGAGCGGCTTTTCGTTTGTGAATATCTGGCCGGAGTTGCGCCGACGTTGCGCTTGCCGCATGAATTGGCCGCCCTCAAGGCGTGGTGGGCTGGGAGAAAGCATGACGGCAGATGTTGAGACCATAGTCGTGGGCGCGGGGGTCGTCGGGCTCGCGATCGCCCGCAGTTTGGCTGCAGCCGGGCAGGAGGTGATTATCCTTGAGCAGCACGGGCTCATCGGCTCGGAGACGAGCTCCCGGAACAGCGAGGTCATTCACGCCGGCATTTACTACCCGCCGGGCAGCCTCAGGGCACGACTTTGCGTCGAGGGTAAAGCGCGTCTCTACCAGTTTTGCCAGGAGAACGGAGTTCCCCATCGGCGTTGTGGGAAGCTTCTCGTTGCCACGGCGGAAGATCAGTTGCCCAAGCTGAAGGCCATTCAAGAGACGGCGCTGCGCAACGGCGTCGATGACCTTGTGCCGCTTTCGCCGGCAGAGGCAAAGGAGCTTGAGCCGGCCGTGAGCTGCGTGGCGGCGCTTCTGTCGCCGTCGACAGGGATTGTCGATACGCACGCGCTGATGCTGGCCTTGCTCGGACACGCGGAGTCGAACGGCGCGCAGCTCGTGCTGAACAGCCCCGTACGCAGCGTGACAGCCGTAAAGCCCGGTCTTTTCTCGCTGAGCATCGACGCGGCTGACGAGGCCGAAACCACGGTGACCTGCACGAAGCTCGTCATTGCTGCCGGGCTGCACGCGTCACGGCTTGCCGAGACGATGACGTACCCCACAGGTTATCGTCCGCCGACGACTTATTACGCAAAAGGCCAGTATTACGCGATGAGCGGCCGCTCGCCTTTCACACGGCATATCTATCCCATGCCGCATGGTGCGTGGCTTGGATTGCACGCAACCGTGGATTTGTCCGGGCGCTGCAAATTCGGACCGGATATCGAGTGGATCCCGGAAATCGATTATTCGTTCGAGCCCGAGAAGCTCGCGCAGTTTCTGGATTTCATTCGCATGTATTATCCGGATCTCGATCCCGATCGGTTGCATCCGGACTACACGGGGATTCGTCCCAAGCTTTATCGCGAGGGTGAACCGGTGCCCGATTTTGCCTTCCATACGGAAGCGCAACACGGTCATCCGGGGCTTATCATGCTGTTCGGCATCGAAAGCCCCGGCCTGACATCGTCGCTCGCCATTGGCGAATACGTGACGCAACTTATTCAGAGCATTGGATCAGCCTAGACGAGGAGCCACTGAAAATGAAAAGGCCGCCAGCATAGCGAAACACGTCACCAGATCGAGCGGTAGGCGCAGGATGCTACGGCGTGTCCAGCTCCGGGCGACGTCTTCGCTGATAGTTTGCGGATCGCGCGTTTCGAAGGCCAGCGCCTTCGGGATGAAGTCGAAAAACGACCAGATCCGCATGGCGGCATGGCTTGCCAGGGCGATTAGAAGCCAGAAGCGAACTTCTGCCGCCGACCACATGACGATGAGCGTGATGATCAGGGCAATCTCGAAAGCCGTGTGAGCGGGAATCCAAAAGCGTCGGCGCGAAATCCCGCCCCGCTCTGGTTGAATGAGATCAGGGCGCTTGGGCCAGAATGGATCGACGACGGTGAACTCGTAAAAAGCACCTCCGAGCCCGACCAGTGCCAATGCACACGCCAATCCGGTCAGAAGTAATGAAAGGTCCATAGCGTCTCCTCCTGTGATGAAGAGAGGGAGGACGACGTCGACCTCAACTTTGACCAGGGCAAGGCAACACCATCAGCCATTTGGCGAATGTTACCTCCGCTCCCCAGCAGCGAGCCGGCGCTCAACGAACATCGAATATCGGGACATGCCGAAACAGAAGAGCCAGAAAATAACTCCGGCGAAGACATACCCTGTCATCGGCGTGTTCGGCGAGAACCAGTTCGCGTCGGACAAATTCTGCTGGACGATGCCGAGCAGGTCGAAAATGCCGATGATAAGCACCAGGCTCGTGTCTTTGAAAAGACCGATGAACGTATTCACGATGCCTGGGATCACCAGCTTCAACGCCTGAGGCAGAATGATCAGGCCCATTTTCTGCCAGTAGGTGAGTCCCAGCGCGTCCGCCGCCTCATATTGCCCACGCGGAATCGCTTGCAGACCGCCGCGGATCACTTCCGCCAGATAAGCCGCTGAGAAAAGCGCCACCATGATCAGCGCGCGAACCAACTTGTCGATGGTCCAGCCTTCCGGCAGGAATAGGGGCAGCATTACCGAGGCCATGAAGAGCACAGTGATCAGCGGCACGCCGCGCACGAACTCGATAAAACAGACGCTAAACCAACGCACGATTGGCATATTAGAGCGTCGACCGAGCGCCAGCAGAATACCGATGGGAAAAGCGCCGGCGATGCCGACGCTCGCCACGACAAGCGTTACGAGCAGACCGCCCCACAACTCCGTTGGCACGACGGGGAGGCCGAGGCCGCCATAGAGCAGGATGAACGCCAGGACCGGGAATACGCCCAGCATATAAATGCAGAAATATAGCTTGCCGCGGACCCACGGGCTCATCAGCGGCACCAGTCCGGCGATGGCTAGAATATAGGTGAGATCAACCCGCCACCGTTCGGCCTCAGGATAACGGCCATACATGAACTGGCCGAATTTCGCGGTGACGAACGGCCAACAAGCCCCCGTCTCCGGCCCTGAACAAGCCGAGCCGTCCTGGCCCGTCCACGTCGCATTGATGAACGCCCAGTTCACGACACCCGCAATCACGAGATATGCGATATACAGCCCGATCAGCGTGAGAATTGTGTTGCTGACGCTGGAAAACAGGTTCGCTCTCGCCCAGGCGATTGGCCCCGTCGTCATGCGAGGCGGCGGACGCATTTTGGTGAGGGACGATTCTGCAGCAATGTCCGACATCGGCCCCTCCTCTTACCGCTCGACCAACGCCATGCGGCGGTTGAACCAGTTCATGAATGCAGACGTCAGAAGACTGATGGTCAAATAGACTCCCATGGTCATGAGGATGATCTCGACGGCCTGTCCGGTTTGGTTCAGAACCGTGCCGGCGAACACACTGACGAAATCCGGATAGCCGATTGCGACGGCGAGCGAAGAGTTTTTGGTCAGGTTGAGATATTGGCTCGTCAAAGGCGGAATGATGATGCGCGCTGCCTGCGGGATGACCACGAGGCGCAGCATCTGCCGATCTGTCAAACCCAATGCTTTTGCAGCTTCCTTTTGACCTTTCGGCACACCCAAAATGCCCGCGCGAACGATCTCGGCAATGAAGCTAGCTGTATAGAAGGAAAGGCCGAGCAACAGCGCGAGAAATTCCGGCTGCACAACCATCCCGCCCTGGAAATTGAACCCGCGCAGCACGGGATATTCCCAATGCAACGGCATTCCCGTGACGAGATACGTGAGCAGCGGCAGACCAATGATCAGCCCGACACTCGACCAAAATACGGGGAACTGTTGACCGGTTTGCATTTGCCGGCGCCGCGCCCAAATGGAAACGCCAATGGACGCCAAAATGCCGAAGGCAAATGCGAATGTGACTGCTCCGAAACCAGGTTCGGGAACGGGCCAAGGCAGGTAAAGCCCGCGGACATTCAGGAAGCCGCCCCCAACAACGGCAATACTCTGCCGCGGAGCAGGAAGATTTTTCAGAACGGCGAAATACCAGAAAAACAGCTGGAGGAGCAGCGGCAGATTACGAACGACCTCGACATACACGGCGGCCAGTTTCGCGATCACCCAGTTCGTGGAAAGCCGCGCTATGCCGATAATGAAGCCCAAAACAGTTGCGAAGATAATGCCGATTCCTGCAACCAGCAGGGTGTTGAGAAGTCCGACCCAGAACGCGCGCCCGTAGCTCGATGTGTTCGAATAAGGAATAAGGCTTTGGGAAATATCAAACCCGGATGTCCGCCACAAAAAATCGAAACCAGAGGCGATATTCTGCCGTCGCAGGTTTTCGGCGACGTTGTGGACGAGCCACCAGCCAATGGACACAAGCGCCACGACCAACAGGACTTGATAAATGACCTGCCGGACCTCGGCTCGATAAAGGAGACTTGGCTGTTCGGAGGCTCGCTGGTTTGGGGTCGTGACCGCCATGCCGCTATTTCGTTTCCTCGGATAATCCCAGCACCGGACGAAGAGATGCTATTGGATATGGAAACGCCGGCCATTGGAGTGGCCGGCGTTCTTGAGATCCTGCTTACCGGATCGGCGGGGCGTACTGCAGGCCGCCTTGATTCCAGAGCGCATTCAGGCCGCGCTCGATTTTCAGGCGGGAGTCCTTGCCCACGTTCCGATCAAAGATCTCGCCGTAGTTGCCGACGGCCTTGATGATGCGCACGGCCCAATCGTTATCAAGGCCGAGACCCTGACCAAAGTCGCCTTCAACACCTACAAACCGGCGGATCTCAGGATTCTGGGAAGACTTCATCTCCTCTACGTTCGCCTGGGTGATGCCCAGCTCTTCCGCGTTCACCAGCGCGAAGTGCACCCACTTCACGATTGTGAACCATTGGCTGTCGCCCTGGCGTACCGATGGTCCAAGCGGCTCCTTGGAGATGATCTCTGGCAGCACGATGTGCTCGTCCGGATTCTGCATCTGCAGCCGCTCGGCGTAGAGACCCGAGGCGTCCGTCGTGAACACGTCGCAACGGCCAGCTTGGTAGGCTTGCACGATCTCAGCCGCCTTTTCGAAAACAACCGGCTGATACTTCATGTTGTTGGTGCGGAAATAGTCCGCGAGGTTGAGCTCGGTTGTGGTTCCGGTTTGCACGCAAACGGTGGCGCCATCGAGCTCCTTGGCCGAGGTCACGCCCAGAGACTTCTTCACCATGAAGCCCTGGCCGTCATAGTAGTTGACGCCGACGAAACTCAGGCCCAGGGAGCTATCACGGGCCAGAGACCACGTCGTGTTGCGGACGAGCACATCCGCCTCGCCCGATTGCAACGCAGTGAAACGTTCTTTCGCCGTGGTCGGAATGTATTTCACCTTATTGGGATCACCCAAAACCGCGGCGGCGATAGCCTTGCAGTAATCGACGTCAAGGCCGGTCCAATTGCCCTTGTCATCAGGCTGCGAAAATCCAGGAAGCCCCACGTTCACAGCGCAGTTGAGAACGCCCCGCTTTTTCACGGCATCGAGCGTTTTCTCCTGCGCCATGGCAGGAGCGGAAATGGCTACGACAAGGGCCGAAAGCAATCCGAATTTGATGACTCGTCTCATTTTTTAACTTCCTCCTTTGAGGTTCGGTTTCCGACGACCGTTTCTCTTTGGTCTATCTCAAAAGCTTGCGCATTTATGCCATTTCATATTCTTCCGCCACCACTTTTTAGTGGTTCCGTCTCCCCCTAATGATTGAGGATCTGAGACAGGAAAAGCCGGGTGCGATCCGATTTCGGATCGGTAAAGAACGTCGCCGGAGTTCCCTGTTCGACGATTTCGCCGCGATCCATAAAAACGATCCGGTCTGCCACCGATCTCGCGAAACCCATTTCGTGCGTGACGCACAGCATCGTCATGCCCGATTCCGCGAGCTCGATCATCACATCCAGAACTTCCTTGATCATCTCGGGATCAAGGGCCGACGTGGGCTCGTCGAACAGCATGATTCGAGGGTTCATACAAAGCGCCCGCGCAATGGCAACGCGCTGCTGCTGCCCACCAGAAAGCTGGCCCGGATACTTGTGTGCCTGGTCAGGAATCTTTACACGCTCGAGGTACATCATTGCGATGCGCTCGGCCTCGGCGCGAGGCATTTTCTTTACCCAGACGGGAGCAAGGCAAAGATTATCGAGAACCGTAAGGTGCGGGAAAAGATTGAAGCTTTGGAACACCATTCCGACTTCGGATCGGATCTTGTCGATGTTCCGCAAATCGCTGGTGAGCTCAATTCCGTCGACAATAATTTTGCCTTGCTGATGCTCTTCCAGGCGATTGATGCATCGAATGAGAGTGGATTTGCCCGATCCAGACGGGCCGCAAATAACGATTTTCTCGCCCTGCCTGACGGAGAGATTGATATCTTTCAATACGTGGAACTCCCCGTACCACTTATTTACGCCAATAAGTTCGACGGCAGGTACGTCAGATTTGGCCGCAAGCGGAGCCGCGGCAGAGCTTTGCGCCATGATCCCTCCCGGGACTACCCTTGTCTAAAGCAGAAGCTGGTCCGAGATTTGGTCCTCGTTTTACCAACTCCCATGAACGGATTTCTGCAGTATGCCTGAGGCATTCCGCACGCGCAACGTCATGGTTCGCGCAATATCAAAGCATAATTCGCTTGCGTCTTGTGCAACGCAACGAATTCAATCGCGGATGGTGGCTTCTAGGCGCGCCAATCCTCGGCAATCATCGCTGCCCCTTTCTCAGCGATCATCATTGTGGGCGCAGCCGTATTCCCCGAGGTGATCGTCGGCATGATGGATGCATCGATCACGCGCAGCCCCTCAAGACCATGAACCCTGAGGCGTGGATCGACGACCGCGCGATCATCGGTTCCCATTTTCGCAGTGCCCACGGGATGGAAAATGGTTGTAGCAATGTCGCCGGCGGCGCGTGCCAATTCCTCGTCGCTTTCGATGTGCGAACCAGGCTTGAACTCCTCCGGCCGATAGCGCGCGAGTGCCGGCTGACTGCAAATGCGGCGTGTCAGGCGAATGGCATCAGCGGCAACTCTGCGATCTTCTTCAGTCGCAAGATAGTTCGGCCTGATCTCAGGATGCGCTGTCGGGTCGGGCGACTTTATCCGAACGTGCCCGCGGCTCGTCGGCCGCAAGTTGCAAACGCTCGCCGTAAAGGCAGGGAACGGATCGAGCGGTTCACCGAACTTTGGCAATGTCAGCGGCTGGATGTGATACTGCAGGTTGGGCGTCTCACGGCTCGGATCAGACTTGGCGAAACATCCCAACTGAGATGGTGCCATCGACATTGGCCCGGAACGCCAAATGGCGTATTCGAGCGCGATCATTGCCTTGTGCCAGAGCGTTTGAGAGCGCTCGTTGAGCGTCTTCACTCCTGATACCTTGTATGCGCAGCGGATCTGCAAGTGGTCCTGCAGATTCTCCCCGACGCCGGGCAACTCATGGCGCACTTCGATGCCCGCGGCCTTCAGCACGTCGCCTGGGCCGATTCCTGAAAGCTGAAGGATCATCGGCGAGCCAATCGCGCCCGCAGCCAGAATGACCTCGCGGCGCGCCTTAGCGGTGACCTTACCCGCTCCCTTCTGCCGGAACTCGATGCCCGTGACGCGCTTGCCCTCTAGCGTCAGCCTCTCGACCAATGCGTGGGTCAACACTGTGAGGTTGGGGCGCCCCATCACGGGACGCAGAAAACCTTTGGCCGCAGACCAGCGCAGCCCCCTCCGCTGGTTGACGTGGAAGTAGGCCACGCCTTCGTTGTTGCCGCCGTTGAAGTCGCGAACGCGCGGGATGCCGGCCTGCTCCGCGGCCTCGGCCCAGGCGTCGAGAATGTCCCAGCGAACGCGCGGGTTTTCGACCCGCCACTCGCCGCCGCGCGCGTGTGCTCCATTGAACTCTTCGGGCTCCAACGCCCAGTGGTCTTCGTGCTTCAGGAAATAGGGAAGCACGTCATCCCAGCCCCAGCCAGGGTTGCCGAGCTGGCGCCAATGGTCGTAATCGCGGGCCTGACCGCGCATATAGATCATGCCGTTAATGGCAGAGCAGCCGCCCAGGACCTTGCCGCGCGGGTAGAGAAGGCTTCGACCGTTGAGACCCGGCTCGTTGACAGTCTGGAAGCCCCAATCGACTCTCGGGTTGCCGAAGCAGAAGAGGTAGCCAACTGGGATATGCACCCAGATGTAATTGTCCTTGCCGCCCGCCTCGAGGAGAAGAACGCGAACATTTGGGTCTGCTGAGAGCCTGTTGGCCAATACGCAGCCAGCCGAGCCGGCGCCTACGATGATGAAATCGTACTCCCCGACAGAACCCGTCATTACGGTCGTCCCTCTTCGTTAGGTTAGGCGTTCCTCTTGGTGAGCTACTTATCTCAATGGGATCGCGCAGGAAAGTTCAGAGCGAGCTGGCGAGCTAAGGGTTGAGGCGCCGTCCGAAGAAAGCGATGGCATTGCCGTTCCAGCTCGAGTAGGCGAGCCGCTCGAATCCGCACGAGAGATAGAAGGCGTTGTTCCGCGATCCGTCGCCCGTGACAACGTGAATGCCCGGAATGCCTCGACGTGCGGCATGATCCGCAAACGCCTCGATTAGACGCTTTCCAATCCCCCTTCCCCGCCAGGCTGCCGTGAGGTTGATGTGCAGGTGAGCCGGGTAGTCAGGGGTCAGATGAGCGAATAGTGGAAAGTAGGTCACGTCAACGAACAGCGGATGGCTCGCCGGGTCTACAAGGCAACCGACCAGGTAGCCGATTATAGCTTGCTCCGGTGAGAGCGCGACGAAGGCCTCCTCCGGAAAATGCTCAAGATAACGGCCAAGCCAGCGGTCACGATAGGCGGTGCGATCGGCTTCACTGGGAAATCGGCTTGTATGACTTGTCTCCCAGAAAATCGCCTCAATGGCGGCGGTGGCCCCTTGCGGGGAAGGAAAGTCGCGGAGGCGCGAGACAGTTACCGTTTCCGCTGATGCCACCTCAGCCTTCTCCCCAGTTTCGTCTGATTATCCGCGCTATGCAGACCACGAATAGCAGGTAGACAGAATGTCATCTTTTGCACCGCAGCGTGGTATGCCATATACCATTGTGCATGAGCGAACAGCACCCTTCAGGCCACCACGATCAGAAACGAGATGATTATGAGCACGAAAGCAATCAATGCGGCACTCGACTTCATGCCGTCCGACGTTCATCGCCCGCGCGGGGTGATGGACTCAGTAAAGAGCTTCTTTGCTGCCGTCCGGCAGGGTCTTGATGCAGCCCACGAGTATAACCGACTGACCGCACGGGGTGTCGCGCCTCAGAAGGCGGTCCAGATCGTCTTCGACAGCCATTTTGCTGACCGGCGCTGACCTCCCCAGGCAGCCTGGACCCGTCTGCCGCCGTATCGCTCTCGCGTACGGCGGTTTTTCTTTGTCCGGCGCTCGATTGACAATGTCATTCCGAGAGCTTCTAGTCTCCAGACTGCGAGACGAACCGTCCCGGAGTCAGGTGGCATATGCTCCGCGGAGAGCCATCGCCCGAAAGCGTGGCCAGGGGTCCTTCATGGAGACGTCTGGAGCGAAGCGCGCGCGAGCATGACGGCGGCCGTCGCTACGATGTCGTCCACCGTCGCCCCCCTGGACAGATCGGCAATCGGCTTCGCAAAGCCTTGCAGAAACGGCCCGATAGCCTGCGCACCAGCCAGATACTGGACCAGCTTGTAGGCAATATTGCCGGCGTCGAGGTCCGGAAAGATCAGGACGTTGGCACGCCCGGCGACCTCGCTCGGGCCAGACAGTTTCTTCTCCGCCACCGCAGCTACGAGGGCAGCATCAGCCTGCAACTCGCCATCGACCCTCAGGGCAGGGCGCCGTTCGCGGACGATCTCGACGGCTTTCCGCACCTTGTCGACGTGAGGATGACTGGCGCTGCCGTGGGTGGAGTAGGAGAGCATCGCAACCCGGGCTTCCTCCCGCAGCATAAATTCGGCGCTCTCGGCGGAAGCAATGGCGATATCCGCCAGCATGGCACTGTCCGGGTCGGCGTTGACGGCGCAGTCCGCGAAGATCAGGGCCCGCGGAGCACTGCCGCTCCGGGCAGGAACAAGCATCAGGAAAAAGCTGGACGGCGTCTCCACTCCCGGCGCGAGGCCGACCGTGAGCAGCCCGGCCTCGATCACGCGCCGCGTCGGGTTGGCTGCGCCTGCCACCATGGCGGCAGCCTGGCCCGTGACGACCAGCGCTGCGCCGAAATAGAGCGGCCGGCGCAGCAGTCTCTGCGCCATACCGACCGTCATCTTTTCGCGACTGGCAGCGATCGTTTGCGCTATCGCGCCAACTTCGGGATCCGTCTCCGGATCTCGGAATTCGAGGCCGCCGAGATCAAGGCCAAGCGCATTCGCGCGCTCCTCGATGCTCTGGCGGCTTCCCAACAGGATGGGGCGCGCAAGTTCTTCATCGACCAGTCTGCGGGCGGCCTGCAGGATCCGATCGTCCGTACTCTCGGGAAGTACGACTTGCAGACCGCGTCGTTTGATAGCGGCCGCGCATTCGGTGATGATCTCCAAGTCGGCCTCCTCAAGACGTCTTGGCAGCACGAGTTCCTTGTCAGGCCCAGCAAACAACCTGGATCGCAATTTGGAAAGGGAGGATCAACTCTATGAGTGCTCCAGCCGAGGAACCCAAGATCCATCGTGGGCTGAAAGACGTCTACTTCGAGCGTTCCTCGACCACTTTTATTGACGGCAAGGCTGGCGAATTGCGGTACCGGGGATACTCGATCCACGACCTCGCTGAGCACTCGACCTTTGAGGAAACAGCGTACCTGCTCTTGTACGGCGAACTGCCGACGCAAAGCGAACTGCAGCGCTTTGAGCACGACCTCAAGCGCTCACGGGAGCTGCCGCCGCAGATCTTCGACATCATCTCGGACATTCAGCAGGCGCATCCCATGGACGTGCTGCGCACGGCCGTTTCGGCGCTTGCGGCATTCGATTCCGAAACGGCGGACAACAGCCGGGAAGCGACATTGCGCAAGGGCATACGTCTCACCTCGCAGATCCCGATGATCGTTGCGGCTCACGAGCGCATCCGAAATGGCCTCGAGCCGGTTTCGCCCGATCCCGCGCTTTCGCACGCGGCCAACTTCCTCTGGATGCTCAAAGGCGAAAGGCCTTCCGAGAACGCCGCGCGTCTGCTCGACACGGATTTCGTGCTTCACGCCGAGCATGGCTCGAACGCTTCATCGTTTACGGCGCGCGTCGTCATTAGCACTGAGGCGAATATTCACGCGGCCATAACGGCGGCTATTGCCGCTTTGTCCGGCCCAGCTCACGGCGGCGCTGCTGAAGACGTGATGCGCATGGCGCAGGAGATCGGTGACCCGGCCAATGTTCCTGCCTACGTGAAAGCAAAACGCGCTGCGAAACAGCCGATTACTGGCTTTGGCCACCGCGTCTACCGCACCGAGGATCCACGTGCGCGGCATATGCGAGAGGGCGTCAAAAAACTGTCCGAGGAGATGGGTCAGCCGAAATGGTACCAAATCCTCGAAGCCCTGGTGAAGGAAATGGCGCCCTACGCCCGCCACGGCGTCAACGTCAATGTTGACTTCTACTCAGGTGTGATCTATCACCTGCACGGCATTCCGAACGATCTGTTCGTTCCGATATTCGCGGTAGGCCGCGTTCCTGGGTGGACCGTGCAGATCCTCGAGCAGCAGGCCAACAACATCCTCATCCGTCCGCTCACCTTTTACGACGGCCCTGCGCCGCGCGCTTACGTACCGATCGACCAGCGTGGCTGAAAAAACAAAACGGGCCGAAAATTTCGGCCCGTTTCGCGTCAATCTCGCTAGGTGATCAGTACCACCACCCAGCCCGGCAGGCACGATAGCGACGCCACCAGTAGTAGCTGCCGGTGATGATGGCGCGACGACGAAGCCAGCTGCACCGAGGCCCACCGCCGATATAGATCGCAAACCGCGGCGCACGATGCCACCGATGCCGATGCCAATGGCGGTGCCGATGAACGAACCGCGGACGGTGATAACGACGATGATGGAAACGGGGTCTATGGGACCGATAGCCACGGTAGAAGTGGTGACCGCGTTTCCGCACCTCGATGATGTTTGAATTTTCAGCCTTCAGCGCCGGCACCTTCGCAGCGGCAGCCTCAGCCTGGGGCCCGGGAGACGCGGCGAAGAGAAGAGCGGCAGCTGCTGCCAAAGGAAGGAATTTCAGTTTCATGTCGAAGCTCCTGAACATGTACCCATCGGTCGCAAAACGGCCGATCACGAACCAGTCTGTCCGAAGCTTCCCCACGTGATCCGGCATTAAGTCTTAGTAAGACCGACAGGGATTACAACCCCTGCTCTTTAACAGGGCGTTTAAGAAACGGTTGCGCGGATTAACCGACGGCGAAATTCCGGTGGTAAATCGGCCGGCAAAATCGCTTCGATTTCCGCATTTTGCTCTGCCGGTGACAATGGAGGACCATAATTCGGACTGAACGGTTCCCTCGGGTCGTCAGGAGCCAATTTGACGGGCCGCAATGGCGGAATCTGGGCAGGAAGTCCATCATCCTCCATCGCAACAACTTCTGCTGCGTGATATTCGGATTGGCTAGCGCACCCGCTGAGCATAAGGCCTAGAAGAGCGATAGCGGGTAGTGCGGCACGGAAAACAAGGCTCGGCCGCAAATTCAGCTTCGGCAGACGCATCACGCGAACTCCAACTAACGCAAACTGCCGACCATCAGAGCCCCTTTTGGGTTAAGAATGCGTTAGCTGTCGTTCGATTTTGGTGCGCTCTCCCCTCTTCAATTTTCTGCGCATTGCGGCGCCAAGTGTCCGCCCACGGCGTCCACAAAGGCCAGAATACAGCGCATGCTATTCGCTCCGCAGTGCATCAATCGGATTGAGCAATGCGGCGCGGCGCGCGGGGAAGAAGCCGAACAGAATTCCTGTCAATGCCGCTGCAGCAAGCGCAATGCCCACCGCCTCGGCATTGATGAGGATTGGCCATTCAGCCGAGATGGCAACGATGGCAGCGCCGCCGATGCCGATTACGATTCCGATGATGCCGCCGAGCAGACTGAGCGTGACTGCCTCCACCAGGAACTGCAGCAGAATATCCCGCCGACGTCCGCCCACCGCCATGCGCAAGCCGATCTCGCGCGTCCGCTCTGTCACCGACACCAGCATGATGTTCATGATGCCGATACCGCCGACTATCAGCGAAATCGCCGACGTAGCCCCTAGCAGCCAGCTCATAGTGGAAAGCGCCGCGGTCCTCGTCTTCATGAACTCTGCCAGATTGCGGACGTTGAAATCATCCTCCGCACCCGGCCGGATGCGACGCCTTTCGCGCAGCACTATTTCGATTTCCTCTTGAGCGACCGAAAGGTCCGCATTCGGCTCGAATTTCACGTAGATCTGGCCGACCTGATCGTTGACTACCTGGCTTCTGCCGATGATGCGGCCGCGCGCGGCCGTGACCGGAATGAAGATGATGTCGTCCTGGTCGCGGCCGAAGCTCGATTGCCCTTTGGCGCTCAGCACCCCGATGACCTGGAACGGTACGTTTCTGATGCGGATCGTTGCACCAATCGGATCGCCGGCGCCAAAGAGCTTTTCGGCTACTGTCCGACCGAGAATCGCCACGCGGGCACCGGACATCACCTCTTGCGCCGTCATTTCGCGGCCTTCCGCAAGCGGCCAGTCGCGCACCGCGAAATATTGATCGTGGATGCCCCCAATCTGCGTGGTCCAGTTCATGTTCCCGTTCACGACGGGAGCGCTGCCCTGCAGGTAGCCCGAAATCGCGACCACACCCGGAACCTTGTCGCGGATCGCCTGCAGATCACGCTCAGAAAGCGGCAATCTCGTGCCAGCGCCCGCCGAGCGTCCACCGACACGCGAGTCGCCGGGATAAACAACCAGCATGTTTGAGCCCAGCGCGGCGATCTGCTGATCGATCTGGTTGGTCGCGCCCGAGCCCACGGCCACCATGATGATAACCGAGCCGACGCCGATGATGATGCCGAGCGTCGTGAGAACGGAGCGCAGCAGGTTCGTGCGCAACGCGGAAAGCGCAACGGACAGACTGTCGATAAGGCTCATTCTGCGGCCCTCCTCTGAAAGCCGGCCTGTGGCCTGTCCTCGACGATGTGGCCATCGCGGAAAACAATCACCCGGCGCGCATATTCGGCCACCTCGGGTTCGTGCGTGACGACGACGACTGTGATGCCCTCCTCATTCAGCTCGCAGAAAAGCTGCATGATTTCGGATGTCGTCTTGGTATCGAGCGCGCCGGTCGGCTCGTCGGCGAGCAGGATCTTCGGGTTGTTGACCAGCGCGCGGGCAATGGCGACGCGCTGCTGCTGACCGCCTGAAAGCTGGCGCGGGTGATGGTCCATGCGGCTCGCAAGCCCCACCTGCTCCAACCGCCGCCGCGCCAAAGCCTCCGGATTGGCCGGCTTCGGATTGGCGTAGAGCAGCGGCAGCATGACCTGCCGCAGCGCGGGCGTACGTGGCAGCAGGTTGAACTGCTGGAACACGAAGCCGATAGTCCGGTTGCGCAGGTCGGCAAGCTCGTCCGAGGACAGCGTGGAAATATCCCGCCCGTCGATCGACAGCGTGCCCGAGGTCGGCACGTCGAGCGCGCCGATCAGGTTCATCATCGTCGACTTTCCCGATCCGGAAGGGCCCATGATGGCAACGAACTCGCCTTCCGCGATTTCGAGCGAAACGTTGTCGAGCGCGCGCACCGTCTGGTCGCCCATCTTGTAGATCTTCGACACGTTTCTGGCCGAGATCAGGGCCGTGCCCGCCCTCTGGTCCGCACGCAGCATTGTGGCGAGAAGCGTCATGAACGAACCTCCCGGGCGCGGATCACCACCTGGTCGCCCGCCTCAACGTTCCCGCCAACGATCTCGGTGAACTGGTCATCGCCGAGGCCCAGCCGCACGAACCGCTGCTCCAGCTGACCATTCGGGCCGAGGACCCACACCGTCGCGGCGCGCGAACTGTTGCGCTGCTGCTTCCAGGCCTCGAACAGCGGCCGCTGATCCTCCGTCAGCATCGGCTCGACGATCTGCTCGATGCGCTTCATGAACCGGCCTGCGCCGCTCTGGTCGCCGCCCGACCGCTGCGACCGTCCGAAAGCTTCGGACTGAGGCCGCTCGGCCCTGGCTCGCGCCATCGACTGCCTGAAAGCTTCCTCGAGGGTGGCCACCTGCTCATTTGTCAGATTGAGCTCGACTTTCAGGCGCTCGGCCATCTGGGCAACACGGTCTGCAGGATTTCCGCTGCTTCCGCCGGCCGCCTCGCCGCGTGGCTTGAAGCGCAGCGCGCTGTTGGGCAACCGCAGAACGTTGTCGCGCTCGGCCGTCACGATCTGCAGGTTGGCGGTCATTCCGGGGTAAAGCTTGCGATCCTCGTTCGAGGCCTCGACGATCACCGTATAGGTGACAACGTTCTCAAGCTCGGTTGCTGCCAGCCGGACTTGTGTTACCCGCCCGTAGAATGTGCGCTCCGGATAGGCGTCGACCGTAAATGTGGCCGGGTTGCCTTCCGAGATCACGCCCACGTCCGCCTCGTTCACCTGCGCCTCGATGCGGATGCGGCGCAGATCTTGCGCGATCTGGAACAGCTCCGGAGCCTGGAAGCTCGCGGCCACGGTCTGCCCGATATCGACCGTCCGCGAAATGACGGTGCCGTTGATGGGTGAACGGATGACCGCCCGCTCGAGGTCAATCTCTGCCTGCTCGAGTTGGGCTTCCCGCTGCGCGATGACAGCCTTCGCGTTCTCGACCTGAGCCTTCGCAATGGCGAGATCAGCTCGCGCCACCTCAGCGTCACGGATAGCGTTGTCGAGCGCCGATTGGGCGGCGATGCCCCGATCCGCGAGCTTCTGCTGACGCTCAATGGTTCGCTCCGCCTGACGCAGCACCGCCTCGGCCTTGAGAACCGCAGCCTCCTGGTTGGCAAGCTGGGCCTTGGCCGCCGCAAGGTCAGCCTTGGCCTGAGCCACACGGGCCTCGAACGTCTTGGTGTCAAGTTCCGCGAGAACGTCGCCTTCCTTCACCTCGGTGTTGTAGTCGGCGAACACCCGCCGGATCTGGCCCGAAAGCTGAGAGCCGACCTGAACGGTCACGAGCGCGCGAACAGGCCCCGACGTGGAAACCACGCGACGGATCGGACCGCGTGTGACCTCTGCCGTCTCGTAGACGACACCGGTCGTGTTTCCCCCCGTCAGCTTCGGCAGCCAGAGCACTCCCATCCCGATTGCAGCGACCGGAACGGCCAGCGTGAACAGGTATTTTCTGAGGCGAGAAGTCATCGGTGGTGTGCCTGTCTGAATGGGATCAACCGACGAGATGAACGTGGGAGCGGTGTGAAACCCGTCGAAAAATGCGCGCGGATGTCTTCGTCCGAACCCTCCCCCTAGTCTCGGAGCCGGAACTCATCTTTCGTGGCAGGAATTTGAGCGCAGGAGAACTGGTATTCTGGCGCAGCCTGCCCCTCGGCCCACGCTCTCCGCAACATGAACGCGAGATGAATGCGGCATTCAGAGGGTGTTCAACGGGCCCTGGCTATCCCCATATCACCCTGACAAGAACTTCCCCGGCGTGATCCTGGGGCGTGGTGCTCAGGGTCGCCACGCCCCGTCCCCTCTCCCCTCGGGTTGGCACTCAAGACCTCCGTCGGCGTTTGATTTAGAGGGATGGAGCGGCTAGTTTGCGGCCTACTCCCGCACTACTTGACTCAAATCAAACGCGACGGAGGATAACCCGTGACCTTCAAGCTACCTGAGTTGCCCTACGCCTACGACGCGCTCCAGCCGTACATGTCGGCTGAGACGCTGCAATTCCATCACGACAAGCACCATCAAGCCTATGTCGACACCGGCAACAAGCTTCTGCAGGGCTCGGGGCTGGAAGGCAAAAGCCTGGAAGAGATCGTCAAGGCGGCTTACGCGAACAAGAACCAGGGCCTGATCAACAACGCCGGCCAGCACTACAACCACACGCACTTCTGGAACTGGATGAAGAAGGGTGGCGGCGGCAACAAGCTGCCGGGCAAGCTCGAGAAGCTCGTCCAGGAGTACGGCGGTTACGATAAGGTGCGGGCGGACTTCATCAACGCCGGCGTCACCCAGTTCGGCTCCGGCTGGGCCTGGCTTATCATCAACAGCGAAGGCAAGCTCGAGGTAACGAAGACACCCAACGGCGAGAACCCACTGATGTACGGCAGCCAGCCGATCCTCGGCTGCGACGTGTGGGAGCACAGCTACTACATCGACTACCGTAACGCCCGGCCGAAGTATCTCGAGGCTTGGTTCGACAACCTCGTAAACTGGGAATACGTCGAGAGCCTCCTTGAGAAGGCCTGATCACGCGTGTTTGGTTGCTGCACACAGGAGCCGCGGCATCGCCGCGGCTCTCTTGCTTAGAAACTCTTTATGACTTTGTCGCATTTCTGGACCGTTGTTCATCTCCCGGTTAGAGATGTAATAATCCGTCCTAAGAGAGCCTTGGGGAGGCACATTTCGCGTATAGGGGGGAGCGAACTTGGTATTGCGAACTTTGCTTCGCGCGCTGGTCATTGCCCCAGCGCTGTTGATGGCCGCATGTGCCACGATCGTTCCCCGCATGCCGGTACCCAATGCCGAGCTGGCCGCTCGCGCCAATCCTCTCGACTTTACAGGGGTACGTGCCTGGGGCGACGAGGTTCCCTCCGATATTGCGAAGGCGCTGCGCGTTCGGTTGCCCTCGGTCTCGCGGCTTGCCCACTCAGATGGGCGCGTGAACGTGGAGCGCGCCGAGGTTGATATCCTGGCTCTTTCCGGTGGCGGATCAGATGGTGCTTTTGGCGCCGGTCTGCTGGTCGGTTGGACAGAACGCGGGAACCGGCCTCAGTTCGAAGTCGTCACGGGCGTCAGCGCCGGAGCACTCACAGCGCCTTTCGCCTTCCTCGGACCGCGCTACGACGAAAAGCTCCACGAGATCTGGACACGCTATGGCACAAACCAGCTGGTCGTCGCGCAGCTTCTCCCGGCCGTGTTTGGCGGTCCCGCGCTGACGGATAGCGCCCCTCTTCGCCAGCTCATAGCGACGTACATCAACGAGCGCGTGCTGGCGGAAATCGCAGCCGAATATCGCAAGGGCCGGTTGCTTCTCGTCCTGACGACCAATCTCGACGCCCAACGCCCGGTCATCTGGAACATGGGCGAGATCGCCGCCAGCGGACATCCGCGCGCCCTCGAACTTTTCAGAGATGTTCTCCTGGCGTCAGCTTCCATTCCCGGTGCACTGCCGCCAGTCCGGATACCTGTTACGGTTGAGGGCAAGACTTACGACGAGCTCCACGTTGACGGCGGCACGACGCAGGAAGTCTTCGTGTCACCGATCAATGTGCCGCTGACGGCGCTCGACAGATTCTACGACTCCTTGCCAAAGCGGCGGCTCTACATCGTCAAGAACGGCAAGTATCAACCGGAATACAAGCCTGTGCGTGAGCAGGCGCTGCCCATTGCAGAGCGGGCCATCGAAACGCTCATCAAGAACCAGCACAGGAACGACATCTACCGCATCTACCGCATGGCAAAGGACAGCGATGCGGACTTCAATCTCGCATTCGTCCCGCAGGATTTCCAAGCCAAGCCGAAAGAGCTGTTCGATCCGAAGTATCAGGCCGCGCTCTTCGACGTCGGCTATAAGCTCGGACGTTCGGGACAGGCTTGGTTGAAAGCACCACCTGACGTCGTTCCGAAGGCCGGCGCACGTTAGAGGTAATCAGCTGCCGTCTTGCGGCAGCTGAGCTATTTCTTTTCCAAGCTGTCGATGTAAGAGAGCAGTGCCGCAATCTGCGGGGGCTCAAACGTGAATTGGGGCATCGCCGGATGAGCGGTGACGATGCCCTCGGCGAACGCTTCAGCCAGATTCTCCACCGGATATCGCTTTGGCAGTTCGCGCAGCGGCGGCGCACTTGGCAACTGGCTCTGATCCTCGAGGCCAATCGCGTGGCATCTGGAACAATGCTCCTCAGCCAGAGCACGCCCCTGTTCTTCAACGGGCCGCTGCGCGTGCGCCACTGCTGACACCAGGCCGCACAACAAGCCGACTACAGCCGTGACGCGAAACGCCGACCTCATCCTATCGCCTCCGGCTGCCGAAGATCGACTTGATGATGGCGTTCTTCACCTGATTGATGGTCGAGCGCATGACTGAGCGCGTGACGTCGCGAACGATCTGTTCGCCGACCGACATGCCGCCTCTTGGCCCACGCCCGAAGATCACCTTGGCCCAACCGGGCAGAGCCGACTCATTCTGCGTTGCGGCTGCCTCCGCAGCCTTTTCGGCAGCTCGCTTGGAGAGCAGTTCATGCGCCGACTCGCTGTCCATTGCGTCTTCGTATTTGCCGTAGACCGGACTGTTCTCGATCAAGGACTTGCGTTCTGTGTCCGTCAGCGGACCAATGCGGCCCGACGGCGGGCGGATCAACGTACGCTGCACTATGGAAGGCTCGCCCTTGTTTTCCAGCATGGACACGAGCGCCTCGCCCACCTTGAGCTCCAGGATAACCCGCTCTGTATCCAGTTCCGGATTCGGCCGGAACGTGCTTGCCGCGGCCTTCACGGCCCGCTGCTCTTGCGGCGTAAAGGCTCTCAGTGCGTGCTGCACACGATTGCCGAGCTGGCTAGACACGGTATCCGGCACGTCCATCGGATTCTGCGTAACGAAGTAGACGCCCACGCCCTTGGAGCGGATGAGTCGCGCGATTTGCTCGATCCGTTCGAGCAACGCCTTTGGCGCGTCATTGAACAGCAAATGCGCTTCATCGAAGAAGAATACGAGCTTCGGCTTGGGGGGATCGCCAACCTCCGGAAGCGTCTGCCAAAGCTTGGTCAAAAGCCACAACAGAAAGATCGCGTAGAGCCGCGGCTTCTCCATCAGCTTGTCGGCAGCGAGAAGATTGATGTAGCCGCGGCCGTCGTTGGTGGTGCGCAGAAAATCCGTAATTTGAAGCTCAGGCTGGCCGAAGAATTGGCTTGCGCCCTGCTCTTCCAGAACCAATATGCGCCGCTGGATGGCGCCTACCGACGTGGCGGCGACATTGCCGTATTTCGTCGAGATCTCCTTCGCGTTCTCAGCGACGTAATTTAGGACCGAGCGAAGGTCTTTGAGATCGAGAAGCAAGAACTGCTTGTGCCCGGCGGCGACTTCGTCGGCAGCCACACGGAATGTGATGTTCAGCACGCCTTCCTGGACTTCGTTGAGCTCCATCATCCGGGAGAGGAGCAGCGGACCCATATCCTCCACGGTCGCCCGGATCGGGTGGCCCTTCTCGCCGAACACGTCCCAGAAGATCGTCGGGTACGCCTTGTTCTCGTAGCCCTTGAGCCCAACCTCCTCGACCCGCTTCAGGATGAAATCTTTCGGTTCCCCCTTCGCTGCTATCCCCGAAAGATCCCCCTTAATGTCGGCGGCGAACACGGGCACGCCGGCGTCGGAAAAGCCTTCGGCCAGCACTTGCAGCGTCACGGTCTTGCCGGTGCCCGTTGCGCCCGTGATGAGGCCATGACGATTGGCAAGCTTTAGGTCCAGGTATTCCGGCTTGCTGCTCTTGCCGATGAAGATCTTGCCGTCCTGTTCCATCGCTGGCTCCCCGTGTCTTGCGCCGCCCGGTAGTAGAACTCACGCCGTACCGATTCGTGTGCACCCTCGATTATTACCGTGATGACATGCGACCGGTGGACTGAAAAGGACCGCGCCTTCAAATCCAAGATTAATCACTGAATATCGCAGCTTCGCCTGGCATGTTATCTGACCGTGGCATTGCGTCCGAGTTCGAGTAATGTGCCCGCGGGCGGGGCCGGCTCGAGGGGAGGCCCGCGATGGAAGAGGGTTGTAGCTGGATGAGCGACGAAACGACGGAATTGAAGCTTGCAGCCAACTTCGAACCTGCAACCTACGAAGCTTGGCTTGCGCTCGTCGCCAAAGTTCTGAAGGGAAGCGATTTCGAGTCGCGGCTCGTTTCCCGCACGCTGGACGACATTCGCATCGCGCCGCTTTACACGCGCGCCGACACGTTGCCCGGCACCGAAACGGCCCGACCCGGTGAGGCGCCATACACGCGCGGCTTCAGCCGCCCCGGCGAGAAGACCGGCTGGGACATCCGGCAATTCCATTCCGCGACTGATCCGGCAGAAGCCAACGCTGCAATCCATGAAGATTTGCGCGGTGGCGTTACGTCCATCGCCCTGCATATCGCATCGCCGGGAACATCAGGGTTGCCGCTCAATGAGGGGTCGTTGGCTGCGGCGTTGGACGGAGTGGCGCTTGAGCAGACGCCAATCGCTCTCGTAGCCGGGGAAGCTGTGGTCGAAGCGGCAAATGCGCTGGAATCCCTCTGGACGGAGCGCGGTATCGGCGATGTCGCGCGGTCCGGTCACTTCAACGCCGATCCGCTCGGAACGTTGGCCCAGATTGGACAACTCAGCGAGCCGCTTAATCAGAGCCTCGCCCGCGCAGTCGACCTAGTCCGCAAGACGCAGTCTTGGCCCCACGTGACCGCGCTGGTAGCCGACGGCAATCCCTATCACTCCGCTGGCGCCAGCGAGGCGCAAGAGCTTGCGGCGATGCTCGCCACCCTCGTGGCCTATCTACGGGCTTGCGAGGTGGGCGGCATTTCCCCTGAACAGGCGCTGCCCAAGATCGCCGTGTCGCTCGCGGTCGACGACGATCAGTTCCTGTCTTTGGCAAAGCTCCGGGCGGCGCGGCGCCTCATCTGGCGTGTGGCGGAAGCGTGTGGCGCCGGTGACGTCGCGCGGCAGGTCCACCTGTCAGCCGTTAGCGCCTGGCGCATGATGGCAAAGCGTGATCCGTGGACGAACATCATGCGCACCACCATCGCCTGCGCGGCTGCTGCCTTCGGTGGTGCTCAGTCGATCACCCTGCTGCCGTTCACCTACGCACTGGGCAAGACCGACTCTTTCGCCCGCCGCGTGACGCGCAACATTCAGGTCGTGCTGCAGGAGGAATCCAACCTTGGCCGGGTCGCGGATCCTGCGGGCGGGAGCTGGTACGTCGAAAAGCTGACGGATGACTTGGCCCGCAAAGCGTGGGAGCTGTTCCAGGGCATCGAATCGAAGGGCGGTATGGCCGCTGCACTCAATTCCGGCGCTTTTCAGGATGAGATCGCCGTCGCCGCCGAGCGCCGCAACAAGGCCATCGCTACCGGCCGCATCGAGGTGACCGGCGTTTCAGCCTTCCCGCTGCTGGGGGAAGATGGCGTCACAGCGGAACCCTGGCCGCAAGCCATGCCACTCACGCCTGATCCGGCCATGAAGATCAAACCACTTCGACAATCTCGCCTTGCCGAACCGTTCGAGCAACTGCGCGATGCTGCGGATGCCGACGCGGCCGCGAAAGGCCAGCGCGCTCGCGTGTTCGTTGCGGCGCTCGGCACCCCGGCGGACCATGGGACGCGTTCTACGTGGGTGCGGAACTTCCTGGCCTCGGGCGGCATCGAAGCGGTGATTGGCGAAGGCTTCACAAGCTCCGGTGACGCTGGCGCCGCCTTCGCCAACAGCGGGGCACGGCTCGCCTGCATAGCCTCTTCGGACGCCGTCTACGCGGAACTAGGGGAAGCGACGGCACAGGCGCTCAAGTCCGCGGGCGCCACTCACGTCTTCCTTGCCGGCCGGCCCGGCGATCAGGAAGCCGCGCTCAAAGCCGCTGGCGTCGACGCCTTCTGGTTCGCCGGCCAAGATCGAATTGCGACACTTCAGGAGTTGCATCGCCTGCTTGAGATTGCGCCGTCAGCCGCCTGACGCGATATGTGATAGAGTTGCGAGAAAGACTGGCGAGGAAAAAAGGTTCGTCGTGATGCCGGCCCAAGCTCTTGCCCAGCGCCGTATGACCGCCGAGGAGTTCATCTCCTGGGGTGGTGACGGCCATCCCGGCAAGCTGGAGTTGGTTAACGGCATGGTCCGGGCTATTTCGCCGGCTTCCGGCACGCATGCTCTGCTCCAATCCACGATAGCGGGGTTGCTTCGAGATCACCTGCGAGCAAGGAAGAGCCCTTGTCGTGTCGGGACAGAGGCACCCATTCGTCCCCGCATGCGCTCGAATGAGAATGTGCGAGCACCAGATGTGGCGGTGACATGTGTGCCCAAATCCAAAGACGAGAAGTTTTTCCCCGACCCCATCCTGATCGTCGAAGTGCTCTCGCCCAGCAACCAGCGCGAGACCTGGGAGAGCATCTGGGCCTGCGCCACGATCCCCACCCTGCAGGAAGTCATGGTCGTGGACTCAGAACGCATTCACGTTCCCGTCTACACCAAGGATGCAACTGGCGCCTGGCCCGAACATCCGAAGGCCGTTGAAGAGGGTGGAACCGTTCGCTTAGCCTCAATCGACGCCGAATTCGCGGTTACCGACATTTACGCCGACACCAACCTGGTTTGACGAGCATGACCCGTATCCCCGATTTCACCACTGTCGCATTCGATGCCCCGCAAGGCAGCGCCTCTCCTGCCGCGGGCTCCGACGCGGCGGCTCCTGTCTGGAACACACCTGAGGGTATCGCGGTCAAACCAGCCTACACGGCCGAGGATATTGCCGGCCTCGACTTCATCGACGGCCTGCCGGGCATTCCGCCCTACCTGCGCGGCCCCTACCCGACGATGTACGTCACCCAGCCGTGGACCATCCGTCAGTACGCGGGCTTCTCCACGGCCGAGGAGTCGAACGCCTTCTACCGCCGCAACCTTGCCGCCGGGCAGAAGGGCTTGTCCATCGCCTTCGACCTCGCGACACACCGCGGCTACGACTCCGACCACCCGCGCGTCAAAGGCGATGTTGGTATGGCGGGCGTCGCCATCGACTCCATCTACGATATGCGCACGCTGTTCGAGGGCATTCCGCTCTCCGAAATCAGCGTGTCGATGACCATGAATGGCGCAGTTCTGCCCGTGCTGGCGCTCTTTATCGTGGCGGCCGAGGAGCAAGGGGTGCCGCCGGAAAAGCTCTCCGGCACCATCCAGAACGACATCCTCAAGGAGTTCATGGTCCGCAACACGTACATCTATCCGCCCGAGCCATCGATGCGGATCATCTCTGACATCTTCGCCTACACCAGCCGGTATATGCCGAAATTCAATTCGATCTCCATCTCCGGCTATCACATGCAGGAGGCTGGGGCGACGGCGGACCTCGAGCTCGCCTACACTCTGGCTGATGGACTCGAGTATGCGCGCTGCGGCGTGAACGCCGGGCTCGACATCGACAGCTTCGCGCCGCGGCTGTCGTTCTTCTGGGCGATCGGCATGAACTTCTTCATGGAGATCGCCAAGATGCGCGCCGCCCGCCTGCTGTGGGCGAACCTCATCCAGACCAACTTCAACCCGAAGGACAAGCGCTCGCTCTCTCTGCGCACCCATTGCCAGACCAGTGGCTGGAGCCTCACGGCGCAGGACGTGTTCAACAACGTCGCGCGCACGACCATCGAGGCGATGGCGGCCACGCAAGGGCACACACAGTCCTTACACACCAACGCCCTCGACGAGGCCATCGCGCTGCCGACTGATTTCTCGGCCCGCATCGCCCGCAATACGCAGCTGGTGCTCCAACAGGAGAGTGGCACTACGCGCACGGTCGACCCCTGGGGCGGCAGCTATTACGTCGAGCGGCTGACAGCCGAGCTCGCCCGCCGGGCCATGGAGCACATCCGCGAGATCGAAAGCCTGGGCGGCATGGCCAAGGCGATCGCCGCCGGCATCCCCAAGCTGCGCATCGAGGAAGCTGCTGCACGCACGCAGGCCCGCATCGACAGTGGCCAGCAGACCATCGTCGGCGTCAACAAGTATCGCGTCGCGAACGAGGCCCAAATCGAGGTGCTCAAGATCGACAATAACGCCGTCCGCGAGCGCCAGATTGCCAAGCTGAAGCAGCTTCGGGCCGAGCGCGATCCCGAAGCTGTCCGCGCCGCGCTCGATGCGCTGACCGAAGGCGCCCGCGGTAATGCCAACCTGCTCGAGCTCAGCGTCGCGGCTGCCCGCGCCAAGGCGACTGTTGGCGAGATTTCCGAAGCCTTGGAGAAGGTCTTCGGCCGTCACCAGGAAACAATCCGGGCCGTTTCCGGCATCTACAGAGCGGAGGCTGCGGCCATGAACAAGGAACTCGCCCGCGTGCAGCGCATGGCCGAGGAGTTCGAGAGAAACGACGGCCGGCGCCCGCGCATCCTCATTGCCAAGATTGGCCAGGACGGCCATGACCGCGGCCAGAAGGTGATCGCCAGCGCGTTTGCGGACCTGGGCTTCGATGTCGACATCGGCCCGCTATTCTCGACGCCTGCGGAGGTCGCGCGCCAGGCGGTGGAGAATGACGTCCATATCGTCGGCGTCTCCTCGCTGGCGGGCGCTCACCTGACGCTGGTGCCGGAGCTCAAGGCCGCGCTGGAGGCGGAAGGCCGCGGCGACATCATGATCGTGGTGGGAGGCGTCATCCCCCCGTCCGACTATCCAGCCCTCTACGCAGCCGGCGCCCGCGCCATCTTCGGCCCCGGCACCAATATTCCGGAGGCGGCTGCCGATCTCATCGAGAAGCTCAACGCCGAGCTGGGCTACGGCCCGCGGCAGGCGGCGGAGTAACGTTCAGGCAGTCGGGAGGGAGTATCCACCATGTTCGGGCGGCTGATTGGCAGTGCCTTGCTTTTCGCCGTGATGGCAACAACAGCCTGCGCGCAGGCTTGGTACGAGCCCGCCCGCGGGTCCAAGGAGCGCCGGGACATCATGGACGCCATGCGGCCAGTCATCGAGGCGAAGCTCAATCCGCCGGTCGAATTCGTCGTGCATGATCTCCGGGTTCTCGGAAACTGGGCCTTTGCGCAGGTCGATCCCCAGCGGCCAGGGGGCGGACGCATCGACATCAGGCGGACGATGCTGCGTGACTTCGCCGAGCATCTCGACGGTCTGCGCACCGAGGCCATCCTCCAGCGCCGCAACGGCCGCTGGTACACTGTGGATCACGCCATTGGCGCTACGGACGTGTGGTTTCTCACCTGGTGCGACCGCCTGCCCAGGGGCCTGCTTGAAGACTACTGTAACCATTGAGGAGCTCGCCCGTGGCAAGGGTTAGCCTGGGCTTTGGAAGATTTCGCTCCACTTCGTCACGCACCCTTGCCATCCAGCCGCGCGGCCTGTATTCACGGCGCCGTGGGCCCGTAGCTCAGCGGTAGAGCATCTGACTTTTAATCAGAGGGTCGCTGGTTCGATTCCAGCCGGGCTCACCAGTAAAATCAACCAGTTACGTGATCGCTCAAAATTCGCCGCCCACAAAAACGCCCAAGAAACGCGGGTTTGGTTGACAGTGCTGGGCGATTTTCCGGTGTGGTTGCGGTCCTCCCCTCGCAACCACGATGTCCGGTTTTGCCCTAGAATTCGTGGAGTGGATCTCAGAGACTTGGCCACAAACGCCCAAACACCCTGCCGACGACCAGTTCGGCGACTCTGCCGTATGGTATCGGCCGAGGCGAGGCGGCCGAGCGTTGAAAAGCGTCAGCTTGGTCCAGCTTGGCCCTGAGGCTTGGACAGCAGGCCCGCTCAGCAGGTTATCAGTAGGCCAGCCCTTCACGCACCGCCCACGGATTGGGAATTTCTTAATTGCACAACTCCTATTGGCATTGAATCGATAGTCTTCCGGATTGCGGAGCAAGGGGGCATTATGCATCGCTATAAGAAGAATAAATTCGCCAACGCTTTTCGTTTAATAAATTTCTCACGCCATGTCCTCTTGCTCTTAGCAACACTGTTGCTGAACGGCTGCTTTGAAGTCAACTCGGAAGCAGAGTTCAAGGAAAACGGAGAGGTTCTTCTGACCGTCGAACTGGCGGTGTCGGCCGAACTGATGGCAATTATTTCTCACCCAAATTTTTCCGAGAAAAGAGAAACTGAACTAGATTTTATTAGTGACTGCGAAACGCCGCGAACTGCGACTATTCCGGGAATAAGATCTCTTGCAGGTAAACTTGGACAAAAGTCGGGGATGTTCACATGCACCATGACGATCGATTTTTCTGATCCAGTCCTAGCTTATCAACACAGCCGCACTTCGCCTGAATTTAGAAAGGGGCCGTTTAGCAGCTTCTCTATCGAACGCCTTGGAGACAAGGAAGGCTATCGCATACGAGGTACAATTGAGCCTCCGAAGTCGGCTTCCTCTCAGGAGTCCAACCAGATGGCCGATGCAATGCTCGTTGCAATGCTTGCCAATCGCTTCTTCACAATATCCATGAAAGCGCAGCGTTTCGAGAATACTAATGGCGATCTACAGAATGATAATCAGCAGGTCACCTGGAAAATCCCTTTGATCTCACTGTTCTCCAACCGCACACAAATGCCGATTAGGATTGAAGCCGACGTGATCTATGCAGAGAGCTTTATTTCTCGCTGGATCCGCAAATTGTTCGGGTAAAATTCGAATACGTATTTGACCCATAGCCTTGCTTCGCAACTCCGGATTGGAATAGAAGCCAGCTTACTCCGAAATCGAACGTTTTGGCCGTGCTGTTCAGCGTAGCGCCAAGGGCTGCGAGCCTTTCTGAGCGGCTTCGACGACCGGCACAAACTTGGGCTTGAAGGAAAACGCGAGCCAGCATTGTCGATCATCAAACATCTCATGGCTATCGATCGATAACCTTAGGGCGCGTTCCCAAGGCACTGTTCCAGACGACCAATCAAAAGCATGGTACCTCTTCCAATTTCATCCCCCAACCGTTTCACCTTTCCGATAAACACCTGCCTTGGGAATGATTACCGGCAGGCTGAGTCACCGCTCTTCCCAGAGCGGCTTCACCATCAGTCCTCCGGCGTAGCCAAGGTTTTCTTGCCCACTAACGGCGAGCCACTCACTCATTCCATTAAGTGCCACGCCGTTAGTCGTATCGGCCTACGGAGTGCTTGTGTCGCGCCACAAAATCTGCTTATGTGGCGCGCGAAAGGTCAGCATTCCTGTCCTTTATAACCAACGAGGCGTGTGACCTCGCGAAAGGATGCCCGTGGAAGACATTTGGTTCGATCAGGCGCTGAAGGTGGTGCGGACGGTGTCCGGCACCGTGCGCACGGTCACGAACCTCAAACGCACTTCCACGGCCACGGGAACCCGAAAACGCACCAAAACGCGAGCTTGAACTTCTTCGCTCGCATTTAGTCCTGCCGGTCTCCAGAGAGGCCGTGCCTTGCTTTCCCGATCCGTCGCACAATCGACGAGTCCCTTGTGATAAGATCGAGCCCCGGGGAGTCCCGGATGAGAGGCCGACCCATGACCGAGAGCCGCTTCCATCCTGACGCGCTGCGCGAAGGGAATCAGGACGAGGAAACTCCAAGAGGTCTGTTCGACCCGACCCGCGAGTTTGATGCCTGCGGCGTCGGCTTTATTGTGGACCTCAAATCGCGTCCAACGCACGGAATTATCCAGGACGCACTTCAGATTCTCGAGAATCTCGAGCATCGCGGCGCTGTTGGAGCTGACCCGATCGCGGGGGACGGGGCCGGAATTCTCATCCAGATTCCGCACGAATTTTTCGTCGAGGAATGCGCGAAGCTCGGCTTCAAGCTACCACCGCCGGGCCAATACGCGGTCGGACACATCTTCATGCCGCGCGACGACCGGTTACGCCGGCACTGTGAGACGGTCTGGAACCGAATTATTCGCGAGGAAGGGCTGGAGCTGCTTGGCTGGCGCGACGTACCAGTCGACAACTCCTGTTTATCCGACACGGTGCGGGCAACTGAGCCTGTACACCGGCAGATCTTCATTGCCCGGCCCAAAGCGATTAGGGACCAAGACACTTTCGAGCGCCGGCTCTACATCGCGCGCAAGGTCGTCTCGAACGCGATTTACGCCGCCTATAAGGGTCGCGACATCGGCCATTACACGGTTTCGCTATCGAGCCGCACGCTCGTCTACAAGGGCATGTTCCTGTCCTACCAGGTCAAGGCCTACTACAAGGATCTGTCAGACAAGCGGTTGGCCTCTGCCCTTGCGTTGGTGCACCAGCGGTTTTCCACCAATACATTTCCATCGTGGAAACTGGCGCATCCATTCCGCATGGTCGCGCATAACGGCGAGATCAACACGTTGCGTGGCAACGTGAACTGGATGGCGGCACGCCAAGCCTCTGTTTCGTCGCCGCTTTTCGGCGATGCCATCCACAAGCTGTGGCCAATTTCCTACGAGGGTCAGTCGGACACGGCCTGTTTCGATAACGCCCTCGAATTCCTGGTGATGGGCGGCTACAGCCTCGCCCACGCCGCCGTCATGCTGATCCCGGAGGCCTGGGCCGGCAATCCGCTGATGGATTCCCGCCGCCGCGCCTTCTACGAGTACCACGCCGCCCTCATGGAGCCGTGGGATGGTCCGGCTGCCGTGGCCTTCACCGACGGCCGGCAGATCGGCGCCACGCTCGACCGTAACGGCCTGAGACCTGCCCGCTACCTCGTCACCAACGACGATCGGGTGATCATGTCGTCTGAAGCGGGCGTGCTGCCAATTCCCGAGGATCAAATCGTTGCCAAGTGGCGGCTGCAGCCGGGCAAGATGCTGCTCATCGACCTTGAGCAGGGCCGCATCATCTCTGACGATGAGCTGAAGGCCGAGCTGGCCGCACGGCACCCATACGAGCAGTGGCTACGGCGCACCCAGATCCGGGTCAGCGACCTGCCGCTCCCCAAGAAGCCAAGGCGGCGGAAATCAAATATTGACCTGCTCGATCTGCAGCAGGCCTTTGGCTACACGCAGGAAAGCCTCAAGCTTTTGATGGCACCTATGGTCCAGACCGGCCAGGAAGCCGTGGGGTCCATGGGCACCGACACGCCGGTCTCGGCGCTGTCCAACAAGCCAAAGCTGCTTCATACCTATTTCAAGCAGAACTTCGCGCAGGTGACGAACCCGCCGATCGATCCGATTCGCGAGGAGCTCGTCATGAGCCTCGTGTCGTTCATCGGTCCACGGCCGAACCTGCTCGACCTGGAGGGCACCTCGAAGCTGAAGCGGCTCGAGGTCAGCCAGCCGATCCTCACCAACGACGAGCTGGAGCGCATCCGCCAGATCGGCGATGTGCCGGATAACCATTTCACGTCCATCACGATCGACATCACCTACCCGGTCGAGCAAGGCGCTGCCGGCATGGGCCCTGCCCTCGACGTGATCTGCGCCGAGGCCGAGGAGGCTGTTCGTTCCGGCGACTACAACATCATCATCCTTTCGGATCGCGCCACCGGGCCGGATCGCATCCCCATCCCGTCGCTGCTCGCGACCTCTGCCGTGCATCATCACCTCATCCGGCAAGGGTTACGGACGTCGGTCGGCCTCGTGGTCGAGACCGGTGAGGCGCACGAGGTGCACCAGTTCGCGACCCTGGCAGGCTACGGCGCCGAGGCGATCAACCCCTACCTCGCCTTCGAGACGATCGAGGCTCTGCTGCCTCAGCTCGGCGAAAACCTGTCGCTGAAAGAAGCGATCAAGCGCTACATCAAGGCCATCGACAAAGGCCTTCTAAAGGTCATGTCGAAGATGGGCATCTCGACCTATCAGTCGTACTGCGGTGCCCAGATCTTCGACGCGGTCGGCCTCAAGTCGAGCTTCGTGAAGAAGTTCTTCACCGGCACCAACACGACGGTCGAAGGCGTCGGCCTGCGCCATATCGCCCGCGAGACGGTCGAGCGACACCGCCAAGCCTTTGGTGACTCGCCGGTTCTGAAGCATTCGCTCGACGTTGGCGGTGAATATGCCTATCGCGTGCGCGGCGAAGCGCACATGTGGCGGCCGACCGTCATCGCCGACCTGCAGCACGCGGTGCGCGGCAACCTGCCGGAGAAGTACCGGGCCTTCGCGCAGCAAGTTAATGAGCAGTCTGAACAGCTCATGACGCTGCGCGGGCTGTTCCGGATCAAGTCTGCGGAGGAGATCGGTCGCAAGCCGATCCCGCTGGAGGAGGTTGAGCCAGCGGCCAATATCGTGAGGCGCTTCTCGACCGGCGCGATGAGCTTCGGCTCCATCAGCCGCGAGGCGCATACCACGCTGGCCATCGCCATGAACCGCATCGGCGGCAAGTCGAACACGGGCGAAGGCGGTGAAGAGTCCGATCGTTACAAGCCGCTGCCAAACGGCGACTCCATGCGCTCGGCCATCAAACAGGTGGCCTCAGGCCGATTTGGGGTGACGACGGAATATCTCGTCAACGCCGACGTCATTCAGATCAAAATGGCCCAAGGCGCCAAGCCCGGCGAGGGCGGCCAGCTGCCCGGTCACAAGGTGGATGCGATCATCGCCAAGGTGCGCCACTCGACGCCGGGCGTCGGCCTCATCTCGCCGCCGCCGCACCACGACATCTACTCCATTGAGGATCTGGCGCAGCTCATCTTCGATCTGAAGAACGTCAATCCGAACGCGGACATCTCGGTGAAGCTTGTCTCCGAGGTGGGCGTCGGCACCGTCGCGGCGGGCGTGGCGAAGGCGCGCGCCGATCATGTCACCATCTCGGGCTTTGAGGGAGGCACGGGCGCGTCGCCGCTCACCTCCATCAAGCACGCGGGTTCTCCGTGGGAGATCGGCTTGGCCGAGACTCATCAGACGCTCGTCGCGAACCGGCTGCGCGGCCGTATCGCGGTTCAGGTCGACGGCGGCATCCGCACGGGCCGCGATGTGGTGATCGGCGCCCTGCTCGGCGCGGACGAGTTCGGGTTTGCCACCGCGCCGCTGATCGCGATGGGCTGCATCATGATGCGCAAGTGCCATCTCAACACTTGCCCCGTCGGCATCGCGACGCAGGACCCGGTGCTGCGCGCGAAGTTCAGGGGCAAGCCAGAGCACGTCATCAACTACTTCTTCTTCGTCGCTGAAGAAGTGCGCGAGTACATGGCGGCGCTCGGCTTCCGCACCTTCGACGAGATGATCGGCCAGTCCGACGTGCTCGACAAGGATCGCGCCATTCGTCACTGGAAGGCGCGCGGCCTCGACTTCTCGAAGCTGTTCTACAAGCCGGAGGTCGATAGCAGCGTCGCGATTTACAACTGCGAGCGCCAAGACCACGGCCTTGAGAACGTGCTCGACCGGAAGCTCATCGAGCTCGCCAAGCCGGCGCTCGAAGAGCGGAAGCCGGTGCGCCACGAGCTCAAGATCACCAACCGCGACCGTGCCGTGGGCGCCATGCTCTCAGGCGAGATCGCCAAGCGGTACGGGCACGAGGGCCTGCGGGAGGACACGATCTGGCTCACGTTCGAAGGCACAGCCGGACAGAGCTTCGGCGCATGGCTTGCACACGGCGTGACCCTCGACCTCGTCGGTGAAGCGAACGACTACGTCGGCAAGGGCCTGTCGGGCGGCAAGATCATTGTCCGGCCGCACCCGAATTCCGGCATCAAGCCCGAGGAGTCGATCATCGTCGGCAATACGGTGCTTTATGGAGCCATCAGCGGCGAGTGCTACTTCCGCGGCATTGCGGGCGAGCGCTTTGCTGTCCGCAACTCCGGCGCGGTGGCCGTCGTCGAAGGTACAGGCGACCACGGTTGCGAGTATATGACCGGCGGTGTCGTCGTCGTGCTCGGGCCGACAGGCCGCAACTTTGCGGCCGGTATGTCGGGCGGCATCGCCTACGTGCTCGACGAGGACGGCAAGTTCGAGCAGCGCTGCAACCTCGCCATGATCGACCTCGAGCCGATCGAGGCCGAGGAAGAGGTGATGCGCCGGCTCGCCAACCAGGGCGGCGACCTCGAAAGCCACGGGTTGGTCGACATCCTCTCCGACATGGACCGGAAGGATGCCGAGCGGTTGCATCAGCTCATCGAGCGCCATGCCCGGTACACGAACTCGGCCAAGGCCCGCATGATCCTCGCCGATTGGCGAAACTGGCTGCCGAAATTCAAGAAGGTGATGCCGGTCGAGTACCGCGAGGCCCTGCGCAAGATTGCCGAGCATCAGGCCTATGACAAAACGGGGCTGGAAGTGCTGGAGATCGGCTTGCCCCGAACGCACAAGCCGGCGGCGGAATAGGTGCGCTCGCTAAAGGAAAGCCTCGGACGCAAATTGATTTCAGGAAACTCAGATGGGGAAGGTCACCGGCTTCTTGGAGTTCGAGCGCGTCGACCGCGGCTATGAGCCCGTCGAGGCGCGCGTGAAGCACTGGCGCGAGTTCGTGGTGCCGCTGCCGGAGAACGAGGTGCGCACGCAAGCAGCCCGGTGCATGGATTGCGGCATCCCCTACTGCCACAACGGCTGTCCGGTGAACAATCAGATCCCGGACTGGAACGATCTCGTCTACCGGGGCGACTGGAGAACGGCTGCGCTCAATCTGCACTCGACCAATAATTTCCCGGAGATCACAGGCCGCGTCTGCCCAGCGCCGTGCGAGGCGTCCTGCACGCTCAACATCGATGACAAGCCGGTCACTATCAAGACGATCGAGTGCTCCATCGCCGACCGCGCCTTCGAGGAAGGCTGGATCATTCCCCAGCCGCCCGAGCGCAAGACGGGCAAGCGCGTAGCCATCGTCGGTTCGGGACCGGCTGGCCTCGCAGCCGCGCAGCAGCTCGCGCGGGTAGGTCACGAGGTGCACGTCTATGAGAAGAATGCCAAGCCGGGCGGCCTGCTGAGGTACGGTATTCCCGACTTCAAGCTCGAGAAGCACATTGTCGATCGGCGCATCAAGCAAATGGAGGCCGAGGGAGTCGTCTTCCACTGCGGCGTGCGCGTGGGGGTCGATGTCTCTGCCAAGCAGCTTGAGGATGAGTTCGATGCCGTGCTGCTTACCGGCGGCTCGGAGCAACCTTTCGACTTCTTCGCCAATGCGCCCGGGCGCGATCTCGATGGCATCCATTTCGCCATGGAGTTCCTGCCTCAGCAGAACCGGCGCGTCTCAGGCGAGACCCTTGGCAACGTCAAGGAGATCACCGCCAAGGACAAGCACGTCGTCGTTATCGGCGGCGGCGATACCGGCTCCGACTGCATCGGCACGTCCATCCGGCAGGGTGCGAAGTCCGTGACCCAGCTGGAGATCATGCCCAAGCCGCCGGAGAAGGAGAACAAGGACCTCACCTGGCCGCACTGGCCAATCAAGCTGCGCATTTCGACCAGCCAGGCTGAAGGCGCGAAGATAGAGTACTCGATCTCGACAACGGGCTTTTCCGGCAGGAACGGAAAGGTGGAAAAGCTCCACTACGTGCGCGTCGATGAAAAGCTCAAGCCTATTCCCGGCACCGAAGGCGAAATGCCGGCGGATCTGGTGCTGCTGGCCATGGGCTTCGCCGGGCCGGTCGAAAACGATGTGATCAAGGAGCTTGGCCTGGAAGTTGTGCCACGTGGCCGGTTCAAAGGCGTCGATGCCGATGACCGTGACTACCGCGTCAAGGGCAGCAAACGGCTGTTCGTGGCCGGAGACATGCGCCGCGGCCAATCGCTTGTGGTCTGGGCGATCCGCGAAGGCCGGCAAGCCGCGCACGCCATCGACAAAGCTCTGATGGGTCGCACGGATCTGCCGCGTTGAAGCGAGCTTCTGAGGTCAGCAGACGGAGCAGTTACCGGAGTTTCATCCGGTAATAGACCACCCGCTCCGTCTCCTCGAAACCCCACTTCAAGTGACACGTTTGCGAGAGCGTATTGGTGAGTTCGGCATCGGAGCCGAGCTCATAGATACCTTGTGCGCGGGCCCATTCCGCGACGCTCTCGACGAGAGCACGCCCGACGCCGAATCTCCGAAAATCCGGGCCCACCCAAATGCCTTCAAGGAATACGACCGGTCGGCTGTCGCAACCGTTTGCGAACGGTCGAATGTAGGCCTCCGCAAAACCGATGCAGCGATCGTCTGATAGGGCAACCCAGCCGCGAAACGAAGTCGATTTGGACCCCTCTTCCAGTTCCGCAAGGTGCTCCTGCCTGGAAGAGCATGGCCAAAGTTCAGCTCGCATCTGAGCCCAATTGGCCAGGTCGCGCCGTTCGGCAGGTCGGACGAGGAAAGACGAACTCATAATTGCCCATCATTGATGGGAGGCCGACTCACGCGAGATAACAGGACGGTCAGATCAGCCAAGCTTCATCAGCCCCGGCCGGCTTCCTTGCCGAGAGTTTCCGCGCGCTCAGCCTCGGTTGGTGGCCAGCGGAAATCGTCTGCCCGGCCGGGCTTGGGCGGCAATCTTTCGCCCTTCACCAGCACCTTGAAGAATGGCGACTGCGTCGGAGCAAGCCGGCGCCGTTGAGCCTGGGAACCCGCCGTCAGCGCGGGTGTGATCGAGCTCATGACCGTCACGCCGCCAGGCAAAGTTTCCGAGATTGTATCTCCCAGTTGCGCGGGCCTGTCCGGCGACTGCTGGCGCGCGATGATCGCCACCACCGATGCCGGAATCGCGGGTCTGAGGATTTCGATCGTCGTTTCCTCCTCTTTCCCGGAATTGCCCCGCGTCTTGAGTTTGATCTTCGAGTTGTCGGCTTTGAGAGCTCCGCCGGAGCTTCCGTTCGGGCTCGCCTCCGAGCCTCGCTCGACGACGGCTGCCCAACCACTGCCTTGCTCGTTCGATTGCTGTTTTGCGGCTTCTTCCTGTTGGGCCTTCGGCGAGATGCGACGTTGCTCAGCCTCGCTACCAGCCAGCGGAATATCCCGTTCGTTCTTGGCCTGGGTCAGGTCGCGTTTGATCTCGCGCTCGACGAAATACGCGAGTTTGCGATTGCCGACGGTTGTCAGCGCGACTCCATCCTCGGCGCGCAGCAGCCTCTGTTTGCCTGTCAGATCAGGACCATACTGCGTGAAATGCCCGGCTTCATCGGCAAACGCATCGTACACGTCGATAAACTTGACATTGTTGAGAAGTGCCCGTTCACGGAACACCGAGTTAAGCATGCGCACGTCCTCGTCCATGTCGGGACGGCGGACGATCGGCAGCCCGACCCAGTAAACGGCGGCGCCACTCCGCTTGAGTGCCCGAATGACACGATCGACCCGGCGGCCGTATTCCTCTTTCCATTCGTCAGAGCCGACGTTAACCCGCCGACCATCTGGTGCGCGCAGGGGTATACGGTCCCCAATGCCCAGCATGAGGATCGCAATATGCATCGGCTCGCTCTTTACCGACTCCTCGAACTTAAAAAAGTCTTCCGGCCGCATACGGATGAGGCCGTTGAGGGAATGTATCCTGCTGGGGAGTCGGACCCGGGTATCAGAACGGAAGGCCTCGTTGACCGCGCTGAATAAGCCTTCGGCCATCCAGTCTCCGATGACCTGCATGCGGTAGACGTCATTCTGGGGGAACGGCGTGATATAGCTTGCGCCCCAGTCCTCCTGCGCTCGCGGGGAGCCAGGAAGGGTCGTGATGGCAACGAAGCAGGTGGCCACGGCGAGCAACGTGTGAAGCAGCGCTGCCAGCGAAAACCCAGAGTTGAGCCGTATGGCGGAGTCTAGAGACACGTCAGCCTACTCCGTTCCATTTAACCATCGGCTTGTCGGAGCAATTCCAAAAGCTGATAACTCGGATAGCCGTCCTCAGGCAGCCCGCGCGTTCGCTGATAAGACCGGATCGCAGCGCGCGACTGACGACCGATGATCCCGTCGACAGGTCCAGTGTCAAGTCCGCGATCCCGCAATCGTTGCTGAAGTTCCTTCCTTTCGGCGAGTGTTAAAGGCCGATCCGTTTCAGGCCAAGCCGACTGGATGGGTTCCGCACCAGCAATCCGGTCTGCCAAGTGCCCGACGGCAAGCGCGTAGGCTTCTGCAGGATTGTATCGCAGAATCGCGTTGAAATTCCGTGTAACGAGAAAGGTGGGACCTGCTGCCCCCGCCGGCAACAGTAATCGAAGCGGCGATTTGGTGTTACGGACTGTTATTCCTTTGGGGCGCTTTACACCGAGTTCGCGCCAGAAACTGGCCGGCTTCTCGTGCTCGGGAGCCGATAGACCGTAATTAAACCCTTCCGGCAACACCACCTCGAAGCCCCAGGGATCGTCCAGATCCCACCCGTGATGCTTCAGGTAAGCGGCAGTCGATGCCAAACCGTCCGCCACGCTGTCCCAGATATTCCGACGCCCGTCGCCGTCGAAGTCGACCGCATGGGCATGGTAGGTCGTGGGCATGAACTGCGTGTGGCCCATGGCGCCGGCCCATGACCCAGTCATGCGCTCACGCGGCACATCCCCGCGTTCCAGGATACGCAGAGCAGCGATGAACTCGCGCTTCCAGAAATCGGGGCGGCGCTGATCACCCGCCGCAAGAGTTGCCAGCGATCGAAGTACGCTGCGCTTACCCTGCGCCGACCCGTAGTTCGACTCCACTCCCCAAATCGCCAGGACCACATGGCGATCGACCTGGAAGGTGCGCTCGATGGCAGCAAGCAACTCACCATATTGCTTTAGACGCTCGCGCCCTGCCGCGACACGTGCCTCGCTGACCAGATTATTCAGATAATCCCAGACCGACTTCACGAACTCAGGCTGTGCTGAGGCAAGAACCAGCACTTCGGGATCAGCCTCAAGGTCACTCACCGCCCTATCGAATGTCGTCGCAGATACACCTGACCTGAGCGCCTCGCGACGCACGCCTTTGAGAAAAGGAGCAAGGTCGACCGGCGTTGCAATCTGGGATTCGGACGTTTCCCCGGTATTCGATGCAGTTGTAAGCGCCATCACTACCGCCAATCCAGCGATGAAACTGGATAGAACACGGGACACCATTCCCCTCCCTAACGCTCTGCGGCAGACCGGAGTTGCTGCAGCAGTGCTGCTGTTGGCCAGCAGTCGACTTTGAGCTGATTGGCGCGTTGGTACAGTCCAATCTGCCAGCGCGTATTCGAACCTACTTTGCCGTCGATCTTGTCGATGGCATAGCCCGCCGCTTTCAATCCGCGCTGTATCTCTTCGACGTCCTTGGTTGGCAACTGCGTAATGTTCTGCCACGGCGTTTCGAAGTCGCCGCCACCCGCGATGCGATCAGCCAAATGGCCGACGAACACGGCGTAAAGGTCGGACATGTTGTAGCGGCGAATGACCCGATAGTTCTCAAGAACCAGAAAGGCCGGGCCGTAAGCGCCGCCGGGCATCATCAGGTAAGCCTCAGCGTCGCGCACGCTGGCGGGAAACTCACGACCAAAAGCCCGCCGCACGCCCAGCGCCATCCACTCTGAAATTGGGCGGGCGTTGGCCGGGCCCTCGAAGGAACAATCAACTTTCGGAGACAGGCGAACTTCGTAGCCCCAGGTCTGTCCCTTGACCCACCCCTTGCCCTGCAACTGGCGGGCAATCGCGGCAAGCGCATCGGGGATCGAGTTCCAGATGTCCTTGCGACCATCCCCATCGAGGTCATAAGCCCATTGATGAAACTCCGAGGGCATGAGTTGCGGAAGGCCGATTGCACCTGCCCACGAGGATCGCATCTCCTCCAAACTGATGATGCCGTCGTCGACGAGTTTCAGCGCATGGAGAAGCTCATTCCGGAACATATCCTTCCGCCGGCCCAGATAGGCTTGCGTGGCCAACGCGCGAATGGCGTTATGGGGTAGCCGATGTGCACCAAAGGCGGTTTCGCGACCCCAGATGGCAAGGACGGCGTGGCCCTCCACGCCGAACCTCCGTTCGATCAGCCTGAGCGTCTCCGCATGCTCGGCGCGCAGGGCTCGACCGGCGGCGGCGAGCCGCTCGATCTGCTTCTTGTTGATGTAGTCCTGCGGCGGCCGAGTGAATTCCGCCTGTCCGCGCGGGGTCTGCTTGCGGCCGGGCAAAACGAGGTCGGGCAGCTTCAGATCAGGCTCCAGATTGCGGAACGCGGTATCGAACGTCTTGCGGGAGATACCGAACGCCTGAGCCTCCGGCCACAGCTCCTCCACCCACGCCCGAAACGCCTCATCAGCTGTGGCAGGTCGCGATGTTACGAGAATCAGAGCGAGCGCAGCTAGCCCAATGGCGAGGTCGCAGAACAGTTGTAAGTGGTGTTTCCTGCGCCGCCCTGCGGCTGCGCTCATCATCGGCGCACCTCCCTCGCTCGCCACGCTGCACGGTCAGCCCAGCAAAAGACGGGCGCGAGTCTCTAGAGCTCACCTTGTGAGGTGTCCGTTTTTCTTGGCGACAATGGGGCCACACCTGCGCGGCAGCAGGAAAGTCAGGACGTTTGCTCGCGTCGGGCCAACTCTTCTTCCCAGCGGAGCGCCTGAGAGACGATTGTATCAAGATTGTCGAACTTGGGCGTCCAGTTAAGCGCCGAGCGGATCTTGTCGGATGCGGCCACGATAGCGGCCGGATCGCCAGGGCGGCGGTCTGCTAGGCGCACCTCGAAGTCACGACCTGAAATACGCTTTACGGCGTCAATCACCTCAAGGACCGAGTAACCCTTCGTGTATCCGCAATTGAAGACATCGCTCGCCCCCCCGTTCCGCAAATACTTGAGCGCAGCGGAATGCGCCCGCACCAGATCCGTCACCTGGATGTAGTCGCGGATGCAGGTACCGTCCGGCGTCGGATAATCCGTCCCGAAGACCTCGATGTGGCTGCGCTTGCCGAGGGCAGTTTCGCACGCAACCTTGATGAGGTGAGTCGCTCGCGGTGTAGACTGACCTGACCGCCCTTTCGGGTCGGCCCCAGCCACGTTGAAGTACCGCAACGCCACGTAGCGGAAATCATGGGCGCGGCTCACATCGGCCAGCATCAGCTCCGTCATCAGCTTTGAAGTGCCGTAGGGCGAAAGCGGCTTGAGCTCTGAGTCCTCTCGCACCGGGTTTTCCTTCGGCATTCCGTAGACAGCCGCCGTCGAGGAAAAGATGAAGTGCTTCACGCCGGTACGGACGCAACTTTCGATCAGTGCCCGCGACTTCACAGTGTTGTTATGATAGTAGGCCAGCGGGTTCGCCACCGATTCCGGCACAACGATCGAGCCAGCAAAGTGAATGACGGCGTCGACATCGTGCTTGCGGATGATGGCTTCAATGAGTTGCTGGTACCCGATATCGCCGACGACGAGCTCGGCTTCTCGGGGAACGATCCAGCGAACGCCTGACGACAGATTATCGGTGATGACCACCTTCTCTCCCGCATCCAGGAGATCCAGCACCATATGACTGCCGATGTAACCAGCACCACCTGTGACGAGTACGGCCATTTTTCTCCCCACGCCCTGATCTGGCCAAACCGTCAGTGAGTTTAAAGGACGGCCGTTGAGCCCTAAATAGCTGAGCTAGCACGCACCGGCTTAGTTTCGTAAGCCGGCAAAAGATCCGGAGACTTGCATGACCAGCCCAAGGAAACCCATTCGCAAGGCGGTTTTTCCAGTTGCAGGACTTGGCACGCGGTTTTTGCCGGCAACCAAGGCCGTGCCAAAGGAGATGCTGACCGTCGTCGACAGGCCGGTCATTCAGCACGTCGTGGACGAGGCACGCGCGGCGGGCATCGAGCATTTCATTTTCGTCACTGGCCGCAACAAGGCCGTCATTGAGGACCATTTCGACAGTGCTTATGAGCTCGAACGCACGCTGGAACAACGCGGCAAGACGAAGGAGTTGGAGCTTCTGGCTCGTGATCTCCCAGCGGCAGGGCAGACGAGCTTCACCCGCCAGCAGGCACCGCTTGGGCTTGGCCATGCGGTCTGGTGCGCCCGTGAAATCGTAGGTAACGAGCCGTTTGCGTTGCTGCTGCCGGACATGCTGCATCACGGCGACCCGCCGTGCCTTTCCGAGATGATAACGGCCTATCAGGAGCACGGCGGCAATCTCGTTGCGGTCTCCCCCGTGCCGGAGGATCAGACGCACCTTTACGGCATCGTGGGCGTTGAGGATCGTGCAGCCAAGGTCTCGCGCATTACTACCATGGTCGAGAAGCCGCCTCGCGGTACGGCTCCGTCCAACTTGCACATCAGTGGGCGTTACATTCTGCAACCGGAAATCTTCGATTTGCTGGAGCGGCAGGAGCGCGGCGCCGGCGGGGAAATTCAGCTTACTGACGCCATGATCCGCCTCGCGGCCCAGCCCGATCAGCCCTTCTACGCCGTGCGCTTCGACGGCAAGATCTATGACTGCGGATCAAAGCTCGGATTTCTCGTTGCCAACGTTGCCTATGCGCTGGAGCGGGAGGATCTTGGACCTGCGCTCAAGGAAGAAATTACAAAACTGCTTCAGGGCTGAGCCTCGCGGACGGCAAGGTCAACCTCACTGCGACCGGCGCAGCATGTCCCTGGCGGCCAGCAAACCTCCCCCTGTGATAAGCACGGTCGCCAATGCCAGGCTGATGCTGGCTTTGCCGAACCCTGCGAGGACGAGAAACATGGTCGACAACACCGGCGCGCTGTAGGCCAGCGCGCCGAGCACGCGAATGTCGCCATGCTTCACGCCATGGTCCCAGGCATAGAACGCCCCTCCCACAGGACCGATGCCCAGCGCTAAGACGGCGGCCCACTGCCCCAACGTCGTCGGCCAGACGGTGTTCTCGAAGGCGATATGGCAAACCGTCGCCAATGCGGCCGTGGCCAAGCAGAACCCTACGACCGCATCCGTCGGCACTGCCGCGAGGCGACGTGACACGACGGAGTAGGTTGCCCAAACCAACGCGGCGCCGAACGCAGCCGCGAAGCCAGGCAAATATTCAGCTGTAAACAGAAAACCCTGCCCGCCAACCAGCAAGACCGCGGTGCCCACAAGCCCCATCAACGCCCCTGCCACGTGGTGCACACGGAGCTTCTCATTTGGCAGCAAGGCAGACAGGAGCACAATGAGCAGCGGCCAGAGATAATTGATAAGCCCCGCCTCTGCCGGCGGCGCGTTCTTCATCGCGGTGAAGAAGAGTGCGTGAAAGCCAAACAACCCGCCGACACCGACGGCCCATATCTTCGCCGGTTGCTTCAAGGCACGTATGCCCGAGGGCCGAAAGATCCAAGTTGCAACGCCCACCAGTCCACCAATGGCGAACGTGATGGCCGCAAGCTGGAAGGGTGGAACGGCACCCGAGAACGCCGTCAGCAACGCCAGTAACGACCAGCTCAGCACGGCGGAAAACCCGACCAGGGTCGCGCGTCCGCGCACCGGTTGCTGGATTTCCGTTTCCGCTGATGGACTGGTTGCGTCGGAGGCTTTCATGGCGCCCCCGCTTACCCGTCCACCCCGTTATTGCCAATAGCGATGTTTAGGCGAGGCACCCTTCTTACGAGACACCGTGCTTGCGGAACCACGCCAGCAGGCGTGCCCAACCGTCCTTTGCCGGTTCCGGGCGGTAGCTCGGGCGGTAATCGGCATGGAAAGCGTGCGGCGCGTCCGGATAGATGACAATCTCGCATGTCTTCCCGGCGGCCTGGCAAGCTGACCGCATGCGCTCGACCGTCTCAACCGGAATCCCCTGATCAGCAGCGCCGTAAAGCCCAAGCACCGGCGCCTTAAGGTCGGCTGCAATATCAACGGGATGCTTTGGCGTGTTCTCGGTGGATTGACCGACGAGCCGGCCATACCACGCAACACCGGCCTTGAGGTTGGGATTGTGGGCCGCGTAAAGCCACACGATGCGGCCACCCCAGCAGAAGCCCGTAATTCCCAGCCGATTGACATCAGCTTTACCGGAGGCGCGTGCGTGCTCCACCGCAGCATCCAGATCGCTCATGACTTGCGCGTCGGGCACCCGGGCGACAATCGGACGAATTTCATCTATCGACAGCTTGGAAACATCGCCTTGCCGGGCAAAAAGCTCGGCCGCGATAGCTATATAGCCTTCCTTCGCGAGTCTGCGGCAAATGTCCTTGATGTGCTCGTGAACCCCGAAAATCTCCTGCACCACCAGCACGACCGGAAACGGCCCACCTTGGGCCGGCATGGCCCAGTAAGCGGGTATTTCACCATCCTGTACCTTGATCTTGATCTCGCCCGCTTCGAGCCCTTCGGTATCCGTGGTGATCATCGTTTGCGCAGCGACGGGCTGCACTGCCATCGCGAAGCCTGTCGCCAACGTCGTCACCACCATCTCCCGTCGTGAAAAATCGAGCTTCGGCGAAAGGCTGAGCCGATCCATTTCAAAGTCTTGCTCGTTCATGGGCGCTCCCCTCCATTCATCTTGGAAATGTTGGGAAGACTACAAGCAGACGGCCGATTGTCATGTATTGCTCGACCGATTCACGAAATTGTGCTTTCCCTTCTGTCGAGAATTCTGCGGTTGGCTGCGTCGGGCTGAACGGGGGTTTGAAGCTATGAGCAATCTCGGCTGGATTGTACTCGGTTTGATCGCGCTTGCCGCGATCTACGCCGTATCCGTCTACAACGGGCTCGTCACATTGAGGCAGCGTTGCCGCCAGGCATTTTCAGACATCGACGTTCAGCTCAAGCAACGCCACGATCTCATTCCCAATCTTGTCGAGACGGTAAAAGGCTATGCCAGCCACGAGCGCGAAACTCTCGACGCGGTGATCAGGGCGAGAAATCAAGCCATCGCTGCGCAAGGTCCGGCAGCCCAGGCGGCGGCGGAAGGCCAGCTGCAGACCGCCTTGCGCCAGTTATTCGCTCTTGCTGAGGCCTACCCTGATCTCAAGGCCAACACCAACTTCCAGCAGCTTCAGGTCGAGCTGGCCGATTTGGAAAACAAGATCGCCGCGGCCCGGCGGTTCTTCAACAATGCAGCTGCTGAGTACAATGCGACCCGTGAGAGCTTCCCGGCAGTTCTCTTCGCGAGTGCCATGGGTTTCGGGCCTCAGGAGTTCTTTAATCTCGAGGAAGGCGAGCGCGCCGCGGTGACCAAGGCTCCCGAGGTGAAGTTTTAAGCAACCGCGTGTGCGGGAGGCGGTGAGGTTTCATGTTCCGCGCCTACGGGCTTTACACGCACATCCGAGCTAACCGCATCCGCTCGGTGCTGCTGCTCCTTGGGTTCGTCGCGCTCCTCCACGCGCTGTTGTTCTCAGTCTTGTTAATGATAAATGCCCTAGGCGGTGGTGACTTCGACGAGATCGTCGCCCGGGCGGTTGATCAGTTTGCTGGCTCCTGGCCAGTTGCGATGATGGCGGCGGGGATCTGGTTCCTGATCTCCTGGCTGTTTCATCACCAGCTCATCCGACTTGCGACTGGCGCCCACGGCATTTCACGCAAGGAAGAGCCACGACTTTACAATATCCTTGAGAATCTCTGCATTTCCCGCGGCATTCCGATGCCCGCAATGCAGATTATCGAAACGCCAGCGCTTAACGCCTATGCCGCGGGGTTGAAGGAGGGCGAGTACGTCATCGCGGTAACCCGTGGACTATTGGATACGCTGACGGACGATGAGATCGAAGCCGTCCTAGGCCACGAGCTGACCCATATCCGTAACCGCGATACTCAGCTGATGGTGATCGCGATCATCTTCGCGGGGATTTTTGCCTTCGTGGCGGATCTCGTAATTCGCGGCTGGCGCTTCCCATACGGTATCTGGCCTCGCGGCGGCGACCGCAGGGATCGCGGCGGAGGTGGTGGTGCCGCGCTCGCCATGCTAATAGCCATCATAATCGTGCTTGTCTCCTGGGGGCTTTCCACGCTTATTCGCTTTACGCTTTCCCGCTCGCGTGAGTATCTCGCCGACGCCGGCTCCGTGGAACTGACGAAAAACCCGGATGCGATGATCAGCGCGCTGCGGAAGATCGAACGCAATGCGAAGTTCGACGTGCCCTCGCGGATGGAAGCATTTTTCATCGAGAACCCGCTTTCAGGTGGGAGCGCCAGCCTGCTTTCCACGCACCCTTCAATCGAGGATCGCATCGCGGCGTTGCAGCGCTACGCGGGTGGCTCGGATGTGTCTACCCCGACTCCAGCTTCGCCTTGGGGATCAGCTTAACCGCAACCCTGCTCCTACTGTCTCACAAGCACAGGCATCTCAGCGGCAGGCTTAGGTTGCAGCTCCTTCTCCAGGTCGAACGTCTTGCAGCCTTTTTCGGCAAGGCGCCGGTTGTAAGCCTCGAGCATCGCTCGATCATGCCAATAATCGGCCTCGGGATCGGCTCCGCGCTGCGTCCCGCCGAAGATTGGAACGACAGCCTTTTGGAGGTTCCTTGCGGCAAAGGAGCTGCTGCGGTTTAGCTCATAGTCTCGAAGTTCGAGAATGCGCACCTGCATGCGACCGCTCAGCTCCCGACAGCTCATCTCCATCTCGGCGGGCGATAGCACGTACTTTCCGTCGGGCTGCAGGCCTGTCACTGGGGCATCATTGATCGGCCCCGACGTTATCATTCCAGAGGTTGGGCCAGAGCAGGCTGGTAAAAGTAGGCCGATGCCCAGAATCAATGAGCGTAACGTCCCGATGGTCATGCGTGCCCCTCCCCCGAGTGGACGAGCGGATCCTATCCGCAAATGCGAAAAAAATGCGAGGCGAACCTTACTTGCCGCAAGCAGGCGGAACCGATATCAACAGCTCGAACAAGTGGATGGAGAGAACAGATGCCGCAGAAAATTACGCTGGGATACAAGGCACTGGTGGAAGCGGCTAAAGCTCAGATCAAGGAGTATACGGTCGAGGAGGCCATCGAGTTGGCTAAGCGGCCGGACGTACAGTTGGTCGACATCCGCGATCCACGTGAGCTGGCTCGGGATGGCCGAATTCCCGGCGCATTCCATTGCCCGCGCGGCATGCTCGAATTCTGGATCGATCCGGAAAGCCCGTACTACAAGCCGATTTTCGGTGAGGATAAGACGTTCATCTTTTTCTGCGCAGGCGGAATGCGATCGGCCCTCGCTACAAAGACGGCGCAGGACATGGGCCTGAAACCCGTAGCCCATATCATCGGTGGATTTGGTGCATGGAAGAAGGCGGGCGGCCCGGTCGTAACAGACTCGTCAAAAAAGTAAGTTTCCTTGTCCAAGCGCCCCTGTCTCGACGCGTATTCGTTTCAGTGCACTGATTGGGACCCTTCCCGCAGCATATCGCGCAAAAGATCGTCGAGCAGCTGCGTCGCGAGTGCATGCGCTGTGGGAGGGTCCAGATGTTCGGCCAGCAATCTCATGCCTGCTATGATGGCCGCGCCGGCCTCCTCAATTTCCTCATCGCTCGAACCATTTTGAGACCACATTACGCACATCCCTTACTTGCTCTGGATGTCATTCAGAAACGCCCATCCAAGTGAATGCGATCCCCGCCCCGAGCGAACAGATTTTGTCTCTTGAGCCGCAACGTAGCGTAAGTGCTCGTTTGAAAACGATAATTGGGTGCGCACAAAACACGAAAAATTTACTGTGATCGCGTCCCAAATCTCAGGCGCTGGCGGACAACAGCCGCGCTCTGGCGAATTGGATTGATGGCACCTCCAAAGTCCAAAGCAACCCGTCCGGAACGGCCTTTAGCTCCACATCCGCACCAAGGGCGGTCGGAGTGACGTGCTCAAGAATATCGCGCCCGAAGCCTCGATGAAGAAGGTTTCCTGCTGATTGCCCGCCTCGCTCTCGCCAGACGATCACAAGACGTGGCGACCCATCGCTGCCTCGCTCGATAGACCAGCTGAGATCGACACGGCCGGTGTCGACGGAAAGAGCCCCATGCCGTTCGGCATTGCTGACCAATTCGTGAAGCGCCAAACCGATGTTAAATATGGCCTCGGGCCGCAGAAAAACATCCGGACCAGTCGCCCGAATGCGCCCCTCGCTCGTGCCGAACACACTTCTCTGAACGGCAATGAGGTCACTCAAAGAGGCCCCTTCCCAATCATTGCTGATGAGCAGCTCGTGGGAACGCGACAGGCTTTGCAAGCGACCACAAAAGCGCCTCTGGAAATCCGCGAGGTTGTCGCTTCGCAATGCGGTTTGCCGCGCCATCGCCTGAACGATCGCCAAGAGATTCTTTGAGCGATGCGTCAGCTCCCGCAGGACATTTGCGAGATGGCGATCGTGCTCTTTCCGAGCGGATATATCGCGAATGGTAATTGAGTAACCGGCGATGAATTCCGATGAGCCGCGCACCGGATTGGCAACGATCGCAACCTCCAGCTCATGACCGTCCCGTCTCCTGCAGATACTTTCGGTCCGCAACGTCTCGCCGGCACTAATGGCCCATTTGATCGTCTCGTAGCCGCTTTCTCCCGCGTCGCCAAAAAGCGCTTTCAAGGGCATGCCGACGGCCTGTTCGGAGGTGAATCCAAACATCAGCTCCGCGCCCCTATTCCAGGTCGAAATGGTGCCGTCAGGAGAGACGCTGAGTATTGCCTCGCTCGAAGAGGCTACGATGGCTGCAAATTTGGCATTGGCAATCTCAGCCTCTTTGCGCTCGGTAATATCGATTGCGACTCCCAGCACCGAAATGGCGCGACCCTCCGCATCGCGGCGAACGAAGGCACGCCGATAAAGCCACCTTATTTCGCCAGTGGGACGGATAATGCGGAACTCCTGCTCGAAGGTATCTGCCTGGCCGGTTACAGCGTCGAGATATGCCTGACGGAAAGCTTGGCGGTCATGCGGGTGTACGAAGCTCAAGACCTCTTCCGGATCGCCGGTGAATTCGTCCGGTGAACGGCCATAAAGCTGATACATGGCCTCCGACCAGATCACCCGATCTGTCGAGAGGTCTTGCTCCCACATGCCCATTTGCGTGGCGGAAAGGATAAGCGTCATTCGCTCATGGGCACTCCGAAGCTGGTCTTCTGCCAGCCGACGTTGCGCCGAAGCCGTTCGAAGAGCGTTCAGCACCTCGTCGACTTCCCGCAAGCGCAATGCAAATTGCGGCACGGCTTCCCCCCTGCCGAAAGCAGCCGCAGCGAGAGCTGTCATGCGGATGGGGTTTGTCACCTGCCGCCCAAAGTAAATTCCCAACAGGAGAGACAGAGCGACGAAAATACTCCCGCCGGCAGCGACCGTCCCCCAGGAGAGCGTCTGTGCGCTTGCAACCGCTGGCGAGACGCTGGCCCTTATTGACCAGTCAGCGACAGTGGAGCGTACCGCAGCCGTCAGTTCGGCTTGGAAAAAACCACTAGGCGCCAGCCACTCAGCCGCAACGATACCATCTCTCGACGGTCGTTTGATAACGCCGGGGTCGGATTGATATCCCCGCGATTGAGCGACAATAATGCGCTCGTAGGCATCGACTATTCCTACATTCCAACCTTCCGGCAGGTTATCCGCATCTATTGCCCGCAAAATAAATGCCGGATCGAGAACCAAAGTCAGAAGGTGACTGACTTCGCCCTCACTCAGGACAGGAACAGTAATTGTGAAACTATTTCCACTCGGGAGGAGATTCGAAACGAATGGTCGCTTGGTTCGAAGAACTTCGGCCACGGGTATCGCGTCTTTTGGCATAACCGGGAGTGCCTCGCCCGTTTCAACGCGCGTATCCAACAATCCCTGGCCGTTTGCATCCGACAGCCGAATGTATTTGCCGAAACGCAACTCGACCAATCGCGCCGCGTGCGTACGGAAACGTTGATATTCACCGGCCTCTATGCTTGGTGAGGCCGCCAACGCCTCAAGGGCGAGAATAACGGAACCGAGCTCCCGATCGACATTGGACGTGAGGTGCCGCACGGTTGCCAATACGCGCTGTTCGAGCTGGATGTGCCCGATCGTGCCGTAGCGGTGCAGGACGATGACCGTGAAAATGAGAATTGGGGTGACGACGGCCGCACAAAAAAGTGCGAGATAGGATCTTACCGAGCGAGGTTGGCGTCCCGATTCCCGACTGACCGCAACCTGCCCGTTCTCCATAACGGGTGTGTATGCCATTTCCCCCTCTTTGGATCGGCGTCAGATCTCGCCGCTCGCGTTTCCTCCTGCCCCGCGTAAAAGCATACGCACCACTGAACTGGAAGACGCGTGTTTATTCCGTCTTCGGCAAGGCGCGGACTTATAATCCGTTTGGCACATTGCAGCCGCTTCCCCGGAAATAAGGGGGTTCGGATGCCAACCGATTGGGACGACGCCCCCCAAATTGGACGACGCCGGGGCGGAAGCCTCGCCGTGCAACGGCCCCTCAACAATTTCGTGTCGTGGCAGTGTCACGCGCAGCGTCACTAGAACGGCCTCACCGCTTCATTTAACGCGTTAGCTATACTTTGGTTCCACTTTCGGAGCTTTTTCCTTCTTTGAGAATAACTGCCGTCAATATTCGCAATATCAGTGAGATCACGCTGTCTTTGGAACTGTTTCAATCGGTACGCGTTGGCCTCATGCCCCTAGACGTGGACGCAGCGAAGCGTCCGTCCCCTTGGACCGCGGTAGATCAAGGCCGCGGTCGCTTTTTGTGGTCCCGAGCTGGAAATTTTCTTCCCACCCACCTGAAGAGGCGTTCGTTTGGTGGAATGAACGCACCCCATGGTTAATGCGTTCCACGCCATGTGTGGCTGCGACCGCCTGTGGGCGAGGGCGCTTGAGCGAGAAAGCCCAATGGATTTGCAGCGGTATAAAGCGACCTCTCCCAACCCCCCCCCTTCCTCTGCCGGTAGCGCTGGCAGTTACGGGCCTTGTCATTGCTGCTTTGTATTTTGGCAGGGAATTGTTCGTGCCTCTGGCGCTGGCGATTCTCCTGAGCTTTATCCTCACGCCGCTCGTCGTCCTTCTACGGAAATTCAGGGTGCCACGCGCCGCCGCCGTCTTACTGGTGGTGGCATTTGCGTTCACCTTGATCGGCTGTCTTGGCATGATCATGGGGAATCAGCTTGCGGACCTTGCCCAGCGCCTGCCGGCTTACGAGGCAACCCTGCGGGCACGAATTCAGAGCCTGCAGGCCACCTCAAACGCTCCCCCGGGCATCATTGAACGGACCGCCGAAACCCTTGAAAACCTGAACAAAGAACTTGAGAAGCGTCCCGAGGGTACTGCCAGTGAACCAACGACAAGCACTGGCCAAAAGCCTATTCCTGTGGAGATCCACCAGCCGCCGCCACGTGCTCTCGAGTACTACCAAAGCGTAGTCGCCCCATTGATTGATCCTCTGGCTCAGGCGGGCCTTGTTCTCATCCTGGTAATTTTCATCCTCCTCCAGAGAGAAGATCTCAGGGACCGTGTCATTCGGCTCGTCAGCGGTGAGGACTTCGAGCGAACCACTGCTGCCATCAACGATGCCGCCCGGCGCCTCAGCCGCCTGTTCTTGACGCTGACCGCCATGAATATCGTTTACGGTGCTGTCATGGCGGGCGCTCTCTGGCTCATAGGCGTCCCAAACCCCATCCTTTGGGGAATTCTCGCTGGGTTGATGCGCTACGTGCCTTACGTTGGCACGATCATCGCGATCGTATTCCCCGTGTTGTTGGCCGCCGCAGTGGACCCCGGCTGGTCCATGATTGCCGCAACGCTCGCCGTTTTTTTGGTCGGCGAGCTAACGATGGGCCAGGTAATGGAGCCGTGGCTTCTGGGGAACTCGACGGGTTTGTCACCACTCGCAGTGGTGGCGTCAGCGGTATTCTGGACCTGGCTGTGGGGGCCAGTGGGGCTGCTGCTCGCCGTGCCGCTCACGGTCTGCCTTATTGTGCTCGGCCGACATGTCCCGCAGCTCAATTTCCTTTACGTGTTACTTGGCGACCAGCCCGCATTGACGCCCGCCCAGCGCTTCTATCAGAGGTTGCTGGCCGGCGATCTCGACGAAATTACGTACGACGCGGAGCGCTTCATCAAGGATCAGCCGATCCTCTGCTACTTCGACGAAATCGTGCTCCCCGGCCTCGTTATGGCGCAGATGGACGTTCGGAAAGACCGTCTCGGGTCCGATCGCGTGGAAACAATGGGCCGGCTCATCGAAGAATTGGTCGACGAGCTGGGCGACATCGAAATGGAGTTTGCGTCGGAAGAGGCTGCCAAAGAATCGTCTTCCCACCTCCGTCTTCTGACGGCTGAGGAGTTGAAGCAGGATTGGCAAGTCGCGGCCCCCGTGCTGGCGGTTGGAGTGCGGAACGCACTCGATCGCGCAGCGGCATCAATATTGGCGCACCTTCTCATTGAGCATGGTGTCGGCACGCGGGTCATCGGCCCAGACGAGGTCGGTCCCGCGCGCATCGCCGATCTCGACGTGCGGCACGCTCGCCTCGCTATTCTTTCTCAGCTCGAGGCTTCCCACGCTCCTGCACACACCAGATTGATCACGCGCCGGCTCCGGCGGCGAAACCCTGAGCTGCGTTTCGTGATCGGGGCGTGGAATGAAAGCCCTGCAGACGACGCGCCGTCGCCCGAAGAAACGTTGTCGGTGAAGGGCAACCTCACAGTGACCACATTCCGGCAGGCCCTGGAGGTCATCGTGCATGAAGCTCAAGCAGCCCCGCAGACCCTACACCCGGAGCTGCTTGATGCCCACAGCGATTGCGACGCTTCGCTGACCGTAGACAGTGTTGAAGAAGTTCAGTCGCGATCCGCGTAGGGATTGTCACCCTTCCGCAAAATGAAGCGAATGGGAGTGCCGGGCATGTTGAATGTCTCCCGGATCCCTTTCGTCAGATAACGAATGTAGTCCTTCGGCAACCCCTTCGGTTGCGAAGTGAAAGCAACGAATGTCGGCGGGCGGGTCGACACCTGCACGATATAGCGGATTTTGATGCGCCTCCCTTTGGACGCCGGAGGTGCGTGTCTTTCGATGGCTGCGCGGAGCCAGCGATTTAGCTCCGATGTTGGAACACGACGATTCCAAGCTTCGTAGCTTTGCAGAACGGCGTCCAGGAGTGCGTCGAGCCCCCGCTCGGCGAGTGCGGAAATTGGAACAAGCGGAACTCCCGGCACCTGGGCCAGTCTGTCGGCCGCCATCTCACGCAACTCGCGAAGCACCGCCTGCTTGTTTTCAACGAGATCCCACTTGTTGAGCGCGATGACCAGAGCACGCCCCTCCTCGGCCACCAGATCTCCTATAGTGAGATCCTGATGCTCAAAAGGCCGCTCCGCATCGATCATCAGGATCACAACTTCCGCGAAACGGATGGAACGGAGCGTGTCCGCTGCCGCCAACTTCTCGGCCGTCTCCGTAATCTTGGCCTTACGGCGGAGCCCGGCCGTGTCGATCAGAGTCATCTTCTGATCGCGCCAGTTGAAGTCGATCTCGATCGCGTCCCGCGTCAGCCCAGGCTCGGGCCCGGTCAGCATCCGCTCTTCACCCAGCAGGGCATTGACAAGCGTGGACTTGCCCGTGTTCGGCCGCCCGACGATTGCAACCCGGATGGGGCGCGCAACGGCCGTTTCCTGTTGATCCTCGGTTTCCTCACGCGATCGCCGCTCCGATGCCTCGATTCCGAGGGCTTCCATCATCTCGGAGATCAGCTCACCGACGCCTTCGCCATGCTCGGCGGAAATGGCAACGGGCTCGCCAAGACCAAGCTCGAAGGCTTCGTAGACGCCCTCCATGCCTTTGCGGCCCTCGCACTTATTGGCCACCAGAATGGCCGGGCGGGCAGCCGAGCGGACCAGTCTGGCAAAGGCCGAATCGGCAGGCGTCACTCCATCCCGGGCATCGATCACGAAAAGCACGAGGTCAGCGCTTTGCAGGGCCCGCTCGGTCTGTCGGGTCATGCGGGCCGCTATCGTGCCCGGCGGCGCTTCTTCCAGCCCCGCCGTATCGACAAGGCGCGCCTCTAAATCGCCCAGGCGTATGGTGCCTTCGTGCCTGTCGCGCGTGAGGCCCGGCATGTCGGAGACCAGAGCAAGCCGGCGACCGAGCAGGCGATTGAAGAGAGTCGATTTGCCAACATTCGGCCGACCAACGATGGCAATGGTTGGAGGGGGCGTCGTCATTTCGAGGCGCCGTAAATCTGGATTGAAGGACTCGTCTGCAGCCGCTGTCGCGGGGCTCGTCAGTTAAACGCGATCAGACGCGCTTTGTCCGTTAGCACATACATACGCCCGTCGGCCACCACAGGCGCGATATAGACCGGGTCATCCAATCCCAACTGGCTGATGACACGGCCTGTGACGGGATCGACGCCAACCAGCTGCCCATGGTTGGAGGCCAGCCAGAGGTGATTGCCGGCGAGGGTCGGCCCCGACCAGGTGCTCGTCCCCGGCAACTTGACGGACCAGATGATCTTTCCGTCGCGCCGCGTGACGGCAAGCAACTGGCCGGTGGTGTCCACGACGAACACCGTATCGCCGGCGATGACCGGCGCTTGCGTGCTCGCGACGTTGAGGGACCACAGGCGCTCGCCCGACTTGAGATCAGTTGCGATCAGCCTGCCACCATGCCCGACAGCGTAGACCACGCCCCCCGCAATGGCCGGCCGTGCCGCATCGCTTAGCGACGCCATCGGCGAGAGAGCGCCGGTCCGGGCCAGGCTTTCGGTCCACAGCAGTGACCCGTCATCCGCTTTGAAGGCAGACAGCTCACCAGACGTATACGGGACGACGACAACCCCACTGTCCACCGCGGGGCTCGGGTTCGAGATGATGCTGGTCCTTTCAGGAATGCCTCTTTGGGTCCAAAGCTCGCTCCCGTCGAAGCCAGCCAAGGCGAACACGTGCGCGTCGGTCGTGACGACAAAGACTTTGTCATTCACGGCGGTCGGGGCCGCGCGAACGGGAACGCCGATATTCTTGGTCCAAAGCTGCTTGCCAGTCCCAGGATCGAGCGCAACGACCGTGCCGAAGCCGGTGGCGACGTAAAGGCGTCCGGAATCGATTGCCAGCCCGCCGCCATATCCGCCGTCTCCGCGCTCACTCTCGGGCACGAGCGAAACCCGCCAAATAGCGGAGCCGCCCGAGGCGGAGAAGGCCGTGACACGGGCTTCCGCATCCAAAGTGAACACGCGCCCCCCATAGACGATTGGGCTGGCCGTCAGCTTGCCCTTGGAGCTGGAGCCGGTACCGGCGTTAGCCGACCAGGCGCGTTTCAGACTGCCCGAAAGCGCGAGGTGGCCGGGAGAATTGCTTGGCTCGCCACCTGGCTGGGTCCAGTTTTCGTTGTGCCGAGGCGGTGGGAGAACGATGGGCTTGTCAGCCTCAGCGAGGTGCGCACCAACGTTGTCCCGGCTCTGCAGGACGGGGATACGCTTGCCCGGCAAAGGCTGCTGCTTTTCAGCAAAAGGGTTCAGCTCGCTGATCTTGGGCAGGCTCGGCAGACTGCTGCTTCCGCAGCCGCCCAGGCCAAATGCGGTAACAAGGGTGGGCAACAGAAGCCGGCGCAGAAGCTGCGTTCGCTTATCGACCTCGCCCATCCACCTTCCCCACTATTGCACTTTCGGCGTCTCGGCCGAAGGTGCCCCCCCTGCCTGCCCCGATTGAGCGGCCTGTTGAGCCTCTAACGATGTAATGAGGCCCATGATTATGCCCGCACGCTCACGAATGGAGGGGGGCGTCTGCTGATCCGCCGCGAGTTCGAGGAAGATCTGCTTCGCTTCTTCCAGGCGCCCGGCGCGATACGCCGACAGGCCCAGCAGTTCGCGCGCGCTATGCCTCCAGGCGTTGTTGTCGCCCGTCAAAGGGGTGAGCCGATTCTGGATTTCGGTAAAGTCCGCTGTATCAACTTTCAACGACGCAATTTGCAATTCGGCGTACTGGCGTAGCAGCAGATCGGCGCCCGAGTTGCCAGCAATGGCCTCGTAAATGGTCAGCGCCTCGTCCTTCTTGCCGGCGGAAGCGGCTTCGCCAGCCAGTTGCAGACGGGCCAAAGTAGCGTAGCCAGCCGGTCCATCCCTGACGATGGCCTCCAGAGCCTGACGCGATTCTTCTGTCTTACCTTGCTGTGCGAGTTGAATGGCCGCCTGATAACGCGCGCCTGCCTCCTGCGCGGCCGCCAGCGTGCGCGCCTGCCACCACTGAAAACCGCCAACTCCGAGCACGATGGCAGCAGCCAAGCCAACCACGTAGATGCCGTAGCGATCCCAAAGCTTCGCCAGCTGCTCGCGGCGAACCTCGCTCTCGAGCTCGCGCAGAAGTGGATCGCGGTCTTCAGCCATACTGGATCGGCCCTCCTCGTGCCTTCGTTTTGGGCGCCCTGTGCGGTCAGGCGCGCAACACTTAGCGCACAGCGCCTGCCCCGCCAACGCGACGGAGTGCCGGAAATCCCCAGGCGGTGACTGCCAGCGCCTCTACGTGCGACCCGTTTCCGGCAGTTTTGCGGCTTGGCCCCCAATCAGTACCAGCCAGGCAGCAAGGGAACGCCGATCAAACGCGCGTGGCCCACTGTCAGCATAAAGCCATAAAGCGCAAGCCCCAGCACCACCACCAGAGCGTCGTTCCACCAGCTAGTGGCCGCAGCCACCGGCGCAGGTGGCTGCACCGCTTCGCGGCGCTTGACGGAGATCCGATCGTAGACGGCATAGGCCAGGAAGCTGCCGAACAACAGGATCGAGGCGAGATCCCCGTTGGCGAACAGGTGGCCGGCTGCCCAGAACTTGATCGCCGCCAGCATGGGGTGCTTCGTGGCCGTACGAATTCGGCTCGGCACGTAGGCAGCCACGAGCAGCACCATCGCCGGCAGCATGAAGAGGAAGGTCAGATGGCGGGCCCAGATAGGCGGCGTCCAGATCTCGGGATTCTTGCCCACCATCACCTGCATTTTGCCGTAGCCGACGATGATCAGCACCAGGCCGACAAGAGAGAGGGCGGAAAAGATGACCTTGTAACCGACAAGGCCAAATCGCTCGACAAGGCCGCGCCTCAAATCGACCTGCGTCGGAGCGAGATGAACGAGAAAGAAAATCAGCAGTCCAAGGACGAGTGGAAGCATCCCTTACCCCCAGCAGCCGCTATTTGCGGCCTGATTAACCCAGGGTGAAACTTTGTCCACCGGCTGGCGACGTCTGCCACAACTCCGACGAACCTTTATTCGATTGTGCCTGTCGGTGCGAGCGTGTTAGTTGACGCTGGGGACCGGGGTCGTGTTTGGGGGTTCCCGATGAGTAATGCGAAGGTTCGCCCGCGTGGCAGCCGTGGGAATCGGTGCGGACATGCGCTCCGACGTGCGCACTCTGCGTGGATCCCCCTAGCATCGAGACCTTGAAGTGGGGGTGGCGATGGAGAGCAGTCGCGAGAGCGTGCCCAAGAAGCTCAATGGGCATGGCAATGGCCTGAAGGGCTCGACTAACGAGTCGTCCGAGGTCGGCGCATCTCAGGAAGAACTCTCTAGCCTTGTCGAGGAGCTGGCGCGGGCCATGAACATGGCGCGCGAGAATCTCGATCGGCCGCAGTCCAAAGCCACCGCTGCCAACGTCAACACGAACCCGCTGCCGGCGATGCCGCCTCCTCGCGGCATTTTCGACGATGAGGATGACGATGCGGCAATGCCGATTCCGTCGACCTGGCGCACACCACCGGAGCCGCCGAAAACCGGCGCATTTCGCGATCAGGCCCGTGCTGCAGCCATGGGCTTCATGACGGGTTTGGCCGTTGTTGTTCCGGTCGTCCTCTACCTCACCGGTCGTCTCGACAATCTGCCGCTCGACGCCTTGTTCGGAAGTGATCCGGGGACGGAAAGTGCCGTTCACTCGGCTGCCGCTTCCTCGCCGGCAGCCGTGCCACTAGAGGTCCAACAGCGGGCAGTGCCAACCACGATTATTCGGCCTACGGAAGCCGCGGTGATCCCAGCGGCTGCTGTCGCCCCTGAACCCAGCGCGAATGAGGAAACCCCAGCTGAACCGCCGAAGCCTTCGTGGAGCGATACGATTGCTGAGGGAAAAGCGCGGATCTCCGCTGGCGCTATTCTTGAAGGCCGTGAAATCCTGTTGCCGGCTGCCGACGCTAATGAGCCTGAGGCTCTCATGGCTCTGGCAGAGACTTACGATCCCAACATGCTCGCAGCCTGGGGCGTGCTCGACGTGACTGCCGATGTGGACAAGGCCCGGGAGCTCTACCAACGCGCTGCCCAGGCTGGGATCGAAACTGCCCGCATCAGGCTGAACGGACTGAACTAGAGGCTCGACCTCGGCCAGTTAAGCTTACGCCCGATCGGCGAACCGGATTTGCTGTCAACGCGCCTTCGTTGAAGTTAGAAATACGTGCGTGGGCACCAAAGGAGGCGCAAAGCTCGTGTACAAACACATTCTTGTTGCGACCGATGGCTCTGAGCTTTCCGAACGAGCCATCGAGCAGGCGATCGGACTGGCGCGTGCCCTGAATGCGCGGGTTACGGCACTGCACGTGATCCGCCCCTGGCGCACGGTGGCGCCCGGCGAGATCATGGTGGCCTTCCCGGAGTCGGAATATCTGAAGGGCGCCGAGACGGCGGCGGCGCGGTATGTCGGCTATGCTGAGGAGCTTGCCGATGAACAAGGGGTGTCTTGCGACACGACCTGGCTGGAGCACGGTCACCCATGGCAAGCCATCCTGTCGACGGCCGAGGCCCGAGGGTGCGATCTGATCGTCATGGCCTCCCATGGGCGGAAGGGCTTGGCTGCGCTGTTCCTGGGCAGCGAAACCCAGAAGGTGCTGGCCCACAGCAAAATCCCCGTTCTCGTTTGCCGATAAGGGCATGCTGGCCACACGAAACGAGCCGTTTACTTAAGAGCCAGCTTTCCTTTGCAATATTTGCGCGCACCAGCGCTACGGGCTGTTGACATCGGCACCGGCGCACTTCATCTACCCGGCAGACCGGCGAGATTCTGCCGGGCGTTAGCCAATCATCGGATTAGAGATGGACGTTCCCAGTAGTCGTCCCTTCGGGGACCTCAACCGGAAAACAACTGGACAGCCCGCAGCGGTTGTCGTTCGCCGCGCAGTACGGCGGCTCGTGTCGGCTCTGAAGGGCTGCTAAGCCCTCGTGGTCCGCCACTGGCTTGCCCGTACGAGGGGCGGCCAGAGGAGGCGGACATGAACCAGGAAGTCATCCAGGACCGCGATCTTCTCGCCGCGACCGAAGGCGGCTTGGCCGATCTCGCGCCTGTCATCAGCCAGTTTCTGCACGTCGGCGACAAGAAGGCCATTCTCTCTCATCTTGAGGACCAGCATCCCGCGGACATCGCCAGCCTCGTCGAGGCTTTGCCCGCGACAGACGCGAGCAAGCTACTGAAAGTGTTGCCGATCGGCGAACGGGCTGATGTTTTCGGGTATCTTGGCCCGGAGAATCAGATCGAGATCGCCCGGACACTCGGCCGGCGCGAGTTGGCGAAGATCGTCGCCGAGATGTCCGCCGACGAAAGGGCGGACCTCCTGAACCGCCTGCCCGAGGAGCAGCAGCAGACGCTTCTTCCTGCGCTGGCCCAGGCTGAACGCGAAGACATTCGCAAACTGGCCTCCTATCCCGAAGGCACGGCCGGCGCGATCATGACGTCAGACTACGCAACGCTGCCGCCGAACATCACGGCGCGGGAAGCGTTGGACGTGCTGCGTCTGGCCGCCCCCGACAAGGAAACCATTTACAACGCCTATGTCGTCGACGAGGCCCGCCGCCTCAAAGGCGTGCTATCCTTGCGTGACCTGATCTTGGCCGAACCGACAGCCAAGATCGAAGACATCATGAATACCCACGTCATCCATGCCCGCGCCGAGGACAGTCGGGCAGAAGTGGCGCGCAAAATCGCGAAGTACGACCTGATTGCGCTCCCAATTGTGAATGGCGGCGATGCGCTCGTCGGCATCGTCACCCAGGACGACGCCATGGACGTCGCCGAGGAAGAGGCGACAAAGGATTTCTACAAGGTCAGTACCATCGGCGAACTGACGACGAGCCTCAAGGAGGCGAGCATTGGCCTTCTCTACCGGAAGCGGATTTTCTGGCTGGTGTTGCTCGTGTTTTTCAACCTGTTTTCCGGTGCCGGCCTTGCGTTGTTCGAGGACACGATCGTCAGCTACGTGTCTCTCATATTCTTCCTGCCCATGCTGATAGCGGGCGGCGGCAACGCGGGCGCTCAGGCGTCTACGCTAATGGTCCGCGCGCTGGCGACCGGTGATGTGCGCCTTTCCGACTGGAGCCTGATGCTGGGCCGCGAGCTTCTCGTGGCGACGGCCCTTGGCCTGACTATGGCTTTGGCGGTGGCCTCCATCGGCGTTCTCCGTGATGGACCGACGATTGGAGCGATTGTGGCCCTGACGATGGTGCTGGTTGTCATAATCGGCAGCCTGATCGGTATGTCGCTGCCCTTCCTTCTTAATCGGCTCAATCTCGATCCAGCCTCGGCCAGCGCCCCCCTGATCACCTCCATCGCCGATGTTACGGGCGTGATTCTTTACTTCGGAATCGCGACACTCATGCTGGGGAGATGAAGACCAGTTAAACCGTAACACAAAAGCTGCGCGCCAACCTCTCGGCCGGCGCGCAGTTTCAATCGGACACCAGATTAGAACTTGTAGTTCACCCCAATTGTGACGGTGTCAAACGTCGCATCGACATCACTTGGCAATGCGACTCCCGGAGCAAACTTCAACCGGTGGGTTTCGGAGTTGAAGTCAATGTGGGCATACTCGATGCGTGCCGTGACGTGATCGGTGATCGCGTGCTCGAAGCCGAGTCCTGCCGTCCAGCCAAAGTGCGTATCGCTACCCTTGGCAATCGAGATTCCCCCAACCCGCAGATCCGTGTCGAGATCGCCCCAAGCGACGCCGCCCTTTGCGTAGACGAGAGAACGGCCAAATGCGTAGCCCAAGCGGCCAGTAAGGGTAACGAGCCAGTCAAGATCACGCTTCGAAGTCAGGAAATTCCCGGATGAGCCACTCCCCTCGACGGTCGAGCCGGAATACGTCGCTTCAATACCGACGACGCCGCTACCAAACTGGTAGTTGTAGCCGAGTTGGCCGCCGAACACGCCGCCATCCATATCGTAGTCCGTTGAGAAGAACGCCTCTGCAAGGGCGCATCCGGCGTCCACGCAGCCGAAATTCGGAGTGCCCTCCGTGTTGCCCGTCATCAAACCAGCGTGGCCACCAATGTAAAAGCCAGTCCAGCTGAATACGTAAACCGGTGGGGCATCCTTGATGGAGCCTTCCCTATAGTCAGGCCCCCACAGATCTGCTGCCGCGACCGGCTGGGCAGCGAGTGCCCCACAGAAGCCTGCGGCGGCTATAGAGCGAAAAGCGCGTGTCAGATGCGGCATAGAATACTCCCGTGCTTGCCTGATGCTTGCTGACTTACTTACCGCAGAAGTCGCGCGAATTGGTTGCTTCAGGGCAACATTGCATATCTATAGTTGCATTCCGGAAGAATTGCCGACAAAGGGAAATAGTCAACAAGTAAAAAATCCCGCGGGCGCTGGGCTTGCCTATCGTCGCTTCTCGGGCAAGCTTGATGACATTCAACTTCGCCTCAGCTACTGGTCCGTCCCTACCTCAGGTCGACGACACCGCTTTGCGACGATGCATTCTGACGCAGTGACCCTCTCCCTCGCTTTTCAGGCCACGGGCCTCATCTTTTCGTCACGATCGTCCTGAATTGCATCTGCGCTTTGCACCCGACCAACGCTGGAAGCCGAAACTCTCCGTCCAGGCATGTCACACCTGGAACTGAGTTGAGCGCTTAGCCCGACGATAGTAGCTAGTGCCGCCGCGGCGGTGTACGCCACGCCGTGAACGAAAGGCTGCGGGCGGACTTCGCCTTGCACTTCAAATGTGACGGAAAGAGAGTTCCTTATGCTGCTGATACCTGATCACGCGAAGCAGACATTAAGTGACGAGTGCGATCTTCGTGATCGTGATCAGCCGCATTCCCCCAACCCCGACGCTTCGCGCGGAAAGACGATTGTCAGGGCAAAGGGCTTAGTCAAAGTTCTGGGCAGCGGTGCGAATGAGCTAAAAGTCCTTAAGGGCATTGATCTTGAGCTCAAGGCAGGTGAGCTCACCCTTTTGATGGGTCCCTCCGGCAGCGGCAAAACAACCCTGCTCTCCATCCTCGGCTGCATTCTAACGCCAACGAGCGGAACGCTGGAAATTGCGGGGGAATCTACTGCCGATCTTGGACCAGAAGGACTGGCCGATTTACGGCGGCGGCATGTGGGATTTGTATTTCAGTCCTATAATCTTTTTCCGACTCTCAACGCGACACAGAACATCCTGCTTGCCCTTGATCTTTGCGGGATCTCGGGGCCCGAAGCATCCGAATGTGCCGTTCGCGCGTTAGGGGAAGTGGGTCTCACCCACAGGGCCAACGCATATCCCGGTCAAATGAGCGGCGGTGAAAAACAGCGGGTGGCAATCGCTCGTGCGCTTGCAGGTTCCCCATCCGTCATCTTGGCCGACGAACCGACGGCAGCGCTCGACAGCGAAAACGGCAAAGCCGTGATGGCACTCCTGTCCGAAGTCGCTAAGGACCCGTCGCGAGCTGTTCTGGCCGTCACCCACGATCATCGCACACTGGCCTACGCCGACCGTATCATCCAGATCGAAGACGGTCGCATTGTTTCGGATGAAAGGCCCACCCCTGCACCAGAACCGGAGAGCATTGGCCACGCACCGGAGGGAAAGGGAGGCCATGAGCGTCGCCAACGGTGGAGCTGTCTCTAAACTTCTGATTTCTATAGTCTTTGTGGCAGCGGTGAGCAGCGCGGCGTTGCGCGGCTATGCGCTTAGTAATTTCCTTGATCAAAAGGGCACTGCGCAGCCTGCGGTAAGCACAAGCTGAATCACTTGGGCCGCCTCCGCTCCAGGCCGGGTTGAGGCAAGGTCTGGCGAGGTTCGGTCGGGTCCGCCCTAGGCGGCCGCATTGCCGCGATCCATGTACGCGAGAACGATCGCGTTGAAAAAAACGAGGCCCTTGTCAGCTCGATGACGAGGAAGCTCGCGCGCGGCTTACGGAAGCGGAAGCTTCGGCAGGGGCTCAGGAACGCGTACGAAACTCCGACCCGCAAGTCAGGGGCGTGCGGATATCCGACGAGCGGAAGATGCTGTCTATCAAGCCGAGCGCGACCAGCTGCCGCTGAAGGGCAGAAAGTTACGGTTGAACTTGAGGATCCTGGTCCTCTGGTTCCTGACATCCGTGTCGATGTATTCTTCCGCAAGGGATGAGGCAAGCTCGTTTCTAGAGGGTCAAGTCCCGCCAAGCGGAAGAATGAAGATCCTGCGCTTCCTGACCCGATTGTCTGAAGTTCGAATATGGACTAGCCGCATCCGACGTCCATAGTTTTGACTCGAGGGTAGACATGCTGCCTCAGGCGGACTTGCTCGCTCAGTGGCAAAATCGCGCGAGCCAATGGTTCACGACGTTACGTGATGAAATCCGCTCTGCATTCCAGCAGCTGGAAGACGAGCTGCCATCAGGAGCTCCGCTTTCAGATCGCCCTCCGGGCCGTTTCGTTGTAACCCCTTGGCAACGCACCGACTATACTGGCGCCCCCGGCGGCGGAGGCGTCATGTCCATCATGAGGGGGCGAGTGTTCGAAAAGGTCGGGGTGCACGTTTCGACCGTTTTCGGTCAGTTTGCTCCAGAATTCCGCGCACAAATCCCCGGCGCAAGCGAAGATCCGCGTTTTTGGGCTTCGGGCATTTCGCTGATTGCCCATATGCAAAATCCGCATGTTCCTGCTGTGCACATGAACACACGGATGGTTGTCACCACGAAATGGTGGTTCGGCGGGGGCGCTGATCTCACGCCGATGCTTGAGGCTCGGCGGACGCAGTCCGATCCGGACTCTGTCGACTTCCACGCCGCCATGCGCTCTGCGTGTGAAAAGCACCGAGTGGCAGACTATGCGCGTTTTAAGCAGTGGTGTGATGAATATTTTTATCTGCCCCATCGAAAGGAGACGCGGGGCATCGGAGGGATTTTCTACGATTACCTCTCCCCCTCGGAAGAAGAAGGTGGTTGGGAGGCTGCGTTCGCGTTCACTCAGGATGTTGGACGAGCCTTTCGGGATATTTTTCTCGAACTCGTGCGACGGAACTGGGAGAAGCCTTGGTCAGAAGCAGAACGCGAAGAGCAGCTCGTCCGGCGGGGTCGCTACGTCGAGTTCAACCTGCTTTATGACCGCGGAACGATCTTCGGTCTCAAAACGGGTGGAAACGTCGACAGCATTCTTTCATCAATGCCCCCCGTTGTGAAATGGCCGTAGCCGTCAGGGTGCCGGCAGCTCCAACCGCGCGAGCAATCCGCCGTACCGAGACTCCTTGAGCTCCAAGGTGCCGCGGTATGAGTGAGCCAGATCACTGACTATCGACAATCCAAGTCCAGAGCCAGGCTTCGTTTCATCCAGCCTAATTCCGCGCTTGCCGATGCGCTGGCGCTGCTCTGGTGTCAGCCCGGGGCCGTCATCTTCGATGGTGACGATAAGCCTCGGTACACTACCCCGGCCCTCGGGGCGCTTCACCCTCACTTCGAAACGAACACTCGCATGAGCCCATTTGCACGCATTGTCGAGGAGATTTCCCAGCATCTCCTCGAGATCATGCCGTTCTCCCTGAAAGCGCGCCAATTCTGGGCAATCAAGGTAAATTGCGATGTTCTTGTCCCTGTAAATCCGCTCCAAAGCCCGTTGCAGTGCTTCTGCGACAGGCAAAACTTCAGTAACTCGCACCAAGGAACCAGCGCTCGCAGCCATGCGAGCGCGATCCAGATAATGCGAAATCTGATCGCGCATCACCTTTGCCTGCTCTGCCACTTTTTGGGCGAGAGGGCTTGGATCGTCCCGCGCTTCGTTGGTAATGACGGCAAGCGGAGTCTTGAGGGCGTGCGCCAGGTTTCCGACCTGAGTGCGGGCTCGTTCGATCACCTCCTCATTGGATTGAATCAGAGCATTGAGCTCTTGTTGGAGAGGTTCGATTTCCGCTGGCAGATCGCCTTCCAATCTGGTTGCCTTTCCTGATCGAATCGCCGCCAAACCGTTCTCGATCGCGCGCAGTGGCAGAAGACCGAAGCGCACTTGGACCAAAGTGACTGCCACGAGCGCGACGCCGGCAAGTGTCAGTGCGACGGCAAGCTGTGTCCCGAAGCCGGCGACGCGTGCATCGAGCCAATCCAAAGGCCCGGCAACCAATATAGAATATTGCGGAGCGTTCGGATCGTTTCCGAACACCTCAATCGTCTCAGCAAGCCGCAACTTCTGGTTCAGAGGACCGACTGCATCCAGCCAGCGAATGCCTTGAAGATCAGGCTGAATTCCCTCCTCATAGGGAGAAGGCAGAACGAAGGACCCAAGTGACGTTGAGGACTTCGTTTGCCCAGTCGTCCCTGGCAAGGGTTTGATTTGCCAGTACCAGCCCGAGTTCTCGATCAGGAAAAGCGGCTCTCCTGCTTGCCCTGGTGTTAGCGGTTCCTGTTCCGCACCATCTATGCTATCCGCGTGGACGATTGTGAGGATCTGGCGTAGACGCTCGTCGAAGTTCTCTTCAACTTCCTGCCGGTAAACCGAATAGATGATGAGCCCTGCGACCGGCAGGATTAGCATTGTTGACGCCACCGCGGTCGCAAACAGCCGAAACGCGAGCGAATTAAGCCTCATCGGGCTCCTGAGTGAGCCTGTAGCCTAGGCCACGAACGGTCTTGATGAGGTCGGCCGGAATCTTCTTCCGCAGCCGGCCGATGAACACCTCGATGGTATTGCTGTCTCGGTCGAAGTCCTGATCGTAAAGGTGCTCGACCAGCTCTGTGCGCGAAACTACACGCTCGTTGTGATGCATGAGATACGCCAGGAGCCGATACTCATGCGAGGTGAGCTTGATGGGTTGGCCGTTGCAGGTAACGCGAGCGGTCCTTGTATCCAGTCTTAAAGGCCCGCATTCGATTTCGCTCTTGGCATGCCCAGCCGACCGGCGGACTTGTGCCCGAACCCGCGCCAACAATTCCTCCATGTGGAAGGGCTTGGCCAGGTAATCGTCGGCACCCGCATCGATCCCCGCAACTTTATCGCTCCATCGGTCTCGCGCCGTCAGGATGATAACGGGCATATTCCGCCCGATCCGGCGCCACTGCTCCAGAATACTGATACCATCCATCTTCGGCAGGCCAAGATCCAGGATGACGATGTCGTAAGGCTCCGTTTCGCCGAGGAAAAAGCCTTCCTCGCCGTCCCGAGCACAATCCACAGCAAACCCTGCGTCCGACAGAGCCTGCCTGAGCTGGCGGTTCAGATCCGGATCGTCTTCAACGACAAGGGCGCGCAACTTTGTAACCCCCTCCCGTGGTTCTCGGCAGCCCATAAGATAGCTCATACCCGTCATCGCTCATAGCCTTCAAGCGATTGGAACTGCAGAGACCTCTACCCGCAAAGCCGCCTTCGAGGTGCTGAAGATGTCCTCTCCAATCTGCCCCTAAGGCGGCTCCGAGGGCCTACGCTGCCATTATTGGAAGTTCGAAGCTGAACGGGACTTGAACATCAGAGCTGCGATGTCGTTCGATGGCGCTCTAACGATGAAGTCGCCCGCACATGACCGTAAATCGTCATAATAATACCAATAAGCCCGATAACCGCCTGAGTGAGCTGTGCTACCTGCTCTCCAAACTCGCGCACCAAGTCGGGCGTGATTTCGATGCCGATGAGTGGGCCAATTGCCGGCAAAACGGTCGCAGCAGCCGTAATCAGCGCACCCCAGATGGTCATAGAGTGCGCCCGCAACTTGCTAGAGCCTGTTGTGCTAACCTCTTGTGCCATCTTCTGTTCTCCCAGGTGAGGTTGAGAAGAGCTTGAATGCGGTCGATTGATCAGTCGCCGTGAAGCGGCCAGAGTGCGATCGACGCGCCGCAACCAACCACGACCAAATCGCCAGAAGTGGCCGAGGCTGCGGTATCGCGCGCGCCGGATGTCTGCGTATTTATTGATGACGTCTTCGACTCGCTGAGAATTTGCCGCCGCAAGGGTTTGGGGTCCAATAATGCCGTCGACCGTCACGCCTAGGCTCCGCTGCAACATACGAGCGGCATTGCCCACTCCGTGATTTACGGCGGCGTCAAAATGCATCAATGCCAGTGGAGGAGGAAGATCGGCGGCGCGCGAAGGAACCCAATAACGCTTATAGTAAATTGGTCGTACGTCTGCGACGGTTAGTTTCTTTAGTTCGCGAAGAAGTGCCTCTTTATTGAAGTCTGTTAGCTCGATGCCCCTGTAGGCTGCGTAGACTGCGAGGGTGATACCACGGTTTGTCGGGCCGCCGGGATCATATGGATCATTGGACCACCCCCCTTCCATTTCGAGCACATGGGTAAGCGCTCGTTCAAAGACTTCGTTCTTCGTCTGGGCTCCAATCGTCTTCTCCCCCGGCCAACGTAACCCAAGCAATCTAGCGCGTTCGTAAGGTTGGACGCTGACGGAATTCTGCTGATTGCCTCCCAGCAAGAAAACTCGAGTAGCATCCGCCCCAACTACGAAACCGACATGCCCTTTCCCTGGATCATTTCCTCGACTGCAAACCGCAATCGCACCAAGCTTCGCTGCTTGTAGCTCCGTTCCCCAATCAAGATAGGAGCGCGCCAACAACGAGCGCGTACTGGTATACCCTGATCGTTCGAGGCAGGCTCCTACAAATGCTGCGCACCAGGCTATCTCGTCACTGTTGATCTCGTTATGGCCTATGTCGCGAAAGAACTGCAAAATGCGATCATTGCTCGCGGCTCCGGCGACTTCCCGCACGCCGAATTCCCGCCACGCATGTGCGAGCCATGCAGGCTGTTCCATCAAACCCAACCTCTGGAAAAGGAGAGAGAATGCGAGGGATAATGGAGCCGATGAAATCAAACCACGGCTGAGCAAGGTGCGCCGCGGCCCCAAACTCGGCTTACCTGATAAACGCGAACAGCGATAGAGGATGGGAGCACACCAAAATCCTGGATCTGCTCTTGAGCCGTATATACGACATTCGGAATGTTGGTTGCGAACGTGCGCTTTACCGAGCCTCCGTCCAGTATCTCGACTTCGTAAAGCTCATCGCCCTCGGCAAGCGGCACCTCGTTGACCTCCCAGCTATCACCACCGATGCGCGTTCGACGTATCCACCGCAATTCCAAACTTCCATCAATCGTCCGCATCCCGCGCAGGTGAACAGGGCTCAACGGACGAAGTCCGATACCCCGATAAGCATGCCGTTCTAGGACGTAGTTGGGATGCCCAATATTCTGATTGGCTGGACCATAACGCCAATTGAAGGGAAGGCCAATTTCGTCGAACCCGATGTCAACTCGTGCTAGCGCTTGATTGAGCAAGACAAAAGGCGCACCCGGCGGGATTTCATTTTCGAACGCCACCTCTGTTCCCGCTTGTCCTCGTAACAAGCCGAATAGCTCATAAGTCTTGGGGCCAATAAGTTCTGCAAACTGAAACTGAAAAACCCCCCAGTCACCTGAAGAATTTCGAACAGCCGCTGCGTTTGCGCCGGCAAAAAGGCGTAGTTGGTCAACCGACGAAAGCTCTCCATGATAGAGCTGCACGCGAATACGCGTTCGCTTGTCCCTGCGTCCAACAGGCCCCGGCAACAGCGGCTCAAGGAGCTCACCTGCAATGGCCGGTGCTTGCACAATAGCCTGCAATACGTATCCCGCGTCCGACGGTGATCGAAAAAGTGCTATAGCGCCCGGCCAAGGCCACTGGGTAGCAGCGAAATAACCGGCATGGGCTGGCTCATCCCCTCGCAGGAGAGGCAAATCGAGGAAAAATCCAGTGGGCTGCCCTGAAGGATCTCGCCTGTTCTTCTGCGCCTCACGTCTTGCACCTTCTCCCAGCCTGTAAATCGCAGGATCGACGCTAAGCGCCTCAATCTCGCGAGGCCCACGATCTCCAATCTCTCTAATTCTGAACAAGCTCCTGCGGCCGTTGTGGAGTAGTGCCACGACATCCGAAGGTTCGATCGCGAGCTTGCTGGGAGGCAGGATGAATGAGGCTCTTTCACGCGCAGCCCATGTCTCAAACAACCACGCGTCGGCAATTGCTGCCGCCTGCTCATCGTCTAGCACCAACGCCAGGTCCGCCAAGGCAACCCGGGCGCTTGCCCCAGCAAGCCGACGCGCCTCTGCTACAGCCTGACGGTAGTCATTTGCGGCCGAGATGTATGATATCTTGGCGGATGCAGGAAGTTCAGTTTCCTGGCCACGCGTCAGCCGCAATAAGCTGGCATAAGGTGTCTCTTCGACCAAATCCTCAGGTGTTAACTCAACTACCTCTGTCGAAGCACCCCGGTGTCGAAAAACGATCTTGCCGTTGCTTTCCAGTGCATCGAAAAAGAAGGCGAGCTCGAGAGGCTGTAGCGCCTCCCTTGGCGACATCACGCGGTCGATCACATAGCCCGGAAGAATGCCGGAGAGACCGGAGGAATCGAATTCCGAGAAACCGGAATCCTCCAGTATCTTGTTAACGAGATCTCCAATTGGCGCACTTGCAACGCGACCATTGATCCAATGCCCTCGATGCCAATTGACACCGTCTCCCCATGTTTCCGTATCGTTCGGAAAAGCAGGAAAAGGCCGGGCATCCCAAGCGTAAACGTGTATCCGGGACGGGTCTACCATCGGTCCGCCGTAGATCGCCGAAACCGGGTTGAGGCCCGAAACCGCTCCTAAATGGTCGGGATTGTACGCCTCTATCAGCGCTTGTAGATAGCGACGCTGTATGAAGTCGTCCCGCTTACCACTCGAAAAATAAGGCAGGGACGTTTCAGAACTCTTTGGATCAACAAACACATTGGGTTGGTTGGCACCCTTATCAACAGCAGGGCAGCCAATTTCCATAAACCATACAGGCTTTGACTGCGGTATCCAGATAGTTGGCTCGCTTTGTTCAATCCCACCCGGCCGATCGTAGTGATAATTCAACCACCAGGACTTGAGATCTTTGTAGCGGAATACCCAAGGCTTGCCGTAGGCGTCAGTAATAGGTGTACGAACCTGCCGTACACGATCTTCAGGTTTGGCGTAATACCAATCAAATCCTTCCCCACCGGCAATATTCGATTTTAAGTAATCAAGATTATAGATTGATGGTGCGCCTGCCAAGGCATCGGCATGATCGTTACCGTCGCGCCAATCGCTTAGTGGCCAATAGACATCAATTCCGATCGCATCAATCGCGGGCGACGCCCATAATGGATCCAGGTTGAAGAAAACGTCCCCTGAGTCGTCCTCCGGCCGATGTCCGAAATACTCTGACCAATCTGCCGCATATGTTACCTTGGTAGTTGGACCGAGAATGCGTTTAACATCTTCCGCCAATTTCACCAAGGCAGAAACGAAAGGATAGGTGATCTGATCGCTGCGGATCTGCGTGAGTCCACGCATTTCCGATCCGATAACGAAGGCATCCACGCCCCCAGCCGCCTTTGCCAGATAGGCATAGTGCAGAATGAAGCGCCGGTACGACCATTCAGGCGGGCCGTGATATGTGACTGTCTCCCCCGATATTTGAAAATCGTTTACCGCCGCATTTCCCACAAAATGCGCGATCTCTTCTGCCGCCGCTGCTGTCTTATCGGGACTGCCCGGCTGACCTGGCGCTACGCTCAGAGTGATGCGCCCTCGCCACGGATATGGGGCCTGACCCAGTGATCCGCTTCGATATGGATCAGGTTTATTGTTGCCATGCGGCACATCCATAAGAATGAAAGGGGTGAGAACGACTGAAAAACCGCGATTCTTCAAATCTTGAATTGCAGAAATCACTGTTTGGTCAGACGGCGTGCCACCATAAGCGGGGCGCCCATGATGAAGACTTACGACATGCGCATTGGCGCGGGACACGCCCGCGACGCTCCAAGTAAGCGAGCTCGTCTTCTTGTTAGCGATTTCGACCCCAGGCCGGATCTGGCAGTGTCCAGCACGGAGATCTGTTCCAAACCAGCTCGTAACGAGAGATACGGATTTGACGTTAGGTAGAAAGGTTTGCAGTTGATCTAGTGAAACGGTCCAGTCCGTGCCGCCTTGGCGCGTATGGACGTTCTCAGCGACCTGAAGCCCCCAAGCCTCTCGCCGTGTCACCTCCTTTGACGAATAGACAAACTCCCCTGAACCCGGGATTAAAACGATGCCTTGTACATTGTGGTGGAAATCATCTACGGCTCGAAATACTTCGAACGAAAGTTGTGGGAGACGGTTGCCGTAAGGAGCTAATGGCATCCGTTCGAAGACAATATAGGCAAGGCCACGATAAGCAGGTGTATTTTCTGGCCCCTCGTGAGCACTAATCAAGCTGTCAGGTTGTTGATCCTCGGAACCTGTGTAGAGCCGCCACGTGATTGAGCCAAGGTCCAGTTCTTGGCCATCGGCCCACACTCGTCCAATACCGGATATCTCACCTTCGGCAAGGGCAACAGCAAAATTCGCGTAGTAGCGATATTCAATTTGCTTCGTCGACGCGCTGGATCCACCACCACCCTTTCCCCCGCCTCCTACTTCCGTCGTAACAACTTCTTCTTCAAAATCTGTGGCCCAGATAACCTGACCACCGATACGGGCTCGTCCATAAACCCGCGGGATAGGAGCTCCCTCCGTCGAGGCCGTTAACCGCAGATCAGACAGCCGTGGTCCAGTGAATGTACGAGTTTGGCCGGAGCCACCGAGCAAAGCCTGGTCAACGAATGAACCTGCAATAGCTCCGATCTGAGATCCTAGAGCTGCTCCGCTAATGGTCGCGCCGAAGACCGTAAGACCTGAGGGCAAAAGCGCGTTCCCAACGGCGGCGCCGGTAGCAGCCAGTGCTAGCGTTGCCATTAGTCAATGACCCCAGGAAAAGAAAAAACACCTGCAATGCGTCTTCGCCACCACGGCAGCAGCGAAACCTCGGCAACCGCAACGCCTTCCATTGCGTGGATCATGCTTTTTTTAGACGCCAAAACTGCGACGTGCTTCGCCGGCAAATCGCTTTGGAAGCGAAAGATCAGCACATCGCCCGGGCGCATATCTTCGCTTGCTACAGCAACCAAGTATTGCCGAGCGACCTCCAGAAGCGTCTCTCGATTTGAAGCTTCAGCCCAATCCCGACTATAGAATGGGATGGAAGCTGGCTCCGCGCCATAGAGCGCCCGCCAAATACCGCGAACAAGACCAAGACAGTCTGTGCCAACACCTTGAGCGCTGGCCTGATGATGATAAGGTGTCCCGATCCAAGATCGGGCAATGCGAACGATATCTTGGCGGCTAATTGCCGTGCCCCTCATCAACCTGCTCGACGAACGTACGATGCCACGAAATCATTTCCCGGCATATGGGGGAACCCTCGAAAATTCAAAACGTTCGAGAACTTGTCTCGGCAGGTCACGATTTGCTTGTCGCAACCCGCGACAAGTTCAACGATGTCCCCTATCGCCACTGGATATGCTGGCTCCTGCCACAACTCGATTATCGCGTCTCCCTGAACTCGTCGATGTGAGCGAATTTCAATACGAAGTCCTTTGTTCTCACCACTTTGAAATGCTAATAGTCCTTTTGTGAACCATTGCTCGTCAAAAGCACCGACTCCACTAATTTTGAAATTTCGCGCCGCCAGTATTTCTTGAACGATCCCGGTTCCCCGATACCGATCCAAACTTAGATTAACCCGGCAACGCTTATCGCCGAGACTGGCATCGCAGGCAAACTGAAATACTCGACCATGGGGCTGTTGTAGATAATGCGATAGCCCCCGCACCTCAGCTCGAAAATGCGCTCCCGCGCGTGTGACCTCTCCTAGACTACCGACACGCATCAACACCCGCTGCTCCGGATCCATCCAGTTGACCCGAAAGAGCTCTACGCGCGCGTCGTCGTAAAGGCCAGCGGCAAGATCCTGTTCCGATAAGCGATCCGAGCTGAGCGCGCTAGCAACCTCCAAGTTATCGACGCTCAAGCCCAGACTCTGCTGCATGTCAGTTGCCGTAAAGCCAGCTGCCGCTTCGAATGTCGTTCCATCGAAAGTTAAGTCGCGGTCATGATCCGTGAACCCGATGCGAACCCCGTCCCGGCGAGTCAGCCTCCAGCACCAACAAAGTGTAGTTGCTCCGCTGTTGAGATGTGCCTGCAAATCCGATGGCAAGGTTTTCATATGCGAATCTCGACGATTGGAATTGCGGGAATTGCGCCGTGTCGAAAACCCTGCAAGCTAACCTCAAGCTTGTCTGTATCGAACCGGACCGGTACGTCGAATTCAAAGCCCGCTGTTATACGGGCGCCTTGAGGCGGTATATTCTCTGGCCGAAACGTTATCACTCCAGTTGTGTGATCTACCACAAATGCTGCGCCTTCTTCCTGTAGCAACCCGTCAACGGCGACAAGAACGCTGCCTTCTACCGGCTTCTTAATTAATCGTTTCCAAGGCGCATAAGTGCCACCATACGTCTTAGAAAGTTGAAAAGATGCCATAGTCCCATCGCCAACTCCTATTACTTGATCCAAAGCACTCGGCGTTTGCTCCGGGGGGCAGGATTTCCAATCTGTATAATCTCTCCAACGAAACCCATATAACCGCCCCCGCCGTTCTTCAAAAAAAGCAATAACCTTGTATAGATCGTCGAGGCCTCTTATTCCGTAGCCTGCATTGTAACTTCGCCTTGAGTCAGCCCAACGCCCATTCCGTTCTTCGTGTCCGGATCCAAGAACTACAACGTCGGTTCTTCGCTCAGGGCCTCCAACCGCACCTCTCGAAATATCAGTAGGAAATCGCACTTCATGGAAAGCCATATCGACAACACCAACCCTAAGAGCGTCAAAGATTTCTCTGACCTACTGCCACCGCGCGGGCGAGCATCGCCGCGAGCTGTGTTTCCGAACGGCGAAAGCTTTCCGCATCGGGCGTGGATACGTTGATTGTTACCGAGATCTCGCCGCGGCCGTGTGAGACAACGCCGAGCTTTCCGTCGGGTCCGCGAGCAAGAGGCATGATTGCTTCAGGCCCTCTTTCTCCGGCAATTCCAATACGGCCCCCACTTAGCGGGAAACTTATCGGTGAAGCGATCACCCCGCCCGACGCAAACGGTACCGGCAAAGCATTCGCCCCTACGCCGCCGTTCGCGAACCTTATGGCTCCTGATAGGGCACCGCTAATAAGCGAGCTAACTCCTTGTTCCAGAGGACGGAATGCTGCCTGAAAAGCCATCCTCGATAAGCTTAGTGTCAACGAACGCAAGACATCTCCCAGATCCCGTCCGCGTAGGGCAATGCCTTGGAAAGCATTCATCAGCGCATTACCAAACTGTCGACCCATACGATTCGCATTCGCTAGCTCTTGCTGAAGTCTTGACGTGTCGGCATCAATCGTAACGGTCCAGGTTTCGCCAGTTTCATTCATCTGTCGGGGGTCCGTCCGGATAGGCTTGCATAAGCTGAATGAGCTCGGCGCGCGTTGGCGGGTCGGCGTGACGAAGCTCACCCGTGACTGCTTTCAAAGCGGCACGGAATTCCAAGATGGTCATGGACCAGAACACGCGGGGGTCAAGCCGCAACAGGCCGAGCCCGGCTGTCATGATGTCATCCCAGGGAAAGGGGCGGGGTTGCGCGCCTCCTCCCGCGCCGCATCGTCCTGTTTTTCGGGCGAACCGAAAGTTGCAGAGAGAAGGCGTGCAACAATATCTATGAACTCGAGAACCCCACTCTCGCTACGCATTTTTCTTACGTCATCGTCGCTAACATCATATCCGGCACCTCTCAAGCCCGCTCCAATGATTCGAACTGCGTCGTTTGCGCTGAGCCTGCCCTTCTCAAACCGCTCGGCTAACGCCAGCATGTCTTCACAGCCAAAAGCATCCTCTAACTCGGCAAGGGCTCCGAGCGTCAGACACAATTTCCAAGTCTTGCCATTCAAACACGCTTCAATCTCTCCTCGATGTCGATTGGCCACCTCGTGTCTCCTTTAGAGTGTGGAGAAACTCAATTCACCCGCTGACTCTAAGACGAGATCGAAAGAAACCTCTCCGTCATGTCGACCTGTCAGCTCGAAGGAAGTAATTTGAAATGGTCCCTGAACCGTTCCAAAATCAGGAATAACAACTTGCCACTGGCGAGCGTGACCATTGAAGAACGCTTCACGGACCGCTGCATCCGACGGAGCATCCTTGAAAATGCCCGATCCTGTAATGCGGGCACTCTTCACTCCAGCACCAGCCAGCAGTTCGCGCCATTGTCCGGCTGATTCTTGGTGTGTGACGTCTACCGTCTCGGCATTGAAAGAAATGCTTCGCGACCTCAGTCCCGCGACAGTTTCAAAGCTCCCAAGATTATCAACATCCATTTTGAGCAATAGGTCTTTGCCTTTCTGGGCACCCATGTCTGCGATCTCCGCAAGAGTTTGTTAAGACAGTGGCTCGGTCACCGCACGAAAACGAACAACACCATGGAAGTGCTCACTGTCGGACTCGCGCCGGGTTTCAGAATAGTCGTGCCTGAAGTTGACCAGCCTATGCCCGCGCATAGCGAAATTTCGATCATGCAAAGCAGAACGCAAAGCGCTCGCAATATCGTAGATTTCGATTCGACCTGCAGCGCGAGACCAAATATGAAACGTTATGGAATGTTCTTCTCCATCCCCGTCCCCGGTACTCCAGTCGCGAACTGAAATGTCCCCAAACGCTACGTAAGGATATTGAACCTTGCGCGGCACGAAGTCGTAGATCCGGGGCCCGCCGAGCACATTTAGGACTACGCTGTCATTAGTTAGAATATCATAGATTGCTGACTGCAGTTCGCGACTGGCTGAAATCATTATGCTGCCCCTCGTGCTCCGGTCGCTCCATGACGGTCTTCCGTGCTTCTCGTTGGCGGACACGCGCGGCGATTTTTCTTGTCAACGCCTGCACGGCCTGCCTAATCCCTTGAACGCGACAAGTGATTCTCAACGCTCTCGCTCCTTACAGATGCAACTTAGGAAGCGACGGTCACCTATTTTGTCCCAAACGGCGTGAATATAAAAAATTCGCGGTCCGCAAATAAATCTCATCTCCGGCCGAACATCCTCACGAAATCGAATCCTTATTTCGTACATCCAAACTCCGTAGGACGCGTCTGCCCGAAAAACCTCCTTCGCAGAAATCGGCCGAATTTCACTCCAAAGGGTTGCTATGGGCTGCCAAATGACATCAGCAGCTCCTCCCTGCACTGCGCTTCGGATTGGCTTCTCAAGGCGCAACCTTTGGCGCAGCGAACCAATACGCTGCCGTCTCAAAGTCGCACCTTCCGATATGGCATCAGCAACGCTGATACCGTGTCAGGAATTTGGCTCGCGCTCTGGCCGACGCTGACGGGCTCACGGTTCTCGTACCAGTGTGCAACAAGCATAAGCAATGCCTGACGGATTGGAGCTGGTACAAGTTCGCTAGCTTCGCCAAACCCGGCAATGAATTCTATCTCAATGCCTCCCCTGGGAACGCTAGGCTGCGGCCATATTCCGCTCTGCGAAACAAGCTGCGCTACCTGGTTGACGTATTCCAATATGTAGTCGTCACACGACAGGAGAGTTTCTCTGTCATCATCAATTTTGACCCGAACACTTCCAATCGATTGGACAGGCCGTAATGGTAGCTCAACGATATGCGATTTCGGCCATCGATCGAACTGCCACAACCAGCGCTGGGAAACAAGTGCCAGATTCAAAGCAGTTTCTATATGAAGACGCGAAGCAGTTATGAGGCTAGCAAGGACTGCGTCCTCATGACCATGATCAATACGTAGATACGCTTTCGCCTCCTCCACCGTAACCGGTTCAATCGCAGGCGGAGCAGTTAAGACAAGATTCATAGGGCTTCGCCAATAGCAACCATGAGGCGCAAGAGGGCGATCCCGAAAGATCGCCCTCGTAGACCTTCAACAAGCTCTACGCACCAAATTTCAGAAGCTTGATTGCATCGAAATCCTGTACACCACCACCTACCCTCTTCGTGGTATAGAAGAGCACGTAGGGCTTGGCGCTGAAGGGATCGCGGAGTACGCGGATTCCGACACGGTCAACGATCAGATATCCACGCCGGAAATCGCCAAAAGCTATGGCGAGGCTATCGGGCCCGATGTCCGGCATGTCCTCCGATTCTGCAACAGGGAAACCCATAAGGTTGGCCGGCTCACCCGGCTTTGCGGACGGCTGCCAAAGATAGGATCCATCCGAATCTTTCATCTTCCGCACCAGCGATTGGGTTGCGCGGTTCATCACAAAATGACCATTGGCGCGATATTCACCTTTGAGCGAATATACGAGATCAATGAGCTTGTCCGCCGGTGCCGTTTCGGGGAAATCACCTGAAACGCCTGTGGAAATCGTACCGATCTTGCCCCAGCTCCACGAGGCATTATCAATTGTGGGGTAGCTAAGGAAGCCTTTCGGCTTCTTGACGCCATCGCCTGCAACGAAGGCTGCCCCTTCTTGGGCCGCGAAGGTTACTCTCACTTCATCCGCAATCCACTGATCGATATCGACCGCCGCGTCGTCGAGCAGCGATTGGGTGGCTGCCGGCATCGCGTAGAGCTCCATTGTTGGGAAGGCCAGCTCGGCGAGCTTGGGGCCGGCAGTTTCCGGCCTAGGATCCGTCTCGCCAACCCACCCCGCTTCAGGGCCAGAGATGGCGAATGGCTTCTTATAGACGGATCCAGAAACCTGCCTAACCCCAGCGATGGCACGAATAGGCGAGATCTCCCGAACTGCACTGTTGATGGCTCGTTCGGTTTCTTCGGGTACTACGTAGCCACCGTCGGTGTCCGAACCGATAGAAAGCCCTTTCTCCTCAAAATTTCTCAAAGCATGGCTGTCACCGCTGCGCATATAGCTTTCGAAGGCAGCTTTACGGTCAAGGCCCGCAGATAGCCCAGCAGCCGATCCTAGCTGCGGGCGGCCGGCTTTCCGGACAAGTTCGTCGACCAACCGCTTGTGCTCATCAAGCGCCCGATCGATACGCGCCAGCTTTTCGACCGTAACGACATCCGCACTCAAATGGCGCTCCATTTCCGCCAGGCGTCTGTCGTTCGTTTCCTTGAAGGCCTCAAATGCTCGCATGAACTCTTCGAACGCGAGGCTAAGGTCCGCGTGCGAAGCCGATTTCACCTCGAGACCCTTGTCACTTAGCATGGAGACTTAATTCCTTTCGGCGAAAGAGGTTGACGGAAGAGCTGCGTCGCCTCAGCAATTTGCTTTAGCAACCGCTGCTCCCACGACGAGGCCTGCCCCGCATCCCGCAGGAGCTTGAGGCCTTTCAGGCCATCGCGCAGCACGGCGCGTGCCTCAGAGCGCGTGAACCCAGCGTCCTGCGTGAGCCAGCGCTCGAATTCACGTTCGGTCGGCGTTCGACCTCCAAATGGATGCGATTTCACTTTCGAGATGCGTGCTTCCGGCAGCATCGGAAAAGTGACTACTGAAATCTCCCAGAGGTCAATTTTTTCGAGTCGGCGCACCCCGGTGCGGGGATCGCGCACACCTTTTACCGTTCGAAAGCCGATCGATAAGCCATCAATGGCGCCGGCGCGCATGAGCGAAAGAACCTCACGCGCCCTAGCCACCTCGGTGGCAAGTTTTCCGCGAACGAACAGGCCTCGAGCATCTTCGTAAATCTTCAGCCATGTGCCGATCGGCTGATTGGGGTCGTGTTGGAATAACATCCGAATGCCCGTAGCGCCCCTTTTGGTGAGGCTCTCAGCGAACGCGCCGGGCATAACGATGTCTCGCCCAAGATCTTCGCGGTGAAAAAGACTGGCATACCCTTCGAAAATGCCATCCAGTGTTACTTCCCTGAGGCCATGCGACGTCAGCTTGACCTCACGAATTACCTCTTGCGGCTCTTCCTGCAGCGCCTGCATAAGCTCGTTCCGATTTCGCAGATGACGTTCGTGACTAGAGTTCTTCAAGCAGACGACAGATCGTCGCCGTCTGGCAAAGGCCCGTAGCCGACCGCTGCGCGCTTCTCATTTCGCGTCAGGAAGGAAGCTCGCTCCACGCGCGCCCACAACGCCTCTCGTTCTGAAGACAAGGCTTCGATGGCGTCGAGATCAGGTCGCAATTCCAAATGATTGCCCCATGCCGGCGCGAGCCAAGTCGAGAGTGATTTCGCCGTTCTGTACACAAGGGGGAGGACCGTCTGACGCCAGAACGTTCGGTTAGCTTCCTGGTAGTTTGCGTAGGTATTATCACCGGGAATTCCCAGCAGCATCGGCGGTACGCCAAGTGCTAGTGCAATTTCTCGGGCCGCAGCGTAGCGCGCTTCCATGAAATCCATGTCCCGCGGCGTCAAACTCATGACCTTCCAGTCGAGCCCCCCTTCGAGCAGTAGCGGACGCCCAGCATTACGCGCGCCCTGGAAGCCTGCTTCGAGCTCAGCTTTCAAACGATTGAATTGCTCATCTGTAAGATGAGCGCCGGACGAATACACCAGGGCGCCTGAAGGCCGTGCAGAATTGTCGAGAAGCGCCTTGTTCCAACGCGTCGCAGAATTATGAAGGTCTATCGCAGTGGCCGCCGCCTCGATCGGCGATAGACCGTAATGATCATTCAATGGATGAAAGAATTTCACATGAAGAATGCGGCTGACACCCGGTACAACTTCCCCTCCAACCAGTATGCGGCGATCGCCCACAGAATACTCAAAGGCTTCAGGCCAGCCATCTTTGCCAGGAACCACGCGCATCCGATCAGGACGCAATACATGTAGCTCAACTACGCGATCCGCCGCCGAGACTGCTTCGAGATAGGCGTTTCCGGCAACGAGCAAAAATCCGTAGCACGCCTCGAGCAGATCTGCTGTCGTTCGTCCCGCACCTGGCCGCCGCAAGAGATCGAGAAGCGGGTGATCTTCGATTTCGGCCTCACCCTCGTAGAGCAAGAGGGGCACGGATGCTGCCGCTTCCGAAATCATTCGAACCGCGCGATAAACGATGGGATTTTGCATCATTCCTTCGCGCGCAAAAGCAGTAAAATCCCGCGGCATCCACGCCGGTGACCCGAGATTTTCCATCGCGATCAAGGGCAGTGGCGCACGGGATTTTTGCTCCCCTGACCGCAGCGATCGAAAACCCAGGGCGCGCGCGATCCGCGCCAGCTGCGAAGGCTGTCGTTCATCAAAGGTCATACGTTTCACCGGATTTCGCTGTTAGTGCCGGATTTATCAGAGCATCCGCACAACGGGCCTAGGCGGCGCGTCGAGAATGAGATCGGTCAGCGCCCAAACCAGCGCGTCGACGCGATCTGGGCTGTTTCCCAAAGAACGACCATCCGAACCGAAAGTCAGCATTTGCATTTCAAGCTCGGGATGCTGGCCAACGTGACAAACGCGGCCCTCCGCGTATAAGGCCGCAACCGGCTCCGCGCGCAGCCATTTTCCCCGCGTTGCACGCACCAATCGGATCGGAAGTGCGGGGTCGATCTGGCGCAAAATTGTCTCAACCAAATCCCCACCCTGGTTGACCTCCGCCACAAGACGATCCGCCGCGAAATCTCTATAGGCCGCAATGGCAGCTCTTGCCCAAATCTGCGGTTCACGGCCCTGAAGCGTTCGGTCCGAAAGCACATAGGCCCGCCCATCCGCGCCAATTCCTGCCACACATATCCCGCAGGCGTCGGATGATTGGGTAGCGGTAACGGGCGGGTCGACAGCGACGACGATGCGTTGCAGTTCCGGAGCCGTGGCGACCCGATGCTGTTCTATCCACTCGCGCTGCCATAAGGCACCGGACAAATTTTCGATCAGCTCTCCCTCAAGCTCCTGCCGCCCAAGGAGCGTTCCTCCATATCGCCGCTCCATTTCTGCGATGAATGTCGGTGCGAGATTTGCCTCATTATCGCGCGTGCGTACGCGGGTAACCACCGTGGCGTCATCGCTCATGATGCGCTTCAGAATTTCTACCGGTCGCGGCGTTGTCGTTACGACCTGGCGCGGATTTCTTCCCAGCCGAAGGCCAAACTGTAACATATCCCAGGTTTCTTCGGCGTAGCGCCATTTCGCGATTTCATCGAGCCAAGCCGCAGCGAACTGCGGTCCTCGCAGACTTTCTGGATCCTCGGCCGAGAAAAGCTGGGCCACGACACCATTGGGCCAAACAAGTTGCCTTTTCGAGAACTCATAGTTCGGACGAGCATCAGGCGGGTGCACTGCCAGGATTCCGGAGACCCCCTCAACCATGACGCTACGGACCTGATCGAGCGTTTCGCCGATAAGGGCGATTCGGCCATTGCTTGGCCCAACTGTTCTTCCCAGCGCTTCGGCCTCCGCTCTTACCCACTCGGCGCCTGCCCGCGTCTTTCCCGATCCGCGTCCGCCGATAATAAGCCACGTGCGCCAGGGCCGGCCGTGCGCGTTGGCTTCAGGAGGCAACTGATCATCGCGCGCCCACGTTTCCCAATCCCAGGCCAGAAAACGAAGCTCATCGAGCGAAAGCGTCGAAAGCGCGTCAGTAAGGTCATCAAGTTCTATTGTGTTTTCGCAGTCGCAGAATGCGCTCCGCAATTTCGAGGCGGAGGCGGACCGCTTCTTCCTCGTCGAGGTTGCTTCCTGAGCTGACTTTGGCAGAATTGGCTCTGACGGCATCGCGGTCCGATTGCAGTTCGGTCAATTTTTCAATGGTTCGCGTCAAGGCGCCAATCGCACGTGTCTCGCGTTCCCGGTCCGCGGCAGTACCGGGTTCCTCCGATCCCATGCGCATCTCCAACAGTTCAATATTTCGATCGACGACCTTAAGTAGCCGGGCAATGAGACGGCTTCGCTCAGCGGCAATAGCTTGTACGGGAGTACGACGCGACCCAGAATGCAGCAAACGTTTGGTCCATCCTTCCGCACGCCGTCGTCTTTGAATCGCGGAAACGCTCACACCATATGATGCTGCGATCTCGGCGACCGTCATTTCCCGTCCCTCGTACAGTCGGCGAATAGCCTCCCAATCGAGCTCTCGCCGCGGCGAGGCGGTTTCTTGGCTCATGCTTCAAAAAGAATGTTCGGAAAAGAAAAACGCGGCAGTTGCGCCCTGCACGCAACTGTCGCGTTATACCTTCTTCATACACGAACAGCGTCACGCTGTCAATAGGGTTCTTGCGATTTATCTCACGATATCAATAGCTTAATTGATGAACGCGTACACAAGCGATTTTATCACAAATTTTCTCAGCGGGGATAAATTGGAATGCATCTCTAATTCAATTGTTGCGCTACACCCTGCTGAAGGGCGAGAACCTGTCCAGCCAAATAAAGCGAACCACAGATCAAGATGCGTTTGGGAGTAGTTTCCTCGCTTTCGATTTGGCGGATGGCTGCAGGCACGTCAGTTGCCGCGCTGGCCTTAAAACCGAGATCGCGCGCAATTCGGGCGAGAGTTTCCGGTTCGTAGGGTGACTCGTGTGCTCCTGGAATGGGAACCGTAACAATGCTTTTTGCCAGACCGCTGAAGGGGCCCAAAAATCCGGCAGCATCCTTTTGCCCCATCATCCCGACGACCAAATGTAGTGGGCTGGATGAGCGCTCTTCCAAATCGGCGAGTGTCTGAGCAATTGCAATGGCACAGGCAGGATTATGTCCACCGTCAAGCCACAGCTCCGAACCGGAACTCAAGAGATCAGATAAGGCACCATGTTTAAGCCGCTGCATGCGCGCCGGCCACTCGGCCTCAGCCAAACCGCGGCCAATTACATGCTCGTTCAGGGGAAACTGACGTAGCTGAAGGGCTGCAGCAACGGTCGTTCCGGCATTGATAATCTGGTGTCTGCCGATCAAACTTGGTTTTGGTAGATCGAGTAAAATGTTTTCCTGCTGAAAAACCAGCCGGCCGCGCTGCTCATAGGCATCGAAGTGATAACCCCACGCCACGACCGGCGCGCCAACATCCAAGGCTCGCTGGCGGATGACATCGAGAGCCTCGTCCTCTTGCTGGGAAATGATGGCTGGTACGCCGCGCTTGAGAATTCCGGCCTTCTCTCTCGCGATTTCCGCCAGTGTATCGCCGAGCTTGTCGGAATGATCGAGTGCGATGGGCGTGATAATCGTCAGAGCCGGATGGGACACAACATTCGTTGCATCCAGCCTGCCGCCGAGCCCCACCTCCAGAAGTACCACATCTGCCGGGACTTCGGAAAACGCCAGAAATGCAGCAGCAGTTGTAATCTCGAAAAAAGTAATCGACTCGCCCGCGTTAACTCGCTGCACGCGAGTGAGCAGGTCCACGAGATTAGGCTCTGAAATAGGCCGGGATCTGCCATCCACATCGGCCAAACTGATGCGCTCGTGAAATCGAACAAGATGGGGCGAAGTATAGACGTGCACCCGCAAACCCGCCGCCTCAAGCATCGCCTTGAGAAAGGCCGTGGTCGAACCTTTGCCATTCGTGCCGGCGATATGAATGACAGGCGGCAACTTCTTATGGGGATTGCCGAGCTTTTCCAATAGGCGCTCAATACGCCCGAGCGACAGGTCGATGAGCTGCGGATGCAGCCGCTTCATTTCAGCAAGGATTTCGTCGCTCGTGGGCATAATTAGCTCCCCTGCCCGCGATACCGTCGCGAGCTTCGCATATCTTTGGACCTTCAGGGCAGCCGGCGATCAGGGACTACGTGCGCCGTCGTCAGAATGGGGGCGCGCCGAACCGGCTTCATTTTCCCGCGCCGCCTTCTCGCGCTTGTCGAGCCGAGATGGAGTAAAGCGTTCCTCATCGGGAACCGGCTCCGCCTCGATAACCTCGTCCCTGGCACGCGGGTCGATGATATGGCCTTCCGTCCCTGAGCCATTCAGGTAAGCATGCCCATTGAGCCCTTTCGCCTTGGCCTTGCCGAGCGACTTGTTGGCCATAAGCAGGCGGCAAATCCGCGAAAGGGTTTCGCGCATCTTATGGCGATGCACGACCATATCGATCATACCATGCGCAAGCAGATACTCTGCCCGCTGGAAACCTTCCGGCAGCTGCTCGCGGATGGTCTGCTGGATAACCCGCGGGCCCGCGAAACAGATCAGCGCGCCAGGTTCAGCGATGTGGATATCTCCTAGCATCGCGTAGGATGCCGTCACACCGCCCGTGGTTGGGTCCGTGAGCACAACAATATACGGCAACCGCGCCTCACGCAGCTGCTGCACGGCAATCGTCGTGCGCGGCATCTGCATAAGCGAAAGAATACCCTCTTGCATGCGCGCACCGCCTGAAGCGGCAAAGAGGATGAAAGGCGTCTTCTTCTCGACGGCGCGCATCATGCCAGTGATGACCGCCTCGCCCGCCGCCATGCCGAGAGACCCGCCCATGAAGCGGAAATCCTGGGCAGCCGCCACGATTGGTAGGCCGTCAAGCGTGCCCTCTCCCACGAGCACGGCGTCCTCCAGCTGGGTAGCAGCTCGGGCATCCTTCAGCCGATCAGTGTAACGCCGGCCATCGCGGAACTTCAGCGGATCAACCGGAACGCTCGGGAGCGGAATCTTTACGTACTCGCCATTGTCGAAGAGGTGCTTGAGGCGAACGTCGGCCGCCATTCGGAAATGGTAGTTCGAGCCGGGCACGACGAACTGGTTGGCCTCGAGGTCTTTGTAGAAGACCATCTGGCCGCTTTCCGGGCACTTTATCCAGAGGTTGTCCGGGACCTCGCGCTTCGTCGTCAGGAAGCTGCGGATCTTTGGACGCACAACGTTGTTGATCCAGTTCACTCTCGAGTGCTCCTCACACCCTGAAAACCAAGCTGTAACACCCCGGCAATGCTGTTTCCGCCCTAGGTGGCTCGCAAGCCTAACCCTTCATGTTCGCCTGCACCGGGCTCGTTCGCAATCCACCGGCCAGGGTTTTCACCAGCTCCAGCACTTCTGGAACCGTGCGATCCGTCGCTCTTCCGTCGGGGCCGAGCGTGCGCTCGATAGCGCGGACCAATGCTGAGCCAACAACCACACCATCCGCACCAGAGGCAATGGCTCTCGCTTGTTCGGCCGTGCTAACGCCAAACCCGACGACGACCGGAAGCGTGGTGGCTCGCCGAATTCTGTCAACCTGGCTGTGGACTTCTTCAATGTCCGGTGCAGCCGTCCCCGTGATACCGGTAATGGAAACATAATAGACGAACCCGCTCGAGTTGGCGAGCACCGCAGGTAGCCGCTTGGAATCCGTCGTCGGCGTCGCGAGCCGGATGAAGTTCAGCCCCTTCTCCATCGCCGGCAAGCAAAGCTCGCCGTCCGCCTCGGGCGGAACATCGACGATGATAAGACCGTCGACGCCTGCCGCCTTGGCATCGTTCAGGAATTTCGGCGTCGGGTAGACGTAAATTGGGTTGTAGTAGCCCATCAACACGATGGGCGTGCTCTGGTCCTGCTTACGGAATTCCCTAACCAGCTGCAGCGTCTTCCGCATGGTCTGGCCGGCCTTGAGAGCGCGCTGCGAAGACGCCTGTATGGCCGGCCCATCCGCCATGGGGTCCGAGAACGGCATCCCCAACTCAATGATGTCGGCACCCGCGGCGGGCAGGCCCGCCAGCAATTTGGCACACGTATCGTAGTCGGGATCCCCCGCGGTGACAAAGGTTACCAGTGCACCCCGGCCCTCCTGTTTGAGTGCCGCGAAGCGGTCGTCGATGCGTGTCTTGCTAGTCATTCTGAGAAATCCCGCCCCGTCAGGTTACATCTTCATTCCGAGGTGCTCAGCCACCGTGAAGATGTCCTTGTCCCCGCGCCCACACATGTTCATGACCAGAAGATCACTTTGCGGCAAGGTCGGGGCGAGCTTGCAGACATGGGCCAGCGCATGAGAGGGCTCAAGCGCCGGGATGATGCCCTCGAGCTTGGTGCAAAGCTGGAAGGCCTCCAACGCCTCCTTGTCGGTGACGGCGACGTAATTGACCCGCCCCGTCTCCTTGAGCCAGGCATGCTCCGGCCCGATACCCGGATAGTCGAGGCCTGCCGATATCGAATGGCCTTCGAGGATTTGTCCGTCGTCGGTCTGCAGCAAGTAAGTGCGGTTGCCATGCAGCACGCCGGGCTTGCCACCGTTGATCGAGGCGCTGTGACCATTCGGCACGTCCAGGCCGTACCCTCCTGCTTCGACGCCGTAAATCTTGACGTTCGGCTCATCGAGGAAAGGATGGAATAGGCCAATGGCATTCGACCCACCGCCGATGCAGGCCACGAGCGTGTCCGGCAGACGGCCCTCTGCCTCCAGCATCTGCTCGCGAACCTCCTGGCCGATCACCGACTGAAAGTCGCGCACCATGGCGGGATAGGGATGCGGGCCGGCGGCCGTGCCGATGATGTAATAGGTGTTGCGGACGTTGGTCACCCAGTCGCGGAGCGCCTCATTCATGGCGTCCTTGAGGGTTCCGGCCCCCGACGTCACGGCGTTGACCTTTGCGCCGAGCAGCTTCATCCGGAATACGTTGGGCTTTTGGCGCTCGACGTCCGTGGCCCCCATGAAAATCTCGCAGGGCAGGCCATAACGGGCGCAAACCGTCGCCACTGCGACACCGTGCTGGCCGGCTCCGGTCTCGGCGATGATGCGCGTCTTGCCCATCCGCTGCGCCAGCAGGATCTGCCCGAGGCAATTATTGATCTTGTGACTGCCCGTGTGGTTGAGCTCGTCGCGCTTGAAATAGATTTTCGCGCCGCCCTTGAGCCCCTTGGAGGCAGCGACCTCCCGCAAGTGTTGCGTAAGCCGCTCCGCGTAATAGAGCGGTGACGGCCGCCCCGCATAATGCGTGTTGAGCCGCTTGAGCTCTGCCTGAAACTCGGGGTCTTTTTTCGCTTCCGCGTAGGCCTCCTCGAGCTCGAGGATGAGCGGCATGAGCGTCTCGGCAACGAACCGCCCGCCGAACATACCGAAAAAGCCGTGCTCATCCGGCCCCATGCGATAACTGTTGGGGCTGGGGGCGGGAGCTGCCCTGCCGTCACTAGCCGTGCTCATGCGCTCCTCATCTCCATACGAGTAGAAACTCCAGTATCTTCCGTCGCGCCCTTGGCAGCCTTCAGGAACTCGCGGATCAATTCCGGATCTTTCTCACCCGGCCTGACCTCAACGCCGGAGGACACATCAACACCCTCCGGAGAAGTGAGCCGAATGGCCTCGGCGACATTACGCGGATTAAGGCCGCCGGAAAGCAGGAACCGCAGACGGCCTTTGATACCTTCCAGGGCGCGCCAATCGAAAGAGATGCCATTGCCGCCGGGAAGCGCACCACTCATTCCCCGAGGGGGCTTCGCGTCGAAAAGGAATAGGTCCGATACGCCCTGGTAATCGAGCGCACGGTCGGCATCGGCGCGGGTCTCCACGCTGATCGCCTTCATCACCGGCAGCCCGTACTTGGCCTTAATTTCCGCAACACGCTCCGGCTCCTCCTTGCCGTGGAGCTGGAGCAGGTCTGGTTCGACCACGCGCACCACCTCGTCGAGCAGCGCGTCATCCGGATCGACAACGAGCGCCACCACCCGGGCACGCTCGCGGGCAAGTTTGGCCAAGCGCCCGGCTTCCTGAGGCGAAAGGCTCCGCGGGCTCGGGAGATAAAAGACGAAGCCGACGTAGTCAGCGCCGGCATCGAGCGCAGCTTCCAAAGCTGCCTCGTTCTTCAGCCCGCAAATCTTGACCTTGACCGCCATCATTCCCTGCTTGCAAAGGCGCTCGGCCGGGCCAATCGTTTGCCTCTTTCCCGCGCGCCCCTGCTATGTGCACCTGCCGGCACCGAAACGCAACACCGGCGGCGCCCATTGGCGTATCGCCCGCAGTTTTTTCAGTCCCGTTCCGACTTAGTTGGCGAGATGCGCCCCGCGCCTATTGGCTTTCATAGACGGCGATCGCCGCCGCCAGGTCCTCAATTGAGGCGCCGACCGACTTGAACATTGTGATCTCTTCGGCCGAGTTGCGACGTGGAGCCGTCCCGCTTGCCAGCCCGAAAAGATCGCCTTGTATGTCGCCCTCGCGGATGATGCCGGCCTTCAGGGGCATCACAACGTCACCAGCCTCGCTCAGGCCGCCGGCCATTGTATCGACCCAGACTCGAGCCCGGCGCACAACCTCGTCGTCCGTCTCGCGCATGTCAGGACGGAACGCGCCCACGCAGTCGACATGGCACCCGGGTTTCAGCCACGCGCCGTGAATCAGCGGCGTCGAGGAGATAGTGGCAGTGGATATGACGTCGGCGCTGCGGGCAGCCTGTTCGAGATCGTCCACCACGGTTACGCTGAGACCCGTGCCTGCCAGCTTCTGCTTCAGCTCCTCAGCCCTTTCGCGCGTCCGGTTCCAGAGCATCACCTCTTTTATGGGGCGAACTGACGCGTGGGCGCGAACCAGGTAAGGACCTAGCGCCCCAGCGCCCACCATGAGCATCCGGCTAGCATCGGGCCGGGCCAGATAGCGTGCCGCCAGCGCGGAGGCAGCCGCGGTTCGCCAGACCGTCAGAGTGGGGGCATCGATGATTGCAAGCGGCTCACCCGTCTCCGTCGAAAGGAGGATATAGGCGCCATAGATGGCCGGTTTGCCCAACCGCGAATTGTCGGGAAAAACAGTGACTTGCTTGATTCCGATGTAACGGCCGGCGGTTTCTGCTCCCGGGGCCGAAGCCGTCCACGCGGGCATCAGCAGAAGCGTCGCGTCTGGGCGCCCATCGAGGTGCACGGTGTGATGGTGCCGGGGCGGCGAGATCGCTCCTGTGCGGAAGGCTTCTTCCAGCACGTCGACCAGCTGAGGATAGCGTAGTGCCGCCTCAACCGCGGCAGCGTCTATGAAACGCATCGATAGCGGCCCTCGTCAGTGACTTGCCAGGGCAAGCTGCCGCGCATCTGAGGGTTGGCCAGACGCCCTCCGCTGCGCCGCCAGGGTCGCATCCCGCTCCCGCGTCAACCGTTCGGCCTCGGCTCGCCAGCGGGCGGCATCCTGACCACGCGCACGAGCCAACCTACGCCAACGGCTCTGGCTCATCCACGTGGCCGTGCCGCCAAGCACCACACCAATGATGAGCATTGCGAAGAGGTAGGCGTAGAATGGGAGCTCCAGCGCCAATACCGGATTTTGGGGATTGAACGGATCGAGCACCAACAGCACCGAATGCCGGTTGGCGACCGCCAATGTGACAAGGAACACGGCCGACACGAAGCCGACCAGCAAACCTACGATCCGCCCGATCACCAGTCAGTCCTTTCCAAATGGCGCACGGCCACCCATGCCTTATGCGGAGTTCGGCCTGTTAATGCGCTCGCGCAGCTCCTTGCCCGTCTTGAAGAACGGAACGTACTTCTCCTCGACAGGTACCGGAGCCCCTGTCCGTGGGTTGCGACCGATACGCGGCGCCCGGTACTTGACCGTGAAAGCGCCAAAGCCTCTCAGTTCCACGCGATCACCACGGGCAAGGGCATTCACGATCTCGTCGAAGATGACGTTGACGATCCGTTCGACGTCTCGGTGATACAGGTGTGGATTGGCCGCGGCAATCCTTTGAATGAGTTCGGACTTGATCACGGGCGGGCCCTCCGGATGACATAAAGTATTTGTAATTTAATCAGTTTTCCGAAGGTTGCCAAACCGACAGGAGCCCGTCAAGGGAATAGGCCCCGAGGGTGCGGTCCTTGGAAATCGCCTTGGCGAAGTCCTGTACGAACCCACGCGCAAAGTCTGCCGCCAGCCCCGCCACAGCGCCTGTTAGCGACCAACCAACACCGTCGTCCTCTTTCCAATCGACGACCTTCAGATCTTTCTCAACACCGCGGCTTTCGAGCCAACGAATGGCTTCCTCTTCACCGCCGATCGCGTCGATCAGCTTGTACTCCAACGCCTCGCGTCCGGAAAAAACACGCCCCTCAACAAGTCCGGGAACTGAGGCAGTGTCGATTTGCCGGCGTGTACGCACGAGGTCGACGAACCACTTGTGGCTCTCAGCGATCATCTGTTCGGTCAGTGCGCGGCCGGTCTCATCCAGCGGCTGGAAAGGCGAAGGGTTGGCCTTCAGCGGACCGCTCTTCACCTCGTTCATCTTCACGCCGAGCTTGTCGAGAAGCCCCGAAACCTCCGGCCACTGCATAATCACGCCGACGGAGCCAGTGATCGTGTTGCCCCGCGCAACGATGTGATCTGTACCGAGACCCGCGATATACGCTGCCGACGCGGCAACGGTGCCAAACTGCGCAACGACCGGCTTCTTCTCCGCCAAGCGGCGCAAGGCTTCGTAAACAGCCTCGCCACCTGTCGTCGTCCCGCCGGGGCTGTTGATGTAGACGATGACCCCGGCGACATTCTTCGCCTCTCCCAGTCGATCCAGCAGCTTGAGGAAGATTCGGTCCTCGGAGATCATGCCCTCGATCGAGATCCGGGCGATCTGCCGTCGATCGACGATGCTCGTATCGCCCACGAGGAAGAATGCGCCCACGGCAAAGGTCAGCGCGATGACCGCCAGGATGCGCCAAAAGGAAAGCTGGCGCCTCACCCGGCGACGTTCGAGGATCGACTCGGTTTCGAGACTCATTCTCTACCGTGCCGCCGATTGGCGACCCCTGACTGCTGTGGCTACCTGGACCAGACCAGAACGTAGGTCTGTCCAATAATGCATTCAACGGGACAATAAATGTTAAAGGGAGCGCAGCCGGAAGACCGCGCTCCCTGCAATCCCGTTGGAACGAAGCTCGGATTACTCCTTCGCCTCGTCCTCGCGCTTCTTGATGGCGGCCTTGAAGATGTCGCCGAGCGAAGCACCCGAGTCGGTCGAGCCATACTGCGCAACCGCCATCTTCTCCTCGGCAAGCTCGAGCTGCTTGATCGAGACAGAGATGCGGCGGGCTGCCTTGTCGACGCTGACAACCGCGGCATCGACCTTGTCGCCGACGTTGAAGCGCTCCGGCCGCTGCTCGGCACGGTCTCGCGACAGATCGGACCGCTTGATGAAGGTCGTCACATCGGTGCCGACGATCTTCACCTCGATGCCGTTGTCTTGAACGGCGACGACCTCGCAGGTGACCGGATCACCCTTCTTGTAGCGGCTGATCACATCGAGCGGGTCACCCTGGAGCTGCTTGATGCCAAGCGAGATGCGCTCCTTGGCCGGGTCAACGTCGAGCACCACGGCTTTAACCACGTCGCCCTTCTTGTACTCCTTGATGACCTCTTCGCCCGGACGGTTCCAGTCGAGGTCCGAGAGGTGGACCATGCCGTCGACACCGCCGTCGAGGCCGATGAACAGTCCAAACTCAGTGATGTTGCGGATCGGGCCCTCGACGACGCTGCCCTTCGGGTGCTGGGCAAGGAACGCCTCCCAGGGATTCTCCTGGGTCTGCTTGAGGCCGAGGCTGATCCGCCGCTTCTGGGCGTCGACCTCGAGGATCTGGACCTCCACCTCCTGGCTCGTCGAGACGATCTTGCCCGGGTGAACATTCTTCTTGGTCCAGCTCATCTCGGAGACGTGGATCAGGCCCTCAACGCCCGGCTCCAGCTCCACGAAAGCGCCGTAGTCAGCAATGTTGGTGACGGTGCCTTTGAAGCGCGCACCGACCGGGTACTTGGCCTCGATGCCCTCCCACGGGTCGGACTGCAGCTGCTTCATGCCGAGGCTGATGCGCTGCGTCTCGGGGTTGATGCGGATGATCTGCACCTTCACCGTATCGCCGACATTGACGATCTCGGAGGGGTGATTGACACGCCGCCAGGCCATGTCGGTGACGTGCAGCAGGCCATCGATACCGCCCAGGTCGATGAACGCGCCGTAATCGGTGATGTTCTTGACCACACCTTCGATGACCTGACCCTCCTCGAGCTTGGCCACGATGTCGGCGCGCTGCTCAGCCCGGGTCTCCTCCAACACCGACCGGCGGGAGACGACGATGTTGCCGCGCCGGCGATCCATCTTGAGGATCTGGAACTGCAGCGGCTGATGCATCAACGGGCCAATGTCGCGGACCGGCCGGATATCCACCTGGCTGCCCGGCAAGAAGGCGACAGCGCCGTCGAGATCGACGGTGAAGCCACCCTTGACCTTGTTGAAGATGACGCCAGTAACCTTCTCGCCCCGCTCGAACTGCTGCTCGAGGCGCGCCCAGCTCTCTTCGCGGCGAGCCTTCTCGCGGCTCAGCACCGCCTCACCGAGGGCGTTCTCCACACGCTCCAGGTAGACCTCGACCTCGTCCCCAACCTTGAGGTCGGCGGGCTTGCCCGGAGTCGCAAACTCCTTCAACGGCACCCGGCCTTCCACCTTCAGGCCGACGTCAATGACGGCCATGTCCTTCTCGATCGCGACGACCTTGCCGCGGACGACGTTGCCTTCGTAGACGACGTCCTCGGCAAGAGTTTCATTCAACATGGCCGCGAACTCTTCGCGGGACGGCGTCAGCTCATTCGAGATCTGAGGTGTGCTCATCAAGTTTCCTTCAGGTCAGTCGGTAGGCCTCCACCCACCGGGTTTTGAACTTCAACGTGCCTCTGTCGTCCCGCCGGCACAGCCTTCTGTCCGGCTGGAGGCGTCCAGCGCGCATGTTCGGAATCAGTGATTTTCAGCGAGCCGCCGACAGAGGGGTCTGCCCACCAATGGGATTTGGGGCGCGGCAGCTGGCGCACCCTATTGGCTGATCTTCCTCTTGATCAGTCCGACGGCGGCGTCGAATGCCGCCTCTATATCCAAGTTGGTAGTATCGAGCAATATGGCGTCGTCAGCCGGCCGCATTGGAGCGTTGGCCCGGTTCGCGTCGCGGGCGTCGCGCTCCCGAATTAGTGCCAAGACTTCTTCGTAGCTTACAGTGTCGCCTTGAGAGAGCCTTTCAAGGTGCCGCCGCCTGGCGCGAACCTCGGGCTCCGCCGTCACATATATTTTTACGGTCGCGTCGGGGCAGACCACCGTTCCGATGTCCCGCCCATCCAACACTGCCCCGGGCGGGCGGCGGGCAAACTCCCGTTGGAATGTAAGGAGGGCCGCCCTTACTCCCGGTAACCGAGCAACGATGGAAGCGGCCTCGCCGATGCCGGCTTCACGAAGCTTCGGGTCATCGAGGGTGCCCGGATCCAGGTTGCGTGCACAATCGACCGCGACCTCCTCGTCCTCTAGCGCGGCCCCTCTCACCAACACGTCACGGGCAACCGCCCGATAGAGCAGGCCAGTGTCGAGGTGCGCTAGCCCAAAGTACTGGGCGATGCGCTTGCCGAGCGTCCCCTTCCCGGATGCCGCTGGTCCGTCGATGGCGATGATCATCTCAATCTGCAACCTGTGAGCAACCGGTGCCGGGCAAGCCCTTCCGAAACGCTGCGATCCTCTAACCAATGTGCGCGCCGAGCGACGCCATGACGTCCCGGAACTCCGGGAAACTCGTCGCGATCATGCTGCCATCGTCTACGGACACCGGCTGCCGGCTCGCAAGGCCCATTGTGAGAAATGCCATCGCGATTCGGTGATCGAGGTGCGTTGTCACCGTCCCGCCGCCCGAAACCGCGCCGTTCCCGTCCACGATCAGGCTGTCGCCAGCGACGATTGGCTTGATGCCGTTAGCTTCCAGGCCTGCTGCGGTTGCCGCAAGCCGATCGCTCTCCTTCACCTTAAGTTCCGAGAGGCCCAGCATCTCGGTCCTACCCCGGGCAAACGCGGCAACCACTGCCAGAATTGGATACTCGTCGATCATACTGGGCGCGCGCTCGGGCGGAACGCGAACACCTGTGAGGCTCGAAGCTCGTACGCGGATGTCAGCGACCGGCTCTCCGCCCTGCTCCCGCTCGTTCAGGAAGGTGACGTCGCCACCCATCTCCTGCAGCGTAAGGTAAAAGCCGGTGCGGGTGGGGTTCACCAGAACGCCTTCAATCGTCACCTCCGAACCCGGTACGATCAAAGCCGCCGCGGCAATAAACGCTGCCGAGCTTGGGTCACCAGGAACGGTAATCTCACGGCCCTCGAGCTCGGCATGGCCCTTCACAGTGATTCGTGTCAGGCGGTCTTGCTGAACGGAACGGACGTCGGCACCGAAGTAGCGCAACATGCGCTCCGTGTGGTCGCGTGTGGGTTCACGCTCGATGACCGTGGTTTCGCCGGCGGCAGCAAGGCCCGCAATGAGGATCGCGCTCTTGACCTGAGCGGAGGGAACCGGCAGCTCATACTCGATGGGCAAGAGGTCGCTCGTGCCACGAATGGTGAGCGGCAAGGTTTCCTTATCTTCCAGGACCTCGAGCCCCATCTGCCGAAGCGGCCTAAGGACACGGCCCATTGGCCGGCGGGTCAACGAAGCATCGCCCGTGAGCGTGACCGTGATCGGATGGCCGGCGATGACGCCCATCATGAGCCGCGCGCCTGTGCCCGAGTTGCCGAAGTCGATCGGACCAACCGGCTGGGTGAGGCCGCCAACCCCACGTCCAAGCACCTCCCACGTGTCGCCAGACTTGGAGGCCGGAGCGCCAAGCGCCGTCACGGCCTTGGCGGTATTGATCACGTCTTCGGCCTCGAGCAGTCCCTTGATCCGGGTCCGGCCGGTGGCCAGCGCTCCGAACATCAAGGCGCGGTGGGAAATAGACTTGTCGCCTGGAACACGGCACGTGCCACGAAGCGGCCCTGCTGGGGATGCCGTTAGAGGACGAGGTGAATGAGCGGTCATGGGCTGGAGCACGGCCCCGAGTGGAATTTCGAGATGCCGGATGGCCCCCGGCGGTTGCTGGGCAGATAGAGCCCGGGCAGGCTGGGACTGTCAACCGCAGCCCATGGGGCAAAGTGGCAATAATTTTTGACATGCCTTGTCGCCCGTGGCAGACGGCAGCAAAATTTCCCAACCCAGAACGTCGAGGATTTGAGATGGCGACCAAAGCAGCGCGCGGGACCAAGCGCACCTGCCAAAATCCGGAATGCGGGGCCCGCTTCTATGACTTGAACCGGGACCCCATCATCTGCCCAATCTGCCAGTCGGTGTACAAACTGGCGACCGCGCCAGAGGTACCGTTGGAAGAGGACGAGGAACTGCGCAAGGCGAAGAAGCCTGAGCTCCTGGGTGAGGATGATGAGCTGGCGGCCGATCTCCCGCTCGCGGAGGGTGAGGAGGATCTGGCTGATCTCGAGGAAGCCGATGACGCCATCGTCGGCGACGATGACGAGGCTTTCATCGAACCTGAGGAAGAAGACGCTGGCGACGTGTCGGACATCCTCGGTGACGTCGGCGAGGACGAGGAAGAGGAGCGCTAAGCCACAACTTTGCGGCCCTTCGCAGGGAGAGCAATTTGACTCACAAGAAGGGCTTGCAGTTTTCTTCGCGTCAGCCTATTGAGGCGCGTGCGGCGGGCACTCCGCCGCCATCCAATCCCAACAGGTTCGGGGCCGTAGCTCAGTTGGGAGAGCGCGTGAATGGCATTCACGAGGTCAGGGGTTCGATTCCCCTCGGCTCCACCATCCAGGTCAACTCAAGCACACAACTGAGATACGCGTCTCAGCAATCGCCGAAGCAGGCTTGGTTGCCTGTTGCTTGCTGTGCCGCGAACTTGATCGGGAAAGTTAGTATTGGCAGTCAGGCCTCGCCCAACTCGTAGATCTTGGCGACCAGCTCGGCCTGACGGTGAATATCCATCTTGGCGAAGATATTCTTGAGGTGAGTCCGCGCTGTCTCCCTTGACATCCGTAGTTGATCTGCGACTTCGCGCAGGGAGCTGCCCTTGGCCAGAGCGACTGCAAGCGTTGCCTCCGTCGGCGTCAGTCCAAAGGTGATCCGTAACGTTTCCTCCGTCGGAAGATGGCGCTGTTGTTGCTTTTCAATGAGGACGAGAACGCAGGGGCCTGCAAAATAGCGCTCAAATGGCTGCAACTCGGGAACGACCAACGTCACCCGACTTGGCGATCCCGATCTTTCACGTCTCTCAATAGCAATCGTCCGCTTTTGGTGAGCTTCGCCGCGTACAGCGGCTTCCAATGCACCATCGAGAGCCTCCAGAAAATTCGCGTCCCGGGCCGTCAGACGCCCCTTATTGTCCTGCCGAAAGAGCTCGCCTGACGAAAGCAGTTCGCGGGCCACGGCATTGGCCGACAGGATCTGCCGGTCAAGCCCAACGGCAAGGAATGCAACTCCGAGAGCTTCCGTTGCGGCGTTCGCCATTGTCGGCGTACGGGTTACGCTAGCAAGACCGCTCCGATAGTAGGTGAATGCCTGGCGCAGGTGGGGAGCGAGGCGGGTTAACAAATCTGCGGCTGCGTGCGCTTCATCATCTTCAGCGGGCCCGCACAACACGCTCAGCATGAAATTGCAACTCTTGTCACGGAAAATGGTGACACCTACCGCCGAGCATACGCCCTGCGGCCGAAGATAATCGGCATAAAACTCCGTACGAAGCAGATCTTCGCGCGGCAACATTTGCTCTGCCCGCACACCGAGACCGAGAGGCCGGGTGAGAGCCTTGGGCATCCACGGGTTCTTCGCAGCGTAATACTGGCTGTATGCCGTAGCGATGTCTCTGCCAAAACCGGAATTGATCGAGAGTGCCCCGCTCCCCGCGGTGTAGTCATGGTAGAACAAGGTTGCCTTGCCGTTCGGCAAGATTTCAGTGATGCGATCGACGAACGTCTGCCAGTCCCCATGACCAAGCAAGGCAGCATAGATATCGCTGATCAGCGCCCCTTCCAGCTGCTGCAGATCACGCGCCATGGCCGCACCTCCCTGAGCAACGAAGCTAGTTGGATGAGAAGGCACGATCAAGATGTAGCGCGAACTGATAGATTGACGCGGCTTCGATAACGGCGTATTGCCGAGACCATCGCGACGCCGGGCTTCGCCATGAGCTTGGGGGCTGTTGCTCCTTCCCAAGCTGCGGTAGTCTTTTGCGGATCTTCTATCCCCCCAGACGTTCGTCCGCCAAGCCGTTCGCACGCTATGCGGAAGGAAGGCTTTTGTTGGGCAAAATTTGAAGCAATTAGAAATGAGAAGACTGCCGAGGCGCTACGCGCATTTTGTGTATGGAATGATTCAGGCGGCGATCACGACGGCAGTCGCAACGACTGTCGCCACTTACCAGATCGCTCGCGCCGATCTTCAGTTTGTAGGTTATTGGCTAAGCTGCTGGTTCGTGTCCCTGATGACCATGCTACCCGTTGTCATCCTTGTAGCGCCCATTATTCAACGCGCCGTCTATTCGTTGACCGAAGAGTCACCGGGCAAAAAGGCTTGAGCTCGTCGGCTGTCTGACCTGCGGGCGCCACGCCCAAACCGACGCGGCAAGAGCGCTGTAAAACATTTGCGTGTCTCGCGCAAACGCGGAATAGAGCGTGTTCATCTCATTGCAAGCGGCCCTAATCGGGTTCTCTCCTACCGGAACGACTCGCATTGGGAGTCCGTTAGGCGAACAGCAGATGGAGGCTGCGGATGAGCCCGAGACGACAAGACAAACCCACCATCGCGAGAATTTGGCGAGGTGTAACTCCCAGCGCTCATGCAGATGAGTACGAAGCCTATCTTTATGAAGTTGGGATCAAACCGCTGATCGAGAAAGCGCTCGGCGTCCAGATGCTACGCGAGGATCGGGATGGCGAAACCGAATTTGTGACGATTTCCTATTGGGAAAGTGTCGAGGCAATGAGCCGTTTTACCGGCGGCGATCCGATAAAAATCCACCACCTCGACCGTGATGCAGAGTTTCTAATCGAATTACCGAAAGGCGTCCAAATTCTGCAGCTCCGAACCAGCCATGGCATCACAGGCTGATTGGCTTGTTCTGATTTCGCCGTCAGAGCGCAGGAAGCGTCCGGTGCTACCTTCCGTTCCGTAGTGTATCGAACACCGGCCGCCTCCCGAGTAGGTCAATCCGCGCTCGGACCGTTAGCGTCGTCGAACTCCTCCGGCGGATCTTCGACCTTCAAGACGGTCAGGTGACGTTCTGTGCCGTCTCGAGCTGTCCAGGCAATAGACTGTCCCTCCGAAAGGCCAATTAAAGCGGTTCCGATCGGCGTCAGGATCGAAATCTTGCCCGAGCCGATGTCCGCCTGGCCAGGGAAGACCAGCTGCACACGCCGTTCGCGGCCATCATCGGCCCTGTAAGTTACGATCGATCCCATCCGCACGACCGAAGACGGTACGGTTGGCACGACACGGGCGCGCTCCATTTCAGCGATGAGCTCGCTCGCCACATCCGGCGAGCGATTCAGGGCGTCCATCGCGAGCACGGTGAGCCTCTGCTGGTCCTGCTGGCTGACGATGATCTCGGGCATTTCTGGATAATTTCTCTCTCTCATGGGGCTCACCCTTCAACGCTCGTTGTCTTGTTTCGTTCGCAACTGGCTGTGCCCGGTCAGAATTCGGATAGTCCAAATCGCAGCAGCACAAGTGGTGCCACTGTCTCAACGTCGTGCCTGTCGGAAAGCGCCCCAGGCTCGGAGCGCACGATTGCCGAGCTGGGGCAGCTATCCTGCGATCGGATTCTGCCGGCGCGCCAGGGAGGCGCCATGTACGATGTTGCTCAACATGCTGTTAATCTGGCCCCTGCGGCAAGAATGTCAAGGTGTGCCTGGCAAGAGGCCTACAGTGCCGTAACGCGATCAGCTAGACGTAGATTCCGTTTCGCGGCTGAGAGGTAGTATCGGAAGTCTCCTGGGACAAGGTATCGGTTCTCGAGCGAGGTTCTTTCTGTGGCCACTGCTGCTCTGTGTGGCCCGATCTTCCCTCAGCACTCGAGCCGCCGGTCGATGACTGAAACGCTCCCTGTTGCACCGCCAGCTGCTGCCCCTGCGGAGTTGTTTGAGAAAGGCTTCGCTCGGACTCGGCTACTGCATGGATTGTTAAGCGCTCGATATCGTAGCCAGCGGACCGAAGCAATCGCGCCAGCGCTTCCTGATCCCTGCGAATGAGCTCCGCAGTTTCTTGTTGGCCTGCTTCGACGCTTATATCGAGCGCGGTTGAAGCAAGCCTTAGCCGGACCGTAATGGTTCCGAGCTCGGGGGGTTCGAGTTGCACTTGCAGCATTCGAACCGTTTGAAGCTTCTGGGACAGAGAGAGACCTAATTGGGACAAGGACGCCGTGGCGTTTCCAATGGCAACCTGTCCTTTACCGAGTATTGCGTTTGCTATTTGTTCGACAGGCCTTGGCGCAGGGAAATGCATCTCGTTTCGAACGATCTTGATGATCTCACTTTCTGCCGATCCATTCAAATGCTGAAGCGATCCTGCAGCAGATTTATGAACGGCGCTGTCGCGAGTCGTAACGTTCGACCTTGAAGGTGACCAAACAACCTCCTTTGCCTCGCCCGACCCAGGAATTTCGTTAGGTTTGGATGTATTCTTGAAATTCGGAGGTCTATCGTGGCGCTCCATCGCGTTGAAACGAACTTCTGCCAGCGGCGCATTATCTGGCAAAAATTTTCTTGACACGCTCTCAACAGGCTGGCCTGATTTTTCGCCTTTCAACGACGTCTCGCTTGAGAGCGCGCTCGTCTCACCCCTCAACTCAACAACTGACAATCTAACGGTCGACGGAAGCACCACTGCCGGACTGAAAGGCTTGTCATCCCCGGTTTCATTTACGCTATCTCTTGCGTCGAATAGAGGTTGCTCGCGAATCTCTAGGTCGAATGAACGATTTGCCGCTCGCACGTTCTGCAAATCCACATCCAAAAGCAAAGAAGGCGCAGCATCCTCGACAACGCCATTCCGTTCGACTTTGCCCTGCTCCTCACTCGGCGAAGGTAATTGCCACTTCCCTATCTCTGTACGAGACCGGTCATCTCCCCGAGTGAGCGATTGCCTTTCGAAAGCTTCCACGTGCTCAGTAAATTCTGCCGCCTTTTCTCTGTAATCGAGCCCCCCTCTTATCCTGATTGGTCCCATGTTCGCCCTTAGCGCAAGGGCCAGGCTGTCCGGCAGATCGGCCGTCCGGCTCATTTCATGTCCTCCTGAATCATGGCGTCGACCTTGGCCAGAACTTCCCTTGCCCACTCCATCGATTGCTGGCCGATACTGGACAATTGACGAGCTCGTTCGGAACTGCTTCTTTCAGCCGACGGATCGCGCGAGGCCATAACATGATCCGGCATCCGTCTAATTTGACGCGCGACGGAAAGAGCGGCATTGCGAAGTACCTTCGCGTCGTGATCGAGGTCCCCGGCTGAAATCGCCCCCAAATCTGAGGCTGCTTGGTCGAATTCTTCTGTAATGACAAGAGCCGCTGCTTGGAGGATGCGCGCGCGCCTCTCCTCCCTGCTACCTACTATTGCAAGCGCAGTGGCGTGTTTAGCCGCGACACCCGCCAACGGAAACTTGTTTCTTGTAATCGCTTCTTCGGCGAGTACAGAGAAGAACTGTTGCTGTTTGCGCTCATCCAATTGTTGTAGCGGCTCAGTGACCTCCGAAATTCTCGCTGAAAGTACTTCCGAGTTCGCGATCTCTTTCGCTAATTGCTGCCAAAAGGTGTCAGCGTAGTAAGACCTCGGATATTGCTGGATATACCGCTGAAGCAGCAGTTTCAGCTTGTCGATGTCGCTCCCGGCGGTAAGCAGCAGCATTTCTCGGCGAAGCGCCGCCTCCTCAACGACCGTGCCCGGTGCCAACAGGCGAGCCTGATCGAAAAACCGAATAGCCTTTTCCGGCGCTGTTCTTGTACTTATAACGCCCTGGACCAAAGCAACGGCGCCGCTCAGCTCCGGATCAAGCGTTCGCGCTTCAATATCAAGCAAACGGCTGGCGGCCTCATGCTCCCGCCCTTCCACATAGGCGACAGCACCTTCGGCCAGTCTTCTGAATTGTTCAGGAATTAGACCCGCGGCAAGTAAATCCCGCAACGCCTTCGGCTCACCGCCGCTGAGCACGTAGGAAATCACAGCTCGCGCATTTTGAGGCTCGCGCCAAAGGCGACGCTCCGCATTAGCGAGCGCGGCCGGAATTGCGACCAATAACTGTTCATGCTCCAACCGTGCTCCGGCATCCCCTCTCGCCATTGCCTCGTACGCCTGATGCAGTCGACGCATCAGCTTAACGGGTTCCTCATCCCGATCTTGGGCGAATCCGGCAGAAGTGAGCGCAAATACTACGTAGGCAAGCAGCGCGATGAGCCGACCGATCATGATGATCCCACTCTCCGCAACAGGATCTCGATGCGTCGGTTCTCCGCCGCTTCCGGATCATCGACAACTTTCAAGCTGCGATCGGCATGGCCCTCGATGCGCTCAAACCGCCGCTCATCAACTCCGCCTCGCACCAGCATGAAATACGCCATGTGGGCCCGCGCAGACGACAGACGCCAGTTGTCGTAAGTCCCGCTACGAAAGGGGCGTCCATCGGTATGCCCTCGCACGATGATAGGCCCCGGAAACTTGTTCAAAATCTGCGCCATTTTCTCCATGAGTACGACCAGCTCCGGCCGCGGCTCCGCCGACGCGATAGCGAACATGCCGAAATTGGATTCATCTGTCAGGCTTATCATTATGCCTTCGGCGGTCTCGGTGACCTCCACACTCGGCGCCTCTTTTGGGAGGAGATTTTTCAGGTCAGCGCGAACTTCTTCGGCAATTTCCCTAGGTGGCTTGACTTCATTTTCCTTGAGCTGCTGTGTTTCAGCGACCGTGGTCCTTTCAGGAACCTGAGGCGTACTCTCCTGGGCAGCAACGCGTGTTCCCATTAGCCGCGCTACTGGCTCAAAAGGGTCCCGGTGCGCCGGCTGCTGTTTCACCGATGCAGTATCCGCCTTTGCTGCCAGTCGCTCCAAAACACCATAAGGATTACTGAATAGAACGTCATCGGAATAGCTCGGCTGGAACTCCGCCTGCATGCGTAACGGTTCGGCCAAAGGCATCGAACTGTCAGTCAGCTCTTTTTCTGGTGCTACTGTCTCCTCCGGATCATGGACACCCTTCTGGTTGCTGACCCGATCCGAAAGCTTGATCGGGTTGAAATAGCTGGCCACGGCCTTAATCGTCTGGCGATCGGCAGCGTTGAGCAGCCACATCACCAAGAAGAAGGCCATCATAGCCGTCATGAAATCCGCGTAGGCGATCTTCCAGATCCCGCTATGTGGCGTTTCTAAATTGGCACCTGATCTACGCCGGATAATTACCAACTCATTATCAGACTGAGAGGTACGCGATACTATATCCGAGCTCATGTCTGTCTGGCCTCACGCATCCACTTCTTGAGAACTGCTACAGCTTGCTCTTCGTCAAAATCGACCATTTGCTCGAGCCGCTTCTGGGGTGAGCGTCCAAGTTTGCTCTTAAGCTCTGCAATCAGATTGGGTTCCGGTTCAGGTAATCTGGGCTCTGCTTGACCCGCGAGAACTTTTTCTGTCGTTTGCGCGGCGACCGGAGGAACCGGCTCGAGGACTGCACGTACAGCAGGACGCAACCCAAACCACACAAGCAACGCTGTTGCTCCCAGGATGGCTAGAGCGTTGACGATCGTACCCGATTGGCTAACCAGCAATTCTGCGAGATTGACCCCAACGGGCTCCATAGCTTCCCCGTTATTGAAGAAGTCGACAGCAGCCACCGTGATTCGATCACCTCGATCAGCCACCAACCCGACTGCGGAACTGACGAGCTTTTCGATTTCCGCAATATGGCTTTCCAGCGTTGCACCATCGCTCTGTCCCGCTGTAGATAGCAGCCGTGCGCGGTTTACGACCACCGCGACTGTCAAAGTTTCGATCCGATAACCGTCGCTAATGGTCGCTATTGACTTGGTGTTGAGTTCGTAATTTGTGAGCTCCTCGCGGCGCTCATTGCTGCGCATCGAGATATCACCCGCGCGCTCCGCTATTTCCTCGTCCGGAATGTTCTGTTCAACACTTACTGGGGTCCGGTTAGCGTGGTTCTGGGAATTTCCAGATTCACGCACAATTCGTACGGACCTCTCGACGCGGGACTCGGGATCAAACGCAGTTTCGTTGATTTGCCGTCGATCGGTGTTGAGACGCGCTGCCACGCTGACTTCGAAATTTTCTATACCCAAATATGGGGCGAGCGTCTTGCGTGCTCTCTCCTGAAGCTCACGGCTAATTGTCTTTTCCAGTTCAACCAGTTTGGTTGGTGCAGTGCTACTTGCATCCCCTGCAGCGGCCAGAATAGCACCGTCTGTCGTGAGCACTGTGACCTGGTCGACCGTCAATTCGGGAACGGCAGCAGCCACCAGATGCCGAATAGCCTGTGCTGAGGTGAAATCCCCAGTAGTCTCTGTTCTGATAACGACGGATGCGGAAGGCGTCTGCCGATTGCGTCGGAAAGCACCTTGATCTGGCAGGACGAGGTGCACACGCGCAGCTTTCACACCTTTGACTGCTTGAATTGTCCTTGCAATTTCACCTTCCAGCGCTCTTACACGGGTAATCTCTTGCATAAAGGATGTTAGGCCGATCGACCCCATGTTGTCGAACAGCTCATAACCCGCATTCGCGCTGGTCGGCAGCCCTTTTTCTGCAAGCAGCATTCTGGCCTGCGCCGTCTGACCGCGGCGCACCAGAATCTTTGCGCCGTCGGGGCTGACGTCGAAGTAAATTCCGGCCTCGTTCAGGACAGCGCCAATGCGATTCACATCCTGCAGGCTAAGGCCCCCATAGAGCGTTTCAAGCTCCGGCCGGCTGAAATAAAAGCCAATCAATCCTACGGACGCGAACACAACGCCGCCAATTATAGCAAGTCCAATCAACCGCCTCTTGCCCAACGCAAGAACGTTCTGCCACAAACGTTCGATTTGCTCCCGCCCGATCATTCGAATCATCCGTCATGATTGACTCGTGCGGCGATGCTCAAGTCCAAAGCTTGCGTCAGGGTTGAAGCGGGCCGCGCCCTTTTGGAGCGCAGCCCTCACTCGCCTCTGACACGCTGGGGGGGAGTTGCCAGAGGTCGAGGCAAGCAGTCTCGGGAGAGCAACCAGAAGCAGATATTCCGCTTCTGGTCCGAGTGGGAATCTCAAAAATTAGCGGAAGAGCGCCAGAATATTCTGGCTGTTCGCATTGGCGATGCTAAGCGCCTGAATGCCAAGCTGCTGCTGAACTTGCAGAGCCTGGAGCCGAGTGGACTCCGCATTCATGTCCGCGTCCACCAGCTGACCAATGCCCCGATCAATGGCATCCATCAGGCTGGAGACGAAGCTCTTCTGCAGATCGATCCGCGATTTGACGGCACCCAGATCTGATGCGGCGGTCGTCACTTTCGCCGCCATGGCCTCAATGCCGGCAATGAATGCGTCCAGCTCGGCTTGAGTAGCGTTCGTTATGTCAATATCGGTGACATCGAAGAAGTTGCCGTTATCGCTGGTCTTGCTATTCACCACCGCCAAAGTGGCGTCAGTGCTGTCTGTCACGTGAGTGATCGTGACAGTTGTTCCGGTGCCGGACACGGTAACATCGTTGGTGAGGTCGAACCCGGCATTCCTCAGCGCGACCTCAACAACCTTTGCCATGTCGGCCCCGTCGGCAATGACACCATCACTCGTGCCCAGAGCGGCATCAACAGTCGCTTTGGTGATTCTGACTGTCCGAGCCTCTCCATTGAAGACGAAGTCGAATGCCAAAGCATCGTCGCCGTCGAGCGTTACATCAGCCACGTTGTTGAAAAGCGTCACGCTCGCCGGAGTACCTGCTCCATTACCGGCTACGGGAGTCGCTGTGTTTTGCAGGCCACCATCATTCGCCAAGGCCTTGCCGGCTTCCAGAAGACCGCCAACAGCAGGGTTGGCATCAAACAAGGCAGTCCGCGCCAGCTGAACGTCGATCGTACCGATGGAGATGCCACCGCCTATGGTGCGCGAGAAAGATGCAACGACCTTCTGGATACCATTCCAGCCTGCCGCACTAGAGTCGATCGAAAGCCAGTTGGAGCCCGAAAATGAGGCGCTGGTCGCTACACCCTTCAGTTGCTCCTGGAACTGCGCAATCTCGCTTTGAATCTTTGCTTTATCAACGCCTGGCTGTTTTGCAGCAATCAGCTTGGCTTTGATCTCGTCCAAGAGGTCCTTGGCTTTTTCCATTGCCGTGTAGGCGACGTCCACCTGCGCGGCCCCAAGTCCGAGCGCATCCTGCACCGTAGAAAGTGCCTTATTGTCGGACCGCATCGTGGTCGCGATCGACCAATAGGCTGCGTTGTCAGACGCGGTAGCAACGCGGTAGCCGGTAGAAATACGGTTTTGCGTGACAGCAAGCTTTTTATTCGTCTGCGTTAGCGTCTGCAACGCAGTCATCGCGGAGGTATTGGTGAGAAGGCTGGTCATCTGGAAATGTCCCTCTAGAAGTTTTTCGCTGGAGTCAGGGACATACCGGATCGGCCGGTATGGCAGAGCGGCCTCATGCCTTTGGGGGCCCCGAAAGTCGCCTCCCAATCTGCCATCGGCACAAAGAATGACTTACAGATCTTGCTTCTGGCTTAACGCATTCACTGCAATTCAATTGAACGACCTGATGAGACTGCCAACGAGAAGGTTCCAGCCGTCGATCAAGACAAAAAACAAGACTTTGAATGGAAGCGAAATGATGGTCGGCGGCAGCATCATCATACCCATGGACATGATGAGCGTAGCCACAATGATATCGATGGCGAGAAACGGAAGTACGATAAGAAAGCCAATCTCGAAGGCACGCCTTAACTCGGAGATCATGAACGCCGGGATGAGGATCCTCAGCTCAATCTCGCCGTTCTCGTCCCTTGGCAACTCCCGGCCCGCTAGTTCCGCGAATAAACTGAGATCCCTTTCCCGCACGTGAGCACGCATGAATGTGCGGAAAGGTGCCGTGATCCGGTGGTAGGCTTCCTCCTCACTGATGCGGTTTTCAAGAAGCGGCTTTAACCCATTTTGCCAGGCTTCATCAAATGTCGGTCCCATGACGTAGAACGTCATGAAGAGTGCGAGGCTGATGAGGATGAGATTGGCCGGGGTGGTCTGCAGTCCGAGCCCTGCCCGTAAAAACGACAAGGCAATCACGAAACGCGTGAAGCACGTCACCATCACCAGCAGCCCCGGCGCCACCGAGAGAACGGTGATGATAATGACCAGCAGCAGGATGCGGCCGGAAGCGCTGCCCTCACCCGGCGGCAGCAGACTCTCGAGATCCAAGGTTTGAGCTTCGGCCGATCCAGCGCCGAGCATCAATAAGGGCAACAACAAGAGGTAACCAAGCCGCCACATTACTCAATAAGGAATGTGTGAACAACAAGATCCTGAGCGCGTCCGTCGGTCCGCGTCCGCACTCGGTCCTTCAAATCCTCCCGCAAGTGCGCGAAACCAGTAGCGGTTTCGATATCTGCAATCGACACCGTTCTCAGAACGCTCATCAGGTCTTCCGCGATTTCGGATGCGAGAATTTCATCACCGTCAGATGCCCCGCCCGAAAGAATAACTGACGCTTCCATTCGGACCCAGGTGCGTTGCGGGCCCGAAAGATTTGTGACGATTGGCGGCAGGTTAAGGAGATTACCGTCACGGGTTATCGTAGGATGAGCCGGCGCTTGAGGCGGCTCCGGAGACGTTTGCTGCTCGGCGGCTCCTTTGGCTGCCGAGTAAATCTTATTTCCCGCGACGATGCCGGTCGTGACCGCCAGAAGAGTAACAACAATGAAGGTCGTAAACCCCGGTATCCAGGATACCCTGCCGCTACTGACCCGTGGCAATGCAGTGAACCTGCTTTCGGTTGCCAAATGATCCTCCACGATCAGAAGGGGATGATCATGTCAAGGACTTGTTGGCCCAATGGCGGCTGCTGGACCTCCATCAATCTTCCGCGGCCGCCGTATGAAATTCGCGCTTCGGCGATCTTGTCGTAGGAAATTGTGTTATCCGGCTCGATATCCCTTGGACGAATGACTCCCGCCACAGTCAAAACGCGAAGCTCGTGATTCACGCGAACCTCCTGGCTACCACTGATAACGAGATTGCCATTCGGCAGGATGGAAGACACAACTGCCGCTACGCGAAGCTGGATGCTTTCTGAACGAGAAATCTTTCCTTCACCTTTGCTTGCTGTCTTAGAGTCCAGTTCAGCTTCCAGCTCGGCTTCCCAATCGTAGGTTCGCGAAGTTTTATCGAACCCGTAACTTCCGAACAGCCCAAGCGATTTGCTTGCGTTTCGAGAGCGATTGGTCTTGTTGTCGAGCGAGGCTTTGTCCTTGATCGCAATTTTTACCGTCACGACATCGCCAATTCTTCTTGCCCGTGGGTCTCTGAAGAGATCGGCCCCCGTATCGGACCACAGAGAATTATCGAGACGGTATGAGAATCTCGGCGGCTCTGTATGAGCCACCGGAATCATGTTGGGCCTGAGACCCGAACCAACCGGTGAGAGGTGGGGTTCACGACCAATTTCGTGATGGTCAGCAGCGCAAGCGCAGAGGATGGCGCCAAGCGCTACCGAAACAAAAGCCCTCATAACCGCGGTTCGTCCTTTTTGTCTTGGTCATCTCGCTTGGTAGCTCCGGCGATCGTCGCCGTGAGCCGCGCGGCAGCACCAGGTGGCATCTCATTGAGAATTGCACTGGAACTCCGAGGATTGAGCTGTACCAGCACCGCCGCCGCTGTTTCCTCGTCCAGATTCGCGAGCTGGGAAGCAGCTGCATCTGGGCGCATGCGCGAGTAGATTTGGACCAGCGTTTCGCGCGCTTTCGCTATAAAGGCTTCCCGCCGAGAGAGCCATTCCCGGTATTCCGCGGCACGCTGTTCCAACAACGCGATGCGGCGGTCTAGCTCCTTTTCCATTTCGGTCAGAACACGCACTTGCCATGCAAAACGTGCATCCAGCGCAGCATCAGCGATATTGGCGCAGTAGGCGTCAGCCAGTTGCGATCGCTCCTTGCTCGGGAGCTCGACATTCCGCGCAGGTGTGACCGATGAGGTTACGGTGGGCTCAGAAATGACCGGTTTTGGCCTGGGGAGAGGCACCACTGGGACAGGTTTGGGCAGGTCTGGATCTCGCGATTTCGTTTCGACCTCCTCCGTTGCGACCTGTCGACTGTTAGATGCTGGGGGGCGAATAACGACTGGAAACCAACCATTGGTCTCTTCACTTTTCGAGACTTCCAATTCGGCTCGCGTAGAGATCGACGGCTCCCAACCTTGCTGCGCGAAAACAGTTGCCGTTGGCACAAATGTGCCAGTCAGTAACAGACCTAAGAACGCCTTGGGCCGCAGCGCGATCATTGCACAACCAGCTCTGCCTGCAGCGCGCCCGCTGTCTTGATGGCTTGCAGGATCGCGATGATACCCGGCGGCTTCAGGCCGATCTTGTTCAAACCACTCACAAGCGTCTGCAAATTCGTGCCGCCCACGATCGCGATGGGGCCGCCTTCTTGCGCGGCATCGATACGGCTTTCAGAAGAAACTACGGTTCTCCCCTGCGAGAATGGCAACGGCTGCGAAACTTTCGCTGACTCGGCCACTCGCACGGTTAGGTTCCCATGCGCCACCGCAACGGTTGAAATTTGTACATCGCGACCAATAACGATCGTTCCGGTGCGCTCATCGATAACGACGCGAGCAGGTGCATCTGTTTCTGTCAACAATTCGCCGATTTCCGCGATAAATCGTGCGGCAGGAACATGGCGCGGCTTGATGAGTTTGACCGTGCGCATGTCCTCCTCCCGAGCAGTACGTATGCCGTACTTTTGGCCCGTGAAAGCATTGATGGTGTCGGCGATCTGAACCGCCGTACTAAAATCCGGATTGTTTAGCTCAAGCACGAAAGTGCTCCGGTCCCCGAATTCCGCTGGTGCCTCGCGCTCCACAAGCGCGCCATTCGGAATACGGCCCGTCGTCGGAACGCCTTGGGTTAGCGACTCTGCCCTTCCCGCCGTAGCAAAGCCTGTGACCGCAATCGGACCTTGGGCAACGGCGTAAATCTGATCATCAGCCCCGACCAGCGGAGTCATCACCAAGGTGCCGCCGGCCAGCGAGGTCGCATCGCCCAGAGAAGAGACCGTAACGTCTATACGAGCCCCTTTTCCTACAAAGGGTGGCAATTCCGCGGTTACCATGACAGCGGCGACGTTGCGCGTCCGTGCGCGAATGCTGCGTACGTTCACGCCCATGCGGTCCAGCATGGCTTGCAGCGACTGCTCCGTGAATGGTGAGTTGCGAAGGCTGTCGCCCGTTCCGTTCAAGCCGATGACAAGTCCGTAACCGATCAACTGATTGGAACGGACACCTTGAACGGTCACGATGTCCTTGATGCGGCTTGCAGCAGCTGCACTGGTGCTCATGAGCAGCAAGATCAGAGCTGAAATCGCGATTTGCCTCACGGGATGCCCACCTGAACAGTGCCGTCAGCTTCAACCACGCCTTTGATGATCACGCCGCTGTCGATATTTCGAAGACTGATCACATCGCCCTTTCCGCCGGATTGTAGGGCTACGGCATGCCCCAGGATCTCCAGAGGGCCTTCGCGAAAGACGATCTGCACCACCGTTCCTTGAACGACGAGATGCGGGGCTCGCAACGCGTTGATCGGAATGGGCCTGTTTGGAAGTAATGTCCGCCGGGCAATTTTTCCGACGATATCCTCTCGTGAGCGATAGACGGGGTGCTGCCGGCCCGGATCTGCGCGGAACGCGCGATCGACGAGATGATCGGCACGAATGGTATCTCCTGGATAAAGCGTGATGCGGGGCACCGGTAGTGAGATGCGCGCCGCAAGCAACTGGCTTGTATATGCGCAAACAATGAGCAAAAACGTGCTTGCGAGCAAACAACGAAATAGTCCGGCTCTTAGCGTTCGCATCTCCCCTCCCCGGACTATGACCTCCGCGACGACGCCAAGTCGCTTGATCCTCACGCTTTAGGGCCAGAAGGCCACTTCTTACCGAATCCCCTTCGTTACCGTAGCGAACATTTCATCGGCGGCCTGAATGACTTTCGAATTCATTTCATAGGCACGCTGCGCCGAGATGAGCTCAGTGATCTCTTTCACTGGGTCGACATTGGAATTTTCGAGGTAACCTTGTTGGATCTTTGCGAAACCATCTTCACCGGGTACACCCACCACAGGAGCACCCGAGGCCTGAGTTTCGCGGAACAGATTGCCGCCCAACGGTTCCAAGCCCGCCTCATTTGCGAAGCTTGCAAGTGTAAATTGCCCCAGCAGCTGAAGCTCCGGCTCATTGTTAATGCGGGCGAAAACTTCGCCGCTTTCGTTGATGACGACTTGCGTTGCCTCGTCGGGAATCGTAATGCCGGGCTGAACGACGTAACCGTCCATGGTGACGATCTGGCCATCGGCGTTCTTGTTGAACGCCCCGGCGCGCGTATAAAGAATTTCGCCGTCTGCACCTGCCACCTGAAACCAACCACGGCCATTAAGCGCCAAATCGAGCTTATTGCCCGTGTTAGTGAGCGAGCCCTGAATATGGAGCTTACGAATGGCTGCAGCGCGCACCCCAAGGCCAATCTGTGCACCTTCCGGAACAGGGCTCTCTCCGCCGCGATTTGGAGTGCCTGCTGCCCGCTCGATTTGATAAAGAAGGTCGGTAAATTCGGCGCGCGCCCGCTTGTAGCCGGTTGTGTTGATGTTGGCGATGTTGTTTGCGATGACCTCAAGATTAAGCTGCTGGGCCGTCATGCCAGTTGCGGCGATGGCAAGTGCTCTCATTCTTTGCCTCGTGAATTGATGGTTTGGTCCAGCGCGGAATTAAATTGCCATTCGGCTCACCTCGAGGTACGCAGCAACAACCTTGTCCCGAATGGCGATGGCGATCTGCAGAGCCTGTTCGGCGGATAGCACCGCCTCAACAGTTTCCTGAACTGAGGCACCCCCCAAAACGCTGTTGATGGAGGTTGCCTCGGCTCTGCGAAGGGCATTTGCCGTGTCGGTAATCAGCTTGCCCAACACAGCCTCGAAATCCATCTCGGGGCTGCCGGAAGTGACAGGCCTAATTTGAAAATGATCTGACGAAATGGGAGCTGTCCGCGTTGCTCCCCCGACCCCGGCAGCGGCCAGCGGTGAAACTGGATCGATCATGATGTCCTCAGAAGATCGATGGTCATCGAAATCAGTTCGCGGGCCTGGCGGATCACCTGCAGGTTAGCCTCGTAGGATCGCGTTGCCTCGCGCATATCGGCGAGCTCGATGAGCAGATTGACGTTTGGCAGCTTCACGAACCCGTTCGCGTCGGCTGCCGGATGCCCGGGATCGTGCTTGATGGGATAGGGCGAATTATCGAAATCAATGCTCTCGACGCGAACAAAATGGGCATTGCTCGCCTCGTTGAGCTCAGCCTCGAAACTGATGGTCTTGCGCGTATAGGGATTGGCACCCGGAGCATTTCCGGTGGAGTGCGCATTGGCAATGTTTTCCGAAATAACCCGCGCACGTTTCGATTGAGCCTCTAGGCCGGAGGCAGCGACTTTCAGAGCCATCTGCAAAGGGTCGACCATCGTCATGCCGTCACCCCTTGGCGCTCATCAGCAACATGCGATGGAAGGCCTTGGTGATCCCGGCATTGAGAGCGAAAGAGCGCCTCACCTCTCCAGCCTTCAGCAATTGCTGCTCGAGAACGACGGAGTTGCCGGAATGCAGAACGTCCCAGGCTTCCTCGTCACGCAGCTCAGTCACCGGAACCGCCGGACGGCCGGGCGTCAAATGTGCATTATGCGTGACCCTCATTTCGAGGGGTACCCGGTTCAGCACCGCCTCGAACGGCTCGGTATCCACCGCCTTGAACCCGGGCGTATTTGCATTGGCGATGTTGCCGGCGATGGCCGTCTGCCGAACCGACAGCCACCTGTTGTGCTGCGATACGAGGTCGAAAAGGTAGACGGGCCCCATGCGATCCTCTAGCCGCCGATTTCACTTGGGGCCGTGCTAAGTGCTTCGTCTTGCATGAGGCTTGTCCAGCGACAGGCCCTCACAAGGGCGGCGCACGGCCACAACCCGTCCGGTCAAGCTAGAAATTGGTTGACGTTCATGAACCTAAACGCGATCAATCAATTTCGCCATCGATCGGGGAGAGTTGCTGGATGCTCGGACGTTCGCTTACCGCGTGTGCCCTGATTGCCGCCATGGCTGCAATGCCAGCCTACGCTGCAAAGAAGGACAACTCGATTCGTTTCGCTTACGACCAGGTGCTCGAAAATATCGACCCTTACTATAACAACGTGCGCCTGGGCGTGATCATGAACCACTCGGTCTGGGACACGCTCATTTATCGCAATCCCAAGACCAACGAGTACGAGCCCGCGCTGGCTACGTCGTGGAAGTGGATTGACGACCGAACGCTTGAGCTGGAGCTGCGGCAGGGCGTCAAATTCCATAATGGCGAGCCGTTCGACGCGGACGATGTCGTTTTCACGCTGAACTTCGTTGCCGACCCCGCAAACAAGGCCACTGCACAGCAGAACATCAGCTGGCTCGAAAAGGCCGAAAAGGTTGACCAATACAAGGTGCGGATTCGGGCCAAGCGGCCATTCCCGGCGGCCATCGAGTATCTCGCCGGGCCGATGCCCATGCATCCGAACGAGTATTATGCCAAGGTTGGCCCCAAGGGCATGAACGAGAAGCCGATCGGCACTGGCCCCTACAAAGTCGTCCAGCACGACATCGGCAAGGTGATCCGCCTCGAGGCGAACAAGGATTATTGGGAAGGCGCTCCTAAGCCGAAACCTTCGATCGACAAGATCGAGATACGCATGATTCCGGATCGGCAGACGCAGGTTGCGGAAATGCTGTCCGGCGGTCTCGACCTCATCATGAACGTGCCCGTCGAGCAGGCCGAGCAGCTGAGGGCCGCCCCACACCTAGCTGTCAAGTCCGGCCTGACGATGCGCATCGTCTTCATCCTCTTCAACGCTGGCGAGAATACGCCGATGCCGGCGCTGAAGGATATTCGGGTGCGCCGGGCGATCGCGCACGCGATCGATAAAGAGACCATCGCTCGTGAGCTGGTCGGTGAGGGCGTCAGGGTGCTCGAGACCGTCTGCTTCCCTTCCCAGTTCGGCTGCACGGACGAAGGCGCGATGCGCTACCCGTACGATCCGGAAAAGGCCAAGGCTCTTCTGGCGGAGGCTGGCTACAAGGACGGGCTCGATCTTGAGTTCTTCAGCTATCGCGAGCGGCAGCAGGCCGAGGCAATGGTGAACTACCTGCGGGCAGTCGGCATCCGCGCCAATCTCAACTTCATGCAGTACGCCGCGATGCGGGAGCTGCACCGGCAGAACAAGGCCGCGGTGACGCACCAGACCTGGGGCTCCTTCAGCATCAATGACGTTTCCGCCGGTCCGTCGGCCTACTTCAAGGGCATCGACGACGACATGACCAAGGACCCTGAGGTGATCGCCTACTTTGAGAAGGGCGACTCCAGCGTCGACCCCGAAGAGCGCAAGGAGGCTTACAAGCGCGGCTTGCAACTCGTGAACGAGCGGGCCTACGCTGTCCCGCTCTACGCGCTGACGACCTATTATGTCGCCGATAAGGATCTCGAATTCGAGCCCTATCCGGACGAGCTGCCGCGCTTCTGGGAAATGAAGTGGAAGTGAGGCACGTGCTCAGGGGGCGGCGCGCACCAGCCGCGCCGTCCCTTTTCATTTGTCTTACTGGAGACGCTCATGCTGCTCTACACGTTGAAGCGGCTGGGACTTGCCCTCCTCGTAGCCGCCTTCGTGTCGATCGTCGCGTTCATGTTGCTCCGGCTGTCCGGCGACCCCGCGCTCGCCATTGCCGGCGAAGGTGCGCGCGATGAGGACATCGCCCTCATCCGCCAGACCTACGGCCTTGATAGGCCGCTTATCGTGCAATACCTGGATTGGCTGCTGACTATTCTTTCCGGCGACTTCGGCGAATCGCTTTATTTCAAGACGGACGTCGCCGGCCTTATCGCCGAGAAGTTGCCGGTCACGTTCCTCATTGGTGGTTTGTCCCTCCTTTTTGCCCTGGCGCTTTCGGTGCCACTTGGCGTTCTTGCCGCCGTGTTCTCCGGCACTTGGATCGACCGCATAGCTCTTGCAATTGCGGTGGCAGGGCAGGCCTTGCCGAACTTCTTCTTTGCGCTCGTGCTGATCATGCTTTTCTCGATCACACTGCGCTGGTTGCCGGTGTCCGGCAGCGATACCTGGGCGCACTTCGTCATGCCCACGATCGCTCTCGGCTATTACATCACGCCGCCCATGATGCGTCTGGTGCGCGCGGGAATGATCGAGGTGCTGGGCTCCGACTACATCCGAACGGCCCGCGCCAAAGGCCTCTCGTCTCTCAGCGTGATTTTCAAGCACGGGCTGCGGAACGCTCTCGTCCCCGTGGTCGCGCTGGCGGCCGTCCAGCTCGGGTTCTTGCTCGGCGGATCTATCGTCATCGAGACGATCTTCGCGCTCGATGGACTCGGCTACCTCGCCTACCAGTCGATCACGCACAAGGATTTTCCTGTAACGCAGGCGGTCTTGCTGCTTTTGTCCTTGATCTACGTCCTGCTGACACTGGTGTCGGACTTGCTCAACGCATTCCTTGATCCGCGGATGAGGGTTGCCTGATGAGCGACGCGGTCGTCCTGCCTGTCGAGACAGTCGCGCCGAAAACGCGCTCCGTCACGGCGCGCCTGCTCAGCAATCGCTCCGTGGTAGCGGGCCTAATCCTCGTCGGAGCCGTCGTCGCCATTGCAGTTTTGGCGCCCCTCCTTGCTCCGCACGACCCCTACACCCAGGATCTGACCCGACGGCTGGTGCCACCCATCTGGCACGACAAGGGCACCTGGGCCAATCCGCTTGGAACGGACAACCTCGGAAGAGACTATCTATCGCGTTTGCTCTATGGCGCGCGAATTTCGTTGCTGATCGGCTTTTCGGTGATGCTGATATCTGGGCTGATCGGCACGTCACTGGGACTTGTCGCCGGTTATTTCGGCGGGCGCGTGGACCTTCTCATCAGCTTCCTGATCACGGCTCGACTTGCGATGCCCGTCGTGCTCGTGGCCCTCGCAGTGGTCGCGATGGTTGGCGGATCGTTGCCGGTCGTAATTCTCACCCTGGGCCTGCTCAAGTGGGACCGGTTCGCCGTGGTCATGCGAAGTGCCACCCAGCAGGTGCGCTCGCTTGACTACGTGGCTGCGGCCGAAGCGGCTGGAGCGTCGCGGCTCAGGGTCTTGCTAGGTGAAATCCTGCCAAACGTCTTCCCGCACCTGATCGTTGTCGCCACCGTTGAGGCGGGGAGTGCGATCCTCCTCGAAGCAGCCTTGTCGTTCCTTGGGCTCGGCGTGCAGCCGCCGCTGCCGTCCTGGGGCCTCATGATCGCCGAAGCCAAGAACTTCATGTTCTTCTCGTTCTGGCTCATAGGTATTCCAGGAACTGCGCTGGCGCTCCTCGTGCTGGGCATCAATCTGCTCGGTGACGGATTGCGCGACGTGTTTGCGCCCGAGGGGAGGGCGTGATGGCAACCGCTCAGAAGACTGACACTGTGCTGGAGGTGGAGGGACTTTCCGTCACCATCCGCACGCCCGCTGGCCCCCTCCACGCGGTGCGGGACATCAGCTTCGATGTCCGCCGTGGAGAAACGGTGTGCCTTGTCGGTGAGTCCGGCTGCGGGAAATCGATGACGTCGCTGTCGATCATGGGCCTGCTGCCTTCGACAGCGACGCGCACGGCCCGGCGGCTGGTGTTCAACGGCACTGACCTCACCCGCGCTTCGCGGCGGGAAATCAACGCCCTGCGCGGCAATCGGATGGCGATGATTTTCCAGGAGCCGATGACGGCGCTCAATCCGGCCTGGACCATCGGTAACCAGCTCATCGAGGTCCATCGCCGTCACAAGCGGTCCAGTTACGCGGAGGCCCGCGATCGCGCCGTTGATCTGCTGGCCAAAGTGGGGATCGCCTCGCCTGCCCAGCGCATGAACCAATATCCTCACCAGCTGTCTGGCGGATTGCGCCAGCGCGTAATGATCGCCATGGCGCTGATGTGCAGCCCGGATCTGCTCATCGCCGACGAGCCCACAACCGCGCTTGATGTTACCATCCAGGCGCAAATCCTCCGGCTGCTCGCTAGCCTGCAGCGGGAGTTTGGCATTGCGTTGTTGCTGATCACGCACGATCTCGGCGTCGTCGCCCGCATCGCGGATCGGGTTCACGTAATGTACGCCGGCGCCATCGTGGAAAGTGCCACCACGCAAGAGTTGTTCATGCACCCGCGCCATCCATATACGCGCGGGCTGCTCTCCTGCCTGCCGCGCCCCGGCTTGACGGAAGCCGGTACGCGCCTTGGCACAATCCCTGGAACCGTTCCCAGTCTGATTGGCGGCATCCAGGGCTGCGCCTTCCGCACCCGCTGCCATTATGCGCAGGCAAAGTGCGCGGAAACCGTGCCGGTTCGCTGTCCCTCACCGACGCATCGCTACGTCTGCGTCGAGGAATTCAGCGCCACTGCCAATCTCGCGGAGGTAACGGCGTGACCCCTCTTATCGAGGTCCGTGGACTGTCCAAAACGTTCAGCGTCAGCCGGGGCATGTTTGCCAAGCGCGCAACGCTGAACGCTGTTTCTGGCGTCGATCTCGACGTTTACAAGGGTGAGGTGCTCGGCATTGTCGGTGAGTCCGGCTGCGGGAAGAGTACGCTCGCGCGCATGCTTCTGGGGCTGCTGCCGCCTTCAGCCGGCACCATCCGGCTTAGCGGGAAAGACATCTGGTCCATTCCGCGACGGGAGATCGCCCGGCGGATGCAGCCGGTGTTTCAGGACCCCTACTCCTCTCTCAATCCGCGGCGGAGAATTGCTTCCATTGTTGCCCTGCCGCTGGAAGTTCAGGGGATCGGCACACCCGAGGAGCGCCGGGCCAAGGCTATCGCCGCACTCGAGAAGGTTGGCCTGCCGGCGCGTTATGCCGACAACTACCCGAACCAGCTCTCCGGCGGTCAGCGCCAAAGGGTTGCCATCGCCCGTGCCCTTATCACCGAGCCGGAGATCGTTGTTTGCGACGAGCCCACTTCAGCGCTCGATGTCTCCGTGCAGTCGCAGATCCTCAACCTTCTGATGGATCTGAAGGAGAACCTGGGGCTCACGTACATCTTCATCAGCCACAACCTGGCCGTGGTCGAGCATCTGGCGACGCGCGTCGCCGTCATGTACCTGGGCCGCGTCGTGGAGCTGGGAACGACGGCCGAGCTCTTCCGCAACCCGCGCCATCCCTATACACAAGCCTTGCTGGCCTCGGTGCTGACGCCCGAGCCGGGCCTCGGCATCCCCGAAGCGATCCTGGGGAGCGCGTCGCCTGATCCGCTCAATATCCCTTCGGGCTGTCCCTTCCACCCGCGCTGCGCGCAGGCGATGGAGATGTGCCGGACTGTAGTGCCCAAGCCGGTTAATACTGGTTCCGGCTTCGCGGCCTGCCACCTTGTGGATGGTGTCGCCGACCAAGCCGCCTGATGAATGGCGAACTTTCGCGGCCCGCACTATCTGTCAGAACCTAAGGCGTGCTAAGGGGCGTGCCGAGCGCAAGGCGGAGGTTGCATGACCGGCGAAATCCCTTTCAAGAAAACCATGGTGTTCGCCTATGGCGAGCCGCGCGAGCTTTCGCCTGGCGTGGTGCGGCTGGTCGCCAATAATCCAAGCCCGTTCACGTTCCACGGCACCAACACGTACCTCATCGGCACCAAGGAACTGGCGCTGATCGACCCCGGCCCGGATGATGAAGCGCATTTTCAGGCCATCATGCGCGCCGCCGCGGGACGTCCCATCACCCACATCTTCATCACCCACACCCACCGCGACCACACGGACGGGCTGGAGCGGTTGAAAGCAGCCACCGGAGCCAAGATCTGCGCTCGTGGACGATCACGGCATGCCGAGACGAGTTTGAAGCACAGCCCTTCCGGCGCCGAATTCGTCGACATCGAATTCAAGCCGGACATTGTCATGAATGACGGCGATGTCATCTCCGGTCCTGATTGGCAGCTGGAGGCCCTGTTCACGCCGGGGCACGCGCCGGATCATCTCTGCTTCTCAGAGCCGGAGCGGAACGTGCTTTTCTGCGGCGACCACGTCATGAGTTGGAACACCACTGTCGTTGCCCCGCCCGAAGGCAACATGTCCGACTACATGAGATCGCTGGAAAAGCTGCTTGACCGCAAGGAAACTGTGTTCATGCCCGGCCACGGCGGCCGTATCGAGCAACCTAGCCGCATGGTGAAGGCCTACATGGTCCACCGCCGCTGGCGCGAACAGGCCATTCTCGATGCCATTCGCCAGGGTCATACGAAGATCGACCGCATCGTTGCCGTCGTTTACGAAGGCCTCGATCCGCGCCTCATCAGAGCGGCATCGCTTTCCGTACTGGCGCACGTTGAGAGCCTTATCGAGCGCGGTCTCGTCAGTTGCGACGGCCCGCCCGCTCTCGATCGCCCCCTCTCTGCTGTTTAGGCGACCCTTTTGTCGATTGGCGCTTGTTGCGCACGTTGCGGGGATTGGCTTCCGCCGGAACCGTGCTCATCAGCGCAGTCCGAAGTTCCTGGAAGAAGGTGCGGATGCGGGCCGCATTCCGCCCCAGGTCATGGCGGCCATAACGTGATGCAGAGCGCACGTCGATTTGTGCGTTTTCCGAGTCGCCCATCACGCGAATGACGACGTCATCGTAAAAGCCCATGATGAGCGTTCGATCGACGGCCTCGATGTAGCCCGGCTGATCGAAATCCTCTCCGGGCGGCGTTTCAGCGACGACCTGATATTTGAGGCGACGAACAACGTCGGCGACGATCTCGAATGCTTCGCTGGCGGACCGCTTCAGCAGAAACGGCTGTAAATCGGGATACGCGACCGCCTGCATCTCCGCGAAGGTTTCTCCCGGATGTTCGACCGGGTTCGTGCCGGGGCCGCGCAGGAGAGCGAGCGCCGTCATGGGCGGTGGCGCTTGCAGGTCTGTGGTGACGTCGTTGATCGGCGGCAGGCTGTTGGCCGTGGGAATGTACGCCGCGGGCCATGCGAAAAGCGCAAGGCTGGTTAACAGTCCTCCAAAGGCGGACGCTGCTCCAAGTTTGCCTGTGAACCAAATCTGCACGATAGCGATAATCGCCATCAGCAGTGCGATCGCGCCGCCAGCGAACGCAACTTTGAGCGTGTTTAGAAGGATCGGCGTGGGAATGCTCAGGAAGCGATGCAGGGCTATGCCGGCGATCGCCAGCGCGCCGCTGAACAGGGCCAGGCGAAAGCTCCAGATGGCGCAGAAGGCCGGGCGCTGCTCCGCGACGATCATGCGATGGATCGTGTGCCACGACAGTACTAGGCTAGACATCTCATCATAACCTGCATAGCTCCGCCGGGAGTTAGGCGCCGAGGCACCCTTTATCAGGAACTGCCAGCGTGATTAATGGCGGGCAGAATCCAATACCAGCATAGGACAGGTAAAAGATGACTACACTTTCCAATTCCGCGATGCGGGATATCGAAACAATTCTTCACCCCACAACAAACCTTGCCCTCCACCGGACGACCGGTCCGCTGGTCTTGGATCGTGCTGAAGGCATTTACGTCTGGGACACGAACGGTAAGCGCTACATCGAAGGGCTCGCGGGCCTGTGGTGCACCGGCCTGGGCTACGGCAACCAGGAGCTGGTCGAGGCCGCGCGTGAGCAGATGAGCAAGCTGTCGTTCACGCACCTTTTCGGCGGCCGCAGCCACGAGCCCGCTATTGCTCTCGCTGAGAAGCTGAAGGAGCTGGTGCCGGCCCCAGCGTCTAAGATTTTTTTCACCAGCTCCGGCTCCGAGGCGAACGACACGCAAATCAAGCTGGCCTGGTACTACAACAACGCCCGTGGCCTGCCGAACAAAAAGAAGATCATCAGCCGGATGAAGGCCTACCACGGCGTGACCATCGCCTCTGCCAGCCTCACGGGCCTGCCGATTTTCCACACGGACTTCGACCTGCCAATCCAGCGCGTCCTTCACACCGACTGCCCGCATTACTGGCGGTTTGGCCAGGAAGGTGAGACCGAAGAGGAATTCGCCACCCGTCTCGCCAAGAACCTCGAAGACCTGATCCTGCGCGAAGGTCCCGACACGATCGCCGCCTTCATCGCTGAACCGGTGATGGGCGCCGGTGGCGTCATCGTTCCGCCGCGCACGTACTTCGAGAAGATCCAGGAGGTTTTGCAGCGCTACGACATCCTGATGATCGCCGACGAGGTGATCTGCGGCTTCGGGCGCACTGGCAACTGGTTCGGCACGCAGACCTTCAACATCAAGCCGGACTCGATCTCGATGGCGAAAGCCATCACATCTGCCTACATGCCGCTCGGTGCCATCACGGTGAGCGAGCCGGTGTATCAGGCGATGGTCGAAGAGAGCAAAAAGCTCGGCGTCTTCGCCCATGGCTTCACCTACTCCGGCCACCCTGTTTCCTGCGCCGTCGCCGTGAAGACGCTCGAAATCTACGAGCGCATCAACATCGTCGGACATGTGCAGAAGGTTGCCCCGGTCTTCCAGGCGCGGCTCAATGCGCTCAACGATCATCCGCTCGTGGGCGAAACCCGCGGTGTTGGCCTCATCGCCGGCGTCGAGCTGGTGAAGAACAAGGCGACGAAGGAGAGCTTCGACGTGCGCAAGGGCGTCGGGCCGAAGGTCGTCAAGTTCGCGGAGGAGGAGGGCCTGATCTGCCGCGCCGTTGCTGGCGATACGATTGCGCTCTGCCCGCCGCTCATCATCAATGAGGACGGCATCGACGAAATGTTCGATGCGCTCGTCCGCGCGCTCAATCGGGCGGAAGAGTGGGTCAGCAAGGAAGGCCTGAGGGACTAAGGCTTTTTTTGAAATCTCTGGCCGGCGCCGGGCACCCTCTGGCGCCGGCTGCAAAAACTTCACCAACGGAACCGCGCAAACTTCTCCGATCTCAGCGAGTCGGGCATACTCCCTGCGCAACCTTAGCGAGTGGCGAGGTGCCCGATGGGTGCGGTTCGGCGGCGCGCTCGAGGCGCCCTTATTGTCGTGACGGCCACCACTTTCGCAGTGTTGTCTGTCGGAGCTAGTTTTGCTCAGCAGACCACGACAAAGGCACGAGCTGGCGAAAGCGGTTTCCAGCTTCGAATAGCGAGCATGAGCGCCGCCGGGGCGACGAAGGAAGCGCCAGTTGAAACCTCGTCGGCCTCCTGGCGCCACACGTTTGGCTCGGAACGTCGCGCCGAAGGAAGACGCAGACCTGTTCCCTTTTCGGCGGACGTCGTCGTACTTCAGGACGTCACGAATCTCGGGCCCGTGAAGCAAATGCTACCGGCCCGCTCATATCAGGTCATGGCCTCGCGCCAAATTCTGGAGAACGCCAAGCCGGGCCGACAGCATACGGAGGTGGCGACCACCGCCATTGCTGTTAATAAGAGCGGGGGTTTAAGAGCGGTCGCTCAGGAGCACCTTCTTGAGATGGCCGAACCGCCGGCAGGGACACCGCATCCTTTGTCAGCGGCCCTCGCGGTAAAGCTGCGACGCGGCAGCGGCTCGTTCTGGATAATGACGCTTGACGTATCACCCTGTCCGGCCGACGCCGCAAAAGACGACGCACACTGCGCAGTCGCGAAGCGGCAGCTCGATCTGCTGGATGCCTGGGTCTCCGCCAAACTTGCCGCCGGAGAGACGATCATCGTTGCAGGTCGGCTCCATAAGATGCTCGAAACCGAGAGTCTTCCAGGGACACTCGACAGGCTGGCTCGACTTGCCCGAGCCCCGCAAATTTCAGAGACCTGTGAAGACGTGAATGGAAGCGTCGCCCGGAGCTACATCCTCGTGGGCGTCAAACCGGTGTCGGGCGAGAATGTTAAGTTTGAGGCTCGCGCCGCGCCGGTCGACGACCACAAGCCCGAAATGGGCTGCGCTCTCGTCGCTGACGTGCGTTTCTAGGCCGAAAACCAATTATTTCAGCCGGCCCCAAGTCTTGAGCCGATCGACGGCTTCCTGCATGTCCGCAGTGGTCCCCGCGTAGGAAAAGCGCAGGAAACGGCGGCCGCGTGTCTCGTCGAAATCGACGCCCGGAGTCGCAGCAATCCCCACCTCCTCGAGCATCTGCTTTGCGAACGCCAGGCTGTCGTCCGTGAACCGGCTGACGTCGACGTAGAGATAGAAGGCGCCGTCCGCGGGCACGATTCGATCAAAACCCACTTTGGGCAGCTCGTTCAGAAGAAGCTCGCGGTTGGCAGCATAGACCCGCTTGTTCGCCTCCAGCTCCTCAATCCCGTCGAACGCGCCGAGCGCGGCGACCTGAGACGTCGTAGGCGGTGCAATATAGAGATTTTGCGCGAGCCGCTCGACGGTCCGAACCAACTCCGGCGGCACCACCATCCAGCCGACCCGCCAGCCGGTCATCGAGAAATACTTCGAGAAGCTGTTGATAACGACAACGCCGTCTGAGTGTTTCAGCGCTGTTTCTGCCGGCATGCCATACGTCAGGCCGTGATAGATCTCGTCCGAAATGAACCAGATCTTGCGACGCCGGCAGACGTCGAGGATTTCCTTGAGCCGCTCCGGTTCGAGCATGGTGCCGGTGGGATTGGCCGGGCTCGCAATAAGCACGCCAGCCAGCCCCTCCCGCTCACATGCTTCGTCGATCTGCGCTGCTGTCGGCATCCAGCGCGTCGACTCATTGCCTTCGAGAATTACAGGTTTCTGACCGAGCGCCGTCAGAATGTGCCGATAGCAGGGGTATCCCGGTGACGGCAGGCCCACCTTTTCATTCTTGTCGAACAGCGCAAGGAAAGTGAGCACGAATGCAGCCGACGAACCATTGGTGACTATCACGCGCTCGGGCGGAAGATCGACGCCGTACCAATCCTTGTAGTGGCGTGCGATCCGTTCGCGGAGGCTCGGCATGCCGAGGGCCAGCGTATAGCCCAGCGTCTCCTCGCGCATCGCGCGTTCGACGGCCTGTCGCGCAGCGAGTGGCGCCGGTGTACCCGGCTGGCCAACTTCCATGTGAATGACACGCCGCCCGGCCGCTTCCTGCTCGGCGGCGGCTTGCATCACGTCCATCACAATGAATGAGGCAATAGCACTGCGATCCGAAGCCGGACGTGGCATGGCGCCCGCGCGAGTTTGATCGCAGCTGCTCGTCATTCTGCATCTCCTTAGTTTTTGTGGAAGCTGAAGCCCGTGGCTGCCGCCATGCTGCCGCCGCATTGCCACGATGAAACCCGAGTGGCTAGGCTCGCTCCAGTCGCCATTTGAGCGCACCTTGGTAGACTGGCCTATAGTTGCGAGCAGAAGCCCTGCCAGCCCGCAAATTTCTGGGTGGAAGCAGGCTCGGGAAGCCCAAGGAAACGAGCGAGAGATCTGAAGACATGCTGCAGATCCTGAAGATCGGCCGACGTGCGCACGCGGTTACCAGCCTGGCCGCGGCAGCCTTCATCGCATTCCTCTGTCTGTGCAGCGCGATCAGACCTGCAGCGGCCCAGGGTATTCCGCTCATACGGGACACCGAGATCGAAAACCTGCTCAATGACTATGCTCGACCGATCTTCAGAGCCGCCGGTCTCGGCGAAGGGCGCGTGGCTGTCCGAATCGTCCGCAGTGAGATCTTCAACGCGTTCGTGCTCGACGGCCGAAACGTCTTCGTCCATACGGGCGCGCTCATGCAGTCGGATACGCCCAACCAGATCATCGGCGTGATCGCCCACGAGGCGGGACACATCGCGGGGGGGCACATGGCCGCGCTTCGGTCGCGCATCGCCCGGGACCAGACCAAGGCGCTGCTCATGCGCATTCTGGGGTTGGGTGTTGCGATTGCGACGGGTGCCGGCGAAGCTGTTTTCGCAGGCGAGGAGCTCATTATTCGCTCGCTTCTTGCCGAGCGCCGTTCGCAGGAAGCCGCGGCAGACCAGGCGGCCCTCCGCTATCTCAACGCCACCCGCCAGTCAGGGCGGGGCATGCTGGAAACGTTCGAGCGGTTTGCACAGCAAGAGTTCGTCTCCGACGCCCACAAGGATCCGTTCGTCCGTAGCCACCCTGTCGCGACCGACCGTCTGGCGCGGCTTCGCACGCTTGTCGAGAGCAGCCCTTACTACAACGTCAAAGATCCTCCGCAGCTTCAGCTCCGCCACGACATGATGCGGGCCAAGCTCGCGGGCTACCTCGAACGCCCGCAGGTCGTCTTCAACCGTTATCCGCGCTCGGACAATTCCCTACCCGCCAGATATGCGCGTGCGATCGCAACGTTCATGCAGGGCGGCCCCCAGGCGCTGCCCTCCGCACTCGCACAGGTGGACGCGCTTATCCGGGAGAAGCCGGACAACCCCTATTTCTATGAGCTGAAGGGAGATTTCCTCACCCGTGCGGGGCGCCCCCAGGAGGCGATTGCTCCGCTGCGACAGGCGCTCAAACTGTCCAACGGGGCGAGCCTGATCCGCGTCGCTCTTGCCTCTGCGCTGCTGGCATCGAACAACCCCGGTGTTGTACAGGAAGCGGTCGACCACTTGCGCAAATCAGTGGTCGAGGACGAGAACCCTCGGGCGTTCCGCTCCCTCGGCGATGCGTACTATCGGCTTGGCAGGCAGGCGGAGGCCGATGCGGCAATTGCGCAAGCTTATTTCCTCGAGGGGAACATCAAGCAGGCGCAGACTTTCGCTCAGCGGGCCAAGCGCGCGTTGCGTCAGGGATCACCCACGTGGCTGAAGATGGACGACATCATCAACTATAAACCGAGCGGCGATCTGTAGGCGTTGTCTGATCGTGCAATGTGCTAAGACCCTGCTGATCGCTTCGCGCAAACAAGGACCTGTTCACATGTCACAGACGAAATCGGCCAAGCTCATGCGCGCCCTGACCAGGCCAAAAGGCGCTGTCGCCGGAGCTCTGGCGCTTTTCACTCTCGCCTTTACCGCGGTCGGAACAGGTCCTGCCGTTTCGACCGGCTCGTCGTTCAAGGTTGCGCAAGCGACGGACACGTTCTCGGCCGAGCAGAAAAAGGCCATCGAGGGGATCGTCAGGGACTACCTGCTCAACAATCCGGAAATTCTGCTCGAAGTCAGCAGGGAGCTCGAGAAGCGGCAGACGGCTATGCAGGCCGCCGAACAGAAGCGCTTCATCCTGGAAAACCGGAAGGCGATTTTCTCGTCGCCGCACGATTTCGTCTTCGGCAACCCGAATGGCGACATCACAGTCGTCGAGTTCTTCGACTACAACTGCCCCTGGTGCAAGCGCGCGCTGGACGAGCTCATCAAGCTCACCAAGGCCGACCCCAATGTGAAGATCATCCTCAAGGAGTTCCCGATCTTCGGCGAGAACTCGCTCTTCACAGCGAAGGCGGCCATGGCCTCCATGAAACAGGGCAAGTACTTGGAGTTTCACATGGCCCTCATGAAGGAGCGCCAGGTGACTAAGGACAATGTCTTCAAGATCGCTGAAAAGGTCGGCCTCGATGTCGCCAAGCTCAAGGCGGACATGGAAAATCCGGACTTCGACGCTGCGCTGAAGACAACGTCGGAGATCGCGCAGGCCCTCGGCATCGAAGGCACGCCGGGCTTCATCGTCGATGCCAAGGTGAACGTCGGTTTTGTGCCGATGGAGGGGCTGGTCCAGCTTGTGGGAGAAGCGCGTAAGGCGGGCTGCCAAGTCTGCTGAGCGGCTGGAGAATCCCGTGCGTTGTCAAGGGGGGATGCTTCCTCCCCTGCGCGAAAGCTGATAAACGGGCCGCAGCCAACACTCCTGCGGCCCGCTTCTCTGAGCCGAGAGCTTCGGCGGCGGCACAATCGAACCGGTCAACCAATGGCAAAGCCCGTTTACGTACTCAACGGACCCAACCTGAACATGCTCGGCTTGCGCGAGCCGACGATCTATGGGGCTGAGACGCTTGACGATGTGAAGCGACGCACGGAGGCGCGGGCTGCGCAGCTGGGACTCGAGGTCGATTTCCGCCAGTCCAATTTCGAGGGCGAGCTCGTCACCTGGATTCAGCAAGCACGCACGGAAGCCAGCGGCATCATTCTTAACGCGGGAGCCTACACGCACACCTCCATCGCCCTGATGGACGCGATTCACGCGGCAGAGCTTCCTACCATCGAGGTACATTTGTCCAACGTCTTTCGGCGCGAGGGATTTCGTCATCACTCGTACATCTCGCTTGCCGCCCGCGGCGTGATCTGCGGCTTTGGGCCGAAGGTGTACGAGCTTGCGCTCGAGGCGATGGCGGACATTCTGCAACAACAATCGTCGGCAAAAGGCTGAGCGAACGCAGTTCGCGAAGCTCAAGCGACGGGAAGAACGGCGGAACAGACGAGCATGTCGAAGGACCAGAAAGATCAGCGGGACCGGGGCAACTCCGAACAGCAGTTGATACGCGACCTTGCGGCTCTGCTCGTCGAGACGGGCCTCAGCGAGATTGAGATTGAAAAATCCGGTCTGAAGATTCGCGTGGCGCGGAACCTGACAGTGGCTGCGACGGCGCTTCCTCAACAGGTGGCAGCGGCACCCGCCGCTCAGCCCGCAGCAACCGAGCCCGCCGCGGAAGCGCCCATTGATTTCGCCAACCATCCTGGCTGCGTGAAGTCGCCAATGGTCGGCACGGCTTACCGAGCGCCAGAGCCGGGGGCAGCTCCTTTCGTGGAAGTTGGCTCGCGCGTAACTCAGGGCCAGACCCTGATGATCATCGAAGCCATGAAGACGATGAACCATATCCCGGCGCCGCGGGCCGGCACTGTCACCCACATTCTCGTCGAGAACGGCCAGCCCGTCGAATACGGCGAGCCTCTGGTCATCATCGAGTAACGCAACGCCAGTCCCAAGCCCCGCTCAATCCGAGAACAAAAGCTCCAGAAGCCCATTCATGTTCGACAAGATCCTGATTGCGAACCGTGGTGAAATTGCCCTGCGCATTCAGCGGGCTTGCAAGGAGCTGGGCATCGCGACCGTCGCTGTGCATTCAACAGCTGACGCGGATGCCATGCATGTTCGGTTGGCGGATGAAAGCGTGTGCATCGGGCCGCCGCCCGCATCCGAAAGCTATCTGAACATTCCGCGCCTGCTCGCCGCGTGCGAGATCACGGGAGCAGATGCCGTTCATCCGGGCTATGGCTTTCTTTCCGAGAACGCCCGCTTCGCCGAAATCCTGGAGGAGCACGGCATAACCTTCATCGGCCCATCGTCCGAACATATCCGGATGATGGGAGACAAGATCCAGGCGAAGGAAACGGCGAAAAAGCTCGGTATTCCCGTCGTTCCTGGGTCTGACGGCGCCGTGCGGAACGAGGCAGAAGCGCTCCGCATTGCCAAGGACATGGGGTTCCCCGTCCTCATCAAGGCCGCTGCCGGTGGCGGCGGCCGCGGCATGAAGGTGGCCCGATCGCCGGAGGAGCTCGAAGTCGCACTGGCAACTGCCCGGGCTGAGGCAAAAGCCGCGTTTGGAGACGACAGCGTCTACATCGAGAAATACCTGACCAAGCCGCGCCACATTGAGGTTCAGGTGTTCGGCGATGGCAACGGCAACGCCATCCACCTCGGCGAGCGTGACTGCTCGCTCCAGCGCCGCCACCAGAAAATCTGGGAAGAGGCTCCGTCTCCGGCGATCAATGCCGAGGCGCGGCAGAAAATCGGTGAGACGGTCGCCGCGGCCATGCGCAAGATCAAGTATCGCGGCGCCGGCACGGTGGAGTTCCTCTACGAGGACGGCGAGTTCTACTTCATTGAGATGAACACGCGGCTGCAGGTGGAGCATCCCGTAACCGAGATGATTACCGGCCTTGATCTCGTGATCGAGCAGATCCGGGTGGCGGCGGGCGCTCCGCTTAGCGTGAAGCAGGAGGACGTGAATTTCTCCGGCCACGCCATCGAGTGCCGCATCAACGCCGAGGACCCGAAGACTTTTCGTCCCTCACCGGGGAAGATCACCTATTGGCATCCACCGGGTGGCCTAGGCGTGCGCGTCGACAGCGGCGTCTATCAAGGCTACCGGATCCCGCCGTACTACGACAGCCTCATCGGCAAGCTGATCGTGCACGGCAAGAACCGCAACGAGTGCTTGATGCGGTTGCGGCGCTGCTTGTCGGAGTTCGTGATCGACGGGATCGACACCACAATCCCCCTGTTCGCAGAGCTTGTGAAGCATCCCGACATCGTGAACGGCATGTACGACATCCACTGGCTGGAAAAGTACCTCGGGAAAACTGAGTAATTCTCGTCGCAACGCTAACCATTAAGTCGTTGCAACGCGGCTCAAGCCGCAAAACTATTGCCGTAACCGTCGGAACTACCCACAATTGAGGGGACTTATTCTTGACGGCGCCATTCGGCCGCCGGGTCAAATGCCTGGCAAGCGATGACTGCACGCGAAAGCCCCCTGCTCGAGATCACACCTCAGGTCCTTCTCAAGGCCTACACGTGTGGGATTTTTCCCATGGCCGAGAGCGCGGACGATCCGCAGCTCTACTGGATCGAGCCGCAGGCTCGCGGCGTGCTTCCACTCGATGCTGTGAGGGTACCCAAGCGGCTACAGCGCACGATCCGCCAGCAGCCTTACGTGATTCGCATCGACACGGATTTTGACGGCGTCATCGCCGGCTGCGCGGCGCCGAGACCAGGCCGCCGCACCACTTGGATCAATGACCGCATTCGCAAGCTTTACCGTGAGTTGCATCAGCTCGGCTATTGCCACACGGTGGAAGCCTGGCACCAGGGCCGGCTTGTCGGCGGTCTCTACGGGGTTGCGCTCGGCGGCGCATTCTTCGGAGAAAGCATGTTCTCGGAAATGCGCGACGCCTCGAAGATCACGCTCATCTACCTCTGCGCGCGCCTGATCTATGGCGGCTTCGTGCTGCTCGACACGCAGTTCGTCACCGATCACCTCCGGCAGTTCGGGACGATTGAAGTCGACCGCTCCGAATTCCACCGCCAGCTCGATGAAGCGCTGACGATCCAAGGCGACTTCTTCCGCCTGGAGCGCGATGTAACTCCCGAGCGCGTGCTGGAAATCATGCTTGGTCACAAGAACAGATAAGCCTCAACCTTCTTCCAGACTGCGGAGAAGGTTGAGGCCTTATTGCGCGTGACGTCCAGCTTAGCCCTGACCGCTCGCTCCGAAGCGGCGCTGCCACCAGCCACGACGGACGGGTTGATCCTGGGGCGTCACTTCCGATGACACGACCGTGCCGACCTCAGGGCTGACCACGATTCGCTCGATGATCGGCTCGCTGGCCACAGGCTCAGTGCGGGAGACCCGTCCGGGTTTGACCGGCTCCGGCTCTGCCGCTTGAGCAGAAACTTCGGCCAACTCAGGCTGAGCCTCGTTCTCCTGCGGCTCCGGCTTGTAGGCCTTCGTCTCAGGGGCCGCTTCCACCATCACCTCCGGTACCAGGCCTGGCTCCTCGTGATGGCGCTCGGCCGGAGTTTCACCCGCGGCCACCGGCGTAGGCTCAGCGTCCGTTTCGGCGGCCTCTCCGCCCTGACCGTTGGTCAAAGCCTCACGGGGTGCGTCGGTATCCGGCGCCACGGCAACCAGCTCGACGGCCTCACCCGTATCAGGTGCCTCAGCGGTCACAGCTTCCTGGCCTTCTTCGCCTTGGAGAGCAACCTCAGGAGCCGGAGCATGGCGATCGCGGCGTCCGCCACGGCGCCCACGGCGCCGCCGACGCCCCCGACGAACCTCATGAGGCTCGTGTTCTTCGTGCTCCTCAGGATGCTCATGAGCCTCGCGGACTTCGTGGCTTTCGGAGGCTTCGCCGCCTTCGGCCTCGTCCTCGCCAGGCTCGCCATCCTGCTGGGCAGCGTCAGCCTCCAGCTCCTCTGCCTCAAGACCGGCTTCGGGCTCTTCTGCGCCTTCCTCGTCTTCGGGAAAGTCGTCCTCGTCGTGAGCCTCGCTTTCACTGGCTTCGAAGGTTTCGACTTCCGGTCCGGCACCGTTACCCGGCACGGCAGTCAGCTGCTGAACTCCTTCGCGGAGACCACGACGGCGCCCGCGCCGACGGCGGCGACGACGCGACCTGCGCGGTTCGGTCTCCTCGGCGCGAACCTCTTCCTCCTCGTGCGGAGTCTCCTCGATCTCCTCCTCGGGGGTACCCTCGAAGCCCCAATCCAGACTGACCGCGCTCCGCTCGGGTTGCCGTTGCCCATTGGTCGTCGCACGCGGCGCCTTTTCGATAAGGAAGTTGGCGCCCTGGACCTTGTCGCTCGCCTCGACAGTGATCGGGACGCCGTAGCGAGACTCCATCTCGTTGATGTAGGCCCGCTTGTGGTTGAGGATGTAGAGCGCCACAGGCACCGTGGTCTTCGCGACAATCGGGCTGGGCGTGCCGGACATCAGCGCGTCTTCCATGGCGCGGATGACCGCCAAGGCGACTGATTCCGTCGAGCGTATGATGCCGGTGCCCTGGCAGTGCGGGCACGGTGTGGTCGATCCTTCGAGCACACCCGACCTCAGCCGCTGGCGCGACATCTCGAGAAGACCGAAATGGCTGATCCGGCCGACCTGGATACGAGCCCGGTCGTTCCTCAGCGCTTCCTTCAACCGCCGTTCTACCGCGCGGTTGTTGCGCTTCTCCTCCATGTCGATGAAGTCGATGACGATCAGCCCCGCGAGGTCGCGCAACCTGAGCTGACGAGCGATTTCGTCCGCCGCCTCGAGATTGGTCTGAAGCGCCGTCTCCTCGATGGAGAATTCGCGCGTTGCCTTGCCTGAGTTGACGTCGATCGCAACCAGCGCCTCGGTCTGATTGATGACGAGGTAGCCGCCCGACTTCAGGTGGACGTACGGGCTGAACATGGCGGCGAGCTGCCGCTCGACCTGATAGCGGCTGAACAGCGGTTCGGGATCCTGATACAGCACCACGTTCTTGACGTGGCTTGGCATCAGCATCCGCATGAAGTCGCGGGCTTCCTTGTAGGCCGCTTCGCCGGCGACGATGATCTCGTCGATGTCCTTGGTGTAGAGGTCGCGGATCGCACGCTTGATGAGGTTGCCTTCCTCGTAGACGAGCGTCGGAGCCGTCGAGCGCAGCGTCAGCTCGCGGACGCTCTCCCACAACCGGAGCAGGTACTCGAAATCGCGCTTGATTTCCTGCTTGGTGCGCGTGGCACCGGCCGTGCGGATGATGAGGCCCATGCCCTCAGGCACGTCGAGCTCGGCGGCAATCGCCTTCAGGCGCTTGCGATCCTGAACATTGGTGATCTTGCGGCTGATGCCGCCACCCCGCGCCGTGTTCGGCATGAGAACCGTGTAGCGCCCGGCAAGCGACAGGTAGGTGGTCAGCGCAGCACCCTTATTGCCGCGCTCCTCCTTCACGACCTGCACCAGCACGATCTGCCGGCGCTTGATAACTTCCTGGATCTTGTAGTTGCGCGGACGGCGCCGCGGGCGTGAAGGAACCTCCTCCATCGCATCCTCGGCACCGACGGTCTCAAGCTGCTCGACCTCGCTCCCGCCGTTTTCCTCCGTGCCGTTCTCGTCGACCTCTTCGACACCGACATCCTCGACGAGGCCGACCGGCTGGGGAGCATCCTCGAGATGAGGCTCCTCTTCCGAACCCTCCTCGGCTTCGGAAGCTTCCTTGGCAACCGGCTGCTGAATAGGCTCGTCTGCGCCCTGATCAGCCCTGCCGTTCTCAACCGCACCCTGCGGCACGTCCTCGGTCAGCCGCTCGTCAGGCTTCACCGCCTCGGCGACGACCGTGGTCGTTTCCGCTTGCTCGGATGCAGCTTCTGCCGGCGCCTCCTCGGCCGCGGAGGCCTCAGGCTCGGGCGGCAAAAACTCGGTTACGTCGACGGCTCTTTCCTCAAGCTCGTCGTCTGATGGGCCGTGGTCCGCTTCTGATGGCTGCTCCCCCTCCGAGTCAGCACTGACGTCCGAAACTCCGTCTGCTTCGGCCTCTTCCTCGGCCTCGGCTTTGGCCTCCTCCTCAAGCAGAGCCTGACGGTCCGCGACTGGGATCTGGTAGTAATCCGGATGGATCTCGTTGAAAGCGAGAAACCCGTGACGGTTGCCTCCGTAATCGACGAACGCTGCCTGCAGAGACGGTTCTACACGTGTGATTTTCGCCAGATAGATGTTTCCGCGGAGAAGTTTACGCGCTGCGGACTCGTAATCGAACTCCTCTACACGGCCTCCTTTGACAACCACGACCCTCGTCTCTTCGGGGTGCGTGGCATCGATGAGCATCTTGTTGTTGGACATGTGTGACGGTCCTTGGCACGCCGACGCGGCTCGACACCGCTTATGGCTGCGGGGCGAACGCCTGCTTGACCACAGGCCGTGCTTTGCCGCTCACGGGCGCGCATGTTGTGTTGACGGTTTTGAATAGATCCGGAAAGGGGTCCAACGCACGTCCATTGTGACTGCAGTGCATGCTCCTCGTTTAGGCAGAACAGGCGCGACGCGGGTCGTCCTGCCTCGATGTGGTCCTTTCGAGGGGTCCAGCTGCGCAGTGGATGTGTGAACGTGCTGTGCATACGGTTACTTGGCGAATCAGCCCTTCCTGCAAGCGCTGACGTAGCTCGAGAAGAGCTGGGCCCGTTACCGGGCAGTGGAAATGGCGTCTTTGTCCAAGTCGCCGTTAAGCCCCGCCGTCCGCACCCCTTTCCCGGGCGGTCATGACAGGGCGAAAAGTCCTAGGTGATCGCCGACAAGATCAAGCTCGCTCTAATCCCGGACGCGATCTTGCCAGGAACGAGACGCCGCCTTTCTTGAAAGCCGGCTATACACCTTCCGCGCCTTACAGGCCGTAAACGCGACTTCCAGGAGACCATCAAACGACGCAGCAGGCGCTCGCGTCCATCCCGGTCTCGCCGGTTGCGTCAGAGATAATCGAGCCCCGGCACGATGCAACCGTTTTAGGGTTTCGCCCTACCCGAGGCAAGAGTGTTCTGAATGTCACGCCCGCCCGCGAGCTGATTCGCCCCCCTTGTGCGTGGCCGCGATGACCAATACCCGTAAGCGCAGGGGGATAACATGTGGAAACCCCCGAGAGCGTTGGGCGGGATTACGCGTCACATGCACATCGGGGGGCTGGCAGCCGTCATTCGTTTTGCGATTTTCCTCATCGCGCACCTTGCCGGCGCGGGGTTCGCCCTTGCCCAATCCCAGTTCTCGGGATGGACGATTGAGGTCACACCTCAAGCAGCCACGTCCGGCATCAAGCCCAAACCGTCCGCTCCCTCAAAGCCGACGGTTACCCGCGTGAGCCTCACCGAGGAAGCAAACCTCACGCGCCTTGTCTTCGATCTCAACCGGAAGATCGATGTCAGCGTCTCGATCTTGGTCGATCCCGACAGGGTAGTTGTAGATCTGCCCGAGGTGGATTTTCGCATCAGCCCGACGGCGGGTCAAAACGGCAAGGGATTGGTCAAGGCATTTCGCTTCGGCTTGTTCGATGCCAACCAGTCGCGCGTCGTCATCGATACGGACGGACCAGTTCGAGTTGTAAAGGCGCAGGTCGAGGGGAAGAAGCCGCAGTTGGTACTCGAGTTTGGCCGAGCGACCCCTGGCAGCGGAACGGTGACGGATCTTTCCAAGCCTGCCCTGCGCCCCGGCTACGATGAAGAACCGCTCGTAGAGACGGCCCGCGTGTCGGATCGCCCCCTGATCGTTATCGATCCCGGCCACGGCGGCCTCGATCCCGGAGCTGCCGGTCCGGACGGCCTGCTGGAAAAGGACGTCGTTCTCGCCGTCGCCCTGCGCCTCAGGAAGCTCCTGGCCGAAACCGGCCGCTACTCGGTCATAATGACTCGTGACAAGGACATCTATGTTTCCCTGGACCAACGCGTCCGCATCTCACGCCGACACAAGGCGGACCTGTTCATTTCTCTCCATGCGGATGCCGTGCCGGAGGAGTCGCTGGCGTCGGTCGTGCGTGGCGGGAGCGTCTATACGTTGTCAGAACACGCCTCCAGTGAGCAGGCGCGCCGTTTGGCCGAGAAGGAGAATGCGGTTGATATTCTCGCCGGCGTCCAGTCGCTCGCCAACGAAGAGGCAGATGAGGTCCGCAATATCCTCTTTGACTTGCTTCAGCGAGAGACGGCCAATTTCTCCGCTGACTTCAGCCGTCTCCTCACGAACGAGTTGCGCAAGCATATTGCGCTCGCCCGTGATCCCCAGCGTTCAGCGGCGTTCAAGGTTCTCCAACAGCCCGAATCCCCATCCGTTCTTATCGAACTGGGTTTCATGAGCAACGCGGATGATCAAAAGCTGTTGCGTTCTCCGGAGTGGCAGAACAAGGTAGCACGAGCGATACTAGCGGCTATCGATTCGTTTTTTGCCAAGCGCGCGCTGGGCGCCGTCTATGTGCCCTGAACCTGCGCCCGGCGTTGTTGACGCATCAACAGCTCCGCCGCCACGTCGTGACAATTCATCGTCGGAAGCTCTTTGTTGGAGCTGGTAGGGCAATCCGTGGTAGTGGTGTCCCGATGCCGTTTTGTTGCCGCTTGGTTGTGTGAGGAAGCCCCTTTCACGTCCTAAGACTATAAGGCCGATGCGAGCACCGATCCTGCCACCACCCGTCGCGCCGCAGCGGAAGCGCAAACGCCGGAAGAGCATTCTTCTGAGCCTTCTTGGCTGGCTGTTTGCAGCCGGTGTCGTCGCTTTCGTCGCGGGTTCGGCAGTGGCCGGATACCTGTTGTGGTCCTACTCGCAGGACCTGCCGAGCTACGAGAAACTCGCCGAATACGAGCCGCCAGTGATGACGCGCATCCATGCGCACGACGGACGGTTGATCGCGGAGTTTGCTCGTGAACGGCGCATCTTCGTGCCGATCAACACCATCCCCAAGCTCGTCATCCACGCCTTTCTCTCGGCGGAGGATAAGCGATTCTATGAGCATGGCGGGCTCGACTTCGTCGGCATCGCTCGCGCGGTTATCAAGAACCTTCAAAACCCCGGACGGCGCCCAGAAGGCGCGTCGACCATCACGCAGCAGGTCGCGAAGAACTTCCTGCTGAGCAGCGAACAGAGTCTGGAGCGCAAGCTGAAGGAGGCCATCCTGGCCATCCGCATCGAGCGTGCCTATTCGAAGGACAAGATCCTCGAACTCTATCTCAACGAGATCTACCTCGGCATGGGCTCCTATGGCGTCGCGGCGGCGGCGCTCAACTACTTCAACAAGGAGCTCGACGAGCTGACGCCCGAGGAAGCGGCCTATTTGGCCGCGCTGCCGAAGGGGCCGAACAACTATCATCCATTCCGGAGAGCCCGTGAGGCTACCATCCGGCGGAACTGGATCCTCGATCAGATGGTGGAGAACGGCTACCTCACGGCAGAGGAAGCCGCCGAGGCAAAGGCTAAACCACTGCAGGTAAACCTGCGCCAGTCCGGGGCGCATATGTTCTCTGCCGACTACTTCGCCGAGGAGGTTCGCCGGACGCTGCTTGCCCGTTACGGAGAAGACAAGCTTTATGGCGGCGGCCTTTCCGTGCGTACGACGCTTGATCCCGAGCTGCAGGTCTATGCGCGGAAGGCGCTGATAGATGGCCTTGTCGAGTTCGACCGCCAGCGCGGCTGGCGGGGGCCGGTAGACAAGATCGACATCTCCGGCGACTGGGGTGCGAAGCTCGCACAGATCAGCGTGCCGACCGACATTGACCCCTGGCGGCTCGGTGTCGTTCTCGAAGTTCAGCAATCGAAAATCGTTGTAGGGCTCAGACCGACGCGCGAAGTGGACGGCAGTATTTCGACCGCGCGCGAAGCCGTCGAGATCTCGTTCGAGGAGATGAAATGGGCCGGGCCGTTCCGCGCCACGGATCGCGCCAAGGGTCCTGCGCCGAAAAAGCCCTCCGATGTCGTTTCGGTCGGTGACGTCATCTACGTCGCGCCCAAAGACCCGAAGGATCCCACGGGCGCTTGGAGCCTTATGCAGATTCCCGAAGTCGGGGGCGGACTCGTCGCAATGGACCCGCACACGGGTCGCGTTCTTGCGGCAGTTGGCGGCTTCTCCTTCTCGCTGAGCCAGTTCGACCGCGCGATCCAAGCGCGGCGGCAGCCCGGCTCGGCCTATAAGCCGCTGGTCTACGCTGCGGCGCTCGACAACGGTTACAAGCCGACGACCATCGTTCTCGACGCGCCAATTGAGATCGAGCAGGGACCAGGTAAGGAAGTCTGGCGCCCAGAGAACTACAACAGGGAGACCTCGTACGGGCCTTCCACGCTGCGGGTAGGCATCGAGAAATCGCGGAACCAGATGACGGTGCGGCTCGCGCAGGAGCTCGGGATGCCGCTCGTCATTGAGTACTCGAAGCGGTTCGGTGCGTACGACGATCTCCTGCCCGTGCTTGCCATGTCGCTGGGCGCCGGCGAGACGACGCTTCTCCGCATGACCGCGGCCTATGCCGCCTTTGCGAATGGCGGGAAGCAGGTCAGGCCTACCCTGATCGACCGCATCCAGGATCGGTGGGGCCGAACCGTCTGGCGCCATGACCAACGCGAGTGCGTGGGTTGCAATGCCGATGCATGGCACGGTCAGGAAGAGCCGGAAATTCCGGACGATCGGAGGCAGATCATCGACCCGTATACCGCCTACCAGATGACCTCCATCCTGGAAGGTGTGGTCCAGCGGGGTACGGCTACGGTCATCAAGAAGATCGTTCCAGGGACACCGCTTGCCGGCAAGACAGGCACAACCAATGACTCCAAAGACGCCTGGTTCGTCGGCTATTCGCCGGATCTCGTCGTCGGCGTCTACGTGGGCTACGACACGCCCAAGCCCATGGGCAAGTCGGCGACCGGCGGTCAGATCGCGGCGCCCATCTTCGGAAACTTCATGAAAATGGCACTTGGCGGAAAAAAGGTGCCATTCCGTGCGCCACCTGGCATTCGCACCATACCGGTCAATAGATACACGGGGCTCAGAGCATCGCCGGGCGACAAGGACGTTATCTGGGAAGTGTTCAAGCCGGATGAGGAGCCGGACGATCCGAACTCCTTCCTGGGCTATGAGATGAGCTCCTATGGTGACGCCGCCCCGCCCGCACCCCGGAACGTGATGTCCGGTTTCGGCAGCGTGTACTGACCTCGAATTGGCGCGTCGGACCTGGGCCTTGCTGTCAGGGACCGACGCGTTTAAAGCAGGGTGCAATGCACCTATATCAATCGTAACTCAGCAGACAGCATCGAGAAGTTTGAGGAGGCCGCCAATGCGGGCAGAGCCACAGAAGCACGTTGACGCCATTCGCCAGTCCCTCGCCCTCCTACGGAGGCATCTTTGACTGGGATACAGCCGAAGCACGTCTTGCCGAACTGAACGCGCGGGCTGAAGATCCCAACCTCTGGAACGATCCTCGCGCGGCGCAAAAGATCATGCGCGAGCGCCAAGCGCTCGAACGCCAGATCACGGCCTACAAGCAGATGGAGCAGGAGCTCGATGACGCCATCACGCTGATCGAGCTCGGCGAGGCAGAGAACGACGAAGAGACCATCGCTGAGGGAGAAGCAGCTCTGAAGTTGCTGCGCGAACGCGCGCAACGGCGCGAGGTGGAAGCGCTCCTATCCGGCGAGGCGGACGCGAACGATGCCTACCTCGAAATCCACGCCGGCGCAGGCGGGACCGAGAGCCAGGACTGGGCCGAAATGCTCGCACGGATGTACATGCGCTGGGCTGAGCACCATGGTTACAAGGTGACCATGGTGGAGGCGAGTCCGGGCGAAGAAGCGGGGCTCAAGTCAGCCACGCTTGAGATCAAGGGCGAAAACGCTTACGGCTGGCTCAAGACGGAGTCCGGCGTGCATCGCTTGGTGCGCATCTCTCCTTTCGACGCCAACGCCCGACGACACACAAGCTTCGCCTCGGTGTGGGTCTATCCGGTCATCGACGACAACATCGAGATCGACATCAAGGAGAGCGACGTCCGAATCGACACCTATCGCGCGTCCGGCGCTGGAGGCCAGCACGTCAACACGACCGACTCGGCGGTGCGCATCACGCACTTGCCAACAGGTATCGTGGTGGCGTGTCAGCAAGAGCGATCGCAGATCAAGAACCGCGCCATCGCCTGGGCCATGCTTCGCGCCCGGCTTTATGACCTCGAGCTGAAAAAGCGCGAGGAAAAGGTGAACGCCGAGGCGGCCGCCAAGACGGAAATCGGCTGGGGCCATCAGATCCGGTCATACGTCTTGCAGCCGTATCAGCTGGTGAAGGATCTGCGCACCGGTGTGGAAAGCACCAATCCGCAGGCCGTGCTTGATGGTGATCTCGACCCCTTCATCGAGGCGGCGCTTGCCCATCGCGTCAATCCGAAGCCGGTGCAGGTTCAGGATATCGATTGAGCAACGCGCGGGTCGCGACTTATCGCTGGAAACAAAAGCCCCTCGCGCGAATGCGCGAGGGGCTTTTCTTACGAACGCGTGAGAGCGCAGGCCGGTCAGCCCAGCGCCTTGTTCGCCTCCTTCACCTTGTCGGCATCCACGTAGACTTCACCACCCATCTCGCGGAACTTGGCGCTCATTTCGGCCATGCCGGCTTCGACGTCGACCGGCGCGTTCTGCTTGGCGGCGTAATCCCGAACGTCCTGCGTGATCTTCATGGAGCAGAACTTGGGGCCGCACATGGAGCAGAAGTGCGCCACCTTGTGCGCCTCCTTGGGCAGCGTCTCGTCGTGATACGCCGTCGCCGTATCGGGATCGAGCGACAGGTTGAACTGATCCAACCAGCGGAACTCGAACCGCGCCTTCGACAGCGCATCGTCACGAAGCTGCGCAGCGGGGTGCCCCTTGGCGAGGTCTGCTGCGTGGGCCGCGATCTTGTAGGCGATGACGCCGGCCTTCACGTCGTCGCGGTTGGGCAGCCCGAGGTGCTCCTTCGGCGTCACGTAGCAGAGCATCGCCGTCCCGAACCAGCCGATCATCGCAGCGCCGATCGCGCTCGTGATGTGGTCGTAGCCCGGCGCGATGTCTGTCACGAGCGGCCCAAGCGTATAGAACGGCGCCTCCCCACAAGCCTTGAGCTGCTTGTCGACGTTGATCTTGATCTTGTGCATCGGCACGTGGCCGGGGCCCTCGATCATCACCTGGCAACCCTTCTTCCAGGCGATTTGCGTCAGCTCACCCAGCGTCTCCAGCTCGGCGAATTGCGCAGCATCGTTGGCATCGGCAATCGAGCCAGGCCGCAGGCCGTCCCCCAGCGAGAACGAGACATCATACTTCCGCATGATGTCGCAAATGTCCTCAAAGTGCTCGTAGAGGAAGCTCTCGCGGTGATGCGCGAGGCACCACTTGGCCATGATGGAGCCGCCGCGTGAGACGATGCCCGTCACGCGATTGGCCGTGAGCGGGATGTAGGCGAGCCGAACGCCGGCATGGATGGTGAAGTAGTCGACGCCCTGCTCGCACTGCTCGATAAGCGTATCACGGAAGACCTCCCAATCGAGCTTCACTGGATCGCCGCCCACCTTCTCCAGCGCCTGATAGATTGGCACCGTGCCGATGGGCACCGGGCTGTTACGGATGATCCATTCGCGCGTGTTGTGGATATTGCGGCCGGTGGAGAGGTCCATCACCGTGTCGGCGCCCCAGCGGATCGCCCACACCATCTTCTCGACCTCTTCCTCCACGGAGGACGTGACGGCCGAGTTGCCGATGTTGGCGTTGATTTTCACCAGGAAGTTTCGGCCGATGATCATCGGCTCGAGCTCGGTGTGATTGATGTTCGCCGGGATGATAGCCCGGCCGCGGGCGATCTCGTCCCGCACAAACTCCGGCGTGATGAACTCCGGAATGGAAGCCCCGAAGCTCTCGCCATCCTTTAGCGCGGCTTTGGCCCGTTCGAGCGCCGCCTTCCGCCCGAGATTTTCGCGGTGGGCAACATAGATCATCTCCTTCGTGATGATCCCAGCACGTGCGTACTCGAGCTGCGTCAGCGGCTTGTCGTCCGAAACGCGCCGGTACGGCTTCGCCTTGTTGGGGAAATCCCGCGCCAGCAAACGGCCGCTGACATTCCCGTTGTCCTCGGGGCGCACCGGGCGGCCTTCATACTGCTCGACATTGCCGCGTTCTAGAATCCATGCCTCGCGGATTCGCGGCAGCCCCTTCTCGACATCGATGCGTGCATTCTCGTCGGTATAGGGGCCGGATGAGTCATAGACCCGGAATGTCGGCTGCTCCGGATCCGTCAACGCGATCTCCCGAAATGGCACCCGCAGGTCCGGATAACCGTCGGGAGAGTCATAGACCTTCTTGCTGGCATTGATCGGCCCGGTGGTGACCTTGGGCACCATCAGCTCGCTCTTTCGGGTGATTTTGTTCATCTCTTCACTCCCGGATCGGCGCGCGTGTCGTTCGCTGACGATGCGCGCAAACGCTCATCGCTCGATATCCGGAATGCGTCGGTGAAGGAGGGGGTTCTTGCGTACGTGTCCGTCCCTTCGCCGGCATTACCCGGATCAGGTTCAAAGGGTGGCGGCGCGGCATCAGCGCCATCTCAGCCGGCTGCCGCCGGCCCCCCTCGGAACGCAGGCAGTCTGCGACGGACTGCCGCCAAAAGCAAGCTCGGCCTACTCAGAGATTAAGGCTCGAATCGATGGGGCTTGGCTCGTAAGTGGAAACCTTCATTTTCAAGTGCTCCGGCATCCTGGGCACCGCGATGGAGGCTTTGCTGGCCTAGCCTCCGCATCGACTGCAGTTGCGAATGGAAATAAAGACTTTTCAAGTCACACAAAGTAAAACCACGAGCAATTGTTAGCAGCACTTAGAGTTTGCTGCTAACACATTGAAATTACACCACACTATCACTTGCATTATGATGAAAGTGGTCTACGTTATTCGCTTGGAAATCTCTGGATGGGGATGTCCACTATGGTTGATCCAGGCTTCATTGCTCAGCTCAGAGGCTACAGCCTGACCACTGCTGAAATCCTCTATCGGATGCCCGATCATCCAAACCTGCTGCAGACGTTCGTCTGGCAGGACTATGACCTGCATCCCCAATTTCCGAAGCTGAGAAAATTCCTGGAGTTCTGGTCAAAGAATCTGGACGGTAAGCTTTACCGCGTTCGCGTCGCGCACAAGCACCTGATCCACCCGAGTGAAGTTCGTTTCGTAAACGGCGAGATCGTTCTTCATTAGTCAGGAACGCGAGCAGTCAGCCCGAATTAACGTAAAATTTTAGGCGAACTTACCGCGCATTTCGAATTTTGGGCGATTCTCGCTTCGGCGCCTAATTTTTGCGCAAACGCGCGTTTGGACAGTCACGCGAGCGCGCAAACCGTCGCTCTAATTCCCTTCGCAGCGCGCAGTGCGAGCGACGGTCTTTTGTTTATCAAACGTTGAAAATGAGGCTAGCAAACCGAGCCAATTCTTTGGATGCTGGCACGCAGTTCGCTGCAAGGCCCACTCAAGCACCCAGGAAATATAAACAATGCCACGCATCATCTTGGGAAATCTCTAACGTGACGGACACGGATTAATTGACTCCTCCCCCGTCCGCAATAAATGCTCGCCCTGAGCAATCGCGTTTCGGTGGGGAGCGAAACCTGCGATGGATAGTATTGACCTCATTCGCACCTTTGTCGCCGTAGTGGATTCCGGCAGTTTCACCGCTGCAAGTCGACGGCTCGGCAAGTCAAAGGCTCTCGTTTCCAAGCATGTTGCTGAGCTTGAACGGCGGCTAGGGGCGAAGCTTCTCCATCGCACGACGCGGCGCGTAACCGTTACGGATATCGGCAAGGCCTATCACGATCGCGTGCAGGAGATGCTGGCAGAGCTCGACGCTCTGACGGATGCTGTGCGCAGCGGCGGGGGCAACCCGCGAGGTCTTTTGCGGCTTGCAGCTCCGCAATCCTTCGTGGAACTTGAGCTCGTCGAAATGGCGAGCGCGTTTCGCGATCTTTATCCGCAGGTCGAATTCGACATCGTTCTCTCCGACCGCCAGGTTGATCTCGTTCAAGAAGGATTTGAAGTCGCCATCCGCATTACAAATCAGATCGACTCCGCGCTTCTCAGCCGCCGCCTGTGTGAAATACCGATATTGGCCTGCGCTTCACCTGCCTATCTCGACGCGTATGGCTGGCCAAATGCACCCGAAGATCTTGCATCTCACGCGTGCATTCTCGATACCAACCTGCCCGGCCGGGAAGTTTGGCGCTTCAATCGTGGCAGCGAAACGATCAGCGTTCGCATTGATCCGGTACTCAGCGTCAACAGCGCCGCTGCCGTTTGCCAGGCGATGATTGCAGGACTAGGTATCGGCCTCTGTCCCCAATTCGCCGTAGCGCGCGCCATTGCACGCGGGGAGCTCGTCGAACTTTTCGAAGACAAGCCTGCCTATTCCTACAGCATGCAGCTCGTCTATCCGCACCGCCAGCATCTGTCGGCAAAAGTGCGCGCGTTCATTGAATTCGCCAAGGATTGGTACAGCCCGGTGCCGCCCTGGCTGCGTCCCTCGAAGTCTCGCAGCACCGGTAACAAGCCCTCGGCTCAGCCTTCCCCTTCGGCCTGAAGCGGGAAAAAAACCCCGCCACTCCACACTCCGACGGTATCTTCCTTCCCGTCAGGCGCCGGAACAGCCAGCTCAACGAGATCGTAATAAAGTGCGCGCGTGAGCAGAGCCTCAAGGCGTCCGCGCACAAGGACGTACGGCTTGAGGCCGCCCGTGCCAGGCTCGCGCGCAAACCGCAGGGGATGTTCCGGCCCACAGCGGATGATGTCGTCAACGTTTGTTCGGAAAATGATCTGCTGGCTGGGCCCCGGATTTTCGACCTGCATTTCGACGGCGAGGAATGGCGCGTCGTCGACAGCAACGTCCACCTTCTCGACGGGCGTCACCAAATAGGTTCGCCCGTCGGCATCGCGGCGTAGAATCCGCGAGAAGAGCTTCACCAGCGGTTTTCGGGTGATCGGGCTGTTCTGATAAAGCCAAGTCCCATCGGCACGAATGCGCATGCCGATGTCCCCGCAGTAGGGCGGATCCCATTTGTCGACCGGTGGGAGGCGGTCAGCCTCGGCCGCCTTCAAAAGTTCATTAAGCCCCTGGATCCGGATCTCGCCCGCAGCGGTTCCTTGGTGACTCATGATCGACCTGTGTCGTCTCTCTTCAACTTATTGCGAAATACGGGGATGCTCGGAACTCTTCTCATTTTTCAACTTGGCTCCATATTGTGACCAACATCCCCGCAGCAGAGTTTGTGCAAGACCGGACACATTCTATAGTAGAGCCCATGACAACACTCACCCATTCCGACGGCGATATCGTCGCGCGCATTGAAGCGGCCGGCGAACGCATGGCCCGCGTCCACAGGGCCGCCGCTTCCGTGATCTTTGGCCAAGATGTGGTGATCGAGCAGACGCTCATCACGATCCTGGCGGGTGGTCATGGGCTACTCATCGGGGTGCCCGGCCTCGCGAAAACGCTTCTGGTGGAAACGCTGGGCAAGGTGCTGGGCCTCGAAAGCAAGCGCATCCAGTTCACGCCAGACCTCATGCCGTCCGACATCATTGGGTCGGAAGTCCTGGAGGAGATCCCCGGCAAAGGACGCTCGTTTCGCTTCGTCGCTGGACCGATTTTCACCCAGCTGCTGATGGCCGACGAGATCAATCGGGCGAGCCCCAAGACGCAGTCCGCCCTGCTCCAGGCCATGCAGGAGCATCACGTTACCGTTGCGGGGCAGCGCTACGACATTCCAACGCCTTTCCACGTGCTCGCAACCCAGAACCCGCTCGAGCAGGAAGGCACGTATCCGCTTCCCGAGGCGCAGCTCGACCGCTTCTTGCTACAGATCGACGTCAGCTACCCCGATCTCGCTGCGGAACGGCGTATGCTGTTCGCCACCACGGGCACCGAGGAGCGGCGGGTTGAAAGTATCGTCAATGCGCAGGAGCTGATGGCCATGCAGCGGCTCGTGCGTCAGATCCCTGTTCCCGATAAGGTTGTTGATGCCATCCTGCGGCTAGTACGCTCTGCTCGTCCCGGGCCTGAAGCCAGCGAGGAAACAAACCGTTTCATTGCGTGGGGCCCCGGTCCTCGCGCCAGTCAGGCCTTGATGCTTGCCGTTCGCGCCCGGGCGCTGATCCAGGGCCGGCTTGCGCCGTCTGTCGATGACGTGATCGCGCTGGCCGAGCCGGTTCTGAAGCACCGCATGGCGCTCACTTTCTTGGCTCGCACGGAGGGGCAGGAGATCAGCGGCGTCATTTCGCGTCTCGCGTCGGCATTGGAGTAAGAAGCGGTGCTTAAGCCCGGTGCCGGAAAAGGTTCGACCAGATCGCAGCATCTCGGGTCCATTTTTGAGCTCGAGGGCGAGGCGCATAGCCTTGCTGACCGCCTGCCCGACTTGCTGGTCGAAGCGATCCGGGTAGCCAGCACTGTCGCCCACGGCATTCATGGCCGGCGCCGGCCAGGGCTGGGCGAAACCTTCTGGCAGTTCCGTCAGTTCCAGACTGGTGATGCGGCGACGCAGATCGATTGGCGCCGCTCGGCGAGCTCCGACCACCTTTACGTGCGCGAGCGCGAGTGGGAGGCGGCTCACACCCTGTGGCTTTGGCCCGATCTGTCACCTTCAATGGATTTTCGTAGTGAGCTTGCGGTTACACGCAAATCGGACAGGGCGCTGGTGCTGACGCTGGCATTGGCGGAGCTACTGGTCCGTGGCGGCGAGCGGGTCGCCCTGCTCGGCCTTTCGAGGCCAACCGCCAGTAGGAAGGCGACGACCAAGCTGGCCGAGATCCTTGCCGAACATGCGGAAACACCCGCTCTCAAGGAAAGCCTGCCGCCGGCTGAGCGCCTAAGCCGGTTTTCCGGCGTGCTGCTGTTCAGTGACTTTCTCGATCCGCTCGAGAAGATTGGAGAGCGTCTGACTTATCTGGCGAGCGACGGCGTCACTGGCTACATGGTTCAGGTGCTCGATCCCGCCGAGGAAACGCTGCCTTACAAGGGCCGGACGGAATTTCTTGGAATGGAGGGTGGGGAACGCTGGCTCGCGGATCGGGTCGAAACTCTGCGGCCGGAATATCAGAAGAGGTTGCGTGCCCATCGTGCCGGCCTCGAAGAGGTGGCACACCGGCTCGGCTGGTCGTTCCTGGTGCACCACACCGATCGGCCTGCGGCTGAGCCGTTGCTCAAGTTGATCATGCGGCTGCAGGACAGCGGTCACGATTACCGCTGGACCTCTTCTAGCGCAGCCAATTCGGGAGCTGCCGGATGAGCCTGGGCGCACTGGCGTTTCTCAACCCATGGCTTTTGGCCGGACTGGCGGCGCTGCCGCTCATCTACTGGCTATTGCGCACGGTGCCGCCGCGGCCGCGGCAGGTCGAATTTCCGGCCACGCGCATTCTCGTGGGTATCGAGAACCGCGAGAAAACGCCAGCGCAGACGCCGTGGTGGCTGATGCTGATCCGCATGCTGGCGGCAGCTCTCATCATCATTGCCCTGGCCGAGCCTATTTTGAATCCAACACGACAGACGGTTCTTACGGGTACTGGACCGGTGGCCATCGTGGTCGATAATGGCTGGGCTTCGGCCTCTCGCTGGTCGCAGCGTTCCCAGATGGTCGCGCAGCTCATCGATGTCGCCGAGCGCCAGAACCGCCCGGTCGTCGTTGTGCCGACGGCTTTCACCGGCCGTCTGCCAATTGCCAAGATCGAAGCGCCCAACGATGCCCGGACGGCAGCCGCCGCAATACAGCCGCAGCCGTTCCCTCCCGACCGCATGGCTGCTGCCAACGCACTTGAAACAGCGTTGGGAGGCCAAGGCGAAAGCAGCGTCGTTTGGCTGACCGACGGTATCGACCACGACGATGCGACCTCAGCTTTCCTCGAAAAGCTGGCATCGCTGGGATCGACTGACTTGTCTGTGATCGAGACAGGCGCTGGCGAAGAGCCGATGGGCGTTGCTGCCAACGTGGGCGCCGGCGGTCGCCTCGAAGCAATCGTTGTTCGCGCCGGAGGCGGACCGCGCGATGGCACCCTCCACGCATTCTCGGCCAGGGGTCAGCGCTTGGGCGAAGTGCCGTTTCATTTCTCTGCAGGAGAAACCCGCACTCAGGCGGTTTTCGACCTACCGCTCGAGTTGCGCAACCAAATCACCCGCATCGAAATTGCGGGCGAGCCGTCCGCTGGCGCCGTACATTTGCTAGACGCGCGCTCTCAGTGGAACCGCATTGGTCTGCTCTCGGGTGAAAGCAGCGAGCAGGCACAGCCCCTCCTCGGGCCACTCTATTATATCGAGAAGGCCCTTGCTCCGTTCTCGGAACTTGTGAAGCCGGGCGATGCCAATCTGCTTTCCGGCGTCAACATAGTGCTGCAGCGAAACGCCTCCATTCTGATGCTCGCCGACATTGGCACGCTCACCGGCGAGGTGCGGTCACGGCTCGAAGAATGGGTCAAGAAAGGCGGCATTCTCGTGCGTTTCGCCGGGCCGCGCCTTGAAAATGGCGGGGATGATCTGCTGCCCGTCGGGCTCAGAGCGGGCGGGCGTACACTCGGAGGCGCACTTTCGTGGTCCACGCCCCAACCACTCGCTCCGTTCCCGGAGGATAGCATCTTCGCCGGTCTGGCGGTGCCGCAAGATGTGACGGTCAACAGGCAGGTGCTGGCGGACCCGACACAGCTCGGCCCCGAGGTGAAGGTTTGGGCGCGGCTGGCAGATGGCACTCCGCTGGTCACGGCGCGGTCGCTTGGTGACGGTCAGCTCATACTGTTCCACGTCACCGCGAATTCGGATTGGTCCAACCTTCCGCTGTCCGGCCTGTTCGTCGAAATGCTGCGCCGGATAAGTACCCTTGGTCGACTGGGTGGGGCTGGCGAGGCTACGGCCGCCGATACCAGTGGAAATAGTGCAGTCACCGCGGATGCGGGCGTCCTTCCACCCGTGCAAACGCTTGATGGATGGGGCACCCTGAAACCACCGCCTCCAACAGCCCAGGCTATCGCGGTGACAGAGATGGCCAAGGTTACTCCCAGCGCAGAGCACCCTCCCGGCTATTACGGGGCCCAGGGTGCTCCACGAGCGCTCAACGTCGTCACGCCCGAAACGGTGCTGAAACCGCTTCCAGCCCTGCCGGCATCGGCTCAGCGACAAACGTACGAAGGCCAAGCGGCAACCCCGTTGAAGCCCTGGCTCCTGGCGGTCGCGCTGGCCTTGCTCTTTGCCGATATTGTTGCTGTGATCCTGCTGCAGCTCGGAGGGCTTATTTTCCGGCCGCTCGGACGTGCCGCGCGAACCGCAGGCGTTGTCGCCGCTCTCACCCTGCTGATGCAAGCGGCTCCCGGTGAAGCGATTGCTCAGTCCAGCTCACCCCAGTCACTGAGCCAAAACGATCTCCTGGCATTGAAAGCAACGAGCAAGGTGACGTTCGGCTACGTCCTCACTGGCAACCCTGAGATCGACGAGATCAGCCGCAACGGCCTCATCGGCCTGGGGAAGGTGCTCGCATTGAGAACGGCGGTCGAGCCCGGCGAGCCGATCGGCGTCAACATCACGACCGACGAAATCGCGTTCTTCCCTATCCTTTACTGGCCCGTGCCGGAGGATGCCCGTCCGTTGCCGGAAGAAACGCTGGCGAAGATCGACGCCTTCATGAAGCAGGGCGGGATGATCATTTTCGACACGCGTGATTTCGGGAAAGGCGTGCCACTTGGTTTCAGCTTGCGCGGTGGTGGAGGGAATACGGCCTTGCAAACGCTGCTCGGTCGGCTGGACATTCCCCCGCTCGAGCCGGTGCCCGAGGATCACGTCCTGACCAAATCGTTCTACCTGCTGCGCACTTTCCCGGGACGCTGGGATGGTGGTCAGCTTTGGGTCGAGGCCGGCATGAATGACACCCCCGGCGAAGGCCGCAAGGCGCGCCCCGCGGACGGCGTTTCGTCGATTCTCGTGACATCGAACGATTTCGCAGCGGCCTGGGCGTTGGACGAGCGCGGTCGCCCGCTTTACCCGACGGTGCCCGGCGGCGAAAGCCAACGTGAAATGGCCTTCCGCACCGGCATCAACATCGTGATGTATGCCCTGACCGGCAATTACAAGGCGGATCAGGTGCACGTGCCTGCTCTCCTGGAGCGGCTCGGACAGTGAGGTTCAAGCGTAACGGATGAACTGGTCCATCGACTTCGCACCCATACTGCCTTGGCCGTTCATCATTGCCGGCGCGGTTATTGCGCTTGCGCTCGTCGGTCTGCTTGTATTCCGGCGCTCCCGTGGCGCCTTCCTGCGCGCGTTGGCTCTCGGCGCGCTACTCCTTGCGCTCATGAATCCAACACTGCGCCAGGAAGAGCGCGAAAACCTCGGCAACATCGCCATCGTGGTGATGGACGAGAGCACCAGCAACACGCTGGCGGATCGTCCGGAGCAAGCCCAAGCCATCCGTGCCGATCTCGAAGCAAAGCTGGGGCAAATTCCCGGGCTGCAAGTTCGGTGGGTGACGGCCGCACGGCCCACTGGCGACGGCATTTCCGGAACCAATCTGTTCGAAGAGCTAAACCGCGCCCTTGCAAACACGCCACCTGACCGCCTCGCCGGCGTCATCATGGTGACGGATGGCCAGGTCCACGACGTCCCGAAAAGCGCGGCCGCGCTTGGCTTCGACGCGCCTGTGCACACGCTGCTCACGGGGCGCCCGGATGAATTCGACCGCCGCATCGAGGTCTTGGTCGCTCCCAAGTACGCCATTGTGGGGCAGACGCGCGACGTCGAAATCGCGGTGCGGGAAACCGGGAAGCTTCAAGGCGGCGGCGACCCGGTTACTTTGCGCGTACGGCGCGAAGGCCGAGCCGATGAGCTTCGGCGCGCGAATATCGGGCAGCGCGTCCGCATTCCGATGCATTTCCCGCATGCTGGCCAGAATATCCTGGAGATCGAACTGGAGCCTGCTCCTGGCGAGCTGACGCCTGCGAACAATCGTGTTGTCATCGCCGCGGAAGGTGTGCGCGAAAATCTGCGTGTGTTGCTTGTTTCCGGAGAGCCGCATGCGGGCGAGCGGACGTGGCGCAACCTGCTGAAATCGGACGCGGCTGTTGATCTTGTGCATTTTACTATTCTGCGTCCGCCCGAGAAGCAGGACGGCACGCCGATTAATCAGCTGTCGCTAATTGCATTCCCGACGCGGGAGCTGTTCAGCCAGAAAATCCGCGATTTCGACCTCATTATTTTCGACCGCTATCAGCATCGCGGCATTCTGCAGCTGCTCTATTACGACAACATCGCCCGCTATGTCGAAGCGCATGGTGGTGCCCTGCTCATTGCTGCCGGCGATGACTATGCGGGGCAACAAAGCCTCGTCAGAACGCCGCTGGCGCCGGTCCTTCCCGCAATTCCGACAGGCCGCGTTCTCGAGCAGCCTTTCAAAGCCAAGCTGACAGCCGACGGCATCAAGCATCCCGTGACCCGCGGTTTGCCGGGCGCCGACGACAAGGAACCGACCTGGGGGCGCTGGTTCCGCCAGGTTGATGTGCTGCCGGAGCGTGGGCGCATTGTCATGAACGGCGCTGAGGACAAACCGCTGCTCGTCCTCGACCGCAAAGGAAACGGTCGCGTTGCCCTGCTGACTTCGGACCATGCCTGGCTCTGGGCACGCGGCTTTGAAGGCGGTGGACCGCATACAGATCTGTTGCGCCGCCTCGCCCACTGGCTGATGAAAGAGCCGGACCTCGAAGAAGAACGGCTGACAGCTTCTGCTCGCGGGCTGAAACTCACGATCGAGCGGCGCTCGATGGAGCCTACGGTGCCTCCTGTGACCGTTCTTTCGCCGAGTGGAGAGACGAACGAGGTCACGCTTGAGGAGGCCGGTCCGGGCCTCTGGCGCACGACCATCGATGTGCGCGAACCGGGCCTCTATAAAATGCAAACCGGCTCACCTTCAGGCATCCTGACGGCGCTTGCGCACGCCGGCGCGGCAGATCCGCGGGAGATGTCCGAAGTGACCGCCACGGAAGAAAAAATGCGGCCGCTGGTGGAGGAAACGGGCGGCGGTGTGTTCTGGACGCGCGGCGGCGGACTTTTCTCCAGCAGCGATCCGTCAGCGGTCGACGTGCCGCGCGTTACGATGCTGAGTTCCTCGTCCCGCGTTCTCGCTGGCTCCGGCTGGATGGGTCTCAAGGACCGCGAGGCCTACGTGACACGCGGTGTCAAGCTCACCCCGATGTTCACCGGCTTGCTGGCGCTGTCTGCCCTCTTGATCCTCATTGCGCTGGCCTGGTGGCGTGAGGGCCGCTGAGCACCTCCGGCGAATAACAAAAGCGAAAGCGAATAGACACGGCGCAAGACTTCGCTCTATTCAGCACCGACAATTCGCTTTTCGCATTTCGCTTCAAGCTCAGGAGGGCGTTCATGGCGGGGATGGGGCCAGTCGGCTTTATCGGCATCGGAAATATGGGCGCGCCAATGGTGCGTTGCCTGGCCAAAGGAGGCTTCCATGTTGTCATTCATGATGCCCGGACCGAAGCGACGGAAGCTTTCCGCGAAGCCGCTCCCCAAATTCGCATCGCCAGTTCACTGGCCCGCGTCGGCGAAGAATGCCAAATTGTCATTACGATGCTGCCAGACAGCAAGGTCGTCCGGTCAGTCGTGCTGGGGCAGAATGGCGGCAAGAGCCTCGCGGACGCGCTAAAGCCCGGCTCCATCATTATCGACATGAGCTCATCCTTTGCCCTCGACACCCGCGCGCTCGGCGAGGAGCTCTCCTCCCGCGGTATTGGCCTAATCGATGCGCCGGTGTCCGGCGGTGTTCCCAAGGCAATTAGCGGAACGCTCGCCATTATGGCCGGCGGGGATGCGGGTTTGCTCGACCGTGTGCAGCCCATTCTGGAAACAATGGGCACGGTTCATCGCACGGGGCCGCTCGGCTCCGGCCATGCCATGAAGGCTCTCAATAATTACGTCTCAGCTGCGGGGCTGATTGCGACTTGCGAGGCCTTGATAATCGGCCAGCGGTTTGGGCTCGACCCGCACGTGATGACCAAAATCCTGAATACATCGACTGGGCGTAATAACACCACCGAGAACAAGGTCGAGCGCTACATGCTGAACGGCCGATTTGATTCCGGATTTGCGCTCGCATTGATGGAAAAGGATGTCGGCATGGCACAGACCCTCGCCGACAATCTCGGAATTGGTGCCGAAGAGCTCAACCTTGTCCACGCAATTCTCGGAAAAGCTCTCAAGGCACTGGGATCGACGGCCGATCATACGGCGGTCTACGAATACGTAGCGAAGCTTGCAAAATGATGGGCGCCTGAGGCGCCCATCACCACATCAGCTTGGCGTAAGTCAAAAGCCTCACAAGAAGGCGAATTTCAGCACGAAGAGCACCGCCAGGATGGCGACAGCCGGGCGAATATCGCTGAAGCGCCCAGCCAACAACTTGATGCCCGTATAGGCGATAAAGCCAAAAGCAATGCCGTGCGCAATCGAGAAGGTTAGCGGCATGGCCACAACGGTGACGACGGCCGGGGCGTATTCCGTCGCATCCGAAAAGTCGACGTCCTTGATCGCCGCCATCATCATACAGGCCACGTAGACGAGAGCCGGTGCGGTAGCATAAGCCGGAATGGAGCCGGCAAGCGGCGAGATAAAAAGAGCCGCCAGGAACAGCACCGCCACAACAACTGCCGTGAGACCTGTGCGCCCGCCCGCGTTCACACCAGCAGCACTTTCAATGTAGCTCGTCGTTGTCGACGTGCCCAAAGCGGCACCGACCATAGCGGCCGTCGAGTCGACCGTCAGCGCACGACGCAACCGGGGCAGTTTGCCATCCGGGCCAACGAGGCCAGCCTTGTGCGCAACCCCCAATAGAGTGCCAGTGTTATCGAATACGTCGACGAAGAAGAACGTGAAGACGATCGCAATAAGCCCCACCTCAAGCGCGCCCAATATATCCAGTTTCAGGAACACGGGGGCAATAGAGGGTGGCAGAGAAAAGATCCCACCAAAGTTGCCCACGCCCAGCGCGATTCCGGCAGCAGTCACCGCCAAAATCCCGATGATGATCGCACCAGGCACGTTCCGGGCGTCGAGGGCAACCATAAGGAGAAAGCCAATAATGGAAAGCGCTACCGGCAGGCTCTTCAAGTCGCCCAGTGTCACAAGCGTCGCGGGGCTCGCCTGAATGATGCCGGCGCTTTTCAAGCCAATTATCGCGAGAAACATGCCGATACCGGCTGCAATCGCAAGTTTGAGGGAAATTGGGATGCTGTCGATCACCCATTCCCGAATACGCGTGAGGCTTACGATGAGGAACAGGACGCCGGATAGAAATACGGCTCCGAGTGCCGTTTCCCAGCTATACCCGAGGCCTTTCACAACCCCGTATGTAAAATACGCGTTCAGGCCCATGCCCGGGGCAAGCGCTATCGGGTAATTTGCAAACAACCCCATGAATGCCGAAGCGAACGCTGCCGCAAGGCAGGTCGCCACGAAAACGGCTCCCTGATCCATTCCCGCATCCGCAAGGATCTGCGGATTGACGAAAATGATGTAGGCCATAGTCATGAAGGTCGTGACGCCCGCCACGATCTCCGTGCGTACGGTGGTCCCGTACCGTTCCAGCTCGAAATAGCGCTCCAGCATTGGCTCCTCTCATCCCCGACTCGGGTTGCGGCGGGCACATTATACTTGTCGATTGTTCTTAAACAGGCCCCTCAACAAACCGGCCGTTCATAAGTCGAACGGCGTTGAATGGCATTCTGCCAAGGAGCTGTCTCAAGACTGTTGGTCGCACCGCCAAAGTATTGGAGTGCTATGGAAAAGAAACTCCGTCAGCTTACCGAGGCGAGCAAGCGATCTTTGCCCTATCATGAAGATTGAAAATCGACGCAAATAAACCAAATGCATCCGCTTGCAATCCCTTTAGGGAGATGTTAACCGCTTTGGCATTCCTTTGAGCTGTTCGCGGGGCCATGTTTTTGCGCAACTGCGACCGAATCCCTCTTTATTTGGCCGGCATAATCAATTAAACGGCTGACCCAGAATGTGAGGTTGGGGGGCACCACCCAACGATAGCGAGGTAACGTGATTAGAACCGCAAGACGAAAGGAAGTGACGCGGATGGCCAGCGTAAATCTCGACAAGATGTCGCTGAAAGAGCTTCTTGATCTGGAAGCGAAGCTCGAGAAGGCGATTTCCACGGCTCGCGAGCGCGAGCGTGCCGAGGTTAGGCAAAAGATCGAAGCGATCGTTCAGAACGCTGGTTTTTCTGTGAGCGAGCTGTTTGGCGGCAGGAGCGGCCCTGGCCGTCCGGCTGTAAGCAAGGGCGGTAAGGTCGCTGCCAAGTACGTCAATCCGGACAATCGTTCAGAGACCTGGAGTGGTCGGGGCCGCAAGCCGCGCTGGCTGACCGCCAAGCTCGAAAAGGGCGCGAAGTTGGAAGACTTCTTGGTCCGCTAAGTCGTTTTTCTATCATTTAGAACAAAAGGGCGCTGGTGCAATTGCACCAGCGCCCTTTTGTTTTACCTGCCCCTGTGGAAACCTTTCGAACCGCCTCGCCCTCCCCGCGTTTCTCTTGCCGATCAGGACCGGGTTTGAACACCTCGGGAGTTAGCACTCCACCCTTGACAGTGCTAAACTGCCGACTTATAGCCCAGAATTGGGGCTGAACATCACCTGAAGTCCTGAACAATTAAACTGGTGCCTTGCGGGTCCAGTTTGCCTATTTGGACGCCTGGTGAAAGGCAGTTTCAACGCTCGATAAAGAGGTTGATGCCATGAAGTTCCGCCCTCTGCATGACCGCATTCTCGTCCGCCGCGTTGAAGAGGAAAACCGAACCACCGGCGGCATCATCATACCTGATACCGCGAAAGAAAAGCCGATACAGGGCGAGGTCCTGGCTGTAGGTCCGGGTCATAGAGACGAAACCGGCAAGATCGTGCCGCTCGACGTGCGTGTCGGCGATCGCATTTTGTTCGGCAAATGGGCAGGTACTGAGGTGAAGATTGATGGGCAAGACCTGCTCATCATGAAGGAAAGTGAGGTCCTCGGCATTCTGGAGGACAAGGGCTCCGCTCGGGCGGCAGCCTGAAATCGTTGACCAACCTTATTCTCAATAAACTTCGACTGCTTTTCCGATCGTCCCCCTAATCGGAGTTCACTGCAATGCCAGCGAAGGACGTCAAGTTCTCCCAGGAAGCTCGTGACCGCATGTTACGCGGCGTGGATATTCTTGCGAACGCCGTCAAGGTCACGCTCGGCCCGAAAGGCCGAAACGTTGTCATTGAAAAATCCTTTGGCGCGCCGCGCATCAGCAAGGACGGCGTTACCGTCGCCAAGGAAATCGAACTTGAAGACAAGTTTGAGAATATGGGCGCACAAATGGTGCGCGAGGTCGCGTCCAAGGCCGCCGAGCAGGCTGGTGACGGGACGACCACCGCAACTGTCCTTGCCCAGGCAATTGTGCGCGAAGGCGCCAAGTCCGTTGCAGCCGGTGCCAACCCGATGGACTTGAAACGCGGCATTGATATGGCCGTGGCTCGCGTCGTGGAAGAGCTGAAATCGAAGGCGAAGAAAATCACCTCTAACGACGAGGTCGCCCAGGTCGGAACGATTTCCGCTAACGGCGATGCTGAGATCGGCAAAATCATTGCCGAAGCCATGCGCAAGGTCGGCAATGACGGAGTTATCACCGTAGAAGAGGCCAAGAGTCTTGAAACAGAGCTCGACGTGGTCGAGGGCATGCAGTTCGACCGCGGTTACATCTCGCCGTATTTCATCACCAATCCGGACAAGATGACCGTTGAGCTCGAAGACCCTTATATCCTCGTCCATGAAAAGAAGCTGTCCTCGCTGCAACCGATGCTGCCGGTGCTCGAAGCCGTCGTGCAGACCGGCAAGCCGCTACTCATCATTGCAGAGGACGTCGAGGGCGAGGCCTTGGCCACGCTTGTCGTCAATAAATTACGCGGCGGGCTGAAGGTCGCCGCCGTCAAGGCCCCGGGCTTCGGTGATCGCCGCAAGGCGATGCTCGAGGACATTGCGATCCTCACAGGTGGCACGGTGATTTCTGAAGATCTGGGCATCAAGCTCGAAAACGTAACGCTTGATATGCTCGGCCGCGCCAAGCGCGTCACCATCGACAAGGAGAATACGACGATTGTCGATGGGGCCGGGAAGAAAGAGGATATTCAGGCGCGGGCCAATCAGATCAAAGTTCAAATCGAGGAAACCACCTCTGATTACGACCGCGAAAAGCTGCAGGAGCGCCTGGCAAAGCTTACCGGTGGCGTCGCGGTTATAAAGGTTGGCGGCGCAACGGAGGTCGAGGTCAAGGAGCGTAAGGACCGCGTCGATGACGCGCTGAATGCAACCCGCGCTGCCGTTGAGGAAGGAATTGTTCCGGGAGGCGGTGTGGCACTCGTTCGGGCGGCAAGCGTGCTCGACACCCTGAATGTTGAAAATGAGGATCAAAAGGCCGGGGTCAACATTGTCCGCCGGGCGCTGATGGCTCCTGCCCGTCAGATCTTCGAAAACGCGGGCGAGGATGGCGCGGTAATTGTTGGGAAAATCCTGGAAAACCCACAGTACTCGTATGGGTATAACGCCCAGACGAATGAGTATGGAGACCTTATAGCCCAGGGGGTTATCGACCCCGTCAAGGTAGTTCGGCATGCTCTGCAGGATGCCGCGTCCGTGGCCGGGCTTCTCATCACCACCGAGGCCATGGTCGCCGAAAAGCCGAAGAAAGAAGCTGCGGCCCCGGCGCCGGGTGGCGGCATGGGCGGAATGGACTTCTGATATCCATTACATACCGAAGTGCGTTAAAGCCCCGGCTTCGAAGACCGGGGCTTTATTTCTTTCTGAAAGCGGGATGCTTCGGCCGATTATCTGGAAACCAACCGATCAAGTTCTGTCAGAAGCCGTTCGCGCTCCCATACAAAATCCGCCTCGATCCAGCGGCGCTCGAGCTCTGCCAAAATCTTGCCGACCTGGGGCCCTGGCTGAACTCCAGCCTTGAGCACATCGGCGCCGCTTACCGGAAATGTCGGCGGCTGCCAATGCTCCGGTAGCGCGTAAAGCGCGGTCGCAGTCGGGTCATTGGGCGGAACATCGAGGCGGGCCCAGTTGATCAGCAGCTGTCGGCGCATATCGCGCGCGCCGCGCCGGTAAATGGAAACCTTGGCCTCATGCACGGAGCTATCTGGGCGCGGTCCAGTTTTTGGGGCCTCAGCCGCTAACAGGAGCGTTTCATATTCCGGTGTCGAAAGACGCAACCGCTCACGCAATCTGGCTGCATCTTCTGGCACTTCGACCGCCAGAACCGCCAGACGTAATGCCCAATCTGGCGAGGCAGCTTGCACCCGTTCAATCTCGGCCAACCGCTTGAGGAATTGCGGGCGCGGTGCAACCGGTAGGACGAGCGCAAGTAGACCGTAGTCTCTCATCACTTCGATGAGCTCTGCCGCCCGAGGCGCCACCATCAGGCGCATCAATTCCTGGCGAATACGTTCGCCGGACAAACGCGTGAGGCCATCGCGCTGGCGAACTGCCGCAGCCAATCCCTCCGGATCCGGCGCGCTCGCGGAATAAACAGCGGTCAGGCGGAAAAAACGGAGAATGCGGAGATAATCCTCGCGAATGCGCTCCTCAGGATCGCCAATAAAACGCACACGCCGGGCGACGATGTCCTGATAGCCACCTAACGGGTCATAAATGGTGCCTTCAGCATCGCAATAAAGGGCATTGATGGTGAAATCCCGCCGGCGCGCATCCGCCGCCCAATCCTCGGTAAACACGACACGCGCGTGCCGGCCGAACGTCTCCACGTCTTCGCGCAGCGTCGTGACTTCGTAAGGAATGTGATCAGCAACAACCGTCACGGTCCCGTGCTCGATCCCCGTGGGCACCGCCTTGAGCCCGGCAGCCGTGGCGAGCCGCATGACTTCCTGAGGCGGCGCGGGCGTCGCAATGTCGACGTCGTGCACCGGAACTCCGAGCAGCGCGTTTCTCACTCCCCCACCGACCGCCCGGGCCGGATAACCGCCCGCAGCCAGCGCACGAAAAACGGCCTGCGTCTGCGGACGCTTGAGCCAATCCGCATCGGTAAGGCGCGGCGGCTGGGCAGCACCTTCAGCAGATGACTGATCGTTGCTCATTCCAAACGGCCGGGCTCAATCTTGCCGTCCTTGTAGACGGGCGGATGGTACACCTGCCCCGGTTTCCCGCCCGAAACCGACCCAAAGACAATCAGCGTGATTATGACGAGTCCGGCCCCTGCCGCCACGAGCCAGATCAATGGCGCATCATCGAGCACACCCGCGCTCGATGGACCTTCCACCCGGCGCTTGAGCAGCACATACGCGACATAGATGGCCGTCGGCAGCAGAAACAGCAGCGTGTTCTCGATGATGATGCGGATCATGCGCCGAACAGTCTCTCGTGCATGTTCTTCAGCATTCCTGCAGTAGCCCCCCAGATATAGCGAGCCCCGTACGGAATTGCATAGAAGTGCCGCTGTCGCCCGCGCCACTCGCGCGAATGTCGCTGATGGTTTGCCGGGTCCATCAGGAAAGAAAGCGGGACCTCGAACGTATCGGCGACCTCGGATGGATCAGGCTTTAGCGAAAACGACGGTTCGACGAGAGCCACCACCGGCATGATATGAAAACCGCTACCGGACCGATAACTGTCCAGATAGCCAAGTGGCTCGATGAAACGCGCCTCAAGCCCAATTTCCTCCTGTGCTTCCCTGATTGCCGTGGCTACAGGGCCCGGATCGTCGGGCTCCACCTTGCCCCCTGGAAAGGCGATCTGGCCAGCATGGGTCGGCAAATGATCGGTCCGGACGGTCAAGAGGACCGTCATAGGCCTGCGGGCGATAACCGGAACCAGCACTGCCGCGGGCCGCGGAGGGTCCATCAAGGCAAGGTCCGCAAGCAGCTCGGGATTAAGGTCGAAATCGCTGCGACCCCAGCTCCGGCCCGTGCGCGGATCAAATATGGCATCGCTTGGTGCCTGTGACAGTCGCTCGCGAGCGAGCCTGCGAAATTCACTGACGTCGATATCGAATGAAAAGCTGGTGATCGGGCGCGACATGGCAATCAAACCATGCGCATTCGCGCCCGAAATTGCAAGGTAACGTCCCGAGTTGTTGATACTTGAAATCCGGCACCTATTCGGCCGCAGCCTTATGGCTGGCCAGCACCTGATCGGCCAAACGGCCCGTCAACTCGGCGAGATGGTCGAAGCGCGCCGTGAACGACCCCACGCCGGCGGTGGCCGATCGCAACTCGACGATCAGGTCATCCATCTCCGCCGCCGGGATCTGGGCGTTCACCACATCCCAGCCAGGCCAACCTTCCCGCTGGTCAAAGCCGAGAATCTGCCCGCGCCGCTGGGAGATCATCGCGTTGATCTTGGCTGTCGCTTCCGAAGGAACGGCGATTTCGACCGCCATGATGGGCTCGAGCAGAACGGGATTGCACTTCGGCATCCCCTCCGACATCGCAAGCCGGCCCGCTTGCCGGAAAGCCATATCGGACGAGTCGACCGAGTGATAGCTGCCGTCAACAAGCGTGACCGAGACGTCGACCACCGGGAAACCGAGCGGGCCCTGCTTCAGATATTCCTGTACGCCGATTTCCACCGACGGGATGAATTGTTTGGGGACCACGCCGCCGGTGATTGTCTCGGAGAACTGGAAGCCGGCGCCGCGCGGCAGGGGCTTGATGTCCAGAACCACGTCACCGTACTGCCCATGGCCGCCGGACTGCTTCTTGTGGCGGCCCCGCACGGTGATACCTTTGCGGATCGTCTCCTTATACGGCACCTGACGGCGCCGCTGCTCGACCGTTACCCCGTATTTACGGTTGAGGCGCTCCAAGGCCACCCGGAGATGCATTTCCCCTTGTCCGAGCAGCACAAGCTGGTGGGTATCCAGATTGTGCTCGACCGAAAGGGATGAATCCTCCTCGATCAGCTTGCCCAGTGCGGTCGAAAGCTTGACCTCGTCCTTCCTGTCCTTGAGCTCAAGGGCGACACCGTAGACTGGCTGCGGCGGTGGTGGGCATGCCAGCTGCTGTACGCCGTTCTTGTCCAGAGTGATGGTGTCACCGGTCCGGATATGATCGAGCCGCCCGAGCGCGACCGTGTCGCCGGCCTTGGCCCCCGGCCGCTTCCTTGTTTCCTGGCCCAGCATCGAGTACACGCCGCCGATGCGGTCCTCGCCGTTCGGGCCGAAAACCGTTGCGCCATCTTGGATCTCGCCGGCCAACAAGCGCGCCACGGATAGCTTGCCACCGTGCGCCGTGTGAAGCGTCTTCATCACGTAGGCGGCCGATCCAACACCCTCGAGGCCAAGCCGCTTGGCCGTCTGGTGCACGAACGGAACTTCGTGACGCAAGGCTTTGAGAAGCCGAATAATTCCGTTCCCGCGCTCCGCGGAACCCAGGAGGACGGGGCAGATCAGCCCTTCCCGAAGCTCCCGAGCGAGATCATCAAAAATTCGGTCCCGCGGAGGCTCCATGTCGGAGAGGAGCTGCTCCATCAGCTCGTCGTCATAATCGGCGAGCTGCTCCAGCATTTGGAAACGGGCTTCCTGCTCCCGCTCCTTCAGTCCCTCGGGCATCTCGACGACTTCTGACGGCGCGTGCTCGCGGTAGATGAAGGCTCGCTCCAGGGCGAGGTCGACGAACCCTGTTGCGATACCGTTCTCCCAAATGGGGATCTGGCGCAGAACGAGGGGCTTGGCGCTGGCCGGCTGCAGAATGGGCAGGATGTCGCGAACGCCGGTCGAGAACGTGTCGATCTTGTTCAGGAAAAGAAAGTGCGGGATGCCGCGATCCTCGAGTTGTTTCAGGATCAGCTGGAGTGCGGGCACGCGCTTCGCATCAGGCTCGCAGACGACAACCGCTGCATCGCAGGCGGTCAGCGCGGCCGTGCTCTCGTGCTGAAATTCAATAGACCCCGGGCAGTCGATGAAGGTGAACTGGTCCCCCAAATACTCGACATCGGCGATGTTCAGCTCGATGCTCATGCCGTGGGCGCGTGCTTCTGGGCTTGCGTCTCCAACGGTCGAGCCCTCTGTAACGCGTCCTTGTCGGGAAATCGCGCCGCAGCGTGCGAGGATCGCTTCAAGGAGCGTGGTCTTGCCGCTGAGGTAGGGTCCGACGAGTGCGATGCACCGGGCGGAGCGGCCATTTTGACCAGCGGATTGCCCCATGGGTTTCCTCCTCAATTATGTTCTCAGGCATCAGGTCGCGCACCGCGCGCCCCGCGCCTAGGGAGGAGCGCGGCAGGATCATCATGTTCGCGCTGCCTCTTTCCGAGTGCAAGAGAAGATTCGACTTGTGCAAGCAGGAAGTTAAGGACGCGAGTACCAGGGGAATACTCTGCCGACGCATCTACAGGCGTCGAACGATTGGCCGCTGGGCGCGGTCGCGCGCTCCGCAATAACCGGGCCTTTCCACTCAGGTTGATTAGGCAATCCTGCCTTGCGGCCGCTGGTAACGGATTTTGAGCAAGCTCAACGCAATCTAAGGAAGCGACGTTTACCAAGCAGGTATGGTGAGTCTGCGCGCAGGAGCACCAATTGGGCCAAAAGTTTGGCTTGACGTGCGACGTTTTCGCACCATCATGGTTGATGGAACTATCGATGTCGTACGGTGTTGCTTGCCGTGGACAGCAGACTGTAGGGGCGTGACTCCCATGGGTATAGACAGGCTGACAAGAGCAGCCGACGCGGCCGGCTACGCGATGGCCAATGCGGAAGAGCTATTGGTCCCCGCCCCGCTCCCCAAGAAGAACGAGGCGCCAGCCTGGCGGACCGCCGACCCGGCAACTCAGCAGACAAAGACCCATTTAGATCTCAATAAACTTAGCGTCATGTTCCGCGAGTGGTGGCTCTCGCTGTCGAGCCGAGCCGCCGCCTGAGCTAACGAGGCTCGCTCGGCGCCGCAATCCAGCGCAAGACCTCTTCGAATTCCGTCATAATCCAGAAATGCCCCTTCCCGGGGAGGGTCGTTATGGCGGCGCCAGGGATCGCTGCGGCGAGCGCCCGCGAGGCTGATAGCGGAACTAGCCTGTCATCGCCGCCGATCCAAACTCGCGTGGCTGCCTTGATTGCGTGCAACGGCAGGTCCCACGGCTTCGAGAAGAGCTCAAGGTCGGTCGTCACGCCGGAAATTCCTGGCGCTAGCCCATCCCGAAACATCTCGCCAAGATAGCCCTGAATGGCGGGCGCTTGCAGAACGCGGCGATCGGCAGGCGCCTGGGTGAACCGCGACACGCGGATCGTGCCCACGGGATCCCGCACGATCAACTTGCGGTAAAAGCCGACCAAAGTGCGCATCCATCCCGGATGGCGCGGCAAGTGCAGAAACAGGAGCTTGTGGAGCACGTTGAGCTGCCGCGCCACGTCAGGCTCGCCGATCAGGCCAACCGGCACGACCAAAGCCAGGGTGTTTGCGCGATCAGGAAAATGGGCAGCGACAGCGGCGGCGTAGGGCGAGCCGCCCGAAATGCCGATAACCGCATAATTCGCGAGCCCCAGATGATCCGCCAACTGCGCGACATCTGCCGGCCACGCCGAGAATGCCGGCTGCGGGTGTGGGTCAGTTCCGGCGTAACCCCATCGGTCGACAGCAATCAGCCGCAACCCGAGTTGCACAGCCATGTCTCCGGCGATGCTGTACATAAATGCCGAACCGGGCGTACCGTGAAACGCCAGCACTGGGCGACCGTCGGGCGCGCCGTACTGCCGATAGGTCAACCGCCGTCCATCTTGCAGGCGGATGCTTTGCACTGCAGCTCGCTGATTCATTGCGTTGCCCTAACGCCTTAACGCTGGGGTAGAGCCAATCACCACATCGTGTTGGGTTGTTGGCTGAATGCCTTTCACAAGCACGTGAGCATATCTCTCCCGCCCTTCCGTTGACGCAAATCACTGAGAATGCCACTGGTCCCAAAAGGGGGACCGCGCATCGAGCGCGGCGAATTTTTGAGGGAGATCAGATGATTCGGTTTGTTTCCGTTATCGCGGCCGTTGCTCTTGGGGCGACTGCTGTGGCCGCATACGACGACGTGGTCAAGGCTCGTCAGGATGCGATGAAAGCTATTGCAGGCGCAGCCAAGGAACCCGGAGCGGCCCTGAAGGGAGAAGCGCCATTCGATCTTGCCAAGGTTCACCAGTCGCTTGCCGTTTTCCAGGAGCAAGGTGAGCAGCTGAAATCGATGTGGCCTGACGGCTCCGATAAAGCCGACACTGCCGCGCTCCCTGCCGTTTGGCAGAAGAAGGACGACTTCCTCGCCCGCTTTGACAAGATGGTTGCCGACGCAAAGGCGGCGGCGGAAAACATCAAGGACGAGGCCAGCTTCAAGGCCGAGTGGCCGAAGGTGATGAGCAACTGCGGCGGGTGCCATAAAGAGTACCGGAAGCCGCGGTAACTCGTTTACTCGATCGTTCAAAATGATGCGTGGCGCTCAGGCATGACATGCCTGGCGCCATGTTTGTTGAGGCGGCGAGGGTCGCCATCTTGTGGCAGCACACGGGATAAGGTGTTGGGAAAGATGGATCGCAAACGACGCTCGACTTTGGGCATCCTCTTGAGACTGCTCGTCGTGTTGGCGTTCCTTGGCGCCGGAGCGTTTTGGGTGCTCACCATTCCATCCGTGCTGCCAGCATCCGCACTCGCCCAGCGCACGCCCGATCTTGTGAACGGCGTGACGATGTTCCACGCCGGCGGGTGTGCCTCTTGTCATGCAACCCCAGGACAGGAGGACAAGTCACGACTCGGCGGTGGCCTCGCCATCAAAACCCAATTCGGGACGTTCTACGCTCCGAATATTTCGCCCGACCCCCAGCATGGCATTGGGGCCTGGAGCGAAATCGAATTCGTCAACGCGATGCTGCGCGGCGTAGGCCGGCACGGAGAACACCTTTATCCGTCGTTTCCGTACACCTCTTACCAGCGGATGACGGTCAACGACGTGCGCGACCTGTTCGCGTTCATCAAGACACTGCCGCCGGAGAGCACACCGTCAAAGCCGCACGACCTCCCCTTCCCGTTCAATTTCCGTCGTGCGCTCGGTTTGTGGAAGCTGATTTACCTCGACGGTAAGGCATTCGTGCCGGATCCGAACCGCGATCCGCAGCTGAACCGCGGGGCATATCTGGTGGAAGGTCCAGGCCATTGCGCCGAATGCCATAGCCCGCGCGACATTCTCGGCGGCATCAAACCCGAGCGCCGCTTTGCTGGCGGGCCGGATCCCGAAGGAAATGGTTGGGTCCCCAATATTACTCCGCATGAAGACGGGCTGGCCTCCTGGTCAGAAAACGACATCGCTTATCTGCTGGAATCCGGCTTCACGCCCGAGTACGATTCCGTCGGTGGAAGCATGGCCGATGTTGTTGCCAATACGAGTAAACTCAACGCCGAGGATCGCGCCGCGATGGCAGCATATCTGAAGTCGCTTCCTCCTCGGCCCGGCAAACGGCCAGCTAGCCAGAACTGATCGCCACCGAAAGGTGTTGCAGAATTGAAATGCCGCTGGTTGGCGGCTCATGTCGGAGTACCGCTTGGCCTCAGAGCAGCCGAAAGCCCTCTCCGGAATACCGGCCGTCGATCTCTATCTGGCGGAGGGCTACCGCGCTGTTCCAGGCATGTCCTCGCAATTTGCGGCCGCGATTACCTGCGGCCTCATGCGCATTCAGACCAGCCTGGGCATCACCGGCCACGCAGCTGAAATCGGAACATTCCAGGGGCGCTTCTTTATTGCCCTCGCCCATGCGCTCGCCCCCGGCGAGCGTGCGTTGGGCATTGACCGCTTCGACTGGCCTGACGCCAACGTTCTCGACCGGTTCGAAGAGAATTGCCGCAATCACGGCATCAGCCCCGAGCAGCGCATCACCTGGAAGGCCGACAGCAGTGAGATAAGTGCAGAGGAATTGCTACACCGGCTCGGCGGGCCGGTGCGCCTGTTCCATATCGACGGTGAGCACACGCGGGCAGCCTTGTCGCAGGACCTCGAACTAGCGACTGCCACACTCGCCGAGGGCGGACTGATCGTGCTCGACGACATGCTCCACCCGGGCTACCCGACGCTCATTCTTGCTGTCCACGAATATCTTCAGAAGCACCCTGCGATGGCGGTCCTCTGCGTCATCGACCGGGAGACCCTGACGGCGGCCAGCAAATTCGTTTTGTGCCAACAGGCCTGGTTCAAACGTTATGAATCCGTGCTGCTCGAGGAATACCAAGAGCACATCTGGCCCATGGGGGCCCAGTTCGAGCCGCACTGGTGCCTTGTCTTCTCGCTCGACACGAGCCTACCCGCGCTCGAATAGCATAGGCGGTGCGTCGGTTGTGGGGCTGGCGGCTTCGACAAGTTCCGCTATGTTCCGCGCCGGGTTTGCGCCTGTTCCGCAGGGCGCCGAATGGAGTGGAGATTTTCGAGATGCAAGACATGACCGGCGAGAAGAAGGTCACTAAACCGGTTTTCCAGTGGGATGACCCTCTCCTGCTTGAGGCGCAGCTGACCGAGGAAGAGCGCATGGTGCGTGACACGGCACGCGCCTACGCGCAGGAAAAGTTGCTCCCGCGCGTTCAGGAGGCCTTCCGCCACGAGAAAACGGACCCTGCTATCTTCCGGGAGATGGGCGAGCTTGGGCTGCTCGGCGCCACCATCCCTGACACCTACGGCGGCGCGGGCCTGAACTACGTCTGCTACGGCCTGATTGCTCGCGAAATCGAGCGCGTCGACTCTGGCTATCGCTCGATGATGAGCGTGCAGTCGTCGCTGGTCATGCTGCCCATCTACGAGTTTGGTTCGGAAGAGCAGCGCCGCAAGTATCTGCCGAAGCTCGCCAAAGGTGAGTTCATCGGCTGCTTCGGCCTGACGGAGCCGAACCACGGCTCAGATCCGGGCTCGATGGAAACGCGCGCCCGCAAGGTGGACGGCGGCTACGTGCTGAAGGGCAACAAGACCTGGATCACCAACGCCCCGATTGCCGACGTTTTCGTGGTGTGGGCAAAAACAGAAGACGGCACGATCCGCGGCTTCATTCTTGAGAAGGGCTGGAAGGGCCTTAGTGCACCTGCCATTCACGGCAAGGTCGGCTTGCGCGCCTCGATCACCGGCGAGATCGTGCTTGATGACGTTTTCGTACCCGAAGAAAACGTGCTGCCCAACGTAACGGGTCTTAAGGGACCGTTCACCTGCCTGAACTCCGCTCGCTATGGCATTTCCTGGGGTGCACTCGGCGCGGCGGAGGCCTGCTATCACACCGCGCGCCAATATGTGCTTGACCGCAAGCAATTCGGCCGGCCGCTTGCTGCCAATCAGCTGATCCAGAAGAAGCTCGCGGACATGCTGACCGAGATCAGCATCGGTCTCCAGGCCTGCCTGCGCCTCGGCCGCATGAAGGATGAAGGCATTGCGCCGGTGGAAGTGACTTCCATCCTCAAGCGTAATTCCTGCGGCAAAGCGCTCGACATCGCGCGCATGGCGCGGGACATGCTAGGCGGCAACGGCATTTCGGACGAGTTCTGTATTGCCCGCCATCTCGTGAACCTCGAGGTCGTCAACACCTATGAGGGCACGCATGACATTCACGCGCTCATTCTGGGCCGCGCGATTACGGGAATTCAGGCTTTTACCAGCTAACAAAGAAAAGGGCCCGACGATCTGTCGGGCCTTTTTCTTATTCGAATGGCTTTCACCTAATCAGCCAGCAGCTGCCGGACGAGCGTCGTCCAATAGGAGCATCCCCACGGGATCAGCTCGTCATTAAAGTCGTATTCCGGATGATGCAGCCCGGCTGACGGCCCATTTCCAGCGAAGATCATCGCTCCGGGCACCGCCTCGAGCATGAAGGCAAAATCTTCGCCGCCCATTGTTGGCGCGAGATCAGTCTGCACATTCGGCGCACCCGCGACCTCGGTCGCCGCGCGGACTGCCTTCTCGACCTTCTCGACGTTATTGATCGTCACCGGATATCGGCGGATATACTCCAGTTCTGCCTTTGCTTCGAACGCCTCGCCAATGCCGGCAACGGCCTTGCGCAGTCGTTTTTCCACCAAATTGCGGACGACCTCGTCGAGCGTGCGAACCGTTCCGGTAAGCGTGATTGCCGTGGGAATAATGTTGAATGCATCACCGCCATTGATGGTGGTGATCGAAACGACCGCGGACTTCAGCGGATCGACGTTACGCGAAACGATCGTCTGCACAGCCTGAATGAGAGCGGCTGTCACGGTAACAGGATCGACAGTCTCGTGAGGGAAAGCGGCATGTCCGCCAATGCCCTCTACGCGAATACGGATTTCATCCACCGAGGCCATGACAGGCCCGCTTCTGATGGCGAAATGGCCAATGGGCAGGCCCGGCTGATTATGCAGGCCATAAACCTCCTGCACCGGAAAGAGCTCGAACAAACCGTCGTTCATCATGGCCTTGGCGCCAGCTCCGCCTTCTTCCGCTGGCTGGAAGATAACGATGACGGTGCCGTCAAACGCGCGGCTTTCTGCAAGCTGCCGTGCAGCGCCAAGAAGCATGGTTGTGTGCCCATCATGCCCGCAGGCGTGCATCACACCGGGCTTCGTTGAAGCCCACGGCTTGCCAGTCGCTTCGTGGATGGGAAGAGCATCCATATCCGCGCGCAGGCCGATCATACGGCCACGGGTATCCGTTCTCCCGCGAATGACGCCGACCACGCCCGTACGGCCAAGGCCCGTCACGACCTCATCAACACCTGCCGCGCGCAGAGCCTCGGCCACTTTCGTAGCTGTCCGCTCCACGTCGTACAGCAGCTCCGGATTGCGATGCAGATCGCGGCGAAACTCGACGAGCTCATCGAGCTGGCGGGAAACCCAGTTTTCCACGGGCATGGTTGTACTCTTCCCTCAAAATCCCCGAACGAAAGCGCACGCGCGACAACCTATTCCGCCTTCTCTTTCATCCGATAGCGGAAGTCGCAGTGGCTCGCGCCCTTCATGATGGTCTGGGTGCGGGTAAGCTCGATGTTGGGATTGTAGCCGATGCAGAAATCGCCATCGCGATTGCAGGACAGCAGATCACCGATGTCGCCCAGTCCCATTTCCCTGTACATTTCTGCGTAACGGCAGCGCTTGACATTGAAGTTGAGCTTCTTCTCGTCCGCCTCGAGAATTTCGATCTCAAGCGCGTCGTCCTTGGTCCACAACGGCATGATGTCGAGGAAGTCTTTGAGCGTGGGCTCGTGCCCAAGCGCCTCAGCCATGCTCTTACCGTGCTCGATGGCTGCGTTGCTGACGGCCTTTCCGATCACGGTACGCGCTTCCTCCTCCCCAGACCGTTCCTTGATGACCTCGTAGACGTGCTTCAAAATCATCGCCTCGATGCGGCGGCGCTGCAAAATGGGCATATTCAGCATGACGTAAGTCCTTTCCTGAAAGGCTCAGTCGAGCTTCAGCTCAGCGAAATCGCGGCGTTTGTACCAGGCGAGAATAAGCGGAGCGATCCGCTTGGCTATGGGGTGGAACGGGATGGGTTCCGGCTCGGTCAACGGCAACGCCAGCTCTTTCGGAGAGACGCCGTCGACTGCGGCAGCGAGCTCGCGTCCCAATGCGACAGACAATGCCACCCCGCGGCCGTTGCAGCCCGTCCAGCTCCAGAAATCCGGCCCCAAACGATGGAAGTGAGGGAAGCGGTCCTGCGTAATCCCGATGCGACCGCTCCAGACATGCGTGAACCGAATTCCTTTGAGTTGCGGAAAGGCCTGCGTGATATTTTCCGTCGTCCGCGCAATCACCCGCGCCTCGGCGTTATGCGAGCCAAGCACGGAGCCGCCCGTGATGAACCGATTGCGGGCGTCGTAGCGGAAAAAGCGCAGATCGGCGCGCGTATCCGAAACGGCCTGCCGCCCTGGCACGACGGTGGCGCGGATATTGTCGCCAAGCGGCTCGCTGGCCATTTGCCATGAGAGAATTGTCACAATCTGCCGGGAGATGCGCGTTTCAAGGCGCTCATTGATGGCGTCCGTGTAGGCGTTCGTCGCCAGGACCACCGCACGGGCGCGTACCGACCCTTTCGGCGTGCGCACACGCCAGCCATCACCTTCCCGAGCGTATCCCGTTACCGGCGAAGTCTCATGCAGCGTCACGCCGTAACGCTCGCAGGCCGCGGCCAGCCCGCGGGCAAGCGCGAGCGGATTGATGTGCCCACCCGTGGGATTGAGCATGCCGCCATACCAGAAATCCGACCCGAGAAGTTTTCTCGCCGCCTCACGGTCTAACAACTCAGCGGGTGAGCCATAGCGCCGCCACGCTTCGACCCGCTTTTCGCTGAGCTTGATACGTCCCGGAGAATGAGCCGGCTGAAACCAGCCGGTTTGCTCGGCTTCACAGTCAATTCCTTCGGCTTCGACAAGCCGAAACAGATATTCGGCGCTCTGACCGATCAGCCGCGCCATCCGCTCGCCCGTTTCACCAAAGCGTTCGACGAACTGATCCGGCTCGGCGGCTGACATGGTGGGAATGACCTGACCATTGTTGCGACCGGACGCCCCCCAACCGACCGCCATCGCTTCGAGCAGCAGGACCTGGCGGCCCCGTTTCGCCAAATGCAACGCGGTCGAAAGGCCCGAAAAACCGCCGCCAATCACAATGACTTCCGCCTGCTTTTCTCCCTCAAGCGGCGGCGCAGGCGTGCGTGCGGGCGTTACGTCGGCCCAAATGGATTTGGGCCATTCGATTGTGGTGGTCATGGACGCGGCTGCTCCATAGAAATTCACGCTGCAGTGCCGGTCAGCACCGGTGGACTCCAATCCCTGCCCGGAACGGAATCCAGCAATTGCCGTGTATAGGGGTGCGATGGATTCGCGAAAACGGTCGCCGTTGGACCGATCTCGACGATCTTGCCTTTCTGCATGACGGCCACGCGATCGCAAAGCTGCGCGGCAACCCGCAAGTCATGGGTCACGAAAATTAGCGAAAGCGAGAAGCGGTCCCGCAAATCAGCCAGCAGCTTCAGCACCTGTGCCTGCACCGAAACGTCGAGTGCAGAAACTGGCTCATCCGCGATGATGATTTGCGGGTTAAGCGCCAATGCGCGCGCAATGCCGATGCGCTGCCTCTGGCCGCCGGAGAATTCATGCGGATAACGATCGGCCGCCGCCGGGCTCAACTCGACAAGAGCCAACAACTCACGCGCTCGCGCCCGCGCTTTCTCAGGGTCCTCGCCATGGACGATCGGGCCCTGGGCGATGATATCCACCACGCGCTTGCGGGGGTTGAGCGATGCCATCGGATCCTGGAAAACCATCTGCACATGCCGGCGGAGTGCTCTCAGCTCGCTACGCGAAGCGCTCAGCACATCCGTATCGCCGAGCTTGACGGAGCCGCCATCCGGCTCAATGAGCCGGGTGATGCAGCGAGAGACGGTCGTTTTTCCCGATCCGCTTTCGCCCACGATGCCCAGCGTTTCTCCCTTTCTGAGCACGAACGAAACATCGTCGACGGCAACGACCTCATTCCGTTTCGCGCCGAAAAGACTACGCTTGGGCTTGAAGACTTTCCGGAGGCCATCGACGCGCAAGACGACCGGCGCACCTTCAAGCTTTTTCGGCTTTGGCGGCCTGAGGTCCGGCACGGCGGCGATAAGAGCTTGGGTGTAAGGGTGTTTCGGGCGGTTCAGTACGTCAGATGCGGCCCCCTGCTCCACCAGCTCACCATGCCTCAGCACTGCGACGCGATCCGCTATTTCCGCCACGACACCGAAGTCGTGGGTGATGAAAAGAACGCCGGTGCCGAATTGCGATTGCAGATCACGGATCAATTTCAAAATTTGCAGCTGCGTCGTCACGTCGAGCGCCGTGGTCGGCTCGTCCGCGATGATCAGTTTTGGCTGCAGAATGAGCGCCATGGCGATCATCACGCGCTGGCGCTGGCCACCCGAAATCTGGTGCGGATAGGCGTTGATCGTCGACGCAGGATCGGGAATCCGCACCTGCTCCAGGATTTCCAAAACGCGCGCGCGCCGCTCCTTTCGCGACAGCGACGTGTGAATCCGCAGCACTTCCTCGATCTGCCAGCCGATCCGCTTTTGCGGATTGAGCGCCGCCATCGGCTCCTGGAAGATCATCGCCATCCGGCTGCCGCGCAGGCTGCGCATTTCGGCGGACGAAAGAGAATAGATTTCCCGCCCCTCGAAGCGGATTGTGCCGCCCGCGACTCGGACGCGCGGCTCTGGCAACAGGCGCATCACGGCTGAGGCCGCCAGCGTCTTGCCCGAGCCGCTTTCACCGACGAGACAGACGATTTCGCCGGGGTGCACGGAGAGCGTCAACCCGTCCACGGCGAATGGACGATCGGAACCCTCCGGCAAGGCGATCTTCAGGTTTTCGATCTCGAGGATCGGCTCCGGTTTAGTGAACACGCTCATGATTTTTTCTGACGTGGATTTACGGCCTCGTTGAGACCTTCGCCGATCAAGCTGAACGCCAGGACGGTAATGATGATCGCGATGCCGGGAATGGCGACGCAGTACCAATCCGTGCGCAAAACCGATCGGCCCATGCCGATCATGTTGCCCCAACTTGCGTAGTTCGGATCGCCAAGTCCGAGGAAGGCCAGCGCCGATTCCAGCAGAATGGAAATGGCCATGATAACTGAGGCAAATACGATCACCGGCGGCAGGGCATTAGGCAGAATTTCACGGAAAATAATGCCCGCATCGCTGACGCCCAGGTTGCGCGCCGCCTCCACGAATTCGCGTCCGCGCAGCGAAAGGAATTCGGCGCGCACCAACCGTGCCGGGGCCGTCCACGATACGATTCCGATGGCAAGGATCATGTTCTCAAGCGATGAGCCCATGATCGCGACGAGCGCGAGCAGCAGCACGAAATTTGGAATGGTCTGAAACGCCTCGGTGATCCGCATTAGCACGTCGTCGATCCAGCCACCGAAATAGCCGGAAATTGCCCCGACCAGAATGCCAATGCTGATCGCGATAACCGTGGACGTAATTCCGATAAGCAGCGACGTGCGCGCTCCATGGAAAATGCCCGCGAGAATATCGCGGCCCAATTGATCGGTGCCAAGCGGCGTTGCCAAGCTGGTGAACGGCGGCGTGAGCGGCTCACCAGCACGACGCAATGGATCGTCCGGCTCGACCAGGCCAGCCGTCGCGGCCATCAGGAGAACAAGGACAAGTAAAATGAGGCCCAGCACGGCAGCGCGGTTGCGCCGGTAGCGCCGCCACATTTCGCTCCAACCCGAAGGAGGTGCGGCCTCGATATGGGTTTCGACAAGGCTCATGACAGTTCAATCCGGGAATCGAGGCTGGCGTAGAGCAGATCGATCAGGAAATTCACGACGATGACCACCAGCGAGCTCAGGAAAACGAGCCCCATGAGCACGTTCATGTCACGCTGGATCACAGCCTGATAGGCGAGCTGGCCAAGGCCGGGGATCGAGAACACCGTTTCGATCACCACCGAACCGCCGAGGATCGTCGAGAACTGAACGCCCAGAAGCGTAATGACCGGCAACAGCGCATTGCGCGCGATATGGTGGATCATGATGCGCATTTCGCTCGCGCCTTTTGCGCGTGCCGTGCGCACATAATCGAGCTCGGCCACCTCGAGGACGCTGGTCCTCATCAGCCGCATGTAAAGCGCAAGATAAATCAGGGACAGCGACGCCGTCGGCATGATGAGGTGGCGGGCAATATCCCAGACGTAGGCCCAACCTGTATAGAACGACGGAATCGTTTGAATGCCGCCCACCGGGAGCCACCCGAGTTTCACCGAAAACAGCACGATCATCATGAGGCCGAGGAAAAAGCTCGGCGTGGCGTAGAAAAGCAGCCCGAGCGTGCTGATGATGTTATCGGTCAGCGAATAGGCTTTTCGCGCTGCGATCATGCCGAGCAGCGAGCCGATGCTGACGGCAAACAGCAGCGAGGAGACCATTAGCAGCAGCGTGTTCCCGAGGCGATCGAAAAGGACCGTCGCAACCGGCTGTTCGTGCACGAACGACCAACCGAAATCGAAGGTCGCAAGCTTCTTCATGTAAATCCAGAGCTGCACCCAGACTGGCTGATCGAGCCCGTACTCCGTCCGCAAGCGCGCAATGACCTGCGGATCAGCACCACCCATGTCACCAACAAGCGCGTCGACGGTGTCGCCTGGCGCGAGCTTCAGAAGCAGGAAGGTGCCGATCATGATGATGAGAACGACCGGCACGGCCTGCAGAATTCGCCTCAAGAGATAACTCAGCATTTTCTGCTGACCCGTTCAAACCATCAGCCCACGCATTGCAGGGCCCGCTGAGATGCTTCCGGACCAGCGCCGGGGAATCTAGCCCCAGGCCGGTCCGGAATTTTTCCCTTCGCTGGCCTCACTCATCCAGCCACGTGTCGTAGGCGGACGAAGAGTTCCAGCGCGGCGTATTGTGGTGGTTCTTCACCTTCTTGTTCGTCACCGAGATGAAGGGGTGCTCGATGGCGAAGATGATCGGAACCTCCTCCATCACGAGGCGCTGGATCTCGTGGTACATCTTCGCGCGCTTCTCCGGATCGAGCTCCGAAGCCGCGTCGTCGATCATCTGGTCCAGCTTCTCGTTCTTATAGCCGAACTGGTTCGACCACGGCGTGCCGACCGGCGCGCCGCTGCGCAGCCAGACCATCGTCGAAACAGCCGGGTCAGCACGGAACTGGTGCCAGCCGTTGGCCGTGTCAAAGTCATGATCGCGGTACACGGCGTTCAGGAAGCCCGGCGCGTCGCCGGTAATTAGCGTCACGTCAATCCCGATCTCGCGCATGGACTGCGCGAAGAACTCTGCCCAGAGTTGCGTGTACTCACCCCACGGCGCCACGCGGTGCCGCAGCTTCAGGCGGGTCCCGTCCGGACCAGGCTTGTAGCCAGCTTCATCGAGCAAGGCTTTCGCCTTTTCCGGATTGTACTCATAGACCCTCACGTCGTCGGTGTAATTCGCACCGCCAGTCGACGGAATTGGCCCACGGCCCGGCTTTGCGTAGCCGCGCATGATGGTCTTGATGGCGCGGTCGATGTCGAGCGCGTGATAGATGGCGCGGCGCACGCGGACGTCAGCCAGCGCCGGGTTGCGGTGGTTGAACTCGATCGTGCTGTGCGCGACGTTGTTCTCGTACCCCTTGGTGCCGACGTCAAAGCGCGAGTCCTTCGACAGCCGCTCGATGTCGGCCATCGAGATGCCGTTGAAGCCCGATTCGTGGATCTCGCCCGCCTCGAGGGCAGCAGCAGCGGCCGAGCGATCCGTAATGAACCGCCACACGATCCGATCGAGATAAGGATACTCCTTGCCGCGCCAGTAGTCCTCGTTGCGTTCCGCGATCACGTACTGGCCGCGCTCATACTTCACGAACTTGAACGGCCCCGTGCCGACCGGCGCTGCGTTGTGCGGATTCCTGAGAAAATCCGTTCCCTCATAGAGGTGCTTCGGCAAAGGATGGCCGAGGTCGGGCAGAGCCGCCACGAGCAGATTGAGCGGCATTGGCCGCGAATAGCGGAAGACCGCCGTGTGCGGATCCGGGCAGTCCACGGCCTCAAGGTTGGCCTGAAGCGTCGAGCTGTAGTTCAACAGCGTCTTCCAGAAGTTCATCGCCGTGAAGGAGACGTCGTCGCACGTGAACGGCTTGCCGTCGTGCCACTTCACGCCCTCCCGCAGCTTGAACGTGATCGTCTTACCGTCCTCGGATGACGACCATTCTGTTGCCAGCACGCCGACGTAGCCGTCATAGGTCCGGTCAATCAGCGGCTCGACGATCTTGCCGGTGATTTCGTACACGCCGTTTGAGGCGCGCAGTGCTGGGTTCAGCACCCGCTGCTCTGCGACCATGTGGTAGAACAACGTTCCACCGCGCTTGGGCTTTTCGTCCGCAGCCAGCACCGGCGACAGCGCGCCAACGGCGATCAAGCCGCTCAATAGCGTTGGCGCGAACCAGCGGTTGTTTCTCGACATTTTGAATCCAACTCCCTCCGATCACGGGACACGGCTCGTATGTGCCGAGCACGACCTCCCAAGTCAACAAAAATTTGCCGCGAAATGCGCGAATTTAAGGCCACCCATGCTCAAGACGCTACCTCATGGCGCCTCTAGAAGCAATTATTTTTCTTTCTGGTCATCAGCGCTCGAAGCCTGGAGACCGCAAAGGCGGCCCCAATGGCAGCGCGACGCCTCGACTAGGCCCTCCAGCCGGCAAAAGTTCTTGAAAGATCAAACGCAGCAGGGGAATGTTCGCTGCAGTTCCGCACAGCAACGGGTGGGGGTCCTTCCGATGATCACGCGCAGAAATTTTGCGGCTATCGCTGGAGCTGGTTCATTAGGCGCCGTCATGGGCGCGGGCGTGACGCCGGCTGTCGCTCAGCAAAAGGAAGAGAGCACGTTTGAACGCATCATGCGCACGAAGAAGCTGCGCATTGGTGCCGTGGCCGGAGCCGCACCCTATTACATGAAGGACCTTTCGACGGGTAAGTGGGGCGGCTTCTACATTGACCTTTCGCAGGCCCTGGCTGACGAGCTCGAGGCGGAGCTTGAAATCACCGAGACGACCTGGGGCAATTCCGTTCTCGACCTCCAGGCTGGCAAGATCGATATTTTCTTCGGCCTCAATCCAACGCCCAAGCGGGCGCTCGTCATCGACTTCTCTGTGCCCGTCTTCAACAATGCGTTCACAATGATCGGCCGCAAGGGGCTCGATCTGAAGACGTGGGAACAGTTCAACGATCCTAACATTAGGATCTCCGTCGACGCGGGCTCCTCGCAGGATCAGGTCGCAACCCGCCTTTGCCCGAAAGCCCAGATCTCACGCTTCAAGACGGCTGACGAAGCCGCTGCCGCGCTGATGGCCGGCCGCGTCGACGCGCAGTGCATCGTGATGATGTTGTCGCTCACCATGACCAAGAAGAACCCGAACCTCGGGAACGTCATCATTCCCACCCCGGTGTTCGCGACGACCTCGAACGCGGGCTTCCGGCGCGAGGCGGACAAGACCTGGCGCGACTACGTGAACACCTGGATCGAGTTCAACAAGGGTCTGGGCCTGATCCGCTCCGTCATCGTCAAGAACATGGAGCTTGTCGGCATCTCCGAGGCCGACATGGCTGGCATCACGCTCTGATCATCCCCGCGGGGTAAGGCTGAGTTCGAGACCGGCCCGCGGGCACCTCGCGGGCCGGGGTTCTTTTTCCTGGCAGGTACGCATGTATCAGTGGGACTTCGGAATCCTGTGGAGCTACCGATGGCTGTTCCTGAACGGCCTCGGGGTGACTGTCGGATTCACGATTGCGATTGTTATACTCGGGCTTCTCGTCGGCCTTCTCGCCGGCCTTGCCAAATTGTCCAGGTTTGCGCCTCTGCGCTGGATCGCCCACGCGTACATTGAGGTCTTTCGCTGCACGCCCGTGCTGGTGCAGCTGATCTGGTTCTATTACGCGATGCCGATCCTGACGGGCGTCGAGATGTCGGCCGTAACCGCCTCGATCCTCGGGCTGTCCCTCTATGGCGGGTCGTTTTACGCAGAGATCATTCGTGGCGGCATCGTGTCGATCGACCCTGGTCAGAAGGAAGCGGGGCTGGCGCTCGGAATGACGCCCTTCCAGGCCATGCGGCGGATCGTGCTCCCGCAGGCTCTCAAGCGGATGGTTCCACCGCTGATGAACCAGTCGATCATCCAGTTCAAGAATACTTCTCTTGTCTCCGTTCTTGCGGTGCCGGACCTAGTCTACCAGGGGCAAATCGCAGCCCACGACAGCTTTCGGCCCCTCGAGATCTACACCGCTGTCGCCATCATCTACTTCGTATTTCTTTTCCCACTGACGATCATCGTGCGGCAGGGCGAGAAGAAGCTGGCCACGAGTGACTGAGCAACGATGCAGCAGGAACCCAAGATCGAAATTTCGGGGCTGCGCAAGCAGTTCGGAAAATTGGAGGTGCTCAGGGGCATCGACTTCAACGTGGATGCCGGCAACGTGGTGGCTCTGATCGGCCCCTCCGGCTCCGGCAAGTCCACGCTCCTCCGCTGCATCAACCTGCTGGTGACACCGGACGGCGGTCGCGTGCGGGTCGGGAAGCACAGCTTCGCGTTCGGCCCCGGCACGAAACTGCCCAGCTCGTCCGAACTGGCCCGCTTCCGCGCGAACACAGGCATGGTGTTCCAGCACTTCAACCTGTTCCCGCACATGACGGCGCTCGGAAACGTCATGGAGGGACCGGTCACCGTCCTGCGGAAGCCGAAGGCCGAGGCGGCAGAGCTGGCGCGCACGCTGCTTGCCAAGGTTGGTCTTGCGGACAAGGCAGATGAGTATCCGAGCCGGCTTTCCGGCGGTCAGAAGCAGCGCGTTGCCATCGCCCGCGCGCTCGCCATGAACCCGGAGGTGATGCTCTTCGACGAGGCGACCTCGGCGCTCGATCCGGAGCTCGTCGGAGAAGTGCTCGGCGTCATGCGGGCCCTCGCTGCAGAGGGCATGACGATGGTGATCGTCACCCACGAAATCGCCTTCGCACGCGAAGTGGCGGACCGGGTAGTGTTCATGCGGGACGGCCTCGTTGTCGAAGAGGGCCCTGCGCGAGAGGTGATCGACAACCCGCGCGAACCGGCGACGCAGGCATTCCTTTCGCACTTCCACAGGCGTGGCTGATCAAGCCAGCACACAACTCGAGAGTCTTTTCATGAGCAATTCCGGCACGCATGCCGACGCGGTCCGCGAGACGCAGATTGTCGAGCGGATGCGCGTTTTTCTCATCGAAAGCCCCATCAAGATGGCTCGCCGACAGGGGGTTGGTAACGTCGGCGGAACGGTGAAACGCGTGCTGGTCGAGCTCACGTCCAGCGACGGCATCGTTGGGTGGGGCGAAGCTGCACCATGGGAGGTCTTCACCGGAACAGCGGAGGCGGCTTTCGCGGCCCTCGACATCTATTTGCGGCCGCTTGTGCTTGGGCATCCCGTGCAGCGCGCCCGTGCCCTCATGGCAAAGATGGACAAAGCGCTCGTTGGTCACGCCGAAGCGAAGGTCGCAGTGGAAATGGCCTTGCTCGATATTCTCGGCCACGCGACCGGATTGTCGATCGCCGATCTTCTTGGCGGGCGCGTGCGCGACACGATCCCGTTATCCTTCTCGATTGCGGATCCCGACTTTGCTGCCGACCTCGCTCGCATGAAAGAAATGGTCCCCGCTGGCACGCGCATCTTCAAGGTAAAGACCGGGGTCCACGATCACCGCGAGGATCTCGCCCACCTGGAAGCCATCCGTACAGAGTTCGGTGATACTATCGATCTCCGTGTCGACTACAATCAGGCGCTCGATCCGTTCGACGCCATCAAGAAGTTGCGCGACGTGGATCACTTCGCGCCGACCTTTATCGAGCAGCCCGTGCCGCGGCCTCATCTGAACGCCATGGCGTCTTTCGCTTCTGCTCTCGACACCCCAATCCTCGCCGATGAAAGCTGTTACGATGCTGTCGATCTGATGGAAGTCATCCGGCTCAAGGCAGCCGATGCAATCTCCGTGAAGCTGATGAAGTGTGGCGGCCTGTTCAAGGCGCAAGGACTGATGGCTATCGCAGACGCCGCAGGTTTGCCCGGCTACGGCGGAACCCTTTGGGAAGGCGGCATTGCGCTTGCAGCCGGTACGCAGCTGATCGCCGCAACGCCGGGCATTTCCCTTGGCTGCGAGTTCTACATGCCGCATTACGTGCTGACGGAGGACGTGCTGGAAGAACGCGTGCCCCTGCGCAGTGGCCACGTTGTGGTGCCGGACGGTCCGGGCCTGGGCGTTCGGGTGACCGAAGCCTCACTCAGGGCGAATGCGCGGGTTCTGGCCGAGGCCTGATCGGATCACCAAAGTACTGACGATTGGCGTCGAACAGACCACAATCGGTGCAGTGAGTCGAAAAGCGCACGCTCTTGATGACGCGCCGACCGAAAATCGCAGAGCTTGAAAAATCGGCCCAACGACCGATATCGCTCTCGCTCGTCACGACGGCCGGCTTTCCCGACTACGCCCTTCTCGATTCCGGCAATGGGCGCAAGCTCGAGCGGTTTGGCAACATCACCGTTGACCGGCCGGAGCCCCAGGCGATGTGGCAACAGCGTCTGCCGGCGGAACGTTGGTCATCTGCAAACGCTGTCTTTTCAGGAAGCGAGGACGAGGAGAAAGGACGCTGGCGCGTCGACAAGCCAGTGCCGGAGTCTTGGCCCGTGAAAGTGGCCGGCGTGACGATGCTCTGCCGCCTGAGCGCCTTCCGGCATCTCGGGCTTTTCCCAGAGCAGCTGCCACACTGGGAATGGATGCGCGAAGGCCTGCAGCGGGTAAACGGCACACGGCCTCGTGTGCTGAACCTGTTCGCCTATACCGGCGCCGCCTCGCTCATCGCAGCCAGAGCGGGCGCAGAGGTGGTGCACGTCGACGCATCGAAGAAAGCAATCGCGTGGGCAAAGGAAAATCAGGCTGCTTCCGGTCTCACTGAGGCGCCGATCCGTTGGATCTTGGACGATGCCCGCAAGTTTGCTGCGCGCGAGGTGCGCCGTGGCCGGACCTATCACATGATCCTCGTCGATCCGCCCAAGTTCGGCCGTGGCCCCAACAACGAAGTCTGGGATCTTTTCGAGCATTTGCCCGACTTGATGCGGGATTGCGCACAGCTGCTCGATCCTGCTTGTGCACATCTTTGCCTGACCGCCTACGCGATCCGCGCCTCGGCATTGGCCATCGACGGCCTCGTGCGGGAAATGCTGACTGACCGCGGCGGCCAGATCGAAAGCGGCGAACTCGCCATCATCGATCAGTCTGGCGGCCGCGCCATTGGCACCTCACTTTTCTCGCGATGGTCTTCGCCATGACGCGCCCGGACCGTCGGCCTCCGCAACATCGCCTCGTCACCAGCCTGCAGAACGCGACCGTGAAGGCGGTGCGGGCGCTGGAGATGCGGAAAGTGCGCCGGGAAACCGGGCTTTTCATTGCCGAAGGCGCCTCAGTGCTGATGACAGCGCGCGAGCACGGCTGGCGCCCGAAAACGCTTCTCTATCGGCCCGATGCTGCCGATGGCGACGTGCACCGTCAGCTCGTCAATTGGGCGGAACGGTCCGGCGCCGAAATTTTGGAAGTGAACGAAGCGGTGCTGGCCAAGATCGCTTCCAAGGAAAATCCGCAAAACATGATCGCGGTGTTTCCACAGGCCTGGCATGAGCCGCCCGCGGCCGCATCGCTTTCAGAGAACAGCGTCTGGGTGGCGCTCGAGGAAGTTCGAGATCCGGGAAATCTCGGCACCATCATTCGCACGGCGGACGCGGTCGGGGCTGCAGGTGTCATGCTCATCGGCACTTGCTGCGACCCCTACTCTCGCGAAGCCGTGCGGGCCAGCATGGGCTCGATCTTCGCCATCCCCTTGGTGAAAATAGATCGCGAAAAATTCCTGGCGTGGCGAAAAACCTGGCCGGGCGAAATGGTCGGCACGCATCTGGCGGCAAAAGAGGATTTTCGCGCGGTGACCTATCGCGGGCCGGTTCTTCTGGCGATGGGCAGCGAAGGTCCGGGACTGTCGGACACAGTAGCCGCGGCCTGTGATCGCCTCGTGAAAATCCCCATGGCCGGCAAGCTCGACAGTCTCAATCTTGCGGTCGCCACGGCTTTGACCCTGTACCAGATCCGCGGGCCCCATTTGAAACTCTGACCGACAACAGCGCTCCGTCCACTCCACCAATATGCGCATCGAATATCACCGCACGCTCATCGCTGACCGCGTCCGCAACGAGGCTTTTCGCGCGGCGCTCGCTCGGGTCATTCGCAAGGGCGAAACGGTGGTGGCGGATATCGGCGCCGGCACGGGGCTGCTGGGACTGATGGCGGCGCGGCTCGGGGCAAAAGAGGTCTTTCTTTACGAAGTGGCGGAAGTGGCGGGCGTTGCGGAGGAAATCTTGAAGCGCAACAAGGCGCGCAACTGCCATTTGATGCCCTGCCACTCGACCGAAATGCAGGACCCGCCGCGTGTCGATGTCGTGGTTTCGGAAACGCTCGGTAACTATCCGTTCGAGGAACACATCATCGAGACGATGAATGATGCCATCCGCCGTCATCTGAAATGCGGCGGCATCGTTATTCCCGGGCGACTTGCCCAGTACGTCGCGCCCGTCGTTACGGATCGTTTTCACACGGAGTTGACGGCCTGGGAGCGGATCGGCGACGGCCTTGATTTCACACCGGCCCAGGAAATGAGCCTCAACAATATCTATGTCCGTACCCTGACGACCGGGGATTTGCTCGACGAGGGCCGGTCGGCGCGCAAGTGGGATGAGATTGATTTCTCCGTTCAGAACCGTTCGAGCCGCAAAGGTGAAGTCCGCTGGTCGCCTGATGCAGGTACGACAGTCTATGCCTTTGCGACGTGGTGGGTGGCGGAGCTTGTCCCCGGCATCGAACTTTCAACCGCGCCGGATGCGCCGCGCACCCACTGGGAGCAGCTCTATTTTCCCCTGATGCGCCCTGTTTCCGTGCGGGAAGGCGAAACGATCGCCATCTCGCTGCGCTCGCGGACCTCCGTGAGCTCAGGCACAGATGTGGCGTGGACTGTAATCCGCCACGACCGCTCCGGCCGGGTTCAGGAGCGCCAGGCGATGGATCTCAGCAAGGGCTATTTGCCCTGACTTTCCTTGACCGCCGCCTCGGCGGCCGTCCGGATCGCCGCAATGTTCTCGGCGTAACGACCGCCCGCGAACACCGCGCTACCGGCCACGAGCACGTCGGCCCCAGCGGCAGCGACATCGCGCGCGGTTTTAGCATTGATGCCGCCGTCCACCTCCAGATGAATGGGCCGGTCGCCGATCATCCGCCGGACGTTACGGGTTTTCTCTACCATCGCCGGGATGAAGGACTGTCCGCCAAAGCCTGGATTGACGGTCATCACGAGGACCAGATCGACCTTGTCGAGCACGTAGGCGATCGCGCTCTCATGGGTCGACGGGTTCAGCGAGACGCCGGCTTTCTTGCCCAGGCTCTTGATGAGTTGCAGCGACCGATCGAGATGCGGACCGGCTTCGGCGTGCACGGTAATGATGTCGGCTCCCGCCTTCGCAAAGGCCTCGATGTACGGATCGCACGGCGCGATCATCAGGTGCACATCGAGGATCTTTTGCGTGTGCGGCCGGATGGCGGCCACCACACCTGGGCCGATAGTGATGTTGGGCACGAAGTGACCGTCCATCACGTCTACATGCACCCAGTCGCCCCCGGCCGCATCGACCGCGCGCACCTCTTCTCCAAGCCGCGCGAAGTCAGATGAAAGGATCGAGGGGGCGATAAGGATGTTATGCATGGAATCGGTCCGCCTGATCGAATGAGATCTGCGGCTGCCCTAGCACCAACTCGCGCTGGAGAAAAGGAACCGATTGCCCCTCGGTACAGGCAGATTTGGGGACTTAGCCGACCCCGCGCGTTTTCGTCTGGTTGGGCCGCGCATTTTTCTCAAGAAATTCGATGATGAGCCTGGCGACGTCCACGCCGGTGGCCCTCTCAATGCCGCGCAGGCCCGGCGATGAATTGACTTCCATGACCACAGGGCCGCGATCCGAACGCAGCATATCCACGCCGCACACGTTGAGCCCCATGATCTCGGCCGCGCGGATAGCCGTGGTGCGTTCCTCCTCTGTCAACTCGGCGGCGACGGCGTTACCACCGCGGTGCAGGTTGGCCCGGAAATCGCCTGCGCGTCCGGTCCGCTGCATGGCGGCGACAACCTCGCCACCCACGACAAGGGCGCGAATGTCGGAGCCGTGCGCCTCCTTGATATACTCCTGCACCATGATGTCGATGTTGGCGGCGCTGAACGCCTCGATGATCGACAAGGCCGACGCGTCGGTCTCAGCGAGGATGACGCCGATGCCCTGGGTTCCCTCCACGAGCTTGATGACGACCGGAGCGCCACCAACCTCCCTAAGCACGTCCTCCGCTTTCTTAGGGCCATGTGCAAAGGCCGTCACGGGGAGACCGATGCCTTCGCGTGCCAGCAGCTGTAGAGCCCGCAACTTGTCCCGCGCGCGGCCGATGGCGACGCTTTCGTTGAGCGGGAACACGCCCTGCATCTCGAATTGCCTCAGGACCGCCAGCCCGTAGTGGGTCACCGAGGCTCCGATACGCGGAATGACCGCGTCATAAATCGGCAGCGTCCGCCCGCCGTAGCGCAACGTCGGCCGGCTGGACGTGATGTTCATGTGGACGTGGAGGGTGTTAATGACGTCGATCTCATGGCCGCGCTCACGCGCCGCCGAGACGATCCGCTGGTGCGAGTAGAGATTCGGGTTACGCGCCAGCATTACAAATCGCATGCAAAAGCTCCTTGCCAGACCTTGTCGCTCGCAGGCCCGGGAATGCACTGATAGGATACGGCCCTTTCCGCGCCAAGCGCCGCGGCTGACGCAAAGGAGCGACAAACATGACTGGACGCGAACATCATTACCGAGTCACCGTGCGCTGGACCGGAAATGAAGGCATTGGCACGGTCAGCTACCGCAGCTACTCCCGCGACCATGAAATCAGCAGTCCAGCAGTTCCGGACAAGCCCGTCCTTCCAGGCTCGTCAGACCCGACGTTTCGTGGCGATCCCCGGCGGTGGAGCCCGGAAGAGTTGTACATCGCCGCGCTCTCGGCGTGCCATAAGCTTTGGTATCTGCATCTCTGCGCGAACGCGGGCGTAGTGGTCGAGAGCTATGTCGACCACGCCGAAGGCATCATGGTGGAGGATGAAACGGGCGGCGGCCAGTTCACCTCGGTGACGCTACACCCTGAGATCACCATCACCCGCGCGTCCGACATCGAAAAGGCGCACGCGTTGCACCATGACGCACACGCCAAGTGCTTCCTCGCCAATTCGGTGAAAACGCCGGTGATCGTCGAACCGATAATTAACGCGCTCGATCGGCAGACTGGCTGATCGCCACCTCCTCGGTGAAGGCAGGCTCCGCCCCGGCTTCGATTCCGTTGTGCATCAGCCAGGCGCCACTCGAGACGATAATAATCAGGAGAATTACGCCCAACGCGGCACGCTTCAGCAGCGTTCTGCCGAATGGCTCGTGGCGGGCATTGTTGTTCGTGGATAATGCGTAATCTGACGATGCTTTACTGGGCAACGACATGGTTTCTCCCCCCGAGCCGATGCGAGGACGGGTGGTTGCTGAGGACTTTGACGCAGTCAAGGTGATCGGCGATCGGCGAGCGTTTTGCTGGCTTGCCGTGATCTGTGCGACACTCGGCTGAACGCCGGACCGCAACTGAAACGCGAAACCGGCTTCGGAGATCACTCCAGCGTTACAATTTTTCGATAACGTGAGCATTACCGTATCCACCGGCCGTATCGGAGGATGAAGCACAGCGGAATGATGAGACCGAGAATCACGGAGCTCCAGGTGAGAGCGGGCAGCGCGTCGTAGACGCCCCGATCCACCTGGAAGATCATGTTGAGATATTTGGTCATCAGCTGGCCCGCGACCAACGCCATGTTCATGAGCGAGGCCATCAGCGCGAACCAGGTCGCCCGATGGCCGGCAGGCGCATAGATGGCAATCAACGTCAGCATCGGGATCATACTGAGATTGACCAGCGGCGACTCGACAGCGGTGTCGAGGATCGCAATTTGCCTAGCGCCGATGCCAAGAACCTGCCCGGTCCAATGATGGACTTCGTGGACCAGAAGCAGATTGGGGATCGCCAGCACCGTACCCAGGATGGTCAGCCACAGCATGACCCGGGCGATGGGCTGGCGGGTGATGCTGTCCGAAAATAACCAGGCGGACACGAAGCCAATTGCGGCGCCGATCTGCTGAAGCACGCCGAAAAACGCTTCATCGAAGCCAAGCTTGTCGATCGAAAACCACTGGTATCCAGCCCCGGTGCCGGGCACAGCCCGGAAGGCAAAAATAATGAGCGCGGCATAGAAGATCCGTTTTCGCGTCTCGTCGTCGACCCCGGCCGTCACCCTCCGCAGCATCAGGATGATCACCGTCATGGAGACGATGAAGATGATTTCCTGACTGAACGGCATGCCGGTGACGCCGATCACAGTCACCACGATGCCGAACACGACGCCGCCGACAAGCAGCCGCCAATCGATGGCGCGCGGTGCAGCCGTTTCAAGTCGCACGAAAATGGCGCCAGTTACAGAGATGAGTGGAACGACGAGGCCGATAAGGAAAACGGTCTCATAGGAAAAGATCGACGCGAGGTAACCGGATAGCCACGCCACCGAAAAGATGCCGAGAAAAAGCGCCAACCGGCCGAGCACCTGAACCATGCCGAGATCGCGGTCGACGTCGGCCTTGTCCCGAGGCGTTCCGTCGGCATTTACGCGTGGCACGACCTCCGTGCTCATGGCATCGGCCACGACGTCCTGCAGCACCACACCGGTGACGGTCAGCAGCGAGGCGAGAACGTAGATCGTGTCCGGCCTGGCAAATGTGATCCAGCCACCAGCCGCACCGGCAAGCAGAATCAGGCCGCTCGCCACCATCGCCGCGCCGAGGAAAATGTAGGCGCGCCGTTGCGAGCCGAGCAGCGGCACAGCGTCAACCAGCTCCCCGAAAACCATTTTGATGGTCCAGGGAAGCGTCAGCCAGACGCCCAGCGCTGCGAGATCCTGAGGCGTAAGTGTCAGCGAGTTCTTGACCCAAAAGCTGTCGGCCACCGCCGTAATGCCGAGCGCCCCGTAGGCGAAATAGATCATCAGCAGCGGCAAATAGGCGAGGCGAAACTCCCGTATGGGAGTGACGACGGCCGCCTCCAGGCGCTGCCGCCAGGTATCCGGGCGTTCGACTGTCAGGGGCTGAGATTCAATGGTCACGCAAGAAGTGTGGGAATGGCAATGAAAGCCTGCAAGATCATCAAGAGCCGCACAAAAAAGCTAATGCCGCGCTAAAGCAGCGGTAATTGCTGGCGCACGAGCTCGATCGTCCGCGCGAGATCAACCTTGCCTGACCCAAGGACCGGGATCGAAGGGACGACGAGAATGGATTTCGGAAGCCAAAGCGGCGGCAGCTTCTCCTCCTGCATGTGCCGCAAAATGGCATCCCGGTCAGCGTCAGGTTTATCCGTCACCAAAACAAGCTGGTCGCCTTTGTACGGATCCGGAATACACACGACCACGTGATTGCCGTCCGGCCAGAGGCGGCTGATGACAGACTCGACAGCGGCGAGCGACACCATCTCACCGCCCAACTTGGCAAAGCGCTTAGCGCGGCCGCGGATCGTGACGAAACCCTCTTCATCGATGGCGACGATGTCGCCTGTGTCATGCCAACCGTCAGGCGGTGGAGAAATAGTGCCTGGCGCACCCGGCAGCATGTAGCCGAGCATGACGTTCGGCCCTTTGATCGAAAGCCGCCCGGCATCACTCAAGCCCGGCACCTCAGCCAGCTTGTACTCTATTCCCGGCAAGAAGCGGCCGACCGTGCCCGGCCGGTTCGAGGCGGGCAAATTGACGGCAACAACGGGCGAGCATTCGGTGACGCCATAGCCTTCCAGAAGCACCGCCCCATATCTTGCCCACATGGTCCGGGTGGCATCCTTCACCCGTTCCGCACCGGCGACGGAGAAACGGATGCTCGCCAAATCTTCGGGCTGTGCCGCGCGGGCATAACCCTGCAAAAAAGTATCTGTGGCAATCAGGATCGTCGCTTTGGTTTCGCCGATCAGCCGAGCCACCTGCCTGTAATGCAACGGGCTCGGATACAAGACGGATTTCATTCCGAAGAACAGCGGCAGCAGCGTTCCCGCCGTGAGCCCGAAGGAATGGAAATTCGGAAGCGGGTTGAAAAAGTTATCCGCCGTACTCAGAAAACTGTCGGTAAATGCGTAAATCTGCCGGGCGTTGGCTACGAGATTGCGATTCGAGAGCGCGACGCCCTTGGGATCGCCTTCGGTGCCGGAGGTGAAAAGAATGACGGCTGGCTGATCGGGGCTGAGCGCATGTCTGCGGTGAACAGCGGCCGGGACAAGCGCCCTAATCCCGCCCTTCACCTTATCGGCCGCGGTAATGCTCGCGCGCACATCCTCGAGATAAACGATCCTGATCTGGCGGCCTGGTGCAATTTTATAACCGTCCAGGGCTTCGATAATACCTTCGAGCTTGGCCGTTCCGATGAATTTGCGCGAGGTAATGATTGTCCGCAAAACCGCCGTCCGGGCAGACGACCGGAGATTGGGCGCACCAGCGGTGAAATTGAGCAAGGCCGCAACCCGGCCATACGCATTAAGTGCAAACAACGTAATCGGTTGCGTCAGAACGTTCGGGAGCAGCACGCCGACGTTCTCACCGCGGCGAGAAAACTCAGCAAACTTCGCGCCCAATACCAGACTGGCTTGAATAAGGCGGCGATAAGTCAGGGGATTGCGCTCGACGTCCTCCAGAACCGCGCGATTGGCCCCATAGCGCGCCGAAGCCTGCAACAGCGCGGAAAACAAAGTCATACGTGAGGTGTTTGGGTCGAAGCGCGCCATTGTCTGAATATGGATCGAAAATAATGGACAAAAAACGGGCTATGGCCGCGCTTCTTTGCCCCTTCAGTCCCCTTTTTTCGCTTGCTCCCCGAACAATTCCGCGAGCGCGCGTGGCAGCATCTCTGGCAAGTCTTCAGCGATGAGGCCGGGGCCGAAGGCACTTGCAGCTGCCCCATGTAGCCAGACGGCTGCAGCAGCGGCCTCGAAAGCGGGCATGTGCTGGGCCAACAGTCCGGTCACGAAGCCGGCAAGCACATCGCCCGAGCCAGCGGTTGCCAACGTCGGTGGAGCGTTCTCGTTGATCGCTGCTCGCCCGTCCGGCGCCGCGATGACCGTATCCGCGCCTTTGAGAATGATGGTAGCGCCACTGAGACGGGCGGCCTGTCGTGCCCGGTCGAGCTTGGGAAGCGAAGTCAATTCCGGGAAAACGCGGGCGAACTCGCCGTCATGAGGCGTGAGAACGACCGGCCTCCGGATCGCGCCAATCGCTGCAAAAAGCTCATCGCGTTCGTCCGCAAAGACCGTCAGCGCATCCGCGTCTAATACGGTGCTGGCGCCTGACGCGAGCACGACCAGGACCTTGCTCTTCGTATCGTCATCCACGCCGGCGCCGGGTCCGATGAGCACGGCATTGAAGCGCCGGTCCAGTAGCAATTCGGCCAACTGTTCGGAGTCGTTCACCTCCCGGATCATGATGGCCGTGACCTGCGCTGCATTGATCGGTAGCGCGTTCTCATCACTCGCCAACGTGACGAGGCCGGCGCCGATGCGCAAGGCGCCACGCGCCGCGAGGCGGGCAGCGCCTGTCCGCCAGGCGGGGCCGGAGATCACGACTGCGTGCCCTTTTGAGTATTTGTGCGCCGTGAGTTTCGGGCGCGGATAATGGGCCAGCCAAAGGCCGGGCGCGTTCGCGAAAGTCGAGACCCCGATCTGGGGCAGCACCTCCGGCTTGATCCCGATGTCGACCACGCGGGTCAGGCCGCAGTGAATGCGGCCAGGCAAAAGCAGATGGCCGGGCTTTCTGCGGAAGAAGGTGACGGTCCGTTCAGCCATCACAGCCGGACCTGTCACCTCCCCCGTACTGCCATCAACGCCGCTCGGTACATCGACGGCTACAACGCGGCGCCCTTCCAGACTCGTCGCGACGTCAGCGGCAACGCCCTCAAGCCGCCGGGAAAGGCCGGCACCAAACAGCGCATCGATGACGACGTTGGCGTCCTCGGCGAATGCGGTGCTCAACGGCCATATAGGGCCATTCCATCGCGCCGCTGCCTCCGCAGCATCCCCTTTCAACGCCTCGCGCGAGCCAAGCAACGCTACGCTGACTGAGTAGCCGCGCTCCCTCAACACGCGCGCCGCGACGAAACCGTCGCCGCCATTGTTGCCTGGCCCGCAGAGCACGGCTACGCGCGCACCGGCCTCGGCAATCCGTGCCACCTCATCGGCCACCGCGCGCCCGGCGTTCTCCATGAGCTCAATGCCCGGCGTTCCACCGCTGATCGTGAGCGCGTCCGCGCGGCCCATTTCGGCAGCGGTCAGAAGCTCGAGCCCTTCGGGTCCTGCCGTCATTTCGGTTCCGATCCAGGGTAATGACTCAGCTCGATAAGGTTCATATCGGGATCGCGAATGTAATAGGAGATGATCCGCCCGCGGGCACCCGTGCGCTCCACTGGCCCCTCAAGAATGGGAACGCCGAGCGCAGCCAGGTGATCGGGGATGCCCTCAAAGCCCTCGACCAGCAAACAGAGGTCGGCTGAACCCGGGGTTGGAAAAGCCGCCTTGGGCTTGAACTCCCTGCCCGTCTCGTGAAGATTGATCTTATGCGGGCCGAAGACCAGAGCTGTCCGCCGCTCCGGCCCAAAGACCTCTCGCTTCATGCCAAGCACGCGCTCGTAGAATTCGGCCGAGCGCTCGATCGAAGCGACGGTCAGCACGAGATGATCGAAGCCTACGACCCGCATGTCTGCTTCTCCCACACATTCCCCTTGGAACGAGGCGACGGTAAGCGACTGGGTGTCAAGATCGCATGAATTCCGATCAATGCTGCTCATAAGAACAGCAATTCCCCGCCCCAGCGGTGCACAAAAAATTTGCAACGCGCCCAATAGTTCGGCGTTGACATTGCTGGCCGAGTTGCGGGGTTAAAGAGCCCACGCGGAAAAACCGCGAAGTTTCGGGGCCTACCGTCCTCACAGCCACTTGGCACGCGTCGTGCTTAATCAATGTCTGAGCCAACCGACAGCCCGGGCGGGAGTCATCGAATGAAGAAAATTGAGGCCATCATTAAACCGTTCAAACTCGACGAGGTGAAAGAGGCGCTTCAGGAGATCGGCCTGCAGGGCATCACCGTCCTTGAAGCCAAAGGTTTCGGTCGCCAGAAGGGCCATACGGAGCTCTATCGCGGCGCCGAGTATGTCGTCGACTTCCTGCCGAAGGTGAAAATCGAGGTGGTCCTTGCGGACGAGCTGCTCGACAAGGCAGTCGAGGCCATCCAAAGGGCTGCCAAGACGGGCCGCATCGGCGATGGAAAAATTTTCATTTCATCGATCGAAGAGGCCATCCGAATCCGCACCGGAGAGACCGGCGTGGATGCGATCTAACGGCTCTGCGTCTGCGATTGCACTCGTGGATGCATTCACCCCGCTCCATTAATCCCAGCCAAACCTAGCCTTACAAAGAGGGGAGTTGCTCAATGGCCAGTCCAGCCGACGTCCTCAGACTGATCAAGGAGAAGGACGTAAAGTTCGTAGACCTGCGGTTCACTGATACCAAGGGTAAGATGCAGCACGTGACCGCGGATGCGAGCTGCATCGATGAGGGTGTCTTCGCGGATGGGTATGCCTTCGACGGCTCCTCGATCGCGGGCTGGAAGGGCATCGAAGCCTCCGACATGCTGCTCGTCCCTGATCCGGCTTCCGCGCACCTTGACCCGTTCTTCGCGCAGACGACGCTCGCCATCTTCTGCGACGTCATCGAGCCGTCCACCGGCGAGCTTTATGAGCGCGATCCCCGCGGCATCGCCAAGAAGGCCGAGGCGTATCTGAAGCAGACCGGTATCGGCGACACCGTTTTCTTCGGTCCGGAGGCGGAGTTCTTCATCTTCGATGATGTCCGCTTCACGACTGACCCCTTCAACACGGGGTTCAAGCTCGACTCGTCGGAGCTGCCGACGAACACTGGCACGGAATACGAGATGGGTAACCTGGGTCACCGGCCGCGCACGAAAGGTGGCTACTTCCCCGTCCCGCCGGTCGACAGCTGCCAGGACATCCGCTCCGAAATGCTGTCCGTGCTGGCCGAGATGGGCGTGAAGGTCGAGAAGCATCACCACGAGGTCGCGGCGGCCCAGCACGAGCTCGGCATCAAGTTCGGCCCGCTCGTCACCATTGCGGACCACATGCAGATCTATAAGTATGTGACCCACAACGTTGCGCAAGCCTACGGCAAGACGGCCACGTTCATGCCGAAGCCGGTGTTCGGCGACAACGGTTCGGGGATGCACTGCCACCAGTCGATCTGGAAGGACGGGCAGCCGGTCTTCGCGGGCAACAAGTACGCAGATCTCTCCGAGACCTGCCTCTACTACATCGGCGGCATCCTGAAGCACGCGAAGGCAATCAACGCGTTCACGAACCCGACGACCAACTCTTACAAGCGTCTGGTCCCGGGATACGAGGCACCGGTCCTGCTCGCCTACTCGGCCCGCAACCGTTCGGCCTCCTGCCGTATCCCGCACGTGTCGAGCCCGAAGGCGAAGCGCATCGAGGTTCGCTTCCCGGATCCAGCCGCCAACCCGTACCTCGCCTTCGCGGCAATGCTGATGGCTGGCATCGACGGCATCCTGAACAAGATCCATCCAGGCGAGCCGATGGACAAGAACCTCTACGACCTGCCGCCGGCCGAGCTTGCCCAGATTCCGACCGTTGCGGGTTCGCTGCGCGAGGCGATCGAGAGCCTCGATAAGGACCGCGCCTTCCTGAAGATGGGTGGCGTGTTCACGGACGACATGATCGACGCGTACATCGAACTGAAGATGGCCGAGGTGCTACGTTTCGAGACAACTCCGCACCCGGTCGAGTTCGACATGTACTACTCGGTCTAACGATTTCAGCCCGGGGGAAGAGGGGAAGAAAACGGGGCGGCCTTGCCGCCCCGTTTTTCGTTTGGATTTCAGAAGAATTACTGCGGCCCAATGCGAAGAGGCGTGGGAAGGGTCTCGGGCAGCTTACCGAGCATCTGCGCCGCCGCGAGCATGGCGGCGATGTACCCGTATGGTCCGAGACCGCAGATCACGCCCTTGGCGGCGCGGGACAGAATGGAATGCCGGTGCAGCTCATCACGCGCGTGAATGTTTGAGATGTGCACCTCGATGATCGGCCCTTCGAAGGTTTTTAGGGCGTCGAAGATCGAGACTGACGTGAACGAATATCCGGCGGGATTGATGATGATTGCGTCGGCCTTGTCCCGCGCGGCATGGATGAGGTCGACCAGAACGCCTTCGTGATTGGACTGGTGGAAGTCGAGCTCCGCACCGATGAACGCCGCGAATTCACGGCAACTCTGCTCGATGGCCGCGAGCGTGGTCGTTCCGTAGATATGCGGCTCCCGGATTCCCAAAAGGTTCAGGTTCGAGCCGTTGAGAATAAGCAGACGCAGCGCCATGCTGTAACCTCCGATCCCAAATGAATTCCCGCCGAGCGCACCTTAACCTTGGTAGCCAAAAAGCCGGGGCAGCCACAGCACGGTCTCCGGCACGAATGTAATGATGGCCAGGGCAGCGATCATCGCGAACAGGAACGGCAGAACGTCCCGCACGATTTCTCCCATGGGAACGCCGGCAATGCGGGTCATCACGAACAGCAAGAGGCCATAAGGCGGCGTGATAAGCCCGATCATGATGTTGACGACAACCACCACGCCGAAATGAACGAGGTCGATGCCCAATGCCTTCGCCGTTGGAATGAGCACCGGAACGACGACCAGAAGAATGGTCGTGCCCTCGAGCAGGCAACCCAGCAACAGGAGCAGGATGTTTACGAGAATGAGATAGCTGAGCGGCGAAAACTCGAAACTCGTCAGCAGAACCTTGATCGTCTCAGGAATATTCTCGACCGTCGCGACGTAGTTGAAAACAAGCGCTCCCGCGATCAGCATGCCGATGGAAGCTGATGTGCGAGCCGCCGCGAGCAGCGAGCGATAAAAGTCGGCGAAGCTGACGCTGCGATAAAGGATAACGGAAATAGCGAGAGCATAGGCTGCAGCAACTGAGGCCGCTTCCGTCGGCGTTGTGGCGCCACTGTAGATGCCGCCCAGCAAAACAACTGGCATCATCAAGGCTGGAAACGCCTGCCAAACGACTCTGGGCAATTCCCGCAAAGGTGTCGGCGGCTCGACAGGGAAATTTTCGCGGCGCGCGTCCACCGCGACGATAACCATCTGGGCGGCGGCCATCAACAGCCCGGGAATGACACCCCCGAGGAACAGGTAGCCGATGGATGCATCGGAAACCAACGCATAGATCACCATCGGAATGGAGGGCGGGATGATCGGTCCTATGACGGCCGTGGCTGCCGTTAACGCCGCCGCATAACTTGCCCGGTATTTGCCCCCGGCCGTCATCATGTTCTGCATCACCTTGCCGGTGCCGGCTGCGTCGGCAATTGCCGAGCCCGACATGCCAGCAAAAATGATGCTTTGCAGAATGTTGACCTGGGCGAGGCCTCCGCGAAAACGACCGACGACGGCATCACAAAACTTCAGCAACCGCTCAGTCATCGAGCCGATATTCATCAGCTCCGCAGCCAGAATAAAGAGCGGCACGGCCAGGATGATGTAGTTGGAGTACATCCCGTTGAGCAGCTGCTCGGCCGCCGTTCCCATATCGAGACCGGCCAGCAACAGGTAGAGAATCGAGCCGGCGATCATCGCATGCCCGATGGGCAGGCCGAGAAACGCGAGCGCTGTAATCGCGACGAGGGAAATGGAAAACGGGCTTGCGAACGTCATAGTCCCGAACCTGCCCGCGTGGGATCAAATTCCTGAGGTGCCGCGCCCCGCATGGCGTGCCAAGCGAGCCAGAGATAACGGCAAAGGGTCGCGACGACAAAGACGACGTAAATCGAAAATAGCCAGTCAAAGCGGATTTTGAGGTAGGCCGTACTCTCCACTTTCATGAAGGTCACGTAATCGACAACGGCTGGCAGGGAAATCGTATAAAGTCCTACCAGCGCCGCTGCCGTTATCAGCATCATGGCGCGGCGCAACGTTGGCCCCGCGGAGGCGTAAATCAGGTCGAACCGAATTTCCTCCTCCTCGCGGAGGACGAATGCAGCGCCCCACAGCACCAGCCAGATCCACAGAATGCAGCTGACCTCGTGCGTCCAGCCAATGGGGAGGTTGATCACATATCGGAAAAGGATCTGCAGAAGAAACGCCGCGAACATCGCCGCGAGCATGAACGCCAGCACGTTTTCAGCCCGGCGATAAAGCCATTGGCCGGCACGAATCAGGGTCGGATTCACTGGTGGGTTCCCAATGAATTGCGTCGCAGGCAGCCCGGAGCACAAGCTTCCAGGCTGCCTCAAGCCCAATCAGAGCGCGTTGATTTTTTCGAGCAAGCCCTTTGGCCAGTCTTTGGCAAGGTCGGAAGCCAGGTATTTCTCTTGCGCGTATTTGCGGAAGGCCTCCCTGTCAGGCTCGTATACCTGCAGGCCCTTGCTCTTGAAGAACTCGACCAGCTGCCTCTCGCGCTCCAGATGTTTCTCGGTCGAGAATTCGATTGCGGCATCAGCGGCGGCCTGGAAGCGCTGTTGCACTTCAGGCGACATGCTGTCCCAAACCTTCTTCGAGACTGACAGCAGGTCAAAGCCCACCATATGCCCCGAGAGTACAATCTGGGACATGACCTCGTAAAATTTCATGTTTTCGACGTTCGGGAGCGGATTGTCCTGGCCGTCGATCGCGCCGGTCTGCAGACCGGTATAAACCTCCGCGTAGGCCATCGGCGTGGGATTGGCGCCCAGCGCCTCGCCCAGGAATTGCCAGGCCTCGCCGGGCGGCATGCGGAGCTTGATGCCAGCCATGTCGGCAGGCGTCTTGATCTTCTTGTCGGGCTTGAGACCGATGTGGCGGGAACCGAAATAGGTCGGGCCGAGGATGCGGACGCCAAGCTGATCCTCAACCATTTTCTTCATTTCCGCGCCGAGCTCACTGTCGAAGAATTTCTTCAAGTGATTGGCGTCGCGAAACAGATAGGCGGACGTCAGTATGGACCAGGCGGGAATTTGCTTCGAAAAGTCCTGCGGGGCGATATTCCCCATTTCCAGGTTTCCGCGCTGGAGCGCAACAAGCTCCGTTCCTTGCTTGAACAGGTTGCCGCCGTAATAGCCCTCGAAAACAAAATCGTCCTTAATAGCCTCGGCAAATTTCTTCATCATCTCTGCGCGGATGTCCTGCTCGGAGAAGACGGCGGAAAAGCGCAGTTTGGGCTTGGATTGCGCGAATGCGGGAAATGCGGCCGCTGCTGCAGCGATTCCGGTTCCCACGAGAAAGCGTCGACGTGTCGTCTTCAAGGTCATGAGCATTCCTCCCTGGCGGCACGATTGCAACCACAGATTGTTTCTTGCTTTGATTGGAAAGCGAACGTGAGCTGCGCCGTCCTCCCCTCTTATCTTCGCGGACATTAACAGTGCGCAGGCAAGCCCGCCAGACTTGCCTCACATGTCTGCCGCTGTCGTTGACCGATCGTGTACGAAACGGTTAGTTACGTCAATTGCAGCATAACTCGGGAAAGCGGGCAACAGGCAGGTCAAGGATGGTCGAAATCGGCAGGGCCCGGAGCAAGCCGGATGCGGCGCCTGCGCGTTCCCATGATGCCGAACGTACCCGCCGCGATATTCTCGAGATTGCGTCCAGGGAATTCGCCCGCAATGGCCTTTCAGGCGCGCGGGTTGACGAGATCGCGGCTCGCACGCGCTCCAGCAAGCGCATGATCTATTACTACTTCGGCGACAAGGAGGGGCTTTATCTCCGGGCGCTGGAGGATGCTTACTGCGAAACTCGCGCGAGCGAAGCGAAGCTCGACACGAAAGGGCTTCCGCCGGTGGAGGCTCTACGACAGCTCGTCGAATTCACGTTCGACCATCATCATCGGCATGAGGATTTCATCCGTCTGGTGATGATCGAGAACATTCACCGTGCGAAGTACCTCAAACGGTCAGAGGTGATCCGGAAAATCAACGCCAGCGCCATCGACCATATCGCCGCGATTTACAAGGAAGGTGTCGCCAAAGGCATTTTCAGGCCCGGCATCGACCCGGTCGAGCTCCATTGGCTGGTTAGCGCGCTGTGCTTCTTCAATGTCTCCAATCGCGCTACGTTTTCGCTGATTTTCGGGCGCGATTTCGGGAGCGAGGAATTGCTGAACCGCCTGCGCCAGAATGTAGTCGACGCGGTTCTCCGTTTCGTCGCCAAATCCGAAAAAGATTCGGAGTGATCCGCCATCAGTACGGCACAAGCCCGAAACTCAACGGTTGTGTCTTGTCGCCCGGCTGCTTGACGAGGGGGACGGCGTAGTCGAGCCGCAGGGGGCCGATCGGTGAATCCCACACGAGCCCGGCGCCCGTCGAAACCCGCGGCGCGGCGGAGTTGCCGGTCAGCTCCGAAACGCTGGCGGAAGTTGAGTTCACTCCCCACAGTGAGCCAGCGTCCGCAAAGACGGAGGCGCGCAAACCTGTCGTCTCGGTCACCCTCGGAATGTCGACCATAGCTTCCGCCGTGACGCCATAAAATGAAGTTCCACCCAGCGCGTCCTTGTTTGGGCTTGCCGAATCCCGGGGGCCAATACCCCGTGAGGCGAAACCGCGGACAATATCACCGCCGCCATAGAACATATCGAGCAGGCTCACCTCGCTGCCGCCCCACCCGGCGATAGTGCCACCGCGGGCGCGCCCCATAAGCGTCACGCTGGAGCTGATGGGATGATAAACCCGCGCGTCGACAACAGACCGGACATAGCGGACGTCGCCCCCAACGCCGGCAAGATCCTGCGAAAGCGCGACGTGAACGCCTGACGTGGGAAGCTTTTTTCGATCGCGCGTATCATAAGTGAGCGAATAGCCGACGGAAGAGGTGTCGTAGGTTTTGGAGTTGCCCCCCGCCACCACCTCCTTGATAGCTCTCGAGGCGTTTTCACCCACGCCGTGCATGGAATTGCGGCTGAACTTGTAGTTCAGGCCCAGGGTCATCTCGTCACTGAGCGGGACTCCGAGCCGGAGCTTGCCGCCCGCCTTTTGCATCTTGTAGGAGGATTCTCGCGAGAAATCCTGATCCTTGTAGAAAAGGTCGAAACCGGCAGCCGTTCGGGTACCGAGGAACCTGGGCTCCGTAAAGCCGACTTCAGCTTGGAAACGCGTGAAGCTTCCTGCGAGCTTGAGCTGCAGCCACTGACCATTTCCGAGGAGATTGCGTTCGGTAATCGAAACGTCGCCGACGACGCCTTCGGAGCTTGAATAGCCGACACCAAACGACAGATCGATCGTTTCATCTTCGACGACTTCGACGGTCAGGATGACCTTATCGTCCGACGATCCCTTTTTCTGCTTGACGTCGACGCTCTTGAATAACCCCAAACGCCTGACGCGCTCGACCGCTCGCCGAACCAGAAAGCTATTGACGCCCTCTCCTTCCGCAATACCCAGCTCCCGCCGAATGACGTAATCCTTGGTTTTCGTGTTTCCGACAATATCGATACGTTCGACAAAAATATGCGGCGCTTCCACAACGCGAAACTGGAGGTCGATGGTGCGCGCTGTGGGATCGCGGTCCGGAGCAATCTTGATCTGAGCGAATGGCTTCGACTGCTCGCTCAACACCTCCATCATTTTCTCTTCGGTTTTTTCGATGAGCTCGTAGTTGTAAGTGCTCCCAGCCTCAATCATTGAAACGCGCGCGAGAGCCTGCTCATCGACGCCCGGCACGTCCGACACGACAGCCACGCGGCCGAAACTGTATTGCTGCCCCTCGTCGATCGTGAACGTGATCGCGAAAGTGCCGCTCTGCGCATCGAACTCAGACTTTGGCGGCGAGACCACTACATCGGCATAGCCATTCTTGAGATAATGCCGCCGCAGCAGCTCACGATCGAGCGCCAGCCGATCCTCGTCGAAGGTGAGATTGGTTTTCAGGAAATCGAGCCACCCTGATTGCGTGGTGGTGATGACGTCGCGCAATTTCTCGTCGCTGAAGGCCCGGTTACCGCTGAAAGTGATACTGCGAACCTTGTTGAGCTCGCCTTCCTGGATCGTGAAGACGACCTCGACGCGGCCCTCCCCAACTGGGATCGCCGACGGTTCAACCGTGGATCTATAGTAGCCTTGCTTCTGATAGAAATCGCGGAGCCTGTTTCCGTCGGCGTGAGCTTTTGCCGGAGAATAGGGCCTTCCCTTTTTCAGCTCCAAAATGGGCTCAAGCTTGCTGGTCGAGACGTTGCTGTTTCCCCTGATCGTGACATTCGCCACGACCGGATTTTCGACGACCTTGACCACAACTTTCGCCCCGCGCTGTTCCACGCGGATGTCGGAAAATTCGCCCGTCGCAAAGAGGGCGCGCACGGTTTCATCGGCCCGCGCCGGGTCGTAACGCTCCCCCGGAGAAAGGCGCAGGTGCTCACGGATCCGTTCCGTGCTAACGCGGCGATTGCCTTCGATTTCGATTGCTTCAATTGTCGCCGCGGAGGCGGCGGCGCTCATAACGAAAGAAGCAAAAGCGAGCAGCGCGGTGAGAATAAGCCCCATTAGCGAGGCTTGCGAACGCGAGCGGCCCTTCCTTCTCCGGCCCGGCACGCACGACGGACGGCTCGCCAACGCTATTCCGGACAAACCCGATACGCGATACTTCATGGGGTCAGGACGATCTCTTCCCGAACGCGGTTCTTGAGCCAACCCTCTCCAACGACGTCCTACTCAAGCTCGAGTTTTATGGCCAAATCGAGATCGGACTTGAGCTGACGACCCGCCCGCGAGCAGATCCACACAACCGCTAAGCGAGGCTCACGAGGCCATTGATCTGCCGAGAATTTTGCGCCAAGCTCGGCCCCACAAAAATGTGAAGAAGGCTCAGGAGGAAACATGTTGAAGCCCACGGCGGGCGCGCTCGCGCTCGGACTGGCGGCTGCACTGGCCGCGTCGGCACCCGCTGCAGCCCAGCAAAAAGAGTTCAAGGTCGGCGTCATCTACGACCTGACCGGAGCGTATGCAGCCGGAGGATCGCAGGCCGCCGCGATTGGCACCCAGATTGCCATCGACATGATCAACGAACGTGGCGGCGTGGAAGGCTACAAGATCGTCGCCATCAATGCCGACGCTCAGTCCAAGACAGAAGTGGCGATCAACGAGGCGGAGCGGCTACTCAATGACGAAAAGGTGGACATGCTGATGGGCTTCTTCTCGAGCGCCCACTGCGTGCCCGTGGCAGCCAAGGTCGACGCTGCCAAGAAGTTCATGTGGATGAACGTGTGCGTCGCTTCGGCCGTCCTAAAGGACAAGAACCTCAAGTACGCGTTCCGTGGTCAGGTCCACTCTGACCAGTTTGGCGAAGCCTCCTGCAAGTTCGTCGCCGAAATCGCTCAATCGAAGCTGGGCAAGGACGTAAAGGACGTCCGCGTTGCCATCGTCCACGAGGACGGCCCATACGGCGCTGGTGTCGCCAAGGGTAACAAGGAGACTTGCTCGGCTCTCGGTCTGAACATCGTGCACGAGGAAGGTTACGCGGCCACAGCGACGGACCTCTCCGCTCTCATCACAAAGCTGCGCCGCGCCCGGCCGGACGTCATCCTGCACACGGGCTACAATCCCGACATCACCCTGTTCTTGCGGCAGGCAAAAGAGGCTGGCCTGAAGTGGAAGGCCCTCATCGGCCACGGAGCGGGATGGGCGCAGATCGACAAGCTGAGAGAGACCTTCGGCAAGGACGTCGACTACCTCTTTAACGTCGACCCTGTCGCTGCCCAGCTGCTGGATCCGAAGACACTGGCCCCCGGCCTTGGCGAGGTCATCCAGGAGATGGTGAAGCGCTACAAGGAGCAAACAGGCGTCAACGAGGTGCCCACCCACGCATCACAAGGCTTCAACCAGTCCTGGTACTTCTTCACCGACGTGCTGCCGCGCGCGATCAAGAAGTATGGCGGCACAGATCCCGAAGCGCTCCGTCAGGCCGCTCTCGATACCGACATTCCGGAGGGCGGCACGGTTCAGGGGTATGGCGTGAAGTTCAACCCGCCAGGCCATCCGATGGCCGGGCAGAACGCCCGCTCGTTCCCGGTGGTCATGCAGTACATCGGCGGCGAAACGAAGATCGCTTGGCCGAATTCGATCAAGACGATCGATCCGGTGATACCGCTCCCTGCCGGGCATACTTACGCGCCCTGATGGGCGGAACACTGCGGGAAGCGTCGGCACTCGTTTGCCGCGCTTCCCTGTACTCACCAAGCCGTATGCAAATGGCGCAGCTATCGCCCTTTTGATGCGGAAAGGGAACTGATTGGCGTTTTCTCGATCACCCACGAACTTTGAGCGAGACAGACGACCCTGATGGCGCTCCTGAAAGTCCAAGGCCTGACGAAGACGTTCAACGGTTTTACCGCCATCAAGAACGTCTCGTTCGAAGTGGCGGAGGGGGAAATCCTCGGCCTGATCGGACCGAATGGGTCGGGCAAGAGCACGACCTTCAACTGCATCGCCGGCATGTACGTGCCAACGGCTGGCAGCATTGTGTTCGATGGACAGGAGATTGCGGGCCTTCCCGCAAACCGGATCTGCCACGCTGGCATTGGCCGCACCTACCAGATCCCGCGCCCGTTTCATAATCTGACCATTCTCGAAAACGTCGCCCTCTCGGCGTGGTTCGGCCAGAACCGCACCGTCTCTCGGGAGGAATGCTGGAGGCTTGCAACTGAAGCGTTGGAAATGGTGGGGCTGCCGACGGATCCTAGGCTGACTACTGAAGGTCTCGGAGCCGCTGCGCTCAAAAAGCTTGAACTGGCCCGCGCGCTCGCCACCCAACCGCGTCTGCTGCTTGCGGATGAGAGCCTAAATGGCCTCGACCACAACGAGATGGAGCAAGCCGCCGAGATGCTTCAGCGCATCCGGAAAGAGAAAGGCATTACGATCGTCTGGGTTGAGCACATCATGGGCGTGCTCATGCGGGTGGTGGACCGGGTTGTCGTGCTCGACCACGGCGAAGTCATTTTCGACGGCAGTCCGGAGGCGGCTCAAAACGACCGGCGCGTCATTGAAGTCTACCTCGGCACCGAGGCGACAGCATGAGTGGGGCGATGCTCGAACTCGAAAACGTCAGCGCCGGTTATGGCCATTTTCAGGCGCTTTTCAACGTTTCAATGCGCGTCGATGCCGGTGAGGCGGTGGCGGTCATCGGCTCGAACGGCGCCGGCAAGACCACACTACTGCGCGTCATCTCCGGTCTGCTGCCGGCAACCTCCGGCAAAATGACAATGGAGGGCATCGACCTCCGCCGCACGCCGCCACACAAGATCATCGAAGCCGGCATCGCCCACGTGCCCGAAAATCGTCGGCTCTTCCCGCGCCTGACAGTCGAGGAAAATTTGCGCATGGGCGCGTACGCCAAATCGGCCCGCGCGCATTTCCAAGAGCGGCTGGACTACGTTTACGGCCTGTTCCCGCGCCTCAAGGAGCGCCGTAACCAGCTCGCCGGTACGATGTCCGGTGGCGAGCAGCAGATGTGCGCGATCGGCCGAGCCCTGATGAGCAAGCCGAAGCTCATTCTGCTCGACGAGCCTTCCATGGGTCTCGCGCCGGTCATCGTAGCCCAGGTGTTCGACCTTGTCCGCCGTATCCGGTCCGAGGGCTATACGGTGCTGATCGTCGAACAGAACGTGGCCCAAGTGCTCAAGGTAGTGGACCGCGCATATCTCATTGAAGTGGGGCGTGTAGAGAAAAGCGGGTCGGCTGCGGAAATGCTGGCCAGCGACGACATTCGCAAGGCGTACATGGGTATCTAACGAAAAACGTCGCCGGGGAGGGATCGGGAAATCGCATGGATTGCGCGCTCGACATCTTCTTTTTGGAAGCGGTGCTCAATGGCGTGCTGCTGGCGGGACTGCTCGCGTTGCTTGCGCTCGGCCTCAATCTGGTCTTTGGCGTGATCGACGTGGTCTGGATCTGCTACGCCGAGCTGGTGATGGTCGGCATGTACGCGATCTTCTATTTCTACAAGATGGTCGGGCTACCGATTCCGTTGGCCATGCTGCTCGGCGTTCTGATCGTCGCGCTGGCCGGGATTATCCTGCACGTTGTCGTCATCCGCCCGGTTCTCGATACGCCGCCGATCAACCAGCTCCTTGTCACCGGTGGTGTCCTGTTCTTCCTCCAGGCAGCCGCCACAATGGCCTTCGGAATCGACTTCCGGAACATCGGCGTGCAGTTCGGGTCCGTGTCCTTCGCGGACATGTATTTCTCCTGGAACCGCATCATCACGTTCGTCGTGGCGCTGGTGATCATGTTCTGTCTGTGGCTATTCCTGCGGCGCACGTTCATCGGAACAGCCATTCGCGCCGTCAGCCAGGACCGGCACGTCATGCCGCTGATGGGCGTCGACACTCGTCAGGTTTATCTCGTCACCTCAGCGATTGGCGGTGGGCTTGCGGGCCTTGCAGCATCGCTGATGGTGCTGCAGTTCGACATCTATCCGCAAATTGGCCTGCAATTCGGCCCGCTCGTGTTCATGATCTGCGTGCTGGGGGGACTCGGTAATATGGTGGGCGGCTTTATCGCCGCGTTCATCATCGCGCAGTTCATCACCATTGGCGGGTCGTGCTTCGCGACCGAGTGGGGTTACGCCATCGCGTTCCTGTTCTTCATGGTCATGATTTTCCTGCGTCCCCGTGGCTTGTTCGGGGGCAAGGCATGATGAAGGCGCGCATCAATCCCGGCTACGTGATTGGGCTCGCGGCCCTGATCATTTTTCCCTTTGTGGTCACGGCCCTCTTTCCGTCGTCCGACAAATACTACCTCCATCTCGCCATTCAGATCCTGCTGTGGTCCTTTATCTATACTGGCTGGGCGTTGATGGGGCGGTTCGGGTTGACCTCGCTCGGCCACGGCGCATTCACGGGCGTTGGCGCGTATGTGACGGTGATGCTGTGGAATTACGCCGGTCTGACGCCGCTGATCGGCATACCGATCGCCGTTATTCTCGCAGTGGCTCTTGGTCTCGTCGTGGGCTATCCCTGCTTCCGGCAGCGGATCACGGGCCACTACTTTGCCCTACTCACCCTGGCCCTCGCCGAGTTCGTCAGGCTCTGCATCGTCGGCTTGCGCGAATATACCGGCGGCTCGCTGGGAACGCAGCCGCACCGCTATGGTGATGGCATCTCGCTTTACGCCGTGCAATTCGAGCCAAACCGCGTTCTCGCCTACTTCGTAGCACTCGCGATCTGGGTGATCGGCCTTTACATCTGGCATCGCGTCGACCGCAGCATGGATCGCTATGCGCTCGAGGCGGCAAGCCAGGATGAGGATGCGGCGGCTTCAGTCGGCATCGACGTGACGCGGGAAAAGCTGAAGATCACCGCGCTATCCTCCGGCATGTGCGCTTTCGGGGGCGCGATTTTTGGGCAGTATCAAATGTATATCGGGCCCGATACAGTCGCGGGATTGGGCGTTTCGCTGAGCATCGTTTTCGCGTCGATTGCGGGCGGCATCTACGTGATGCTGGGCCCAACCTTCGGAGCATTCTTCACACAGATGTTGGCCGAAACCCTTCGCGTGGCAATCCAGGGTTCCGAAACACTGAAAGGCTTGCTCGGCAGCAGTGCGCTGGCGCTCGATATGGCGATCTACGGAGCGCTGCTGGTCTTCTTCATCATCTACATGCCGAAGGGCATTCTTGGCACCGCGCTTGAATGGCTTGAGAAGCGCAAGTCCCGATACAGGAGATGATCGTGAGTAACACGGCCGAATTTTCTAAAGGCGGCTACCGCTATATTCCGGGCGTCTTTCAGTATTCCGCAGGCGTTGCCGCCCTTCCCGGCTTTGAAATCGTGCACGCGCGATTCAAGAAGCCGGTGCCATTGAAGGATGGCTTCAAGCGGATTGCTGACCATCTCTCATCCATCGGTCGGCCGCTGACTGCCTTTTGCGCCTGCGAATTGCGATCGCCCGCGCCGTTCACAGAAGCTGGCTTTCGCGCGTTCAACGAGGTTTATGTCGGGACGCTTTCCGAATGGGGCATTTTCAAAGACGGAAAAAACCCGGTTGCGCGCTCAAACGTCTGCCCTGAAATCGCGCCGCCGCCCGAGCCTTCCTTTTATGCGTTCGCATATACCGTTCCGGCGTCAAACAATGCACCACCTTCTGCCGTCATCGCGGGAAGCGGCGAAGTGCCGGAAGGCAAGCAGAACTACCGAGACCACATTATCCGGCTCGGCGATATTTCACCTGACGGTCTCCGGGAGAAAGCGCGGTGGGTACTCGGCGAGATGGAGCGCCGGTTAGCCGCGCTCGGCATGACTTGGACCGACGTCACCAGCACTCAGGTGTACACGGTTCACAACCTCTGTCCATTTCTCGCCGATGAAATCGTCGCCCGCGGCGCAGCAAAGGACGGTCTCATTTGGCATTACTGCCGACCACCAATCGTCGACATCGAGTACGAGATGGACTGCCGGTCCGTAGCCCGAGAGTTTGTGATCGACTGAAAGTAAAGGCTCACCCCCACCGTGGCTGATTCACCACGGCACGTGAACAACGCTCAATACTGACTAACTTTGGCCTTCACAGCCGTTCACTTTCTTCTCCGTGTGGCGATTCGGGGCCAAGGCGTTCGCACTCGAGGGGACGAACCTATGCGCATCATCCGGCATGTGAAGTTGTTCACATTCGCGTTCCTGGCGGTATTGGCCATTGTCGGAACAGCTCCGAAGGCCAATGCGTGGTCGGCAGCGGAAATCGACGTTGCCGTCCAGGATACGCTCGAGGAGTTCTTCTACCAGGTTCCCGGCGCGCGGAAGCTGGTCTCCAAATCTGCAGCAGTCCTCGTGTTCCCGACCGTCTATAAGGCCGGGTTCGGAATCGGCGGGGAATACGGGGAAGGTGTGCTGATCACTCGAAACAGGACCATCGACTATTACAATCTCGTGTCAGCGTCATTCGGCTTTCAGCTTGGCGCCCAGGCCCGCTCGATCGTTATCGTATTCATGACGCCAGAGGCACTGGCCAGCTTCAGGCGGGTCGATGGATGGAAAGTCGGGGTCGACGGATCAGTTGCGCTGATCAACGTCGGGGCCGGTGCATCGATCGATACCACTCGGATTAGAAGCCCCATCGTCGGCTTCATCTTCGACAACAAGGGGCTGATGTATAACCTGACCCTCGAGGGCTCGAAGATCAGCCGCATCCACCGCTGATGCGGCTCTTACGACACGACAGCGGCAAGAGCTGCGGCCAAACCAACGCTCATCGCCAGCACCGTTCCCACGAGGCACGCGATGACCAGGATCTCGCGCACTTCACGCAACAAAGTGGCCCACATTGACACCCCCGAACTTGTTGCGGAGCGGTAGCTCTGCCCTATCGCTCCGGTGCCGTTCAAATTGCATCGGCAGCGATGAACAAAAGCTGAATTCGCCAATGCGAATTGCTGCGAGCATACATCGATTCTTGCACGCGCTTTCGAGCGGACCTGTGGAGACCTGAATTTCGTCGTTAGGTCGCTGCGTAGGCCCGCTGCTTGACTCCCTCTGGCACCCGCGGAATGAGTACGGCCAACTAACCTGCCGAAGGGCAAGCCGTTTTTGGAATGAGCGATTGGGCTGGCACTTCACGACACCGGCCTAGAGGGATTGTCGATGTCCGCTGCACCTGCTTCCGAGGCCGCACTGCCGCTCGCCGGCATTCGCGTGCTCGATTTCGGTCACACCGTCATGGGCCCAAGTTGCGGCCTCGTGCTCGCCGACCTCGGCGCTGATGTGATCCGTGTTGAACCGCCCGGTGGTGACCGCACGCGGCGGCTGTGGAACTTTGCGGCCGGTTTTTTCGGCTATTTCAACCGCAACAAGCGTAGCATCTGCATCGACCTCAAGCATCCCGAGGGGCGCGAACTCATCCGCCGTCTCATCACCAAGGCCGACGTGCTGGTCGAGAACTTTGCACCTGGCGTCATGGACCGGCTCGGCATCGGCTGGGAGGATGCTCACACCCTCAACCCGCGCCTTATCTACTGTGCTCTAAAAGGCTATCTCTCCGGTCCATACGAGAACCTGCCTGCGCTCGACGAAGTGGTGCAGATGCAGGCCGGCCTCGCCTACATGACCGGCCCACCGGGGCGGCCGCTGCGGGCGGGTGCGTCCGTGATCGACCTGTTTGGCGGTGTGTTCGGCGCAGTTGGTATCCTCGCGGCGCTACGCGAGCGTGATCAAACCGGCAAAGGCAAGCTGGTCCGCAGCTCCCTGTTCGAGTCGACGGCCTTTCTCGTCGGTCAACACATGGCAGCATCCGCGCTTCTCGGCGAGCCGCTACCGCCGATGCCTGCGCGGGATGGCGGTGCTTGGTGCGTTTATGACGTTTTCCAGACGGCAGACGGGCCTGTGTTCATCGCTGTCACCAGCGATGCTCATTGGGAACGTTTCTGCGCTGCATTTCCGATCGACGACCTGCGCGACGACCCGGCTCTCGCCACGCACGATGATCGCGTGAAAAACAGGCCCAAGATTATCAAGCGCCTGACGGAGCTGTTCGCCACCATGCCTTCCGCCGAAATTCTGCGCCGCTGCCACCAAGAAGCGCTCATACCGGCAGCACCGGTTTCGCGGCCGGATCAGCTTTTCGATGATCCGCACTTGAACACGGCCGGGGGCCTCATCGAAGTCGCTCTTTCGGAAAAGGTTCGTGCCAAGCTGCCCGCGCTCCCGCTTGAGCTCGACGGCAAGCGCCTCGGCCTGCGGATGCAGCCACCTGCAGCGGGCGCGGACACGCGTGCGGTTCTGACGGACGCCGGTCTGAGCGAGGCTGAAATCGCGCGGCTCGCCGATGCCGGCGTCATCGACCTTGGCACCACGCAGCAGACAACAGCCTAGGATAAGGGCAGCCGTTTTCGTTGGTCCACCGCGCTCACTGGCTTGTCGGGCGAAGTGCGGCTGGCGGAGAATAGGCACAACGGTCCGGCTTGATGTCGATAAGAGGCGTGCCGTCGAGGCAATCGAGACCGCGTACGAGGACAGCATCCGGCTCCACGGCGATGACCGTCACAAGCGCCGAACCTATGGGATTGGGCCGCAAAGGAGACCGTAACGCGAAGACCCCAGTGGCGCGTCCATCTGCTTTCGGGCTTTGCTGCACAAGATCGCGACGCGCGAGATGCAGCCAGTAAAGCACCTCGATGCGCTCGTATTTCTCCAACCCCTTAAGCCCCGGCCGATAAGGCTCGTCGATCTCGATCCGGCAAATGGGACCGTCCGGCGAGCCCTGCCTGGGGCAATCGTCCCACGTTTTGAAGGGCGTGCGAATGCGCCCGATGAAGACGAGGCGGGCATCGGTGCGATCTGGCAGCGGCACCTCGAGCTCGCCGATGCGTGTTGCGTCGTGATCCAAGGCTTCACTCCCTGCTCGCCGCGAGCATGCCGAGGATATAGAGCCGAGGAAATAGAGAGAAGCGGCGATCGTGAAATCGTTGCGCGCAAAATTGAGTACGCAGCTTACTTACAGACCCGCCCGTTCATGCGGCGCGCCAGATCGAGGTGAAAGTGATCTCGATGAAGCCGGTCATAGTCCGGGCCTAGCACAGTCGTGAACTCCGAGCAGGCGCCGCGGTGTACAGTGCGCAAAAACGCTTGCTCTCGCGGATTGCCCCACCAGCCGGATTTCACGTCGATCTTGCGCCCGTCAGCGAGCACAAAGCCGGAAACGTCGAGCGCGTTGGCGTGCCCGTGCTCAGAAAGCTTGGAGCCCCACTGATTATTCATGGGCCGGCAACCGTAGGAGGCCGCCACCTTCACCTCGACGACCGGTACACCGAAATACCGCTCCGCAGCAGGCTCGACGACATTCTCAATCCAGCGTTCGACAGCAGGGATCATCGGACAACGAAGCATTGCGGGCGGGTTCAACCCGACGCGTCCGCTCCGGGTCGCTGACATTGAAAAAGGCTGCAGAGCCCCACAAACGTTCGGGCCACCAAGCGATGCGCGAGCTTGCAGGAAAGGCGAGCGTTGTACATAGCCCGCCGCAAGGCAGGCTCGCTCTTCTTCTGCGCGCCAAGGCTCCTCCTTGGCGATGAAATAGGGAGTGCGGCTGCATCCCCAGGCAAGCAGGCAGCCGACGGCAATCAACGCGCCAATTACGCAACTTCGGAACATGCGCTGGAAACTAGGTGAAGGACGGTTAATGAAGGGTCACCAGCGCAATCAAACTGGCACTGCCGTTGGCCGGTTTGGCGACTGAATTGAGTCGGAGAAAAGGTTTAGTTGCGGATACGCTCGTCCATGTACCGCCGCCAAAGTTGCTCGCCGATCAAACAGTTTGTCTTCTCGTCCTCGTTGACGAACTGGACCGGAATGAGCTGAGGGGGCGGCGGCAGGGCGGAGATCTCGAGAAGGAGCTTCTGGCGTGTCGCCGTCGCAAATTCGGATTTATCGCGGATAGGAATCATGAACGATCCCGGCCCGCCGATGACGCAGTCCGCGTAGTAACGGTCGAGATAGCTGATGTCGAACAGGCTTGACTGGCTTGGCCTTATGAAAATGGGCAGGCCGTTGATCACAATTCCCTTGTTGACCAGCTCGTCGCGGATGGGCGTGACCGGCGGCCCCGAATTGTTCGGCCCATCGCCCGAAATGTCGATCACCCGGCGAAAACCCCGATAAGGATTGCTCTCGAGCAATTTGCCAGCGTACTCCAGCGCCGACGAGATGGAGGTCATCCGTTTCCGCGAGATCGGGGCCTCTTCCAGTTTTCGCGCAACGGCTTCGGCGGTTTCCTCGCCGTCGATGATGGTCCAGTGCAGCACCGTCTCCTGAGAGTATGGCCCCGCCCACTCCATGTAGCTGATGGCAATGCGTCCGTGATGGCCAGCCTTGATGGCGGCGATGACCTGCGGGTCTCTCAGAGCAGCGACATAGCCGTCCCTCTGCAGCCGCTGCTCTTCAAAATCCATGGAAAGGGAGACGTCGACGGCGAGGACAAGCTCGAGGTCGACAACCGTGTCGGACCGTGCAGCCGAGGCAGCTGACAGCGCGAGCATAAGCGCGACGCAGGCCGCGCCGAAACGCGAAAACCACAGCATGCCTCATCACATCTCACGGCGCGCTGAAGTTGCAAGAGGCTCGCTTTCTCGCTCAAGAGAATGTGAAGTTCATGGTCGCCTCCGCAGGAAGGCGAGAACACCCTCCTTGTAGCGCCTGTCGCCAACGGCTTTCATGTGATCACGGCCAGCAATTTCGAGAGCTTCGGCCCCCGGAATGAGCTGGGCCAGCGCCTCAGCCGATCCTCCAATGACGTCCTCGCTGCCCACGGCGACCAAAACTGGACATGAAATTCGAGCAACATCCTCTGCCGACAGTGGATCTCGAGCCGCACGAATGCACGCCGCCAAGGCCTTGAGGTCACTGCGTGTCTGTTCGGCGAACGCGCGGAATGTTCGCGCCGTCGGATTGGTTACCTGGTCGATGCTTTCAGCTTCCAGAGCGTGGGCGATGGGGCCCGTGCCGGCCATGCCGCGCACCATATTGATGCCGAGGCCGCCAAAGATGCAGCTGCGCACACGATCCGGGTGAGCGAGCGCCAGGAAGGCCGTGATCCGCGCGCCCATCGAGTAGCCCATCACATCAGCGCGCGCGATACCCAGATGATCGAGAAGCCGGCGAGCATCCTCCGCCATGACAGGCGCGCCGTAATCCTCTACCCGATGGAGCTTTTGGCTCCGTCCGTGCCCGCGGTTGTCGATCGAGATGACGCGAAAACCGTTACCCGTCAGGAACCGCACCCATCCCGTATCGACCCAGTTGACCATCGTGTTGGAGGCGAACCCGTGGATCAGCAGGATCGGGTCCCCGGCGCCCTGGTCCAAGTAGGCGATCTCAACACCGTCGGACAGGAAAGTCTGCACGCTCGTCTCCGCTCATTTTTTCGATTGCGACAGAGGCTTCCCTACCATTTCAGTCGCCAGACGGGTATGGTCCCTGCCGCTAGGCTGCTAACCAGAGGTCAAGGGCAAGCTGGATGGCCGAAAAAATCGTTCCTCATTTCGCCAACGACAAGGGCGTCGAGAAAATCTTCATCGGCGTCAAGGAGTTCAACTGTATGGGGGCGCGGTCACCCTTCGACCATCCGCACATCTTCATCGACATGGGGGCAGATCATCAGGCCATTTGCCCGTATTGCTCGACGCTTTACGTCTATGATCCGCGCCTGAAGCCGGATGAATCGGATCCGGCCGACTGCCTCGTGCCGAACGTGCACGGAACCTGAGGGTCTGCCCGTGCCGCAGGATCGGCCCGTCCTGATAGCTGGGGCCGGTATCGGCGGCCTATCTCTTGCCATCGCTCTTGCCCGCCGGGGTCTGGCCTGTCAGGTGCTCGAGCGCCGGCAGGACCCATCTGAGGCTGGCGCAGGCATCCAGCTCGGGCCGAACGCTGTGAGCATTCTCACGCGCCTCGGAGTTGCCGAGCGCCTGGAGCCGGCTGTCGGCAAGCCAGAGGCGCTGCGGGTTCATGACGGCAGTTCCGGGCGGCTTCTGGCCGAACTGCCGCTTGGGCGCTGGATCGCTGAACGCCACGACGCCCCGTACTGGGTTGCCCATCGGGTCGACTTGCATAAGGCACTACGAGAGGTGGCGGCCTCTCTCCCCGGCGTCAAAATCCTTACCGGCTGCGAAGTTGCGAGCTTCGAACAGCGGGACGACCGCGTCTCAGTTCAGGTCGCGGATGGACGGCAGTTCGAGGGCTCTGTTCTGACTGGCGCAGACGGCATCTGGTCCACTGTGCGCCGCCAACTCTGGCCCGCTGCTGACCTTCCCTACTCCGGCAAGACGGCAACGCGCGCCGTCATTCCTTCAAGCGAGGCGCCCGCGCCGTTCAGGGCTTCCGCGGTCGGCGTTTGGCTCTCCCCTGGAGGGCATGTCGTCCATTATCCGGTGCGTGGTGGTGAGGAGATCGCGCTGGTCGCCATTCTCAAGGAACCGTGGCCCGGCGAAGGTTGGGGGCTCCCTGTCGATCGCGACGCTTTGCTCGGCAGACTGCGCATTTTCTCGAACGAACTGACCAGCTTCCTCGCTCGCGCCAGGGACTGGCGGCGCTGGCCGCTCTACGATCCCGAGCCGTTAGCACAGTGGTCCAGAGGACGTGTCACGCTGCTCGGCGACGCAGCCCATCCAGTCCTTCCGTTTCTGGCTCAAGGCGGCGTACTCGCTATCGAGGACGCGGAAGTCCTCGCCACGGCCCTTGCTCGTTGGAGCGCTGATCCCGAGCAAGCCCTCGCGCAATATGAACAGCAGCGCCGTCCCCGCGCCGGACAGATCCAGGCCGCCTCACGGCGCAATGGCTGGATTTATCATTTGTCCGGTCTGCCCGCCTTTGCACGCAACCTGACGCTCCGCACCGCGCCGGGGGAGCGCATTATGGCCCTCTACGATTGGGTTTATGGCTGGAAGCCGAGCGTAGTCTGAAGGGAGGTCGGCGCTTAGCGCCAGAACTCCGGCCGGAACAGAACAAGCACCGTAAACAGCTCCAGGCGCCCCAAGAGCATGGCGTAAGAAAGGACCCATTTCGCCGCCGCAGGGAGCGCGGAATAGTTTCCGTTCGGACCGATCAATTCGCCGAGGCCAGGGCCGATGGTGCTGACTGCGCCGGTGGCCGCTGATATCGCCGTAATGAAATCCAGCCCGAATGCAGCAAGTATCACCGTGAAGGTGCCTATCGTCGCCAGATAGATCGCGAGAAACGCGATGACGGCGAACGGCACGTCCTCGGGCAGTCGACGACCGTTATAGGCAAGCGTCACAATCCTGTTCGGACTGATGAGCTGCAGCAGGTAGGAGCGCGTGAGCATGTTGGCGACTTGCATGCGATAGATCTTGATGCCGCCCGCCGTTGAGCCCGAACATCCGCCCACGAACATCAGCAGGAAAAACATCCCGACCGCGAAGGTTCCCCACTGGGAGTAGTCGCTCGTGAAATAGCCTGTGGTCGTCACGATTGATGTGACGTTGAAGGCAGCGAGCCGCAGGGCTCGCCAGATACTCATGTCGTGCGACGTCCAAAGCCAAAGCGTTACGATGAGAATGACGGCAAGAAGAAGCTTCACAAACCCCTTGACCTGCGCGTCGAACAAAGAGGCCTTTAGATCTCCGTGCATCGCCCTGATGAGCACTACGAAGGGAAGCGCGCCGAGGCACATAAAAACAATCGCTGCAACTTCCAGCGAGGGCGAGGCGAAAAAAGCGAAGCTCTGGTCGTGAGTGGAAAAGCCGGCGGTTGAGACAGTGGTCAATGCGTGACAAATGGCATCGAACACCGTCATTCCGAGGGTGGCGTAGATGATGGTGCACAGGAGCAGCAACGCGACGTAGATACCCGCTGCGGCAGCGATGAGCTCTGTGGCGCGGGGCAGGATTTTTTCGGACCGGTCTGGCCGTTCTGCCTGGAAGAGCTGCATGCCCCCGACCCGCAGGAATGGCAGGATGATAATGGCGGTCACGACGATCCCCAGGCCGCCGATCCCTTGTAACAAGGCGCGCCAGAGAAGGATACCACGGGGCAGCCTGTCCAACCCCACGAGCACCGTGGCGCCGGTCGTGGTCAGACCAGACATCGACTCGAAAAAGGCGTCGGTGTAGGTGAGCCCGAGGCCAATGAACGGGACAGCTGCAAAGGCAGCCGTCAGAACCCAGCTGAATGTTGTGAGGACAAAGGCTTCCTTGATGCCAATCTGAAAAGGTTCGGTACTCGAGGTGGCAAGCACCATCAGACCACCCACGAACACCGTGAAAACGGCGGATGCGAAAAACGCCCACCAATGATCGTTGCCGTCCGCTGCGTCCACAATGGCGGGCAAAGCCATAGCCGCCGCCACTGCGCACAGCAAAATCCCCAACGTGAAGATAATTGGCCGAAGCTGAACCAAGGTCGCCCCGCTCTTGCGACACGACATGCCGACACGGAACCGACCGTACGGCTGACAAATGGCCGGTGGATTGTCCTGTGCAAAGTTAAACGACAGGTCAATAGGGCGACCAACCTAGCGTTTCACAGGCGCAACGCTGTTATGCACGCCGTGCCATAGCGGACCCCTGGGTAACGTTTTCGTAATTTTCGGCTTCGGCGCTCTGGCGAGATATGAGCGCGTTTTAGCTGGAACGGATGCGGCGGCCCCGAGTTGACCCAATAGAGAGCCTGGCAATCGCCGGGCGCAATTGGAGACATCAGATGGATTGGGATCGCATTGCCGGCAGTTGGAAACAGATGACTGGCAAGGTCAAGGAGCAGTGGGGCAAGCTCACGGACGATGATCTTATGCAGATCAACGGAAACATGGAGCAGCTCGAGGGCAAGATCCAGCAACGCTACGGGTACACTAAGGACCAAGCGAGAAAAGAAGTGGAGAACTGGATCAATCGCCAGGCGTGAGCCGTTTCCCTCCGTTTTCACTGATCCGGCAGCCAGAGTGGCTGCCGGTCGCATATTGGCAGGAAGCATATGAACAGCATCATCTACCTCGTCGGGCTGGTTGTGATCGTACTGGCGATCATCAATCTGCTCGGTCTCAGCTAAAGGCTGCAGCACCTGCCTTCAGGGCGCCTTCAGGGCGGTGAACCCCTCGATTATCGGCCGAGAGGCTTGGAAATCATTCGAAAGGCCTCATCATGAAAACGTATGCCCAGGATTTCTGGTCGCTCGTCCGGGCAATTCCCGTATGCATGTTGACGACCCGCGATGGCGACGTGCTTCGCTCCCGCCCAATGGCGACGAAGCTCGATGAAGATCGCAACGAATTCCTGTTCCTGACAAAGGCGTCATCACACAAGACGCAGGAAATCGAGGATCGCAATGTGGTGAACCTTTCGTTCGCCGATCCGGGGAGGGATCTTTTTATTTCGGTGTCTGGCGAAGGTCGATTGGACGAGGATCCTGAAATCGCGCGGCAGATTTGGGATGCGTACGCAGAAGCCTATTTCCCGGGCGGTCCCGAAAGTGGCGAGGTCGCTGTGCTGCACGTCATCCCGAAACAGGCTGAATATTGGGTCGGCGGCAAGCCGCAGCAGGTCGAAATGGCTGAACTGGAGAAAGCCATCGCTGGCGGGACAGAGCCGGACCTGGGCGAGAACGAGAGAATTCAGTTTGATTAAGGCGCGGAGCGTGTTCTCCGCATTCAACTGTAGATCAACCACTGCAGATCAACGACGCCCTAGCGCCTCATATTGAGGCACGCTTTCGGCCAACGCCAAAAGTAGCTGTCCCAATTCCAGGGAGTTGCGTACTTTGGCGGTCCGGTGACGTCCTTGATATGCAAGCTCCCACTGCCCCACGTGCACGGCAAGCCCCACATCCTCCAGAAAATTGTCCATTGGCGTATCGCCGGCGCCAACCCAATGTAGCGGGTTGATGGCCAGGTGCGCGGCGAGCCGGTTCATACCTTCGCGCTTGTCGATTCCGCCGGACGTGATGAAGTTTGCCGGCTTGACGTGCTGATAAGCCATCAGGTTGTCCAGCGGCTGCTCAACCAGCAGAAACATCATGCATACGTCGTGTTTCGTCAGACGACGACGCAATAAGTCGACGCTGCCGCAGAAGACTTCCGACGCGCTGAGATATTTTTGCCGAACGTGAGTCAGGCGATCGCAAAGAGGCGTCCAAATGCACTCACCGAGCCGCCAGTCCCGCGGATAATAAAAAACGAGTAGCCGGTCGATGCCATTACTGATCAGGCTCTCGATCCCGGCCAGAATGTCTTCGACCTCCGCTGTCGACAGTACCCGCGCGTCAATTTCCTCGAAAACGATAGCACCACTCGAGCTTTCCTTCAGATAACCGATAAGGCTGCCATTCAACGTGACGATTGGCAGCGGAGCATTCGTAATCGCGTACCACGCCCGACCGAACGTCCTGATCACGCTCATAGGAAACCGGAGCGTGTTGATTGCAATCGGATGCCCCTGCTCGCTCAGCCGCGTCAATGCGTGCGAGACGGCGTCAGGGATAACGACCTGGCCTTCATGCTCGTGAATGGCTGTCCCATCGAGGTCGGTGATAACGCCGCCGGATTCGCGAAATCGTGAACTGGCCGCGAAATCCTGCACGGCCTCTAGCCAAGCATTGTCGTGCATTTACGGATGGCCTCCCGTTGAGATGCTCAGGCATTCAAACGGGGCGGCGGCAGCAACCGTTCCAGCCGTTGGCAAAAACGAAAGTTGGACGCGCCTCAACGGCGACCTGCTCTCAATAGAGCAGGTCGCGCAGAAACAGCGAGACCAGTGGCACGTAGGTGATGATCATCAGGCAGGCGAGCACCACCAGCACGAACGGAAGTAGGCGGGGAACAATCTCATCCACCGAGATCTTTGCAACCGTGCACGCCGCGAAAAGGTTTACGCCGAACGGAGGCGTCACCATCCCGAGCGCCAGATTGACAACAACGATGATGCCTAGATGCACCGGGTCGATGCCAAATCCGGCGGCGACCGGCACCAGAATGGGCGCCAGCACGATGATCGCCGCCGACGTCTCGATGAACATGCCGATGATGAAGAGCGCCACGTTCAGCCCCAGCAGGAACATGTACGGGCTATCCAGAGTCGTGCGAAGGAATTCGCCAATCTGATCGGGCACGCCGGCGCGGGTGATGAGGTAGCTGAACAGGCCGGCGTTCGCGATAATGAACAAAATGACCGAGGAGGACAAAACGGATTTGCGAAGGATTGCCGGCAGGTCCCTGAGCCCTATCTCACGGTGCACCACCATTCCCACGAAAAGGGCATAGAAGACGGCCGCAACGGAGGCCTCGGTCGGCGTGAAGATACCGCCATAGATACCGCCCAGAATGATGACCGGCATGAACAGCGCGAATATTGCTTTGCGCGTTGCCTCGATGAGCGGCAGCCGGCCCTCCCGGTCCTGCTTTCCGTAGCCAAAATACCAAGCGTTCAGCAGAACGAACGCCATCAGGGCTCCGCTTATCAAAATGCCGGGACCAATACCCGCGATGAACAGCTCACCAATTGAAACTTCGGCCGAGACCCCGAAAATGATCATCGGAATCGACGGGGGAATGATGACGCCCAACTCAGCAGACGTGGCCTGCAGCGCAGCCGCATAGGTATTCGGATATCCGTGCTTCACCAGCGCCGGGATGAGAATGGAGCCGATCGCGAAGGTCGTGGCGACACTCGACCCCGACACCGCAGCAAAAATCATGCAGGTCAAAACGCAGGTCGCCGAAAGCCCCCCCTGGATTCCGCCGACGACGGATTTGGCGAAATCGACCAGTCGCCGCGAAATGCCACCAGCTTCCATGATGTTGCCGGCAAGAATGAAAAAGGGGATCGCCGCGAGCGGAAACTTGTTCAGCGCGGTGTAGATCTCCTTCACCGACAGCAGCATGTTGACGTTCGACAGCCACGTGCCCAGCAGCGCCGCCAATCCGATCGACACTGCGACCGAAATCGATAGCGCGAACCCGAGACACATGGTGACGAGCATCGCGATGGACATGTGAGGCGCCCCCTTTGACCCTATTCCGGTTCCTGTGTGCTATTGCGCCGTGTCGAGCTCGCGGTGACGCGGATCGAGAAGTTGTCCTAGGATGGCAACCAGCGAAAACGCTGCTCCAACTGGCATGGCCGAATACGCCCAGAGCATGGTCAAAAATTCGAGACCTGGAATTGTCTGGAACCGCGTGCGATAGGTGTAATCATAACCCCACCACAGAATGGCGAGCATCAGAGTGAGGCTCGTGAGAAAGATCAGCCAGTCCAAAGCGCGTCTCAGGCGCGGCTCGGATTTCCGATAAAGCAGGTCGACCGAGATCATGGCGCCCTGCCGGAACGCCAGTGGAATGCCGAGGAACACCATCCAGATAAGCGAAATCCGAACGGTCACCTCGGACCATTCGGCCGGCTGCTGGATGACGAAGCGGGATATGATCTGATAAAGGCCGGCCAATGCTGCCACCACCAACATCAGGCAGGCGAGCCAGGTCGCTATTGCCGTGGTGCGCTGCTCGACAGAAAGAATGATGTTTCTGATCGACACGATTGGACCCCGATTTGGCCGCCCCGAATAGCGAAATAGCGAACCAGGATGACCCCAATTCGCTATTCGCCACGCGCTAATCGCTCAAATTACTTGTAATCGCGAATGCGCTTGATGTTTTCCTCGCCGAACTTCTTGCTAAGCTCGGCGAAAACCGGCTCCAGCGCCTTCTGGAAAGCGCTGCGATCGACGTCCTCGATCACCTCCATGCCCTGCGAACGCAGGTGGGCGACGCCATTCTTCTCGTCCTGGTCGATCCGATCGCGGTTGGCCTTCACGGCCACTTTCGCCGCCTCAAGGAAGTGCTGCTTGTCCTCGTCAGAGAGACCGTCCCAAAGCCCCTTGTTCATCAGGATGACGGCCGGTGAGTAAACGTGGCCCGTGAGCGTCAGATATTTCTGCACCTGCTCGAATTTCCAGGATTGGATGACGGAGATCGGGTTCTCCTGGCCATCCACAGTCCCCTGCTGGAGGGCGGTGAACACCTCGCTGATGGCCATGGGCGTCGGAATGAGTCCGAAGCCCTTGTAAGCCTGCATGTGGATGGGGTTCTCCATGGTCCGCAGCTTCAGGCCCTTGAGGTCTTCCGGCGAGCGGATCGGCCGCTTGCTATTCGTCATGTGGCGGAAGCCGTTCTCGCCCCATGCCAGTGCCTTGATGCCGATCGGCTCGAATTTCGTCAGCATCTCCTGCCCGATGGGTCCATCAAGAACCGCACGCGCATGGGCGTAGTCGCGGAAAAGGAAGGGGATGTCGAGAATGGCAAGCTCAGGCACGAAGTTGGGCACCGGCCCCGTGGAGCTCATCGCCATGTCGAGCGTGCCGAGCTGGACGGCTTCGATCGCCTCGCGCTCGTTGCCAAGGGCGCTGGCGTAGAAGTTCTGAATCTTGTAGCGGCCGTTGGTTCTCTTTTCGATCTCAGCAGCAAACGTATCGATTGCGACGCCGTAGTGAGAATCCTTCGGCACCGAAATGTTCATTTTGAAAGTCGTTTGAGCGGCTGCGCTGCTCACAGTGAGAAAGCCGATCGCGGCGACCACCAATCCAAGTTTGAACGCGTTCATTTTCCTCCGAGCCCCTTTTCGTAAACACCTTGGGTGCTGTGCGGTACGCCTGCCTGCGCGGCGCCATACGCAAGCGCCTTTGTAGCGGTTCTCTTGCGCAAGGTCATTCAGAAGTTGCTTAAAGAAGCACACCTTTGCCCGACGGGCACGCAAGTTGAACGAAGGAAGGGCAGTGTGTCAAAGTCCTCGAGAGATTTTGGAATTCGAAAGGGGTCTCCGTGTCCGACACCACCATTACGTCACTGAAAACGACGCTCCTGCGCGTGCCATGGGCGGGAGCGCCGCCGGCCAACGGCATCATGCCGCCGGCGCACAGGGAGTTCCTTGTGCTGGAGATCGGCACGCGGGGTGGATTGACCGGCATGGCCTATTTGCAGCCGCTCTCCGGCGGCCTGGAGACCCTCGACAGCTGCCTCAAGGAGCTGATCGCGCCAAAGGTGCTGGGGCGCGATGCGACCGAGGTTGAGGGCATCTGGCAGACGTTGTGGAAATCGACCTACTGGGTTGGCCGCGCGGGAATCACCGTATTCGCCTTGTCGGCCGTGGACATCGCCCTTTGGGATATCGTGGGCAAACGGGCCGGACTGCCCCTTTACAGACTCTGGGGCAAGTGCCGTGACGAGGTTCCAGCCTATGGTTCAGGCTGCTGGCGCGGGCTGGGTTGCGACGGGATGATCGCCCGTGCGCGGCAGTTCGTCGACATGGGGCTGAAGGCAATCAAGATGCAGGTTGCCCATATTCGACCATGGCGGGAGGATGTCGCAAACGTTCGCGCCATGCGAGATGCGCTCGGGCCGAACATCGAGATCATGATCGACGTCAACATGGGCTGGACCGCGGATACCGCCATCCAGGCAGGACGCTACTTCGACGAGCTTGACGTCTACTGGCTGGAGGAGCCCGTCGTCTGCGAGGATTTTGAAGGCTACCGCCGCGTCGCCGCCGCCTTGAAGACCCGGGTCGTTGGCGGCGAGAGCCACTTCACCCGATACGATCTCCGGCCCTTCTTCATCGAGCCCAGCTCGCCCATCCTTCAGCCAGACCCGATGCGGGGCGGTCTGACGGAGATGCGGAAAATCGCGGCCGTGGCGGAGACGTGGGGTATCACACTGGCGCCGCACCTGTTCCACGAGCTCGGCGTCCACGTCCTGGCCTCAATCCCGAACGCGAGCTGGCTCGAGTACATGGACTGGAATGATGACCTGTGGGTCGAACCTGCCATTCCAATGAACGGCATGCTGCGGCCACCGGAGCGCCCCGGCCACGGGCTTCAGTTCAAGCCCGAGGTCCTGATCGACCACAAGGTCGGGGGCTTCGAAGTGGGGTTGCGGCACGCCGATTAATTGCCCACACCGGCAAATCAGCGGTTCAGCGGCATCTGCTGCTGAGCCGTCGAGGTTCCCATCAACCCCGGGAAGAGCGACCGGATATCCGGCGGCAGCATCTGCTTCACTTCGTTCATTTCCCCCATGGGGATGTTCTGCTCGAGCACGCGGAACACAGCCCGTGCTGCCGCCTCCGCTCCAATCGGCCGGATGTTCTGGAGGTTTTCGCTGACCTTCGCGAGGAACTCTTCGCGGGAGCGGATCTTCTGCGGCATCGTCGACGGCCGATAGCCCTCATAAAAAATGCCGCGGATGAGCATGGGCAGCTGCGCCGACAGATCGGCCGCCTCGTCGACGGTCAGCCTGTCTCTCAGGGCGAACAGAACCGCTCGCAACGCTTGATAACAGCGCCGCCGGTCTGGACCGAGATCCTTGCCGATTTCGTTGAGCCACAGGTTGGTTGTCTGGACCGTCTTATCGAAGACTTCAAGGCCGGTTGAGCTCATGTTCGGCTCCCCTCTTCTGAGCTCTGCGAGCCGCCCCCAGCTCGACTCTTCGAGCTGATCTTTGACACCTGGCGAACGCGTGAGCCCGAGGCAGGTTCCGAGACTTGCGCAAACTGGAGCGGCGCCCCACTGACCGCGCCGCCCCAATCACGTCAATGCTTTACGGCTGCGTTGCGGGCGCAATCGATGCAGCTCGCCAGAGATGGGTCGAGATCCAGACGCCGCTCGTCGATCTCTTCGCCACAGATGACGCAATACCCGTATTCCCCGTCCGCGATGCGCCGCAGTGCCGCTTCTATACGGGCCAGCTCTTGCTCCCGCTGGCGTCCTGTGGCAAGCGCCGTAGCCTGCTCCTGAATGGCGTGCATGCGCGAGAGTCGCCCAACCGTGGTCTGGTCGTGTTCCACCGTGCCGCGGTCAGCGCGCGTCAGGTCGTGGAGCATCATGAGTTGAGTCCGCCGCGCCTCGAGCTTTTCGGAGTATTTGCCCAGATCCAGTTTGCGTATCATGGCCGACTACTCCATATGAAACCGCGCGACTGGCCAGCCGAATCGACCCGCCAGGGTCGCGCGCGAGGTGCGCCGGCCGCGCGGATCGCCAGCGCCACCCCATTTCAGCATTACCTCTCGGAAGGGTAAGCCATTTGAACGACCACCCGTTCCCATCGCTTGACAGCACGCCAGATGCAGGCGCACCGGCAGCATCGGCCGCCGGGGAGCGGTCATCTCCACTCGAGCGTGAAATCGCGCGGCGCCGCACGTTTGCGATCATCTCGCACCCTGACGCCGGTAAGACGACCTTGACCGAAAAGCTCTTGCTTTTCGGCGGCGCCATTCAGCTGGCCGGGCAGGTGAAAGCCAAGAGAGAGCGGCGCAACACGCGCTCCGACTGGATGGCGATCGAGCGAGCGCGCGGCATTTCGGTCGTGACCTCGGTGATGACGTTCGAGTACCGGGACAAGGTCTTCAATCTGCTCGATACGCCAGGCCACGAGGACTTTTCGGATCATACCTATCGGACGCTGACCGCAGTGGACGCCGCGGTCATGGTCATCGACGCGGCGAAGGGTATCGAGGCGCGGACCCTGAAGCTCTTCGAGATTTGTCGGCTGCGGGATATCCCGATCCTGACGTTCATCAACAAGATGGACCGGGAATCACGGGAGCCGCTCGACCTGCTCGATGAGATCGAACGGGTGCTGGCGCTCGACACGGCGCCCATGGTCTGGCCGATTGGACGCGGGCGGGACTTTGCCGGGATTTACGACCTCAACACTTCGAGCGTTCACCGGCTGGATACCGAAGGGGAAGCCCGACCTGTCTCGGGGCCAGACGATCCTTACCTGGCCGACCTTCTGGAGGGGGAACAGCTCGAACGCTGGCGCGAAGAAGTGGGGCTGGTGATCGATGCCGGGGGACGGTTCGACCTGCAGGCCTTCCGGCAGGGTACCCTCACGCCGGTCTACTTCGGAAGCGCGCTCAGAAACTTCGGCGTTCGGGATCTGCTCGATGCCCTCGTCGCCTACGCGCCACCTCCTGCCAGCCTCAAAGCTGACAAGCGGGTTGTGCACGCGACCGAGCCGCGTATGACCGGCGTTGTCTTCAAGATCCAGGCGAACATGGACCCGAACCACCGGGACCGCATCGCCTTCATGCGCATCTGCTCCGGGAAGCTCACGCGGGGCATGCGCGTGAAGTTGACGCGTACCGGCAAGACAATGGCCTTGCAGGCGCCTCAGTTCTTTTTCGCGCAGGATCGCTCGGTGGTGGACGAAGCCTATGCCGGCGATATCGTCGGTATTCCCAACCACGGCACGCTGCGGATCGGCGACACGCTGACGGAGGGCGAGGATCTGCAGTTCCTCGGCATTCCCAACTTCGCGCCGGAAATCCTGCGCCGCGTTCGCCTCGATGATGCCATCCGCGCCAAGAAGCTGCGGACTGCGCTTCAGGAAATGGCCGAGGAAGGCGTGGTGCAGCTCTTCAACCCGCTCGATGGCACGCCGCCGATCATCGGCGTCATCGGCGCCCTCCAGCTCGACGTTTTGGCCGACCGTCTCAACCATGAGTATGGGCTACCTGTCGCCTTCGAGTCGTGCCCGTTTGAGCTGGTCCGCTGGATCGAGGCGGACGACAAGGTGGCGCTGCAGCGATTCATCGAGAAGAACAAGTCTTCGATCGCGACCGATCTCGACGGCTCTCAGGTGTATCTCGCACCGTCCCAGTTCATGCTTCAGTGGACTGCGGAACGGGCACCGGAGGTCAAGTTTACCGACATCAAGACGATGATCGGCGCGTAACACTGCGCCGATTTTTCTGGATCGCAACAAGGTCCATAGCGATTCTCAGACGGGGAACCGTGGAGGTTCATCGAACGTTTCGTCCGCCGGACGTTTCGCTCGAGGGACCTCATGCGTACTCGGAGTATTGCTTACCCTCTCGTTGCCGCCTCGCTCGTTTTACCAGGCTTTTCCACTCCGTCCCCGGCACAGGAGCATCAAATCATCGATACGGATCTCGTGCGGGTTCGTGTCGAGACCATCGCGACAGGGCTTAACCATCCGTGGGGTATCGCCATCCTCCCCGACGGACGGTTTCTGGTGACCGAACGCAACTCGGGTGACCTGAGAATTGGCAATCGCGAGGGCGAGCTGTCAGAACCCGTCGAGGGCGTGCCGGACATCTTTCGTTATCAGGGCGAAATGAGCCAGGCTGGACTCTTCCACGTCGCCCTTCATCCGCAATTCTCGGAAAATCGCCTCGTTTACCTAAGCTACTCACAACCCTCGCCGGAAGGTGCAGGCACAGCGATCGCCAGCGGTCGCCTTGTCAATGACGGCCCATCCCCACAGCTTGAGGACGTCGAAACCATCTTCTCGATGAACGTGCATGACTCAGGCGGGATGCACTTTGGTGGCCGTTTTGTTTTCGACCCCCGCAACAACAACATTTATCTCGCGATCGGCGATCGGGGCACTATGTCCCGCGCCCAGGATCCGAAGGACCACGCCGGCAAAATCATCCGCATCAAAGACAACGGTGACACGCCGCCGGACAATCCATTCGTCAATAACCCGGAAACTGATGAACTCATCTTTTCGCTCGGGCACAGGAACGTTCAGGGTATCGACATAAACCCCGAAACCGGCGAGCTGTGGGTCAACGAACATGGCCCCCTGGGGGGTGACGAAATCAATCTCATCAAGCCGGGCCGAAACTACGGCTGGCCCATTCAGACCGGCGGGGTCGACTATTCCGGGGCCCCAATTGGACGCGGCGTGGTTGTAGAAGGATTCGAACCGCCCGTTCACATTTGGGAGAACACGGTTGCACCTTCAGGACTCGCCATATACCTTGGAGATATGTTTCCACAGTGGCGTGGCGATCTACTGCACGGGGCACTCGCTACAGAGGGCGTTTACCGGACGCGGATCGTCAACGGCAAGGTGGAACAAGTCGAGCTGATGTTCGCCGAGCTGGGCCGGCGTATCCGGGATGTAAAAGTGGACCAGGAAGGCGCCATCTGGCTCGTTACGGATCACGAAAACGGTGAAGTTCTCCGCATAACTCCGGAGGAACCGGTTGCGACGGGAACGATCCCGCGGCAACTGCCATCAGCAACAGGTGATAAACCTGGCACGCACAAGGAGTAGGCTATGAACTGGACGGAACCAACACTTGAAGACGCCGCCGTCGGTCTCGAGGCGACGGGCTATTATTCGCCTTGCGAGTCGAAGTAATCCCCGCCTAGCAAGCGGTTGGTTAGCGATCTCGACAGTGCGCGGAGGCTAGCTCCTGCCTCCGCGGAAGGGTAATTAACCCAGTTTTGCAGGAGCGTGATGACAATCGGCATAGCGCCCGATGCGCGCCCGCGATTGTCGTGTGGTGTTCGTTTGCATGAAGATCGGGTGCGGGGGCGGACAGTTCTTCTTGCGCCCGAACACGTTGTGGCGCCGAATGCTTCTGCCATTGAAATTTTGCGCCGCTGTAATGGCGCGCTGACGTTTTCCGAAATCGTCGATGACCTGGCTCAGACCCACGGCGTCCCTCGGGACCGCGTGGCGGCTGATGCTGAAAGGCTCATCAAGGATCTCATCAACCGGCGGATGGTGGATCTGTGACGGACCTCCTGCCACTTGGAATGCTGGCTGAGCTGACCCACCGCTGCCCTCTCGCGTGCCCATATTGCTCGAACCCCGTTGAGCTGGACCGTCGGTCGGACGAGCTCGACACAGCCACATGGCTCCGCATCTTTGAGGAGGCCGCCGAGCTTGGCGTTCTTCAGCTCCACCTTTCCGGCGGTGAGCCGACCGCGCGTTCTGACATTGTCGAACTGACCCGCGGCGCGGCAAAGGCCGGGCTCTATACCAATCTGATCACATCAGGCGTCGGGCTCACCAAGCAGCGCCTTGAAGCGCTGGCCGAGGCTGGTCTCGACCACGTGCAGCTCTCCTGGCAGGACACCGATCCGGTTGTCGCGGACAAGATCGCCGGTTTGGAGGGCGCCCACCGGTGGAAGCACGAAACGGCGCGCGCTGTCGTCGAGCTTGGGCTACCGCTCACGATCAACGTCGTCATACATCGGCTGAACATCGCGCGGATCGCAGACATGATTGTCGCGGCCTGCCGCACCGGTGCGCGCCGGATCGAGGTCGCGCATACACAGTACTACGGATGGGGGCTCGCGAACCGTGCCGCGTTGCTGCCGACCCAGGAACAGGTCGAAGCCGCCCACGCGGCTGTGGCCCAGATCCGACGCGAACTTGAGCCAAGTATCCTTATCGACTATGTCGCACCCGATCACTTCAGCCGCTTTCCGAAGCCGTGCATGAACGGCTGGGGGCGCCAGTCGTTGAATGTGACACCTCGCGGCAAGGTTCTGCCATGTCATGCCGCCGAGAGTATTCGCGGGCTGACATTCTGGACGGTGCACGACCATTCTCTGCGCGAAATCTGGCACGATTCGCCCGCCTTCAATGCCTTCCGCGGCACGGATTGGATGAAAGAGCCTTGCCGCTCGTGCCCGCGCAAGCACATCGACTTTGGTGGCTGCCGTTGCCAGGCCTTCGCGTGGACAGGGGACGCCGCGAATACCGATCCAGCTTGCGAGCTTTCACCCTACCACGGTGCGCTGAGAGATGCCGTCGCGGGGCCGCGCACCAACGAGCTTATCTACCGCCGCTTTTCACAACCAAAGCCAGTGCTGCAGGACTGAGCGTCTGCGGGAGAGCCACTAACTCTTTGCGCGCACCCAGAACATCCCCAGGATAACGGTGACGATCAGGCCCTGCCCGCCCATGAGCATCAGCGCGTCCGCAGCATCGAACCACGAGAACAGAAGGCCCGTGTTGTAGAAGCCGATGGTCGATGTCCCGATGAAGATCGACAGGAATCCTGCCGCCCGGCCTCGCATCTTCGGCGGTGCCATGGTGTAGATCAGCGCATACTGGGTAGCCGAGAAGCACGCTGCGGAGGCACCGATCAGCAGCAGGCACACCACCGCCATGCCCAGCGTGAGCCAGGCGGAAAGGGTGAGCAGCAAGATCGAGAAGGCAAAGATACCGAAGTAGTAGAGGCGAAATAGCGGCGTGTTTCCTGCCCAAAGCCCGATGAGTATTGCGCCGATGGTGCCGCCAATGCCCTCGGTCGCGGAAAGCGCGCCTATGAGGGCCGGCGATAGGCGGAATTGCTCCTCCCCGAGTACGGGCACCATGCTGATGATGGGGAAGCACCAGATGTTGTAGACGATGGTGACCCCGAGGACGACCTGAAAGCGCCGGCTGCGAAGCAGCTCCTTCGGCGGCAACAACAGCTCAAGAAGGGACGGGCGGGTTTCTCCCTCGGTGCCAGACACCGCGGCTTCTCGAACATTCAAGCGGGTGGTCAGATAGAAGCAGGCTGCGTAAATACCTGCACTCAAAAGGAAAATTCCGTCGATCCCGAACAGCTGATAGGCGGCTCCCCCGGCAATCGGACCGATAGCGCGCGTAGCGTAATGGGTCGAGTTGTCGAACCCGAGCGCCGCTGTCATGCGCTCGATCCCGGCCGCGTCGACCAGCAGCCGTCGGCGCACGGGCATGTCCGTTGTCCACATCAGTCCGGCAACAATCGCGGCAACGAGTACGGTCCCATAGCCGGCCATGTCAGCCGCCGCCAGGCCTGCCATCACCGCGAAGGCAGCGGAGCCCCCGAGAAACGTCAGCGCCAGCATGCGCTTCTTGTCGAGGTAGTCTGCCAGCGCTCCGACGATGAAGCCGCAGAACACGTACGGCAGCATCCGCACGATGGCGACCGCCGCCACCAGCGAGGGCGAACCCGTGACCTGATAGGCAAAGATGCCGAGAGCGAGGAATTCGAGCCACCGCCCGACACCGACGCCAGCCCCGATCAGCCAGAGGCGCAGGTAATCAGGCAGGGTAAAGAGCTCGCGGGCTCGGGAGGAGGACTGGGCCACGACACGCGTCGAGTGCGATGGGGGAGCTAGGGAGTAAACTTGACGCAGAATTGAGCACATGTCGACCGCTCCGCAGGCAGCGGCCGACAGGCTATTCAGATCGTCTTGCGCTTGCCGTTTAGTCCCACTCAGGGGCGAAGGCGAGGTTCACCACCCGGCCGTCCGGGCGTGCCAGTGACGAGAGGCGGGCCATATCCTCGTCATTCAGCGAGAAGCCGAAGACATCGAAGTTCTCAGCGATCCGCTTCGGGTTCCCGGACTTCGGCAAGGGGATCACATTGGGCTGCTGTAGATGCCACCGCAGAACGACCTGTGCGGGGGTGCGCCCGAGCCGATTGGCGATTTCCCGAACCACCGGATCCTCCAACACGCCGCCGACGGAGCCGCGCCCAAGAGGACAATACGAGACAAATGCCATGTTGTTGCGCTCGCACACGGCGCGCACTTTCGACTGATCCAGGTAGGGGTGATACTCACACTGGTTGGCGATTAGCGGCGCCTCCGACAGAGCCAACGCCTCCTCCAGCATGCGTGAGGGGAAGTTGGAAACGCCGATATGACGCGCGAAGCCTCGCTTCTTGGCATCATTGAGGGCGCGAATCGATTCCGCCAGGGGAACCTGTTTGTTCGGCCAATGAATCAGCAGCAGGTCGACCTGGTCGACTCCCAGCCGCTTCAGGCTTGCCTCGGCGGACCGCTGCAGCGCGCCATCCGAGATGTTTTCCCACCAGACCTTGGTCGTAATCCAGACTTCGTCGCGGGGGACGCCGCTGGCACGCAGCCCTTGCCCGACCGCCTCTTCGTTCGCGTACATCTCAGCCGTGTCGATATGGCGGTAGCCGCACGCGAGCGCAGCTGCGACCGCACGGGCGCATTCCTCATCTTTCAAGGGCCACGTTCCGAAGCCGATCACAGGGATCGAGGCGCCGTCGCAGACTGAGAGGCGCGAGTTTGGGCTCATCGCGAACATCCTTTGCCGGTGAGTGGAAACGGGGCCCGATCGTTTCGGAGCCCGGTGGCGCGGTCAAGCCCCAACGTACCAAGTCAGGTCGGTTCCCCATCAGCCCCCCCCCCAAAAAAAAAAAGGGCACCCAGCAAAGGGTGCCCCAGATAAGACCTGCGCGTGGGGGGGGGGACGGCGCAGGTCATTCAACGAACGCTCGGGCCTGGCTTCAGTTCCACCGACTTCTCAAAAAAGTTGGTCCACCCATCTGAAAGTGCTCGCAGAAAGTCGTTTTCTATCTATCCTGGGTTGGGTTCATATTGAAGAACAATCTATGGTTATACTTTCCCAATGCTAAATGAGGGTCGTGCCAGGCCGCACGTACCGACAAGAACCCGGTTGTTGCGGACCTGATCCATCGCCTGGACTGGCTTGAGAGCTCAGTAGGAATTGCAAGGGCGGACCTGCAGACGCGAACCGCACTCTGTCGTGACCCGCGCCTGAACCGCGTCAGAAATTGAGATCAAAAATTCGTGAGTTCAATCGCGCCCGATCAGTCGCTTTCCGCAGATCTGATTACGCCTACCCATCGGCGGATGGTGGAACATCGATAAACTCTGCAGAGAATCGTTCGTCTGCCCCCTAAAGATCTTCGCTTCACCGACGTGATTTGCGGAGAAGCAGGGAGCCGTGTGTTGAATTTTCGTCACGTCGGCGCCGAAATTCTGTCAAGAACTTCAAAGCGAGTCGTCAGCCGACCTCCGAAATAGCATGTTAACGGCATCGGCACATACTGGTGCGTGTATGCCGTGCAATTCTCGACCGTTCGAGCGGCGACAACGATCTGATGCAAACTTATGGGATGGAAGAAAATGTCGCTCTATAGCTTCGTCCGTCGGTGCCTCTGGACTGTTGCCGCCGCCAGCGTTGCGCTGACTGCGGTGACGGCAAGTGCGTCGGCTCAAGGCTTTTTCTCGTTCCTTTGGGGCGGTGGCTCACGCCAAGTGGTTTCTTTCCCGGCAAGCTATGCTCCGGGCCAGATCATCGTCAGCTTCGGTGACCGGAGACTCTACTGGATCCACCGTCGCGGCGAAGCCATCAGCTATCCGATTGCCGTTCCCCGGCCAGACAGCCGCTGGCAGGGCGTCACCACCGTGACCGCCAAGAAGGTGAATCCGCCGTGGGTCCCCACTCCGGAAATGCGGCGTGAAAACCCGAGCCTGCCTGCGTACATGCCGGGCGGCCATCCGCGGAATCCGCTTGGCGTTCGCGCGCTGTACCTCGGCTCCTCGCTCTATCGCATCCACGGCACTGACGCGCCCTGGACGATTGGCGAGGCCGTCTCTCGGGGCTGCATCCGCATGTACAATGAAGATGTGCTCGACCTTTATCCGCGCGTGCCGATCGGCACCAAGGTGACGGTGACGTGGCGTCGGTTCACCTGATCCCGAGCCGGGCGTTGAAGATCAAAAATGCGGCCCTCCGGGCCGCATCTCTTTTGGGGGCGCCATTCGCGACAGATCGTACTCTGTTGCAAGCCCAAGCGCGCAGCCTCTGGCCGCCCTTGTACTCGCCCCGCTTATCACATTGTTTGTTTCCCACTTCAGCTTCCAGTATGGCGTTTTCCGCGAAGAACTGACTGGTCCAACGGATCGCTCGCGGACGGTGACCTGAATGACCATGACCAAAGGCGGCAACGTGGCCATCCTCGACGGGGCGGCGCAGTTGCTTGCTCGCTATGACGTCATCTTCTGCGACGTGTGGGGCGTGCTTCACAACGGCCTGCGCGCATACGCGGCTGCCGGCGATGCACTCGCCAGGTTTCGCGCCGCGGGCGGTACAGTTGTGCTGGTGTCGAATTCCCCCGCGCGATCTTCTTCTTTGGCCACCCTGCTCGATCGCGTCGGCGTGCGCCGAGACGCCTGGGACGCGGCCGTGACCTCGGGCGACCTCACCCGCACACACCTCACCGAGCGTGGTTATCGCCGCATCTTTCACATCGGATCACCCGGCGATACGCGGGTTTTCGCCGGCCTTGATATCGAACTGGTGGAGCTGAAGCGCGCCGCAGCCGTGGTTTGTACGGCGCCATTCGATTACGCCGCCGATGCTGACGCGTGCCACCGGTCGCTGCTCACCGAGGCCCTCGCGCGCTCGCTGCCGTTCGTCTGTGGCAACCCCGACCTCGTCGTGGATGTCGACGGCGAGCTATACATCTGCGCGGGAACTGTAGCGCAGCTCTACGAGACCATGGGTGGGAAGGTTTACTGGGCGGGAAAGCCCCATAGGCCGGCTTATGAAGCTGCGCACAAGCTCGCGCAGAATGTCCGTGGTCGCGATGTTTCGCCCGAGCGCATTCTCGCCATTGGCGACGCGGTCCGGACGGATCTTGCCGGTGCCGCGCAATACGGCGTGGATTGCCTCCTCGTGGCTGATGGCATTCACCGGGACCAACTTCTCTTGGATGGCCGCGTAGATGCGGCTCAGCTCGGAAAGCTGCTCGACGGCGTTCCCCATCGCCCGGTGGGCGTTATCCCGGCCCTGGTTTGGTGAACAGCTGAACGGAACCGCTTGCCCTCTCACGGCATCCTGCTCTCGGGATGCGAGTTGGCCTCTAGCGATCCGCCTCCCACCCCGTCGAATCCAGCTTGCGGCCGTGTCACCATATGCCCATGACGCTGAAGGAGCCATCGTTCAGCTTCGGCATCGAGGAGGAGTACCACCTCGTCGATCGCACCACGCGCGATCTTGCGGCCGCACCGCAAGAGCTTATGGATGCGTGTCTCGAGCGGCTCGGAGATCAAGTCAGCCCAGAGTTCCTGAAATCGCAAATCGAGATCGGCACGCCTGTTTGTCGGTCCTTTGCAAAGGCACGCCAGCAGCTCGCCCACCTCCGCGGCACCATCGGCGAAATTTCGGGAGAGTTCGGTCTGGCACCCATAGCGGCCGCTACTCATCCGTTCGCGCACCATCTGCAGCAGACGCCGACGGAAAAGGAGCGTTACCAGTCGCTCGCCCAGGATTTGCAGGGAGTCGGCCGGCGCCTCGTGATCTGCGGCATGCATGTCCACGCTGGCATCGAGGACGACGAGCTGCGCATCGATATCATGAACCAGGTGCGCTATTTCCTGCCGCACCTGCTAATGCTTTCCACATCCTCTCCGTTCTGGCAGCGCCAGAACACCGGCCTGAAAAGCTACCGCCTGACCATCATGCAGGCCCTCCCGCGAACTGGCATGCCGGGGCGCTTTGCCGGGTGGAGCGAATATCAGCGCACCGTCAATGTGCTGGTGAAGGCGGGCGTGATCGAGGACGCTACGAAGATCTGGTGGGACCTGCGCCCCTCCCACCGCTTCCCGACGCTCGAAATGCGTATCACTGACGTCTGCACCCGACTGGATGATGCGCTCTCCGTCGCCGCGCTGTACGTCTGTCTCTGCCGGATGTTGTATCGGCTCCGCCGTGCGAACCAGAGCTGGCGCATGTACCCGGTCTTCCTGCTCAACGAAAACCGCTGGCGCGCGCAACGTTACGCAGTGGACGGATCGTTGTTCGATTTCGGCCTGGGAACCCTGGTCCCCTTCCGGGACCTCTTGCGCGAAATCCAGGATCTCGTGGCCGAGGATGCCGAGGCTCTGGGCTGTCAGGCCGAAGTGGCACACGCCACCAACATCGCGCGCGAGGGCACAAGCGCAGACCGTCAGGTTGCCGAGTATGAACGGCTCCGAACCGCTGGAGCGAGCGAGGACGAGGCGCTCAAGGGTGTCGTCGACCTGCTGATTGTGGAAACCCTCGCCGGCACGAAGGCCGCGCCGCGGCCCTCAGTTGCCTAGGCTGAGGCGCTCTTTCAGCAGGAACTCCGCCTCGATCTGGATCCAAATATCGTCCGAAATGAGCGGCAGCGCGCGCGTCAGCCCCCATTCGCTGCGCTTGACCTTCGCCGATGCCGAAAAGCCCGAAACCCACTTGCCCTTGTAGGTGGGGTTAATCGGTGCGAACGGATGTTCGCCGGTGTAATTCCAGATGACCTTGAGCGTCACCGGCTTGGAAACGCCCATAATGGTGAGCTCGCCATCGACCTCCCCTGTCCGCTCGCCGGTTCGCCGAACCCAAGTGCTACGAAACGTGATGATGGGATAGCGGTCGACGTCGAAAAAGCTCTCGCTTTTCAGGTTCGCATCGTACTCCTTGACGCCCGTCGACAGGCTCGCCGCCTTAATCACCACCTCAACCATGCCGCCTTCTGGGTCGGTCGGCGAGAATTCCAGACGGGCATCGAAGTCGAGAAACTGCCCCGACTGCCGCGACAGGCCCAGGTGATCCCAGGTGAAACGGATTGAAGAGTTCTCTTTGTCGATAACCCAAGTGTCTGCGCTGGCCTGCGGCACGGCGACAAGCAGAGCCAGGAGCACGAGAACGAGTGCTCGCCCGGCACGGTGCAACCGCAGGAAATGGACCGGCAGGCGGGTCATGGAAGCTACCCTTCGACGGCTATAGGGTTGCGCGCGGTTAGAAGGCTGGTTCGCGCGGAAAGCATCGCCTATCCGCATCACCAGTTTTTTGTGACGTGATGGTGGCGCGCGCTCACAAAGCCGCCGCCATGCCTCCGTCGACCGCCAACTCTGCGCCCGTGATGAAAGCGCTGTCGTCGCTGGCAAAGAAGAGCGCCGCCCGGGCGACCTCGTCCGGCGAACCGAAACGGCGCAGCGGCGTCCGGTCGAGTAGAGCCTTGTTAATCGCAGGGTTGCGAAGAACACGCGCCGTCAGCGCCGTCTCGATGAACCCCGGCGCCAAGGCATTCACCCGGATATTGAACGGCGCATACTCGACCGCAAGCGTGCGGGTCAGTGCGGAGACTGCTCCTTTGGTTGCCGAGTAACCGGCCAGCTGGCGCAAGCCGCGGCTCGCCATGATCGACGAAAGGTTGATCAGCGATCCTCTGCCTGATCTGCGCAGCAGCTCGAAACCATCCCGCGCGACGCGCACGACGCCATCTAGATTGACCTCGCGGATGCGCACCCAGTCGGCGTCGGACATATGGCGGAAGTCGCCGCGCACATTGAGCCCGGCATTGTTGACCAGCACGTCGAGCCGGCCGTGCCCCTGCTCTACAGTCCGGAACATGGCGCTGACGTCCTGCCCGCGCGAGACATCGACCGCCTGCGCGGTCGCCTGACCACCTGCCTCGCGGATTGAGGCGGCAGTACGCTCCGCGGCATCACCGTCAACATCCGTCACGTAAACGAACGCACCTTCTGACGCGAAGCAGTGCGCAACTGCGGCGCCAATGCCGTTTCCCGCGCCCGTCACCAACGCAATACGATCATCCAGCCGGCCCACGGCTTCCTCATGTGCAATTCGGACATTGCGAAACGGGATAGAGGGACGGGAACAGGCGGGCAAGCCTCTACTTGCGACATGGTTCAGTGCGCCTCACGCTGAACGGCGCCTGGCCCACGGGCATCTCAAATGCAGATGCTGAGAAACGCTCAGTCTCCAACAACCTGTGCCTTTCTGAACGTGGGAAAGGCTGGATCGAAAGACGGGCTTTATCCCTGCGATTTTGCAGTGCAATAATCCGCCCCCACGGGAGCATGCCCGAAGGAAAGATCACAGGACTGACATCATGTCTGGTGGAACGAGCACAGCGCCCAGCGACACGCCATCAACCAGCGCCGAAATGATCGGCGCGCCAGCCATCCACCCCGGCAAGAAAGATCTCTACGAGGTCGGCGAAATCCCGCCGCTCGGCCACGTACCCAAGCAGATGTACGCCTGGGTCATCCGCAAGGAGCGGCACGGCGAGCCAGCGCAGGCAATGCAGGTCGAGGTGGTGCCCACCTGGGAGCTCGACAGCCACGACGTGCTGGTGCTCGTGATGGCCGCGGGGGTAAACTACAACGGAGTGTGGGCCGCTCTCGGCAAACCCATTTCGACGCTCGACGTCCACAAGCACCCCTACCACATCGCGGGGTCTGATGCGGCCGGGATCGTCTGGGCCGTCGGCTCGAAGGTGAAACGCTGGAAGGTCGGCGACGAAGTCGTTGTGCACTGCAATCAGGACGACGGCGATGACGAGGAGTGCAACGGCGGCGACCCCATGTTCTCGCCGTCGCAGCGCATCTGGGGTTACGAGACGCCGGACGGCTCGTTCGCCCAGTTCTGCCGCGTGCAGGACCGCCAGCTGATGGAGCGGCCCAAGCATCTCACCTGGGAAGAGAGCGCCTGTTACACGCTCACCCTCGCAACCGCCTATCGCATGCTATTCGGCCACCGCCCGCACATTTTGCGGCCTGGCCATAACGTCCTCGTGTGGGGCGCTTCAGGTGGGCTTGGTTCGATGGCCGTTCAGCTTTGCGCCACCGCAGGCGCAAACGCCATCGGCGTGATCTCCGACGAAGAGAAGCGCGACTTCGTTATGCAGCTTGGCGCCAAGGGCGTCATCAACCGCACGAAATTCAATTGCTGGGGCCAGATGCCGAAGGTCGGCACGCCGGAGTATGAGGCCTGGCTCAAGGAGGTGCGTGCCTTCGGCAAGGCGATCTGGGATATCACCGGCAAGGGCAACAACGTCGACTTCGTCTTCGAGCACCCGGGTGAATCCACATTCCCGGTTTCTGTCTTCGTCGTGAAGCGGGGCGGCATGGTGGTCATTTGCGCCGGCACGACTGGCTACAACCTGACGATGGACGCGCGCTATCTCTGGATGCACCAGAAGCGCGTGCAGGGCTCTCATTTCGCCAACCTGCTGCAAGCCTCGCAGGCGAACAAGCTCGTCATCGAACGTCGCATTGATCCGTGCATGTCGGAAGTTTTCCCTTGGGATCAAATTCCGAAGGCACATATGCGTATGCTGAGGAACGAACATAAGCCGGGGAACATGTCCGTGCTCGTCAGCGCACCAGTCACGGGCCTTCGCACCTTCGAGGATGTGCTCGAAGCGTCACGCGCGAGATTCGGATGACGGCTGAGAAAACCCACGTTAACGTCCGCAAGGGATATTTGCGCAACCATCCCTTGTGTCCGCTGTCATAAGCGGTAGCGTGGGCATTGCGCAGGTATGGGAGGTGTTTCGGTGGCGAATGAGAAGCCCGGGCCGTTCCGCACCAGGTTGCGAGTAAAGTCGAAGAGCGAGACCGTCGGTCAGGATTTGGCTGCGCCTCCCTCACCTCCGCGGCGCTCGCTCATGGAAGCGTTGCAGCAGGCTGCCACACAGACCGCGGTGCGACCGGACGAATCTTCCGACGCCGGCCATTCACAGAGCTCCCCCTCCCCTGCCAAGACCGAGGTTATTAGCCCGGCCACTCCTGTAACGGCCAAGCCTCTCTTCGACGAGAAGCCATCGCGCCCCACAAGGTTGACGAGGTCGTCCAGAATTGGGCGCCTCGCAGCGGCACGGTTGCGCCAGCTGGCGCGGCTCAAGGAGGAAGCAGAAGGTCTCGAGCGGATCGTGCGCGGAGAAGTCGAGGAGGCGACCGTCGAAATCGTCCATCGCGATCCTCGTCGCCGTCGCCGCTCGGCAAACAGCGATTTCAACCGACGTTCCTGAGAAAGCAGCGCACCCGCGCGTGTTCGGGATCTCAGCTGCTTCAAGCCGTCATCACCGCCCGATTTAGCAAGTGCGGCTAAATTGCTCGTGCTTCTCTGAAAATTGGCGTTCAAATTTCAGACTACTTGGCACGTGCTTCCTGATTCCGAGTTTTGAGGATGACCCAGCCTGAACCTGCAATCACCTCTTCAACCCCAGGCCTCGCGCGAGCGAATGACGCCATCGCAGCCGCCGAGCGTGTTCTGCAGATTGCCAAGACCGCTGTCAAAAAAAGAGTCGCAGAGGCTGGCGGACTTGATGCTTGCCAGCACGCAGCCCACGCGCTCGCCTGGCTTGCGACGTACGTGGAGGCGATGCGGCAGCTCAGGACATGGGCCGCGCGTTTGAGCGGAACGGGCCAATTTGGCGAGCTGGAACAGCTGCTGTTCACGCACGGAATTGCCGAGTACGCGGCACAAATCGCAGGCGGCATCCCCATGAGCCAGGGGGAAACGGCACGGCTCAGAGACATGGGGGTTGCCGCCGCCGACGCCCACAAATTTGCGCTGGATACAGCCGATTTCGTCGATAAAGGAACGAGCGATGCCGTCAAGCGTCGACTTGCTCAACTGATTGCTGAGCTGCCCCCCGGCGAGCTTGCCGGCCGAACCGCTCTCGACGAAACGCAAGCGGCCATTCGCGAACAGATGCGCCGGTTCTGCGAGGCGGAGGTTATCCCTCACGCGCACACGTGGCATCTGACCAACGCTTACATTCCACTAGAGACGATCGCAAAGCTCAGCGAGCTCGGCGTGTTCGGGATCTCGCTCCCCGAAGAGTACGGCGGGTTGGGTCTCGGCAAGGAGGCGATGTGCGTCGTCTCGGAGGAGCTGTCGCGTGGGTACATCGGCGTCGGATCTCTCGGTACCCGATCCGAAATCGCCGGTGAGCTGATCCTGGGCAGCGGAACAGAGGAGCAAAAGCAGAAATACCTGCCCAAAATTGCAAGCGGCGAAATTCTGCCGACTGCGGTTTTCACCGAACCCGACACCGGCTCCGATCTCGCCTCGCTGAAGACGCGCGCCGTCCGCGAGGGAAATGTTTACAAGGTCACTGGCCAGAAAACCTGGATCACGCACCCGGTCCGCGCTGACCTGATGACGCTTCTCGTGCGCACAAACCCGAACGATCCGGGCTACAAAGGCTTGTCGATGTTGCTCGCCGAAAAGCCCCGCGGGACAGACGAAAATCCCTTCCCGGCTCCGGGGATGAGCGGCGGCGAAATCGAGGTGCTCGGCTACCGCGGCATGAAGGAGTTCGAGATCTCCTTCGATAACTTCGAGGTACCCGTTTCAAATCTTCTCGGTGGCGTCGAAGGCCAAGGATTCAAGCAGCTGATGACGACGTTCGAGTCTGCCCGTATCCAGACAGCGGCTCGTGCCGTCGGCGTCGCCCAATCGGCACTTGACCTCGCCCTCGCCTATGCGCGCGAGCGCATACAGTTCGGGCGGCCGATCTATGACTTCCCGCGCGTATCGAACAAGATCGTCATGATGGCGACGGAAATCATGATCGCCCGCCAGCTGACCTATTACGCGGCACGCGAGAAGGATCAGGGCCGGCGCTGCGACCTCGAAGCCGGCATGGCGAAGCTGCTCGCCGCGCGTGTTGCCTGGTCTGCCGCCGATAATGCCGTGCAAATTCACGGCGGAAACGGCTTCGCGCTGGAATATCCCGTGTCCCGAGTGCTTTGTGACGCGCGCATTCTCAACATCTTCGAAGGGGCTGCAGAAATTCAGGCGCAGGTGATCGTCCGGCGCCTTCTGGAAGGCGCGAATTAGCCATCAGGACTGCCGAAGCTGGTTGCGGTGGTTGGCGGCACGACCACCGTTGACCGTGCCTCCCGCTCCATGCTCCATGGCATCGAGATTTCAAACGTGAATGAGTGACTGCACATGTCCACCACATCTTCCGATCCCGTTGTGATTGTTTCGGGTGCGCGCACGCCCATTGGCAGCTTCCAGGGCGTGTTTGCCTCCGTTCCGGCGCCGGAGCTCGGGTCCGTTGCGATCAGGGCCGCCGTCGAGCGCGCCGGCATCCAGCCGGACGAGGTCAGCGAGGTGCTGATGGGCTGCGTGCTTCCAGCCGGCATGGGGCAAGCCCCGGCGCGCCAGGCTTCGCGTGGCGCAGGGCTGCCAGACCACGTGCCCTGCACCACCGTCAACAAGATGTGCGGCTCGGGCATGAAGACGGTTATGATGGCCTACGAGGCCCTGCATGCCCGGCCCAACGACGTCATCGTCGCCGGCGGCATGGAGAGCATGACGAATGCCCCGTTCATCCTGCCGAAAATGCGTACCGGCCAGCGGCTCGGCCACACCCAGGTTTACGACCACATGTTCCTCGACGGCCTCGAGGATGCCTACGACAAGGGCCGGCTGATGGGCACGTTCGCTGAGGACACGGCGCAGGCTTATCAGTTCACGCGCGAGGCGCAGGACGCGTTCGCAGTCGAAAGCCTCAAGAGAGCGCGGACGGCCAACGAGGATGGCACGTTTGCGAAAGAGATCGTGCCGGTGACCGTCAAGGGCCGTAAGGGCACAACCGAAGTGACCCAGGACGAGCAGCCGTTTACAGCGGATCCCGCGAAGATCCCGCACCTCAAGCCCGCTTTCCGCGACGGCGGAACGGTTACCCCCGCCAACTCTAGCTCGATCTCCGATGGCGCGGCTGCGGTCGTCCTGATGCGTGAGAGCGAGGCGCGGCGGCGCAAGCTGCAGCCGTTGGCCCGCATCCTGGCGACAGCCACGCATGCGCAGGCACCGGCCTGGTTCACGACGGCGCCGATCGGTGCAATCAGCAAGGTGCTGGAGGCTGTGGGCTGGCGCGCTCAGGACGTGGGGCTTTACGAGATCAATGAAGCTTTCGCTGTCGTCACCATGGCGGCCATGCGCGACCTCGACCTTCCGCACGACAAAGTGAACGTGCACGGAGGGGCGTGCGCGCTCGGCCATCCGGTGGGCGCGTCGGGCACCCGCATTATCGTGACGCTGCTCAACGCAATGGAGAAATACAATCAGACCAAAGGCGTCGCGTCGCTCTGTATCGGTGGCGGCGAGGCGACTGCCGTAGCGATCGAGCGCGTGGTCTAAATCACTGCTACGCACCCCTTAATAATCTCTCGAGCAGCAGACGCAGATGCACGTCCTGTGGCGGGTTCTGTTCTTCCTCGTGCAGCCGTCGCATCTGGCTCTGCTGCTCATCGGCTTGGGGCTTCTCATTCTCTTTCTCCACCCAACTCGCGCACGATTGGGCAAGCTGCTTGCAGCGACGGGTTTTGTGGCGCTGGTGGTGCTCGGCTTTTCGCCGATCGGATACGCCTTGCTCCTGCCTCTGGAAGAGCGATTTCCTCGGCGGGAGCTGCCGACAGGGCAAATTAGAGGAATCATTTTCCTCGGTGGTTTCGAGGATCCCAGCGTGAGCCACGCGCGCTCGGCGCTAATCCTCAACGAATCCGCGGAGCGATTGACCGAGGCCGTGCTCATTGCGCGAGCCTTTCCTGACGCGAAGATCGTCTTCACGGGCGGCGCGTCGGAAATCTTCATGCGGAGCCCAAGTGGTGCCTCTGCTGTTGGTGGATTTCTCGAAGCGGCGGGAATTCCGGCCGAGCGGATCGTTCTCGAAGACCGGTCCCGCAACACGTACGAAAATGCCATCGAGACCCGCAAGCTGGTCGACCCGAAACCCGGGGAACACTGGCTTCTCGTCACGTCTGCGTGGCACATGCCGCGCGCTGTAGGAACGTTTCGTCATGCCGGGTTCGACGTAATCCCGTGGCCTACGGATTACCGAACCCGCGGTACACAGGACTTTCTTTTGCTTTCCGACAAGCTGACCGAGGGACTTCGGCGCACCGATACGGCCGTGCGCGAGTGGATTGGATTGATCGCTTATTGGCTCCTCGGTCGGTCCGAGGCGCTATTTCCAGCCCCTTCCCCGACGGCCTGAATCGAACAGAATTTTTGCTAATGGCTGGTTCGGGGGGAAAATGCCTACGCCAATTGCGGAAAAGAGTGCCCAGCGCGATCGCTGGATCGCGGTTTATATCGGCGCATTGTCGGTCGTCCTCGCCATATGCGCGCTCGGCGGAGAAAATGCTGCCAAAGAAGCGAGCAGTAAAAATATCGAAGCCGCGAACACATGGGCCTGGTTTCAGGCCAAGAACATGCGTCGTGACGCGCTCCGACTGCAAACCGCAGAGCTGGAGCTGTTTCTCGCCACTCAGCTCAATCTCGATGAGGCGACGCGGAAAGCGTTCACGGATCGCATCTCAGCCTATCGCCAGCAGGAAGCGCTGTTGACCACCGAACCGGAAACCGGCGAGGGCCTCAACGAGCTTTTCGCGAAGGCAAAGGCGCTGGAAGCCGAGCGGGATCTCGCGCGCAAGCAGGACCCATTCTTCGACAACGGGCAAGCCCTTCTGCAAATTGCCATTGTGCTCGCATCCGTCGCCATTGTTTCAGGCGGAAGCCTCGCACTGACGATAAGCGCAATATTGGGACTGGCGGGGACGGCTTCGACCCTGCACGGCTTCTGGCTGGGCGCTTCAGACGGCCTCGACTCGTTGAAAGCGCTATTTCCACTTTTCTTCTGATAGCGGAGAAGTGCGCGCTCGGCTCAGGAAAACAGTGCCACCCCCCCGGCTGCAACGGCACTAAGGATTACCACGAGCCAGGGCGGCGCGTTCCACATGTAGAGCGCAAGGAAGGCTGCTACACCGATGGAAAAATCGACTGCGCTATTGATACCCGACGTCCAGACAGGATCGTAGAGCGCCGCGAGCAGCAATCCCACAACCGCTGCGTTAATGCCGCGCAGCGCTGATTCCGCCCATGACGGGCGACGCAGCTCCTCCCAGAACGGCAGCGTTCCGATCACGAGCAAAAACGACGGCAGGAAGATTGCCATCAGGCAAAACGCTGCCGTTCCCCAGCCGCCAATGACGGCTCCGAGATAAGCGGCAAACGTGAAGAGCGGTCCCGGCACAGCCTGCGCAGCGCCGTATCCGGCAAGATACTCATCAGTTGTCACCCACCCCGGCGGCACGACCTCCGCCTGGAGAAGAGGCAGTACGACGTGGCCACCGCCAAAAACCAACGATCCTGACCGATAGAAGGAATCGAAAAGCAAGACTGCATTACTACTCGTGCCTTTCGCGATGATCGGCAGGCCGATGAGTAGCGCAAAGAAAATGACCAATGCGGCAATGCCCGCAGCACGCCCTACCGGCAACGGAATGTAGATGTGGTCGCCGACGGGGGCTCGACCGCGCAGCAGAGTAAGTCCGACGAGCCCACCGAAAATTATGGCCCCGATCTGTCCCCAAACGTTTGGCGCGGCCAGAGCGATTATCGCTGCGGCGACCGCCAACGTCGCCCTTTCCCTGTCTGGCGTAAGGGAGCGCGCCATCCCGAGCACAGCCTGCGCCACGACCGCGACGGCCGCGATTTTAAGGCCTTGCAACCAACCAATGCCGGCCGCATCACCAATCGCCGTCACGCCGTAGGCGAACAATACAAGCGCGATGGCCGACGGCAGCGTGAATGCTGTCCAGGCGGCAAGCGCACCCAGATAGCCAGCGCGGTAAAGCCCGGTGGCGATCCCTACCTGGCTGCTCGCCGGTCCGGGCAGGAATTGGCAGAGCGCGACAAGATCGGCATAAGTCCGCTCATCCAGCCATTTTCGGCGCGCGACGAACTCCTCCCGGAAATATCCCAGATGGGCTACCGGTCCGCCGAACGAGGTGAGCCCCAAGCGCAAAAAAACGAGGAACACCTCAAAAATGCTCGAGCGGTGGGAAGGTACTTCAGGTCGGCGTGTCGTATTCATTCAGGCCCAAATGAGTGTGAGCGGCCTAGCCCGCTGCCTCCCTTACCCGAGCATCATCCGGTGATCGCCGAAAGGCTCAACGCTCGTTACCTTGATGGACAGCCTTAGCAACGTATTTCGCGACCGCGGCGATTTCGGCTTCGCTCAGCACTTCATCGAATGGTGGCATGTTGCCGACGCCATTCTTTACCGCGTTGATCACCTTTTCCTCATCGGGCTTCAGCTCGTCGAGGTTGGGCCCGATCCTGCCGGTTGCTTCGGCTGCTTTCAGCGTATGGCAAAGGGCACAAGACGGCTCGGCCTTTTCGAGAAATACCTGTTTTCCCAACTCCAGGTCTTCCCCGCGAGCGGACCCGCAAAGTAACCCGGAGCTGAACAACAACAGCAGCGCGCCGACGCGAATGACTTGCGACATTTTCCAATCATTTTATGCAGGCTGAAGAAAAGGGCGAATTCTGCTCCCTCGCAGAATTCGCCCGCCCTGTCGTCAGACCACAGTCACTGCGACCGCGTGTGCACGCCAGCCGTTATGGCCATAGCCACGCTCGTTCTCCTCGAACTCCTCAGGCTGCGTATTGCCGGCCACGTCTGTCGCGCGGCTCGCGATAATGTGCGTGCCCGGCTTGAGATCGGCTGCCAGCACGAAGGTCCGCCATGCATATTTGCCGAGATCCGGTCCCACAAACCGCGCCTCCTGCCAGGTCTGACCACCGTCCGTGGTCACCGCGACGCTCTTGACGGATTTGTTTCCTCCAAAAGCAACGCCGTAAATGAGAACAGGCCCCTGATCTGTCTCCTTCAGTGGATGCGTGATCCACGATTTGACTGACATCTCCCACATGGACGGCTGATCCGGCGCACCTTTCTGGCCCGGCGGCCTTACGCGATAGCCGGTCCGCTGAATCGTCGCATCGCTTTCCTTCTCGGTGAACGCCAATTTCTTGATGTATTTGACGTTGTTCACGCCATAATAGCCCGGCAACACGAGCCGCAATGGGCCTCCGTGGGCGAGTGAAATCGGTTTGCCGTTAATCTCCCAAGCGAGAAGCGCGTCCTCGAGAGCCGCAATCGGCACCGAGCGCTCCACCATGATCGTCTTGGGATCGATGTTCGCTGGCAGCTGTTCGCCTCCTGTACCGGTGATAAAGTTGCGTCCGTCGGCAAGGCCGCCCATGGCTTTGACGACCTCGCGAACCGGAACACCACTCCAAATCACGTTTCCGGCGGCGCCAACCGTCCAGGGCGTGCCGCTGGCCTTGTGCTTATGGAACCCGCGGCCGTTGCCCGAGCACTGCAGCACCATCGCCACGCTTTCGAGGCCAAGCTTTTTCAGATCCGCCAAGGTTTTCTTGCCGGGATTGCGCACGCCTTCGATTTCGATCTCCCAGGCATCACGATTGGCGACGATGGATTCGTCAGGCGCAGGCACATTGTTGCGGACATAAAGCATGTCCTCTGGCGTGATGCCGCTGGTGCCGAAAAATTCGCGCTTCGTCTCCAACGTTTCGCTTGAATGCACGATCATGGCATCAGGATTCTTCCACGCCGCGTATTGCGGCAGCGGCTTGGCCTCCTGAGCCGATGCTGATGAAATTCGCAATTGATCGGACAGTGCCGTGGCCATCCCGGCAGAGCCCGCCGCTATAAGGAAGTGTCTTCGCGGAAGCTGAAACTGTTTCATGTTTTTCCTCTCCTTGGTCGCTCCCCAACTGGCCGCTGGTCATTGCGGCGATGGTCCTGTTTTGTTCTAATTTCAACTGGGCGGCGTTATGAGCCCAGCCCCAACGGGCAGTATCGGAAACCCTGGTCCAACTGGCAATAGGCGGCATTAGCCGACGCGGGATGTCGGCGGCATTTCATGCCGTGCGCTCGCCAATAACTGAAACGAATTAGCTCACCGGCGTGAGCCGAGTGAGCATGGCAGGCCCCATCTCCGCGATATAGATGCAACCATCTGAGGCCAAGGCGCAGCCGTGCCCGACGGTACCGAACGTCCGACAGCGCCCAATAAGCTCGCCCTCGGCTGAGTAGAGCGACAGACGCGGCGTGTGATCTGTAACGAGAAAACCGCCTTCGGGCGTCGGCTCGACGGCCATCGGCTTGTATAGGCCGCCGATTTGGCCGAGCCATTTGCCGTCCCGGTCTAGGATCTGCACGCGATTGTTTTCGCGATCACCGACGAGAAGACGTCCCGCGCGGTCTATGGCGATTGCATGGGGGGTCGAGAATTCCAACGGCCCCGCACCGGGCTTTCCCCACGTTGCCAGCAATCGTCCATCGGCAGAGAAACGATGGATGCACGAATTCCCGTAACCGTCGGCGACGTAAATCTCGCCGTCCGGCGCCTCCACGGCATCGGCAGGGTGGTTGAACGGCTCACCGAAACGCGGCTCGTCGCGCGCGCCAAGAACGCGCTCGCAGCGCCCGTCATTGCTGAACACGAAAATCCGATGGCCGTCGAAATCGGTAATGTAAACGCGGCCCGTCGCGGAAGCCCGGATGTAGTGCCCGGCCACGATGTCGGGCACCGACCACTGATCGACAAGCGAACCATCCGGATCGAAAACGAGGACGGCCGGATCGTTGCGCAACAGGACAGCGACCCGACCGGATGACATTACGGCGACGTCCGTTATCCCGTCATAAGAGAGCTGCGCCGGCAGGTTTCCCCAAGGCCGTTCAACCTTGTAGCGCCGCTCCCCAAGGCCGACGAACTGATCGCGCGTGGTCATGTCAAATACTCGCTGTTATTCCGGTGGCCTGCGAAGGTGCCAGTCGGTTGCGTTCTGGTAAGCCCACGCGATGCGAAGCGCCAAAGCCTCATCGTAGGACCGGCACAGGATCTGCAGCGAGGTCGGAAGCCCTTGGCTGTCGAAACCGTTCTGCAGCGCCACGCCCGTCAGATCAAGGAAGTTCGCGAAGCGCGTGAAATGTGCCGGCGCTTTCGTCTGATCCACCTCGTCGATGGGCAACGCGGTGGTCATGGTGGTCGGCGTCAGCAGCGCGTCTATGCCGTCGAATGCAGCCGCAAACTGCTGCTTCCGCTCATTTCGCTTGTGGAGCGCCTCGAGGTAATCCTTCGCAGAAATATTGCGACCTGCGGCGAGACGCGGCCGGACATGAGGATCGAGCGGCGCATTTTCGTCGTCGATCAGCTCGTGCAGGATCGCGTAGCCTTCCGCGGCCATGATGCGCAGATTGAGCTCCGCGACGTCGGCGAATCCGAACGGCAGCTGGATGTCGACGATTTCGGCGCCGAGCTGTGCCAACACCTCCACGGACGCATCATAGGCCGCGAGCACTTCAGCCGATGCGAAGGCACGCTCCGATTCAGGCAGCCGCGCAAGCCGCAAGCCTTTCACGCCGCGCTTCAGCTGCGGCATGGGATCAGTGTACGGCAAGCCGCGGGTGCGGGGATCGAGCGGATCGGGTCCTTGCAGGACGGTGTAGAGTAGCGCCGCGTCCTCAACCGTGCGCGCCATTGGCCCTGGCGTATCGAGCGTCGGGCTCAGCGGCAGAACGCCGAAATTGCTAATGCGGCCGGCGGTCGTCTTGAGACCAGTGATACCGCACCAGGATGCCGGCAAACGCACCGAGCCGCCCGTATCCGTGCCAATCGCCCACGGCGCGAGACCGGCAGCTACAGCGACACCGGAGCCGCTGCTGGAGCCCCCGGGCGTACGCGCGCGATTGGGATCCCATGGGTTCCAGGGCGTGCCCAAACGCGTATTCGTGCCCCAGCCGCCCATGGCGAATTCTACGGTGTGGGTCTTGCCGAGCACGATCATGCCCTGGGCGATCATGCGCCGGGCGAGCGTGGCCGTGCATTTGGAGACGCGGTTGCGCCAGACCTCGCAGCCGCCCGTCGTCACCTTGCCCTCGAACTCGATCAAATCCTTGAGGGCAACCGGCACGCCATGAAGCGGGCCAACGGCGTGACCCGATACGATTGCGCGTTCCGCGCTCTGCGCCGCAAGTCGTGCGTCGTCGGCGTAAACCTCCACGAATGCGTGCAGCTTGGGCTCCTTCTCTGCAATCCGCTCGAGAAAGGCCTCAACGACATCAACCGGCGAAAGGCGCTTGGCTGCAATTTCCGCGGCAAGTTGATGAGCTGGCAGTTGCGTAGGGTGAAGCTGGGACATTCGCTCGATCTCTCAAAATTGCAGGATTCAGCCGGCGCTGAACATGGTTTGAGGGAGCCAGGTGGCGATCTCCGGAAAGATCGTCAGGATGACGATACTCGCACAAAGCAGTAAGAAGAACGGCAAGACCGACCGCGCCACGAAGAGAATGTCGTGTCCGGTTAAGCCCTGGACGACGAACAGATTGAAGCCGACCGGCGGCGTGAGCTGCGCGATTTCAACCACGATGACGATGAAGATCCCGAACCAGATCAAATCAATCTGCGCGGCCTGAACCATAGGCATGATGATGGCCGTGGTCAAAACCACCATCGAAATGCCGTCCAGGAAGCACCCAAGGATCAGGTAGAGAATGGCCAGCGCGAAAATCAGCTCGTAGGCTGAAAGGCCCATCGCTCCGATCCAGGAAGCTAACGCTCTGGGGATTCCCGCATAACCCATGGCGACCGACAGAAATGCTGCCGTCGCGATGATGAAGCCGATCATGCATGAGGTACGCGTTGCCCCGTAAAGGCTCAGCTTGAAGTTTTCCCAGGTGAGACTGCCGGAGAACAGTGCGATGAGCAGCGAGCCCACAACGCCAAGCGTTGCCGCCTCCGTGGCCGTCGCGATACCCGTGTAAATCGAGCCGATAACCGCCACGATCAGGAGCACAGTCGGCAGCAGCAAACGCACGCGCCGGACCTTTTCCCAAAAACTCAGGCCCTGCTCGGCCTTTGGCATGCGATCTTTATTGATCAGCGACCAGATCGCGATGTAGGCCATGAACATAGCGACGATCATCAGCCCCGGCAGAACGCCTGCGAGAAAAAGGCGAGCGATCGAAACGTTCGCGGAAACCCCATAAACGATCAGAATGATCGAAGGCGGAATCAAAAGACCGAGTGTGCCTGAGGCCGCCAGCGAGCCGACGCTGATTTTTTCTTCATAGCCGCGACGCTTCAGCTCGGGCAGGGACATTTTGCCGACCGTCGCCGCGGTTGCCGCCGACGAGCCACTGACGGCCGCGAAAATCCCGCAGCCGATAACGTTCACGTGCAGCAGCCGGCCGGGCAACCGCTGGACCCACGGCGCAAGGCCGTGGAAAAGATCGTCAGCCAACCGAGTTCGAAAAAGAATTTCGCCCATCCAAATGAAAAGCGGGAGCGCCGTCAGGGACCAGCTGCTCACCGAGCTCCAAATCGACGAGGGCATGACGAGGTCGATCGGCGCATCGACGAGAAGCATGGCGATGATGGCCACGCCCGCGAGAGCAATCGCGATCCAGATACCGCTCGCGAGGAGCACCAGCAGCGCAACAATCAGAATTGGGCTGAAATAAACGGCGTCCATGCGCTGGCCTATTCAGTGAACTCTTCGGAACTTTCCCCGGTCATGTAGCCCGCCTGTTCCCCCCGAAGGACCAGAACGAACTCGTGAATTAGGGCAATCAGGAAAAGAATGGCACCCGCGGCCATCGTTGACTGAGGAATCCAGAGCGGGACCGGCATCATGCCCGTGGAAATGTCATTGAACGTGTAGGAGTCGATCACCATCCGCACGGAGAAGATGGCGAACATGCCACTGAGCACGATCGCCAGTCCCAGGCACCAAATTTCGATGAGCCGCCGGACTGGTTCTCGAAAACGTGTGATCAGGAGGTTTACGCGGATGTGCCCGCCCGTGCGCAGCGTATGAGCGAGTGCAAAAAAGATCGAGCCGGCCATCGCAAATCCGGCGAATTCGCCGGCGTCGATAATCAGCATTCCCAACAGTCGGCCAATAATCTGGACCAACGTCAGGAGTGCAATGAGGATCATACACAACGCGGCGAGAACTGCGCCCGCCGCGTAGACTCTGTTGAGGACCGTGAGCATCGGCCGCGTTACTTCTTAACCTTGCTACGGAACTCGCTGATGATCTTCTCCCCGTCGGCCCCGGCGCTCTTGACCCACTCTTCGATGAGCTGATCGCCAATCTTGCTGAGCTCCTGCATCAGGGTCTCAGACGGCTGACGGACCTCCATGCCATTGGACTTGAGAGTGTCGATCAGCTTGCTGGTCTCGGTCGCCGCGAGTTCCCAGCCGCGCTCCTCGGCCTTCTTGCTGGCCTCGAGCACAGTCTTTTGCGTGTCGGCATCGAGGCGGCTAAACATGCGCTCGTTGACAATCACAATGTTCCACGGCGCCATGGCCTTCACTTCATAGAAATACTTCACGAAGTCCCAGGCCTGCGTGTCGACGCCCGTCGCAGGAGACGTAATCATCGCCTGGATGACGCCGGTCGAGAACGCCTGCGAAACCTCGGACTGCTGCACCGTGACAGGGATAGCGCCCATCAGCTCGGCAAGGCGGCCGGTGACAGGGTTGAACGCGCGAAACTTCACGCCCTTGAAGTCGCTGACCGAGTTGATCTCCTTGCCGGAGTAGAACGAGTTCGCCGGCCAGGGCACCACGAACAGCAGGCGCATGCCCTGCGACTTCAGGCGAGCCTCGATGTACGGCCGCGTGATCTCGAGGAGAATGCGAGCTTCGTCCTGGTTCTTGGCGAGGAACGGCACGGCATCGACGCCAAAAACAGGATATTCGTTGGAGTGCATCGACATCAACAGCTCGCCGATCTGCACCTGACCGGTCTGAACCGCGCGCTTCACCTCCGGCTGCTTGATGAGCGAGTCCTCGGGGTGGACGACAATCTCGAGCTTGCCGTTGGTCGCCGCCTTCACCTCGTCGACGAACTGAATGATGTTGCGGGTGAAGTAATTCCGCTCGTTCGAGCGGACAGGCATGTTCCACTTCTCGGCGAGAGCGGCAGTGCTTACCGCGACGCTCGCCAGTAGACTCCCCGCCGCCAAAATAGTCTTAAGAACGCGGTTCACGATTGCTCCTCCGTTTTAAAACGCTTGATCCCATTGGCGCTGACAACCACCAGCGCCTCAAAGGTCCGATTTCGCGAGATCCCAAAGCAGTCGGTAGGTGGCGGTCGAGATCACCTCTGCTCCTGGGTTTTGGAAACGCTCATTCATCAAATTCCTCACGGCAGACAGGTCCGAACCGTCGATCAGCACGTACCAGTCGCCAGCGCCCGGGCTGGAAGCATCGGGGTTCGTCAGGGTCTTTGACAGCTCAGGATCTCCCTCGACCAGATGCATGGAAATAATCCCGAGGAGCATTCCCGGATCGAGCAGCTCGCCCAGCTTCTCCCGCAGCGCCGACTGATCATCGGACGGATTGGGGCGCAGGCGCACCACGCCTAAGACGCCACCCCGGCCCTGACCGCGGCTGACAGTAATCCGGCCAACAACACGGCCAGGATTGCGGAAACGCGAAATATGATGCTTCGACCAATCGGTCTGGTTGGCCAAAACTTTCTGATAGGCGGGGCTGTTCAGGACCTCGAAGGTCTCGGTGGAGTAGGTGCAGAAGTACTTCGTCGGTGCCTCTTCCGCGATCCAACGGCGCGCCTCGATGAAGCCTTCGATCGCCACGCGCTCGGCAAGGTGCTCTCGGTCGTACCAGAGGTTGAAGTCGTCCTCTTCGGCAGGATCCACATCCATGGACGTGATGAGCATCCCCTTACCGCGCAATGGCATTTGTCTCTCCCCTCGCAAGTTTGACAGCCCTGTAAACGCCAACTCGGCAACAGTGTCAAAGCGCCTTTGTGGGCGCCAAGCACACGCGTGGGAGAATGTCGCAGGAAATTGGAGGCCACGCTGGTTGGCTAGCTAACAGATCGAATAGGCTAAACGAGTTTGTTGGAACTTGTGAGCGACAAACGCTTAACGTTCCGCGGAGCGCAAGAGCAAGCGCATAACATCTCGCCTCTCAAGCGGGCGCCGCATTCTTCTCTTCTGCGAACGACTTTCCGAGGAGAGAATGGTCGGGGCAGAGGGATTCGAACCCCCGGCCCCCTGCTCCCAAAGCAGGTGCTCTACCAGGCTGAGCTATGCCCCGACAACGTAGAAGATGCGCTGATTTCTGGGGTCTTTCAATCGCTCCGTCAAGTCCTGAACCGCGCTCAACCCACACGGCTCAATGTGTGCGCGCTTCGGGGGGCAAGGCCGTGGCAGCCGCCGAGCGACTGCTTGATGGTTCTGGCTGCCTTCCGCCCTCCTACTCCTTCACCGCGCCGGTCATGGACGAGACGTAGTGCTCGACGAAGAAGGAATAGAGGATCACCACCGGGAGCGACCCGATCAGAGCGCCGGCCATCAACGCACCCCACTCGTAGACGTCGCTGCGTACGAGCTCCGTCAGCACGCCCACCGGAACGGTCTTGTTCTCCGACGAAGCGATGAAGGTGAGCGCGTAGATGAACTCGTTCCACGACAGGGTAAAGGCGAAAATCCCTGCGGAGATGAGCCCCGGCACCGATAGTGGCAGAAGCACTTTGGTCAGGATCTGCCACCGCGATGCACCGTCGATCAGCGCGCACTCCTCAAGCTCATAGGGGATGGAGCGGAAGTAGCCCATCAGAAGCCACGTGCAGAAGGGCACGAGGAACGTCGGGTAAGTGAAGATGAGCGCCAGCTTGGTGTCGTAGATGCCGAACTTGAACACCATGAGCGCCAGCGGAATGAACAGGATGGAGGGCGGCACAAGATAGGCAAGGAAGATCGCCAGCCCCACGTACTTCGAGCCGGTAAAGCGGAGCCGCTCGATGGCATAGGCCGCGAACACGGAGGTCACCAGCGAAACGAATGTTGAGGCCACTGATATGACGATCGTGTTCCACAGCCAGCCAGGGTACGACGTCTCGAACAGCAGATACTTGATGTGATCGAGCGTCGGCTCGACCACCCAGAACGGGCTGTAGTTCGAATAGTCGGTGAGCTGGTGGTTCGGCTTCACCGCCGTGATCGCCATCCAGTAGAACGGGAACAGCAGCACGAAGACGAACACGGCAAGCGGCAGGTAAACCGTCACGATCTGGCGAGGCAGCCGTTCGAGATACCCCATGCCGCCTTCATCGCCGACCTCGACGTTTGCAACAGGTTCTTTTCGGGAGGTTGCGAGCGTCATCGAAGAACTCCCGTTAGTCCGTGCCGCCCTGCTGCCAGCGACGGCGCTGCAGGCCGAAGTAGCTGAACAGGATGGCTGCGAGCAGGAATGGGATCATGGCCACGGCGATCGCCGCACCTTCGCCAAGCTGACCGCCGGGGATGGCTCGCTGAAAGCTCAGCGTGGCCATCAGATGGGTGGCGTTGAGCGGGCCGCCGCGCGTCAGCACATAAATCAGCTGGAAGTCGGTGAAGGTGAACAGCACCGAGAACGTCATCACAACGGCGATGATCGGTGTCAGCATCGGCAGCGTGATGTAGCGGAACCGCTGCCAGGGCGTGGCCCCGTCAAGCGTTGCCGCCTCGTGCAACGACGGCGGAATCGTCTGAAGGCCCGCGAGCAGCGAGATTGCCACGAAGGGAACGCCGCGCCAGACGTTTGCTGCGATGACGGACGCGCGCGCATTGGTGGCGTCACCGAGGAAGTTGATGGGCGTATCGATCAGGCCCATGCGGATAAGGGCCCAAGAAATGATCGAAAACTGCGCGTCGTAGATCCACCAGAAGGCAATAGCCGAGAGCACCGTCGGCACCACCCAGGGCAACAGTACGATCGCGCGGAAGAAGGCCTTGAAGGGCAGATGCTTGTTGAGGATCAGCGCGAGCCAGAGCCCCAGGGCAAACTTCAGGACCGAGGCGACGAACGTGTAAAGAAGCGTATTGAAGACGGACAGCCAGAAAACCGAGTCTTCCCAGAGCAGCTCGAAGTTTTCCAAGCCGACGAAAACGCCCTCCCGGCCGATGCGCGTATCCGTGAAGGCCAGCCACATGCCCAGCCCCAGCGGATAGGTGAGGAACACAAGCAGGAACACTGCCGCTGGCAGCAGAAATAGAAAACCGAGCAGATTTCGACCTTGCGAAAGATCGATGCGCTCCAACCACGAGCGCCGCGGTTCAGGTCTTGCTACGGCAATGCTCATGCTGACCTCGGATGCACGTGAGGCTGCCGCGCACCGCTGGCATGGCCTCCAAAACCCAAGTCCATCTCCCGGACCGAAGAGCCCGGGAGATGTTCGTTTGTTGGCGATAACGTTCGCCGATTAGACGCGATAGTAGCGGTTCGCGCGCTGCTCGGCGCGCTTCGCCGCTTCCTCTGGCGTCCTCTGACCAGTTGCGGCCTCGGCGACCATGTCGACGACGATGTAGTCCGCCATGACGGCCGCAGAGGCATAGCCGAGCGGCCCGGCGTAGCCATTCGGCCGGAGTGTGGCCGAAGCCTGAGCGTACGGCGCGTGTACCGGATCCGCCGTCCAGACCGGGTGGTTCTCGTAAGCCTTTAGCGGCTGGCAGCAGTAGGCGCTGGCACCCTCGAGCCACGCGTCGAACTGCGGCTTGTCGTACATGAACTGCAGGTAGGCGAGTGCTGCCTGCGGATACTTCGTGTACTTGAAGATTACCGCAGAAGTGGTCTGGTGCAGCTCCACCTTCTTGCCGATTGGGCCGACCGGGAAGTTCGTCGTCCGGATGTCCGCCGCCATATCGGCAAGCTTCGGATCGTTCTTGGCGGAGTAGTACAGCGACACGCCGTTGGCGGTCATGGAGATTTCGCCCGCCAGGAACGCGCGATTGTTGTTGACGTCCAGCCAGCTCTCGGTGCCCGGGATGAAGGTCTGGTACAACTCACGGGCGTAACGGAGCGCCGCAATCGTCTCCGGACTGTTGATGACGACCTTGCCGTTCTCGTCGACCATCTTGCCGCCGTGGCTCCAAAGGATCCAGTGGCAGAAGTTGTTGCCATCGCCGACGCCGTGGCCCAGGGTGAAGCCCGCTGGATGCCCGATACCCTTCAGAGCCTTGCAGAGCTCGAGGAACTCGTCGGTCGTCTCGGGGAATTTCGAGAAGCCCGCCTCTTTGACCCAGCTTTCGCGATAGCAAACGGCGTTGCCGATGGCGGCGAGCGGAAGGGCGATCCAGCGGCCATCGCGCTTGGCATAGCCCTCCAGACCCTCATACCAGCCGCCGTATTGTTGGCCGAGATACTCGGCGAGCTCCGACACATCGAGGAGCTTATCGGGATACTGGTGAGCGTCGTCGAACCACACCCAGATGATGTCCGGACCGGAGCCCACGTTGGCAGCGACCGCCGCCTTCGGCCGGATGTCCTCCCAGCTCTCCTTGTCAATACGAACTTCAACCCCCGTCGCTTCGGTGAATTTCTTGGTGTTGGCGAGCCAGGCATCTTCCTCGCCCTTCACGAAGGGTGCCCAGCGGAGAACGCGGAGCGACGCGCCCTTCTCGGGGACATACTTAGGCGCCTGAGCGCGAGCAGGGCTGCTGCCTAGGATCGGCAAGCCGGTAGCGGTCGCAGCGGCGAGGCCACCGCCCGCAATCATAAAATCACGCCTTGTAAGCTTCATGGGGTTCCTCCTTGAACGAAGCCAATTATCAAGTTGAGTGGCAATTCTTGCCCTCGTTGTTTTATTGATCGCCGGGGAGCAGGTTCTCAAATCCGCTTGCCAGTTTCGCTGTCGAACAAGTGCACCAACGCGGGATTGGGCGAGAGCCGAATGGTATCGCCCGGACCGACGCCGACGCGCTCCCGGAACACAGTTACAATATCCTGGCCGGCCAATTTTGCGTACACCTGCGTCTCGGACCCGGTCGGCTCGACGACGACCACATCTGCCGGAATGCCGTTTTCCGAATCTATGACGAAGTGCTCGGGCCGGATACCGTAAATGACCGGCCGTCCATCCGATCCCTGCGGAACTTCCTTCACCGGCAGGGAGACTCCCGTATCGGTGACCACCCGCGGCGTGCCGTCCGCTACGATCTTACCCTTAATGAAGTTCATGGCCGGCGAGCCAATGAACCCCGCAACGAAAAGATTTGCCGGATAATCGTACAGCTCCAGCGGCTCGCCAACCTGCTCGACGATGCCGTCATGCATCACGACGATCCGGTCGGCCATCGTCATGGCCTCAATCTGGTCGTGCGTGACGTAGACGGTCGTCGTCTTCAACCGCTGATGGAGCTCCTTGATCTCCGTGCGCATCTGCACGCGCAACTTCGCGTCAAGGTTGGACAGTGGCTCGTCAAACAGGAACACCTGCGGGTCGCGAACGATGGCGCGGCCCATGGCAACGCGCTGGCGCTGGCCACCCGACAGCTGGCGCGGATACCTCTCGAGGAGATGTTTCAGGCCCAGGATTTCGGCAGCTCGGTTTACCCGCTGTTCGATCTCGGCCCTCGGCGCGCCCTTCAACTTTAGAGAAAACGCCATATTGTCCGCCACCGTCATGTGCGGATAAAGGGCGTAATTCTGAAAGACCATTGCAATGTCCCGCTCCTTTGGCGGGACATGGTTGACGACGCGGTTGCCGATGAGGATTTCGCCGGCCGTGATGCTTTCGAGGCCGGCAATCATTCGGAGCAAGGTGGATTTGCCGCAACCGGATGGCCCGACCAGGATGACGAACTCGCCATCTGAGATGTCAATGGAAACGCCGTGAATAACGCGCGTAGACCCGAACGATTTGCGAACGTCCCTGATCTCTACGGAGGCCATCTTAGGCTGATTCTCCCCTAGGAGCTGCAGTCTGACGATCGGCTCACTTGCCGGAGCCTTTGCCGCTATCAGTAAGCGGCGGGTCGCTTGCTACCATACTGGTCGGGGATTGCAATACTTGTCGCTTTTTCAATCAGCAGCGGGGCCAAGCTCGTAAAGGTTTGAATGTGAATATCGGATTGCCGCGAAATCTGGCCGACGATCGCCGTCCTGTCGGGAGCCAACTTGCCGCGAGCAACCGATTGGAATTAGGCCGTCACCATTTCGGCGCGTCGGCGCAGCTCCTGAGGATCGAGGATCGTCATGCCGCGTCCCCGATGAATGGCGATGATGCCGGCTTGCGCGAGGGTCTTGAGCATACGGCTCACGGTTTCGAGGGTAAGGCCCAGATACTCGGCCATTTCGGTTCGGGACAGCGGCAGGTCAAAGGTCAGCTGATCGGCGACACTCTCTTCACCGCAGTTACTTCCTCGCATCTTCTCCGCGCAGAGCAGAAGGAGCGTTGCAACCCTCTCCAGCGCGGTCTTGCGGCCAAGTAGAAGCATCCACTCGCGCGCATGATCGAGGTCTTGCAGCATACGTTGTATAAGAAGCTCCTGCATCCCCCGGTGTGCGCGCAACAGCCCCTCGAACTGAGGCTTGGAAAAGCAGCAGAGCTCCACGTCCGTCGCCGCCTCTGCCACGATGGTACCGTTCTCGGCAAACGGCCGCCCGATGAACTCCGGCGGGAATTGAAGACCCACGATCTGCGTTCGCCCGTCGCCCAGGGAGCGCGACAATCGCACGGCACCGGACACGATGTTGGCAACGATTCCTCCTTCGGCACCGTTGCTGAAGATCGGGCTGCCGGCACGCACATGACGGCGCCAGGCCATGCGGCTGAGCTCGGCCAGCGCTGACGTAGGCAGAGCACGGCACAGGGCGACGTCTCGGATTGGGCAGGTTCGGCAGTAGTTGCTGCGCATGTCCCCTTCTCCGTCGGGCCGGCAGGATCTTGTCAGACCGGCAACGACTTGGCGCTGCGCGTTGCAGGTTCAGCACAATTCGCCGCAAGAGGATCTGATCTGGATCAAGCGCGCGTGTCGTCCTTGCCGCAGAGTCTCCCTCCAACGCCATTCAAGAATGGGGGAGATGCCGCGATGGCAACGGCTGCAGCCATCCACGACTCAGATCATCCGCACGGCTGGCGTCGCTGGCTCCTGTCCACCAACCACAAGGACATCGGCACCTTGTATCTGATCTTCTCCATGGTGGGCGGGATTGTCGGTGGCCTGCTTTCACTTGGAATTCGGTTGGAGCTACAGGAGCCGGGGCTTCAGTATTTCTCCAACCCGCACATGTTCAACGTGTTCACGACGGGTCACGGGCTGATCATGGTCTTCTTCATGATCATGCCGTCCCTGTTCGGCGGGTTCGGAAACTATTTCGTGCCGCTCATGATCGGCGCGCCGGATATGGCCTTCCCGCGGATGAACAACATCTCGTTCTGGCTGCTGCCGGCGTCATTCACTCTTCTAATCCTCTCGCTGTTCGTGGACGGCGCCGGGCCGTGTGTCTTCAGTTTCGATCCGGCGAAGCTTGATCTCGGAGGCTGCGGCGCAGGTGTGGGCTGGACGGCCTATGCGCCGCTGTCGACGACCGGGCATCCCGGGCCGGCCATGGACTTTGCGATCCTTGCGCTGCACATCGCCGGTGCCTCGTCGATCCTGAGCTCGATCAACTTCATCACCACGATCTTCAACATGCGGGCGCCCGGCATGACGCTGCACAAGATGCCGCTGTTCTGCTGGTCGATCCTGGTAACGGCATTCCTGCTGATCCTCTCTCTGCCGGTGCTGGCGGGCGCCATCACGATGCTGCTGACCGACCGCAACTTCGGCACGACGTTCTTCACGGCGGCCGGCGGCGGTGATCCCCTGCTTTATCAGCACCTCTTCTGGTTCTTCGGGCATCCGGAGGTCTACATCATCATCCTGCCGGGCTTCGGGATAGTCAGCCAGGTCATCGCAACGTTCTCTCGGAAGCCTGTCTTCGGCTATCTCGGCATGGCCTACGCGATGGTCGCCATCGGCGTCGTTGGCTTCGTCGTTTGGGCCCATCATATGTACACGGCGGGCCTCTCAGTGAACACGCAGGCCTATTTCGTGTTTGCGACCATGGTGATCGCCGTGCCGACGGGCGTGAAGATCTTCTCGTGGATCGCGACCATGTGGGGCGGCTCGATCCGCTTCACGGTGCCAATGCTGTTCGCGCTGGGCTTCATCTTCCTGTTCACCGTCGGTGGCGTCACAGGCGTGATGCTGGCCAATGCCGGCGTCGATCGCGCGCTACACGATACGTACTACGTTGTGGCCCACTTCCACTATACGATGTCGCTTGGCGCGCTCTTCACGCTCTTCGCGGGCTGGTATTACTGGTTCCCGAAGATGAGCGGCTACATGTACTCGGAGTTCTGGGGCAAGCTGCACTTCTGGCTAACGTTCATCGGCGTCAACCTGACGTTCTTCCCGATGCACTTCCTGGGACTCTCGGGCATGCCGCGGCGCTACGCCGACTATCCGGATGCGTTCGCGCTCTGGAACAAAGTGTCGTCGACGGGCTCCTATATCTCGGCCCTCGGTGTACTGGTGTTCTTCATTGGCATTGCGGTGGCGTTCAGGAAGAAGAAGCAGGCTGCGGCCAATCCGTGGGGCGAAGGCGCTACCACCCTCGAGTGGACCCTCCCCTCACCGCCGCCCTACCACTGCTTCGAAACGCTTCCGCGTATCAAGAGCGACGCGCACTGAGGGAAGCTTTGGGCTTAAGCGCCGACATTTAGGTAAGACAGAAGCGGCGGCATCTTGGTGCCGCCGTTTTTTGTTTGCTGTGAGTTCAACCGTTCGTCTTGCGGTGAGCTCGGCGCCGTTAGTGTCTAACTGTTTCGGGTGATCACGCCTCGCTGACACGGCTCGCACATTGAGCGCTGTCTTCTATGCCCGGCTAACCTAGTGTTGCCTCCATTACACATTAGACTGATGATCTGAATTCGGATCTTGAATGAGATATGGCGAATGCTGCCAATTTAGTGCAACTTGTGCGCGTGTTTGCGTGACTCACAAGCCTAGCTAGATTGGAGACGCGATCATGCGGACTTACGAAACACCTGTGCTCATCAAGCGCGAAGCTCTGGCGGCCATCACGGCGAACAGTTGTGTCAGTCCCTTCTTCCAGAATTGTATCTAACAAGCAGTGGGTGCTAGCCCACCCAAAGACGAATTGCCTCCTCTTGCGACTTGTCCCCGATACTCGCCGTGTCGGGGATTTTCGCTATTATGACGGGTCCAAAAGTAAGTTGTTCAAAGACTGGCTATACGTTTCGAAACTATCAGTTGGAAAAACTTCAAATCGCAGCCTCGATGTGCGTCGAGGTTGGAAAACGCAATGTTCAGGATATTTGACAAATAGAAATGGTAAGCGCGACAGGGATCGAACTGCGGCGGGAAAGGGGCTAAGCTCCTGATTATCAGTTTTTTTCGAGATGCAGCTGTCCAGCGGTCATAGTTCTGTGCCAATAGTTTGTCCCAGCGCTGAATGTTTTTTCCGTTATTGCTCGCTTCGCAGCGCGACATACGTGACGCGCGATCTGCGCGGCAATCTCTTCGCCATGGGTAATCGGTCCCATGTGTCCAGCCTTCGAGACGATTTCCGCACGTCCGCACGGCACCAAGCGGACCAACTCATCGACAATTTTTCTGCTAGGGCGCGGTGCATATTCCCCGCGCAAGAGAAGTACGGGGCAACACAAGACGCGATATGCCGATATCGGCGTCGGCTCCTCAATCAGCGCTGCAAAGTCAAGCGGCGCTTTGGGCAGCCATCGGAGAAGGGCAGTCCGCACTTCAGCTCGGAGCTCGTCCCAAGCACCATGGCCATTCCAATAATCAACAAAACTGCGCGCTGCGGCCTGGTAAGCACCGCGCAAAATATTCATGCCGACATCGTCGGCCAGCGCACGAATTTCGGCAAACTCAGCAGCACCTTCTTCACCCAGCTGCCTCAGGATATGAAAGGCTGAAGGTTCATAAAGGGCCAGCGAACTAATGCTCCCTGGTCGCTCAATTGCCACCTTCAGGGCAACACCACCGCCGTAAGAGTGGCCCACCAAGTGAACGGGTTCATTCAGGTCATCGATGAGTTCTATGATGGCCGCAGCTTCTTCGGCCAGAGAAAAGCGGCGGGCACCGTGCCATGGGCCGGTGGCTTCGCACCCATAAAAGTCAGGAGCAATCAGTTCAAACTCAGGCTCCAGCGCAGTCCGTAGCTTGCGCCATTGTCGGTGATCTGCACCCGAACAATGGAGCGCCAAAACGCGTTGCCTCGGTCTGCCGACATGGAAGTCGGCAGTTGTGCTCATGATCATCGTGTTTGCGCCTTTATTATTCAGCTGCTTTTGGGCGGACCAAATAACGGACACGGCTTCTGGAGGCTGTCTCCCCAGAAACATGATTCTGTGCGCGTAACATCCGGATTCGTTCCGCGCACCGCCTATCCAATTGCGAAACTCCGCCCGGGCAGCGCGAGCTGTCCGGGCGTCAGATCGCTCGCTTCATATCATCCAATGACGCGGTCGATTACCACCGGGACAAGCCGGCATATTGTGTTGCACACTGGCGAATGCTGCTGAGCGTACGCGAGTAAGTCCTCGAGGTCCTTGTCCGAGCAGTCGGCCTTGACGTGCATACGAATGCGGATCCGCTCGTAGCCGGGCGGCACGGTGTCGTCGAGCCCGAGCAAGCCTTGCAGGTCGAGGTCGCCGGCGAGCTCTGTCGACAATTCCCTGATGACAATCCCGCGCGCCATGGCATGCAAGACAAAGGTGGTCGTTACGCAGCCAGCAAGGGCGTGCAGCAGGAATTCGACCGGGTTTGCGCCCTCGTTATTTCCAAGTAGAACCGGCGGCTCGCCGTTGGTGAATTCGAAAGACGTGCTACGAGAGGTGTCTTCCCGGCCAGCACCGTAGAAGTCGCGGATCACCGAACGATTTTCTCCGCCATTGATCCAGGTATTGCGGGCACGGAATTGAAATTTTGCGAGGCTTTTGTCGGCTTTGATGGCGGCGATTGTTGCTAGGGCAGCGTTGACATCGAGGCCGTTGATGATGGCCGGAGTCTCTGCGACAGCAGATTGAGTGCTCATGATCGATCTCCTCTCGTTGGAAGCGGCATTCCCAAGGGGCGCCGCCGACAGCCTGGAAACTAGATCAGCGAGGAGATTTTCAGCAGAGCGATTCTTGCTAAAATCGATCCATTCGTGCCACAAACAGAGACCCCTTGCTTATGAGAAAATCAGCTGCCGTCGACGCCATGATTCTGGCGCTGCCGGAGACGGCCGGCTCGGCACTTTACGGCATGCTCGATGTTCTCGCGGCTACAGGCACGATATGGCGGGAGCTCGTGGGGGAGGAGCCTGGGCTTCCACTGATCCGACCGTGTATCGTATCTCCGGAAGAGCGGCCGTTTCGCTGCGGTAATGGCATACCGGTCAGTCCCGATGTCACGATCGCGCAAGCGCGCGCCGGATGTGGTGATCGTGCCGGAGCTATGGCTGGCCCCGACTGATGACATCCGAGATCGCCATTCGGGCGTGAAACAGTGGCTGCGCCATTGCTACGAAAGCGGCAGCTCGATCTACTCGGCTTGTTCCGGCTCGGTGTTGCTCGCAGCCGCCGGGCTGCTTGATGGCCGCGAGGCGACCTCTCACTGGGGCTACCAGGACTTGTTCCGGAGGAACTTTCCCAAAGTAAAGTTCAATCCCGCGCCCAATCTCGTCATTGCAGATCCAACGGGGCGCATCGTGACGGCTGGCGGCACGACATCCTGGCATGACCTCGCCATCCACATCATTTCGCGTCATTGCAGTCCCGGCGAAGCGTTACGCATCGCCAAGGTCTACCTGCTCAAATGGCACGGGGAAGGGCAGCTTCCGTATGCCAGTCTCGTACGCCGACAGCCCCACGCGGATTCCGTCGTGCGAAAGGCCGAAGGTTGGCTCGCCGCACATTACCGGGAGCCTCACGCCGTGGCCGCCGTGGTGAAAGAGTGTGGAATTCCCGAGCGCAGCCTCAAACGACGCTTCAAGGTTGCCACGGGATCAACGCTGATAACCTACGTTCAGAACCTCCGTATCGAGGAGGCCAAACGTTTACTGGAAACCGGTAACAGAACGGCGGATGAGATTGCTGCACTGGTCGGCTACGAAAACCCGGCATTCTTTCGGCGGGTGTTCAAGCGCACGACCGGGCTTACCCCTGGCGCCTACCGGCGCATGTTTCGACCGTTGGGCGCAGCTTCAGGAACGAAGGGAAAGAAGTTATCTCAAAACGCCGATTGATGGTGGGCGCGACAGGGATCGAACCTGTGACCCCTACCATGTCAAGGTAGTGCTCTACCGCTGAGCTACGCGCCCTTGAGATGTCAGCTTCCTAGCCGGTCCGGGCGCGCGCTGCAAGCGGGTTGTGCGCCGCAAGTCGCGTTTTCCAGCCGGTGCGGCAAACAGACTGACCGCCGGTCAGGCGCCTCCGATCCCCTGGATGACCTTGCCCGATCCGCCGCAGTTCTCGCAGGGCCGATTGCTGATGCGCCCCGTGCCGTGACAGACGGGACATACGTCCTCGCCGGTTCCCGGCGTCCCGGGAGGTGCCACGTCGCCAGGGTTCATGCCAGCCTTCTCTCGATCGCTCGCCATAAGAGCCGCTCTCCAGAATAGCTTGCACGCTTATCGCCTGAGCGGGTCGATTCGTTCCGGATGAAATCGCTGAAGTTGAATGAACAACAAACCGCCGGATTTCGCGGAGATAGTCCGCCTCCGTCAGGGTCTCACGGGAAGCGGCTGATCCCAGCTTAGTCCAAAGCGGAAGTCCTTCAGCCAGTGGTGCCGGGATCGATCAAGGAGAGTTACAACCCATGGCGACCTGTTCGCGTTCGCTTGCCGCCGCATTGGCTGCCGCCAGCCTCATGGGCCTGAGCGCCACCTGCTGGGCAACTAGCAACTTGCCGAACACCTTCTCCGGCCTCGCAGGCCGCTGGTCGGGCCATGGTATCGTGAAGCCAGGTTCGGGCCCGGCCGAAAGCTTCAAATGCGTGGTGACCTACATCCCTCAGGGAAGCCCCACCCGGCTCCAGCAGAACCTGCGCTGCTCAAGCGCAAACTACAAGCTCGATGCCAGAACGCATCTTGAGTTGCGCGGCGATCGGGTGGTCGGGCGCTGGCAGGACAACATCTACACCGGCTTGAACGGGACAGTTTCAGGTGTGGTGAAAGACGGCGGCTTCGATGTCGTACTGACCGGCCAATTCTTCCAGGCTCGGATGATCATCGCAGGATCACGGTGCGAGCAGTTGGTGAAGGTCACCCCAGCACGCGCCGACTACATCCGCGAGGTCTCTGCGTCGCTGAAGAAATGCTGACGAGTCTCTAGCGCGAGTTCATCACGCCGGCCGATGCGCCGGCTTTATCGTTTTGGCGGAAAGCAGCGCCGAATGGGCCGGGCGGAAACGTACTTTTCAGGCCGCGAGCAGCCGATCGACCTCGCGCACCAGATCCCGCAAATGGAACGGCTTCGATAGTACGCGCGTATCCTTGAGCGCGTTGCCGTCCGTATTGAGCGTGACGGCCGCGAAGCCGGTGATGAACATGATCTTGAGATCGGGATCGAGCTCGCTGGCCCTGCGTGCCAACTCGATGCCGTCCATCTCAGGCATGACGATGTCGGTCAAAAGCAAGGAGAAGGGCTCCTCCTTCAACCGCTCGTAAGCCGCTGCCCCGTTGGAGAACGAAATGACGTCGTAGCCCGCCCGCGTAAGCGCCCGCTCGAGGAAACCGCGCATGGAGTCGTCATCCTCGGCCAACAGAATGCGTCCAACCGGCAAACGCGAAGGCTTAGCAGTCATCGTCGTTCGTAATGTTCCGAGGAAAAACACATTATGGGCAAGCAAGCCCACGTGCCAGCTGAATCTGGCGCCATTTGGGTAAACGAGAAATGAATCTTGCGAGCGGCGAGCAGCGTCTCCGTGATCCGGATCGACGTTTCGAACAGCATTTCGAAACATGGGACAACGCCTCTTGTCCCATGGACCCGACGCCCTGCATGCTGCACAGTGTGACCGATAGCTGATCACTTTCGACGAACATGCCCCAACGCGAGAGAGCCTGCATTCTGGCCGAACTGACGCCACCGTACGTCGTCATCGAACCTGTTGAACAGACGTCCCCGTTCGTCTTCTGCTCTCCGCATTCGGGCAACATCTACCCAACGGTCTTTCTCGAGCGTTCACGGCTCGACGCGCACACCTTGCGCAAGTCGGAGGACTGCTTCGTCGACGAACTGTTCGGCGATGTCGCCTCGCTGGGAGCACCTCTCATCGCGGCACGTTTCCCGCGCGCGTATCTGGACGTGAACCGCGAACCATATGAGCTCGACCCGGAGCTGTTCGACGAGCCGCTTCCCGCTTTCGCCAACACGCAAACGATGCGCGTCGCAGGGGGCCTCGGGACATTGGCGCGGATCGTTGCCGACGGCGAGGAAATCTATCGCGAGCCGTTGCCGCTCGGTGTTGCCATGGAACGCATCGAGCGGCTTTACAAGCCGTTCCACGCGCGAATAGCCGAGCTGCTGGAGAGAACGCACCGCCGTTTCGGGGTGGCGATCCTGGTGGATTGCCACTCGATGCCGTCGGCATCCATGAACCACGTTAGCGGCGGGCGACCGGATTTCGTGATTGGCGATCGGTTCGGAGCCTCCTGCGATGCAAAGGTCACCCGCCTGTTCCGGGAGATCATTACCCACTGTGGTTACCAGGTTCAGCTCAACCGCCCATACGCCGGTGGTTTCATAACCGAGCACTACGGACGGCCGTTCAAAGGCATTCACGCCTTACAGATCGAAATTAACCGCGGCCTTTATCTGAACGAGACCAAGCTGACCCGTACGGCCGGTTTCGACCGCCTGAAGCGCAACCTGACCCAGATAATGGCTCGAATCTTTGCAGAGCTGCCGCCCATTCTCGCGCCGCGCGCGGCGGCTGAGTAGCCCTCAGCCCTGCATCTAAGCAAGGCTGGTCCGGCGTGGGCTCGCTAGGCCCCTGGTGCCAGCGTTAGTCCCTGACCGGCCAAGAAAAAAGGGCCGTCCGGGTCTCCGAACGGCCCAAGTCTAGGGAGGAAACGCCCAAAGGAGGGCTGTGAACCCGGTGGAAGCACCGAACTCACGCGCATAAGTATGAGGATGGCCCCCACCTGTTTCAAGCCCCAAATTTGGAACGAAACGTCGCAATTGGTGGAACAAACACCAGCGCAGGGGCTGCCCTCAAGCGCCCGGTTTAGTTAACTCATCAAAGCTGGGATACAAGGGGGCGTCCGGCTGATCAGCCATGCAGACAAAAAAGGGGCCGTCCGGGTCTCCGAACGGCCCAAGTCTAGGGAGGAAACGCCCAAGGAGGGCTGCGGGGAGCGAGCCTCACTCGCCCGCCGCACCGCAATAATTAGAGGTGCACCGCACAAAAAACAACTGCGTTTTTTGCAGAGCAGCAAAGACGTGACTGCTTAACTGTTAACAGCAGGGCCCACCGGCCTGTAACAACCGGCAGGGTAGAGCGCAAATGAAAAAAGGCCGCTCACTTGGAACGGCCAAGTCTAGGGAGGAATCGCCCAAGGTGGGCTGCGATCGTGCGAAACATCCGCGCAGATCACAATGATAAGAATGCTGAAGTTCGCGAGTCGCTGCAAGCACAGGTAGTAGAGCCGACCTCAATCACCGCCAAGGCGTGATTTGTTGGCAACACTTGTGCAATTGGGCATCTACCCGATCGCCAGCGCCTCGCGTAAACGATTGGCGGCGATCAGATCGATTGGGGATGCGCCGAAGGGATTGAGGAAGCGGGGGGATACATGACCACGCGCGCGAAAATCGCAGAGTACATCAACGCAGCTCACGAATTTGCCGACCTTGCCGGCGCAGCCATCCTCCCCCATTTCCGCCGACGCATCCGTATCGACAACAAGGCCGACAGCGGTTTTGACCCGGTAACCGCGGCGGACCGCGCTGCGGAACGGGCGATCAGTAAGGCCCTCGCGACCCGCTTTCCCGATCATGGGCTGGAAGGCGAGGAATACGGCCACCGCAACCCTGACGCACGGATGCGATGGGTTGTCGATCCCATCGACGGCACGCGGGCCTTCATCCTCGGCATGCCGCTCTGGGGAACGCTCATCGGGCTGATGGATGGGGACACCCCCATGGTCGGGCTAATGGACCAGCCCTACACGCGCGAGCGGTTCTGGTCAGGGGAGAAGGCTACGTTCTTCCGTGGAGCCGACGGCAAGGAACGCCGTCTCAAGACGCGCAGCTGCCCCAGCCTGGCAGATGCGATGTTCACGACAACGGACCCACACCTCTTCAAGTCCGCGAAAGACCAGCGTGGTTTCAAAGCCATCAAGGAGCGTGTCCGGTTCGTTCGGTACGGCGGCGACTGCTATTCCTACTGCCTGCTGGCGGCAGGGATGATCGACATTGTGGTCGAAACAGGCCTCAAGCCCTTCGACATCATCCCGCTGATTCCGATCATCGAGCGCGCCGGCGGCCGTGTCACCACATGGGAAGGTGAGCCTGCCATCCGCGGCGGCCGCATTGTGGCGACCGGCGATCCGCGCCTGCACGAGGAAGCTCTGGCACTCCTTGCCTGACGACGGCTCAGACGACGGGCTCGACCCCGAGATAGGCGTCGAACGCTGCCCAGAAGCGCGAGCGGATGTCGTCGCACTCTTGCAGGATTTCGTGCCGGGCGAGCGGGAGCATGATTGTCGTGCAGAGTTTCACACGCGCGGCAAAAGCCTCGGTCGCCTGGGAATCGACGACCCGGTCCCGGCCTGCGATGGCGATCATGAGAGGCACGCGGATCCTGTCGGCATAGGACGGCTCATTGAGCATCGCCATCGACTTATAGGCTGCGTGGAGCCATCCGATAGTTGGAGCGCCGAGGAGAAGATGCGGCGCGGCATCGATCAGAGCCCGATTGCGCGCGAACCGGTTCGGATCGGACGTCAGTGGATTGCCCTCAAACACGACTGGATCGGCACTGTCGTCGGAGCCACCACGTACGTAGGAACGGCCAAATCCCAGCATCGTGCCGATGGCCGCGTACCAACGGGCGACGTTCTGCGAAATGCCGACCTTGCTGTCATGAAAGCGGAGCATCGGGGCGACCGCCGTGATTCGGTCGAAGGGACACGCCGGCTGACTGGCAACGCGCAACAGAATGTGGCCGCCCATGGAGTGGGCGAGCGCATAAAACGGCCGGGGGCAATTTGGCGCCACCACCCGCTCGATGAAGCAGTAAAGATCTCGATCGTACTCGAAAAAGCTGCGCACCCACCCCTTCCGAGGATTACGAAGCGGACGGTACGAGCCTCCCTGCCCGCGCCAATCCATGATGGCCACGGCAAAGCCGCGGCGGCGCAGATCAGCTACGACCTCGAAATATTTTTCGATGAACTCGCTGCGGCCTGTGAAGACGCAAACCGTGCCCCGCGTGGAGCCGCGCGTCGGCTCCCAAAGGGCATAGCGCATGGGATTGCCATCGTAGCCTGCGAAAGCCCCAACGATAGCCCCACTGGGAACGGGGTTCCTTGCGAGAGCTACGAGTTCCATAACGGTGCGCGGGTTATCCTTGTCGCGGGCTGAGACGGAACGCGCGACTTCCAGGGTTGGAGTCCAGGTAGCGTGTCAGCCAGCTCGGCGGGACCGGCCGGCTGACATATCATGTTCTCAGTATAACGGAGCAAACCTGTCACGCGACCAGGCGTGGTCGTTTTCCACGTCTAGCCGCTCGGCGCGAACGATCTCGCCATCGCAGCGGTCGACCTCGATCCGGTAGAGGGTGCCGTTCGGCCGCCGGGCGATCGCAAATGCCACGTCGTCTTCGACCTCAATCTTTCGGAAGTCCGACCACCCGTCGCGGATGAGGATGCGACGGATCTCATGAGGCGGCAGGCAGACCGGCGGCAGGGCCGCCTTCTTCGGCTTATAGTAGTCTCGCTTCCACTTGGGCGGCGGTGGATCGTACTTCCCAAACCGCTCAGAGTACTCCTCCTCCTCGTACTCCTCGGTCCACTCCTCAACCGGTGGATAGGACGGCTTCGGACGGTAGATGTCCGCATAGCGCGGATCATCGTATGGCGAGCCCGAGTAGCCGCGTCCGTACGGAGCGTAGAGATCAGCGGCGTTGGCCACCGACAAGCTTGCCAAGGGCAGTGAGACCACTAGCCCAGCCATCAGCAAACGCAGGGACATGAAGGATCCTCCGAAACAAGCTCTGCGTGATCCTGAGCTAGTCAACATCTTGGCCTGAACATGAACGGCAGATGAAAGGATTCGTTTTCCAACAAACCCCTCAGCCCTCCGACGGTTCCACCTGCTGGAAATAGGCACATCCCGGACCAGTGACGGAGGTTAATCCTGGTCCGGGAAAAGGTTTGGCAGCGGAGGTAGCGGGTTCAATAGATCACGACGCTGCGGATGCTCTCGCCCTTGTGCATCAGCTCGAACCCCTCGTTGATGCGCTCGAGCGGAAGCGTATGCGTGATCATCGGGTCGATCTGGATTTTGCCTTCCATGTACCAGTCGACGATCTTGGGCACGTCCGTACGGCCTCTGGCACCGCCGAACGCCGTGCCTTTCCAGACGCGGCCGGTGACGAGCTGGAAGGGCCGTGTGCGGATTTCCTGGCCTGCGCCGGCAACACCGATGATGATCGACTGGCCCCATCCGCGGTGAGCACACTCGAGCGCGGTGCGCATGACGTCCACGTTGCCGGTGCAGTCGAAGGTGTAGTCAGCGCCGCCGATCTGGTCGGCCCCACGCTTCGTCATGTTGACGAGATAAGCGACGAGATCACCCTCGACTTCCTTCGGATTGACGAAGTGGGTCATGCCGAAACGCTCACCCCACTCCTTTTTGGCGGGGTTGATGTCGACGCCGATGATCATGTCGGCACCGACCATTCTGAGTCCCTGGATGACGTTGAGGCCGATACCGCCGAGGCCGAAGACGATCGCCGTGGAGCCGGGTTCCACCTTCGCCGTGTTGATCACAGCGCCGATGCCGGTGGTCACGCCGCAACCGATGTAGCAGACCTTATCGAACGGCGCGTCCTCGCGGATCTTCGCCACCGCGATCTCCGGCAGCACGGTGAAGTTCGAGAAGGTCGACGTGCCCATGTAATGGTGCACCATCCGGCCTTCATAGGAGAACCGGCTGGTGCCGTCGGGCATGACGCCTTGGCCCTGGGTCGCGCGGATCGCCGTGCAGAGGTTCGTCTTACGCGAGAGACAGGATGGGCAGTTCCGGCATTCCGGCGTGTAAAGCGGGATGACGTGGTCACCCTTCTTGACGCTGGTCACCCCCGGCCCGACGTCAACCACAATGCCAGCCCCCTCGTGCCCAAGCACTGCAGGGAACAAACCCTCCGGATCGGCACCCGACAGCGTAAAGTCGTCGGTGTGGCAGATACCGGTTGCCTTGATCTCGACAAGGACCTCCCCCTCCTTTGGCCCCTCGAGGTCGAGCTCGACGATTTCGAGCGGCTTGCCCGGTTCAAACGCTACGGCGGCGCGCGTCTTCATCTCACTACTCCTCTGAGTCTGGAGGTCGATCTGCGCGCCCGATTATGCCAGCGGAAAGTATTGCCGGAAACTACGATCAGGAGACGTCGCTACAGTGTGATCACCTCGGCGCCGCTCAGTCGCGTTCGACCTTAAGCACACGCCCGCTCGCAATATCGATTTTCACCTCGATCTCGCGCCCCTGGGCATCACGGCCTTCAACTTCCCAGTAGCTCCCCTCGCGGTCGATCTCTTCGACGGTGACCATCCCCTCATCACGGGCGATCTGCATGGCCTGCTCGGCCGAAATGCCGGCCTGCTGCTGAGCCGCCGGAGGCGTCCCTTGCTGGGTGGGCGACGTCTGCTGCGCAAGTGCGCCTCCCATGCCAAGAGCCGCGATCAAAACAATCGCCGAACCAGGCCTGCCGATCATCACAAGTGCCTCCGTGAAGTAATACAGCGGGCGAAATGCCCAATCGCGGAAACTCCGACGAGCTCCTTTGAGTGCCCGGCAAATTGACGCAGTGGACGGGGACAACCGTCTGATTTAGCAGCCACCTGATTTTCCGCGCCGAGTAATCCCTGCCCGGCCGCTCGGGACAAATAGAGGCGTTTGCATACGTGGCCTCGCCCCACTAGCATCCGGCCGAATGACAGGGCCGCGGGGAGCGAGCCCTGCAAGAAGGAGCAAGAACGAGATGGCGACAGAAGCGGTCCCGGGGAACACGCGCGAAAATGTGGCGACCGCGATTGCGGTGTTGAAGCAGCAGTTTGGCGATCGCCTTCAGACGGGCGAGGCAATCTGCCGGCAGCACGGCCATACATTGACGTGGGTGCCTAACCAGCCGCCGGACGCGGTCGTGTGGCCAGAGTCGACCGAGGAAGTGCAGCAGATCGTCAAGGTGGCCGCCACTCACCGGGTGCCGCTTATCCCCTTTGGGGCCGGGACCTCGTTGGAAGGCCACGTCAATGCGCCCTTCGGCGGCATTTCTGTCGACATGTCCCGCATGAACAGGGTGCTGCAGGTCAACGAGCGAGACCTCGACTGCCACGTTCAGGCCGGCGTTTCCCGCAAGCAAATCAACGACTATCTGCGCGACATGGGTCTCTTCTTTCCGATCGACCCCGGCGCGGAAGACGCGACCCTCGGCGGCATGGCCTCCACCCGCGCCTCGGGCACGAACGCGGTGCGGTATGGCACGATGCGGGAGAACGTGCTGAACCTCACGGCCGTGATGCCTGACGGCTCGGTGGTTCGCACAGCGCGGCGAGCCAGGAAGTCAGCAGCCGGATACGACCTCACGCGACTGCTTATCGGTGCCGAGGGCACGCTAGGCATTATCACCGAGCTGACGGTGAGGCTTTACGGCATTCCCGAGGTCATCCTGGCCGCCGTCTGCCCCTTCAAGACGCTAGAGGGCGCCTGCAATGCCGTCATTCAGTCGATCCAGCTCGGGCTTGGTGTGGCGCGCATGGAGTTGCTCGATGAGATGCAAATCTATGCGGTGAACAACTACTCGAAGACCAACTTCGACGAATGCCCCACCCTCTTCCTCGAATTTCACGGCACGCAGGTGTCCGCACGCGACCAGGTCGAGCAGTTCAAGGAAATCGCCCTCGCTGAAGGCGCCATCCGCTTCGACTGGGCCGAAAAGGAGGAAGATCGGCGCCGGCTCTGGAAGGCGCGTCACGACGCTTACTGGGCCGTCAAATCCACCTGGCCGGGGCATGAAGTGCTCGCCACCGACGTCTGCGTGCCGATTTCGCGACTGGCTGAGTGCGTGGTCGAAACGCAGAAGGACATCAAGGAGCACGGCCTCATCGCGCCGATCGTTGGCCACGTAGGTGACGGCAACTTCCACACCTCTCCCGTCCTCGCGGCGAATGATCCGGCGGCACGGGCCAAGATGGAAGGTTTTCTCGAACGACTCGCCGCGCGCGCCATCTCCATGGACGGTACCTGCACGGGAGAGCATGGCATCGGTCAGGGCAAGATGAAGTACCTGAAGTCCGAGCTCGGTTCCGGTCTCGAAGTCATGCGGCAGATCAAGCGCGCGCTTGACCCACTGAACATCATGAACCCGGGAAAGATCGTAGCACTGACGGAGTGAGCCGGAGCTCACATGCGTCGTATCTCAAGGCCAGAGGCAAGTGCCTCTGGCCAAATTCGTGAAAACACCTGCCCACATTAAGGAGCACCACCGTGAAGCTTCCGCCAATGCCATTTACCGTGACGGACTGGCAAAGCATCGAGCCGACCGTCCACCCCGGAGAAACCGGCCATGCTTTGTGGCGCACGTTTACGGCTGGTGATCTTCGTGTTCGCCTCGTCGAGTACTCACCCGGCTACCTTGCCGACCACTGGTGCGACCGCGGTCATGTTCTCTTCGTCCTCGAAGGTGAACTGGAAACGGAACTGCGCGATGGCCGCAAGTTCACGCTGAAGCCCGGAATGAGCTACCAGGTGTCGGACCACGGCGACGCTGCCCATCGCTCTTCGACCCGAACCGGCGCCAAGCTGTTCATCGTGGACTAGGTTTTCTCCACATTGCTGCTGCGCACACGCGGCCACCAAGTGAGGCAGCACTCAGCGTGCCATTCAGGACAAGATCTTGCGGCTCACGTCACCCGCCGACAGAATTCGTCGCACACGACGATCCGTTTTGCGAGCGGCACCCGAGAAACGCCGCCCATCATCCAAGAAAGAGATTGAATGAGCGCGAACATCTTATCCCTTGAAGGCAAGACGGCGCTTGTCACCGGCGCCTCGTCCGGTCTCGGACGTCACTTCGCGGGCGTGCTGGCGCGCGCAGGGGCCCGGGTGGTCGCGGCAGCCCGGCGCACAGAGCGCCTTGAGGCTCTGGCCGAGGAGATCCGGCGTGAAGGCGGCGAGGCCATTCCCTGCCGTCTCGACGTCACCGATCCTGAAAGCGTGCGCGCAGCATTCGACGCTGCGGAGGCCGCATTTGGGCCGGTGGATGTCCTCATCAACAACGCCGGTGTACCGTCCAACACCTTCTTCACAAAGCTGACAGAGCAGGACTGGCGGCAGGTGATGGACGTCAATCTGGACGGCGTCTTCCGCGTCGCGCAAGAAGGTGCCCGACGCATGATCGCCGTCGGAAAACCTGGCTCGATCGTGAATGTTTCGTCCGTGCTCGGCCTTGGCGTGCTGAAGGCAGTAGCACCCTACGCGGCGTCGAAGGCGGCCGTCATTCAGCTCACCAAAGCGATGGCGCTGGAGCTTGCGCGCGACCGTATCCGCGTGAATGCGCTGGCGCCCGGCTACGTCGTGACGGAGCTCAATGACGAGTTTCTCGCAAGCGAGGCCGGCAAGAAGCTGCTTGGGCGCGTGCCGTTCGGCAGAGCCGCGAACCTCAAGGAGCTTGAAGGCCCCCTCCTCCTTCTCGCGTCCGATGCCGGATCCTACATGACTGGCAGCGTGCTCGTCGTCGATGGCGGGAGCCTCCTTGCCATGTAGCATCCACCCTGCCATCTATTTCAGCCATGCAGGTGGCCAATCGTCCTCGAACGCTCGATCCCGAAAACCTCGGTTCTCTCGCGAACTGGCTCGCCGGAGTTCTCGATGCGCGACGTGTTTCTTTTGCCGAGGCGACCCTGCTCGGCGGCGGCGCCATTCAGGAAAACTGGCGCCTGGTGGTCGATGTAGAAGGCGGACCGCGTGAGGGGCACCACGCCTGGGTGTTGCGCACGGATGCGGTCGCCCGCATTTCGCTAAGCCTCGATCGGGCCGCTGAGTTTGGTGTGCTCAAGGCCGCATATGCGGAAGGGGTCACCGTGGCCGAGCCGATTGCGCGCTGTTCTGACCCCAAAGTGATCGGAGCGCCCTTTCTTATTCAGGCTTACGTGCCCGGAGTCGCCCAAGCGCGCCGTATCGTGCGCGACCCCGCCCTGAAAGATTTCGGCGAAAGCCTTGCCGAGCGGCTGGGCGCAGAGCTGGCCAAGATCCATAGCATCACGCCTCCGCGTGACGATCTGAATTTCTTGCCGCTTCCCATGCTGCCACCGGCGCGCAATGAGGTGGCGAAGCTGCGGAACGCGCTCAGCTCCGCCACGGAGCCTCGCCCGGCTTTGGAATACATTCTCGCCTGGCTGGATGTTCATGCGCCGAAACCCGAGCTGATCACGCTGGTGCACGGGGATTTCCGCACGGGCAACTACATCGTCAACGACGGCAAGCTCGGCGCCATTCTCGACTGGGAGTTCGCCCACTGGGGCGACCGGCACGAGGACATCGGCTGGATCATGGCCCGTTGCTGGCGCTTCGGAAATGACGGCCTCGAAACAGGTGGCATTGCGAGCCGCGAGGCCTTTTACCGAGGCTATCGCAGCGCCGCGACGCTGCCGATCGATGAATCGCTCATTCCCTACTGGGAAATCATGGCGGCGGCAAAATGGGCGACGGTGGCCGTGCTGCAGGGAGACCGCTACCGGAAAGGTGGCGAGGAATCGATCGAGCTCGCGCTCACAGGGCTGATGCCGCCAGAAATGGAGCTTGATGCCCTCGACGGGATCGAGGCCCTGATTGCTACGGGAGACCCGCGATGGCAGTGAAACGCATAGCTGCCGAGACTCTGATCGAGCTCGCGGTCGAAACGCTGAGAAAGGAAATCCAGCCAATTCTGCCGTCGGAACATCGCTATACGGCAGCGATGATCGCCAATGCACTTGAGATCGTGCGGCGTGAAATTCTGATGGACGGCGAAACGGCATGCTGGAATCTTCTCGACGAGGTTTATCCCGAGGGCGATGGCGACATGAAGAAGCTCGCTCTCGATATTCGCTCCGGCAGGGTCAATGCGAAAACAGTACCTGATCTGCACAAGAAGCTGCGGGCCATAGTCGTCGAGGAACTGACGATCCGAAACCCGCGCTTTCTCAAATCGCGTCAAAAACAGAATTAGTAGAATTGCGAGGAGGCGCCCGCTGGATAGGCTGTCTCCTCGGTCTAGGGAATGCAGAGGAAACGCCCATGAACGAAGAGCGGCCAGAGCTCAGGAAGCGTCCCGCCAATTTCGTCCCCCTGACGCCGATCAGTTTCCTTTCGCGCGCGGCGACTTTTTTTGCCAACCAGACGGCCGTTATTCACGGAGCGCGCCGTTACACCTACGCCGAGCTTTTCTCGCGCTGCCGCCGGTTTGCGCACGCTCTCACAAAGGCGGGCGTCAAGCGGGGAGATACGGTTGCAATTCTGGCACCCAATGTGCCGGCATTGTTGGAAGCGCATTATGCCGTGCCGATGATCGGCGCCGTGCTCAATCCCATCAATATTCGCCTTGATCCAGCGACGATCGCTTTTTGCCTCGAGCACGGCGAAGCGAAAGTTTTTATCGCCGACCGGGAATTTGCAAAAAGCGTACTGCCTGCTCTGGAGAAACTTCAAACAAAACCGCTTGTCATAGATATTGCTGATCCCGAAACGGAAGGCGCACCCGCGTTCGGGAGCACTGAGTACGAGGATTTTCTGGCGACCGGCGATCCCAACTTTGTCTATCCGGGGCCGGAGGATGAGTGGGATTCCATCTGCCTTCTCTACACATCCGGCACCACCGGCAATCCCAAGGGCGCCGTTTACAGTCACCGCGGCGCACATCTCAATGCGCTTGCCAATGCGCTGACCTTCAAGCTCGACCACAACAGCCGCTATCTCTGGACTTTGCCCATGTTCCACTGCTCGGGCTGGACTTACACTTGGGCGGTGACGGCTGCGGTCGGCACGCACATCTGCCTGCGGAAGATCGAGCCCAAGCGCATTTTCGATCTGATCGCGGAGCACGAAGTCACGCACATGTGCGGCGCGCCAATTGTGCTTAACACGCTGATCCACGCGCCTGCCGAAGCGAAGCGGCCCTTGCCGACACGCCCGAAAGTAATGACGGGCGGCGCGGCTCCGCCGTCGGCCGTTATCCGCAATATGGAAGCGATGGGCTTCGAGGTGCTGCACGCCTACGGCACGACCGAGAGCTACGGTCCGTCAACGACCTGCGTGCACATGCGTGAGTGGGACACGGGCCCCGAGGAACAGAGGTACGCGAACATGGCCCGGCAGGGCATTCCTCACGTGTTGATCGAGGAAATGACAGTTGCCTCGCCGGAAAATCTGCAGCCCGTCTCCCGCGATGCCCAGGTGATCGGCGAGATCATGTTGCGTGGCAACACGCTGATGAAGGGTTATTTGAAGAACCCAGCAGCGACAGAGGAGGCCTTCGCCGGCGGACTTTACCACTCCGGCGACCTCGCCGTGTGGCACCCGGACGGCTACATAGAAGTGAAGGATCGCTCCAAGGACATCATCATCTCCGGCGGCGAAAACATTTCGTCCCTGGAGCTCGAGGAAGTCCTTTATCGCCACCCGCAGGTTATGGAGGCAGCGGTGGTAGCCAAGCCCGATCCCAAGTGGGGCGAAACGCCCTGTGCCTTCATCACTTTGAAGCCTGACGCCGAGCCGGTCACGGCAGAGGACATCATCGCCTACTGCCGCGCGAACCTCGCAGGCTTCAAGGTGCCGAAAACGGTCGTCTTCGGTCCGTTGCCGAAGACATCAACCGGCAAGATCCAAAAGTTCATTCTGCGGGAGCGCGCGAAGGAGCTCGGATAACTGCAATCCGAGACGTCAAAACCTGTCAGAAAACGTGGTCTAAGCCGCGCGGCTCTCGCTTGGCCGCCCCGACGTCATGCTCTCCGCAGGCACGCTCTGCGAGAGCACGATAAAGGCGATCCCGGTGCTCAGGAAGTTGATTCCGGTGATCAGCCCCAGTGCGAACAGGGATGTGCCCGGCATTCCACCTGCAATGAGCAACCCGACCGCAATGCTTACCAGGCCGGACAGCAAGATCCAGAACCAGCCTTGCCGGCTCCGCATTTCGAAGGCGAAGCTGAGCTGCACAGCCCCCTCAACCAGGAACAGGGCGGCTAAGAGCAGTGTCAAGCTTATGACACCGATTCCTGGGTGGGTGATGAGGTAGAGGCCCAAGCCGATATAGAGCAAGGCAAGCAGCAGGGTTCCGAAAAACGCCCCCGTTCCCTCAACCCTGAAAGAGCCGAACAGCGTCACCAGCCCCACCATGATGAGCAACCAGCCGACCATCAGCTCCACGGTCAACGTTGCAAAAACGGGAAAGAACACCGCCAGGAGGCCGATGATCGACATGGCAATGCCGAGCCAGAAAAACTCCTGTCTCCGCTCGACAATCCTGCGGGCGAGCTCTTCCGAAATTCGACCTGGAGCTGGAGCGCTGACGTCGGACATGGCGACCTCCGCACCGAAATGCTGAAATGGAACAATCCATTTGGAAAATCTCTCCGCGGTCAAAAAGTTGCGAAAAGTTCCAAGGATTTGCGCTGATAATGTTAACTCCTGCGAACCCGAGCGGATCCGTTCAGGAGCCCGGTGCGCGCACCCAACCGGCGGCGACAGCTTCTTCCTCGCTGCAAAACCACCGTTCGCCGCGGCGAGTTTGAATGCGGATCCGGCCATATCCCGCGGTGCCGGGCATGACGTAATACTTTCGGCCCTTGTAAATCCGCCCCTTGATGGGGCAGCCGCCAGGTGCCCGGCGTTTCGCGCTTTCCCAGGCCCTCGCGCGCTCTTCCGCCATCCGTGCGCGATAGGCGGCCGGCCGCTCGGGGTTTCCGCGCCACATGCCCCTCTTCTCCGAGCGCGCCTCCTCTTCCTCCGATGAGTAGGACGCAAACAGGCCGGTGTCTGCGAAAACGAGACCCGCTCGGACAAGACTTGCCGCGATATCCTGGTCATTCACCCGGCAGGTGCCGAGGGCCCTGCCAGTGTTATCCGTGCCCGAGGTGAGGCAACTCACGTCTTCTCCTCTCACGGCGCGGGCCAAAGCTTCCCTCGCCGCATGGCCGCAGCGCCAGCGTCGGTTGCCAGGTACGGCGCAGCGTTGCTCGAGCTCCGGCGCTTCGATACCCGCCAGGCGGACTTCGGTGCTGCCGATCCTGAGCACCTCACCTGACACGGCCATGGCGCGTCCCCGGATCTCATTCTTGAAGAACGGCACCGATTGGGCAGCACTTGCCAGCCGCGTGACACCGGTCCACACAAGCCATCCGGCGCCGACCACAACCGATACCCCCACTACAGCGACGGTGGCGATCCCTAGCGCACGCCCGATCGCCAGCCGTGTCTCCGGCGAGAGTCGCAGGAGATTAGTATTCTGAGGCCAATGCAGTTTTGGACGATTCAACTGCGGCCAGCGCAGCGTCTTTTCCTGCATCCTCTGTGCAAGTGCAGCAGAGCCCGCAGCGAGCGCGCCAAGGGATACAATCACCGCGTCGCGGAGGGCCGAAAACGTTGCCTTCGAAGCTGAGGCGAGAGCGTGGCCTGTCGTGCGGGCGATATGGCGGGTTGCATCCCACAGGAGGTGCAGGCCAGCCCCGATCATGCGCCGCAAGTACTCCCACGTCGGGGGGATGACGGCAATCAGCCAGGCAATGCTCGAACGGGCGCCAGCCGCGAGCGAATCCGCGCCACGAGCTGCAAGGGCTGCGCCCGATTTTCCGGCCGCAATACCCATCTGCCCGGCGCCCTTCAACGCGTCAGCAGCAATCTGCCTCGCCACCTCCATGCGGCGGCGACGGTAATCGCGCCGGATCCGCACGGTGGTTCGGACGTGCTTGTGCCAGTCGAACCCGTCTTTCCGCCCCCGCCAACCGATCATGGCACTCCCAAGCTGCTAGCTACCGGCGACAAACGTCCGTTGTCCCCAGCTTCCGATTCGCTTGCCGCAGTGTGCCGAAGAGACGGGACGGTGCCGAGTCCCAGGAGATCAGGGCTGTGCATGGATGATCAGTCGTCCTGCAAAAGCTTGCCCATGCTCCACAGGCGGACGGCTCCGCTGTCGCTAGCGGCCGCAAGCCAGCGCCCATCGGGCGAGAACGCGACCGAGCGGAATCCCGCGATCCCATCGCCCAGGCTCCGCACCAACTGGCCGCGCCGGAATTGCCAAACGCGCACGCGCCCCTCTGGGCTGGCCGCCGCCAGCAGGTTGCCGGCGGGTGAAAAGGCCAGCGCATCAATCTTTTCCCCGCCGCGGGAAAGCGTCCGATAGAGGCGATGCGAGCTGGTAAGCCACAGGCGGATCTGTCCGTCGTGACTGGCCGAGGCCAGAAGCGTCCCGTCAGGCGAGAAGGCGACGGCGCTGACGAAATCTCGATGCCCCCGATACGTGCGCAGGAGCTCACCGGTCGACGCATCCCACAGCTTGACCAGCCGGTCAGCACCGCCCGATGCGAGCACCCCCCTCGGCGAATAAGCCACCGCCTGGACCGCGTTCTCGTGCGCGTCGATCGAGATCACCGGCGACTGACCGGCTCGAATATCCCAGACGGAAACTGCCCAGTCGTGGCTCGACGCTAGGAACTTGTCGGGCTCGCCCATGAACGCAACGGACCAGACACTCGCCCTGTTGCGCTGCAGCTGCGCGATCTTCTCCCCTTCCGTCAGGCTCCAGAGTTGCAGCGTCCCATCCAGGTGCCCCGTGAGGGCGCGCTGCCCACGCACGGCAAGCGCCGTGACAGGACTGCCGCCGAGTTCGATTGTCCTCAGAAGATCGCCGGTCGCGTTGTCCCAGATCCGAAGCGTCTGGTCCGCGCCTGCCGTGACGATCCAGCGGCCATCCTCCGTGAAGGCAACGGCTTTGGTTCCTCCCGTGTGCCCAGGTAGCTGGCGGGGCAACACGGTTTCCGTTTCGACAACGGACTGATCCGGCGCTGGAAAGCTGCTGAGCTCCTCCTGCAGCCCAACCGCCAAGGTGGCTACGCCCACGCCGACGGCGAGCTTGAAAACCAGAGATTTCCAACTCCGGCGGAGCGCCCCCCTGAAATCGAAGCGGAAAATCGACAGCCCTTCGCTGAGCTTTCGGCGGGCCTGTTGAATGGAGAGCAGAAATCCTTCCCGCACACCGGGCGCATGCGGAGTATCAACGCGAGAAGGCGTGTTCGGCGCTTTTTTGTCATCCCTGTCGGAGGGGGGCGCCTCCGACGGCTGTGGAGCCGCTACTTCCGCCGCTGCCTGAGGAGCTGTCTCACCCTTCGAAACGGATTTCCGCTTCAGCCGCTCAATGTACTCGAGGAGCCCACCTCTCGCTCGCGGGGCGTCCTCCGGCGGGGCGGCCTCAGCCTGAGGCCCGACCTCGGCAGGCTTGGCGGGTTCTTCGCTCTCCTTTGTCTCCTCCGCTTTCGCTTTCGAGCGTTGAAGCCACCGCGTCTTACGCGGTTCAGGAGCCAGCAACGGCCCACGCCATTCCGCGATCGATTGCGGGCGCTTGTCGATATCGAGCGCCAACGCCGCGTCGATGGCGGCGAGAAAGCTCGACCGGTAGGAGCTAATGGCCGCCTCGCGCGCCGGCGCGAGCTCGTCTTTCACGATTCGCGAAGGCGCGTCTGGCGGACGCTTGCCGGTTACAGCCTGATACAACGTGGCCGCGAGAGCATAGATGTCTGTCCACGGACCTTGCTGGCTGCCCGTCTCAGCGTATTGCTCGTAAGGACTATATCCGGGCTTTACCAACGCGCTTACGGTCCGCGATTGCCGAGCGATATCCCCCCGCGCCGAACCAAAGTCGATCAGAACCGGGCTTCCATCTCGCCGGATGATGATGTTGTCGGGCGCAATATCGCGATGGAGGTAATTGGCTTCGTGAATGACCTCGAGGGCATCGAGGATCGGCGTGAGTATCTTGTCGAGCTCGTGCTGCCGCGGCGCACGACCCAGCTTCTGCAGCCAGGATTTCAGGCTCTGCCCCTCCTCGAACTGGAGGACCATGTAGCCGGTATTATTGGCCCGGAAATAGCGGAAGACCCGGACGATGTTGGGATGATCAAAACGCGCAAGGATTTGCGCTTCCGCAATGAATCGTTCGAGGCCCCATTCATAATCGCCGGCACAATCCTGGGAACGCGGCACCGCCTTGCGACTGCCTTTTCGGGCTGCAAAATCTCCCGGGAAATATTCCTTGATCGTAACGTCCCGCGCGAGCGACATCTCCTGGGCAAGATACGTGATGCCAAACCCGCCCGCGCCAAGAACGCGCTCGATTCGGTAATCCCCGACGAGCTCAGTACCAGCCGGAAGCGCCAATACGTGCGTCATGTGTCTCGATCGAGCCTGGGCGGCCGCTCGGCACCCCGCACAAAATCCGTCACACCACCCCCCAACGAAGCATTTGGATTCAGGTGGTGGTCAGACAACGTGTCACTAATATGGCTCTCGCACTCCCAATCCGCAGCTGTGAACTCTTCCAACAATTCTGGGATCGGTTCATCATTGGCCATGCTTCTGCCCTGATGCGAGACAAGCCTCCGAACGAATCGTTTTGGTATTTCGCGATTTCAAACAGACTGCATTGCCGAGCAAAGTCTTTGGCTTCTGAGCCACACCAGGACACGCAAAGTTCAAGCGTAACGCGTCCGGGCTCGGGGGAAGGGAGAGGGAGAGAAACATGTCCGAGACTAGTGATGACCGCCCACCCGGCAAGCTTCTTGGATCTTTACGCGACGCCTTAAATGCGACGGCCAGCGAAGGTGGCGCGCACGTTGAGCCCGAATCGACCACGCGTCTCGAATCATTCCATCATGGAGCCATGCCTGCAGAACAGCCGTCGGACAGAACGCGCGTCCTCCGCCATTCGGCGCCCCTGCCTAGTGCGAAGGAGGCAGCTCGGGCGGCACGCGGCGGTTCGCCGAATGTCCCACCTCTGGATCGGCACATCGAATTCGAATCGCGTCCAGCAGAAGCGCATTCAGCTGCCGAGCAGGATGCGTCCGTGCGTACGCAATTGGTGCGCGGCCGTCAGCCGATCAAGCGTGGAAAATTCTACCAGGACCCCGTCGTGGGCTGGCTCGTCGTGGTTGGCGGGCCGGGGCTAGGCGCATACCGGCCGATTTTCGAGGGCAACAATACGATCGGGCGGTCCCCAAACCAGCGTATCCCAATCGACTTCGGAGACGATGCCATTTCCTCCGAGGAGCAAGCCTATATCCGCTATGATTCCGCCGAGCGGTCTTTCCTGTTCGTGCCCAACTTGGCGAAGACCAATATCGTTTCGGTGAATGACAAGCGGCCAACCGCTGCGATCCCGTTGCAGGCCATGGACGTTATCACCATGGGCCGCACGCAGTTGGTGTTTGTTCCGTTTTGCGGGCCGGAGTTCGATTGGTCGGAGCTTCCGGACATCAAGGACTGATGTTGCTTTTCCAGTCAGCTTGTTACGCCAGTCGCGGCGCGCGTCGGTATCAGGAGGACGCCGCGATGACAGCCCCCGATGCTTCAGCATCAGGGACAGATGCGCCTGATCGGCTGGTCGCCGTGCTCGCTGACGGGATGGGTGGCCACGCCGGCGGAGCCATTGCAAGCCAGATTGCTTGCGAAGCTTTCATCCACTCGGTCAGGAGGGCGGCGGGTGACAATCGCGAACGCCTTATGGCCGCGCTGGAAGCTGCCAATGCCGTCATTGCAGAGCACGTTGCGAATAATCCGGCTCTCAAAGGCATGGGTTCGACGCTTGTGGGGACGCTATTCGGACCGGATGGCGTGGAATGGGTGAGTGTCGGCGATAGTCCGCTGTATCTTTACCGAAACGGAGAAATTGCTCTTCTCAACGAGGATCATTCTTTGGCCCCGGTGCTCGATCAGCTTGCGGCCCAGGGGCGACTAAGCGAACAGGAAGCGAAAACGGATCCGCGGCGACATCTGCTGCGCTCCGCCGTCACGGGTGAGGAGCTGGAGCTGGTCGACCTCTCGCGGCAGCCGCTCCCTCTACACGCCGGGGACTGTGTCGTGCTCGCAAGCGATGGCATTCACACTCTCGATACACATGAAATTGCCCGCATCGTCAGCACCTATTTGGTCAGCGGGCCGGAGGCCATTGCCGAAGCGCTCGTGCGAAATGTCGAGGATGCCCGCGATCCATACCAGGACAACGTGACCGTGCTCGTGGTCTTGCCGGTTGAGAATATCGAGCACCCCTAAGCATCACCATTTCTGCAGCCGCGACACTTGGTGTTTTGGCCACCGCCACGCGCAAGCCGGTATTCCGGATAATTCTATTGTTTTTTTACCTTTTGATCGCCGGCGTTTAGTGCCCAAACAATCCCCCTGCTTATCTTGATCCCTATCAAGGCGATTAGGGTTGCAATCCGTACAGACTTATCCATGAGCCGTTCGGCTTAAGGTCAAGCTCGAGCTCGGGCGACCTTTGGCCGAAGGGTCCGGTGCCGAGCTGGTCAGGGCTGGGGAGCTCGGTGAACCGGCCATTCCAATCTGCGTTTCAGAAGCGCCTTTTCTGACAATGGAGAGTAACCATGCCCAGAACCGAGATCACCAAACCTAGCAACGGCGCAGTGACCCGTCCGAGCGACATCTTCAGCGCAATGCGCGAGGAGATGGACCGGATGTTCGAGCGGTTTGAGCAGGGTTGGCCTCGGCTGCCGAGCCTCTTTTCTCGCGGCATGGGACGTCCGGTAATGTTGCCGGAGGTAGATGTCCACGAGGACGAAAAACAGTTCATTATCGAGGTCGACCTCCCGGGCGTCGATGAAAAGGACGTCACCGTCACGATGGCCAACGGGATGATGACGATCAAAGGTGAAAAGAAGAGCGAACGCGAGGAAAAGGAAGAGAATTATTACCTGGCAGAGCGCTCTTACGGGAAATTCGAGCGTTCGTTGTCCCTTCCGGAAACCATTGACGAAGACAAGATCGAGGCCAAGTTCGACAAGGGCGTTCTGAAGATTACCGCCCCGAAAAAGCCCGAGGCCATAAAGGCCGAAAAGAAAATCGAGATCAAAAAGGCTTAACGGACTCTCCTAGGCGGGGGGATCTGCTCCCCCCGCAATCAGGACCTGCCTTCTCGCCTCCATCACCCGCAGCTTGAACGCTGCCTGACCAATGATAAAGTCGGATTACACGGCCGGCTTTTGAGGAAGAAGCGGGATGGACCTGTCCAGAAGCCCTCTTCTGACTGACCTTTACCAGCTCAACATGATCCAGGCTTACCTGGAGCATGGGAAAACGGAAACGGCGGTCTTCGAGTTTTTTGTGCGCAAGCTGCCTCGCGGTCGCGAGTTTCTTGTCGCTGCAGGACTGGAACAGGCACTGGATTTCCTGGAAAACCTGCGCTTTCCTCAAGAGGATATCGACTGGCTGCGCCGCACGGGACGTTTCAGCGAAAACTTCATCTCCCAGCTCGAAGATTTTCGCTTCACCGGCGACGTCTACGCCATGCCGGAAGGCACCGTCTTCTTTCCCAATGAGCCGATCTTGCGGGTCGTCGCGCCGCTGCCTGAAGCCCAGCTTGTAGAAAGTCGGCTGATCAATATTCTTCATTTCCAAACGCTGATCGCGTCCAAGGCGGCGCGACATGTGTTGCTGGTTCCGGGGAAGCAACTCGTCGATTTCGGTTTACGGCGTGCCCATGGAGCCGAAGCGGGCGTTATGGCAGCGCGTGCCAGCTATATTGCCGGCTACGCTGGAACAGCCACGATGTCCGCCGGCGAACTCTTCGGCATCCCGATTTTCGGGACAATGGCGCATTCCTTTATTCAGGCATTTGACGACGAGATCTCCGCCTTCGAGGCGTTTGCAGAGTCTCGCCCTGAAGGACTCGTGCTTCTCATCGATACTTACGACACAGAAGCGGCAGCGAAAAAGGTTGTCGCCCTCGCTCCAAAGCTGGCCGCACGCGGAATAAGAATTCATGGCGTTCGCCTCGACAGCGGCGATCTCGTGGCGCTGTCGAAAAGCGTCCGTCAAATCCTCGACGAAGGCGGGCTGCAGGACGTCACGATTTTTGCGAGCGGCGGCATCGACGAGGCGGAGCTTAAGGAATTCCGGGACACGAAGGCGCCCATTGATGGCTTCGGAATAGGCACAAGCCTGACCACCTCCTACGACGTGCCCGCACTCGACTGCGCCTATAAACTGCAGGAGTACGCTGGAGTGGCGCGCCGTAAGCGCTCGGCAGGAAAAGCAACCTGGCCAGGGCGCAAACAGGTCTGGCGCAGCTACGACACCAATGGCCGAATGGCCGGCGACGTGCTTTCCCTGGAAACCGATAATCAGCCCGGAGAACGCCTGATCCATCAGGTCATGAAAGGTGGCCGACGCATGGGACCATCTCCGAGCTTGGACGAAGTCCGTAACCACGCAGCGAAAAATCTCGCGCAGCTTCCCGAGCCGTTCCGGCAACTCGATCCGAACGCCGATTATCCGGTGGAGATTGGAGCAACTCTGCTGCAGTTGACGAAGGAGGTGGATCGCCACCTCGCTCAGCTGGAGGAAGCAGCCAAGTGAGCAAGAGCCTCGAGATATCGGATAGAGACGTCCTCATTGTTGTGGACGTTCAATACGATTTCTGCCCCGGCGGACAGCTGGCCGTGCCGCGCGGTGACGAAGTGATTGCCCCCATCAATGACATTGCGCGGCATTTCCGGCACGTCATCATCACCCAGGATTGGCATCCGCCGGGGCACCTCTCTTTTGCATCATCTCACCCTGGACGTAAGCCTCATGAGACGATCGACGTTTTTTATGGTCGCCAAATATTATGGCCGGACCATTGCGTTCAGGGGACACGCGGCGCCGAGTTGCGCGAGGAGCTGGATATTCCGCACGCCGAGCTAATCATAAGAAAGGGCTATCACAAGAACATTGATTCTTATTCGGTGTTCTTCGAAAACGATCGCAGAACCCCGACCGGACTGGCCGGCTACTTGCGCGAGCGTGGCCTTCAGCGTGCGTTCTTTGCTGGCCTCGCACTGGATTTCTGCGTTCGCTATTCCGCCGAGGATGCAAGCCGTATCGGGTTTCCCGCCGTCATCATTGAGGATGCTTGTCGGGCCATCGACGTGAACGGATCGCTCGATGAGACGCGCCGGAGCATTTCGAAGCTGGGCGTCCCATTCGTCTCTATAGCGGAGGTCAAGGCCGCGCAGGCCGAGTAACAATCGCCCGACGAGCATAAAGCGGCTCGAAGTCATCCTTGGCGCGATCCACCTTTTGGAAGAGCCGAGTGTGCTCGATCAGGTGATCGATCTGGCGGGTCAAAAGTCGCATCTGCGGAGATTGGTGCGATGGCGTCAAGTTCGTTCAAGCACCGCAGCAGTGGCGGCAGGCTCCTCGCCGAGCGGATCAAGGCGCTCAATTCCATCGATTTCGTTGTGCTGATTGAACCTGCGGGAGGAACGCAATGGCTGCGGAAAGGCTGGAAAGGAAGCTCGAAGAGCGTCTGGCGGAACTCGGCCGCAGCGGTCGTCTGAAGGGCGATGAACTGATTATCACAGGCGTTATTCCGGCAGCGGACGGAAAAGGTCCACGTTTCCTTCTAGAAGGCTATGGCGCCCAACCATTTCTGCGCATGAATTCCAATAGCTATCTCGGGCTGTCATTTGATGACGAGGTGAGGGCCGCCGAAGATGAAGCCGTCCGCCAGTATGGCACTGGTCCCGGGGCGGTGCGCTTCATTAGCGGGACCTGGAGCATGCATGTCGCATTGGAGCGCCGGCTTGCCGAGTTCCACGGCCGAGAAGCGGCCATGCTATTCAGCTCGGCTTATGCGACCATGATGGGTTTGCTACCGCAGCTCACTACCGATCGGACAGCCGTTATCAGCGATGAGCTCAACCACAATTGCATCATCAATGCCATTGCGCTGGGACGGCCCGCGGAAAAACGCATCTGGAAACATCTCGATCTCGACGATCTGGAACGCCACCTCAAGGAGGCCGCTCAAACGTGCGATCGGGCCATCGTCGTGACAGATGGTGTTTTCAGCATGCGGGGAGATCACGCGCCGCTCGATGAAATTCGGAAAATTGTCGACAGATACGATCCCGCCTTTGCCGAAAACGCGATCCTGATCGTGGACGATTCCCACGGCGTTGGAGCATTCGGGTCAACAGGCCGTGGGACAGAAGAAGTGACGGGTGCCCGAGCTGATCTTCTGGTGGGTACGCTGGGGAAGGCATTCGGCGTCAACGGCGGTTATGTCACCGGCAGCGAAACGATCATCCGTTACCTGCGGGAGACCTCGCCATTCTACATTTACTCGAACCCGATTACGCCAGCGGAGGCTGCCGCTGCTCTCAAAGCCGTCGAGATCGTCGACAGCCCACGCGGACGAGAACTCCTTCGGCACCTTCGTGAAATGACGGCGCGCTTCCGCCATGGCCTTGGCGTCCTTGGTCTCGAAACGCTGCCCGGCGAGCATCCGGTTGTGCCCCTCATGGTGCGGGATACAACGCGCACTGCCGTTCTCGTCGCACACCTGCGCAACGCCGGCATTCTGGCCACCGGCCTTAATTACCCGGTCGTTCCCCGTGGTGACGAAGAGATCCGCTTTCAGATCTGCGCTGACCATACCCCCGCTGATATTGATGAGGCTTTGGCCGCACTTGGCGCCTTTGCTGCGAGCTGATGGTTTTATCGATCAGAAACGCTTGGTGGTTTAGGGTGCGATTCGACCCAGGCACAGGAAGCACGAGCCCTCGGAAAAAGTCATGGACGACAAAATGGATGCCGACCGCATCATTGAGCTGTTACAGCTCGCGCCGCATCCCGAGGGCGGCTATTTTCGCGAGACCTTTCGCGATACGCGGACATATGATGGCCGCGCTTGCTCGACTGCCATCTACTTCTTGTTAAAGAAGGAACAAGTCTCCCACTGGCATCGCGTCGACGCGACCGAAATCTGGCACTGGTACGCCGGCGCGCCCTTGGAGCTCACCATCGCGACTGAGACAGGCCCGGCAACGACTCAGCGACTTGGATCGCTCCTTTTCAATGGCGAGCGCCCGCAAGCGGTTGTCCCTGCTGGCCATTGGCAAAGTGCTAGAAGCCTGGGGGAATGGACATTGGTGGGGTGCACTGTTGCACCCGGATTCGAATTTTCCAGCTTCGAACTCGCTGGGCCCGATTTTTCGCCGGGAAAGAGCAGCTGAAGCGGAACAGATTACTGCTTATAGCTGCTCTCGTAGTCGAAGCTCGCGAGGTCCTCGATGCTCTTGCGGAACTCCCGGTCTTCAGCAGACGAACGAATCCCGCTCGAATGCCGTGCGACGACCTGAGTTAACTCGGCCATCATGCGGGCCCGAGCGACGCTGCCCATTGCGAGCACGGTGAGTATTTCCGAAACGAGTCGCTCCTCGTGAGCGGCCTCTTCGCGGTATTCCTGAAGAACCGCTTCGATTCGGCTACGGAGTTCTCGCATTGTTATTGGTCCCTCTATTCACTGGGACCGACCCCTCGTGTTTTTCCGACCTTGGTCCCAGCTTGTCGCGCAAGAGTTGCCTGATTCGTAAGGATATATCCACGTTTTGCGTCAGAAGTTCTCGAATATGCAGACATTTCTGCTCCTAGCGCACGCAATCTGCGAAATAGTTATTTCTCTTTCTATTTAAATGCCGCCGCTGGCTCCCGACAAATACTGTTTCGCCGGAACATCTGCGTGCAGTTTTCACACCCTGGAGCAGAGCTGCCCTGTAGACCTCTTAGCCTTCTTGATGAAATAACCGAAATCAGACTTGGGGCTCGTTCGGAGAGGGGGATCCGGGCCATGAGCGGTGTGCAGCTCGGCATCATCGCCTACGTCGTGGTGCAGTTTGCCATCGGCGTTTGGGTCGCGCGGTGGGTCAAGACGACGACGGACTTTCTGATCGCCGGACGCACGCTCGGCCTCGGCCTGGTTTCCTTCTCTGTCTTTGCAACGTTCTTCGGTGCCGAGGCCGTCGTCGGGACTTCGGGAGCAGTTTATGAGGACGGGCTGAAGGGCGCGATGGTCGACCCCTTTGGCTACGCCCTCGCAATCTTCATTGTTGGAGCGATTTTTGCTGTCCCTCTGTGGCGTCGTGGAATCATCACGTTCGCCGATTTCTTCAGGCAACGCTATTCGGCCGCCGTCGAAAAGCTGGTTGTGCTGGTGCTGCTGCCGGGATCGATGTTCTGGGCTGCGGCTCAGGTGCGTGCCTTCGGCCAAGTGGTCAGCGCCACGTCGGGTCTCGATCTGACGATGGCCATTGCCCTAGCATCTGTGCTCGTCGTGACCTACAGCGTGCTCGGCGGTCTGCTCGCAGACGCCTGGACCGACCTGATTCAAGGAATTGCCATTATCGTCGGTCTCGTCGTGCTGGCGGTCGTTGCGACCTCCCAGCTCGGGGGAGTCAGCGAAGCTCTCGCCAACGTCGATCCAGACCGGACACAGCACCTCGGCATCGGAGAGGATGGCCTCCTGATTTTCATGGAGGAGTTCGCGGTCCCCATCTGCGGGACCGTTGTAGCTATAGAGATCATCTCACGGGTATTGGGAGCCCGTTCGGCACAAGTCGCCGCCACCGGTGCCATGTTGGGCGGTGCCATGTATGTCGTTGTGGGCGCGCTTCCCGTATTCTTGGGACTGATCGCACCCCAGCTCGTTCCACAGGTCGAGGATGCAGAGCAGATCGTTCCGCTCCTAGCTGCAGAGCACTTGCCCGGCTTGCTCTACGTGATGTTCGCAGGCGCGGTGATCTCCGCCATTCTTTCCACAGTCGACTCGGTGCTGCTCGCAAGCTCCGGCCAGGTTTCCCATAACATTATCGAGCGTGCGATGCCGTGGCTTGATGACCGCGGCCGGCTGATGCTGAACCGGGCTGTTCTTGCTGGCCTTGCTATCATCGCCTTCGGCATGGCGATTTCAGCGGAACGAGTCAAAGATCTTGTCGAGACGGCATCCGCTGCCGGAAGTGCCGGCGTGTTTGTCGTTGCTGTTTTCGGCCTTTTCACAAAGTTCGGTGGATCGCTGGCTGCATTCGCGACCATTTTAGTCGGCGCAGTGGCCTGGTTTCTGTTCGGCGCAATGGACCTGGAAACACCCTACATCGCGTCGGTGGCCCTGGCTCTGATCACCTACGTCATTCTCGGGATATTCGACCGGCGCGGCAGCAAAGGCGGAAGCGTTTGAGCGGAAGTGTGGTCTGCAGTGATATTTGCGCCAAGGGTCGCACCTGTTTAGGCACGCCGCTCCCAGCGACCGTTATCGGCCTGCTGCCAATAAGTGACCTCGCATCCGGCAGCACGAGCCCTCTTCCATTCCATGCGCGCCTGAACAATGGCGGCTTCATCATGGCCATTGAAGATGTGAACGACGCGTGTATATGGCGCGAAATCCGCGGTAACAGCGCCCTCCACCAGAAAGCGCACTTGCGCGCCGTTGGGATTTTCGTCTCCGGTCGTCAGGAAAATGGGCTGCTGCTCGCTAAATCCGTCGCGAGCTGTGCCATGCGGCAGGAAACTGTCGTCCCGATAGGTCCATAACCAACCATCGAGCGCTTCCAGCCGCTCTGGATTTCCGCACTGGACAACCGCTCGCCACCCGCGCTCGAGCGTGCGCTCCAGGAGATTGGGCAACACGCGCTCAAGCGGCTGCCGCTCCAGGTGATAGAAGAGCACCTCAGCCACCACATCCTCCGATGCTTCAGCCAATAATAAAAAGCGCTGCGGGCGTCGGTCGAGACCGCGCCCGCAGCAAATCCTCAAGATGGCCGAATCACCTGCGTGGCAGGCACGGAACGAGCGTTACCTCCGGCCCCGTGCCGAGCGACGCTTCGTGGTGGCAGCCGGCTCTGGGGCAGGCTGGCCGTTCGGCGCCTCAAGCTTAGCAACGATCGTGCTCAGCGCTTCGAGCATCGCTGTTCTTTGCTGCGTCGGGAGCACGCTGAGCAGTTGCTCCTCGGTGGTCTTCGCCGCGGGCTCCGCCGCCTCGAGAATCTCACGGCCAGCCGGCGTGAGCTTCACGGCATACATACGAGCGTCATGGCTGGTGCGGCGACGCTGCAGCAAGCCCTTCTTGATGAGACGACGGACAATGTCCGCGATGGTCGAACGGTCGATCCCCGTATATTGCACAAGGGCCGTCTGGCTGGGATTCTCCATCGTTGCGACCGCCTTGAGAACGGCAAACTGACGAGGCGTCAGCTCGTTCTCACCCATCGTCGCCGTGAACAATTCATCGGCACGTTGGCCGGCGCGGTGCAACAGATGCAGGGCCGATCCCATCAAGGAAATTTCTTGTGTGCGAGACATTTAAGTTGGGCTCCAGGAAGGGTAACCAGAAGTTAAGTAGGTTGCTCTCAGCCGCGACGGTCATGCTTCTGATTTTTCAAATGCATTTACGGAAGTCGCTGATCCGAGACTTGACCTCACACACACCAGACTTAACGTTAGCTACCTAAAGTAGCGGCGAATAGCGCCCTTGGCGTGGAAAAGCCGTAGTGCAAGTAGTCCGCCATGCTCGCTGTCATGGACACATTCATCCGCGCAAGTCTGATCTCTGCCCTTCGCGATGTCGCGGAAGAGCATGGCGTGGCCGTTGAGTCACTGCTGAGTGAAGCAGGCCTGGATCGCGGCGCTCTCGATCACCCATCCAACGAATTGAGTTTCGATTCGGCCGCTCAGCTTCTCGAGATTGCTGCCGAGCGTTTTGGCGACCCTGCTTTTGGAATCACGCTGGCTGAACGCGATCCGACAGGCGCGACAGGGCTTCTTGGGTATGTCGTCTCGCACGCGCCGTCAGTCCGTGAAGCGCTGCAGGCCATGGTGAAGTACTCGGGCCTGCTCATCTATCCCGGTTCCATCGAGTTTCGCGAGGACACGACTTCAGGCCGGCTGACGTGGCTCTATCCGCTCAAGCACAACAAAAGGCGGGTTCAGTTCGCGCTGTTCGCCAATGCGCTCACGATGATACGGCTAAAGAAACTGGTCGGCCGGGACTGGATGCCACTTGCCGTCGAAGTCGAACATCCGGAGCTAAGTTGCACCAACCGTCTGCGGCGCATCTACGGCCCTCGTGTCAACTATAACGCCCGAGAGAATGTGGTCGTCATCGACCGCTATACGCTCGAACGGGCGAACAAGGGCGCCGATCCGATCCTCTATCAGATCCTTCAGGAAACGGCGGAAATCAAACTGCAGGAGCTGGCCGGCCGGTCTGATCTCGTGGCCCGGACTGCCCATGCCATCACAGAAGTGCTGAGTACCGGGCCTCCGCTGTTGGAAAGGGTCGCGGCGTGGATGCGTATGTCGCCTCGCAGCCTGCAGAACCGGCTGGCCCAACACAACACCACCTTCGAGCGCGTGCTAAGCGACACGCGCCGCAGCCTCGCCGAACGTTATCTGCGTGATAGCGATATACCTCTGACGGAGATCGCGTTCCTGCTCGGGTTCTCCGAACAGAGCGCCTTTACACGCGCGGCCCGGGCATGGTTCGGATGCCCGCCAAGTCAGTTGCGGAAAGAGGGGCGCCGGGACACCAAGGGCGAGAGGACGGCATAACCCGTCCTCTCCGCGGGATCAGTTCATTTGGTCGGCCGCCGATCGCGCCAGCGGAACATGTCGACGAAGCAGTCTCTTCTCGTCGGAGGAGCAAAGTAGACCACCGTAGGAGCACGGTAATAGCGACGCGGGGCAGGTTTGTAATAAAGCGCCACGGGTGCGGGACTGCGATAATAAGCCATCGGAGCCCGATCTCTGAAGAAACCGCCGGCCTCAGCAGATGGTGCTGGGATCCAGAGCAGTGCCGCGGTGGCGATGGCGGTAGTGGCAATCAGCGCGCGCATCAAATCCTCCTGGTCATCAACTCGAGTTCACGACCGCTTAGCAGCGATCGCATACCGGAGATTGTGCTCCGATCACTGCGCAACCGACCAGGAGGGCCGCGATTAACCGTGAATGATCAAGCTTAATGGGCAGCCCCAATTCATCACATCCGGAAAACGCCGAACCGGGTCTCCGGTATCGGTGCATTCAGGCAGGCCGACAGCGCGAGCGCCAAGACACGCCGTGTTTCCTGAGGCGTGATGATGCCATCGTCCCAAAGACGCGCCGTGGCGTAATACGGATGCCCCTCGCGCTCGAACTGCTCCAGAATTGGTCTCTTGAATTCCGCCTCTTCCTCAGCCGTCCACGTCTTGCCTTCGGCTTCGAGGTTGTCCCGCCGCACCGTCGCCAGCACTGACGCGGCCTGCTGACCGCCCATAACGGAGATGCGCGCATTCGGCCACAAGAAGAGGAAGCGTGGCCCGTAGGCGCGTCCGCACATGGCGTAATTGCCGGCACCATAGCTGCCGCCGATGATGACGGTGATCTTGGGCACGTTCGCGCAAGCAACCGCTGTCACCATCTTCGCGCCGTGGCGCGCAATGCCGCCTGCCTCCGCGTCCCGACCGACCATGAACCCGGTGATGTTCTGCAGGAACAGCAGCGGAATGCGCCGCTGACAGGCCAGCTCGATGAAGTGCGCGGCCTTCTGTGCGGACTCGGAATAAAGAATGCCGTTGTTCGCGAGGATGGCCACCGGCATTCCCTCGATGTGCGCGAAGCCGGTGACGATCGTTGTCCCGTAACGCTCCTTGAACTCGTCGAACTCCGATCCGTCGACGAGCCGCGCGATTACCTCGCGCGAGTCGTACTGGGTTGCGAGTGACGCCGGCACGATGCCGTCCAGCTCCTCGATCGGATAGGCGGGCGGCCGCGGCTCCGCGAGAGCGACGTCGATCTGCTTCCTCGTATTTAGGTTGGCGACGATGCTGCGCGCGATCTCGAGCGCGTGAGCATCGTTGAGCGCATAATGATCCGCCACGCCGGAAAGCCGCGTGTGCACATCCGCGCCGCCGAGGTCCTCAGCACTCACCGTTTCGCCCGTCGCCGCCTTCACCAGTGGAGGCCCGCCGAGGAAGATCGTCCCCTGGCGGCGCACGATGATGCTCTCGTCGGACATGGCCGGTACGTAGGCGCCGCCTGCGGTGCAGCTGCCCATCACCACCGCAATCTGCGGGATGCCCTCCGCCGACATTCGCGCCTGATTGTAGAAAATGCGGCCGAAGTGCTCCTTGTCCGGAAAGACCTCCGTGTGGTGCGGAAGGTTGGCCCCGCCGCTGTCGACGAGATAGATGCACGGCAGCCAGTTCTCCCGCGCAATCTCCTGGGCGCGGACGTGCTTCTTGACCGTCATCGGGAAGTAGGTGCCGCCTTTGATCGTGGCGTCGTTCGCGACAATCATGCACTCCCGACCTGCCACGCGGCCAATGCCGGTAATGATACCGGCACCGTGAATGTCGCCCGAATACATGCCGTATGCGGCGAGCGGCGACAGCTCGAGGAACGGCGTGCCGGGGTCCAGCAGCCGCATCACGCGATCCCGAGGCAACAGCTTGCCGCGGGCAACGTGGCGCTGCCGCAGCTTCTCCGGACCGCCTTTTGTCGCCTCGGCGCGCTTCTGTTCGAGATCGGCGACGAGCGCTCGCATCGCTTCGGCATTCGCGCGAAAAGCTCGGGTCGACGTGTTGATCTGAGATACGATCTTCGGCATGGCACCTCTCGGAGGACGCGGCGCCATATCAAGCAGCGCAAGCGGGAGTCCGCAAGTGAGATCGCCCAGGCGGCTCCCGCAACCCGCAATTTCGACGTTTAACGGACCTGATTCACGGTGTACAGGAGCACCAGCGTGACCAGCTCGGCCTGGCGATGCGTGTCGGTCTTCGCCATCAGCGACTTGAGCTGGCTTCGAATGGTGCCGATGGAAACCCGGTGCTCCTCAGCGATGGTGGCCGGATCCTTGCCCTGAGCCAGCGCCACTGCGACCCGAACTTCCGCCGGCGTCAGACCAAAAGCCTCGGCGAGCGCCGAGCTAGCCACCTGTCTGCGCGCCTCGGGCTCCTCCAGCACCAAAATGGCCTTTCCTGGATTGAACACATCCCTGATCCCGCCCCTTAGCGGAATGGCGTAGGCAATCAGCGGGCCGCTCTCATACCTTTCAATGACGACTGTCGGCCGCGTGCGCTCCCGCTTCAACCCAACCTCAGACGCCAATGCGGCCTGGATAATGCCCTGGAGGGCGGCATTGCCCGCCGAATTGGACGCCACGATCCGGCCGCCTGCGATATCGATGCCTTTGCCCATCAACTGCTCGGCACAGGCATTCACCTTCAAGAACCGCCCATTATGACCCAGCAGGATGCCTCCGCAGGCCATCTGGTCGAAGGCGAACAGCACACCCTCTGCCCGCGCTAGAGCCAAGCGAATGGAAATTTGGGCCGCGCGTGTGAAATGGGGAAAAAGGGCTTCCATCGCCTCCAGCTCGGAGGAGCCAAAGCGCTCTTTATTCCCTCGTCGCTGCGTCGTGAAAAGCAGAGGTGCCCCGTCGATCATGGCGAGGACGCCGCCCGCCTCCCATCTGTAGCCGAGGCGGGCGATCATCTCCCTGTTGTATGGATCTTTATCGAGCTCGACCTGAGAGAACAGATCTGATTCCGTGGCAGCGCGCCCCAGAGCAAAACGCAACGCCCGAGCAGGCCGCGGGTTGTGGAGCTCCTTCCCGTCTCCCCTGATGGCCCAATCGACAAGGTCATCTATCGACGGTGACCAGAAGCCTTGTGTTTCAGACGCGTTTGCTGATGGCCTGAAGATAAGCGCCCCGCGAGCGCCCAACGCCTCGGCGATCTCTTGAAGAACATCACCCCAGGTTTCAGGATCGCCGACCGCGCCATAGATCCTGTCCACCACCTTCTCGAGGTGATGGGCCCGAACGTCCGCCATTCATCTCTCCCCGATCCGCAGGCGGAATGTTAGCAGAAGGATAGACAACGTGAAGATTGGCCGCGCGAGTGGTGAATTTTTCAGCAACTGACAGCTTCAATATTGCCTGTAGCACAGCTGAATTGGCGTTAAGCCAACCGGCTGGCCGGGTGACGCGTTCCTGATCTGCCCTTGAAGGGGCATGGAGCGAGCGCTAGCTCCATCATTGGGTCTCACCAGCGCAAGGCGCGAAAACGGAATGATCGACTGGTTGCCCCATTGGCGAGGTCTTCTGGCCCGTCGATGGAACAAGTTATGGACGGCGGTGATGAATCCGGCGGCAGGCGCACGCGAGGCTGAGGCCATCGCAGTGTCTGCGCGGGAAAACGCCACAGTTGTATGGCTCCTGGGCAAAGTCCAGTCGGGCAAAACCTCCATCGTGCGCGCCTTGACCGGCTGCACCGATGCTGAAATCGGCACCGGCTACGCGCCATGCACGCGCACTTCGCGTGTCTTTGACTTCCCGCCTGAAGCGCCGGTCATCCGCTTCCTCGACACGCGCGGGCTAGGGGAAGCACGATACGACCCGACCGAAGATTTGGCCTTTGCTGAAAGGCAGGCCCATTTGCTGCTGGTCGTGATGCGGGCGCTTGATCCGCAGCAAGATGCAATTGTTTCGATCGTTCGCGATTTGCGGACGCGCCGGCCGGCGTGGCCTGTGATCGTCGCTCAAACGTCTTTGCATGATGGCTATCCGCCCGGGGCCAACCATCCTCCTCAGTACGCTTTCGACTCTCAGGGCCTGCCGACAGCAGACGTCCCTGCGGAGCTCGCGCGCAGCCTCGCGTTCCAACGGTCATTATTCAGAGATCTGCCTGGCACCGGTCTCGTCTCTTTCGTCCCTATCGACTTCACGCAGCCTGAAGACGGCTTCCAACCGGTGAACTACGGTTTTGAAGCCCTCACAGCAGCTTTGCGGGAAGCTGCGCCCGCGGGGCTCATTGCGTTGCTCGAAGGGGTGCAAGCAGAAGCCAACGATGCCCGCAGCCGCCGCGCTCATCCCCATATCGTTGGCTACGCCACGGCCGCCGCCGCAGCTGACATCGTGCCGCTCGCCGGTCTCGTGGCGGTTCCGGGCGTGCAGGCGAAAATGCTGCACAGCCTTGCTGCCATCTACGGCGTTTCCTGGGACAAACGGACCATCGGGGAATTTGCCAGCTGTCTTGGTACCGGAACGATTTTGCGCGCAGCAAGCCAGCTGGGTATCCGCCAACTCGTCAAGCTGATCCCCATTTATGGACAGACCGCCGGAGCTGTGGCTGCCAGTGCCGCCAGCTTCGCCACCACGTTCGCTCTCGGCAAAGCGGCGTGCTATTTTCTCGCGCGCCGCCGGAAGGGAGAAGTTGACATGGCCGGAGTTGCCGCTGCCTACAGCGCCGCCCTTGCGGAAGCCTTCAACTACTCGTCACGGGGCGAAGCGGCCGGGCAGGCTGGGTCGGCATCATGACACCACGGCGACGCGCTAGTTTTTATCTCCGTGGCACGATGCTGGCAGTCGCCTTTTTGCTGCCGACACTGTCTCTCGTCGTATTCGGCAGTATTTGGCTCTGGCAAAATGGCTACCTCATTCATTGGGCGCTGGCCGCATGCGTTCTCACGGCGGTGATCTACACGGCGCAGCTGCTCAGCCTGCGGCGTTTTGAGAAGAGGACGGCACCCCCACCTTCGGAACCCGAAGCACAGCCAGATCCAAGCTGGACGCCGCTGGAACAAGCCGCATGGAATGATGTCGTCGAGATATCACGCAGTATTATTCCGTCAGAGCTCGACAGTTCCCAGGCTGTGCTGGACCTCGGCCGGCGGACGGTGGAAGCGGTCGCCCGCCGCATGCACCCGGATGAGGACAATCCGCTCCTACGCTTCACGGTACCCGAGGCGTTGGCGCTGGTCGAACGTGTAAGCGGAAAGCTCCGGCCGTTTTTCCGGGACAATGTTCCGTTGGGTGACCAGATTACCGTCGGTCAGTTCATCAAGCTTTATGAGTGGCGCACTGTTATCGACTACGCCGAACGGGCCTACGACCTGTGGCGCGTCATCCGCATGCTCAATCCGGTGAGCGCCGCCACACACGAAATCCGCGAGCAGTTTTCGCGGCGCATGTACGAGATCGGCCGTGAGCACATCATCCGCAAGCTGGCGGAGCGCTATGTCGAGGAGGTCGGACGGGCCGCGATAGATCTATACAGCGGCCGGCTGCGAGTCACAGCTGAGGAGCTGGAACGCCACGTCACACCTGAAACGATGCGGGATGAGGCCGAAATGGCCACCCGCACGGCTGAGCCGCTTCGGTTGCTCGTGGCCGGCCAAGTCAACGCCGGCAAATCAAGTCTCGTAAACGCGCTTTCGCAGGAGGTCCGCGCCGCCGTTGACGCGCTTCCTGCCACGCCAAGCTTCCAGGCCTACGAGCTGCGTCGCGAAGGGCTGCCGACGGCTCTCATCATCGACAGTCCCGGCCTGCAGGGCGACCCCGAAGAGATCAAGAAGCGCATCGAGGCTGCCGCAGAAAGCGACCTTATTCTGTGGGTAGTTGATGCCAGCAGGGCCGACCGGGAAGCTGATCGGGCCGCATTGGAGGGCATTCGCCAATATTTCAATGACAATCCGAACCGCCGCCGCCCGCCGATGATGCTGGTTCTGAGCCATATCGATCGGCTGCGTCCGTTCCAGGAATGGTCACCGCCTTATGACATCGAGAAAGCGGATGGCCCGAAAGCCAAATCGATCCGCGCTGCAATGGAGGCTATCGGCGCCGATCTCGGCTTCGCGCTGGAGGACATCATCCCGGCGTGCCTCGATCAGTCGGTCGGGCTCTATAACATCGACGCCATCTGGAGCCGCATCGCCGCGCTGTTGCCCGAAGCACAACGTGCAAATCTCGTGCGCCGCCTTGGTGGCATTTCCGGCAAGTTCGACTGGAATAGACTCTGGACTCAGGCACTCAATGCCGGCCGCGTCATCTCACGCGTGGTGGTGAAATAATTCGGCGAAACCTGCTGACACTACGAAGGCAAGACGCGCCGCAGAATTGCGGTCGTGTTCGCTCGCTCCAATCCCTGTCCGTAGGTTTGGTTCGGCGGGCCGCTGAGCCGTGTGGAAATAAAGGCATCAGCAACGTCAGTATCACCCTGACTACGAAGAATCATGCCGGCAGCCGTCAGCGCCATCAGCTCGGTCAGCTCTCGCGCCCGCACGTCCAGCATGCGGGGATCGTGAAGTAATCCGACCAGCCGCTCATAGGCGGCCTCGAGCTTGCGGTCGTCGGCCACGCCCTCCGCCAACTCATGCATGACGATCTGCGCCACCTCGGGCTCTTTCTGCAAAACGCGCAGCACGTCGAGGGCCATCACATTGCCCGAGCCTTCCCAGATGCTGTTGACCGGAACTTCGCGGTAGATGCGCGCAAGGCCATGCTCCTCCACGTAGCCGTTTCCGCCGAGGCACTCCATGGCCTCACCCACCATCATCGGTGCAACCTTGCAAACCCAGAACTTGGTCACAGGCGTCATGAGCCGACGCCAGGCAGCCGCCCGCACATCTTCGGGATGATCGAAACTGCGGGCGAGGCGAAAGACCAGTGCGGTTGCTGCCTCTACGTCGAGCGCCATGTCCGCCAGCACTTGTGTCATCAGCGCGTGGTCGATAAGCTTGCGGCCAAATACGCTGCGGTGCTGGGCATGATGGACGGCCATCGCCAGCGCCAGCCGCATGAGCCCTGCGGATGAGACGGCACAATCGAGCCGTGTATAGGTGACCATCTCGATGATGGCCGGTACGCCGCGGCCCTCCTCACCAATGAGCCAGGCGTGCGCCCCGTGAAACTCGACCTCAGCGGACGCATTTGACCGATTCCCGAGCTTGTCCTTCAGCCGCTGCAGCCGAAGCGCGTTGATCGTGCCGTCCGGCAAATGCCGGGGGACGAAGAAGCACGAAAGGCCTCCGCGTGTCTGCGCCAGCACAAGGAAGGCGTCCGACATGGGAGCTGAGAAGAACCACTTGTGGCCGGTGAGGATGTACTCCCCGCCGGGGCCGCCACTGGCCACCGGCTCGGCGCGGGTGGTGTTGGCACGAACATCCGTGCCGCCCTGCTTCTCGGTCATGCCCATGCCGATGGTAATGGACGACTTCTCGGCCGCCGGCCGGAAGGTCGGGTCATAGTCGCGCGACAGGATGCGCGGCACCCATTCGTCTGCGATTTCCGGCTGCAGCCGCAGCGTCGGCACGGCCGCGTTGGTCATGGTGATGGGGCAGCAGTGACCGGCCTCCATCTGGGCCGTCATGTAAAAGGCAGCCGCCCTGGCAACATTAACCGCGAGCGCGCTGTTGCCCGATCTTTCCCAAGAGCCACAATGCAGCCCTGCCCCCATGCTTTGGGCCATGCAGGCGTGGTAGGCAGGATGAAACTCGACGAAGTCGATCCTACGCCCCTGAGCATCGTGCGTCCGCAGCCGTGGGGGATACTCGTTAGCAAGACGCCCCTGCTCGAACGCCTCCGCGCTTCCGCACAGCGCGCCGAATTCCTCGAGCTGGCGGACAGCATGGCCAGCCCCTTCCCGCACGACGGCTTCGCGAAGAGCGGTGTCCGTGGCGAACAGGTTCACGTCCACGAATGGCGGCGATTGATTTGGGGCTTCGTCGAGCATGTGACTGATCCGCGAATAAGTTGCAGCGGCATCTGATGGTGGCTCAGATTTCCGGATTCCCGCTGTATCGTCACCAACGCTCCAGCCAGCCGATTCGCAGGCTGAAGGTGCCTTCTCACTTTACCAGAAGACTCTCACCGCCGGCGGCGCATGCCCGAGTCGGCATGGCTACTCGGTTGCGGCGATCCCCTTCATGCGATCCAGCGCGGATTGCAAAATGATCGTGGCAGCCACCTTGTCGATGACTTCTCCACGCCGCTTCCGGCTCCTGTCCGCCTCGATCAACATGCGCTCTGCGGCCATCGTCGACCAGCGCTCGTCCCATAGCAAAATCGGCAGCGGTGACACCTGGTTGAAATTGCGCGCGAAAGCACGCGTGGCCTGCGCGCGTGGCCCTTCGCTTCCGTCCAGATTGCGGGGCAGACCGAGCACCACCCCACCCGCACCCTGCTCGGCTGCAATAGCCATCAGGCGCTCAGCATCGGCCTTGAACTTGGTTCGGGAGATCGTCTCGTAAGATGACGCGATGGTGCGCGTCACATCGGAGAGCGCCACGCCAATCGTCTTCGTACCAAGGTCCAAGCCCAAGAGACGCTTTCCCGGTGGCACGAGCTTCACGAACTCCGCTGGGTCGGTGAGGGTTTGGCCAGACTGGACCACGAACTCTCCGCTGAATGTTCACCGAAAGGGTTGTTGCATCGGGCGCTCGCCTTATACTGCCCGCAACCCGAGATGTCGCCCAAGAAAAACGAGGTAATCAATGAAGATTACATGGTTCGGCCACTCGTGCTTCCGAATCGAAACCGGCAACAGCGTGCTTCTGATCGACCCCTACCTCAAGGGCAACCCGTCTTTTGAGAATTCGGGCGTTTCCTGGGAGGAGGCGACCAAGGGCGTAACGCACGTCGCCCTCACCCACGGTCACGACGACCACATCGGGGACGCGGCCGAGATCTGCAAGCTGCGTGGCGCCACATTGTTTGCCGTCTTCGAGCTGGCGATGCACATCAACAGCAAAGGCGCCGAGAAGCTCGAGCCGATGAATACGGGCGGCACGGTCCGTTCGACCGACTTCGACCTCACGTTCACACAGGCGCTGCACTCGTCGTCGTCCAACGGCGTCTACCTCGGCAATCCATGCGGCATCGTCCTCCGGACGCGAGAGAACAAGACGCTCTACCACATGGGCGACACCGATGTTTTCTCCGACATGGAGCACATCAACGAGCTTTATAAGCCCACAATCGGCATCGTGCCCATCGGCGACCGCTTTACCATGGGTGCCAAGTCAGCCGCCTATGCCTGCAAGAAATTCTTCAACTTCAGCACGATCATTCCTTGCCACTACGGAACCTTCCCCCTGCTTGACCAAACAGCTGATGCCTTTGTGGCCGAAATGGCAGGGCACAATGTGGTCGTGCCGAAGATAGGGGAAGTCGTTACCGTCTAACTCCCAAGGCTCCTGGCTGGCGGGAGGCAAGCCGGGTGCGAGTGCTTGCTTGAGCTTCAAAAGCAGCTGCCGACAGGAGTGCTCATGACAAGTGAAGGTGTGCGACCGGCTATGCCGGACGGAGTGAAATCCGGAAGCCTGGGGCTGGTCGCCGTCTTCACGGCAACGACATTCCTTTCGGCGCTCCTCCTGTTCTCCGTCCAGCCGCTGTTCACCAAGATGGTGCTGCCGGTGCTCGGCGGCTCACCATCGGTGTGGGCAGTGGCTTTGTGCTTCTTCCAGGGTGCGCTCCTTGCCGGCTACTGCTACGCGCACCTCCTGAACGGCTTCGTGCCGGCGCGGGCTGCCGGATGGGTTCACCTTGCTCTCTGCGGATTGGCCCTGCTGGCGCTGCCCATCAGCTTGCCGAGCGGATGGACGGAGCCACCGCCCGGCGATCCCTACCTGTGGCAGCTCGGTCTCTATACGGTCGCGATTGGGCTGCCGTTCTTGGCAGTGTCAGCAAATGCACCACTTTTGCAGGCCTGGTTCGCTGCGACCGGGCATCCTGCTGGACGCGATCCCTATTTCCTTTATGCGGCCAGCAATCTCGGCAGCCTGATTGCTCTTCTCGGCTACCCGTTCGTCCTCGAGCCGACGTTCGGCGCGCGAACTCTCGCAGATCTGTGGGCAATCGGCTTTATCGCGCTGCTAATTGCCATTGCCATTTGCTTCCTGACGCTACGAGGTCGGGCAGTCAGCAGCTTGTCGACGTCGGACCAAGCCGCCGGTACGCCTGCCGAGGCCCCAACGTGGTCTCGTCGAGTGGGCTGGGTGGGATTGGCACTTGTGCCATCGGCCTTGCTCACGGCTTTCACCACCCACATTTCCACGGACGTCGCCTCGGCGCCGCTTCTGTGGGTGCTGCCCCTTTCGCTTTATCTGCTCACATTTGTGATCGTGTTCCGCGAGCGCGCGCTTATCCCGATGCGGGTGCTGCTCGCTTTGCACCTCGCGGCAGTGGTCGTTGCACTCCTGCAGCTATCACAGACGCGGCATGGCGGCTGGGTTATCTCGAGTCTCACAGGCGTCGCGGTGTTTTTCACCTCGGCGCTGGTGGCCCACCGGACACTCTACGACCTGCGCCCTGCCCCGCGCTATCTCACGGAGTTCTATCTTTGGCTTTCGCTTGGCGGCGTGCTCGGCGGCCTGTTTGCAGCCCTCATCGCGCCGAAACTTTTCTCCGAGGTCTTCGAGTATCCACTCCTCCTTGCCCTGACGATGGCATGCCGTCCGGGCGCGCTGAATGTGTCGATCCGCAATCGTGACGAGCTCTTGCGTCTTTGGCTGATCGGAGCGAGCGGTTTGCTCGCGCTCTACTGGGTGCCAGTTCTCCTGGGGCAGCTCCCCACATCGGGCCTCGAAGGGCTGTGGGGGGACTTGGCCAATCGGCTGAACCGGCTGGTCAACCGCTGGGGCGAAGCGGCGCTCCTCACTCTCGCCTTCAGTGTCCTGCTCTTGCTGTCCTTCCGGCATCCACCGAGGCAGGCGCTGATCGCGCTGCTCATGTTCCTCGCAGTGGTGATGCTGCCTTCAGGCGTGAAGCGCGGCGAGGCGCAGCGTAGCTACTTTGGCGTATATCGCGTCGCGCTTTCAAGCGACGGCGACTTCCACATCCTCACCCATGGCACGACGCTGCACGGTGCCCAGCGCATTCGGGACAGCGACGGTGCCTATCGGGACGATCTCACACCGACCACGTACTACCATCCGAAAAGCCCAATGGCGCGGACCATCACCGCCGTGCGCGAGCGCCTCGCGCAGGAAGGGCGCAAGGGGCGTTACGGCATTATCGGCCTCGGTACCGGTTCGCTGGCCTGCTACGCTCAGCCAGACGAGCAGTGGCGATTCTTTGAGATTGATCCCCTGGTCGTGCAGATTGCCAGCACACCGCAACACTTCAGTTTCCTGCAGCACTGCCAGCCCAATCCGGACATTGTGCTTGGCGATGCCCGGCTGACGATCGCGAAAGAGCCGCCGGAAAGCTTCGATCTCATCATTGTCGACGCCTTTACGTCCGATGCCGTTCCCGTTCACCTGATGACGGCGGAGGCGCTGCGGCTCTACGCGTCGAAACTGACGCCCAACGGAATCGTGCTGCTGCACATCTCCAATCGGTATCTGGACCTCGATTCCGTTCTCGCCGCGACCGCGCCTATGGTTCCAGAGCTCCACGGCCTCATTCTTTCTGATGACGAGTCCGACGGCACCTACGCCACGTCCACTTCCACCGTGGCGATATTTTCAAAGAACGCAGCCGTTATCGACGCTTTCCGCAGTGAGCCGGATGCTTATGGACTGGAACCAAACGGCCTGCGTGGATGGACGGATGATCACTCGGACATTCTCGGGCCGTTGCTGGCGAGGGTGTGGAGATGACCAAGCTGCCGCAAGCCCCTTCGCAAGATTCAGGAACCCATTACTCTTTCTGGTAGAGATAGTTAGCCTTTCGAACTCATTCTCTGCGTGAAGGATTATGGCAGATTCGCCACGAACAATGGCGATTTTGCTCCCTATTCAGAGTTTCTTAAGACTCCCCTTTTCGCGCGTGCTAAGCATTCAGCGGCCGACCAATCTGACGGCTGAGTTGTTGTGGCGTACCCGGCGGCCGGATGGTCATGGCACCGCTGGCTTCCGAGCGAGTATCGGGGGGAGTTTGCGTTATGTCCCGGAGTTTGCGTAATGCCGCTGTTGCCGTCGCAGCTGGAATGACCTTTGGTACGAGCAGCGTGCTCGCGGACGGCTACTACGCTGGGAGCATCAAAGATGCGGCACCAGTTCCGGCGCCTGAGATTTATCAGTGGGATGGGTTATCGGTCGGTGTGGGTGTAGGCGTCGGTCGGTTTGATCAAGATGGATCGGCTAAGGCTTGGCGCAAGGACGAAGTCGATAAATTTAAAAAGAAGTGTTTTAGGTTTGGGTGCAAGTGGAAACACAAGGGCGGTTTTGACAGCGCCAAGGGGATGCATGAACACGCAAGCGAAGATGACTGGAATATCTTTGGAACAGTTCAAATTGGCTATGATAAATTATTGGGAGATCGATTTCTGATCGGTGCATTTGCAGATTTCGATCTCATCAAGGACTCGAGCCTGAATTTTTCGGAGAAAACTCCCTGGAAATCACTCACAGGTGAAATTGAACGGGAGTACATGTGGACAATCGGCGGTCGTGTCGGGTTCCTGGTAACTCCTCGCATTCTCGTTTACGGACTCGCTGGGTTCTCAAGAATGAACCTCGATGGCAACGTAAACGTGTTCTTCAAAGATCCCTTCAGGTCTGGCAGCCACAGCAATCATACCGATTTGGGCTTGAGCGTTGATGAAACCGTCGACGGGTGGACTGCGGGTGGTGGATTGGAAGCTAAACTTGACAAGCGCCTATCTTTAAAAATCGAATATCGCTATTCTAACTTTGATGGCATCAGCGCGAAAGTGCGTGAAGGCGATCACGATTCTTGGAAGAAGAATGGATACCTTTACACGCGTGACATAACAGAGGGCGCGAAGCTAAATCTTGATGACACTGAGATTCATTCTATTCGCGCCGTACTCTCCTTTAAATTGGGAGCAGATACAGAGAGCTGGGCTCCGCTGAAGTAGGGAACGCCTCACCGACTATGTGAGGCACGGTAACCGCCGTGCCTCGCAATTTATTTTCAATTCAGGCGTTCAGTCGCCTGTAGAACGATGGCCGGCTAGCTAGCACAAGATGCCGACCAGCTGAGTTCGTCTGTTAGCACGACACGCCTGTACCGTCACCTCGCCCCCCGCTTCATCACCGCGGATGCGAGCAGGCCCGCCCCCACCGCAATTGTCACGGTGAAAATTCCGTATAGCAGCGGCCGGCGAAAGGCGAAGTTGTGGAGCCAGAGTTCTAGACCCTCGCGTTCGAGCCTGACGCGAGCTGTGTAGGTGCTGATAATCTGGCCATTGCGGAAAAGATAGACGCGGACGTCGAGCGGCCCGACGGGCACGTTGGCCGGCAGGTTGACCGCCGCCCGGAACAGGCTGCGGCCAATGAAAACGACGCCATAGTCCTCCTGGACGTAGAGGCCATCCTTCTGCTTGAGACGCACGACCGCTTCAGCGAACTCCTGCAGCTCGGCCGTTGTGACGCCCGTCTCCCACCCCTGCACCGGCGTCATGCGCACGTACTCGAACCCGATGTCGTTCTCCCGCAGCACCAGCGGATTGGTTATCTCGTCCAGCGGCCGCGTGGACAAAATGGCGTAGTAGCTCGGAACGCTCTCAAAGGTGATCGAGTGCGTGTTGATCCAGATGCCGGCCACGTTGCTCTTGCGCCGGGCAACAAGCCGGGTTGGCGTGCCCTCCAGCACGATGACGATATCGTAAAGGCCGGACTCCGCCGTCGATTGCCGGCTGTGATCAACGGCGCCGAAAATGACGATTTCCGTTCCGGTGAAACTGGAGGTCACCGCGACGGCGCGCGACGAAACATCGGCCTGGACAGTCTCCCGCGGAGCGGTGTCAGGGGGCACGGGCTGCGCAGGTTGCGAACGCTGAGTCTGTTCTGCCGGGCTTTCAGCCTTTGGCTGAGGGGCGGAGGCGGGAGGCCGAGCAGGTGAAGCAGAGGGCTGCCGCCGCTGGGCCTCGGCCATCTCGATGCCGGCGAGCATGGTCAGGCCCAACAATACGAGGACCGCCCCCCAAACTCCTCTCCAAACTCGCCGGTTGAGCCTCAAAGCCTGCCCCCGACAACGCCGCTGATTGAATACTCATCTGCCGGGGTCGCTACCAAGCCCCAGCCGATGCGAATGCAGACAAGCAGGACCAAGCCCGCCAGAAGAAAGCGCAGCTGCTCCCCCTGGAGCTTCTGTCCCGCCGCCGCGCCAAACTGGGCACCGACGACGCCACCGATCATCAACAGCACAGCCAGAACAACGTCGACGGTCTTGTTTTCCGTCGCGTGCAGAATGGTGGTGAAGGCTGTGACGAACACGATCTGAAACAGCGATGTACCGACCACCACGTTCGTCGGTACGCGCAGCAGGTAGATCATTGCGGGCACCATGATGAATCCGCCGCCCACACCCATGATGGCGCCCAGCAAACCGACGACCATCCCGATCGCGATGGGCGGAATGGCGCTGATGTAGAGCTTCGACCGGTGGAAGCGCATCTTGAAGGGCATCTTGTGCATCCAGATGTGCTGTCCCGGTCGCTTCACACTAACTGGCTTGCCGCTACGGGCCTTGTGCATCGCGTTGATGCTTTCCATCAGCATCAACACGCCGATGACGCCGAGGAATGTGACGTAGGCGAGTGCAACGAACAGTTCGAACTGGCCAATCTGCCGCAAGAGCTTCACCGCCTCGACGCCGAGGAGTGACCCGACGAGCCCCCCCGCGAGCAGGACCGTGCCCATCTTGATGTCGACGTTATTGCGGCGCCACTGCGCGACCGCTCCGGAGACGGAAGAAGCAACGATTTGGGCGGCTTCGGTACCAACAGCAACGGCGGCGGGAACCCCGGAAAAGATGAGCAGCGGCGTCATGAGAAATCCGCCGCCGATCCCAAAAAGGCCAGACAGAAATCCCACAGCCCCACCCATCCCGAGAAACAGGAAGACGTTCACGGACATCTCGGCGATGGGAAGGTAGATATTCATGACGACCGAGACGACGCCTGTCCCCAGAATTTCGGCTCCCGATCGGAGCCGCGTTCGCGGCAGGAGCCATACTCAGCCGGTGTGGCCATTTTGCGAGATCTAGTGTGTCCTAGTTAAGCCAGTGAGCAGTTCACCGGTCAATGGCCATTTCATTGAATAAGCTGAAATGTTCCGGAATAGGAACAGCTGGAAGCGAGGAAAAGAGTCGTCCCCTTACTTAGGCAGGGCTTTGGAAGCTCAAAGCCCCTCTTCCAGCACCGCCTTCAGCACGACCGCGTTGTTTTTCTCCTGGTCACGCTTGGCGTAAAGCAGTGTCAGGGTCCCGGATTTCGCCAACTCGCGAAGGCGGTCCAGAATGGCCTGTTTTTCCGGCCCTTTGAGCTCTGCGCGATAGCGGCGCTCGAACTCCTTCCATTTGCTGGGGTTTTCTAGGAACGCGCGGCGAAGCTCGTCGCTTGGCGCAATGTCTTTGACCCAATCTTCAATGCGCGCCCTTTCCCGTTTAAGACCGCGCGGCCAAAGACGGTCCACCAATACGCGATGGCCATCCTGTGGGCTTGGGGGATCATAAATACGTTTACAAACAATCATGGTAACTCGCCTGCCAGCATGGAGCGCAAAAACAAAAAAGGGGCTGTCCGCCCCTTTTCTCAACCTTGCTTCTCCCGCAATTTCCAGAGTTCGCCCGCAGTGCGAACATCGTTGACCGTTGGCTCGGAAGGCTTCGGCTTCCACGACTGGACCATGGCTTCGGCCGTTTTCAGCTCGCTCGCGCCGAGCATCCACTTCACCCGATCCCGACGGCGCGCCGCCTCCTGGTCGCCACCGCGTGCCGCCAGCGCAAACCACTTATAAGCCTGCTTCAGGTCACGTTCGACACCGTGACCGGATTCATAGAGAACAGCCAAGTTGTATTGACTGTCAACCAATCCGCGCGCGGCTGCCTCCTCGAACCAGTAGGCCGCGGTCTTGAAGTCGGACGACGCGCCGTTTGCGACGAGGACGGCGAAGTTATGCATCGCCTTCACGTGCCCCTTCTCGGCCGCGCTCCGATACCACGCCATGGCACGCCCACGATCCATCGGCACGCCAAGGCCGCGCTCGTAAAGGGTACCCAATCGGTATTGGGCCGGAGCAAAGCCGCGCGACGCAGAGCGCTGATACCAGGTCACAGCCTCGGTCAGATTACGCTCCACCCCCCGGCCTTCGTCGAAGCGTAGCGCCACCTCAAACTCAGCCGAAGGATCGCCGTTTGCAGCAGCCAACCGCAGGGAGAGCGGCCCAACGGCTGCTGGCGGCATGAGATTGCTGGCTTGCGGTTTCTGCGACGGCAGCGAGGGGGCCTGCACCGGACCAGCATCGTCCGGCGTGTAGGCTGCGGGGCTCGAGCTGGTCCCGAAATCGCCGATGGAGAGCACGCCGTGGTCGACAATGCTGCCCGGCAGGGGGATCGCCGTCCGCGTGTTCCGCTTCTGATCATCAGGGACTGGCGTTGCTGGCCCGAGGGCGGGCGGATCCTCGATGATGATGCCGGGCGCCTCGGATTCCGCTTTTGCGCCGGCGGCCGGTTCCACCCTTTCCCCGACAAACATGCCCTCGAGCGACTTAGAGATTGAGGCGGGGATGAACGCATCCAGGCTATGCTCGCCCTTGTACACGCTGTAACCCGTCACGCCGACGCCCGCAGCAAGAACAACCGCCAATGTGGCCATGAGCAGACCGGTGACGGGACGCGCGCCAGCCGCTCGCCGGAAGCGGCCACCAGATGGACTCTCGTGTTGCGCCTCCTCGGAAGCCTTGCGGGCGGCCCGACGCGCCGCAGCAAGAAACTCTTCCCGGCTCGTCCGAAGCGGAACAGTCGGGGCCGCGGGCTGATCCAATTTCGCGCCGTCCTCTTTAATATCCTCGGCTTCGCTCATCTGCGCGCCATCGCCCCGCGCTTCCGGGCTGGAGGCTTCTGGGATTGAAGTGCCTTCGACCACCTCGGCTTCCAGCACAGCCTCGGACTCTTTCCTTTCGAATGCCGCCGACCGCGACGTCCCGAAGGCATAGACGGGATCAGAAGCCGCCGGCTTCTCGGCGTGGGTTTGTTCCCAACGAGCGGGCTGCGAACGCTCTCTCGTCAGCGACCGCATCTGCTCGAGCGCATCCATGCGGTCGAGCAAACTGACAACCGCCTCCTGAATGGCTGCAAGCGCACCAGCCGTCTGATGGTCGTTTTGCCGTTGAGTATAAACAAACTCCGCGATCACCTCGTGAAGCTCGCGTAGGCGCTCCAAGGCCGCACGGTCCCCTGACACGCCCTTCTTGGAGAGCTGTTCGGCGACAGCCTCGGCAATAGCGGCGAGCCGGTCCTCATCGAGAAGGCGTTGTTCAAATAGCTGCTCGAGGTGCTCGTCGGAAACTTGATTCAATAAGTGCCTAATGTGTCCGTCAATTTCGTCGAGCTGTGCAAGCCGAAGGTTCGCACGTTCGACATGATCGGCGAGCTCGCCGATATGCGCCTCAACCGCGCGTAGATCGTCGATGTGAGCTTGCCTTGCGATCTCGCCGAGGGCTGAGCCGAGCTTTTTCTCGATCCGTTCAAGCCGCGTCTCCAGTGCCGAAACGGAGCCCAGATTGACCTGGGAAAGCAGTTTCTCGACGTTTGCGGCGATCTCCTCGAAGCGCGTTTCAAGCCGATCTGAATTGCCCGCGCTGTCACTGCCGTTTCTGGACCGATGGTTTTCGGGCTCCGGCTCGTAAATTCGGGTCAACGCCTCGGCTGAAGTCCGGTCCCATTCACTATCCTGATCATCCTCAAAAGAGTGGCGCATAGCCGTGCCCCCAGCGGAGGCAGCCGCTCCGGACGAATGGGAAGACCAATGATCGTTGAGCTGGACCGCAGCCGAACGAAGCGGCGGTGGCGCTTCCGCAGAACGGTACCAGTGCGATTGCGACTGGCCGCTCTGAAAATCCGATGATCTGCCGGAAGTCGTATTCTTGGAAGTGTAGTCGGTTGGCCAGAAGCTTTCAGGCTCCTCGTTGCCCCGCGAGAAGGCTTCCTGGGTATCCGAAGCTCTTGTTTCCTCTCTGGAAGCGATGCGATCGCTCAGCGCAGCGATGCTTTGCTCGATGCGCGCGAAGGCTTCCTTCAATTCAGGGGGAGCAGAGTTGCGAGCCGCCTGCGCTTCCTCGGCCATATGCACGAGCCGAGCGTGCATGTTTTCCAAGGTCGCCTGCTGCCGCTCGTCAGCATTGGCGATGTGTTCGGCAATGCGCTGTAAAAGGGCCTTGACCTCTCCCGCGCCACATCCAGCGCCCCGTGAGCGGTGACCCGTATCTCCGCCGAAGGCACCGCTCATCGGATTGTAGTCGTTATCGTAGGACATGCCTCTCCCCGCGAGGGCCGCTGTTGATTGCGGACGCCCTTGGCGGCACTTCTAGAGGCGGCGACTTCTGCCCGTTGATCGCCCTGTGCCGCTGATTGCATCCGGAAGGTCCGATACGCGGCACGAACTGGGACCAGCGCTGGCACCATGGCAGCGTTCGAGTAAAGGCCGAGTTAACAACGTTTGAGCCGGCAGTATTTCGCGAAGCCTTTTCAGGTCAGACCGGGGCGAACCTGACCGTTTTACTGGCCGTTTGTTTCGGGGCTGCTGCCCCCACGTAACCCTGGCGACCTTGAAAGTGCCCGGTTGCAACGCGACATCAGGCGAACCCGGACGTTGCCGGCAAGTTGCTTGCGAGCCGAATTTCAGTGGAGATACCCATGCGCGCGCTTTTCATCGCTATCCCGGTTCTTGCTGCCGTTGGGCTTGGAGCCGCAAGCAGCGTTGTCGGGCAAGAGCGGCAGGGCCGATTCGCGATGAGCCCGGTGGAGAATGGGTTTGTGCGCCTGGATACCGAAACGGGCGTCATGTCGATTTGCACCCAGCAAGACGGTCGATGGACATGCCGGCTGATGGAAGATGAAGCCAAGGCGCTGCAGGACGAGGTTGCACGCCTACGCGAGGAAGTAAGTCGGTTACGGGCGCACGCTGCTGTGCCCGACATCCCGTCGCCCGGCGATCGCCCAGCCCCGGAGCGGAAGCTGGAGCTGCCGTCAGAGGAAGAAATCGATAAAGCCCTCGATTATTTCGAGAACATATTCCGTAAGTTTCGGGAGCGGCTTGATCGATTCGAACGTGAAGAGCGCGAGCGCGACGCAGGAAAGCCCAAGAGCGGTACCCAGCTGTAACTGGCACGCGAGGAGAGGCACGTGCTGACGCAGGCGAGCACATCCCTGACCATATCGACCCGCGGCCCCGGCTTCACCGATCTGACGCCCGCGGTGGAAGAATGGCTTGGCCGAATCGGCGCTCGTGAAGGGCTGCTGACCGCCTTTGTCCGCCATACGTCGGCTTCCCTCACCATCCAGGAGAATGCCGACCCAGATGTGCGGCGGGACCTCCTCGACGCCCTTGACCGGCTGGCGCCGCGGTCGGCGGACTACCGACACAGCATAGAGGGATCCGATGATATGCCGGCGCATATCAAGACGATGCTGACCTCCACCTCTATCGGCATTCCGGTCGTCAGCGGAAAAGCCGTGTTCGGCACATGGCAGGCGCTCTACCTCGTGGAGCACCGCGATGCGCCACACCGCCGGGAGGTGGTCCTCCACTTCATCGGCGAAAGAAACCCATCCTAAGCCGACTTATTTGTCTCGCCTTTCTCTCGTCCTTGCGTCGCCCGCTATCAGGCCGTAACGAAATAGAGACCCACCAACGGATCGAAGGCATGCTGTTCCTGCGCGCACTCAGCGGTCTATTCCTTCTTGCCGCGACGCTTGCGTTAATTGCGGCGGCCACGCGCGTTCAGCTCGGCACGCCCGATGCCCTCTTCGCCCCGTTCCTGTCACAAATCGCTCAGTCCTCCCCGGGACTTATCCAAACAATGGAAAAGTCCATATCCGGCATCCACCCTCTGCTTTGGGACCCGATCGTGAAGTCATTCCTCAGGCTGCCGGCATGGGTGAGCCTCGGTGCGATCGGCATAATTCTTGGCTGGCTGGGGCGACGCCGCCGCCAACGCATCAACGTTTTTACGAACTGACCCGCCTCACTTAACGAGACCGGGTGCCAGCCTGCTCGACCTGCGACGCGGGTGTCATGAGCGTCTGGACGAGTTGGCGCGCATGTTCGCCGAGGTCGATATCCGACTTCGAGATGTCAACCATCACGCCCACGGCAACGAAAAGGAACAGCGCACTGCAAATGCCTATCATCAATCTGTTGTGCCGCGAGTTGAGCGCTGCGATATCCTCCTCTGTGATCGGAGGAGCGGTATCGTTAGTCGCCCGAATGCCGCGGATCTTCTTGTGAACCTGCCGGCGAACCGTACCGTGATCCACTACCGGGACACCGGCCCTGCGCGCGATCTCCGCCGCGATCTCCGGGATTGGCAGCAGCGGATCGACATTGGCCTCACTGACGTAGCCTAGCGGAATCTTTTGCCCCGACTTGGTGACGATCCGTGCACCGCGGAGCATGACCGGGGCAATCGTACCGCCGTAGATCTCGCGCCGGGTCTCCACGGATTCGATGTCTGAATAAGGAATGTCATGCTTCCGGTAGAAAAACTTCGGCATGGAGATGCCGCGAGCGGCCGGAAGAGTAAGCTGCACAGAGCTTTCGCCGATGACGACGCGGGCGCGGATTGAATGAATCAGCTCGAAAACGACCAGCAGCATAACGATTGCGAAAGCGACCGCGAAAATGGTGAAGCCCAGCATATCCGGCCAAAGCTGATGGATGATACGCTGCACCATCATGGCCGGGAGGCTTGCGAAGAAGGGCAACAAGAGGAGGAAAACGAACGAGAGAATTGTTTTCCGGACTGTGCTGGCCTGATAGACGAGCCGTGGACTGGCGGCTGGCAGATCTGTCGCTGAAGCTTGAGGTTTGTCCCTCTTGGCAGCTACCTGCGACGGCCCGGAAGATGTCGGTTGAGACGCCCGCTGAGGTTCAGCATCGGCTTCAGTCTTAAGAGCGGAATCGAGCAACGCCGCGGACTTCTCGACAACCTCTCCAGTAGAACTTTCGCTTTCTCTCAGCCCGACCTGCCCATTTTTCTCAATATCCGCAAGCGAAGACGCCGAAGAAGCGTTTGCAGCCTCATCCACGTTCTTGTTCTCGGTCATCCGCCCCTCCCGTGGCGTCGTAAAAGGCGGGCGGGCAATCGCGGCGAAGTGACTATGACGTGGTTCCCACCCGACCCGCGGACACTATATCAAGACCAGGCCTGTTCGTATCGCCCCGACCACACACCTTCAGGTGATCAGATGCTTTTCTCCCGTAAGAAGCTACAGATGCCCAGCCCCGATACCGCTTTGAAAGGCCGGCCGGATCCAATCCCGACAGCAGAGAAGCACTTCGTGAATGGCCGGCCGCTGAAAGGGCCTTATCCGGATGGCTTGGAGCAGGCCGTTTTTGGAATGGGGTGCTTCTGGGGCGCCGAGCGGAAATTCTGGCAGCTCAGCGACGGTATTTGGATTACGGCATCTGGATACGCCGGTGGCTACACACCGAACCCCACTTATGAAGAAGTATGCTCCGGTGGCACCGGCCACGCCGAAGTGGTGCTAGTGGTCTACGATCCCAAGGTGATCAGCTACGAAAAGCTGCTGAAAACATTCTGGGAGAACCACGACCCCACGCAGGGAATGCGCCAGGGCAACGACATTGGCACCCAATACCGTTCAGCCATCTACACAACCTCGCCCGAGCAGCGGCGCCTGGCTGAGGCCTCCAAGGAAATTTTTCAGCGCGTGTTGTCGGCCAACGGGTTCGGTCCCATCACGACTGAGATCAAGGATCTCACTGAGTTCTACTTCGCCGAGGACTACCACCAGCAATATCTCGCGAAGGTGCCCCACGGCTATTGTGGTCTGGGCGGCACGGGCCTTTCCTGCCCAATCGGAACGGGCGTCACTGCCGAGAGCTGATCGGCTGAGGAGTTCGGAGCTGCCGGCAACAAAGAAATCCCGAGCGCGCTGAGCTCCAGAGGAGCCCAAACGCCCCGGGATTAGGCCTCCGGGGAAGGGAGCTCGGAACTACTTGATCAGCCCTTCGGCCTTCATGGCCTCTTTCACGGCAGGCCGCTGGCCGACACGCTCAAGGTACGCCGTGATATTCTTGAACCCGGACAAATCGATCTTCAGCGGCCGCGCCCAGCTCAGTACCGTGAAGGCGTAGGCATCAGGAAGCGTGAAGTTCTCACCCATGATGTAGGGCTTGTCGGCAAGGTGCTGATCGAGGTGAGCGATCCGCGACAGCAGCTGTTCGCGAACGAAAGCCTTCCCCTCCTCCGGCATCGTCGGCTTGAAGAGCGGCCCGAAGCCTTTGTGCAGCTCGCTGGTAATGAAGTTCAGCCAGGACAGCATCCGATACCATTCGATGGTGCCCCGCTGCGGCATCAGATGAGTCGCGTTGGCCTTCTCGGCGAGGTATTGGACGATCACCGGGCCTTCGGTGAGAACCGTTCCGTCATCAAGCTCCAGCGTCGGCACATAGCCGACGCGGCTAATCTCGCGGAAGTCCCGCCCGTCTTCGGTCTTCTTCTCCTTGAGATCAACCTTCACCAGCTCGAACGGCGTATTGGTCTCACGAAGAATGATGTGAGGGGACAGGGAGCACGCGCCCGGTGAGTAATATAGCTTCATAGGCATCTCCTTGGTCGATCAATAGTTCCATTAAACCGAACTAACGAACAAATGAAAAGCTTGCATCTTGCCGAAAGCCTTTCAATGACGCAGATGTACGCGGCCGCGCCAGGGCGGCTGTTGTGGATTTAACCCGCCAATGATGCTTAGGATGCGTTGGCAAAACCGACGGGGTGACGGCTCATGACGAGCAACGGGGCGAATACGGGAGTCGCTACTGGAAACTTGATGGCCGGCAAGCGCGGCCTCGTCATGGGCATTGCGAACAACCGGTCAATAGCGTGGGGCATTGCAAAGGCTGTTGCAGCTCAAGGCGCTGAGCTTGCCGTTACCTATCAGGGCGAGGCGCTAAAGAAGCGCGTCGAGCCGCTCGCAGCCGAGCTTGGCTGCAACATCGTGCTGCCCTGCGACGTTACCGACGCCTCGTCGATGGACGCAGTGTTCGTTGAGCTGAAGGAACGCTGGGGCCGCCTCGACTTCCTGGTGCACGCCATCGCCTTCTCGGACAAGAACGAGCTCGACGGCCGCTACGTCGACACGTCCGAGAAGAACTTCACGCAGACGATGCTCATTTCCTGCTATTCGTTCACGGCGCTGGCCCAGCGCGCCGAAAAGCTGATGACCGATGGCGGTGCGCTGCTGACCCTCACCTACTACGGTGCCGAGAAGGTGATGCCGCATTACAATGTCATGGGCGTCGCCAAGGCTGCCTTGGAGGCGAGTGTCCGCTACCTCGCAGCGGACCTCGGCCGGAATGGCATCCGCGTGAACGCAATCTCTGCCGGCCCGATAAAAACGCTAGCCGCCTCCGGCATCGCGGACTTCCGCTACATTCTGAAGTGGAACGAATACAATTCTGCGCTGCGGCGGACCGTGACGATCGAGGACGTCGGGGCGGCAGGCCTGTACCTCCTCTCTGATCTGTCCCGCGGTGTCACGGGCGAGATCCACCACGTCGACGCCGGCTATCACATCCAGGGCATGAAGAACGAGGATGCGCCGGACATCACGGTGGTGAAGAATGGAGAATGAAGCCCCGTGACGCAGGCTGAGAGGATTTTTTATGATAAGCCAGTTTTCTGCGCGCACCCAAACGATAATTTCCGAACACGAGCGTGTCCTGCCGGGAACAGCAGGATTTCTTTCTGCAATAGATGATGCGAGGCAATTTTGTTCCTCTCTTTCGTCGGAGTTTACATTTGATTTTCACCTAGTCCCTAATCCCAAGTCTATGGGAGGAAACGTTTCCATCGTCTTTCCTCGCCTTCTTGCAGAGACCGAAGGCTGGTTGGGGTGTATTACTCACTCGACAGCCTTTCGGCTTGAGCACTATTTGGACGACATTGTAACCGGTTTGAACGAATCTCGTCCCTACAGAGTTGTAAATGCTGCCCGCAGCCTCTTGGAATTAGCCGCGTTTACTGCAGAAAATGCTAATCTGGTAACGAGTCACGCCAAAGAGTTGTTTTCGCAATCAACAACCGAATTTACACATGTACTCTTTGCCATTCTATCGATACTGCGAGCCGCGGCTCGTTTCGCTCAAGTAACACGCTTTAATTGGGACGCGCTCGTTCGAGGAGATATGGAGGAGTTATTCACTAATTGGCAAAAAGTTGATGAGGGTGTCAAAGCACCCCAAATCTTAACGCTGATTGACAAACTACCAAGCGAACAAAAGCGAGGCATGCGCTTTTACTATGATATGTTGTGCGATTTTGTTCATCCCAATATGGGCGCTCATAACCTAGTTATCGATAAAGCCAAATTAATCAGCAATAATAAAATGTGTTGGCGTCTCAACCTGAATCCAAGTTCAGAAGAAGCTACTTCGGTCCTTTTCCACATTATTGCTATTCCTGTTCGACAGTCAGTCCGACTGCTCATTAATGACCTCACTCGATTGCAAGGAGTGCGTACTGCGTTCATTGATTGGGGGCGCCGAATCGAAAAAATGGCGTAGCAGAATGGAAATTAACTTCACTATTCCAGACCCATACGGCCAAGTACCGCGATGTCCAACGTGAATCGCCAAGTGAAGCTTGCCCGCCGCCCTGCTCCCGGGCCGCTGACGCGCGACGTTTTTGCTATCGAAGACGGCCCCATTCCGGAGCCGGGTCCGGGCCAATTCAGAGTGAAAATCGAATATGTATCGCTCGATCCCGCCATGCGCGGCTGGGTCAGCGATGGGCGGTCTTACGTCGAGCCCGTGGCCATCGGCGCTGTGATGCGTGGCTATGCAGCGGGACACGTGGAAGTCTCGAACCATCCGGACTTCAAGCCGGGTGACGCCGTGCAGGGCCTCTTCGGTGTGCAGCAATACGCCGTTTCCGACGGCAAGCGCGTGGTCAAGGTCGACACCAACCTTGCGCCGCTGCAGCGATGGGTCGGCGGATTGGGCATGCCTGGCTGGACGGCCTATTTTGGCCTGCTTGAAGTGGGGCAGCCGAAGCCAGGCGAAACAGTCGTTGTGTCAGCGGCCGCGGGCGCTGTCGGCTCCGTCGTTGCGCAAATTGCGAAGCTGAAGGGCTGCCGTGCAGTCGGAATCGCGGGTGGTCCGGAAAAGTGCCGCTATCTTCTCGATGAGCTCGGCCTTGATGCTGCCGTCGATTACAAGGCCGGCAATCTCGCTGCCGATCTGCAAGCGGCGTGCCCGCAGGGAATTGACGTCTACTTCGAAAATGTCGGCGGCGAGATCCTCGACACTGTCCTCCCGCTGATGAACAGGTTTGGTCGTATTCCGCTTTGTGGACTGATCTCGGCCTATAACGCCACTACGCCACCGCCTGGGCCGCGAAATCTCAGAAGCGTGCTGACGCAGCGGCTGAAAATTCAAGGTCTCATTGTTTTCGATTGGGCGGACCGCATCGACGAAGCCATCCGCGACCTCGGCAAGTGGTATTCTGAGGGCAAGCTCAAGATCCGGGAGGACGTTCGCGAGGGCGGTCTCGACGCATTTCCCGATGTGCTCAACCTGCTCTACACAGGCGGCAATCATGGCAAGCTTGTTCTGAAGGTTTGAGGCGCGGGTTCATGCGGGGGGCGAGGACGATTTACTTCATCCGTCACGGCGAGACGGACTGGAACGCAGCGCGGCGCCTGCAAGGCCAGACGGATATATCTTTGAACGACACTGGCCGTCAGCAGGCCGCCCGCAATGGGCACGTGCTCCGGCAGCTCCTTCCCAACTTCGAAGATCTCGACTTTGTCGCCAGCCCCCTCAGCCGCACCCGTGAGACGATGGAAATCGTGCGGAAATCCGTTGGCCTCGAGCCGGCTGGCTACCGCACCGATCCGCGTCTGCGGGAAATCTGCTTCGGTCACTGGGAAGGATTTACTTGGTCAGAGCTGCCTGAGCGTGACCCTGAGGGGTACGAAGCCCGGCTCGCCGATCCCTTCAACTGGCGCCCGCGCGGCGGCGAGAGCTATCGCGACCTCATGGAGCGCATCGTCGGCTGGCTCGAAAGTCTGGAGGGCAACGCCGTCGTCGTCTCCCACGGCGGTGTGAGCCGGGTGTTGCGGGGACACCTGCTGGGCATCGATCCGAGCGAGGTGCCGTTCCTGGAAGTCCCTCAGGATAAGGTGCTCGTTCTCCGGCCAGGCGAGATAAGCTGGCACTAAGCATAACCAACGATTGTTAGCTGGCACCCTGACATTCCGTGGAACCTGCGTATCGCCCCTGCGTTGCCGCCGGGACAGGTGGCATCGCAGTATTCATGGGTGGTTCTGTGGGAATTCTCCTTTCCGCCGTTCAGCGTTTTCTAACTCCCGAGCTTATCGGGCGAATAGCCGGTGCGATAGGCATCGACCCGAAATTGGCTCAGACCGCAGCCTCCGCTGCCATTCCGGCCATTCTCGCGAGCTTGTCGAAGGTCGCCGATAGCCCTAGCGGCACCGAGCGCTTGTCTGATGCAATCTCCCGCGCCCCAACGGGTATGCTCGATGACATCGGCTCCCTCCTGACAAACCGCAACCAATTGATCGACCAAGGGCAATCGATGCTGTCGTCGCTGCTCGGCAGCAGCGGCTCGAATGCATTGATGTCGAGCATCAGCCGGTATGTCGGCGGTGGCGAAAGCTCCATGGGCTCGCTGCTGGGGATGCTTACGCCGATTCTGATGGGTGTTCTGGGCCGCCAGCAGCAGGCAACTGGTGGAGGAACGGCAGGACTGGCTCGGCTATTGCAGTCGGAAGCTGGCGACTTCCAAGCTGCGATGCCATCGGGACTTTCGACGTTGCTCGATTCCTCGGGCTTTTTCGATCAGCTCGGCTCGATGAAGGCAGCTGCCAGCCAGACCGTGAGAGAACAGTTCGGCGAAAGCGCCACTGGCGAACGAACGGTGCGGCCGGCGCCCATGACAACCACCAGAAGCGAACCCGCCCACAGTGGCTCAACCTGGGCCTACTGGGCTCTGCCGCTGGCCGCCATCATTGGAGGTTTGATCGGATACTTGTGGGGCGTAGAGGAGCCAGCCCGCGACACGACGGCTGCTTATCAGGCGACCGACGTCTCCAGCGCAAGACCGATGGACATGATTATGCGCCAAGCCGTCGTCAGCGATGCGGGTGAGCCAATCGGCATCGTCGAGGACGTGCTCGTCACGCCGAACGGGCAAGTGATGGCGGTCCTGAGTACCGCGCAACCTCTCGGTCTGGGCGAGAAGCGGGTTGCCGTACCGATGCACTTGCTTGAGACCGCAACGCGCGATGGCGGCACACGGATCGTGTACAAGGGCTCGAAGGAAGCTTTGGTCGAAGCACCGCCTGTCAGCCCGCGCACTGGTGGCAATCGTTCGGAATCAACTCAACCCGGCAGCTCAGGCATGATGCATTCGGAAGATCGGCCAAGCACCTCGCCGGGGTTTCAGGGAGAGCCGCCTACAAGCAAGTAGCCAATCACTCTTGAACACAGAAAATTTGAGAGCCGAAGCAGCGGCAGCTTCGGCTCTCTTTTTGGGTTTGCATGGCCGGCAAAAACGGGTGCTCAGGCCGTCCTTGCGGCCAAGGCGCCAGCTCGCGCGTGCTTCGAGCTGAGTTCGCTGCGACTACGACATTGGCGATACTCTGCCTCCGTCCCAGCCGCCCAAATTCTCGGCGCATTGATTTCGCTAGCTCCCTTCCGGGACCAGCGAATCATGATCGCCTACTTCTGATTAAGCCGAACGACCGTTTGTTGTCACCATAACATCGCCGGTGCGGCTTCATCCGATTTCTGACCGATGCAAGAAAACTGCTATGAGATGAAGGAAACAAGGCAAAAGCGCTCAAGGTGATCGTTCGCAACCCCATTTTGGATCGTTTTCTTGCCCTTGGGGATCTGATGCCAGAGGGACAGCCCATTGTTACGCCTCGCGCCAGCTTGCTCCCCGTGCGCCGCTCTCACGGCCCTGCCATACGCGCCGCGAGATCCAGCGCCGCCTTAATTCCGACGTCCCCGTGCAGACGCCAACATCCTGCGGATTGGCGAGCAGCAGACGCGCCGGTTCTTCTGCTCGCGCAAAAATGCCGCCGTGGCCTCGCAGCAGTCAGGCCAGCTCGGGAAACCAGACGGTTCCGCATCGCGGAGTTGGCGCTGGCCGAGCTCAACCGCTGCTAACCGGATCGACTTAAGCCGGTTCGGGATATCTGAGAATGGCTGTGCCATAGAGGAGCATCAACGTGCTGATCCGGCATCAATTCATTATCCGGGTAACACGGACCTTGATGGCGGCTGCGATGACGGCAGGCCTCTTTTGTCCGCCGGCAGCTGCTCAGATCGGCACTATAGCGGCGGATGATCTCGAACAGTGCCGGCTCGCAGAGTCGATGGCCGAGCTGCGGCTTAGGGCCTGCACGACCGTCATCGAAGACAATCAGCAGATCCCCGAGGTGCGGGCTGAGGCTTTCCTCAACAGGGGGATGGCCAAAGAGGCGTTGGGCGATAGTGCGGGCGCAATCTCCGACTACAGCGAAGGCCTGAAACTCAACCCGAAGTATCGGCTGCTCTATCATCGCCGTGGGCTGGCGTATGAACAGCAGGGTGATCCGGAGCTCGCGATCAAGGACTTCTCCCAGGCAATCCAGTTGGATCCCACGGACTCCGAGGCACTAGTCTTGCGCGGTCTCACGTACGCATCGCAGGGCGAACTCCAGCTGGCCCTCAGGGACTACGAGGCTGCGCTCACGGAAACGCCCGATGACGACATGGTGCTTGTGCTTCGCGGCGAGGTGCGTGAAGAGCTGGGACAGACGGAGAGCGCGCGGGCCGACTACCGCCGGGCACTAGAGCTCAACCCCCAGAACACCGAAGCCAAACAAGGCCTGGAACGGCTGAGCGCAACGAAACGCGACTAGGTGGAAAACGCAAAGCAAACCAACCTCTGGGTCCACCGCTATTTCATTACTCGCTATTCGTGACCCACTGCTGTAAGCCTTGGCAGAATTCTCAAGGAACACGCTGACCGTTGCTGAAAGCTCATGTCCTACAACACCTTCGGCCATCTTTTCCGTGTGACGACCTGGGGCGAAAGCCACGGGCCGGCGATCGGCTGCGTCGTCGATGGCTGCCCGCCGGGCATTCCGCTCACTGCCGAAGACATTCAGTACTATCTCGACCGCCGCCGGCCCGGGCAGTCGCGCTACACAACCCAGCGCCGGGAGCCCGACCAGGTGGAGATCCTCTCAGGCGTGTTCACCGATGACGAGGGGCGCCAAGTGACCACCGGCACGCCCATCTCGCTTCTCATTCACAACGTCGATCAGCGGTCGAAGGACTACGGGGACATCAAGGACAAGTTTCGCCCTGGTCACGCGGACTACACGTACTTTGAGAAGTACGGCCTTCGTGATTATCGCGGCGGCGGGCGTTCGTCTGCGCGCGAAACGGCGATGCGCGTGGCCGCAGGCGCCATTGCGCGGAAGATCCTTAGAGGCGTGACGATCCGGGGCGCCCTTGTTCGCATCGGCCCGCACGCTGTCGACCGCTCGCGCTGGAACTGGGACGAGGTTGAGAGCAACCCGTTCTTCTGCCCGGATCACGACTCTGTTCAGACGTGGGCTTCTTATCTCGATCAGATCCGCAAATCCGGCTCCTCCGTCGGCGCCGTCATCGAAATCGTGGCTGAAGGCGTCCCGCCGGGGCTTGGTGCTCCGATCTACGGCAAGCTCGATCAGGACCTGGCTGCAGCGCTGATGAGCATCAATGCCGTGAAAGGCGTCGAGATCGGCGCGGGCATGGCAGCGGCCGAGCTGACGGGCGAGGAAAACGCCGACGAAATGCGCATTGGCCCGGATGGACGCCCGGTTTTTCTGTCGAATAATGCAGGCGGCATTCTCGGGGGCATCTCGACGGGTCAGCCCATAGTCTGTCGCTTCGCCGTGAAGCCGACCTCATCCATCCTCACGCCGCGGAAGACCATCGACCGGTTCGGCAATGAAACCGAGATCATGACAAAGGGCCGGCACGATCCGTGTGTCGGCATCCGCGCCGTTCCTGTCGGCGAGGCCATGGTCGCGATTGTCCTGGCTGACCACGCGTTGCGCCACCGCGCACAAACGGGCAAGTGGGAGTTTTGAAATGGGTGATATCTCCCAAATCAAGGCACTCGTCTTCGACGTCTTCGGCACCGTTGTCGACTGGCGCACGAGCATCATCCAGGAGCTTGAGGCCTTCGGCGCGCAAAAAGGTATCTCCGCCGATTGGGCGGCGTTCACGGACGACTGGCGCGCCCTCTATCAGCCCTCGATGGAGGAGGTACGCGCAGGCCGCCGCCCCTGGACCATTCTTGATGTGCTGCACCGCGAGAGCCTGGAGAAGCTACTCACCAAATACGGCATTGACGGACTAAGCGAAGAAGAGAAGGACCACATCAACAAGGTCTGGCACCGGCTCAAACCGTGGCCTGACAGCGTGCCGGGGTTGCATCGGCTCAAGGCCCGCTACCTCATCGGCACACTGTCCAATGGAAACATCGGCTTGCTCGCATGGATGGCGAAGAACGCCGGCCTGCCATGGGACGTCATTCTCGGCGCGGAGCCGGCGCGCGCCTACAAACCGCTTCCCGAAGCCTACCTGCGAACCGCAAAGATCCTTGGCCTCAGGCCTGAGCAGATGATGCTCGTTGCGGCGCACAATGACGACCTCGCCGCAGCTGCCGCCCAGGGATATGCGACGGCATTCGTCGCGCGGCCCACGGAGTATGGGCCTCATCAGACAAAGGATCTGAAGGCCGAGCGGGAATGGGATGTTGTCACTGACAGCTTCCTCGGTCTCGCAGAGGTTCTTGGCTGTCCCTAATCGCGCCTCTAGGACGGAAACAGCCCCGTTTGCCGCAGCGCTTCACCCAACACCATCGCGGCAGCAACCGCAATGTTGAGCGAGCGCAGGTCGCTGCGCATCGGTATGCGCACGCTTGCATCGGCCACAGCCCGGACACTGTCAGGCACGCCGGCGGTTTCGCGGCCCAGCAACAAGGTATCATCGCGCGCGAAGCGAAACTCTGTGTAGGGATGATCGCCGCGCGCGCTGAGGAGAACGAGCCGTCCGATGCCCTCGGTACTCGCGCGCTTTTCCAGAAACTCCTCCCAGCTCACGTGCCGGGTGAGATCGACGTACGGCAGGTAGTCGAGCGCCGCGCGCTTCAACGCACGGTCTGACAGATCAAATCCCGGTGGACCTATGACATCGACGGGCACGTTCATGCACGCCGCAAGACGCATGATCGTCCCGGTATTTTGCGGGATATCCGGCTGATAGAGGGCGAGTCTCATCGCAGCAATTCCGCCCCATTATGCAGCCAAGGCGCATTCGCAAGCGTATGCGCCAAATTGCCTCTTTGCCGTTCTGCTTCCCCGCCTTGAGAGCATGGACAAACGATGTCAAAAGGTCGGCGTGGCAAAAAGCGCCGTTCTGAGCGGGGGATTTGCCAACATATAGGTTGCGACTGGTCGATACCGTCTCTTTTCACGCCCGACGTGTCTCGTCGGCGGGGCAGCGACCGTCCAAAGGGTGCTCGGATCGCATCGGATTCGAGGTTTTTGCGGAGAAGGGAGGCTCAATTGAGCTCACACGCCGAGGAGCCAACGCGTCGAGATTTTCTGACGATCGCGGGCAGCGCCTTCGCGGCCGTCGGCGGCGCCATGGCGCTGTGGCCGTTCATTGCACAAATGAACCCCGACGCATCAACGCAGGCACTGGCCTCAGTCGAGGTTGACCTGACGCCTGTGAAGCCGGGGCAGGCCATCACGGTCATGTGGCGCGGCAAGCCGGTGTTCATTCGCAACCGGACGCCGGAAGAAATCAAGACCGCGGCCGAAACTCCGTTGAGTGAACTTCCCGATCCTCAGCCAGATCGTGATCGCGTGAAGAAGGGTCACGAGAACTGGCTCGTTCTGATCGGTGTCTGCACCCACCTCGGCTGTATCCCCAAGGGTCAAAGCTTGAACGACGTGAAGGGGGATTACGGTGGCTGGTTCTGCCCGTGCCACGGCTCCCACTACGATACGTCAGGACGCATCCGCAAAGGGCCGGCGCCGCGCAATCTCGAAGTGCCGACCTACGAGTTCGTTTCCGATACGAAGATCCGGATCGGCTGAGGACTTACGAACATGGCTACACATCAGTCGACCTACGAGCCCAAATCCGGTTTCGAGAAGTGGCTGGATGAGCGCCTGCCCATCATGCGGATGATGCATGGGCAGTTCATCGACTATCCGACTCCGCGCAATCTGAACTACCTTTGGACGTTCGGCGGCATCCTCACCGCCGTGCTGGCGCTGCAGATCCTGACCGGCGTCGTGCTCGCGATGCACTACATCCCGAGCGTGAACGAGGCGTTCGACTCCGTCGAGCGCATCCGGCGGGACGTGAACTACGGCTGGCTGATCCGCAACATGCACGCGGTCGGCGCCTCGATGTTCTTCCTGGCCGTCTACGTCCACATCTTCCGCGGCCTCTACTATGGCTCCTACAAGGCTCCGCGCGAGGTGCTGTGGATCATCGGCGTCCTCATCTACCTCGTGATGATGGCGACGGCGTTCCTCGGCTACACGCTGCCGTGGGGCCAGATGAGCTTCTGGGGCGCGACGGTTATCACGAACTTCTTCTCCGCCATTCCGCTAGTGGGGCAGAGCATCGTCGAGTGGCTGTGGGGTGGCTACGCGGTTTCGGGCGTCACGCTGAACCGCTTCTTCAGCTTGCACTACCTGCTGCCGTTCGTGCTGGCTGGCCTCGTCGTGCTGCACATCTGGGCGCTGCACGTCTCCGGTCAGAACAACCCGACGGGTATCGAGCCGCAGACCAAGGCTGATACGGTGCCGATGAGCCCGTACGCCGTGGCGAAGGACGCGGTCGGCATGGCTGTGTTCGCCATCCTTTTCGCGTGGTTCGTGTTCTTCGTGCCCGACTACCTGGGCCACGCCGACAACTACAATGAGGCGAACCCGCTGGTGACGCCGCCGCACATCGTTCCGGAGTGGTACTTCCTGCCGTTCTACGCGATCCTGCGTGCGATCCCGTCCAAGCTCGGCGGCGTGATCGCGATGTTCGGCGCGATCATCATCCTGGTGTTCATCCCGTGGCTCGACACGTCGCGTGTTCGCTCCACGAAGTACCGCCCGCTCTATCGCTGGTTTTTCTGGCTGTTCGTGTTCACCTGCCTGGCGCTCGGATACCTGGGCTCCAAGCCGGCCGAAGGCGTGTACGTGACCTGGGCCCGCGTGTTCACCTTCTACTACTTCGCCCACTTCCTCATCGTTATGCCGATCATCGGCATCATCGAGACGCCGAAGCCGATGCCTCGCTCGATCAGCGAAGCGGTCCTCGGCAACAAGGGCAACAGTGGGGCTAGGGTATCCCCTGCGGGTGCGGCAGCTGCTGCCGAGAAGCGGTAAGGCTCGGGGAGGCGAGGGAATAATGTTCAAGATCCACAAATCTCTGGGGGCGATGGTCGCGGCAGGCTTGCTTGCCGTAACCGCCCAAGCCGCCTCGGCCGCGGAGGCCATCAAGATCGAGCGTCAAAGCTGGCCGTTCTCCGGCTTCTTCGGGACCTTCGACAAGGCGCAACTGCAGCGCGGCTTCCAGGTCTACCAGGAGGTTTGCTCGAGCTGCCACGAGCTGCGCCGGATCTCCTACCGGAACCTGGCTCAGCCAGGTGGTCCCGAGTTCCCGGAAGATGCGGTGAAGGCTCTGGCTGCATCAGCTCAGGTTGAGGATGGTCCGGATGACACCGGCGCCATGTTCAAGCGCCCTGGCCTTCTGTCGGACCCGCTACCGAAGATCTATGCCAACGAGAAGGAAGCACGGTCCATCCACAACGGCGCCTATCCGCCAGACCTGTCGCTAATGGCGCGGGCGCGGAACACAGAGAACGTCGCACCGTGGTACATTCATCCCTTCCTGATGCTGCGTGACATCCTTGTCGGCTATCAGGAGGGCGGCGCCGACTACATCTATGCGATCCTGACTGGCTACAAGGAGCCGCCGGAAGGCTTCGAGCTGATGGAAGGCATGCATTACAACGCCGCCTTCCCTGGTCACCAGATCGCCATGGCCAATCCGTTCGCTGCCGGCGATGGTCAGGTCCAGTATCAGGACGGCACGCCCTCAACCGTCGAGAATTACGCTCGCGACGTGGCCGCCTTCCTTTACTGGACTTCCGATCCGAAGGTGGAAGAGCGTAAGCGGATTGGCTGGGTGGTCATCCTCTACCTGATCGTGACCTCGGTCCTACTCTACATCGCCAAGAAGCGCATTTGGTCGAGAGTAGAGCACTAGCTCTCCGCGAATTTCTTGAAGAAAAGGCCTCGTCATCGGGGCCTTTTCTCTTTAGGAGTTCGGTTTTGACATCGTTTGAGGCTCCGCAGCGGATCACGCGAGGGGCGCACGAACGTTGGCCAGGGGCGAGGCATGACGAAAGCAGTACTCGGCATCATCGGCGGCAGCGGGCTCTACAATCTGCCGAACATCAAGAATCCGCACTGGGAGAAGGTCTCTTCGCCTTGGGGAGAGCCGTCCGATGAAATCCTGTTTGCTGAGGTGGACGGTCTTCCAATCCGCTTCCTACCGCGCCATGGCCGTGGCCATCGTCACTCGCCGACTGGCATCAATTATCGCGCCAACATCGACGCCCTGAAGCGCACCGGCGTCACCGACCTTGTGTCCGTTTCCGCCTGCGGGTCGCTGCGCGAAGATTTGCCGCCGGGCACGTTTGTTCTCGTCGATCAGTTCATCGACCGCACGTTCGCGCGCGAGAAGAGCTTCTTCGGAAACGGGCTCGTGGCGCACGTTTCGATGGCCGATCCAGTGAGCCCCGGTCTCGTCGATCTTCTCGAACAAGCTCTAAAGGCAGAAAACATTAACTATCGCCGCGGCGGCACATACCTCGTAATGGAGGGGCCGCAGTTCTCGACGCGAGCTGAATCCAACCTCTACCGCTCGTGGGGTTGCGACGTGATCGGCATGACCAACATGCCCGAAGCCAAGCTCGCCCGCGAAGCCGAGATTTGCTACGCCACCGTCGCCATGGTGACGGACTTCGACTGCTGGCACGAAGAGCACGCCCACGTCGATGTCGCCGCGGTTCTGGAGGTCATGAAGACCAACACGGAAGCCGCGCAACGGATGTTGGCACGGCTGACGTCCATCTTCCCGCGCGAACATCAGCCCTGCCCGATCGGTTCCGACCGCGCTCTCGATGTGGCGCTTATTACGGCGCCCGAAGTCCGCGATCCTGAGCTGATCGCGAAGCTGGACGCCGTGGCGGGCCGCGTCCTCAAGAACTCATAAGCGACCCGGCGTCAAATAGGCGTTTAGGCGTTAGCCTGATCGCCGGACTGCGCGGCTGCGATGCGGTTCATTTCGTCGATGGCCAGGCTCGCGTGGGCATAGGCGCCGCCGGCGCGCATCTCCGCCGCAACCCAAATCGCTTCCATTAGCTCCTGCTCAGTCGCACCGTGCCGGAGCGCCGCCTTTGTGTGGCCGCGGATGCAGTATGGGCATTGCGTGACGTGAGCTACTGCGACCGCAATGATCTGCTTCATCTTGACCGACAAAGCGCCTTCCGCAAAAACCTGCTGGCTGAATGCTCTGAAGGCTGCCTCTGTGTCGGGAGCAAGTTGGCGCCGCTTTTGCGCCGTTTGGGGCGAGGCTGCGGGATAAATATTGTCCGCCATTGGGCTTCCTCCTTGTGGTTTTGAAAGGGCCTCTTGACCAATATGGACCCTGCCGCGAGCGGCACAAGCTTGCGATCCCAGAGCCGCAGCGACGGAAAGTCGAAGCTCGCGCCCTTGCCTAATCAGGCGCGGACAGAATAAGGGAACTGCGTCTGCCGAGCTTGGGTGCCTGGCTTTCAGCGGAAGCTCCAGCGACTCTGGCCAAAATGGGCGGGACGACTGCGAGAAGGGCCTTTACGAAACAGGCCACGAGATATGGCGCGCGCCTCGACGGCGGTGCCGAAGGTGATTGATCGAGTTTTTGTTTGGAGACGTTGTAGCTCCCGGTCCGATGGATTCTGAGAAGGACGCCTTCGAACCTCTCGCTCGTGCGAGGCAGATGGTCCCGGTTTCCGTCGACCATGGGATCGGTAAGAAGGGACTCGAAGCGGCCATGACGGTATCGAACGCGGCTTGCCGACGGTCCCTCAATACTTCGAATAACGCTGCACTGCGCTTATTCAGTTTCGCCGCCACGGGGCACTAAGGGAGGTGAAGGTGGAGCATCTCAAGCAACTGGTCCGGTCGATCCCGGACTATCCGAAGCCGGGCATCATATTCCGCGATGTCACGACGCTCCTGCGTGATGCGGATGGCTTCGAGCAAGCGATCATTGCGCTGGCCGAGCCTTTCCAATCGGAGAAGGTGGACGCCGTGGCGGGCATCGAAGCGCGGGGCTTCATTCTAGGTGGCGCTGTCGCGGACCGGCTGGGCTGCGGTTTCATCCCTATTCGCAAGAAGGGAAAGTTACCCTGGAAGACGATCGGGCAGGAATACACGCTCGAATACGGTGTTGACGCGATCGAGATTCACGAGGATGCCATCCGCCAGGGCGAACGCATTCTCATCATCGACGACCTGATTGCGACCGGCGGCACCGCCGATGCGGCCGCCAAGCTTGTTCGCCGCTCGGGCGGCGAGGTTATCGGCGCCGCTTTCATCATCGACCTGCCGGACCTTGGCGGTCTCAAGAAACTGGAAGCCAGCGGCGTGAAGTGTCACGCACTAATAGCATTTGAGGGGCACTGAATGGACAACACAAACAGCGCTAACAACACTTTGCCTGCCAATCGGATTCGCGAAGCCATGGCCGCCGTCACCGCCGGCCAACAGAACCCGGAGGCCGCTGTGCCCTGCCCTGTCTGTGGCGCCCCAGGCCTGCAAGTCGAGGATCGCTCGGTCCGACCGCATGCGGAGTGGTATGCGCTGTCTTGTACGTCTTGCGGTTTGGACGACACCCTCCACATTCCACTGGGATCGAGGCCAGGCAGCTTCAGTTGATCTGAGCACGCAGCTCGCAACGAGAGATCGAATACGGAAGGCATCCCGGTCATCGCTCGGGATGTCGATTTGAAGAGGTCAGCTTTGTTCCAGCCTGGGTACGGTTCGCTGTACCCGGCTAGACTGTCTTCACGGGTGCCACCCCAAAGGAGCTTGAGCGGAGATGAAAATCGGTGGGCGGCATTACCGGACCATTTGGCTGAGTGATGACGGCTGGTCCGTGGAGGTCATCGACCAGACGAAGCTGCCGCACCGGTTCGAAACGGTGGCGCTGAAATCCTGCGAGGACGCGGCTCGCGCCATCCTGACCATGCAGGTCCGCGGCGCTCCGTTGATCGGCGTCACCGCCGCCTACGGCCTTTGCATGGCCCTGCGGGAGGACGCCTCCGACGAGGCCATGGACCGGGCCATCGAATACCTCGCCAAGCAGCGGCCCACGGCTATCAATCTACGCTGGGCGCTCGAGGAAATGCGGAAGGCCATTCGCAATCTTCCGCGCGAACTGCGCGTCGAGGCCGCTTACAAGCGTGCCGCCGAGCTTGCCGACGAGGACGCCGAGACCTGCCGCCTCATCGGCGTCCATGGGCTTTCGCTCATCAAGGAAATCGCTGCGAGAAAAAAGCCGGGCGAGCCTGTGAACGTGCTCACGCACTGCAATGCCGGCTGGCTTGCCTGCGTGGACTGGGGCACCGCAACCTCGCCGATCTATCAGGCGCACGACGCCGGCATTCCCGTTCATGTGTGGGTCGATGAGACTCGGCCACGCAATCAGGGCGCTTCGCTGACGGCATTCGAGCTCGGCAGCCATGGCGTTCCGCACACCATTGTCGTCGACAATGCCGGCGGGCATCTCATGCAATCCGGCAAGGTCGACATCTGCATCGTCGGGACTGACCGCGTGACGGCCAATGGCGACGTCGCCAACAAGATCGGCACGTATCTCAAGGCTCTCGCTGCCAAGGACAACAATGTGCCGTTCTACGTCGCGCTGCCGTACTCGACGATTGACTGGACGCTCGAGGATGGGCGCTCCATTCCCATCGAGGAGCGTTCGGCGGACGAAGTGCTGAAAATGCCGGGCCGCCTGCCCGACGGTTCGGTGGTGACTGTCGAGATTGCAGCGCCGGGTTCTCCAGCGGGCAACCCGGCGTTCGACGTGACACCAGCCCGGCTCGTTACCGGTTTCATTACGGAACGGGGCATCGCTCCGGCGACGCGGGAGGGTCTCTTGTCACTCTATCCCGAGCGAAAGGACGCGTGAGCGCGGCTCACCTCGCGCGCAGTTGACTTGACCAGCCGGCGCCAAGATCTTTCATGGCCGAAACTCAATGGAGATTTCGCCATGCTGAGCCGTCTTGGCCTTTCCCTCTTGATGTTTCTGGCTGCAATGCTTCCCGCGTCTGCGCACCACGGATGGGGAAGCTACGACTCGAGCAAGACAGTCACCGTCGAGGGCAAGATCCTCAACGCCAGTTATGAAAATCCGCACGTCACGGTGACGGTCGAAGGCCAGGACAAGACCTGGATCGTTGTCCTTGCCCCCGTTTCCCGCATGAAAGCGCGGGGCGCCACGGCGGACTTGATTGAAACCGGCAAGGTTATCCAGGCGATCGGTTACGTTTCGACGCGTGATCCCAACGAGCTGCGCGCAGAACGGATCATCGTGGACGGCAAAACGTTCGAGATGCGCTGAATGTCGCCTGACGCGCCGGCCTTCTTCGTCGCGCTGGAAAACTCCGCCCTGGGCGCCGCAATTCGGCAGTCCACGTGGATTTATCCTGCCGCCAACGTCGGCCACATATTGGCTCTCGCCCTGCTGGCTGCTTCTGTTGCGGTCATGGATCTGCGCCTGCTCGGTGCGTTCCGCGAAACGGTGCCGGCAGCCGTCATCGTTCCCGCGCGCCGGGTGGCGATGTTGGCCCTCGCTCTCATGCTGCTGACAGGGCTTACGCTGTTCACAGCAGAAGCGAGCCACATGCTCATGAACCCAGTGTTTCAGATCAAGATGGGGCTGATCGCGCTCGCGGTTCTCAATGCGCTGTTTGTCCAGCGCCCGCTGTCTGCAGTGCTCACCAAGACACCGGCAATGACACCCTTACCGATGCGGTTTCGGGTAGCCGCTGTAATTTCGCTTGTCCTTTGGTTCTGTATCGCCGCAGCCGGACGACTGATCGCCTATTTCTGATCCGCCCCGTTTTTTAAGCCGGATTGAGCGGCGCAAAATGCTCGCGCACGGCGGCTTCCTCCAGATCGCGCGTGATGAACACGATGCGCGAGCGCCGGTCGTCGCTAGGCCAACGCTCCAGCACCTCGACAGGATAGAAAATGTGTTGCACGCCGTGAATCACGAACGGCTGCTCCTGCCCGCGCACATTTAGCAGCCCCTTGATCCGAAGCAGCTTCTCACCGTGCGTTGCCCGCAGCAGCTCGATCAGCACCTCGACCTTTCTGGCTTCCAGCGGCTCATCGAACGTCAGACAGAACGAGCGGATGCCGTGCAGATGGCCGTGGTCGTGATCATGGTGATGATATGGGTGGTCACATCCCTCTACCGAGCAATGCTCGTCATGAGTTGCATAGCGATCCGCCGCGAGCCACCGATCCACGTCGATGTCCCCGCGCACCTCGTAGGCGTTCAGATTGAAAAGCTCTGACGGATCGATTGCGCCTTTCACGGCCTTGAAGATCGGCGCCGCAGGATTGAGCAGACGAACGCGCGCCGAAACGCGATCGATTTCATCTGCCGCCGCCAGATCCGTTTTCGTCAGAATGATACGGTCCGCCATCGCGATCTGACGAGCGGTTTCGAACGTGTTGTCGAGCTGACGGAGCCCGTGTTGCGCGTCCACTGTCGTGATGATGCCGTCGAGCCGATAGACGCGAAACAGGTCGCGATCATTGATGAGCGTCTGTGCAATCGGAGCGGGATCGGCAAGCCCGGTTGTCTCCAGCACGACCCGCTGCAGCTCGGGGATCGCACCGCGCATCATGTCGTCATGCAGCTTGAGCAGCGCCTTTACGAGATCGCCCCGAACAGCGCAGCACACGCACCCCGAGGGCAGCAGCACGGTGTCCTCCTGCACCGCTTCGATGAGCGCATCGTCCAGGCCCACCTCACCGAACTCATTGACGATCACCGCCGTGCCAGCAGCGATCTCCGGATGCTGGAGGAGCGCCTTGAGCAGCGTCGTCTTGCCTGAGCCGAGGTAGCCGGTCAGTACGGTGACTGGGATGGGCAGGTTCACTGCTGCAATCTCACTCTCGCTGAAGAATTATGCACAAGGCCGCGCTGGCACGATATTTTGCCAGCATCAAACGCTGCTGTCTGCGGGGGTGCTGCTCCTCCGCGGCTTGGACTGAACCAGCGCCTCAAACGACCGAACGAACTCATCGAGCGCGGACCAGTCGGTAAACTCCGTGTTGCCGGCTGAATCACGCTCAACACCTTTCATGTCCGCAATGGCATGGAGGACGGTGCGCTCAACGTAATTGAGCTCGCGATCGTGGATGGCCCCAGCGACGTGATAGATCACATCTGGCGCCCAGCCGTGCTCGGCGACAAAGCGCCGGGCGATTTCATCGACGGCATTGCGCTCGCTCTGCTCATGGGACGCTGCCGAAAGGCTTACGGGCAGAAAGGCGGACGGGCAGCGCCGCAGAGCCTCGCCGTGGCGCATGACGAAATCTGCGAGATCCGTGTCGAACTGCCCGAGGTGAATGGAGCCCGCGATCAGCATCGCATCGCATTCGTCCGCGCCGGCCTCCGTCTCATGCGCCTTGATGTCGATCAGGCGCACGAGCTGCCCGTCGTCCTCGAGTCGGCGGGCGACGTGGTGGGCGACCTTTTCGGTCTGTCCCTCACGTGAGGCGTAGGCCACGAGGTAGCGAAGCATCCTTGGGCTCCTCTGCTTTTCGGCCCAGTCCACCGCGAAAGATGTCGGGGACGCTATGATAAGCGTCAACCTTCGAAAGGCTTTCGCCGTTCGACAAAAACCTTACTGACGACCGAGAACACCAGCTCGCCCCGCTGATTGACCCCTTCGTTGTCAAAGAGAACCAGCCCAACATTCGGTCGGGAGCGCGAGTCGACCTTCTCCTTGACCCGGCTGGTGAAGCTGAGGGTGTCGCCAACGTATACGGGCTTCAGCCACCGGAGATCCTGAAAGCCTGGCGACGGGCCATAGCGTGCCGGGCGCTCCCCGCGGTACCGCATCAGGTCGGCCTCGCGGTTCCGGTAATCGATGAGCAGGCGCAGCCAGATGGCGCTCGTGTGCCACCCGCTGGCGCAGAGGGCTCCAAACAAAGTTTTCTTGGCGGCTTCATCGTCGAGGTGGAAGGCTTGGGGATCGTACTTCTTCGCGAAGTCGATGATCTCTTCGCGGGTGAAGGTATGGGAGCCCAGATGAACCGTGGCCCCGATCTCGAGATCCTCGAAGTAGGCGCTCATCAGGCAGCCTCCGCGCCACGGATGCGGAAGTACTGGGCCACATCCCAAGTCATGACCACCTCACCGTTCTGGTTCAGCATTTCGAACAGGAACTGACACACGCCGACCCCCGGCCGCGACCTCAGCTCGCGCTTGGAGGTGCACGTGTAGCGAGCCGTAAGCTCATCTCCGGGAAGCACTGGCTTCAGCCACTTCGTCTCGGCGATGCCGGGCGATCCGAGCCCTTCGGCGTACTTCAGTATCTCATCGACCATCATCCGCATCAGAATGACGCAGGAGTGCCACCCTGACGCACAGAGGCGCCCGATCATCGAGTCCTTCGCCGCCTCTTCATCAAGGTGGAAGGGCTGCGGGTCGAAAGTCCGCGCAAACTCGATGATTTCCTCCTTGGTGACGACCTTGCGCCCGAAAGGCACCGTCTGGCCGACGATTATGTCGTCCCAGTAGATCCTCTTTTCTCCCGCACCTGCCTCGGTTCCCATGCCCACACCTCGATTGATGCTCTCCTGAGACCTGCCTGATAGCGACCAGCTGCCGCGGTGGGAAGATGCCGCGTGCGCGGAACTCCACTGCTTTAGGCGCGCCCAGACGCCGCAAATCAAACACCGAATGCGCAAATTACGGCCATAAACTCGCCAATCTCCAGTGTTCGATGAGCAACCGTGATGCAAAACCAAAGAAGAGGGGCAATCACGTGTTCAGTAATGGAATGGCAATACCTCAGTTGTCCGCCATTTGTAGGCTGTTTTTCTGTATGACAGCCTCTGCGGCGTTCCTATTTACTGCCACAAATACTCCGGTGTCCGCGTTTCCAAAGGTCAGTAATCCAACATCTGTTCCTGCAGAAGAGCAGAGCGATAACGACAAGCCGGAGACCGAAAACAATTCCGAGCAAGCCCAGTCGGACATCGACGCTTACCTGTACCGACTCATGATGGCCGAGTCCGCGGGCAAGCCTCATGCAAAGAACCCACGTTCCACCGCTTTGGGTCCCTATCAGTTCATCAACTCGACCTTCATCGCGGTCGTTGACCGTCACTTCTCTGATGAAGTGGAAGGCATGACACGCTCGCAGATCCTGGCGCTCAGGACCGACATGGAATTTTCACGCCGCGCGGCGATCGCGTTCAACAACGATAACGCGAAGTATCTCCGGGAACGTGGCGTGACGCCGACGTTCGCTCATCTGCGGCTGACCCATCTCCTCGGGCCTGCGGCCGCCGTGAAGGTTCTGCGTGCGAAAGGCGACACGCAGTTGACGAAGCTGCTGCCGGGCCCCGTCATCCGTGCAAATCCGTTCATGAAGCGCATGACGGTTGCTCGTCTTGTGAGCTGGGCGGAACGGGAGGTTGGCGTCGGGGTGTGGACCACTCCGAGCGAGATCGCCAAGTCTGACGAGACGGAGACGCCGGAAGCCACCGAGGTCAAGGCTGACGACGAAACCTCAATCCCGCTGCCTCAGCGGAAGAGCCGAGTTGCGCCTCTTCAGGAGGCGAGCAACCACACGCAATAAAGCGAACGCCAACTCCCCCCCATAAAGGCGTGTGTCGGATTAGACGCCCTCCTCCGATCGCGAGGAGGGCGTTTTCGTTTGAAAGCTACGGCGCCTGCCCCACTCTCAGGTCGCAAACCGGAAATGCATCACGTCGCCATCCTGAACGACGTAGTCCTTGCCTTCCAGTCGCATCTTGCCGGCATCGCGCGCTCCTGCCTCGCCGCCATAGGCGATGAAATCGTCGTAGGCGATGGTCTCGGCGCGAATGAAGCCCTTCTCGAAATCGGAATGGATGACGCCAGCAGCCTTGGGCGCCTTTGTGCCGGCGGGCACGGTCCAGGCCCGCGCCTCCTTCGGTCCGACGGTGAAGAACGTGATGAGACCGAGCAACCGATAGCCCTCGCGGATCAGCCTGTTGAGCCCCGGCTCCTCAAGCCCAAGCTCCGCGAGATAGGCCTGCCGATCCTCGGGTGAAAGGCCGGCCAGCTCCGCCTCGATCTTCGCGGAGATGATCACACAACCCGCGCCTTCGGCCTTCGCGCGCTCCTCGACCTTGCGCGAATATTCGTTCCCAGTGGCTGCCGAAGCTTCGTCGACGTTGCAGACGTAGAGCACCGGCTTCGCCGTCAGGAGTTGAAGCTGCTTGAACAGCGGCTCCTCCTCGGGCGTCACCTCCGCGAGACGCGCAGGCTTGCCCTCGCGCAGAAGCGCCAGCGCTTTGTCGATGACCGCGAGCTGGACCTTGGCCTCCTTCTCCCCGGACTTGGCCTTCTTCTCCAGCGGAACGCGGCGGCGCTCGAGGCTTTCGAGGTCCGCCAGCATCAGCTCCGTTTCGACCACCTCGGCATCGCCCAGCGGATCAATGCGGCCTTCGACGTGGGTGATGTCAGGGTCCTCGAAGCAGCGCAGCACATAGGCAACGGCATCGACCTCCCGGATATGGGCCAGGAACTGGTTGCCCAGACCCTCGCCTTTCGAGGCGCCGCGGACAAGACCGGCGATGTCCACGAAGGTAAGCCGCGTCGGAATGATCTGCGCGCTCTTTGCGATCGACGCCAGCTTGTCCAGCCGCGGGTCCGGCACGCCGACTTCGCCTACGTTCGGCTCGATGGTGCAGAACGGGTAGTTGGCCGCTTCCGCAGCCGCGGTTTGAGTCAGCGCATTGAAGAGAGTGGACTTGCCGACATTCGGCAGGCCCACGATACCGCATTTGAAGCCCATGAACTCCGATCCTGTCCGGGAAAGCCCGCCCGGCGAACCCGGTCAGGCCCTGAGCATCTAAGCCGTGACGGAGATATTGAAAACCCCTCCCGGTGCCGCATGAGCTTTGAGTGAGGGCGGGATCAGATGGCGGCAAAGCTCCCTATTCTCAGATACAGGCCTACCTGATACTGAAAATTGAAAGCAAATCCATCCGCGCTCCTGATCGGAACGGTACGCCCATGGATCTCAGCTCGCTTGTCATCTTTGCGGGTGCGCTGCTCGTCGCGGCCGCCTCTCCAGGACCGGGTGTGGCCGCCATTACGGCGCGCGTCTTGGGTCGCGGGATGCAAGGGGCGTTTGCCTTCACGGCGGGTCTTGCGACCGCCGATGTTGTCTGGCTCACGGTTGCTGCGCTCGGGATATCGGCCATCGCGCAGACGTTCACAACCGTCTTTCTGGTGATCAAATACGCAGGCGCGGCCTACCTGCTCTATCTCGCCTGGCGGATGTGGACCGCGCCAGCCGTCGTCCACGATCTCTCCGCCAAGCAGCCGGATGAAAAGCCACTGCGGCTCTATCTTGCCGGGCTGGCCGTGAATATGGGCAACCCCAAAGCCGCGCTGTTCTACATTGCGTTGCTGCCGACCATTATCGAGACGGCCACCATCGGATGGCTCGGCTGGCTGGAGCTGACGATCGTCACGCTGGCGGTGCTGGCCCTCGTTTTCGGCAGCTACATTCTGCTGGCAGCACACACGCGCGCCTTGTTCACCACGCCGCGGGCGATACGCCTGGTCAACCGCGGCAGCGGAATCCTCATGGCCTCGGCCGCCGCTGCCGTCGCCAGCCGCTGAGCCGTTAGTCCTTCAAGATGGACGAAGGCGGCTAGTGAAGCATGAGGGGCAAAACAAGTGACAAACACGTGCTGGCGATCAGCACCTTGATAGGCAATGAGTGCTCAATTCGGGCAACCTCTTTCACCGAAACGAGCGCAGCAGATTGTGCTTTGGTTCAGCTCAGAGCGTTGATCGGCAGCAACCCTCGATCAGCCCTTCGGGCTTCTGGAGCACCAACCAACAAGGCCTTACTGCAAAGTTGCGTAGTGTTCTCAGGGTCTTTAGAGCAGGTGAACACGAAGCGGCATTCCCCCTTTGGGCCTGAGTGTGACGCGGCTCAGCGGCTCCGGCACGTAGCGACCGTCCCATTCAAAGCTGGCGCTACGGACTAATGTGGCGAGAATGGCCGTCGCCTCGGCCATGGCGAATGACATGCCGATGCAGATCCGCGGACCAGCGCCGAACGGCATGAATTGCGTGCGCCAGTAGCGGGCTTCGCGCTCGGGCAGGAATCGATCCGGATCGAAGCGGTCCGGGTCCTCCCAGAGGCGCTTGTGTCGATGAATCGCGAACACGGGCATCACCACGTTGGTCCCTGGCCTCAGCGCACGACCGCCAAGCGTCGTGGCGTTGGCAGCCATTCGCGAGAGGACCGGCGCCGGCGGGTAAAGGCGCATCGTCTCTTTCAGCACTCGCCGGGTCGTTGGCAGCTGATCGATGTGCGCGCTTTCGATGGGCGCGTTGCCGGCCACAGCAATCACTTCATCCCGAATGCGCTGCTGCCATTCCGGCGCGCGAGCCAAGAGATAGAGGCACCATGTGAGAGCCTTGGCCGTCGTCTCGTGTCCGGCTTCGAGTAACGTCAACAGATTGTCGACCAGATTTTCGTCGCTCATCGGCGCGCCGGTTTCGGGATCGCGCGCTGCCAGCAAACGGCCGAGCAAATCAGCCTCTCCCGCCTCCAATGAACGATTACGCCGTTTGTCGATGAGCTCCTGTACAGCCGTTCTGAGGCGGCGAGCGGCGTTTCGCATCTGCCTCGTCCCTGGGTGAGGAAGCCACGTCGGCAGCCTCAATAGGGCGTATGCAATTTCCCAGGAGATGCGCTCGAGGAAGTCTCCTCCAGCCTGGCGGATGATATCCGCCTCCACCGCCTCGCCACCGGCCAGCATCGTGCGCGAAATGACAGTAAACGTTGTTTCCGTCATGGCGCGATCAATGTGCTGAATGCTGCCGGGCGGATCGGCACGCCACCGGTCCAGCAATTCCTCGACCGCGCGGCTCATGGTCGGGACATAACGCAGGATTTCGGCGTGGCGAAAAAGGGGTGCCATAATACGCCGCTGCCACCGCCAGTGCTGCCCACCTGAAGTCAGAATGCCGTTGCCCAGCGTTTGCGCGAAGATCCGTTTCTCAACGGGAGTCTTTGGAAACTCCTCGTGCCGGGTCAGCAGCACCTCTTCGACAAGTCTTGGCGCGGTGACCCAAACGATCGTGCTCCGCCGCGTTTCGTAAACGACAAGCGGCTCCTCATAGACCTGCCGCGGCAGGCTCGATAGCGGATTGCGAACGAAGTTCAGGAGAAACCGATGAAGCGGCAGGAGATCGGGCGCGGGTGTCACGGTCGGGGGATAGAGAGCAGGCAGAGCCGCGCTCGAATTTTCGGCGGTGGCCATGCAATCGCCTCGCGGGGAGAACTGGTCGCCCAATGATAGCGGCGGGCATTTGCCGAAGCCTACCCGGCCTGACGCCGCAACCGTCTGCTACCATTCATCGGCCTGATGAGTAGTTCCGCCAGTGACAGCTGCTTGCAGCGAGCGTCGCGCTGCGCTGATCTCCCCGCGAGGCCGCAACTACCCGGCCTTCGCGGTTGCGGCTGCGGCTGCCGCACGCGCCTTCCCGGCCAGCTTCTTGAGGCGCTTTCTCACGCCGCTTGTGTTCCCTTGGATGCGCGTGACCTTTGCTCTTGGAACGACGCGTTTCGCCGTCCTCTTGCGGATCAAGGCTTTTCGTAACGATCTTTCAGACATGCAGCTTCCTCCTCAGTGGCTGGTTGGATTTATTTAGGCTCAGTCTATCGCCGAGCTGGAAAGTCTGAAATCTTTACGGCTGGCAGCAATCGCGCGTCACGAGCTGCTAGTTAAATACAAAAGTAATGCCATATCCTGGCGCAAGAAAGGCGCCGGCCCAGATAAGGCAAGAAAGAGCACTGGACGGAAAAAAGAGTGCCCACGGCATGCTCAGCATTCCGGCAACAACCGGAATGAATGGGCGCAGCCCACCAATGAATTTCCCCACGATGATGCCGAGAACGCCCCAGCGCTCGCAGATGGCCTGCCCTTTCGGAATAAAGTCCGGGAATTTACGAAGTGGCCAGACCTTTGTCGCGTCATCCTTGAAATAGCGCCCTAAGCCATAGGAGACACAATCGCCAACCCACGCACCAGCAGAGCCCGCAATCCAGATGGGCCAAAATTCCCCGCCGGCCGCGCTGTGAATGGCGCCAATCCCAAGAAACAAAACGCTGGAAGGGACGAAAAGAGAAACGAGAGCGATACTTTCGGCAAAGCCCAGAAAGAACACCAAAAGCCCAATAAGCTGATCGTTGTCCCTGGCAAGTGACAACAAATATTCCGTCCAGCCACTAACCGAAAACAGCGTCAGCACGAGGTGGGTAGCCGTCTATTGGAGTTTCCTTCGCGGTTCAACGAGTGGAAAACCCGATTGTTGCAGGCTCAGGCCTTTTGTTAGTGAACAGCCTGGCTTTAGGTGCCGAAGTACCATTTTGCGCCGAAAGTCGTCGGTGCCAGTACGCCGGCAGCCCAAAGGAATGCTGAGCTGACATTGGCGATCTGGAACGGCAACTGGCGCATGGCATACATCCCGGCTACGACCGGAATCACAGCGCGCACCGGTCCGAAAAAGTGCCCAAGAAAGACGCCAAATACGCCGTATCTGTCGAAAAAGCGCTGCCCTTTCGGGATCATCTGAGGATAGCGGGTGAAGGGCCAGATCTTATGTATGGAGTCCTTGAAATAAAGCCCGACCCAATAGGAGATGGCATAGCCAAGGGTGCCACCCAGCCCAGCGGCGACCCAAACCTGCCAGAAATTGATCCCGCTGGCGCCGAGCAGACCACCGATCGCGACGAGGAATACAGTCGAAGGCACCAGCAGCGAGAGAAAGGCAAGGCTTTCCGCGAATGCCAGCAGAAAGACGATCGGGATAGCCCAAACCTCGTTGGCGCGTATGAATGCGATCGTTGGCTCGACGTACTGTGTGAGATCCATCGTTTTGGTGCCTTGTTCCGTCCCTCCCAACCTGCGCTGAGCTAGGTTCCTTTCTCGCCTGGCGCAAGTGTTCTGGAACGAAGCACCATCTTAGGCCGTCGCCAAGCGATCACACCAGAACCGGTACATTGCCTCGAAGACCTGTGGTCTTGATTTCTCAAAACTCTGCCAGTCTGCGAGCGCCCCCGGCCACTTGCTGTCCGGAAATTCTTTCGCAAAGGCCGCGATCACCAATGGGTCGAGCGTGAAACCGCGGAACGCCAATCCGTTTTCATTGAGGAAACGCTCAATCTCTTCGAGCGTCACGTGCTGTTCGGCAGCATGAAGAGCGAGGTCACGAAACTCGTGTAGCGTGTAGAAATCACGCGACGTCACCAGCTCCGCTCCGGGTTGCCCAGCCGCACGGTTGAGAAGTTGTGCGCGCCATGCTCGGGCCGTGCGGTCATCACAATCTGGCCCCGGATAATCCGGCGATTGCCAAAGCTCACGAATGTTGGCGCGAGCCGTCGCACTGTAGAGGCCGATGTACATGAGCCCGCCAGGTTTGAGCCGTGAAAGCAGCTTGCGCCAGCCAGCCCACGGATCGGCCATGTGATGCAGCACACCGACGCACTCGATGATATCGAACTGGCGGTCGAGACGGTCCATGTCGAGAATGTCGGCGATCATGAACTCGACATTGCTGGCGCCGAGTTTCTTGGCGGCTGCCTGCGCATAGCCGAGGCTCGCTGCCGACAGGTCAGTGGCCAACACTCGAGCCTGCCGGCCGTAGGCATATGCCGATTGCAGTGCCTGCTTGCCCGTGCCGGCCCCCGCGATCAGCACGTCGAACGGTCCGTCCATGAAGGCCAGCCGCGACGGCTCGAAAAAGCGCTCGAGGGTGGCTTTCAGCGAACCCGGCCTTGAGATGTAGAGGCTTCTCCAACGTGGGTAAGGGCTTGCCTCATACTGCTGGGCGACGCGCTTCGATGTCTCGTCGCCTAACGGCGCAAGCCTCGGGATGCTCGCGGCGGCTTGCTGCTCCTCGTACCTTCGTTCGAGATATTGCTGCACCGCCTCTCGTACCGGCTTCGGGCGAATGTTGGCGCATGTGCTCGCTTCTTGCGGCGGCAGGATCGTCTCGACAGGACGGTAAAGCCCCCAAAGCACCAGCCGCCGGGCCATCTCAAGATCGCCGGCCAGCAGCGCGGTCTTGTCGACTTCCAGCTGATCAATGGCAGCGATCTCGGCGTCAGTTTCGGCCCAGACGTGATCGTTGTTCCAGACCTGCGCGAGCATGGCGAGCGTGAAGCCATAGAGCGCTCGGTCCTCGAAGCGCCCGGCCGGCACTTCCAGCAAAAGAACGCGCCGCAACGCCGTCAGCAGCCGCTCTACGCCTGCATCCATGACAACGCCGGTCTGCAATGCGGTGAGCAGCAGGTCGGACTTCAGGGCTTCAGAAGTTCGATGGAGTATAAGCTTGCGCGCAGCTTCCTCACCCTCTCCCTTTTGTGCAGCCTCAATGGCGGTGGCGAGTTCGGGCGAAGTGGCGATGACGTACTTGAGCGCCACCTCGGTAATCGGCTGCAAATCGACCCCCGGGGATGCGAGAGCAGCCTTGAGGCCGTATGGCTCCAACCGGCTCGCATCCGGGATGCTGAAGCGGCCAAGGAGACGTGCCAGACGCCGCGCCGCCTCTTCATGTTGCGGCTTCAACCGCAGGGCGTGGGTTAAGTGAACGATGGCATCCTCGATTTCGCCTAGCGCCGCCAGCACCGCCGCGAAATCGAAATGAATGTCCGCATTCTTACGTTCATGGCGCAGCGCTTCGGCATAGGCGACCCGCGCGCCTTTGAAATCGCCGGATTGGAACGCCCGTGTCGCCAGCGCGAGCCAGTCCTGCTTGGACAGGGGCCTGCGAGTTAAAGCTGCCATGCCGCTACTTCCTGAAATGGCTATGCTGACGCCCTGCAACGCCGTCTCATTTCTGCGGCGAGCTCGCGCGAAACCTCGGCGCTCAGCATCACACCTCGCGAAACCTGAGCTGGCGTCAAGTTGGCCGCCTGCGGACCGCGAAGAACAATCGGCGCGTTGTCGGCCTCTCGGCGCGCGAGGGCCAGCTCGTCACAGGTAAGCTCCGCCTTGCGCGATTTGAACGCGAAGAGCCGCACGCCCGACGCGTAGGCCTCTGGCGTCGGCTGCTCCCGAATCCATGCCCGGCTCTTGTCGGCCATCATCGCATTGAGCGCCTGGCGGCGTTGCTCGATGCAGTGGCTGGAGTCATCCACGCACTGCATTCCGGCATGCGGCGCGGAGTCAAGACCAGCACTGCAGGCGCCGACGACCACCGCCCCAAGAAGACCGGCCATTAGGGGGAGCACGCGCCCGGCGGCTCGCACACGGATCATGTTTCGCCCCTTGTGAAGATCCCGCCAAGCCCATAGAAGGCGGGGATGGCGGCGATGTGGCGTGACGTTTTCGCCATCGATACAGGATCGCCCGCCCGACGCAAGCATCGAAGGCGCCTTATTCAGCGCAAACGATTAAGCACGAGGAAACAGGCTCATGGTCCACGCAATCCGCGTCCACGAACATGGCGGCCCCGAGGTCATGAAGTGGGAGGAGATCGAGGTGGGTGAGCCCGGCGAGGGCCAGGTGCGCATCAAGCACCACGCTGTCGGGCTGAACTACATCGACACCTACCATCGGTCAGGGCTTTACAAGATCAGCTTGCCTGCCGTGATCGGCACGGAAGGCGCCGGCGAAGTCACGGCAGTCGGGCCAGGCGTCACGGAGTTCAAGATTGGCGATCGCGTCGCTTACGCGAGCCCCATTGGCGCGTACGCGGAGGAACGGCTGATCCCCGCCGACCGGCTGGTGAAAATTCCGGACAACATCGACTATCAAACTGCGGCGGCAATGATGCTGCAGGGCATGACCGTCCGCTATCTGCTCAAGGAGACGTACAAGGTCGGCCCCGGCACCACCATGCTGCTGCACGCTGCGGCTGGCGGTATTGGTCTGATCGCCTGCCAGTGGGCGAAGCACCTGGGCGCCACCATCATCGGTACTGCCGGTTCGGATGAGAAGTGCAAGCTTGCCCTGGAGCATGGCGCCACGCACATCATCAACTACCGGAAGGAAGACTTCGTCGCCCGCACCAAGGAGCTCACGAATGGGCAGGGCGTAGACGTCGTCTACGACTCCGTCGGCAAGGATACCTTCCCTGGCTCGCTCGATTGCCTGAAGCCGCGCGGTCTGTGGGTGAGCTTTGGCAACGCTTCTGGCCCCGTGCCGCCGTTCGACATTCTGATGCTCTCGGCCAAGGGCTCTCTCTTCGCGACCCGGCCAACCCTGCAGACGTACACAGCCAAGCGCGAGGATCTGGTTGCCACCGCCAATGACCTCTTCGACGTGGTGGGCCGCGGCATCGTGAAGATCAAGGTCAACCAGACCTATCCGCTGAAGGAGGCCGTGCAGGCGCATCTCGACCTGGAGGGACGCAAGACGACAGGCTCCACCGTCCTCCTGCCCTGACCAGCTTTTTCAGAAGGATTGAACCATGTTGAAAATCTATGGTCGGGCGAACTCGATCAACGTCCGCAAGGTGTTGTGGACGGCGGAGGAGATTGGCCTTCAGTACACGCGCGAGGATTGGGGACGCGGCTTCCGTCCGACGACGGATCCTGAGTTTCTTAAGGTCAATCCGTTCGGGGTCGTGCCTGTCATCGACGACGATGGCTTCATCCTCCGGGAAAGCCACGCGATCTGCCGGTACCTCGCGACGAAACACGGGCGTGTCGATCTCTATCCGACGGACCTCAAGCAGCGGGCGCAGGTCGAAGCCTGGATGGATTGGGGGCAGACGGATCTCTACGTTGGCATGCGGGCTCCCTTCCTTGGCCTGGTCGCCAAGCAGCCTGCATTCCAGGATGAGAAGCTGATCGCGGCAGGCGTCGCCGAATTGACCCGCCAGATGCAGCTGCTGGAGGCCCAATTGGCAAATGGCGGTCCGTTCCTTATGGGCAACAACTTCACGTTGGCCGATATTCCGGCCGGGCTTGTCGTCAACCGGTGGTTTTGCATGCCGATCGACCGGCCTGAACTCAAGGCGGTGAGCGCCTACTACGACCGGCTGTCGGAGCGGCCCGCCTATCGCCTCCACGGCCGCAACGGCACTCCATGACAAAAAGGCCGAGATAAGCTACAAATGCCCCACTATCGCCCCGTTTCCCATGTGGATTCGGGGCGATAGTAAGTTGTATGGAGGCTAGCTCGACCGTGAAACGACAGGCGCTTCCAACCTTGGCGTTGCTGATCGGGTCGACACTCCCTGCACTTGCGCAATCCGAAATCTGCGTCAGCTGCTCAGGCCCGTCAGCAACTTATAGGTGTACCGTAGAAGACGCGGGCCAGATCGAAGGCCGCCGTTTCTCCAAGCACGCACTTCAGCTGGTGTGCATCACCGAACTGGCGCGCCAGGGCGGACACCAGAAGTGCAAAGTTCAGAAAACCAGCGGTGGAGGCTGTTTTGGCTTCCCTCGTACGGTCTCACTGGCCAATTCCGTTGAAGCCTTAACAGCGGGATCTCAAGCAGAGCCGGAACCTGCAGCAACCGAGGTTCAACCCGAGCCGGTCGAACAGGCAAAGGAAGATGCACCGCCGAGAACGGTCGAGGAGCTGGCTCGCCGGACGGCGTCTGTTTCCAAGCAGAAGCTTGAGAAGACGGGCGACTCGGTCGGTAATGCCGTGAAGAAGGGTCTGAACTGCTTGGCCTCACTGTTCAAGAGCTGCTGACAAATAGGTCCACTTAGCCAGGTCTCTTGCGGCCGCGGTCACGCCGGACGTGCTGCCCTTCCGCCAGGAATCGATTGTCACGATGATGAGCAATGGCTTGCCATTGGGTAACCAATTGTGCCACAGAAAGGCGGCCGGTCTCGGTATGTCTCCAGATCGGAAACAATAAGAGAGCTGGAGGGGCAACGGCAAACAGCCAGCTCAGGCGCAACCGGGCAACGTTGCGCTACGGGTCAAATCAGAGGCAGCCTTCACGACTGCTTACCGGCTGCCACAACCAGATGTACCCGGCGTGTGAAGAGTGAGGGGGTATAAATGGTTTGGAGATCAGCTGTGCTCGTGACGGTGGCGACGGCCATCGCGGGTTGCGCGCAGGAACCCGGAACGGCGGTCTTCGGCTATCAAGTCACGGTGCCCGCTGAAGCCGCGGGGTTCGATCCGCAGATCGAGGCTGAGATCCGCAAGAAAACTCTGGGAAGCAAAGTGCTGGCAGCCATCGCTCTTGAGCGCGTGACCGGCCGCAAACCGGACCCGGCTCGGTTGATGGAGCTGAACTGAGGTCGAAAGCTGGCCGGCTCGCTTGGAGGCCGGCCGATGAGGCACAGCAGGGAAGCCGGCCATGGAGCCGGCCAGCTTCTCAAGGTCGTAGCCGAATTACTTTCTCGCGCGCTGTCCAAACAGGATCTTCTGGGCTTCCTTGTCCTGCGCGAGGTTCCATTTCTCCCGCTCCTCCGCGCCGACCTGGACGGCGCGCTGAACCGCCGGTCGAGCTCCGATCCGCTCGAACCACGCCTTCAGGTTCGGGAATTCATCCAGGTCTTGCCCCTGCGCCTTATAGGGCCGCACCCAGGGATAGCAGGCCATGTCAGCGATGGAGTATTCTCCAGCAAGGTACTCCCGATCCGCCAGGCGTTTGTCCATGACGCCGTAAAGGCGGTTTACCTCGTTAGTGTAGCGCTCAATGGCGTAGGAAATTTTCTCCTGCGCGTAATTGCGGAAGTGGTGGGCCTGCCCTGCCATCGGGCCAAGCCCACCCATCTGCCAGAACAGCCACTGCTCGACTTCCACACGAGCACGCTCGTCCGAGGGATAGAACTTGCCGGTCTTGCGCCCGAGGTACTGCAGAATGGCGCCCGACTCGAACACTGAAATCGGCTCCCCACCGGGGCCATCCGGGTCGACGATCGCAGGCATGCGGTTGTTAGGGGAAATCTTCAGGAACTCGGGCTTGAACTGGTCACCGCGCATGATGTTGACGTACTTCACCACATACGGCAGCCCGCATTCCTCGAGCATGATCGTAATTTTGTGCCCGTTTGGAGTTGGCCAGTAGTAGAGCTCGATCGGGCGCTCTGCCATGTCATCTCTCCTTTGGAAGTTTTTGCGCTCTTATGGGATCAACGCCGCGTGAGGCAAGCGGCCCCGCCTGGTATGTGGCCCATATTCGGCCGGATTACCAATGGCATGTCCGTGATCGATCTGGGCCCCCGGATTGCAAGTCGCGCCTTCAGCGCCTTAGGCACGCCGCTTGAAGTGAGCCAACGCGCGCTACCCGATCCTCTGGAAAAGCACAAAGCGGCTGGTCAGCGGCCTTACAACTTCACCAGGTTATGCACGATTGTCTGGGGCCGACGGCCGCCCGCCATTTTGCGCAAATGCGGAACTTCCGCTAACTGTCGCTCATGGGGAGGAAACAACGGCGGAGACAATCGACACGCACTAAATGGAGGCTGAACAAATATGCGGGTGCGGGAAACGGGCCAGGAACGCGGGTCAGCGTTGGAGAAGGCTCTCGCGGTTCTTGAGGCCATCACCGCTCAGTCGCAGCCAATAGGTTTGCCAGACCTTAGCGCGCGGCTTGGCTTGCCCCGGCAGACTGTGCATCGCGTGCTCACGCAGCTCGAGGCAGCAGGCCTCATCGTGCGCGATCCGAGCCGCGATCGCTTCTCGGTAGGTCCGCGTCTGAACACCTTGGCGCTGAATGCGCTGACCACGCGCAACCAATCAGCCCCGATCCGAGCGATTCTGCAGGCACTTGTCGACGACATCGAGGAAACCTGCAACGTCGGCGTTCTGGACGGAACGGATTTTCTCTATCTCGAACGCATCGAGTGTCACTGGTCTCTGCGCGTGCACTTGACGGCGGGAAGCCGGCTGCCGGCTCACTGCACTTCCGGCGGTAAGGTCTTGCTCGCCCACCTCAACAGCCACGTGCGCGAGAAGCTGCTCCGAAATCTCACGCTCAAGCAGTACACGGACACGACGATCACCCAGGTCGAGGATCTTGAGGCCCATCTCGCGGCCGTTCGCGAGCGCGGCTACGCCGTGAACAATCAGGAGTTCACGGTCGGGATTCTCGGTGTGGCCGTACCGATCATTACTCCCGAGGGCCGCGTTCTGGCGGCGCTTGCCCTTCACGGCCCCGCTCCTCGTCTCGACCTCGACCGCGCTGTTGGTTTCGTCCCGAAGCTCAAGGAAGCGGCTGCACGGATGGCCGAAGCCTGGGCGGAGCCTGTTCAGCAGGATACTGAACGCATTCGGACGCCATCGGACGACACGGGCAGCGTCCCCGCCTCAGTCGGCAATTGACTCAGCATTCAGACGGGTGTCAGCTATCGAGACAACCCGTCTTAAAAATTGAGACAGACAGTTCGCGCCGTAAACTCCGCGCCGCAAAGCCAAGGGAGGACCCGTCCATGACGAGAATGACCGCGAGTGAAGCCTTCGTCGAAACTCTCGTTGCACACGGAGTAAAGCACGTTTTCGGCATCGTTGGTTCAGCCTTCATGGATGCGCTGGATCTGTTTCCAACGGCCGGAATTCGCTTCATTCCGACGGTGCACGAGCAGGGCGCGGGGCACATGGCGGACGGCTACAGCCGCGCCTCGGGCCGCCATGGCGTTTGCATCGCGCAGAACGGCCCTGGCGTGACGAATTTCGTGACCTCAACTGCCGCAGCTTACTGGGCGCACTCGCCGGTCGTCGTGATCACTCCGGAAACGGGCTCCAACACCATGGGCCTCGGCGGCTTTCAGGAGACGGAGCAGCTGCCGATATTCTCCAAGATCACGAAGTATCAGGCCCACGTCTCCCGCGCCGACCGTATGGCGGAGCTCACGGCCCGCTGCTTTGACATGGCCATGAGCGAGCGCGGACCCACGCAGCTCAACATCCCGCGCGACATGTTCTACGGCGAAGCGGACTACGAAATTCCGCGGCCGAAAAAGATCGCCCGCGGCCCTGGCGCCGACGAATCCCTCGACGAAGCCGCCGAGCTGCTGGCGAGCGCCAAATTCCCAGTGATGGTCGCTGGTGGCGGCGTAATCTTCTCGGGAGGCATCGAGGAGGCCAAAGCGCTTGCCGAATACCTGCAGATGCCCGTCGTCAATAGCTATCTGCACAACGACAGCTTCCCGGCTGATCATCCGCTCTGGTGTGGTCCGCTTGGCTACCAGGGCTCCAAGGCAGCCATGAAAATCATCGCCGAGGCGGACGTGGTGCTCGCGCTCGGCACGCGGCTTGGGCCGTTCGGCACCCTGCCGCAGTACGGCCTCGACTACTGGCCCAGGAATGCGAAGATCATCCAGGTCGACACTGACCACCGCATGCTGGGTCTCGTGAAGCAGATCTCCGTCGGGATCGTGGGGGACGCGAAAGCGGCTGCCAAGGCTCTGCACCACCGCCTTGCCAACCGAGATCCCGCTGCGCGCCGGAATGCTTCCGAGCGGCTACAGAAGATCAAAGCCGAAAAGGACGACTGGGAAAAGGAGCTCTCAGAGTGGACGCACGAGCGCGACCCCTGGAGCCTCGAGGTCTCGAAAAATTCGCCTTACATGCACCCGCGGCAGATGCTGCGCGAGCTTGAAAAGGCCATGCCGAAGAACGCCATGGTCTCGACCGACATCGGCAACATCTGCTCCGTGTCGAACAGCTATCTGCGCTTCAGTCAGGCGCCGAGCATGTTCGCGGCCATGAGCTTCGGCAACTGCGGGTACGCGCTGCCGACCATCATCGGCGCCAAGGTGGCCTGTCCCGACCGCCCGGCCATCGCCTACGTTGGCGACGGCGCCTGGGGCATGAGCTTCGGCGAGATCCTCACTTGCGTGCGCGAGAACATTCCCGTCACCGCTGTCGTCTTCCACAACAAGCAGTGGGGCGCGGAGAAGAAGAACCAGGTGGACTTCTACAACTGCCGTTTCGAAGGCGTGAACCTGGAGAACCCCTCATGGGCTGAAGTCGCCCGCTCGCTCGGCGCTGAGGGTGTCACCGTGAGCAACCTTTGCGATGTGGGCGAGGCGCTCGATAAGGCGATCGACGCCCAGATGAAGCACGGCAAGACAACCGTCATCGAGATGATGGTAACGCAGGAGCTCGGCGATCCATTCCGCCGCGACGCCCTGAAGAAGCCGAGGCGTTTGCTGGAGAAGTACAAGCACACGAATGTCGACTGACCAGCGCGTCTCCTCCACGAGTTCGCTCAGCCACTCCGGCTGCCCACCAAGGCAGCCGTTCTTTGTGCGCCGGCGATGGAGTACCAGGGAGAAGCCTAGTGGCCTTGGAGCTTGCATTGGCTGTTTCGACTACCCTTCTGGCCCCCAGCCCACCTGCGCCCGCGGCGGAGGCTGGCCAGTCGATTCGCCTGCCTCCTCGCGCCGCCGCGGCTTACCCAAGCGCGGCCACACAGCTTGCAAACTCGGCCTCAACAACCCAGTTCACATGGAGCACTTTGGGGTTTGCTTCAGGCCGGCGACCATGCTAAGTGCCAGTCCGCCAAGGGAGACGTGGCCGAGTGGCTGAAGGCGGCGGTTTGCTAAACCGTTATACGCCCCAAAAGGCGTATCGGGGGTTCGAATCCCCCCGTCTCCGCCAAACTTCGCTCTGACCTTCCGAACAGACTGCTTTTCCGAGATCGGCGAGCTACTCCTCCAAGTTTTCTCCAATCTACATGCTCGGGCTCATATGCTTTTGCGAGTCGGAGGAACCAGCGCGACGCGGAGCTTCTAACCCCGCTCCAAATCACTGCCGTCCGAAGAACTTTGAACGAGCTGCGCTGTAACCGGTCATGGCATGTTTATCGCCTTGAGCCGGACGCCCGCATCAAGAATTCCAGTGACTGAACTTCTACGGCCTCTCCGAGACCTCGCAAGCGTTGATGCAGTGCCCCTCACGTGGAGGCCACTTGAACTCCCGACATCTCTTGTAACAGAAGAGCCAGGGCAGAGTTATCGAGATTCGCACGACCGGTGGCATCCAGCACGCCGTAGAGCTGTTGGATGAGCGCCGTTGCTGGAAGGACCGTGCCTGTCGCACTTCCGTTTTCCAACGCAAGCCTCAAATCTTTGCGCTGGAGAGTGACACGGAAACCAGCCGCGTAGTTTCCTTCAAGGAACCGCTGGCCGTGGAGATCAAGTGCGCGGCTCTGGGCAAATCCGCCAAGCAAAGCAGTGCGTACTTTCGCAGGATCAACGCCGTTCTTTTTCGCCAGTGTTAGAGCCTCGGCTACGGCCTGAATATTGATAGCGACGGCAACCTGATTGCAGATTTTACAGACTTGCCCGGCGCCATGCCCACCAATGTGGCTGATTGTCTTGCCCATCGCCTCGAGGACAGGGCGACAACGTTCCAACACGTCGGCTTTCCCGCCGACCATGATCGAGAGCGTGGCGTTTTCAGCTCCCTGGAAACCGCCACTGACAGGCGCATCGAGCATTTCAATGCCACGAGCCGCAAGCTCTTGGGCCATGGCTTGCGTTGCGGTGGGGGAAATCGAGCTCATATCGATGAGTATGCTGCCCGGTTGCATTTCAGAGGCGAGACCGCCCTCACCAAGCACGACTGCCTCAACATCCGGAGTATCAGGCAGCATCGTAATGACGATATTGGCTTTCGCCGCGCCGGCAACGGAGCCGGCATCGGCCGCCCCCAAGGTCGACAGCTCCTCTACTGGCTCCCGATTGAGGTCGTGCACTGATAAAGAAAATCCAGCCTTTAATAAATTTCGCGCCATTCGGCGCCCCATAATGCCGAGCCCGATAAAACCGATCTTTTCGGGATGAGAGTTATTCGATGTCGTTGTCATTCCGTCTACCCCAGGGATGTTTGAGGTCCTTTTGTTGATCTAATTCACCAAAGAAAATCGCCTTTCGCAAAAAGATCAATGACGGGTGAAATGTTGTTTAGCGCAAACCCTCGCGCGCGCTTTTCCATATGGCATGGAAAAAAGCTCAAAGAAGCGGACGCCGCTAACGGATCGCAGATCACCCTAATGGATAATCGAGCAAAAGCGATCGCCCCTTCTCTTCCTCCGGTTCAGCGCTCTTGTGAATTTCCATCACCACAGAACCTCTTGGGGTGCTCGACGCAATTTTCTGCTGATAGTTGCAACCGACTCGGGGTTTCGGACTATCTGAGGGACGACGTGGAGCAGAAATTGTCCAAAATCCACCGATGTCTCGACCAGCTTGACCATTCGATTGACAGAGAAAAATCACCTGACTACGTTCCACCACAAAGATATTTGCTGAGCACAAACAGAATGCCGATTGAGAGCTCAGCGAAATCTTCGATCATGGACCGCCGACCTGTGAGCACTCAGGCAAAACGTTATTCGATGTGAGGGGGAGGGAAAACGATGGGTAACATCAGCTTGTTCTGCGGCACACTATTGCTCGGCAGGTGAGCCCCAAGCTGTCCGTTTGCTGCGCTCAGGCAGAGTTTCTGCCTTGAAAAGCGAGAATAGAATGGTCGCCTGCGGTCGGTGAAGTCGCTCGGTTTGGAGAGCGTATCCGCGCGGCCCTCACCTCTAACGACGGTCCATACCCCGCATCTTCGCGCGACACCTTGCGTTAATCGCCGAGTTCCCGATTAATAATCACTCTAGGCAAATTCATGCTGATGCCGCAGTATTCGCTGCCTGCACGGTGCATAACGACAAAGTTTGCGACGTTAATTGAAGAGGAAACGCAATGAACAAGCGACAAGTTCTCAAGAGTATGGGCGCGACGCTCGCGCTTTCGCTCGTACTGACAACGGCTGCGGCTGCCCAAACCGTTATGCGCTATGCTCACGTGGGCGCAGAAGGCGACATTCAGTACTGGTACGCCGACGAATTTGCCAAGCGGGTCAACGAGCGTTCCAACGGACGGCTCCGTGTCCAGGTCTTCCCGAACTCGCAGCTTGGAGGCGCCCAGGAGACAGTGGACGGCGTGCGCAGTGGCGCTATCACCCTTGCCCACCACGAATTCGGATCGCTAGCCAACCTGATGCCAGAGATGGGCGCCTTCGCTGCTCCCTTTATTTATCGGGACGGTGCTCACGCAATGGCCGCCACTGATCCGCAAAAATCCGAGATCATGAAGGAAATGGGCGAGCGGCTGGCCAAAGAGGCGAATGTTCGCATCATCGGCCGCCTCTACCGTGGCGCTCGTCAGATGACGGCGAAAAAGCCCATTTACTCGCCCGCCGATCTCGCCGGGGAGCGGTTCCGTGGTGTCCCGCTGAAACTCTGGACGAGCATGATCAAGGGGATGGGAGCTATTCCAACCCCGGTTGAGGTCGCCGAGCTTCCAACCGCGCTCATGACGGGAATGGTGATCGGCCAGGAAAATCCGCTCACCATGATCAACGCCAATCGGCTCTACGAAGTGCAGACGCACGTCATGTTGACCGCTCACATGCAGAATGTGCTGCCGGTCTTCATCAACGAGAAATTCTGGCAATCGCTCTCTGAAGAAGATCGCAATCTGCTGCTGCAGATCGCAGCTGAAGTCGGAGAGGAGACGCTGGCGCTCGGGCAAAAAGCCGAGGTTGAGCTGATCGATGTGCTGAAAGGCAAGGGGATGACTTTCATCACCGAGAAGGACGGCCTCAAGGTGGATGAGTTCCGCAAGTCGGTGACCACCCAGGTGACCGCGGACTTCCCCGACTGGAAGCCCATCATGGAGCGCATTGCCGCCGTCAAGTAAGCGACAACCGAAGCCGGGGATCATTTATCGGTCCCCGGCTTCGCTGCGTGACGACATTTCCGAATATTCTGGGAGGATTACGCGTGGGTGAAGCCAAGGTGGCTATGGACTCGCCGGTCAACGTACAGGCTGTGGATAGCCGCACCTATGCTATCGACCGCGCCTTGGAGCCGCTGCGGTGGTTTTTCCGCTGGGGTAGCGTCGCCATGCTGGTAGCGATGGTATCGCTCCCCTTCATCCAGGTCATCGCGCGCGAAATCCTGTCGGCGCCATTCATCGGCGTTGAGGAACTCACCCGCTTCATGCTGATCTGCACTGTTTTGATAGCGCTTCCCTACGTGATCACGTCCGGTGCGAACATCCGCATGGACGAGCTGATCACGATGCTTCCCAAGGGTGTGCTTCGCATCATACGCATCGTCATTGGCTTGACGGGAGCGGCTACCTTTGCAGCGATGACGGTAGCCAGCGCGGTGGCGATAACGACCAATCTCGATAATTCCACGCCGACGCTCGGCATTCCGTACTGGATTTTCCTCGGCGCGGCCTTCGTCAGCTTCGCGATGAGCGCGCTGGAATGCCTCATCATGACGATCAAGGCCGTTCAGGATCGTCCGCTCTACATCACTTTCCCGCAGGAGCTCGAGCCTGAAGAGGAGCTCGACCTGCCGGAATCGATGCGGGGATGAGAGCGGAGGTCGGAAATGGCAATCACTCTTGTTCTCGCATTCGTAGCGCTCTTTGTATTCGGTTTTCCGGTGGTCATCGCGATCACGGTGCCGGCGCTGCTCTACGTCATATTGTCGGATTTCCCGCTGGAGCTGGTCGCGCAGCGCATGACCTATGCACTCGATTCTTTCCCGCTGGTCGCGGTGCCAGTCTTCATTTTCGTCGGCAGTCTGATGAATCAGGCCGGCATCACAAGTCACATTTTCCGCTTCGCCAATACGCTCGGCGGACGCGTGCCGGGTGGCCTCGCGCAGGTCAACGTCCTTGGATCGCTGATTTTCTCAGGGACATCTGGTGCAGCACTGGCAGATATCGGCGGACTGGGGCGCATCGAGATCCGTGCCATGGTGCGCAACGGTTTTTCTCCCGCCTATGCCGCGGCGATAACCGGCGCATCTGCCGTAGTCGGCCCGATTTTTCCCCCTTCAATTCCGCTCATCATCTACGGCGCTGCCACCAGCACCTCAATTGTCCAGCTGTTGATCGCCGGCATCATGCCAGCGCTTCTGTACACGGGCATATTGATGCTGACAGTCGCCTGGCTCGCCTATCGGTATAACCATCCGCGCTCGTCGCGCTGGCCAACATTCCGGGAGATCTGGGCAGCTTTCTTGCCGGCGCTGCCGGCTTTGCTGGCACCGGTCCTGCTCGTTGGTGGGATGTTGGCGGGCCTGTTTACGCCTACTGAGGCAGCGTCAATCACGGTGGCCTACATTCTGCTGATCACCGTTTTCTTTTACGGTGGCATCACCTGGGAACGGTTGCGCTTCGCCCTCTTCGACACCGTGAAGACCACGTCGGCCGTGCTCATCATTGTGTCCGCGGCGGGGCTTTTCGGCTGGGTGATGGCAATCGAGCAGCTACCGCAGATCTTTACGCGCGCCCTGTTGTCACTCTCGACCGATCCGGTGGTGCTGCTCTTGATTGTGAACGTTCTGCTCCTGATCGCGGGTATGTTCATAGACAGCACCACAGCAACGCTACTTATAGCGCCGCTGGTGATAGCGCCGTTGACCATGGCCGGAGTCGACCCGGTTCATCTCGGCATTATCTTCGTCTTCAACCTGATGATCGGCCTTTTGACGCCACCGATGGGGTTGGGGCTCTTCTTGCTGTCCCACATCGCTGGCATATCGATGTGGGCGGTGTTGCGCGCGGTGCTGCCGTTCTACATCCCGCTTTTGGTCTCACTGATCATCATCACGTTCTGGCCGGATCTTTCGCTCTGGCTTCCGAAGATGATGCGCTGATCATGCCAGCGGGTTTTAAGGACTGAGAGAAAGACAGTCCGCACAGGTACGATTTGATAGAGGAGCCGCTATGCAATCAGCATAGCGGCTTTTCTGCTACGAGGCCGACAGCCTCACTTCGTCGGCAACCCGGCAAAAGCTTGCTGCAAATCCGCGATGAGATCGGCTGGGTCTTCGAGGCCAATGTGCAGACGAATGAGCGCGCCACCTTTCCAGCCTGGAATTCCGCCCTCGGGATAAACCATGGCGAGGCTTTCGTAACCGCCCCAGGAAGCGCCAAGGCCGAACAGCTTTAGCCTGTCGGCCATGTGGTCTACATCGTCTTGCTTGATGTGCGGCTTGAATGCGACCGACAGAAGGCCGTTGGCGCCGGTGAAGTCACGTTTCCAGATTTCATGGCCCGGGTGCGACGGTAACGGCGGATAGAGGACACGCTCGACCTGAGGCTGCTCTTCGAGCCAGCGGATAACCTCCTTCGCATGCTCGCAATGCATGGCAATGCGCGCGCTCGCCGTACGCAATCCGCGCAAGGCGGCGTAGGCATCGTCAGGACTTACGGTCTGGCCCAGCAAGCCAGCGTCATAGGCAAGCTGCTCAGCCGCCCGGGCATTCGCGGTGACCGAGCCCATTACCAAATCGGAATGGCCGGCGATGTACTTGGTGACGGCGACGATTGAAATGTCCGCACCCAGCGCGATTGGACAATAGAGCCCCGGGGCTCCCCAGGTATTGTCCGCCGCGAGCAACGTATTTTCACGATCCTTGAGCAGTGCAGCGATCGCCGGCAGATCCTGCAGGTCGTAGATGATCGAGCCCGGAATTTCGACGTAAACCAGCCGTGTCTCGGGCCGCAGGCGCTTCGCGACTTCCTCGTGACCGCCGGGATAAAACTCGCAATCGATTCCGCGCGGCCGCAAGAAGCGTACGGCGATCGCGCGCGCGGGACCGTAAATCGACTCGGACAGCAGGCAGTGGTCGCCCGGCTTCAGCACCGAGAGAAACACGTGCGCGATGGCAGCAAGGCCTGACGGAAACAGCATCGTCCGCACGCCCTGCTCAATCTCGGTAATCGCATCTTCCAGCGCGAACGTGGTGGGCGTGCCACGCGCACCGTAGGAGAAAACGCGCTCGTTGCCTTCGCGTCGGGTGCGGATGGACTTGAGCGTGTCTGTATCGCGATAGAGGACCGTCGAAGCGCGGATCACGGGCGGATTGACGGCCTGCGTTTCAGCCTCCGCATGATTGCGCGCCATGTGAACGAGCTTCGTCTTGTCCTTCATCGACGTCCTCTCAAGTCCTTGAAAAATATCGGCGGATAATACGGCGAACGCGCCTAGGCCAAACCCAGCGCCTCCGCGACGAGAGCGCGCGCCTGCGCAGCGAGCCAGGTTTTGACGCCCATAGCAGGCGTTGCAGCTGCCGGTCGGCCCGCACGGCGGATCGGACGACCGATCACCCGCTCGATATGCGGAGCAAGGTGGCGGAAATAGCCCATGTTTTCGGGCTCTTCCTCGCACCAAACAAACTCAGCCTTGGAATAGGGCTTCAGCGCGGCTGCGAGTGCATCTGCCGGGAACGGCCAAAGTTGCTCGATGCGAACAAGTGCCACTTGCTTTTCGAGTTTGTTTTCGGCGCGCGCCTGTAGAAGCTCGTAATAGACCTTGCCCGTGCACAGAACGACCCGCTTCGGCCGCTTGACCGCGGCATCGACGATGACCGGCGTAAACGCAGTGCCCGGCCCGAACTCCGCAAGCGAAGACACGCAGGCCTTGTGGCGAAGCAGCGCCTTCGGTGTCAGCACGACGAGCGGTTTCCGGAAGGGCCAATGAATCTGACGGCGGAGCAGATGGAAAAAGTTCGCCGGAGTCGAAACATTGGCCACGATGAGGTTGGCGTCGGCGCACGCCGCAAGCAGCCTCTCCGGACGGCCCGTCGAATGATCCGGCCCGCCACCGTCGAGGCCATGCGGAAGGAAAATGACGAGACCTGTCGACCTCAGCCAGCGATCCTCACTGCAGGCAATGCACTGGTCGAAAACCGGCTGGGCGATGTTGAGAAACTCACCGAACTGCGCCTCCCACACCACCAGCCGGCGCGGATCAGCCAGGCTCACGCCGTACTCGAAACAAAGCACGGCGTGCTCAATGAGCGGCGTGTTGTGAACTTCGACATGTGCCTTGTCGCGCGCGGCAGGAGCGAGTACGAGGTGACGCGCACCGGTCATCTGGTCGTGCAGTTCGAGGTGTCGCTGCGTGAAGGCTCCACGCAACGCATCCTGACCACTGAACCGCACGGGCGTGCCTTCCGCCAACAATGACGCAAAGGCCAGAGCTTCTCCCGTTGCCCAGTTGATCCCCTCGCCCGTTTCGATGGACTGACGCCGTTCTTCCAAAAACCGCGCCACTTTGGGATCGACGTTGAAACCCCGCGGGACCTCGGTCAACAGCGCACCGAGCCGCTTCAGCTCCTCAAACGGGAGACCGGTAATGGGCGAACTAAGCGTGTCCTCCAAGCTTCCGCAACGGAAGCCGGCCCATGCGCCTTCGAACCAGTCGGCTCGGTTCACTGCGTAGGATTTCGCAGCTTCGAGGCCTGCGCGGATTTCCTCATCCATCGCCCGAGCTGCTTCAGCCATCACCGACGTGTCGATCCCCTCGTCGGCAAGCTGTGCGGCGTAGATCTCGTTCACAGGTGGCCGTGCGTCGATGGCGCGATACATCACCGGCTGCGTGAAACGTGGTTCGTCGAATTCGTTGTGGCCGGGACGACGGTAGCAGACGAGATCGATGACGATGTCGCTGCCAAAAGCGGCCCGCCAGCGCGCGGCAACCTGCGCGGCCCGCCACACGGCATCCGGATCATCGCCGTTGACATGCAGAACAGGCGCTTCGACGAGCTTGGCGATATCCGACGGATGACGAGCAGAACGGCCCTCCTCGGGTAGCGTCGTGAACCCGAGCTGGTTGTTGATGAGGACGTGGATCGTCCCACCGAGATCGTAAGGCGCAAGGCGGGAAAGCTGAAACATTTCCGCGACCAGCCCCTGCCCTGCGAAACTTGCATCCGTGTGCAGCAGCAGCGGCAGCACCGCCCGGCGGCCCTCGTCGGGGCCACGCATACGCTGCTTCGCTCGCGCGCGGCCCTGGCTGATAATCGGCACAAGTTGCAGATGCGAGGGGTGCGGCGAGACCGAAAAGCGAATGTTGCGCCCGGCGATCTCGCGCTCGCCGGTATAGCCCAGGTGGTACGGCACATCCGAAGAAACACCGAGACCCTCGGGGACGGGCGGCTTGCCTTGAATCTCCGCCAGCAGCGCACCCAGCGGTTTGCCGCAGATGTTGGCGAGCAGATTGAACCGGCCGCGGTGCATGCCGCCGATGACGACTTCCTCGAGCCCCAGCGGCACACTCTCCTTCAACAGCACATCAAGCAGAACGATGAAGCTTTCCGCGCCGCCGAGGCCGAACAGGCGCGCACCAGGCAACCGTTGCGCCACCCCCGTCTCGAACGTATGCGCTCGGGTCAGCAGCGCGAGGATCGACTGGCGAGTGGCCGCATCTGGCGACACCTCAGCTTCTGCCTCGGCTTCCAGCCAGCGCCGCTTCTCGATGTCGTGGATGTATTCGAATTCCCAACCGATGGAGCCGCAGTAGGTGCGCTCGAGAAGGTGCACGAGCCCATGGGCCTGCGCCGGATCCAGGTCATGGTATGCCGGGTCAAGCTCCGGGACCTCAGGCAGAGGGGTCAGTCCCAAGGGGTCGAGCCGGGCTCTCAGAAATCCGCGATAGCGATAAGCCTGAACGAGAGCCCGCTCTGCAGGGGAGAGCACCGACTCTGTGCTGGGCTTGGCAGCATAGAAGACGGCTTCGAGGGCTCCAGGGTCGCCAGCACCGGCGAACGTTTCCAGTAGCGAGGTGCGGCGTAGCTGCTCATTCATCTTCGACGTCAATCCCTGGACACTTTGATATTAGTCCGGCACGAGAATTACACTCGCGGCCGCTAACCGTTAGCGCACAACGCAATTCCAGGAAACGACTTCATGCCTGCTCCGCTCTCGCATATCCGCGTTCTGGATCTGTCCCGCGTCCTCGCCGGCCCCTGGGCCTCGCAGTTTCTGGCCGACATGGGCGCGGAGGTGATCAAGATCGAACGCCCGAAGAGCGGAGATGACACGCGTGGCTGGGGCCCGCCTTTCGCCGTGGAGCCCAGCGAAAACGACCCAGGCATTTCCGCCTATTTCGCCTGCGCCAATCGCGGCAAGAAGTCAGTGACCGTCGACATCGCCCATCCCAAGGGGCAGGAGCTGATCCGAAAGCTCGCGGCGCAGTCCGATGTGGTGATCGAGAACTTCAAGGTCGGCGGGCTTGCCAAGTACGGGCTCGACTACAACAGCCTCAAGGCCGTCAATCCGCGCCTCATCTACTGCTCGATCACTGGTTTCGGACAGACCGGTCCATATGCGCCGCGTGCAGGCTACGACTTCCTCGTCCAGGCCATGGGTGGTCTGATGAGCGTGACCGGCGAACCGGACGATGTTCCGGGCGGTGGCCCTGTAAAGGTCGGCGTCGCCATCTCCGACCAGATGGCGGGCATGAACGCGTTAGCGGCCATTCTCGCAGCCTTGCTGAAGCGGGAACGGACGGGCGAAGGCGAGTACATCGATGTAGCGCTACTTGACGCCACCGTCGCCGCGCTCATCAATCAGGCATCGACGTATCTCGTGTCAGGCATCGTACCCCAGCGCATGGGCAACGCGCATCCGACGGTAGTTCCCTATCAGGCGTTCGCAACAGCCGACGGTCACATCATCCTGGCCGTGGGCAATGACGGGCAATTTGCAAGGTTCTGCGCCGTTGCCGGTCTCGAGCATCTCGCGGAAGACGAGCGTTACAAAACGAACGCGGCTCGCATCATCAATCGCGACACGCTGATCCCGCAAATTGCGGAAGCGATCAAGCGGCGCACGTCTGCGGAATGGATCAAGCTGCTCGAGTCCAAGGCAGTGCCTTGCGGTCCGATCAACACCATTGATCAGGTCTTTGCCGACCCTCAGGTGCAGGCGCGTGGGATGCGACGCGTGCTCCAGCACGAGCGAATCGGTTCACTTCCGGTCGTGGCAAACCCGGTGCGGATGGCCTCGCACGATACCACTGCGCAGAAAGCACCGCCGCTGCTTGGTGAGGACACTGACGCGGTTCTGTCCGGATTGCTTGGGCTCTCGGCTGAGCAGATCGAAGCCCTCAGGTCCGAAGGTATCGTCTAATCGACGCCAAATTATTGCCGATGGGCGCTTCAGAAAATCGGGCGCCCATCGAAGCAGGACGGATCAATTACTCTTCAGCCTTCTCCTCGGCCTCGCGGCGACGGCGCTCGCCGAGTGCCGCCTTGGCCAGCATGTGTGCGCTGACAGGAGCTGTGATGAACAGAAACACCATAGTGGCGAGCTCGCGCACGCCGAGCCCGGGCTCATTCGCAGATACGTGAACGAGCGAAGCGAGCACCACCGATCCAACGCCGAGTGTCGTCGCCTTCGTCGGCCCATGCAGCCGTGAGAAAAAGTCCGGCAGACGCGCGAGGCCGATGGAGCCTAGCAATGCGAACGTGGCTCCAATCAAAACAAGGGCGGACGTAATCAACTCGACTAGCATGGCGCACCCTACTCAATCACGTCGCCGCTGAGCATGAACTTGCAATAGGCGGCCGTACTGACGAAGCCCATCATCGCTATGAGCAGCGCGGCCTCGAAGTAGATGGAGCTTCCGATGCTGATGCCGAACAGCAGCACGAGGGCGATCGTATTGATCGAAAGCGTGTCGAGCGCCACGACCCGATCCGGTAGCTCCGGCCCGCGAATGAGCCGGAACAGGTTCAGAAACATGGCGATCATCACCATGCCGATCGCAACGGGCACCACATAGCTCAGCATCCGAAGGTCTCCTTCAACGGAACCTCATAGCGGGTCTTGATCAGGCGAACGAGTTCGTCCGGATCGTCCAGATCGAGGGCATGAACAAGCAGTGCGCGCCGCGTGCGGTCGATATCGATGGAAACCGTGCCCGGCGTAAGCGCAACGACGCTGCCGAGAAGGACGGCGACGAAGCGATCGTCGATGTCCAGCGGAACTTCGACGAACTGCGAGCGAAGCTTGTCGGTTGGCCCCAGAACGAGGCGGGCAACGCGAAGATTCGCGACGACGATGTCGTAGAGCAAAACCAGAAACAGTCGAATGCCTACGAGCGGGCGCACAATTCTCAGCCGCTCAGGCCAGAATGGCGCCGTGACAATGGGAATGACCAATCCGATCGCCGTGCCAAGCAATACCTGACCGACGCTGATGTCGGAGGCGAGCATCAGCCACAGCACCAAGATCGTGAAGGTCAGTAACGGCCTCGGCACCAGACGTTTCATCATGGCCGCCGCTCCCTGTAGATCTGCGGTGAGGTGCTGAGCACCGCGTCCACGTAAAGCTGGCGTGTGACGAGCTGGTCGGCAGCTGCGCGGGCGTATGCCGAAACGGAGCTCGTCATGAGCGTGAGCATCGGGCTTGCGGAAACAAGCAAAATGAGTGCGAATCCCCGCAATTTGCTGGGTTCGGGATACTCAGGCCTCGGCTCATCAGCCTTGGGTTCCCAGAAAAGCACACTGACCTGCCGCGCGAGCGCAAGTCCGACAATTACGCTGGACACCAGCAACGCCACCCAGATCGTGACAACCCATTCGCTATTCTCCACCGACTTCATCAGCATGAATTTGCCGAAGAAGCCCGACAGGGGCGGCATGCCACTCACCGCGATCGTCAGAACGAGGAACGCAGCACCGAGCTGCACGAGATCGCGGACGTGCGGCCCACGTTCCAGCTGGTCTCCCAGTTCACCGCGCTGCCTTGCGACGGCATCGGCAAGCAGGAAGAAGCCGCCCGTAACCAGGGTGGAGTGCAGCATGTAATAGATCACCGCTGCCACGCCAGCGAGGTTGAGCAACTGGCTGGCTACCGACAACAGTGACCCCGTCGACAACACCACGAGATAAGCGACCAGTACGGACAAGCGATTTGCGGCAAGCACTCCGATTGTCCCCACCGCGATGGTCAAGGTTGCGATCGGAACCAGCCAGGGCTCAAGCAGATTGGCCGTAAACGTGGCGCCGGCGAGAATGATGTTGGAAATCCTGAGCAGAGCATAAACGCCGACCTTGGTGAGAATGGCGAACAGAGCGGCGACCGACGGCAGCGCCGCGCTGTAGGTCAGCGGCAACCAGTACGATAACGGCAGTAACGCCGCCTTTAGGGCGAACACAATGATGAGAAATACGAACGCCGTGCGCACGAGCGCCTGATCCGATTTCGGCACCTGAGGCAAAACGATCGCCAGATCGGCAATGTTGAGCGTGCCCAGCATTCCGTAAATGAGAGCGAGCGCGATCAGAAACAGAGTCGACGCCGACAGATTAAGAACGACATAGGCAACGCTCGCTCGTGCCCGCTGCGAACCGCCTCCGTGCGCCAGCAATCCGTAGGACGCCGCAAGCAGAATTTCGAAAAAGACGAAGAGATTGAAAATATCGCCCGTCAGAAATGCCCCGTTGAGGCCGGCAAGCTGAAGCTGAAAAAGCGCGTGAAAGCCACGCCCTTTCGCGTCTGCACCGGCAACGGAATAAAGCAGCGCCGGCACGGCTAGAACCGCCGTCAGCATCAGCATGATGGCGGATAAGCGATCCAGCACCAGAACTATGCCGAACGGGGCCGGCCACGTCCCCAGCGCATAGACCAAGATTTCACCAAGCGCTGCAGAGGCGATGAGCCCCGTCGATATAAGCAGCAACAGAAACGTTGATATAAGCGAGACCGCGCGCTGATAGACAATTCCGCTTGCGTGCCCGGCAACGCAGAGCGCCGCTGCCAACAACGGGAGCAAGATGGGAAGGAGCAGGACGTGATTCACTGCTGCTGCTCCCCCGCGTCCACGTGGTCGGTGCCCGACTCACCTTTGGCCCTCAACGCAAGCGCCACAAGGTAAGCTGTCATTCCGAAGCTGATGACGATAGCCGTCAGAACGAGCGCTTGCGGGATGGGATCGGCGTATCGCTCCTGCTCCACGATGAGCAGCGGCGGCCGGCCGGTGATCAAACGACCACTGACGAATATGAGAAGGTTCGTGGCGTAGGACAGAAGCGTAATACCGAGAAGCACGGAAAAAGTCCGCTCCCGCAATATCAAGTAAATCCCGGTGGCCGTCAGCAGGCCGATGCCCAATGAAAGGATGAGCTCCATGGTCAGCGCCCTCCCTCGACAGGAAGACGCGGCAGCTCGCGGTGGCTCAGCACCCCGAACTCCGACATGATGACGAGAACGGCGCCGACCACCACAAGATAAACGCCAATGTCGAAAATCATCGCCGAGGCGAGTTCGAAATCGCCAATGAACGGCAGATGAACGAGGGTGAAAGCGCTCGTCAGAAACGGTTGACCGAAGAAGAGACTGGCAAGACCTGTTCCCGTGGCGATGATGAGCCCCGCAGCGAGCACCCGCAGGAAATCGATGCGCATGCGCGCTTGCGCCAGGTTTATGCCTGTCGCGACGTACTGAAGGATAAGCGCGATGCTGGTGATCAACCCGGCGACGAAACCGCCGCCCGGCAGGTTGTGGCCGCGCAACAGAATATAGACTGAAACGACGAGCGCCAACGGCAGCAGCGGCCGCATCAGCATGGAGAGCATGATGGGGTGGCGGTCAGCCTCCCGCATGGCTGGCGGAGGATACGCGCGCAGCTGCAGACCATCGAGGACCGCCAGCGCCGCAATGGCGACCAGCGCCATAACGGTGATCTCGCCGAATGTGTCGAAGCCACGGAAATCGACAATTATGACGTTGACCACGTTCGTGCCGCCCGCTCCCGAAATTGCGTTGTCCTCGTAATAGCCAGAAATCGTAGAGAAAGGCCGCGTCAGCATCGCGAACGTAAGAGCCGCAATGCCTATCCCTCCAGCGGCGGCCAGAGCCATATCGCGAAGCTGCCTGCCAGTCGTGACCTCAAGAGGTGCCTTCGCCGGGAAGAAGCGAAGACCCAGAAGCAATAGTGTAATAGTGACGACTTCGACCGCCAGCTGGGTCAACGCCAAATCGGGCGCAGAAAAGCGCACGAAGGCGAGGGAGACGACCAGGCCGACCACCCCGAGAAAAACCAACGCCATCAACCGCCGGCGATGATAGACGGTCGCCCCAACGCTTCCGACAGCGAGCGCCACCAAACCCGCCAGCGTCACGAGATCAGGAGGCAGCCCAGGTTCAGGCCCGCGGATGGTCGTGGGCGCGCCGGTGAGATACGCCCACCCTCCCAACACAAGCGTAGTGCCGACGAACAGGACGACGTAGCGCTGGAGCGATCGGTTATCGAGCGCCGCCATGATCGTGACCGAGGCCGAAGCGAGTGCCTTGTAGAGACGCTCGAATGCCACCCGACTGTGGAGCTTCGGCGCGAACCGATCGTGCAACTCAATCACATACTTGAACTGGCTGTAGTAAAGGATTCCCCCGACGATCGCGACCAAACTCATGACCAGCGGCAGGTCGAAACCGTGCCAGACAGCAAGCCTGTAGTAGGGCACGGGGCCACCCAGGGTGGTGGCAGCCGCTTCATGCAAAATGTATCCGACCGTGTACTGCGGAAAGAGACCCACGACCAAGCACAGGAGAACCAGCACGTCCACAGGAATGCGGATCCAGAGCACCGGCTCATGCGGCTGACGGGGAAGATCGTGCGGCTCGCCGCCGAAGAAAACGTCGTGAATGAATCGTGTCGAGTATGCCACGGTGAGTATCGCGGCGACGGTCGCAAATGTAGGAAGGAACCAGCCGGTCCGGTCAATACGCAACAGCTCGACCGTTTCCGCGAAAAACATTTCCTTGCTCAGGAAGCCGTTGAGCAACGGAACGCCCGCCATCGAGCCTGCGGCGACGATACCCAGCGTCGCGGTGTAGGGCATGTATTTGAAAAGACCGCTGATGCGGCGCATGTCGCGCGTGCCGCATTCGTGATCGATAATCCCCGCCGACATGAACAGCGACGCCTTGAAGATCGCGTGGTTCATAATGTGGAAGATGCCGGCGATCGTGCTCATCGACGAATCGAGACCGATGAGCAGCGTGATCAGGCCCAGATGACTGATGGTCGAATAGGCAAGCAGGCCTTTGAAGTCGTGCTGGAAGAGCGCGATGTACGCGCCATAGACCAGCGTAATCGCACCGACGGGGACGACTATCGCCACCCAGAGATCGGTGCCCGACAAGGCCGGATAGAAACGGCATAAAGCAAACACGCCCGCCTTCACCATCGTTGCCGAATGCAGGTAAGCGCTGACCGGTGTCGGCGCAGCCATGGCATTCGGCAGCCAGAAGTGGAAGGGAAACTGCGCTGACTTTGTGAAGGCGCCGATGAGAATGAGAGTAAGTGCGAGCGGGTAGAGCTCGTGGTTGCGTACCAAATCGCCACTCGCGATCACGGTTGGCATGAAAAATGTGCCAACGATCGAGCCGAGCACCAACACGCCGGCGAGCAAGGCCAATCCGCCGGCAGCCGTTACGGCCAACGCCATGCGAGCCGCTATGCGCGCGTCGTGCGCTTCGTGCTTGTAGGAGATGAGCAGATACGAGACGATGCTCGTCATCTCCCAGAACACGACGAACTGAATGAGATTACCGGAGAGCACCAGCCCCAGCATCGAGCCGGCAAAGGCCAAAAGAAGGCCGAAAAACCGCCCCAGCCGATCCGTTGTCGGCATGTAATAAAGGGCGTAGAGAACCACCAGAACGCCGATGCCCAGAACGAGGATGGAGAAGAGCAGGCTCAGTCCGTCAAAGACCAGGACGAAATTGACCCCCCATTCCGGCATCCACGGCCAGCGCTCCACCAGCACGGTCGGGCTACCAACGAGCGGCATGAGCGGGGCCAGCAGCAACAGGCTCGCGACCATCGCTCCTCCTGCGAGCCACGCAGCAGCCCTGCGACTCCACCGGCTCGCCCTGACGACGAACGGGATCGCAGCAAAAAGAACAGCTATGGAAAGTGGCAGAAGAACCGAGGTCATTTTCGCCTTATAGTTAGAGCTTAACTATGCGGGCGCGAGCGGCTCTCGTCGAGAGGACCCATCGAAGCAATCGCTCACCAGGGCCTTTGCAAGCCGTTGCCGGCGTGTCACATCGAAAGCCACTCACGAAAAGTCAAACTTGAGTCGTCGAGGCCCAAGCAGCAGTGGAAAACAATGAACAAGCACGACCCAACACGCATGGAACAGATTCGCCTCGAGGCCCCCCTCAAGAAGAGTGCACTCGACTACCACGAGGCTGATCCGCCGGGGAAAATTGCCGTCCAGCCGACGAAGCCGGTCGCAAATCAACGGGACCTGGCCCTCGCGTATTCGCCAGGCGTCGCCCATGCGTGTACGGCCATTGCCGAGGACCCGACGATGGTTTCGCGGCTCACGGCGCGTGGCAACCTGGTCGGCGTCGTGACCAACGGCACAGCCGTGCTTGGGCTCGGCAACATCGGCCCACTCGCCGCGAAGCCAGTTATGGAAGGCAAAGCGGTCCTCTTCAAGAAGTTCGCCGGCATCGACGTCTTCGATATCGAAATTGCTGAGACTGACGTCGATGCTTTTGTGGAAGCCGTTGCGCGCCTCGAGCCCACATTCGGCGGCATCAATCTGGAAGACATCAAGGCCCCCGAGTGTTTCGAGATCGAGCGCCGCCTGAAAGAGCGCATGCGCATTCCCGTCTTCCACGACGATCAGCACGGCACGGCGATCGTGGTGGCAGCGGGCATCCTGAACGGCCTCAAGCTCGTCGGGAAGGACATCAGCCAGGTCAAGCTCGTCTGCTCGGGCGCGGGCGCGGCCGCGCTTGCCTGCCTCAACCTGCTCGTCTCGCTCGGCATGCGCCGCGAGAATATCTACGTGGCCGACATTGCTGGCTGCATCTACAAAGGCCGTACCGAGCTGATGGACCCCTACAAGGAGCCCTTCGCTCAGGACACCTCGGCCCGCACGCTGGCCGAGCTGCTGCCTGGCGCTGACATCTTCCTGGGGCTTTCGGCCGGCGGAATCGTCAGCAAGGAGATGGTGGCGCAGATGGCGCCCAATCCCATCGTGTTTGCGCTGGCGAACCCGATCCCGGAGATCATGCCAGAGGATGTGAAGGAGGTTCGCCCGGACGCCATCATCGCCTCCGGCCGCACTGACTACCCGAACCAGGTCAACAACGTCCTCTGTTTCCCCTTCATTTTCCGTGGGGCGCTCGATGTCGGCGCTACCACCATCAATGAAGAGATGAAAAAGGCGGCCGTTCTCGCGTTGGCCAAAGTTGTAGAAGCAGAAGCGTCCGACATCGTCCTCTCGGCCTATCGCGCCGAGACGTTCGTGTTCGGCCCTGACTATATCCTACCCAAGCCGTTCGATCCTCGCCTCATCACTGAAATTGCGCCGGCCGTGGCGAAGGCTGCGATGGAAACTGGCGTCGCGACTCGGCCTATTGCGGACCTCAACGCTTACAAGGAAAAGCTGTCCGCTTTCGTCTACAGATCCGGCTTTGTTATGCGGCCGATCTTCGAGGCGGCGAAGCTGGAGCACCGCCGGTCGGCGCGGCGCATCGTGTACGCTGAGGGCGAGCACCCCTACGTGCTGCAAGCTGCCTACCAGGTTATCGCCGAGGGTATTGCTCGTCCGATCCTCGTGGGCCGACGGGAGAACATCCTTCGCACACTGCCGCACCTCGGGCTGCGCATGCGGCCGGAGGTGGACTTCGACATCTTCGATCCGGAGACGGATCCGCGCGTCGAGCAGATGACGCAGGAATACCATCGGCTGGTGGAGCGGCGCGGTATCTCCCCGAGCCACGCGCGCCGCGTCGTACGGGCCGGCGCGACCGTCATTGCGGGCTTGCTGCTCCGGCGCGGCGATGCGGATGCCATGATTTGCGGCGCGGTCGGTCGTTACAAGACTCAGCTCCACCACGTCTCACAGGTGATCGGCAAGCGGAAGGATGTGCGCGGGCTGGCGGCGCTCTCCGGCATCATTCTGCCGACCGGCCCGCTTTTCATGGCCGATACCTACGTGAATTACGATCCGGATCCTGAGCATCTGGCGGAGATCACCTTGCTCGCCACCGATGAGGTGCGCCGGTTCGGCATCGTGCCCAAGGTCGCTCTGCTTTCGCACTCCAACTTCGGATCGGAGGATACGATCTCCTCGAAGAAGATGCGCGAGGTGCTGGCCATCCTGAATGAGCGCGCCCCGGATCTTGAGGTGGAAGGAGAAATGCACGCGGATGCGGCACTGTCTCCGTTCATTCGCGAGGAGATTTTCCCGAACTCCAACCTTACCGGCGCGGCGAACTTGCTCATCATGCCGTCGCTCGACGCGGCGAACATCGCGTTCAATCTGCTGAAGGTGGTTTCGGGAGCTGTGGTTCTCGGCCCGATACTGCTTGGCGCGGCCAAGGCCGTTCACATCGTCACGCCGTCAATTACCGTCCGTGGCCTGCTGAACATGAGCGCTATCGCCATGGTGGACAGCTTCAGGTCAGACGAAGCCCACCAGCGGGAGGGAAAGGCCAGCTATTAGTGCTGCGGCGTGCGGATAACGTGCAGTTGTCGGACGCTCTGCATCAGGGACGTAATTTTTGAGTAATGCAGAGATTCGTCCGGCCTGCTCTGATCTGCATCAAGCATCGGCAATTATCTCAAAAGGCTGCCACATCCTGGTAACTGCGACCACCTAGTTCGTTGAGACCAATCATCTTTCCGCTCAGGTTCGCAAATGGGGGCATCTGCTGATTCAGGGGGAATCGGCGGCAAGAGCCCCGACCTGACAGAGGTGGGATGATGCTTGGCAGAAAAAGCTTGGCCGCGGCAGCGCTTGCAGCTGGCATGGCGCTGGCGGCTGTCAGCCCGGCGCTCGCTGGGACGAGGGACGGCAACTTCATGGTGCGCGTTCAGGGCACCGTGATCGATCCGGATGCTAGTGCGAAGGTATACGCGGGCAACAATCGACTTGAGGGAACAAATGCTGACGTCAGCACCGAAGTGGTGCCGACGATGACCCTCACCTATTTCTTCAACAAAAACCTCGCGGTGGAGCTCCTGTGCTGCTTCGCGAAGCTGGAGGCCGAAGGGAAGGGAGCTATCGACGGTGTAGATCTGGGAGACTTTTGGATCTTCCCGCCGGCTCTGACGCTGCAGTACCATTTCGACAACTTCAACGGCTTCAAGCCCTATGTCGGCGCCGGTATTCAGTACATCCACTTCTTCGATGAAGGCAGGGCTTCTGATCTTGGAGGAGCAAAACTAAAACTCGACGATGCTGTTGGTTTCACCCTGCAGGCCGGCGTCGATGTCGAGCTTGGTGATGGCTGGTACCTCAACGCCGATGTGAAGAAGACCTGGATCGACACTGATGCATCCTGGAAGGGGACGAACATCACGGCCAAGGTTGACGTCGACCCCTGGATCTACAGCGTCGGCATCGGCTACCGCTTCAATCTCGAGGACATTTTCGGCCACCGTTATGTAGAGCATGCCGCGTTGAAGTAACGACGGCTTGCCTATCGCTCTCTTTTAGCGCGCGTCCGATTATTCAGCTTCGGCGCGCGCCAAATGTTTCGCGCCAGAAGGTCCGATTGACTGGGATGCTAGCTCACGTTTCACCAGCTCGCGGACGCGCATTGAGCCGTTGGAACGCGCCCGCGGTGATGAAGCCAAGGATCAGCATCGCTGCGCCACTGAGCATCACCGTCGCCGAGACGCCGATCGTCGAAAGTCCGATCCCGTAACAAACCGGCCCGGCTGCCTGCCCAAGGAAGAAAAAGAAGGCGTGCAAGGCGACAGCCAGCCCACGCGCATCGGGCGCAAGCTCTGTGGCCTGCATCTGGATGGCATTGTGGACCATGAAGAAGCCCAACCCTATCTGCAGAAAGCCCAGGAACTGAACGGGCCATGATGGCTGCAGGGCGATCACCGAAAATCCCAGCAGGGCGACAATTCCGCCGCCACGCATTACGTTGAACATGCCCATGCGTTTAAGAAGCATACGGACCAGCGCAGCATAGATCACGCCGCCAATGCCGATGCCGGCAATGACAAGGCCCGCTTCCCGCATGCTGCCAATGCCCTGCGCTTCGAACAACGTGGCCACGTAAGGCGAGAGTCCGTAAACGGCGATGCCTTCGATGATGACTGCCCCGTAGCACACGTAGGCATTGGGATTGGCGAAGATGGTGGCGTAGCCGGATTTCAGCCCGGCAATACTGAATGCTGTGCGCTCAGCGTTCGGCCTTGGGGCAAGGCTGATGAGGCTCGCAATGAACACAGCGAACGCGATCACGCCAGTTACGGCCATCACTGCGCGCCAGCCGAACAGAGAAGCGACGAAACCCGCCCCGATGGAGCTTGTGAGCTGTCCCAGAACCGCGGCCAGGATGATCCGTGAAATGGCCACCTGGCGCTCGTTGATGGGGACTCTGTCCCCCACCATCGCCAGCCCGACCGGGATGATGCCGCCAGCCGCAACTCCCGCAACGACACGCGCCGCGAAGAGCATTTCGATGGATGTTGCGAATGCCGAAACGATCAGTGCGACGGTCAAAATGGCAAGACAGATCTTGATGATGCGCGCCTTGCCCAGCGAGTCCGCCATCGGCCCCAGGATCGGCTGACCAATGGCATAAGGAAACGAGAAGGCCGAGGCCAACAAGGCAACGGTGGCAGCCGTCGTGCTTAGATCGCGAGCGATCTCGGGCACCACCGGATCCACCACTCGCATGGAAAGCGCTCCGGCGAAGCAGCCAAGCGCGAGAACAAGAAGTACAGGCATTTGTTGTTTCATGCCCCGGAGGAACGACCGGCCGACGGATAGCCGTAAAATGGAATGTTGTTCGGGGAACAGGGGCGAACGTAGGCCCCGATTTTCGAGGCGTCGAGACAAAATCGCGATTTCGCGCCGAGGATCAGCTATGCGATCAGTGCAACTTGTCCTGGCGGGCAAAGGTGCAAGGCCGTTTAACTCCGAACTACGGATAATTGCCTTGCGGGTGGGATCCCTCTAGCATGCGCGCGTGACCCGGGTGCACCGCCGCCCAAGACGATAACCTAAGAAGCCGAAGGCGCAACCAATGAGCAAAACCTATAACGTCCTTATTTTAGGAGCTTCTTACGGCTCGCTGCTCGCAACGAAGCTGCTGCTGGCCGGACACAACGCGAAACTGGTGTGCCTGCCGGCTGAGGCCGAGCTGATCAATGCAGAGGGCACGGTTGTCCGTATGCCCGCCAAGGGCAGAGAGGGCTTGGTAGAGGTGCGCTCTCGCGATCTCCCGGGCAAGCTGTCCGCCGGCGGACCGGAGTCGGTCGATCCTTCCGAGTATGATCTGGTCGCGCTGGCCATGCAGGAGCCGCAGTACCGGGCAGATAGCGTAAAGGATCTTCTGAACCGGATTGCGAAAGCCGGCGTACCCTGCATGTCCATCATGAACATGCCGCCCCTCACCTATCTGCGGCGACTTCCGAACGTCGATGTGAAGGCTTGCAGGGCAGCTTATACGGACCCGACGGTTTGGGACGGCCTGGATCCTGCGCTGATGACGCTGTGCAGCCCCGATCCGCAAGCTTTCCGGCCGCCCGAGGAGAAGGTGAACGTGCTGCAGGTCCGCCTGCCGACCAACTTCAAGGCGGCGCGGTTTGAGTCCGAGGAGCATACCAACATCCTGCGCCAGCTCGAAGCCGACATCGAGGCGGCACGCTTCGATCTCGACGGCAGCAAGGTCGAGTTGCCGGTCAAGCTGAAGGTTCACGAATCCGTGTTCGTACCGCTTGCCAAGTGGGCCATGCTGCTCGCCGGCAATTACCGCTGTGTCGAGGAGGAGACCGTCCGTCCGATCAAGGAGGCCGTGCACTCCAATCTCGACGAGTCGCGCAAGGTCTATGACTGGGTCGTGGAACTCTGCCTCAAGCTCGGCGCCAGCCGGGACGACATGGTGCCGTTCGAAAAGTACGCCAACGCCGCGCTTTCGCTGTTGAGCCCCTCCTCCGCTGCACGTGCTCTTGCAGCTGGGGCTCCGTATATCGAGCGCGTCGACAAGTTGGTTCAAATTATCGCCGCCCAGCACGGCATGCAGTCGGACGCGGTCGACCGCACCGTAAGACTCGTCGACGCCTGGCTCGAGAGAAATCGGCAGAAGGCGAGCTAATAACTTCCTTTTCGCGAGGGCCTGATCGCAACATGGCCCTCGCGCCCGCCGTGTCCGCCCAATCAGACGCCCAAGTGCCGGTGCATGAGCTCCGGATCGGCTTTGAGAGTCGCGGGCGAGCCTTCGAAGGCAACCTCACCTTTGACGATGATGACCACGCGGTCGGCAAGCGCCGTGATCGCATCAACGGTTTTGTCGACGATCAGTGTTGCGATTCCGGCCGCGCGGATCAGCCCTATCGTGCGCCAAATCTCATCCCGGATGATCGGTGCCAGACCTTCCGTCGCCTCATCAAGAATAAGGAGCCGCGGATTGGCGAGCAGTGCACGGGCAATGGCCAGCATCTGCTGCTCGCCACCCGAAAGTTGGTCGCCGCGATTACCGATCCGCTGAGCTAGCCGGGGGAAAAGGTCCAGCACGCGCTCTTTCGTCCACGCGCGGCTTCCATCGATGCCCGGCCGCTCTGCTATGGAAAGATTTTCGGCGACGCTCAGTGAAGCGAAGATCCCGCGCCCCTCAGGCACATAGGCGATGCCGGCCTGGGAAATGCGAAACGTCGGCCAGGTCGTTGCGTCCACACCGTCGACTAGAACTTGCCCGCGGCGCGGCCGGACGAGGCCCATCAGCGTCCGGATGAGCGTGGTTTTGCCCATGCCGTTTCGGCCCATGAGGCCGATGGTCTCTCCGGCACGTATCTCGATGGAAATGCCACGCAGGATGTGGCTCGAGCCATAGTACGTGTGCAGCTCGCGGCCTGCGAGGATGGGCTGATCTGCCGGCATCACGCATGGCCTCCAAGATAGGCTCGCTGTACTTCGGGATTGGCGCGGACGTCAGCCGGATGTCCCTCCGCCAATACGGTGCCGTCGACCATCACCGTCATCCAGTCGGCAACGGCGAACACGAAATCCATGTCGTGCTCGATGAGGAGAACGGCGTGCTCGTGGGCCAGATCCTTGAGCAAATGGGTAAACCGCTCGCTTTCCTCGGGCCCCATGCCCGCCAACGGCTCGTCGAGAAGCAGGACGCGGGGACGCGTTGCCAGCGTCATCGCAATTTCGAGTTGCCGCTGCTCGCCATGGGAAAGAAGGCCGCTTTGCCGATGCGCCGCGCCAGCGAGACCCACACGTTCCAGGGCTTCAAAGGCGGCCACAATAAGCTGTTTCTCACGCGAGGCAGGCCGCAACATCCGCAAGCCTGACACTGCCGAAACCGCCTGTGCCGCGAGCCGAACGTTCTCCAGCACGGTGAGCGATGTGAGCAGATTGGTGCGCTGAAACGAGCGGCCAATCCCAAGCTGCGTCATGCGCCACGGCGGCTCGCCAGCTACGTCGCGGCCTTCAAACAGGATCTTGCCCGACGTCGGCACCAGATGGCCGGAAAGGAGGTTGACGAGCGTCGATTTGCCGGCACCGTTTGGACCGATAACGGCGTGAAGCGTGCCAGGACGCAGGCTCAGGGAAACATCGCGCACGGCGGCTAGCCCGCCGAAATTCCGGACCAAGCCTTTTGCTTCGAGTAGCGGAGCGGAGGCAACGCGCAGCTCAGCCATGGCGCAAGCTCTCAGCCGACGGCTCAGGCAGCGGTTTTTCCGGCGCGAAAGGCAATTTCCGTCGCCAATCGCGCGGCAGGCGAAGTCCGCTCAACCCTTTGGGAAGAACGAGCACGACCGCCAATATGACAAGCCCTTCCACCAACAGCTTTCGCTCCGTCAGCGATTGCGCGAGTTCACCCAGCCCCGTGTAGGCAAGCGCGCCCAGGATCGGCCCGTGCAGTGTATGCAAACCGCCAAGAAGGATCATCAGCAGCGCTTCTGCCGAGCGATGCCAGCCCACAAGCTCCGGATTTACAAATCCGCGATGCATCGCCCACATGTGCCCCGCCACTCCAGCGAGCATGCCCGCAATGACGAAGGCGGCGAGTTTGTATCGATACGTGTTGTATCCGATCGCCTGCATCCGGTGTTCGTTGACGCGAATGCCTTCAAGGACGCGGCCGAACAGGGAACGCAGCAGAAACGCGAGGCCAGCGTACATGAGCACCATCTGCGCAAGGCCGACATAATAAATCGCAATTGGCCGCTGGCGGCGCGTCAACGTCAGCTCATAGCCGAGAAACGATAGTGCCGGGCGGGCGAGAAAAGCGCCATCTGCCCCGCCACCGATTTTGGTGTCGTGGAAAAGAAAAAACACCATCTGGCCAAAGGCCAGCGTCACCATCAGGAAAAAGAAGCCGCGCGTTCGCAACGAAAGCGCACCAACGAGCAAGGCAGCGAGCCCTGCGACGAGAACTGCGACCGGCAGCGTAATGAAAATGGATAAGCCTTTAGCCTCCGGCGTTATCAAATAAACCGTATATGCGGCGAGACCGTAAAACGCTCCATGCCCCAGGCTGACAAGGCCCGTGCAGCCAACAAGCAGCTGCAAGCTGAGCGCCAGCATCGCCGCAATGACTGCATAAGTGCCCAGCTCGACATAGTACGGAGGAGCAAACAGCGGCAAAGCCGCCAGCGCAATCGCGCCGAGCACTAATCCCATCCAGCCGTATTTCGTCTCAGGCAACATGCTGGAAACTTGTTTGCTCCCCACTCACGCGCTTCTCGCTCCGAAAAGGCCGGATGGACGCCACAGCAGCACGACGGCCATAAGGACATAAACCGCCAACCCGGCAACGACCGGCACGTAGGCTTTGCCCAAAGTATCGACGAGGCCGATCAGCAGCGCAGACCAGAAGGCGCCAGAAACCGAGCCCAGGCCGCCGATAACGACCACCACGAACGAAATGATCAAAAATCCGTCGCCCATATTCGGGTAGACGGAATAAAGCGGCGCTGCGAGCACGCCGGCCATGAGCGCCAGCGCGGTTCCTACCGCAAAAACGATGAGGTGAATGCGGCGCGCGTCGATGCCGAGAATGTCCACCATTTCCGGTTTTTCCGCCGCTGCCCGGATAATCGCCCCAATACGGGTGCGCTCGATCCAGAGAAACATGAGCGCAGCGAGCAACAGGCAAATGCCAATAACCGCGAAGCGATAGGCCGAGTAGCTGAAGCCGCTCGTAATCGGAACGGAAAAATCGAGCATGGCGGGTATTGGAACTGAATAGAATTCGTTGCCCACGAGGAGTGAGCGCGCCTCCTCGAACAACAGGATGAGGGCGAACGTCAGCAAAACCTGATCGAGATGCTCACGATGATAAAAATATCGGAAAAGAAACCGCTCCAGCAGAAGCCCTAGCAAAATTCCGCCTACAATACCCGCAGGCAACGCCAGCCAAAGTGATCCGGTGAGGCTCGTCACCACGAACGCCGTGTAGGCACCCACCATGAACAGTGAGCCGTGGGCCAGATTGATAATGCCCATCACGCCGAAAATCAGCGTGAGGCCGCTGGCAATCAGGAACAGCAGCAAACCGTATTGAATGCCATTGAGCAGCTGGGCGAAAAGGCCGGCGAAATCCATTTGTTTCGGCGAATTCCGGAAAGGCGAATGGCAGGAAGTGAGTAGCGGAAGGGAGTAGCTTTTCTCGACGATGCCCTATCCGCTACTCACTCACCGCGTTCTTTCTCAGGTCATCTTGCAGCCGGTGCCCGGGTCGGCCAGCTGCTCGGCCGCAATTCCGATCACCTTGTTCTGCCCATTTGTCACCTTCCGCAGATACATGTTGTGAATGACCTCGTGCGAAGGCGACATGGCCATCGGCCCGCGCGGACTGTCGATTTTCGCGTTCTCCAGGGCCTTGTGCAGGTTCTCTTCGTCCTCGATATCGCCGTTCACTGCCTCAAGACCAATCGCGAGCAGCTGCGCCGAGTCATAACCCTGAACCGCGTAGACGTCTGCCTCGCGCCCTGCCTTCTCGAAGAAGGCTTTGCGGAATGCGATGTTTTTCGGATTGTCGAGGCCATCGCCATAGTGCAGCGCCGTCTCGATACCCTCGGCAGCTTCCCCTTGGGCCTGCAACGTGCCCTCGGTCAGAAAGCCGTTGCCGCACAGCGGCGCCTTGAGGCCCGCTGCCGCGTATTCTTTCACAAACTGAACCGCGCCACCGCCGGCGAAGAAGGCGCCGACGATATCCACCTCGAGCCCGGGAATCTGCGCCAGAAGCGGCTGGAAATTCGTTTGCGGGAACGGCAGCTTGAGAAAATCCACGAACGTTCCGCCCTGCTCCTCGAGGCCCTGCTTGAAGCCCTCGCAGGACTCGACGCCGGCAGCATAATCCCAGCTGACCCAGATACCTCTTTTGTACCCCTTCTTGCCAGCCGCAAGGCCAATGCCGTAGGCGGGCTGCCAGTTGGAGAACGAAGCGCGATAAACATTGCGCGCGCACAACTCGCGCGTAATGGCCACGTTCCCGGCGTTCGGAATGATCGTCAGCGTGCCGCTTTCGCGAACAACGCGATGGATGCCCATCTGCACGCCCGAATGCACCGTGCCGATCAGCACATCCACCTGGTCGCGCTTCACGAGACGATCTGCGTTCTGAGGGGCGAGCTCCGGCTTCGACTCGTCATCGAGCTTGATGAGCTCCACCTCGCGCCCACCGAGCTTTCCACCCTTCTCGGCAATCACCATCTCGACGCCGTAGGTGATGTTTTCGCCGAGCTTCGCGTACGTGCCTGAATAGGGCAGCATGAGGCCGATTTTCAGCGGCCGCTTCTGCGCGATTGCCCAGCCGGTCGGCACCGCTGACAGCGCAGTAACCGCCGCCGCCCCCTTCAACACGCCCCGGCGCGAGACGCCCTTCGCCTTCCTGATGGCCATGGCTTCCTCCCTTTGCTTTCCCCCCGATCTACCATCGCCCTGGGAAAGCGAACAACATTTTCCCTGGAGTGTCCGTGTTGAGACACTTCCAGTTATTCTCGCTCGCATACGAAGCAGCTCTGCGCAAGATGTTGCTGCATAAGGCTTCTTCAGGATGGCGTTGGGAGGAAGTTGCCGTGTTTTCCGAGCCCGCTCCGTTGGGACGACGCCTGGCAGGCAACGTTCAATCCGGATGATCCGGAAGCATCGCGATTTGCCGACGATGATGCCGAGCAGCGCTGGCGCGACGAGGGCTTGGCAATCGCCACCGAACTCGAGCGGGAGTGGCCGGGGCCAGTCGTCGTGAGGCTCTGAGCCCATCCTGTGCATCACCCCTTGATGACGATCAGCGGCGCCACCCGCGCCACCTTGCGGGACAATCCCGCTTCTTCGGCGGCATCGACGACGGCGCTGACATCCTTGTAAGCACCGGGCGCTTCTTCGGCCACACCGCGTAGCGAAGGGCTGCGGACCTCGATGCCCCTGGCCTTCAACTCGTCCACGACCTGCCGACCGCTCCAGGTGCGCACCGCCTGGTGCCGGCTCATCTGGCGGCCTGCGCCGTGGCAGGATGAGGAGAAGGCAAGCTCCTCGCTCTCGCGCGTGCCGACAAGAATGTACGACCCCGTGCCCATGCTGCCGCCGATCAGCACCGGCTGCCCCCACGGGCGCAGCGCTTCGGGCAGGCTTGGGTGACCGGGGCCGAACGCGCGCGTGGCGCCCTTACGGTGCACGTAGAGATGGCGCGCGACAGATCCCACCGCATGCGGCTCCACCTTGCAGGTGTTGTGGGAGACGTCGAACATCAGGGGCAGGTCGATGCCGAACATGCGTTTGAATACTTGGCGCGCCAGATGGCCGATGATCTGCCGGTTGGCGAGAGCACAGTTGATCGCTGACCGCATGGCGCCGAGGTAGCGCTGGCCCACTTCCGACTTGATTGGCGCGCAGGCGAGCTCCCGGTCGGGCAGAGCGATGCCGTAAGTCTCGGCGGCGATCGCCATCTCTCGCAAGAACTCCGTCCCGATTTGGTGGCCAAGCCCGCGAGATCCGCAGTGGATGGTGACGACGCATTCGCCCTGCTTCAGCCCGAAGGCTGCGGCGGTGTCGGCGTCGAAAATTTCGACGACTTCTTGCACCTCGAGGTAATGGTTGCCCGACCCCAACGTGCCCATCTCGCGGCGCTGGCGCTTCCGGGCCTGAGCGGAAACGGCTGACGGCTTCGCGTCGTCTTGCCTGCCGTTCTCCTCGATGCGCTCCAGATCCTCCGGCCGGCCGTAGCCGCGCTCGACCGCCCATCGAGCGCCACCGGCCAGCATGGCCGTCATCTCGTCATCGTCGAGGGTGATTTTGCCCGTCGAGCCGACACCGACGGGAATGGTCGCGTAAAGCGCATCGGCCAGCTCGCCCTGAACCTTCATGATTTCGGCGCGCGTAAGCCCTGTGAGATGGGTACGCACGCCACAGGAGATATCGAAGCCGACCCCGCCGGCGGATACAACGCCGCCCTCGTCGGGATCGAACGCAGCCACGCCGCCGATCGGAAATCCGTAGCCCCAATGCGCATCTGGCATCGCGTAGGATGCGCGAACAATGCCGGGCAGCGTCGCGACGTTGGTGACCTGCGTGTAGACCTTGTCGTCCATGTCGCGGATTAGGTCCTCCGTCGCATAGATGATCGCGGGCACGCGCATCTTGCCCGTCGGAGGAACCTGCCAGACCGTATCCGACAGACGCTCGAACCGAGAAAGTTCCATGAGTGGGCTCCTTTCGCTGGAGCTAGACGTCCACGACGCACTGGGCCCGCCACTCGCCAGGGCGGATTTCGCCTGTCGCCAGCTCGGTCATGGTCGCGCCCTTGATCTCGACGGCGGGCTGGTGGCGTTCACGATCGACAGCCTCACCATGGGCGCGGCCAACGAGCTTGTTGCCTTCAATGGAAACGTCGTACGCGCCGAAAATCATGTCGCGCGTTCCCATTTCATAGATGATGGCGTTGAGCCAATCGTAGAGGAGGAGATCGGAGTTCGGCGCCTCGACCTCGATTTCGACCGTCTCGCTTCGTTCGATCGCATTGGGATCGACAAGCACGGCCGAGAGGGCAAGCGCCGCCTGCTCGAAGGCCGAGGCAAGCGAGGGCCCGTATCCGCGCACACCTATATCAGCGTCGTGCTGAAAGTGCTCCCAGTGCGCTGAATTGACAGTGGATTTTTCACTCGTGCTGGTCATCGGCAGCTCCGGTCGGCGCTCGGAACGGAGTCCATCCTCCCTCAGTTATCAACGCAAAACCGTCGCGAGGAGGTAGGCGGTTCACAATTCCCGTGCCGTAAAGCCGCAACCTCCGTCTCCACGCATAGATCGGGCCCATGGAACAGTCCAAACCGCAACCGCACTTCGACGCGCCCGGACGCGGGCGCATCTACGACAGCATCATCGAGACGATCGGCAACACGCCGCTTGTGCGTGCGCCGCGGCTCAGCAAGGAGGAGGGCGTCGTCGCCGACCTCGTGCTGAAGCTCGAGTTCTTCAATCCGCTGGGCAGCGTGAAGGACCGTATCGGCGTCTCCATGATCCTGGACCTCGAGAGGCAGGGCAAAATCGGGCCGGACAGCACGTTGATCGAGCCGACCTCGGGCAATACGGGCATTGCGCTGGCCTTCGTGGCTGCCGCGCGTGGCTACCGGCTGATCCTCACGATGCCCGAGTCGATGTCCATCGAGCGGCGCAAGATGCTGGCTTATCTCGGCGCGGAATTGGAGCTGACGCCACGCGAAAAGGGTATGAAAGGGGCCATCGCACGGGCCGAGGAGCTGCTGAAGGAAATTCCGAACTCGGTGATGCCGAGCCAGTTCACGAACCCGGCCAACCCCGAAATCCACCGCAGGACCACCGCCGAGGAGATCTGGCGCGATACGAACGGCGAGGTTGATGTGATCGTGTCGGGCATCGGCACAGGCGGAACGTTCACGGGCTGCGGTCAGGTATTGAAGCCGCGGCGCCCTCAGTTGCGGATGGTCGCGGTCGAGCCGGCGCTGAGCCCAGTGCTCTCCGGCGGCACGCACAATCCGCACCCGATCCAGGGCATTGGGGCCGGGTTCATTCCGGAGATCATGGACACGTCCCTCATCGACGAGATCATTACGGTCGAGAACCAGCCAGCCATCGACATGGCGCGCAAAATCGCCCGGCTCGATGGTATTGCTGTTGGCATCTCGTCAGGCGCCGCGATCTGGGCAGCAGTTCAGATCGGCAAACGGCCCGAGATGGCCGGCAAGCGCATCGTGACCATCGTGCCGTCGTTCGCGGAACGGTATCTGTCGACGGTGTTGTTCGAGGGACTTTGAGGGAGGGAAAATCGCACTAAACTGCGCCCCTAAACGACTGACCCCGGGAGCATGTCCTTGACAGGACAGAGGCCGACCCGGGGTATACAGGGAGTCATATAATTTGCAGTCTCGCTGGGGGCAAGAGAAGATTGCGTACAAAGTCCATCAACGATGCATTATTGCGCACCATCAGCGCAGAGCGGCTACAGAAATATCTTGATCACACCAACAATGATTTGCACGCTGCGCTCGGACTTTACGAGAAGAACATCCGGCTATCGGAAGCATTCTATACCCCGCTGCAATGCGTTGAGATTTGCCTCCGAAACGTCATCAACGAAGTAATGAAAGTCACATACGGCGATAATTGGTTAAATGAAGACCAGTCGCCGCTAGATGTAGACTCCCTTCGGCTTATTATAGAGGCGAGATCAGAGTTACGGGAGAAAGCTCAGCCTTTGGCTCCCGGAAAAATAATTGCACAACTCCGGTTTGGCTTCTGGGTCGGCCTCCTCGGACGCCGTTACGACAACACGCTCTGGCGCAAATGTCTTCATGCTGCCTTTCGAGCCCGAGGCAGCAAAACCCGAGCAGAGGTCCATGGCCGCTTTAACGCCATTCGGCGCCTCAGAAACCGGATCGCCCATCACGAGCCGATTCTTTGGGACCGAACTCCATTGGATCAAATGCATCGCGAGATCATTGAAGCGATCGCCTGGATGTGTCCGGCCACAGCTGAGTGGGCGGCACACCATAGCCGTGTTACGTCAGTGCTATCGACTTAAGCTCAGACGGCCTCGCGCCGTTTCTCGCGCGCGGCTGGCCCAAACCGCTTCTCGATATAGTCCTCGACGATCGCCTTGAATTCCTCCGCGATCCGCGGACCACGGAGCGTCACGGCCTTCTTGCCGTCGATGAACACCGGGGCCGCGGGCTGCTCGCCCGTGCCGGGAAGCGAGATACCAATGTCAGCGTGCTTGGACTCGCCGGGGCCGTTCACGATGCAGCCCATGACAGCGAGGTTGAGGTTCTCGACGCCCGGATACTTCTCGCGCCATTCGGGCATCCGCTGGCGGATCATCTCCTGAACGTCCCGCGCCAGCTCCTGGAACACTGTCGAGGTAGTCCGACCGCAACCGGGGCAAGCGGCCACCGTCGGCATGAACGTGCGCAGGCCCATCGTCTGCAGCAGTTCCTGAGCGGCACGGACCTCCAGTGTGCGATCCCCGCCAGGCTCAGGCGTCAGCGAGTAGCGAATGGTATCGCCGATACCTTGCTGGAGCAGAATGCCCATGGCCGCCGACGAGGCGACAATGCCCTTCGAGCCCATGCCCGCTTCGGTCAAGCCGAGGTGCAGCGCATACGAGCACCGCTCCGCCAGCATCGTGTAGACGGCAATGAGATCCTGAACGGCCGAGACCTTGGCCGAGATAATGATGCGGTCGGCCCCGAGCCCCAGCTCCTCGGCGCGGGCGGCGGAGCGCAGTGCAGACTGAACAATCGCCTCATGCAGCACGGCACGCGCGCTCTTGGGCTCGGGCGACTTGGCGTTCTCGTCCATCAGGTGCGTGAGCAGCTCCTGATCGAGGCTGCCCCAGTTGACGCCAATGCGAACCGGCTTCCCCCATTTCAGGGCTTGCTCGATGATCGCGGCGAACTGCGGGTCGCGCTTGTCCTTGAAGCCCACGTTGCCGGGGTTGATGCGGTATTTGTCGAGCGCCTCGGCACAGGCCGGATTTTCGGCGAGCAGCTTGTGGCCGATGTAATGGAAGTCTCCGACGAGGGGCACCCGGATGCCCATGCGGTCCAGCCGCTCGCGGATACGCGGGACCGCCTTCGCCGACTCGTCGCGGTCAACCGTGATGCGCACCAGCTCGGAGCCGGCACGCGCGAGCGCCGCCACCTGCTGCGCCGTCGCTTCGACGTCAGCGGTGTCGGTGTTCGTCATCGACTGAACGACGATCGGATGTTGCCCGCCGACGAACACGCCGCCGACATTGACCGGCTCAGACTTGCGCCGCGGGCTCATCAGATCAGCCATGACTGTTCCTGGTTCATGGGTCCCTCGTGCGCCTTACCTAATGCAGGCGGGCTGCAATGAACAGTAGTCGCATCGCCGCCTAGTGCGCACCGGCGCGTAACGCCATGCCTAAAAGGGAAATACCGGACATGGCTGCCAGCACCGCGACGATGGCCGGTCCTCCGGGAATATCGAAGGTGAGTGACAGTTCCAGCCCAATGACGACGCCCACAGCGGCGATGAGCGCGGCCATGCGGGCCATACCTTCCGGCGTGGAGCTCAGCGGTCGCGCGGCAGCAGCCGGCATGATGAGAAAGGCGATGGCCAGCAGAATACCGACGATCTTGATGGCGACCGCAATCGCCAGCGCCAGCAGCACCACAAACGCGCCTTTCACGAAATCCCGGCGGACACCTTCGGCAGCGGCCAACTCCTCATGCACGGCCATCGACAGTAGTGGATTCCAGAGCTTTACCAACGCCAGAAGCACCACCGCGCCACCGCCGAAAACCCACCAGAGATCCTGAGTGGAGACCGCGAAGATATCGCCGAACAGATATCCCAGCAGGTCGACCGGAGGCCCCTTCACCAGCGACGTCGCTATGACGCCCAAAGCCAGGGCGGCATGGGCCAGCAAGCCCAAAAGGGAGTCCAACGGCACGAGGTTTTGACGTGCCAGCGCGATGAGCACCAACGCCAGAACAGCCGAAACGCCGAGCGCCGAAGCTGTCAAATCCAGTTGCAGCGCCAGTCCAAGGGCAATGCCGATCAGGCTCGCCTGCGCAACGGCTTCACCGAAATAAGCCATACGCTGCCAGACGACGAAGCAACCGAGCGGAGCGGCGATGACGGCGACGCCAATCCCCGCAGCCAAGGCGCGGAGCACGAACGGGTCCAAGGTCACGCGACGCCTCCCTGCTCTTCCGAACCTGCGCGGTCTAATGAAACTGGCTTCGGCTCCCCCGTCAGGTCGTGTCGGTGATCGTGGTGGTGGCTGTAGACAGCGAACGAGCGGGCCGCATGCTCGCCGAACAGCCGCACATACGACGGATCTTTCGCAACCGTCTCCGGCACCCCCGAGCAGCAGACGTGGCGATTGATGCACACCACGCGATCGCTCTGTGCCATGACGATATGGAGATCGTGCGAGACGAGCAGCACGCCCAATCCGCGCTCATCCCTCAGTCGGCCGATCAAGGCGTAAAGCTCAGCCTCACCGACGTAATCGACGCCTCGAACAGGCTCATCGAGCACCAACAGGCCCGGATTTCGCAGAAGCGCCCGGGCAAGCAGAACGCGCTGAATCTCACCGCCCGAAAGTCCCGACAACTGTTGATTGATGACGCGGCTGGCCCCGACTTCTTCGAGCACGGCTTTCGCACGGGCCGGGCTGCGCGCTCCGCCGAGCGCGAGAAAGCGCGCCACGGTGATCGGAATCGTCCGGTCGATATCAAAGCGCTGCGGCACGTACCCAATGGTAAGGCCAAGGCTTTTTTGAACTCTCCCTCTATCCGGCGCCATTAGGCCGAGCAGGACACGCACCAACGACGTCTTGCCTGCGCCATTCGGCCCGATCAAGGTGACGATCTCCTTTTCGCGGATTTCAAAGTCCACGTCCTCGAGGATCGTCCGTCCACCGCGCGAGAGCGCCAATCCGCGCGCGCTGATCAGCACCTTGCCGCTGCTGTGAGGCGTCGTTGCGTGATGGTGGTGGTGGGCGTGGCCGCAATGCGCGGGGGCGTGGGCATCCGCCTCGCCGTCCTGGGAAGAGGCTGCCGGAGCAACAGTCGTACGCGACTCCATTGGGCTCCTCCCAATTCCGCTCAGGCTGCCTGGCAGTCTGCGCAAATGCCGGTTACTTCGGCGACGGTACGCTCAGGCACGAAGGCTGCCCCGCGCGCCGCGTTTGCAATCGCCTCGAACACGCGCTCGCCGGGCACCTCAGCCACACGGCCGCAGCGCGCGCACGTCAGCACGATCTGGTCGTGCTCCTTGGTGTGCGAGACGTGGCAGGCAAAGAACGCATTCCGGCTCTCAAGGCGGTGAATGACGCCAGCATTCAGAAGTGCATCGATCGCCCGATAAACGGATATCGGCGCGAGCCGCGCACCCTTCTGGGCCAGCCGATCCAGGATCTCGTAGGCCCCGATGGCGTGATGCGAGCCAGCAATTTCCTCCAGAACCTGCCGCCGCAACTCGGTGAGCCGCATGCCCTTGGCCTCGAACGCCTGCTCCGCTCGCTCGAGCGCCCGGGCCACGCAGACGCTGTGATTGTGCTGTGGTGACGGAAAGGCGGTTGCTGGACGAGACTTGCTCATGATCTCGGGCCCAAGGGCGTGGAACGTTACGTTATTACGTTACAGTCCGACATGCCCGTCGGTCAACGCACGCCGTCGTTGGCATCTCAAAAAAGAGAATGGGGCGCACCCGGACGCGCCCCACCCTCGCCATTTAAGGCTTGCTGAACCGCGAAGCTCTTACTGCGACTTTGATGCGCTTTGCAAAGCCTGCTCAGCGGCCCGGCGGGCTGCGCGCTCCTTGTCGAGTTCCTCTTTGAGCTGTTGAGCTTCTCGCGCCGCACTATCACGAGCCGTTTCAGCCGAGGCGAGCTGCGATTTCAAATCCTGCAGGGATTTTTCCGTTTCCGAGAGCTTGTTGCGGGCCTCCGTCGCCTCGGCGTTCGCCTTGGCCAAGGAGGCCTTCAAGTTCTCGATTTCTCCGAGCTGGGCAGAAACATCGCCGGCCTTGGCTTCAGCTGCCTGCAAAGCGGCCTTGGCGTCAGCCAATTCCTTCTCGATTGCGCGCACCTTTGCCTCGGCCGCCTCCTGCGCCCCCTTTGCGCTTTCGAGCTGAGCTTGCGCGTCCTTGGCGGCTTGCTCGGCGTTCGCCCGGGCCGTGTTCGCGGCATCAAGTTCTGACTTCAAGTCAGCCAACTGCTTTTCAGCAGCCTCACGCGCGCTCACAGCCTGTTTGAGCTGACTTTCCGCATTGGCCTTTGCCGATTCAGCAGCAGCCAGCTGCTGCCGGGCAGAGTTCGCAACGTTGTACTGCCAGATCGCAGCAATGATTGCCAAAACGGCAACGCCGCCAGCCAGCCTACTCAACATGGTTGTGGACATGGTCGTTTCTCCCCAGCTCGTCTCGGACTGAATCAATCACCCCGACGGCAGATTTGGATATCATCCGCACACGAAGATCAATGCACACAACCTGTCCCGAGGGAAACAGCCGATCGCATGGCCACACGCTACCGTCCTTCTCAATTGTTGCACAAAGGAGGACGCTATGACCGAAAAGGCACTGATCGCGGCTGTTGCTGTCGCACTGCTCGCCAGCTTCGCAACTTATGATCCTGCCGAGGCAAGGCGCTCACGCGGCAAGGATGTGATCGAGAAGCACTACATCACAGATAGGCCTGTAAGAGGCTTTTCCGGATTTGCTGGGGGGTACTACTGCGATTACAGGCGCGTTCCGAACCGCCAATGCACAGTGCTTGCCGATGGGCGCGAGAGCTGCCGGATCGTGAACTGGACATTGACGCAGGCGTGCTATTGAGATGAACGACTTTGCGACGAGCAGCCAGCGAACATAACGCTGGCCGCTCATTTCATTTCTACTACGCACTAGGCGTGCGGGCGCCCTTGCCGCCCCGGGTCTCTGACATCGGAGAAACAAGGCTGACGAACTTGTCCCACTCCGTTGCGCCCCAGACTTCCGTATGGGCATGCCCGTAGGTACGGATGAGCGCTGCGACCTTCGTGGCAGCCTCTACATTCGGCGCATCAAAGATATCCAGGTAATCAGCGGGTCCGAGCACCACGAAGCTCTGCTTCCACTGGACTTCCGGGCACTCCTTGCGGATGTGCTCCATGACCTCTTCACTGAGGTGCTGAAGGGATTTCGGCGACTTCAAAGTGTCGTGGCTAAGCCTGGTCATCATGATGAACGTGGCCATGTCGGCATCTCCTCTAGCACCTGAACCGACTGGACAACGCCGGGCATTGCCGTGGAGATCCGCCAGGCCGGAAGGGAGCGACGAAGCCTAGCTCGTCCGTTCGGCCACGTATGCGACAGCTTGACGCATCGTGGCTGCCCGCTGGCCAAAGCGATCGATCACTGCCAGCGCCTCACCCTGCAGCCGCCGCAGGCGCTCTCGGGCCCCCTCGACGCCCAAGGCCGAGACATACGTGGCCTTGCCAGCGGCCGCGTCCTTGCCGGTCGCTTTGCCAACCTCCGCCGCCGTGCCTTCGACATCAAGCAGATCATCCGCGATCTGGAAGGCGGCCCCAAGCAGATAGCCGTAAGTGGCCAACGCCTTCCGGTCATCTGACGAAGCGCACGCGAGAACAGCTCCCGCCTCCGCCGACCAGCTGATCAGCGCCCCGGTCTTTTTCTCCTGGATTTCACGGACCCGATCGACGTCGTGAGCATCGCTTCTCGGCCACCGCTCGGCCTCGAGATCGAGTTGCTGGCCACCAGCCATTCCCGCTGGTCCAGCAGCTCGAGCGAGCGTGAGTGCCAGCTCGCAACGAACGGCCGGATCGGGATGGGTTTCTGGCTGCCCGATAACTTCGAAGGCAAAAGTCAGAAGCGCATCGCCGGCCAATATCGCCGTTGCCTCATCAAAAGCGATGTGCACGGTCGGCCGTCCGCGGCGCATATCATCGTCGTCCATGGCCGGCAAATCATCGTGGACCAGCGAGTAGCAATGAATGAGCTCGATGGCTGCCGCCGCGTTCAGCGCCGCGCTTGGTTCGAGGCCGAAAAGCTTCGCGCTTTCAAGGACGAGGAACGGACGAAAGCGCTTGCCGCCACCAAGCACGGCATAACGCATGGCCTCGGCCAATCTGGGCGGAACGGAATTGGCGGAAGCTCCCAGAAGCTCCTGAAGACGCCCCTCGACAAGATTTGCATTGGCGCGGAGCTGTTGAGAAAACGTCATTGTAACGCCATCTGCCTTATCATTGAGTGATAAACCTTGAACGTATACTTCTGCTGTGTGTAGGCCGCGCTTTAGTCTCTCCCTGTCGGAGTTCGTCCAACCGTATGGCTTTACAGGACAAAGTGCGAGAAGCGCTGCGCGTGGCGCCATGGCGTGAAGAGTCGCAATCCTGGGGTTCGCGCCTCGTCGCTCACATCCCTGGCTGCACTAGAGTGGCGTTGATTGGGGGCGTGACGGCTTTAGGGGCTGTACTGGCAGCCTTCGTTATCCTCGTTGGCGCGTTTCTGCTCGTTTTTCGCTTCATCAATCCCCCTGCCACCCCGTTGATGGTCTGGCAGGCTCTGAACGGCAAAGAGATCGAGCAACGCTGGGTCAGCCTCGATCAGATCTCCCCAAACCTTATCCGCGCGGTCATCAGCTCCGAGGATGGCCAATTCTGCTACCACTACGGCGTGGACCTCCGTGAAATGCAGGCGGTGCTCCGCCAGGCTGAGCAAAACGGCCTCAGCGACACGCGCGGCGCCAGTACGATAACCATGCAGGTCGCGAAGAACCTTTTCTTGTGGCCTTCCAGAGACCTTTTTCGCAAAGGGCTGGAGCTGGGAATCGCCGTGCTGATGGAGCAGATCTGGCCCAAGCGCCGGATCCTCGAGGTCTATCTCAATATCGCCGAGTGGGGCCCAGGAGTGTTCGGTGCAGAGGCGGCAGCCAGGCACCATTTCCACAAGCCTGCCGCCAAACTAACGGCCCGGGAGTCCGCGTTATTGGCAGCTTCCCTGCCCAATCCCCATCAGCGCGTCGCCAGCACTCCGGGACCCGGCATGCGCCGCGTCGCCCAGATCGTCCAGGCAAGGGCTCGACAGGGGAGCGAACGCTTCGCCTGCGTCCTTCCTGCGAGACAGGCGCGATGAAAGTTCGCCGGGTGCTGGCGTTAACGGAGAATTCCGTCTATAAGCCCCCCGAAGCCTGCCGGGTGCTGCTGTGTCCGGCAGCAGGGATGTATTCACCTATTGATACGTAAGTGACGGGATCGCCCGCTGTTGCCGGGCTGATCGAAGGAGACAGGCATGGCTGTACCCCGCAAGAAAGTTTCACGGATGAAGCGCGGCTTCCGCCGTTCGGCCGACGCGCTCACCCCGCCGACATACGTCGAGGACAAGGAGAGCGGCGAGCGTCGCCGTCCACATCACATTGACCTCAAGACCGGCAAGTATCGTGGCCGGCAGATTCTTGAGCCTCAAAACGAAGTCTAAGCAGGAGACGGCCTCAGGGGAGGGGCGGCGCGCTTTCGCGCCGTAGGCTAAGGCTCCGGCTGACATAATTTCAGCGCCGGCATCCTCTATAGGCCATCCAGGGTCGCAATTCTGGAGGTGCGCGATGTCGCTGAGAGCTATCCCGCTGATTGCGTTGGCATTGATTCTATACAACGCGGTCGTTTTGCTGGGTGGCAGCGAGTCGCCGAGCGAGATCCTGTCGAGGCCGCTCCTCGAAATCCCAATGATCCAGCACGATGCCATCTGGGTGTTCACCTGGGGTGACTTTCTCATCCTGCTCGTGCTGGTCCTGCTCTTCATCGAGCTGCTGAAGGCGACCTATACGACGACGGCCTCCCTGCTGGACCATGGCCTGTCGATGGTCGTGTTCGTGGTGTGCCTGATCGAGTTCCTGCTCGTCAGGCAGGCGGCAAGCTCTGTCTTCTTCTTCATCACGATGGCCGCGCTCATCGACGTAGTGGCGGGCTACACCATCGGCATCCGTGTCGCGCGGCGTGACTTCCAGATCGGCGAGTGAGCCACCAGCGTCATGGACTGCGAGCAGCGCGCAATTTCAGAGGTTATTAGGGTTGAGCCGATACGATATGCTCAATCTGATAGTCTCTGAGGCGATGAAGGCGAGTGAGCGGCGGGTCGGACATCATCGGTTCGGCAACTTCCGAAACCACCAGCGGGACTGGGTACTCGGCGGCCGGGCTTCCGCAAATCCTCTCGCGCGATGATCTCATCGAAGCGCTCGGACGTTTGCTTGCCCTGGCGCAAGAGCCCCGCGCATTCCTCATCGTTGGTATCAACGATCTTGCCGTAACGAATGACCTGTTCGGCTTCGACATCGGAGATGAGCTGATCGCCTGTGTCGAGCGGCTCATTGCGGCTCAGCTCACGGCAGACGACCTGATCGGCCGGGTTGCCTCCAACAAGTTCGGCATCGTCCTGCGCGCCGGCGACTCTCATGCGATGCGGGAGACGGCTGAGCGCGTGCTCAAGGCTGTGTATAAAACCCGGATCGAAACGTCCGAGTGCCGCCTGGCGGCCTCCATTTCGATCGGTGGTATTTTGCTTCCTGAGCACGCCCAGACCCCGGAAGACGCCATCCTTCGCGGCCTGCGGGCGCTCTCGGCTGCGAAAGAGACGCGCGAAGGCTTCGTAGCCTACCAGCCGTGCAGTATTCAGGACGAGCAGCGCCGCCAGAATATCCGCATTGCCAAGGACGTAGCCTCCGCCCTGGAAGCCGGGCGTATGCGCCTGGCTCTCCAGCCCATCGTCTCGACCACGACGTGGGAGCCGGCCTTTTATGAGGCGCTGCTGCGCATGGAACTGCCGAATGGCGAACTGGTCCCGGCGGGAAGGTTCGTCAGCATCGCCGAGCAACTCGGATTCGTACGCTTCCTGGACCGGCGCGGTCTTGAACTCGCGGCCGAACTTCTCGAACAGGAACCGGACTTGCAGCTGACATTGAATGTCTCAGGTCTCACCTGCAGCGACCCGGGCTGGCTAGCCGCGCTCCGCCACCTGGCGCGAAACTCCAGGCTTGCCACGCGGCTTATGGTCGAGATCACGGAAACGGCGGCGATCCATGATCTTCACCAGTTCCGGACGTTCGTTGACGCTCTGAAGGAGCTAGGGTGCCGGGTGGCTATCGACGACTTCGGTGCCGGGTACACCTCATTCCGCACCCTGAAGGGCATCGCCATCGACATGGTGAAGATTGACGGCGCCTTCGTCCTCAACCTTCTGCGGGACTCGTCTGATCGGTTCTTCATCAGGGCGATGGTCGAGCTTGCGGGCAGCCTCGGCATGGAGACAGTGGCCGAGTGGGTGGGAAACGAAGAGACAGCCCTTCTGCTGGCTGAGGATGGCGTCGACTACCTTCAGGGCTTCCATTTCGGTCAGCCCGCAATCGTCGCCAAACCGAACGATCCGGGTTCGGCTTTTACTTCGGAAACCTTTTAAGGCGGCAAAAAAGGAAGCTGTCGACCAGAAAGTTGGCAGCTACGTTGTTGTTAACGCCTTTTGCGGATCACTCCGGAAAATGCACAAGAAGCGCGCCGCTCTTGAGAATCGCGACGCAAGACTGAACATCCATTTCCGACGATATCGGGAGCGTTAGGATTCGGCTGAGCGCCTTAACTCCGCTTCTGTGATAGCCGCTCGATCTTCTCCTGCATCGACGCCAGCTGGGCCTTCAGAGCCTCGAGCTCGGACTTGCTGTCGTCCTCCTCGCTCGGTTTGGCCTCCGGAGGCGGCTCAGCAGGCTTCGCCTTGGAACTCGCGCTTGGCTCTTGCTGCTTGGAGGGCGGTGGCGCCCCGAAAGGCGTCCACATAGCCATGGCCTTCTCAAACATGGCCAAGTTCTTGCGGGCCTGCTCCTGCATGGCATCGAGCGCGGCCGCGCCGAAGGGGTTCTGCCCCATCATGTTCGAGAGCTGGGCCCGGAAACGCTCTTGCTCCTTGGCCAGCATCTCCAGGCTCATCTGGAGATAGCTTGGCACCATTCGTGCGATGCTGTCGTCGTAGAAGCGGATGAGCTGGCGCAGGAACGGAATTGGAAGCAGGGTCTGCCCGCCGGACCGCCCCTCCTGCTCCACGATAATCTGGGTCAGGACTGAGTGGGTCAGGTCCTCGCCGGTCTTAGCATCGTATACGACGAAATCCCGGTCGGATCTTACCATTGCCGCAAGATCCTCCAGCGTCACATACGTGCTCGTCTCCGTATTGTAGAGACGCCGGTTGGCATACTTTTTTATGACAACCGCCTCCTTCTTTTCGGAGGGCGGGTCATTCTTGCTCAGCATGGCGATCAGATCTTGACAGTGGCACCAAGTTTCAAGCTAGCACAGCGCCCGCCTGTAGCAACCCATAATCGGCCGGGAACGGTCACAAGTTTGTTGCATTGCACCTAAGATGAGATTGCTCGCGTAGCGGGCACACTGCTATCGTCGCAGGCAGCCGGTTTTCTCGCAAGTACGGGACCAGCAGGACCTCAGGTCAAAGGGCGCATGGCGATCAACCCGCGACCCGTCATCCAGGAGAGCCAGAATGAGCATGGACAAGTCCTCGACCATAGTCATCGCGAGCGCAGCTCGCACGCCCGTTGGGTCGTTCAACGGCTCCCTTGCGAGCCTCCCCGCCCATGAACTCGGCAAGGTTGCCATCAAGGCGGCCATGGAGCGGGCCGGCATCGAGCCCGGCGAGGTGGACGAGGTTATCATGGGCCAGATCCTCACTGCAGGGCAGGGCCAGAACCCGGCACGTCAGGCCTCCATCGCCGCCGGCATTCCCGTCGACAGCCCCGCCTGGGGGATGAACCAGCTCTGCGGTTCAGGCCTCAGGGCGGTTGCGCTCGGTGCGCAGCAGATTCAACTCGGCTCGTCCAACATCGTTGTCGCCGGCGGCCAGGAAAGCATGAGCCAAGCGCCCCACTGCGCCCACCTGCGCGAGGGCACCAAGATGGGCGATATCAAGTTCATCGACACGATGATCAAGGACGGCCTGTGGGATGCGTTCAACGGCTATCACATGGGTTCGACAGCCGAGAACGTCGCCCGCCAGTGGCAGATCACGCGCGAGGAGCAGGATCGCTTCGCGGTTGCCTCGCAAAACAAGGCCGAAGCCGCCAAGAAGGCTGGCAAATTCAAGGATGAGATCGCGCCCGTAACGATCGTAACCCGGAAGGGCGAGACGGTCGTCGCGGACGACGAATACATCCGCGAGGGCACGACCTACGAAGCCGTCGCCAAGTTGCGCCCGGCCTTCGAGAAGGACGGTACGGTGACGGCCGGCAATGCCTCAGGCATCAACGATGGTGCCGCCGCCGTGGTGCTTATGACGCTGGCGGAGGCCGAAAAGCGGGGCATCACGCCGCTTGCCCGCATCGTCTCCTGGGCGCACGCGGGTGTCGATCCGTCGATTATGGGCACCGGCCCCATTCCTGCTTCTAAGAAAGCGCTGGCAAAAGCCGGTTGGTCGGTGGAAGACCTCGACCTCATCGAAGCCAACGAGGCCTTCGCCGCTCAGGCCATCGCCGTCAACAAGGGTCTTGGCTGGGATACGGAAAGGGTCAACGTGAACGGCGGCGCTATCGCCATCGGTCACCCGATTGGCGCGTCGGGTGCGCGGATCCTCACCACACTGCTCTATGAGATGAAGCGGCGGGAGGCGAAGAAAGGCATCGCCACGCTTTGCATCGGTGGCGGCATGGGAATCGCCATGTGTGTGGAGCGTATTTGATCCAGCGCATTGGAAAGCGTCACAACTGACAATAAATAAACTGAAGTTATGATCGAGGCTGGCGGAAATAATTCCCCCAGCCTCTTTCATCCGGGCGGAAAACGTCGCGCACGTACAATTTCGTGCTTAAACCTGGGAGGGTTCAGATGGCACGTGTGGCGATCGTCACAGGAGGGACACGCGGCATCGGCGCGGCAATTTCCGTCGCGCTCAAGAACAAGGGCTACCGGGTCGCCGCCAATTACGCGGGAAATGATGCGGCCGCTCGCCAGTTTCAGGCGGAGCACGGCATTCCGGTCTACAAGTTCGACGTCAGCGATTTTGAGGCTTGTGAAAAAGGCGTTCAGCAAATCGTCAGGGATCTCGGGCCCGTTGACATTCTCGTGAACAATGCAGGCATCACCCGCGATGTGATGCTGCATAAAATGACCAAGGAGAATTGGGACGCCGTCATCCGCACCAACCTCGATTCCGTTTTCAACATGACCCGCCTCGTGATCGAGGGCATGCGTGCACGGAATTTCGGGCGGATCATAAACATTTCGTCGATCAACGGGCGCAAGGGGCAGCTGGGTCAGGTGAATTATTCCGCCGCCAAGGCTGGACTTTTGGGGTTCACCAAGGCTCTCGCGCTGGAAGGCGCCGCCAAAGGCATCACATGCAACGCCATCGCGCCGGGGTACATCAATACGGACATGGTCGCCGCCGTGCCGAAGGAAGTGATCGAGACCAAAGTCCTTCCATTCATCCCTGTCGGCAGACTGGGTACCGTTGAGGAAATCGCCCGTTGCGTGACGTTCCTCGCGGCTGACGAGGCGGGCTTCATCACCGGCGCCTGCATCGACATCAATGGCGGTCAGTACATGGCGTAACGCCCCTTCGTCGGACGTCAGCCATTGTCCCCGAATCGCACAACCACCACTATAAAGGGGGCATCGGCGCTGGTTTGAGTGTCCCAGAGCTGCCCTAATCCAGCCGCGAAAGCGCCGGTAGCCGTGTGCATACGGAGTAGGTGGTGCAAAGAGCGCCGGTTCGGCAGCAGCCTGAGTTGCGGCCTGCCGTAGCTGGCCGCTGATGGCGGTGCTGCGGGGATTTTTGCGACCATGGATCTCGAGGCGGGCGCAGGAGGGTTGCTTGCGGTCTTCGGCGCGGGCGGCGGCGAAAACCTGCGGGGCATTATCATCACCCTCGGGGTCCTTGGCACCCTCGTCTACCTCGTCAAAGCGAATGGATTTGCCGCACGCCTGCGGAGCGTGATCCAGGAAGCGATATTCGCCAACTGGCAGCTCGCGCTTCTTGGCGCTGCCGCCATCGTGCTCTCGCTGGCCTCCGGCTGGCGCACCTGGGACGGCATGCGGAACTTCACCGGCGAGCCCCTCCTCTCGCTGATGATCACCTTCGGCATCCAGGCCGTCATGCTGATCGTGGCCTGGCTCATTGGCGAGAGCTTCGCCGTCGGCATGAACCAGCGCCTCGACGGGAACAAGCGGCCGCGAAGACCAGCCGATGCTGCCGTGGGCATGGTGCTGGGGCTCGCGATCGCGGGAGCAGTCTTCTACTGGGCCCTGCACGTCTTCGGCGCCGTGAGCTGGACGCGAACAGCCGACCTGTCTTTCGACTGGGTCCGGTTCGCGACCGTCGCGATGTACTTCCTCATGGGACTGCTGGTCCTAGCGGCGTTCGCGTTCAGCATCAGCCGCGGCGGCCAGCTAGCCGTGCCCTATCTGCAGGGTGCCCGTGTCATTGCCCGCAATGCCGTGCTGTGGGTGATGTTCCTGGCTTGCATGGGCACCTCGGTTTTCTTCTCGTTCGACTCATTTTTCGGGTCGATCTTCCCCGAAGACCAGCGTAAACGGGCTGCCGAGTTGCGTGCGCAAAACCAAGTCTCGGGGCTTCTTGCCGACATTCGCGAAACCATTGCCACGCGCCGGACAACGGAGACCATCGCGCTTTTCGAAAGTCTGCAGTGGAAGGCGTACGACTCCCAGCTCACGCAGCTCGTCCATTATGCACAGGAAGCGAGCAGTGAGATTGAAGACTTCTTTCACCAGCAGCTGGAAGAGCGTCGCCGTCTGGTCGCGGAACAGCAGGAGCGCATCAGCACAGCCCAGAGCGGCCAGGCTGGGCTACTCACGCGGAAAACGTCTCTGACGGAAGAGTTGGCGCGGATCAGGAGCGAACGGCCGGCCCTCGCCGCAGAATACGCGCAGCACAAGAGCGAGCTCGACGCAAAGGCCAAGGAGGTCGATGCCAAGCGCGTCGAGGCGCTGGCCGAAGCGCGGGGTGTTGAAGGCACCGGCAAGGAGGGCCGCGGCCCTGTTTACCGTCAGCGGATGGCTGAGCTCTCCAAGCTCCAGGCCGAATACGAAATCAAAAAGGAGCGCACGGACGACGCGCAAAAACGCCTCGCGGCTGCGGAACGGCGTATTGCTGAGCTCGAGCGCGAGCTGGCCACCATCGACGGAGACCTCGCCAAGCTTTCCAGCGAAGTGGCCGCAGCGGAACAGCGCATTCGCGCCACGGAAAGAGGCATCGTCACCGGCGGCACGCGCCAGGAGCCCACCAGCATTCTGCCTGCGTTCGAACAAGCGCGCGCCGCCTTCCGGCAGGATCCCACAGTCGAGAAGCTCGCATCCCTCCAGCAGCTCTGCCGTCAGCTGCAGGCTGCGCTGGCCAGCACGCCTTCGACCGAAACTAAAGCACGAGAAGTCGACTGCAGCCCCGATCAGGCGAATGAAGCGGCCGCCGTCGTGTTCGCGCTCAATCGCGGACTGGAGAAGTTCAACACGGAATGCGCAGGCGGCGAACGGCTCAACCAGCTACAAACTGCCGACGAGTTGTTTGGCTTTGCTCGGAAGTGCCTCGCTGACAGCGGCCTCCCCAGCGCGGACACGGAAACTCTACGCGGCCGGATCAATGCGGCGGAGCTTAATCGCGACGACAAGGCCCACCGGTTCGTCGTGACGCTGAATGCCTTCCACGACGGCAACTATCTCGCCTATCTCTCACTCGCGATTGCCATCGGCCTCGACTCATTGATCTTCATGGCCGGGTTGTTCGGCGCCAACGCCGTTCGGTCTCCGCTTTCCGATGTACCGAGCACGAAGGCGCGCAGCGCTCAGCAGCTCGAAGCGATCGTCGATACGGCCCTCATGCCGCACAAGCTGGAAACGGCGCGCACTGTGCTGGCGGCGATGCAGCCCATTACGCCCATCGACGGCTTCATGGCTGAGGTCGTCATCCAGGATGACGATCCTCACGCTGCCGACCTCCGTCGGGTGATGAACGCAGGCGCAACGATCGGTGCTGTCCGGCAGCCTGTTCCAGGCATTCCGCGCTATGAGGTCCGTTCCGAGCTGTTTGAATATCTGTCCTTCGTCACCAAGCGAGAATTCGAGGCGGACAAGCAGCACGCAGCGCTCGCTGAAATGGAGCGGATCATTTCCGTGGCCCTGCTGCCGGACGTTGGCCGCAATGCGGATGTGGTCCTCAGCCACTTGAACCCCATCAGGGAAGAAGCAGGCTTCATGGCAGAGGTGCACCTCACGGACATTCCGAGGGAGCACGAGCAGATTGTCCGTACGGCCCTCAACGCCGGCGCCACCTTCAAGCGTGTGGAACGATCAGACGACCGGGGCCTGCACTATCGCATTCATGGCGACTTCTACCGCGTGTTGGTCAACATCCGCGCGCGTCTGCTGTCCACTACCGCCACGCTCCAGAACCACGCAGCTGCAGCTCCGCTCATCGACGGCGGTTCGCTGCACCCGGCAATGACAACGGTCGAGGCACCGATCGCCCGCGAGCGGCAGCTACCGCACGAACCGCGTAACGGGACGGCAAAAGAAAGTGACGATGCGTGGCGGGAAGAAGTTCTGGTGACGTTACTCGACGGGCTGAACCTACCGTTGGAATCGTACACCCGACTGGCCGAACGCAAGGTGGCCGAGGCAGCGGTCGCAGCGGGGCGAGCGCTCTATCGTATGGCAAGCGACAATCTCCACCTGCGTAAAGCTCTGATCGACAGGCGTCGCGATTGGGAAGCGCGGGTCGAGAACGTTCGCAGGAGGCTGCTCGACGAATGTCCGGGACAGCCGGCGAAGTTGGCTATCGTGGATGAAACGGCGCGTTCGGTTGCAGATCTGATTCCAGCCCTGCTGCTAAGCCCCGAGGCAGGTTTTCTCGACGAGCTGATCGAACATCTCGAAGCCGCCGCGGGCGCGGATGCTCTGGTGCAACCTGCGGAGCAAAACCTCCTGATGCAGCTTCGCGACTTGCAGTCCTTCGATCTCGCCAGCGAAACGCCCTGGACGCACGCGCGCGTCCTCATCGAGCATTTCGAAACCGGCAGCGCCTCGCCACTGAACTAACGATATCGAGAAGCCGGAGCCCTAAAAGACGATCCCGTGCACGGTCGCCCGCACACGGGATCGGAAACATCGACTGGCTCAGTATTACTCCTTGAACGGCACGACCCGCTGGGTCTGCTCGCCGAGGCCCTGGATGTGAAGCTTCATCACGTCGCCGGCTTTCAGGAAGACGGGCGGATTCATGCCCATCCCGACGCCCGGCGGCGTACCCGTCGTCACCACGTCACCCGGCTCCAGAACCATAAATTGCGAGATGTAGTGCAGCAGATACTTGATCGAGAAGATCATCGTCCGAGTGTTGCCGATCTGCATGCGCTTGCCGTTGACGTCGAGCCACATGTCAAGGTTCTGCACGTCCTCGATCTCATCCGGCGTCACCAGCCACGGCCCGAGCGGGCCCGACGTCTCGAAGCACTTGCCCTTCATCCACTGGCCGCCGCGCTCGATCTGGAAGTAGCGCTCGGACACGTCGTTACAGATCGTGTAGCCGGCGATGTAGTTGAGGGCGTCCTTCTCTTCCACGTAACGCGCCCGGGTTCCGACGACGAAAGCGATCTCCACCTCCCAATCGAGCTTCTGCGAGCCCTTGGGGATCATGACGTCATCGTTGGGACCGATGATGCAGTTCGCGAGTTTATTGAACAGGATCGGCTCTGCCGGGATGGGCATGTTGGTTTCTCTTGCGTGGTCCTCGTAATTGAGACCTACCGCAATGAAGTTCATCGTCCGGGCCACGGGCGGACCAAGGCGCACACCGGCAGGAGCGGCAGGCAGCGACTTCAGGTCGAGCTTGCGCAGCTTGTCCAGGCTCGCCGGGCTGAGGTTGGGGCCATCGAAATCGCTGACATGGGCCGAGACATCACGAATGACACCATCGGCGTCAATGATGCCGGGCTTTTCTGCACCAGGCGCGCCAAATCGCACAAGCTTCATGAGGTTTCACTCCTAGAGCGCTGCTGTTGTGATAAACTCTATCGGTAGGCCGATTACGACCGAGCGTAAAGTGGTGTGCGCGCCGTCAAAGACTGGCGTGTCAAGGCAAACTATGGGTTGGCGAAGCCCAAGCTCCGGGGTGGGGGGAGCTCGAAGAATCGGTCATGATCACCCATATAGCGGTCTGGATCACCCAGGCTGTATCGATCCGGGAGATGGCCGTGAGACTGCTCCTTGTGCTGTCGTTCTTCCTCTTCTCCCTCGCCCAGGCGGTAGCCGAAGAGCCCACCAAAGCCATCGCGGATTGCAATCAATTCGAGGACAGTGCCCGGCAAATTAAAGGGTGTACTGAATTTATTCGTCTTGGGAAGGCGCTCGGCCCTAACCTGGCCGTGGCGTACACCAATCGCGGCATCGCCTATGCCGCGCAGGGCAATTTCAAACGCGCAATTAGAGACTTCACCGAGGCAATCAAGCTCGCGCCCGATGATCCCCATCCGTACTACAATCGCGGCAACGCCTACTACGATCTGAAAAAATACGAGAAGGCGTTGGCGGACTACACCGCTGCTATCGAGCGGGGCCCTGAGATGGCTCTCGCCTACTACAATCGCGGGTTAGCCCATCAGCGGCTGGGCCATCGCAAGGAGAGCATTGAGGACTTTCAAAAGGCGCTGTCTCTCGACCCTAGCTCCCAGGCTGCCAGGGATCGTCTGCACAAGCTTGGTGTGCCGTGAGGCGCCGGTCGTCCAGCGTCCGGCTGAATAGAAAGCCGGGCGCGAAAGCAATTGGTAATGCCTTAGCAGCTGGTCAGGCGAGCGCCAATCTCTGATTGCGTTGGCGTAGAAAGAGCCAGCCGATGATCGTCAGATTAAGTAGATTCCAGAGAACCCCGTTTATGAATGCCGCCTCGTAATTGCCGGTGAGGTCGTAGAGCGCTCCCGAAAGCCATCCGCCGAGCGCCATGCCAATTGTGGTTGCCATCAGCACAATACTGACGCGCGTGCCGGCCTGGTTCGGCGGGAAGTACTCCCGCACCACGATCGCGTAGCTCGGGACGATTCCGCCCTGGAATAACCCGAACAGGGCCGAGATCAGGTAAAGAGACGGCAAGCTATCGAACAGCAGATAAAGGAACAGAGCCACCCCCTGGAGGCCGGAGCCGAGAAGCACCGTCGCGACGCCTCCGATACGGTCTGCGATCCACCCCGACGCAAGCCTGCTGACGATGCCGAATCCCAGCATCAGCGACAGCATTTCCGCGCCCCGGGCTGTGCCGTAGCCGAGATCGCCGCAATAGGCGACGATATGAACCTGCGGCATCGACATGGCCACGCAGCAGGCAATACCCGCCAAAGCCAGCAGGGCCATGAGCACGTTCGGAGACACGCCGAGCCTTGCCTTCGCCCCCATTGGCGCAGTTGAGGCTTCCGAAATCTCCATGTGTGGCGGCTTACGGCGCAGCACCGCGACCAACGGCAGGACCGTCAGCAAGCAAAACATGCCGATGCCGAAGAAGGCTGATCGCCATCCGAAATTCTCGACGAAGTGCTGGATGATCGGCGGCCATACCGTCCCCGCGAGGTAATTGCCGCTGGCGCATATGGCTACAGCGATGCCACGCCTACGATTGAACCAGTGGGAGATGTCGGCGATCAGCGGGGCGAACATCGTGGAGCTGGCGGCGCCCACGAATAGCGCGTGCAAAACGGCAAATTGCCAGAGACTGCCGGCCTGGCTTGAGGCGATGTAGCCGAGGCCGAGCACAATGCCACTCACGATCGTCGGGTAAACGATGCCAATGCGGTCAACGAGCCGCCCGATGAGGATCCCGCCGATTGAGAAGCAGATAAGCGTGAGCGTGTAGGGAAACGAAGCTCCAGCACGAGCAACACCGAACTCAGCCTCCACAGCGGGCAGCACGACAACGACGGCCCAAAAGCCGACCCCGCCGATTGTTGCAATGAACAAGGACGCGAACAGCCGAACCCACGCGTAGGTCGACTCGACTCCGCCCTCTGTGGAGCGGCTCCTGCCCGCCTCGTCCTGGATGCTCACGTCCGAACTCCCGCTCACGACCATCTCGTTGCGCAAGCCGCCGGCCCGCGTCCGGCTTCGCCTGCCCAACAGTTAGTCACGTTTAGCCCATGCGCTGATCAACCGCGAGCCGATTTCAGGCGCCTCCAAAGCATGGCTTCTGTGCCACAAGCACACGACTTGATGACCGCCACTGTGGAGGCTGCTGCAACCATACCTGTTGACATCGCGCTGATTGTTTCGGATTGGGACCGGCAAGCGGCAGCCCCGAGCCAAGGCAGAAACTATCGGAGAGGGAATTTTGGCGACGGTTGAGGTCATAGGTGTCAAGAAGAGCTGGGGCTCCAGCGTTGCCCTGGAGGGGATAACTTTCACCGCCGAAGCCGGAACCCTCGTCGCATTGCTCGGACCTTCAGGCTGCGGAAAGTCAACGACCCTGCGCCTCATCGCCGGTCTGGATACGGCCACGGATGGCAAGATCCTCATCAACGGCAAGGACGTGACCGATCTGCCGCCGGCCAAGCGCGGCGTGTCGATGGTCTTCCAGTCGTATGCTCTCTTCCCGCACCTGACCGTCAAAGAGAATATTCTTTTCGGCCTGAAGGTGCGAAAAGTTCCGGCAGCTGAGCAGCAGGCGCGCCTCAAGCGTGCCGCGGAAATTCTGGGGCTCGAGAAGCTGCTCGACCGCAAGCCGTCCCAGCTTTCAGGCGGCCAGCAGCAGCGCGTAGCCCTCGGCCGGGCGATCGTTGCCGAGACGCCCGTTTGCCTGATGGACGAACCGCTGTCCAACCTCGACGCCAAGCTGCGCAACGAGATGCGTCGCGAAATCCGCGCGCTCCAGCAGCGGCTCGGCATCACGATGCTGTACGTCACACACGATCAGGTGGAGGCCATGACAATGGCCGATCAGGTCGTGCTGATGAACGCCGGACACATTGAGCAGGATGGAACGCCAGAAATGCTCTACGAGCGGCCGGCGACCATTTTCACCGCGCAATTCATCGGAACGCCACCGATGAACATCCTCAAGTTCGCCCGCATCGAAGATCCCGATGGTTGGCTTGCGCGGCTCACCGTACCAGATCGTGACCGCTCGACCATCGCCCTCGGTGTCAGGCCGGAATCGCTGCGAATCGAGGATCAGGGCCTGCCAGCCACGGTCCAGTCCGTCGAATACCTGGGGGCCGACAGCCTCATCGAGACGACAGTCAACGGTGAACGTGCCGTTGTTCGCGCCAGCGGAAATACACGCGTCCGGCCCGGCGACGTGATACGACTTGCTTGGGACCCAGGCGCCACTCACTGGTTCGACCTGTCATCTGGCTTTCGTATTGGGTGAGTAGGCGACCCAGAAGGTCCGATCTAGCAAGGGAGGTACATCCAGATGCGTAGACGTGAATTCTTGAAAGGCACCGTTGCGGCCGGTGCGGTCATCGCGGCGCCGTCCATCTCCAGAGCTGCCAAGCTCGAGGTCTCGTTCTACTATCCTGTTGCCGTCGGCGGCCCGATCACCAAGCTCATCGACGCCTACGCCCGGGATTTCGAGAAAGAGAACCCGGACATCAAGCTGAACCCGATCTACGCGGGCACCTATCAGGAGACGATCGTCAAGGCCCTGACCGCGCACAAGAGCGGCGTGCCTCCGACGACCTCGGTGCTTCTGTCGACAGACATGTTCACGCTCATCGACGAGGAAGCGATCGTCCCGATCGATGACTTCGTAAAGACGGAAGAAGACAAGAAGTGGCTGGCCAGCTTCTTCCCGGCCTTCATGCTCAACAGCCAGACGGGCGGCAAGACCTGGGGCGTTCCGTTCCAGCGCTCCACCATCGTGCTCTACTGGAACAAGGAGCTGTTCAAGGAAGCGGGCCTCGACCCCGAAACGCCGCCGGCCAACTGGACCGAACAGGTCGAGTTTGCAAAGAAGCTGACCAAGGACGGTCAGTGGGGCATCCAGGTGCCATCCTCCGGCTTCCCGTACTGGCTCTTCCAGGCGTTCGCGATCCAGGCCGGCGCCGTCCTGATGAACCAGGAGGGTAACGAGACCTATTACGACAAGCCGGAAGTCATCGAGGCGCTGGAGTACTGGGTCAGCCTCTCCCGCGAGCACAAGGTTCATCCGCCGGGCATCGTCGAGTGGGGCACGACGCCGAAGGACTTCTTCGAGCGCAAGTGCGCCATGATGTGGACCACCACCGGCAACCTCACCAATGTGCGCAACAATGCCAAATTCCCGTTCGGCGTCGCCATGCTGCCCGCGGGCAAGCGGCGCGGCAGCCCGACCGGCGGCGGCAACTTCTACATCTCCAGCAAGGCCGGCAAGTCCGAGCAGGAGGCGGCGTTCAAGTTCATCCAGTGGTGCACCTCGCCTGAGCGCGCCGCCCAGTGGTGCGTGGACACCGGCTACGTTGCCGTGCGGCCTGACTCGTGGGAGACGCCCGTGCTCAAGAAGTACGTGGAGGAGTTCCCGCAGGCGGCTGTCGCCCGCGACCAGCTCGAGTTCGCTGTGGCCGAGCTTTCGACACACGAGAACCAGCGCGTTACCAAGGCACTGAACGATGGCCTACAGGCGGCTCTCACCGGCTCCAAGACACCGGCGCAAGCCATGAAGGATTCGCAGGCTGAGGCCGAGCGTATCCTGAGGGCCTATCGCTGACGAAGGACGCCGGCGGGTTTTCATCGCCCGCCGGCAATCTCCGAGGACCACGGATGAAGCGCTCGACGGCAGCAATCCACGGTTGGCTTCTTCTCCTGCCGGCAATGGCCATTCTGGCCTTGTTCACGCACTGGCCGGCCTTCGCCACGCTGATCGACAGCTTCTTCTCGACACCGCGACCTCGGCGGCCACAGCGCTTCGTTGGCCTCGAGAACTACGAGGTGATGCTGAGCGACCCGGTCTTCTGGCAAGCCGTGTCGAACAATCTCTGGTTCGCCGCCTGGACCATCCCGGCCTCAATTATCCTCGCCATGCTGATGGCCGTGCTGGTCAACGACCGCATCTTCGCTCGCGGTTTCGTGCGCATGGCATATTTCACACCGACCGTGCTGCCGATGATTGCGGTGGCCAACATCTGGCTGTTTTTCTACACGCCGCAGTACGGCCTGCTGGAGCAGATCCTCGGCTTCTTCGGCTTTCCTTCGCACAACTGGCTCGGCTCGAAAGACACGGCGCTCGCGGCGGTGACAGTCGTCGCGATCTGGAAGGAAGCCGGCTTCTTCATGATTTTCTACCTGGCCGCGCTGCAACAAATACCGCCTCACCTCGCGGAGGCCGCGGCGCTGGAGGGCGCCTCGCGCTGGACCTACTTCCGCCGGGTGCAGTTCCCGCTGTTGATGCCGACCACTCTGTTCGTGCTCATCAACGCGGTGATCAACGCCTTCCGCATGGTTGACCACCTGTTCGTGCTGACGCGCGGCGGACCGGACAACGCGACGACCCTGCTTCTTTATTACATCTACGAGGTTGGCTTCAGCTTCTGGGATACGTCGTATGCCGCGTCGCTGACTATGGTGCTTCTGGCCGTGCTCGCCTTCACAGCACTCGTCCAGTACGGCGTTCTTGAAAAGCGGGTCCACTATCGATGAGCGGCGCAGCTTCATACGGCCCTTACGAGCCACGTGGCAGCGGGCGGGTGCTGGAAAGCATCGCCGCCTGGATGTTGGCCATCCTCTGGATTCTGCCACTCGCCTATGCGGTGTGGACTGCCTTTCACCCTGCGGAGTACTCCGCGCGCTTTGACCTTACCGCGCCACTCACGCTCGAGAACTTTGCTCGTGCGTGGTCGGCAGCGCCCTTCGCGCGGTATTTCCTGAACACGGTGATCCTCGTCGCCCTTGTGCTGGTGTGCCAGCTCATCCTCTGTACGCTCGCGGCCTACGCTTTCGCGCGTTACGAGTTTCCGGGCAGCTCCATTGCCTTCGCGCTCGTGTTGGCCCAGCTCATGATCATGCCGGACGTGCTGATCGTCGAGAACTACAAGACGCTCAACAAGTTGGGCCTCGTGGACTCGATCCCCGCGATCGCGCTGCCCTATATCGCATCGGCCTTCGGCATCTTCCTGCTGCGGCAGACCTTCAAGACCGTGCCGAAAGAGCTCGATGACGCCGCTCGCGTTGAGGGCGCCTCGGCCTTGCAGACTCTGCTCAAGGTGTATGTGCCGCTCGCCAGACCGGTATATCTTGCCTACGGCCTGGTTTCAGTCAGCTACCACTGGAACAACTTCCTGTGGCCCCTCATCATCACGAGCTCCGTGGAATCACGGCCGTTGACCGTCGGCCTTCAGGTATTCTCCTCGACCGACCAGGGGATCGACTGGGCCATCATCTGCGCAGCAACCCTGATGACTTCGGCACCGTTGCTCGTCGGCTTCCTGCTCTTCCAGCGTCAGTTCGTGCAGAGCTTCATGCGGGCAGGGATTCGCTGACCTTTCAGTCCTGCACGATGACAATGTGTACCCCGAGGGCCTCGGACTCGTCGATGAGCAGATGAGTTGGGTTGATAGCGCCCAATCTTAACCCGTTGCTGAGCAGGAAATAGCGCGTCTTATCGAGATCTTCGGAGGTCAGGGTAATTGCGCCGACCGCTGGCATCGGAGGCCGCGACACTCGCCCAAAATGCTCAGCGCCCCCGCGGGCGTCAACAAAGCGAAGCTGGCCGCGATCGAGCCGGACCACAAGGCTGTTTCCATCGAGCTCGACAGCCCTCCCGACGAAGCGGGCGTACCGGTTGGCCGCTTCTATCGGATCGGCAGTGACGATCGCAGCTTCGAGAAGCCCCACGATCCCGTTCTGGGTGGCGATGTAGCGATCCTGCCAGACGTGCTCTGGGGTGTGATGGGTCAATACTTGCGCCCGCGCTTCCGGAAATAGCTCGAACGCGGCGCGAACCACCGTGAACGCGGCCTCGGCCTCCGTCCCGTCGGCAGCCTCCACCTTTCGCTTCAGATGGACGGTGGGTTGCAGATCGAAGCCGCGCGCCGCGATCTGACGGGTCGCCTCGGAAGCATCGCTGACTGTAAACGCGATGAGGTGCACGCCCGTATGATGGTCGAGGGCTCTGCGCATGTGCCGGGTTACCGGCGTGTCGACGCCATCTACCGGCGTCAGGATCTCAAGATACCCCCGCCTCAGGATGGCCAGTCGATTGGCGCTCCCCACCAGATTGAGCTCACCGGTGTCAGGTTCCCGGTTGCCGTGAATGGCATAGGGTGTGAGCGGAAAGCCGAGCCTCTCGAAAACGGGCGCGGCCTGACTGATGTCCGGCACCATCCACGCCACGTGATCCAGGAAGATCTGGCCAAATTCCGGCAGCTGAGGACTCGCGGCAAGCTTGGGCACTGGAGCATCCCTGGTGCGAGGATTTGCAGGCCTGAGGTGGCGCTTTGGAGCGCCCCACAACGGGTACCTTCCTGCGGTCACTTGCGCAACCGCCTTCAGCTGGATCCCGCTCCTGTTCATTCGATTGGATGCGGCGTCTTGACACCGACCGAAGGCTAGGACATCCTGCCGCAGTCGATGTAAGGCCGGCGTTCGAACGAGAAGACGGCTACTAATCTGACGGTCCAAGTCTGGGGAGAAAACGGTGCCGGGAACGACGTACCCCGTCGTTCCCGTTTGTTTTTGCGAAGTGTCGGGGAGCGGTTGATCCCTGAGCCGCGGGAAACAATTACTTTCGGTTAATCCCATCAACTTGATGGCCGCGTCGTATGAAGAAGGTCGCTCTCGTCGCCCACGATGCCCGCAAGCCCGTCCTGGTCGAATGGGTGGGCCGGCACCTGGACGTTTTCCGCCAGCTCGATCTGGTCGCGACGGGCACGACCGGGACTGTTCTGCTGGAGCACTATCCCGAGCTGCGTCTCGAAAAACTCGCGAGTGGTCCACGCGGTGGCGACCAGCAAATAGGCTCGCGCATCGTCGCCAACGAGATCGACATGGTATTTTTCTTCATCGATCCGCTGACGCCGATGCCTCACGACGTCGACGTCAAGGCGCTGCTGCGCCTATCGATCCTTTACGACATACCTCTGGCGTGTGCACCACGCTCCGCGGACATCCTCATCGAAAGCCTTCGCAAGGATATGGCGCGGCGCGCCGCACAGTCAGAAGGTGGCGCCCTAGTCTGATTTGTTCGACCACTTCCGCTCGACGATCCGACGCCCGAGGGCCCACCGGTGAACTTCGGACGGGCCGTCGTAAATGCGGAAGGCGCGCACGTCGCGGAAAATGCGCTCGACGACTGTATCCCGCGTAAGCCCCATGCCGCCCAGGATCTGCAGCGAGCGGTCGACGACGCGATTGATGGCCTCTGAGCAGATCACCTTCGCCATGGAGCTTTCGGATGAGGCGCGGTGCCCCTGGTCGAGCAGCCAGGCGCAATGGCGAATGGCAAGTCGGCTCACGTGCATGTCCATGACGTTGTCGGCCAGCATGAAGCTCACACCCTCGTGCGCACCAAGCGGCTTGCCGAACGCCATGCGAATGCGTGCGTACTCCGAAGCGATATCGTGCGCCCGCTGCGCCGAGCCCAGCCACCGCATGCAGTGGGTGAGCCGCGCCGGTGCGAGCCTCACCTGCGCATAGCGGAAGCCCTGTCCGATTTCGCCGAGAACGGCATCGCCCGGGAGGCGCAGATCCTCGATTTCGATGACCGCGTGGCCGCCCATGAACGAGGAATCCATGGTATCCAGCGTGCGAACGATCCTGAATGCCGGGTTCGGAAGATCGGCGAGGAACATGGTGGCGTCGTTGGGATCATCGCCCGTCCGCGCCATGATGATCGCGAAGGCCGCGCCTTCGGCTCCCGTAATGAGCCATTTCCTGCCGCGGATAATGAACCCGTTGCCGTCCCTTTCGGCGCGGGTGCTCAGCATGTTGGGGTCTGAGCCTGCGCCCGGATGCGGCTCCGTCATGGCGAAGCAGGAGCGCACCTCACCGGTCGCGAGCGGACGCAAATAGCGCTCCTTTTGCTCCGGATTGGCCACCTGCTCCAAAAGATGGATGTTGCCCTCATCCGGCGCCTGGCAGTGTAACGCGGCAGGTCCGAGCATCGAGTATCCCGCCGCCTCGAAAACGACCGCCTTGCCGACATGACTGAGGCCCAAGCCGCCGTACTCCTTCGGCGCATGGATCGACAGGAGGCCTGCCTCCCGCGCCTTGCCCGTCAGCTCCCGTCGAAGCTCCTCGCTCGGACCGTGCGCCGTCCATCTCGGATCGTTTTCGTAGGGGATGATTTCCTTTTTGACGAACGCGAGAACGCGCTCTCCCAGTTCTTCCAGCTCATTGGGCAGCGAGAAATCCATGTCCGAGCGTCCCTGGCATTTTTTTGTGTGGTTGCGCAGGCTAACGGCATAAAACGCTGGCGCAAGTGATTAGGATCAATGCGCCTCTGCACAAGCGGCAAAGGCGCCTTGCTTTTCGCGTTCGTGACAAGCAGGGGCGATCTGCTCTAGCTTCACGTGCAGAAGCTGGCCGCGTGAGCCGGCATTTCCTAAGCAGGGGGAATACGCATGATAACGGTGGCTGCGGAGAACCTGCGCGAGCTCGTGCGCGATATCTTCGTCGCTGCGGGTTGTTCGCGCGAAGAAGGTGAACGGCTGGGCAAGTCTTTGGTGGGCGCCAATCTTGCCGGCCACGACAGCCACGGTGTCGTGCGCGTGCCCCGTTATCTGCAATGGATGGCCGAGGGCGATTTCATCCCGGACCAGAAAGTCGAAATTGTTCGGGAAACGCCCGTTATCGCCGTGGTCGACGGCAGATACGGCTTCGGCCAGACGACCGCGCCGCAGGCCGTTGAAATCGGCATCAACAAATGCCGCGCCATGGGCCTTTCGGCTGTTGCTCTGCGCAATTCCGGCCACGTCGGCCGCGTTGGTGAATGGGCGGAAATGGCGGCCGAAGCCGGTTTCGTTTCGATCCATTTCGTCAACGCCGCATCAAGCCTGCTCGTCGCGCCTTATGGCGGCGTGGACCGGCGGCTTTCGACAGCGCCTTTCTCCATTGGTGTTCCGAGGCCCGGAGACGAACCGCTCATTCTGGATTTTGCAACCTCGGTGGTGGCCGAAGGGAAAGTGCTGGTCGCAAGCCAGGGCGGAAAGAAACTGCCGGACAATGCACTTGTCGGACCCGATGGCACGATCTCCGGCGATCCGGCTCTGCTTTACGGTCCGCTCGAGCCCAACGGCCCGCGCGATTATCGCAGGGGCCAAGGCGCCATCCGTGCGTTCGGTGAGCACAAAGGCTCCGGTCTAGCCTTCATGGTCGAGTTGCTGGGCGGCTCTTTAACCGGCACGGGCGCTGCTGAAGAGGGCCGTCGTTGGGCCAACGGCATGCTTTCGATTTACATCGATCCAAAACAACTCGATCCGGAGGAATTCTTCCCGGCAGACGTGAAGCGCTACGTCGATTTTTTCAAAAGCTCTCGCCCGATCGAGCCCGGCAGTGAGGTGTTAGTCCCCGGTGAGCCCGAGATCCGCACGCGCCGCAAGCGCCTCGCCGAAGGTGTTCCGCTACCTGAGGATACCTGGGGCCGCATTGTTGAGGCGGCCCGCAGCGTGGGCCTCGACGAGGCTCGGATCGAGCGCGCCCTAGCTCGCTAATTGAAGATTGACCGAACAAGACACCCCGCAGAACGGTGAGGAAACAGCCGATGATCAGTCCCGACCTGCTGGAAAAGCTCAAGTCATACGACACGCCGACGATCTGCAATGCGCTGGAGGTCGTGGACAGCTCCCGCCGATTGACGGGCTTTACAACGAAACCTCTCGTCGCGCCGTTTCCCGATTTGCCGCCCATGGTGGGTTACGCGCGCACGGCGACCATCCGCTCCACGCACCCGCATGAGCTCGACACCAAGGCGGCGCGCGCTCAGCGGATTGCCTATTACGAATACGTCGCCTCTGGCCCCGGACCGCAGATCGTCGTCATTCAGGATCTCGATGGCCCGGATCGGGGATTCGGCGCGTTCTGGGGTGAAGTGCAAAGCACGGTGCACAAAGCCCTCGGCTGCGTCGGCGTTATTACCGACGGCTGCATCCGCGATATTCCCCAGTGGGCGCCAGGCCTCAACGTTTTGGCGGGCTCCATCGCGCCGAGCCATGCCCACGTGCATCTTGCGGATTTCGGTAAAGAAGTGCGCGTTGCCGGAATGGTGGTGCGCTCGGGCGATCTCATTCATGCGGATCGTCACGGCGCTGTCGTCATCCCGCACGAGCTCGCTGAAAAGGTCCCAGCAGCATGCGAGCTGATGGCGCGAAAAGAAGCAGTCATTCTCGAGATGGCACGCAAGCCGGGCTTCAACGTCGAGATGCTCAAAGAAGCGCTGGCAAAGCAGGACGAAATCCATTGAAACACAAAGTCGTCTGCGTTCAGCCGATCCATCCGGAGGGCATGAAGATCCTGCGCTCGCGGGAGGATCTCGAGATTATCGTGCCTGAAAGCCCGGAGCCGCAATATTGGGAGCAGCATCTCGCCGACGTTGAAGCGATCGTCGTGCGCATTACGCGCATCGAGCGTTGGATGATCGAGAAGGCTCCCCGGCTCAAGCTGATTTCGCGACACGGCGTCGGCGTCGACAACATCGACATCGATGCTGCAACGGAGCGCGCCGTGGTGGTCGCGACCGTCGGACTTGCCAATGCGCCGTCCGTCGTCGAACACACCTTGGCGCTGATGTTTGCACTCGCGAAGCGCCTGCGGGAGTTCGACCGTGCGGTGCGCGCGGGCGACTACATGGTCAAGATGGACCTCGAAGCAATCGATCTCCGTGGACGCACGGTGCTAATCGTCGGCCTCGGGCGCATCGGCAGCCGGGTCGCCGCTGCGTGTAACGCGCTCGGCATGCATTGCATTGGAATTGACCCGGCATTTACTGCTGATCAAATCCGTGCCCTCGGCTGCGAGCCGGCGACCTGCCTGCACGAAGCCTTACCGCGCGCCGACATCGTTACGCTTCACTGTCCGTTACAGGCCGATACTCGCAACCTGATTGGCGCGCGCGAGTTGGCGCTTATGAAGCCCAACGCGTTTCTCATCAATTGCGCGCGTGGCGGAATTGTTGATGAAGCGGCGCTGCTGGCTGCTCTTGAATCAGGCCGCCTCAAAGGCGCTGGACTCGACGTGCAGACGACCGAGCCGCCGCCGCCTGATGATCCATTACTCAAATCAGATCGCGTTATTCTGACGCCTCATTCCGCAGCGACGACGGCAGAAGGCGTCGTGCGGGTGGCGACGACAGTTGCGCAAAACGTCCTCGATTACTTCGATGGCCGGCTTCCGGCCGCTCATATCTTCAACCCCGAGGCGTTGAATCGAGCCTCGCACTGAATTGGACAAATCCATGCGAAAAAATGCGATCAAAAAAATCCTGGCGGAAGGTGGGCGCGTGCTGAACGCATGGTGCTCGATCCCCAGCTCGTATTCGGCGGAAATCATGGCCCATCAGGGCTGGGACAGCGTCACCATCGATCTGCAGCATGGCGCGGTGGATTATCAGGTCGCTTTCACGATGCTGCAGTCCATTTCGACCACCAACGCCGTGCCAATGGCGCGCATTCCGTGGAATGACCCGGCCATCATCATGAAGCTGCTCGATGCCGGTGCTTATGGTCTCATCTGCCCGATGATCAACAGCAAGGCGGAAGCCGAGGCTTTCGTTGGTGCCGCCCGCTACGCGCCACAAGGCTATCGTTCCTTTGGCCCCAATCGCGCGGTGCAGTATGCGGGCGCGGATTACTGGCAGCACGCCAATGAAGAAGTGCTGCTGTTTGCCATGATCGAAACGACAAAGGCGCTCGAAAATCTGGACGAAATTCTCTCGGTGCCGGGCCTTGATGGCGTCTATATCGGCCCGTCGGATCTTTCCTTGTCGATGGGGAAAACGCCGACGCTCGATCCCACTGATCCTGACGTGCTCGCCGCCATGGACACGATCCGCACGCGTGCTCAGGCAAAGGGACTTATCGCCGGCGCGCACACCGATAGCGCAAAGACGGCCCTGAAGCGGTTCAACGAAGGTTTTCAGCTCTGCACGATCTTGAACGACGCGCGTCTACTGGCAATGGCGGCGCAAGCCGCTGTTCGTGAAGCCAAAGGGCAAGCGCAAGCACAGGCGGCGAAGACTTACTGAAGCTTTTCTGAGTCAGATTTACATATAGGCTTCGGCTACTAGGCTTCGGCTACTTCTCGTAGCATTTTCCAAAATTGGGAAGTGCAAAATGCGGTGGGTAGCCGGAGGTTTTTGCCTTTCACGATCGGTACGCCGAGAGAAGCTCGCCTTCTAGGCCAAAGACGTTTTTGGCTCCTCTCGCGGCATAACAACGGTCACCTCAGTTCCAGGATTACGATGCTGGAAACTGACATCCGCGCTCAGCCGATGGGCGAATGATTTAATCAGCCGCATCCCCAACGTCGTGGCACGCTCCGGATCAAAATCGGGAGGCAGGCCAACGCCCTGATCTGACACGCGGACCCGCACATTTTCATTCGGTAGCAAATCCACGTTCACGTAAACGGGAGCCGGCTGTCCATCGGGATAGGCATATTTCAAGCAGTTGGTGACAAGTTCCGAGACGAGCAAAGCAAGCGGGATCGCGCGATCCGTAGCAATGCGGATGCCTTCAGGTCCGTTGCAAATGACGCTCCCGCCATCCAGGTCGGCGCAAACTTCCTTAAGATAAGAGCTTAAATCGAGATCGACGATGCGCTCTGTCTTGTAAAGCCGCTCATGGGCGCGCGCGATCGCCATCACGCGCGCTTGCGCATCCGATAGATGCCGCTTGGTCGCCTCATCCACACTCGCAGCCTGCAATCGCAACATGCTTGCGACAAGCTGCAAACTGTTCTTCACGCGATGATTGGCCTCTTTCAAAAGCGCCTTCTGGTGGGCGATCGCCCCTTTCAGACGCTCTTCTGTATGCCTTTGCTCGATGGCCAACGCGAGCAGATTGGCAATTCCTTGCAAAAAGGCCAAATCCTTGACCTGAAATTCGCCAGGCTCAGGACTGAATACCTCAAGAGCACCGAAGGGCTCTGTCTCCCCATGGAGTGTGACGTTGATTGCGCGCCGGACGCCATGGCTGGCCGGGGCTCCCAACAGCCTGAAAGGACTATCGTACTGTACTTGATTACAGATTACAGAATCACCGGTGAAAACTGCATGTCCGGTTGAGGTGGCAGCGCTCGTGGTTATAACGCTTCCAGTAACATCCTGTTTCCAGCCATAGCCTGCGAGAACCTGAAAGCCGGCATTGTCCGGAAGGCGCCGCGTGATGATCGCGAATGGCGCGCCAAGCCCCTCGGCGGCTGTACGCGCAGCCGCATGAAGTATCTCGTGGAGCGGCTTTCTGCGTAGTGCGAGCATCCCCAGCTCGGCGAGAAGGGTCTGCCGCCTAATGTGGTCGCTTGCCTCAGTAGATCCGGGCTCGTGCACCATACCGAACTCGGTACCGGCCTCCGATACAGGTTTATCCTCGTGCTGTGTCTCCAACACAGTACCTTCACGAATTTCGGACCTCACTTCGTAACCCTAGCGCGGTCTAAGCAGGAATCTCAAGGTGCTAGAAAATGCACCCTGGCAGCGCAAATTTCGGTGAGCCCCAAATCAGTGGCTCAGCTCGTAGCTAACAAAGTGGCTCCAGCAAAAAGGAGCAGGGTGAGCACGACTGTATGATAGCTGCGGTCCGACAATCGCCGATACACCTGCCACCCTGCATTGACCCCGATCAAAGTCGCGGGAGCGGAAATCAGGATCAGCCATCCCAGTTTCACCGTAAAAAACCCGGCAACTGCGAAGGAAATTAGCGCAGTCGTCAAAATGGTGACGTTGAACGCCTGAAAGACACCGCGACTTTCGACTTTAGTCCACCCCCGAAATGCGGCCCAGACGGCCGGAAGGACACCGGAAATCCCGCCGAGACCGCCCAAAAATCCACTGGCTAAGCCGACAACACCATCTGCGGCCCTTCCGCCCCAAGTGCTGCGGAAGGCGGGTTTGAGAAACAACATGGTGCCGGAATAACAGACGAGCACCAATCCCATCACGGCCTTGAAGGTCTGCGGATCGATGCGCGTTAGCAGGCCTGTGCCGAGCGGTACCCCAGCCAACCCTCCAGCAATAAATGGGATCAACTGGCGGACGTTGAGATCGCGCCAGATCCTCGGCAGCGTCTGCATTTGGCTCATGACGGCGCAAACGGTCGCCAGCGGCGCTGCCAGAGTGGGGCCGATAACGTGCAGCCAAAAGGCGTGTGCCGTCAGCGCGAGCCCGAACCCCGTCAGCCCATTCACAAAGCCGCCGACGAACGCGCCGAGCGCGACAAAAAGAATTTCCAGGGTCACTCGGGCGCCCGCCTTAGTCTGTCAGTAAGTCGCCCGGCCGCCGGAAATGTCGAGAACCTGGCCAGTGGTGAACGAGCACTCAGCCGAAGCCGCCCAAGCCACCAGCGCTGCGACCTCCTCAACCGTTACGAGGCGCCCGCGGGGGATCTTGGAGAGCATATAATTGATATGCTCCTCTGTAACCTGATCGAGGATGGCCGTCCGAGCCGCAGCCGGCGCAATGGCGTTCACCGAAATATCGTACGTGGCCACCTCTTTCGCGAGCGACTTCGTAAGGCCGATGAGAGCGGCCTTGGATGCTGAATACGCACTCGCGTTCGGATTTCCTTCCTTGCCCGCAATGGATGCAATGTTAACGACACGGCCGTAATTCTGCGCGATCATTCCCGGCAGGATCGCCTTGCAGCAGAGCCAGGGGCCTTCGAAATTTACCCGCATCGTCATTTGCAGGTCCTCGAGAGAATACTCCCAGACCTTCGCCGTGGGCCCGGCAATGCCGGCATTATTGACGAGAATGTCGATTTTCCCGAACGCAGCGAGCGTCGCATCCCGCGCCGCCTCAACCGCCTGAGGGTCCGTCACATCGCAAGCGATTACCTTTACATCGCCGCCAATCTCATTTGCCGTCTTTTCGGCCAGAGCGATGTCGCGATCCCAAATCGCAACCTTGGCTCCCGATTGAATGAAACGCTCGGTAATTGCGCGCCCAAACCCTTGAGCTCCTCCGGTGACCACAGCAACGCGGCCTTCGAGATCGATTTTATTTGCCATTTGTTTTTCCTTTTCCCCGTTCGTGGAAAGCCAGGTCGTTATTCAGTTTGGAAATCTTTTCTTCAACTCCGCCACTTGTTCCGCCGTCAGCGTACGGATCGGATGCCCGTGTAGCAGTAGAAAAAGCCGCGCTGTCGCCTCCAGTTCCTCAATGGCATCCATGGCTGCCGACAACCCCGAACCTGCCACGACTGGCCCGTGATTTGCCAGCAGTACGGCATGATGCCGATCGGCCAGCTTGCCAACGGCTTCAGCCAGCGTTTTGTCGCCGGGCGGATAATACGGCACCAGGGGCAATTCTCCGATTCGCATGACGTAATAGGCGGTAATCGGAGGCAAGCAGTTCTTGTGGTCGATGCCTTCAAGGCAGCTCACGGCGACGGAATAGGTCGAATGAAGGTGCACGACGGCGCCGGCGTTTGGCCGCGCCTTGTACATGGTGGTGTGAAGAAACGCTTCCTTGGTCGGAGGATCGCCGGAAATCAGCTGTCCCGATGCGTCGAGCCGCGAAAGCCGTGCGGGATCCAATGCCCCCAGCGAAGAGCCAGTTGGCGTCATCAACCAACCGCCATCCTCGAGGCGGATCGAGATGTTGCCGGTCGAGCCGTGCGTCAGCCCGCGATTGAACAGCGAGGCGCCGGCCATACAAATCTGCTCACGCAGCTTCGATTCGGCGCTCATAGCTCAAATCCCACATGCGCAAACGACGTCTCGAACTCGCCTTCATTCCAGCAACTTCCAGGCTTTCAGGAAAAAGTCGGGGCTTCCAAAGTTACCGGATTTCAGGGCGAGCACGAGACCTTGCCCTTCCTTACTTCGTGTCCAGGGCACGCCCGGATCGATTTCAGGGCCGATTTCGAGCGCCTTTATTCCCAGCGCGCCGACGACCGCGCCTGAAGTTTCGCCTCCGGCAACGATCAACCGGCTGAAGCCTGCCTCGACGAGGCCGCGTGCTATCGTTGCCAATTCGCGCTCGATCATCGCGCCGGCTTCCTCGCGTCCGAGCTCAGCTTGCGCCGCGCGAACGTTCTCGGGCTCATCGCTGGAATAGACCAGGATCGGAGTGTCGGGCGTTTGCTGCGAGGCCCATGAAAGGACATCGGCGGCCCCGACCTGCCCCTTGGCCAATGCGAAAGGATCGAGCTTGAACGCTGGCAAGCCCGCAGCTTGTGCCGCGCGAATCTGCCCACGCGTCGCCTCCGAGCAGCTGCCGGCAAGGATGACAGCTCGGCCTTGCGGTGCCTTGATGTGAGTGGCCGGCGGTGACTTCTTCAGCAGGCCCTTGCGTTCGAAGTTGTCTGGCAGCCCCATCGCGACGCCGGAGCCACCCGTGATGAGCGGATGATCCGCCGCCGCCCTCCCCATCTCAACGAGGTGCCTGTCCTGCAGCGCGTCGACAACAACAAAGCGCGTGCCATTACCCGCGGCCTCGGCGAAAGCCTTGCCAATGGCCTCCGCCCCCTGATCCACCACGGAATACGGAACAAGACCGACCTTCAGACGGGTTTGCCGCTGCAGCACGCGCACGAGGTTTGAATCCCGCATGGGCGTCAGCGGGTGATCCTTCATCGGGCTCTCGTGCAGAAGCACATCGCCGACGAACAGATGCCCCAAGTAAACGGTGCGCTTGTTGGCCGGAAATGCGGGGCAAACGAGGGCGATTTCGCCTTTCAGGTGCTCAAGCAGCGCCTCGGCCACCGGCCCAATGTTGCCCTTGTCGGTCGAGTCGAACGTCGAGCAGTACTTGAAGAAGATCTGGCGCGCGCCGGCGGTGCGTAATGCGTCGGCACTTTGGAGCGACCAGCGGACGGCTTCCTCCGCGGGGTTCGTACGGGACTTCAGCGCCACCACGACTGCGTCCGCGCCCTCGAACGAGACGTCCGCGTCCGGCACACCCATCACCTGAATGGTCCGCATGCCGTTGCGGGTGAGCATGAGCGCAAGGTCGGTGGCGCCGGTCAGGTCGTCGGCGATACAGCCCAGAAGCACGGGATGAAACTCCTGCGGATGGTTTGTCTTTGCAGGTATAGCCTAGTGCGCGTGGAAGAAAAAACTCCCTGTTCCATGCGGTTGCGCAGGGCGGCAATGCGCTGCGCTCCGGGCGAGCAGATCTGAGTCTACCCACCCAAGCGATACCACAGCGAGGAACCGCCCTGATTGGAAGGCCATTTAGTCATCGCAGCCCAGCGAACTGGTTCTTTAGGAGAAAAACAAATGACGGCGGTCCTCGTGCTCTACTACTCCTCGTACGGTCACATCGAGCAGTTGGCCTACGCCGAGGCCGAGGGCGCCCGCGAAGCCGGCGCCGATGTCACCGTGAAGCGCGTGCCTGAGCTTGTGCCAGAGGAGGTCGCGAAAAAGGCTGGCTACAAGCTCGATCAGCCGGCTCCAATCGCCAAGGTGGCGGAGCTGCCCAATTACGATGCGATCATCTTCGGCACGCCGACACGCTTCGGGAACATGACATCCCAAATGAAAAACTTCCTCGATCAAGCGGGCTCGCTTTGGGCCTCTGGCGCGCTGGTCGGCAAGGTCGCATCGGTTTTCACGTCATCGAACACGCAGCACGGCGGGCAGGAGTCGACGATCCTCACCTTTCACCCGGTTCTCCTGCATCTTGGAATGGTGATCGTGGGATTGCCATATGCCTTCCAGGGCCAAACGACCATGGCCGAGATTGCTGGCAACTCGCCTTATGGCGCATCCACGATTGCAGGCGCTGATGGCAGCCGGCAGCCGAGCCAAATCGAGCTGGAAGGCGCTCGTTATCAGGGCCGTCATGTTGCGCAATTGGCAGCCAAGCTCGCCGGCTGATGCCGCGATGGGCCAACGGCGCTAGCGGTTACGAACGTTGACGTTCACGGTCTGCGGTTTTCCGGAGGTCGCACCTGAGGCGTCCGTCACGATGACGTCGAAGCCGGCACGCTCTCCCGGTGAGCCGTCATGGCGGAAAATGACCTTGTTGGCTTCGAGGTCAGCTTGAGTGAATGTCTCGATGGCTGCTCCCGGCGCGTCCGCCATGGCAACGTGACCGTTGACGGCATTCGACACGGTAAACGTCAGATCCTTGGCCTCGTCGTCAGGATCGATGGCCGTCAGATCCTCCAGCGTAATGACGACGGAGCGACCGCGGTAAACTGTCAGGTCTAGATCGCCACCGATGACGGGGGGTACGTTGCGCACCTCGGCGGCCAAACTACCGCCCTCCTCCATGGCGAGTTGGCCGTACTGGACATTGCCGCTGACCTCACCGGTGCTCCGAATGTTGATCAGGTTGCGGACGACGACATTGCCCTGGAGCACGCCCGAGATGTCCGCGTTGTCAGCCCTCGCCCTGCCCTGGAAGCTGCCGCCTTCGTGAATGTGAACCGCCTCGGCGGAAAGTTCGCCGTGAACGCGACCATAAATCTCTGCTCGGCGGCAATTACGGATTTTGCCAGTAATGAACGTGTCTTCACTGACAATAAGAACGCCCTTGTTCGAATCCACTGTCCGTCCCCCCATAACTCTTGGCCCGTCTAGGGCACAATTCCGGCAGGACTGAGACTGCCTCCATGCCGACAACTGAGGATCGCCTACTTCACGAGAGCCAAGACTTCGCGAAACCGGGGGTGATCGCAAGTCCTTAACCATTCGAATATGACCATCTCCGTCGTCACCACCTCGGCCCCGTGTCGTTCCGCGCGACGCAGTGCGGCCTCACGGTTCTCAGGCGTGCGGGAGCCAACGGCATCCCGAACGAGGCGCACCGCAAATCCCTTGCCGAGCATCCCAAGGACGGTCTGGAGCACGCACACGTGCGTCTCGCAACCGGCGACGACCACATTCCGCCGATCGGGCGGGAGAAAGCCATCCCAGCCTGGCTCCGCAGTGGCATCGAAGTAGTTCTTGGCAAGCGTCGCCTCGGAAAACGAGACCAGCTCATCAAGGTTGTTTCCGAGGCCGGCTGGGTTCTGTTCTGTCGCGCGAATGGGGATGTCGAGCAGCTTGGCGGCCTTCGCCAGACGCACGGCGTTGGCAATCGCTGCTTCCGCCCCGCTGATGGTTGGCATCAGGCGGGCCTGGAAGTCGATGAGCAGCAGCACGCTGTTTTCCGGGGTAAACGTCATTTCCGCGTCCTCGAGTGGCGGGGCACAGCGTTTCCAGACTATCATCACTTTTAAAACAAGAACGTCCTCGGCGAAGGAGGAGGATTGTTCATGCTGATGTCGGCTGCGGATTATCGCGAAAGCCTGCGCCGCTATAAGCCGCGGGTGTTCGTGAATGGCGAGCGAATTGAGAGCGTCGCCGACGAGCCGCGCCTCGCACCGGGCATCAACGCCATCGGAATCACGTACGATTTCGCCCTCCAAGAGCAGCACAAGCCGCTGATGCTTGCCCGGCAAGGTACGTCTGGCAAAATCGTCAACCGCATGCTGCACATCGACGAGACCTCGCAGGACTTGCTCTACAAGCTGGAAGCAGTCCGGCTGGTCTGCCGCGAGTCCGGCTGTGCCATGCGGTATCTCAGCCATGATGCCCTGAATGCCGTTTTCCAGGCGACCAAACGGACTGATCTCAACCACGGCACGGACTATCACCAGCGCTTCCTCGCCTACCTGCATCGTGTGCAGGACGAGGATTTGACAATTGCCGTCGCCATGACGGACGCGAAGGGCGATCGCTCCAAGCGCCCTAGCGCGCAAAGCAATCCAGACGTTTACGTGCACATCAAGGAGCGGCGGCCGGACGGCATCGTCATTCGCGGCACCAAGGCGATCGTGACGGCGGCGCCCTATGTGCACGAATTCCTGGTCATGCCCTGCCGGACCATGACCGCGGAGGATCGGGAGTTTGCCGTCTGCTGTGCAGTGCCGGTCGATGCCGAGGGCGTGACCATTGTGGCCCGCCCGGCCGGGCGCCCGGGCGAAAGCGCAGCGAAATTCTCGGCCAAGTACGGGCAATCGACCGGCGTAGTAATCTTCGACGACGTGTTGGTGCCATGGGATCGCGTGTTCCTGGCAGGCGAGAATGAAGAAGGCGGCTTCCTCACGACGTCTTATGCCACCCACCATCGCCATTCCTGCATCGCTGCGCGAGCTGGCTTCGGCGATCTTTTGATTGGAGCCGGCGCGCTGATGATCGAGGCGAACGGTCTCGACCCGGAACGGCATAGCCATATCCGCGAAGCGATGGTGGAGCTCATCACCATCACGGAAGGCTTTTTCGCGTGCGGTGTTGCCGCGTCCGTTTACGGCATAAAAGATCCGGCGGGCTCGATTATGCCGGACCCCGTGTTCTCCAACATCGGAAAGCTGCTCCTGGCGACCAAGATTTACGACATGCACCGGCTGGCGCATTACGTGTCCGGCGGTCTTGTGGTGGCGCTGCCCGGCCCCGACGAAGACCACAACCCCGAGACCCGAGCCTCACTCACCGCAGTGCTCGCCGGCCGGCCAGACATTCCGGCAGAAGCCCGGCTGGAGGTTGCCCGACTCGTCGAAGATCTGACGGCATCCTATCAGAGCGGCTGGTACTCGCTCATCTCGCTTCACGGCGGCGGGTCGCCCGAGGCCATGAAGCGTGAGATCTGGCGCAACTACCCGCTCATGGAAAAACGTGAGCTGATCGAACGATTGCTCGACCGCGGCGTGCTCGATGTCGGCCAACGGGTCTCGAAACAGCCGGGCCGCTGCTGCGTGACAGGCTGCGAAGTGCCGGAAATTCCGAAGGCCGCGGAATAATCGCGCAAGCGTGCGTTGGGTCCGCAGGTTGGACTTTAGCTCCGCTCACGCGGATTGTACGCGTGGCGCTGGCGCCATTCGGACATGAAGTAGGCGAGGCTGTCGTCGATCTGATCGGGCAGAACGATGCGCACCGTTACGAGCTGATCGCCCACGGTGCCGGTCGTCGAATTGCGCACCCCTTTGCCGCGTAGGCGGAAGACGCGGCCTGAGCTGGTGCCCTTGGGGATCGTGAGCTGCACTCGACCGCTGATAGTCGGCACTTCCACCTTCGCCCCCAGGACCGCCTCGTCGATGGTGATCGGCAAATCGAGCGTGATGTCGTCGCCCACGCGCTTGAATTGCGGGTGCGGGCGCACCTTGATCTCGACCAGCGCATCGCCCGGCTCGCCGCCGCGGAAACCGGGGCCGCCCTTGCCCTTGAGCCGCAGCACCTGCCCATCCGTGACACCTTCGGGAACGGTCAGGTCCAGGATCCCACCGTCCGGCATGGTCACGCGCTTGCGGGCACCATGCACCGCCTCGAGGAAATCGATCTCGAGGGTATAGCGAACATCGCTTCCGCGAATGCCCCCGGCGAAACGGCTTCCCCGGGCACCGCGCATTCCGCCGAAGATCTCGGCGAAGATGTCGGAAAAGCCGACGTCCTCGAACTCCGGCGGCGGACCACCCGGCCTCGCACTCCGCCAACCAAACGGCCCGGCGCCCGCGCCTTGCTGTTGGTACTGATAAGCACGGCGCGGCTCGCCAGAGGCATCAATCTCCCCTCGGTCGTAGCGCCTCCGCTTCTCGGGGTCGCTCAGCAGCTCGTAAGCCGCGGAGACCTTCTTGAAGCGCTCGACAGCCGCCTTGTCACCCGGATTGAGGTCCGGGTGTAGCTCCTTCGCCAGCTTGCGAAACGCGCGGCGGATCTCGTCATCAGAGGCGTTCCTGGGGACGCCGAGGAGCGCGTAGGGATCTTCTGCCATGGCTCACAAGACTAGCGCTGGTCTCATGTCATCTCGCAAGAGCTTAGCACCTTTCGGCCAGGACCGCGCAGATGCCTGCGGAATAATCCGGCCATCAGGTTGTAAAGCGCACCTCCCCGGGCATATCGAGCAGCGACGCGAGGGCCTCGAAACGCCGCCGCAGCCTCTCCCCATCGAGATTGGCATAGGCTGACGGGATTTCGAGAACAAGGCTATTGCCATCGTAACCGATCGGCGTGTGCGGGATGATGCCCGGCCTGCCGACAGACAGCATATGCGCCGTTCTTAGGGCAGCTCCCAAGACGCGCGCGCGCCGCAGGGAGCGTTTGTCCAACTGCTTCTTTATACGCGACGACAGCTCGTCGGGGGTGGCTCCGCCTCCGCCGACATGGCGGAAATAGATCGACATGGCCAGAAAGAAGCGGCCGGGATGATCGATGCCCGCCAGCGCCGAATGAGCAATCAGGTTGAGGCTCTGCTCGCCGCGGTAGTCGGGATGCGCGCGCCAGCCCACGTCTGAGATCAGACAAGCGGCATGACGCAGCCGGCGCTCTTCCGGTGTTTCGGTCGGACCGGGCGCGGAGAAGATGGCATCGGTCCACTTGGCGAGCTCATAGCCGTGCTCCGCCGATCGCGAGCGCAGCCGTGCAAGATCATCACAAAAGCTGAGCAGTGGATCCTTCAGGCGCTCCTCCTCCGGCAGAGTGTCATAGAGCAGACCTTCGCGGATGCCGAACACCGAGAAGACGACCTTCTCGGGCCGCAATCGCTTCAGCAAACGCTCCATGACCAGCGCCCCGAGCGGCAGGACTTCACGCCGCGCTCGTGCGATGGCGTCCAGACCCTTCAGCTTCTTCCCGCGCCGCAGCTCCTCGCAAAACTCAAGCGCATCATCCGACGGGATGGCGTAGCCCTGCATCACCCGGAGCGGATAGTCAGTCTCCTCCATATGCACGCGAGCAAGCGCACGCCAGGTGCCACCGACGGCATAAAAGATGCGGCCGGGCATTTCGCCGATCCACGGGTGGCGAGCGATGTGCTCGTCCACCAGCGCCAGCGCCTCATCCATTTGATTGCCCGTCAGGTCGATCAATCGCAGCCCGCCAAGCGGCAGCGTCGCAGCATTGCGAAACGTTGTGCCGAAAATGTCGATGAGCTCCAGGCTGCCGCCGCCAAGGTCCCCGGCCACGCCGTCGATCGCGCCGAAGCCCATCAGGACCCCTTCCGCGGCCAGCTCTGCCTCGCGGGCACCAGAAAGCACCTCGATCGCCGTGCCGCACGCGACCTCGGCCCTGGTGATAAAGTCTGGGCCGTCGGCGGCTTCGCGCACCGCTGCCGTTGCCACGGCACGCAGCTTTCGAACACCAAGGACGTCCGCGACAGCACGGAAGCGTCGCAAAGCCGCAAGCGCACGCTCGACCGCTGCCTCACCAAGCACACCCGTGGTCGCCACGGACCGGCCGAGGCCGCAGAGCACCTTCTCGTTGAAAATCGGTGTCGGCGCGCGGACAGCGCCCTCGTAAACAACGAGACGCACCGAGTTCGAGCCTATGTCGATGACGCCGACAGGCTCCAGCGCGCCCGTCCGCGTCTGGCTCGCGAGACCAAGCCTTTCCATACCGCCCTGCTGCCTCAATCCCTAAGGGTGAGCCTCACCCGCGGCGGCATGCTTTCCTTGAGCGCCTGTCCGCGACCCGAAAGGCTCGGGTTGGTCATGAAATAATGGTGCGCGTTGAATGGTTCCTCGCCCGGTCCGGGCTTGATCCTCACTGAAGACCCGTCCGGCATGATCTGCCAGCTCTGCTGGTTGTCCTTCAGATTGGCCAGCATGATCTGGCCGAGGATCTGCTCGTGCACGGTCGGATTTTTGATCGGCACCATCACCTCGACTCGGCGGTCGAGATTTCGCGGCATCATGTCGGCCGAGCTGATGTAAACGGCCGCCTCCGGCGAGGGCAGCGGATGCCCACGGCTGAAGCAATAAATGCGCGAATGCTCTAGAAAACGGCCCACCAGGCTTTTCACGCGAATGTTCTCCGATAGGCCGGGAATGCCGGGCCGCAAACAGCAGATGCCACGCACGACAAGATCGATCTCCACGCCGGCCTGACTTGCCTCGTAGAGCGAGGCGATGATCTGTGGGTCGACCAGTGCATTCATCTTGGCCCAAATGGCTGCCGGTCGCCCGGCCTTGGCGTGTGCGATTTCCTCGCGAATGTGCTCGAGAATGCGCGCGCGAATGCCATGCGGACTCGCTGCGATCACCTCAAGGTCCTGCGGCTTACCGTAGCCAGTCACGAAATTGAATATGCGCGCAACGTCGCGCCCGATCGCCTTGTCGGCGGTGAAGAACGAAAGGTCCGTGTAAACGCGCGCCGTCTGAGGATGATAATTGCCTGTGCCGATATGGCAGTAGGTGGCAATGTCATTACCTTCACGGCGCACGACAAGGCCAAGCTTGGCGTGCGTCTTCAGCTCCATGAAGCCGTAGACAACGTGGACGCCCGCCTTTTCCATGTCGCGCGCCAAATTGATGTTTGTCGACTCATCGAAGCGGGCCTTGATCTCGACGACCGCCGTAACCGACTTTCCGGCGTCAGCGGCTTCCTTCAACGCTTCGACAATCGGGCTCTTGTTCCTCAGCGTGCGATAGAGCGTCCACTTAATGGCCATCACATTGGGATCAGCGACGGCCTGGCGGAGATATTGCAGCACCACATCGAAGGATTCGTAGGGATGATGGACCACGAAATCCTTCGCGCGTATGGCGGCAAAAACGTCTCCGTTGAATTCGCGAATGCGATCAGGAAAGCGGATGTTGAACGGCTTGAAGAGAAGATCGGGCCGGTCGACAATAATGAGCTGGGCGGTATCAGCAAGGCCGAGCAGACCTTCCTTGACGAAAATGGCCTCTTTCGAAACTTCCAATTCGCGCACAACAAATTGGCGCAATTCCTCTGGCATTTCTGCGTCGATCTCGAGCCGAATGACGTTGCCGCGCCTACGCCGCTTCAGCTGGGTTTCGAAGGCCCGCGTTAAATCCTCCGCTTCCTCCTGGAACTCGATATCGCTGTCCCTCAGCACACGGAATGCCCCCTGCCCCGTGATTGTGAACGAGGGATAAAGCTCATCGAGGTACAGCCCGATGACGTTTTCGATCCGCATGAAGCGGATCGCCTTCGGGTCGTCCGGATCAGCGGGCAGCCGGATGAAACGGTCGAGTTGAGACGGGATGGGGATGAGCCCCTTCATCACCTTCCCGTCCTGGTGAAGCATCTTCACCGCCAGGGTCAGCGCCTGGTTTTGGATGAACGGGAAGGGATGCGCCGGGTCGACGTTCATCGGCGTCAGGATGGGAAAGAGCCGGTTCATGAACTCGTCGTCGAGCCACACCTTCTCATGCGGCCTAAGATCCTTGGGCTCGACGATATGAATGCCGGCTTCGGCCAGCTCGGCGCGCAGCCTCCGCCAGCAGGCCTGCTTCTCGGCCACCAGCTCCCTCGCGAACTGGTTGATCTGTTCAAGTTGCTGCTTCGGCGTCAGCCCATCGACGCTGAGTGTGGCGACCCCTGCCGCGACCTGCCCATAAAGCCCCGCGGCGCGCACCATGTAGAACTCATCGAGATTGGAGGCCGAAATCGACAAGAAGCGCAGGCGCTCCAGCAACGGATGGCGGCGGTTCATCGCCTCTTCGAGAACACGCCTGTTGAATTGCAGCCAGGAAAGCTCGCGATTGTAGAAGCGGGCCGCGCCCTTGGGCGGCTCTGGAAATTCGGTTCTTGGATCAATGGGCCTTTCGACAGCAGTCATCTTGAGCTCCTGGCGCGACCGCGGCGGCGCAATCCGGGAAGCGAATATGATACAGCCAATCCGTTACGAGGCGATGATGGCAGAACTCGCGACGGCGGAGTCTATTGAGCGTCATTCGGCCAAAGACGGGCCAACACCTCAGCCACGAGCGCCCGGGTCACCTTTCGGCGGCTGGCCAGTGCGAGCCGGTCGATTTCCTCTACTGCGCGTGCGGCGGCTTCAGCGGATCGCTCGATCCTGAGAGCAAGATAGGAAATAACGTGCGGTTCGACCACAAGCTGCCGATCAGCAAATAGTTTTACCAGCAAAGCGCGAAGCAGCACCTCATCTGGAGTGGCAATGCTCAGCACCGGCACGGCCCTCAATCGGGACCGCAAATCCGGCAGCGCGATGTCAAGTTCACCCGGCGCTTGGCGGCTGGTCAACAGCACGGACAGCCGATGCTCCACCGCCATGTTCAGAATGTGAAAGAGCGTCCGTTGATCGGCGATGCCCCGATCGATGTCCTCAACCGCGATGGCCTTCCGCTCGCTGAACTGAGAAACGGCCTCTTCGCTCAGCTCGGCGGCCGGAACGACGAAGGCCCCCGATCGGGTTCGCCAGACGTTGACGAGATGACTCTTGCCCGCCCCCGCCGGGCCGACCACCGCCATGGCGCGGTGCGGCCATTCTGGCCAGCGATCGATGGCGAGCACGGCGGCTTCATTGCATGCGCTGACCAGAAAATCTTCCGCGCCGTCTGCCACGCGATGTGGAAGTTCCAGTGTCAGCTGCTCGGGTGTCCCGCTCATGGCCCTTTCTCGACCGGCTGCTCCAGTTCTGCCGAAGCCACTGCGCTCCGGCCCTTGTAAATGGAGCTCGACAGGTAAACCTCGAGTGCGAAGCGCACCAGCACTGCGATAGCCGCGGCCATCGGAACAGCGACAAGAACGCCGACGAAACCGAAGAGGTAAGCGAAAACGAATAGGGCAAAGATGAGCCAGACCGGATGAAGCCCCACCTTGGGTCCGACGATCCGCGGCGAAAGCAAGCTGGAATCGAGCGCCTGACCAATTCCAAAGACGGCGATGACCTTCAGCAGCGGCAACGTCTGCGGCCAGTATTCGATGAGGGCCATCGTCGACGCCGTGATGAGACCCAGCGTGAACCCGACGAACGGAATGAACGAGAGGAAGCCGGCGCCGAGGCCGATCACAAGGCCATACGGAATGTCAGCCCACGTTAGGCCTAACGCATAAAGGGTACCCAATATGAGGCACACGAGACCCTGGCCGCGAATGAAGGCTGAAACAGCCGCATTGATCTCCTGAGCGAGCCTGCGGATGGTTGGGGCGTGATCACGCGGAAGCCAGCTGTCGATCTTCTCCAGCATCGGGTGCCAGTCGACGAGCAGGTAGAAGACAACAACAGGTGTGATCAGCAGCAGTGAGGCGAAGCTGACAAGCGCGCGTCCCTGGGACCAAACCGACTGAGCCACGAAACCGACCACGCTCGCCCAGTTTCGCGATAATTCTGCCACCGCACTGTCGAGCCATACCTGGAAGTCGATGAAACGGCTGCCGAGACGTTCGCGCGCGGAAGCCTCGATCACCCCTCGCAAGCGCTCGAGCTCCGTTGGCAGAGCGTCGACGAATTCCTTGAGCTGGTTGACCACGATCGGTGCTATGAAAACGACTGCCGCAGCCAGCACCAAGATCAAGATGACCACGACGATGGCCGAGGCCCAAACGCGCGGCAGGCCGAGCGCCCCAAGCCTGTCCGCCAACGGATTGAGCGCGTAGGCAATCACCAGGCCCGCCACGAATGGCAAAAGCACGGCGCGGAGCACCAGCGCTGCGAGGATCAGCAGGATCAGCGCGGAAAGCCAGAACAGCACCTGCCGTTCCACGTGCATGACGCTTCCTCAGCATAAATGGCCGGCGCTGGCTCGGCCGCCGTGCCAGTGCTTAGGCGCAAGGAGTGAACTTTGGCTCAGAGTGCAAACACAGAGGACGGATTTCAAGCGCCGGACCCGTCCGACTTGTAGCCGGCCATGTGCGCAAGCCATGCGCGCATGTAGGCGATGAGCGACGCCAGCGTGGAGAAGGCGACGATCCACACCAGGACGAAGCGGAGATCGCCAATTCCCAGGTTAAAGCCCTCATCCGCCAGGACCGCGGCCGCGAGCACGATCTGCGCCACGGTGTTCAACTTGCTGACAGCGAGCGGCTTGATGTGAACCGGGTTGTCGAGCAGCCACGAGAGCACGACGGCCATCACGATAAGGATGTCGCGCGAGACAACCGCGATCACGAGCCAGGAGGGTAACTCCTTCAACACACCCAGCGCGATGAATATCGACACCACCAGCATCTTGTCCGCCAGCGGGTCGAGGTAGGCGCCAAGTTCGGTCTGCCAGTTGAAGCGCTTTGCAAGAAACCCGTCGATGGCGTCGCTGACGCCAGCAATCACGAACAGCACGAATGCAGCCTGAGTGCGGCCGGAGACAAGCAACCAGAACACGACGGGCACGAGGATAGCCCGTCCGAGAGTGATGAAATTGGGTATGCTCAATGCGGAACCCGGTGTGGTGTCGGACAGGGTAATTATAAAGTCTTGCAGAAGAGAGCGTGCCGAGGCCTCCCGATTTCACGCTCTGTGGCTGAACGAGCACATTTCAACTATAATCACAAGGCAGGGCTGATCAGCAATGCACCACCGAGTTGCCGCACGTCGAAGCCCTGCTTCGCAAGAACTGATGCGAGGGCCTGGTCTCCGCCAGGATAGTAAGCCACGAGCTCGGCGGAACGGGCGGTGAGGCCGCCGACTTCCATTCCCTCCATTCCAGGTAAGCGCGAGAGCCAGCCATAGAGCTGCTGCCACTGCTGCATGTTGCGGAATTCGACGATCAAATGCACCTGCTCTGCCCCCGCGCCGTAGCCGCCTCGCGCCTGCGAGGTGCTGGCGACCTTCGTCTCCTTCCAACGCCCTTCGATGATTCCGAGCGATATGACGGCCGCCGTCTCACCCGTGTAGGCGACGTCGTCGAGGCTCAGCCGGTAAGAGCGGTTGAGCACGAACGCGCCAACGGCATCACGGCCGGCAAGAGAGACATTGAGGCGTTGCTTGGCAAGATCTGGCTGGGCAACAGCAAGGACGACAAGGCTTGAACCGTATATCTCCTTCAGAGTGGAAAGGGCCGTTCCGTCACCGTTGATGAGCTTCTGGATGACGTCTCCGGTGAGCTCAGGCTTGACGTCCGCCAGCTTCACTGGCGTGAGCGCGTACTTGAGGTCGAGGCCTGCCCAGACCTCTTTCCACATCTGGCTTCCACGAGGGGCGGATAGGGACGCCGGCTCTGGCCCTTTCCCCGGCTGAGGCGGAACGTAGACGGGAACGATGACGATTTGGGGAGCCTGCTCATCCGTGAACGGCACGCCTTCGCGCGTGAGAAGATTGCGCACCGCGTCCGGCTGGAAGGAGAAATCCAGGGTGGCGACGTACTGGGTCGCCGAAGTGCGCTCATCCCGCACGACAACTCCGTCGAGAAACTCCGTGGCTTTGACGCTCTTCAGGCGGGAGAGCTGGTCGTAGGCCGTTACAGGAACAAGTCGTTTCAGGAGCGACCGGAAGGCAGCCTGCTGCCCCTCTGCAAGCGCCTTCTGCTTGGCCGTGACGGCATCCGCTGCCACAGCATCCACAGGATAGTTCGCGACCGTGTAAGGTTCATCACCCTCGGCCCGAGCAGGCACGGCCAACGCAATGCAAGAGGCCAGTGCCGCGAGGAGCACCGCCACGAGAGCACCGACGCGGTTCTCATCGAGCAAGCTCACGAACCCCACCCTCCTTCAGTCCGTTCACCGTACACGCAAGTTGCTCGCAATAGGGGAAGTCTGCTAGACGCCCCCTCAATCTCGCGGGGAGCAATGGGGCCAAAATGGGGTCCGGTCAATGCCCCTGCCGCCAAGATCAGGCTACGCCGGCGCGCCGGCGGGCGCCATGTGAAGGACACGATGAGCGAACCAAGCCAGAAAACGCCGATCACGTACCGCGACGCCGGTGTCGACATTGACGCTGGCAATGCGCTGGTCGAGGCGATTAAGCCGCTTGCGAAGGCGACCCGGAGGTTGGGTGCCGACGCGGACCTCGGCGGGTTCGGCGCGCTGTTCGACCTGAAGCGTGCCGGTTTCCGCGACCCGCTGTTAGTCGCCAGCACCGACGGCGTTGGCACCAAGCTCAAGATCGCCATCGAGACCGGTCGGCACGAGACCATCGGCATCGATCTCGTCGCCATGTGCGTGAACGATCTTCTGGCCCAGGGTGCCGAGCCGCTGTTCTTCCTTGATTACTTTGCATGCGGGAAGCTTGACGTCCCAGCGGCGCGGACCGTGATCGCCGGCATCGCAGAGGGCTGCCGGCAGGCCGGATGCGCGCTGATCGGCGGCGAGACGGCCGAGATGCCCGGCATGTATGCGGCCAAGGATTACGACCTCGCCGGCTTCGCTGTCGGAGCGGTAGAACGCGATGAGTTGCTGCCGCGCAAGGACATCGTGGTCGGCGACGTGCTCATCGGTCTCGCATCGTCGGGGCCCCACTCGAACGGATATTCACTGATCCGCCGCCTCGTCGCAGAGGCGAAGCTCGACTGGAGCGCACCGGCACCTTTTGCTGCCGGTCAGTCCGTAGCCGAGGCGCTGCTCACCCCCACCCGGATCTACGTCAGACAGGTGCTGTCGGGCATGCGCGAAGTCGGCGGCGTGAAGGCGATCGCTCACATCACCGGCGGTGGCTTGGTCGAGAACCTGCCGCGGGTCCTGCCTCAAGGCATCGCCGCCGCGATCGACCTGCCGAGTTGGAAATCACCCGCCGTCTTCGGCTGGCTCTCGCAGGTGGGTCGGCTGGACACTACCGAGCTGCTCCGCACCTTCAATGCCGGTATCGGCCTCGTGCTGGTGGCCGAGCGCACCAAGGCCGACGCGCTCATGGCGCATCTCAAAGCTCAAGGCGAGAGCCCTCACGTCATCGGTGAGCTTGTCCCGGGAAGCGGGGAAAAGACTCAAGCCAAAGGGAGCGGTACAGCGGAAGCCGTGCGCTTCTCCGGCGAACTGACCTTCGCGGATATAATTAATTAAGTGGGCGTCAGCATGGACAAAAAGCGAGTCGGCATCCTCATCTCCGGCCGCGGCTCCAACATGATGTCGCTCGTGGAGGCCGCACGCGATCCGATATACCCCGCCGAAATTGTAACAGTCATTTCCAACCGGCCAGAAGCCCCGGGGCTCACCTGGGCAGCCGGCCAAGGGCTGGAAGTAAAGGCCATCGATCACAAGGCCTTCCCCTCACGCGAAGATTTCGAACACGCCTTGCACGAAGCGCTGACGGCGGCCGGTGTGGACCTCGTCTGTTGCGCGGGCTTCATGCGGCTCATGACGGCGGGGTTTGTCGAGAAGTGGCGCGGCCGCATGCTCAACATCCACCCCTCCCTGCTCCCCGCATTCAAAGGACTCAATGCACAGGCCCAAGCGCTTGCCGCAGGGGTGAAAATTGCCGGGTGCACGGTTCATTTCGTCGAGCCGGAAATGGACTCAGGACCTATCGTGGCCCAAGCCGCCGTGCCAGTCATCGAGGGCGACACACCTGACAGCCTGGCCGCCCGCATACTGGCCGCCGAACACGAGTTGTATCCGCACGCACTACGCCTTGTCGCATCGGGTGTTGCGCAACTCGTGGATGGACGCGTCGCTTTTAAGGATACGGTTAACCAGACCACCCAGCTCTTCTCGCCACCGCTGTAATCTGCGGGTAACAGCGCACGTACACCCAGCGCGCTATTGTGTAGCGGGATAGTTGCGAAAACTAGACCGTATGGAGAGCTGGTGGTACGACGCAAGAGCATCTCCGGCCCGGCATTTGCATCACATCAATGCCGTCCCCACCCGGATGATGTACAGAACTAATGGTCGCCAGAACCGATTCGGTCGCATCAGCATCCACATCGTAACGCGTTCGGATGACCAGTTTCTTGGAGTGACCCCGACCATGAGCGCACCTACGCCCTCCTACGTTCAACAGCTGGGTGAGCAGAGCTCCATCTGGTTCAAGTTGACTCCTCTGCTCAAGGGCGACCCCGACAACCCCATGCGCACGCTGATGCAAATGGCGGAGCGCTACGGCGACGTCATCGCCGTTAATATGGCGGACCAGAGAGTTGTTCTTTTAACTCAACCAGATCACTTCAAGCACGTCTTAGTAACTAACGCCGACAGATACACGAAATACTTCGATGGACTTAAGCCGATCTTCGGCAAGTCCATGATTACAGTTGACGGACAACTTTGGCAGAAGATCCGGGCGCCGCAGCAGCCGGCTTTTCACCCGGACATGTTTGCCGAATACATTCCCTACTTCCTCGCCGCCATCCGTACCAAGATGGAGAACTGGCGTCAGCTGGCGCGTTCGGGCGAGACCATCGAAATGGTCGAGCAGACCTGGACCCTTGCGGCGGACATGATCTGCAAGGCGTTGTTCGACCGCGACATGCCGTTCAACCCGCACTTCGTCTTCAAATGCGTGAAGACGTACACCGACGTCATGAACCACAAGGCCATCCGCCTGAAGAAAGTCGCGGGGGCCGAGTTCGAGATCACGGAAGAGGATGCCGCCAAGGCGGTCGAGGTGTGGGGCGGCGTGCCCGACATCGTGATGGCGACCAATCCGAGGGAGCATCGCGAGCGCACCCTCTTCACCATGCTGCAGGCAGCCGTCGCCGATCCGAATATCCCTGAGTTCGACCACCAGCAGGCGGTCGACGAGATGAAGCAATATCTGTGGGCTGGCACCGAAACGACGGCTTTGACGCTGGCCTGGGCGCTTTATCTCACTTCGAAGCACCCGGAGGCGGCAGAGCGCATCCGCCGCGAGGGCGAGACCACGTATGGGGACCGCGATCCAACGGCAGCGGATTACTCCGCGCTGGCCTACACGCGCGCGGTCATTCAGGAGACGATGCGGCTTTACCCACCTGTCTGGGCCCTCATCCGCGTCGCCGCTCAACCCGATGAAATCGACGGCCGCGAGATCCGGCCTGGCGACCGCGTCGTGATGTTTGCCTACGGCGTGCACCACAGCCCGAAGTACTGGGACGAGCCCGAGGAGTTCCGGCCCGAGCGCTGGATGGGCGACGCCGCGAAGAAGCGGGCGAAGTACAGCTATCTGCCCTTTGGTGCCGGCAAGCGCTCCTGCATCGGCGGCGCCATGAGCCAGGTCGAGAACACCCTGGCCCTGTCGATCCTGCTCCGCCGCTTCCGGCCCGAGTACGTCGGCAAGGAGCCGCCGGGCATCAATGCGACCGTCACGCTCACACCGAAAGGCGGGCTGCCGTTCCGCATCCGTGAGCTGAGCTGATCAAAGAAAAGAGAAAGGCCGCACCCTGGAAAGGTGACGGCCCCTCATGAGCTGCAGGGCGGGTATAACCCCGCCCTCCTCCACTCCCATGCAGCTCACTTCTTCGCGCAGGCTTCGAGCTGCTGGTTGCGCAGCTGCGCCTGCTTTTTCCAGACATCCGGTGCCACGCTGCGGCACCAGCTCAGATGGGCTTCGAGATCCAGGCTCCACTCGGGGCCCTTGAAGCCGCACTTACGCTGCTCATTCTCTTGCTGCTGCTTCAGCGCGGTCTTGGCGTACCAGTCGCAATTGGCCTGCGCTGACACGTGAGGCGCCAGCATCACCGTACCGAGCATCGCAGCTCCCACTGTTGCAGCACAGATCCGAAGCATCTCTAAGTTCTCCCCTGTCCACCGTTTCCCCGAGCCGATGACCGGGATGACCTTGCTTGCAAGCTAGCCCTGGTGGCATGAACCAGTGCTGAACGCGCGGCGATCATTCCGCCGGGGTGCGGATTTCATCGACCGTCGAGCACTACGACAGGCCTGCAGGTGCGCCAAGCCTGCAGGAAGGGAGCTGCTTGCGACGCGCAAAGATCGGGTTCGAGCAGCAACAGGTGGCAGGGGGCGGATGACAGCAACGGCTCGCAAGGGCGGGGATGTTCAGCCGGGGGGCATGAAGGCCGCTACCCACATTCTCGAAACGGTCTTCGGCTACAAACAGTTTCGCTCCCATCAGGCCGCCATCATCGAAACGCTCATCGAGGGCCGCGATGCCTTCGTTCTGATGCCGACGGGCGGCGGCAAATCACTCTGCTACCAGATCCCGGCTTTAGTCCGTGTAGGGACGGGCATAGTCGTCTCTCCACTGATCGCGCTCATGCAGGATCAGGTAAGCGCACTTCAACAGCTTGGCGTCCGCGCAGCGTTTCTCAATTCCACGCTGGATCGGTGCGAGCAGGACGCCATCGAATGGCAGCTGACAACCGGCCAGCTCGATCTGCTTTACGTTGCCCCCGAGCGCCTCCTGCAGGAGCGCACACTCGACCTGCTCGGGCGTAGTCGGATCGCCTTGTTTGCCATTGACGAGGCCCATTGCGTTTCCCAGTGGGGGCACGACTTCCGCCCCGAATACCGGCAGCTCAGGGTACTGCCCGAGCGCTTTCCTTACGTGCCCCGCGTCGCGCTGACGGCGACCGCGGACGAGCGAACGCGAGCTGAAATCATCGCCGTGCTCAAGCTGGCGAATGCCCGGCAGTTCATCGCCAGCTTCGACCGACCAAACATCCGTTATCGGATTACCCAGCTCGATGGAAAGGATGCGCGCGAACGGCTTTGGCGTTTCATTTCGACCGAGCATCCGAACGATGCCGGCATCGTTTATTGCCTCAGCCGCCGCGGCGCCGAAGAGACGGCCGAGTGGTTGACGGCGCAAGGCCGTTTGGCCCTCCCCTACCACGCCGGGCTGCCGGCCGACGTCCGCCGCGCCACGCAGGAGCGCTTTCTTACCGAGGAAGGGCTCATCGTCGTCGCAACGATCGCATTTGGCATGGGCATCGACAAACCAGATGTCCGCTTCGTCGCCCACCTCAATCTGCCGAAGACGATCGAAGCCTATTACCAGGAAACCGGCCGCGCGGGCCGCGATGGTGAGCCGGCCAATGCCTGGATGGCCTACAGCGTGCATGACATCGTCCAGCTCCGGGATTGGATCGAGAAATCGGACGGCTCGGAATTCTTCCGGAAAGTTCAACGCCAGAAGCTCGATGCACTGATCGGCCTGTGCGAGATGGTCACCTGCCGGCGGCAGGCACTGCTCGGATATTTCGGCGAGGATCTGCCCGAACCCTGCGGAAATTGCGACAATTGCATCGCACCTCCGCTCATGGTCGATCAGACAATCGCTGCGCAAAAGGCCCTTTCAGCTGTTTATCGAACAGGCGAACAGTTTGGCGTGGGCTATCTGACGGACGTTTTGCTCGGTAATCCAGACCCAAGAATTCAGAACAATGGGCACGACCGCCTATCGGTCTTTGGCATTGGCAATGAGCTCGATGCCTCAGGCTGGCGACGCCTATTCCGGCAGCTGATCATTGGCGGTCAGTTAGCCGTTGACGCCGATGGACACGGCAGTTTGATGCTTACCGAGAAGGCACGACCGCTGCTGAGAGGCGAGGAAAAATTCTTCGTCCGCCATTCGCCCAAGAACGTTGACTACGAAGTGCGGCGCAGACCACGGAAGGTGGTTACGGTCGCCCCAGAAGACGAGCTTCTTTATCGGGAGCTGAAAATTCTGCGATCGCAACTGGCAGAGGCAGCGAGCGTCGCGCCATATGTGATCTGCCACGATCGGACGCTGGTCGAGCTGGCCGAAAAGCGCCCCGCCACTTTAGATGATCTTTGGGGGATCAGCGGCCTTGGCCAGGTCAAGATCGAGCGCTATGGGGCTGCCTTCCTGGAAGTGATCGCGCAATTCTCGCGGAAATGAAACCCGGTTCAGTCTTTGAACCGATCAAGAACAGCACGCAGGCCAGCCCGCGCCGTCTTCGTCCAGTCTGCGTGACGCGAAAGAACGAGATTGGCCTGCGAACGCAAAATTACGCCGTCCTCAAGCACCTTGAGGCCGTTCGCCTTGAGCGTCGCCCCCGTGGTCGTGATGTCGACGATCAAATCGGCAGCACCCGACGCTGGCGTTCCTTCCGTGGCGCCAAGGCTTTCGACAATCCGGTAATCACTGACGCCTTTCGATTGGAAAAACTTCCGCGTCAGATTCGTGTATTTCGTCGCGACCCGCAGTCGGCGCTCGTGAATGCGCCGAAACGTCGGTGCCATGGCCTGCAGGTCTGCCATCTTGCGAATGTCGAGCCAGCAGGCCGGCACGGCCACCACGACATCGGCGTGGCCAAACCCGAGGGGCCGAAGCAGCTCAACCCGCTGATCGGCATCGATAATATTCTCGCGAATGAGGTCTTCGCCCGTGATGCCGAGATGCGCCCGCCCGGACTTCAGATACTGTGCGATTTCCGAAGCGGATACGAACGCCACCTCGACCCCATCAATGCCCTCGATTTCGCCGCGATAGCCGCGATCGTTGCCCGTTTTCCGAAGATTGAGCCCCACTCGCGCGAGCGCCTCCGCCGTTTGCTCCATAAGGCGCCCTTTGGAGGGGACGGCAAATATCAGGCTTCCCGTCATGGTCCGTCCCCATTCACGACCGCGAGGAGACGCTCCGTGTGAATAGCCGATCCAACAGCCGGCACTGCCTCGGGCGCGCCCACAGCCTTGAGCAAGCCGTCGTAGCGGCCACCGCCCGCCACTGGGCTTCCCCTGCCCAAAGCGGGAACGACGATCTCGAACACGAAGCCCGTGTAATACTCGAGATTGCGTCCGAACTCGGCAGAAAATTCGATTTCGCCCAAATCGAGGCCGGCGCCGGCCAGCAGTTTGAGACGGCGTTCGTAAGTATCGAACGCAGACCCAAGATCAACACCGCGATTTTCCATCAAGTCCCGGACCCTCGCGGCCGCAGCTCGCGCCGGAGCGCGCACCTTCAAATAATCCTCGATGAGACCCGCCGCTTCGGAAGAAAGGGGCTCTGCAGCCGCGTCCGCTGCTGCGGCCAGCAGCCCTTGCGTGATTTCGCTTATGCTGCGCGCGCCCACGAGCTCAAGACCGTTCTCTGCAAGATAGGCGGAGACCGCAGCTTCCGACGCAGCAAGATCATCGCGATTAAGCTTGGCCATGAGATCGGCCGGGAGATCATGCACGGCCTCAGCCGGGTCGCGCGTCAGGCGCGCCAGTTCCTCGCGAAAAGCATCCGGCCGCCAGAAATGATAACGGAGCCGCGCGCGCCACCGCTCCGGCATTTCGAGCGCGTCGAGCAGCGCATGGAAGAGGCCCAGATCACCAATCCGAAGGCCGAAATCCTTGAGCCCCGCGGACCGGACCGCATTGATGGTGAGCCTGACGATCTCGACCTCAGCTTCTTCCCGTTTTGTCGAGCCAAAATATTCGATCCCTGCCTGACGGAACTCGCGCGGATGGGCAATGGCATCAGCACCGGCCGGTTGAAAGCGAAATGCCGGGCCGTTGTAGCAATATCGAGCCTCCACATCGCACGCCGGGTGCCGTTCGAGATGCAGACGGCAAGTGGGAACCGTCAGGTCCGGCCGGAGGCAAAGCTCGCTACCATCGGGATCGGTAAAGACGTATGTGCGCGCACGCAGGCTCTCACCCACGACGTCGAGAAAGACGTCTGCCGGCTGAATGATCGCAGGCGCGACAGCCTCATAGCCCGCCTTAGTGAACACGGCCATGAGGCGCTGCGCCTGCGCCTCCAGCGCCTGAAACTTGCGTGCGGTCTCGGCAACCATCTCGCTATCCTAGCCGCGGCCGTGGCGTGCCAGCACGGACTTCACGGCTGAAACCAGTTCTGCCTCCGGCACCGAGAACTGGGCGGGCCGCGCTTCGCGCCACTCTTTCGAATCCGAAATTTCGGCCGAAAGCCGCGAACCCTCGATCAAGTCCTTGATCTGCACCTCGCCCCGCACGCGCTCGTCACTGCCCTGGATGACCACGCACGGGCTGCCGCGCCGGTCGGCGTATTTCATCTGCGCTTTCATGCCCGCCGTGCCGAGATACATTTCGGCCGGGATCTTCGCGGCGCGGAGCTGCTTCACAAAGCCTTGGTAGCGCGGCAGTTCGCTCCGATCCATCACCAGGACGACCACAGGGCCACGGCCTTCCTGCGGGAGCGACTGACCGCGCGCGGCAATCGCCGCCTGCAGCCGCGACACGCCAATGGAGAAGCCCGTCGCCGGCACGCGCTGGCCGGTGAATCGTGCGACGAGATCATCGTAACGCCCACCTCCGCCGACGGAGCCGAACCGGACGACCTGCCCCTCCTCGTTGCGCACCTCGAAGGTCAGTTCGGCCTCGAAGACAGGGCCGGTGTAGTATTCGAGACCCCGCACGACCGAGGGATCGAAACGAATGCGATCCTGCGGATAACCGGCCGCGGCACAGAGCTCGAGAAGCCGGGTGAGGTCCTCCACACCCGCCGCGCCAGCCTCCGACTTGCCAACAATCTCCCCGACGCGAGCGAGCTTCTCGGCGCCGTCCTTACCCTCCGCGGTCAGATACTGGAGGACAACGCCAATCTGCTCCTCCGCAAGCTCGGCGCCCTTGGTGAAATCCCCGCTTTCGTCCTTGCGGCCAGCTCCCAACAGCAACTGCACGCCCTCGATGCCAAGGCGGTCGAGCTTGTCGACGGCCCTTAGCACCGTAAGTCGTCTTACAGCGTGCTCTTCTCCGCCGAGCCCGATTGCCTCGAGGACACCGTCCAGCACCTTGCGGCTGTTGACCTTCACCACGTAGTCACCGTGCTGGAAGCCAAGTGCCTCAAGCGTATCGGCAGCCAACATGCAGATCTCCGCATCCGCGGCGACGTTGTCCGTACCCACGGTGTCGGCGTCGAACTGCATGAACTGGCGGAAGCGGCCTGGGCCCGGTTTCTCGTTTCGCCACACAGGGCCCACCGCATAGCGGCGGAACGGTTTCGGCAGCCGGTCGAAGTTCGCCGCGACGTATCGGGCGAGCGGCGCCGTCAGATCGTAGCGGAGGGACAGCCAGCGCTCGTCCTCGTCCTGGAACGAGAACACGCCCTCGTTCGGCCGATCCTGGTCGGGCAGGAATTTGCCGAGCGCGTCCGTATACTCGATCGCCGGCGTTTCCAGCGGCTCGAAGCCATAGATTTCATACACTTCGCGGATGCGCGCCAGCATGTCGGCCATGGCGCGGATCTCGCCGGCTTCGATATCACGAAAGCCCTTCGGCAGCTGGGCCTCGGGCCGTTGCTCTTTCTGTGGTTTTGCCATGTTACGGGGTGCCTCGAAGCCCGAGCTTCGCATTGCGTCGCCGCCTTATACCGAAGACTGCTGGCCAGAGCAAAGCGCGGGAATGCCGCCCACGTCCGACTTGCGGAAACAATAACGGCCGGCAAGGTTGCCGGCCGTCGCAAGACCCGGGCTCGCCCAAGCCTACATGGCAAGTCTCAGGCGTGAGATCTTGAGCGCAATGTCCCGAAAGGCCTGCCGCAGCTGGTCGCCGGTTTGCGTGTTGTAGAAGTGCTCGTCGGAGGTGGCACAGTCCTTCAACGTCTTGATCGCCAGCTGATTGCTCCCGAGGTCGAAGCCGACGGTGTATACGGTTATCCCCGCGGCCTTCATGTTGTTGCAGATCTGAACCGAGTTGTTCGATATCGTCTTCGCGTTTGTCGAGTTGTCGCTGTACTGCGTGCCACCCTGCGTGTTGTACACGCCGTCCGTCATGAGGATGGCGATCTTCCGCAGCCTCGGCTCGCCATGCTCATTCAGCTCGTCCAGCTCGCTGTAGGGTGCCGGGCGGCTTTGAGCCGGCCAGATGTGGGCCCACTTCGGCGAGATCAGGTACCAGGCAAAGGCAGTACCCAGCTGCCCTGCGGTTGACCCCCCAGCGGTGAGGCTGTCGATCTTGCTGAGAAGAAGCGTCTTGTTGTTGGTGAGGGGCAGGATCGCCTCGGACGATGACGGGTCTGAGCAGTTGCCGTTCGAGCTGTAATTACTTTGATCGTTCGTCGCGCTGTTGCCGGTTTTCCCGTTATAGGCACCGAGATATTTGCCGGACGCAGGTGCATCATCCGTGAAAGCCGCCGCCCCCGTGCGTTCCGTCACGCACTGAATGGGCTTGAGATCCTTGTTTGAAAAACGCTTGCTCGACGGAAGCCCGGTGAGCTGCGTGATGTAGCTGCCGACGTTGACACGCGGCGCGAACGGCACGATGGCGACCCGGGACGTGTACTCGTTCTGGTTCTCCCAGACGACGATGTTAATCAGATCCTTCGCCGCGAGCTTAAGGTCTTTGAGCTTGTTGCCGGACATCGAGCCCGTGATGTCCAGCATCATGCTGACTTCGAGGTTCGTTTCGGAATTGCCGCCGGCAGCAAGAACCGCTTTGGCCGTCGTATTGACGGGCATGCTCTTGATGCCCACCGCGCTGAGGAACGGCGTCTCCACGAAAGAGTGCGTGATCGCTTCGATGGCCGCGCCATTATCCGTCAGCGTGAAGTCGACCCTCTCGTCAATCGTGGTATCGGGCTTGAGCCGCCGGTAGTAGGTGCGCGCCGCTTCAAGCGCTGCGCTCGTGTCACCACCGGAAGACTGCAAGACACGGCCTGCCGCCAGAACCGCAGCGTCCACAGCATTTTGCGTTTGCGTCCGCGCCGTCAGCCAGCGGCCATAGTCAATCGCCCCACCGACGGCACCGAAAATGATCGCGATCGTCAGACCAAAGATGATCGCAACGTTTCCTGACTCCGAGCGGGCAAAATCCGCGAAGAGTGTCTTACCCTGCGCACCCGCTGAGTAAAATTTCTTGAATGCAGAAGAAAATAACGTGCGAGATACGGGTCCGCTCCCCCAAAACCGATCTACGCCGAACATATTTTGTACTCCACGGCTCTGCAGGTTCTCACCCGCTAGCCGCCCGGATGTTTTCGATTCGTTAATGCGATGGATGAAATTGTAAAAAATCTTGAATCGATAAAGGCGACGGTTCGGGAAGGGTTAAATACTTTTTGCATTTGAACCAATTTGGATCAAAAGGCACATCCAATTGAGCCGGATCACAGCCGAGCATTTCAATGTCCGACGGGCTCGTAGCGAGGCATCGGCACCGCTTCGCTGTCCGAGACAGCGAAGCCGCACGCATGCTTCCTCCTGACACCTTAATCTCCCGTGCAGTAAAAAGAGCTTCAGAACGCATCCCTCAGGACGAACTCCGCCATGGAACAGAATGAATTGGTCCCGCCCTCAGAAGCGAAAGCCGTGATCATCGGTGGCGGCGTGGTGGGCTGCTCGGTGGCGTACCACCTGGCTAAGCTCGGCTGGAAGGAGGTCATTCTCGTCGAGCGCAAGCGGCTGACCTCGGGCACCACATGGCACGCGGCGGGTCTGATTGGGCAGCTCCGGGCGACGCTCAACTTGACGAAACTCGCCAAGTACTCCGCGGAGCTCTACCTCGGTCTCGAGGCCGAAACCGGCATCGCCACCGGCTACCGGCAGAACGGTTCACTAGGGGTTGCGCTCTCGAAAGATCGCTATGAGGAGTTCGCGCGCGGCGCTTCGATGGCCAAGACGTTCGGCCTCGAAGCGCACATGCTGAGCGCGTCTGAGTGCAAAGAGAAATACCCTCTCCTCAATCTCGACGGCGTCGTGGGCGGCGTATTCTTGCCGACGGACGGGCAGGCCGATCCGGCAAACATTGCGCTCGCCCTTGCCAAGGGTGCGCGCCAGCGCGGTGTGCGCATTTTCGAAGGCGTCAAGGTCACGGGCATCACCAAGGAGAAAGGGCGCGTCACTGGCGTTATCACCGACAAGGGGCCGATCCGCGCAGAATACGTGGTCAACTGCGCTGGCATGTGGGGACGTGAGGTGGGCCGGATGGCCGGAGTCAACGTGCCCTTGCAGGCCTGCGAGCACTTCTACGTTGTGACGGAAGCCAATCCGAATATTCCGAAGAACTTGCCTGTCCTGCGCGTGCCAGACGAGTGCGCCTATTACAAGGAAGACGCCGGCAAGTTGCTTGTCGGCTTCTTCGAGCCGACTGCGAAGCCGTGGGGCGCGGATGGCATTCCTGAGGAAGCCGAGTTCCTGACGCTGCCCGACGATTGGGACCATATCGCACCGCAGCTCGAAAAGGCGATGGCGCGCGTACCACTTTTTGGCGAGACAGGCATCCACACCTTCTTCAACGGCCCGGAAAGCTTCACGCCGGATGACCGCTACCTTCTTGGCGAGGCGCCAGAGTTGAAGAACTTTTACGTTGCGGCCGGCTTCAACTCCATCGGCATCCAGTCCGCAGGCGGTGCCGGAATGGCGCTGGCCCAATGGATGGAGGACGGGGAAGCGCCGTTCGACCTTGGCGACGTTGATATCCGCCGCATGTTCCCTTTCCAGGGCAACAAAACGTATCTCGTTAATCGCGTCACCGAAACCCTGGGCCTGCTTTACGCGGATCACTTCCCTTATCGCCACTACGAATCTGCGCGTGGTGTGCGGCACCTGCCACTGCACGAACGCCATGCGGAGCGAGGGGCCTGCTTCGGCGAGGCGGCGGGATGGGAGCGGCCATTCTGGTACCTCCCGGTTGAGGCGCGTGCACATGGTGAGAAGCCGGAATATCGCTACAGCTGGGGCCGTCAGAACTGGTTCGAGTTTGCCGCTGCCGAGCACCTCGCCGTGCGTACCGGCGTCGGGCTCTTCGACCTGACGCCGTTTGGCAAGATCCGCGTGGAGGGACGTGACGCCGAAGCCGTGCTGCAGCGAATCTGCGCAAATGACATCGCCGTGGAGCCAGGACGCGTTGTCTACACCCAGTGGCTCAACAACAAGGGCGGCATTGAGGCAGATCTGACAGTCACCCGCCTTTCGGAGACGCTGTTCCTGGTGGTTACTTCCTCAGCCACGGTTCCCCGCGATCTCAATTGGCTCAAGCGGCATATCCCGGAGGACGCGCACTGCATCGCCACCGACGTGACGAACTCCGAGGTCTGCCTTGCCATCATGGGTCCGAAGTCGCGCGAGCTGCTGGCGCCGTTGGTCGACGTTGATCTGTCAAATGAGGCCTTCCCGTTCGGCACGGCGCGCGACATCGAGATCGGCATGGCACTCGCCCGCGCGCATCGGGTCAGCTACGTCGGTGAGCTCGGCTGGGAGCTCTATATTCCCACCGACATGGCGCGTCACGTCTTCGATCTCATCGCCGAGCGAGGCGAGGCAATGGGCATGCGGTATTGTGGCATGCACGCGCTCGACAGTTGCCGCATTGAAAAGGCTTTCCGCCACTTCGGTCACGACATCAGCCCCGAAGATCACGTGCTCGAGGCAGGGCTTGGTTTTGCGGTCAAAGTCAATAAGCCGAAGGGCCGTTTCGGTCCCTTCATCGGTCGCGACGCGGTGTTACGCAAAAAGGAAAGCGGCCTTACAAAGCGCCTTCTTCAATTCCAGCTCGAAGACCCCGAGCCGCTGCTCTTTCACAACGAGCCTGTTTTAAGAGACGGTCAGATCGTTGGCTATCTGACGTCTGGCGCTTACGGACATTATCTTGGCTCAGCCGTCGGACTGGGATACGTACCAACGCAACCCTCCCTAACCGTAGAAGAGCTGCTCGCGTCGCGTTATGCTATTGAGATCGCGGGAAAGGTTTTCCCGGCCCGCGCAAGCCTGGCGCCGCTTTATGATCCGAAAGCGGAGCGCATGCGGTCGTAAACAGTAGTCAGAGATAATGGAGAAACGTCCCTCTCCTCGATCTCGGGGAGAGGGACGTTGTCGTTCAGCCCTTGCGCAACAGCGCCATGAGAGTCGTGTCGTAATAGTGCTCAGCAATCTGCCAATAGTAGAGCGTCTCGGCACGGAAGGCGTTGTGTGACTCCAATGCCCGCTTGAATAGCGGATTCTGCGCCGAGATTTCGGCGTAGAGCTCGTTTGCTGCTTTCCAACAGGCTTCCATGACATCAGGCGGGAATGCGCGCAATTCAGCGCCGCCGGCTATGAGACGCTTCAGAGCGGGGCCATTCACCAGATCGTATTTGCCGAGCATCCAGTTATTGGCGGCTTCCGCAGCATTTTTCAGGATCGTTTGGTAGTGCTTCGGCAGCGCGTTCCATTTCTCGTTATTGACAATGAGATGCAGCATGGCACCGCCTTCCCACCAGCCCGGATAGTAGTAGTACTTGGCGACGCGCTGGAATGCGAGTTTTTCGTCGTCATAAGCACCGACGAACTCGACGGCATCGATGGTGCCCCGTTCAAGGGCTGGATAAACGTCACCGGGCGCAATTTGCTGCGGCACGACGCCGAGCTTCGCGAGCACGTGCCCACCCATGCCGCCAATGCGGAACTTGAGCCCCTTAAGATCCTCGACACTCTTGATTTCTTTCCGGAACCAGCCGCCCATTTGGGTCCCAGAATTGCCCATCACAATTCCGATGACGTTGAATTTGGCCAGAGCCTCGTTGATGATTTCATTGCCGCCGCCGAAATGCAGCCAGGCGTGTTGATGGCGCGCATTGAGGCCAAACGGAATGCCGGTGCCGAAGGCAAGAGTGGGCTCCTTACCGATGTAGAAATAGATCGGTGTCTGGGCGCATTCGATCGAGCCATTTGAAACAGCATCAAGCGCCTGCAGCCCGGGGATGATTTCGCCAGCCGGAAAAGTCTGAATCTGGAATTTGTTATCGGTCGCCTCGGCCACGTATTTCGCGAACATCTGGGCCGTGCCGTAAATCGTATCGAGCGACCGCGGGAAGCTCGACGTCAGTCGCCACCGGACCTCGGGTGAGTGCTGTGCAATGGCCGGACTCGCCAGCGCCGAGGCCGCTGCCGCGACAGCGCCTGTTTTCAAGAACGTCCTACGCTTCATCTTTCGCCCCACCTTGCTGTCATTGTGAAACCGATAGTCAAACTGGCCACGGGTCAGGCAGCTTCTGCATGTTTATGCGTCCGCACGCTGTCGTCGCGCAAGGACGTTATCGCCCTCGGGAGCTGGCGAGTGCTTGTCGTGCCTTTCGGAGGGCGCTCTGAAGTAGCGGGATCAGCAGTTCGCGTTCCGTTTTATCAAGGACTGTCCGGATGGGAAGCGTACGGCTTTGTTGTTTCAGTTCCGCTAGGGCGCCGCTGCCACCTTTGAGACGTACCCAATCCTTCTCCGTCGTCACCAGCATGGCCTTGTGCTTCGCAGCGAAGTCGAGAATCTCCCGGGCATCGTCTTGACTGAAAAAATGATGGTCCGGCCGCTGCACGACAGCCGCGATCTGAGCGCCCAACGCTTCAAGCAGGTGGAAAAAGCGCTGAGGGTTTGCGATCCCGGCGAATGCCACGACACGGGCACCTCGGAGCCACTCGACGTCACCGGAAGGCTCAGGCCGGCTTTTGCAAATGGGACCGGAAAAGTGCGATCGCAAAAACGACAAGCCGTTTTCGCGGACAGCACTGCCCGGAGGATTATTCACGATGATCGCATCGACGCGGGCGAGCTGAAACGCAAGCCGCGCCCGTAAAGGACCTGCCGGCAGCACCATGCCATTGCCGATGCCGCGCCGGCCATCAACAATTGCAAACGTGAAGTCCTTCGCCAATGAGGGATTTTGCAGCCCGTCGTCCATTACGATGACGGAGGCTCTCCCGGACTCCTCGATGGCACGGGCTCCGTCAGGGCGGTCTTTCGAGACGAGAGTCGGCGCGACCCTGGCGAGTAATAGAGGCTCATCTCCAACATCGTGCGCAGTGTCGCTCTCAGTATCGACCCAGTGAGCAGTCTTTACGCTCCCACGATAGCCACGCGTGAGAAAAGCCGGCTGTTCTCCGAGTGCTTTCAACTCCTCCGCAATGTGCATGGCGAACGGCGTTTTTCCCGTTCCACCGACGGTCAGGTTGCCAACGCAAATAACAGGGAGCGAAGAACGGTAGGACTTTGACCGATTGAGCCGGTGCTCGACGGCTCGCGCATAAAGTGCACTGATGGGGCTCAGAGCCCGGGCGATGAAAGGCTTTCCTTCCGCTTCATACCACCAACTCGGCTCATCAAGACGCACGCCTCAAACCTTCCCCATCCGGCAACAATGGCAGCAGCGCATTCACGGTGCGCTCGAGCGCCCCGGAAAGGCTCGACAGCGCATCCTGTGCGCTCGCCCGCATCCGTGCCAGCTCAACCTCGTCGCTGAGCAAGTGTTTTACGGCAGCCGCCAGATCGTCAGCGCCGTTCACTTGTATCGCCGCCATCCGCTTGAACAGCGCACGATAAGCATCCGCGAAATTGGCCCAATGCGGACCGGTGAGGACAACTGCGTTGTGCCGCACGGCTTCGATGGGGTTTTGTCCCCCGCGAGGAACGAGCGATCCGCCAATGAACGCCACCGGTGAAAGGGCATAGAACGTGCCGAGCTCGCCGAGTGTATCCGCGATGTAAATATCCGTTTCCGCATCTGGCATAGCGCCCAGGGATCGGAGAACTACGCCACTGCCCCCCTTCTCGCGAAACAGTGCCGCCAAGGCTTCCCCGCGCTCCGGATGCCGGGGCACCACGATGGTGCAAAACCCCTCAAGGTCCTCAGCAAGCCGCTTGTGCGCAGCGTAGATCACTTCTTCCTCGCCCTCATGCGTGCTGGCGGCGAGCATGAAGGGGCGACCCGCCAAAGCCTCGCTCAGACGACGGACTTCGGCGGCGTCCGCTACCGGTGGCGGCGCATCGATCTTCAGATTACCGACATCCTCCGTCCACCGCGCGCCAAGCTCCCTGAAGCGACGGGACAGTCGCTCATTCTGCGCAAGAACGATGGCAAACCGGCTGAACAACGGCTCCGAAACGCGGCGCCACTTGCGCCAGCGTTCATAGGAACGGTTCGACATGCGCGCGTTGACAAGAGCCAGAGGAATCCCGCGCGCCGAAGTCTCCAGAATAAGGTTCGGCCAGATTTCAGACTCGGTGAAAATGGCAAGTTCCGGACGCCAGTGATCGAGAAAGCGGTTCACTGCATCTGGCAGATCGATCGGCACGAATTGATGAATGTCCCGAGGATCGAGCCGCCGTTGCGCGATCTGCGCCGAGGTTACCGTCCCCGTCGTGACGAGGAAGCGAAGGTCCGGTCGCCGTGCTCGCAACGCTGGCAAAAGAGGCAGGATGGCGTTCGTCTCGCCGACGCTCGCCGCGTGCACCCAGACAAGGCATCCGTCCGGTCGCGGAACATTGACCCAACCAAGCCTTTCGCCGCGGCGAGACAGATCTTCCTTCCCCCGCTTTGCTCTCGCATTGAGCACCATTGGTACCAGAGGCCGTGAGCAACTCGCCAGGGCACGATAGGCCTTGAGCGAGAGCCCGGGTTCCGGCGGAGGTGTTCGATTTTCTGGGTTCGGCGGAGTCGCCCGCGCGGGATCGGCACCAACTAGCTCGTACGCGCGCGCGGTCACCGCGTTAAGACTCTCCTGAACCTTTCGCCGTGCCCGCTCAAGGGCTTCCTCATCGTCATCCCTGCCCACGTATATCGGCTCCCCCACGACAAAGGCCAGTCTGCCGAACGGCAGGTTCAGTGTCATCCGGCTCCAAGTGTTGAAGGCCTTGTAACGGCTTGTTGCAGCCGCCACAGGTAAAATCGGCCGCCCGGACAACCGCGCCAAGGTCACAATACCCTGGCCGGCGATGCGCGCAGGCCCGGGAGGAACATCCGCCGTCATTGCCACGCTTAACCCCTCGGCCAGCGACCGCAAAGCGGCTCTCAACGCGTAGGCTCCTCCACGATCCTTACGACGGCCACCGGCACCAGCCCCCCGAATCAGCTCCATACCGAAGGCCTCGAGCACCTCTCCGATGAGCTCCGCGTCCTTATGCCGAGCCACCATGCACCGCGCCTTAAGCTCTCCACGTTCAATGCGCGGTAGCATCAGAAACTGGCCATGCCACATCGCCAGTATGAAAGGGTGGTGGGAGCGGCCGAGACTGATCAGATCTGCCGGTTCAGTGATGACGCGCGATGTTCGGTAGACGAAGTCGACATAGCGTGCAATGGCGCGTCCGGCGAGCCGGTGGAGGCGAGCCTTGTCCAACCTGAGTCGAGCCACCAGTGACTTGCCTTGCCTAGAAACGGAGGATTCGGAAGCCTTGCGCCACGCTTGATCGAGGTCTCTATAGCGGATATCCACCCTTTGCAAATGCGATTCAGTGCAGCTTTCGACTATAAGTTGTATCTGAGCCGCCCAAACCATTTGATAGAAGACGCATGGCAAACCTGACCCTCGGGAAACGAGCCCGGCGGAAGTTACATCAGCTGGTGCAGGCTTGCCGCGAATCGTTGGTCGAGCATAGCCCTGAATGGGCAAAACAGACGCTTGGACCGGCGGCCCTCTACTTTGACATGTTGTTCCTGGATCACGGTGTGTTCCGGTTGCTCTACTGGAACCGGCATCGCCTGGGGGAGCACGCATGGCGCTCCGCACAACCAGCCCCCCACAACATCAAGGAGATGGCGCGCAAGGGGATCCGCACGATCGTCAATCTCCGCGGCGAGCTGCAATCGGGAACCTACTGGCTCGAGCAGGAGGCCTGCAAACGCTACGGGATCGAGCTCGTCAATTTCCAGATCCGTTCACGCGCCGCCCCTTTGCGCTCAGAGCTGAGAGCCGCGCGCGACCTATTCGAGCGTATCCAGTACCCGATGCTCATGCACTGCAAGTCCGGTGCAGACCGGGCCGGGCTTATGAGCGTGCTTTACCGGCACCTGAAGGAAGGCGTGCCGATGGAAATCGCCCGGTCTGAACTGTCGTGGCGGTTCGGTCATATCCGCCACGCCAACACCGGTATTCTGGGCTACTTCTTCGACCGCTACCTTCAGGACACGGCAGAACGCCCGATGGCCTTTTTCGATTGGGTCGAGCAAGTCTACGACCCAATCGAGCTGACGCGATCCTTCAAATCGCATCGATGGGCCAATCACCTCGTCAACGGCCTGTTGCGGCGCGAGTAACGTTTTCCTTCTTTTAGGTCGGCTGATTGGAGCCGGGCACCGGTGAGGGGTCCGGATCAAGCAGCCTGTGCAGGTGGACGATGAAATAGCGCATGTGCGCGTTGTCCACCGTCCGCTGAGCCGCCGCCTTCCAGGCGTCATAAGCCTCAGCGTAGTTCGGATAGATGCCGACGATGTCGAGTTCGTCGAGGTTGCGGAACTCGACACCGTCGAGCGACACGAGCTCACCGCCAAAGACCAGATGAAGAAGTTGCTTCTTCGGTTTCTCGCCAGACTGCTTCGGGCTCGCTGCGCTCATGACTTGCCTTGGTCCTCGTCTGCTACCGCTACGGCCGGCTGCTTTGCCAAATGCTATCGCGGCCCGCAAGTTCACTTACTGTCCTGATGGGAGCTCAAGTAACGACTGAATCATTCGATGCGACCATCGCCGGACCAGCAGAACCTCGGAATGCTGTCTGCGTCCTGAACCCGACGGCGCAGTCACGCAGCCTGATTGGCGCGACGCCTGCGATACCAGATGCCCATCACCTCCATCGCGCCGGCCGACAGCAGGCCCACGGCGAGCAGCACGGCTTCAGCAACGCCGTAGCCCCACAAGTCAACGATGACGGCCAGCGCGGCCGGCGCGAGTGCATTCATGAGCAGATACGGTGTCGCAAGGATGCCGAGCACCGTTCCGTAGCCCCGGGGCCCGAACAGCGCCAGCGGCAGGGCCCCCCGCACAATAGTCACCAAGCCGTTGGCTACTCCAAAAAACACGATGAACAAAAAAGCTGCCGAATAGCTCGCTCCGCCTGCCATGAGCACGACGAAGCCCAGCGGCATGCCGGCAATCGAAATCCGCCCGAGGTCGATGGCGTGAAGCCGTTTACCGAACAGGATCTCGCAGACGCGACCAGCAACCTGGGCAACTCCCTTTAAGGAGGCCAAGGTCACCGCAGCGGCGGCCGTCAGGCCGCTGGCCTCAAGCACAGCTGGCAAATGAACAGCCATGGCTCCGAAAACGAAGGCGCTGGCTGCCATAACGAACCCGAACAGCACCATGGCCAGCAGGCGGGCCTGGCCTTCGAGAGGCGGATCGGTCACGCCGGGAGACGCTGCGGCTGAAGAGGTTTCGGCCGTCCTACTTTCGGCAGGCTCGCGGCGAGATAGTCCGCACCAATGGAGCGGCAAACAAACCGCAATGTTGATGGCCGCGTAGATAACCAGCGTAAGCCGCCAACCGACTTCCGCGGTCAGGATATGGCCGATTGGCCAAAAGATGCTTGAGGCGAAGCCACCGAACAGGGTGAGGTAGGATATCGCCCGGCGCCCCCGATGCGGTGCCACCTGCACCAGTGCGGCGAACGCGGCATCGTAGAGCGACATGCGCATGCCAAGGCCCATGATGGCCCAGCCGGCCAGGTAGGCGATTTCATTGCTTGCTGCCGCGACGATGAGCAGAGATACGGCGCACAGCACCGACCCCAGGCTCATCACAAGTTGCCCGCCTCTTTCGTCGATGGCCTTCCCGACAGCCGTCGAGACGAAACCCGAGACCAGCAGGCCCACCGTGAGCCCTGAGAACACGAGGCTGCGGCTCCAGCCGGTGTCAGCAGCAATAGGCGCCGCGAGCACGCCAAGGGCGTAGAGCGTCGTTCCCCAGGCGATGATCTGGGTGATGCCGAGCGCGACGATCGCCGTCCCAATAGGAGACATAAGCCAGGCCACCCAGGCCGAATGCGCCTGACCGTCCCTAACGCTCTGCGACATGCTCGCCCCGCTCCGAAGAAAGTCAGGCTGTCACATTACCGTCATCGCACCAGGGTCGCCACAGATGCTCCCTGCAAGGCTGGTGTGCGTCACTACCGGCAGTGCGCGGTATCTGGACTGGCAGCGTGCTCACGCCAATATCCTCATGCGAGGAGATTCAGCCGAATGAACGACAGGGAAGAGAACCGCTTTGCGGCCCGCGCGGCGCGCTACATGCGGGTGGGGACCAACGTTGGTGTGGTAGCAGCCCGGGTCGCGGGGCAGCGGCTCTTCGGGATCGAGGGCGACCGCAGCAAGAACGCCATGGAGCTTGCTGCTGCGCTCGGCGGCCTCAAGGGGCCGATCATGAAGGTCGCCCAGCTGCTATCAACCATTCCGGAAGCACTTCCCCCGGAATACGCTCGCGAGCTCTCGCAGCTACAGAGCCAGGCGCCGCCCATGGGCCCGGCCTTCGTGCGCCGACGCATGGTTGCGGAGCTGGGGCCGGACTGGGCGCAGCGGTTCAAGAGCTTCGAGTCCACTGCGTCCGCGTCCGCATCGCTTGGACAGGTCCACAAGGCTGTGTCCCATGACGGCCGATTGCTGGCCTGCAAGCTGCAGTACCCGGATATGCAGTCCGCGGTCGAGGCGGACCTCAACCAGCTCAGGATCGTCTTTTCGATCCACGCGCGGATGGACCCTGCCGTGGACACGCGCGAAATCTTGGCGGAAATCGCAGCTCGTCTGCGGGAAGAGCTCGACTATCAGCTGGAAGCCCGGCACATGCGGCTTTACGCCGAGATCTTCAAGGACGATCCGATCATCCGTGTGCCGCAGGTGGAATTTGAACTGTCGACCAAGCGGCTCCTGACAATGAGCTGGCTCGAGGGCAAGCCGCTCCTTGCCTACAAGGAAGCACCGCTTGAGCACCGCAACACCATTGCCCGCGCAATGTTTCGTGCCTGGTGGTATCCCTTCAGCCACTACGGCGTCATCCACGGTGACCCGCACCTCGGCAACTACACCATTTTCGAGCAAGATGGCGTGCCGGCGGGCATCAACCTCCTGGATTACGGATGCATACGGACGTTCCGGACGCCGTTCGTCCAGGGCGTGATCGACCTTTACACCGGCCTGCTGACCGGCAATCGAGACCTCATCGTTCACGCCTACGAGACCTGGGGCTTCCGAGGACTGACGAACGAGCTGATCGAGGCGATGAACATCTGGGCGCGGTTTATCTATGGTCCGCTGCTCGATAACCGTGAAAGGACCATCGCCGAAGGCACCACGCCGGGCGAATACGGGCGCCGCGAAGCCTTCCAGGTGCACAAGATTCTGCGGGAAAAGGGGCCCGTTCTGATACCGCGCGAGTTCGTCTACATGGACCGCGCTGCCATCGGTCTCGGGGGTGTGTTCCTGCACCTCAATGCGCGCATGAACTGGTATCGCCTGTTCAATGAGACGATCGAAAGCTTCAATCTCGATGAAGTCGCTGAGCGGCAGCGGATGGCCTTTACAGCGGCGGGTGTTCCGCTTCCGCAGTAACCGCGATCGCGATCAAGCAAGATGCTGTTGGCGCGCCGGTGACGGCCTCACCGGCGGGTGGCCAAACGGGCGACCGGGCTTGGTATACATCTCCCGCGCCGGAACCGACACGATCTCCAGCTCCGGCCACCTGACCGCCGTGAGCTTGCCGCCGAATACGCATCCAGTATCGATGCACAGCGTGTTGTTGACCCAGTCCGCCTCCGGCACCGGCGTGTGACCGTAGACGATTGTCGTTTCACCTCGGTAATGGGCCGCCCAGTGATAGCGGATGACGAGGCCGGTCTCGTCCGTTTCTCCGTCCGTGTCGCCGTAGATGCAGAACTCGCGGACTGCGGGGGTATCCCGACCGATCATCTCTTCAAGAATACCTCCGTGCGTCGCCACAAGACGCCCGCCTTCAAGCCAAAGATAAGTTGGCAGGTCCAGCAGGAAGCGGCGGACTTCATCGCGAAAGTCAGCGCTTTCCCGTTCGAATTGTGCCACCGTCCGATCAAGGCCGTGAGTGAGCCGGACGTTGGCGCCCCGCAACCACTTCAAAAATTTCACATCGTGATTGCCAGGCACGGCCAACGCCTGCCCCCGGGACACCATCGCCATGGCAATCCGCAGCACCTCCGGTGAACGCGGCCCGCGGTCAACGAAATCGCCGAGAAAGATCATACGACGGCCCGGCGGACACGTAACTTCCGCGCGCCGGTCTTCGCCCAAGCCCTTAAACCGCACGGAATAGCCGAGCCGCTCCATCAGCTCGATCAGCTCGTCCGCGCAGCCGTGCACGTCACCGATGATGTCGAACGGGCCACGCTCGTGGCGATAGTCGATCTGGAGAGGTAAGCGTTCGATGGTGAGTTGCTCCTGCTCGCCGGTATGCACCAGCTGCGTCGGTTTGAAGCCCACCGACTCCAGGTTGCGAACCGTGCGTAACGCCGAAGGCGAGCCGGCTCTACAAACGACGAATGCGAGCGGCTGAGCGTAGAACGTCTTCGCCAGCCGCACGAGGTCGATCTGCCTCTGGGTCGTCGCCCCGGTTGCATCGATGGCAACCAGCTCGCGCCGGCTAAGCCGATCTGCCGCTAACCTCGGCCACTCCTCTGCGCCGAGGTCCACATGCTCATCCGCCCTGAAATGCTGCTGCAAGAACGCGGAGCTCTCCGCCGGATCGTCGGCGCAGACGATGACGAGGCAGAACTCTGGAATTTGAACTTTCACCGGCAGAACCATTCGAGACGCGGCTTTGTCACAAATCTCAAAGAGCGCCGGATGGTTCGCCGGGGCCCTTGGCCCACCGAGCTTACGTGCGATTCGGTTGAGCTGCCACCCGGCCTCCCGAGCCTGCCGCGACCCGCTTCATGGCGACCTCCGCCAGGGCTCGGTCACCCTCCTCATATGCAAGGCGCAGAGTGATGCCGCTGATGCGCCACGCGTCGCCGTGGCGCTCGAGGTCGACGACGTATTGACCTGCAACCGTCCAGGTCGCAGCGCCCGTCGGGTTCACGATGTCCGGTGGTAGGCGCGGACCGCGGTGGCGCAGGTGGCGCTGTGCTCATCCGCCCGCGTCACCACGACCGGGCCGATCAGGTGCTGGGTGGCATCGAAGCCAGGCAAAAGCCGCTGCCAGCGGGAGACCAGCTCCGTGGACGGCAACCGCTCAGGCTCCCCGCCCCAAAGCAAGGTGTAATCGGCAACCACCTCGGGGGCGAGCGTACGCTCCACGGTCGGCCAGTCGAGATTGTCGACCGCAAGCAGCAGGGTGGCGACAACGATGGTGTTGGCGGCGTGCACGTGATGGTCTCCTCGCTGAAAAGCTCCTGACCTGGGCAACGGCCCGCCACTGAAATTTCCTTGGGCCGTCCCCGCGCCAAGTGAAGTTTCAGCGGTTCAGAGCCTGCATCGCGGCTTCCGGATACCGCGTGCCGGCGGCGATGCCGGCCGGAGCGATCGCGTCAATCCGCGCAAGATCTTCCAGCGTCAGCTCGACATCGAGCGCGCCAAGGTTTTCCTTCAGCCGTTCGATGCTCCGAGTCCCGAATATCGGCACCACGTGCTTGTTACGCGCGATGAGCCAAGCGAGTGCGAGCTGTGCCGGCGTGCAGCCCTTCGCGCGTGCCATCTCCCGCACCGCATCCACCAGTGCGAGGTTCTTCTGGAAATTTTCGCCCTGAAAGCGGGGATTGTTTCGCCGCCAATCATCAGGGGCCAAATCGTCAATGCTGCGGATCGCGCCCGTCAGAAAGCCACGCCCGAGCGGTGCATAGGCGACGAACGTAATGCCCAGCTCAGCGCAGAGCGGCAGGATCTCATCCTCCGGGTCCCGTGACCACAATGAGTACTCGGTCTGCAGCGCCGTAATGGGATGAACCGCGTGCGCGCGCCGGATGGTCTCCGGTGCCGCCTCGGAAAGGCCGAGGTAGCGGACCTTGCCTTCGCGCACCAGCTCCGCCATCGCGCCGACGGTCTCCTCGATGGGCGTATTCGGATCGACGCGATGCTGATAGTAGAGGTCGATGACATCGATCCCGAGGCGGCGCAGGCTCGCCTCGCATGCCTCGCGCACGTACTTCGGGCTGCCGTCAATGCGCAGGAAGGTACCGTCCGGGGCGCGCACAATCCCGAACTTGGTGGCAATCACCGCGCGGTCGCGCCGGTCACGCAGCGCCCGGCCAACCAGCTGCTCGTTGTGGCCGACGCCGTACATGTCGGCGGTGTCGAAGAAGTTGATCCCCATGTCGAGCGCGCGGTGGATCACCTCGATCGATCGGGCATCCTCTACCGGGCCGTAGAAGTCGCTCATGCCCATGCAGCCGAGCCCGAACGTGGAGACTTCCGAGCCGTTGGTGCCCAGTTTGCGCCTCTGCATTGTCTACCTCCTGATTGCCAGGTCGCGGCGCGTGCCCCGCCGCTAGGACCATGGTAGGGTTGACGCGAAACCGGGATAAGGAACGGTTCATCCTGGTATCGAGGGTTCCCCCTTCGGAAAGGAAGGAAGCTTTGAGATGCTGAGCGACGACCGGCGCCGTGAGATCGCCGCCTTCCTGCGTATCCGTCGAATGCGCCTGCAGCCGGAGGACGTCGGCCTGCCGCGCGGCATGCGACGGCGCACGCCGGGGCTGCGGCGCGAGGAGGTGGCCGCGCTCGCTAATGTCAGCACCGAATGGTACACGTGGCTCGAGCAGGCGCGTGACGTTCGCCCATCGCCTGACACCATTCGGCGCATTTGCGCGGCGCTTCGGCTCGAGCCGGCGGAGTGCCAGCATCTCTTGGCGCTGTGCGGGTACGGAACCGAGACCGTTCAGAACGGGGCGCCAGATGAAACGGTCATCAGCCCGCAGCTTCAACTTCTTCTCAATCGGCTCGCCTATTGCCCCGCGTGGTTTCTAGGGGAGCGCTGGGACATCCTGGGCTGGAACCGCGCCGCCACGGTGGTGCACGGTGACCTCGCCGCGATGAAGGGGATCGAACGCAATGGGCTACACCAGATTTTCCTCAACCCGCGCATGCGCGAGATGCTGGTGGACTGGGAGCGACATGCGCGGGACGCCGTCGCCAAGCTGCGCATGGTGCACTCCCGGTACATCGGTGATCCCTGGTTCAACGAGCTGATCGATCTACTGAAAGCGAGGAGCCCCGAGTTCGCCGCCTGGTGGGATGAGCACAACGTGCGGCTCCCGGGCAGCGGCGTGAAAGTCTACATCCACCCGGAGGCCGGCGGCCTCACCTTCCACTACGCGACGCTCGAGGTGAAGAGCGAGTTGGGCAAGCCCCTCCAGATGGTCACGTACATGCCCGCGCCGGAAACCGACACGGAGGAGAAGATTCAGGCCCTGCTCAGCACAAGCGTACCTTCGCCCGCCGTAAGTGCGGCCTAGGTGGCAGCGACCCAACCTCAAACGCGAAGGAAGTCCTGAAGCGTCCGTTTCCCTTTTGGCATCTCGGGCTCCGGCACATCGCTGACGAACTGCTTGTAGCCTTCCAGCCCGCGCGGCACTGGCCCACCATAGGCCCAGTCGAGCAGCTCGACCGTGTGGACGATGGGAACCCCGAGCTCCGGTGCAAGCTGCGTAATGCAGCCGATATTGCCCGCCGCCACAATATCCGGAGCGAGCGAGGCGATGTTGGCCACCTTCCGATCCCGCAACTGTCGCGCGAGATCGGGCTGGAGAATATTGTAGGTACCTGCTGAACCGCAGCAGATGTGCCCCTCGGGGATGTCGAGCACCGTAAAGCCGGCGTCGCGAAGGAGCTGCTTCGGCTCCTCCGTGACTTGCTGCCCGTGCTGAAGCGAACAGGCCGAATGGTAGGCCACCCGCAGAGAAGACCAGCGCTTCGGCGGCCCAAGATCATTTTCGGCCAGGAATTCGGTGATGTCTTTTGCCAGCGCCGAAACCGTGCGCGCCCGTTCGGCATAGCCCGGCTCCCGAGCGAGCATGTGGCCGTAATCCTTGACAGTCGTGCCGCAGCCTGAGGCGTTGATGATGATCGCGTCCACCGGTTCGCGGGCTATCGCCTTGGACCAGGCATCCACATTCTTCTTGGCGAAGGCGATGGCCTCCTCCTCGCGCCCCATATGATGGACGAGCGCACCGCAGCAACCGGCACCTGCCACAACCTCCACGTCCACGCCACGACGCGCCAGAACACGGATGGTGGCGTCGTTGATCTCCGGCCGAAGCACCTGCTGCGCACAGCCCGCGAGCAGAATGACCCTTCCTTTCCGTTCCGCGCGGGTTACGGCCGTTCCGGGGCCGCTGTAGGTCGGTGAACGGAGGCCACGTTTCGGTGCCAGATCGAGCATGGCGGCCAGCTCCTTGAGCCCCAGCCGCCGCATGAGCCCCCGTAGCGGTAGGCCAAGCGGAGCAAGCCTCAGGGCCGCGCGGAATCGCTCAGGATACGGCACCAGCGAGGCCAAGAGCTTACGCAGCAGGCGTTCTTTCAAGGAACGATGGCCGGTCTTCTCCATGTACGCCCGAGCCTGGTCAACCAAGTGCATGTAGTCGACGCCGCCGGGGCACGTGGACATACAGGAAAGGCACGACAGGCAGCGATCCACGTGCCGCTGCACCTCCGCACTCGGCGGCCCGCCGCGCTCGAACATGTCCTTCATCATGTAGATGCGGCCGCGCGGGGAGTCGCGCTCGTCACCGAGGAGCACGTACGTGGAGCAGACCGCCGTACAGAGGCCGCAGTGGACGCATCGCCGCAAAATCCTGTCGACCTCCGCGATGCGCGGGTCCTGAAGCTGTGCGGCCGTGAAATTGGTCTGCATCTGTCCTCGAACCGCCTTTCGGCGAAACCTTCAGCTCAGCGCGTACATGCGCCCTGGATTGAGAATGCCTGCCGGATCGAAGGCCGCCTTGATGCCGCGGCTCAAGCGCTCAGCGCCGGGTTCAAGCGGCTGGAACACGTCGATGGCAGCGCGAACGGCCGGCTCCGCTCGCATCAGCGTTGCGTGGCCTCCATACTGCGCGATGACCCTGCGGATGTCGGACGCACCGGCGTCAGCCGAAACGGGCACCTCAAGCCAGATCAGGCCGCCCGACCAATCATAGAATGCGTCGACCGGCATGTACTGCCGGATCGCCTCGACGACCTTATGGCCGAAGGTGGGCTTGGTCGAGATCCGCCACAAGGGTCGCTGGTCGCCCTGCAGCACGGAAAGCTGCCTCATCTCGTCCCAGAAGGCACGGGAAACGTCATCGCCCAGCACCTCTGCCTTGCCGTAAGGCTCAAGGTTCTCCCGCAGCTTCTCACACCGGTAGCGGACGAACTTCGAGAAGTTCTCGATTCGGAGCGCCGTCACGGACTTGCGGAGATCGCGCAGCTCCGAAGTGCGTAGCCGCGATGCCATGACTTGCGGCAAGTGCACGGCGCCGCTCACCTCGTAAGGCGTGCCCAGCGCCTGACACATTACTTCGGTGGCCAGATCGTCGGTGAGCCCCGACAGGACCAGCGTTGCCGTTTCCTCGGGCCGCGGGACGACCTTGAACGTCACCTCGGTCAAGACGGCCAACGTGCCCCAGCTCCCCGCCAGCCCGCGGGCAATGTCATAGCCGGTTACGTTTTTCATCACCCGGCCGCCGGACTTGAACGCCTCGCCGCGGCCATTCACGGCGCGCACGCCGAGCAGATGATCACGGGCGGCGCCCGTCACAACGCGACGCGAGCCGGAAAGGTTGGTTGCGAACACTGCGCCGATGGTGCCGCGGCCAGCCTCTCCACCAAGCGCTGGCCCCAGGTCGATCGGCTCGAACGGCAGCATCTGCCCCTTGGCGGCAAGCTGCCCTTCCACATCGGCCAGCAACGTTCCCGCCTGCGCGGACATGACGAGCTCCGTCGGCTCATAAAGCGTGATGCCGCGCAAGCTCGTCGTCGAAATGGTTAGTGCCGCTTGCACGGGACGGCCGACGTCGCGCTTCGTCCCCGCGCCAAGCACTTCGATGGGCTTGCCCCGCTCGGCCGCCGCGGCGATGAGGCTGGAAAGTTCCCACTCGGTAGCGGGTCTTACCACTCCCGGCACGTCCATTCTCCTCAAGCCGCCTTGTCGAGCATGATGCGCTCGGCGAGCGGAAACACCTTGGCCGGGTTGAGCAGCCATTCGGGATCAAAGACCGACTTGATGCGCATCTGTACGAGAAGATCGGTCTCGCTGAACTGATGGCGCATGAGATCGCGCTTTTCGATGCCGACGCCGTGCTCGCCGGTGAGGCAGCCGCCAACCTCAACGCAGAGCTTCAGGATCTCCGCGCCTGCTTTCTCCGCCTTCTCGACCTCAACCGGATCGTTGGCGTTGTAGAGGATAAGCGGGTGCAGATTGCCATCGCCGGCATGGAAGATATTGGCAACCTTCAGCCCGTGGCTCCCGCAGATTTCCGAAATCCGCGTCAGCACATGCGGGAGCTGTTTCAGCGGAATCGTGCCGTCCATGCAGTAGTATTCGGAAATCCGCCCGATGGCGCCGAAGGCAGACTTGCGGCCTTTCCAGATCTTCGCGCTTTCGGCCGGACTGCTGCTCACCTTGACGGTTCGCGGTTTGAACGGCTCGGCGATTTTCACGATCCGGGCAAGCAGATCCTCGATCTCCTCGTTCGAGCCCTCAACTTCCACAATCAGCAGGGCCTCGACATCGAGCGGGTAACCGGCCTTGGCAAAAGCCTCGCACACTTCAATCGCCGGCTTATCCATGTACTCGATGGCAACCGGAATGATGCCGGAGCCGATAATCGCCGAAACGCACGCGCCTGCCGCCTCGGTCGACTCGAACCCCATCAGCATCGGCCGCGCCTGTTCCGCCGCGCGAAGGATACGCACCGTGGCTTCGGTAACGATGCCGAACTGGCCCTCCGAACCGATGATCAGCCCAAGGAGGTCGTAGCCGGGCGAGTCGAGATACGGCCCGCCGATCTCGACGATCTCACCGTCTATCAGCACCATCTTCAGGCCGAGCACGTTGTTGGTGGTGACGCCGTACTTGAGGCAGTGCGCTCCGCCCGAGTTCATGGCGAGATTGCCAGCCAGCGTACACGCCAGCTGACTCGATGGATCAGGCGCGTAGAAGAAGCATTCCTTGCTGACGGCATTCGAGATTGCGAGGTTCGTGATGCCCGTCTGCACGACGGCAACGCGGTTCTCGTAGTCGATCTCGAGAACCTTGTTCATCTTCGAGACGCCGACGACGATCGAATCCTCGGCCGGCAAGGCCCCGCCACACAGCGACGTGCCGGCCCCGCGCGCCACGACCTTGATGCCGTTGCGATGGCAATAGCGCAGAACTGCACTCACCTCCTCCGTCGACTGCGGAAGCACGACGGCGAGCGGCATCTTGCGATAAGCGGTCAATCCATCCGTCTCGAAGGCGCGGCGACCATCCTCGTCGCTGACGACAGCTTCGGCGCCGACGATCGAAATCAGGTCGGCAATGATCGCGTCTCGCCGGGCGATGATTTCGGGATTCGGCTCGGGCAGCAGGATGGACGACATTGGGGCCTCGAATCTGGCTCAATGGCCTTTTTTAATGTGCCAGAATTCACACAGCTACCGCCTTCAACGCAACTCGCGAATTCCCGCGGCAGTATATGGCATGTCTCTGCGAAATACCGGGGCTATTCTACCATGGCGGACCCCGTGTGAGACCCGCACCGCACTCACGAGCTGGATGCGCTCCGGGCAGGCAGGTCTTGTTGCCGTACGTACAGGTTCGCACAGGTATCATCGACTGTGGAGTGAGCGAAGGGGAAGAACGATGCACAAGAGGACGCTCTTAGGGGTTGCTTTTCTGATCGCTGTCGCAGCGCCGACCTTCGCGCAGGACGCCGAGAGGGGCGAGGCCGTGTTCAGGAAATGCCGCGCCTGCCATCAGATCGGGGAAGGGGCAAAGAACATGGTCGGCCCGCAGCTCAACGGCATCATCGGCCGCCCCGCGGGAGCAGTCGAGGGCTTCAATTATTCCCAGGCCAACAAGAAGGCTGGCGAAGAGGGGCTCGTTTGGACCGAGGAGAACCTGTTCAAGTATCTCGAGAATCCCCGCGAGTTCATGCCGAAGAACAAAATGGCGTTTGCCGGGCTCAAGGACGAGCAGGAGCGCAAAGACGTCATTGCCTACCTGAAGAAGTTCTCCCAATAGGCCCCGCCCCGAAGCGACTCGTGAGCTTGGCACCAATACTCAACGGGGTTAGAAGCGAAGTGACCCGATTGGGAAAGTGGTGCCAATGCTTTTGCACGTCGAAGGTCTGATCAGTCGATGAGCGATCCTTTCTCCGGCAGGCCGCGCGTGGGCCTTTTCGTGACATGTCTCGTGGATCTGATGCGGCCTTCCGTCGGGTTTGCGGCCGCGAAGCTGCTCGAGCGCGCGGGCTGCTCTGTCGAGGTGCCGACCGCGCAGACGTGCTGCGGCCAGCCGGCGTATAATTCCGGCGATAAGGCCGATGCCGCCGCGCTAGCCCGCCAGACCATCGCAGCGTTTGAAGGCTACGACTATGTGGTGGCGCCGTCGGGCTCATGCGCCGGGATGCTCAAGCTGCATTACCCTGCCCTGCTCGCGGACGATCCAGAGTGGTCGGGCAGGGCAAAGGAATTCGCCGAAAGGGTTTACGAGCTGATCTCCTTCCTCGTCGATGTGCGGGGTGTCGAGGCGGTGGACGCGGAATTTCCGGGCCGCGTGACGTATCACGACAGTTGCTCGGGGCTGCGTGAGCTCGGCATCAAGGACCAGCCGCGCAAGCTACTCTCTTCCGTCAAAGGTCTCGAGCTCAAGGAGATGGCCGAATCCGAAGTCTGCTGCGGCTTCGGCGGAACGTTCTCGATCAAGTACCCGGACATCTCCAATGCCATGGTCGAGAAGAAAACGGCTAACGTTGCAGCCGCAGAACCAGACCTTCTGCTCGCCGGTGATCTCGGCTGCCTCATGAACATGGCCGGAAAGCTGAAGCGCGAGGGCCGACAAATCGCCGTTCGCCACGTCGCGGAGGTGTTGGCCGGAGAGCTGAGCGATCCGCCGATTGCCGGCACGAAGTAGCGGCTCATGAACCTTTTGTTCACACGCCCGGAATTCACACAAAGCTGATCGTCCCGCAAGCGCCGGAGACTAAGATTGGGGCATGAGGAACGCCGGATGAAGCCTACGACAGAGTCCTTCAAGCAGAATGTCCGGGTTGCGCTGCATGACCCGCAGCTTCAGCGAGCATTGGCCGGTTTGCCGACAGGCCTCGTCGCGAACCGGGCTGCGGCCCGCGCGCGCCTGCCGGAGTTCGAGGACCTGCGGGACATCGGCCGGGACATCAAGGACCATACTCTCGCTCATCTTGACCTTTACCTCGAGGAATACGAGCGCAAGGCGACGGCTGCCGGTGCCCATGTGCACTGGGCCGCAACAGCCGCGGAGGCGCGCGAGATCATCCTGCAGATTTGCCGGGACGCGGACGCCAAGGTCGTTACCAAAGGCAAGTCGATGATCTCCGAGGAGATCGGGCTCAATGCTGCGCTCGAGTCGGCGGGGATCGAGGTGGTGGAGACCGATCTTGGCGAGTATCTCGTGCAGATCCGGGGCGAAACGCCAAGCCACATCATCGCTCCCGCCATCCATCTCACGCAGGAGCAGGTGGAAGCGGATTTCCGCCGCCTGCATAAAAATCTCCCGCCCGACCGCGTGCTGACCGAACCTGCCCAGCTGGTCGGGGAAGCCCGCCAGGTTCTTCGCGAGAAATTCCTGGCTGCGGACGTCGGCATCACGGGCGCGAACTTCCTCGTAGCCGAGACAGGCTCGTCCGTAATCGTCACGAACGAAGGCAACGGCGATCTCACACAATCGCTCGCGCGCGTGCACGTGGTCGTCGCCTCAATCGAAAAGGTGGTGCCGACGCGGGAAGATGTGAGCGCGATCTTGCGCCTGCTGGCGCGGTCGGCCACGGGGCAGGAGTTCTCCACTTACACGACATTCTCGACGGGCCCGCGCCGGCCGGATGATCCGGACGGACCGCAGGCCTACCACGTGGTCATCCTCGACAACGGTCGCTCGGAGATGCTGGGCACCGCCTTCCGCGAGGCGCTGCGCTGCATTCGCTGCGGCGCCTGCATGAACCACTGCCCGGTCTACGGCGCCATCGGCGGTCACGCCTACGGCTGGGTCTATCCGGGCCCCATTGGATCGGTGCTGACGCCGTCGCTTATCGGCGTGAAACAAGCTGCCGACCTGCCCAACGCATCGACCTTCTGCGGGCGCTGCGAGCAGGTCTGCCCGATGAAAATTCCGCTGCCCAAGCTGATGCGGCATCACCGCGAGGCAGATTTCGAGCTCGGTGGCCCGTCCTTGCCATATCGGATCGGCCTTAGGACCTGGGCCTGGTTCGCCCAGCGACCAAAACTCTACCACATGGCGGCTCGACTTGCGGCGGCGGCACTGGGCGCGTTCGGGCGGAGGCGCAGAGCCTTTCGTCGTCTGCCATTTGCCGGCGATTGGACCCGGCATCGGGATTTCCCGGCTCCGCAGGGGCGGACCTTCCAGCAGCTCTGGGCCGAGCACAAGGCGGGGGCATTGAGATGAGCAGCCGTGACGCCATTCTCTCGAAGATCCGCTCACAGCTCGGCGTGAAGCGTGATGATGCCGAACGGCGAGCCATCGTCGAGGAGCGCCTTTCTTCGCATCGCCGTCACCTCACACCGGGGCGTGTGAAGGGGAGAAACGTCGAGGAGCTTCTGAAACTTTTCCGGGGCTTTCTCGAAAAAGAATCCGCGACGGTTATCGAAGTCGACAGGAAGCACGACATCCCCTCGGCCATCGCAAATTATCTGCGCACCAACAATCTGCCGGCACGCATTCGCGTCGGCGGAGACGCGATGCTGACCCAGCTCCCATGGGGCTCGGAACCGCATCTGGAAATGCTGCTGGGGCGTGCCCAGCCAAGCGATGAAGTGGGGTTGTCTCACGCGGCAGCGGCCGTTGCCGAAACGGGCACGTTGGTCCTCGCGTCGGGACCGGACAATCCGGTCACCCTCAATTTCCTCCCTGAGAACCACATCGTGGTGGTCGAGGAGCGGGATCTGGTACCGAGCTACGAGGATGCGTGGGATAGGATTCGGGCGCGCTTCGGGTCAGACGGGATGCCCCGCACCGTCAACTTCATTTCCGGCCCGTCCCGCACCGGCGACATCGGCGGCCGCATCGTCATGGGCGCTCATGGGCCTCGGCGAGTTTGCGTGATTGTCGTGCGGAACTCCGACTCAGCCAGCTGACAATGTCTTAACGTGTCCCTGCCGGAGTAGTCAGTTCACCTTCCATCAACGTGCGCTTAGCCGCACCGGCCGGTTTGCCATGCCTCTCGGAGGATTGGCTCGTTCGCCGAAGATGCTGGCGAGCGGAACCGCCTCGCCGCGGAATTGTTGCGCCCACAGCAGCTGAACCGTCTGCGGCTCGGGCCTGAGCCGCATCACTGGCGTGTCACCCCCGTCATCTAGGAACTCAAGCGTCTTGGCTACGTCCGGATGCTGCATTTTCGCAAGCGCCGGATCATCGGGCGAAGGCGTCTCCGTCAGATAAGGCGCGATGGGGAACGGACGATAGAACAGCTCCTCGGGGTGCTCTTCATCGAACTCAGGCGCTGCGACCCAGGACGTCGGACCATCGCCATTTCTTCTGTCGGAATGCCATGCCCTGCTCCAACCAAATCGCCCGAGTTGCTGCTCGCTCCCTCTGCCGAATTCGTCTGTATTGAGAGCAGCAAGCCGCAATTCTGCTGACTGCTGCGGCGCAGCCTCGAATTTCGACTGTGAAAGCGTCGTATTCGCGCTGTCTTTCGTATCAGACCCGAACGACGCTTTGAGCAAATTCGCCGGCTCCAGAGGCAAGCTCGCCAACGCAGCCATCTGCGCCAGCTTCATCCGATCTGCGTCCGATGGCCTACTGGGGCGAGCAGCCAAACGGGGCTCCGCCACGAGCTTTGGCTTCGGCTCCAATTTGGCCTGTGCGACAACGGGCGTGGGAGCACGCTGGAGTTCAGGCTTCGGTGCTACGCGAGCTGGCTGAGACGCCTTGCGCGTGCCGACATTGGCAGCGGCGATTTGCGTTGCACGCTGAGCAGCGGACTTGCGCAGCTCATGGTAGGCCGCCACCTGAATGGCGAGATCCTGGTGCTTCGCGCGCGCCTCGTGGACGTCCGCCGGCGTCAAAGGCTTACCGTCAGCGGGAATATGTTTTGTCCGTCCGTCAGGGAAGAGAAGCGCCAGCTCGTAACGTGGCAGCCGCGGCCAGGCTCGCACGCGGTCCGTATCCACGTGAACGAACGGAATGGCGGATGTTGGATAATAGCCAACGCCGCCGCGCTCGCGAACGAGAGCCGAATAACGGAGCTTGCGGAGCGGTACGTCCGGGAAATGCACGTCCGCCGCCTTGCCGAGCATGTGCCGGCTTTGCTTGGCTTGCCCACCACGTGTCCGGCGAAGCATCTCGTTGGTCGCAGGCGACCGGTAGCCGGAAATGATGTGGATGGGCTCCTTGGAGCCGAGCTCAGTGTGAATCTCCCAGAGCAGATCGATCAGCTCGGGATCCATGCGGGTTTTCTCGTTCCGCCGCCAGTCCCGCATGAGCCAATTGATCTGCTCCATCGCCTCGGGAACGTATTTGCCGTCCCGCTTGTACTCGACGGTGATGGTTTCCTTGGTGTGGATGTTGTGAAGGGAGATGGTTCGGGTCTGCGGAAGCTCGGCAACGAGTCGCGGCGCCCAATACACAGCACTGAATGCCAATGCGACAGCACCGGCTAGGAGACTCAGCTTACGCTTTGACAAACACCCCACCCCTGACCGAACGCTGACTGTCTATCGGGCCTGAGATACGGCCCGTAACAGTTTCTTAGCGTTAACGCTGTTTCGTTAACCTCCCGTTAAGCTCCCCTCAGAACACGCCATAAGAAGCCGGTGGGGCGACAAAGAGGCAAAAGAGGTTGGGGAGAGCGAAAACGTGCTCTTCAGTTAATGTGCCTGCCTAAATGAAAAAGCCCACGCGAAACCGCGCGGGCTTTTCAGAGGGAAGGTCAGCAGCGTCGGCTTACCACTGCCCGAAGACCCGACGTGCCCAATCCGGTTGCGAGTTGGACGACCACGAGGACGACGGCGACCACGTTTTCCGGGTTTCTGCCAGCCGTCCGACGACCTCAGCCTGTACTTTGCCAAGATCCTCGTTCTGCTTCGCAATGAGATGGGCCTTGCCTTCAAGCCCCATCTGAATGCGTTGCTCGTGTCCGTAAACGTCAGACCACGTCTTCAACTTGCCGTCGTCATCAACCCACGCTGTGAAGTAAGTGATGTGCACGGGGATCTTCTTGCTCAGGTTGACGTGGTTGTTGCGCTGCCCGCTTTTCACGGCCGCCTGGACCTTGCCAGCGGTCCAGCCATCCGACTCCGCCAGCAGCACCGAGGCGAACTGCAGCGGATTCCGCACCCGCATACACCCGTGGCTGAACATGCGCCGCGAAGACTGGAACAGGTGCTTCGCCGGCGTGTCATGCATGTAGACGGCGTGCTTGTTGGGGAACAGGAATTTCACCACGCCCAAAACGTTGCGGGCACCGGGCGGCTGATAAACGTGGTAGTTGCGAATATCGACCCGGGTCCAATCAACCCGAGACGGGTCGATGTCCTTCCCGCGATACTGGATCCGCAGATCATTCCGTTCGAGCACTCGCGTTCCGCGCACGAGGCCGGGAAGGATCTCCTTGACCTTGATGCTGTCCGGCACGCCCCAGGTGGGATGGAAGACGATCGTCTCCATCTCATCGGAGAAAATCGGGGTTTGTGTATCGGCCTTGCCGACGATGATCCGCTCCGTGAAGACCGACTCACCGTCCCGCATCACGCGCAGCGTGAACTCGGGAATGTTGGCCCAGATGTAGAACTCGCCGAGGTTCTCGGGCATCCAGCGCCACTGCTCCATGTTGACCAGAAGCTTGCGCAGTCTGGCCTCCTTGGAGGTGCGCTCCTTCTTGGCAGCGGATTTGCCTTTGGCCGCTCCTTCTTCCTCGGCTTCGTCAGGCATCGTGCCGTTCTTGAGCGCAAGATAGGCCTGACGAAGCTTCTCGAACTGCGGATGCCGCGGGTGTAGCCCACGGAGATATGCGTCGGCGGCGTCAGCGGCAGCTATGCCCGCCAACACCTCAGATGACGGAAGAAGGGGTGGCTGCCGATCGAGGTAATTCGAAAGTCGACGGGGATCGACACGGCCGCCGCGGGCATGGTTGGCGTATTTCAGGACAGCGAGCGATAGTTTGAGCTCGGTCGATGCTACATCCGCCGGATCGGCGGAAACCGGAGCGGACGGCAGATCGAAAGCGGACGCCTCGAGGCCCCAATCATCCGCCTGCCGAATCTCGGCCATTGCAGCCTCGGCACGGCTCGTGAATTTCCCGTCCTCGACCCAGAGAAGATCGTCGCCGCGGGCTTCGTAGAAGGCGGTCAGGGCCTCCCGATCCTGGTTCGACAAGCCTTTGGCTTCAGCGATTTGCTTCAGCAGTTCGGGCTGGAACTTGTATTCGACAACCACTGGAGCTTCAGAAGCGGGTTCGCCTTCCGCCTGTGGCTGTGCGTCGGCAGGAACAGCAGCGGCTTCCTTTGCGGCATCGGTTTCCGCCGGCGAAGCGGCTTCTGGAGTCTCGGCCGTAGCCGTAGGCTCGCTGTTTTCAGAAGGACCTTCCGCCGTAGCTGCCGGTTCTACTGGCTCTTCAGGTTTCGCTTCGGCAGTGCTTTCGCTCGCAGCCGGCTGCTCGTCTGTCGCGTCTTGCGCGGTAGCAGTTTCTGGCTCGGCCGGAGATGAAGGCTGATCGGCTTCAGCAGCCGCGTGCTCGGGTGCAGTGTCGCTTGTCTCTGCCTGTTCCGTCACCGCCTCTTCAGCCGGCGACGCGACCTGCTCAGCCTCGGCAGGCTGCTGGTTCGACTCGGCGGCCGTCTGTTCCGAGGAGGGCTGTGCGTCCGTTGATGCTGCTTCCTGCCCGGAGGCCTGAGCATCAGCTGGCGGAGAAGCCGCAGCCTCTCCCCCAGCAGCAATCGCCTGCTCGGCTTGCTCTGCTCCACTGGGCTTTACGTCTTCGGTCGCTAGCGCTCCGCTGGCAAAAAAAGCGGAAAGAGCGAGTCCGGGGAGCAGAATCCGGGCAGATCGCATCAGCAGTTCTCCTTTCAGCTGAGATGCTAGGTAATGCACCCGCGCCTCAGCCGGTAACATTTTCTGGGCTGGTTTCTCCTCAGACTCTTCTTATGTCGGAACTGTGGCCGAAAAGCCAATCGGTTTTGCTAACGCCGACCGACGTCAGTGGGTTCGCGGCTCCAGGCCATATTCCTGCATCTTTCGATACAGTGTCGAACGGCCGATTCCGAGCCGCCGCGCGACCTCGGACATATGCCCTCGATAGCGCCCCAGCGCGAGCCGGATCATGTCCGCCTCGATTTCGGTCAGACTGCGCACATCGCCGGTCTCCGTAATCGCCGGAATGCCGATGGCCTTGGCGCCGTCGTTGCGGCGCAGCTCGATCGTGCGCGGCACTGTCGAGTCAGCGCCGATCATGGCCGGGCCGGTATACATCGCGGGCTTTGGCGGAGGCGGCGCGGGCGGAATTTCCGGTGCGCGCCCTTGCACGTGTATGGCGATCTGCGGGAACTCGGCCACGGTGAGTTCTGGGCCATCGGCCAGCACCACCGCCCGGAACACAGCGTTTTCAAGCTGACGGACGTTACCGGGCCACGAGTACTTGGTGAGAAGCTCCATTGCCTCCGGACTGATCGAGGTCACGCGCTTGCCTTCCTCGGCCGCGAAGCGAGCCAGGAAGTGATAGGCGAGCTCGGGGATGTCCTCCGGCCGCTGACGCAGCGGCGGCACCCAGATGGGGAAGACGTTGAGGCGATAGAAAAGGTCCTCACGGAAGCGGCCCGACTTTACCAACTCGATCATGTCGCGGTTGGTGGCCGAAATGATCCGAATGTCCACTTTCACCGGCCGCTTGGCGCCAATGGGGTCGATCTCCCCCTCCTGAAGCGCGCGCAGCAGCTTCACCTGGACCTCGAGCGGCAGCTCGCCCACCTCGTCGAGGAATAAGGTGCCGCCGTCAGCCTCCTGGAATTTGCCGATGCGCTTCTCGACGGCGCCGGTAAACGAGCCCTTCTCATGACCGAACAGGATGCTTTCGACCAGGTTTTCGGGGATGGCGCCGCAGTTGACGGTGACGAACGGTTTGCCGGCACGGTCGCTTTCGCCCTGGATGGCACGAGCGATAAGCTCTTTACCGACGCCAGACTCGCCCTCGATCAGCACGGGGATCTGCGAGCTGGCTGCCCGCTTGCCAAGCGCAACGACACGCTGCATCGAAGGCCCGGCGATGAGGTCGCTGAACGTCAGCCGGCCTTCCGACTTCTTCTTGAGCCGCGCAATTTCGCCGCTGAGCGCCTGGAGCTTGAGAGCGCTGCTGATCGAAACCTCGAGACGCTCGGGGCTTGCCGGCTTCACGACGAAATCAACCGCTCCTGCCCGCATGGCCTGGATGGCTGCGTCAATGGAGCCATGCGCAGTCTGCACGATGATCGGCGGAACGCCCGGCTCGTTGCGGAGCCGCTCGAGCACCGCCTGGCCGTTTGTGCCTGGCATTACAAGGTCGAGGAGGACGAGGGCGTAATCTCTCTTCTCGGGACCGGTAAGAATGTGGAGGGCCTGGTCACCGGAAGCAGCTGTCTTGGTCTCCAACCCAAATCGTTTGATGCATTCTTCAAGTAGACGGCGCTGGGCCGGATCGTCGTCGACGATCAATACGCGCTTTGGCATGATCAACTCGAACACAACGCAAACAACTACTACCGGAACTCGCGAGCGTGTGCCCGCCACCGGCTCCCCGCAGAGTGCACGCCAGCCGTAAACAACTGGTTGCCGCCGGACCCAAGCTGGTGCTTTTCGTTGGCCATACTCAGCTTGAACCAACTGCCAGAGACCCGCACATTACCCGGCAAGTCCCTGCCGATGTTTTCCAACTCCGGGAGTCCTCGAATGACCGTTGACCAGATGAGATTCACCATCCGCTCGCATTGGGCCGCACAAACCTCCTCTGCAGCAGCGACTGCGCCGGTCGATCTCGGCCCGATGCCCAAGTGGAACCTGAGTGATCTCTACCCGGCTCCCGACTCACCAGAGATCGAACGGGACTTCGCGACTGCAGCTGCGGAGGCCAAGCGACTCCGTGAGACGTATCAAGGCAAGCTCGTTGCCATGGGCCGGGATGGTGCGGCCCTCGCGGAAGCTGTGCAGGCCTACGAGAAGCTCGCCGACCTCATGGGGCGCCTCGGCTCCTACGCTGGCCTGCTCTATGCAGCCGATCAGTCCGATCCGGCGCGCGCGAAGTTCTACGGCGATACCAGCGAGCGGCTGACGAACATCTCGAAGGATCTCATCTTCTTCGAGCTGGAGCTCAACCAGATCGACGATACGGATCTCGCGGAGGCGCTGAAGGACCCCGCGTTGGCCCGCTACAAGCCGTGGTTCGACGATTTGCGGAGAGAAAAACCGCACCAGCTCGACGAAAAGCTTGAGCAGCTCTTCCACGAAAAATCCCAGACCTCTCGCGCCGCATGGGATCGGCTGTTCAACGAGACGATGGCCGCGCTGCGCTTCCCCGTTGAAGGCGAGCCGGAGCCGTTGCCGCTCGAGCCAACACTCAATTTGCTGACCAATCCCGACGAGAACCGCCGCCGCGCCGCTGCCGAAGCCCTTGCCCAAGTTTTCAAAGAAAACCTGCGGCTGTTCACTCTCATCACGAATACGCTGGCCAAGGACAAGGAGATTTCGGACCGCTGGCGCAATTTCAAGGACGTTGCCGACTCCCGTCACCTCGCCAACCGCGTCGAAGGGCCGGTAGTCGAAGCGCTGGTTTCGGCGGTGCGCGCGAGTTATCCCAAGCTCTCCCACCGCTACTACCAGATGAAGGCGCGCTGGCTGGGAAAGGATCGGCTGGCCCACTGGGATCGCAATGCGCCGCTACCGGAGAAGCCCGAGCGTATCGTGCCCTGGTCTGAGGCGCGCGAGATCGTGCTGACGGCCTACAACGGCTTTTCGCCAGAGATGGCGAACATCGCCCGGAAGTTCTTCGACAATGGCTGGATCGACGCGCCGGTCCGTCCAGGCAAGTCGCCGGGCGCCTTTGCGCATCCCACCGTGCCGTCAGCGCATCCGTACGTGCTGCTGAATTACCAGGGGAAGTCGCGGGATGTGATGACGCTGGCCCATGAGTTGGGCCACGGCGTGCATCAGGTGCTTGCCGCGCCGCTTGGGCCGCTCCTCTCGCAAACGCCGCTCACGCTCGCCGAAACAGCTTCCGTGTTCGGTGAAATGCTCACCTTCCGCGCACTGCTGGCGGACGCAAGAGATGCCCGCGAGCGCAAAGCGCTGCTCGCCTCCAAGGTGGAGGACATGCTGAACACGGTTGTTCGGCAAATTGCGTTCTACACCTTCGAGCGGAAGGTCCACGAGGAGCGGCGGCAAGGCGAGCTAACTCCCGATCGCATCAACGAGATCTGGATGGAAGTGCAGAGCGAAAGCCTGGGCCCGGGCATTGAGCTCAAGCCGGGCTACGAGGTCTTCTGGACCTACATCCCGCACTTCATCCACTCGCCGTTCTACGTCTACGCCTATGCATTCGGCGATTGCCTTGTGAACTCGCTCTATTCGCTCTACGAGGATGCCCACCCCGATTTCGTGGCCAAGTACTTCGACCTGCTGAAGGCGGGGGGCTCGAAGCACCACTCCGAGCTGCTGGCACCCTTCGGGCTCGACGCCCGGCAACCTGAGTTTTGGCACAAGGGCCTAAACGTCATCGAGCGGATGATCGACGAGCTGGAAACGCTCGATAAAACGGTAGCCTAAATGCGGGCCTACATTTCCTGCGCCCTCTCCCACAAAGGAGAGGGCGCAGACCGCCTTACGCAAGCCCGGCCAGCGCGGAAATGGCCATATCCGCAATCAAGCCCAGGAACAGGGCCCAGCCGACGTCCCGGTTCGAGCGGAACCGGCGGAGGCAGTTGGCCGGGTCGTCAATATCAAGCGTGGTCACCTGCCAGGCCAGCGCAATGGCCACAACGGCCAGGGCCGTGAAAAAGATGAGGTGCGCGCCAGCGAGGAAGCCAGCGATGGCCCAGAGGACCACGGCGCCCGCATAGAAGCCACCGACCCAATCCTGAGTTGCATCCCCAAACCGAAGAGCTGTCGACTTCAAACCAAGGAGAGCATCGTCCTCCTTGTCCTGGTGCGCATAGATCGTGTCGTAGCCGATCGTCCACAGCACGCAGCCCGCGTACAGCACCAGCGGCGCGGCGCTGAGCTCACCGTAGACGGCAGACCAGCCTACCAGCGCGCCCCACTTGAACGTCAGCCCCAGAACGACCTGAGGCCAAAAGGTAAAGCGCTTGAAGAACGGGTAGATCGCCACAAGGCCCAGCGACGCGATGCCGAGCCAGATCGTGAACGTGTTGAACTGGAGCAGAACAACCAGGCCGACGAGCGACAACCCGATGCCGAACAGCAGCGCCTGAAAGACGCTGACCTGGCCGGAAGGAATCGGCCGCAAAGCTGTCCGCGCAACCTGTCCGTCGTAGTTTCGATCGACGATGTCATTCCAGGTGCAGCCCGCCCCCCGCATCACGAACGCGCCGATAAAGAACAGCACCACGTACCAGAGATTCGGATAGGGCCGGCCGCGCGAAAGCTCCGCCAACGCCAGCGACCACCAGCATGGGAACAGCAGCAGCCAAGCCCCGATCGGCCGATCGAAACGGCCGAGCTTCAGGTACGGCCGGATCGCGGCGGGTGCATGCCGATCCACCCAGTTGTCAGGCGGAGCGTCGGCAATGATCTTCGAGGTGTTGGTCGTAGCGTCCATCGCAACGTTTGCAGGTTGGCGAGCAAGTTGCCCAGCTACGAGCACGCGATCGCAGCCACAAGATGGCACGTTGAACTGGCTCTGCAACCACGCGGGCTACCACATCAAGACGCCTTGCGCTATCAGGCGCCATGGCCATTCACGACTTCAACGCACAGCGCTTGTTTGTACAGCAGCCCCTGCACGGGGGCGCGCTCATCCGCTGCTCGGACGATCAGGCGAACTATTTGCGCAACGTACTGCGGCTTGCGGCCGGCGCCGAGATCCTGATCTTCAACGGATCGGATGGCGAATGGCGAGCGAAACTCCACCTCGAAGGCAAACGGGGATGCAGCCTGGAGGCCATTGAGCAGGTACGCCCGCAGGAGGGCGGTCCTGACATCGACTATCTGTTCGCGCCGCTGAAACGCGCGCGGTTGGACTACATGGTCCAGAAAGCGACGGAGCTCGGCGTTGCGAGATTGCGCCCCGTACTGACCCGGCACACCATTGCCGAGCGCGTTAACGTGGAGCGGATGCGCAGCAACGTCATCGAGGCGGCTGAACAGTGCGGCATCCTCCGCATTCCCGAGATCGCCGAACCGGAGAAGCTGGACCGGGTACTCGATCGGTGGGACGCTGCTCGACCACTTGTGTTTTGTGATGAGCGGGCGGACGTGCGAGATCCGATAACCGCCCTTCGATCGGTTTCGCAGGGTCCCGTTGCCGTGATCATCGGCCCGGAAGGGGGCTTTGCTCCCGAGGAACGCGAGCGACTTCTGGCCCTACCGTTTACGGTGCGGATTTCGCTTGGACCGCGGATCATGCGGGCCGATACCGCCGCCGTTGCCGCGCTGGCTCTCGTGAACGCTGTCCTGGGCGACTGGCGCGGGGCGTAACCCACGGCCCTTGAGCCGGTTATAATGACCTCGTCCCTGCGACCGCTAACGAGCACTTGTGCTCGGACCGGAGGGCGGCAATAAAGCAGTAGCAATTCTGCAGTCCCGAACTTTTGAACAATCAGAGGCCTTCATGTCGACCCGCCAGGATGGAGCGCAGCCCAGCCCGACCGTTCAGTCGAAGGACGATCTGGTGCAGTGGATCGCGGCGGGCTCCAAACCAAAATCCGCCTGGCGGATCGGCACCGAGCACGAGAAATTCGTTTTCTACACGAAAACGCTTGAGCCGGTGCCTTACGAAGGGCCCCGCGGCATCCGCGCCCTCATGCAAGCGATGATCGATCGCTATGGGTGGGAGCCCATCATGGAGGGCAAGAACATCATCGGCCTTAAGCGGCCGAAGGGCGAGGGAGCGGAGACGGTCTCGCTCGAGCCCGGCGGCCAGTTCGAGCTGTCGGGCGCGCCGCTAGAGACGCTCCATGAGACCTGCGCGGAAACGGGAGAGCACCTCAGCCAAGCAACCGCCATCGGCAAGGATCTCGGGCTCGGGTTCCTCGGCGTCGGCTTCTCACCCAAGTGGACGATCGAGGAAACGCCGCGTATGCCGAAACAGCGCTACGCGGTGATGACCCGCTACATGCCTCAGGTCGGCAAACACGGCCTCGATATGATGTACCGGACCTGCACCATCCAGGTGAACCTCGATTTCGGCGACGAAGCCGACATGGTGAAGAAGTTCCGGGTGTCCCTCGCGCTGCAGCCGATCGCGACCGCCCTCTTTGCGGCCTCACCCTTCAAGGAAGGAAAGCCGACCGGTTTCAAATCCCTCCGCTCCGAGGTCTGGCGCGACACTGACCCCGACCGCACAGGCATGCTGCCGTTCGTGTTCGAGCCGGGCATGGGATTTGAGCGGTATACCGACTATGCGCTCGATGTCCCGATGTATTTCGTCTACCGCAACGGGCGGTACATCGACGTTGCCGGTGCGTCCTTCCGCGACTTCATGGAAGGGCGCCTGCCGCAGCTTCCGGGTGAGCGGCCCACGCTCGAGGACTGGTCCGACCATCTGACCACGCTCTTCCCGGAAGTGCGCATGAAGCGTTTCCTTGAGATGCGTGGGGCCGACGGCGGGCGCTGGCGGCGCATCTGTGCCCTGCCGGCATTCTGGGTGGGACTCCTTTACGACCAGACCGCTCTCGACGCCGCCTGGGACCTCGTGAAGGACTGGACGGCTGAAGAGCGGCAGAGCCTGCGTGATTCGGTCCCCAAGTGGGCTCTTGATGCTCCGTTCAGGAAAGGAACGGTGAAGGACATCGCGCGTGAGGCAGTGGCGATCGCCCGCACCGGCCTCAAGAACAGAAACAAGCTCAACGCGAACGGGGATGACGAGTGCATCCACCTGCACTTTGTGGAAGACACTGCGGCAAGCGGACGCACGCCCGCGGACGATCTGCTCAGTCGCTATGAAGGCCACTGGCAAGGCGACATAAACCACATCTTCACAGACTACGCGTTCTAACCAGCTGCATATGGAGACAGTGCGGTTCAGGCTGTATTCATCGTATTCGAGCTAAGTCGGGGCGCTCGGAACGGGAGGTTACACGTGAACGCTAAGCTGCTCGTGCTGGCGCTGCTCTCCGGTGGGCTGGCGATCTCAGATGCGCCGGCCGTCGACGTGCAGCTTGCCCAGGGCGGCGCGTGCACCTCGTCTTGCCGGGCACAGTACAACCAGTGCCGGATCGCAACGAAAGGCTCGCCTTCTTGCGACGCGCAGTTCGCGGCCTGCATGCGCCGCTGCATCGCCACGCGCGGTCGATGATTTCCATCGGGGGGGGTTGATTGAGGCCATTTTGGCGTGCCACCTAGCCGCAGCTTCAACGCTGATGGCTCGACCCCATGACGACCTCGGCCCTATCACACAAGCCAGTAGAAGCCCTCACGCCTGAGGAAGCCCAGGAAGAGCTCGCGCGGCTCGCAGCGGAAATCGCTTATCACGATCGGTTGTACTATCAGCTCGCTCAGCCCGAAATCTCGGATGCGGAGTACGACGCCCTCGTCCGCCGCAACGCCGAGATCGAAGCGCGCTTCCCGGAGCTCATCCGGCCCGACAGCCCCTCGCGCCGGGTCGGTGCGCCGCCCGTCGAGACCTTCGGCAAGGTGCGCCACCGCGTGCCGATGCTTTCTCTCAACAACGCGTTTTCCGAGGAGGAAATTTCTGACTTCGTGGACCGCGTGCGCCGTTTCCTCGGCATGAAGCCAGACGAAGTGATCGAGTTCACGGCTGAACCCAAGATCGACGGGCTGTCGATCTCGATTCGCTACGAAAACGGCCGGCTCGTCGAGGCGGCAACACGCGGTGACGGGACCGAAGGCGAGAACGTCACGGCCAATGTTCTCACGATCCGCGGCATTCCGCATGAAATCAAAGCGCGCGATTTTCCGGAGGTCATCGACGTGCGCGGCGAGATCTATCTTCCGCACGCCGACTTCCAGAAACTGAACGCAGCCCAGGCGGCCGCTGGCCAGAAAGTCTTCGCCAACCCACGCAACGCCGCGGCTGGTTCGCTTCGCCAGCTTGATCCCAAGGTCACTGCCAGCCGCCCGCTGCGTTTTTTTGCCTACGCTTGGGGTGAGGCCTCTCAGCTTCCGGCGCAGACCCAGTGGGGCATGTACGAGGCCTACAAGCGATGGGGTTTCCCGACAAACCCGCTGGCCCGCGTTTGCCGAAGTGTCGATGAGCTGATCGCGTACTATCGCGAGCTAAGCATGCAGCGCGCGACGCTCGACTACGACATCGACGGCGTCGTCTACAAGGTGAACCGGCTCGACTTGCAGGAGCGGCTCGGCTTCGTCTCGCGGTCGCCACGGTGGGCCATCGCCCACAAGTTCCCCGCGGAGCAGGCGATGACGATCTTGCGGGACATCGAAATTCAGGTGGGCCGGACGGGCGCTCTGACGCCGGTCGCCAAGCTCGAACCCGTTACCGTCGGCGGCGTGGTGGTGGCCAATGCCACGCTCCACAACGAAGACGAGATCAAGCGCAAGGACGTGCGCATCGGCGACACCGTCATCGTGCAGCGCGCGGGCGACGTCATCCCACAGATCGTGGGCGTTGTGCTGGAGAAGCGACCGCCGCACGCCAAACCCTTCGAATTCCCGACCGTGTGCCCTGCCTGCGGCAGCCATGCCGTGCGGGAGATGAATGAGCGAACGGGCGAGCTGGACGCCGTGCGCCGCTGCACAGGCGGCCTCGTCTGCCCCGCACAGGCGAAAGAGCGGCTTCGCCACTTCGTCTCACGCAATGCCTTCGACATCGAAGGGCTGGGAGAGAAGCGCATCGACAAGCTTTTGGAGCTGGGACTAATTAAGTCTCCGTCTGATATTTTCCATCTTAAATCTGCGCAGATTGAGGGCTTAGAGGGCTTTGGCGAGCTTTCTGCCCGCAATCTTATTGCTGCGATCGATGCGCGCCGACGCATAGCCATGGGGCGGTTCATATTTGCCCTTGGCGTAAGACACATCGGCGAGGTCACCGCCAAACTCATAGCCAAAGTTCTTTCCAGCAAGGAAGAGTTCCTTACCTACTCCGAACATGTGGCACAGGAACACAATCGTATTTGGGCAAGAGCATTTACTTCTCCTGCCAGCCCATTCACCCCACGTCCACAAAGCGTCGACGAGGAAAAAATACTGGAGTTCGGAAATCTTGTAAGGAGCGCATTTCGCAAAGAAGAGTACGCCAGAACTCAGTTGCGAATTTTGAAAGGTGTCGGACCCGTTCTTTCAAAAAAACTTACCATTGATCTTTATCGAGTCATCAGGACTTTTTTTGGCGAAAGCTTTTCTGAAAGACGAACCATAATCAGAGAGATCATAAGCTCGCGATACTTTCTGCCCGAAAAGCAACTTGCGAAGGTAATTAAAAACAAAAAACTCGATGAACTTGTTGAAACTATAGACCTATCTCTCAGCAAATGCGAGAACGCCTGGCTAGAATTCCAAGAAGATTATGAAAATCTTGTCGAGCACAACAAGGAAAGAAAATCCGAAAGGTCAACTATTTCTGAGTGGCCAGAATATTCAGCCTACGCGCGCGCGATTATGGGCGAGGAATTCAAATTGGTCGAGGATATTGCAAACCTTGAAGGGGTAGGCGATGTCGCCGCCTTCTCTCTTCTGAATTTCCTTCTTGAGGATAGAAATCGTCAAGAAATTCATCAACTACTCGATCAGATCGAAATCTTGCCGCCGGAGGCGACAAAACCATCACCAATTCACGGGAAGACCGTAGTTTTTACTGGCACGTTGGAAACCATGACCCGCAACGAGGCGAAAGCGCAGGCCGAACGCCTCGGTGCGAAGGTTGCCGGTTCCGTTTCGAAGAAGACAGACTATGTCATCGCAGGCGCCGATGCGGGCTCCAAGCTCAGCAAAGCGCGCGAGCTTGGCGTCACCGTTTTGTCGGAGGAGGAATGGCTGGCGCTCATCCACCAGGATTGAAGCCCCGCTCCGCGTGGGACGAGTTCGGACAGGGCACTTTCGCCATCCTGCCGGCCGCGATCGCCGTTATTCCGTTCGCCCTGCTTCTCGGCGCGCTCGCCGCGCAGAAAGGTCTCTCACCGCTCGAGGTCGGCCTCATGAGCAGCCTCGTGTTCGCCGGCAGCTCGCAGATGGTCGCCGTGGATATCTGGCGCGATCCGGCGCCGTGGGCGCTCCTTGGCCTGACGACGCTCACCATCAATCTGCGGCACGTGATGATGGGCGCCTCGCTCAGCCTCCATCTTGGAGGCTTTCGGCCGTGGCAGCGCTTGCTGGGGGTGGCGTTTCTCGCCGATGAAATCTGGGCTCTGGCCGAGCGCCGCGCCGCGATGGGCCAACTCCATCCCGCCTACTACGCGGGTTTGGCGGCGCTTCTCTATCTCAATTTCATTTGCTGGTCGGTGGTCGGTGCTATCGTTGGTCCAGCAATCAAGGATCCCGAAGCCTGGGGCTTCGACTTTGCCTTTACGGCGATTTTCCTGGGGCTGATCGTCGGCTTCTGGCGCGGCCCCGGCACGGCGGTCGTCATGGCCGCAAGTGCGGTTGCGGCCGTCATCACCCAAGCCCAGTTGGGTGGCGTCTGGCATGTCATCGCCGGAGCCATCGCAGGCATGTTGGCGGCGACGCTTCTCTCATTTTGGCGAGAGGAGCCCAAGACGTGAAACTCGACGCTGCCAATCTCGCAGCCATCATCGCCATGGCTCTCGCGACTTACGCGACGCGCGTGAGCGGACTCTGGCTGCTGCGGTTTGTTCGCGTGACGCCGCGAATGCAAGCCGCTCTCGACGCACTGCCGGTAGCTATTCTGACTGCGGTCATTGCTCCGGCGCTGATGAAAGGTGGTACCGCCGACATCCTCGCCGCAGGTGTGACGCTCCTTGCGGCGTCACGCCTGCCACTGCTTGCCACCGTGATCCTCGGCGTATCTTCCGCCGTGCTCTTGCGGCACCTGATTGGTTAAGCGCCCACTATCTCAGCCGATCGGTGCCGTCGCAGCTTCCAGCCAGGCGCGATCCTCCGGCCCGAGCTCCGCTCCGATCTCTTCCCGCACACGAGCGTGATAGGCATTCAGCCATTCCAGCTCTGCCGGAGTCAGCATGTCGGCCTTGATGAGCCGGCGATCGAAGGGAGCGAGCGTCAGGGTCTCGAAACCCATCACCTCGCGGTCGCCGCGCGGCGGCACTTCGGGCTCGGTGACGAGCACCAGGTTCTCGAGGCGGATGCCGTAGGCGCCTTCCTTGTAGTAGCCGGGCTCGTTGGAGATGATCATGCCCGGTTCGAGCACTGCCATGCCGCGACGGGAAATTGACTGCGGCCCCTCGTGGACGGAGAGATAGCTACCCACTCCGTGCCCGGTGCCGTGATCGTAATCGAGACCCTTCTCCCACAGCGGCCGCCGGGCCAGGGGATCAAGCTCGAGCCCCCGTGTGCCCTTCGGAAAGCGAGCCGTGGCAATGGCGATGTGGCCCTTGAGAACGAGCGTATAGCGCTCCCGCATCTCCTCCGTTGGCTCGCCAATCGCGATGGTGCGGGTGATGTCGGTTGTCCCGTCCTGATACTGAGCCCCGGAATCGACGAGATAGAGCTCGCCCGGATTGAGCTTCCGGTTCGTGGCCTCGGTAACGCGGTAGTGCACGATCGCGCCGTTCGGCCCGGCACCGGAGATCGTGTCGAAGCTGATGTCCTTCAGCGCCTGCGTTTCGGCGCGGAATTCCTCCAACCTACGGGCGACGGAAATTTCATCGAGCTGGCCGCTCGGAGCCTCCCGATCGAGCCAGGCAAGGAAGCGTGCAAAAGCTACCCCATCACGCTTGTGTGCGGCGCGCGCGCCTTTGATTTCGGCCTCGTTCTTTCGCGCCTTCGGCACGAGGCACGGATCCTGCCCACGGACGATGCGCTTCGGTCCGCCGAGCTGACGCGCAAACCACCACGAGGCGGTATTGGGATCGAGCCTAACCCGCTTGCCCGCCTCCTTCAGCTTGGCCAGCCGCTCCTCCAGGGCTTCCGGATCGCTCACCTTCGCAAATGACAAATGCTTCCTTGCGTCAGCGTCGAGCTTCTCGCGGTCGATGAAAAGCTCAGGCTTCCCCTGAACTGGCACGATGGCATAGGCCAGCGCCACAGGATTGTGAGCCACATCGCTGCCGCGGATGTTGAACAGCCACGCAATCGAATCCGGCAGGGTGAGTACGACGGCATCCTGCCCCGCGGCCTTAAGCTCCTTCTGAAGCGCCGCAATTTTGTCCTGCGCGGAGCGGCCGGCGTATTCCAACGGATGCGGGTGGACTTTTCCGGTGGGCGGCGCTGGACGGTCAGCGCCCCAAATCTTGTCCACCGGGTTCCGGCTGAGCGGCTTGAGCTTGATCTGATGGCTTTCGAGAGCGTCCGTCAGCCGCTCAATCTCGTTTACCGTGTGCAGCCGCGGATCGAAGCCGACAACCGCGCCGGCCTTGAGCTTCCGGCTCAACCAGTCGGACAGTTGCGCCTGCGGGACCTGGAGAATTTCGAACCGTTTGGTGTCGACCTGGGCCTTGGCCTGAACGGTGTAGCGGCCATCCACAAACAAGGCCGCGGCTTGCCGCGTTATGACGGCCGTTCCTGCCGAGCCAGAGAACCCCGTGAGCCATTTCAGCCGCTCGGCTGAGGGGGGAACGTACTCGCCTTGATGCTCATCGGCTCGCGGTACCAGCACGGCATCGACCTTGAGGTCGCCCATGAGCTTGCGCAGCAGATCCACACGATCGCCCGCGTTTGCCAAACGTTCAGGGGCTTCAAAGCTCTGAAACATCGGTTTCTCCGCGCTCCGTTGGCGTCTCACTCGTTGTCCGTCACCGGACGGTATCAATTTTGAAGAAAGTGCGAACGAAACAGGCAACCTGCATGCGTACACGGCATTGCTGCATTGCAGCAGTCTGTCTACCGCACATGCGAGAACGATCTATATTAGGGGCAAAAGCTGGGAGGATGGCATCGAACTGTCCCTCAGCGACAGAAAACAAGAACCCCAGAAATTATCAGAGATGAGCTGAGCATGAGCACCCCAATGACCTACGCCGTCAACACCATTCCTTCGACTCGGCGCGCGCCCGCTCAGTCGAAGAGCTGGATTCAGCGCGCTTTCGATCGACTTCTCTCCGCGCGGCATGCGCAGGCTGAGCGGTATCTCGTGGATTACTTGTCCGCGCTGAGCGACGAGAGGCTCCGTGAGCTCGGATACGGCGACGAAGAGATCCGGCAAATTCGAGTAGAGCGCCGGCTTCCCGAGTCCGTGAACTAAATCGAATTCCAACTCCCCGTTTCCCCCGGTGAGCGCTTCGGGCCGAGGTCATCTCGGCCCAAGCCTTGCTTCGCCCAAAAGAAGAACAGAGGACGAGTGTCATGAGCACTTCAACACATTCGGCGACCCTTAGCCATTACGCTGGTGCCGAGCGAGAGGGACATGCGATTGGCCATTCGCTGTGGCACTGGGTCAAGAAGCTCGTCCACCGCATTCGAACCGAGATTGAAGACACCAAGGTTCGGTGGCATCTGGCAACGCTCCCCGACGCGCTGCTGCGCGACATTGGCATTGCCGAGGACGAGATCCATCGCATCCGGGCCTGCGAGCGCTTCACGCCGCGAGCCTGGGCCGAGCGGATGAGCCACACGCAGCGCCATTACGACGCTTGACCAGCGTCAGCGTCGACCAGCCGGCCAAACGCCGGTGGTTGACGAGCGCGAACCCATGTGCCCGGTAGGTGGCAATCACTGGAGCCGCCTGCCGGTTCAACAATCCCGACAGAACCGTAACCCCGCCAGGCACCAGCGCCCTCGCGATATCCGGAGCGAGAGCAATGAGTGGATCGGCCAGGATGTTGGCCAGGATCAGATCGTAGGTGCCCGGCAGCGTTCCTCTCGGTATTCCCTCCGCAACCCGCATCCGAATACACGTTGCCGCGCCATTGCGCCGGGCATTGCTGCGCGCGACCGCGATGGCCACCGGGTCATTGTCGCTGGCGTCGATCTGTGCGCCACGAAGCACGCGGGAGGCGGCAATAGCGAGCACGCCTGAGCCGCAGCCCAGATCCAGCACCCGTTCAAATCGCCGCTTGCGTGAAAGCTCGTCTAGCGCCATCAGGCAACCTTGGGTCGTTGCGTGATGGGCCGTCCCGAATGCCTCGCCAGCGTCGATGAGTAAGGTGTTCGGCCCGCGCGGGACACGCCCGATATCGTGGCTGCCGTGGACGACGAACCGACCCGCCGTCACCGGAGGCAGCGCAGCTTGGGAAATCGCGACCCAGTTCTCATCCGGCACTTCCTCCAGCTGAAGCGGAGGAACCGGGAATGGCAGCACAGCTCCGAGCTGATGGCTCAAGCCCTGTAGGTCAGGCGCCTCGTTGTAGTAGCCCTCCACCAACCAGTCCTCGCCGGCCTCGAACATCGTCATCGCATCGGGAGGCGGAAAAACGAGCTCGGAAAGAGCACCCGAAAGGGTGCGTGCGGCTTCCTTATCGCTGATAGTCGCGGAAATCTTGTACGACGGCATGACCTCACTCGGCCCAGCTCCCGACGATTTTCGGGCTGTCAGGGGTAATGCGCCATCGCCCCACTGTCGACAGGGCAAACCGTCAGACTTCGGCTGCGGAACCATCCTCACGAAGGAGCCTCTAGCATCTCGACCCCTTCCCCGTGGTCCGAAGACGAGAGTTCGTCGAGAAAGGCGTCCCACCGCTGGTCAATCAGCGCGGCGGCCAGCTCAGGTGGCAACGTTTTCAGCGAACCGTCCGACTCCTCAACGACGATCCCCTCCTCAATCAGCCGCCCGAGCGCGTCCTCGATCTCGAAATCGACGTCGACGCCGAAAGTCTCCAGCATGTATTGCTCGATCGCGTGATCGATCGTCGATAGATCCGACCGCTTGTAGTTGCCCTTCGCGAGCACCGAGTAGAGCAGGATCTCCTCCTTCGTGTCCTCCTCGGCGGCGCGGCTTGCGAGCTTGATCAGAACCCCGCGATTGTCGGCCATGGCGTGGAAGTAGAGGTTCTGCGCCATGATGACCATGTAGCGCTGCCGCTCGGTGAAGAACTTCTTGCATTGGCGGAAAATGATGCCGCCCAGCCCAAACATGGCACCGGCTGCAGCGAGTGGATTGGTCGTCACAAGGGCCAGTTTTCCCGCAGCACTGAACGCCCCCATACCAAGCCCTGCACCGCTGGTGATTCCCAGCTTGAGCTTGTCGAGCGGCCGGAAGTTCACCCGCGTGTTTGGAAAAACCATCTCGATGTCCGCGCGCGGGATATTCTTGAAGAGCTTCATGTAAATCAGGTCATCCCTGACGTCCGGTGCCAGAAGACTGCGCATCCGGCGCACGGCCCGGGTCGCTGCGCGCCGGGACACCTTCCGCTCGCGCATGATCTCCGCGACCCGCTGCTCCTCCGACTTGAGCTTGAACAGGACGAACAGCCGCCGGAAGATCGGCACGTCGATTTCCTGTTTACGGAGGAAACTGCGGACGGATCGGCGCTGATCTTTCCGAGTGGTGGCGCCACGGTAGTACACGAGCAGCTCCTCGAAGGCGTCGAGGTCGACGTGGAGGTCGAGCCCGTAGTGGGTCTCCCGCGTCAGGATCAGCTCGACCTGCTGCGGGTTGATGCGTGTGTAATTGGCCTGAGTAAGCAGGCGGTCGATGCCTTCCACCACCCGCTTCTGCAGGATTTTCCGCTCTTCCGGCGTATATGCCCGCGTCATCAACAGGTCGCTGTCCGGGCTGAACGGCTCATAGTCCTGTTCAAGAGAGAGAAGCCTCGCGCCGTACTGCTGCTGGCGCCAATAGTCGAGGTAGCGGAAAAAGCGTCGGGCGTGTGCCGCCTGCCCGAGCGGCCAGGCATCGGGCTCCGTCAACCGATCGATTAGAGCATACCGCGTGACCGGCAGAAACCGCTCCCGCTCGTCCGCCGTCGTACCCTGCAAAGCGTTCGCGCTCACTTGCGTTCTCCCGTTGAACGGCGCAGGCTGATCAAAGTCTGCCTGCGCGGTTGCGGGAGCTTCCCGACTCATATGCGGAATTGTGGCGGACATTGCATTTCCTCCCCGCGGGCACTTGATCGACGGCACGCCGGCAACGCCAAGCGCCGAGTTTGATCTATTCCGCCCGCCCCTTTTCGCGTACACAATAGGCCCTAATGCTCAGAATTTGCGAGCGAAATTGAGGGGGAGAGCGGCGCCGTTACCAAAATGGGACAGTCTTGGGTGGGGCCGTTAAGCAACTTTGACAAAATAGTCCGCATTGTCACAGTCATGCCGCTCTTGCCGAGCAGATAGACTGTTGCTTTCGTGCGGGGCTTGGGGGCTGATGAGTGCACGCTAGGTTTATGCCGCACCTGATCTGTCTTGCGTTGCTGCTCGTACTCGGGACGGGTGCTGCAGTGGCCGGCCAGGCTGTTGTCGTTCCCGTGAGCTGCGAGTCGCGAGACGGGCGGCTTGTCGTCTATCCCACCCGACCGAATCCCCTTGAGATCGTCTCTGAGCTGAACCGCCAGGTTTTCTCGGCTTGCCATCCGAGCAATACGAACTGGTGTCGCCCGATCATGCTCTACAAGTTCGATGTGGCTTGCGGCGGCGAGCGGGTGGCCTGGCGCGATCTTGCGGCTGCGGTGCTGGCCAGCAGCGGAACGCGGGCTTGGGTGGACAAGGACCGGCTGCACATCACTCCACCCAGAAAGTCACGGCTAGGCGACTGTGGCGCTGGCGATCCCGGCTTCACGAAGGACTGCGATCCGTGGGAACTGGGCGACAGCCGTAATCACTGGGTGCTCCCGGTCGGCTTCGCACCTGTGCACGAGGTTGGCGCACGCTTCGTCCCCTACTCGCCAGCCGACACTTCGAAACCGCCTGTCGCGTCCGCTCCTGCAGATTTCGAAACCGGCGCGATACTGCCGACCGAGCCGCCCGATACACAGGACGAAATCGAAACTGTCGAGGCCCAAATCGAGACGGACGCAAGCCCGCGTCTCGATATCGTCAACGAAAGCGCCGACGCCCCTTCTGCTCCGGCTCCCGTGAGAGTTTTCCGATCTGAAGCCGGTGGCGCGGCGGCGCCAGCAGATGCCAACGAGCCGGCCAATCCTGCCCGCATTATCAGCTCGCCCGAATTCGTTCAGGAAGTTTCCGCCGCTCTGGCTGCAGCGCAGGCGGCAGAAAAGCCGCGGGGCGAGGAGCAAGAAAATACCGGAACGCCTCCCAATGAGAACGCCCCCGCCCTGGGGGAATTTTCTGCCTCTTCCATCATCGAACGGTATCGTCCGTTGCTCTCGTGGCTGTGGGAGCAAGGTGCGGCAAGCGTGAGGCCGCTCACGGCGCAATTCGAGCGGCTGCCGCTCGAACGGAACGTTGCGTTCGCCCTGGTTGGCGCCGTGCTTTTGTCAGGCCTCGTCTCGGGAATTGGCCTGTACTCATTGCGGTCGCGTCGGGTGCGCGCCACCGCGTACCGTTCGGCGGGCCTTGGCCCCGAATTTGGGGCGGCGCCTCAGTACCGATCGTCATCAGTCGCGACCTCACAGTTCGGCGCGCCGGCCGGTCAGAGGCAAGCGCAGGCAAACGAGGCGCCGTCCGGCAACGCGCTGGTCGACCCGACAGATGAAAGAATGTGCGGCGAGCTCTGCCGCACCGCGCACGCGATGCTGCAACAGATCGATGCGCGCGTGGACGAACTGCAGGGCGTCGCGCCGCTACGCCGCGTGCTTCAGAGGGAGATGCGCCACCTCGAACAGTTCCTCACAGCCGTCATGACGGCCAACCCGAGGGAGCCCGAAGAATGGCGGCGCATGCGCAATCGCCTGCAGCGCATCGTCCGTGAGCTGCATCGACTCAGGGACATCGTCGAGGGCGCCTACCGCAGTCTGTCTGTGGGCGGGTTCACCAGCCGCGAGCCGCCGCGCGACAAGTACGAGGCTTACGAGATGCTTGGCGTCAATCCGGACGTCAGCCTGCGGACGCTCAAGAAGCTCGTGGACGCGCTGCGCGCCTGCTGGCACCCGGACCTCGCCAAGGACGAGGCCGATCGCCTTCTGCGCGAAGAGCGCATGAAACGCATCAATATCGCCTGGGATCTTATCACCGAGAAACGCCAGGAGGCGTGAGGCCAGGCCGGAGGAAACGTAATGGCGGGCAAATCAGAGAAGTCGACGAAAACCAAAAAAAAGCCCGCCAAGCCGAACCCGGAAAAGCCGGTTCTCCTATCAGGCGGAAATCCTCAAATCCCGAAGGGTTACGGCGAAGAGCCCGTGCAGGCCTACATCGCTGCAATGCCGGGCTGGAAACAGGATGTCGGTCGCCGCCTCCATGAAATCATCTCCCGCACCGTTGCCGGCGTGCGCAAAGCCATCAAATGGAACTCACCCTTCTATGGCGTCGAGGATCACGTTTGGTTCCTCAGTTTTCATTGCTTCACGAGGTACGTGAAAGTCGCCTTCTTCCGCGGAGCTTCCCTCACTCCGATCCCGCCGGGGCAAGTCGAAGCAGGAACAGGTGCGGTATCTTGATATCTACGAGGATGATGCGCTGGACGAAGCGCAGTTAGCGGATTGGGTGAAGCAGGCGGCGGCACTGCCGGGGGAGAGGATGTAAAGGCAGGCCGTTGAAATTACCCTTCGCGACAACGCGATCTCTTAGCAGAAAACGACTGTCTCCATTTGCAGCTCGTTTCTGGGCGGACTTCGAATTTTTCTCACGCGATTCCGATCCGCCAGTCTGCATCGAGAGCTATTCGCACGGCCGCTTTTATCCGCCTCTCGATTGGAAATTCACGCCACGCTACGTTCCACCAACCAACCGTCAGCCAAACGCAACCCTCATCTGTTATCGCAATGCAACAGTGGCCGCTCGCATTTTCTGGGCCGGACGGCCACACTTTTTGTCTTCTAACCACTTGCGACTGTGGCCGCGTCTCAACAATGATAGGTCCATGCGTGCGACTATAGTTCTATGAGGAGGTAGGATGAAGGGGTTCGCCGGACGGCCGTGGTGGTTGCTCACCTTACTCATCGTCCTTTCGGCGATCGCTCCTTCGCCACTTCTCGCGATGGAGGCCAACCCGCGCATCGACCTCACGCAGCATCCGGTCGGCTATCTTTCGCTCCTCATTTTCTTCATCGCCTACGGCTTCGTCGCCGTCGAAAAGGCGATCCAGCTGCGCAAGTCCAAACCCGTGATGCTTGCCGCGGGTCTCATCTGGGCGCTGCTCGGATTTGAGTACGCCATGCACGGCGAGAGCGAGGCACTCGAAGCCGCCGCCAAGCACGTGATCATGGATTACGGCGAGCTGATGCTGTTCCTCGTGGTGGCTATCACGTACGTCAACACCATGCAGGAGCGGCGCGTTTTCGACGCGCTCAGAACGACGCTCGTCAGTTTGGGGCTCAGCTACCGGCAGCTGTTCTGGCTGGTAGGCGGCCTTTCATTTGTGTTTGGCCCCATCATCGACAATCTGACGACCGCGCTCGTCATGGGCGCCGTCGTGGTGGCGGTCGGAGTCGGGAATTACAAGTTCATCGTGCTGGGCTGCATCGCCATTGTCATTGCCGCCAATGCGGGTGGTGTCTTTTCGCCCTTCGGCGACATCACCTCACTGATGGTCTGGCAGAAGGGAAAGCTGCACTTCTATGAATTCTTCTACCTGGTCATTCCCGCAGCGGTGAATTTCCTCGTGCCGGCGATCTTCATGCATTTCGCCGTGCCAAAGGGATCGCCGGAGCCGGGCAGCGAAATCAGGCACCTCAAGCCGGGCGGAATTGTCGTGGTCTGCCTCTTCCTGGCAACGCTGGCGACCGCCGTGATTTTCCGGAGCTGGTTCCAGCTGCCGCCGGCGCTCGGAATGATGCTAGGGCTCGGCTATCTGCAAATGTACAGCTACCTTCTCCAGCGCCTTGGGAAACGCCGCGCAGACCAAAATCTGGCGTTCGACTATTTCCACGAAATGCGCCGCCTGGAGTGGGACACGCTGCTGTTTTTCTTCGGCATCATTTTCGCCGTCGGCGGGCTTGGCGTCATCGGTTATCTCGCGAAGCTGTCCAACTGGCTTTATGGCGATCTGGGACCGACTTTCGCCAACATCGCGATCGGTGTGCTGGGCTCGGCGTTCGACAACATTCCGCTGATGTTCGCAGTTCTCACCATGGATCCTCAAATGTCGAGCGGCCAGTGGATGCTCGTTACATTGAGCACCGGCGTGGGTGGCAGCCTCGTTTCTATTGGCTCAGCGGCCGGCGTCGTGCTGATGGGGCTCGTGCGCAACCACTACACGTTCATGAACCACCTTCGGTGGGCGTGGGCCATTGCGCTCGGCTATGTTGCCAGCATTTTCACCCACCTGTGGCTGAACGCTTCGCTTATGTAACCCCGCGAGATGTATCTTCAGCGGCAGTCATGCTGCCGTCGCATTGAAGCGCAAAATGCTACGTCACCGGACAATCTCCGCGACGTAACTCATGCAGAAGAAGCAAGACAGCGCGAAGGAAAACGAAGCCGCTTCCGCATCCCAACTGATCGACGCCCACATCAAGGAGTTTTCCGACTGGCGCGGGAAAACGCTTGCGCGCATTCGGCAGCTTATAAAGGAGGCGGATCCCGAAGTGGTCGAGGAGGTGAAATGGCGAAAGCCATCGAATCCGCTCGGCGTCCCGGTCTGGTCTCACAAGGGGATCATCTGCACAGGCGAAACGTATAAGGACAAAGTCAAGCTGACCTTCGCCAAGGGCGCGTCGCTACCTGATCCTTCGGGCCTCTTCAACTCTAGCCTCGACGGAAGTGTGCGGCGCGCCATCGATATTCACGAGAACAGCGTTATCGATGAGGAAGCCCTCAAAGCGCTCATTCGGGCTGCCGTGGCGCTAAATGCATCGGCTCAAGCCAATCGCCAGGCGCGCACCAAAAAGAAGAGCGACTAGGACAAACGCGCGAATTTCATTCGCAAACGAAAAAGGCCGAGCATCGCTCGGCCTGCTGGTGCATAAAATTCTCGAAGCAGCTTGCGCGGCTTAGCTCGACCGGTTCGGCGACGTGAGCTGCGGTGCGATTTCGGACGGATCCTTCACCTTGCGGGAACGGCCATCGAAGCTGGCCCCCTGCTCGATGGCAAGCGTCTGGCTGTGAATGTCGCCTTCGACGACGGCGCTGGAGTGAAGAGCAACCCGCGAACCCAGGATGGCGCCCTGAACCTTCCCATAGACCTCGACAATCTCAGCCGCAATGGTGCCGTTGATGACGGCTTCCTCGCCGACGGTCAGCTTCATGCTGTGCAGATCGGCCTGGATATTGCCGTTGACACGCAGCGAGCCCTGGCAGCGAATGGTAATGGATTGGCCCTCGATGGTGAGGTCGTTGCCGATCACAGACTCGTTGGCATCCTGTCCGGACGTGCCCGAATAGCCATTGGTCCGCATCGGAGCAGGTGTTGGGGTAGGCGTACCGGTTGCCGTGTCCATGGTCTTGATCTGCAGCGCGTCGATGTTGGAGGACCTAGGTTCGGGTTTACGTGTGAACACCATACTACTCGACTCCCCTCGGACGATAACTCCGCGGCCAAACATCCGTCGGCGAAGTGGTCGAATTGTGTCCTTCGACCACTGACGATGCAGAAAATTTGTACCAGGATGAGTTGCTGAGCTGACTCTTATGCTCTGTCGACGAAGCTGTCGACCACCCGCTTCCGGCCCGCCTTATCGAAATCGACCGTAAGTTTGTTGCCGTCGACTTCTGCAACCCGGCCGTAGCCGAACTTCTCATGAAAAACGCGCTCGCCAGCCTTGTAGGAGGACTGCTTGCCAGTTGATGAGGCCACTAGCTCGCCCTCGATCATCATTGGACCGCGCTTGGGTTGGTAGCCATCCCGCGCGCGTTGCTGGGCGCGTTGCCAGCCGGGTGTCTGATAGTTTCCCTGGAAATTCGACAAATCGTCGAAGCGGCTGCGGCCGTACGGGTTGACCCGTCCGAAATCCGCATACCCTCCGCCGAAGCGACTGGGGGCCTCGACCACTTCCACATGCTGCGGCGGCAGCTCGTCCAGAAAACGGGAAGGAACAGCCGGCTGGTACAGACCGCGCGTGCGGCGGTTCTGTGCGAAGGAAATCTGCGCAAATTTCTTGGCTCGCGTGATGCCGACGTACGCGAGGCGCCGCTCCTCCTCCAGCCCAGCCTGCCCGTTCTCGTCGAGCGAGCGCTGGTGCGGGAACAGCCCTTCCTCCCAACCTGGCAGGAACACCACGTCGAACTCGAGTCCCTTGGCAGCGTGCAGCGTCATCAGCGAGACACGATCTCCGCTGTCCGCCTGATCCGTGTCCATGACCAGCGAGACGTGCTCGAGGAAGCCCTCAAGCGACTCGAACTCGTGCATGAAGCGGATGAGCTCCTTGAGGTTTTCAAGGCGCGCCTGAGCCTGGGGCGACTTGTCCTGCTGCCACATGGCCGTGTACCCGGACTCGTCCAGGATCAGCTCCGCGAGCTCGGTGTGCTTCATGGTGGGGATCAGGCCCCGCCAACGCTCGAACGCGTTTGTCAGATCGAGAAGGGCCCTGCGAGCCTTGCCCGAAACCTCCTCCGTCTCGGTGATCGCGCGCGCCGCGTGATAGAGGGACATGTTGGTGGCGCGAGCAAGCGCGTGGATGCGCTTCAGGGTTGTGTCCCCCAACCCGCGCTTCGGCACATTGATAATGCGCTCGAACTTGAGGTCGTTGGCCGGGTTGAGCGTCACCTCAAGATAGGCGATCGCATCCTTGATCTCCTGGCGCTCGTAGAAGCGCGGGCCGCCGATAACCCGATACGGCAGCCCCATTGTCATGAAGCGGTCTTCGAAGGCACGCATTTGGAATGAGGCGCGCACGAGGATGGCGATGTCGTTGAGCGCCTTCCCCCGGCGTTGCAGCTCCTCGATGCGCTCGCCGATGACGCGCGCCTCCTCCTCGTCGTCCCAGACGCCTGTGACGACCACTTTTTCCCCGAGGCCGTCCTCGGTGTGCAACGTCTTGCCGAGCCGTCCGCGATTGAAGGCGATCAGGCCGGAGGCCGCGCCGAGAATATGGCCGGTTGAGCGGTAGTTGCGCTCGAGCCGAATGACCTTGGCGCCCGGGAAGTCCTTCTCGAAGCGCAGAATGTTTTCGACCTCCGCCCCGCGCCAGCCATAGATGGACTGGTCATCATCACCGACGCAGCAAAGGTTGGGCGAGGACGAGCCCTGAGCCAGCAGCCGCAGCCACAGGTACTGCGCAACGTTAGTGTCCTGGTACTCGTCGACCAACATGAATTTGAAGCGGCGCTGATAGTCGGCGAGCACGTCCGGATTCTCACGCAGGAGCCGCAAGCCTTCGAGCAGAAGATCGCCGAAATCGACTGCGTTCAGCTCCTTGAGCCGCTTCTGATAATCAGCATAAAGCCTTGCACCCTTGCCGTTGGCGAAGGCGAAGCTTTCCCCAGCGGGCACCTGATCCGGCGTGAGTCCCCGGTTCTTCCAGCCATCGATGAGCGCCGCAAGCTGACGTGCGGGCCAACGGTCCTTATCGACGCCGCCCGCCTCGATCACCTGCTTCAGGAGACGGAGTTGATCGTCCGTATCGAGGATTGTGAAACTGCTCTTGAGCCCCACCAGCTCGGCATGATTCCTGAGAAGCCTGGCGCTGATCGAGTGGAACGTGCCAAGCCAAGGCATCCCCTCCACAGCACCGCCGATGAGCTGGCCAATGCGTTCCTTCATCTCCCGCGCCGCCTTGTTGGTGAAGGTGACGGCGAGGATCTGACCGGGACGCGCGCGGCCCGAGGCAAGGATATGGGCAATGCGGGTCGTCAGCACCCGGGTTTTTCCGGTGCCGGCGCCAGCAAGGACCAGAACGGGCCCATCGAGGGTCTCGACGGCTTCTCGCTGCTGCGGGTTGAGGCCAGCGAAATACGGGGGCTCAGCCGCACGCAACGCGCGCTGCGAGATGGAAAGCTCCGAGCTGTGCGGCCGGTCCGACGTTTCCGGCCCCCCCGCCTCGGCGTTGCCGCGGATCAGATGCTTACGATTCGACTGCATGACTTGAGTATAGCACGCCAACAACGGCGAATCCGGGACCTGCGGCAGCCGCGCACAGCTATTGGGGCCCAATCGTGCTGCGCTGCCGTGAAAACAGTCCAAAGTTCGCTTCACCTGTGCGATAAACCATGACGGAACGTCGGCGCGATAGAGGGGTTCACGGCGAGATCGGCCAGATAGCCGCTCTACCTTGTGGATTTCTCGTGTCGAGGCCCGGCGGCAGATGCGGATTGCACGACGACGCGGGAGTTGATTGACGATGCACGGCGTCTTCCTCTGGATCGCCGGTCTGATCGTCGCCGTACTGGCAGCGCTGTTCGGCGTGCCTTATGCCGTCGACTGGAACAGCTACCGCGGCGTATTCGAGGAAGAAGCCTCGCGCATGCTCGGCCGGGAAGTGCGGGTGGGCGGCGATGTCAGCCTGCGGCTGTTACCGGTGCCTTACGTGAAATTCGGCAAGCCGCGGATCGCCGACGCGGAGGTCGGAGACGCCTTCTTCCGCGCCGAGAGCTTCACGATGTGGCTGGCCTTGCCGCCGCTGCTACAAGGAATTTTCGAAGCCAAACAGGTTGAGCTGGAACGACCGGTTCTCAAGTTGCAGCTCCATGAAGATGGCGGCGGCAACTGGAACACTTTCACCATTCGCCAAGGCGCGCTGCCCTTTGTACCGCGGGGAATCGCGCTGCAGTCCGTGCGGATCAGCGAGGGCGTGCTAGCGGTCCACGGTCCTGACGGCAGGCCGCTTACAAGAATTGTGATCGCCGATGGCGAGCTCAGTGCGCCAGCCCTCGAGGGGCCTTACCGGATACGGGCTGACGTCCACTGGAATGGAGAGACGCGCGAGGTCCGCGCCTCGACGGCGGCACCCGCTGCTGATGGCAGCACACGCATAAAGGTCACCGTACGCTCGCCCCACTCCGGAAAATCGTACGTATTGGACGGCGACGTCCGCGACTTCACTGGGCGCCCGCAGTTCGAGGGTAGCTTCACGGCTCTCTTGCCAACCAAAACCGATCTCAATGAGCTGCGGCCAACGACTGTCGAAGCCGAGCAAGCCGGGTCGAACGAGCCGCTCAACAGCGCCTTCGAAGTGCGTGCCCAGGTCAGCGCGAATGCCGTCAGCGCCAAGCTCAGCGATGTCGCCTTCTCGTTCGAGCAGGAAGGGCAACCCCAGCTGATGACCGGCATGGCTGAGGCGAGCTGGAAGGACCAGCTAGTCGTCAAATCAAGCCTTTCGTCGCGCTGGCTCGACCTCGACAGGATTGCCGGCGTCGAGGCGGGCACGAACGCGCTGGAAGCCATGCGGCGCCTGTCGTCCAGCGTCATGGACTTGATCCCGACAGATGCGGAAGTGGCGACCAGCATCACCATCGACCAGGCCAATCTGGCCGGCGACGTCGTGAGTGGCCTCGTGATGGCCGTCGAGAATTCCGGCTCGGGGCTGGAAATCAAAGAGTTACGGGCCGCACTGCCCGGAGGGACCCGCCTTGACGTGACAGGATCGCTGTCCGGATCAGGTACAGCCGAAGCCTTCGAGGGAGACATCCTGTTACGTGGCGCCAGCTTCAGTCGGTTCGTCGAATGGGCCGCGCGCGGTTCCGGATTGTCGGAGACACGATCCAACACCGGATTCGCCGTGAGCGGACATCTGAAGTTGAGCGATGATGGGCTCGAACTGAGCAAAGCGACCGTCGATACTGGCCCCAACCACCTGAAGGGCGACCTGACGTACTATTGGTCCAACCAGAAAAGGCTCAGTCTCTCGCTGGAAACCGAATACGCTGACCTTTCTGCCTTGTTACCCGGCGCGCTTGCACCTGAGCTGCTGGGGCAGGCTATCGAGGCGCTGACGTCAGAGCAAAACAATTCCAGCGCAGCTGGCCTGTTGGCAGAGCTCGCCGGCGCGGATGTACGCATCCGGGTTCGTGCCGACAGTCTCAGTGATGGCATCCGTATGCTGCAGAACGTCGATGCCGACCTGAATCTGGAGAATGGCCGACTGCGTATTCCCCGGCTGACGGCCAGCAGTCCCAAGGGATTCAACATCGAGCTCGATGGTGACGTCCGCAGCGTAGCCGAGAAGGCTAATGGGGCACTGCGCGGAGTCATAGAGGCGAAGACGGCTGAAGCGCTCGCGGAAGCGCTGCAAATCGGCCTCGCAACTCTCGGCGCCGACGAAAGAAGACGCCTTGCTTCCCTTGCGCCCCTGAGGCTTGCCTTCGTCAGCCACTTTGGCGCGAGCGATGGGAAAGGTGCTGAAATCACCATCGATGGGATCGCGCAAGGTCAGCCGCTCAAAGCAGCCCTTCAGTTTGACGATGGTCTTGCAAATTGGCGCACGAAACCGGCTGACATTTATCTGGTCGCTGACAGTACGGAGGTTCTACAGGTCCTACGCGGTCTGCTTTTCGGTGGTGGGGACAGCGGCGGCGCCCCCATGGAAGGCCGTGTTGTGCTGAAGGCTGCAGGCGTGCCTGCGGAAGACACGCTGGTTTACCTGCAGGCTTCCGGCTCTGGCCTCCAGCTGACGATGAACGCGCGGGGCGCCTGGCCGGAAAATGCGGCACCCAAGTTTGCGGGCAACATCGACGTGCGGGCGAAGGATGCGTCGCATGCTCTCACCCTCGCAGGCCTTACGTTGCCGGAGCGTGCGGTGGACGGCCCGCTGAATGGAAAGCTCGCCATCGCAGCGGCTGACGATCAGCTCACATTCCGCCTCGATCAGCTCGAAGTTGGAAGCGCGCGGCTGACGGGAACAGTCGCGCTGAGTGGACTTACAGCCGGGGACCGCAAGCTAAACGTTGAGCTGCAGACCGATACGGTCTCCCTGCCCCACCTTCTTTCCTTTGCTTTGGCCCCCGATGTCGATGGAACTCCGGTCGCCGAACTTTCTGACGGCTCCCAATGGCCGGATCGGCCGTTTGACTTCAGCAATCTCGAAGATCTGAACGGGCACCTCAAGCTGCAGGCCAAAACCCTGGAGCTTGGACAGGGCTTCGGGCTTTCGGATGCTCAGATAGAAGCGGAAATCGCACCGGGCCGGCTTTCGATCACAAAACTAGAAGGACAGGCTTTGGGCGGAGCGGTTTCCGGGGCCTTCAAACTCGAAAAAACGACAGCGGGCGCGCAGACATCAGGAGCTTTCGGCCTTTGGGATATTCGCCTCGACCGGATCAAGGGCGCGAGCGGTGCTCCCGTCGGCACTGGCCAACTTCGGCTGTCGGCTGAGTTTCAAGGACAGGCAATCACGCCGCGCGCGCTCATTCCCGTGCTTACCGGGCGCGGTGAATTGGAGCTGAAATCAGCCCGGTGGGAACGGTTGGCCCCCGGCGCGGTCGAAGTCGCTGCCGATACCGTGTTATCCGGGCAAACCGCACCCACAGGGGAACCACTGCGCCAAGCGTTACGCAGCGCATTGGCCTCCAAACCGCTCATGCTCGGAAACCAGAAACTGGCGATCGAAATCGACGCCGGCGCCCTCAAGATCGCGGCATTTTCGGTCGAGACACCTGAAGCCAATGTCGTCAATCAGACGACGGTCGATTTGGCTGACCTGAAGATCGACAGCGAATGGAAGCTTGAGCCGAAAGCTACACGCGGCAGCACAACGCCGCTGCCTGGCATCTCCGTCGCATATGTCGGTCCGCTCAAGTCCATCGCCAGCCTGGAGCCGCAGCTTTTCATCGATGCGCTCGAGCGCGAACTCGCCGTGCGCGGCATGGAGCGCGATGTCGAGCATCTGGAGCGGTTGCGCCGCGAGGATGAAGAGCGCGCCCGAGCGGAGGCGGAGCGTCTGAGGAAGCTCGAAGAAGAACGTCAGAGACAGATCGAGGCCCTTCGCGGAATGGGCGCACAAGGGCTGACGATCGACGTGCCGTTCCCGCTTCCGACTCAAACGCCAGCGACTTCGCCGTCACAGCAGAATTTCTTCGAAGCCCCGCAACCCACACCGCCGCCGCGGAACGTGCCACCGCGTCCGTCGGAACCGCTGCCGTGGGATCTTCCCAGTCGCTCTTGAACCTACGTCGCGGCTTTGGCTCGCGAGCGATAGTAGTCGAGCACCCAGATACGGATGGCGCTGGAGAGCCCAGCATTCCCGCGCCGCGCATCGATTTCTTCAACCAGGCCAGCCATGGATTGGCCGCGTTCAGAAGCCGCTTCCTTCAAGGCCTCCCAGAACGGCGCTTCGAGTGAAATCGACGTGCTATGCCCCGCGATCTTGAACGAGCGTTTGACGGGTCTCACGGCACGGCTTTCAGAGCGGTTCGTCAAATTCGGCGCTGTTGCTAATCCGGGTTGCCCTCGCAGTCTGAGGGACTTTCGCGCTTCAGCGCATCAAGCCGCCGCTGCTGTAGTTCACGCTCGGCTTCGATGCGCTTGCGTTCATGTTTGGGGCGGCCAAAAGCTGCACGATTGGCCGCCGCTCGAGCCTCCTTAGCCTCTCGCGCCTTCTGCTTTCGAAAGCGACGAAGGTTCACAATTTCGGCCATAGGAGGCTCCTTCGCTCACTCTTCCTCGTCTGGTCCGAGCATCTTCTCAGGCCGAACGATCGCGTCGAATTCTTCCGCCGTCACATAACCGCCGCCGACAGCCTCCTCGCGCAACGTCGTACCCTTCCTGTGCGCCTCTTTCGCGATTTTGGCGGCGTTGTCGTAGCCGATCTTGGGTGCCAACGCGGTGACGAGCATCAGCGATCGCTCGACAGCGGCCCTGATGTTGTCCTCACGTGGCTTGATGCCGACGATGCAGTTGTCCGTGAAGCTCCGCGCCGCGTCGGCTAGCAGCCGCACCGACTGGAGGAAATTGTAGGCCATCACCGGGTTGAAGACGTTGAGCTGGAAGTGGCCCTGGCTGCCCGCAAACGTCATTGTGGTGTGATTGCCGAACACCTGGGCACACACCATCGTCACAGCCTCGCACTGGGTCGGGTTCACCTTGCCCGGCATGATGGACGAGCCCGGCTCGTTTTCCGGCAGCGCAAGCTCACCAAGACCAGAACGCGGCCCTGAGCCCAGGAAGCGAATGTCGTTGGCGATCTTGAACAGGGACACGGCAACCGTGTTCAGGGCGCCGTGACTCATCACCATGGCATCGTGCGCTGCCAGGGCCTCGAACTTGTTGGGGGCGGACTTGAACGGCAGGCCGGTAATCTCGGCAATCCGCTGGCAAACCTTCTCCGCAAAGCCCCTCGGCGCGTTGAGGCCCGTGCCGACGGCCGTGCCACCCTGAGCCAGCTCCATCAGCATCGGCATCGTCAGCTCGATGCGCTTGATGCCGTTCTCGATTTGCTGAGCGAACGCTGAGAACTCCTGGCCGAGCGTCAGCGGCGTCGCGTCCTGCGTATGCGTGCGGCCGATTTTGATGATGTGTGACCAGGCCTTCGCCTTTTGGTCGAGCGCCCGATGAAGGTGATGCAGTGCCGGCAGCAGCTCGTGATGGATCTGCTCTGCGGCAGCGATGTGCATCGCCGTCGGATACGTGTCGTTCGACGACTGGCTCATGTTGACGTGGTCGTTGGGGTGCACGGGCTTCTTCGAGCCCTTCTCGCCGCCGAGGATTTCAATCGCGCGGTTTGCGATCACCTCATTCGCGTTCATATTCGTCTGGGTGCCTGACCCCGTCTGCCAGACGACGAGCGGGAAATGGTCGTCGAGCTTGCCATCGATAACCTCCTGGGCCGCCTTGACTATCGCCTCTCCGATCTTCCGATCGAGACGGCCGAGCTCCATGTTGGTCTCAGCGGCCGCACGTTTGACGATCCCGAGGGCACGGATTATCGGCTTTGGCTGCTTCTCCCAGCCGATCTTGAAGTTGGCAAGGCTCCGCTGGGACTGCGCGCCCCAGTACTTATCGGCAGGAACTTCGATAGGGCCGAAGGTATCCGTCTCGATACGCACGTTAGGAGAGGTCATGTCAGGTGAGCTCATCTCTTGGCCGAAAATGAAAGCTATGGGTCACTAGCACAAGGCGATGGGCTGGTTCCAGCGCCACACCGTCCGATCGTCGTGCAGCTCAGCCTTGGCCCGACCGCTTCAGCAAGCTCCCGCTTCTCCCAATTCAAGCGAAATGAATGAACTTCCCACAATTTTCGTGGGCCCAGTCTAAACCGCTCACGTTCCTGCCATTTTTCTGATGCTTCTTGCCGACGGTTGAAGTCATGGAGTCGCGCCTGAAGGGTGTTGGGGTACCCACAGGCGAGAAAAGGCCGGCGCCAAGTTCGGGCGCTGCGTCCGGGGCAACACGTACGAGTGCTTGCGTCAGCGTGAGCAACATTCGCCCGTTGGTTCCGAAACTCAGATTGAGGACGCGCCCCGTGACCCCCATCGTCGTCATGATCGTTATGCTAGCTATGCCGAACGGCGATAGCGGCGTGCACGTAAAGCCTTTCGCGACGGCCGAAAGCTGCATCGAGGCCGCCAATATCGAAGCCAGCGATCCATTTGTAAGATCCGTGGAGTGTGCGGAGCTTCACGATGGAATGCTCACGCTGCGCTTCGATCGCAGCGCGGCGCCGGAGGAGACGCCTCTCACGACAGGTGCTCTGCAAGACTGAGGGCTTGCGTTCGGTCAATGCGAACACCTTCGAGCGATCAGCTCTGCGGGGGCGTGATAATGCCCTCCTAGCCGCCGCGCCTGGCACCGTTTCAGGAGAAGCGTTTGCCGTAGATGCCGCGTCCGCGACCGTCAGAAGGACGCAGGAAACTTGGGAAGGAAATTGCGGGAGGCCCGTTATTTCTTCCGGAATGCATCGAGCCGGACGATCTCGGCCCCCTGGTGAGGTTTGGGCGGCGTAGGTTCGTCGCTGGTTTCGCGCGGTGAAGTTTCGCTCGTTGCAGGAGATGCAGCTGGAGCTTGCGCAGCAGATTCTTGCGACTCAGTGGTTTCGGCCGTCCGCTCGGCACGGGTCTTACGAGGTGCACGCGGCGTCAGCTTGCGTTCCGCGGAAGCTCGCGCGGTCGCACGCAGGGGACTCGGTTGCGGCCGTTCGGAAACGATCTCTTCGTCTCCACTCGTTTGCGCATGCTCCGCGGTTTCAGACGTTTCCGAGCTGAAGTCGGGCGACTCGAACTGCAGTCCGTAGCGTACGCTGGGATCGAAGAAGATCTTCACCGCAGCAAAGGGCACGACCAGACGCTCGGGGATTCCGTCGAACGTCAGCTTTACCTCGAAGCGGTCCTCGGTAACGTTGAGGTCCCAGAAGCGGTGCTGGAGAACGATCGTCATCTCCTCGGGATACTTCTCCCGAAGGCGCTTCGAGAGCACAACGCCCGGATGCTGTGTGTCGAACGAGATGTAGAAGTGGTGATCCCCCGGCAGACCGCTCTTGGCGGTACGCGCCAATACGGTGCGCACGACGCCACGCATAGCGTCTTGCGCCAGAGCCTCGTAATCGATAATGCGCCCGCTGCTCATGAGGGACCGGATTTCATACAGTTGCGCGACCCGAGACGCGGGCCGCAAGAGAGTGGAGGGCTTCTGTTGCCCGGTGCCCTCCGAACCGCGCCTGACCGGTGCTAGAGGCCAGGACTTGGATTCAGGCACTCACGCCGCGTTACGCAGCGAGAGCAACCTCAGCAGGATAGTTGTCGTTGGCAACTATTCTGTTTGGCCCGATAACGGCGGTACCATGCCGGGCGAAAGCACGTCCTTTACACCCTCGTCGATCCTATTTCGCCCCCATCAGAGACCGCCGCAACTTCAGCGGCCTTTGGTGGAGGCGCCGGGTACTGCCCCCGGGTCCGATGGGCTTATTCCGACGGCCATTTATCGCCATAGCCGGACGAATCCGGCAGGCCTAATATAGGTTGTCCGTGGCGCGAAAAAAAGAACTCATGAAAGGGTGTGACCGCACTTGCTCATTTCTTCTATCCGCGAGCTGCTGACGGGTAATCCAACCTACCACGCTCGCTCTCCCTGGCGCCCGGTCCCAGCCGTGGTGGCCACGGTTATTATCATCGTCGTCGCTGGGTTCTTGGCCACGGCTCTGATCGGCTCGCTGGAATTCAGCCCATCGCTCCCGGTTACTTATCCGGACATTCTCCCATTGGACCGGGAGCGGATCTGGAGGATGGCCGTCTGGCTGCTCGCTATGCAGACGATCATCGTCCTGCTTGTCCTCGCAGCATCCAGCATGTTTGGCGGTCGGGTTGCAGAGGTCCTCGTCCTCGACACCAGGGTTCCGGGCCGCCTGTTTCTCGCTGCCGTCGTCATCATGTTTCTGGCGCAGGCGGTCTACAACGCCATTGTGCTCCCGTTCGCGCACGAGACGGTCGTGGACGACGTGCGCCCGCTGGTCGAGCCTCTGGAGTCGGATGCCTTCTGGGTGTTCGCGCTCGCCCTCGTCGTCGGCGCGCCGGTATCAGAAGAGATCCTCTTCCGCGGATTTTTGCTGAGCGCGCTTGCCCAGTCGCGACTCGGCTTCTTCGGCGCGGCGATGGTCACCACGCTTGCCTGGACGATCCTTCATGCCGGCTACTCCGGCATTGGCCTCATCGAGGTGTTCCTGGCCGGCCTGCTGTTCTCCTGGCTTCTGTGGAGAACCGGAAGCCTGTGGGTGCCCCTCGTTTGCCACGGCATCTACAACGGCGTGGTCACGATCGCCATTCTCGTTCTGCCGTTGTGAGTGGCCACGGAGAATCGGGCTAAGCTTGCACCATGGACCAATATCTCGACCTCATGCGCCGGGTGCGCACCGAAGGTGTCCGCAAGACGGACCGCACCGGCACTGGCACGCTGAGCATCTTCGGCCACCAGATGCGGTTCAACCTCGCCGACGGCTTCCCGTTGGTGACCACCAAGAAGCTTCATGTAAAATCGATCATCCATGAGCTGATCTGGTTTCTGAGGGGCGAAACGAATATCGGCTATCTCAAAGCCAACGGGGTCACGATCTGGGACGAGTGGGCAGACGAGAACGGTGACCTCGGCCCCATTTACGGCAAGCAGTGGCGCTCATGGGCCGCTCCCGATGGGCGAACCATCGACCAGATCGCCGAAGCGGTCGAAACCATCAAGACCAACCCCGACAGTCGACGGATCATCGTCTCGGCCTGGAACCCTGCCGATCTGCCACAGATGGCGCTCGCGCCTTGCCACTGCCTGTTCCAGTTCTACGTGGCCGAGGGCCGGCTCTCATGCCAGCTCTACCAACGCTCGGCAGACGTTTTCCTCGGCGTGCCGTTCAACATCGCGAGCTATGCCTTGCTCACCATGATGATGGCGCAGGTGACGGGGCTGCAGCCGGGCGAGTTCATCCACACGTTCGGGGATGCTCACCTTTATCTGAACCATCTCGAACAGGCCGACCTGCAGCTTTCCCGAACGCCGCGACCATTGCCGCAGATGCGGCTCAATCCGGGCGTGAAGAACATTTTCGATTTCAGGTACGAGGACTTCGAGCTCGTGGGCTATGATCCTCATCCCCACATCAAGGCGCCGGTGGCGGTATGACGGATCAAAACCAGAGACGCCCGAGCATCGAAATCGCTCTCGTCGTCGCCGCCGCTGAGAACGGCGTCATCGGCCGCCAGGGGGAGCTGCCGTGGCACATACCGTCCGACCTCCGCATGTTCCGGCGCATCACGATGGGCAAACCCGTCATCATGGGGCGGAAGACTTTCCAGTCCATCGGCAAGCCGCTGGCTGGGCGGGACAACATCGTCGTGAGCCGCGATCCGCATTTCGCGCCAGAAGGCGTGATCGTTACCAATTCGCTCGCCGCTGCCATCGAAAGGGCTCGCGCCGCGGCTGCAAGCTCAGGACAAAACGAGATCATGGTTATCGGCGGGGCGGAGGTTTTCCGGAAGGCCCTGCCGCTCGTTCATCGCATCTACCTCACGCGCGTCCACGGCAACCCAGACGGGGATACCTTCTTGCCTGAACTCAACCTCGCCGAATGGTGTGAGCGAAGCCGGGAACCGCTGCCGAAGACGGACCGAGATGAGTTCGCTGCAACTCTCCTGATCCTTGAGCGGAAACGCTAGCTTAACCCGATTCCCGTTGAACAATGCTTGAAGCCCCGACGGGCCTCACCACATTTGCTGGAGTTCAGTTTGCGCGGGCGAGGCCTGTCCCCTATAACTCGTTTTGACGAATACGCTCGATCTGGCGCCCCGCGGCCCGCGGCAGGCGCGATTTGGCACACCCAGCACACAGCAGGAAGTGAGAACACTGTTCGATGCCTTGGAACAATCAAAGTAGTGGTGGCGGCGGTTGGAAAAGCGGTGGCGGTAGCGGTGGCCCGTGGGGCAGCGGCCCCTGGGGTCAGGGCTCCGGCGGAGGCAACCAGCCGGATCTCGAGGAGATCCTAAAAAGGAGCCAGGACAAGGTCAGGCAGGTGATGCATGGCTCCGGCGTTCCGGGGCCACTGATCCTGCTTCTTGCTGCCGTGGCCCTTGCTGTGGTCGGGTTCTATGCCTTCACGTTTACCGTACGCCCCGATGAACTTGGCGTCGTGCTGCGCTTCGGCAAGTTCGATCGGCAGGAGCCGCCGGGCCTGCACTTCCGCCTGCCCTACCCCATCGAGGAAGTGCTGCTGCCCAAGGTAACGGTCGCTAACCGGACCGAGATTGGCTTCCGCGGCGCAACCGACAACAGATCCAGAGCCGTCCAGTCCCAGGAAGTTCTCGATGAAAGCCTGATGTTGACCGGCGATGAGAATATCGTCGACATCGGTTTCGTCGTGCTCTGGAACATCAAGGACGCCGCAGCCTACCTGTTCAACATCGAGAACCCGGAAAAGACCGTTAAGGAAGTGGCTGAAAGCGCCATGCGCGAGGTCGTTGGCAAGAGCCGGGTTCAGGACGTGCTGACCGAGAAACGCTCACAGATCGAGCAGGAGGTGCGCGAGCTCGTTCAGCGGGCGCTCGACAACTATAACTCGGGCATCAACATCACCCAGCTTCAGATGCAGCGGGCCGAGGCGCCTGCCCAGGTGATCGACGCCTTCCGTGACGTTGCGGCAGCGGCCATCGACCAACGGCGCATCATCAACCAGGCCCACGCCTACGCGAACAAGGTCATCCCCGAGGCGCGCGGTGAAGTGCAGCGCATCCTCCAGGAAGCGCAGGCCTACAAGGAGCGCGTCATCGCTGAGGCCCAGGGTGAGGCCGACCGCTTCCTCAACGTTCTCGCGGAATATCGCAAGGCGCCGGACCTGATGCGCCAGCGGCTCTATCTGGAGACGATGGAGCGCGTGCTGTCCTCGACGGACAAGATCATTCTCGACAGCGCTGGCAGCCAGGGCGTCGTGCCTTACCTGCCGCTGGACCAGTTGCAGCCCAGAAGACAACCACAACAACAGCAGTGAGGGCTCCGATCATGCGCGCAAGTTTGACTGCACTTCTCGTCGCGCTCGGCCTCGCGGCAGTTGGTGTCTACCTTTCGGCTTTCGTCGTGAGGCAGCACCAGCAAGCCCTGGTGCTTGAGTTCGGCAAGCCGAAACGCATCGTCGATGTGGCCGGCCTTCACTGGAAGCTGCCGATCGTGGAAACGGTCGAGTACTTCGACAAGCGAATTCTGGACCTCGATACCACCCCGCAGGAGCTTTTCTCATCGGACCAGAACAAGCTGATCGTCGACAGCTTCGCCCGGTACCGCATCGTCGATCCGCTCAAGTACTACCAGACGGTCCGTAACGAGCTGGGCGTCAAGTCCCGCGTCGGTCCCATTCTGGACAGCTCGCTGCGGCGCGTGCTCGGTTCGGCTTCCTTCGCTGACGCCGTTCGCGATCGCCGCGCCCAGCTCATGAACATGATCAAGGAGCAGGTAAACAACGAGGCGCGGAACTTTGGCATCGAGGTGGTTGACGTCCGCACCAAGCGCGTGGACCTGCCACCGCAGAACTCGGCCTCGATCTATGAGCGCATGAAGACCGACCGCCAACGCGAGGCGGCTGAATTCCGCGCCCGTGGTGAAGAAGAGGCTCGCCGCATTCGCGCTGAAGCCGACCGGCAGGTCGCCGTCATGAAGGCGGAAGCCGAGCGCGACGCACGTCGTCTGAAAGGTGAAGGTGACGCCGAACGCGCGCGGATCTCGAACGAGGCCTTCAGTCAGGATCCGGAGTTCTATCAGTTCCTCCGGTCCATGGAGGCCTATGAGACGGCTTTGCGCCGTGGCGATACGCGGCTCGTGATCTCACCGGATTCCAACACCTTCCGTGACTTCTTCCGGTTCTTCTCGGAGTCGATCACGGACACAAAGCCGGCCACTAATGTGCCGGCTTCCACAGCAGGAACATTGAAACCGAACGTCGCGTTGCCACAACAATGAGCGATCTCGCTGTTGCCCTCGGCCTTGTGCTGGTGATCGAGGGATTGCTCTGGGCTGCAGCGCCCGATTTTGCAGTACGCCTCCTCACGGCAGCGGCGGAGGCCTCACCACAGGCGTTGAGGACGGCTGGGGTGACCGCCGTGGCCGCGGGGGTGTTCATAGTCTGGCTGGTTCGTGGCTGAGCAGCACCCGCATCGCCAGGGAAACCCGGTCGATGATGATTCGTTGCTGAGCACGAGCTCGCCGGTGAAGTGCGCATGCTCGTCGAAAGGATACGTGGGATGACGACCCTGGCGCATCTGAGGAATACAAACGCGGTATTCCGGACCTTTCGGGCAACGCTCCTCGCTCTCGGCACGCTTGCGTTAGCGGGCGCCGCCGAAGCACGCGGGCCCGCCTCGGTCGCGGACGTGGCCGAGGAGCTCATCCCGTCCGTTGTCAACATCTCCACGACCCAGACATTGAAATCGCCAGAGGGCACGCCACTGCCGAGCGTGCCGGAGGGCTCACCCTTCGAAGAGCTGTTCGAGGACTTCTTCAACAAGGATGGCAAGAATTCGCGCCGCGACCGCCGCGTTTCCTCCCTAGGCTCCGGCTTCGTCATTGACGCCGAGGAAGGCCTGATCGTCACGAACACTCACGTTATCGAGGGCGCCGACGAGATCATCGTCAATTTTGCCGACGGCTCGCGGCTCAAGGTCGACAAGGTGGTCGGCAAGGACGGCAAAACCGATCTCGCCCTGCTGAAAGTGACGCCCAAGAAGCCGCTCAAGGCGGTGAAGTTCGGGTCTTCGGATGCCATCCGTGTCGGCGACTGGGTGATGGCAATCGGCAATCCGTTCGGCCTCGGAGGATCGGTGACGGTCGGCATCATCTCAGCCAAGGCCCGCGACATCAATTCAGGGCCGTATGACGACTACCTGCAGACGGACGCCGCCATCAACAAGGGCAACTCGGGCGGTCCGCTGTTCAACATGAATGGCGAGGTCATCGGCATCAACACCGCCATCATCTCGCCCACCGGCGGCTCGATCGGCATCGGATTTGCCGTGCCGTCGGATATTGCCGTGCCCGTAATCGAGCAGCTGCGACTTTACGGCGAGACGCGGCGCGGCTGGCTAGGCGTTCGCATCCAGTCGGTCAGTGAGGATATCGCGGAAACGTTGGGCGTCCCTGAGAACACCGGCGCGTTGGTGGCGGGTGTAACGCCTGACAGCCCTGCGGCGAAGGCTGGCATCGAGCCCGGCGACCTGATCCTAAAATTTGACGGCAAGGAGATCACGAGTATGCGTGGGCTGCCGCGCATCGTGGCTCAGACGCCCATCGGCAAGACCGTCGAAGTCGAGGCACTGCGCAAAGGCGAGAAAAAGACCTTTAAGGTCGTCGTCGGACGGCTCATGGAGGACGAGAAGTCAGACGTGAACGTTCCCTCGACCACTCCGGATACAGGCGACGTCAAGCCGGCGCCCGGGCCCGGGCGCGGATTGGTGGGCCTGAAGGTCACTCCACTGACGGACGAGTTGCGGCGTAAACACGGCATCGACAAGAAGATCAAAGGTTTGCTTGTCACCGAAATCGATCCGGACAGCCCGGCCGCGCAAAAGGGCGTCAAGGTCGGCGACGTCATCGTTGAGGTGGCCCAGGAGGAAGTGTCGACCGCTGACGATCTGAACAAGAGCGTGGAGAAAGTCCGCCGCGCCGGCAGGAAGGCGGTGCTGCTGCGCGTCGAGGACGGCAAGGGCGACATGCGGTTTGTGGCCGTGCCGATCGAATAGCTCGGTCTCAATTTCGGACGAGGTGGCTGGTATTTGCGGTTGCAGATGCCTGTGTGTGCGGGGCGACATGCCACTGGCGAGCACCTGCCCTCGGCGTTAAACACGATCAACTGATTTCTTAGCGCTGGAGACCATAGCCCCGTGTCCGAGAACCGCAGCCTTCTCAGCACGATCGCGGATTCGTTCGCTCCGATTCACCGCGACGGCCACAAATTCGTGGCCATCGGTCTTGGCGTAACTCTCCTCTTTTTTCTGCTCTGGCCGCCGCTCGGCTGGGTTTTCGCGGCGATCACGGTGTGGGTTGCCTATTTCTTCCGCGATCCGGATCGGGTGACGCCCCTGCGCGAAGGCCTCGTCATCGCGCCCGCCGATGGCCGCATCTGCGCCATCGAGCGTGTTCGTCCACCGCAGGAACTGGGGCTGGGCGACGAGCTTCGCCCTCGGATCTCGATTTTCCTTTCCATCTTCGACGTGCACGTGAACCGGTCACCCGTCGCCGGTCGCATTACCCGTTCGGTTTACACGCCAGGTGCTTTCTTCAACGCCGAGCTCGACAAGGCGAGTGAGGAAAACGAGCGCCGCGCTCTCGTCATCATGATGCCTTCCGGTGCCGAAATCGGCGTGGTGCAAATCGCCGGGCTCGTGGCGCGGCGGATTGTGACGTTCGTAAGTGAAGGTGATACCGTTGGCGTCGGCCAGCGCATCGGGCTGATCCGATTCGGCTCCCGGGTTGATGTGTATCTGCCGCCTGAGGGGCGTCCGCTGGTTGCAGTCGGCCAACGTGCAGTTGCCGGCGAGACCGTGCTCGCAGACCTGAAGTCGGATGAGCCGGAGCGCGAGGCGCGCCGCCACTAAGAGGCAGGGCTTGCTGCTGAGAATTCGGAGCCGCTGACGGGATGGACACCATGGACCCGCTGGTGACGAGATTGGAGGAGGAGACGCGCCGCCGCAGGCGCCGGCCGCTGTTCAAGTACCGGCAGGTGCCCGTCCGCATGCTCATCCCCAATTTCTTCACGCTTGTGGGCCTCTGCGCGGGCCTGACCGCCATCCGCATGGCCATCGAGGGCCGGTATGAGCTGGCACTGGCTGCCATCGTCTTTGCTGCTCTCCTGGACGGCGTAGACGGGCGGGTTGCGCGCCTCTTGAAAGCCTCCTCGCGTTTTGGAGCGGAGTTTGACAGCCTCGCTGACTTCGTAAACTTCGGCGTTGCCCCGGCCATCGTCCTGTTCACCTGGGGGGCCTGGGAAACGCCCGGCATGCGCGGGCTTGCCTGGATCGTGGTGCTTCTGCTGGCCGTGGCGTGCGGACTGCGGCTCGCCAGGTTCAATGCAGTCCTCGACGTCGAGCGGCCCAAATGGCAATCGAACTACTTCTCCGGCGTGCCTGCGCCGGCAGGGGCCATCATCGCTCTCCTGCCAGTTTATCTCGAGCAATTGGGCTTGCTCACCACCCGCAGCGGTTGGGCGATCTACGCCATGCTCGCTTACATTCTGCTTGTGGCGTTTCTCATGGTGAGCACGATCCCGACCTACTCAGGCAAGTTGCTGGGTGAGCGCATCTCGCGCGAATGGGTTATGCCGGCTTTCGTGCTGGCAGGCGCTCTTGTGGCTCTGCTTGTCACCTACCCGTATGCGACGCTCAGCATTGGAACCCTGCTATACCTCGCCATGATTCCGGTGAGCGTTCGCCGTTTCAGGGCTCAGATGCAACTGCATGGCGAAGAGGAAGCGCGGCCCAACCCTGCACTCCCCGCCGTCGTGGTCGAGCATCCGAAATCTGATAGGGCTCATCGCTGACGCTGGTCGGCTGTGGAAAGGTGGTACGTTGACCGTCCACTTACCGCTACCTAATATCCAACCGACCTTCAGAATGGGGTGGCTTGGGCGCGAACACGTCCGCCGCAATTGACGTGATCGAAATACTTATCGTCCTGGCTCTCATCCTCCTCAACGGCCTGTTCGCGCTGTCGGAGCTCGCGATCGTCTCTTCGAGGCTTTCGAGGCTGAGAGCCCTAGCTGCTTCCGGGCGCCGGGGCGCCAACCGCGCTATCAGTCTGGCTTCCAACCCGGGGCGTTTTCTCTCCACCGTCCAGATCGGCATTACCCTCATCGGCATCTTGAGCGGCGTGTACTCGGGCGAGGCCTTCGGCGGCAGCCTGGCCGCACGTCTCTCTGAGGCCGGAGTGCCAGATCGCGTGGCCGTACCGCTTGGCTACGGCCTCGTCGTGGTCATCATCACCTACCTTTCTGTGATCATCGGAGAGCTGGTGCCGAAGAACCTGGCGCTCCGCAATGCGGAGTCGGTCGCCTGCGCGGTAGCTCCCTTCATGATCGTGGTCGCAAAGATCGCGGCCCCAGCTGTCTGGCTGCTCGATGCTTCAACGCGCTTGATCTTCAAGGTCCTCGGCCTGCCGACGGAACGGGAGGTCCGGGTGACGGACGAAGAGATCAAGGCCCTGATCGCCGAGGCGGAGCGCGCCGGCGTTTTGGAAACGGGCGAGCGCGAAATGTTGTCGGGCGTCATGCGCCTCGCCGACCGTACCGTCGTCGGACTGATGACGCCCCGCACCGACGTCGACTGGATCGACATCACTGGCTCACAAGAGGAAGTCAGGGAGCGGCTGATCAGTACACCGCACTCGCGTCTGCCGGTTGGCGAAGGCTCGATCGACCAGATGATCGGCGTCATCCAGACGCGCGAGCTGCTGGCCGCGATCCTTTCCGGCAAGCCCTTCGAAATCCGCGAACTCGTGCGCAAGGCTCCTATCATCCCTGAGACGACTGATGCGCTGGATGCACTTGCGACTCTGCGGAACGCCGATGTGCCGATGGCGCTCATTCACGATGAGTACGGAAATTTTCAGGGGCTGGTGACCCCAGCCGATGTGCTGGAGGCGATCGCCGGCGCATTTCGATCAGACACCGCCGGTGAAGAACCCCTGGCTGTGGAGCGCGAGGACGGCTCCTGGCTACTTTCCGGCTCCATGCCCGCCGACGAAATGGCGGACAAGCTCGGAATCAAACTGCCTGAAAAACGCGCTTACGAAACGGTGGCAGGCTTTGTTCTCGCCCATCTCCAGCATTTGCCGGAGACAGGCGAGTTCATCGAGACGAACGGCTGGCGCTTCGAAGTTGTCGATCTCGACGGGCGGCGCATCGACAAGATCCTCGCCAGCCGCAGCCTTCCCCGCCGGCGCAGCGCGCTGGCGTGATCTGCTGCACCGAAACGCAGGTCAACGCGTCTCTTCCGGCGCGCGATGATAAACATCATCCGCGCGAATGATATCGTCCTCCCCGAGATACGTGCCGATCTGAACCTCGATGATTTCCAGCGGCACCTTTCCAGGATTTTCCAATCGGTGCCATTGCGTGGCAGTGATGTAGACACTCTCGTTCTCCTGAACGAGCTGTTCACTGTCCCCAATAGTCACCTTGGCCGTGCCCTGAACCACCACCCAATGCTCCGAACGGTGATGGTGCATTTGCATCGAAAGCTTGCCGCCCGGCTTTACGTGAAGGAGCTTCACCTGGAAGCGCGGCCCCAGTGAAAGCGTTTCGAAATAACCCCACGGGCGATAGTTCCGCAGATGCTGTTCCTGCTCTCGCCGGTTCGTTTGCTTCAGTCGTGAGACGATCTTGGAAACGTCTTGCGCGCGATCCTTGTCGGCAACGAGTAGCGCATCAGGCGTGTCGACGATAACCAGATTTTTTACCCCTATCGCAGAAACCAGCGATTTTTCACTGTGCACATAACAATTTTCGGTATCCTCGAACAAAACATCGCCGTTGCTGACGTAATTGCCTTTCTCATCGCGCGGGGCAATTTCCCACAGCGATGACCACGACCCGACATCATTCCATCCGATGTCAATCGGAACCATCGCGGCACGGGCCGTTTTTTCCATCACTGCGTAGTCAACGGAAATATTGGGGCATTTTACAAAGGCTTCGCGATCGAGGCGCAAGAAGCCAATGTCCTCGACGGCATTGTCCAATGCGAGCTGAGCGAATTCAAGGATTTCAGGCGCCAGCCGCTCCAACTCACTGAGGAATGTCCGCGTGTTGAGAACGAAAATTCCGCTGTTCCAGAAATAATGGCCGCTATTGATGTATTCCTGTGCCGTGGATGCGCTCGGCTTTTCCGTGAACGCCTCGACGAGAAATGCGTCCCGCTCGAACCCCTCGATAGCTTTGCCGCGCCGAATATAGCCATAGCCCGTATGCGGTGTTTCCGGTTTTATACCGAAAAGCACGAGGCGCCCTGTCAAAGCGACCTGTCTCGCAACCTGCACAGCTGCGAGAAAACCGGCCTCGTCGGCAATGACGTGGTCGGAGGGCATGGCGACGATGATGCCGGAAGGATCCTCGCGGAAGACGCTCAGTGCAGAGACGGCAATGGCAGCAGCCGTGTTTCGGGCTACCGGCTCCAAAATAATTGCCCGCGCAGCCGTACCGCTGGCCTCAAGATTTTCCTTAATGAGAAATCTGTGGTCCGCGTTGCAGATGATTGTTGCTGGCTGAAAACCGGCATCCGCCTTCAGCCTCTGCAAAGTCGCGCCCAGAAGGCTTGTTTTGCGACCGTTAAATCGAATGAATTGCTTCGGATACATGGCCCGCGACAGGGGCCACAGACGGGTCCCGGAGCCACCGGAAAGAATTACTGGGTAAAGGCCGCTCATGGTTGTTTCCCGATCCGTTTCGGATCCCGCCTGACGCGCAGAGGTCATAGTGACGAACGCTGAAGATGCCACCTCGTTCTGCCCGAACGAACGTGGCAACTCAACGAGAGCGCGGCTCAGGCTTGCCGCACTTGTCGACTGTGGACCTTGCGGCAACCCTACCCGTTCTTAATAAAGCGTTAACGTGTGGAATTGGAGCGCATGAGGCGCTCGCGCAGGGCACGCAAAGCTTCAGCGGCCTGCTGCGTGGGGTCGGATGTTGACGACGGCGACCGGAGCCCAGTGCGCAACGCACCTGCTGTTCCTTCGCGACGTAGGCCGTTCGTTGCGACTTGCGCAAAAGGTTGGGAGTTCAGGCCGCTGTGGGCTGTCAATGGAGGATCCTGAATTTCGCGAGATCTTAAACCCCCAATATCCGCAGACTGCGCTGCGATCGCGTCGGATGCCGGCGATGCCGCCGTTGGAGCGTGCTCATTGTTCACGTCCAGCATGCTGGCGCCACACGATCTCCAGCGTTCCACGATTTGCTCGAGGAAGCCTTCGTCGCCCACGGACTTTTGCCATTTCTCCGTGAACCGTGCCGTCGAGCTTCGCGGCAACGCGGAGCGGGGCAATTCGTCGAAAATGATGCGCACTGGCAGGCTCACGCCGTCACCGAAAGCGATAGCCTCGCGCTGACCAAGCGCCGGCAGGAACTCAAGCAGTCCGGAGCCGGTATCGGACACAGCGGACTGCACGATCTGCTGGTCACGATCATTCGACATGCGCAGCGCGAACACCGTGTTGCACTGGGACAGGATCGTGGGGTCGATCTCTGCCGGCCGCTGCGTAACGATGCAGAGAGAAGCACCATATTTGCGGCCTTCCTTGGCAATGCGCGCGATAGCCCGCCGGCACGGCTCAAAGCCGACATTCGGATTAGCCGGGACGTAACGGTGCGCTTCCTCGCAGACCAGCGTCACCGGCACCTGCCCTTCGCTCCACAGGGCAAAGTCGAACGTCATCCGGCAGAGGACCGAGACGACAACGTTGACCACCTCTGATGGTACGCCGGTCAACTCGAGGATCGTGATGGGCTTGTTGTTGACCGGGACACGGAAAATCTGCCCGAGGATTTGCGCCATGCCGTCATAGACGGTCAGTGAGCCGAACATGAAGGCGTAGCGCGCATCCTGGCTGATCGTATCGAGGCGCGTCTTGATCTGACGATACGGGTGCAAATCGCGCTTGTTTTCCAACCGGCCCATGCGCTCGTCGATGAGCGCGATCAGGTCCGAGATGCGGTACGGGACAGGTGTGTCGACGGTAAACCGGCCTGGATCCAGCACGCCGCGCCGCATTGCCTGGACCTCCTTGGCGCGGCCCATGGCGTACCGGGCTTTGGCGATCGGAATAAGCTCCTGCAGAATCTCGACCTCGGCTTTGCGGCCTTCCGTATCACCGATGAGCACTTCAAGAATTTCCTCGAACGTCAGCAGCCAGAACGGAAGCTGCATGTTCCGAGGAGAGAGGACTTCCGCCCATTCGCCGAACGCGGTCGCGTACTCGCTGTGGGGATCAAGCAGGACGATGTGGGCGGCAGGGTTTTTCTCGAGGATCGCGCGCAAAATCAGCGCCGTTGTGCAAGATTTACCTGTGCCCGTCGTGCCCAGGATCGCGAAGTGCTTGCCGAGCAAGTCGTCGACCTTCACCATCGCCGCGATGTTGGGGTCCTGCCGTAACGAGCCGACCCGCACGCTTGTCGCCGGATTTCCGCAAAACGCCATTTCCAGCTCGGCGCGCGAGGCAACGCGCACGCGGTCGCCCAACGCCGGATAAATCGTCACGCCACGATTGAACGATATCGGATTTCCGGACGCATCCTTCCAAAGCTCACCGACCAGCCCAAGCTCTGCAATCCATAACTCGTTATCCCCCTCCCGCTGGGCCGGTACCGGCACGCAAAGAGCAGAGACAATCGCCAGAACTGAGGTGTTTGCCTGCTCGACCACGAGCAGAGTTCCCATCTCGGGCCGATGCTCGGGCCTACGCTGGGCACCATTCGGAGCCGAATCCAGAAGGACGACGGCTTTCGATCCGTTGACGGATACGATCCTTCCGATGGAAGCGTCCCGCGCCCAAAGCTCGCGATCCGACGAGGCATAACTCAACTGCATGGTCTCCCCCTACCCAAGCCGGTCTTTTCAGAGCCGTGTCCCGAGTGCTGTCTCTCTCGCTTCGGCCATCGCAAGATGATGGTTGCCGGGCAGCGTGATGGTCACCTCGGTGCCCTCGTTCTTCACGCTGCGGATGTCGAGCCGCCCGCCGTGCAGCTCCACAAGCGCTTTGGCAATCGGCAATCCGAGACCAGTGCCTTCGCGCCAGCGCGACCGCGTCCCATCCACTTGCCCGAACGGTGTCAGCGCAATGCGAATTTCGTCCTCGCTCATGCCGATGCCAGTGTCCCGCACGCGCACGGCCACGCTGCCATCGGCCAGGCGGAACGCCTCCACCGTGACCTTCCCGCCCTCATGGGTAAATTTGATCGCGTTGCTGATAAGGTTCGAAATGACTTGCCGAATTTTCACGGCATCACCGGGAATAAGCTGCAGCGAAGGTTCGATCGCGTACTCGAGTTGAACCCCGGCTTCCTCGGCGGCCAGCCTGAACCCGGACAGCGTCGCTCGCAGCACCTCTTCGATGCTCAGCTCCTGCCGGTCGAGGGCGTACTTGCCACTCTGAATTTTCGAGATGTCCAGGATGTCGTTGATGATGGACAGCAGGTGGCTCGCCGCGTCCTGGATGAGGTTGGCGTACTCGACGATGTTCTCGTCCTTCAGCCGCCGGTGCTGATGCTCGGAAAGCAGCTTGGAAAAGCCGATGATCGTGTTGAGCGGCGTGCGCAGCTCGTGGCTCATGTTGGCGATGAACTCGGACTTGACCTTGTTCGCGAGCTCCGCCTCGACCCTCGCCGCTCGTTCAGCGATCAAGGCCCGCTGCCTCAGGATCGCCTTGCCGAGCATCTCCGAATACTGACTGATCAATGAGTTGGATTTGCTCGCCTCGAGCGCGTCGGTCAACATGACTACTCATGAACGGCTGGTCGTGTCTTTGCGCACGTTAGGAGCCATTCGATAAACGGAAGTTAATTGCGGGCCAGGAAGCAGCGGTTTAATTGCTCATCTCGATGGCAGCCGGGCCAACGAGTGCCGGGCGCCAGCGCCCTAACCATCAAGCGCGTCAATGAATTTTCTGCCCGATACCCCTGCGCTTCTGGCCTACACAGTCGCCTGTGCGGTGCTGTTCATCACGCCCGGGCCGGACATGAGCCTGTTCCTGGCGAAAACGGTCTCCGGAGGCCGCCGGGCCGGGATTGCGTCCATGCTGGGGGCCAGCCTGGGCTGCATGGTCCACACGCTGCTTGCCGCGATCGGATTGTCCGCACTGCTTGCAGCATCGACCACGGCTTTCACGATCGTGAAGGTCGTCGGTGCGCTCTACCTGCTCTGGCTGGCGATCGACGCCATTCGCTCGGGATCAGCCCTGAACGTGAAAGCCCAGAATACAGGCGGTGAGCCCTTTCTTCGAACCCTGTTGCTCGGTGCCGGCGTCAACCTGACGAACCCCAAGGTTGTTCTGTTCTTCGTGACGTTCCTGCCCCAGTTCGTGCGCGCAGGGGATCCGGATGCAGCCGCCAAGCTCGTGTTTCTTGGCCTCTACTACGTGATCTTCTCCATCCCGTTCGCGATCATCATGATTCTGGGGGCCGAGCGCCTCATCAATTTCCTAAAGGGACGGCAACGTGTGATGCGGGCCATCGATTGGACCTTCGCTGGCGTGTTCGGCTACTTTGCCATCCATATCCTCGCGACGCAGAACCGCTGAAACGCGCGGCTTTCCCTGCTAAACTGATAAAGGAAGCCTGCAGGCGCCCACGCCGAGCAGCCATCAATTGATGGGAGGAAACCGTGTCGATCACCTACAAGCCACGGGATTGGGCAAGCCAGCCTCACTTTATTGATTCAGGCTACAAATCGACAGCGCTCCGAGGACCTACAAAGCCGCTCATTCCGATTCCGCAGTCGCTCTCCGAACTGACTGGTCCGGTCTACGGCCACGAGAGCGTGGGCCCACTCGACAATGACTTGACCCGCAATGCCCGTCGCGATGGCGAGCCGCTGGGTGAACGGATCATCGTGACGGGGCGCGTGCTCGACGAAGATGGCCGGCCAGTGCCCAATACGCTGATCGAGATCTGGCAGGCGAATGCCGCCGGCCGCTACATCCACAAGGCCGACCAACATGACGCGCCCATTGATCCAAACTTCTTCGGCGGCGGCCGCTGTGTGACAGATGCGGAAGGTCGCTACATGTTTTACACGATCAAGCCGGGTGCTTATCCGTGGGGCAACCATCACAACGCTTGGCGGCCTAACCACATTCATTTCTCGCTGTTCGGACCGAGCTTTCTCACTCGGCTCGTGACGCAGATGTATTTTCCGGGCGATCCCCTGCTCGACTACGATCCCATTTATCAAAGCGTGCCCGCAGGCGCGCGTGAGCGGCTGGTTTCCCGCTTCTCCCTTGATGTGACGCAGCCTGGTTTCGCGCTCGGCTACGAGTTCGACATCGTACTGCGCGGGCGCCATCAAACGCCGATGGAGGAATAAGGCGATGGCGCTGAAGCAGACACCGTCTCAGACCGTAGGCCCCTTCTTCGCCTATGGGCTGACGCCGGAGCAGTACGGCTACCCCTTCACCGGCATTTCCGGCGGCGATCTCGTTACAGGCGAAACCGACGGCGAGCGCATCCGCATCGAAGGACGCGTGCTCGATGGTGCCGGCGAGCCCATCGACGACGCCATGGTCGAGATCTGGCAGGCGGATGGACAGGGCCGCTACGCGCACCCTCACGATCCGCGTGGCTCCAACACCGGCTTCAAGGGATTTGGCCGCGTTGGCACCGGCGTTGATCCTGAGCGGCGCTTCATTTTTCACACGGTAAAGCCGGGCTCTGTCGACGGGCGGCAGGCGCCGCATATCAACGTCACCGTCTTCGCGCGCGGCCTGCTCATGCACGTCAACACGCGCATTTACTTCGCCGACGAGGAGGAGGCCAACGCTCGTGACCCTGTTTTGGCCCTGGTTCCGCCGGAGCGCCGATCGACCTTGATCGCCCAGCGTGAGGTCACACCCAGCGGGATTGTCTACCGTTTCGACATCCATATGCAGGGCGATCGGGAGACGGTGTTCTTCGACGTCTGATTCTTTCGACTCGACCGCCTCCGCTTTTTGACAAATGCGTTCGCGACATCGCGAACGCTGCAAATTGCGGACGCCTTCGCTCCCACCCAATGAACTAAAGCCGTTCGCTGCGCTTCCGCCCGAGTGATCCCCGGAAGTGCTAGACCGCGCTCGCCCATCCCTCCTTCAGCCGTCCGCATCCCGCGCGGAACAAGTCCGCCGCGAAACGCAAGCCGATTCCTCACAGGCGCGCCGACTGGTCGCCGCAATTGTGGCGTTCTTGCCACAATCCACGAGAAGCCCGCTTTGCTCCAAAGAAGTCGTTAACATCCCGTTGACGCCCATAAGATTCCATGCGATCCCATAAATGCCCGTCCGCACCGGGCGCGGGACTGTGGCTGTGGCGCCGGCCTCGTTGAGGGCCCGAGGCCCCGAGCGACCGCCACGTCCCAGTCCGGCGGACGAGTCCCGACCTCTACCGGGAGTTGAGCGCACGGCGTCTGGAGAGGAGAAGTGCTGGCGTCGAGTACGTGCGTCAGGTGAGGTTCAGACCGGGGAATGGATCGCTTTGTCTCGACATTCACGAACAAGATCGACGCCAAAGGACGCGTTTCCGTACCCGCATCCTTCCGCGCCGTGCTCGAACGCGACGGCTATGCTGGAGGAATCTATTGCTATCCCTCGCTCGATTCTCCGGCGCTCGATGCTGGCGGCGAGAGACTTGCGAAGAAGATCGATAATCTACTCGCGCATCTCCCGGATTATTCGGACGAGCGGGACGAGCTCTCTGTCGCGCTCTACGGCGACGTGCAGATCCTCACCATCGACCAGGATGGACGCATCGTCCTTCCTGAGTCGCTTCGCGCCCATGCCGGCATTACCAATCAGGTCACTTTTGTCGGCCTGGGTGACAAATTTCAGATGTGGGAACCGTCACGCTTCGCGGAGCGTCGGCAGCGGGCCCGTGACAAGGTGCATGAGCACCGGAAACTTTTCGCAGCGGGGAGCCGTCGCAATAATGACGGGGGAATATAAGGCGGCGGCACAGGAGCACGGGAGCAATGGCGGCGCGCGGAACTCAGGGGGGACTGAGATCCGCCGGCGGAGAGGCCACGCAGGGCAGCCGCCACACTCCCGTGCTGCTTTCATCCGTTCTGGAGCACCTTCAGCCGAAGGACGGCGGCGCGTACATTGACGGCACTTTTGGAGCCGGCGGATACACCCGCGCAATTCTGAACGCCGCAAATTGTCGTGTCTTGGCCATCGACCGCGATCCGACGGCCATAGCGGACGGCGCCGAGCTCGTCGCAGCCTATGCTGACAGGCTGGTCCTTCGTCGCGGTCGGTTCAGCGAGCTCGAAAACATCGCCGTCGAAGAAGGCTTCGACCACGTTGACGGCGTCGTGTTCGACTTGGGCGTCTCATCTATGCAGCTCGACCAGCCCGAGCGCGGCTTCTCCTTTCAGAATGACGGCCCGCTCGACATGCGCATGTCGCTCGAGGGTCCGACGGCCGCCGATTTGGTGAACACGCTCAGCGAGGAAGAGCTGGCGAACATCCTCTTCCATTTTGGGGAGGAGCGGAAATCCCGGACCATCGCCCGCGCCATTGTCCGTGCCCGGAAACAGAAGCGGATCACACGCACTTTCGAGCTGGCGGAAATCGTTTGTCAGGTGCTCGGCTCCCGGAAGATCGAAGGCCGTCATCCGGCCACCCGCACATTCCAGGCCTTGCGAATTGCCGTAAACGGAGAGCTGGACGAAGTCGCCGCGGGGCTGGCGGCGGCCGAGCGACTTTTGAAGCCTGGCGGCCGGCTTGTCATCGTAACCTTTCATTCACTGGAAGACCGGATCGTTAAGCGCTTTTTAGCCGAAAGGGCCGGGAAAACTGGCGGTTTCTCGCGTCACCTGCCGCAGGCCGCCCAGCAACGAACCGAAAGTTTCCGAATTGTTAACCAGCGGCCTGTTACACCTGATCAGAATGAGACTGCGGCTAACCCACGAGCAAGATCTGCCAAGCTGAGAGCTGGCGAACGCACCGAAGCGCCGAGCTGGCCTCTCGATCCTGTCGCTCTTGGAGTACCGCAGATCGCCCGTTGAGCGTGGCTATCGCGAAAGGCATGTAATGCTTCGCCTGTCGTCCGCTATCGCCGCCGCTGCGGCCATCGTCAGCGCTGTTCTGCTCTACGCGGTGAGCTACGACACACGGCACTGGATCAGCATCGTGCAAAGCCAGGAGCGGCAGATCGAGCGTCTGCGCAGCGACATCGCCGTGCTGAAAGCGGAACTCGCCTACCTTGCCCGCCCAGAAAGGATCGAACCGGCCGCGCGCTCGCTCGGCTTCGTGCCAGCAGCTGGGGATCAGTATGTTGACTTGCACTCCGTCGAGCCTGTGGGCAGCACGCAACGTTCGGACGTCGAGTCCGCAGCCCCCAGCCAGCGTTCGAGCCAGTGAGGTGGCCCATGTCACTGGCAGCAAGTCAGAACCCGCGAGCCTCCCCTGCGGCACGGGCGTTCGTCGTGGCCCTTTCGGTCGTCATTGGATTTTCGGCCATCAGCATCCAGCTGGTCCGGCTTGCCCTCCAGGGGCAATTCGCCGAGCCGCGCGTGGCCATGACACAGCCGCTGACAACGGCAGTCTGGCGGCCCGACATCATCGACCGCAACGGCCGCCTGCTCGCGACTGACATTGAGGCGCCAACCCTCTACGCCGACCCAGCCATGATCATTGACGTGGACGAGGTGGTCGAGCGACTGACGGAGGTCTTCCCGGAGTTCAATGCCGCCGAGCTGCGCCGTTCGCTCTCAGACCGTAACCGGCGCTACGTGCGGCTCAAGCGCGGCATCTCACCTGCCGCTGCCCAGCGCATCCATAACTATGGTTTGCCGGGAATTGCCTTCAGAAACGAGCCAAAGCGCGTTTACCCAAACGGGACGCTGGCCGGGCACGTCCTTGGTCACGTCAACATCGACAACCACGGAACGTCAGGCCTTGAACGCTATATCGACGAAACCATCGGCGTTGAGGCAGTCCATGCCGGCACGCCGGGTACGCTGAAGCCACTCCAGATCAGTCTCGACATTGCTGTGCAGCACGCTCTTGAACACGAGCTGCGCTCAGCAGTGCAGACCTACAGCGCGAAAGGTGCGGCAGGAGTCATTCTCGACGCCAATACGGGCGAAGTGCTTGCAGCAGCTTCCCTACCCCAGGTCGATCCTGCCGACCGCATGCAAGGTCTTGATCCGCAACGCCTGGATAAGCTGGTCGACGGCGTTTACGAGCTCGGCTCGATCTTCAAGACGCTGACGATCGCCATGGCACTTGAGGCCGGTACCGCACACCTGGACAAGGTCTACAACGTGCGGGTTCCGTTGCGGGTCGGAAAGTACACTATCCGGGATCTCTACCCGCCCGGCCGACCACTGACGGTGCGGGATATCTTCGTCCGCTCATCCAACGTCGGCGCCGGCATGCTTGCGCTTGAGCTGGGCTCGGAACGCCAGCGGGCTTACCTGGAACGATTCGGACTCACGAAACCCATTCGCACAGAGGCGGGCCCGGTCGCGGCACCGAAGCTACCCCGCTACTGGGGGAAAGCCGAGACGATTACGATTTCCTATGGCCACGGGATGGCGCTGGCACCCATTCAGTTCGCTGCGACGGCGGCAGCGCTCGTCAACGGTGGACACTGGGTGCCACCGACGTTCGTCCAGCAATCATCGCCAGCTTGGGAGCGTGGCGAACGAATTGTCAGTCGTGAAACGAGTTTGGCGATCCGCGAGTTAATGAGGCGGAACGTTGTCTCCCCGCGCGGTACTGGCCGCCGTGCCGACGTGCCCGGTTACGAGGTGGGTGGCAAGACGGGCACGGCCGAGCTTCCAAGCCGCGGAGGCTACCGTGAAGAAGCGGTTATCGCCTCCTTCGTGGCGGCCTTCCCCATGAGTGACCCCAAGTACGTGGTGCTGGTGATGCTGCACGAACCGAAACCGACGGAGGAAACGAAGGGTAAGATTACAGCCGGTGTGAACGCGGCGCCGGTGGCGGGTCAGATCATCGCGCGGACCGCGCCTCTGCTGGGAGTACTGCCTCGTCACCACGAGGAAGCTCAGCTGCATCAGTAAAGTTGGAAAGCGAACGGTTGCAGCATATTTGATGGTTGCATTCGCTTCTGAGATGAACTCTGATTAACCAATCAAGCTCCCCACTAACGGCGTTGAGCCGGCCTGTCTCATGCGGCTTGTAGACCTCCTTATTCCCGAGCTGAGCCGGCCGCCCGGCACAGATGATCTCGAAATCACATCTCTGACGGCCGACAGCCGGGCTGTGACGCCCGGCGCGATTTTCGTTGCGATACCCGGCACGCGCGTCGACGGCACAAAGTTCATTCTTGACGCGGTCAACAAAGGCGCCATCGCGGTTGTCGCCGCTCAGGACGCGGACGTGCCCGACGTCAGCGTACCGGTTCTGCGAACATCCGATCCGCGGCGGGCGCTCGCCTTGATGGCGGCGAAACTCTTGCCCCGGCGCCCAGAAGTCGCTGTTGCGGTGACGGGCACGAACGGCAAGACGTCTGTGGTGGAGTTCACCCGCCAGATCTTTGCTGCGCTTGGCCGGAAAGCCGCGTCGCTTGGCACGCTCGGCGTGGTGAAGCCGGATGGGGCGCGGTACGGCTCGCTCACCACGCCGGACCCGATTGCCCTCCATCAAATGCTGTCGGATCTGGCGAAAGAAGGCGTCACCCATCTCGCCTTTGAAGCCTCCTCTCACGGTCTCGACCAGCGCCGATTGGATGGGGTGCCCTTGTCGGCAGCTGCCTTCACCAACCTCGGGCGGGATCACCTCGACTATCACGCGGACATCGACGACTACTTCTCTGCCAAGCTGCGTCTGTTCGAAGTGCTGCTGGAACCGGGTCGGCCTGCCATCATCAATGCCGACGACCCGCGAGCAGAACAGGTGGCCAAGGTCGCAAGGAGGCGTGGGCAGCAGGTCGTAACCGTCGGCCAGAAGGGAGAAATACTCACCCTCGAAGGGCATGAGCGCGACGGCTTCGGCCAGATGCTCCGAATCCGTCACGGGCAGGTCGTTCAGAAAATTCACCTGCCATTGCTCGGCTTCTATCAGGCCTCTAACGCCCTCGTTGCCGCTGGCCTTGCCATTGCCACCGGCGAGGAGATCGACGAGGTGGTCGACACTTTGTCGAGCCTCAAGGGCGTCAATGGCCGGCTAGAGATCGTTGGGCAAGAGAACGGGGCGCTGGTTGTCGTCGACTATGCGCACAAGCCCGAAGCGCTGCAGGCCGCCTTGCAGGCCCTTCGCCCCTTCGTCACGGGCCGTCTCATCTGCGTTTTCGGCTGCGGCGGCGACAGGGACCGTGGCAAACGCCCAATCATGGGCCGTATCGCCACCGAATTTGCTGACGTCGTGATCGTAACCGATGACAACCCGCGCACCGAAAGCCCGCCGGCCATTCGCGCCGAAATCCTGGCCGGAGCCCTGGGCGCCAAAGAAATCGGCGATCGTCGCACCGCTATTGAAGAGGCGATCGACATGATGCGTCCGGGCGATGTGGTGCTCATCGCGGGGAAAGGCCATGAAACAGGCCAGATCGTTGGCGACACCGTGCTTCCTTTTTCGGACCATGACGTAGCGCGGGAGGCACTCGCCCGGCGCTCGCGCAACAGGACTTTTTGATGGCGAAGGCACTTTGGACGTGGGATGAGCTCATTGCGGGTTGCGGAGCACAAGCAGATGGCTCCACCGACAATGAGATCACCGGATTTTCGATCGACAGCCGCACTCTGCAGCCGGGCGATCTCTTCGTTGCGCTGAAGAGCGTTCGGGACGGACACGAGTTCGTACCAGCAGCTTTCTCCGCCGGCGCGGCAGGCGCGCTGGTCTCCTTCGGTTACGAAAGGAAACCTGAAGACGGTCCCCTATTGCGGGTCAACGATCCGCTTGAAGGGCTCCAGAAGATCGCCCAAGCAGCCCGCACGCGAACATCCGCGCGGGTCATCGCGGTGACCGGCAGCGCCGGCAAGACGGGAACCAAGGAAGCCTTGCGGGCCTGCCTTTCGCGCTTGGGACAGACACACGCGGCTGAAAAATCCTACAACAATCATTGGGGTGTGCCGCTGACGCTCGCCCGGATGCCGGCGGACGCGGAGTACGCCGTCCTCGAGATCGGCATGAACCATCGGGGCGAGATTGCGCCGCTGGCCCGACTCGTCCGACCGCATATTGCCATCATCACGACCATCGAGCCCGTTCACCTGGGCTACCTCGGATCACTCAAGGCCATCGCCGAGGAAAAATCCGACGTATTCCTGGGCCTTGAGCCCGACGGTGTGGCGATCATCCGGCGAGACAGCCCGCAATTCCCGATCATGGAAGCGGCCGCCAAACGCCAAGCTGCCCGCGTGCTCACCTTCGGCCGCAGTGCAGAGGCAGACGTTCGCCTCATCGCGGTTGAGCCCAACGCGACAGGATCGACCGTAATGGTGGACGCGCTTGGCCGCCGCTTAAGCTACGAACTCGGAACACCCGGTGCGCATATCGCAGAAAATTCTCTGGCTGTTGTCGCCGCACTCCTGGCGCTCGATGCCGACCTGGACAAGGCGCTTACAGCCTTGGCGGGCGTGACACCCCCACCAGGCCGAGGAGCGCGCACGATCCTGAAAATCGACGGCGGCGAGTTCCTGCTCATCGACGAAAGTTACAACGCCAACCCCGCTTCCATGCGCGCCGCCCTGCTCACGCTCGGCACCGTTCCCCGGGACCGCTATCCGCGAAGAATCGCCGTTCTCGGGGATATGCTTGAACTGGGCCCCAGCGCTCGTGAGTTGCATATAGGCTTAAGAGACGCCATTGACGAAGCAGGTGTCGATCTGATCTTTGCTTGCGGTCCCAATATGGAACACTTGTTCACGATCCTTGAACCGGATCGCCGGGCTGCATGGGCGCCGTCCTCGGAGGGGCTGATGGATCAGCTCTTGGATGCTGTTCGGCCCGGGGATGCGGTGATGATCAAGGGCTCACTCGGCAGCCGCATGGCGCTGCTGGTCGAGGCCCTGAAGGGTTGGTTCTCGGCCTGACAGGGCTGCGTCGGAAGACAAACGCCGCCATCAGAGTGGCGAAACTGGGTGTGCGAAGGACGAATACATGCTCTATGAGCTCGTAAACTTCAGCGACTACATCAACGCCCTCAATGTCTTCCGCTACATTACTTTCCGAACCGGCGGCGCAATCATGACGGCGCTGCTTTTCGTCTTTTTGTTCGGCCCGATCATCATCGATCTTCTTCGCATCAAGCAGGGTCGCGGGCAGCCGATCCGGGAAGATGGCCCGCAGACCCATCTTGCCAAGCGCGGCACGCCCACCATGGGCGGGCTGATGATCCTGTCGGGTTTCACAGTGGCGACGCTGCTGTGGGCGAACCTGTCCAACCCGTACGTCTGGGTCGTGCTCTTCGTGACGCTCAGCTACGGCGCGATCGGATTCTACGATGACTACATGAAGGTGACCAAGCGAACGGTCGCCGGGTTCTCAGGCAAGCTGCGTCTCTCGCTCGAGCTTGCGATTGCCGCCGTAGCCACGTTCATCCTGATGCGGCTGTCCACGCCCGAGCTGAGCACCGCGCTCACGGTGCCGTTCTTCAAGAACATCATCTTCGACCTCGGCCCGCTCTTTATCCTGATGGGGGTACTCGTGATTGCTGGAGCCGGCAATTCGGTCAACCTCACGGACGGCCTTGATGGGCTTGCGATTGTGCCTGTCATGATCGCGGCGGCGACGTTTGGGCTGATCGCCTATCTGTGCGGCAACGTCAATTTTGCGCGCTACCTGCAAATCCACTACGTGCCAGGAACCGGCGAGCTGGCCATCCTGTGCGGCGCCCTCATTGGCGCAGGGCTCGGCTTCCTGTGGTTCAACGCCCCGCCGGCGATGATCTTCATGGGAGACACGGGATCGCTGGCATTGGGCGGCGCGCTGGGCACCATTGCGGTGGCCACCAAGCACGAGATCGTGCTCGCCATCGTCGGTGGCCTTTTCGTCATCGAGACGCTGTCGGTCATCATTCAGGTGGTGTCCTTCAAGTTGACCGGAAAACGCGTCTTCCGAATGGCCCCACTCCACCACCATTTCGAACAGAAGGGATGGAAGGAATCGACGGTGGTGGTCCGGTTCTGGATCATCTCCGTGGTCCTTGCCCTCATCGGCCTCGCCACGCTGAAGCTGCGTTAACGTTACTTTGCCTGACTTCAGGGCAAGATGGTCCGGGTGCCTCCGACGAGGCAGCCGATTCGCGCTAGTCGATTTGAATTGCACGATGATTCGCGTCCGCACATTCGCCGGCAAAACGGTTGCCCTTTTCGGCCTCGGAAGCTCGGGGCGCGCGACCGCCCTTGCCTTGATGGCCGGCGACGCGACGGTGGCAGCCTGGGACGACAAAGAGGAAGCGCGTGCGAATGCGGCTGCTGAAGGCGTGCCTGTGGTCGACCTTTCGTCGGCAGATTGGAGCGCGTTTTCGGCCCTGATCCTCGCGCCAGGCGTTCCGCTCACCCATCCCGCGCCTCACTGGACGGTGGAGAACGCGCGCGCGGCCGGGATCGAGGTGATTGGCGATATCGAGCTGTTCTGCCGCGAGCGCGCAGCCTCTGCTCCCGATGCGCCATTCCTGGCGGTCACTGGCACCAACGGCAAATCGACAACCACGGCGCTTCTGGCCCACCTGCTGCGGTGCGCGGGGCGCGACGTCGCCTTGGGCGGAAACATCGGGACACCCATCCTCGCGCTGCCCGAGCCGGCGCCCGATCGCGTGCACGTGATCGAGATGTCGTCATTCCAGATCGATCTGACGCCATCCCTGGCTCCCACTGCCGGTGTTCTGCTGAACCTTACGCCGGACCACCTCGACCGCCACGGCACCATGGAGAATTACGCCGCGGTCAAGGAGCGGCTGGTAGCCGCCAGCCGATATCCGATCATCGGCTACGACGACGATTACTGCCGTCGAATCGCCAGTCGTTTGCGCGAGTGCGGCAAGGAGCCGGACGTTTTCTCGGTGCTCGGATCGCTCGAAAACGGCTGGTTTGCGGAGGGATCATCCCTCGTCTGCAATACCACGTGGCCGGGCTTTCAAGGCCCGTTTGCCGATCTCGCCGGCATCCGATCGCTCCGTGGTCGTCATAACGCGCAGAATGCGCTGGCAGCATGCATAGCCGCCTTGCGGCTCGGCGTACAGCGCGACCAACTCGGGCCAGCGCTCGCCACGTTCCCCGGCCTCCCCCACCGTATGGAAGAGGTCGGGCGGGCTGGACGCGTCATTTTCATCAACGATTCCAAGGCGACCAACGCTGACTCGACCGAGAAAGCGCTCGCAGCATTTCCCAAGGATATCTACTGGATTGCCGGCGGCCGGCCAAAGGAAGGTGGCATCACCACGCTGCGCAGCTACTTTCCGCGGATCGCGAAGGCTTACCTCATCGGCGAGGCCGCGGAAGATTTTGCCAAGACCCTCGGCAACGACGTGCCGTACGAGCTTTCCGGCACCCTGGACCTGGCGCTGGAAGCAGCCACTCGGGATGCGATGCAAAGCTCAGGCAGTGAGCCAGTGGTGCTGCTTTCTCCCGCCTGCGCCTCCTACGACCAGTTCAAGAGCTTCGAGCACCGCGGCGACACTTTCCGCCGGCTGGTAGCGGCCCTACCGGGCGTCGAGAGCGCGAACCAATCATGATGCAGGTGGCACCATGAAAATCTCGCGCGCGGACCGCAGCCTGGTCACGGAATGGTGGTTCACGGTCGACCGCGTTCTGCTCTCTTTCATCTTCATTCTCGCGGGAAGCGGCCTCGTGCTCTCTCTGGCAGCCAGTCCTGCCGTCGCCCTGAAGAAGGGGTTGCCCGCGTTTCACTTCGTCGAGCGGCACGCAGTCTTCTTCGTCATTGGCGCCGTGCTGATGATCGCGGTGTCCATGATGCAGCCGCGTCAGATTCGGCGCCTGGCGCTTGTCATCTTCCTCCTTGGACTGGCCGCCATGGCTGGTGTTCTGATTGGTGGCGAGGAAGTGAACGGCGCACGCCGGTGGCTGCGCCTCGCGGGCTTCTCCATCCAGCCCTCCGAGTTCGTAAAGCCAGCGTTCGTCGTGCTTGCAGCCTGGGCCTTTTCGGAGGTTCAGAAGCAGGTCGACATGCCGGCACGATCCATCGCTGTCGGGCTCTACGTCGTTTTTGCCGCCCTACTTCTCATGCAGCCCGACGTAGGCCAGACGTTCCTCATCAGCACCTTATGGACCGCGCTGTTCGTGCTAGCCGGCCAGCCGCTTGCCTGGGTTGGTGTGTTTGCGGTTATCGGGGTGTTGGGGCTTGTGGGCGCTTACATGACGCTCGATTATGTCCGGTTCCGGGTGGACCGCTTCCTCGCCCCCACGGGTGACGAGTACTCCCAAACAGCACGCGCCTTACAATCATTCGTCGAAGGCGGATTTTTCGGCCGTGGCCCGGGTGAGGGCACCATAAAGACGGCCCTGCCGGACGCCCATACGGACTTCATCTTTGCGGTCATTGCCGAGGAGTATGGCGCGGTAACCTGCCTCGCGCTCGTTGCCTTGATTACCTTTATTGTCCTGCGCGCCTACTTCAGAACGTTCACTGAGACCGATCCATTCACGCGCCTTGCAGTCGCCGGCCTCTCGCTGCTGTTCGGCTTGCAGGCCGCGATCAACATGGGCGTCAACGTTGGCCTGCTGCCAGCCAAGGGCATGACGTTGCCGTTTATTTCAGCAGGCGGGTCTTCTCTCGTATCCACGTTCCTGGTGATGGGCATCATCCTGGCACTCACCCGACGTCGTCCTGATGCCCTGCGCTTGAGAAGGCCGCATTCTGCGTTCAATACAGAGCCAGGCATGACAGCATTGGGGTCAGCAACGCGGTGAACTCGCCCTCGGTAGTGCTCGCAGCCGGAGGTACCGGCGGCCATCTCTTTCCTGCTTTGGCGCTTGCGCAAGAGCTGGGGCGGCGGAGCATTGCGGTTGATCTGATGACGGACATGCGCGGCGATCGCTATGGCAGCGATTTTCCCGCGCGGCACGTCTATAAGATTCCTGCAGCAACGATTTCCGGGGAACGGCGGTCGCCCATCACGATCGCTCGCACCGCGTTCACGTTAGGGCGTGGCATCCTCAGCGCATATCGCCAGCTGGGCTCCATTCGACCTGGCGCTGTCATCGGCTTCGGCGGCTATCCGAGCTTTCCGCCGGTCCTCGCGGCCAGTTTGCGGGGCATTCCGACCGCCATTCACGAGCAGAACGCCGTCCTGGGTCGGGCCAATCGCATGCTCGCATCACGCGTGACAGCAATTGCGACCGGCTTTCCGACGGTCCGGCATCTCGACCCGGCCGCGGCTGGCAAGCTCCGCTTCACCGGCAATCCCGTTCGCGACGCGGTCTTCGAAAGTGCAAAGCGTGCCTACGTGCCGCCGAGCCCGGACGGCGAGTTCATCCTGCTGATTTTCGGTGGCAGCCAGGGCGCCCGCTTCTTCTCCGACGTCCTTCCTGCCGCCATCGAGTTGCTGCCACCACAGCTGCGCCAGCGCCTTAGAATCGTCCAGCAGTGCCGCGAAGAAGATTTACGCCGTGTTGACCAAGCGTACACGGCACTCGGGGTCCAGATGGAACTTGCGACCTTCTTCCGCGATTTGCCAGAAAGGATGGCTGCGGCGCATCTGGTGATCGGGCGTGCCGGGGCATCCTCAGTTGCAGAACTGACTGTCATTGGACGCCCTTCCATTCTGGTGCCCCTCCCTCACGCCATCGACAACGATCAATTGAACAACGCGAAGCAGCTGGCCGAAAGCGGCGGCGCGTTGTGCATCGAGCAGAAGGATCTGTCTCCCAACCGACTGGCTCAGGAGATCGAGCGGTTGGCAGGAGACCCGGATACGTTGGCGAGAATGGCGGGATCGGCCAAACGCGTCGGGAAGCCCGATGCCGTTGCGCAGCTCGCCGATCTAGTCGAGGAACTCATGGGCCTGCGTCCGCCGCGACAGGATGGGCGGGGCACAAACTGAGGAAGACACCTGATGGAAATACCCCGCGGTATCGGGCCTTTTCACATCCTGGGCATCGGTGGCATCGGCATGAGCGCGATCGCTGAAATCCTGCACGCCAAGGGCTTCGCCGTGCAGGGCAGCGACCAGAAGGAGAGCACCAACGTCAAACGGCTCCGCGCCAAAGGCATCCGCGTCTTCGTCGGGCATGACGCCAGCAATCTGGCTGATGCCAAGTACGTCGTCATTTCGACTGCGGTGAAGGATGGAAATCCGGAGCTGGAGGCGGCACGCGCAAAAGGCCTGCCGATCATTCGCCGCTCGGAGATGCTGGCCGAGCTGATGCGGCTTTACTCGACCGTTTCCGTCACAGGCACCCACGGCAAGACAACTACCACCTCGCTCATCGCCCACATTTTCAATGAGGCAGGCCTCGATCCGACGGTCATCACGGGCGGCATCATCAACAGCTGGGGCTCCAACGCGCGCCTTGGTGCCGGGCCATGGATGATCGTCGAAGCGGACGAGTCGGACGGAACTTTCGTGAAGATCCCGACGCAGATCGGCGTCGTGACGAACATCGATCCGGAGCATCTCGACTACTTCAAGACCGTCGAGAACATGCACCGCGAGTTCGAGGCGTTCTATCGGAACATCCCCTTCTATGGACTGGCGGTGACCTGCACGGACCATCCGGTTGTGCGGGAAATCGTCGAGCGGCTGCAGCTGCGCCGTAACGGGCGTCCTCTCGTAACCTATGGTACGCGCCCGGATGCGGATATGCGGCTGGGTGAAGTCCGCTTTGACGGCCTTCACACCATCTTCGATGCCGAGCTCGGCGAGCGTGTCCGCGGCGGCGCCCGTAGCCTCCGGGGCTGGCGTGTTGCCGTGCCAGGGCATCACAATGCGCTAAACGCTCTCGCCGCCATCGCCGTGGCGGCAGAAGCGGGCATTCCGGACGATGTGATCCGTCAGGCCCTCGCGTCCTTCAGCGGCGTTAAACGTCGCTTCCAGCTCACCGGCACCTGGAACGGCGTCTTCATCTTCGACGACTATGGCCATCACCCGGCTGAGATCGCCGCCGTGCTCAAGGCGGCGCGAGCTGGCGCACGTGGGCGCGTCATCGCCGTCGTCGAGCCCCACCGCTACACCCGTGTGCGCGATCTCTTCCAGGATTTCTGCACGGCGCTTCAGGGCGCCGACAGCGTGATCGTGACGCCGCTTTATTCCGCAGGCGAGGCGCCGATCGAGGGGATCAACCATAGGGCACTGGCGGAGGGCATCCGCCGCGCCGGGCACGATTCAGTTTATCCCGTCGATAATGATGAAGGCGTCGTCGAGGTACTACGCGCGATCACGCGGCCGGATGACATGGTGATTTGCCTTGGCGCCGGAAACTCGACGGATCTCGCTCACGCGCTTCCCGAGCTGCTCGGTGGCGAACCCAAGCGGGCGGGGGCGGCGCTATGAGTTTTCCCGACATTACAGGCGAGCTCGCTGCGCGTATGCCGAATCTTCGCGGTCGGCTTGTCGCGAATTTTCCGTTGTCTTCCATCACCTGGTTTCGCGTCGGCGGACCGGCTCAGGTTCTGTTTACGCCCGCTGACGAGGCAGATCTCGCCTACTTCCTGGCGCACGCGCCCGCTGATCTGCCGGTGATCGTGCTTGGTCTGGGATCCAACCTTCTTGTTCGGGATGGCGGGGTCCCGGGTGTCGTTATCCGCCTCGGAAAAGGATTCTCGGAGATTCAGGTTGAGCCTGACTGTCGGCTGCGCGCAGGGACTGCAGTACCAGACGTGAAGGTCGCGCGCGCTGCGGCCGAAGCAGGCATCGCGGGCCTTGCGTTCTACCGCGGCATCCCTGGCTCAATCGGTGGTGCACTGCGCATGAATGCCGGTGCCCACGGCTCAGAGACCAAAGACGTGCTCGTGGAGGCGCGGGCGGTCGATCGGCAGGGCAGCATTCACGTGCTCTCTCTGGCCGACATGGGTTTCAGGTACCGCCATTGCAGTATTTCGAAGGATTGGATCTTCACGGAAGCGGTGTTCCAGGGCCGGCCTGGCGACAAGGCCGAAATTTTGGAACAAATGGAGGCGGTTGCTCAGTACCGCGAGGAAAACCAACCGACGCGTGAGCGCACGGGCGGCTCCACCTTCAAAAACCCGCCGGGGCACAGCGCCTGGAAACTCATCGACGCCGCGGGATGCCGTGGTTTGCGCATCGGCGGAGCGAAAGTTTCCGAGATGCACTGCAATTTCCTCATCAACGACAACGATGCCACCGCCGAGGACATCGAGCGCTTGGGCGAGACCGTCCGTGCGCGCGTGAAGGCAACCTCGGGAATCGAGCTGCAATGGGAGATCGTGCGGCTTGGCCTGCCGCTCCCCGGACGACCGGTTGGCGAAGCGCTGGCGGCGTGAGCCTGTGCGAAGAACATATTCGCTCATCTGCGCTCGCCTGAAGGCGCGGCTCATTGAACAACTTGGGACAAAAGACTGAGGCAATTCGATCATGACTGCAGCCCGCAAATACGAGCACGTCGCCGTGCTGATGGGAGGCTGGTCTGCCGAGCGGGAGGTGAGCCTAAACTCGGGCAATGCGTGTGCTGCAGCTCTTGAAGCCGCCGGCTACCGCGTGACCAAAATCGACGTCGATCGCGATATCGCCAAGCGGCTTAAAGAAGTCTCCCCGGACGTTTGTTTCAACGCCCTTCACGGCCGTTGGGGTGAGGATGGCTGCATCCAGGGATTGCTCGAAATCATGGGCATTCCCTACACGCACTCCGGCGTCCGCGCTTCCGCGTTAGCCATCAACAAAGAGCAGACAAAGCGGATTGTTGCGCCTTTGGGTGTTCCGGTTTGCGAGCATCGGGTCGTCAACCGCACAGAGGCCATGCGCACTCACGCGATGGAGCCGCCCTACGTGGCAAAACCCATTTGTGAAGGCTCCAGCGTAGGCGTGGTTATCGTGCGAGAAGGCGCCAACCGCCCGCCGGAGGCTATTGGCTCAATTCCTGCAGTCGAAGACGAGATTCTCGTCGAGCGTTACGTCCCGGGGCGCGAGCTGACGTGCGCCGTGATAGGCGATCGCTCCACGGACATTATCGATATCGTCCCGGCGGAGCGGCTCGCGTTTTACGACTATGAAGCCAAATACGCCCCCGGCGGGTCGCGCCATATTCTGCCAGCGAACATTCCGGCCGACATCTATAAGGCCGTTCAGCAGCACGCGCTGACGGTGCACAAGGCCCTCGGCTGCCGTGGCGTTACCCGCTCGGATTTTCGCTATGACCCGGAGACCGGCAAACTTGCGTTTCTGGAGATCAATACTCAGCCCGGAATGACGAGCACGTCCCTCGTGCCAGAAATGGCGGAGTACGCGGGCATGAGCTTCACCGACCTGGTGTGCTGGCTCGTGGAGGATGCATCCTGCAATCGCTGAGGCGCTAGGGCCTCAGCGGATCGCCGCGTTGAATGCAGCCTGCAACTCGGCGATTTGTGCAGCCACGGGATTACGCGCCGGTTGCTCGTTGCTGCTCTCTTGTACCTGATGCAAAGAGCGGTCGATGCGCATGATGCGATCGCTCAGCGCGAAGCTTTCCTTGATGAGCTCCTGAAGCCGCGGCGGCAACTCGGAGAAGTGCGCGATATGGCTCGGCCGACCGTTGGCCCTGAGCTTCAGGCGGGCACGTTTGCGGCGGGCCTCTTCCTCCGTGATATCACCATCACGAAGCGAGCGCTGGATGAGAAGCCACGAGGCAAGATCAAGAAGCCGCGCAGTAAGGCGCATGCTTTCGGTGGAGTAAATCAGCGCCACAGTGGAATTGAGCTGCTTCGCTTCCTGGCGCCCGGGACCGTCGAGATAGGCAGCCGTTTGCTCGACCAGCTCCATTCCGTGGCGATACAGGGCTTCGAAATATTCTGATGAGGTGAGATGTTCGCCGAACGATATCACGTCGACGTCGGACTGTTCCCAAGCCCTTGATGTGCTACCCATGACTCACTCACGCCACCAAAACTGACCCGACACTAACACGAAAATACGCTCAAGGGAGTCAATCATCTTTGCAGCATTGCGCGTTTTTCGGGGCAGCAACTGGAATCCCCCTAAAAAAAGAGCCGCCCCGTGAGCGGCTCGACAGTGACAGGGAGGCGTCAAACAGAGTGGCGGGCCACTCGACATCCAGGTAACTGGATGAGTTCAACATACGCCTCCAACTCCTAACATTGGGTAAACCGACGGTCCGAATTGGTACGGCGACCCTCGAGCGAGAGCGCGCCAATGCCATGGCAATCCCTGCCCTGCACATTGGCGCAAGTGTTTCTCAACGCTTGAACAACGCGGCGGCCGCCTCGGTGTGGGCGCGCTTGGCGGCAAGCTCCCGCTCGACCCTGCTTATTTCCTCCCGCAGTGCTGCGAGCCGCTCCTCCAGATCGCTTACCGAAAGGTGGTGAAGGGGTTCGCCGATCGTGATCGTGTTCGCTACTTTCGGCCGGACCTCGTCCCAATCCATCATTCGCAACTCCCGCCGCATGACAACTGCAATTGACCGGAGGATCAGTCGTGATCCCAAGGCTAACATGGACGCCTTGGAGGCGAGGGGCAAGCCGTCAGGACTATTTGAGGTAGCTACCAGACCAGGGCGGGAAGCGCTGCGATGGGCTTGGCGTCACTCGAACCGAAAAGCTGTTCGACTGTAACGATGTCGAGCTCGCCTGCCACATGAATGGCACTGGCGATGAAGACCGAGTCGATTCCGGCGTCAGCGGCTCCCTGGATATCGGTGCGCACGCCGTCACCAATCGCAAGTACACGCTCACGAGGAACGGGCCTACCCTTCAGCTCGGCAAGCCTTTCGAAGGCCAGGTCGTAAATGGGGCCGTAGGGCTTCCCAGCATAAGTCACCTTGCCACCGAGCCGCTCGTACTCGGCAGCGAGAGAACCAGCGCAGTAGACGATGCGGGAGCCGCGCTCAACCTTCAGATCGGGATTGGCGCAGATCATAGGCACGCCCCGCCGTGCTAAGGGCTCCAGCATGGCCGTGTAATCGGAGGGGGTCTCGACGTCGTCGTTCAGCAGGCCCGAGCAGATGACCAGCTCAGCCTCATCAGGAGCGACGAAGTTCAGATTAAGCCCCTCGAACAACGGCTTGTCGCGCTCGGGACCGAGATGGAACAGGCGCGCCTGCGCCCGTTCAATAATCAGCTTCCGGGTAAGATCGCCGGACGTGACGATGCCGTCGTAGGCATCCCTGGGAACGCCGTAGCGATCGATTTGCGCGGCTACCGCCGAAGCCGGTCGAGGGGCGTTCGACAGCAGCAGCACAATGCCGCCACGTTCGCGGAAATTGCGGCAGGCCTCGACCGCCGAGGCGAACGCCTCGACGCCGTTGTGCATCACACCCCAGACGTCGCAGAGCCAAGCATCGTAGGCGGGCGCGAGCGGAGCGATAGAAGAAAGAAGGCGAGTGGGCTGGGCAGTCATGGTGCTGCCCCATTAGCCCGTGCTGTCTGCGGGATCAAGCTGCGCTCTTGGCCGGTTGCAACGCCTCCGCCCGAATCGCCCGAGGTACGCCGAACAGCGCGCCCTGGCCAAGTGTCACACCCGCCGCCTGGAGCTGCGTGAGCTGATCCTCGCTCGCGAGGCCGACTGCGACGACAGTCATCTTCGCGTCTCTCAAGCGCTTGCAAGCCTCAGCACCCGAGACGACGCCGTCCAGCCCCGCCAACCCGTCAATCATCGACTGAGCCGGCAAGCGCACGAATATGAAGCCTGAGGACTGAAGGTCAGGCAGGTCGAGATCGAGGCTCGTCACCTCGTCGACCGCAAAGCGGAACCCATTCTCCGAAAGCTGCCGGATGGTCTTCCATTGCCCCTCTGTGAGCTCGCCCAATTCGGACTGGGTGATGGCCATCACCAGCCGCTCGCGCAGGCTGGGCACCTGACGGAATGCCTGGCCGAACTCTTGGAGGAAGCGCTCATCCGCCAACGAGTCGGCCGTTACGATCGCAAACAGGGAACCGTTGGTCTTCCGCTCGTCCATGTGCCGCGCCACCATGGCGGCGCGCGCGATGCACGTTGCGTCGATGACAGGAAGCAGCCCTGCTTTTCGTGCCATCGGGATATAGTCCCGAGGACCCAGCCCGTCGGCAGTTCCCTGACGCAGGCGCAAGGAAACCTCGAAGTGCCGCGCTTTCCGGTCCGCGAGACTGACGATCGGCTCCAGGAACACGTCGAGCTTGTGCGCGGCAAGAGAACCGGCCATTGCCGCCATCACGGTATGTTCCGGACGAAGCGCCGGCGGCAGAGGGCCTTTGGCATTTGGGTTTTCGCGATAAGGCGGCAACTGCCCCTTTTCGATTGCAGCGAGGGCCGCCTCGCTGGGCTTCCGCATCTCGTCGGCTACTGCCCGGAGTGCGCCAACAGAAGCCGAGATGGCATCCTCCTGGCTGAGGGCCGGGACCGTCTCCTTCTCCTCCGATGCCTCCCCCGTGGTTGCCTCATCGGACTTGCTCCGCGGCTGGGAGATCTCCTCCGCGAACTTACGGATCATCTTGCTGATCTGTTCGACCTCAGCCTCAGCAGGCGCATCATCCGTGTCTGAGGGCGCGGGCGACGACGAGGAGGCTGAAGTTTCCCCCGAGGTGAGCGTTGCAGATGGCTTTGCCGCCTCCAGCGGTGAGGCTGGCGCGGTTGCGGTCGATTGCTCCGCCATCGTCGGTGCCGGGCTTGGAGGGGCCGGCGGCGCAGAAGGCGCGCCGCGGACGACATCACTTGGCCGCATCGACCAGAGCTGAGAGGGATCTGGCTTCTGTGGGCTCGTGGCTCGAAGCCCGGGCTGCGGCCCCGCAGGCATTGGTGGCTGAGCGCCGGGAGCGGAGCGACGAGCAGCCATCGCAGGGGTCTGCAATTGGGCGTCGGGACGCGGAGCACCGCCCCCTCGAACTAGACGGCTCAGCTCGCCTTCGAGACGATCGATCTCGTAGGTCAGCTCACGAATCGCATCCGAGCGCCGCACGAGGACATGCAGGCATACCAGCCCGACCCAAACGGCGAGCGCAGCGAGGATAGCATTCACCTCCGGTATACCCAGCTGCATATGGAAGCCTAGTCCAGCAGCTAGGCTGACCAACGTGATCGCCAATAAAACGAACGCATTACCAGCCGGCTTCCGCCGTCTGTGGTCACGGTTCGGCATGTTGTCGAGTGTCATTGCCCGGCGCCCAAGGGGTTGATTCTGCGACTCGTTTGCCGCGAAGCATTCAACCCACCTCCGGTGATTGCAATCGGCGCCCGGAGGCTTCTCACCAAGTTTTGCACCGCTTAGGGCTGTGCTGAAAGTCCAGTTGCACAAATGCATCGCGGCGAGGCCATGCCTCGCCGCGATTTTGGTTTCTCGGAATTTTGCTGCGTCAGAATTGATGCAGCTAGGCCACAGCCTTGATCACAGTCGCGATCTTGTCCCGGATCTGAGCGAAGTCGCTCTCCGTCGCGATGAGCGGCGGTGACACGCAAATCGTGTCCATGGTCACGCGAACGTAAAGGTCGTGCTCGTGATACATCTTCTCGATCGCATTATAGCCGCGCAGGCCCGGCTTGCCCGGGATCGGGTCGAGGTCAATGCCGCACATGAGGCCGATCGGGCGGATGTCGACCACGTTCGGCAGGCCCTTGAGGCTCATCATCGCCTCCGCGAAGACCTTCTCATTGGCCCGCGCTTTCTCGAACAGCCCCTCGTCCCTGTAGATGTTGAGGGTCGCGAGGCCCGCCGCGACGGCCAGCGGGTGCCCCGAGTACGTGTAGCCGTGGAACAGCTCGATCATGTGCTCGGGACCCTGCATGTGGGTCTCGTAGATCTGCTTGCGGACCATGACGCCCGACATCGGAACCGAGCCGTTGGTCACGCCCTTAGCGAACGTGATCATATCCGGGACGATGCCGTACCGCTCAGCTGCGAACGGATAACCGAGGCGGCCGAAGCCGGTGATGACCTCGTCAAAGATCAACAGAATGCCGTGCTTCTCGGTAATCTCGCGCAGGCGCTGCAGATAGCCCTTTGGTGGCGGGAGGCAGCCCGTCGATCCGGCCACCGGCTCTACGATGACCGCCGCGATAGTCGAAGCGTCATGCAAGCCGATCAGCCGCTCCAGCTCATCCGCCGTCTCGGCGCCCCAATCCGGTTCACCGATGGAGAAGGCCTGCTTGGCTCGGTTGTAGGTCGTCGGAAGATGATCAACGCCGGTCAGCATGTTGCCGAACATCTTGCGGTTGGCGACCATGCCACCGACGGAGATGCCGCCAAAGCCGACGCCGTGATAGCCGCGCTCACGGCCGATGAACCGGGTGCGGCTGCCCTCGCCACGGGCGCGGTGATAGGCTAGCGCCACTTTCAGCGCCGTGTCGACAGCCTCGGAGCCCGAGTTCGCAAACAGCGTGTACTCGAGATCGCCCGGCGCCATCAGAGCGAGTCGGGATGAAAGCTCAAATACCTGCGGATGGCCGTACTGGAACGGCGGCGCATAGTCGAGCCGGGCCGCTGCCTCCTGAATAGCCTTGACGATCGGCTCGCGCCCATGACCCGCATTCACGCAGAACAGGCCCGAAGAAGCGTCGATCACCTTACGGCCGTCCGGCGTGAAGAAGTACATGTCCTTGGCGCCGGAGAAGAGGCGCGGCCTCTTCTTGAACGAGCGGTTCGGCGTAAAGGGCAGCCAGTAGGACTCGAGCTCGTTGGGTTTCATATCGAGCGGCGCCATCGCATCCTCCAATCGTGTTGCACAGGGCGGCGGTCAGACTCACGGGGCGGTAATCCTTGGAACAAATTTGCAGACGCCCGCCTGCATAGGAGTAGAGGCCTGATCGGCATAGCCCATCAAGTCCTTTTCTCTCAGATTTCAAATGCTTGATTTTGCTGCACGTGCTGGCAACAGTTTTCGGGATATTGAACACCCGAAACACGGAGCAGCTTCTATGACGGTAGATGTGGGTGGTCGACTGCGCTACGTCCGCGAGCGCTACAATCTTTCTCAGCGCGAGCTGGCGAAACGGTCGGGCGTCCCGAACTCGACCATCTCGCTCATCGAGGCCAACAAGGTGAATCCTTCCATCGGTGCCCTGAAGCGCATCCTCGATGGCGTTCCCATCGGGCTTGCCGAGTTCTTCGCCATCGAGCCGGACAAGCCGCGCAAGATTTTCTACGCCGCGGAAGAGCTGACCGAGATCGGCAAGGGCGGGATCTCTTATCGCCAAGTGGGAGAAAATCTCGTCGGGCGGGCGTTGCAAATCTTGAAAGAACGCTATGAACCGGGGGCCGACACGGGTCGTGTGCCTCTCGTGCATGATGGTGAGGAAGGGGGCATCATCATCAGTGGGCGGCTGGAGGTTACAGTCGACTCCGAGCGCCGCATCCTGGGGCCCGGTGATGCCTACTACTTTGAAAGCCGCCGCCCCCACCGCTTCCGCTGCATCGGCCCGGTTCCGTGCGAGGTCGTCAGCGCGTGCACGCCGCCGTCGTTCTGATACCGAAGAGCCAAGCTCCAGATCCCACACGCAGCCGAAGCGCAATCCCTCCCGACGGCGATCATTCGCCGTTGTCGGATTTCCAGCGTTCTGCGTTCATGCTTAAGCTAGGCGTTGTGTGAGTAACGCGCCGTAGTTGTGAACCGCCCTAATTGTGCCGCCCTTCGGTCCCGGCCACACCCGAATCCGAGCGGCATTTAGGAGTCGTTAGTCGAATCGGCGTGGAGTAGCGCTGCACGGGCGGGGGAGAGGTCCGGTAGCGCGAGGAGGTAAGCTCTATGTTGACGAGCGTTCTTGAGAGTGGCGTAGGCGTTGGCCCCTATCCTGAGTTGGCCGATAAGCGAATTCTTATCACCAACATGAGTCTTCAGGCAGGCGTGGACGTGGCGCGCGCCTTTGCCGAAAATGGATGCCGGATCGTCCTGCACACGCGCGAGACTGGTGTCGAGATCGACGCGGTGCTCGAGATGCTGGCCCAGTCAGCCGCCGAGCTGCAGGTTTACTCCGACCCGCTTGCCGATACAGAAGCCACAACGAAGTTTGCGCAGACCGCTGCCAAAGCCTTCAACGGTCTCGACTCCGTCATCAACCTCCTCCACCTCGACCTTGAGGCGCTCACCTCTGGCGAGAGCCGCCCGGCGGAAGAAGCTCTGGCCTGGAAAATTCAGACGGCGCAGCTGATCTCCCGTATTGCCGCCAATCGCATGCGGCTGACGTGGTCGGAAGGCCTGATCCTGAACATTCTCGTCAGCAAGGCGCCGCAAACGCCCAAGGAAGCGACGATTCTTTCGCTCGCCCGCACCATGCTTGCCGGCATGACACGCTCGGAAGCGCAGAAATGGGCGGATCAGGCCATTCGCATCAATGCCGTCGCGCCAGCCGTCGACGCCGGCATTTGCAGCGGAGCGGAACCCAAAGTCGCCGCTTTGGCGATGTTCCTCGCCACGCCCGGTGGGCGGGAATTCTCCGGCCTGATGTTCGACGTCGCGCTGGCTGGCGACATGCCGGAGACGGTCTAGTTGCAGATAGGGGCTGATGCTCCCATCAGCCCCATTCCATTCTCAAAGCCGCCCTGCGAGGGCGTTTTCGTAAAGCTTGCGGCACACTGCTTCATCGAGCGGCACGGGGTTGCCTCCTGCCGTCGGATCTTTCGGTGCCATCTTGCTCATAACGTCGAACTTGGAGTCGTCGACGCCGAGCTCGGCCAGGGTATGCGGCACGCCCGTTTCCTCGCGCAGCTTGAGCACCCAATCAAGGAAAGCGCTAAACTCTGGCTTCAGACCGAGATAGGCCGCCAGTCGCACGATCTTTTCCTCGATGGCCGGGCGGTTGAACACCAGCACGTAGGGCATGAACACGGCGTTCGTCATGCCGTGGTGCGTATCGTAGAGCGAGCCCACAGGGTGCGAGAGCGAGTGAATGGCACCCAGCGCTTTCTGGAAAGCCGTCGCGCCCATTGCCGCCGCGGACATCATGTGCGCACGAGCCTCAAGATCCTGGCCGTTCGTCGCCGCACGCACCAGGTTCTCCTTCACCAGCCGAATACCTTCGATCGCGATACCGTCGGCCATCGGATGGTAAAACGGACCGCAGTAGGCCTCGAGGCAGTGGGCGAGCGCGTCCATGCCCGTGCCAACGGTGATCGACTTCGGCATGCCCACCGTCAGCTCCGGATCGCAGATGGTGACCTTGGGCATCATCAGCGGATGGAAGATCACCTTCTTCGTGTGCGTCGTCTCGTCGGTGATCACGCCGGCGCGGCCAACCTCGGAGCCTGTGCCAGCTGTCGTCGGAACAGCAACGATGGGCAGAATGCCCTTCGGGTCAGCGCGGGTCCACCAATCGCCGATATCCTCGAAATCCCACATGGGACGGGTTTGCCCTGCCATGAAGGCAATGACCTTGCCGGCATCGAGCGCGGAGCCGCCGCCGAATGCAATCACGCCGTCATGGTTCCCAGCCTTGAGCGCGGCGACGCCCGCCTCCACGTTGGACGCGACCGGATTCGGCTTCACGTCCGTAAACACCTTCGCAGGCACCCCGCCGGCCTCGAGCACCTCAAGGGCGCGAGCCACAATGGGCAGTTTCGCCAGAGTCGGGTCGGTGACGAACAGCGGCCGCGTAATGCCAGCTGACTTTACGGCATCAGCCAGCTCGGCAATGCGGCCAGCGCCAAAGCGTACGGATGTCGGGTAATTCCAGTTACCTGTCAGTTTCATGAGGTCGGGCCCGCGTTTTGTTGGTTGCTATGTCGTGAAGTCGCTGGCTCAGAGCCTTGCTCCTCGGCTCAGGAACTTCACACCTCTCTCAAATGGAAGCTCTTCGGCCGCGTCAGCATTTCGTAGCCGATGCGCGATAGGCTGGCGCCGCGGCCGGTGTCCTTGACGCCTGTCCAGGCGAGCGCAGGATCGAGGTAGTCACACCGGTTCATATAAACGGTGCCGGTTTCGATCTGCGCGCCGATGGCTTCCGCGGCGGCGAGGTCCGTCGTCCAGATGGATGCGGTCAGCCCGTAGGGCGAGTCGTTCATGAGCCGGATCGCCTCCTCGTCGCTCGACACCTTCATGATGCCGACGACCGGGCCGAAGCTCTCTTCCACCATCACCTGCATCGCATGATCGACGTTGGTCAGCACCTGGGGCGCGAGCCATGGTGTGCCTTCCTTGTTGCGGGGGAAGGCTGCCGGATCGATATGTGCCCTAGCCCCCTTCGCAACGGCCCCGGTGATCTGACCACGAACGACGTCGGCAAAGCGCGTCGCGGCCATAGGGCCTAGCGTAGTCCGTTCATCCAGTGGATCGTCCAGCACGTACTGTTTCGTCAGCTCAACGAAGCCCTCCACGAACCGATCGTAGACGCTCTCGTGAACATAGATGCGCTCGACCCCGCAGCAGCTTTGCCCGGAATTGAAGAACGCGCCGTCGACAAGGTTTTCGATTGCGTGATCCAGCTTCGCGTCGGCCCGCACGTAGGCCGGATCCTTGCCGCCGAGCTCCAGCGCAATCGACGTGAACGTTCCTGCCGCCGCGCGTTCGATAGCACGGCCGCCCGCGACGCTGCCCGTGAAGGTCACGTGATCGACAGCGCCGGAGCTGAGGAGACGCGCCGCATCCTCGTGACTCAGAACCAGATTCTGGAACAAACCTTTGGGCAGGCCGACCTGATCGAAGGCCTGCTGGAATCGTTCACCGGTGAGAATGGTTTGCGAAGCCGCCTTCAGCAGCACGGCATTACCCGCAATCAATCCCGGCACCACTGTGTTGACGGCAGTCAGATAGGGGTAATTCCACGGCGCGATGACGAGCACGAGGCCCAGGGGATCGCGGCGGATGTAGCGTTTGAAGCCGGCTTTCGGTTCCGGAACGATGGGCGCCAGCGCCTCTTCGGCGATGCTGGCCATGTAGGTGACGCGTTCGGAAAAGGAATTGATCTCGCCGCCATAACGAACTGGACGCCCCATCTGCAGCGCAAGCTCGCGTGTCACGTCCGCATTCATGGCGCGCATGGCCTCCAGGAAGCGGAGCATCAGCGCCGCGCGTTCCTTGATCGGCACGCGAACCCACTCCCGCCTCGCAGCATGGGCGGCCTCAAGCGCCCGCTCGATTTCTGCGGCAGTTGCAGTCGGCCGGCGCGCTACCTCGCGGCCGTCGATGGGGGAGATGCAAATGACCTCGGACATTTCTCTTTTCCAATCAGCAGATCAGGCCAAGTACTCGCGGCTTTGTGATTTTCTCAAGGGCGGGAAATCTGCCTAGTGCGTCCAACGGGATTCGACTTTCGTCGAATCAGCTCGGAACCATTCCTAACCGGACGGTGAGAGCACAAGCAGAACTGAAAATGAGGTGCCAATGAAATTCCTTGCTCCCTATCAACCTCAACTTCTCAGCGTGCTCCGGTTCATGTCGGGCCTTTTGCTGCTTCAGCATGGCACGACGAAGTACCTGAATTTCCCCGTGGGTCCCATGAACAACGCCTCGCCGTTTACGATGAGCGGTTTTGCGGGCCTGCTTGAGCTCATCGGCGGCGTGCTTCTCGTCATCGGCCTGTTCACGAGACCCGTTGCCTTCATCCTTTCCGGCATGTGCGCTGTCGCGTATTTCTATGCCCATGCGCCGAAAGGCTTCTTCCCGTTGCTCAATGGCGGCGAGCTCGCGGCGCTCTACTCATTCGTCTTCCTCTATCTCGCGGCAGCAGGCGGCGGCGCTTGGAGCCTCGACAAGGCCAGGGGGTGAGTAACTGCCCCCGCTGAGGGGAGCATGACTCTCCAAAAGCTGTTCTTCCAGATCACATTCCTCTCCCCGTTTCTGGGGAGAGGAAATGTCCTCAGTACCGCTCGAAGCCGCGCATCAGCTCCCAATCGGTCACCCTGCGGTCGTATTCCAGCTGCTCCCAGCGGCCGGTGTGCACGTAGTGGTCCACGACCTCGTTCCCGAGCGCCTGACGCAGGAACTCCGACTTGTCGAGGCACTCGATTGCCTCGCGCAATGTCTTCGGAATCTCGGGAATTCCTTCGCCTACGTAGGCATCACCAGAGAACGGCGGTTCGAGCTCGAGCTTCTCGTCAATGCCAGCAAGACCGGCAGCTATCAGCGCTGCAAACGCGAGATATGGATTGAGGTCCGCGCCGCCGATGCGGCACTCGATGCGGATCGCCTTCGTGCCCTCGCCGCACAGCCGGAAGCCTGCGGTGCGGTTGTCCCGGCTCCAAACCGTCTTCGTAGGCGCGAAGGTACCGGCCTGGAAGCGCTTGTAGGAGTTGATGTAGGGCGCAAGGAAATACGTGATATCTCGCGCATATTTGAGCTGTCCGGCCACGAACGACCGCATCAGCTTCGACATGCCGAACTCGCCTTCCCTGTCGAAAAAAAGAGGCGTCGTTCCGGCGGCGTCCCAGAGGGAGGCATGCACGTGCGCGGACGATCCGGCGAGGTCGTACCGCCACTTGGCCATGAAGGTCACGGCCTTGCCGTGCAGATGCGCAATTTCCTTGATGCCGTTCTTGAGGATAACGTGCTGGTCCGCCATCTCCAGCGCGTCGGCGTAGCGGATGTTGATCTCTTCCTGGCCCGGTCCCCATTCGCCTTTTGAATTTTCGACCGGGATTCCGGCGCCCTGCAGGCCTTTGCGGATGGCGCGCATAACGCCTTCCTCCTTGGTGGTCTGCAGGATGTGATAATCCTCGATGTAGTACCCGGCTGTCTTAAGATCGTGATAGCGCTTTTGGTACGCCGCCTCGTAGCTTTCGTCGAACAGATAGAACTCAAGCTCAGACGCGAAGAACGCGCGCATATTCCGCTCGGCGAGCCGGGCAACCTGGCGCTTGAGGATCTGGCGGGGCGAGTGGGGCAAGTCGTGATGGTGATGATCGAGCACGTCGCAGAGCACGAGCGCCGTACCTTCTAGCCACGGAATGCGCCGCAGCGTCGACAGGTCCGGCTTCATGATGAAGTCGCCGTACCCCTTCTGCCAGCTGGCCGCGGCATAGCCGGGCACCGGCTCCATATCGATATCGTCCGCCAGCAGATAATCGCAGCCGTGAGTCTCCTCGTACCCGCCGTTCACGAAGAATTCTGCGTGGAACCGCTTGCCGATAAGCCGCCCTTGCATATCAGTGAAGGCGACGATCACGGTATCGATTTCGCCGGACGCGACGGCCTGTTTCAATTGCTCAAAGGTCAGATTGCCCGGCATTCATTCCTCCCGTTATTCCGAGATCTTGCGCCTTGTCGTGCATTGATAACGCCGCAGCCGGAGACCAGAAAAGAGGCTTGTAAGGGCGCCGCCATTCCGTATTGCACTTTTTTCATGACACGTGGCGCCCGGCCTCGCGAATAGACTCTTCGAGGATGTCGAGCGCCTTGAGCATCTGCTCTTCCGTGGTGATCAGCGGCGGCGTGAGCGTGAGAACGTTGCCCATGGTCGTCTTGAACGACAGCCCACGGTCGAGCGCCGCGTACATCACCGCTTCCGCGAGATCGTTGTCCGGCTCCTTCGTCTCGCGGCTCTTGACGACCTCAATGCCGAGCAGCAGGCCGCGTCCGCGCACGTCGCCCACGGCCGGCAGGCGGCGCTTCATGTCCTCCATGCGCTCCAGCGCAATCTCACCGACGCGGCGCGCATTCTCGACGAGATTTTCGTCCTCGATAATCTCGATGGTGGTGAGTGCCGCACGGCATGTGACCGGATTCTTTTCGTGCGTGTAATGCCCGAAGGCCCAGTCGCCGCCGACATCGAGCTCCGGCCGCGCAACCGCCGCCGCGATCGGCAAGATACCACCGCCCAGTGATTTTCCGAGCACGAGAATGTCAGGGACCACGTCATCGTGCTCGCAGGCGAACATGCGTCCGGTCTTGCCGAGACCCGCCGGGATTTCGTCGAAAATCAGAAGCGCGCCGTGCCGATTGCACGCTTCGCGCACAATTTTCCAGAAGCCCGGCGGCGGAACATACGGCACCACGCGTGTCGGTTCGGCGATGACCGCTGCCACGTCACCCTCGCGCGAAAGCACGTAATCGACCATTCGCGCGCAGGTCGTCTGGCAGAGTTCCAGCCGCGGCCTGCCACTTTCATCAATGGGATAGCCATACGGGCAGCGATAACACGCAAATGGCGCGACGTGCGACGCTCCGGCTACCAAGGGAGCCGCGGGGCCGGACCGGAACAACGCTTCGCCGGACAGCGCAGCGGCGCCGAAGCCTGCGCCATGGAAGCTGTCCCAGAACGAGAGCGTCTTGAAACGGCCCGTCGCTGTGCGCGCAAGCTTGATGGCCACCTCGTTTGCGTCGGAGCCCCCTGTCGTAAAGAGCACTTTCGACAAATTGCCGGGCGTGATCTGAGCGAGCTTTTCGGCAAGCGCGACGGCCTCCTCGCAAGCATAGCGACGCGGCGCGAACGGCAGCTTCTCCATCTGCTCGGCGATAGCCCGCTTCAGGCGCGGGTGGCCATAACCGATGTGATGGACGTTGTTGCCGTGGAAATCCATGTAACGCCGGCCGGTGACATCCTCGATCCAAATGCCCTCGGCCTTTGCAATGGCGTTGAGGCACGGTGTTGAAACCGACTGGCGCAGGAAATAGCGCTCGTCCTGAGCCAGCAGTTTTCGCGTGCGATCATCGAGTGTTCTTGCCTGCCACTCCGCGCGGCGGCTTGTCAGATTCGTATCGCTTTCGGATTGCGCAACAGCACCAACCCGCGCGGCCGCAGAAGACATCGGTCACCTCACCGCTTGCGCCATGCCTGGAGCTTGCCAAAGACGAGCCAGTCGAGCGCGAAGTGCAACAACTTCACGCCGATGGCCGTCAGCACAATGAGCGTCGCCATGCCGGCCGCACCCGCCGTGAAACCGGCCTCGTCCATGTGCACGATCGAAACCGAGGCAAGCTTCGTGTACGGACCGTAGAGGAAGATCACGGCCGACACGGTCGTCATCGCGTTGACGAACATGTAGACGGCGATGTTCAGGATCGCCGGCATGCAGATGGGTACCGTCACGCGCCGGAACGTGCGCCAGAACGGCACTTTGAGCGAGGCTGAGACAGATTCGAACTCATTGTCGATCTGCTTCAGAGCCGTCACCGCAGTGATATGCGCCGCCGTATAGAAGTGGGCGATCGTATTGACTGCTAGCACCAATAGCGTGCCGTAAAGCACGTTGAGCGGGTTCCACGGCGCATTGAAGAAGAAGACATAGGCAAGGCCAAGCACCAGCCCCGGCACGGCCATCGGCAGCATGGCCAGCATGTGAGCCAGGCTGCGACCGAAAACGAAACCCTGCCCCTTTTCGACGAGGTAGGCTCCGACGAAAACGATCGTCGTCCCAAGAGCGGCAGCCAACGCCGCCATTTTCAGCGAATTGAAGTAGGTGTCCCAACCCGACTGATCGAATTCGCTAAAGTTGTAGTTCCGCAGGCTGAGCGAAAGGTTGTAGGGCCAGTAGGTGACGAAGGAGGCCCAAACCGCCACTCCGATAATGGCGACGATCAACCCGCCGATCACGCAGCAGTAGACAAAGTACGAAATGTCCCTGCCACGAGACGGCTTCGGCTCCAGCGGGACCGCGCGGGCAGAAAGCAGTGCCACCTGCTTTTTCTGAATCATCCGGTCCACGATGAAGGCCAGGACGGCCGGAACCAGCAGAACGAAGCCAACGACAGCGCCCATTTCGAAATCCTGCTGGCCGACGACCTGCTTATAGGCGTCCGTCGCCAGCACGTTGAACTGGCCGCCGATGACCTTCGCGATACCGAAATCCGTTATTGCCAGCGTGAACACGAGGAAGCAGGCGCTCACAAGGCCATACTTCACGCCCGGCACCGTAACGGTCCAGAAAACACGCCAGTTGGAGGTACCGAGAGCCGCAGCCGCCTCATAAAGCCGGCCGTCAGCCATCGAAAGCGCCGTAACCAGGATCAGGACGGCGAATGGGAAGCAGTAGAACACCATCGCCATCAGGATGCCGATCGGCCCGTAGACCGAAGCACCCAATAGAAGTTCCTTCAAGAAACCCTGATTTCCGAAGATGTAAATGAACGAAATGGCCGGCAGCAGCGACGGCGCGAAAATCGGCAACATCGCTATGGCCATGAACACGCCTTTAAACGGCAAACAAGTCCGCGTCAGCGCGTAGGCGTAGGCGAAGGCCAGCGGCACCGTAATGACCGTCGCAGTGATCGCAATAAACAGGCTGTTCCAAACCGAGGCGACGAGCGTCGGTGTGGAGAAATAGGTAACATAATTGGCGAGGCCCACGAATTCGCCGTCACGCTGGAAGCTCTTGATGAGCAGCAGCGCCAAGGGCATCGCGATTGTAACGATCAGGAAGAGGCAGAGGAGGGAGATGCCGATCCGCATCACCCAGTCTTCGCGCGATAGCTGACGCGCGGGTGCGGCGGCTGCAACAGCGGCCGTTGTCATACAACCTCCCCCTGCGGAAATACGCGCAAGCATTCAGGCGGAAGCACGATTGTCAGCGGCTGCCCCTCGGTGATCTTCAGATCACGCACGGCATTGGCCGAGAAATCGGCCGCAAGGGAGAGCTCAGGCGCGTTGTCGATTTCCAGGGTCGCGCGGCAGAAGGCGCCCAGATAATCGAGCATCGCGACACGCACCGTCAACTTGTTCTCAGTTTCAGACTCGACGCCACGGATGCGAATCTCCTCCGGCCGCAATCCAAGCTTCACACGCGTGCCGCTTGGGCGGCCCCCGACGTTTGCGCAGCGGAAAGCGAGATTGCCGATGCGCACGTGCTCCGGTCCGGCGATTTCGGCTTCGATGAAATTCATCGTGCCAATGAAGTCCGCAACGAACGGGGTGGCTGGCCGGCTATAAACTTCCTCCGGTGTGCCAACCTGCTCGATGACACCGTGGTTCATGACCACGATGCGGTCTGCCATGGCGAGCGCCTCTTCCTGATCGTGCGTGACCAGAATGGTCGTCACACCGAGACGGCGCTGCAGTGATTTAATTTCATCACGAAGGCGCACACGAACACGCGCATCAAGCGCGGAAAGCGGCTCGTCGAGCAATAGCAGCGACGGTGAGGTTGCCAGCGCGCGCGCCAAGGCGACGCGCTGCTGCTGACCACCAGACAGCTGCCCGGGGTATTTCGAGCCTTGGTCGGGGAGCCCCACCAGCGCCAGCAGCTCGTCCACGCGCTCCCTGATTTTGGCGCGCGGCATACGCCGATTGACGAGGCCATAACCAACGTTGGCGGCAACCGTCAAATTCGGAAAAAGCGCGTAGGATTGGAAAACGATGCCGAAATCGCGGGCCGACGGCGGCAAATGGGAAACGTCTTTACCGCCCATTTCAATGCGGCCTTCGTCCTGCATGTCGAGGCCGGCCACGGCACGCAGCAGAGTTGTCTTGCCACAACCCGAGGGCCCCAGGAAGCAGATCAGCTCACCCGCATAGACATCGAGCGAAACGGACTTGAGGGCCGTAAAGGTACCGTATCGTTTAGTCAGATTGCGGATGCTGAGATGCACAGGGCGTGATCGCGTATCCCCGGCCAGATCGGATGTGCTCCGTTCAAGAGTTTTCAGCATCTAACAACCCCTGCTTCCTTCCCAAAATAAATGGGCGGCCATTTTCACCCGGCCGCCCGGTAACTTTGAACTCAGTTCTTTGGAGCAGCCTTGCTCTCGTAGCGCTTGCTCCACTCCTTGAGAATCCGCTCGCGGTTCTCGGCCATCCAAACGAAGTCATTGTCGATCATGGCTTCTTCGGCCTTCTCCGGATAGTTCGGCGGATACTTGCCAGCGCCCGGATATGCGACCACAGCATAGGTCTTGCCGTAGAGCTCATTCGCCTCTTTCGAGGCAACCCAGTCGGCAACCTTCTTGGCCAGCTCGAGGTGCTTCGTGCCCTTCACAATGCCGGCTGCCTCCATTTCCCAGCCGACCCCCTCAGAGGGAACAACGACCTCGAGCGGAGCGCCCTTCGTTTTTTCGGATGCGCCACGCATATCGAGGGCGATTCCAGCGAGACGCTCACCCTTCGCGGCTTGCACGCAGGGAGCGCTTCCCGAATGCGTGTAAACAGCAATATTTTCGTGGAGGGCATCCATGAACTTCCAGCCCTCTTCCTCGCCCCAGATTTGCAGCCAGGCGCCCACAGTCAGATATCCCGTGCCGGATGACGCCGGGTGAGGCATCACGACCTTGCCCTTGTACTCCGGCTTGGTGAGATCCTTCCACGAAGTGGGAACGGGAATGTTTTCCTTGGCGGCCTCAGCCGTGTTGAAGCAGATGATGCCGATGTAACCGTCCATACCGGTCCAAGTATACGGCTCGCTTCTGTCACGGAAGACCGGCTTCAGCTCATCCGCGCCTTTGGGCTTATAGGGCTCCAACAATCCGAGTTTCTCGAACATCAGCAGCGAGGTGGCGCCGAGGCCGAGGATCATGTCTGCCCGCGGATTATCTTTTTCAGCCAGGAAGCGGGCGGTGATAACGCCTGTGGAGTCGCGGACCCAGACGACCTCAACCTCTGGCACGGCTTTTTCAATGGCCGCTTTGAAAGGTGCAAGCTGGTCGTTCTCGATAGCAGTGTAGATCGTGAGCTGCGTGCGCTGTGCCTGAGCTGGTACTCCCGCCGCCAACAGGGCCGCGCAGGCAGCGACGCCTACGCCAAGAATGCGACTAAACATACTAGGCTATCTCCCTCCAATTGATTCACCCTAGACTCGACCAAGCCTGCCCAAAGCCTCCGACCGTGGACAGACATGTTCAAATGTTATGAATTCTCGATGACAGTGACCGAACGCGCCGAGTTGAAGCGAGATCTGCTCAGAACTCATGCTAGAATTCACAAATTGCATCCGCGGCCAGAACTAAGAAGCAGGCTGCATTAGAAAATCGCAATAATTTGCTTTTGGCTAGCGGAATCATTAGGCGCTTTGGTCAATATTCCTGCAATGTGAATATGTTTTCGCTAAACACGCGGTGAGAGGCGCCCGCTACCGCGAGTCGCCTCTCACGTTGCCCCACCCCGACAGGTTTTCCCGCTGCCGAAACGCTTAGCCCTGCGGCCAGGGCAATGAATAGGTCTTGACGTTGGTATAGCTCTTCATCGCCTCCCAGACGCCCTCCTTGTAACCGAGGCCGGAATCCTTGATGCCTCCGAACGGAGACATTTCAATTCGATAACCCGGCACCTCCCAGATATTTACTGTACCCACGTTCAACTCGTTGATGAAGCGGGTAATGTAGTCGAGCCTGTTCGTGCAAACACCCGACGACAGGCCGTAAGCGGTAGAGTTCGAGATCCGAATGACCTCCGAGATGTCATTCGGGCACCGGATGATGGGGATGACCGGCCCGAAGGTTTCCTCTTTCACCAACTCGCAGTCGTACGGAACATGGTCCACAACTGTGGCAGGGTAGAGCGCACCCTTGCGGTCGTTGCCCAGCAACAGCTTTGCGCCAGCTTCGACGGCAGCATTGACGCGGGCCTCGAACAGCTTGGCGGCCCCTTCGTGGATCACCGTGCCGACGTCGGTCTCGGGATCCATCGGGTCGCCGCACTTGAGCTTCTTCGCCTTTTCCAGCACGAGCTCAGCGAACTGGTCGGCAACGGATTCTACGACGAGAATGCGCTTCACAGCGGTGCAGCGCTGACCCGAGTTTTTCGTGGCGCCCTGGACAGCGAGCTCTGCCGCCTTGTCCAAATCGGCATCCTCCATCACGATCAGCGGATCGTTGCCACCCAGCTCGAGGATGATGCGCTTATAGCCCGCCTTTTCCGCGATGTATTTGCCAACCTTCACGCTACCCGTGAATGTCACGATGTCGGCCCGCGGGTCGGTAATCATCGCGTCACCCATGGTCCGCGGATTACCTGTAACGATCGACAGCATTTCCGGCGGCAACCCGGCCTCATAGAGGATGTCTGCGAGGACCAGCGCAGTCAGCGGCGTCAGCTCCGTCGGCTTGGCTACCACGCGGTTGTTGGTGGCGATCGCCGGCGCAATCTTGTGGCTGATCATGTTCAATGGGTGATTGAACGGTGTGATCGCCGAGATGCAGCCGAGCACTGGCGTGCGCATCGTGTAAATGCGCCGAGCCTTGCCGTGCGGAGTGATATCGCAGGAATAAATTTCGCTGTCGTCGCGAATGGCGAGTTGGCCAGCGAGCAAATAAACGTCATAGGCGCGGCCAACTTCATAAAGAGAGTCCTTAAGGCAAAGCCCCGACTCCGCGGTAATGAGACGGGCGATCTCCTCCCTGCGTGACGCAAGGATTTCCGCCGTCCGCGTCAGAATTTTCTGGCGCTCGTAGCGCGTCAGTTTCGGCTTGTATTCGTAACCGATGCGAAATGCCTCGGCCACCTGCTCCGGCCGCGCGGCGGGGACGGTGCCCACGACTTCACCGGTGTAAGGGTTGTAAACCTCGATCCGCTCGTCCGCGTCTACCAGCTTGCCAGCGATACGCATTTTCTCGTGCGCCGCAATCGGCAGCTTCGGCTTTGTGACCTGCTCTTGCATTCTGGCCTCTCAATCAGCGCCGCCTATTTCAACGCGCAGCCAATTTCCCTAGAGATTGTTTCAAACAACGTGGTTTAGTGCGACATCGAACGCATCGAAATTCCGCAGCCGGCGGCCAGCCGGAAGTTCGACCTTGCGATTTGAAATCATCGGCACTCGCTGCTCCGAAAGACCGCCGTGAGAACGAAGCGGCTCGTCCAGGCTGGAGAGGTCGTGTTTCTCAGGAGCGGTGCCGAGAACCTTGTTTTTCGTCGAAAGCACGATGATGTCGCCAATGCGATCGGGCGGCAACTCAAAGCGCTCGCACGCTTCCGCCTTGGTGAGCGCCAGCTCTACGCCTTCGATGCCGCGCAGACGGTTGAGCAAGTCCGCGATGTCGGAGCCCTCTGGCACGTGAACGGTCGCGAATGATCCCAGCGCACCGTGATGTTTCACGTAGGGATCGGTGATCGGCAAAATCACCCGCGCGGCATCCTTCCCGAGCCACGCATCGAAGAGCTTTTCAAGATAAATGACATCCGGCGAACCATCCGGCAGATGCTTGTCATTCATGCCATGATCCGCCGTCGCGACGATCACCGCGCCCAGCTTGTCGAGCTGGTCGAGGTAGCCGTCAATCATGGCGTAGAAGTCGTTGGCGATTTTTGTGCCCGGCCCGACCTTATGCTGAATGTAGTCGGTTGTTGACAGGTACATGACATCGGGGCGGAACGCCTCCATCAGCTTGACGCCAGCCGCGAAGACGAATTCCGAAAGATCGGCCGAATAAACTTCCGGCAACGGCTTGCCGACGAATTCGAGAACGTTATCGATTCCGTTCGCTTCCTTCGTCGCCTTGTCGGCGCGCTCGGAGGAAAACGCGATGGCCCGGCCGGTCGAATAATCAAGCCCGTCCGACAAAAGCAGACGGAGCTTGTCTTTCGCCGTCACCATGGCGACCTTTGCTCCTGCGTCGTGAAACGCCTTGAGGACCGTTGGTGCCCGCAGGAACTTCGGGTCGTTCATCATCACTTCGGTCTTGGCAGCGGAATCCCAGAAATAGTTGCCCGCAATGCCATGCACGGCCGGAGGACGGCCGGTGATGATGGAAAGATTGTTCGGGTTCGTGAAACTCGGAATAACGCTTTCGGCGATCAGGTTCGCGCCATTCCGCATGAAGCGATCAAACGTGGGCGCCCGGCCGACCTTGATGGTCTCCTCAATATAACCCGGCTCGGAGCCATCAAGGCAAATGACCACCGTCGGCGCTTTCGGAAAATTGTAAGCCCGGCCGTTGCAGGTGACCTGATTGGCAGCGCGATTGGCGTTCATGACTTTCAGCTCCTCAAGCCGCCGTTTTCAAGTTCGAAACTCCCATTTCGCGAAGAACGTCGGCAATCGCTGCCAATGCACCCCGCATGTGATCGGCATTGAGCCGCCCGATGCAGCCAATACGGAAGCTGTCCGCAACCGTGAGCTTGCCCGGATAGATCACATAACCACGCTCTTTCAGCGCATCATAGAATTTCTGGAAGACGAATTTCGGATCTTTCGGCATGTGGAAGGTGACAATGATCGGCGCCTGCAGGCTTTCAGGCAGCAGAGGTTCAAAGCCCAGCTCCCGCATGCCGTCGATCAGAATCCTGCAGTTTTCCTCATAGCGCTTGCCGCGCCCGGGCTGACCGCCCTCTTCCAGGAATTCCTTCAATGCCTGGTGGAAAGAAACGATGACGTGAATCGGCGGCGTGAAACGGTATTGCCCCGTTTTCACGAAATTCTGCCACTGGTCATAGAGATCGAGCACCAGGGTCGTTGCATTGCCCTTGCATTCGGCCAGAGCCGCCTCGCGCGCAACGACGAACCCAAGCCCCGGCACGCCTTCGATGCACTTGTTCGACGAGGCCGCGACGGCATCGAACTGAACGTGCTTGGCGTCGAGGGGCAGAGCACCGAAAGCGCTCATTGCGTCGATGAGCAGCCGGCGGCCGTGCCGCTGAACGATGGCTCCAACTTCGGCGACCGGGTTGCGAATGCCGCTGGTGGTCTCGCAGTGAACAACAAAAACGTGCGTGATCGACTTGTCGTTTGCGAGGATGCGATCAACCTCTTCGAGGTTCGGCGGCGTATCCTCGGGCGTCTCATGAACAACAACCGCCCTCTTGGCGATGTCGCAGATGCGCTTCGCGCGATGGCCGTATGCGCCGTTGATGAGGATGAGGATCTTCCCGTTGGGCGGCACAAACGTCGTCAGCATGGCCTCGACGGCGAAAGTGCCGGAACCCTGCATCGGAACGGTAACGTGGGTGCCCTCGGCGTTCACGATCTTCGGAAGCGTCTCGAGGACCTCCTTGTTAATCCTGAGGAATGTCGAGTCTCGCGATCCCCAGTCGTGAACCATGACCTCCTTCACCGACTTCGACGTGGTGAGTGGGCCGGGGGTAAGGAGGAGCGGATCGCCGGTCTCGGAAACCGCGGGTGAACCGACCATGTCTTCAGGACCTCCAGTCGCTTGAGCTTAGTGTTTGCGGTAAGCCTAGCGCGGTCCTATATATTGAACAAATATACGCCTTCGATTGCAGTTATAGATCATATCTATACTCATGAACCTCACGCACGTGCTGGCTTTCCATCGTGTTGCCACCGCGGGAAGTTTCTCAGTTGCTTCCCGGCTTGCCGGCGTGAGCCAGCCGACGCTTTCGGCGCAGGTGCGATCGTTGGAGCAAGCCGCGGGCGTCGCGCTGTTCGAGCGTGGCGGGCGGGGCGTGCGGCTGACGCCTGCAGGCGAGCAGCTCTTTGCGGCGACGCGAAAGCTGGCCGAGGCCATGGATGAAGTCAGCCGGCTGCTGAGCAACAATCGTGCGCCTAGCCGGGCACATTTGAGAATTGCCGCGGATAGCGCCGTCCACGTGCTGCCGATCCTCGCCGAACTGAAGAAATCGACGGCGTCGCTCGGCTTTTCGCTGCATATTGATAACTCGGCTGCTGTCATTGCGCGCGTGCTATCGAGCGAGGCCGATGTCGGGGTGATGGCAAAGCCGACCAACGACCCACGGCTGTTTTCGACGATGATCCGGCAGGATCGGTTGGTCTTGCTTGTCAACCGGAAGGATCCGCTGGCCCAGCGCAAGCGGGTACAGCTGACGGACCTCGCGGGGCGCGATCTTGTGGTACGGGAACGCGGTTCGATCACGCGCGAAGTTGCCGAGTCGCGCCTCAAAGCTGCCGGTGTTCAGACAGGTCAAGTTTTTGACGTCGGCACGAGGGAAGCTGTCGCAGAAGCGGTTGCCGCAGGCTTCGGGGTTGGTCTCGCGTTCGCCAGCGAAGTGGGTCGAGACCCGCGGCTTGTCGCACTACGGATCCTGGGAGCGGATGTAGCGGTTGCAGAGTATGCCATCTGCCTTTCGGAGCGCCGTAACCTCGGGTCCGTCGCCAAATTTTTCGAAACGGCTCGTCAGCTGGCAATTCGCAACGGTTGGCTGACGGACGGCAACAATTCCGGATCGTGAGCTAGGCTTTGGCAATTAGACAAGTTATGCTGTGTTGCTTCGTCATTGCGCTGGAACGATCCTGAAAAAGTTTTACGTTTTTCACTCTTAAAGAACAAAGGAGAAAAAGAAGAGAATGGGTGGAAGCGAGCTGCTCCTCACGTTGCTTGGCGGTGTTGCGCTCCTGCTCTGGGGCGTGCGCATGGTCCGCACGGGGCTTACGCGCGCCTTTGGTGCACCGCTGCGCAACGTGCTGAGCCGAGCATCAAAAAGTCGGCTTACGGCTTTTGGCGCCGGTGTCGGCGTGGCTGGCATCCTGCAGAGCTCGACCGCAACCGCCCTGTTGCTCGCATCCTTTGCCGGCCGCGGGCTGGTCACCCTGCCCGTTGCGCTCGCAATTATGCTCGGCGCTGATGTCGGCACGACGCTCGTCGCCCAGATTTTCGCATTCGACATCAAATGGCTTTGGACCGTGGCGGCGATCGGTGGGGTCGCGCTCTTCAGTGCCGCAGAAGATGATCGTCTCAAGAATCTGGGCCGCATTTCCATTGGCGTCGGGCTGATGCTTCTCGCCCTGATCGAACTTGGCACCGTTTCCGGGGCCATGCGCGAGAGCCCGACCGTTGCGGTTCTCCTCTCCGCCCTGGGCAGCGAGCCAGTCATCGCCGTGCTCGTTGCCGCGATTTTGACGTGGCTTGCCCATTCGAGCTTGGCTGTCGTCCTTTTCATCCTGTCGCTTGCTGCCGGCGGCGCCATTGGTCCCGAGTTGGCGCTCGCACTGGTCCTTGGCGCAAACCTCGGCGGCGCAATCGCACCTTTGACCGCCTTAACGGGGTCGCCCGTTGCAGCACGCCGGGTGCCCTTCGGGAACCTGATCGCGCGGGGAGCGGTGGGGATCGCGTTCATTCCGTTCCTGGGCTGGGCAGAGCCTGCCCTTGCGTACATCAGCTCCGACCCTGGCCGGATGGTTCTGAACTTCCACACCAGCTTCAACCTCATCGTCGCGCTTGTCTTCCTGCCGCTGCTGACTTGGCTGGCGCGCTTCGTGACCTGGATGTTGCCGCCGCCGGCAGATGCACCTGACCGGGCTGTACCGCAGCATCTTGAGCCGACCGTGCTCGACACGCCGTCGGAGGCGCTTGGCTGCGCGATGCGGGAGACGCTCCGCGTGGGCGACATCGTGCTCGATATGCTGCGCAAGTCGCTGACCGCCATCGAGGGGAATGACCTCAAGATCGTGAAGGAGCTCGAGAAGGCGGACGACGATGTCGATGCGTTGCACGAGGCCATCAAGCTTTACTTGATCCGCGCCTCGAAGAACGAGCTCGATGACGAGGAATCACGCCGCTACTACGAGATCCTGACGTTCACGACGAACCTCGAGCACATTGGCGACATCATCGACAAGAACCTGATGGAGCTCGCAAATAAGAAGATCAAGAAGCACTACTCCTTCTCGCCCGAGGGCTTGGAGGAGCTGAAGCGGTTCCACAGTCGGGTGGTCGACAACATGCGGCTGGCGCTCAACGTGTTCGCCACGCGGGATGTGACGCTGGCGCGGCGGCTGTTGAAGGAGAAGACCACCATCAGGATCAAGGAGTTCGAGGCCGCCGAGCGTCACTTCGCTCGACTGAAGGAGGGGCGCCCGGAATCGATCGAGACGAGCGCCATCCACCTCGACATCATCCGCGACCTGAAACGGATCAACTCGCACCTGACGGCGGTGGCTTATCCGATCCTGGAGGCTGCGGGCGAGTTGCGGGAGAGTCGGCTGCGCGAAAAGCAGCGTGAAGGGAGCTCGGCCAAGACGCCGGCTTCAGAGACGGCAGCCATGCCGGCTCAGCCGCAGGCCCCTGCTGGGATTGGATCAGCGCAGTCGTAGCAGAACGATCCCGATCACCACGATGCAGCCGGCGATGATCCGCAGCGCATAGACGGGCTCGCGGAGGAAGACGATTCCGATCAGCGAGGCGAAGAGGACGCTCGTCTCGCGCAGCGCCGCAACAAGGGCAATCGGCGCCACGGTCATGGCCCAGATGGCAATGGCGTAAGCTGCCGTCGACAGGGCGCCGCCGGCCAACACCAGCTTCCAGGAGCTCTTGGCGCCCTCAATCATGGCCGATGGCATACGGATCATGCCGAAGATCAGCATCATCACGCCGTCCAGGAGAAAGAGCCAGATGATGTAGGGCGCTGGTGACGGTCCGATTCGCGCCCCGGTGCCGTCGACGATGGTGTAGGCAGCGATCGAAAGCGCCGTCAGCAAGGCGAAGCCGACAGACCGCCCTTGGAACGCTTGGAGCTTTGAACCGCGCGGGCGCAACGAAAGCGCGATGATCCCCGTGCCGAGCAGGATGACTCCGAGCCACCCCGTGAGCCCCAGCGGCTCACCGAGCCAGAACGACGCGCCCAGAGCGGTCATCAGGGGTGCAGACCCGCGCGCAATGGGATAGACCTGCGAGAGATCACCGAAGCGATACGCCTCCGCAAGCGCGATGTAGTAGACGAGATGCAGGGCCAGCGACATGCCGAGGTAGGGCCAGGCTCCGAGCTCAGGCAGGTCAACAAAGAAGGCAACCGGCAGCACGACAACGCCGCATGCCGCCGAGATCAGACTGACGGTCGTCAGCGGTTCGAGCTTGACCTTGAGGAGCGCATTCCATCCCGCATGGAAGGCCGCAGCGGCCAAAACCGCAAAGAAAACGAATGCATCCATGCTTAGCTGCGCCCCCGCCTCCTCACATGACGCCGGTGAGCACTCCTAGCGGAACTGTCACGGACCTGTCATCCCATTTGCTAACCGACCCCAGGGGCTGGCAGTCGAGGTGTCCCGATGGCCCCGTCAGACCGGAAAGCCGGTATCCAGCCCACCCCTCATCTGCGACCGACTTATGCACTGAGGGGACTAGCCCAACCGCTTTCTTTCTGATATGAGCGGCCGGGTCTGAAGATGGTTGATCCGCGGTAGCTCAGCGGTAGAGCAACCGGCTGTTAACCGGTTGGTCGTAGGTTCGAATCCTACCCGCGGAGCCATTTCTGTTTCAGAGCATTTCAGCCCATTCCAAATCGAGCCAACCCAGCTTTCGGGCACCCTGTCTCGGGACGTCTCAGCTCGTTTCCCGAGCGCAGCAATATGTTGGTTTCGGTAGCTAATATCGGGGGGCAGTGAGATGGCCCCCACGGATCTCAGGTTCCAACAGCACGCCCAACATCCAGCTCCACGAGCTTAGCAACGCCAGCGGCTGTACCTGCAGGTACAGCCAATAGCACGAAGGTTTAGAGGCTGGCTTACCGTTTCTTGGGCGAGCAAAAGAGGTTGGCCATCGGGTCCGTTGAGGACACTCGATCCATTATCAGGACCAGCGCGATTAGCACCGAACTCAAACAAAGTACGGCGAGAAAGCCTTGACGGGGGGCAGACAAACTGATGGCGCCGCCCAAGACCGATCCCAGGGCATACCCGACCTCAAAACTTGTGTTGAGTACGCCGGAGGCTGATCCAATTTCGCGAGGCTCAACGTGCTCAAGGGTGCGATAGTTGATCGTCGGCTGAACAAAACCCATGCCGATTCCCGTCAAAACGACACTGGGTACAACGGCCCAGACGGACGTTTGCGCGTCGATCGATAAGGCTACGACAGCCAGCGAAGCATATGCCGCCAAGAGCAGGATGCACCCGATAGCTATCAGGCGATGACCGACGCGCGCAGTGAGTCGCCCGACTGTCGTTGATGTCAGGGAAAACGCCAGCGCTAGGGGCCCGAAGAGCAGACCTGAGACAAGGGCCGAGCGACCGAGACCCAGCTGCACGAAAATTGGGAGCGCAACAAACAGCGCGGCATTGTTAGCATAGAACAGCAGTGCCAACGCGTTTCCGATTGCGAAACTGGACTTTGAGAACAGCGATAACTCTACGAGCGGAGTTTTGCCCGACCGCATACGCCGGCGCAGCCAGTAGACGAAAGCCGCACCCACAAAAGGAAACACCCCAAGACAGGCCAATGCCCATATTGGCCACCCCTGGTCAATGCCGAGCGTAAGGGGCGCTGTCAGAGTTGCTAAAGCGAAGGTCAGCAGCAAAACGCCAATGGTATCCAGCGCCTCCCGATCAGCTCCGGGGAGTTTGCTTTCTGCCACCCAGACTTGCGCTGCCGCGAATGCGATCACACCAACGGGAACGTTGATGAGAAAGATCGTGCGCCATCCAAGTCCGAAAATATCCGTAGTGATCAGAAGGCCGCCCACGATCTGTGCAGTCGTGGCAGCAAGACCGGAAACAAACGCAAATGCGCCGAAGGCTCTTCCGCGCTCTTCCTCTTGGAAATTGGCCTGAATGATCGAAAAGACCTGCGGCATCATGAGCCCTGCTGCTATCCCGAGCAGAGCGCGGGCGAAGATGAGTACCACCGGATTGGGCGAGAGACTGGCAGCCAGCGACGCCACTGTAAAAAGAGCGAGGCCTAGGCTGAAAATCCTCCGACGTCCAAAAAGGTCGCCAAGACGCCCACCGGTAATCAGCACCAAACCGAATGCAAAATTATACGCTGCAAGGATCAGTTGCATGTCGCCGGTGGTAGCCCTGAGATCCGTGCGGATCGCCGGACCCGCCACCGCAGTGATGAAGACGTCCATGATACCCATGAAGGCGGACGAAAGAACGATCCAGAGGCCCACCCATGGATTTGGGCGGCGCAAAGCCGCCCGGTCACTATTGGCAAGTGCCATATGCTTATCGCGTTCGACTATAGTTTGGTATTTCGCGAGGTCTGGGGGCTATTCGGCGTCTACCGACAATGACTTCGTCGGATGGATCGCCCGCATGCTGATTGCAAGACGGTTCAAAGCGTTGATATTGGCAGCCGCAATCGTCAGGTTTACGATTTCTTTTTCCGAAAAGTGACGACGCACCTCAGCAAATACCTCATCCGGCACGTGGGTTTCAGAAACGAGTGTCACGGCCTCCGTCCAAGCAAGAGCAGCGCGCTCGCATTCGCTGAAAAGTGGCGACTCCCGCCAGGCGTTGAGAAGGTACATGCGTTCCTCGCTCTCGCCCCGCCCGCGAGCCTCGTGCGAATGCAAATAGATACAATAGGCACACCCGTTTATCTGGGATGCGCGGATGTTGATGAGATCAATAAGGCTCGGCGCAATTCCGCTGTGTCGAACGTAAGAGTCCAGCGTCAACAGGGCCTTGAGGCCTTCTGGGACAAGCTGGCGGTAGTCAATTCTGGGTGTCATGCCGCCTCCGTCTCATGATCAGGTCACTGCCCCAAAGACGGAGTAGACGTTGCGTTTGTGACAGGCGCTTGCAACGAAACCAAACAACTCCCGCGGCGCCCAAGCACCAGCATGTTTTTTTTGACCGGCCTGTCACACCAGCCGATCTCGATCGTCTATCAAGCGATATGCTGAGTTGCTCCAATGTCGACCGCAATCGCTGAACTCGAAGACTTACGGCCACGCCTGTTCAGGCTCGCCTATCGCATGCTGGGCTCACGCCAGGAGGCGGAGGATGCGGTGCAGGAGGCCTTCTTACGCTGGCACAGGTCTGACACGGCGAAGGTCCGTTCGCCCGAAGCCTGGCTGGTCACGGCTCTGTCGCGCATCTGCATCGATCGTCTGCGCGTCCTTTCGGCCGAGCGTGAAGCCTACATCGGCCCGTGGCTGCCTGAGCCGCTGGTCGAAGACGCGCCACCACCCGACCATGCACTTGATCTTGCCTCCGACGTTTCGATGGCCCTTTTCGTCGTGTTGGAGCGGCTTGCCCCCGAGGAGCGCGCGGCTTTCCTCATGCATGACGTGTTCGACTGTGGCTATTCCGAAATCGCCTCAGCACTCGGCAAGAGCGAGGCGGCTTGTCGGCAGCTCGTACACAGAGCGCGCGAGCGCGTACGTCGCGAAAGGCCGCGCTTCAAGGTTTCCGAAGCGTCACATCGGCGCCTCGTCGAAGCTTACGTAAAAGCCATTCAGGAGCGTGATGCCCAGCGCATCGCTGCCCTGTTGGCTCCCGATGCCGTATTCGTCAGTGACGGAGGTGGGAAAACGTGGGCCGCTCTGCGGCCAGTTTTGGGGCGAGAGCGTATTGCTCGTATGGAGGTTGGCGTCCTCCGTAAACTACCTGGCCGATTTAACATCCGCCTTACGTCCGTGAACGGCCGTGCGGGAGCGGTAAGCCTCCTCGATGGTCAGGTATTTTCGGTGACCTCCTTCGATACGGACGGGCAATGCATCTTGTCGGTGATGCGTATTCTCAATCCCGAGAAGCTGAGACATCTGCCGTTTGCTCCCTCGAGAGAGGATTAGAAATGGTCTGATGCGCCGCGACCTGTCAATGGTAGACCGCTTCGCGCGACTAGGCCAATGATCCTCTCGAATCATACTCCGCAGCTAAGTTTGTGGTGAGATCGGATTGGGTTGGTGAAGCAGGCTGCCAGTATCCCGTGTCATCAAGTTCGAGCAGGTTGAGCGCTTGTTGATTGATGCCGTTATGCTCCAACCTGCTCTTCTGGTTAGCCTAGGTAGGAAATGCTGACCGCCCCGGAACCTTCACTCGGATCCGATAGAGCGATGTCGACGCGGTGATGAAGAGGCTGCACAAATCATCATCTCCCCATGTGAAGTTTGCAGCGACTTCTGGCGTTCGGATTAAGCCAAGGCATTCCCCTGACGGATCGAACACGTGAATCCCTCCAGGACCACAAGAATACAAGTTCCCTTCGCTGTCGATCTTCATGCCGTCGGGAGCGCCGGCGCCCTCTCCTTTCGTCTCTGCCCAAACGCCCCCATCTCTGAAAGAACCATCCGCATTCCTCTCAAACACGCGGATGTGCATCCGTTCAGTATCGTTGACGAACAGGCGGCGCTCGTCGAGTGAGAAACAAAGCCCATTCGGTTGAGCAAAATCGTCCGCCAGCAATTCCGGCTCTCCACCTTCTGCCGGAACCCGATAAACACCGCGGAGTTTTAGCACGGGGTCGCGCTTGACGCCGTAGTAATCCATCCGGCCATAGGTCGGGTCAGAGAAGTAGATGTCACCGTTGCTCGCGACAACGATATCATTCGGGCTGTTCAGTTCCTGTCCCTGATAGTGAGAGGCAATTACCGTCAGTTGTCCATCGGGCTCAGTGCGGGTTACCCTGCTGGTGGCATGTTCGCACGCCAGCAAGCGCCCTTGCCGATCCCATGTGAGACCATTGGATTTATTACTGGGCGAACGAAATGTCTGGATTCCATCGCGAGCCGACCATCGGCGAATTATATCGCCTGGCATATCGCTGAAGAGTAGATAACGGTCCACGGGATGCCACAGCGGCCCTTCCGTAAAAAGGAAGCCAGTTCCCAAAGTCTCGAAATCGATTGAGGAACCGACCACGGCCTCGAATTTAGGATGACGAATTTCTACGCTCATCGCTGATTCGCCTCCGCTGCCTTCTTAAGCTCGCTCACGCGCGTAGCGCCAACATACCAATCTTCCGCCTCCACCTCCTCGAACACAACCCAAACGGCTTCTTTAGGAAGCTCCGCGGTTTCTGAAATCGCGTCGGTGATGCCGCGCGAGATCGCATCTTTTCTTTCCTGCGAATGCCCTTTCAATATCCTGACGCTGACAAATGGCATACCTGTCCTCCCATTTTAAAGAGTGAACAAGCTCTCAGACCTTCATCGAAGCGAGGCCCAGAAGCTCATCGCGCAACATTGGATCGTCGCGCAACGTAGATGACGGTCCGGAATATCGGACTTCTCCTTTCTGTAGCACGTAAGCGTAATCAGCAAGAGCGAGAGAGAAGTGCAAGCCTTGCTCGGCGAGCAAAATTGTGAGACCCCTTTCTTTTAGCGCGCGGACTTGCTCCAGTAGCGACTCGACGACCAACGGCGCCAGCCCTTCTGACGGTTCGTCGAGCAACAGCAATTCCGGATTGCCCATCAGTGTCCGCGCGATAGTCAGCATTTGCTGCTCGCCTCCGGATAGATAACCGGAGCGTCGCCCGGATAACTCTCGCAACTTGGGAAACAGGTCGAAAACGGCCTCCATCGTCCATGGGCCCGAACGTCCCGCGGCCCGAGCGCCTACTTCGAGATTCTCGCGTACAGTCAAGTCAGCAAAAACGCGTCGATCCTCCGGCACAAATCCGATGCCAGCTCGCGCAATCTCGAATGGACGCCACCGCGTGATGTCAGTGCCCTTCCAGAGGACCTGCCCCCTGGACGCGGGAGTTAGCCCCATGATTGAGCGCATGGTCGTCGTCTTACCGACGCCATTCCGGCCCAATAGGCAAACGCATGCGCCCTTCTCTATAGTCAGCGAAACACCGAACAGGACCTGTGAGCGCCCATACGAGGTGTATATTTCTCGAAGTTCGAGGAGAGGAGTGGTCATGAAAATTGCTCCCCGAGATAGACGCGACGCACTTCCGGGTCTGCGCGCACCTCATCCAGTCGACCAACCGCAATAATCCTTCCTTGGTGCAGAACCGCGATCTTGTGGGCGACAGAAAACACGACCTCCATGTCATGCTCAGTGAAAAGGAGCGTCAGCTCTCGCTCTCTCGCAACGCGCTGAAGCAGCTTCACCGACTCTGCTGTCTCGATTGGAGACATCCCGGCGGTAGGCTCATCGAGTAGAAGGAGCTTCGGAGATGCAGCCAACGCAATGCCGAGCTCAAGCTGTTTCTGGTTGCCGTAAGAGAGTGCTCCACTAATCGTGTCGGCCTGCGACAGGAGCCCGAGAGACGCCAGCAATTGGCTTGTCTCTTCTCGAAAAACATCACGACAGTCAGCCCAGATATTCGTGGCCACTCCCCGGTGAGCAATAATCGCCGCCTGCACGTTCTCGAAGACAGTGAGCTTTGGGAAAATATTGGCGCGCTGAAAAGAGCGCCCCACTCCGAGGCGACAGATAACATGAGGCGATGCGCCCGTGATGTCTTGCCCCTCGAAATACACTCGACCCGCGTCCGGACGGATGTGTCCGGTAATGAGGTTGAACAGCGTCGATTTTCCTGCGCCATTCGGACCGATTACGGCGGCGATTTCGCCTCGCTCGACTGACAGGCTAACATCCGATATCGCGGCAAACCCATCAAAGGACTTATAAAGACTAGTTATCTCAAGCATTGCCGCTGCGCCTCACCGATTTGACCAGGTCAACGGCAGTCCCGAGGATGCCCGCCGGGAAGGTATAAAGCAGTACGATTAGCAGCAGACCCAGCACTAAGGGCCAATACTCCGTATAAGAGGTGATCTGCTGATTGAGCACAACGAGCGTGAAAGCACCGACGAGTGGTCCGAAAAACTGCCCCATCCCGCCAAGTATGACCATAATCAGGACTTCGGCGGACTTAGCCCAGTAGCCAAAATCAGGGAAAACCCCTCGATTGAAAATTCCAAACAGGGCTCCTGCGAGACCTGCGAAGAAGCCTGCAATGACAAACGCCGCAAGTTGAAATCGCTTGACGGCTATGCCTACAAACTCTGCTCGCTCCGAATTCTCGCGAATGATCGTCAATATTCGTCCAAACGGCGAATTCGTGATCCGGTAAAGCACGAAGAGACATACGCTGACGATCACGAGGGTCACGTAGAAATATAATTCGCCAACGCGCATACCCGCGAGCCCGGGAATGGCTTCCATCCATCCAAGATCGGGATACGGCACATTTGAGAAGCCTTGCTCGCCACCGGTTACGGCATTCCATTTGAAACAGATTGCCCACACGATTTGCGCAAACGCAAGGGTAAGCATAGCAAAGTAAATTCTGGTCAGCCGGACGCAGAAAAAGCCGAAGACCAGTGCTGCGGAAGCGGACGCCAACCCCGCCATGGGAAGCGCCAGAGCAAATGGTAGATCGAAAGTTTTCATCGCAATCGCACAGACATAGGCGCCGATCGCGAAGTAGGCTGCATGGCCGAACGACACAAGACCAGTCGTCCCGAGCAAAAGATTGAGGCTTGTAGCGAAGAGGCCAAGGATGAGAACGTCCGTGGCCACGGACGTATAGAACCGCGTCCCGAAAACAGGGATGAGCAGTGCCAGCACAAAGGCAATCCCCACCCACAAAACTGAAGGAAGCCGGCGTCTGGTCATCTCGTTAGCGGCTTTCCAAATAGGCCCCACGGGCGAATTATGAGGATAATGGCCATCAGGGCGAATACTGCGAAAATCGAGAAGCGCGGAAACACCAGGATCCCGAATGAGAGAAACTGGCCATAGATAAGAGCCCCAATGAAAGCTCCCCAAAGAGAGCCGAGGCCGCCGATCACAGTAACGATGAACGCCTCGACGATAATCTCGACGTCCATGCCCGGATGTACAGTCTTGATAGGTGTCACAAGCGCACCCGCTAGTCCGGCCAGGAAAGATCCGAATGCGAACATCGCCGTATAGAGGCGCCCAACATCGGCTCCAAGCGCTCCAAGCGTTTCACGATCAAATGCTGCTGCGCGCACCATTCTTCCGAGATGCGTGCGATGGAGGATCAACCAAATCGAGCCGGCGACGATCGGCCCAAGTACCATAATGAATAGGTTGTAGTGCGGAACGACCGCTCCGAAAATGGTGCTCGAGCCTGCGAGACCGGGCGGACGCGATACGGAGAGTTGTTGGGTTCCCCAGATCATCTTGGCGGCATCGGCGAGCACCAAGACAAGCGCGTAGGTAAATAGCAGCTGATATAATTCCTCCCGCCCATAAAGAGGACGAAGGAGGAAACGTTCAATCACCACGCCAAGAACGGCAACTGCCGCAGACGCCCCCAGAACTGCCAGCCAAAAGGCGCCAGTCGCCCCGCTCAGCACATGAGCAATCTGCCAGGCGAGATAGGCGCCGATCATATAGAATGAACCGTGCGCGAAATTCAGAACGCGCATGACCCCGAAGATGAGCGCCAATCCCGATGCGATCAGGAACAAGAACATCGAGATGCTGAGGCCGCTGACGAACTGCCCGAAGAAGAACGACGGCTCCAACATTAGGCCTCTCCTGATAGGGCTAGGGCGCTTGAAATCCGAGCGGACGTCTCCGTCAGCATTTCAACCCATTCACTGACTTTTCGGGAATGGAATCGGACTTTTGGCATCGCCAAACTGAGTGCAGCAGCTGTGCGACCGGACGGGTTTCGCACCGGCACGCCGATGCAACAGAGATCGGCGCACAATTCTTCGTTATCGATCGCGAACCCGTTCTTTCGAACTCGCTCCAGTTCGGCAATAAGCTCATCGCGATCAGTGATGCTTTGTGGCGTGAGTTTCTGAAGTGGCCCCGTGGCAAAGAAGCGCTCAAGTTCGCCAGGAGGCAAAAACGCGAGCAAAACCTTGCCCGTTGCCGTGCAATGGGCGGGATCTCGGCGCCCCGTCCCCCTTGATACAGTTACGACCTGGCGGCTCGCGGCCGTGCAGATTTCGACCACATCACGATCGCTCAATATCGCCAGATGAACAGTCTCACCTGCGCGGTCCCTGAGCTCCTCGATACGAGGTCGCGCCGCGCCAATGAGATCAAGGCTCCCAGCATAGGCGGAACCGAGCTCAAGCACTCTTGGTCCCAGCCGATAGGCGCGTGTCGCCGGATCCTGTTCGACGTAGTTGCGCCTAGCCAGTGTCTGCATCAATCGATGCGCCGTGCTGACGTTGATACGTGTCATCACAGCAAGCTCGGATATGGAGACTGCCCGCTTGGCGGCGGCGACGTGCTCAAGCAGATCGAGCACCTTCGCCACCGTCTTGACAGCCGATCCATCCCGCGCAGCCGCGGGATTGACGACTTCACTCATAGATCAATCGAGGAACGGAGTCGGATCGATGTAGATCGGCTTCTCCATCACTGCGAAGGGATACCGCGGGTCTTTGACCATCTTACCCCAGAATTGGCCGCGATTTGCGGAATGAGTTTTCGGGTTGATGGTCTGCTTCCCGATCGGCGTATCAACAGAAATTCCAACAAGCGCCTTCGCAACGTCATCCGAGTTGACGCTATTTGCCTTTTCGATCCCCGCAACCAAGACCTGCATCGCGATATACCCCACGAGAGGCCAAGATGACGGGTGCTCTTGACCCGTGTATTTCTTCAAACGCTCGATGAACTCCTTATGCGCGGGTGGGCCGTCTTCCCAATAGAAAACGTCGTAAGAGTTGCCCCAAATACCCAGCGGGTAGTCATCCCCGATGGCCTTTGCGGACTCGATCGACCCAGCCTCTCCTCCAGCGATGAAGTTGTAGTTGATCCGCTCAAAGTATTGGAGCGGCTTTGCCTGCTTGAGGAAGGTCACGAAATGCCCACCCCACAAGGAGCTGAATACAGCCTCCGGCTGCTTCGACAATTGGGCATTGATAAACGGCGTATAATCCGTTTCACCAAGCTTTGGCCACTGCTGATCGACGATCTCAATGTCCGGCCGAATTTTCTTGAGGTGCGCCACGAAAGCTGCCGTCACTTCCTGGCCATACGCGTAGTCCGGGCTCATCGTGGCTACACGTTTGACAGGCAGTTTTGCAATGAGCTCTGCCGCCGACCGGCCCTCGATGGTCGTGGTGGACGCCGTCCGGAACAGGTAGGGATGAAGGTTCTCCGGCGCAGTCAAAGCCTCCGGCTTTGAAACCGGCGCAATGAAAACAATCTTGTTTTCTTTTGCGATTGGAGAAACTGCCGGCCCTTCAGCGGCAGTGAACGTCCCGACCAGAAAATCCACTTCGTCTTTCAGAACCATCTCACGAGCAACGCGGACGGCCTCATCTGCGTTGCCCTTGGTGTCCTTGGCGATGAGCTCAAGTTTTCGGCCGAGCACACCGCCCTTAGCGTTCATCTCATCGACGAACATTTGAGCGCCCTTGAGCGTCGGCTCACCGAACAGCGCGCCGGGTCCCGAAAGAATCATGGGCATTCCGATTTTGATCGGATCTGCCGCATGCGTTTCCGTCACACCAAATGCCAAGGTTGCGGCCCCTAAGGCCGCGAATAGCACCTTCCTCATCTACGCTTCCTCCCGAGCTTTTTCACTATTTGAAAAGGCGCGTCAGTAAGTGAAACGATGGCATGAGTTTCTCGTATGTGCAAGTGCAGATAGGAAAAAAGCTCGGGGTCACCGCCGTCTGGAGCTGGCGGCATCATCGCAGGTGGTTGAGAAAAGAAGTCAAAAAAGGCGAAGTGGAAAGTATCTGTCTAGGTTAAAGTATCTGTCTAGGTTGACGCGGTCCCCAACAAAAGCCGTTTCCAGAGGAGCGGCCGTTTTTTTTTATCTAAAAGACATGCGCTCATTCGAACGAAAAAATCAATGATACGGTTGGGATCAGCCGGACGACATTTTTCTGTCGATCCAGCTTAGATGGCATTGCCCGAGAGGCATTTTCGATCGACCCGTTGTCGGAACCCCCCACCCAACCAGCTGTTAACCCTCCAAGTGAACATTCATCTGGAGAACAGCTGTGAAGCTCAAATTGTTGACGCATGTCGCTGCGGCGGCGCTGTTGGTAAGTACGGCAGCACTTGCTCAGACGGGCGGTGGCGCTGGAAGTAGCGGAGGCACCGGCGGGACGGGAGGCGCACCGTCTCAAGGCGGCCAATCCATTCAGAAAATGCCTGGCGGCGGAGGAATGGATCAGCCGGGTACTGGCGGGCGGCAGCTCGAAAAGGGTCCAAGAGGTGGTGCTGGTGGCGTTCCGGAACCGCGAGCCGGTCAGGGTACCGAAAAACAACCTGGCACCACCGGCTCTACGAAGCAAAAGGATCAGCTGCAGCGCGGCGAGAAGCAACGCGGCACTGACACCAAAGCCCGAGAAGGCAAGGAAAGGGATGGAAAGGGCCAGGCACGTGATGCTACCCGCGGCGAAGGTAAGAAAGGCGCTGGCGGCGCTGGAATGCGGCCCGATCTTTCGCAGGAGCAGCGGAGCACGATAAGACAGCGCCTCAGCGGAGGCCCGCGAGTCAACAACTTGAACGTCGAGATCTCCGTTGGCACGCGTCTGCCGCGTGAAGTCCAACTTCGGCCACTGCCTGCCGCTGTAATCGAGATCGTGCCGCAATATCGCGGTTACGCTTATGTGTTGGTTGGCAGTCAGATCGTTATCGTCGACCCGGACACACTGGAAATCATCGCGGTCTTGGCAGCCTAGCGAGCGTAGGTTTCTTCTAGGATTGAAGGACAGTTAGAAAAAGGCGGCCGCCGCCAATCAATTGCATAGGCGGCCGCTATTTCGTTCAGCAAGCATATTTTCATCGAGGCCAAGCCCTCCCTGCTTCGCTGTTTCCAACCGGCGAATCGATCGCCATATCTCCTGTCGGCTTTGCTTGAATTCGCCGCTCTTGTTTGTCAGCCCAGGAGAAATTCGCGATGGTCCCTCTCTCGATCCTTGACCTCGTCCGTATCACCGAGGAGACCGATGCGCGCGGCGCGCTTCTCAATGCGAGGGATCTCGCGCGCCATGCCGAAACGTGGGGATACAAACGTTTTTGGGTGGCGGAGCACCACAACATTCCGAGTATCGCCAGCTCGGCCACATCAGTGGTGATCGCTCATATCGCGGCTGGAACGGAAAAAATTCGTGTCGGCGCGGGCGGCATCATGCTGCCGAACCATTCGCCGCTGGTCATCGCCGAGCAGTTCGGCACACTGGAGTTACTGTTCCCCGGGCGCATTGACCTCGGCCTCGGCCGGGCCCCCGGAACGGATCAGCTCACGCTGCGCGCGCTCCGCCGTTCACCCCTCGCAGCCGACAACTTCCCGCAGGACGTTGTGGAGTTGCAGGCCCTCCTCGCGCCGGCGCAACCCGGACAGCTCATTCGCGCCATACCGGGAGAAGGCACGAAAGTGCCGCTATGGATTCTGGGCTCAAGCACATTTGGCGCCATGCTCGCTGCAGAGCTTGGCCTACCTTATGCCTTCGCCTCGCACTTCGCCCCCCAACAGCTCATGACGGCGCTCGAAATCTATCGCAGCCGGTTCAAGCCCTCCGAACAGCTCGACCGCCCCTACGCCATGGTGGGGGTCAACATCATTGCCGCGGAAACGGATGCAGAAGCTCGGCGCCTAGCTACCACACAGCAAATGTCGTTTACGCAATTGGTCCGAGGCACCCGCACTGTGAGCCGTCCGCCAATCGATGATATTGAAACATTCTGGACGCCGGCGGAGAAGACACAAGTCATGCAGATGCTCGCCCGCTCAATCATCGGCTCGCCAAGCACCGTCCGTGCGGGCTTGGTAGCCTTGATCGCTGAGACGGGCGCTGACGAGCTGATCATCGTTTCGGATGTCTACGATCACCAGGCTCGTCTGAGATCGTTCGAGCTGATCGCCGAGGTTGCAAATCAGGGCTAAATGGCGGCTTTGTTAAGCCGCCGCCTGCATTTCCGCTGCTCGCGCGCTCTCCATGATAGCCGCGACGCCCATGCCGCCCGCCGTGCAAATGGAGATGAGGCCGCGCCCGCCATGCTCGTAGAGCAGCTTTGCGAGATTGGCCATGATGCGCGCGCCTGTGGCCGCGAATGGATGGCCATAGGCAATCGAGGAGCCCTTCACGTTCAGTTTCGAGCGATCGATCGATCCGAGCGGCTGATCCTTGCCGAGCACACGGCGGCAATATTCGGGATCTTCCCACGCCTTCAGCGTGGCGAGCACCTGGGCCGCGAAGGCTTCGTGGATCTCGTAGAAATCGAAATCCTGCAGCTTGAGGCCGGTGCGGTCGAGCAGCTTAGACACCGCGATGGTCGGTGCCATCAGCAGGCCTTCGCCTTCGACGAAATTGTTCGCTGCCGTCTGATAGGCCGTCAGCCAGGCTTGCACTGGCAGTCCGCGCGAGGTCGCCCATTCCTCGGACGCCAGCAAGACGGCAGCGGCACCGTCTGTCAGCGGGGTCGAATTGGCAGCCGTCAAAGTTCCGCGTCCGGACTTGTCGAAGACGGTGCGTAGCGTCGCCAGCTTATCGAGATCGATGTCCTCGCGGATGTTGTTGTCGCGAAACACACCCGCGAACGGCATCACGAGATCGTCCATGTAACCGGAAGCGTAAGCCTCGGCCGCCTTCTTGTGGCTCTCATAGGCAAGCCGGTCCTGCTCCGCGCGCGGAATCTGGAATTCCTGCGCCATCAGCTCGCAATGCTGGCCCATGGAGAGGCCCGTCTGCGGCTCAGCGACGGAAGGCGGCTGCGGAATCAGCTCAGCGGGCGAAAACCCTTTGAACACATTGATCTTGTCCCACACCGTCTTCTGCTGCGCCATTTCCGTGAGGCGCTTGGCGAGCCGCTTCGACACGACAATCGGCGCGTCGGACGTCGTATCCGAACCCACGGCAATGCCGCTCTCGATCTGCCCCGACGCGATCTTGCCGGCGATCATCAGGGCTGCTTGGAGGCTCGTGCCGCACGCCTGCATCAAGGTGATGCCCGGGGTCGATGGAGCGAGCTCGGTGCCGAGCACCGCCTCGCGCGCGAGGTTCCAATCGCGCGAGTGCGTGACGACCGCGCCGCCGACCACCTCGTCGATATGCACGCCCTGGAGATGGAACTTCTCTACCAGGCCGTTGAGCGCGCCGGTCATCATGTCGAGGTTCGACAGGTCGGCGTAGAAGGTATTCGAGCGGCAGAAGGGAATCCGCACTCCGCCGAGCACGGCTACACGTCGAAGCGTTTGGGTCATCCTTTTCCTCCGCCCTCTTTATTCTGCCGCCGCGCGGTGTTGTTCGCCGGCTTCGGCCGCAGCCTCTGTCGCCTTGTAATGCAGCGGCCCGCCGCGGAATGGCGCGAACCCAGTGCCGAAAATGACGCCCGCATCGATCAGATCGGCGCTCGCAACCACGCCTTCGTCGCGGCAGCGCTCACATTCTGCAATCAGTGGAGCCACCAGCTCGCGGCCAAGGCGCTCCAATTCGGCCTTGTCATAGGTCTTGTCCGCTTTCTGCGGCTTGCCGTCCTTCCACACGTAGAAGCCTTCGCCGGATTTCTTGCCGAGCTTGCCCTGACTCACCATCCGGTCGAGCTCGGTGCCACCTTCGCCGAAATTCAGGATGCGCCCCACATGGGCGCACACGTCGAGGCCAACCGTATCGGCCAACTCGATCGGCCCCATCGGCATGCCGAAAGTGCGCGCGGCTTCGTCGATCTTTTCCTTTTCCTCGCCCGCCTGAAGCCGCTGCATAGCGCCCGTGAGATACGGCGCCAACACACGGTTCACGAGGAAACCTGGAACGCTCTTCACGATGAGCGGGAGCTTATCGATGGCCGTGACGAACGCCGCGCCCTTTTTCAGTTCCTCCTCGCGGCTCGCCTCGCCGCGCACCACTTCGACCAGCGGCATGCGCGACACCGGATTGAAGAAATGCAGGCCGATCAGCCGGCCCGGATCGCTCAGCGGTCGTGCAATATCCTCGATCATGATTGAGGAGGTGTTCGTTGCGAGCACGGCACCCGGCTTGAGCTTGGGCTCAATGGATTTGAAGACCTCCTGCTTGACCTCGAGCTTTTCGACGACGGCTTCAATCACCACGTCCGCCCGGCTGATGTTGCGCCCCTGTGGGTCCGCGATGAGGCGCGCCTTAGCCGCGTCCCGTTGCGCTTTCGTCTTGAACTTGCGGGCAAACAGCTTCTCCTGGGCTTCAATGCCCTTCTTGATCTGCTCCGGCGAAATGTCCTGCAGCGAGACTTCCATGCCGGAGGCCACACACCAGCCCGCAATATCCGCGCCCATGGTGCCCGCGCCGATCACATGCACGCGCAGCGGCTTCCAGCCGAGATCCTTCGGCGCCTGATCTTTCAGCATCTCCATCAGCCGGAACACGCGGCACAAATTGCGCGCGGTCGGGCTGACCATCAGCGGCGCAAACGCGCGCGTTTCGGCATGCTTCAGCGCTTCGAGGTTGCCGCCGTGCGTCTCGAACAGGTCGATCAGGCGGAATGGCGCGGGATAATGGTCCTCGCGCACTTTCTTGGCCGTCTCGGTGCGGAGCCTTTTCGCGAGCAATCCGCGGATGGGCCATTTGGCGAGAACGGACTTAAAGAGTCCCGCAGGCTTCGATTTCCGGCGTTGCAGCACCGCCTTGCGCGCCGCCCAGCGAAGCTGATGGCGGTTGTTCACCAGCTCATCGATGTATCCGAGCGCGCGGGCGACGGGTGCGCGAAGCAGCGAGCCCGTCAGCATGTTCTGCATGGCGGTGAGCGGACCGACCTGGCGGATCGAGCGCGCGGTGCCGTTGAAGCCAGGGAATAGGCCCAACTTCACTTCGGGAAAGCCCACACGCGTTGAGTCATCGCGCGTGGCGATCCGGTAATGGCACGCTAACGCCAGCTCCAATCCCCCGCCGACGCAGGCGCCGTGAATAGCGCAGACGACCGGCACCGGCATGCGCTCGATCCGGTCGAGCATGGCGTTCACCGGCCGGATGGCCTCGATCACCTTGCTTTCGGTGTCGAGCGCGTCGAACTCGCGAATGTCGGCGCCGACGATGAAATTCTTCGGCTTGCCCGACATGAAGACGAGCCCCTTGATCTCGCCTGTCCGCGCGCGGCTCTCCACGTGCTCGACAATGGCGCCCAATTCCTCGAGCGGCCGCCGGCCCAGCGCGTTGGCGCTTTCACCTTCGCGGTCAAAGATGGCCCAGGCGATCCCTTCCCGGTCGACGGAAAAGCGCCAGTCCTTCCATTGCGTCATATCCTGCGCCACGCCTGCCTCCTTGCGGCTTATTCCGCCGCGGCTTTGCCGTTTGCGGCCTGCGAGTTGTGGTCGATGTCAATGTAATGGGGTTTCACTTCGGCGGGATCGAAATGATCCACCGCAATAACCCGATCAGTTAAGGTCTCAGCTTCGCGCAACAGGCGGCCTTCGGATTCGGTCAGCACGCCGTTGCGAACGGCATCGTTAATCCAGTCGATGCCGTGGAAGCGCCGGATTTGACCGGCCCGGATAGCACGCTCCACCTTCTTCTCGGCCTCTTCCGCGGCAACCACTTTCTGGAAAGCCTCCTCGAGCAGCCCAGTCGGGTCGCGCGGATCGTGCGAGACATAAATGTAGGACGTTAGACGATCCCTTATCGGCCCCGGCACGGTCACAAGCTTGACAACCTCCTTGCCCAGATTGTCCGGCGCTGGACGGAACCTCCGGCCGAGCGGGAACACCAGAACGCGCATGAGCACCCGCGCCCACAACACAGGGAAGTTATCGATGGCGCCGGCGAGAGCTTCCTGGAAGCGATAGAGACCGTTTCTCGCGACAAGGTCGACGATGGGCCGATCCGTCTCCAGACCACCCTCGTCCTCGAAGCGCTTCAAGGCGCAAGCCGTCAGGTAAAGCTCCGAAAGTGCATCGGCGAGACGGCCCGTGATCTTCTGCTTCGTCTTGAGGCCGCCACCTAGCAGGGCAACGCTGAGATCGGCGATAAGCGCGAAGCTGTGGCTCGCCCGCCAGAGTTGCTTATACCAAATCTCCGTTCCAAACGCTTTCGGCGGCGCCACGCCAAAGAAGCCGCCCGTGATGTTATGGAACAGCGCGCCGAAGGCATTGGCGACGCTGAATGAAATGTGATCGAGGAAAATCGGCTCGAATATCGAAAGACCGCGTTTCGTATCGGTTTCCTGAACCGCCTGGATCTCACGATAGAGATAGGGGTGAGCACGCAGCGCACCCTGTGCGAAGGTGATGAGCGTGCGCGTCAAGATGTTCGCCCCTTCGACCGTAATGGCCACAGGGACCATCTGATAGGCCGACTGCAGATAATTGCTCGGCCCATCGCAGATGCCGCGTCCGCCATGGAGATCGAGCGCATCGTTTACCCCGCGACGCATACGCTCCGTCGACTGATACTTCATCAGTGCGCCGAGCACCGCTGGCTTCTCTCCACGGCTGACCATTGCGGCCGTCACCGCCCGCGCCGCCTCGACGGCATATGCATTCTCGACCAGTCGGGCCAGCGGCTCCTCGATGCCCTCCATTCTTGCGATCGGCAGGCCGAATTGCCGGCGGAGTCGGCCGTAAGCCGTCGAGAAGCGGAGCATCGTCTTGATGCCGGCCGCCGCTGACGAGGGCAGCGAGATGGAGCGACCCGCTGACAGGCATTCCATCAGCATGCGCCAGCCCTGACCGGCCATGGCCTGCCCGCCGATGATCCAGTCAATAGGAATAAAGACGTCCTTGCCCCAGGTCGGGCCGTTGGGGAACGCCGCGCCGCAAGGGAGATGGCGGCGGCCGATGTTCACGCCGGGATGGCTGGTGGGAATGATGGCGAGAGTGATGCCGACGTCCTCGCCCTTGCCCAGCAAATTCTCGGGATCGAACAGACGGAACGCTAGCCCTAGCAGCGTCGCCTTGGGCGCGAGCGTGATGTAGCGCTTCTCCCAGGTGACCCGGATGCCGAGCGTCTCCTGCCCATTGTGGATGCCGCGCGTTACGTAGCCGACATCCCGCATGCTCGCGGCATCCGAGCCAGAGGTCGGACCCGTCAGCGCGAAGCACGGGATCTCCTCGCCGCGCGCAAGCCGCGGAAGGTAATAGCTCTTCTGCTCCGGCGTGCCGTATTTCTCGATCAGCTCGCCTGGACCCAGCGAGTTCGGCACCATGACGATGGTGACCACGTCCGGCGAGCGCGAGGAAATCTTCCCCAGCACGAGCGACTGCGCCTGCGCCGAGAAACCGAGGCCGCCATGTTGCTTCGAGATCAGCATCCCGAGGAAGCCCTTCTCCTTCACGAAATTCCAGATCTCCTCGGGGATCTCGCGCTCGCGGGAGCGGATCTGCCAGTCGTCGATCATCCGGCAGAGCTCCTCGGTGGGCCCATCGAGGAAAGCCTGCTCCTCAGGGGTCAGGAAGATCGGCGGGACGTTGCGAAGCCTGTTCCAATCAGGTCGGCCGGAGAACAGTTCCGCATCGAACCCGATTGTGCCGGCGTCGAGCGCCTGCTGTTCCGTCTCAGAAACCTTCGGAAGGCTGCGCCGAATGGCGTGATAGGCGGGTTCAACGATGAGGGAGCGGCGCACCTCCGGAACCGAGAAAATTGCCAGTGCGATGGCTGGGAGCCACGCCACGAAGCTCCAGAAGGTGAAACTGGTTGGCTCGTTGCCGAAAAATCCGGCCTGCCAGGCGAACGTGAGGGCTGTAACGACCCCAGCCCAGGTGGGCAGGCTCGCCCGCCGCATGGCCAGCCCAAACACCGCCGCAATGGCGATGAGAACGAAGATTACTCCAGACATCAGCTGCGCCTTTCCTCGGTACCCGTCCGGAAAACCTACAGGCCGAATGCGGCCACCCAATCCGACGTAAACGGTATGCGCAAAGATCGGCTTAACGATCCGAGGTTTCGTTCAGGCAAGCCCCCGGCACCCGCCTCAGGCGAATATAAGTGGGATTGCTTCTCCATGCGAGCATAAGGCGCGCCCAACGGCGCTTGGCACAGGATTGCTGCGTGGCCTGTCAACATCCAGCTCACACAAGATGTTACTTTCGGGCCCAGCACTGCAGCCGCTAGAGTCGCCCCGAAGTGCACTATGCGGAGCAGGAATACGTGACAGGCTGCTTTCCGAAGATTGCCCTGGCCGCTGGCATGCTCTTTTTGACCGCAGGTGAAGGCCCCACCAATCGCCTGTTTGCCCTCGGCCGTCATCTCGCCCAGGAATGCACATCCTGCCACCGTCCGGACGGACCGAGCGCTGGCGGTATTCCCTGCATTGTTGGGCGGGATCCCAAATACCTCGTCGAAGCGCTGCAGATGTACAAAAGCGGGCAGCGCACCAATCCCACCATGGCCTCCGTTGCTCAGTCCTTGGACGATGAGCAGATCGAAGCCCTTGCCCGCTACTTCGCCTCGTTGCCCAAACGTGGTGGAGGCAATGCCTCGGCCGAGAAGGGCGGGCCAACGGCGCAGCGTTAGGCGGCTTCAGCGCCGCGCCTGCCGCCGGGCCATCAGCTCGTCGAAAATCGCCGCAAACTCCACGGCTCCCGGCTTTTTCTCGTGGACGTCCATCCGCTCGTCCAACGCCGCCAGCAGTTCAGCCGCTGTCCGCTTATGCACCACCGGGTTTCGCTCATAGCCGCCCCTGGAGAAGAAATTCGGTGTCGGCGCCTTACTGCCCACTGGGGTCATCATTTCGAGGCCAGTGCTCGGCCCTGCTAGGTTCATGAGCTCGAGCTGGGCCGGAGTCAGATTTCTCCTCCCCGCCTTCTCCGCGATCTCGCGAACGCCTTTCAGCTTGATAACCTGCAGCATGGGCCCGATGTCGCCATCGAGGTTCAGAGCATGGATACCAAGCCCATTCCGCGTTCCCGCAAAACGCATGTGGGCGCTCCACTCGTTCGGGACCTTCCTGGCCGCTGCCAGCATTTTCCGTAGCACGTTGGCCTTCGCCCGGAGCGTCCGCGCCCGCGCTGGTGCGATCCCGGGCGAGTCCGCCGTGGCTTCCAGGCGCGCGATAAAAGTCGGACCGTGCTTGACGAGCTCGCTCACGGAATTTGCATGCAGAAGCTGGGCATACCCGAGAGCCGTTGAAATCGGCCTCCCCGTTCGGGTAACCGGATTGATTCCCGATTGCATGTCATGGGTGCCCATGCCGCCCGTCTCCAGCGCGTAGACCCTGACGATCTGCTCTTTCGTCAGGCCGTGCGCCAGGGCCTCCATGGCGTAGCGCCGCTTGAATTCGCGCTCTGGGATGCGCTCAGGCACGAAACCGTAAACTTCTTTGGCACTTTCGAGCACATCCTGGACGGTCGGAATCTTTTTCCGTTCCGACTCCGGTTGTGTCTCGTTCCAGATGCGAAGGATGTCCGGCGGGAGCTTCGGCCCGTCGTACTCGGGCGGAAAGCTCATCACATAATCGGCTTCGGTTACCGTCCGGCCGGCGCGGATCTTGCTGCGCCGCTGTGAGCGCGTCGCCTCAACGCGCTTCCAATAGGCGGCCAACGCCGCCTCGTAGCGCTTTCGTGCTGCGTACCAGTTAAGGAATACCTCCCGCTGCCGGGCATTGAGCTGTTCTAGAGTGGCGGTCACGCGATCATCGGCTCGTGCCCGTTCAGGCAAGAGCCCCATCGCGACCACGCTTCCGAAGAGAGAGAGAAAAACAAGAAGAGCCGCACGCCGAGAGAGCCGGCTGGCGAGTGCAGTCGGTTGCAGCACTTCCTTCATCTTGCAACTCCTGCCCTCTACCGATGGCAGCATCATGACCACGTGAACTGAAAGGAGGCCGTCGACAAGGTAAACAAGCGGTTACCAGCCGCCCTGTTGCTGCGACTACACGGCGAAGACCGCGGGCGAGTGCACGCGAATTTGCCTTTCCGGCACTGCTTCCAGCTGCGCTGTTGCGCGGGCCGCCTTGCGCGGGCTAAGAGAGGCGCGGTTGGTTCAGGTTTCAGAACAAGCGAGGGACCATGCAGGTCGACGAGGCGACCGTCCGGCGCATCGCGAGGCTCGCACGCATCAAGATTACCGATGGCGAGGCGCAGGAGCTTCAGAAAGAGCTTACCGGCATCCTCAATTGGGTCGAGCAGCTGAACGAGGTCGACACCTCCAATGTCGAGCCGATGACGCGCGTCGTCCCCATCAAGCTCAAGATGCGCAAGGACGAGGTCACCGACGGCAATATCCCAGACGACATCGTCAAGAACGCGCCGCATACCGACGACCACTTCTTCGTCGTCCCCAAGGTGGTGGAGTAGGCGCTCTCCGCCATTGGCAGGGACAAGGTTTTATCCGAACCGGAAGCGCACGAGCATTGGACCGTGACAGATCTCACCAAGCTGACCCTCGCCGAGGCCCGCGAGGGCTTGAAGGCGAAAAGCTTCACCGCGAAAGAGCTGACGCAGGCCTTCCTTGACTCCATCAAGGTGGCCAATCCGATTCTCAACACCTACGTCGCGACGACGGCCGACCGTGCTCTGGAGCAGGCCGCCGAAAGCGATGCCAGGATCGCTCGCGGGGAAATGCGTCCCCTCGAAGGGCTGCCAATCGGCATCAAGGATCTGTTCTGTACGCGTGACGTCCACTCGCAGGCTTGCAGCCACATCCTCGACGGCTTCAAGCCGACCTACGAGTCGACCGTCACCCAGAACCTCTGGGACGCTGGCGCCGTCATGCTTGGCAAGCTCAACATGGATGAGTTTGCCATGGGCTCGTCCAACGAAACCAGCTACTACGGCCCGGTCGTCAGCCCCTGGCGACGAAATGACGGCTCAAATGCGAAGTTGGTCCCTGGCGGCTCATCCGGCGGCTCGGCAGCTGCCGTAGCGGCTGATCTCTGCCTCGCGGCGACCGCCACGGACACAGGTGGCTCCATTCGTCAGCCGGCCGCTCTGACGGGCACCGTCGGCATCAAACCGACGTACGGACGCTGCTCGCGGTGGGGCATCATCGCTTTCGCATCATCCCTCGACCAGGCTGGGCCGATCGCCAAGACGGTTCGCGACGCGGCCATCATGCTGAAGGCGATGGCAAGCCACGACCCGAAGGATTCCACCTCGGTCGACACGCCCGTGCCTGACTACGAGGCCGAGATTGGCCAGAGCATCAAGGGCCTGCGGGTTGGCATTCCGAAGGAATATCGCGTCGACGGCATGGCTGCCGAGATTGAGGAGCTCTGGCAGAAGGGCATCGCCTGGCTCAAAGATGCCGGTGCCACGATCCACGAGATCAGTCTGCCGCACACGAAATACGCGCTGCCCGCCTACTACATCGTTGCGCCCGCCGAAGCTTCGTCGAACCTCGCGCGCTACGATGGCGTGCGCTATGGCCTGCGCGTGCCCGGCGATGACCTGATCGACATGTACGAGCGCACGCGCGCCAAGGGCTTTGGCAAAGAGGTGCGCCGTCGCATTTTGATTGGCACGTATGTCCTCTCGGCTGGTTATTACGATGCCTATTACCTCAAGGCCCAGAAGGTCCGTTCGCTCATCAAGCGCGACTTCGACGAAGCCTGGGAAAAAGTCGATGTCATCCTGACACCGACAACGCCCTCGCCGGCTTTCGCGTTGGGCGAGAAAACCGGCGATCCGATCGAGATGTATCTCCAGGACATCTTCACCGTCACCGTGAACATGGCGGGCCTGCCGGGCATTTCCATCCCGGGTGGACTGTCGAGCCAGGGCACGCCCTTGGGGCTACAGCTCATCGGTAAGCCGTTCGATGAGAGCACTCTGTTTCGCGTAGGTCAGATTATCGAAGACGCGGCAGGGCGCTTCCCGGTGCCCGAGCGCTGGTGGTTGAAAAGCTGAGAGATAGGGGGAAACGATGAGCGTGCGTCGACCGGAAGAATGCGCCAACATGACAGAGGTGCGCGCTGAAATAGACCGTATCGACGCGGCGCTCGTCGACCTCATAGCGGAGCGCTTTGGTTACGTGGAGCGCGCCTGGCAGCTGAAGCTCGCTGCGAAGCAGGAGGCCAACGTACCTTGGCGCAACCAGCAGGTCATCGACCGCGTCCGCGCCCGCGCCGAGCAGCGCGGCCTGCCGCCCGATCTCTGCGAGGCTTTGTGGCGTCAGATGATTGGCTGGTTCATTCAGTACGAGGAAGAGAAGCTGCGCAGTCAGCTGGAGGCGAAGGCCAAGGAAAGCTGAGGCAAGCCCAGCCCGCAGCAATTGAAAGACGTGCTTTGAAGCACCAAGGACAGACCATGCAGGATCGAGCCAAGGCAGCGAAGTCGAGCAACCTTATTTCCGGCGCGACCGGCGACTGGGAGGTCGTGATCGGCATGGAGGTGCACGCCCAGGTTAATTCGCGCGCCAAGCTGTTCTCAGGGGCCTCGACGGAATTCGGCGGCGAGCCGAACAGCCACGTATCGCTGGTAGATGCCGCCATGCCTGGCATGCTGCCGGTGATCAATGAAGAGTGCGTGGCGCAGGCGGTCCGTACTGGCCTTGGGCTCAAAGCGAAGATCAATCTTAACAGTGTTTTCGACCGGAAGAACTATTTCTATCCGGACCTGCCGCAGGGCTATCAGATCTCGCAGTACAAGCAGCCCATCGTTGGTGAAGGCGAGGTCGAAATCGATGTCGATGGCGAGACTGTGAAGGTCGGCATCGAGCGGCTTCACCTCGAGCAGGACGCCGGCAAGTCACTTCACGATCAGCACCCGGACTACACCTACGTCGACCTCAACCGCGCCGGTGTCGCTTTGATGGAAATCGTGTCGAAGCCTGACATGCGCTCCGCCCGCCAGGCGCAGGCCTACGTGAGCAAGCTGCGCACCATCCTTCGCTATCTCGGCACCTGCGATGGCGACATGGAGAAGGGCAACCTGCGGGCCGACATTAACGTCTCGGTGCGCCGGCCCGGCGAGCCATTTGGCACGCGCTGCGAAATCAAGAACGTGAACTCTATCCGCTTCATCGGTCAGGCGATCGAGGCAGAAGCCCGCCGCCAGATCGATATTCTCGAAAGCGGTGGCCAGGTCGTTCAGGAAACGCGCCTTTTCGATCCGGGCAAGGGCGAGACCCGCTCCATGCGCACCAAGGAGGAGGCGCACGATTACCGCTATTTCCCGGACCCCGATCTGCTGCCGCTCGAGCTGACGCAGGAATGGGTCGATGCGCTGAAGGCGGACCTGCCGGAGCTTCCCGATGAGAAGAAGCGCCGGTTCATGGAGCAATACGGCCTTTCGGCTTATGACGCTGGCGTCCTCGTAGCTGAGCGCGCGTCTGCCGATTACTTTGAGAAGGTTGCGGCTGGCCGGGATGGCAAACTTGCAGCCAACTGGGTGATCAACGAGCTTTTCGGGCGCCTCAACAAGGAGGGGCTCGACATCGAACAATCACCAGTTTCGGCCGTGCAGCTGGGTAGCATTATCGATCTCATCACCTCGAAAACAATCTCGGGCAAGATCGCCAAGGACGTGTTCGACATCGTGTGGACCGAGGGCGGTGATCCGGCCGAGATCGTTGAGAAGCGCGGCCTGAAGCAGGTCACGGACGTTGCTGCGATCGAAAAGGCCGTCGACGAAGTCTTGGCCGCCAACCCCGACAAGGTCCAACAGGTCAAGGCCAAGCCGACCATGCTCGGCTGGTTCGTCGGACAGGTGATGAAGGCAACCGGCGGCAAGGCCAATCCAGCGGCCGTCAATGAACTGCTGAAACAGAAACTCGGAATTTAGGAATAGATTTCAGGAAATTGTCGGTCTAATCGCGCGAGGGCCAATTGCCCTCGCGTTTTGTTTTCGCGTCATCACGAAATAAACGATTTGCGCCACCGCTTTATAGAATTCCGGTGGGATCATTTGATCGATCGCCACTTTCTTGTAGAGCGAGCGGGCAAGCTGCTTGTCCTCGATAATGGGAATTTCGTGCTTTTCCGCGATCTCGCGAATACGGAGCGCGATGAAGCCTCGTCCCTTGGCTAGAACTCTCGGTGCTCCGCCTTCTTCGCGCACGTATCGGAGAGCGACAGCGTAGTGCGTCGGGTTTGTGACGACCAAGGTCGCCCGCGGCACGGCCGCCATCATTCGCCTACGCGATCGTTCTCGCGCCAATGATCGCATGCGTGAGCGAACGATCGGATTCCCTTCTGTCTCCTTGAGGTCATCTTTAAGTTCCTGGCGCGTCATGCGCAGCTCCCGCCGCCAGGAGAGGCGTGACCAGATGAGATCGAACAGGGCAATGAAGAACGTCGCGATCGTTACGCCAGCGACGAGTCTCACCAAAACGTCGAGGAGCAACCGCGGCAGAGCACTTGGCTCCGTCCACATAGCGTTGATAATGTCGGCCTCGCTCCGCCGCAGCAATAAGAAGGCAATGGCGCCGACGGCCAGCAGCTTGCAGCAAGACTTGAGAAACTCCACCCTTCCCTGAGAACCGAAAATTCGCTTCCAGCCCTGCGCGAGCGAAAGGCGCGAAGCCTGAGGTTTGATACGGTCAACTTTGATTTGCGGCGGGTGCTGTAGAAGTGACGCCAATAGCCCAAGCGCGCCAAGAACAAAGAGACCTGGCAGAAGTACCCGCGCTACCTCTCTACTCAAAAGCCCGAAGACGCGAACAGCGTCGGCAGCGTTTTCTAGCGTCCACCCTCCCGCATCATCGATGAAACGGTAGAGGACGGCTGTAAGCTGTCCTACGCCAGAGGAGAATGCAGCGAAAACAATAAGGATTCCGAGCAGAGAAGCGAACGTGACGGCCTCGCGTGAATGGGGAACACTCCCCTTTTCGAGGGCATCGCGAATACGTTTATCGCTGGCCTCCTCTGTCTTGCTTTCTTTATCGGGTGCTTCGGACATTCACCCGCCCCATATCACGCTGCATTAGGCAGAGTGATTTTCCGCTGCGAGGCCAATCGGAGGACCGTGTCAGCGATCAGCCTGCGTGCGTCTGCAATCTCCCGTTCCGACGCATCGCTTTCGGCTTGCAACTCCAATTCGACGATACGCCGGCTTCGCGTGGGCAAGGCGCCCAAAACAGCCTCCTGGAAGGTGGTAGCGGTGCCATTCAATGCAAGCACCAGCTTGTCCAAAGGAATTTGATTCATGACGAGGCTTAAGGCTTTCGGCGCCAACAACGGCAGGTCCTCAAAGGTAAACAGCATTCCGCGAATGACTTCGGTATCGGCGGGACGGGCCTGCCCCAAGTCCCTGAGAGCACCGTCCAACTGTGGTTTGTCCAAACGATTGAGGATTTCGGCAATTCCTGCGTGGGCTCCCGCAGCTGGCGTCTCCAGAGTGATCAGGTCCTCAGCCAACGTTTGTTCGAGCACAGCGAGCGCCTCCGGCGCAATTGTCTTCGTGCCCACCATTCGGATCAACAGCGCATTCCGCAGCTCGCTCGGCAAAGAGCCCATGAGGCGCGCCGCAAGTTGGGAATTGAGCCTCAATAGAATAACGGCCGCCGTTTGCGGGTGTTCGCGAAGAAGGTAGGAGCGAAGAATATCGTCCTTGATCCGACCAAGCTTGCTCCAGACTGGCTCCTCGCTGCTCGCAGGCGGAGAGAGAATATCGTCGATTTCCTCTTCCGCCATGACTTCCGACAGAAGATTTCGGATTTCTTCCGCCGTTCCGACAAAACGAATTCCACTCGAATACGAATTCGCGAACTCGTCCACGAGCTGTTCCAGCTCCTCAGACGATATAGGCGGCAACTGTTTTGCGACCTGGGCGATGAGGCGAACCTCCTCCCGGTCCATGCGTCGGAGGAGTTGAGCCGCTTTCGGCCGCCCTAACGCCAGCAACAGAATGGCCACCTTCTCGACGCCCGAAAGCGGCCTCGACTCGCCCTTGGCTCGCGCTTTGATAGTCGTCATTGCGCCGGATCTGTCAGGCTGCCCCAACAGAACCCGCACCACTCACGACCTCGGTCAGCGATATGCCAAATCGGGATTCAGCCTCGTCCATAACGACAACTTCGCCGCGGGCGACCACCCGTCCGTTCACCATAACATCCACCGGCTCACCAACTCGCCGATCAAGCGGAATCACGGCACCGCGTCCCAACTTGACGAGTCCAGAAATGGGCATTGTTGCCGATCCAAGTACGACCTGGACGGATACAGGAATGCGCAAAATGACGTCCAGATTTCCGTTCACCAAAGCTTGCTCAGATGCCTGCTGGGACCTGGTGCTTTCATTGACCGTTTCCTCGGACCGGCCATAAGCCTCGGCAAGCTCTTCGGGTGTCGGTGTGAGCTCGGCCGCAAATTCCTTGATAAGCTGCTCCTGCTTGGCAGAAGCTATTTCCGATTGCAGAAGACGTTCGTGCGATGGCGCACTCGGACGCTGGCTGGTCGGTTGACGCTGCGCCGGATTCTGGACTTCAGGTGCGGGTCGATCAGCCGAAAAGGATGTCATCCATCAGCTCCTGCTCACGATCAACGAACGCCTCCACGCGCAACTTGTAACGCTCTCCCGACTTATCTAACTCACACCACAATAAAGGCTCACCATTGCAATCGACGCGAACCGGGCTCCGTCCTGTCGCCTTGAGCGGGAGGATCTGCCCAACGCGGAGGGAAGCAATTTCGGCCAACGAACGCGTCTGCTCTTCAAGAACAGCTCGAAGGCAGAGAGGAGCACGAGTTATTTCACTCTGAATTTTCTGTGCCCAGGCTGGATCAGCATTTCCCCTCCTCACTTCCGGTCGCCGGGAAAATGCCGGCTTTAGCGCCGTTAGCACCGCTTCCGGAATTGCGACAAACAGGTCCCCGCTCCCCAGTCCCGCCTTCAACCTGTAGTGGACAGTTGCCAGCGGCGTGTTGGGTCCCCCAAAACTTTGCGGATTGAAGCTTCCCAGCTCACCTTTCGCGGCAAACTGGGTGGCCGCTATTGGCTGGAGTCCTTTCTCGAGTTGCTGTGCAAATCGTACTAGAAAATTGCGCGTAATCCTTTCCTCGATACGCGATATCGACCGATCTTCCCAATAAGGTGCAAGAGAACCGTCACCCCCGAATACGAGGTCCACGTACGCAAAAATGAACTCTCGATCGAAGACAACAAGCAGCACCGTATCCCAAGATTTTGCCTGCAAGGAGCCAATGATCCGGGAACGGTCACCGTTAACCAGATCCTCCACCCGCCTCGGATAAACACCAAGGTACGTCAAGGCTGCCTTCATTGCAGACGACTTCTGCAAATCCTCGGTGCACGCATGCGCAACGCGCTCCAGCACCGCCGGTAGCTCCGGAAACCGCTCAGCATACGCCAACCCTTGACCAAACAGGCCTTTCAAGGCCTCCCGGCCCTGCTGGGTGGCGGCGTTCAAGCGCCTCACCTAGACCGCCTCCTTGCTTGCCGCAGTTGCAAGTCCGGCGCCAAGCGTCTTTTGTTCCACCTCATCAATCGAAGGACGCTCATATGCGGAGATCGCCTTCCGTCCGTGCTCCAACGCAACCTGAGGCATAGCACCGTTCATAAATGCAAGCAGCGTTTGTTTGACGATCACGTAAAGCTGCATCCTCTTTTCCCGGATAGTGCGGAGCTTGCTCGCGACTGGCGAAACAACAGCGTAGGAAAAGAAGATGCCCGCGAATGTTCCCACAAGCGCAGCACCAATCAGAGAGCCCAAAATTTCTGGCTCCTGATCGAGGGCCCCCATGGCTTTGATGACTCCGAGGACGGCAGCAACAATTCCCAAGGCCGGCAATGCCTCTGCGATGCTTACCAAAGCATGGTAAGACTTCAACTCATCGCGACGCATCGTTTCGATCTCCTCATCCATCAAGGCTTCGATTTCGTGTGTACGCGCGTTACCCATCAAGATGAGGCGACAATAGTCGCAGATAAAATTGGTTAGCTGTTTGTTCGACAACACCGTCGGAAATTTTTGAAAAAGCAACGACTCGTTTGGGTTCTCGATATGTTTCTCCAGCTCATTCCGCGTCGCGCCGCGCAGCTCCCGCATAACGTCATGCAGCACGCCGAGAACGTCGAGATATTCGTCGGGTTTCGGCGTCAGCATGCGAAGGACTTCAACAATCCCTCTTCCAACGTCCTTAATGGTCTTAACGGGATTGGCAACGACAAATGTCCCTAAAGCCGCGCCGCAAATGATGACGTACTCCCAGGGCTGCCAGATGACCTCAATATGGCCACCCATGGCCCAGAAGCTGCCGAGCATGGCAGCAAGAGTAATGATGAGTCCGACGAGAATCGTCACAGGGGGTAACTGACAGGTCCAGAAAATTCCACTCGCGAGCCGTTGTACGCCCCCTCCCTTACGTGGACCTGAACCGCCAACTCAAGCACTGTGATCGTTGGCGGCGCTATTTGTGGGATAAGATCCGCACAAGCTTATCTCCGCATCTTTTGCAAATGACCCAATCAAGGTGGGGGCGGGACATGCTTGGTGCTGTCACCCATTATAAGATGCTAACTAAAGACTTGCCCCGAGCACTCAGCCTAATGGCCTCAAAGCCGGAAGTTGCTCGGGAAACAAAGTACTACCTCGAGCGTATCCGAAAGATTTCCTCCATTGAAGAATTCCTGGCCGATAATCGCCTGTTTGCTTATGCCCTTGCTGCTTTTGGCCTTGGCGAGATGAGCTATGCCAAGGGCTTCTTCCGCAGGCTTCTAATTGAAGGCATTGATAGCCCAAACACACTTGCCAACCGTCTGCTCGATCGGCGATATCGGGAGTTTGTGGAAACATTCAACTTTGCTCGCCACGGTTCCCTGACCACTTCTTTCACTCGGACCCAGCAAGGCGTGGTTGACAGATATGTTCGTCAAAGACTCGAAGAGCAGACAGGCGCCCAAAACGAGGGCATTCGCCTTGCGCTCTACTTTGAACGTCGAGCCACAAGCCTTAATAATGTTTACGATATATTGGCCGACCGGGCTTTGCTCGAAGTTGTACAGACCGCACTCGGAATTCCATTTGAGACGGTGATGAGCCCGATCGATCGTCAGGCCGAGATGATTAAGCAAAAGCTCAACATCGACGATCTCAAAGACCCCGGAAAATTACAGAAGCTCATTTATCGCTTCCTCGTTCTTTGGGACGCGCGGAAATCCCTCAGCGCAGCCAACCCTCCGACCCTGCTACCCTACCAACCTGCTGAGTTCGGCCTTCGGCCTGACTTGCTCGCCAGCTTGCAATCTCTGACAGCGCGGGTCTTCTAACATGCAGTCCGGCACCTATGTAGCGCTCTCCGGCCAGCTTGCTCTCCAGCGCCGCCTGGAGACCATTGCCTATAACGTTGCAAACACAAACACAGTGGGCTTCCGCTCTGAGCAAGTAAAATTCGAAACCATTCTTTCCCGCGTCCCGATCGACCCAATTGCCTTTTCGTCGACCGGAGCGCCCACAGTTTCGCAACATCCAGGCGCGCTCATCCAAACTGGCAATCCTCTCGACGTCGCAATCGAAGGAGAAGGATGGTTGGCAATACTTACACCGGCGGGCCAGGTTCTCACCCGCGACGGCCGAATGCGCATGACAGAAGCCGGTGAATTGCAAACCCTGAGCGGCTTCCCAGTCCTCGATGTCGGTGGTGTCCCGATTCAGCTCGATCCCAACGGGGGTCCGATCATAATTGCCCGTGATGGGACAATCACCCAAAATAACCTTCAAGTCGGCGCGCTGGGCCTGTTTCGAATTCCGGATAATGCCATCCTCACGCGATACGACAACTCCGGCTTTCTGCTTGACCGCCGGCCGGAGCCCATTATCAATTTCGTTCAAGATGGCGTGGTGCAGGGCTACGTTGAGAAAGCCAACGTGAACGCAGTCGAAGAGCTCTCACAGCTTATTCTTGTCTCCCGATCCTTCGACGCTGTTACCGCTGCCCTAAACGAAACCGACCTCTCATTGCGCGAAGCGATCCGGACGATCAACGGCTCTTCATGATACGAGACCCCATACATCTCCATTCGCAGATCTCTACTACTTCTTCCGGGCGCGGACTTCTTCCTTGGTAAGATAGTCCAGTTCTTCGATCAGGACCTCACTTACAAGTTCCGTCCCGACGCGCGAGTTTACATTTTTTGCCAGGGCTTTTTTAAACGAAGCTAGATCCTGCGGCTCAAGCTTTCGGAAATCGATACCATTGCCCATATAAATCGTGCTAATAGCCTCGTCTACTAGAATGAGATCTGGTTTAAATGACAGTTGCGCCAACACCGCCTCATCAACCATGTATGCTATCCGAGCGACGACATACCCTTGAACTTTACCCTCCTTTATTATCGGAACGCTGACCAACCTGGGCTTTACGATTGTCGAGTCGTCAAATGGGCTGTTTCCATTGACTGTTGCCGCCCCACTCGACTGCCAAGAAACCGAGGCCATACTGGTCACCGCAGTAACCAAGCACGCCCAAATACCCACGGCTATTAGCTTGATCACTTCTCGCCCCGCCCTCCCCTCGCCGGACCGTATGTACCATCAGAGTCAGCTCTCGACAAAGCCTCAGCGATGACATCGGTAATCTCCCGCACCGCCTGAATATGCTTCATAAGTGCGGCCTTGTTCTCCTCAAGAGCATTTCTCAGATCTTCCAGTTTCTCTATGCTAACATCTTCTAGTCTCTGTCTCCCGATACCCCTGCTGCCGAAATGGCGATCAAGACTATAAAGATATTGGCTTTTCCGCGTATTGAAAACGCTAAGCTCGCGAACTACGTTCGCCCTTAATTCAGCGGTTTCTCTTTCTATCAACTCTGTCAAATCCGAGAGCATCTGATTCATCATGCTGACGCCCTATCCCTGCTGTTTCTCGGGTCCGGTCAATGACATATTGGATACAATTCCTATTCCGCCATCGGCGACAATTTCTTTTGTAACGTAATCGGCGAAGAGTGACCTCCAGTTAGCTGCTGCGAAGCCGGAACCAAACCAAGCACTTGACCGATTGGAGAGGAGTTGTTCGAAGATCGTCTTAAGCACGAACGCCTCGAACTCACGCCCGATGGTATCGTCAATTCCTGTCCGGACACTTGTCACTCTCCCTGCTGCGGGTGCGCTCGATACTTCGATCACTCTTGGTTGCACGGTAGGAAGTTGCATACTCTTCCCCATGAAATGCTAAGATTTGACATCACCCTTGCCTGAGCCACGACGCCAAGCCTTGCTGAAATAGCATCAAGACTTCATCCAGTCCGTAGTAGCACAGAGCCAACCCACCACCGATCACAAACGGCAATGATACGAAATAGACGGGTATCTGTGGCGTAAGCTTATTCGCGATCCCGAAGGTAACGTTTATCGCTACCGCGTAAACAATAAAGGGCCCTGCGATTTGAAGTGCGAGCAAGAAGGAACCGGACAGTGTTTCTTTCAATCTGTTAACGCCGAATTCCTCCCAATACAGTTCGTTCGGTGGAATAAGCAAATAGGATCGGACGAGACCGCGCAGCACCTCCCAGTGCAAGTCTCCAACGAGAAAAAGAACCGCTGCTGCCAGAGTCGCAAGATGCGCGATACTTGCATTTGCTTCCGTTTCCTCGATCGGATTTTCTAGACTTCCTCCCAGTCCAATAAAGTTCGTTACCGCAGCCGCCAAAAATTGAATTCCCGAGAAAAACATCCGGGTCTCGAGACCAATCAGCATGCCGACTGCGATCTCCCTTGCGATCGGTGCTAATAGTTCGTCCTTGCTCAGGCCAATGTTGCTTATCCGCATTTCCGGGACGATTAACGGCGTTAGCGAGACCGCGACTGCAGCAGCTAATAGCAGCCTTACCCGAAACGGAGTCCGAGAGCTCCCAATGCCGGGCATCAGCATCAAGCAACACCCCACCCTGCAGAAAATGAGAAATGTTACATATACCGCGTCAAGATTTGCCCGGATCACGAAATCGTCCCCAGCAGTTCGACCTGCACGCCCCGCGAAATCTCCAGGTGGGACAGCACCGCTATGTTTGGGAATATGCGCTCGATGACCATCCGAACGTAGGGCCGCGCGTCAGGCGCTGCGACAATCACGAAGTGATCTCCTTTATCTAATCTCTCCCGGATCGCCTTAGCTGCTTCCTGACCGAACTCTTCCAGAAGTCGCGGTTCAATATTGAACTCAATTACGTCTCCCTTTGCGTCTCGTTTGAGAGCCTGGTGGAACGCAAGATCCCAACGATTTCCGAGCCGCAACACTTTGAGTACACCGTTCTCAATGTGGTCGCCGCAAATCTGTGCTGCCAAGCGCACCCGCACATGCTCGGCGAGCTGCTCGGTTCGGCGCACATGAGGCACTGCCTCGGCGATGGCCTCAAGGATGAGATGGAGGTTGCGAATGGAGACTCGCTCGGCGAGAAGAAGCTTCAAGACAGTTTGCAGCCCCGAATAGGAGATCTGCGATGGCACGAGTTCATCTACCAGGCGGCGATAGTCCGGTTCCAGACCGTCAATCAACGCGCGGACATCTCTATACGACAGTAACTGAGCGAGATTTCCTCGAATCACCTCCCGCAGGTGTGTAAGCAGAACGGTGAGCGGATCAATGGGCGTAAACCCCTCCCTCTCAACGGTTCCGGCCAAAGCCTCCGGAATCCACAGCGCTCGCATACCAAATGCGGGCTCCCTCGTTTCATCTCCCGGAACACTGGGCCTAGGTCCATCTCCGATAATTACTAGCGCATCCCCTATCCGAAGCTCGCCTGATGCGGCAGAAGTTCCGTGAACTCTGATCTGATATTCTTTCGGCCCGAGATTGAAGTCGTTGCTAACCTTGATTTCAGGGATGACGAACCCGAAGTCGCGCGCGAATTTTCGACGCATTTTTGCAACGCGCTGGCTGAGCTCGTTATAGGTTGAAAGAAGCGCACCAGATATATGTTTTCCCAGTGCAATCTCGATTTCGGGCGCTCGTAAAGATACTTTCGAGGTACTGACCGCTTCGCCTTCGGCTTGCTTCGGATCCGCCTTCTCCTGAGCTTCTGCGACGGCAGCGGCTTCAGCCTGCCGACGAGGGGTGATGATAGCGACGGCAATCAGCAGTCCACTCAGAAACGCGAACGGTGCAAACGGAAGGCCAGGTGCCAGCGCCAGCACAGCAACGACTACTGCGGCGACGGCAAGCGCCCGCGGATATTGACCCAGCTGGCCTAGAACCGCTTTTTCCGCAGACCCTCGCGTACCACCTTTCGAAACGAGCAAACCTGCAGCCAGAGAAACGATTAGTGCGGGTATTTGGGAGACCAATCCGTCCCCAACGGAGAGCTTGGTGAAAACATTCACGGCTTCGCCAATCGTGAGGCCGTGCCGGAGAACGCCTATGATGATGCCTCCGCCTACATTCACGCCGGTTATTATAAGGCCAGCAATCGCGTCACCTCTCACAAACTTTGAGGCGCCATCCATTGCGCCAAAAAACGCGCTTTCTTCTTCAAGCTCGCGCCGCCGACGCATGGCCTCCTTTTCGTCGATTATGCCGGCGGAAAGATCGGCATCTATCGCCATTTGCTTTCCGGGAATGGAATCCAGCGTAAATCGGGCTCCCACTTCCGCGATACGCGTAGCGCCTTTGGTGATGACAACAAAATTCACCGTGATGAGGATAACAAACACAATCGCGCCGATGACAAAATCACCGCTCATGACGAAGCTTGCGAAACCCGCAATAACGTGTCCAGCAGCGGTAATGCCTTCGGCACCGTTCGACAGAATCGCTCTGGTCGTCGCGATGTTGAGCGCAAGCCTCAACATCGTCGTGATGAGCAGTACGGTCGGGAAAGATGAGAACTCGAGAGGCTTATCGATCCATAGGGCGACCATCAAAACTAGGATCGACAAAGAGAAGGACAAGGCCAGCCCAGCATCGATGATCGCAGGTGGAAGGGGCAGAAACAGAACTGTGAGGATAAAGACTATACCGATGGCGAATCCGATATCCTGCCCTCGGCTGCCGCTACCCAACAACGGAATGCGGGACGCAGCTTGAGACGTCAGTTGCAAGCTCATCCAAGAATACGGCCGCTGTTCTCAGAATCCCTGCTCGATGCGCGCATAAATCTGCTCGGCAAAGGTATATATGGTTGCGCCCATAAAAGGCGCAGCAAGAGAAGCTGTGAGCAGGATGGCTACGATCTTGGGAATAAAGGTGAGCGTTATCTCTTGCACCTGGGTGAGTGCCTGAAGGAGGGATATTGTGATACCAACGAGCATCGCCGCCACGATTGCCGGGCCTGACGCCACGATGACCGTCCAGATTGTTTGCCTTACGAGATCCAAGGCGTCTGCTTCATTCATCGCTTATTTGACGATCACTCCCGGACCGAGAACGACTTCGCGCCCGTCAGTCAGAATCGCGACAGCCCCTGCGGAAGTGACCTGTAACGCTTTAACCTCTCCCTCTACCGTGCCGTCAGCGGATGTTATGTAGCGACCAATGAGCCCGTCAGCCTGGGATAGCGACAGCGCCGTCATGATGGCATCGAGTTTGCTGTTCGCCAAAAGGGCTTGCTCCACATTCGAAAAGGCCGCCAACTGAGCAAGGTATTCCGTAGACTGCACCGGCTCAGTCGGGTCCTGGTTTTTCATTTGAGCGATCAGGAGATGCAAGAAGGCATCGTAGTCGAGACTTCCTGAGCGGGTGGCTCTTGTCCCTGGTGTCGGGTTAGCCGTGATCCCACTGACAGCTTCCACATTCATTTTTTCACCGTATCTCAAGTCCCGGGCTCTGGTTGGTAACTGCTGCCCTCAGAATCTCATCTTCAATGGGAAACAAGACTCGTATTGTCTTAAGCGCGTCGAACGCCCTGCCACTCAAAAAGAGAGTGCGAACGCGCTCAAGGCCGGCAAGGACAGCAGCATTCTCAAAAGTCGACACCAGATTGCTATAAAGTTGCTCAAAATGCCGCTGAATTTCCTGTGCCTTGGCCGGCTCCATGAGCATGATCTGGACAACAAAATAAAGCTGGCGTAACGGCGTTGTGGCCTGCTCTGGTTGGAGAACGTGGTTCTCGAGCAGAAATGTGGCGTCGTTCAGAAGCTCCAGCGTAACCTTGCGATCAGTTCTCAGTACGGCCCCATTCACGAAAAGCCGCTCTCCAGATCGCAGGGAGATGTGCATGCTTCGCCTCACGAGAGACCTTTCTTGATAGCCTCCATGACTTCGATGAGGTCAGAGAAGCTTCCGGAACCATCCAAACGAAGACGCTCCGCCTCTCTGAGCACCCACAGCCCTATCGAAATCAGTCTTGCGCGCAAAGCTGGAGGAAGATCGTTTTCGGCGCTCGCCAAATCCTCAAGCAAAATAGACCAAAGCTGATTCACGTAACGAACTGCTTCAGCCCGTTCGGCTGTTAGGCCTTCGCGCGAGTCAGCAAGCCGCAATAGTTCAATTGCTTTCTCGAAAGCCGCCCTTTCACGCTCTCGAGCTAAGCGGGGCGTCTCTTCCAGTACTTCATTGTATGCTGATTGGGAAAGCGAAGCCGCCATGTCGCCTCTCTCGACCCGATCGGCTTAGAGATAGTGGAGAATACTCATGTCGCGGAGACGCGCCGTCAGGGCGTAAGCTGTCTCCAATTGCGTTAACAGGGACGTTACGCGCACTGAAGCCTCGTACTGATCAACACCTTCCAAGTCGACGATGTGCTGCGAGAGCACATTGCGTTGTATCATCATTCGCTCGTTTGCCAGCTCGATCCGCTCCTGAGCAACGCCCATTTTTGCTCTCAAGCTGGTCAGCTCCTGAATAGCCAGGGCCGTAGTGCGAACAGCGGTGTCCACCAATGCCTGGAATGCCGCCGTATTGAGATTTTCGCCCCCAAGGTCAGCTAGCATGACGTAAGCGCTCGCCAGCTTACGGATTGCGCTTTCGTTGGCGTTAGAAGAGGTTTCTATTGTCTCGCCTATGGAAATCCTGCTTTTAACATTCGTATCGGAAGCCATTGACCAGTTTGCGGACCACGCCGGTTTCTCGAAGAGAGCTGCGAAGGCCCCATCTAAGAACCCCTGAAGATCGGCTGCCGCGATGTTCGCAACAGCTGGATCCGACTGGTTTACACCGAACGTCGAGAAAAAGGCATCATTCACGGCCTGCCGGCTTGCTGGAGGCGGCTCAGAGAAATAGTTTGCCAGCGGAGTCTTTTCCGTGTTGATGCCCCCAAAGAGATAAGTCCCATCGACAGCGGTATTGATAGCGCTTATCAGGGAAGCTAGCCGCGCACGAGCTTCCGAGGCCAAAATTTCCGGCCCATTAGAGCTATCGCGAGCCCCCAGGAGCGCCCCAAGAAACGCTTCCGCATCGTCCGTCAGTCCTTCGAGAGCTGCTTGCGTCGCCTTCAAGCGAGCTGCAGCAATTGCGTTCGTGTCAGAGATCGCGGTGAGTCGTGCAAATTCGTTTCGCAAAGAGACAGTCTGACCTGCCCGGAAGCCGAGTCCCACCCCAACATCCGCCAGCCGACCCGTCGTTGCCTCCTTCTGGGCGGTGGACAGCGCATTTTGAGTCTTCAAGAGCGCGAGCCGCATCGACTCTGAAAGAGCTCGCGTCGATATGGACGAAACGGTCATCGCACTACCCCGCTGCCGCAATCAGAACCCGCAGCATTTCATCAATACTGGAAATAAGGCGCGCTGTTGCCTGATATGATCTTTCAAGATCCAACAGTAGCGTCATCTCATGATCCAGATTGACGCCCGTGGCATTCGACAACGCCTCTGATGAGCGCGCAAAGAGCGTGTTCCGGTATTCGAGCTCAGCATTCGAGCTCATGCGAGCTTCTTGCAGCCAAGCGACCGATCCAGATGCAAAAGTGAATATGGATGCACTCGTATTAAGTTGTGCAGCGGAGTCGAAGCTTCTCGGTGCGTTCAGTTTGTCGAGTAATTCCTGGAGTCGATCCGAAAAACCTGCTGCGCCGGTGATGTTGTAAACGTAAGCTGCGCCGGCGATGCCACCGTCGCGGAGCTTTGTGGCATCTCCTCCTTGAAGGGGATCGACTGCAGGGTTTACTCTGATAAGCCCTGCTAAACCTGCAACCAGGATGCCTGCGGGCGGTACATCCCCGCCGGAATACGTAAACAAGCCAGGAGCATCCGGCAGGGATGGAGGCGTGCCCTGATCGCTTTCGGCGAAGATTTCAATGAGGGCGCGAGCTATTTCATCGAGCTGACTCTGGTAAACGATTGCTATTTCGTCTCGAATCGCCAGCAAACCCGCCAGCCGTCCGCTCGCGATTGCCAAGCCTGTTTCAGCGCCAGAAACCTGTACGCCGTCCGCAAAGACGGCATTGCCAACGGTCGCGGCGGAATAAAGCAAAGTCGGATCAAAGACGATCTCGCGCGCTCTCGTCTCGAACAGCGTTATGCCGCTGTCCGTTTGGATCACCATGTCGCCATCGGCGCGCGATATCGTCCGAATGCCGATTTCTTCCGAAATTTGCAGAAGCAGACGATCCCGCTGGTCCAGATAGTCTGTGACGTCTGCTCCTGAGCGAGTGCCATTGACAATGGCGGTATTCACCGTCTCGAATTGAGCGAGAAGGGTATTTAGACGCTCGACAGAGCTTGCGATTTCCCGGTCCGCCTGTAAGCGAAGATCCTGGACCAGCTCTGTGGCGCTGTTCAGAGCTTGCACTAGATCTCGCGCTGCTCCCACGGCAGACTGTGCCGCAACCGTGTCATGCGGCACAGATGCGTAAAGCTGAAGAGCGTCATTCAATTTGCCGATGAGCGCCGCTGGCGAGTATTCGAGCTCCGGATCAAGTATCGTTGCATCGAGCTTGTCCAGCGCAGCGGCAATGCTGCGTTGCTGCGCGAGACTAGCGTTTGTTGCAAGAAGATGTGCCAACAGCGGCGCGCTGGACACCCGTCCGACGGAAGCAAGCCGCAGACCGCCTTCAGGGACAGTGATGACATTCGCGATTTTGCGCGAAGCAAGAAGCTCGCCTGCACTAGTGACATTGCGGGAGATGATCGAAGTCTGACCCGATATGACGGCGAGCCCACTCCGAGCAACATCAAGCGCATTTGAAAGCGTCATCGCGCCGCCCCGCTAATTCGATTCCAGCCGAAGGTTAGCGTTTCAAATTGACCAGCACGTCGAAAAGGTCAGCGCCGGTTTGAAATACCTTGGAATTCGCGGTGTAATTGCGCTGCGACTCAATCATCGTGGTGAGTTCGGATGCGAGATCGACATTGGACTGTTCAAGCGCACCAGAAACAATGGCTCCAAGGCCGCCCGTGCCAGCGAATCCAATGCGCACGTCACCGGAATCCTGGGTGGCGAGGTAGGCATTTCCAGAATGCGGCCGGAGATTATCTGGGCTCGTCACGGTGGCCAGAGGAATGCGATGTGTCGGTACGCGCATCCCATTCTCGTAAATGGCATACAGATAGCCATCATCGGATATCTCTATCGAATCCACTGCGCTTGGTGCATTTCCATTCACGAATGCATCCAACAGAACGTAATCTTCGGCGAGCTGGCTCGACTTGGACAAATCCAGCGTCAAGACAGAGCCATTAGGAATTGCCGCACTGATTGAAGTTGGACTTGCCGGATCCAGGCTCCCCGTCGCGGGATCGAATGTCAAAGTCACGGTCGCAAGCGGACCGCTACCATAGGGGAAGCCGCCTCCCGCGCTGGCAGCCGAACGATCGAATATCGTAATTTCCCATGTATTGTCGGCAGTCTTCGCGCTGTATACGTCCAACAGCACTTCTCTGCCGAGGTTGTCGTAGGCAACCAGCGATGTTTTGCTGGTGAATTGAGCCGAGGCCGCATTGGCTGAAGGAAGATTGGCTGCCGGGATGATTTCTGCCTCGGATGGCAGATTTACGTAGAATCTGCCCGTCGTCGATGGAACCGCCCGCATCCCGAGTTCGGAAATATTTATAACCTCAAGCCCGGTATAGCCATTTGCAACGACAGTCGGTTCCCCGTTCGCAAGAGGGTAGCCCAGCAATTGATAACCTGCCGCATTCACGAGCCGGCCGTCGCCGTCCATCACGAACGAACCAGCGCGCGTCATGTAAACTTGGCCGCTTGTGTCGGATACGAGGAAAAATCCGTTCCCGCGAATTGCGAGATCTGTCGTAGAGGTAGTGTAGGAAATCGGGCCCTGGCTGCTGATGGCGTAACGCGTGTGGGACTCAACGCCGCCGGAGACGTAGCTCCCGCCCGCGTCCAGCACCAGTGTCGAGAACTCCGTGGACGCGCGCTTATAACCGGTCGTGCTCATGTTGGCGATGTTGTCCGCCACGGTGCCGAGCCGGGCGGCCTGAGCCGCCATTCCGGAAGCTCCGGTCCGCATCATTCCATAAAGGCTCATCGCGCCAATGCCCTGCCTGGAATTTCTTTCGACTTCTTTGATGAGATCACGAGCAGCTTGCGTCGAGCTGGTGGGGAGCGGCCATCCGCCTCTGCCGCTCCCCTGCGCGCGCTACCCCGCTGCGCTATTGGTAATTCAGCCGGTAACCGAGGTACCGCTGAGAATCGATTGGATCGTAACCGAGCCGCTCGCGAAGCCTTTTCCTGAGCTTGCTGATGTGGCTTTCGATTACCGTCTCGTCGATGCCATCGCCGAAAAGGCCGTAGACGGAGTTGAAAATTTGCGATTTCGTAACGCGGCGACCTTTGTTCATGACAAGATATTCGAGAATGCGCCGCTCGCGCCGCGGTAATGGCAGAACCTCGCCACGCACCTCGGGATCCCGGCCATCGAAGAAAACGCGCAGGTCTCCGGCTTCCACTCCCTCATGTTCACTTCTGTTGGAGCGACGCCGGATCGCTTCAATGCGCGCCAGGATCTCGCGAACATGAACGGGCTTTCTCACAACGTCATCGACACCGGCCGCGAAAAGCTCCAGGGTTTCTTCGAGTGATTTGTGATCGTTCAGTGCAATGACGGCCGCCGATGAACGACCCCGGATTTTTCTGGAGAGCATCTGGCGCTGCGGGCAGGAACCCAGGAGAAACGCTTCGACGGCTGAGATGTCCGGTTCGGAGACTGTTTCCACCCACTGGTCAAAATCCTTGGGCCCCAAGCCGGTGGCCGACACCCCCTCCCGATCGAACCAAGACGCGTAGCCGCCAGACACAGTTTCACGTTCGTCGACGATTACGATCATTGCTGCCCCCCTAGTCAGATTTCGATCGTCTGCAGTTTTTGAGTACAATCTCTCCAACGAATACGTCAACTATTGTTGATAATATGACAAACAAGCAGATAACGCTGTCTGGGGATCAGTGGCCGTTTCGCATCAGTGTGGCGGGCAACAGAAAGCCACCCGCAACCAGCCCGAGAGAGGAGCTGGCCACGAGCGGCCTAAGTCATCGAAAAAACTTAGCTAGTTGAGAGTGTTAACCAGCCGCAGCTTTCAAGCCGTATTCAAGGTCGGCGATAAGGTCATCGACCGATTCGAGGCCTACGGACAGTCGTAACATGCCATCGCCGATACCGAACTCGGCCCGTGCGTCGGCGCTGAGACGTTGGTGCGTAGTCGTCGCAGGATGCGTAATGAGAGACTTCGCGTCTCCAAGATTGTTGGAGATCCGGATCAGGCGCAGCGCATTCAGGAAGCGGAAGGCTGCAGGCTTGCCGCCAGCGATGTCGAACGTCACGACCTGACCGCCGCCGGACATTTGCCGCCGGATAATGTCGGCCTGAGGATGGTCCGGACGGCCGCAGTAAAGAACACGCGCGACCTGCGGTTTGTCAGCGAGGAAATCGGCAATGCGCGCCGCACGTGCGCATTGTGCCTCCACACGGAGAGGAAACGTTTCCAGCGCCTTGAGCAGCACCCACGCGTTGAACGGGCTTAACGACGGCCCCGTCTGGCGCAGGAAGTTGTGCAAGTGGTCTTTCAGGAATTTCTCAGAGCACAGCACGACGCCGCCGAGACATCGCCCCTGGCCATCGATGTGCTTTGTCGCCGAATAGAGCACCACGTCGGCGCCCAACTGCAAAGGCTTTTGCAGCAGCGGTGTCGCGAACACGTTGTCGACGAAGACGAGCGCGCCGACGTCATGAGCCAGCTGGGCGACGGCCGGAATATCGACAATGTCCAGTGTGGGGTTCGCCGGCGTCTCGAAAAAAACGGCCTTGGTGTTGGGCCGGATGGCCTTGCGCCACGCCTCGATATCGCGCCCGTCAACCAACGTCGACGAGATGCCAAACCGCGGGCAGAGCTCCTCCACAACGTAGCGGCAGGAGCCGAACATGGCGCGCGAGGCAACAATATGATCGCCGGCTTTCAGGTAGCAAAGAAGAGCTGACGTCACCGCGGCCATGCCTGTCGCGGTGGCACGGCATGCCTCGGCGCCTTCCAGCAGCCGCATCCGCTCTTCAAACATCGCTACGGTGGGATTGGAGAAGCGCGAGTAGATGAAGCCCGGCTCCTCGTCCTTGAAACGCGCCTCGGCCTGCTCCGCCGTTTCGTAGACGTAGCTCTGCGTGAGGAAAAGAGCTTCAGCAGTCTCACCGAAACCGGTGCGCAACTGGCCACCGTGAACGAGCAGCGTCTCTGGGCTCCAGTTTTGATTGAGATTTCGGTCGATCGATGCGTCGCGCTGCGCCATCGGCGCCTCCTTACCCGTCTGGCCGAAGGCAAAAAGAAACCCGGCCGGTGGGCCCGCATAAAACGCCGGGCGCTGGCCAGGTTCGCGCGCGGCCTTTTAGCGAGTTATTTAACGTGGCTGCAAGCCGGCCGGCCAAATCACCACGGATTTCAATGTGCTGATACGCCTGCTGAAGAAGCGCGTCAAGAAATTCGAGCCGCGCTTATCCGACGCGATCAGGTCAAGCTTGGCGCACCCGGCGGGACGGGCTAGAGAGACCGTCCGGAGGTGCGGGATGACACAGAATGGTGGGCCGCAGAATGAGCGGAGTGGGATACTGCCGGTGCAGGCCATCCGGCGGCTGATCGAGCAGGGTCACATCAAGCCCCAGGAGCCGTTGCTCGAGGGACAGCTTCAGCCCGCCAGCCTCGACTTGCGTCTCGGCCCGTGCGCCTGGCGTGTCCGGGCAAGCTTCCTGCCGGGTTCCAAGGCGCGCGTTGAGGACAAGCTCAAGGAGTTTGCGCTCCACAAGATCGATTTGACGAAATCGGCGGTTTTGGAGACAGGCTGCGTTTACGTGGCTCCGCTGCTCGAAACACTAGCGCTGCCGCCTCACATCTCCGCGTCGGCGAACCCAAAAAGCTCAACGGGACGCCTTGATGTCTTCACGCGCGTCATCGCGGATGCCGTCTCTGCCTTCGATCAGGTTCCCGCTGGGTACACCGGCCCGCTTTATGCTGAGATCTGCCCACAGACTTTTCCGATCATCGTGCGGCAGGGATCACGGCTCAGCCAGATCCGCTTCCGGCAAGGTGCCGCCGCAGATACCGATGCGGCGCTGGCGGACCTGCAGCAGCGCGAGCGGCTTGTCTCCTCGGACCAGCCGGACATCGCACAAGGCATTGCCCTTTCTGTCGACCTGGCGGGCGATGAGAGCGGTCTGGTTGGTTATCGGGCCAAGCGCCACACAGGACTCGTCGACATCGACGCCTCAGGCTCCTGTGACATGCTGGACTACTGGGAGCCGATCAGGTTGCATGGCCAAAGGCGGCTCATTCTCGACCCGGACGAATTCTACATTCTGGCCTCGCGCGAGGCTGTGAACGTGCCGCCGACGCACGCCGCGGAAATGGTGCCGTTCAATCCGCTCGTGGGGGAATTCCGCGTGCACTACGCAGGGTTCTTCGACCCCGGCTTTGGCTATGCGGCCGCAGGCGGCGCGGGCTCACGAGCGGTGCTGGAGGTGCGTTCGCACAAAGTGCCGTTCATCCTCGAGCACGGCCAGATCATCGGGCGACTGATCTACGAACGGATGGCGGAAGTTCCGGAAATGCTCTACGGCGCAGCCCTCGGCAGCCATTATCAGGCGCAGGGTCTGAAGCTGTCGAAGCACTTCAGGTGACGAAGTCTACTCCTCGTCAATCTTCCACCTCATCTGCTCGGCAGCTGCCCGCAAGATGGCCGGCACGACGCCGGGGAACTTGGCGTCGATCTCATCACACCGCAGTGTATTGACCACCTCGGTGCCGCGCCGTTCAGAACGGATGAGCCCGGCCTCCCGCAGCACCTTGTAATGGTGCGACTGGGTGGATTTCGGCAGCTTCTCGGGCGCCGCCTTCGAGCAGTTCATGGGGCAGCCACCCGACTTCAGCTTGAGCATGATGGCAAGCCGAACGGGATCGGCGAGAGCGTAGAGCACGCTCTCGAGTGCGACATCCTCGATAGCCGGGTGAACAAATGGCCGTTGCATGCCCGTAGTATGTGCTACGCGCAGATTTTGTTCAATAGTTCCAAGTGCTCGAACATCGCCGCAGCGTGTTACGCGGCGGCTTTGGCGAAGAACTGCTCCACGAAATGCTCGTAAACGGCGGTGAGTGTGTGCAAATCCGCGAGCGGAACTCGTTCATCTACTTGATGAATAGTCTCGTTCACCAGGCCAAATTCAATGACGGGACAATAGGCCTGTATGAATCTCGCGTCGGAGGTGCCCCCGCCGGTTGAAAGACGAGGTGTCCGCCCGATGACCGCGCGAACCGCCTCCAACATCGTATCGACAAGCGGCCCCGGCCGCGTCAGAAACACATCGCCCGTGCCGGAGAAGCTGACGTCCCAGCGAGCGCCGACCTCTTCCGCTGCCGCCGCGCACTGCTTCCGAACCCACTCCTCCAGCTCTTGCCGCCGATGGAGGTTGTTGTAGCGGATGTTGAGCTTGGCGCGCGCTTCCGACGGGATGACATTGGTCGCCGTGTTCGGAACGGAAATAACCGTCACCTGCAGGCTCGACGGCTCGAAGTCAGGCGTGCCCTCATCAAGCGGCGTCGTCGAGAGGCGGTCGATGATGCGGGCCAGCTTGGGAATGGGGTTCTCCGCCAGATGCGGGTAAGCAGCGTGGCCCTGCTTGCCGTAGACCACAAGCTCTGCGTTCAGGCTACCGCGCCGCCCGATCTTGATCTCGTCGCCGATCGCGTGCGGGTTCGACGGTTCGCCCACCACGCAGGCATCGAGCTGCTCGCCCCTTTGTCTCAGCCAGTCCAGCAGTTTGGCCGTGCCGTTGATGGACGGACCTTCCTCGTCGCCGGTGATGAGCAGGCTGATCGAGCCGCGAAGCTGGCCGCCTGACTTCTCCAGATGGCGCAGAGCTGCGGCTACAAAACAGGCAATGGCGCCCTTCATGTCGACGGCGCCACGGCCATAAAGCACCCCGTCCCGTATCTCCGCTGCAAATGGTGGGTACGTCCACCGCGCCTCGTCGCCCGGCGGCACAACGTCCGTGTGGCCCGCGAAGCAGAGGTTCGGCCCGGCGTCTCCAGTCCGCGCGTAAAGGTTTTCGACGTCCGGCGTGCCCGGCTCACTAAAGGTCACCCGGTGCACCGTGAACCCTGCCGGCGCCAGCACCTCTTCGAGGAGCGACAATGCCCCCGCCTCCGCCGGCGTTACGCTCGGACAACGGATCAGCGCCTGCGCGAGCGCAACGGGATCGGTCGCGGCAAGAGACATGGGTCAGTCTCTGAGCAAATCGTTGATTGAGGTCTTGGACCGTGTCTGCGCATCCACGGTCTTCACGATCACGGCGCAATAGAGCGACGGCCCGGGCGAACCATCAGGCAGCGGCTTACCCGGCATGGTACCCGGCACGACCACGGAGTAGGGCGGCACGCGGCCGACGTGCACCTGGCCCGTGGCGCGATCGATGATCTTGGTGGATGCGCCAATGAACACGCCCATGGAGAGGACCGAGCCTTCGCCGACGATGACGCCCTCCACTACTTCCGACCGCGCGCCGATGAAGCAGTTGTCCTCGATAATCACGGGATTGGCCTGTAGCGGCTCCAGCACGCCACCAATGCCGACGCCGCCCGAAAGGTGTACGTTCTTGCCGATCTGCGCGCAGGAGCCGACGGTTGCCCACGTGTCCACCATCGTGCCCGCGTCGACGTAGGCGCCAAGGTTCACGAACGACGGCATCAGCACGACGCCCGGTGCAATATAGGCTGAGTGGCGAACGATAGCGCCCGGTACCGCGCGAAAACCTGCCGAGCGGAACGCGGCCTCGTCCATGCCGGCGAACTTGGAAGGCACCTTGTCCCACCAGCTCGCGCCGCCAGGAGCGCCCGAAATCGTGGTCATGTCGTTGAGGCGGAAAGACAGGAGCACCGCCTTTTTCAGCCACTGATGGACGACCCAAGATCCATCGATTTTCTCTGCAACGCGGGCCTTCCCGCTGTCCAGCAGATTGAGCGCCGTTTCGACAGCGTCCCTCACCTCGCCCTTGGTGGCTGGGCTAATGCTATCGCGATTCTCCCAGGCAGCGTCGATCGTGCGTTGCAGATCCTGATAGTTGGACATAGGGCCTCCCGCGCGTCTGCTCTCCAAATGGATCGCCGGCGTTGTGGCGCGGAAGGGCCGCTGCGTCAAGGAAGCCCGCTAAAGCTGGCTTCACATCACCGCCTCGATGAGGAACGGCCCGGGTTCGGCGAGGCCCCGCTCCAGCGCGCGGTTGAACTGGTCCATCGTCTCAGCCCGGACACCTGACACGCCCATTCCCCGGGCCAGCGAAACCCAGTCGATGTCCGGCCGGCTGAGGTCCAACATATCCAGCGCCTTGCGGCCGACATTCCCGGCACCAACGTTCGCAAGCTCGTGGCGCAGGATGGCGTAAGCGCGGTTGGCGAAGACGATGGTGGTGATGTCCAAATTCTCACGAGCCTGCGTCCAGAGCGCCTGCACCGTGTACATGAAGGAGCCGTCCGCCTGCAGCGCGATGACCTTGCGGTCCGGGCAGGCAATGGCCGCGCCGATGGCCAGCGGAGGCCCGATGCCGATGGAGCCACCACGGTTACGCAGCCAATCGTGTGGTTGTGCCGTATTCGTGGGGCCGAAGAAGTTGCGACTTGCGGTAACGCCTTCGTCGACCACGATGGCGTTCTCCGGCATCAGCGCTGCAAGGGACTGGCTGATCGCCGCCGGTGAAATTGCACCTGTAGCTGGCTGGGGGAGATTGAGAGGAGAGATAGCCGCCTCGACATCGTTTGCGCCCAGCTCATCGGCCAGCCATTCGAGGGCGTGCACAATGTCCTCTTCAGCCCGGGCGAGCACGTGGAATTGGGTGTCCGGTTGCGCGAGCAAGCTCGGCTTGCCGGGATAGGCGAAGAAGGCCACCGGCGGCTTTGCGCCGACAAGGACGATGCGCTTGAACGGACGCAACTTCTCGACAGCCTGATCAACGGGATACGGGAGCGGCTCCACCGCCACGCGGCCCGCGCCTCGCTCCATCCGCGAGTTGAACGTCTCCGCTATCAGGCGCGCACCCGTCTTGCGCGCGATCTTGCTCGCCAACTCCAGCCCACGCTGACGAACGGAAAGCCCGCCCACAAGGATCAAGGTCGGCTCACCTGAACGCAGCGCCTCGGCAGCTTCAGCGACCGCACTGGCCTCCACGCGATGGCGCGCCGGAACGGGCGGAACCTGGGCAACGCCGCTTCCCTGATCCCAAGCCGTGTCGCCGGGCAGGATGAGCGTTGCGACACCACCCGGCGGCGTGCACGCAGCGACAATGGCCGCAGCACCATCCTCCGCAACCGACTGCGCATTTGGTGACGTGCGCACCCACACGGAAAAGGGCCGCGCGGCCGTTTCGATATCGGAGGTCAGCGGAGCATCATACCGACGGTGCCAGGTCGCGTGATCACCCACGATGTTGACCACCGGCGTCGCGGCCTTCATGGCGTTGTGTAGGTTGGCCAGGCCGTTCGCGAGGCCAGGGCCAAGATGAAGCAACGTCGCCGCCGGCTTTTCCGCCATGCGCGCGTAGCCATCGGCTGCGCCGGTTGCCACGCCCTCGAATAACGTCAGCACACACCGCATACCCTCGACGCGGTCGAGTGCCGCCACAAAGTGCATCTCGGAGGTTCCGGGATTGGCAAAGCAGACATTCACCCCACCTGCAACGAGCGTTCGCACCAGGCATTCTGCGCCGTTCATCGGGGTCTCGTTTGCTGCATCCATCCCAAGCCTCCCATACGTCCAGCCACCGACCTCTAGCACAGGACCAATTCCTCCGCGCAACCCCGCCGCCAGCATTCCTGACCGGTTCTCAGCGCAGCCGAAAGCAGTAATTTGTGAAACAGGAGGAAGCCCAAGGAGAATGACGATGGCGCAGTCGCACACTGGAGACGATCGCGTTGCCGTTGTGACGGGAGGCGCGTCCGGCATCGGCCTCGCGACGGCGGAATTGCTGGCTTCAAACGGCTGGAAGCTCGCAATCTTCGATATTGGCGATCGGGCGCTTGAGGCGATCCGGCAACGCATGGCCGATCGTGCCGACATGCTGGTTGCGAAGCTCGACGTTACGGACGAGACAGCAGTTGAGCTGGAAATTGCGCGCGTCGAGGAAAAGCTTGGGCCGATCTTCGGGGTGGTGAACTCAGCGGGAATTGCAGCCGACAAGCACCTCTTCGACACGCCGGTCGATCTGTTCCGCCGTATTCTCGACGTCAACGTCGTCGGCACGTTCATCGTGGCCCGCGCCGCCGCATTGCGGATGAAGCAGCGTCGGCAAGGCTCCATCGTGAATATCGCGTCCGTGGCGGGCCTACGCGGATCGAAGGGGCGCTCCGCCTACGGTTCGTCGAAGGGAGCTGTCGCTGTACTCACCCAGGTTATGGCCAACGACCTAGCGCACTACGGCATCCGTGTTAACGCTGTAGCGCCGGGGCCGGTGGACACACCCATGGTTCAAGCCCTGCACACCGCAGAAGATCGCAAAACCTGGACGCGCTTCATCCCCATGCGGCGCTACGGCCGCCCGGAGGAGATCGCGGAAACCATCTGCTTCCTGCTCGACGAAAAGCGCTCGAGCTACATCACGGGGGAAATCATCGCCGTTGACGGAGGATTCCGCGGTGCCGGGATCATCGTCGAGTAATTTTCACACGTAGATCATTTTCCGCGTCATGCCACCGTCGATTATGAGCTCGGCCCCCGTGATGAAGCCAGCATCCTCCGAAAGGAGATAAGAAATCGCGGCGGCAATGTCTTCCGTGCGCCCCACTCTCCCGACCGGATGCTGCGCGTGATCCTCTGGCCTCAGCGGGCCCGATTTGCCTGTATCGATCCAGCCTGGGGAAATGCAGTTCACACGGACATCTGGCGACAAAGTCATCGCCAAAGCGTGCGTGAGCGCAACGAGGCCACCTTTGCTGGCGGAATATGGCAGGGTGTTTGGCTCGGACATGTGCGCCCGGGTGGACGCCATCAAAACCATCGCCCCTTTGGCCTGGCGCAAAGGCTGTTCAGCCTCCCGAGCCAGCAGAAACGCCGCCGTCAAATTCACGGCGAGAACACGGTTCCAGGTCTCAAGAGTCACCCCCGAAAGCGGGCCCGTGGGATTTATGCCGGCATTCGAAACAATAGCGTCGATCCGGCCGAATTGTTGAATGGCCGTTTTCACAAGACGCTGGATATCGGCCTCGACGCCCACGTCACAGACAACACTTAAGCCATTCGTGGGCCTGGCCACCGTTTCGAGGGCTGCGCCGTCGATGTCGGCCAAGACAGTTTGCCAGCCCTCGTGCGCCAGCCGAACAGCCGTGGCAGCTCCAATTCCGTGCGCCGCGCCCGTAACGATCACAACCTTCTTGTCAGAGGCACCCATCCTTAATTCCGTCGCGTCTTCGCCCCACCAAACCGCGGGAAACAGCTTTGCGTTTCAATGTTTGCCAAACAAGGCAGAGAAACATGCCTTGGAACGCCCCCGGCTCCTTACCTATCTTACTTTTTGGCGGAGGACTTGATCTTCCGCATGGCTGGGGATGCGCGACTGAACGAATGTCAAAACGGTGCAATCCTCGGGAGGCACGCGGCCAGCCGAGCGGACGGCACCGACAGGTAAGGTAGGTGCAATGCGAAACACTCAGAACGAAGCCAACCTCAGGCTGTCATTCCACGGCATGGATCCGTCGGAAACGATCAGGTTGAAAGTCCGCGAATACGTCGACAAGCTCCAGAAGCGCTACAGCGACATCACGAGCTGGCACGTACATGTGAACGGACCGACCGGCGGCTCCGGTTATTTCAAGGTCTCCATTGAGGTTCGCGTACCCGGCGCAGAGCTTGCTGTTGGAAGAAAGCCGGGTGACATCAATGCCCACAAGGATGCATTGGTGGCTGTCCGGGATAGCTTCATTGCGATCGAACGCCAGCTGAAGAAGCGCCGCCGTCAGCAATATGGCGAAGTGAAGTTCCACGAAGGCAAGCCGCAGGGTCGTATTTCCAGCATCTTCCACGACCAGGGTTACGGTTTCATTTCCGTCAATGACGGCAGCGAAGTCTATTTCCACAAGAACGCGGTATTGGAGCCTGACTTCGAAGAGCTGGGCGTGGGAGATCCCGTCGAATTGACGATTGCTCCTGACGAAAGCCCGCGCGGACCGCAAGCGACCAGCGTTCGGCGCATCAGCCCGCTGCGCTATGTTCCTCAGCCGACGTAGACAATCGTTACCAAACTAATTCGGCCGCCAATTCGGCGGCCGTTTCTTTCGGCAAAAAATAAAAAAGGGGCCATTCGGCCCCTTCGATTTGACTGCTCTCTTTAGTATCGGAACACACCGGCCGCCGGGCCCACCTTCGCCCGCAAATCCTCGGGAAGCGTGAACACATCCCCGCCACGGACAAGCGTTTCCAAGGCAAGCCTGTTTAGAATGTCCTCGTTATCAGGTCCGGGCTCAGGATCGATCCGGAGCACCTGATATTCCTCATCGAAATGTCCCCAGACATTCGCATCGGAAGCCAGGAATACGTACTCGAGGCGTCCGGCAATTGCTTCCCGCAGAAGCGTTTGCACGTCCTTGGTACCCGGGATCGGGGCTCCCTCGAGCTGAGCCCTCAGTCGACGCCGCGCATTTTCGCGATCAGCCCGAATAATCGGCTCCGCAATGCGCCACGCCTGTGCGTGCAGCTCCCCGTTGGGCAAGGCGAACGGATCGACCTGGATCGCCTCCTTGGTTACATGCCGATAGTCGACGCATTTGCGCGCATGGCCGATAATGCGCGGATTGCCAGCAAGAATCAGCGGCGATTCGCTATTTGCAAGATGCCGATCAACGGCTTTCCCAACCTCCTGCAGCAGCCGCTGAAGTTCAACTGTTTCGTAGTCCTCGGGGCTAACCCCCAGCGCATGGAATTTGCCCACGCCGGCTCCGCTGGCTGGATCACCGCGATCCCGCGCATGAAATCCGAGATTATCGTCGAAGTCAGTGCGTTCGAGAATTTCGGCAATCCCGGACGGCATGCCTTCGACAGGCGTTTCACGCAATTCGCGTGAATTTCCTTCGTAAAACCGAACCTTATCGCGCGTCAGCGCCAGCACGCCGAATTTTTCGCCATTCCGGAACATCCGGATCATGGGCCGCAAATGATACCGTGGACTGACGACCACGAGCTCCGGAACGGATTGCGGCAGCTTCACGAACTGCGTTTTTCCTTTCTCGATGAGAATTGCCAGCCCGTGGTCCTGATAGCGCCAGAACATCTTGGCAGGAACACGCCCTCGCGCTTCTTCGAGAAGCTCGTCGATTTCCGGACGGCGAACGCCGGCGGCCGCGAGCTTCTGGTCTGCCTCCTTCAACAAAGTCGAGAGGCGGATGGGATCCTGTTCATTTTCGGGGTAGCTTAGATGAGTCGGGAGATAAATGCTGACTCTCGGAAATCCAGTCGATTGTGCAAGCGCGATAAGGTCGGCCCGTCTCATAGTGTTTTCTCGTTCTCCCTGGCTGGCTTCACCATCGGCAGGCGAACCAGCGTGGCTCCGTCGCAAGCCCCTGTCTGGCGGAAGGAAACGAAGCTTCGCTTGGCGAAGTTCCGTAATTCTATTGCCGCCACCAGGTCTCCTCGACTGGAGCCAGCCTAAATTAACGAGCGTGCATGCACTTTGATCCCCAGCAATAATGAGCACAAGCAGTTGCCAGATTGCTGGACATGAGCTCAAGGAGCAGTAACCCTATCATTCGAACGAGTTTGATTAGCCATGCGTGCCATCGAATCGGCGCTTTCGGAGCGGACACGATCAACGGAGTAAGGACAGCGGGTGCATAAAGGAATCAGATCATGAGAGCGCTGGCACCGGCCCTGGCAGCCATCCTCGCAACGATCAGAGTGGCTGCCGCAGATCCTCTCGACGGACACGACTGCTTTTCTTCCGACAACGATCGGCGAATTGCTGGCTGTACGGAGCTTATCGAGCGCTCGGGCCTGAGTGGGCAGCTGCTAGGCTCGGCCTATGCCATGCGAGCCCTCGCCTATTCTCTGAAAGGGCTCTACGACACGGCCATCCAGGACTACAACGAGGCCATCCGGCTCATTCCGGACTTTGCTGTCGCGCTCAACAACAGGGCCTGGGCGTATTTCAAATCAGGACGGCCTCAGGCGGGGCTGCCCGACGTGGAGCGGTCGCTCGAACTGCAACCCACCAGCCCGCACGCCTACGACACCAGGGCCCACATCCGGCAGGTGCTGGGCAATCCATCCGGCGCCCTGAGCGACTACGACGCGGCCATGCGGTTCGGCGGCGAGCGCATGATCCAGCTCTACCAGTGCGGCCTGTCCGCCCTCGGGCACTACGCGGGGCCCGTGGACGGCGTGTACACCGTGGCGCTCCGCCAGGCGCTGGAAGCGTGCGTGAAAGACAAGGCCTGCGACCCCTTGCCACCGGACGAGGAGTGCCGGGCTGCAACATCGTAAGCTTGTGAAGCAGCCACGCACGGCGTGCGCCAGACAGGGCGTACGCCGGTCCGGTTCGTCCAACGGTCCATGGGGAGCGAATCTATGAAGTTGAAAGGTTGGATTGTGGCAGCCCTGCTGCCGCTGATGAGTTCCTACCCTCTCGCCGAAGAGAACAATGTCACAGTCTCGGAGGCTTGGGCGCGGGCGACCCCCGGCGGAGCGAAGACCGGCGCCGCCTTCCTGCAGGTCACGGCCAAGACCGATTCGGACAAGTTGATCGATGCACGGTCGAGTGTTGCCGAGCACGTCGAGTTGCACGATCACATCCACGAGAATGGCGTAATGCGCATGAGGCGGGTCGACGCGATCGAGGTTCCGGTTGGAAAGACGGTCACTCTTCAGCCGGGCGGCTATCACCTAATGCTGATGAACCTCAAGCAGCCGCTCAAGGCCGGAGAGACCATCGACCTGACGCTCGTCTTCGAAAAGGCCGGCGAGGTTGCAGTCACGGCCAACGTCCAGCCCATTGGCGCCAAAGGGCCTGGGAGCGAATCAGGCCACGGGCATTCGCACGGTCATGGCGACGATGGCCATGGGGAGCACGGTCACAAGCACTAAGCAGCGAATCGGAAGGGTTGGTTGAGCGGCGGGCTTCATGGCGCCCGCCGCAAAAATTGGGCGCTTCTGCTATTTCGCTTTTGCCTTCTGAGGCTTTGCCGCTGCAGTCTTGGCGGCCGGCTTCGATGTTTTCTTCCCACGCCCTTCACTGACAGCCTTGCGCACCATCTCCTCGGCGTAGGCCGGGAGAGCGAACGAGGCCACGTGGAGCGCGGGCGTCCAATAACGTGTCTGTATGCCCCGCGACTTCTGGCGACGGGCGAGCTTCTCCACCGAAATATCCAGGTGAGACGGGTCATCCGAGCCCCAGTTGAGCGCGAACTCGCCGCCGAAGTAGCAAGGCTGGGTGCAGAAGTAGGGCGCGCAGCGCTCGAACAGCTCCGCGAAGATGCGGGTCGTGTTCATGAACGGCTCAGGGCAAAGGAAGGGCAGGCCGTTCTGGGTAACCAGGATGCCGCCAGGCTTCAATGCCCGCTTGCAGTCCGAAAAGAATTCCTTGGTGTGCAGCACGGCCGAGGGGCCGATCGGCTCCGAGCTGTCGACGATGATTGCGTCAAACTTCTCCGTGGTCTCCGCCACGTACTTCAGGCCATCCGCGATGACGATCTCCGCCCGCGGGTTGTCGAACGCGCCGGCAGAGACTTGCGGGTAGTACTTGAGGGATTGGTCGATAACAGTGCGGTCGATCTCGCACAGCGTCGCCTTCTCGACCGAAGGGTGCTTGAGAACCTCGCGGAGAACGCCGCCGTCGCCGCCGCCGACTATCAACACCCGACGGGGCCGCTCCAGGACCATCAGCGGGACGTGCGCCATCATCTCGTGGTAGATGAACTCGTCGAGAGTGGTGAGCTGAAACACTCCATCCAGGATGAGCACCGTGCCCCAGACCTGATTTTCAAAGATGATGAGGTGCTGATGCTCCGTCTTCTCCTCATGGAGGATCTTCTCCGCCTCCATGCCGACACGCCAGTGGGGATGGAACGTCTCCTCGATCCAGCGCTTCATCGGAAAGCCTCCTTCAGTCTCGGCAGGTTCTTGGCCTGCAAGTAACTCCCCGAGATGGGCGCCACATGCCGCGCCCAATGGACAATGAATGAGGCGCGCACGGCTCTTACGCCGGTACGCGCCTCATTCTGAATTCGTTAGCCCAGATCAGGCTCAGGCGGCCCGCCGAACTTTGTTTCCACCATCTGGAGCTTTGCGGTCGGAACCTGCCTGCCAGCTCAGCTCCGACAACTCCTCGCCACGCCGGAACTCCTTCACGACCACGTGGCGCGCGTCGAACGCACTCTTGAGCACGTCGATGGTCAGGTGAGGCTGAGCTTTGCCGCACATGAACACATCGAGTGCTGCGTAGTCCGCCTCGGGCCAAGTATGGATGCTGATGTGGCTCTCCGAAAGCACAGCCACACCCGAGACGCCGCCGTTCGGCGTGAAGTGGTGCAGGTGGATGTGCAGGAGGGTAGCCCCCGCAATATCCACACACCGCCTCAGCGTGCGTTCGATGTGCTTCAGATCATCGAGTCTCTTCGCATCGAAGAGGTCGATGATCAGATGGGTACCGGCAAACCGGACGCCATCGCGCTCAATAAAGAAGTCCTTCCTGTCCTCGTGCGACCCGCGCACTTGCTCGTCATTTTGCGCACCGGGCGCGTTTCCAAAGTCTTCCTTTTGGGCGGTGCTTGAACGAGTCAAGTCCATCCCCAATTGGAAGAGGGTGTCGTCGTAGGCCATGTGACCCTCCCCAACCAGCAGATAGATGTGACCCGCCCGCTCCTTACCTTTAGGGTTCCAGGGAACTCCTTTGACCTTTGGGGCAGGGGGACGAACGGAGAGCCCCCATATGACCCCTCTGCTCGCTGTAATCAAGTGCAAAATTGCCTTACCTGGCAATTTTTTTCCGGGCGGGCTTAAGTGTCACGAGTAGCTTAAATTTGCTCCTGCCGCGGCGCATTCTTCAAGTCTCGCCGGGTAGCCTCAGAAGGCAGTTTTTCGTATCCAAATGACGCACCGTTAGCGTGGTAGACACATGCCGGCCGAATACCAGACCCTCCGCCTCGAAGAACCGATTCGCCACGTGACCGTCATCACCATGAATCGGCCGCAGGCTCGGAACGCCATGAACACGCAGATGATGACCGAGCTGCGCGACTGCTTCTCCTCCTACTACGTGAACCCAAGTGAGACGCGGTGCCTCGTGCTGACCGGCGCAGGGGACAAGGCGTTTTGCGCCGGCGCCGACCTCAAGGAACGGAACGGCATGTCGGATGAGGTTTGGCGCCAGCAACACGCCATCATCGAGCAGCTGATTCGCGCCATGATGGACTGCCCCATCCCCATCATCGCCGCCGTCAACGGTGCGGCCTATGCTGGTGGCTGCGAGCTCGCGCTCGCTTGCGACTTCATCTACGCCACGCCGGAAGCGCGATTCGCCCAGACGGAAGTTGCCCTCGGCATCATCCCCGGGGCCATGGGCACGCAGAACTTGCCGAGAGCCATCGGCATCCGTCGGGCCAAAGAGGTGATCCTCACCGCCACGCCGTTTACGGCCGAGGAGGCGTTCGCGTGGGGACTGGTCAACCGGCTGGTTCCAGCGGATAGGTTGATGACCGAAGTTCTCGCGACCGCTGAGCGCATCGCCGCCAACGCGCCGATTGCAGTTCGCCAGGCAAAGCGGTCCATGGACAAGGCAGAGGACCTCGATCGCGCGAACGGCTACAGCTTCGAGATCGAGGCCTACAACCGCGCCGTCGTCACGGAAGACCGCATTGAGGGCATCCGCGCTTTCAACGAAAAGCGTAAACCGGACTTCAAGGGACGCTGAACCGAGAATCGAAACTGCGAGTGGACGTCATGTCAGAAGGCGCAGCCGACACCATAACAATCCCCGTTGAGCAGCAGTGGCAGGAGCTGCGCGAAGGCGTCCGGCGTATCTGCGAGGATTTCCCCAACGATTATTGGGTGAAGCTCGACCATGAATCGGCCTACCCGACCGAGTTCGTGAATGCCCTGACCGAGGCCGGCTACCTCGCCGCGCTAATCCCGGAGGAGTACGGCGGCTCGGGCCTTCCTCTGAGCGCCGCGTGCGCCATCCTCGAGACAATTCATGAGCAAGGCTGCAACGCCGCCGCCTGCCACGCCCAGATGTACACGATGGGCACAGTCCTGCGACACGGCTCGGAGGAGCAGAAGCGAAAGTACCTGCCCGGCATCGCCTCGGGCGAGTTGCGTCTGCAGGCTTTCGGCGTAACCGAGCCGACGACCGGCAGCGATACCACCCAGCTCAAGACCCGCGCTGAGAAAAAGGGCGACCGCTACATCGTCACCGGCCAGAAAGTCTGGACGAGCCGGGCCATGCAGTCGGACCTCATGCTGCTTCTGGCGCGAACCACACCGGCCGACCAGGTACACAAGCGGTCCGAAGGCCTCTCCGTCTTCATCGTCGATTTGAGGGAAGCCAAGGGCAACGGCCTGGAGCTCCGCAAGATCGACGCGATGGTCAATCACAACACCTGCGAGGTGTTCATCGACAACCTGGAGATCCCGGCGGAGAACCTGATCGGCGAAGAGGGAAAGGGCTTCCGCTACATCGTCGACAGCATGAACGCCGAGCGCATTTTGATCGCGTCCGAATGCCTGGGCGATGCGCGCTTTTTCATTCGCCGCGCCACCGACTATGCCAGGGAGCGGGTGGTGTTCGGACGGCCGATCGGGCAGAACCAGGGCATCCAATTCCCAATCGCGCGCGCCTACGCAGAAACCGTCGCCGCGAGCCTTGTCGTTGCCAAGGCAGCCGCCCTTTTCGAGGCCGGTCGCGATTGCGGCGCGGAAGCGAACATGGGCAAGCTGCTGGCCTCCGAGGCGGCGTGGCATGCAGGTGAGGCCTGCATGCAGACCTTCGGTGGTTTTGCCTTCGCCCGGGAGTATGGCATCGAGCGCAAATGGCGGGAGACGCGCCTTTATCAGATTGCTCCGATCTCGACCAATCTGATCCTGGCCTACATTGGGCAGCACGTGCTCAGAATGCCGCGCTCCTATTGACCTCGCTCATTGGCAGCGACCTGGAACGGATTATTCTGGTTAGACATTCCGTATAACCAAAAACATGGAGGGCCCAGGCCGTGTCGCAGTCACCGGGACTAAGGCGTCTTCTTACCGCTACCGATCTTTCCGCGCGCGCTGAGCGCGCATTCGACCGGGCGGTTCAGCTGGCGTTGCAGAACAAGGCTGCGCTGACCGTCCTTCACGTCATTCCCGATGAGTTGGACCCGGTCTACGCCGAGGCCCTGAAAGGGGCGGCGAGAAAGGCGCTCGAGTCGCTGGCCGCCCAGGCCATGACGCGCGGTGAGCTAAAGGTCGAAATCGCCATCAAAGGCGGGCTCGATCGCGAGCAAATCATGCGGCAGGTGGCGGAAGCCGTGACGCACGGCGAAAACTCCGTGGAAGTCCGGATAGAGCCGGGCAGCGTCTACGACATCATCACCGATACGGCAGCGGAAATAGATGCAGATCTCGTGATCTGCGGCGTCCACCGCAGGCTGATCATCGGGGACGAATGGCTTGGCACAACTATCGACCGCGTGCTTCGGTTCGGCAATCGGCCCGTTCTGGTCGTGAAGAAGCCGGCCGAAGGGCCATATCAAAATATTTTGGTCGGCACCGATTTTTCGGACGAATCGGCCGAGGCTTTGAAATTTGCGTTTGCAGCTTTTCCCTCCGCGAATTTCACGCTCGTCAACGCGTTTGAGAGTTCATTGGCGGGATTTTTGACGGGCGTAAATGCGAGCCAGCAGTCGATCGAGAAGCGGCTCGAAGAACTGCGCCAATTTTCCGACGCGGTACTCGCACGGGCGAAGGCGGAGTATGGACTTGCTGAGCTGAAGGTAGAGCACCTGATACGTCAAGGCTCGGCTCTCGAGGTTCTTCAGCAATCGGTAGATGAAAAGAAAATTGATCTGACAGTCGTCGGAACCCACGGCCGGACAGGCATTCGCCGCGCGATACTTGGCAGTGTTGCCGAAAGCGCCATCGCCAAGTTGCCGTGCGACGTGCTCGCCGTCCGGCCGAAGAGCTAAAACTACTGCAAGCTTTTTATTTCGATTTTTCCTCGGTTGCCGGTGGTTTGCCCAGCTGCGAAAGGTTGGCCAGCAAGTCCATCGGCACCGGGAAAACAATGGTAGAGCTGCGCTCTCCGGCGATATTGATGAGCGTGCTCAGATAGCGGAGCTGCAGCGCGTAGGGCGATTGTGCCAGCACGTCGCCCGCCTGCCGCAGCTTTTCCGAAGCCTGCAATTCGCCCTCGGCATCAATGATCTTCGCGCGACGCAAACGCTCGGCTTCAGCTTGCTTGGCGATCGCGCGCACCATCGTCTCGTTGAGGTCGATGTGCTTCAGCTCGACGTTGGAAACCTTGATGCCCCACGCATCGGTCTGCTGGTCGAGGATGTCCTGGATCTTGTTATTAATCTTCTCGCGCTCGGCCAGCATCTCGTCGAGGTCATGCTGGCCGACGACAGAGCGCAGCGTCGTCTGCGCAAGCTGGCTAGTGGCGACGTCGAACTCTTCGACTTGAATGACTGCGCGTTCGGCATCGATCACGCGATAATAAATAACCGCATTCACTCGCACCGAAACGTTGTCACGTGAGATCACATCCTGCGGCGGCACGTCGAGCACGCGCGTCCTCAGATCTACGCGGACCATCTGCTGAATGCCGGGAATGATGAGGACGAGCCCTGGCCCTTTCACCCCCCAGAACCGCCCAAGCGTGAAAACGACGCCACGCTCGTATTCGCGCAGAATTTTGATGGCCGAAGCCAGGATCAGCAAAACGATGATGACTGGGAAAAGACTGGTCAATAGTACGTCCATAGCATGTCCTCCCGTCAGCGCTTCGGCTTAACAATCAGCGTCAGTCCTTCACGATCCGTAACCACCACTGGGTCGCCCTCCAGCAACACAGAGCCGGATCGCGCAGCCCAAGTTTCTCCGTGCACGCGCACGCGGCCGGTTTGGCCGGACCATTGCACAACTTCGCCACTGCTGCCGATCAGTTGCTCAGCCCCCGTGCGCACCTCACGCTGGCGGGAGCGCACGGCCACACCCAGCACTCCAGCCAGAATGCCGGCGCTGGCGATAGCCGCGCCGATGATGAGCGGTGTGGAAACAGAGAAATCGATATCCACCTGGTCCGGATCGAAGAGAAAGAGACCGCCGAGGATGAAGGCGACGATGCCGCCGATGCCCATAATTCCAAAGCCCGGCGTGAAGGCCTCCCCAGCTAGAAGAGCGATTCCCAGAAGCAGGAGCGCAACGCCCCCGAGGTTAGTGGGGAGCACCGTCAAAGCCGTAAGGGCCAGGACCAGGCTGATGCCACCAATGACACCTGGGAAAATCGCCCCGGGATTCAGCAGCTCGAAAAGAATTCCGTAAATGCCGATCAGCAGGAGGATGAACGCGACGTTGGGATCGGCGATCACCTGCAGCACCTGGATGTGCCAGGATGGGTCGACCTGGATGATAGGTTTATCGCGGGTTGCGAGCGTTACAGGACCGGCGCTGGTCGTCACGCTCCTTCCATCTACAGCGGCGAGCAACTCGCGAAGGTCCGGCGCGACAATTTCAATGACATTCTCTTGCAGCGCCTGATTTGCCGTCAGCGTCGCACCTTCGCGGACGGCTTTTTCTGCCCAATCGGCATTCCGATTTCTGAGTTCGGCCAGCCCGCGAAGATAGGCCACGGCATCGTTCATCAGCTTCCGTTCCGCTGCCCCTGCCTGGCCATCGTCATTTTTCTCATCCTTCGAAGGCTGCGTCGGCGGCGTTGTGCCTGGGGCCCCCATCTGAATTGGAGTTGCAGCGCCAAGATGCGTCGCAGGGGCCATCGCCGCGAGATGGGACGCGTACATGAGGTAGGTGCCGGCGCTGGCTGCCCGCGCACCGCTCGGCGCGACATAGCCAACAATTGGAATGGGCGACGCCAGGATCGTCTGGATCATTTCCCGTGTCGAGGAAACGAGCCCGCCAGGCGTATCGATGCGCATGATGATGAGGCTGGCATTCTCGTCCTGCGCCCGCTGCACGGCCCGTTTCAGATAATCGGCGGATGTGAAGCCAATGACGCCCTTGACGTCGAAGACAAGAACGGGGCCGTTGTTCGCCTGCTGGCCGATACTTGGGCCGATCGCGACGAGCGCGAGACCACCGAGGAGGTAGACGAGCGCCATTACAAGTCGCAGCCAGCCCCAACGCGCTCTCGCACTTAGAGATGGACGCATCGCGCTCATCCAGAACTTACGGCCATCGCCTGCTTTCATCATTTTCCATCGCCTCATCTCTCGATAGAACCTGAGACGCAGTTCGGTTCCCTCGATGAGACTTCTCTGGCATTCAGACTTGCCGCATTCGCTGCCAGTGGGCTTCTACGGGTGCCCAAGTTTGCTTCCTGGAGGTAAAGCATATCATGAAAATTGCGATTATCGGCGTCGGCGCTATGGGATCTGTTTACGCCGCTTTGCTCGCCAGCGGCGGCCATGAGGTCTGGGCGGTCGATGTCTGGAAAGAACACATCGACGCAATTCGCGAGAAAGGCCTGCGCGTCGAAGGCGCATCCGGTGACCGCACCGTTCGGATCAACGCGACGACCAACCCTGATGATGTCCGCGACGCCGACCTCGTGATTATTGCCACGAAGCACGACGGCGTGGTTGATGCAGCGCAAGCGGCACTTCGTATAGCAAAGGACGATGCGCCGATCCTGACCATTCAAAACGGCTTGGGCAGCGCCGATGCCGTTGCGGAGATCGTCGGCTCCAAGCGCATCATGTTGGGCGTAGTTGGCGGCTTTGGCGCCTCCATTAAGGCTCCCGGGCATGCCCATCACAACGGCATGGAATTCGTACGGCTAGGCGAAATGAATGGCGGGCTGACGCCGCGTCTCCAAGCAGTGGCCGAAGCCTGGCGCGCGGGCGGCTTCAAGGTGCTGACGTTCAGCGACATTCACAAAATGGTTTGGGAAAAGCTGATTTGTAACGTCACCTACTCCGGACCGTGCGCGCTGACGGGCCTGCGGGTCGGCGAAGCTCAGGAAAATCCGAATGCCTGGAGCATCTGCGCGGCGTGTGCGAACGAAGCCTATCAGGTGGCACGCGCCAAAGGTATCGCGCTCGACTTCGATGATCCGATCGCCTACGTCCGCGCGTTCGGGCAGAAAATTCGCAATGCACGCCCGTCCATGTTGCTCGACCATCTGGCCGGCCGTCGCGCCGAAATCGACAATATCAACGGCGCTATTCCTCGCGAGGGTGCGAAGGTTGGCGTTGCCACACCCGTCAACTCAATCGTCGTAGCCTTGCTGAAGGCGAAGGAAGCCGGTTTTGGGGGCGGGCGTTAAAACCGCCCCTCACTTACCAGGTCGATGATGATATCGACTTTCTCCAAAGCCTTGGCGAGCTGGCGTTTTCCGGCTTTCCCCAACCGGTCCGGATTGACGCGAGACGACAACCGCGCGCCGTTTTCGGAATCGGCAATTTGTTGAGTCAGCATCGCGCCGAGAATCGTGCGATGGGCGTCGATGACTTCTTCGATCTCCTGCTCGGAGCCGACGCCCAGCGCTGCAATTCCGCGAAGGCGCTCCGGTGTTGACCTTGCGCGCACATCATGTCGGATCGCCAGCACTCGTGCGCAGGTGAAGATCGGCATCAGTCCAGCTTTTTTGAGATCAATACGCCCCTTTTCATCAATGCGGATCTTGCCAAACAGCGTAAAAGCTGGCGAACGCTGCCGCGCGACTTCTACCAGCAGTTTCTGAAATGCCGGCTCCGCGTGGCCACGATCGTAGGCGTAATGCCAGATGGCTTCGCCGAGGGAGATATCTCCGTGCACGGGCATCCCGTCAAAAAAGATATCCGTGCTCAACAGGTCTTCCGGACGCTGACGGCGCACCCAATGGTCGATAGTGGATTTCCAATCAGCCAAGCTCATGCGCCAGGCGCGATTTTTCGCCATCACGCCGCCCTTGCAGAAGGGCACGCCCACCTCATCCAGGATTCGGCACATTTGGGTGCCCAGCGCCTCGAACCAGCGATCCTCTGGCCCGCCTTCGGTCCCGGTCTCGTAAACGATGGCGTTGTCTTGGTCGGCTGCCAGCAGACTTTCGCCGCGGCCGGCGGAACCCAGCACCAGAACGGCATAGCGGCACGGAGGCGGGCCGAGACCGTCATCGGCGAGCCTCTTTTCGGCGAGTTGTGCAGCCCGGGAAGTAATGTCGCGAATTTCCGAGCTGATTACAGCCGAAATATCCCGCGGATCAGTGCCTTCCGCAGCCAGGCTTCGTGCCATCACAGGAAGTTTCGCCCAAGCCGCTGCAAGAGCCGGGACATCTGGTGCGCTGGCAACTTCGTCGCCCAGCATTATAGCTGCGCGCGCGCGATGCCGAAGAAGATTGCGACTGGTCAGGGCACCAACGATTTTTCCTCGACCATCATCGACCGCCAAATGGCGGAAGCCCAACCGGTCGAGACGTCCAATCGCACGATAGACAAATGCATCTTCAGGAACGGATTGCAGCGGCTTGCTCATAATCGACGCAAGCGGTGCGTCGAGCCCCTTCTCCCCGAGCTCGTTGATGGCCCGCAACACGTCGCGTTCCGTGACAATTCCGAGCTCACCCGACTGCTCTCGAATGTAAACGGAGCTGATTTTCTTCTCGAGTAATAGCCGAACGCCCTCTCTGACGGTCATTCCACCGTCGGCAAAAATAGGCGGCGTCGTCATCACGTCGCGAACGCGATGGCAATAAGGAAAGCTATCGATCCGGGCGATGTGCGGCGACTGGCTCGTCGAGAATTCCTCGGTGATCAAACCGCCCGCGGCGCGCGCATCCGCCTCCGCAAGCTGACGAATCGCGGCCTCGGCTTCAGCAAAGGTACGAATGCCGCGTTCCCGCAATTTGGGGACAAGCGCCAGAAACAGGCGCGCCGTCGTCTCTGCATCACCCATCGCAGTATGGCGGCCGACCAATGGCACTTTCAGCCAATCGCAGAGCGTTTCGATATTGTGATTTGCGAGACCCGGTGCCGCCAGCCGGGCCAAGGCGCGGACGTCGAGAGCGCGCGGCTGCCGCCATTCCCGATTGGCCAGCAGATATTCACGCTTCATTATACTTAAGTCGTACCCGACTGTATGCCCCAATACGACGGCATCTCCGACAAACTCTTCTATCTTCGAAATAATCTCGGAAAACGGCGGAGCATTTTTGACATCTGCGTCACAGATGCCATGAATTGCGGTCGCTGACGGCGGGATGGACATCCCTGGATTGACAAGGACGTTAATTTTCTCGTCCTCGACGATTCGCCCTTGGGATATCCTCACAATTCCAATTTGCACCGCACGGGCGGACCTTGCATCCAAACCCGTCGTCTCAAGGTCGATAACGGCGGCATCCAATGCCACCAACGGTGTCGAATAGGTGGCTTCGGAATTGACGGTATTCATCGTGATGCCCATGCCTGGACGCGCGGCATTAGCATCGCAATTTCAAATCACGCTGTCAGCAGATTTGATAAACGCCTTCGCCCCCGGGAAAAAGAACGATATTGCAACCTCGCAACACATGTCGCCCGGATCATTCTAAAGTCAGGGTTACCTCCCCTTTAGCGACTCCGTAACTTTTCGAAGATGGGCGGAGTCCGCCTTCCGTGCGGGCTGGCTTCCCATGCAACGCAACAGGTTAAGCGCCGCTGGCGCCTAATTTGGGAGAAACGACTAATGGAACAGGGCGAAGACAGGTACTGGCGACGAACCAGTAACCTCATGTGGACCATGTTTGCGCTGTGGGTGTTCTTCGGCTTCGTCATCCACTTTTTCGTGAATCAGCTGAATGAAATCCAGTTCCTGGGCTTCCCGCTCGGCTTCTACATGGCCGCCCAGGGCTCGCTGATCGTTTTCGTCATCATGCTGTTCTTCTTCGCCTCGGCTCAGGACAAGATCGATCGCGAAGAAGGTGTGGCCGAGGACGAGTGAGGAGGCGGGACCATGGCTAACCAAGCTCAGGCCGCGAAAGGGGATTTCGTCTCCAATCTCGGCAAGATTTACGGACTTTATACGGGCGGTTTCTTCGCGTTCGTCATCTTCCTCGCCATTCTAGAGCAGCTGGGCGTTCCCAATCAGTACATCGGCTACGGCTTCGTGTTCCTGACGATCGCCGTCTACGCCATCATCGGGATCATCTCCCGTACGACGGAGGTCGGTGAGTACTACGTGGCCGGCCGGCGGGTGCCAGCTGTTTACAATGGTATGGCGACCGGCGCCGACTGGATGTCAGGCGCGTCTTTCGTCGGCATGGCCGGCACGCTCTTCCTCCTGGGTTACGACGGCCTCGCCTTCGTGCTCGGCTGGACGGGCGGATACGTGCTGGTGGCCATTCTCATTGCGCCGTTCCTCCGCAAGTTCGGTGCCTTTACCGTCCCCGACTTCTTTGCCGAGCGGTACGGCGGAAACTTCACGCGTTTCCTCGCTGTCATCGTCCTGATCTGCTGCTCGTTCACGTATGTTACGGCGCAGGTCTACGCCACGGGCATCATCGCCTCTCGCTTCCTCGGCATGGACTTCACTGTCGCAGTCTATGTCGGCCTTGTGGGCATCCTGCTCTGCTCGATGCTCGGCGGTATGAAGGCGGTGACCTGGACCCAGGTGGCGCAATACATCGTGCTGATCGTGGCCTACCTGATTCCGGTTATCATCCTGTCGACGCAAAAGTACGGCATCCCGGTGCCTCAGCTCACGTACGGGCAGGCTCTCCGTGATATTGCTGCGCTGGAACAGGGCATGTTGAGCAATGGTTTGGCCACCGCTCAAACGCTCAAACCGCACGTGCAGCCTTTCACGACTTACGACCCGCTCAACTACTTTGCGCTGATCCTGTGCTTGATGGTGGGCACGGCCTCGCTGCCGCACATTTTGATGCGCTACTTCACCACGCCATCGGTGCGTGAAGCGCGCAAGTCGGTGGCCTGGTCACTGTTCTTCATCTTCCTGCTGTACTTCACCGCGCCAGCCTATGCGGCCTTCTCGAAGCTCGAAGTCTACTCGACCGTCATTGGTCGCGATTTCGACTCGATCCGGCCGTGGCTCTTTAACTACGGGAACCTCGGGCTGGTGAAAATTTGCGGCGTGAACGCAACGAGCGTCGAGGCGATCAAGGAGGCTTGCAGTCAGGTTGCTGGACACCCCGGCGTCATCCGGTTGCAGGACTTCTCGATCGACACTGACGTGATCGTGCTCTCCACACCGGAAATCGCGGGCATGCCTTACGTGATCGCGGGTCTCGTCGCTGCCGGTGGCTTGGCTGCAGCGCTGTCGACCGCCGACGGTCTGCTGCTCGCCATCGCCAACGCGTTGTCGCACGACATCTACTACAAGATGCTCGACCCCAACGCCCCGACGGTGCGCCGTCTGATCATTGCCCGTATCCTGCTGTTGTCGGTGGCCGTTGGCGCTGCCTATACGGCTTCCACAAAACCGGCCGACATTCTGTCGATGGTGGCCTGGGCGTTCTCGCTGGCAGCGGCGGGCATCTTCCCAGGGTTGGTGCTCGGCATCTGGTGGAAGCGCGCCAACACGCCAGGGTGTATTGCGGGAATGATCCTCGGCTTCGGGATCTGCCTGTACTACCTGGTCGGCACGCGCTACTTCGCCGTCAGCTTCTACGAGACATGGAGCTGGCTGTCGAACGCTTCGCCTGCGGCTATCGAGAAGTTCAACGAGCTCAAGGCGGCTTGGATGAACGCGGCGGACGAAGCGGCCAAGCAGGCAGCCTGGGCGGCGCTCGACAAGCACGCGCAGACAATCGCCAACTGGTGGGGTGTCAGGAACATCTCGGCGGCCCTGTTCGGCCTGCCCGTTGGGTTCCTCGCCATCTGGATCGTATCGCTCCTTACGGCTCCGCCGTCCAAGGAGGTCCAGGAGATGGTCGACGCCACACGGCGTCCCCGCGGCCAGCCCATCATGCGCGACAAGGATGCCCCAGCAGCGGCTCATTAAGGGCCTCTGGCATAACGGCAAGTTGGAGGGCGGGTCTTGCACCCGCCCTCTTTTTCCGCAAGGATCGCCGCACCCGTGTTCAGGAATTCGCGATGTCGGTAGCCGAAAACTTTTTCACGTACTGGTACTTCCACATCCCGAATTTCATCCTTGCCGCACTGATTTACACGCTCATCGGCCGCTATCTGCTGGGCCTCCTCTTCAGCAAGAAGCCAGAAGCCGTCATCCTGCGCGTGTTCGAGTCCATCACGGACCCAATCTTGAAGGTGGTGCGGTTCATCACGCCCGCAGTCGTCCCAAACGGACTGGTTCTCGTCTTCGCGGTGGCCTGGCTGATGGCCGCACGCATGTTCTGGTTTCTAACATGCGTCGCCGCGGGCATGTCTCCGTCGGTGGGGGTCTAGTTGGTCATGACCGAGCTTGAGAACAGAGAAGACCTGCTGAAACGAGACATCCTGCTCCTGGCGACGGCGGGCGTTTCAGTGCTCAACGGAATGCACTTTTCGCCCTACTTCGACCCCGTCTTCATCCTGCTCAAGCCCTTCATCGCGGGCACGCTTCTCTCAACGCCGCTCGTCCTTTTTTATCTTACTTCCATCTTCACCTCGCTGATGACGCTGCTCATCGCGGGCATTCCGGCAGCTCTTTATGAGCGCTACCGCGGGCTGGAGGACAGCAACGCATCATCGCTCGGCATCTGGCTCGCCTGCACGCTCTTGCTGGCTATTCCGTCGTTCCTAGCCATGGCCGGCGCGTAGTCACCCGCACGTTCTACGACATCCGCACCTAATCCAGTCCCGAGGAGGCCATCTCAGATTGGTGAGCCGCCGATCACATTTCTGCGTCTGCGCCGAAGCGTCTCTCGCCTGAGGAACGAAATACGACTAAAGTCGTATATGTCGCGAGTGCAGGCACATGCCTTGAGCGCGAGAGTGTCCAATGGAAAAGATCGAACAGCTCGCCCACGCGTCGGTGGCCCGCGGCTGCGGCTTTGCCATGCTGGCCATTGCCATTCTAATGATCGGCTTATCCGCGCAGTTCGACGTTGCGTTGCGTGCCGGAGGGCTGAGTTGCTTGCTCATGTGCTTCGTTCTGATTGGCATGAGCTGGCGTGCCGCCACCACACCCTACAAGCAGACCGAACTCTGGTTGATGCTCGAGCCCACCGAGCGCCCTCAGCCCACCGTTGCGCAAGACATCATCAGTGCTGCGCGGCAAGAGGCGCTTCTGGAATTCGCCCTTCGCTCCGCGTGGCTCGCCCTGGCACTGCTCTCGATGGCCTTGTTATGGGGCCTCTTCCCAAGTAAAGCCGCGATGTAGAGGATCAGGCTCACTTCGTCTGGCCACGGCTTAATTTAACCGTCCGAATTTGTTTCTTTTTTCTCTCAGTTGTCGGTCAAATTCCGGCCACAACTGGGGGCTACCCCTTTGTTCCGCCCGGGGGGACGCTGATTTCTGCAGCGTGGCACTCATGCCGATTCCATCCCCTGTAGCTCCGCCTCGCACCTCTCGCGGGCCGGACTACGTCAGTGCATGATGCGAACTGTTGTAGATGGAAGGTTCGCGCACTGATCCGGTGCAAGCAGCAACCCTAGACAGAAACGGATGACGCCAAAGCCCGTAAACTGCGTCCAGCCCCTGCTTGTTCGCCGCTCTTGCTCCTTGGGATGAGCAGATAGGCCCTCAGGCGGGCAGCAGACCTCGCTGTTCAGACGCCAGTCGGGCAATCCGGGGGAACATCTCAGTATGAGTACCGTGAGTTCTATGCGCGGCTTCGCGTGCGGAGCCGGTGACGCCGTTCGTGTGCGCGCCAGACAATTCGTCCTTGCTTTGGCATTTGGCTCAGCGGCGCTGATGGTGGCACCAGAAGTAAGCCGCGCAGACAGTGGAAACGAATGGTTGCGGGAGACTTTCGCTAGATCGTCGGCACAAAGGTTCGACTCTGAGAGATACTACAGAAAACCCTCCCGCAAGTTTGCAAAGCCAAGTAAACTCGGCGCTTATCTGCCGGAAAAAGAACGTCCTCGGCGGAAAAAATCGAACCACGTAAGGACAGCTAGTCTCGGGCCCACGCCCATTCCCTCCGCGCCCTCGGAGCCCGTCACGGGTGGTGGCAAGGTTCGTTGGGTGGCGAATGCCAACTGCCTGACACCCAGTCTGCGGAGCGTCATCAATCACATTGCTGCAAATTACGGATCAGTCCGTGTGAACTCGACGTGCCGCAGCCGAGCGCACAACCGTCGTGTGGGCGGTGCTCCGCGCTCGTATCACCTGACGGGCAACGCAGCGGACATTCGGGTCTTCGGCAATGTCCGGGCTGTGTACGCTTATCTCAAGACCGCGGTCGGCGGATTGAAGCACTACGGCGGCGGCCTGTTCCACATCGATACAGGTCCGCGCCGGCGGTGGTGACGTAACAGAGACGGGCCGGCGATCAGAGCGCCGGCTCGACACTCACAAGTCGAATTGTCAGCGCTCGACGAAAATGCTCGGCGCTGTCCACGGCCCGCGAAGCACCAGGACGTCGGGCTCTGTTTTCTTCGCAGCGGCCTCCGGCAGAGCATCCATCAGCAGCCGCAGGTCCAGTTGTTGTGATTGCAGGCTGATGGTTCCCATAGCCTTGAGCAGGTTTCCACCAGATCTTACCTCGACCTGCTCGCTGGCCATGATCCCCTTATCGATACGGAACTTGGCCTCAAGTCCCTCCACAGACGTTTGGCCCTGAAGCGCGTTGTTCCAGCCCTCGACGCCACCTTCTTGGGCTGCTGCCAGCAACTCCTTCACGTCGATCCCAAGCCGGCCACCCTCATTGAGGTGGAACGTCACCTTGCCGCGCGCACCATTCACAAGTTCCGAAACGGATTGCCCGTCACCTGTGAGATCGATGGCGATGTTTGACAGTCCGTGCACGGCAGTACGGCCAAGCAACACCATGGAGGCATTCGCCGCGTCGAAGTCCTCAAGCTTCACACGAATGCCCACGTGGGGCAACGAACCCGAAAGATCCGCTGTCAGCTGACCACTCGCCCTCCCGTTGTCGACGCCTAACTCAGCAACATCAGCGAGAATCCGCCCATTTTTTATGGAGAGCGAAGCCGCAAACCGCCCCAGCTTCCATTGACCCACGGAAAGCTGCGCAGCCGAAAGGCGGAGGTCCGCATTGATGGGCGCGGACAGATAATTCGAGATGTCGGTTTGGTCGGTGCGGGCCCAATCGAGAAAATTGGACAGCAGATCGCCCTGCCCCGCGTCCGCAAAGTACGGGGTCAGGTCCAGCGACTTCATTGCAAGCGTGCCGGTGACCGCGGGCCTGTCGCCGGTCATGTTCAAGGTGAGCGTGCCCGTCGCGTCGTTCCCATCCATCCGGAAAGTGGCTTTGTCAAAGGCCATTGACGGGCCTTGCCAGCTGAGATCGCCACGGATGTCGGCGTTCTTCAGGCCTGGACCAGAAGCCCACTCCGCCCCGAACCAACGCGCCAGATCGCGCAGATTACTCGTGAGAACCTCGATCCGCCCCTGCAGGCCAAGCGTACCCGCAATGGCGACTTGGCCCTCGAAAAACATGTCGATGAGAGGTGATTTGAGGCGCATCTTCATAGGAAAGGAGGCAGCAGCCTCTCCGCCAAGCACGGAAGGCGCAGATATGTCGAACGCGACTTCCTGACCGCGCAGGTTGCCGGTTCCGCGGATTGTCACGTTGTTTCTGCGACTGGCGAGAACCTCCGCCGTAACGTTCTCTAACTTTTGGCTGTGCCCATCCGGGAGGGTGATCTCGACGCTGCTGTTGCGGATTGCCAGCGATTGGAAATTGAGAGCGCGAATTGCATCCGTGAACAGCGCAGCCCCACCAACAGCGCCAGCAGTCTGCAATTTCTCTTTACTGCCGATCCTGAAGTTACCGCCGTCAATGATGAGGCGCGCGGTTCCATCCTGTAGGATGGCAGCATCGGGACGTACGCGGGCTTTTTGCTGCGGATCGAGGTCAATCGTGCCACCTTCGACGCTGACGCGCAGCGCAGGAGTGATCTCCGTTGGCACGAGGATCTGCTCCGCCTCGCGCGCCGCCGCGAAGACGGCGACGTTGGAGAGCCTGATCTCACGCGCATCGAAGTTAAAGACCAGAGGGGCGGAGATACCCAGCGCAACGCACGAGACAACAAGCGCAACGGCCAAGAAGAGCCTGCCGGGCCTGATGTTCTGCATATTATGCGGGCTCCCTCGTCGTATCCGACGCTATTCTCGTGCCTGGGTCGAACCGGCGAACGCCGAGCGCAAGCAAGCGTGTCCCTTGGTCATCAGCCCATAGCCTTCTTAACTGGTCGCCCTGGGCTAGGCAAGAGAACGCTTGCGTGTATTCACGCTGCCTCGAATCAGTCACTGCACCATATTTGATTTGCGGCCCACCCGGGTATATCGAAGTCGCGTGGGTGTGAAGGAGAACACGAATGAACCAGCCGCTCTGGTCGCCGGGAGACGCCCGTAAAGCTGACACGAACATGGCGCGATTCAGCCAGTGGGCAAGCGCGAAGCTCGGCCGCGACCTATCGGACTACAGGGCATTGCACGCGGCCTCGATCGAGGATCCAGCCTGGTTCTGGAGCAGCCTTTGGGATTACGCCAGTGTCATCGGCGAAAAGGGCGTTCCTCCCTATCTCGTAGACGCTCACAAGATGCCGGGGGCGAAGTTCTTCCCGGAAGCACGTCTCAACTTCGCCGAGAATGTCTTAGCGCGGCTTCTGGAAGGCGACGCGCTAGTCTTCTGGGGCGAGGACAAGGTCAAACGTCGCATGTCGAGCACCGAGCTGCGGCGGCAGGCGGCGCAGGTTCAATCCATGCTGCGCGCGGCCGGTGTGACGGCAGGCGATCGGGTCGCGGCAATCCTTCCCAATATGCCGGAGGCTATCACCGCTGTCCTCGGCGCCACAGCCGAGGGTGCAGTGTGGTCATCATGCTCACCGGATTTCGGCGTGCAGGGTGTGCTCGACCGATTCGGCCAGATCGAGCCGAAGGTGTTGATTGCCTGCGACGGCTACTACTACGCGGGCAAGACCATAGAGCTCACAGAGCGCCTCACTGAGATCGTCTCGAAGCTGCCTTCCGTCGAGAAGGTGGTCATCGTGTCCTACCTGGGCCAGGCCGCTTCGGTGGTCGACAAGCTCAACGCGGTGTTGGGGCGCGGCAAGATCGCGGAGACGTGGGCTGAAGCGGTGCTGTCTCAAGAGGCGGAAACGCCCACCTTCAACCGTCTGCCCTTCGCGCACCCGCTCTACATTCTCTTCTCATCGGGCACGACCGGCGTGCCGAAGTGCATCGTCCATTCGGCCGGCGGCACGCTGCTCAAGCACATTTGCGAGCAGCATCTGCACTCCGACATCAAGCCTGGCGACCGCGTGTTCTACTTCACGACACTGGGCTGGATGATGTGGAACTGGCTCGTGACCTGCCTCGGGTCCGGCGCGACGTTGCTGCTCTACGATGGCTCGCCGTTCTATCCGTCAAACCGCATCCTCTGGGATTACGCCGCGGAGGAAGGCTGCACCCACTTCGGAACATCGGCGAAGTACATCGACGCGCTCAAGAAGTCTGGGCTCGAGCCGCGCACGTCCCACAAGCTCGACACGGTACGCGTTGTTCTCTCGACAGGTTCGCCGCTTGCGCCTGAGAGCTTCGATTACGTCTACGAACACATCAAACCTGACGTGCACCTCGCCTCGATCTCAGGAGGGACGGACATCGTGGGCTGCTTCGTGCTGGGCATTCCCACCGAGCCGGTCTGGCGCGGGGAAATTCAGGGGCCCGGCCTCGGCATGGCCGTCGACGTGTTCGATGACGAGGGCAAGCCGCTGAGGCGCGGCAAGGGCGAGCTCGTCTGCGTGCGACCCTTCCCGTCGATGCCAATCTGCTTCTGGAACGACCCTGACGGACAGAAGTACACCGGCGCCTACTTCTCGCGCTTTGAGAACGTCTGGCACCACGGTGACTTCGCCGAGTGGACCGAACACGGCGGCATGATCATCCACGGGCGCTCAGATGCCACGCTCAATCCGGGCGGCGTGCGCATCGGCACGGCGGAGATTTACCGTCAGGTTGAGAAACTGCCAGAGGTCCAGGAGTCGATCGTTATCGGCCAGGAGTGGGAGGGCGATGTTCGCGTCGTCCTGTTCGTAGTGCTGAAACCCGGCTTGAAGCTCGACGACACACTCATCGACCGCATCAAGACCCAGATCCGCACGGGCGCGAGCCCGCGCCATGTGCCGGCAAAGGTCATTCAGGTAGCCGACATTCCCCGCACGAAATCCGGCAAGATCACCGAGCTCGCCGTGCGCGACGTGGTGCACGGACGCGAGGTGAAGAACAAGGAAGCCCTCGCCAATCCGGAGGCGCTCGAGCTGTTCCGGAACCTGCCGGAGTTGCAAACCTAGAAGTGGACGAAGCGGGCCAACTTAGGGCCCGCTTCCGGTACCGGCGCGACCTCCCGCGACAGCTCTGTGCAACAGCAGCACCGGGATGAGACCGACGGCTACGATCGTCAGGGCTCCCGGTGCGGCGTGCTCAAACTGCTCGAGAACAGCGAAATTGTAGACCTGCGTCGCAAGCGTCTCGAAGTTGAAGGGGCGCAGCAGCAGGGTTGCAGGAAGCTCCTTCATCGAGTCGACAAAGACGAGCAATCCACCCGCGCCGAGAGCCGGCACAAGCAGCGGCATGTGAACTCGCCAGAGCGTTGACAGCGAGCTTTGGCCCAGCGTCCGCGCAGCCGCATCCAGGTTTGGCGAAATGCGCTGGAGGCCCGCCTCGACAGAACCGAGCGAAACCGCGAGAAAGCGAATTGTATAGGCGAGCACGAGCGCGGCCACCGAACCTGACAACAAGAGGCCCGTTGAAACACCAAAGGTCCCTCGCGCCAGCGCATCGACCATATTGTCGAAGGTCGCCAACGGGATCAGAAGACCCAGCGCAAGCACGGTCCCCGGGATGGCATAACCCAGCCCCGCGATTTGCACTGCCGTGCGCGTGAACTTGTTGGATGTCACGCGTTGCGCGTAAGCGAGCAGCAGAGCGCAGAGGACTGCGAGCAACGCCGCAATCGCCGATAGCATCACGCTGTTCCAGGCCGTTTGCCAGAAGCCACTATCGATAGCCTCCGAGGCGTAACGCAAAGTCGGCGACAGCAGCACGCCAAATGGCACCAGGAAGCCGAGAACGAACGGCAGTAGGCAGATCAGCGCAGCCACATATCCGCGCCCCCCTTCGACATCCGAGAACGGAATGGAGCGATAGCGACCGGTTGTATGATGGAAGCGGCCGCTGCCACGTGCGATTCGCTCGGCCGCGAAAAGCACAACCACAAAGAACAGTATCACTGCTGCCAGCTGGGCGGCGCCCCCGAGATTGGAGCGATGCAGCCACGTCGTATAGACGCTGATCGTAAGCGTCTCGATTCCGAGGTACTGCACGGCCCCGAGATCATTCAGGCATTCCATCAGCGCAAGAGCCACGCCGGCTGCGAGCGCCGGCCGCGCAAGGGGCAGAGCTACTGACCAGAACGTGCCGAGTGCTGTGCGTCCCAACGTCCGCGCAACCTCCAGAACGCACACGGATTGCTGCACGAAGCTCGCCCGCGCGGTGAGGTAGACGTAAGGGTAAAGCACCATCGAGAGGACGAAGATGCCCCCGGTCAGCGATCGGATCTCGGGGAACCAGTAATCGCGCGCACTGGTCCAGCCAAACACGGCTCGCAGCCAGGTCTGTATCGGCCCCGCATAATCGAACAGGTCGCCGTAACAATAGGCGACGATGTACGTCGGCATCGCCAGGGGGATCACTAACAGACGATCGACGATGACCCGCCCCGGAAAGCGATACATGGTCACGAACCAGGCCGTCGCCGTGCCAATCACGAGCGTAAGCACCCCGACGCCTAGCATCAGCAGGACAGTTTCCTTAACCGACCGCGGGAGCACCGTGCTGGCCAGATGTGGCCAGATGTTCTCTGTGGGCGCCAGCGCCAGCACGCTGATGGTGATGACGGGCAGCATCATCAGGGCAAGGATCAGCGCCACAAGGGCCGTCCAGCTTGGCGACACGCGCTGTCGCGCGCGCCAGCTTGCGATGGCGCGCGGCACGCCGGTCATACTGCGAATGACTTCCTGTAAGGAGGGCGGTCGCAGCGACGTTGGGGCTCGATCCTGCATGACATTCGACCATGACTACGCCGCGCAAACTCGGTCAAGGTCGCCAGTGCCGCTGGCGATAGCGGCCTGGTCGCCGGTTCTATGGCGTTAGCTGTCCACGGAGCGCGCCCCAATTAGCAGTCCCGGCGGAAGCTCTTGACACCCACTTGCGCGCATTGTGGTCGCGCAAAAGAAACAAGTGATAATGTAGGGAAGCAGCTAGGAAAGCCCGGCGGCACAAGCCTTCAGTTGGTACCGCCTCCTGGATTCGAACCAGGGACCCCCAGATCCACAATCTGGTGCTCTAACCAACTGAGCTAAGGCGGCATGGCAATCGCGCGCCGCCAAAAAGCGACAGACCGCGGCCGACGTCAAGCCCTAAATACTCGATCTGGGGTCGCACGCCAAGTGATCCCCGACCGCCCACGCGAAAGCGCCATCTGGCCCGATGTTGCTGGCCGTCTGCAACATCAACCTAGACGATTGAAATGGTGTGCGGCCTTGCCTACCGTCATGCGCCGCTTCTGCTGAAGCCAATCGGACGATGAGGGGGGATAACACAGCATGACTGCCCAAGGCCCGCTCGCCGGAGTGCGCGTGCTTGAGTTCGGCCAGATCGCAGCTGGGCCGTTCGCCGGCTCCCTCCTGGCAGACCTCGGCGCCGATGTGGTGAAGGTAGAGAATCCGCAGGGTGGCGATGGATTGCGCGGCTGGCCGCCCCTCTCGAGCACCGGCGATGGCCCCCCGTTCAGCGAAAACTTCGCGTCGGTCAATCGCAACAAACGTTCCATTGCCATCGACCTCAAGAACCCGGAGGAAGCGGCGACTTTGAAGCGTCTCATCGCTGTCGCCGATGTCGTGCTCGAGAACTTTCGGCCAGGGGTGCTCAAGCGGCTCGGCTTTGGCTACGAAGACCTCAAGCCGCTTAATCCGCGCCTCGTCTACTGCTCCATCTCCGGCTACGGCCAAACGGGCCCTTACGCAACGAAGGGTGCCTTCGACGTGACCGTCCAGGGCATGAGCGGGCTGATGAGCGTCACCGGCGAGGAGGGTCGCCCGCCAGTCAAGTGCGGTGTCCCGGTGGCCGATTTCTGCGCAGGCCTCTACGCCGCCTACACCATCACCGCGATGCTTATGCAGACCCGGCAAACCGGCGAAGGCGCCTATATCGACTGCTCGATGCTGGGTGCCCTGATCGGCGTTGCAGCACTACAGACGAGTGAATACTTCGGCACGGGCAAGTCTGGTCCCCGCCTTGGCTCGGCGCATCCGCGGAATGCGCCCTACCAGGCGTTCAAGGCCAAGGACGACTATTTCATCATCGCCGCAGGGAACGATGCCCTTTGGCGGCAGGTTGCCGAAGCCGTTGGCCTGCCGGACCTGCCATCCGATCCACGCTTCACGACCCAGCTCGACCGGGCGCGCAACCAGAAAGAGCTTGCGGCGATCCTCGAGGAAAGATTCGCAACGCGCACCGCGCGAGAGTGGCTCGAGGAAATGGATCGTCGCGGCGTGCCCTGCGCACCGATCAATTCCTACGCCGAGATTCTGAGTGATCCCCACGTGAAGAGCATGGGGCTGGTGTTGCCCTTGACGCTCCCAAATGGGGTTGAGACACGCACAACCGCATTCCCTATCGGGATTTCGGGCTTCAATTTCGAGATCCGCCACCCTCCACCCGAACTCGGTGCCCACACACAGGAGGTGATAAGCGAATGGCTCGACGCCGAGGAAACGAAAGTGGCGGGCTGACATAAACAATCAGTGCGCGGCCTTCGTCGCCCGAGATTTCCAGCGCAAGTCTGGGATGCACGAGCGCTGACGCTCGCGCCGACACGTCGCCATCTCTTCAAACTCCCGAGGAACGATTATCTCTTTCGTGAGCGGTGGAACTGCTGCTTCAAGGCGTCGTTCCAAGAGAAGGCTCATCAAATATCCCTGACGCAAGCCGTCTCGGTTCGAAAACTGAAGACGCCAGCTGTGTGGGAGGAGCTGGCCTTGCCCGGCCCGGTCGTTATAACGCTTGAGGCTTTCGACGCCGCCGTTTTCGACCTCGACGGCGTCATCACGAAGACGGCCTCAATCCATGCGGCCGCTTGGAAGGAGCTGTTCGACGACTATCTGCGCGCGCGCGCAGAGCGCAGCGGAGAGCCTTTTCGCCCGTTCGATGCCGAACAAGACTATCTGCGATATGTCGACGGGAAACCGCGCTCCGAAGGAGTGAAGAGCTTCCTTGAGTCCCGGGGGATCGACCTGCCGTTTGGCCACCCTGACGATCCGCCCGAGGCCCAAACGATTTGTGGCCTCGGAAACCGAAAGAACCTCATCTTCAATCAGCGCCTCACCACTGATGGTGTCGAAGTCTACGAAAGCTCCGTGCGCCTCGTTCATGAGCTGCGCAGCTATGGAATTCGGATCGGACTTGTCTCATCGAGCAAGAACACGAGGACAGTTCTGAACATTGCCGGCCTGGAAACCCTGTTCGATGCCTACGTGGATGGTGTCGAGGCGGCTCGTCTCTCCCTCAAAGGCAAGCCGCATCCCGACACATTCCTCCATGCGGCTAAACTGCTCGGCGTTGCGCCGGCCAGAGCGTTTGGCGTCGAGGATGCCCTGTCTGGCGTTCAGGCCCTCAAGGCTGCCGGCTATGGCTTGGTCATCGGCGTCGACCGCGCGAACCAGGCAGGAGCCTTGCGCGACAGTGGTGCTGATGTCGTTGTGGCCGATCTGGCCGAGTTGCGCCTCCAGCCTCCCTCGGGACGGCAAACCGGCGCGGTCGAGAGAAAGGCATCCAAGTACTGATGATTGCCAAGGGCACCATCGACGCCAAGTCGGAAGCCCCCTTGCAGGATCATCCGCGCGTTCCTTTGTGAACTATGCGCTGGAAAGGCGATAAAAGCCGATCTGGCGCGTTTCTGATTTGGAAGAATTGGCTTCTGCTAAGGCGATTGGTGAAGCGCGATGGTGGCCGAGGCACCAACAATCTGCACTTTGACACTCAATCCGGCCCTCGACATTGCGACGTCGACCGACCGGGTGACAGCCACCCATAAGCTTCGCTGTTCGCAAGCCCGCTATGATCCCGGTGGCGGTGGAGTCAACGTTGCTCGAGTCATCTACACGCTCGGCGGCCAAGCAACCGCTATCTACACAGCAGGCGGACCTGTCGGCGATTCCCTGCGAAAGCTGCTCGATGCCGCGGGAATTCCCCAGCGCGTCATTCCTATCGCGGGCCACACCCGAGTCAGCTTCACCGTGGATGAGCGAGTGAGCAATGAACAATATCGATTCGTCTTCCCGGGCCCGACCTTGACGATCGAAGAGCAGGAACAATGCCTGGAAGCAATCAAATCTCTTGATCCGCGCCCGAACTTCCTTGTAGCGAGCGGTAGCCTGCCCCCTGGCGTGCCGACGGATTTCTATGCGCGGGTTGCCGAGCTCGCAATAGAGCTCGGAGCGAAATTCTTTCTCGACACCTCTGGCGACGCCCTGAGAAATGCCGGGCGGAAAGGCGTTTATTTGATCAAGCCGAATTTGCGGGAATTGTCCGAATTTGTCGGCCGAGAGCTTGCGACCGAGCAGGAGAGAATTGAAGCTGGTCGCCAGATGATTTCCGAAGGGCGGGCCGAAGTGGTCGTATTATCTCTCGGAGCTGAAGGTGCGCTGCTTATTACCGCCAATATGGCCGAATATTTCCCTGCGCTGGAAGTGCCTCTCCGCAGCGCTGTTGGCGCAGGCGACAGTATGCTGGGTGGCATCGTTTATGCGCTCGCGCAAGGCAAGCCGCTTCGCGATGCTGTCTTGATGGGCATGGCGGCTGGCGCCGCAGCTCTGATGACTGAAGGCACAGAGCTCAGCCGGCGGGAAGATACGGAGCAACTTTATCAGGAAATGCTCGCCCAAGCCGTCCAGTGATTGGTGCCACGCGAGAAAGGCGGAAACGGAATTATGTTCTCGCCGTTTCCGCCTCGACCACGACGAGGCGATCAACGATCTCCTTTACGCCTGGAACGTTGCGCGCCGTTTCCACGAGCCGGCGAGCAAGATCAGCGTTCGGCATCGCGCCCCTTAATTCGACGATGCCATTTTGGACAAGCACGTTGACCGCAACCTTGGTGCCGCAGCCTTCGCGCGATAAGGCCTCGATCACGCGATCCCGCAATGAGAAATCCTCAGCCGTCGCATTGGGCATCATTTTCGCCTCAAGCGCTAGGCCGCGCAGTAAATCCGCCCTGCTGACAATGCCGACGACCTTATTGTCTTTCACGACGGGAATGCGCTTGATCCCGTTCGTCTTCATTTTCTTGACGATCTCGTGAACCGGCGTGTCCTCGGTCGCCGTAATCACTTGCGTGGTCATGACATCGGCAACCTTCTGCGCCGGCTGCACCGGACGGACAACGTCTGATTTTGCCGGATCAAGGATGAATTCGAGCCAGCGTCGGCGATGGCGGTCGCCCGTAATCGCGCTGAGAAGATCCCCTTCGGTGACGATACCGACGAGATTGCCGTTATCATCCACCACAGGCAGCCCACTGATACGATGATCCAGCATCATCCGCGCCGCTTCCCGGATGGAGGCATCGGGCTTTATGGTCGCCGCGCCGAACGTCATGACCTGGGCTGCTTGCATGGTCTCCTCCTGGGTTGCCGTGCAGGCTCATTTGGACTGGGAACGCAGATCAGCCGATAAGAAGTGTGTGCTCCCGTGCAGGCAGCGATGGCTTCGCCTGCCAAATCTATTAACGCACGAGGGGCACCCTGAAGTTCAAAGGAAGCGCCTCACGACGTCATTGACGTCCGTCATTTCCGCCCTCGCGAAGCGTTCGATCACTTTTTGTCACGACGAGCCGAACGGCGACCTCACGCCGCGTGACGACGCACCCTGCTCCCTTTCCTTGTTGCCTCGGAGAGAATGGTGGTACAGGTCGGTCATAGGAGGGCCGCACTGTGACGGTTGCACCCCATCCGAAAGCTCCCGGCCTGGAAGTCGGCATCACCGAGCCGATGATCCGGGAGCTCGTGCATACGTTCTACACGCGGGTCCGGCAGGACGAACTGCTCGGGCCAATCTTCAATACGCATGTTCAGGATTGGCCGGAGCATCTGGACAGGTTGTGCGCCTTCTGGTCCTCGGTCACGCTGATGACTGGCCGGTACAAGGGCCGGCCTGTTCCCGCTCATGCCAAGCTGCCCGGCATTACGGGCCAGCATTTCGCCCACTGGCTGGCCCTCTTCGCCCAGACGGCGCGGGACGTCTGCCCGCCCGAGGCGGCGGAACTCTTCATCGACCGATCTCAGCGGATCGCGCAATCGCTTCAGAACGCCATTGCTTTCGTCCGCGGCGAGCCGTTCGAGGCGGGCCATGGTGCCGCCTGAGGTCGTCGCATGGCGCAAGGCCGAACGCAGTAGGCTCCTTGAGCTCCGCCGCAACCTGCCATTGGCTGATCGGGCGAAGCTTATTGAACCACTGCTCACCAACCTGCGTGGGCTTCTGGAGAAACTCTCCTTCAACTCCCTCGGCATTTACTGGCCCATCCAGCGTGAGGTCGATGTGCGTCCGCTGGCGGACGAGCTGTGCAGACAAAAGGGGGCGATCCTTGCGCTGCCGGTGGTGGTGCAGAAGGGCACGCCGCTCGAATACTGGAAATGGCAGATGGGCGATCCTGTCGAGCGCGGGTTCTGGAACATTCCCGTCCCCAAGCAGCGCCAGGTGGTCGAGCCGGAGGCGGTTATTGCTCCGCTTGTTGGTTTTTTCGGCAAATACCGACTGGGCTACGGCGGCGGTTACTTCGACCGGACACTGGCTTCGATGAAGAAACGGCCGTTCGCCATCGGTGTCGGGTTCGAGTTCAGTCGCCTCGAAGGATTCGTGCCCCAGCCGCACGACATTCCCATGAACGTCATCGTCACCGAAACGGCGATCTACGAGGACTGATACCCGCCGCAGCTCTGAGATGTGAGCTGCCTGCCTAGCGGCATACGCGCCCGTTATCCGCCGAATGCGGCGACGCGTCTTTCAGCGATTGTCCGCACGCCATCACACATCAGTTCGCAAAGGTCGCGAATCAAAGGCAAGGCAATGGCGTAGTAAACCGTGACGCCCTGGGCCCGCCGCCTGACGGGCCTTTCTTTGCATGCGATCATACCCGTTGGGCCAATATCAAGATCGAGTTGCTGCTGGAACCAATCGAAAGCCGCGGCTGTTGAGGGCGAGAAATCCCCAATGGCCAGCGGAGAACAACCTTGCAGCCCACCACTCAGGAGCGGACGCGGGCCGACCTCGAGCCGCAACGCGACGTCTCGATCAGGGTACCGGTTCGCCTCACCATCAACGGGACGGTTTACGACCTCGACGTCCTACCCTGGACCACGCTGCTCGATCTGCTACGGGACCGGCTCAATCTCACCGGCACGAAAAAAGGGTGTGACCACGGCCAATGCGGGGCCTGCACCGTCCTCATCGATGGCAGGCGCATGTTGAGCTGCCTGACGCTCGCCGTGATGCAGGAAGGGCGGCAGGTCACGACCATCGAAGGTCTCGCCAGTGATGGCGCATTGCACCCGCTGCAGCAGGCATTCATCGACCACGACGGTTTCCAGTGCGGCTACTGCACGCCAGGGCAGATCTGCTCTGCGGTTGGCCTCATCAATGAAGGCCATGCCCGCACGCCGGAAGAAGTTCGGGAACTGATGAGCGGCAACATCTGCCGCTGCGGCGCCTACCCCAACATCGTCAACGCCGTCATGGAAGTGCTTTCGAAGCAGGGAGGCGGAACGTGAGGCCGTTCAGCTACTTGCGGGCCGGGGACGTTACCGAGGCTGTGCGCGAAGCTTTCGCCGCCGGCACGAAATTCATTGCTGGTGGGACCAATCTCCTCGACCTGATGAAGGAGGACGTCGAGCGGCCCATGCGACTCATCGACATCAACCATCTGCCGCTGGATCGGATCGAGGAGACACCAACCGGAGGATTGCGCCTCGGCGCGCTCGTTCGGAATTCCGATGCCGCCTACGATCCGAGGGTCGCTGACCGATATCCCCTGCTCGCCAGCGCCTTGCTCGCGGGTGCCAGTCCGCAACTGCGCAACGCGGCGACCATCGGCGGCAACATCATGCAGCGGACGCGCTGCTATTACTTCTACGACACAGCCACGCCCTGCAACAAACGCAAGCCCGGCAGCGGCTGCGGCGCGATCGGCGGGGTCAATCGCATCCATGCCATCCTGGGCGCCAGCGACAGCTGCATCGCAACCCACCCATCGGACATGTGCGTCGCCCTGGCGGCGCTGAATGCGGAAGTGCGGCTCGTTAGCCCCGATGGTGCAGAGCACATCATTCCGTTTGAAGACTTTCACCGGCTGCCTGGCGACACCCCGCACATCGAGACGAACTTGCTGCCGGGCGAATTGATCACGGCCGTCGACCTGCCCAACGAGGTGTTCAACAAACACTACACCTACCTGAAAATCCGCGACCGGCTTTCGTACGCGTTCGCGTTGGTCTCGGTAGCGGCTGCGCTACACATCGAAAATGATCGGATTACCGATGCCCGCATTGCTCTCGGTGGCGTTGCCCATAAGCCGTGGCGGGACAAGGACGCGGAACAGCTTTTGATCGGCAAGTCACCGGAGCGTCAACACTTCCAAGCCGTGGCGGATGCGATCCTGCGAGATGCCCAAGGTCAAGGCGACAACGACTTCAAGATTCCTCTCGCCCATCGCACCATCGTTCGCGCTCTCGAACAGGCCGCGAGCGGCACCCCGCAATCACAAATCGACAAGCGCATCGCCTGAAGGAGGCGACCCATGGCGACCATTGCCCAGATTGGCGATCCGCTGAACCGGTTTGATGGCGTGGAGAAGGTGACGGGCGCGGCGCGCTACGCAGCAGAACACCCCGCCGATGGCCTCCTGCATGGCTTCGCAATCTCCAGCGCAATCGCGAAGGGCCGTATCAAGGAGATCGACACTTCAGCGGCGCTCGCCGTGCCCGGAATTGTCGAAGTCATTACGCACCTCAATCGACCATCGGTCGCGTGGCTCGACAGCAAGTACGATGACGACGCCGCACCGCCAGGCTCCCCGCTCAGGCCGATTTATGACGACCGCATCCATTTCAGTGGTCAGCCCATCGCACTTGTGATTGCTGAAACACCGGAGCTGGCGCGGTATGGCGCGAGCCTCATCGCCGTCAGCTATGAAGAGGAGCCGTTCAACACGGATTTCAGCAAAGCCCTTGACGAGCGCTTCTCACCGCGCAAGGCGCGTTCCCATACGCATAACCCGCCCGATCGCGGCGATCCGCAGGGAGCATTCGACGCGGCTCCCGTCAAGATTTCTGGCGACTACCGGCTCGCCACGGAATTTCACAATCCGATGGAAATGCATGCTGCCACGGCGATCTGGGAGCCTGACGGCAAACTAACGGTCTACAACAAGGATCAGGGCTCGCAGAACGTTCAAGCCTATCTCTCCAATGTCTTCGGTATTCCCCTGGAAAATATCCGTGTGCTGAACCCCTACGTCGGTGGCGCCTTCGGTTCCGGCTTGAGACCACAGTGGCATGTCTATCTCGCCGTGATGGCCGCGAAGATGCTCGAGCGGTCTGTGCGTGTCGTCATGACCCGGCAGCAGATGTTCACGCACGTCCACCGTCCCGCGGCGTTGCAGTGTGTCTCGCTGGCGGCCGATGAGCACGGCAAGCTCACCTCCATCATGATTGAAGCCACCACCGCGACCTCCCGCTACGAGTACCACACCGAAGCCGTCGTGAAGTGGGGCGGGAAAGTTTACGGCTGCGATAACGCGTCGTTCGGGTACGCGCTCGTTCCGCTGGACACCTCGACCCCTGGCGACATGCGCGCACCCGGCGCAGCCACAGGCATGAATCTGTTCGAGATCGCAGTGGATGAGCTTGCCTACGCGGCCGGGATGGACCCGCTCGAGTTCCGGATGAAGAACTTCTCCGACCGGGATCCTGTCGACAATGTGCCCTACTCCAGCAAAGCGCTATTGGCCGCCTATCGCGACGGAGCCCAGCGCTTTGGATGGCACAAGCGAAGCCAGGCACCGCGCTCGATGCGCGAAGGCAAGGAGCTCATCGGCTGGGGCGTGGCGACAGGCATGTGGGAAGCTCTGGTGGTGGAGACGACCGCCCGGGCAACGCTCCATGCAGACGGCACCCTAGAGATCGCGTCTGCCGCCTCCGACATCGGCACCGGCACCTACACGGTAATGGCTCAGGTCGCTGCTGATACGCTCGGGGTGCCGATTGAGAATATCCGTGTTCTGCTCGGCGACTCTGACCTGCCCAAGTCGCCGCTCGAGGGCGGCTCGTGGATGGCAGCCTCGACGGGTGCAGCAGTCAATCTCGCCTGTCGGGCTTTGAAATCGGAGCTGGTGATCTGTGCCTCGAAGGTCCCCAACTCTCCGCTCGCCAACCTTTCAGCCGAGCAGATCGAGGTGGTTGATGGCACCATTCGCGCCAAGGACCAGCCAGCGCGGGCTGTGCGGCTGACAGATGCTCTCAAGGCAGCAGGTCTCAATTCGATTTCGGCCGAGGAAACCTACAAGCCGTCTCGGGACCGCAACATGTCCCATTACACCCATTGCGCCGTGTTCGCGGAGGCCCGGGTCGACGGGGAGCTGGGCACCATTCGCGTGCCACGCATCGTGTGCGCGGCGGCTGCGGGCCGCATCATCAATCCGAAGACTGCCGGCAGCCAGATGATCGGCGGCATCGTAATGGGCCTCGGCATGGCACTGGAGGAAGAGGCCCTGACGGACCACCGCTTCGGGCGAATCATGAACCACAATCTGGCCGAGTACCACGTGCCGGTTCACGCCGACATTGGTCACATAGATGTGATCTTCGTCGACGAGCCCGATCCGCACGTCTCCCCGCTCGGCGCCAAAGGCGTTGGGGAGCTCGGCATCGTTGGTTCAGCCGCGGCCATTGCCAATGCCATTTATCACGCCACCGGGAAGAGAATCCGCGAGTTCCCGATCACGATCGACAAGCTGATAGCCTGAAACATCGGCTTTTCAGGCCTCTGAAAATATTTGACTCCCCCTTTCCTTCCCTGCGAGCCGGGCGGGCAAAGACTCCCGGGGCCTACTATTTTGGCTACTGCTCCACAGGCCGGCATAGACCCTGCACATATTTGAGGCCGCTCGCCTGGCGAATAAGCGCAACCAGACAAGCACTTGGGTCTATAAAGTGGCGCCTGCAATGTATATTGTAGCGACGGGTTCGGGCTGCCCGTCCGTTTAAGGGAAGTCAGCTCGCAAAACTGAAAAACTCAGGCGTCCGCTAGCAGGGGGTGAGAAACGACTTCAATGCGCAAGCTATGGCCGGTTATTTTGGTGCTCTTGATAGCCGTCGGGCTGGCGGTCGTGCTCTTCCCGAACGGACACAAGTCCTTACGCGCTGAGAAGGGGCCTAAACCTGCGCAGCAGTCGCAAAGCCGGGCCGTTGCCGTCGAGGTCGCGCCTGCCGTCACTGCCGTTTACCAGGAGGACCTGAGGTCGGTCGGCAGCCTGATGTCCGACGAATCGGTCCAGATCGCCTCGGAAATTTCCGGGCGCATCGAGAGTTTCCGGTTCTCCGAAGGGCAGACCGTTTCGGCGGGGGACGAGCTGGTGAAGCTTGACGATGCGCTCGCCCGCGCAGAACTCGTTGATGCGCAAGCCCGTTTTGAGCTCGCCCGCGCGAACCTCGAGCGCGCGCGCACTCTGTCGAAGAGCGGCCACGTCACCGAGCGGGCACAGGATGAAGCGAAGGCTGCATTCGAGACGGCGCGCGCCGCGGTTGAGCTGGCCAACGTCCGGCTCGCCAAGCACGTCATCAAGGCCCCGTTCGACGGCATCGTCGGCCTGCGGAATGCCTCCGTGGGCGCCTACGTGAGCATCGGCACGCCGATCGTCAATCTCGAGAAGATCGACGTCCTGAAGATCGACTTCAAGCTGCCCGAGGCGGCACTGACCCAAATCTTTCCCGGTCAGTCGGTAACGGTGGAGGTCGATGCCATTCCTGGCCGAACCTTCGAGGCGGAGATTTACGCCATCAACCCGATGGTCGACGTGAACGGCCGCGCGCTGCACGTGCGGGCCCGTATGGCCAATCCGGATCTCATTCTTCGCCCCGGCCTTTTCGCCCGCGTGACCGTTAAGGGCCGCGAGACGCGGAACGTGGTTATGGTGCCCGAGAGCGCCATTGTGCCTCGGGCAGGCGAGTCGGTCGTCTACACGATCCAGGGTGGCAAGGCGGTGGAAACGAAGGTGACGCTCGGAAGACGCTCGGCGGGCATGGTCCAGATCCTTTCCGGCTTGGAGCCGAATACGACGGTGGTCGTCGCCGGCCAGCTCAAGCTGAGTAACGGCTCCGAGGTCGAGATCGTGCAGACGCAAAGCCCGTCGGCGCTGGAGAAAAGCTGATGAGCCCGGTCGAGGTATGCATTCGCCGTCCCGTCTTCTCGACGGTCTTGAGCCTCGTTCTGGTGCTGCTCGGCATCGTCTCCTACACGCGACTGACGGTCCGTGAGTATCCGAACGTCGATGAGCCGACGGTCTCCGTCACGACCCGATACCCCGGTGCTTCTCCGAGCATTGTCGAAACACAGGTGACCCAGGTCCTTGAGGGATCGATCGCGGGTATCGCCGGCATCGACATTCTGGAGTCCACCAGCCGCTCCGAAACGAGCCGTATCACCGTCCGCTTCCGCCAAGACGTTGACCCCGACGAAGCCGCCAACGACGTCCGCGACCGCGTAAGCCGTGTTCGCGGCCGGCTTCCCGATGAGATCGACGAGCCGGTCATCGCGAAGGTGGAAGCCGACGCCCAGCCGGTCATGTATCTGGTCTTCACCAGCGACCAGATGTCGGCCCTGGAGATCACCGACTACGTCGATCGCTACGTCGTCGATCGTCTGAAGAACCTGACCGGCGTGGCCGACGTGATGATATACGGCGAGCGTCGGTACGCCATGCGCATCTGGCTCGATCGTGAACGGCTCGCCGCCTACAACCTTACCGTCCAGGACATTGAGAACGCTCTGCGATCCCAGAACGTCGAGATCCCGTCTGGCCGCATCGAGAGCTACGACCGCGAGTTCAACGTGCTCTCCCGCACGGGTCTCACGACCCCGGAGGAGTTCCGCCAGATCGTCGTAAAGCGCGCGGACGGCTATCAGGTGAAGCTGGGTGACGTGGCGCGCGTAGAGCTGGGCGCCGAGGATGAGCGCCGCGACAGCCGCTATAACGGGCAGCCGTCGATCACCGTCGGCATCATCAAACAGGCCGTCGCCAACCCGCTTGACGTCTCGAAAGCGGTTCGCGCTCTCCTGCCAGATCTCAATGCCTCGCTGCCGAACGGGCTCCAGGCCGATATCGGCAACGACGACGCGGTCTTCATCAACGAGTCCATCAAGGCCGTCTTCAAGACCATCGGCGAAGCCATCGTGCTCGTGGTGGTCGTGATCTTCATCTTCCTGCGCTCGCTGCGGGCCTCGATCATCCCGATCGTCACAATCCCCATCTCGCTGATCGCGACCTGCACGCTGCTGCTGGCCTTCGGCTTCAGCATCAACACGCTCACACTGCTCGCGATGGTGCTCGCGATCGGCCTCGTGGTCGACGACGCCATCGTTGTGTTGGAGAATATCTCGCGGCACGTAGAAAACGGTCTGAAGCCCATCAAGGCGGCCATTGTCGGCACGAAGGAGATCGCCTTCGCCGTCGTCGCGATGACGCTGACGCTGACGGCAGTCTACGCGCCGATCGCATTCGCACCGGGCCGCACGGGCCGCCTGTTCCTCGAGTTCGCCCTGGCGCTAGCGGGCGCGGTTCTGGTCTCCGGCTTCGTGGCGTTGACGCTCACACCGATGCTCTGCTCGAAGCTGCTGCGCCACGATGAGCATCCGGGGCGGCTTTTCACTTTGATTGAAAGTGGCCTGCAGAAGCTTGAGTCCGGCTACCGCAGATCGCTCGAATTGGCCCTCAATCTTCGCTGGGTGATCGTCGGCCTCGGAATTCTTACGGCTGGCGCCGCGGCCCTGCTTTTCGTCAATCTGAAATCGGAGCTTTCGCCGGTTGAGGATCGGGGTGTCATCCTCATTCGTGGGTCAGGTCCTGAGGGATCGACGCTCGCATATACTAGCCGCTACAGCGCGCAGGCGGATGCGATCCTCGCGGAGCTGCCCGAGGTGCGCTCGCGTCTCGCGATCAATGGCCTCTGGCAACAGGTCACGAACTTCCTCGTCATCGGCCGGCTGTCGGATTGGTCGGAGCGTGACCGCAAGCAACAGGATCTTGTGGCGGAGATTACGCCGAAGATCAGGAGCATCCCAGGCGTGCTGGCGTTCGCGCAGAACCCCGCGTCATTGGGTCAGCGGGGCGGCTCCAGGCCGGTCGAATTCGTAATCCAGACGTCCGGCACCTACGAGCAACTTCAGGAATTCGCCGATCGCATGCTGGAGCGTATCGCTGCCAATCCGGGGCTCGAAGGCGTTGACACGGACCTGAAGCTCAACTCGCCTGAAGTGCGGATCGAGGTCAATCGCGCCAAGATCGCGGACCTCGGGCTCGACGTGGCGGTTGTCGGCCGTACGCTCGAAACGCTGCTCGGCGGGCGCCAGGTGACCCGCTTCGAGCAAAACGGCGAGCAGTACGACGTCATCGTGCAGCTTGCTGCCGAGGATCGCAGCTCTCCCGAGACGCTGTCGACCATTTTCCTGCGCGGCGCAAATGGAGAGATGGTCCAGCTCTCCAACGTCGTGACCATCACCGAAACGGTCGCGCCAAAGGAATTGAAGCGGTTCAATCAGCTGCGGTCGGTCACGATCTCGGCAAACCTCGCCCCGGGCTACTCTCTCGGCGAGGCGCTCGATTTCCTGGAACGCACCGCACGTGAGGTGCTGCCGTCGAACGTCCAGACAGACCTCAATGGGCAGAGCCGCGAGTTTCGGTCCGCAGGTCAGAGCCTCGCTTTCGTCTTCCTGCTGGCGCTTGGCTTCATCTATCTCGTACTCTCGGCACAGTTTGAGAGCTTCCGCTCGCCACTCATCATCATGGTGACGGTGCCTCTCTCCATGGCCGGCGCACTTGGCGCGCTGTACCTCACGGGAGGTACGCTGAACGTCTACTCGCAAATCGGCCTCGTGACGCTGATTGGCCTCATTACGAAACACGGCATTCTGATCGTCGACTTCGCCAATCAGCAGCAGGAGCAGGGCAAGGACAAGCGCAGTGCCGTCATTGCTGCCGCTGCGCTTCGCCTGCGGCCCATCCTCATGACCACAGGCGCGATGGTGCTAGGCGCCGTGCCCCTCGCGCTCGCAACCGGAGCCGGCGCAGAAAGCCGGCAGCAAATCGGATGGGTGATCGCGGGCGGTATGACCCTGGGCACGATGCTGACGCTGTTCGTGGTACCCGTGGTCTACATGCTACTGGGCCGTCAATTCCAACCGAGCGAGGAGGAGCAGGAGCTCGCCAGTCATCCAGCTCCGGCGGAATAAATCTCACAAAAAAGGGCGGCTTGGCCGCCCTTTTAATTTCGCCCTATATCGACCTCAGCAATCTCTATCCCTGCGTTTTCGGCAGCGGATGAGACATGCTCCAGCAGTGGCCGAACGGATCTATGACCTGCGCATAGCGGTCGCCCCAGAACGCGTCCCATGGTGCCAAAATGCTTGTCGCTCCCGCTGCAATCGCGCGTTCATAAGCTTCGTCGCAGTTCTTTACGTTCAGGTGAAGCACGCCTGCCGTGCCGCCCAACGTTTTGGGACTGGCAATCTTGTCGGCGTTGCACTCCTCTTCGAATTCGTCGCGCAGGAAAAGGCGCGCGTCATTTAGCTGGAGTTCGGCGTGCCAAAGCCGCTTGCCATCCGGCGCGGGCACACGAACCACTTCCTTTGCCCCAAAGGCCTTGGCGTAGAATTCGATCGCCGCGGCGGCATCCTTTACGACGATATGCGGAACAAGGCCCTGTTTGGTGACCTGCGTGGAATTAGCCCCTACTCGCCGGGATGTCGTAATGAACAGCTGCTTCCATTCTCCATCGTCGCCCAGAATCGACGAGCTGAACGTGCGCTCATTCGGGCCTCTGATTTCGATGATCTCCTTGACCTTGACCATCTTGACGTTCTCACCGTCGGGCATGGGGCCCTCGCTGTTGAGCGTCAATCGGGTCTTGCTTTCATTGAGCGTGCCTTCATAGACCCAAAGGTAACTCATCGGAGAGCCTATCCAGCTTCCGACAAACTTTCCCTTTTTCGGGTCGAAGCCGAGTGTAAGCTGTGAGGTGAATGGCGTTCCTGATGGCGTTTTCCCGTTGGTCTCCATTTGAATCCAAAGGTCGCCGATCGGGCGAATGATCTCCGTCACCATATGCGTCTTGCCCGACTCGTCATAGGGCATTTCACATTGCCACTCGCCAACCAGCTGCTGCAGCCACTCGTGCTCTGCCTGATGCTTTTCAGGTTTCATACTGCCTTCCTTTCGTGGACGTTTTGTTAGGCGTGTTTTGGCAATCAGCCGCCGGATACGGCCGTCAGCACCCAGACTTCCGTTCCCGGGGCAAGGGGCGTTTCGAGAGTGGCGCGTGCGCCATTGACGAAGACATTGATATGACGACGGATGGCTGGCCTCGAATCGCAGAGTCGATCGCGCATTCCCGGCCACCGATCGTTGAGCTGGTTCATCAGCTCGTCGACGTTGGAAGCCCGGACCTCGACCCGGCGCTCGGCCTCCGGAAAAAGGCGAAGCAATGCCGGTGCCAGGATTACAAAAACTCCCGGCTCGGATGATGTCGGCGTGCTTTGCGTCATGCCGAAGCGACCTTGCAACGTTTTCAGGTGTCCACCACGAGAGTTTCCACGGAGGTGATCGTCGGCAGGTGGAGCGCTATGCAGTTCCAGCTTTCGCCTTCGTCGGCGCTTGCGAAAACCGCCCCTGAGCTCGTGCCGAAATAAACGCCCGCAGGATCCAATGTGTCCGTCGCTAAAGCCTGGCGAAGAACGCCCAGAAAGGCATTTCTCTGCGGCAACCCTTCACGCAAATCCTGCCAGGTCGCGCCGCCATCGCGCGTGCGCCAGACAGCGGCTTTCGCATCTGGCATGAACCGTCCGGCGATATCGCCATTCAGCGGAACGAGGTACAGCGTATCCGGATCACGAGGGTGTGCCGCCGCGGGGAAACCAAATGACGAAGGCAAGCCATTTTCGATGCTCACCCAGTTCCGACCGCCGTCGTCACTTCGGTACATGCCGCAATGATTTTGCTGATAGAGCCGCTCCGACGTCCCCGGCGCCATGACGATACAGTGTACACACTGACCAAGTTCCGGGTATTTCTGATCATCCGGCATATAGCCCGCGCGGGTACCGCGATTGCGCGGCGCCCAAGATTCTCCGGCGTCGGCCGAATAAAAAACACCGGCCGTGGAAATCGCGACCCAAATTTGATTTTCATCATTCGGGTGCGGAACGATGGAATGCAAGATGAGACCACCGCCGCCCGGTTGCCACTGTGGCCGAGATGGATGCTCTCTCAGGCCAGCAACGTGCGTCCAGGATTGTCCGCCGTCATCGCTGCGAAAAAGGCCGGCAGGCTCAACACCTGCGAAAAGCGTATTCCCCTGACCGCGCGCGAGGCTCCATGCCGCCTTGATAGGATCCTGGCCTTCTCCGTAAGAAAGCCCCTCGCTGGAATGCGTCCAGGTCTTGCCGAGATCGGTGGACTTCCAAACAGCGGGGCCGAACCACTCGTTCCCACCCGCAGCGTAAATCACGCCATTCGATGGATCGCCGATGACATGATTGAGCGGCCAGGTTTCGCAAAATGGCCCACGGAGCTCCCACGAGCGGCGTCGGGCGTCGCTCTCCAGAATGAAGGCCCCTTTCTTGGTGCCGAGCAACACGAGCACTTTCTTCGCCATCCGTATTCTCCCTTGAGCTCCCTGCCCGGCTCGATCAGCACTCTCATGGCGGATTGTCGCTATGATGGCGAAGAGCCTTGACAAGAAACGTTGATATCAACATTATTGGATCATGTCAAAGCGCAATGAGCTTCCCTTTGAAATCACGCTTCTGGTGCGTGATTCCTGCCTCTGCCTGCACGTGCAGAGGGCTGCTCGCGCGGTGGCGCGGCGCTATGACGAAATTCTGCGGCCTGTGGGCCTTACCAACGGTCAATTTTCGCTGTTGATGTCGCTTAATCGGCCGCAACCACCCACCATGGGTGAGGTTTCATCGGTTCTCGCGATGGACCGCACAACGCTCACGGCCAACCTGAAGCCCTTGGAGCGTCGCGGGCTCGTCGCCATAAAGATCGACGAAGCAGACCGGCGCAGCCGACGTCTGCAATTGACGGAAGCCGGACGCGAGCTCCTTCGCAAAGCGCTGCCCCTTTGGGAAAAGGGTCAGGCGGCAAACAAGAGCCTCATTCCGAGCAAAGATTTCAATCGCTTGCTCGCTGAGCTAAGAGCCCTCTCAGAGCTGCAACGCGAGTAAGCGCGCGATCCGTTACATCGTCGCGCCGATCTGCCAGGGCACGTACTCCGCATCGCCGTACCCCAACTGCTCGGATTTCGAACGCTCGCCCGAGGCAACGCGGAGAATTTTCTCGAAAATTTCTTTCGCTTTTTCTTCAAGTGGCACGCCGTCGAGAATATCGCCGCAATTGATGTCCATATCGTCGATCATGCGGTGATACACGTCCGAATTGGTAGCGAGCTTGATCGACGGACTGGGCTTGCAGCCGTAGGCAGATCCACGCCCCGTCGTAAAGCAAACGATGTTGCAGCCGCCTGCGACCTGACCCGTCACCGATACCGGATCGTATCCTGGCGAATCCATGAAAACGAAGCCTTTTTCGGTAATCGGCTCGGCATAGCGATAAACGGCCTTAAGAGTTGTCGATCCGCCTTTTGCAGCCGCGCCAAGAGATTTCTCGAGAATGGTCGTCAATCCGCCCGCCTTGTTTCCCGGTGACGGATTGTTGTCCATGCTCATACGATTGCGGGAGGTGTAGTCTTCCCACCAACGAATGATCTCGACGAGTTTTTCGCCCACTTCGCGCGTTGCCGCCCGGCGAGTCAGCAAGTGCTCGGCACCATAAATTTCAGGCGTTTCCGCCAAGACTGCGGTGCCGCCATGTTTTACCAAAATGTCCGCTGCGAGCCCAAGGGCGACATTGGCCGTAATGCCTGAATAGCCATCCGAACCGCCACACTGCAGCGCCACCACAAGCTCGGAAGCCGGCACCGTCTCACGCTGCGCTTTCGCAGCAATCGGCAACATGGCCCGAACCGCGTCCACGCCGGCCGCAACCGTTTTCCGCGTGCCGCCGCTTTCCTGAATCGTGAACGTGCGGAACGTATCGCTTTCCTTGATACCATAGGCTTCCATCAATCGCGCAATCTGGAAGCCTTCGCACCCAAGGCCAACGACCACAACGCCCGCCATATTGGGATTGCAAGCATAGCCCCACGTCGTGCGCTTCAAGATTTCGAATGTCTCGCCGTTATAGTCGATGCCGCAGCCGGTGCCGTGCACGAGCGGGATGATGCCATCGATGTTCGGATATTCGTCCAAAAGCCCGGACCGGCGTACTTCCTCGGCGATAAAGCGCGCTACCGTCGCCGAGCAGTTCACGCTGCTGATGACGCCGATGTAATTCCGCGTCCCGACTTTCCCATTTGCCCGCCTGAAACCTTGAAATGTCGCGCGCGCTTCTGGCGGCAGGATTTCCTCCTCTTTAGCATCCTGACAGAAGGCGTAGTCGCGGTCGAAGGCAGCAAAGCCGCAATTGTGCGTATGAACGTGGTTGCCCGGGAGAATGTCCTCCGTCGCAAACCCGATAATCTGACCGAATTTTAGGACCGGCTCGCCCTTGGCGATCTTTGTCGTCGCCATCTTGTGCCCGCGCGGAATGCGGGTGGTAACCGTTACCCCTCGAACCGACGCACCGACCGGCAGCGGGTCCACGGCAACGATGACGTTGTCCTTGTCGTTCAGCCGAAGCGTTCTCGGCTCTGCGATCGCAGCCGATCCGTTGCCCTGCATGGAAGGATCCCTCCCGTCAGAAATGCATGATGAGTTACTTCAGGTTAAATCACCACGACACGGGGCACCCTGACAACTGCCGGTTCCGTCTGCCTGAATTGGATATTCCGCAGCTTGTGCAGCCCTTGGCGATGTGCTGCTTTCTTCCGATGCGATTGTTTGAGGGAAAGGTAGACCGTGAACCTGTCATTCATGCTCAAGGAGCGCGCCGCGGCCGGTAAACCGATCCGCATCGGCCAGGTTGGCGCCGGTAAGTTCGGAACCATGTTCCTTGCCCAGGCCCGCACCACAGTCGGCATGCATGTGGTCGCCGTGGCGGACCTCAATATTTCACGGGCCCAGTCGCAGTTGAAGGTCGCCTGCTGGCCGGAGGAGCAGTTCAGCGCAACATCGCTCGACGATGCCCTCAAGACCGGCAAGACGTTCCTGACGGACAACGCCGAAGCGATGATCCGCCATCCCGGCATTGACGTCGTGGTGGAGGCCACTGGTGATCCGAAGACGGGTATTCGCCTGTGCCAGCTAGCCATCGAGAACGGCAAGCACATCGTGATGGTGAACGTCGAGGCGGATGCGGTCGCCGGCCCTCTGCTGGCGAAACGAGCACGCCAGGCGGGGGTCGTTTACAGCCTGGCATGGGGCGATCAGCCGGCGCTCGTTTGCGAGCAGGTCGACTGGGCACGCGCGTGCGGGTTCAAGGTTGTTGCCGCCGGCAAGGGCACGCGCTACCTGCCCCATTACCACAAGCTCACGCCGGACACCGTTTGGGACGAACTCCAGAAGTACCTGAAGATCGACGACCCAAAGAGCATCAATCTCAAGATGTTCAACAGCTTTCTCGATGGCACAAAGTCGGCCATCGAGATGACAGCTATCTGCAATGCGACGGGACTCGAGTCGCAAACGGAAGGACTGACCTTCCCGCCTGCAAGCCGCTTCGAGCACGCAGACATCTGCAAGCCGAAGAGCGAAGGCGGCGTTCTGGAGAAGGCGGGCGTCACCGAGGTCACATCGATGGTTTACCGCGACGGCACCGAGGTTCCGCACCACCTGGCGATGGGCACCTACGTCGTCTTCGAGGCCGCAGACGACAACGAGTACACCCGTCGCTGCTTCCGCGAGTACCATTTGCTGCCGGACAAATCCGGCCGTTACGCTGCCCTCTATCGGCCCATTCACATGATCGGGCTCGAGCTCGGTATTTCCATCGCCTCATCAGCCTTGCGGAAAGAGCCGACAGGCGCGCCGTTTTGCTTCAACTCCGACGTCGTCGCAACGGCCAAGCGCGATCTCAAGGCCGGCGAGATCCTTGATGGTGAAGGTGGCTTCTGTGTCTGGGGCAAGCAGACCCCGGCCCCCATGTCGCTGAAGGAGGGATACCTGCCGCTTGGCCTCGCACACAACGTCAAGCTGAAGCGGGATGTCCCCGAAGGGCAGCGGCTCAAGTGGGACGACGTCGAAATCGATCCCAATGATGACGCCGTCCGGGTCCGGCGTGAAATGGAACGGGAGTTCGGACCGAAACAAGCTGCATGAGCTCGCGCCGGCGGGGAAACGGACGGGTCCCCATCCCCGCCGGTCACCTCAAGAACTCTCCTTAAGCGCGCCGCGTTTTAGCGGGGGTAGCATCCGGCTACTTCCCGGGATGATCCCGATCAATGCCGGATCGATGAGGACCGCCCACAGCTAACCACGCGCCGGCAAGCAATTGGTAGGTGCTTTCCTTCAATTAATCGCGCAGCGAATTAAACACAGTCAGGGACCCGCTTAGATGGCCATAGCCAAACGCCCCAAATGGAGCCGGACGGAGTTCTGGATTCTGGGCCCGATTCTGGCTTTGGCGGCCGTCGGGATGGGCGTCTTCGCCTGGCAAAACCTGCGAGCGCCGACCCTGCCGGATGGCATTGCCGGCAGCAACGGAAGGATCGAAGCGACGGAGATTGACGTCGCCGCAAAGCTCGCCGGACGCATTCAAGACATTTTGGTTAAGGAAGGCGAATTCGTCACCGCCGGGCAAGACCTGGTCAAGATGGACACAGCGGTCCTCGAAGCGCAGCTGCGCGAAGCCAAGGCGCAACTCGAGCGAGCGAAAGTGACCGTGCAGGCGGCAAGAAGTCAGGTCGCCCAGCGCGAGTCGGAAAAGTCGACCGCAGAGGCCCTGGTGGCCCAGCGGGAGGCGGAGCTCGTTGCTGCGCAGCACCGCTTGAGCCGTGCAGAACAGCTGGTGAGGCAAGGCTGGGCCACGCAGCAAAGATACGACGACGACAAGGCTGCCTTTGAAAGCGCTCGAGCCGCCCTCAATGCTGCCAAGGCGCAAGTTGCTTCCGCAGACGCCACCCTGAATACGGCCAAAGCCCAAGTCTTGCAGGCTGAGACGGAAATCCACGCCGCCGAAGCCACCATCGAACGGATTGAGGCGGATATCCGGGACAGCTTACTCCGCTCTCCACGGGATGGGCGGGTTCAGTTCCTGGTCGCGCAGCCGGGTGAAGTGGTTCAGGCCGGTGGCCGCGTGCTCAACCTCGTCGACCTGACCGATGTCTACATGACATTCTTCCTGCCGACGGAGCAGGCCGGACGGGTCGAAATCGGCGCCGAAGCCCGGATCGTGCTCGACGCTGCGCCCCAGTATGTCATTCCTGCCTACATTTCTTTTGTTTCCGACGTTGCCCAGTTCACGCCGAAGGAGGTCGAGACCAAGGAAGAGCGGCAAAAACTGATGTTTCGCCTGAGGGCTCACATCCCGGCTGACTTGCTGAGAAAGCATCTGACACAGGTCAAGACCGGCCTTCCCGGAATGGCATACGTCAAGCTGAACCCACAGGTGGAGTGGCCGCCCCACTTACAGGTCCGCGTTCCGCAATGAGCTCTGATGGGTTCGTTCTCTCACCCTTGGATGGAGAGCCAGTTGCGCGCTTGCGAGCGGTAAGCCTCCGGTATGGCAAGACGCAGGCGCTCGACAACATAAGCCTCGATATTCCATCCGGCTGTATGGTTGGCCTGATCGGGCCGGATGGCGTGGGCAAATCAACCTTGCTGTCTCTTATCGCGGGAGCTCGCGCCATTCAGGAGGGCGCGATCGAAGTCCTCGGCGGAAACATGGCCTCTGCCGCGCACCGTGAGGAAGTTGGCCCGCAGATTGCCTACATGCCCCAAGGCTTGGGCAAGAACCTTTATCCGACACTTTCCGTTTTCGAGAACGTCGACTTCTTCGGGCGCCTGTTCGGGCAAGACGCAGCCGAACGCGAGCGCCGCATTCGCGATCTGCTACTGGCCACCGGCCTGGCGCCGTTTGCCGACCGGCCTGCCGGCAAACTCTCGGGCGGGATGAAGCAGAAGCTCGGCCTTTGCACCGCGCTCATTCACGATCCGGACCTGCTGATCCTCGACGAGCCGACGACCGGCGTCGATCCGCTGTCCCGGAGACAATTCTGGGAACTGATCGATCGCATTCGCACGAGCAGGCCGGGAATGAGCATTCTGGTCGCGACGGCCTATATGGAGGAGGCTGAGCGGTTCGACTGGCTCGTGGCCATGGATGCCGGGCGAATTCTTGCAACCGGCACACCCAAGGATCTCCTCGCGGAGACGGGCACAGACTCTCTGGAATCTGCCTTCATCGCGATGCTGCCGGAGGAAAAACGGCTGGGCTATCGGCCGGTTGAAATTCGCCCCCGCTCCGCAGAAGACGATGATGAAGTTGCCATCGAAGCGCACGGCCTGACGAAGCGGTTCGGCAATTTCACGGCCGTGGACCACGTTACTTTCCGCATTCACCGTGGCGAGATTTTCGGCTTTCTCGGCTCCAACGGCTGCGGAAAAACGACCACGATGAAAATGTTGACCGGCCTGCTTCCGGCCACTGAGGGGCAGGCTTGGTTGTTTGGCCGTGAGGTCGACGCGAACGATATCGAAACCCGCCGCCGCGTCGGCTACATGTCCCAGCATTTCTCCCTCTATCGGGAACTGACGGTTCGACAGAACCTCGAGCTGCACGCGCGCCTGTTCAATCTGCCGAGGGAAATCATTCCGTCGCGGGTCGCCGAAATGGCGCGACGCTTCGAGCTCGAACCGATTATGGATGAGCTTCCGGACTCGCTGCCCCTTGGCCAACGCCAACGGCTCTCACTTGCCGTTGCGATGATCCACGGCCCGGAAATGCTTATTCTGGACGAGCCGACGTCTGGCGTCGATCCCGTTGCCCGAGACGAGTTCTGGCGCATCCTCATCAATCTTTCGCGCGAAGACAAAGTCACGATTTTCATCTCCACGCATTTCATGAACGAGGCCGAGCGGTGCGACCGCATTTCGCTCATGCACGCCGGCCGCGTTCTCGTCAGTGGGGCACCTTCCGAACTCATCGAAGCTCGCGGCGCCAAGACCCTCGAGGATGCTTTTATCTCTTATCTCGAAGAGGCGGCTACCGAGGACACCTCGACCTCGGCAGAGGTGCCTGCCACGCCACCCGTGGTCGATGGCATTCCTCAGCCGCGCGGCCGCTATTTCTTCGATCCGCGGCGCATGTTCAGCTATTCACGCCGCGAAGCAATGGAGCTTCGCCGCGATCCCATCCGCGCCACGCTCGCTCTGGTGGGCAGCATCATCCTGATGTTCATTATCGGGTATGGCATCAGCCTCGATGTCGAAGACCTCACCTTTGCGGTTTTGGACCGGGATCAGACGACGATCAGCCGGAATTACACGCTCGCAATTTCGGGCTCCCGCTATTTCGTCGAAAAGCCGCCTCTGACCAGCTACGAAGACCTCGATCGCCGAATGCGATCAGGAGAAATCAGCCTTGCAGTCGAAATTCCGCCGGGTTTTTCGAGGGATTTGCTGCGAGGTCGCCCGGTTCAAATCGCCGCCTGGATTGACGGCGCCATGCCGCAACGCGCCGAAACGATCCGCGGTTATGTCCAAGGGATGCATGCCCACTGGCTCGCGCAGCAGGCCGCCCAATCGCAAACCGGGGCTCCTTCGAGCCTTGTCACAATCGAAACCCGGTTCCGCTATAACCCGAATCTGGAGAGCCTTGTCGCAATGGTGCCGGGCGTCATCCCGTTGTTGCTTCTGATGATCCCGGCCATGCTCGCAGCTCTCAGCGTCGTCCGGGAAAAGGAGCTTGGCTCCATTGTGAATTTTTATGTCACTCCAACGACGCGGCTCGAGTTTCTGCTCGGCAAGCAGCTGCCCTACGTCGTGCTGGCGATGTTCAATTACTTGCTGCTGGTGCTGATGGCCGTGACGGTCCTTGGCGTACCGTTGACCGGCAGCTTCCTGACGCTCACCGCAGCAACTCTGATTTACGTCTTGGCTTCGACGAGCTTCGGTCTTCTCGTCTCGACATTCATGCGCAGCCAGATCGCCGCAATTTTCGGTACTGCCATTCTGACGATGCTGCCCGCCACGCAATTCTCGGGCTTCATCGATCCCGTGTCGTCGCTGGAAGGTGCGGGGGCCTTTATCGGGCGGATATTTCCTACGACCTATTACCTGATCATCACCCGCGGCACGTTTTCAAAGCAGCTCTCTTTCGCGGAACTCCACTCGTCATTCATTCCACTGCTGCTCTCCGTGCCCGTGCTGATCGGGCTTGCGGCCGTCCTGCTCAAGAAGCAGGAGACGTGAACAATGCGCCTGTCAAACGTTTTCAACCTCGGCGTCAAGGAATTGCGCAGCTTGAGCCGCGATCGTCTGTTGCTCGCCCTTATTATCTACGCGTTCACGTTCGCGATTTACGCCGGTGCGACAGCCTTGCCTGAAACGCTCAACCGCGCGGCCATAGCCATTATCGACGAGGATCGTTCTCCGCTATCGAATCGTATCGTGTCGGCATTTTACCCGCCCTACTTCCTGCCCCCGCAAATGATCACGCAGGCGCAAATGGACAAGCGCATGGACGAGGGGCTCGATACGTTTGCGCTCAACATTCCACCGAATTTCCAGCGTGACGTGCTCGCGGGACGCAGCCCCGCCATTCAGCTCAATGTTGATGCGACCCGCATGACGCAGGCCTTTACGGGCAGCGGGTATATTCAATCGATTATCAATCGCGAGGTCAGTGCATTCGTTAATCGCTACCAATCGCGACCGTCCTCACCTGTCGAGCTCGTCGAGCGTATCGCCTTCAATCCCACACTCGAAAAAAGCTGGTTTGGCAGCATCGTCGAGCTCATCAACAATGTGACAATACTGTCGATCATCTTGACCGGGGCAGCACTGATCCGCGAGCGCGAGCACGGCACGATCGAGCATCTTCTCGTCATGCCAGTCACACCGACCGAGATCATGCTCGCCAAAATCTGGGCCATGGGCCTCGTTGTTTGGGTGGCGTCTGCCCTGTCTTTGACCTTCGTCATCCAGGGCTACATGTCTGTGCCCATCCAAGGCTCGGTGCCGCTCTTCATGGCTGGCGCCGCGGCTCACCTTTTCGCCACCACCTCACTGGGTATCTTTCTGGGCACCGTTTCGCGCTCGATGCCCCAGCTCGGCCTACTGACCATCCTCGTCCTAATTCCGCTGGAAATGCTGTCAGGCGGCATGACGCCCCGCGAGAGCATGCCGGAAATCGTCCAGAACATCATGCTCGCCGCACCGACCACGCACTTCGTCATGCTCGCCCAGGGGATCCTTTATCGCGGAGCAGGCTTCTCGGTGGTCTACCCGCAGTTCATCGCACTATTCATCATCGGCGCGGCGCTCTTCGCCTTCTCGCTCGCACGGTTCCGTAAAGCGTTAAGCGAAATGGGCTGACCCAAGCCTTAATGAATTTCCGGCTCGGGTACGGGCGCTCCGCTTTCGAGGAAATCGAAATCGCAGCCTTCATCGGCCTGGCCGATGTGCTGCTGGAACATCGCGCCATATCCGCGCTCGTAACGGGGCGGCAGCGGCTTCCATTCCGCGCGGCGGCGGGCAAGCTCCTCCTCGGAAACGTGGAGATGCAGCAGTCGGCGCGAGACGTCGACCTCGATGTGATCGCCGTTCTGCACGAGCGCCAGCGGCCCCCCGATGAAGCTTTCCGGCGCGACGTGCAAGATGCACGCGCCATAGCTGGTGCCGGACATGCGCGCGTCGGAAATGCGGAGCATGTCGCGCACGCCGGCTTTCACCAGCTTGCGCGGAATAGGCAGCATGCCCCACTCCGGCATGCCGGGGCCGCCTTTCGGGCCAGCGTTCTGCAGCACAAGCACGTGGTCCGGTGTCACATCCAGATCCTCGCGCTCGATCTCCGCCGCCATGTGGTTGTAGTCGCGGAACACCAGTGCCGGCCCCCGGTGATGCCGCAGACGCGGCTCGGCCGCCGCCGGCTTCATCACTGCGCCGCGAGGAGCCAGATTGCCTTTCAAAATGGCGGTCGCGCCTTCGGGGTAGATCGCCCTGTCGGGGGACCGAATGACGTCGTCGTTATAGACAGCCGCGCTCTCGATGGTCTCGCCGAGCGTCTTGCCGGAGACCGTCATGGCGCTGCAATCAAGCCGATCACGGAGCACACTCATCAACGCGGGCAGACCGCCAGCGTAGTAAAAGTCCTCCATGAGATATGTGCCTGACGGACGAAGATTTGCGATGACCGGGATCTCGCGTGAGATCTGATCGAAGCGTTCGAGTGAAAGCGCAATTCCGGCGCGCCGCGCCATGGCAATGACGTGGATAATCGCGTTCGTCGAACCACCCAGCGCCATGTGCACCTTGATGGCGTTGTCGAAGGACGCCGGCGAAAGCACCTTAGCCGGCGTCAAATCCTCCCAAACCATCTCGACGATCCGCCGGCCGGCGGCGGCAGCCATGCGGGGATGAGCCGAATCCGCGGCCGGGATGGCGGACGCGCCCGGCAACGTCATGCCCAAGGCCTCAGCAATCGACATCATCGTCGCCGCGGTGCCCATGGTCATGCAGGTGCCGAACGAGCGGGCAATGCCGTTCTCCATTTCGGCCCAGTCGGCATCGGAAATCTTTCCGGCCCGCTTCTCGTCCCAGTACTTCCAGACGTCCGATCCCGAGCCAAGAATTTTTCCGCGCCAGTAGCCACGCAGCATCGGGCCGGCCGGTACGAAGATGGCCGGAATGCCCATGGAGATCGCCCCCATGAGCAGCGCCGGAGTCGTCTTATCGCAACCACCGAGCAAGACGGCGCCGTCGATGGGATGCGACCGCAGCAGCTCCTCCGTCTCCATCGCGAGGAAATTGCGATAGAGCATCGTCGAGGGCTTCACGAAAGGTTCGGAAAGCGAAATCGCCGGCAGCTCGATCGGGAACCCACCCGCCTGGAACACGCCGCGCTTCACGTCCTCCACGCGGGCGCGCAGATGGGCGTGGCACTGATTGATATCGCTCCAGGTATTGATGATGCCGATGACCGGCCGCCCGGCCCAGTCCACTGAGTCATAGCCCATCTGGCGCAGGCGGGAGCGATGGCCAAACGAGCGTAGATCCTGGACACCCAACCAGCGATGAGACCTCAACTGCTCAGGCGTCTTTCGCCGGCTGTTGGCCATTTCCGTCTTCCCTCTATGTCAAACCAGTGCTGCGATCATTGGCTTACCGTTGCAGCGGTGGCCTGGCGCTTGCGGCCGATGAACTGCGTTGCAACGACGACCGCCGTGAGCACCACGCCAGCAATGTCCGTCTGCAGTCCCGGTTTTACGAGGCACAAAGCGGCCGCGACAAGGCAAGCGCGCTGCCAAAGCGAGCATGCCTGAAGAAGATATCCGTGCAATCCTGCGGCAAGCAGAATGCAGCCGATTGAGGCCGTCGCGGCCGACCAAACGATCGTCTGCCAATCGCCGATCATCAGAAGAGCCGGTTCATAAATGAACATGAACGGCACGATGAAGCCGGCTGCGCCGATTTTTACGGCCGCCCAGCCGCTGGCCCAGAGATCAGCCTTGGCGAGCCCAGCTGCCGCAAAGACAGCTAGCGCCACGGGCGGCGTGATCGCCGACAGAATAGCGAAGTAGAACGCGAACATGTGCGCAGCCGGCTCGATCACACCGAGCTTAATGATCGCGGGCACGAGCAACGACGTCATGATGATGTAGGCCGGCGTCGTGGGCATGCCCATTCCGAGGACGATGCCTGCGATCATGGTGAGCACCAGGGCCAAGATCAGCGTATCCTGCGCGAGGCCAACCACGAACTGCGTGAAGACGATACCGGCCCCCGTCAGCGTCACGACCCCGATGATGATGCCGGCAGAGGCACAGGCCAGCGCAACGCCAAGAGCGTTACGAGCGCCGTCGATCATCGCGTCGATGATCACCCAGAAGCGAACGTTGCCTCTGGTCGATGCTCGCAAGAAGGCGACCGGGAAGCAGGCGAGCGTACCCGCGAGCGCGGCAAGGGGAGCGCTATAGCCGGAGTACATCACCGCCAAAATGGTCAGGACGGGGATGAACAAATGTCCCCGCTCCCGCATCACTTCGCCGAGTTTGGGAAGCTCGGAACGCGGCACGCCCATGATTCCGTGGCGCTTGGCTTCGAAGTGCACCGCCGCGAAGCAGGCGAGATAATAGAGGATCGCCGGGATCAGCGCCCAGAGGATCACCTGTCCGTAACCGACCTGCAAAAACTCCGCCATGACGAACGCAGCTGCCCCCATGATCGGCGGCATGATTTGACCGCCCGTCGAGGCAACCGCTTCCACACCGGCTGCAAAATGGGGACGAAAACCCGTACGTTTCATCAGGGGAATGGCGATCGGCCCGTCCACCATCACGTTGGCCACGGCCGAGCCAGAGATCGTGCCGAAGAGGCTCGACGACACGACGGAAACCTTGCCCGGTCCGCCCGCCGTGTGGCCCGTGAGGCTCATGGCGAAGTCCATGAAGAGCTGCCCAGTCCCCGTCCGCTCCATGAACGAGCCGAACATCACAAAGATGAGGACGTAAGCAGCAGACACCGAGAGCGGAATGCCGAAGATGCCCTCGGTCGTCATATACAGCTGGTCGAGCAAACGCATCGGCTCGACGCCGGCAATGAAGATGCCGTAAGCCAGAAAAACCAGCGCCGTCAGCGGAAGCGCAGGACCGATGACCCGCCGAGTCGCTTCCAGGATCATGACCACCAGAATGGTCCCGAGCACCATGTCCGCAGTGGTCAGATCATCGACATAATAGATACGATTGACGACATAGTCGTAGTTGACGAACAGGTAAATAACAGGCGCCGTGGCGAGGATCAGGCACCCATAATCCAATAATGTTGGCGGCTGCCCCGATTGGGCAGTCGTTCTCCGGTAAACGAGAAATGTGAGCGCCAACGCGAACAACAGGTGCGTCCCGCGGAACATGATCGCTTCGGGAGCACCGACCCAAATGAGCCACATGTGATAGAGCGCCATCGAGACGCCCAGAATTCCGATGACGACTCGGACGATGTTCGCGTGGGTCAGCTCAAACTTCATTCCCATCCCCTAATTGCGAGCACTCAGCCCATGGCTGAGTGCTCAAACAGAGTTCTAGACGCCAATAAAGAGGTCGCTCTCTGGCGACCTCTCTTGATCAGTTCACGTCGATTCCCTGTTCCTTGTAGAATTTCGCGGCGCCGGGGTGGAACGGCACACCGACGTCCTCAGCCATTTGCTGAGCGGTCAGACCCGTCATGGCCTTGGAGGTCGCCGCCAGTGTCGGGATATTGTCGAAGATGGCCTTGGTCATCTTGTAGACCATGTCCTCTGGGAGCTTGCAGGAAGCCACGATGTGGGTGGCGTAACCGATGACCTTCACCGGCTGATCCTGCTTAGGATAAGTTCCCGCCGGGATCTCGAGGAGCGTGTAGCCGGGGTTGATCTGCTTCATCGCGTCGATCGAGTCGGACATATCGAGCAGCTTGATGTCCACGCCGGCGGCAATATCCATGATGGACGCGGCAGGAATGCCCGTCCCCAGCGTGAACATCTGAGCCTGGTTGTCCTTCATCTGGTTGGCCGAGTCCGTGTAGGACACAAAGCTCATCTTCACGTCCGAGTAGCTGAGGCCATGCACCTTCAGCCAGTGCTGCGTGATGAGCTCACCCGTATTGCCCCTGGGCTGAGTTGTAACGGCCTTACCCTTGATGTCCTTGACCGAGTTGATCCCTGAGTCGGCCAGCACAACGGCCTGGAAGTACTGCGGATAGAGCGAGGCAACGTTGCAAACGTTCTTGTGGGGTGTATTGAACGGCTGGTTGCCCTTTACTGCATCCGCAGAGGTGATGGTGTTGCCGAAGCCGACTTCCGCCTTATCAGTTTCAATGGCGCGGACGTTGGCCACACCGGCCCCCGGCATCGACTGGACCTGCAAACCGGGGATGACCTTCTCCCAGATATCCTTCAACTGGCCACCCAGCGGGATCCAGATACCACCCTGAGGCCCTGTCATGAGGCGGATCTGCTCGGCTTGTGCCGCCCCTCCGGTCAGAGCAATGGCGGCGCCCGCGGCAAACAATGCAAACTTCAAACTCTTCATCCTGGGCATCCCTTTCATAGTTGCTTGTTGACTGACAGCATGACGCCCGCTCTCAAGCGGCGGCGCGGCAAACGGATAGGTCATAGGCGTAAAGCGCCTGAGCCGCTTCGGCGACGCGTTCGCGATCTGCAGGCTCGAGGTTGTCCATGGCGGGTAGCATCGGGCCCGTATCCGCAATTCCCACTGCAGCTACGGCATCATGCAGGACGCGGACGGGATTGATCTCGTCGCGCAGATCCTCAAGCGGCAGGAAGGCCTGCCGGACCTTTTCGGCGGCCTCGTAATCCTTCTGCTTAAGGAGAGACAGCAGGCGGAGCGAAGCCCGCGGCGCGATGCATACTGAGCCGCTTGTAAATGACGGCAGCCCGAACTCGCGCATGTGAACGACGGCCGGCCGTTCGCCCATGCCGCTGGCGACAATCGACCGATCGACCCGGTCCAGAAGAGCCCGGAGGAAGTCATCCTCAATGGGATCCTCGCGGACAACGGCATATTTGACGGAAACCACCAACCCATCTTCCACGAGTTTGCCGATGAGCTCGGGCGTCAGCGTCCGATCATCTTTCACATAAAGCACCACGGACTTCCCGAGGGCTTCCGCAAAGAGACGGATACCTCGCGCAACGCCAGTCGGCACGGACGGCCCCGTAACCGGCAGCACCATCACCGACGGGAACGGACGCTCCTTCAGGATCGGCACCTGATCCCGAAGCTTGCCAAAGTCAGGCCCGGCCGAGGGCAAGAGCCACGTATCGGGGCCGACGCTTTCCGCCAGGAAGTCCAGAATCTCCGCGTATTCACCGATGCTGACGTTGAAAAATACCGCATTGCCGCCGTACATCAGCGAGCGGATACCCGCAGCTTCCAGGTATTTGATGATGGCAAGATTGGCCGCGCGATTGAGCCGCAAATCGGCATCTCGCGCGAGCGGCGGCACAGCGATGACAGAACGGGCGATATCCGCCGGCGTCACCGGTGTCGTCTTCATCCTCGGTTTTCCTCCTGAGCCGCGGGTTCAGAGCCTGCGTGCGCGCTTCTTGTTATCTTCGCGCAACGGTTCCAGGAACTTGACCCCAAAGTCAAGCCTGTCTGCTCCCCCGCCTCAAGAGAACCGCAGGAGCGTTACCGGAACCGCGCGTTAATCGCTTCCAGCTTCGCCGCCCCGGGGCAGAGCTCCGACGTGGGGATCGAGTTCAGGGGCCGGTCCGAGGTCCTGAGGATGTCGTGCAGGTCCTGTTGGGCCTCGTTGATATAAAGCAGCCCCGTTGCCACTTCGCCTTGGGCTGCCCGCTTGCGGATCGTCATGAGAGCCGCATCGGGATCGCGCGGATCGTGCGACTGATCGAGCTTGTGCAGCAGCAAGCGCGACCCGTCGTGGAGGGTAATCGCGGTCGTCGTGCCCTCCTCGTAGTCCGCCGTGATCTCCCGCTCCTCCGGCACGAAGTCGAGCTTGTCCACGGCCTGATTGTGGGCGCGCACGTAGTCGTAGCTCTTGGTGGAAGCCGGGTGATTGTTGAAGGTCACGCACGGGCTGATGACATCGAGGAAGGCGAAGCCACGATAGCTTATGGCCGCCTTGATCAACGGAATGAGCTGCCGCTTGTCGCCGGAGAACGAGCGCGCCACAAAACCGGCCCCGAGCTGGATGGCCATCTGGCACAGATCGATGGGATCGAACGGGTTCGGCTCGCCCTTCTTGGAGGGCGAGGTCTTGTCATTGGTGGCTGAGAACTGGCCCTTCGTCAGTCCATAGCAGCCGTTGTTCATGACGATATAGACCATGTTCAGCCGCCGGCGAATGACGTGCGCGAACTGGCCTAACCCAATCGATGCAGTGTCACCGTCGCCCGAAACACCGATGTAAATCAGGTCGCGATTGGCGAGGTTCGCACCGGTGGTCACGGACGGCATGCGTCCGTGCACGCTGTTGAAACCATGGCTGCGGCCGAGGAAATAGGTCGGCGCCTTCGAGGAACAGCCGATGCCCGAAATCTTCGCGATGCGATGGGCCGGCAGGTCGAGCTCGAAACAAGCCTCGATGATGGCTGCGGTGATGGAGTCATGCCCACAGCCGGCGCACAGGGTCGACATCGACCCTTCGTAGTCGCGGTGCGTCAGACCGAGAGCATTCCTCTTCAGCGCCGGGTGATAGGCAACGGGCTTTTGAATGTAGCTCATTTCGATTTCCTCACTCGGCGGCGACCTTCACAGGACCAATGTTCGCCCGGATAGACTTGCGAACAAAATCCGCCGTCAGCGGCATTCCGTCGAAATTTGTCGTGGCGATCAGCTTCTCACCATCGACGCCCGCCTCGAGCATCAGGAGAGAGCGCATTTGGGCATCGCGGTTCTGCTCGACGACGAATATGCGGTCGTGAGCGTCACAGAAGGCTTTCACCTCTGCAGAGAACGGGAAGGCTTTGATCCGCATGGCGTTGAGGCGAATACCTTCCGCCTCGAGCTCGTCCAAAGCCTCCAGAACCGCCGGGCGTGTTGAGCCGAAATAGATGATACCGACCTTGCTCCGCGAATCGCGCATGACGATTTCCGGCTTCGGGACGAGCGTGGCCGCGGTCTGGAATTTCCGCTTAATCCGAAGCATGTTTTCGGCGTTGATCCGCCCATCCTCGGTATAGCGCGCGTACGCGTCATGCGAGGTGCCGCGCGTGAAGTAAGCGCCCTTGGTCGGGTGCGTGCCCGGCAGCGTGCGATAGGGAATGCCGTCACCGTCCACGTCGTAGTAGCGGCCCCAGTCCTTGGCTGCGTCGAGCCCCGCCGCATCGAGCACCTTGCCGCGATCGTGCACGTAGGAATCGTCCCACGTGAACGGGTCGGTCATCCACTCATTCATGCCGATGTCGAGGTCGCTCATGACCATGACCGGCGTCTGCAGCCGCTCTGCGAGGTCGAACGCCTTGGCGCCCAGCGTAAAGCACTCATTCGGATCGGATGGGAACAGAAGAACGTGCTTGGTATCGCCGTGCGAGGCATACGCGCAGGCCAGAATGTCCGATTGCTGGGTACGCGTCGGCATGCCGGTCGACGGCCCGCCGCGCTGGATGTTGAACAGCACCACCGGAATTTCTGCGAAATAGGCGAGCCCCAGGAACTCGCTCATCAATGAAATTCCAGGGCCGGAAGTTGCCGTGAACGCACGGGCGCCGTTCCAGCCAGCGCCAATGGCCATGCCAATGGCGGCCAACTCGTCTTCCGCCTGAACCACCGCGCCAAGAACCTTCCCGTCCTCGCCGGTGCGAAGCCTTTTCAGGTAGCCCTCGAAGGCCTCGGCAAGCGAGGTGGACGGCGTGATCGGATACCACGAGCAGACCGTGGCGCCGGCGTAGATCGCACCCAGCGCGGCAGCGTTGTTGCCGGTCACCATGATCTTGCCGCGCGCGCCATCCGACTTCTGCACGCGAATTGGCAGCGGGCATTGGAAATTGGCGAGCGCATACTCTCGGCCGAGGGCTACTGCATCGAGGTTCGCCGAGATCAGCTTCTCCTTTCCGCGAAGCTGGTCTGCGACGACGCCCTTCAGCACCTCCATGTCCAAGTCAAGAAGCGCACTCAGCGCGCCGACATAGACCATGTTCTTGAAGAGCTGCCGCTGCCGCGGATCGGCCCAACGCTTAGCACACATGGCCGCGATGGGAATGGGCAGTACGTGGATGTCATCGCGCGGCCACTGGCGCGGCATCGTCGAGTCGTAAAGCAGCCACCCGCCAGGAACGATTTCGGCCAAGTCCTCGCGATAGGTCTGCGGGTTCATGGCGACCATCAGGTCGATGCCGTCGCGGCGCGCGAGGTAACCCTTTTCGCTGACGCGCACCTCGTACCACGTCGGCAAGCCCTGAATGTTCGAGGGGAAGATATTCTTTGGACTGACGGGCACGCCCATCCGGAAAATCGTCTTGGCGAACATCGTGTTCGCGCTCGCCGAGCCCGAACCGTTCACGGTTGCGAACTTGCAGACGAAATCATTCACCCCGCTCATGGACTCAGGTCTCCGGCATCATCGGATATAAGCGTTGAGGTGCGTGAGGCAGGCGGGCGACGCCTGCGGTGATACGTAGAAGAATTTCTGCATATCCCAGGCGCCCGTCGGGCAGCGCTCGGCGCACAGCCCGCAGTGGACGCACACGTCCTCGTCCTTGACCATCACGCGGCCGGTCTTGAGGACGTCGGAAACATAGAGATCCTGGGATTTATTGCGCGCCGGTACGCGCAGTTTATCCCGCAACTCCGGCTCGTCCGCATTCTCGGTGAAGTTGATGCAGTCGACCGGGCAGATATCCATGCAGGCATCGCACTCGATGCAGAGCGAGCGCGTAAAGACTGTCTGGACATCGCAGTTAAGACAACGCTCTGCCTCCTTGGCGGCGAGCTTGTCGTCGTAGCCGAGCTCCACCTCGACCTTGAGGTTGCGCAGCGCTGCGGCCTTGTCGGCATGGGGAACGGCCACGCGACGCTCCGGCACGTACGCGTTGGAGTAGGACCACTCGTGGATGCCCATTTTCTGGCTGACGAGCGTCCAGCCAGGAGCCGGACGCTCCGAGAGCGGCTTGCCCTGGCAATAGAGATCAATGGAAATCGCTGCCTGATGGCCATGCGCCACAGCCCAGATGATGTTTTCTGGGCCCCAGGCCGCATCGCCGCCGAAGAACACGCCGGGCAGGGTCGACATCATAGTCACGCGATCGACCTTCGGCATGTCCCACTCGCCGAACTCGAGGCCGATGTCGCGCTCGATCCAGGGGAAGGCGTTCTCCTGGCCAATGGCCATCAGAACATCGTCACACGGAATAACGACCTCTTCGCCGGTGGGAATGAGCTTACGCCGCCCGTCGACATACTCGGCGCGCATCTTCTCGAAGCGCACCCCGACAAGCCGGCCGTTCTCGACAATGAATTCCTTCGGATTGTGGTTGTCGAGAATCGGAATGCCTTCCTGCTCGGCCTCCTCGATCTCCCAGTCCGAAGCCTTCATGTCCTTGCGGGGCGAGCGGACGGTGACGGTCACGCTCTCGGCACCCAAGCGCAGGGCCGTCCGGCAGCAGTCCATGGCCGTGTTGCCGCCACCGATCACGACCACCCGACGGCCGATCCGATGGATGTGTTCGAACGCTACGGCCGTGAGGAAATTGATCCCGATATGGATATTGGCAGCGCCTTCCTTGCGGCCCGGAATATCGAGATCCTTGCCCTTGGGCGCGCCCGTGCCAATGAAAACGGCGTCGAAACCTTCATCGAGCACCGCTTTCAGGCTCTTCACCTCATGGCCGAAGCGCGCCTCGACGCCGAAATCGAGAATTTGATTGATTTCCTCATCCAGCACGTTGGACGGCAGCCGGAACGAAGGAATGTTCGTCCGCATCAAGCCGCCGGCGAACGGGTCCTTTTCGAACAGAACACAGTGGTAGCCGAGGGGCATGAGGTCCCGCGCCACCGTGAGCGAGGCCGGGCCGGCGCCAATCAGCGCAATACGCTTGCCGTTCTTCTGCTTGGGAATTTCGGGCAGGTAGTGGCTGATTTCACCCTTGTAATCAGCCGCAACGCGCTTCAAGCGACAGATGGCGACTGGCTTTTCCTCGACCCTTCCGCGCCGGCAAGCCGGTTCGCAAGGCCTGTCGCAAACACGACCGAGGATGCCGGGAAAAACATTGGACTCCCAATTCAACATATAGGCCGCTGCGTAGCGGCCTTGAGCAATGAGCCGGATGTACTCGGGAACGGGGGTATGGGCGGGGCAAGCCCACTGACAGTCTACGACTTTGTGGAAGTACTGCGGATTTGACGTATCTGTTGGAGCCATACCTCGGCTCCGGGTGCGCACAGCGGCGTCGCCTTGCGGCATAAGAAACCCTTCCTCCCGACGTTCACGTCCCAAGCCATAGTTGGCCTTCCTCAATCGGGGCCCAACTTAGTTATCAACAGTATCACATGGCAAGCTCCGCCAGCGAATGTTTGCTCTGCAAAATTGAGAAAATCCGTATTGCACCGCAGCATTTTCGCAGTCGCAGGAGCGATATACGAAAATCTCGCTCAGGTTGCGCGGAGTTCTCCGTCCAAATCGGCGATCCGAGATCAAAGGATTGTTGAACAAGATTCAAATCACCGTGGTCATTCTGTGAGTCGGCGGATGGACCATACGAACGAACGTAATGACGTTATCGCGGAGCCACGTCCGGCGCTCACCAACGAAAACAGGCGAAGATAAAGGAAGGTTCAACAGTCGCGCTTCTTCCTCACTGGCCGCTGCAGCGAGAAAGGTGAACTCTGCACGCGAAAACGGTGCGTCGTTGACAAGCCATTCATTGGGCCCTCGCACCGAAAAGTCCTGGTCTCGCGCGTGAGGAAGCGTGAGGAGATTTATGTATCTATTCTCGAACTGGTAGGGCTTGCCGTCGGCGAGGTGCAGGCATTTGAGGTGCAAGACCTCGGTTCCTGGCGCGATGGAAAGACGTTCAGCGACGTCTTCAGAGGATGTCTCGATCGCGCGGTCGAGAAGTAGGTATTCGTATTCCGCACCGCTCTGCTTGATCTGATCACCGACGATCGGGATGACGAAACGGGCTTCGCGCACCGGATTTGGCGCGACCCGTGTACCGGCTTTCCGCTTACGCTCGATGAGACCGGCTCGGGCAAGTTCCTGCAGCGCGCGGTTGACGGTGGCCCGGGCGGCACCGAATTCCGCCGCAAGCGCCTCCTCTCCCGGAATGAGCGTTCCTGGTGCCCACGTTCTGTTGCTTATCCGCCTGGCAATCTCGTCGCGGATCGCGCGGAAGGAGGATCGATCGGAACCGCCGCTCATATCCGAGCCATGATGCCCGCCAGGGTTTCGGCATAGCGGCGCTCAATGCGCTCGCGATGGACGTGCCGGCCCTCCCTGACCATGTGCCGCCCGGCGGACCAGACATCGGTCACGGCATCATTCCCGCCGGTGAAAATCCATCCGTCCAGAATGCCATCACCCTTCCCAGAACCGGCAAACCGCGACGGATTGAGGGCGATGATGTCAGCCCATGCGCCTGATTCAAGCACACCGCAGTGGCGGCCCAACGCCTGCGCACCGCCGCGGAGCGCCGTTTCAAACAGACGCCGCCCCGTGGATTGATCCGGATCTGCCAGCACTGCCCTCGCGCGGTCGCGGAGACGCTGGCTGTACTCGAGCTGACGCAGCTCCTCGGCCACCGTGATGCGAATATTCGAGTCGGAGCCAACGCCGAAGCGTCCACCAGACTGCAAGAACCTCGCACCATCGAATATCCCGTCGCCCAGGTTGGCCTCGGTGACGGGACAGAGCCCGGCGACGGCACCCGACTTTGCCAAGCCTTCGGTCTCAGCCGACGTCATGTGCGTCGCGTGAATGAGGCACCAGCGCCCGTCGACACCAAAATTTTCGAGCAACCACTCCACTGGCCGACGGCCGGTTGCCGCGAGGACCTCTTCGACCTCCCGCTCCTGCTCTGCGATGTGCATGTGAAAGGGCACACCCGGCCGCCACTGCACGAGCTCCGCCAAATCCTCCTTTGCGGTAGCGCGCAAGGAATGCGGAGCAATGCCGAGGTTCGCATCTGCCCCAAGCAAGCGCACTGCTTCCTCTGCGCCCGCGAAAAGCTGCGCGTAACGTTCGAGATCGTTGCCGAACCGCTGTTGACCGCCAGCCAGTGGCCGACGATCCAGCCCGCCGTACCGGTAGAACACCGGCAGCAACGTCAGGCCGATCCCGCTCTCGGATGCGGCCGACGCAATGCGCTTCGAGAGCTCGGCGAGATTTTCGTAAGGCGCCCCGCCGGGTGCGTGATGCACGTAATGAAATTCAGCGACGGAGCCGAATCCCGCCTCCAGCATTTCCATGAAGGCGAACGCCGCAATGGCCTCGATGTCGTCGGCCGAGAGCAAGTCGAGGAAGCGGTACATGAGCTCGCGCCATGTCCAGAAGCTGTCCCGCCCGCTCGGGCTGCGCGTCTCGGTGAGCCCCGCCATAGCCCGCTGGAACGTGTGGCTGTGCAGGTTGGCGGGCGCCGGCAAGAGGACGGGGTAACGCGCGTCGTACGCAGCATTCCCCGCGTTCGCCTGCACGTCGGCAATGCGGCCGTCCGCGGAGATCGTCACGAGGACGTCATTGCTCCATCCGGTGGGGAGAAGCGCCTTTTCGCCCAAAATCCTCATCGTGACGCCTCCTCGGGAAATCTCGTTGACACATTATGTCTATACATAATAGCGTTTACCGACAACAGCTTCAGCATGTGTGGTGGCTCCTATGGCGAAACGTCTCTTCACGAACGTAAGCGTCGCAACCATGGAGCCCGGTGGTTCACCCTACGGGCTGATCAGCGATGCCGCCCTTGCAATCGAAAATGACACGATCGCCTGGGTGGGACCGCCGAATGCTCTCCCGGACGATTGGCGCAGCGTAGAGGCTGAGGATCTTGGTAGGCGACTGGTGACGCCGGCACTCATCGATTGCCACACCCATCTCGTTTTCGGGGGCCATCGCGCGAAAGAGTTCGAACTGCGCCTGGAGGGCGCAACCTATGAGGAAATCGCGCGCGCCGGCGGAGGCATTATCTCGACTGTGAAAGCCACACGGACCTGCTCGGAGGACGAGCTTGTGCAGACGGCGTTGCGCCGTCTCGACACTCTCCTAGGTGAAGGCGTGCGGACCGTCGAGATCAAGTCGGGATACGGACTGACGATCGCCGACGAGCTGAATATGCTCCGCGCAGCCAAGCGGCTCGCCAAACTGCGCAACTTCCGTCTACGGACGACCTACCTCGCGGCGCACGCCGTCCCGCCCGAATACAAATGCCGTTCTCTCGACTACGTCCACGAGGTCGTGCTACCAGGTATGGATGCGGCTCACGCCGAAGGCCTGATCGATGCCGTCGACGTCTTCTGCGAGAACATCGCGTTTTCCATCGAAGAAACGCGGATCATTTTCGAGCACGCACGCAAACTCGGCATTCCTGTCAAAATCCACGCGGAGCAGCTGTCCAATCTTGGCGGCGCCAAGCTCGCAGCGTCTTTCGGTGCCTTGTCAGCCGACCACCTCGAATATCTCGATGCGGAAGGTGCTGCTTCGCTAGCCAAATCCGGCACGGTTGCGGTGCTGTTACCCGGCGCGTTTTACACCTTGCGGGAAACGCAGGCCCCACCCGTATCCGAGTTGCGTGCTGCTGGCGCATCAATTGCTATCGCCACGGATTGCAACCCCGGCAGCTCGCCGCTGACCTCGTTGCTCCTGGCCATGAACATGGCCTGCACATTGTTCCGTCTGACGCCGGAAGAAGCCCTGGCGGGCGTCACGCGAAATGCCGCGAAGGCGCTTGGGCTCGGAAACGAGATCGGCACGATAACGCCAGGCAAGCGCGCGGAATTGGCTGTCTGGAATGTCGAACAGCCCGCCGAGCTGGCCTACAGGATCGGATTCAATCCTCTCCATCAGGTCATCATGGGAGTTGAGGCATGAGCATCGTGCTGACGCCCGGCTCCGTGACGATCAGCACATTGGAGCGGATTTATCGCAGCAACGAGCCCGTCAAACTCGATCCGTCCTGCTTCCCGGCGCTTGATGCGAGCGCAGGGCGGATCCGTGAAATCGCGGGCGGCGATGCTCCCATCTATGGCGTGAACACGGGCTTCGGAAAGCTCGCCAGCGTGCGCATTTCGCGCGAGGACGTGGCAACGCTCCAGCGCAATCTCATCCTTTCCCATTGCTGCGGGGTCGGAGCGCCTCTCGATTACGTCATCGTCCGCCTTATCATGGCGCTCAAGCTGATCTCCCTCGAGCGTGGAGCCTCGGGCGTACGGCGAGAAATTGTCGAGCTGCTCGAAGCCATGCTCGAGCGCGGCGTCATCCCCGTCATCCCCGGGCAAGGCTCCGTCGGCGCATCAGGCGATCTCGCACCCCTCGCTCACATGACCGCCGTGATGATTGGCGAGGGCGAAGCCTGGTATCAGGGCGAGCGGATGCCCGGGCGCGCCGCGCTGGAGAAGGCCGGGCTACAGCCTGTCGTGCTCGCCGCCAAGGAAGGACTAGCGCTCATCAACGGCACACAGGTTTCCACCGCCCTTGCTCTTGCCGGATTGTTCCGTGCTCATCGTGCCGCCCGCTCGGCGCTAATTACCGGCGCGCTGTCCACCGACGCCGCAATGGGCTCATCGGCCCCATTTCATGCTGAAATTCACGAACTGCGCGGCCATCGCGGTCAGATCGATACAGCCGCAGCGCTGCGCGCGCTTCTCGCAGGTTCGGAAATTCGGGACAGCCATCTGGAAGGCGACGAACGCGTGCAGGATCCCTACTGCATCCGCTGCCAGCCGCAGGTCGATGGGGCGTGTCTCGATATTCTCCGGCAAGCGGCCCGAACGCTGACGATTGAGGCGAACGCCGTTACAGACAATCCGCTTGTGCTTTCGGATGGTCAGGTCGTTTCCGGCGGCAATTTCCATGCGGAGCCCGTAGCTTTCGCCGCCGACCAGATTGCATTGGCCATTTGCGAAATTGGCTCAATAGCCCAGCGTCGGATCGCGCTGCTCGTCGATCCGGCCTTGAGTTACGGTTTGCCGCCGTTTCTTGCGAAAAACCCTGGCCTCAACTCCGGGCTGATGATCGCGGAAGTTACCTCTGCCGCGCTGATGTCGGAGAACCGACAGTTGGCACATCCAGCTTCCGTCGATTCCACGCCCACGTCCGCCAATCAGGAAGACCACGTTTCGATGGCCTGCCACGGCGCGCGGCGATTGCTGAAAATGACCGAAAATCTTTTCGGCATCATCGGCATCGAAGCGATCACCGCAGCGCAAGGCATCGATTTTCGCGCGCCCCTCAAAACCGGCATCGAGCTGCGTAAGGCCCATGCCTTGATCCGCGCCGCCATCCCCGAGCTCGGCGAAGACCGCTACCTCGCAGGAGATCTGGAAGCCGCAGCCAAGCTCGTCAGTTCGGGCGCGCTCAATGCCTGCATCTCGCCAGGCATTCTCCCCAGTTTGGAAATTGAAGGATCCATCGGCAATTAGCCATCCGGATTTTCGGAGGACGACAATGGCCAACCCCCGCCACAACATCCGCGAAGTACGCGCACCGCGCGGGCCCGAAATTAGTGCGAAGTCCTGGTCCACGGAAGCGCCACTTCGCATGCTAATGAACAATCTCGACCCGGATGTTGCGGAAAATCCGAATGAGCTCGTCGTTTATGGTGGCATCGGCCGAGCAGCGCGTACCTGGGAAGATTTTGACCGCATCGTTGCCGCCCTTCGCTCACTCGAGAACGACGAAACACTGCTCATTCAATCCGGAAAACCGGTCGGAATCTTCCGCACGCACACCGATGCGCCGCGTGTGCTCATCGCAAACTCCAACCTCGTTCCGCACTGGGCGACCTGGGACCATTTCAACGAGCTCGACCGCAAGGGCCTGATGATGTACGGCCAGATGACTGCGGGCTCGTGGATATACATCGGCACGCAGGGCATCGTTCAGGGTACTTACGAAACGTTTGCGGAGGCCGGGCGCCAGCATTACGGCGGCAATCTCAAGGGCCGCTGGATCCTGACAGCGGGCCTTGGCGGCATGGGCGGCGCTCAGCCTCTGGCGGCAGTCATGGCCGGTGCCTGCTGCCTCACCATCGAATGTGATCCGGACCGCATCGCGTTTCGCTTGCGCACCCGCTACCTCGATGAAAGCACGGACTCGCTCGATGAAGCGCTCAACATGATCGAGCGCTGGACGAAGGCGGGAGAAGCGAAATCCGTCGGCCTTCTGGGCAACGCTGCGGAAATCGTGCCCGAGCTTTTTCGCCGTGGCGTGCGCCCGGACATCCTCACCGACCAAACCTCCGCCCACGATCCGATCAACGGTTATCTCCCGAAAGGCTGGTCGCTGGCAGAGTGGCGCAAGAAGCGCGAGACAGATCCGAAGGCCGTAGAAGCTGCCGCGCGCGCGTCCATGCGCGAGCATGTCGAGGCGATGGTCGCCTTCTGGGAGGCGGGCGTGCCCACTCTCGATTACGGCAACAACATCCGCCAGATGGCGAAGGAGGAAGGGTTCGAAAAAGCCTTCGCGTTCCCTGGCTTCGTTCCCGCCTATATCCGCCCGCTGTTCTGCCGCGGCATCGGACCCTTCCGCTGGGTCGCGCTGTCGGGCGATCCCGAGGACATCTACAAGACCGACGAAAAGGTCAAAGAGCTGCTGCCCGACAACAAGCACCTTCACCAGTGGCTCGACATGGCGCGGCAGCGCATCAAATTCCAGGGACTGCCAGCTCGCATCTGCTGGCTTGGGCTCGGCGATCGCCATCGCGTGGGCCTCGCCTTCAACGAGATGGTCGCCAAAGGGGAATTGAAAGCACCCATCGTCATCGGTCGCGATCACCTCGATTCCGGCTCGGTTGCCTCACCGAACCGCGAGACCGAGGCGATGAAGGACGGCTCAGACGCGGTCTCGGACTGGCCCCTTCTCAACGCGCTTCTCAACACGGCGTCCGGTGCGACCTGGGTGTCACTGCACCACGGGGGCGGCGTCGGAATGGGCTTTTCGCAGCATGCCGGCATGGTCATTTGCTGCGACGGTACACCGGAAGCGGCGCGCCGCATCGAGCGCGTGCTCTGGAATGACCCAGCCACCGGCGTGATGCGCCACGCCGATGCCGGCTACGAAATCGCCATTGCCTGCGCACGCGAGCACGGGCTGAAACTGCCCGGCATTCTCGGCTAAGCTAAGCGGTCGGCATCAGTCAGAGAATTCCGTGGCGCGCGAAGACGTCAGCGAGCTTCTCGCCGCGTCTCAGCGCTTCGAGGGTGCTGTTCTCGCCCTTTACTTTCTCGAAGGCGAGCTTCAGCACCTCTTCCTCAACGCGCTGCGGGATGACGACGACACCATCGGCATCGCCGAATATGAGATCGCCCAGTTCAACGCGTACGCCCGCGCACTCGATCGGCACGTCGATGGCCATGATCCGGCCACGGCCCTTGCTGTCCAGCGGAGCAATTCCTCCGTGAAAGACGGGGAAGCGCATTGCGCGGATCGCCTTAACATCGCGCGTGCAGCCGTCCATCAGCGCGCCTGCCGCACCGCGAACCTGCGCCGCCGTCGAAAGCAGCTCACCCCAAGGCGCGACGCGGGCCGGGTTCGAGCAGGCAAACACGGGAATGTCGCCGGGCTTCAGACTGTCGACGAGCTCAATCTCCAGCTCGTACGGATTCGTGCCGGGCTCGTGATGGTACACCTCCATGAACGCTGCCGTCCGCGCCCGCCCCACCATGACGAGCGAGTCGTCAAGCGGCCGGATTCGAGAGGGCAGCGCCTGGTTCATGAGGCCGACGGCGTCGAGACAGTCGGACAATACGGACGTGAAGAGTTTCTCACGAATTTCTTCCAATGATGCCGACATTGGGCAATTTCCTCTCGTTTTCGTTCTGCCCCGTGACTGTCTATGACCCTTCCCAGGCGTCCGGATTGACGAGATGCTTGGGACGCCGGCCGTTCATGACATCGACAATCGAGGTCAACGCCGTCGTCGCGATGTCCTCAAAGCACTCATCCGTCCAGCAGAGCGCATGCGGTGTGAGAATCGTGTTCTTGAGGCGGATAAGTGGACTGTCCGGAGGCAGCGGTTCTATCTCTGTCACATCGAGCGCAGCCCCCGCTATTTGGCCCGTCTGCAGAGCCTCAACCAGTGCTGCTTCATTGTGGATCGGGCCGCGGCCGACATTCACGAAGAAAGCCGTCCGCTTCATCAGGCTGAATGCACGCGCGTTGATGAGATGGCGCGTTTCCGGGGAAAGCAGGCAGCAGACGACGACGAAATCTGACTGCCGCATGACGTCGTCGAACGGCAGCAATTCGGCCCCGAGTTCCTTTATCGCACCTGCATCGACGTAAGGATCGGTTGCGATAATCCGGCCGAAAAACGGCCTCGCGAGCCGGATGATCTCCTGGCCAATGCTCCCCGCCCCGACAAGGCCCAGGGTGCGTGTCGTCAGGCCATAGCCCATGACATCGTTGCGGTCATTCCAACGGTTCGTGCGGACCAATTCGTCCTTTTCGAAAAGCCGGCCGGCCAGCGCGAATACCAGCGTCAACGCAGCAACCGCAACGGGGCGCCGCACGGCGAGAGGCGTGTTGGTGACCAGCACGCCGTTACGCGTACAGGCCGCGACGTCGACGGTGTCATAACCCACGCCGTTCCGCGCGATAATCTTCACCCGGCGATCCGGCCCGGAAACAGAGGCTTCCGTCACACGCTGCAGATTGATGTGCAGGGCGTCGTATTTCGCGGCTATCTCCGGCGTGATCTCAGGATAGTCGCCCTCGATCCATTCCCATTCGAGTCCAGGCTGATTCAGAACCTCGAGTGGCTTTCGGCCAAAAATGGGCTCTCCACGCGAATTGCGCAGATCGCTGAAGACACCAACCTTGAACGTCATGCCTTGCCCCCGACGGCCTGCAGAATGCGCTTGTACCCCTCGAGGAGAATGCCCTGATCGGTACCGGCAGCCAGCATGTTGAAGCCGTGCTGCTTGTATTCCTCAGCCCAGCGCGCATCCGTCGGCATGAAGCCAAGGCCCTTCTTGTATCTGCGCGCCGTCTCAACCACGCGCTTGATGGCGTCGAGGTACTTCGGATTGTCGAACTGGCCGGGAATGCCGAGGAAGTTGGTCAGATCGAAATGACCGACCCAGAGCACGTCGATGCCATCGACGGCCGCGATCTCCTCAACGGCAGCGAGGCCGCGCTCCGTTTCGATTTGCGCGATGACGATATTGCGCTCGTCCGCGACCTTGATCTTGTCGACCGGGTTCCCCGGCGCGTAATCGTCATGCGGAAAACCGAACGCGGCGCCACGCCGGCCTTTCGGCGGATACCGCGTTGCTTCGACGATCGCCCGGGCCTGCGCCTCGCTTTCGACCATCGGGATCATCACACCCTGCGCGCCCACGTCCAGCGCACGCGCCAGGAAGTGATACTCTCCGCGCGGAACACGAACCATGGGAGCCACGCCGAGGCCACGGCAGGCCGCGACTTGCATCTTCAAGGTCTCGAGGCCCATGCCTGTATGCTCCATGTCGTAGAGCACGAACTCGCAGCCCGCGAGCTTCAGAATTTGCGCAATTCCGGGCGTAAAGCACTCAAATACCATCGCACCCAGCACAAGCTCGCCCTGCATGGCGCGCTGCCTTAGCGTTTTCTCCGACATTTCCGTTATCCTTGGTGTGATGCTGCGTTGTTTGGTTCGCGGTAGAGGCGGGCACCGCGGGCTTATGCCTACCGCATATCCCATTTGATGGAGCGGGAGAATAGCGGAAGCATCAGAGCTGGCTCGCGCCCCTGACCCTTCACTTCACCACGAGATCGAGATCGGCGCGCGAAAGCGGTTCGGCACCTATTTCCGTCACGAGCGAGGTGCGACCGACGCTGGCCGGGATGCCGGCATCGCTGTCGAAAATGACCATATGCAGGAAGAAAACCATACCGGGCTCCAGCACGATCGGATTGCCGGCGTAGATCATCGGCCAATCCATCCAGTTCGGAGCAAAGGTGGTGCCAAGGCTATAACCGCAGGCATTGAGGCGGTGCGCCTGCAGCCCTGCCCGGTCGAGCGTGCGGGCATGGGCCTCGAACACCTCTCCGACAGTCTTGCCCGGCCGCAGAGTCTCCTCGCAGGCCATCAAAGCCTCGCACGCGACGGCGTAAAGATCGCGCTGGCGCTGCGGCGGCGTTCCGATGCGGAGCGTACGGAAGAGACACGAGTGGTAATGCCGGTAGGTGCCCGCAAATTCGAGCGTCAGGTTGTCTTCAGGATCGAGTTTGCGCCGGCCCGTGAAATACCGGCACATCAAGGCGCCAGGACCGGAGCCGATAATGAACTCATTTGCCGGATCGTCACCGCCACCACGAAAAATGGCGCCGTGCATGGCGGCCAGAATTTCGGCTTCGTCCACGCCCGGGGCCGCAAGGCGGACGGCCTCATCCCACGCAACATCGGCCAATTCGGCAGCCTTGCGAACGTACGCGATTTCGGCGGGGCTTTTGACAAGGCGCAGACGGGAAACAAGGTCGGACGCGTCCTCCAGCGTTGCAAAACCTTCGAGCGATGCATCGAGCTTCTTGCCGACGGCTGCCGTCAGTCCATATGCGTCATATTCGACGCCCAGCCGCTGCCCTGCGAGCCCCGCCTCCGCTAGAATGCTCTTCAGCTCCTCAGCGGGTTTCGCGCCTTCGCGGTCCACCCAGATCCGAATGTCCTCGATGACGGACGTGTAACGAGCCTGCCGCAAATCCGGCGCGCGGGTGAGCAGCACCATGCGGCCGTCAGCGGTCAGAACCAGGCACTGGAAATAGACATAGCCAAAGGTGTCGTAGCCTGTGAGGTAGTACATGCTCTCCTGCCGAAACAGCAGAAGAGCATCGAGGCCCCGGCGCTTCATCTCGGCGCAAGCGCGCTGGCGACGATTGGCAAGTTCCTCGACAGAGAAATGGAGCGGCATTGCCCGTTACCTCCCACACGTCTTTGGGTGTCAGGGCACCCGTTTTGGTTTACAGTGGTCCCGTCGGGGGGAGCCTGAACCAGCACGTTAACATCGAATCTGGGAGGAAGGCATGAGGCGCTACATCATCGAGCGCGATATCCCTCAGGTGGGCACTCTGGAGCGGGAACAGCTTCGGGCCGCAGCCGAAAAATCCAACGAAGCCCTTCGTCAACTGGCTCCCGATATTCAGTGGGTCGAATCCTATGTGGCCGGGGACAAGACGTTTTGCGTCTATCTCGCGAAGGACGAAGACGTGATCCGCAAGCATTCCGAAATCAGCGGCTTCCCGGCGAGCAAGATCACCGAAATTCGCCGGATCATCGATCCGACGACGGCCAACCAGTAATTGTTCGCCTAATCCCGGGCTTTTGAGCCCGGGATATCAAAAGGCGGAAGTTGAACGCGCGATTAGGCTGGCTCACCGCGTTCAGCTCAGCTCGATCTCACCCTCTACCACGTGTTTCAAATCTGTGCCCTCCGCAGTGAGCTCCATACGGACCTTTAGCGGCCCTTTGCCCATCAGATTCTGCTCGCGCACAATGCGCTCGATTTCGCGCTGCGAAGTGACGCCCACGTGCTTCAGAAACTTGCGTAGCGAGATATTGAAGCGATCCTCAACGTCCTTTTCGGTCATCGTTCTTCTCCCACAGCTAGGGAATCATTGGCCGAAGTCTAAAACGTCCTGAATGGACTTTGGCACATCGTCCCGGGTTACAGTTGCCACGGCTACTCCTGACGGGAACCCCGCTGGCCGTCTGCAGAACAAATAGATGGCGTTACAGTTGTCGCCCGCTCGATGCTTTTCAAATTCCCCTTTGCCTCTTGATTTGCCGTCTGCTTCGGGCCACCTGACATTCCGCGTCGGGATTGACTGGCTCCGTGCCAGGCTCCCGGCGCGGATAGATATCTGGGCAAGGATAGGCTACCCTTAGGGTGCTGGCCCTTGAAGCGGGCTGGCACGACACCTTCGTCACAAGGTTTCGCTGATGGATATGCAGGCAACACGTCCGGCAACTGGGCCAATGGTCGACCCCTTTGGTCGCCACGTGACCTATTTGCGGGTCTCGGTCACGGACCGCTGCGATTTCCGCTGTGTCTACTGCATGTCCGAGCATATGACCTTCCTGCCTAAGAAAGATTTGCTTACGCTCGAGGAGCTTGATCGCCTTTGCTCGGCCTTCATCGCGAAGGGCGTGAACAAGATCCGGATCACGGGCGGCGAGCCGCTCGTGCGCAAGAACATCATGTGGCTGTTCCGGGCGCTGTCGCGGCACCTTGAGATGGGCGCGCTGGAGGAGCTGACGCTCACGACCAACGGAAGTCAGCTGCCCAAATACGCCGCGGAGCTCGCCGCGTGCGGGGTGAAGCGCGTTAACGTCTCGCTCGACACGCTGAGGCCCGACCGCTTCAAGGCCATCACACGGTGGGGTGACATCAGCCAGGTGATGAACGGGCTTGCTGCCGCCGAAAAGGCGGGGCTGGCGATCAAGATCAACGCCGTGGCTCTCAAGGGCGTCAATGAGGACGAAATCGAGGATCTGCTGCTGTTCGCCCACGGTCGCGGCTATGACCTGACGCTCATCGAAACCATGCCGCTTGGCGACATAGACGGGGATCGGACGGAGCAGTACCTGCCGCTGTCCATCGTGCGCGCGCGGCTTATGGACCGCTTCACGCTCGAGGACATCCCCTACCGCACTGGTGGCCCCGCCCGCTATGTGCGCGTGGCCGAGACGGGCGGGCGGCTCGGCTTTATCACGCCGATGACCCACAACTTCTGCGAAAGCTGCAATCGAGTGCGGCTTACGTGCACAGGCACTCTTTACATGTGCCTTGGGCAGGAGGACGCCGCAGACCTGCGCACGCCTCTCCGCGCAAGCCATGACGACGCCGTACTCTATGCGGCCATCGACGAAGCCATCAGCCGCAAACCGAAGGGCCACGACTTCGTCATCGACCGCCGCACGCGCCGGCCGGCTGTTTCACGCCATATGAGTGTCACTGGAGGATAACGGACAGCTTCCCGATCAATCCCGCTTCCGCTGCCGTTCCAGCACAGCACGCTTCAGTCCAGCGCCGTCCAGTGACGGTGCGTTGGCGGTAGCTTCAGCAGCGATACGGAGCACGTTCGCAACACTGGTCAAATTCAGCAGGAATGCCGAATTCTGGGTTTCAGGTTTGGCGCTGTCTGAAGCCGTGGCCGGGAGCACGTTATCCAGATCTGCGATCTCCGAACCTGCGGGGACAACGATCAGTAGGTGTTTGAACTCCTGCGTAGCTGTACGGAGCAAGTCCAAGTCATCATCTACCGGCAGGGCGGTGATCAAGACAACGCGCGCGGGTGTCTTCGCCACGAAGGCCAGAGCCTTCGCGAGCGACCGAGGCTGGCCGGAGTCGACGCGCACAGGGACAAGCCGCATGTTTGGCGCTTCGGCGAGAAGCGCCTTCGCCAGGACTGTCCCGTTTGAGGATTGATCGCCAACCGGTGCGAACGGCAACGGATCACCGTCGACAAAGTCCCAGCCGACAATCTCGCCCTCGCCATCGCGGGCGAGCCGGCCAGCGATCTCGGGGAGCGTGTAATCAATACCACCCGAAATCAGCGCCACGGCCATGCCGCCCGGATCGGTGCCGGGCGGAACGCGCGGGTCCTTCCCTTGCGCCAAAACATTCAGTGAGCCGAAAACGGTGAGAAGCGCCAGGAGCCAAACACGGATCAGCATTGTCACTCGCCAGGGCTCGACGGGGTGGCGTCCGCCGCAATCTTCCGCTTTTTCAGCGGTCCGATCGTCTCGTCGATAAAATCGGCAATTGCGGGCGTGTCGTCGATGGAGAAGACGGGCACATTCGCATCTTCGACAGGATGATCGGCCGCGATCGCAATGACCATCGGATCATCCGGTGCCAACGGTTGTTTGGTAAGCGACTGGCTGCGGCGCAGCTCGATCTTCGGAATGGGCGCGCGCTTATAGCCTTCCACGATGATGAGATCGCACGGATCCAGACAGGAGATTACCTCTTCCAGGCTCGGCTCCGGCGCGCCATCAAGCTCGCTTACGATGGCCCAACGCCGGCTGGAAACAATGGCCACCTGCCTGGCTCCGGCGCGGCGATGGCGGGCGCTATCCGTCTCGCCCTCATCGATCTGGAACGCGTGGTGCGCGTGCTTCACGGTCGCCACCTTGAGCCCGCGACGCGTAAATTCCTCGACGAGACGCACGGTGAGCGTCGTCTTGCCGGAGTTCTTCCAGCCCGCGATGCCAATAATCGGGGTGCTCGCCGTTGCACTCACGGGGTTACGCTCTCGATCAAAGCTCGCGCTTCATCCAGCTCCTCGGGCGTGTTCGCATTGAAAAACGGGTCAATCTCATGCCCGTTGATCGTCAGGAACGGAAAGTCGACCACCTTGGTGGTGTGGCGGTCGGTCCAGTGCAGCACCTTGCGCACGCCAGCCTTGAGCTGCTCCTCCAGATCGTCAGCCAGCGAGACCGGCCATAACCCGATCACGGGATGCACCTCTCCGCCGGACGCTGCGAGCGCAATGGTGTTTGGCCCGCCTGTGGTGGCCTCCAGCAACCGCCGAGTGAGATCGAGTGGCAGGAACGGCGCATCCGTCGAAACGGTCACGATCCAGCGTGCCTCCGGCGCATGGCCTGCCGACCACCGCATCCCCGCAAGCACACCCGCGAGCGGTCCCGCAAAACCTTCGATCGTATCGGGAACGACATCGAGCCCGAACGCCGCAAAGCGTGCCGGATCGCCGTTGGCATTGAGCACCATGGCGCCGACCTGGGGCCTCAGCCGCTCGATCACATGCGCCAGCATCGGCTTGCCAGCGAGGTCGCGCAGGCATTTATCGCCACCGCCCATACGCCGCGAAAGCCCCCCGGCCAGGAGCACACCGGTCACCAGTTTCGCCGCCTGCTCGTCCATCCCTTCAATCCTCGGCCGTGGCGAGGCTGCCCTTGCGAACGTATTTCTTGTCCTCTTCTTCGACCCGCGAGAGGTCCGCATCGTAGATGATGCGCTCGAGACCGGACAGCGCGATGAATCGCTTGCCGCGTGCCCGTCCAATCAGGGTCAAACCCGCCCGCCGCGCCAGATCGACACCCCACGCCGTGAAACCGGAACGGGACATCAGAATGGGAATGCGCATCTTGACGGTCTTGATGACCATCTCCGAGGTCAGCCGCCCGGTCGTGTAGAAGATCTTGTCGTCCGGCTTGATGTTGTTCAGGAACATGTAGCCGGCGATTTTGTCGACCGCATTATGCCGGCCGACATCCTCCATGTAGATGAGCGGCCTGTCCTCCCGGCACAGCACGCAGCCGTGGATTGCTCCAGCCTTGAGATAAAGGCTCGGCTGTGTGTTGATCTTCTTCATGAGCTGATAAAGCCAGCTCGTGCGCAGGCGAGCATCAGGGTTGAGCTTCACCTTGTCGAACTCTTCCATGATGTCGCCGAAGATCGTTCCCTGCGCGCAGCCCGAGGTCTGAATCTTTTTCTTGAGCTTTTCCTCGAAATCCGTTTGGCGGCGCGTGCGCACCACCACCGTTTGAATATCGTCGTCGTACTCGATGGCCGTGATCTCGTCGTCCGGCCGCAGCATGTTCTGGTTGAGCAGGTAGCCCACGGCCAGCAGATCGGGATGATCGCCGATGGTCATCATCGTCACGATCTCACGGCCGTTGAGGAAAAGCGTCAGCGGCCGCTCGGTTACGACGAACGTTTCGACCGGCTTTCCCTCGTGATCGATGCCGGAGACGGGCACCGACAAACGGGGATCGTCGGGATTTGGCCGGACCTCGAATTCCTTCATTTCACTGGTCCCAATCTGGTTGGCCGTTCGCGCTCCCGTCCACCTTACCCGATTTCGGCTCAACCGTGGCGCCTCGCGCGAAGGCCGCCCCTATGCGGCTTTAGACTAAAGCACGAAGCATTGTGGGGCGGTTCCGAGCGCATTATGATCCGCCGCCGTCAACCCCTCTTCGTTCCCGGAAGTTGGGGCAGACCAAGAACTTGGCTCGCTTTCCGCGTGCGAAAGCGAACCACCTTCCGTCAGGGTTGCCTCTGCTTGTAGAACCCGCCGGAAGGGGCGCAAGGGAGGAAAGGATTGGATAGATGACGGCCACATCATCGCTGGCCAGCAGCGGGTGTCAGGTCATCCGCTTACCGGTGGCAGGTCTTGCCCCACCTGCGTGATGATCAACGCCGCCGCCTGTTGACCCTCCAAGGCAATCGTCGGGGGCAGATCCAAAGGGCTGACCGCGCCAGAACGGCCGCTCAATAACTCGTGATCGAGGAGAAGTCTGAAGCATGTCAACCGTAAGTCGTCGGAAATTCTTGAAAGCTGCAGGCATTGGCGGAGCCAGTGCGGCGGCTTCAGGGCTCGCTGCGCCAGCCATCGCTCAATCGGCTCCAGAGATCAGATGGCGCCTCACGTCGAGCTTCCCCAAATCCCTCGACACGCTCTTCGCCGGCGCGGACCTGTTCTCGAAGTATCTGGCCGAGATGAGCGATAACAAATTCATCGTCCAGAACTTCGCGGCTGGCGAGATCGTGCCCGGCCTGCAGGCGGCTGACGCGGTGAGCAACGGCACAGTCGAGATCGCCCACACCTGCTCCTACTACTACTGGGGCAAGGACCCGACGTTCGCCTTCGGCACCACGGTGCCTTTCGGCCTGAACCAGCGCCTGCAAGACACCTGGATGTACGAGCGGGGCGGCATCGATCTCTTCAACGAGTTCTACAAGAAGTACAACTTCATCGCCTTCCCGTGCGGCAACACCGGCGCGCAGATGGGCGGCTGGTTCCGCAAGGAGATCAACACCGTCAACGACCTGAAGGGTCTCAAGATGCGGATCGCCGGGTTCGCGGGCGCTGTGCTCTCGAAACTTGGCGTCGTTCCGCAGCAGCTGGCCGGCGGCGACATCTACCCGGCGCTCGAGAAGGGCACGCTGGACGCCACCGAGTGGGTCGGGCCGTACGATGACGAGAAGCTCGGCTTCTACAAGGTCGCCAAGTACTACTATTACCCCGGCTGGTGGGAAGGGAACGGCATGATCCACATGTTCATCAACCTGGACAAGTGGAACGAGCTCCCGAAGAACTACCAGGCGATGATCAAGGCCGCGGCCCACGCAGCCAATACCTACACCATGGCCCGCTACGATGCCCTGAACGCCGCCGCCCTGAAGCGGCTGGTAGGGGCCGGAACGCAGCTGCGGCCGTTCTCGGAGGCCGTTCTCGACGCCTGCTTCAAGGCAACGAATGAGACCTACGAGGAAATCGCTGCGAAGAATGCGGACTTCAAGAAGATCTACGAAGCGATGAAGGAGGTCCGCGGTGACGGCTATCTGTGGTTCCAGATCGCCGAGCACACCTTCGACAGCTACATGATGATCCAGCAGCGCAAGCGCGCGCTCTGATCGGTCCTGAACGCAATTCAGCAAATCGGCCGTCGCCCTTAAGGGTGGCGGCCGATTTCGTTTTGGTCGGTAAAGCGCGAGAAAACTGCGGCCTCAACTCGCATCGTTGAGATGGCAGGCCGAGAAGCGGCCCGGCGCAATTTCCTTCAGTTTCGGCGCTTCTTGCCGACAGCGCACGCTTGCGAATGGACAGCGCGGATGGAAATGACACCCGGATGGTGGGTCCAATGGCGAGGGGATTTCGCCTTCGATCGGTTTGAACTGCCGTTTTGTCAGCCCCAGCCGCGGAACCTCGGCGAGCAGCGCTTGCGCATAGGGATGATTGGGTTTTTTGAAAAACTCCTCCGTCGGCGCCATCTCGACGATGCGGCCGAGGTACATGATGAAAATGCGATCTGAGATGTGTTGTACGACGCCGAGGTCGTGGCTGATGAAGAGATAGGTGAGGTTCAGCGCCTCCCGCAGGTCCATAAAGAGGTTGAGGATCTGCGCCTGGATGGAAACGTCCAGGGCCGCGACAGCCTCATCGCAAACCAGGAATTCCGGCTTGACGGCAAGGGCCCGCGCAATGCCGATGCGACTACGCTGACCGCCAGAAAATTGGTGGGGATACCGGCGGCGAAACTCCGGGTCGAGCCCTACCTGGCGCAGCAGATCATCGACATAGGCCCCGACCTGGCGCTTGGGCACGAGGCCGTGCACGACCGGAGCTTCACCGATGATCGTTTCGATCCGTATCCGCGGATTGAGTGACGCAAACGGGTCTTGGAAGATCATTTGCACCGCGAGTCGCGCCTGCTTGGCCTCGTTGCCTTGTAAGGTCGCGCGGTCACGGCCCTTGACAAGAACGGTCCCCCTGGAAGGCTCGATAAGGCCTGCAATCATGCGCCCGAGGGTGGATTTTCCGCAGCCGGATTCTCCGACCAGCCCAACAACTTCGCCCCGCTTGATGGCGAAACTGACGTTGTCGACGGCGTGAACGGTTTCTTCCTTCACACCCATACCGAGCCGAGCCGCGATGCGCCCGGCAAGATCGAGCTTGCGCGTGAAGCGCTTGCTGAGACCCCGTGCCTCTATGATCGGCACAGCCTCGCTCATGACATCGCCTCGGATTTCAGCGGATAGAAGCAGCGGAGCTGACGGCCCTGTGTCGGTTCGGTGACGGGTGGTGCCTCAGAGCAAAGTGGCCCCGCATAATCACAGCGATTTCGGAAGGCGCACCCCGGCGGAAGATGAAGCAGCGACGGCGTCATGCCTGAAATCTGATAAAGCCGCTTGCCACGCGCATTGTGGCTGGGCACCGAGCCGATGAGGCCGCGCGTGTATGGATGCAGCGGGCTGCCGATGACCTCTGCCGCAGTCCCCTGCTCGACGATGCGGCCGGCATACATAACGGCGATCCGGTCGGCGATCGCCGAGACCACCGCGAGATCGTGCGTGATCCATATGAGCGCGGTGCCCGTGTTGCGGCACAGCTCCTGCGCAACGTGCAGGATTTGCGCCTGAATGGTCACGTCGAGCGCCGTCGTCGGCTCGTCGGCAATAATGAGATCAGGCTTGTTGATGAATGCGATGGCGATCGCCACCCGCTGCCGCATCCCGCCCGAAAGCTCATGCGGATAAGCCTTCAACCGACGCTCCGGGGCCGGAATGCCGACCGCCGATAGGGCCTCGCGTGCCATCTCCAGTGCCGTGCCCCGGTCGACATCGTGATGCGCGCGCACAGCCTCGATGATCTGCGTATCGATCCGAAGCACGGGATTGAGCGCCATCATCGGGTCCTGAAAGATCATAGCGATGCGGTCGCCGCGCAGCTGACGGATCTCCTCTTCCGATAGCTTGGTAAGATCGCGCCCCTTGAAGCGAATTGCGCCCGAAACAATGCGGCCGGGCGGATCGATGAGGCCAATGATCGAAAGGCCCGTGATGGATTTGCCGGAACCCGATTCTCCGACGATGCCCAACACTTCGCCGCGCTTGATGGAAAAGCTCACACCATCGACGGCTTTGACCACGCCAGCCTTGGTGAAAAAGTGCGTTTTCAGCTCTTCGACGGCGAGCGTTGGCTCGGCGTCGCCTGCCCCGATGTGCGGTTCCTGTGCTGTCGCCGCAGCTTCGATCATCGCGCCAACCTCGGATTGAGCACGTCGCGCAGCTGATCGCCGACGAGATTGATCGTGACGATGGTCACCAGCAGCGCGATGCCCGGGAACGTGCTGATCCAGTACTTGCCCGAGAGCACGTATTCGAACCCGTTGGAAATCAGCAGGCCAAGCGAAGGCTCCGTCTGCGGCAGGCCAACGCCGAGGAAAGATAGCGTCGCCTCCAGCGCGATGGCGTGCGCCGCCTGCACCGTCGCGACTACGATCAGCGGCGGCAGGCAGTTGGGCAGGATGTGCCGGAACAAAATGCGCGCATGGCTCAGGCCCAGGCAGCGCGCCGCCTCTACGTATTCCTTCTGACTTTCAACCAGCGCCGAGCCTCTGACGGTGCGCGCATAGTAGGCCCACTGCACGGTGACGAGGGCGATGATGATCTTATCCACCCCCTTGCCCAGCACCGCGATCAGCATCAGCGCGACGAGGATTGCGGGAAACGAGAGCTGCAGATCGACGATCCTCATGATGAGGCTGTCGACCCGGCCGCCGACGTAAGCGGCGATCAGGCCGATGGCAGCTCCGATCGCCATCGCGATGAGGCCAGAAAGGAAGCCAACGGACAGAGAGATTCTCAGCCCATAAAGCATCGCGCTCAGCAGATCGCGGCCCGCCCCGTCGGAGCCCAGCCAATAGGTCATGCCGCTGAAACCGACTTCTCCCGGTGGGAGGCGGCTGTCGAGCACGTCTACCTGCGCGAGATCGTAAGGATTTTGCGGAGCGATCAGCGGCGCGAAAGCCGCAAGCAGGATGAGCACGAGAAGGAACAGCGCCGCGCCGACCGCGAGCTTGCTCTCGCAATATGCCGACACGAACCGGCGCAGCGGCGTTTCTACCGCTGACGCATCATTCTTTTCTGCTATCGCGGCTGGGGCTTCCGTCACGCTCATGCGCTCTTCTCCCCAAGCCGCACGCGCGGGTCGAGCAGCGAGTAAAGAATGTCGACCACCAGATTGATGATAATGAACATCAGGACGATGATGATGAGGTATGCCACGATCACTGGCCGGTCGAGGCTTTGAATGGACGAGATCAGCAATCGGCCCATGCCTGGCCATGCGAAAATCGTTTCAGTGACGACCGAGAAGGCAACGAGATTGCCGAACTCGAGGCCCAGCACCGTCACCACCGGAATGAGAATGTTTTTCAGCAGGTGAACGCCAATCACCCGATGCGTCGGCAGCCCCTTGGCGCGGGCGAAGCGAATGTAGTCCTGATGGATCGCCTCGCGCGTTCCGGCGCGTGTCAAACGGACAACCAGCGAAATCTTGAGCAATGCGAGGTTGGTCGCCGGAAGCAGCACGTAGCGCCAGCCCTCCAGTGTGAAGAGGCTGGAGGTGATACCAAGGAACGTCGCCGTCGGTCCGCGGCCCGTGGAGGGCAGCCACCCGAGCATCACGGCAAACACCATGATGAGCATGATGCCGACCCAGAAGGTCGGCAGCGAAAAGCCCAGGATCGAGCCGGCCATGATCGTTTTCGACACCCATGACTGCGGCTTGAGCCCGGCGTAGAGGCCTAGGGGAATGCCGAAGATGATGGCCATCAGAAGCGCTGCGATGGCGAGTTCGAGCGTCGCCGGCATACGGTCAAGGATCAGCTTCAATGCTGGCTCACCGAACACGAATGATCGGCCGAGATCGCCCTGCAGAGCCCCGGTGAGAAAGTGCCAGTATTGCTCCCAGATTGGCCGGTCCAATCCCAGCGCGCGGATCGCGGCCTCGATGTCCTCCTGATCGGCCTGCGGATTGATGAGCAGATACACGGGATCGCCGACAATATGGACGCCGAAGAAGACGATCAACGACATGACCGCAACCACGCCCACGCTCTGCATGAGACGGCGCAGGATGAATGCGGTCATGCGCAAACCCTCCCGATGCGGTCACCAATCCCGCCGAGGCGAACGAACCGGAAGCGCAATGTTGCCAGGCCGCGCTTCCGCCACTGCTGTCAGTTCTTCTTGAGGCTCATGGCGAGTGTGTATTCGTCCGCCCGCGCCTCGTATTTCAGCCCCTTCTTCGAGGCCCATGTGTTGATCTGATAGTGCGTTGGAATGAGGCCAACGTCTTCCATCGCCAGCTCTACAGCCTTGGCCAGCACATCCTGGCGCTTGGCATCGTCAACAGTCGCTAGCGCCTGTGCGATCAACTTGTCGAGCTCGGGGTTCGAATAACGGCCCCGGTTCGCAGCCCCGAACCCCGTCTCCTTGTTGAAGGTGCCGAGGAGCGTCTTCAACGGGCTGGACGTCTCGCCCGTGTCGGAGCCCCAGCCCACCAGAATAAAGCTGAACTCGGGCAGGCCATTCGCGCCGGTCGAAGCGCGGTTGAAATAGACCGCCGGGGGCAACGCTTCGATCGTCGTCTCTACGCCGATGCGGGTGAACATCTGCGCCACGGCTTCCAGGATTTTCACGTCATTCGTATAGCGACCGTTGGGACCGTGAATGGTCATCTTGAAGCCGTTGGGATAGCCCGCCTCGGCCAGCAGCTTCTTGGCGCCCTCCGGATCATAGGCCGGCGGCTTCACGTTGGGCGACACGCCGAAGAACCCATCCGCCAGCAGCTGCCCAGCCGGGATCGCCACGCCTTCCATCACGCGCTCGACAATCGCGTTGCGGTTGATCGCCTTCGACAACGCCAGCCGAACCCGCTTGTCGAGCAACGGGTTCTTGATCTTCGCGCCATCCTTCGCGGTGATGTAGGGCGTTTCCTCGCGGAACTGATCCATGTGGAAGTAGATCACGCGCCGCGAAACCGTCTGGCTGACCTCGACATTGGGGTCATTCTTGAGCCGCGCGATGTCTGCGGTTGGCGCGTCCTCAATGAGATCCACGTCCCCCGCGAGCAAAGCCGCCACGCGCGCCGGGCCCGACTTGATGGGCTTCAAAATCACCTTTTCCCACTGAGGTTTCTCACCCCAATAGTCCTCGTTGCGGACTAGCTCGATCCGATCACCGGGAACGAATGCCACGAACTTGTAGGGCCCTGTTCCGATGGTCGCCTTGCCCGAGTTGTAATCCTCCGTTTTCGCCCCCTCGCCGTGCTTCTTGGAAATGATGAGCAGGCTGGACATGTCATTCGGCATCAGCGGATGCGGCGCCGGCGTGGTGATGTGGATCGTGTGATCGTCGATCTTCTTGATGGTCTTGCCCTTCACCGCCGAGGCAAAGCTCGCCGGACTGTTCGGCACGTTGGGCGCGCGCTCGAAGGTGAAGATCACGTCATCCGCCGTGAACGGCGTGCCATCGTGCCATTTCACGTTCTTGCGCAGCTTGAACTCCCAGGTGTTGTCATCGATCGTCCGCCAGCTTTCGGCGAGACCGGGAATAAGCCTGTTCTTCGGATCCGTTTCCACCAAGCGCTCGAAGATATGCGACAGCGCTCCGTTATTCGGCGTGAGATTGTGGAAGTGCGGGTCCATGGCCGTAGGCTCAGCAGAGAGCCCGATTCGAATTTGCTGCGCGGACACCGGAGCGGCGGCGACGGTCGCTAACACGCCTGCGGCGATGAGCATTGTTCTAAAGAAGCGCATGCGCACCCTCCTTGTTCTGACACTCGCGGCTCTGACAGGAACAATCGCAAAAGCCGTCGCGCATGCCAAGCACAACACTTGTGCAGAACAGAAATATCGCTTCGATTCAAAAGCCCATTTTCTCTGCAGTTCGCAGCAAATTTTATTGCGTCTTGTAGCCCCCAGCCCCATCTCGATCGCATCAAAAGGCAGAGAGCGACATGGCTGCAACACGTCGAGCATTTCTCAAGGGGACGATTGCCGGCGCGGGTGCTTGGTTGATCGGCAGCGGCCGCGCCACGGGCCAGTCCGCATCGATTGCCACGCGCCCCATCCCCTCTACAGGTGAGCTAATGCCGGTCGTCGGCCTCGGCACCTGGATCACGTTCAACGTGGGCAACGATCCGGAGCTTCTGGAAGAATGTGCTGCTGTCATGGCCGCCTTCTTCGAAGCAGGCGGGCGCATGATCGATTCCTCGCCGATGTATGCGTCCTCGCAGCCGACGATCGGCTACGGCCTGAAAAAGCTTGGCTATCCACCTCAGCTCTTCTCAGCGGAGAAAGTCTGGACCTCGCGCGGCTCGAACGGTCCGGCGCAGATCGAGCAAACGCGTGCCTACTGGGGCGTGCCGAAGTTGGATTTGGTGCAGGTCCACAACCTTCTCGCCTGGGAGGAGCACCTTGAAACGCTGTTCGCGATGAAGGCGGAAGGCAAGATCCGCTACGTCGGCATTACTACCTCGGAGGGCCGGCGCCATCGCGAATTCGAGCGGGTGATGGCAACCCAGCCCATCGACTTCATTCAGGTGACGTACAATGTGCTGGACCGCGAGGTGGAGCAGCGCATCCTGCCGTTAGCGCAGGAACGCGGCATTGGAGTCATCATCAACCGGCCGTTCCGTCAGAAGGAGCTCATCCGTTTTGTCGAGCGCCACCCCTTGCCGCCGTGGGTAGCGGAAACCGGCGCTTCCAGCTGGGCGCAGTTCCTGCTCAAGTTTATCATCGGCCACCCGGCGGTGACTTGCGTCATCCCTGCAACGACGAGCGTCGACCATGTGCGCGAGAACATGGCCGCGGGCATCGGCCCGTTCCCCGACGCGGCGCTGCGCGAGCGCATGTCCGCCTACGTGAGGCAGCTGTAAATGTCGGAATGGTGGACCTACACGCTGTCCGACTTTCTGTTGTTCTCGCCGCGCGTCTACTACCGACTACTCGAGTTGCATAATCATGCTCTGTGGCCAGCGCATCTGCTGACCATCGCCGCGGGGGTTATGATCATCTACGCGATCATCCGCCCGAGCATTCAGCTCACGCGCTTCGTCCTCGCTGCCCTGGGCGTGATCTGGATCTGGGTGGCGTTCGCGTTCTTTTGGGAGCGGTATGCGACGATCAATTGGGCGGCAGTTTACGTTGCGCCGGTCTTCGTTCTGCAGGGCGTGATGCTCCTTGCCACGGCCGCCTTTGGGCCGGTTACGAGCGGACAGCGAGAAACGAGGTTCATCCGCCTTTCCGCTGCAGCGCTGTTTGCGCTGATCCTTTTCGCCTACCCGCTGATTGCACCCACCATGGACCGACCATGGTCCGCCGCTGAGGTCTTCGGTATTGCGCCAGACCCTACAGTGCTGGCCACGCTCGCCGCGCTGGCGGTTGCGCCGATCCCGTTGCGCTGGCTACTGCTGGTCATTCCCCTGGCATGGACCACCATCGCCACCTTCACCCTTCTGACAATGGAAGCGCCGGACGTCTGGATTCCTCCCGCTTTCGCAATCGTAGCAATCATCATTTCGCTTTTGCGAAACAAATAGTTTCGCAAATGCACACTACCGGTAATGATAAGCGCGCCCCTATTGCTCCCGCGAAATGGCCCGCCTAAAGTAGGATGGAAATTGAAAACGAGAACAAGAATGTAACGCGGCTATGGGAGGATTTGGCTTTAGGTGGGCCTGCGCCGAATGATTCTGGAATGTCGCGACCTCGAGCGCTCATTCGGCGGGCTGAGAGCGTTGAAGGGGGTCAATCTCGGTATCGAGAAGGGCGAGATATTTGGTCTTGTTGGGCCGAATGGCTCGGGTAAGACCACGATCGTCAACGCGATAACCGGTTTCTACCCGCCCGATCGAGGAAAAATCTATTTTGAGGGCAAAGACATAACGGGTGTCCGCCCGCACGAGGTGGCGCGGCTCGGAATTGCGCGCACGTTCCAGAACCTGGCCCTGTTCCGGGGCATGAGCGTGCTCGACAACATCATGATGGGCCGGCACATCCACATGCGCCCGTCAGCCCTCGCCTCATTGTTCTACTGGGTGTGGGCCGAGCGCGACGAAATCAAACAACGCGAGCTTGTCGAGGACACGATCGACTTTCTGCAACTTCAGGATGTTCGCGATCTGCCCATCGAAATCGTTCCGCTTGGGTTGCAGAAGCGGATCGAGCTCGCCCGTGCGCTCGTCTCAGAGCCGCGCCTTCTGATCTTGGACGAACCCATGGCGGGCATGAACCAGGAAGAGAAAGAATACATGGCCCGCTTCATCCTCGACGCGCGCGAGGAACGTGGGCTGACCGTCCTGCTCATCGAACACCACATGGACGTGGTCGCGGCGCTTTGCGATCGGATGACGGTGCTGAGCTATGGCGAGCAGATCGCAAATGGCACACCTACCGAAGCCCTCTCCGATCCGCGGGTGATCGAGGCCTATCTCGGGACCAAGAGGCTCCATGCGGCCTGACGCAAACACGGCGGAAGTCATTGATCTGGCACGGGAGGTCCCTGCGCACGACCCCGGCGCGGTGCCGCGCGTCAACGCAGGGCTCGATTCCGGTACACTGATCACACTCCTGGCCGAGAATGCGAGAACCCACGGCTCCACCGTCGCCATGCGTGAACGCGATCGCGGCATCTGGCAGGAGTTCACGTGGGACGATGTCCTCTCAGAGGTTCTCGCCTTTGCTGCCGCCCTCGATGAGATGGGCTTCAAGCCGGGAGACGGCCTGCTCGTCATCGGCGACAACCGTCCGCGGCTCTACTTCGGCATGCTGAGCGCCGCCGCTCTTCGCGGCTTGCCAGCCCCGATCTACCCGGACGTTCCGCCTGATGATCTTGAGTACTACGCCGGCAATAGCCGCGCCCGCTTCGCACTGGCCGAGGATCAGGAGCAGGTCGACAAGCTGCTCGAGCTGCGCACCCGCGCCAAGCTGCCGGAGATAATCATCTATGATGATCCGCGCGGGCTGGCGAACTACACCGCCCCGGGCCTGCTCTCGTGGGAAGATCTCGTTAAGAAAGGCCGTGAACGTCTGGCCCGCGAGCCAGGACTCAAAGACGATCTGATCAACCGCGCCAAGCCGACCGATGCCGCCGTCTTGTTGCACTCTTCCGGCACTACCGGAAAACCCAAAGGCGCCATATTGCAACATCGGCGCGTGATCGCCGCGGCGCGCAACGCTCAGGCCGCCGACTACTTCCAGGTCGGCGACGAGCTGATGGCGTACTTGCCGATGGCTTGGGTTGGCGACTTCGTCTTCACAGTGTCGTCGGGCATTGCCCTGCGGTTCACGATCAACATTCCGGAACGGCAGGAGACTGTCCTTCACAATCTGCGGGAGGTGGCCCCAACCGTCTATTTCGCGTCGCCCCGGAGCTGGGACGCAATGCTCACCCACGTCCAGGTTGGTATCGCGGAATCCACGTGGCTGAAACGGCGGCTTTATGACTGGTTCATGCCGTTCGCCATCGAGCTCGAGCGGAAGCGACTTGCCGGTCACAAGCCGGGCCTGCTCTCGCGTATCGCGTACGCCATCGGCGACGTGCTGATATACGCGCCACTGCGCGATTATCTCGGCCTCTCGCGCGCCAAACGCGCATACACCGCCGGCGAGGCCATTGGCGAAGACACATTTCTTTTCTTCCGCGCCCTGGGGCTCGACCTCAAACAGTTTTATGGTCAGACGGAGAATTGCGCTCTCACCGCCGCGCAAGGCTCAGGGGACGTGAAGCTCAATACGGTCGGTAAACCGCTGCCGGGGGTAGAGGTCAAAATCGACGATAACGGCGAAATTCTCATTCGCGCCGACAGCGTGTTTGACGGATACCTCAACGATGAAGCGGCCACGCAAAATGCGCTGGCAGGGGGATGGCTGCACACGGGTGACGCCGGCTACATGGACGACGACGGCCATCTCGTCGTGCTCGGTCGGGTCGGCGAGGTCGTCTACACAATGGACGGCGAGCGCTACATCCCGACCTATATCGAGAACCGCTTGAAGTTCAGCCAGTACATCAAGGACGCCGCCATCATCGGCGCCGGCCGCGATTATCTGACCGCCCTCATCTGCATCGATATGGGCGCCGTCGGACACTGGGCCGAGGTGAACGGCGTGACGTACACGTCCTATGCCGAGTTGTCCCAGCGCCCCGAGGTTTACAAGCTCATCAACGGCGTCGTGCGACACGTGAACGAGCTGTTGCCGCCGGCGCTCGCAATCCGCAAGTTCGTCAATCTGCCGAAAGAGTTCGATCCCGACGATGGCGAGGTTACGCGCACCCGCAAGCTGCGCCGCAACGTGATCGACGAACGATACGCCCCCATCATCAACGCTCTCTACGACGGCTCCGGAGCCGTCGAGCACGAAACGCTCATCACGTACGAAACCGGCGCGACCGGTACCCTCAAGCGCCGTCTCGCCATCTACGAAGTCAGATAGGAACGCATGGATTTCCTCTACGAACTCGCCGAGCTTTCCATCAACGGGGCGCTTGTCGGACTGATGTATGCGCTCGTTGCGCTCGGCATCGTCCTCGTTTTCAAGGCTTCCAGCGTCGCCAACTTGGCCCAGGGCGCTCTCGTCATGGTCGGCGCCTATCTCACCTGGGCAAGCATGGAGCTCCTCGGAGCGCCGATCTGGGCAGCAATCCCGCTTGGCATCATCGCCATGTTCTTCATCGGGCGGGGAATTGAGCGGATGGCGCTGAGGCGCATGATTGGCCAGCCGGTCATCATGGTGATCATGCTGACGCTTGGTCTCGAGATCATGCTGCGCGGATTGGCCCCGGCAGTTTTCGGTCCCGTGAAAAAGCGCCTTGATCTCGGAATTGATACGGCACCGATCATCATCGGTTCGATCTTCATCGACAAAGCGTACCTCATCACCGGAGTCGTCGCTCTCGCCCTCGTGGCCCTCGCTGCACTCTTCTTTGGCACGCGACAAGGCATCATGCTCCGCGCGGTGTCGGATGATCAGACAGCCTCGTGGTCCGTCGGCATTCCAGTCGAGCGCGCAATCGGCATCTCTTGGGGGCTCGCGGGCGTTGCTGCGGCGGCAGCCGGCATTCTCTGGGGCTCCGTTCAAGGCGTTGATTGGACGCTGTCGCTCCTGCTCATCAAGGCGCTCGCCGTCGCCATTCTCGGCGGGCTCGATAGCATTCTCGGCGTCGTTATCGCCGGCCTCGCGGTCGGCATCCTTGAAAACGTCGCCCCCGTTTATCTCGAACGCATCGGCATTCCCGGAACGCGAGACGTGGTCGCCTCGCTTGTCATTCTGGCAACCGTCATCGTCCGTCCTTATGGCCTTTTCGGCCGCGAAGACATAGAGCGCGTGTAATGTTCTACCGTCTCGCCGGCGTCCGCCACACCACATACCGCTCCGCGCGGCAGCTCTATCCGATACCGTTCGATCGGTATCTGCTCTACACGATTGTGGTTATCGCGATAGCGGCGCCGTTCCTTTTCTCACCTCTGACGCTGAACAGCTACCTCCTGCCCTGGGTCATCTGGTCGACGGCCGCGCTTGGCCTCAACCTGCTGATGGGCTGGGCTGGTCAGGTGCATCTCGGCTACGCGGCAGTGATGGCTATTGGTGCCTATACGGCCATTCACAGCGTGCGAGCGGGCATTCCGTTCGAAATCGCGCTCATCCTTGCCGGGCTGGCAAGCGCCGCCATAGGGTTCGTCTTCGGCGGGGCGGCGCTGCGGGTGAAGGGCCTTTATCTCGCCGTCACAACGCTGGCGATGCAATCGATCGTGGACTGGACCATCGTCCACGTTCCGGCCATTAGCGGCGGCAGCCAGGCGACGCTGCAGGCGCCTACTCTCCGTATTTTTGGCTGGCCCATCGAGTCGGATGCCGGCCGCTATTGGTTCGCGCTTGCTATTTGCGCTGTCGTCACGAGCTTTTTGCTGAACGTTTCGCGCACAAGTCTGGGTCGCGCTCTCGTGGCCGTGCGCGAAAAGGACTTTGCGGCGGCCATTATCGGGGTGAACCCGTTCAAATATAAGCTGCTCGCCTTCTGGTGCTCATCGTTCATTGGCGGAATTGCCGGTGCCGTTCTTGCGTTCTGCTACTACCGCGCCGTCACGCCCGAGCAGTTCCACCTCGAAGTTTCCATTCAGGCCGTCGCGATGGTTATTGTCGGCGGCTTGGGCAGCGTGCTCGGCAGCTTTTTCGGCGCCGGCTTGGTTCTTCTCGCGCCGATTTTCCTGAACAACCTGGTCAACGACATTGCCGTAGCACTCAACCTGCCACTGCACGCGGAGATCATCTCGCACATTCCGCTCGTGCTTTACGGCGCACTGATCGTCGGCTTCCTGCTTTATGAGCCGCTCGGCCTTGCCAAGGTCTACGATAACGTGCGCAACTACTTTTTCGTTTGGCCCTTCCGCCACGCGCGGCATTAAGAAATGGAAATGGAGGAAATGATGAGGAGAGTTATTTCAACATTAGCAGGCGCCGTGGCGCTTGCCCTCGCATCAGCACCGGGGTGGGCTCAGGACAAAGTTATCAAATTCGGCTTCGCCGAGGACTTCACGAAAGTCTACACGTTCGTGACGTCCGAATATAACCAGGGGCAGCGGGACTACCTCGCGCTCATCAACGAGCGCGGCGGCATCAATGGCCACCGCATTGAAGCGACGGTGGTTGACACCGGCAATGAGCCGCAACGGGGCATCGAGGCCTACGAGCGCTTCAAGGCGGAAGGCGCGGTGCTGGTTGATTTCCTCTCAACGCCCGTGTCCCGCGCCGTCGTGCCGCGTGCTCTGCAGGACGGCATCAACGTGCTGACGATGTTCCATGGCCGCTCGGACGCCGCGGATGGCGAGACTTTCCCCACGGTGTTCCCGGCCGGTGCTCTCTACTGGTCGCAAGCTGCAGTTATTCTGAAGTACATCTCGGATCAGGAAGGGGGGAATCTGAAGGGCAAGAAAATCGCCTTTGTCGGCATCGACTCGCCGTTCGGCAAAGAGCCCTTGCCGGTGTTTGAAGCCGTTCGGGACAAGGAAGGTTTCGAACTGCAGACCTTCTTCTATCCCTCACCCGGCAACGAGCAGTCCTCCACCTGGACCGCTGTTCGCCGGTATCGCCCGGACTGGGTGGTGATCTGGGGCGCTGGTGGCGGCCAGACCGTGTCGCTGCGTGATGCCGTGCGGAACGGGATCAAGCTCGATCGTCTTCTGTCCGTGATCTGGCTGTCTGAAACCGATACGCAGATCGTCGGCAACGACGCTGCGAAAGGCGTTCTGCGCTTCGAAGGCGTGGCCTACGGGCGTGATAATCCGGTGATCAAGGCCATTCTCGAGGAGGTTTACGCCAAAGGAAAAGGTGCGGGTGACGAGAAGAACGTCGGCAGCAGCTATTACAACATTGGCGTTGCCAGCATGGCCATCGTCGTCGAGGGCGTACGAAACGCACTCGAAAAGCAAGGAGAACCGCTGACGGCTGAAAAGCTGAAGAAGGGCCTAGAAGAGATCAAGAACTTCACTGCCGAAGGTCTGCTCCCGCCGCTGACCATCACGGCTCAGGACCACCAGGGCGGTGGGTACGGTCGCATCTCCCAGTGGGACGGCAGCAAGTGGGTGCCGAAAACGGACTGGATTGCCGCCTACCAGGACATCGTGATGGACCTCGTCAAGAAGACCGCTGCCGAGTTCAAGAAGCAGTAGGCTTTTTAGCGATCACGCAATGCTGACACTCGAAAACATCGAGGTCGTGTACGATCAGGTCTTCCTCGCGATCAAGGGCGTCTCGCTCGAGGTCGCCGAGGGAGGTGCGGTCGCCCTTCTGGGCTCCAACGGCGCCGGCAAGAGCACGACGCTCAAGGCCATCTCCGGCCTGCTGGCGCCGGAGCGCGGGAAGGTGACGCGCGGCGAGGTGCGTTTCCGCGGACAGGACCTGCGGAACCTTTCCGCGCCGGAGCGGGTCCGTCTCGGCATCGCTCACGTACTCGAAGGCCGGCATGTCTTCGGACACCTGACGCCGCTCGAAAACCTCATCGCCGCAACCTCGATGCACAAGAGCCGCGCCAAGGTCAACGAACTGGCCGAGCGCGTTTTCGAGTGGTTCCCGCGCCTGAAACAGCGCGCGAATGCGCAAGCTGGCTACCTGTCCGGTGGCGAGCAGCAGATGCTTGCCATCGGCCGGGCGCTAATGACCGAGCCGAAACTCCTCATGCTCGACGAGCCGAGCCTCGGTCTGGCGCCGTTCCTCGTGGATGAGATCTTCGACATCATCTCGCGCATTGTTCGCGAGACGGGGATGAGCATTCTGCTGGTCGAACAGAACGCCGCGGCCGCACTGGCCATTGTCGACCACGCTTACCTCATCGACAACGGACGCATTGTCATGAGTGGCACGTCCCAAGCATTGGCGCAAAATCCGGACGTGCAGGAATTCTATCTGGGCGGAACAGGCCGGGTCGACTACCACAACGTCAAGCATTACAGGCGCCGGAAGCGCTGGCTGGCTTGAGCCGACCGCGCTGCGGCCTACGGGGTCTTGATAAGCTCCGCCAACTGATCAGGTGGAAGACGGATTGGCCCATCGAATGGGCGCTCATAGGCTGCGACCACACAGATAGCGAAAACGGCTGCCGCCGAAAACAAGCCGAGAGCGAGGCGCTGCGGCGCTGTTTTGTCGAGATGGACAACGGCCAGCGCGAGCTGCGTCAGCAATGCCAGGCCAATCACCGACAGCCACTTGAGCGTCTCCGTCCGGTCATTGCTCAACGTGATGCGGTTCGCACGTGCGTCCCTCGCATCAATGATCTTTTGCAACATGGCTCCATGGACGGCGGGGGGATAACTGCTGCTCGTTGCGGCAACCGCATGAAAAAGACGATCCAGATGCTCGGCAGTCTTCGCTGAGCTCTTCTGATGTTGCATTGCCTCCCATTCATCCTCAATTGCGGATTTTACGTAGCTTCGGACCGCTTCCTCAATCGTCGCTGCCGCCTCGGCACTCGTACGGGAAAGCGCCATAAGAGCGGCTAAGGCATCGCGTTCGGACTGAACGACTTGAGCGGCACGCGCTTTCCTCTCCCAAACGTCGGAGGCAAGGAATGTGAGAAACAGCGCAAAAAGCCCGGAAATGGAGACAAAGAACGGCCCCACCAGACCACGGTACTTCGCTATGCAGCCAGTGAGCGGCGAATGGTGCGTTAGCCAATTAAGTAAGATGGCGCTCGAAGCATAAAGAGCAGCGGCCGCGAGCACCAGCAATGGAATCGGCAGATCAAGCCACGCATCAATCATTCATTAACCGCAGACTAACTCAGAAATTCCGCAAGGCTGTCGGCCGATCGCCTGACGCATCCTTACACCTCGGCGTTCTTGCGCTCGAATTCCCAAACGCGCTCGAAGCCCATCAGCTTTGCGAACTCAATGAAGGGATAAAGATCACCACGCCATTCCTTACTGGACCCTTTATCGCGGATTTCGCCGTAGACAGATTTTAGCGCTGCTCCCATCGCCAGGAACCCGGATGCGGGAAAGATCGCTAGCTTGAAGCCCAGCTCTTCAAGCTCAGTGCGGGATAGAATGGGCGTGCGGCCCCCTTCGACCATGTTGGCGACGAGTGGCACGTCAAATGTCTCGCCGATTTTGCGCATTTCCTCGAAGCTTTCGGGCGACTCGATAAAGAGAATGTCCGCGCCCGCCTTGGCGAAGGCCTCGCCGCGCCGCAGCGCCTCATCGAGACCGAGCGAGGTGCGTGCGTCCGTCCGTGCAATGATGAGGAAATCGTTCGAGGACCGCGCCTCCACAGCAACCTTGATCTTGCGCACCGCATCCTCGATGGGGATGACGCGCCGGCCGGGCGTGTGCCCGCATTTCTTCGGGTATTCCTGATCCTCGATCTGGATAGCCGCCGCACCGGCAGCCTCGTAGCCGCGGACCGTGAAATCAACATTGAGCAGCCCGCCGTACCCTGTGTCGCCATCGGCAATGAGAGGCGTTTTCGTGCCTTCGGCGATCTGCCGCACGCGCGAGACCATGTCCGTATACGTTGCCAGCCCAGCGTCCGGCAGGCCGAGATAGGATGCCACCGTGCCGAAGCCTGTCATGTAGAGGGCATCGAAGCCCATGCTGTCCGCAATCTTGGCGGAAATCATGTCGAAGACGCCCGGCGCAGAGACAAGTCCCGGCTGCTTCAGCCGCTGAGCAAGTGATTGGCTCATATTCATTATTCCTATGTTTTCAGGTGATACGGCGGTGCAGACGCTGATCCAGCCAGAGAAGGACCGCGTTTGCAGCGACTGCAAAAACGGCAAGCATCAAAATGACGGCCATCATGGTTGGCACATCATGAAGGCCAATGGCATTCATGATCATGTAACCAAGGCCGCGTTGCGAGGCGAACATCTCGCCGATGAGAACGCCGAGGAGGGTGAGGGAGAAGCCGATACGAAGACCGGAAACGATTTCCGGAATAGCGGCGGGAATGACGACGGTGCGCAACGTTTCTGCTTTGCTCAAATGCAGCACCCGCGCCGTCTTGAGGTAAACTGGCGCCAGGTTGCGCACGGAGTTCATAGCGAAAATCGCAATGGGGATGATGCCGTGGATCGTCCCGAACGCCACCTTCGCCGACATGCCAAGACCGAAGATCAGCAGAATGACAGGATACAGCGTGACCTTCGGAAGCGAATAAATGGAAACGAGAATGGGATCGGCGACCTTGGCCCCGGTCTTGTTGAGCCCCAACAGCAGGCCGAGCAGCAACCCGCCGGTAAATGCCAGGATCAGGGCATAAAGAAATGCCTTCAGGGTCTCGGCAACATGAGGCCAGAACGTTGCTGTACCAAGCAGCCCGGCAGCCCGTCTCGCCGTGCCCAATGGCGAAGTCAGTGCCGAGGGCGCTAACAGGTGGATCGCCTGCCAAATCACCAACGCGACGGCAACAAGCAGGATTGTGTCGAATGCGCGCCGCATCGATCAGCGCCCCCGCCGCGCGAGGAGCCTCTGCTCCCAGACATAAAAGAAGGCGTTGACGGCAGTGACCAGCACAATGACGAAAAGCATCAACGCATACATCGTTTTGTTATCGAAATTATTGAACGCATAGGCGATGGAATAACCGAGGCCGGAAGAGGACATAATGAATTCTCCGGCGATCACACCAATGAAGGAATAGGCAACAGCCAGCTTGACGCCGGTAAAGAGATAGGGCGCCGCACTTGGTAGTTTGATTCGAAGGGCCGTTGAGAGAGGATCCATGCGATAGACCGCCGCTGTCTTGAGCAGCGCGCGCGGAATCCTGTCGAAGCCGTTTAGTGTCGCGATAATCATCGCCACGACGCCGAAAAGAAACCCGATCGCAATGATCGGCGGCCGCCCAAGTCCGAATAGCACGATGAAAAGCGGATAGAACGCGAAAAACGGAAGGGCGTAATAGGTCGCCAGAAATGGATCAATGGCGCGCCGGAGCCTTGGGAAAGAATGGATGACGGCCCCCAAGGCAAACCCGACGGTCACCGAAAGCAAGAAGGCAGCGATGACGTTGCCGATTGTTTCAACGATGTCCGGCGTAACGCGTCCTGAAGCAAGCAGCGCCCAAAGATGAGCCGCCATGGAAGTCGGTGGGATCATCACCGTCGCCGGAATGATCCCTGTCCGGCATAGCACCTCGAGAAAAACGATAAAGCCCGTAACGATGAAATAACGCAGCCAGGCGACCCGGTTCACTTTATCGCCCCCTGACCAATGGCTTTCAGCGATTCTTCTCTGAGGTGCGCCCACAAACGGCTGGTAATCGTTCCGAAGCGATTGTCCGAAGCCACCCTGCTGTCACGGTCTGCAGGCCAGCCCGTTTCAACCTCCTCAATGATCCGGCCAGGCCGCGCGGACATGATGCCGATGCGGTCGGAAAGCATCGCGGCCTCATCGAGGGCATGCGTGATGAGCAGGACCGTGGCGCCCGTCTCGCGCCACAGCTTCAGGAGCTCATCGCCCATGATTAGCCGCGTCTGTGCATCAAGCGCGCCGAACGGCTCATCGAGCAGAATGAGCCGCGGTTGCGTCACTAAAGTCCGCGCAATGCAAACCCGTTGACGCATGCCGCCGGAAAGCTGGGCCGGATAGGCCTTCGCAAAATCGCGAAGGCCCATGAGCCCCAGCGCATAATCCAGCCGACGCCGGATTTCCGTGCTGTCCACACCCGCCCGCCGCAGGCCAAAGGCGATATTGTCCTCCACGTTCAGCCACGGGAAGGACGCATCCTCCTGGAAGACGACGCCAACGCCGTCCGGCACGCGCCCGTCGACCGGCTTATCCTCGAAGGTAATCTCGCCGGCCGTGGGGCGCGACAGCCCAGACAAAACGTCGAGCAGCGTGGACTTTCCGCAACCTGACGGGCCGATGACGGAGTAGAATTCCCCTTTCCGGAGCGTCAGGTCGACTGGACCGAGCGCATGCACGCCCGCCTTACCGTTTGTCCCGGGATAAATCCGCGTGACACCGCGCATTTCCGCGTGGACCGGGACGGGCATGGCTCGCGTTCGAACAGCAGGAAGCGGGAAGATCACTTCAGGAAGCTCTCGTCGACAACCTCGCTCCACTTCACCGGCCCGCTGACTTCGCCGATGATCTGGAGGCCCTTCACCATGTTGTCCATGCCCTCGTACTCAAAGGTGCCATCGCTCCAGTACTTGAGGGCGCTCAAGTTCTTGATGGCCTGCAGCGCGAGCGCTTCGTCCATTTCGTAGTGCTTGGCGACGATCTTCGCCGCTTCCTCCGGATTGGCGTAAACGAACTCGACGCCTTTCTTGCGAGCAGCCGTGAGCGCGCGAATCTTGTCCGGATTGTTCTTCGCAAACTCAACCGTCGTAACGCCCACTGTCTGCACCATGGGCGGCAACTCATCGGCAACGGCAAAGACCTGCTTGTACTTGCTCTGCACCTTGGACCAGATCGGGTCCATGACCGGAGCGGCAACGACTCCTTTCTGATCCAGCATGGTCAGGCCCGAGCCAATGCCGCCGGCCGACACGGTCTCGGCCTTTACCTTGTGCTTGTCCAAGGTCATTGTCAGCAGCATGTCGGTGACGGACTTGGGCGAGGTGAACGCCACCTTCTTGCCGGCCAGATCCTGGATGGAGTTGATGCCCGAATCCGGCGTCGTGACCCAGAGGATCTCACCCGCCGTACGCACCCCCGTGTGCACAATTTTGAGTTCGATGCCCTGGTTCATGGCTGCGATGACAGCCGCAAGCGCGACCTCGCCGTAGGGCAATTCAGCCGCCATAACGTTGCGCATGGTGGTGCCACCACCTTTGGACGTCAGCACGCCGTCGATGTCGAGCCCAACCTCTTTGTAGAAGCCTTTTTCGATGGCCACGGCATATGGCGCGCCGTACATCAGCACGCCCCAATGCGTGACAGTGATGCGCTCTGCTTGTGCCGAGAAGGCCGTTGCCAACAACGAACCGGCGGCCGCAGCGGTCGCCAACAAGGCTTTCAAAAATGACATGAGCTGCTTTCCTCCTGGGCCTTGGACTTCTTCCTTGGCGCGGGCGCCAGTGCCGATGATGCCCAGACCATCAGCAAGCTTCTTGTTCTGCCCTCTATGCGCCTCGGCAATTAGATTGTATACAATGGCGCGACCTGTCCAGTGGAAAGTGACGTGAAGACCTCCCCTCGCCGCCGGGCCGCCGATCTCGCCTACGCCACGATCCGTGAAGGCGTGATGGCAGGGCGCTGGCCCTCCGGTGCACATCTTCGTGAGATTGAGCTTGCCTCCGAACTGGGAGTGAGCCGCACGCCTGTGCGCGAAGCCCTGCGCCGTCTCGCCAGCGAGGGCATCCTACGTTTCGAGCCGAACGTCGGCGTGACAGTGCCGACCTGGAGCGAGACCGATCTAGACGAAATTTTCGAGCTCAGAAGCCGGCTTGAAAGCTATGCAGCGGAGCTGGCGGCCCTACGCGCGGATGACGCCACCATCGCCGCCATGCGCGAAGCCACGCTCGAAATGGAGCGCGCGGCTTTTTCGGGCAACACACCCGATACGGTTGCGGTCACGGCCACCAATGATCGCTTTCACCGCCTGATCATCGCTGCATCAGGCAGCAAACGGCTTGGCGGGTTTATCGCATCCATCATCGATGTGCCGCTCATCGTTCGCACCTTCTCGCGCTTCGACGCGCACGCCATGCGGCGATCCATCGCCCATCACAAAGAGATCATCGAAGCCATCGTCCACCGCGATCCCGTCTGGGCGGGCGCGGTGATGCGCGCCCACATCCAGGCGGGCCGGCAGGTCATGCTTGGCGGCGAGTCGGCCAAGTCCGCAGACCAACTCCGCGATAAGGCCGCGCGCCGATAACTGCCATTCCTTGGCTATCCGACCACGAACCGACCGCCGTCGACCATAATGGCCGTTGCGGTAATGTAGGATGCCTCGTCGGACGCGAGCCAAAGGATCGGATAAGCGATTTCGCGAGGCTCCGCCCACCGCCGGGCCAAACAGCCATGCGCGGCCTCGGCGTCCAGGTCTTCCCGTGTTCGCCCCTCGGCTTGCGCACGCCGCAAATGGAAGGGCGTCAGCGTCAGGCCCGGGCAGACCGCATTGGCCCGAATTCCATGCGCCGCCTCCTCGAACGCGAGCGTCTTCGTCATCGAAATGATTCCGGCCTTGGCGACATCGTATTGGCCCATGCCGGCACGCGGATTTACACCGTGAGTTGATGACACGTTGACGATATTCCCGCGGCTCGCCCGCAAATGAGGCAGCGCCTCCCGGGTAAGCCAGGCGTAGCTTAAAAGATTTGTCTTGAGGATCGCATCCCAAGTTTCGGTTTTGGCTTCGGCTAATGCCTCGTAAGCGCGGATTCCGGCATTGTTTACGAGCACATCAATGCGGCCGAAGGTCGAAATCGCGGTAGACACAATACGGCTCGCCGACGCCTCCTCTGAAACGTCTGCGGTCAAAGAGGCAATTTTCGCCGACGGAACTGCCGAACGAATTTGAGCAACCACGGAGTTCAACCCGGGCTCATCGCGATCAACAAGCAGAACCTTGGCGCCCTCTTCGCAGAAGAGCTGGCCCGTCGCGGAGCCAATTCCTCCCGCCCCGCCAGTGATAATCGCAACTTTGTCCTTGAGCCGCCCAGTCACTTTCTTCTCCCTCTCTTATCCGAGAATGGTACCGCCTTCGCCGCCAACACGCTCACCGCGAAGCGCCTTCCAGAGGCCAACAGCGCTGTAAATCGCCATAAGGGCCCCTGTTGTCGGAACTGCTAAGTACCAATAGCCTTTATCAATCCCGAGAAATGGTGTGATTTCTCCCGCTTCCCGCAGGAACTCGTAACCCTTGATTGCCATGACAAGCGCAAACAGAAGCATCAGCGCTTGGCTCAAGACCGCAATCGCTCGACGGATGGGTTCCGACACAGACTGCTCCAACAGCACGACTCTGTAGAGCGCTCCCTCTCGCCATAGCGCGAGCGCGCCGAGGAAAACCATCCATGCAAACAGCAGCTCAATGATTTCGTCGTAACCCGAAATGCTGAGCATAGGTATCAAGCGTACGACGACCCCGGCAAACAACAAGAAGAACAATCCAAGGAGGCTGCCTATCACACCCCATTTGCAAATAAGTGCAATCGCATGATCGATACGCTGCAAGGTGGTCCAAGTCATTGGATCACTCCGTAGCCGAGAACGTGAGGTAGCCAGAGCGACAACTCCGGAACGAATGTAATCAAGAGCAGAACGGCTACGAGCGCCAGAAGGTAAGGCCAAAGTTCGGCGGAAATTTCCGCAAGCGACACTTGGCTTATCGAAGAGACAACATAGAGGCAAAGTCCGACCGGGGGCGTCACCAACCCGATCATCAAGTTCAGGACGATGATAACGCCGAAATGTACCGGATCGACGCCAATTTTCATGATGATCGGCAGCAGCACCGGGAACGCGATGATCAGAATCGCGATGCCCTCGATGAACATGCCCAGCAAGAGCAAGGCCGCATTAATGATGAGGAGAATAACCCAAGGCTCGCTGGACACGCTCAATAATGCGTTCAGAAGCGCATTCGGAATTTGTTGCTGAATGAGAACCCAGCCAAATGGAGCAGCAGCCGCAATAATAAACATCACCTGAGCGGTCTGCCGGCCCGACTCCCACAGAATATCGGGCAGATCTCGCAGCGATAGCTCACGGTACCAGAACCGGCCGAGCAAGAACGCATATCCCGCTGCCACAACCGCAGCCTCAGTGGGCGTGACTATACCTAAGAAGATTCCGCCCAACACGAGCGGCGGTAACGCTAAGGCCGGAGCTGCCGTCCCTATGATCTTCATCGCGTCCGGAAACGGCGGTCGGGGATCGCCCATCGGCAAACTCTGCCGCTTTGCAACGAGTGCAACCACCAGCATCAACCCGAGCCCCATCAGCAAGCCCGGAACAATGCCGGCCAGAAACAGCGCACCGACCGACACGTTTGCAAGGCTCCCGTAAATCACAAAGGGAATGCTGGGCGGAATGATTGGGCCGATCGTGGACGATACTGCTGTGACCGTGGCCGAGAAACGAGCGCTGTAGCCAGCCTCTTTCATGGCCTTGATCTCGACCACGCCCAGGCCTGCGGCATCAGCCACAGCTGATCCGGACATGCCCGAAAAAAGCATGCTGGCGAGAACATTGACGTGCCCCAGGCCGCCGCGGATCCGGCCCACGATCAATTGCGCCACTTTGAAAATACGATTTGTCATGCCGCCGGTATTCATGAGATTGCCGGCAAGCACAAAGAAAGGAATGGCAAGAAGGGGGAATGAAGTCGTGCCGGCGTAGAGGCGCTGGATGAAGATGGCGAGCAGCTCTGGGCCAACGGCAATCCACATTGTGCCGATCGCCACGACGCCAAGGGCGACGGCGATCGGCGTGCCCATCAGGATCAGCGCACATAATAGGAGAAGGATACCGGCAATAAACATGCGGTGCGCCCCCTCAGCGTATGGAATCGTGAGCGGAGCCGAAATTGGCTCCGCCAGTGAAACTTTGATGGACAGGATTAAGCTGCGCGGGCCTGCTTGACGAACTCCGTCCAGGTATTCCAGGTCTCTTCGCCGAGCGCCTTCTTGAGCTGATCGTAAGCGGGCCCCATCTTCTCGCGGAACGGTTCGACAGGAGGCCGGGTGATGGTAAGGCCGGCCTTCTCCATCTCGCTGAGGTACCACTCCTCCTTTTCGCGGACGCCCTTGCGAGCCTCACTCCCGGCCTTTGTCGCCTCTTCGGTTACGATCGCCCGCTGTTCCTCCGTCATCCGCCCCCACGACCGGGGGTTCGCTGCGAACATGATCGAAGCATAAATGTGCTTCGTGAGCGTGATATATTTCTGCACCTCGAAAAACTTTGCCGCGTAAGTCGTCGCCACAGGGTTGTCCTGCCCATCCACGGTCTTGTTCGCGAGGGCAAGATAGACCTCCTGGAAGGCGATCGTCTGGGTACTCGCCCCCAAAGCCTCAAACGCCGCCTTGATGGCCAGTTCCGGCGGGACGCGGATCTTCAGGCCTTTCACGTCGTCCGGCGTGTTCACTGGCCGCCGGCTATTGGACAGCGCGCGGAACCCCCACTCGAAATTGGCGATCCACTGGAAGCCGGCATCCTTGAGTTGTTGCGCGAGCCAGTCCCGCCCTGTCGTATCGAGCGTCCGATGGGCGTGATCGTAGTCGTCGAACTGATAGGGGATGTTGATGACCCCGATCGTTTTCGACATTGATTCAATGTTTGCCGGGTTGAGGAGAATGAAATCGATTGCACCCAGCTTCGTCTGCTGCGCCGTTTCGACCGGAGACCCCAAGGCGTTGTTAGGGAAGATTGTTATCTTCACCTCACCGTTGGTCCGGTCAGCAATGCGCTGAACCATTTTTTCCGCCTCAATGTGAACTGGGTGGCTCGTGTCGGCGGGATGAGTCAGGCGAAATTCAAGTGCGGCACGCGAAGGCCGAATGAATGGGGCAAGCGAGATGCTGGCGCCAGCGACGAGCGCAGCCCGTCTCGTCATCGAGATTTTGCGAGCCATGAATTCTCTCCCTGGAAAAACCGATACGAACGTATCGGCACGCGTTTCCCCGTTATGATGCGGTTGATTACGCCGCTTCCATATCTGCTGCAATATCAATGTCTGTTCATCAGACGGTCAAGAGCAGTTCCTTCAGGGAACAGATCTAGCCTACCCTGACCGCCCCGCATTTTCCAGTATGAGTCGATAAGGAAGAAGGGAAGACGCGCCGAACCGAAGAGGCTGCCCTGACCAAAACCCGATCAATCGGATGTGTGGGGTGGCTCGCTTGAGGTGCAGACAGCATGAGCTCATTGGACGCGCATGCTGGCAAGAGCGCGACGGAACGCACCGGCGCTCGGCAGGTTCCGATTGCAGTTATCTAGGCGTTTGCTCGCGCACTGGAGGCCTTCCGTGCCCGGTGAAGAAATCGGATCGAAGTGGTTAGCCGCTGCGGCGCCGCAAACAATGGGGCCCAGGTCCCGCGATGATGAGCGGCGCGTCCGCCTAAGGCAAAATCGCATGTACGCGACCGGGCTTTTGGCTGCCATGGGCGCCACATATTTCGGCACCTACGCCGTCCCGGACCCGAGTTTTCCCGCACTGCTCATCCGAGCAGGGGCCGAAGGTGGCGCCGTCGGAGGCTTGGCCGACTGGTTTGCAATTACCGCACTATTTCGCAGGCCGCTTGGGCTTCCCATTCCGCACACCGCGATTGTACCCCGCAGCAAGGAGCGGATCGGCAACGCTGTAGCGCTCTTTATCGAAGAAAACTTTCTCACGCGCGAAGTCGTGCTGCGACGCCTTCGTGACGCGCAGCTTGGCCACAGGATAGTTGACTGGCTCGCCACTCCCGAGAGGGCTCCTCAGATCGCCGCCTCGATTACGCGCTCCCTTCCTCAATTGCTCCGTGCTCTCGACAACCCGGAACTCCATGATTTCGTCCGCCGCGCCCTCGGCGAACAAATGGAGCGGGTCGACATCGCGCCAGTGCTGGGTCGCCTGCTCAATGCCCTGACTACAAGCGGCGAGGCCGACAGGCTATTCGATACCGCAACGGACGCGGCGCTGTCCTGGCTCGAGCAGCACCGAGAAGACATTTACCGGATCGTCGGCGAGCGAAGCCGCTGGTGGATTCCGAAGGCGATAGATAAACGCATTGCGCAAGCAATCGTCGACGGCGTCAGCGAGCTGCTGAGCCATTTACATCAGCCGGACAGCGACGTCCGGCGCCAATTTCGAAACGCAATAACGCAACTCGTCGACGAGCTGCTCCACTCGCCGGAGCGCCGCACGCAGGTCGACGCCGCAAAAAGGCGATTGCTGTCCCACCCGGATGTACAAAATTGGATTGGCTCGCTCTGGCGGAATGCGCTGGCAGCTGCCCTGCACGATCTCGAACAGCCTTCACCCAAAACGCAGGCAACTATCGAAAACCTGCTTCACGCAACGGCACGGGCCATACAGGCTGACCCACGCGCGCTCGCGCAGATAGAAGCCGGGATCGAAAAAATCGCGCTCACCCTCGTCGTACGCCGGGCTGAAATCGGTGCGGTAGTGGCGGACGTTGTGCGTGGTTGGGATGAACGTTCCATGTCCGAGCGACTGGAGCTCACAATCGGCAGCGACCTGCAATATATCCGCATGAGCGGCACTCTGGTCGGCGCCAGCGTTGGCGCCCTGCTCTTCGCGGCGGTGCACCTGCTCGGAATCGCGGATTGATTTACGCCGAGCGACCGCGCAATCGCGCTGCTTCTTGCCCTTCTGCCCGAGAACCGCGGCGCTCACGTGTAACGAGGCGGAAGAATAGCGGCACAATCAGAACCGCCAGGAATGTTGCCGCCAGCATTCCTCCAATAACACCCGTACCGACTGAATGGCGGCTTGCCGAGCTCGCACCCGTCGCAATAGCCAGGGGCACGACGCCAAGGATAAACGCCAACGATGTCATCACGATTGGCCTGAAGCGCAACCGCGCCGCTTCAAGCGCTGCCTCGTACACGCTGAGCCCCGCCCGATGCCTTTGCGCCGCGAATTCGACAATGAGAATCGCGTTCTTGGCGGAAAGACCAATTAGCGTGACCAGTCCAACCTGGAAATAAATGTCGTTCTCAATTCCGCGAAGGAATATCGCCAGAATGGCACCAAACACAGCGAAGGGTACTGCAGAGACCGCTGCGAGCGGCAATGACCAGCGCTCATACTGCGCAGCCAATATCAGGAACACGAAAATCAGCCCGAAAATAAATCCCTGGGTGCCCGTCCCTGCCGACTGGATCTCCTGATAAGCCGAACCGGTCCAGCCAATTGTATAATCGGAAGAAAGCATCTGGCTGACCAATTCTTCAATCACTGCGATGGCCTGACCTGACGAGTAACCCGGCGCGGCGTTGCCCTGAATCTTGGCGGCCGGGAACAGATTGAAACGATCGACGATATCAGGCCCCACGACGCGAGTGACCGTCACGAGCACGTTCAGGGGCACCATCTCCCCGTTTTCAGACTTGACAAAAACGTGCCGCAAGTCGTCCGGCGCTTTTCTGAACGTGTCTTCCGACGACAGGGTCACACGGTAGGTTCGACCGAACAGCGTGAAGTCGTTCACGTAAAAGCTGCCGAACGTGCTCTGCATCGTGTCGAAAATGACCGAGATCGGCACGCCCAACGCCTTGGCTTTCTCCCGGTCCACGTCGATCCGGTACTGGGGCACATTGGTGTTGAACGTCGTGGCAACGCCCGCCAACTCCGGCCGACGGTTCGCGGCATCGACGATCATCTGCGCCGCCTGATAAAGGCTTTGCGGGCTTCCGCCCGATCTATCCTGCAGGAAAAACTCGAAGCCCCCGGTCGTGCTCATGCCTATGATCGGCGGGGGATTGAAACCGATAACGATGCCGTCCCGGAACAACGCATTAAGTGCACTGAACGCCGGCGCCAGATTGCGGGCGTCGAGCCGCGGATCCTTGCGCTCGGACCAGTCCGTCAAGCTGACAAACGAAATGCCGGAGTTCGTCTTCTGCGCACCGGCAAGGAAATCGTACCCTGCGACGGAGACGACGCTTCGGACCGCGGGATTTTTCAGCGCCCCCTGCGTGACCTCGGACACCACCTTCACCGTCCGATCCAACGAAGCCGCTGGCGGCAGCGCGGTGACGAGAAACACTGAGCCTTGGTCCTCGGCCGGCACCAGGCCGGTCGGCACTCTTTGAAAGAGCCACCATGTTGCGCCGGCCATGACCAGGACGAGCGCAATTCCGAGCACCGCATTCCTGAGAAAGAACGACGTGCCGTGCATAAATAACTGCGTGAGCCATTCGAAGCCGCGATTGAACAACCGCGCCGGCAACCACGGCTCCCCGTGCACCGGCCTCAATAGAACAGCGCACAGTGCGGGGCTCAAAGTGAGAGCAACAATACCGGAGATGATGACGGAGACGGCGATCGTGATCGCGAATTGCCGATAAAGCTCACCGGCGAGGCCACCCAAGAATGAAACCGGAATAAACACAGCACAGAGAACCAGAACGATGGCTACGATCGCTCCGCTCACCTCCTGCATCGCCTGGACCGCCGCCTCGTAAGGACTCTTGCCCTCAGTCGTCATGATGCGCTCGACGTTCTCGAGCACGATGATGGCGTCGTCCACCACGATGCCGATTGCGAGGATAAGGCCGAAAAGGGTCAGCAGGTTTATCGAGAATCCGAGCGCGTACATTCCCGCGAACGCGCCGATGATGGACACCGGCACGGCCAAAATCGGAATGAGCGTGGCCCGCCAATTCTGCAGAAAAACGAAAACGACAACGACGACCAGGATGATCGCCTCGATGAACGTTGAAATCACAGCTTCGATTGAGGCGTTGATGAAGCGCGTCGTATCGTAAGGAATGTCATAAGTAATTCCCTCCGGAAATCTGCGCGAAAGCCGTTCCATCACTTCCGCGACATTCCTCGCAACCTCCAGCGCGTTCGCATCCGGTTGTAGATAGATTCCGATTGGAACCGTCGGTGCACCGTTGAGGGTAGAGACAGTGGAATAATTGAGCGAACCCAGCTCGACGCGTGCGACATCCTTCAGGCGCAACGTTGCGCCGTTTTCATCCGACCGCAGGATGATCTGCTCGAACTGCCTTGGATCGGCAAACCTGCCTGGCGTTGTGACGGAGTACGTGAACGCCTGCGGATCCGTCATCGGCTCTTCGGCAAAACGCCCGGCGGCGAATTGTGCGTTCTGCTCCCGAATGGCGGCAGCGATTTCGCTGGGCGTCAGGTTGTATTTCGCCACCTGGTCCGGCCGTAGCCAAATTCGCATCGAATAATCCGAGGCGCCGAATAAGGAAGCGTCACCCACTCCAGGCGTGCGGCGCAATTCGTCGATCACGTTGAGGAGCGCGTAATTTGAAATGAAAATCGTGTCGTATCGCCCGTCAGGCGACGACATCGTGAGCACCTGAAGAATCGAGGTCGACCGCTTCGATACAATGACTCCCTGCCGCCGGACTTCTTCGGGAATTAACGGCAAGGCACGCTGCACGCGGTTGTTAACGTTGATGGTCGCCTGATCGGGATCAGTTCCAATGCGAAAATAGACGGACAGCGTAAGTGTCCCGGCGCCGGTCGACGTCGACTGCATATAGATCATGTCCTCGACGCCGTTGATCTGCTGCTCGAGCGGTGCCGCGACGGTCTCGGCAATCGTTTCGGCGCTTGCCCCCGGATAGGTCGCGGAAACGACGACTTGCGGGGGAACAATTTCCGGATATTGCGCGACCGGTAGCGCCCGCATGGCAACGAGGCCAGCAAGCACGATCACAATGGAAAGGACGGTGGAAAAAATCGGGCGATCAATGAAAAACTTCGAAATCATGGAGGCCCTCCAGCCGGAGCGCCGGCCGGCGGAGTCTGCCCCTGAGGCCGTGGGCCGGCCGGAACAGGTTTGACGGTGCCACCTGGTCTGACGCGGAGGATGCCGCTCGTGATCACGCGGTCGTCCGCCTTGAGGCCCTCTTCAACGACCCGTCCCTGAGAAAGCTGCGGCCCCAACCGTATGGGCCGGACCTCAGCCTTGTTTTCGTCCGCAACAACGAAAACGAACGGCCCCTGAGGCCCCTGGCTGATCGCCGCTTCGGGAATGATGATGGCATTTGGCAGCGTCACGCCCCGAATAACGATGCGGACGAATAAGCCCGGTAACAGTGTGCCATCCGGATTGGGAAATATGGCTCGCGCCTGGATTGTTCCCGTCCGGGCATCGACGCGTTGAGCCGCCGTATCAATGCGACCTTCATGGGGGTAAACAGTACCGTCTCCGAAGTGCAGCTCTACTGTCAGGTCTTTTTCTGTCAGCGGTTTTTCGCGCTGCTCATTGAGCCTTCGAAATTCTTGCGCTTCTTCGTTCGTGAATGAGAAATTCACGTAAGCGGGATCAAGCTGCGTAATGCTGGTCAGCAGCGTCTGTTGAGCTTGGACCAACGAGCCCTCAGGAGGAGATGTCAGCGCAGTCACGCCGGCAACGGGCGCCTCAATAACCGTGTAACCAAGATTTAGCTTTGCGGTGCGAATTTCAGCCTCGGCCGCTCTCACCGCTGCCTTCGCCTGATCGCGAACGCGCGTTGCCTCGTCGAGCTGACGACGGCTTGCGAAATCGCGTTGTTGCAACTGGCGGATCCGCGTGTAGTTCTCCTCGGCCTCGCGCAGCGTCGCTCGATCTTGCTCCAGCTGGGCTTCTGCGCGGTCGAGGGCAGCCTGGAAAGGCGCCGGATCGATGCGAAATAGCACCTGCCCCTTCTTTACACGCGCCCCCTCGTCGAATTCCCGCTTGAGCAGAATGCCGCCAACCTGGGCGCGGACCTCCACCTCGCGAAACCCGGCGATACGCCCCGCGTAGACAATAGGAAAGGGCACCTCCTTTTTCGGCTCCACCGTGATGACCTCAACTTCGGGGATCATCGGCGGCGGCTGAGTTGGAGCTGCCTTTTTTTGCGCAGTCGTCAGACTCAGGCGCTCCATGATGGGGCGCAAGGGCTCCGGCCACCCAAAGCGAAACACGTAGACGGCGGAGGCGAGAACGCCGCCGAGCACAGCGATCGCGACGAGCCGCCGGATCATAAATGCCTCAGGCCTCGACCATCGGTCTTTCAGAGCGAACCTAAATCTTTAATCTGCTGAACCAAGCCACTGCCCGCCAACAACAAGCCGGGGTTTGCTAAGTTCCACTTGCTGGTACAAGAGAAGGCCTGCGGCTTGCGGTCGACACTAATCTGATTGCTGACTAGCTCAGGCTTCGGCGTTGGACCTGGGTCGTAGTGACATCCGGCGGCCAGCCACGTTGTCGCCAAAATCCCCTTTGGCTATTGTGCGCCGGCCGGGGGCATGGTGGCCAATCTGATGGCCGCCTTAGTCGCCCTGCTGCCGCAGCAGGAGATACATCATGAGTCTTTCTATAAATCGCCGAGGTTTCATCGCAGGAACGGCCGCGCTGCTGGCCGGTGGGGCTCCTGCCCTTGCGCAACAAAAGTTCTTCCGTATCGGCACGGGCGGCACCGCCGGCACCTACTATCCGATCGGCGGAATCATCGCGAACTCCATCTCTGGCAACAGCCCGCATGGCGTGCCGGGTCTGGTCGCCTCCGCCGTTGCGTCGAACGGTTCTGTGGCGAACATCAACGCTATTGCCAGCGGGGCAAGCGAATCGGGGTTCTCGCAGTCGGACGTTGCCTACTGGGCCTACACTGGCACGGGCCTCTACGAGGGCAGGGGCAAGGTCGAGGACCTTAGGCTGATCGCGACCCTTTTTCCCGAGACGCTCCACATCGTCGCGCGCGCCGACTCGGGAATTAAGTCGGTCAAGGATCTCAAGGGTAAGCGGGTGTCCATCGACGAGCCGGGCTCGGGCACGATCGTCGACTCGCGCCTCGTGCTCGCCGCCTTTGGGCTTACGGAAAAAGATTTCCATGCCGAGTATCTGAAACCCGGCCCGGCCAGCGAGAAGATGCGCGACAACTCCCTCGACGCTTACTTCTTCGTCGGCGGCTATCCGGCTGGCGCCATTGTTGAGCTTGCGGCCACCATGGACATCACGCTGGTACCCATCACGGGGCCGGAGGTCGACAAGCTGCTTGAGGAGCAGAAGTTCTTCTCGAAGGACAAGGTGCCGGCCGACACCTACAAGGGCGTCGGCGAGGTCGAAACCATCTCGGTCGCGGCCCAGTGGGTGACGAGCGCCAAGCAGCCTGAGGATCTGATCTACGCCATCACCAAGGCGATGTGGAGCGACGGCACCCGCCAGGCGCTTGAGGCCGGTCATGCCAAGGGCAAAGTCATCACCCTGGCGAACGCCGTCACCAGCCTCGGCATTCCGCTCCACCCCGGCGCTGAGCGCTTCTACAAGGAAGTGGGCATCCTGAAGTAATTGGCGGCGCAACAGTTCTTGCCGTCACGACCACCGGCCGCCCGGCGGATATCACCGCCCGGGCGGTCAGCTTTTCGCCTCAGCAGCGCAGAGCCCTCTTATGACCAGCTGGCAGGATCAGAAAGTCACCCTCACCTCGGCAAATCTCGACGAGGCGAAAGCGCGCGAACTGGAGCAGAAGTTCGACAGCGAGGTCCGCTTCCGGAGCCTTGCGCCCGCTGCCGACTGGTTGATCGGCGGTCTGCTGATCGTGCTCTCGCTGTTCCACTACTACACCGCCGGGTTCGGCCTGCTGCAGGAGACGGTGCACCGGGGGATCCACCTTTCTTTCGTGCTGGCGTTGGTTTTTCTCGTTTTCCCCATCAGCAAGCGCGGTTATGAGGCGCCGGCCAAGAGCACCCTTTTTCGTCCGCTCGGCATCCCGATCTACGACTGGTTGCTGGCCATAGGAGCCGTCCTCGCCGTAGCGCATGTGCCGCTCATTCCACTGGACGAGCTCGCTTTCCGCGTCGGCAACCCCACGACGACCGACGTCATTCTTGGCGGTGTTCTCGTCATCGCGCTGCTGGAGGGCACCCGCCGGTCTCTGGGCTGGCCGCTTCCCATCATCGCGCTGATCTTCATGGCCTATGCGCTGGCCGGCCAGTGGATGCCGGGCATTCTTACGCATCCGGGCAACTCGGTAACGCAGCTCATCGACCACCTCTACCTGACAAGCCAAGGCATCTACGGCGTCGCCCTCGGCGTCGTGGCCACCTACGTTTTCCACTTCGTGCTGTTCGGTGTGTTCGCCACGCGCATCGGCCTCGGCCAACTGTTTCTTGACTGCGCGGCCTGGGTGGCAGGGCGTTTCGCCGGCGGCCCAGCCAAGGTCTCGATCTTCGGTTCGGCGTTATTCGGAATGATTTCGGGATCGTCGGTCGCCAATGCAGTGACGGTCGGTTCGCTGACCATCCCAGCGATGATCCGGCTTGGCTACAGGCGCGAGTTTGCCGCCGCGGTGGAAGCTGCCTCGTCAACCGGCGGCCAGATCACGCCGCCGATCATGGGCGCAGCCGCGTTCTTGATGATCGAGTTCCTCGAGCTTCCCTACACGACCATCATCCTCGCGGCGCTCGTGCCCGCCTTCATGCACTTCTTCGGCGTGCTCATGCAGGTCCACTTCGAGGCCAAGCGCACGGGCCTGCGCGGGCTGCGCCCAGACGAAATGCCAGAGATCAAAGCCGCCCTGAAGCGCGACTGGCCGACTGTCATTCCTCTCGCGGTGCTGCTGTGGGTGCTGTTTGCCGGCTACACGCCCTATCTCGCAGCCTTCTGGGGCATCACGGCCTGCATCGCCGTCGGCCTGCTCAACCCGCGCCGCCGTTTGACGCTTTGGGAAATCTTCGAGAGCCTGCGCGACGGCGCGAAGTACGCGCTCGCCATTGGCGTTGCCGCGGCCACCGTCGGCATGGTGATCGGCGTCGTCACGCTCACCGGGGTCGGCTTCAAAATTTCCTTCATCGTGACGTCGGCGGCCGCTTGGCTTGCCGCCGGCGTCGGCGCGATCGTGCCCGCCTGGTTGATGTCTCCCACAACGCTCACGCTATTGTTCACACTCATCATGACCGGCGTGGTCTGCATTTTGATGGGCTGCGGAATTCCGACCACGGCCAACTACATCATCATGGCCTCGATCGCCGCGCCGGCATTGGGCTTGTTGAATGTCGAGCCGATCGTCGCCCACTTCTTCGTCTTCTATTACGGACTCCTCGCCGACATCACCCCGCCGGTGGCGCTCGCCGCCTATGCAGCTGCGGGTATGGCCGCAGCCGATCCGTTCAAAGCAGGCAACACCGCTTTCCGCCTAGGCCTCGGCAAGGCGCTTGTGCCGTTCGTGTTCGTGTTCTCGCCGTCACTGCTGCTGGTGACGAAGAACTTCAATTGGCCGGATTTCATCCTGGCATTCGCCGGCTGCACGCTAGGAATCGCTTGCCTTTCCGCTGCAATGTCCCGCTTTGCGCTCGTGCCCTGCAAGAGGTGGGAGATGACGCTGCTCGTCATCGCCGCACTGCTGCTGGTGGCGCCTGAACTTTATTCAACGCTGCTTGGGCTGGCCCTGATCGTGCCGGTGGCGGTAAGGCAGTATGCGGCCTATCTGGAGAGCAAACGAAGCGCAGCGGTTGCCGCCTGACAAAAACAAGCACGCGCGCCGGACCCGACGCGCGAGCACTGATTTTTGTTTCGCCCTAATCCGCTTCAGGCACCAACCGCAGTCGGCTCCCGGCGTCAGAACCACCGTCGCGGCGTATCCGGGCGATACTGGATGCAGGCCGACTGCACGCGATTATCGTGGCCGATCAACCGGCACACGCGCGCCTTCACGCTCGGGCTTTGCCGTACCTGGCGCGCAGTAACGGCGATGCCGTATTCGCGCGCGACCTGAGCGAGATTGGAATCCTCGCAGTATGGCGTCGCGATCGGCTGGCCATTGACGATCTGGAACGCTCCGCGGCAAACGATCTTGGCATCGGCGGGATCAGCACCGACAAAACCCGCAGTCAGCGCCATTCCCAGCAACAGAAGAGCCCTGGCTCCCGCCAACATGGCTTTGCTCCTTGAATAGTCCATCAGCGCACCAACAAACCTTACCACGGACCGGACAACCGGCGAAACGCCGGGGCACCGCGCTCAGATCAAGTTGATCCGACGTCAATCACGGCAATATTTCAACACCGAGCAACAAGATTAGCGCCAGCCAGACGGTGCAAGCGCGCAGAATATATTGAAAATTTTGCTCACAACCATCCGGAACCTTGCAAGTTGTATTTGGGCCTTAAGCCGGAGTTTTACTCACAGAACTTCGGTACGCGCCGACGAATGCTCGCGACGCGCAGGCGCTAACCTCGACTTTGCGGAGACGCTCATATGAAAACGACAACGGCTTGCTCGCTTGCAGCATTGGCATCCGCCCTGGTGATCATCTCACCCCAGGTCAATGCTGCTCTCTTCTCGGCGGATTCTTTCAAGCTCGGACTGACGGGAAACAACGTCAACAAAGTGCAGGGAAACAAGGGCTTCAAGGGCTGGGGTGACGGCTACGGCGTTCCGGAAGGCCAGAAGGGCGGCGGAGTCGGCGGCGGCGGTTACGGCGGTAGCGGAGCTGGTGGCGGCACCAAAGGCGGCGACGGCGGGGGCTATGGCGGCAGCGGCGGAATGGGAGGCAAAGGCGGCGGCGCCGGAGGTGGCGGCTGGGAGGGCAAAGGCGGTGGCAGCGGCAAAGGCTCCGGTGGCGGAGGATGGGAAGGTAAAGGAGGCGGCGGCAAGGGCGCTGGTGGCTATGGAGGCGGCGGCTACGGTAAGAAGGGCCATGGAGGCGGCTGGATGAAGGAAGGCCGACGTCGTCACGGGCATCGCCCGCGGCATTACCACGGCCCCGTTTTGCGCTTCCGTGGCCCGTGCGCGTGGATGAGGGTGCGCGCCATGGAGACAGGCAGTCGCCACTGGTGGCGTCGGTATCGCAACTGTGTGCGCGGCTGATCTCACGAAAAGCAGGCGTCGTGACGACACCGCTGGCCTCGGCGCCCGCTTCAATTTGATTTCATGAGACCGTACCGGCAGTGGGCCGCCAAGAGCTTGCTGCCGGCCCGCTTTTTCTGCCGACTGCGGATCAATCGCGAATGAAGAAATGGGAGCGCAAAGCTCAGTTCAGCTGCCAGATACGAATGTTGAGCAGCGTGGCGTAGCTGACCCAAGCCAGATAGGGCAGGAAAAGCAGAACCGCGGTGCGGTTCGCCGGCAGAGCAAGCACCATGAACGCGACGATGGCCAGCCAGAGCATCACGATGATAATCATCGCGAGGCCGATCTGCTGCGCGCCGAACATCGCAAACGACCATGCGCCGTTAAACACGAGTTGCACAATCCACGCGGCGAGCGTTGCGCCCATGCCCACAGCACGCCAGACCAGCCATCCGGCCACCGCGATGAGTACGTAGAGGACTGTCCAAATTGGACCGAACACCCAACCGGGCGCCGTCCAAGCCGGCTTCTCCAGCGCCTCATACCACTCCCCCGGCTCGAACCACGCCCCGAACGCGCCGACCGCTGCGACAGCGGCGAGGAAGGGGAGGAAGGAGAAGAAATTCCTCATCGGGGGGTAAACAGCGGGGCAGGAGGACGGTTCCTTACGAAGGCGACTCATTCGTACTCCTGCCAACAGACTTTCAGATTGCTTCTCGTCATATTCTCTGTAGTTTTGTCGCGCAGCTCACTGCCATTTTGTTTTGATTATCGGCTGCCTATTCGGAGTACGTCGGTGCAAATCCTTCTTCCGCACAGAGTGGAATATTTGACCACTAAGCCTGTCCCGATAGAGGACGTTATTGGCACCTTACAAGCTCAGCAACGTATCGCTTCGGACTTCGGTCGGCTTTTAGAAAGGTTGGCAGACGGCGTGAAGGTGGATCGAGTCGAACTTTGGATTCGGTCCATAGAGACTTCTAGTCTAAAGGAAAAGCTCCTCGTAGCCCTCTTTCTAACCTATCAATCCGATCTTCAAACCGCAGTCCCCACCTTGATAGAAAGGTGGACCGGCTTATCGATAGATGAACGATACGATGCTCTCGTAACAATTACCTTTCTTTGTCTTCTCTTCTATGGCGCTGAGTACGCATATAAGCGACTCACCGATCATCTTGGATCAGAACGCATCCGAAAAGCTCTGGACGACGCAACCGAAGAGCTTGCATACCTAGCAGGCAAGCCGAAACCCGAAGTTCGGGAAGTTATCGAAAAGTATTTCAAGAAGAAGGGGCGCGCAAAAGAGATCGCAAAAGCGGCTATTAAGTTTTTTCGACCGAGCCGCAATCAGAATAACGATCCGATACTAGTCGGAGACAAAACAATTGAAACGGCGGTTATCAAAGAAGTTCCAAATCAAGTCGATCTGAGCGAACTCGATAAACATGAAACTTCATTGCCAATTTATGGAACACGAGTAAAGCTACGCGCCAAAGATCATGACCACGAAGGTTCGGGGTGGGCCGGAATTGTTGAGGTTGTCAGCAGCGAGCGCAAACCCCTGCGCCTTTACCCACACGTTGACAAAGAATTCCTATGGAAGCGGGACGAGGTTTGGGCCGACGTGTTGGTAACCTACAGGCATTATCCGGATGGCCCGCGACCTGTCAGATATCACATTATGACTGCATATGGAAAACCATCTGACATTCCCCCTACCGACCGGTCGGAAAAAGAGTTGGAATAGTGCGGTGGCAGCTCCACGAAGGTTTTCTGCGGGTGCTGCGTCTTTTACGCGATGTAAAGCTGAATGTTAGCGAACATAATTCCCCCAAAACTGCATTTATCCCCGCCCTCCAACCCTGAGTCATAATCCCCTCGTCCGTTCCACGAGGGGACGTTCTCCGGAGGCGTCCGTGAACGGGGGCGGATGCGGTCTCACAGGTGCTAGCGGCAGGCGGCAACGTCTGTCGTGACGCAGGCAGCGGGAGGACTCCCGTAACGCCCGCCGGCTGACGCGGCCGGTACCTGGTGGTCCAACGCCGACCGGCGGTTCAATTCCGCCCCACGAGAACGGAAAAATCATAATAGGCGGCGCTAGGGGACAGAGGACCGCGAGCGGGGCGGTGAGGAGCCGCCAGAAAAAATTAGGATGCGGCGCCTCTCCGCCCCGCACCCCTCAATCACTCTCCCCGCGGGCGCCATGCGCCCGCGGATGTCAGGCGTGGCCGGGTTTTGAAAATGACACCTAACGTGAAAGGCCCTTCCCCGGGCAGGGAAGGGAAGCCGGGCGAAGCTACTTCGTCGGCGGCGCCATCACCGCAGTGGCGTGTGCCTGCACCGCTCCGTGCACGCCGTTCGGTACGCTGCCGAGGCTCGATGTCTGCAGCTTGGGGACGATGCCCAGGCGCTCCTCCGCGGCGGCGAGGATCTGGCCCAGAAGCTCCGCGTACCGCATCCCCTGGAAGCCAGCCATGATGTTGAGCTTGCCGTCCCAGCACCAGCCCGGATTCGGATTGACCTCCAGCAGCTTGATCTCGCCGTTGGCATCGGCGCGGAAGTCGAAGCGGGCATAATCGCGGCAGCCAAGGCGCTCGAAGAGACGCGCCGAGTGCTCAATGAGCTGCGACTGAATGTGGTCCGGCAGGTTCGCTTCGTGGTAGCGGATCTGCGTCCAGTAGGGACTGTCGGGCTCCCACTTCGACTCGTAGCCGAGGATCCTCGGCAGGCTGGGGTCGAGCCGCGAGTAGTCGACCTCGAGAATGGGCAGCGCACGCAACCCCTGGTCCGGGTTGCCGATGAGGCCGACCGAGTACTCAGGCCCAGTCAGGAACTCCTGCACGAGGATCGGCCGGCGCGGGAACTCGGCCCGCAGGCGCTCGAGATAGTCGAGCAGGGCGCGCTCGTTGGTCACCACCGCGTCCTTGGTGATGCCCTGCGAGCTGTCGCCGTAGTTGGGCTTGAGCAGCGCCGGAAAGACGGAGGGCAGCGTGGCGCCCTGGTCGCCGGGGCGCACGTAGGTTTCGAGCGGCACAGGTATGTCGAGCGTCATCGCCACCGCGCGCACGAGGCCCTTGTCGTAGCAGGCCGCGAGAGCTTGCGGTGCCGCGCCCGTGTAGGGGAGCCCCAGCACCTCCAGCATCGCCGGAATGTGCAGCTCCTTGAACGGATCGTTGTTGAGCCCCTCGTCGCACAGGTTGAACACGAGGTCCGTCCTGAGGCCTGCCAGGTCGCGCTCCAGGGTGGCGTGGTTGTCGAGGTAGCGGAACGTGTAGTTCGGCAGCGTCGACAGCGCGTCCTTGAGCTTGCGGATGGTCTCGAGGTCCTCCGGGTTGAAGGTGCCACCGCGCTTCACCGCATCCGGCAATCGCGGGTCGCCCAAAAGCACAGTGACGTCGAGCTTCTGCACCCTGCCGCGCGTCTTGCGGGCCGGACGTTGCGGAGCATCCGCCGTCAGCAGGATGCGGCGCGCCATCATGCCGAGGTCCTGATCGCGGTCCGACAGCGCCTCCGCGTAGCCGTGGTAGCGAACGTTGCGGAAGCCGCACTTCGCGAGAAGCTTCGCGATGCTCTCCTTGGTGTAGAGCCGCTCGGCGTAGAACTGGTCCGCAATCACGCCCATCTCGTCGTGGACGATCACCTCGCGGCTGATGAGGCGCTCGCGATCCTGGCTGATGGAGCGCTCACGGCAGACGAAGTGGTGCTCGTCGATCCACTCCCAGGAGCGGCGCTCGAAGTGCTCGGCCATGTAGGCGCCGTCGGTGATGTCGAGCACGAGCTGGCCCGTGGGCCGCAAAATCTTGCCCACGGTCGTCAACACCTTCTCGTCGTCCTGCTTGTTGGAGAAATATCCAAACGAGTTGCCCATAATGACAACGCAGTCGAACGTGCTCTCTGGCAGGCGCGGATTGCGCGCATCGCCTTCCTTGAACACGACCTGCAGGCCCTCGTTCTGCGCCCGTTTGCGCGCAAGGCGGACGAGATAGCGCGACCGGTCGACGCCGGTCACATTCCTGAAGCCCCGCCGTGCCAGCTCCAGGCTGTGGCGGCCCTGACCGCAGCATAGGTCGAGAATGGCGCTGTGCGGCTGGATTGCGGTGGCCGATACGATGAAGTCGACCTCGCGGCGGGTGTTCTCAATGTTCTCGACGACGTCGCCGTCCGTCTTCACGTAGAGCGCATTGAAAAGCTTGCGCCACCACTCCTGGGGAAGATGCGCCTCGAGATCGGCGACGGGGCCCAGGCAGGAGCGGGCCGGCGCGCGTCGCGGCCGCTTCACCTTCGAAGCTATTGCCATGATGGACGGAAATTCCTTTCGATGCCGCCGGATCGACGGCGAGGGTGTGCGCCTTGCCCCCGTCAGCCGGCCGTACGGACAGGCCATAAAACGAGGCCCCTCTGGCCTCAGCGGAAAAACAGTTAGCGGGTTGCTAGTTCAATGCAAGTTACAAGTTGGAGGACGAATTCCACCGAAACGGTGCTCAAGTGAAATTGTCGAAGCCGCTACTTGCTGCGCTCGAGGATGGCGATGAAGAAGCCGTCCGTGCCGTGCGTTGCCGGCGTCAGAAGAAGCGTATCGCTACTGCCATCTGCGGAAGCAGGCGGCGTGCCGCCGATGTAGGCAGCCCAGCTTTCGGCATAGGGCTGAAGCGAGAATTCCGGGTGGCGCTCGAGAAAGGCGGTGACCTGATCTTTGTTCTCTTCCGGCAGCACGGAGCACGTCACGTAAACGAGCCGGCCGCCCGGCTTCACCAGCGGCACGGCGAGCTCCAGCACCTCCTGCTGTTCCTTCTGCCGGTCGGCGAGGTTTTGCGGCTTCACGCGCCATTTCGCATCGGGCCGGCGCCGCCAGACGCCCGAGCCAGTGCAGGGGGCGTCGACAAGTACAACGTCGAAGCGGGCGCCCAGCGCGCGCACGGCCTCTTCGTCGCCTGCGGGCAGAACCTGCGCGTTGCGCACGCCGGCACGTTTCAGCCGCTCGAAAATGGGGCGGAGCTGCACGCGATCGGCATCGTAGGCGTAAATCTGCCCGGTGTTCTGCATGACGGCGGCCATGGCCAGCGTCTTACCGCCGGCCCCGGCGCAGAGATCGAGAACCTGACGGCGCGGCGCGGCGCCGGAGAGAAGGGCAGCGATCTGACTCGCCTCGTCCTGGATCTCGAACCAGCCTTTGCCGTGCCCGGGCTCGGCTTCGACGTTCGGGGTACGCCCTGGTCCCGCGGGCGGCGGAATGCGAACGCCGACAGGGGACATGGGCGTCGGCTCGGCACCGAACCGTGAGAGCGCCTTCAGCACGCGCTCACGATCAGCCTTCAGCGTATTTGCGCGAAGGTCGACAGGCGCCCGGCGTGCCAGCGCCCTGCCCTCTTCGACAAGGCGATCGCCGAACACCCGCTCGAACGAAGGGACCAGCCACTCGGGAATATCCGCGCGGATATGGAGGGGCGCGTCTTCCGGCACTTCCCGTTCAAGCCCCGCGCGCTCGGATGGCGTGAGCGGATCGACCGCATGTTCGGAGCCGTCGGCCGCCGCCGCAACTTCCTCGGCGGTCATCGCCAGGGCTTCCGGCGCAGCGGCGAGGACGAGTGCGCGGGTCGAGTCGTCGCCCATGCGGGCGGCAAGCGAGAGCCGGCGGCGGAGGACGTCGAACACCAGATTGCCAATGGCCGCGCGATCGCCGGAGCCGGCAAAGCGATGCGCCTTGCCCCAGTCGGCCAAAGCCTGCGCTGCGGGTCGGTGGCGGACGAAAATTTCGTCCAGCACCTCGACGGCAGCCTTCATCCGTGCGCCTGGCCGCATCTTGCCCCGTGGCCGTCAGATCATGCCGGGTAGTTCGGGCTTTCGCGCGTGATGCCGACGCTGTGGGCGTGGCTCTCGCGCATGGCAGCCGGCGAAATGCGCACGAACTTCGCGCGGGCCTGCAGCTCGGCGATGTTCCGTGCACCAACGTAACCCATGCCGGCGCGCAGACCGCCAACGAGCTGATGCAGAACCGTGGCGACCGGCCCCTTGTAGGGCACCTGGCCCTCGATGCCTTCCGGAACAAGCTTCAGCGTATCCTTCACTTCCTGCTGGAAGTAGCGGTCGGCGCTGCCCCGTGCCATGGCACCCACCGAGCCCATGCCGCGATAGGATTTGTACGTGCGGCCCTGGTAAAGGTACGTCTCGCCAGGGCTCTCGTCTGTGCCCGCGAGCAGCGCACCGATCATCACGGCGCTGGCACCCGCCGCGAGGGCTTTCGTTATGTCGCCGGAGAACTTCACGCCACCGTCGGCGATGATCGGCGTGTTCGTCTTCTGGGCTTCCGCCACGCACTGGAGAATGGCCGAGAGCTGAGGAACGCCAACGCCAGCGACGACGCGGGTCGTGCAGATGGAGCCTGGACCGATGCCGACTTTCACGGCATCTGCGCCAGCTTCGATCAGCGCCCGTGTCGCTTCCGCAGTGGCCACGTTTCCGGCGATGACCTGCGTGCTGTTGGAGAGCCGCTTGATGCGGGTGACAGCCTCAAGCACCCGGCTGGAGTGCCCGTGTGCCGTATCGACGACGATGACGTCACATCCGGCAGCTATGAGGCGTTCCGTGCGCTCGTAACCCTCCTCGCCGACAGTGGTCGCAGCAGCCACACGGAGACGGCCCTGCTCGTCCTTGCAGGCGTTGGGGTAAAGCGTCGCTTTCTCGATGTCCTTGACCGTGATGAGGCCGATGCAGCGATAGTCGTCATCAACCACCAGCAGCTTCTCGATGCGGTGCTGGTGCAGAAGCCGTTTCGCCTCTTCCCGGTCGACGTTCGACTTGACGGTGACGAGGCCTTCCTTGGTCATCAGCTCGGAGACGGGCGTCTCCGGGTTCGTTGCGAATCGCACGTCCCGGTGCGTGAGGATGCCAACGAGCTTGCCCCCGCGTCCACCGGACGTCGTCTCCACGACAGGGATGCCCGAGATGCGGTGCTCCTGCATGAGCTTCAGGGCATCCTTCAGCGTGGCCGTTGGATGGATCGTCACTGGGTTGACGACCATTCCGCTCTCGAACTTCTTGACCGCCTCAACTTCCTTGGCCTGCTGCTCCGGCGTCAGGTTGCGATGGATCACCCCGATGCCCCCCGCCTGAGCCATCGCGATGGCCAGTCGGGACTCGGTCACCGTGTCCATGGCCGAGGAGATGATGGGGATATTGAGCGCGATGGTCTTGGTGATCCGGGTCGACACGTCGACCTGGCTAGGCAGAGTATCGGATGCTTGGGGTACGAGAAGTACGTCGTCGAATGTCAACCCGACATCTTCGACGAATTCGGGGCGTGCAGCCATGGGGATTGGCTCCTGATTATGTGAAATGGTCCGGATCGGCGGACGATTTCGGAACGCGCATAGCACGCAAGGGGGAGCAAAGGAAGCGTGCGAAGCCGTCACGGGTGACGGGCTGCCGCGCCTGTCCCCAGGCGAGCACATCCTGGATCAGGATCTGGATTCCCCGGACTGCTTGGCGAACGGCGCGCGCAGCAGCTGATCGAGCCCGACGCCGATAGAGATCAGCGCGAAGCCGGCGAAATCGAGAAGGGTGGGACGTTCGCCGAGAATGATGGCCGAACCAATCACAGCGAACACTGGGATGAGCAGAGTTCCCAACGCCGCCGTCGCGCTCGGCACCCGCTCGAGGAGCTGAAACCAGAGGAAGTAGGCAAGCGCGAGCGCCAACACCACGTGGTAAACAAAGGCGCCGGCCACGACCGGATCGCTGATGTCCATTCGCGGCACCTCGAACGCAGCAGCACCCAGCGCCGCAATCGCGGAGCCGATGGCCAGCTGCCAAGCCGCGAGGCCGAGCGGGTCACCCGGTATGCCGCGGTGCTTGGTGTAGACAGTGCCCGCCGCCCACGAAATTGCGGCGCCGAGCACATAGATGAGCCCAGGCGGAAGAGAGCCCCCGGCAACGGCCGGCCAATAAGGCTCAGCGAGGAGGGCCAGCCCGAGCGCTCCGCAAACGAGGGCCGCGGCCCGCAGACTGTCGATCCGCTCGCCAAAGAACAGAGCGGCAAAGACGGTGGCCCAGAGCGGCATCGTAAAGGTGAGAATCGCAGCCCGCGAGGTCGCCATGGCGAGCTGGGCAAACACGACACAGATATTGAACCCGGCAACCGATAGGAACCCCGCAATGAAGAGGGCCATGCGGTGCCCTGCCGGCACGAAAAGCGAGCGCCCAATAATTTTGGCGATGATGGCTAGAAGGGCCGCCCCCAGGCCGAGCCCGGCAGCCCGCAGCGTCCAGGGAGAGAAACCGGCAAGGGCAAGTTTAACTGCTGGCCAGTTCAGCCCCCAGAAGAGCGCTGAAACCCAGATGCGCCACAAGTTACGCCGCTCCCGGTGAAGCGGCGGCTTCACTTCGGCCGCGAAAACCAGTGGCCAGAACGTACAGCTCCGAGCTATCCGGCCGGCTTGCCGGAGGTTTTACGTGGCGGACCTTCGCGAAATCCCGCTTCAACGTGTTCAGCAGCTCGCCTTCAGTGCCGCCCTGAAACACCTTGGCCAGAAAGACGCCGCCTGGGGACAGCACCTCACGCGCGAACTCTGTCGCCGCCTCTACCAGCGCCATGATGCGCAGGTGATCTGTCTTGGCATGGCCGGTGGTTGGTGCCGCCATGTCGGAAAGTACGACATCCGCGCCGCCATCCCGCAACCGGGACTTGAGCTGGTCGGGAGCCGTTGGGTCCATGAAGTCGAGGTGGAGAACATCCACACCAGGCAGCGGCTCCATCTCCAAAATGTCGATGGCTATCACCTGCCCGCGGCCCTCGTCCGACTTGACCCGTTTCACAAGCACTTGGCTCCAGCCCCCAGGAGCGGCCCCAAGATCGACCACGCGCTGCCCTGGCTTGAGAATGCGGTATTTGTCGTCAATCTCGATCAGCTTGTACGCCGCGCGCGAACGATAGCCTTCGCGCTGAGCAGCCGCGACGTAGGGATCATTCAGTTGCCGTTCGAGCCACCGCCGTGACGAAGCTGTGCGTCGCTTGCCGCTCCGCAAGCGCACCTTGAGCTGACGCTGACCGCCATGGCTGCTTTTCGGCCTGGAGGATTTCACCATCGAAAAATTCTTGTTGTGTCTGTGGGTGGCTGCTTAGCCGTTGAGCTGGGCTTTGCGGGCGCGGCGATGGGAATTTCGGTAGCACCCGTCTTCGGCCATCATGGTGGCGAGAATCCCTTCACGCAAGCCTCGATCTGCCACGCGTAGGCGGCGGGCCGGCCACATCCTCAGGAGGCCCTCCAGAATTGCGCATCCGGCGAGCACGAGGTCAGCCCGCTCCTTCCCAATGCAAGGTTCGGCGACCCGTTGTTCATAGGAGCGCGAAAGGAGATCATAAGTAATTGCCCGGGCTTCTGCCGCGTCCAGCCAATAGCCATCGACACGACTGCGATCGTAGCGCGGCAGACCCAGCCTGATTCCCGCCATCGTCGTGACGGTTCCGGAGGTGCCAAGCAAGTGCGCGCGCCCTGTCTGCACACGCTTGCGGAAACCGTGCTGTGCCTCGAACGGCTTCAGAAGCTCCATGACGTGATCAACCATAGCCTCGAAGCCAGCCGGAGTGAGCCGCCGCCCGCCGAAGCGCTCGGCCAGGCTTACGACGCCAACGGGAAGAGACGTCCAGGCGGTGATGCAGTTCATCGCCTCGAGCCGATGGGCAAGGGATCGCCGCCAATTGCGTTTGCGGCGGGTAAGATCCAGCCAGACAAGCTCAGATGAGCCGCCGCCGATGTCAAACACCAGCGCGAGGTCCGAATTCTCATCGAGCAAAGTGGCACAACCGGAAACGGCGAGCTTGGCCTCCGCCTCCCGGCTTAGAATTTCGATCGTCAGTCCGAGCTCGCGCCGGATGCGGTCAACGAACTCCTGGCCATTTTCCGCAATCCGACAGGCCTCCGTCGCCACCAACCGGGAGCGCGTGACGTTGTGCCGGCGCATTTTGGCAGCACACACCTTGAGCGCTTCCCACGTGCGGGCCATGGCAGCTTCGGACAAGCGACCGGTAGTAGAGACACCCTCGCCGAGCTTGATGATGCGCGAGAAGGCATCCATGACTTGAAACCCGCGCCGGGATGGCCGGGCGATCAGAAGCCGGCAGTTGTTCGTGCCGAGGTCGAGTGCTGCGTAAACGCGAGTGATTGGGGCCGCGGACGGTCGCCAGTAGGTCGGAGTGCTGCAGGGAGGCGTCCAGGTCTGCGCTCGCACGGGCGCGGAGAGATCGACCGGCGCGACTGTGACAGCATCGGTCGCGGTTTGGCTGGATTGGTCTGACACGGCCAGCTCTTGGCCGGACAGGAGCGACTCCCTCTCGTCGGTTGGCGGCTCCACGTTCTTTCCCCAGCGCCTGGATCGGCTCTGGCCGGCCAAATATTCCGGCCTCTGAGCGCATCGTCATCAGGCGTCATCTGGTTTCGCTTGGGGAACACTGTAGCAGCTTGGCGGGCCGCGTAAACAAGTTGTTACAAAATTCCTTGCCACGCGGCCGAACGACCGGACGATCTACTTACCTCCCGGCAGAATTTCACGTAGATCAACAAGCACTTATTTGCCAACGGCGCGGCTTAGACGACTTCGTTTCGCAGCTTCCCCTCACCGCGCCAGAGGCGATCCAGGTTTTCCAGCAAGATATCGATGACATTGTCTTCGTAGCGGCGCGTCTCGCCAGCCGTATGGGGCGTGAGGAGAACGTTGGGCATTGCCCAAAGAGGCGAGGATTCTGGCAACGGCTCCTCCCGCGTAACGTCGATGCCAGCCGCCGCGATGCGTCCCTCCGACAGAGCAGCGATTAGGGCGTCCTCATCCACAACCTTGCCGCGGGCCACGTTGATGAGGTGCGCCGAGGGTTTCATCAGCGACAAGGCCTTTGCATCAATTAGGTTCTCGGTTTCCGGCGTCAGCGGGCATGTGAGCGCAACAATGTCGGCGTCAGGCAGTAGCGTGTGCAGCTCGCTGTGCGCGTAAACGCGATCTGCTGCCCCTGCTCCGTCCGAAGGATTCCGCCGGGTGGCAATCACATTCATGTCGAAGGCTTTGGCGAGCTGAGCGAGGCGGTTGCCGATGGTGCCGAGCCCGACGATCAGCAACGTCTTGCCGCCGAGCTCGTCCTCTCGCGCCGCGGGGTCGCCAATCATCCCGCGCCAATGCTTCGCCTTCTGGTTATCGCGCCCGGTGTGCAGCTGCCGTGCCAGGGCCAGGATGAGCGACATGGCATGTTCGGCAACAGCGCGGGCATTCACTCCCTTGGCGCTGGCGAGCCGGACGCCCTTCTCCCGGAAGCGCTCCTTGTCGTACTGATCCGTTCCTGCACTGATGGACTGTACGAAGCACAGGTTTGGCGCCTCATCCAGAAGCTCGTTGCGCCAGAACCCCGACGCGACGATCACATGCGGCCGGGTGGCCGATGCGCGCAGCTCGTCTACCGATCTCACCTCGTACCACTGGATACCTGTTTGGCGGCGGGCAAAGGCGTCGCCCATTCGGTAAGCGACGTGGGCAAAGCAAATGACGAGCTCGTCACGGCTGGGCAGGCGTTTGGTCGACAAGTCCGATGCTCCCCTCAAGATGGTAAGTTGAGGGAAAGGATGGCATTGGGCGGCGCGGTCAGCAACTGATTGGGACGCGTATCAGATTCTGCGGACGGCTGGCTCAATACACGCGGTTGGGGAAGTACCGCAGCACCAGCTCCTCATAGCGTCCGCTCGTCCGCACGCGCTTCAAAGCATCGTTGAGCAGGTGCTTTAGGTCGGGGTCACGCTTGGAGACAGCGATAGCCAGCCCATCCCCGAAAAACTTGGGCTCGTAGTACGCGCCACCCCGCAGCTCGCAGCACTCGTGTGAGACAGTGCCTACCACCCAGAAGCTGAGGCTGATCCCGTCGTCAAAGAGCAGGTCCACCTCACCATTCATGAGCGCTTCGCGCGCCGCCTCCGGCGAGTCGTACGGCTTGATGGTGCTGAACCGAAAGAAAGCTTCGAGATAGGCTTGATGGGCCGTTCCCTTCGCAACTGCGATTGTCTTGCCGTCGAGGTCCTCGGGATTGATCTCGAACTTCTCTGCATCCCGGCGAACCGCGAACCGAGCCGGTGTGTGGAAGTAACGCTCCGTGAAATCGACCGACTGGAGCAGGCTCGGAGAAATCTTGTGACCAGCAATCACAGCATCTGCATCACCGCGCATGAGTGCTGGGATCAGCTGATCCCAGGGGCGGACTTGTATATCGCAGGATGTCCCAGCCTCCAGGCAAATCGCACGGGCGAGATCAATGTTGAAGCCTGTGAGAACGCCCTCTTCGTCATAATAGTTGAAGGGCGGAAAATCGCCGTCGGTCAGGAAGCGTAGCGTCAGGCGACGCGTGCCCGTCTCAGTGGATGCTTCCGATTCCGAGGTCCGAGCTGATTGCGCGAGGCTGATATCGGGGCTGCCAACCAGTAGCGTGAGCACTGCTGCGAGCACCAAGGACCATCGTGTCATTCGTCCGTGCTTCCTGTCAGAGTAAGCGAATCGAGCCAGCCGCTTCGACTGCCCCGTCACCTAGGTTCTTACCCAGGTCATCGAGGCGCTTCCAAACATCTAGTTTGCGCCGGCCTATCCGACAACGAGTTCCGGACGCTCTGCACAAGCCTTGAATGAATCGATCAAGCGGCCCTTCGGCACGCAACTGTACACGCCCGCATTAGAAGACAAATGGGCGGAGTACGAGTTTCTGGTCGGCCGGCTGTTGGATCGAGCCACGCTTGAACGCGCCATCGTTATTGCTGGCCGTTGGGGTGTCGAGCCTCACGAGGTGCTGCTTGCGAACGGCTGGATCAAGCAGGAAAACTACATCGCTGCGCTTGCGGATTTCCTCAGGGTCCCTGCCTTTGCGCGCGGACAGGAATTGCCACGTGACGCCGTTCTCATCGACGCGGTATCCCACTGTCCATGGCGAGTAGGCCGCGAAGTTACCGAAAACGAGGTAGCCGGGCGGATGGTGCTGTTGGCGTCACCCGGCGACATCGAAAACTTCGATGCAGTCGACACTCAGAATTGGCGGCTGAAACGCGCCATTGCAGGCCTGCTGCGCTGGCGGCCAGTACTGTCCGCCGGAGCGCCGATCTGGACCTGGCAACTTCTCGCGCTCGCCATTTTGGTGGGTGTCGTGCTGGGCGCTGCCATCATCGAACCCAATTTGGTTCTCCGGGCCGTGGCGGTTCTACTCACCCTCTTGTTTTTACCTATTATTGTTTTGCGCTTGGTCATCACGGCGATGGGTCTCCTTCAAACGGCACCGCGCGAAACGAGCCGCATCCCGGACGCCGAGCTTCCTGTCTACTCGATCCTCGTCCCCATGTTCCGCGAAGGTCAGGTGTTGCCGGACCTCGTGGCTGCGCTCTCGGCACTCGACTATCCCGCGGCCAAGCTCGATGTTCTTCTGGTTCTCGAAAGCGTGGACACGGAGACCCAGGCCGTCGCGCGCAATTTGGAGCTCCCCGGCTTCATGCGCGTCATCGTCGTGCCGGACTCGCAGCCCCGGACGAAGCCAAAGGCGCTCAACTACGCCCTGCAGTTCGCCCGGGGCGATTACGTTGTCGTTTTCGATGCCGAGGACGTGCCGGAGCCGGACCAACTTCGGCAGGCAATCGCGATGTTCCGCAGCAGTGCGAAGGATACGATCTGCCTGCAGGGACGGCTGAACATCCATAACGCCCGCGAGAGCTGGCTTACCCGGCAGTTTGCACTCGAATACTCCGCCCTCTTCGATATCACCCTCCCCGGCCTTGCCTGGCTTGGGTTGCCGGTCCCCCTCGGCGGCACCTCGAACCATTTCCCACGTAAGGTGTTGGATCAATGGCTGGGCTGGGACCCGTTCAATGTCACAGAAGACGCGGACCTCGGCATAAGGCTGGCCCGCTCCGGAGGACATATCCGTATTCTGCCATCGACGACCTGGGAGGAGGCGCCGGCACGTTTCGGCGGTTGGCTGCGCCAGCGGACCAGATGGCTCAAAGGCTGGATGCAGACATATCTCGTTCACACTCGGCAGCCTGCACGGCTGTTCTACGAGCTTGGGTTGGCAAGGTTCATCGGCTTTCATCTCTACTCGGGCGGATTGATTCTTTCTGCCCTCATATTCCCGATCTTCTGCGCGATCGCCGCTTATGAGATTTGGCAGGGAGACTGGCTTCGCAGCTCTGGTTCGATCCTGAGCGGCATTTTTCTGGGATTTGCTGGCTTTAACCTCGTTGGAGCTTATGTAGCGACCCTCGTTCCTGCGGTGGTCGCGGTGTGGCGCCGGCGAAGGAAATGGCTGGTGCTCAGTGCCCTGTTCATGCCCCTCTATTGGCTTCTCGTATCGCTGGCGGCCTATCGTGCTCTCGTCCAGCTCATCACGGCCCCGCATTTCTGGGAAAAGACGGAGCATCGTGCCCGAAGCCGCACGCGGAGGTGACCTTGAGCCGATGTGCGGCTAGTCTTCAGCGCATCCCTTTGTGACTCGTTTCGCCTGACGGTTAGGGGCTCCGAATGAGCGGTTTCGTTCTCGCCATTGATCAGGGCACAACCTCCACCCGCGCCATCGTCTTCGACAGCGACTATCGCATCCGCGGCGTCGGCCAACTGGAATTTCCCCAGCACTTCCCGCGGTCCGGGTGGGTGGAGCACGATCCTCAGGACCTCTGGCGTACGACGGTTGAAACTGTTCGCACGGCGCTGGCGCAAGCCGGCGTGAGCGCCTCCGACATCGCGGGTTGCGGGATCACAAACCAGCGCGAGACGACGGTTCTTTGGGACCGCGCGACGGGGCAGCCTGTCGGTCCGGCGATCGTCTGGCAGGATCGGCGGACCGCTGACATGTGCGCCAACCTCAAGGCAGACGGGCTGGAGCCCGACATCGCGGCGCGAACGGGCTTGCTGCTCGACCCCTATTTCTCCGCCACCAAGCTCGCCTGGCTCCTCGATAACATCGAGGGCGCACGAACCAAAGCGGAGCAGGGGCAGCTGGCGTTCGGCACTGTCGACAGCTGGCTGCTGTGGAATCTGACTGGCGGCAAGGTACACGCGACCGATGCAACGAATGCGTCCCGCACGCTGCTTTACAACATTGCTCGTTGCGAGTGGGACCCAGAGCTTCTTCGAATTTTCCGGATACCTGCCTCCCTTCTGCCTGAGGTCCGCGATACGGCGGCCGAGTTCGGCACCATCGACCCCGCGCTCTTTGGCGCCCCCATTCCGGTGCGCGGCATCGCCGGCGACCAGCAGGCGGCCACCGTTGGACAGGCCTGCTTCACGCCGGGGATGATGAAATCGACTTACGGCACGGGATGCTTCGCGGTTCTCAATACAGGCTCGGACCTCGTGCCCTCGCGAAATCGCTTGCTTACTACCATCGCCTACCGCCTCGATGGCCGCACGACGTACGCCCTCGAAGGCTCGATCTTCGTCGCCGGCGCTGCCGTGCAGTGGCTGCGTGATGGCCTCAAGATCCTTCAGCGCGCAGACCAGTCCGCGGCCATGGCTGCCGCAGCCGATCCTAATCAGGACGTCTACCTCGTCCCCGCCTTCACCGGGCTGGGCGCACCCTACTGGGATTCAGATGCTCGCGGCGCCCTCTTCGGCCTCACGCGAAATACCGGCCCCAACGAGTTGGCGCGCGCAGCCTTGGAAGCGGTCTGCTACCAGACGTGCGACCTTGTCGATGCCATGCGGCGAGACTGGCAGGGTAATGCGGGCAGTGTTCTGCGCGTGGATGGCGGCATGGTCGCGAACGACCTCACGATGCAGTGGCTCGCGGACCTTCTCGACGCCCCCGTCGACCGGCCGGTAGTTCTTGAAACCACATCCCTTGGAGCGGCCTGGCTCGCGGGGCGGCAAGCCGGCGTTTGGCCGGGCGAGGAAGGTTTCGCGGCAAGCTGGAAACGCGATCGCCGCTTCGAACCGCAAATGGACGCGGACACGCGCGCTCGGAAACTGGCCGGCTGGCGCGATGCGGTCAGAAGAACGCTGAGCCGGTCGGAGGCGTAGGCTCGAAGGGAGAACGGATCCCGAAAGGGGATTAAGTGGAGCCTTATTTCCGAGCCGCCGTTTGAGGTACGAGGCGCACAACCACGTCTACATGGGAGATGCGATATCCCTCAGGCGGCTCAGGCAGGCCGTCAATCATAATGCCGTTACCCGGAATATCGACCAGCCGCCCCTCGTTCTCGATCAAGAAATGGTTGTGGTTGGAGGTGTTGGTGTCGAAGTAGGCCTTCGTGCCGTCGACGGCGATTTCGCGCAGCAAACCGGCACGTTTGAACTGGTGCAGCGTGTTGTACACCGTCGCCAGCGAAACCCGCTGGCCAGCGGCGAGCGCTTCGACGTGCAGCATTTCGGCAGTGACGTGCCGATCCTCGCCACCGAACAGCAGCGAGGCCAGCGCGAGCCGCTGCCGCGTGGGCCGTAAGCCCGCACGCCGGAGAGCCTCGGCCAAGTCAAGTTTCGGACGGTCCGGATGCATCTTTGCGAAAAGTTGAGTTTGCTTGTCAGGATTATAGAAACGGGCTCTGGAGGGGGCAAGTGGACATTGCCGTCGCACCCGAGCGCGCTTACGGCCTCGCCAAGAGCTGACACGTGTAGGACAGAAGAGGCGGCGGAGTAACCTAAGCGACCTCGGTTTCCGGAAGTCGGTTGTCGACGCAATACGGACCTTGTTGGCCACTGCCCCGTGAGGGACTATAAACCTCTGAGAAATTAGGAAAATTGGAGCGGGCGAAGGGAATCGAACCCTCGACACTCAGCTTGGGAAGCTGATGTTCTACCACTGAACTACGCCCGCGATCTCAAGAACTTAGCCGTTATGGCCCACTGAGGCCCCGACCAGCAAGCATTTATATGGTCAGCTTCTGGGAGGAGCTGTCAAGTAGGGTAAGCGGACCGGCGGTGGAAGGCACCATCGCGCGAGATTGATCGCCCTTCCCATAGCCATCCGGAGGGCTCGTGGTAGCATCTCGCACCGCATTTCTGACGAGAGAGGTCGCGGTGAACGTCGACATCGCTCCTACAGATCTTCCCCCGGATCGGCCCCTGGGGAAGTTTCAGCACCCGGACTTGACAGCCAAGGGCGAACAGCGCGCGTCCGTGCCGCTTGTGCGCCTCGAAACGCTCTGGATCAACACCGGCACGCTCTGCAATATCACCTGCCGCAACTGCTACATCGAGTCGAGCCCCACGAACGATCGACTGGCTTACATCACAGCTGCGGAGGTTCGCTCGTTCCTCAATGAGATCGAGCGCGAACAGCTGGACACGCGGGAAATCGGCTTCACCGGCGGTGAGCCGTTTCTCAACCCTGAAATCCTGACCATGCTGGGCGACGCACTCGCGCGCGGATTCGAAGTGCTCATTCTGACAAACGCCATGCAACCGATGCAGCGGCCGCGGATCAAGAAGGGGCTTCTGGCGCTGCAAGAGGCTTATGGCAGCCGACTGACACTCCGCGTCAGTCTCGACCACTACACAAAGGAGCTCCACGAGAGCGAGCGCGGCCCGCGGACATGGGAGAAGACCCTTGAAGGCCTCGATTGGCTATCGGCCCACGGTTTTAACCTGGCCATTGCCGGACGCACTCGTTGGGGAGAGGACGAAACAAGTACGCGCGCAGGTTACCGAGCACTGATCGAGCAGCGCGGCTGGCCGATCAATCCATATAATTCTTCCCAGCTCGTGCTCTTCCCCGAAATGGATGGCGGAACGGATGTGCCGGAGATCACAACGGCCTGCTGGGGAATACTCCACAAGTCGCCGGCCGATGTGATGTGCGCGAAAAGCCGAATGATCGTGAAACGCAAGGGAGCAGCCCATCCGGTTGTCCTCCCCTGCACTCTTCTGCCCTACGAACCGGCGTTCGAAATGGGCCGTTCACTTGCGGAGGCAGCCCAGGCAGACGGCGGAATGTTCGCAAACGGAGCCATCAAACTCTGCCACCCCCACTGCGCAAGGTTCTGCGTGTTGGGTGGCGGCAGCTGCTCCTGATGATTTGGCTGTCGTTTACCCCTGCCGCTTTACCAACGCGTCACGAATTTCCCGAAGGTATACCTCCATGGGCGGCTCAGCCTTCGGTGCTTCGGGTGCGGGCCTGCGGAACCGATTGACCGCCTTGACCAGCAGGAAGACAGCAAACGCAGTAATCAGGAACGAAATTACAGCGTTCAGGAACAACCCGTACTTGATCTCAACTCCGTCACCCGTCGGCGTCGGCAATGTCAGCGACAGCTGAGAAAAATCAATTCCTGCAAGGATATAGCCGATCGGCGGCATGATGATCCCGTCGACCAAGGTCGAGACCACCGGCCCGAACGCAGCCCCCATGATGACCGCTACCGCGAGGTCCAAGACATTTCCCCGCATCGCGAATTCTTTGAATTCCTGAATAATGCTCATCGGACGTCTCCTTTCGGATTACTGCGACTCGCTGCTGAAGAGAGCGGCTACGAGCGCCGGAATCGCTGGGATGCTAGTGCGGCACCCAGTGGTGGTAAATCACCGTTCCAACACAACTGGAAAATACTTGGGGAGATGGCCGCCCGCGGCGCGCAGCTATTGCGTTGACGCCTAGTTTTTGCGCAACATCAGCTTGCGTGTACTCTGCAGCTTTCAGCAGGCTGCGGGACTTATTCTTCGTTCGTTCCGGGCAAGAGGCCGGATCTATGTTCGACGGTTGGGCCATCCTGGCGCTTGGCATCGCCTATATCGGCGTGCTGTTCGCCATTGCCTGGACGGGCGACCGAACCATTCGCTCGCGTAAAGGCGGAGACGGCCGTCCCCTCATCTACGCTCTGTCTCTCGCCGTCTACTGCACCTCCTGGACCTTCTTCGGCAGCGTCGGCCTCGCCGCTTCCACCGGATATAACTTTATTCCGGTCTACATCGGGCCCATTCTGATGTTCGCGTTCGGCTGGCCGCTGGTCCTGCGGATCATCCGCCTGTCGAAGAGCCAAAACATCACTTCGGTCGCGGACTTCCTTGCCGCCCGATATGGCAAGAGCCAGCCGGTAGCCGCCGTTGTCACCCTCGTGGCAGTCGTCGGCACCCTGCCGTACATCGCGCTGCAGCTAAAGGCGGTCGTCATTTCGACCGAGGCCCTGCTCGTCGGCAACCTCCCTCTTCCGGAAGACTGGAGCCAGGTCGTTGGCTTTGATGAGCCTGCCCTGCTCGCTGCCATCGCGTTGGCCGCTTTCGCCGTCCTGTTCGGCACGCGCCACATCGATGCTACGGAGCACCAGGACGGGCTAATGCTCGCAATTGCCGCCGAGTCTCTGGTCAAGCTTGCCACTTTCTTGGCCGTTGGCTTCTTCGTGATGGTGTCCGTCCTGGGCGGCATCGAGGGGTTTGCGGAACGCGTCCGCGAAAATCCGGAAATTCACGCGACGTTCATTCGGCCATTCGACGGCGGAGTTTGGCTGACGGTCTCGTTCCTGAGCTTCGTCTGCATCATACTGCTGCCGCGGCAATTCCATGTCACCGTCGTCGAGAACAACGCAGAGCGCGAGGTTCACCGCGCGCGGTGGCTATTCCCACTTTATCTGGTGCTCATCAACATCTTCGTGGTGCCGATCGCGGCAGCGGGGCTCGCCGAGTTCCCCGACCACTCCGTCGATGCGGACCTGTTCGTCCTTTCACTGCCGATTTCGCGCGACTCCAACCTGATGACGACCGTGGCCTACATCGGCGGTCTCTCCGCCGCGACGGCCATGGTGATCGTGGAGTCGATCGCGCTTGCGATCATGGTCTGCAACGGCCTCGTCATCCCGCTGCTCTTGCGGCAGCGCTTCATCGAGGCCAGCCAGCAGGACAACCTGTCGAGCGTCCTCCTCGTCATTCGCAGGTTGGCGATCCTCGTCATCGTGCTCCTGGGTTACCTGGTGTACCGCGCCCTTGGCGAGGCGCAGGGGCTCGCTGCGATCGGTTTGATTTCGTTCGCGGCCGTGGCGCAGCTCGCGCCGGCTTTTTTCGGCGGCCTGTTCTGGAGAAAGGGAACCGCGCGCGGTGCCATCGCAGGCATTCTCGCCGGCTTCACGGTGTGGGCCTACACGCTTCTCCTGCCCTGGGTTGTGAAAGCTGGCTGGCTTGCCCACGACATCCTGGAGAATGGCCCGCTCGGCATCACCATGTTGCGGCCACAGGCCCTGTTCTTCCTTGAATTCGAGCCCCTCACCCACGGCGTCATCTGGAGCATCTTCGCCAACGTTTTGACCTTCGTGACGGTGTCGCTACTGCGGCCGCCGGAGCCGGTCGAGCGTCTTCAGGCGCACATCTTCGTTCAGGATGATCTGCCGCGTGTTGTCCCTACGCCGAGCTTCCGCCTCTGGCGTACTTCGATCACTGTCGGCGACCTGCAGGAAACGGTTTCGCGCTATCTTGGCGCTGAGCGTGCGGAACGTTCGTTCGCCGAGTTCGCCGCAAGCCGCAACACGCCGCTCCGACCCGACGCCGAGGCCGATATCCAGATCATCCGGTTCACGGAGCATTTGCTGACGAGCGCCATTGGCGCCGCGTCATCCCGCCTGGTGCTTTCACTGCTCCTGCGGCGGAGCAACGTGGGCAGCCAATCGGCCTTGCGCCTGCTCGATGATGCTTCGGAGGCGCTGCAGTACAACCGTGATCTTCTTCAATCTGCTCTCGATCAGGTGCGGCACGGGCTGAGCGTCTTCGACAAGGACCTGAGGCTGACATGCTGGAACCGGCAATTCCGGGAGCTCCTGGACTTGCCGCCTGAGCTTGGCCAGGTGGGGATGCCGCTTGCGCGCATTTTGCGCGCCTGCGCCGAGAGGGGCGATTTTGGTGAAGGGCCGATTGACGAGCTCGTAGCCGATAGACTGGTGCGCTTGGCCGTGCGGAAAGAAACCGTCCAGGAGAAGCTGAGCAATGGCCGCATCATCGAGATCCGCACGGCGGCGATGCCACAAGGCGGCGTCGTAGCGACCTACTCGGACATTACAGACCGGGTGGCGGCGGCGAATGCTCTGGCGCGGGCGAATGAAACTCTCGAACGCCGCGTCCGTGAACGGACGGCTGAGCTGCTGCGCGTGAACGCAGCCCTTGCCGTGGCCAAGGCCAAGGCAGACGAGGCGAACCTCGATAAGACCCGCTTCCTTGCAGCGGCCAGCCACGACCTGCTGCAACCCCTCAATGCGGCGCGCCTCTATGCATCGAGCCTAGTCGAACGTCCCCTGAGCGAGGAGGACGCTCAGATCGCCCGAAACATTGATGCGTCCCTCGCCGCTGTCGAAGAAATTCTGAGCGCACTGATCGACATCTCCCGCATGGATGCGGGGCGGCTCGAGCCGGAAATCACAGATGTTCCGCTCAAGGAGCTGTTTGCGCACCTCGAGGTGGAATTCGCTCCGGTAGCCCGCGAAAAGGGCCTCAAGCTCAAGGTGGTCCCGACGTCGTTATGGGTGCGAACGGACCGCAAGCTGCTTCGACGCGTGATGCAGAACCTTGTAGCGAACGCTGTGAAATACACGCGCCAGGGCGGCGTTCTGCTGGGTGCGCGGCGGCGTGGCAATTCCGTGCTCATTCAGGTGATTGACACCGGCCGTGGTATTCCGCCGTCAAAACAACAGCTGATTTTCAAGGAATTCCAACGGCTCGAAGAGTCGGGCACGGAAATTCGCGGCCTTGGGCTCGGCCTGTCGATCGTCGAGCGCATTTGCCGAATTCTCCAGGTGCCGATCGACGTGAAATCGCAGCCGGGTCGCGGCTCGACCTTCTCGGTATTGCTGCCGAACGCCGAGCCACAGGCAGCCGTTGCGCCTCAGCCTGTCCGGCCGCCGCGCGTGCACGGCCCAATCGCGGGATGCGTGGTGCTCTGCATCGACAACGAGCCGGCAGTGCTGGAGGGGATGGAGACACTGCTGTCCGGCTGGGGCTGCAAGGTTCTTTGTGTCAGCAGCGGCAGCGCCGCTTTGGATCTGATCTCGCAGGATTCCGTCACCCCCGACATCATCCTCGCCGATTATCATCTGGACGGCGAAACCGGTCTGGAGGCGGTGCTTGGCCTGCGGGAATTCATGAAGGCCGACGTGCCAGCCGTTTTCATCACGGCGGACCACTCGCCAGAAGTGGAGCGGGAGCTTCGTTCACGCGGCTTCCACCTGTTGCGCAAGCCTTTGAAGGCAGCCGCACTCCGGGCGCTGATGACCCAGCTCACCTTGCGCCATATGGCTGCGGAGTAGTTCGCCGCCTAGGTCTTCCGCTAGCGCGTACCGCCCTCGCCCTCTTCCAGCTGGCGGGCGGCTTCGACCGTCATCAACGGCACGCCCTCGCGAATCGGAAACGCGAGGCCTGCCGCCTTGCTGACTAGCTCCTGCCGTTCCTCATTGTATTCAAGCGGCGTCTTGGTGAGCGGGCAGACCAGAAGCTCAAGTAGCCTCCGGTCAATCGTCTCCTTGCGTTCGCCGCCGGAATCTTGCGTGGGGTCCGTCATGGCAAAACCTGCCGCGAAACTTAGTTTACCGCGCCACCCGAACCGCCCTCACTCGAGGCCAGCTCCATTTCGGCGAGGGCAACCAGCACTTCCGCCCGGGTCTTGAGATCCTTCGCCTCGAGCAGCGCCTGCTTTTCTTCGGCTCCATAGGGGCAGACGACCGAAAGCGAATTCACGAGATACTCGCTCGGCGCGCTCAGGATCGACCGCCAGTCGGCCTTGAGATCGTAGGACTCGAGGTAGCTCCGCAAAACGCGCAGCAGGTTGGCTCTGTCCACGCTTTCTTCACCGGCCCCGACCTGGAAATCCTCGCTAAAGCGGTCGTAGTCGACCTCGAAAATGCGATAGGGCTTCTCGGTCGGCACCTCGGAAACAAGCCCGAACCGCGATATGCCGGTGACTGTTACCAGAACCCTGTCGTCATCCAGCTCCTGGAACGCCGTGAGCCGCCCCGCGCAACCCACCGGTCGGAGGCTCACGTCCTTCCCAGGCGGACTTTCCTCCTCTCCCTCGGAGCGCTCCGGTTGGATGATGCCAACGATCCGATCGACGGCGAGAATGTCATCCAACATGGCGAGGTAGCGCGTCTCATAGATGCTGAGCGGCAGCACAGCCCGCGGCAGCAGGATTGCGCCCCGCAACGGAAAAACAGGAATGCGCTGCGGCAGGTCAGCCGGGCGTCGATAGCGGTCCGTAGGGGCCAAAACGGCCTCCTTTCGTGAGCTTGGCCTCAGGCGAACATCAGCGAAGACAGCCTACGGCGGCCCTCGATGGTATGCGGGTCTTTCGGCCCCCACGCATCGAAGAGCTGGATCAGCTGCTTGCGCGCGGCTTCGTCGTTCCAGTTGCGGTCCCGGCGGTAAATCTCAAGCAGTTGATCCACCGCGCCCGCCTTGTCGTCCCTGGCCGCCAGTGCCAACGCCAGATCGAACCGCGCCTGAAGGTTGGCAGGGTTGGCTTCAACCTTCGCCTGCAGATCGGCGACGTCCCCCGCAGCCCCTGCCTTCCTCGCTAGCTCCAGCGCAGCCGCCACGCTCGCAACGGCGCTCGCCTGACGCTTGTCAGGCGGCACGAGGGCGATGGTCTGCTCGGCGCGGGCGATGTCTCCACTCTTCAGATAGCACTTGGCCAAGCCGGCGAGGGCAACAACGTTCTCGCGATCCTCCTGAAGAACCGCGGCGTACATCTGCGCGGCCTGCTGCAGGTCACCAGCCTCAAGCGTCTGCTCGGCAGCTTGCAGGAAAGCCTCGACATCCGCCTGACTATCCTCGCCAAGGAGCCGGTCGATGAAGGCCCGAACAGCGCTCTCCGGCTGCGCACCCATGAATCCGTCGAGCGGACGGCCGTCCCGGAACGCATAGACTGTTGGCAGCGACTGCACACGCAGCTGCCCGGCTATGGCGGGGTGTTCGTCCACGTTAAGCTTCACCAGCCGCACCTTGCCGTTGTAGCTCCGGACAACCTTTTCCAGGATGGGAGTAAGCTGCCGGCAAGGCCCGCACCACGCCGCCCAGAAGTCCACCAGCACAAGTGCCGACCGCGAGGCTTCCAGCACGTCTTTGGCGAAGTTCGCGGTCGTCGTATCCTTGATCACATCCGATTGGCCTGCAGCAGCAGGCTGGCGTGCACCAATCTCCATCTGGATCTCCTTAAGCCGGCTTTCGTCCTCCGCGGCCCAACTCGGCGGACGACCACAAGATTGTGGCGGTGAACCCGTCAGACAATGGGGGCTTCGTCCAAATCGACGATCAGCGGCTCATGTCCACAAGACCGAATGAACCGCAAAAGGTCGCCGCGCGCAATGTTTGTCGTGGCCGTGTTCTCTAGCGGATGGCAGTTGATGGTATCGTAGGCCATCAGGCGGCTGTCGAGAACGAACGTGACACGGTGCTCGGTGTCGTTGATGAGAGCGAAGGCCGTGACCGAGCCCGGAGCCACCCCCAGCACCTCCATCAGCAGCTCCGGCTTGCCGAAGCTGAGGCGAGCACAGCCAAGGATCTTGTGGAGGATCTTGAGGTTAACCGGGCTGTGACTCTCTGCCGTCACCAGGAAGAGCTTGCCTTTGGCGTCCTTGAGAAACAGATTCTTGGTGTGTCCGCCGGGCAGATCGCGTTCGAGCTTTTCGCTCTCGGCGACCGTGAACACCGGCTCATGCTCGACGGTTTGGGTCTCGATGCCGAGTTCGGCGAGTCGGGCGAAAAGATCGGCGCGTGTGGCTGGCATAGGCGGTTGGTTCGACTTCGGGGTTCAGAGGCTTGGCCTGGGTCCTAGCGTGCTGCGATGCGCAGCGCAACCGATGTCGCAAGCCTCACCACCCCGCTTGCAATCCGCAAGAAGTTGAGCCATAAGACAGGCCTCGCCGGGAAACGGCGATACCCCAATTCGAAGGAAGCGGGCGTAGCTCAGGGGTAGAGCATCACGTTGCCAACGTGAGGGTCGTGAGTTCGAATCTCATCGCCCGCTCCATTCTCTCCCTCTCTATGATTTTCCGAATCGCAAGCTGATCGGCCGAGCTTTCGGCGTGCCTATCTGCGCACCGGTGCTGCTTCGGTGTCGTTGGACACACGCGGTGGCTGCGGGCGCGCATTGAAAGCGGCAAGCCGCGCCAGAACCTCCTCGGTCAGGGCGCGAACCGCCTGCCCTGCCTCGCCGGGGTACTTGGCGAGGTAAGACCGCTCGATCGTCGAGAAGCGCGCTGCGTTCTGCAGGGCGTTCACTCGTGGAATGACCTGACTGAAGCAGTTGTTGTCCGGGTTCTCCTGGAGCCAGCGGTGATACTCATCATCCACGATGGAGGAGCGGTCCTTCATGTTGATGAGGACGCCCAGGTTCTCGGCGAATCCCATCTCCGGATTGAGCTGTTTGAAGCGGCGGAACACCTCGAGGCCGCAGGACGAGATGTAGTCGGGCTTGGTCGGGGAGATGTGGAAGTCCGCCTCGCGCAGCCAGGATTCGGTAAGAACCGACAGGCCCGGCGGGCAATCGATCAAAATGATCTCGAAGACCGGCCGCACGTCGTTGAGCAACCGGCGGATGGTGGCACGCAGCCGCGAGTGGAGCGATTCGCGCGACACCTCGCGCTCGAAGAGCGTGAGTTGCATGTCGCTCGGAAGGAGGAAGACGGAGCGCGCGTCGTCGACATCAGACACGCCCCGCACCACGTACTGCGGCCAATCCACAGGCGCATTGTTGAGGACGGCGGCCACGAGATAATCGACGAGCGTCAGCCCCGCCTCCTGCAGCCGGTGCAGGCTCGCCGGAGTCATCAGCATGGAGCTGACGCTCGCCTGCGCATCGGAATCGATGACGAGAACGTTCTTGCCGTGATAGGCGGAGAGCGTCTCGGCAAGTGCCAACACGATGGTGGACTTGCCGACACCCCCCTTCGTGTTCATGACGGCAATTGTGTTCCTCATCTCCCCCACGGACGGTTGAAATGCGCTGGCTCAGGCTGGGCGCTTGCCTTGCCGGCCAGCTTTAACGCCCCAGCTTCATCGTCAAAGTGCCACGGCGTAGTGGCATAAGGAAGGGCAACTCTGCCAACAGAGCCAGGCTCAGCGTTTTTTCGACTTCTTGGACGAATTGCGACCGTTCTTCTCCACCGGCTGGCGCGCGGCGTAATAATATTCCTTGTTCGGGCGCATATCGGTGGCAGACGCGATGCGGTTGGACATGTTGTAGAAGCCCGTTATGGCTGCGATGTCCCAGATATCGCGATCGCTGAAGCCTGCGCGGCGAAGAGCTTCCCGATCCTCCTCCCCGATCTTGTCCGGGTGCTCCGTCAGCTTGACAGCGAAGTCGAGCATCGCCTTCTGCCGCCGATCCAATTTTGCGGCGCGATAGTTGTGCGCGATCATCTCGCCGAGCTCAGGATCGTTAGAACGTTGCCGCACTGCCGCGCCATGAGCCGTGAGGCAGTAGTGGCAGTGGTTTACCGAGCTGACGGCCACAGCGATCATCTCGCGCTCCAGCTTGGAAAGCCCACTGTCCCCCAGCATGAGGTCGTCCACCATGTCGATGAATGCCTTCAGCTTGGTGTTGTTGAACGCGTAGGCACGCAGGACGTTGGGTACAAAACCGAGCTTTTCGCGGCACTTTTCGAAGTAGGCTGCGATTTCCGGAGTTGGCTCGGCATCCGGGCCGAGATTGAGTGCGATGATCCGTTCGTCGCGAGCTTTCCGCATGAGCATGTCCCCAGGCTTTTGGCAGTCTGCCGGAAAGGTTAGCCTTGGGGTGCGGCTCTGTCATTCAGCCTTGTAAGCCCTGGCTATGGTAACATCTCTACTATATCGCGACCTGTCTTGGCTTACGCGCTGACGAACAAGAACCGGAGTTCCCCTTGCCATGGCACTTGAAGCGCCGCGCGACGACGACCTGCTCAACAACATTGCTTCCAACCTGGGCGCCTCATCCGAGCTTCGTGCATATGCTCGATTGCTGTTCAGCGACTTGATCGATGATCTCGAGCAGTTCGATCCTAAGACACTCGCCTCTATCGCGCGTTCGAGCTTCGAGTTCGCGGTCAAGAAGCCGCGCGGGCGCCATATCGCCAGCTGGGAAAGAGTTGAGCTCGAAACCGAGACTGGCCGGAAGCCGTTCACGCTCGTCTCGATCGTGAACGACGATATGCCCTTCCTCGTCGACAGCATTCTCAACGAGTTGCAGGCGCGCAACCTCGGCACCTTTCTCGTCTTGCACCCCATTTTGAAGGTGCAACGGTCAGCCGAAGGGAAGTTCGAGCGCATCATTGGCCCGGGCGACCGAAACTGGGGCGACGGCAAACAGGAGAGCTGGATCACGTTGCTCATCGATCCGATGCCGGGGGACGCGGCGAGCGACCTGATGGGGACGCTTTCGTCCGTGCTCGACGATGTGCGCGTTGCCGTGTCCGACTGGCAATCGATGACGGCCCGTCTTGATCGGGCCGTGCGTGCGCTGGAAGCTTCACCGCCCCCAATCGCTCCAGGACTTCTGGCGGAATCGCTGGCCTTCTGCCGCTGGCTGCTTGACGGCCAATTCACGTTCCTGGGTTTGCGCGAATATAAGCTCGTCGGCGACATCCGCGAGGGTGAACTCGTCCCCGTAAAAGACAGCGGCCTTGGCGTGCTTCGCGATCCGGAACTTTACGTCCTTGGCGGCCGCAACCCGCCACGGGCAATGACGCAGGAAATCCGCAACCATTTCTTCGCCCCCAATCCCCTCATCATCGCGAAGTCGAACATTCTCTCCCGGGTCCACCGCCGGGTGTTCATGGACTACGTGGGGCTGAAAACGTACAACCCGGACGGCTCGATTTCCGGGGAGCTTCGGCTCGTTGGTCTGCTCACCTCCCAGGCCTACACGCAACCACCCCAGCAGATTCCGTTCCTGCGCCACAAGGTCGAGACAGTCATGGCGCGATCCGGCTTCGCGCCAGGAAGCCACGCCGCCAAGGCGCTCGCCAACGTTCTCGCAACATTCCCGCGCGACGAGCTATTCCAGATCGACGAGGATCAGCTGCTTTCGTGGTCTCGCGGCATAGTCGACCTCGATTTGCGACCGAGAGTTCGCGTTTTCGCGCGATATGATCGCTTCGAGCGTTTCGTATCCGCCCTCGTCTTCATCCCGCGTGATCGGTTCACGACAAGCGTCCGCGAGAAGATCGCCGGCATTCTGGAGGAGGCTTTTGACGGCCTCTTGCAGTCGTTCACTCCGTTTTTTACCGAAAGCCCGCTCGTGCGCGTTCATTACATCATCGAGCGCAACGAAGGACCTCGGCCTCAGGTTTCAGAAGACGACCTCGAGAACCGCATTCGCGAAGCAACGCGCACCTGGGATGATCAGCTGACAGAAACCCTCTATTCAGCGGGCGACGGGCTTGCAGAGCTGGCGCCGAAATACATTGGTGCGTTCCCCGCCGGCTACACGGAAAGGTTCAATGCAAAGCGCGCGCTGGAAGATATCGCGCGTATCGAGCGGCTAAGCCCCGAACGTCCGTTGGCGATCGACTTCCACACAAACAACGACGCAAGCGGTCGAAGAGTGCACGCGGCCATCTATCGGTTCGATCAGCCGATACCGCTTTCTGAGCGCGTGCCGGTCCTCGAAAATCTCGGCTTCTTCGTAATCGACGAGCGAAGCTACCGCGTCCACCCGCGCTTCAATGGTAGCGTTCGGGAGGTCTCTCTGCACGACATGGTGCTGGAGACTGCAGACGGCCATCCGATCGATCTTGCAAAATGCGATCAGCAGCTGGAGGCCTGCTTCGTAGCCGTCTGCCGCGGTGAGGCAGAAAACGACGGCTTCAATCGTCTGGTCATCACGGCGGGCGCGGATTGGCGAGAGGCGGCCGCCATGAGAGCCTATGGCTCCTATCTGCGCCAGACCGGCACGCCCTTCGGCTTCCGGTACATCGCCGATACGTTGAACCGGCACGCGGGGATGGCCCGCGATTTCCTTGAGCTGTTCCACACCCGCTTCGATCCCGATCGCAACTGGTCGGATGAAGAGCGGCGGAACGCCGAGCAGCGCATTCGCGAACGGATCGAAGGCGCGCTGGCGAAAGTGCCAAGCCTCGATGAGGACCGCATCCTCCGCCAGTACCTGAACCTCATTCTGGCGACGGTGCGCACGAACTTCTTCCAGCGCGACGAGGCTGGTCGACCACCATCGACCATCGCCTTCAAGTTCGACTCGAAGATGATCGATAGCCTTCCCGAGCCGAAACCGTACCGGGAGATCTTTGTCTACAGCCCGCGGGTCGAAGGCGTGCACTTGCGCTTTGCCCCGATCGCTCGCGGCGGAATTCGCTGGTCTGACCGGGCGCAGGACTTCCGCACCGAGGTGCTGGGCCTCGTGAAGGCGCAGCAGGTAAAGAACACCGTCATCGTGCCTCAGGGCGCCAAAGGCGGCTTCGTACCGAAACGGCTTCCGCGCAGCGGCAGCCGCGACGAGATCATGAAGGAGGGCATCGCCGCCTATCGGACCTTTGTGTCCGCGATGCTCGACATCACAGACAACATCGTCGACGGAAAAGTCGTACCGCCGGATCGCGTCGTCCGCCACGATGGCGACGACCCCTACCTGGTGGTGGCAGCGGACAAGGGCACCGCGACCTTCTCAGACTACGCCAACGAGATCTCGCTCCAGCGGAATTTCTGGCTTGGCGACGCCTTCGCCTCCGGCGGTTCTGCAGGCTATGACCACAAGCGCATGGCCATCACCGCGCGCGGTGCGTGGGAGTGCGTCAAGCGCCACTTCCGCGAGATGAATATCGATATCCAATCGCAGCCCATTCGCGTGGTTGGTGTCGGCGACATGTCGGGCGACGTTTTCGGTAATGGCATGCTGCTGTCGCGGGCAATAAAGCTGGTGGCTGCGTTCGACCACCGCGACATCTTCATCGATCCCGACCCGGATCCGGAAACGAGCTACGCGGAACGAAAACGGCTGTTCGACCTGCCGCGCTCCAGCTGGCAGGATTACGATAAGACGCTCATCTCGCGTGGCGGCGGCGTCTTCTCCCGCTCTCTGAAGGCGATCCCGCTCACTCCGGAGATGCGCGACCTGCTCGGCGTTGATGCGGAAACAATGACGCCGTCGGAGCTCATCAGCGCCATCCTGAAATGCGAGACGGACCTCCTCTGGTTCGGCGGCATCGGCACATTCATCCGTGCGTCGACGGAAACCAACGAACAGGTCGGCGATCGCGCCAATGATGCGATCCGCGTGGTGGCGCAGGATGTGCGCGCGAAGGTGATCGGCGAAGGCGCCAACCTTGGCGTAACGCAGCTCGGTCGCATCGAGTTCGCGCGCAAGGGCGGCCGGATCAACACGGACTTTATCGACAATTCCGCGGGTGTGAACTCGTCCGACCTCGAAGTGAACATCAAGATCGCGCTGGGGCCTGCCGTGGCCTCTGGCCGGCTCAACGCCGAACAGCGGCGCGAGCTCCTTGCTTCGATGACCGAGGACGTGGCGGCAGCCTGCCTTGTCAACAACTATCAGCAGTCGCTCGCGCTAAGCCTTGCCGAGCGCAAGGGCGCGCGCGGCCTCGGCTACATCTCCCGGCTGATGGAGTCTCTCGAGAACCGCGGTCTGCTTGACCGCAAGCTTGAAGGGCTTCCGAGCCGTGAGGAGATGGCACAGAGGCAGGCCACGGGAACGGGAATGACGCGGCCCGAGCTCGCCGTCCTGCTCAGCTACGCGAAGATCGCCCTTTCCGACGATCTTATCCGCAGCTCACTTCCCGACGATCCCGTTTGCGAGCCGCTGCTCATCAATTACTTCCCGCACGCGCTGCGCGAGCGCTTCCTCAACGACATCAAGGCACACCGCCTGCGGCGCGAAATCATCGTCACTGGGCTGACCAACGCATTGCTCAACCGCGGCGGCCCGGCGATGGCTGTCCGGCTTGGTGACGAGACTGGACGGGAGCCAGCTGACATTGCCGCCGCCTTCATTGCGGCCAGCGCAATCTTCCAGCTGCCGGAGCTGTGGCACGCAATCGACCAGCTCGACAACAAGATCCCGGGGCAGTTCCAGCTCGATCTCTATGCCCGCGTTCAGGAGTTCCTGATCGAAGCCGTGACAAACATGCTGCGGCACGGCAGGGATGGGAGCCTGGCGGCTACTATCGCCGCCCACCACGCGGGAACCCAGCAGCTTGCCTCTATCCTGGCAGCGTGCCTCACGCCCCATCAGCTCGACCGGTTGACACGTACGCGCGAGGAGCTGACCCAGAAAGGCGCGCCCCAGGACCTTGCCCGACGACTCGCGGCTCTCGACTACCTCACTCATGCGACGACCATTACGCGGCTTGCGCATGAGACGGGCCGGTCGCTCGCCGATGCAGCCCGCATCGCATTCGCGGCCAGCGAGTATTTCCGTGTCGACGAGCTGAAGCAGCTCACTGCATCACTCCACCTTCGGGACTATTACGACCAGCTCGCCATCAACGGCGCCATCCGTACACTGGACACTGCCCGCCGGGCGTTGGTGCGCGAGATCTTGAGCAGGCCAGGGTCGGTTGATCTGGGCGAGTGGGAGAAAGAGCGTGGAGTGCTGCTGGCGCGAGCCAAGTCGGCACTTGACGAGATGGCTGCAACGGGCGACGTGACCGTATCTCGTCTGACGGTCGCCGCCTCTCAGGTGCGCGACCTGATTGCGACGGACGCGTAGCAAGGCAAGGCGCGGGAGCAGCCAATTGCAAATCTCATCACCGGCTACGGATGCGCACGCCGTGCCCGTAGCAAAAGCCCCCCTGCGGGCTTTGGCTGGCTGGGTGTTGGTCGACTGGGCCCTGCAGCCCTACTACACTCTCGTTCTGACGTTCCTCTTCGCGCCGTACTTCACCTCGGCGGTCGTGGATGATCCTGTCCGGGGCCAGGCGTTGTGGGGCTATGCGGCCGCGACCGCTGGCGTGCTGATTGCCATTGGCAGCCCGCTGTTCGGCGCTGTGGCCGACAGCGGCGGCCGGCGCAAACCGTGGGTGGGCCTGTTTGCGTTGATGCTCGCTTTTGGGCTTGCGGCGTTGTGGTGGGCGACGCCGGGCGCCTCGTTGCCGACGATCATTGCTGTTCTCACGGCCTTTGTGATCGCCACCATCGCCGCCGAATTCGCTACCGTTTTCACCAACGCGATCATGCCGACGCTGGTCCCCTCAGGCCAGCTCGGCCGGCTCTCCGGCGTGGGCTGGGCAACCGGTTACGTTGGCGGGCTGGTGAGTCTTTGCGTGGTCGCCGGCTTCCTCGTGACCAATCCCGCAACCGGCAAGACACTGCTTGGCTTTGAACCGTGGCTGGCCCTCGACGTCACTCAGCGGGAAGGCGATCGCCTCGTCGGCCCGTTCTCTGCCATTTGGGCGCTGGTGTTCCTGATCCCCTTCTTCCTGTTCGTGCCTGACCGCCGCCCGCTATCGGGTATGCCGCGCACGAACGGATCCGCGCTTCGGGATTTGTGGAACACGGTGCGCCTGCTGCCCCGCCAGCGCGACATGCTCTACTTCCTCATCGCGCGGGCGCTGTACTCGGATGGACTCTCAGCCATCTTCGTTTTCGGGGGCATCTACGGCACCGCCGTGTTCGGCTGGGAAGCCATCGAGCGCGGCATCTTTGGCATCATTCTCATCACGGTAGGAGTCATCGGCGCGCTGGTGGGTGGCACGTTTGACGACCGCTTCGGAGCGAAACGCGTCGTTATCGGCGCCCTTGTGCTGCTCATGATCGGCTGCGTTGGGATCCTTTCGGTCAGCCCCCAGTACGTTTTGTTTGTCGTGCCGATCGAACCGAAAGCGTCGGGTTCAGCGCCGTTCTCGAGCACTGGAGAAATGGTCTTCCTGGGCTTTGCCTGCTTCGTGGCTCTCGCGGCTGCGCCCAACCAGGCCGCCAGCCGAACCCTTCTTGCCCGTCTCGCACCGCCAGAGCGCATGACGCAGTACTTCGGACTGTTCGCGTTTTCGGGGAAAGTCACAGCCTTCCTAGCCCCGCTCTCGGTCGCTGCGCTGACGACGGTCACGGGAAGTCAACGGGCTGGAATAGGGGCGATCCTCATATTCCTGCTCACCGGGCTCGTTTTGTTATTGCCCGTACGCGAAAAGCAGTCGGACTGAGGTCAGGACTTCGGACGCTCAGCGACCATGAACCATTCGGGCCCGGCAATCGGATCGTGCCAGACCCTCCGCCAACGGAAGCCCGCCCGCTCATAAGCCCGCACGGCCGCTTCGTTCTCGATCGGCGCGAAAATGCAAACGGCGACTGCCAGGGTAGTCGAAAAGACCTCGTCCCTGAGTAGCTGGAGGGCAGCTTCGCCTACGCCTTTGCCGCGGTGGTTTTCGGAAGCAATGAAGATGTCGAGATCCCAGGTCCCTGGGCTTAGATCGTCGGGCAGCGCCTCGCCCCAGAGCGTGGCATCGACGGCGTGGGCGTAACCGACCGGGGTGCCGTCGACCTCGATGATCCGGGAAATGGCATGCGTGCTGTCGAGCGCCATCAGCACTTCGGCCTCGGCGCTTGCCTGCGGGCCCCACCAGCGCTGGATATCGGGTCGCGCAAGCCAGCGGCGAATGAGCGGCCAGTCAGCTGTCGAGGCGGGCCGCAGTCTCACTTCTGAAGTGCTGCCCGCCCCCGTCATGGCCCTAGTGCCGGAAATGCCGAACGCCGGTGAAGACCATCGCGAGGCCGCGCTCGTCCGCGGCGCGTATCACCTCTTCGTCCCGCATCGATCCGCCGGGCTGGATGACAGCCGTCGCTCCAGCCTCCGCAGCGGCAATGAGCCCGTCGGCGAACGGGAAGAACGCATCTGAGGCGACCACCGATCCCTTGGCGAGAGACTCCGAAAAGCCCGCAGCCTTCGCTGCCTCCTCCGCTTTCCAGGCGGCGATACGAGCCGAGTCCACGCGGCTCATCTGCCCAGCGCCGATGCCAACGGTCGCGCCATTCTTGGCGTAGACGATGGTGTTGGATTTGACGTGCTTGGCGACGCGGAATGCGAACTTGAGGTCCTCCAGCTCCTGGGGCGTCGGCTGACGCTTCGTGACCACCTTCAGTTCCATGTCGTCCACGCTTGCGGAGTCGCGCGACTGGACCAAAAGCCCGCCAGCCAGAGAACGGAACGTCACGCCCGGCGCGCGCGGATCGGGCAATCCGCCGGTCGTCAGAAGACGCAGGTTCTTCTTGGCTGCGAAGATTGCCTTGGCTTCGGGCGTCACATCGGGGGCAATCACCACCTCAGTGAAGATCTTCGTGATCTCCTCAGCAGCCTCGGCATCGATGGGCCTGTTGAGCGCGATAATGCCGCCAAAAGCACTGACCGGATCGCAACGGAGCGCCAACAGGTAGGCCTCCTTCAGCGTTGGCGCGCAAGCGACCCCGCAAGGGTTGGCGTGTTTGATGATGGCAACCGCGGCACTCTTCTGCGGGTCGAACTCCGCTACCAACTCGAAAGCCGCGTCCGTGTCGTTGAGATTGTTGTAGGACAGCTCCTTGCCCTGGTGCTGAACTGCGGTGGCGACGCCCGGCCGCTGCTCCCCAGTGCGATAAAACGCAGCCCACTGATGGGGATTTTCACCGTAGCGGAGCTGCTGCACGAGCTTGCCGCCGAATGTGCGCCAGGTGGGCGCCGTATCGCCCAGCTCCTTCGCGAACCAGCCACTGATCGCAGCATCGTAGGCAGCCGTGCGCGCGTAGGCCTTGGCGGCAAGGTAACGACGCAGCTCCAGGCTGGTTGAACCACCGCGGCTCTGCATCTCGGAGATGACCCGCGCGTAATCCTCGGGGTCGACAACAACCGTGACGCTCGCGTGGTTCTTGGCAGCCGCGCGGATCATGGCGGGCCCGCCGATGTCGATGTTCTCGATGCACTCATCCGTGCTGGCACCACGGGCCACCGTCGCCTCGAAAGGATAGAGGTTCACGACTAGAAGATCGATCGACGCGATGCCGTGCTCCGCAGCCGCCCGGTCGTGATCCTCGCGACCGCGAATGGCAAGGAGGCCTCCGTGCACTTTCGGATGCAGAGTCTTGAGGCGGCCATCCATCATCTCGGGGAAACCGGTGTGCTCGGCGATGTCCTTCACGGGCAGCCCGGCATTTTTGATCGCAGCAGCCGTCCCGCCTGTCGAAATCAGCTCGACACCTGCCCCGTGGAGAAAGCGCGCCAGCTCTTCGAGACCAGTCTTGTCGGAAACGGAAAGGAGGGCGCGGCGGATCACCGGGTCGCTCATGTCAATCGGTCCTCAAGGTACGTTGGTCAGGCGCGGAGGCGCGCCGTCGGCGCCTACCACAAAACGCCGCTGCCCACAAAAAGGGTCACCGTCGCAGGTGATCAGGTGCGGCGCTCCAGCTCCCAGGTGACCTCGTTCTCTCCGTAGCAGCCCCCTCTCAGCACGATCTGTAAGGACCGGCGAGGGCCGGAAAGATCGGCGCAATAGAAGCTGTCCTCGATCGACACGTGAGCCCCCTTTGCCGAAAACGCCCAGCGCTCGTTGTTGGGCAGGACGACTTCCGTTCTCCCCCCCTTTGGCGCCTCAGTACACGCCACGTCCGGGTGGAGATGGAAGTGGATCGCGAAGGGCACGTCCATTGAAAGCCGCAGTTGGCCGCGCGGGGGACCAAGCTTGTCGACGCCTGTCAGCTTGCCGCCGCTCACATCCAACGTGAGCTGCCGCCGGTGGATGATCCCGAACTGTCGCCGGTACCCGTCGTGATGCGCTTTGAGGGCGATTCCGCCGTCGGGCAAATCCTGCACGCGCGCCCACACATGTGCCGGGAAACGAATGGGCGGCGATCCGACGATCGTCTCGAGGAGATCGTTGAGAACCAGGCGCGACGATGATTTGCCGCCAAGGCAAAGCGTGTTGTGGCTTGCCGTTGCGCGTGAGGCGGCACGCCAATCATGGTCGGCCGGTCCGGGGGCACCGCAATTGACGAACAGCGGATACTTGCCCGAGCTCATTTCGAACGAGAGGCAACCCGCGTGCGCCTGCCCAGCCAGCTCTAGTGGAGGCGGCGAGCCGACATCGGCGAGAATGATGGTTTCGCCGCGGGCAAGCCGCGCATATCCGGAATTCGGCGCGTGGGACGGCAGGCTAACCGGCGGGTCAGCGTAAGCGAGCACCGTCGCGATAAGGTCGAGATTGGGCGAGCCCATCCCGTTGAAGCGGCCCAGGGAGCCATCCCCAAGACGCACGAACCTGATAAACGGCAGCATCCGCTGGATGGCGTCAGAGAGCGCCTTGGGCGCCGCGCGATCGCGCACAGCAAAGCACTGCCGCAAGGGCAAGAGGTCCAGCAATAGCTCGACCGGTATACCCGGATTGCGGCTGATATGGCCACCGTCAGGCAGAATCTGCGCTTCCAGTTCAGCGGCGAAATCGTCCTCGATCTCGCGCAAATGCCGGTCGTGGCCTGCCACGCAGAGATCAGCCAGCACGAGAGCAATGAGGGACAACAGTCGAGGATAGCCCGCCGGCGCATCCCGCCACGTCGCCGACAGGCGGATCATCTGATCGCCGAGGCTGTCGGCAATCTTGTCGTAGGTCGCCTGATCGACGTCGTCCAGCAGCATGGACGCGTTCGACAGCCAGGAAATCAGACGCCGGCCGATAACGGGCGGCTCCCAGGCAACGCCACCGCGCGATCCATGCCTGCGAATCCATTCCAGGACGAGGTCAATGGCCTGATCGCGCGCTTCTTCGGTTTCTGCCGCCATAAGGTGGCGCAGCCAGCCGAAGCCGTGCAGCTCACGTTCCCATTCCTTGCTGGGTGGCTTGAGATCGAACGGCGACCCATCGCCGATGTAGGCCACAGCTCCGCCGAACCCGAACTGACCAATGGCAATTTCGTCAGCGAAGCTCGGGTCAGCCGTCCTCAAATCTTGCGGAACGATCAACAGCTCATCGGCAACAGGCGCCCCGAAGCGCCAACGCAACAACCGTGAGCTGAGCAACCGGGCCACAGCCGCGCGCCGCACGCGGTCTGTCGCGAGGCGGGCCAAGCGCGTCTGTTCGGAAAACGTGAGCGAAGCCACAGAAGACTCCCGCCGCAAGCCGGCTGCCTACATCCGGCACTGATCATGCTCTCGGATATGCCCGTCGGGAAGGCTTCTCAAGGCTCATGGGGATAACTTGTGCGCGGCTTGTGAACCTTGCGTGGACCGGAAATCACACCCGGCTCACAGTCGTGCGGCGACCCGACGCAAACGCGCCGCATAAAAGCCGTCCATGCCCGAAAGGTTCTCGCCCTCAAGTTGCAGATGGAAGGGGAAGGTCCGCAGATCACCTTCAGGAGTAACCCATTCTGGGGCGATACCCGCTTCTCCCGGCCGAATAGGCACGCGTTCAAATGCTCCGCTGGACAGCACGCACGCAATCTGCTGCGGCCCCTCTTCGGCCTCCAGGGAGCAAGTGCAGTAGACAAGAAGACCACCCGGCTTGATGAGCTTCGCTGCGGCTTCAAGCAACCGCTTTTGCAGCTCGACCAAGCGCTCCAGGTCACTTTCTCGTTTCAGGCGCAGCAGATCGGGATGACGCCGAATGGTGCCAGTGGACAGACAAGGCGCATCGAGAAGAACGGCATCGAACAGCTCACCCGGCGACCATTCCGTCACGTCTGCTTCGACAACCTCAACCTCGAGCCGAAGCCGAGCCAGATTATCCTTCAGCCGCTCGATCCTTTTGGAGTCAATCTCGACCGCGGTCACCTTCGCACCGGCCGCAGCCAGCTCTGCCGTCTTGCCGCCAGGCGCGGCGCAGAGATCAGCTATGCGCTTGCCGGACACGTCGCCCAGTAGCTTTGCCGGCAGCGCGGCGGCAGCATCCTGAACCCACCAGGCCCCCTCGTTGAACCCTGGCAGGTTCTCAATCCGCCCCTGGGGAATGAGCCGGATTGATCCTGTCGGCAGTACCACGCCGCCGAGCCGCTCGGCCCAAATCTCGGGATTGGCCTTCGCCGTTATGTCTAGTGGCGCCTCGCGGAGAGATACCTCGGCGATACGGCGCGCGGTCTCCTCACCGTAGGTTCTGGTCCAACGGTCAAGTAGCCATGCGGGCACATTGAGCCGCACGGGATCCTGGCCGGCCGCGATCTCCCTCCCACGCTCCGCTACGCGGCGCAACACAGCGTTGGTGAGGCGATCGAACCTGCGGGCGCGCGCATCACGGCGGGTCTGTTCAACGGCTAAATTAATGACGGCATGGGGCGGAGTGCCCAAGAAAACGAGCTGGGCAGCGCCAGCCATGAGGATCGATGTCAGCCGCCCCGTCTTTTTCGGCAGCGGACGTTCAATGAACTGTCCCAGGATTTCCGCCAGCTGACCATGACGGCGCAAAACCGTTGCCGTGATAAGCCGCGCTAGCCCGCGATCACTTGGCGAGAGCGCGCGATACTCAGGATGGGAGGAACAAGCTGCAAAAGCTTCGTCAAAGCTGCGGCCGCGGTCGAGAACAGCCGATATGAGGTCGACGGCCATCTCCCGCGGCAGCAATCCTGGAGGTTGTTTGCCGGCCTGGGATGCCTTGCTCTCAGTCTGCCCGGATGCACGAAGGGCCATAGGCGATCAGCCCCACGGCCCGCGCGGAGAGCTGCCAACAGCACCCGTCCGGCCCATGGACGCTGCCAGCTTCTCCAGCTCGGCGATCCTGTTTTCCGTGTTCGGGTGGGTCGAGAACAGATTGTCCATGCCCTGACCAGAGAGCGGGTTGATGATGAAAAGGTGTGCCGTGGCGGGCGATTCCTCCGCCGTCGGGTTGATGATCCGCCGCGCGTAGTGGTCGATCTTCCGCAGCGCGGAGGCAAGCCACAACGGCTCCCCGCAGATCAGGGCACCGATGCGATCAGCCTCATACTCCCGCGAGCGGCTGATGGCCATCTGGACCAGCGCCGCCGCCAAAGGTGCCAGGATGATCGCGGCCAGTGCACCGATGATGCCAAGGGCGCCCCCACCTTCACGACGGTCCCCACCTCCAAAGAGCATGCCAAACTGCATCATGTTGGCGAACATGGTGATCGCGCCCGCGACCGTCGCGGCGACGGTCATGATTAGCGTGTCGCGGTTCTTGATGTGCGCCAGCTCATGGGCCATCACGCCGGCCACTTCTTCGCGGTCCAGCATGTCAAGCAAAGCCGTCGAGGCACAAACCGCCGCATGAGCGGGGCTGCGGCCGGTGGCAAACGCGTTCGGCTGCTCGCTGTGCATGATGTAGACCCTGGGCATCGGCAGACCAGCCTTGGCAGCCAGCTCACGAACCAGGGCGTAGAGCTCGGGCGCCGTGCGCTCGTCGACCTCTTCAGCCCCGTGCATGCGCAGCACGATCTTGTCGGAGTTCCAGAGGCTGAAGGCGTTCATGCCGAGCGCCATGATGAAGGCGATGACGAGACCCGTCTCACCGCCCACCAACGCTCCCAGAGACACCAGGATCGCCGTCAGCGCTGCAAGCAAGACGCCAGTCTTGATGTAGTTGCTCGTCATCCAAATCTCCCCTTGACCTCAACCACAGTGGAGCAGCCAGGGTTGATTATCCCTCCCGGTTTCAGCTCCAGCGATCAAGTGGTTATATAGGTAGGGATTATACAAGATCCGCAGTAGGAGCTGTCAGTTCGGCGACATGGACGAGCACCAACAAGACGGGCAGCCGGTGGAGCACGTGGAGGAGCGGCGAACGCTTTCTCCGGCTGCTATACGAGCGCTTCAGGAAGCCGAGGAGCGCCGTCGGCAGCAGGCCGCTTCCCAGAAGCCGGCCCCAAGGGAGATTGGCGGTCGGAAAGGCCCCGACCCTGTCCGCTATGGCGACTGGGAGAAGGACGGGATTGCATCCGACTTCTAGCTGCCGCGCTGGTCTGCGGACACCTTGCCGCAGCACCTAAATGGGGCATCCTTGTCAGATCGTCACTTGCGTTCGCGGCACCAATCGTCTTGAAGTGACGCGCGTTGGTCGCTATAGCAACGCGACCTGCACAGCAAACCGGACGCGACCCGAGCCGCGACCAGTATCGAAGTCGCGGGCTGCTTAAAGGTGGCTCGCCTATCTCAGCTGTGCACGCCATCAGGAGAGGTGGCTGAGTGGTTGAAAGCACCGCACTCGAAATGCGGCATACGGGCAACCGTATCGGGGGTTCGAATCCCCCCCTCTCCGCCAGGCTACCGCCCAGGCAATCTTCAAATAAACCGTACTCCGACCTTTTGCGCCCGTAGCCGCGGATCCAGCGAACGCACGGTTACCGGCCGCCCCTCAAGCACTTCAAAGCAACGCGCCAGTGTGTCTTCCTCCAATCGCCGCATCGCTTCAGCAGTGAAAAAAGTGAGATGGGGGAAAAGAATTACGTTGTCGCGGCCAAAAAGCGGACTGAGCGGATGGCCTGAGCGACTTAACGGCTCCCGTTCGTAGACATCCAGCCCAACGCCCCCAAGGTGGCCCGAAAGCACCGCCTCGACCAGTGCTCCTTCGTCGAGCAATGCACCCCGCGCAGTGTTAATCAATATTGCGCCCGGCTTCATCACCGCGAGCTCAGGTGCCCCGATGAGATGCCGGGTCTCCTTGTTGAGCACAGCATGGAGCGAGACGAAGTCCGATGCGGCCAGCAGGGCGTGCAAATCCTTCACGACTTCGATCCCGAGTGCCGCGAGCTCGGCCGCATTGGCTCCAGGATCGAACGCCAGCACGCGAGCTCGAAATCCCTGCGCCATGCGCGCCATTGCGCGGCCAATGCGGCCGCAGCCGACTAGCCCCAGGGTAGCATCCGCAATATCCCGGCCTAGCCAGCGGCTTTCCGGCCAGATCCAGCTTTCCGCTTGGACTGCTTTGGTGATAGCGGGCAAACGCCGCGTCAGCGCCAAGAGCAGCGCGAAGGCGCCCTCGGCCACGGTTTGCTCGGCATACTCCGGAATATTAACCACAGGGATCTCGCGCGCGATCGCCGCCGGAATATCTATGGCATCGATCCCCACGCCGTACTTGACGATTCCCTTCAGCCGCTTGGCGGCGTTGATCACCGCAGCGGTGATCGGTGTGTAGCACGTGAGAAGCAAATCCGCTTCGCTGACGTGACGCGCAAGTTCAGCCTCGTCGATGCCGTCGGGCAGTAACACCAGATCAACTCCCCGCGCACGCAACCCCGCGTCGATCCCGGGGCACTCGAGTTCGCAATCCGTACGAACGGCCTTCATATCTCCGTATTCCTTTATGGACTGATGCGGGTTTTGTGCCTTCACGACCAAGCGACACAGGCAAGCCAACGAATCGTACGGTGGAGGCAAAAACGCAGTCAACTGCAATTCTTTCCAGGCGAAAGCGACGAACGACCAAACAGACCTTCGTCGCATTTGTTTTCGGCGCAGAAAATAAAGTCGAGGCTTTCGATATTGCTCTACACGGGGCGCTGAATTGGAACGAAGAAAAATTAGCCGTCAGCGAGCTGCGCTGGGCCGATCGAACAATCCGCCCTCAACGTTGACAGCTTTAGCGCACACTAGGAAGGCTAGCCCTTAGCTCTCCAGCCCGGCTCGACGTCGTTCTATAGCTGAAATGACGTGAAAGCCGATTGTTCGGAAAGGATCGGGCGCAATCCAGCTTGCGGAGCCCATGATCGCGCACAGCTCCTGATGATCGTGCGCGCCCGCCATCACCTCGGCGAGAGCCTTACCCAGCATGGTACCTTTGGTGATGCCGCTACCGTTGCAGCCGCCTGACGCGTAGGCATTCTCGTCGATGCGGCCCCACCAGGGAGCTCCGTTCATCGTGAATGCTGTCGTTCCGCCCCACACGTATTCAAATTGCACATGAGAAAGCGAGGGCCAGCGACGGATGAACCGCTTGCGCAGTTCGGCAACAGCCTCTGATTGTGGAATTTCGTGCTCCAGGGCGTAGAGGCTACGTACAAGCAGACGATTTCCAACTCGCCGCAGCGTCGTGCCGAGGCGATGCGAAGGCAACAAGCCCCAAGACTCCTTTGCTCCGAGCTGAGCTGCGTCGGCGGGAGACATAGCCTCGGTGAGAGCGGCGTACGTGAAGATCGTCGCCATGCGGGATTTCAGGTATCCAAACCGGCGAATGTAGCCATTTGTCGCCAATGCTATTCGCCCGGCGCGGACCATCCCTTCCGGAGTTTGTATCTCCCAACCATTGGCGCGGGTGAGCTTTAGAGCGGGTGTTTTTTCGTACAGTGTAACGTTCTCGGGAAGAATGTCGACCAGACCCCTAACCAATGCTGCGGGTTGCAAGAGGTAGCCGTCTTCCATTTCCATGCCGAAACGGTAATAGCAGCTACCGATGCGCTCCGTGATCATCTCGCGCGTCAGCACTGTGTGAGAAATCTTGTTTTTCTCCGCGACCTCTATGACGGAGCGCACCGCGGCTTCGCCCCTCTCGGTGGCTGCTGCGCGAATGGTGCCTGCCCGATGCAAACCGCAATCGATGCCTTTTGCTTCGATCGCACTCATCATCCAATCGAAGGCTTCAGCAAAATATTTTGACTGCAATCGAGCGGTTTCGGCGATCTTGAGCGAAGCATTACGCGGAAGAACAAATTTGGTGGTGAATCCGGAATTCCGCCCCGCTGATCCCTCGCCGACAACATCTGCTTCAAGTACGACTATGGACGCGTCAGGCCGCAATTCTGCAAGACGCCGGGCAATCGCCAGGCCCGTGTAACCAGCCCCAACTACCGCGAAGTCGACCTTGCAGTTTCCTGTCAGAGGCGGCTTTGGATCGCGCGGCGGCAGCAAAGCATTCCAACCACAGCGATTCGTGTATTGGGGATAGGTAACCCGGCTCATGAGTTTTGGGAGAAGCTTCTTGGGGAGAGTATGCCGTGAGAAAATGGCTGCCACGAAATCCGTGGCAGCCTGTAATAGTGCTTAGTCCTTGAAGTGCGTCTTTTCGGTGAGGAGGGGGCCAAGAGACATCGAGCCTTTCAGCTCGTAACCCCAATCAAGATTTTCGCGACGCACCCAGACCTGGCCCGTTTCAGTCAATGGAACGGCGCACACATGGGCGACGATCTTGCGCTGCGCCTCATGCCAATATTCGATCTGCTTGGCGGGATCCGTTTCCGTCCGCGCCGCCTCGATCTCCTTATCGGCCACATCGCAATGGCTGAAGTTGGTTGCGGCTGTGGGTTTGCCGATGGAGCTCGCGCTGTGATAGAACTGCGTCAGATAAATATCTGCCACTGGAAAACGCGCTGCGCTGTAACCCGTAATGGCATTAAGGTCCTTTCGGATCATCTGATGCCAGGTCGCGTGCTCTACTTGCTGCAGCTCTAGCGTAATGCCCGATTGCTGAAACTGTGCCTGCAACAACTGTTGCACTGTCTCGTAGCTGCCCATCTGGCTGCCGATCATTTTGATCGTCAGTCCATTTGGATATCCGGCTTCAGCAAGCAACGCTTTCGCCTTCGCCGGGTCATGAGGCAACAAGCCCGGGTTCGCGAGATACCCGAGATTGTTCATCGGGATCACCGAGCCGGCTGCTCGCGTGAAAGGTTCGCCGCGGAACTGTGCGATCTGCTCGCGATTGACGGCATGCGCTACCGCCTGCCGCACGCGAATGTCATCGAACGGCTTCTTGTTCGAATCGATGTGCAGAACGAACAATTCTGCCGGATCGAAGATATCAACCGCAACGCCCTTGGTCTTTTGCATACGGGCGTACCACTGACGATCCTGCAGGCCCGTGGCTGCATCAACCTCACCCGCTACAAAAGCCAAATCGCGGGCGGAGGCCGAATTCAGGAAGCGGTAGGCGACTTCTTTGATTCTCGGCGCGCCGCGGAAATACTCCTCGTGGGCTACAAAATGAACCACCAGTCCCGGTTCGATCTTTGTCAACACGAATGGGCCTGAGCCCACGGGATTCCGCTTGAAGTCGTCACCAAGCTTCTCCACCGCGGCTTTCGGCACGATGAAACCGCCAGAGTAATTCGCCAGAAGACCGAGCAGAGACGGTACCTGATGCTTGAGGGTGATGCGCACCGTTAGTGGATCGAGCGCTTCAACCTTCTCAATAGCGCTATAGTCGCCGGCAAAGGCGGAGCGATTGGGGTCGGCCGACTTGGTCAGGCTGAAAACGACGTCCTCAGCCGTCACCTCTCCAAATCCCTTTTGCCACTTCACGCCGGGGCGCAGCTTGAAGGTCCAGACCAGTTTGTCCGGAGAGGCTTCCCAACTTTCGGCAAGATCAGGCTCGATTGTGCTGGGATCTGTCGATCCAGGCGCAAAACGAACAAGTGCGTTGAAAATCCAGGCTACCAGCGTACGGTCCGAAGTGCTGGATGCGAAGTGAGGGTCAAGAGTTCCAACATCGGCGGCGCCGACGCCAAGAGACAATTTTGTTTTTTCTGCGAAGGCCTGGTGTGGACTTAATGCCGTTCCGAGCAGGATCGCCGCAGCCAGGGCCCGGCCGCCGATCGACTTGGCCAGTAGCATCATTTCCTCCTATTCTCGTGTAATGAAATCGAGTTGGGCTTCTCCCACGGTCGTCCATTAAGCGCTGGCTTTGGCGCCGAGGATGGCAAACAGGCGAGATGGCCCTTCATTATCGAGGGTATCTACAGCAGTGAGCAGCTTATCCTGGGCCGCCGTATCCATCACCTCCTTTGACAACTGCCGGAATTTCGCTTCGATTTGAGCGCGAGACATCGGGTTCGCGGTGTCACCGAGCGGATAATCCACTGTGCGCGTCTGCGGACCCTCGCCGTAATCGATGGTGACCCGCGCCGGCGTACGGGCCGGGAACGTTTCCACGAAGTCCGGCGCAACCTCCAATTCAACGCGTGAGGCGAGCTCCAAGACCTCCTTGTCTGCCAGGGATTCGAGCCTGACAGGCTGGAGGGCTTCAATGCCGCGCAACGCAGCCAGCGAACAGCTGAAGGGATAGCTGTATTGGCCTTCCTCCAAACTACGTGGAGCCCGGACGTTGCCGAGTTTCATACCTTGCGGGAAGAGCTCGATTTTGAGCTGCTTCACAGGCTTGCCGGGTTGCCGCATTTCGGCAATGGCGTCGATAGCGGCATGCATGTAGCGGCAGCATGCGTAAGGCTTGAGGTAGTTACGCGCCGTCTGCCAATTGCTTCCCAGGTCGCCGATTAGAATGTCGGGCGTGAACAGGTTTGGGTTGTCAAGCAAATCTGTCGGGCCGGTGCCGCCGGCCTGTGCCCGTATTGCTGCCATCAACCCAATAGCTACTGCTGGGGGAATTCCTTCCTTTACGGTGCTTCCCTGCCGGCGCGAAGTACCCGAGGGAAAGAGTATGGGCGACTCAGCCCCGGCGATCGCCATTGCCTCGGCTATTTGTTCGGCATTCAAACCCAGGAGGCGACCAGCCGCAGCTGCTACTCCGTAGGCTACCCATTTGCCACTGGCGTAGCTGACGATCGTCGGTGTTGGGCGCGCCGACGCGACCCTGAGGGCGACCTCATAACCGACGATGATCGCATCGATAATTGCTCTGCCATCGTAATCGCCGTTTTCGGCGAGCGCCAACACCGCAGGAATAACACCGGCACCGGCGTGGCCGCACGCTCCGCGGTGACCGTCATCGATGTCGAGCGCGCTCGCTGCGGAGGAATTCACGTAAGCTGCGCCCAACCAGCTTAAACGATCTTCGGTAAACCAGACTGCGGTCCCACCGTTACCATAGAGCTTGCGCCCGGCACGGAGAGCTGTTTGTGCCAAAGGGCTCGAGATTCCGGCAGAGGCAGCGGCTAATAAATCAAGAATGAGAGTCGCCGCAAAATCTCGAACCTCTTGAGGAATGGACTTGCTAGGCGTCTGTGCGGCGAAGCGGGCCATAACTTCAATCGCGCTTGTCATTCTCATTGAGCTCCAGGAGCAATTACAAAATTCAGTCCGGCTGCCGCACAAAATGGCCATCAGCCGCCATCATCCATCGAGCCGGAGGCGGCTCATAGCCAGGCGGACGCAAAGCACTTCGCGGCTTCATGTCAGCCAAAGGCGGCCGCGTTCCACGCAATTTCGGATGGTTTACCGGAATGGCCGACAACAGATGCTGGGTATAGGGATGAATAGGCCGTCCAATGACGTCCTCCTTGTTCCCGATTTCGACAATCTCACCGAAGTACATCACCGCTACGCGATGGCAGATTTTTTCGACTGCCGCCATGTCGTGGCTGATAAAGAGATACGAAATTCCAAGATCCTCTTGCAGATCTATCATCAGGTCGATGATCTGCGCCTTTATCGAAACGTCGAGGGCTGAAACCGCTTCATCGGCTATGATGACTGTCGGCGACATCGCCAACGCGCGGGCAATACAAATACGCTGACGTTGACCGCCGGAGAATTCGTGCGGCAGGCTTGAAGCACGCAACGGATCCAGGCCGACGCGCTCAAGCAGCCACTCCATGCGCTCTTTCGCTTCCGCTCCTTTGGCGAGGCCATGAACCAGCATCGGCTCCATGATCGCGGAGCCGATACTCTGACGTGAATCCAGAGATCCGAACGGATCCTGGAAGATCATCTGAACATTCCGGCGCAGCCGCATGAGGCTGGCGGACGAATTGTAGTCTACCGTTTCGCCATTCACCCGCACCATGCCCGAATGCAGGGGCACGAGGTTTATTATGGCTTTTCCGATTGTGGACTTGCCCGAACCCGACTCCCCAACGAGGCCAAGCGTCTCACCCTGATTTATTGAGAGGGATACGTTTTCAACTGCATGCACCGCACCGGCCTTGCGGAAAAGGCCACCGCTTACCGGAAAACGCACACTGAGATTGTCCACCGACAGGATACCGGTTTTGTCGGGAGGCAAAGTCTCTATCGGTTTCGGCTCGATGCGTTGCGCGGCGAGACTGCCCACCATACTCGGCACCGCCGCAATAAGCGTGCGCGTATATTCTTCACGGGGCGTCGTGAATACGTCGTGAACATTTCCTTTCTCGACCATGCGACCGTGGCGCATGACGAGAACATCGTCAGCAATTTCCGCGACGACGCCCATATCGTGTGTGATAAACAGAAAAGCCGTGCCGGTTTCCCGCTGCAAGTCCCGCATCAGCGACAGGATTTGGGCCTGCACCGTGACGTCGAGGGCCGTTGTCGGCTCATCGGCGATGATGAGCGAAGGATTGCAGGCCAACGCCATCGCAATCATCACGCGCTGGCGCATGCCCCCGGAAAACATGTGGGGATATTGACGAACGCGGCGCCGTGCGTCCGGGATGCGGACCATATCAAAAAGATCCAACACTGCTTTCTCAAGCGCCGCGCCGCTTAAGCCGCGGTGATAGCGTATAGCTTCGGCCAACTGATCGCCGACGCGCTGCACCGGATTGAGGCTCGTCATCGGCTCCTGGAAGATCATGCTGATCTTGCCGCCGCGGATCTGGCGCATCTGCCGTTCCGGCAGCTCAAGGAGATTGCGCCCCTCAAACATGATGCGCCCTGAAACGCAGCTGATATGCGCCGGCAGGAGCCGCATGATGGCCAGCGACGTCACACTCTTGCCCGAGCCGGATTCCCCGACGACCGCCAACGTTCGGCCGGCAGAAACGTCGAAGCTGAGGTTATGCACCACCGTCCTTGAACCGAAGGAAACGGTGAGGCCCTGAACAGACAGGAGCGGAGTTTCGGTAGCGCTCATGATGCAGTCTTCAGGCGCGGATCAATCGCATCCCGCAGGCCATCGCCGATAAGATTGAAGGCTAAGACGAGGAGAAGAATTGCGAGGCTTGGGAAAAGTGCGAGGTGAAAAGAGTTGAGAATATTGTCAAAACCCTCTCGCACCATGCCCCCCCACGTGGGCGTGGGAGGAGGCAAACCGAGACCGATAAAGGCGAGCGTCGCCTCTGTGCGCACCGCCGTTGCCATCCACAAGGATGACATCACCAAGACCTCAGGCAAAATTGCCGGCAGGATGTGGCGAAAAAGAATGCGTGGCCCGGAGAAACCCATCGCGCGGCAAGCCTGAACGTATTCACGATCCCGCTGCGCAATGACCGCCGCGCGAGCGACACGCGCAAATGCTGGCACGGCGGTGAAAGCAATAGCGATGAGGATATTCGTCATCGTCGGCCCCAGCATCGCCACCAGAGCGAGGCCCAGAATTAGCGAGGGAAAGGCCAGCACGACATCCATGCACTGCATCAGAACGATGTCGGGCTTGCCGCCGAGGTGCCCCGCGATCATCCCGATCAGGCTGCCGACGATCATCGCGAGCAGGATCGACAGGATGCCAATCGTCAGCGAATAACGGGCCCCGTAAAGCAAGCGCGAAAGGATATCGCGGCCGTATTGATCAGCACCCAGCAAATATTGGGCACTGGGCGGAGCCAGCTGACTGAAAATGTCCTGCCTCGCCGGATCGAAAGGCGCGAGCCAAGGCGCCAAGATCGCCGCCACGATGAGAATGAGAACGACCGCGACACCAATCCATGTCGAAAGATTGAGGCGCGAGAGGAACGACCTGAACGTTCCGGCCGAGCTTGAGGAGACCTCCGGCCGCTCTGTCGGAGAAACCGGAAGGTCGGTCATTTGTACTGCACCCGCGGATCAAGGAAGCCGTACGTGAGGTCGGTAAGAAGATTCACGACCACAACCATCAGCGTATAGATAACGATGAGGCCCTGGAGCAGCGTATAGTCACGCTGAGTGAGCGCCATCAGGATAAGCTTGCCGAGGCCAGGGCGACTGAAGACGATTTCCGTCAAAACCGAATTTCCGATCAGAATACCGAGATAAAGCCCGACAACGGTGGTGATGGGAATAAGGCAATTGCCAAGGGCATGGCGCCAAATCACCACCCAACCCGGCGCCCCTTTCGCGCGAGCAGTGCGCACGAAATCCTGGCTCAACACCTCCAGCATGGCCGAGCGCGTAACGCGGGTGATGTAGGCCATCATAATAAGAGCCAGCGAGAGGGTCGGAAGCGCCATTTGGCGCAGCCGCTCCCAAATGTCGTCACCGCCACCCGCGCTGATGATCGGAAACCAGCCGAGTTCAATGGCAAAAATCATCAGCAGAATGATCGCCGCAACAAAGGCGGGCACGGAAAGGCCGAGCAGCGAAAGAATTCTCATCAAGAAGTCAGGAAAACGATTACGTGTCACGGCCGCAAGGACACCGGCCGGAACGCCCAAGACGACGCCGAGAGCAAGTGCGGCGATCGTGAGCTCAATCGTGTAAGGCAGTACGTGAAGAACCTCTTCCATCACCGGTCGCCCGGTGACCATTGAGCTTCCGAGATTACCTTGGAGTACGGAACTCAGGAAACTGATGTACTGGACCCAAATGGGCTTATCGAGCCCCAAACGCTCCTTGAGCGCAGCGATGCTGGCGGGGCTTGCCTGATCGCCCAGGATGACCAGCGTCGGATCACCCGGCAGAATGCGCACAAGAATGAAGACGGCCGTAAGCACGCACAGCAGCGTGACGCACGCGAAGCCGAGACGCTTAAACAAAAACGACAGCATCAGTCCACATCAAGTCACCGGCACCAAGGTGCCCCGGCGAAGACGATGATGGGCATGAGCACGACCGACGGACGCGCGAAGCCGCTCTGCTTTGCCGCGCCGACTGTAGCCGGCAGTTGGGTTTGCTATGCCCCCCACCCTCCCTTGCGCCGAACCTGAATTTTTACGCACTTAAAGTCAAGAACGTTCTTTCAATCGAACCGTTCGCAGCATATACGTTTCAAATATTAGAACGTCGTGGGGGAGACGTACTCGATGGCGCAGGGATCATCGAACGTGGAGCGAGCAGTAGATGTCATGCTCGCTCTCGGCGATGCTGGCCCAGATGGCATGAGCCTGCGGGAGCTTTGCCAGAAAGTCGGCGCCAACAAGCCAGCGGTTCATCGCACATTGGTAGCGCTTCTGCAGAGGGGGTTTTGCGAACACGCCGGCAAACATGGGCATTATCGGTTAGGGCCAGCAATTCAGCTGCTCGCCAAACGGCATGATCGCCTTGAGCATCTCGTGTCTCATCTAAGACCGGGCGCAACAGAATTCGCCCGCCGAACAGGATTTACGGTATACATGATGGCACGGTCGGGCCTCGATGCCGTTTGCACCGAAATCATCAGCCGGATATCTCGGCAACACTTCAGTTTGGAGATTGGCGGCCGTATCCCACTCGGAATTGCGGCAGGCAGCCTCGCGATTCTTTCCACCCTGCCGAAGAAAACGCAGGATGAAATTCTGGCCGCAAATGCTCACCGATACGCCAACTATCCGGCCGTGCACGAAGTAGACGTAGATGTCATCCGTGACGCTCTTGAAGATGCGATGAGACGCGGTTTTGCAGTGAACATGGGTTATTACATCCCTGGATTGGGAGGGCTTGGCCTTCCGATCCGAAGGGAGCCTGGTGGAATTGCGGACCTAGCGGTGTCGTTCAACGCACCCGTCGAGATGATGACGGAACGCTGGATGACTGAAATTATCGACGAGTTGCGAGAATGTCTTGCGATACAGACGGAATAGCGACGACAAATTATTTTTCGCCGAAATGCGTCTCCAGATTAAACATCATTCAAGAAAAATGGGCACCTGCACGGCGCCCATTTTTCTTGATTGCCCGCCAAGTGCTTATCCCGACGCCAGCTGACATGCGCCGGATTGCCTACCTCGTCAGTAACGTCCCAATCCGTTGAATAGCCGCGCGAATGTTTTCGATGGAATTGGCGTAGGAAAAGCGGATGAAGCCCTCGCCGTAAACACCAAAGCTGGTGCCAGCAACGGTGGCCACACCGGCTTCCTCGAGCATCTTGTTCTGCAGCTCCTTCGCCGTCATGCCTGTGCCGGTAATGTTAGGGAACGCATAGAACGCGCCGCCAGGCTCGACACAGCGGAAACCGGGAAGCTGGTTGAGCATGGGAACAATGGCGCGGCGCCGCTCGTCGAAGGCGCGGACCATCTTGATGACGTCGTCTTGCGGCCCCTCGAGCGCGGCAATGCCGGCATATTGCGTCGGTGCGTTGACGCACGAATGGCTGTTCACGCAGAGCCGCACGACATGTTCGACGAGGGCCGTCGGCCAGACGCTGAAGCCAAGTCGCCAGCCGGTCATTGCGTAAGTCTTGGACCAGCCGTCGAGCAGGATGAGGCGGTCGCGAATTTCGGGATACCGGAGGAAGCTCACGTGCTCGCGGCCGTCATAGAGCATCTGGCTGTAAATTTCGTCCGACAACACCGCCACATGCGGATGCCCCTCGAGGCCATCCACGAGCCGCCGGATTTCGGACTCAGGAACAACGCCGCCGGTCGGATTCCCGGGGCTATTGATGATGATGAGCCGTGTTTGGGGGGTGATTTGCGCAAGCACCTCCTCAGCGCTGAATGCAAATCCATTCTCTTCCTTGAGCGCGATCGGAACCGGCTTCGCCCCCGTGTACTCGATCATCGAGCGATAAATCGGGAAGCCCGGGTCAGGATACATAATCTCGGTGCCGGGAGCGCCGAACATCAGAATGGCAAAAAACATCGTCGGCTTGCCGCCCGGCATGATGACGATGTTGTTGGGGCTCACATCGACCTTGTGCCGGCGATGAAGGTCCGCGGCGACAGCCTCACGCAGCGGAAGGATGCCCTGCGCCGGCGTGTAGCCGTGATGACCGTCTCGCAGAGCCTTTATAGCCGCTTCGACAATATGAGGCGGCGTTTGAAAATCCGGCTGCCCAATACCCAGGTTGATGATATCGCGGCCCTGTCGCTGCAGCTCGGCGGCGCGCGCGAGAACTTCAAACGCAGTTTCGGTACCTAAGCGGCTAAGATTATCTGCAAGCTGCAGCATAGCGCTCCCCTAAGTGCATGAACGCGAAGCATATTGCACAACACCCGCGTGGTGGGGAAGCCGTTCACCGACTGGGTGTGGTATGCGGCACGCGGGAGTGCGAAGGAAAGTCAGGACAGTAGGACGTAGAGCCACGCCCCTAACGCGATGGCCGCAGTGAACCCGAACAGAAACCCGGAAATTGCTGAGCCCCGCGTCTGAACCGGCACCCACTCAGGCACCATGTCGACACGGGTAAGCCGGACCGCATCGTGCACTTCGAGCGCCGAGGGGTGCACCGGAACGAGCGCTGTCGGCTGGCTTCCATTCGCACGCAGCCTCGGCTCTCTTGGCAAGGGTGGAGGTCGCCGCGATAAGTGGCCCGATCCGTCAGCGACGGGGTGTAAGACGATGGGTTCGCCATTTGTCTGGCCTGGTCTGGCCAATGACCCAGGCCGCGTTGAGCTATGGGAGTACGGACGTGGGGAGTGAGAGGATTTGACGCGCAAGGCTCTTGCTTTGATCTCGTCAGAATTAGGCCTTGGACATACGAAGCTACCGGCTCCGCTGCCCTGCTTCCTTTCTAACCGTCAAAGCAGCACACGCAAAGCGCGAATTCTTCCGAGAGGACAACACGGTGAAAAACCAGTGGAATACTGGTTTCAAACTAGGACTTGCCGAGGCCTGCAATCCGATCCAGCAACCGCTCTGATTGCTGCGCGCCATCAGCACCGTCGACGCGTTCTGAAGCTTTTGGTTGTAGCTCGGCTTCCTTTTCGGCACTCGCGACGGAATGGCTCGCGCCGTTCGCCCCTTCGACATGATCAACTGAGGCGGGATGAGAACCCGCTGCTCCACCAGATTTCCCTGACCCTTCCTCAGACCTGACCTTCTGGGACGGGCGCGGGCTGGTTCTGAGCGCCGCGGCCAACGCTGGATTGGCTTCCTTGATGCGGTCGGCAAGCGAGCGCCGCGCAGAGGCCTTCTCATTATCCTTAGCCGGCTGACTATCCTTGGGAGCCGGCAGGTCGCCCTGGCGCAGGCGCCGTAGCTCATCCCTGAACTGAGTCGCCTGGAACGCGAGCCGTTCGTTGGCTGCGGCCAGCTCGGCGCGCAGCTTTTCGATCGTGGCCTTCTGATCTTCCGTCTCCGCCTGGAGCGAAGCCAAGCGCGCCTTCATAGCGAGCTTGTTGTCCATGCGGAGCAAGCCACCCTCGCCGCTACCCTTTTCGTAAACAGCGAGAGCCGCTTCCAGTTGCTTGATCTTGGAAGCTTGCTCCGAGGTGAGCCTTTCGAGCGATTGCAGCCGTGCCCTGAGCGTCTCGTCCGATACGATTTCGATGGCCGTCTGATCATTCGCTGACTTGAGAGCCAGTTCGGCCTCCGCAAGATCACGCCGGGCGCGCTCGAGCTCCTTCTCGGATTCCTCGCCCACAGTCGAGCCGTTGACCTGTTCGAGCTTGGACTTGGAGGGTGCAGTGACGAGAAGCTGAAGCCGCGAGATCAGCGACTCCTGCTCCCGCGTCTTGGCCCGCAATGCCTCAAGCTCCGACCTCAGCGCAACCTCGCTCTCAAAGCGGCCCTCACGTGTTGGGCTGCGCGTTCGCATGCCGTGCGTTGCGATGATGCCGTTGAGCCGCTCGATCTCGGCCCGCTGCTGGGCGTTGATCTGCATAACCTCGTCCAGCGCACGGACCGTCTTGCTGGTGTCTTTCGTTATGGCGGCCAGCTCGCGGTCGCGCTGTTCCAGGAGGCTGCGGGTCTCGGCCAGCTTCTGCTCGACAGCCGGCAATCGGTCCATCACCGTCTGCTCGAGCACACGGCGCGCATTCACATTCTGTTCCAGCTCGGCGCGCAGCTCCGCGATTTCAGACTCGAGTTTCCTTATGGTTGCATCGCGCCGATTAACCTCGACCTGCTGTCGGGCGGCCGAAAGACGGGCTTTTTCCAACTTGGTTTCGAGATCATGAATGCGCACGGCATAGTGCGCTCTCAGCCGATCTCGTTCGACGATGAGCTCATCGTCCGTCAGCGGGAGGGTTCGCCGGATTTGCTTGTAGGTGAGACGCATGGCGCGCGCCCGATAGGCTGGCGCCAGCAACAGAGCGATGAGCGTGGCCAGCAGGAAGCCCAGCGCCACGAGCATTGCTGACTCGATCGTGATCACTGAGACATCCCCGAACGCAATCCTTATCGCAAATCACCGGGCTGGCCCCAATCGCTGGCGCCACACCCACCCAAACTACAACGCAGTGCTACGGCCTCCGATCCCTTCCCTGCTGCAGGGGAGCATGTTCACTTTTAAAAGGGATTCCACGTTGGAGTACGGGTATACTTCAAATAACCGACGTTGGCACCTAGCCTTAGGCCTACTCCTGAACGAATAGGCGCAAGCACCACGTCGCCATGCTTCTGGAACTGGATGCTGACGCCACCGACAATGTAGGCCGAGCCCTGGACACCCGCAAAGCGATTATAGATTTCATGCGGATGCCGCAAGTTGTAGACGAGGACCATCGTCTTGGATCCTTCGCCACCGAAGTCGTATCCGATCGACGGACCTTGCCAATAGACCTTATGGCGGCCGGCATCCTTGGTATAGAGCGTACCTTCCCCATACCTTAGGCCGGCGATGAAAGCGCCACCGGCATCCTCGCCCAAGATGTAGCCATTCGGCCGCCCAGCCTTCTGGAAGGCATATTCAACAACGCTTGCGAGGCCCCTGCTAACCGAGCCGAAGAAGGCGTGGCCCGCCTCAAGGATCTCGCTACGGGAGTAGGTGCGGTTATCGTACCGGTCGTACGGATCGTCGGCCGGGGGCGGCTCGTAGCCTCTTCCCGAAGGCGGGCCGTAGTCGCGCCCAAAAGGTTCGCCCGGACCCGAACCCGAGTACGGCGTATAACCCGGGTCATCGTTACGATAAGCCTGGGAGGAGCCTGGAGGGGGCGGAACGTAGGTGTCGCCGCGATCATAGGGCTTGTAGGCGTCGTCCCTGTATCCGCCTTGCGGCGAATAGCTACCCGAACCGCCATCGTAGGCGCCATATTGCTGGGGACGATAAGCATCATCGCGAGCATTCGGGCGATAAGCGTCGTCTCGCGATCCTGGCCGATAAACGTCGTCATGCCTGTTCGGACGATAGGCATCGTCACGAGGCCGCTGGTAGTCCGAATAATTGGATTGTGACGGGCTGTCCCACGGCAGGGGCGCTTGAGCATTACCGATGCTGGTCCCAGCCAGGACCGAGGCCAATACGAACGACACGGCAAAAGCGCTGGCTCGCCGATATTTCGAGCGCAATCCGAGCATAGCCTGACCCATCATGACTCCAGCCGCGGCTGTGGCGGAGAATGGTACGTGTCACACATTCCCCAAAAACTGTTACTAAAGTGTGGCTGTCTGCTCCGATTACAGACGGAACGTCTCTGCCAGGCTGGGTCGTGCCCAAGCAACGAAGGGCGGATTGACGAAGTTGGCGTCAGCCTTGCCGTAGAGAAGCGGCTCCTTTTCGAAGGTCGTCACCAGACCTCCCGCAGCCAGAACAATGGCATGGCCCGCTGCCGTATCCCATTCGTTCGTCGCCCCGAAGCGCGGGTAAATGTCCGCTTCGCCCTTGGCGACGAGGCAAAATTTGAGCGAAGATCCGATCGTCCGAGTGCTTGCAATTCGCGGGTCAACCTGGAACCGATCGTCCTCAGCCGTCCGGTGAGAGCGGCTGTTCACTGAAACGAGCCGCTCAGGGTCCGGCTCGCGCGTGTGTAAATGCGTGGCATTCGCTTTGAAGACAGACGTTGGCTCCACGTCCGGCGGTATCGAGAGTGAGGCAGCACTATCGGCGCCAAGCGTAAAGTAGAGCTGCGAGAGCGCGGGGGCATAGACGATACCGAATTGCGGCGTTCGGTCGACAACGAGCGCAATGTTGACGGTGAATTCAGCGCCGCCGGCGACAAACTCGCGCGTGCCGTCGAGAGCATCAACGAGAAAGAAAGTACTACCAATTGCGGGGCGGTCGCCCCGACTCATAGCTTCTTCGGCGACGACCGGAACACCCGGCGCGGCACGCTGCAATGCCTCCAGGATGATCTCTTCAGCTTCACGGTCAGCCGCTGTCACAGGACTCCGATCAGCCTTCGATTCGACAGCGAATCCAACTCGTCTATGGCGCAGAATCGCAGCCCCTGCCGCAATGGCTGCAGGGAGAAGCCTATCCGCCAGCTTCGTGTGGTCGAAATCCATGCACGTCCATAATAAATGTCTGACCGCTCATGCAAAATCCCTGACGCAAGCGCCCTCCCATACCTTGGATATGCCCGCGGCAGAACTTTCCTGAAGATCCGATCTTGGCAACGATGCGGCGACGCAGGTATCAACGCATGAACACATTTATGCAAGCATAGGTCGGTCCGCGTGGGCGCTTTCGCGCATGGGCTGTTGCCAATGTCTCTATATGGGGGGCCTTGATGAGCCAGCAGTCGCACCCGACGGATCTCGAACTCGCAGCTCTGATCTCCAGCAAAATCTGCCACGACGTGATTGGGCCCGTGGGAGCGATCTACAACGGCCTGGAGATCCTGGACGAGGATGACAACGTCGAAGCGCAGTCCTATGCGCTCGAGGTCATCCGTAATGTGACGGAACAGGCCTCCGCCCGCTTGCAGTTCGCGCGATTTGCATTTGGTGCCGCGGGGTCAGCCGGCTCTGTCATTGATCTTGGGACGGCTGAGCAAATTTCGCGTGGCTTTATTGGCAAGGGTAAACATCGGCTGATTTGGAATCTGCCTGCCGGGCAGATGGCCAAAGATCAGGTCAAGTTGCTGTTGAACCTGATCGCTAGCGCCGTGACGGCGCTTCCGAGGGGCGGTGATATTGAAGTGTCGATGCTGGGCGCGCTGGATGCACCGCAAGCTTTCGTGATCGTTTGTCGCGGTGCAGGTGCGAGGGAACCACTGCATCTGGCCGATTTCATCCGCGGTGGGCCGATGCCCAGGCTCGATGCGATGACAATCCAGGCCTATTACACCTGGAGATTGGCAGAGGCCGCAGGAATGCTTCTGGACATCAGAAATGAAGGCCAAATGATCGTTTTGGTTGCCCGGCCAAAACCATCTTCGCGCAAGTAATTCCTAACAAAACGATCGTGGCGCAAAGCTCATACTTGCGTCATTTTTTCAAGTTGCATTCATTTTCTCGCCACGATCCGCACCAGGATCATCAGCCTATACTTGCGCCACTGAAAAACAGTGTGAAAATTTTTGAGTTGACGGCGGAACTCATCCGGTGTTGTTCTCCCGGCCGCCAGAACCTGGGGGCATCGTTTGCTCTCCTCGATTGCAGGGGGTTCCTGGCTTTTGCGCTTTGGCGGACTTGAAGCCGACTGACGGTGAGCTCTGCGGATAAGGAGCTCTTGTCAGAGGGAGGTTTAACTGCGGGCCACGCCCCGCGATGGATCAAAGGAGGTTTTGTTATTGCCCCGCCAAGGCAATCCGAAAATTGCGTATGGAGGTCTCATGTATCGGATGCTCACGTTGATCTGGGCACTGGGAGTTGTAGTGTTCACCTCTCAAGCTCAGGCCGTGGCGCCCATGGGCGAGAAGATCGACTCCGCCGGAGTCATAAAGGTTTCCACAAGCCAAACGAGCAGAGCTGCAGCAGCTCACCCGTCGTCTGACGACGCATCATCAGGCTACAAGGCGCGGAAGGTCGGCAAGAAAAAATCACACCGCGCGTACAAAGCGAAGCACAAAAAAGCCGTGTATGCTTATCGCTCGCGCCGGATTACGTCGAATAGCACGCACTCTGGTCGGAAGACGAAGGTTGCCAGTCGGAAAAGAACGCGCACCGCGAAGTCGGTTCCGGTCGGTACGACACAGACCGGTCTAGCGTCCTACTACTGGCAGCCCCAGCGTGTTGCATCTGGCGGTTGGTTCAATCCCAGAGCGATGACCGCTGCCCACAAAACGCTGCCGTTCGGTACGCGTGTTCGCGTCACCAACAAGCGGAACGGCAAGTCCGTCGAAGTGACCATCAACGATCGTGGCCCCTACGTCGGTGGCCGGATCATCGACCTGTCAGCCGCTGCGGCAGGCGCCATTGGGATGAAGAAGGCCGGCGTCGTGCCCGTCGTTGTCGAGGTCGTTGGCAGATAAGCCACAACCGAGAAAAAATGTGGGAAGCGGCCAAATCTTGCCGCTTTCCCAGCCACATAGACCGCTACGCATTCTCAAGTGCTGCAGTCCGCAGCGCGCACAAGCCGAAATAGCGAGATGAAGCCGATACAGCTTTTCATCGCAGCTGCGACGGGTGTAGCGGTCTTGGTCCAGCCGGCCAGCTCGGAGGCCAGCGAAGCCGCAGCATCAGACTCGCTAACCATCGGCTGGAAGACGTCCGTTTTTCCCGCTGAAAGTACCTCCAGGTCCGCGGGCAAGCTTAACAAGGGATCTGGCCACGGCCGCGAGCATAAGCTCGAAGGTATCGCCTCTTACTATTGGCAGGGGGGGAAAACCGCTTCCGGGGAAACGTTCGACAAGCGCGCGATGACGGCCGCGCATCCCACCCTGCCGTTCAACTCGATTGTGCGTGTCACAGAGCGCGACAGCGGCAAGAGCGTTGTCGTACGGATCAATGATCGCGGCCCGTTCGTACCCGGCCGCGTTATCGATCTTTCAGAAGCCGCCGCGGAAGCGCTCGGCATGACCCGCCGTGGTCTGACGGCTGTGCGCCTCGAAGTGTTAAGCGGGCCGGAAGCTGCGAGCGCCCTCAACCAGTGAGCCGCACAGAGCCTACATTCAGCCTCAACCTATCTCCATAACTGTTTCAATCTCGCTCACTTTCCGGCAATACGCCGGTGCAATCGCGTCAGCATCAAACGATCGTTGACGAACTATTAACGTTTATCATTCCATAACTTTCCTTCGGTGGATCAGCAAAAAGCCACGATTCCGGGGCATCAAGAGCCACCGCGTTAGTTAGTCCGTGTTGCGCGTTGTGGAGTTCTCGTACGATGAGTAACCGTAGGGTACGGACCTGTGCCTCGAGCTTATTAAGAATTGGGTCTGCTACTCTTGGTTTGGTTTGGGTCTTCACTGCAGCAATTGCGCTGCTGTTCGGATCGCTCGCTGCAAGCGCAGCGCCTACGAAGCCCGCAGTTCCCGAATTGGCGCCGACCCGCTTCGTTGTGGGCATTGAGAAGCCGGTCAAGTTCGACGTCCTCTCGCTCAACAATCCCAATCGCGTCGTGATCTCGCTGCCCGACGTGAAGATGCGCTTGCCCGTAGCGCCTGATGACAGCGCGACAGGGCTCGTGAAGTCGTTCCGCGGAGGGATTTCAGCTCCCGGACAAGCGCGCATTGTGATCGAAGTGCGCGCACCCGTGATCGTCAAACGCTCAGAGATTCAGAAAACCACGAACGGTCCTCAGCTGGTTTTGGACCTTGTACCGGCGGTGCTGGAAAAGCCGGCTCAGGCGAATTCATCGAAAAAGCTGGCCGCCGCGCAGCCGCCGCTGCCGCGACCTGCGATGCGCCCCGAAGAACTTGCGGCGCGCGCCTACAAACCAGTTATTGTGATCGATCCAGGCCACGGCGGCCATGACTCCGGTGCCGTCAAGAACGGTATCGTCGAGAAGAACGCGGTTCTCGCCTTCAGCAAAGTGCTACGCGACAAGCTTGAGGCGACTGGGCGTTACAGGGTCGTCATGACTCGGGACAAGGATGTCTTCATTTCGCTGGATGAGCGGCGCGAAATCGCTGAACGAAACAAGGCGGCGCTCTTCATTGCCGTGCATGCAGACTACGCAGGCTCCCACGCCCGCGGCGCGACGATCTACACGCTCAGAGAGAGCACAGCCGCCGCGCTTCAGCGATCAGCCAAATCCGAAGTTGTGAAAGCAGTGCTGACGAGCAAGGAGCTAAGCGCTGCTGAGCAATTCGGTGGTGATACGAGCGCCGTGAAGGCCATCCTCGCCGATCTTGCCGAGCGGGAAGTCGCTGTCACGAAAGAGCGCACGAACGTGTTTGCGCGCCAGGTGATCGAGTTCATGAGCGCTTCGACGCCGATGCAGAGGAACGCAGACCGCGAAGCAAATTTCCGCGTTCTGAAGACGGCCAAGGTCCCATCCGTCCTAATCGAACTTGCGTACGTGACGAATCCGCTGGATGCGCGTAATCTGAAATCGGAGCACTGGCGGGACAAGGTTGCGGACTCGATCGTCACCGCCATCGAGAATTACTTCTCGTACCAGATCGCGCGTTTGCCGATGTAGCTTGAAGAGTTTCGCCGCGGGGGGAAGACGGCGCGGAGGCCGGCCCAACACCAGGGCCGGCCTCCTTATCTTGTGGCCGCATTGCAATGGATGCGCACACGGCCCGATCGGAATTAGGTGATACTTGGCGGATGCAATGGTTTCAGTCGCCAGAGCAGCACATACCGCCAATCATTGAATCGCTGACCCAAAAAGTCGTTGAGCAACATACCAATCAACGCTTCGCGACGACGCCCCAGCCCCCCCCGATCCGGAAACCGACCACGGATAAATGCGCTTTGGCATGAGCTGCTCCATCGTTTGCAAGGCTCCGCAAACATCCGCCCGGCAAATGCCGAACGCCGTCGCCATCCGAAAACGGCTCCCACGCGTCCCGCATCGCGCGAAACGCCCGGCTCCCCAATGGATGCGATGATGTGATGCTGCGGTGGTAAGGGACAGGACCGCGATCTCACGCGGTAGAAAGTGTAATGGCGGGCGCTGCAAGCGGCGGTCCCGTCCCTCTCCGCCTCGCGCCGGCCTGATTGGAAGGTGCCGACGGTTTCTGGCCTGACAATCAGATGCTGCAAGCTGAAAATGCCTTGAGCCCTGACGCGCACCTTTTCGCCCATCCAGCACATGGTGGATGGGCACGGTGGAGCAAACTTCCCCACCGCTTCTAATTTATCTCGATTCGCTCTGGGATTGTATGACCACTGATCGAGCACCCTGCCCTAAGAGGGGGCAGAGCAAAATGATCAGGCGGCGCCAGCCGCTCCGGCAACCCTGGCGCCCGCCGGGCTCGCCGCGCTGGCGGCCGCGCCCTCCTTGGCCCTGGCCGCCTGCTGCACGGCCTTCTGAACCTTCTCGAAGGCGCGCACTTCAATCTGGCGGATCCGCTCGCGAGAGACGCCAAATTCCGCAGAGAGATCCTCGAGCGTTGCAGGCTCGTCAGAGAGCCGTCGCGCCTCGAAGATGCGCCGCTCGCGCTCGTTGAGGGTGTTCAGCGCCGACTCGAGATACGCGCGGCGATGTTCCATCTCGTCACGCTCGACGAGCTCCTCCTCCTGGTCAGGCGACTCGTCCACCAGCCAATCCTGCCATTCCCCGGAGTCGAGATCGGCACGAACCGGAGCATTGAGCGAAGCGTCTCCGCCAAGCCGCCGGTTCATCGAAATGACGTCCTCTTCCGGCACGCCAAGCCGCTTGGCTATGACCTTCACCTGATCCGGCCGGAGGTCACCCTCCTCGAGGGCCTGAATCTGCCCCTTCGCGCGCCGAAGATTGAAGAAAAGCTTCTTTTGCGCCGCCGTGGTGCCCATCTTCACAAGGCTCCACGAGCGCAGGATGTATTCCTGAATCGAGGCCCGGATCCACCACATGGCATAGGTGGCCAAGCGGAACCCTCGGTCCGGATCGAAGCGCTTGACCGCTTGCATCAGACCGACGTTGCCTTCCGAGATGATTTCGCTGATCGGCAAACCATAGCCTCTGTAGCCCATGGCGATGCGCGCCACGAGCCTCAGGTGGGAGGTTACGAGCTTCTGGGCCGCTTCCGCATCGGCATGCTCCTGCCAGCGCTTGGCGAGCATGTATTCCTCCTCGGGCTCCAGCATCGGGAAACGCCGGATCTCCTCGAGGTACCGTGCGAGGCCCATGGACCCGCCTGCGATTGTCGGCAGTGATTTCGTTGCCATCTCAGTTCAGCCGATTCAGCCGAGTATCAGACCATACTGGCGGTGAAACCCGGTTGCTCCCTCCGACAGTAACAACCTCACCCAGCAGCGTGACCGGAGCAAGGCATGATGGCCCCACCCGTAGGATGCACACAAGTTACGGTTTCGTGTGCTGCCGCAGTTGTGCGATCGTCTCTGTCGGAACGGGAAATGCGATTTGGAGTTCCACTGCCCCATCCTTATGTAGGTAGGTTGGACTGTTTTTCGAGACCTATCCTTACCCATTCATTCTAGGAACGTTTGAGCACCCGGGGATCCGTCGCTCCCCTTAACGCGTCACGTAGCGCCGCGAGTTCCGGCGGTAGCGGACTTTCGAACCGCAACTTCTTGCCAGTGCGCGGATGTTCAAAGCCCAGTAGCGTAGCGTGCAGCGCTTGCCTCCCCAGGGCCTTCAGCGCTGCCTGAGCCTCGGGCGAAAGTTTCCGCGCACTGGCGGCAAAGCCGGAGCCGTAAGTCGTGTCACCCAGGAGCGGATGGCCGATGTGTGCGAAATGCACGCGAATTTGATGGGTTCGCCCTGTCTCAAGGATCGCCTTCACCTGGCTGACGGCGACGGCTCTGCCCTCGGCCTCGGGATAGGTCTCTATAACTTTGTAATGCGTAACAGCCCGTCGGCCGAATCCTTCCCGTACGACCGCCATCTTGGTCCGGTCCTTGGTGCTGCGGCCCAGGGGAGCCTCGATGATCCCCTGTGGGCGATCGAGCTGCCCCCACACAAAGGCGAGATAGGCCCGCTCAAGCCGCCCATCTGCGCCATGTGACGCGAACTGCTGCGCCAGTGCCTGATGAGCGAAATCGTTCTTGGCGACCACGAGCAGCCCGCTGGTTCCCTTGTCCAGGCGATGCACGATGCCGGGGCGCTGAACCCCTCCGATGCCAGAAAGGCTCTCCCCGCAGTGCGCGATGAGTGCATTGACCAAAGTTCCGGAGGCGTGACCCGCGGCAGGGTGAACGACGAGGTCCGCCGGCTTGTCGATCACAATGAGGTCGTCATCCTCCCAAACAACTTTGAGCGGGATCGACTCCGGTTGCGGCTCGGCGGGCTCCGGCGGTGGCAGATCGACGACAAAGGCATCCCCCGGTTTGACCCTAAGGCCCGGGTCTTCTATGGTCCCTCGCCGATTCCGGACGTAGCCGGCTTTAATCAAGGCCTGGATGCGTGAGCGGCTGAGGTTCTCCAGTTGTGATGCCAGGAAGCGGTCGATGCGTTCGCCCTCCGCTTCGGCTGGCACTTCGAGGTGTCGGCGCTCAGGCTCACTGGACATTGGATCGTTAGAGCTCCCTTCAGAGGTACACGTTCATGGCGACATTCGATCCGGCGCAGCCGGTTGGCGACGCCCGCCACGAGGTCAGCGAGGCCGACGCCCGCCAGGTCAGGATCCTCAAGTTCGTTGTGGTCTTTCTTGGGGTTCTTCTTCTCGTTGGCTTCGCCGTCGTCATCGGGCGGATCGCCTACCTCGCCATGCAGCCGGCTGGTGGCATTGGCACTGTTCCACAAGCCCAGAACGTGACTATCGACCTACCATCGGGGGCGACGATCCGCCAAACGACCGTGTCCGGCGACCGCATGACGGTTCAGTACGAACACCACGACCAAATGGGGATTGTCATCATCAATCTGACCACCGGCCGGGTTGTAAGCCGGCTCACGTTCCGGCCAGAGGCTCCAAGCCGGTAGCCGCGTCAATGGCACGTGCCCACGGCCTTGAACCGACGAGGGAAACGAGCCAAATAGGATCTTGATTACGCGGCGCCAGTCACCTATAGCTTGCGCCCTGAACGCTGCCCCGTTCGTCTAGTGGCCTAGGACGCCAGCCTCTCACGTTGGTAACAGGGGTTCGAGTCCCCTACGGGGCGCCACTTCCCATGCATCTTACAAATCGGCGGCGTTGGATCGCTTGGTGCAAAGAATAGCGTCGGGAATTGTACGCTGTACTCACCTCATTTTCCCCTGCGCATCTTGTTCACCTCCGCTCGATCCGTCTTTGTGCGCATCCACCCTTTCGCGAATAACTTTGCTTGCGGGCCCGATAGTAGAGAGAGCTAGCGGCGCTGGATTCTAGCGGCGCATGAAGAACATTGCATCCGGCTGACAGACCAACGATAAATCGACAGGGACATCTGCCTGCAGAATAAGCTTGGGAGGAAAGAATGAATCGCCCACTTGCCATACTCGCGGCACTCGCCCTGGCCTTTGGCAACGGCCCCGCACACGCTCAGGCTCCGACCGGAAAGGTGACGGTTTCGACCTCCTTTCCGAAGGACGTAACCGATCCCATCAAGAAAGCCTTCGAGAAGGCCCACCCAGGCGTGACGCTCGACGTACAGAACCGCAATACCAACGCGGGCGTGAAGTACCTCGAAGAGACCAAAGACAACAACCAGACGGACCTGTTCTGGGCTTCCGCACCGGATGCGTTCGAGGTGCTCAAGGGCAAGGGTCTCCTGCAGAAGTACCAGCCCAAGGCGACTGGCATTCCGGAGAAAGTCGGAGCCTTTCCAATTAACGATCCAGACGGCTACTACTTCGGCTTCGCGGCCTCCGGCTACGGCATCATGTGGAATGAGCGCTACGCCAAAGCTAACAATCTGCCGGAGCCAAAGGAGTGGAGCGATCTCGCCAAGCCGGTCTATTACGATCACGTCTCCATCGCGACTCCTTCCCGCTCGGGCACTACGCATCTGACCATCGAGACCATCCTTCAGGGCGAGGGCTGGGAGCAGGGCTGGCGCACCATCAAGGAAATGGCGGGCAATTTCCGAAATGTCACGGAGCGCTCGTTCGGCGTCCCCGAAGCCGTCAACTCCGGCGAGGTGGGCGTCGGGATCGTGATCGACTTCTTCGCCTTCTCGGCGCAGGCTTCCGGCTTTCCCGTCAAGTTCGTCTACCCCACGGTGACGACGATTGTGCCAGCCAACGTTGCTATCGTCGCCAACGCGCCGAACAAGGCCGGCGCGGAAGCCTTCATCGAGTTCCTACTGTCGCCGGAAGGCCAGGAGGTCCTGCTGGAGCCGAGCATCCGCCGCCTTCCGATCAACCCGGCCGTCTACGAGAAGGCACCCGCCGACTACCCCAACCCTTTCAAGGACCCCTCGCTCGGCGCACGGGTCAAGTTTGACGTGACCATCTCAGAGAAGCGGACCGCGGTTGTCGACGCGCTGTTCGATCAGCTCATCACGTTCCAGCTTGACGACCTCAAGAGCGCGACCAAAGCGGTACACGAGGCCGAGGCAGCACTTGCCCAAAAGGACAACGCTGAGGCCCGCGCCCTGGTGAAGGAAGCACGTGACCTCATCGCAGCGATGCCGATCACCGAGGAGCAAGCGTCCTCGCCGGAAATCGCTGGCGCCTTCACTGGCGGCAAGCAGAAGGGCGCGCGCCAGGCGGAGCTCGAGCAACAGTGGGCCGCATTTGCCAAGGAGCGGTACGCCGAAGCGAAGGCGAAGGCCGAGCAGGCTTTGAAACTCGCCCGCTGATATAGATCGAGGAGACTCCGACGAGCGGAGTCTCCTCGAAAATCATTTCCGCAGGGATACGACGATGGCGTTGGTTTTGCCTCGCCGGGAAGGCTTACTTTCGGTTGGGCCAGGTCAGCTTCTGGCCGCGGCGCTAATCGCCGTCATCCTCCTTCTTTTCCTCATTATACCCGTCGCAACGGTTATCTACGTCGCCTTCACAGAGAAGGGGACAGGCGAGTTTACGCTCGTCAACTTCGTCGATTTCGTGCGCACCGACCTTTTCGTCAGGTCGTTCTGGAATTCGATTTACGTGTCGGCGATGAGCGTTGTGCTGGCGTCGCTCTTTGCCCTTCCCCTGGCGACGCTCACAACGCGCTTCGAGTTCCGCGGCGCCCTCATCATTCAGACGCTTGGTTTCATCCCGCTCATCATGCCCCCGTTTGTTGGGGCGGTTGCGATGCAGCTTCTTTTCGGGCGCAACGGCACCGTCAATCTGCTCCTTGACGACTGGTTCGGGTTCAAGATCCCCTTCATGGAAGGGCTCAACGGCGTCATTTTCGTCCAGGCTGTCCACTACTTCCCATTCATCCTGGTCAACGTCTCGGCTGCGTTACGCAATATCGACCGGTCCATGGAGGAGGCGGCGCAGAACCTCGGATGCTCCGGCTTCCGACTGTTTCGCCGTGTCGTTTTTCCGCTTGCGCTGCCTGGCTACCTCGCGGGAGCGTCTCTCGTCTTCGTCAAGGTTTTCGATGACCTCGCCACGCCGCTGCTGCTCAACGTGAAGGACATGCTGGCGCCGCAAGCCTACCTGCGCGTGACCGCGATCGGCATCACCGACCCCATGGGCTATGTGATTTCGGTGGTCCTCATCATCGTATCGATTCTTGCGATGTGGGCCTCCGCGGCCGCCATGCGCGGGCGGGACTACGCGACGGTGCAGCGCGGAGGCGGTGGGCTCGCCAAACGCAAGATGGGCCCCTGGGGGAATGTGGCCGCCTACGCCGTTGTCATTCTGATCTTGCTCCTCGTGCTCGCCCCGCACATCGGGCTGCTCCTTCTTTCCTTTGCGACCATCTGGTCATTCAGCCCGCTTCCCGATGGATTCACCCTGGCGCATTACGGCCGCGTCTTCGGCGAGAGCTTCATCTACGTGAAAAACACGTTCATCTACGCCTCGCTGGCCGGATTGATCGACGTCGTTCTCGGTGTGGCGATCGCCTACATCGTGCTGCGGACCCGACTGTTCGGGCGCGAATGGCTTGATTGGGCGGCTTCGGCCGCGCTGGCGGTGCCCGGCGTGGTGCTCGGTATCGGATATCTCCGCACGTTCTACGGCATTCAGCTCCCCGACGGTCGCCCCATGGCAACGCTGTGGATCATGATCGTCATTGCGCTGGCGATCCGACGGCTGCCGTATGCGCTGCGAGCCTGCTACGCCGCTCTCCAGCAGATCTCCCATTCGTTGGAGGAAGCGGCTGAGAACCTCGGCGCAACGAAGTGGCGGACGGTTCGACGGATCGTGGTGCCACTGATGATGGGTGGCATCCTGGCCGGGTTCATTTCGAGCTTTGCGACAGCGGCCGTGGAGCTGTCGGCTACTCTAATGCTGGTTCAATCGGATGTGGACGCGCCACTCGCCTACGGACTTTACGTCTTCATGCAGTCGGCGGCAGGTCGCGGCCCTGGCGCAGCACTGGGCGTCATCGCCGTTGTTCTGGTGGCATTATGCACCCTGATCTCTCACATCATTATCGAACGCGGGCAGCGAGCGACGAGCCGCCAGTGACAGGCGTATTGGTACTTGGACATGCAGCGGATGAACCGGGCAGCTTGGAATAGCGACAGCGCAATCGCACCCGTCGGCGTTCGCATAGAGAACGTTGACGTGTCCTACGGCTCCAATCACGTGTTGAAGAACGTGAGCCTTGATATCTCGCCTGGTGAGTTCTTCGCCTTTCTCGGTCCATCCGGGTGCGGAAAGACAACCCTACTGCGGCTGATTGCGGGCTTTAATCAGGCCGACAGGGGCCGGGTTCTTGTCGGAGGCGAGGACATTTCGCGATTGCCGCCGTGGAAGCGCGACGTCGGAATGGTGTTCCAGTCATATGCCCTGTGGCCGCACATGACCGTTTGGCGCAATGTCGCCTTCGGGCTGGAGGAGCGCCGTCTTCCGCGCCAGGAGATCGAGAAACGCGTCGCCGAAGCCCTGGAACTCGTCGGCCTCGCCCACCTCGCGGACCGGCGCCCGTCGCAGCTCTCGGGTGGCCAGCAGCAGCGGGTCGCACTGGCACGGACGCTTGCCGTTCGACCGAAGGTGCTTCTGCTCGACGAGCCGCTGTCGAACCTCGATGCCAAGTTGCGCATGCAGGTGCGACGCGAGCTGCGCGATCTACAGCAGCGGCTTGGCCTGACGACGATCTTCGTGACCCACGACCAGGAGGAGGCGAACTCGATCTGCGATCGCATCGCCGTGATGAACGACGGAACGGTGCAGCAGGTGGGAACACCGATGGAGCTTTACGAGCGCCCCGCCAATCTGTTCGTGGCGACGTTCCTCGGAACGGCCAATGTTCTAACGGGCGAGCTCGTCGGCTCGGAAGCAGAGCGCACCTACGTCATCGGCGAAGGCATTGCTCTGCCGGTTTCCCCGGAAGCCGACGTCAATCCGGGAGCAAAGCTCGTCTTCCGTCCTCAGCAATGCCAAATCAGCGCGAGCGGTGAAGGCACGGTGCCCGGAACGGTCGTCTATCGCGAATTTCTCGGTTCGACCGTTCGCTACGGCGTGCGGATTGGCACTGCTGAGATTGCCGTCGACACACCATTCCACGCCGGCGATAGTCTCCATCAAATTGGTGAGGTCGTTAGCGTGAAGCTTCCACTCGGCTCTGCCCTGTGGCTGAGCAACTAAGGAAGGCTTTTCGGAAGAGCGACTTACGACTCGTCCACCCCGCGGAGCGTACAAAGTTCTAGAAGCCCTCACTCGCTTCTCGCTCAGCCAGTCAGTACAGGAACATTTGCTGGGCGCTCGTTTCCGTGGCCAGAAAGATGGCCGCGGTCAACAATGTACCTGTCAGTAGAGCGGTCAGCATCGTGGCAGTCAGCATCTTGGCCATGGGAGCCTCCTGTAAGCGGAATATCTGCTCCTGCTATGCCACGGCCGAGGACTCCCGGCTGTTCCCTTCGTAACTCGTGTAAGAGCATGTGCCTATAACGGTCCAGCGCCCTTTTCAGGTCGGCCGCCACACCGTCAGATGATCGCTAACATTCGGCCGACACTTGCGCGATATACTGGTTGTCGGCGTGCCGATGCAGATGAATCCCATCAGCTCCTCCTGCCCAGACAAACCCAGCGCTGAGACCAACTGGGGATCGCGTGTCTTCCGGCCACTCAGCATGATAGCGCCGTAGCCCAGCGCATGCGCCACCAGCAGAATGTTCTGGATGGCTGCGCCGATGGAGGCGTACTGATCACGTTCTTCAACACGCGGCTCGTGGCGTTGCAATCGGGCCACGACGGCAAGCAATGTCGGGGCTCGCAGCGCTCTCTGGCGCTCACGTTCGAGTTCCTCGGGCGTTGCACGGGGGGAGAGACGCGCTTTCGCTTGTTGAAACAAGTCCGCCAGCGCGTTTCGGGAGTCGTGTTCGATCAGAATGAACCGCCATGGGCGAAGCGCACCGTGATCGGGAGCGGTCACGGCGGCGGAGACCATCATGGCGACTTCGTCGTAGGTCGGACCCGGCGGTCCCAGACGCTTTGGCGAGACAGACTGCCGGCTGAGAATAAGCTCCAGAAACTGCCTCCGCATTGAGGACGCGTCATCCTCGACGGCCGCTTTTTGTGGCATGATGCCTCCTCAAGTTCGGCATGGAGTTTGGTGCCAACATAAGATCCCTCAATTCAGCAAAAAAGAATGCGACAGGCTCCACGAAAAAGTACACGTCGTGCGGCGGCGAAGTGCAAGGATGCGCGCACCGCTTCACTCACCATTCGTATTGATTTCGGTGCGTTCGGTTTTTTAGGACCGGGCAAAATCCAATTGGTGGAGCTTATTGCCAAGCACGGGTCAATTTCGGCTGCCGGAAAAGAGATGGGCATGTCCTACCGGCGCGCCTGGCTACTGGTCAACGAAATCAACCACATTTTCCGTGAGCCGCTCGTCGAAACCCAGATGGGAGGAGCCGGCGGCGGAGGTGCGCAGGTGACGGAATTCGGTCACGACGTCATTCGCCGATATCGCGCAATCCAGCAGGCAGCTGCGGAGGCCGCGGATGCGCATGTTCGCGCTCTCGTGGCGTGCTTAAGCGAGAAGCCTCACATTTCGGATAAAAACGCTTAGCTACCTCACGCGTCGTCCAAATCAGCTCCAAGCGGTTCCTCATCAATAGGGCCGCTAAGGCTGCGCCGATCGAGAGCTACGGTCTTGATGAGCGCAAACACCGGTATACCCGGGGCAAGGGAAAGCCGCTCGAGCGAGTAACGCGTGATCCGCGCGACAATGTTTTCTCCGTTACAGTTGACCCGCACATCGACGATTGGGCCATCGCCGTGCCTGATCTCAGCAACGGTTCCGGCCATGACGTTGAGTGCACTTACGTCGGACGGCAGCGATCTCGCGAGAATGACATCGCGCGCACGAACGCGTAGCCTGATCCGTGTACCGACGGGCACGTCGAGCCGCGCTAACCTCCAACGTCCTGCCCGTGAGCTCAGCTCCGTCAGTCCGAACTCCGTATCGTGCCGTTCCACCACCGCTTCGATGATCGCGCCGGCCTCCGCTCGACCTGTGAAAGGAAAAAGGTCCAAGCGCTGCATGACGTCCGAAACCGGGCCAACCGCGACGACATTCCCCTCCGACAACAGCACCACCGTCGACGCCAACCGAGTCACTTCCGCTATGGAGTGGCTGACATAGACGATCGGCATACGGCTGTGGTCACGCAGCCGCTCGATATAGGGCAGGATTTCCGCCTTCCGCGCCTCATCAAGAGAGGCGAGCGGCTCGTCCATGAGCAGCGCTCGTGGGCTGGAAAGCAGCGCCCGCCCGATGGCTACGCGCTGCTTTTCACCACCCGATAGTCCCGCTGGCCAGCGTTCAAGCAGTCCCCCGATTCCCAGCAATTCGACGACAGCATCGAAATCCTCGCGTCTTTCAGATTTCGGCGCGAACCAGCGGCCGTAAAGCAGGTTTTGCCGAACCGTCAGATGCGGGAACAGGCGGCTTTCCTGGAAGACGTAACCAATTCTGCGCCGATGACAGGGGACGAATATGTTTCGCTCGGTATCGACGAGCGTGACATCGCCGATGCTGATACGCCCATATTCGGGGCGAATAAGGCCGGCGATGCAATTGACGATCGAGGTCTTGCCGGCGCCGGAACGCCCGAATAGGGCGACAAGCCCGCCGCCAGTCTCGAAATCGACGTCGAGAAGAAAGCTCCCCAGGCGATGGCGGATCTTGACAGCGAGCTTCATGCCACCGCGAGCCGCCGTTTGGCCCGCCTCGCCAGCAGCTCCGAAACGAACAGGGCCATCATTGCAATACAAACGGAGATAACTGTCAGGCGGAAAGCTCCTAGGTCGCCACCTGGCACTTGCGTGAATGTGTAGATCGCGGAGGGCAGTGTCTGTGTCTCTCCCGGAATGTTCGATACAAACGTAATTGTTGCGCCGAACTCTCCCATTGCCTTCGCAAATGACAAAATCATGCCGGAGATGATGCCGGGCACAATGAGCGGGAGGGTTACTGTGAGAAAAACCCAAGCGCGATTGGCCCCGAGCGTGCCGGCGGCGTCCTCAAGCCTCCAATCGACTGCTTCGATGGAAAGACGGATCGCGCGCACCATCAGGGGGAATGCCATGACCCCGCAGGCCAGGGCTGCGCCCGTCCAGCGAAACGAAAACACGATCCCGAAATATTGTTCGAGAAACGCACCGATGGGTCCGCGCCGCCCGAACAAAATGAGCAAGAGGTATCCCGTAACAACAGGGGGCAAAATCAAGGGCATCATGACGAGCCCATCGAGCAGCGAGCGCCCCCAGAAGCGGCCGCGCACGAGCAACATGGCTGTCGCAATGCCGAAAGGTAAACTGACGAAGGTGGCGACAAGCGCCACCTTCAAGCTCAGTCGAACTGCCGCCCACTCCTCGGGACTGAGAGTGAACCATTCCATCGTAGACAGTCTCAGCCCTGATCGTCTTCAGGATTGGCCGGAACCCAAAACTATGAAGCCCTGCGCCTCGAACAGCGACTTGGCCCTCGCGGACTTTAGATAATCCAGGAACGCCGCTGCGTCGGGATGGGAAGCCTCGGCCGTGAGCGCGACAGGATAGATGATCGGTGGGTGCGTGTCCTCGGGGAATACGCCGACGATCTTAACGTTCGGATCGGCGGCAGCGTCCGTCTTATAGACGATACCTGCCGCGGCCTCGCCGCGCGATACAAGCAGAAGAGCGGCGCGCACGTTTTCCGCTTGGGCGATTTTGCTAGAAACGCTCGCCCAAACACCCAACTTTTCGAGCGCAGCCTTGCCATACTTGCCGGCGGGTACGGACATGACATTGGCCACAGCCAAGCGCCCGTCGCCTAGAAACCCTGCAAGATCGAAGCCCGCCTTGATCTCAATCGTCTCGGATTGGTCCTTGGGCGCAATCAGGACGATACGGTTGCCGAGCAGATTTAAGCGGGTTTCAGGTCTGATGAGGTTTTTCTGGGCAAGGTAGTCCATCCAGTCTATATCGGCAGAGATGAACATCTGTGCCGGTGCCCCCTGCTCGATTTGCTTGGCCAGTGCCGAGCTTCCGGCATAGGAGATAACAGCTTTCTTGCCAGTCTCCTTGCGCCACTGAGCGTTGATGTCATCGAGGGCGTTCTTCAGGCTCGCAGCTGCGAACACGATGAGATCTTTATCCCGGCTCTGCGCCGTCGGTGCCAGCATCCCGCAGGCGGCGAGCACTGCAACGAATGCGCCAACCACTTTTCCGAGGCACGCTTGCTTGAACCAGCCCACGGCACCCTCCTCGGCTGTCCTCGTGTACGAAGGATACAAACATGCTCTCTCGCTATATGCAATCGGATATAGCGCCCAGAAGGGCGATGTCTCGCTCATGCAAACCCAAGCGATTAGACAAAAAGAATGCGGCGTCAGCACATAAGGCTGACGCCGCGATTTGGGATTTGCCCGTTTTCAGGCTCTAACTGGTGACTTTCACCCCCGGATTACCAGCCTCAACGCGGCCGACAATTGTGGCCGCTGGATATCCGGCTTTCCTGATATGCTCGACAATCGCGGGCGCGCGCTCTGCAGCGCAGGCTACGAGCAGGCCGCCCGACGTTTGCGGGTCGGTCAGCAAATGGCGACGCCAGTCCGGCAGATCCGTTGGAAGCGAAACGTACTCACCATAGCTCGCCCAATTGCGATGGGAAGCGCCTGTCACGAAGCCCTGCTGGGCAAGTTGCGCCGCTTTGGTCAGGAAAGGCACGCTTTCAGAATTGATTTCGATCGCAACGCCTGATCCGCGCGCCATCTCAAGTGAATGACCGAGCAGGCCAAATCCCGTGACGTCAGTGATAGCGTGCACGTCGGCGTCCTTCGACAGCTCACTACCCACCCGATTGAGCAAGGTGGTGGAGCCGATCATCTCCTCGTATCCCGCCCTGTCGAGCTCGCCTTTCTTGATGGCAGCCGAATAAATCCCGACGCCAATGGCCTTGGTGAGGATCAGCGCATCGCCGGGGCGTGCTCCGGAGTTGCGCCGCAAGTGTTCCGGTCGACAGGTGCCAATGACGGCAAGACCGTAGACCGGCTCAGGGCAGTCAATCGAATGACCACCCGCAACGGGAATGCCAGCGGCGGCGCAGATTGAGGCCCCACCCTTCAGAATTTCCCGCACTGCATCGGTCGAGATCTTATCGACGGGCATTCCGAGCACGGCCAACGCCATGATCGGTGTTCCGCCCATCGCATAGACGTCGGAAATGGCGTTCGTCGCGGCGATGCGGCCGAAATCGAACGGATCATCGACCATGGGCATGAAAAAGTCCGTAGTCGCAATAATGCAGGTGTTGTCATCAAGCTGCCAGACAGCAGCGTCGTCCGCCGTTTCCGTGCCAACGAGCAGCTGCTTGTAGACACCAGCAACGGGTTGGTCAGCCAGGAGCTGCTGGAGAACGGACGGCGCAAGTTTGCAACCACAGCCGCCGCCGTGCGCCAATGCCGTCAATTTGATGTTGCTCATGTTCTCTCCTAACGGTGGGCGCTCAAGCCGGGCGAGAAACCTACCTGCTCATAACAAAAAACAAGGGCACAACGCATCTTCCGAGCCAGGCACGGCTGATCCGCGCCTGGCCGGGTCTAATGCGATCGTCAGGCTGAGACTTCCTTTGCCGTGATCTTGTAGGTGAACGTATCGGGATCGAGACAGTCGAGCCTGCCCTCCGCCGTCTCGGCCTGCGGATACATCAGGAATTCCAACGTCGGACCTTTGGCGCCCGGCAGTTCGAGATCGTGCGCAACGTTGTAGGCGAGCCAGTTGCCCTCCCACGCGCCAAAGAGTGTCTGACGCGCAGCGGCCACCTTGTCGTCCGAGATAGGCAGATTGCCCGGGGGCTCCTCGAGGATCACCTTGCGGACATCCGCAGGATCAACCGGCACCCAGCCGAAGCCATCGAGGTAAACCTCCGCGCGGCAATGCTGCGCCTTCGTTACAACCTCGGAGCCCGCGCCCAGGCTCTTGTAGCCGAACTTCGATGGCGCCACACGAAGCCCGTAAATGTCGCGAGCCGGAAGACCTGCTGCGCGCGCGAGGCCCACGAAAAGCGCGTTGAGATCGGCGCATTTGCCGCCGAGATTTCCGCTCTTGAGCATCGTGGCAACATCACCCGTGCCGCAACCCCGGGTTCTGGGATCGCGGTAGGTATTCTCAACGATCCATTCGTAAATTCTGCGGGCTTTTTCAATATCGCTGGTCGCTCCTGCGGTGATCTTGTCGGACGTTTCCTTCACGATCCCGTCTGTCGGAATAAGCTTTGTCGGTGCCGTAAAGAGCTTGCGCTCCTCCTCCGACAGAGTGGCGCCGTTTCCTAGCCTGCTCAGGTCGACGGCGCGATCCTGCGTCGAGAACCGGCTCGTCACCTCGAGCACAGGAGCCTTTTCGCCCTCGTCCCAGACGACGTGCAGGAATTCAGCGCCGTACTTCGAATCGCGCTTGATCTCGGCTTTCTTGGCATTTGTCGTCCAAGTGCTCTCTCCTGGCCGGAACCAGTCGTCGCTCTTGAAGGAGGGCAGCGGCACCCACGCTTGAACCACGCCAGCAGGCTTGCTGATTTCCAGGCGTGTCACCGTCTCGAATGTGCGCCACGCACCCGGCTTCGGCGCGAAATTGCTTTGCGCAAAAGCAAATGGCGGACAGGCAGCTGCTGCCGCCAGCGCCCCGCCGGCTTTCAGGACTTCCCGCCGATTGACCACCATGAGTCTTCCTCCAAGGTTATTGGGTTGGTTGATTGGGACGGACTTCCTTCAATTCCTCCAATCGGGCCACCACGTTCGGCTGCGACCAATCGAGGTCGCCCTCGACCTTCAGGCGAACTGCTCCGGTAGGATCGAGCACAAACGTGGTCGGCAACATGTCGACACCCCACGCTTGCGAGGTAGAGCGATCGGCATCCATCACTACCGGGAAATTGACCGGATTCTTTTCGAAGAATCGCTGCAACCGTACGCGCGGCTCGGCGACGCTAACCGCCAAAATCTCGATGGCGTCGCTGTGTTTCGCTTTGAGTTCCGAAAGAGAAGCGAGCTCCGGCCTGCAAGGCTCGCACCACGTCGCGAAGAAATGCACCAGCACGGTTTTGCCGACGAAACCGTCGAGAGCGATGTGAGATCCGTCGAGGTCGACGGCCTCAAGTGCGGGTGGCGCAGCGTTCGATATCTCTTGAAATGGAAGGGATTTCGCATCAGCCGTTGCGACTGCGTGCCATGCCGCGAAGTGGGCAAGACACAACAGCGCGATCAGCCAAACTCGGCCGACCGACTTACAGGCCTGCGCAACTGAGCCCCGACACGCGGGAGCCGCTTGGTTTTTCATTAGGATGTGCAGAAACTACCAAAGGAGCTGGCACGGTCAAGTTGAACCGTAAACAAAAACTGATCTCGCAAGCGCGAAAAGGTGGCTTTACTCCCCACTAACTGATTGATTTGTAAAGTTCAATACCGCTTGCCTGTTTTTGCAGCGCTTCCTTGACCTATTCTAATTCGTAACTTACCCTGTGCTTAGTCGCTGCCTGCTTGGAGGTAAGACCCATGAACATTGAAGTGTCGCGCCGACACTTCATGAAGTTGACAGGAGCGGGTGTGGCGGGCTCCGCCTTATCCGCTTTTGGCTTCAGTGAAGCAGAGGCGCAGCTTGCTGCACATGTTCGACCATTCAAGCTGACAAATACCAAAGAGGCACACAGCACGTGCCCCTACTGCTCAGTCAGCTGCGGGATGCTCGTTTACGCGGCTCCCAGCAAGACGGAGCCGGGGAAGATGGAGGTCGTCCACATCGAGGGCGACGTCGATAACCCCGTCAACCGCGGGACGCTGTGCCCGAAGGGTTCTGCCGCCATCGACTTCATCAAGGCGGAGACTCGGGTGAAGTACCCGATGTACCGCAAGCCGGGCTCGGACAAGTTCGAGCGTGTCTCCTGGGACTTTGCGATGGATCGCATCGCAAGGCTCATGAAGGAGGATCGCGACACGAACTTCGTCGAGACGAACAGCGACGGTGTTCGGGTCAACCGTTGGCCTACCATGGCGCTCCTTTCAGGGTGCGCGACCTCCAATGAGACAGGCTGGTTGACCTACAAGTTGGCCCGCGGTCTCGGTATCGTTCAGCTAGAAAACCAAGCTCGCATTTGACACGCCCCCACGGTGGCCAGTTTGGCTCCAACATTTGGGCGTGGCGCGATGACCAACAGCTGGACGGACATCCGCAATGCGGACGTCGTCTGGATTATGGGCGGTAACGCCGCAGAAGCGCATCCTTGCGGTTTCAAGTGGGTCACTGAGGCCAAGGCGGAACGTGGTGCCAGGCTTATGGTGGTCGACCCGCGGTTCACGCGGTCGGCGGCCGTGGCTGACCATTACGCGCCGATTCGGCCAGGCACCGACATTGCGTTCTTGTCGGGAGTGATCAACTACCTCCTCACCAACGACAAGATCCATAAGGACTACGTCCTTCACTACACGAACGCGTCCTACATCGTGAGGGAGGATTACTCCTTCAACGAGGGCCTGTTCTCTGGCTACGACCCGGAGAAGCGCTCCTATGACCGCAGCTCGTGGGAGTACGAGATCGGGCCGGACGGTTACGCCGTTCGTGACATGACGCTGCAGCATCCGCGCTGCGTGTATCAGTTGATGAAGAAGCACTTCGCGCCGTACACCCCCGAAGTGGTTTCGCGGATCTGCGGTACACCTCAGGACAAGTTCCTGAAGGTCTGCGAGTGGGTGGCTTCGACCGCCAATGGCGAACGGTCGATGACCATCATGTACGCCCTCGGCTGGACGCAGCATTCGCACGGTGCGCAGAACATTCGCACCGCCGCGATGATCCAGCTGCTGTGCGGCAACATCGGCGTGCCTGGCGGTGGCGTGAACGCATTGCGCGGCCATGCCAACGTTCAGGGGCTCACGGACATTGGTACGTTGTCGGCGTCGATCCCAGGCTACCTGGCGATGCCTATGGACAATGAGCCGACGCTCGAGGCGTATTTGTCCAAGCGGAAGTTCACGCCGCTCCAGCCAAATCAGACGAGCTACTGGCAGAACTATCCGAAATTCTTCGTGAGCTTCCTGAAAACGTTCTACGGCGACAAAGCAACGCCGGAGAACAACTTTGGGTATGACTGGTTCCCGAAGCTCGATGTGGCCTACGACACCCTGCGCATCTTCGAGACGATGCACCAGGGCAAAACAACGGGTCTCATCTGCCAGGGCTTCAACCCGATGATGTCGGTCTCGCACAAGGTCAAGAACATCGCGGCCTTGTCGAAGCTGAAGTTCCTCGTCAGCATCGACCCGATCGAGACCGATACGGCCCGGTTCTGGGAGAACCACGGCATCTACAATGACGTGGATCCGTCGAAGATCCAGACCGAGGTCTTCCTGTTGCCGTCCGGATGCTTTGCGGAGGAGGATGGAACGTTTACCAACTCCAGCCGCAACATCATCTGGAAGTGGAAGGCGGCTGATATCCCGGGTGAAGGCCGGCGCGATATCGACATCGTTGCCGAGCTCTTCATGCGCCTCCGGAAACTCTACGAGGAGGAAGGCGGTCCGGGTGCTGAGCAGTTCCTGAATGTCAGCTGGAACTACGCAGATCCGTACTCGCCCACCGCCGATGAGCTTCTGAAGGAGATCAACGGCAAAGCCTTGGTGGACCTCAGGGACGCTGAAGGCAACGTCATCCGCAAAGCGGGCGAGCAACTCGCCAGCTTCGGTGAAATGCGGGCTGACGGTTCGACGGATGGCGCCTGCTGGATCTACACCGGTGTGTATGGTCCGAAGGGCAACAATGCCCAAAGGCGGGATAACAGCGATCCGTCGGGACTGAACGTGTATGGCAACTGGGGCTTCTGCTGGCCCGCCAACCGTCGCGTTCTGTACAACCGCGCATCCGCGGATCCAGAGGGCAAACCCTGGAGCGAGGCCAAGAAGTACATCTACTGGGATGGTCAGCGCTGGACAGGGCCTGACGTTCCCGACTTCGTGGCCAATAACCCGCCAGAGCGCGGTTCAGGCCCGTTCATCATGAACCCCGAAGGCGTGTCACGTCTGTTTGCTCGGGGCCTGATGGCGGAAGGTCCGTTCCCAGTCCACTACGAGCCGTTCGAGTCTCCGGTAGCCAACCTGCTTTTCCCGAATGTGAGGGGCAACCCGGCGGCCCGGGTGTTCAAGGGCGATCTGGACGTCTTCGGTGATGCCAAGGAATTCCCGATCGTCGCGACCACCTACCGGCTCGTGGAGCACTTCCACTACTGGACCAAGAACCAGCGGAAGAACGCCGTCGTCCAGCCGGAGTTCTTCGTGGAAATGTCGGAGGAGCTGGCTAAGGAGAAGGGAATCAAGCCTGGCACCCTGGTCAAAGTCTGGTCCAACCGCGGCTCAGTGGTTGGCAAGGCCGTCGTGACGAAGCGGATCAAGCCGCTCACCATCGACGGCAAGGTCGTCCACACGGTCGGCTTGCCAATCCACTACGGCTTCGTCGGCGAAACCAAGAAGGCGCCGCCGGTGAACACACTGACGCCGCCCGTGGGGGACGCCAACGCTCAGACGCCAGAGTTCAAGGCGTTCCTGGTCGACATTGAGCCCTACTCAGGGCCGGTGGCATAGGGAGGTCCGGGCCATGTATCCTCCGATTGCAAATCCGACCACTGAGCCGGTTGCTCCGAAGTTCGGAGAGAACGACATCATTCGACGGTCGGCGTCCACGGTGGCGCCGCCTGCCCAACGCCAGACCGAGGTGGCCAAGCTCATCGATGTCTCCAAGTGCATCGGTTGCAAGGCCTGCCAGACGGCGTGCCTCGCGTGGAACGATCTCGAAGAGGAGGTCGGCGTAAACACGGGGGTTTACGAGAACCCTCACGATCTCACGCCGAACACCTGGACGTTGATGCGTTACACCGAGTGGGAGAACCCGGAGACTGGCAATCTCGAGTGGCTGATCCGCAAGGACGGCTGCATGCATTGCGAGGATCCGGGTTGTCTCAAGGCGTGCCCGTCGCCTGGCGCCATTGTGCAGTACTCGAATGGAATCGTCGATTTCATCCACGAGAACTGCATTGGCTGCGGCTACTGCGTGAAGGGCTGCCCCTTCAACATTCCGCGCATCTCGAAGGTCGACAACAAGGCGTACAAGTGCACGCTCTGTTCGGATCGTGTCGCTGTGGGGCTAGGACCTGCCTGCCAGAAGGCCTGTCCGACCCAAGCCATTGTCTTCGGCCCGAAAGATGAGATGAAGAAGTGGGCCGAGAAGCGGATCGAAGACCTGAAATCGCGCGGGTACGAGAACGCGGGCCTTTACGATCCGCCGGGTGTTGGTGGCACGCACGTGATGTACGTCCTGCATCACGCCGACAAGCCTGAGCTCTACTCAGGCCTGCCCAACAACCCGAGGATCAGCCCGATCGTCGAGGCCTGGAAGGGGCTCAGCAAGTACGCGGGCATGGCCCTCCTCGGCCTGACAGCCGCCTTCGGCTTCATCCACTACATTCTGCAAGGGCCGAACCGCGTTACCGAAGAGGATGAAGAGAACGCGGAGAAGCTTGCAGAAGGAGGGACGAAATGAGCCCAACGAAACCGTCGACGCGCGTTCGCGTGCGCCGATATTCGGGAAGCGCCCGCGTCAATCACTGGATCGTGGCCATCAGCTTCGTCCTGCTGATGCTCAGCGGGCTGTCCCTGTTTCACCCGACCTTCTTCCCGCTGAGCGCCTTGTTCGGCGGGTTGCAGGTGGTGCGTGAAATCCATCCGTGGCTGGGCGTTCTGCTGGCGATCGGATTTCTCGGCCTGTTCATCCGTTTCTTTCCGCAGAACCTGCCGGAAAGGACGGACTGGGTATGGCTTGCCCGTTTGCGCCACGTCCTGACGGCCAACGACCATTACCTGCCGGAAGTGGGCAAGTATAACGCGGGTCAGAAATTCGTTTTCTGGTCCCAGTTTGTACTGATCGCCGTGCTTCTGGTCACTGGCATCGGCCTTTGGGATCAGGGGCTCGCCTATGTCGAGAACCTGTTCGGCTTCAAGGCGACGATCGAACAGCAGCGCTGGGCTGCTTTGATCCACTCTATCGCAGCCGTACTCGCCATCGCGATCTGGATCGTTCACGTGTATGCGGCGATCTGGGTGCGTGGTACAATGAGCGCCATGACGCGCGGCACGGTTACCGGCGGATGGGGCTGGCGGCACCACAGAAGGTGGCTGCGTAAGGAAGTCGAGGAAGGCGCCGTAGAGGTGGAAAAGACCGCCTAGGTTGACGCTGGCAGGGTAACCGGCGGCCCCTTCCACCAAGGGGCCGCTGAGTTGTATATATCCTCAGTTTGAGGTGGAGATGTCTGAGTCTGGCTCTGCCAAGGTTTACACACCGAACATTGGGGAAGCTGCTAAGCCACCACCGGTGGTTCTTCCTTATCCGGCTTCCCTGTTTCTCAATCGCTCCAAGCGTTTCCTAGCCCTCGCGTCCGGACACCAGCTAGAAGGTTATTTGCGGTTTCTGGCGACCGTCACGCGCGCGCAGCACGATACGCAAGCAACGCTGGCCGAAGTCGTTCCTCCCCCGGCAGAAGTCGTGACCAAAGCGGTCACGCATGGCATGCCACCGTTGTCGCGCACTTCGTTCAAGCCTGACGAGCTCGCCGAAACGACGCTCGATCGTTTTCTAGAAACTCTCGCAAAGGCGGAATTGCCCGCGGAAGCCGCTGCCGCGGTGAAAACGCTACAGAGCATGACGAGCGAGCAGCGTCGCACTGTGGTGAAGAACGTTCTTAATGAAACCATCGAGCAAGACCGCATCGCCCAGCACGTGCTGGTGCTTGCCGGGCTTCAAGTTCATTTCACGCGGCTGGCAGCAAAGCTCGATCAAAGCGCCCTGAAGTCTGTGGCGGATGGCATCTGCCCCACATGCGGCAGCCGGCCTCTCGCGAGCTCTGTGGTCAACTGGCCGGGCGCAACCAACACGCGCTTTTGCACCTGCTCGCTCTGCGCGACGATGTGGTACGTCGTGCGCGTGAAGTGCCTGCTGTGCGGCTCGAACGAGAGCATCAACTTCCGCCTGATCGAGGGGCAACCGGATACGATCAAGGCCGAGACCTGCGACAAGTGCCACGGGTACGTGAAGATCTTCTACCAGATCAAAGACCCGACGCTTGAGCCGCTGGCGGATGACGTCGCTTCGCTCGGCCTCGACATACTGCTGAGCGAAGATGGCTGGTCCCGAGGTGGGTATAACCCATTCCTCCTGGGTTACTGATCGACGGCCTGCCGTCGGGCCATCCCGCGAGCACTTGCGATGAACGATACGCTTTCCACGCCACCAACACGCCTGCCATCTGTCGAGCAGGTCCTGCGCACCGACATCGGGGCAGTCGCCACCGAACGCTTCGGCCACGAGGCCACCGTCAAGGCGGTGCGACGCGTGCTTGATGATATTCGGCGGACGCTTGGGTTTGCCGGCTCGAATTTGCCCCATAAGCAAGCCGTGGCTGCAGAGGCCCTGAAACTGCTGGAACGCGAGCACGCGCCCAGTGTGCGCCGCGTCTTCAATCTCACGGGCACTGTTCTGCACACGAACCTTGGGCGGGCGATTTTGCCTGAAGCCGCCATCGAAGCTGCCGTCATGGCCATGCGTGAGGCGGTGGCGTTGGAGTTCGACGTCGACGGCGGCACGCGCGGCGAGCGCGACGATCATGTGCGCGGCCTCATTGCCGAGCTGACGGGTGCGGAGGATGCCGCACTCGTCAACAACAACGCCGGCGCTGTTCTACTGGTGCTCAACACATTCGCGCGCGGAAAGGAGGCGATCGTCTCTCGCGGCGAGCTGATCGAAATTGGTGGTTCCTTCCGGCTTCCAGACATCATGGCCCGCGCCGGCGCGAACCTTGTCGAGGTCGGCACGACGAACCGGACGCATCTCCGCGACTATGAGCAAGCCATCAACCAAAACACGGGTTTGATCCTCAAAGCCCACACGTCGAACTACCTGATCCAGGGGTTTACGAAATCTGTTCCGGCCACCGAGCTTTCGGCGCTGGCGCGGCGACATCAGATCCCGTTCATCCATGATTTGGGATCGGGCGCGCTTGTTGATCTCGGCCGGTACGGCCTTCGGCCGGAACCTACGGTTCGCGAATGCCTTGCTGAGGGCGCAGATCTCGTCACCTTCTCCGGAGACAAGCTGCTCGGCGGCCCTCAAGCAGGGATCGTCGCTGGGCGCAAGGATCTGGTTGCGCTCGTGCGCAAGAACCCGATGAAGCGTGCGCTACGGATCGACAAGATCCGTCTGGCGGCCCTGGAAGCGGTGCTCAAGCTTTATCGCGATCCCGACCGACTTCACCAAACGTTGCCAACAATCAGGTACTTCACCCGTTCGCAACAGGACATTGAGGCTGCAGCGGCCCGCCTGCAGGCGCCGATCGCGGCGGCGGTTGGCCCCGCCTACGTCGTCAGCATTGCCCAATGTAGTAGCCAGATTGGCTCTGGCGCCCTGCCGCTCGAAACCATGCCGAGCTCGGGCATCGCAATCGCTCCAGCCGAGCGGAAGGGCGCGGGCACACGCCTCGAAGCTCTGGCGGCGGCATTCCGCAAACTGCCCGTCCCGGTGATCGGCCGCATCAACAAAGGCGAGTTTCTGCTCGATCTGAGGTGCCTGGACGATGAGGCCAGGTTCCTTGGCCAGCTTGATCAGTTGAGGAGCATTCTCGACGCGAGAAAGCCGTCCGATACAGAAGGCTGAATGTGCGCATCGAGATCGAGTCGAAGTTAATAGGTATAAGAAGTCGAGAGTTGTAGGTCGGGGTTATCATCAGGCATTTGAATTTGGCGATCGCTCAGAAGAGACCAGCGGGTTCGGAGGTGACTAGATGATCGTTGGCACCGCCGGACATATCGACCATGGCAAGTCATCACTCGTGATGCGGCTGACGGGCGTTGATCCCAGCCGGCTCAAGGAAGAAAAAGCCCGCGGCATCACGATCGACCTGGGATTTGCCTATTGGCCGCGATCAAACGGCGAGATCATCGGCTTCGTCGACGTCCCTGGCCATGAGCGCCTTGTGCACAACATGCTCGCGGGCGCAACCGGCATTGATTACGTGCTGCTCGTTGTCGCCGCAGATGACGGTGTGATGCCGCAGACCCGCGAGCACCTGGCAATTGTGGATCTGCTGGGGCTCCAGCACGGCGTCGTCGCCCTTAACAAATGCGATCTCGTCACCCCCGAGCGACTGGCGACCGTCACAACGGACATCCAAAACGTTCTGCTGGGAACAACACTCGAAGGGTGCGAAATCATCCCGGTCTCGGCGGCAACCGGTGAAGGGGTGGATCTTCTGGCAGCACACCTCGATGCGGCCCTTGGGCGTGTCAAATCTCGTCCCAAGACTGGGCTGTTCCGCCTCGCCGTGGATCGTTCGTTCACCCTGGCCGGACTAGGTACAGCGGTGACGGGCACGGTCCTCTCAGGCAGCGTGCAGATCAACGATCGCGTGCTTGTCAGCCCCTCGGGACTCGAGGCCCGGGTGCGTTCGATTCATGCACAGAACCAGCCGGTCGAGCGCGGCGAAGCGGGTCAAAGGTGTGCGCTCGTCCTCAGCGGGCCGCAGATCAGCAAGGAAGCGGTGCATCGCGGAGATGTCATTCTCGATCCCGTCTTGCACGCGCCAACGGCCCGTATCGATGCCACTCTCCGCGTCTTGGCGTCGGAACCGAGGCCAATCACACAGTGGTTCCCGGTCAAAGTGCACCACGCCGCGGCCGAAGTTCCCGGCCGCGTAGTTTTGCTCCAGGATGAGCCCATAGCGCCGGGAGACTCGGCTTTCGTGCAGCTCGTTCTGGAGCGCCCGATCGCTGCTGCTGCGGGCGACCGGTTCATCATTCGCGATACGACGTCGAGTCGGACCATTGGCGGCGGCATACTCATCGATCTGCGCGCCCCTGAGCGTCGGCGGCGAACACCGGAACGGCGGGCCACTCTTCTCGGTCTTGCTGAGCAAGATCCGGTGACAGCACTTCAGCGGGTCCTCTCGGTTCCCGGAAGCTGGATCGATCTCGACGCCTTCTTCCGCGATCGGGCAATGGGGGAAGAAGCGGCTGCGGCCGTGACATCAGAGCTGGGGCTCGTCACGCTGCCCTATGGAAACAGCCGGGCAGCGATGTTGCCCCAAAACTGGGAGCGTTTCCGGCAGCGCATTGGCGAGCTGCTCGACGGGTTTCACGAGAAAAATCCTGAAAAGCCCGGCATCGGCTTGGAGCAATTGCGTCAGGCCTCTGATAGGCCACCGCTCCCGGTTCCGATCTTTACGGCCGCGCTCCGAAAGCTAATCGAAGCGGGTGAGGTCGCGCTTGATCGCACCTGGGTTCGCCGCCCTGGCCATGAAGTTAAGTTCTCTCCGGAAGAGGAGCAGATCTGGCAAGGCATCAAGCCGATGCTCGCCCACGAGCGCTTCCGTCCGCCCCGCGTTCGTGACATCGCCAACGCCATGGATATCCCCGAGGCGTTCGTCCGTCGTCTGATGCACATGGCGGCGCGTCGTGGCGACGTGGACGAAATCGCGCACGACCATTTCTTCCTGCGCTCAACCGTGCAGGAAATCGCGCAGATCGCTATCGACATTGCCGCCAAATCACCGACTGGCAAATTCACAGCCGCGGAATTCCGCGATCGCTTGCAGAATGGCCGCAAGGTGGCTATCCAAATTTTGGAATTCTTTGATCGGCACGGATTTACAATCCGTCGGCAGGATCTTCGCCGTATCAACCCGGCGCGCATCGAATTCTTTGCGCCGAAAGCGCAAGAGCAAGATGGAGGAGTCCCGCTCCCGGTGGAGCGACCGGACTTCAAATCCGGGTGGGGCCGTCAGACGGTCTCAGGTGGGTTCGACTCCCATCCTCCTCCGCCAACTTCGACCAGCGAGAAGGTGCAATGAGCACGCCCACCCAGGAATTCCTGGACCAACTGAAAGCTGCAGCCGTCTCAGCCAATGAAGCGGAGAACGCGTTGCGCAAGCGCATGGCTGAGGAACTTGCGCGGCTCGAGCGTCAGCGCGCTTTCGCTTATCGCCGTCTGAACCTGATGAACGAGGTGGTCAAAGCGGCAGCCTCAGCGCAAGGTGAGAGCGAGGAGACTGCGCTCGCTCGTGGCCTTGGCGTCTTGCGCACCGAGTTGGGCTGGACAAGCGAAAACGACACCCGGAAGGCGACGTTGGAACGTTTCGAACGCGTGGTACGGGCCGTCATCGCAGGGCTTTCCACCGGCGAGAAAACAGAGCCTGTGCCGGATGTCGCCCAAGAGCTTTCCGGGTTTGAAGCGTGGTACGAATCGACGTTCGGAAAGCCGTTTTGGATGCTGTTCGATCAGCAAATAGAGGAAATTCCGCTTGTCGAGCCATGCTGACGACAACCGGCTCTGCTCGATGGACCTCGCTGGAAAATGAAAAAGCGGCTTTTGATCGTTCTCGTAAACACCGACCCGCGCAATCCGGAGGAACTTGCGGCGCCATTTTATCACGCGGCAGTTGCTGCAGCGATGGATATCGAGGTTGACGTCATCTGCGCGGCTACAGCCGGCAAGCTCATGCGGAAGGGCGTCGCCGAAACGATCCGCGTAAAGCCCAATCACGAGAAGACGGTCTACGACTGGATTTGCGACGCGCACAGAACGGGAGCGCGATTCTGGGCGTGCCCCGCAAACCTCGATCTCTTCGACATGACGGAGGAAGACCTCATACCCGAATGTCAGGGCCTGATGGGCGCTGCGAAGATGATCGAAAACATCATGTCGGATGACTGCCGCGTTCTGAGCTACTGAGGCGGCTGATGGCACTGATCGAAGGCAAAGAGTACCCCGAGCATCTTTACTACGACCTCGAAAACCAGATGTGGTACGAGCCACTTGATGAGGGCACGGTTCGTACCGGTTTCACGCCTATTGCGATGGATTTGGCCGGCGAAATTCTCGTCTTCACGCCGAAGCGGATCGGACACAGGTTTGAGGCGCAAAGATCGTTTGCCATCATCGAAGGCGGAAAATGGGTCGGTGCGGCGCATGCCGCCTTCTCTGGCGTCGTCGTGAGGGCCAACCCGGAATTGGAACGCCGCCCCGGGCTACTCAATACCGATCCGTTTGGCGCCGGCTGGATGTTGATTGTCCGGCCAGAAGATGAGAATTGGCGCGAAGGTCTGCTGACGGGGCCTGCAATCGGTCCCGCGTTCTCAGCGTGGATTGCGGAAGGAGCTTATAAGAAGCGCGCAGGTTAATTCTGCGTAATGCGATATACGCAATTAAACGGTACTCAAGACTCAAGCGAGCTGCGGTCTTACTAAATCGGGAGGACCTTTCGGCCCTCCCGTTTCATTCTTACCAAACCGGCACGTAGGCGCCTTTAAAACGGGTCAGGACAAACTCCTTCACCTTATCGGAGTGATATGCCTCGACCAGCTTCGCGACCCAAGGCTTCTCACGGTCCTCCTCGCGCACGGCGATGATGTTGACCCAAGGACCATCGTTCGTTTCCTTGATGATGGAGTCCTTCACCGGATCAAGGCCCGCCTGCACGGCGTAATTGTTGTTGACCGCGGCCGCATCGACGTCTGGCAGAGAGCGTGGGAGCTGCGCGGCATCGAGCTCGATGAACTTGAAGTTCTTGGGATTCTCAACGATGTCGAACACGCTGGCCGTGACGCTGTTGCCATCCTTGAGCTTGATGACCCCGTTGGCGTGCAGCAGCTGCAGCGAGCGCGCGGCATTGGTCGGATCGTTCTGAATAGCGATGGTCGCGCCGTCGGGAATCTCGTCAAAGCTCTTGTACTTGTTGGAATAGAAGCCCATCGGCGACGCAATCGTGTAGGCCACCTTCACGAGCTTCCAGTCCGTCTTGGACATCTGATTGGTGAGGTATGGCTCGTGCTGGAACGAGTTTGCCTCGATTTCCTTGTTCGCCAGCGCCTGGTTCGGGATCACGTAGTCGGTGAATTCGACCACCTTGATATCGAGGAGGCCGCGCTCTTTGGCGACATCCCGAACGACCTCGAGGATCTCGGCATGCGGCCCAGCGGTTACACCGACACGAATGGTTTCAGTTTGCGCTGAGGCTGGCGCGCCCGCGTAAGCCGCAACTGCAAAGATTGCGGCAGCCACCAGGCCGCGCCTTGCCGTTAGAGCCAAGCTCATGGCACTTTTCTCCTTTGCTTTCCTGAATTCGGATTGATGAAAAGCTCAGCGTCTCGGCAGCCGCTTGTTGAGACGGCGTGAAAGCCAGTCGCCGATGGTTTGCGCGCCCTGCACGAGGCAGATCAGGACAACCACCACGGTTGCCATCACATCCGGCATGAAGCGCTGATAGCCGTAGCGAATGCCAAGATCTCCGAGACCGCCGCCGCCAACGGCGCCCACCATCGCCGAGTAACCGAGCAAGCTGACAACGGAGAGCGTCAGTCCCATGGTTATGGCCGGCAAGGCTTCAGGGATCAGGACTTTGCGGACGATCTGGAATGGGGTCGCGCCCATCGCGCGCGCGGCCTCAACGAGACCGTGGTCGACTTCGCGAATGGCGCTTTCGATAACCCGCGCGATGAAGGGTGTCGCCGCGACGGTAAGCGGAACAATCGCCGCCGTCGTTCCGATGGACGTGCCAGCGACAAGCCGCGTGAACGGGATGATCGCGACCACGAGAATGATGAATGGCGTCGAGCGCGTCGCATTCACGATGGCGCCGACGATTTTGTTGAGCACTGGTGCAGCAAACAACTCACCGCGACCGCTGGTGGCGAGGAAAATGCCCAATGGCAAGCCGAACAGTGTGCCCAAGGTGGCGGCGACTGCCACCATGTAAAGGGTATCGACTGTTGCCGCCGCGATGATTTTTGCGATTTCAAGAGACATAGCCGATCACCTTTGCATCCTGTCCGACCTGGGAGAGGGCTTCCAAAGCCGCGCCTGACGTCTCACTCGGCACCGTGATGAGCCAGGCTGCGAAGGGCTTGCCGCTGAGGGTGCCGGTGCGGCCGGCGACAATACCAAACCGGTCACCGAGCGCCGTCGCCAACCTGTTGAGGAGCAACGTGCCGGCATCGGTTTCGGCTGACGTCACCTGAAGGATCGCACTGCCGCCCGTTTGCGGGTGCTGCTGCAGGCGCGCCGCGAGTTCTGCCGGAAGTTCCAGACCCGTGACGCTCCGCACGAAGTTCTCAGTGATCGGATGGGACGGCTTCAGAAACACGTCGAGCACACGCCCCTGCTCGACGATCCTGCCCGCGTCGAGAACTGCGACCCGATTGCAGATTTCCTGGATGACGGGGATTTCGTGCGTGATCAGAACGATGGTTACGCCGAGCGTGCGATTGACGTCCGACAGCAGCGCCAGAATTGACGACGTCGTTTCTGGGTCGAGCGCCGACGTCGCCTCATCGCACAGCAGGACGGACGGCTCTGTCGCCAGCGCACGCGCAATGCCAACCCGCTGCTTCTGCCCGCCGGACAATTCGGAAGGATACCGGTCGTGCTTGTCGGCGAGGCCCACCAGCTCGAGCAGCGGCGGCACGCGACGCTTGATTTCCTCGCGACTGCGGCCGGCAATTTCGAGCGGCAGCGCCACATTCCCAAATGCTGTGCGCGAAGACAGCAAGTTGAAATGCTGGAAGATCATTCCAGTCTTGCGCCGGGTGTGAATGAGGTCGCGCTCCGACAGGCCCGTGATGTCTACCCCATCGACCACAACGCGCCCCGCCGTGGCGCGCTCAAGACCGTTGATCAAACGGATGAGTGTCGATTTTCCTGCCCCGGAGCGGCCAATCACGCCGAATATGTCGCCGCGCTGGACGGTAAAGCTTACATCCTTGAGAGCTGTCACCGTTTCGGCGCCGCCGCGTGGTCTGTACGTCTTCGACACGCCTTGGAATTCAATGATTGGCTTCGACGCCTGCCGCCCCTCTACGGCAATCAATTGCTCAGTTCTGACCGGTGCGTTCATGGAGGCGAATCCCCATAAGGATTGGGTGCGGACGATCGCGCGAATTCAGCGCGATGCCCGGTTTGGATTTCCGATGTCGACGGGAAGTACTAGGCCAGCGTCAGCGGCACATTCGGCCGCAACAGAGCGAGCGATAACAGAGATGGTGAGGACGGCGCTGGTTCATTCGGATGGCTCTCAATTCTTCGCGCAAGAGTACTGACGCCGTCGTTCGTGACTACGAATAATTTTTGATATCGATATTCCCAAAACTTCGCTTGCCCCTCCGGGAGTGCAGCATGTTAACAAAGGGCACGCACTCGCAATTAAATTCTCCATGATCCGCGAATATGCGTAAACGATTCCAACACCTCTGACAGAAAGTCGCTTTCCGTAGAATGGCGTTGCGCTATACTGCCACCGGAACCGGGCCTGACACAAGCTCGCCAGCGCAGTGATTGGGTGATCGATGAACTTCCAGCAGCTTCGCATCGTGCGCGAAACCGTGCGACGCAACTTCAATCTCACCGAAGTGGCGAACGCACTGTTCACCTCCCAGTCGGGTGTTAGCAAGCACATCAAGGATCTGGAGGATGAGCTGGGAGTCGAGCTTTTCATCCGCCGCGGCAAGCGGCTGCTTGGGCTGACTGAAGCCGGCAAGGAAGTGATCGAGATCGTCAACCGCATTCTGGTCGACGCGAACAACATCAAGCGGCTCGGTCAGCAGTTCTCCGACAGTGAGCAAGGCCAGCTCGTCATCGCAACGACCCATACGCAGGCGCGATATGCCTTGCCTCGGGTCGTCGCAGCGTTCCGCAGCACCTATCCGAAAGTGCGCCTGACGTTGCATCAGGGCAGCCCGACGGAAATTGCGTCCATGCTGAGCAACGGCGATGCGGACATCGGCATCTGCACGGAAACGTTGCGGGAGGTGCCCACGCTGGTAACGTTTCCATACTATACTTGGCACCACTCCGTGGTCGTTCCGAATGGGCACCCGCTGGAGAAGATTCAGCCGCTCACCCTCGAAGCCATCGCGGCATGGCCGATCATCACCTACCATGAAGGTTTCACAGGGCGGCGCAATATCGACGAAACATTTGCCAGCGCTGGACTTGAGCTCGACATCGTCATGTCGGCCATGGATACGGACGTGCTCAAGGCTTACGTCGAATTGGGCCTTGGCGTCGGCATTATTGCCGCCGTGGCGTTCGACCCCAAGCGCGACACTGGCCTGAAGCTGATCGATGCTGCGCATCTCTTTAAGCCCAACACGGCGCTGATCGCGGTGCGGCGGGGCAATTTCCTGCGCAACTTCGCGTATCGCTTCATTGAGCTGTGCTCGCCCGCCCTGGAAGAGAGGATGGTGCGGGCGGCCGTACTCGGTGAGCAAGCCAAGCCGAACACGCTTTCGCAGCGGAAGGTTGCTCATCTTCCGCCGTCGTACGGATGCGCGTTCGGCGCAAATGAAGTCAAACACTCGGCTTGATCAGCGTCGACACTTGAAAAAGCACTGCGCTTCAGGCGCTTCCAGCACCGTCCCTTCGCAAACTCGCGCCAGTGGAGCGATCGAAAAGGTGTACTACGCTTGACGGAGCTGTGAGGCGCAGAGTTGTCTCCGACGGCAGCGGGGCGGATGATGCCAAAATAAATGAAAGCAACTCCGATCCAGAGCTACCGTGGACGACACGCGTTGCGCCGAGCTCCTCAATGAATTCGCGCGTAAAGCTCAGGCCGGCTGCCTCGTCTGAACTCGCTATCACCAGATCTTCCGGTCTCACGCCGACATCCACCTCGCTCCCCGAAGGTATCACGAATTCCGCAGGGTCGAACGCAAGCGAACCGCCCTCAAGCTCGACGCGACCCGGCTCCACAACGCGCCCCCGCAGCATGTTCATCGCTGGCGAGCCAATGAACGTGGCAACGAAACGCGAGGCCGGGCGGCGGTAAACGTCAAGCGGCGCACCGACTTGCTCGATCCGCCCCTGGTTCATGACGACGACGAGATCGGCAAGCGTCATCGCCTCCACCTGATCGTGCGTCACGAAAATGGAGGTCGCCTTGAGTCGATTGTGCAGTCGACGGATTTCAATGCGCGTCTGCACGCGCAGCTTTGCGTCCAGGTTCGAAAGGGGCTCGTCAAAAAGAAAAACCTGCGGTTCACGGACGATCGCCCGCCCCATGGCGACGCGCTGACGCTGACCGCCTGACAGCTCCCGCGGGCGGCGCTTCAGCAAAGGCTCAAGCTCGAGAAGCCGCGCTGCTTCCGTCACACGTCGTACAATCTCGTCCTTCGGTGTACCGCGGTTCTTGAGGCCGTAGGCCATGTTGTCCCAGACCGTCATGTGCGGATAGAGCGCGTAGTTCTGGAACACCATGGCGATGTCGCGCTCAGATGGCTCGATATTGTTGACGACGCGTGAGCCAATGCGGATGACGCCGTCGGTCACCGTCTCGAGCCCGGCGATCATGCGGAGCAAAGTCGATTTACCGCAGCCGGACGGTCCCAGCAAAACCGTGAATGAGCCATCGGGAATGGCGAGCGTAATACCCTTTACGGCCTCCACACCGCCGGGATAGACTTTCTTGACATTTTCCAGCGTTACCGAGGCCATTATCCCCTTCCCCCGGCGAACACAGTTCTTTCAGCGAAAACGCGCATCACTTCTCCGTCTCCACCAGTCCTTTGACGAACCAGCGCTGCATCAGAATCACGACCGCAACCGGCGGCACCATCGCCAGCATCGCCGTCGCCATCACAACATTCCATTCGGTTAGCGCATCAGACGTGACGATCATCTTTTTAATGCCGATGACGATCGTCTGCATGTTGTCGCGCGTGGTGATGAGCAATGGCCAGAGATACTGGTTCCAGCCATAGATGAATAGAATGACGAAAAGCGCCGCGATGTTCGTGCGCGACAGCGGCAACACGGTATCCCAGAAGAAGCGGATCGGCCCTGCCCCGTCGAGTTTCGACGCTTCGATCAGCTCATCCGGAATTGTCTGAAAGAATTGGCGGAAGAAAAGTGTGGCCGTAGCCGACGCGATCAGCGGCACCGTGAGGCCGGCGTAGCTGTCGAGAAGATTGAGGTCGGCGGCGATCTTATAGGTCGGATAAATGCGCACCTCGACCGGCAGCATCAGCGTCATAAAGATCAGCCAGAACGCTGCCATGCGCAGAGGAAATTTGAAATATACGATCGCAAAGCTCGAAATGATCGAGATCGCGATTTTTCCGCACGCGATCACCGAGGCCATGATGAAGCTGTTGAGCAGCATCTGGCCGACCGGCTCGCGCGTGGTGCCGCTCGTACCGATGAAAATCGTCTTGTAATAGGTTTCGAAAAATAGATCGCCTGGTGTCAGGGGCATCTGACCGTTGGCGATCAGGCTCTTCTCATGCGTGGAGCCAATAAAGCACACGTAAACGGGGAAAGCGAGAATCGCGATTCCCACCCAAAGGATGACGTGCGGGAGGATGTCGGCGAAGCGACGTCGCTCAACCATGTTCACCTCCAACGATATCCCGTGAACGCCGCATCAGTACGTCACCCTCCGCTCGATGTAGCGAAATTGGACGGCCGTAAGCGCGATCACGATCATCATGAGAATGACGGATTGCGCCGCCGAGCCGCCAAGATCGCCTCCCAAACGACCGTCGATGTAGACCTTGTAGACCAGCGTTTCCGTGGCCTTGGAGGGTCCGCCGCCCGTCACGGCGTCGATGATGCCGAAAGTGTCGAAGAACACGTAAACGACATTCACTACTAGCAGAAAAAAAGCGGTCGGCGAAAGCAGCGGGAAAATGATCGTCCAAAAGCGGCGAACCGGTCTGGCGCCATCGATGGCAGCAGCTTCGATGACCGAGCGCGGGATGGCCTGCAGACCCGCCAGGAAAAACAGGAAGTTGTAGCTGATTTGCTTCCAGGTAGCCGCGAGAATAACGAGAATCATCGCGTGTGTGCCGTTCAGCAATGGATCCCATGCGATGCCGAGGGAGCGCATTGCCCGCGCCACTATTCCCAACGACGGTTGAAACATGAACAACCACAAAACACCGGCGACAGCTGGAGCAACGGCATATGGCCACATTAGCAGCGTTCGATAAATGCCGGCGCCCCGAATGGATTTGTCAGCCTGAACAGCTAGCAGCAGTGCAAGGGACAGCGACAAAAAAGTGACAGCCACGGAGAACACAAGCGTGTTCATCATGGCTCGATAATAATCGGGCTGCTGAAAGAGATGGATGTAATTCTCGAACCAGACGAATTCGCTTTGCAGGCCAAAAGCGTCTTCCAGCAGAAACGATTGCCAGAGCGCCTGACTTGCCGGCCAATAAAAGAAGACGAGGGTAATAACAAGCTGCGGGGCCAGCAGAAGGTAGGGGAGCAACTTTCCGCTGAAAATTGCGCGCTTTTCCAACTCGGCGCCTCCACTTTACATCTGCAATTGTTCTAATCCCGCGCCAACGGCTCAAGGCTGGATGCGCGCCGGAACGCGCATCCAGATCAGCTTTCTTGCGTAATGCCCAGTGTTACCGCGACACGGTACGCTCGAACTGGCGCAGGATGGCATTGCCGCGCGCCACGGCATCGTCGAGCGCCTGCTTGGCCGTCTTCTTTCCGGCCAGCGCCGCCTCGATCTCCTCAGCCCAGACATCGCGGATCTGAACCAGATTGCCGAGGCGCAACCCGCGTGAGTTTTCCGTCGGCTCCTTGTTGGTGAGCTGGAGCAATGGTGTCTCGAGATACGGATACTTCTCGTAGAAGCCCGACGCCTTGGCTTTCTCATAGGCGGCCTTGGTGATCGGCAAATAGCCGGACTTTGTGTGGATCTCGACTTGCCGGTCCGTGTCGGACAGGAACGCGAAGAACTTCGCCACGCCCTTGTATTCCTCAGGCGTCTTGCCGCCCATCACCCACAGTGAAGCACCACCGATAATGGAGTTTTGCGGCGCGCCGGGCACATCCGGGTAATACGGCATTGGCGCGTTGCCAAAATCGAATTTTGCATTGGCCCGCACGTTGGCGAAGAAGCCAGACGACGTCAGGAAAATCGGGCATTCGCCGGAGGTAAATCGACCTTCACCCGTATTGGTGCGGCCCGAATAGCTGTACGTCTTGTCCTTCTGGAGTTCGATGAGATTTTCAAGATGCCGCACGTGCAGAGGGCCATTGAACACGAGCTCCGTATCGAAGCCATCCATGCCGTTGGCTTTCGTGGCAAGCGGCACGTTATGCCAAGCCGCCAGCTGCTCGATGTTCACCCAGGTTACCCATGCAGTGCTGAAACCGCATTCAGGGTGCCCCGCGGCTTTCAATTTCTTGGCGGCCTCGAACACTTCCGGCCACGTCTTGGGCGGTTTGTCAGGATCAAGCCCCGCCTTGCGGAAGCTGTCCTTGTTGTACCACATCACCGTGCTCGAGGAGTTGAAGGGCAACGAGAGCATCTCGCCCTTCGAGGTCGAATAGTAGCCGGTGACGGTCGGCAAATAGGCTTGCGGATCGAACTTCTCCCCAGCCTCCTCCATCAACTGGTAGACCGGTTTGATAGCCCGGCCCGCCGCCATCATTGTTGCGGTGCCAACCTCGAAAACCTGGAGAATATGCGGCGCCTGCCCAGCCCGGAACGCCGCGATGCCGGCGTTCATAGTGTCGGGATAGCTGCCCTTATACGAAGGTATGACCTTGTATTCGGATTGGCTGGCATTGAAATCATTCGCCAGCTTGACGATCAGGTCATTGTTGGCACCCGTCATGGCGTGCCACCAATGGATTTCGATCTGCGCAACAGCCGCTCTGGCTGTCAGCAAAACCGAAGCCCCAGCAACCAGCGCTCCAACCCAGTATCGTCTTGACATGGGATTCTCCTTGGTTGTTATCAGGCGCCGCGGCGCCAGCGATCCCTCCTAGCGAAGCTGTATTACAGTACCTTGATGGTCGTCCACCGCAAGCATCGGTCCAACACATCAGCCAGCCGACTTGCATACTCCTTCGTGGATCGACGAAATCGGCTTATCGCTATTTAGAGAATAGGTCGGAGAGGCACCTGCATTTCCCTGCCGATCCGGCAACCGGCCAATGACGCCTAAGGACGATCTTGATCCCAACTTATTCAAAAGCCGCAGACGACATCCGATCATACTTTCGAGAGTTGCAGTTCCTCCGCGAAACAGAAGGCGGTGCGAAAATGTTGATCGCGCAGGTTGATGCAAACTGAAGATTGCGCTGACGAGATGCAGCGCTTCTCATATCAAACGAAGAAAAACTTCAGAGATAACGAGTGCACCATTCAGCGGCCGAGAGAGAAGCCTTTAATTACTGCCCTGTCGGCCGCTCCCCGCGAACCATCTGGAAATGTTTGGCCAGAAAGCCGCGAGCCCAATAAAAAACGCGACGAGCAGCAAAGCAAAGCCCATCTGAACGATTTCAAAGTTGCTGGAGTCCGGAGCGACGAACCACGCCGCGACGATGCCGGCGAGAAACAACAGAATGCGAACCAGCCAATTGAACATTTGATCTGACGTCGCGAAAACGCGGGTACTTGGAACGGCCCGCAATTTGCAACGCAACCAGCGGGCCCAGCGCCCAGTTCCACGAACTCCTGCCTGCCTTTCGCCCCTCCCCAAGGGTGGAACCGCTGTTTACTGGTCGTGTTGTCCCCAAGGCATCGAAATAAAGTGGGAGATGCGGGATGGTAAAGGCTCAAAAGCCGGAAACCCGGAAGCAGCTGAGACCACATGAAATCGGCGAGGATGACCTCGCATCCGACTTGATGGGAAAGAATGCCCTTCAGGGCGACGACCAGTCCAACGTTCATAATGAACGCCAGGTCGAGCCAGGCGTGAAGGCTGAACCCGATGACAGCCTGCTCGAGACCTTTGAAAAGGCTGACAAGGACATCCGTGCCAAGCGCGATCTCGGCAAAGGCCGGCGGCACTCGCCTCAGCATCCCTACAATCGACCTGTCCCGGAGGCTGAAACCGAGTAGACCTCCAGCCTGCTCTCGATCGTAGCAGATAGAGCCGCTTCACTGCCTCTCTCGCCCGGCCTATTGTGACGACCAATCATCCCAAATAAGCCCAAGCGAGGATTGGCTGCCATGGCCTTGGCTCAGAACACTGCTGCAACCGCACCCAGGCACGTTCAGATGCTAATCGACGGCGAATGGACGGACAGTGCCGGGGGCGGCGTTATCGTGGTCGAGAACCCCGGCAACCGTCGGCCGATCGCCAGCGTTCCACGCGGCGGCGCCGAGGACGTGGATCGGGCGGTGAAAGCCGCCGCTAAGGCATTCGAGAGTTGGAGCCGGGTGGTGCCCCGTGAGCGGGGCCGAATGCTGCAGAAGATTGCCGATGCCATCGAGGCGCGAGTTGAAGAACTGGCCCGCATCGTCGCGGAGGAAACCGGCAACGCCATTCGTACCCAGGCCCGACCGGAGGCCAAAGGTGCCGCCGATATCTTCCGCTATTTCGGTGGCCTGGCAAGCGAGCTGAAGGGCGAGACGATACCCCTCGGTGAACACGTGCTGAGCTACACCCGGCGCGAGCCGATTGGCGTCGTAGGCGCGATCGTTCCGTGGAATGCGCCCGTCCTTCTCGCCGCGTTGAAGATCGCGCCGGCGCTCTGTGCCGGCAACACGCTTGTGCTCAAGGCTGCCGAAGATGCTCCGCTTGGCGTGCTCTGGCTCGCGACCGTTTGCCAAGAGCATCTGCCCAAGGGCGTGCTCAACGTTCTGACGGGTTACGGCGAGGAAGCCGGCGCCGCGCTTTCCAACCACCCGGGCATCCGCAAGCTGTCCTTCACCGGCTCGACCGAAGTCGGCAAGCTCATCATGCGCGCCGCGTCCGAGCGGATCGTGCCCGTCTCGCTGGAGCTCGGAGGCAAGAGCCCATCCATCGTCTACCCGGACGCCAATGAAGACTGGGTGGTCGACGGCATCATTGCCGCCATGCGCTTTACGCGGCAGAGCCAGTCCTGCACGGCAGGCTCCCGCCTCTTCCTGCATGCCGACATCTTTGATGACTTCCTCCGCCGGCTGGCGGAGAAGACCTCGAAGCTCAAGATCGGCGATCCCTTGGACGAATCCACGGACGTGGGGGCCATCATCAACGAAAAGCAGTTCCGCAAGGTCTGCGGCTACGTCGAGGAGGGCTTGAATCTTCCCGGCTCGAAGCTGGTGCTGGGTGGACTGCCGCCAAAGGAGGGCCCGCTGGCACAGGGCTACTACGCAATGCCCACGATCTTTGCGAACGCCAGCAATGACTGGCGCCTGGCGCGCGAGGAGATCTTTGGCCCAGTGCTGGTCGCCATCCGCTGGACCGACGAGGAAGAAGCGATCCGCATGGCCAATGATACGCACTATGGCCTCGCGGCCTACGTCTGGACCCGCGACATTGGCCGTGCCTTGCGGACGGCGCATCGCATTGAAGCCGGGTGGGTCCAGATCAATCAAGGCCTGGGGCAGACGCCAGGGCACTCCTATGGCGGGGTGAAGCAAAGCGGCATCGGCCGCGAGTTCTCGCTGGAGGGCATGCTCGACAGCTTCACACAGCGCAAGAACGTGACGATCAATCTGAACACGCCTCCACCAAGCTCCTCATAATATTGGACGAGGACCCGCGAAAATTCTTGCAAGTTGAACGACGGATCAACTTGAAACCTTCTCGAGCATAATGCGGAGTTAATGGTAAAAATCCGCAAGCATTTCATCTGCACGCCCGAAATCATGATTTCGTCGGGTTCTCAACACATTGCAGCAGTACTTTCTCCAGAGTGTACAAAACTCTGGAGGCTGTAGGATGAACAGTCGAACGCTCGTCTTGGCAGCAGTGTTGGTAATCGTCGCGATTGCCGGATACTTCTACTTGTTGTCCCCCGAGGCTCAACTCACAGCATCTCAGCCGACGACAGTACAGTCGCCCGCTCCGGCTGCGCCGCCGGCAGCCAGTCCGCCAACGGCTCCTGCTGAGCAGCCGGCCGCAAGCGATTCGACCATAACGAGTGAGCCGCCTGCCACAGGCCAACCTTCCGGCGGTACGCAATAGTTTGAGGGTGGATGCTTTCGGTACCAGTCGCGTCGGCTACCTAGAGCAACTTTGCGCGGGGGTTATGTCCACGGGCCGCCATGTTGAGTCTGGTGGCGCCTCCCCCACGCAAATTTTTTCGCCATAAATTCCGCGCTCTTTTCAAGGTCGTGCAAACCAAGTCAGGCAATCCCACGCCATGTGACGTGTGCATCCAATCGCCGAACAGATCGTCGCTCGACTTATTGCCAAGCACCAACGGGCTTGATTGCTGATCCATTCTGTCAGACAAGGCAGCAGTCATCAGGTAGGTGGGGCAGGAGAAGGCGTGCATGGCCATCCTCGTCGACAAGAACACGAAAGTCATCTGTCAGGGCATCACCGGTAGCCAGGGAACGTTCCACACGAAGCAGGCGAAAGCCTACGGCACGCAGATCGTAGGCGGCGTGACCCCAGGCAAAGGCGGAACGAAACACCCCGATCCCGATCTGGCCGACGTGCCGCTGTTCAACACGGTCGCCGAGGCAAAGGCCAAGACCGGAGCGACGGCCACTTCTATTTATGTTCCGCCGCCGTTCGCAGCCGACGCCATCCTCGAAGCCATTGACGCGGAGATCCCTCTCATCGTCTGCATCACCGAGGGCATTCCGGTGATGGACATGATTAAAGTGAAGCGCGCCCTGGAAGGCTCCTCTTCACGCCTCATCGGCCCCAACTGCCCCGGCGTGCTCACCCCGGACGAATGCAAGATCGGCATAATGCCCGGCAACATCTTCAAGCGCGGGCACGTGGGAATCGTCTCCCGCTCCGGCACGCTAACCTATGAGGCCGTGAAGCAGACGTCGGATGCTGGCCTTGGTCAGTCGACGGCGGTAGGCATTGGCGGCGACCCGGTGAAGGGCACCGAGTTCATCGATGTGCTCGAAATGTTCCTCGCCGACCCGGACACCCACTCGATCATCATGATCGGCGAGATCGGTGGCTCAGCCGAGGAGGAGGCTGCCGAGTTCATCAAGAGCGAAGCCGCAAAGGGCCGCAAGAAGCCGATGGTCGGCTTCATCGCTGGCGTTACAGCGCCGCCCGGACGGCGGATGGGCCATGCGGGCGCCATCATCTCCGGCGGCAAGGGCAAGGCGGAGGACAAGCTGGAGGCCATGCGTTCCGCCGGCATCGCCATCGCCGACAGCCCAGCTTCGCTCGGGACCACCTTGCTCAAGGTGCTAAACGGGTGAGTAACCGGGGCCATGGTATCCGTGGCCCCAATATGGTCACTGGCAACCCTTAAAGGGGCGGCCCGCCTGTACTAAATGAGCCGATGTGCTATCAACCGCCCCGAAGCGGGCGCTAGGGTGCGCTCGCGGGCGCGAAACGCGCAATCCGGATCCGAAGTGTACAAATGTCACGACAAGCGCTGAACGAGGCCTTCGCAAGGACTTCCTTCCTGCACGGCGTTAACGCCGCCTACATCGAGGAGATGCAGGCGCTCTACGATCAGAACCCTGGTGCCGTCAGTGATGAGTGGCGGCTTTTCTTTGAAAGCCTCCAGGAAGAAAGAGGAACCGTAGAAGCCGAGGCGCAGGGCCCGTCGTGGGCAAAGCCGCTGGAGGAAATCGCTCAGGCGGGGAACGGAGAACTCCTTGCCGCCCTCACCGGGGACTACTACAGCGCCGAACAGCACATCCGAAACAAGCTTCAAGCGCGGGCACATGCGGCAGGGTTCGAGCTGTCGGTGGCCGCCTCCCTTCGGGCTACGCAAGACTCGATCCGCGCATTGATGCTCATTCGCGCTTACCGGGTCATGGGCCATCTCGTTGCCGACCTTGACCCGCTTGGCCTGACCGAGCGCAAAGTCCACAAGGAGCTCAAGCCAGAAACTTACGGTTTTACCGAGGCTGATCTTGACCGGCCCATCTTCATCGACAAGGTGCTTGGCCTCGAGACGGCGACCATCCGCCAAATCCTGAAGATCCTCCGCCGAACCTACTGCCGTCAGATCGGCGTCGAGTTCATGCACATCACCTCGCCGGTCCAGAAAGCCTGGATCCAGGAGCGCATCGAGGGCGAGGGCAAGGACATCAAATTCACCCCCGAAGGCCGCCGAGCCATCCTCGCCAAGCTGATCGAGGCGGAAACCTTCGAGAAATTCTGCGACATCAAGTACACGGGCACCAAGCGCTTCGGCCTTGAGGGCGGCGAATCGATGATCCCTGCCCTTGAGCAGATTATCAAGCGCGGTGGCCAGCTCGGCGTGAAGGAGATTGTGCTCGGCATGGCGCACCGTGGCCGGCTCAACGTGCTGGCCAACGTCATGGGCAAGCCCTACCGGGCGATCTTCAACGAGTTCAAGGGTGGCTCGTTCAAACCTGACGACGTCGAGGGCTCGGGCGACGTGAAGTACCACCTCGGCGCTTCGTCCGATCGTGTTTTCGACGGCAACTCGGTCCACCTCTCACTGACCGCCAACCCGTCCCACCTCGAGATCGTCGATCCGGTGGTGTTGGGCAAGGTGCGTGCGAAGCAGGACCAGCACGGCTGTCCCCCTAACGACCGCACCCCGGTCTTGCCTCTTCTCATCCACGGTGACGCGGCATTCGCCGGTCAGGGCGTCGTTGCCGAGTGCTTTGGGCTGTCGGGACTGAGGGGGCACCGCACCGGCGGGTCCATCCACTTTATTATCAATAACCAGATCGGCTTCACGACGAACCCGCGCTACTCGCGTTCGTCGCCGTATTGCACCGACGTGGCGAAGATGGTCGAAGCGCCGATCTTCCACGTCAACGGCGACTACCCCGAGGCTGTCGTCCACGTCGCCCGGATCGCGACCGAGTTCCGCCAGCGGTTCCAGAAGCCGGTCGTCATCGACATGATCTGCTACCGGCGGCATGGTCACAACGAGAGCGATGAGCCGGCTTTCACTCAGCCGCTTATGTACAAGAAGATCCGCTCTCACCCGACTACGCTGGAAATCTACGCCAAGAAGCTCATCGAAGAAGGCGTGGTTACGGCGGAAGATGTCGAGGAGATGCGGGCGAACTTCCGCGCCAAGCTCGAGGAAGAGTATAAGGCCGCGGACACTTATCGTCCGAACAAGGCAGATTGGCTTGACGGCCGCTGGGCTGGTCTCAGCAATGCCGAAGGCGACTGGCGCGGCAACACCGGCGTCGATCTCGAGTTCCTGAAGGACGTCGGCCGGCGCATCACGACGATTCCTGCCGACTTCAACGCCCACAAGACAGTTCGCCGTCTTATTGAGCGCCGCCGGGAAATGATCGAGACCGGCGAGGGTATCGACTGGGCGATGGCGGAGCATCTCGCCTTCGGCACCCTTGTTGCCGAGGGATTCCCCGTCCGTCTTTCCGGTCAGGACGTCGAGCGCGGGACCTTCTCCCAGCGTCACGCCGTGCTCATCGATCAGGAGACGGAGCGCCGCTACACGCCGCTCAAGCACGTCTCCCCCGATCAGGCGAAGTTCGAGGTCATCAACTCGATGCTGTCGGAGGAGGCAGTCCTCGGCTTCGAGTACGGCTACAGCTTGGCCGAGCCGATGGCCCTCGTTTGCTGGGAGGCGCAGTTCGGCGACTTCGCCAACGGCGCGCAAGTGGTCATCGACCAGTTCGTCTCATCGGGCGAGCGCAAGTGGCTCAGAATGTCGGGCCTCGTGATGCTGCTGCCCCACGGCTACGAAGGCCAGGGGCCTGAGCATTCGTCAGCCCGCCTTGAGCGCTACCTGCAGCTTTCGGCCGAGGACAACTGGCAGGTCGCGAACTGCACGACGCCCGCGAACTACTTTCACATCCTGCGCCGCCAGCTGCATCGTAACTTCCGCAAGCCGCTGGTGCTGATGACGCCAAAATCTCTGCTCCGGCACAAGCGCGTTGTCTCCCACATCTCGGAGTTCGGCCCCGGCACGAGTTTCCATCGCATCCTTTGGGATGGCGCCGACCGGAGCCACGAGCGCTACGACGCTACGACCATTCAGCTGAAGCCGGACAATGAAATCCGGCGCGTCGTACTCTGCACCGGCAAGGTCTATTACGACCTCTACGAGGCGCGGGAGCAGCTCGGCATCGACGATGTTTACCTGATGCGTGTCGAGCAGCTCTATCCGTTCCCGGCGCGTGCGCTGATGGCCGAACTTGCGCGTTTCCCGAACGCGGAGTTCGTCTGGTGCCAGGAAGAGCCGCGCAACATGGGCGCCTGGACTTACGTCGAACCCAACATCGAATGGGTTCTGCAGCACATTCGTGCCAAACACTTGCGGCCGCGCTACGTCGGCCGGGCGGCAGCGGCATCACCGGCCACGGGCCTGATGTCACGCCACCTGCAAGAACAGAAGGCGTTAGTAGAGGAAGCGCTCAAGCTTTGAACCCTGAGGGCATGACCGGCAGATAACAAGGGCCTGAGAAGAGACATGGCGATCGAGATTCGGGTGCCGTCGCTCGGCGAGAGCGTCACCGAGGCGACGGTGGGGCAGTGGTTCAAGAAGCCGGGCGATGCAGTTCAGGCGGATGAGGCCATCTGCGAACTGGAGACTGACAAGGTCACCGTCGAGGTCCCGGCTCCCGCCGCTGGCGTGCTGGAGGCCATCCAGGTGCAGCAGGGCGAGACGGTCGCCGTCGGCGCCGTTCTCGGCACGATCAGGGAGGGTGCCGCAGCGGCTGCAGCACCGACTGCCAAGGAAAAGGCCAAGCCAGCCGAGACCGAGGTCGCCGCTCAGGCCGCAAAGCCGGCCGCAGCTGCAGCGCCGGCCAAGGCCCCAGCCGAAGCCTCCGCCCCGGCAGCAGCAATGCCTCCTGCACCATCTGCTCGTAAGCTGATGGAGGAGAAGGGCCTTACGGCTGACCAGATCACCGGTTCAGGCCGCAGGGGCCAGATTCTCAAGGAAGACGTCCTTGCTGCCGCGCCAGCTGCGTCGGCCCCCCCTCAACGTCCCGCCACGACAGCGGAGACAATCGCATTCCCGGTCTCGCGTACGTTCTCCCCTGCGCCCCAAATGCGGGCACCTTCGCCGCCCAGCGATGCTGCGCGTGAAGAACGGGTGCGCATGACGCGGCTGCGCCAGACCATCGCGCGCCGCCTCAAGGAAGCGCAGAACACGGCGGCCATGCTGACGACGTTCAACGACGTCGACATGAGCGCCATCATGAACCTGCGCGCCCAATACAAGGATCTTTTCGAGAAGCGCCATGGCATCCGCCTCGGCTTTATGGGCTTCTTCGTGAAAGCGTGCGTGCAGGCGCTACGCGAGATCCCGGCTATCAACGCCGAGATCGACGGCGAGGACATCATCTACAAGAACTACTACCACATCGGCGTTGCGGTGAGCACGGACAAAGGCCTCGTCGTGCCGGTGGTGCGTGAGGCTGACCGGCTGTCGCTGGCCGAGATCGAGGCGCAGATCGCCGATTTCGGCCGTCGCGCGCGAGACGGGCGCCTCAGCATCGAGGAGATGCAGGGCGGCACGTTCTCGATCACCAACGGCGGTGTTTTCGGCTCGCTGCTTTCGACGCCGATCCTGAATGCGCCTCAGTCCGGCATCCTCGGCATGCACCGCATCGAGGAGCGCCCGGTCGTGCGCAACGGCCAGATCGTCGTTCGGCCGATGATGTACCTCGCCCTCAGCTACGATCACCGGATCGTCGACGGCAAGGAGGCCGTTACCTTCCTGGTGCGCGTGAAGGAATTGCTGGAGGATCCTCAGCGGCTGGTGCTGGAGCTTTAAGGACAGGGCGACGGCACGTCACGAACGCGCCGTCGCGAGTTCCGTCCTGAGAAACACGACCGCGACACGCGACATCGTTCGCCATTCAGCGGGCTGAAGTCTTTCGCCTGGCAGGCTGAGAACAACAGAGCAGACAAAGAATGACCTACGATCTCATTGTCATTGGCACCGGCCCGGGCGGGTACGTGTGCGCTATTCGCGCCGCTCAGCTCGGCATGAAGGTGGCCGTTGTCGAGAAGCGGTCCACGTTCGGCGGCACCTGCCTCAATGTTGGCTGCATGCCGTCCAAGGCCCTCCTGCATGCGTCCGAGGCCTACGCCGAGGCGTGCAATGGCTTTGCAGCCATGGGCATCAAGGTGAAGCCGGAGCTGGATCTCGCCCGTATGCACGCCTTCAAGGATGAGGGCGTGAAAGGTAACGTCGACGGTGTCGCGTTCCTGCTGAAGAAGAACAAGATCGACGCGCATCACGGCATGGGGCGCATCCTGGCTCCCGGCAAGGTCGAGGTGACCGCAGACGACGGCTCCAAGAAAGTTCTGGAAAGCAAGTCGATCGTCATCGCCACTGGCTCGGATGTGGCGCGGCTGCCCGGCATCGAAATCGACGAGAAGACCGTCGTTTCTTCGACGGGTGCACTCTCGCTGCCGAAGGTGCCGAAGCGGCTCGTCGTCATTGGCGCCGGCGTCATCGGCCTCGAGCTCGGCTCTGTCTGGCGCAGGCTGGGCAGCGAGGTGCTGGTGGTCGAATACCTCGACCGCATCGTCCCTGGCATCGACGGCGAAATCGCCCGCAACTTCCAGCGGATCCTCACCAAGCAGGGCTTCAAGTTCAAGCTCTCGAGCAAGGTGACGGGAGTGAAGAAGGCCAACGGCGCGCAACAGGTCACCATCGAGCCGGCGGCAGGCGGTCAGGCGGAAACGGTCGAGGCGGACGTCGTTCTGGTGTGCGTCGGCCGCGTTCCTTACACAGAAGGGCTGGGCCTGGAGGAGCTTGGCGTTCAGCTCGACAACAAGCGGCGGATCGTCGTCGACAACCACTACCAGACGAATGTGCCCGGCATTTACGCGATCGGCGATGTGATCGCTGGCCCGATGCTCGCCCACAAGGCGGAGGAGGAGGGTGTCGCTGTCGCCGAGATTCTCGCCGGCCAAGCCGGCCACGTGAATTACGACGTGATCCCGAACGTGATCTACACGTTCCCGGAGGTCGCTTCCGTGGGCCGAACGGAGGAAGATCTGAACGCGGCTGGCGTCCCGTACAAGGTCGGCAAGTTCCCATATACCGCAAACGGCCGCGCTAAGATCAACCGGACTACGGAAGGTCTGGTGAAGGTGCTGGCGCATGCCGAGACGGATCGTATTCTCGGCGTCCACATCATCGGCCCAAACGCCGGCGAGATGATCGCCGAAGCAGCTGTCATCATGGAGTTCGGCGGGGCGGCGGAGGATTTGGCGCGCACGTGCCATGCGCACCCGACCCTATCCGAGGCCGTCAAGGAAGCGGCGCTCGCCGTCGACAATCGGGCTATCCATATGTGACCGGGGCTTTGCCGCGGCGGCATTAGCCGCGGGCCCGCGGATGAGCCGCATCATAAACCGCGAGCAACCGCTCGCGGTTTACTTCTGTGTAGATCTGCGTCGTCGATAAGGACGCATGCCCCAGCAGCTCCTGGATTTGACGGAGATCGGCGCCAGCTGAGAGCAGATGCGTCGCGAACGAATGGCGAAGCGCGTGCGGTGTCGCCGTTTCCGGTAATCCAAGCGCTGATCGCACCCGCGCGATTGCAAGCTGAATAATCCGGGGTGACAGCGGACCACCTTTGGCGCCCAGGAATAACGGACCATCAGGTTCGAGCGGATACGGACAAAGTTGCCGATACCGTTCGATCGCAGAGATCGTGATGGGCAGCACCGGCACGACCCGTTCCTTGCCCCCCTTGCCGACAATGCGCAGTACATCGTTTTCGCGGGTGGGAGCCTCGTCCGCTTTCAGCCCCAGCGCTTCGGAGATTCGTAAACCCGATCCGTAAAGCAGCAGCAGAACCGCCGTATCACGGACCGAAATCCACTCCTCGTCACTCGCGACGCCGTCCGTGACCAGGACAGCTGCCTTCTCGACCGTCAGAGGCTTCGGCACGCCGTGCGGCACCTTCGGCCGCGCGACCGACAGCACAGCCCGGTTGCGCGCAATTTGTTCGTTTTCAAGCCAGCGGAAGAACGAGCGCAGGGCGGAGAGCGTACGCGCGAGCGAACGGTTCGACGCCTCTTGCCGACGGCGACTTGCGAGAAAACCGCGGAATGTTCGCGGCTCAAGGTGCTCGACGTCGGCCAAGCACGGCGAGCGCCCGAGTTGCAGCTGCCAGTAGGTCAAGAACTGCCGCAAATCACGGCCATACGATTCGCGCGTGTGGTCAGCGTAGCCGCGCTCCCTGCTGAGGTGATCGAGCCAGCGCGCCACCACGTTTTGCAGCAGATCCGAAAGCGGCAGCTCTTCCTGTGCCTTGAGTTTCTGCACGTCCCGTTTGTGCCTGATTGCTGCGACACCATTGGGATCTGTACGCGCGATCGTTGACCGACCATTAACGGTCCTGCGAGTGCAGCACTTATCCATCCGTTTTGCACGGATTCGCACAGTCGCGCACCAGCCGAATCAGCGTGACATGACTTCACCACCCAAATGCGCTACTTCATTTGGTTAATGCGGGCGGCGGGCGCGCAAAAATGTCTCTCTACGAGTCGCTAGAGGTTTTCGTCGGAGCGGGGGTGCTCGCCCTCGTGCCGGCGCTCGGCTGCCAAGTGCCGACGGGCGGCGCGCTGCAGGGCGCCGAATTCTCCGCGTTTCTCCGCTCACGCGGCGAAGGCGGGCCCATTGGCGATGTTCTCGACCGGCTGGCCCATCAGATCTGGCTCAGCCAGGACACGCGCGGCATCCCCATGCACGTCGCGCAGGAGCACGCGCGCAAGCTGGTGCCACTTCTCGACTCCTGCCGTCCGGACCCGGACGTTGTTAAAGCCGCCATCGACGGTCAGCACGCCGCGGGTCTGGCCGGCGCTGTCAGCCAGCTGGTCCAATTTCTCATCGCGCGGGCCAAGGACATCGGCGTCTGGCAGCTGCACGAGCGCATCGAAGACGTTTGCACCTTTTTGCTCGAGCAGCTTTTCGTGCAGCTGCTCAGTAATCCGCGTTTGCTGCGCGATCTTGCACCCTCTGCGAATGCGTTCTTCACTGACGCAGCCCCTCCTGCGTCCAGCATCGTCCCGACTGCGCAGGAACCGCCGCCCCTTCCTGAACTGCCTGGCCCTGCCCCGGCCAAGTCCGAGCCGGATTTCGCTGACCTGAAGGAGCGCTACGGTCTCTCGGACCGCGCCTTGCAGCGGTTTTCCGCCATTGCCGAGAAGCACCGCTCGTTGCCCGCGCGCCAAGGCTGGCAGGTCAATGAGCTTGCCCGATGGCTGGAGGAAACGCGCCAACAACTCCTGCGGCCCACGAACGAGCCAGCTGAAATCCGTCAACTGAAGGCGAAGGCCGCCGAGGCTCTGGTCAATGGCGACTTCGAAGCCGCAATGGAGCTGCTGAAGGAGGTGCGCCGCGCATTCCGCGAAGTCCGCCGTCGAACGGAGCAGCGCCTGCAGGAGGAACTCGAGCAGCTCCGCATGGAGCAGCATCAGGAAGCGCTGGCAACGGCTGACGTCGCCGAGCTTGCCATGGCGCGAATGGATTATCAGCAAGCCGCCGAGCTGTTCGAGGAAGCCGCGGATGGCGTGGGCAAGTCTGATCCTGCAGCGGCCCTGCGCTTCACACTGCGTCGCGCCGATGCTCTCTACTACGCCGGAGAGGAAAGCGGCAGCATTCCTCTGCTGCGGCAGGCTGTTAACGTGTATGCGAAAGCAGCGGAATGGGCCGGCGCCAACAACGATCCGCAGGGGCTGGCCTCCGCATCCCAGGGGCTCGGCAACACTCTGCTAGCGATCGCCGACCACGAACCATCGAAAACGGTTCTTGAACAGGCGAGCCTGGCTTTCCGTACAGCCCTCGAAGTGATGAGCCGTGAGAAAGATCCCCGCGTCTGGGCGCTTGCACGCGTCGGCCTTGGCAATGCGCTGGCCTCAATGTCAGAGGTTGGACAGGCTTCCGCGCTCACGCTGGAACAGGCGGCGGTCGCGTATCGAGGCGCGCTGGAAGTGTTTTCCCGCGAAACGGAGCCTTTGCGCTGGGCCGAAACGCGGCTCAACCTGTCGACCGTTCTCATCCGGCTTGGTGAGCTGAAAGACCGGCGGGAGAACTGGCTCGCCGCCGCAGCGGCCATCGTGCCGGCGCTCGAAGTGTTCGAAGCGCACGGCGCGACGGCACAGGCTGAAGCCGCCCGCCGCGCACTGAAAATGCTGCACAGCCGCTGGGATATGCTCGAACCGCCAACCGCGGCGGAGTGACAAGCAAAGGCGCGAGCCGCTGAAGCTCAGAGGATCTTCTGTCCGGTCTTCTCCCAGTCCGCCACGAACTGGCGAAGGCCGATGTCCGTGAGCGGATGCTTGACGAGCGCCTGAAGAACCGCCGGCGGAATGGTCGCCACGTCGGCACCAACCATGGCAGCCTGCTTCACGTGATTCACAGTGCGGATCGAGGCAGCAAGAATTTCCGTCGTCAGCTCCGGGTAGTTGTCGTAGATGACCCGGATTTCCCGGATGAGCTCCATGCCGTCCAGGCCTATGTCGTCCAGTCGACCGATGAACGGCGAAACGAAGGTCGCACCAGCCTTCGCAGCCAAAAGCGCCTGGTTCGCCGAGAAGCACAGCGTGACATTCACCATGTGCCCTTCAGCCGTCAGCGTGCGGCAGGCCCGGAGACCGTCCCAGGTGAGAGGCACCTTGATGCAAACGTTCTTGGCGATCCCGGCGAGCACGCGGCCTTCAGCGACCATACCTTCATAATCCGTCGCTGCGACTTCGGCGCTGACCGGGCCGGGGACGACCTCGCAGATCTCGCGAATGACCGTCTTGAAGTCCCGCCCCACCTTTGCCACCAGCGAAGGATTGGTGGTGACGCCGTCGAGCAGTCCGGTCGCCGCAAGTTCCTTGATGACAGCTACGTCCGCTGTATCGACGAAGAATTTCATTGATCAACTCCTGTTGCCCTTGGCTTGCCGCAAGGCTGGGCCAAGGCTAGTCGTTCCCGATCGGTTCTAATCTGCAGCGAGCCCCTTTGACCAGTCTGCTGGAACTCCATGACGACGTTTGCGGCGCTATGCGGCGCCTGCCGGTCGTTATTCCAGTCGCTCTGGACCAAACCTACGATTATCTCGCCCCGCCTGAGGTGGATATCGCTCCGGGCTCATTCGTCCTGGTGCCGTTCGGTCCCCAATACCGCATTGGCATCGTGTGGGACAGGGCGATCGGCTCCCAGCGAGAGGTTTCCCCGAAAAAGCTGAAAGCGCTGACGGAACGCCTTGACGTTCCGCCACTGCCGCAGATCTCGCTGCGGTTCGCCGAGTGGGTCGCCCGCTACACGCTCTCCCCCATCGGCATGGTCGCGCGCATGATGATGGGGACGCAGGCACTGTTCGAGCCCGCCAAACCGCGGTTCGGCGTCCGCATCGTCGAAGGCGCGCCGGAGCCGGCGCGCATGACCCCGGCCCGGAAGCGCGCACTTGAAATCGCCCGTGACGGGCAGTGTCGGGCCAAGTCGGCACTTGCGGCGGAGGCTGGCTGTAGCACCGCGGTTATCGAGGGGCTCATCGAGGCGGGCGTTCTGGTCGAGGTGGCTATTCCGGATAAACGCTTTCCGATGCCGATCCCCGACTACAAGACGCTCGAGTTTACCCCGGAACAGGAACGCGCGGCCTACGCGCTTCGCGCCGCTGTGGACGCCGGCAATTTCTCGGTCACCCTTCTCGATGGCGTAACCGGCTCAGGCAAGACGGAGGTCTATTTCGAAGCAGTAGCCCAGGCCCTAGTGCGGAAACGGCAGGTGCTCATCATGCTGCCGGAAATCGCACTGACGAGCCAGTTCCTGAGCCGGTTCGAAGGCCGCTTTGGCTGCCAACCCGTCGAATGGCATTCCGCATTGGCATCGAATGAGCGTGCGCGCGTTTGGCGGGCCGTCGCGTCGGGCGAAGCCCGCGTGGTGGTTGGCGCGCGCTCGGCCTTGTTCCTCCCCTATCGCGAGCTCGGCCTCATCGTGGTCGATGAGGAGCACGACCAGGGCTACAAGCAGGACGACCGCGTCCATTACCAGGCCCGCGACATGGCTGTCGTGCGCGGCAGCCTCGGCAAATGCGCGGTAGTCTTGGCCTCGGCGACTCCGTCGATCGAAACGCACGTCAATGCGCGGACAGGGCGCTATCGCCACCTCGTGCTGCCGGGCCGTTATTCCGGAACGGAGCTGCCACAGATCGAAGCGATCGATCTGCGCAAACATCCGCCGGAGAAAGGGCGCTGGCTGTCACCCCTGCTCGTCCAGGCCATCGAGGAAACGACCGCAAAGGGGCAGCAAACACTTTTATTCCTGAACCGCCGCGGATATGCGCCTCTTACGCTTTGCCGGACGTGCGGCACCCGCATCGAGTGTCCCCAGTGCTCGGCATGGCTCGTGGAGCATCGCTTCCGCCGGAAGCTGACTTGCCATCACTGCGGGTTCGCGCTGCCCGTTCCCGAGAAGTGTCCCAAATGCGGAGACGCCGACTCCCTTGTGGCCTGCGGCCCCGGGGTCGAGCGGATTGCCGAGGAAGTCTCCGAACGCTTCCCCAACGCGCGGCTGGCCTTGCTCTCCAGCGACCTGATCCCCAGCCTTACCGAAATGCGCAAGGTGATCGCCGCCATCGAGAACCAGGAAGTGGACATCATCATCGGCACGCAGATCGTCGCCAAGGGCCACCACTTCCCTGACCTCGCGACGGTCGGCGTCGTCGACGGCGATCTCGGCCTCGGGCAGGCAGACCCGCGGGCTGCCGAGCGCACTTTCCAGCTCCTGCACCAGGTAACGGGACGCGCCGGCCGATCTTTCGCACAAGGTCGCGGTTTCGTTCAGACCCACATGCCCGACCACCCGGTCATGCAGGCGATCATTTCCGGGGACCGGGAAGCCTTTCTTGACCGCGAAGTTGCGCAACGGCAGGCGGCCGGCATGCCACCATTCGGCCGTTTGGCCGCGCTCATTATATCAGCTCCACAAAAGGAAGTTGCGGAAGGGTATGCCCGCGAGGTCGTGCGCCGGGCACCACCTGCCGAGCGCATCGCGGTGCTGGGACCAGCCGAGGCGCCTTTGGCGATCATCCGTGGTCGGCACCGGTGGCGCATCTTGGTCAAGGCGCCTCGAGATATCGACGTGCAGGCTTACCTCCGCGCCTGGCTTTCGGCGACACCCGAACCCAAAGGAGATCTCCGGCTGGTCGTAGATATCGATCCGTACAACTTTCTTTAGGGCTACCGGTTCGCGCCGCCGGTAATTTATCTCAGAATGCGGCATTCAGCCGTACTCCGGCGGTTGATGGGCCGCCATTGCCGTGTTAGAGGGAACGCGGCTTCTGGGAGGGGGCGCGAAGCCGTCAAGGCGTGCCCTTTTCAGATCCACCTTCGCCCGAGCGGGTGACCGCCGCGGCCAATGCTCCCGATACCCTCAACCCAACGAGGCCGTTCGACGTGGCGACCGACGAACCAGTTATGGCAAGCGTAGCAGGCCGCTATGCTTCCGCACTTTTCGAGCTGGCTGAGGAGGAAAAGCAGCTCGAGCAGGTAGAAAAAGACCTGATTGAATTTCAGAAGCTTCTCGACGCCAGTGAGGATCTGAGGCGCCTGGTGCGCAGCCCGGTCTTCACAAGCGACGAGCAGCTTGCCGCCCTCACCGCAGTGCTTCAGAAAGTGGGCATTGAAGGGCTCGCGGCCAATTTCATCAAGCTGACGGCGCGCAACCGGCGCCTGTTCGTTCTTCCTGACATGATCAAGGCGTTCCGCGCCATGTGCGCGCGGGCCCGCGGCGAGATCGAGGCTGAAGTCGCGGCTGCCTTCCCACTTCAGGATGAGCAGGTGAATGAGTTGAAGGAAGCCCTGAAGGCATCTGTCGGCGGCAAGGAAGTTCGGGTGAATCTGCGGATCGATCCCGCACTCCTCGGCGGTCTCGTCGTCAAGATTGGCAGCCGGATGATCGATTCGTCGCTGCGCACAAAACTGAATTCACTCAAGATTCGTATGAAAGAGGTTGGCTGATGGACATCCGGGCCGCTGAGATCTCCGCAATTCTGAAGGAGCAGATCAAAAACTTCGGCAAGGAAGCCGAGGTTTCCGAAATCGGTCAGGTGCTGTCGGTCGGCGACGGCATCGCTCGCGTTTACGGCCTAGATAACGTTCAGGCCGGCGAGATGGTGGAGTTCCCGAACGGCATTCGGGGTATGGCCCTGAACCTGGAAGCCGACAACGTCGGTGTCGTTATCTTCGGCCCGGACAGCGGCATCAAGGAAGGCGACACCGTCAAGCGGACCGGTGCGATCGTCGAGGTTCCGGTTGGCAAGGAGCTCCTCGGCCGCGTCGTCGACGCCCTCGGCAATCCGATCGACGGGAAGGGTCCGATCAACGCGAAGGAGCGCCGGCGCGTGGACGTGAAGGCGCCCGGCATTCTGCCGCGCAAGTCGGTGCACGAACCGATGGCCACCGGTCTCAAGGCCATCGACGCCCTCATCCCCATCGGCCGCGGTCAGCGCGAGCTCATCATCGGTGACCGTCAGACCGGTAAGACGGCGATCATTCTCGACACCTTCCTGAACCAGAAGCCACTGAACCAGGGCAACGACGAGTCGCAGAAGCTTTACTGCATCTACGTCGCCGTCGGTCAGAAGCGTTCGACGGTCGCCCAGTTCGTGAAGGTGCTGGAAGAGCGTGGCGCGCTCGAATACTCGATCGTCGTCGCAGCGACGGCCTCCGATCCGGCCCCCATGCAGTATCTGGCGCCGTTCGCCGGCTGCACCATGGGCGAATACTTTCGCGACAACGGCATGCACGCGGTGATCGCGTACGACGACCTGTCCAAGCAGGCCGTTGCTTACCGCCAGATGTCGCTGCTGCTCCGTCGTCCGCCCGGTCGCGAGGCTTATCCGGGTGACGTCTTCTACCTGCACTCGCGTCTCCTGGAGCGCGCGGCGAAGCTCAACGACCAGCACGGCGCTGGCTCTCTGACGGCTCTGCCCGTCATCGAGACACAGGCCAACGACGTGTCGGCGTACATTCCGACGAACGTCATTTCGATCACCGACGGTCAGATCTTCCTTGAGACGGACCTCTTCTATCAGGGCATTCGTCCCGCGGTGAACGTCGGTATTTCGGTGTCGCGCGTCGGCTCGGCTGCGCAGACGAAGGCCATGAAGCAGGTGGCGGGTCGCATTAAGGGTGAGCTCGCTCAGTACCGCGAAATGGCCGCCTTCGCACAGTTTGGCTCTGACCTCGACGCTACGACGCAGCGCCTGCTTGCCCGCGGTGCACGCCTCACTGAGCTCCTGAAGCAGCCCCAGTTCTCACCGCTCAAGATGGAAGAGCAGGTGGTGGTGATCTTCGCCGGTACGCGCGGTTATCTCGACCCGCTGCCTGTGAGCGCCGTTGGCCGCTTCGAGCAGGAGTTGCTCCGCATTATGCGCGATCAGCACGCGGATATCCTCGAGACAATCCGCACCGAGAAGGCGCTGTCGCCTGAGACGGAGAAGAAGCTGGTCGAGGCTATCGACAAGTTCGCCAAGGCTTTCACGCCGTAATTTCACAAAACCGTCGGCCGCTTGGGCTTGCCCCGGCGGCCGTTCATCGCAAGGAGCCGGGTGAGCGCCTTGCGGAAAAGCAACTGAGGCACCTTCGGTCATATTTCCCTGAACCCGGCTATGCGCCATCACAACGCCGGAGCAGCGGGATCGTAGCGAGGACGACGCGGCAACATGCCTAGCTTGAAGGATCTGAGAAATCGCATCGCTTCCGTGAAGGCGACGCGCAAGATCACCAGGGCCATGCAGATGGTTGCCGCTGCGAAGCTGCGCCGCGCGCAGGAAGCCGCGACCGCTGCGCGTCCCTATGCAGAGCGCATGGATCGCATTCTCGCCAACCTCAACCAGCGCATCACGAGCCGCGAAGGATTGTCCCCGCTGCTGGTCGGCACCGGCCGGGATCAGGTGCACCTCCTTGTCATAATGACCGCCGAGCGCGGTCTGTGCGGCGGTTTCAACGCCAACATCGCGCGTTTGGCGCGTCAGGACATCCAGCGGCTGCAGAGCGAAGGCAAGACCGTCAAGCTTCTGTTCGTTGGCCGCAAGGGTTATGACATCCTGCGTCGTGACTACGGGAAGCTGGTCGTCGACCGCGTCGATCTTCGGAACGTGCGCCAGCTTGGCTTTACTCACGCGCAGGAGATCGCGGACAAGATTCTGGCTCTCTTTGAAGCCGGCGAGTTTGACGTCTGCACCCTTTACTTCAGCGAGTTCAAATCGGTCATCTCGCAGAAGCCGACGGCCTTCCAGCTCATTCCAGCAAAGCTTCCGGAGGAGTCGGCTGCGGCGACCAACAACGCGGCGCAGGCCATTCAGGAGTATGAGCCGAGCGACGAGGAGATCATGACCTATCTCCTCACGCGCAACCTTGCGACTCAGGTTTTCCGCGGTCTGCTTGAGAACGCTGCCTCTGAGCAGGGCGCTCGGATGACGGCGATGGACAATGCCACCCGCAACGCCGGCGAAATGATCGACAAGCTGACGCTTAACTACAACCGCACGCGTCAGGCTATGATTACGAAGGAGTTGATCGAGATCATCTCGGGTGCGGAGGCGCTGTAGCCGTCACTTGGATAGCAGACATGGGGCAACCGGAAAGCACCATGACTGAAGAACTGAGCACTCTGGTGCTCGAACAACTGGGGCGAACAACGAGGACATCGCCTAGCTTCACGCCGTCAATTCAGAGCTTGCACGCATAGGGAACATCAATGGATAGCAAGAATGTCGGTCGCATCCGCCAGGTCATGGGTGCCGTTGTCGACGTGCAGTTCGAGGGTGAGCTGCCGGCAATTTTGAACGCGCTTGAAACGAACAACCATGGCAACCGCCTCGTTCTCGAGGTCGCCCAGCATCTTGGCGAGAACACGGTCCGCACTATCGCCATGGACTCGACCGACGGTCTGGTTCGCGGTCAGGAAGTGATCGACACGGGCCGTCCTATCGCTGTTCCGGTCGGTGAGGCCACGCTTGGCCGCATCATGAACGTGATCGGCGAGGCGGTTGATGAGGCCGGCCCGATCGAGGGTGTTGAGCTTCGCCCCATCCACCAGCCGGCCCCGTCTTACGTCGAGCAGTCGACGGAGGCGCAGATACTCGTCACCGGCATCAAGGTCGTCGACCTGCTGGCGCCCTACGCCAAGGGCGGCAAGATCGGCCTGTTCGGCGGCGCCGGCGTCGGCAAGACCGTGCTCATCATGGAGCTCATCAACAACGTCGCGAAGGCGCACGGCGGTTATTCGGTGTTCGCCGGCGTGGGTGAGCGTACCCGCGAGGGTAACGACCTCTACCACGAGATGATTGAGTCCGGCGTGAACAAGGATCCGCACAAGCACGGAACCGCCGCCGGCTCCAAGTGCGCCCTGGTTTATGGTCAGATGAACGAGCCGCCGGGCGCCCGTGCCCGCGTCGCGCTCACGGGTCTGACGGTCGCCGAGTACTTCCGCGACCAGGGTCAGGACGTGCTGTTCTTCGTCGACAACATCTTCCGCTTCACGCAGGCGGGTTCGGAGGTGTCGGCTCTGCTGGGCCGCATCCCCTCGGCCGTCGGTTACCAGCCGACACTGGCCACTGACATGGGTGCCCTGCAGGAGCGCATTACCACCACGCAGAAGGGCTCGATCACCTCGGTGCAGGCCATTTACGTGCCTGCCGACGACCTGACCGACCCGGCGCCGGCGACCTCGTTCGCCCACCTTGACGCTACGACGGTGCTTTCGCGCGCCATCGCCGAGAAGGGCATCTATCCGGCCGTTGACCCGCTCGACTCCACGTCGCGCATGCTCGACCCGCGCATCGTCGGCGAGGAGCACTATCAGGTTGCGCGTCAGGTGCAGGCCATCCTGCAACGGTACAAAGCGCTCCAGGACATTATCGCCATTCTCGGCATGGACGAGCTCAGCGAAGAGGATAAGCTGATCGTGGCGCGTGCCCGTAAGATCGAGCGCTTCCTATCGCAGCCGTTCCATGTCGCCGAGGTGTTCACTGGCACGCCCGGCAAGTTCGTGAACTTGCAGGACACCATCAAGGGCTTCAAAGGCCTGTGCAACGGCGACTACGACCACCTGCCGGAGCAAGCGTTCTACATGGTCGGCACGATCGAGGAAGCGATCGCGAAGGCCGAGCAACTCGCAGCGGCCGCCTAAGCGGCCAGAAGAGGTCATATGGCACAAGATGCGGCGACAAGCGGCCGGTTCGGCACCTGCTGCACCGAGCTTCGAGAAGTGATGGCAGGCGAGGATTTTGAGCCGCTTGTCACCGAAGGTGACGATGGGGTTCTGTACTTCGCTGTCGGGCTCGTCGATTTGGAAGAGGATGAGCCGGGCATGGTAGACCATCCCCTGTACTTCTGCCCGTTCTGCGGCACACGCCTGCAAACGGAAGAGGAGGTACAGGCGAAGTCTGAAGCGAACGACGAAGACGACGAGTGAGCACCGCACTGCGTGCTCGCCGCCTCGAGAAAGCGGGGCTGAGGAAGGAACATGGCTGATACGTTCAAGTTCGAGCTGGTGAGCCCGGAGCGCGTGCTCCTGTCCGAAGATGCGGAGCAGGTGGTTCTGCCGGGTGTGCAGGGAGACTTTGCAGTCCTGCCCAACCACGCCCCCATGTTGTCCACGCTTCGGCCGGGTATTCTCGAGGTGCAACTGCCCAGCGGGTCGCGCCGCATCTTCGTGAAAGGCGGCTTTGCTGAGGTCGAGCCAGATCGCCTGACGGTGCTGGCCCAGACGGCGTTTGATGCGGGTGCATCGACGGCGGCAGCTTCCATCACCGCCGAGCTCGAGGCCGCCCAGGCTGAGCTGGATGCGGCCAAGGATGATGAGGCCCGCTTCATGGCCCAGGAGGCCGTGGACAAACTACGCTCGTTGCAGTCTGGCCGCGCCTAAGCGAACCACTTCTCCGCTTTCGACAAGAGTTTCAAACCCGCCTTCGTGGCGGGTTTGTCGTCTTCAGGCCGGTTGAAGGAGCTGCGAGAACTCTCGAAGAACCTTTTCGTAGACTGGCCGCCGATACGATATCGCCAGCTCGATAACTTCCTCTGGGCTGGCCCAGCGCCAATCCTTGAATTCACGCTTTCGGCCCTTGGTCTTGAGCGAGATTTCGCTGTCCTCCCCAAGGAACCGCATGGCGACCCAACGCTGTCGCTGACCGCGATACTGCCCCTTCAGGGCAACTCCGATGAGGTCGTCGGGAAGCTCCCAGGTGAGCCAGTCTGTGATTTCGCCGACAATTTCGATGGATCGGACGCCGGTTTCTTCCTTCAGCTCGCGCAGAGCTGCTTCGCGCGCTGTCTCACCGTCGCGAATTCCGCCTTGAGGCATCTGCCACACTGGCGGTGCATCCCGCGGCAACCATTTTGGTCGGCGACGACCAATCCAGATATGCCCATTCTTGTTGATGAGCATGATGCCGACCACGCGGCGATAAGGCAGATCCCATCGATCAACTGGCCGCCGACGACCCACGAGTCTCGCTCTCCCTGTGTGCAGGCGGCAATTGCATGAGCGGGAACTGGTCTAGACCGAGGACACCTGCCCGCCCAGCAGGGGGGCGAAAGTGGCGATCACGTTGGAATAGACATCCCGCTTGAAAGGAACGGTAAGCGCGGGCAGTTCGTTCAGGTCCGCCCAACGCCAGGCTTCGAACTCGATTTGATGCCCCGGCGGGGGAATGAGGTTCACCTCGGAGTCGTCACCGAGGAACCGAACAAGAAACCACTTCTGTCGCTGCCCCCGCCAACGGCCTCCCCAGGCCTTGCCAATTAGGCTCGGCGGCAAATCATACATCAGCCATTCGGGGTGCTCCGCGATGATCTCGGCACTGCGAACGCCGGTTTCTTCCATCAACTCGCGGAGAGCGGCCTGCCGGGGATCCTCGTCAGGGTCGATTCCGCCCTGCGGCATCTGCCACCAGGTGCCTGGTCCTTCCGGCTCGTTCGGAGCGTCTGCGCGGCGTCCGATCCACACCTGCGCGCGCTGATTCACCAGCATGATGCCAACGCAAGGCCGATAGCTTTCGATCGGATAGCTTGTCATCAACGTGCTCCTGCGCGCAGATGCCGTCGCACAATAGATTTAGTTTGCATCTCGACCGCCACCATTGGCGGCCAAATACAATCTATCAAGTGGCTGGAAAAAATGATGGCATCCGTGGCGAGTGCCCACGGATTCCCTAAGATAAGGAAACGCAGGTCGTCTGCGGCTCACCGCGTCGGCACTGGCTTCTCGCCCCTGTAGTCGTAGAAGCCCCGCTGCGTCTTACGGCCAAGCCAGCCGGCTTCCACATACTTCACCAGCAGCGGACAGGGGCGGTACTTGGAGTCGGCAAGCCCTTCGTAAAGCACCTGCATTACGGACAGGCAGGTGTCGAGACCGATGAAATCCGCGAGTTCGAGCGGCCCCATTGGGTGATTGGCACCGAGCCGCATGGCCTTGTCGATCGCCTCGACCGTGCCGACGCCCTCGTAAAGAGTGTAAACGGCCTCGTTGATCATCGGCAGCAGAATGCGGTTGACGATAAAGGCCGGGAAGTCCTCGGCGACTGCGATGGTCTTGCCCAGTGACTCCACGAACTCCCGCGCCGTCGCGAAGGTGTCATCCTCCGTCGCTATACCCCGGATCAGCTCCACGAGCTGCATCACCGGCACGGGGTTCATGAAGTGCATGCCGATGAACCGTTCGGGGCGCTTTGTGATCGACGCCAGACGGGTAATCGAAATGGACGATGTGTTCGAAGCGACGATCGCATCGGGCTTCACCTTGGGGGAAAGCTCGGTGAAGATCTTGCGCTTGACGCTCTCGTCCTCCGTGGCCGCTTCGATGACCAGGTCGCAATCCGCGAAGGCATCGTAATCGGGCGCGTAGGAAATTCGCTGGAGGGCAGCTTGCTTGTCGGCCACCGTGATGATGCCGCGCGCAATCTGCCGGTCCATATTGCGCCCTATGGTTTCAATCGCCTTGTCGACGGCTTCCTTGGTCAGGTCCGTCAAAAGGACATCATAGCCCGCGAGCGCAACAACGTGGGCAATGCCGCTGCCCATCTGACCAGCGCCGATTACCCCCACCTTCTTGATGGCCACCGCATTAGCTCCTGGCATCGACTGTTACTCGCTTACTCGAGCGGTCGTGAGACCCACGCTCGTCTCGGTTGCCCATAGTCTCTTTCTCAGTTTACCGCCTTCTTGGCGTACCCGGCCTTTTCCAGTTCCGCCTCAAGCTCGGGAAGCGCCTGGAAGAGGTCTGCCACAAGGCCGTAATCAGCCACCTGGAAGATCGGAGCCTCGCCATCCTTATTGATGGCGACGATCACCTTCGAGTCCTTCATACCAGCGAGGTGCTGGATGGCACCGGAAATGCCGACAGCAACGTAAAGCTCTGGAGCCACGACCTTGCCCGTCTGGCCGACTTGTAGATCGTTCGGTGCGTAGCCGGCGTCGACAGCCGCGCGGCTCGCGCCCATCGCTGCTCCCAGTCGATCCGCGATCGGCTCGATGTACTTCTTGAAGTTCTCAGCAGATTGAAGCCCGCGGCCACCGGAGATGACGATCCTCGCGGAGGTCAGCTCAGGCCGATCAGACTTGGCGATCTCTGCCCGCTCGAATGCAGAAAGCCCGACAGGGTCGGGCGCGGAAATCGTCTCAATAGTTGCTGAACCGCCTTCCGGAGCTGCTGCGAAGGCCGCCGTACGTACCGTGACAACTTTCTTGGCGTCAGTCGCCTGAACGGTTTGGATGGCGTTACCGGCGTAGATCGGGCGCTCGAACGTGTCAGGCGATTTCACCGCCGTGATGTCGGAAATCTGCATGACATCGAGCATCGCGGCGACCCGCGGAAGCAAATTTTTGCCGCGCGCCGTAGAAGCAGCGACCAGCGCATCGTAGTTCGCCATCAGCGGAACGATCAGCGCCGTCATCTCCTCGGCCAGCTGATGGGCAAGATGAGGAGCATCAGCCACCAGAACCTTGGTAACGCCCTGGATCTTGGCCGCCTGCTCAGCAGCGGCCCGGCAGTTCGCGCCGGCAACGAGAACGTGAACCTCGCCCCCGAGTGCAGCTGCCGCCGTTACCGCTTTGGCCGTCGCCGAGTTCAACGCCTCGTTGGTATGTTCCGCAACAACTAGGGCCGTCATTAGATAACCCCCGCTTCCGTTCTCAGTTTTTCGACCAGCTCAGCCACGCTCGAGACCTTGACACCGGCCTTGCGGGCTGGCGGTTCGGCCGTTTTCAGCACTTTCAGGCGCGGAGCCAGGTCGACGCCAAAGTCCGCGGCCCTCTTGACGTCCAGCGGCTTCTTCTTCGCCTTCATGATGTTGGGCAGAGAAGCGTAGCGCGGCTCGTTGAGACGCAGATCGGTGGTAACGACGGCCGGCATCTTGAGCTTCAACGTCTCGAGACCGCCATCGACCTCGCGAGTGACGAACGCTGAGTCACCCTCGATGACAACCTTGGACGCGAAGGTCGCTTGCGGCCAGCCAAGGAGAGCCGCCAACATCTGGCCCGTCTGGTTGCAGTCGTCGTCGATGGCCTGCTTCCCGAGGATGACGAGACCCGGCTGCTCTTCCGCCACGACCGCCTTCAGCAGCTTGGCAACAGCAAGAGGTTCGACAGTCGCGCCTTCGTCGGTCTCGATGAGGATGCCCCGGTCGGCACCCATGGCGAGAGCGGTGCGGATAGTCTCTTGCGCCTTCGACGGGCCGATCGAAACCACTACGATCTCGCTGGCAGCGCCCTTCTCCTTCAGACGGATCGCCTCTTCGACCGCGATCTCGTCAAAAGGATTCATGGACATCTTGACGTTCGCCAGCTCAACCCCCGAGCCGTCCGGCTTCACCCGGATCTTCACATTGAAGTCAACCACGCGCTTGACCGGCACGAGGATTTTCATTTCCGAACTCTCCCGAGCGTTCCAGTGATCGCGAATTCAGCGACGGCATATAGCCAGCACGCAAGCGGCTTCCGCAACGGTCAATTGCGGGACGATCTGTCTCGCCTCCCGAAACGACGTGACGTGGGCGAAAGTCCTTCGCACGTGCGAAAAGGCAACGTATGCCCAGGTTTTCGGCAAGTCAATCATTCGCTTGGCGTCGTGTTCCGCGCAGCTATTCAGTTTGCTCAGCTCTGCTATGCAATGCCGCGGTCAAAAAGCGGCACTCCCGGGCGCCGCATGAAGAGGACCAGCACCGCTCCCGCGAGGATGCCGCCGACGTGCGCCCACCACGCCACTGGCCCAGTTTCCGGCACCAGCACCATGACGAATTGGGTGAGAATCCAGGCGCCCAAAGCGAATGCCGCTGAAATCTGGATCGGAATGAAGCGCAAGATCAGTATCCAAACGCGCACTTTGGGATGCAGCATCAGGTAGGCAGCGACGACGCCCGCCACGGCACCACTGGCACCAATAAGCGGCGCCTCCGACGACGGGAGCATCAAGGCGTGCACTAGTCCGGCGATAGCGCCGCAGGCCAAGTAAAAGATCAGAAATCGGAAATGCCCGAGGGCATCCTCGACATTGTCGCCGAAAACCCAGAGGAAGACCATGTTTCCAGCGAGGTGAAGAATATCCCCGTGAAAGAACATGTATGAAAGGAGGGTGAGCCGCTCGGGTATCGCGATCTGATTAGGCCCAGCGAACCCACCTTGGCCTACAGCTCCGGCGCCCAGAAGGTCACTAGGAATAAGTGCGAAGCCGAAAATGACCTGCTGCGGGAGGGTTGTCACCTCCAGAATAAAAACGAAGATGTTTATTAAGATGAGGCTTACCGTGACAGCCTGAAATCGGATCGAGCGCAGAGGATTTTGATCGTAAACCGGAATAAACACGCGCTCGCCCCCTAAAGGCTGTTCAAGCAGAATTGGCAGTGATCTTTGCTAATTTGATCTACCTATTCTGTCCAGGAACCCAAAGCACATCACTTTTGCCGCGATCGTTAGCGTATCGGCTAGCCACAAAAAGAAGGTCCGACAGCCGATTGACGTATTGCAACGCAACGTCGCTGATTTCCTCGTTGGGATCTGCGGACAGCGTGACCAGAAGCCGTTCGGCTCGCCGGCAAATCGTACGAGCCAGGTGAAGGGCCGCTGCTGCAGGCGAACCACCCGGCAGCACAAACGAGCGCAAAGGTTGCAGCTCCGAATTGAGTTCGTCGATCTCTTCCTCCAGCCGCCTAACCTGTTCCGGAGTGATGGTCAGCCGCTCCCCGCGCTTTGAAGCCTTCGCGCTGTTTGGGGGCGTACTCAGCTCAGCGCCAAGATCGAACAGATCGTTCTGAATCCTCGCAAGCTTTGCATCAAGGCCCGGATACGCGCCCGCCAGATATACGCGCGCCAAGCCAATAGCCGCGTTCGTTTCGTCGATGGTGCCGTAGGCAGCAACTCTTGTGCTGTCCTTGCGGACCCGCTCACCCGTGCTGAGCGCGGTCGTGCCGTCGTCACCCGTGCGGGTGTAGATTTTGTTCAGGACGACCATGGTCTGCCTCGCCGACTGCCGATTGTTTCGACACTAACTGCGCGACCCTGTGGGTCAAGCGCGGCAGGGCAACGATCAACGGGTCAGGTAGACCGTGATCATGATAATCACGATGGCCACGAACTGCAGGCCCACGCGCCAGCGCATCAGCTTCTGGCTCGTGTTCGAGTTGCGTGTACGCATCAGGTTGACGAGACCAAGGACCAGGACGATCAAAACCGCTACCGGTGCCAGGATCGTCAGGAAATAAAAAACCTCATTCATTTACTCTGCTCCGATCTGGCCCGGCGGACACTGGGATCTCAGGACGTACCGAGCGCGTGGGAAACACGAAGGTTCCTAATTGGTCGCACCAGTCGCGTGTATTATGATACTGCGTGCCATACCAGAATTGCCGTATTCCCCCGTCACGCTTTGGGGTGCGGCATTCGAGGCGATGGCCGCGCCTTCTGGTCTAGCAGGACCGCAGGAGGCGGGACAGGGGTAGATGCGGGCTTCAAGCCGAAATGAAACAGCGGCCGCGCGCCGCAGTGGGTTTTCCGGCAGGCAGGCGCCTGTCCTTTGCCTTGCGCTCGCGGCAACGCTGTCGATTACCAGCCCCGCTATTTCGCAAAACCAGCTTCAAAACGCCGCCAAGCAACGGCTTGAGCAGAATCAGCAGCGCCTAAAGGAAGCTGAGCAGCGGGAAAAGCAGTTGAAGGCCGATCTCGCCGCCATTGAGGCCGAACGGGCCCGGCTTAACGAGCAGCTTCAGGCAGCAGCTCAGAGCGTTCAGCTCAGCGAAGCACAATTAACGACTATAGAAGCTCGTCGCGACGCCCTGCTTGAGAAGCAGAAGCAGCACCAGGAAGCGCTCCAGAAGCGCCACAGCTCCATCAGCAACCTGCTCGCGGCGATGCAGCGGATGGGCCGCAACCCGCCGCCCGTCATCATCACCCGGCGGGAAGACGCGCTGGAGATGGTGCGTAGCGCCATGCTGCTCGGCCGGGCCATTCCGAGCCTCCAGTCTGAGGTGCAGGACCTGGTGGCTCGCCTGCAGGAGCTCGATGCGGTCCTCAAGCAGATCGCAGAGGAGCGGCAGAAAATCGAGGAAGAGACTCAGCGTCTCAAGGCGGCCCAAACCCGGCTTGCCATGCTCATGGAAGAGAAGAAGCACTCGCTGAGCGAGCGGCAGTCTCAGCTCGAAGAAGTGCGCCGGGAAGCCGAACGAATTTCCAAGTCGGTTAACGACATCGGCGAGCTTATCTCCGCTCTGGACCAAACGGTGGCCGAAAAGACGGGCCTCGGCACATATCAGAACCAGCTAGCGAAGGAAAAAGCGCAGCAAAAACAGGACGAAACGGAAGTTGCGGTCGTCCTCGCCCCCGAGGGGCCGCTTGCCGGCCCACCAGGCCGAATGAAACCAGCGATTCCTTTCCATCTGGCCAAGGGCAAACTCCCGCTGCCGGCGCAGGGCAGGATTGCGGTGTCGTTCGGAGAAACGACATCGAACGGCCGCAAGTCGCAAGGCATTGTTATTCAGACCCGGCACGGGGCGCAGGTTACATCCCCGACTGATGGATGGGTCGTTTACGCAGGTGAGTTCCGCAGTTACCGGCAACTCTTGATAATAAATGCCGGTGGTGGCTACCATGTATTACTTGCCGGACTCTCCCATATAGACGTGCAGGTGGGCCAGTTTCTACTTGCTGGCGAGCCTGTAGGAACAATGAGCGTTACGCCAGGTGGGCAATCGACGGATAACGCCCCGGTATTATACGTCGAGTTTCGGAAGGAGGGTCGCCCGATAGACCCCGCCCCTTGGTGGTATCAGGGGCAGCAGATTAGGGTGCAGGGATAAGGCACAAGAACATGCGCAGGACCCAATTCGCATTCTGGACCTTCTTGCTGATGGCCGGCCTGGCCGGCCTGACGACTGTGGTGAACGTCAGCCAGACCTATTCGGCGTCGTCACCCAACTCTGAGATCTACCGTCAGCTTGATCTTTTCGGCGATGTTCTCGAGCGCGTGCGCTCAGACTACGTCGAGAAGCCTGACGACACCATGCTGATCGAGGCGGCGATCAATGGGATGCTGGCCGCACTCGACCCTCACTCAGCTTACCTGAGCCCCAAGAACTTCCGCGATATGCAGGTGCAGACTCGCGGCGAGTTCGGTGGCCTCGGCATTGAGGTCACGATGGAGAACGGGGTCGTCAAGGTTGTCGCTCCCATTGATGGCACGCCGGCTCACAAGGCCGGCATTCAGGCCAATGACCTCATTACCCACCTGGACGGCGAGCAGATCGTCGGTCTGACGCTGGAGCAGGCCGTCGAGAAGATGCGCGGTCCCGAGAACACCCCGATCACGCTGACCATCGTGCGGAAGGGTCGGGATGAGCCGTTCGACGTCACGATCGTGCGTGACATCATCCGCATCAGCGCCGTGAAGTCGCGGCTCGAGGCCGACGATCAGGTCGCGTACATCAAGATCACGACCTTTAACGAGCAGACACATAGCAATCTGGTCAAGGCGGTCGATGAGCTGAAGAAGAAGGCCGGCAACAAGCTCAAGGGCTACATCGTCGACCTTCGCAATAACCCAGGCGGTCTGCTTGATCAGGCGGTCGCGGTGTCGGATGCGTTCCTCGACAAGGGTGTCATCGTTCTGACGAAGGGCCGCAACCTTGAGGAGACGCAGCGCAGCCAGGCCCGGCCCGGTGACATCACCGACGGCAAGAAGATCGTCGTGCTCGTGAACGGCGGCTCGGCTTCCGCGTCCGAGATCGTTGCCGGTGCCCTGCAGGACCACAAGCGCGCTACGATCATTGGCACCAGAACCTTCGGCAAGGGCTCCGTCCAAACGATCATTCCACTCGGCAGCAACGGTGCCATCCGCCTGACAACGGCGCGGTACTACACGCCGTCCGGCCGGTCGATCCAGGCCCAGGGCATCGACCCGGATATCGTTGTCGAGCAGGAATTGCCGCCTGAGCTGCAGGGCAAAGAAGTTGCCAAACCGCGGGGCGAGGCGAGCCTCCGTGGCCACCTCAAACCCGACAAGGAGGGCGTGAAGGAAGAGTCTGGCTCGTCAGCCTACGTGCCGGCCGAGCCGGAGAAAGACAAGCAGCTCCAGTACGCCATCTCGCTCTTGCTGGGTAAGGTTGCAGCTTCGACCGAGAAGCCGAGCGAGGCCCAGCAGGAGAAGGTACCGAACTAAGGTGAAGCAAGCGGGTCGGATACCCGGCCCGCAGTAGGGTTCCTGCGCATTTCTTGAACTTGACGGGGCGCCCCTAGGGAGGCGCCCCAACTTCTTTCGGCTCCGACTAGGTTATCCGAGACGTAGGTCGCCTATATCAGCGAGCGACTGCGAGCCCCCACCAAGCCCTCCGGGCGGCGGAAAACTGGCGACGCCAGCCCAGAGTCCGAATAGCCAGTGCGCGCCCCTTTGGGCGAGAAAGCCAGAGAAAGAAAAGGCAGCTTACGGCCCATTTAGTAGCTTCACTGCCGCCGATGAGGCCGCGCCTGTGAGGATGCACGGCACGCCGATAGCGGCGGCCCCCAGCGCGCTGGCCACGACACAACCCACGGCCACGGCCGTGCTGCCCCAATAGGCAACCTTGGCCCACGGATTGTTGACCTGCGGGCCGGTGCGCTTCACTTCCTCGATGGCGGCCACAGCGTCCTTGCGGATCTTGTTCGTTTCGAAGGTCTCAGCCGCTTCAACGATCTCCGCCAGCGCCTTGCGAACTGACTCCGGATGGTTCCGCAGGTGCCGCTGCTCGCGCAGGAAATCGAGTAACTCCTTGTCGCGCGAAGCATTATCGGCAAGCGTCCATTTGGCCACACTGCCGACCGTCAGGCGATTGAGGTCGCTTTTGTCGCCCGCCCATTTGAGGGCCTGCACGATCCGATACACCGGCTCAAGCGAGCCCGTCGCAAAATAGTAACCCCAAAGTGTGTCGATCGGCGCCGGGCCGCTGTCCAGCGGCAGGTTGTGGAGAACGGGAGCCTTGTCCCGCAGGTAGCTGTCGATCATCACTTTCCGGGCCGGCATCCGCTCGGAAAACGCGATGAGCAGCGTTTTCCAGTTCGGCAGGCCACTATACGCGATCGCCTTGATGATCGCGGCCTGGTCCTCGGGCGGCATGGGGAACATGCCAGTGATCAGTTTTTCCGCCATGCCCGGGTTGGAGCCCAGCACGCCCGCCATGAAGCCCACGTACACGCCGGCGGCATCCTGATCCCGGAACAGCCCCAGCCGGCTCATGGCCTTCACCGCGGCAGGAAGCTTCTTGGGCTGAGGTTCGAGACGGTAGTCGTTAATCCACTGAAGGATCTGCTCGTGCGAACTGAACTGGCCGTTGGGTCTGGCTGCCCAGGCCGGCTGTGCCGCAAGCACGGCGAGCAGCACGATAAGTCCGGCACCGATAGAACGCATGACTACCTCCGAAAACGCGGGGTACGGAAACTGAGCCTCTTGGTGGGCCCATGTATGCCAGTCGGTTAACCAGCCCGCGCGTCGATTTCATGGCAGCATCAGCAACTCGATTTACCAACAACCCGTCCGCCCTCTGAGGTCGTGGATTTTTGACCTGCCGGCCCGAGGCGAATATGTCGTTGCCGGAACGAGGGGGAATTTGCCGATGGCGCCAGAGCAAGCCGAAGACGCCACATCGTTACCGCTGACGTCGGATGAAACGCCTGCCGAAGCGGCCGCGGCTGCCCGCGAGCGCCGTTCGCCAGCGGATGCAACTCCCTCAATGGCGCAGTACCTCGAAATCAAAGCCGCCAATCCGGATTGTTTGCTCTGGTATCGGATGGGCGACTTCTATGAGCTGTTCTTCGAGGACGCGGTGGTGGCGTCACAAGCGCTCGGCATCGTGCTAACCAAACGCGGCAAGCACCTGGGCGAAGACATCCCCATGTGCGGCGTGCCCGTGGCGCGGGCGGACGAGTACCTTCAGCGGCTGATCAAGCAAGGCTACCGCGTTGCCGTCTGCGAGCAGCTCGAGGATCCTGCCGAGGCGCGGAAACGCGGCTCGAAGGCTGTCGTCCGCCGTGACGTTGTTCGCCTCGTAACACCTGGAACGCTGACGGAGGACACGCTTCTTGATGCCAAGGCGCGAAACTACCTCACCGCCTTGCATATCCCTCAAACAGGTGCCGGCGGAAAGGATGAGCAGATAGCCGCCCTTGCCTCGCTCGACATCTCCACGGGCGAGTTCGAGATCGGATCGATTCCGCTGACAGACTTGCCGGGTGAACTTGCCCGCCTTCAACCCAGCGAGATCATCGCCGTCGATCCCGTTCTTGTTGATCCCGCCATCAAGCGCTGGATTGACGTTGTCGGCGCTGCCACCACGCCTGTCGCCGGCCCGACGTTCGACAGCATCTCCGGCGAGCACACGCTGAAGGAACGGCTTGGCGTCGCCGACTTGGCGGCGTTCGGCAGCTTCACCCGTCCCGAGCTGGCAGCAGCGGGCGCACTTCTCAAGTACGTCGAGCTCACGCAAATCGGCCGGCAGCCAGTAATCCGCCCACCCCGCAAGAGCGGCCCGGCCAACATCATGGTCATCGATGCAGCGACCAGAGCGAGTTTGGAGATCGTGCGCAGTGCCTCAGGAGGCCGGCAGGGCAGCTTGCTGGCGGCCATAGACCGTACCGTGACAGGCCCCGGAGCCCGCGAGCTGAGCGCCCGCCTCGCCAGCCCTTTGCGCGACCCCAAAGCCATCGCGGCCCGGCTGGACGCGGTCTCCTATCTTCTGGAGCGTGACCGACTTCGCGAGGAAGTCCGCAACGCCTTGCGCGGAGCGCCGGACGTTGCGCGCGCGGTTTCGCGTCTTGCCTTCCAGAGAGGCGGCCCCAATGACCTCGCAGCCATTCGTGACGGACTCGACGCGGCCGCCCAAACTGCAGCGCTGCTCGACCGCTCAGCAGACGGCATCGGCCTGCCGGAAGAGCTTGAGTCGATCCGTGCCCGTCTCGGAACCACCGAGACCGCAAACCTCGCGCAGTCGCTGACCAGAGCGCTCGTGGATGCGCCTCCGCCGCACCGGCGCGACGGCGGCTTTGTCCGCGATGGTTATCGTGCGGACCTCGACGAAGCCCGCCGGCTCCGGGATGACAGCCGCAAGGTGATGGCAGAGCTCGAGGCCCGCTACGTGGCGGAAACCGGCATCAAGACACTCAAGATCCGGCACAACAACGTGCTTGGCTATTACGTTGAAGTCGGCGCGGCGAGCGCGAAACCGCTCATGGCTCCGCCCCATTCGGAAACATTCCGCCATCGCCAGACGCTCGCCAACGCCATCCGATTCACCACGCAGGAGCTGGTTGAAACCGAAGGAAAGATCGCCTCGGCGGCAGAACGGGCGCTGGCCATCGAGCAGGAGGTTTTCACCGAGCTCGCGGAGGGGGCGAAGGCACTCGAGCAAACGCTTTTTGACGTCGCCGCTGCGCTGGCCGAGCTCGACCATTACGCCGGCCTTGCCGAGCTCGCTTTTCAGGAAAATTACGTCCGCCCGGAGATTACGGACGGACTCGAATTCGAGATTTCCGGTGGGCGCCACCCTGTCGTCGAGCAGGCATTGCGTCAGGCCAAATCCGGGCCGTTCATCGAGAATGACTGTTTGCTGGGAGGTGCCGCTACCACCCCTCAGGGCTTCGATGATGAGAGTGAAGGGCGCGGGGGCCGCATCTGGCTCGTCACAGGTCCCAACATGGCGGGCAAGTCGACTTTCCTCCGGCAGAACGCGCTCATTGCGCTACTCGCGCAAATTGGCTCGTTCGTCCCTGCGCGCTCGGCGCGCATCGGGGTTATCGACCGCCTCTTTTCGCGGGTTGGCGCTTCTGATGACCTCGCCCGCGGCCGCTCCACCTTCATGGTCGAGATGGTGGAAACGGCGGCTATTCTGAACCAGGCAACCGAACGCTCACTCGTCATCCTCGACGAAATCGGGCGCGGCACGGCGACTTTCGACGGATTGTCGATTGCCTGGGCCACCGTGGAATACCTGCACGATGTGTGTCGGTGCAGGGCGCTTTTCGCCACCCACTACCACGAACTCACTGCCCTTGCCGGCCGGCTGGCGAACCTCGCCACGGTCACCATGGACGTGAAAGAATGGCAGGACGAAATCGTATTCCTGCACAAGGTCCGGCCCGGCGCCGCCGATCGCTCCTACGGCATTCAGGTGGCAAAACTAGCTGGCCTCCCGGCGGCGGTGGTCAAACGTGCCAGAGAAGTGCTGGCGCGGCTTGAGAAACAGGACCGCCGATCCGGAAACACCGCCAGCTCTCTGGAGGACTTGCCACTCTTCGCCCACGAACTTGAGAAGGCGAACACTGCTGGACGCAATGCCCCGTCGGAGGTTGAGCTGGCTCTTGATAAGATCAATCCTGACGAGCTCACGCCGCGGGCGGCGCTTGACGTTCTTTACGAGCTGAAAGCGCTCCGCCGTGGCGAGCAGCGGCGATCGGAATAATTATAGCGCCAGGGAGCTCGCAGTCGGGGTAAAAAAGGCGGGTTACCCAGGCAAGACGATGGACATCACGACATTAAAAAAGTCCCCCTATTTCGACCCCGTCCAGGCTCGGCACGACCTGACGAAGATTTTTACGGAAAAGGGCAGTGCGGGGGACGCGCGCCCCGCTGTGCTCGACTATTGCAAAAGGCTGCTGAAGAATGCGCGCACAACTTCGGAAGCACAGCTTTCAGCTGACGGCAACGGGCGCCGCTGCGCAACCGGCCTTTCGCATTTCACGGATGAACTGATCCGCCTCATTTACGATTACACGACGGCGCACGTTTATCGGGCAACGAACCCGTCAGACGCCGAGCGGATGGCCATTGTGGCCACCGGCGGTTTCGGGCGCGGACTGCTGGCACCCAGCTCCGACATCGATCTCCTTTTCCTGCTGCCCTACAAGCAGACGCCCTGGGGAGAGAGCGTCGCGGAGTACATGCTCTATCTCCTCTGGGACCTGGGGCTGAAGGTCGGCCACGCGACACGCACCGTTGACCAGTGCCTCAAGCTCGCCGTTTCGGACTTCACCATCCTGACGGCCCTGCTCGATCAGAGGCTTATCCACGGAGACGAGGAGCTTTATCGCGAGCACAAAAAGCGCTTCTGGGCCGAGGTAGTCACCAGCTCGATGGCGCGCCGGTTCGTCGAAGCCAAAATGGCCGAGCGCGACGAGCGGCATCGGCGTACGGGTGAAAGCCGCTACCTCGTCGAGCCGAACGTCAAGGACGGCAAGGGCGGGCTGCGCGATCTTCATACGCTCCATTGGCTCGCGATGTATTTGTACGGCCAGGGCTTGGGGAGCGGGCTCGCAACAGCCGGCGTCTTCATGCCGAGTGAGCTGGCGACGTTCCGCCGGTGCGAAAATTTCCTCTGGAGCGTCCGCTGCCATTTGCACTTTTTAACGGGCCGTGCGGAGGAGCGCCTTTCTTTCGACCTGCAGCCCATAATGGCGGAGCGTCTCGGCTACCGCTCGCACAGCGGCCTGCGCAGCGTCGAGCGCTTCATGAAGCACTACTTTCTTGTCGCCAAGGACGTCGGCGACTTGACGACAATTCTTTGCTCCAGCCTGGAGATGCAGCAGCTCAAGGCTGTGCCGCAGCTCAAGAAAATCAATCCCGTGACTTGGGTGACGCGCCGGCGCATTCGGAACAAGACGGATTTTCGCATCGACAACGAGCGCCTGAACGTTTCCGACCCGGATGTTTTCAAGCGTGATCCCGTCAACCTCATCCGGTTCTTCGCTGTAGCGGAGGAAACGGGAAGCTTTTTCCATCCATCTGCCGTCCGCTTGTTGCGTCAGTCGCTGCGGCTGATCGACGATGATTTGCGAAACAATCCGGAAGCCAACCGCATCTTCCTCGACCTGCTCACGTCGAAGCAGAATCCCGAAGCGACGTTGCGGCGAATGAATGAAGTGGGCGTTCTCGGGCGTTTCATTCCCGAGTTCGGGCGCATCGTGGCGATGATGCAGTTCAACATGTATCATCACTACACCGTCGATGAGCACTCGCTGCGCACGGTGGGCGAGCTGAGCGCCATCGAAAATGGCCAGCTTGCGCGTGAATTGCCGCTTTCGACGGAAATTTTTGGCACAATTCAGAACCGCCGCGCGCTTTATGTTGCGACCTTCCTCCACGATATCGGCAAGGGGCGGACGGAGGACCACTCCATCGTCGGTGCACGGATTGCGCGGAAAATCTGCCCGCGCCTTGGGCTTTCCGGTGCGGAAACGGAGACCGTCGCCTGGCTCATAGAAAACCACCTGGTGATGAGCAACATCGCGCAGAGCCGTGATCTCGCAGACCCGAAAACCATTCGCGATTTCGCCGATATCGTACAAAGTCCCGAACGGCTGAAGCTTCTGCTTCTGTTGACGGTGGCGGACATCAGGGCCGTAGGGCCTGGCACCTGGAATGGCTGGAAAGGCCAGCTGTTGCGGGAGCTTTATTGGGAGACGGAGCCTCTCGTCGCCGGCGGGCACACGCAGATCTCTCGACGTGAACGGATTGCCGAGGCGCAGGCAGCTCTCCGCGCGGAGCTCAAGGACTGGCCACCGGAAGAGGTGGAGCGGTTTATCCAGCGCCACTACGACGACTACTGGCTCAAGACCGAAACGCGCAAACAAGTCGAGCACGCCAAGCTCATCCGCGATGCCGACGCGAAGGGGTTGCGGCTTGCCACCTCGTTCACCACCAACGCATTCACCGCAACAACAGAGCTTTCAATCCTCGCTCCTAACCATCCCCGGCTTCTGGCGCTTTTCGCCGGGGCTTGTGCGGCAGCGGGAGCAAACATCATCGGCGCACATATCTCGACAACGCGCGATGGTCTGGCCCTCGATACCTTCATCCTCCAGCGGGAGTTTGTGGATGACGCCGACGAGGCGCGGCGCATCAACAGTATTACGCGCATCATCGAACGAGCGCTCAACGGCGAGGTCCGGATGGCCGGCCTCATGGCAAAGCGTAAGCCTTCCGAGCGGCGGATCACCGCCTTTACGGTTGAGCCAGAAGCCATCATCAACAATGCGTTGTCGGACAAGTTCTCGGTGATCGAGGTGTCGGGCCGCGACCGGCCAGGGTTGCTTTATGATCTCACGAGCACGCTTTCCGACCTCAATCTCGACATCACTTCCGCCCACATCACCACCTACGGGGAGAAGGCGGTAGACGTGTTCTACGTTACCGACCTGACCGGCAAGAAAGTCACGAACGAACAACGCCAGGCCACCATTCGCCAGCGGCTGGTCAAGGTGCTCTCGCAATCCGCTGAGGCTGCATGAATCTCTATCGCTCATTTGCCACGGTCGGCGGTTTCACCATGATGAGCCGCCTCTTTGGTTTCATCCGCGACATCCTCATTGCTGCAGTTATCGGGACGGGCTTCGTAGCGGACGCCTTCTTCGTCGCGTTCCGTTTTCCGAATTTGTTTCGCCGCCTTTTCGGAGAGGGCGCATTCAATTCGGCATTCGTGCCATTGTTCGCGAAGCGGCTGGAAGGAGAAGGCCAAGCCTCTGCCCGTCAGTTCGCGGAAGAAGCGCTGGCGTGCCTTACGTTCGTGCTCATCCTTTTTTCCGCGCTGGCCATGATTGCCATGCCGTGGCTCATGCTGCTGCTGGCGCCAGGGTTCGTCACGGATCCCGAGAAATACGACCTCGCCGTTCTGCTGACGCGGATTGCATTCCCTTATTTGCTCTGCATGTCGCTCGCCGCCCTGCTGTCTGGCGTGCTCAACAGTATGGGGCGGTTTCTCGCCGCTGCCGCAGCGCCGATCTTGCTCAACATAACGATGATTTCTGCAATCCTCATTGCCATGTGGCTCGGCTGGCGCCTTCAACCTGGGGCGGGCGTCCTTCTTTCCATCGGCGTAACGATCGCTGGCATATTGCAGCTCGGCATGCTGTGGATCGCTGTTCGCCGAGCGGGAATGCCATTGCGGTTCCGCTGGCCGCAATACACAGAGGGTATGAAACGTCTGGTATCTCTGGGCATTCCTGGCGTAATTTCCGGAGGAATTACCCAGATCAACATCGCCATTGGGACGATCATTGCGTCGTTGCAAGCGGGCGCAGTTTCATACCTCTACTATGCCGATCGGCTTTACCAACTCCCCCTAAGTATCATCGGTGTTGCTGTCGGCGTAGTGCTGCTACCGGATCTTTCTCGCAAACTTCGCGCCGGCGATACCGCGGCCGTCCACGACAGCCAGAACCGCTCGCTCGAGTTCGCGATGCTATTCACTATTCCCGCTTCGGTGGCGCTCGTTATTGCCGCTGAGCCGATCATTCGGGTCCTTTTCGAACGCGGGGCTTTCTCGGCGTCGGACACCAGCGCGACGGCGGCTGCCCTTGCTGCTTTCTCATTCGGGTTGCCGTCGTTTGTGCTGATCAAGGTGTTCCAACCAGCATTTTTTGCGCGCGAAGACACGCGCACGCCCATGTGGTTTGCGGCGATCAACCTAACGGTGAACGCCATAGGGTCTTTGGCGCTGTTCTTCCTGTTTCAACACCTCGGATGGATGCCGCACATTGGCATCGCCATTGCCACCACGCTGGCGGGTTGGATCAACGCAGGACTGCTCATCGTCACGCTGAAGCGCTCCGGCGACTATCGCGCAGACCGGCGCCTGGTACGCAATCTGTGGCTGATTTTGCTCGCGAGCGGCGTCATGGGCGCTTCGCTTGCCGTTGTTCTGCTGTGGCTGGCCCCGTTCCTCGCACCGGAGCGAGATGTTCTGGTTCAGGCCTCTGCGCTTGCCGGCCTGGTTGCGTTGGGACTCGCTCTTTACGCGATCATGATTGTCGCAACTGGCGTGCTCCGGATCGAACAAATCCGCCGCTTCGTGCGCCGCTCGGCATGAGCAAGGGCGCAAGGTCCCCTTGCGCCAGGCAGCCTGGCGCGCCATAACGCGCCCGCCAATCGCTAACTACGCAGGACACCCATGAAGATCACGCCGCGAGTCTTCTCAGGGATGCAGCCGACCGGCTCTCTCCACCTCGGCAATTACCTCGGGGCGATGCTGCAGTGGATCAAACTGCAGGACACGCACGAGTGCATTTATTGCGTCGTGGATATGCACGCCATCACAGTCTGGCAGGATCCGAAGGAGCTCCGGAATGCCACCCGGTTAGTAACGGCGGCGTACATTGCGTGCGGCCTCGACCCCAAGAAGACCATCATCTTCAACCAGTCGCAGGTCCATCAGCATGCGGAGCTGGCCTGGGTGTTCAACTGCGTGGCGCGGCTGGGCTGGCTTAACCGCATGACTCAGTTCAAGGAGAAGGCGGGCAAGGACCGTGAGAATGCGTCTGTCGGGCTTTATGCCTATCCGAACCTGATGGCCGCGGATATTCTCGTCTACCGTGCGACTCACGTGCCCGTCGGCGAGGACCAGAAGCAGCACCTTGAGCTGACTCGCGACATTGCTCAGAAGTTCAACAATGACTTCCGCGAGTCGATTATCGAAGCTGGTTTCGAGGACGGCATCTTTTTCCCGCTTCCCGAGCCCGTGATCACTGGTCCGGCAACGCGCGTGATGAGCCTTCGGGACGGCACGAAGAAGATGTCGAAGTCCGATCCTTCGGACCTTTCGCGCATCAATCTTCTGGATGACGCCGATACCATCGCGCGCAAGATCCAGAAAGCAAAAACCGACCCCGAACCGCTGCCTACGGAGGAAGCCGGTTTCGCAGGCCGGCCAGAAGCAGAAAACTTGGTCGGCATCTACGCCGCTCTGGCGAATACGGATGTCGCCAGCGTCTTGCGCGAATTTGGAGGCGGACAGTTCTCGACCTTCAAGAAGGCGCTGGCGGAACTCGCCGTGGAGAAGCTTTCTCCTATCAGCACCGAGATGAAGCGGCTCGCCAATGATCCTGCCGAGATCGACCGCATTCTCACGGACGGTGCCCGGCGCGCAGAGGCAATTGCCGCTCCCATCATGGATCGGGTCAAAGACATCGTCGGTTTCATTCGAGGATAATCTTGTCCCGACGGGCAAGACCTATTTCGCTGGATGAGCCGGTCCACTTCGCTCGCTGAACCAATTCAGCGACAGGCATTGATGACGGGCCTCCAACATGACAGCATGAGCCATGGCCGCGATCAAAAAACGCCGGGTTTTCGAGGAAGGGCATCGACGCAAGTATCTCGTCATCGCTGACGAGAGCCAGGAGGTCGAGGCGGCCCTTTACTTTGCAGCTCTGCGAGCCGCGCACACGGGCGGCTCGATCCTGCTGCTCTACGTCATCGAGCCACAGGAATACCAGCATTGGGTCGGCGTGCGGCAGGTTCAGCTGGAAGAAGAGACCGCAAAGGCCAAAGCGCTTTTCCGCCTCTTTCGTCGCAAACTGAATGCGGCGGGCTTCGAATCCGTCGAGACGGAAGAGGTCATCCGCGAGGGCAAGAAGGCCGAGGCTATCCTCGAGCTGATCGACGAGGATGAGGACATTGCCGTGCTCACGCTCGGCGCGGCGACCGATGCCATGGGGCCAGGGCCACTCGTCTCGTCGCTTGCCGCCGGGAAGACCGCAGGCACATTCCCGATCCCCATCACCATCGTTCCCGGCAACCTGACCCTCGAGGATCTGCAGGCGCTCGCGTGAGCAAAATCCCAACCGCATGCCTCGACTTTTCAGGTGCTGGTCGCTAATTTAATAGAACAATTCTAAGCAGCTTCTGCCGAGCCACGGCATGAGGTGCCCGCCAGGGCAAAGGAGAGATCATGTTCATTCAGACCGAACCGACCCCAAACCCCGCAACCTTGAAGTTCATTCCGGGCAGGCCGGTTCTGGGCGAAGGAACGGCCGATTATCGCTCGCCCGAAGAGGCAGCCGATTCGCCGCTGGCTCAGCGACTGTTCGAAATCGAAGGCGTGACGGGCGTTTTCCTCGGCGCCGACTTCATCTCGGTGACCAAGGGTGACGTCGAATGGCAGCATCTGAAGCCGGCCATCCTGGGCGCGATCATGGAACACTTCATGTCGGGCGCGCCTGTACTGGGCTCGGCCGGCGCCAACGACATGGCGGGTGTCAACTATGACCCCAAGGACGAAGAGGTCGTGATGACCATCAAGGAGCTGATCGAGACGCGTGTGCGTCCCGCAGTTGCCCAAGATGGTGGTGACATCACGTTCCACGGCTATCGTGACGGCATCGTGTATCTGCACATGCGCGGCGCCTGCGCTGGCTGCCCGAGCTCGACGGCCACCCTTCGCCATGGGATCGAGAACCTTCTCCGGCACTTCTGCCCGGAGGTGCAGGAAGTTCAGGCCGTTTGATTCGCGCGAGCGATCGCAAGCATTTCGAGGGGCCCAGCGCTATGGGCCCCTTATTCGTTGGATTGACCGAGCCTGACCTGACACCACAAGCTGGATCCCATGAACGTTCTCGCCTTTGATACCTGCTTCGGCGCCTGCTCGGCGGCAGTGCTCTTGCAGGACGGCGTCGAGGAGCGGCTGATTTGGCGTTATGAGGAGATGACCACGGGACAGGCCGAACGGCTCATCCCCATGATCGGTGAAGTGCTGCAGGAGGTAGGCCGGAAGCTCCAAAGCCTCGATGCTATCGTCGTCACCGAAGGGCCGGGCACGTTTACCGGGACTCGAATCGGTATTGCTGCCGCGCGCGGCTTCGCGCTCGCCTCCAAGCTTCCCATCCGGGCGACGACCAGTCTTCACGTGATGGCCCACCGGGCGGCGCGTGAACTCGGTGGCGTTCCTGCTGATCACGGGCTCGCGGTCTGTGTCGATGCGCGCGCCGGCCAGGTGTTTGTGCAGCTCTTTGAGCCCACGAGCGTTGAGCCGCTTAACGAAGCTGCGGTGCTCGCACCAGAGGCAGCTGCGGGACTCTCCCCGGGCCAGCCGTTATTCTGTGTCGGGTCCGGGGCTGCTATTGTGGCGGAAGCTGCCGCGCGGCTCGGTCGTAGCGCTTCCTCGCAGTTGCCCAAGCTTCAGCCGGACGCTCGCGATCTGGCGCGGATGGCCGCCACCTTGGCCGTGCGCTCGCCCCTGGTCCCGCTCTATTTGCGACCGCCCGATGCCAAACCCCAGATAGGAAAGTCCCTCCCGCGAGCGTGAAGGGGAGGCCATGTCGATTGCCATCAGACCGGCGGGAGCAAATGAAGCTGCCGTTTTCGCGGCGCTTCACGGCGAGCATTTCACACCGGCCTGGGACGCCCAATCGTTCCGCGAGCTTATGGAGCAGGACGGCGCGCTCGCTCTGCTCGCAGTCGCCGATGATGAGCCAATCGGCTTCATTCTGGGCCGCGTCGTTGTGGATGAGGCCGAAATTCTCACAATCGGCGTATCGCAATCCTGGCAGCGGAAGGGCGTTGCGACCCTGCTCGTGAACCAACTCGCGCGGTACGCCATAGAAAAAGGGGCGCGGCGAATTTTCCTCGAAGTTGCAACGGATAACGAGGCTGCCCGGCGACTTTATCTCTCCCTGGACTTCCACGAGGTCGGGCGCCGACCAGCCTACTACGAGCGCCCCGGCGAAGCGCGTGTGGATGCGATTATCATGTCGAAAGAAGGCACGCTGAGCACCTCGGGTGGACGAGCCGCGAGGGGGTCCGTATAAGCAAAAGAACAAAGGCGGAAGATTGCCGGAAGAGCATTGGCTGAATTCGGATGGCCGATACGAACGACAAGAGTCCGAGCCGCATCGAAAGGCTTTGCAGTGAACGCGGGCTGCGTATGACCGGCCAGCGCCGAACGATTGCTCGTGTGCTCTCCGAAGCCAACGACCATCCTGATGTGATCGAGGTCTACCGCCGGGCCCATGAGATCGACCCGCGCATCTCGCTATCTACCGTCTACAGGACACTCAACCTGTTTGAGAGCAACGGCATCCTCGAGCGCCGCGAGTTCGGGGCAGGCCGGCGGCGGTACGAAGAAGCCACGCGCGAACACCACGACCACCTCATCGACCTCGAGACCGGAAAGGTGATCGAATTCCGCAATGAGGACATCGAGCGGTTGCAGGAGCGCGTCGCGCGGGAGCTCGGGTTCGAGCTGGTCGGCCATCGGCTGGAGTTGCATGGCATACCTCTCCGCCGGAAGAAGACCTGAAGCCCTGCCCTTCGCGCGGGCAGCTGCTGTAGCGGTCCCATGAAACCGAGCTCGACAAGCAGCAAGGACAGGAATCTGCGAGGCGCGATCCGGGCATCCGCCATCCTTGGCGGGTTTGCAGCGCTGACGCTCCCGTTGATGCCGGTCCAGCTGGCGTTTCTCTACTCCTCTCCGAGACTCGCGCGGAAGTTCCCCCACTGGTACCACCGCCAGGTTTGCCGGCTGCTCGGCATTCGCCTGCACGTCGAAGGGAAAATCACCGACAAGGCGCCGGTTCTCGTGGTCGCTAACCATGTGTCCTGGCTCGATATTCCGGTGCTTTCGGCGGTCGCGCCTCTTTCGTTTGTGGCCAAGCAGGAGGTGTCGACCTGGCCCTTCATTTCATGGCTCGCGCGGCTGCAGCGCTCCGTTTTTGTCGACCGGAAACGGCGGACGGCAGTTGGGCAGACGACGAACGAGATCATCGAGCGATTGCGGGCCGGTGATACGATCGTCTTGTTCGCCGAAGGCACCTCCAGTGATGGCAATCGCGTCCTTCCATTCAAGACTCCGCTCTTCGCCGCGGTGAAACCCACACTCGCCAATGGCTACACCGATCCCGGCGCCTGTGTTCAGACGCTGACAATCGCCTACACTCATCTCCACGGCGTACCGCTGAGCCGCATGGCCCGTCCGCTCATTGGCTGGTACGGCGATATGGAAATGGCGAGCCATGCGTGGGAGCTGCTGAAAGCAGGCCCGCTGGACGTGAAAATTCATATCTCCCCACCGGTGCCGCTCTCGGACTTTGCAAATCGAAAAGAGTTGGCCCGATACACAGAAACGCTTATCAGGCAATCACTTGCGCGGCTGTTGAGGGGGCAGGCTAGCTGAAGCCAGGGCAACTTTCGACTAGGAGGGCACACCCTGGACGGGAGAGCAGCTGGACATTAGATCAGAAATGTTGTTGCAATGCAGCAATTAACCTGCCGGTGTGCGGCGAAGCGCTTTGGAACCTGAGCTGGAACGGAGCAGTAAATGCCAGGCTGACAATCCTGACTCAGGTTCGCCGACGGGAGTTATGAGGTTCGAATGTCCGAGACCAGGAAGGTCTTTATAAAGACTTACGGCTGTCAGATGAACGTCTATGACAGCGAACGCATGGCCGAAGCGCTCGCGCAACATGGCTATGCTGAGACAGCCGACCCTGCGGACGCCGAACTGATCATTCTCAACACGTGCCACATCCGCGAGAAGGCCGCGGAGAAGGTCTATTCTGAGCTCGGACGCCTCCGCCAGCTGAAGGTTGCGCGCCAGCTGGAAGGCAAGGAGACCATGGTGGCCGTCGCCGGCTGCGTCGCTCAGGCTGAAGGCAACGAGATCATCGCGCGGGCGCCGATGGTGGACCTTGTGGTCGGCCCGCAGGCCTATCACAGGCTTCCGAAGCTCGCCGAGCGCGTGCGCGCGGAGCGTCGCCCACTCGTCGACACTGAATTCCCGGACGAGGACAAGTTCTCGCAGCTCCCCGAGCGGAAGGTGTTCCGCTCCGCAACGGCCTTCCTGACCGTCCAGGAAGGTTGCGACAAGTTCTGCACCTTCTGCGTGGTTCCCTACACCCGTGGAATGGAGGTTTCGCGGCCAGTTGCGCAGATCGCGGAGGAAGCCCGCCGGTTGGTAAAGCAGGGCGTCCGGGAGATCACGCTGCTCGGCCAGAATGTGAACGCCTATCACGGTGAAGGGCCTGATGGCCGGAGGTGGTCTCTGGCAAAGTTGCTGAAGCACCTGTCAGAAATCGAAGGGCTGGAGCGGCTGCGCTACACGACAAGCCATCCTCGCGACATGGATGACGAGCTGATCGAGGCTCACGGCACGCTGCCCAAGCTGATGCCGTACCTGCATCTGCCCTTCCAGGCCGGCTCGGACCGCATCCTCGCCGCGATGAACCGCAAACACACGGCGGCGGATTACCTGAACATCGTCAGGAAAATACGACAGGCGCGACCGGACATTGCCCTATCGACTGATATCATTGTCGGGTTCCCTGGCGAGACGGAGGAGGAGTTCCAGGATACGCTCGAGCTTGTGCGGCAGGTGGGCTTTGCCCAGGCCTTCTCATTCAAGTACAGCGCGCGTCCCGGCACCCCTGCTGCCAACATGGACGGCCAGGTGCCCGAAGAGGTCAAGGCGGACAGGCTCGCCCGACTGCAGGACCTCTTGCAGGCGCAGCAGCGCCAGTTTAACGCCAAGTGCGTCGGCAAGGTGCTTCCCGTGCTCTTCGAAAAACCTGGCCGGAAGGCGGGGCAGCTCGTGGGCCGGTCGCCGTACCTGCAAGCGGTCCACGCCGAGGCGGAACCGAGCCTTCTCGGCCGCATTCACCCTGTCGAGATCTCGGATGCCAGCACCAATAGCCTGGCCGGATTTCTGCGATAGGCGGTCGCTTTGGGCGGATGCCGCTGGAAGGGTGTCACAAAGCTCTTAAATAGGGTAGTATACTGATCGCGGCCGATATCGCATGCGGGCCGCACAGGAGAGAGCGCATATTGAACGGATATCGTGGGGCAGCCACCTCGAACGGGAAAGCCAAAGCTTCTCATCCCAAGAAGCGGTTGGTAGTGCCCTTTGAGAACAACCGGTACCTCGCCGAACTTCTTGGCGAGTACGATTCCCATCTGGCATTGATCGAGGATCGCCTCGGGATCGAGGCCCATGCTCACGGCAACGTGGTGATCCTGACGGGCTCGGAGGCCGCGTGCGAGCTTGCGCGCGGCGTGTTGGAGCAGCTTTACACCAGAGTTGCGCGAGGTGAGCAGGTGGCGCCAGGGGATTTCGACGGTCTCATCCGACACGGACGGTTTAGCGACGGCCAGAAGCCAACCGATGGCCAGGCCCAGATCGCGACCCGGCGACGCATCATCAAGGCGCGCACCCCGGCGCAAAGCACCTACATCCGTAGCCTCGAGCGGACGGACCTTGTGTTCGGCCTAGGCCCCGCCGGTACGGGCAAGACCTATCTTGCGGTTGCTTACGCCGCGCACTGTCTGGAGCGGGGAATGGTCGAGCGGATCATCCTCTCTCGGCCAGCCGTCGAGGCGGGTGAACGGCTCGGCTTCTTGCCGGGAGATATGCGCGAGAAGGTCGACCCTTATTTGCGCCCGCTCTACGATGCCCTCTATGATGTGCTGCCTCCCGAGAAGGTGGAGCGCGACATGGAGACGGGCACGATCGAGATCGCGCCCTTGGCCTTCATGCGTGGCCGCACCCTGGCGAATGCCTATATTATTCTCGACGAGGCGCAGAACACGACCAGCATGCAGATGAAGATGTTTCTCACCCGCCTCGGTGAGAACTCGAAGATGGTGATTACAGGCGACCCAAGTCAGATCGATCTTCCTCCGGGACAGAAGTCCGGGTTGGACGAAGCCGTCCGACTGCTAGCCGGCATCGAAGGCATCGAGGTGGTCCGCTTCTCATCCTCGGACGTGGTGCGGCGGGATCTCGTCGCTCGCATCGTGGAGGCTTACGATCGGGACCAAGCCCTCGATGCCCAGCACGAACGCCATGAGTGACACAATCCAAGCATCGTTGAGCCCTGAGCCGTCGGAAGGCGATGAAGGCTCGGAGCCTCCGGAACGACTTCACCTCGACATTCTCGTCGAAGAAGGCGATTGGAGCGCGTTTGAGCCCATCGAGGAGACCATTTGTGCCGTGGCGGACATCGTGGCGCGTCGGTTCGACCTCGCAAACGTGGAGGTTGCCGTCGCCCTGAGCTCCGATGAACGCGTTCGCGTGCTCAATCGCGATTACAGAGGCAAGGACAAGCCCACCAACGTTCTCTCGTTCCCGACAGGAAGCGCCGTTCTGCCTGAAGGATCGCGCCGTCCTCTCGGCGACCTCATTCTGGCCGCCGAGACGGTGGCGCGTGAAGCTGCGGCTGAGAACAAGCCGCCGCACCACCACCTCCAGCATCTCGTCCTGCACGGGCTGCTCCATCTGCTCGGGTACGACCACGAGACCGAGGCGGAGGCGCTTACGATGGAAGCGCTCGAGGTCGAGTTGCTAGCTGAGCTAGGGGTTCCTGACCCCTACGGCTCTCATTCGACAGCAGAGGCGTGATTACCAACCCATCACAAAAACAATGTCGATAGAAGGCGAACACCCCAGGAACGGCTCATCGAGCGAGGGTAGCGAGAGTCAGAGTTGGCTAGGCAGCCTGATTTCCCGACTGCGGCTTCCCAGCACACAGACGCTCCGCGATGTTCTTGAGCACACCCTAAAAACCGAGGCCAAGTCCGAGGACGAGCTGAGCGCCGAAGAGCGCAACATGATGCTCCGCCTGCTGCACTTTGGCCGCCTGCGGGTTGAAGACGTGATGGTGCCGCGCGCCGATATCATCGCGCTGGACGAGAACGACACGCTGGGCGATCTGCTCGCCACCTTCCAGGAAGCGGGTGTGTCGCGGATCCCGATTTTCCGCGAAACGCTCGATGACCCCCGGGGCATGATTCACGTCAAGGACGTGATGAACTGGCTGATTAAGCAAGCGGCTATTGGTCCGGGTAAGGAAACAGCCACTTCAACGATTCAAACCCCGCAATCGGCGAGACAAGAAAGCGGAACAGCAGATGGGGTTACCGGCCTGCGGGGGCTCGATTTCTCGAAGGTCGACCTGACCCAGCCCCTCACAGTTGCCAAGATCCGGCGGCCGGTTCTGTATGTGCCGCCATCCATGCCGGCCATGCAGCTGCTCGTTCGCATGCAGGCCACGCGTAACCACATGGCCATCGTCATCGACGAATACGGCGGCACGGACGGCCTAGTGACGATCGAGGACCTCGTTGAGGAAATCGTTGGCGACATCGCGGACGAGCACGACGAGGCGGAAGAGGCCAACATCGTGACAGACGCCAGGGGCACGGTGATTGCCGCGGCTCGTACGCCCATCGACGAGCTGGAGGAGTACCTCGGGATCAAGTTGCTCCAGCCGGATCAGGAAGAAGAGATCGATACGTTGGGCGGCCTTGTGTTCGCGCTCGTTGGGCGGCTGCCCGCTCAGGGTGAGCGTGTTCAGCATCCGTCGGGCATCGTGTTTGAAGTGCTGGAAGCCGACGAGCGGCGCATTATGAGGGTCAAAGTCGACACCAGCCTCTTGAACGCCGAGGGCAACGGCAACGCCGCCGCGGCGGGGCACTAAAGCGAATGCCGCTTTCTGGGGGGAATTCGACGGCCGAGCGGGACACCAATGGCCGCGTACATTGGCTCGTTGGTGTAGCTGAGCCGCTGCGGGGTCTCGCCCACAAAATCCGTACCCTGAGAGGTTGGCGCGGCCGTGTGGTGGCGTTTGGGGCCGGCGCGCTGTCGGTTCTTGCGATGGCCCCTTTTTTCATCTGGGCCATCCTTTTTTTCACCCTCCCCGTACTCGTCTGGTTGATCGACGGCACTGTCCATCTCGCCTCGGCTGATCCCGCAGCTCGCCCCTTTAAGGCCAAACACCTGCGTAGCGCCGGCCTGACCGGCTGGTGGTTTGGTGCCGGATATTTCCTCGCGGGACTTTTCTGGATCGGTGAGGCGTTCCTGGTCGAGGCCGAGCGCTTCGCCTGGCTTATGCCGTTTGCCGTTGCCCTCATGCCGGCAGGTCTGGCGCTGTTTTACGGAGCTGCAACGGCTGCAGCTTCACTGTTTTGGCGACCAAATTTGTTTCGCCTGCTGGCGCTTGCACTTGCCTTCTCGGCCGCCGAATGGCTCCGCGGCCATATCCTCACGGGGTTTCCGTGGAACATTCTCGGATATGCGCTGACATGGCCACTGCCGCTCATGCAATCCGCCGGCATTTTCGGCATCTACGGCTTGACATTCCTAGCGCTTCTCATTTTCGCTGCGCCCCTCGTTGCATCGGCAGATGCAGCAGAATTGCGCCGCCCCCAAGCAGCAATGGCGGGCTTTCTCATCGCGCTTGTTCCGCTCTCCGCCGCGTTCGTCTACGGCCTCGTTCAACTCGCGACGCCGGTGCCATCCCCAGTCGAGGGTGTTCGGCTTCGGCTCGTGCAGCCAAGCGTCCCCCAGCGCGACAAGTGGCGACCGGAGAAACAGCGAGACATCTTCTTCGACCACCTCGCTCTTTCGCGTCAGGGTCCAAACGGCGCCGAAGATAACCTCGTCGGCATCACGCACGTCATCTGGCCGGAAGCGGCAATGCCGTTCCTGCCGCTCGACACACCGGCCGCTCTGCAGGCCATCGGACAGATGCTTCCGGATGGCACTCTCCTTCTGGCAGGAGCATTGCGCGCAGACGGTCCCATCACACCAGACGCTCCCCGCCCGCGCGCCTTCAACAGCCTCATCGCATTCGGCTCGGACGGCCAACCCATCGCGATCTACGACAAGATCCATCTCGTGCCGTTCGGCGAATATTTGCCGTTGCGGCCGCTTCTCGAAGGAATTGGGCTCCAAAAACTGGTGGGTTGGCGCGGCGGATTTTCCGTGGGAGTCTCCCCAAGGCCATTGTTTGAAGTTCCCGGCCTGCCTCCGACGGGTGCGCTGATTTGCTACGAGGCGATTTTTCCCGGCGCCATCGTTCAATCGTCCCGTCGGCCTCAAGTTCTCATCAATGTCACAAATGACGGCTGGTTCGGCGAAACGACCGGTCCACACCAGCACTTTCACCAGGCACGCGTGCGCGCCGTCGAAGAAGGACTTCCCCTCATCCGCGTCGCAAACAACGGAATTACCGGAGTTATCGATGCAAACGGACGCGTCCTGGCGCGGCTCAATCTCAACGAGCGTGGCGTCATAGACACAGTTCTTCCGGGAGCGAGGCCCCCACCCTTGTATGCACGGTTCGGCGATGGATTATTCGCTCTCCTCTGGCTAGCAGGAGCCGGCCTTCTCTGGCTGGTCCATCGCAGAGCCTGATCATCTGTTGCCAGATGACCAGTACCGTGGTCATAAATCAGCGGACAACAACTCTTGTTCCGGTTGACGGAACGACTGGCTGCACCTAGGAATTGCGCGGGGAGAGAGTAAAGTTTCGTTGCTTAACTTAGGGTGGGGAAATAGGGGCATGACCAGAGACGATGAAGCAATTGCCGATCACGAGGAAATCGTCGAGAAGGGCTCGCGGCGGGCTAATCCCCTTGATATTCATGTGGGAAGCCGAGTGCGCTTGCAGCGCATGTTGCTGGGCATGAGCCAGGAAAAGCTCGGCGAGCAGTTGGGGCTCACCTTCCAGCAGATCCAGAAATACGAGAAGGGTATCAACCGAATCGGCGCCAGCCGGCTCTATGAGCTTGCGAAAGTCCTCGGTGTCAGCGTCGAGTTCTTCTACGAGGACGCGCCGGGCACGACACCGACCAACAAATCCAGCTCATCCAGTGGGCTCTCCCAGACCGATCGGTACGTGGTGGATTTTCTCAGCAGCCGCGAGGGAGTAGAGCTCAACAAGGCGTTCGTAAAGATCACCGATCCGAAAATCAGGCGGTCGATCGTCGATCTCGTCCGGACGCTGGCGGGCGAGGACAAGGATCACAGCAACGGCAGCCATCAATCGAACTGAAGCTCACAGGATATTTCCCTGCGGCTACAACACCCGGTCGAGTCGACAGAGTCGGCTTGACCCCCTTCGGAAACCCTGTAAAGAAGCCCGCGACGTTGCGGCCTTCATTTGACTGTCGGGGATACCGGTGTCACGCCAATCCTACCTTTTCACCAGCGAATCGGTGTCAGAAGGACACCCTGACAAGGTCTGTGATCGGATCTCTGACGAGATCGTCGACCTGTTTTTCCGCGAAGCTCTCGCCGTTGGGCTTGATCCGCGTGACGTTCGGGTGGCGGCAGAAACGCTCGCGACGACGAACCGCGTCGTAATCGCGGGCGAAACGCGCGGGCCGAAGACAATCACGCCAGAGCTGGTAGCCCATGTTGCCCGCATGGCGATTCGTGACATCGGCTACGAACAGCAAGGATTCCACTGGGAGAACGCGACAATCGACGTTCTCTTGCACCCGCAGTCGGCCGATATCGCCCGTGGCGTCGACGCTGCCGAAGAGAAGGATGAAGGTGCCGGCGACCAGGGCATCATGTTCGGCTATGCGTGCCGCGAAACGCCGGAGCTGATGCCGGCTCCCATCTACTACAGCCACAAGATTCTTCAGAATTTGGCCGCCGCCCGTAAGCGCAAGGAAGGCGATGCGGCCAAGCTCGGGCCGGACTCCAAGAGCCAGGTCACGGTGCGCTACGAAAACGGCAAGCCCGTTGGCGTGACACAAATCGTGGTCTCGACGCAGCACCTCGACCCGAACCTGACCTCCAACGACGTTCGCACCATTGTCGAGCCCTACGTCCGCAAGACGTTGCCCGAGGGCTGGATCACCCCGGCGACAGTGTGGCATGTGAATCCGACCGGCAAGTTCGAGATCGGCGGTCCTGACGGCGATTGCGGTCTCACCGGGCGCAAGATCATTGTCGACACCTACGGCGGCGCGGCCCCGCACGGTGGTGGCGCGTTCTCCGGCAAGGACCCCACAAAGGTCGATCGCTCGGCGGCTTACGCGGCCCGTTACCTTGCGAAAAACATTGTTGCGGCGGGCTTGGCCGATCGCTGCACGATCCAGTTGTCCTACGCGATCGGCGTGGCGGAACCGCTTTCCATCTACGTCGATACGCACGGCACGGGCCAAGTTTCCGAGGACGCGCTCGAAAAGGCGGTGCGGAACGTGATGAAGCTCACGCCCCGCGGTATTCGTGAGCATCTCGGCCTGAACAAGCCGATTTACGCGCGCACTGCGGCCTACGGCCACTTCGGCCGCCAGCCTGACGCCGATGGCGGCTTCTCGTGGGAGAAGCTCGATCTGGTCGAGAAACTGAAGTCCGAAGTCGCCTGAAAGACAGTCATTGATTAGATCAAATCGGCCGCGGCCCTTTCCGCGGCCGATTGATTTTGCGGACACCTAGGTAGCCCATGGAAGAAGCGAACAAGGTCCCGCACGACGACATTCGTAGCTTCGGCCGCCGACACGGGCGCAAACTCAGCGCACGCCAGCAGGGCCTCCTGGCTAACGTTCTGCCTCGCCTGCGGATCGACCTCGAACAGCCACCACCGGAGAACGCCACAAGTCTCTTCGCAACCGACGCGCAGGATGTCTGGCTCGAGATCGGCTTTGGTGGCGGCGAGCACCTAATCTGGCAGGCGGAACACCATCCCAATGTCGGGCTCATCGGCTGCGAGCCTTACCTCGATGGCGTCGTGAAGGTGCTGGACGCTGTTGAGACGAAGGGCTTGAAGAACATCCGCGTTTTACCCGATGACGCCCGCCGCCTGCTCCGCTGGCTTCCCGACCAGTCGATCAGCCGTGTCTTTATCCTGTTTCCGGACCCTTGGCCGAAGAAGCGCCACTGGAAGCGCCGTCTCGTCTCAACCCAGTTCCTTGCGACGCTTGCGCGGGTGCTAAAGCCTGGCGCGGAGCTTCGCTTGGCTACGGACATTGGTGATTACGCCCGCACCAGCCTGCTCGCATTTCGCGCCTCGCCGGGCTACGCATGGCTAGCCGCTGGTCCTTCGGATTGGCGGGAGCGGACACCCGATTGGCCGCCAACGCGCTATGAACAGAAGGCCATTGCGCAGGGCCGTCGCCCGGTCTATCTGCGCTTCAGGTGGCTAGGGTCTGCCCAATTTGAGCAAAAAGCTCCCAAATAGGTGACCGAGGCGTCAAATTCCTGCCATTTGCTGCTTGACCAAGGCGGCCGCTATCTCATATCCTTCAAATGCTCATGATCATCTCAACTCTGAGAGTGGGCCCCAGGGGGTCCGCTCTTTTTGTTTTACTGGGTGTTCTTGCAGCGACACGCTTTTGGGTTTGAGGGGATATGGACCATCGGAATGAGAGCGCGAAATCGCAGCGCTTCATTCGCGAAACCGGCCTTGCTGCAGAGATCGCTGCGCTTGTCGAGCCGACCATAGAGGATCTCGGCTACAGGCTGGTGAGGGTGCAGATTCACGGACGCGAGGGCCATACCGTGCAGATTATGGCCGAGCGCCCGGACGGCACTATGTCGATCGAGGATTGCGAAACGATCTCCCGACAGCTATCTCCTCTTCTGGATGCGCACGATCCCCTACCCGGCAGTTACCGGTTGGAGATATCCTCGCCTGGTATCGATCGGCCGCTCGTCAGGCCGTCCGACTTCGAAGATTGGGCGGGTTACGAGGCGAAAATCGAGCTGAAAGAGCTCGTCGGCGGGCGCAAACGCTATCGCGGTGTTCTCGAAGGTTTCGAGGACGGTGAGGTGCGGATCGAGTGCACGCTCGATCAGCTCGGGACGCAAGTGCTTGGATTCCCGGTCGACCTGATCGCCGAAGCCAAACTGGTGCTGACGGATGAGCTCATCCGGGAGTCGCTGAGGCGGGCGAAGAAGGCTGCCAAGGGCAATAGCGGCGCCGAGCCGCAGCTTGAAGACTAAAGACAAGGGTGCAGGGCATGGCCGTTGCAGTCAGCGCAAATAGAATGGAGCTCCTGCAAATCGCAGACGCGGTTGCGCGTGAGAAATCCATCGATCGCAAGATCGTTCTCCAGGCGATGGAGGATGCGATCCAGAAGGCTGCCAAGTCGCGTTACGGCTCGGAGAACGATATTCGCTGCGAGATCGACCCGCGCACCGGCGATACGCGGCTGTTCCGCGTCCTTGCCGTCGTCGAGAAGGTCGAGAACGACGCCACCCAGATCTCGCTGGAAGAGGCCAAGCGCCGCAACCCTGAAGCGAAACTTGGCGACCTGATCGCCGACCCTCTGCCTCCGCTCGATTTCGGCCGCGTCGCTGCGCAGAACGCCAAGCAGGTCATCGTGCAGAAGGTGCGCGAGGCTGAGCGCGAGCGGCAGTACAACGAATACAAGGATCGCGTCGGCGAGATCGTCAACGGCACGGTAAAGCGGGTCGAATACGGCAACGTGATTGTCGACCTCGGCCGGGCCGAGGGAATTATCCGTCGCGACGAAATGATCCCGCGCGAGAACCTGCGCTACGGGGACCGGGTGCGTGCCTATATATACGACGTACGCCGGGAGCAGCGCGGACCGCAGATTTTCCTTTCACGCGCACGACCGGAGTTCATGGCGAAGCTGTTCGCCATGGAGGTTCCGGAGATCTACGACGGTATCGTCGAGATCAAGTCGGTTGCTCGTGATCCGGGCTCGCGCGCCAAGATCGCCGTCATCTCGAAGGACAGCTCCATTGACCCTGTCGGCGCGTGCGTGGGTATGCGCGGTCAGCGCGTCCAAGCCGTTGTGAACGAGCTGCAGGGCGAGAAGATCGACATTATTCAGTGGCGGCCCGACCCTGCGGAGTTCATCGTCAACGCTCTGGCGCCCGCTGAGGTGACCAAGGTCGTTCTCGACGAGGACTCCAACCGCATCGAAGTGGTTGTGCCGGAGAGCCAGTTGTCTCTCGCCATTGGCCGCCGCGGCCAGAACGTGCGGCTCGCTTCTCAACTAACGGGTTGGGATATCGACATCCTGACCGAGCAGGAGGAGAGCGAGCGGCGTCAGAAAGAGTTTGCGGAGCGCTCGCAGATCTTCATGGAAGCGCTCGACGTGGACGAGGTCATCGCCCAGCTGTTGGTGACGGAAGGCTTCGCCACGGTGGAAGAGATTGCCTACGTCGACCTGAGCGAGATTGCACACATCGAAGGCTTCGACGAGGAGACGGCACAGGAAATCCAGACACGCGCTCGCGAGTATCTCGAGCGGATCGAACAGGAGCGGGATGCGCGGCGTAAGGAGCTTGGCGTCTCCGACGACCTCGCTCAGGTGCCCGGCATGACGACGGCGATGATGGTCGCCCTCGGTGAGAATGGCATCAAGACGCTCGAGGACTTCGCGGACTGCGCGACTGACGATCTCGTCGGCTGGACCGAACGGAAGAAGGACAAGGATGGCGAGGTCATTCGCCACAAGGGCATCCTGGATGGCTTTGAGCTCAGCCGCAAAGAGGCTGAGGACATGATCATGGCAGCCCGGATGATCTTGGGCTGGATCGAGCCTCCTGCAGAAGAAGCGGCTGAAGGCGAAGAGTCTGATGCGGCGGCTGAGCCTGCCGGCGATACTGGCTCGAGCGCATAAACGCGCCCTGATGACGAGGAGCACACATAAGGCGGATGGCCACGCGGGTCGAAATCGCAGAAGAGCCGACGACGGAGCGTCATTCTCCGTTGCGGACCTGCATTGTCACCCGCACGCAGAAATCGCCTGAGGAGCTGCTCCGTTTCGTCGTCGGGCCCGATGGCCAGATCGTTCCTGATCTCGCGCGGCGCCTTCCAGGGCGTGGTGCGTGGGTAACCGCTGAACGCGAAGTGGTTCAGGAAGCGGTCAAGCGCAACGCCTTTGCACGCAGCTTGAAGCAGCAGGTCTCCGTTCCTCTGGATCTGGCGGATCTGGTTGAGCAGCTCATGCTCAAGCGTGTCATGGAGGCGCTGAGCCTGGCGAACAAGGCCGGGCTCGTGACGATCGGGTTCACCCGGATCGACGCAGCCATTGCCAAAGGCAGTGTTGCCGTATTGCTGCATGGCACGGATGCCGCAGAGGACGGCGTGCAAAAGCTCAACCGCCGTTTTCAGGCGGTTTGCAGAGAGATTGGCCGACCAGCGCCGATCATTCAGGAAATGACCGTCGAACAAATGAGTTTGGCCTTAGGACGGTCGAATGTGGTACATGCTGCGCTGAGCGCAGGCGGTGCCACGAACCATTTCCTGAACGAGGTTGGCCGATTGACCCGATATCGCTCGGGCAGATCGGCAGCGGACAGAGAACTCGCGGCAAATGATGCCGCCCAAGGGACGTTGAGAACGGGCAAGGTATGAGCGAATCGAAAGAAACAACCGACAAGACCGTGCTGACAGGTACGCGCAAGCCGCTCAGCCTGAAGCGTACGGTCGAGTCCGGCCACGTACAGCAAAAGTTCAGCCATGGCCGGTCCAAGTCGGTTGTGGTTGAAAAGAAGAGAAAGCGCACCCTTGTGGGGCAGGAGCCGGAAGAGACTTCGGCGGCCGCGCAAGTGCGCCCGCGTCCCCAACAACCAGCGCAGCGCCCAGCCGCGGCGGCACCCAAGCCGCAGGAAGCACAGCCGCAGCCGAAGATTCTGCGCACGCTCTCGGAAGAGGAGCAGCTTGCGCGAGCCAGGGCTCTGGCGGCCGCACAGGCGCGGGAGCTTGAGGAACAGCGTCGCCGCGAAGAGCAGGAGCGTCTGGAAGCTGAGCGTCGCCGGCGCGAAGAGGAAGAGCGCAAGAAGGCGGAGGCCGAAGCCGCAGCCAAGCAGCCCGAGCCGACAAAGACGGAGGAGGCCGCTCCAGCGGCCGAGCCTACCGCCGAAGCTACTGCCAAGGCTGAGCCCGCTGCTCCTGCCGAAACCAAGGTTGCGGCCGAGAAGCCTGCGGAGCCTGTGGTCGCAAAGCAGCCAGAACCTCAGGAATCGAAACCGGCTGCCGCACAGCGCCCTGTAACGCCGGAGGTTCCGCAGGTGCTGCCTCAGCCCATCGGCATGACCCGGCCCATCATTGTTTCTCGGCCTGAGCGGCCCAAACCCGTCGAGCCGGCCAAGAAGCCCGAGCCCGAGGCGCCCAAGCGCGCGCTCAAGGAGGAGGTTCTTCCGGATCTCGACGAGGAAGAAGGGCGCACCAAGAAGAAGGGCGGCAAGATTCTCCGTGCGCCTCTGAAGGGCGCCGACGAGACACGTGTGCGTGGCAAGCTGACGATCACGAACGCTTTCGACGAGCGTCAGCGCGAGCGGTCACTCGCCTCGCTGAAGCGCCGCCGTGAGCGCGAGAAGCTGCGCGCGATGGGTATCCCGCAGACACGCGAGAAGGTCGTGCGCGAGGTAGTCATCCCCGAAGCGATTACTATTCAGGAACTGTCCAACCGCATGTCGGAGCGGGCCGTCGACGTTATCAAGTTCCTGATGAAACAGGGCGAGATGCACAAGATCACGGACGTGATCGACGCCGATACGGCCGAGCTCATCGTGCAGGAATTCGGGCACATTCCGAAGCGTGTGTCAGAGGCTGACGTCGAGGAAGGCTTCCTCGGCCCCGAGGACGCGCCCGAGACGCTTAAGCCGCGGCCGCCCGTGGTCACCATCATGGGCCACGTTGACCACGGCAAGACGTCGCTGCTCGACGCCATTCGCCAGACCAACGTTGTGGCTGGCGAGGCCGGCGGCATCACCCAGCACATCGGCGCGTATCAGGTGAAGACGCAGGCCGGCGAGACGATCACCTTCATCGACACGCCAGGCCACGAGGCGTTCACCGCCATGCGTGCCCGCGGCGCCAAGGTGACCGACATCGTGGTGCTTGTGGTCGCGGCGGATGACGGCGTGATGCCTCAGACGGTGGAGGCCATCAATCACGCCCGGGCGGCTAACGTGCCGATCATTGTTGCGATCAACAAGATCGACAAGCCGGACGCCGACCCGAACCGCGTCCGCACAGAGCTGCTCCAGCACGAGGTGGTCGTCGAAAGCATGTCGGGTGACGTGCTCGAGGTCGAGGTTTCGGCCACGAAGCGCATGAACCTCGACAAGTTGCTCGAGGCGATCTCGCTGCAGGCTGAGCTGCTCGAGCTCAAGGCGAACCCCGACCGCTCGGCGGAAGGCTACGTTATCGAGGCGAAGCTGGAGCGCGGTCGTGGTCCGGTGGGCACCCTGCTGGTCCAGCGCGGTACCCTGCATGTCGGCGACATCGTCGTTGCCGGCACAGCGTGGGGACGCGTACGTGCGCTTATCAACGACAGGGGCGAGAACGTCAAGGACGCCGGTCCTTCAGTTCCGGTCGAGGTGTTGGGCTTCGACACAGCGCCAGAGGCAGGCGACCAGTTCGCTGTTGTCGAGAGCGAGGCTCGCGCCCGCGAAATCACGGAATACCGCATCCGAAAGCGCCGCGAGACGCTGGGCTCCGTGGGCACGGCCCGCACCCTTGAGCAGATGATGCAGCAGCTCAAGGAAGCCGGGAGGAAGGAGTTCCCGCTCGTCGTCAAAGCCGACGTGCAGGGGTCCGTCGAGGCCATTATTGGTTCTCTGAAGAAGATCTCTACCGATGAGGTCGAGGCCCGCATCATCCACGCCGGCGTGGGCGGCATCACAGAGTCGGACGTCACCTTGGCGCAGACGGCCGGTGCCGTCGTCATCGGCTTCAACGTGCGTGCCAACGCCCAAGCCCGTGCGGCGGCGGAACGCGAGGGTGTCGAGATCCGCTACTACAACATCATCTACGACCTGGTGGATGATGTGAAAGCGGCTATGTCCGGCCTGCTGGCGCCGACGGTCCGCGAGGTGTTCCTGGGCAATGCCGAGATCCTCGAGGTGTTCAACATCACGAAGGTCGGCAAGGTCGCCGGTTGCCGGGTCACCGAAGGCAAGGTGGAGCGTGGCGCCAAGGTCCGCCTGATCCGCGACAACGTCGTGATCCACGAGGGAACACTGGCGAGCCTGAAGCGGTTCAAGGACGAGGTGAAAGAAGTCCCGGTGGGCCAGGAATGCGGTATGGCCTTCGCCAATTACCAGGACATCCGCCCGGGCGACATCGTCGAATGCTACACGGTCGAGACCATCAAGCGGACGCTTTGATCGCCTGAACAACGACCCAAAACGGCGGTGAATGCGCTTTTGCTTTCACCGCCGACCTCACTATTGCCCGCAAAGGAGGCTGCGCCGGTTCAATTCCGGCCAGTGTAACGAATGCCAAGACACACACCCCATCGCAGCGGACCCTCACAGCGCCAACTTCGCGTTGGCGAGCTGATCCGGCATGCCTTGTCCGACCTGCTGATCCGTGGGGAAATTCACGACGAGCTCATCACAAAGCACGTGATCACTGTGTCGGAAGTGCGCATGTCGCCGGACTTGCGGTTGGCGACTGTCTACGTGCTTCCGCTCGGAGGGGCTGACACTGAGGAGGTGCTTGCCGCCCTTGAGCGAAACCGGCGCTTCATTCGCGGCGTGGTGGCGCGAGCAGTGAACCTGAAGTTCGCGCCCGAAATCCGGTTCCGAAAGGACGAGAGCTTCGAAAGCGGCGAGCGCATCGACCGCTTGCTCGACAGCCTCAAACAGAAGCCATAGCGCTGACCACCGACGAATTTCCTTTAATTACTAGAGACTTCATCAACATGGCGCGCCACAAGAAAGGCAATCCCATTCACGGCTGGCTTGTTCTCGACAAGCCGATTGGCATGACCTCGACGCAGGCTGTCGCGACGATCAAGCACCTCTACGACGCGCAAAAGGCTGGTCACGCCGGTACGCTTGATCCACTGGCGACCGGCATACTTCCGATCGCGTTGGGTGAAGCGACGAAGACCTGCTCCTTCGCCGTCGAGGGCGAGAAGGCCTACCGGTTCACGGTCCGCTGGGGCATCGAGACGAACACTGACGATGCCGAAGGCGAGGTGGTGCGCACGAGCGATAAACGCCCTATCCCTGAGGAGATCGAGGCCATCTTGCCGGATTTCACCGGCGAGATTGAACAGGTGCCGCCGACCTTCTCGGCCATCAAGGTGAACGGAGAGCGCGCGTACGACCTGGCCCGCGACGGCGAGATGCCGAAGCTGGAGCCGCGTCCCGTGCTCATTTCCGAGTTGCGGGCTGTTGAGTATCCGGACAGGGATACGACTGTTTTCGAAGCAGTTTGCGGTCGGGGCACCTACGTTCGCGCGCTGGCCCGTGATATGGGGCGCGCCCTCGGTTGCTACGGCCATGTCACGGCTCTGCGCCGGACTCAGGTTGGGCCTTTCGACGAGGAGTCGGCCGTACCTCTCTCTGAGTTGGAGGAAGCGAGCAAGCTCGATGGGGCAATGGATTTTCTGAAGGTCAAGCTCCTGCCCGTTGAAGCGGTGCTCGAAGGGCTTTTCCGGCTCAACCTAAGCCCGGCGGACGCTTCCCGCGTGCGCCGCGGACAGGCCGTGATCATCCGCGGTCGGGATGCGCCAATCATGAGCGGGCCGGCGTATGCCATGTCCAAAGGGCAACTCATCGCCATCGGCGAGCTTGCGAAAGGCGAGTTTCGCCCGACACGCGTGTTCAACCTTGGGTGACACCCGGCCGCGTAACCGAGCCACTGAGAAACAGTTCGCTCTAGGCGGCCTATCGTGTATAAGTGCGCCACCGCGGGCACGGCCCGCGGTTCATCACTGGTGACCCAGCTGGACGACATCCCGGCTGCGGCCACCGCTCGGGCCCTGGGCCCTCAATGAACCAGAAAGGAAAATCCGATGTCGATTACACCAGAGCGGAAGCAGGAGCTTATCAAGGAATACGCGACGAAGCCGGGTGACACCGGCTCGCCGGAGGTCCAGATCGCGATCCTGACGGAACGCATCAATCAGCTTACCGAGCACTTCAAGGTACACAAGAAGGACAACCACTCGCGCCGCGGTCTCCTCAAGATGGTTGGCCAGCGTCGCCAGTTGCTGGACTACCTGAAGCGCAAGGACGAAGGGCGTTACCAGAAGATCATTGAAAAGCTCGGCATCCGCCGCTGATCGTCCTGGCGGGCAGCAACAGGCTGCCCGCCAGCTTATTTGGCCGGTATCGGCTGAAATCCGTTTCCGAGGGACCACCGCAGGTGGCACACGTATACGGACAAGCTTGGCTTAGCCCCCTCGGAACTCTTCGGCACATCTGCCGCGACCGCAGGCAAAATCGAAACTTGTGTCGGAGGGCGATCGGCACGAGATTGACAACGGACTCTCAGATTCGAAAGACGCAAAATGTTTGACATCCATCGTGTGGAAATTGAATGGGGCGGGCGCAAGCTTAAGCTTGAGACCGGACAGCTCGCCCGCCAAGCCGACGGTGCCGTGCTCGCCCAGTATGGTGAAACGAGCGTGCTGGCCACCGTGGTAGCAGCAAAAGCGGTGCGGCCCGGCGTGGACTTTTTCCCACTCACTGTGAACTATCAGGAGCGGAGCTACGCGGCGGGCAAGATCCCCGGCGGCTACTTTAAAAGGGAAGGCCGCCCCACCGAAAAGGAAACTCTCACTTCCCGACTTATCGACCGGCCCATCCGGCCGCTGTTCGTCGAAGGCTTCAAGAACGAGACGCAGGTCATCGCGACCGTCCTTTCCTTCGACAATGAAAATGATCCCGACATCGTAGCGATGATCGCCTCCTCAGCGGCGCTGACGCTTTCGGGGCTTCCCTTCCTTGGCCCTATCGGCGCCGCCCGCGTCGGTCTGATCGACGGCGAGTTCGTGCTCAACCCGCTGATCGACGAGATGGAGAAGACCAAGCTCGACCTCGTCGTAGCGGGCACGCAGGAAGCCGTGATGATGGTCGAAAGCGAGGCCCACGAACTCAGCGAAGAGCAGATGCTCGAAGCTGTGATGTTCGGCCATCGCCACTTCCAACCGGTCATCCAGGCCATCATCAAGCTGGCCGAGACGGCTGCGAAGGAGCCGTGGGATATCGAGATCCCCGACAAATCCAAGTTCAAGGATCGCGTCAAGGAGATCGCCGAGGAAGAGCTTCGCCAGGCCTACGCGATCACCGAGAAGCAGAAGCGCCGCGAAGCGGTCGAAGCCGTTCGGCAGAAGGTGTTCGAGCAGCTTCTGCCTGAAGGCGGAGAGGCCAATCCGGCTGATGCCGTCCTTCTGGCCGACGTCTTCAAGTACCTTGAACAGGAGATCGTCCGCGGCAACATCCTGCAAACCGGTCGCCGCATCGACGGCCGCGATCTGAAATCGATACGGCCCATCGTTGCACAGGTTGGCGTGCTTCCGCGGACGCACGGCTCTGCGCTCTTTACCCGCGGCGAGACGCAGGCGCTTGTCGTTGCGACCCTTGGCACGGGCGAGGACGAGCAGTACGTCGATACGCTCGAGGGGACCAAGAAGGAGCGGTTTATGCTCCATTACAACTTCCCGCCTTTCTCGGTCGGCGAGATTGGAAGGTTGGGGTCTCCGGGGCGCCGGGAGATTGGTCACGGCAAGCTCGCCTGGCGTGCGCTTAATCCGCTGATCCCCTCGCAGGAGGACTTCCCGTACACGATCCGCGTCGTTTCCGAGATCACGGAAAGCAACGGCTCCTCGTCGATGGCGACGGTGTGCGGCTCCTCGTTGGCCCTGATGGACGCTGGCGTGCCGATCAAGCGGCCTGTGGCCGGCATCGCGATGGGTCTCATCAAGGAAGGCGACTCGTTCGCCGTGCTGTCCGACATCCTGGGCGACGAGGACCACCTGGGCGACATGGACTTCAAGGTTGCCGGCACAGCTGTCGGTGTCACGTCCTTACAGATGGACATCAAGATCACCGGCATCACTGAGGAGATCATGCGCGTCGCGCTCGATCAGGCGCGCGAGGGGCGCATGCACATCCTGAACGAGATGGCGAAAGCCCTCGGTGAGGCACGTCCGGAGCTTGGCGAACATGCACCCCGCATCGAAACGATCCGTATTCCGACCGACAAGATCCGCGAAGTCATTGGTTCGGGCGGATCGGTCATTCGCTCGATCGTCGAAGAGAGCGGCGCCAAGATCGACATCGAGGACGATGGCACCGTACGTGTCGCTGCAGCGCGTCGCGAGTCCATCGAGGCTGCCATTAAGCGCATTCGCGAAATCGCGTCCGAACCCGAGGTCGGCGAGATCTACAAGGGCAAGGTCGTGAAGATCATGGACTTTGGCGCCTTCGTGAACTTCTTCGGCTCCCGCGATGGCCTGGTGCACATCTCCCAGCTGACGGCGAAGGGCCGGCCGAATTCACCGTCCGAGGTCGTCAAGGAAGGTCAGGAGGTCTACGTCAAGCTGCTTGGCTACGATGACCGCGGGAAGGTCCGTCTCTCCATGAAGGTGGTTGACCAGCAGACGGGCAAGGAAATCCCGCAGGAAGCTCAGGGAGAAGAAGCGCCTTCCGAGCCTCGCGGTGAGCGTCGGGATCGCAGAGACCGCCGTCGCGATCGCGAAGCGAGCTGACGCGAACCAACAAGGGTAAACGAGAAAAGGGCTGGCTCGATTGAGCCAGCCCTTTTCTTTTGGTCCCGCTTTAGTAGCTGAATCGGTCAGCGCCTGCGCCAAACGCAGACCCTCTTCCCACGCCGATCAAAGTAGCAATGGCGATATACCCGTGGACGCACACGGCATGAAACAGCGCGTCCCCTGGAGACATGTCGATGCCACCAGCCGCGATGGTTGACGCAGCTCCGATGGAAGCCGTGTGTTTTCTGAACGAGGCTGTCGGCGTTAGCTGCTCCGTGCAGAGGCGCAAGCGATCCCGGAGCTGCACTGGCAGCCGAAACAGCGACGCCCAATCCAAGCACAGCGCCCGCGAGTGCGAAGGCAAACTTTCTACCCATCTTGGCCTCCTTCACTAGATCATTACCAGAGTTGGTAACTGTCACCAGAAGAAGAAAGTTCCGAGATCGGAAGGAGATTTGGCAAATTCAGGGCCGAAAAATCACTTTTATTCTGTACGCTGACGAGCATTATCTGTCGTCATGCATATAAATAATTAGAGAAAATCTGATGCGCTTTTAAATTGATTAATATCCGGCCAGAAAATCCGTGCGCGAGCGTTAATGCGTTCCGGCTCGCCTGTTGTAAGGAAAAGCACTCTTTCGCCGTCATTGGTTGCAGATGCGTATTCTGGGTGACGGGTTAAATAGTCTTCCAAGCTGTCCGCAACGATTTGCGGCTGGGACATAATTCTCGTCGAGCTGGGCAAATGCTCACGAAAAAGATGTTCGATAAGAGCGTAGTGCGTACAGCCTAGAATTGCGCGGTGTGGCGCTTCTCCGCCCGTCTTCACCATCAGTTCAGCGACGGCTTTGGAAACGATCCTGTCGAGCTCAGGCGTTGGCCTGTCTTCCTCGATCGCCCCGGCAAGCTCTGGACATACCTGCTGCACCACACGCACGAGTGGACAGCGCTTGCTGATCTCCTGCGGGTAGACGTTCGAGGCGATCGTACGCTGCGTACCGAATACAGCGATAAGATCCGTGTTGTATTTCTGAGGGTATTGTGGGGTCGAAATGGCCCAGGGCGTTTGCGTCGCCGCTTCCACTGTCGGCGCCACGATACCCAGTACATTGTGCCCTGCGTATCCGCCGACCGGCAGCCATTCCTGTTGAAGCCGCCGCGCGGCGACAGCTGTCGCGGTATTGCACCCAAGCAGAACCAGGCGGCAGCCCAGTCGAAACAGCCGTTCGACGCAGGCACGCGTCAGCTCGAAGACTTCATCCGACGGCCTGTTGCCGTAGGGAACGTTAGCGTGGTCGCCAAGATAGACGAACGAGAGGGCTGGAAAGCGCGCGACGAGAGCACGTAAGACCGTCAAGCCGCCAAGGCCGGAATCGAAAACGCCAATCATATCGGCTCATGCCATGCCGAGGTGCCGTGAGCACCGAAACGCCCTGCTCTTCCTGTCAGCAAGAACTGGCACGCCTTTGTGCTGGATGCAGGGCAAAGCGAGCATACCCCGCACCAAGTTAACAATGGCTGGCAACGGTAATCCTCAATCCGACACGGTGCGGCCGGCAGCTTCTGCGTCCGCCTCTTGCTCCTTCAGCGCCTCGAGGCTCGGCATCGCGACCGTGTTGTAGCCGCAGTCGACGAAGTGGATTTCGCCCGTCACCGCGCCGGAGAGGGGTGAGAGCAAGTAAAGCGCTGCACCACCGACCTCGTCGAGCGTGGGCGTGCGCCGAAGCGGGGCATGATCCCGCTGGTAATTGAAGATAACGCGCGCATCTGAGATGCCCGAGCCAGCAAGGGTCCGCATGGGACCAGCAGACAGAGCGTTAACCCTGATGCCCCTCGGCCCAAAATCCGACGCGAGATAGATGACGGAGGCTTCCAGCGCAGCCTTGGCAACGCCCATCACGTTGTAAGACGGCACCCAGCGCCGGGATCCACCATAGGTGAGCGTCAGAAGCGAACCGCCGTTCGGCATCAGCTCCGCGGCCCTCTTGGCGATCTCCGTGAAGGAAAAGCAGGAGATCACCATCGTATTGATGAAGTTCTCACGGGTTGTATCGGCGTATCGACCGGCAAGCTCACGCCGATCGGAGAAGGCCAGCGCGTGCACGACGAAGTCGAGGGTGCCCCAAGTCTTCTTGATCTCGGCGAAAACGTTGTCGACCGTTGAGAGATCGCTGACGTCGCAGGGAACGATAATCTCGGATCCGACCGACTTTGCGAGCGGTATGGCGCGCCGGCCGAATGCCTCGCCCTGATAGGTGAAGGCGAGCTTCGCCCCATGCCCGGCCAGAACACGCGCGATGCCCCAAGCGATCGAGCGGTCGTTCGCAACTCCCATGACGAGGCCCCGTTTTCCCGCCATGAGGGGGCCCGGCTTCGCGATGTCGGTCTCTGTCATGGAAGCTCCTGATCTTGTGCGCGCAAGCGCGTCAACTTCAAACCACCCGATTGCACGTCTTTGAAATCTCATGCTCGGCTGCCTTGACGGAGCGATCGCCCCAAGACCGCCGCGGCATGACTAGCTAACTAACCGTCTGCGCGGCGGAATACCAACGTGGCATTCGTCCCGCCAAATCCGAAGCTATTCGACATGACACAGTTAAGCTCGACCCCATCGCGCCTCTCGCGCACGATGGGAATGTCTTCAAATGCTGGATCCAGTTCGTCGATATTGGCGCTCTTGCAGATGAAACCGTTGTTCATCATCAAGAGCGAGAAGATTGCTTCCTGAACTCCAATTGCGCCGAGTGAATGACCTGTCAAGGACTTGGTCGCGGAGATAGGTGGCACATCGTCGCCGAACACCTCGCGAATTGCCTCGATCTCCTTGAGGTCCCCGATCGGCGTCGCCGTGGCGTGCGGATTGATGTAGTCGACCCGTCCGACGCCCTTGCCATCCCAGCCTTTTAGGGCTGCGCGCATGCAGCGCACCGCGCCTTCTCCCGACGGGGCCACCATGTCGTAGCCGTCCGACGTGGCGCCGTAGCCGACAAGCTCACCGTAGATCTTCGCGCCCCGCGCCTTGGCGTGCTCGTATTCCTCGAGGACGAGAACCCCTGCGCCGCCAGCAATGACGAACCCGTCGCGATGCTTGTCATAGGCACGACTGGCCCGCTCGGGCTGGTCGTTGAAGGCCGAGGACATGGCGCCCATGGCGTCGAAGAGCACCGAAAGCGTCCAGTCCAGCTCCTCGCAACCGCCAGCGAACATGATGTCCTGCTTGCCCCACTGAATGAGCTCGGCTGCGTTGCCGATGCAATGGGCCGAGGTGGCGCACGCAGATGAGATGGAATAGTTGACGCCGTGGATTTGAAAGGCTGTCGCCAAAGTCCCGGAAGGACCGGAGCACATAGCCTTCGGCACCTCGAACGGGCCAACCTTCTTCGGCTCCTTTTCCTGCGCAATAAGCGCCGCGCGAACAATCGCGCTAGTCGAGGGTCCTCCGGCGCCCATGATGATGCCCGTGCGCTCGCTCTGGACCTCCTTTTCGGTCAGTCCAGCATCGCGGATGGCCTGCACCATGGCGATGTAATTCCAGGCCGTGCCCGGCCCCATGAACCGCTTCGGCTTACGGGGAACCATCTCTTCCCACGCAATCTTCGGCTCGCCGTGAACCTGGCAACGGAATCCCAGCTCCGCGTACTTATCCGATCTGACAATGCCGGACTTTGCTTCCCTTAGGGAAGCAAGCACTTCCTGAGTGCTGTTCCCGATGCTGGAAACAATGCCCATTCCGGTCACGACGACCCGTCTCATAGTCCGACCCTTTCCGGCCTCCACAGGGGAGGTCTGATGCCAGGTTTTCGCCCGGTCGCACCGGACGCAATTGGTTAGGCGGGTTGTGCGCTCGTATCCTGCCCAGGCTCGAACAGACCGACCCGCAGATCCTGTGCGGAGTAAATCAGCTGGCCGTCTGCCAGAAGACTACCGTCGGCAATGGCGAGCTTCAGCTTGCGAAGGATGATGCGCTTCAGGTCGACAATGTATTCGACCCGTTTAACGGTCGGCAGCACCATGCCTGTGAACTTCACCTCACCCACGCCCAGCGCCCGGCCACGGCCAGGAGCACCAAGCCAACCGAGGAAGAATCCAGTAAGCTGCCAGAGAGCATCGAGCCCCAGGCATCCAGGCATGACCGGATCGCCCTTGAAATGGCACGAGAAGAACCACTCGCACTGCGGATTGCCGGCAACGGCCAGCTCGGCCTTGACCTGCCCCTTTCCGTGCGCCCCACCCTCTTCGCTGATCAACGAGATACGATCGAACATCAGCATTGGCGGTAGTGGCAACTGCGCGTTACCCGGGCCAAACAGCTCACCGCGGGCACACGCCAACAGATCCTCATATTCGTAACTCGACCGCCTTTCCGCCATAGCGCCCTTTGTATCGCCCCTTGAAATTTCGTCCGTTGCGGCGCATACCTCAGCCCGCGCGTATCTACCACACTCTTTACCACTTCTTAACACTTCAAAAAGGCAAACGACCGGTGCGTCAAGCCAGAATGGTGGATCTCGACCGTCGGTTGCAGCAGGTCGGCGCCTTGCTCCTCAATCAAACGCTGCCTATAGTTTTGTGGCAGCGGAATGATTTCAATTGATTACGGGAATGGAATACCAAGCACAGGACAAGCCGGAATCCGACTTGGTGCAGCTACTGCGCCGTGCTGGCTTGCGTCCGACTCGGCAGCGGCTGGCGCTCGGATCACTGTTGTTTGGCGGCGAGGATCGTCACGTTACTGCCGAGATGCTTCACGCCGAAGCGGTAGCCGCTGGCGAGCGGGTTTCACTCGCAACGGTTTACAACACGCTGCATCAGTTTAAGCGTGCCGGCCTCCTGCGCGAGATCGCTGTTGACGGTACGAAGGCCTACTTCGACACCAATACGTCGAATCACAACCATTTCCTCGTCGAGACCGACGGCCGGCTGATCGATATCCCGGGGAACAGCATCACCATTGACGGCCTACCGGAGCCGCCCGAGGGCATGCGCATCTCGCACGTCGACGTGGTGGTGCGTCTCGTCCCCGTTACGGTCGAAGGGAAATAATCGAGCGTGGTTGGCTGATCTGCTGAGCAAGCTCAGTTGATCACTTCGCCTTCGTACACGCCCCACAGCTTGTTCTGCTCGATGTAGCCCCTGTAATTGCCGATCACGACAAGACACCACCGCCCATCGCAACGGCTGATACTCGCGATCACGCCAGCTTCCACAAAGGCAACGGGCCGGGCGTTGGCCCGGTCATCGCTGCGGAGCGGTGTTTGCGGAGGCGCCTTTCCCTTCTTGAGCTCCCACGGAAGAACCAGCGCGGTCCGGCGCCCCGAAAGCATCGAGTACAGAACCCAACCGGTCGATCCCTCAGCGTCTCTGATCTGACGCCAGGACTCGAACTCGTTCAACACTTCCACCGGCAGCCCAGCGCGGTTGAATACCCAGATCGTCGGATACTCAGTCCCCGGCCCGCTGCGCAGGTTGACCCGATCCGCCTTAAGGCTGACGAAGCGTGGAAGGGCCAACCCACTCGAGCTTCCTCGCTTCTGCGGCATGCCTATTGCCGCCTGCCCCCACGCCGGCCACGGCTCAAGACCGATTAATGTCGTCGAGATCACCATCGCTGCAGCAAAGGCTCGAATTAACCCTGCCATCCGTTTTTTGACCCCCGCCGATGCATCCGGACTTCGCCCATGCCGACTTAGATGGTTGGTCTAGGTGACGCTGGAAGACCCTAACTTGCGATGCTCCATCACTTTGTCTTCGGGTGGTGCTTCTGTTAGACAGTCGCAGGGCACATCGCAATTGCTCGAAGAACTTCGCCTTTGGTGCGTACTAGCTGACAACAGAATCACCCATGCCAACCGCGGGCAAGAAACCTCTCGTCATTGTCACACGCAAGCTCCCCGATGTCGTCGAAACCCGTATGCGTGAGCTGTTCAACACGCGGCTCAACGTAGACGACAAGCCCATGAGCCAAAGCGAGCTCATCGAGGCCGTAAAGGTTGCTGACGTGCTGGTGCCCACGGTGACGGACCGGATTGATCGCACCGTGCTGTCTCAGGCAGGGCCGCAGTTGAAGCTGATTGCGAACTTCGGCACGGGGGTCGACAACATCGACCTCGATACGGCCCGCAACCGCGGAATCACGGTCACGAACACGCCGGGCGTTCTCACCGAGGACACCGCTGACATGACCATGGCGCTGATCCTCGCGGTGGCGCGTCGTGTCGCGGAAGGAACAATGTATCTCAAGGAGCACGCCCACGAATGGCCAGGCTGGTCGCCGACGTGGATGCTCGGTCATCGGATTTACGGCAAGCGGCTCGGCATCATCGGCATGGGGCGCATTGGCCAGGCTGTCGCGCGGCGGGCGAGAGCATTCGGTTTGCAAATCCATTACCATAACCGGCGCCCTGTCGCTGAAGAGATCGAGCAAGAGCTTGAGGCGACCTACTGGGACAGCCTCGACCAGATGCTCGCTCGGATGGACATCATCTCGGTGAACTGCCCACATACGCCGGCCACTTATCATCTATTGTCCGCGCGCCGGCTAAGGCTGCTGAAGCCCACCGCCTACATCGTGAACACGGCGCGCGGTGAGGTGATCGACGAAAACGAGCTCGCGCGACTGATCGAGGCCGGTGCAATCGCAGGCGCAGGGCTCGACGTGTTCGAGCACGAGCCGGCTATCAATCCCAAGCTGCTCGCTTCAAAGCGCGTCGTCGTCCTGCCCCACATGGGTTCGGCTACCGTCGAAGGGCGCATCGACATGGGCGAGAAGGTTATCATCAACATCAAGACCTTCTTCGACGGACATGCCCCGCCAGATCGGGTGCATCCAGCAATGTTCTGAGCAGCTCGCACCTGGGATCATCCCCCGGGTGCTCTCGTTTTTCTCAACGTCAGACCTCGGTCGAAAGGGCGCGTCGAGCAAGGATGGCACGCATCATTCCGTGCTGTGGCAACGACGTTTCAGCCTGCCCGACTATTTCCCTGAAACCACGATCTTTTCCTGATTGCGCCATCACGTGGTCATAGCCTTCGATCAATTAGGGCGACCGTGGTTGCATGCGCGACCATGGGAGGGAGGTGCTTGGGAGTACGCGGGCGGACGATCAGCTCTACCCGCTGCAAGGAGCGCCAGTATGCGTTATCGCTTGATGCTGGGTGCCGTGTGCACCTGCCTTATCGCTTCGCCAGCGTTGGCCGCTGATTTGGGCGCGCCGCGCGGGCTACCGCCACCGGACGACAACTATGTCTCTCCCAGTAAACCCCCGCTTTGGCAGGGGCTGTATTGGGGACTGAGCGGCGGTTACGGCTGGGGCGATTCCAGCGGATCGCTCGGCGAGACTTCGGCCAGCACCGACCCCGAAGGATGGCTCGCCGGCCTCAGCGTTGGCTACAATATGCTGCTTGGCTCCAGCCTTCTCCTCGGCATCGAGGGCGACCTTGGCGTCATGGACGTTAGTGCCAAGGACAAGGTTGCAGGTGATGAGGGGGCGTACAGAGCGAGCCTGGGCCCGTGGTGGGGCACATTGCGCGGCCGCGCCGGCCTGGCGATGGGCCCGCTGCTGCTGTACGGTACTGGCGGCCTTGCGTTTGCGAACCTCGATAAGGTGTCGCTCAATCTAGAGGACAACTTTGCCGAGGACAGCGAACTCAGAGCTGGATGGGTCGCCGGTGGCGGCGTCGAATTCGCCTTCAGCCAATCCGTCTCAGCGAAAGTCGAATACCTGCATATGGACTTCGGCAGCACGGACGGTTTGGCTGAAGGAGGAGGCTCATACTCCTTCGACAACAAAGTGGATGTCGTCCGAGCTGGTCTGAACTTTCGCTTCTGACCCTAGGCGGCCTGCGGTTTGAGGCCGCCTACCCCACTACGCAAACGTCCCCCGCAGCGCTCTTGTGATGGGAAAGATCACGAATCGTGGGATTGCGGCCTGAAAGCGGATTTTCCGGGTCCCAAGAAACCTTGACCGTTTCAAAGCGGGTCGAAAGCGCGTCGTAAATCAGTAGGCGACCTGCGAGTGTCTCCCCAATTCCAAGGATCTCCTTGATCACCTCGGTCGCCTGCAAGGTGCCGATGACCCCCACGACCGAGCCCAACACACCGATTTCGCTACACGGCGCCACCGTGCCCGGAGGTGGCGCCTCCGGGAAAATGCAGCGATAGCTGGGCCAAGGTTCACCTTGGTCGTTCTTCAGGTGTGGCTTGAATACGGTAACGTAGCCGTCAAACGGCCCAACAGCCGCGAACACGAGGGTTCGCTTCGCCAAATAGCAGGCGTCGCTCGTCAGATAGCGGGTCGCGAAGTTGTCTGAACCATCGGCGACAATATCGTACTGGCTTATGATCTCCAGGGCATTGTCTGCCGTGAGGCGCACCGGGTGCGTTTCGATGTTCACGTGCGGATTGATCCTCGCGACGGCGCGCCGAGCACTCTCGACCTTCAGCGCGCCAACTTCGGCGGTGTCGTGCACGATCTGGCGCTGCAGGTTGTCGAGGGACACGACGTCATCGTCCACGACACCAATCGTGCCGACACCTGCGGCGGCAAGGTAGAGGATGACCGGCGAGCCAAGCCCGCCAGCGCCAATCACAAGCACGCGGGCATCCTTGAGCTTCTGCTGCCCCTGCCCGCCAACTTCCCGCAGCACGAGGTGGCGCTTGTAGCGCTGAATTTCTTCAGGCGTCAGTTTTGCCATTTCCTTGCCCTCGCGCAGCAATCATGAAAACAGATCGGCCCGCGTACTTCACGCCTTCGATTCAGCCAGTTTTGTCGCTGATCGGCGCAGTCCCTGTTGAACCAAAGCCGCCGGCACCGCGCTGCGTTTGATTGACGACCGCAACCTCAACCAGCTCCGCCCGCTCAACGCGCTGAAATACAAGCTGCGCAATCCGCTCGCCGCGCTGGATCTCCCACGGCGACTCTCCAAGATTGATAAGTAGGATTTTCACTTCGCCGCGGTAGTCACTGTCGATCGTCCCCGGGCTGTTCAGGACGGTAATGCCGTGGCGTAAAGCGAGTCCCGAGCGCGGACGAACCTGAGCCTCCATCCCCGGCGGCAACTCCAGCACCAGCCCCGTTGGGATGAGCGCACGTGCACCAGCTGCCAGCACGATCGGCTGAGCCTCGTCCACCGCCGCCAGCAGGTCCATGCCCGCCGCTCCCTCGGACTGATATTCCGGCAAGGGAAGACCTTTCGCATGCTCGAGGCGCATGATCCGAACCTGAATGTTCTCGGCCGGGCGCTCCATCAAACGTTCACCTGCGATTGCTTGAGATGCTCCGCCGCGCGCTCCACAAGGCGGCGCGCAACCTCGATCTTCGCCATCGGCGGCCAGCTCTCGGTGCCCTGCGCGGTGATGAGATGGACGGTGTTCCGGTCCCCGCCCATGGCGCCGCCCTCGGCTGAGACATCGTTGGCGACGATCCAGTCGCACCCCTTGGCCCGACGCTTCTTGATGGCGAGCTCGACGACATTTTCCGTCTCAGCCGCAAAGCCGATGACAAGCCCCGGACGCATCGGGCCGCGCTCTGAAATCGTCTTCAGAATATCCGGATTCTCGACGAACTTTAGTGTGGGTGTCCCGCTGGACTTGTCTTTCTTGATTTTCTGCTGAGAGGCATTGGCCACCCGCCAGTCTGCAACGGCAGCTGCGAATATGCCGACGTCCGCTGGCAATGCGGCCCGCACCGCCTCAAGCATCTGCTGTGCGGTCTCGACGTGAACAACCTGGACCCCGGGCGGATCGGGAAGCGTCACCGGTCCGCTGACGAGCGTGACGCGCGCCCCAAGCTCAGCCGCAGCCTGCGCGATGGCGTGGCCTTGTTTCCCGGAGGAGCGGTTGGCGATGTACCGAACCGGGTCGATCGGCTCGTGTGTCGGACCACTGGTGACGACCACGTGACGGCCGGCCAACGGGAGGTCCGGGTCGGATTTACGTAACAGCGCCTCGATAGCCGCAACGATCTCCAATGGCTCGGCCATGCGCCCGGGGCCAGCTTCCCCTTGCTCTGCCATCTCGCCGACGTTCGGTCCCACGAAATGGATGCCGTCCGCCTGAAGGGTGGCCACATTACGCTTCGTTGCCGGGTTCCGCCACATGCGCGGATTCATGGCCGGGGCTACCAGCACGGGCTTATCGGTGGCGAGCAGCACGGCACTGGCGAGGTCGTCTGCCAGACCGCAGGCCATTTTCGCCAGAAGATCCGCGGTTGCCGGTGCGACCACGACCAAATCCGCCTCGCGGCTCAGTCGGATGTGACCGACATCGTGCTCATCCGCGCGATCGAACAGGTCCGTGAAGACCCGATCACCCGAAATGGCACCGACGGCCAGCGGCGTGATGAACTGTTGGGCCGACGCGGTCATAACCGTGCGTACAGAGTGCCCGCGCTCGCGCAAACGCCGGATGAGATCCAGGCATTTGTAGGCCGCGATGCCGCCGCCGATGATGAGGAGTATTCGCTTGCCGGTCACGGTCGTATGCTGTGTTTCGTCTGAGGCATCGCAACTTAGCACACGACAGGCCCACTCTGGTCAATGTCTGTGTGCGCGCAACCCGCGTTGGCTGAAGATGTTGTTTCGGATTGCTTGCCCGAGTTACGGTCCGGAGTTGTGCAACGTAAAGTTTGTCTCGCCCAAAAATGCGGCATGACTTATGATTGTGGGGTCCGCTGGCGGACGCTCCCGTCAATGGTGAGCGACGGTGACATGGCCAGCGGATACATCTCTCAAGAATATAAGTGCGGGTTCGCCGCCGAAGTATCAGGGGCACATGGTTGAGGGCAGCCGGTCCGCGCGGCTAGGGGCCGGAGGCTCGCGATTGCCTCTTGCGGCCGTTTCTGAAGCAGGAGCGATCGTAGATGCCGTGGGTGCGCGCAGTAGACGTGAGGCGTAAATGAACCTCATGAACCATTTCCGACGCATGGCAAGGAACAACGCCTGGTCGAATTGGCGATTGTTGGATGCCTGCAGCCGACTGAGCCGTGAGGAGTTTCGAGCCAAGCGCACCAACTTCTTTCCCTCCATCCAGGCCACACTCGACCACATCCTGGCAGTCGACCTCTACTATCTTGATGCGTTGGAAGGGAGCCGGCTGGGGTACGCGTACTTCGCCACCAGAAAGCCGATCGAGGAATTTGCCGTGCTGCGCACGGACCAGATCGCAACGGATCAACGGCTCATCGGATTTTGCGATCGCTTAACCACCACAGAACTCAATCGCGAAATCAGTATCGACCGCGGCCCCAAAGGAATGGATTTTGAGACGGTGGCCGACACGCTGGCGCATCTTTTCGTGCACCAAATTCACCATCGGGGGCAGGTCCACGCCATGCTGGCGGGAACGAGCGTCCACCCGCCACAACTTGACGAGTACTTCCTCCAGTTCGACGCCATCAGCCGCTCTCCCGACCTCGATATTCTTGGAATTGAAGGACCTGAACAGGTCGTTTGATAGCCGTCACAGCGGCCGGGCCATTACGGGTTCGCAAAATAAATAAGATGGGCGCGGCAGCATGTTTCGGATCAACGCGCGTTCCGATTGCTGCCGCGCCCTGCGCCGGTTACGCAAAACCTGATACCGGCACCCTGCAATTAAGCCTGAAACGTTGCAGGTTCGCAAACTTTCCCCGCATTTGCTGCGGCCAGAATTATTCCGATACCACAGAGAATTACAAAATTTGGTTAAGCTGCCTCTTCACATGAGACGTAAGCCAACGCGGCATGAACGCGTCCAGCCAGCGACGGACGGCGGGACCGTAGGCGAGGTGGCTAGAAAGCTGTGAGTGTCGGTCCTGCGCTCCCGGCAATGTCAGGCGATGGGGATTGCTGCCGCTCCACCGGTTGACCATGGCATAAGTAATCTCTGGGTGAAACTGCACCCCGACGGCCGCATCGCCGTAGATTATCGCCTGGTTCTCAAAGGGGCCGTCCGCTGTCGCAAGCACGGTTGCTCCGTGGGGGCGCTCAAACCCCTCACGATGCCAATGGTAGACGCGTGTCGGCCAATTCCCGAAACGGCGTGCGGGGGGCGTTGGACGGATCGGATAATAGCCGATTTCCACGCGCTTTTCGGGGTGCTCATAAACGCGGGCACCCAGATATCGCGCCAGCATCTGCGCGCCGAGGCAAATCCCGAGAAATGGCTTATTCTCCTTGAGTGCAACGCCAATCCATTCCGTTTCGATCTTGATGTAATCGTCGGGATCGTTGGCGCTCATCGGTCCGCCGAAAATGATCGCGCCGGCATGATTCTCCAATGTATCGGGCAGCGGATCGCCGAAACGAGGGCGACGAATGTCGAGCGTGTAGCCGTGATTGCGGAGCCACTGCCCTACATGGCCGGGATTGGAGTGCAGCTGATGAAGGACGACCACCACCGACTTCGGCTCGTCCCGCGGCGGCACCGGCCGGCGGTCGTGTCCTTGGGTCGCGAAACCGCTATCAACGTCCACTGCTCTTGCGTCCAGCATTCCTCAAGAGATCCCTCGGCTTCAGAAGCCATCCGATGATTGGCACGAGTATAGGGTGGGGCAGCAAGCGCATCGCGATAGCAGCAATCGGGGCGACCACGCCTGGTGTAATCACCGTGCGTCCCCATTCGAACCAACGCACGGCGGAGCTCGCCGTCAGCGATGGACCGGGCGCCGGAATGAGCCAGCGGTAGAGGGCACTTTCCGCCCCCATACGCGTGTGGAACTCCGTGCTGATCGGTCCTGGTGCGAACACAGCGACTCGGACTCCCCGACCGCGTACCTCCCACGCGACAGCCTCCGTCAAAGAGATGACGTAAGCCTTACTGGCGTAGTACGCGGCCTGATAGGGCCCCGGCGTGTATCCTCCCAGTGACGCGATGTTGAGCACGCCTCCATGCCCTCGCACGCACATTCCTGGCAGAAAGTGCCGTATCAGCAGCGAGACGGCTCGCGTATTGAGATCCACGAGTGCTGCGATGCGCTCCCCCGGCTCATCAATATAGGCTCCGCTCAAGCCCATGCCAGCGTTATTGACGAGAACGTCGGCATAGAACCCATGCTCGCGAAGCACAGCCTCGAGTTTCTGGGCTGCATCCGGTGAAGTGACATCGAGCGGCAGCGCCAGGACGACCGTGCTAAACTCGCGGCGAATGACCGAGGCTGCTGCTTCCAGCACCTCCTGCCGGCGCGCGACCAGAACAACGTCGCGTCCCCGCCGCGCAAACTGACGGGCGATCTCGAAACCGAGGCCTTCGGAGCCGCCGGTGACCACCACGGCGGGGCGGAGCCCTTCCCACTGGGCGAGCGCCGCGGGGTCGGGCCGCCATGACCGGCGGATCCAGAGATCAACCAGCCGTGTGATCATGAGCCGCCTAAAGGCGCATCCGCCCCTGCCATCTCAACCTCGAGCCTCATTCCGCGGCGACAGGCAAACGGGATTTCCGCCCGCTCTTCGTTGCGGGCAGATCAGAAGCCACCCGCCGTTGAGGCGCCTGCGGCACCGGACCAAATCGCTGCTCGAAGCATTGCCGAATGTGCCGCGCCAACTCCCGCGCAATGTCCGAAGCGCTCTCCGGCAGGTAAAGGTTCACGCAGAAGTCCGGCAGCGGCGGCAAGCCGGCATCCGCCCCAAGGATTTCCAGATAGTCGGGCACGCAGGTGCGCATGAGCGGCGCGACGGCAAGACCCGCCCGCACCGTCGCGTAAAGAGGCTCCATGTTGCAGTCCTGGCTGACCGGTCGCCAATCGATGCGCGCCTTCTGCAGTGCCTTAACAACCTCAGGCCGGAAGCGGCAGAGCTTGGACCCGAGAGAGACCGGCAAGGGGCGCTGAAGGTGCGTATCGCATCCTGGCCCGCCGACCCAAACCAGACGATCCCGAAGCAGCGTCTCGCCGCCACTCCCCCTATCGATCTCGGTGGTCAGGATGAGGTCGAGCTTCCGCTCCGCTAGCTCTTCAAGAAGGAGCGTAGAAGCCTTGCAAATCAACGACACATTGATCCGCGGCCAGGCCTGATTGAACCGCTGCAGCACCGGAGGAACGAGGTTGGTCACGATATCCGGCGGCACGCCGAGCAGCACCTCGCCTTCGAACTGCGGCGTGGTCATCGCATTCCAGGTCTCGTCGTTGAGGGCAACCAGGCGTTGGGCGTTGCCGAAAAGCCTTTCGCCGGCTGGTGAAAGGATGAACCGCTTCTTCTCGCGAACGAACAGCTCGGTCCCGAACAGCTCCTCCAAACGCTTGATCTGAAGGCTAACCGCCGCCTGCGTTCGGTTGAGGATGCGCGCTGCCGTCGTCACGCCACCCGTCTCGACAACAGCGAGAAAGGCCCGCAGCAGGGCGATGTCGATATCTCGTGTCATGGGGGCCTCGCGTTGTCTCATGACCCCAGGGCCATAACTGATCTTGATATATCACATAAACATCATTCGATTTCATTATGCAAGTTTAAGTGATAGTCAGTTCTCTGCACCGGAAGCGCAAACGACTTCCGGCGCCAATAAACGGAGAGTTGAGATGATGAGCACAACACAGAGCGTTTCGCGGTCCAGCCACCGGAGCGCTCGGCTGTACCTGGGCTCCATTGCTCAGGTCTTCCAGAAAGTAGCCCAGGCCTACAGGGTCTATCGCGAGCGCCAAGCCCTTCTGTCCCTCAGCGATAGCGCCCTGAAAGACATCGGCTTGAGCCGCGCCGATGCCTACCGCGAGGCGAGCCGTCCGTTCTGGGATATTCCCGAGAACCGGTAATGCACCTGTGTTGAGCGCGCCGGGGCGGAGACTAAAGCTCCGCCCCCAGGCCGCGCCTGCGGCGCGCCAGATCGATGCGCACGCCGATATCCCGAAGGGGACGTTGTGGGACCCAGGCAGGAGTCGGCATCGCGAGAACTTCGCTCAGCAGCTCCGACGTGGCACCGACCGCGTAATCCGCAATGAGCGTACCAAGCGCAGTATTTCGCGAAATTCCGCCCGCATTGCAGCCGCCAGCCGCATAGACGTTCTCCGCGATCTTGCCGAAACCCGCTGTAAAATTGCGGCTAGCGCAAATCACCCCGGTCCAGAAATACTCGAAAGTAACGTCCGGCAGCTGCGGGAAACGCGCCCGGAATGACTGCTCGATGAGACCGCGGCGCGCATAAAGATCCTGCCGGCTCATGGTGATTTCCGGCCAATACTCGATGGTGTTTCTGATCAAAATGCGCCGGTCCACCGTGTATCGAACAGTCGCTCCGAAGCGATGGATGGAAATGACGCCCCAAGGTTCGGGCGCGCCTAGTCTCTCATGCTCCTCGTCTGTGAGCGGTCGCGTGAGGGCTGCAGTTAGCGTGAATGGGATAAGGCCATCGGCCCAAGCCCCGAACTGCGGCAGGTAGCTGTTCGTCGCCAGGATCACCTTCCTGGCACGTACTGTGCCCGAAGGGCATGTCAGCGTGACATCCGCCCCCGTTTCGTACTCGAGCACTGGAGATTCCTCGAGAAGAGAAACGTTGCTGGGCAGGTTGAGCGCAAGTCCTCGTGTGAGGGCGGCCGGCTGCACCAGCACGGTCTGCTTCGTCAGCACCGCGCGCTTGTAGTGTCGGGTACCGAGGCGCGCGGCCAGCTCGTCTCTTTCGATAACCTCGTGAGGTATGCCCAGCGCCTCCAGGTGACGCGCGAAGGTCTCAAGCCGGCCAAAGTGATGCTCCTCCGCCGCCGACTGATACTTGCCGACCTCGCGCCAATCGCAGTCGATCTGATACTTTTTGACGAGCTGCCTGAGCTGATCCTGCCCGAAACGATTAATGCGATATGCTCGCCCGTAAGTGGCCTCCGGGGAGACGACCTTCGCGTTCGGAGACGGCCCAATCTCGATGGCGAAACCCGAATTACGCCCCGCTGCGCCTTCGCCGGCGCGCTGCGCGTCGATTACGGCGATAGAATGCTCCGGAAAATGCTCCGCAAGCCGCCGCGCTGCAGCCAGCCCTGCGTAGCCCGCACCGACAACCGCCCAATCGAAAGACATGCGTCCTTCGACACGCCGTACATTTTTACGCGGCGGCAGTAGCCTCACCCATCCGCACGTATCGTCATCGTACGGCAGCAGTCCAACCTTATGTCTCAAGTGTTTTGGTCTCCCTGCAATTTGGCGGGGAGGATGGCACGGACGCGAACGCGCGTGAAGCGCATCAGAAAGACTGAGACAATTGCAGCAGCTTCACAAACAAAGCGGTTTTTCTCTCTTGATCCCCCTTTGGTCGGGAGGCAACTTCCCTGCTCTTGCAGAAAAGCAAAATCTATGGGGCGCACATGAGCAAGGTTAGCTGCAATACGATAGCACGGGAAATCTGGGGGACCGATTGCTCCGCTTGGCGCCTCCTTGCGCAGCCGGATCTCGCCGTTGCCGAAGAAGAAATGCCTCCCGGCACCACCGAGAAACGCCATGTTCATCATCGGGCGCGCCAGTTCTTTTACGTGCTCTCGGGCACACTCTCCATGGAACGGGAGGGCAGCGCAACGGTGACACTCGGCCCCGGAGAAGGGCTAGAAATGCCGCCAAACGTTCCCCATCGCGCGCACAATACCAGCGATCAGCCCGTTCGTTTTCTCGTTATTTCCGCACCGACAACAAAAGGCGACCGCGTGGATCTCGAGTAGGGCAGGGAATTTATCCCTGCCTTTAAACCGCGCCTGTTGGCTTAGTACGTTTGAAAAGATACTGATGGGCCACGATCGGGGCCGCAATCGCCAACGCGAGCACATCCGTCCAGGGATTGGGGTGCACGGAAGCAAGGCCAGCGAAGCCAAGCAGGAAGCGTAACGGCATGCTCAGCGGCGCGTTCATAAAGCCCGTGAAGGCAATTCCAAGCAGCGCCACGCCGATCGCACAGGTCACAGCCGTATGGAAGAATTCAAGCCACGTGTACTCGGGAAGCACGAGCAGGAGCGCCGGCGAATAACAGAAAACGAACGGGACCAGAATTTTCCCGCACGAAAGCCGGAACGCCATCAGTCCGGTCCGCCACGGGTTTGCATTGGCGATGGCCGCCGCCGCATAGGCTGACGTGCAGACCGGCGGCGTCACTTCGGCAATGATCCCATAGTAGAAAACGAACAAGTGCGTCGCGAGAGGCGGCACGCCAAGAGTTGAGAAGGCTGGCTGCGCTACGGTGACCAGCATGATGTAGAGCGCCGTCGTCGGAATGCCCGCCCCCATCAGGATGCAGGCGATGCCGATGAACAGCATTGACAGGAACAATGTCAGGTTTTGCTGCGTCAGCAGCTCGATTGGCCCAAACGTCAACAGGAGATGCAATGCACTGCCAATGCTCTGCGCCGCATTGGTCACCATGAAGCCCATGCGGAAGGCTAGGCCCGTCAGCGTGATGACTGCGACGATAATGCCGACGGCAGCGCAAATCGCCCCAACTGCGAGCGCGTTTCGGCCACCTTCGTAAAAGGCATCGGCCAGATCCTTGAGGCTCATCCGGTGCATCGGATTGATGAGCCCAACCACAATACACGTCGTAATGGCCCAGAAGGCCGCCATGTAAGGCGTATAACCGCTGAACAGCACATACAGCAGCACCACCAGCGGCAGGGCCGTCGGCCAACCACGCTTGATGACGTCAACGGCGCGGGGAATGTTCTCAGCCGGCTCCCCCTGCAAACCGAGGCGTTTAGCCTCGAAATGAACGATGGTGAAGACGCCCCAATAATGCATGAAGGCCGGAGCAGCCGCTGCGATCACGATCTGCGAATAGGGGATCTGCAGGAACTCCGCCATGATGAACGCTGCTGCGCCCATAATCGGTGGCGTGATTTGACCGCCGGCGCTGGCAGCAGCTTCCACGGCGCCAGCAAAGTACCCGGGATACCCCAGGCGCTTCATGTTCGGAATTGTCAGCGCGCCCGTAGAAACGACATTGGCCACCGAGGAGCCGGAGATCGTGCCCATCAACGCTGACGACACCACGGACACTTTGGCGGGACCGCCCATAAAGCGGCCCGCGATCACCGTGGATACATCAACGAATAGCTTGCCGAGCCCCATCTTCTGGGCGACCGTCCCGAACAAAACGAAGTGAAACACAATCGTGGAAGCAACCCAGAGCGGAACACCGAATATACCTTCAGCCGGGAAGTAGGCGTTATTGATCAGCTGGCTCCAATCGACCCCCGGGTGCTTGAGGATATTGAACGGCATGTACGGGCCGAACAACGCGAAGCCCATGAACGCCAAAATAATGATTGGCAGCACCAGTCCAATCACGCGCCGCGTGGCTTCGAGGATGATGGCAATCAGCAGGGTCCCGAAGACGACATCAATAGGCGCGGGTGCTCCCTGGCGCAGAGCCTGCTGCTGCAGCCGAATGGGATAACCAAGGAAAGTGAAGTCAAAGCCTTCCCAGGAAAAACCTATCCAAAGTGCTGTCGCGGCGCCGGTGATACCCAACACCCAATCCTGAATGGGTACGCCGCCCGGCGCGAGAAGCCCTGATCGCCGCTTCGCGACTCCACCCGAAAAGGCGGGATAAAGGATGAAAATGATCAGCAGAACACCGGCGAGGTGAATTCCCATGTGCCAGTAGTCTACCGGAATCCCTATGCCGGCTGTGATGTAATGATAAAGCGCAAACAGGATCAGGAAGACGTAGACAAACCAATTTACCCGAGGACCGAGTTGGCGAGAGAGGTGCTCGCTCGCCGGCTCTAGCGCATTTGTGCCGGTTGTCTTGCTCATCGGTCCCCCGTCGTCGATCCACCTTCCTCAAACAGAAACAAAAAGGATGGCCAACGCCCTCGCTGGCCATCCGCGTGCCGTTCTCAAGCCTGCATCACTTGATCAGGCCTTTTTCCTTGTAGAATTTCTCGGCGCCAGGGTGCAGCGGCGTGTTCACCGCCTTAAGAGCCGTTGACAGCTGGATATCCTTGCCCTTCGCGTGACCAGCATCGAACAAGGCGCGCGAGCTGTCATTCCAGAGCGCCTTCGTGATTTCGTACACGAGATCCTCCGGAACATCAGCGCTAACCACCCACTGCGCACCGACACCGACCGTGTTCACGTCTTCCGTCTGGCCCTCATACGTGCCGGCCTTGATGGCGGCATCGTAGTAGTAGGGAACGACCTTCAGGAAGGCAGCACGTTCCTCGTCGGAGAGGCTGTAGAGCTGCATGCCCTTCGTCGCAGCAAGCTGAGAAATGGCCGCAACCGGGGTGCCACCCACGATGAAGAAGGCATCTAGCTGACCATCGGCCAGACGATCCGCGCTCTGCTGCGCGTTGGTTTCCGCGGCCTGGATGTCGTTCTTGGTAATACCGTAGAGCTTGAGGAGCTCCAGCACGACGACCTGGGTTCCCGACCCGGCCGAGAAGATGCCGACGCGCTTGCCCTTCAGGTCCTTGATGCCGTCAAGCTTGGCCCCTTTCGGCAGCACAAGGTGCAGGTGCTCGGGGAAGAGGTTCGCGATGACACGCAGCTTGTCATACTTCTTCTCGAACTGGCCCTGACCGTTGTAGGCCTGATAGACGATGTCGGCCGAAGCGATGCCCGACTCCATCGTGCCGTTCTGGACACCGGTCACGTTGGCGACGGAGGCATTGGTGGACTGGGCGATAGCAACGAGCCCCGGAACACCACAAGCACCGCCTTCCGAGCACGGCCTGGAGCCTGGCGGCGCTGAGATCGCGTTGGCGATCAACCCGCCGACCGGGAAGTACGTCGCGCCCGCTGCGCCGGTCCCGATGCGGAAAAACTTCATATCTTGAGCAACGGCGATCGTCGCACCAAGCGCAACAGCCGCGCCCACGGCCAAGGCCGCGATTCGTTTGAAGGAGCTCACTTCGCCCTCCCTGATGGATGCATATCAAACGATCTTGCGATCGCGGGCACCTTTGCACGTTTCCCAGCGGGCTGCCAAGTGCTTGGTTGGGCCCTTATGATGCGGCTGCGGCTGGCTAAGGCAGCTTACAGCGCTCTGGCAGCCCCGAGTCTAGGCCAGTGGCCCGCGCGAGGCACCCAGCCGCACCAACGAGGCTCTTGCACTTCTGCGCGCCACGCATTAGTAGTGCAGCCCTACTGAATGCCGCCTGCTCGAGGCGGTCGTCCTACCTTTGGCAAGCACCGGTAGCTCAGCTGGATAGAGCACCAGACTACGAATCTGGGGGTCGTGGGTTCGAATCCTGCCCGGTGCGCCATTTCCCAACCGAGTTGTGAGCCTAAAGGCGATCTGGCGCATATCTGGCGTACCGAGCGGCGCGCGCCTTCAAGCCACTGTCGCTGGCTTGGTCATCCATCTCAGCCGCAAGTCGGCCGTAGCTAACCTCGATACCTCTGTAGGCCACTCAACGTAAATTCAGTTGCCATCCACAACGGTAGTCGAAGTTCTCGGCCGCCATCTGAGATTTGGACGGCCAATAGCCTCCTCTTCACCTTCAGTACGATCTCTCGCAAATCGCTGGGCGTGTTTCCGCTGACAATTTCAATGTACCCATACCCGCGCGGCAGAGCCCCCCAATCAGACCGGCTATCCGTCGAACATGATCGTCACGACATAATCCATAGTCCGGGTCTTGTTGTCCGGCGGAAGCAGCGTGTTGATGAGATAAGAGGTTGGCGAGTAGTTGTCGGGGATCGCCCACCGGAAAGCATTTCCAAGGAAAAATGCCTCAATCCGGCGAAACCCGCCTTCGGCTGCGGCTCGGTAGTACCTCTTGAGCGGAGCAAATTTGGGCTGCAGCGACTGGGCCAAATCGCGATGCCCCGAGGACATTTTGGCCAGTTTGACGGGATTCTCAACAAAGACATCCCGCAACAGCGAATTCCGCCCCTCTTTCGGGAGCTTCATGGCATCGATGACGAGAAGCGGTCCGTCAGCAAGACCAGCGTGTGACGATGCACTCCGACGACTGATGTAGTTGCCGGTGGCTTTCATTGGCGTCATCACCGGGTCCACGCATGCTGGCACGCCCGCGCCGTTGAAAGCATCGGCCGTAGTCTTCGGATCACATTTGCGCAGCGCCAGAATGGACCAGACAAACTCCGAGCAGAACATATCGACCGGCTCGACATCCTTATGTCCCAGCGCCGATTTTGCGACGTTCTTCACGAAATTGAGGGGCTTGCCCGGCGAATATTTAGGAGCGTTGTAATCAGAATTGAATGAAATCTGCTTTGGGTAGATGCGCTTGGCGCCACTGCTGAACATCGTCGCCCAGGCGCGAATGTTGTTACGCTCGGCCTCGGTCAGCCCGCGCGGGCGAATGACGTGAATAAAATTCAGCGTACGATAATGATCGCCCGTGAAATCACCCTTGAGTTTGGGCCCGAGATGCTCCGCGTCCATCGGATTATCGAGATGGTAGACGGCCCCGTCTTTCACATAGGCAACGCCAGCATGGCTGACCCCCATCTGGAGATTCGGATAAGTGCCCGCGCCGCCCCATTCGGGTCGGAAGGTCAGCAGGATGTCGCCTGTTTGCAGAAGGCCGCTCTTGGCCATGCGCTTTGCGAAGCCGGAACGCTTCGCAATGACCAGTCTGAGGCCTATGCCAGCAGAATTTCCGTTGGCATCGGGATGCTTGAAGTCGATAAGACGATCTGACGTGTCAATCGTGCGCGGCAGCGGCACATGCGCACTATCGGGAACTGCAAAATAGACGGGAATACCAAGCTTTTTTGCAATCTCTTTATTTGTCGCTTCGTTGTAAGTGAACTCGGCCGCGCCGAGAGGTCCGTGCCCAGCAACCCACGTTGCTGCAGCCAGTATAGCGAACTTGATAAAACGCATCTTTCAGATCCCCCCAACGGGTGGTGGCTTGCCTCGCCAACGATATCCATTTAGCACGTCACCCCCGGCACCCGCATCCAATCAGTCGTCAGCCTGTCCACAACAAGAGCGTGAATGAGGGCCATGTCAAAAGGGAACAAGAAAAGCGCGCCGCGCAGATCGCGACGCGGCTGGCTCCTGTTCACGCTTTTTCCGTTGATTGCGCTGAGTTTCTTCTGGGGGTGGATCGCCTGGCTCGGTCGCGAAAGCGGGCCTCCGAGTCGCTGCTACGGTGGCGTCGTGGGCGGACGCCTGGAGGGCGGTCGGCGGCTACCGCTCTGGGGTGAAAATTTCAGTTCGTACAGCGTCTTGGGTTACCTCTTCGGTCGAACCTTCATGCACCGAACCGTCCGTGATGCCATTTTGGCCGCCTACGCCGACCTCAGCGAAACCCACCCAGGGTTGCGCTTTGTGTACGCAGAAAGCGGATGGCCATGGGGCGGGCCCTTCGCGCCACACCGGTCTCATATGAACGGCACCTCGGTCGATTTTCACGTCCCTGTCCGCACGCGCGATGGCGCGGTGGCGGTGCTCCCGACCTCGATTTTCAACAAGTTCGGCTATTCCATCGATTTCGATCGATCAGGGCAGTGGAACGGCTACCAAATCGATTTCGAGGCAATGGCATTGCACCTTCTCGCACTCGAACGAGCAGCGCGGGCAAACGGTATTTCAATCCGTCGGGTGATCTTTGATGTTGAGCTGCAGCCCAAACTGTTTGCAACGGAAGCCGGGGCCCAGCTCCCGAAACTCGTGAGCTTCAACCGGCGGCAGTCGTGGGTGAGGCACGACGAACATTACCACGTTGACTTCGACGTGCCTTGCCGCGGTGAGAAGCCGCCAAGATCGGTTTCCCGCTGATTTTTTTAATCGTCGCTCAAGCCCGTCGCATGGGTTCGGGGATCGGCTGAATTGACCCCCGGCCACCTGCGCACTTCACTCGCAGGTGCGAAGTCAAGACGAGCGACGAGGGAGTAGAAACGCCAGCAATCCCAATGCGGGCAACCAGGCACAGATCTTGAATACGGCGATGATGCCGATTTGATCGGCCAGCATTCCAATCGCCGCCGCTGCCAAACCTCCCAGCCCAAACGCCAAGCCGTAAAACAAGCCCCCGACGAGCCCCACGCGGTGGGGCACCAGATCGATGGCGTAGATAAGAATGGATGCGAACGCGCTGGCCATGATAAAGCTGACCACCACGCTTAACACACCGGTCCAGAAGAGGTCCGCATAGGGCAGCAGAACCGCGAAGGGCAGCGGTCCAAGAATTGAAATCAGGATGACGTAATAGCGCCCGACCCGATCCCCGATCATGCCGCCGATGATGACGCCGATCGCGCCAACGAACAGGTAGAGAAACAGCATGATCTGGGAGAATGGGATACTCACACCAAAGCGTTCAATGAGATAAAATGTGTAATATGAGGTGAAAGCGGCCGTGTAGGCATTCTTTGAAAGAAGCAGCAGCATCAGGATGGCCATGGCGAAGAGCACATGCCCCGCTGGCAAACGCTGTTCCGATTTACTTGCTGCATGAGACTGGCCGGCAGCGGCTTGCGCACGGCGCATTTGAGCATAGCGGGTACCGGTCCAGGCCATCAGGGCCATTGCGATCAAAGCCACGACCGAGATCCAGGCGAGTGCTGTCTGCCCACGCGGCACAACGATCATTGCGGCTAGCAGCGGGCCGATCGCATATCCCGCGTGTCCCCCGATCTGGAAAATTCCTTGCGCAAAACCCTGTGCGCCCGCAGCAGCGTGGCGCGCCATGCGGGTCGCCTCGGGGTGGAACACCGCCGACCCAAGCCCGACCATCGCTGCGGACATAAGCAGCACCCCGTAGCTGCCCGCGAACGCCAGCCCCAAAAGCCCGGTGAGCGTGGCGGCCATCCCCGCAACCATGGCATACGGCCAGGGCTTGTGGTCCGTGATGAAGCCCAGCAGAGGCTGCAGCAACGAAGATGTCACCTGAAAGGCCAGCGTAATCAGGCCGATCTCGACGAAGTCCAGGCTGTATGCCTCCTTGAAGAGAGGGTACATCGCCGGGATCATCGATTGGATCAGGTCATTGAGCAGGTGCGCGACGCTCAACGCCAGAAGAATTGGCAGGAACGGGCGGCGGGAGGCACTTTCGACAATGGTCGTGGTCATGCCGGAGCAATGGACTGGATCGGACGCTTTGGTCACTTGGCTTGCTTGAATACTCTTGTAACCGGTTACCCCCTATTGGAGATCACTAACCGGCAGCGGGGCATGAGGTTAAACCTCTCCGTCGCCCGTTGAGCAAGCAAAAGATTCTGCGCTGGAGCAGGGAGGCCGGACGCGGAAGTACGCTACCCAATGCTCGGCGTCGCAAGAAGTAAACGAGCCGAAGGTAGTGTGTGGAAGCGCTCTAGACCCTGGATTTCCCGAGAATGTCCGCAAGTCGTTGCGGCTTGTTTTCTGTCGGCGTCAGATCGAGCCCCGAAAAAAGGTCGGCGATATGCTTCTTCATCAGCGCTGAGGCTTCCGCACCATCACCCGCCGCAAGGGCCTCAACGATATTCCGGTGCGCATCACACTTGCAGGTCGTATCCCGACTGCGCCAGTAAAGCGCGATGATGAGCGAAGAGCGGGAGATCAAATCCCGGAGAATTTCCGTGAAAATCGAATGGTCGGCGATCCTCGCGATCTTGAGGTGAAAATGGGCTGACAATCTGATCGCCTCCCCGCTGCGGTCAGACTTCATGACATCGCGCTCGTCCTCCAAATGTTGGCGCAGGCTTCGAATGTCCTCCGGGGTTGCCAACCTGGCGGCGAGTGCCGCAATCCGAGGCTCTATCAGCTTGCGCGCATCGAAAACCTCGCGGGCCTCCTTGATCGTCGGCTGCGCGACAAAAGCGCCGCGATTCCGCTCCAATCGCACAACCCGATCGTGAGCGAGCGCTTGCAGCGCGGACCGGACAACCGTACGGCTTACCGAAAAGATGGAACCCAGCTCGTCCTCCGGTAGCTTCGTCCCCGGCGCCAACCGTCGGCTGATTATGGCCTCGTGCAAAGCATCATAGACGGGCTGCCAGCGCGCAGCCTGATCTGGTGCCTCGCTCTTGTTTGTCCTGTCCAGCATTTCAGTGGTCCGCCCTATGAGGGGGCATGGTCGACCTCCTCTGCGCTGACTGCGTTTAACGAGGAGAAAACTGGCTGAAAAGACCATCAAATTGCTTAGGGCGCGGCGTCGCGTATCCGCCAATCTTTGATGTTCTGAGACCCAGTTCGACCAGACCTTCCGCAAGCTTGACGGCCGAGGCGACGCCATCGATTACTGGCAAACCGTGTTTCGTCGAAAGCCGCTCGGCGAGATCCGCCATTCCAGCGCATCCGAGCACGATAGCCTCTGCCCCGTCCTCGGCAATGGCACGGTCGATCTCGGCGGAAATTTTCGATGACGCTTCGGAGTCAGGTTTTTCAAGATCGAGAACGGGAATCTCACTTGCGCGTACTCTGGCGCAGCGACTGGCCAGGCCGTATTTCACCAGATTATGCTCGATTGCAGGCACGGACCGACCCAGCGTGGTGATGACGGTGAATTTCCCGGCAATCAAGCTTGCGACGTGAAAAGCCGCCTCTCCGATTCCAATAACGGGAGCTGTTGTGAAGCACCGCGCAGCGTCGAGCCCGGTATCATCGAAGCAGGCAATAACATAGGCATCCATGTTCGAACCCTTTTGCATCTCCCCAATAAGGCCGGGAATGCTAAAAACCTCGTCGAAGTAACCCTCAATGCTCGGTGGCCCGTCAGACGGATTGACAGCGATAATCTCCGTTCCTGCGGCTGCCACAGCGCGCGCGGCAGCTTCAATCTTCCTGGTCATGGAAGCCGTCGTGTTGGGGTTAATTAGAAGAATGCGCATGACTTACACTTCGGCACCTAGATAGACCTTTTGGACACGCTCGTCGTTCAGAAGATCAGAAGAATCACCTGACAGCACGACGTTCCCGGTAGACAGCGCATAGGCGCGCTGCGAGATGCGCAGCGCCATCCGTGAATTCTGCTCAACCAGCAGCACGCTCACCTTGTCGTCCCGATTTATCGAGACAATTGACCGGGCGATGTCTTGCACCACCTTCGGCGCTATGCCGAGCGAGGGCTCATCCAACAGCAACAATTTCGGCTTCGACATCAACGCGCGACCAATGACGAGCATCTGCTGCTCGCCTCCACTCATTGTTCCGGCCGCTTGTGAGTATCGCTCTTTCAGGCGGGGAAAGCGGGCAAGGACCAACTCAAGTGTCCGGTTGATTTCCGCCTTGTCTGTCCGTGTGAAGGCGCCCATCAGCAGGTTGTCGCGGACTGACATATACGGGAATACGCGGCGGCCCTCCGGCACCATTGAGATACCGAGCCGTACGATTTCATCGGACGGCAGGTTATCGATCCTTTGTCCTCTATAGCGAATCTCCCCCTTGCTGATTTTTTTTAGACCCGTGATCGCACGAAGGATCGAAGATTTGCCGGCACCGTTGGCGCCAATGAGAGCGACAGTTTCACCCTCGCGAACGCTCAGAGAAACGCCTTTCAGCGCGTAGACATGGTCATAGTAGAGTTCGACGTCTGTGAGGGTCAGCAGATCGGTCATGACTAAATTCCAATCGCTGTATCCTCGACGCCCAGGTAGGCCTCGATCACTTTTGGATTCTCCTGGATTTCCTTGGGCGTCCCCTCGGCGATCTTTTCTCCAAAATTGAGCACGACGATGCGGTCCGAAATGTTCATCACCGCGGGCATATCGTGCTCCACGAGCAAAACCGTGATGCCGCGATCGCGCACACCTCGAACAATCTCGATAGCACGCTTGGTTTCCTCTTGGTTCATGCCGGCGAAGGGTTCATCGAGCAGCAAAACCTGGGGATTCGTTGCGAGGCCGATTGCGATGCCCAACGCTCGGAGATGACCATGAGGCAAGTTGCTCGCCATCTCATGCCGATACGCGCCCAGCCCCAGGAAATCGATGATCTCATCAGCGGAACGCGCAAACTCCTCTTCGTCCTGCTGGGCTGTCGAGGTTCCCAGAAAGAAGCCTGCAAGGCTCGCACGCGACCTCAGGTGATGCGCGATGACAATGTTCTCCCGCACGGTCATCGACTTGAATATCGTCGTCTCCTGGAATGTGCGAACGACGCCCATCCGCGCGACCTTGTGAGGCGCTAGTCCCGATATCCGCTGGCCACGGAAACGAACCTCCCCGCTTGTCGGATGTAGAAACGATGCGATCAGCTTGAAAAGCGTCGATTTACCCGCCCCGTTCGGCCCGATCACCGAAAGGATCTCACGCTCCTTCACCGCGAAAGAGATATTGTTGTTGGCAACCAGGCCGCCGAAGCGTTTTGTGAGGTTCGATATTTCGAGAATGTCCTTCATAAGCTAGCTCGCTTCTGAACGGGCAAGCGGATGCTCAACAGGCCATTTGGCAGGACGAGCATCAGGACGATGAGAATCGACGAATAGATGAGGAGCTGAAAATCCCCCGTTTTGAAGAGGAGATCCCAACCAAAGTAGAGAACGAACGCGCCGAGCATGGGCCCCAGCACGTACCCGAGCCCTCCGAGGAAACAATTCAGCATGAAGTTCACTGAGTCCTGAACTCCAAAGCTTGAGGGGTACATCGACTGCGCGATGGCAGCGAACATCGCTCCACCGATGCCACCCAAGAATGAGGAGACCGCAAAGGCGAGGATGCGCATGTACGTGATGTTGACGCCAATCGAGGAAGCGAGCTCCTCGCTCTGCTGCTGGAGAGATTGGCAAATCTTGCCAACGCGCGAGTGCACCAATCTGTAAAGAAAAGCGAAGCACACCACCATCATCACCACTGAGGTGATGTAGAAAGCCAGCCTTGGATTGGTGAGCGTCGCGAAATCCGGAATGATCGTAACGCCAAACAGCGTAACAGCCCCGGGCAATGGTATGTTTACGATCCCCTTGGCGCCGTTGGTGATCGGGAGCGCAAACGCGGAAAGCCGAGCCACTTCCGTCATCGTCAAGGTGACCATGGCGAAATAGACGCCACGCAGCCTAAGGATCGGGAGCCCGATGACAATGCTCACGACCGCGCAAAAGAGACCGGCCAGGGGCAATGTCAGCCAGAACGATACACCGTATTGCGTAACGAGAATTGCCGAAACGTAGCCGCCAATCAGTGCAAAGGCCCCTTGGCCGATATTGATGCGCCCGATGTAGAACGTCAGCCAGACCCCCCCGCTGATGATGCTGAGCAGAGCAACAGTGGTCAGCGTGTAATAAAGATCGGTTCGGCCTGTCGCAGAGATCAGAAGCGGCACGCCTACCAGAAGGAAAGCCACAGAAGCGATAACCCAACCGAGTTTTTGTCGCGCGGTCATTCCATCACCCCCACGGCTTGCCCATCAGCCCGTGTGGGCGAATGCTGAGGAAAATCATGAGTAACGCGAATATGACGAGGTAGGTCACGTCGCCAAAGTTGCGCAAGAGCGTCAGGCCGACCGACTCCATCATGCCAAGAATGAATCCGCCTGCGATAGCGCCCCCGACGACTCCTGCGCCGCCAATCATGACCATGAGGAAGGCTTTGATTGAAATTGATCCACCGATCCCGGAATTCACACCGGTGATGCTGACAAGAAGTCCCCCCACGAGCCCAGCTAGCATCGCACCCAGAGCAAAGCCAATCGTAGAATACCGATCGACATTCACGCCCATCAGCTGCGCCGCGGTGCGATCCTGCGCCAGAGCGCGCATTGCCCTGCCAGGCTTGCTGTACTGCATGTAGAGCATGAACGCCACGATCATCGCCATCGCAACTACGCCAACGACGATGCGGTCGTACGGCATGACGATCGAGTCGGAGACGAACACGCCGTTGATGATCTTCGGCACGCCTCTCTGCTTCTCGCCAAAAAGAAGCAAAATGATAGCGTCCAGGAAGAATGCGACGGCCGCAGCCAGCAACATCGTGCTCTCTTCGCGAGCGCTGCGTTTGATGACAGGCGCAAAGAGAAACCGCTCAATCACCGACCCCACGGCAGCCAAAGTGAGGCCGGAGCATATAACGGCCAGTGGAAATGGGAGCCCAAGCTGCCCATAAATTACGTAGGTTATGAACCCGCCCAGAACGTACATTTGCCCGTGGGCGAAGTTCAGCACGTTCATGAGGGCAAAAATCAGTGTCAGGCCCAGGGCGATCAGCGCGTATTGCGCTCCGAGATAAAGGCCGTTGATGATGACCTGTTCCATGCTGCCGTCCGCAAGCAGGCGGGCCCGGGTTTACACCCCGGACCCGTTCGCAAACACCAATCTCAGTCTACTTCGCCGACAAACAGAGTCCTGAACTCACCATTCCAATATTCGACAACGACCATTGGCACAGAGAGCTGGCGCTTCTGGCCGAACGAGGTCATGCCGACATATTTTAGCGTGCCATCCTTCACGAACGGGTTTGGCGCGGAGAATGTGTCGATCGTCTTCTTGAACTCCTCGACGTCGTCGATCGCTTTCGGATTCGCCTTGAGGGTTTCAAGGATATATTCGAGCGCGTAAACCTTCGTGTTCGACTCGTCGTTATATTCGCCGTATTTCTTTATGTAGCGCTCGATGAACTCCTCCATCTCCGGCGTACGAATCTCCGGGGTTGAAGCTCCGCCAACCGAAATGAAGCCGTTTGCGAGATCGCCCGCGCCTTCCTGGAGAACTTTCGCGTCGTGCGCGGTTTCCGTGGAGATAATTCCCTGATAACCGAGTTCGCGAGCCGCACGGATCAACAGAGGCGCGTTCCCTGGAGATACACCGGACAGAACAAGCAGGTCCGGCCTCAACTTCACAATGGGCGTTAGGACCGGCGTGAAATCGCGAGTATCGTTCTGATAAGTGTCGTTCTGCGCAACGACCTCAAGACCCAAAGCCTTCGCGGCAGCAACGCCCGCATCCCGCTGACTGAGCGGATCCGATTCATTTGCCGCAACGAAAGCGACTGTCTTTACGCCCTTATTTTCTTTCAAATACTTGTAGATGGCCGGCGCCGACTGATAACTGGCCACCATGCCGAGAATCGCATTCGATGCAGGGGGCGTATAGAGCTCTTTTGGAAACGAATAAGGGATATAGATAATCCCCTTGGATTCTGCGACCGGCCGCACAGCCGCTGCACCATCATCGACGTTCGGCCCGACAACATAGCGAATGCCTTCCTGCGCCATCTTCTCCATGCCGGCAATGGCGCGCCTCGGGTCCTTTTGGTCGTCGAAGGTAACGATTGTGATCTTGTACGTAGTGTCGCCGATCTTCACGCCACCTTTTTCATTGAGCCAGTCGGCGCGCGTTTGCATCGAGCGAACGTTCGAAATGCCCCAGGCGGCTGCGGGACCGCTTGTGACACCTACAAATCCGATCTTGAGCTCTTTTTCCTGCGCTTGCGCGGAAAGCGGTCCGGCTGCAAAAGCTAAACCCGCGAGAGCGGCGCAGAGCGCCACCCTAATCGTCGGCATTCCCATCTTTGTGTCTCCTCCACTAGCATCGCGTATTGTTGTCATGTTCTGCCTGGGGCACGCGACCTCTCCATCGAAATACGTGCACACCAGATTGTCAACATTGACCAGCAGAACTGTATACAATACGGTCTGCAAACTGACACGACAGCGTATGCAGCTGCCGGATTTCGTTGAGGCAAAATCCGTGCCGGACGTATTCGAAAGCGCATAGTGCTGTGGCTACGAGCCGCCCAAACGGTTGAGGACAGGAATGACGAAAATTCGCGTAGTCGCCGGACCGTACGAATTCGAAGCCACTCTCGAAACACAGCTCGCTCCAAAAACATGCGATGTTTTCAAGAAGTTATTACCGTATCGTCAGAAGCTAATTCATGTTCGTTGGAGCGGTGAAGGCTGCTGGATTCCCCTCGGCGAAACGGATTTCGGTATCGGTCTTGAGAACGCTACGAGTTACCCGGCGCCCGGCCAGTTTCTGCTTTACCCCGGGGGCTACAGCGAAACGGAGATATTGTTAGCCTACGGAAGTGTCTGTTTTGCGAGCAAGATGGGTCAATTAGCAGGCAATCACTTCCTGACGATTACCAAGGGGCACGAGAACCTTGTTGCTCTTGGAAAAAAGACCCTTTGGGAGGGCGCGCAGGACATCATCTTTGAGCAGCTGTGAGTAGGCCACTGGAGCAATGCCAGAATTTTCCGACCTGCGCGTGAATGGCGACCGCCTCTGGTCCACCCTGATGGAAACCGCTGCGTTTGGGGGGACGCGAAATGGGGGCATCTGCCGGCTTGCGCTGTCCGAGGAAGATCGGATGGCGCGTGACTGGCTTATCGCGCAAGCCAAAAAGGCGGGCTGGCAAACGGCAGTCGATGATATCGGAAATATCTATATCCTGCGGAGCGGTCGCGATCCTTCGCGCTTGCCGGTTGCGATGGGCTCTCACCTCGATACTCAGCCGACCGGTGGCAAGTTCGACGGCGTATTGGGCGTGCTCGCAGGCCTCGAGGTGCTGCGAACACTCGACGATAAGGGCATCGAAACACAGGCGTCCATCTGCCTGATCAACTGGACAAACGAGGAAGGCGCGCGTTTTGCTCCGGGGCTGATGGGCTCCGAGGTGTTTACCGGAGACATGCCGTCAGAGACGGCGAGGAGTCGGAAAGACAATAATGGCATCAGCGTCGGCGAAGCGTTGAAGGCAATCGGCTATGCCGGAGAGGAAAAGGCTGGCGATCGCCGATTTGGCGCGATGATCGAGCTGCATATCGAGCAGGGCCCGATCCTTGAGGCCCGTAACATCCCGATTGGGATTGTCGAGGCCGCCAAAGGTCAGCTCTGGTTCGATGGATGCGTGCGAGGGCGCGAAAGCCATGCGGGCACGACACCGATGGACCTCCGGCACGATGCTTTAACCGCATTTGCCGCCTTTGCCCTCGAAATCGAGCGTATTGCCCGCGCCGAGGCCCCGGCCGGAGTGGGAACGATTGGCGTAGCGCATGTTGGTCCCGGATCACGAAACACAATTCCGGGCAACGTTCGATTTACATTGGAATTTCGTCACTCGGACGCTGAGCGGCTGGCGGCAATGCGCGCGGCTGCCGAAACCGCAGCACAGCAAATCTCGGCCGATCGCGGCGTGCATATTGAGCTTGATTGCATTTGGCAAAAGGCACCGGTGACATTTGATCCAAATGTCGTTGCTGCGATTGCCAAAGCCGCGGAAAGGTGCGGTTTCGACTTCATCCACATGACATCTGGCGCCGGTCATGACGCTGTGGCCGTAGCCAAGGTCATGCCAACAGCGATGATCTTCATCCCCTGCAAGGACGGCATCAGCCACAACGAAGCCGAAAGCGCGACGCCGCAGGATTGCGCCGCGGGCGCCAACGTCTTGCTGCACAGCGTATTGGAACTAGCCGGTGTGTCTGTCTAATGACTGATCAAACATATCCTCGCGATCTTCTCGGCTACGGACGAAATCCGCCTGATCCCCGTTGGCCAGGCGGTGCCCGCATCGCCGTCCAGTTCGTGGTGAACTACGAGGAAGGCGGCGAAAACTGCATTCTCCACGGCGATACGGCGTCAGAAGCTTTCTTGTCAGACGTTCTCGGAGCCCATCCCTGGCCAGGCCGCCGACATATGAATGTCGAGAGCATGTACGAGTACGGCTCTCGCGCTGGCTTCTGGCGCTTGTGGCGCATATTCACGAGCCGCGGCCTCCCGGTCACGGTTTACGGAGTGGCGACAGCCCTGGCGCGCAGCCCGGAACAGGTCGCCGCCATGAAGGAAGCGGACTGGGAAATCGCCAGCCATGGTCTGAAGTGGATTGAATACCGCGATATTCCCGAAGCGGTTGAAAGGGAACACTTGAAGGAAGCTATCCGCATTCATCGGGAGGCTACGGGGGACCGCCCGTACGGTTGGTACACAGGCCGGTGCTCGGCTAACACATTGAAACTTGTGATGGAGGAAGGAGGGTTTCTCTACTCCTCAGATTCCTACGCTGATGATCTTCCCTATTGGGTCAAATCCGAGCGCGGGCCGCATCTCATTATTCCCTACACGCTTGACGCTAACGACATGCGGTTCATCAACGCGCAGGGGTTCGCCCATGGAGAGGATTTCTTCCAATACTTAAAAGATTGCTTTGACGTGCTCTACGCCGAAGGAGCGGATGCTCCGAAGATGATGTCGGTCGGATTGCACTGCCGCTTGGCAGGGCGGCCGGGCCGTGCAGCCGGACTGCAGCGGTTCCTGGATTACGTGCAGGGCCACTCCGGGGTCTGGATCACACGGCGCATCGATATCGCCCGCCATTGGCACGAGCACCATCCGCCGCTGCAATAAATCAGACTAACCCATTATAGTTCTTGGACGTTGAACCGCGCGGCGCTCCCTTCGCGCCTCATGGCCTTCTCGTCGTTCCTCCGCAAGGGCGATTGATTGTCCCGTGCCCAAAAACAAAGCTTGCGAAACGGAACCAATCTCGTTGTTCTACGGCCGGAAAGGTTGCAGATAGGGGAGAACGACAGTGAACCGACGCAAGTTCCTGAAAACGGCCGCCATCGGCTCCGCCGCGACAGCAACGCTGGCGACCCCCGCCATCTCTCAAGGCCGGATGGAGTGGCGGATGGTGACGGCATGGCCACCGAACCTGCCCGGACCGGGAACGAGTGCGAACTGGCTCGCCGACAAGATCACCAAGATGAGCGAAGGCAAGCTCACCGTGAAGGTTTACGGCGCGGGCGAGCTTGTGCCGGCGACAGGCGTGTTCGACGCCGTCTCAAGGGGCGCCGCCGAAATGTATCACGCCGTTCCGACCTACTGGCGCGGCAAGTCCCCCGGCATCGTCCTGTTCGGTAACTTCCCCTTCGGCATGTTGGCTGGCGAGCAGCACGCTTGGATGCTGCACGGCGGCGGCCAGGAGCTCTACGATGAGATGTATGCGCGCTTCAACCTGAAGCCGTTCTTGTGCGGTAACACGGGCGTGCAGTGGATGGGCTGGTTCAAGCGCGAGATCAAATCGGCCGAGGACTTCAAAGGCTTGCGCTTCCGCAGCCCCGGTCTCAGCGGCGAGATGTACCGCCGGATGGGCGCCGCCGTTGTTCAGCTGCCGGGTGGCGAAATCTTCCAGGCTCTCCAGGCCGGCACGATCGACGCCGCCGAGTTCATCGGGCCCTGGTCCGACAGCGCCCTCGGCTTCCATCAGGTGGCGAAGTATTACTACTGGCCGGGCGTTCAGGAACCCGCGTCGGCGGAGGAGTGCGTCATCAACAAGGAGAAGTGGGACGCGCTTTCGCCCGAGCTCAAGCAGGTCATCGAAGTGGCCTGCGCCGCGACATACGCCTATTCGACTGCTGAGTATGTGGTCCGCAATCCGATTGCGCTGCGCAACCTGGTTGAGAAGCACGGCGTCCAGGTCAAGCAGGCGCCGGAGGATGTTCTGATCGCGGCAGGCAATGCTGCTGGCGAGATCATGGCGGAATTGCTCGAGGACAGCGACCCACTCGTAAAGAAGATCGCGAACGCCTACGTCGAGTTCCGCAAAACGGCGATGGAGAACGCGCGTTACAGCGAAACGGCAATGGCCAACGCGCGCGAGCTGCCGTACAAGTTCGGCAAATAACAGGAAACCTTCATCCGCCGGGCAAATGCCCGGCGGATCGTTTTCGGGGATGACCGGGGAATGCTCAACGCGCTTCGCGCATTCGCCGCTTTTGTCGACGGCCTGAACGAGAAGATCGGCCGTAGTCTCTCAGTTCTTGTGTGGCTGGTCGCGCTCGTCTGCGCCATCGTGGTTGTTCTGCGCTACGCCTTCCATGTGAGCTTCACATGGATGCAGGAGCTTTACGTGTGGATCCACGCCGTGGTGTTCCTCGCGGCGTCCAGCTACGCGATGCTTCTTAATGCTCATGTTCGCGTGGACATCCTCTATTCGAAATGGTCTCTGCGGACCCGAGCCATCGTGGAGATCATCGGTGCGCTGATCTTCACCCTGCCCTGGATGGTTGTGCTGGCGTGGCTTGCCTGGCCCTTCGTCGTCGACTCGTGGTCGATTTGGGAGGGCTCATCGCAGCCTAACGGCATGCCTGGGGTCTTTCTGCTGCGCACTATGTTGCTCGTTTTCTGTGCGCTTATGGCCCTGCAGTGCCTTGCTATCATGGCCCGCGGCCTCCTTGTACTCGCCGGCGATCGCACCGCCGCACAAACAGCGCCTTTCGCGCCGACTTCAAGCTCCCTCGACCACACCGCTTAGAGCCGGAAAGTTTTAGATGCTGACGACTGGCGACGTCATTTCGATCGTGTTTTTTCTCTCGACGCTGCTGGTGCTGTTGAGCGGACTGCCCATCGCATTTTCGCTGGCGGGACTGTCCTTGATCTTCGCCGGCATCGGATGGCTCTTTGGCGTTTTCGATTTTTCGACCCTTTTCAATTTGCCGCTCCGCTATTTCGGCACCATGACCAACGAGGTTCTGGTTGCTGTGCCGCTCTTCATCCTGATGGGCAACGTCCTTGAGCGTTCGGGTATCGCCGAGGCACTGCTCATAACGACGGGCAAACTCTTCGGAGCTCTGCGCGGCGGCTTGGGCTATTCTGTCATTCTTGTCGGTGCGCTCCTCGCAGCTTCAACAGGCGTGGTAGGGGCGACGGTCGCAGCGATGACCGTCATTGCGCTCCCGGCCATGTTGCGCGCCGGCTATCAACCAAGACTTGCTACAGGCATTATCTGCTCGTCAGCGACGCTGGCACAGATCATTCCGCCGTCGACGGTGCTAATTTTTACGGCCGACATTCTTTCCGCCGTCAATCAGATGGCGCAGATGCGGCTTGGCAATTACACCGCATCAACGCTCTCCGCAGGCGAACTGTTTGCTGGAGCACTGTTGCCGGGCTTGGTTCTTGTGGCCCTTTACCTGATCTTCGTCTTCGCGAAGTCAATTTTCCAGCCCAGCACCTGCCCAGCAATGGTCATCAGCGACGAGGAGCGTCGAGACTTACTGCGCGACGTTGTCATTTCGCTTCTGCCGCCGCTCCTGCTGATCGTAGCCGTTCTTGGCTCAATTCTCGTGGGCATTGCCACGCCTACCGAGTCCGCCTCAATTGGTGTGTTTGGCGCCACGCTGCTCGCCATCCTTAATCGGAAACTATCCTGGCGCTCAGCTCTGGAAGCAGGTCGCAACACCATTGTCACCACGGCGATGATCTTCGCGATCGTGCTGGCAGCCTCTCTCTTTGCGCTGACGTTCCGTGGCCTCGGCGGCGAGCACATGGTTGAGCAGGCATTGAGGAACATGCCCGGCGGCGTCACCGGCGCGATTCTCACCGTCATGGCCGTGATGTTTGTTCTCGGCTTCTTTCTCGATACCTTCGAGATCATACTGATTATGCTGCCGATCTGCGGCGGGCCGCTGATTTTGCTGGGTGTCGACCCGATCTGGCTCGGCGTCCTGGTGGCTATGAACCTGCAGACCAGCTTTCTGACACCGCCCTTTGGCTACGCGTTATTCTATATGCGGGGCCTTGCGCCTGAATCCGTGAAAACAACGGAAATATGGGCTGGCGCGGTGCCGTTCGTGGCCCTGCAGCTCACGGGCGTCGCGATTTTGTGGACGTTCCCGAGCCTCGCAACGTGGTTGCCAAGCGTGCTCCTGCATTGAAGCTGCTTTTGAACGGAAGGTGCTTGGCTCTGCCGAAACTTCCTATAGCCCCAGGTAAGCCTTCCTGATCATGGGATGGCCCTCGAGCTCGTCCGATGGCCCATCAAGCACGAGCCGGCCGTTCTCCAGCACGTACGTGCGGTGACTGACTTTCAGCACCTGCTTCACGTTCTGCTCAACGAGGAGGATAGGCATTCCCGTCTCGGCAACTCGCCGAATGGCTGCCATCACCTGCTTTACCAGAAGCGGGGAAAGCCCGATGCTCGGCTCATCCATGATCAGCATCTTGGGGGCGAGCATCAGCGCTCTGGCAATCGCCACCATTTGCTGCTGGCCGCCCGAGAGCTGCCCCGCGGGCGCATCTCGCTGGGCCATCAAGTCAGGAAACAGCTCGGCGACTCGCTCGAGACTCTGTGCCCGCTGCGCTTTGGCTCTCGGCAAGTAAGCGCCGAGCATGAGGTTTTCATAAACCGACATGTTGGGGAACAATTGACGGCCCATCGGCACGTGCGCCAAGCCTCTCCCCGCCATTTCATGCGGTGCGGCACGATGGATCTCTTCGCCGTCAAAAATAATGCGCCCACGCCAGGGCGTGATCATTCCGGAAATGGCGCGAAGAATGGTCGACTTCCCGCTGCCATTCCCGCCAACCAGGCCGACCAGCTCGCCGCGCTCCACGTGCAAGGAAACACCAAACACCACCTGGACGCTGCCGTAGCCCAGGTCGACATCGTCAACGATGAGTATCGGATCGGCCATCAGTCGGTTCCCAAGTAGGCTTCGACGACGCGGCTGTCGTTGATGACCTGTTGCGGTGTGCCCTCGGCGATCTTCTCGCCGCTGGCCAAGACGATCACGTGATCGCAGAGCTCAATGATGGCCTCCATGATGTGCTCAACCATCAAAATCGCGAGCCCGCGATCTCTTAGCTGCCGCACAAGGTTAATCATTTCGCGCAGTGCGGGCGGATTGAGGCCGGCCATGATTTCATCGAGAAAAAGGATTTTCGGCTCCAAGGCCAATGCTCGTGCCAACTCGAGCCGACGCCGTCGCGCGAGATTGAGATCCATGGCGGGCTGATCGGCCCGCTCGCCCAACCCGACCTCTGCCAACACCTCACGGGCAAGCCTTTCTGCATCACGACGGGAAGGATGCTTGAGAAAAGCCGGAATCAAAACGTTTTCGAGGACGGTGAGCTCCTCAAATGGGCGTTCCGTCTGAAACGTTCGCCCCATGCCTTTCCGCGCACGCTTGTACGGCGGCTCGCGGGTCACGTCGCGCCCGAACATCACGACCCGGCCTTCATCGGGAAAAACAAACCCCGATACAGCATTGAAGAAGGTCGTCTTGCCCGCGCCGTTCGGGCCGATCAGTCCTAAGATTTGCTTGTCTTCGAGCTTGAGATCGACGCGGTTGACGGCTGTGACGCCGCCAAAACGGACCGAAACGCCTTCAGCTCTTAACACTTCGGGCATACCGCCTCCGTATAAGCCTGCGCGAAAGCTCCCCGACCACGCCACGCGGCAAGAACAGCACCACAGCCAAAATCAGCATCCCGTAAATGAGAAGATTGGCCTGCGCAAAGGTTGTACGGAACACCTCACCCGCCACGACCAGCAACAGGGCGCCCGCAGCGGGCCCCCACACCGTGCCGCGACCGCCGATGATCGCCGTCAGCGCGATCTGAACAGACAGCAGCACGTAGAAGAGGACGTGTGGCTCGAGGAACGACAGAAAAATTCCGTAAATCCCTCCGCCTACGGCCGTCAAAGCGCCCGAAAGCATGAACGCTTTCAACTTGACTGCGGTTGGATTGATGCCGGCCGCCATGGCCGAGTTCTCGTCTTCCCGCACCGCGCGCATCTCGTATCCGAATTTCCGGGCCGAAATGAACGCGACCAGGCTCACAGTCACGACGGCAAAAACGAGCGCGAGATAATATTGAGTCCATCTGGAGAAAAGATCGATCCCAAACGGCTCCGGCAACGTGGCGATAAATACACCCGTTGCGCCACCCGTGAGCCATTTTTCATTGATGGCGATCAGCCGGAAAATTTCAGCAAAAGCTATTGTCGAGAGGGTAAAATAGGGTCCGCGAAGCCCGAACGTTATCCGGCCCCAGAGGTAGGCCAGCGCGGCCGCCGCAGCCATGGCTATCAGAATTGTCCACCAGGGCGCCAAGCCGTATCTATTTTGCCCGAGCGCTACCACATAAGCGCCAAGGCCCACGAAAAACGCATGGCCGAGGCTCACCTGGCCCGTCCAACCGCCCAGAATATCCCAAGCCGTGGCCCAGCCGATGAAGAGCAGAATGGTAATGCCGATGGTCATGTACCCAGGCAGGACGAACGGGTAGACGACCCCAGCCACGATCATCAGGACGATGCCTATAGCATTCCAGTTCATACGCGCTGCACCGTGCGGCCAAACAAACCTTGCGGGCGAAACAGGAGAACGAGGATGAAGGCGATGAGGCCGTAAGCGTCGCGATATTCGGAGGTCAAGTAAGAGGCTCCCAGAACCTCGACGACACCAAGAAGCAGCCCGCCTCCAATGGCAGCGCCGATGTTGCCCAGCCCACCAAGCACAGTGACGACGAAAGCTTTGAGCGTGAATACGCCACCCGTCGTCGTGGGTGACACGAACAGTAGCGGGATCAATGCAACGCCGGCGGCAATGGCGAGCATCGTTCCCAAGCCAAAGACGATGGCATGAATTCGCTTCGTATTAATTCCCACAAGCTCCGCGCCTAGTCTGTTCTCTGCCGTACCGCGGATGGCTCGGCCAATTTCGGTCCGATTGAGCAGGAGATAGAGGCTCCCAATCCCGAGCACGGTGGCAATACCAGCGAGCAGCAAAACGACCGAGACATGCACGTCGCCGGGTAGCGTAACTGTCGATGACGCGTAAGGGACTAGCACCGACTTTGGCTCCCCACCGAAAGTCAGCAACAACGCGTTGGCTATGATGAGCGATAGCCCAAGTGTCGCCAGCAACGACGCCTCTTCCGGCGCATCTCCGATTATCGCCAGAATGAGTCGTTGGACCAAAACACCTGCCAGAAAGCCGGCCGGCAGCGCGACCACTAATGAGAAATACGGATCCCAGCCCAACGCGGCGTTGAACACAATCGCACAATACATGCCGAGCACGACGAACTCGCCGTGCGCGAAGTTAATCGTGCGCATCACTCCGAAAATGAGCGTCAGGCCGACGCCGATGAGTGCGTAAACGCCCCCTATCAGGAAGCCGTTCACGACATTCTGCAGGAACGGGATTAGATCCACCGACAACTGCTGATCCCCCAAGCAAGGCAAGTCGCCCGGCTTTCACCGGGCGGCTTGCAAATGAAGACAGGTGCAGTGTTCCTCCGCTTAGCGCTTGTCCCAAGCGGGCGTCGGATGCCGAACCTCGGCCGCAGCGAGATCCTGGGGGAAGACGGTCACATGCTTGCCGTCTTGGATCTGAAGGACTAGGCTGCGGATCGGGTTCTGGTTCTGGAAGCCGTCGAAGGACTCGAAACGAACCGTAGTGATAGGGGTCTCGAGGTTCGTCTCGGCCAACGCCTTGCGAACCGCCTCGCGGTCCGTCGAGTCCGCACGGCGCAAGGCGTCTGCAGCAATCACGAGTGCAAGGTAGCCTTCCGCCTCATAGAAAGAGGGCTCTGTTCCCGAAGCCTCCTTCAGGCGATTGTAAACGTCCTCCACGCCCTTGTACTTGACGTCCTTGCTCCAGCTCACAACCGTCGCAACATACTCCGACAGATTGCCGACCTGCTCGATGTAGCTCGGCAGAGCCGCCGAGGTGTCTATGGCAGTCACGTGCGCGTTGAGGCCCACCTCACGCATCTGCCGCGTAATGGCGACGCCATCGTCGGCGTAAGAAACGATGTAGAGAATGTCGGGCTGCTGGGCGCGGAAACGATTAAGAATAGGCCGAAAGTCCGTCACGCCCTGATCGTAGGATTGATCGCCCACGACCTCATAGCCGCGCTCTTTCGCGTACTTCTTGCCAGCCTCGGCCAATGATGTCGGCCAGGCGCCATTGCCGTATAGCATCGCAACGGTCTTCAGCTCAGGACCGCCGCGCTTCCGCAGGTAATCGAAGTAATCGAAATAAGTCCGCGCAACGATCGTAGAAGTGTGCTTGGCGCGGAAAACCCACTGGGAACCGGGGCGCGTGATGCTATCGTCCGCGCTTCCCAGCACGATGAGGGGCACCTTCTGGCGCGTCATCAGCTGCGCCATCGGGCCCGTGATGGACGACGCATAAGATCCAATGATCAAAGGAACGTTCTGGTTGACAAGCGATTCGACTGCCGCAAGCGCGCTTTGAGCTTCCGACCTGTCATCCTGAACGATGAGCTGCAGCTCCTGTCCGTTGATGCCGCCGTTGGCGTTCACTTCCTTTAGCGCGACTTCCATGCCAGTCTGGTAGCGCTTGCCAAACGCCGAGAACGGTCCGGAAAGACTGTTGATCACGCCGATCTTGATCTGCGCGTGTGCGAGCGGACTCGTAGCCGCCATTGCAGCAGCCGCAACCGCGGCGAGGACTACTTTTTTCACGTCGCTACCCTCCAATACGTCTGAGCCAACAGGCCAATCCTAAGCAGACTTATCAGCGTCGGCAGGAATTGGGCATGCCCGGACATTTATAACAGCCCAAACCGAAATTTGGCAGCCTAGCCAGCGGTGGCATTACATACCAATGGCGCCAGATGCTTCCTATGAGTGAGCACATTCAACGAAGAGGATCGTTTCAGGTTCGCTGCTCCCAGGGTAACCCTTACCTCTGTCCGATGAGTTGCCCCAGCCGACCCAGACGTAGTTATCGCCAATGGTGGGGCGCCTAGGGCACGCTAGGTCGCACGCGATTGAGTCGATAACAAACGACAACGTCTCGGTTGAGTTCGCCTCCTGACCAGCAATGCTTGCAAGCCGCTAGCGGGAAATCATTTCAGGCAAGGGTCACGCGGCTCCCGCTGATGAGCCGATCGGATTAGCTCTCCCGCTTACCCCGTTTCACAAGCTGGTAGATGGGGAGCTTGGGACCGTTCCAAATTTCCATCAACGCCCCACAAACATCACAGCGCTTTTCGCCGCTGTCGCGCGACGAGATCCACACAGTCCTACGTTCATAAACCGACTGGCACACCCGGCACGTAACGATACTCGCGGTAATCATCGCGCTCTGCCTGATAGCCCCTCCCGAAGCGGACCTGGTCCGTGTTCATCACGTTGCGCAAATGCCTACCTAGCCCTACCGGCTGGGTAAGGATCACGTGTTAATTCGAACTGTCAAATCTCGAATCGCGCCGCTTCCTGATTTTCCTTGACGACCATACCGACTGGTTGGTATGTTCAATTTGTGACATGGAAATCTCGGGCATGAGCACAATTGCGTCTGCAAAAACCAAGATTCTGGAGGCAGCGTTGTCCCTCTTCCGAGCAAAGGGATACGCAGCAACGAGCGTCGATGATCTGTGTCGCCAGGCGGGCGTGACGAAAGGGGCGTTCTTTCATCATTTTCGCAGCAAGGAGGAACTAGCGGTAGCCGCCGCTCAGTTCTGGTCAGAGACAACAAGCGCCCTTTTCGCTTCCGCGCCGTATCATCAATACCCTGATCCACGTGATCGCATCATGGGCTATCTCGACTTCCGGCGTGCGATCATGGATGGGGAGCTGCCGGAGATTACATGCCTTGCCGGCACAATGGTCCAGGAATGTTACGCCACGCATCCAGCCATTCGCCTAGCGTGTGACGCGAGTATCAGCGCGCATGCGAATACGCTTGCCGCAGATATCGCAGAAGCGATGAAGGCGCGCGGTTCCCAGTTTGATTTCGATCCCGCCTCTCTCGCCTTGTTCACCCAAGCAGTGCTGCAAGGTGCCTTTATTTTGGCGAAGGCAAAAAACAGCCCGGAAATGGCTGCCCAATGCATTGACCATCTTCGACGGTACTTCGAATTCCTTTTCGCCAATGGCCGAAAGAGAAAGCCCCAGTCATCAGCTTCGCTATGAGCCATCCTTGGATGACAGCAAAGAAGGAAGCTACGATGTCAAATGAAGCTGTGAAATCCGCAAGGCATGAGCTGGTGCTCACCCGGATTTTGAATGCCCCCCGCGAAAAAGTTTACCGCTGCTGGGTTGAACCTGACCTTCTCAAGGAGTGGTTTGCTCCAAAGCCCTGGACGACGTCGCGCGCTGAACTTGACGTTCGCCCTGGTGGAACTAGCCTGGTCGTCATGCGGAGTCCGGAAGGTCAAGATTTCCCCAACCGCGGCATTTATCTGGAAGTTATACCAAACGAGAAAATCGTATTTACCGATGCCTATACGCATGCGTGGGAACCTTCAGACAAACCCTTCTTCACCGGCATCGTGACCTTCGAGGATGCTGGCACCGGCAAGACGAAATACACCGCCCGCGCACGCCATTGGACGGCCGAGGCTCGCGAACAGCACGAGAAGATGGGCTTCTACGAGGGATGGGGAAAATGCGCCGACCAGCTAGAACAACTTGCAAGCACCCTTTAAGGAGGTCAGGCCATGTCTGCGAAGGTGCGCACGTGTTTACGGTACGATGGGAAGGCCGAAGAGGCAGCGGAGTTTTACGTCTCGCTCCTGCCCAATTCGCGGATTGAGAACATTTTTCGGCCTCAACCCAACGGTTCCGCGCTCGTGGTCGACTTCAATCTAGCCGGCACGCCCTATCAAGGGCTCAATGGCGGCCCTCAATTCCGGCACTCGGAAGCCGCATCGATCTCGGTTCTTACCAAAGATCAGGAAGAAACGGACCGCCTGTGGGCAGCGCTCATAGCAAACGGTGGCTCTGAGAGTATGTGCGGATGGCTCGTCGATCGCTTCGGCGTTTCCTGGCAAATCGTTCCGGAGGCCCTGCCGCGTCTACTCATGGATTCTGATCGAGAGGCCGCCAGTCGCGCAATGCGGGCCATGATGGGCATGCGGAAGATCGACATCGCGGGCCTCGAAGCCGCCTTCCGAGGCGCGTAAGCGGCGAGGAACCTGATGCTGATCCTAGCGTTCGGCAAAGGGTCAACCTAATGCCCCAATACGAGCGACTGCGGCCGGTATTCTTCAACGCAATTCCGGCCGCACTTGTAAGATGATCTTTCCCTGCGCCTGGCCGGCCTGCAGCGCCGAAAGCGCCGATTTGAAGTCCACGAGGGGCACGATGCGGCTGATCACAGGATCAATCAACCCACGAGAGTAGAGATCGAATAGCTCCTTCTGAGCCTGCGTGACGCGGTCCGGGGTTCGATCACGATAGTCCGACCACTGTAGTCCAGTGACGGCGATATTCTTGACCAACAGATAATTCGCCTTGATCGTCGGAATTTCTCCACTTGCGAAGCCGATGATGACAAGGCGTCCACACCATGCCAAGGCGCGGAAAGCGGCTGCGTTAGCAGCTCCGCCCACGGGGTCGATCACGACATCCACTCCGTGACCGTTAGTCAAAGCGAAGACGTCCGTCTTCAGCTGATCCCGCAGGTTAGGCACTCCCAGATCGACAACGTGGTCGGCCCCAGCCTGACGCGCCACTTCGGCATTGCTCGCGCCAAGCACTCCGCCTATCACGGTGCTTGCGCCGAAAGCCTTTGCGAGTTGAATGCTGGCGACGCCGATACCACCTGATGCGCCCAGCACCAAAACTCGTTCTCCGGGCTTGAAGTTTGCCCGCTCCTTCAGTGCGAACCACGCCGTCTGATAGACAAGCCCCAGAGCAGCCGCCTTTTCGAACGGCACGCCATCAGGCATGCGGAAACAGCTTTCGGCACGTGCCCGCACCTTTTCGGCATAGGCGCCATATTCCACCTGAACCGCAACCGCATCGCCAATTGAAAATCCCTTAACGCCGGATCCTACAGCCGAAATCCGTCCCGCCGCCGCTTTCCCGGGAGAAAATGGTAGTGGAGGTTTGACCTGGTATTTTCCTTCGATAACAAGAATGTCCGGATAATTCGCCTCCGCCGCCACAACATCGACGACGACCTCTCCCGATCCTGGTACCGGGTCGTCCACCTCGGCAATATCGATCTGCTCGAAAGGCGCGAAATTGCGGACGTAAACAGCTCTCATAGATATTCCTCGTTGTGCGCGCCCAGGGCAGGGGCGGAAAGCGGTTCACCCGGCACTGAACGGAAAGCAGGAGCAATGGGAACAGGAAGAGCAGGAAGCGTTCGACCGTCGTCGCTACTCAAGACGTGATCGAACAGGCCACGCGACCGGAAGTGGGAATCGGCGAGCGCTTCCTCGACCGTGGCCACTATTGTGCAACAACAGTCCCGGCCCGCAAATCTCTGCTTCCAGGTTTCGCTGGTTTCAGCGGCAATCAGTTCGGCAACACGCGCGATTGTTGCATCGGGGTCTTTTGAATCATCGCGCAATTCAGGCTCAAGATTGATCATTTCGCAGAAGTTTTCCCAAAACTTCTGCTCAAGCGGCGCTGCGGCCACCATTCGCCCGTCGGCAGTTGGGTAGAGGTGATAGCGCGGACTGCCTCCCGTAACGAGCTCACGTCCGTTCTCTGGCCATTTATTCGCCGCCAGCCCATTCCCAATCGCCCAATACATGAACGGAAAAACGTTTTCCGCCATGGAGACATCGAGAAACCGCCCGCGCCCTGTCCGTGCCCGTTCCTGCAATGCAAGCAGAATGTTGATGACAGCGGGATAGGCGCCTCCAGCTATATCCGCAATCAACGCCGGCGGCACGACCGGTCTGTCACGCAGTCCCATGGACAGCGAAAGAAGGCCAGCATCGCCAATGTAGTTGAGGTCGTGGCCAGCCACATCGCGCTTCGGTCCGTTTTGACCGTAACCGGTGATTGAACAGTAGATGAGCCGGGGATTGATCTTGGAAACGGTTTCGTAGTCCAGCCCGAGCCGTGCCATCACTCCTGGGCGAAACTGCTCGACGAGGACATCCGCCCGCGCAATCAGCGGATCAAGTTTTGCGCGCTGTTCCGGGTTCTTGAGATCGATAGCAATGCTCTTCTTGCCGCGATTGAGTAACGCGAAATTCACGCTGTCCCGCCCCCATCGCGGCTGGTAGTGCCGCATTTCTTCGCCGAAGCCGGGCCGCTCGATTTTGACGACCTCCGCCCCGGCTTCCGCAAGTAGAAGCGTCGCCATAGGCCCGGGAAGCAACGTGGAGAAATCGAGAACGAGCAGTCCGTCCAGCGGCCTCATTTCCCATTCCTTTTCCGAAGAGCGGCCACAACAGCCTGCCTTGGGGGCGCGTACGCTGGCGTTCCATACGTTTCGAAGAGGGCCTGGGTTACCTCGAAATGATAGGCCAGGCCGCCGCGCTTCACGCGTTCGATCGGGCCATCCGGATAGCCAAGTCCCAATCGGCAAGTGAGGTCCATATCCGCCTGCGTCGCAAGCTTCTCATCGAGCAGTCGCAGCGCCGCGTTGTATTTCGGCCGAACGAGACGATCGATAATCCGCCCTGGCTGATCTGCACACACCACGACTTCGAGACCAGCGGCTTCGAATACCTTTCGCGCGGCCTCCACTGCGCCGTCCTTTGTCCAAGGCCGGCGCACAAGCTCCACAAGCCGCGACGGAGGATCATCTCCATTACGATAGCGCGCAAATCCGACGACGTTTGCAAACGCCTCGTCCGCGTCTTCTCCAGTGTGCACAGCGAGACTTTCAGTACCGAGCTCGACGAGGACAGCGGATTTGACCTGATCGGAAACGACGGGCGCGCCGAGATAAATCACCACCTCCGCATTCTCAATGGCAACCGCGGACGATAGAAATGAATCGCCTTCGGGGAATGACCGGCTCTTGCCGTTGCGGACAATTGCGTATTGCATTCGTCAGGCTCCAAACATCGTGGCGCCGTCATAGGTGTAGAAACCGCGGCCCGTCTTGCGTCCGAGAAGGCCTGCTGCAACCATCCGGCGGAGCAGCGGCGGCGCAGCGGCGCGAGGATCCAGGGCGATCGGATAGAACGCCTCGCAAAGCCGCACTTGCGTGTCGAGGCCAACGAGATCAATGAGCTCCAATGGCCCCATCTTGTATCCGAGGGCCGTCTTGATCGCCTTATCTATGTCTGCCGGCGTTGCAACGCCCGCCTCGACGGCGCGAATGGCGTCATTGTTGAACGGCACAAGCAAAGCGTTGAGAATAAACCCTGGCCGATCCTGCGTCTTCACCGGCGTTTGACCGCATTGCTCCGTCCATCTCCATGCCGCCTTGAAAGTCCCTTCAGACGTCAACAGACCCGGCGACATTTCGATCAGCTTCATGAGCTGCGCAGGCAGACAGAAATGCATCCCCACGACTTTGTCGGGTCGAGAGCAGCCCGAGGCAATCTCGGTGATGGACAATGTTGATGTGTTTGAAGCGAAAATCGTATGAGTGGGGCAAACGCGATCGAGTTCGCGGAGCAAATTCTGCTTGATCTCGAGATCCTCGAACACCGCTTCGATCACGAGATCGCAGGCTGCAAGATCATCAATCTTCGTGGTGTGCTCCATACGCGCGAGAATGGCATCCCGCTCATCGGAGGTGAGCTTTCCCCGCTCGACGGACTTGGCAAAAAAGTTTGCCGTCTGTTTCGCCGCCCGTTCCAGACTCTCGGCACTTACATCATAGCTTATGGTGCGGAAGCCTCCGCGCGCGGCGACAATGGCAATTCCTGCCCCCATCGTGCCGCCGGCGCCGCACACTCCTACAGTCCGGATCGTCGTCATTTCGCTGCGAAGCTCCGTCCAATCAGCTGGCGATGGATCTGGTTGGTCCCTTCCCAGATCTGGGTGATTTTGGCGTCACGCATCAGTCGCTCGACGCGGAAATCGCGGCAGTAGCCATACCCGCCGTGCATCTGGACAGCCTCGGTGGCGATGCGCATCGCGAGATCGGAAGCCCGCATTTTCGCCATCGACGCCTCGAGGCCAAAATCCGTTTCTCCATCCTCGAAAAGACCAGCAACATAATCCAGCCAGACCTCGCCCATTGCTAGGTCCGTAGCCAGATCAGCCAATAGAAACTGATTGCCCTGAAAATCCACAACGCGCCGGCCCGACTGGCGCCGGTCGTTCATGTAGCGCACCATGTCGTTGAATGCCGCTCGCGCGATGCCCAGTGCGTGGGCCGCGATGCTCGGGCGAGACTTGTTGAGGGAAGATAGAAGGATGCTCAACCCCTCACCCGGCTGACCGATCAAATTCCCGCGGGGGACGCGGCACCCATTGAATGATAGCGTAGCAGTCGACGACGCCCTGTGCCCCATCTTGTCTTCCAAACGCACGACCTCAAATCCCGGTGTGCCCTTCTCGAAGACAAGAACGGAAATCGCGCGCTTTGGATCGTCGATCTCGCTCCACTTCCCGAACAATAGAATGAGATCAGCCACATCGCCGTTAGTGATGAAAATCTTGGTTCCGTCAACAATGATCTCATCGCCGTTGGGCGTAAAGCGTGTCCGCATCCCCGTTGCGTCAGACCCCGCGGTGGGCTCCGTAATAGCCAGCGCGCCGAGCCCGCCTGCGGCGATACGAGGAAGTAAGCGAGCTTTCTGCTCCTCTGTCCCTAGATCGATCAGAGGCTTCATGCCGTGGAACGTCGTGGCGTAGATAATAGCAGTCGAAGCACACGCTTCCGCAAGCGTTTTCACGACTGCCAGGTAAAGCCGATACGACATCGGCGAGCCACCATAGGCCTCGGGGACGAATAGTCCGTTCAGCCCGAGCTCGTTGATGGCTTCTATGTTCTTCCAGGGAAACTCGCCGGTTCGATCGTAGTATTCGGCATTGGGCGCGATAACCTCGTCTGCGAGTCTACGCACCTGCTCCAGAATGAGCGCTTCGTCTTCACTCCAACGGCGGCGACGCTCTATCTGCTCGAAAATTTTCATCAGTGGTTCATCCCTTGCCCGCCGTCGATATAAATCGTTTCGCCGGTAAGAAAATCTATCCGCTCGGAGAAAAGAACACCGACAAGACGGGCGACCTCGTCCGTTCGACCTGGCCGGCCGACAGGTATGCGTTTGCTTAGCCAACCACGAATTTTTTCGCTGGCTAGAAACTCCTTATTGAGATCGGTTTCGATATATCCGGGCGCGATATCAATGACGGAGATATTGTCGCGCGCCCACTCGATTGCGAGGCAGCGTGTCATAGCGCCAATCGCTGCTTTTGACGCACAGTACGCGAGGTTCCGAGATACGCCTAACTTATCGAAAAACGAGCCGACATTCACAATCAAACCACCGCCTGCTGCTTTCAGATGCGGATAGACCTCCCGACTCGCGACGAGGACTGACGTCGCGTTCAGGCGCATGGTCGCTTCGAATTCCGCAGCGGAAAGCTCCGCGCTCGGAGTTGCCTTTTGCGCGCCCGCGTTGTTGACCAAACCGACGATAGGACCGCGCTCCGCAACAGACCGAATGGCAGCTGCCACGGCAGCCTCATCGGTCATATCGCAGACGATGCCGTAACCCTGTGCGGCTTCCCCCGAACGGGAGAGGGCGGCGACAGTAAAACCTCGCCTGGAAAGCTCGGCAGTAATGGCGGCACCAATGCCGCGGCTGCCGCCTGTGACGATGATCTGCCCCTCAGGCATCCTTGAACTCCGCCTTCCGCTTTTCGGCAAAGGCTGCCATGCCTTCTTCTGCGTCCGCGGTTCGGAATGCCAAGGTTGAAAGGTCCGCTTCGATTTTCAGCCCCTCGTGAATGGGCAGGTCCAACGCGCGACGGACGGCATCACGGGCAAATCCCAGAACCGGCAAGCTGTAACAGGTGAATGTGCGCGCAAACGCAATCGCGCCCTCGACTGCATCGCCTTCGACAACCTTGTTGACCAATCCGATCCGCTCAGCCTCCTCGGCCCCGACCGTACGGCCAGTCATGATCATCTCGAGTGCACGCGCTTCCCCCACGAGACGCGGTAGTCGCTGCGTGCCGCCATAGCCGGGAATGAGACCCAATTTGATCTCAGGCAACCCCATCTTCGCGTTCGGTGTGGCCACACGGAATGTGCAAGCCATTGCAAGTTCAAGCCCGCCGCCAAAAGCGTAGCCATTGATCGCAGCTACAGATGGGATCGGAAGCTTATCCAGCTTCGCGAATACAGCCTGACCAAATTCAGCACCGCGTTTGGTCGCCATCATGTCGCGACCGCGGAGCTCCTTGATGTCAGCGCCGGCACAAAACGCTTTCTCGCCTGCTCCGGTTACAATTAAAGCGCGTGCTGGCGATTTCGCGACTTCATCGAAGGCTTGCGAAATTTGCTCCAGAACCGCGAACGAAAGAGCATTGAGTGCTTCCGGCCGATCGAGCGTAAGGATCGCGAACTCCTCGCGTTGCGTGAGTCTAACGTTCATGCGCGTGTCTCCTAACGGCCGCAATAGCGGATAGGAATTGGTGACAACTCGCCCTTGCGCACCATTTCAACGAGCGTTCGCTTCAATATCTTGCCGCTTGCCGTGAGTGGAAACGCGCCAAGCCGCAGGAAGTACTCCGGCATGTCATATTTCGAAAGTCCTTCCTGTGCGAGGTGTTCCAGCAGAACCTCTGCTTCGATCTCTCCGATCACCGCAATACAGACGCGCTCACCGAGTCGCTCATCAGCGACTGGGAAACAGGCCACCTTGGCCACCTGCTCATGACGTAATGCCAACGCTTCGATGTGAGCAGGATAAATATTATGACCCCCACGTATAATGAGATCTTTGAGGCGCCCTTCGATTCTCAGGTTACCCTCGGCATCGAGCACACCGAGATCCCCGGACAAGAACCAACCGTCGCGGTTGAAACTTGATTCCGTGGCAGCCTGATTATCGAAGTAGCCGAGCATTAGAGCAGCGCCGCGGCCGGCAATCTGCCCCACTTCCCCTATACCGACGGGGCGGTCCGGATCATTCGGATCGAACAAACGTATTTCGTAGGCCCGACCACCGCGACCGCAGGTCTCGATGATCACACCCGTATCATCCGCAGGATGCGTGTATTGGTGAGACGAGTTCTCCGTCATTCCATAGACGTTCTGGGGCTTGATCGATTGTGCGACAAACGCCTGAGCTACAGAGGGTGGAATCGGAGCGCCTGCCATGTAGAAGACGCGCACCTCGCCTAAACGCTCCATCCCGCGCGCACGCTGTTCCGCCAGAATATCCATCGCGTGTGTCGGAACGCCCATGACGTACGTAGCGCGCGTCGAGACAACCCAATCCAGCGCGCTCATTCCCTCAGGCGGATCGTTTGTCACGAGCCGGCAGCCACACAGCACCCATTGCGCGACAGCAACCCAGGCAATGTGATGAGAAAGCGGAGAGAGAGATAGCAGAACCGTATCTGGCCCGTGCCCCCAATCCCGCACAAGATCCCGCGCATTAGCAAGCAGCGTATTGTCCGAATGCATCACGCATTTCGGGTTTCCGGTGGTGCCGGAGGTAAATGCGAGATACGTCACCTTGTCCGGATCGGGAACCGGCGGCGTTTTGTTCGGCGCAGGCTCGGGAAAATCGTCCGGTGTGTAGACGACCTTGAGTGTAGACACCTCCGCCAAAACGGCATCGAAATCCGCTGTCGCGCGATCGGCTCCCCAACCGGGCTCGGTGATCAACGCTCGCGCTGAAAGCCGATTGAGCAACTGGCCAATTTCCGCGCACGTATAGGTCCGATGTAGCGAGGGATTGCACGCAAATCCCTCCCGCGAGCACGCAAGAAATGTAACGATGGCCTCGATGCGGTTCGACATCCAAATGGAAACGCGATCGCCGCCTACGAGGCCATACGTCCGCAGATCTGCTGCAACGCCATCCACCCAACGAATGAGTTCGCGCCAGGACAGTGCACGACGCCCATCCTGCACTGCGATGGCATCTGGACGGCCTTGCGCGTGACGTGCCGCCAGAGCGTAGAACGTCTCTGAGCGCCACAAGCCCTGCTCGTAATAGCGTGCAGCAGCCGCGGGATGGTGAAGTGTTAGAAACGGGCGCACGGCTCACCTGCCGAATTTGCTCGGATCCGGTTTACGACGCTCACTAAATGCCGTGGAAAGCTCATGGCTTTCCTCGCTCTCGAGATAGGCGCGGAGCAGCAGGTCATGTGCCACACGCGCAAGTCCTGAGACACCGCCGTGCCGTGCATTGAATGCGGCTTTAATAGAGGCAAGGGCAAAGGATCCACGCTCTGCAATTTCCAATGCCCATGCGCGGGTTTCCTCTCTGAGCTTTTCGTCGGGGACAACCCTGTTGATCAGGCCCATTTCCAAGGCCTCGCGGGCCGTGATTTTCGGATTCGTGTACCAGATTTCCTTCGCCTTTTTCTTGCCGACGAGGTCTTCCAGGTACCAAGTGCCGTATCCAGCGTCGAATGAACCCATCATTGGACCAACTTGCCGGAATATCGCGCTTTCCTTTGCGATAGTTAAATCGCAGACGATCTGCAGGACATTTCCTCCGCCGACCGCATAGCCGTTTACGCTCGCGATAACGGGCTTTTGTAGACGGTCGATGGCCTCATACATTTCCAGCGTCGGCAGGGTGCCGGCATAGAGCATCGTATCTTCCATGCCTTCCTTACGGCCGCCGATGCAGAAGAACTTGTCGCCAGCCCCGGTGATCACGACGACGCGAGTCCGCGTTTCCCGGCGGATGGCATTTATGCAATCGCGAATCTCATGACACATTTGGGGGGTGAACATATTCCCATCATGCGGCCGATTGAGCGTGATGGTTCCGATGGGACCGTCCTCTTCATAGATAATCGTTTCGTAGCTCATTCTGCGGCTCCCGCGATTATGCCAGCCGCACTCAAAGCAGCCAGGCTGGCGTGATCTAATCCAAGCAATTCCTGCAGCACAGCATATGTATGCTCGCCCAGCCTTGGCGGCGGTGTGCGAGGAACATTGGCCTGCCCGTCCAGGCAAATGGCCGTTCCCACTTGCGGAATTTTTCGGCCATTGGCATCGAGGCAATATAACACTCGGCGCCGCTGCAATTCCGGATCTTCGGCCACCTCATCGATCCGATTGATTGGACCTGCCGGCACCCGGGCGTTCCGAAGTAGCGATAACCAGTGGGCGCGAGGCTTCGTCAGCAGCAACCCCTGTATCTTCGCGACGATCTCCGCGCGCCGCGCGCGCCGGTCTGCATTTGTTGCAAAACGCGGATCGGCACCATACTCGGGCTCGCCGACAGCCTTCCAAAAGCGCCGCCAGATATTGTCGTTGCCAAGTCCAAGCGTGATAGGCTCATCAGCCGTGTGAAAAGCTTGATAGATGGCGATGACGCTATCTCTGCCCCCTGATCGGCGCGGGAGCTCGCCGGATCCCAGGTAGGGCACAATTCGGCAGTTCAGGAACCGCGTCATGGAATCGACCAACGAGATATCGATGGCGCGTCCTTTGCCGGTCCGAGTACGTGCGAACAACGCTGCGATAACGGCCAAAGCTGCGTCCTGACCGGCCAGCATATCGGCGGCTGGAGTGCCGATTTTCTGCGGTTCACCCTCGGCCTCTCCGGTGAGGTCCATGACGCCGGAATATCCTTCGGCAATGAGATCGTAGCACGTCCAATCCGCGCGCTCTCCATCAACGCCAAAGCCGGTAATGGAAACGTGGATGAGATCGTCACGGCCGGCGCCAATCGAAGCAGCATCAACACCCAGCTTTTTCGCGACATGCGCCGGCTGATTGATGAGGACAACGTCGCAGCGATCGGCCAGCTCTCTGAGAAGTTTCGCACCTTCCGGACTTGAGTAATCGAGCGCGACACTTTGCTTATTCCGGTTCACACTCAAGAACCAAAGAGACTCACCGTCGAGAAACGGTGGGCCCCAGGCGCGCGCGTCATCTCCCGTCCCCGGTCGCTCGACCTTGATCACATGAGCCCCGAGATCGCCGAGGAGCATGGTCGCGAACGGACCAGCGATCGAAGTGGAAAGGTCAAGAATTCGGATGCCCTGCAGCAGGTCGAAACCGGCTCCGGGCATCACCACAGGGAGCCGCGATAAAGGCAAATTTGTCGGATCGCTTGAGTTGCTGGGAAGCATTAATCCTCACGATATTCTTTGCCTGGTTCCCAGCAACGCGCGTGCCACCCGCTGCTATCGCGCGTGAGCTGCGAAAAATGCTTGGATTAGCTGCTCACCATGAGCTGTGAGTGTCCGTGTATGATGCATTGACCTCAGAGAATGTCCGCAACGACGACACTGCCCGCGCGGCATTCATCGCGCAAAAAAAGGTGCGCCCGCACTGGCGCACCTTTAATTGATAACCCCATTGTTCGGCGGGTATTGATCACCCAACAGCTGCCTTCGACACAGCCCCAGCCTCCGCCGTTACACGGCCCCGCTCGATGCGGAAAGTCCGCACAAGCAGATCACGGACGTGCGCTTCGTTGGATTCAGCGATCAAGACCGAAACCCTTTCGGCCTTGAGATTGGCCATCACCTCACCCAAACGCCGCGCTAGCGCGGGCGCCAGGCCTTCGAAAGGCTCATCGAGAAGCAAGAGACGCCGGCCAGCCATGAGCGCGCGTGCGAGCGCAACCATCTTTTGCTGACCACCAGAAAGTTCCAATGCGCGGCGCGACCGAAAGCGTTCGACTTCCGGCATAATGCCGAAAATCCATTTCAGCCGCTCGGGTGCATCCCCCATGGAAGCTGCCCAGGCTGGCAGCATGATATTTTCTTCAACCGTGAATTCCGGCACGAGGCGGCGATCTTCCGGCATATAGCCGACGCCTTTATCAACGCGCCTGTAGCTCGGCAGCGAAATGAGATCGGTGCCATCCAGGACGGCACGCCCCTTAGCCGGTAACGCCCCCATGAGCGCTCGCAAAAGCGTTGTTTTGCCAGCGCCGTTCCTGCCGATGAGGCCACAAAACTCGCCCTCGCCGACAAAGAAATTCGCATCATGCACGATGGGGACCGTTCCGATCGAAACATTGAGCCCAGCAACCTCAAGCATGAGCGACACTCCCCGACCGCGCAATCGCATGGCCAGTAATCAGTTCCTGGACGCGCGGGTCACCGAGCACTTCGGCGGGCGACCCGTCGGAAATGACTGTCCCATCGTAGAATGCGAGCACGCGCTCGGCAAAGCGCTCCACCAGCTCCATGTCGTGCTCGACGAACAGAACTGTTACCTTCCGGCTTTTCAGGGCACCCATGACGATCTCCATAAGATCGTACTTCTCTTCAACGGATATGCCGCTGGTGGGCTCGTCGAGCAGCAGCACTTGCGGCCGTCCGGCGACCGCCATCGCGATGTCGAGCAGTTTTCTCACGCCCTGCGGAAGCGTCGCCGCTTGCGCGTTGCGGTACTTGCTCAGCTGAAAGAGCTTGATCGCCTCCTCGGTCTCCGCGATCGCGGCCTCATTCAGCAAAGGCATAAGCGCATAGCGCACCACGCTTGCATTTGTGCGAGCAATGGCTGCGGCTGCGCACATGTTCTCGTAGACTGTCAGAGACGGGAAAATTTGTGCGACCTGGAACGAGCGGGAAATTCCCATTCGGCAAATCGTCCGAGAGGGAAGGCCCGTCACGTCCTTGCCAGCGAAGAAAATTGACCCGCTGCTCGGCCTGATGTGGCCGGTGATCATATTGACGAAAGTCGTTTTGCCCGCGCCGTTTGCGCCAATGATGCCGACCGTCTGAAGGGCGGGGATATCAACATTGATGTCCCGCGCCGCTACCACCGACCCGAAGGTTTTCTGCAGATCGCGAACCGAAATGACAGGGGTCATTGAGCACCCTCCCCGGCAACCTTGCGCCGGCGTACGAAGAGCGAGGCCAATCCCCCGGGCACGAACAGGATCGTAAGAAGCAGAACCGTTCCAAGGATGAGCTGCCAGGTGCCCGGCATCAGCGCCACGGATGCCGTACGGACCAGCTCGAACAGGATCGAGCCGATAAAGGCTGCCGCAACAGATCCGGCGCCAGCCAGAATGGTAATGAAGACAAAGCCGCCAGATGTCGTCCAATAGGACATGGCGGGGTCCACGTGCGAAATTGACATGGCCGCAACGGCGCCACCAACCCCGGCCAGCGTTCCCGCGATCACCAGCTTGAGATGGATGAGCTTCGTCACGGACACGCCGAGATATTCAACGCGGATCTCGTTGTCGCGCACGGGAACAGCCAAAGCGCCGGCAACCGATTGCATGTACGCTGAAACGCACATTGCGGCGACGGCACCGAGAGCGAGCGCGAACCAGTACAGCGCAATGGTCAACGCGAAGCCATGCGGTGCGTACCCAAGGAATGTTGGCGTTGACACGTTGAAGCCATCCGTGGAGCCCAGCGCCTCTGTCTTGACGAGCACGCCATAGAGGATCATCGAAAGCGCGAGGCTCAACATGGCGAAGAAAATCTCGCGATAGCGCGCGAGAAGAAAACCGACGAGATAGGCCGTCAGCGCAGCAGCCAAAGCCGCAACGATCACAGCCACGAAAGCGTCGTGAATGCCTGTCCAGCGCATCATCAACGCGACGGCGTAGGCACCTATCGCGTAGTAGAGTGCCTGTCCGAAGGACACGAGCCCGGCCCGCCACAGCAAAATCAACCCCAGCACCACGAGGGCGCTCGCGAGAGAAATCGTGAGCAGCGAAATGAGCCATGCCGGCAAGAATGGCCCCACCGCCGCAGCCACGATGAAAAGCAGACCGCCGAGGAGGTATTTGCCACCAGCCATGTCAGATCTTCCTCGGTTGCGCGCGCGTGAAGAGGCCGTGTGGGCGGAACACCAGCACCAGGGCCATCACGGCGTAGATCACGAACAATTCGACCTGCGGGAGCAGATGGACCGCAGCCGCACGGCATAGCCCCACGATCAGTGCGCCGACGAGCGCACCTTCCATAGAGCCCATGCCACCAACAGCCACCACGGCAAACGCCAGCACGATAACTTCGACGCCAATGCCAAGTGTGACCGAAATTTTCGGCGCCATGGCCGCACCACCAAGTGCACCCAACATTGCGCCTATGAGGAACGTGACCGTGAAGAAGCGGGTGACGTTGACGCCGAAGGCCGCAGCCGTCTCGCGATCGAAAATCACCGCAGTCAGGAGCCGTCCGTAGCGCGTGTAACGTAAGCCGTAGAAACCGCCCACCGCGAGGACAACAGCAAGCAGTACCAGCCCTAGATCATAACCGGAAAGGACGAGCGGCCCGATCATGAAATTTCCGGCAATCACGAGCGGTTGGTAAGCAAAGAGCGATGACGGCCCCCAAATCAGGAGGATCACATCCTCGAGAATAAGAAAGGCTGCGTAAGTCACGAGGACGATGATGACCTCATCCTTCCCATAGACGAGGCGGAGAATTGTCCGCTCCAGTATGAGGCCCAGGACGAGCCCCACCGCGAGCGCGGCCAATGCCATGATGAGAAAACCGCCCGCGTCCGGTAGCCCTCGATCGAAGTACATCCCGGCAGCGGTCGCGGCGCAGTAAGCGCCGAACGCGTAGAAGGCTCCGTGCGCGACGTTCAGAATCTTCATCACGCCGAAAATCAGGCTGAGACCGACGGCAACGATGAAGAGGTACGCGGCGTAAACGAGCCCGTCCGTGAGAATGGCGAGACCCAGCAGCACGTATCTATTCTCCGACTCGAGATTTCAGTGGAGGCGAATCCGCGTCTCGCCACTGGGAGCGAGACGCGGATCCGGGTTGGCTAAGCGCTTTCCGAATGGTCCGACGAGGACGCCGGCACTGACATCAGTCGCACTTCGCGCCCTTCATGCCGCCCTCGAGCCACTCCTGAGACGTGACACCATCCGGCGGGTTCACGCAGTCCGCGGGATAACGAACGATGTCGACCACCTCTGGCTTGTTGGTCTCCTTGTTGAACTTGAAGGTTCCGTAAGCCGTCTCGGAGATGCCTTGGTGGCCCTTGGCCCGCGCCATCTGAATGCGGGTGCTCGGACCGTCAAACTCCAGTCCCTCGAAAGCCTTGGCAACCTCTTCCGGCGTCGGCTTTCCACCCTTTGCCGCAGCAGCCTTATCCCAGGCCGCCTTCAGGCCAAGGAGGGACTGGGCCATGTGGTAGGACGGATAGGTTGGAGGCGTGCCGTACCGTTCGGTGTAAGCCTTCTGGAACCACGTATTGAGTTCCGACTCGCGCGCCAGCACGCCGTGCGGACCACGAGCGCCGATGATCGTGCCGTCCGGCATCCGATTGCCCAGGCGGAACATCGCCGACTCTCCGCACGACATGACCATCGTCTTGCGGCTGAAAAGCCCACGACCTGTGGCTTGTCCAACGAAGCTCTCGAGGTCGCCGCCGTAGAAGCTGGTATGGATGATTTCGGCCTGAGAGGTGAGCAGCGACGTGATCTCGGCACCGTACTCGCCGGCGAGGAATTTCGGAAAAAGCTCGCGATCGATGGTCGCATTCGGCGCCAGCGTCTTCATTGCCAGCACGAAGTCACGCCACGAGTCCTGCCCCCAAGCGTAGTTCTGGTTGATACCAGAGAAGTTCGGAATCTGCCCTTTCTTATCGATCACGTAGCGCGCAGCACCGACGCTATCCATCGTCGCCGTCGGCGTCACGCGGAACACGTAGGTATAATCGCGCTCTTCGAAGATCCGCGGCGTGCCACAGTCATAAAGGACCGTGAGGGTCTTCATCTCCTCCGCCACGGGGGCCACTGCGAGGCAGTTGCCGGACGACACATAACCCACAACAGCGCTCACGCCATCGCGCTGCACCAGATTGCGGTACTCGGTAACCTGGTTTGCAACCGAACCCGCCTCGTCCACATAGCGCGCCTCAATGGTCGCGCCACCAAGGCCCTTGCTATTGTACGGTGCAGGTAGCGAGCCTTCGTTGATAGCGTCGATGATAAGCTCAGCCGCGTTCTTGCCCGGAATGCCGAATGGCACGGCCGCAGGCCCGGTCAGGAACGAAACAATGCCGACCCGAACGGTATCTTGAGCCGCTACCGGACCGGTCAGGGCCAGGGAAAGCGCCGCGCTCGCCCCGAGAAAGCCGGCCAACCTGCTAATACTTTTTCGCCCCATGGCGAGTCTCCCTAGTTGTTGAGTGCTTATAGGCCAAGCAAGCAATGCTCATGCCACGAGCAGCTTATAGCAACTGGATGGAATAGTCTGTAAGCCGAATTGCAGCCCGATAGGGGAAGGCACTGCAGTTGGCTGTCCGCGTCAAAGACACGGGCGGCCGTTTGTGTGTCTTTCGGCTACAGCGCGCTTTCGAACGCGGTGCCCTTCGAATGACGTCTGAGGCGCAGCCCGCACGTCCTTGAAAAGGGCAGCGGTTTGTTGTTTTCTACGCTCACCCTTGAAAGGCCTGTCACCAATAAGGACACGAGTAGGGAGGAAACGATGGGCACAGCTTCGCCCGTGCAGGGCGTGCTTGTTGCCGAGCACTCCGGAAGAATTCTTTTTGCAAGCGGTATCGCCACGGATTCTCGGGTGAAGGCGCTGGTTGGCGAGCCGTCGTGGATGGCGGAACTTCGCAAGCGCCGACTTCAACCGCTCACACTCGACCGACAGTCCTTTGTCATTCTGAATACGCCCATCCCGGACGGCGATCTTCTTGTCATTAGCCAACCCGAAGGCAGTGCGCTGCTGGAATTTATTGGCTCCGTAGACTTTGCCCACGACATCCTGGAGCACCTTCTGACGAACCCATACGAGGCGATGACCATCGTGGATGATCAGGCGCGGGTCGTTTACATCTCGCCTGTGCACGAGAAGTTCTTCGGGCTTTCGCGCGGTGAAGCCAATGGTCGTCCGGTAAAAGAAATCATCGAAAACACGCGCCTTGATCGCGTTGTCACGACAGGAAAAGCCGAGGTTGGAGAAATCCAGCGTATGCGGGGCCTCGAGCGCGTCGTCAGCCGTGTGCCGATCAAGAAGAACGGAACGACGATCGGCGCAGTAGGCCGCGTGATGTTCAAGGGACCTCAGCAGGTGGAAGAACTGAGCCGGCGCGTCCGGGCTCTTGAGAGCGAGGTTGAATTCTACAAGCGAGAGACCGCAGCTCTACGCCGCCGGAGCTATGGCATCGAGCAGCTTATTGGCGACAGCCCGGCAATGCGGCGGCTTCGCGATGAAATCATCAAAGTCGCGCCCCTCGAAATCCCGGTCCTCATCCGTGGTGAAAGCGGTACCGGCAAAGAACTCGTCGCCCAAGCGTTGCACCGGCTGAGCCCCCGGCGCGAAGCGGCAATGGTCATGGTCAACGCTGCGGCTCTCCCGGCCACCCTGGTTGAATCGGAGCTTTTTGGCTACGAACCGGGTGCGTTCACAGGCGCCGCGCGCAAGGGACGGAAGGGGAAATTCGAGCAGGCTGCCGGAGGCACTATCTTTCTGGACGAGATCGGCGACATGCCGATCGAGGTTCAGGCGAAACTGCTGCGCGTTATACAAGATCGGATGATCGAGCGCATCGGCGGCGATCGGCCGCTTCAGGTCGATTTCCGGCTCGTAACCGCCACCAATCACGACCTGCAGAAGCTCGTCCAGGACGGGAAATTCCGGCTTGATCTCTATTATCGCATCTCGCCGATCACGATCGAAGTGCCTCCGCTGAGAAAGCGGCTCGAAGATATCCCAGCTCTCGTGGCACACTTTATTGAAGACTTTTCAACGCGCCATCGCCGGCCGCCGGCGGAAGTATCGGAATGCGCGATCGCCTATCTCATGGAGCAAAGCTGGCCTGGGAATGTTCGCCAGCTCCGACATGAGGTTGAGCGTGCCATCGTATTTGCAGAAGATGGCAGAATCACATCTGCCTCCTTTGGCAAAGCGCCGATGGAGTCGCCTAAGCCGATCCATTCAACCAATGGCGGCGCCAGACTGCGCGACCATCTCGAGCAAGTCGAGGCCGATTTGGTCAGAAAGGCCTTGGAACGTCACAACGGGAACAAGAAGCGCGTCGCGCAGGAGTTGGGAATCTCAAGGTCGTACCTTTACAAGGTGCTCAACACGATCGCCCATTGAACCGACTGCCGCCCGAGCCGTCAGATCACATGCCGCGCAGCTCGACGTAAAAATAGGGGCCTTTGTAGGTGGGCAAATATTTGCGCGCGGTCTCGGTAAGGCGTTCTGCATCGACAGAATTGATGTCGAGATCCTCGACGGCGCATCCGTTAATCACGCGATCTACCAAGGTCTGCAACAACGAGTCGGCGCTCTCCGCGACTTTCAAACGTTGCAGCTCCCAGCGTTCGCGATAGAGCTCCAGCTCTGTTGGATCGACACCACCTTTGATGGCCTCCAAAATCGCGCAAATCCGTCGCTCAATTGTTTCCGGCCGCTTGCTCGTCTTGACACTTAGACCCAGGATGCCGCTACAGTCATCCGGTTCAAAGTAGGCTTCGGGCGAATAGGAGGCTCCGTCCCTCTCACGGAGCTCCCGAAACAGCATCTCATTGACGTAGGCACTTAACGCGAGAAGCGCGCACGCATCCGGGTGGGTTATAGTGCTTCCGGTGTTCCACGCCAACCTGACTTCAGAAAGCGGCCGAGAGAGCTCGCGACTGTAACCAGAAATTTTGGTGTATTTTCTTGTTGGTTGCGCCGCCGGCATTTCCGGCATGGGTCCAGAGGCGGCCGGATATTTCCCGAAATAGCGCTCGGCCAAATCACCGAGCCACGACGGCTCTACATCACCGACAACGAATAAATCCATGTTGCCGGGCAATCTTATCAAGTTGGCGTACTCCAGGAGCTTTGACACGAGCTTCCGCATTGGAAGCTTCGCAAGCGCTATTTCCTTGTCGACCGTATCTACCCCTCGAGGATGGTCAGGACCGAAGACAAGGCGATTAAACTTTCGCCGGATTTCGCCCTCGCTACTGTATTTTTCGAGGAGCAGCTCCTGCACGACGATACGCGCTTCGCTTCTGACCGTTTCGGCGTCAAATTTTTGGTCAAGACTTGTGACCGCCAGAAGTTGGAGTGCATCAGGCGCATACTTTGGCAAAAAGGAAGCATACCACTCCAGCCGCCCTGGACTGGTGGTCGCATTGCCATCCTGAATGAGACGACGCTGACGATACTTGACCTCTTCCGCTGAAAGATCCCCGGCAGCGCCGGTAAATGATGTGTGTTCAAGTATATGTGCCAGCCCGCTGTGGCTCATGATTTCCCGGCTACGCAGCACGAGGGCTGTGCTTACATATTTCGAGCGACTGCGAAGATGATGAAGCCGGAGTCCGTTCGATAAAGTGAATTGCGTGTACGACCCTTCGTGGGGAATGGAAGGAGAGGCGAATATTGAGGGAGCGAAGAAGGGGACGAAACCACCAGCGAGAACAAGCTTTATGAACCCCCGGCGCGAGGCCTCCATAATTCCCCCTCAAATATCGACTAAAAAATTTCCTAGAAGAGTCTACATTCCCCTGTGGCACGACAATGGCGACAGTCCGACTACTGAACACAAACACTGTTCAGTCGTCAACGGCGTTCTTTAGGCAATTCGCGTCAGTAGTTGTGCGGCATTGGCCAGGAAAACGTTCAGTTCAAGAATTTGTGAGCTGAGATCGTACTTATAATGTAAGTTCAAGTCCTGTTTTCGAGAAATGCTGGAAGTAACGCCACTATAATGTAAAATCAAAACCGACCGCCTGTTTTCCACTCCCCTCCGCCTGTGGGTATATCGTCGTCATCATCATCGTCGCGCTGATAGCGCTTCCAACTCCAGGCATCATCTCCCGGAGACCATCCGCCGCCGGTTTCCGCTCGACGCCAATCGCCGCCGCGCGTGTCCTGCCGCTGGCCCGGCATTGGCACCGGGAAAGGAAATGGAAACGAGAGATCCCTCGATTGCCGGCCGCGCGGAACGCGCACTCCGAATCCGCCGCGCAGCACATCCCAGAGGACGCCGCTCGTCACAACACCTCCGAGGACCTGCTTGAGGATCCGTTCGAGATCGACGTCGTTTTGGAAGATTGCGTCAGGGTGGTCATAGCCGGACTTTCGAAAGCGGTCACGCGTCCGCTCCATTTCTATCCGGCGTTCAGCAATCGTGCGAGCAGAGCCGCGCAACTCGGCAATCTCACGGTCGATTTGCTCGATCTTGTCGTTGAGCTCTCCAATCCTTCGGACGATGGCATCATCGGCCGGAGTAGCGGTGCGCCTGGCCTCCTCAACCAGCGTCGCGAATTGGTCCTGGGCGTCTGCTATAGCGATTGTCTTCAAGGCTTCCTGGTAAATTGGATCATCTGCACCTGCGACGAGTGCACCACGCTTTTCGTCCAGCGCTCGAAGCTCCGATTGCCGCGCATCGACCTCTTCATCAGCTGCGGCGAACTTCTTTCTGGCTTCTTCGACAGCTCGCGAGAGAGCCTCTTCCCCGGCCTCAACGAGAGCCCTGCGCTCGATCTCCTGCAGATTTCTGCGGCGTTCATCTACCATCTCTCGCTGCAACTTCGCGTGCTCTTTCAGCCGCTCCGGGATCTCGATAAGCATCGCGTAGTTGAGCCGGGCCTCGTGGTAGCCAATGTAATTTGCGGCCATGCGATCCATGAATCGCGCGAAACTGCCGGCCTGATAACGCGGGGTGGCGTAACCTATACGCCAGAGGTAGGCAAACAACGGATCTTCGTCGTAAGGCTTTCGTTTGTCCGTAAGTTCGGCTTCGGATTGAGCAGCTTTCGCCTCTGCCGCACCAGCCACGCTTTCGGCGGCCTCCAGCGCCTCACGGGCCTGCCTCCATTCCGGATTGGCCTTGATCTCGTCTGCGACTCGAGCCCGCAACTCGTCCAGTCGATTAATGGCGTTCTCGAGTTCAGCGGCCGCCGTACTGCGATCAGCCTCGGCTTTTTCGAGTGCGGCAAGGAGCTTCTGTTTTTGCTCCGCTAGCTCTTCAAGCCGATGGCGTCTCGACTCCAGAAGCTGAGAGGCTCGCCTTTCACCGGCGTCGAGATTTTCGACCAGTCGGTTCGCAGCGATTTCATCGAGTTTAACGCGTGCCAATTCCCGAAAAGCAGCGTTCCGCTCCTTTCGCAAGCGCTCAGCTTCTGCGGTGGCGGAGGCAAGCGCGCTATCGAGCTCCGTCTCCTGACGGTGCAGATTCATGATCGCTTTCTCGATACGCTCGAATGCCTGCCGTCCCGTCCACATGGTCCGAGCTGCTCGCTCTCAATTACCAGTTGGTGATAGTTCCGCCCTCGAAGGGCATGCGATAGTCCACCTCGAGTTTGCCCCGTGCTTTTACCCCGAAAACGTTTTGCTGAATGATCCCGTCAGCCCGCTTGTCCTGCGCGACTGCCTCGTACGTTTCTTGCGGTACACGGACGCCGAACCGCGAGACGTTTTTGGTCTCGCCGGTCACCTCGTCGCGAATTGGCAGAGTGATTTTTCTTCCGTCCGGCGTTATGGGCTCCACAATCAGGTAGTAGCTCCGCTGCGTCCAGAGCCCTGGCGGACGCCGCCAAAAACCGGTCACCTCGCCCGGTTCAGACACAATTCGCAGCGTGTATTCGGTGCTGAGCGCCTCCCGGAGATTAACCAGCTCGCTATTGATGCGACGCATCGCCGAAAGATCGCGGTCGCGGATTGCTCGCTCGCCATCAGCCAGCAGAGCATCTGCTCTTCGTTTCGCCGCATCCTCGGTAGCGAGTGCCATTACGTCGGAATGCGCCAGCCGAATGGAGTTGGGCAGCGTTTCCGTGGCCTCAATCAGAGCCTGCCTGCGAGCCTCCTGCGCCGGACGTATTAGGGCGAAATAGGTGAGCCCCACTACCGCGAGAATAATGAGGCCCCACTTCAAAAAGCGGCGACCGAGTGCCGATCGCTTGACCCAAATCCCAAGGACCGTGCGTTTCCAGGATGAAGGTGGCGGCTTGTAGACGAACCGTTGTTCGCGGAGCGCCTTGACGCCCTCCTGAAGCACCCGATCGGGCACTTCTATGCCCTGCTCGCGATAGATTTCTCGGAGCCGCTCAATCAGCTGGGCTTCTCGCCCCTCTTCGTCCAGCTCGCGGCGCACAAGGTCCTCGCGATGGCGCAGTGTGTCCACCACGTCCATCGCCATCATCAATTCATCCAGCGTATGCGGCTTGGGCTCTACCGCAGTCGCTTCCAAGGCGCGCCCCTATAAGCCAATCGAATTAGTTAAGTGGCGGAAGGGTATCCGCTTGCGCAGCCAGCCGCGCGATACGCCGCTTGCCTTCCTCGACAGCATCCCGAATTTCTTTCGAGTTCTGCGATGCGAGCTGGCGCATTTCGGCAATGATCTCGCCCGATCGGACCTGGAAATTGACCACGCTGTCGACAAGCTGCCGAACGGCGTCGGCGCGGATCGTTGGGCCGTAACCAGCCCGAACCGCCTCCTCCTGAACCTTGTCTCCGATCTTTCCCAAATCTTCCAGGCTCTTGGACATGCCCTCTTTCATGGCATCCAGAGTCTTGGTGGATTCGTGCAGGCCGAAAACGCCGGTGAAAGACGCTTTCAGGGCCGTTAACACGCTGTCATTCGTCGAAAAGAACGTAACAGCTTGGGCGTATACGCGCTCCTTCGCCGAGGTAGTCTGCATCAGACGAGCCATGATGACTTCGGACGTGTTGTAGGAGATCGTCAAATTGTCCGCGAGGTCCTTGGCGATCTGGTAGCGCTTCTCCTCGTCCTGAAGCCGCCGCAACTGCTCGTCTCGCTCCAGCTCCAGCTTGGCACGCTCAGCAGGCTCCGAACCGCTGTATGCGGCCACCTTCGCCGATGCTTCATCGAGCCGCTTCCGAGCCGCATCGAGTTTGTCCTCGGCCTTCTTGAGGACCTCGAGAGCCATGACTTCCGCCTGCTTCAGGGCCCCCCGGAAATCGCGATATGCATCGAGGATTTTGGTCTCCCGCTCGATCTGGTTGCGAGTCTCCTTGGTGACCGACAGATAGATCTGGCGGATCTTATCAAAGCGATCCGCAATATCTCCGCGGGCAATCTTCATCCAGATATTGCTGCCCCGCTCCAGCCAGTCGAGCTTGCCATCGCTGACCTGATCGACCAGCCGTTTCGCGTCGTCACCGATCGAATTAAAACCATCTGTAATTTGTTGATATCGTTGGCCAATCTCCATCTGGGCCGTCTGCTTGCGGACAACTTCATTGAAAACCTCGGCTTGGCCGAGGGTGCGGGCGATCAACGCGATCTTTTCCTGATCCAGGTCAGAGATCTTTTCGAGCAAACTGTTGATCGGCGCCGGCTCAACTTTGGCCGGCATAACCCCCAGCTCGCGCAATTGGCTGGTGGCTTTGTCGAGATATTGCATTGGGGTCATCGCCGCGACGTCTGACATGGGGGGCGCCCTCATTCGATTGTTTCGCCAAGGCCCGCTATACGTGCTCATATCGGAAGCAAGTCCGTGGCTTTCAATTGCTCAGCCGGCCGGGAGTTCCAGGCAAACGCTTGCCAACATTAACCAGCCTTAAGGCGCAGCACGCTCGAAGTCTGCGATGAGTTAAACCGGACTGCTCGGTGCCCGACTTCGGCCTTCGAGACTTCGCCAGCCGCAATAAGCGCATTGATGCAGCGCGAGAGAGATTGTGCCCCGATGCCTGATGGCACGGCAACTGCCACTACAATTGGGGCAAGGTTGGCAAAGATACTGGTCATGGCGTTCGCTCCATCTCGGTTGGTGTTCTGACTATGGAGCACGCGAATTGGTGACGATGTTCCGCGAAGAACGGAACAGCAGTTCAAATGCGAGATGACGACTGTCGCAGACGAGTTCCAAAATTTCCTGTCAACAACACGAAGACTTGATCAGAACACCGCGAATAATGCGGCAAGATCAATAGCGCTACTTAAATGTTTTCTCCTCTTGCCCAGTGAGGCTCGTGCCATGGGCGCAATCATACTAAAATGTCCAACAACGGGACTCGAGTATGCCAGTTCCCTGGAGATGGATGAATTGAGCTTTGTTCGGTCCCTGGATTTGAAAGTAAGTTCCCGGTGCCCCAAGTGTGGTGGCGAGCATGTTTTCACACTGAGAGATGCGCGCCTCAATTCCAACCATCTTGCCGGTGTTTCGTCATCCCCAAATAAGGACAATCAATCAAAATCTTGATCCGATCCCCTAGCCCGACAGCTGAGCGCGAACGGTTGCGATCATCACTTCCTCGCAACACGCGGGAGATTTCGGCGCTGATGCGCTTGCGACGCGCTGACATGTGGCGGTGAAACCACGTATACAGGGAACGCCCGCCGCTTGAACGGATCCCATGCGCAATCGACCGACGCTATTAGGACGCCTCATCCTGCTTCTTATCGTACTTGCAGGATTGGGGTTCGCATTCCGACAGGGCCTTATCCCCGCGCGATACAGCCCGCTGCCGGCGCTCGATTTGGCGAACCCGTTGCCAATCATCGTCGATTGGCAGCTGGCCGAATTGAAATACGACCGCGAGCTGTGCTCTCGGGTGCTGGTACCCCCACATATCGAGGCAGTTCAGGCTCGTGACAAACCATTGCGCAACGGGTGCGGCTGGATCAATAACGTGCGCGTGTCTTCGGTTGGTGGCGCCCGATTGCACGTGGACACCGTGTCCTGCCAAACGGCGGCAGCGCTGGCGCTTTGGATGATCCATGAGGTGCAGCCTCTCGCCATGTCGCTGTTCGGACAGCGCGTCACATCGCTGGAGCACATGGGCACCTATTCCTGCCGGAACATTGTCGGCAACCCCTTCTGGAAGGACAGGCGCAGCGAGCATGCGACCGCCAATGCGATCGATATTTCGGCATTCACGCTGGAGAACGGCCAGAAGATTTCGGTCCTGCGGCACTGGTCACGGCCCAGCCCTGAAAGCGAATTTCTGAAGGCCGCTCACCGAGCGGCCTGCCGGTATTTTCGCGTGGCGCTCGGCCCTGAGTTCAATCGTGCCCATCGAGACCATTTCCATTTCGACCGCGGAATCCTCTCCACTTGCCGGTGAACGGTCCCAATAAAAGAAGCCGCTGAAACGCGGCTTCTTCTCTGAAATTTCTTTTTGCAGTTCGCGTGAAAGTGCCTTGCAAGCGTGGCACTTTCACCGATGCATCAGGCCTGGCGCCTGTTCTGGCGATTGGCGATCAGATCTTCGACCACAGACGGATCCGCAAGGGTCGAGGTATCGCCAAGGTTCGAGAAATCGTCCTCGGCGATCTTCCGCAGGATACGCCGCATAATCTTGCCCGAACGTGTCTTCGGCAGACCAGGTGCAAACTGGATGAGATCCGGCGCCGCAATCGGACCGATCTCTTTACGCACATGAGCGACGAGCTCTTTCTTCAACTCTTCGCTGGGCGTCTCGCCAGCCTTCAAGGTCACGTAGCAGTAGATGCCTTGGCCTTTGATGTCGTGAGGATAGCCAACGACGGCCGCTTCCGCGACTTTCGGATGAGAAACCAGCGCGCTCTCGATCTCGGCCGTACCCATACGGTGACCGGAGACGTTGAGGACGTCGTCCACGCGGCCCGTGATCCAGTAGTAACCGTCGTCGTCCCGGCGGCAGCCGTCACCCGTGAAGTACATGCCCGGGTAGGTCGAGAAGTAAGTCTGAACGAACCGGTCATGATCGCGGAACACGGTGCGCATCTGCCCCGGCCAGCTGTCGAGGAGGACCAGGTTGCCAGTCCCGGGTCCTTCGATGAGCTCTCCCTTGTCGTTGACGATCCCCGGCTTGATGCCGAAGAGCGGCAGCGTGGCCGAACCTGGTTTTAGCTTGGTTGCGCCGGGTAGCGGAGAAATGAGGATGCCGCCGGTTTCGGTCTGCCACCATGTATCCACGACGGGGCAGCGGCCCTCGCCGACAACGCGGTGGTACCACTCCCACGCCTCCGGATTGATCGGTTCGCCGACGGTTCCCAGCAACCGCAGCGACGAGCGATCGGTGCGCTTCACGTAGTCGTCGCCGGCACCCATCAAGGCGCGAATGGCAGTCGGCGCAGTGTAGAAGATATTCACGTCCCACTTGTCGACTACGTGCCAGAAGCGCGACGGCGTCGGATAGTTCGGCACGCCTTCGAACATCAGCGTCGTCGCGCCATTCGCAAGCGGACCGTAGACGATGTAGCTGTGCCCCGTCACCCAGCCGACGTCGGCTGTGCACCAGTAAATGTCGCCGTCGTGGTAATCGAAGACGTACTGGTGGGTCAGGGATACGTAAACGAGATAACCACCCGAAGTATGGAGCACACCCTTCGGCTTACCCGTTGAACCGGACGTGTAGAGGATGAAAAGCGGATCCTCGGCGTTCATTTCCTCGCACGGGCAATCCGCGCTGACTTTCACCAGCTCTTCGTGCAGCCAGATATCGCGCTCCGGATTCCAGGGCACATCAGCGCCGGTGCGACGGACGACGAGAACCTTCTCGCCGCCCTTGGTCTTCGTCAGAGCCTCGTCGGTATTCTTCTTGAGCGGCACGGTGCGACCACCGCGCAAACCTTCATCGGCCGTGATGATGAATTTGGAATCCGCGTCGAGAATACGGCCAGCCAAGCTGTCCGGTGAGAAACCACCAAACACGACCGAATGGATGGCACCGATTCGAGCGCACGCCAGCATTGCGTACGCGGCCTCCGGGATCATCGGCAGATAGATCGTGACCCGATCGCCCTTTTTGACGCCGTTCGCTTTCAGGACATTGGCGAACTTGCAAACGCGCTCGTGCAGCTGGCGGTAAGTGATCTTCTCATCGACCGTGGGATCATCGCCCTCCCAGATGATCGCCACCTGGTCGCCACGCTTCTCGAGGTGCCGGTCGACGCAGTTGTAGCAGACGTTGAGGGTGCCGTCCTCGTACCACTTGATTGAAACTTCCCCGGGGCCATAGGTCGTGTTCTTGACCTTCGTATAAGGCTTAATCCAATCAATGCGCCGACCCATTTCGCCCCAGAATCCCTCCGGGTCGGAGATCGAGCGCTGGTACATTTCTTGATATTTGACCGTGTCGATCCAGGCTCGGCTCGCCCATTCAGCAGGCACGGCGTAGACTTTCTCCGACATCGGCATACCTCCCAGAATGCGTGAATAAAATTTGAGCACATTATGTCGGCCCGGCAGGTGGCCGGCAATCGCCTCATTGGTCGAATGGGTTAGCCATACTGCCCCGGCAGTTTGCGATCAGCCCCCCAACCAGCCGATAACGGCCCCCTGAATCACCAATACGCCAAGCCAATGCCCGCCGTCGACCAGCGTTGCGACGCGGCTGACGCCTTGAACCATGTTGGTGACCACGAGGGAGGTGGCAACGAAACCGCCCCAGACAAACAAGGCTGAAATCACGCCGGTGCGAACGCTCACATCACCCAGCCTGTCCAGCGCCGCTGCAAGCACGTACGCCATAATGAACAGCGCCACGAAGGCAATGATGAACGGGACTGCATTGACGTGGAGGCGGGGCCGACGGTGCTCGGTTTCCGCTTCAGTGGCGTCTGCCAGCGAGCCCCGAGAAAATGCGGTGTACCAAAGTCCACCAAACAGGAAACTCGCGGTTGCTGCCAGCAGCACGCCGCCGAAGTTGACCCCGCCAAAAATCATGCTGCCTCCACGATGTCGTGTCGCAGGCTGCTGGAATGGGCCGGCGGCGCCGCTAGACGCCATACCGCTGTTCGCTTCAGCTCCGAATCTTCCAGCTCGCGCGTCACAGGCACTTCATAGAAAGTCACCTGCGCGAAACGTTCCACGGGAAAATAGCTGCGGCGGGGGTCGCCAACCAGCACATCGCTGCCGCGCAGATCAGCGGTTTCGATGAGCTCCAGGACGCGCTGCGCAAGGTCTCGTTCGTAGAAGAGATCGCCCACGAGCAGCACGTCTGTATCCGGTAAGGGCTCCTCAAAGACGTTCTGGGAGGACACTCCGATCGTAACTCCGTTCGTCGACGCATTGAGCTCGATTGCAGCATGGGCAAGCGGATCAATGTCGATGGCGAGCACAGAACGTGCACCGGCCTTCGCAGCAGCAATGGCTGCGAGCCCACTTCCTGCGCCAAGGTCAATGACAGATTTGCCGGAAACCAAATCCGGGTGATCGAGCACGTACCGTGCAAGCGCTTGGCCGCCCGCCCAGGCAAACGCCCAGTAGGGAGGAGGCACATTCATCTCCCCAAGCTCTTCTTCGGTTTTGCGCCAGATGGGCAGTGACTCGGTGGCTAGGTGCAAAATGATTTCCGGCGTCAGCGGTGGCGAAAGCAGCTCGGTATTACCGCGAATGAAAGCGACAGCTTCGCTTTTGTTCATGTCCCTTCCACCGTTCCTCAGAAGAGAGACACCCGTCGTGGCCACATTCGCCGCGACCGCGCGAAGTGCCGAACGCTTCACGCCGCTTTCCGCCCCTTGCTCCTGAGCTTCTTCGGATCGAGGCCGCCCATCCGGCAAACGATCTCCCACTCCTCGTCGGTCACCGGCTGCACGGAAAGCCTCATGGATGTAACCAGCGACATCTTGGAAAGCTCGGGCGTAGCCTTGACCTCTGCAAGCGTAACGGGCCGGGGCATATCTGCGACTGCCTTCACGTCGACGCATTCCCAGGTGCCGGTTGCGTCCGTGGGGTCGGGGTGTGCTTCGGCAATCACCTCTACGATTCCGACGATCTCCTTGCCCTGGTTGGAATGGTAAAAGAAGCCGAGATCGCCGACCTTCATCGCCCGCATGTTGTTGCGGGCCTGGAAGTTGCGAACGCCATCCCAGGGTTCGCCTTTTTCACCGCGCGCCTTCAGGTCTTCCCACGAAAACACATCGGGCTCGGACTTGAAGAGCCAGTGGCTGACACGCGCTTCAGTGGTCGTGTTTTTGGTGCGTGACGTCTTGGGCATGGGGAGACTGCGCCTTCGCTATCCATTGTTCATCGAAGGCTACCCCAATAACCCCGCCTGGCAAGCCCCAACGGCTGCGCCCAGGCCAACCTGGGGGCCCGTCGCTTAGTCTTCTGCCTTAAGCGGGCGCTGCATCAATCGAGCGATCGCGTCTGAGATAGTCAACCGGCCTTCGATGATGTCGAGCACGGCAGACGACACCGGCACCTCAATCCCATGCTGGGCGGCAATCCTGACGACAGCGGAGGCTGTGTAAACACCCTCGCTCACGCCCCGAGCCGCCTCCTGAGCGCGGGCAACATTCTGGCCCTCAGCCAAGGCTGCCCCGAACCGGAAATTGCGCGACTGCATGCTGGAGCACGTGAGCACGAGATCGCCCAGGCCCGAAAGGCCGGTCAGCGTCTCGCGGCGCGCGCCCAACGCGGCACCGAACCGGCTCAGCTCCGCAAAGGCCCTCGCGATGAGGGCAGCGCGTGCACTTTCTCCCAAGCCGCAACCCCTAACGATCCCACAGGCGATGGCCAAGACGTTCTTTACCGCGCCGCCGACCTGCACCCCCACGAGATCATCGGAGATGTACGGCCGAAAGGTCGGTAGGCTCAGGGCTTCGGCTATTGGGCGCGCGATTTCGAGAGACTTCGCAGCAAGGGTTACTGCTGTCGGCAGCTCGCGTGCCACGTCGGCAGCGAAACTCGGCCCCGAAAGCACCAACGGCTGGAGGTCGGGGCAAGTCTCACAGAGCACCTCCGCCATAAAGCGGGAAGTGGTTTGCTCGATCCCCTTCGCCGTGATGACCGCCGGAGTGTCCGGGCGGAGGTGGGCTCTGAACGCTGCCATCACGGCCCGCATCACCTGGGCAGGCGTGGCAATGAGCACGAAGTCTGAGCTGTTAAGGTCCGCGGGCTCGGAGGTCGCCCTGACATTCGCCGGCAGGACTATCCCTGGCAGGCGCGCCTTGTTCTCGCGCGTCGCATTGATCTCCTCGGCGACACCAGGCTGCCGAACCCAAAGCGTCACCGGATGACCGGCGCGGGCCGCGACGATTGCGAGAGCCGTGCCCCACGAGCCGCCCCCGATGACGCCGACTTGCCTGCTCCTTGCGTTCATGCCTTCGCTCCGAGCCGCCCAGCCCCAAGTATCGGCTCGGCGGACTGGTCGAGGGGCCAGCGGGCCCGCGCGGGGACGTCCAACGAGTCAGTACGTCCGCGTACAAGATGTTCCGCCCCCGCCCAGGCCACCATGGCGGCATTGTCCCCACATAGCGCGATCGGCGGCGCATGGAGGGCAAACCCGCGCCCTTCAGCCAGATTTGCCAAGGCTTCTCGCAGTCGCTGATTGGCCGCGACACCGCCAGCAATCACAAGGTGCTTCGCATCGCCGAGCTCAGCGCCGGCCAACTGCATCGCTCGAGCACAGCGGTCGACGACGACATCGGTCACAGCCGCTTCGAAGCTGGCGCAGAGGTCGCGAATGTCCGCTTCGTGCAGCGGCACGAGTTGTAGAGCCTGTCGACGCACGGCAGTCTTGAGACCGGCAAACGAGAAGTGTGGCTCGTCGCGATCAACCATCGGACGAGGAAAGGCGAAGCGCTGTGGATTCCCGCCGCGCGCCATCCGCTCGACCGCCGGGCCGCCTGGAAAACCCAAGCCGAGCAACTTGGCCGTTTTGTCGAACGCCTCACCGAGTGCATCGTCAATGGTCGTGCCAAGGCGCGTATAGCGACCGACATCATGGACGAGCAAAAGCTGCGTATGGCCGCCTGAAACAAGCAGGAGCAGATAGGGTGGTGTCAGCCCCTCCGTGAGCCCAACAGTCAGCGCGTGGGCCTCCAGGTGATTGACCGCGATCAATGGCTTTTCGCAAGCCAATGCGAGAGCTTTGGCGGTCGTCAGTCCAACCATCAACCCGCCGATGAGACCCGGCCCGGCAGTTACTGCGATGCCGTCTAGATCCGGCAAATCAGCGGCTGCCTGTGCCAGAGCCTCCCCGACGATGTCATCAAGACATTCCACATGGGCGCGCGCCGCAATCTCTGGAACCACGCCCTCGAATTGCCTGTGCTGCTCCCATTGCGACCGCACGACATTGGAGAGCAGCCGCCCCTGCCCAGGGCCTTCACGCAGGACCACCGCAGCCGCGGTCTCATCGCAGCTGGTTTCGATGCCGAGCACCAGAACTCCGGCGCGGCCTTTCGCGGGTTGCGGGTTCATGCGGCGTTGTGATCCATATCGCGCAGCTTATGGTCAGGACGTGACCCGTTGAAATCAAAGGCTCACTCTCGTTGGCTGGGCCTAGCATCCGGAGATTGGCGCGTGCAAGCTGGCAAGATCAGGATAGGTAGCCGCGGATCGCCGCTGGCACTCGCCCAGGCCAATGAGGTAAAGCAACGGCTGATTGCCGCGCACGGCCTCGATGATGCTGCCGTCGAGATACTGACCTTCAAGACGACGGGGGACCGCATTCAGGACCGCTCGCTCGCAGAAGCCGGCGGGAAGGGACTTTTTACGAAGGAGATCGAGGAAGCGCTGCTGGCTGGCCAGATCGATCTCGCCGTCCATTCCATGAAGGACATGCCGACGGAATTGCCAGACGGCCTTGTCATCGCGGCCATGCTGCCGCGGGAAGACGTGCGGGACGCTTTCATGAGCGTGCGCTATGGCTCGATCGAAGAACTGCCTTCCGGCGCTGTCGTTGGCAGCTCCTCCCTGCGCCGTCAGGCCCAGGTTCGGCGCCTTCGGCCCGATCTAAAGGTGATCGAGTTCCGGGGCAACGTGGAGACACGGCTCCGCAAGCTGGAGCAGGGCGTGGCGGATGCCACCTTTCTTGCCTGCGCCGGCCTGAAACGGCTTGGCCGAGCCGATCGCATCACCAGGATCATGTCGGCGGAGGAGATGCTTCCGGCGGTGGCCCAGGGTGCCATCGGCGTGGAAATCCGCCGCGACGATGCCGCGACGACCCAACTTGTAACGGCCATCAACCACGAGCCAACATTCATCTGCGTGGCGACGGAGCGCGCCTTTCTCGCCCGTCTGGAAGGCAGCTGCCGAACGCCCATTGCAGGCCTTGCCGAACTGAATGATGGAATCGTCACGTTCCGCGGCCTGATCCTCACCCCCGATGGGCGCCGGTTTCACGAGACACAACGGCAAGGCCCTGTCACGGAGGCACTTTCTCTCGGCGACGACGCGGGCCGCGAGCTCAAAGCTATTGCGGGGCCTGAATTTTTCCGGTGATCCCGATGCGCCTTCTCGTCACACGCCCCGAGCCCGACGCCACTGCTCTGCGCGCCCAGCTTATCGCGCAAGGCCATGAGGTGCTCGTCGAGCCGCTGATCACCATTCGGTTCGATAACGCTGATCCGATCGAGCTGGATGGGGTCCAGGCCCTGATCGCAACTAGCAGAAACGGCCTGAGAGCCCTCGCCTCTAGCCCCGCCATCGAGCAGGCACGCTCATTGCCCCTGTTCGCCGTAGGCCCCGGCACGGCGGCGACGGCCAAGGCGCTCGGGTTTCAGAACGTCATCAAAGGTCCCGGCACAGGCCGCGAGCTTGTGAGCTTCATCATCTCGCATGCAGACGTAAATGGCGGGCCGCTGTTGCACCTCGCCGGAGACGTGCTGGCCTATGACTTTTCGAGCGAGCTGACCCGCCTCGGCTACCACGTGCTGCGGCCTATCGTTTACGAAACCGAGCCGGCAACACGGCTCAGCGGCTCGATCGCCACACGCATCGCCAATGGCTACATCGAAGGTGTCATCCTGTTGTCACCGCGCACAGCTGCGGTCTTCGCGAAGCTCATCAAGGAGCACGGGCTGGTCGAACCCGCCCGCCAGTTGACCTACTTCTGCATCTCCGAAGCCACTGCGGCGCAGCTCAAGGAGATTGCCCCACTAAAGGTGGAGATCGCAGCTGCCCCCAACCTGCAGGAAGTGCTTGCTCTTACAGCGCGCGCCACGCCACAATCGATTTAAATACTCAACGTGGATACGCCGGCGGTTCACCAACGAAACCTTAACGAGGTCTGAGCCATCAGTTGGGTCGCCTGGGTATCCCGCTGGTTCGAGAGGTTTGCGGTTTTATGACGAGTAGAAACGATAGTTCCAAGAATACCGGTAAACCTGCTCCCGAAAGCACTGGTCCGAAAAAACCTTCAGCCCTGCTGGACCTGAAGGCTACCGAAATCTCGAGCAGCGAGCCCAAGCCACCTGCCACGGTGGCTGGCGCAAGCAGTTCAACGACAAGCTCATCTGGTGGTGCGAAGCCAGCCGAGTCGAAGCCGGCCCCGGCAGCGGCGCCATCTTCTGCATCCACCCAGGCGTCCGATTCCAAGCCGGCTGCCTCACCAACTGCGCAGGCCTCGGGCGCATCGAAGCCCGCAGACAAGCCGACATCATCGGAAAAACCGCAACCTGACTCCAAGACTGCGACGGACAAGCAGGCTCAGCAGCCGAGGGCAGAGGAGACGGCCAAGTCAGCTTCCAAGCCCGAGCCGCAGCAGGCCAAAGCGCCGGCAACCGCGCAGAAGGGTTCTGGGTTGGGTATCGTCACCCACCTGACAGCGGGCGTGGCTGGCGGCTTCCTGGCCCTGTTGCTTGCCGAAGGCATCGGGCCGCAGTTCGGCCTCGGCAATCACACTCCACCGCAAGTCGTTGCTGATCTTCAGCAGCGCCTCATTGCGGCCGAGCAGGCGATCCGCGAGAGGGCCACAGCCCCTGCAGTTTCGCCTCAGGAGCTGGATCAGAAGCTCGCCGAGCTGACTGGCCGCCTCGCGCGCATCGACGAAGTCAATCGCGCCATAGCTGAGCTTTCAGAGGCTCAAGCCAAGCTCACAGCCGACGCAGCGCGCTTGGGCGAACGCGTCGACCAATCCGCGGCTGCCGAGATCTCCGAACGGGTCAACAAGCTGGAGCAGGTTCTGGCCACACTGAGCGCCGCCGCCAACAGCGAAGAGCCTGGCCGCATTCCGCAGCTCGCCGCCATCAGCGGGAAGATTGCCGACCTCGAGGCGACGCTTCCCAACCAGCTCTCCGAACTGCGCAAGAGTGTCAGTGAAGAGATCGCGAGCCGCCTTGCGGAAACCGCCGAGGCCAGCGAAGCCGCGCGTTCCGCCACGCTGCGCATGGATCGCGAGTTGGCTGCCGCGAAGGCTGATCTGGCGCGCATCTCTCAACGTGTTGAAGCCCTTAAGTCCACGGATGAGCGACTGGAGCAGATGGTCCGGGCTGTTCAGGAAGAAGCGGGCCGTCTGCGCAGCGAGGTTGACGGACTACGGAACGACCTCGCAGACCAGCTCAAGACGGTAGCCCGCACGCAGGATGTTTCGGCCGCGATTGCCCCAGTCGAAAGCCGCATCGCGGCGCTGGAAAACAACGTCCAGGCCGTTGTCCGCAGCGAGGAAGACCGCCGGGTGAACGCAGAGCGCATCGTGCTCGCACTTGAGCTCGGCAATCTGAAGAGGGCGCTCGATCGGGGTGGCCCCTACGCCACGGAGCTCTCGGAGGTGAGACGGATCGGCGCTGGCAAGATCGATCTCTCAGTTCTCGAACGTTATCAGGATCGGGGCGTCCCCACGCTTGTCGAGCTGAAGGAGGCGTTCCGGCCAGTCGCTCACGCCATTATCGATGCCGGCACCGTGCCGGCTGATGCTTCGACGTTTGACAAGCTGCTGCTGGGCGCGAAATCCATCGTCCGTGTTCGCCGGACCGATTTCGCCGCCGACGATTCGAGTGTCGAAGCCATCGTCAGCCGCATGGAAAAGGCGCTTGAAAGCGCCAAGTTTGCGGAAGTTCTGGACCAGGCCCAACAGCTGCCGCCAAGGGCACTGGAGGCGGCGCAGGAATGGCTGGCCAAAGTCGAAGCCAGGGCCGCGGTTGATCGCGCGCTTGCTAGCGTGGAAGAGCAACTCAAGGCGTCCCTTAGCGGTCAGGCCTCGGTGGAGAAGGGGACGAACTGATGTTGCGTCTGGTTCTGTTCCTGCTTGTCGTTTCCGCCCTCGCGTTCGGCCTTTCGTGGCTCGCTGACCGGCCGGGCAGCCTCGTGATCCAATGGCAAGGATACGAGATCGAAACGAGCGTCTTCCGCGCCATCGTCATCCTGACTGTCTTCCTTGGCCTGGCGATCGTTCTCTGGTCTGTGCTGCGCCAGATCTGGAATAGCCCCGCCGCCATCGGGCGCTTCTTCAATCAGCGGCGGCAAAAGCGCGGCTTCGAGGCTCTCTCAAGCGGCATGATTGCCATCGGCGCCGGGGATCGCGCCCTTGCCACCCGCTACGCCATCCAGGCCCGCAAGACTTTGCCGAACGAGCCGCTCACGCACCTGCTGCGCGCGCAGGCGGCGCAGCTTTCCGGCGACCGCGCCACCGCACGGCGTATCTTCGAGGCGATGCTGGCTTCGCCAGATACCGAGCAGCTGGGCTTACGCGGCCTGTTCCTCGAAGCTGAACGTGAGGGCGATCAGGAAGCTGCCCGGCACTTCGCCGAGCGCGCGATGGCGCTCAATCCGAAACTCGCTTGGCCTGTCGAAGCTCTGTTCGACATCCAGTGCCGCAAGGGTGATTGGAAAGGCGCGCTGGAGACGCTCGAAGTCGCGCGGCGACATCATCATATCGACAAGGCCGTTGCTGATCGCAGACGCGCTGTCCTGCTTACGGCGCAAGCGCAGGAGGTGGAGGATACCGATCCTGATCGCGGCATGAATCTTGCGCTGGAAGCGCATTACTTGGCGCCCGATCTGGTGCCTGCGGCTGCCATAGCCGGACGCGCCCTTGCTGCGCGGGGTAACACCCGGAAGGCTGCAAGGATCCTCCAGCGCACCTGGAAGCGCTCGCCGCATCCGGACATTGCAACTGCTTACGCTTACGCACGCATCGGCGACAGCCCGCGCGATCGCCTCGACCGCGTCAAACAGCTCGCAGCGCTCAGGCCGCATTCCATCGAAAGTGCCATCGCAGTCGCAACAGCAGCTATCGAGGCGAAAGACTGGTACACGGCCCGCCACGCGCTCGATCCGCTGCTTTCCAATGCGCCCACACAGCGCGTGTGCACGCTCATGGCGCGGATCGAGGCCGAACAGCATGGCGATGCTGGCAAGGTCCGCGAGTGGCTTGCCCGCGCGGTAAGCGCGCCTCGCGATCCGGTGTGGACGGCCGATGGTGTCGTGTCTGAGCACTGGGCGCCCGTCTCGCCCGTCACCGGCGCACTGGACGCCTTCCAGTGGCGCATCCCTGTCGAGGCAATCGACAAGTCGGACACGACCCTGCTCAGCCGGAAGATGGAGGAGCTCGTCGCGCTCAGTGCCGGTCCGGAACCCGCAAACGAACACCCGACGATTGAAGCATCCCCGGCTCGGAGCGAGACAATGCAGCAAGCCGCCGCTGATGCCGAGATCATTGAGGAGATCAAGAAGCCCACTCCGGAGCAGCAAGCCCAGCCCGAGCCGGTTGCGGCGACCTCAAGCGCACCGTCGGTAGCTGAGCCCAAGCACAGCTCAAAGCCCGGTAGTGCGGACCAGCCTGCGGCAGCAGCCCCCGGATCGAAGACGGCGGTTGCGCAGCCTGCCAGCTCGCCCAAAACCGAACCGGATCTGTCGCATCAGCAGGAAGTGAAGCCGGAGGCGCGACCGACCGAGCCTGCCGGCTCACCGAATGTCGCGACCGCTCCAGAGCCAAAAACTGAGGCGCCAGCTAAAGCGGCTGCGCCTGCTGTCCAGCCGAACACTACGCCCGTTGGCACATCCAAGGAGAGCCGACCCGCAGCGGTTGTGAACGCGCAGCTGCCGTCGATGCCCTACCCACCGCCTTACCATCGGCAATCCTCGCGTCCCGCCGAGCCGCGCATCGTCGTGCCGCCACGCGCGCCCGACGACCCCGGGCCGGATGGCCTTGACGTTGAGGACGATGCGCAGGGAGCAGGGTTGGGCTTCGCGCTGCCCGTGAAAGGCTCCTCAGCGTAACCTATTTATCCAATGGTGAGGCCGCAGGTTGCCCTGCGCGTTCCTGTGGCCTTGCCAAGTCGGCTGAAGTGAGTATACCAAGCCGCCTATCCTCTTCGCCGCAATAGCTCAGCCGGTAGAGCACATCATTCGTAATGATGGGGTCGGGGGTTCGAATCCCTCTTGCGGCACCACTTCTTCCTTGCAAGCAGGCAGCTGGGTAGCAAGCAAGTAACTCTCCAGCAGCGTCAGACTTCTCAGATCCGCAGCGTCGCTCTAATGACCCTGTGGCCGTGTGTGAATGGTCGGGTTTGATCTGCCACAGCGGTCGAAGAGGCGCGATGGATCTGCACTGCTAAGGCTTGGTTCGATGAAAGCAATTTGTCGTTACTGGCGGGTATCCTCTTTCGTAGCTGTGTTTGTATCTGCTGCGTCGCTTGCTCAAGCTCAGCAGTCGGAAGTCACAAATCGGCCTTCCACGTCTCAAGCGGGTGAAACCGCCTTATCCCCCAAGTATTCCGAATGCATGGATCGCGCTGGAGGGATTACTTCCGAGATGTTGAATTGCATCGAAGAAGAAATGAGGCTGCAAGACACAAAGCTGAATGAGAATTACAAAGCGCTGCAATCCAACTTGCCGCCAGCGCGACAACAGCCATTGCTCGAAGCACAGCGCGCCTGGATACGCTACCGCGACCTGAACTGCGCCTATTATGCCGATCCTGATGGCGGAACCTTAGCCAGGGTCTCCGGCGCGTTATGTATGCTGACGATGACGGCGGAACGGGCTTTGGAGTTGGAGCGCCTCCTCGCAGATAACTAAAGCGGGCTATCTTTGCTCAACAACACATTTCGCGCCATTCACTTCTTCGCGCTCCCGGCCTTTTTGTCCAAGTCCGTACGGAAGATAAGACAAGGCCTCCAGAGCTGCCCGCGTAGAACAAGGAGGCTCTATCTCGGCAACAAGACCCCTATTCCAGCTTTTTGAGCCGCCTCGAAAACCAGTGCACCCACGGCGAGATCCGCGACGGCGACGCCTTGGAATGTGAAAACTGCGCGCTCATTTTCGGCCCGGCGTCGCAACCCGGGATTTGCCATCAGCTCCCGCAAATCTGCAGTATAGGGCCCATCTGGCGTGAGCTTTCTATAACCACGCGAAGCTTCGACCTGCGCGCGATCGTCGACCAAGCGATGCTCGATGCTTTCGAAACCATCAGGTTGCCAACACCGTCCAAGGTCGACCAAAGATGCGAATGCACCCGGCGATAGCCATTCCGCCCGGAGAAATGGCTTGAGATCAGGGCCGTCGGGAACGCTCGTGATGACGATGTCTGCGCCGACCACGGCATGACGTGGGTCGTCGGCGACTTCGGCTTGAAGCCCGATCTGCTGTGCCTTTGAGGCGAGAGCTTCCGCAGATGAACGGCTTCGGCTCAACGCGGTAACTCTGGACAGCGGAAAGGCTTCTGCAAACACGCGCAAATGAGCCCTGGCCTGCGCGCCGCAACCAATGAACGCAATCTTTCGAGAGTCGGCGCGTGCGAAACGTTTGGCGACTACCAGGCTCAGCGCGGCCGTGCGCATTTCCGTAATCCAGGTCGCATCCATGATTGCAATCGGCATGCCCGTCTCGCCGCTGGTCAAGACGATAAGGCCGCCGATTATTGGAAGGCCACGTGCCGGATTGCCAGGAGACAATCCGATGATTTTTGTTGCCGCGAAGAGCGGCGCCGGCGCCTCAAGGCCAACCGCCATTAGCGACTGAAATAATCTGCCATCAGAGAAAATTTTTGAAGTCTTGGGAAAATTCTGCGCCTGCCCTTTGGCTTCGGCGCTCAAAGTGCGTGCTATGCTGACGGCAAGCTCATTCCCGCTTAAGGAAAGTTTTTCAATGTCAGCGCGTGACAAATAGCGGATATACGTTTCGTGCTCCATTTAATCCTCTGAATTATTTCCGAGCGAGACGCCTTCGCGTGCTTTCGATCACGAAATGATCAAGATCGGCCGATCCAGGTTTATACCAGATTGGGCGGTTAGCCTCGATGCCGTAGTCTTGACCAAACAAGCCAGTAATGCGGCGTCGCGATCGAGACGAGGAGTTACCGAATGACGGCGACCCGGCGAGCCGTGCTGGCTTTTTCCCTTGAAGCTCTCGTTGCTCCAGCACTCGTGAAACCATCAGCTGCAGGAGAAAGTGTCATCCGCGATGACCTTCGCCGACATTTCGAGAAGTACGGAGTGAATGGCACATTCGTGCTTCTCGAGGTGGACGATGAACGTATGACGCTGGTCAACCCTCGGCGCGCTGAAGAACGCTTCGTGCCCGCCTCAACTTTCAAGATTCCCAACAGCGTGATCGCGCTCGATACGGGCGCTGTCCGAGACGAAAACGAGATCATTCCGTACGGTGGCAAACCGCAAATTGTGAAGGCATGGGAAAAGGACATGTCCATGCGGGAGGCGCTGCCGGTATCCAATGTCCCCGTCTATCAGGAGCTCGCGCGCCGCATCGGGCTTGAACGTTATCGTATCTGGCTCGCCCGGCTGGATTACGGCAATCGGGAGGTCGGCAGCGTCGTCGACCGGTTCTGGCTCGATGGTCCCCTGAAAATCAGCGCTGTCGAACAGGTGCGGTTCGTGACACGCCTTGCTCAAGGAAAGCTCGACGCGAGTGCGCGCGCGCAATCCATTGTCAGGGACATTTTACGCCTGGAAGAGACTGGCGGCGCCACGATCTATGCCAAGACCGGCTGGGCTCAGGAAATCGGCTGGTGGACCGGATGGGTCGAGCGCAACGGTAAGGTGTTCGCGTTTTCGCTCAATATGCCCTTGGCCAAAATGGAAGACGCGCCAAAGCGGATTGAAATTGGAAAGGCGCTGCTCTCAGAGCTGGGCGTTCTCTGATGTCTCGGCTTCGTCGCTTAATTCGCGCTGCAGTTCTCCACCCACCCAAGTAGCAATGACCTTCAGATCGGATGTGAGCGCGACGAGATCGGCGCGGGCCCCTGGTTTCAGGGCCCCGCGTTCGTGCTCGAGACCCAAGAACCGTGCAGGAGTCAGTGACGCTGCCCGGAGCGCATCTGCCAACGGAATATTGGCTAGCGTCACGGCGTTGCGGACGGCAGAAGCCATATCGAGGTGAGCGCCGGCAAGCGTGCCGTTTTCCGACGTCAATCGACCGTCTTTGAGCGTGATCGTCCGGCCCATTAAATCGAAACGATCGATTGTTGCGCCCACCGTCGGCATGGCATCGGTGACGAGTGCGATGCCATCGGCCCCCTTGGCCGCAAACGCTACGCGAACGTTGATGGGATCGACATGAAGACCGTCGACGATTAGGCCTGCCGTGAGACGTTGGTCGGTCAATGCGGTCCCCACAATACCCGGACCACGGCCTGCCAGAGGCGGCATGGCGTTGAAGAGATGCGTGACACCTGTTAACCCTTCGTCGATAGCCCGCACCATATCCGCGGCGCTTGCCTCGCTATGGCCAACCGAAATGCGCACACCTTGCTGCGCCAACATCCTGATGAAACCAGCGGGCACGCATTCGGGCGCCAGTGTGAGCATTGACGTTCCCACACCGCCGAGGTCGGCAAGCCACTCCAGATCTTCGAGGCGCGCGCTGGCAATGCGATCGGGTCTGTGCACGCCCGGCCGGGCCAGGCTGATAAATGGACCCTCAAGGTGAAGTCCTAGAACGCCGCCCTTCCCCACTGCACCGCGGGCAGCAGCAATAGCCGCCCTTGTCCTCTCACGCCTATCGGTGATCAGCGTCGGCAAACAGGCTGTGGTGCCGAATCGGCGATGAGCGCGGGCAATAGCCCACATAGATTCGGCGGTTGGCGCATCATTGAGGAGCACACCTCCGCCACCATTCACCTGGAGATCAATGAAACCCGGGGCAAGGATTGCGCCTTGCGGCAACCGCTCCTGTGGCCAATTTTCGGGAACCTCTCCCCAGCGCGAAAGGCCACAGATACGCTCTGCCTCGATGAGGACGGCAGCCCCTTCATGCCATCCACGGCCGTCGAACACTCGATCAGCCAGAACGGCGCAACGATGTGGGCCGGTCACTATATCCGGCTCCTGGGGCATATGCCTCCCTTTCGCGGCATCGACGCGCCCTAACAAGAGGCGCGACAGCAAAATGCTGAGGGCTACACCCAGCCCATCAGCTCACGGCGCACGACGTGCTCGATAACGCTCATGCCCTCGGGGCTTTCGTTGAGCGCCGGGACATAGCTGAACTTCTCGCCGCCGTTCTCGAGGAAAATATTGCGATTCTCGACTTCCAGCTCCTCAAGCGTCTCAAGGCAGTCGGCCGTGAAACCAGGGGCGATAAGAAGCAGCCTTTTCACGCCCGATTGCGCCAGGCGCCTAACAGTCTCGTCCGTATACGGTTGCAGCCACACGTCGTTGCCGAACCGCGACTGAAATGTGGTGTGCCACGTCTCTTTCGGCCAGCCGATCTTCTCGCGCAGCAGACGCGAGGTCTTCTGGCACTGGCAGTAATAGGGATCGCCCTGATGATGGTACTTCTCCGGCATGCCGTGGAACGTGGCGATGACGGCATCCGGTTTGAAGTCGATCTTTTGCAGGTGCGCTTCCATCGAACGCGCGAGCGCATCGATGTACACAGGGTCATCGTGCCAATCGGGGGCGACCCGAATGTAAGGCTGCCAGCGCATCTTCATCAGTGCGCGGAAAGCCTGGTCGCAGGCCGTTGCCGTCGTCGCTGCCGCATATTGCGGATAAAGCGGCACGAGCAGAATGCGGTCGCAACCCTGCTCCATCAGGGCTTTGATGCGGCTTTCCGTCGTGGGATTTGCATAACGCATCGCCCAATCGACGACGATGCGTGAATCGTTGAGAGCCGCCGCCAGTTTTTCCGCTTGATTGCGTGTAATCGTCTTAAGCGGCCCCTCGTTCTTTTCCTTGTTCCAGATCGAGTCGTAATCACGCCCCTTCGCGCGAGGCCGCTTGGTCAGAATGATGAAGTTCAGAATTGGCCACCAGATGATGCGCGGCGTTTCGATCACGCGGCGATCTGACAGAAATTCCTTCAAATAGCGCCGCATCGACCAATAGTCTGTCGCATCCGGTGTGCCGAGGTTCAGCAAAAGCACACCGATCCGGCCGTGGCGCACAGCCGGATGGTTCGCTGGACGAACGGCGGAAGCGGTGCCCTCACCAGAAATTGTCGTCGTTTTGGGCAATTCGTTCATCGGCGCAGGCCTCCACGAAGCCGAATTGGGCGCACAGTTGCCCCCTTTTCGGCCAACCTGCGCCGAGATGCCAGCCCGCCTCGTGACGCAGGCTTAATTCGAACTAGTGGGAGGGAGACGAGAGGGTAGCCGTTTGCGCTCCCCCTCGATAGATATCAGCTTCGCGCTTCCGCGCCGCCGAAGTCATAATCACCGGCCATGGTCCAGAGCGCCAACACGCCCACGATCACGCCGGTTATGATGTGGTTCCAGAAGACGGTTTGCAGGGCTGTGTAATCAAGCACCCAGGGCGAAACGATAAGCCAGGCTGCAACAGCCAACGTCGCCCAGTGCTCCCATTTCTGATGCGCCGTCAACGAAATCGCGGCGAGAATCGCTATCACAGCGCCAACGACATAGGAATTCCAGGCCGGCCATGTGTCAGCGGTGTAACCTAGCACCCAAGGCGACACGATGAGCCAAAGGCCGAGCAAAAAGTTAATGCCGTCCTGCCATCGGGCAGAGAGTTTTTCCATGAAGTTGCTCATGACACCTCCTCCTTGTCACCGCGGAGAGGGCGACCTCGCCGGCCGGCTAGGCCGCCCGCATCAACGTCAAGGGATCAGAATTGTGAGCAGGAAGAGTAGGCTCAGGAGCAGCCCATTCACTGCCCAGAGCCTGGAAAGGCTGCGTCTGTCGACGCGCATGGACCTCTTCTCGCGTCAATCAACACTGCGCGAACGGAAGTCCTTCACTTAAATAATCAGGCGGCCTTGATCGGGATCCGTCGGACAGACTTTTGCAGCTCCGCCGGTTTCGGGACCCGGATCGTCAGCACGCCTTTATCATACGTCGCCTCCACCTGCTGGTCGTCGACCTCAAAGGGAAGTCGTACCGACCGAGAGAACGAGCCGAACCTTCGCTCCACATAATAGTGGCCGCCATTCCTTTCCTCGTGCTCGGCCTTCTTCTCCCCTTTGATCGTCAGGACGTCGCCAGCCAGCGAGACTTCGAGATCCTTCTCATCGAGACCGGGTAGATCCGCCGAGATGACGAGTTCCTTCTCGTTCTCAGTCATATCGATGGCCGGTCGAAGGCTTGTCGAACGGAAGACCGAACCACCGAACCCGTCGAAAATCTCGTCGAACATCCGGTCGATTTCCCGCCGAAGCGAGAGGATCGGATCCAGGAAGTCATCCCGCTGAGGCAGCGGTTGAGACTTGCTGCGCCAAGGAATCAACGAGCCCCAATTCATGGTTCACCTCCATCATTCCTAATGACTGGCATTCTGCCTTCAGAGCGGTGCACGATTGCGTAACGACGCCCTCACAGAGGCATCGACCGACGCCCATCGTGCTCAGCCGCGGCAACCTCTGGTTGGGTCAGCCTTTCAGGCAGCCACCTGCTCTGCAGGCTTCTCGAGCTGCTTTGTTTCGAGTTGCGTGACCCTACCCGTCGTGATCTCGATCTTCCGAGGCTTCAGCTCCTCCGGAAGCTCACGCTTCAGATCGATCACGAGCAGGCCATCGCCCATCGTCGCGCCCACAACTTCGATGTAGTCAGCCAGCTCGAACCGGCGCTCGAAGTTGCGCGTGGCGATGCCGCGATAAAGGTAGGTACGCTCAGGCTTTTCCTTCAGCTGACCGCGAATTGTCAGCCGGTTGCGCTCGGCGATGATGGAGATGTCGTCCTTGCTGAACCCAGCTACCGCCATCACGATGCGGTACTGGTCCTCGCCGCACTTTTCGATATTGTAAGGCGGGTAGCCGTTGTCCTCACGCTGCATGGCATGCGCGAGCAGCATCTGCACACGGTCGAAGCCGACCGTTGAACGGAACAACGGCGTGAGGTCGAACGTCGCCATAGCTATCCTCCTTTCGAAGCGACAACCACGGTAGCGACAGTTGCGGGCTCCCAAATGGGCCGCCCACCTCGCGATTTAGGAAGAGAAATTACGGCGTCAAGAGCGTAGCACGCCTACAGATGATGCAGCGGACAGGCCGAATTCCCGCTCATCCGCGGACTGTTTCAGCCCATTCAAGCCAAGTGCGGATACGCCCCTCGGGGTCCGGGTGCGTGAAGAAATCCGTGATAACAGCTGCTGACTGAGCGCCTGCTTCAATGACGCTCGGAGCCCGCTCCGGCGTGATCCCGCCGATAGCGACAAGCGGCAGCGTACCAATGCGCTGCTTCCACTCCCGGATCCGGTCGAGCCCCTGCGGAGCCCACTTCATGACCTTGAGCTTCGTTTCCCAGATTGGTCCGAGAGCCACGTAATCCGGTTTTGCCGCGAGCGCAGTTTCGAGCTCCTCGTGGCTATGAGTTGAGATGCCGAGCCTTATCCCGGCAGCCTTGATCGCCGGAACGTCCGCTTCTGCCAAATCTTCCTGACCCAGGTGGATGTAATCAGCACCGAGGTCGATGGCTTCCCGCCAGTAGTCATTAACGATCAGCTGGCAATTGTGCTCGGCGCAAAACTCCAGGCTCTCTGCGATTTGTCGCCGGACTTCCTCGGCAGGGGCGTTTTTCAACCGCAGCTGCACGGTGCGAACGCCAAGCGGAACGATGCGGCGAAGCCAGTCGAGGTCTGGCACGATCGGGTAGAAGACGTCGAGCCCTTTATTCTGAGCCTGAGCAGTCATGCCTTCTCCCCGAAATCGAAAAACGGCGTGCCGGCCACCGGTGTTGACGGCGCAGCCATGTCGCGCACTTCCATGAGGCCCGCCTCGAATGCCGTCCGGCCAGCCTCTACAGCATCGGCAAACGCTTTCGCCATCCGAACAGGATCACCCGCCTTGGCCACGGCCGTGTTCAGCAACACGGCATCGTAGCCCATCTCCATCGCCTCGCAGGCATGCGAAGGCGCACCAATGCCGGCATCGATGATCAGCGGAACCCCCGGGAAGTAGTTGCGCAAAGTCCTGAGCGCGTACTTGTTGTTCAGCCCGCGACCAGTACCGATGGGTGCGCCCCACGGCATGAGGACCTCGCAGCCGACACTCATCAGTCGCTCGGCCGCTCCGAGGTCCTCTGTCGTGTAGGGGAAGACCTTGAACCCTTCCTCAGTCAGCACACGCGCGGCCTCGACCAGCCCGAACAGGTCCGGCTGCAAGGTGTCGTCATTGGCAATCACCTCCAGCTTGACCCAGTCCGTTTCGAACAGCTCCCGCGCCATCTGCGCAGTTGTGATGGCCTCCTTGGGGGTCCTGCAGCCGGCTGTGTTGGGCAATACACGCACACCAAGTCCGCGGATCAGCTCCCAAAACCGTTGGCCGGCCTTGCCACCCGCCGACTCCCGCCGCACGGATACGGTAACAATTTCTGCCCGTGAGGCCCGCACCGCTTCGGCAAGAACCTGCGGAGACGGGTACTGGGCCGTGCCGAGCAACAGCCGCGATGAGACGGCCGTACCGTAGAGCGTCAGCGGAGCTGCCGCGTCGCCTGCATGTGATTTGTCGATCGCGTTCATCTTCCTCAGCCGCCCTGACGCGGCGAAACAATTTCGACCCGGTCACCTTCGGCGAGCAGCCGCTCAGACCGCGCCCGTTCCGGAACGAAATCACCGTTAACCGCAGTCGCGACGCGGGCGTCGCCATACCCAGCCTCAATGATGAGCTGGGCCAAGGTGCGAGCTTCTGTCAGCGTAGGCTCGCCATTCACGATGATGCGCAGGCGCGAGCCCGTCTGAGACTGCTGTTCCATCACGGCTACGACATTATCCCCATGTGCCAGACATCGCTCCCGTGAGCCCGGATTGCAAGGGCTGCTACCCGCATAGAAGGGTTGCTTGCCCGAAAGTGCAAGGGCTCGCCGGCTTCTGCACTAGAGATTGCCTTCGGGATTGCGCCAACAGATGATGCCCATCGGGCGACAGCATTGGGGGTGAGCGAAATGAGTCTTGATCGCTTCAAGCTCGACGGCCGATTCGCCCTGGTAACCGGCTCGAGCCAAGGTATCGGAAACGCCATCGCCCGTGGGCTCGCTGAAGCCGGAGCCACGGTTGTCCTTAATGGGCGGGACAGAGCCAAACTCGATAAGGCCCTTGGGGCGCTCCGGGACGCCGGGCTCAAGGTCCATGCCCGAGCCTTCGACGTAAGCCAGCCTGCCGAGGTGACGGCCGCTGTCGACAGCATCGAGCAGGAGATCGGCCCCATCGATATCCTGGTCAACAACGCCGGCATCAACCGCCGCATGCCCACGGAAGATTTCCCCGACGAGATGTGGCGCGAGGTCATTGCCACGAATCTCGACAGCGCATTCTTCGTGGCCAAAGCCGTCGGCCGACATATGATCCGGCGGAAGCGCGGATCGATCATCAACATCTGCTCGGTGATGAGCGAGCTCGGCCGCCCCACGATCGTGCCCTACGCGGCATCCAAGGGCGGCGTGAAAATGCTGACGAAAGGACTCGCCGCGGACTGGGGCAAGCACGGCATTCGCGTGAACGGCATCGGCCCGGGCTACTTCAAGACACCGCTCAATGAACCGCTGATCAAGGATCAGGCGTTTTCAGCCTGGGTTGCAAGCCGGACGCCCCTCGGCCGCTGGGGCGAACTCGATGAACTTGTCGGTGCTGCCGTGTTCCTCGCGTCCGATGCTTCGAGCTTCGTGACCGGTCACATTCTCTACGTGGACGGTGGAATGACGGCGACGGTCTGAACGCCGTCATCTCACCCCGCCTAACGTCCAGCAATCAGCTGCGGCAATGTCAGCGAGACTGCCGGCACGTAGGTGACAAGCAGCAGCACACAAATCAGCATCGCCAAGAAGGGCAGTGATGCGCGCACGACGGCGGTCGGCGATACATTGCCAATGGAAGCTGTCAGATAGATCAGCGCGCCTACGGGTGGCGTGCAAAGGCCAATCACGAGGTTGAGCACAAGCATCACCCCGAAGTGCACCGGGTCCATGCCGATCGCCTTGACCATCGGAAGAAAAACGGGAACGAGGATCACCAGCGCGGGCAGGGGGTCGAGGAACATCCCCACCGCGAAGAAGATCAAATTCAGGACTAGTAGAAGCATCCACGGCTGCAAGTCGAGCCCGCGGATCGTTTCAGCCAGCTCCTGACCAATGCGCTGATCGGCGATGATCCAGGCGAAAATGGAGGAGGCACCCAGAATGACCAACACCGTGCCCGTCGCGTGAGCCGCGCGAACGAGGGCATCGTAAATGGCGCTGAGCGAAAGCGCGCGATAGGCCAGCACACCGATCAGCAGCACATAAACAACAGCAATGGCGCCGGCTTCTGTCGGCGTGAAAATGCCACCGCGAATTCCACCGACAATTATAACGGGAGCCAACAAAGCCAAGGCTGCCCGCACCGTCGCTGAGAGAACCTCCCTTCCCGCGGCGCGCTCCGAACGCGGCAAATTCATCCGCCGCGCACTCAGATACACGATTACACTGAGACCAATCGCGATCAGCAGCCCCGGCAAGATGCCGGCCATGAACATCGCCCCCACCGAGACGTTGGCGGTCACCGCGTAAATGATCATCGGGATCGAGGGCGGAATGATCGGTCCGAGCGTCGAAGCGGTTTCTATAAGCGCCGCGGAATAGGCCGCGGGATAACCCTCCCGCTTCATGGAGCGAATGAGCAACGGCCCAACGGCAGCGGCATCCGCAACCGCCGACCCTGACACGCCAGCCATCACCACCGAGCTCACGACGCTGACCTGCCCTAACCCGCCGCGAACATGACCGACCAGAGCGCGGGCGAACGTCAGGATGCGATCGACGACACCGCCGGCGGTCATCAACTCACCGGCAAGAAAGAACAGTGCGATCGCGAGAAGCACGAAGCTGTCGATGCCGCCGATGAAGAGCTGAGGAACGACCGTCAGCGGCAGCTCAGGTCGGATCACGAACAGGGTGAAAACCGAGGCCCCCAGCAGCGAAAAAACAAGCGGGATGCCTAAGGCAGTGAGCGCCAGCATCACTCCTAATAGCAGCGCCAAGGCCATCGATCAGGCATCCCCCCTCAATTTCGCGGCCGTTTCTGTGATCAGAAACAGCAGCCACAGACCGCCGGCGACAACAATCGCCCAATATAGCCACTGCACCGAAACCGGGAGGGCGGTGTAGCGGTCATAGGCCGTAAGTTCGATGAGCGTCAGCCCGTGCCAAATCAGAAGAACGAGCAATCCAACCGCGACCAACGCCTGCAAGAGCACCAAGCCGCGGCGTATAAGCGGGCCAGCGGCCTGCTCAAGCATATCGACCCGCATGTGAACGGTGCGCGCTGCTCCCAGAAGAGCCAGCCACACGAAGAGCAGCCGCAGCAGCTCTTCGCTCCAGGGCGTGGAAAAACCGAGGATGTAGCGGGCAACCACCTGAAAGAATGCGAGCGCCGCAATCACTCCGAGCAACAGAGCACAAGCGGTATCGACCAATCTCTTGAGCAGGCCGAGCATGGATCGGGCCCCTACTGCCCGGCTGCAACAATCTGGTCGATGATCTCGCTGCCGTGCTCCTTGACGTAGCTCTCCTTAACCGGATCGAACACAGCACTGCGGAACGGTTCCGTATCGACGTCCTCGATCACCTCGACGCCCGCCTTCCTGAAGCCTTCAAGCGCCTCCTTGTCGGCCTCGCGATTGAGCTTCCGCTGCAGCTCCTTGGCTTCGTTGGCTGCTTGCAGCACTGCCTTCTGATGGGCCTCGCTCAAACTGCGAAACTTCTGCAGGTTCATCGCCAGGATTGAGACCGTGTAGGCGTGCTGGGTCACCGAAAGATGCTTTTGCACCTCGTGGAAACGGTTGGAGTACGTGATCGAGAACGGGTTCTCCTGCCCGTCAACCGTGCCGGACTCAAGGGCGAGATAGACCTCCGTAAACGGCATCGGCGTTGGGATGGCGCCCAGAATCTTGAAGGCTTCGACGTGGGCCGGGTTGGGCGTTGTGCGAATCTTCAGCCCCTCCAGATCCTTCGGGACCCGAATAGGACGTTTGCTGTTCGTGATGTTCCGGAAACCGATCTCCCAGATCGCAAGCGGCTCCATCCGGTGCTTCCTGAGGCCATCGACAAGGGACTGACCGATGGGACCGTCGATCACGCGATAGGCATGATTGTAGCTCTTGAACAGGTACGGCAGATCTAGAGCGTTGAGACGAGGCTCAAACCGCGTGAAGAACGGGTTGCCCGTGATGCCGATATCTATCGTGCCCAGCCGCACGCCTTCGAGCACCGCGGGATCGTTCCCAAGTTCACCGGCGGGATGCACGGAGACTTTGATTTCGCCATTGGTCAGAGCTTCCACCCGCTCCTTGAAGTGGAGTGCAGCAGCATGATGGGTGTCAGCAGTCGGTTGGGTGTGCGCAAAACGTAATGTCGTCTGCGCGACCGCAGCGCCGGATAGCATGGCCACGGAAATGGCCACGGCGAGCGGGGCGGCGAAGCGTTTCATGCGATTCCTCCAAGACTTGTCGGTTGGTTCTTTGAATTCGGGCGATAGAGCACGCCGGGAGCAAAATCTCAAGTTGAGAGTGATTAAAGGGCTGTACTCGTCCGCCCCGCTTAACGATAGGATGCGCAAGCTTGATTGCGGACGAGGCTAGCAGCCGTTCTTTAACCAGAATCTTGCCGACAGTGCGTTGCGCATGGCCCTAACCTAATCGCAAAGCGAACCGGTGATCGGCGGTGGGAGACCACATGTTTCAACAATTGATGACTTCGCGGAGGTTCGCGCCGATCTTCTGGTGCCAGCTTTTCTCGGCGCTTAACGACAATTTTCTCAAGAACGCCCTGGTCATCCTTATTCTTTACCACACCGCAACAGAGCAAAGTGGTGCGCTCGTCACCCTCGCCGGCGGCATTCTCATCGCACCGTTTCTGATCCTGTCGGCTTTGGGCGGCGAGCTCGCGGACAAATACGATAAAGCCACGGTGGCGCGTACGCTGAAGCTCGCCGAGGTGCCGATCGCGGCCGTCGCAGCGGCCGGATTTATATTGCACTCCATTCCGGTGCTCTTCGTCGCCCTTGGCCTGTTCGGCGTCATGGCCGCGCTGTTCGGGCCCATCAAATACGGCATTCTTCCTGATCACCTCGAAACCCGCGAGCTGCCAGCTGGAAATGCGCTCGTCGAAGGGGCAACGTTCGTTGCCATCCTCGCAGGCACGATCGGTGGAGGCCTAGCCGCTGCGGAGACCAACGCTGTTGGGCTCCTTGCCGCGATCATTCTGGGCATGGCGGTGCTTGCGCTCCTGTTTGCGCGCGCAATTCCTCCGACCGGCGCACGCGCGCCAGAGCTCAAAATCACCGCCAATCCTTTCACCTCAACAGTGGCCTTGCTGCGCGACCTGCGGCTGGATCACCGGCTCTGGGTCGGCGGCCTCATCGTTTCCTGGTTCTGGCTCGTCGGCGTCATCGCACTTTCGCTTCTCCCGACACTGACCAAGGAGCAGCTGGGTGGCACACCGCAGGTTGTCACGCTCGGCCTCGTGGTCTTCACACTCGGAATTGCGGCTGGTTCGGTCACGGCGGCGCGGCTGAGCCGGCTGCGGCCCAACCTGGCGCTTGTGCCCATCGGCGCAATGCTGATGGGGCTCTTCAGCCTCGATCTCTCCTGGACCGCCTCGGGAATCGTGCCGGGTGCGCAGGCCGTCACTCCGACGGACGTTTTAACGACCGCCGCAGGCATCCGCCTTGTCATTGACCTCTTTGCTCTCGCGGCGGCGGGCGGCCTCTTCATCGTACCCTCATTCGCCGCCGTACAGGCCTGGGCGCCGATCGAAAAGCGCGCTCGCGTGGTAGCAGCCGTTAACGTGCTCAACGCGGCATTCATGACCGTGGCAAGCCTCTCGGTCTCAGGTGCCCAATTTGCCGGAGCAAGCGCTCCGCAGCTTCTTCTGCTGTTGGGGCTTGCAAACCTGCTGGTGGTCGGCCTGATCATCCGCGCCTGGGGCAAGCAAGGCATCCAGGACCTGGCCGCCTTCCTCTTCCGCCTGTGCTACCGGCTCGAAGTGAAAGGCTTGCAGAATATTCCGCCGGCCGGTGAACCTGTGATCATTACGCCCAACCACGTCAGCCTGATGGACGGGCCGGTGATGCACGCCATTCTCCCCAGCCACGCCGCCTTCGCCATCGATACAACAATCGCTGAGGCGTGGTGGGTAAAGCCGTTTTTGAAGTTCATCAACGCACACACCATGGACCCCACCCGGCCCATGGCGACACGCGCGCTCGTTCATCTCGTTAAGCAGGGCGAGACGCTGGTCATCTTCCCCGAAGGCCGGGTCACGGTAACCGGCGGCCTCATGAAGGTCTACGAAGGGGCCGCGATGATCGCCGACAAAGCGGATGCCTGGGTCGTTCCGGTGCGTATCGACGGGCTCCTGAATGCCAAGCCCTGGAGCTATCTCAAGCCGTCGCAGATCCGGAAGCGACTATTTCCGAAGGTTCGCGTCACCATTCTGCCAGCGCGCAAACTGGTGGTACCCGCGGAGCTCAAAGGCAAGGCGCGACGACAGGCAGCCGGCGCTGCCCTGCAGGACATGATGATCGATGCCGCCGTTGCTACGGCGCGCATGGACATGACACTATTCGAGGCACTCGCAGAGGCGAAAACCACGCGCGATACAGGCAAGCCGATCGTCCTCGATCCGCTCGGCACAAAGCTGTCTTATCGCAAGCTGATCCTTGCCTCCCAAATCCTTGGCCGAAAGCTTGAGCCTCTCGCGCCCCTGGGCGCTTCAGTCGGCGTTATGCTGCCGAACTCGGCTGGCGTCGTCGTAACGTTTTTCGCCCTTCAATCTATCGGCCGCGTGCCGGCGATGATCAACCAGACCGCGGGACCGCAGAACGTGCTTTCTGCCTGCCGCGCGGCGAAGGTGGACGTGCTCCTGACCTCGCGCACGTTCGTCGAGAAAGCTCGCCTTGGAGATCTGATCGAGCGTTTGTCGCTCAACATCAAAGTGGTCTTCCTAGAGGACATCCGCGCACAGATTGGGTTGGCGGACAAGGTCGCTGGGCTGCTCTTGGGCAGCCGTCCGCAAGCCGTTCGCGATTGCAATGATCCGGCAGCCATTCTGTTCACGTCCGGATCCGAGGGCACACCGAAGGGCGTGGTCCTCTCTCATCGGAACATTCTCGCCAACGTCGCGCAGTCCCTGACCCGGATCGTGGCAAACGGCGACGACGTCGTTTTCAACGCGCTGCCGGTGTTTCACTCGTTTGGTCTGACGGTCGGCACCATCATGCCGCTGATGGCCGGCGCGCCGGTATTCATGTACCCGTCCCCGCTTCATTACAGGATTGTGCCGGAGCTCGCATACCAGACCAACGCAACGATCCTGTTTGGCACCGACACGTTCCTCAATGGATATGCGCGCGTCGCCCATCCTTACGATCTGCGCTCCGTGCGGCTGGTGCTTGCGGGTGCGGAGGCCATAAAGGACCGGACCCGCGAGCTCTACATGCAGAAATTTGGTGTCCGCATTCTCGAAGGCTACGGCGTCACTGAGGGCTCCCCGGTACTCGCCACCAATACGCCAATGATGAACAAGCCGGGCACCGTCGGGCGGTTCTCGCCATTGATGGAGGTTCGGTTGGAGCCTGTGCCCGGCATTTCGGACGGCGGTCGCCTATTCGTCCGAGGGCCCAACATCATGCTCGGCTATTATCGCGCGGAGAATCCGGGCGTTCTGGAGCCGCCGGAGGGGGGCTGGCACGACACCGGAGATATCGTTTCGATCGATCCTCAGGGGTTTGTCACCCTGAAAGGCCGCGCGAAGCGCTTCGCGAAAGTGGGCGGCGAGATGGTCTCGCTGGCGGCCGTCGAGGCGCTTGCCTTGGAACTGTGGCCCAGCGCGATGTCAGTCGTCGTTGCTATGCCGGACGCTCGAAAAGGGGAGCGGCTTGTGCTGCTGACAACTCAGGCCGACGCCAATCGCGAGACCTTCCTCCGCCATGCCAAAGCCAATGGGGCGTCGGAGCTGATGGTGCCGGCGACAGTTCTTCATGTGCCGAATCTGCCGCTGCTTGGCTCTGGCAAGCCGGATTACCCGGCTGCTAAGAAACTCGCAGAAGAGATGGTAGCCGGATCGCGGGGCGTGGCAGCTTAGGAACACAGCGCCCCATCCTTTCCTATGCAGGCTCTGCGTCCCTGTAATCAGTCAGGGGCACGGCACCGTTTTCACCGCCTTCAAGCGTAGTCCCGACGCGAATGCGCGCCTCTTGTTTCAGCCGTGACTGCCTTGAGCGCGTTCGCTGATCTTATCAGCTCGCGTCAGCCCTTTTCGAAGGACATGATATGTTATAACATATCACTAATTTCAGTCGGATCCCGATCATGAGCACACAACGGTCGTTCTTCTTTTCCCTCGCGACGGCTCTTTTTCTTGTTTCGGCGGGCGTGGCGAAAGCCGAGCTCAACATTGTCGTGACGAGCAAGCCGATACACGCGCTTGTTTCCGCCGTCATGGCGGGTATCGGAACACCCAAGATTCTCGTCGACGGCCCGGCCTCACCTCACTCATACGCGATGAAGCCGTCTGACGCGCAAGCCGTGAACCAGGCGGATGTGTTCTTTCGGGTGTCCGAAGAATTTGAGCCATTCACGGCCAAGCTCGTCCGCTCCCTGCCGGAGCGCGTGAAGGTCATCAGTCTGGCTGAGGCCCCGGGGGTGAAATTGCTGCCGCGGCGAGAGGGAGCCACGTTCGATCGCCACTCTCATGACCACGGACACGATTACCGAGATACACGGCACCATCGGAGGAAGCACGACCACCGTGATGCCGGCGGCCACGATCCCCACGTCTGGCTCGATCCCGAGAATACCAAGGCGATGGTGAGCCACATCGCCGATGTCTTAGCCACCCTCTCACCAGATAAAGCCTCTGTGATCCGCCAAAACGCTAAGGCCGAGCTCGACCGGATATCGAAATTATCTGGCGAATTGAGCCGCGAGTTGGCACCGATCGCTGGCAAGACGTTCATCGTTTACCACGACGCTTACCAATATTTTGAAAAGCGTTTCGGTCTGACGGCGGCAGGCTCGATCACGCTCAACCCGGACATACCGCCAAGCGGCAAGAGATTGCAGGAGATCAGGCGCAAAATTTCTTCAGCCAACGTGCAGTGCGTGTTTGCCGACCCCAACATTTCTCCACGCGTAACCGCGACTATTACGGAGGATACGTCAGCACGTACTGTCGTCCTCGATCCCGAAGGAATGACTTTGGAGGCTGGCCCTGATCTCTACCACCGTCTCATGCGGCAGCTTGCAGGCGCAATGAAATCCTGTCTCGCCAATTGAAGATGCGTTTCACGGAAAACAAAAAGGGCGGCCAACGCCGCCCCTAACAACCTGTCCAAATAGCCGCCTCAACGGGTAGCTCTATCCGCCCGCGCCGTTCTGCGCTCGGTCGGATCAGCCTGCGCCGTGGTCGTGAACCGATCCCAAGTCACCGTGACCTTGGTTCCCACGGGGACGCGGTTGTAAAGATGGATCACATCCTCGTTATACATGCGTATGCAGCCCTTGGACACCGCCTGACCGATCGTCCACGGAGCATCCGTCCCATGGATCCGGTAGAGGCTGGAGCCGAGATAAAGGGCCCGCACGCCAAGCGGATTCATCGGGTGACCACCCGGCACCCACGGCGGCAGCTTGGGGTTTTCGCGCAGCATTTCAGGCGTCGGGGTCCATGACGGGTTTTCCTTCTTCATGGACACGTTGGTGACACCCTCCCAGCGGCTCTGCTCGCGCGGCACAGCAATCGGATAGCTGATGGCCTTGCCCGGGGCTTCAATGAAATAAAGCCGCCGATCACCAAAGCTGACGATGATCTCGCCCGGTTTGTATTTGGTGCTGAATGGAATGGTCTGGCGGCCCCCGCCCCATTCAGGGGTTCCGCCCCACAAAGAATTGGACTGATAGCCCGGCGCCGCTTGGGTAACAGCGGGCAGCAGAACTGCCAGTGCGGCGACCGCCATCCAACTCATGGTCCTACGTACAGCCATCTGTTGCTCCGCAATTCGCTCACGTTCGCAGCTCCGACGGATCTGGAGCATCCATCGGGCGCGCAGTTTCAGCCACGGCGTGATGTGCTCATTCATATACTGCACTTCCGCGCGCAAAACCGGCACATTAAAGCCACACTCTGGCCAAGATTATCGTCCCGGGTTGATTCTCGAAACGGCGGTCCACGGATGAGGTTCTGTTTCCATTAATCAGGGACCGAAGCTTTCACGGATTGGAAACTTTTGGGATCAGCCCCGGAAAGTTGCCTGCAAAACCGATTGACCTGACAGGCGCAGCGGGTTAGAACATAACATGAACGCACTTCGGGCGCCATATGAGCAGGCATGTCTCAAGAGATTGCTATACAAAGTATTTTTTCTAGCAAAACCTCGGTCGGACTGCCGGCTTCCGAGCAATCCGGCAAGCCCGCCAATTGTGCGGCCAGCCTGCGGCAGAGCATTCTTGAGGACCTGCGCAATCGAATCCGCCGGATAGAGCGCAGCGGCGGCAGCGGCCTGGCCGGGCCAGCTTTTCGGCCTTCCATTGATAACAGTCCAGCCAGGGCTTCATGTACGGAGGGACACGCAGCCACTACCCCTCGCTCGGGCAAGACTGCCGACCCTGGTCTCACATGGCACCTGGGCATCGCCGAAGTCGATGGCCTCCTGGGGCCCGAAGGGCTCGAGATCGGCGGGGTGCATGAGATCAAACCCGCGCTGCAAGAGCAGGGAACAGACTGGGCCGCAACCTGGGCCACAGCGTTCATCTTCTCCCTCACTCTCGCCATCCGCCGCTGCGCCATGACAGACGGCAGGGCGCGCAGGCCAATCCTGTGCTGCCGGCCTGCCGCGATGGCCAATGAGTTTGGCAGCCTTTACGGCCCGGGGCTGCGGGCGCTGGGTCTCGACCCGAAACGTCTCATCATCGTCGAGACGAAAACGGCAACTGACACCCTCTGGGCTATCGAGGAAGGGCTGAAATCGCGGGGTCTGGCGCTCGTCCTTGGCGCTCTGCAGGAGGTGGAGCTGACGCCGGCCCGGCGCTTGGCGCTGGCAGCCTCCGCCTATCGCGTGCCCTGCGTCCTCCTCACCCATCCGCGAACCGAGACGATGGCCGCCATCGCGACCCGCTGGCGCGTGGGGCCTCTGCCCAGCGCTCCTCATCCCTTCGATCCGCACGCCCCCGGTGCCCTCCGGTTCACCGTCGATCTCGAACGCTGCCGGGCGCGGCCGCTGTCGGCCGAGACTGCCTCTTTCAGTTTGGAGTGGTGTGATGAGGCGCTTTGTTTTCGTCTGGCTCCCGGCGTGGCCGATCGAGCGGATGCGGCGCGCGAATCCGGAAGCGGTGCCGGATGACCGGCCGTTTGCGCTTGTCGAAGCCGGTTCGCACGGCATCGTCATCGCCGCTGCGAACGTCCAGGCCCGCGCCGAGGGTATTCGGCCCGGCCAGTCTCTCGCCGATGCCAGGGCAATTTATCCGGGCCTCCTGACGCGGAAGATCGAGCGGAGAAAGGATCGAGCGGCGCTTTTCGCCTTGGCGCGCTGGAGCGGGCGCTATGGTCCAGCCCGAAACGTCGAAGGCGAAAACGGATTTTGGATCGACATCACTGGCGTGGCGCACCTCTTCGGAGGCGAGCGCCAGTTGATGGCCGATCTCGTCAGCCGACTGCGTGCCTTCGGGCTGACCGTACGAGCCGGCCTTGCCGACAGCATCGCCGCAGCTGCGGCGCTCGCCCGGTTTGCCCGCCTTGGGACGGAAGGATTCGCCATTGCGCCCGCCGGCCACATGCGAGAAGCGCTCCGTGATCTGCCCGTCGAAGCACTGGGTTTGGCGGACGAAACCATCCTCCTGCTGAAGCGGCTCGGGCTGCGCCGTATCGGCCAATTGTACGACCTGCCCCGCCCGGCCTTGGCGCGCCGTTTTCGATCGCTCGCACCTGGGCGCCGCAAAGTAAAGAACTCCACAGAACTTGCCGGCGCGGTGCTGGCTCGCCTCGATGCCGCCCTCGCCTCAGCACCCGAAGCGAGGCATGCGCTTCCGGAAACTCGGCGAGCCATCGTCCGCCGCATCTTCTCAGAGCCGCTGATTTCCTCGGAAGGGATCGAAAGCGCCGTCGCCGATCTCGCTGCGAGCCTGTGCCGGATGCTCGATCAAGCCGGGAGAGGCGCCCGTCGCGTGCGGCTTTGTTTCTATCGCGTCGACGGGACCGTGGCAGAGGTCCGGGCTGGCACCAGTAGACCCTGCCGTGAGCCCAAACATCTCCTGCAACTGCTGGCGCCGAAGCTCCCGGAAATCGATGCCGGTTTCGGTGTCGATGTGCTGACGCTGGAAGCCACGGCCCTCGAACTGCTCGATCCCCTCCAGGGGAGATTGAGCGCCGGGCTGGAGGAATGGACGGAAGCCGACACCGCCCAGCTCATCGACAGGGTTTCCAACCGGCTCGGGGCGGAGCGCGTGCTCCGGCTTGTTCCTTATGAGAGCCATATCCCCGAGCGCGCCGAGGTGCGCATCCCCGCCCTGATGGCGAAAGACCCGCTCGAAAAGCGAGGGGCGGAGCGCTCCAAAGTCTCGCGTCTTTCGGCTGCTTTGCTCCGCCCACCGCTCCTTCTCGCCATCCCGGAGCCGATCACGGTGCTCGCCGAAGTCCCGGAAGGCGCGCCGGCGCGTTTCACGTGGCGCCGCGTCACCCACACCGTGGTCAAGGCCGAAGGGCCGGAACGCATCGAGCCCGAATGGTGGCGCATGCTCGGCCCCCTCGCCAGACCGCCGGGTCCGCGGGACTATTACCGCATCGAGGATGATCGCGGCGGCCGGTACTGGGTCTTCCGCGAAGGCCTTTACGACCGCGATCCTGAGGCCGGGCTGCCGGTCTGGTACATGCACGGATTGTTCGGGTGAAGAGCGCCGCCATGACCTCCGCACCCGCCTATGCCGAGCTGCAGGTCACGACAAACTTCTCGTTCCTGCGCGGCGGCTCACATCCCCACGAGCTGGTCGCCCAGGCCAAGGCGCTTGGCCTTTCTGCGCTCGCTGTAACGGATCGCAATACGCTCGCCGGTGTGGTGCGGGCGCACACGGCTGCGAAGGAAGCCGGACTGAAGCTGATCGTCGGCGCCCGCCTCGACCTGCAGGATGCGCCGAGCCTGCTCTGCCTGCCCACGAACCGCGCCGCCTATGGCCGCCTCTGCCGCCTCCTCACTCTCGGTCAGCGGCGGGCGGAAAAAGGGCAGTGCACGCTATTCCTGGAGGACGTAGCGGCCCACAACGAGGGCCAGATCTTCATCGCCCTGCCGCCAGAAGACTGGAGCTGGCGCGAAGCATCGCGGGAACTGCAGGAGGAGCTTAGTCCCAGCGGTGCTACGATTATTCCGTTTCGGGCTCGAACTAATTCGTCGGATGGAGAGGCTTCGACGGAAGATCGATCCCCCACAGACCCGCCTCCTTCCGAGGGAAATGCAAAGAGCTTCGAAACCGAGTTGAAGCGCATCAAAACGGCGCTCGCACCAGCCCCCGTCTATCTTGCCGCCTCGTATCGCTACCAAGGCGACGACCGCGCACGCATTGCGGCTCTTGCTCAGCTGACGGAGCGCGTGGGCACACCCCTCGTTGCGACCAATGACGTGCTCTACCACGTCCCCCAGCGCCGGGCACTGCAGGATGTGCTCACCTGCATCCGCGAAGGGGTGACGATCCACGAGGCGGGCCTGAAGCTCGCGCCCAACGCCGAGCGCCATCTGAAAAGTCCATCCGAAATGGCGCGCCTGTTCGCCGGTTACGAGGCTGCGCTCGCCCGCACCATCGAGATCGCCGAGGCCTGCCGCTTCTCGCTCGACGAGCTTGTCTACGAATATCCCGACGAGCCGGTGCCGCCGGGAAAAACACCTCAATCCTATCTGGAAGAGCTGACCTGGGAGGGCGCCCGCTGGCGTTATCCGGAAGGCATTCCTGAAAAAGTCGCGCAGCTCCTCCGGCGGGAGCTGAACCTTATCGCCCAGCTCAACTACGCGCCCTACTTCCTGACCGTCTACGACATCGTCAAATTCGCCCGTTCCCAGAACATCCTGGCCCAGGGCCGCGGTTCAGCGGCGAACTCGGCTGTCTGCTACTGCCTCGGCATTACGGCGGTGAACCCGATCGAAATCGACGTCCTTTTCGAGCGCTTCGTCTCGCCCGAGCGCAAGGAGCCGCCGGATATCGACGTCGATTTCGAGCACGAGCGGCGCGAGGAGGTGATCCAGTACATCTACGCCCGCTACGGCCGCGATCGGGCCGGGCTTGCCGCGACCGTCATCTCCTACCGCGCGCGCTCCGCCGTACGCGAGGTCGGTAAGGCCATGGGGCTGTCGGAGGATACGGTCGCGGCACTCGCCGGCATGGTCTGGGGTGTCTCCGGTGGGACGGTGCCGGAAAAACATGTGCGGGAGGCGGGGCTCGATCCTCGCGATCCGCTGCTGGCTCAGGTCCTGGCGCTCGCCGACGAGCTAATCGGCTTCCCGCGGCACCTTTCCCAACACGTCGGCGGCTTCGTGCTCACCCGTTCGCCTCTGTGCGAGGTCGTGCCCATCGGCAATGCGGCGATGGAGAACCGCACGGTTATCGAATGGGACAAGGACGATCTCACCGCCCTCGGCCTGCTCAAGGTGGACGTGCTTGCCCTCGGCATGCTGACCTGCATCCACCGCGCCTTCGATCTCATCGAGACGCACTACGGCAAGCGCCTGACGCTGGCGAACATCCCGCGCGAGGACCCAAAGGTCTACGACATGCTCTGCCGCGCGGATTCCATCGGCGTGTTCCAGGTGGAAAGCCGCGCGCAAATGAACATGCTGCCGCGCCTTAAGCCGCGCACTTTTTACGATCTCGTAATCGAGGTAGCGATCGTCCGTCCAGGGCCGATCCAGGGCGACATGGTGCACCCTTATCTCAGGCGCCGGGCGGGTCTTGAGCCTGAGACCTATCCTTCACCTGCCCCGGAGCATGGACCTCCTGACGAGCTACGCCAGATCCTCAGCAAGACCAAGGGCGTGCCGCTGTTCCAGGAGCAGGCCATGCGCATCGCCATGGTGGCGGCGAAGTTTTCGGACGCGGAGGTGAACGAGCTCCGCAAAGCCATGGCCACCTTCCGCCGCGCTGGCACCATCGGGAAGCTCGAGCACAAGATGGTGAGCCGCATGGTGGCCCGCGGGTACGATCCCGAGTTCGCGGCGCGCTGCTTCAGCCAGATCAAGGGCTTTGGCGAATACGGCTTCCCGGAAAGCCACGCCGCCAGCTTCGCCCATCTCGTTTATGTTTCCGCCTGGATCAAATGCCATTTCCCGGCGGCGTTTGCGGCCGCCCTGCTCAACTCGCAGCCGATGGGCTTCTACGCACCGGCCCAGATCGTCCGCGATGCGCGCGAGCACGGCGTCGAGGTGCGTTCCGTCGACATCAACCATTCGGATTGGGACTGCACGCTGGAGCCCATTTCAGGGAGTGGCGAAAACACCGTTGTCGCGCTGCGGCTTGGCCTGCGCCAGGTCGATGGTCTGGCTCAGGAGGAAGCACAGAAGATCGTTGATGCGCGCCAAGGCCGGCCTTTCCGAGACGTCCACGACCTGTGGGCCCGCGCAGGCGTGCGGCTGGCGACCATCGAGAAGCTCGCCGCGGCCGATGCGTTTCGCTCCATCGGTCTCGACCGGCGGCAGGCCTTGTGGGAAGTCCGTGGCCTGACGGCAGCGCGGCCGTTGCCGCTGTTCGCCTGGAGCGAGACGCGCGAAGCAGGCCCAGAGCCCAAGGTCGACCTGCCCGAAATGCGGCTCTCGGAGCACGTGGTGAATGATTACCAGACCCTGCGGCTGTCCCTGAAAGCGCATCCGGTCAGCTTCCTACGCTCAGCCTTTACGGCCGATGGGGCCGTACCATGTGATGCGCTGCGCAGCATGAAGGATGGGCAGTGGGTCAGCGTGGGCGGCGTCGTTCTCGTCCGTCAGCGGCCGGGCACCGGCCAAGGCGTGGTGTTCATGACCATCGAGGACGAAACGGGCATCGCCAACATCGTCATTTGGCCGAAGATGCTCGAACGTTTCCGTAAGGTCATTATGGGAAGCCGGCTCATCCTCGTCCGCGGACGCATTCAGCGCCACGAGGACATCATCCACGTCGTCTCCAGCTCTCTGGAGGACAGGAGCTACTGGCTGCTCGACCTGTCCGAATGGGGCGAGGACTTCAAGCCGGCCCTTGCCAATGCCGATGAGGTGAAGCGGCCCGACCCAGGCTCTGCCCGCAATCGGGAGCAGCCGCGTTTTGCTCGTCATCCACGCGAAGAACGCGCCATTCCGAAGCGGCTTGAGACTGTTTTGCCCAAATCGCGGGACTTCCATTGACGGCTTCGCTTTATGCGGCGCGTCTCGTGTTACCGTAGCTCTCGTGAGCCGCAGCGTGGAGAAAGTGAAACAATGACGACGAGGCCATCCGGAGGAGCACACCGTACCGGCTTGATGCGCTGGGCATTCAGCGCATGGGCGGCAGTGCTCTTGGCGATCGGCTTGAGCGCGCTCCCGAGCGGAGCCATTGCGCAGCGCGCGCACATCGCCCCGGAAGCCGCAACGGGGCACAGCGAAAAATTGCTCGCCCGGGCCAAGTCCTACATGGTTTCGGCCGCCAATCCGCTCGCTGTCGAGGCGGGAACGCGCGTCCTGCAAGAGGGTGGCAGTGCGGTCGATGCAGCAATCGCGGTGCAGCTCGTGCTGAATCTCGTCGAGCCGCAGTCTTCAGGGATCGGCGGCGGGGCTTTCCTTCTGCACTGGGATGCCGAGACAAAGGAGCTGAAGAGTTACGACGGCCGCGAAACTGCACCGGCTGCCGCTCGGCCCGACCGGTTCTTGCGCGATGGGCGCCGCATTCCCTTCGATGAAGCTGTACATTCTGGCCTGAGCATCGGCGTGCCCGGCCTCGTGCGTCTGCTGGAGGAGGTGCATCGCCGGCACGGCAAGCTCCCGTGGGCACGCCTTTTCGAGCCCGCAATCGCGCTCGCGGAAAAAGGCTTTCCGGTCTCGCCGAGGCTCAATCTTCTCCTGACCTGGATGGGGGCTGAGAACTTCGACCCCGCGGCCCGCCGGCTTTACTTCAGCGAGAACGGGAGCGCCTGGCCCGTCGGCTACCGCCTCAAGAACCCGGAGTTTGCAGCGACGCTGCGTAGGATCGCGGCGGAAGGAGCGGAAGCGTTCTATTCCGGCGAGATTGCCGAGATGATCGTCGCTGCAGCCGCAAACGCGCCGAACCACCCGGGCGACATCACGCTTGCTGATCTTGCGGCTTACAGAAGCGTCGAACGCCCGCCGGTTTGCGTGACCTATCGGCGGCATCGCGTTTGCGGCATGGGTCCCCCCTCCTCAGGCGGGATCGCCGTGGCGCAAACGCTGAAGCTGCTTGAGCCTTTCGATCTGGGCCGCGGGCCGGAGGCAGCGCTCAATCCGCGCGCCATGCATCTGATCGCGGAGGCTGAAAAGCTCGCGTTTGCAGATCGCGATTACTACATCGGCGACCCCGATTTCCTGCAAGTGCCGCTGACCCTGCTCGATTCCGATTACCTCGCCGCGCGCAGCCGGCTCATCAACCCGAACGCCGCGATGCCGCGACCAGCACCGGGAACGCCGCCAGGTGTGCAACGCCAGGCCTTCGGCGTGGACGCCACACTCGAAAGCGTCGGCACAAGTCACATTTCGGTCGTCGATGCAGCGGGCAACGCCGTGTCTATGACGACGACCATCGAGTCCGCCTTCGGCTCGCGCGTGTTGGCCGCGGGCTTCCTGCTCAATAATGAGCTGACCGATTTTTCATTTCTCCCGACCGATGCCGAGGGGCGGCCCATCGCAAATGCCGTAGCGCCGGGAAAGCGGCCCCGCAGCTCCATGGCCCCAACAATTGTCTTTGACGAAGCGGGCCGGGTGAAAGCAGTTCTGGGGTCGCCCGGCGGCAGCCGCATCATCCTCTATGTCGTAAAGGCGCTCATTGCCCTCATTGATTGGGAGCTCGATGCGCAGGCCGCTGCGGCGCTCGTCAACTTCGGCAGTCGCGGGGGAGCGTTTGAAATCGAGTATGATCCGGCAACCGACTGGCGCGCGCTCATCCGGCCCTGGCTGTCGACGCCACCGCTCTGGCAGGCCATGCGCGTGAAGCCATTCGGTCATGAAATCGCGCCGGACCTGCTGACCTCCGGCCTTCATATCATCGTCGTTCGTCCCGATGGCCTCGAAGGTGGGGCCGATCCGCGGCGAGAGGGGATCGCGTTAGGCGACTGACGCGACGCGGCACGTTCGCTGAACGTCTCGCCAAGCTGCGGGCTACGGTGTTAAGGCGAGAAGAGAAAACTTCTGCGGGACGGCAACACGTGACCAAGCTCGACATCACTGTGGTCGGCGCCGGCATTTTCGGCCTTTGGCAGGCGTTCGAGCTGGCGCGCCGCGGCCATAACGTGACGCTGCGGGAGGCGACAAGCGAAGCAACTGTCGGCGCGGCCAGCCGATTCGCCGGCGCAATGCTCGCGCCCTACTGCGAGGCCGAGTCCGCCGAGCCGTTGATCCAGGAGTTAGGCCGGACCGGCGTTGCCCTTTGGCGCGAAGCTTACCCAGACGTCATCTGCCGTGGCACGCTCGTCGTTGCCGGAAGCCGTGACCGCAGTGAGCTCATCCGTTTCGCGCGCATGACTGAAGGGCACCGCGAGATCGGTGCCGAGGAGCTGGAGAAGCTCGAACCGGATCTCGCCGGTCGGTTTACGCGCGGCCTTTTCTACGAAGAGGAATGCCACGTCGTCCCGCGTGCGGCCATGCATTTCCTTGTTTCGGAATTGCGCCGGATGGGCGCCGATTTGCGTTTCGGCGAACCCGTGCCAGATCCTGTCTGGATGGCTGCACCTGCCGGAAGCGTGGTCATCGATTGCCGTGGTTTGGCCGCGCGCAACGACCTGCCGAATTTACGCGGCGTGCGTGGCGAAATGGCCGTTCTGCGCTCAGCGGAGGTGACGCTCAATCGGCCGATCCGGCTCCTTCATCCCCGCCAGCCCCTCTACGTCGTCCCCTGGGGCGAAGGCCTTTACATGGTCGGCGCGACAGTGATCGAGCGCGAGGATGGGTCGCCCGTAACAGTGCGATCCGCGCTCGAATTACTGGGACTCGCCTATGCTCTACACCCAGGTTTCGCGGAGGCCACGATCGAGGAACTCGGAGCCGGCGTGCGCCCATCGTTTCCGGACAACATTCCGCGCGCGATCGTTCGTGGTCGGCGGATTTTCGTGAACGGCGCCTACCGTCACGGATTCCTCTTCGCTCCCGTCATGGCCACCACAGTGGCGAACTACCTGGAGCGCGAAGTGGTCGACGAGCGCATCATGGCCATCGAGTAGGCCATCGCCTCGGTAAGCGGAGAGTTGGCATGGCTCGTGTGACACTGATCGGAACGCTGCGTCAATTCACTGGAGGAGTAACCGAACTCGAAGTGGAAGCGGCCACGGTACGCCAGCTCTTCGCCCGTCTTGGCGAACGCTTTCCCGATCTCGCTCCGCACCTGGAACAGGGCCTTGCAGTCGCCATCGATGGCCAGATCTACCAAGATGCGCTGCTCGAACCGATCGGCCCTGATTCCGAGGTTCACATTCTCCCGCAAATCGCGGGCGGATAGCTCCCGTCGGCTTGATTCACGCCGCCTGCCGCTGGCGAAGAACCTCGCCGCGGTAGCTCAAAGCCTCCGCAATATGCATGCGCCCAACTGTTTCGACGCCGTCGAGATCAGCGAGCGTACGGGCGACACGGAGCGTGCGATGGAATCCGCGAGCGGAAAGATTCAGCGTTTCTGCTGCTTGGCGCAGCAGCGCGAGGCCCTCGGCATCCGGCCGGGCAATTTCCTCAAGAATTCGCCCGCTTGCTTCGGCATTGGTGCGAAGGCCGGTAGCTCCTAACCTGGCAAAGCGCTGCTTCTGACGTTCGCGCGCTGCCACGACGCGGGCACGAACGGTTGCGCTGTCCTCCGCCGGTGCCGGCAGGACAAGATCAGCGGCCGTTACTGCAGGCACCTCGATGTGCAGATCGATACGGTCGAGTAGCGGCCCCGAGATGCGCGCCTGGTAATCCGCAGCGCACTTGGGACCACGTCTGCATGTCTGTCCCGGCCCACCGCCGCCGCAGCGACACGGGTTCATCGCCGCAACGAGCTGAATGCGGGAGGGATATGTGATGCGGTGATTCGCCCGCGCGATCACTGTTTCGCCGGTCTCCAGCGGTTGCCGGAGCGAGTCGAGCACCTGCGGTGAGAACTCGGGTAGCTCGTCCAAGAAAAGAACGCCAAGGTGGGCCAGCGAAACCTCGCCGGGCTTCGGCCGCGTCCCGCCACCGACAAGCGCAGCCATGCTCGCCGAGTGGTGCGGCGCCCGGAAAGGCCGGTGTACTTTGAGCTTGCCACCCACGAGTTCGCCGGCCAGCGAGTGGACCATGCTGACTTCCAGCATCTCTTGCGGATCGAGCGGTGGCAGAATCGAAGGTAGTCGCGCGGCCAGCATGGATTTCCCTGATCCAGGCGGACCGATCATTAGAAGGTTATGCCCTCCGGCGGCGGCGATCTCCAACGCGCGGCGCGCCGTCTCTTGCCCTTTGATGTCTGCCAGATCCGGCAGTGTTTGATCATCTCGTTCGAGATTAGGCTCTGGACGCCGCAGCGTTTGCAGGCCCTTGAAGTGATTCACGAGCGAGAGCAGGTGCGGCGCAGCGATGATATCCATATCGGCTGCGGCCCATGCTGCCTCGGGCCCATTCTCGGCAGCGCAAATCAGACCTTTTTTCATGGCGTTCGCGCCGATGGCCGCCGGCAACGCACCCGGCGTTGGCCGAATCTGCCCATCCAGCGCCAGTTCGCCAATAGCAGCGTAGCCCTCGATTGCGCCGGGAGAAATCGCCTCCATGGCGACCATCAGAGCCAGGGCTATCGGCAAATCGAAATGGCTGCCCTCCTTCGGAAGATCGGCTGGCGCGAGGTTTACGGTGATGTGCGTCCATGGAAGGCCGAGCCCGATTGCGTGGAGCGCGTTGCGCACACGCTCGCGACTTTCCGCGACCGACTTATCCGGCAATCCGACGATTGCGAATGTGTGCTGTCCGGGGCTGATCCTGACCTCCACCTGTACCGGGCGTGCCTCGATGCCGACAAACGCCAACGTGGAGATCCGACCGTACATACCGCCCCCCTGAACAAGAACCTCCTTGGACGGAAGTTATTCAGGGAAACGCACTCGGTCAAGAACATAATAAGAACATTTCCGACTGTGAATCAGTGGCGGGCCACGCGTTCCTCAACCGCATCCCAGAAAATCGCCGCGATGTTCGGCCCACCAAACGCCTCGATTTGACGGATGCCCGTCGGCGAAGTGACGTTGATCTCCGTGAGATACGGTCCGATCACGTCGATTCCCGTGAAAATCAGTCCACGGCGTTTCAGCTCAGGCTTTAGACGCTCGCAAATCTCCAGATCGCGCGGCGTCAGCTCCGTTGGCTGCGCTTTCCCGCCAACGTGCATGTTGGACCGCGTGTCATCCGGCGCGGGCACACGATTGATGGCGCCTACCACTTCGCCGTCGATCAAAATGATGCGCTTGTCGCCACCGCGTACCTCCGGCCGGTATTGCTGGATCATGAATGGCTCGCGGAAGACTGTCTGAAACAGCTCGACTAGCGAGTTGAGATTCGTGTCCCCTGGGGCGATCCGGAAAACAGAAGCGCCGCCGTTGCCGTAGAGCGGCTTGATGATGATGTCCTCATACCGCTGGCGGAAACGCTTCACGTCCTCCAGGCTACGGGTCACCATTGTCGGCGGCATGAGATCCTGGAATTCAAGCACCCAAACCTTCTCGGGCGCATTTCGTACCGACGCCGGATTGTTGACGACGAGCGTCCTTGGATGAATGCGCTCCAGGAGATGGGTTGTCGTGATATAGGCCATGTCAAATGGCGGGTCCTGCCGCAGCAGGACAACATCCCACTCCGAAAGATCCTCCTCCCGATGGTTGGAGAGCTTGTAGTGATCACCGACGCGGTCCTCCACCCTCAGGGACGAACCGCGCGCGATCAGGCGGGGGCCATCCAGCGCCAGATCCGGAGGCGTGTAGTAAAAGAGCTCATGGCCACGGCGCTGCGCTTCGAGCAACAAGGCAAACGTGGAATCACCGCGAATATCGATGCGGTCGATGGGATCCATCTGGCAGGCGATCTTAAGTGGCATGGAACTTCCCAAGGTCGAATGAGACTAAGCCTGATGCTCGCATGCAAACGCGCAGCCCGTTTCGGAAGACTTATGCCCGCTGCAGCGCATTCGGTCGATGGCGAGGCAACTTGCCGGGAGCCAGTAGCAACACATCCAATCCGATCTCGTGGTTCCGGTAAGCTGGATGGCGCCAGACCCACTGCTCGGCTGCACGCGCCAAGCGTTCAGCCTGACGGAACGAGATCGCAGCCTCCGCTTCCTCGATCGTCGGCCGCCGCTTCACCTCCACGAAGGCGAGTCGCCGACCGCGAACTGCAATCAGATCAATCTCACCGAGCTTCGACCGGTAGCGCCGAGCCAAAATCCGATAACCTTTGAGACACAGGAACGCCGCTGCGATCCATTCAGCAATACGGCCGCGCCGCTCGCGCATCCTTCGAACGCTGGTCGGATCTGATGGCAGTGTCGCGGACCGGCTCACTGGGCACCTCGTTTGAGCTTCAGCGCGAGATCGTACACACGGGTCCGAGGCACGCCAAGCGCCTCAGCCACCTCCCTACTGGCATCACGCACGCTCATGCGAGCAAGAGCTGCTTCGAGTTGCGCCAAGATCTGCTCATCGCTGATCTCCGCAGCGACTGGAGGACCAACTAGCACCACGAATTCGCCGCGAAGCTCACCATTAGCGACCTTGGCTGCGAGTTCGCCAAGCCGCCCGCGCCGGATCTCCTCATGAAGTTTCGTGAGTTCGCGAGCGATGACAGCATCGCGATCCGGGCCCAACACGTCAGCCATGTCGACCAGCGTCTCGGCCACGCGAGTCGGTGCCTCGAAGAAAGCCAAGGTCGCTGAAACCTTCGCCAATTCAGCAAGGCTTGCGCGACGCGCCGACGACTTCGGTGGCAGGAAGCCGGCGAACAGGAAGCGGTCAGTCGGGAGACCTGAACACGCCAACGCCGCAATTGGCGCCGACGGACCCGGTATGCTGATGACATTGTATCCTTGGGCCGCTGCCTCGCGCACCAATTTGAAGCCGGGATCGGAGACGAGTGGCGTGCCGGCATCGCTGATGAGCGCAACGGATTTCTGAGCGGCAAGCTCACCGAGAACCCTTGGGAGCTCCCGCTCCTCGTTGTGCTCGTGAAACGATCTGAGATCGCGCGACAGGCCATACTGCTCGAGCAGGCGCCGGCTATGCCGTGTGTCCTCGCAATAAACAATGTCCACGCGGGCAAGCACGGTGATTGCCCTCAACGTAAGGTCGGCCAGATTACCAATAGGGGTAGCGACCACGTAGAGCCCAGGCCGCAGCGGTTGGCTCAACGCATCATCGAATCGCGCCAATAGGTGCCTGCGCAGCGCCTCGGTATCGCGTGCGCCCGGTTGGTCCTTGCATCCTTGCCGATTTTTCGCCAAGCCGTCACTCCACGGTGTGGCATCCGCCGGCTGATCATCAGATCATCGGCGGCCACTCGAATTCTTTGGTGCTAGGCAACCTAACCGAATCGGAGCCATCGGGGCAGTGTCCAACCCTGAATGGGCCGTTCCGGGGGGCGTCCAGGCAGGGGGGCAACTTTAAATGGGGCTGGATGCGGATTGGCTCCGCCGCGCGTCGGCGTTCGCGTTTCTCGTCGTCGCGTTTGTCGTTGCTGCGTGCAGCATTCGGGGAGGCAGCGTCGATCTATCATCGAGCCCAGTCCCAACTGCTGATTCCGGTGCATCACCGGCGGCACCCCAACCTGTCAAAGTCGCCTTGCTCTTGCCCCTGACTTCGACCAGCCAAACAGAAGCAGTTGCCAACGCGATGAAGCAGGCTGCCGAGCTCGCTGTCTTCGAGCTCAACAATCCCAACTTGCAGCTCATCATCAAGGACGACGCGGGTACGTCGGAAGGCGCACAGAAGGCAGCCGAAGAGGCCATTCAGGAGGGCGCCGAGCTGATCCTTGGCCCATTGTTCGCTGCCTCGGTCCGAGCCGTTGGGCCGGTTGCGCAGCAGGCCGGCAGACCCGTGCTGGCCTTCTCAAACGACGGCCAAGTTGCAGGCAACGGCGTCTATCTGCTGGGTTTCATGCCGCAGCAGGAAGTTCGGCGCGTGGCCAACTATGCGCTCGCCCAGGGCCATCGGCGATTCGCGGCCTTCGTTTCCGAAGATGCATACGGGCAAATCGTGGAAGCAGCTTTCCGGGAAGCCGTCACTTCTGGTGGCGGCACCATCGTGGCGGTCGAGCGCTACCCGGCAACCACCAACGCCATGGTCGCACCTGCGGAGCGCATTGTTGCGGCTATTCGGGAAGCGGACGAAGCCGGGCAGCCCATCGACGCGCTGTTCGTGCCCGGAAACCCGGAAACGCTGCCTCGACTTGGCCCTCTGTTGTCCTACGCCAATCTCGATACGAGCCGCGTGAAGCTGCTTGGAACCGGCGGCTGGGACTTGCCGAACCTGGGGCGCAACGCGGTGTTCGTGGGAGGGTGGTTTGCCTCACCTGAGCCGCGCGGTTGGAGAGACTTCTCGGAGCGCTTTGCCAGGACTTACGGGATGGCACCACCGCGGATTGCCAGCATAGCCTACGACGCCATCAGCATTGCGGCTCAGTTTGCCAACGCACCGTCGGGAGCAAGGTTTACTATGGCCAATCTTACGCGCCCGACCGGGTTCGCCGGGGTCGACGGACCAATTCGACTGCTGCCAAGTGGGCTGGCAGAACGCGGCCTCGCGGTGCTTGAGGTGCAGCCCGTCGGAGCAACCGTCATAGACCCGCCAACCGGCTTTGGCAGCCCGGTCGCTCAGCCCAGCGCGGAAAGCCTAAACTGAACGCAGGAATATCGATTGGAATACCACTCTCGCGATCTGAGCGTTTGTCCTGCGACGCTCCTCTGGTAAGCCAACCGAAACACGTTCATTTCCTCACCCAGCGGGCCCATGACCTCCATCCTGACCATCGTCACTCCTGTCTTCGGCATCATGCTGGCCGGCTGGCTCACGGAGCGGTTTCGCTATTTGCCGGAAGGCTCGGCCAAGATCATCGCGCAGTTCAGCTTCAACGTCGCGATGCCTGCATTTCTGTTCAGGACGATGCAGGAGGTCGCCAGCCTGCCCGAGTCGCCATGGAAATTCGTCCTGGCCTACTTCGGAGGCGCCCTTTTGGTGTGGATCGCAGCGGCGGTGGCAACACGCGTGCTCCTTCGCCGAAGCGCTGCCGATGGAGCGGCGGTGTCCATGGCTTCGTGCTTCGGCAACACCGTCATGCTCGGGGTGCCACTGGCCCTGACTGCCTTCGGCCCTGCGGCTGCGGCTCCCGTAGGCATCCTCGTGTCTCTCGACTCTCTGGTTCTCTGGGTGATGGGAACACTGCACATCGAATGGGCAAATCGACGGGATCGGGCCTCGTCCCTCCTGATCGCCGTCGGCGGGGTCGTACTCGACCTCCTGCGCAATCCGGTGGTGATGGGTGTCGTGGTCGGCACGCTCTGGCGGGTTGGCGGCCTCGGTGTTCCGACGCTTATCGATCGATTTCTGGCCCTCATTGGCCAGGCCGCAGTGCCCTCCGGCTTGTTCGCGATGGGAATGTCGCTGGCGACCTACCGGATTACTGGCCAGCTACCGACACTTGCTACGATCTTCGTAGCCAAGATGATCCTGTTCCCACTGGTCGTTTTCATCCTGGCCGGACCGTTGCTAAACCTCCCGCCGGTATGGGTGGGTGTTGCCACGCTCTTCGCGGCTATGCCGGTTGGTGCAAATGCATTTCTGTTCGCGGCGAAATATGATCGGGCTGTGGGCTCGGTTTCCGCTGCAATCGCAGTCAGCACAGTCGTGGCTGTGGCAACGGCTTCGATCGTGCTTTACCTGATGCAGATTGGCTAGGAAGAGCCGCGGCGAGAGACCGAAAAATAACTTCAAATTCAGTAAGGCGAGCGATCGCCCGATAAAGTGTGATAGCCTCAGCCAAGTGGTCGACCCCACCCCGGAGGCGTCATGAACATCACACTGGCGCAAATCGTCGTCTGGCTAATCATCGGACTTATCGGTGGCACCATTGCCGGCATTGTTGTCAAATGGCAGCGCACCGGGTTCGGATTCTGGGCCAACTTCGGTATTGGCCTCGTCGGCGCGCTTGTGGGCGGCCTGATATTTCGGATTTTCAATCTGCTGCCCGACCTTGAGCAAATTGCAATATCATTGCGGGACGTAGCAGCTGCCACCGTAGGATCCCTTATCTTCTTGGTCGCTTTGTGGATCTGGCAGCACTTTTCACGGTGACGGTTCAATAAGCTTCGGAATGCTGCGATTATTGATAATTTCTCCGCCTATCTCTCTCCGCGACAACTGCAGACCACAAAAAAGTCAATTATTTTAACGACTTATTTCGCCTCAGCCGTTCTCACCTTGCCCCTCGACCATTCACCATTAAACTGACAATCGTGTCCTGTTTGTATTGAACGCAGAGAATTCGTGACAGACAGATCGCCTCCCAGGACAATGGGGGAACTGCGCAGGAGCTTATCAATTGGTTCGCGAAAAACTAAAAGCACAGCTCGCTTGCGTTGCTGTGCCGCGCGACCTTTCCCGCACCGTTGTTGCGTCCTGCCCAAATAACGGAGCACAAGGCACGGCTAACTTAGATGGAGCGGGCAGAGCAGTTGCAGCAGAAAGAGGAAAATAGGCACGCGAGCGAGGCGAATTCGGACCGTTCCAAGCGGTCTGGCACGCGCGATTACTCGATATCAACCCTCCTAAGTCTCGTTGCGCTCGCTTCAATATTGCCACTTCTTCTGCTCGGCATAATTGGCCTGGCCCAGTACGTCGCTCAACAGCGCGCCGCGCAAATCGACCAGCTGACGCGATACGCCGCAACTTTGACCAACGCTATCGATCGCGAGATCAGAGGGTATTTCGACATCGCCGAGGTTATCGCGGCTTCACGCTTCTTGCAGGAAGGGGATCTCGTCGCATTCGGCAGATTGGCGCGAGATTCGGCTACAAAGGCGCGCGGGCATATCGTCTTGATCGACCGATCGGGGCAGCAGCTCGTCAACACGCGTACGAGCTCCGACATCGATCTCCCGGTGACGGAGGACATCGAAAGTCTGCGCCGCGTTGTGCAAACCGGCAAGCCGATTACGGGCGACCTTTTCAAAGGTGCCATCTCCAATCTGGTGCTCTTCGTCGTGCGCGTTCCGGTATTTGTGAATGGAGACGTCCGGTACGTCCTTTCCTTCGAGCCTGACCCGGAGGCCATCTACAAGATTGTTCAACAAACCTTCCTTCCCGAGGGCTGGATGGCTGCAGTGCTCGACGGGAAGGGCCGGATGGTTGCGCGCTCCCGGCAACACAACGAGCTGTACGGCAAGCCGGTGTCACCCGAATTTCGAGCCCGGTTGACAGGAGATGCAGGTCTGCTCGACAGCCGGGATTTCGGAGGCGAGGAGGTTCTCACGCGGTATCAGCGGAGCCAGACCGCAGACTGGTACGTTTTGATGTGGACCCCGAAAGCGGTCCTCGATAAACCCCTCCACAACTCCGTTCTGCTGGCCATAGCCCTGGTTGCCCTGACGGTCGTCGCGTCGATTGCGGCCGGGTTCCTTGCTGGCCGCGTGGTTGCTGAACCCGTTCAACAACTCCTGATCGCTGCTCGGGCCTTGGGCCAAAGCAAGCCCGTCTCGTTTGAAAGGACGGTCATGCGCGAGGCCAACGTTGTCGGCCAAACCTTGATGGAAGCAGCCCGCAACATTGCCTCTCGGGAGCAAGCCTTGCGAAAGAGCGAACTGCACACGCGTTTCGTGATGCGGGAGCTTTCGCACCGCTCGAAGAACTTGCTCGCCGTTATTCAAGCCATCGCGCGGCAGACCAGCCGTTCGACGACGGATGTCAACGAATTCAACGCGCTTCTGGGTGAGCGTCTTTCGAGCCTCGGAAAATCGCAGGACCTGCTCGTTCAGCAGAACTGGCAGGGCGTGTCCATCAATGATCTGATAGCCGTTCAACTTAAAGCGTTTATCGATGCCGCCGAGCCGCGCGTGTCCACCAGCGGCCCGCCTGTAACCGTGAATGCGGAGGCCGCCCAGAATATCGGGATGGCTCTTCACGAATTGGCGACGAACGCATCAAAACACGGCGCCCTGTCGGTCCCGAAGGGACATGTCTTTATCACCTGGGAGTGGCATGAGCCTCAGCCCGGCGAACGCCACCTGCGGCTGCGCTGGAGCGAGAGCGGCGGTCCGCCAGTCAAACCGCCGGAACGAAAAGGCTTCGGCCATGCCGTTGTCGAACGCCTCGTTGCGGCGAGCTTGCGGGGCAAAGCCACTCTCGACTGGCGGTGCGAAGGCGTGGTTTGGACGCTTGACGTGCCGGAGAGCAGCCTGGCCGAACGCACGCTCGACCCTGCTTGAGATTGTGCCCGATGTTACTTGTTGCGTATAGGCCACGATGTTACACGTGCGATGCGCCACGTGTGGAAGTGGCGGATAGCAATCGTCAGCAGACCAGCGCTATTCGCTCAGCAGTCAGCAGGTGAACGGTCTATGGCTAATCCGCGCATCGAGCTTCACAAGGGTGACCTCCCGGCCGGACTGAACTTTGGTCCTGCAGTTGCTGTCGACACGGAAACGCTGGGGCTGAAACCGAGCCGCGATCGCCTCTGCCTCGTACAACTCTCGGCCGGCGACAATACGGCTCATCTCGTCCAGTTCGCTGCTGGCCAATACGAGGCCCCTCGACTAAAGGCCCTTCTCGCCGACCCCTCGGTGCTCAAGATTTTTCACTACGCGCGGTTCGACGTCGCCGTGCTGAAGGCCTACCTGGGCGTGGACACAAAGCCGATCTACTGCACCAAGATCGCCTCCAAGCTCGTCCGCACCTATACCGATCGGCACGGCCTCAAAGACCTAGCCAGCGAACTGCTGGGGGTTGAGCTCTCCAAGCAACAGCAGTCCTCGGATTGGGGCGCCGCTGAACTCACACAGCAGCAGCTCAACTACGCCGCTTCTGACGTGTTGCATTTGCACGCCATCAAAGCCCGCCTAGACGCGATGCTCGCACGCGAGAACCGGACGGCGTTGGCGCAAGCCTGCTTCGACTTCCTGCCCACCCGCGCTGAGCTGGACCTTCTGGGTTACGACGACGTCGACATTTTTGCTCATTAAGGTGGGGAAATCTTAGAAGCGAAGAGATCAGGACGTTGGCCGGGTTGAGATGTACTTGCGACCGGTCCCATTCTCTCCGTAATTTCCGGTCAGAATCAGGCGAAGCACGGATCAGTCATCCCCAGAGCCGCACCTATGGCCCTCGCGACCGAAAGCAGCGGCCGGCTCTCGTCGGTCGAGCCGTCGCCCATGGCCTGGAGCACGGGCGATGGGGACCGTTCGCGCGCGTTCGAGGAAGCCCGTCGGCATAGCCGCATTGTCAGCTGGCTCAAGGTGATCCTTCCTGTCTGCGCACTTGCCGTGCTCAGCAGCTATGGATTCTCCGTCCAGCGATCAATTCCCGTCGGCAACGGGAAGATCGAGCTTGGCCCTGTCTCCTTCTCAACAGAGGTCCTTACCATGCACAACCCTCGTTACGAGGGTTACGGCAAGGATGGCAGCCGGTTTCTTGTAACCGCCAAGACGGCCGAGCAGGATATCGGGCAAGATGGGCCGATCCGGCTCAATGCCATCGAGGGCAGCATCGTCCAACCGAACAAGGTAGAGACGACGCTTACAGCCACGCGCGGACTGTTCGACACGGACAGCAACGAGCTCGAGCTTCTGGACTCCATCGAGATTAAGTCCAGCGAAGGGATGGTCGCGCGGCTCACGCGCGCCAAAGCGTTCCTCAAGGACGCGAAAATCGTCTCCGAGGAGCCGGTGAGCGTCGCCATGCCCACCGGCACGCTGAATGGCAGATCGATGGTTCTACTTCAGCGGTCGCGGGAGGCGACGTTCTCAGGCGGTGTTGAAGCGCGCTTCAAGCCCAACGCCCGAGCCGATGAGGCTCAGCAGTCGACGGCGAGGCTGATCGGCAACAGCGATGCGCCAATCGTGATCACTGCTCCGGTACTGACCATCTATGATGCGCGCAAAACAGCTGTTTTTTCCGGAGATGTACGGGTTGAACAGGCTGACGCCGTGATGACCACCCGTACTTTGGAAGTTGCATATGATGGCGACAACGGTAGCAATACCTCTCAACTCCCAACAGCTGGCGGTAGCCGAATCAATCGGATCTTCGCGCGTGACAATGTCGTTCTGACGCGGGGAGATGATCGGGTCACAAGCGCCGTTGCTGAGTTCAACCCCTCGGCTGAAACGGCGGTCCTGGCCGGAGGAGTTGCATTCTCATCGGGTGCCAACCGGCAGGCTCTGGCTGACCGCGCTGATCTCGATCTCAAGGCTGAAACTGCCCTTCTGACCGGCAATGTGGTCGTCTCTCAGGACGAAAACATGCTGACTGGCCGGCGGCTGTTCGTTGATCAGAAGAACGCGACAATGCAGCTCTCCTCACCGGCCACAGAAGGTGCAGGAGCCGGTCGCATCACGGCCAAGTTCCGATCCAACACATCGTCCGGGCGCCGACAGACCGCAACAGCTGCCAACAGCAATGCCTGGCAGTTCCAGACTGATCCCAACGCGCCGGTGGCAATCGAGGCGGATGTCCTAGACGTGGACGATAAGGCCAAGTCGGCCACGTTCCGGGGTGACGTGGTGGTCACCCAAGGAGATTTCATTATCCGTACTCCCGAGCTCGTCGCCACGTACGCGGGGCAGGCCACCGCCAACCTGATGCAACCGTCAGCGCCAGAAGCCCGATCGCAGAGCACGCAGCTTCAAAGGGTCCAGGCGCGCAGAAGGGTCGTCATCACGTCGAAGGATGATCAGACGGCGACCGGAGACTGGGCGGACTTCGACGTCAAGACCAACACGGTGGTGCTGGGCGGGAACGTGACCCTGACGCAGGGTCGCAATGTGGTGCGCGGTCCGCGTCTCGTCATTGACATGACGACCGGACTAAGCCGAATGGAAACTGGCCGGAACGGCGCCCAGACAGCCGGTAGCGGCACAGACGCGCCCGGGAAGAAAGGCGTAGCGACAGGCGATTGCGGTGGACGCATGTGCGCCGTCTTCTATCCTGAGGACATCAAGGCACTTGCGCAGCGTAAAGCCAGGAACGCTCCAGCTGCCGGTAACACCAAGAAGGAATCCGCCGCTCCAGATCGGAGAGTCCAAGGCGAGGCTGCCTCGAGCTGGTCCTCCACGACGATACGGTCGACGGAAGAATGATCCTGCCGCACACTGCCTCTCAGCCGACGCCCGCAATCAGGATTAGCACGCCGTGAAGCTCTTTACGTTCGGTCGAAAGCGCAACGGACACGACGCGCAGCCCAATGGCGGGTACCCCTCGCACGAGGATGATTCGGACACATACGGATACTCCGACGGCAGCCCGCAGCCGTACGCCGCCGAAGGCTGGTTAACTGTCCATAACGTCGAGAAGTCGTACCGCAATCGCAAGGTCGTCCGGGGCGTCAGTCTGGCGGTGGGACGCGGCGAGGCTGTCGGGCTTCTTGGGCCCAATGGTGCGGGTAAGACAACCGTCTTTTACATGATCACAGGCCTCGTCCCCGCAGACGCGGGAGCGATCTACATCGACGGGCATGACGCCACGCACCTGCCGATGTACCGCCGTGCGCGGTTGGGAATTGGCTACCTTCCCCAGGAAGCCTCGATCTTCCGGGGTCTGACCGTCGAGCAGAATATCATGGCCGTGCTCGAGCTCGTCGAGCCGAACCGGAAGAAGCGCCAGGAAAAGCTCGACAGCCTGCTGGAAGAGTTCAACATCGCCCGGTTGAGGAAGTCGCCTTCTATTGCCTTGTCGGGCGGTGAGCGGCGCCGTTGTGAAATCGCCCGCGCCCTTGCCAGCGGCCCCTCTTACATGCTCCTCGACGAGCCATTTGCCGGCATCGACCCCATCGCCGTGGGAGACATTCAGGAGCTGGTTCGCCACTTGACCCAGCGGGGGATTGGCGTACTCATCACGGACCATAATGTCCGCGAGACTCTAAGCCTTATCGACCGAGCCTATATCATCTATGACGGACAAGTCCTCACCCAGGGGTCACCGGAAGAGATTGTAAAGAACGAGGATGTCCGGCGGGTTTATCTGGGAGATATGTTTAGTTAAGGAGGCCCGGTATAGATGGGGCAGGGCTAGTCCAAACTTTGGGCGGCCGAGGTAACGCGTCGATGGTGCTTTCCACCAGGTTAGAGGTCCGGCAGAGCCAGCAGCTGGTGATGACCCCCCAGCTGCAGCAGGCCATCCGGCTACTTCAATACTCGAACCTGGAACTGAACGCCTTCGTCGAGGCAGAGCTGGAGCGCAACCCGCTCCTCGAGCGGTCCGACGAAGCAGACCCCATCAATGAGCGGGCCGAAGGCGATACGGCCGATCAAGGCGCCTCGGCTATCCAGGCAGAGGATTTGACTGCTCTCGGAGAGGGCAGCAGCGAGGCTGCTGAAAGCCTCGACACGGACCTCGAAAGCATCTACCCCGACGCCTCACCAACCGATCTCGGGCTGGACCACTTAGGCAGTTGGGCTTCCGTCCGGCAATCCAACCGACTGAGCGACGAGGACGTCGATCTGGAAGCGTTTGTTGCCGCCGAGACCACCCTCAAGGACCATCTGCTGCGGCAGATGCCGTTGGTGGTTTCAAGTCCAGTCGACCGCCTTATCGGTCAGTTTCTGATCGATTCGCTGGATGAGGCAGGCTACCTCACGGAGGATGTTGGTTCGATCGCCGAGAAGCTCGGCACCTCGGAAAGTCATGTTGAAGCTGTACTCACTCAGCTCCAAAAGCTCGATCCGCCGGGTGTCTTCGCCCGCAGCCTGGCTGAGTGTCTGGCCCTGCAGCTGAAGGACCAGGGGCGGTACGACCCCTACATGGCCGCTCTCCTCGATCACCTCGACCTGTTGGCCGCGCACAACCTGCAGGCCCTCCGGCGGTCCGTCGGGGTGGACATGGACGAGCTGCTGGAGATGATCGCCGAGATCAAGCGGCTCAACCCCAAGCCGGGGCTGATGTTTGGCTCCGTGCAGGTGCAGCCGGTTGTACCGGACATCCTGGTTTTCCCTGGCAGGGACGGCAGCTGGCGCGTGGAGCTCAACACCGAGACGCTCCCACGTGTACTGGTCAATCGCTCCTACTACACGATTGTCTCCCGGTCCGCGCAGAATTCAGGCGAGAAGGCGTACCTGCTCGATTGCCTTCAGTCGGCCAACTGGCTAGTCAAGAGCCTCGACCAGCGGGCGCGCACAATTCTCCGAGTTGCAGAAGAAATCGTTCGTCAGCAGGACGGCTTCTTCACCTACGGCGTGCAGCACCTGAAGCCGTTGAATCTTCGCGCTGTTGCGGAGGCGGTGTCGATGCATGAATCGACCATCAGCCGCGTCACGTCGAACAAGTACATGGCGACACCCCGGGGCATCTTCGAGCTCAAGTATTTCTTCACGTCGGCCATCCCGGCGGCCGGGAGCGGCGACGCCCACTCTTCAGAGGCGGTGCGCCACCGGATTCGCCAAATGATCGAGGCCGAAACCTACGATATGATTCTGTCCGACGACATGATCGTGGACCGCCTGAAAGCCGAAGGAATCGACATCGCGCGCCGTACCGTCGCGAAGTACCGGGAAGCGATGCGCATCCCTTCCTCGGTGCAGCGGCGCCGCCAGAAGCGGCTTGAGGCCAGTTCGCGGAATGTCGCCTGACGATCCGGGTCCAAAGCTCCGTCTTGGCAGGGCGAGCCCTTGTGCAACGCCTGCCAGAAAATCCGCCATGGGTTCGGATTGACAGGATTCGGACCAAGGTCTAACTCTCCGGCACGCAATCGGTCCGTACCGCTTTGATAGTCGTAGAACTGGGTGAGTCTGGGTCCAGCTGATCCGTAAAGCGAATAGGCGCGTTATCCCGTCGCGCGAGTATCAGGCATCAGTGCCGCCACTACCGACACCAGTTCAGGCAGAGTGGGACGCCAAATGACGCTACGCGGTGCCTTGATCCCGCCCGACATCTTGGGCCATATCTCACCCGTACTTCGTGAAGCAGGATGCGGAGTTACCAAAGGCACTCGGCATGTACTGATACGGCATGCGGTGAGGCGAGCTTGTGCCGGGAGAGCAGCACTAAGGCCGCCGCCGGCGAGTAGTATGCATCGGATTTGATGGTGGAGCGGTCGTACGACAGTACGTCCGCCTTTCTTTCAACTGGAGCCCGTCACGACTCCAAAGGGACGATATCATCATGGAACTTGGGGACCTGCTGACGCCCGAGGGCGTCATTCCGTCCCTGAAGGCAAAGAGCAAGAAGCAGGCGCTTCAAGAACTTAGTCAGCGCGCCGCCGAGCTCACTGGACTTCAGGCACGTGAACTCTTCGACACGCTCCTGCAGCGTGAGCGCCTGGGATCGACCGGTCTCGGGAAGGGGATTGCCATCCCTCACGTCAAGCTGAAAGGCCTCAAGAAAATCATCTGCCTGTTCGCCCGGCTCGATGAGCCGATCGAGTTTGATTCCCTCGACAGCGAGCCTGTGGACCTCATCTTCCTGTTGCTCGCGCCCGAGCATGCGAGTGGCGACCACCTCAAGGCGCTTGCTCGCATTTCGCGGTTGCTGCGCGAACCTGACACCATCAACCGCCTGCGAGCAGCCAAGGACGCCGCGGCGCTTTACGCCGTATTGAGCGAGTCCGCGACGACCTCCGAAGCGATCTGATGGGCAGGCGCTCTAGCCGAGAACGGCAAGGGCGCCGAGGCCCAACCCACCGACCACGATCCGCCACCAACCGAACAAGGCGTAGCCGTAGCGGCTGACAAAGCCGAGCAGGAACCGGACCACAAGCACGGCCGACAGGAAGGCCGCCACAAAACCGACGGCAATGCCGGCCAGATCGTCCGCCGCAAGGCGATCCCAATTCTTGTAGAGATCGTAGGTGAATGCCCCGGCCATGGTCGGCATGGCCAAAAAAAACGAGAACTCGGCCGCGGACCGCTTGTCGGTTCCCAGCAACATGGCGCCAACGATCGTCGCTCCGGACCTCGAGACGCCCGGAATGAGGGCCGCCATCTGGCACAGGCCGATCTTGAGGGCAAGGGAAGGTGGGAACTCGAGAACGTCCTTGTAGCGGGGCTGCAAGGAGATCTCGTCCACATAAAGCAGCACGATCCCCCCAAGAATCAGCGTGATGCAGATGAGAATCGGCGTCTCAAACAGGACCGTCTTTATGAAGCCATGAAGTGCCACACCTGCTACCGCCGCAGGCAGGAATGCGAGCACTATCCCCAGGATGAACCGGCGAGCCTGAGGACTTCGTGGCAGATCCCAAATAAGCTTGAAAAGGCGCGCAAAATATACCGTCAGCACGGCGAGGACCGCACCGAGTTGGATGAGCACCTCGAATGTCTTCCCGGGTGATTGGAAACCAAGGAAGTGACCCAGAAGGAGAAGATGGCCCGTCGACGAGACGGGAATGAACTCTGTCAGACCTTCGACCAGTCCCAACAGCAGAACTTGCCAAATCGGCATGCGCACTTCCCATCCATTCCGCCACACCGATCGGCGCACGTGCTGCGAGACACGGCTCGCCCGAGCCGGATCTAGCAGATTCTACGCGGATAAGGGCACCGCGAGGGCTTACCCGCCCTGAACTTGACGAATCAAGCAGGTGAAACACAACAAAGGTTGCCGGAAGTTGAATGACGCCATGAACACGCTCATCCACTATCGGCTTTGCCCAGCGTCCCGCGCGATTCGGATCGTGCTCGCGGAGCTTGGGATCGAGGCCGAACTGGTCGAGGAGAAGCCGTGGGAATGGCGGCAAGAGTTTCTTGCGCTCAATCCTTCCGGCGAGCTCCCCGTGCTGCAGTTCGACAATGGCGTGCTCCTCTGCGGCGCTTATGCGATTTCGGAGTATTTGGCCGAGGAATATCCCGTACATCCGATCGACGGCCGCACGGTTCCCCTTTTCCCAGGCAACAGCGAGGAACGAGCGGAAGTCAGACGCCTCGTCGACTGGTTTCATCGCAAGCTCAACCGGGAGGTCGTCAGCGACCTGCTGCAGGAAAAGTATTACGGCCGCATCTTGGGTCCCACACACGTTCCGGACCTGGAGGTGCTGCGCGCCGTACGTGCCAATTTGCGCTATCACCTCCGCTATATCAGCTTTCTGTCGGACCATCGGCGTTGGCTGGCCGGCGACGAATTGAGCTTTGCCGACATTGCCGCAGCGGCACATCTCTCCTCGGTGGACTATTTTGAAGAAGTGCCTTGGGATGAGTTTCCCTTGGCCAAGGCCTGGTACGCGCGCATCAAGTCGCGGCGCTCGTTTCGGGCCATCCTCGCGGACCGGGTGCCGGGTGTAGCGCCCCCGCCGCATTACGATGACCTCGACTTCTGAGCCCGGGCGGGCTCAAAAGAGGGAATGGGCCAGGATCTTAAGAACTGTCTGATCGCTCATGCCCGCGAGCTGGGCTTCGCGGTGGTGCGCGTCACGACGCCGGATCGCATCGGCGAGGCCGGAGCACGTCTGCGCGCCTTTCTCGCCGAGGGTCGGCACGGAGACATGAACTGGATGGAGACGACGGCCGACAGGCGCGCCGACCCGCGTGTTCTATGGCCCGACGTGCGCTCCATCGTCATGCTGGGTTTCAACTACGCGCCAGACCACGACCCGCTTTCCGGGCTCGAGAACCCGCTGCTTGGCGTCATTTCCAGATATGCCCAAAGCAAGGACTATCACGACATCATCAAGGGCCGCCTGAAGCAGCTCGCATCCTGGCTGGCCCGGGAAGCTGGCGCCGACGTCAAGGTCTTCGTGGATACGGCCCCGTTGATGGAAAAGCCGCTTGCGGCAGCTGCCGGAATTGGCTGGCAGGGAAAGCACACAAATCTTGTTTCCCGCACATTCGGCTCATGGCTCTTCCTCGGATCAATCCTCACGACGGCAGAATTGCCTACGGATGAGCCGGAGCAAGATCATTGCGGGTCTTGCCGGCGGTGCCTTGATGCTTGTCCGACACGAGCCTTTCCCGCGCCCTATCAGCTCGATGCCCGCCGTTGCATTGCGTACCTCACCATCGAGCATAAGGGGCACATCGCCGAGGAATTCCGGATCCCGATGGGCAATCGCGTCTTCGGCTGCGACGACTGCCTCGCGGTCTGCCCGTGGAACAAGTTCGCGCGTGTTTCACGTGAGATACAGCCCTACCTCAGACTTGAAGCCTCCGACGCGCCGCTTGCCGAATTCCTCCAGCTCGACGATGCGGCCTTCCGGAAGCGTTTTGCCGGCACACCGGTCAAACGCACCGGGCGCGACCGATTTGTCCGTAACGCTTTGATCGCGGCTGGTAATTCCGGCCAGCCCGATTTCGTGGTCTATGTGGAGCCGTTGCTGTCAGACCCCTCACCGCTGGTGCGAGCGATGGCCGTCTGGGCAGCATGGCGATTGACCGATCAGGAAACATTCCGCCGGCTGAGGCTGCGCTTTGCAGGAAACGAGGCTGATCCCGTCGTTCGGACCGAATGGGAGCGGAGCCCACGAGCGGGCAATTCTCAGAGCCATCCCGTCAACGCACGTTTGACGACGGCCGATCACCAGTTCATTGATCCGCCTCGGTAAGCGGCTTCAACACCTTGAACAAAAGCTCCAGGTCCTCCGGCCGGGACAGACGATGGTCCCCGTCGGGAACTGTGATCAGCTTCGTCCAACCACCTGTAAGGAACTGGACAAGCTCCTGGGTGTGTTCTGGCGGCACATCCGGATCCTGCAAGCCTTGCAGGATGTGAACCGGCCGCCCCGGGTCCCACGGCTGCCGGGCGAAGAGATGGTTCCGCCCCTCCTCGATCAGGCCCCGCGTAATCGGATAGGGGTCGCCGTAGGCTGACGGCCGCAGCCAGACGCCCTTCTCCATCACTTCCCGCCGGACTTCGTCGGGGAACTCCTTCCACATGAGCTCCTCGGTCATGTCCCAAGCGGGCGCGATCAGAACCAGCGCCTTAATCCGTGCGGCCTCATCGGGCGCCTCCGCCATGAGGCGGCGCACCAGAAGGAGCGCGATGTAACCGCCCATGCTCGAGCCAACGACAATCGTCGGTCCCTGGGTCAGTTGCGAGAAAACGGCCTGGGCTTCTTCCAGCCAACGCCCGACCGTCCCTTCCTCGAACCGCCCGCCGGACTGGCCGTGGCCGCTGTAGTCGAAGCGTATGCAGGCCAATCCGTTCTTCCGTGCCCAATCGCTCAGCGCGGTCGCCTTGGTGCTGACCATGTCGGATTTGAAACCCGGGAGCCAGATGAGGCCCGGCGTCCGCCCCTCTTCGCGGAGAACGGCGATGCGGCGGTGATCCGCACCAGTGCCGACGTCCAGGTATTGCGTGTTGGGTTCGGGCATCCTACTGAGGTCCTTCCAATCTCACACGGGGCCGTTCGTGCCGCAGCATCGCCCGACCATACTGCAGATCATCCCTCGGCTCGACACCGGCGGAGCCGAGCGCACCACGATCGAGATGACGCAGGCCATCACCGCTGCAGGTGGGCGCGCGCTGGTCGTGACCGAAGGCGGCCGGATGCTGCCGCAGGTGACAGCCGCCGGCGGCGAAGTGATCACCCTTAACGCAGGCACGAAGAATCCGTTGGCCATGCTCGCCAACGCGCGTCGGCTACAGGAAATCGTCGAGCGGGAGCAGGTCGGGCTATTGCACGCTCGCAGCCGGGCTCCGGCCTGGAGTGCCCTCATCGCGGCACGCCGTACGGGCAGACCGCTGGTCACCACCTATCATGGTGCCTACTCTGAGCATGGGCCGTTGAAGCGTGCCTACAATAGTGTCATGGCGCGCGGCGACGTCGTAATTGCGAACTCGCACTACACGTCGCGGCTCATTCAGGACCGCTATGGCACACCGGAGGCGCGTATCCGCGTCATCCATCGCGGAGTCGATGAGGAGAGCTTTGACCCGGCTCGCGTTTCGCCTGACCGGGTAGAACGCCTGCGCGCACGATGGAGCGTGACCCCGGACCAAAAAGTGGTGCTGCACGCCGCACGCCTGACCAGTTGGAAGGGGCAAACGGTCGTTATCTCGGCTGCAGCGAAATTAGCCGGTGAGGGTCGTCTACCGGCCAACTGCGTCGTCATCCTTGCCGGCGACGCGCAGGGCCGGTCGGATTACGTCAGGGAGCTCGAAAACCAGATCAGCGCGAGCGGGCTGGCCGGCCGGGTGCGCCTTGTTGGCCATGTGGACGACATGCCCGCAGCATACCTCGCGGCCCATGTCGCCGTCGTGGCCTCGACCGAGCCCGAAGCGTTCGGACGTGCCGCAGCCGAGGCCGAGGCAATGGGCTGCCCCGTGATCGCCACCAACATCGGCGCCGCGCCGGAAACGGTTCGCGCCGCGCCGACTGTCGCCGCTAACGAGATCACCGGATGGCTGGTGCCGCCTCATGATCCCGCTGCCCTGGCGGAACACCTGCACGCCGCTCTCAGCCTGTCGGACGCCGAGCGCGCCGCCATAGGAGCGCGAGCCCGGGCGCACGTTTGCCAGTCCTTCTCCTTGAGCGCCATGCAGCGCGCGACGCTGGAAGTCTACGACAGCCTCCTGGGCACCCAGCTCGCGGCAGCCTGCAGCGCAACTTCCTCGCGCATCCCCTCTGGGGACGCTTGACTTGGTCGCAGACATTACCGATCTTCGAAGCGCTGAATGGTACGGTGGACGCGACAAGCGCCCGCCGCCTTCGGCGTATCGAGCTGACGAGATCGTAGGCTAAAGAGGGAGACTGAACATCCGCCGACCAATGATTAGGGGCACGCCAGATCGCGAGCCCAGCGGGCCTCGGGTCAACGAAGCGATCCGGGCCAGGGAAGTAAGACTGATTGACGAGAACGGGCAGAACCTCGGCATTGTGAGCCGTTTCGAAGCTCTGGAACGAGCCAGTGCCGTAGGATTGGATCTTGTCGAGGTATCGCCCGACGCTAACCCGCCCGTTTGTAAAATCCTCGATTACGGCAAGTTCAAGTACCAGGAACAGAAGAAGGCTGCCGAGGCGCGCAAGCACCAGAAGACCGTCGAGGTCAAAGAGATCAAGATGCGCCCCAGCATCGATGATCACGACTATCACGTGAAAATGCGCGCGATTAAGCGGTTCTTCGATGAGGGTGACAAGGTGAAGATCACCTTGCGCTTCCGCGGGCGCGAGATGGCGCACCAGGAGTTGGGAATGGACCTCCTGCAGAGGGTCAAGGCTGATCTCGGCGATCTGGCCAAGGTGGAAAGTGAGCCCCGTCTCGAAGGCCGCCAGATGGTGATGGTTCTGGCGCCGCGGTAAGCGCCTGGAGCCTTGCACCAGCTGCACTTTCTGCTCTATAAGCGAGCCGAGCCGCCCGGCGGGGCATGCCGTGGCGGCTCCATTACGTTTGCACAAGCACACACGGCGGTCGCATCCTTGCTCCCTGACAGGCGCCTTGGGGCGCGTTCGTCTCGGTTGCGATGCGAGTACAGCGGCGCCGCCACAAACAAGACAAGGAGCAAGCAAAATGCCCAAACTGAAGACCAAGAGCAGCGCGAAGAAGCGCTTCAAAATGACCGCCACCGGCAAGGTGAAGGTTCAGGCGCAGGGCAAGCGCCACGGCATGATCAAGCGGACGGCCAAATTCATTCGCAACGCACGTGGCACCATGGTGCTGTGCGCCAGCGACGAGAAGATCGTCAAAAAGTATATGCCGTACGACCGGTGATACGCCCGACGCGATACGATCCCCAGTCCTTCATCTGACGGAGCACCACAATGGCACGTGTTAAGCGCGGCGTAACCGCTCACGCGAAGCACAAGAAAGTTCTCAAGGCCGCCAAGGGCTACTACGGCCGCCGCAAGAATACGATCCGTGTTGCCAAGCAGGCTGTCGAGCGCGCGCTGCAATACGCCTACCGCGATCGCAAGCGCCGCAAGCGCACCTTCCGCGCGCTATGGATCCAGCGCATCAACGCCGCTGCGCGTCAGCACGGCACGACCTACGGCCAGTTCATCAATGGGCTGAACAAGGCTGGCATTGCCGTCGACCGCAAGGTTCTGGCTGACCTTGCTGTCCGCGACGCTGAGGCCTTCAAGGCGCTGGTTGAGAAGGCAACGGCTGCCGTGCAGGCGGCCCGCCCGGCAGCCGCGTCGGCCTAACCCGACCGGAACAGCGGCAAGCCTGAACATCCAAAAACCACGGTGAGGGGTTGCGCAGCGAGCCACCGTTACCCCTCCCCTCAGCTTCCACCCTTTGGGTGAGGCGTGCCGGAGAACCTCCTCTCCGGTTCATTCGGTTTCGCGGGGCAGAGGCATTCCCGATGGCGAAATTCCCCGAACTCGAAGCGCTCAAGTCGGAGCTGCTAGAGCAGATCGAAGGGGCGAAGAACCTCGCCGCACTCGAGCAGGTGCGCATCGCCGCCCTCGGCAAGAAGGGCAAGATTTCCGAGCAGATGGCGAAGCTCGGCACCCTGCCGGCGGAGCAGAGGCGTGAGTTCGGGCAGGCCACCAACACCGTAAAGGCAGCCGTCACGGAAGCCCTCGAGGCGCGCAAAGCCGTTCTCGAGGCCGCCGAGCTGGAGGCACGCCTCGCCAGCGAACGGGACGACATCACCCTGCCGGTGAGGCTTGGTCCGCTTGCCGAAGGACGTATTCATCCGGTTTCCCAGGTCTTCGACGAAGTCATCGAGATCTTCGCGGACATGGGCTTCTCGGTCGCCGAGGGGCCTGACATCGAAACGGACGACTACAACTTCACCAAGCTCAACATTCCGGAAGAGCACCCGGCCCGCCAGGAGCACGACACCTTCTATCTGCGCGAGACCACAGCGGCAGACGGATCAAACCGGCCGCGCATGCTGCTGCGGACGCACACAAGCCCGGTGCAGATTCGCACCATGCTTTCGCAGAAACCGCCGATCCGGATCATCGCCCCTGGCCGCGTCTACCGCTGCGACAGCGACCAGACGCACACGCCGATGTTCCATCAAATCGAGGGCCTCGTCATCGACGAAAGCACCCATCTGGGCCATCTCAAATGGTGTCTTGAGGAATTCTGCAAGGCCTTCTTCGAGGTGGACGAGGTGAAGATGCGCTTCCGGGCCTCGCACTTCCCGTTCACCGAGCCGTCGATGGAGGTGGACATCGACGCGGCAGCGATCGGCAAGCCGGGGCACTGGCTGGAGATCCTCGGCTCCGGCATGGTGCACCCGAACGTGATCCGCAACTGCGGGCTCGACCCGGAGAAGTACCAAGGCTTTGCCTTCGGCATGGGCCTCGATCGCATTGCCATGCTGAAGTACGGCATCCCGGACCTGCGCGACATGTTCGCCGCCGATCTGCGCTGGATGAAGCACTACGGCTTCCTGCCCATCGACGTGCCGACGCTCGCCGGCGGGCTTTCGTCCTGACGCGGTGCCGCCCAGCCTCACGATTGTCGAACTTTGACCCTTCTCAGATCGAGGCGGTGGGCGAGAGAGTAACAGTCAGCGCACTGCTCGTCTGGTAGGCAGGTTCCTCGTGCGTATTCGAGGTAGAACGAAGCGTAGTGAGTGAGTTGCGGGGCGAACGTAAGTTGTAAAAGCTGCGATTAGCCATCGCCTGCCCCACCCAGGGGTGCCGAGACGGCAAGAGGGGCGCCACGATGCTTGCAATCCTGAACACCACGCCGGCTGTGCTGGTGGCCATTGCCATCGCTTTCCTGATGATTGCGGCATCGGTGTTCATCATCTTCTACCACGACCGCAAGCACGAAGAGCTCGACCAGTGGGTCGAGTTCTCCTTCAGCCGCGAGACGCTCCGGAATGCGGCCATGTACTACCGCTTCATGGCCGTTTCGATGCTGGTGTTCTACGTGCTCTTCACGATCAGCTGCCTGCTGCTCCAGGCGGAAGGGCACCTGATCTTTTCAGACGGCAAGGAGCCCATCCACGCCGGCCCGATCGCCGCGTCGCTCTTCACCATCGATCTCGTCCTGCGCGGCGGGTTCTTCGACATCATGGAGCACTTTGACCTGGGCGTCTCGCCGATCGCCATGAACCGAAAGCTGTTCTGGTTCGTCATCTACGCCTTCGTGTTCCGGATGTTCTACGCGGTGACGCTCATCAAGATCTTGCTCTCGTTCGTCTGGATCTACGGAAAGATCCGGATGGCGCGACAAACGTTCGGCCCGAACAGCAGCCAGCTTCGGTTATTCGAGTGACGTAACCCTTGGCGGCGCCCCTGCAAACGGGTAAGACGCACACGCCAAATGTGCCCGGATAGACCGGGAACTCTTCCAAACCCGCGGGACGAACTACGCAATGAAATTCACTCTGTCCTGGCTCAAGGACCATCTCGATACGAACGCCTCGCTTGAAGAGCTTGCGGACAAGCTGTCTGCGATTGGGCTCGAGGTTGAAAGCATCGACAATCCCGCGGAGAAGCTGTCGCCGTTTACCGTCGCGCGCGTCCTCGAGGCCAAGCAGCATCCGAACGCGGATCGCCTGCGCGTCTGCCAGGTCGAGGTTGCGCCGGGCCAACCGCCGGTTGAGGTCGTCTGCGGTGCGCCCAACGCGCGGACCGGCATGATCGCCGTGTTTGCGCCGATTGGCACCTACATTCCCGGCACCGGTATTACTTTGGACAAGCGTCCCGTTCGCGGCATCGTCTCGAACGGCATGCTGGTGTCCGAGCGGGAGCTGGAACTGTCCGATGACCACGAGGGCATCATCGAGCTTGACCCATCCTTCTCCGATCGCGTGGGCCAGCGATACATCGATGTCGTTGGCCTCAACGATCCGGTCATCGAGGTCAAGCTCACCCCCAACCGGCCTGACTGCACCGGCGTGCGTGGCATTGCACGCGATCTGGCAGCTGCTGGCCTTGGAACACTGAAGCCGGAACCTGAGATCGGCAACGTCGAGGGCACCTTCGATTGCCCAATCGAAATTCGTCTCGAGTTCACATCAGAAACAGCGAGCGCCTGCCCCGTTTTTGCGGGTCGCCTCGTCAAGGGCGTAAAGAACGGCCCCTCGCCGGCGTGGATGCAGAACCGCCTGAAAGCCGCCGGCCTTCGCCCCATCAGCGCACTGGTCGACGTCACCAATTACATCTCGCTCGACCGCGGACGTCCTCTTCACGTCTATGACGCCGACAAGCTCCAGGGCGCCATCCGCGCCCGTCTTGGCCGCAAGGGCGAGCGTTTCCTGGCGCTTGACGGCAAGGAGTACGAGGTTGATGAGACCATGTGCGTGATCGCTGACGAGAGCGGTCCGCTGGGTCTCGGCGGCATCATCGGTGGTGAGAGCAGCGCCTGCACCGAAGAGACGACGAACGTCTTCATCGAAAGCGCCTACTTCGATCCGGTCCGGATCGCCTCAACCGGTCGCAAGGCCGGCATTCAGACCGACGCCCGCTATCGGTTCGAGCGTGGTGTCGATCCGGCCTATGTCGTGCCCGGTCTCGATTACGCCACCGACCTGATCCTGAAACTCGCTGGCGGGCAGCCATCAAAGCGGAACATCGCAGGCACACCGCCGGAAGGCCGGATCACCTTCGCCTTCGATTTCCGCCGCATCCCGCGCCTCACCGGTTTGCAAGTCGAGGAAGCGGTCAGCCGCAGAATTCTGACGGACCTCGGGTTCGAGGTGGAGGGCGACGGCCCGGAGGTTCAGGTGACCCGGCCGAGCTGGCGGCCGGACGTGCACGGCCCAGCCGATCTGGTCGAGGAGGTCGTGCGCATCATCGGCCTCGACAAGGTGCCCTCGGCGCCTATTCCGCGTACGCACGGTGTAACGCGCGCCGTACTGACGGAAGCGCAGCGTCGCGCGCGCCGGGCGCGCCGTATCCTCGCTGGACGTGGGCTGGTCGAAGCCATCACCTGGTCCTTCATTCCGCGGCGGCATTCGGAGCTGTTCGGTGGAGGGCAGGAGTCCCTGGAGCTCGCGAACCCGATTTCCGTCGAGATGTCCTCTATGCGCCCGAGCTTGTTGCCGGGCCTGCTCACGGCTGCGCAGCGCAATCGCAACCGCGGCTTCGAGGATCTCGCGCTGTTCGAGCTTGGCCAGGCGTATCGCGGCGACCGACCTGAAGATCAGATCCAGATTGCAGCGGGTGTGCGCGCCGGCGCTGCGCGTCTGGTCGGCGTTGGCCGCCACTGGTCCGAGCCGGCCAAGGAAGCCGATGTGTTCGACGTGAAGGCTGACGTTTTCGCGACCCTCGCCGCGCTCGGCTTCGACCCCAACCGCGCCCAGATCACACGAGACGCTCCAGCCTGGTACCACCCCGGCCGCTCCGGCGTACTGCGGCTTGGCCCCAAGACCGTGCTCGCGCACTTTGGCGAGATTCATCCGAGGACGCTTGCGGAGCTTGATGTCGAAGGGCCAATCGTGGGCTTCGAGATCTTCCTCGATGCCCTTCCGCCCGAGAAGCGCAAGTCTCGCGCGCGGCCCGCGATGGTAGCGCCTGACCTGCTGCCTGTGCGCCGCGACTTCGCATTCGTCCTCGACGAGTCAGTGCCCGCCGGTGACGTCGTGAAAGCCGCCGCCGGTGCCGACAAGACGCTCATCACGGATGTGTCCGTGTTCGACGTGTTCGCCGGCAAGAGCCTGGGCGAGGGCAAGAAATCCGTCGCAATCGAGGTTACGCTGCAGCCGCGCGAACGCACGCTGACCGATGCCGAAATCGACGCCGTCGCCAAGAAGGTGATAGCGGAGGTCAAGCGTGTGACGGGGGGTGAGATTCGGGGGTGAAACCCTCGTTTTCTTGGCCGTTGAAAGCGCGGTTCAAGCCCTATGCAATGGTCCACCCACGTCGCAAAAGCGAGCAGCGGGGCCACACCACGAATACAGACCGCGTTTACGGGCAGCGAATCCGGCGCAATCTCCCTGACGCCGTACGCACATAACAGCGGTTGTTGTGGGTGATCAGCGCGCCAATTGCTCCGCCGGCGACTGCGCCGACAACCCCGCCTGTCACCGCGCCGCCTACCGTACCTCGCGCCAAGCCCCCGACGACGGCTCCTGTTCCCGCCCCGATCAGAGCACCCTTCCTGATGTTGCGGTCGAGTTCCGAGTGGGAACAGCCCGTGAGTAGCAGCAGACAGAGAAAGGCAGCTGTTGCTTTGGTCACTGCGAACCCTCCGTCACCAGAAAAAAGGTTCACGTGCCTTCATTCGTACTGAGTCGCCGGACGTATTTGTGGCGAACAAACTAAAATGGGCCGCTCGCGAAGCTTTCGGGAAACTTATTCCGGCAGCTAAGCGTCGACCCACCCCGCACAAATTTCCGGAATGGCAAGAAGGGCACAGTCTGGTAGTGCCCAGTTTGTTATCCAGCGCCAAACGTCTCTCGGGAAGGCAATTCATTCAATTGGCGACCCCGGCAGGATTCGAACCTGCGACCCTCAGATTAGGAATCTGATGCTCTATCCTGCTGAGCTACGGGGCCGTGCGCGGTGGCGGCGCTTGGCTCTGGCCATCGCCTGCGATGACGTGAGACTAGCGCGCAAGTCAGCTAAAGAAAACCGCCGAGGCAAGTTCTCTAGGGCAGGCGGCATCTCATCGCAAGGATAAATGGCGGATGACGGGCGGGTGGCTTGGCCGCGCTGGGCGGTTCAGCATCATGTTGTTTTCTGCGGCCATCGCGTCGCCCGCCTTCGCGGATGTGCCCAATTGCGAGCTGGAAAGCGGCCCAGCACGCGCTGTCGCCAAAGTCATCGATGGCGAGACCCTGGTGCTCGATGACGGCTCGGAAGTGCGCCTCATCGGAGCATTGCCACCTCGGGCCCTTGATGGCGGGGCCGAAGAGGGCATGTGGCCGCTCGAAGCCGCAGCGAAAGCCGAACTCGAACGCCTCGCGCTCGGAAAATCGGTCGAGCTGGCATTTGGTGGGCGGCGTACGGACCGATATGGCCGGTTGCTGGCACACGTCTTCGTACGCGACGGCAGCAATCGGTTTTGGCTGCAGGGCGCGATGCTGCAGGACGGCCACGCGCGGGCCTACGCGCTGCCAGGCAACACGGCGTGCCTGGCGGACCTCGTATCAGCAGAAGCGGCGGCACGAGAGGCACGCTTGGGATTATGGGCGCACGCCTCCTATGAGGTCCGCTCGGCGGATAAATACCGCGAGCTCCTGCGCTTCCGGAGCACGTACCAGCTCGTCGAAGGGCGCGCGATCACCGTGTCCGACGTGCGCCGCCAGATCTATCTGAACTTCGGCATTAACTGGCGTGAGGATTTCACGGTTACGGTGCGGCCAAGGCACCGCCGGGCGTTTGATGACGCTCAGTTCGATTTCAAAGCGCTGGAAGGTCGCCGCATTCGGGTGCGCGGCTGGATCGAACGCAGAGGCGGGCCACTGATCGAAGTTTATCACCCGGCTCAAATCGAAATTTTGCCGGAGCACGCCAGCCCAGATCTTCAGCCCTGATCCGCGCTTTCGTCCTCTTCGCCTTCGCTCGCCATCGCAACGGTGATCCGCCCAGCCGCGATATCGACCTCCGGGACGAATGCCCGCGCGAACGGAATCATCTCTGTACGTGGGGTGTCAGGGCGCCGAATTTCCAGAATGTCCCCAGCGCCAAAGTTATGAATTGCAATGACCTCACCGAACAGCGAGCCGTCCAGCAGGAAGGCCCGCAATCCGATGAGGTCGGAATGGTAGAATTCCTCTTCCTCCGTGGGAGGAAGACGATCGCGCCGAACATAAAGCTCGGTGCCGCGCAAGGCCTCCGCGGCGTTGCGGTCGTTCACGCCAGCAACGCGCGCCACGACACCCTTCGGTGTGACGCGCACCACGGAAACCTCAAACTGCCGCTCTCCTGTCTGATCTTCGAGCGGGCCGTAGGCGGCGATGTTCTCCGGCGCCTCGGTGAAGGTACGAATGAGCACGTGCCCGCGGATTCCGTGCGCAGCGCGAATGCGCCCAAGCAGAATCCGCGCAGGAGCAGCGCTCATTCACCAGCCCCCTCAGGCAGCGGACATCAGGCGCCAGCAGCTTCCTTCGCCTTCTCGGCCTCAGCGGCCTCGCGCTCCTGACGCTTCTTGCCCGGCTGGCCCTTGATCGGGTTGTTCTTCGGCTGCCGCTTGATGAGGCCCGCCGCGTCAAGGAAGCGCGCGACGCGATCCGTCGGCTGAGCACCAACCGAAAGCCAGTGCTTGCAGCGCTCGATGTCAAGCTTCACCCGATTGGGATCATCCTTTTTCAGGAGGGGGTTGTAGGCGCCAACCTGCTCGATGTACCGCCCATCGCGCGGCGCCGAGCTGTGGGCGACCACGATGTAGTAGTACGGGCGCTTCTTTGCGCCACCACGAGCAAGGCGGATCTTCACGGACATTCTGCGTCTTCCTTCTCTTTCATCTGCATTGGGCACATTCGCAAACGCGAACGCGGAGCCAACTGGTCTGCGGGTTAGCACGCCGAGCCATCGCGAAATTGCTCAGCAGCCGTTCAAAGCACGACGCCATCAAAGGCTTTGCGCCCGGGATCAAGCAGCCTGCATGCGCAGGCACGAGTCCCGGCGACAAATGCCGCGATGACGGTTCGCAAGAAGGCTCGGGGCTACAGCAGATCATCGTGATACGACCCGAACCTACTTCTTTTTTCCCGGAAGACCGGGAAGTCCTGGAAGCTTGGGATTGCCCCCGCCCAGTCCTGGCAGGCCGCCGCCGAGGCCAGGCAGGCGCGGGAGCCCTCCTGACGGCAGGCCCGGCAAGCCTTTTGGCAACTCGCCGCGCTGCAGCTGCTCCACCATCTCGGGCGTTGGCTGAGGCAGACCGCCACCGCCAAACATGCGCGCCAGCAAGCCCTTGTTCTTGCCCATGGCCTTCATCATGTCGGCCATCTGGCGGTGCATCTTGAGCAGGCGGTTGACCTCCTCGACCTTGGTGCCGGAGCCGGCCGCGATCCGCCGCTTGCGCTTGCCGTCGATGATCTTCGGGTTGCGGCGCTCCTGCGGCGTCATCGAAAGGATGATCGCGTGCTGCCGCTTCAGAATCTTGTCGTCGAGATTGGCCTCGGCAATCTGGTTACGGAGCTTGCCGATGCCCGGCAGCATCGCAAGCACGCCAGACATGCCGCCAATCTTCTGCATCTGCTTGATCTGCTCGGCGAGGTCTTCGAGGTCGAACTCGCCCTTCTTCATCTTCTGGGCGATCTTCTGCGCCTTTTCGGCGTCGATCGTCTGCGCAGCCTTTTCGACCAGGCTGACGATATCGCCCATGCCCAGGATGCGGTTGGCGATCCGCTCCGGGTGGAAGTCCTCAAGCGCGTCCCACTTCTCACCGGTGCCGAGCAGCTTGATCGGCTTGCCGGTGACCGCGCGCATGGAGAGCGCCGCACCGCCGCGGCCATCGCCGTCGATGCGGGTGAGTACGATGCCCGTGATGCCAATGCGGCCGTCAAAAGCCTTCGCTGTGTTGACCGCGTCCTGCCCCGTCAAGCTGTCCGCGACGAGCAGCACTTCATGGGGATTGGTGGCGGCCTTGACCTCGGCCACTTCCAGCATCAGCGCCTCGTCCACGGTCGTGCGGCCTGCGGTGTCGAGCAGCACCACGTCGTATCCGCCAAGGCGGGCAGCATCGAGCGCGCGCCGCGCAATCTGCAGTGGCGTTTGGCCTGGGATGATCGGCAGCGTCGGCACGTCGATCTGCTCGCCGAGCACGCGCAGCTGCTCCTGCGCCGCCGGCCGGCGCGTGTCGAGCGAGGCCATTAGCACCCGCTTCTTGTCGCGGTTCTTGAGGCGGTACGCGATCTTGGCCGTAGTGGTCGTCTTACCGGAGCCCTGCAGACCGACCATCAGGATCGGCACGGGCGGCGTCGCGGCGACATCAATGGGCTGCGAGTCCGAGCCCAGCATGCGCACGAGCTCATCGTGCACGATCTTTACGACCATCTGGCCGGGCGTGACCGACTTGATCACCTCCTGGCCGATCGCCTTCTGCTTCACCTTCTCGGTGAAGTCACGCACGACCTCCAGGGCCACGTCCGCCTCGAGAAGAGCACGGCGCACCTCGCGCATGGCCTCGCTGACGTCGCTTTCGGTCAGCGCGCCGCGCTTGGTGAGCTTGTCGAATATGCCTGAGAGGCGGTCGGAAAGGCTCTGGAACATTGCAACCCGTTTCGCTGGCGAGGCGCCCTATTTCATGCGCCTGGGACCTTCAAGGCCTGATAATCGATCATCACGTGGTCCTGATACGCCCTGCGCTCGGTGAGACGCTGATACCAGGCTTCCACGTTCTCAAGCCGCGGACGGGGAATATCGAGCGTGAAGTAGCGATACATGAGAGAGCCACACCCAATGTCCGCCGCCGTCAGCTGGTCCCCCAGGATATAGGAACGACCGGCGAGCTGTGCATCGAGAATGGCCAGCCGTTCTCCGACACGTTTCGCTGCTTTTTCAATGGCCGCAACGTTGCGGTCCTTTGCCGGCGTCCGGATGAGGCCAAGGAAGCAGGTGGCGATGATGTCCGAGTAGAGCGTGGAGTTGGCCCATTCCATCCACTGGTCGGCCAAGGCACGCTGCCGCTCGTCCGCGCTTCCCAGCTTCTCGCGCCCATAGACAGCAGCCAGATACCGGACGATGGCATTGCTCTCCCAGAGAACGAAGCCATTGTCGTCGATCACCGGCACCAACCGGTTCGGGTTGAGCTTGCCGAACTCATCGGTGTCCAAGCCACCGAACTGGCCGCCAGCGTCAATCCTTTGATGGACCAAGCCAAGCTCGGCCACTGTCCACATGACCTTCTGGACGTTGATCGACGTCTTGCGTCCCCAGACCTTGAGCATACTGCCTCGACCGCGGCTGCTGTGCGAATTCCGAATCCGTTTCTCCAAACGCGAACGCGCCCGCGGGCGAAACTCGCTGGCGGGCGTTGACCACCCTGCAGACCAAGGGGCCTAAACAAGGGCGGCGGCTCGGTTCTCAAGAACCAGATCGGAAAATCCGGCGGACCATAAGTTGAACGCAAACTACTGTCAAACGTATCCGTCCAAATTTGATTTCAGCAATCAGTCCTGATTGCGGGGCGTCACCCGGAGAATTCGACCTCGAGCGCTATCTGTCGCGACATAAATGGCTCCATCGGGCCCCTGTTTCACATCACGGATACGCTGATTGAGGTCCGTCAGCAGGCGTTCCTCGGCGGTCACCTGCTCGCCGTCGAGTACCAGCCGGGCGAGGTGCCGGCCGGCGAGGGCGCCAACAAACAGATTGCCGCGCCACTGCGGCGCACGATCAGCCGTGTAGAAGGCCATGCCGGATGGCGCAATGGACGGGTCCCAATAATAGAGGGGCTGCTCCATACCCTCGCGCCTCTTCGGGATCTCCTCTCCCGTGTAGTGCCGGCCATAGTTGATCACGGGCCAACCGTAGTTCAGCCCCTTGCGGACCACGTTGACTTCATCCCCTCCGCGCGGGCCGTGGTCGACGATCCAAAGCTCGCCCGTCTCGGGATGGAGTGCCGCGGCCTGGGGATTGCGATGGCCGTAGGACCAGATTTCGGATCGCGCGCCCTCACGGCCGACGAACGGATTGTCATCCGGCACCGAACCATCGGCATTGATGCGGACCACCTTGCCCCAGTGACGGGAGAGGTCCTGCGCGTAACGCATCTGAAACCGCTCGCCCAAGGTCACAAAGAGCTTCCCATCTGGCGTTGGCACAATGCGCGAGCCAAAATGTACATTGCCGTCATAAGACGGCTGCTGGTGAAAGATGACCTGAACGTCTTCGAGTCTTGGCGGCGATACGTCGGCATTGAGACGCGCCCGCGCGACTGCCGTGCCGTTTCCGTCCCGCCGCGGCTCGGAAAAAGAGAAGTAGATGGTGCCGCTGGTCTCGAAATCCGGCGCCAGAGCCACGTCCAGCAACCCACCCTGACCTTGGGCAAAGACCTCGGGAACTCCCGCCACCGGCTGCGAAAGGCGACCATCGGTGCTCACGATGCGCATCCGCCCGTCGCGTTCCGTGACGAGGATGCGGCCATCGGGCAGGAACTCGAAACCCCACGGGTGGTTCAGCCCCTCAGCAACGGTTTGAACCGTGACCTGAGAGGTCGGCGCAGCCGGAGCCCGCGTTTGGTTCGCCAAACTGGTTTCGGACACCGCAATCAGTGCGGCTGCGGCGATCAGGAAGCGCATGCAAGTCCTCCCGCGGAAACGGCGATGTCAGAGGCAACAACGCACGCCGGGCTTTTTCGTACCGAGCCCGATCAATTGTTGTACCGAAGGGCGTTTTGGATCTCGGGTGGATCGCGAAGCCAGACGTGATTGGGCCCGACTGCGGCAATCCTCTGTACGACTCGCTCCGGATCGGCGAGCTTGCCGTGCTCGAAAGCAATCGGCACCAGACGACCACGGACGGCTTCGATGAGTTCGCCCGGTTTCAGAAGGAACTCCGGATTTTTGACCCTCCCGTAGCGCTCATTCCCAACGGCGAATGTTTCGTAGATCAGCAGGCCATCGGGCGCGACGCAGGCCACGATGTCAGGAAGGATTGGTCGCCAAAGATAGTTCGTCACGATCACACCGGCGAACGAGCGGCCGCGGAATGGAAATGGCCGGCCATCTTCGAGATCGGCCGCCACCAGCTCGACACCAGGAGTGCCTTCGAGATCCGCAACACCGGAAAGATTGCGGTCCACGCCGGTCACCTCGTAGCCTCGCTCGAGCGCAAGCCGCAGGTGCCGGCCGCTGCCGCAGGCGACATCAAGCACTCGACCCGTGCGTGGAATGCTGGGCAGGAATCGTTCGACCCACTTTGACGAGGGCCGCAGCTCGCGGTGTGAGGCATCTGCCTTTGGCATTCTGGTTCTGATTGTATTTCTCGCTCAGTCCACCCTATATGGGGGCATGACCAGCGCTCACGCCATTCCATTCAAGAAAATGAACGGTCTCGGCAACGAGATCGTGATGGTCGATCTGCGCGGGAGCACGCGCGTTTTCACGGCGGACGAGGCGCGGGCCATCGCGGCGCAGTCGCGCTCACACTTTGACCAGCTGATGGTGCTGCACGATCCGCAAACGCCTGGTACGGATGCGTACGTGCGGATCTACAACACGGATGGCTCGCCGGCTGGTGCTTGTGGAAACGGGACGCGGTGCATCGCCTGGGTGGTTGCCCAGCAAACTGGCCGCCGCAAAATCCGGTTTGAGACCAGCGGCGGGCTGCTCGAAGCTCACGTCGAGAGCATCGACAGCATCACCGTTGACATGGGCAAGCCCCGCTTCCGCTGGGATGAGATCCCGCTAGCGGAGCCATTCCACGACACCACCAAGATCGAGTTGCAGATCGGTCCGATTGACCGACCCATCCTGCATTCGCCGTCCGTGGTGAATGTCGGCAACCCGCATGCCATCTTCTGGGTCGAGGACGTCGATGCCTACGACCTTGTGCGGTTCGGTCCGCTCCTCGAGTGTCATCCCATCTTCCCGGAGCGCGCCAATATCTCGTTGGCCCAGGTCACGTCGCCGTCGTCGCTCAAGGTGCGCACCTGGGAGCGTGGCGCCGGCTTGACGCGAGCCTGCGGATCAGCGGCATGCGCTAGCGCAGTTTGCGCGGCCCGGACCGGCAGGACAGGTCGAAACGTCACGGTGACGCTGCCAGGCGGCGTACTTCACATACAATGGACAGGTGAAGACCGGATCCTGATGCGCGGACCAGTTGAGTTCGAGTATGATGGCATGCTCGACCCGGCACTGTTCACGAACGCTCCGGCATAATTGCCTGTCACCTCTATCGAATGTCCTGGTCGCGTCTTACATCAGGACGTGTTATTCGCTGCTGCACAAAAATGGTGGCGTCCACCTTTGCCTCTGCGATTCGTTCAAGTTCTGAATGTCCAAGCCCACCGTCATCACACTAGGCTGTCGCTTGAACGCCTATGAGTCCGAGCTGATGCGCCAGCATGCAGCTGACGCCGGGCTCGGCAATGCGGTGATCATCAACACGTGCGCCGTGACAGCCGAGGCGGTCCGTCAATCGCAGCAGGCGATCCGCAAGGCGCGCCGCGAGCGCCCCGAGGCCAAAATCATCGTGACGGGCTGCGCTGCCCAGATTGAACCCCAGCTTTTCGCCGGCATGGCGGAGGTCGACCACGTCATTGGCAACGCCGAGAAGGTCAAGCCTGAGACGTTCCGCAGCTTGAGCGTGGACGACTGCGAGCGCGTGCTGGTCAACGACATCATGAGCGTGCGTGAGACCGCCTCGCACCTAATCGAGGGTTTCGGTACACGCGCCCGTGCATACGTTCAGGTGCAGAATGGCTGCGACCACCGTTGCACCTTCTGCATCATTCCTTATGGCCGCGGTCCCTCCCGGTCAGTCCCTGCCGGGGAGGTGGTGAGCCAGGTGCGGCGTCTCGTCGAAATGGGCTACCAAGAGGTGGTTTTGACGGGCGTCGACATTACCTCTTACGGCAACGACCTTCCGGGGCAGATGTCGCTGGGGCGTCTCGTGCGCCAGATTCTGCGGCATGTGCCGGAGCTGAAGCGCCTGCGCATCTCCTCCATCGATCAGGTGGAGGCTGACAAGCACTTGATGGAGGCCATTGCGGAAGAACCGCGACTGATGCCGCATTTGCACCTCTCCCTTCAGGCCGGAGATGACCTGATCCTGAAACGCATGAAGCGCCGCCACTTGCGCGCCGACGCCATCCGGTTCTGTGAGACGGTGCGGCGGCTCAGGCCGGACATTGTGTTCGGCGCCGACCTCATCGCCGGTTTCCCAACGGAGACCGAAGAGCAGTTCCAAAACACCCTACGCCTCGTTGAGGAGTGCGGTTTGACTTACCTACACGTCTTCCCTTTCTCGCCGCGCAAGGGCACGCCCGCGGCGCGCATGCCTCAAGTAAGCAGGACCATCGTGAAGGAGCGCGCTGCGAGACTGCGCCAGCTCGGCAGCGAAGTTCTGGCGCGTTATCTTGCCTCGCAGCAGGGAGCCATCGTCGACGTGCTGACCGAGCGGGAGAATGTCGGTCGCACGGCACAATTCGCCGAGATCCGTCTTGATGGTAACGCGCCCGCCGCCACGTTCCTGCGCGCCCGCGTGCGGGGGACGGATGGCCAACGTCTCGCTGGCGAGGTGTTGGCGGCATGATCATGAAGCCGAAAAAGGGAGGGCTGTTCGGACGTCTGTTTGGCCGGGGCGAGCAGCCAGAGGAACACGAGAAGGACGTCCGCCCCGAAGACGCAGCCGCTCATCCGGATAGGGGCGAGCAAGCGGAACCCGCGCAGCAGGAGCACAGCTCAGCCGAGGATGAGCTACGGCCTGAACAAGCGACGTCTGCGGCTACAGCTGAAGCGGAAGCGCAATCCGAGGCCGCTGATGAACCTCAGCAGCCTGCCGCAGCGGAGCTTGAGCCTGTGCCGGCCAGGCCCAAGCTGAGCTGGTTCGAACGGCTGAAGGCCGGCCTGACAAAGACCTCCAGCAAGCTTTCGGAAGGCATCACTGGCGTTTTCGCGAAGCGCAAGCTCGACGCGGAAACGCTCGAAGAGCTCGAGGACCTGCTGATCCAGTCGGATCTCGGCCTCGAGACAGCAATGCGCATTACTGAGGCGCTATCCAAAGGACGTTACGACAAGGGCATCACCCCGGACCAGGTACGGGCGGTCCTCGCCTCGGAGATCGAGAAGATCTTGGCGCCCGTCGCCAAACCGCTCGAGCTGAACCCCAACGCAAAGCCTCACGTCATTCTGATGGTCGGGGTCAACGGCACCGGCAAGACGACCACGATCGGCAAGCTGGCCGCAAAGTTTGTCCGTGAGGGCAAGAAGGTGATGATGGTGGCCGGCGATACATTCCGGGCCGCCGCCATCGACCAGCTCAAGGTGTGGGGCGAACGGACCGGCGCCACAGTTGTCGCGCGCGACGTTGGCGCGGATGCCGCGGGTCTCGCTTACGACGCCTTAGCGCGCGCCCGCAAGGAAGGCTACGACGTCCTGCTCATGGACACAGCCGGCCGGCTGCAAAACAAGCAGGCCCTCATGGACGAGCTCGCGAAGATCATTCGCGTTCTGAAAAAGATCGACCCGGAAGCCCCCCACGACAGCCTCCTCGTTCTCGACGCCACGACTGGCCAGAACGCTCTCGATCAGGTGCAAGTCTTCCAGAAGCAAGCCGGCGTCAGTGGTTTGGTAATGACTAAGTTGGACGGTACTGCGAAGGGTGGGATTCTCGTAGCTATCGCCGCCAAGTACGGCCTCCCTGTGCACGCTGTCGGTGTAGGTGAAGGTGTTGACGACCTTCAGGCGTTTGACGCGAGCGAGTTCGCGCGGGCAATAGCTCTCGAATAACTAATAACTAATGAGATGAAATGATTCTTTCGGGCGATTTAGGGAGGCTTGTAAGCAAGGCGATGAACTGGTTCAGGCGTAAGTATCCGTTCAACGCCGAACAGACAGTCAATATTCTGAGTGAGTTCGGCCCCCTGGTGACCATGTTCATCGTCAACGCGATGTACGGCATCACCGCCGGCACTTGGGCTCTGATTGTCACCACCGGCATCGCCATTGTGGCCATGCGGCTGGTGCTGAGGCGGTTTCCGGTGTTTCCCATTATCGCGAGCAGCGTCACCATCACGTTCGGATTTCTCACGCTTATCACCGGCGATCCGATGTGGGTGCAGATCAAGGTGACGATCTTCAATATCCTGTTCGCTGTGTTCCTGTTCGCCGGTCTCTGGCTGGGAAAGAATTTCTTTCAGTACGTTTTCGAGAGCACGTTTCACTACTCGAAGAAGGGGTGGGATCGGTTCACCTTCAGCTTTGCGTGCTTTTTCGTATTCACCGCCATCCTCAACGAGATCGTTCGGGTGAGCTTTGACGATCACTCGATCTACAATTTCTTCGGCTATGAGATGGATGGCGTGAATGTCTGGATACTGTTCAAGGTCGCCATAATCATGCCGGTGAGTGGCCTCTATGCTTGGTGGCTCACGCGCGTCATGCAAAAGTATCGCCTCTCGCCAGACGTGACCGGCACTGAGTCGAAAACATCCGCGTCGCAGAAGGTGGGTCGCAAGCCGGAAGCGGTGACGCAGGAGGTGTGAGCGTCTTGGTCTTGAGCTGAACCACAGCTCGAACGTGAGGTAGCAGTGTCGCACACTCCGACGACGAAGCAGCAAACGGCGCAGAACGAGCAATCGCAGCTGCTCAAGCTGGGCCTTGAGATCGCGCCACTCGTGATCTTTTTCGTCGTGAACAGCTATCGCGGCATCTTCTGGGGCACCGGGGCCTTCATGGTGGCGACGGTGCTGTCGCTCGTCCTCTCTCGCAGCGTTTTCGGACGTATTCCCGTCATGCCGCTCGTGTCGGGCATCTTCGTCGTAGCGTTCGGAACGCTGACTCTCCTTCTCCAGGATGCGCTGTTCATCAAGCTCAAGCCGACGATCGTAAACGCCCTTTTCTCGATCATCCTCTTCGGCGGCTTGCTGTTCGGTCGGCCTCTGCTTCGGCACCTGATGGGCGATGTATTTCAGCTCACCGACCGGGGCTGGTCGGTGCTGACCTTCCGCTGGGCGTGTTTTTTCGCCTTCCTTGCAGTCCTCAACGAAATCGTCTGGCGGAATTTTTCCGAGAGCTTTTGGATCAGCTTCAAGATCTGGGGCATCATGCCCCTGACCATGGCCTTCGCGCTTGCGCAAATCGGCGTGCTTAAACGGTATCAGGCCGAAGGTTAATCAACCCCAGCGTTCCAATTGATGGAACGCTGAATGTCATCACTGAATAGTTTTTTTCGCGAACTTCAACAATCATCATCTGGACGCAGATTGTTAGCTATGCTCATTGTCCGAAAGTAAGCCGAATCATGGAGTTGGCTGGTCAGAGTCAACTCGGAAATTGGACGAAGGATGCCGCGCAACAAGTCTGTGGACCAGCTTAACCAGTCCCCCATTCACCTTCTTCATCGTGCCAGCCAGTGCGCAAGCGACATCTTCCAAGAAGAGATCGCAGGAGAGCTCACCCCACGACAGTTCGCGATTCTCGTCGCCGTGGCACAGAATGAAGGCCTGAGCCAAACGGATTTGGTCGAGAAGACGGGAATCGATCGATCGACACTGGCTGACGTCGTCCGCCGGATGCTGAAGAAGGGCCTGTTGCAGCGTCGGAGAACACGGGAAGACGCTCGCGCCTATGCAGTGAAGCTGACCGAGGAAGGCTGGCGTACGCTAAAGCGCGCAGAGCCGCTGGCGCGACGGGCGGATGAAAAGCTGCTTTCCCTGCTCTCGGCCTCGGAGAGAGAGCGCTTCCTGAAAGGATTGATGGAGATTGTTCGCTCGCTCGACGCGAGCGAAGCCGAGCGTGAGAAAGTGAAATCGGCCTAAAGCGCTACACTACCTACCGGATCAGAAAAGAAAAGGGCAGGCTCGATGGTCTGCCCTTCTTCGTGCTTTCCGATACTGCTATTTGATCAGGCCGCCTTCGCCAGCAGATTGCGGTTGATCAGTGTCTCAGCGATCTGGACCGCGTTGAGCGCGGCACCTTTGAGCAGGTTGTCCGCCACGATCCACATGGCCAATCCGTTCTCGACCGTCGGATCTTCGCGGATACGGCTGACGAAAGTGGCAAACTCGCCCGCGGCGTCGACCGGGGTCACATACCCGCCCGGCTCGCGCTTGTCGACGACCAGTACACCCGGCGCCTCGCGCAGGATGTTGCGCGCCTCTTCCGCCGTGATCGGCTTTTCGAACTCGATGTTCACCGCCTCGGAGTGACCGACGAACACCGGAACGCGCACGCACGTAGCTGTGACCTTGATCTTCGGATCGAGGATCTTCTTGGTCTCAGCCAACATCTTCCATTCCTCTTTCGTGTAGCCGTCTTCCATGAAGACGTCGATGTGAGGAATGACGTTGAAGGCGATCTGCTTCGGGAATTTCTGCGGTTCGACCTCCTGACCCGGAACGTACTTGCCCTTGGTCTGGTACCACAGCTCGTCCATCGCCTCTTTTCCGGCGCCCGACACAGACTGGTAGGTCGATACTACCACGCGCTTGATCGTTGCATAATCATGCAACGGCTTCAGCACGACGACCATCTGCGCCGTCGAGCAGTTCGGATTGGCGATGATGTTCTTTTTCTGGAAGCCGCGAACGGCCTCGGCGTTGACCTCCGGCACGATGAGCGGGACATCCTGGTCGTAGCGCCAGGCCGATGAGTTATCGATGACGACGCAACCCTTCGCCGCGATTCGGGGGGACCACTCCTTCGAGACAGACCCGCCCGCAGACATCAGGCAGATGTCGACCCGCGAGAAATCGAACTGTTCTATGTCATGGCATTTGAGCGTTTTGTCGCCATAGCTGACTTCCGTGCCAAGGGAGCGCCGCGACGCGATCGCGTAGACCTCGTCCGCAGGAAATTGCCGCTCCGCCAGAACATTCAGCATCTCGCGGCCCACGTTGCCCGTGGCACCGACAACAGCGACTCTGTAGCCCATGACTAGCTTCTCTCATCAGGAAACAGGCCGACCACCTGTTCGGCCCCACGCTCGAATAGACGATTTGCACCAGGAATCAATACAGCGTGCCAAAAATAACGCGCTCAACTTGCCAAATCGGGCGATTCCGCAGTCGATCCGCAAACGAAATCTCTGCCATCAGCTTGTCAGACGGACTCAAAAGCCCAAAGCTGCGTAGGGAGAGGGGTGGAACGAAGTTCCGAGACAGCTATCGGAGGCCTATTGCAGCCTCCGACAGCACCCTTCGCGTTTGCGCGACCTGGTAGTCAGCTTAGGGAAAGTCAGTTGTGGTCTTCCGGCAATCGTGGCAGCGGGAAGAACTCGATCCCTTCCTCCTGAAGCTCGCGAGCCTCCTCCAGCGTGGCCTCGCCGTAGATGCCCCGCTTCTCGACCTCGTCGTAGTGCATCTTACGGGCCTCCTCGGCGAACCGCGGCCCGACGTACTCGGCATTCTTCTCGACCTCAGCTCGCAAGCGGCGCATTAACGCCAGAAACTCCCGCCGCTTCTCAGCCATGGCCGCTTCGTTGGCCACCCTCACCTCCTGCTCCTTCGACCGGCCAACGGAGATGTTGGGCGCCATGATGGCTTTGGAGACATTGGTCGAGCCGCAAAGAGGACAGCTCACAAGCCTGCGCGCAGCCTGTTTGTCGAAGTCCTCGCTGCTCTTGAACCAGGCCTCGAACTCGTGGCTATGATCGCACTGTAAGCTATACCGGATCATGGAGCCCTTTCCGAATGCGCTGCAGGCTTAAGCATGTGTGACCTCGAACGGTCTGTCATGCCTTAAGGAGGGGATCCGCTTCCGGGCCTCCTCGACCGCCTGCATGTCGATGTCCGCGAAAATAACCGTCGATTTCTCGCCGTCGGCTTCGGCCAAGACCTCGCCCCACGGCGAGACGATCATGCTGTGACCATAGGTACTGCGGCCGCACTCATGCGCTCCCACCTGCGCGGCGGCGAGTACGAAGCACTGCGTTTCGATCGCGCGAGCTCTCAACAGGACATGCCAATGAGCCTGGCCGGTCGGCACCGTAAAGGCCGATGGTACGGCAATCAGCTCAGCACCGCTTTTGGCAAGGGCCCGGTAGAGCGTTGGGAAGCGCATGTCGTAGCAGATCGTCAATCCGAGAGATCCCCACGGCAAGTCGGCAAGTACGGCCTTGCGGCCGGGCTCAAAGTTGCGACTCTCACGATAACTTTCCCCGCCCGGCAGCTCGACATCAAACATATGGATTTTGTCATAGCGCGCCGCAATCCTCCCCTCGGGCGAGAATAGGAAGGACCGATTGGCAATCTTATCGGGCTTGACCAGAACGCCCATCGACCCGAGATGGAGCCAGATGCCAAGCTCCCGCGCCAAGGCCTGACAATGGGCGATAGCCGGGTTGCCTTCCTCAGGCCGCGTTTCAACGAACAGGCGGGCGCGGTCCCGCTCCATCAACACGGAAACCTCGGGGGTCTGCACGTATTGAGCGCCACCGGCGGCAGCCTCGCGGATGAGCTTGGTCATCTCGACCAGATTACGAGCCACGTCGCGTCCGGTGCACATCTGCACGAGCGCTGCACGAAACCGCCGTTCTTGTGTTGCAGTGGGCACTCTTAAGACCCCCCGCTGTCGCTGCTAGACCGCCAGCATCCGGTCAAGCTGCCCTGTGCGGTCAAGCTCGTAAAGATCGTCGCAGCCGCCGACGTGCGTCTCTCCAATCCAGATCTGCGGGACAGTGCTACGCCCACCCGCTTTCACCGTTATCTCTTCCCGCAGGGCAGGGTTGCCAGTGACGTCGATCTCGTCGAAGGCGATACCCTTCCGATTGAGCAGCTGCTTCGCCATGAGGCAATAAGGGCAGAACCTTGTTGTGTAAATGGTGACCTTTGCCATTTTCTAAATACTCGGGAGTGTGCGCTGAACATCTAGGCTGCGCATCCGCATGAAGGAAGGCGGTTGTGGAGGTTCCATCGCCGCACTCATGGGGTGATCAGGCTATCACTGGTCACAAGGCCCAGCGCGAGAACGTCCACGCGCGATGCGCCAGCCCGTTTCAGCACCCGGGCACAACCTTCCACCGTGGCCCCTGTCGTGATGACATCGTCAATGAGGACGATGGCGCGCCCCTCGACCGACGCGGCGCGTTTGGGATGGACCGCAAATGCGCCCTGCACGTTGCGCCGCCGCTGATCTCTCGTAAGCCCAACCTGACTGGTCGTCCGCTTTGTCCGCAACAGAATGAACGGATCCCAAGCAATGCCTGTCAGCTTGTGGACTTCTTTGGAGAGAATGGCCGCCTGATTGAAGCGCCGCTTGAGCAATCGCCAGCGATCGAGCGGCACCGGCACAATCAGGTCAGCATCCTGCAGCAGTTCTTCACCGGCCTGAACGAGCCAGCGGCCGAAGAGTCGACGGGCGATGTGGCTGTCGCCGTACTTCAGCTGATGAACGAGGTCGCGCAGGACGCCGTCGAAATGAGCCACGGCCCGGGCCCGATCATAGATCGGCGGATCAGCCTCTGCCTGAGCTGAGATCGCCCGGCCGCCGATATCGTAGGGCAGAGGAATCCCGAGCCGATCGCAAATGGGCGGGCGAATGAACTTGATGCTCCGCCAACACTGCGCGCATAAGGCATCGTGCACGGCCAGCGGCTTACGGCAGTAAAGACAAGTTGGCGGTACGACGAGGTCGGCTAGGGTAGCCGCTGCCGATTTCGCGTGATCGCGGATGGAACAGACGATACTCATGACGCAACTCGGACCACGGGCCGTATCCTAGCGCCGAGTGTCGAACCTGGGCACTTCCCGCGCGGAAAAACACATCCTCGAATGGCGCGTTAAACGATCATGAGTGATGACAGCCAGATCTTTGACCTTCAGCTGCTGAAGCAGCGGCGGGACCGCGCGGCCTCAAATATCTTTGCGCACGATTTCCTTCTGCAACGCGTAGCGGAGGACTTTGCCGTACGCCTTAGCGCCGTGCAGCGGCAATTCCCAATCGCAGTCGATCTCGGCGCACATCACGGCGTCTTGGCTCGCACAGTTGCTGACATACCAGGCGTCTCACTTGTCGTGAGTGCCGACTGCTCGCGGCGAATGCTGAGCCTTTGCCCCTCGCCGCGTGTGCTGGTCGACTTCGAGGTGCTTCCGTTCGCCGACGAGTCACTGGATCTCGTCGTTTCCGGCCTGACGCTTCACCTCGTCAATGACCTTCCGGGCACGCTCATCCAAATTCGACGCGCGTTGAAGCCAGATGGCCTGCTGCTCGCAGCCGTTCTGGGCGGCGAAACGCTCAGGGAACTGCGTGAATCGTTCCTTCTCGCAGAATCGGAGCTCGAGGGTGGCGTTAGCCCGCATGTCGCGCCATTCGCCGACGTTCGCACATACGGAAGCCTTTTGCAGCGCGCCGGCTTCGCGTTGCCGGTAACGGACTCGGATGTCGTAACCGTAACGTACAGCTCACCGCTCGCCCTGATGCAGGAGCTTCGCGGAATGGGCGCAACCAACACCCTAATCAGCCGTCGCCGTACGCCTCTACGGCGGAGCACCTTGATGCGTGCGTGCGAGATTTACGTCGAACGGTACGCAAGACCTGACGGCCGCATTCCTGCGACTTTCGAAATCATCACCTTGACGGGCTGGGCACCACACGAAAGCCAGCAAAAACCGCTCAAGCCAGGCTCGGCACAAGTCCGTCTCGCAGACGTGCTCCGTACACGCGAGATTTCGGCCGGAGAGAAAGCCGGACCGTTGCCGCCGAAGCGAGAAGAGTGATCGATCGAGGCGTGGCCTTCGCAGCTACTTCCGTGCGATGACCAGCCCTTCATCGAGCGAGAAATAGAGTTTTCCGCCTTGCTGACGCGGACGGAAAAATGCGCGGAGAGCACCGGAAGAGCCCATAACTACGGCTTCAAGTTGGGCGATCGTGGCCTTGTCTGCGCCCATGCGCTCAGCCCAAGGAATGAACTCGATTTCCTTCGGCAGAATCTCGACCGCAGAAATCGAAAACCCTGCCTCGGAAATCGCCGTCCGCCATTCTTCGATCGTCAAACAACGGCCGTGGCTAGGGTCGCGCAGTTTTTCGAAGGCATTGTGGGCCTTCGCTGCTTCGTGCAACTCGTCCTTAGTGAAACCCGGCGTCGAACCCTCATCCGGCGAGATGTTGTCGACCAGCGCGAACGTACCGCCGGGCTTCAGCACCCGGTAGGATTCGGCGACGAATTTCGGAATATCGGGAAAGTGGTGAGGCGCGATGCGGCAGGTGACGAGATCAAAGCTGCCATCGTCGTAGGGCAGCGCCACTGCATCGGCTTTCTCGAAGATGACGTTCTCGAGACCCCGCGCTTTGGCCAGCTTCTCCGCCTCGGCCAGCATCTCGTCCGTGATGTCGCTGGCGATCACTTCCGCCACATGAGGGGCAAACGCAAGCGCCGTATGCCCTGCACCCGTGGCGACGTCGAGCACGCGCCAATGCTTCTCCGGCCGCACCAGATCGATCAGACGTTGAAGACTGGCGCCTTTGGCGTGAACAGGGGAGGTGGCGTAACCCGCGGCGTGAGCGCCGAACTGCTTCTGAACGAGCGATTTCGTCTCTGACATCGCCGCGCCACCTGAACGAAGGTTGGATGCGCGCCCGACTTCACAGCCGGGCGCGCTCAAAAGCGTCAGTGCCAGGTGCGCACGTCGACGAAGTGCCCGGCAATGGCTGCCGCTGCCGCCATGGCTGGCGACACCAGGTGCGTACGGCCAAGGCGACCTTGGCGGCCCTCGAAGTTCCGGTTCGAGGTCGAGGCGCAGCGCTCGCGCGGCTTCAGCTGGTCCGGGTTCATCCCGAGGCACATAGAGCAGCCTGCCTCGCGCCAGTCGAAGCCGGCTTCCTTGAGGATCTTGTCGATCCCTTCGGCCTCAGCCTGTTGCTTCACCAAGCCCGAGCCCGGAACGACCATCGCGTAAACATTTGGCGCCACCTTCTTGCCCTTCGCGATGCGGGCTACCTCACGCAGGTCCTCAATGCGGCCGTTCGTGCACGAGCCGATGAACACGCGATCGATCTTGATATCGGTGATCTTGGTTCCCGGCGTCAGGCCCATGTAGTCGAGCGCGCGCTTCATGGCCGCCCGCTTCGCCTCGTCCTCGACCTTTTCCGGATCGGGAACGACGCCGGTGACGGACACCACGTCTTCAGGGCTGGTGCCCCACGTAACGATCGGCGGCAGGTTCGTGGCGTCCAGCCGAACCTCGGTGTCAAAATGCGCACCTTCGTCGGAGTACAGCGTCTCCCAGTACCGCATGGCCATGTCCCAAGCAGCGCCCTTCGGCGCCTTGGGCCTGCCCTTGAGGTATTCGAACGTCTTCTCGTCTGGCGCAATCAAACCTGCGCGAGCGCCCGCCTCGATGGACATGTTGCAGACCGTCATGCGGCCTTCCATCGACAGCGAGCGGATGGCCTCGCCAGCGTACTCGATGACGTGGCCGGTGCCGCCGGCAGTGCCGATCTCGCCAATGATGGCCAGGATGATGTCCTTCGCCGTTACGCCCTCCGGCAGCTTGCCGTCGACGATAACGCGCATGTTCTTCGCTTTGCGCTGAATGAGCGTCTGCGTGGCGAGCACATGCTCGACCTCGGACGTACCGATGCCGTGAGCCAACGCGCCGAAAGCGCCGTGCGTCGAGGTATGGCTGTCGCCGCAGACGATCGTCGTGCCTGGCAGCGTGAAGCCCTGCTCAGGGCCGATGACGTGCACGATGCCCTGCCGGACGTCGAGCTCGTTGTAGTATTCGATGCCGAAATCCTTGGCGTTTTGCGCCAGCGTCTCAACCTGCAAGCGGCTCTCGGGATCGTCGATCCCGTTCCGGCGATCGGACGTCGGTACGTTATGATCGACAACCGCCAGCGTCTTTTCCGGCGCACGGACCTTGCGGCCGGCAAGTCGCAATCCCTCGAAGGCCTGCGGAGACGTCACCTCGTGCACGAGATGCCGATCGATATAAATCAGGCAGGTCCCGTCCGGCTGACGCTCAATAACGTGATCGTCGAAAATTTTGTCGTAGAGGGTGCGCGCCATTCCCTTGCCTCCCAACTCCGCTGGCATGGTGATAGCCGTTTGCTGTCGATCTGAAAACCCCGCGCGCGTGTGGTCGCTTCGCACAGGATAAAAAAAAAACCGGGCCCGAAGGCCCGGTTGAAAGTCGAACCGCATCCCGAAGGATGCGTGAAGGCGTCAAAGGGAGGGTACGGCCTTCATCAGCTGTCCGTCACAGCTGCGTATAATATAAGCAGCGCGCTCTGGATTTGAGCAAGCTGGCGGGCCGCATGTTTGCCATGCGAAGCCCGCATGACTTTAGCCCGTTGAAACTCCTAGCTTTTGGCTTGCCTGGAGCTGGCGACGAGGAAGTCCCGCAAAACCTGAACTTTCTTCGAAGTCCGCAATTCTTCGGGATATACGAAGAGGATCGGAATCTTCGGAAATTGAACGTCTGAAAGAACGGTAACGAGGTCTCCTTCCTCCTCCGTTAGGTAATCCGGAATAAGTCCGATGCCTATTCCTGCGCGAATGGCGTATTTCAGCGCAACGATGCTATTCGCGGTAAAAACAGGAACGCGCGGCTCTTTTCCTTCCCGGCCAATCGTTTCCAGTGCACGAATGGCCGAAAGATGCATTGCCGGTGTACCGCTATAGGAAACGAAACGGTGGCTGCGCTCCAGCTCCTCCAGCGTTTGCGGCACGCCGTATTTGCGCACGTATTGGGTCGAAGCGTAGGCGCGTACGTGCATGCTGAAAAGCGGCCGCCGAATGAGATCGGCTTGATCCGGCTCGCGCGTCCAAATGGCGACGTCCGCCTCGCGCATCGAAATATCGATTTGGTCGTCATTGAGGACGAGCTCGACTCGAATGTCCGGGTAGAGCTCCATGAATTCCTTGAGCTTCTGGGTTACCCAGACCGTCCCCAGGCCGACCGGCGCGGTGATGCGCAGCTCTCCGCTCGGTTTTGTTGTAGTGTCAGACAGCAGCATCTCTGCCGTCTGCAGCTTGTTCATGACCTCGGTCGCGGTGCGATAAAGCATCTCGCCCTGCTCGGTCAGAACAAGACCGCGGGCATGTCGGTGGAAGAGGGCGACGCCCAGCTCGCGTTCCAATGCAGAAACCTGTCGGCTGACAGCCGACTGGCTCATACGGAGAATGTCGCCAGCGTGCGTGAAGCTGCCAGCTTCGGCCGCGGCATGAAATATTCTGAGCTTATCCCAATCCATGACACCTGTTCGGCCGGTACCCGCGCGACCGCGTTCCGGCAGAACCTGACCTGAGGTCAGCGACCCCATAACACCAGTTCCTGTTTCTGCGGACGGATGATCTTGCGAAGAGCGCGGACAGCTTTCTGATTTCTTCGGGACCAGCTTAAGCTAAAACGATGTAAAAACAAAGGCCTGACTCAAACGCAAGAGAACTCTTCCAGTAATGCTTTACCAAGCCGCAATGGAGGTCGTCCCCGGCTGGCCGGCGAGATAGCGTTCTGCTTCCAGCGCGGCCATGCAACCCATGCCTGCCGCAGTAACAGCTTGGCGGAAAGTATCATCTTTCACGTCCCCTGCTGCGTAGACCCCTGGAATTGAAGTAGCCGTGGAATCCGGTTTGGTAAGAATGTAGCCGGACGGCTTCATTTCGAGCTGGCCTTTGAACAGCTCGGTTGCCGGCGCGTGGCCAATGGCGACGAAAACGCCATCGACAGCACGTTCTGTAATCTCTCCTGTTTTCACATTTTTCAGCCGAATGCCTGTCACGGTCTTGGGATCGTCGGTGCCGAGGATCTCTTCGACCACCGTGTCCCAAACGATCTCGATCTTCGGATTGGCGAAGAGCCTCTCCTGCAGGATCTTTTCGGCGCGGAAGCTGTCGCGACGGTGGACGACCGTGACGCGCTTGGCGAAATTGGTCAAAAATAGCGCTTCTTCCACGGCACTATTACCGCCGCCGACCACAATCACTTCCTTGCCCTTGTAGAAGAAGCCGTCACAGGTCGCGCAGGCGGAAACGCCGTGCCCTTTGAATTTCTCCTCGCTGGGCAAGCCCAACCACTTGGCCTGGGCACCGGTGCAGATGATCAGAACATCGCAGGTATAGGTGTCGCCAGAGTCGCCTTCGAGCCAGAATGGCCGCCGCTTCAGATCGACCTTGGAGATGTGGTCCATAATGATCTCAGTGCCAAAGCTTTCGGCCTGAGCTTTCATCTCCTCCATCAGCCACGGCCCTTGGATGGGTTTGGAAAACCCCGGGTAATTCTCGACATCCGTCGTAATCGTCAGCTGCCCGCCGGGCTGGATGCCCTGGATCAAGACCGGCTTCAGCATGGCGCGGGCAGCGTAAATGGCAGCTGTGTAGCCCGCCGGGCCAGAGCCAAGGATGAGAACCTTTGCGTGCTTCGGGGTCGTCATTGGTCAGCTCATGATCCTGTTTCGTCAGTAGCCCTCGCGGGCAAGCGGAAACTCACTAACACAGTTCAACATCAACCATGCTCCGGTGCAGCCATTGGGGACGCGGGCAGCACACACCTTTTCATATGAGTTTCAGGCTTCGAAGACTCACGTGGCCGTTGCGTCCCACGATGATGTGATCGTGAACGGTGACGCCTAAGGGCCTCGCTGCCTCGATGATCTGCCTGGTCATCTCTATGTCGGCCCGCGAGGGCGTCGGATCACCGGATGGATGATTGTGACAAAGGACAATCGCCGTGGCTGAAAGTTCGAGCGCGCGTTTCACCACTTCCCGCACATAAACCGGCGTGTGGTCGACAGTGCCTTGCTGCTGCACCTCGTCAGCGATCAGCTGGTTGCGCTTGTCCAGAAACAGGATGCGGAACTGCTCGCGCGGCTCGAAGCCCATGGCGGCGCGGCAATAATCGACAACCTGGCGCCATGACGATAGGGCTGGGCGCCCCATGATCTCACCGCGCATCATGCGTAGAGCCGCCGCGCGAACCAATTTGAGCTCGGTAATGACCGCCTCGCCGACATCTTTCACTTCGGAGAGCAGATGCTCGGGCGCGTTGATCACCTCGGCGAAGCTGCCGAAACGCGCGATTAAACGCTTGGCCAGTTCCTTGGTATCGCGACGTGGAATGGCGCGGAAAAGAACCAGTTCAAGCAGCTCGTAATCGGGAAGGGCGTCAGGCCCAGCCGTTCTGAAACGCTCCCGAAGCCGTTGGCGATGGCCAAAATAGCTCGGCATGGGCGCGTCAAAAAACGAGCCCTGTTTCGCAGGGCTGGTCCGACGATCCTCCGTCGTTTTGGTCATGGGCTTGCTCCCCCCTTCCAGCAAACCCATGATCTGTCAGCTGTTTGAGCGACCGGGTCGATCAAGACCGGCGGGAGAGAGCGTGAAGATTTCGCACCCAGTCTCCGTAACGCCCACTGAGTGCTCGAACTGAGCCGAAAGCTCCCGGTCCCGTGTGACAGCCGTCCAGCCGTCCGAAAGGATTTTCACGTGCGGCTTGCCGAGATTGATCATCGGCTCGATCGTGAAAATCATCCCCGGCTTGAGTACGGGGCCTTCGCCCGGGTTGCCGTAGTGCAGGATGTTCGGCCTGTCGTGGAACACCTGGCCGACACCATGGCCGCAGAAGTCGCGAACAACACTGCAGCGCTCAGACTCCGCGTAGCTTTGGATCGCCGCGCCGATGTGCCCAGTCGTGTTGCCGGGCTTGACCGCGGCGATGCCACGCATCATCGCTTCATGGGTGACGTCGATCAGCCGCTGCGCCCGCCGGCTGATTTCGCCCACCGGGAACATCCGGCTGGTGTCGCCATACCAGCCATCGACGATCAGCGTCACGTCGATGTTGACGATGTCGCCCTCGCGCAGGGGCTTCGGCCCCGGAATGCCGTGGCAGACGACGTGGTTCACCGAAGTACAGATCGATTTGGGAAAACCACGATAATTCAGCGACGCCGGAATGGCGCCGTGGTCCATCGCGAACTCGAAGACGAGCTCGTCGAGCCGCTCCGTCGTAACCCCCGGCTTCACGTAAGGGACAAGCATATCGAGCGCCGCCGCGGCGAGCTGGCCCGCCTTACGCATGGCGGCAAAACCTTCGGGTCCATAGAGCCGGATGCGGCCTTCGCGCTGGTCAGCGTGACTGAGATCGAGATTGGACATGAACTGGATGCTTCTTTGAACAAAGCGGTGGCGCAGTCTCAATTTAGTGCAAATAGCCTCAGGCGCAATGCGAGATCCCGTAGCGGGCAGCAGGCGGGGCGCTAGGAGCCATCGGGGATCGCTTCACCGGAAGGCAGCGCACGTCAGGTGGCCACCTCATTCGAGTCGCACACGATGCGGCTCTGGCTATTCCTGGTCACGTAGTAATTGCCGAGCACCAGCACATCGAGGCCGCTCCGCAGGAAGCACGACACCGCGTGGCTGGGGGTCTCGACAATTGGCTCCTGCTGATTGAAGCTCGTATTGAGCAGCACCGGGACGCCGGTGAGCTTCCCGAACGTTTCGATGACACCGTAGTAGCGCGGGTTGGCGCTCCGCTCGACTGTCTGAATTCTCCCCGTTCCGTCGACGTGAACGGCTGCGGGGATCAAATGTTTCTTGTCCTCCCGCACGCGCGGCGCCAGCGTCATGAACGGATCGGGCTGGTCGATATGGAAAAATTCGGAGGCCCGTTCCAGAAGCACGGCGGGCGCAAAGGGTCGGAACGGCTCCCGGTGCTTCACGCGCGCGTTGATGATGTCCTTCATCTCCGCGCGCCGTGGATCGGCGAGAATGGAGCGATTGCCCAGCGCACGAGGTCCCATTTCCGAACGGCCCTGGAACCACCCGACAATCCGTCCCGCTGCAAGATCCCGCGCGACCCGCTCCAGCAGCTCCAGTTCACTCAACCGCTCGCCGGTGAGATGAGCGACGGCCAAGGCATCCCTGATATCCTTCTCGCTGTAGGTCGGCCCGTAATAGGGATGGGTCAACTCCATACACCGGGGCCGACCTAGGGTCTGGTGGTAATGCCAGAGCGTGCTGCCGAGCGGGGCCCCCGTATCCGAGGCGCAGGGCGGAACCCACACGCGCTCGAAGCCGGCTTCTTCCAGAACCCGCGCATTTGCGACGCAATTCAGGGCCACACCACCGCTGATGCAAAGTTTGGTGGCGTTCGTCTTGAGGCGCAGATCTCGGGCCATGTGGAGCACGATTTCTTCGGTGACGACCTGCAATGCCCGGGCAATGTCACGGTGGCGATCGGTGAGCTCTTCACCGGGAAGCCGGGGCGGCCCGAACGTTTCAATAAACCGCCTCTTGAATGGTCGAAGTTCGCCGAAAGCGTCGTAGCTGAAGTAATCGAAGTTGACCTGATAGCGACCGTCAGGCGTCGGGCGGATGAGCTCGCGAAAGGCGTTGACGTAGGTGTCACCGCCAAACGCGGCGAGAGCCATCACTTTCCCTTCGTCGGAAAAATTGAAGCCCAAATATTTCGTGACGAAGGTGTAGACGATGCCAAGCGAGTTGAAGATGCCAGTGTGCCAAAGCCGCTCTATCCGGTTGCCTCGTCCGATATAAGCACTGGTCGAAGCATCGTCGCCGAAACCGTCCATCACAAGAATGGCCGCTTCCTCGAACGGGCTTACGAAGAAGATGGCGGCGTGGGCATCGTGGTGGGAAACATTGACGATGGGCGGCAGCTCAGTGATGCCAAGTTGACGTCTGAACTTCCTCCTAAGGACGTTGTTGAGCAAAACGATCTCGTTTTCCTGCGTCGTGTGTGAGGACTGCAGGAGAAAGCTCAAACTCCAAGGAAGTCGTCCAAAAACTGCGCGCGTGAATGTCCACCGCAGACGCGAAAGATCCCACGGCGTCGTGATAACGTCGACTTCTTTGAGGCGCTCGAGGTTTGGCCCCAGGGCTATCCTAAGGGATCCCTTGGGGAAGCGCTTGGTCCGCTTGATACGATCAAGCCGCTCCTCCTCGAGCACGAGTTCTGGAACGCCATTCTCGAGGAGTGCCACTCCACTGTCGTGAGTGGCACTGACCAGTCCGAGTATCCGCACCTGACCTCACTAACGGCAGCAGGTTGGAGGAGCGGCTCAGCCTTTTATTGGTGCCGCCCGTGGCAGTGTTTGTACTTCTTGCCCGACCCACACGGACAGGGTGCGTTTCGAGAAACTTTGCCCCACGTCGCGGGATCGCGCGGATCCATCTGATCAGCACTGCGCCGCGTCTGCAAGGGTGCCCGCCGATCTGGACCATTGGCGTACGCCGTTTCCTCTGCCGCGAGTGCCGCATCCGCCAATGCGAACTCGTCGAGGCCGGTCGTCGGATCGATGTGGTGCGCCTCCATCGGCGGCAGCTCAACTGGCTCGAGCAGTGACCGATCCTCCGGCGAAGCGAGCTCGACGTGCATTAGCTGGCCGGTCACGGCTTCGCGCAACTTGGCGAGCATGGACTGGAAGAGCACGAACGCCTCGGCCTTGTACTCGTTGAGCGGATCACGCTGGCCGTACGCACGGAAGCCGATCACCTGCCTCAGATGCTCCAGCGTGATCAGGTGCTCCCGCCACAGGTGATCCAGCGTCTGCAGGAGCACCATCTTCTCGATCTGCCGGTAGATGTCCGGTCCGATGTCCGCTGCCTTCTTGGCGGCTTTCGCGTCAGCCGCCTCGATCAGTCGCTCGCGGATCTCCTGATCCGCGATGCCCTCCTCAGCCGCCCACTCAACGATCGGCAGGTCGAGGCCAAAGATGTTCTTGATCTCGTTCTGAAGCCCTTCGGCGTCCCACTGCTCGGCGTAGGCATTTTCGGGGATGTGCCGCTTCACCAGCTCGTCGATCACCTCATGCCGCATGGCGGTGACCGTCTCACTGACGTCGTCCATCCCCATGATCTCTTTGCGCTGGTCATAAATGACCTTGCGCTGATCATTCATCACGTCGTCGTACTTGAGAATTTGCTTGCGGATGTCGAAGTTGCGCGCCTCGACCTTCCGCTGAGCCATCTCAAGCGACTTGTTCATCCAGGGATGGATGATGGCTTCGCCTTCCTTAAGCCCCAGCGTCTTCAGCACGCTGTCCATCCGATTCGACCCGAAGATGCGCATCAGGTCGTCCTCGAGGGACAGGTAGAACTTCGAGCGACCGGGGTCACCCTGACGGCCAGAGCGGCCGCGCAGCTGGTTATCGATGCGCCGGCTCTCGTGGCGCTCGGTGCCGATGACGTAGAGGCCACCCGGCTTTTTGATCGTCTTGGCCGGCTTGCCGCCCTTGGCCGGCTCGATTTCGACGACCTCGCCGGAGTTCAGCACGATCTCGCGGTTACGCGCGATCTCCGCCTTGATCTCCTCGATCCGCTTGGCTTTCTCTTCCTCGCTAAGGCCAGCAGTCTCCTGCTGGATGCGCATCTGCGCGTTGCCGCCCAGCTGGATGTCGGTACCGCGGCCGGCCATGTTGGTGGCGATCGTCACCGCGCCCGGCACGCCGGCCTGGGCGATGATGTACGCCTCCTGCTCGTGGTAGCGCGCGTTGAGCACCTGATGAGGAATGCCCTTTTTCTTCAGGCGCTCGGACAGCATCTCGCTTTTCTCAATCGAGACGGTGCCGACAAGCACAGGCTGCCCGCGCTTCTGAGCCGCCTCGATCTCGCGGATGATGGCGTCCCACTTCTCGTTCGCTGTCCGGTAGATCTCGTCGTCCTCGTCGAGGCGTGCGACGGGCAAGTTCGTCGGGATCTCGACGACGTCGAGTCCGTAGATCTCCATGAACTCGTTGGCCTCTGTGGCGGCCGTACCGGTCATGCCGGCCAGCTTCTCGTAGAGGCGGAAGTAGTTCTGGAAAGTGATCGAGGCCAGCGTCTGGTTCTCGGGCTGGATCGGCACCTTCTCCTTGGCTTCCAGCGCCTGATGCAAGCCGTCCGAGTAGCGCCGGCCCGGCATCATACGGCCAGTGAACTCATCGATGATAATCACCTGGCCGTTCTTGACGATGTAGTCGCGGTCCTTCTGGAAGAGCGTGTGGGCCTTCAGCGCCTGATTGACGTGATGGACGACCGTGACGTTCTCGATGTCGTAAAGCGAGGTGCCTTTGAGCAGGCCGGCAGCCTGCAGCATCTCCTCGATCTTTTCGTTGCCCGACTCCGTGAGTGAAACGGAGCGCTGTTTCTCGTCTACCTCGTAATCTTCCTTCGACAGCCGTGGGATGAAGCTGTCGATCACATTGTAAAGCTCCGCCCGATCCTCGACGGGACCAGAGATGATGAGCGGCGTGCGCGCCTCATCGATAAGAATCGAGTCCACCTCGTCGACGATGGCGTAGTAGTGGCCCCGCTGCACCATCTCCTCGCGGCTCATCTTCATGTTGTCGCGGAGATAGTCGAAGCCCAGCTCGTTGTTCGTGCCGTATGTCACGTCGCACGCGTACTGGGCCCGCCGCTGCATGTCATCGAGCTCATGGACGATGCAGCCCACCGTGAGGCCAAGAAACCTGTAAACCTGCCCCATCCACTCGGCGTCGCGCTTGGCCAGGTAGTCATTGACCGTCACGACGTGGACGCCACGGCCCGTAAGCGCATTGAGGTAGACGGGAAGCGTCGCGACCAGCGTCTTACCTTCGCCGGTCTTCATCTCGGCGATCTTGCCCTGATGGAGGGCGATACCGCCCATCAGCTGGACATCGAAGTGCCGCTGGCCCAACGTGCGCTTGGCAGCCTCACGGACGGTTGCGAACGCCGGCACGAGAAGATCGTCCAGGCTCCTGCCGGCCTTGACCTGCTCGCGGAATTCGGTGGTGCGCGCGCGAAGCTCGTCGTCGCTCAGCTTCTCGAGCTCAGGCTCAAGCTCATTGATGGCAGCCACGATGCCGCGGTAGGCCTTGAGCTTGCGGTCGTTGGCTGTACCGAAAATCTTGGCCGCGATCGAGCCGATTGAAAGCATGTTTCCCGTTCCTTGCAGGGCAGGTCGAGCGCCAAGCCCCGGTCTCACGTGTTCGCGCCGGGGTGAACGCGGGCCTAAACCGGGTGAAGCGCAAACAGGCGCGAGCGGGCTACCGGCAGCCGGAAAGTGCCACTCGTGTGGGGGAGAGATAAGAAGCCGGGCCTGCAAATGTCAATCAATCGGTGGCGACAGTTCGTCTTTCCGCATATCGCCGAAAATCCGCCACATGAACCGAAGTTAACTTGGCATTATGATCGAGGCTCGCTAAGCATCAGACCAGTTTGAATTTTGCTGTCACTCTAACCTTGTGGCGCGCCACGGCAGACCGATCCGCTGCGAAAGCCACTGACCAAGCGAGGAACGATCCCGTGATCTCAAAAATGAGACTGGGCCTTGTGGCCACCGCGCTCGCGGGCGGCATTGCCATTGTCGCTTCCGGGTTTCAGGCCTCGGCCCAGGACGATGTGGTGGCCGTCGTGAACGGAAAGAAGATCACCGAGGCCGACGTCCGTTTCGCCGAAAGCGAGATCGGCTCGGACCTCGGCAGCTTGCCCGAGGCCACCAAGCGCCGCGTTCTGGTGGAATATCTCATCGAGAACCAGCTCTTCGCCGAAGCAGCCGAAGGCGAAAAGCTGGCCTCTACTCCCGAGTTCGATGGTCGTATGCAATATTGGCGCCGCCGTGCCTTGCGCGACACGTATTTCGATGCGGCGGTGAAGAACGCCGTCACCGAAGCGCAGGCCAAGGCGCTCTACGATCAGCAGATCAAGCTGCTGAAGCCCGAGGAGGAAATCAAGGCCCGGCACATTCTGGTCGAGAGCGAGGAAAAGGCAAAAGAGATCGCCGAGAAGATCGCCCATGGCGCCGACTTCGCCGAGATGGCGAAGCAATACTCTAAGGACCCCGGCACTAAGGACGATGGCGGCTCACTTGGCTACTTCACCCGCGGTCAAATGGTCCCGCAGTTCGAGGAAGCGGCGTTCAAGCTGGAGACCGGTGACGTCTCCGAGCCTGTCCAAACCCAATTCGGGTGGCACCTGATCCAGGTCGAGGATCGGCGGCAGCGCAAGCCGCCAGAGTTTGATGTCATCAAGGACCGGCTGATCGCCTCGATGATCCACCGCAAGGCCCAGGAGATTGCCGCCAAGCTGCGTGGGGACGCGACGATTGAATACGTCGATCCGGAGATCAAGCAGCAGGTCGAGCGCGAAAAGCAACCGGGCGCCGAGGCCCCGAAGCAGTAAGCAGACGGAATTCCAGAACAGAGGGCTTGGTCTCAGTGGCCAGGCCCTTTTTTATGTCTATTGATTTGCCGCCGACAATCTGTTTCGTGGAGGCGGTTTTTTCACCCAGCCGATGCTGGAGGGTCCTTTGGGCAGCACCACAAAAATTTCCCCGTTTGCACCGACAAGCTTGCCGGAAGTTCCGGAAATTCCTGGTATTCGTTTCGCCACCGCCGAGGCCGGCATTCGCTACAAGAACCGCACGGATCTGCTTCTTGCCGTCCTGCCGCCGGGAACGGTGGTAGCCGGCGTGACGACCCGCTCGAAGACTTGCTCAGCGCCGGTGCTTTGGTGCCGCAAGCAGCTGGAGCACGGTCGCGCCCGTGCGCTCGTCGTCAACTCCGGCAACGCGAACGCCTTCACGGGGAAGAAGGGCCACGAAGCCGTTCTCGTCACCGCCGAGGCCGCGGCAAAAGCCGCCGGCTGCAGCCCGGAAGAGGTCTACATCGCGTCCACAGGGGTGATCGGCGAGCCGATGGACGCCACCCGGTTCGCCCATCTGCTCACCGACCTCGCCGCTTCCGCTCGGGGGGACCGGTGGGAGGAGGCGGCACGCGCCATCATGACCACGGACACTTATCCGAAGCTCGCTGTGCGCCGCGTGAAGATGGGCTCGGGCGAGGTGACGTTGGCCGGCTTCTGCAAGGGCGCCGGCATGATCGCGCCTGACATGGCGACGATGCTCTGCTTCATGTTCACGGACGCGCCCATCGCGCAGCCGGTCTTGCAGCGGCTTGTTTCGTCGACGGCCGACAAGACCTTCAACTGCATCACCATCGACGGCGACACCTCGACCAGCGACACGGTTCTGCTGTTTGCGACCGGAGGGGCAGCTGAGCGCGGCGTCGCCCCGGTGAAGGATGCCGCGGACCCAGCGCTCGTGCCCTTCGCCGAAGCACTGCACAGCCTGATGCTTGAACTTGCCCTGGCCGTCGTCAAAGACGGGGAGGGGCTCTCCAAGTTCGTAACGGTGGAAGTTCTCGGCGCGGAGGACGACCGGGCTGCGCGGCGCATCGCCTTCGCAATCGCCAATTCGCCGATCCTGAAGACAGCCATTGCCGGCGAGGACCCGAACTGGGGCCGTGTCGTCATGGCCGTCGGCAAATCAGGCGAGGCTGCGGACCGTGATCGTCTCGCCATCTGGTTCGGGCCGCATCTCGTGGCGCGCGAGGGCGAGCGGTCGCCCGACTACTCCGAACCGGTCGTGGCCCAGTACATGAAGAACCGCGAGATCACGATCCGCGTGGATGTCGGCGTTGGCAGCGGCCAGGCCACGGTATGGACCTGCGACCTGACGCACGACTACGTCTCTATCAACGCCGACTACCGAAGCTGAGCCAAGGCCGCCATCATGGCGAAACCGTTGCTCCTCGTCGCCGCTGCCGCGCTGATCGACCGCGACAAGCGTGTCCTCATCACGCGGCGGCCGCCGGGGAAGCCGATGGCCGGGCTGTGGGAGTTTCCTGGCGGAAAGGTGAAGGAGGGGGAGACGCCGGAGCAGGCCCTCATTCGCGAGCTGTTCGAAGAGCTGAGCATTGACGTCTGTCCCACGTGCCTCGCGCCGCTCACGTTCGCCAGCCACGAATACGAGAACTTCCACCTGCTGATGCCGCTCTACCAGATCCGGACGTGGGACGGCGTTATCGATGCGCGCGAGGGGCAGGAGATCAAGTGGGTTCGTGTCAACCGGTTATCCGAATACCCCATGCCGCCGGCTGACGAGCCGCTCATTCCGATATTGCGGGATTTGATCACTTAGCGAGTTCACAACTCACCAGCCTCGCCGAATCAAGCGGAATCGGTTGAAGTTTTCGGAAGCGCTCGCTATTGTAAGCGCATGCACACCTCTCTTCACACGATCATTGGGCGAATTACTGCCCCGGCTGCCTAAGGGCCGCCGGGTAACTTCTTGCGCTTTCCCCTAATCGATCTCGTGTGAAGGATTTCTCGCTATGGCAGCTCACGCCGCCGCGTCCGCTCAAGCGGAGTCTTCTCTCTCTCGCCCCACTTCCTATCGCGCTCTTTTCTACGTGACCGGCGTTGCCGATCCGGGTCTGCTGCCGCGTTTGATCGAGCCAGTGGCAAAAATGGGCCATGTGCCTACTCGTGTTCACGCCTCCCGCGAATCCGGTGACGGCTCCGAAGTGGCGGTCGACCTTCGCCTCAAGGGTGTCAATCGGCGCACCGCGCAGCTCGTCGAACATGCACTCCGAGCAACGGTCGGTGTGCGGCAGGTCATTGCGGTGGTCGAGCCCGAAGATTGACGTTTGTCGGGCAGCGGGCCACATGGCTGGGCGTCAGGCCAAGCGCTCATGTGGAACTAGCCACCCGTCGATGACCGATCGCCTCAATTGGCGCGATGCGCGCGCTCCCAGCCTCGAAGACATCGAGCAACTGGCTGCTGAAGCCTGGGAGCGGCTGCCAGCGCATTTCCGCGAGATGTGCAGCGACCTCGTCATCCGCGTCGAGGATTTCGCAACGGACGAGGTTCTCAACGAGCTCGGAATCGAAAGTCCTTTCGATCTGATGGGCCTTTACCAGGGTGTGAGCCTTGATCAACGCAGCATCAGCGATCTGCCGCGCCAGCCGGACATGATTTTCCTCTATCGCCGCGCCATTCTCGATTACTGGACCGAAAGTGAAGATACGCTGGGCGACATCGTCGCCCACGTTCTGGTCCACGAGATTGGCCACCATTTCGGCTTTTCCGACGAGGACATGGAAAGAATAGAAGCTTCGGCGAAGCCTTGAGTTTTCGCTGCTGTTGCTTCCCCGCGACCAATCGCACTCGATTGCACACAACATCGACCACGCGATTGAGAGCAGGGCCGTTTCGCGTAAGATCCGTCTCAGCATGGGGCGCAGATCGCGTGAGGGTGGGAATGAGTTTCGGAGCTCTGGCCCGTTGGATTTCAGCCAGCCTTTTTTTCGGACTTGCGGCTGCTCTTGCGACCGCGGCTTCAGCGCAAACGCCGACACCGGAGCAATATCTGGCCCACGTGGGCGGTGAGGCCAAGCTCGTTCCGCCCGGACAGTTGGTAATCGATGGCTATAGGCTTTACTGCGGCAAGCGGCCGACCGTGCTCGATCCGAAACTCGACGATTACGGCGCAGCTTATCCGGGCTTTCTTATTCTCAATCCGCGTTTGCTCGCGCGCGTTTCGACCCCGGTGAAACTCTGGATCCACGCGCACGAATGCGCTCACCAATTCCGCGGACCGGATGAGGAAACGGCTGATTGCTTTGCCGTCCAGCGGGGGCGCCGCGAGGGTTGGTTGACCCCCCAGGGGCTCGAAGAGGTCTGTGCTTTCATTACCCCTGCCAAGAGCACGAGCATGCACCTGGCCGGCTCTCACCGTTGTCAGGCCATGCGCAGATGCTACGCAGAGCAAACGGTCCGCTGAGGCGCTTGACGGGCGCGCTACATGTCTAGTTTATGAACAGGACTGGGCCATATAGCAGAACAGTCGTGCCCAAGGCTGAGGAAAACCAATGCAGAAGTTCACGACTTTAACCGCCGTGGCTGCGCCGCTGCCGATGATCAATATCGACACCGATATGATCATCCCCAAGCAGTTCCTGAAGACGATCAAGCGCACCGGGCTTGGTAAGTCGCTGTTTTACGACCTGCGCTATGACGAAAACGGGAACGAGAACCCGGATTTCGTTCTCAATAAACCCGCTTATCGCAACGCGCAGATTTTGGTGGTCGGAGACAACTTCGGCTGCGGCTCGAGCCGTGAGCACGCGCCGTGGGCGCTGCTGGACTTTGGCATCCGCTGCATCATCTCCACGAGCTTCGCGGACATCTTTTACAACAACTGCTTCAAGAACGGTATCCTGCCCATCAAGGTGACGCCCGAGGAGTTGGAGAAGCTGTTCGACGACGCAAGCCGCGGTTCCAACGCAACGCTGACCGTCGATCTCGAGGCGCAGGAGATTCGCCGGCCTGATGGGGGCGTCATCAGGTTCGATATCGACCCCTTCCGGAAGCACTGCCTGCTCAACGGCCTCGATGACATCGGCCTGACGCTGCAAAAGGAGACCGCTATCCGGGCCTATGAGGAGAAGATGGCCGCCGCTCGGCCTTGGCTGTGAGCCTTAGTGCTCCACATTGAAAGCGGCAAATAGCCCTTCCGAACTCTCATTGACGATTTGTTGCCGATAAATGCCGGGTTTGAGCCCGGCATTTGTTTGAAGTCATTTGCCCTGCAACGTTCCTCCGTTACGCTCACTCAAAACCTAGCGGAGGACCGCACCATGCCTGATGGAAACGGATCGACAGCTCGCAACACCCCGCGCCGTAGCGTCGTCGTAGAAACTTTCACCAATAGCGTTCTTGACCCGAACGCGCCGATGCTGGGGCCCGTCGAAAACGGCGGGACTATTATTGCCAACACAGCGCCCGGCTGCTGGGGGCCGATGATTACGCCGCGCCTGCGCGGCGGGCATGAAGTGACACAGCCCGTCTATGTGGAGGGTGCTGAGCCCGGCGACGGCATTGCCATTCGCATTCGCGACATCACCGTGACTGCGATCGCGACGTCTTCCGGACATGACACTTCGCCTTCAGGCTATTGCCTCGGCGACCCATACGTCGCCGCGCGGTGCCCGACCTGCGATGAGGTTTGGCCGGAAACCCATCTTGAAGGCATCGGCCAGAACGCCGTCATCTGCAACAAGTGCGGTAATCCGGTTAAGCCGTTCGAGATTGTGCACGGTTACACCGTCGTTTTCGATGAAACGCGGCAAGTGGGCGTCACCGTACCGAAGGCGGCTGCCGAAGAGATCGCGCGTAATGCCCATCACTACGCCGCGCTGCCGGACAAGTCCGTGCAGCACCCGATCCTTGTCTTCGCGCCAGCCGATATGCCGGCAGTGATGGTGCGGATGCGGCCGTTCCTCGGTCAGCTCGGAACGATGCCGTCTATCGCGATGCCCGACTCGCACAATGCCGGTGATTTCGGCGCATTCCTGGTCGGCGCGCCGCACGCCTACGGCATCACGGCCGAGCAGCTCGCAGAACACAAGACCGACGGGCACATGGACATCGACGCTGTCCGGCCTGGCGCCATCCTGGTCGCGCCCGTGAAGGTGAAAGGCGGCGGCGTGTACATGGGCGACATGCACGCTGGGCAGGGCGATGGCGAAATCGCCGGCCACACGATGGACGTTGCTGGTAGCGTCACCTTGCAGGTGGAGGTGGTGAAGAACTACCCCATCGACGGGCCGGTTCTCTTCCCCCTCGTCGAGGACCTGCCGCCCTTGGCGAAGCCTTTCACCGCGGAAGAGCGCGCACGAGCAGAGCGTCTCGCGAAATCCTGGGGCATGGAGACGCTCGAAGAGCTTGCGCCGATCTCAGTTATCGGCACGGCTGCCAACATGAACGCTGCCATCGAAAACGGACTGCAGCGAGCAGCGAAACTGCTTGGCATGAGCGTGCCTGAAGTGCGCAACCGCGCGACCATCAACGGCGCGATCGAAATTGGCCGCGCCCCGGGCGTCATTCAGGTGACCTTCCTCGCGCCCCTCAGCCGGCTTGATGCGGTGGGACTCGGCAAATTCGCCCGCGAGCAATACAACCTTTGACCAAACGAAACCCCGCCGTGTCGTGCGGCGGGGTTTTCATTCATTCTGACAGGAGGAATTACGCCGGCGCCATTCTCATGATGGCCAGCGCCATGGCTTGTGCCCGCGGCACCAGCGAGTCGACTTCCAGATATTCCTCCGGCGTATGCGCGGCACCGCCGACCGGACCGACTGCGCAAATCGTCGGGCAGCCGACTGCAGCGGTGAAGCCTGAATCGGCGCAGCCGCCGGAGAACTCGCCTTCCACTGAGAGCCCCGCATCGCGGGCAGCGGCCTGATAGTGCGCGAACAATTTCTCCGATTCCGGCGTGGGATTGAGCGGCAGGAACTCCCCGAGAATTTCAAGCTTCGCCGTGGTCCCCGGCACGTAGCTCGTCGCCACGATCTCCTCGATGGCAGTAACCGCCCTGGTGCGCTCCGGCGGATCGATATAGCGCAGGTCGATCTGCGCCTCGGCCGACGGCGCCACCATGTTCACTGCCTCACCGCCCTTCACGATGCCCACGTTGAGCGTCGTGCCTTTCGCGAGATCCGTCAGCTTATGGATAGCGATGATCTTATGGGCGAGCTCTCCAATGGCACTGATGCCCTTCTCAAAGTTCCCGCCCGAATGCGCCGGCCGGCCCTCAATGGTCATGCGCATGAAAACGCCACCCTTTCGGCCAGTGACGACGTTCCCAGTGGGCCTTCCGGGTTCCGAATTGAGAACGGCCCGCGCCTCCTTGGCCACCCGCTCGATAATTGGTCGGCACGCGGGTGAGCCAATCTCCTCGTCACTCGTGATGAGACCGATGACGGGCACAGGAGCGCCGAACTTCTTGAAAGCGGCCAGCACAAAGGCGTTCATGACGAGACCCGCCTTCATGTCGGAAACGCCGGGGCCGTAGGCGCGGCCATTTTCAATTCGGAAAGGACGGCGCTCAGCTTCGCCCTTCGAGAAAACCGTATCGCGATGGCCGAGGAGCAAGACCGGCTTTTCGTTGGTCAGCCGATCATCGAGTCGGATGTGAATGGCGTCCCCAAACCGTTCGTTGGGTTCACGCTGGGTAATCAGCCCGTGCTCTGCAAAGAAGCGCTCAAAGCGCTCTCCCACCGCATCGACGCCCGCCTTGTCGTAGCTACCGGAATCGATGTTCACCACGTCGCGCAACAGCGCGATCATGGCGTCCTTCTGATTGGCCAGCCATTCAGTGATTTGCGCTTCTTGTTGGGAGAGTGCCATTGGGTGCCCCATCACTTGTCGTTTTCCGGGGCATTCTAGAACAAACCTGGGCCAACAGGCGATGGGCAGCTTGCCCGGCACGTGGCGACAATGCGACCCGCGGTTTTGGTCGAAGACCGAGGCGTTTCAGTTGCTCTCAATTTTCGGAGGATATTGGCGTAACGCGGCGAGAAAACCCGGCGTTACGCCCCGCGTCCCTCAAAGAATTCTTTTACCCGGCTGAAGAAGCCAGCACTCTCCGGGCTCGTATCCTTGTGGCTTTCTCGCTCGAACTCCTCGAGTAGCTCGCGCTGACGCCGGGTGAGGTTCTTGGGCGTCTCGACCCGCACCTGGATGTACATGTCGCCGTAGGACTTCGAGCGCAGCACAGGCATGCCCTTGCCTTTCAGGCGGAACTGCTTGCCCGTTTCTGTCCCCTCCGGGATCTTCACCCGCGTCACGCTGCCGTCAACGGTCGGCACCTCGATCTGGCCACCCAGCGCGGCCGTGCACATCGAAATCGGCACAACGCAGAAAATGTCGGCACCATCCCGCTGGAAGAACTCATGCGGCTTGATCGAAAGGAAAATGTAAAGGTCGCCAGGCGGGCCGCCGCGCAAACCCGCTTCGCCCTCGCCGGCGAGGCGAATGCGTGTGCCGTCCTCGACACCCGGAGGGATGTTCACAGACAGGGTGCGTTCCCGCATAACCCTGCCTGCACCCGAACACTCGGGGCACGGATCGTCGATGACTTCACCACGCCCCTGACAGTTCGGGCAGGTGCGCTCGATCGTGAAGAAACCTTGAGACGCCCGAACCCTCCCGTAGCCCCCACAGGTCGGGCAGGTCGAAGGTTTAGTGCCGGGCCGCGCTCCGGTGCCGGAGCATTTCGTGCAGGACACGCTCGACGGCACACGGATTTCCGCCGTCTTGCCCGTATAGGCATCCTGAAGCGTGATCTCGAGGTTGTATCGGATATCCGCGCCGCGCTCGCGACCCGTCCGATGCCGCCGACGACCGCCCATGAACTCGCCGAACAGGTCGTCGAAAATGTCCGACATCGAGGCTGCAAAATCCGGTCCAAAACCTCCCGCCGTCCGGCCAGTTCCATCGAAGGCCGCATGGCCGAACTGGTCGTAGGCCGCGCGTTTCTGCGGATCCTTTAGTGTTTCATAAGCCTCGGCAATTTCCTTGAAGCGCCGCTCGGCGTCCTTGTCCCCCGGGTGGAAGTCGGGATGGCATTCCTTGGCCAATCGCCGGAAGGCAGCCTTCAGCTCCTGCTCTGTCGCGTTTCTGGATACGCCGAGGACTTCGTAGTAGTCCCGCTTTGCCATTACGGACGCCCGCTTTCGGTGCCGTCTGCGGGGTGGCGCTTTTCCACCCCGTCCTGACGGACTAGACCCCCGCCGACAGACATCCCCGGAAGCAGAACGCTACCGTGGCTCGCTACGACGGGGGCCTAGCATGTTGTTGCCCCTTCCCCGGCCAGATCAGGCCGAGTCCTTCTTGTTGTTGTTATCTTTCACTTCTTCGAACTCCGCATCGACAACGTTGTCCTCGCCGGACCCGCTGCTCGAGCCGCTAGCCGAGGATCCGGCCTGAGCACCCGGCTGCGCACCGCCGTAGACCGCCTCGCCGATCTTCAGCGACGCCTGGGAGAGCGACTGTGTCGCCGACTTCACGCGGTCGATATCGTCGCCCTGGGCAGCTTCACGCGCCGAAGCAATGGCGGCTTCGATCTCGGACTTGACGCTCGCCGGAAGCTTGTCACCCGCATCGGCGACAGACTTCTCCGTCGAGTGGATAAGTGCCTCAAGGTGGTTCTTGGCCTCGACGAGCTCACGCCGCTTCTTGTCCTCGGCCGCATGCGCCTCGGCTTCCTTGATCATCCGCTGGATGTCTTCGTCGCTGAGGCCACCCGAAGCCTGGATGCGAATCGACTGCTCCTTGCCGGTCGCCTTGTCCTTGGCGGACACGTTGACGATACCGTTGGCGTCGATGTCGAACGTCACCTCGATCTGCGGCACACCGCGCGGCGCCGGCGGGATGCCAACCAGGTCAAAGGTACCAAGGAGCTTGTTGTCGGCCGCCATCTCGCGCTCACCCTGGTAGACCTTGATGGTAACCGCGGTCTGGCCATCCTCGGCTGTCGAGAAGATCTGGCTCTTCTTCGTCGGGATGGTGGTGTTGCGCTCGATGAGCCGCGTGAAGACGCCACCCAACGTCTCGATGCCAAGCGACAGCGGCGTCACGTCGAGCAGCAGCACGTCCTTGACTTCGCCCTGGAGGACGCCGGCCTGGATCGCCGCGCCGACGGCAACAACCTCGTCCGGGTTGACGCCCTTGTGGGGCTCCTTGCCGAACAGCTCCTTCACCATCTGCTGCACGCGCGGCATGCGGGTCATACCGCCGACGAGAACGACCTCGTCGATCTCTGCCGCTTTCAAACCAGCGTCTTTCAGGGCCTGCTCACACGGACCACGCGTCCGGGCAATCAGGTCCTCGACAAGGCTCTCCAGCTTGGCGCGGGTGAGCTTCATGGTCAGGTGCTTAGGACCCGACTGGTCGGCCGTAATGAATGGCAGGTTGATCTCGGTTTGTGGTGCCGACGACAGCTCGATCTTTGCCTTCTCTGCAGCCTCCTTCAGGCGCTGCAAGGCGAGCCGATCCTGCCGCAGGTCGATGCCGTTTTCCTTCTTGAACTCGTCGGCGAGGTAGGTGACCAGCCTCATGTCGAAGTCCTCGCCGCCGAGGAACGTGTCACCGTTCGTCGACTTCACCTCGAAGACGCCATCCCCGATCTCGAGGATAGAGATATCGAACGTACCGCCGCCGAGGTCGTAAACAGCGATGGTCTTGCTGTCCTTCTTCTTGTCGAGACCGTAGGCGAGCGCTGCCGCAGTCGGCTCGTTGATGATGCGCAGCACCTCAAGACCGGCGATCTTGCCGGCGTCCTTGGTCGCCTGACGCTGAGCGTCGTTGAAGTAAGCCGGAACCGTGATAACGGCCTGCGTGACTGGATGACCGAGGTAAGCCTCGGCGGTCTCCTTCATCTTCTGGAGAACGAACGCCGAAATCTGCTGCGGCGAATACTGCTTACCTTCCTTGGTCGCGACCCACGCGTCGCCGTTAGGGCCGCGCACGATGCTGTACGGAACGAGCCCCTTGTCCTTGTCCACTGTCGGGTCGTCGTAGCGCCGACCAATAAGACGCTTGATCGCGAAGAAAGTGTTCTGCGGATTGGTGACGGCCTGACGCTTCGCAGGGAGGCCGACCAGCCGCTCCCCGTCTTCAGTGAACGCCACAACCGAGGGCGTCGTGTTCATGCCTTCGGCGTTGACAATGACCTTCGGCTGGCCGCCTTCCATCACGGCCACGCACGAGTTCGTCGTTCCGAGGTCAATTCCAATCACTTTCGACATGTCGGCCTGTTCCTCTCTCTTTTACGGCTGACCGCCCGGGCCCGGTTCACGGCGCCCGGCAATGCCCCTTCCCGAGTGGGTCGTGAGACGGTCCCCTAGAGCTCTCTACAATAGGTCAGCGGGTATATAAGCGGGGGTCTTTGGGGCTGCAACGGCACCGCATGAGCCGTACGTTACAAAAATGGCAATTCAGACCTTCATAAACTACAAGTCAGCGAAAGCCGTTGCTTTTGCGCCTCTTCCCCAGGATTTTGGCACCTTTCCGCGGCTTCGACCATGACTTTGGCCGGCTTCCAGCACTTGCCTGGATACTTCGACGCGATTGCCCAAAACGAATTGATGCGTGAGGTCGAGCGCATCCTGGAGCGTGCGCCATTCTACCGCCCCACGATGCCCCGCAGCGGGAAGCCTCTCTCCGTTGAAATGGCCAACGCGGGCTCGCTCGGCTGGGTGACGGACAAGGACGGCGGGTACAGATACCAGGCCACCCATCCCGTGACCGGCGAACCTTGGCCGCCGATCCCGGAATCATTGCTCAGGCTTTGGGCGGAATTGTCCAGCTATCCGCTCCCGCCCGAAGCATGCCTGATCAACCTCTATCGGGCCGGATCCAAGCTCGGCAGCCACGTCGACGCGGACGAACAGGAAACCCGCGCACCCGTCATCTCGGTGTCGCTCGGCGATGATGCCGCCTTTCACATCGGCGGATTGAAGCGCTCCGATCCGAAAACGCGGCTCCTGCTTCGGTCAGGAGATGTCGTTGTTCTGGGTGGCGAGGCGCGCCTCGCCTATCACGGCATTGATCGGATCTACTCAGGAACCTCTCAGCTCGTCCCGGGTGGAGGGCGAATCAATCTCACCCTCCGCCGCGTCACGCGTGCTGATTTCTGATGGATTCGAGATTCTGACGAGAACTCGTCGCCTCAGGCTGTACCGTTGTTCGGTTCTGCTGAATCGTTCCCGTTCGTTGCCTGCGACTTCTGCTGTTCCGGCGGTTGCTCCGCAGCAGGCTCGGCCTGTTGTTCAGCCGGCTTGCCAGCAGGTGTCGCCTTCGGTCCGCCTTTGGCAACAACGACCATCGCCGGCCGGATCACACGATCTTCGATCATGTACCCCGGCTGGAACACCTGCACGATCGTGCCGTTCGGAACCTCGGGATTTTGCTGCTCCATCACGGCATCGTGGAAGTGAGGATTGAACGGCTGGCCGAGCGGGTCGATCCGCTTCACGCCATGCCGCTCCAGCACGTTGAGGAACTCGCGTTCCATCATCGAGACGCCTTCGACAAGCGCCTTCAGCGTCGAATCCTGCTCGATCGCATGCTGCGGCACCGCCGAAAGGGCGCGCTGGAAGTTATCGGACAGGACTGCAACGTCGCCCGCGAACTTAGTGATGGCGTACTTCGTGATGTCCGCCTTTTCACGCTCGGCACGCTTGCGAATGTTATCCATTTCCGCGTGCGCTCTGAGCAGCCGGTCGGTCAGATCGGCAATCTGAGCCTCTAGCTCTGCAATTCTCGCCTCGAAATTTGGCGTCTCAGGTTGAGGCTGGCGTGCACCTTCCGGCGCTGCCGAGGGCTGCTCGGCGCTGGCAGTCGCTGTCTCCTCGCCCGCTTGAGGAGGACTCCCCGAAGCGTCAGCCTGCGGCTGTTTGTCCTCCGGCATACCGCCGTCCGGAGCGCTGTTCTGAGCTGGCGTTTCAGGAGGAGTCGGTTGTTCTTCTGGATTCGGATTCGCGCTCATGAGTCCCCAAACGGCAATGATTTCAGCAGTATGCAGGCACCGAGACGAGGTGCCTGCGTCTCGAACGTTCGCCGGTATGATGGGTTCGGTCAGTGAAAAATCAAGTGAGCAGCCGCCCGACCAACTTGGCAGTGTAATCCACCATCGGGATGATGCGCGCGTAATTCAGGCGCGTCGGACCGATGACACCAAGTACGCCCACAATCTTGCGGTGCTTGTCCTGGAACGGCGCCACGATCAGCGATGACCCTGAAAGCGAGAACAGCTTATTCTCCGAGCCGATGAAGATGCGCACTCCGTCGGCTTTCTCGGCAAGGCCGAGCAGCTGAATGAGGTCGCGCTTGGTCTCGAGGTCGTGGAAGAGCTGGCGGATTCGCTCAAGCTCCTCGATGGCCGTGAGGTCCTTCAGCAGATTCGACTGCCCACGCACAATAAGGCTTTGCCGATCACCGAGGTTGCCAGACCACTCGGCCAGCCCAGCCTGAATGACCTTCTGAGTCAGCGCATCGAGCTCGGCCCGAGCTGTGGCGATCTGCTGCTCGATGCGTTCCCGCGCCTCATCGATGGACAGTCCACGAACATGCGCATTGAGATAATTGCTCGCTTCCGTCAGAGCCGATGGCGGGAGGCCGGCCGGCAGATCGATAATCCGGTTCTCGACCGTCTGATCCTCACCCACCAGGACAACCAGCGCACGCCCAGGCTCCAGCGGCACGAATTCGATGTGCTTCAGCCGGCTCACCTGCTTTTCGGCCAGCACGACGCCAGCGCAATGGGAAAGCCCGGAGATCATCTCGCTGGCTTCGGCGAGCAGCTGCTCAATAGATTTTCCACGCTGGACGGAGATGTGCGACTGGATCTGCCTGCGCTCCTCCTCGCTCAGATCGCCGACTTCGAGCAACCCGTCCACGAAGAGGCGAAGGCCCATGTGCGTAGGCACGCGCCCTGCTGAGGTGTGGGGCGAATAGATGAGCCCGAGCTGCTCGAGATCCGACATCACGTTGCGCACCGACGCGGGCGACAACGTCATCGGCAGATTGCGCGAGACGTTCCGCGAACCGACGGGCTCGCCGGTCTCGAGATAGGTCTCTACGATCTGACGAAAGATCGCGCGTGAACGTTCGTTGAGCTGCTTCAGCTCGGTAATCGTCCCTGACATGGTTTCGTTGAGGTGTCGCAAGCTCGCACCAACAACAATGTGCACGAATCTAGGGTCAGCCGTACCGGCCCGTCAAATCATGCGCGAATTGGTGTTGAACGGCAGCGACTGCTCGCCTAGTTTGCCGCGCACCAGACCTGCCGGTGGCTGGCTTTGTCGTGCAACCAGACAAATATCGATATGCGACCTTCAAAACGCAATCCTGACGAGCTTCGTCGCGTCTCCTTCGAGCGTGGCGTGTCCATCCATGCGGAGGGCTCCTGCCTCATCAAGTTTGGGCACACACATGTCCTGTGCACGGCGAGCCTTGAGGAGCGCGTGCCCCAGTGGCTGAAGAACCAAGGCCGGGGCTGGGTGACGGCCGAGTATGGCATGCTGCCGCGCTCCACCGGCGAACGGACCCGGCGCGAGAGCACGGTGGGATATCAGTCCGGCCGCACGCAGGAAATTCAGCGGCTGATCGGCCGCGCGCTGCGTTCTGTGGTCGACCTCACAAAGCTCGGTGAGCGGCAAATCACGATCGACTGCGACGTGCTCCAGGCTGACGGGGGCACGCGGACTGCGGCTATCACCGGAGCCTGGGTTGCGCTCCATGATTGCATTCAGTGGATGCGCGCCCGCGACATGGTGCCGGACGGCGTGCTGAAGGACCAGGTGGCCGCCGTGTCCGCGGGCCTTTATCAAGGCACGCCTGTGCTGGACCTGGATTACGCGGAAGATTCGGAAGCGGACGCAGACGCGAACTTCGTGATGACCGGCTCGGGCGGCATCGTGGAAATTCAGGGCACCGCCGAAAAGGAGCCGTTCAGCCAGGAACAGTTCGAACAGCTGATGGCGCTGGCGCGCAAGGGGATCAAGGAACTTCTGTCGCTTCAGCAGTTGACGGTCGCATGAGCCCTCGCGTTCCGCAGGGGAGGTGCGAATGGTATCGATGACGCCAACAGGCGTGCTGGAGACCGTACTTTACGTCAACGACCTCGCCGCTGCCGAGCAGTTTTACCGCGACGTGCTTGGCCTGGAGCCATTCTCCAAGGCTGCCGGGCGCCAACTGTTCTACCGCTGCGGTGACCAGATGCTGCTGTTATTCAACCCGGACGCAACCTCGAAACCCCCGGCGCCGAATGCGCTTCCCGTACCTCCGCACGGCGCGAAGGGTCCCGGCCATGTCTGTTTCCGGGCCTCTGCCGAGGAGATCGAACGCTGGAAGCAGCACCTCACGACCAAGGGCGTGGTGATCGAAGCCGATTTCGAGTGGCCCAATGGCGGCCGGTCCATTTACTTCCGCGATCCTTCGGACAATTGCCTCGAGTTCGCCGAGCCGCGGATCTGGGGGCTGACATGACACGGCGATTGGAAAAGGGCACGCGGCTCGTCGTGGCAAGCCATAACCCGGGCAAGTTGCGCGAGATCGCAGACCTCGTTCGGCCTTACGGCCTCGATGTCGTTTCTGCCAGCGCCTTGAACCTGCCTGAGCCCGAGGAAACAGAGACCACTTTCGCCGGGAATGCCCGCCTCAAGGCCGTGGCGGCGGCGACGCAATCCGGTCTGCCGGCCCTTGCCGATGATTCCGGTCTCGAGGTCGAGGCGCTGCACGGAGAGCCTGGCATCTATTCGGCCCGCTGGGCTGGCCCCGGAAAGGACTTTGGCTTTGCCATGAAGCGCGTAGCAGAGGAGCTTGGTAAGATTGGTGCCTGGAAAGGCGACGGCCCCCGCGCCAATTTCACCTGCGCGCTTTGCATTGCATGGCCGGACGGGGAGGCGCACATCTTTGAGGGAAAAGTATTCGGCCGACTTGTATGGCCGCCCCGCGGCGACAAGGGCTTCGGATACGACCCCATGTTCATGCCGCACGGCGAGACCTTGACGTTCGGCGAGATGGATCCGGCGGAAAAGCATGCAATCAGCCACCGCGCTCGTGCCTTCGCGCTCTTCGTGGATGCCTGCCTCGAAGGCAAGCAATCCTGACGAGGTCGGGTTCGGCGTCTACATCCACTGGCCGTTCTGCGCGTCGAAGTGCCCGTACTGCGACTTCAACAGTCACATTCGCTTCGGCGGCATCGATGAGCCGCGCTTTCTGGCCGCCTTCCAGCGCGAGCTGCGCACCACGCGAGAACGCATCGGACCACGTGCTGTCACGAGCATCTTCATCGGCGGCGGGACCCCATCCCTCATGCGCCCTGAGACAGTGGGCGGCCTCCTCGACGAGATTGCCCGCCTGTGGAGCGTTACTCCCGACGCCGAAGTGACGTTGGAGGCTAATCCGTCGAGCGTGGAGGCCCAGCGCTTTCGCGGCTATCGCGCTGCGGGCGTCAACCGGGTGTCCCTCGGCGTCCAGTCGTTGCGCGACGCAGACCTGAAGCGACTGGGCCGAATCCACACCGTCGCCGAGGCCAAGGCTGCCTTGGAAGTCGCCCGAAGCACGTTCGAGCGGTTCAGCTTCGATCTCATCTACGCTCGCCCCGGTCAAACGATTGAGGACTGGCGGGAAGAGCTGGAAGAGGCGCTCGGCCTCGCAGGAGGCCACCTCTCGCTCTATCAGCTCACGATCGAGGAGGGGACGCCGTTTGCTTCCCTGTACAAGCTGGGCAAGCTGCAAGTGCCCGATGGAGAGCTGGCTGCCGCGCTCTACGAGCTGACCGGCGAACTGACGACGAAGCATGGCCTGCCGGCCTACGAGGTTTCGAACTACGCCGCGCCCGGCGAAGAAAGTCGGCACAACCTTCTTTACTGGCGTTACGGCGAATATGCCGGCATCGGCCCCGGCGCGCACGGCCGACTCATCATCAGTCAGGACCGGGTGGCAACGATGACGAAAAAGGCGCCCGAGCGGTGGCTGGAGGCGGTCGAGACCTCCGGCCACGGAATTGTTTCCACCGAAACCTTGGACCGGCAGGAACAGGCCGACGAGGCGCTCCTGATGGGCCTGCGTTTGGTTGAAGGGTTGGACCTCCCGCGCTTCGAACGGATCGGAGGCGTCCGGCCGAGTGCTCGAGTGATTGCCGAGCTGGAAGAGCAAGGTCTGTTGGAGTGGCGCAAAGATCCTGACCGGATTGCAGCGACAACTTTCGGTCGAATGGTTCTGAATGAGCTCGTGCTGCGCCTCTCCGAAAGTCTGGAGCAGGTTTGACGGCTTGCAATTCTGAAAAGGCACACAGCGAAGGCTATCTACTCGCGCAGCCAGTCCGCCCCATTTGTTCAGTAGACAGCCGCAGGGTGACCCCTTATTCACCGCCCGCATGATCCGAAGGCTCTACGACTGGACGATGCGGCTCGCGAGCCACAAGCAGGCTCCTCGCGCGCTTTTCTTGGTCTCTTTCATCGAGAGCTCGTTTTTCCCGATCCCTCCCGACGTCATGCTCGTACCCATGGTTTTGGCCCAACGGGTCAAAGCCTGGGTGTTTGCGTCAATCGCGACTGTCGGATCCGTGCTGGGAGGCGTGGCCGGGTACCTGATCGGCCTGTTTCTCTTTGATCTAATTGGAAAACCGCTGCTCGATCTCTATGGCTACAGCGAGCAATTCACGCATTTCGCCAACCAGTATAACGAATACGGCGCCCTTATCGTCTTCTTCTTCGGAGTAACGCCGTTTCCTTACAAGGTGATCACGATTGCCAGCGGCGTGACGCAGTTGAATTTCTTGATTTTCATTCTGGCCAGCATTGCCGCCCGCGGCCTGCGGTTCTTTCTGGTCAGCGGGTTGCTCTACTGGTTTGGCGAGCCCATCCGCGACTTTATCGAGCAGCGGCTTGGGCTCGTGACCACGCTATTTCTTGTTTTGCTGATTGGTGGCTTCGTCGGGCTCCGTTATCTCGTCTAACTCATGGTCGTATCACTGCCCACCCCGGAAAAGGACCCCGCATATCGCTGGGGTGCAGCCGCTCTTTTCATAGCCGCGGCCATCATTCTCGCGGCGCTGGGTTTCGAATACATCGGCGGTTACAGGCCTTGCCCGCTCTGCCTTCAGCAGCGCTACGCCTATTACGCGGGAATACCGATCCTTTTCGGCGCACTCGTATTGACGAGCACCGGCCAGAAACGGCTGGCAGGCGCCCTTTTTGCGCTCGTCGCTCTCGGCTTCCTCGCCAATACGGGGCTTGCCATCTACCACGCGGGTGTCGAATGGAAGTGGTGGGAAGGGCCGCAAACCTGCCAAATGGGTCTTGAACCCTTGACCTCCGGAACCGGCTCATTGCTGGAGCGGCTGCAAACGACCCGCGTTATCCGTTGTGACGAGGCGGCCTGGCGTTTCCTTGGACTGTCGTTTGCCGGTTGGAACGCCGTTTTCTCTCTGCTGCTGGCTATTGCCACATTTTCTGCCGCGCGGCTCAGCCTTCAGCGCGATTAAGCTCCCGGACTCCGCTCCGTTTTCGCGCTTTCCAAAGCTGAACAAATACTCAGTGAAAAACCTTGTCTTGGCCCAAAACGTGTCACTTTGCGGTCACAGGACAAAGATTAAGTTAATACCGTTCGCGGAACACAGTGCGAACGGTGAGTTTTAGGTGAGGAGCGTGACTTCTGTGCACAGCGTACCGCGTGAGTCAGTCCCACCAAGGTTGCTCCTGCGTTCGTTGTTCAGGCGTATCTCGCGGGATGCCAGCGTACCGGCATCCGGAGCAACAGCAGCCGAGTTCGTCGGGCTGTTTCCGCGAGTGTGTACCAGTAGCGTTCCGTTGCGTTCTGTTGCGTCTGAGTACAGCACCTCCCCACGAAATGCGCTTCGCGGCGTATTTCGAGCACTAAAGCGAGCCGCAGCGGCGAGGAAGTGTAGGCGTATCGCTGTGCGGCTCGATCAAGGGGCCAGGCGACCGGACGACGGCTATGAAGTTCGAAGTAAGTCGAACGGGCTGGTGGCAAGGAGTGGGAGGTCGCTCCGAGTAAAACCGAGTAAGCGTCTGCAGTAGGTTTTGCGTCTGCCAATTCAATAAGCGTAGCGTCAGTAAGCGTAGCGTGGCGTCAGAGTTCCAAGTGACGAGTATGGAAGAAGTAGGTCAGGCCCCAAGCCCGTGGGTTCCGCTGCACGAGGCAGTCGGGAATGTGCTGGCCGGACTGAGCAAGGGACGCACCTCCTTGGCATCCGCAGAGCAGCACAATGGCCCCTCTGCCCAGCCGGCGAAAAACTGAGGAGCGGAATTGGAGGCGTTTTCCGCCTCCCCAAGTTGGCAAACACGCGAGGCGCAGAACTGCAGTCCCTCAAAGGCTTCACATTGCACGGTCCCGCGTAGTGACGCCATAGCGCCGAGCGTGTTTGCCGCCCTGAGATCCTGGGGTCACAAGGCGCGTCAGACAGTGAGGCGAATAATGAACCGCAATCCCATCAATCCGCTGCAATGGCACTCCGCCGTTGGCGTCGCGCGTCAGGTCTGTGCGCGGGTATTTCGCGATGGTGGAAGCGCAGCCGATGCCGTTGCGGCTTTCGGATTGCCGCGGCCAGAATCGATTAGCTGGAGCAAGGCTGTCGAGGCCATTGCCGAACGGCTTTGTACAAGGGAGTTGCAAAAGGTCGCGTAAGAACAGGCCGCTCAAAGTTCCCGCCTGGCGCACCCCGCGCTTTTGCCTCCCTCCCAGCCCTTTTTAATCAGCCCGTTCTCAATGGGCACGAATAGGGGCTGCCTAAGGCTCCAGCTCGGTATCCCAGTAGAGGTAATCGAGCCAGCTTTCGTGGAGATAATTGGGTGGGAAAAGTCGGCCGTTGCGGTGCAATTCAAAGACGGTAGGGCGATAGGGCTTTTGTTTGGGCCACATCCCGACTTTGTCGGGCATCTCGCCCCCTTTCGCGAGATTGCAGGCAGCACAAGCGGTAGTCACGTTTTCCCAGCGCGTTTGCCCGCCTTTCGATCGCGGAACGACGTGATCGAAGGTCAGATCCTCTTTCGATCCGCAATATTGGCAGGTGAAACGGTCGCGAAGAAAAACGTTGAACCGGGTAAAGGCGGGATAGAGAGCCGGTTTTACGTAGGTCTTGAGCGCTACCACGCTCGGGATGCGCATTTCGAAAGACGGGCTGCGCACCACCTTGTCATACTCGGATACGATGTTCACTCGGTCCAGAAACACCGCCTTGATCGTATCCTGCCAACTCCAAAGCGATAAGGGATAATAACTGAGTGGCCGGAAATCGGCGTTCAGGACCAGAGCCGGCATCGATTCCGGCGATGTCGCTGACACATTCACGTCTGTGCTTCCTGCACTCTGCCCTCTCGTTCGAGGAATGCACGTCGCACTCGCGCCGCGGCAATACTATAACTGTACATCAGCTCTGTGAAGACGCGCGAAATGCTCAAAAATGGCGCAATCTTTCGCCGGTCGTCCGCGCGTTATCGACCGCGCGGGCCCAATGCCTGAGCCAGAAAATCTCCTGCGAGCTGAAGACCAACCGGATCAATTCCATGGCCAAGCCCCGGGCGGACATGCCATTCGACCGGCACCCTTGCCGCGGCGAGCGCCTCCCTGGTGAAATGAAGGGCTTCGACGGGAATGAGGTCGTCGATTTCCCCGTGTATCAGCTGGACCGGCGGTCGGGACTTGATCTCGGAGGCGAGATGCTCGGGGCCAGCCAGCAATCCCGAAAACCCCACTATGGCGGCAACCTGTTCGTTACGGCGCAACCCCACATGAAGGGCCATCATCGTCCCCTGGCTGAAGCCAACGAGGGCCAGTCGGTTTGGCGACAGCTGGTATCGTTCGAGCTCCCGATCAAGAAATCGATTAAGGACCGGGGCCGCGTAGTTCACCCCGTGCCAAAGCTCATTGGGATCACGCAAGGTTAACGGGAACCACTGGCGTCCGCCAAAGCCTGCAGCTGGCAAGGGCTCAGGCGCATCGGGAGCCACGAAGGCCACCCCGGGAAGCACCGAGTGCCAGGCCTCGGCCAGGCTGATGAGGTCTGCTCCGTCGGCGCCATAACCGTGCAACAGCACGACAAGCGCCGTGGCCGGCTGGTTGGGTTCTTGGCGGGGTCCGTCGAGCGTCATGATCCTCGTCAGACTGGCATAGCGGAGCCACGCTTCTTGAGGAAAGGATGGTAGGCCCACAGTAGCCGGGCTGCCACACCCCGCCAGGGGCGCCACCGCTCGGCAATCTCCAGAAGCTCCGCCGGTGTGGGTCGGCGCTCCAGGCCCAAGGCTCCCGCGGCCGCTACTTGTAAGGCGAGGTCTCCAGCCGCAAACGCATCGCGCCGGCCGAGGCAGAACATGATGAAGATGTCCGCCGTCCACGGGCCGATTCCAGGAACCATCGTAAGTTGCTCGTGGATGACTTCGTCTGGCACGGTTGCCAGACTTTCGATGACAAGCTCGCCCTCAGCGACAGCGCGCGCGATGCTCCGCAACGTGCGAATCTTGGGCGCTGACAGCCCGGCGGCGCGCAACGTTTTCTCAGGAGCGGATAGAAAGCTCTCAACATCGAAAGGCTCTATGGCAGCGACCAGCCGGCTCCAGATGGCCCCGGCGCTTGCCGTCGAGAGTTGCTGGCCGACGACGATACGCGCCAACCCTTCAAACCCCGCCGGCCTACGCCGCAGTGGCGGATCCCCGGTAATGTCATGCACCCGGCGGAGGTGGGGGCACTTGCGCCGTAACACACGCATGCCCGCCTTGATGTCCTCTTCCGTCTCGATGGTCCCTATCCGCGAAGGGTGACCATTCACAGCCATCAGCTTGGCCATCTCAGCCCGTCCGTGCTCATTGCCGCCGCCGCTTCCGGTCACATGCTAGCGCATGCCCGCTAGCTCAAGAATGGCATTGCCGAAACCCGAAACTTGTCTTTTCCGAGAAGCCGCAAGGTCCAAGCAGATCAAAGCGTCGGCGGGCTCCATCCTATCCCCGAATTGGCGCTTTTTTTGCGGCGAAAGCTCCACCATAACGCCTGCGTGATCTCGGTCGGCGCAAAGTCTGCGAATGAAAAGACCTGTCTTTCGTTTCGCACCCAGTCCCAACGGTGAGCTGCATCTCGGCCACGCGCTTTCTGCCCTGACGGGGTTCGAATTGGCGCGCCGGCTTGGTGGGCGCTTCCTACTTCGCATCGAGGACATCGACACCACGCGCGCGCGGCCGGAATTCATTCAGTCCATTTTCGAAGACCTCGCGTGGCTTGGCATCGAGTGGGAAGAGCCTGTCCTTCGCCAATCCGAACATTTCGCTGATTACCAGGCGGCCGCGAAAAAGCTTGAAGACTTGGGGCTGCTCTATCCGTGCTTTTTGACACGCAACGAATTGGCAGCATTCGCCGCCGCCAATTCTGACGCCCGTGACCCAGACGGTGCCCCGCGCGTTACTCGTGCCGACCTCGATATCTCTGACGCTGAACGCGCGCGGAGAAGGGAGAATGGGGAGCGTTTCGCCCTACGACTCGATATGCAGCGCGCTCTCTCGTTCGTTCGCGAAAAAACCGGTCGCGGCGAACTCTTTTTCTCAGAGTGGGATGGCAATAGACAGTGCCGCCGCGTGCAGGCATCTCCCGAGCGCTGGGGCGATGTCGTGATCGTTCGTAAGGAAATCCCTGCAAGCTATCATCTTGCCGTAGTAGTCGACGACGCGCGCCAGGGCGTCACGTACGTGACACGCGGCCTCGACCTTTTCGCCGCCACCGACGTTCATCGATTGCTGCAGGTTCTTCTGGATCTGCCCGAACCGGTTTACCACCACCACCGGCTCATTACTGATCTTGGTGGCCGCAAGCTCAGCAAGAGCGCACGCGACACCTCGCTCCGCGCCCTGAGACAGGCAGGCTTGACCCCACAGGACATCCGTAGGCTGATCGGTTTTTGAGCAAGCGCCAAACTTCTTCGCAAAACCTGGCAATACAATCGTTTTGACGCGGAACGTCTCTTAAGAAATCTTTAACGCTTGTCACAATCACATCGGCAGTCTGGAACTTTATCGATTCGTTTCTATTTCGATGATGTGTTGTTTACCTAGCCCCCTTTCTTGCACCACTAACGGCCGATGATGTCTCTGCTTCAGGAACTGGTGAATGAATACCTGGAAGCAGCTGTCGCCTTCGGACAGGTCTTCCTCGTTTCCGGCCTTATCGTCGCACTTGGCTATTGGTTGAAGCTCCGGATCTTTGGGAGTCCGCCCCCGAAGCAAAAGCGGCTGACACCAAAACAGGCCGCCAACCGCACCAAACGTTCAGTCAAACCGAAGCAGAGCTCTCTGGTCCAAACTGCCTCGCGGGAAGAAAGCATTCAGGTTTCGATCTCGCCGGAGCCGTCCGAGGCTCCTGTACCTGCGGGGGGATGGATTCATTCGCTTGAGTCCCATTCCAAGCGCCTTGCCGCTTACGTTCAGCAAGCCGCTGGTCGCGGAGAGCGCGTGAACAAGCTGCAAGAGCTTGCCCGCGTTCGACTCGACGCCGCAGACTATACATTCCACCGGCTCCTGCAGGATCTCGCGTCCGTAATCCCGGTTTCCGCGAAGCCGGCCGCCCAAGCGCTTGAGGAGCCTGTTGCTCCTTCCGCTGAAGAGCACATCAAGCTCGCCGCCTGAGCGGCGATCCCTCTTCTCCTCTGCTTGGCAGATTCCGAGGCTCGTAGGCTGTCCATTTCTGTCGCACGTTGACTTGTCGGGCCGGGTGGGGAACAGGCTCGAACGCGCAGCTTTGGAGAGCCACCCATGTCCACACCTACAGCGTCAGGCGCCCAGCGCGCGCCGTGGCGTGCGACCGTTCTTACGCTGTTTCCGGAAATGTTTCCGGGCCCCCTTGGGTTTTCGCTGTCGGGGCAGGCCCTCAACACCGGCATCTGGTCTTTGTCAGCCCGGAATATCCGCGACTACGGCCTCGGCAAACACAAGGTTGTTGACGATCACCCGGCCGGGGGTGGTCCTGGCATGGTAATGCGCTGCGATGTCGTTGCGGCCGCCATTGATGACGCCCGCAAGGTGGAGCCGGACGTGCCGCTCATCTACATGTCCCCGCGCGGCACTCCGCTAACGCAGGCGATCGTGCGAGACTTGGCCGCAGGTCCGGGCGTGATGGTGCTGGCCGGACGTTTCGAGGGCGTTGATCAGCGGGTTCTCGAAGCCCGTCATGCTCAAGAAATTTCGATTGGCGACTACGTGCTCTCGGGCGGTGAGCTGGCCGCCATGGTGCTGATCGACGCCTGCGTGCGGCTCCTGCCCGGAGTTGTGGGCGCCGAAAGCTCGCTGGCCGAGGAAAGTTTCGAAGACGGGCTGCTCGAATACCCTCACTACACGCGCCCCCGGGAATGGGAAGGCCGGACGATCCCAGAGGTGCTGCTTTCCGGCGATCACAAGCGCATTGCCGAATGGCGGCAGGCGGAACGAATTAGGGTTACGCGGGAGCGGCGACCGGACCTACTGGCCAAAGCCGGAAAATCCTGACAAGAGAAAGGGTCGACAACGGCATCCAATTACGGTATTTAGCCGCGTCCGAATTCCCGAAATGCTGCCGCGCGGGGGTCGACGCTGAGGTGTCGAACCTGTGGCGCGTATTGTTACTCCGGTTGAGGTCCTGCCATGAACATCATCCAAATGCTCGAGGCCGAGCAGATGAAAGCGATCACCGCGAAACGCGTGATCCCTGAGTTTGGCCCGGGCGACACCGTGCGGGTGATGGTGAAGGTCGTTGAAGGCGACAACATTCGCACCCAGGCTTACGAGGGCGTTGTCATCGCGCGTTCAGGCTCGGGCCTCAATGAGAGCTTCACCGTCCGCAAGATCTCCTACGGTGAGGGCGTCGAGCGCGTCTTCCCGCTTTACTCGCCGTACATCGCGGACATCGAAGTTGTCCGCCGCGGTAAGGTACGCCGCGCGAAGCTCTACTATCTGCGTGGCCGTCGCGGTAAGGCGGCGCGCATCGTCGAGCGGACTGATGCCCGTGCCCGCCGGCTCAATGCTGCGTTCAAGGGCTTCAAGCGCCCGAAGGGCAAGCCGGACGATCTGAAGCTGATCAACGGCATCACAGCGGACCTCGAAGCTCAGCTTCGCAAGTACAACGTTATTCGCTTCGACCAGATCGCTGCGTTCTCGGACGAGGACATTGCCAACCTGGACGAGCTGCTCAACCTGAATGGCCAGATCGAGCGCGATGACTGGATCGGCCAGGCCCGGCGCCTGATGGCCGAAGCGGCTGCTGAGGAGGTTCCGCCGCAGGAAGAGCAGAGCGCCTGAGACAAACAGGTTGCCATCAAGTTCAGGAGCCCGGCCAAAGCCGGGCTCTTTCATTTTGGCTTTCAGGCCGAGCTTTCCTGCGCCGCCAGAAAATCAAGCACATGCCGATTGAAGGTCTCCGGCACCTCGAGATGCAGCATGTGGGAGACGTCGGGCACCACGACGAGATCAGAACCCAAAATCTCCCGATGGATGACTTCGGCGGCCGCCGGTGGCGTTGAAGGATCGAGGGCCCCGACGATCACTCGCGTCGGCAGGGAGATTTCCTTGAGCCGGTTGGTAACGTTCAGATTGCGGATCGCGTGGCACCAGCCAGCATAACCCTTTGGCGGGGTGGCTAGCATCAAAGCCTTCAGCCTCTCCACCACCTCCGGCTTGTTCTGCAGGGTCCGCGGCGCCACCCATCTTCCAACAGCCGCTTCCACAAGGCTGCTGAGATCGCCCGCTTCAGCCGCACGGATGCGTTGCTCCCACAAGGCTTGTGCCTCTGCAGGCACTGCGCTGGTGGTCGCCACCAGGCAGAGAGACTTGAAACGGTGCGGGTAAAGCAAGCCGAGGTATTGGCCCACCATCCCGCCCATCGAGAGGCCGACGAAGTGCGCCTTGTCGATCTTCAGCTCATCAAGCAGCCCTACCACGTCGGCCGCCAACATCTCGAAGTTGTACGGCCCATCCGGCGCTTCGGTCTTGCCGTGGCCACGCGCGTCCATGCGGATGACGCGGTAGCTCGGCTCCAACGCCTCCGTGAGGCTATCCCAGACCGTCAGGTCTGAGGCGAGCGGATGATGCAATAAGACGGCAGAGGTATCGGCGGTGCCTGATATCTCGAAGTTTATCTCAATGCCGTTGATCCTGGCGCGCATGATGCTCCTTCCCGGCTGCGAAGCTCTGTCGGGCAAAGGTCAGCCTATTCGGGTAACCCTTTCAAGCCTGCTCACGCCTCCGTGAGGTGGCTGGCAGGACGACCCGCTCACGCGTTTCCAGGAATTGTTATCGGCCGAAGCCGAGAGCACCGGCCATCGAAGACCAGGCATTCTGACCAGATGCAGGAGTCGCAGCGGTAGCGATTGTGGGATCGGCCAAGCTCATTTTCGTGCCATTGCGAATGCTGGCCAGCGTGCGCTTCTTGGGTCCAGGCGCCACGACGCGCTCCTCAGCGAGCTGCGCCACCTCTTCATTGTACGGCACAAATGGATCCGGCACGATCTTCTCGTGCGGCGGGCAGTAGCCGCTCGGATCGAGCTTCTTCGGATCCACGGAGTCCGGGAACCGCACATTGACGAGATATCGCTTCTCGCAGACCGCAATCGTCGGCGGAACGCGGGTCAGCTCGAAGTAATCGTAGGCTTCTTTGAGCGTTTTCCAGAATTCGTAGTGCGGGCTGTCCCAATGCAGCGCCATCTTCTCGTCCGTCATCCGGAACGGGAAAGCGTGGACCTCAAAGGCCTCTTGCCCGCCGATGAAAGCCTCGCGCGCCAGAGCATAAATTTCCTCCATAAGGGCATCCGTCATGGCGTAGCAGCCGGCCGACTTGCAGTCACCATGCACCATGAGGAACTTGCCCGTACGGTTATGGGCGCGGTCGTAGGCGTTCGGGAAGCCGAGGTTGAAGGCCAGATGGTACTTGGAGTTCGGGTTCATCTGATGTCGGGTTACTCGGTAGAACCCTTCCGGCGCCTGTCTGTCGCCTTCCTTGATCTTAGGGCCGAGATCACCCGACCACTGACAGATGGGGTAAGTCTTGAAATGATAGAATCGTCCGTCGTCGCGCTGCTTCCAGACCTCGAGTTCGGACTCTTCCTTGAAAATGCGGATGAAGATCGGCTGGTCCGGGCGCATATCCTTCCGCCCGAGAAGCATCATCGCTTCCTTGGACAGTGGCTGAACGTGCGGCGGCAATTCGATTTTCGCGCACGCGGCGAGCAGACCCACCGCAGCGACTAGCATACCCACTCGAACGCCGCGCATGTTCCCCCGTCCCAGGCCCAAACTCCAAACACCGTGCTCCTGGCGCACGGTTAATGATGTGAGCTTCGTTGGTTGAAGAATCGTGAATCAACGCGACTTTACGGAACTTACGCCCCCGCGCGTGCGCGCTGTCAAGCGCAGCTGCACACAGCTTTTCCACAGGCCACGGATGACGGCCCTTTGAAACGCGGCTGGTAGGACTTTGAAGAGCTTAGAGATTTCGCCCGATCTGGAGGAACCGTTCGTGCCTCTGGCGTCTGACTTCTTCCGGAGGCATGCCGTCGAACTCGGCAAGAGTGGTGGCAATTGCCTCTCCGGTCCTTTTGATAGCCTCCTGGGGATCGCGATGCGCCCCGCCGATTGGCTCGGGCACGATGACATCGATGACCTTGAGCTGGGCGAGATCCTGCGCGGTGATCTTCATGCTGGTCGCGGCATCCATCGCCTTTGCTGAGTCGCGCCACAGGATCGAAGCAGCGGCTTCCGGAGAAGCCACCGTGTAGATGGCATGCTCCAGCATCAGGATGCGGTTGGCCGTTGCGATGGCGACCGCGCCGCCTGAACCACCCTCTCCAATGACCACCGCGATGATGGGCACGCCAAGAGAAAGGCAGCAGTCTGTCGACCGGGCAATGGCCTCGGCCTGCCCACGCTCCTCAGCGCCGATACCTGGATAAGCGCCGGCCGTATCGATGAACGTGATGACCGGCATGTCGAAGCGCTCCGCCATCCGCATCAGCCGGACGGCTTTCCGGTAGCCCTCCGGTCTCGCCATCCCGAAGTTGTGGCGCAGACGGCTTTCCGTGTCCGAGCCCTTTTCGTGGCCGAGGACCATGACCGAACGGTCGCGGAATCGACCGATGCCACCAACGATTGCCTGGTCTTCCGCGAAGTAGCGATCACCCGCCAGGGGGGTAAAATCCTCGATCAGCCCGCCGATGAAATCGAGCGTGTGGGGTCGATCCGGATGCCGTGCTACCTGCGTCTTCTGCCAAGGCGTCAGCTTGGCATAGGTGTCGGCGAGAATTTGGTGCGCCTTCTGCTCGAGCCTCGCGATCTCCTCGGCGAGAGAGACTGCGTTTTCGCCGTTGCTCAGAGCCTTGAGCTCCGCAACTTTGCTTTCGAGCTCGGCGATCGGCTTCTCAAACTCGATGTACGTTTTGATAGGCTGACGATCCATGTGAAATCCGGATAGACCGCTCCAACACACGCGGTCGGCTGGCACATTGCCCGGCACATTCGCCAGGGACGGGTCGCAAAGTCAAGAATACAGCGTGGCGCGTCGTACTCCGCCGCACCGACATACAATCAATTCAAGTAGTTCTCCAATATTAAGGCAACTTAACCGAGTTTTGCCTTCGCCAGCGGATGATGATCGAGGACCAGACGTCGCAGTCGCTCCTCTAGAACGTGTGTATAGATCTGCGTCGTCGAAATGTCTGCATGGCCGAGCAATTGCTGAACGGAGCGCAGGTCCGCACCGCGGTCCAGCAAATGACTTGCGAAAGCGTGGCGTAACACGTGCGGGCTCACGCGGCGCGGGTCGATGCCCGCCGCGATAGCCAGTTCCTTAAGTTCCTGGCCCAGACGCTGCCGGGTAAGATGTCCCTCGGCGCTTTTTGATGGAAACAGCCACTTCGTTCGCACCGTCGGCGATAGACCATCGTCCGCATCCTCGCCCAGCGCGAGATATTGATCCAAAGCCGCGCGCGCCGCGGCATTGAGGGGCACCAAACGCTCGCGGCCACCCTTGCCCTTTATCGTCAGCACGCGCGAGTCACCTTGCAGCACAGATCGCGGCAGCGACACCAGCTCGGATACGCGCATGCCCGTCGCGTAGAGCATCTCAAGCAGGCAGTAGAGCCGCACAGCGGCGTAGCGTTCGCGCCCCGTTGTCGACTCGATTCGGGCCTTGGCGGCTTCGATCAACCGATCCACTTCCGTGACCGACAGCGTCTTGGGGAGCGTCTGCCCCATCTTCGGGCCTTGGATGCCGACGACCGGGTCGTCTTCGATATGCCCTTCCGCCACAAGGAATTTGTAGAACTGACGCAAGGCCGAGAGCCGCCGGGCCCGGGAAGTTGCGGCCAGCCCTTTCTCAGCGAGATCCCTCAGGTAACTCGCAACATCAGACGCGCGCGCATGGACAATTGTTGTGTCGGATGTGGCCAGAAATGCAACGTAATCTTCCAAGTCGCGCCGGTAGGCTTCCAACGTATTGGCCGCAGCCCCGCGTTCGGCGGCGAGCATTTCGATGAAAGCATCGATCAGCGGGTCGGTGGCCGACATGGCATTCCCGCTAGTGAATGGCTGAGCGCGGCCAGCCGCCGAACAGGGCTTCAAAGCCGATCCGTCGGGCATCCGCCTCAAGACCCACGCGCTTCAACGCCCTGATGACGTCTCCTAGCGCGATGATGTGTGCTCCCTCTCCGCCCCGGGGGCCAAGGGCTTTCATGGCCAGCAAAATCGTGCGCGCACTCTCTCTTTGCTCAGACGCTAGCTGAAGCTCCGTCAGGACGCCTGTTTCCGGCAAATGTCCATCATTCGGTTGCGGCGTGCTGCTGGCCACCCGCCAGAGCTCCATCGGCACCTGGTAATCCAACGCGTCGAGAACAGTCGCCAAGCGATGGAGCAGCAGCTCACTGAATTGTCCCTGGACCGCCATCATTTCTACGGCGGGCAGATAGGCGCCCCTCGGCCCACGCCAGGCGGTGTCGAGGATGTCCGATAGGGCAAGCCAATGATCAAACCTGCCGCCCCGCCGACCACCGCCAGCGACCGCAACCCAAGCGCGCACGTCAGCGTGGTTTCCGGAAACCAGTGCCGTCTCGATGCCCGTTTCGGCGAACCACCCCAATTCGCCGCCCTTCGGAATGGACTCTGCGAGCGGTGCCGCTAGCGCGAGCACGTAAACGTAGAAGCCTGCCTGACGCGCTTCATCCAGGAGGGCCCGAAGGATCTGTGCGCGGCGAGTCGGATGACGCTCCCGTTCCGCTGCGACGAAAAGCTGGGCCCGACGGAGCAGGGGATCGGCGCCGGGCACGAGCGGATTGGCCAGTTCGTCCGGCTGGAACGTCTGTGCCCGGTAGACCTCCGCCAGCGCCTCGGGAGTAATGATCATTTCCCGAGCGGCCGCCTCAGCAGCGGCCACACGCACCTGGTTGTCCACGGCGGGATCAAGCACCAGCGCACCGAGTAGAGCCGCCGTTCCTCTCTCTGCCACGAGCAGGGGATCGACAGCGCCGGTCAGCTCAAGCAGCCGGAAATGTGTGGGCGTGAGCCGCGCGTCTTGCGGCAGCTTGGGAGCCCGCTTAGCCGCCACCGCACGGAGCAGCTCTAGTATGGCGCGGTCCTTGACGCCTTCCTCGCGCGCCAGCTCCTCCGCCAATGAAGCGGCGGAGCGATCGCCACCAGCTGAGGCGCAGTAGCCGGCGAGAACCAGCATCTCGCCGGCAAGCTGTTTCGTCAGCTCTTTTTTCTTTGCGGCGGCCTCTCGCACCTTGCTGCAGCCAGCATCACGCTGCCCTACGGCGATCTCGTAACGGGCCGCGAGAGCTTTCATCATCGGGCTGGCGAGCTGGTCCGCACGAGAAAATAGTTCACCGAGCTCCTGCATGAGGCCGGAGCGATAAAGGGCTTCGGCTCGAAGAGCCTCGAGCTGACCAGAAGCCGGCGCGCTGACGAGACGACGCCAGAGGGTCGTCAGGGCCATCGATCGCGGCGGCAGCTCAAGGCCGGCCATAAGCTCAGCCGCCTTGGCGGCATCGAGGCCACCCCACACCTCAAGCGGCAGGCCGGAGCCATCGCTTGCCATCACCGGCGGAAGCTCCGACCGTTCGACGGGCGCGGTCAGTGGAGCGACTTCAACCGAGCGATCGTAAGGCTCCCCTTGAGGTGACCGGTGCGGCGCACCGCGGGGTTCCGGGGAAGGCGTTTTCCGGCGGTAGTAGGGATCTGAATACTCGGATGGCGAAGGAGCCGGTGCAGGCGGGGGCGATCGCCGTTCTGGCTTCGCGCCCCACGGCGGAAAGCGGTCGTCGAAAGGCCGCCACTCCTGCGCGATGGCGCCGTCGGAATGTGACCAAACACACACCAACGACGCCGCCGACAAAAGGGCAGCTACCGTCCTGAGGTTCATCCCTCGTGGCCCCCCGTTTTATCAGCGGCAGCCTCGTCAGCAGAGCTACCCCGGCTACTCGCGAACCTTCACACCTGGCACCGGAAGGGCAACTTCCTGCGGCTCAGGCTCGAAATAGACCGCCAAAGCGTAGAGCCCGCCGTATGCGATGCCAGCGATGATCCCGGTCACCAGCAGAAATCGGAATAAAGTAGGCATCTCGGGTAACCTACACGATGCATGTTGCTGGTCCAAGTGACACCAATATGGTGACGTCAGAGCACTTCGCTGAAAGGTTCAGACCCGCCAATCCCGCTCGACTGCGTCCGGGCCTGCCGCATCTTGCCTCAGTGCGTGACTTGTGTGACGGTCACCGCCAAATCATCAGTGCATTTAGAGTAGTCCATCAGCTTTAGTCATGGTTCGATTCGGTCAGAACGTGAAGCAACAGGGTACCGGGGATTGTGACCGGGCGAGAGCGATCCGCGAGGCGCTGGGAAACAAATCGCTCGTCATGGTCGGGCTGATGGGCTGCGGCAAGACATCCGTGGGCCGACGCCTGAGCGCAAAGCTCGAACTCCCGTTCGTGGACGCCGACGAGGAAATCGAGCTGGCCGCCGGCAAGACCATCAGCGAGATTTTCGCCGATCACGGCGAGACCTATTTCCGTGACGGCGAACGGAAGGTCATCGCGCGCCTCCTAATGAACGGACCGCAGGTGCTGGCCACCGGCGGTGGAGCGTTCATGAACGCGGAGACGCGCGAAAACATCAAGAAGGCTGGCATCTCCATCTGGCTCAAGGCTGATTTGCCGGTGCTGATGAAGCGCGTCATGCGGCGCGACAACCGGCCGCTTCTCAAGACCGCGGACCCCGAAGCGCGCATGCGGGAGCTGATGGAGGAGCGCTATCCCATTTACGCGCAGGCGGATGTGGTGACTTACAGCCGCGACGTACCGCACGATGTAATCGTGGAAGAGATCATCGAGGCCCTGTTGCGCGGACCGTTGTCCCACGCGCCAATCATCTCCGGCACGGAAACGTGCGGATCGACGACTACCCGCTGATCGAGGACGCTTATGGCAGACCAACCGGCGTCGGGAATGGGCGCATCGGCCCCCGACATCCAGCGTGTGCATGTGGCTCTTGGGGATCGGGCCTATGATGTCCTCATCGGGCCGGGGCTGCTGCAGCGGGCGTCTAACTTTATCGAATCTGCGCTGGGGGCTTGCCGGTGCGGCATCGTCACGGACGAGAATGTCGCCTCTCGCCACCTGGAAAGCGTTCAACAGGCCCTGGCGGAGTCGAACCGATTTGTCGGCTCCGTTGTCCTGCCGCCAGGCGAATCAACGAAGTCCTTCACACAGCTCGATCACCTGTGCAGGGAGCTCCTCAGCATGGGGCTCGAACGAAGCGACGTGGTGATCGCGCTGGGCGGCGGCGTCATCGGCGATCTGGCAGGCTTTGCCGCCAGCATTCTGCGCCGTGGCGTACGGTACGTTCAGGTGCCGACCACCTTGCTCGCGCAGGTCGACTCCTCCGTTGGGGGCAAGACAGGCATCAACGCGCCGCAAGGGAAAAATCTGATCGGCTCCTTCCATCAGCCAAGCCTTGTGCTGGCCGACACGTCCGTCCTCGCCACGTTACCCGAGCGGCAGATGCGAGCCGGCTATGCGGAGGTGGCCAAATATGGCCTGCTCGGCGATGCGACCTTCTACAATTGGCTCGAAGGCAACTGGCAGAGCCTCTTCCGGCACGAGCCTTCCGCTCTGACCAGGGCCATCGCCCGCTCAGTCGAGATGAAGGCCGAGATTGTGGTACGCGATGAGACCGAGTCAGGAGACCGGATGCTGCTCAACCTTGGGCACACATTCGGTCACGCGTTGGAGGCGGCCACCAGCTACTCGGACCGGTTGCTCCACGGCGAGGCTGTTTCCATCGGCATGTGCCTCGCTATCCGATTGTCAGAAGAATTGAATATTTGCCGGCCGCAGACCGCGGCCCGCGTGGCAGCCCATTTGAAATCCGTGGGCCTGCCGACCGAGCTCGAAGATATTCCCGGCGCTGGCGACTTGCCAGGAGCGGAGGGGCTCCTGGAGCTAATGCGTCAGGACAAGAAGGTTCGCCAGGGCCGACTGACGCTGATTCTTCTCCGTGAGATCGGGAATGCCTTCGCCACGCGCGAGGTCGAGCCTGCTACGTTGCTCGACTTCCTGCGGCGGACGCGAGGCGCCTAGCGTCAGGGCAGAATGTCCTCCCCCGGCGCGTAGGCCTTGATCGCCAGAGCATGGACCCCACTTCTAAGCTCGTCAGCCAGCGCCTCGTTCACCATGCGATGACGCTCGAGGCGGGATTTGCCGCGCATCTTCTCTGAAACGACGAGAACCCGGAAATGGCTCTCGCCCGTACCGGGCGAACTACGGTGACCGGCGTGCAGCTCGCTCTCGTTGATAACGTCAAGACGCACCGGGTCGAGGGCCAGCATCAGCTTCTCTCGTATCCTGCGCTCCATCGACATGGGGTCAGCCTCGCGTTGGCGATAAACGGTAACTGTCTTACTCTATGGCCAGCAGGCCACGCGGCCAATGCGCGCTATGAGACCAGCTTGTGCGGTCGAAGCCTCGGGATCATACTCCGGCGGCATGAAGCTCGACTCGAAATACTTCGACATGATCCGCATTCACCGCCGTAAGCAGGAGGCGCGTGAAGCGAAGAACAACGAGCCGTGCTGTCAGTGGAAGGGATGCACGAACCCGGGCCGTTATCGTGCCCCGATGGGTCGCGGCTACGAAGGGAAGTACTACACGTTCTGTGCGGAGCACATCCGCCAGTACAACAGCAGCTATAACTACTTCGAAGGGATGTCGAGCGCCGAGGTCGAGCGGTACCTGCAAGGCGTCGTCTACGGCCATCGGCCGACGTGGAAGGTCGGGGTCAACGCCTGGACCAACGGCACACGGCGCAGCTTGTCACCAGAGGAGCTACGGCGTTTTGCAGAGGGGCGAAGCAACGCAGACGCCTACTACTCGTGGCGCGCACGCCAGTCTGGCCGGCAAGAATATCGCCGCGCTCTGAAACCTCTGGAGCGCAAGGCGCTCGAGACGCTCGATTTACCGGAAACCGCCAGAGGCGAGGAAATCAAGGCGCGTTTCAAGGCGCTCGTAAAGATGCATCATCCCGACGCCAATGGTGGCCAAGGGGGATCCGAGGACAGGTTGCGCGAAATTATCCAAGCCTATAACTATCTGAAGCAGGCAGGGCTCGTCTGATCTGTCGTCGGCGCTCTGGAAGCAATTTGAGTTCGGTACGGTGCCATACGTGCCGGTAAGGAAGCAGAACCGAAATCGGAACAATCATTAACATGCGTGCCCAAGAGCAAGCCGGGGTGCCCGGCCTCCCGGACATGAAGGTTTCCGTGCGCCAAGTCTTCGGGATCGACAGCGATCTTGAAGTTCCAGCGTACTCGACACCCACCGAGCATGTGCCGGATCTTGATCCGGACTACCTCTTCAACCGGGAGGTGACGCTAGCCATTCTCGCCGGCTTCAAGCACAACCGGCGCGTGATGATTCAGGGGTATCACGGGACCGGCAAGTCGACCCACATCGAGCAGGTTGCGGCCCGGCTCAACTGGCCGTGCGTGCGCGTCAACCTCGACAGCCACGTTAGCCGTATCGACCTTGTTGGCCGTGACGCCATCGTGTTGCGCGACGGCAAGCAGGTCACCGAATTCAAGGAAGGTATCCTGCCTTGGGCTCTGCAAACTAACACGGCGCTCGTTTTCGACGAGTATGACGCCGGTCGTCCGGACGTGATGTTCGTGATCCAGCGCGTGCTCGAGGTGTCGGGCAAGCTGACGCTTCTCGACCAATCGCGCGTGATCCGTCCGCACCCGGCATTCCGCCTGTTTGCGACGACGAACACGATCGGTCTCGGCGACACGTCGGGCCTCTACCATGGCACCCAGCAGATCAACCAGGGTCAGATGGACCGCTGGTCCATCGTGTGCACCCTCAACTATCTGCCGCACGACGACGAAGTGAACATCGTGCTGCAGAAGGTGAAGTCGTTCACCGAGTCCGAAGAGAAGCGGAAGATCGTGTCCAACATGGTCCGGGTGGCCGACCTGACGCGCAACGCGTTCATCAACGGCGACCTGTCGACCGTGATGAGCCCGCGTACTGTCATCACCTGGGCTGAGAATACGGAGATCTTCGGCGACATCGGCTTCGCTTTTCGACTGACGTTCCTCAACAAGTGTGACGAGCTCGAGCGGCCGCTGGTGGCCGAGTTCTATCAGCGCTGCTTCGGTGAGGAGTTGCCCGAAAGCGCCGCCAACGTCGTGCTGAGCTAATCGGGAGTCGTATCGAAACCGATGGCGCAAAGCCCTAAGCGCAAGGAATCGCCAGCCGAGCCATTCAAGCGAGTGCTCGGGCTGGCGGTGCGCGCAATTGCGGGCAACAGCGAACTTCAAGTCGCTTACTCCGCCGGCAAGCCTGAGATCGACGGAAAAACGGTGCACTTGCCGGAGCCGTCTCGCATGCCGTCTCCGCGCGAGATCGCTGTCATCCGCGGATGGGCAGACAGCCTGGCACTCGAGGCGGCGGTCCACGACAAGAAGATCCACCGCAAGCTCGCCCCGAGCGCCGGCCCAGCGCGCAGTGTCTTCGAGGCCGTGGAGCGTGCTCGGGTCGAGGCGCTCGGCTCCCTCCGCATGCCGGGCATGGCGCGGAACCTCGCAGCCAAGATCGAGGATCTTTACGCGCACGGCCAATACGCGAACGTGAAGGACCGGGCCGAAGCGCCGCTGGAAGATGCGCTCTCGCTCATCGTTCGGGAGCGGCTTTCCGGCCTGCCGCCGCCCAAGACGGCGCAAGCCCTCGTCGACCTTTGGCGTCCCTGGATCGAGGAGCGTGCCGGCAAATCGCTCGAACTCATGGAGTCCCTTTACGAAGACCAGGAGGCATTCGGGCGTGTCCTTCGCGACATGCTCCGTCAGCTCGATCTGACCGATGAGGTCGCCGAGGGGCAGCCGGACGAGGAAAACGCCGAGGACCAGGAGAACCCCGAGGCTGGCGACCAGCAGTCGGAAAGCGCCGAGGAAGCAGCTGAGGGCCAGCAGCAGGCTTCGGAAGATCAGCTAGCCGAAGGCGAGCAAGGCGATTCCGAGGACTCCACCGATCTGGCCGACGCCGACCAGTTTGAGGCCGAGGTCGAGGGTGAAGAGGAAGCGGAGACCACCCAACCGTGGCGGCCGAATATCTCCGTTCTCGATAACCCGGAGGCGTTTGGCTACCGGGTTTTCACCCGCGCCTACGACGAAGAAGTCGCAGCGGAAGATCTTTCCACGCCGGATGAGCTGGAGCGCCTGAGGACATTCCTCGATAAGGAGCTCCGCGCCCTTTCCGGCGCCGTGGCGCGTCTCGCCAACAGGCTGCAGCGAAAACTGCTCGCGCAGCAGAATCGCGCGTGGGAGTTCGACCTCGATGAAGGCATGCTCGATCCCGCCCGCCTGACGCGCGTGATCATCGACCCGACCCATCCGCTTTCATTCAAGCGCGAGCGGGACACGGACTTCCGCGATACCGTCGTGACGCTCCTGCTCGACAACTCCGGGAGCATGCGTGGACGGCCGATCATGGTTGCCGCTTGCTGCGCGGACATCCTGGCGCGCACGCTTGAGCGTTGCGGCGTCAAGGTTGAGATCCTCGGCTTCACGACGCGGGCGTGGAAGGGCGGTCAGTCGCGCGAGCAGTGGCTTGCCGCCGGCAAGCCGCCGAATCCCGGCCGTCTCAACGACCTCCGTCACATCATTTACAAGTCTGCGGATGCTCCTTGGCGGCGCGCCAAGCGCAATCTCGCTCTAATGATGCGCGAAGGTCTGCTCAAGGAGAACATCGACGGCGAAGCCTTAGCGTGGGCACATAAGCGGTTGTTGGCGCGCCCTGAGCAGCGCCGCATTCTGATGATGATTTCCGACGGCGCCCCGGTCGACGATTCCACGTTGTCCGTCAACTCAGGGTCCTATCTCGAGCAGCATTTGCGCCAGGTGATCCACGAGATCGAAACCCGGTCACCTGTGGAGCTCATCGCCATCGGCATCGGCCACGACGTGACGCGCTATTACAAGCGTGCCGTCACGATAACCGATCCTTCGGAGCTGGCCGGCGCCATGACCGACAAGCTTGTCGAGCTGTTCGAAGAGAAGCCGAAGGAGGTTCGCGGGACGATCCGGCGTTTGCGGGACCGCGGAATTCTTCTGCACTGACCTTTTGAATGGGGCATGATCGGTGCGGCTGAAGGCGAAGATGCGCCCCCAAAAGGTGATCGCGCTATTCGCAGCAGCCGCTTTTACCTTAGCGCTTGCCGTCGCCACTGGTCAGGCAGTCGCACAGAAGCCACGCGTTACCGAGACAAAATTCATCGAGATCTCGGCGACACCTATCGCCGGCTTTCAGTTTACCGATGCCAATCGAAAGGATTTCGGGCGACTTCGCTGGCGCGGCGGGCTGGTTTTGAAATCTTCTAGCCCTGATTTCGGCGGCTGGTCCGGTTTGGTTCTGGATCGCGATGGCCGCGATTTTCTGGCTGTGTCCGATTCCGGAGCCTGGCTTACCGGCGAATTGATCTACGATGGTGTCCGACCGGTAGGCATTCGGAACACCCGTATCGGCCCGTTGAAGGCTCTGAAAGATCGCCCTCTCTTGCGACTTCGGGACCGCGATGCCGAGGCAGTCACACTTGCGCAGGGCACTCTGCGCAACGGCACAATCCTCGTTGCATTCGAGGGTAACCATCGCATCGGCCGTTTCTCCATTAGCAGAAACGGAGTTTCCGGCCCTCAGCAGTACCTCCAGCTTCCCCCAGAAGCGCGCCGCATGAAGTCGAATGAGGGCTTCGAAGCCATCAGTGTTCTCAAAGGCGGGCGCTACAAGGGTGCTATCATTGCCCTATCCGAAAGGTTCAAGGACGATCGCGGCCACCACACCGGCTGGATCTGGGTCAACGGTGTGCAGCACAAGTTGCATCTCACCGATATCGGCGGTTTCAACATTACGGACGCGGCAGCCCTGGATGATGGCGGGTTGATCGTGCTCGAGCGGCGTTTCGGCTGGCTAGAGGGCATCAAGATGCGGCTGCGGCTGGTGAGCCCCGAGGAAATCGCCCCGCGTTCAGTGATGAAGGGCGAGGTGCTGTTTGAGGCCAATATGGGCTACCAGATCGACAATCTGGAAGGCGTCGCCGTGCATAGGGGAGAGCAGGGCGAGACGGTCGTCACTCTGATCTCGGACGACAACTTCAATTCGCTGCTGCAGCGGACTGTCTTGCTTCAATTCACGTTAAAAGCGGCCGAGGACTGATCGGCCGCTTTCTCCAGCACGCTCCGAAAAGCCGATTGTCTTACGCCGCAGGTTGAGCCTGCTGCTCGGCGTTGTTTTTCGCCTTCAGAATTTCGCGCTTCAGGCGCCGGCAACGGTCGGAGAGCTCCTCGTCGCGAGCCTTGAGCAGATAAGCGTCCAAGCCGCCACGGTGCTCCACCGACTTCAGCGCATGGGCGCTGATCCGAAGCCGCACTTTCCGCTTCAGCGTATCGCTGATCAGCGAAACCGTGCACAGGTTCGGCCGGAACGTGCGCTTCGTCTTGTTCTCAGCATGGCTGCGGAGCTGGCCCGACATCGGGAGCTTTCCAGTCAGCTCACAGCGTCTCGTCATGACACGACATCCTCTTGTGGCGCACCCTGGCGGGGACGCATGCAATTTGTTCGTTTCGGAATCCGGAAACGTCCCGTCAGATCGCGGCCGGGAGTTTGGGCCCCTCTATAATGGCGCCGCCCGGTCAGCGTCAAGCGTAAGAGCTTGCAGAGCAAGCCTCGCCAGCTTACGGAACAGAACACAGAATCGACCAAAAATCCCCGTACTTCGATGGGTGATGTTGTCTCACGAGGCAATGCGCCATGCAGACCCGAACTGCTGCTTCTTTTGTGTCTTTCTTTAAGTCCTTTATTCGACCTGCTTCTGTCTTAGCTATCCTGACAGCAACGCTCTCGGCGCCGGGCCTCGCTGCGGAAGAGTGGCCCGACAAGGTGGCCGCCAAGTATAAGATCACTTTCAACGGGATCGATATCGGAGATTTCCGCTTTCAGTCGAGCGCGGACGCACACAGCTACGACCTGGCGGGAAAGGCCAGCCTTTCTCTTATGCTAGGGGCCCTCAAGTGGAAGGCCGAGACGGCGAGCAAGGGAGTCCTTGCCAAGGGAGATCCCAGGCCAGCGGAATTCTCGTTCACGACCAAGGAAAATAAAAAGAACAGATCGGTCTTCATGAGCTTCAAGAACGACAAGGTTGCAGACCGCGTTCTGAAGCCACCGAACTCACCGTCGAAGAACACGGTCCTGCTTACCGAGGAGCACCTGAAAGGCGTGCTCGATCCTCTGAGTGCCATCATGGCCATGACGCGGGGAGTCCGGTCCAACCCCTGCGAGCAGAAGGTCGCCATTTTCGATGGCAAATACCGGTTCGACCTGGTTCTCTCTTACCTGCGCAAGGAACGCATCAAGGAAGCCAAACCGAGCGGTGAGCCGGAATTCGGTTATGTCTGTAGGGTTCGCTATGTCCCGATCGCCGGGCACAAGAGTGATAGCAAGACTGTCCGCAGCTTGGCCCAGAATGATGGGATAGAGGTTGTCTTGCGCCCGATCCCCAGCGCCAATATCTTCATCCCGTACCAGATCACGGTGCCGGTGTTCGCAGGCTGGGCCGTGCTGAAATCGGAGCGTATTGATATTACAACTCCTGTGAGGCAGATCGCCCTTGTTCATTGACCGCGCACCTGCCAATGACACTTGAATGGAGCTTCTTTGGCAGGGAAGGATTGGGCACACGCACCCGGGTTGAGAGCAGCCATTGGGGCAGGTCATTTCCCCGAACGACCGGATACGCATTTGAGCGGTGGCATTAATTTTGCGGAACGGTATTGATTGCGTCCGTAGCGCCTGCGTCTCGCACGAGACCAAGGCTGGAGGCTGAAGTCATCATGGGCATGGATTACGAAACGCGGACCCGCAATGTCACCGCGGTTCTGGGGCCAACGAACACAGGCAAGACGCACCTGGCCATAGAACGCATGCTCGGTCACGAGACCGGCATGATTGGCCTGCCGCTACGGCTGCTGGCCCGCGAGGTCTACGACAAGATCGTTGCCCGTGTTGGCAAGGAGCGTGTGGCGCTTGTTACCGGCGAAGAGAAGATCAAGCCGGACAATCCGCGGTACTGGGTGTGCACCGTCGAAGCCATGCCGCGGGAGATCGATGTCGATTTTCTCGCCATCGATGAGATTCAACTCGCGGCCGATCCTGAGCGTGGGCACGTTTTCACCGACCGCCTCCTGCACGCGCGGGGCAAGCTCGAAACGTTGCTGCTGGGCGCAGCGACGATGCGGGAAGCGATTGCCGACCTCATCCCTGGCGCGAACTTCATTTCGCGCCCGCGTTTGTCGAAGCTCAGCTACGCCGGGCAGAAGAAGATCACGCGCCTGCCGCCGCGCACTGCCGTGGTCGCCTTTTCGGCCAACGATGTTTACGCCATCGCCGAGCTGATCCGCCGTCAGCGTGGTGGGGCTGCGGTAGTGCTCGGTGCTTTGTCACCGCGGACGCGCAATGCGCAAGTGGCGCTTTATCAGTCAGGCGACGTCGATTTTCTGGTCGCGACGGACGCGATCGGCATGGGCCTCAATCTCACCGTCGATCACGTCGCGTTCGCGTCGATCCGCAAATTCGATGGTCAGACATTCCGTGATCTGACGCCGGCCGAGCTGGCACAGATCGCCGGCCGTGCGGGCCGCCACCTGAACGACGGCACCTTCGGCGTGACGGGCGACGTCGAGCCCTTCGACAGCGATCTCATCGAGCGGCTGGAAACGCACACCTTCGACACAGTGAAGGTGCTGCAGTGGCGTAACCGCAAGCTCGACTTTTCGTCGATTGATGCTCTCCGTGAAAGCCTTCGGGCCTACCCAACGGAACCTCGCCTGACGCGGGCACGCATGGCTGAAGACGTCATTGCCCTCGAAAATGTCAGCAATGACCGCGAAATTCTCGACATGGTGCGCGGCCCCGCTGCGACGGCCATGCTGTGGGACGTCTGCCAAGTCCCCGATTATCGGAAGATCTCATCCCAGAGCCATGCGGAGCTGGTGGCGACCCTCTTCAAGTTCCTGATGACGGGCGAGGAGAGAATCCCGGAAGATTGGTTCGCCAAACAGGTGGAGATGGCAGCCCGCACGGATGGCGACATCGACACCCTCGCCAATCGCATCGCGCATATTCGCACCTGGACGTTCGTTTCGAATCGGCCGAACTGGCTTAGAGACCCCGAGCATTGGAGAGGGCGGACTCGCGAGATCGAGGACAGCCTTTCCGATGCTCTCCACGAACAGTTGACCCTGCGCTTCGTCGATCAGCGCACCAGTGCACTTATGCGCGGCATGCGAGACAAGGAAGAATTGACCGCTGAAATCTCCGAAGACGGCTCGATCCACGTCGAGAACCACTACGTTGGTCGCTTGAAAGGGTTCATCTTCACGCCGGACGCTCAGGCAGAGGGCATCCACGGCAAGGCCGCGCGGACGGCCGCGGCGCAGGTTCTTTCACGCGAGCTCGCCATGCGCGTGCGCCGCATCACGGCCGCGAAAAACGACGCCTTCAAGCTCAGCCGCAATGGCCGTATCCTTTGGCGCGGCGAGGAAGTGGCCCGGCTGGAGCCCGGTGACCATCCGCTGAAGCCGCAACTCGTGTTGCTGGCCGATGAACACTTGCAGGCGCCGGATCGCGAAAAGGTTCAGGAGCGTCTTACGACATGGCTCAACGACACGATCCGTGAACGGTTGAAGCCGCTGGTCGAGCTTTCGGAAGCGCAGGACGTTACCGGACTGGCTCGCGGCATCGCCTTCCAGCTCACCGAGAATTTCGGCGTTCTCAAGCGCGAGACCGTTGCCGAGGAAATGAAATCCCTCGACCAGAACGGCCGCGCACAGCTGCGCCGTTACGGCGTCCGTTTCGGTGCCTTCAACATCTATTTCCCACTTCTCCTGAAGCCGGCGCCGGCGGAGCTGACGTTGGTGCTGTGGGCCCTCAAGCATGCGGGCGAGCACAATCTCTCCATCGACGCATTGCCGGAGCCGCCGCGCGCCGGGCTGACCTCGGCGCGCGCTGAACCCGGCGTTCCGGAGGCCTTCTATCGCGCGTGCGGATATCACGTCTGCGGCCCCCGCGCCGTGCGCATCGATATTCTGGAGCGACTGGCCGATCTTATCCGCCCGCTGCTCGCGTGGCGTCCGGACCCGGAAAATCCGTCTGCCCAACCGCCGAAGGGCTCAACTGGCGACGGTGGTTTCGTAGTCATTCCGGAGATGATGTCCATTCTCGGGTGCTCTCCGGAAGAACTCGGGGCCGTGCTGACCAGCCTAGGCTTCCGCTCCGAGAAGCGTCCGGTGAAACGTCAGCCAACCGTGGCGCAAGCGGGTGCCGAGGCGACTGCAGCTGCGCCTGCTGAGCAAGGGACCGAGTCTGATACGCCTGACGAGCCACCAGCTTCAGACGAAGCCTCAGTCCAGAAATCTGCAGCCGATCAAGAGTCTATCGGCGAACTCGCTGCGGAACCCGACGCGACGCCGGCAGAAGGCGAAAGCGAAATCTCCACTGAGGAAGTTCGCGCCGAGTCCAACGCAGTAACCGAGACCGAACCGCCAGCGGCTGCGCAAGAAGACTCCGGCACAGAGCAGCAAGCGGAAGTCACTGCAGTCGATGCCCCGGCGGAAACATCGTCGGAAACGATCGCCGCCGAAACGGATAGCGCCCCGCAAACGAGCGCTGAGGCGGTCGAGGAGATCAAGTACGAAGAAGTCTGGCGTCCGCGTCGGAAGCACGAGGGGAGCCGGCAGGATCGTCACCGCAAACGTCATCGGCACGATGGCGAACGCCGCGACGGGCGGCAGGATCGCCGCCCGCATCAGCATCGGGACAAGAAGCCTGGATCAGCCGCAGCTTCCGCATCCACACCTCAACAGTCCGGTTCGGGCAACCAACAGCAGCAGCGCGACCGCAAGGACGACCGGCGCGATGGCAAGCGCCGCGACGATCGCCGCAGACACCACGAACGGCGTCCGATCCAAATGCACGCCTCTCCGCCGCCCAAGCGCGGCGAGGTCGATCCCGACTCACCTTTTGCGGCTCTCAGCGCCCTTAAGAAGGTGCTGGAGAAGCAAGCAGCGGAGGATTCAGGTTCCTCATGAGTCGCAGCCCTGGCCCCGCACCGGATCCCGGCGGAGCCCAGCGGCTCGATAAATGGCTTTGGTTTGCCCGTGTTGTGAAAACGCGTTCTTTGGCCACTGCTCTCGTCCAAAGCGGTAAAGTCCGCGTCAATCGCATTCGGACCGACAAACCTAGCCATACCATTCGGCCCGGCGACGTTATCACCGTGACCGCGCATTCGCGCGTGCGGGTGCTCAAAGTCCTCGCCACTGGCGAACGCCGCGGGCCAGCCACGGAAGCACGCGAACTCTACGAGGAGCTTACTCCTCCGCCGACAGCATTTGGCGGCCATGAGGCAGAGCTCGGCCCGCAGCGCGCCCCTGGCTCCGGCCGCCCGACAAAACGCGATCGGCGCGCTATCGAACGCCTCATGAAGCGGGAAAGCTGAAAATTACGGCAGGTCGTCCTGGGACAATGCGCAAGCTTGCGACATCCTGCCAAACTGCAGCATGCTTGCCGCGAGTCGTAAGACAAGCCCGACAAAAAACGGGGTGCCGAGCAGATGACTTTCGTCGTCACAGACAAGTGTATCAAGTGCAAGTTCACCGATTGCGTGGAAGTATGTCCGGTCGACTGCTTCTACGAAGGTGAGAATATGCTCGTCATCCACCCCGACGAGTGCATTGACTGCGGCGTCTGTGAGCCCGAATGCCCGGTTGAGGCAATCAAGCCTGATACGGAGCCTGGTCTTGAAAAGTGGCTCGAGCTCAACCGCGAATATGCGGACAAGTGGCCCAACATCACATCGAAGAAGGCACCGCCGCCCGACGCGGATGAGTACCGCGACGTAGAGGGCAAATTCGAGCTCTATTTCTCGCCGAAGCCAGGTGCTGGGGACTGATCGAGCCCCCAGCTTTCCCGCTCATCGCCTTTGGTCAAAACGGCGTCCGACGAGCGCCGAGGCGATATTGATTTTCTGAATGTCGATGGTGCCGCCGGCGATGCCCCAACCCCATGCATCGCGGAAACGTTGCTCGGCCGAATACTGCTTGGAGTAGCCATAGCCGCCCATCAGCTGCATCGCGGCCCCCGTCACCTCCCGCACCATTTCGTTCGCGAAGCACTTCGCGATGGAAGAATCGGCAACGGATGGAAATCCGTTCGAAGCACGCGTCACGGCTCGATAAATCAAGAGGCGCGCTGCCTCGACTTTCATAGCCATCTCGGCAAGCTTCAACTGCACCGCCTGAAACTCGACAATCGGCTTGCCGAACTGTTTGCGCTCCTGGACATAAGCGAGTGTGTCTTCAAGCGCCCCGGCTGCGATGCCCAGGCACATGGTCGCATTTCCGCAGCGCTCAAGGTCGAAGGCCTCCATCAGCTTCGAGAAGCCGCCGGCCGGAACGATGAGATGATCCTCCGGCACCTCGACGTTATCGAAGAAAATGTCGGCCGTCGTCGTGCCGCGAAAACCCATGAGCTCCTCGCGTGCGCCGAAGCTGAGGCCCGGAACGCCGTTTGGAACATAGACGGCGCCAATGCCTTTGGCCCCGGGAGCATCCGAAAGTCGGCAATACACCACATAACCGTCGGCAGAGCCGCCGCCGGTGCACCAGCGCTTCGTACCATTAACGATGACGCGGCCATTACGGACTTCCGCGCGCGTCGTGAGATCCGTCAGGGCCGAGCCCGCATTGGGCTCTGACATGGCCACGGCTACGATAGCCTCGCCGCTTGTCACCTTCGGCAGCAAGTTCTTCTTCAGGCTTTCTGAACCGAAGCGCTCGACCGCTTTGATTGGACCAACCGCGCTTTCGAAGATCGGGAAGGCTACGGCCGGATGCACACGCGCAAATTCCTCGAGCACCAAGATAGCTTCAAGATTGCCTAGGCCGAGGCCGCCGTAGTCGGGTGAGATGTTAATGCCGAGGAACCCCATCTCGGCATAACGGCGCTTCCACTCCTTCGAGAGCGGCGTGTTTGTCCGCTCCAATTCCCGCGCCACCGGGGCCATCTGCTCACGCGCAAAAGCGCGTGCCGTATCACGCAGCTCGCGCTGCTCTGCTGTCAGTTCGAAATCCAAGGTTTTCCTCGACTTAGTCTGTTTCCCTCATCACGCATTTCTAGCGACGAGGACCAAACACGCCAAGTCAAGCGGCAGGGCCTCACGAAACTTCAGAACTTGAGCAGAGAGGGTAGCCATAGCGAGAAAAATGGTACGTAGGTCACCAATGCCAGAACGCCCAGCATTGCGAGATAGAAGGGCCATATAGCCCGCAACATTTCGCCCATCGGGACCTTTCCGACCGCACAACCGACGAACAGCGTTGCCCCCACCGGCGGCGTTATCAACCCGATTCCCAGGTTGACCAGCATGATCATGCCGAAATGGATGGGATCAACGCCGATGCTGATCGCGACCGGCAGCAGAATCGGCGTGCAGATGATGATCAAGGGCGCCATGTCCATCAGGCAGCCCAGCATCAACAACATTATGTTGATCAGGAGCAACGTGAGATACTTGTCGCTCGTTACAGATAGGAAGAACTCCGTGACCTGAGCGGGCAATCGCATCAGGGCCATCATGTAGCCGAAGCCGCCGGCGAAACCGATCAGCATCATCACCATGCCGACAGTGCGCACCACTCGAGCAACGAGCAAAGGCAAGTCTCGCCACTTGTAATCGCGATAGACGAACATCGTGATGATGAAGGCGTAAATGCACGCCACCGCTGCCGACTCCGTCGGCGTGAAGACGCCGCTGAGGATTCCGCCGAGGATGATGAACATCGTCAGCAGCCCCCAAAAGGCGTCGAGGCAAATCTTCGCCGCCTCGCGGAGGGAAACCACCTCACCCTTCGGAAAATTCTGACGCTGGGCAATCGCCAGGATCATGACCATCAAGGTCACGCCCAGAAGTAGCCCAGGAAAAACGCCTGCAAGAAAGAGATGCGCAATTGAAATGGTGCCGCCGGCAGCAAGCGAATAAATCACCGCATTATGCGACGGCGGAATGAGAATGGCCTGCACGGATCCGCAAACCGTGATCGTCGTCGCAAAAACCCGCGGATATCCGTTCTTTTCCATTTGCGGGATCATCACACTGCCGACCGAAGCCGTGTCAGCCACCGACGAACCCGAAATGCATCCGAAAAACGTGGAGGCCAGAACATTTACGAGAGCAAGACCGCCGCGAATAAAACCGACGAAAACCTTTGCCAGATTTACCAGCCGCACGGCCATTCCGCCTTCGGCCATTATGGCTCCGGCCAATACGAAAAACGGAATGGCGAGCAACGCGAATTCATCAACACCGTCGGAGATCTTCAGCATCACCGCTTCGAGCGGAATGCCATACCAAAGCGCGCCCGCTATGGCGGCCAAACCGAGGGCAAAGGCGATCGGAACGCCCAAAATGATAAGAAGGCCGAATGTCCCGAGTAGAACCAGTGCGTCCATGTGCCGTCGATCCTGAAAGGCGGTCCTCAATCCATGTCCGACGTTTGCGAACTGAACGGCGGCGTTGATTCAGCGGGCGCGAAAAACCGGCCGGACCAAATGCGTTCTATGACGAACAAAGCGATGATGGCACCACCAATCGGTATTGGGGAATAGGTGAGGCCGACAGGAATTGACGGCATTTGCGCCATGACCTGGTTCCACGTCGCTCTGACCAACTTGGTGCCGAAGCCAAGCAGGAAAATCGACGTCCCAAGCATGCAGAGCTCGATGACGAAACCGAGGATTGTTCGGGCCCACCCTGCCGTCATACTTGGAAGGGCCATGACAGCGATGTGCAGATTTTCCCGGTAACAGACGGCCCCGGCCGAGAACGTGAATACGATCATCAGAATAATGGCAATCGGCTCCGGCCACTGCGAGCCATAGCCCAACACGTATCGGGTATAAACGCCCCAGGGAATGATGATCGTAATGACGACGAGACAGAGCCCGGCCACCAGCATGCAGAAGCGATGCAGGATGTCCATGGCCCGGACGTAGCGAGCATACATGTGGAGCTACCAGCGACTTCGCTTTTGAGAGAACGGACCGTCAAGCAAGAGCGCCTCCCGGCGCGGAGAGCGGGAGGCGCGTTATGCCTATTGAACCGCCTGAATACGCTGGATCATTTCGGCGTATTCCGCGCCATATTTGTCATAGACCGGTTTGATCGCCGCTCGGAAGGCCTCTTTGTCGACATCCGTCACGAACGTAACGCCCGCCGCCTGCAACTTCTCCATCGACTCCTTCACCATCGCGTCCCAAAGCTGGCGCTGTTCTTGTTGGGCCTCGGCAGCCAATTTCTTTATCAGCGCCTGATCCTCCGGCGACAGCTTCTCCCACACCACGCGTGAGAAGACTAGAATTTCCGGGATGATCAGGTGTTCCGTGAAGGAGAAATACTTGGCGATCTGGTGATGGTTGTGTGTGACGTAAGTCGGCGTGTTATTCTCAGCGCCATCAACCACACCCGTCTGCATCGCAGAGTAAAGCTCCGAGAAGCCCATGGAAATGCCATTTCCGCCCATGGCGTTCATGGTATCCACGAAGATGGGGTTGCCCATCATACGGATCTTCAGGCCAGTAAGATCCTCCGGTTTCCGAATCGGCTTCTTCGTGTAGACATTGCGTGTGCCAGCATCCATCCAGCATAGGCCAATGAGGCGCGTCTCCGGGGCCGTAGATATTTTCTCAAGCAGCTCCTTGCCGATTTCGCCGTCAATCACCTTCCGCATATGGTTCTCATCGCGGAAAATGAACGGCATGTTGAAGACGTTGAGCTCTTTCACAACGGTGCCGACGGGTCCAACGCTGATACGGGCCAATTCCAACGCGCCCACCTGGGCCTGCTCGATCATTTCCTTTTCGCCGCCGAGCTGCATGGCGGGAAACATCTGGATAGAAAGCCGGCCGTTGGTCGCTTCTTCCAGTTTCTTGCCCATGCGCACGACTGCCTCGACCGTCGGGTAACCGAGCGGGTGCACGTCGGACGCCTTCAGGACCATCTTGGTTTGGGCCAACGCGGAAAATCCGCCAAAGCTCGCCAGGCTACCCGTTGCCGCAATCGATGCGACACCGAGCTTGATCACTTCACGTCTGTTCATTGCGTTTCCTCCTTGATGCCTATGGCCGGCGTATTTCTGCTTTCGCCGACTTTTGTTTTTTGGGCAGACTGAAATTATATCGTTTCCAATTTGCGTTGCCGGCCTCCTTTGATCCCAAATATTCCGACCCCTGCCTTGCGAACCTAATAGCCGGATGCTAAAAGTTGTACGATGACCCGACAAGTCGAGAACGTACCATCAGCACAAGGAAGTGGCAAGCTGGCAATCTTGCGCCGGCTCCGCCCCGTGCGAAATTTGACTCTCGAGGTTGTCGAACAGATCGCAAACGAAATTCGCAGTGGTAACCTTCCACCTGGGTCGCGCCTGCCGACCGAACATGAACTTATGGCGACTCTCGGCGTAAGCCGAACCGTTGTGCGGGAAGCCATTGCTGCGCTGCGAGCGGAAGGCCTCGTCATTTCCCGGCAAGGCGCTGGTGTCTTCGTCACGGATGCCAGCCGAGCGCCGTTGCGCATCAGCCTAGAAGCATCGGGCTCCCTCGAAGACATTCTGCATGTCATGGAGCTGCGTCTCGCCATCGAGGTAGAGGCGGCAGCACGCGCGGCGGAGCGCGCATCCGAAGAACATCTTAGGTCGATCGAAACCGCGCTTTCGGAAATTGAGGCTGCAATTTCGCGCGGCGAGCCTGCTGTCAACGAGGACTTCGCCTTTCACAACGCCATAGCCGTGGCGAGCGGCAATCCAAAGTTCAGCATGATGCTGGAGTTCCTCGGCCGCCACATCATCCCGCGGCAGAGCATAAGGACGTCGATCGGAACCCCCAAACAGCAAGAGCAATATCTACGCCGCATTCAAGGCGAGCATCGTCATATTTTCGAGGCTATTCGTTCAAAAAACCCAACTGGTGCGCGCCGCGCCATGCGCAGCCATCTGACGGGTAGTCTCTCCCGATACCGCCGTCTTTATGAAGCTTCTTCAGCGCGCGGGACTTGACCCTATTGGGAATTCATGGGTCATAGCGATCTCGATGCGACGAAGAGGAAATGGCCCATGAAACGCGTACTATTGACGGGTGCTGCAGGTGCCGTCGGTGGAATGATTCGGCCGCTATTGGCGTCGACTTATCCAGAAATTGTCCTGAGTGACATTAAAGAACCGCAGAACCTTCAGCCTAACGAGACCTTTATCCAGGCAGATCTGACAGACCTGGTAAGCGTCGAAAAAGCCTGCGAAGGCGTCGATGGCGTCGTTCACCTTGGCGGCTATTCGGTCGAGGGACCGTGGGAAGTTATTCTGCAGGCCAATATCATCGGCTGTTACCACATGTTCGAGGCCGCCCGGCGGAAAGGCGTGAAGCGGCTGGTTTTTGCTTCCTCAAATCACGCAATCGGCTTTTATCCACGTGTCCAGCGCATTGGCCCTGATGTCGTCGCGCGACCGGACAGCCGCTATGGCGTCAGCAAATTGTTCGGCGAAGGCCTCGGGGCACTCTACGCTTACAAGCATGGTATGCGGGTACTCGCCCTGCGCATCGGCAACGTCGGAGAGCGGCCCGTCGATAAGAGGCGGCTATCCATCTGGATTTCGCCCCAAGATCTCATGCAGCTTATCCGGATCGGTCTCGAGCACCCGGAGCTGCGCTACGAAGTGATGTATGGCGCTTCGCTCAACGAGCGGTCGTGGTGGGATAATTCTGTCGCCTACAAATACGGCTATCGCCCAACCGGAAAGGCCGAGGATTTCCGCGACGAAGCGCTCGCGGCGCAGGAGAAACTTCCGCCCGATCCAATCGGAGAATTCTACCAGGGCGGGCCCTATTGCAGCATCGAGTTCGACGGCGACACCGACGAAATCTGGTAGTTGCTATAGAATACAGGTTTCGGGCGGGGCTAGACGAGTTCGCCCCGCAGAAGCTTAGGCACGTCGCCCGACAATCCCGCAGCTTCTGACACGAACAACCGCTTCAGAGCCGGGATACGATCAACAAGCCCGAGCCCGGCTTCGCGGATCGACCGCAACAGCGTTCCGTCATTGGAGAACAGGCGATTGAGCCCATCAAATGTCGCTGCGGACATACTCGAATCAAAGCGCCGCCAGCGCTCGTAGCGCTCCAAAGCGTCCGCATCGCCGGGGGTTAGCCCAATCCGCACGGCATCTGTTACGACTTCTGTCAGCGCGGCAATGTCACGGAACGCCAAATTAAGCCCTTGGCCTGCTATTGGGTGAACACCGTGGGCGGCATCGCCGACGAGCGCAAAGCGGTGAGCCACGTAACGCCGGGCAAGGTGCATCTCCAAAGGCCACGAGGCCCGCGGCCCGGCCAGCTTAAGGCGCCCGTACCTACCGGCAAACCGCTTGTCCACCTCGGCCAGGAAAGCGTCATTGTCAAAGGTCAGGATTTCGCGAGCGCGCTCCGCATCCTCCGACCACGTAATACAGGAGCGGTTGCCCCGCAGCGGAAGAATAGCGAAGGGACCGCCGGGCAGGAAATGTTGAATGGCGCGACCGTTGTGCGGAAGCTCGTGCTCGACTTGCGTAACAATGCCGATCTGATTGTAGCTCCAGCCGATACACTTGATGCCCGCGGCTTCCCGCAGGCGAGAACGACGTCCATCTGCCGCAACGAGAAGGCTTGCTTCAATAATCCGTCCGTCCGCCAAGTGAACTTTCACAAACGGATCGCCTGCCTCGAAATCTTCAGCCTGCCCTTCGACATATTGAATTGACGGCACATTCTCGGCGACCTTCGCGACGGCCACGCTGAGCGCACCGCTCGGCACGATGAAGGATGCCGGTTCCCCCGTATCCAGAATATTGTTGTACGTGAGCAGAACAGGCCGAACGGCAGCCTCGAGCGGGCTATCGGTCAGCAGGATCTCGCGGACCTCCTGAGCCTCGTCCTCGATCAAGGACCAGACGCCCAGCAGCCCCAGCATGTGCCGCGGCCCGGCTGAAATCGCGAAAGCCCGAACGTCGTCTTTGCGCGATTGACGCGAGTCTCGGTCGACTACCGTTACGGATATTTCTGGCCCAACCGACTTTGCCAGGGCCAGCGCAAGTGTCAGACCGGTGTAGCTACCGCCGGCGATTACGATGTCGGACTTGAGCACTTCCATGCCTCGTCTCGCCCTTGGGCCAACTTGCGGAGCGATGGTAGAGTTCTAAATCGCACCAGGACGATCGACTTGCCACCCCCAGTGCGAGGTCCCATGTCCGCCAAGAAAACCGAGAAAACCTCGGCGCTTGCCTCACTACTGTCCATACTGGACCTGGAACAGCTTGAACAGAACCTGTTCCGCGGCCAGAGCCCGCAGGAGGGCTGGCAGCGCGTCTACGGCGGGCAGGTTTTGGGCCAGGCACTCGTGGCAGCAGGGCGCACGGTGTCGGAGGAGCGCACTGCTCACTCCATGCACGGATATTTTCTGCTCCCAGGTGACCCTACGCATCCCATCATTTATGAGGTCGAGCGCATCCGCGATGGCTCCAGTTTCACCACGCGTCGGGTGAAAGCCATCCAGCATGGCCGGGCGATTTTCTCAATGAGCGTCTCCTTCCATAAGCAGGAGACCAGCTTTGAGCATCATAGGGAGATGCCAAAGGTTCCGCCGCCTGAGGAGCTGCCCAATGAGCATGAGCTCATGAAGCGGTTGGTGGGGAGCCTGCCCGACAATATTCGCTCGTACTGGGAGCGCGAGCGGCCGATCGAGATGCGGTTCGTCGATTTCTCGCGCTACATCAGCCGCGAGAAGGCTCCGCCAGTCCAATATGTCTGGATGCGCGCCAATGGTCGGCTACCCGACGATCCTAAACTGCACCAGTGCGTGCTTGCGTATGCATCCGATTTTACGCTGCTCGACACTGCGCTGATTGCCCACGGCAAGCTGCTGTTCGACCGCGATGTCCAGCTCGCCAGCCTCGATCATGCGCTTTGGTTGCATCGGCCCTTCCGGGCGGACGAATGGCTGCTGTATGCCCAGGACAGCCCGTCTGCCTACGGCGCCCGCGGCTTTTGCCGCGGCAGCATCTATACCCGTGACGGGGTGCTGGTGGCGTCTGCTGCGCAGGAAGGGCTCGTCAGGCAACGCACCACGGCTTACGTGCTCAGTTAATGGGCAATTGACGGAGATTGCATAATTTTTGCGCAACGCCCTGCACAATTCCTGAAGGCAGCCTCCGTATTCGCTGCCAATTTCTTCAGCAATTCCAGAAGCTTACCCGCGTGCTAACCATTTGGCACGCCGTTTGACTCTTCTCGGCTGAGCCTTGCCACCGAGCCGGGCTCTCGCGGCCCGGGCTGCCCGGGCTCCGGTGAAACAACCGAGAGGGTCGCCGACATGAAGCTCGTCTCCGCCATTATCAAGCCTTTCAAGCTGGAGGAGGTCCGCGCCGCGCTCACCGACCTCGGCTACCAGGGCATGACCGTGACCGAGGTGAAGGGTTACGGCCGCCAGAAAGGCCACACCGAGATTTATCGCGGTGCCGAATACGCGGTGAACTTCCTGCCCAAGCTGAAGATCGAGATCGTCATTCCCGACAGCGAGGTCGATCGGGCGATCGAAGCGATCGTTCGGGCCGCGCAAACCGGCCAGATCGGAGACGGCAAGATCTTCGTCTCGACCATCGAACACGCCGTCCGCATCCGCACAGGAGAAACGGACGACAGCGCCATTTGAGCCCGCCGGCCAACTCGGGGGGCACTTGCCAGCAATTGAATATCCAGCAGAAGGGGAATTCGTAACATGACGTTCAAGAAGCTCGTGCGCACCGCCGGCGGCGCTGCCTTGCTCGCAGCGTTCTCCGCCATGCCGGCCCTCGCGCAGCAGGAGCAGCCAACTCTCGATACTGGCGACACGGCGTGGATGCTCACGTCGACCGCGTTGGTCCTCATGATGACCATTCCGGGCCTCGCGCTGTTCTACGGCGGCATGGTGCGCAAGAAGAACGTCCTCGCAACCGTCATGCAGAGCTTCGCCACGGCGTGCCTGATGTCCGTGCTTTGGATGATCATCGGCTACTCCCTGGCATTTGGCGATGGCGGCTCGCTCAACAACTACGTAGGTGGCCTCGGGAAGATGTTCCTGGCCGACCTGACCAAAGACGGCCTGCAGGGCACGATCCCCGAGTCGCTCTTCATGACCTTCCAAATGACGTTCGCCATCATCACGCCGGCCCTCATCTGCGGCGCGGTGGCGGATCGGATGAAGTTCTCGAGCCTCCTGGTCTTCCTCGCTCTGTGGCTGCTCATCGTTTACGCCCCCGTCTGTCACTGGGTCTGGGGCGGCGGCTTCCTCGGGTCTGACGGCGTTCTTGACTTCGCTGGCGGCACCGTCGTCCACATCAACTCCGGCATCGCCGGTCTTGTCTGCGCACTCGTCCTGGGCCGTCGCGAGGGCTATGGCTCCGAAAACATGGCGCCCCATAACCTCGTCCTGACAGTCGTCGGCGCCTCGCTCCTGTGGGTTGGCTGGTTCGGCTTCAATGCCGGTTCGGCGGTGGGCGCGAACGGCTCGGCCGCTATGGCAATGGCCGTCACTCAGATCGCCACCGCTGCCGCGGCTCTCGCCTGGATGTTCATGGAGTGGATGATCCACCGGAAGCCGAGCGTCCTCGGTATCGCGTCGGGTGCTGTTGCGGGCCTTGTCGCGATCACGCCGGCGGCCGGCTTCGTGGCTCCGATGGGAGGTTTGTTCATCGGCATCGCAGCGGGCATCGTCTGCTTCTTCGCCTCAACCACGGTGAAGCGCGCGCTCGGTTATGACGACAGCCTCGACGTGTTCGGCATCCACGGCGTTGGCGGTATCGTCGGCGCAATCCTGACCGGTGTTTTCGCGGTCGAGGCGATCGGTGGCACGCCGGGCCTTCTTGAAGGCAACGCGGCTCAGGTTCCGCTGCAGATCTACGGCATCATCGCCACCATCGTCTGGTGCGCCGTCGCCACCTTCGTGATCCTGATGGTGGTGAAGGCCCTCATGGGCCTCCGGGTCGACAAGGCCGTCGAGATTGAAGGCCTCGACATCAATCTCCACGGAGAGGTCGTGCAGTAATCCTCCTTCATGCCGGCCGTTCAGCGGCCGGCATGACCCTGACCGTCGCTGACATCAGCATTTTCCCTAGACTGCCTCGGCCCGGACTCCCCGTTCCGGGCTCTTTTTTCACCAGGCAATCAAACATCAAGGCGCGGTACGGACGACCGAGCCGGGCCCAAGCAGCTTGAGGATCCTCAAAAGGTGCTGACGCTGAAACGCAATGCAGCCCGCCGTCGGCTGATAGCCCGGTCGCGCCACATGCATGAACACTGCGCTGCCGAGGCCTTGCACGCGAGGCTTTTCGTTGTGATCGAGCACGACGACGAGATCGTACAGATGGTCCTCCCGCCACATTCGTTCGGCGCTCGCCGGGTAAGGGTGCTTGACCTTGCGGTTGTAGTTGCGGTCGCCGACGGCATCGCACCAGCCGTCGTCGGGCCGGAGGGGCGCCACCGGCAAGCGCGTGGACGGACGAAGCAGGCGATCTGGTCGGTAATAGACCCGGCGAACCTTGAATGCGCCAATGGGCGTCGCCCCATCGCCTTCCCGTTTTGCCGCCCGACGCCCGGATCGTCCCAAGGCACATGGAAAGCGAAGGCCGTTGATCGTCGCCCAACCGCGCGTCGCGGCCAATGACAGCGCCCTCACTCTCAATTCGCCAGGGCTGTTTTCGCGCCGTTCGCAGCGCGCCGATTCGTGCCTAGGCACTGTTTTGTCACCCTCTCCAGTGATACATTGTTCACCATGTTTGTAACATCGGGGAGCCAAGCCGAATGAGTGCGCCACGCAAGATTCTCATCGTCGATGACGACGAGGACCTTCGTGTGACCCTGAGGGAGCAGCTCGCCCTCCACAATGAGTTCGAGGTTGCGACCGTGGCCACCGCCTCCGAAGCCATGGAGGCGGTAAAGAACGGTCGTGTCGATTTGCTGATCTTGGATGTCGGATTGCCCGACATGGACGGGCGGGAAGCCTGCAAGAAACTTCGCGAGTCAGGCTTCAAACCGCCGATCATCATGCTGACCGGGAATGCTTCCGACGCCGACACAATCGAGGGACTCGACGCCGGAGCCAACGATTACATCACCAAGCCGTTCAAGTTTGCCGTGTTGCTGGCGCGGATACGCGCCCATCTCCGCCAGCATGAGCAGAGCGAGGACGCGGTTTTCACGATCGGCAAATACACGTTCAAGCCTGCGGCCAAGTTGCTCATCGACGAAAAGGGCTCGAAGATCCGGCTGACCGAAAAAGAGGCCTCGATCCTCAAATACCTGTATCGTGCCGGTGAGAAGGTCGTGACGCGGGACGTGCTGCTGCACGAAGTCTGGGGCTATAACGCCGGCGTCACCACACATACGCTGGAGACGCACATCTACCGGCTGCGGCAGAAGATCGAGAAAGATCCTTCGAAAGCCGAACTGCTCGTAACGGAAACCGGCGGTTACAAGCTTATCCCGTAACTTGAGCTAATCCGAACAACACACACGAAGGCAGCCGGGCTTCATGTCCATCCCGGCTGCCACCCGTTTTGTTAACGGATGATTTTGACCGTTCGGCGCGAATCATTTGTTTTGTGCCAATGCTCGTCGCGTCCGTTCCATGAACGGCAACTTGGGGGCAGAGCCGACATGTCGAACGAGTCGTGTGCGTTACTTCTGATGAGGTTGGAGCTCTTCCAGGGACTTAAGCCGCACCAACTGACAGATATTGTCAGACACGCTGACCGCATCCAGTTCCAAGAAGGGCACAAGATCATTAGCGAAGGCGAGGCCGGAGACGCCGCTTACCTGATCGTCGAGGGTACTGTCGCTCGCGTCGCTGGACCGGGAGCCGACGAATCCGTCGAACTCGGGGTCGGCACGCTTATCGGCGAAATGGCCATGTTGGTAGAGACGACCCATTCCTCCACCGTCGTCTGCCGCGGTCCGGTTCGTGCTCTGAAGATCACGCGACGGATGTTGCACGAGCAAATGAGAAATGATCCCGAGCTGGCCGAACAAATTGTCGATCGTCTGGCCGGACGCCTAAATCGCCTTGCCCAGGAACTTCGCAAGATCGACAGCACCTTCGCCCAGTCGCTTCAGCACATCCGTTCGCCGCGCCAACGCCGCCTCGCCTTGGCGCCGCCTTCGAAGCCTGTCACACAGAGTGCCCGGCGGGTTGCGGCTTCGTGAGGGAGCTGAAATGAAAAGCGCCCAACTCCGGGGGGAGGAGCTGGGCGCGAGGAGCGCTATCAGCGCATGGCGCCGGGAGGGACTCCGACGCCGCAGGCGGCGTCTTCGGCTAGACGGGGGGCACTACCGATACAGGGTGACGCCACCTGTCACGGTATAGTTAAGCGCAATACGCACAAATTCAACAGAGGGACTCTTGCCTCCTCACGGAAACGTGATCGAGGAAAAGCCCTTATGAACATCTTTCATATTGCCAGCAGCGAACAAACAACAGGCAAGCGCTCTACTGCTGCATCCTCTTGAGCGTCAGATTCTCCCTTTTGAACAAGGCGGGGTTCAAATCCTCCGTCGTATCGAGGTTGGAAAGCTGGACTCGGGTCTGGAGACCTTGGGCGTCTTCCGTAACCCATTCCCGTAATTCGAGCTGCGGGGTTTTGCTCAGAAAGAGCGTGATTTGCCCCGGCACATCAGGGCTTTTGTCCTGCAAAGTGAGAATGATGAGATCCTCAGCGGTGTGCACATCGAGGATCCGGGCATCACGCATCAGGTCGACGCCGTCACGTAGCAGGAGCCGGAATGGTGTGTTGTCGAGCTCGTAAACGTCCTCGGTGTTGAGGTCGTGATCCTGGATCGCGAGCCACCTCCCGTCAGAGATAATGACCTTGAGGCTCGGCGCTCCGTAGTCAAAGCGGAAACGGCCAGGCTTCTTGACGAAGAGCTTACCGCGAGACTGCTTCTTGTCGGGGTCCGTTTGCACAAAGGACCCTTTCAAGTTCTTGAGCTCGTTGAAATACCTATTGACCTCTTCAATCGCAGCGAGTTGTTCGGGGGCAAACTGCGGTTGCTCTTGTGCACCCGTGACGGTCCCGGCCCAGTTCGGATCCGCGGTTTGAGCCGAAGCGGGAGTGCCGGCAAAAGCCAGCAACGCGACCAAGCCTGCGGAAACCGCCGCCCATACCGCCGATTTCGCCTTCATCCCGCCCCCTGTGATTGGTCGTCTTCCCGACAATGGATTGTCGCAACATTGAGACCAGATGTGGGCAATCTACCCTTTTGCCTTGATGGTACAAACCAGATCGGCTCGCCACCTGTGGAGGATAGATCGCGAATCAGGCCGCGCTTGATGATGACACGAGGATTTCGCGTTTACCTACAGCATTCGCAGGGCTAATGATCCCCTCGCGTTCCATTCGCTCGATGAGGTCCGCGGCTCGGTTGTAACCGATTGAAAGTCGGCGCTGCAGGTAGCTGGTGGACGCCTTCCTGTCGCGGAGCACGATGGCCACCGCTTTGTCGTACAGATCTCCATCGCTGGCGGCACGACCGCCATAACCGCCCGGCGCCATCTCATCTGGCTCCGGAGCACCGTCGGTCACGCCGTCCACGTACTCCGGCTCGCCCTGCTCGCGCAGGAACTGGGCGATGCTCTCCACCTCTTCATCCGAAACAAACGGCCCGTGCACGCGAACGATCTGACCTGAACCAGGCGAGAAGAGCATGTCGCCCTGGCCAAGGAGCTGTTCAGCACCTTGCTCGTTGAGGATCGTGCGGCTGTCGATTTTCGAGGTGACCCGGAAGCTGATCCGCGTCGGGAAGTTCGCCTTGATCGTGCCAGTGATGATGTCCACCGACGGCCGCTGCGTCGCCATGATGAGATGGATACCGGCAGCGCGGGCCATTTGGGCCAGCCGCTGCACCGCGGCCTCAATCTCTTTGCCGGCAACGATCATCAGGTCCGCGAACTCGTCAACGACGACGACGATGTACGGCATTGGCTCGAGATTGAGCTCTTCCGTCTCGAATGTCGCCTGACCGGTCCGGCGGTCAAATCCCGTCTGCACCGTACGGCGCAGTGTATCGCCGCGAATCTTCGCGTTACGGACCCGATTGTTGAACACGTCAATATTGCGGACGCCCAGGGCCGCCATGCGCTTGTAGCGCTCCTCCATCTCGCGCACGACCCAGTTGAGCGCCGCCACGGCCTTGTGCGGATCGGTGACGACCGGCGTCAGCAGATGCGGGATGCCATTGTAGACCGACAGCTCCAGCATCTTGGGGTCGATCATCAGCAGCCGGCAATCCTCAGGCGTCAGCTTGTAGAGCAGCGACAGCACCATCGCGTTGATGCCGACGGATTTGCCGGAGCCCGTCGTGCCAGCAACGAGCAGGTGCGGCATGCGGGCTAGGTCCACGACAATCGGATCGCCGGCAATCGACTTGCCCAGCGCCAGCGGCAGCTTTGCCTCGGTATTCTTGAAAGCGTCAGACTCGAAGATCTCCCGCAGCAAAACGAGTTCGCGCCGGGCATTCGGCAACTCGATGCCGATGACGTTCCGACCCGGAACGACGGCCACGCGCACAGCCGTCGCGCTCATCGAGCGGGCGATGTCTTCGGCGAGACCAATGACTCGGGACGACTTGGTTCCACGCGCCGGTTCCAGCTCGAACAAGGTGACGACAGGACCGGGCTTGATGTCCTTGATCTCGCCCTTGACGCCGAAGTCCGTCAGCACGTCTTCGAGCAAACGCGCGGTGCCACGAAGCACCGTTTGGGTAAACTCCGGACCCGGCTTTCCGCCGGCGGGCTTCTTGAGCAGGTTCACGCTGGGCTTCTTGAAACCGCTTTCCGCGCGACGCAGCGGCAGCGCGCGCAACAGTCCGGAAGACGCCGGTCGCCTCGGTGCGCTGGGCGTCACCTGGGCATTGGGAGGCGCGAACCGTTCCGCCATGCGCCGACTTTCTTCATCGGCCTCGTCGAACTCGTCGGTTTCCTGCACCGACTCGTCCTGATCGGGAAGCGTCAGAGACGGTTCTTCGTCATCGAGAACAGGTTCGCGTGCCGCCGCAGGCCGAACGCGCGCAGCGCTTGGCGTTAGATCTAACGCAGGTCCTACTGGCAGAAGGGGTTCTATCGGCCGTGATACCGTGGTGGCCCGACTCCTCCGGAAGAACGACGGCATCGCGAACCGCCAGCGCCGCTCGCTCACTGCCGCAGCAGGACGGCGGAAGACGGCGCCAGGTTGCCAGACATCGGACCCCCATCGGCCGCCCAGACCAAGGCTGCAGACCACAGCCGCCAATCCGCCGGAGAAAAGGACCACCCCAGCAATGGCACCTGATTTGACGGGGACGATGGTGGCAAGCAGACCAGCGAAGAGATTGTAGAGCAGATCGCCGATGACGCCACCGAAGCCATTGTAGAGCGGCCAATTCGCGGCCGTCGGGAGCGCAGAGAAGCCCGCTGCCAAAGCGAGGACAGCAACGACCATTAGCACAAGCCGAGTGCGCAAATGGGCAATCCTGCCGCCCAGGAAAAGCTCAAGGCCCCAAACCGCCGGCGTCAACACCAGGATCGTGGAAGCCATCCCCAGCAGTTGGAGCATCATATCCGAAAGGATGGCTCCGCCCGGTCCAAGCAGATTTTGCGTGGGGCCATAGGCAATGGAGTGCGTCAGGCTCGGGTCACTCACCGACCACGTGACAAGGCTCAGCCACCCCGCGAGCCCGACAAGCATGAGCGCAGCACCGGCGCAGCGGGCCGTCCAGCTCGCGAGTCTGTCTTCGACAGAATGTGGAAGCAGCCGCTGCTGATCGGCCCCGTAACCGTGCTGCAACATGGAAACCTATGAAAGGACGGAAACGATGCGCTGCAACGCCTCCCTGATCGTTGCCGGATCGTGGACAAGGGCGACGCGAATACGACCGTCGCCGGGGTTGATCCCATTCGGTCCGGGTTGCGCCAGGTAGGCACCAGGTACGACCTTGACACCGCAGCGTTTCCAAAGGGTTACCGTGGCCTCAACGCCCCCGCCGAATTGGCTCACATCGAGCCACAGGAAGAAGCCACCAGCGGGGCGACGGTAGCCATATCGGCCTTGCAGGAGTTCATCGCAAATGTCGAACTTCTTTCGGTAGGCTTGGCGAATGTTGGCCACATGCTGCTCCTCGGACCAGACAGCCGCAGAGGCATGCTGGATCACACCCGGCATCTGCGGCGCGATGAGGTTCCGGACTTCGGCAAGCGAGGCCAGGAACTCGCGATCGCCGGCGACGAAGCCGGATCGCAAACCGGGCAGGTTGGAGCGCTTCGAGAGCGAATTGAAAACGACGATATTGCGGAACCCTTCCGGCGTGGTTGCAGCCACTTCCAGTCCGCCCGTTGGCGGCTCGCCCGTGTAAATCTCGGAATAGCACTCGTCGAAGAACAGCATGAAGTCGTACCGGCGCGCGAGATCCAAAGCGCGCCGAATGTAGGCCGCATCGGCGGCCGCGCCCTGCGGATTGGCTGGCGAGCACAGATAGAAGGCAACCGTGCGGGTCAGGATTTCGGTTTCTTTCTCAAGCGCGTCGAGATCAGGCAGATGCCCGGTCTCTTCCGTTGCGTTCAGGAAGTACGGTTCGCAGTTCGTGGCGTAAACGGAGCCCAGATATGAATGATAGTAAGGGTTGACCAGCAGGATAACCGGTCGACCGTTCACAGGCTTCCGCCCCACCGCCGGAATAGCCGCATAGAAAAGCCCCTCACGGGACCCATTCGTGGGGAGGATTTCCCGCGCAGGATCGACTTTGCCTTTGAGCCCGTACCTGCGCTCCAGCCAGGCGGCGATTGCACCTCGCAGGTCGTCAGACCCCCAAATTTTCGGATAGGTCGCCAGTGTGCGCTTCGCTTCAGCCATTCTGTCGACGACGAACTCAGGCATGGCTTCGTTGGGATCGCCCACCGTCATCTCAATGACCTTTTCGTCGCCGGGGGGTACGCCCTCGAGAAGTCGAGCCAGTCGAGAAAAAGGTGACAGGATGGCGCCTTTGGCCAGCGCCTCTAGGCCGTTGAAATCACTCATGCACCTTGTCCTTGCCGAAATCTGCTCAGCCGACATCTACCGGAGGATGCCAGCACAGACCAGCACGCCGCTGCCGCACGGCGCGCATAGCACCCCAGCATTCAGGATCGCAAATGCCCCGGCTCAGCGCACTCGCCGAGGATTGAGATAGTACTCCGCTTCGTACCGCTCGAGCTTCGGTTCGATTTTGCCCGCGCGAAGGTCTTTCCAGAGACGCTTGATGTGTCGCCGGCAGGCGGAGTTAAAGCCGACAGAGGCTGCGAACAGCTTCATGACTGACATAAGCTTGTTGTCCGCGTGGTCAGCCCGCACTTTGCCGGTCCAATAGCCACCGAGCGAGAAAAGGCGACCATCCAAATGGCCAACTTTACGGCCGGCTTCGTCGTACAAGGTGTAGTCGCCACCTACGCTGAAGAAATCGTGGCGCAAGCGGTAATAAAACGGCTTTCCGTCACGAACGACAAAGAACGAGAAATTTTCCGGCAAAACCGGCCACTTGTTAGCGGATCGCTCCAAGTAGATGACGGTCTTATCCACGTGGAGATTTATCGCATAGGCCGTGATCGGAATGCCTCGCGCGCCAACTGTCAGCTGAAGACTGCGACCAATGAGCAGATCCATCGTGGCGCGCCAATTCAGCTTGTCCGAGAATAGCCTCAGCACCAGCCTCCGATCCATTCCTGATTTCTGCTTCCAGAGGTCTTCGCGGTAAGCAACAACCCCGGTGCGCCGGCCGTCCTCCTTGACTTCCGCAATTATGTCCATGTCAGACGAAAATTGCCGGGTTTTCGCGCGATTGCGGGAGTGCCGATAAATGCCGAACTCGTACGAATTGAGATCGGTAATCCAGATGTCCAGCGCGAACGTGCGCCAGCCGTCAGACGCAGAGCCAAGTGGCGCCTCTTCCTCAATCTCGGGTACATCGTTGTTCGCCGCGGCAAGGGCTTCATCGAACGCTTGGTCACGCGCCGCGATGTCCGTGTCATAGATGACCTCAGCCGTCGTGCTCTGCGTCATGCCTTGGTTCCCCCGCCTGATACGACGCACGAATCACTTTCGTGACCCTACCACTGTGAGACAGGATCCAAGGGGCAACGGCCGAATTTGATCTGGAAAACTTGAGGAGGCTGCTCGTCTGGTTGACCAGCAGCCCCACGGATGCGCCGGTTATTGGTTTTTGGGCTCCAGGCTGGCGAAATAGGCGGCGAGATCGGCTATATCCTCGTCGCTAAGTTCGGAGACGATGAAATTCATCATCTCGTCCTTGCGCTGACCAGTCTTGTAGGCCTTCAAACTCTTTATGAGGTAGTACTCGTTCTGACCGCCGATGTGCGGCGCGTCAGGAATTTTGCTGACACCATCCAACCCGTGGCAGGTTTGGCATTTCAGGGCTTTCTGGCGTCCTGCTTCAGGATCGCCGGCTACGGCCGGTCCCCCCGACAAAAAGACGGCGGCAAGAAACGCCGCCGCGCAAATCAGATCAGTTCCCTTCATAGGTGATCCGATAAACCGCTCCTGCGAAATCGTCCGATACTAGGAGCGAGCCATCCTTGAGCTGAGCTACGTCGACTGGCCTGCCAATATACTCTCCGTTTTCCGTCAACCAGCCCTCAGCGAAGACCTCGGTCTTGTCGGCCGTGCCATCAGGTTTCAGGCTGGTGAACATCACCCGCGCGCCGATGGGCTTCGTACGGTTCCAGGAGCCGTGCTGCGCGGAGAAAATGCCGCCGCGATACTTCTCCGGGAATTGGTTGCCCGTGTAGAACGTCATGCCAAGGTCGGCCGCGTGGGCATCCATTTCCACCTGCGGGAAAACGACGTTGGCGGGCGGTTCGCTGTCCTTGTATTCCTCCGTGCGAACTTTGCCGCCGCCGTACCAGGGGAAGCCGAAGTGCAATCCCGGCCGGTCAGCGCGGTTGAGCTCACCGGGCGGAATGTCGTCACCCATCCCGTCAACCTGGTTATCCGTGAACCAAAGGGACTTGTCCTTCGGATTGAAATCCATGCCGACGGAATTGCGGATGCCAAACGCGAACACTTCGCGCTGCGTCCCATCGCGGTTCATGCGAATGATGCCGCCGATACCTGTCTTCTTGTAGAGGTCCATTTTCTCTTTCGCGAAGACATTGAACGGCTGGCCAAGTGAAATGTAGAGCTTGTCGTCCGGGCCAATGCGGCAGACGCGGGCTGTATGGTTGAAGCTCTCTTCCTCCGGCGGAATGAGCTCACCCTGGTTTACGACCACAAACGCTGCAACATCAGGGCTTTCATAGAAAAATTCCGCGGCGGGAAACACCAGAACCCGGTTTTGCTCGACGATGAACAAAAAGCCGTCGGGCGAGAAGCAAACGCCGTTTGGAATTTTGAACTGAATCGAAGGCGCGAATTCCTTGACCTCTTCGGCCACCCCCATCTTCGCGCGGTCGGTTACAGCGTAAACCTTATTCTTGCGTGTACCTACAAACGTTACGACGCCCTGTGGGCCGACGGCCATGTGGCGGGCATCAGGCACAAGCGCGTAAAGATCGATCTTGAAACCGGGGGGAAGTTTGATTTTCTGCAGGTTTTTGCGGATCTGATCCGCTTTTGGACCCGTTTGCGGGACCTGGGGAATTTCGAGAGGCGTTCCTGTTGACTGAAATTTCGAGAGCTTTTCCAAGTTACCCGCTGTTGGTTGCTGCGCGAGTGCTGGAAGAGCCATCAACGCTATGCTCGCCGAGGCTATGAATGAGAGGGCACGCATGTGTTTCCTCCGCATGAATTGGTTATCGTTGATCGGCCTGGTCGCCCTCGTTCGACCAAGCCCAACTATGCTATCAGAAAACTTCGCGTGCTGTTAGGGACTTTCGGTGTGCTGGCTATCGCGCCAAAGTAAACGGTGGGAAACTATTCTCGCGCACCAAAGATTGCGCTACCGACCCGAACATAGGTCGCGCCGAAACCAATAGCCTTTTCGAAATCGGCGCTCATCCCCATGCTGAGCTCTTTCAAACCGAGCTCCGACGCGAGCTTTGCCAAAAATGCGAAGTGGACAGACGGTTCCTCATCGGCCGGCGGGATGCACATCAACCCCGCGATGTCGAGCTTGAATTCCTCCTGACATTGGCGAACGAAGTCCGCCGCTTCCCGCGGCATGACACCAGCCTTTTGCGGTTCCTCTCCCGTATTCACCTGCACAAAGAGCTTGAGGCGCCGGCCCTGCTTGTTCATCTCCTCGGCAACGACACGGGCAATCTTCGGCCGGTCGATCGAATGAATGGCATCGAACAGCGCGACCGCTTCCTTGGCCTTGTTGGACTGAAGAGCGCCGATGAGATGAAGCTCCAGATCCGGGAAGCGTTCCTTGAGCGCTGGCCACTTGGCCTTGGCTTCCTGAATCCGGTTTTCACCGAACAGCCGGTGGCCCGCTTCGATCACCGGTAGGATTTCCGGTGCATCGAAGGTCTTCGACACGGCAATGAGCTTGACGGACGAGGGGTCTCGGTTGGCCTCCCGGGCGGCCGCAGCAATGCGCTCGCGAATACCCAACAAACGATCTGCAGCCGATGTCATGGCAATCCACCTGTCCTGTGCTGAGCCTGCACCATCCGGCGGGTCATATGTCGAAAAATTCCGGATTCGTCGATATATACGGGACGATCTGTCGTTTGCATCCGCGCGGCTGACGGCCTATCCCGCCAACAGCTTGCCGGGGATAGCCCGCGCCCTTGACCGCGTTCCACCTTTAAGGCTGTATCGCCCGCGATCTGATCAAAGAGCTGAAATCGCCCATGGCTATCGAACGCTATAACGCGCCTGCCCGAGAGAAGCACTGGCAGCAGGTTTGGGAGAACCGCAACGTCTTCAAGGTCTCGAACGACGACAAGCGGCCGAAGTGCTACGTGCTGGAGATGTTCCCCTATCCCTCGGGGCGCATCCACATGGGCCACGTGCGCAACTACACGATGGGCGACGTGCTGGCCCGCTACAAGCGCGCCAAGGGCTTCAATGTGCTGCACCCGATGGGCTGGGACGCGTTCGGCATGCCCGCCGAGAACGCGGCCATGGAGCGGAAGACGCACCCCGCGAAGTGGACCTACGACAACATCGCCACGATGCGGGGGCAGCTCAAGTCCATGGGCCTTTCGCTCGACTGGTCGCGCGAGTTCGCGACATGCGATGTCGAGTACTATCACCAGCAGCAGAAACTCTTCTTGGACATGTACAAGAAGGGCTTGGCCTATCGCGGCGTCGGCAAGGTCAACTGGGACCCGGTCGATCAAACGGTGCTTGCGAACGAGCAGGTGATCGACGGCCGCGGCTGGCGCTCCGGCGCGCTGGTTGAAACCCGCGAGATGCCGGTCTGGTACTTCAGGATCACGAAGTACGCGGACGAGCTGCTTGAGGCGCTGAACGATCTCAAGCGCTGGCCGGAAAAAGTTCGCACCATGCAGGCCAACTGGATCGGCCGATCCGAAGGCCTGCTGATGAAGTACAGTCTGGAGGGTGACAAGCTTCCCGCCGGGTGGAAGGAGCTCGAGGTCTTCACGACACGCGCCGATACGATTTTCGGCGGCAGCTTCTGCGCTTTATCGCCGGGACACCCGTTGACCCTCGAGCTTGCGAAGTCGAACCCTGAGCTCGCCGCCTTCGTCGAGGAGTGCAACCGCATCGGTACCTCGGAGGAGGAGCTCAACCGGATCGAAAAGAAGGGCTTCAACACGGGGCTGGCAGCAACCCATCCGCTCATCCCGGATCGCAAGTTGCCGGTGTTCGTCGCCAACTTCGTGCTGATGGGCTATGGCACGGGCGCGATCTTCGGCTGCCCGGCCCACGACCAGCGCGACTTCGAGTTCGCGACCAAGTACAAGTTGCCGATCGTACCCGTCGTCATCCCGGAGGGTAAGGACCCCGCCACATTCGACCTCGGCGGCGAGGCCTATGATGGCCCGGGGCGGATCGCCAATTCTGACTTCCTCAACGGCCTTACAATTGAGGAGGCGAAAGCCGAGGTCGCCCGCCGGATGGAAGAGATCGGCAAGGGCGAACGCAAGATCATGTACCGCCTGCGCGACTGGGGTATCTCCCGCCAGCGGTACTGGGGCTGCCCGATTCCGATCATCCACTGCGACGCTTGCGGGATCGTACCGGTGCCGGAGGATCAACTACCGGTTCGCTTGCCGGAGGACGTCACCTTTGACGTGCCGGGCAACCCGCTCGATCGCCACCCGACCTGGAAGCACGTGAACTGCCCGTCTTGCGGCAAGCCTGCCCGCCGCGAGACCGACACGATGGACACGTTCGTCGACAGCTCCTGGTATTACGCCCGCTTCTGCGCGCCACGCGCTGACAAGCCCGTCGACCTGGAGGCTGCCAAGTACTGGCTGCCGGTGGACCAGTACATCGGCGGTATTGAGCACGCGATTCTCCACCTGCTGTACTCGCGCTTCTTCGCGCGGGCCATGATGGAGACGGGCCACCTGCATCTGAAGGAGCCGTTCGAAGGCCTCTTCACGCAGGGCATGGTTACACATGAAACATACAAGATTGGTAACCGGTGGCTCCTGCCGTCCGAGGTGAGGATCGAGGGCGAGGGCGACAAGCGTCGGGCCTACGAGATCGCCACGGGTCAGCCGGTGGAGATCGGCTCCATCGAGAAGATGTCGAAGTCCAAGAAGAACCTGGTGGACCCTGACGACATCATTTCGACCTACGGCGCCGACTGCGCCCGCTGGTTCATGCTCTCGGACAGCCCACCCGAACGCGACGTCATCTGGACTGAGGCCGGCGTGTCCGGCGCCAGCCGGTTCATGCAGCGCGTCTGGCGGCTGATCCACGAACTCTTGCCGAAGGCTGCTCCCAAAGGCAGTCCGAAACCCGCTGAGTTCTGCTTCGAGGCTCTGGCTCTACGCCGCGCAGCCCACAAGACCCTCTACAGGGTTGGCCAGAACATCGAGAACCTGCGCTTCAACGTGGCTGTCGCGCAGATCTACGAGTTCACCAGTACTCTCCAGTCAGCACTCGGCCACAGCGGTCCGGGCATGGACTGGGCCATTCGCGAGGCAGCCGAGTTCCTAGTCCAGATGTTCGGCCCGATGATGCCGCATTTGGCTGAAGAATGCTGGGAGCGGCTTGGTTACAACACCCTACTTGCCGATCAGCCCTGGCCGGCCGTCGAAGAAGTCCTTCTCGTTGACGATACGATTACCATTGCCGTACAGGTGAATGGTAAGCGTAGGGACGAACTGACGATTGCCAGAGACGCGAGTCAGGCCCAGATCGAGGCCGCTGCCCTGAAGCTGGAGTCGGTTATCCGGGCTCTGGACGGGCGACCCGTGAAGAAGGTGATCGTAGTGCCGCAGAGGATCGTCAATGTCGTCGCCTAGGGGGCAAGCCTGGTCGGCCTTGCGTCGGCTTAATCGCCTGTCAGCCATGCGCTCCGTGGCGCTGGTAACTTTGCTCGCTCCCGCAATCGCGGCGTGCGACGGCGCCTCCGCGTTTCGTCCGATGTATGGCAGCGCGGCCATTTCGGATACGAGCGCAAAGCTGGCTGCGGTCGAATTCGGCACGATCCCTGGGCGTGTTGGTCAGAAGATTCGGAATGAGCTGATTTTCCAGGCGACCGGCGGCGGATATCCGCTTCCGCCCGAGTACCATTTGGATGTTGCGATTCGCGAGCAGGTCGTCTCAACCTTGGTGCGGAAGGACGGCGACTCGCAAAGCCAGGTCTATAACCTTGAGGCGAAGTTCCAGCTTATCCGCATTGCCGACAAGAAAATCCTTCTCGAGGGCACGAGCTACGGACGGGCAGCGTTCGAGCGCTACGATTCCATTTACTCGAATGTGAAGGCGCGCGAGGATGCGGAAAATCGAGCAGCACGCGCTGTCGCTCAGGATATCAAGACGCGACTTGCGGCTTTCCTGTCCGGCGCAGTGTAATCAGTCGCTGCCTCTTTGAGTGCGCTTGACGCGCAGCACGCTATGACGGCCGTCAAAACCCATCAGGCCGACCAGTTCATCAAGAGTCTCGATTCACGCTATCGAGCTGTCCTGTTCTATGGGCCGGACGCGGGCTTGGTCTCGGAGCGCGCTCGCATGGCGGCACAGCGATTGGCTGCGGCGAGCAATCCACCCGGCGATGTGCTGCGCATCGAGGATGCCGATCTTGAGATGGAGCCGGACCGGCTTCTTGTCGAAGCGCAGACGGTCCCGATGTTTGGTGGCCCAAAGGTTGTGCATACGCGCGCAAGCCGGCGTGTCACGGCCCAGGTACTCAAGCCGCTGCTCGAACAAGAAACGCTTGCCGCCAGTCTCGTTGTCGAAGCCGGCAACCTTCGCCCGGACGACAGCTTGCGGCAGCTTTTCGAGAAGTCGCCCAAGGCTGCGGCCGTCGCCTGTTTCGAGGATGAAGGGCGCGATCTTGAGTCTCTCGTCCGCGAAACGCTCCGAGAAGCAGGGCTGAGCATTGATCCCGAAGCCTTGCAGTTGCTCGTCAGCCGTCTAGGCGCAGATCGCGCCCTCACACGTGGCGAGCTCGAGAAGCTCGTGTTGTACACGCGAGGAAAAACGCGGATTGAGGTGGACGACATCGACGCCGTTGTGGGCGACGCTTCCGAGCTTGCGCTTGAGAAAGTAGTCCTCGCCGCCGCTTCGGGAGAAGCAGACCGCGCTCTCACAGAACTAGATCGTATCCTCGCATCCGGCGAGAGCGCGCAAACCGTGATTGTAGCAGTCCAGCGCCACTTCCATCGCTTGCATCGACTGCGGACGGGTATCGATGCCGGAGCGACTATGGAGACTGCTATCAAGCAGCTCCGACCACCTGTGCATTTCAAGGTGCGCCCTGTTCTGGAGGCGCAATGCCGAACCTGGACGACGCCGATGTTGCAGGTCGCCCTTACTCAGATTGCTGATACAGCCAAGAGAGCGCGGCTGAACGCATCGCTCGAAATTCCCCTCACCGAACGCCTGCTCCTCGACCTCGCCCGAAACGCAGCTGATCGCAAGCCGGGTCGACCGCGGTGACTCTTCCCTCCGTGGCGCTTGGTTGCTGGCCACAGTTGCTCTAATACTGCGGCCAACTGAAACAAGGGGCCGCTATGAGCGAAACGAAATTTGACGTCGTCGGAATTGGCAATGCCATCGTAGACATCATCGGACAGTGTAACGACGACTTCCTCGCTCAGCACGGTGCCCCGAAGGGCCATATGCGTTTGGTCGACGCGGAAACGGTGAGCCGTCTCTACGAAGCCATGGGCCCGACAGTGGAAGTTTCGGGCGGCTCCGTTGCCAACACCATGGTCGGCATCGCTTCATTCGGAGGCCGCGCTGCCTTCATCGGCAAGGTTGCAGAAGACGATTTTGGCCGCATCTTTGCTCACGACATTCGCGCGGCCGGCGTTCATTTCAGCACGCCACCATCTTCCTCCGGCATTCCAACCGCTCGCTGCCTCGTCCTCGTAACGCCTGACGGCGAGCGGACGATGAACACCTACCTCGGCATCAGCCCCGACCTGGACGATGGAGAGGTTGATCCGGAGCTGATCCGTTCAGCCGGCATTATCTTCCTCGAAGGCTATCTCTTCGATCGGCCCGAGGCCAAAGCCGCGTTCCGTCAGGCCGCAAGCATCGCGGCGGAGGCTGGACGTAAGGTTGCCCTGAGCCTTTCAGATGGTTTCTGCGTCGATCGGCACCGAAAAGAATTCCTGGATCTGGTTCGCAACAGCGTCGACATTCTAATCGCCAACGAAACCGAGATCACATCTCTTTACCAGGTCGACACTTTTGAGAAGGCGATGGAGCACGCACAAGCCGACACCGAGCTTGCGGTGCTCACGCGCAGCGCCAAAGGCTCAGTGATCTGCGCGAAAAGTCGGGAGCCGATCTCCATTCCTGCCATGCCGGTCAATGTAGTCGACGTAACCGGGGCCGGAGATCTCTATGCTGCCGGCTTCCTCTTTGGTTATGCCCGCGGGTTTAGTCTGGAGACGGCCGGTCGGCTGGGTAGCATCGCGGCTGCTGAGGTCATCAGCCACTTTGGCGCGCGACCGCAGAAAAACCTAGCCGAACTCGCCAGGGCCCAAGGGCTACTCTGACCCGCCGTTCTCCAACCGTCTCGATCGCCAAACAGGCAGTAACCATAGACAGGCGACAAGCGGTTGGTTGGGTTGAGAAAAATCCGCCCGTTACTCCTCTGAAAACGCCTGCGACTGAGGAACCCATCACTGCTGGCGACGTTCAGTTGCTCAGCAAACCGACCCTTTCGGTCGCAGGAGAGGAGTATTGCGATGAGACGTCGCCGAGTCTTGCTGCTCGCGGGATGCTCAGCTGCACTGAGCATGTTAGCGGGAGCAGCAATGTCAGCACCAGCCGCTCCACCCGCTGCCTTTGCCCCCAATGCAAAGTCGACAGTCGAGAAAGCCCAATTCCACAGAGGGTACCGCGGCTTCCATGCAAGGGGATTTCACCGGTCGTGGGGTGGCAGAGCGTTCTATCGCCCCGTCTACTGGGGACCACGGCGATTCTACCGCGCAGCCTATTGGGGCGGTCCCCGCTTTTATAGGGCGCGGTATTGGGCACCGCGTAGATATTACCGCGTACGCTGGTGGCGGCCGCGGGCCTTCTTCTGGGGCGCGCCGTTCTTCTACTCCAGCTACTATACCTACCCGTACTATTACCGGTCATCGTACTACTGGCGGCCGCGGTACTATCGCGTTCGCTATTACGCGCCCCGTCGCCATTACTATCGTACCTGGTACTGGGCGCCTCCCCGCTATTACCGGGTCCGGTACTACGCACCGCGCCGCTACTACCGCGTGAGGTCCTGGGCACCGCGGAGATTCTACAGGGCTCGGTACTATGCACCGAGGCGATTCTACAGGGCCCGATTCTACGCTCCGCGTCGGTACTATGCCCCGCGTAGATTCTACCGGACTCGCACCGTCGCTCCACGGCGCTTCTACCGCACCCGCGCTTATGCCGGTCCCAGGCGCTTTTACCGCGGGCAGCGGGTCGGGCCACGGTTCTATCGCACGCGGAGGGACATGATGCCACGTCGCATCCAGCGGACGCGGGGGATGCAAGGTTTCCGCAGCCCGATGCGCGGGGATGCTGGTCGCCGGATGCGGCGCATGCAGTAGTCACTGGTACAGGTTGAGGAAACAAGAACGCCGCCCTATGATCCGAGGGTGGCGTTTTCTTATCGATCTCACAGCTTCCGCAGTGAAACACTCTCGACGCTGTGATCCGGCCCCTTGCGGAGGATGAGACTGGCCCGCTGCCGCGTGGGCAAGATGTTTTCCTCAAGATTCTTGAGGTTAATCGTCCGCCAAATTTCCAGCGCGCGCTCCCGCGCGTCGTCCGGCGAGAGATGCGCGTACTTGTGGAAGTAGGCCGCCGGATCGCGGAATGCGGTGGTGCGCAACTTCATGAAGCGCGCCACGTACCATTCCTCGATGACCTTAGGATCGGCGTCGATGTAGATCGAGAAATCGAAGAAGTCGGAGACGAACGGGATCGCCTTTCCGTCCTTCGGCAACCGCGCCGGCTGCAACACGTTCAAGCCCTCGACGATCAGGATGTCTGGCCGCTCTATGACGATCGTCTGATCGGGGAGGATATCATAGTGGAAGTGCGAATAGACCGGCGCCTCGACCCGCTCGCGCCCTGACTTCACGTCCGCGAGGAAGTTCAGCAACCGCGCCGTATCGAAGCTCTCCGGAAATCCCTTCCGGTTCATCAAGCCACGAGCTTCGAGCTCTGCATTGGGCAACAGGAAGCCGTCCGTCGTAACCAGATCGACCCGCGGATGGTCTGGCCAGCGTGCGAGCAGGGCGCGCAGCACACGGGCTGTCGTACTCTTGCCCACGGCAACCGAACCCGCCACGCCGAGAATGAAGGGCATCTTCACATTGTTGCGGCCAAGGAACCGTGACGTCACTGCGTGAAGCTCCTGGGCGGCAGCGACATAGAGGTTCAGGAGGCGCGACAGCGGCAGATAGATCTCCTCGACTTCCTTCATCGAGAGCTCTTGCATCAAGCCGGAGAGCTGCTCGAGGTCGCGCTCGACCAGGGTCATTGGCGTATCGGCCCGCAGCCGCGCCCACTCCTCCCGTGTGAAGGTTTGATAGGGCGAGAATTGCAGGGCTGATCTGCCGCGCATATCAGGTTGGTCGAGTTGTACAACTGCCAGTGTCATGCCGGGTCACCGCCCCGGCCGCGAGCTGATTTTTCGTCGAGTCCGGATACCCCCGAACGCCGAGCGAGTTCAGCGAGGACGTCGTCCCATTTTACGTCGCGGGCTTCCAGCAGGACCAGAAGATGGTACAGCAGGTCCGCTGCCTCCCGACAAAGCGCCTGGCCGTCCTGGCTAATCCCGGCGATGACAGTTTCAATTGCTTCCTCGCCAAGTTTGCGAGCACACCGCTCCGGGCCGCCATCGAGAAGCTGCCGCGTATAGGAGCGCGCGGAATCGCTGTGCCGCCGCTCCCGAATGGTCGCAGCGAGCTGGGTGAGAACATCTTGACCCATGATCAGAACTCCAGCCCGGGTGCAAAAGGGCCGGCGGGGACATCAGCAATTCCGAAAAATGGCGTCAAGCGGGTTTTGCCGCAGCCCCGCTATCCAAAATCAGAAGGGGAGCTTTGATGAGCTCCCCTGTCCCATTACAGCGGTGTGCCCACCAAGCGCATGCGGATATAGTCGAGCTGATCGAAATTTCCATACTTGATGACGAGCTGCCCGCTCTCGCCGGAGCCCCGCTTTATCTCGACCTTCAGGCCCAGGGCGTCGGACAACTCTTTTTCGAAGGCCAGCGTGTCAGGCGTCTTCTCACGCTTCCGGCTGGATGAAGAGCTTGAGACGGTAACGCCAGACTGCACGAGGGCCTCGACCTCGCGCACGTTCATGTCGCGCTCGATGATCCGCTTGGCGAGCTCTTCGGCATCCTCTCGTCCGACCAACGCTCGGGCGTGGCCGGCCGTCAGCTTCCCTTCGCGAACGAGCTCTTGCACCGAGTCGGGCAGCTTCAGTAGCCGCAGCGTGTTGGCCAGGTGGCTGCGGCTCTTCCCGATGACCTCAGCGAGCTGATCCTGGGTGTAGCCGAACCGGTCGATAAGCTCGCGATAGCCGGCCGCTTCCTCGATGGGGTTGAGATCAGCGCGCTGGACGTTCTCGATGATGCCCAGCTCAAGGACCTCTTGATCCGAGAGCTCGCGCACGATCACGGGAACAGTGTGGAGACCCGCCCGCTGAGCCGCGCGCCAACGCCGCTCGCCAGCGACGATCTCATAACCACCGGACACCCGATCCGGACGAACGACGATCGGCTGTACCAATCCTCTTTGCCGGATCGAGTCGGCCAGTTCGGCCAGATCCTCCTCCCGGAACTCCCGCCGCGGATTGAGCTTGCCGCCACGGAGCTGATCGATGGGAACGACTCTCTGCTCGCCCTCAGCCGGCAACTTTGGTTCGGCCAGAACCGGATCGCCAATAAGAGAAGCAAGCCCCCTGCCAAGCCGGCTCTTCTGGAGTGGAGTCGCCATGGTCGTTCCGTTCTCCTAGGATTCCTTGATTTGATCAGGCGGCTTTGTACTGCCGCTCGCGCTCGATGATTTCCGCAGCCAGACGCATGTAAGCCTGACTGCCGGCGCTGTTTACGTCGTAAAGCAAGATCGGCTTGCCGTGAGATGGTGCCTCGGCGACGCGCGTATTCCGCGGAATCATTGTGTCGTAAACTTTGGCACCAAAATAAGCGCGCACGTTCTGCGCCACCTCCCGCGACAGAGCGGTCCGCTGATCGTGCATCGTCAAAACGACCCCCTGAATTTCCAAGCCCGGGTTCAGCGTCGCCTTGATCTGCTCGATGTTATCCTTCAGCTGCGAAATACCTTCCAGCGCGAAGAACTCGCACTGCACGGGCACCAGCACCGCATGAGCTGCCACCATCGCGTTGAGCGTCAGCAGGTTCAACGACGGTGGACAATCGATCAGGATGTAGGTGAACGCCGTTTCCGGATTGGCCCGCTGCTGACCAACGAGAGCCCCGATCGCATCCCGCAGGCGGAACGGCTTGGTCGGATCGTTCATCAGCTCCGACTCGATGCCGATCAGATCCGAGTTCGCAGGGACAATCATCAGCCCGGGAACCTGAGTCGGGATTGCGGCCCGCAGAAGCGTGCTGCGCGCCGTCATCACATCGTACGTCGTTGTGAACCGCTCATTGGCAGCAATACCGAGGCCTGTCGAAGCGTTGCCCTGCGGATCGAGATCCACAATTAGCACCCGCTCTCCTGCGGCAGCGAGCGCGGTGCCGAGATTGATCGCCGTGGTCGTCTTGCCGACGCCCCCCTTTTGATTGGCGATCGCGATCACCCGCAGTCCCTTTGTGGTCTTGCCGGTCAAGGCTCAACCCTCCGTCTTGGCTCTCACATTACACACCACGGCAATCTGGCCTTGGGCATCCGTCACGCTCGGAACGAGCTCGACATCGAAGTGCCAGGCCTCTCTTGCTTCGTCGATTTCTCCGTGGACATCGCGCCCCTTAAGGAACAGACCACGCGTATTGGGCGCAAAAAACGGTGCCGCCAAACCCAGCAGGCGGTTCAACGGAGCAAGAGCACGCACCGTGACGACATCAACCGTGCTCACTTTACGCTGAGTCTCGGCGTTTTCGATCCTTGTTGACAGAATGTCCACAGGCACCTGCGTTTGCCGGGCGACCTCCCGCAGGAATGCCGCTTTACGCCCATCGCTTTCGACAAGCGTGACGCGCATGGCCTTGCGCTCGTGGAGCACGATAGCCAGGACGAGACCGGGAAAGCCCCCGCCAGAGCCGAGGTCAACGAGGGCTTCTGCTTCCTCGGGGATCAATCTCACGAGCTGAGCGCTGTCGGCGAAATGCCGATGCCAAATTTCCCCGAGTGTCGTCGGCGCGACGAGATTGACCGCCTTCTGCCAGCGCTTCAGCAGATCTTCGTAGAGAGTGAGACGGTCCAGAGTTTCACGTGAAACAGAAAAAGCCGCGCGAAACGCCTCCGGACCATCGATTTTCTTCGGTCGGCGGGTCGCGCTCATGCGCTTGCCCGCTCTCGCGTGCGCTTCAGCCGACCAAGCAGAATGAGCAACGCCGCCGGCGTAATGCCGTCGATCCGTGCCGCTTGGGCCAAGGTCGTCGGGCGATACCGCTCCAGCTTTTGCCGGACCTCATTCGACAGCCCCGGGAGCGACGAGAAGTCGAAATCCAGCGGAATCGCCACCGACTCGTCGCGCTTGAGGATGGCGACATCCTCTTCCTGACGCTTGACGTAGGACGCGTAGCGGGCATCGACTTCCAGCTGCGCCGCGATCTTTAGATCGAGTTGCCCGATCTCGGGCCAGACGCCTTTCAATCGCTCAAGGTTGATGTTCGGATACGCAAGCAACTCGAAGGCAGACCGCCTGCGACCGTCACGATTGATCTCGAAGCCGTACAGGGCGGCCTCGTTCGGCGTGAGTGTCAGCTTCTCCAGCAGGGCCCGCCCCTCTGAGAGTGCCTTCTCCTTTGCGGCGTAAGCCTTCGCGCGCTCTTGCCCAACGCAGCCGGTTTCGATGCCCTTCGGCGTCAGTCGCTGGTCCGCATTATCCGCGCGTAGGGCCAGACGGTACTCGGCCCGCGAGGTGAACATGCGATACGGCTCCGTCACCCCCCGCGTCACGAGATCATCGATCATGACGCCCAGATAGCCTTCGGTTCGAGAGACCGTGAACGTGCGCCCGCCACCAGCGGCCGCCAGAGCCGCATTGATCCCGGCCACGATGCCTTGCGCGCCGGCCTCCTCGTAACCGGTCGTCCCGTTGATCTGCCCTGCCAGGAAGAGCCGCGGCAGCCGTTTGGTCTCTAGTGTCGGGAGCAACTCGCGCGGGTCGACGTAGTCGTACTCGATGGCATAGCCCGGGCGCTTGATGACGACATTCTCAAGACCCGGCATGGTGCGCAGGAAGGCAATCTGTACTTCCTCTGGCAAAGAGGTCGACACGCCATTCGGATAGATCGTGTCGTCATCGAGACCTTCCGGCTCCAGGAAGACCTGATGCGCCGACCGGTCCGCGAAACGAACGACCTTGTCTTCGATGGACGGGCAGTATCGCGGGCCAATGCTCGAAATCTGGCCCGAGTACATAGGCGCGCGGTGCAAGTTTGCCCGGATGATCGCGTGCGTCTCTTCCGTCGTTGTCGTGATATAGCAGACGACCTGAGGCGTCGTGATCCGCTCCGTCAGGAACGAGAATGGAACCGGCGGATCATCGCCCGGCTGGATCTCCAGTCGAGCCCAGTCAATAGAATCTCTGTGTAGACGAGCCGGCGTCCCCGTCTTCAAGCGACCCAGCTGGAATTCGAGGTCGGCGAGCCTGTCAGCCAGTTTAACCGCCGGTGCCTCCCCAACACGCCCTGCCGGGATCTTGACCTCGCCGATGTGAATAAGTCCGCGGAGGAATGTGCCCGTGGTCAGCACCACAGCGCCGGCGGTGAGCTCGCGACCATCCTCCAGCACCACGCCCTGGGCCTTGCCATCCTGAACGATAAGGTCGTCAACACCGCCTTCAATAACGTCCAAGCCACGAACCGCCCGGATCGCCGCCTGCATGGCCTGCCGATAGAGTTTCCGGTCCGCTTGCGCCCGTGGCCCCTGGACCGCTGGCCCCTTCGATCGATTGAGCAAGCGGAACTGGATTCCGGCCTGGTCAGCTACGCGCGCCATGAGACCGTCGAAAGCATCGATCTCGCGCACGAGGTGCCCCTTGCCCAAGCCTCCGATGGCGGGGTTACAGGACATCTCGCCAATGGTGGCAAACTTGTGCGTCACGAGGGCCGTCCGCGCGCCCATGCGGGCAGCTGCGGCAGCCGCTTCAGTACCGGCGTGTCCGCCGCCGACAACAATGACGTCGTAGCTCAGCTTCTCCATGGTCTGGCCAGGTTCAAACGCCTGAGGCGCCGTTCGCGTTACGGAAAAGTGGGTGGCAAATTAGCCGACTCCAGCTCATAGGCAATGAATTGGCCCAGTTTACTTGTTTGGTTCGCCCATCAAGTTGGTGTGGCGACGCTTTGACTCTGATCATGTCCGACATTCCGGAGATTTGGCCGAGATTTCCTCAAGTCCAAGTGAGCGTTTCACGTGAAACATCGGAAAAGCCTTCTATTTTCCGATGCAGAATCGGCCGAATATCTCGTCCAGCACCTGCTCGGGGTCGATGCGCCCAGTAATGCGGCCCAAGGCCCGCGCCGCAATCCGCAAATCCTCGGCACGAAGCTCAAGTTGCCAAGGGCTTCCTTCGAGGAAATCGATCAGGGCCTTCTGGCATTCGGAGAGATTCCGGCGATGCCGTTCCTGCGTGAGGCTCGGGTGCTCGCTCGGTGCCAGCCTTTCCCGGGCAATGGCCGCGATCCTGCGAGCCAGTTCGTCAATACCCTGCCCGGTCCGCGCCGAAATTGCCAGCATGTCGTCAGGGAGAACATCAGGCCATCCGCCCTCCCGCAGGTCGATCTTGTTCGTAACCCAAAGCGTCCGGTCGGCCAGCTCCGCCAACTCTGGCGGCAAATGGGGATTCGGGGCCGTTGCGTCCATTAGCCAAATTATGAGATCCGCCGCGCGGCTCCGCGCGAGAGTCCGGCGTATTCCTTCCTGCTCCACGCGGCCAGCAGCCTCCCGAATACCCGCCGTGTCACTGACGATGATGGGCAGCCCTTCCAGATCGAGGCGAACCTCAATGACGTCCCGCGTCGTGCCGGCCTCGTCCGACACGATCGCCGCATCCCGCCGTGCGAGAGCATTCAGCAAACTGGACTTGCCCACATTGGGCGGCCCAGCGAGGACCACGTGAAATCCCTCACGCAGGATCTCGCCACGATTGCCATCCGCAAGATGCCGCCGGATTTCCGCCTCTAGCCCCTGAACGACGGGAACCGCCTTGGCGAAGGTTGTCTCGCCGACATCCCCTTCATCGGAAAAATCGATCGCGGCCTCGACGAGCGCCAAGGCCTCGATCAAAGAATTCCGCCACCCGTCATACAGTGCCGCCAGCGCTCCTTCGGCCTGGCGAAGAGCCTGCTTGCGCTGCGCTTCGGTTTCAGCGTCGATGAGGTCGGCTAACCCCTCGGCCATGGTCAAGTCCAGCTTGCCGTTCTCGAACGCGCGGCGAGCAAACTCTCCGGCTTCGGCTGGACGGCAACCGGGAATTTCGGCGAGCGCACCAAGTACCGCGTGTACGACTGCGCGCCCGCCATGGACGTGCAACTCGGCCACGTCTTCGCCTGTAAAACTGGCTGGCGCGGGAAACCACAGGACGAGCGCCTGATCCAGACTTTCCTCCGATACAGGATGGCGCAAACGTCTTAGACTGGCTTGGCGAGGTCGAGGGCGCGGCGCCGCCATTTCATCCAGCACAGTTCCGGCGGCGGGGCCGGAAATACGCAGCACAGCGACCCCAGCGCGGCCGGGTGCACTTGAGAGAGCAAAAATCGTTGCAACCTGACTCATAGTGTACGAGTCACCCCATTGAGGGCATCCTTTTGCGAACCATCAACCCAACCAATAGCAGGAGGGAATTGTCGTGAGCGAAAATCGCTTGAGCCGGGAGACCAGCCCCTACCTGCTCCAACACAAGGACAACCCGGTCCACTGGTGGCCGTGGGGGCCCGAAGCCTTGGCGGAAGCCAAGCGCACGAACAAGCCGATCCTGCTCTCGGTAGGCTACGCCGCCTGCCACTGGTGCCACGTGATGGCCCACGAGAGCTTCGAGGACGAGGATACGGCCGCTGTGATGAACGATCTGTTCATCAACATCAAGGTCGACCGGGAAGAACGGCCTGACATCGATGCCATCTACATGAACGCCCTGCAGGCCCTTGGGGAGCAAGGCGGATGGCCGTTGACCATGTTCCTCGACTCCGATGGCCGACCGTTCTGGGGAGGCACTTACTTCCCTCCGCAAGCGCGTTGGGGCAAGCCCGCATTCAAGGACGTTCTGCGCGAGGTGGCGCGCATCTATCACCAGGAGCCGGAAAAGGTCCGCCACAATGCCGAACTCCTCACCGACGCGCTCAAGAGAAATGGTGCCCCGACCGGAGAGATCCAAGTTACCGACCTGCTTCTCGAACAGCTGGTCGATCGCATGGTTCGCGCCGTTGACCCGGTCAATGGCGGCATCCTGGGAGCTCCAAAGTTCCCGCAGTGGAACTTCGTCTGGCTCCTTTGGCGTGGCGCCATTCGGTACGACATGGAGAAGGCCAAGACGGCCGTCGAGACCACGCTGACCCGTATCTGCCAAGGCGGCATCTACGATCATCTCGGCGGTGGATTCGCCCGATACACCGTCGACGAGCGCTGGCTCGTGCCGCACTTCGAGAAGATGCTCTACGACAACGCCCTGCTCATCGATCTCCTGACGGAGGTCTATCGCGAGACGGGCGATCCTCTGTTCGCGCAGCGCGTCGAGGAGACGGTTAGTTGGCTCGAACGCGAGATGATCGCGGATGGCGGAGGGTTCGCGGCGTCTCTTGATGCCGACTCGGAAGGTGAGGAAGGCAAGTTCTACGTCTGGACCGCGTCCGAGATCGAGGAGGTTCTGGGTTCCGACGATGCCCGCTTCTTCGGAGCGATTTACGACGTTTCCCCCGGTGGGAACTGGGAAGGTCGAGTCATCCTGAACCGCCTTAACAGGCCAGAGCTCCTCAGCGACGAGGAGGAAGAGCGTCTTGCCGAACTGCGAGCGAAGCTGCTCGCACATCGCGCCCAGCGCGTCCGGCCAGGTTGGGACGATAAGGTTCTGGCCGACTGGAATGGTCTGATGATCGCGGCTCTGGCCGCGGCTTCCAGGGTGTTCGAGAGGCCGGAGTGGCGCGAGCTGGGGGAGCGGGCGTTCAGATTTGTCAATGAACGGATGATGGTCGATGGCCGCCTCAGGCATGCCTATCGGGCCGGCAAGGTCAGTGCGCCCGCAACCGCCAGCGATTACGCCAACATGACCTGGGCCGCCCTGCGGCTGTATCAGGTTACCAACAATGCCAAGTATTTGGATCGCGCCATCCAGTATGCGGAGCAGCTCAATCAACACTATTGGGATAGCCAGAACGGCGGCTACTTCACATCAGCATATGATACCACCGACGTTCCCCTGCGGATGAAGTTTGCGCATGACGACGCCACGCCGAATGCCAACGCCGTCATGCTGTCCAACCTCGTGCAGCTGTTTCTGCTGACGGGGAACTCGGCTCATATCGACAGGGCTGAGGGAATCCTGAAGGCGTTCGGAGCTGATCTACAACATAATCTGGTCTCGCATTCCGGCTTGCTCGCCAGCGCGATGGACCTCATCTCGCCGCAGCATGTCGTGGTGCTGAGTGGCGGCGACGCGGAAGGCGCCAGGGTCCTTCAGGATGTCGTCACCACCGTCTCCTTGCCGGGAGCTGTGCAGAACTTCGTGGAAGACGTGTCGCGGATCTCCGGAGCGACTGCTTTGGCCGGGAAGCAACCCATTGAAGGGAAAGCGACCGCTTATGTTTGCATTGGGCAGACCTGTTCGGCACCCATGACGGATCCGGACGCCCTACGGTATGCCCTTTGCCACCAGCGGCAAGCGAAACGTTTAGCTGCGTGAGGCTACCGCCCTAGCCTCAGAAATCAGATCAGACAAGCGACGGCGCTGACGTCCGTCAGCGTCGAAGTTGGTCGGCGCGAGCCATTGCTCGTAAGCGCTTTTCAGCGCCGGCCATTCGCGGTCGATGATCGAGAACCAAGCCGTATCGCGGTTGCGGCCCTTGTAGACAACAGCCTGTCGGAACAAGCCTTCATACGTGAACCCAAGGCGTACGGCTGCCGCCTTGGAAGGCTCGTTCAGGGAATCGCACTTCCACTCGTACCGCCGGTAGCCAAGTTCATCGAAGACGTACTGCATCAAAAGATACATCGCCTCGGTCGCGCCGATCGTCCGCTGCAGAGCTGGCGAGTACTTGATGTGCCCGACCTCAATAACGCCGTTCACCGGATCGATCCGCATGAGGGAGGCGACTCCGGCGGCACGACCAGAGCGCTTGTCGATAACGGTATAGAAAAACGGGTCCTGCGACGCCGCGACCTTCTTCACCCACTCGGCGTATTCGTCCTGCGAGGAGAACGGACCGTAGGCCATGTAGGTCCAACCACGGCCATCATCCGCGGAGTTGGCTTCGTAAAGTTCAGCCGTATGCCGCACAGGATCGAGGCGCTCGAGCCGGCAGTACCGACCCTCAAGCACCTCGCGTGATGGCCGTTGGCGGGGTGACCAGTCGGCGATGGGGAAACCGATCGGCTGGCCAAAGCTATTCGTCCGTTCCCCCATCGTCCTGTACCTTTAGTCTTGCGCCGATCAGGCGTTCATCGACTGGAAGAACTCGGCGTTGTTCTTCGTCTGCCGCAGCTTGTCCGTCAGGAACTCGATGGCATCGATGGTGCCCATCGGCGCAAGGATGCGGCGGAGCACGTACATCTTCTTGAGCTGATCGCGAGGTACCAGCAACTCTTCCTTGCGCGTACCGGACCGGGCGATGTCGATGGCCGGGAAGATGCGCTTGTCGGAGGCCTTGCGATCGAGCACAACCTCGCAGTTGCCGGTGCCCTTGAACTCTTCGAAGATCACCTCGTCCATGCGCGAACCGGTGTCGATCAGCGCCGTGGCGATGATGGTAAGTGAGCCACCCTCCTCGATGTTACGAGCCGCACCGAAGAACCGCTTCGGACGCTGCAAGGCGTTGCTGTCCACACCGCCCGTGAGGACCTTACCCGAGGACGGCACCACAGTGTTGTAGGCGCGACCCAGGCGGGTGATGGAGTCGAGAAGGATCACTACGTCCCGCTTGTGCTCCACAAGACGCTTCGCCTTCTCGATCACCATTTCGGAGACTTGGACGTGGCGGGTTGGCGGCTCGTCGAAGGTCGAGGAGATCACCTCACCTTTTACCGACCGTTGCATGTCGGTCACCTCCTCCGGCCGCTCGTCGATGAGCAGCACGATGAGGTAGCACTCCGGATGATTGGTGGTGATCGAGTGAGCGATATTCTGCAGCAGAACCGTCTTGCCGGTCCGCGGTGGAGCAACGATCAGCGCGCGCTGCCCCTTTCCCATGGGCGCCACGATGTCGATGACCCGCGCCGACAGATCCTTAATGGTCGGGTCCTCGATCTCCATCTTCAGCCACTCAGTTGGATAGAGTGGGGTCAGGTTGTCGAAGTGAATCTTGTGACGCGCCTTCTCCGGGTCCTCGAAGTTGATCTTGTTGACTTTCAAAAGCGCAAAGTAACGCTCGCCTTCCTTCGGACTGCGAATGATCCCTTCGACCGTATCGCCGGTCCTCAGGGCAAAGCGGCGAATTTGGGAGGGCGAAACGTAGATGTCGTCGGGGCCTGGAAGGTAGTTTGCGTCGGGTGACCGCAGGAAGCCAAAGCCATCCTGCAACACCTCGACGACCCCGGATCCCGTGATCTCGATGTCCTTATTCGCGAGCTGCTTGAGGACAGCGAACATCAGCTCCTGCTTCCGCATGGTGCTGGCGTTCTCGACGCCATGCTCCTCCGCGAATGCCAGGAGCTCGGTCGGAGACTTCGATTTCAGATCCTGCAGTTTAAGTTCTGCCATGAGTGACTCCGATCGGCGCGGGTGTAAGGCGGGCGAGAGGTGATCCGAGCCGAAAGCCAATAAAATGGGAATTTGCGCAGACTGGCGCTGATTGGGCGGTCAACCAGAGATGTGGGAAAACCTGGGGTGGAAACCGGCAAACCTCTCAGCTGCCGGCGACCGTCATCCGACTCCCTATATAGCAGATCCCATACACCAACAAAAGATGGTGTCCTACACCGCTGTTCAAAAGGGCTTGACGACGACGAGGACAACGATTCCGATGAGCAACAATGTCGGGATCTCGTTGACGTAGCGATAGAACTTGGCGTCGTGGCGGTTCTTGTCGGCCGCGAACTCCTTCCGCCACCTAGCCAGCAGATGGTGGAGGGTGGTCAGCGCAATCACCAGGATGACCTTCGCGATGAACCAACCATCATGGTACATGCCCCAGGCCCAAGCGAGATAGGGGCCGGTAATCCAGACCACGATTGACGCCGGGTTCATGATGATCCGCAACAGCCGGCGCTCCATGACCTTGAAGGTTTCCGACTGCTGGGAACCCGGCTCCGACATGGCGTGATAGACGAAGAGCCGCGGCAGGTAGAACATCCCTGCCATCCACGCCACGACAGCGATGATGTGGAGGGCTTTGACCCACAGCTCGAGCACGCCTCACCCCCGACGAACAAGCTGAACCAGCTTCGCCACGTTCTCCGGCGGGGTTTGCGGAACAATGCCGTGCCCGAGATTGAAGATGAACGGCCGGCCAGACACAGCGGTCAGAATCTCTTCAACCCGCTTCTCCAGCGCGGCACCCCCGGTCACGAGAAGCAAGGGGTCGAGATTGCCTTGGACCACGACATTCTCTGCAGATGATAGCTCGGCCATTCCTCGTATCGAAAACGTCGTGTCACAGCTCACTCCATCAACTCCTGTCTCCCGGACATAGTGAGCGATCTTGTCGCCAGCAGCCCGAGGAAAGCCGATGATCGGCAGAGCCGGATAACGCTGCTTGAGTTCTCTCACGATTCGCCGTGTCGGCGCGACCACCCACCGGTCGAATTCGTCATCCGGCAGGCTGCCGGCCCAGCTGTCGAATATTTGGATTGCATCAGCACCCGCAGCCACCTGGCCGTCGAGGTAGGTGACAGAAGCTGTGCTGATGATGTCGATGAGCTGGCTGAAAATCTCAGGCTCCTGATAGGCCATCAATCGGGCTTCTGCCTGGTCCACCGAGCCACGCCCACCGACCATATAGGTCGCCACGGTCCACGGAGCGCCGCAGAAACCAATAAGGGCTGTTTCGGCCGGCAGTGCCGCACGTGTCCGGCGCACGGTTTCGAAGACGAGCTCGAATTTTCGTCCGACTTGCAACTCATTGAGGCGAGCCAGATCCATCGCCGATCGTATTGGATCGAGGCGCGGTCCTTCGCCTTCGGCAAAGGTGACGGTCTGTCCAAGCGCGTGCGGTACAACCAGGATATCCGAGAACAGGATGGCCGCATCAAATCCGAAACGGCGAATAGGTTGTATCGTCACCTCAGAGGCAAGCTCCGGGTTGTAGCAGAGATCAAGGAACGAACCGGCCTTCGCCCGCACCTCCCGATACTCTGGCAGGTATCGTCCTGCCTGCCTCATCAGCCAGATCGGCGGCGCACCGACGGCTTGTCGCGCAAACGGTTTGAGGAACGGGCGCTGTCTTGCTCGCTCGATGAGCCCGGAAGGAATTTCGCGCATCACTAAATCTTTAATGAGAGATTTCAAGCTTGCTGTTTTGACTCTTACCGCCGCGGATCATGGGAATTCTGGTCTTCTCCAAGCCTACCCACAGGCTGTTCCACCGCTGGCTTGTGGGGACGAAATCTCGTAGGCCCAGTCAGGAGATCACCACTAGGCTGCGAAACACCCTCAGGAGTCAACACGTTCCGGCCTTTGGCCACGGTGGCTTTCGTACCGCAAACATGTTGGATTAGCGTGCATAACCTGTTGGGCGGTTGCGAAATCCACCCTTTGGGAAACACCTTGGCTTCATTATGCCAATTGGGCTGGCAGTGGATCGTTCTGTGGAACATCGCGCTGAAGGTGGTCGTCACCTAACCAAGGTCGCTGGCGAGCGTGCATAACCGGAGTTCTTATCCACAAATGACCCACCGTCTCCCGAGCTACTTCCACTTGCACTTGGTTTCGGACTCAACCGGTGAGACGCTGACGACGATCGCGAAGGCGGCCTCAGTTCAGTACTCGCAGGTTCGGCCGATCGAGCACATCCATCCACTTGTTCGCGCGCCGCGACAGCTGGAGCGCGTGTTGCAGGAAATCGAATCGGCTCCGGGTATCGTACTCTACACGATAGTTAATAAAGACTTGTCGACGCGCCTCGAGGAGCGGTGCAAGGAACTCGCCTTGCCCTGCCTGCACGTGCTCGAGCCGATCATGAAGGTGTTTGAGAGCTACTTGGGTGCGCCCCAGACGCCAATCGTTGCCGGCCAGCATGTGCTCGATGCAGATTACTTCCGTCGTATCGACGCGCTGAACTTCACTATGGCCCACGATGATGGCCAGCTACCGGATGACCTCAACGACGCCGACATCATCATTTTAGGCGTCTCGCGGACTTCCAAGACACCGACAAGCATTTATCTGGCGCAGCGCGGCTACAAGACGGCCAATGTTCCACTCGTGCCGGGCATTCCGCTTCCCGAAGCGCTGACCCAACCGCACAAGGCCTTCGTCGTTTGCCTCGTCGCAAGTGTGGATCGCATTGCGGAGATTCGGCGTAACCGCGTGCGCATGATGAGCGATCGAAATCTCGACGATTACGTTGATCGCGAACAGATTGCGCAAGAGCTCATGCACTCGCGGCGGCTGTGCGCGCGTTACGGATGGCCCGTCATCGACGTCACGCGTCGGTCGGTCGAAGAGACGGCGGCAACAATCATCAAGATGCTTCATGACCGCGCGGACAAAGACGAGCTGCTAGCGGAGGAGAACAGTGGACGAGAGCAGAACTTTTGAGCTCATTCTGGCGTCCGGAAGTTCCACCCGTCGAAAGTTGCTCGAGGCCGCCGGTCTCGAATTCACGGTCGTTCGTCCAACCGTCGACGAGGACGTCGTCCGCGAGACGATGATGGCCAACAATGAATTCATTGATCCAGCAGACGTTGCGGAAGTTCTCGCGCGGGCCAAGGCCGAGGATGTAAGTGGCCTCTATCGCGATGCTATCGTGATTGGAGCGGATCAGGTGTTGGCCTGCCAAGGCCAGATCTTTACAAAGCCGGATTCCGTTGATGCCGCTCGCGAGACGTTGATGGCGCTGCGGGGGCGCACCCATCAACTGCACACCGCAGTGACCATTGCAGAAGGAGGCGAGGCGCGCTGGGCTTTCGTCGACACCGCCAACCTGACCATGCGGGACTTCTCGCTCGCCTTCCTGGGCCTCTATCTGGCGACCGCCGGGGAGCGTGTGACGGACTCTGTGGGAGCCTATCAGCTGGAGGGTCTGGGCATCCAACTCTTCGAACGAATCGAGGGAGACTATTTCACCATTCTCGGGCTGCCGCTTCTGCCGCTTTTGGAAGAGCTGCGCAAGCGCAAGGTGATTCAGGAATAGAGATAAGGAGTCGGAGCGGCGGGAATGCTGGTTATTGGTCTCACGGGATCGATCGGAATGGGCAAGTCGACGATTGCCGAACGATTCCGTCAGCTCGGGATCCCGGTCTGCGATGCGGATGCCCTTGTCCACCAGCTTTACGAGGGAGCCGCCGTCGCGCCCATAGAGGCAGCTTTTCCCGACACGACCTCGAACGGTAGGGTCGACCGGGTCAAGCTCGGGCAAGCTGTACTCGGTGATCCCCAGGGTTTGAAACGGCTGGAGGCCATCGTCCATCCGCTCGTTCATGCAGCCGAACGCGAATTTCTGCAGAAGGCCGCCGAGCAAGGGGCGTCTATGGCCGTGCTGGATATTCCTTTGCTTTTCGAGACTGGTGGCGATAAGCGCGTCGATGTCACCATCGTCGTCAGCGCTCCGCCGGAAGTTCAGCGAAAGCGTGTGCTGGAGCGGCCGGGGATGACCCCTGCCAAACTCGATGCCGTCCTCGCCCGGCAAATGCCGGATTCAGAAAAGCGGCGCCGCGCTGATTTCGTTGTGGATACCGGGGTGAGCATCGAGGAGAGCTACGCTCAAGTCGATGCTATCGTTGAGGAGCTTCGGAAACGCGGGGGTCGTGCGTATCAGCAATTCTGGAGCTGAAGTCAGGTGGGCCTGACGAGGGCGGGGGGCCTTCAGAATGCTGCGCGAAATTGTGCTCGATACCGAGACGACCGGACTCGAGTGGAAAACTGGCGACCGGCTCATCGAAATCGGGTGCATCGAGCTCGTTAACCGCATCCCTTCAGGCCGCGAATTCCATCGGTTCATCAACCCGGAAGACCGGCAAGTTCATCCCGACGCGGAAGCCGTCCACGGCATCTCCAACGAGTTCCTTAAGGACAAACCGCGTTTTGTCGACATCGTCGATGAGTTTCTCGAATTCATCGGTGATGCCATGCTCGTCATTCACAATGCGAGCTTTGATATCGGCTTCATTAACATGGAATTGGAGCGCGCCGGCCGACCGCCCATTCCGCCGGAGCGCGTCATCGACACCCTGGCTTTGGCTCGCCGCAAGCATCCGGCGGGTCCAAACAGCCTCGATGCGCTCTGCAAACGGTATGGCATAGACAACTCGAAGCGCGTTAAACACGGCGCTCTGATGGACTCGGAGCTTCTAGCCGAGGTTTACATCGAGTTGCTCGGTGAACGTCAGGCGGCGCTTGTGCTTGGGCAAGAACCTGCAGTTCCGACAATCACCGTTGCGACGCGGCGCAATTATCAGGCGCGGCAACGGCCAACGCCGTTGCCTCCTCGGCTTAGTCCTGAAATTGAAGCCTCACACCGCGCGTTCGTGGAAACGCTCGGAGAAAACGCGATCTGGCGTCGCTACCTAGACCTGGCCGAGCAGGCTACCAACTGAGGCTTCTCGTCGCCCGGATTGGGTTCGGGACACCGAGCCACGAGTCGGTCTCGGCACTTCAGTTCGTATTGGCCGGCTGCGGTGTTGCCTGAGCCAGTCCCTCTTGTTGCTTCCGCCGGACGTAGAGTCCGCCGAAATCAATCGGGTCGAGCAACAGCGGCGGGAAGCCACCTTCGCGCGTGAGATCAGCGACTAGCCGGCGCAGGAATGGGAACAAGAGAAGCGGGCAGTTGACCAGCAGGAAGGGCTCCAAGGCCTGCTGGGGAACGTTCTCCACCTTGAACAACCCGGCGTAGACAAGCTCGAGGTCGTACAAGACTCCCTGTTTGTTGCTGGCGCGGGCCCGAAACTCGATAGCGCTCTCGAAAACGTCTTTCGCCATGCTTTTGGCGTTAACGTTCACCTCGAGCTGCAAATTCGGGTTGTCACCCGGCGATTGCAGCAGCTTCTCCACATTGGGGTTCTCGAACGACAGGTCCTTGATGTACTGGCCAAGAACCCGGACTTGGACGGGTGGCGGAGCGCCGGCGCCTGGCGTTCCACTTCCAGCGTTCCCTTGTTCTGCCATGGTGTCGTGCTCCCTTGAACGCGCGCTGCCGTCGGCCGGCTGGCTAACACGACCACGCGGATGCTGCAATGCCGACAGAGGCGTGTTGAGGCGCAAAAGCTGGGTATGAATCTCCGGCACTCATATCAGCGACTGCGATTTTGCGGTTCATCGTCCGAATCGTCGAGGCGCTTGTATTCACCATCGATGATGGGCCCGAGCTTTTCAGAGCCGCTGGGTCGGCCATTTCGATGCGTCGGATCGCCTCGTGAAGCGTTCTGCCTAAACACGCGGATGCGGGTGATACTGGCCGTCGCGAAACGTCCCAGGCTCCAGGCCGCGACAGCCTTCCGTACCGGGGGGATCAGCAGGAGCAAGCCGACGGCGTCGCCAATCAGACCGGGTAGAATGAGGAGAATTCCCGCGATGAACAGGAAAGCACCCTCGGCAACCGGCAGGACGGGCGCCTCACCCCGGGCCAGCGCATTTTGAGCCCGCGTAACGATGGAGAAACCTTGCCGCTGGACAGTGATCAAACCGAGAATCGCCGAACCGATGACAATAGCCAAGGTCGCCGCCACGCCGATCTGCCGACCGACCCAGAGGAGCACGGCCAGCTCGATCAAAGGATAAGCAATGAAAAGCAGCAGAAATGCCAACTGGATCATTAACGCTCCGCTTGTGCCCCGCTCGTGAGTACAGTCTTGGCCACCGGGGCATGCGGCTCAAGTCAATCTGATTGGCTTGGGCGAAACTTTGCCCTAAGCTCAAATATGCGAAGGGCCCGCGCTAGACTTGGCGCGTTATTGATTGCGTGACGATTTCGGTGACACGGACCCTAGACCCTGTCTCCACTTCATCATACATCAAGTCATCACCTGGTCCTCGCCACGGAAGCAGCTTCAAATGGATGGCAGAATCGACGTCATTACCCTCTTGTTCCTGATCGTTGCGGTCGTCGTGATATTAAAGCTGCGCAGCGTACTCGGACGGCGGACAGGGGACGAGGAGGCTCGTTACGAGCGGCAACTGAGGGCCCAGCAGGAGGCCCGTGAGCGCGCCGCTGCGGCAAAAGGCAAAGTGGTTACGCTGCCTCGGCGTGAGCGGGAACCCGCGACCGTTGGCGCTCAGAAAGAGATGACAACCGCCGACGCCGAAACCCGTGTCAAGAACTTCGCCGCCGGCAACACGTTCCTGGAGCAGGCGCTGCTGAACATCGCGAGGGCAGATGCGAGCTTCGACCCGGAGCATTTTCTCCGTGGCGCCAAGGCGGCCTACGAAATGATTGTTATGGCCTTCGCCGAAGGGAATCGCAAACTTCTGAAGGATTTGCTCAGCCGGGAGGTGTTTGACAGCTTTGTCGCTGCGATCGCCGACCGCGAGAGCCGCGGCGAGCAGATCGACCAGAGCTTCGTTGGCATCAACAAGGCTGAAATCGTCGAGGCTGAGCTGAAGGGCAAGACCGCCCAGGTGACGGTGAAGTTCATCAGCCAGCTCATTTCAGCCACGCGAGATGCGGCCGGTCAGGTGATTGCCGGCGATCCGCAAAAGGTCCGCGAAGTCACCGACATTTGGACGTTCGCCAGGGACGTCGACTCACGAGATCCCAATTGGAAGCTCATCGCCACACAGGCTCCGAACTAGGGCCTATGGCGGTTAGGAGACCCCATTGGTGCAGGAGGCATTCTGCGCCGGTGGCTGAACGTTATTCATGAAACACGAAATTTTGCGCTTTGAAGCTGTTTCCTTCAGCGATTTGCCTGGATGGGAGCAGGACGATCACGCGGCGGCGCTTCAGGCATTTCTCAAGTCAAGCTCTAACTTTGTTAAAGGGCAGTCCAAGGATCCGCTTGCTTTACTTTGCCGGGAGGCAGAGGCGAATGCTGGGCATTCGGTCAAAGCCCGAGTGTTTTTCGAAACCCACTTCAAACCGCATCGTGTCGTGCATCAGGAGCCGCATGGTCTGGTGACGGGCTACTACGAGCCCGTACTACCTGGCTCCCGCGTGCGAGAAGGGCAATTCCAGATACCCGTCTACCGGCGGCCGCCAGACCTCATGAATGTGGTCGACGATAGCCTGCGAGCCAGCGCAGGAGAAAACCTGACGCACGCGCGGCGGCTGGCAGACGGCACTCTGGTGCCGTATCCGACGCGTCAGGAGATCGAGTCGGGGGCCTTGGCTGGCCAGGGCTTCGAATTGATGTATCTCGCAGACCCGGTCGACACGTTTTTCATGCACGTCCAGGGGTCGGGGATGATCGAGCTGCCGGATGGATCATGCGTGCGACTGAGCTACGATGGCAAGAACGGCCATCCCTACACATCCATCGGTCGCCATTTGATTGAGACCGGCGTCTTCAAAGCCGAGAACGTCACTCTGGACGCTCTCGTTGACTGGTTGCGGGCCAACCCGGAGAAGGCGCGAGAAGTCATGTGGAAGAACGCCTCCTTCGTGTTCTTCCGGGAGCTAACCGGCGAAGAGGCCTATTCACCACTCGGTGCCAACGAGATTCCACTGACGCCGGGGCGAAGTCTCGCGGTCGACGCCAGTATCCACACGCTGGGAACTCCTGTTTACGTCGTCGCGCCGACGCTGACGCACACGGATGGCGGCAAATCATTTCAGCGGTTGATGATCGCGCAGGACGTGGGCTCGGCGATCCGAGGTCCCGAGAGAGGAGACATTTTCTTCGGAACCGGCAGCGAGGCGGGCCGTCAGGCGGGAATGACCAAGCATCCGGCAAACTTTTTCGTCCTTTTGCCCCGTTACGGCTAGAGGGCAGGGATGCGCCATGAGCCGGCCGGGAAGACCACCGCGGACACAGCAACGGTCTTTGACACCAGAGGATGAAGAACTCTGGTCTGCCGTCGCGCGCAGCCTGAAGCCGGTGCGAAAAAAGGAACGCGTGCATCCGTTCGAGCAGCTGCTGGCCGAAACGCGGGAGCGGTCCAAGAGGGAAACAGCGCAGATTGACAAACCTGAGCCAAGTTTACCGACCAAGTTCACCCCGAATCCACCGACATCAACAACGTCGGCAGCAGGTTCTCCGCCCCCGCTTGCCAATTTCGATCGACGCGAGCTCAAGCGGATCTCCAGGGGGCAAAAGGAGATCGAGGCGAGAATCGACCTTCATGGCCTACGGGCGGCGGAAGCGCATGCCGCCCTGCGCGCCTTTATCTTGAGTTGTTACGCCCGTGGTCATCGAAATGTGCTCGTCATCACGGGTAAAGGCGGCGGCGGGATGAGTAACGGTGACCGGCCGTTTGAGCTTTGGAGCGAGACTGAGCGCGGCGTCCTGAAGCGAAGTGTGCCGCTCTGGCTGTCAGAGCCGGAACTTCGCTCCGTCGTCATCAGCTTTACCACTGCACACCCGCGCCACGGTGGAGAGGGCGCCCTGTACGTCCAGCTTAGGCGCCGCAAGGAGAAGGCGGAGCGCTGATGAGCTTCACTTGCACTCGCTCGTCAGGGTCTGGACGGCTTTTGTCACACCCATCAATGAGAACGTGTGTTTCACGGTCCCCTGCTCCGACACGGCCTCCACGACCATCGTCGAGCCGCCCTTCATCGCTTCGAGCAGCTTCAGCTCCTCGATCGGGTTATTGATGAACCCGCGGTCTTCGTTGGTAAACAGCTTGAACGTGTCGTTGCCGACGGTGACCGTAGCCTCGGCGCCCTTCTTGAGCGGGAAACCAAACTTCAGGCTCAGTTCCGTCCGCACACCGTCTTTTGGCCAGGCCGAGATATAAAAGTATGTTGGCTGCTGACCGGCCGTGGCTGGTTCGGTGGACTTCGGCGTGCTGGCGGCGAAGCAAACCTGTTCTGAAGCGCTGTTATGTGAATAGAAGTGCCAGTCGTTGAACGTGTCGACCAGCTTTGTTTCTGCGAGAGCTGGAGCGGCTGCCACTGTGAGGGCACTCGCGCCAACAATCGTACGGAAGATGAATCGCATTTCACCTCTCGATGGAAATCCCGCGGAATCTCTCGGAAATGACTATATAGGCTTCCGAAGGAGCATGTCACGGCGATGATCGGCGAAGGGTTTCCACAGCCGACATCGGTCGATCTGGGTACGGACCCAGCATTCTCACGCGATCGTACATCACGATCGCCCCGGCCATTGCGACGTTAATGCAGAATGCCGTTGGAATTCTGACAACATAATCGCAGCGGGCCAACAGCGGCTCCGAGAGCGAGCCCCGTTCCGGGCCCAACACGTAGGCCGCTCGAAGAGGATGACGGAAGCTCGGCAAATCTATGGCATCGTCGGTGAGCTCGATGCCCACGAGCTTGCATCCCTCGGGCAAATTCATTTCATCGAGGTTCGCCCAATTGTAGTGCGGCAGATGCCACTGACCTTTCGAGGTATCCGCACGCGCTTCCAGCGCTTGGTATGTTGCTCCGATCGTAAAGGTGAACGCAGCACCGAACGCATGGGCTGAGCGCATGAGGTTGCCCAGGTTCAGCGCCTTCGACATCCGCTCCGCGCCGATCGCAAAATAACCACGGGGCTTCGGCGGCCAACAGTTGCGTAGCGCGGAGGGTTTCCGCTGATCATTCATGATTGCTTCTTTGCTCTATCCGTTCTGGCCCTTGGTAGGGCTGGCTCATTTCGGGCGTGCACGCTAGGTTTGGAGCCGTTTCGCGGCCGGATCCCAGCAGGAGGTGTCACATGAAAGCAGCTCTGTGCAAGTCCCTGGATGGACCGGAAGGGATTGCGCTGGAAGAGCTGCCCGAACCAACGCCGGGACCAGGCGAGGTTCGCATCCGCGTAAAAGCTGCGGGGCTTAACTTTCTCGACACCCTCATTACCCGCGGCAAGTATCAATATAAGCCAGATCTCCCTTTCTCTCCCGCTTCCGAGGTTGCCGGCGAAATCGACCTGATCGGTCCTGACGTTCAGAGCTTTGCGCCCGGTCAGCGCGTCTGCGCCTATCTCGGATGGGGCGGTGCTCGCGAGCTCGTGGTTGCGCGAGCCGAGCACGTAACGCCCGTTCCCGATGGCGTCTCTGATGTAGTGGCTGCGGGCCTAAACGTCACCTATGGCACGGCCATGCATGGCCTTCGCGATCGGGCACGCCTGAAGCCTGGCGAAACGGTGGCTGTGCTCGGGGCGTCCGGCGGCGCTGGCCTGGCGGCAGTCGAAGTTGCGAAGCGGCTCGGCGCGCGCGTCATTGCAGTAGCCTCTTCCCCTGAGAAGCTCGAAATCTGTCGCCAGCACGGAGCTGATCTGCTGCTCAATTATTCGACGACCGACCTCAAACAGGGCCTGCGAGATCTAACGGACGGACGGGGTGTAGATGTCGTCTATGATTGCGTGGGTGGGGACTATACAGAGCCAGCCCTTCGCTCCACGGCCTGGATGGGGCGACTGCTGGTGGTGGGATTTGCAGCCGGCTCCATTCCGAGAATTCCGCTTAATCTCGTACTTTTGAAGAGTTGCGATATCGTCGGCGTATTTTGGGGTGAATCGGCGCGCCGCAGCCCGCGTGGCCACCGGGAGAACATTGAAACGGTGCTGAAATGGGTTGCAGCCGGAGAATTGAAGCCACACACTCACGCCGTGCTTCCTCTGGCACAAACCGCCGAGGGGATTAGGATGCTCGATCGGCGCGAAGCTACCGGCAAGGTGATCATAACGATCTAGGCGAATGTAATCTGCGGCGGATAAAAGGACATCACTTTTTTTGGTGAGGGCTCTCAATCAGATCTAGGGAGAAATCAGCCTATGAAACTTAAGCTGTTATCGGCACTTGCTGCGATCGGGCTCGGTGCCCTCGTTGCCGGGCCAGTAGCCGCGCAAAATACCCAGATAAGCATCGCAACTGGCGGCACGGGGGGTGTTTACTACCCCCTCGGTGGCGGCCTCGGGAATATCATCACACACGAGTTGAAAGGCATCACCGCCACGGCCGAGGTCACCGGCGGTTCTGTTGACAATTTGAAACTCGTGGGATCTGGCCGGTCGGACATTGGATTCTCAATGGTCGACGCCGCGTGGGATGCCATTAACGGCCAGGGCAAGTTTCCGAGCAAACTGCCTCTCAAAGCCATCGCAGTCATCTACCCGAACCACATGCATGTAGTGACGATCGAGGGCACGGGCATCCAGAAGATTGAGGATCTCAAAGGGAAGCGGGTTTCGACGGGATCGCCAGGCAGCGCGACCGAAATCTTTGCCTTCCGCGTGCTCGAGGCTGCAGGCATCAACCCCGACAAGGACATCACGAAGGAACGACTCGGGGTTGCGGAGAGCGTGAACGCCATCAAGGACCAGAAGATTGATGCCTTCTTCTGGGTCGGCGGCCTGCCGACCGCGGCTGTGACCGATCTTGCGGCCACCCCGAACACGAAGATCAAGCTCATCGACATCGCCCATCTGACGCCGAAGCTGAACGAGAAGTACGGCCCGCTCTATGCGGAGGCGACCATTCCCAAGGAAACGTATTCCGGAATGGAAAAGGATGCGGAGAACATCACGGTCTGGAACATTCTCGCCGTGAATGAGAACATGTCGGAAGACATGGCCTACAACATCACGAAGATTGTGTTCGAGAAGCGGGATGAGCTCGCCAAGGTTCACAAGGAAGCGCTGAACATCAAATTGGAGCTCCAGTCCCAGAAGCGTTCCGGCATCCCGTTCCACCCAGGTGCTCTCAAGTACTTCAACGAAAAAGGTATCAGCGTCGAATAACGCTGCGCTCAAATAAGGTCACCGGGCTTGATGGCCCGGTGACTTGTTTCCAGAGCTCATGAGCTCGCAAAAGAGGAAGGGGAGAGGACGTTGAAGGGCACCGGAGAAGCCGCAACGGCAGCTCAGGTCGAGAAGGACTCTGGGGCTGTAGCTGAGCCCGACCGCGAAGTTCTCGAGCATTTCATCGAGGAAGAGGAAGGGGCTCTCAACCGCGTTGGGGGATGGGTCGGCCGTTTCATAACGGCAGTTGCAGTCGCCGTTTCGCTGTTTCACCTCTACGCAGCTTTCGACATCGTTCCCGCTCACATCCTGCGGCCGGTGCACGTCGCCTGCGTGCTGTTCCTCGTCTTCCTGCTCTTCCCCATGACGCCCAGCATGCGCGATCGCATCCGCTGGTGGGATTGGCTACTCGCGATCGCCAGCGTTGTGGTGATCGTTTACATCCTCATGCAGGGCGAAGATTTCGGCGATCGCGCCATCATGCCGGAGCCGATGGATGTTGCGATCGGCGTCCTCCTCATCCTTCTGTTGCTCGAAGGAACGCGGCGGGCAACCGGCTTCATCATGCCGGCAGTGGCCATCGCCTTCATCCTGTATGCGCTCTTCGGCAACTACCTGGGCGACCCCTGGACCCATCGCGGCTATCCGATGGATCGGCTCGTCGGCCATCTCTACATGACCCTTGAGGGTATCTTCGGAACAACGGTCGACGTTTCGTCCAGCCTGATCATTCTGTTCACCATCTTCGGCGCCGTTCTGCAGGTCTCGGGTGCCGGGAAATTCTTCATTGACTTCTCGTTTGCGGCGATGGGCGGCAAGCGCAACTCGGCAGGCCGCGCCGTCGTCATGTCGTCGTTCCTTCTCGGCGGTCCTTCGGGCTCTGGCGTTGCTACGACCGTGACCATCGGCACGGTGGCCTATCCTCTCCTCGCCAAGGCGGGTTACGAAAAAAACGCGGCAGGCGGATTGTTGGCTGCCGGTGGCCTTGGCGCGATCATCTCACCACCCGTGCTCGGCGCTGCAGCCTTTCTGATCGCTGAATTCCTCAAGATCTCGTACTTCGACGTGATCCTGATGGCAATCATTCCGACCTTGCTCTACTACTTCGCCATCTGGGTCATGGTGGAGATCGACGCCAGCAAGCATGGTGGCGGCGGCGAACTGATGGTCGAAAAGGGCGCGCTCTGGCGTCTGTTTGTGGGCTACTGGTTCCACTTCGGCTCTCTCATCTCGATCATCGTGTTCATGCTGCTCGGGTTCTCGCCCGTGCTGGCGGTGTTCTGGGCGACCCTGTTGGCCATCGGAACAAGTGCTATCCGGCACGACACAGCGCTCATCCCGCGCGTCTTGGCGTTGGGCGCTTTGGCTGTCGGAATTGGGCTCGTCGCTATCGGTTATTCGCCGTCCAGCAAATTGGCGCTGACGCTGTTCTCAGCCCTCGTGCTGGCAGCAGCCGTTGGCATCTTCATGTCGCGCTATGCGCCGGTTACGGAGCGTCTGGTTCAAGCATTACGCGACGGGACGACCGGCGTGCTGAACGTGGCTGCGACCTGCGCGACGGCGGGCATCATCGTCGGCGTCGTGACACTGACCGGCCTGGCGCAGCGTTTCGCCGACATCATCATCGGCTACGCGCAGGGCAGCCTTGTGCTGACGACGCTCTTCACGGCAGCCATTGTCTGGATCGTGGGCCTCGCCGTGCCGGTGACGGCGTCGTACATCATGTGCGCCGTGATCGCAGCGCCGGCGCTGATCAAGCTCGGCGTGCCGGATTTCGCCGCGCACATGTTCATCTTTTACTACGCGGTTCTGTCGGAGGTTTCTCCGCCTACCGCCTTGTCGCCGTTCGCAGCGGCAGCCATCACCGGCGGGAACCCTTACATCACCACGCTTCAGTGCTGGAAATACACGATGCCGGCATTCCTGGTGCCGTTCGTGTTCGTCATTGATCCGTTGGGCGTAGGGCTCCTCCTGCATCTGCCTGAGGGGAAGAGCTGGGTTGACGCCGCGCAGGTCACGGTGACGACCGCTGTCGGAATTGCCGCCTTTGCATTCGCGTTGCAGGGGTGGGTTTACAAGAAAAACACCGTACTCGAGAACGGTTTGTTCTGGGCTGCGGGTTTCCTGCTGGTTATGGCCCCCGTCGTGGACGCTGTTATCGTTTGGCTCTTCGGCTTTAGCCTGACAGCTCCCATCCTCGGGACTGACATCGGTTGGAATGTCCCGCTCGGCTTTGTGCTCGGGGCTGCGGGCCTTTTGCTTCAGCGTTTGCGCGTAGCGCAAACGGCCTGCGCATAGGCTATGGCGGTGGAGCCTGCTGGACGGCAGACTCGCCGCCGCCTATCACTTGGCTGAGGAAGGTTAACCTGGAGAGGACGACATGAAGCTTGGCAGTGACGTTGCTGCTGTAGTGACCGGTGCGGCTTCGGGATTGGGCGCTGCTACCGCGACAGCGCTCGCTGCCAAGGGTGTGAAGGTAGGCCTGCTCGACGTCAATGAAGAGTCAGGCCGCGAGTTGGCTGCGCGTATCGGCGGCACCTTCGCCCGCTGCGATGTCACCGACGAAGCAAGCGTCGACTCAGCCCTTGCCGCGGTGCGCGCGGCGCATGGGCAGGAACGGATTCTCGTCAACTGCGCCGGCATCGCCATCGCAAAGCGGATCGTTCGTCGCGACAAGGAAACGGGAGCAATCGAGCTGCATGACCTGGCGAGCTTCGCGAAGGTCATCCAGGTAAATCTCATCGGCACTTTCCTGATGATGGCGAAGTGCGCCGCGGGGATGATGACCCTTGAGCCGCTTTCGCCGGACGGCGAACGCGGTGTGATCATCAATACGGCTTCTGTGGCAGCTCAGGACGGTCAGATTGGTCAGGTTGCCTACTCGGCATCGAAGGGCGGTGTTCAGGCTATGACCCTTCCTGTTGCTCGCGATTTGGCGCGCGATGGAATTCGGGTCTGCTCCATACTGCCCGGCCTGTTCAACACGCCGATGTTTGCGGGGCTGCCAGAGGAAGCGAAAAAGTCTCTCGCGGCGACGGTGCCGTTCCCTTCGCGACTTGGCGATCCGTCGGAGTATGCCATGCTCGCCGTTCATATTTGCGAGAACGTCATGCTGAACGGCGAGAGCATCCGGCTGGACGGCGCCATCCGCCTCGCGCCGCGTTAGGCACCAATCACGACAGTTGGCTGGCAATCTTGTCGATCGCCTCGGCGAGCCTGATGTCGCGTTCCGTCAGGCCACCGACGTCGTGACTTGTCAGTACGATGTCCACCCGATTCCAGACGTTGGTCCATTCGGGGTGGTGGTTCATTTTTTCGGCGACCAAGGCAACGCGCGTCATAAAACCGAAGGCGGCGTTGAAGTTCGCGAACGTAAATTGACGCGCAATGGCATCGCGGCCTTCGACTAACGTCCAGTTCGGTAAGCGCGCGAGGGCTGCATCGCGCGCTTCATGAGAGAGCCTTTCCACCATAAATCCCGGCCCTCCTGAGGCTAAGCCAGGCTGAATAGCGACTCAGTACTCGTCTTCGTACTCAGCATATTCGCCGCCGACCAACGTGTACGTTTCTTCGATCACATACGGCCCGCCGCCGACTTGCGGCTTCGAGGAGAACAGGACGAAGCGGCTCACTCGAAACGGCGGTGTGCGAAAGCCGCCATTCCGCTGCAAGTAGCGGGCAAGAATGTCGACGCTGGTGCCCCGCAGGCGCGCCAGAGTGACGTGCGGCTTGAACCGCCGCGTTTCCGGTTGCAGGCCAACCAGCCGAGCGGCTCGTTCGTGAGCCCGGGCCAACGCGTCGAGCTCGGGCGTTAGTTCGATGCCTGCCCAGAGTGTCTTTGGGTCGTTGCCGCCAAACGCGCCGATGCCGTTGAAGCGCAATTCGAATGTTTCCAGCTCGATATCACTAAGTGCCCGGGCGAACTCGGCAGCAACGTGCCTGTCGACATCGCCGGCGAACCGCAATGTGATGTGATAGTCTTCGGGTTCGATCCAACGCGCGCCTGGAAGCGGTTGCCTCAGCCGCGCGAGTGCTTCACGCAAATGATCTGGAATTTCAATGCCGGTGAACAGTCGGGGCATTTTGCACCTCCCCGCGTGTTCTTCGCGCCCCCAATTTCGCGAAGAGCTACAGAATGAACTTACTTAGATCGGTATTCTTCGCCAGATCTCCAACCCGTTCACGAACGTATTTCGCATCGACGACAACCGTCTGGCCCGCGCGATCCGAAGCCTCGAACGAAATTTCGTCGAGCACCCGTTCCATCACCGTTTGCAATCTTCGCGCGCCGATGTTTTCGACGGTAGCGTTCACCTGAGCCGCCGTATCGGCGATCGCGTCGATGGCATCGTCGGTGAACTTGAGCGTCAGGCCCTCGGTTGCCATCAGTGCCACGTATTGCTTGATTAGGCTCGCCTCCGGTTCCGTCAGGATGCGACGGAAATCCTCCCGCGTCAGAGGTTTGAGCTCGACTCGGATCGGCAGTCGGCCCTGCAACTCCGGCAACAGATCCGAAGGCTTGGCCACATGGAAAGCGCCGGAAGCAATGAACAGGATGTGGTCGGTTTTTACCGGGCCGTATTTGGTCGAAACTGTGGTGCCCTCGATCAGCGGCAGCAGATCCCGTTGCACACCCTCGCGCGACACATCGGCACCAATCCGGCCGCCGTCGCTGCGGGAGCAGATCTTGTCGATTTCGTCGATGAAAACGATACCGTTGTTTTCGACGGCGCGGATAGCTTCCTGCACGATCTGATCCTGATCGAGGAGCTTGTCGCTTTCCTCGGCGATCAGAATTTCATAGCTGTCCTTGACGGTAACACGTCGCGTTTTCTGCCGTCCGCCTAAGGCCTTTCCGAGGAAATCACTCAGATTGATGGCCCCGATGGAGCCACCCGGTACGCCCGGCAGCTCGAACATCGGAATGCCGGGGCCCGTATCGCTAACCTTGATTTCGATCTCTTTGTCATTGAGCTCGTTGGCGCGAAGACGTTTGCGGAAAGCCTCTCGTGTTGCCGACGAGGCATTTTCGCCTACCAGCGCATCGAGCACGCGTTCTTCCGCCGCCTTTTCAGCGCGCGCCCGAACTTCCCGGCGCTTGTTTTCGCGAACAAGGGCAAGTCCCACCTCGACGAGATCGCGAATGATGGACTCCACGTCACGCCCGACGTAGCCGACCTCGGTGAATTTCGTCGCTTCAACCTTGATGAACGGCGCGTTGGCGAGCTTTGCGAGACGGCGCGAAATCTCCGTTTTGCCGATACCCGTTGGCCCAATCATCAAAATGTTTTTCGGCAGAACCTCTTCTCGCAGGTCCTCGCTGAGCTGCTGACGGCGCCAGCGGTTGCGCAGTGCGATGGCGACAGCCCGCTTGGCCTCAGTCTGGCCAACGATGTAGCGGTCCAGCTCGGAGACGATCTCGCGCGGTGAAAAGGTTGTCATCGAATCTGCCTCAGTTGGACGAAGCGAGCTTCAGGCCCAGAATTGAGCCGATCAACAGCACCAGGAAGAACAGGCGCGTCGTCGTGGTCGGTTCGTTGAAATAGAGGATGCCCAAAATAGCGGTGCCGGCAGCGCCAATTCCCGTCCAGACAGCGTAAGCCGTGCCCAGCGGAATTCCTGAAAGAGAAAGCTGCAGCAGGAAAAGGCTCGCGATGCCGGCAGTGCCAAAAGCCAATGTTGGCCCAAGCTTTGTAAAGCCTTCTGCATAGCGGAAAGCCGTCGTCGCGAGGATTTCGCAAATCCCGGCCGTCAGCAGATATGCCCAAGCGATCATTCCGTTCTTGTCCATTGTTCCGCGTGAGCCGACGATTGTCAGAGGCCGCGTCTTTTCTCCGGCCACAGCTGCGAGCGGCTTACTTGTCGCTCACCAGACTTTCGATGATGAGGTTTCGGTTGGTGTAGACACATATGTCGGCCGCGATTTCCATCGCCTTGCGCGCAATTGCCTCGGCATCGAGCGGCTGATCCAACAGGGCTCGCGCAGCCGCCAGCGCGTACATACCCCCGGAGCCGATACCCATCAGGTGATCCTCCGGTTCGAGCACGTCGCCGTTCCCGGTCAGCACCAGCGTGGTCGTCCGATCGGCCACGATCATCATGGCTTCGAGCCGGCGCAAATAGCGGTCCGTACGCCAGTCTTTGGCCAGCTCGACAGCGGCGCGCATGAGCTGGCCCGGATATTGCTCCAGCTTTCCTTCCAGCCGCTCGAACAGCGTGAACGCATCGGCCGTTGCCCCGGCAAACCCGCCGATCACGTCGCCGCGGGATACCGAGCGCACTTTGCGCGCCTTGGACTTGATGACGGTGCTGCCAAGGCTGACCTGACCATCGCCGGCAATAACCACCCGACCTCCCTTGCGGACAGTCAGGATTGTCGTGCCGTGCCAGGTCGCTTCGTGAGGGATTAAGGAATTACGCATGGTCAATACGCTAGGTTGGGTTGGCGGCCGGAGAAAGCAAGTGCGCGCTGGAGCCGATCCGGCCGAATGACCACTACCCCGGCGGCGCGCAAGCTGATAAACGCCTGTTTTCGAACAATCAACCCAAAGGGTTCTGCCACGTGACGCGCACCGCCACAATCGAGCGCAAGACGCAGGAAACCGAAATCAAGGTGACGGTTAACCTCGATGGCACCGGCGCCTTCGACGTCAACACGGGTATCGGTTTCTTCGACCATATGCTTGAGCAGCTTGCGCGGCACTCGCTGATCGACCTGACGGTGCACGCGAAGGGCGATCTGCACGTCGATTTTCACCACACTGTCGAGGACACCGGTATTGCCATCGGGCAGGCAGTGGCCAAGGCGCTGGGCGACAAGAAGGGCATCACGCGCTACGCGGACGTGCATCTGGCCATGGACGAGGCGTTGACCCGCGTGGCCATCGACGTGTCAGGCCGGCCGTACCTTGTGTGGCAGGTGAGCTTTTCCCGGCCGAAAATCGGGGACATGGATACGGAGCTGTTCCGGGAGTGGTTTCAGGCCTTCGCACAGAACGCCGGCATCACCCTGCACGTGGCTAATCTGTACGGCGAGAACAACCATCACATCGCCGAGACCTGCTATAAGGGATTGGCGCGAGCCCTGAGAGTGGCCATCTCAGAAGATCCCCGTCAGGCCGGACGCATTCCGTCGACGAAGGGCCGGCTTTCGGGCTGAGCTAGCCAGGCTGAGAGGACAGCTACTTGCAGAGCTACACCGTTTATGAGCCGCCGAAGCCAGCTCCGAACCGTTTGGCACGGGCCGAGCGGTTCGTGTTCGTGCGCGACGGCTTTTCTTGGATGGCTGCGCTCTTCACGCCGCTTTGGCTGCTGTTCAACCGAATGTGGTTGGCGCTGATCCTTTATCTGGTCGTTGTCGGTGGACTGAATGCGGTCTTTGCCGCGGCTGACCTTGCCCCGCAGTGGAGCAGCATCGCGACGATCGCCATCCATCTGGCGGTAGGGTTCGAGGCGGGCACGCTTCGGCGCTGGGCACTGCAACGCCGGGGTTGGCGGATGGTCGGGTCCGTGGTCGGCCATTCGCGACTCGAATGTGAGCGGCAATTTTTCGAAAGCTGGTTGGCCGACGTTGCTCAGGAAGAAAGGAAACCGGCACGGTCGCCAACCCCAGCGCCCCGACAAACGACCGTTGATCAGCCGGCGCCCGTGGTTGGCCCCGCTTCCGGTGCACTCGCTTCAGAGGCTTGAAAGCCGAAACCCATGCAACGCGTTGTCATCATCGACTATGGCTCCGGCAATCTTCACTCCGCGCGCAAGGCGCTGGAGCGAGCGGCCACCGATGCGGGGCTGGAAGCGAAAATCGAGGTGAGCAATCGGCCGGAAGACGTCGCCGGTGCAGATCGCATTGTGCTGCCAGGGGTCGGTGCCTTCCCGGACTGCAAGCGGGGGCTTGATGCTGTGCCGGGCATGCGCGACGCCCTGGAGGTCGCGGTTATCCAAAATGGGCGGCCTTTCCTCGGCATATGCGTCGGTATGCAACTCATGGCCACCCGTGGCCTGGAGTACGGGGAAACGCCAGGCCTAGGCTGGATCGAGGGTGATGTGAAGGCGCTTGAGCCGCGTGATCCTTCGCTGAAAATCCCTCACATGGGCTGGAATACGCTGACGGTCATCAACGACCATCCGCTGCTCGACGGGATCAGGACCGGCCCTGACGGGCTACACGCCTATTTCGTGCACTCCTATCATCTTGTCCCCCGGGACCACAGCGTCATCGTAGCGGAGACGGACTACGGCGGCCCCGTAACAGCCATCGTGGCGAAAGGGAACACGGCAGGCACCCAATTCCACCCCGAGAAGAGCCAGACCTTGGGCCTCAAGCTACTCGCCAACTTCCTGACGTGGAAGCCTTAGCGCAGCCAGACAGTTTCCAGCCTCATACGGCTTCAGCCAACGGCACGGGCGGAAAGATCGGCGGAGGTGATCCGCCAGGAAACGCGATGACATTGTTCGCGTGATGTGCATCCTCCTTCTTGCGGCGGAACCATCGCAGCGCCGTATTCGCCATGGCGGCGCCTTCGCTTACCGGCTGCACGATGAGCGCATCGTCCACATCCAGCAGTCCTGCAAGGGTGTTTTGAATCTCTCGCTCGGAAGTGTCGGCGCGCACATACCACGTGGATTCCAGCGGCCGAGCCCAAGCCTCACCCAGGTTCATGATGGCTGTCGCCATGGCGTGCTTATGCGGACTCGATCCGACGAGATCGTAGGCGATGAGAAACAGGCGCATGGGCGGTCTCCTGGCGGGCAAGCAGGCGCGGCACGCGAGACCCAGGCCGCTCATCATGTTTACTGCCGGAACATAATGGGAACATGACGCGAGTCGCTGTGGCTGTCTAGCACAAAGTTCGTTGTTTGTTCTGACGCGGCGGGGCTGCTACTTCGGAACCAAAGTGGGCCTTATTTAAAGAGCTTCAGTGCTTGTTCGAGCAGAGTGCCCGCACCTACCGGGTAGCAGCTACCGCGGTCCAGCGACCCTGCCGGCGCAGGTCATCCATAAGTTTATCAATTGTTGTCCCTCACGGGCGTGAATACAGCGTACAATCCGACGATCGTGCCAGCGATTAGCAAAGCTGACGCCGGACACGAGAAAACAGTAACTAGAAGTGTTGCAGTCATTCGCAAGCGATTATCGGCCAAACTAGGTTGTCACGACGTTCTCAGCGAAACATCTCAAGCTGATCCGGATGCCGCCCTCGGGGCACACGCCGATGAAATCCCGTATCAACCCGGTCGAGCAGGGCCGGATAGCGCTCTTGGAAAATCGCCCAAGCCTTTGCTCGCGCGGCCGGGAAGCGCTGGCCTTCCCAGATCTCATAAAGCCGTCGGGGATCACAGTGATAACGGCGACAGAGATCGACGCGCCGGGCGCATAGCCATCGCGCGATCCAAATGTCTATGGCGTCTGCCTCGGTCAATGTTTTGCGGCCGCCTTCCTCAGTCGATACGCTGTGCGGCCCTTGGTTCGGCGCGAAACTCATGACAGTGCTTGACGCAGCAATGGCTTCCTCTCTTTATCGGCCGCAATCGTAGCGAACCTGTGGCCGGGCGACAGCGCGGCGCGAATCACCAGTCGAGATAGCTGCAGTGATCCTCTTTCCCGCCATCGATCTCAAGGACGGCAAGTGCGTTCGCCTCAAGCTGGGCGAAATGGACCAGGCCACCGTCTTCAATGACGATCCCGCCGCGCAGGCTCGGATTTTCGAGTCGCAGGGGTTCCAGTGGCTGCACATTGTCGACCTCAACGGCGCTTTCGCCGGCCGGCCGGTGAATGCGGGGGCGGTGGAGGCGATTTTGGCAGCTGTCTCCATTCCGGTGCAGCTGGGCGGCGGCATTCGCGATCTGGCCACCATCGAAATGTGGCTCGGTAAGGGTGTGCGGCGGGTCATCCTGGGCACGGTTGCTGTCCGCAATCCGGAGCTGGTGCGGGAGGCCTGCCGGCAGTTTCCGGGGCGGATCGCCGTCGGCATCGACGCGAAAGGTGGGAAGGTGGCGGTCGAGGGCTGGGCGGAGGTGAGCGAACTCACGGCTGTGGAGCTGGCCCAGCGGTTCGAGGACGCTGGTGTCGCGGCCATCATCTACACGGACATCGAGCGCGACGGCGTGCTGAAGGGGCTCAATCTGCCCGCCACGGCCGAGCTGGCGCGGGCCACGCGCATTCCGGTGATCGCCTCGGGCGGGCTAGCTTCGCTGGCGGATGTCGAGGCGCTGTTACGGCCGGAGTACGCGATGCTGGAAGGCGCCATCGCTGGCCGCGCGCTCTACGACGGCCGGCTCGATCCCGCGCAAGCGCTGGCGCTCATTTCGAAGCATGCCGGATCGAAAGCGTAAGCGCCGAGCGCAGCAGGCACACGACCATCGCCAGCTGGCACCAGAACGGTGAAAGGCGCGCCTGACGGCGGCAAGTCTCATAATCCTGAAGACAGCGGAAGGCAGGGTCGCTGTACTCGGCGGGCTTCTCGTGCTCCGACAGCCCTGACATCCGCTTGGCGATGTTGTCGAGCCGGGTCAGGATGCGCTTGCGCAGGTGTTCGGGCAGGCGCTCGAAGGCGGCCTCGTCGAACACATCGCTGGGGTTACGGGCCTGGATGTCTCTGAGCTGGGTTCCTGCCACCTTCAGGTTGCGGAGGATGGCTTTCACGAACCGGTGCTCGGTGCCGGCCTCGTCCAGTGCCGCAATCTTTTCGCGAAGCAGCTTGATGTCTTCAGCCGCCAGCTGCTTCCTGCGGACCGCGTCGGCCACGTGTTGGAGATCGTGGCTCGTGTCTTTGGCCATTGCCCCCGCCCTTCTGGAGAGTTCACCCGAGACCCGCGTCAACGATGACGCAAGATGACATTGCATTGAAGCTGCGGACAGGCCAAGAAGCGGGCATGCACAAGATCCGCATCATCCCCTGTCTCGACGTGAAGGACGGCCGTGTCGTCAAGGGGGTCCAGTTCGTGGACCTCGTGGATGCGGGCGATCCCGTGGAGGCTGCTGCCGCCTACGATGCGGCCGGCGCCGACGAGCTCTGCTTTCTGGATATCACGGCCAGCCACGAAAATCGGGGGATCCTGCTGGACATCGTGCAGCGGACGGCGGAGCGCTGCTTCATGCCGCTGACCGTCGGGGGCGGCGTGCGGACGGTTGAGGATATTCGCCGCCTTCTCGAGGCGGGGGCGGACAAGGTTTCGATCAACACCGCAGCCGTGAAGGATCGGCAGTTCGTGCGCGCGGCCTCGGAAAAGTTCGGCGCGCAATGCATTGTGGTGGCGATCGACGCCAAGAAGGTTTCCCAGCCCGGCGAGCCGGATCGCTGGGAGATCTTCACCCACGGCGGCCGCAATCCGACCGGCATCGACGCCGTTGCCTACGCGCGAGAGGTCGTCGAGCTGGGCGCTGGCGAGATCCTGCTCACTTCCATGGACCGTGACGGGACGAAGAGCGGCTTCGACATTGCCCTGACGCGGGCGATCGCGGATGCCGTTCCCGTGCCGGTGATTGCATCGGGTGGCGTCGGCACGCTGGAACACCTCGTCGAAGGGGTTAAGGTGGGTCACGCGAGCGCCGTATTGGCGGCTTCAATCTTCCATTTCGGAACGTTTACGATCGGCGAAGCGAAGCGCTACATGGCCGCCGCGGGAATTCCAGTGCGCCTCGACAACGCCTAGGGCTTTGGTTGAAAGGGCACATAAAATCAAATTGCTGTCAGTCTATCGATCATATAGCTGAATATCTTTAGCCAGAAAAATTTACTGAGAAGCATTCAGACAACTGCATTTGCTCTAGTTAATGCATTGAGTATGGAGTAATATGACGTACGCTGCAAAAAGGTAGGCGAACGATCATGACTCCGGATAGCGAACGATACATTGGCTACATTGTTGCCGATATCGCCCGGTTGCTACGAACGGTCTGTGACCGTCGCGTTCGCAACCTGGGTCTGACGCGAGCGCAGTGGCTTGCCCTAGATCGGCTTCATCACCGACCTGGTTTGAGCCAATCGGAAGTTGCCGATTTGCTCGAAGTGGAAAAAGCAACGGCATGTCGACTACTGGATCGGCTTGGGACAAAGAAGTGGATCGAACGGCGGCCCGACAAGCATGTCAGGCGGATCAAGCGTATTTATCTCACGCAGCGGGCGAATCGAGTTTACGCTTCCGTATCCCCTATCGCGGAAAGCACGGTTGGTGAGGCGCTGCAAGACCTCACTCCTGACGAGCGGCAATTACTCTTCAACATGATGATCCGTATGAAGGGCAAGCTCCAGTCTCTCGCGGGACACGAAGCTCCGGGTTGGAACGCCGATAACGGACCGAAATCGCAAGGGCCGAGCGGACCGCGATCAAAAAAAGCGAGCGAAGTCCGAGTTAACTAAATAATTAATATAACTTAAATCGAGGTTATAGGCGCTAAACTGCAACCTATAGTGATTGCGCCGTTATCGACACTGGCCCACTTCCCGGTGAGTTTTGAGAAATGGGCTTCCTCGATATACAAAACTGGTGGCGCGGATAGTCCAAGCTCTTTTGCCACCAAACAACCCACGATCAGAATGGCATCGAGGTCACCGAGGAGAATGGCGGCGGGAGCAGCGCCGTTGTGAATAAGCTCTAGCAGCACTGATGATGACGAAGAGGAACCGATCGGTTTCTCCAAGGCGAGCACCGTGCCGGCGATGCTTAGCCCGCGCTCGGGATGATGATCCAAAATGATTCGGCCGGTGGCTGGATCTACACCACCCCAGAAACTTAGTGGAGCACTGAGCTTCAGGAGGGGCCCTTGACCGGAGCCAGGACACAGAACCCGGCCTGCTATTGCATGCGTGCTCAAGACCATAGCTCCTCGTTCCGCACGAGCTTTCCCCGAACAGCGGTTTCGATGCATTCCTTCAGGCTGCCGTAGACGACATACCAGCCCGTGTTTCCCGGGGCGTAGTTGGCGAATTTGCCGGAGTTGGTAAGCAACACCCCGCTGTTTCCGGGTAGAATGGGCGTCACGACGATGCATGTATCGGTGACGATGGTGACGCCTGCCGCTTCGATCTCCCGGAGCCTGCCGCTTGCCTCCAGTTGCCGGACGACGTGACGGCCGGTGTGGGCATAGAAGGGAAGGGTCACCCGCCGACCTGCGAGGAGATCGGCAATTGTGGCCATCTCGTCGTATGACAGGTGTGGGCTGCCGACGGCGACAGCATCAACAGTCTCGCCGCTTGCGGTTCCAAGCCAACTTCGAGCGGTTCGCACCATATCCGGTGTCAGGACCACGGTCTCTTTGGGCGGCAAACCTGCGAATGCTTCATCGGTGGTGCCCGCCTCGGGCGTCACGCCGATGATATGAAACAGTCCCACTGCGCCGAATGAAGCCGCAGCGGCGCCGAGCGCTTTCATCCGGTCCTCGGTCGCGAATTGCTGAAGTCCATTGACCGCGACGACCCGATTTCCGGCGGTGCGGCCAATCCAGGCGCCGAGGACCGGCCAGAAGGCGTCCAGGCTCCGAAGGCGTTCGGAAAGGCGGGTTGTATCGATGAGCAATATGGCGCGCCGGTTCTCCGGTAAGTGGAGCCCGTATCGTGGTGCTCGGCCTATGATCGCACAGGCAATATCGAGAAAGTCGCCATAGCGATTGGTGCGTGCGCCGAGCACTGAATTGCAGAATGCGACGGCATTTGACTCGCCCCAAGCGACGTCGACACCAAGGGGCGGCCTATGCCCTGCTTGATAGGGCGAGCAAGTCCAGGTGGGCTTGCAGCCCAGAGCCTCATAAGCCCGCATCAGACGCAGCGCCATCGTTCGCCGGTGACTGTCCAGCTTCACGCGGTTTGGGTGCAGCAAGTCAAGCGCGCCGACATTCAAGGTGGACGGCACCGCTACGCGGCCACCTTGTTCAACAAGGCGTTCTGCGAACAGCACGCCGCTGTCGCCGTGATAAAGACAGCCGTCGATATGCGCTGAGTGGATGGGGATAAGGCAATCAGCACCGAGAAGGCTTCCTGCCTCAGCCACGATGCGCATGGCCATCGCGCGCGCAGGCCCTTGTGCCCCAGCCGCGATTTCGCGCTCCTCAGAGGTCAAACGCATCGGTGCTCTCGACAGTTTGGAACAGTCTTGGATAATCCGGTGTAAGGCTGGCAGCAACTCGCGGATCGGGGTCCATGCCGCATAATCCGAAACTCTTATTCTTCGCCGGATCAGCCCGCGAGGGCTCTTACAACAAGCGGCTTGCGCAGCTCGCCGCTCATATCGCGGATGCGAATGGCCTGGCGGCAACGTTTGCGGACTTGGGCGACTACCCAATGCCAATTTACGATGGCGATTCCGAAGTCCGCGACGGCGTGCCGGAAAACGCGCGCAAGCTCAAGGCGCTGATCCTCGTTCACGACGGCGTCTTCATCGCTGCTCCAGAATATAACGCCTCCATCACGCCGCTGCTCAAGAATACGCTCGATTGGGTGTCACGTGTTAGGGAGGAAGGCGAGCCCACGCTGCAGGTGTTCAAGACGCGGGTGTTTGCAATTGGCTCTGCGTCTCCGGGCAGATTTGGCGGCGTGCGGGGCCTCATCACCTTGCGTCAGGTGCTTGCGGTTGGACTGCAGGCGCTCGTCCTGCCGGACCAAGTTTCCATCCCCAATGCCGAAAGAGCGTTCGACGAAAAGGGTCACCTCAAGGACAAGGCCCAGCAGGATCACTTGAAAACGGTGGTGAGCAAACTCGCCCGGGCCGCCAAAGTGCTGAACGGGCAGTGACAAAGGTGCCGCGTGAACTTGTGAGGAGCTTGCAGCGCGTGGTAGACGGCTGCTCGATCTGACGTATCGGCCGGCATATTCTGGAGAGAGCATGGCGGAGCAAAGCGCTACGCGCGAGGAAATCAAGAACGCCCTGATCGTTGCGCTTGACGTGCCGAGCTACGAAGACGCGTCCGCTATCGTCAGCGAATTGGGCGATGCCGTTTCCTTCTACAAAATCGGCCTAGAGCTTCTGTTCGATGGCGGGTTGCGCCTTGCTCATGAGCTGCGGGACGCCGGCAAGCTCGTGTTCCTCGACATGAAGCTTCTCGATATCGGCAATACGGTTGAGAAAGCGGTGAGGAACATTGCAAGGCTCGGCGTGAACTATCTCACGATTCACGCCGTCGATGGAAAAACCCTGCGCGCTGCGAAGGAGGGCAAAGGTGCGAGCGAACTGAAGCTCCTCGGCGTGACGGTTCTGACAAGTCTGACGAAAGAGGATCTTGCGGAGCAAGGAATATCTGAGAGCCCGCAAGAGCTTGTCCTGCGTCGGGCACGTATGGCTCACACAATCGGTATCGATGGTGTGATTGCGTCAGGTTTGGAGGCACGGGCGATACGAGAAGCGGTCGGCAGCGATTTTACGATTATCACACCGGGCATCCGGCCCGTCGGCAGTGCCGCGAACGACCAGGTACGGGCGATGACGCCACGCGACGCGATCCTTGCTGGCGCCAATCATCTCGTTGTGGGGCGGCCGGTTTTGAACGCGCCGGATCGCAAAATGGCAGCGCTCGCCATTCAGGACGAAATCAGAGACGCATTTTCAACACTGAAGCAATAAGGGGAACCAGCCATGCCCAAGGGCTATGTCATTGCACGCGCCATCGTCACCAATCCGACAGCCTGGGCCCAGTATGCGGCCAAGGCCAGCGAGGCCATGAAAATTTACGGAGGAAAGCCGCTGGTTCGCGGCGGCAGGGTGGAGGTGACCGAGGGTGAAGGGCGGGCCCGCAACGTCGTAATCGAGTTTGAAAGCTTCGAAGCCGCGCGGAAATACGCTCATTCGCCTGAGTATGCGGAAGCCCGCAAATTGCGCGAGAGCGCGGGGGTCATCGACATCGTCGTTGTCGAAGGCGCCGAGTAAGTCGCTCTGTCGCGAGCGGTTGATCGAAAATTCGCTAGCCTCGCCGTCATTTTTGAACGGCGAGGCTTTCCTTTTGCCACTAAGGCATCGACCGAACGGTTAAACGGGCCGATTACGACTGGCTCGTCCAACGCGGCGCGATGCGCTCGCCAGGTATGAGGTCGTAAGGATCCTTCCAGCCCGGAATCGCCTTCATTCGCTGTGTCCAAGCGTAGATATTTTTGTGTGACGTTTCGAAATCGTAGCCAAGTTCAGTCGACGGATAAAACAGGTAGCCGGCAATGGAAAAGTCCGCGATCGTTGGCTCCTCACCCAAAAGGTAGGGCGTCTTCGATAGATGTTCGTTAACGACGCTGAGTGCGCCATCGATGCGCATTCTGAGAAAGGCAAGAACTGCAGGATCAGGCGGCTGCGGCATGAAACAACGCTGGAAGCGGTACGTCGCGAGATAGCTCGTGAACTTGTGGTTATCGAACAAAATCCAGCGCAGTGCCTCGTATCGCTGCTCGTCGCCCTTCGGAGCAAATTTTCCGGTTTTGTCAGCCAACCAGGTCAAAATTGCCCCTGACTGGGTCAGCCGCTTGTCGTCCACCTCGAGGACCGGTACCTCGCCCATGGGATTGACGCGGGCGCGCCACTCGGGATCGCGCGTGGCTCCGGCCATGTAATCGACGAATACCGGCTCCCATTCGATGCCGGCGCAGTTGAGATACAAAGCAACCTTGTAGGCGTTGCCCGACTGGGCGAAACAGTGGAGACGGTAAGTCGGCATGCGCATCCTCTGTTGTGACGCTTGGTGGTCGAAGCAGGGCCAATCGTCGGTAGCGTCCAAAGGTCGGTACGTCGCCAACACACGGCGATGAGCGAGCCGTCGGCAAATTCAAAGACGGTGTGCGCTGACCTTTGCGGAGTGCGTGGACGGACTTTGGGTAGCCCCGGAGCCTTGGCTCCGGAGCTTGCCTCACTTCATCGTTGGAATGACGAATTCGGCGCCTTCCTTCACGCCGGACGGCCAGCGGGAGGTGACCGTCTTTGTCTTGGTGTAGAACCGGATGCTGTCCGGGCCGTGCTGGTTCAAATCACCGAACGCGGAACGCTTCCAGCCGCCGAAGGTGTAATAAGCCAGCGGCACTGGGATGGGCACGTTGATGCCGACCATGCCGACATTCACCTTGCTGGCGAAGTCCCGCGCCGTATCGCCGTCGCGCGTGAAGATGGCCACGCCGTTGCCGTACTCGTGCTCCGAGGGGAGGCGAAGAGCCTCTTCGTAGGTCTTGGCCCGCACCACAGACAGAACCGGCCCGAAGATCTCTTCCTTGTAGATCCGCATGTTCGGCGTCACCTCGTCGAAGAGGCAGCCCCCCATGTAGAAGCCGTTCTCGTAGCCCTGCAGCTTGAAATTGCGGCCATCCACCAGCAGCTTGGCGCCTTCCTGAACGCCAAGAGCGACGTAGTCCTTGACGCGTTGGAGGTGCTCCTTGGTCACGAGCGGGCCGAAATCTGCATCCGGAGACGTCGACGGACCGATCTTCAGGTTCTCGACGCGCGGGATCAGCTTCTCGATGAGGAGATCTGCGGTCTTTTCCCCGACGGGCACTGCCACGGAGACCGCCATGCACCGCTCGCCCGCCGAACCGTAGCCGGCACCGATCAGGGCATCGACGGCCTGGTTCATGTCCGCGTCGGGCATAATGATCATGTGGTTCTTGGCGCCGCCGAAGCACTGCACGCGCTTACCATTAGCGCAACCGCGCGTGTAGACGTACTCGGCGATCGGAGTTGAGCCGACGAAGCCCACAGCGGCGATATCGGGATCGTCGAGGATCGCGTCCACCGCCTCCTTGTCGCCGTTGACGACGTTGAGAATGCCGGGAGGCAGGCCCGCCTCCATCATCAGCTCGGCGAGCATGAGCGGCACGGAGGGGTCGCGCTCCGACGGCTTCAGGATAAAGGCATTTCCGCACGCAATGGCCGGAGCGAATTTCCACATTGGGATCATCGCCGGGAAGTTGAAAGGCGTGATGCCAGCCACCACGCCAAGGGGCTGGCGCATTGAGTAAATGTCAATCCCGGGCCCGGCGCCCTCCGTAAATTCGCCTTTCATCAGGTGCGGGATGCCGATAGCGAACTCGACCACCTCGATGCCGCGCTGAATGTCACCCTTGGCGTCGGCGATCGTCTTGCCATGCTCGCGAGCGAGCTTGTCGGCCAGTTTGTCGTTGTCACGCGCGACGAGTTCGATGAACTTCATGAGGACGCGGGCGCGGCGCTGCGGGTTGGTCGCGGCCCAAGCCGGCTGGGCGGCCTTCGCATTTTCCACGGCCGCGCGCACCTCCTCCTTGGAAGCGAGAGGAACACGGGCAGCCACCTCGCCGGTCATCGGCCAGTAGACGTCGCCAAACCGGCCACTCGTTCCTTTCACCCTCTTTCCGCCGATGAAGTGATATAGCTCGTCCGCCATGGTTCCTCTCCGATGCCCGAAGTTAGTTTGCCCGGCATCCTAAGAGCCGTTGTGGCGATAATCCAGATCAGCCGGGCGCGACGATGTGTTTCCAAAGCCACCGATTTGTCCAGCCAACTCAATACCATCCGAAAGCCGAACTTGCATCCAAACGCAGGCGGATATTTACTGGTACTGAAAAGATGATAGCCGGCACAAAGCCGGCAGGGAGGGAATGTCGTCGTGGAAGGGAGGAATCCGTCTCGAGGGCCCGGCCTCGAGCTCGATACCTTACCGAAGCTTTTGCTTCGGAATGCCAAACGCTTTGCTCTCCGCCCGGCTTACCGTGAGAAGGATCTGGGAATCTGGCAGACCTGGACCTGGTCGCAGGTGCTGGATGAGGTTCGCGCGTTTGCTATCGGCCTTCATCTTCTCGGTCTGAAGCGCGGCGAAACTGTTGCCATAATCGGCGATAACCGCCCTCAGCTCTATTGGTCGTTTGCTGCAGCGCAAAGCCTGGGTGCTATTCCGGTCCCCGTCTATCAGGACTCGGTAGCTGCCGAAATGGTCTTCGTGCTGAGCCACGCCGAGATCGCCTTCGCGGTGGTCGAGGATCAGGAGCAGGTCGACAAGGTTCTTTCGATCAATGATCAGCTCCCGACCCTACGGCACATGATTTATGAGGACCCGCGGGGGCTCAAGAAATATGACCACACCCGGCTGCACGCGTTCGCAGACGTACAAGACCTTGGGCGGAAAGAGCTGAAGTCCAATCCTTCGATTGCTGACTGGTGGCTCGATGAGATTGCCCAGGGCAAGGGCAGCGATACGAGCGTCATTCTTTATACCTCCGGTACGACGGGCCAGCCCAAAGGAGTGGTGTTAAGCCACGAGAATCTGATTCGCACCGCGAGGAACGCCAATCAGTTCGACAATCTCACGGAGAAGGAGGAGATTATTGCCTACCTGCCCATGGCGTGGGTCGGCGATCATATCTTCTCCTATGCACAGGCTTATGAGGCAGGATTCTGCGTTTCTTGTCCGGAAAGCCTAGAAACAACGGTTACAGATCGTCGGGAGATCGGCCCGACGTTCTTTTTCGGTCCACCCCGCCGTTTTGAAGCTGCGCTCACTGATATCTTCGTCCGCATGGAGGACGCCAGCCGCCCCAAGCGGTGGATGTTCGACAAGTTCATGGCCATCGCGCGCCGGTGCGGGGAGCAGATTCTTGAAGGCAAACCCGTATCCCTTTCGGATCGCATTCTTTACTGGATCGGAGACAAGTTCGTTTACGGGCCCCTTCGCAATCAGCTGGGATTAAGCCGCCTCAAAATTGGATATACGGCTGGCGAGGCCACTGGACCGGAGGTTTTCAAGTTTTATCGGTCGTTAGGGATCAATCTGAAGCAGCTCTACGGGCAGACGGAGGCCACCGTCTACGTTACGATGCAGCCCGATGGCGAAATTTCCGCCGAAAGCGTCGGGCCACCGGCTCCCGAGGTCGAGATCAAGATTGCAGACAACGGAGAAGTCTTATTCCGCAGCCCCGGCGTCTTCCAATGCTACTACAAGAACGAAGAAGCGACGGCTGCGGTAAAAACACCGGATGGCTGGGTGCGAACTGGAGATGCTGGTTTCTTCGATAGTCGCGGCCATCTCGTCATTATCGATCGCGCCAAGGATGTTGGCCGTCTGAAAGATGGGTCGCTCTTCGCGCCGAAGTATCTCGAGAACAAGCTCAAGTTCTTCCCTGAAATAAAGGAGGCCGTGGCGTTTGGTGACGGGCGCGATTACGTCGCCATGTTCGTCAACATCGACCTCGTGTCGGTAGGCAGCTGGGCCGAGCGCAACAACGTCACCTACGCGAGCTATCAAGAGCTCGCCGCGCACCCTGAAGTCTACGCGATGGTCGAGAAGCGCGTGGACGAGATCAACCAGATGCTGGCGAAGGAGCCGAAAATGGCCTCCTCGCAAATCCGCCGGTTCCTTATTCTTCCCAAGGAGCTCGATGCCGACGACGGCGAGCTGACCCGAACGCAGAAAGTGCGGCGCGGCTTCATCGCTCAGCGGTACGCGCCACTTATTCAGGCGCTCTACGACGGATCAAAGGATTGCTTCGTCCGAACGGAAGTGACGTTCGAGGACGGTCGCAAAGGCACGATTGAAGGCTATGTTCGGATTGTCGACATGACGACTTACGAGCCCGCGATGCCGGCACTCAAGGAGGCGGCGGAATGACAGCCGTGGCCATGACTTTGGACCGTCCGGCAGCGGTGCCTAAGGCTGAGGAAAGAGAAATTCTTCTTTCGGTCGAAAATGTTTCTCTTTCCTTCGGTGGCGTCAAAGCCATCCGAGACGTTTCCTTCGATATTCGCAAGGGCGAAATTCGCGCCATTATCGGCCCGAACGGGGCGGGGAAGACGTCGATGCTCAATGTCATCAACGGCTTCTACCACCCGCAGGAAGGGACCATCACCTTCAAAGGCCAGCGGCGGCACCGCATGGCGCCCTACATCGCCGCCAGCCAGGGAATAGCGCGGACATTTCAGAACGTCGCCCTCTTCAAGGGAATGTCGACGCTCGACAACATCATGACGGGCCGCACGCTCAAGATGCGCACCGGAATCCTGGGCCAGGCCGTTTACTGGGGCTGGTCGCAGAAGGAGGAGATCCGCCACCGCGAGGTTGTCGAGCGGATCATCGATTTCCTCGAAATCGAACACATTCGAAAAACACCTGTCGGCAAGCTGCCCTACGGTTTGCAAAAGCGCGTGGAGCTGGGACGGGCGCTCGCGATGGAGCCGGAACTGCTTTTGCTCGATGAGCCCATGGCCGGTATGAACCTCGAGGAAAAGCAGGACATGTGCCGTTTCATTCTCGACGTGAACGATCAGCTGGGAACAACGATTGCGTTGATCGAACATGACATGGGCGTGGTCATGGATTTGTCGGATCGCGTCGTGGTGTTGGACCACGGAGTGAAGATCGCCGACGGAACGCCGGACGAGGTGCAGAGAAATCAGAATGTCATCGACGCCTATCTCGGCGTCACAAGGTGACCGCTTCGGCAAGGGTCATATTGAAAACGGCAAACGTCGTTTGGAGAACGTGAGTGGAAGGTCTCGGGCCATTTCTTGAGGTGTTGATCGGCGGATTGTTAGCCGGCGTGCTCTATTCGCTGGTCGCCCTCGGGTTCGTGCTGATTTACAAGGCATCCGGCGTGTTCAATTTTGCCCAGGGCGCCATGGTGTTGTTGGCAGGCTTGGCGCTGGTGCGGTCTCTGGATTTTCTCGTCGCGAAAGGCTTGCCATTCGAAGTAGCGGTGGTGGGGGCACTGCTTTTTGCCGGCGCGATTATGGCTATCACGGCATGGCTCATCGAACGCTATGTCCTCGGGCCGCTGCTCAATCAGAGCGAGATGACGCTCTTCATGTCGACGATTGGCGCGACGTTCATCATCGAAGGCGCTGCGCAAATGCTGTTCGGGTCGGACGTGTATCCGCTCCAACTCTATCCAACGGACGCCTGGATTATTCTGGATGAAGTTTTCCCCGGCGGTATCCTGATCAGCAAGCTTGATGTGTGGGGCGCTGTGATAGCCGGCGTTCTCGTCGCGGGGCTTGCCGCTTTCTTCCAATGGACGAGAACAGGGCGGGCTTTGCGTGCTGTGGCGGATGATCATGCTGCGGCCCAATCCGTTGGCATCCCGATCAACTGGATCTGGTTCGTTGTGTGGCTGATCGCAGGCCTCGTTGCAGTCGTCGCAGCGACGGTCTGGGGTACGAAGCTCGGCGTGCAGTTCTCCATTACCTTCCTGGCGTTGAAGGCATTGCCGGTGCTCATCATTGGCGGCTTTACATCAATTCCAGGCGCTATCGTTGGCGGGCTTGTCATCGGTGCCGGTGAAAAGCTGGCAGAGATTTATCTGGGGCCGTATATCGGCGGCGGCATTGAGTACTGGTTCGCGTATGTCCTGGCATTGGCCGTGCTCCTCGTGCGGCCGCAGGGGCTGTTTGGCGAGCGCATCATCGAGCGGATCTAGGGAGGGCCAAGACCTGTGCTCTATCGCGAGGCCGGACAGTTCAAGACTTCTTACGCTGCGGATATGGCGATCTTTCCGATCCGCCAGGATCGGATTGGGTTGGCGATATTGCTCGCATTTGCGTTCGTTGTCGTTCCGCTTCTGGCCTACTTCGAGATCGGGCCGTTCGGGCACGACTACATTTTCAAGGCCATTCTCATTCCGTTTCTCATACTGTCGCTGGCAGCCATAGGTCTCAACATCCTCACAGGTTATTGCGGTCAGATTTCACTTGGCGGCGGGGCTTTCATGGCTATCGGAGCTTATGCCGCCTACAACTTCTCCCTACGAATTCCGGAGCTGCCGCTGCTCTTTTCCATTCTTCTCTCAGGTGGCATGGCGGCGTTCGTCGGAATTCTGTTCGGTATTCCGAGCTTGCGAATAAAGGGGCTTTATCTCGCGGTCGCGACGCTAGCCGCGCAATTCTTCTTTGACTGGCTGTTTCTTCGCGTGCCGTGGTTTACAAATTACACGCCGTCGGGGTCGGTGAACGCTCCGGAGCTCAACTTTTTCGGCTGGGTGGTGAATACGCCGGCGGAGCGCTACATGCTTGCGCTCATGTTCGTAACGGTTTTCGCGGTCATCGCGAAGAATCTGACGCGGGGGAATATCGGGCGCCAATGGATGGCCATCCGCGATATGGACATCGCGGCGGAGCTGATGGGCATCCGCCCCCTTTACGCGAAGCTGTCGGCATTCGCGATCTCATCGTTCTTTATTGGCGTTGCCGGCGCGCTTTGGGCCTTCATGCACCTAGGGTCGTGGGAGCCTCTGACGTTCAACATCGAGCGGTCGTTTCAGCTGCTGTTTATGGTGATCATCGGCGGTTTGGGATCGATACTCGGCTGTTTCCTTGGGGCAGCTTTCATTCTCATTCTGCCGATTTTCCTCGATCAGGTACCCCATGCGATGGGCGTTCCCCTATCGGTCGAGACAGTTTCGCATCTCGTTTACATCATCACCGGTGCGCTGATCTGTTTTCTTCTCATCGTTGAGCCCCACGGGTTTGCCCGGCTGTGGGCCATCGCAAAGGAGAAGCTGAGGCTCTGGCCGTTTCCCTACTAGGGCGGCTCGAGAAAAGAGGCAGAGTCTGCAAGGCGGGGCGGCAGACTGAAGCCTAAGGAACAACAATAAGGCCCGCGAGGAAGAGCTCGGGTTATCCGGGCCGTACCAAGGAGGAGAAAATGGACTTCAAGAAATGGAGCCTGGCAGCTGCTGCCGTGTTGGCTGGCACTGCTTTCGGGCTGCCCGCGCAAGCGCAGAACGAGCAATTCTTGCCGGCGCTCGTCTATCGCACTGGTCCCTATGCTCCGAATGGCATTCCGTTCGCCAACGGCGTTGCGGACTATTGGAATCTTATCAACGAGCGGGATGGCGGCATCAATGGCGTCAAGATCGTCTTCGAGGAATGCGAAACCGGTTATGCGACCGATAAAGGCGTTGAATGTTACGAGCGCCTGAAAGGTAAAGGGCCGACCGGTGCGGGTTATTTTTCACCACTTTCGACCGGAATCACGTTTGCGCTGACCGAGAAGGCACCGGGCGACAAGATCCCGTTGCTGACAGGTGGTTATGGCCGGGCAGACAGTCGCGACGGGTCGGTGTTCACGTGGAACTTCATCGCGATGGGCACCTACTGGACGGCTGCTGACGTCGCGATCCAGCACATCGCCAAAGAACTCGGCGGGATGGACAAGCTCAAGGGCAAGAAGATTGCCCTGGTCTATCATGACAGCCCTTATGGCAAAGAGCCAATTCCGTTGCTGCAGAAGCGCTCACAGCTGAACGGATTCGAGCTGCTGCTCATTCCTGTGACGCATCCGGGCGTCGAGCAGAAATCCCAATGGCTGCAGGTGCGTCAAAACCGTCCTGATTATGTCATTCTATGGGGCTGGGGTGTGATGAACTCCACCGCCATTAAGGAGGCAGCCGCTGTCGCTTATCCTCGTGACAAGATCATCGGCGGTTGGTGGTCGGGCGCCGAGCCGGATGTTGCTCCTGCCGGTGACCAGGCAAAGGGCTACAAGGCGCTCATGATGCAGCACGGAGCCGGACGGTACCCGGTGCATGATGAAATCGAAAAATATGTCTATGCGCGCGGGAAAGGCGCCGCCAAGCCGGAAGAGATCGGTCACGTCCTTTACAATCGTGGCATCATCAACTCGATGATCGGCGTGGAGGCCATCCGGACGGCTCAAGAGAAGTTTGGCACGAGGCCGCTCACAGGCGAGGAGATCCGCTGGGGCTTCGAAAACCTCAACCTCACCGCTGAGCGCATCAAGGAGCTCGGCTTTGAGGGCATGATGCGGCCTTTGAAGTTCTCCTGTGAAGATCACGAGGGGGCCCGGTTTGCCCGCATCCATCAGTGGGATGGCAAGCAGTGGAATGTGATCTCCGATTGGTACGAAGCGGACGATTCCATCATCCTGCCAATCGTGAAGGAGACCGCTGCGGGCTATGCCAAAGAAAAGGGCATTACGCCGCGTGATTGCTCGAAAGAGGGCTGAAGAGGAGCGAATAGTGAAATGAGATGTGCGAATAGGGACAAAAAATTGAGTGAATGACCTCCCTATTCGCACTTTCCCTTTTTGCTATTGGCAATGGTGAATGCATGACGTCTCCTGCGCCAATCCTTTCCGTCAACAACATCGAGGTAATCTACGATCACGTGATCCTCGTGTTGAAAGGCGTATCACTGAAAGTACCTGAAGGCGGTGTGGTTGCTCTTCTCGGCGCAAACGGTGCCGGCAAATCCACCACGCTCAAAGCCATTTCCAATTTGATCCGTTCGGAAAGGGGCGAGGTTACGAAAGGAACGATTGAGTTTCGAGGCGAGCGTGTCGATGGCCTGACGCCCAATGATCTCGTTCGTCGTGGCTGTATTCAAGTGATGGAAGGCCGGCACTGTTTCGGCCACCTGACGGTCGAAGAAAATCTGCTGACCGGCGCCTTCACACGTAAGGATGGAGCAAAGGCGATCCAGGGAGATCTCGAAAAAGTTTATACCTATTTTCCCAGACTTAAGGAGCGGCGCAATAGCATTGCGGGCTATACTTCCGGCGGCGAGCAACAAATGACGGCCATCGGCCGTGCATTGATGTCCCGTCCTAGAATGATCCTCCTCGATGAGCCCTCGATGGGGCTGGCTCCGCAGATTGTCGAAGAAATTTTCGAAATTGTGCACAACCTCAACCGGAATGAGGGGGTGAGCTTTCTGCTGGCGGAGCAGAACACGAACGTCGCGCTCAAATACGCGACTTACGGATACATCCTCGAAAATGGCCGTGTTGTTCTTGACGGTGATGCGCAGGAATTGCGCGAGAATGAGGATGTGAAAGAATTTTACCTCGGTATCGGTGGTGGGCACCGGATGAGCTTCCGCGACGTGAAGTCCTACAAGCGTCGGAAACGCTGGTTGGCATAAGTCCACCGGTGGAAGTCGGCATCAGGACAGGTTAGAGTCACAGCCACACTCGCTGACCGAATCGAACCGGCGATATCGGTCGCAATGATTTCGAATCGTTGATGGGATATTTCCTCCGGCCGTGAGTCCCACCGATCGAGGAGAGCATGACGTCTGCGCATTTCGATCAGCTTGAAACTCGTGATCCCGAGCAGCGTGAAATCGCCCTTTTCAATATGCTGCCGAGCGTTATTCAGCGGGCGAAAGAGTTGGCTCCCGGCTGGGCCCGCCATCTTGCTGATGTCGATCCAAGGGAAGTGACTGATCGAGCGGCGCTGGCCAAGTTGCCCATTTTGCGCAAGTCGTCACTGAGCACGTTGCAGGCCGAGCAGTTGCCGTTTGGAGGCTTTGCAACGGCGGATCCCTCCGCAATGGCGCGCATCTTCATGTCGCCAGGGCCCATTTTCGAACCCGAGGGGTTTGGTGCCGACTGGTGGCGTTCGGCCCGTGCGCTTTATGCGGCTGGGTTCCGCAAGGGCGATATCGTGCACAATACTTTTTCGTATCACCTCACGCCCGGCGCCTGGATCATGGATGCCGGCGCGCGGGCGTTAGGCTGTACGGTCATCCCCGCAGGGCCGGGCAATACTGAGCAGCAGCTCGAATTCATCGCCCGGCTGAAGCCAACGGCGTATGTCGGCGTGCCGGATTACCTGAAAATCCTATTGGATAAAGCCAAGGAGGCCGGCCGGAACATTACGTCGTTCCAGCGCGCCGTGGTCTCAGGGGGAGCGCTCTATCCGTCGTTGCGGCAGGAGTACAGGGAGCGTGGGATCGCTGTTTATCAGGTCTATGCGACCGCGGACGTGGGCGTGATTGCCTACGAGAGCTCGGCACTCGAGGGTATGATTGTCGACGAGGGGGTTATCGTCGAGATCGTGCAACCTGGCACAGGAGATCCCCTGCCGCCGGGCGAGGTGGGCGAGGTAGTCGTGACCTCGTTCAACCGCGACTATCCGATGATCCGGCTCGCGACGGGAGATCTGTCGGCCGTGATGGAGGGCATCAGCCCGTGCGGCCGCACCAACATGCGCATCAAGGGATGGCTTGGCCGCGCCGACCAGACCACGAAGGTCAAGGGCATGTTTGTGCATCCCCAGCAGGTGGTGGCGATTGGGAAGCGCTATCCTGAGCTTGGGCGTGTGCGGCTGGTGGTAACCCGCAGTGGTGAGCAGGACGTCATGACGTTGCTCGCCGAGGCGCCAACGCAAGATTCGGCATTGGCGGCGCGTATTGCCGAGACGCTTCAGGAGGTTACGAAGCTTAGAGGCAACGTCGAGCTGAAACCGTTCGGGAGCCTGCCGAACGACGGCAAGATCATCGCTGACGAACGGACGTACGGGTAAGGTCGGATCGGTTACGGCCTGACCTTCGACGAAAGCCAACAGGTGAGGTCGTGAGACGCAACTACGTCTCGCGACCCTATCTTTCGTCAGCTGGTGAACACCTTGGCGTACTGATTGCGCAGCTCCGCCTTTTGGACTTTGCCCATAGCGTTGCGCGGCAACTCATCGACGACGAAAACGCGCTTCGGCAGCTTGAACTTCGCCAGTCTGTTCGAGAGCGCCGCAATAACCTCGGCCTCGGACGGAACTGTTGCCCCCGGCTCCGGCGTGAGGATGGCAATGACGCCCTCGCCGAAATCCGGATGAGGTACGCCGATGACGGCGGACTCGTTCACGCCGGGGAGCGCATTCAGCTCTTCCTCGACCTCCTTCGGATAGACGTTGAACCCGCCCGAAATAATGAGATCTTTCGCGCGCCCGACGATCGTCACCCGGCCATCCTCCGCCATGATCGCCAGGTCACCGGTGATGAAATAGCCGTCGGGGCGGAACTCCTCCTTCGTCTTCTCGGGATTGCGCCAGTAACCCTTGAAGACATTCGGGCCTTTTACCTCCAGCACGCCAACTTCGCCCGGCGGCAGGATCGTGCCGTCCTGCTTCGCGACACGCACGGAAATACCCGGCAATGCATAACCGACTGTACCAGCGATGCGCTCACCGCCCTTGTACGGGTTGGAGGTAATCATGCCGGCCTCGGTCATGCCGTAGCGCTCCAGGATCTTGTGCCCCGTGCGGGCCTCGAACTCCTGATGCGTCTCCGCCAGCAGGGGCGCCGAGCCGGAAATGATCAACCGCATGCGGGCGCAATGCTCGCGGCCGAACGCCGGATTGCCGAGGAGGCGGGTGTAGAACGTCGGCACACCCATCATCACCGTGGCTTCGGGCAACAGCCGCATCACGGTCTCGGTTTCAAACTTCGGCAGCCAAATGACTTTCGACATATTGAGGAAGGCCGTATTCAGTGCCACGAACAGGCCATGCGTGTGGAAGATTGGCAGCGCGTGCAAAAGCACATCGCCCGGCACGAAGCCCCAGTACTCGTGGAGAACCTCTGCGTTTGACGAGAGGTTGCGGTGGGTGATCATGGCACCCTTTGAGCGACCGGTGGTGCCCGAGGTGTAGAGCAACGCGGCCAGGTCATCGGAATCCCGCGTCACCGTCTCGTGCTGCGTGCTCTGTTTCTTGGCAAGATCGGTCAGTGAACCGGATCCGTCCGCCTCCATCGTGACGACGCGGGCCCCTTTGAGCTCCGCGGCAATGGGCTCGACGCGCGGCACCTTCTCGCTCGGCACGACAATCAGCGTCGGCTCGGCGTCGCGAATGAAATAGTCGAGCTCAGCGGCCGTATAGGCCGTGTTGAGGGGGTTATAGACCGCTCCAACCTTGAGAGTCGCCAGGTAGAGCTGCACGTTGGCGATCGACTTCTCCACCTGCACAAGCACGCGGTCGCCGGGCTTCACGCCGAGTTCGACCAGCGCGTTCGCCATACGAGCGACGTCATCGGCCAAAGCGGCGTAGGACACTTCAGGCCCGCCTGGAATGGAGAAAGCCGTCGCCTGTCCAGCAGCGCGAAAGCGCTCTTCAAGTGCCGCGTAAAGATTTCCTTCGATTGCCATTGGATCTGCCATCGGTTGGAGCCTAAGCCGGATAAGCCCGGCCGGAGGTCAGCGCGATAAAACGGCTTTTATTCCCTGGAGGCAAGTCCTGCGGATTGGCGCAGTTCAGCCCAACGGGATATGGGGTTCCGTAAAGCCAAACGTTTAGGGGTTCGCAGGGGCCGGATCGCTCTCGCAGTCGCCTGCGGGTTCGGCGACGGAAACACCTTCTGCGCGCGGGTCCAGCTCGAAGACTGCGGGTGTGGTCTTCGGAACGACGATGAAGTTCTCTTTCCGCTCCGCCGGCAGTTTCGGCCGCAGCTTGACGCGGACCACCATTACGACGGCGATAAGTGAGTGCGCGAGAGCGGAGTGCAGGAACAGGGCCCCGTGTCCGGCGATGCTCATCAGGTAACCGGCCACGAGCGGCCCGATTACGGCGCCGATTGAGAATGTGAGCAATAGGCCGCTCGACACCTCCACGGCACGCTTCTTGTGCACGAGGTCATTCGCGTGGGCAACGCAGAGGGTGTAGATGGGAAAGGCACAGCAACCGTAGAGCACTGCAAATGGAAAAATCGCCCAGGGGCTGCTGGTGCTGAGAACGTATAGGGCAATTCCCGCGGCTGCTCCCACAATGCCGACCGTGACGAGCAGTGGGCGACGACCGACGCGATCTGAGAGATACCCGACCGGCCATTGGCTGGCAGCTCCGCCGAGAACGGCGAGTGTCATGAACATCGCGACTTCGGTGAGCGAAAGGCCAGCGCTACGGCCATAGAGCGGCGCAAGGCTCCAGAACGCACCGTTGGCCACACCAGTGAAGAAGCAGCCAGCGACCGCTGCTGGCGAGACGTTGATGAGCCAGCCCAGGCGGAGTTTCGCCGTTGCGGGAGGAGTAGGAGCCGACGTACGCGTCAGCGCCACCGGAACGGCAGCGAGCGAGTAGAGGATGGCCACCAGCGAAAACAGCTCGAAGCTGCCTGGCGTGCCCAGTCCCATCATTTGCATACCGAGCGTGACGACGGTCAGGTTCACCACCGTATAGGAGGCCAACACACGCCCCCGTGTCTCCATGGTCGACGCGCCGCACAGCCAGCTCTCGATGCCCATGAAAAGACCGGCGAAGCAGAAGCCATTCAGGGCACGAAGGGCGGACCAGAAAAACGGCTCCGTCAAAATCGCATGCAGCAGCGGTGTGATGGTGGCGATGGCGGTGAAGGCGACAAAGGCGCGGATGTGACCGACTCGGGCGATGACCTTCGGCGCGAAAAAGCAGCCCAGAACAAGGCCGGCGTAATAGGCGGAGCCCAGAAGACCGATAGCAAGTCGGGAGAAGTGCTCCACGTCCGCGCGCACAGGAATGAGGACGTTGAGAAGGCCGTTCCCCATCAAAAGGATCGCGGCGGCGATGAGAAGGGCAGTTACAGGTCTGAGGAGGCCGGCCATGAAACGTGTGTGCTCTTCTGCGCAATCCGACTATTTCTTTGCCATACGCATAGCATCCGCCAGGATTTTGGCGTGATCGAAAGCAAGGGGCAATTTGCGCCAATCAGCCACCCATTGTGCTGAGGCCGCATCATCGCCCGCTTCGGTCTTGTTCGTCCGTACGCGTGTCAAAAAAACCACGGATGCGGTGTGGCCGCGCGGATCGCGATTTGGGTCGGAGTAGACGCCCACCAGCGTAAGCTTTCCAGCTTTGACGCCAGTTTCTTCCATCAGCTCGCGGCGGCACGCATCCTCGACCGTTTCGCCAATATCCACAAAACCGCCGGGTAAGGCGAAATGCCCGCGGAAAGGCTCGTTTTTCCGCTCAATGAGCAAGACTTCCCCGCGGGGGTTGAGTACCACGCAGTCGACGGTCAAAAGCGGGGTTTTCGGAGGCGGCATTTTCAAGCTGATCCGGAATCACAACGCTCACGCAAGACACCCCCGGGGAGTGGGTGTCGCTTGATGAATCGTAACGTTGCGTGAATCGCTGATTGCGTCCAGCTCGACGAATCTATTCGGCAGCGACCTTCACTGGCGCTGGGTTGGTGAAGGCCTGTAGCAGACTCGCCTCGCGACGCTTGACGGCATTGTAATTCGCGAGCTTAACGTGGCCGAAGCCTTTGATCTCCAGCGGCAATTCGGCAAGGGCAACAGCAGTGCCGTGATTGCTTTGGTTGAGCCCTGCAGCAATCTCATCCAGAAGACGCTCATAATCAGCGATCATCTGCCGCTCGAGCTTGCGTTCAGCTGAATAGCTGAACACGTCCCACTTTGTGCCGCGCAGCTTTTTCCCTTTGGCCAGAAGGCGGAAGACGGGAAGCACCCATTGTCCGAGGCGGATCTTGCGCGGATGGCCGGTCGTCTTGTCCTTGAAGAACGGGGCGAGAATCGGCGGCGCAAGGTGAAACTCTATAGATCGTACGCCTTCGAATTGCTCTTCGAGCTGACGTTGGAACGTGCCGTCTGTGAAGAGGCGTGCCACCTCATACTCATCCTTGTAGGCAAGCAGCTTGTGGTAGGCCCGCGCAACGGCGAGGGCCAGACCGGACCGGCCCGGAGCCTTGTCCTCCTCCACCGCAGCGATCCACGCCACCTTGGCGCGATAGCGGGCCGCCAGCTCCTCGTCTTGGTAGGCTACGAGGTGACGCGCACGGAAATCGACAACTTCGTCGAGGGTCTCAGCCTCGCGGACGTGCTGATCGACCGGCTTCGCGATACGGTCGACTGCCTCCTTGTTGTGCGCTGTCAGACGCCCGAGGCGGAAGGCCGCGCGGTTCATCTCCACCGCGGCGCCGTTCAACACGATTGCCTCTTCAATGGCGGCGGCGCCGATGGGCACGTAGCCGAGCTGGTAGGCATAGCCGAGCAAGAACATATTAGAGGCAATCGAGTCGCCGAAGAGCTTCACCGCATACTCGTGAGCATCGATCGCGTGCAGCGATCCCTTGCGCACCCGGTCAGCAATCGACTGCAGTAGCCTGTCGCCCGGGACCACGAGGGACGGATTCCGCGTGAAGTCTCCGGTGATCATCTCGTGGGTGTTGACGACAACTGCGGTCTTATCCGGTCGGATCGTTTCCAGGATCTTGTTTGACGCCGTAACGACGAGGTCACCGCCCAGAATGAGGTCGGCGTTAGCAACGCCGACGCGAATTGCATGGATATCTTTCGGAGTCGGAGCCACGCGCATGTGGCACGCAACGGCACCGCCCTTCTGGGCAAGGCCGGTCATGTCGATGCCGCCAAAGCCCTTGCCCTCGATGTGCGCCGCCTGCCCAAGGATCGCACTGATTGTGACGACGCCCGTGCCGCCCACGCCGGTGACCAGCATCGAGTAGACGCCATTGAGCTCAGGGAGCTTGGGGTCCGGCATTTCGGCAACAAGCCGATCAAGCTCACTGTCGCCCGAGGCACCCTTCAGCTTCTTCACCTTGGCACCATGGAGGGTGACAAAGCTGGGGCAGAAGCCTTCCGTGCAGGAAAAATCCTTGTTGCAGGCAGACTGGTCGATTGCGCGCTTGCGCCCGAGCCTGGTTTCCAGCGGAACGACGGCAACGCAGTTCGATTTGCGGCCGCAATCTCCGCAGCCTTCGCAAACTTCGGGGTTGATGAAAACGCGCTTGTCAGGGTCAGGAAACTCGCCGCGCTTCCGACGGCGGCGTTTTTCGGCGGCGCAGGTCTGATCGTAAATGAGTGCGGTGACGCCTTCGGTCTCGGCGAGAGATTTTTGAACCGCCATCAGATCGCGGCGGTGGTGGACGGACACTCCAGCGGGAAGGCTAAGAGCACCTGTGTACTTGTGCGGCTCGTCCGTTACGACTTCTACGCGACGTACGCCTTCGGCGAGAAGCTGGGCCGCGATCTGCGGTACCGTAATGCTGCCGTCTAGCTTCTGGCCGCCAGTCATGGCTACGGCGTCGTTGTAGAGAATTTTGAACGTGACGTTCACGCCGGCGGCCAACGCAGCCCGGATAGCCAGGCTGCCCGAGTGAATGTAGGTGCCGTCACCGAGGTTCTGGAAAACGTGCTTCCGCTTCGAGAATGGCGCCTCGCCAATCCAATTGGCGCCCTCGCCGCCCATCTGAGTGAAGCCTTCAGTGGAGCGGTCCATCCACTGGACCATGTAGTGGCAGCCGATGCCAGCGTACGCGCGCATGCCTTCGGGCACGACGGTCGACGAATTGTGCGGGCAGCCCGGGCAGAAGTACGGGGTTCTCAGAAAGATTTCCGGCTCGACCGGCCGGTTGCCCTTGAGCTGCTTCAGCTCGGCCACCTTCGCCTTAATAGCTTCACCGCCAACGTTTTGGCGGATCAGCCGTTCACCGATGGCAACGGCGATGTCAGTTGGCTCAAGCGCGCCTTTGGCCGGGAAGAGCCACTGTTCATTCTCGTCCTTCTTGCCGATGACCCGCGGCCGGTTCGGCGTGTCGAAAAGCTGCTCCTTGACCTGGGTTTCGATCAGCGAGCGCTTTTCCTCGACCACCATGATGGTCTCGAGGCCCTGCGCGAAGGCCGCCACACCGCGGGGCTCGAGTGGCCAGACCATGCCGACCTTGTAGAGCCGGATGCCGAGCTCATTGGCCTTGACCTCGTCGATGCCGAGTTCGTCGAGGGCCTGACGGACGTCGAGATAGCTCTTGCCGGTGGTGATGATGCCCAGCCGCGCCGATGGACCACCACTCGTGATGATACGGTCGAGCTTGTTAGCCCGGGCGAAAGCCAGCATCGCGGGCCGCTTGAAGTCGTGCAGCCGCGCTTCCTTTATCAATGGGTGGTCGTTGAGCCGGATGTTGAGACCATCCGGCGGCATGCGAAATTCGTCTGCACTGGGGATCTGGACGGCGACACGGTCAATGCGGCCGTCGACCGTGGCGGTGCTTTCGATGTTGTCCTTCACGCACTTGAGGGCAACCCACACGCCCGCATAGCGCGACAGCGCGAAGCCCAGCAAGCCGTAGTCCAATATTTCCTGTACGCCGGCCGGGTTCAGCACGGGAATCATGTAGTCCACCATGGCGAACTCGGACTGGTGCGCGGAGGTGGAGCTTTCGCAGGTGTGGTCGTCGCCAAGGAGGGCGAGCACGCCGCCGTGCTTCGAAGTTCCGGCGTGGTTGGCATGGCGGAACACGTCACCGGAACGGTCAACCCCGGGCCCCTTGCCGTACCAGATGCCGAAGACACCGTCGTACTTGCCTTCGCCTCTTAGCTCAGCTTGCTGGGTGCCCCAGAGGGCCGTGGCGGCGAGGTCCTCGTTGAGGCCCGGATGGAAAACGATGTTGTGCTTTTCGAGGATGGATCTGGCGCGCTGAAAGGCGCCCTCAAGCCCTGCGATGGGCGATCCCCGATAGCCAGTAACATACCCTGCCGTATTGAGCCCAGCCTGTCGGTCGCGAACCTGCTGCATCAGGGCGAGCCGCACGATCGCCTGGGTTCCCGTGAGGATCTGCCATGGTTCGTCGAGATTGTATTTGTCGCTCAGGCTGAATGCTGCGCGCTTCGGCATTAGGGCACCTCGGCTTAGGGCATCGCGCAAATAACGCTGAACCCAACTAGGTCAGCATTGCTGACATAATGCTACGCGAGTGCCGCCGGAAGAGCAAACGCTGGCTCGGTTGCCAGTGTTTCAATACCCAGAATGTTGGTCTGTAGGGGGTGAGTTGCAAGCAAGTAGGTGTGCAGCGCAACCAGCCTGGGTGCGCAGCCGGCTAAGTCAACGCGCGGGCATCGGGCTCACTTCCGAGCATGCGCCGGAAATTGAGGTAGCTGTCGCGGATACGGCGGGCCTCGGGGAAACTTAAGGCAATTTCGTTGATAAGCTGATCGGTCACTCTGTCGATTTCGGTTGAAAGGCGCGCTGGCAGATCGGTTACCATGATTGAAGGTGTGGCTTCGATGGATTGTGCCGCGAGCCGTCCGTGGATCATCGATTCGGATAGCGCCAGATTCATCTGCTCAGCGGCTAAGCCTTCAATTGCCGCCTGAGCTGATGGGCTGAGGCTCTCCCACACCGGCAGTCGAACGTTGAGGGCAAGTGCGACGCCTTCGCGATAAATGCCTCCGCGGTAGAAATGCGTGGCTGCGTCAGGAAGCCCGAGCATCAATGCAGCCACGGGATTTCCCCACTCGATTGCAGCGAGTTGATCCGTGGTGAGCTGATTTGCGAGTTCTGGGGGTGGGGCCTCCGCAAACTCTGCACCGAGTTGATGTACAAGCCTTCGCCCTAAGCTGCCGCTGACGAAGAGCCGTTTGCCGGCAAGGCTGGAAGTCTCTTGAAGATCAAAGGTCGTCCACAGCCCAGGCTGAGGGCCTGTATGACCTGCCAATAGCGGTTTCCATCCGTGCTGCGCTGCAAGATCGTCCCATAGCAGTTGTCCGCCGCCAATGCTCAGCCAAGCCTGATGCTGCATCGGGCTGAGTGCGTAGGAGCCAGGCAGTCCCTCAAGAAATGCTGACGCTATTCCGATAGGCTGGCAGCCGAACGTCATGTCGGGTTTCGAGCCGGCTTCGCTCGTTTGAATGATTCGAAAATCATCGCCGAGAACTTGCTGCACGCGCAGAGCAAGGCGACGGGCGGCATCGGCGAAAACAGGAACGTCATCCGACCAGGCCGCGCCGAAAATCAGCGTCTTGCGGACTCTTGCTACTGCCGGTGCTGCAGGCTCTTCTTCTGTGGCCGCCAATACAGGGGTGCCCTGGAGCGCAAGCCCTGAACCCGCCGTCACCGTTGTGGCCTTCAAAAAGGTCCTGCGGTCCATCCCATCCCCCTTGGCGTAAGACTCCGACGCCTGACTATAGTCATGAAAGCCGAAGGCCGGGCCTCTGACAACGGTCCGTTGGGGCCAAATCAGCGGGATTCGTCGAAGGCTTTGATGAGATGGAGAAAAACGGTTTTGTCCGTGTAACCCGTAATGCGTCCGACTTCGCGGCCGTCCACCATAACGACGGTGGTTGGAACAATGGTCAGCGGACTCGCCAAAGACGCTTCGAGCAAACCTATCTCGTTCACGTCAAGAAATTTGATCGTCAATCTGCCAAAGCGGGCCACCTTTTCGTATGCCGGCAGAATTTCGCGCCGATATACGCGGCAGTATACGCAGCCTTCGGCTTCGAAAACGATCAGCTCGCGCTTGGGAAGGAAAGCCGCGGAAGGAAGGGATGGCAGCGTCGATAGCCAGCCCGCTGTTGCGCCAGCGACTGACGCCACGAAAGTCAAAAAGACCCATCCCTTGGGCGACACGTTTCCCCCCAGGCGCTGCCCGATAATCGAGGTGGTTCGTCGGACCACCTCGTAAACCTACTCTGCCTGATGGGGCGGGGCAGTGTTAGAGTTAATGATTGGTTAAAAGGCACGCTGAAGGGGCGTGCCCTTGCTCTTCCTTCAGAACTTGAGTTTCAGCCTCTTGTCTCCGCGTGCCCGTGCAGCTTCTATTGCGGCCAGCACTCTTGGTGGCGACATCGGCAGCTCGGTGAAGCGCAGGCCTGTCGCGTCTTCCACCGCGTTCGCGATAGCAGCCAGCGGCGGCACAATAGGCGTCTCGCCGACGCCGCGCACTCCATACGGATGCCGCGGGTTCGGCACCTCCACGATGACCGTGTCGATCATCGGTAGATCCGAGGCTACTGGCATTCTGTAGTCCAGGAAGCTCGGGTTCTGCAGGCGCCCATCCTCACCGTAGATGTATTCCTCGTTGAGCGCCCATCCGATTCCTTGCGCGGCGCCGCCCTGGAACTGACCCTCGACATAGCTTGGGTGAATTGCCCGGCCGGCGTCCTGAATGACCGTGTAGCGGATAACCGAGATCTTGCCCGTCTCCGGATCCACCTCGACGTCAGCGATGTGCGTGCCGAAGGTTGGGGCTGCGCCGTGGGCTGTCAGTGAGGCGTTGCCGACGATGGGGCCGCCCGTCTTCCCGGCAAGCCGCCCGAGATCGGCAAAGCTAAGCACCAGGTTCTTGCCGGCGTGCTCGCCCGTCGGCTTCACCAAGCCATCCTCGAAAATGACTTCTTCGAGCGGCAGCTCCCACAGCTTCGCGGCTCTCTCGCGCGCCTGAGCAATGACCTTCCTTGCGGCTTCGACAACGGCCATGCCGCCGGCGAAAGTCGAGCGGCTACCGCCCGTCAGGAAGTTGAAGCCCAACGAAGCCGTGTCGCCAATCAGCGGGCGGATGCGCGAGGGATCGATGCCCAACTCCTCCGCCGCCATCATGCAAAGCGAGGCGCGCAACCCGCCGATGTCCGGCGTGCCGGCGACCAGATTGAAGGTGCCATCTTCATTGAGCTGGAGCTGAACAGTCGTCTCGCCGCCGACATTGAACCAGAAGCCTGAAGCGACACCGCGGCCTTGATTCGGTCCTAGCGGCGCAGACCAGTGGGGGTGAGCTTTGGCGGCCTCCAACGTTTCAATGAGCCCGATGGGTCCAAACTTCGGCCCATAAGCCGCCTTCGTGCCCTCCTTCGCCGCGTTTTTCAGGCGGAAGTCAATCGGGTCCATGCCGATGGCTTTTGCCAGCTCATCGACCACGCTTTCGACCGCAAACTCAGAGATGGGCGCTCCTGGCGCGCGATAAGCCGCGACCTTGGGCCGGTTCGTGACGACGTCGTAGCCGACCGTCTTCACGTTCTCGAGGTCATACGGCGCAAACGCACACATGGCGCCAGGACCGACAGGCGAGCCCTGGAAGGCACCCGCCTGATACCACAGCTCGGCCTCGCCGGCTGTAATGCACCCATCGTTCTTGGCCCCAATCTTCACGCGCACGGTCGCGCCTGACGTTGGGCCGGTGGCGCGGAATACCTCATCCCGCGTCATTACCATCTTCACCGGCCGCTTGGCTTTCGCGGAAAGCGCGAGCGCGACCGGCTCGAGATAGACAACGGTTTTTCCGCCAAACCCGCCGCCGATCTCGCTCGCGATGACGCGAAGCTTGGAGGCATCCCAGCCCAAAAGGCGTGCGCAGTGAGCGCGCACGATCCAGTGGCCTTGCGTCGTCACCCAAAGCTCGGCTTGGCCGTCCTCGGAAACATTGGCGAGGCAGGCGTGCGGTTCGATATAGCCCTGATGAACGGGCTTGGTCTTGAACTCGCGCTCGATGATAACGTCCGCTTCGGCGAAGCCCTTTTCGATATCGCCGAGCTTGAATTCGACACGCTTGGCGATGTTGGAGGGCGTGTTCGGCGCCGGGTCAACGCCGGCTGTGATCATGTTCTCGTGCAGAAGCGGTGCGTCCGGGCGCATCGCTTCGTCGACGTCGAGGACGTGCGGCAGCACCTCATACTCGACTTCGATGAGCTTCAGGGCCTGCTTCGCAATGCTGGCGCTGGTGGCCGCGACCGCTGCAACCGCATGGCCTTCGTAAAGGACTTTCTCGCGGGCCATGATGTTGCGCACGAGATCGCGGTAGTTGATCAGCATTTCGCCTGCCGGCACGAACTCCGACGGCTGATCCGGGAAATCATCGCGCGTGACGATAGCCTTCACGCCGGGGAGGGCGGCGGCTTTCGACGTATCAATGCGCTTGATCCGCGCGTGCGGGTAAGGGCTGCGCAGAACTTTTCCGATGAGCTGCCCGGGCAAATTGTAGTCAGCGCCAAAGCGCGCACGCCCAGTAACCTTGTCGACGCCATCCGGACGAATGGGCCGTGTGCCGATCACTTTCAGGTCAGTAGCGGCCTCGGCGTTGCGGACTCGTTCCTGCATGGCTCAGGCCCTCCTCATCTCGGCGGCTGCGTCCAACACGGCACGAACGATTTTGTCATAGCCCGTGCATCGGCAGAGATTGCCGGCCAGCCAGTAGCGCACCTCTGTCTCTGTCGGATTGGGATTGCGATCGAGAAGCGCCTTCGCGGCAACGAGAAATCCGGGAGTGCAGATGCCGCACTGTAGCGCGGCGTGCTCCAGGAACTTCCGCTGCAACGGGTGTAGCTCGTCTCCTCGCGCCATGCCTTCGATGGTCTCGACTGACTTGCCGTTCGCCTCGACGCCGAGGACGAGGCAGGAGCAGACGAGACGACCATCAAGGATCACGCTGCACGCGCCGCAATCGCCGGTGCCGCATCCTTCCTTCGTGCCGGTGAGGCCCAACCCGTTACGAAGCACGTCGAGCAGCGTCTCTTCGGTTTCACACAGGGCCTCAACCGGGTCGCCGTTGACTGTGAACGCGATGTGATGCTTCGCCATTATCGAGACCTCGCCCGCTCATAAGCCTTCAGTGCTGCGCGGCGCGCCATCACGCCCGCCACCTTAATCCGGAATTCGCGCGTGCCACGCTTGTCGTCGATTGGCTGGCACGCGGACCTCACCGCTTCCTCGAATCGGGCAAGCGCCTGATCTTCGAGCGAACTTCCGACGAGAGCTTCGGCCGCTTCGGGCACCAGAAGCGGGCGGGCCGCGACCGCCCCCAGCCCGACGCGCGCTGCCGTGACTTTGCCCTCCTCATTGAGAGTGAGATTAACCCCTGCTCCGACTACTGCGATGTCCATTTCCGTCCGCGGAATGAAGCGCAGGTAGGCATCAGCCGAACGCGGTGGACGCGGCGGCAAGAAGAACGACACGACGAACTCGCCCTTTTCCAAGGCCAAGCGGCGCGGGCCCAAAACGACATTCTCGACAGGAAGATCGCGGCGACCGTTCGGGCCGACGACCGTCACCCTGGCGCCAGCCGCAATCAAAGCGGGCACACTATCTGCCGCCGGTGAAGCGTTGCACAGGTTGCCACCCAGCGTCGCCCGGCCTTGGACTTGCGTTGAGCCGATGAGGTTTGCGGCTTCGACGACGCCGGGCCAAACTGTCTTCAGTTCTGGATGCTCCTTCAGCTCCGCACCGGTGACGGCGGCTCCAATCCGAAAGCCACCAGCCTCCCGCTTCACTTCTCGAAGCTCGGCAATGCGCTTGATGTCGACGAGAAGCTGCGGAGCAATAATGTCGGTTTTGAGCTGGACGAGAAGATCAGTGCCCCCAGCCAGCACGCGGGCCTCACCCGGTTCATTCGCCAGAAGCGTAACCGCAGCCTCCAGCGTTTCCGGCGCTTCGTAACGCATGCGTTTCCTCTGCTGATCCATGGTCGTTTTGCGCCGTAGCAAATCACACCAAAGCTCATCCGCCAACACGCAAACAGCCGAGCAGATGTGAACGCTGGAGGCTTGACTTCCGCTCGCACGCTACGGGCCGATGGTGTAGCTACGATATTGGTGACCACGCCGGTTCGGCGGGCGCCGGGAGAGTGCGTTTTCGACGAGTTGGAGGGTTCGCAGCCATGTCCGTTAGCCGCCGCACCTTTATTGCCGCTGCCGGAGCCAGCATCGCTGCTCCCGCGGTGTTGCGCGTGACGAGAGCCCATGCGGCCGAGGTGACGATGAAACTTCACCATTTCTTGCCCCCGGTTGCCAGCGTGCCCAAGCACATGCTCGAGCCATGGGCGAAGCGCGTAGAAGAAGGAACCGGTGGGCGCCTGAAGATCGAGCTTTACCCGTCCATGCAACTCGGCGGGACGCCGCCGCAGCTGTACGATCAGGCGAAAGACGGCGTGGTAGATATTGTGTGGACTTTGCCGGGCTACACAGCCGGGCGATTCCCATCCACTGAGGTGTTCGAGCTGCCGTTTGTTGCGGCGCGGTCGGCGCGGATCAATGCCCGTGCGGCGCAGGAGTTCGCAGAGGAGCACCTCAAGGAGGAAACAAAGGACGTCAAGCTCCTTTGCTTCTGGTGTCACGACCACGGGCTCATTCATGCCAAGCGCCAGGTCAAAACGATGGAGGACCTTAAGGGCCTCAAGCTGCGCTTCCCAACGCGGCTGGCCGGCGAGGGGTTGAAAGCGCTTGGCGCCAGCCCGATTGGCATGCCCGTGCCACAGGTGCCCGAGAGCTTGGCGCAAGGTGTTATTGATGGCGCGGTTATTCCGTGGGAGGTCGTGCCTTCGATAAAGGTGCACGAGCTGGTGAAATACCACACCGAAATTCCGGGTTCGCCGACCTTCTATACGGCGACATTCATGCTTGCCATGAACCGCGCAAAATACGAAAGCCTGCCGGACGATTTGCGGAAGGTTCTCGACGAACAATCCGGTATGGCTCTGGCGACCGAAGCCGGCAAAATGTTCGATGACATCGGCGCCGAAATTTCGGAAATGGTGAAGAAGCGGGGAAATGTCATTTCCGCAATCAGCGAAGAGGAAAAGGCGCGCTGGATCGAGGCGACCAAGCCGGTAATCGACAACTGGATCAAAGAGGTTCAGGGTCGAAATATCGACGGGGCGAAATTGCTCGAAGCCGCGAAAGCGTCGCTTGCCAAATATGAAAAAGCCTGAACGAGGAAAGCGAAATGGCAAAAGGATATTGGATCGGGCACGTAACGGTCACGAATCCGGAGGGATACAAGGAATACGTGGCAGCGAACGCCGAGGCGTTTCGCAAGTATGGCGGCCGATTTCTCGTGCGCGGCGGAAAATACGAAACACGCAGCGGCATCGAGCGCCAGCGCCATGTCGTGATTGAGTTCGACAGCTACGAACAGGCCAAGGCGTGCTACGATTCGCCGGAATATCAGGCGGCAGCGAAGATCCGTGACGCCAATGCGATCGTAGATTTGGTGATCGTGGAGGGGGTGGAATAGCGCCACGCGGGTAACAAAAAGGGCCGCTTTTCAGCGGTCCTTTTCAGATTTGGACGTGTTAAAACGCATCAGTTACTTCAATGGCTCAGAATAAATCTGGTGGCGGTGGAAGAAATCGACCTTCCAGTTGAGACCTAGGCGGACGGTGTGAACCTCGGTTTCTGAATCGAGGTATGCGCGATAAAGATCCCACTGGCCACCTTCTCTCTCCTCGTAGGACGCCAGTCGTTCTTTGTCGTAAGAGGTATAGCGATAATCAAGCTTTATAAACAAATTATCTCGGAGCTGGTGTTCGATACCACCGCCGATAAACCAGCCATGTAGCGACTTACTGCCAGATCCGATTACTCCACCTTCGCCAAGGAAAGTCGCAAAGCCAGTGATTTTCCAATCGAGATCGGCGTGTGCGTAGCCGGCAGCCACATACAACATAGTGCTGGGAGTGTGAACGTAGCCAAGTCGGGCACCAATTGCCCAACTATCGCTAATGTCGGCCTTCAGCCGGACGCCCTCTACTAAGCCCTCACCGCCTAGAGTCATCGACGCGCTTGTGTCCAAGTCGCCGAATGCATAATCACCGAAAATCCCAAGAAGCAAACCTGGATGGACCTGGCGGTCATACCCAATTGTTAGGGTGCCCAAAAATCCTTTGCTACTGATGCCATCAATATTGGCTGACCCAAAGTACTGAACGTCAACAAAATCCGGGTAGTCCAACAGTTCTTCACGTGCATTGAGTTCCGTCGATGCGATTCCATAGCCAACGGCCGCGCCAATATAAAACCCGTCCCAGTTCACCAGTGGCGCCGGTGGCGGCACATCCTTAACGGAACCATAGCTATAGCCATCGGCATTCGCGGCGCCAGCCGCCATCGTCAAGGCCGCTCCAGCCGCGAGCCCGATCAAAGCCTTCTTCATCCTCAATCCTCTTTAAATGGTGACGGCTTGTAATAATTGCGGACGCTCGACCCATCGACCTGGAACAAGGGAACGATTCGCGTGCAATGTCTAGAATGTGCAACCAATAGTGGCACAACTGTTTCAAAACTAACACAGATGGCTGTAATGGAGCTTGTGAACGCGGTTCACTGAGTTTGAGACTGCGCTGCGCCCACCGTATTCTTCAACAAGCAGGCAATGGTCATCGGCCCGACGCCGCCCGGGACTGGCGTTATAGCTCCGGCCACCTCTACGGCTTCGTTAAAGGCCACATCACCGACGAGGCGCGGTTGGCCTTCTGAGCCTTCGATACGGTTGATGCCAACATCGATCACAATGGCACCCGGCTTGATCCAGTCGCCCCGCACCATCTCGGGCCGGCCAACGGCAGCGATGAGGAGGTCGGCGCGGCGAACTACTGACGGTAGATCGCGAGTGCGGGAGTGGGCAATTGTCACGGTGCAATCTTCGCGCAGGAGAAGCTGCGCGACCGGCTTGCCGACAATATTGGAGCGGCCAATGACAACCGCCTCGAGGCCCTTAAGATCAGGTTGCACGGACTTCGCCAATATAATGCAACCTGCCGGTGTGCATGGCACAAGGGCTGGCTCGCCAGCGGAAAGGTGGCCCACGTTGATGGGATGAAAGCCGTCAACGTCCTTGGCGGGATCGATCGCCTCGATGACTTTGCGGGTGTCGATCTGCGGCGGCAGCGGAAGCTGAACGAGAATCCCGTGGACGTCGCGCGAACGGTTGAGCTCGTCGATCAGTTTCAAAAGCTGCGCTTCGCTCGTCGTTGCCGGCAGCTTGTACTCGAATGACTTCATTCCGGCTTCGACGGTCTGGCGCGCCTTGTTGCGCACGTAGACCTGACTGGCCGGATCGTCACCGACCAGCACAACAGCGAGGCCCGGGGTGACTCCTTTTTCGCGCTTGAGTGCTTCGACCTCCGCTGCAACAGCCTTCCTAAGCTCTGCCGCAATGGCCTTGCCGTCGATGATCCTTGCCCGAGCCATTCTTGGATCCTCACGCGTTCCTTTTGGGCTTTGCGCCGCCAATCTCCGCAAGTTTGGCCGTCAGTCGCGAAGCTAAACTATCCGAGCTGCCCGCAACCGTTACGGTCTTCAGGCGAGATTTGCCACCAGCTGTCACCTCGACCGTGCTCTTGGGCACTCCCAGCCAATCAGCCACGAGGCGTTCCAACGCTTCATTTGCAGCCCCGCTCTCTGGAATAGCTCGGACGCGTGCTTTCAGGGCTGGCCCTTCTGGCGTCTCTTCCAGCCCGTCGACGGCATCGCGCTGGGCCCGCGGGGTCAGCCGCACGCGGATCGCGATCCCCGAGGCGACGGGGCGCCAGATCGACTGCTCTGACTTTGAGGTTGTCACCCCGCCAAAAGCCCACCGATGAGCCAGCCGTGGATCACCACCGAACGGATGAAGAAGATGCCGAGCAACAGCACGACTGGAGACAGGTCAATGCCACCCAGGTCCGGCATGTAGCGGCGAATGGGTCGAAGCAAGGGTTCCGTCACGGCGTTCAACGCCTGCCAGACCGATCGAACGAACTGGTTGTAAGGATTGATGACGTTGAAGGCGATCAGCCACGAGAAGATGACGCTGGCGATAACCACCCAAGTGTAGAGGTTGAGCAAGTAATCGATGAAGAGCAGCAAAGGTATCATCGCGGGCGGACCTCCTCGTGTTCGCTGCCGCAAGGTGTAGACGAACCGGAGCATTGCGGGCAAGCACGGCACGCCCGCGGCGTCACCGTACGGTAACCGAAGGCCTTTCTATAGGGTTGGGCTGTTGCTGTGTCGCGCATTAACGAGGTTCGCTTGACAACCCCCAAGGCCCGCCACTAAATGCCAACTCCCGTGCGCCCAGCTGCGCCGATGGGGCCGTAGCTCAGATGGGAGAGCGCTGCAATCGCACTGCAGAGGTCAGGGGTTCGATTCCCCTCGGCTCCACCAAACCTCAAGACTCAGCTTGTCCAGAACTGGGTGTGGCAGCAGCCCGGCTGCGCAACCAACCTGTTTCCCAGCCGATCAGCGCCCGCTTGCGCGTCAAACCCCAGTGATAGCCGCCAAGGCTTCCATCGGCGCGCAGCACGCGATGACAAGGGACCACGAACGATAGCGGGTTGCGACCGACAGCAGTCCCGACAGCCCGTGACGCGGTCGGACAGCCGAGATGGCGCGCGATATCGGAATAGCTCACGGCACAACCCATCGGGATCTTGAGAAGCGTTTCCCAGACGCGCACCTCGAAGTCGGTTCCAATAAGGACGATGCGAACGGGCTGTTCGGGGGTCCAATTCCGGCAGTCGAAGATTCGCTGGATGTGAGGCATGGTTCGCTCGGGGGCCTCGACGTATCTGGCAAGCGGCCAACGGGCCTTCATTTCTGCCAACACGTCTTGCCGGTCTTGCCCGGCGTCCTCGTTGACGAACGCTAGCCCAGCAACGCCACGCTCGGTGGCGATGAGCAGAGCTTCTCCGAATGGCGTGGGGTGAAATCCATAGGCCATCTCGAGCCCCGCGCCGCGACGTTTGAATTCACCAGGCGTCATCGCCTCGTGGCTGACGAAGAGGTCGTGCAGGCGGCTCGGCCCGGAAAGCCCAACCTGATACGCGCATTCGAGCACGCTCGCAGATCCGGCCAGCAGTTTGCGGGCGTGGTCCGCCGTGATGGCCTGCACGAACTCCTTGGGACTCAGGCCGCACCAGCGCTTGAAAACCTTTTGGCAGTGAGCGGGACTCAGCCCGAGCTGACGGGCCAGCTGGTCCAGGTCGGGTTGCTCGCTCCAATTTCGGGAAAGATAGGCGATGGCCCGACGAACGATTTCGTAGTCGCGCGAGGGTTCCGCTTCTCCGGGAACGATCGGGATCGCATTGAGCTGCTGCAACATGGCAGGTCCTTGCCGTTGCTTCGGTCACTTGAGCCCAAGTAAGCACCGAAGGACCTGATGGCCACCCGATTCTTGGCGTTCCTCAGATTCTTGCACCGCGGGCTTCGATTAACGCGCCCTTTAGGGCCGACGCAAAGTCCCGCCGTTCGTCATCCGTCAGGAACTGGCCAAACAGCAGTTCACGACCCTGGGCGACGAGCCGGAGCTCGGTGCGTCCGTTGGGCCACTCCTTGAGCAACACGCGGGCCCAGAAAGGATTGAACTCGAATTCTTCCCGTCGACCATCCGGGTGCACCCTCGTGACAAGGACCTGATCGCGTGTCACGTCTACGAGCTCGAAAGCGCGGCCAGATCGATAATTGAGCCTGAAGGCAATGTAGACCAGCAGAACATCAAGTCCGAGGAAGCCAAAGATCGGCCAAGCGCCCATCATGAGAAACATCATGCCCAGGGCGAAGCTGAAACCGCCGATCAGGGTCATCAGGATGAGAAACCCGGTGGGGCTGAGAGAGCGATACGGCGTCAGAATAGCATGAAAGCCCGAATCGGGTTGCGTTAGCGGCTCATTGTCGGTCATGACTCGCCACTCTCAGTTCATCTCGAACGGATAACAATGGACGCCAAGGCAAAGTTCTCTCCCACAACACCCGCCAAGGCCAAGTCGACGCGGCGACACACCCGCTCGAAGCTCTCGGCTGAAACTGTGCGCGAGATCTTTCGCCGCTTTGCGGCGGCCAACCCGGAGCCGAAAAGCGAGCTCGAGTATCATAATCCTTATACGCTGCTCGTTGCCGTTGTCCTTTCAGCGCAGGCGACGGATGCCGGGGTGAACAAAGCGACCCGGCCTCTGTTCAAAATAGCAGATACACCTGAAAAAATGGTCGCCCTCGGAGAAGAGCGCCTGCGCGAGGCGATCAAGACAATCGGGCTCTACCGCAACAAGGCGAAGAACGTCATTGCGCTCTCCGAACAGCTTATCAAGGAGTACGGCGGAAAGGTGCCGCGCAGCCGGGAGGCACTCGAAAAGCTTCCGGGCGTAGGCCGAAAGACCGCAAACGTCGTGCTGAACGTGGCTTTTGGCGAGCCAACCCTGGCCGTCGATACCCACGTGTTCCGGGTGGCAAACCGGATTGGCCTGGCCAATGGCTCGACGCCACTGGAAGTGGAGCAGCAACTCCTGAAGATCATTCCGGCCGACTACGCCAGGAATGCCCATCACTGGCTCATCCTGCACGGCCGGTATGTGTGCAAGGCGAAGAAGCCGGAATGTCCGCGGTGCCTCATTCGAGATCTTTGTACGTACGAAGCCAAGACCCTGCCGGCTGAGATGTGATTCTCAAGCCTGAGCCAAAAGTCCCGGGGCAGAAGGTGATGCCGGCGTTGCGACGGGCACAGCTTCGTCGTGAAACGAAAGCCCGAAGTCCTGAGCCATGTGGAGCATGGCTCGTTCGGCGAGTGCGGTGATTGTGAGCAGCGGATTGACCCCGAGCGAGCGGGGGATTGCAGCACCATCCATAACGTACAGGCCCGGATAGACGTCGTTCGCGCCAGCGTCTTTGCGGCCGTCGAAAACCTGCCCTTTGTGGTTCACTACCCCCTCTGTGCGGTCGCGGCCCATGGCGCAGCCTCCGAGGGGGTGTGCTGTTGCGGGCTGATGACCCATCAGCGTGCCGGATAAAGGATTTTTGACGTACTTGCCACCGACTTCCTCGACGAGCTTCGACAATATCGCATCGAGTCGTTGGTAAACCGGCTCGTCTCTGGCGCCGGGCCAGGAAACCGTAACGCGATCGCCGTCAAGGACGAGACGGCCGGTGGAAGTGTCATGGGAAACGGCGAAAAACGTTTGAAGCCTTGAGAACGGCCCCTTGTAGACACCGTTGATCAGGCTCTGAACGGCACCGAGTAACCGCCCGTTGGGCATGAACAAGACCGGCAAGATTGGCGCAAGGGCGGACGGAAGCACACCTTCCTGGACGGTAAGCTCTTGGGCGAGATCGGTAGCATTTCGGAGCTCGACCTGGCCGGAAACGCAGGCGCCGACACATCCCTCGAGTTCGATGCGTGGCGGATAACCTGTGCCGATCGCATTGACCGGCATGTTCGCGCCGTATCCGAAGGCGATGATATCTCCATTTGCCGAAAATCGTTCGCCGAGCCGTGGCGAAAGAGGAAGGCCCTCAGCGGCTGAGCGCAGCAGGATTTCCGTCGAACCCAGCGTACCGGCTGCCAAGATGACCATTTCCGCCGTCAATGCAATCTCGCTGGCGTCGCCGTTTGTGCCGTCTAAGCGCCGGATACGGACCTGCCAAAGGCCATCCCGGCGGCGCGCGAGGGACCGCACCATCGCTTCCGTAAAAAGATGCGCGCCGTGACGAGCCGCATCCGGAAGATAAGTCAACGCAACGGTGTTTTTTGCCCCGACGTTGCAACCGCCGCAGCAATCACCGCAGCGGGTGCAAGCCGGTTGCGCAATTCCGGCAACGTTGATGTTTTCCTCAAAACTGACGACCACCGTTGGCGCGATTGGTTCGGCGCCAACCGCGCGGGCCGCTGCAGAAAGAGCTTTAAATTTCAGGTGTTCCGCAGCTTTCGGATCGCTGGCTGGCCGAAGCCAGCGCCTTGCGCGCCGGAATCCTTCCGCGAGAAAATCGTCTTGCGCCATCTGGCCGGGCCAGACTTCATCGGCAAACACCCGCGGATCCGGCTCCAGCGCGACTCCCGCGTTGACCAGCGAGCCTCCGCCGAGGCCGCAGCCGACCAACACGTGCATGTCGTCACCGAGGCGAACGTCATAAAGCGCCGTCTCTCGGCCCATGTTCATTCGCCGGCCGCGTACTTGGAGCTCGTTTCGCAAATCCGGAAAACGCGTGGGAAATTCGCCGGTCAGAAACTCGCGTCCGCGTTCGAGAACGGCTACGCGCTTGCCGGCGCGTGCCAGGCGTGACGCAGCAACGCCGCCTCCATAGCCCGAGCCCACGACAATGACGTCATAGTGATCCTGCCGCTGATCCAGACTGCGAGCGAGCCGCGCCATGCCTAAACCACCTTGCTGGAGTTCGCGATGACCACCTCGATAGCACGCTGGCAAACGTTGTTCCTTGACTGACTTCCTATCGAGGTGAATGGTTCCGGTGGATAAGTTGGTTATCTGAAAATGTAGGGCACCTCGTAACTCAAATTCCTGTTCGCCAGGGCCGGGGGCGGCGCCGGAAACTTTGCGCTCCGAACAGCCGAAAGGGCAGCTTCATCCAGGACCTTCTGGCCGCTGGACCGCGAGATTCGAGCTTCCCGCACCTCACCCGACTGGCCAACAGTGAAGCTGATTCGAACGGTACCGCGCACGCCCGCAGTCGCGCGCGGTTTTCTGCGGGCGAGGGTTTCGATGATCGTCTTCGCGTATTCGTTGGCGATGCCGGCGCTGGCGGCTGCGGCCTGCTGACCGGAAGAGTCCAGTGCGTCGATGCCGCGCGCGGCAGAGCCGCCCTCGTCAGATGCCTCGCTGGCTTCCGAGGCGCGGGAAGGATCGGCCGCTTCGGGTTGGCTTTCTGGTTGCTGTTTGTCTTCGGGTTCCGGCTCTTGTGGAATCGGATGGTCCGGAGCCTTGTCGGCAACTGCCAGCGCGATTTCCGCGGGCTCCGGCGGCGGCTCTTCCGGTTTTGCTTCAGGAATAATGAGGTCCGGTTTCGGACCAGGGCTTTGCGTTTCTGCTTCAGATTGAATCGGCTTCTGGTCGAGTGTGGCGACGCTGGCTTCGGATGGCGTTGATCCGGGCACAGAATGATCGACTCGCTCGGGCGGCGCAGGCGTGGATTCGTTGCCTGAAACTCGGCTCTCCAGCGCCTTGGCCGACACGATCTCAATGGCGATGGCCTCAAGCTCCTGGCCACCTGCCCCGACGGGACCCCGCTCAAAGTGCCAGCTGACGATCAGAAGAATGAGCGCATGCGCGGAGAATGCTGCGGCCAAGCTCAGCGACCATAACCTGCGCTGGGCGCTTTTCGGCATGCCTTCCGCAGCCGAAAAATCGATCGATACAGCCTCGGGTGCTGGTGGTAGCTCCACCGAATCCTGCTGGCCGCCAGCAGTTTGATGACTCGGCTCGCTCATTCCTTGTTCCGGAACAATCCACCGCTTACACGAGTTGCGCGAGGCAATCTATACCATCAACTGCCCATCTGTCGTGACGCTTTGGGCAGCATGTCACACAACAATCGTCCAGCGCGTTCTAGCTCGCCGCTCTGCTGTCTGAATAGGTCGCGCTCAGGCGCTGGGCGGCGTCGTGCATGATCGGGACGAACGATAGCGCTTCCTGAATGGAGATACGCGCAGCCGGTGCAGATACGGCTATCCCGCCGACGACCTGCCCCGATTTCGTAATGACTGGGACGGATACACACACGACGCCCTCGATGAATTCCTCGTCATCGATGCCGATGCGCGTGCGATTGATCCGCTCGAGTGCTTCGTTGAGTTTCACTGGGTCGGTAATTGTCCGGGTCGTCAGCCGCGTTAGTGGCATGCTGGCGATGGCAGCTGCGCGCTCGTGCGCCGGCAGCAATGCGAGCAGCAATTTCCCGATAGCCGTACAATGTGCAGGAACGCGACTACCTGCCTCAAAACGTAGCGCAAGAGGCCATTTCGCTTCCACGCGGTCGAGATAAACGACCTCAGAACCCACAAGAACCCCGAAATTGCACGTTTCTCCGGTCTTTTCTGAAACAGAGCGCAGGATGGCGTGGCGACGGCTCCGCGGAGCGGCGGTTGCCAATGTGGAAAGGGCCAGTGAGATGAGCCGCGGCCCCTCGATCAGACCACGTTTTAGCGGTTCCCTGGCGAGATAGCCCATTTCGGCTAGCATCGTTGTGATGCGATGGGCCGTTGGTTTGGTAAGGCCGCATGTGCGTACCAGATCGGTCATGGTGAGTGGTTGCTTGGCGTTGGCGATCGCCTCCAGAATGGCAAACGCCTTCCCCATTGCTCCGAGATGAACGGTGTCATTCGATGCTGACGCCCGACGAGCCGCCTGATCCCGCTCCTCCTCTCCTGCCGGCGTCTGCAGGTTTGTCTCGGTGCTCTCGGTCATGGCGCGACCTTCCATCTCTCGAATAACGGAACTATGCGGCGGAAATTGCGGGCAATCAACGCAACCGTCAGATTGCTGTGATCTGGATCAATAGCCGGCGTTCGTGCTCCGGCACCGATTGTTGGGTTGGCAGTTGATCTTTGGAGACTTCTTAGCTGAACACTAAACAAATTTTGATTGTTCGAAAGTATTGATCCTTCGAACATCAGGTTCTAGTTTCCCGCCCCACAAGGTACCGTTTCCCCAGATCAGGATCCCGCGATGTCAAACAGCAAACTGTTTTCGCCAACGCGTCTCCGCGGTCTCGAACTCGACAACCGCATCGTCGTCGCTCCCATGTGCCAGTACTCGGCCGTAAATGGTTCGGCCACGGATTGGCACATGATGCACATCGGGACGCTAACGAACTCCGGTGCCGGGTTGTTCATTATTGAGGCTACCGGTGTCGAGCTTGCGGGCCGCATTAGCCCCGGCTGCCTTTCCCTCGCCTCGGACGAGAACGAGCAGGCGCTCAAGCGGGTGATCGACTCGTGCCGCAAGTACGGCTCGGCCAAGATTGGCATTCAGCTCGGCCACGCTGGTCGCAAGGCGTCGACTCATCGGCCGTGGGAAGGCTCGCCGCCAGGGGGCCCGCTGGGGCCATCGGAAGGCGCGTGGCAGACGAAGGCCCCTTCAGCCATTCCGTTCAACGAAGGCTGGCATGTGCCGAAGGCGCTGACATCGCAGGAGATCGAGGAACTGATCCAGGCGTTCGTCGATGCGGCCCGCCGCGCCGATCGCATCGGCATCGACCTCATCGAGCTACATGGCGCTCACGGCTACCTCATCAACCAGTTCCTCTCGCCGCTGTCGAACAAGCGGGAGGATGAGTGGGGCGGCAGCCTCGAGAACCGCATGCGCTTCCCGCTTGAGGTGTTCAAGGCCGTGCGCGCGGTATGGCCGGAGGAGAAGCCGCTTGGCATCCGCATCTCGGCTGTCGATTGGGTCGATGGCGGCTGGTCCATCGAGGATTCCATCGAGTTTGCGAAGCGGCTCAAGGATCTCGGCTGCGACTTCATCGACGTCTCTTCTGGCGGCAATGATCCGCGCGCCCGCATCCCCCTCGGGCCGGGTTATCAGGTCCCGTTCGCGGAGCAGATCAAGAAAGCCGTCGGTATTCCGGTAATGGCGGTCGGCTTGATCACCGAGGCGCAGCAAGCCGAAAGTATCATCGCTGAAGGCAGGGCCGATTTCGTCGCCATCGCGAGGGCATTCCTCGACAACCCACATTGGGCTTGGCATGCTGCCTACCGTTTGGGTACGCAGCCAAAATGGCCCAACCAGTATCGTCGGGTTGGACCAGACCTCTGGCCTCCTGCTAAACAGTATGCGGCGTCCGCCTAAGACGACGGTCGACAGCTACGGACGCTCGCGCCAAAGGCGGTGGCGGATGACACCGTGGCGGAGGCGCGAGCTTCTAATTGAGTGGGGCGAAGTTAAACATCGGAAAGAAAACTTATGTACGAGAATCTCAGCCTCTACATCGATGGTAAGTTCACGTCGGGCGATAGCGGGGTTACGTCCGACGTCATCAATCCCGCGAACGACACGGTTCTGGCCAAGCTTCCGCATGCCAAGAAGGCCGAGCTCGACGCCGCGCTCGCGGCAGCCGACAAAGGCTTCAAGGAGTGGAAGCGCGTTTCGGCCTATGAGCGCGCGAAGATCCTGCGCAAGGCTGCCGACCTCATTCGTGAGCGCACCGAAGACATTGCGAAGGTGCTCACACAGGAGCAGGGCAAGATCTTGATCGAGGCCCGGCTCGAGGTTCAGGGCGCTGCGGACATCACGGACTGGTTTGCGGAGGAAGGTCGCCGCGCTTACGGCCGCATCATCCCGGCTCGCGCCGAGGGCGTGCGCAACATGGTCATCATGGAGCCGATTGGCCCGGTGGCCGGCTTCGCGCCGTGGAACTTCCCGGTGACGCAGGCCGTGCGCAAGATCGCGGCAGCGCTCGCGGCGGGTTGCTCGATCATCATCAAGTGCCCTGAGGAGACGCCAGGTTCACCGCTCGCTCTTGTTCGCTGCTTCCACGATGCGGGCGTTCCTCCGGGCGTCATCAATCTCGTCTATGGCACCCCGGCAGAGATCTCGGAGTACCTCATCCCGTCTCCGATCATCCGCAAGATCTCGTTCACCGGCTCGGTGCCCGTCGGCAAGCACCTCAACGCGCTTGCGGCCAGCCACATGAAACGGGCCACCATGGAGCTCGGCGGCCATGCGCCCGTGCTCGTCTACGACGACGTGGACGTCGAGTATGTGGCCAAGCTGATGGCGGCGATGAAGTACCGCAACGCCGGCCAGGTCTGCATCTCGCCGACGCGTTTCTTCCTGCAGGAGAAGATCTACGACAGGTTCGTGGCCCAGTTCACGGATCTCGCCAAGAGCATCAAGGTCGGCGACGGTATGGATCCCACGAGCAAGATGGGCCCGCTCGCCAACGCGCGGCGTGTGAATGCCATCGAGCAGTTCGTGCAGGATGCCCAGGAGAAGGGCGCCAAGGTGGCCACCGGCGGCAAGCGCATCGGCAACCAGGGCAACTTCTTCGAGCCGACCGTGCTGACCGACGTGCCCGACAACGCCCGCATCATGAACGAGGAGCCGTTCGGCCCCGTCGCCGTGATGCTGCGCTTCAAGGACACGGAGGAAGTCCTGCCGCGGGCCAACAAGCTGCCCTACGGCCTTGCCAGCTACGCCTTCACGCGGAATGGCAAGATTGCGACACAGATCGCTGACGCGCTCGAGAGCGGCATGGTCACCATCAACCACCACGGCCTCGCGCTGCCCGAGACGCCGTTCGGCGGCATCAAGGACTCCGGCTTCGGCCACGAGGGCGGGACGGAAGGCTTGCTGGTCTACATGCAGCCGAAGTTCGTGAGCTACATGGGGTAAGGGCGGGTTAACCGCGTGAGAAATGCGAGAGGCAGGTCCGACGGGCCTGCCTTTTTTCCTTTGAGTGAGCAAAACAAGTATGTTTTTTGTAAAAACGGAGAATAGACTTACCGATAGGCAGAAACTATGGTCTTATAGGTACATCGTTGATAATAATGTTCTTTTGTTCATCCTTCAGGGTCGGATTTTCTCTTATCATAGATTTGATGCGTTCAATGAGAGATGGGCTGATCAAACCGAAACAATTTCTGGGATCAGAAATGGATTTGGCGACGCGGTCGTCGGGAAAAGTTCTCATTGCGGGATAAATATACGACTCCGGATTAGTGAGAAAGCTAGCTTCGAAATTGGCTACAGCAATTGCGAACTGCCGCGCCCTACGACCGATGGGAGGATTGGAATTTATAAACAAGAACCATTCGCGGTGTGGGCAGACGCAGATACACTTTTGATGATGTGGTGGTTTGTAGTCCGCGCACCAGATGTGGTAGGCGGCCCACTTTTGAAGTCTAGGCGACTCCGTACCTGACATTCTCTAGCAACTCTTGGGCCGCCAAGTCCCTGTCCATCTGCTCCTGCTCGAACCAATCGGCAAGATCCATTGGCGGATTGTTGCTCGTGGCGTGTTCGGTGGCCCTGATCCAAGAGAGTTCTTGGTGGGCGATCTCTCTGAGCTCGCCAAACCGCAAAGGACGGCAGAAACTTATCGCCTTATCCAGATATTCCTTATCGCTCTGAGCGAGGGCTGAAAAATCGTTCAGCTGCCGAGAGAAGACCTGAATTTTGTTTCCAGAAATTTCGAATCTTAGTCGAGACGAAACCGCATCGAGCAGATCGTCTTCTTCGCCAGAGGCAGGCTTTAGCATTTCGTAAACACGCGACGGTACCGGGCCATGATCCATCGCGACGTAGCGATCACCGGTGATAGTGCGGCCCCAATCTAAGCAATGCCACTTATCCGCAAAGTATAAGACCTTGCAGATGTAGTACTGAGTGACACCAGGCCATTGCTGAGCAATATAGTCCACCGCTTGGACCGCCTTGTCACGGTCCAAACGAAGACGAAAGACGCGTTGCCTTGTGCTCATACGAGCCCCCAGGCCAAATAACTGATTCGTCTGAATCTCACTCTTATCGAATAGTCAAGTGCAAAATGTAGGGCGAAGTCATTCTAGGCACAAGAACCTCGCTCACTGAAAGTAACAGCAAGCAAGTGACTCACGCCCTCTCCAACCCCAACGCCACCCTGAACCGGTGAGCGATGGTGCCGCCGTCCTTCTCGGGCAGCCGCCACGGGTCCTCTGACAGCGCGATCTTTGCCACGGCGAACGCGGGGCCCTGACCCTGGAACAGGAACTCGGCCAGCTCGCCGACCTTCTCCTGTTCGGTCACCAGCATCGTGCGCGAGATGCCGAAGCCGCGGGCCACGGCGCAGAGATCAACCTTGTTGCCGGTGAGGCCGGATTGGCGGCCGGTTTCGCCAAAGTGCTCGTTGTCGAGCACCAGGATGGTGAGATTCTGCGGGTTCTGGTCGGCGACCACGGCGAGGGAGCCGATACCCATCAACATCTCACCGTCACCCGTCAGCGCCAAAACGCGGCGCGAGGGTTGCGCGAGGGCAATGCCCAGAGCGGTCGGCACCGCGAGGCCCATGCCACCCCAGGAGTAGAGGTATTCGGGGCTGTCGCCCGAGGCGAAGGTGTCCCACGTGGGGCTGCCCAGGCCAGGAACGACGAGGGTATTGCCGCGGCGCTTCAGCAACTCGGCGACGAAGGGGCGGCGCTGGATCTTGTTCGACCCGGATGTGGCGGTAGCGTTCGTGCTCATTTCTGTCCGAATCCCTTGGCGCCGATGACACGCTGGCTCACGAGAACGGCGGCGGAAAGCCGCCCATGGAAGGCGAGGTCGGCGGCCGCCGCGAAGGTTTCGCCAACCTCGGCCGCCTTGTCGACCGGAAAGCACTTCACGCCCATGGCCTCCAGGGCCGGACGCGCGGCCTGTCCCATCGGCACCTGCCACGGATTGAACTCGCCCCACTGCCCGCGCATCGTGACGAGCATCAGGCACGGGGCGTGCAGCGCAGTCGGCAGGCCGAGGGCGTTGATGCAGTTTCCGACGCCGGAAGACTGCATGGCGATCATGGCGCGCTCGCCGCCGAGCCAGCACCCCGTGGTGATGCCGATCCCTTCCTCTTCCGTCGTCAAGGTCACGAGCCGGTGGGCCGGATCGGCCTTGACCATGTTGAGGAGCTGCGTCAGCCCCCCATCGGGAATGGTGCAGACGGTGCGGATGTCGCGCGCCTTCATCTCGCGGAAAACATCCGACGACCAGTGCTCGGAAGAAGCCATGTGATCACGCTCTGGGCTGGGTAAAATAGAAAAGGCGAGGGATTAACTCACCCTCACCTCCCAAGGTCAAGTTTCAGAAACGTATAGCTTATCTGCGTACAGTAGCTGACGCGGAGTGGACATGCGGGTGGGCAGGACCATTCGAAGGAGCCTTCCGCAACCCGTAAAGAAGTCCGACGCCTTCGATATCACCCGGCTGGAGCGTCCGGAACTTCTCTTGATAGCGGTGGTGCATCAGCTGGCCGGTTGAGGGGGGGTGGTCGAGCCCAATCGCGTGCCCGATCTCATGCGCCGCGGCGTAGCGGATGTCGTAGACTTCGAGATTGCCGTCAAAGCCAATCTTCCAGCGCTGTTCAGGATTGAAGCAGATGAGCGATTGTTCAATTGGCCGGGGCTCCTCGGTCCCCGGTTTGTATGCGACGTTCGTGAAGGCCCGGCCGCGCGGCTCGAGCTGGGCGCCGATCAGGATGCCTGCCTTGCTGGGATCATCTATCTCGGTGAAGGTGATGTTCGCGACCTCTTCCCACATGTCGAAGGCCGCGCGGATTTCCTGACGGAAGGCCTCGCGGGCAATATTCGACTTCTCGAGAAGAGGGTCGATCGGCCCCATGACCCGGCAATTGATGGCGTCTGGCGTTTCGGTTCTGGTGCGTACAAAGGCGTAAGTGACTTTGGTCGCCTTTGGCTCGCCTTCCCAGGTGTTCCAAACGACCTGCTCACCGTTGAGCTTGAGGAGGCGGAACCCGAACAAACCTTGCGCGTTCACGGTGCCGAAGGCCGTGACCAAGGTCGTGATCGACGCGAGGATAAGTAACTTCCTCAATTGATCCCCCCAAGTTGCGGCGAAAAGTGGAGATCTAAGCCCGATAGCGAAGTCGGGCTGCCTGTGTTTACGTGAAGGGCGGCTCTACAACAAATCCTAGGGTTGCGAGGCGCTGCGGGTCAATCCGCGATTGGTTCCAGCGACGCACAGCCGCGCGTTTCAGAGCTCTGTGCAAAATAGTGAGACCCCGCCAGTCTCGGAAGACGTGGCCGCCAAGCCGTTTTGCCGGGGCAGCCACGCGTTTTGGTTGTAGCTTAGGCCGTCAGCCGCTCGAGCTCCTCGAGGATGGCGCTACCCATCTCGGAGGTGCCGACCTCCCGCATATTCGGTTGCATGATGTCGGCGGTGCGCAAACCGCGCGCCAGGGTGTTGGAAATCGCCTGGTCAAGCAGGTCCGCCTCCCGGACCATGTCGAACGAATAGCGCAGGGCCATGCCGAAGCTGGCAATGGTGGCGATCGGGTTGGCCTTATTCTGCCCGGCGATGTCAGGCGCAGAGCCGTGGACGGGCTCATACAGGGCCTTGCGACGACCATTCTCATCCGGCGCGCCGAGAGATGCTGACGGCAGCATCCCGAGCGAACCCGTCAGCATCGCGGCCTCGTCGGAGAGGATGTCGCCGAACAAGTTATCGCAGACGATCACATCGAACTGCTTGGGATTGCGCACCAGCTGCATGGCGCAGTTGTCCGCGAGGATGTGGTGCAGCTCGACCCCCTGGCCGTACTTCTTGTGCGTCTCGGTGACCACCTGGTTCCAGAGCACGCCCGTTTTCATCACGTTCCGCTTTTCGGCGGAGTGCACCTTGCCCTTGCGCTTGCGGGCGAGGTCAAAGGCGACGAGCGCGATACGTTCAATCTCGTGCGTCGTGTAGATCGTCGTATCGACGGCGCGCTTTTCACCGTTCTCTAGCGTGACGATCTCCTTCGGCTCGCCGAAGTAGGTGCCACCGGTGAGTTCGCGCAGAATGAGGATATCGAGGCCTTCCACATACTCGCGCTTCAGCGTCGATGCCTCGGCTAGCGCCGGATAGCAGATAGCCGGCCGCAGGTTAGCGAAGAGGTCGAGCTCCCGCCGCAAACGAAGAAGGCCGGCTTCGGGACGGATCTCATACGGAACATTGTCCCACTTCGGGCCGCCAACCGAGCCGAACAAAACGGCGTCCGCTTGCTTGGCCTTGGCCAGCGTCTCGTCCGTCAGCGGGGTGCCGTATTTGTCGATGGCGGCGCCGCCGACGAGATCGGTCGTGACCTCGAATCTGGCTTTGCTTTTCTTATTGAAGAAAGCGAGCAGCCGCTCGACCTCGGCCATCACCTCGACGCCAATTCCATCGCCGGGCAGCAACAGCAAATTGAACGTGGACATTCGCGTGTATCCGTCTCCTGGGAGGTTTCCGCGCGATTGCTAGCTTGCCGAGGCGGTGGGCGCAAGCCGTGTATGCCTTGCGCAATATAAAGCCCTCCCTGGAGCGAACAGGGAGGGCCGAGCCAAAATGCTTGGCGCAATCAGGTGATGTGAGCGCCACGCGTCTCGACGTAAACGGCGTATAGCGACTGGCTCGCCGTCATGAAGAGCCGGTTGCGCTTGCTGCCGCCGAAGCAGACGTTTGAGCAGATTTCGGGCAGACGAATTTGGCCGATCCGCGTGCCATCAGGTGCGAAAATGTGAACGCCGTCATAGCCATCGCCCACCCAGCCGGCGCTCGACCAGATGTTCCCCTCTTCATCGCAGCGGATGCCGTCGGCCAAGCCTGTCTTGCCGTCCCATTCCATGCTGGCGAAGGTTCTGGGATTTTTCAGCTTGGTGCCATCGACGTCGTAGACCCAAATTTGGCTCTTGGCTTCGGGATAATGGGTCATGCCGGTGTCGGCGACATAGAGCTTCGTGTAGTCGGGCGAAAAGCAGAGGCCGTTCGGCTTGTAGGGTTCGTCGGCCACTTTCGTGATTTCGCCCGTTTGAGCATCGATCCGATAGATTGCCTCCTTCTGAATCGGGCTTGCACTATTGGCACTTTCAGGCAGACGGTTGCCTTCATATTCCACCAGCGAGCCGTAGCCCGGGTCAGTGAACCAGATCGAACCGTCATTCGGATGGACGACGACGTCATTGGGTGCGTTAAGCTCCTTGCCGTCGTACTTGTCCGCCAGCACGGTGACCTTGCCATTGTGCTCATAGCGAACGACCTTCCGCGTGCCGTGCTGGCAGGCGATCTGCCGACCTTCAAAATCGAACGTGTTGCCGTTGCTGTTGCCGGCCGGATAACGGAAGCGGCGGCTCACATGGCCATCTTCCTCGAGCCAACGGAGATTTTCGTCGTTGGGGATGTCACTCCAGACGAGATAGCGGCCGACGCCGTTCCACGCCGGGCCTTCTGCCCAGAGTGTACCAGTGTAGAGGCGCATGATGGGCGTATTGCCGAGCTTCGCCTTGAAGCGCTTGTCGAGCACCACGACATCAGGATCCGGGTAGCGCACCGGCGGTGCATCCGGGCCGAAATTGCGCGCGAAAGCATCCTTGGACATTGACGTCAACGCGGCGAGCCCGGCAGCTGCCGTGAGAAATCCGCGCCGGCTGAGCTCCGCGTGGCGTTGCTCTGGCGTGCGGATCGGTTTCGCGAGGTCGATGAATTTGTGAAGCTGAACACGAGACATTGCCTGGTTTCCTCCAACGTTATCGAACGTTTGTTTCCTCAGGCTGCTGGCGGCTTTGGGCCCGCCAGCACATGCAAGCGCCCGTTTCGGCAAGGTATGCCGCCGATGCAATGCGCTGCAGACGTCTGCACAACTCTCGCGACTTGTGCAGCTACATGGCTCGGGTCAAAGTATGGCGCTGTTAGGGAAGGAGCAGCCGATGCACACAGGCGCGAACGTGATTGAGCTCGAAGAGCTCGTTTCGCGAATACCCGACGGAGCCAGTGTCGCAATCCCGCCGGATTACTCTGGCTGCGCGATGGAGGCGGTGAAGGCTCTCATTCGGCGCGGCTGCCGGAATCTGCATTTGATTGGCGTCCCGAGTGGCGGATTTCAGGCGGATTGGCTGATCGGCGCCGGTTGTGTTGCCAGCGTCGAAGCGGCTGCGATGACGCTAAATGAATTCGGTACGCCGCCTCGGTTTGCGGAGGCCATCCGCGAGGGGCTCATCGTGATGAAGGATGCAACGTGCCCGGCCATTCATGCCGGATTACAGGCGGCGGAGAAGGGCATCCCTTTCATGCCGCTGCGCGGAATTCTGGGCTCGGACCTGCTGAAGTATCGGCCCGACTGGAAAGTCATCAACAATCCTTACGCTGAGGGTGACGATCCCATTGTTCTCCTTCCCGCGATCAAGCCGGATGTTGCTCTGTTTCACGCCTGGGCAGCGGATCGGGAAGGCAACGTTTGGATTGGCGTGCGCCGCGAGCTGATGCTGATGGCCCACGCGGCGCGCACGACGCTCGTTACGGTCGAGCGGGTCGAGGACAGAAATTTCCTGACCGACGATGCGATGGCGGCGGGAACGATTCCGGCACTTTACATTTCGGCCATTTCGGTCGTGCCCGGGGGAGCGCGGCCCATTGGTCTCCCGGGAGCCTACCCGGCCGATCGGGCAAAGCTTGCGGCCTATGTGGAAGCAGCGCGGACAGCGGAAGGTTTCGAGCGCTGGGCCGACGAAGAGATCTTTGCGAAGGTGCCGGCATGACTTCCATGGATGCCAGCATCAGTCGCGCGGAGATCATGATCGGCGCGATCACTCGCATGCTGCAGGGACTGCGCCATGTGGCGGTGGGAAATAGCTCACCTATTCCGGGCTCGGCGGCATTGTTGGCCCGCGCGCTTTCCGGAGGCCGTTTGCGCGTGTCGCTCCTGGGAAGCCGCAAGCACAATGCTTTTACCGACGGCGGACGCGAATTGTTCGATTGCGCTGCCCAGGGTCGCATCGACGCCTTCTTTCTGTCTGGCGGTCAGATTGATGGCCAAGCCAATATCAATCTTGTCGGGCTTGGCGATTACCCGCAAAGCAAAGTGCGTTTCCCGGGCTCTTTTGGGTCAGCCTACCTTTATCATCTGATCCCGCGCGTCATTCTTTTCCGGGAAGAACACACGCCACGCACTTTGGTGCCGAATGTCGATTTCATCAGTGCCGCTGGCACATCTCCGGAGAATGAGTATCGGCCCGGCGGGCCGTATGCGCTCGTCACCGGCCTTTGCGTTTTCATGTTCGACAAGGAAAAGCGGCAATTCCGTCTGCAGAGCACCCATCCCGGGGTCACCAGTGATGATGTAAGGGAGGCGACAGGCTTCGACTACATCGCTCCCGAGACTGTGCCGACGACAGAACCGCTCGCAGCGAATGAATTGACTTTGCTACGAACCGAGGTGGCCAGGCAGGTCGCGGAAACCTATCCAGGATTTGCTGCCAAGACGTGGGGTGTCGAAAGCGGATAATCAGTAACCGGATAATAACCAAGCCTGCGCATGATGCGGCAATGTACTGCCGATAGGGGGCAAAGGACCGTGTCATGCGTTGTTTTTCATTCAAGGCCCATCCTCGTCATTTCGCCTATCATCTTCCCGGTTATCGGAGTTTTCATCAGCTTCTTTCGCGAGTTGTTGGGTGTGTCGCTGTTTGTTTCGGCGTAAGCGGCTGCGCAGTTTCAGCAGCGCCTCCACCCCAGGAGACTGTCGCGGTTCCTCCAAAGAAAATCATCGCCATTCCAAGGCCTCCCGCAAGGCTGCTGGCGCGTGAACATGCTCCGAAATGCATGAATGCGACCGAGGAGCCTGGGAAAACAGCGGCAACCCAAAACGAGGAGGAGAAAGGCGCCAACCCCGCGGAAAGTACTCCATCCGTCGAACAGCTTACGGCATCGCTCAATCGTCGGGAACGCGAGCGCGATTGCTACCGCGACGCGGAGCATCGCGTTCGGGCCAAGCTCACGAAGCTCCAGACGTCCGTGCGGGAAACGTTGCGCGCCGTTGATGAGCTGAACAAGTCGATGGAGGAGTGAGCGAGATCGCAAAATCGCTTCCCTATTGCACAAGTGAGGCGCTTGCTTTCTCATGCTCGTCAAACAACGAGCAGGGGAAATTGCATGCAGATTTTTCGGAACCCGGCGCGCGAACGGCTACAGAATGGGGAGTTGGCACTTGGGATCGGGCTGCGGCAGGCCCGAACTGTCGACATTGCGCCGGCAATGAAGGCGGTCGGGTTCGACTGGCTGTTCATCGATCTTGAGCACGGGGCCATGGAGCTGGATACGGCCGTGCAAATATCGGTTGCGGCACTGGCCGCGGGAATTTCGCCTCTCGTTCGCGTGCCAAAGGGACGCTACGATCTTGCGGCGCGGGCGCTTGATGGCGGTGCGTTTGGCATCGTCATGCCGCACGTCGATACAGCGGATGAGGCCCGGGAAATCGTCAACCAATTGAAGTATCCGCCGGTCGGGCATCGGTCCATTGCCGGCGCCATGCCGCATTTTGGTTTTCAGAGCGTTCCCCTGGCTGATGCGGCTGCCGCGGTGAACAGCAATATGCTCATCGTGGCAATGCTTGAAACTCCCCAGGCGATCGCCAATGCCGAAGCCATTGCCGCCGTGCCGGGGATCGACGTGCTGCTGATTGGAACCAACGATCTGACCTCTGAGATGGGTATTCCCGGCGCGCTGATGCACGAGCGGGTCGCAGAAGCCTACCAGACGATGGTGGCGGCCTGCCGGAAACACGGCAAGTGGCCGGGCATGGGAGGCGTCTACTCCGAGGAAGGCCTGCGGCACTATATCGGCATCGGTGCCCAAATGATCCTGTGCGGCAGCGACTTGAGCCTGATGATGAGTGCCGGTTCTGCGCGCACGAAATACTTGCGGGAGCTCGGATAGCTGAGTTCCCAAAAGCTCCGCTACCTTTCACCCCGTTCGTTCGGCCGGGAAAGCGCCTCGATCGCATCGGCGAGGTGCTCATCGGTGATGTTGTAGGCGCCGCGGGCAACACGGATTTTGTGGGCTTCACGCAGGACATCCACGTGCGTGTAGCCCGCGGGCGGCTCGAACTTGTAGCAAGCCAACTCCAGCAATTGGCCTAAGGGATCGCGGAAATAGAGCGAATACATAAACCCGCGATCCACCTCGCCGGAGTTGGCAAACCCGCGTTCACGCAACCGCGCCGCCGCCTGCGTGTACGTGGCGCGCGAGACCATGAACGCGATATGGTGGACGTTGCCCACGTTTGTGGGGTTCGGCGTACGATCCGGCTTCCAGGATTCATTTGTGAAGACGGTGATCAGGCGGCCGTCGCCGGGGTCGAAGTAAAGATGGTTCTGGTCAGGCGCGTCGAGATTCGGCTGCTCGAAAACCAGGGGCATCCCGAGCACGCCTTCCCAGAAGTCGATCGACGTCTGACGATCAGCTCCGACGAGCGTGATGTGATGCACGCCCTGTGTCTGCACGCGCCGCATTGAAGCACTCCGCTGCTAGAGTTGTTCACGCCGAAGCGTCAGGCTTTCTTTTTCGCTCTGCTTCGAATTCCTTCTCGAGACTGCGCTCGAGTTCAACCAGATCCTCAGGAAGCGGCATACCATAGGCCTTCAGCTCGTTCAGCTTACGCAAGATGACGAGATAGATCTCGTGCCGGTCTTCCGGCTGCTGTTCATTCTCCATCTGCGTAAGCAGAAGCCCGAGTTCCGCTTTCACATCCTCAAAGGCCATGGCTGATCCTTTCCGCAATCCCTTGCGAGTTTACCCAGGTAAACGCGCGAGGGCTGCAGCAGTCGCAACGTCATGACCGAAGGAGCTGGCTTACGCGGCCTCGAGCAGGAGACTGATGCCCTGCCCAACGCCGATGCACATGGTGCAGAGCGCGCGTTTGACCTTCCGCTCCTGAAGCTCGATGGCAGCTGTCAGTGCAAGGCGCGCGCCTGACATGCCAAGCGGGTGACCCAGCGCAATTGCGCCTCCGTTCGGGTTCATGTGCTCCGCGTCGTCGGGAAGGCCGAGCTGCCGGGTAACCGCCAATGCCTGAGCGGCGAAGGCTTCGTTGAGCTCGATGATGTCGAAATCCGAGATTTTCAGGCCAAGCCGCTCCATGAGTTTGCGCGTCGCGGGTGCCGGGCCGATGCCCATAATCCGGGGCGGCACGCCGGCGGTCGCTGTGGCGACAACCTTGGCCAGTGGCTTCAATCCATACTTCTCGACGGCAGCATCGGAGGCGACAAGCAGGGCCGCCGCGCCGTCGTTGACGCCGGATGCATTGCCCGCTGTCACGGTGCCACCCGGGCGGAAAGGCGTTGGTAGGGCGGCAAGCTTCTCCAGCGTGGTCTCACGCGGGTGCTCGTCCTTATCGACGATTATGGGATCGCCCTTCCGCTGGGGGATTGAGACCGGCGCGATCTCCTTTGCCAATCGGCCATTTTTCTGGGCTGCTGCCGCCCGCATCTGGGAGCGATAGGCGAAGGCGTCCTGATCCGCGCGCGAAACCGAAAACTCCTCGGCCACATTCTCGGCGGTCTCCGGCATGGAATCGACGCCGTAAGCTTCCCTCATGCGTGGGTTGATGAACCGCCAGCCGATAGTCGTGTCAAAGATCTCAGCCTGCCGCGAAAAGGCTTCGGTCGCTTTGCCCATGACGAACGGGGCCCGCGACATGCTTTCGACGCCGCCGGCGATGATGACCTCTGCCTCGCCTGAGCGGATGGCCCGAGCCGCTTGAGACAAGGCTTCCAACCCAGATCCGCACAACCGATTGACGGTTACGCCGGGGATATCCGTCGGTAACCCGGCAAGCAGCGCCGACATGCGCGCCACGTTGCGGTTGTCCTCACCGGCCTGATTGGCGCAGCCGAAAATGACGTCGTCGATAGCCGTGGCAGGAACGCTCGATACGCGCGCCATGAGTTCGCGAATAACGTGCGCGCCAAGATCATCAGGGCGCACACTCGACAGACTGCCGCCATACCGCCCGATCGGTGTACGAACTCCGGCGACAAGATAGGCTGGGCGCATCATTTCACTCCGATTTGTTACGAAAGAATAGTTCCGAGGATCGTTCGCGAATGGCCGCGAAATTCGGCGATGACTGTGCCGTCGTCAGTTCGGACGGTGACGTCGTAGATACCGCTGCGCTCGCCGCGATGGCGTTCCTGCGCCTCGGCAATGAGCCGCATGCCAACACGCGCCGGCGTAATGAATGTCACTGAGCAGTGTTGAGCGACCGTGCGCTGGCCGTGGGAATTGCAGGCATAACCGAAAGCGCTATCAGCCAGCGTGAAGATAAGGCCGCCGTGGCACGTCCCATGTCCGTTGGTCATGTTTTCGCGGACGAGCATCGCTACACGCGCAAAACCGGGCCCAGAGTCGAGCAATTCCATGTCGAGCCCACGGCTGGCATTGTCCTCTGCCAAAAGGGCCTCAACGCAGCGGCGAGCGAAAGCTATGGCGTCCGGGCTTTCGTCCATTGCAGGCGCATTCCTTACTTTGAACCCGAGAGAGGTTCGGGGTCTGGGCAAGTGATAGGAGCTATCACGCCCCGTGCGCAAGCCTGCCGGGCCGAAGCTCATACTCTAGAGACAATCAGCTCCGTTTTTACTGTAGAGCGCTTATCGGAGCGCGGAACGCCAGGCTTCCATCAGCTTTCGCGCGTCCTCCTGCGTCTGATCGGCCGACTTTCCGGGCTTGTAGAGGGTCGAGCCGATGCCAAAGCCGGCGGCCCCGGCTGCCAAGTAGGCCGCCATGTTCTGAGCGCCGATACCCCCGACGGGCAGCAGCCGAACGGAAGCGGGCAGCACCGCCCGCAGCGCTTTCACAACAGCCGGTGAAATCGCTTCAGCAGGAAACAGCTTCAACGCATCGGCTCCTACTGCTAAGGCAGCGAACGCCTCTGTCGGTGTGGCGACGCCTGGAACGCATGCGAGACCGCGCTTTTTGGAAGCAGCGATCACGGCTGGATCGGAGTGCGGCATGACGATGAGCCGGCCTCCCGCTTGCGCGACTTCATCTACAGCCGCCGGCGAAAGCACCGTTCCCGCTCCGATCAACGCTTGGTCTCCAAAGCGATTGGCCAGAATGCGTATCGAGTCGTAGGGATCCGGCGAATTGAGGGGAACCTCGATAATGCGAAGACCCTCCTCGATGAGCGCACTTCCGATCGCTTCGCATTCCGCGGCTGTGATCCCCCGGAGGATCGCCACGAGGGGGCATTCAGAAAGGGCAGTATCCAAGTCGATCATCCTGCCGACTCCAATAGTCCAGCGGCCTGGGCAATCCGCAAATGTCCGGCGACAACACTACGCTCAGGGCCGCGGTTCCAGACCAATCCAAGCGCATTCGCCGCTTTGCCATAGCGGTCCGTCAGCTCATTGCTTCCAAAGATCGTGATGGTCTGACCCGGCCGCGCTGCGGCCAGGATCTCTGCGCCGATCAATAGGCCGGAGAGGTAGTCCGGCAACTCTTCGCCTGGCAGCAGGTGGAACAGGCCCAATGTGCGGACGCTGAAAAGCTGGTGGAGAAGAGCGCCAGCAGAGGCGGCACCTTGCCTTCGGGCAGCCTCGACGCCTTTTAGAAAACCCTCTCCTTTCGGTTGGCCATCTTTCATCAGGCGCCCGAGAATCGTGTGATTTTTCAGGGCGCCGTAAACTTCCCCGGTCATGTAGGTGGAAAAACCGGTAATCGTGCCGTTCTCCACGGTCACCCATTTTGAGTGGGTTCCTGGAAGCACGAATGTGGTGCGCTCTGAGGGATTGGAGGCCATTGCCCCGATGATTTGCGCTTCCTCTCCGCGCATGACGTCTGGGGCTTCACCCGGCGGCACATGATCTAGTCCCGGGACGAGATGAACCGCGCCAATACCTTCCACGTCGAATGTTGTCAGCGCCGCGGCGATGTCTTCGATGCTCGCTGGACAACGCACATAAGGCGCCTCGACCCATCCCTGTCGGCTGCCGATCATGCCAGACATGATGATGGTCAGCGGCCCGTGCTCTTCGAGCCAGCGCCCGACGGCATTCCTCAGAACATCGGCGAAATTGCCGTCTTTGACGGCCAGGATGCCGCTGGGCTGCTCGACCTCATCGAGAACAATGCCTCGGGAATTGGCGAGATAGGCGCGGAAATTGGTCGTGCCCCAGTCGACAGCAATCAAGCGCGGTTCCGGCATAAGAGGAAGACTATCAGGACTTCTGGTTTCGTCCCTCTATAGCGCCGGATGACCTCGCGCGCATCCGGTACCTTCCATTTTGCTGGGTTGCCGCAGGCGCTGACGACGACAAGTGTGCGCGTGCAGCCGGGTCAGATCGGCTGCACGCGTTAGCTTCACGCTTGGCCGGCAGCTGCGGAAATCATCACTTCTTCCGAGAAGTGCTCGCTTCCGGCTTCGTTGATGTACCGCCGCAGGCCTTTGACGAAATCGATAAGCTCCAGCTGAACAATCGTTGCGCTCACCGTATCGTCACTGCAAAGCCGATGCATGGCGTGCATTGCGGCTTCGCTGGTGTAGCCCCAGATTGTCTTGAACGTCGCACCTGCAGCCTCGTCGTTGCCGGCAACCCGATAGGTGCCGCCATACCGCACGCCCTTGAGCTCGGCATCACCGGACATACGACCTTCGCTGAGGAGAATTTCTCGCGTTGCGAGCCAGCCGGTGAAATCCTCTGCGTCCGTCACACGATAGCGCCACGTCACGACGACGGGCGAAATCATGATGCGCTTTTTCAGAAGCTCTTCTGCGTAGGCCCCCAGCATGTAGGGGTTAAACGGAACGCTGAGACCGGTTCTTACCTGAAAATTGACGGGCTCAGCGCGTGGCTGGGCGCCTTCGGCTCCACGCGTCATATAATTCGAAAACGGAACACTCAAACCCGTACGAACCTGAAAATTGACTGATTCGGCAGACGGCGCTTCAGAACCCACCCGTTCAATCATGTAGTTCGAAAATGGAACGCTCAGACCGGTGCGAACCTGAAAATTGATAGGTTGTGCTTCCGGCGTTGGCACAATAGCAGCCGCCTGGAACTGTCGCGCAAGCCTCTCGCGATAGGAATTCATGACCCCTCCTCACTCTGTCTGCTATGGTGGATTTTCTTTTCATGGACGCTTCAGACGCGTCTCTTGCATCGCGCAGTCGTTCATTCGACGGCGCTGATGATGTTGCGGTTCAAGAGCTCGGTGAAACCGGAATGAAACTGCGCTTTCGCCTTGTCCCGACCGATCTTCGGGCCGACAGTTGCAACGTAGTCCGCTTCGATCTGTTGAAATGGCCGCCCATCGCACAGTTCGACGATGAACCAGGCACTAGCGTTGAGGTCGTAGATTTCCGGATCGTCAGGCGTGAACGCATAGCAGCGCCCCCACTCCTCGAACCGCCTCAACACGACGTTATTCGCTTTCGCGTAGCAGCCGTTCCGGGAGAGCACGGAGGTCCACTCCTTCGTTGGTGTGCACACAATAGGGATCTGGTGCCGACCAGCGGCCGTGGAAGGCGTATGCCGTTGCGCGACAGCCGCCGAAAGTGCCCTGGGTCGCTGAGCATTCCGGGCACGCTTTTTCGACCGCGTTAGAGCGCAGCTCGCGGTAAAGCGGATGGTTCCAGGTTTCGACGAATGGCGTTTCGAGTATGTTCCCGTAATTGACGTATTCGCGCAGATACGGGCAGCCAATGGAATCGCCCTGTGGGCTGACGGCAGCATTCTGCCAACAGCAATTTCCGTCGCGCGGATGCCAAGACTGCATGAGCTGCACGCCCGGCGGAACTTTGAGGCTGTGCAGGGCACTCATCATCTCATCAAGGGAAAGTGACAGCTCATCCCAATTCCGCTTCGCGCGTCCGAGCGGGTAAAGCCGCAGAATACCAACCTGGTCGCAACCAAGCTCGGCGGCGAGATCGAGATAGCGCTGCAGATGCTGATAGTTCTTTCGCGAAAGTATGCCGAGGATGGTAACTTTCAGGCCGGCCGCAAGGGCATTGCGGATGCCGTTGATAGCGGCATCAAAACTGCCCGGGGTGCCAGTTAACTCGTCCTGTATTTCGGGAATGGCAGCGAAGAGATCGACATATAGACGACCGACGCCGAATGTCTTGAGACGTTCGGCGCGTGCGGCATCGATCAGCGTGCCATGCGTCCGAATGGCGACATAGAGGCGCCGATTGCAATGGGCCAGGATTTCTTCGAAATCTGCCCTATGGAAGGGCTCGCCACCTTCAAAGAATATGTGCAAGAAATCTTCTGCGACGAGTTGATCGATAAAGCCCTTCCATTGCTCGGTCGTGAGCTCCGGGCGCTTGCTTGAGCCGCAGTCTGCGTAGCAAAGCATGCAGTCCATGCTGCAAGTTTGAGTGACGCAGATTGTCAATTTGAAAGGCTTTTCAAGCTTGGGGACGCGCTGGGGTGCAGCCACGTTCCCAATGCGAACGATTTCGTTCACGCCGCCACCTTTTCCATTGAATGCCGCAAAGTGATCGGACCATAGCCGAAACGCGGATCCCACATCGTCCTTCGATCAGGTGGGCAAAGGCACTGGGCCCAATGCTCCTGGTCGTAAGGTTGTTCCGCGGGAATTTGCTGCATCTGAAGCGCCACCAGGCCCGAGGTCAGCGGCGCGGCAACGCTTGTTCCGCTGATTTCGGCGAACCCCGATGATTTTGAACGCGCGCCCCAAATTCGATGACCGGGTGCTGTCACAAGAGGCGCTCTGAAATTGGACCACGGCAGTGGCCCGAGACTGGAAAAAGGAAAAGGCGCTACAGCTTCCTTTCGGAGGTGATCGTACGCGCCGACGACAATTGCTCCCGGAGCACCTGAAAGACAGGAAAGCGTTGACGTAGGATGGCTGGGATAAAGCGTTGAACGGTTCGCTGGCCCATCATCTCGCTCGAGCCAAGCGTGCAACACTGCCGCCCCACTGGCTTCCGTCGGGGCGCACCGAATGGTGAAGGCGACCTCGTCGAAGTCATTCGGCCACGCAGATTTCGGGAAGAATGGCGGATGCAGTAGGATGCGTGCGCGAGAGAGGGGATCTCGGGCATTCGGCACATGATCGGCGATGCCGATACGGACATCCCCCAACTTGATGCTGTGTGTCTGGCCGGGAGAGATCGTTTGCGAAAGCGGCGTGCCATGCAATTCGAGGCCAATTAAGATGGGTGCTTTGGCGCGGTACCAGATTTCCAGTTTGTTTTGCGTAAGATCGGTGCGGAACATCCGCCAGGCAAATGAGAGCGGCTGACCCGGCTCGACGACCCCGCTGAAATGCCCTTCCTCCAAGCCAGCGTTGCCAGCGCTGATTACGACAGCGCAGGGAAAACGGTCGAAACGCGCACGAGCCAGAACTTGGGATATTTTCTGCTCGACAGGCGATTTCCCGTCATGGGCTCCGGCATAAGCACCGATACTGAGGTTGATGACGAGCCCGCGCGCACGAATTCTCCGCGCACGATCGTAGATGTATTCGAGGGCAGAACTAATCTGCTCGGCTTCGTCGTAGTTGCGCCAGCCCGACCAAGTAGGTTCCGCCTCTGGTCTCCATGAGATCCAGGTTGGCGTGCCGCGCTCATCTTCCTCCTTCCAATGATGGTCGAGGAGGCCGACTTGCACAGCGATCAGCTCGGCTGCAGGCGCGACACCACGGAATCCGGCCATTACGCTGCCGGCTGCAGCAGAGGCGATAAAGGTGCCGTGGGCGCCCTGACCTACACCGGCGCGGCAGAAATAATTGGCGTGTGGATCGTAGACTTTATCAACCGGCTCTCGGGATTGGCGATCCTCCGCGATTGTGATCAAGCGATCGATCTCATCACCATCGAACTCACGGCCTGTATTTTGATCCCAGAGATAGCGAAATCGCGATCTGCCGCTGGCAAGGTCTCGAAAACACGGATGCAGGATGTCGAAGCCGTAGTCGACGAATCCGATCGCGACCCCGCGCCCGTCAAGGCCGGTCTCCAGCGGTGGCACTCCTAGGTGGTAGAGAGCACGTGCGTTGAAGGATTGCGCACGGTTTGCCATCGGCGAGCTCCGGAACAAGCTGAGGCCCGAGCGGCCTTGGCCGTGTTCTTGGGGAGGACCTCAGCCGCTCGGGGTACGCACTACTTCAGCGGCCGGGATGTTAATCATTAACGAGAGGTTAACGCCCCCAGGCAATTACCCAGGTGAAAAACCTTGACCAGCGTGGCACAAGCCTTCGTCTTATCCTGTCACGATCCGCATCGATCTGCCCATCAGATCTTTTCGTATCAATCGAGACAGTCAGATATGCGGCCGCGGGTGAGTAGCCATTCTCGGAACGGCTTGCGATGACCCACGACGCGCCCTACGCTCGCGGCGTGTAGCCGTTATTGCTCTCGGCGGCTGTCATCTCGATCGAGGAGTTCATGTCAGTTGTCCTTGCCGAGCGCCCGGCAGAGGGCGTCTTGCTGTTGCGCATCAATCGCCCCGAGGCGCGCAATGCGCTCAACATGGAAGTGCGTCGCGCGCTGGCCGTCGAACTTGTTGCGGCGGCTGAGGATTCAAGCGTTCGCGCTGCGGTCATCACAGGGAACGAAAAGGCTTTCGCTGCCGGCGCCGATTTGCGGGAGATGCGAGACCTCGGGCCCATCGAGGCCATGCAGCGTGGCACCCATAAGCTTTGGGACCAGATTGCAGCATTTCCCAAGCCCCTGATTGCGGCAGTGAACGGTTTTGCTTTAGGCGGCGGCTGTGAGCTCGCCCTACATTGCGACATCATCATCGCTGGCGAGGGAGCAAAGTTCGGCCAGCCGGAGGTGAAAGTCGGCATTTTGCCGGGTGGCTCAGGGACCCAGCGGCTGGTCCGTGCGATTGGTAAATACAAGGCAATGCTGATGATCCTGACAGGAGAGATCATCGACGCACGAGAGGCGAGCGAAATGGGTCTGATCAGCCGGGTGGTTCCCGACGATCAGGTTGTCGACCACGCCGTGCAAATGGCTGCAAACATCGCAAAGCTCGCGCCAATCGCCGTCGAGCTCGCGAAGGAGGCTGTGTTGGCCGGTCAAGACGCATCGCTTGCCACCGGCCTTAGCCTGGAGCGAAAGGCGTTGTGGCTGGCCTTCGCGACTGAGGACAAGCGGGAGGGGATGACCGCTTTCCTCGAAAAGCGTTCGCCGAACTTCAAGGGAAAATAGGCATGGCTCTGGACCCCAATCGCGAAGATTTCGTCATCGGCGTCATTGGCACCGGTGCCATGGGTCGCGGCATCATGCAGGTCGCTGCGCAAGGCGGCATGCGCGTCGTGGCGTACGACGAGAAAGCGGGCGCAGCGGAGTCGGCGGTCCAGGAGATCAGGCGGGCGCTCAATGGGCTGGTGGAAAAAGGGCGACTGGAAAAGAATGAAGCTGACGCTGCGGTCGCTCGGATCACCATTGCGGAGGGCATTCCGCAGGTCGCAGCTGCGGCCGATGTCATTATCGAGGCGATTATCGAGCGGCTGGACGTCAAGCAGAACCTTTTCGAAACGCTCGATGATCTCACCAAAGAGGATTGCATCCTCGCTTCCAACACATCGTCGCTGCCGGTCACGGCCATTGCGGCCCGCTGCAAGCGCCCCGAGCGCGTGGCCGGGATGCATTTCTTCAATCCCGTGCCACTGATGAAGCTGGTGGAAGTCGTCCCGGGACTGAAGACATCGCCGTGGGTCACGGAGGCTTTGACGGTCATCGCGCGACGGATGACCCGCGTTCCGGTGGTCTGCAAAGATAGTCCGGGCTTCATCGTCAATCACATCGGGCGCGCCTATGTGCCGGAGGCTGCGCGGATCGTGGCGGAGGGCATTGCCGAGCCGGCGGACGTTGATCGCATCATGACGGAAGCCGTCGGCATGCGGATGGGACCGTTCACGCTCCTCGATCTCATCGGAGCCGACGTGTCGGTCTCCGTCATGGAGAGCCTTTGGAACCAGTTCTATTGCGAGCCTATGTACGCGCCCCATCCGATCCTGAAGGCGCGTGTGTCGGGTGGGCTTTATGGCCGGAAGACCGGAGCGGGCTGGTACGCGTATGAGGGTGGCAAGCGTGTCGAACCACCGCGGCCCGAGCTGCCCACGGCTCGTCCGTCGTCTGTCTGGGTTAGCCCCCGTCATCCAGGCGAAAGCGCGAAGGCAATTGCGTTGTTGCAACGTCTCGGCGCAACTATTGAGGATGGAGACAGGCCGAGTCCCAACGCTCTTTGCATTGTGACGCCGACGAGTGGGGATTGCGCCAGCGAGATTGTTCAGCAGGAGCTGGCCCCGAAAAGGACGGTTGCCCTCGACACATCCTTCAATTTCGAAAAGCACCGCACAGTGATGGTGCCGCCAGGAATTGATCCGGCGGTGCGTGATGCTGCGCACGGGCTTTTTGGCTCCGACGGTGCCGGTGTGAGCGTCATCAACGACAGCCCGGGGTTCGTCGCGCCCCGCATTGTCGCGCACATCATCAACATCGGCTGCCAGATTGCGCAGCAGAAGATCGCGTCGCCGGCGGATATCGATCTCGGGGCAAAGCTGGGCCTGTCTTATCCCTTCGGCCCGCTGGAGTGGGGCGACCAGCTCGGAGCTTCGTGGGTGTTGGAAATCCTGGAAGAGCTTGAGAGCTTCTACAACGAGCCGCGCTATCGCCCGTCGCCCTGGCTCAAACGACGGGCATGGCTCAATCTTCCTCTCGCGACGCCGGATGGGCGTGGCTAAGCCCCTGTGTTTATCGAACCGGCGCAATTCTGGATTAGAAGCGCGAAATGAGAGCTGATTGGCGGCAGCAGCTTTTGGGAGCTGGCCCTGTGCTAGGCCGCTTGCTGCTGACGCTTACCGTCGGAATCGTCGGAGGTCTGATTTTCTTCCTCCTTGGGCTTCCGGCGGCTTGGCTTTCCGGCCCGGCCGTATCTGTTGCCGGCGCGAGCATTGCGGGCCTGCAGCTTTCGATACCCAATCCCGTGCGTCAGGCCGCCTTCATCTTCCTGGGGTCGACCATGGGCTCGGCAATGACGCCGGAAACACTTGCCCTTATGGCGCGCTGGCCAATCAGCATCGCAGGGCTCGCGGCCTGCGTGATCGGGATCATGATCTGCTGCAGCGCCTACCTGCAGTACGTCCACGGATATGATCGCATTACTGCGCGGCTCGCTTCGGTCCCTGGGGCACTCCCGTACGTCTTGGCGTTGGCTGCGGAAAGCCGGGGTGATCAGTATCGCATCACCATTATTCAGATTTTCCGGCTCGCAGCGCTGCTGATCTTTCTCCCAAGTGTGCTGGCATTGTTCGGCTACACCGCAGAGTCGGCCCCTCCGGAACACCACGCTGCGCCTGTGCGGCTGACAGAAGTTGTGCTGATGCTCTTGGGCGGCGCGGCAGGTGCCTACGTATTCACGCGGATCCAGGCCCCTGCGGCCAGTTTGTTTGGATCGATGGTCGGCGCAGGCCTCCTCTATGCGACTGGCACGCTTTCCTCGCCCATTCCGGATTGGCTTCTGTTGCCGGGGTTCGTCGTCATTGGTGCGACAGTTGGCACCAATTTCAGCGGCATCGATCGCTATCTTATTTTCGATACGTTGCTGGCGAGCATCGGAAGTCTTCTGGTGGGGGCTGCTGTCGCGTTCGTATTCGCCGTGCCGATTGCGTGGCTCCTTGGTCTGACCGTTGCGCAACTGTGGCTCGCGTACTCTCCGGGTGGCGTTGACGTCATGACGATCATGGCCATGGCGCTGGGTCTTGATCCGGCTTTCGTGGGCGGACATCACGTGGCGCGCTTCATAGGGCTCGGCTTCATCGTGCCCATATGGCTCAGGATCGGTATGCCTCGCCAAGAGCGTGATCAGTGAAAAAAGAAAACCGCTCTCCCAATTGAGAGAGCGGTTTCTGATACCGTTCTTTGCCGGCGCTCGTTATGCGGCGCGCTTCACTTCAGCGGTGATCTTCTGAGCAGCGTCGGCGAGATCGTCGGCCGGAATGATCTTCAGGCTGCTCTCAGCCAAGATTTTCTTACCAAGATCCACGTTCGTGCCTTCAAGGCGCACGACAAGCGGGACCTTGATCTCCATCTCGCGCGCCGCCGCCACGACACCTTCCGCGATGATGTCACACCGCATGATGCCGCCGAAGATGTTGACGAGAATGCCTTCCACCGCCGGGTCGGAGAGAATGATCTTGAAGGCCGCCTGCACCTTCTCCTTGGAGGCACCGCCGCCGACATCGAGGAAGTTCGCGGGCTCCGCGCCGTACAGCTTGATGATATCCATGGTCGCCATGGCGAGGCCGGCACCGTTCACCATGCAACCGATGTTGCCATCGAGCTTGACGTAAGAGAGGTCATACTTCGATGCCTCGACCTCCATTGGATCTTCTTCGTCGAGGTCGCGAAGCTCCTGGATGTCCTTGTGCCGGAACAGGGCGTTGGAGTCGAAGTTGAACTTGGCGTCGAGGCACAGCAGCTTGCCGTCCTTGGTGAGGATCAGCGGGTTGACCTCGAGCAAGCTCATGTCCTTCTCGACGAAGAGCCTGTAGAGATCGCCAACCATCTTCACGCACTGATTGACCTGATCACCTGTCAGGCCGAGCGCGAAAGCGATTTTCCGTCCATGGAAGGGGGAATAGCCAGTCGCCGGGTCGATGGAGAGTGTGAAGATTTTTTCAGGCGTCTCGTGCGCGACCTGTTCGATGTCCATGCCGCCGGCCTGCGAGGCGATGAACGCGATGCGGCTGGTGCCACGGTCGACGAGAGCCGACAGATAGAGCTCGCGGTCGATTTCGGAGCCATTCTCGATGTAGAGTCGTTTGACGACTCGTCCCGCGGGACCGGTCTGAACGGTCACGAGCGTATTGCCGAGCATTTGCTCAGCGTACGTGCGCACCTCGTCGATTGACTTGGCAAGGCGAACGCCGCCCTTTTCACCCGCCGCAGGCTCCTTGAACTTGCCCTTGCCGCGCCCACCAGCATGGATCTGCGCTTTCACGACCCACACAGGGCCTGGGAGCTTCTGCGCGGCGGCCACCGCTTCTTCGACCGTGAATGCCGGGTAACCGATTGGCGTCGGCACCCCATACTGCCGAAACAGCTCCTTGGCCTGATACTCGTGGATGTTCATTGGCAGCTTCCTGTTAAATGCGACGGGTGAAGGCCTTTCGGCTCAATTCGACCGCGCAGCCTGTTGGTCATGGCCATAGGCTGCGCGGCCTGCACCATAGTGCAGACTATCAAGTCCTTTGGGCAATGGCCTCGATTTCGACCCGCGCCCCAAGCGGCAACGCGGCGACCTGCACGGTGGAACGGGCCGGGAAGGGCTCGACCATGTACTGCGCGTAGACCTCATTCATGGCCTTAAAGTCAGCCATGTCCGTCAAGAAGACGGTGGTCTTCACGATGTGCTCGAAGCCGAGGCCGGCAGCGTTCAGCACCTTCTTTAGGTTCTCAAGGCACTGCCGGGTCTGCGTGCCCACGTCACCTTCGACCAGTTTGCCGGTCTCTCCATCGAGGTGGACCTGGCCAGACACGTAAACGACTTGCCCCGTGTCGATGGCTAGAGAGTAAGGTCCGACCGCCTTGAGTGGCGGAGCTTCGATGGCCTTCTTGCTCATTGGCTCGCTAAACTCCTAGTGCTTCAGCCGCCCAAAGCATTACGCTTCGAGCTTTGCGTCCATCGTGATGTTCGCCTTGAGAACCTTGGAAACCGGGCAGCCCTCTTTTGCAGCCTGGGCCGCTTTTTCGAACGCGGCCTGATCCGCGCCAGGGACCTTCGCAACGACGTTGAGGTGAACCGCGGTGATTGCGAAGCCGGCGTCCTGCTTCTCCATGGTCACCGTCGCTTCGGTCTTGATGCTCTCCGGCTTCAGCCCGACGTTGGTGAGCTGAGCAGAAAGCGCCATGGAGAAGCAGCCAGCGTGAGCTGCAGCGATCAGCTCCTCGGGGTTCGTGCCGACCCCGTTCTCGAAGCGCGTGCTGAAGGAGTACTGGGCGTTCGACAAAAGGCCGCTTCCGGTCGAAATGGTTCCTTTGCCGCCCTTGAGCTCGCCCTGCCATTCGGCTGACGCGGTACGTTTCATGGCAATCCTCCTTCAGCGCTGCGGTTGATCCCCCCCAAAGAATGGATCAGGCCCCGAGCTGGGGAGCGATCCTTGTGCAGGCGTCGACCAGGTTCTTCACCGACTCGACGGACTTGCTGAACATGGTCTGCTCTTCGGCGTTGAGTTCGATCTCCACGATTCGCTCGACACCGCCAGCACCAATCACGACGGGCACGCCGACATAAAGTCCGCGCACACCGTATTCGCCATTGAGATACGCCGCGCAGGGAAGAACCCGCTTCTTGTCCTTGATGAAGCTCTCGGCCATCTGGATGGCGGACGATGCCGGCGCGTAGTAGGCTGAGCCGGTCTTGAGCAGGGAGACAATCTCGCCACCACCTTTCCGCGTGCGCTCGACAATCTGGTCGAGGCGCTCTTGGGTGATCCAGCGCATCTTCACAAGGTCAGGCAGCGGAATGCCTGCGACGGTCGAGTAGCGCACGAGCGGCACCATGTCGTCGCCGTGGCCGCCGAGCACGAAGGCGGTAACGTCCTCGATCGATACCTTCATCTCGTCGGCAAGGAAGTGGCGGAAGCGCGTGCTATCCAGTACGCCGGCCATGCCAACCACGCGATGATGGGGGAGCCCCGATGCCTTCTGGAGCGCCCAGACCATGGCGTCGAGCGGGTTAGTGATGACGATGACGAAAGAATCGGGCGCGTACTGTTTGATGCCCTCGCCGACCTGCTGCATGACCTTGAGGTTGATCTCGAGCAGGTCATCGCGGCTCATGCCGGGCTTACGAGGAACACCCGCCGTCACGATGCAGACGTTCGCGCCCTCGATGTCCGCGTAGGAATTTGTTCCCTTGAGAGTGCAGTCGAAATCTTCAACACCGCCCGACTGCGCAATATCCAGAGCCTTGCCCTGCGGAATGCCTTCTGCGATGTCGAAGAGAACGACATCCCCCAATTCCTTGAGGCCAATGAGGTGGGCGAGCGTGCCGCCGATCATACCTGCGCCGATCAGCGCGATCTTGGTGCGCGCCATGGATGTCGATCTCCCTGAGCAACCTGCAAAATGATGAACGCCGAACTGCGCCACCGGGTTGTCGCCAATCGTGCGTTCCGGCCGGGCGCCCCGGCTACATGCCCCCGGTGGTTAGCCGGAAATAGCCGCTCATTCAAGGCGCGAACGGCTTGGAAGAATGTCTAGTGGCGCAATGCTGATCAGCTGGCGGGCAAAGGCTGGTGTGCCCTGAAGGTGTTCCGCGCGGAAAGATAGGCCTCCGAGCGCATTTCCATCAGACGGGAGACCGTGCGCTCAAAAAGATCCGCGCCATCTCCCTCGACATAGAGCCGGTCGGGTTCTGCCTCAGCGGAGGCGATAAGGCAGACGCGGTTATCGTAAAGCGTGTCGATGAGGTTGATGAAGCGCCTCGCCTCGTTGCGGCGGTGTGGTCCGAGGATCGGGATTCGTTCGAGAAGAAGCGTATGGAAATTGCGGGCGATTTGCAGGTAATCGACTGCGCCGAGCGGTTTCTCGCAAAGGTCGGCAAAAGCAAAGCGCGCCACGCCCATGGCGGCCTGCGGCACATGAAGTGTTCGACCTTTCACGACGAGGTTTTTCTGCTCGCCCTTGGGCTGGCCAGTCAGCCGCAGCCATATGCGGTCAAGCTCCGCCTGCGCAGCCTCGTCCGCCGGCGTGAAGTAGAGGCGCTCGCCGTTGAGTTTTTCGAGGCGGAAGTCCTTTGCGGCCGCCAGCTCCAGGATGTCCATGTTATCTTCGATGAGGTCCACGAACGGAAGGAAGAGCTGGCGGTTAAGGCCGTTCTTGTAGAGATCCTGGGGTGCAGAGTTGGACGTTGCCACAACGACGACGTCGTTCTCAAACAGCGCTTTGAACAACCGCCCAAGGATCATCGCGTCCGCGATGTCCGTCACATGCAGTTCGTCGAAACAGAGAAGGCGCGCTTCGTTGGCGACTTGCCGGGCGACAAGAGGAATAGGGTCGCCGCTGTCCTTTTTCCGCGCGATCGCAATGCGATCATGAACGTCGGCCATGAAAGCATGAAAGTGGGCTCTGCGTTTCGGCTCAAGTGAAATGCTGGAGTGGAAGATGTCCATCAGCATTGTCTTTCCACGGCCGACGGCGCCATGAATGTAAAGCCCGCGAGGACGCTCTTGGCTTGAGCCAGAGAAGAGGCTGAACAGCCCTTTCCGGGGTCGCCAGCGAGCCAGCGCATTCGCGAGCGCATCAAGCTTTTCCGCAGCCGCAAGCTGCGCCGCGTCCAGCTCAATGGCGCCGCTATCCACGAGGTCGCGATAGCGTTTAAGAGGTCCTTCGCTCATGGCAGGCGGGGGCTAGCCTGCTGATCTTTCCTGGTCAAGTGCGGAGCGTTCTGCATGACCCCTCCACAATTGTCATAAGAGCCATGACTTGCTGATCCAGGCGGATATACGCATATTTGTGCATTGCAACAAACCCGGGCGGCAGACCTGGGATCTTGTGTCTCATCACCAGAGCGGAGGCTTGATCATGAGCGAACTGCCGATCTGGGGAGGAATAATCAGGAAGCTATGGCCGACAGAAGTCGGCAAGTTTCGCGAGCATTTGCTGCGCCTCGACCCAGAGAGCAGGAGAATGCGGTTTGCACACGCCGTCTCCGATGTCTTTATCGAAGACTACGCAAACCGGATGCACCATATGGGCAGTATCGTTTACGGCTATTTCGAAGGTCCGCATCTACGCGCAGCGGCAGAGCTGAGAAAGCTCAGCGCTGTATGGGGTGAAGAGGCAGAGGCCGCGTTTTCCGTCGAGAAAGATTGGCAGGGAAAAGGCATCGGGACGGCCCTAATGGGGCGAGTTATCCGCGCTGCGCGCAATCGCGGTGTGAAGCGGCTTTATATGAGCTGCCTAGCCGAGAATGCGAAAATGCAAACCATAGCCCGTAAGCACAACGCGATGCTGCGGTATGAATATGGTGAAGTTTACGGAGAGATCGTGCCGCAAGGCCCGTCGTACTTCTCGCTCTTCGAGGAAGAAGTCGAGGATCGAATGGGTCTGATGCTCGCCGTGCTTGATATTCAGAATTGGGCTGCAAGAGCAGCGTAAGACACTGCCGCAGCTTCAAGGGCTGCGGCCCCCTTATACGAGTTCACGTCGCGGATTTCCTAAGCCGGTTCGAAGTACCGAGACCAACCATCAGGCGAGATCTGGCCTGCTACGATCTCGCAGGCACTTTGCTCGGGGATGAAGTGTATGCAAGCTTCGCACTTCTCGCCGGCGCGCGGTTCTTCCTGATAAAGTGCCTCGTCCTTCGGCACCTTCGTTTTTAGCTCTGCCATTTTCAGCTCCCGTATGAGCAGTTGACGCGTGAACCGTCGAACTGGCGTTGAGCTCTGTCACTCGGGTGCGTCAGCACGTGAACCAGTTCGCTGCAGTTCAGCACCAATGAACGCATCTGTGAGTTTTGCGTTCTGGCAGGCGAGGGCTCGCTCCATCAAAGGCGAGCGTTAGACGACCAGGTTCGTTTTCTATCTCTTTCTCTTTCGATAACCCATTAAAGAGGCTTGGAAATGATGATTTCCCGCAACAGTTATAAAGAAAAGAATGGGTATTTCGGGATTAATTAAAGATCATGTGTCAACAAATCTAAATCGATTGCACATGCTCGCAGTGTTCGAATCGATTCGATCTAACAGAGGGAGAAAGACAAATGGCTAGAACACCAGCTACGAAGAAGGCTCCAGCCAAGAAGGCTCCAGCGAAGAAGGCGCCGGCTAAGAAGGCTACGGCCAAGACCAGCGCCAAGACGGCTGCGAAGAAGACAGCGTCTGCCAAAGCACCTGCGAAGCGGCGTGCTCCGGCTAAGAAGGCAGCGGCAAAGAAAACGGCTGCCAAGAAAACCGCAAAGGAGAAGAAGGCAGCTTAAATCAGACGTTGATCAACCAGCTTTCCTGGCCGGGCACCGGGACAAAGGTTGGACCAACAGTGTGATGGCAATGAGTAGCGCCGAATTACGGGCCGGAGATGGGTTGAACGAATCTCTCCGGTCCATATTTTGTAACTGCGAAGGCCGCCGACCGGTGATGGTTTAATCGGTCAGACGCGCCGCTCGACCATCAGCTTCTTCAATTCGGCGATTGCCTTGGCAGGATTGAGCCCCTTGGGGCACGCCTTGGCGCAATTCAAAATCGTGTGGCACCGATAGAGCCGGAAGGGATCTTCCAGATTATCGAGCCTTTCTCCGGTCGCCTCGTCACGTGAATCGATGATCCACCTGTAGGCCTGCAGCAGGATAGCCGGGCCGAGGTAACGGTCCGAATTCCACCAGTAGCTCGGGCACGACGTCGAGCAGCAGGCGCAGAGAATGCACTCATAAAGCCCGTCGAGCTTCTCGCGATCTTCGCGCGACTGCCGCCACTCTTTGGCCGGCGTTGGCGTGTACGTCTTCAGCCAGGGCTCGATGGAGCGATGCTGCGCGTAGAAGTGCGTCAGGTCAGGGACGAGGTCCTTGATGACCGGCATATGCGGCAGCGGATAGATGGTGACGGGGCCCTTGTAGTCGTCGAGGCTCTTGAGACAAGCGAGCCCGTTGGTGCCACAGATGTTCATGGCGCACGAGCCGCAGATACCTTCGCGGCAGGAGCGGCGAAACGTCAGAGTAGAGTCGATTTCGTTCTTAATCTTGATGAGGGCGTCGAGCACCATCGGACCGCACTTCGAGCGGTCGATCCAGTACGTGTCGAGGCGAGGGTTCTTTCCGTCTTCAGGATTCCAGCGGTAAACCCGGATCTCTCTCCAATCACCTGATCCGGTCGGCTGATTCCAGGTCTTGCCAGGTTCGACCTTCGAGTTTTTCGGCAGCGTCAGCTGGACCATCGCCCCTTAGTCCCTTCTTGCCTCGACGAGGAGACACCTCGCATTCCACGCCCGAAATGGGCGCTTGTGACCTCGCCTGTCAACAGGTCTTATAGTTGCAGTAGACGGAATGGTGCCTCGCGTTGGATGCAAACCGCCGCGCATTAGGCGGCCGCACAGCGCCGCAACTCGCGAACAAGCATCATTAGCTGATCGGCGATCGCGAGACCAGTCTCGACCAAGGTCTTGAGGCTTGCGCGCTGGGCAATCAGGGCGTTGAGACGTTCTTGCTGCTCTCCGAAACCGAAGAACACTTCCTCGGGCGCTTCGATTTCGCCTTCCTCCATGGCGGACATCACATCGAAGCTGCTCTGCGTGGCGAGGACGAGCATCGAGGCGATCTCGTTGATGGATTGCTGATAGATGCGCGCTGCGTCGGCATCCACACGCGGCCCGTGAACGCCGAATTTCAGTGGTGGTGACATGCCTGCGCGCCCCTCGCCCGCGAAGAGCTTTGGATAGCGCTGAAAGCGGCGGAAGATCTCTCGCAGGCCGGTGCAGCATGTTTCGAGATCCCGGAGGGCTGCTGCGGCCTTGCGTTTCGGACGTGGTGCATCCGGTGCATGGTCTTGCGCCACCCAATTCACGGCGGCGATCGAAGAAATGGCTCCTAGAGCGGCAATCGCTGGCAGAACGACAGCGAAAGGATCGGGCGCGATGCGCGTATCCTCTTCGGTGTAGGCCGAAGTCTTGGTGGCGAGAAGTGTCAATGTATTGCTCGCTTCATTGTTGGTGCCCGGCGAAGCAATACGGAGAGATCCCGGACGTCTCCCCAAGTGGGTGATTCGATTTGGCCGGATGGTCTTACACGCTGGCCGGCATCACAATTGCGGGGAAGTGACAGTTCGGTGCAATTGGGCGTGGCCTCAAAAAGAAATGGCGGCCCTGGAGCCGCCATTTCTAATAAGCCGCGTGCGTCGCGAGCCTCACTCAATACACGCGCGCCTTTGGTTCGATGTAGCTCACCTCGTTGGTCAGCGTGTAGGTGTGAACCGGCCGATAATCGAGCTTCACCGTCTTCTTCTCGTAATCGGCCCAGGCCAGCGAGTGCTTCATCCAGTTGGCGTCGTCGCGGTTGGGGTAGTCCTCGCGCGCATGGGCTCCGCGGCTCTCCTTACGGTTTTCCGCGCTAACTACGGTGACAGCTGCCTGAGCGATTAGGTTGTCGTACTCCAGTGTCTCGATGAGATCGGAGTTCCAGATGAGCGAGCGGTCGGAGACCTTGATGTCCTCCGACATCTTCCAGATCTCCATGATCTTCTGGACGCCCTCGGCAAGGACCGGCCCGTCGCGGAAGACGGCGCAGTTGCTCTGCATCGTCTTCTGCATCTGCAGCCGCAGCGTGGCCGTCGGGGTCGAGCCCGAAGCATGGCGGAACTTGTCGAGCCGCGACAGAGCCAGGTCGGTGGCATCGGCCGGGAGATCGGGATGCGCAGTACCGCGCTCGATCGTCTCGGCGCAACGCAATGCAGCGGCCCGGCCGAACACGACAAGGTCAATCAGCGAGTTGGAGCCGAGACGGTTCGCGCCGTGCACGGAAACGCACGCGGCCTCGCCAATCGCCATGAGGCCCGGCACCACGTGATCCGGGTTTCCATCTTTCAGCGTGACGACCTCGCCGTGATAGTTGGTCGGGATGCCGCCCATGTTGTAGTGAACCGTGGGGATCACGGGGATGGGCTGACGTCGGACGTCCACGCCAGCGAAGATCTTCGCGCTCTCGGTAATGCCCGGCAGGCGCTCCGCGAGAATCTTTGGATCGAGGTGGTCGAGGTGGAGATAGATGTGATCCTTCTCCGGCCCGACGCCGCGACCCTCGCGGATTTCGATGGTCATCGATCGCGAGACCACGTCACGCGAGGCAAGATCCTTGGCGTGCGGCGCGTACCGCTCCATGAACCGCTCGCCTTCGGAATTCGTGAGATAGCCGCCTTCGCCGCGAGCGCCCTCGGTGATCAGAACGCCGGCGCCATAGATGCCGGTCGGGTGGAACTGCACGAACTCCATGTCCTGCAGCGGCAGGCCGGCGCGCAGCACCATCGCGTTGCCGTCGCCCGTGCAGGTGTGGGCTGAGGTGCAGGAGAAGTAGACGCGTCCATAGCCGCCGGTTGCGAGGATCGTCTTCTTCGCGCGGAAGCGATGGATCGTGCCATCCTCAAGGCAAAGGGCGACGACGCCGCGGCACGCGCCCTCCTGGTCCATTATCAGGTCGAGGGCGAAGTATTCGATGAAGAATTCCGCGGAATAACGCAGCGCTTGGCCATAGAGCGTGTGCAGCATCGCGTGGCCGGTGCGGTCGGCTGCGGCGCACGTGCGTTGCGCGGGCGGCCCTTCGCCGTAGTGCGTGGTCATGCCGCCGAACGGCCGCTGGTAAATTCGTCCGTCCTCGGTGCGGCTGAACGGCACGCCGAAGTGCTCGAGCTCATACACGGCCTCCGGCGCATTCCGGCACAGGTACTCGATGGCATCCTGATCGCCGAGCCAGTCGCTGCCCTTTACGGTGTCGTACATGTGCCAGCGCCAGTCGTCCGGCCCCATATTTCCAAGTGCAGCGGCAACGCCGCCTTGAGCAGCCACCGTGTGAGAGCGGGTCGGAAATACCTTCGTCACGCAGGCCGTCCTGAGGCCTGCCTGCGCAGCGCCCAGCGTCGCACGAAGGCCCGCGCCACCGGCGCCAACAACCACGACGTCGTAGGTATGATCAGTAATCGGATAGGCTCTGCCTGTGATCGCGGGTTTGGCGATTCCGGCCGTCCCCGCCGCCTTGCCATTCGTCTCAGCCATCAGAATGCCACCCCAAAACTCAGCTTCAGCACTGCGTAGATGCTCGCCAGCCCGATGATGGCAGCGAAGAACGTGTTCAGCATCAGCAGAGCAATCTTGGTGCCCTCGGTATGTACGTAATCCTCGATGATGACCTGCATCCCGAGGCGCATATGCACGACGCCCGCCAGAATGAAGAGGGCGAGCAGGATGGAAACGATCGGATTCCCGAGTGTCGCGACCGCGGTCTCGTAATCAGCTCCCCCGGTCTTCAGCGCGATCCAGATCACGAACGGCAAAAGCAGCAACAGCGCCACCGAGGTCAGGCGCTGGCGCCAGAAGTGTTCGGTGCCGTCCTTGGCCGAGCCGAGCCGGCGCACATTTTTTAGAGGGGTGCGCATCGCCATGTTACTGCCCTCCGCCTAGCAGGATGACGGCCCAAAGCAGGATGGTCAGAGTCACGGAGCCGATGATGGTGCTCCAGGAGAGTGTATCGACCGTCTTGAGATCGAAGCCGCGCCCAGTGTCCCAGATAAGGTGCCTGATACCGCCCAGTGCATGATGGATCAGCGCCCAGGTGTAGCCGAATAATATCAGCCGTCCGATGATGGAGCCGAAGAACCAATTGGCCGTCGCGAACTGTTCCGGACCCATGGCTGCGGCCAACAGCCACCAGGCTAGAAGCAATGTTCCAAAATAAAGGGCTGCGCCAGTAATACGATGGACGATCGACATCAACATGCTGATCGTCATCGTGTAGATCTGCAAATGGGGTGATAGCGGCCGCTCGGTTCGCGGCAGCCCCCGAGCCTTCGCCTCAGCCATGCGACTCTCCTCGTGGAGCATAGTTTGCCGGCCGCGTTGTAGCGCGCGTTCGCCAATGCAGCAATGATCTGATCGGCTGCATAGCAGCGCAGCGGCCTCCGAATAACTAGCGCGGCAGCAAAACCCAGGCGTCCAAATCAAGGACGACGCCGTCTTCGTAGTTCCCGTCTGTCTTCTTATAGGGAAAGTGTGCCGCCGAGCGGTTCTTTACGGCGACAAGGCGGATGCGGAGTGCCCCAAGATCATTTCGATGCGGCAGCTCCGCCTTTTCCAATACTTCCGACCACGCGTAGATGGTGTCGCCCGCGAAACATGGCGCGACGTGGCGGCCACCGTTGATGGCTGCCAAATGGTACGCGTTAGCCAGGCCATTGAATGAGAGGGCGCGCGCTAGCGAAATCACCACGCCGCCGTAAATGAGCCGGCGGCCGAACCGACCGGCGCTCTCCGTGTGCTGGTTGAAGTGGACGCGGGCGGTGTTCTGGTAGAGGCGGGTTGCAATCTGGTGCTCTGCCTCTTCGATCGTCATACCATCGATGTGATCGATCCGCTCGCCCACCTCGTAGTCGTTCCAGAAATATGGGGAGCCAGCGAGCGCCGTATCGTAATACTGCCGGTGAATCTTCGGCAGGTCGTGTCCTAACGCGTCCGGGGCCACGCGCTGGGGCAAGTTAGGCACGTGCGGCTCGGGGGCCGGCGCAGCTTTATCGCGCTTCCGGACCATCACCCAGCGGGCATACTCCAGCACGGTGTTGCCATCCTGGTTCAGCCCGCGGGAGCGGACATAGACGACGCCAGTCTCCTTGTTGGAATTTTCCTTGAGACCGATCACCTCCGATACGGCGGTAAGCGTGTCGCCCGGATAGACCGGCGCCACGAAGCGGCAATCGGCATAGCCCAGATTGGCAACCGCGTTTAGCGAAATGTCCGGAACGGTCTTTCCGAAGATCGTGTGAAAGACGAGCAAGTCGTCAATCGGGGCGCGTGGATAGCCGAGAGCACGGGCGAAGGCGTCGGAAGACTGCACGGCAAACCGCGCGCCATAAAGAGATGCGTAGAGCGCTACGTCGCCTTCGGTTAGCGTCCGCGGGGTTGCGTGCTGGATGACCTGCCCCAGCGAAAAGTCCTCAAAAAAGTTGCCGGCGGTGGCCTTTGTCTTCGCCATTACGAGCACCTCGAGATCTCAAAGTATCCAGCAGCTCAGCTCTTTGCCGCAATCGCTTCGGCTAACGCGACGGTGCGTTGGGCCATCTGACGATGCAGCAGCTCCACCATGCGGCCATCGACGGTAATGGCGCCTTTGCCTTGGTTCTCTGGCTGTTCGAAGGCGGCGATGATCTTGCGCGCCCAGGCAACCTCTTCTTCGGTCGGGGAGAAGATTTCATTGGCTGGCGCGATTTGATCGGGATGAATGAGCGTCTTGCCATCCATGCCGAGCTGCCGCCCTTGTTGGCATTCCCGGCGGAACCCTTCTAAGTCGCGGAACGCGTTATAGACGCCGTCGAGTACGTCGATCCCGAACGCGCGAGCGGCTGTCACGGCGGCGGAAAGCCAGAACAGTGCGGCTGTGCGGTTCTCGTCGAGCGCGGCTCGTGTCTCCTTCACCAGGTCGTTCGTTCCCAGAACGAAGCAGGAGAGGCGGGTCACCGGATCCTCAGCAGCTGCGGCAATTTCCCGCAGGTTAAGGATGGCGAGCGGGGTCTCGATCATCGCCCAAACGCGCGTCTTCTCAGGCGCGGGGGCGAGAGCTTGGCCCACAGTTATCAGCTGGGATGGCGACGACACTTTCGGCACCAGGATCGCATCGGGAGCAACCTCGGCAGCGCGCGCTAGGTCTGTCAGTCCCCACGGTGTGTCGAGGCCGTTGATACGGACCACGAGCTCGCGGTTGCCATAACCGCCGCCCGCAACGGCTGCCATCACCTGATCTCTGGCCAGATCCTTGGCCTCGGGGGCGACAGCGTCTTCAAGGTCGAAAATTACAACGTCGGCGGCCAGCGTTTTGGCTTTCTCCAGGGTCCGGGCATTCGAACCGGGCATATAAAGCGCGCTACGGCGGGGCCGAATGGCCATCAGGCATCTCCCGTATGAATCAACTGTGCTGGAGGGAAACTAGTGTACTGGTGCCGCATCGGGAATCCGACGTTTGCCTGCCTTGGCGTTTCAGCTTAACACCGGATCAGGCCACGCTTGGGAAGAGCTCTTCGAGAAACAATGGTCGATAAGCAAAAGGACGTCGTGATCGTGGGCGGCGCTGTCGTCGGCTGCGCAACTGCCTATTACCTCGTGCAATCTGGCGTACCCGGTGAGCGCATTGCCGTTGTCGAGCGGGACCCTTCTTTTGCGACATGCAGCACGGCGCGTTCGGCGGGTGGGTTGCGCCAACAGTTCTCTACTCCCGAGAACATCGCGATGTCCCAGGTCACGCTGGACCTGATCCGGAATTTGAAAGAACGCTTCGGCCCTGACGCCGATGTCGGCTTTCGCGAGCAGGGCTACCTCATCCTTGCCTCCGATAGCGGCAGCTCGATCTTGAAATCGAACGTTGAGACCCAGCGCGAACGCGGTGCGGATATCGTGTTGCTCAGTGCTGAGGAGCTGGCCGCGCGCTTTCCCTGGCTCGCAATTGATGGGCTAGCGTGTGGCAGCTTCGGCCAATCAGGTGAAGGGTGGCTCGATCCGGTCAGCCTGACGGATCTGTTTCGGAGAGCGGCGAGGGCTGCCGGTGTCGAATACATCCACGACACCGTCACAGCCATGGAGGTGAGCGACAATGCGGTGCAATGCGTCGTGCTCGCGAGCGGTCGTCGCATTACCTGCGGAGCCGTCGTGAATGCGGCGGGGCCTTCGGCGGGAATGGTCGCGGCGCTCGCTGGCATTCAGCTGCCGGTGGAGGCTCGCAAGCGGTACATCTACGTGCTCGATTGCCGAGAAGCGACGCAGGAGCTGAGGCGAGCGCCGCTTACTGCCGATCCAACGGGCGTGTGGTTCCGTCCTGAAGGTCAGCTTTTCATTTGCGGGCTGTCACCCGAAGAGGAAAACGAGCCGCCGGCCGAGGATCTCGACTACATAGACCATGCTTTTTTTGAAGAAGAGATTTGGCCGAAGCTTGCTGCCCGCGTTCCCGTCTTCGAGTCGGTGAAGGTCGTGAATGCGTGGGCCGGTTTCTACGACTACAATACACTCGACCAGAATGCCGTGATTGGGCTGCATCCGGAGGTGCGGAATTTTTACTTCGCCAACGGCTTTTCCGGCCACGGCTTGCAGCAGGCGGCAGCCGCTGGTCGCGCCGTTTCCGAGCTGATCGTGCACGGCGCATTTCAGACTCTCGACCTGACGCGTTTCGGCTATGCCCGCATCGCAGAGGGCCGGCCGCTTCGCGAATTGAATGTCATTTGATTGAGCCACATGGCCCGAGTACTGGCTATCTCCTCGCAAGTCGCCCGCGGGCATATTGGGCTTTCAGCGGTCGTTCCCGCGCTTCAGCGGCTCGGCCACGAGGTTTGGCCGCTTCCTACCATTCTGCTGTCCAACCATCCGGGGCATCCGCACGCGGCGGGCATGCGGATCGATCCTGCCGTGCTCGAGGAGATGGTGGATGCCCTAGAGCGGAACGGTTGGCTCGGCGAGGTGGATGCCGTCATAACGGGTTACCTTCCGAGCCCGGAGCACGTGCAGTTTTCGGCGTCGGTCATCCGCCGTCTGAGAGGAACCAAAGACGTTTTCTATCTCTGCGATCCGGTGCTCGGCGATGAGCCGGAAGGCGTCTATATTGACCCGCATGCTGCTGGCGCCATTCGCGAGGAACTTGTGCCCTGTGCGGACGTTTTGACGCCTAATCGCTTCGAGCTGCAGTGGTTGGCGGAGAAACAGGCGGAGACGCCGGATGACTTGGTTGGGCTGGCGGCGACGTTGAAGGTTCCCCGCGTTGTTGTCACTTCAGCCTTCAGGCACGACGGTTTGATCAGCACCCTCCTGATTGGCGCGGATGGCAGATACTCCTGTTCCGCGCCCTATCGCGAACCTGTCCCGCACGGTACGGGAGATTTCTTTGCTGGGCTCATGCTCGGCCATCAGCTCAATGACAGGTCTGCCGTCGAGGCAATGGCCTTGGCGGCGGCGGGGCTCGATCACGCGTTGTCCTTCAGTGAATCGCGCGACGAGCTACAACTCGTCGCCTCGCAGGCGGCATGGGCCGCTCCCGATCCGCTCCCGGTCAGGCCGTGGGAGGGGGAGTAGGTTTCTTTTCAATCGAGAAGCGCCATGATGTTGTTTCCGGAACACCTGGCTGACCGCTATCGCCGCTTCAAGTACCGGCATTTCGCGCCGAACCTCGATTACTACGAGGAGCTGGCGCGCAACGGTCAAAATCCGGACGTCATGATCGTGAGCTGCTGCGACAGCCGGGTAGATCCGGAGACCATTTTCAGTGCAATGCCCGGCGAGCTGTTCGTTGTCCGTAACGTGGCCAACATCGTCCCGCCTTACGAGACCGACGGGCGTTATCACGGCGTGAGTGCCGCTCTTGAGTTCGCCGCGCTCAATCTGCGCGTGAAGCATATCGTCGTGATGGGCCACTCGGGCTGCGGCGGCATCAGAGCCTGCCTTGAACAGTCGGCGGCCCGGCAGTCAGAAGCCCAGTTCATCTCGAACTGGATGTCGATCCTGGAGGAGGGGCGGCAGAAGGTTCTTCAGGCGGGGGCGGGCCGGAGCATTCCCGAGCTGCGCACCGAGCTCGAACGTGTCGGGATCAAGATCTCCCTGCGCAACTTGCGCAGTTTCCCCTGCGTCAAGACGCTTGAAAGCAAGGGCCGGCTTCATCTCCACGGGGCCTATTTCGACATAGCGACTGGCAGTCTTTTCGTTCTCAACGAGGCGACTGACGAGTTCGTGCCAATCTGATCGGCGCTCATAACAGAGCTGCACTTTCTACACTCTGCTGAAAAGCTGATAATCGACTTGAAAAACTGCGGTGGGCGCACGATGTCGCAGTCTCCTGACGTTTGAGAGCGCGGCCGTTAGGGTGATTGCTCAGTAGGCACACGTTAAGCAAGGACGAGCAGCCGACTGTACTGCTGAGCTTCACGTGTAATTCTAAGTCGCTACGCCAAGTCGGGGAAAAGGGAGGGCGAGGGATCACCCAGCACCATCCACAACTTGTCGTTGTGAAATTCTGCGAATATGGCTGTGCATGCGAGGGCTACGGCCCACGAACGTGGCGGTCGAGGCGCGCAGACTGTGACAGCGGCTGAAGAATTTGCCCAAGGACGTGATCGAGCTGCGCTGGAGCTTGAGGTGCGGGAGCTGCGGGAGCGGCTTGTTGTGGCCGAACAGCAGCTCAACGCCCTTATCGACGGTCATGCCGGCTCCGCGCGTGACGTCGCTCGCATGGACGGAGTCGGTGCGAAACAATTTCAATCGTCTGCGCTATCGCGCGAGGTTTTCCAGACATTTGTCGAGCAAATGCGAGATGGCGCGTTGCTGGTGAATAGCGCAGGAACGATCCGTTATTGCAATGAGGCGTTCGCTAGCATTTTGGGAATCCCGCGCTCAGAGCCGCTGAATCGAAATATCGGCCAGTTTTTGGTGGGCAACGCCGAGCGCCAGCTAAGACGCATTCTCGAATCGGAAAACGATTGGGTCGAGACCAGTCTCAGGGCCGGCTCGGGGCACTCAATACCTGTCACAATTACTTCGACGCCGCCCATGTCCTCGAATGGCGAGATGGTAATTGGCCTCGTCACTACTGATCAGAGGCGCCAGGAATTGCGGCTTCGGCACGAAGCCATGGTGCAGGCTTCGAAAGACGCCATCTACGTGCTTTCGCCGGATTTCCAGATCGAGACGTGGAATCGCGGCGCCGAGACGATCTACGGCTATGCACCTTCGGAAGCGATTGGCAAATCGGAGCGCGATCTCTGCCCGCAATCCGAAATACCCGCACTAGAGGATCTCGTCCGCCAGGTACAAGAGAAGGGAGCTGCCGTCACGATCGACGCAGTTCGCAAGCGAAAAGACGGCTCAAAGATCCGGCTTCTCTATTCTCTGACACCCATTCGAGAAATCGAAGGCCGGACGATGGGATATGCCGTAGTCGCTCATGATGTCACCGAACGCGAGCGCGCGGCCCGCCAGCTACGCGAGGCCGTTGCCCGAACGGCGCTCGCGCTCGAAGCGGGGCGCATGGGCACTTTCGAAATGGATTTCGAAACAAAGCAATGTAGCTGGTCCGAGCAGGTCTACGGCATTTTCGGCCTCGACAGTCGGAATTACCAACCGACGCTGGAAAACAGTCTTGGAATCATCCATCCAGACGATCGCGAACTGCTGCGGGATGCGATTGAACAAGCGCAGAGAGGAAACCCGCTCGAAGTTGAACTGCGTGTGCGCCACGCCGACGGTCGGTACATCTGGGTGCAGAGCCGTGGTTTGGTCCGCTTCGACGCCCAGGGCACGCCACGGGCGCTCTTTGGCGTCATCAGCGATATAACGGAACGCAAGGAGGCCGAACGACGGCAGCAGCTGCTCGTTGGTGAGCTAAATCATAGAGTTAGGAATACGCTCGCCACTGTTCAGGCGATCGCCAGCCAGACCTTAAGGCGTGCCAGGAGCCCGGCCGAGTTTGTTCCAAGTTTCACGGAACGCATCCAGGCGCTATCCCGCGCGCACACCTTGCTTACGCGGTCGGCATGGCAAGGCACGGACCTCGACTCGCTTATCCGCGAGCAGCTGATCCTTGGCGGCTCGGATCGAATCCATGCCGGCGGTCCGCCCGTAACGCTGGAGCCGCAGGCCGCGCTTCAGCTCGCTTTGGTATTGCACGAGCTCGGCACGAATGCTCGCAAGTACGGATCGCTGTCCGTTCCCGAGGGCACCGTTTCGGTCGAGTGGACAATCGAGCAAACCGAAACCGGCCAGATCCTTCATCTGACGTGGGTTGAGCGCGGCGGACCTCCTGTGACACCGCCCGAATCTACGGGTTTCGGTACGCTGTTGATCGAGCGGTCATTGCAGCAGGGCCAAGGCGGTACGTCACGTATTTCGTATGACCCTGAGGGACTGACGTGCACGATCCGCCTGCCGCTACCGCAGCCGGACCTGCTTCTCGGTTCGCCGGCACGATCTGCGCTGAACGAGACGCCGGTTGAGAGTTAAGGCGTTTCAATTGAAACGCGCAGGACCGCACGTCCCAGCCCGCGCTAGGCCGAAAATCGAGCGCCGCTACATCCCTTGGTAATTCGGACCACCACCGCCCTCGGGCGGCACCCAATTGATGTTCTGGCTGGGGTCCTTGATATCGCAGGTTTTGCAGTGGACGCAGTTCTGCGCGTTGATCTGGAAGCGCGGCCTGCCGTTTTCGTCGGTGACGACCTCGTACACGCCAGCCGGGCAATAACGTTGGGCCGGCTCAGCGTACTCCGGCAGGTTCACCGCGATTGGAATGCTCGGATCCTTGAGGACGAGATGGACCGGCTGATCTTCCTCGTGGTTCGTTCCCGAAAATGAGACGTTCGTCAGCTTGTCGAACGTCAGAATGCCGTCTGGCTTCGGATATTCAATCTTCTTGGATTCGGATGCCTTCTTCAGGCAGGCGTAGTCCGGTTTGCCGTGGCGCAGCGTGTAGCCAAGCCCAATGCCGGGAAGAATGGTGTTGAGCCACATATCGACACCACCCAGCGCGATACCCGCGAAGGTGCCGAACCGCGACCACATCGGCTTCACATTTCGGACCGGGCGAAGGTCGCGGGCAATCGGGCCGGTGCGAACAGCGTGCTCGTAGGAATCGAGCGTGTCGTGCGCGCGGCCCTGTCTGAGCGCCTCGGCGACAGCGTCGGCAGCATGTATGCCGGAAAGAATGGCGTTGTGGCTGCCCTTGATGCGCGGAACGTTGACCATTCCGGCCGCGCAGCCCAACAGCGCGCCGCCTGGGAAGACGAGCTTCGGGAGTGACTGCCAGCCGCCTTCCGTGATGGCGCGCGCGCCATAGGCGATCCGCTTGCCGCCCTCCAGGTGTACGCGGATCGCCGGGTGTGTCTTGAACCGCTGAAATTCGTCGTACGGCGAGAGATACGGATTTTCGTAGTTGAGATGCACCACGAAGCCGACAGCGACCAGGTTCTCGCCGTAGTGATAAAGGAAGGACCCGCCGCCGGTACGGTTATCGAGAGGCCAGCCAAACGTGTGCTGGACGAGACCCGGGCGGTGCCGCTCGGGCCTGACCTCCCACAGCTCCTTGATGCCGATGCCGTATTTCTGCGGTTCGCGCCCAGCGCGCAGATCGTAGTTCTTGATGAGCTGCTTGGTGAGAGAGCCGTGCGCGCCCTCGGCGATGAGCGTGTACTTGCCGCGCAGCTCCATGCCGCGGGTGAACGTGTCCTTCGGTTTCCCGTCCCGGCCAACGCCCATGTCACCTGTGGCAACGCCGATCACGGCTCCGTTTTCGTCCCTCAAGATCTCGGTCGCAGCGAACCCCGGATAGACTTCGACACCCAACTCCGCCGCCTGCTCGCCGAGCCAGCGAACGAGATCACCGAGGCTGACGATGTAATTGCCGTGATTGTTCATCAACGGCGGCATGATGAAGTTGGGCAGCTTCAACTCGCCGGCTGGGCCAAGGTAAAGGAAGCGGTCCTCGGTCACGGGCGTTTTCACGGGCGCGCCACGCTCTCGCCAGTCGGGGATCAAGGCGTTGAGACCAATGGGGTCGATGACCGCGCCCGAAAGGATATGGGCCCCGACTTCCGAGCCTTTCTCCAGCACTACGACCGAAATGTCGTTTCCGTCCGCCAAGGCCAGCTGCTTCAGGCGGATCGCGGCGGCAAGTCCAGCGGGCCCGGCACCCACGATGACAACATCGAAGTCCATTGCCTCGCGCGGCGGCAGTTGTTCGGTGTCGTGTGCCATTTGTCGAGAAAGTCTCTGCTGGAGTTCTGCTGCCCGCGATTTCGGCCAGTTTCAAAGATGCGTCAAGTGTTTGCGTCAAGTGATCTGGCGATGACCTCGCTGGCAAACCGAATTGCCTGCCGATCCCGTACTCGCATTTGCGCTGATTTCGCATAGATTGCAGGCATGGAGCAGAGCCCGGACCCTCGCCTCATCGCCTTGCTCGCGTGGTATCGCGACATGGGTGTGACCGATGTGTTGACCGACGAGCCGATCGACTGGCTTGTGCGGGGCGAGTCGGTGTTGGCTCTGCCCGAGCCTCCGCAGTTGGAAAAGCAGGCACCAGCGTACGAAGACTCTGATTTCGGGTTCGACCTTCCGCCAGCACGCCCAACATTTCCATCGGGTGGCGGGACAGCCGTATCGGTACGCAACTTCGCGCCGCCACCGACCAGCGAGGCCGAAAACTCGGCGAGAGCGCTGGCGGAGCAGGCGCAATCGCTGGAGCAGTTGCGAGCGGCGCTCGAGCAATTCGACGGGTGCGCCCTGCGGTCGACAGCCAAGAACCTTTGCTTTTTCCGTGGAGCGCCCAAAGCTCGCCTGATGGTCATTGGCGAGGCGCCCGGCCGCGAGGAAGATCTTGAAGGCAAGCCGTTCGTCGGAAGAGCTGGCAAGCTGCTCGATCGGATGCTGGCGGCAATCGGCCTTTCCGAGGAGGTCGTGCACATCACAAACATTGTCTACTGGCGCCCGCCGGGAAATCGCACACCGACACCGCAAGAGGCGCTCGTTTGTCGGCCGTTCCTGATGCGGCAGATCGAGCTCGTTGCGCCGGATTTCCTGCTGCTCCTTGGGGCCGCAGCCGCCAGACAGATGCTGGGCGTGACCGACGGTATCCTGCGTATTCGGGGCAAATGGTATGAGGTCGAGGTTGGCGGCCGAAGTATTTCCGCGATTCCGACCCTACATCCGGCCTACCTCTTGAGGACACCGGCGGCGAAGAAAGCCGCTTGGCGCGACTTGCTTTCCCTGCGCGCCCGTCTGGAAGGGAGCGTTCCGTCTGATGCGCCTGGGCCAGCATCCGCCTAAGATAGGGGCCGCGAAGGAGCCACCGCCATGCCCAAAATTGACGAGTCCCGACCGTTCATTCCTGTTTCGATAGCCGTCCTGACTGTCTCCGATACTCGTGAGCTACCGGGGGACAAATCAGGTGCGACGCTTGTGGAGCTGATCGAGAAGTCCGGCCATAAGGTGGCAGATCGTGCAATCGTGAAAGACGACATTGCGCAAATTCGGGCCAAAGTCCTTTCTTGGATCGCCGATCCAAACATCGACGTGGTCATCACAACTGGCGGCACGGGCTTCACCGGTCGGGACGTCACGCCGGAAGCAATTCGGCCGTTATTCGAAAAGGAAATCGAAGGTTTCTCGACCGTCTTTCACATGATCTCCTACGAGAAGGTCGGCACATCGACCATTCAGTCGCGTGCCTGCGCTGGGCTGGCTCAGGAGACCTACATTTTTTGCTTGCCGGGCTCACCCGGCGCCTGCCGCGATGCGTGGAACGGCATCCTGCAATGGCAGCTCGATAACCGCCATCGGCCCTGCAATTTTGTAGAGATCATGCCGCGGCTTGGCGAGCATCGCACCGGCCGCTAGGCACGCGAACTGAGCTCGTCAAACGTTAGCCTGCTCGATTCTAGCGCGTTCGATGGCAGCGAGTTCACGGCTGGCCTCTGCCATGTCGAAGACTGCTCGGGCGATTTGCCCTGAAAAGATGAGGCCAATGCCCAGGAAGGCCGCGATCAAGCCGACAAACGGGTGTTGCGTTACAAGCCACACTGGCAATTTTGCGGCCGCTTCCGCTGGCAAGAATGCGGCGATTGCTGCTGCAATCAGGCCGGCGAGGATCAAGATCGTTCCGGTCACGGCAAAGCCGTGAGCAATCAGCCGGCCGACAACGTAAGCCGGGCCAAACTCTGAGACCTCGACGACACGCGGAGTGTTACCTCTGCCCACTGGCGCCAGCCGGATGGGCCGACGTGAGCTTCGGGAGGCTATGGTCGAAGATTTCGTCGCGTCGTTATGGGAAAAGGTTCTGAGCGGTGGCGGAACTGCGCGCTTCTGACCGTTCGTACCCGGCGCATTCTTTTCAGAAAACCGCTTGAGGCGGGACAATGCTTCACGCGCGATTTGCCCTTCCGGTTCACTCGCGTGATTGTCAGCAAGGTGTCGGTAAAACTGGACGGCATAGTCCACGCGGCCATCCGCTTCTGCCCGGCGTCCCGCGTCGAGGACCTGAGCCGCGGTCACTTGCGGCGATGCGTGCATCTTTCTTTCCCCTAACTCCGCCAGTGACCATTATAAGACATGTCAATCAAGAAATGGCAATTATCCCCTGTAGAACGGGGCGCCTTAATTGCCGACCTTCGGCGGCAAGATGCGTCGACCGCACCATCCGGCGACGGAACGGAAGGTTTCAGCGTCATCGACGTCACTTAGTCGAGCAACGAAACCGATACGGAGGTTCCTCAGACCCTTGACGGTATCGTTCAAGGCGTGACGACTGGACCAACGGATGTTGTGGTCGAACAATCGCATGGTGCGTGGTCGGCGACGCTGCCCTACCAGCCAATAGCCTCCGTCCTCTGCCGGTCCGAACACAACATGATGGTAGCCGAGGGCTTTGAAAGCCCGCGCAATGTGCACGGGCTGGATGGCGGGGATGTCGCTTCCGATTACGAGCACAGGTCCAACCGGCGGCATTTGCATCGCCCGCTGCATGCGCTGACCCAGGTCGCCGCGGCCTTGGGGAAAGCGGCGCAGGGGTGCGGGCCAAATTGTGGATCGACGAGATTCGTCCGGTGACACGGACAGAATCGTTTCCCAGCCAGGGTGTCGGGAGAGGCGGGCGATTACGGCGGTGGCCGTATGTCGATAAAACCACGCAGCTCGAACCGCGCCAATCTCGCTTGCGAGCCGAGTTTTCACACGGCCCACCTGCGGCGCCTTCACCATGATGAGGAGCCGGCGGCGAAAAGGCGCCGCTGGCTTTCGCGGCGCCTGATGGTGTCTCACCCTAGGCGGCCCCATAGACGGGCAATTTTCTATGCCGAGAGCGGCTTGAAGACGTAGCTGTTGCCATCCTTCTCGATGGTGCCGATGCCGGGCATCCCATAGTGATAGCCAGTAATCGTGATCTTATCGGCCACCACGCGGTCGAAGGTCTCGCGCCGCGACTTCTCGGCCATTTCAGGGTCTTGGTCGAACGCAGCGTGCCAGCCGGGATTTCTGACGAACAGAGCCGGAAGGTTGCTCACGTCGCCCAGCACCATCAACTGGTTGCTTCCTGAACTGATGATGTAGCTGGTGTGTCCCGGAGTATGCCCGTTTGTCGCGACGGAGCGGATGCCGGAAACGACTTCCTGGTCATCCTCGACCTGACGGACGTTTTTCCATTTGGGGAAGGTCGCCTGCACGCGCTTCGCCAGTCCTTGGCGGGCCTCCGGTAAGCTCGAAATGCTCGTTTCAGCCCAGTACTTGTATTCTTTCGCGGGGACGACGAGTTCGGCGTCCGGGAAAATCTGCTCATTGGTGTCTTTAGCCATCAACCCGAAAATGTGATCGGGATGGAAGTGGGTCATCACGATCACGTTGATACTTTTCGGATCGATGCCGGCGGCTTGCATGCTCTCCTTCATCAGGAGGCCTGCGGTTGGCGCCAGCTGTCCACCCGTTCCGGCGTCGAACATGATGGTCCGGTCACCCATGCGAATAACGGTGATCGTGAAGGTGATCGGAACGTGAGCATCGGTCAGGTTCGCTTCCCGGAGCGCCTTTTTCGTATCCTCGACGCTGGCATTCCTGATGAACTGCGGATCGTGGGGCTTCTGCCAAATTCCGTCATAGAGCTGGGTCAGCTCCAGTTCGCCAATCTTAAAACGCGCGAAACGGGGCGGCTCGGAGGGGGATGCAGTTTGTGCGTGGGCTGGGCTCAGAAAAGCGAGAGGACGAGCCAGGCCGAACGCGGCCGTTGCGGTTGCGGCGGATACAACGAAATTGCGGCGAGTCAACTCGATCATGGCTGCTCCTCAGGCATTTGTTTGTCTTCTTGAATGCGAAAATCCCGGATAAGCGGGAGCCTACGCGGGGGCCTTGGCGAGGAAAAGCAGGAGGGGCACCTTCACACGCAGTTTTGAAGCTTCCTCATCCGTAAAGGCGTGCGATCGTCGTTGGTGAAACGCGCAGGTAGTAAAGCGTCAGGCACGATAGATTTCGCAGAACGCGGAGACTGTAGCCGGATTCTTTGAAGCGCGCAGCACTCGTAATGGCCCGGGACCGGAGCATCACAAGGCGGCGCCTGCCTAGCCGGCGAACCAGATCGACATCCTCCATGAGAAGGAGGGGACGGAAGCCTCCAATTTCATTATAGAGCCGCGCGGGGATCAGAAGACCTTGGTCTCCGTAGGGTAGCCGGAGCAAACCACAGCGCAGGGAAACACCGACTTCCAGCAATCGGGGCGCAATGCCTGTATCGTCGAGCGTGAAGCGAAAAGCGGCCGCCGAAGTTGGATGCCGGCCGATGTCCACCCGTTCCATGAAGTCGGAAGCCTCATGGTGCCAGCCCGGCTCGAGAACTGTGTCGGAATGTAGGAATAGCAACCACGGCGAACCGGCCTTTTGGGCCCCGGTCGCGAGTTGGACACCCCGCCCTTGTCCAGCTTGAACGATTTCCGCTCCGGCGGCGTCGGCGATGTCCAGGGTGGCATCACTTGAACCACCATCGGCGACAATGACCTGCCTCACGACCCCGTCGACGACCGCGGGGACGAGGGCGGCCAAGGTCGGGCCTAACACGTGGGCGGAGTTGAGCGTGGGAATGATCACCGAAATCATGCCCCCAAATTACTCGTCCGGATCTGAGAAGTGAATCCTCGCCGGATGTTCTTGATTTGTTCTTAATGTCGCATATACTCGCGGCAGTGACCAGTTAGGTTCATCCATGGTGGCTGCACGCAACAAATCCGCATTTCCAGCTGCCGGGCCGTTGGTAGACGCGGAGCGCCGGAGAGGGCGAGGTGCGCGCTCAAATCGAAGCGGCCGCTACGAGGCAGAGGTCCGCGAAGAATTCGACGATGGTTGGGAAACGCTGGGAGAGCTCGAAGCCTTCAAGACCGAAGTGCGGACCGAGCAGGCCCGCAGCATCATTGCCACAAATGACAGTCCGGACATCAGCTTCGATCAGTCGATAAACCCCTACCGTGGGTGCGAACACGGCTGCATCTACTGCTACGCCAGGCCGACACACTGCTACCTTGGCCATTCGGCCGGGCTCGATTTCGAGACGAAGCTTTATGCCAAGATTAACGCCGCCGAGCTGCTCGAGAAGGAGTTGTCGAAGCGGAATTATCAGCCGCGAACAATTGCTCTCGGTGCGATAACAGATCCGTATCAACCTATCGAGCGCCAGTACCGGATCACGCGGTCCGTGCTGGAGGTGCTGGATCGGGCGAACCATCCAGTCGGCATCGTCACGAAGTCGGCCCTCGTGGTTCGAGACATTGATATTCTTTCGCGGATGGCGGAGCGGCAGCTCGTCAAGGTCGCGCTTTCCGTCACGACGCTAGACCGCCATCTGGCGCGGAAGATGGAGCCGCGGGCTACGACTCCGGCACGGCGGCTTGAGGCCATCCGTCAACTGAGCGAGGCGGGCATCCCGACCCAGGTCATGGTGGCGCCGATCGTACCCGCCCTCAATGACAGTGAAATCGAGCGCATTCTCGAAGCGGCGTACGAGGCTGGAGCTCGGGATGCAGGGTACGTGCTGTTGCGTCTACCTTTGGAGCTGAAGGACCTGTTCCGGGAATGGCTTCTGACCGAATTTCCCGACCGCGCAAAACGCGTCTTACACATTCTGCAATCCATGCACGGCGGCCGGGATTACATTTCCGAGTTCGGTATCCGTCAGCGTGGCAGCGGCCCATATGCTGATCAGATCGCAAAGCGGTTCCGGCTGGCCCTGAAGCGTCTCGGCATGAATGAACGCGGGCTCAAGCTGCGCACGGATCTATTCCGGAAGCCCAATAGTCGTGGAGAGCAGCTGCAACTCCTTTGACACCGCGACGTTGAGCTTTAAGAGTCGGCCCATGAGGGGGAAAGATTCGGGGCCGAGGGCGACGTTCGAGGTGGAAGCCGTGTCGATACGGCTGACCGGAGGTCCCGTTGCAGGCATAGACGAGGCCGGCCGCGGCCCGCTCGCAGGCCCCGTTGTTGCCGCCGCCGTTATTCTCGACCCCGACAGGATTCCTGAAGGGATTGCGGACTCTAAAGTTCTCGAACCGGAAGAGCGCGAGGAGCTCTACGCGCAGATCATAGAGACGGCGAAGGTCGGCGTAGGCGTCGCGAGCGTTACTCGCATCGACCGTTACAACATTCTCAACGCCACCCTCTGGGCGATGCAGCAGGCCGTGAAGCAGCTCGACCCCAGACCGCGGGTTGCGCTGGTCGACGGCAACAGACCGCCGAAGCTCGCCTGCGAAACGCAATGCATCGTGGACGGTGACGCGAAATGTCTATCCATCGCTGCGGCGTCGATCATCGCGAAAGTCACCCGCGATCGCATGATGATCGAATTGGGACGGATGTTCCCTCAGTACGGCTTTGAGCGTCATAAGGGCTATTCGACGCCTGAGCACTTCGAGGCTATCCGGAAGTACGGCGTCACGCGGCACCACCGCAGATCATTCCGACCGATCCAAGCCGCACTTGGCCTTATTCCAGCCGAAGACGCCCAAGGCGATCTTCTTTCCTTGGTTGCTGACCCAGTATTGGGTCAGTCGTGAACTCGCGTTAACCTTCCGTTAACTGTGCTCTTGCGAGAGTTGGCGAGGGCTGATCAGCCCGCGTCGTGAGTTCTGTTGTGTCAGCACGAGTTGCGTCATGGGTTTGCGTCACCGGGTACGCCCGGCCCTTAGTGTCGACCGCATTATTGTCGGCGATTGCCTTGAAGAATTGGCGAAGCTGCCAACGGCCAGCGTAGATCTCGTCTTCGCCGATCCCCCCTACAACCTCCAACTCGACGGCGATCTGCTGCGACCCGACAATTCTCGTGTCGATGGCGTCGATGATGAGTGGGACAAGTTTTCGAACTTTGAGGAGTACGACCGCTTTTCGCGCGCTTGGCTGGCCGAGTGCCGCCGCATTTTGAAGCGCGATGGCGCGATCTGGGTGATCGGCTCCTATCACAACATCTTCCGGCTCGGCACTGCGCTCCAGGATCTTGGGTTCTGGATCCAGAACGACATTATCTGGCGCAAGACCAATCCGATGCCGAACTTCCGCGGCAAGCGGTTCACCAACGCGCATGAGACGCTGATCTGGGCTGCACGCGATCAGAAATCGCGCGTGACCTTCAACTACGAGGCCATGAAGGCCAGCAACGACGACCTGCAAATGCGGTCTGATTGGCTATTTCCTATTTGCGCGGGGCCGGAGCGGCTAAAGGATGCGCAAGGCCGCAAGGCCCACCCGACGCAGAAACCCGAGGCATTGCTCCATCGTATTCTGCTCGCCACAACGAATCCGGGGGACGTGGTGCTCGACCCATTCTTCGGCACTGGTACCACCGGTGCCGTTGCCAAGCGTTTGGGGCGTCATTGGATCGGCATCGAGCGGGATCCGGAATACGCTCGTCTGGCTGCGGAACGCATCAAGCGCGTCCACCCCGTTTCACCGTCGGCGCTGGAAACGGCGCGCTCAAAGCGGTCGGAACCGCGCGTTCCGTTCGGAACCATCATCGAGCTTGGCATTCTGGAGCCTGGCACGCAGCTTTACGACGAGCGCGGACAAATTTGTGCGGAAGTACGGGCGGATGGCACCCTTGCCTGGCAGGGCGAGCAGGGCTCCATTCATCGCCTCGGCGCTGCGGTCCAGGGTAAGGCTGCCTGCAACGGCTGGACGTTCTGGCATTACCAGGCGGAAGGGCAGCTCAAGCCGATTGATGCGCTGCGAGAGTTGGCGAAACAGCAGCTCGGCCTTTCCGGGCGGTCAACGAGTGGAATGGCTTAGCTGCGACCTACTGAAATAAGAAAGGCCGCCAACAAAGGCGGTCTTTTTTGTGATGAGGCTCGGGAAAAAGTTATTTCAGCGGTTCATACGGCGGCGGAGCGCGATAGCCGAACTTGTAGTTCAGGCCGACCCGCACCACGACCATGTCGTCGTCGTGGTCGAAGCGCTTTCTTTTTTCCCAAGTGACTTCTTTCTTTTTGTGATCGTCCCAGCCATGAAAACGAAGGAGGCGATCGTTATCGCCACTTTCGAAGTCGATCCACAATGCTTCCGCTTTGAAGCTAAGGTTTGGCGACCACAGCCACTCGATTCCACCACCACCGACAAAGCCCCAGGTCACATCATCCGAGTCGCGATGAAAGTCGCTCACGCCCCAACCATAATCGTTGTGCCAATCGAGACCCCAACCGCGGTGGCCGCGATCTAGCTCAGTGTATGCTGCACCGGCTGTGGCGTAGACCATCAATCGATCGTTTGTCCAACCGATCCGACCCCGGAGGGTCCCGAACCAATCCATGGACCTGTCTCTCCTGAACCGGAGATGGTCACTATCCCACGCGTGGCCGCGATGATGGTTGCCGTCATCGAAGTTGACCCAATTGATGTCGGTCTCGAAACCGAAAACGACATTTCCACACTGCAGATTGTACCCAGCCTGCACGCCAGCCGTGAGCGCATCTTCATCGTCGTCGAAGCGCGATTTGTGTGAGAAGAAGTGGTCACGGTCATGGAACTCGCCGTCGAGCTGGGCCCAACCCAAATTCCCACCGACATAGAAGCCGGTCCACGGGCCAGGCGCGCAGCGATCAGCTGGCGCAGGAGGTGGAGGAGGCGGCGCTGCCGCCCTGGAAGGCATGCCGTCAGCGAGTGCGGACCCGGCAATTGTCGCCAGCGCCAAAGCACCGGTCGTAAGCCCAATGATTCGTAGACTGAGTCCATAAGACGGCACGCAAAAGTTGTGTCAGTTGCCGTAATGCATCATGCAGAACATCAGAGAGCTGATGTCATAATGCGGGTTGCCGGATTGGGGAAATTGGCTGGGCTAGTGCAGATAGCGTTTGTCTGACTTGAGCAGTCGGAGGGCTCGTTAATGGCAGCGGTTATGAGTAGGAGAAAAGGCCCCGCTACATCTCACGCAGGCCGTGCGTGATCACCTTCCGCATGAGGCTTGGCAGGGCCTTCCGGTGAAGCTCACGGCGCGGGATCCATTGGCAGCGGCTGGGATCAGCCCAGAAAGTGAGCGGGCTCTCGATGGGCACAACAGCCCGGTAAACGATCAGCTCCAGTCGAAAGTGCGTGAATGTATGAACGACTTGTCCGGGAACCTGCCACCAATCTGCTCGGACCGGGGCCGCACGCAACGCCTCCGCTAGCACGCGCGGGTTCTCGAGCCACTCAGTTGTCGGGACTTCCATCATCCGCGCGAGCAGTCCTGTGTCCGGCCGCCGCCGTAGTAGGACGCAGCCGTCCTCCCGCAAGGCCAGGAAGGCCACGCCGAAGCGAATCGGCCGCTCACCTTTGTCGACCTTGGCCGGGATCACCGCCTGCAACCCATTGGCCTGGGCGACGCAGTGTCGGCTCAAAGGGCACATCAGGCATGACGGCCGCCGTGGTGTGCAGACTGTCGCCCCCAGGTCCATCATGGCCTGGGCGAAGTCGCCGGTGCGACGCGCCGGCGTGAGCTTCGCCGCGAGATGCCGCAACGATGGCTTCGCGGCTGGCAAAGGCTCCTGCACCCCGAAAAGACGCGCCACCACGCGCTCGACATTGCCGTCGACAGGCGTGGCCTGTTCATCAAAGGCGATGGCTGCAATAGCCGCCGCCGTGTAGGGGCCGATGCCCGGCAACTTCAGAAGCTCGACCTCTGATCGGGGAAACTGGCCGCCGTACTGCTCGACAACCTTGCGGGCACAGCGATGCAGGTTGCGCGCGCGGGTGTAGTAGCCAAGGCCGGCCCATGCGGAGAGAACCTCGTCGAGATCGGCCGCTGCCAACGCTTCCACGGTCGGCCAACGACTGACAAACTTCTCGAAATATCCGATGACCGCCTTGACCGTGGTTTGCTGCAGCATGATTTCGCTGAGCCAGACCCTGTAGGGATCGGGCCGGATGCCCGGGGGAGTCCGCCAGGGCAGGTCGCGACGCTCGGTGTCGTACCAACCGAGCAGGGCGGCAGCCACGTCGCCATCCTGATCGGGCTGCATTCGTTGCCTCCCCGCCACAGCGCTCACGTGATCTCTCCGCCCATGTCGCGAATCACCCTGCAAATGGTAAGCAAGGCCAGAGCGAATTGAAATGCGCAGGTCCTGATCGTGAACAGTACCGAAATGGCAGCGGTGCAGTCATCACCGCGGGCGGTTCTATCCGGGTGGCTGCGCCAGGACTCGTCTCCTCAGGCCGTTTCGAGCTTTCTCCCGCGCCTGACGCGGAAGGCGTTCGAGAAGTATGGTTTCGCCTCAGTCTCGCTGCTCACCGACTGGGCGAGCATCGTGGGGGCCGATATCGCGAGCTATACGGTGCCGGAGCGGCTCAAGTGGCCGCGAGTGTCCGAAGTCACTGATGATCCTGATTCTGATGGCGCCCGTCCCGGCGCGACGTTGATCGTCCGTGTGGATGGCCCCCGGGCGATTGAGCTGCAACATAAGGCTCAGCAGATCATCGAGCGTATCAACGCCGCGTTTGGCTATCGCGCCGTGGCCGAGCTGCGTTTCATTCAGGCGCCTATTGAAACGGGCCCTCCGAAGGGTGGCGCTTTGTCCAGCCCGGCTATCGAGGAACCATCGGCCGAGATTGAGGAATTGACGTCTGTGCAGGATGACACCTTGCGGCAGGCGCTATCGCGGCTTGCCCTCAGCATACGGCGCGAGAAGCAGGCGCGAGCGCTGGCCAGGTCGCGGGTCGTAGGAGGTCGCTGACGCAACCGTGACTGCCGGTCAGGTAGCGTTCAGCTCGAAATTGCCTTAATCGGACCTCAACGAGTTTGCACCGTAGATTCAGGAGTTGCCCTTTGTCTCAAGCCGCTCACATCAACTCCGTCAAACTGAGCCGTCGCGGACTGTTGCTTACAGCTGGGGCGGCGCTTGGTTCGGCTGCAGGCATGTCCGTCGCCGGCGGGGCAATTGCTCAGCGACGCGGCCCTTCGGAGGTTCCCGTCGAGGAGCTGATGAAGCCCGGCGAGTTGCCGGAGCTTGTGCTTGGCAACAACGACGCCCCTGTGACGATCGTCGAGTATGCCTCGATGACGTGTCCGCACTGCGCCAACTTCCATACTCGGGTGCTGCCGGAGCTGAAAAAGAAGTACATCGACACCGGCAAGGTGCGTCTCGTCTTCCGCGAGTTCCCGCTCGACAACCTAGCCGCTGCCGGTGCCATGTTGGCCCGCTGCTCGGGTGATAAGGCCTTCGACATGCTGGAAATTCTGTTCCACAAGCAGGAGGAGTGGGTCGTCCGGAACGACCCCGTATCGAAGCTGTTCGACATGGCGAAGCAGGCGGGCTTCACGAAGGAAAGCTTCGAAAAGTGCCTTACCGACGATGACCTTCTGAAGAAGGTCGAGGCCGTGCGGACACGCGCCAATGAGAAGTTCGGGGTGAACTCCACGCCGACGTTCTTCATAAACGGCAAGCGTCTTTCGGGGGGCGGTTCGATTGCCGACTTCGACCGCGCTCTGGAGCCGCTGCTGAAGAGCTGATTCAAGGTGCCGGGGCTCTTTCGTAGACGTTGCGGCTTGGCGGCGGGGTTTCTCCTCGCCGTTCCGCTATTAGGGGGGTGCGGAGGCGAGACCTCACTCAGTGGGGCGCTACAAGCCACCGGCGCGACCCCTGTCGCCGCTACGACGAGCCCTGACCAGCCGGCTTTTAATCCCTTCGCTGACCCGAGCAGCACAGCGCAGCCCCAGAGGAAGGTCATTCAGAACCCTTCGCTTGAGGAGGTTCTGAAGCCAGGGCCGCTGCCTGAAATGGCCCTGGGCCGGACAGATGCGCCTGTAACGATCATAAAGTATGCGTCTCTCACCTGCCCGTATTGCCGGAAATTTCACCTGGAGACTTTTCCCCAGCTGAAGCGCGAGTACATCGACACGGGGAAGGTTCGCTTCATCATTCGCGAGTTCCCCATCGGCTTCCAGTCGGGTGCGGCGACAATTGCACTGCGCTGCGCCCCGCCGGAGAAGTATTTCGAGCTTTACGCCAAGTTTCTGGAGCAACAGGCGAAATGGGTCAGCCAGGAGGTGCGTCATGATCCCATCTTCAGGATCGCATCTCAGGTGGGGATGACTCGGGCACAGTTTGATGCCTGCTATCAGAATCAGGGCATGATCGAAGCGCTCAAGCAGATCAAGGACAGGGGGCGCACTCTTGGCGTAATCGGAACGCCGAACTTCTTCATCAACAACCGCCTCGTGAAGTCGGTGATCGGGATGAAGGAGATCAGGGAGATGGTGGATCCGCTTCTGACTGAAAGTGCCAGAAGCACTTCCGCCGCGAACTGAGCAGTGGGCCTTAGGCCCAGATCCGAACGCCTCGTCGGACCGACGCGAGGACAGGGCGAGAAATGCACATCACGCGGCTGCGGCTGCTCGGCTTCAAGTCGTTCGTCGAGCCCACCGATCTGATCATCGAAAAGGGGCTGACCGGCGTGGTCGGCCCCAACGGCTGTGGCAAGTCGAATCTTCTCGAAGCCTTGCGCTGGGTGATGGGAGAGACCTCCCACAAGTCCATGCGCGCCGCGGCGATGGAAGACGTGATCTTTGCAGGCACCACGACGCGGCCGCCGCGGAATTCGGCCGAGGTGACAATTTTCATAGACAACAGCCAGCGGAAAGCGCCTGCCGAGTTCAACGACAGCGACGTCATCGAGATCACCCGCCGTATCGAGCGTGATGCGGGATCGACCTATCGCATCAACGGCCGCGAGGTCCGTGCGCGGGACGTGAAGATCCTGTTTGAGGATGCCGCGACCGGTGCGCGCTCGCCGGCCCTCGTGCGGCAGGGGCAGATCGGCGAAATCGTCAACGCCAAGCCGGAGCAGCGGCGCCGCATCCTCGAAGACGCTGCCGGCGTCGCTGGCCTGCACAGCCGTCGGCACGAGGCGGAGCTTCGTCTCAAGGCAGCAGAAAACAATCTGGCGCGGCTCGGCGATATCCTCGGGCAGCTCAACTCTCAGATGGAGAGTCTGAGGCGCCAGGCCCGGCAGGTGAAGCGCTACAAGGAACTGTCAGGTGAGATCCGGAAGGCCGAGGCCATGCTGCACTATCTGCAGTGGGCTGAGGCCCAGGCCCAGGTCGAGGCGGAAGAGGCGGCGCTGACTGAGGTCATGACCCGCCTCGGTATCGCCGTACAGGCCGAATCGGAGGCCATGCGGCGCGAAACCGCCCTGGCGCAATCGCTGCAGCCGCTCCGGGATGAGGAAGCGACACGGGCTGCCGTACTCGCGCGCGTGAAGATGCAGCTCGATACGTTCGAGCGTGAGGCGGAGCGCGTCCAGCAGCGCGAGGCTGAACTCAAGGGTCGAGTTTCTCAGCTCTCGAACGATCTTGAACGCGAAGACGGCCTTATCCGCGAGGCGCGAAACATCATTGCGCAGCTCGAGGAAGAGCAGCAGGCGCTCGAGCTGGCTTCTGACGACACGACAAGCCAGGCGGAACGAGTCAGGGAAGAGCTGGCGATCGCGCAGGAGGAGCTTGAGACGGTCGAGGCCAAGCTGCAGGAGCTGACGGCGCGCACTGTCGAACGCCGCGCGAAGAAGCAAAGCCTTACGGCCATGCTGGCCGAGCGTAAGGAGGCGGTGGTCAAGCTCGAACGCCAGCTCGCAACGCTCTCAGCACAGGTCCAGGAGCTGGCCGCCAAGGCGCCCGATCCGGCAGAGCTCGCCGAACTGCACTTGATTGTTCGGGCGCAGACGTTGGAATTGGCCGAGCTTGAAACGAGTGCCATCGGTGCTGAGGAGCGCGTAGCAGCGGCCGCGGCGGAAGCGAAGCGTACGCGGGAGGCAAGCCAACAAGCCGAGCTTGTTGCCCGCCAGCTTTCGACGGAGCTGGCGACGCTTTCCAAGCTCCTCATGCCGGCGCAGCACATTCCTTACCCGCCGGTGGTTGATCTTCTGGAAGTTGAGCCCGGCTATGAGCTGGCCCTCGGCGCTGCGCTCGGCGACGACCTTGATGCGCCGATCAGTCCGGACGCTCCTGCGCATTGGCGGCTTGTAGAGCCGGATGCCGACGATCCACTGCTTCCCGAAGGCGCCGAACCACTGGCTCAGTGGGTTGATGGGCCGGCAGAGCTTACGCGGCGCCTCAGGCAGATCGGCGTCGTGCCGCGGGAATTGGGGGCGCACCTCCAATCCTTCCTCAAACCGGGGCAGCGCCTTGTTTCCCGCGAAGGCGATCTTTGGCGCTGGGACGGTTTTGTGGCTGCTGCCGATGCGCCGACGCCAGCAGCGCAGCGATTGGCAGAGCGGAACCGATTGGTCGAGGTCCGCCGCAAGGAAGAGCAGGCGAGAGAAGATGCCGAAGCTGCCGCCGCCGAGGCCATGGAGGCGGCCGAGCGACATCGCAAGGCCGAGGAAGAGGAGCGTCGCCTGCGGCAGCTTTGGCGGGAGCATCAAACCCGCCTTGCCCGGTCCCGTGAACAACTCGCAGCGTTGGAACGGGCTGCTCGCGAGGCGGAAGGCCGTTTGCAGGCAGCTGTCGAGGAAAAAAAACGGGTGGAGGCAAGCCTCGCCGATGCACGCGATCGTCTCGCCGAAATCGAAGGAGAACTGATCGACATTGAGGCGGAGGCGGACTTCGAGCCCCAGCTGGAAGCAGCGCAACAGCAGGCAAAGCTGATCCGCGAGAAGGTGGCGCAGCTCAGGACGACGCTTGCCGGGCTCGAGCGGGAGCACCAGCTCCGCACCGAGCGCAAGGCCAAGGCTATTGCCGAACGCGAACGCTGGATCCAGCGTGCGGCGAGTGCCGAACAGCAAATCAACACGCTGCAGAAGCGGCTCGTGGAGGCGAAGGCCGAGCTGGAGGAGGTCGCCAGCTTGCCCGCCGTGATCGCGGAAGAGCGACAAAAGCTGCTCAACACCCTCGCCAAGGCTGAGGAAGAGCGCAAGCTTGCTGCGGATCGGCTCGCCGATGCTGAAAACGCTCAGCGCGAGGCGGCTCAGGCTCTGAGAGAGGCCCAAGCAGAGGTGAGCGCCGCACGCGAGGCCCGTGCCCGCGTGGAAGCTAGGCTTGAGGCCGTTCGCCAGCGCCGGAGCGAAGAGGTTGCGCGCATCCGTGACTTGTTCGGGGCGACGCCAGAGGGGTGCCTTGAGATCGCGGAAGTCAAGCCTGGCGCCGCGCTGCCGAAACTTGAGGATGTTGAACGGCAGCTCACTCGGCTGAAGGCAGACCGCGAACGTTTGGGCGGCGTTAACCTGCAGGCCGAGGAAGAACTGCAGTCTCTACAAGAGCACTACTCCAAGCTCGATTCTGAGCGCGCCGATGTCGAATCGGCCATCGCCAGCCTGCGCGGGGGCATCGGTCAGCTCAATCGCGAGGCTCGGAAGCGGCTGCATGAGGCGTTCAACGTCGTCAACGGACATTTCCAGCGGCTATTCACGACGCTGTTCGGTGGCGGCGAAGCGCGCCTGGAAATGATCGAAAGCGACGATCCACTGGAAGGCGGTCTCGAGATTATCGCCAAGCCGCCCGGCAAAAAGCCGGCGACGCTTTCGCTACTCTCCGGTGGTGAGCAAACGCTGACGGCGCTGTCCCTGATCTTTGCGGTGTTCCTCACCAATCCGTCGCCCATCTGCGTGCTTGACGAGGTGGATGCTCCGCTCGACGATGCCAACGTGGATCGCTTCTGTACGCTGATGGAGCGCATGGCGGAAGAGACCGAGACACGCTTCCTGGTCATCACACACCACCCGATGACGATGGCGCGCATGCACCGCCTGTTCGGCGTCACGATGGCCGAGAAGGGCGTCAGCCAGCTCGTCTCGGTCGATCTCGCCGGCGCTGAGCGCTTCCTGGAAGCCGTTTGACGGCACAGGCTTGTTTCCCTGACCCGTTCCTGCGAGAAGACACCTGGCACTCACCCAACTTGAGGAAGCGTCAGGGCATGTCAGCAAGAGACGAAACTATCGGATTTATCGGACTCGGTGCGATGGGCCGCGGCATGGCGGCCAACTGCGTGCGGAAGGGTTTCAAGCTCGTCGTTCACGATATCCGGCCGGAGCCGGTCGAGGCGCTCGTTGAGCTCGGAGCGACGGCGGCGAAGGACATCGCGGATCTTGCACGCCAGTGCTCCATCATCATCACGGTGCTGCCATCCGGCAAGGAGGTGACCGAGATCGTAATGGGCCCGGGCGGCATTTTCGATCATGCCAAGCCCGGCACGCTGGTCATGGACTTGTCGACCGTCGAGCCCGAGACGACGGATCGGCTGCATGAGGAAGCACGCCGTCGCGGTTTCCGTGCGGTAGATGCCCCCATCGGCCGCCTTGCCTGGCATGCCGAGCGCGGCGAAAGCTTGTTTATGGTCGGGGCCGAGCCGGAGGACTTCGAGCGCGTGAAGCCTCTGCTCGAAGCCATGGGCACCACCATTCATCATTGCGGCCCAGGCGGCACCGGCACGCGCACCAAGCTGGTAAACAACTACCTCGCCATCATCTCTTGCCAGCTTAATGCCGAGGCTTTGGCGCTCGCGCAGCGGTTCGGCCTCAACCTTGAGAAGACCCTGGAGGTGATCCACGGCACCACCGCCACCAACGGCCAGCTCAAGATCAATTGGCCGAACAAGGTATTGGCCGGCGACACCACGCCAGGGTTCACCATCGATCTCGCGCACAAGGATCTGTCGCTGATTATCGGCGCCGCCAACGCAACACGCGTGCCCATGCCGGTCGCCGCCGCCGCGCGTGAGGCCTTCTCGGCCGCTCGTGCGCGCGGATACGGCAATCAGGACTTCTCTGCCATGGTCGACGTGCTTTGCGATCTCGTCCAGGTCGAGCGCGCTCGACTAAAGAAGCAAGACTAACCACCTGAACACTAGCCTGAAGCAGCCGCCGCAACGATCGGCGGCTGCCTGCGTTTAGGGCGGAGCAACTTCCGGATCTGAACACATGGCTGGAGTTCAAACGGGCGATCGTTTCTGGCGCATCATCGCGGTCCTGGCGCTTGTCGTCGCCGGATTATTCGTCGGTGAACGGTATTTCCGCGTCTATCTTCTTTCGGCTGATCAGCCTCGTGCTGTCGAGCCACGGCCTGATCTGACAGCGGTAGAACAGCTTGCGGCGCAGGTTTATGCCAAGACCGCCCCGTCAGTCGCCTACATTTTCACCCGTCAGTCCGGCGTACCAGGTCTTCCCGGCAGGATGCAGCAGGAGGCGACCGGCACTGGCTCCGGTTTCGTCTGGGATCGCGCCGGCCATATCGTGACGAACGCGCACGTGGTTGAAGGTGCCGCCGAGGTGGGTGTGGTCATCGACCAGGGCGATGTGCTTCCGGCAAGGGTGGTCGGCGTTGCGCCATGGGTGGACCTGGCGGTTCTTCGGTTGGTCAATCCGCCGGCAAATCTGCAACCGATCACGGTAGGAACATCATCGGATCTGGTGGTGGGGCAGCTGGTCTTTGCGATCGGTAATCCATTCGGCCTTTCACGGACGTTGACGAGCGGCATCATCAGCGCGCTCGAACGGACGCTGCCCACGGAAACGGGGCGAGAAATCGCCGGCGTGATTCAGACCGATGCTGCGATCAATCCTGGCAACTCTGGTGGGCCGTTGGTCGATAGCGCCGGGCGCCTCATTGGCGTCAATACGGCCATTATCGCGCCATCAGGCGCCTTTGCCGGCGTTGGCTTCGCGATCCCGGTTGATACGGTGAACCGTATTGTGCCGGAGATCATCCGCACCGGCCGCGCTCCGCTTCCGGGTATCGGCGTTCGCGTAATCCCCGCCGAGATGACCGCTCGGCTTGGCGCACCGGGTGTTGTGGTTCAGGGGGTAGCTCGCGGTTCGGCTGCCGACCGCGCCGGTATCCGTGGTATCGACGAGCTTGGACGCCTCGGCGATATCCTTGTCGCAGTTAATGGGCAGCGCATAAATGAGCTTTCCGATCTAACACGCGAACTCGAAAAGGCAGGGATCGGAAATACCGTGAAGCTCACGGTTATCCGTGACGGCAGGGAGCGAGAGGTCGAGGTCGAGGTTCAGGATATCAATCGCTAAATTTCTCTCGTGCGAAAAATCATGGAGGCGGAGCATGACAGATGCTCCGCCTCGATTTTTCTAATCATCCGACGAACCTCAGTCGTAGGCGCAGCGAAAGCCGATGTAGACTGCGCTGAATGAGGCGGGCTTCCACTGCGGCGCCTCTGCCATTGTCTGCGGCGGGCCGTACCACCAGGAGCCGCCGGCTGTCAGCGCCTGGTCATCGCGCCGGTCCGCCAGCCATTCCCAGACATTGCCGCCCATGTCGTAAAGGCCGTTCACACCGCGCCGCGTCGTCCCCGCCGGCGCGTGGACGGGCCACGCATCCGGCCTGTTGGTGTTCATGCCATCGGGCGTCTCGCCGACTGGATAAGGATACGTGCGGCCCCGCTCGAAGCCATCCTCGGGGTTGGCGCGCTGCTCCGTGAAAGCTGCCTGCCGCCACTCGTTGAGCTTCGGCAGGCGGCCGCCACGCCACCGGCAGTATTCGGTGGCCTCCTCCCAGGTCACATGAACGGCGGGCTCGTCGGGCGACGACGGCTCGCGACCGTACGGGCGGTACACGGTCCAGCCGGGACGCAGTTGCCAGCCTGCATCCCACTCATAGCCGCCTCCGGCTTTTTCGGCTGCTGTGACGAGCCCGACGGCGCTCGCGAATTCGCGGAATTGCCCGATCGTGACCTCTGTGGCGTCGAGCGAAAAGTTTTGGATCCGTACACGCTCGCCAGGCTTTGCCTCAGCGCATCCCGTCGTTCCCGCAAGCGCTAGAACGGTGATGAGACAAGCCGTCGAGGTTTTGCGCAACATTCGCTGCCTCCTCTTACGAACGCGGCGGAAGTCCCTTCACTCACGCCGAACGGAATGGCCAGGTCACCACACCGCCGTAATTCTTACCGGGATAAGGCGGTTGTTTCAGCGTGTCGGCGAATCCTGGGATCTCTTCCATGTATTTCACCATACGCTCCCGCATCTTCTTGTCGGGAAGCTCGCCATATAGCGCGCCCATGTTGTCAGTGAGGTGATCGGGATTGCTCGTGGCTGGGATCACGACCGTGACGGCTGGGTGTGAAAGGATGAATTTCAGGAAGAATTGAGCCCAGGTCTCAGCCCCGAACTCGCGCGCAAAATCCGGCACCGGCCGACCGGCAACGCATGTGAACAGGCGCGCTTTTTCGAACGGCATGTTGATTTGCACCGCGACGCCGTTGTCGACGCAAGCCGGCAGAAGCCGCTCCTCGCAATGGCGGGAAAAGATGCTGTAATTCACCTGGATGAAGTCCAGGTCCGCCGTGCGCACGAGGCGCTCCATCGTGTCGTAATACTCGCGGTTCCATTGCGTGACGCCGATGTAGCGCACCCGCCCTTCCTGCTTCCAGCGGCGGAGCAGGTGCAGGACCTGATCGTAATTCTCTAGGCTGTGCACCTGCTGGACGTCCATCACCTTTCGCCACAGCCGCTCGGCAGATCTCCGGAATTGCGCCTCGGAGTGGCTGTTGTCGGACAGCCATTCGCCCGTGGTCCAGGTCTTGTTGGTGATGAATAGGTCATCGGCGATGCCAAGCTCGAAGGCGAAGTCGCCCACGCACACTTCCGCCATGCCGTACAAAGGCGAAGTGTCGACGACCCGCCCGCCGGCGGCGTGGAACCGCCGCAAGACTTCGCGCACATGGTCGCGCGGCTCGCCAGGGCTTATGTCGAAGGTTTCAAAAGTGCCGAGGCCGACGGCGGGAATCTGTTCTCCCGTTTTCGGAATTGCCCGCATTAACGGCGCGCCTCTGTTGGCATTCGCCGCCTGCGCCAGGACGCTGCTCGGAGCCAGCGGCGCGCTTCCTGCGAGAACGGTCGCTGCTATCGCTTTCAATGCCGATCGCCTGTCCACGACGCTCATCGCCTTTTTTGTCATCGCTTGTTCCTCACGCTGAATTAGGCTCGTGCCCTCGCGCGTGAGGTAGCAAACGGCGCCTCGGTCTGCGCGCGCGATCCTGATGACGTGACGCGATTCTGATATGGCTTACGCTGTCAGGTGCGATGAGCCTGCCCGTCCCGAAGGCTGCGGCGGTATTCGGCGGGGCCGACGCCGGTGTGCGCCCGGAAAACGCGGGCGAAATAGCTGGGGCTGCTGAAACCGACCTCATGCGCCAGCGTCGTGATCGGCATGGAGCTGCGGGCAAGAAGCTCCATTGCCCGGTGGATGCGTCTCTCGTTGATGAACTGCAGGAGCGTCTGGCCACAGGTCAGCTTGAAGGCGCGATGTAAGTGGCCCTCGGACAGCCCGACCAGTGAGGCAAGCGTCGATATTCTGATCTCTTCGTCGAGATGGGCTTCCACGTAGTCGGTAATGCGGCGCAGGCGCCACGCGGGGAGCTTGCCAGGATTGGCTTCGTCTTTCGCGCCTCCGTAGCGCCGGCTCAGATACTGAACCAGCGCCGCCGCCATCGTATCGCAGTAAGTGAGATCCAGGCGGCCATTCTGCGAATGAATTCTTTTCAGCTCTGCAAATAGGCCGAAAAGAAAAGGGTCTTGAACATTGCTGAACGTCGGCACATCGCACAGCAGTGGCCGGCCGTCATCATCACTCGGAAGAAGATCCGGCCGCAGCGCAATCGATGCCCATTCCCAAGCCACGCCCTCGAGCCTCAAGCGACGTTCGCAGCCTGCTGGCAGAAAAGAGGCACATCCCGCCCGATCCGGTCCGTCATAGCGATGGCCGCAATCGGTCTTGAACTGATGACGCCGTGCGCCCCCGGAGAGTGTCACCATTACCAGGTGGTGCGGTGAGCGGATCTTACCCTCGACAACGTCGGTGTAGCCGCGTCGCGCGGTATCGAAGATGGCCCGGTCCCACGCGAACCGGCTGTGGTCGGAAGGCCGCGGACTGACGGCCCAGATATCGCCGCTGTTGCGCGAACTCACGGTCGATCAACTCCGGTCAGTTCTTGGAAGTCCTCATGGAGCACGCCGATGGTCGGCCAATAAAGCTCGTGTGCGAGCGCGACTTTTTGGCCATACGCACCGGAGCGCTCTTAACACTCCATCACGCCGAAACCGTGAAATTTGAAAACAGAGCGCCGCGTCGGGAAAGCCGATGCGGCGCAGTTGGGAAGTAGCCGGAAGGTGCTTACGCCTTCGATCCACCTGCAGCCGTGTAGAGCTTGTTCGCGATCTCGACGAGTTCCTCGGGGTGATACTCGGGGATGAAGGCCTCCGGAACGCCTTCCATCTGATATTGCGGGCCGCCCTGCGGAGGACCATCGACGACTTCGAGAATTTCGGAGGCGTCCAGGCCAGGACCGTTCCAGATGGCGGCGACTTCCTTGTAATCCTCTGGGCTGAAGCGATAGAGCTTCCGGTGGCTGCCTTCCTTGATGAACTTCTCGCACTCCGGAATTTCTTTGTCGAAGATGCGGGGGATAGGCAGCATCTTCTTCAGCTCGACCCCAGTCAGCTTTTCAAGCGCCAGAGCATATGCGTGGGCGTGGACGCCGCCTCTGGTGAAGAGGTAGCCCAGCATCATGCGCGCTGCCGGGTTCTTGGTCATTTCATAGGCACGCAGCTTCACCGTGCGGGCGCCGCACTCGAGGAAGAAGTTGTGCAGCAGGTCCAGGATGAGATTGCCGGAGTTGAAGATGTAGTCGCCCCGCCAGGGCTGGCCGAGGTTGTTCACGGCCATGATCCCGTGCGGCCCGTTGAGGTGATAGTTCGTCCCGGCGCCGGTGCTCTTGAAGGTGCTCTCGAACGGAGCATCGCCGGCTGAAATCTTGCCGTTGCCATCAGCGCCATAAAGCAGTCCGTTGACGGCCGCGCCGACCAATTCGATATGGCCGAGTTCCTCCGTCGCGATGTTGGCGATCAGGGCGTAGAACGGCCTCAGCTTGTCCCGCATGCGGAAGTTGAAGCTCTGGTACATGTAGGTGTTCAGGGTGGTCATCTCCCCGAACCGTCCACCCATGAGTTCGTTCACGACGGCCGCCGCAGCAGGGTCAGGGTCTTTCGGAAGCGGCATCTCAACCTGGAGGCGATCGATCCTTAGAAACATGCGCGTACTCCTTCATGACCTCTACCTGAACTGGCCGGCACCGGAACGAGCACGCCGGGCCGGTGCTACTAAACGGAGTGGCGCGCGCGGGAGATCCACTTCGAGGCGAAAGATTGTCAGCTGAGCAAAGGATTTCAGGGACGGGCGCCGACGCACCGCGTCACTCGCCCTGGCCAGAGCGATCTGCTAATGCTCGGCGCGGCGACCAACCCAAGCACACGTCAAGGAAACACATCTCGATGACTTACCTGTTCGATCCGCCGCCGGTGCCGGCACTCCCCATTGCAGGCTCCGACAAGCTCTTTCCGGTGCACCGCATCTATTGCGTCGGCCGCAACTATGCGGAGCACACCCGCGAGATGGGGTTCGACCCCGACAAGGAGCCGCCGTTCTTCTTCATGAAGGCGCCGGACACACTGGTGACGGATGGAAAGTTCCCCTACCCGTCAGCCACCCAGGACGTGCATTGGGAAATCGAGCTGGTAGTCGCGCTGAAGTCCGGTGGCGTGAACATCCCGCGCGCGGAGGCCATGAAGCATGTCTATGGCTATGCCGTGGGGCTCGACATGACTCGCCGTGACCTGCAGGGCGTGGCCAAGAAGATGGGCCGGCCGTGGGAAGTCGGTAAGTCGTTCGAGAAGGCCGCTCCCTGCTCGCCCATCGTGCCGGCTGAGAAGATCGGGCATCCAACCTCGGGCGCCATCTGGCTCGACGTCAACGGCGAGCGGCGCCAGACGGGCGATCTTTCCCAGATGATTTGGGATATTCCGAGCCAGATTGAGTACCTCTCGGGGCTTTGGGAGCTACGCGCTGGTGATTTGATCTTCACCGGCACGCCGGCGGGTGTGGGAGCTGTCAAGAAAGGCGACAAGCTCCATGGCCACGTCGACGGAGTTGGCGACCTCGAGGTTGAGGTCATCTGAGGACGGCTGTCGTGACGCACGAGCTTCATCTGTTGCCGGCATCCATCTCACTGGCCGTGGCCGAGCGCATCGTGGATGCCGCCCTCGCGGCTGCGACCCGCATCGGTACCGCGCCGATGGCCGTTGCCGTGCTGGACGTGGGCGGCCACCTCGTCGCGTTCAAGCGGCAGGATGGTTTGGCGTTTCTGCGCTGTGAGATTGCTCAGAGCAAAGCGTGGACGGCGCTCGCCATGGGAACATCAAGCCGTGGCAGTCGCGACAGGCTTGCGGAGCGGCCGACGTTTCAGGCCGCTCTATCTTCACTCTCGCAGGGCCGGTTCATCCCGGTGCCTGGCGGCGTCCTCATCCTCGACGGCGAAAAACGCGTACTCGGCGCCGTCGGCATGAGCGGCGACGCATCCGATAAGGACGAGGCCTGCTGTATCGAGGCCATCCGCGCGGTGGGTCTCCAATCCTATCCGGCGGAACCGGCCCCCGGTTGGGAGAATGCGCGGCCTTAGGCCGACGCAGGCTGCTCGAGAAGCTCCATCAGCGCCGCGTTGAAGGCTTCCGGCGCCTCGTACATCACCCAATGACCGGCGCCCGCAATGGTGCGCGTGATGAGCTCCGGGTGGTAGATGCGAAGGACATCGTAGACGGCGTCAACGCTGGGCTTGGCGAGGGCATCCCGCTCGCCCCAGATGGCGCGCAGCGGCGCCTTCACGCGGGCAAGTGTGGTTCGGATTTCGTCCGTTGACGCAAATTCGCGCGACCGGAACCGCGCTTTTGCGATGTTGGATGCCTGAATTTCGATGGCCAAGTTATCGATCTGATCGGGATCCGCAAACATCAGGATCGCGAGCGTCTGCCTGTGAACCTCCCGACGCTCCGTATGGGTCATGTTGGAGCGCTCCTTCGGGAACTGCAGCGTAGGGAATGGAAGCCCGAGAGCCGCGCTCCCGATGATCGTCAGGTCTGCCAAGCGGCTACCGAGATTGGCCGCTGCGAGCGTGGCTACGTGTGACCCGAATGAAAAGCCAACGAGATGAATAGGCCGCTCTTCACTGATGAGCGTCCGAATCCCCGCGGCCAACACCTCAGCTGATGATGCCGGCGTAAAGGGCGGCGGCGGCATGGCACTGTCGCCGAGGCCAGGCAGATCGGGTGCCCAAACTTCGTAACGACGTGCGAGCACCGGGATCGTCTTGATCCAGTGCATCCATGATCCCGAACCACCGTGGCAAAGCACGACCGGTGCGCCAGCGCCCCATTTCCGCCAGACCAGATGTCCGTCGCCGCACGGCGTGCGAAAGATTTCAGCTTCGTTATTGAGCTGTTCGATCATCACTTTGCCTTGGGGGCGGCTGCGGCTGTTGCTGGGGCTGTCGCATAGCTCACTGTAGAGCGGTTCTCAACGTGCAGCGGCGTTGGGCAGCCTTGCGCTGGGCGGCGGAGACATGCGCGATCAAGGCGCTAGCGGAAAGTGTTCTTGCCGTTGCATGCTTAGCCGAAGGTCTCGGCTCGACCTGAGCCGGGTGGTGGAGGCAAACACAGAGTGGGGCAAAATGGTGGATACGATCGCCTTCGTCGGCCTTGGAGCTATGGGGCTCCCGATGGCCCGCAATCTCGTGCAGAAGCAATTTCGGGTCGTTGGTTACGATGTCAGACCGCAGGCCGTCGAAGCGTTGGCTGAGGCTGGCGGGCACGGCGCCAAGAGTGCGCGCGAAGCGGCTGAGGGGGCGAATTACCTTGTCCTGATGGTAGTCAATGCGGATCAGGCCGAGGAGGTGCTGATCACCAACGACGCGCTCGGAGCATTGGCGCCGGATGCCACAGTAATCCTCATGGCCACCTGCCCGCCGGAGCGTGTACGCGACATCGCGAAACGGGTGGAGGCCACGGGTCGTACCTTCGTCGATGCGCCGGTTTCGGGCGGCATCGCCGGCGCGACGGCAGGCACGCTCACCATAATGGTTGGCGCGGCCAGTGCGGTTTTCTCGAAATCAAAGCCCGTGCTCGAAGCGATGGGCAGCAAGATCTATCACCTTGGCGAGGAGCCGGGGCAGGGGGCGGTGATGAAAACCATCAACCAGCTCCTTTGCGGCGTGCACATCGCAACGGCGGCGGAAGCGCTGGCGCTGGCCGAGCGCGCCGGAGTCGATCCAACGCTCGCGCACCAAATTCTGTCCGGCTCCGCAGCGTCGAGCTGGATGCTTCAGAACCGCGGACCGCGGATGATAGCCGACGACGGGCAAGTCACGAGCGCACTCGACATCTTCGTCAAGGACTTGGGTATCGTGCTGGAAGCCGGCAAATCGCTGAGGATGGGATTGCCGCTGGCGGCTGCCGCTCATCAGCTGTTTATCGCGGCCTCCGGAATGGGGCTCGGCGGGAAAGATGATAGCCAGGTCATCGAGATCTATCGTGCTCTCCGAGGGAAGAAGTCGTAAAAAAGCCTGAAAAAGGCAATCGGTCATTTCCGATTGCGCCGAATGGCAATCGCGGAGGAAATGAATGAGCTCGGATGGGGGCGCTGAGACGTTCGACTATGTCATCATCGGCGCGGGATCTGCGGGCTGCGTTCTCGCAAACCGATTGACCGCGGATCCATCCGTGACAGTCGCGCTGCTCGAAGCAGGTGGGCCGGACCGGAATCCCTGGCTGCACATTCCGGCCGGCTATTTCCGCACGATGTTCAACCCGGACCTGACGTGGCAATTTGATTGCGGGCCGGAGCCGCATCTGGACGGGCGCATCGTGCCCTGGCCACGCGGCCGCGTGTTGGGCGGCACAAGCGCGGTGAACGGACTGCTTTATGTACGCGGCCAGGCGCAGGACTTCGACATGTGGCGTCAGCTCGGCAATGCCGGGTGGTCGTACCAGGATGTTCTGCCGTATTTCAAACGGGCGGAGGACCAAGAGCGCGGCGCGGATGAATATCACGGTGCCGGTGGCCCCCTCGGCGTATCCGACGTGCACATGGATAATCCGCTCTGCGAGGCCTACATCGCGGCGTGCGTCGCGGCGGGCATTCCCCGTAACAACGATTTCAACGGTCCGAACCAGGAGGGTGTCGGCTATTACCAGCTCACCACCCGGAATGGCCGGCGCTGTTCGACTGCGGTCGGCTACCTCAAACCAGCCCGCTCGCGGCCGAACCTCAAGATCATCACCGAAGCGCAGGTGAAGCGGATCGCCCTCGACGGGCGCCGCGCCATCGGCGTCGTTTACAAACTCGGCGGTGAGATGCGCACCATCAATGCCCGGCGCGAAGTGCTGCTCGCAGCCGGCGCAATCGGAAGCCCGCAATTGCTGCAGGTTTCGGGCATCGGCCCCGGTTCCGTTCTGAAGCGCGCAGGCGTCGAGGTCCAGCATGAACTGCCGGGCGTCGGCGAGAACCTGCAAGATCACTTCCAGGTGCGTTTTGTCTATGACTGCTCATTGCCGGCGAGCCTGAACGACGTTTGGCACAGCCGCCTGAAGCAGCTAAGGGTCGGCTTGGAATACATCTTCAATCGTACCGGAATTCTCACGATTGGCGCCGGCGTTGTTGGGGTGTTCGCGAAAACGCGCCCTGAGCTCGAGGTGCCGGACGTTCAAATTCACTTCATGCCGTTGTCAGCCGAGCGGCCAGGCTATGGGCTGCACCCGTTTTCGGGTGTGACGGCTTCCGTGTGCCAGCTGAGGCCGGAAAGCCGTGGTGTCATCGCGATCAAGACGCCGGACCCTTTCGATCCGCCAAGCATTGTTGCCAACTATCTGGCCACGGAAACCGATCGCGAGGTCACGCTCGCAGGAATGCGTCTGCTTCGGAAGATCGGCGCACAGCCGCAGTTCGCAAAATACGTGAAGCGTGAATTTCTGCCTGGCCCCGAGGCGCAGAGCGACGAAGACTTGATGGCGTTCGCCCGAGCCAAGGGCACGACGATCTTCCACCCGTGCGGTACCTGCAAGATGGGGCGTGACCCGATGGCGGTCGTCGACGAGCGCCTGAGGGTGCACGGCATTTCCGGCCTGCGGGTCATCGACGCGTCGATCATGCCGACCATGACATCGGGCAATACCAACGCACCCACGATCATGATCGCGGAAAAGGCATCTGACATGATCCTGGAGGATGCGCGCCAACACGCAGCGGTCGCCTAGGGAGGGGCACGTGACAGAAAGCGATTACGAGGCCGAGTACAACAATCGCCGCCGCGTGCCGGAGCATATGGAGATTGTCGCGCGCTGGCTGCGGGAGTCCGAGCGTGTGCGCGCCACTCTGCCGTCGGAGCTTGGGGTTGCCTACGGCTCCAAGCCTCGCCAGTGCTACGATGTTTTCAAGCCGACCTCGGGCGACGACAGCAGCGGACCACTGATCGTCTACATCCACGGCGGTTATTGGCAGCGCGGGGATCGCACGGAATACAGCTTTGTCGCCGAGACACTGGTTCGTATGGGCGCCATCGTGGTGCTGCCCTCCTACACGCTGTGCCCGGAAGGTTCGGTGGCTGAAATCATCGAAGAAATGCGCCAGTTTCTGCGTGCGCTCTGGGAACGCATGCAGCGGCGCCCGGTCGTCGTGGGCCACTCTGCGGGCGGCCACCTAGCCGCGGCAATGCTGGCGACCCGGTGGAGCGACTATGGTGCGCCTGCCGACCTCGTGCGCGCCGCCTACGCCATCAGCGGCGTTTTCGAGCTCGAGCCGCTCATTCCAACCAGCCTAAATGAGGCTTTACAGCTCACCCCTGAAACGGCGCGCGCAGCGAGCCCAATCTTCTGGCCGCCTCCTCCAGCAGACAGGTTTTTGGTGGCTGCCGTAGGCGGTGCGGAAAGTCAGGAGTTTTTGCGCCAAAGCCTGGACATCGCCGCGACGTGGTCCGCGGCAGGTGTGAAAGCTGAATGCGTCGTGGTACCCAACGCCAATCACTTCACGATCGTTGATGAGCTGACCCGGCCCGAAAGCGCAATGGTGCAGCGGGTGCTCCAGCTGGCTCAGTTCTAAGCGATCGATCAGGCTGATGGATGCGCTGTCGCCCGAACGCTGACACCTTTTTGTGGTTGTCAGTGCTCCAGTCGATTTGCGAGTCTCGCAGGAACGGATCGCCAGCGTTTCGTATGAGGACCAAGGCAAAAGGGCAGTCTTTGTGGGCGCGGGCTCTGACTATCGTCTTGATGCTCTTACTCGCGACAGCTTCGCCGCTCGCCCATATCGTACTCCCGCAGGCGTACGCTGACCATCGGTCTTCGGTCGATAGTGGATCGCAGCACGCCCATCACGATACCCACAAGGCGATGGACACACACCTGGCTTCCCACGATGCTGGGCCGCACGGCACACAGGGGTCGGCAGGTGATTGCGCGAAAATCGCCGCGTTCTGCTCTGATTGCAGCTATTTCTGCCATCCGGTCTTCGATATTCCAGCCGGGTACCTGATCGAGAAGCAGGGACGCCTCGCGATTTATTCCGCCCCCGAACTCCTCTCCGAAGGGGTGGATCCCGACGTCCTTCCTCCGCCGCCCAAGCTCAGCTGATCGTCGCGGGTACTCGGTCCTCGCGTCTGAGAGATCAGCGAAGGGCCGCACAGTTGAGCTTCAACCAATCAGATCAGGATACTTCCGATGAAGGATTATCTTCGCACGCTTGCGACCGTCTTTGCGTTCGCCCTTCTTGCGGGCACATCACCGCTGGTCGCGCAGTCGGGAAACAATACTGACGGTGGTCACGACCATGGGCACGCCATGCACGGCGCGGAGCATGGGCACGGCCATGGCGCACACGACTCCTTCGCCATCAAAGGTACGGTGAACGAGGCCTCCAGGGCCTACGCAGAGGCCAACGCAAAAATGCACGCCGGGATGGACATTGAGTTTACCGGCGACGCGGACGTGGACTTCGTACGCGGCATGATCCCGCATCATCAGGGCGCGGTCGATATGGCCCGCATCGTTCTCCAATACGGCAAGGATCCGGAAATCCGGAAACTTGCCAGCGAGATCGTCAAGGCCCAGGAGGCCGAGATCTCGATGATGAAGGAGTGGCTCAAGGAGCGTGGGCTAGAATGAGGTGAGGTTGGCGCCGGCTCAGTGCGAGCCCGGCGCCGGCTTGGCCGCCGCAGCCATGTAGTTGACGTCAGTATCCGCACCCAACGTCCAGCGGCCGGTCAGCGGATTATAGATCAGCCCCTCGAATGTGGGCTGCTGCAACCCGGCGCTGATGCAGTAGCGGCTCAGCTCTTCGGGTGTGATGAACCGGTCCCACTGATGGGTGCCGATCGGCAACCAGCGAAGGATGTACTCGGCGCCGACGATCGCCAACGCATAGGATTTCAAGGTGCGATTGATCGTTGAGAGGATGAACAGGCCGCCTGGCCGCAGCACCTCCGCGCACGTCGTAATGAAGGCCTGGGGATCGGGGACATGCTCGACGACCTCCAGGCAAACGATAGCATCGAACTGAGCGTGCTCGGCAACCAGCTCTTCCACACGGCAGGCGCGATAGTGGATTGCCAGCCCCTGGGGCTCCGCATGCTGAATGGCGACGGCGATGTTCTCTTCCGCCGGGTCGATGCCGGTCACGATGGCACCGAGTCGGGCCAAGGGCTCGGAGATCAGTCCACCGCCGCATCCGACATCCAGAATCGTGAGACCGGTCAACGGTTTCGCCGCGTGCTCTTCCCGATTGAAGTGGCGAACAAGGTGCGACCTAAGGAACGCAAGCCGGGCCGGACCGAGTTTATGCAGCGGGCGGAATTCGCCCTCGGGATCCCACCATTTGTCTGCAAGCCTGGCGAATCGATCGATTTCGCCAGTATCTAGAGTGGGTTGGTTCTGTCCGGTTAGGATCATGGCAACCACTTCGCGCCTTTCTCGTGCCCGATGTCAAGCCTACATCGGTTTTGTTGCAGCGCTCGCGCGTTATCGCTATGAGTACGGCCCGACCGGGCCAATCCGCTGAAACGAGGAGAAGGTTTCCAACACCTCGCCCTCGGTACCGCGTCCGCGGCGCCGAGTACGGGGCGTTGGCGCAACGGGTAGACGCATGGCAATCGTAGTGATGAAGTTCGGCGGAACGTCCGTCGCGGATATCGGACGCATTCGCAATGTGGCCCGTCACGTCAAGCGCGAGATCGACGCGAAAAACCAGGTTGCCGTCGTGGTTTCGGCCATGGCCGGGCACACGAACCAGCTCGTGGCCTGGGTGCGTGAGGCTTCGCTCATCCACGATGCCCGCGAGTACGATGCCGTCGTCGCTTCGGGCGAGCAGATTACGGCCGGTCTCCTCGCGATCGTACTGCAATCCATGGGCATTGCCGCCCGCTCATGGCAGGGGTGGCAGATCCCAATCCTGACAGATGCCGCGCACGGCGCTGCCCGCATCATCGATATCAAGGCCGACGAGCTGAAAGCCCGCCTCGCCCAGGGCGAGGTTGCCGTCGTCACCGGCTTCCAGGGGCTCGAGCCTAAGCGCAACCGAATTTCGACGCTGGGTCGCGGCGGCTCCGATACGAGTGCCGTCGCGCTCGCCATCGCGCTCGGTGCCGACGTCTGTGACATTTACACGGACGTCGACGGGGTTTACACCACAGACCCGCGCATCGTGCCGTCTGCCCGCCGGCTGCCGCGCATCTCCTACGAGGAGATGCTCGAGATGGCTTCTCTCGGGTCGAAGGTGCTGCAAACCCGATCCGTCGAGCTGGCGATGGTGCACCGCATGCGCACGCGGGTGCTGTCGAGCTTTACAGACCCCGAGGCTCTGCAGCCGGTCCGCTCCGGGTCGGAATGGCAGAACATCGGTACTATTGTTTGTGACGAGGAAGAAATCGTGGAAAGCCAGGTTGTCAGCGGCATCGCCTATGCGAAGGACGAGGCGAAGGTCACGATTATGAATGTGGCCGACAAACCTGGCGTAGCGGCCGCCATCTTCGGCCCGCTGGCAGAGGCCAACATCAACGTTGATATGATCGTCCAGAACCTGTCGGCGGATGGGAAATACACCGACGTCACGTTTACGGTGAATGCCTCAGACCTGCCCAAGACGCTCGAGGTTCTGAAAAACGCACGCGAGCAAATCGGCTACTCTGAGATCAAAAGCTCGGCCGACGTCGTAAAAGTATCGGTCATCGGCGTAGGCATGCGCAGTCATGCTGGTGTCGCAGCCAAGATGTTTAAAGCTTTGGCTGAAAAGGGGATTAACATCCTCGCGATCACCACGTCGGAGATCAAGATCAGCGTTTTGATCGACGCCGCCTATGCCGAGCTTGCTGTGCGCACCTTGCATACGCTCTTCGGGCTCGACAAGGATTGAGCAAGGCCCCCGCGAAGCTGCGGGAGAGAAGCTGCTCAGGAGGCGCGAGGCAGTAGGTCGCGTGTCTCCTGCCGTCTCGCCGTCCGTCAACAAAACTGAACGGCAGCCGCTATGCAGACCAGACGCGGAGACGAGCCGCGCACATTGCCGCCGGAGCCTGCGCTCAGGGTCATTCTGAGGCGCCTGCGCGAGATCATGGCCGAGCCGGGTGGGGAGCAATCCCGGCTCGACAAGATCGTGCGCCAGATCTCCGGCCTGATGGTGGCCGAGGTCTGCTCTATCTACTTGAAGCGGCAGGACGGATCGCTCGAACTGTTCGCGACGGAAGGCCTCAAGAAGGAGGCGGTGCACAACACTCGCCTGAAGCGGGGCGAGGGATTGGTCGGCCGTTGCGCCGAGCTGGCGGTACCCATCAACGAGCCCGATGCGCAGCAGCATCCGGCATTCTCGTACCGGCCAGAAACGGGCGAAGAAATCTACCATTCAATGCTCGCGGTCCCGATCCTGCGGAGCGGGACGGTGCTCGGGGTGCTTGCCGTCCAAAACAGAACCCGGCGCGAGTACTCCGATGAGGACGTCGAGGTGCTGCTCACGACCGCTATGGTCGTAGCGGAGCACATCGTGTCCGGAGCAGTGGCAGGCGCTGGGGCCGCGGCAGAGCTCAGCCGTTCGCTCACAAGCGTCGTGCACGGCGAGCCAATTTCGGAGGGCATTGCGCTCGGGCACGTCGTGCTGCACGAGCCGCGGGTCGTCGTCACCAAGCTGCTCGCCGAGGACATTGACGTGGAGCTGGAGCGGCTCGAGGCGGCCATGCACAAGCTGCGCGCGAGCCTCGACGAGATGATGGGGATCGAGTCCCTGGCACAGGCCGGCGACCATCGGGAGGTGCTCGAAGCCTACCGCATGTTCGCCAACGACCGCGGCTGGATGCGTCGGCTCGAGGCGGCTGTGCGGGAGGGGCTTACCGCGGAGGCGGCGGTCGAGCGGGTGCAGAACACCACGCGTACCCGGATGTTGCGGCAGAACGATCCCTACTGGCGGGAGCGGCTGCGTGATCTTGACGATCTTTCGGACCGGCTGCTGCGCATCCTGGCCGGTCGCACAACAGCCGCGCGGGAAGGGCTTGAGCTGCCCAACGATACAATTCTGGTCGCACGTACCATGGGGCCGGCCGAGCTTCTGGACTACGACCGCTCGAAGCTGCGCGGCCTCGTTATCGAGGAAGGTAGTGGCCAGAGCCACGTGGCCATCGTCGCGAGGGCCCTTGGGCTGGCGGCTGTTGGACAGGCGCGGGGTATCGTCGAACGGGTTGCCACTGGCGATCCAATGATCGTCGACGCCGAAACGGGCGACGTTCACTTGCGGCCTTCGAGCGATGTCGTCGCGGCCTACTCGGACAAGGTCCGTTTCCGGGCGCGGCGGCAACGTCAATACCAAGCGCTGCGTGATGTACCGGCCATCACCAAGGATGGCATACGAATTAGCCTGCACATCAACGCGGGGCTTCTCGTCGACATTCCCCATCTTGCCGAGTCGGGAGCAGAGGGCATCGGGCTCTTTCGCACCGAACTGCAGTTCATGATCTCCTCGACGTTCCCGCGGCGGGACAAGCAGGCGGAGACTTACCGCCAGATTATGGACGGAGCCCAGGGCAAGCCGGTTGTCTTCCGCAGCCTGGACATCGGCGGGGACAAGATCCTGCCCTACATAAAGCATCCGAAAGAGGAGAACCCGGCGCTCGGCTGGCGGGCCATCCGCATGTCACTCGACCGACCGGGTTTGTTCCGCACGCAGGTGCAGGCGCTGATTCGCGCCGCGGCGGGCCGAGAGCTCAGCATCATGATCCCAATGGTCTCGGTCGTCTCGGAGATTGAAGCGGCCAAGATGCTGATCTCTCGCGAAGTCGAGCAGCTGGAGAAGCGCGGGGTGCCGCGCCCGTCCAAGCTGCGTATCGGCGCCATGATCGAGGTCCCGAGCCTCCTCTACGAGCTCGATGCGCTCATGCCCCACGTGGACTTCGTGTCCGTGGGCTCCAACGACCTTCTGCAGTTTCTGTTCGCCGCGGACCGGTCGAACGCGCACGTGGGACACCGCTACGATCCGCTGTCTGTGTCCGCGCTGCGGGCGCTGCGCCACGTGGTCCGTACCGGTGCCGTGCATGGCGTTCCGGTGACCCTTTGTGGCGAGATGGCTGGTCGCCCGTTGGAAGCTATGGCTCTGATCGGGCTTGGTTTTCGGACAATCTCAATGGCGCCGGCATCTATCGGCCCCGTTAAGACGATGATTTTGTCACTCAACGCTGACAAGCTGGCGGGTCATCTCGAAGAGTTGTTGCAGACGCAGTCCGGCAGCATTAGATCACATCTGCAGGAGTTCGCGAGAGCGGAGGGTGTTGAGCTGTCGTAGGGCGCGGCTCACGGTACGCACCACCACATACGTTTCTAAATCGTGTGAACTTGTCGTGTGCGTTGGAGCTCTGGGATTGCTCACGCCCGCGAATTGCCTTCTCTTGGGGCGCAGCCCGCCAAGCCAGCGAGGGCTGCTGGGAAATCGATACAACTAATCGAGATGAGTTCTCTTCCGTACGAAAAGCTGGAGAAGGTTATCGCGCGCTGGGAGGTGATCCAGGCGGAGCTGAACCAGGGCGTCAACCAGGCGGCCTACGCCAAGCTCAGCAAAGAGTTCTCGGAACTTACCCCTATCGTGAACACTGTCCAGGAGCTGAGGAAGGCGGAGCAAGAACTCGCCGATCTGGACGCCCTTCTTAACGATCCCGGCACGGACCGGGAAATGGCCGCGCTTGCCGTTCAGGAAATCGAGGCGCTGCGGCCAAAGATTGAGGAGCTGAACAAAAAGCTGCGCGTCCTGCTGCTCCCCAAGGATGCGGCGGATGATTGCAGCGTCATCCTCGAAGTTCGCGCAGGGACAGGCGGTGATGAGGCAGCTCTGTTCGCTGCGGATCTCTTCCGCATGTACCAGCGCTATGCCGATCTCCACTGTTGGAAGACGGAGATCATCTCCGCTTCCGAAAACGACCTCGGCGGATACAAAGAGGTCATCGCCTCCATTTCAGGTCACGGCGTCTTTGCCAGGCTAAAGTTTGAGTCTGGTGTGCACCGCGTACAGCGCGTCCCCGAGACAGAGGCTTCCGGACGCATCCACACCTCGGCCGCTACTGTCGCGGTGTTGCCGGAGCCGGAAGAGGTAGATATCGAAATTCGGCCCGAGGACATCCGCATCGATACGATGCGCGCGAGCGGCGCCGGCGGTCAGCATGTCAACAGGACGGACTCAGCGGTGCGCATCACGCACATTCCGACGGGGATCGTCGTGGTCTCGTCGGAGAAGTCGCAGCATCAGAACCGCAAGCTCGCCATGCAGGTTCTGCGTTCGCGTCTCTATGAGCTCGAGCGCCAGCGCGAGGCCAATGAGCGCGCCGCACAACGCCGCGAACAGGTGGGCTCGGGCGATCGGTCGCAGCGGATTCGCACGTACAACTTTCCGCAGGGTCGTGTTACCGATCATCGCATCAATCTAACCCTGCACAAGCTCGATCAGGTCCTGGATGGCAGTGCTCTCGACGAGCTGATCGATGCGCTGATTACACACCATCAGGCCAGCCAGCTTGCTGAAGCGGATGCACACACCCACATGTGAGCGAGTGACCGGTTCATGGACCGCTTCCGAAGCGGTGGTGTTCGCCACCCGCCAGCTCCGTGAGGCCGGGATCGAGTCGCCGGGGCTTGATGCACGGCTCCTTGTCGGTGCGGCGCTGGGGTTGCGTGCAGAGCAGCTGATAGCTCGGCCTGATCTGCCTGTCGGTCCGGAAGCTCAGAAAACGATCGAAGGTTATTTGAATAGGCGCCTCGCGCACGAGCCGGTCTCGCGCATTCTTGGGAGCCGCGGTTTTTATGGCCGGATGTTCGAGATTTCTCCTGCCACGCTCGACCCGCGACCGGAGACTGAAACACTGATCGAGGCCGCTTTGGGGCTGGTCAATGAGCGGAAGAGCGATCCAGCGAAACCGATTCGCATACTGGATATCGGTACAGGATCGGGCTGCTTACTGATAACCCTGCTCGCCGAGTTGCCGAACTCCATTGGGCTCGGAACCGACATCAGCGTCGAGGCGTTGGAGATAGCGCGTCGAAACGCTCTCAAACACGCCGTTAAATCGCGAGCAGAATTTAGGCTCGCGCGATCCCTCGAAGGTATCGCTGGCCCGTTCGACCTTGTCGTAGCCAACCCGCCCTACATTCCCACGGGCGATATCGAAGGGCTTGCGCCAGAGGTCCGAGATTTCGATCCGCGCTCTGCGTTGGACGGCGGCGTAGATGGATTGGATGTGTACCGCGAGATCGCGAAAAACCTTGTTCGGGTCGTGCCCGAAGGTTGGGCCATCTTTGAAGTGGGGGCCGGGCAGGCCACAGCTGTTGCCAAAATTGTCGATGAGTGCCGGGTCGAAACGGCGCGACCGCAGATACGCACATTTCGCGACTTATTGGGGGTTGACAGGTGTGTGGCTTGGAAGGCACGCAGCTGAATCGAGAGATAAAAATACTTGGAAACGAGTCGGTCACGGGCTAATGTCGCCTCAGGCGGAAAGAAGCGCGAGCGCAACAGTGCAGCCGAGCCCCTTATGCGGTTGCCCCCTGCGAGCGCAAGTAAACCGAGCGAAACAAGCGAAGAATAGCCGCTGGTCGTCCGATGTTGGTCTGAACCAGCGCGTATGAAGACTTCGAAGTTTCGTCGTATGCGCCTTTTCCCGAATGGATCGACTGGCGAACTTTCGTGAGTGTCGGAAACACAAGGAATAATCTGAACCGTCCGCGCGCACGATTTACGTGACGAACGTGGCAGCGCCGTCGTGGTGAGCCGCTTCGAGGGGGCGATGACGCACATCTGTCTTGGCAGGTAAGTGTGGCAGAGAGCCTGCAGTCGCCCTTTGTATTGGCAAACAAAAACTAGAAGTAATCTGCATAGTTGAGATTGGGAGACTATGAGGCAGGGACAGCAGAATCGGAGAGGCCGCGGCCGTAACCGGAAAGCGCATCATAATCCGCTGACGCGCAGCTACGAATCGAATGGTCCCGATGTGAAGATCCGGGGTACGCCGGCGCACATCGCGGAGAAGTATATGGCCCTTGCGCGTGACGCTCTCGCTTCCGGCGATCCGGTTCTGGCCGAGAACTACTTGCAGCACGCCGAGCATTACAATCGAATCATCATGGCCTACAGGGAGCAGACTGCCCAGCAGGCCGGCGAGCAGATGAACGGCTTCAACCGTCATCGGAACGATATCCTGACGGATGTTGATGACTTCTCCGATGAGGATACGGAGGAGGAAGAGCTGCTCAGCCCTGTCGAGCCGGATGTGCAACCACGCGCGGACGTTCAGCTGCGCACCGACGAACCTCGGCCAAGGCAGCTGCAGGATCAGATTCATCCCCGCACGAATGGCGAGAATGGTGGTCGGGAGCGGTTCCAGGAGCAGCGGAACGGCCAGGAATATCGCAACAATGGTGCTAGCGCGGAACGCCAGGCTCAGGCTGTCGAACAGCCCGAAGCCGAACAGCCTGTTATGGAGCCCGTGGCGCAACCGTCTCGCTCTGAAGCGGCGACTCGGCGGCGCGATCGTTTCGGCGGCACCGAGCAGCCACAGCCGGAGTTCCTGAGACGGCCAGTGAGGCGGGTGCGCCGCGAAACCAACGGCGGGTCGGCCGAGGCAGGAGAAGCCGCTTCCGCAGCCAAGGAGGACAACGGGAAGTAATAAGAGCGCTGGAGCGCCAATAAGGACGGGGCAGCTGCCCGAACGTTCGTTATCCGGGGCAGCAAATCAGAGGGGCTTTAGGTCATCATACGACGCGGACAGAATCGCCGGCGGCAACGCGCCCGGCAGCGGTGACTTCTGCGTAAATGCCGAAATCGGAGTGTCCGAAGGTGCGCTGTAGCGTGGCGGGGATAGCCATGTCGCGTGCCCCAGTCTCGGGATCCACGTTGGTGGCATCGCACCGGCGCGTGCGATGAAATACCTTCATGCGAGCGTGGCCGATCACAAGCTCACGTTCGAGCCAGTTGAGCTCTTCCCAAGGTTCGAAGCCGTCCAGATAGATGTTCGCACGGAACCGCAGCGGATGGACGGGTCGTTTGATCAGCTTTTCGAGGGCCCGCACGCTGGCCAGGTTCACGATGTGAAGGCACTTGGCCGCCATGTCCGAGAAGCTGTGGCCCGGTGCCGAAACGATTTTGGGCGGCCCACGAAGTGAATCGGCCATGTAGGCGGCGATGAATTGCTCAATGATCTGCCGCCCGATTTTGGTTCTGAGATCACCTCTGGCCACTGGCCGGCCCTGCCGGGAAATGATGAGGATGTGCGTGTCCGGGTCGAGCCGCGTCTGCAGCGTTGCGAGCTTCTCGTCCCGCATCAGCATCAGGAAGTTCGTCTTGGGAAGGTGGCGAGGCGAAACGGGATCGAAGCGGCTGGGCCCATTTTCGATAGCGTAAGCCCGGTCCAGCGGGACAGTCTCGCCAACCACTAACGAGACCTCATTCAACTGCTCCGGGGACAAACCCTTCACAGCATAACGGTACAGTCCGACGACGCGCGGCCCGGACTCCACGGCACCCATCATCATTTGTCCCTTTGTCATCGGTTTGAGGCAGTTCAACGCGCGGAATGGCCAAGCGTGTGAACTTTCGCCCAGGCTCCCCCTTTCCGGCCGTTCCGGCAACCCTATATCTGTTGCTGCCGACGGGGTCGCAGGGTGCCGGAAGGGCCCGGCGATACGTCGCACCATCCTGACGTTCTGGCGTTCTACCCGTGCCACTTGGGCGGGCGAACGCGCTAGGAGAGGGACGATATGAATTTCGAAAAATACACCGACCGCGCCAAGGGCTTCGTGCAAGCGGCGCAGACGTTGGCCTTGAGAGAGGGCCACCAGCAGTTCTCCCCCGAACATCTATTGAAAGCCCTTCTCGATGACGAGGAGGGAATGGCCGCGGGCTTGATCACCCGAGCCGGAGGAAATGCGCGCGCCGCGAAGATGGCTGTGGATCAGGCGCTTGCGCGTCGGCCAAAGGTTACAGGCGCCGGGGCCGGCCAGCTTTATCTGACGCCCGAGTTGGCACGGATTTTCGATCAAGCCGAACAGCTTGCGGATAAGGCGGGCGACAAGTTCGTCACCGTCGAGCGATTGCTGCTTGCCATCGCGCTGGCTCGGAGCACCGAGGCCGGCCGTATTCTTGCGGACGCCGGCGTAACGCCGCAGGGCCTCAATGAAGCCATCAATCAGCTGCGCAAAGGGCGGACGGCTGACACCGCAACAGCCGAGCAGGCTTACGATGCGCTGAAGCGCTACGCGCGCGATCTCACCGAGGCAGCGGCGGAAGGGAAGATCGACCCCGTCATCGGCCGCGATGAAGAGATTCGCCGCACGATGCAGGTCTTGTCGCGGCGGACGAAGAACAACCCGGTGCTGATTGGCGAGCCCGGCGTCGGCAAGACGGCCATCGCGGAAGGCTTGGCGCAGCGGATCGTTAAAGGCGACGTCCCCGAGAGTCTGAAAGACAAGAAGCTGCTCGCCCTGGACATGGGTGCCTTGATCGCCGGCTCGAAGTATCGCGGCGAGTTCGAGGAGCGGCTCAAGGCTGTGCTGCAGGAAGTGACGGCGGCCGAGGGCGGTATCATTCTCTTTATCGACGAGCTGCACACCATCGTCGGCGCAGGCAAGTCCGAAGGCGCGATGGATGCCTCGAACCTGCTAAAGCCTGCCTTGGCTCGCGGCGAGCTGCATTGCATCGGCGCCACGACGCTCGACGAGTATCGCAAGCACATCGAAAAGGACGCGGCTCTTGCCCGCCGTTTCCAGCCGATCTTTGTCGATGAGCCGTCGGTCGAGGACACAATTTCCATTCTTCGCGGTTTGAAGGAGCGGTACGAGCAGCACCACAAGGTGCGCATCTCCGATTCCGCCTTGGTGGCTGCGGCTACCTTGTCGCACAGGTACATCACGGATCGGTTCCTGCCGGACAAGGCCATCGACCTGGTCGACGAAGCCGCGTCGCGGCTCAGGATGCAGGTCGATTCGAAGCCGGAGGAGCTCGATTCGATCGATCGCGAGATCATTCGGCTGCGGATTGAAGCCGAGGCGCTCAAGAAGGAGAGCGATCCGGCTTCCAAGGATCGCTTGCAGAAGCTCGAGGCGGAGCTGTCTGCGCTCGAGGAGAGATCGCGCGAGCTGACGGTCCGGTGGCAGCAGGAAAAGGACAAGCTCGGCAAGGCTGCGCAGCTGAAGACCGAGCTGGACCGCGCCCGCAACGAGCTTGCGCAGGCTCAACGGCGCGGCGAGTGGCAGCGTGCAGGCGAGCTGACCTACGCCATCATTCCGAAGCTCGAGAAGGAGCTGGCGGAGCTTGAGGCGAAGGGTGATGGCGGTGCTTTCCTCGAGGAGGCTGTCACCGCGAATCACATTGCCCAGGTGGTCTCCCGCTGGACCGGCGTTCCGGTGGACAAGCTTCTCGAAGGCGAGCGCGAGAAGCTCCTCAAGATGGAGGAGGCCTTGGCGAAGCGAGTCGTCGGGCAGGAGGAGGCTGTCGAAGCAGTTTCGACGGCCGTTCGTCGCGCCCGTGCCGGCCTGCAGGATCCGAACCGGCCGATCGGCTCCTTTATGTTCCTCGGTCCGACCGGTGTCGGTAAGACCGAGCTGACGAAGGCGCTCGCCGAGTTCCTGTTCGACGATGAGACCGCGATGGTGCGCATCGACATGAGCGAGTACATGGAGAAGCACTCCGTGGCTCGCCTCATCGGTGCCCCGCCCGGCTATGTCGGTTACGAAGAAGGCGGCGCGCTGACGGAAGCCGTGCGTCGGCGGCCTTATCAGGTCGTGTTGTTCGACGAGATCGAAAAAGCGCACCCGGAAGTCTTCAACGTGCTGCTACAGGTGCTCGACGATGGGCGGCTGACGGACGGCCAGGGCCGCACGGTCGACTTCCGGAATACGCTGATCATCATGACGTCGAACATCGGCGCCGAGTATCTCGTCTCCGCAAAGAGCGAGGAAGACTTCGAAACAGCGAAGTCCTATGTGCTCGCCGAGGTGAAGACGAAGTTCCGGCCCGAGTTCCTGAACCGGATCGACGAGATCATCGTATTCCACCGGCTCAAGCGCGAGCAGATGGCCGCTATCGTCGACATCCAACTGGAACGGTTGCGGCGACTGCTCTGTGACCGGAAGATCCGGCTCGAGCTGGACGATGCGGCACGGAACTGGCTAGCGGAGCGGGGCTATGATCCCGCTTACGGGGCGCGGCCGCTCAAGCGCGTCATTCAGAAGAACGTGCAGGATCCGCTTGCCGAGCAGATCCTCGCCGGTCGGATTAAGGACGGTGAGACAGTGCGCATTACCGCCGACGAAAAAGGGCTCGTCATTAACGGCGAGCAGGCGAAAGCCGCGGCTTGACTGCGCTTTCGGCCTCGAAGTAGTCCGAACAGAAAGGCCTGACGCAAATGAGCGTCAGGCCTTTGTCTTTATCGAGAGCTGTCTAATTAGCGGCTCGCTGTCATGACCGGTGCACGGCGCATCAAATCCTCTATACGGGCGCGCTCTTTTTGGAAATCCGCAAGCTGACGGCCGGTTAGCTGACGTTCACGCGGCACCTGCAGCGTGAGAGGATTGACGAACCGATTGTTGACCAGCACCTCATAGTGCAAGTGCGGCCCTGAGCACATGCCGGTGCAGCCCACATAACCGATAATCTGCCCCTGCTTGACCTTCACGCCCGGCTGAATATTCGGCGCGATTTTCGACATGTGGCCATAAGCCGTTTGATATCCGTTTGCGTGCCGGATGCGCACGTAGTTTCCGTATCCACCCTTTCGACCAGCCTCTTCGACAACGCCGTTGCCCGCCGCCATGATCGGCGTTCCCGTTGGCGCAGCCCAGTCGATACCCGTGTGCATCTTCGGCACGTTGATCACAGGGTGCTGACGAAATCCATAACCTGAGGTCAGCCGTATGGATTCACCCCGCACCGGGCGGCGCATGAGGAAGCGCTTCGAGTTGTTACCGTACTCGTCGTAGTAGTCCACGACGCCATCCGGTGTGCGGAAGCGCCAGAAGCGGCGTGATTCACCGCCTGCCGTAAGAGATGTATACAGAAGTTCGCCAGGCGCGCTGTCGTAGCCATCATCCTCCTTCACGTCGAAGAAGAAGTCGATGAAATCGCCCGGACTCACGCGGCGGCGGAAATCGGTTTCATAGGCGTGAATCCGCAGGACCTGCATGATGGTTTCCGGCGGAATGCCTTCGAGCAACGCCGCATGATAGATGCTGGTGTAAAGGCTGGCCGAGGTTGTCCGATCGGAATCCCCGAGCGCGAGGGTAGCCAATTTGCCGTGGTAAGGTTCGGCGCTGGCAGCATACTCACCCGAGCTGTTTCGATAGACGGTAACCTTGTGCTGATGGCCCTCGGCAAACACACTAAAGCGCACCGGCTCGAGCCTGTCTGAAACCAACGACGGCACCAGGGTAACGTGAACTTCCTGACCTGGCTGGAGAGCGCTCTCAGGGAAAATCGGACGCGCCGCTTGCAGCATCGCGTTGATCTGCCAGCGGAGAGCGCCAAGCTGGCGCAGGATCTTTGCCAAGGTATCTCCTGCGGCGACCCGGACGACGCGGACCTCGCTGTTTTGAAGCTCTTCGTCGTCAACCGTGTCGGCGCTTGCAACTGATTTGTAGAGAACTGTCGTGTTCGGATCTGCGCTTGTCTGATCCGGGTCCTCAATTCTGAGACCGGCTTCTGCAATCAGCTCCTCTGGAGACGGAGTGTCTGGCTGGAGGCTCGGCCTCATCTTAAGGTCCTCGGCCTCTTCTTCCGCTCGCGCCACAAGTTCAGCCACTTCGGCGTCGTCGAGCTCCTGCCCGTCCTCGTTGGGCAGCATACCGCCAAGCAGCTCGACAACGCGTACCCTCACATCCGAGCGTCTGGTCAAAGTTCCTTCGCCGGCCTGCTCGTCGGTGGAATCGGGCGCATACAGCTTGAGCGGATTGAACGGCGGAACTTTTTCCGCCGCCGACGGCGGAACGTCAGACAACCGCGCAACGATGCGCATATAGGGGCGGATCTGGATGAACGGTCGGTTGTCGCGCCGAACCTGCACCTGCTCGTGGATGATATGCCTTGCGGCGGCTGTAGCCGTCGCCATCTGAAGCAAATCGGATTTCGGAACAGCCCAGTTAAGGCCGTCCGCCGATCCCTGGAAGACAGCCGGCCTCGGCAGCCGCGCTTCGCGGAATTGGTGCAAAGCTGGAAGAATGCCCTCGCGCGTCATTGCGGGGTCGAGCGAGCCAAACAGCACCACGCCGATGGCCACCGCGCCGACACCTGCGGCGAGAAATGTGCTGAGAACCCAGCGGAAGCGTCCGCCGCGGCGTGGCTCGCCGAGATCTCGGTCATAAATATCCCGAACGACCTTGCGCGCACGCCCACGATAGACCTGAGGCAGGCCCTGGGAGCGGCTAGCCGGCCGAATGGTGCGCACGCGCCCTACAGGTGCATGGCGCTGGGTATTCAACACGCCCGTTCACCCCCCTCGTTACCCGCTGGCGCTATCGAAAGGGCGCAAGCGTCCGTCTGCTTCGGAGAATTGTTGAGCCCCCGTGGACCAAGTCAATCAACTTGTTCCGACGTCCGCATTCTGGCGGGGAGAAAAGGCGAGATCACGGCGCAGGACGTCCACGAGAAATTGGTAGTGGCCCATAGAGAGCACGGAATGGAGGGGTGTCGAGTTTGTCGCACCCCTGGTCCTTCAGCCCAACTGGGGAAGGAGAGCGGCAGATTTCCAGGCTAGCCCCCTTGAATCCTGCCCATACAACACCACCTAGAAAGCCGCTTCCGACGGGCATTTTCGGCTCGTCGGGAGGCAGGCTCCTCCCCCGGCCAACAGGGCCCCGGCGGAGAAAAAATCGAAAGGGGTGAAAACGGGTGTTGACATGGGGAGGGGGTTTGAGTAGAAACCGCCGTGTCG